>PDYJ01001530.1_pt1 | contig 2164130 bp, 1664 predicted proteins | sample 1430841 | NCBI WGS metagenome assembly PDYJ01 (sample SAMN07237672, study PRJNA390542) | Gut metagenome, whole genome shotgun sequencing project. | isolation source: fecal pellets | host: Mus musculus | place: USA: New York, NY | collected 2016-10 | reverse complement strand
GTCAATCTGGCATTGCCGGTAATACTCATGCTGGCTGCGGTGCCGCGCATTTGAGCCGCGTATGCCCCGTTCAAGTCCGTATTTCTTGACCGCAAGGGCATACTCGTCCTGAAACCTCGTCATGTTATCCTGAGTCATGATGTCGTTGCAGGAGAGTCGCGCCCGGTTGCCGGGCTTCGCACGGTAACGTTTCTTGACATTCGCCTCGCTTGCCTTGCGTTTTCTCTCGGTGGTGACAATTGGCACGACCGCCACATGGAGGTGCGGGGTGTACTCGTCAAGATGAAGACTCGCGGCAACGACATTCTCCGCCCCGAAGGTGTCGCGGCAGTAGCCGATGCTGTCGGCGATCCATTGGTCGAGTTTCCCGGCGCGTATGATTTTCTGCATCGCCTCGTTGTCGGATGTCATGAGTACGGTGATACATCTGACTTGGTTCGGTCCGACTTTCCGGGTAAGCCCGGCGGTGGCGATGCGGTGCTCCACAGCCTCGGCCAGACAACCCACGCCCTCAGGATATTCAATCAGACGGTTGCGGTTGAGATGGCTGCGCGAGGGGTCGGCGTTGTCGGGATGCGCGGTGCGCTCGATGTGCTTGCCGATGGAGTTGAGCGAGGCGTTCACCTTGTCCATTGTGAAGACTGCGTAACTCATGGGCAAGCGTGGTTTAGTTGTGGAACAATCGCAGTGTACGGCTTCCCAATAAGCCGTTCGGGGGTTCTCCAAGGGGCTGACCCCTTGGGCTCATTCGGGACATTTTCAGCGTACACGGAGGGTATGAGGCTCGGAAAATTCCCTAATGAGCTAAGGAATTTCCGCAGGCGTAATTTCCGTGCCGCCGCAGCACGGAATGGAACTGCACCTCCAAAGGGGTGGTACAGTGGTGTACCCGCTGTGCTGATTACAGTGGGTACGGCGATGAAAAAAGAATGTTTCACGGAATTCAAATTTGGAAAGTACCCCTTGGCACTTTGGCATTTTGGCACAAATGACACTCCCGTACATATCGGGTGAAAGTGCCAAAGTGTCAAAAATGCCAAGGGGCAAAGTTTATAGTTTAGAATATTTCCCGTGTGCCTCACGGGTGAACAGCATCCCATATTTGCCGCTCAGCATACGTTTGAAAGTACGCTCGGATATGCCGTTTTTCAATGCGGCGGCGATGCCCTCCGCTGTCGTGAATTTGTCCGGCAAATCCTCCATCATGTTGAGCTGCGCTTCCGACATCACAGCTTCGCTGACGATGCCCTGCACCTGCGCGGCGGTGCGCCGGAAATACTCCGTCAGCCGGATTGCCCTGCCCACGGTGGCCGCGTCTATCGTCTTTTTCTTCCTTGCTCCGCACGCCCAGTCAGCGAGGGAAAGAAGGAGGCAGAAGCGGACGGCATAGATTTCCAGCTTGCTCGCGATGGAGGTCAGAGTGTCGCTCCGCTCGGCGTTGCATCTCTCCGTCACCTCATTCTGCCATGAGAAAAGGCGGTCGAGAGCATCAGCGGTAAACGGGACATCCTCCGGCTCAATATCTCCGTTTGCTGCGGTCTTCGGTTCGATGTCTATGAGCGTGCCAAGGACGGATTTCCATTCGGCGGCGAGGTCAAATGCCGGGGTGTTGCTGTCGCGGTTCCATTTCACCTTCGGCTGCTCGGTCGGCATGACAAAGAGTATCCGCTCCATGAAGCCGTTGGCGTTGCGGTTGTTCCCCGCAAGCTCCACAAGCACCTTGGGCTGTATGGTGCCTATGACGCAGAGGAACGGCGATTTTATCAATACCCCGCTTTGGCTGCTCTTGCGGTCGGACATGGCTACCTTATGGTTAAACACCGACATCCAGAACTCGGACTCCGAGCCATTATTGTAGCGGTTGAAGTTCTTGAACCACCCCGCAAGCTCGTCCGACACAAGGCAAAGGCCGCGCGGGTTCTCCGAGAGGATGCGGTGTACCGCCTCCGGGGTTACATCCTGCATCGTGAAGCGCAACCTTATCGGCTCCGCCGGGTTCTGCTCATAGCCATTCGCCACTCTTTCTTTCGGCGGTAGTTCCATCGCAGTGTTGTAGCGTCTCATCGCCTCGGAGTATATCGCCGCCTGCTCCGCGTCAAAGTCGATGAGCGGCTGCATGGCGAAGCTCAGAGGGTGGCTCTTGTTTGAGCCAGGAGCACCGACAAGGGCAACGAAAAGAATGGCGTACTCTTTCCAACCGGGGATATGCTCAACCTTGTGGGTGTTGCCGATTGCGGCGCCAATAGCCGTGAGCATCGCCCCCGCGAGATAGTCCTTCGGAAAACCGAGTGTGGCGTGAGCCTCATTTATAATTCTCAGCAATCTCGCGGGCAAGACATAAACGGGGAAATCATTGGTTTTGTGTCCGTTACAATCCTTTGCATTACAGCGGTCTTGATTGCAGTTGGTTATTTGACCGACTAATTGACCGGCTAATTGGCCAGCTAATTGGTCAGCTGGTTGGCTATTCCCGTTGATTGCAGCCGTATATGAGTGTTCACTCATTTCAGTGACTGAGGTGTCACTCACATCAGTGATTTGTGGCACTGTCACCTCTGTGATTTCCACCGTATCAGTCATTGCGGCCACGTTAGCGGCTGCATCGGCTTTTCTCTTGCCGCCCTTGACACTCTTGGATGACGCTTTTGATGATGCGCTTTCCTTTTTCATCGGCTGCCTCCTTTCCTTGAATTGGTCTCAGCCGGGGCGAGGATGCCGACAGCGTTGCCATCGACAAGGCGGCGTTCTGCCCATTCAAGCAGTTCCGACTTGCGGAAATGCAGCTTGGATCCGAATTTCTGAAACGGTATCGTACCGTTGCTCGTCTCCTTGTAGAGCTGCCCCTGCTTTATCGGATAGCCGTTGGCGTTGAGAAAAGCCAGCGCGCCTTTCGCGTCAAGTGATTCGGACTCATTCTTCTTGTCTCGCTTGGCTGCCTCCGCTATCGCGGCCAGCAGCCCGTTGCGGTCGAGGTAACGATCGACCGCCCCTTCAATGATGAGGACGAGAGCCTCCATGAAGGGCATTGTCATAAGTTCTTGAAAATTCATAATTTCAGATGGATAAGTGGTCTTTGAGATTTTTTTGTTATCAGTCATCGGTGTTGGCGGATGAAATGATATGATGTATGTTCACCATACGCTTCGGGGATGTCGTCATAATAGTTTTGCGCCAGACTGCCCCATGACTACATCCAGAGGGAAAACGGGCAGAATGACGCTTGCAAAGATAAATGCGGACTTTCGTCCTTTTGATACGCAGAATACGGAAAATCATAGAAATCAGAATTATTTTCGCTGTCCATGCCCCGATCGGAAGGGCAATAAAAAAGCGGGGCCTTGCCACTCTGCGCTTGATTGCGCTCTTCGGGCGAGGTCTCGTAATATGAGTTCTATGATGTAATCCGGCTGCGGATGTGGTGTGGCATGGGCGCAACGGATGCCACCGTTCCTTAGGCGGTGGTTGAGGTCTGCTGCGGCGTGATTACTATGCGGCATCGCCACAATGCACATGACAACAGTGTGCAACGTGTGCGCACATCTTGGGTGCATTTGCCGGGGTTAGAAACTGTGGCTTCAGCCACCTAACCGAGAATTAAACGCAAAGGAAAAGAAAATTGTTCACGGCATATTCAGCCGGATGTTATTTTTTTGCGGATTGTGTGTATTCCATAGCCTTTTCTTCTCATCGGTCTCAATTCTTGTGTGCAAAGATAATACGCTACATTTGAAAAATCCAAATTTTTTGGCCGCTCAACCGCATAAATGCGTAATGGAGCCGCTTATTTCCGCTTGTCAGTGTTCAGATTTGGGCAATGAGAAGAAAAAGGACACCGGGATCCCTCCCGATGTCCGACCACTAAATCCACGTCAAAAATGAAACAAAAACATTATGACGATGAATCGTATCGCAAATTTAGCATTTTATTTTCGCCGGAACAACATTTTGAGTGGCTATGAAAAGAACATGTCAATTATTTTGCTTCTTGATGCCCGGTCTCATCTTATGTTCAGGATGTTTTTATCTCATAGCCTATCTCTCCAAGACTGTTAATCGCATCGGCTTTCTGGCTGTCAACAACGTGAAGGTACTGCTCTGTCACACTGATTGAGCTATGCCCAAGCAATGTGGACACGGTCTTGATATTGGCTCCTGCGCTCAAAGTATTGACAGCAAAAGAGTGTCTCCCACAATGCCATGTTATCCTCTTTGTGATTCCCGCAAATCTCACCCAAGTTGTAAGGCCTTTGAGACAAGATGTATGGGAGGGCAGATTGAATATCAGCTTATCGGGCGATTCCCCGGCAGGTAACACCCTATAAGTTCAATAAGGGTGTCATTCAATGGTATTATTACCTGCGAGTGGCTGCTGTGCTCCTTAGTCTTGCTTTGGTCAAATCTGAGCGTCCTCGCGGTATAATCAACATTGCGGTAAGTGAGCCGCTTCACATCGCAGAATCTTATCCCGGTGAACAGCGTGAGAAGAAATGCCCTCTGTACGTGTGGGTTCTCCTGCGGATAATGCGTGTTGATGAGCATCCGTATCTCTTCAAGTGATAGAATCTCCTTCGTGAGTTTGTTACGGTCACGTTTGATGGTTATGCCGTCACATGGATTCTTCCGGATAAGTCCTGCCTCGTATGCCCGTTTTACAACAAGTTTGAATCGGTTGAATGCGACTACCGGACCACGACCTATGCCGCGCTTGCTTACGAAGTCGGCGAACTCCCTCACCATCTCTTTGGTAATCTGTTCCGGACGGATATACGATATATAGGCTGAGTATTTTTGGTGTTTCTGAGAGAAAAGACTTGAAGCGGCGGAATGCCACAAGTGAGACACTCTGATAAGAATGGCTCTGTTTGCTCTCATCCATGAAGTTCTGATAGAAATCAAGGAAGTTCACGCTTGTGTCACGTTTGAATTTGTATCCCTCGCGGTCTTCAAGGAAACGCTGTTCTCTCTCATAGCGTATTTTCTCGGCGAGGGCTATCGTGTTCTTATTTTGCAGCCGTTCCTGTGTGTCTTTTGGATGTGCGTAGAGATAGAGGTTCAGATTCTCCTTCTTGCGAACATGCTTTATTTTGTATTTGGGCTTACCCGCCATAGCGCCATCAGTGTAGTACACCTGATTGCCATCGGCATCAAGCTCAGGAGTCTCGGAGCGTCCGAGATAGTACTCCAGATAAAGGCTGATTCGTCCGTCTTTCAACGGATACTGCATCAGCTTGGGATTTTGTTTTGTCTTGCTGTCTAACTTTTTAGCCATGATGGATTTGTTTTTAATGCAAATATAACGGGTAAGGAGGAAATTAAAAAATCGCCCTCAACTTCTATTAACAATTGAAATGTACTAATTGTGTACTAATGCCGAAAAAAGATATAAATTGATAGAAAATACACCTTTCCCTCATTTTGTACAATACGTTGATATATAGGGATAATAGCCTTATTTGATTCTATCCGTTTTCATACTGATACTTTCAACGAGCAAGCAAAACTTCGATAGTCGATAGACGCATAAAAAAATGTCGCACGATGAAAACGGACAACAACATATCAGATAGACGAGGCAAAGCATCCATCTCCAGCCTCAACCGCATAAAAAGGGTTGCAAGGGTGCTAATCCTCATAATCGCATCAACAATAGGTTTGGTGTTGTGGATGTTCATCAGACCGATATTCCGAGGCGTGGGTTGGGTTATCTCAATCATATCCGCCTTACTGATAATCTACTGGATATTAACTCTCTAAAATATTACGACTATGGCACAGACTATGAAATCATCAACCTCCGCAATAGAGGTAATGCAGCGGATGCTGCAAGAGCGTTGCATCGCAGAGCCGATGTTCGCCATCAAAATGGCAAATCCTAACAAGTCAATGGAGGGAGCGGTGAACTACCTATGCGCCCAAGTGCAGAAAAGCGGTCTATGCGTTGTGGATGACGCTATGGTGATGAACCTATTGGTGCATTACTTTGACGAGAACGAGATAGAGGACTGCGGAAATGTCAACTGCAACATCGTTGTTGGAAAGCCGGAACTATCCGATGAGGACAAAGCCGAGATTAAGGCACAGGCAATGGAGCAATACAGGGAGGAGCAACTCCGTGAACTCCGCAGACAAAACCAACCCAAGCCACAAGCGAAGGCGACCGCACCCAAAGCAGGGTCAGAAATCAATGTTCAACAAGGAAATCTCTTCGGAGAGGACTTCTAAAACCATACGGCTATGAAACCCAAGACCAAGAAGCAGAAAGAGATAATGGCATTGAGCGGACAACTCCGTCCGCTCACCGCACCCCAAATGCAGTGGGCGTTCAACAGCACCATCAACCATTACGCCTATCGGCTGAAGAACGGCAAGGCTGTATGTATGTCGTGCGGACACGAATGGACGGCAGACGAGGGTATGACCTCCTGCCCACACTGCGGAAGAAAGTTGGAGGTCAAGACCACCACCAAGAGAGTCTATACCGACAAAGCCTATTTCAACGTGATAACAACAAAGGGCGATTACCAAGTGGTGAGGATGTACCTTCTTCTTGCCGAGTTCCGCAAGGGCATGGAAGCCAAACCCGCATATCTGGAGATAGGTCAGTATTGGATAGACCCCAAAGGAGGAAAGACAGTCGTGGGATTATGTCGCACTTTCGGAGGATATTACTTTGACACCTTCGCTTTCGGCTCACCTTTTGAGATACGCAAGGACAACGAGGCTTTCCAACGAATATCCGATGAATGGGTGTACCCTCGCATCAAGGCAACCGACACACTGAAAAGAAACGGCTTCAAGGGATACTGCCACCGCATTAATCCCGTTACGCTTTTCACCCAATTGCTCACAAACCCCAAGGCTGAGACGCTGATGAAAGCCGGAGAGATTGAGTTGGTACGTCACCTTTGCTATCACCCTCATGACATCAGCCACTATTGGGGCACAATCAAGGTTGCAAGGAGAGCCGGATATAAAATCAATGACTCGCTGATGTGGTTTGACTACATACGAATGTTGGAGCGTATGGGCAAAGACCTCCACAACGCCAAGTTGGTAGCACCCACCGACCTCAAAGCCGCCCACGATGAGTATATCGCAAAGGTTGAGCGTCAGCGCATCAAGGAGCAGAGAGAGAAAGACCGCAATAGAGCGGAAGCAGATGAAGCCGAGTTCGCCAAACTCAAAGGGAAATATCTCGGACTTGTGATGACTGACGGAGAAATCATAATCCATACCCTCAACTCCGTAGCCGAGTATTACGAGGAAGGCACAAGGCAGCATATCTGCGTAGGCTCATCAAGCTACTATCTCCGAAAGGACTCATTGGTATTCACCGCCAAGATTGGCAGCAAGACAATCGCCACCATTGAAATCTCGCTGAAGGATTATTCAATACTCCAATGCCGAGCCTTCGCAAACGGAGTATGCGAGTACACCGACCGCATAGCCAAACTAATCAGCGACAATACCGACCTTCTCAAAGAGAGAAAGACAGCATAAGTTCAACCCGACCTCCGACCTCAGTGTCGGAGGTCACAAACCCTAAGACAATGAAGACAAGAGAAAGCATACCGGAATGGGCACTTTGCTACTGCGTCAATGGCGATGCTACCGGACTCAACGAGGAAGAAATCTCAATCATCAACGAATGGATGCAGAATTGGCAGGTGGAGATTATCTCTCCAATCGCTGATGAAGAAGGTAACTATCATCCTTTTTTCACACACTATCCATTGTTCGGACTCCCTACCGATGTGATTGAATGCGACATAATCTATCATAACGATAACCCAACAAATCCAAAACTGCTATGAAACAGACATTTTATCTTGTCAGTGTCCTTTTGGTACACTCCGACTATGAGACTACCGACAAGCACACACTATACACGGACTTCCACAAGGCACTCAAAGCGAAGGAAGCCGAGATAGAGGAATACAGCCTCTATCTTCCCGACGGATATGTTTCCGAGGACACTCAGACCATTTTTCAGATGATGGACAATGACGGCTATTCGCTCACGATAGTCGTTGAGGAAATCACACCGCAGTAACCATAGACACGCCATAGTCTATCCCGGGCTTCGCCGACCTCAGCAGTTGGCGGGGCCTTTTTCTTGCATGAGCTAAGGCGGTCAAGAAAAAGGCGAAAAAGAAACCACAGTGACCATTATTTCAGAACACTGCAATTTTTTATCATTCTCGGCCGCCAAGAAATGGCGTTTGGCTTGTTAGTTTTTATCTCGATTCCATATAGAATTAAAATCTTTAGTAAATTGAGAAGCTAAATCTACATCATTGCGATGTATTGTAAACTCTTCCTCGTTTCGGTGTTCTGCGTTAGTTGTCCAATTATATGATCCCTCTATAACGACATTATTATCTATCACACAATATTTCTTATGCATTATGCCCTTTCGTTCCCCTCTAACTTTTTTATGAGGTATCCCTGATAAATCAACAGAATGAAGTTTATTTATTCCGTCATCGTTAATTATCACTCTAACTTCGCATCCATCATTCAATTTGTCCAATAACTTTTGACTGAGAATAGGGTTTGTAAACCACGCAACACAAACAATAATAATAGCTTTTGCATTTTCTAATTCTCTAAGTAAATCGTTTTCCAAATTAGAGAATTTGGCTGTATTCACCTTTTCTGTCACTGTTTCTTTGATATGAGTTGAATATTTATCCAGCCGCATGTTTATATCAGCCTCAACTTCATCCAATGAATAGCAGTCTTTGGGATATATTGTTAATGTTTTTCCTGGATGACTATGGCTTTCTGACATTGTAATATTAACTTTCTTTATAGAGTCAAGAATTTCTATACAATTTTTCACTTCTTCGCAAGTAATATTTCGTACAAACATTTTTAAATATGGTTTGCCAAAAGTTTCTCTCCGTTCAAATTTATAATTCATATACAACGATATTTTTCAAAACACAAAATTAGCAAATTATAGACATATATACAACACTGACTATCTGAAATATTGATAGTCAGTGTTGTATAATTATTATCTGAATAATACCTCAATTTCAGTTAATCTACGACTATATAATCCCTTATGGAATTTGCCTTTGTAGTGACTGTGGGAGGTGTATTCCTTGTAGATGTTGGTATCGCCACGTTTCAGTTTCTTGTAAACGCTTGATTTGTTTACTGCACCGGGACCGATGTTGTAGGCGAGTGTGCCGAGCAGGATTGCGTTCCTTTCACCCATGTGCTTGTAGAGCGATACGAATTTGCAGAGGTCTTTGCGCAAGAGGGCATCGGCTTCCTTCTCGGAGAGTTGACAGCCTCGGCGGTATGGATCTCCCGGTTGTACGCAATGCCCATAGCCAACATACGGCCAGTGCTTCGGCTTATGGAGCGTTTCAAACTTTTTGATTATCAACACGGCACGCTCAAACAACGGCAGTTCCATTATGCTCCGTTTTGCTTGGGCAGCGGGCGTTGCTGCCGCAAGGGTCAGCAACGCTACGAACAGCATCATTATCTTTCTCATTGGCTCACAGGTGTTATGATACCGGGATTTACGGGTTTTACTATCAGTCCGCCGCCGTTGTCATCGCCGGAGTCTTTGCCGTTGAACTCAAAGGTCTGCTCCCACGGGGTTGAGCCGAAGTTGTCTTCGATTACAACGAGGAATTTATGGGCATCAGAGGATTTGGCGGTATAGTTCAGGCGAAAAGCCTTGCCTTCAAGCAATACACGGTCGTTGTTGGTCAGCACCGGTCCATCAACGAGTTTCAGTGTGCCCTCTCCGTCGTACTGGAAGTAGCGGATTGTGTAGAGGGTATTGGCATAGTTGCCCTCCGGCTTTATTTCAAAGCGCAGCTCCACGGTCTGACCCTTTGTGATTTTGTCACCGTAGGGCATCACTTCTACGGAGAAAGGATAGGACTGTTGCACATCGAGGTCGTCATTGCAGGATGACAGGCAGAGGGTTGTGAGGACTGCGGCGATAATCGCCATTGCGCCGAAGAAACGGCGGGGAGTGAGGCATATAGCCCCGATTTTATTGAGAATTGTTTTCATTATTATCAGAGTTTTAATCTTGGTCTTTTATTTTGTTGTTTTTGGATTTTATCCACAAGGAACGCATTTAGATCCTTGTGGTTTGGGTATAGGGATGATTTGTCACAGGCTTTCGTGCCGAACTCCTTTTCAAGTCTGGAGTATGCGGCTTGTCCTGCGGCATCATTGTCGAAGAAGCAGAGCATCACCGAGTAGTCATTGAGCAGAGGTATCGCCTTGCCGAGATTGGCTACCGAGTTAAGCACAATAACATCATTATAGTCGTTGAAGCCGAATTTCTCCGCTGAAAGAAAGTCGATGAAGCCTTCGTATAGGCAGCATCTGGCATTTCCTTTGGCGAGATGCGTTATCGCTTTCGGAGGAAAAGATCCCTTAAAAAACTTTGAACGGAGTTCGTATCCATGCGCCATATTCTCAAAGCCAACGGCATAGTAGGGTTTGCCGTGAAGCTCATAATTCACCTGCACACAGTATCGCCGGGCAATTTCTTTCGGTATGCCACGGTCTGTGAGGTATTTAAGCAATGCCGGGTGCTCCAGCTTTGAGATCTCCACATTGGAGAATGTCGGTTCTTCCTTGAATGGCATCGGTTTATAAGGACGCTCTACCGGCATCTGCATCTTCTCGGCGATGAACTCCGCCTGACGGATAAAGTCATTAGTTCCGGCGATTTCCCCTGCAAGGGAGAAAATATCGCCGCCATTCCCGGAACCAAAATCATACCACAGATTTTTCTTCGGATTGACATGGAACGACGGCTTTCGCTCATTGCGGTATGGGGAGTAAAACCATAAACCCTTGCTGTCGCGTCCGGTAGGTTGGTAGCCCAGATGATTGAGAAAATCCACCAGCGGGATTTTACGGATTTCGTCAATGTTCATATGCGCATACCTCTCTTTCGTTTGGGTGATTCCGGTTGCTGTTCATTCGCTTTCCTTACAGGAGCGGCCACCACCATATTACCGTCGGCTTCCTTGCCGTTTGCTGTTACACCGTACATCTTGACCTCACGCACTTTTTTCATTTCGGAGGCGATGAAAAGATTGAGTTCCGATTTGTTGGCACTCCCGATTATCTCATAAGCGAGGTCATAAATACCGCCATATAATTTGTCGGGCTGCCTTGTGTCGTACCAGCCGTTAGAGGAAGTGTCCACCACGATATTGCCGTTTGAGGAATAAGGCGACTCGTAGGTCAGAAGATTGCCGTTACGATTTACAGGTTCATAGTCCATTGCCTTCATAAAATCTTCAAGAGGAAGATTCTTTATGTCAAGGTCGATTACTATCAGTCCCATAGGTTCATTCGATTATAAATTTGACACCGATACCATACTGGGTATGGAAATGTCCCGTTGAGTTGCCGAACACAAAACGCTCCTTCACATTAGCGGTCAAAGCTACCTTATCCGAGAGGTAAAAATCCGCTTGCAGGGTGAGCACACCACCGTATATGAAGGCATCCCCGTTGTGGAGCGTGGACCCGTCGGGCAGGATTTTGTCGCCCCAGTTCACTGTTTCGTAACCGCCGAGAGCCGACAAACCGCCGTAGAGGTGTAAAGTCTGGGAATAGTCACTGATGAGGTGGAGATTGTAGCCAACCTCTCCCGTGAATTGAGCAAGAGGAATACGACCTTTCTCACCGTAAGGCTTGTAAGTTTGGAGATATTCACCGCCGAAGCTCCAAGTGTTCGCGTTGCCTTTGAACACCGAGTAGTACACTCCGAAAGAGTATCCGCAATCGCGGGAGTTGCCGGTATAGAAGCCGTCAACCATACTTGCTTTTACCTCGACAGCCGACATTCCGGGGAGGCATCGCTGGGCCATTGCTCGGCCTCCGAAGAGGCTGAGCATTGCAGCGAAAAGAATTATTGCTTTTCTCATGGGTTACTGAATTGAAAGTTCGTCAATTACATTGGCTCTCACAATGTCCTCGTTCTCCACGACAAAGGACTGGTGTCTGCCGCCTTCTTTCTCGGCAACCTCGATAACAAGCTGCTTGTCGTCGGGAATGGTGAATTTCTCCAATGCGAACACTGTGCGTTCCGACTGCTTGCCGTGTACCACCGTCACATAGTTCTGGGCGCGGAGTGGCTCCAGCACCTGCTCCTGCATGGCGGTACGCTTGATAACCTTCTTATCGACAATCTTGAATGATACATAGTCAATATCGAAAGCGATGTTGGAGGTATTCTTGATCTCTGTGTGGAAATAGAGCAACCCATTGTTTGTGTATATTGACTTCAAAAGGAACTGCACCCCGAAACGTTTGCTTCCGATATGCTTTATTTCTCGCTTGTTCTGCTTGTGGATTGACTTCATAATCAGCTTCACGAGCATGGGCGACTCCGATCCTAAACGCTCCAAGTAGATTTCCTGCGCATTGTTGGGACGGTTGACAGCCTCACCATCGTGAAGAAAATCAGTCATCTCGATATTGAGTAAGAGAGGCTCTTTGGCAAATTTCACATTGAAGCTGTAAAATGAGCCGTCAGTGGTTATCACAGAGAGGTTTGTCTCCGTCTTGAACCGCTTGAAGGCGGATTTGACACGCAGCACATTCTTCGCTCCATCGGCGAGTCCGGCGACAAGGTTCTCATTGCCGAGGTCAACATAGCTGATTTCTGCCGGGAAGATGATGTGTGTCGTTTTGTCATACGATACCTCTAAGGCGTGAGGCGGTATCATACGGTCGAAGCCGACTTTGCGGGTAAGACCCTCGAACTTGTCGCCGTTAGTGTAGTTTGTGCCGTACACGTTCATGTCGTGTTCGGCGACTGCCTCAGTGTCAGGCGACACGTTGACATCGGTGTTATTGGTCACTTTGCCTTTTGCAAAGGCGGAGGTTGCCATACCGATTACGGCAATGGCGGAAATGATAAATGTTTTCTGTTTCATCTTTTTATTTTTGGTTTTAGTGGTCGTTTTTATAAATCTTCGGGCTGGTGGAGCATCACACGGTATCCGGCTTTGAGGTGGACTTTCACTGTACGCAGTTTCTTGGTCAGATACTGGCTTACACCGTTGATAAGTCCTCGCCCGACATCGGACGCTATCTGCGCCCCTGTGTCGGTTGAGATGTTTATCGAACTGCCCATCGTGCTGCCCATATTGGCACCTATTTCGTGCAAAGCATCACTCTCCATTGACTGCGGAATGTTGATGCCTTCCTGACCATCAGAGTCGAATACCTGCAACTCCACCTCATAAATCGAACCATCGCACTCCACCGAGGTGATCTCGATTTCAAGTCTCTCTCCCTGAATACGGGCGGAGCCGTTGATGGTGGTGTTGCGCGGTATCAGACGGTTGCCGATCCACATAGGCTCAGTAGTACGGAGCTTGACACTCTCACCGTCAACCACGCTCTGATTACCCGCCACGACTGCGGCTATGGTGTTCTTTGCGGTTGTAGGCTTGCCGCCCACCGAGGTGTTGAAGCACCTTGAAGATGTAGCGGACAGCGAGGAAACGACATTGCGGTTGACCTGTGCCACTGGTTGAACATTGCGTTTCCCCTTTTCCTCCGACTGAGCTGGAGGCGGATAGTTCCCGCCGTTGGCATTGCCTTTGCCCATATACTGCGCGGCGAGTTGATAGGAGCGTTCCAACAACTCCATCTCGTCCGGAGCGGATTTGCCGTAGTCCGGCTGTGACTGCTGCATCTCCAGTTCGGCGATGCGTTCCTGCAATTCAGCCACCTGCAAGTCGGCTTCCGATGTTTCAGGAATATAGAATTCCTGCAAGGAAGTCTGAGCCTGCCGGTAGGCTTCAGCCGAAGTCTGGATTTCATCCGGAACGGTGTCGGCTGACTGCCGGATTGTGTCGAGCGACTCCGAGAGGTGGACGAGGTTATCTTGTTGCGAAGCCCTCTGTTCAGCATCCGCCTCCTGTTCGTAAGCCTTGATTTTGGTATCGGGCATACCTTCGGTTGTGCCGTCGGGGAGTTCTGTGTTCGCCTTACCCTTGACGGCATCATCATCTCCGCTTGGGGCGAAAATCAGCCAGATGCACACAAGGCACGAGAGGCACAGCACGGAATAGACGGCTATCTTCTTCAGCCGCTCACGTTCAGCCGGGGTCTTCGGCGTGAGCTTGGCACGGAGGTCATCGAGCATCTTCATAGTCAATGGATTTTTCAGTTGGCAATTCCATTTCTATCATCGAGTCGATTTCCTCATAAGCCTTGATTACCGTTATGCTGTCCTGATATGGTTCATCCGGCAACGGCATGGACTTGATATGCTCTATCTCGATTGACTTTCTCGCGTATCCCGCACCCATCTTGTAGCAGGCGTTTCCGAACACGAAGAAGGCGACGAGGACAAAGGCGGAGAGCAGCACACTCACGACCATCAGCCGCTGGTTGCGCGGAAGGTCGTCGCACGCCTTCCTGATTCTCTCTTTTATTTTCCCTTTCGGGGATTGCCACACCTTATTATATAAGGGCGACACGAGTTTTCTGATTTTCTCTTTCATTGGGATAAACTTCTTTTTGTTGTAATAAGATCCTTGTTTTCAAGTATCGTCAGCCCTTCGATCTGAAATCCGTTGGGATTATCGTCCGAGCGGTTGGAGTTGACGAGGCGGCACCGCGTTATCAGCGACCGCTCCGTCACGTTGCTCTGGCGGATTATCATCTGCCGGGCGTAGGTCCTCACTTCATAGGGGTAGTCGTTGAAGTCGCATACAACGCTGTCAACCCTCAGCACCTGTGTGATATTCCCGGCGATGATGCGGTTGTAGTATCCTTTCTCCACATAGTCCGAGTAGTAGTTGTATGCGCTTTTGTCGGCCAGCGACATGGCGCGGTTGATGTTGTGCTCAATCGCCGACTTGTCGGGCGAGAGGGTGAAGAACAATTCGTGAAAGCGGCGGACGTGTTCACGCGCCTCCGCCGGGCGGTTCTGCTCCATGTCCTGCGACAAGGCGAGCATCAGACTCTTGCCGTTGTCAAGCACATAGATCTTCTCGCGCTGCTTCTCAGCGAAGTTCAGTGACAGCACAACCGAGGCGACCGCTACCAGAGCGCAGAGCGACACCACGACCATGCCGAACAGCCTTATCTGACGGAAGGATGTCTCGATGTTTTTAAGTGATTTGAATTCCATTTGATTTTTTGATTTTAACTTTTTAGAAATTTGAATATGTGGCGGATCACGTCAACAGTCCACCCGTTGCCGAGCATCTTGCACATCTTGCTCTCGTCACACACCCATTCGTACCATTCGGGAATTGTCTGGAGCCGGCAGTATTCGGCCGCTGTAAGACGGCGGACGGCGGTTTCGTCGCCCTTGACGAACACGCACACATCCTGCCCGCATCCTCCTATCTTGGCGCTTGCCAGAAGACATCCGGCCTTGCCGCTTTTTATGGGGCGGATGCCTCCGCCGAATTTTTTGGAAACTATCGTGCCGGATATGATCCTCACGCTGTCATCCGCTTCCGATTCCGCGCGGCTCCGGGCTATCGCCTCGTCCAATGTGTCAACCCCGACATCTTCCTCGAACAAGGAGGCGCCGCCGCAGTCGGGCTCATCGTCCGTATCCTCCATGCTTTCCCTGATTTCATCCAGCCTGCGTATCTGTTCGGGAGTCAGGAAGTAGTCCGGCGGCACATCCTCGTCAAGAATGTCGCAGAGATATAGCCCTTTGTCGGTCGGCTGGGGAATGTCGGTGTAAACCGCAGTGTCGAAGATGTTTTCAACTGACCGCGTGCGGATATTGGTCCAGTACAGCCTCTCCCGGTTCTGAGCCGACACGAGAGCGGAGTTTATCATCACGGGAAACAGCCCCAGACGGTCGCTTATCACGTTCTCGTACTCCTTGCGCATCACCACGTTCTCAAGCAGGAACTTCACGCCGGGATTGTATTCCCTGATCTCTTGCAGTATGCGGACATACTCGAAGAAAAGGGCGCTTCGCGGGTCGTTGAAATTCAACTGTTTCCCGGCAAAGCTGAATCCCTGGCACGGTGAGCCTCCTATGAGAAGGTCAACCGGCGGGAGGTCGGAGGCACTGACTTCGGTCACGCTCCCCAACTGCACGATGGACGGAAAGTTGTGGCTTGTCTGTCTTATCGCGTGCCTGTCTATCTCGGACGCGAAATAATGCCTGACCTTTATCCCTTCCTCATGTAATGCGATGGCTCCGCAGGACATCCCGTCGAAGAGCGACAGGACGGTAAGACCTTCCTTGTTCAGAGGGTCTGCGAAATTTACCGGCATAGGCTATTTTAGCAGTTTCCCGGCTCTTCCGACAACGTTTCCGCTCACTCCGCCGACAATGCTACCTGCCCATGAGCCTCCCTGCAATGCGGCGTTGTTCACGTTGCGGTTGTAGCTGCCCATGCCTCCGGCTTGGATTATCCACCCCGCAACAGTCGGTATCGTGAAGTAACCTATAATGCCGATGATCATGAATATCGTGTAAGCGGTGTTGCTCCCGTCGAGGTCAACATTCGGATTGTTAGCGAGTTCCGAAATATCGTTCTGGAGCATCAGCACCTGTATCTTGGCGAGTATGGTGCTGAACAGGTCCGCCACCGGCAGCCACAGGTAGGTCTGTATATATCGGCATATCCATTGGACGAGGGTGTGCTGGAAACCGTCCCACACCGACAAGGCAAATGAGATCGGACCGAGTATCGCGAGGACTATGAGAAAGAATGTCCTTATGGTGTCAATGGTCAGCGAAGCCGCCTGAAACAGCATCTCCAGCAGTTCGCGGAAGAAATTGCTGATGGCTTTCTTGACCTTATACATACCTCTCTCAATATACATTCCGGCGGCGGTGCCGACTTCCGTCACTCCAAGTTCGTCAATCTGCCTGTCAAACTCCGCATCATCGACAAGGTAGGCAGTGGAGGGGTCACGCATCATCTTCTCATATTCGAGCCTGTCCTTCTCCTCGCGGTATTTCTGCATATCGAGGGTCTGACCCTCCAGCATCCCGGCGGTGCCCTGCACAATCGGCGACATTACCGAGTTGATGGTGCCGAGCACCACAGTCGGGAAGAACATGATGCAGAAGCCTATCACGAAAGGACGGAGCAGCGGAAACACATCAATCGGCTCCGCCCGTGCCAACGCCTGCCAGATGCGGTAGGCCACATAGAACAAAGCTCCGAGTCCGGCTATGCCCTGTGCCACTCCCGACATATCCTCGCACAGCGGCATCATCTCGTCGTAGAGCGAGCGCAGTATTGTGTGGAGGTTTGAAAAATCAATGGCGCAAATCATGGCTTACCAGTATTTTTCGGAACCGTCACCGTAGAGCGACACCACACGCTGGGTGTCCGCCTTCTTCTTCGCGCGGAGATACGACACCGATATGTTCTTGTTCGTGTAGTAGTGCGTCAGCGATTTCAGCCGCTTCATCTCCTTGTAGCAGTCATTGACCACATCCATGCGGTCCTTGTCGGTCATGGAGAGCGTGGTGATGTTGACCACTTGTTTCAGGTCGTTCAGCACACCGGTGGCATCCTGAAGAATCCTCGTGTATCCGGAGGCTATAGCCGACAGCTCCGCAGAGGTGTAGTTGGGATCCGTCAGCATCTTCTTGTAGTTGTTGACGTAGTAACCGGATATGTCGCCGAGCATCAGGACGGTCTGCTGCACCTTGCGGGCATTGCGGACGAGGTTGTTGACGGCGCGGAGGGCATCGTAATACTTCTTCGCCTGCTGGTAGATCTTGACCGTCTCCTGAAAGTTTGCCACCATGTTTTTCGCGGTGGTTGACTCCTGCACCAGCGACTTCGACGAGTTGACGATGCTCTGGGCGATGTTGGACGGGTCGATGACCGTCCACTGGGCGTTTGCCCTGCCTGTGCCAAGCAACAGGCACAGGGCGATTATCGGAAATAGAAATTTCAGTTGTTTCATTCTTTTTTGGATTTTGTGGTTATCTGATTTTATGGGCTATGCCCGTTATTATTCTTGCGATGATTGAGAACAGCCAAATGGCAGCGGTCAGGAGGACCGCGAGTATTGCGCCGGATATTACGGCAATGCGTGTAAGGATTTTCAGAGCCTTCATACATTGTCTTCCCTCCTTTCGTTGGCAAGCACCCTTATTGCGTTCTCGATGTTGCCGCCGAGTTGCGCAGCCTTGTTGAGCACCTGAATCTTCTCAGTTTCCTCGGTTGTGTAGCAGAGGTATTCCTCCGGCGACACCTCCGTGGCATAGACAGCGGATTGTGTGCCCCCTAAGCCAATCCACACCTCTTTGTAAAGGCGGTTGGGATTGTTCGCCATATTGATACTGAGTATCTGCGCTTTCTCCTTGTCAGTCAGACCTAACAGCTCCTGTATCTGGTCAAAGCGGTTCATGTACTTGCGCTGGTCGAGAAGTATCTTGCAGTCGGAGTTGTTGATGATGGTTTCCTTGACAATCGGCGATGATATGATGTCATCAACCTCCTGCGTAACGACCACCGCCTCCCCGAAATACTTTCGGACCGTCTTAAAGAGGTATTTCATATACTCTGCCATGTTTGCCGTTGACAAAGCCTTCCAAGCCTCTTCCACGATTATCATCTTACGGATACCTTTGAGCCTTCGCATCTTGTTGATGAAAGCCTCCATGATGATTATTGTCACCACCGGGAATAATTCGCGATTCTCTTTTATACTGTCAATCTCGAATACCACGAACCGCTTGTTGAGCAGGTCTATGTTTTCCTTTGAGTTGAGCAGGAAATCAAAGCGTCCGCCGTGATAATACTGCCGCAGAGTGGTCAGGAAATTGTCTATGTCAAAGTCCTGTTTATAGATGGGGATAGGACGGTTTGCCATTTCCGGTCGGTAGTCATCGCGCATGAATTCGTAGAACGAATTGAAGCATGGCACGATGTCTCTATCACGGCTCATCTTGTCAAGGAACATCGACAATGCCGAGCCTAACTCACCGCTTTCGGTCTTTGTCACGCGGTCGTCCTCCGACTTCCACAGCGTCAGCAGCAAGGTCTTGATTGAATCCTTCTTCTCCACATCAAATACTCCATCATCGGTGTAGAACGGATTGAAAGATATAGGGTTATCCTCCGTGTAGGTGTAATAGATGCCATCCTCGCCGTGCGTGCGGTTGTGGATTAGGTTGCACAACCCTTCGTAGGAATTGCCGGTATCAATCAGCAGCACATGGGTGCCTTGCTCATAGTATTGGCGTACCAAGTGGTTGGTGAAGAATGATTTTCCGCTACCTGACGGGCCAAGTATGAACTTGTTGCGGTTGGTTGTGATACCTCTTTTCATCGGCTCATCGCTTATATCCAAGTGGATAGGTTTACCCGTCAGTCTATCCACCATCTTTATGCCGAATGGTGACAGGCTACTGCGGTAGTTGGTTTCGGCTGTGAAGAAGCACACCGCAGGCTCAATGAAAGTGTAGAAACTTTCCTCGGCCGGGAAATCAGCCTCATTGCCGGGTATCGCAGCCCAGAACAGTGTCGGGCAGTCGATGGTATTGTGGCGTGGCATACACCCCATAGTGGCGAGCTGACCGCCAACATCATTCTTGATCCGGCGCAGTTCCTCTGCATCGTCGCTCCACGCCATGATATTGCAATGGCAGCGCACAGAGGTCAATCCGTAAGAGTGAGCCTCGTTCAAGTATCGGTCTATCCATTCCTTGTTAATTGCATTGCTTCGGCTATACTTTGAGAGCGAGTTCATATTGCGAGCCGTTTTCTCAAACTTCGCCAGATTCTCATCGTGGTCGTCAATCAGCACATATTGGTTGTAGATATGGTTGCAGGGTAAGAGCAAACCCACGGGAGAAGCAAAACTCAATCGGCAATCCGATCTATCCGTAGATAGCCGTTCATATCGGTTGTCGGTGCTGACCTTGCCGGGCAAGTCCTCGGTGTCGGACAGCGTGTGAAGACACAGCATCTTGTCGCCAATCCGCATCTCCTTTGCCGATAGGTCTATATCTTCAAGGCAGTTCACTTCGCCCATCGAAAGAGCCATATAACGCTCAATCAATCCGGAGGTGGTTTCCGTTCCGACAATATCGTCATCGCTCAATCGGTGCAACTTTATATAGCCGGTATCGTTGATTATGCGCTCGAACTGCTCCACCGACTCCATGAACTTCACAATCATCTCGTGGTTAAGCTCTTTCGGGGTTATCCGTCCACGGCATAATGTCGAGAAGTTGGATTGCTGACGCATACGCTCCTTTGAGGTCTTTGTCAGGAACAGGTAGCATTTGTGATTCAGGTACGGACGCTCATTGAAATGGCGTTCAAACGAGCGGTCGAGGAAACTCAAATCGTCCTTTTGTAATTCCGACTTGTAACTCTCGCTGACAAACCAGTCCTGCTTATGCACTACCGAAAAATGCGGCAATACCTTTATCGCCTTGCACCATGCCGAGTGCATCGCCTCATATTCCTGCGAGGTGACGGTGAACAGTTCCGGGAGGCTAACCTCAAAGGCCACGGTGATGTCCGCGTCCTTTGAGATGATGCAACCGTGTTCAACGGCAAGCAGAGGCAGCTTGCTTTCGAGTGTAGTCGCTTTTAACGTGTTTCTCATTTTCTTCCTTTTATCAGTCGGTTAAGGCGCAGACGGTTGATGATGTAACGCGGGTGATATTTCACAGCCGCAAGTTTCATCAGTCCGTACTGCCCATACTTGGCATTGAGGTGGAAGGTGAGCCACACAAGGATTGAGGTGACCGTTATGCCGAAGCCTATGCAGACCCACTGCGAGATGCCGACAACGTACATGATTACGAAAACCACGAACATACCGAGCAGACCTCCGGCGAAGATGAACAGATACTGTGCCTTCAATCCCTTGTACTCTACCGATCTTCCAATGCCCTTGTTGATTGAGTATTCGCGAGACGCGCAATTTCGGCTGCGCTCGGCATAGCCGGAGTAAACTCCGCTCTGCTCTCGCTTGCACGAAATTTCAGCCATTTAGAGGAAGAATGAGCGGAGAATGGTGGCGGCCACGATAAGGAAGATGCACGCACCGAACCACGACGCGGCGGTTTTGCTTGTGTCAGGATCGCCTGACGACCACTTGGAATAGACCTTGATGCCGCCGATGAGTCCGACCACCGCGCCAATGGCGTACACCAATTTCGTCCCTGGGTCGAAATACGAACTCACCATAGAGGTGGCCTCGTTGATACCTGCCATGCCGTTGCCGGCAGCGGCGGCGCGGAGTCCGCCGAGAATCCCCGTCAGCAGTGCGAGGGTGAGACGGATTTTGAGAGTTGAGAACTTGTTGCTGAGATTGTTAAAGATTTTCTTCATGTCTTTGTTTCGTTTTTTTGAAGCATGGGAAGCCCCATGCCGCTCCGGGATGGAGCAGCCCACGCTTCGGGTTGATAAAATTTTGATGTTGGGATTTTTGTCTTTGCAGACGTGGATTTGTGGTTTCCGATTGCCCTTACAGCAAATCGGCTGGGTTGAAGTCCTCGAACCTGTCGGCTATGATTTTCTTTGAAGTGACCTTTCTGACAGCTTCGGGAGTCTTCGGATTTTTGTTCCTGACACTGATGTCGGCGCGGATGCTCATCTTGATGCAGAGATTGACACGGCGGTCTATATCATCGTTCTCTGTGATACGCTCAAACAGTTGCGTATCCTTTAACTCTGAAAGAACCTTTCCTGCCTCGGCCTGCTGTTCAGGCGATGCGCTTGCATCCATGGCCGTGTCAACGGCAGCCTCCAGTTCGTCAAGTGTCGCCCCATTGGCAGACGGAGCCGAGGGACCATCCTGAATAATGTCCCTCATATCTGTATCGAAGGCATCTTCGGTCTCATCTTTGGATAGCGGCTGGAACTTCCGGTTTCCGGGGGTCTGTTCAGGATTTTGCTCCGGGCTTGGTGTTTCCTCGGCAAACTCCACATCCTTCAGTTTCAAGTCACCTATCATATCCTCGAACATGACGGGCAGCATATCCTTTACCGAGGATGCGACTTTCTCCATCAACCTCTCTTCAAAATCCTCGACGTTGAATTTGCTCTTGCCTATCCCGGCCTGACGCATTGCTGGAGCTTCCTCATCTCCGTTTTGAGGGTTATCGGCATTTTCCGCCTCTTGTTTAGGCAAACCATCCGTTTTGCCCTTGGGATTCCGGAGCAGCAGCGCGACAATGACAGCATTGCTCATCAGGATTGCCCCGACCAATATTATTGTGGTTCCTGTCATGGCGTTTTCTTGCTTGGGTTAAGAATCTCATCAATATTGACCGCATTTTTTGCAAAATGCTCCGAGAGCACATTGTCAATGAAGCCGGATATTGTGTTACACTCGGTTTTCGCCAGATAGAGAATATCCTGAATCAGTTGATGATATTCCGGACGGACCATGACGCACTTGCCTTCTTTTGCCTTGAATTTCCTGTCTGGGTGGTACAGGTAATCCGTTCGGTAGGATTCCGCGAAAGCGCCAGTTTCAAAAGCCGCCTCCATGTCCTCAAACGAGAGTCTTGCGGCGGGTGCCGGGTCAGACGGGGATTCGATTGATTCCGGTGAGTTGGCTTCGGGGAAGATTGCCGGGGCAGGATCCGTGGTGAACTCGACATCATTTATGTCCAATATCCCGGGAGCATTGCAATATCCTTTGAGACGTTCACACAAATCTTCCACTTCCTTGCCCTTCCTTACAATCTCGGCCAATCCGTCTTTCACGAAGCCGAGGTCTTCAAGAATCTCTTCGCGTTTCTTATCCAAGTGGAGTTTCACACACTTGGCAAGCAGCCACATGCTGATTATCACCAGCCCCGCCACACTTATGAGTATCACATACATCGGGTTCATAGCGTCACGGTTTTGGAGCCACGGTCTGTCAGTTCGTTGATGACATCCCTGTTGGCCACAAGGTGGGAGATTATGATATTGGTCACATACGCCCCGATGGTCAGGTCACGGTTGTCGAACAGCGCGACTGTCTTTGCGAGCTTGTTCACCAGCTCGCGGGGCACGAAGATGCCCTTGCGGGCACCGACACAGTAGGGTGCGAGGAACTCGTCGCGGTACGCCTTGACACCTTCCTCATCAGGGAAGCCGGTGTTGACTTCCCCGGTTGTCTTTGCGCATACGCGCAAGTCACAGAATTTTGGATTGTTCATCTTTATTTTTTTAGGGTTTTAGAGTTGTTTGCTTTTCTTGAAAAGACTCTGGAGCACCTCGTCGTAGTCCTCGAAATGCTTGGCGAGCACATTGTGAACGTATTGGGCAATGGTGCAGTCCTCACCGAAGAGTGCCTGTATCTTCAGGATCTTCTTCCGGAACTCGTTGACCACCATCACCTGCCGACCTTTCTTGTTGAAGGACTCCACCGGACGGTTCTCGACGAATGTCCTGAGAAACGCATCCTCCGTTTCGGTCCGCTCCGCATTGACCGGGGTCTTGGCGAGCGTGTCCTTCTCCGCCTTTGTCGGGGGTGATTCCGCAGGGGCTGGCTTTCTGGAGTTGCGGTAGGTCGGCGCGGCATCCTCGCGGTAACTGTCGAGGAAGCTCTCGGCATCGAAGTCGGTTGTCACATCTTTCTTTGCCATGACTATCACACTTTGATGGTTTCACGGATCTCCCTGACAAGCTCCGGCAGGTTGCTGCCTTTCAGGAGCTGTCTGTCGGGCGGCATCATCGTGGAGCGGAAAAGTCCTGTCTTTCCCGACACCGCCCCGTCCTTGAAGAAGCGGGCGCTGCTGCTCAGCACGGTATCGAGGGAGTGCAGCCCCAGTTCCTCCATGTACTTGTCGATAAGGTCACATAACGTTGTCTTTGCCTTTGACGGGATGCGGTTCCACACCAGATTGACGCTCTTAATCTTTGTCTGCCCGGTTGTAACCATCTGGTTCACCACATGGCTGGCGAAGCGGATAGAGCTTTTCATGTCGGCGGTGTCGGTCGAGATCGGGACGAAAAGATAGTCCATCACGGCGAGCAGCCTGACGATGGCCGGGTCGTTGATTGTTCCGGTGATGTCGAAGAACACCACCTTCGGGTCGGCTCCTTCCTCCAGACGGTCAACCGCCACCTGCGCGGCCTCCGCCGGATTTGTCAGAAGAATCTCGTAGGGCTTCCCCTTGAATTTCTTGTAGAAGTTGAACATCGCCCTCTTGAGATAGGGGTTCTCCTGCGTCACGACAACATCCTTGTCCCGGTAGTCCTTGAAGGAGTGCTGACGGTCGTCGCAGTCGATGACCATAACTTCCACTCCGTCGAGGTAGTGGAGGCAGCTTGCAGTGAGAGCGGTGAGGGTTGACTTGCCCGCGCCACCTTTCTGGGTGGCGAAAGCGACGAAAACGGGTTCGCTCATAAAATAAGTTTTTAGGGGTGAAAAAATAACGTTGTTTGTCTCGGCGGTGACATTCACCATAATGCCCCCGGCTTGATAGCCGTGTCCGGGTAGCGTGGGCACACATTCCTCAATATGACAGGATGACAGATGAATGACTCATGTCTGTTCATGGTCTTGTGTGCGTTGGATGGCATTGTCAGCAACGGAATCACCAATTCACGTTATCGGCTGATTGCAGGAGTGTGTTGTCACGGAGTCATATTATCACCTACAAACTCATCAACTCACTTTGTCATTCACACACACCTGCTTGCAGGTGATAACAGGAGTGACCGTGTTGCAATGCCTGTGCAGGGCAATTCAGTCTGACAGATGAATGTGAGGGTGACTGACATTGTGGTATGGAAAATGATTCCGTTGTCACTGTCACATCGGCTCTGTCATCTGAGCCTCTGTGCAAGTTAAACGATGGATGAATGAGAAAAGATTTCTGATTATCAGCGATTTCCCGCCGTTACCGAGATTTTACCCACCGTTACCCAACTTTTCTTTTTTCAAAATCCGAAACACCCCTGATGGTTGTTATACAGACATCACTGACCCGGCGGTATGGTCTTGGAGGATGCCCCTCAAAGAGTCACATATCTTATATAAGTATGGCTGTTGTGTGCATCCTTTTTATGCCGCCCCTGACCTTTTTTCACAGGTTACAGTCATAGAGTACCGGCGGTGTACTGATTTCCGGTCAGTATCCGCACCCAATTCCCTTTCTGTCAGATCTGATGTTCATTGGAACATTGCAAGGTATGTTTTACGCAGCACGAAACGTGATTTGCTGCATAAAACCCTTGCCATGTGCATGGAGCCAGCGATTACTCCGAAGTCGTAATCGCCATAACGAAACCTGCGGTCGGCAGTTCCGGCCAACACACTAAATCCATTTTTTATGAAACAAAAATTTTCAAGAGGCGGCCGCCCACCCAAGATAGAGGCCACCGCCTTCCGCTGTTCCGTGAATTTCACGGCGGCGGAGAAAGCCTCCCTGCTTACAATGCAGGAACGCTCAGGTGTTGAATCGTTGTCGGCATTTATAAAGATGCAGTTGTTCGGCAAGCCGTTCAAGGTGTTCGTAGTTGATGAGAACACCCGCGTGTTCATTGACAGGCTATCTGCCTTCAACGCACAGTACCGCACAATCGGCGTTGAGTATGACGAGGTGGTGAGGATGCTCCGTCAGAATTTCAACGAGAAGAAAGCGATGAAGGCTCTCTACAATCTGGAGAAGATTACCGTCGAGCTTGTCAAACTCAACCGCGAGATTGTCGCCCTCGCCAAAGATTTCGATGCCCGATGGTCGCAAAAATCTCTTTAGGCAGCTCCCTTTACGGCGCTTTGGTCTATAACGGGGAGAAGGTGAACAAGGAGATGGGGCGGCTCCTTGACACCAACAAGATCTTCAATGACGGATCCGGCTCTCTTGATATTCACCGTGCCTTCGAGGATTTCAAGACATGGATCCCCGCCAACACAAAGGCGGAGAAGACGATGATGCACATATCGCTCAATCCGCACCCTGACGACCGCCTGAGCGATGTGGAGTATTCGGAGCTTGCACGCGAGTATATGGAGAGGATGGGCTTCGGCGATATGCCTTTCTTGATTTTCAAGCACGAGGACATCGACCGCCACCATATACACATAGTGGCGTTGAGGGTAAAGCCCGACGGTACGGTCATATCCGACCGCAACAATTTTTACAGGAGCAAGGAGATATGCCGCGAGCTTGAGAGGAAGTACAATCTCCGTCCGGCGGAGCGTCAGAAGATTACGCCCGATATGCCGATAAGGAAGATAGACCCGTCGGGCGACATCAAGCGACAGGTTGCCAATACTGTGAAAATGGTGGGTATGCGTTACAAGTTCCAGAGCATCGGCGAGTACAATGCCATCCTGTCCTTATATAATGTGAGGTGTGAGCAGACCGACGGAAGGGTGAACGGCAGGGAGTATCACGGTCTTGTCTATTTCGCCACAGACGACAGCGGCAACACCATCGCCTCACCGTTCAAGGCATCGCGCCTCGGCAAGTTTGCCAGCCGCAGAGCAATTGACGCACGCTTCGAGAGGGTAAAGGAGAAGATTGACATCAGACCAACAAAGCGAGCGGTTTCGGAAGTCATGGCACAATCCTCCGGCAAGGATGATTTCATCGCCAAACTCAAAGAGCGAAACATTGACCTTGTTCTGCGGTACACCGCCGAAGGGCGGGTCTATGGGGCGACTTTCATCGACCACAACACTAAGACAGTGCTCAACGGCTCCCGTCTTGGCAAGGAGTTCTCTGCCAATGCACTTGAGAGGTGGTTCAATAATTCGGAGGAAAAGCCAATGCCATTGCTGCCGGATGTTCAGCCGCCGGAGAATGACACTTCCCGTCAATCGCAACAGAACAGCGAGCAACGTACATCCGATAACTCCGACGCACCACCGCATCGGCAATCTTCCTCCCATTCGCAACGTTCGCAGAGCCGGCAGCCGCATAGCCACACCAATGACTATGACAGCACTCCCTCTATTCCCGGTCTTGACCTGTTCCAAGTCGGTCCCGGCTTCAATGCAGAGGAAGAGGCTTTCTACCGCGAGATGCATCGACGCAAGAAGAAAAAGCGTCGCGGTCCCAAACTTTAATCATTCACTTCAAAAATTTATACGATTATGAGTCAACAAGAGGATGACCTCCGGGCTTTGTCGAAGATCATGGACCTGCTCCGTGGTCTGAGCATAATTCTGGTGGTCGCAAATATCTATTGGTTCTGCCATGAGCTCATCGGAAACTGGCAGTTCGACCCGCAGACAATGAAGATACTCCGCAACCTCAACGACGGAAGCGCACTGTTCAGCAGTCCGTGGAGTTCAAAATGGTGGACGCTCCTGTTCCTCGGCCTCTCATGCTTCGGCACAAAGGGCGTGAAGAACGAGAAAATCCAATGGATCCATATCTGGATTTTCCTGTTAACGGGAGCGGCTTTGTTTTTCTTGAACTGGTGGATGCCGTGTATCGGCTGGCATCTGTGCTACATATTCACTACGGTCATAGGCTACATACTGATGCTTATCGGCGGCGTGTATATGGGCCGTATGCTGAAGAACAACATGATGGACGACCGCTTCAACGAGGAAAACGAGTCGTTCATGCAGGAGACCAAACTAATGGAGAACGAGTATTCCGTAAACCTCCCCACTCGCTTCTACTACAAAAAGCGGTGGAACAAAGGGTACATAAACGTGGTGAACCCTTTCCGCGCCTCCATCGTGCTTGGCACTCCCGGCTCCGGCAAGTCATACGCCATCATCAACAATTTCATAAAGCAGCAGATTGAAAAGGGCTTCGGACTCTACCTTTACGATTACAAATACGTGTGACGTGAAAAGTTGCATCAGTGGCTGTCAGCCGTTCACTCAGAGGAGTGAAAAGAGTTGACCTATTGTTTCGCCAATAGTAGCCTACGGCAGGTGCGTCTTATGATGTACCAAGCTGCTCGGACAAGGTAACCCTCCCGAAAGGGTCGAGAATGAACCGTGAGGGGACTTCAAGAACCGCAAGCATTATGCGGTTGGGGGGCTTGGCTTGACGGCATGGCTAACGCAAGTGAACTGTCAGAACCATCGTTAAGTCGAACAAGCTTACGAATGCTTACAAGCTTGAACCAAAACGGTGTGTGGCCGGATAACCCTGTGGATTTTGGGGTTACGCGAACAACAGAGCCACCGGTGGAGAGGCAGAGCCTAAACCGTCATTGGCACTGATGCAGAACACGGTAAGCCTATATATCTCCATGAGCAATCATGGTAGGCCGAACGCAAGGGAGGCACAATGGTATGTAGGTAAAGGAAATTCGGAAAAAGCGAACGCCGCTCTGTAACGGAGCGGATACGGATTGACCTCATTGCCATGTATGGCAGAGAGCCACATCATCCGACATGAAAGTGTGCAGACTTCCGATATGGTAACATTTTACAAGATAACTTTTAGAACTTATGAAAGGAGAAAAGCAAATGGACGAGCCTAAAAACTCGTGTGCATCTTCTGACCACAAGGAAGCAACTTGGGAAAACATTGATTGGAACAAGTGTGAGAAAGCGGTCAGTAAGCTACAAGCGCGTATTGTAAAAGCTCAGAAAGAGGGTAAGTTCGGCAAGGTGAAGGCTTTGCAATGGACTCTTACCCACTCGTTTTACGCCAAGGCATTGGCAGTAAAACGTGTCACTTCAAATGATGGCAAAAAGACTTCGGGCGTTGACAAGGTATTGTGGTCAACTCCGAAATCGAAATACAAAGCCATCTTCACACTCAGAAGAAGAGGCTACAAGCCTCAGCCTTTGAGACGAGTGTTCATAAAGAAGCACAATGGCAAACAGAGACCGTTGGGCATCCCCACAATGAAAGACAGAGCGATGCAGGCACTCCACCTACTCGCTTTGGAACCAGTATCGGAAACAACTGCCGACAACTATTCCTTTGGCTTCAGAAAGGAAAGAGGCACTGCCGACGCAATGGTGCGTTGCCATACTCTTCTTGCAAAGGGGTACTCGCCACAATGGATTCTGGAGGGTGACATCAAAGGGTGCTTTGACCACATCAGCCACGACTGGCTGATGAAGCATATTCCAATGGATAAAACCATATTAGGAAAATGGCTTAAATGTGGTTATATCTTTGAAAACGAAGTCTTCCCGACAGACGAGGGTACACCGCAAGGTGGTATCATATCGCCAACGCTTGCTAATATGGCACTCGATGGATTACAGAAACTACTCGAAGACCACTTCCCTTGGGAATCAAAGAAAGGTTCTACGGGTTGGTACTGTCCGAAAGTAAGGCTTGTCAGGTTCGCAGATGATTTCATTATCACGGGCGAATCAAAGGAGCTGCTGGAACATAAAGTCAAACCGTTGGTTGCATCGTTTCTTGCGGAAAGAGGTCTTACCTTATCCGAAGAGAAAACGCTGATAACCCATATAGACGACGGTTTTGACTTCCTCGGCTTCAATGTCCGCAAATTCAATGGCACTCTGCTGACGAGACCAGCCAAAGACCGTGTAAAGAGAATGTTGGATAAAGTAAAGCGAGAGATACACCGCTCACGTGGAACTTCCCAACATGAACTTATCATGCGTCTCAATCCAATTCTCAAAGGATGGGCGAACTATTATCAATATAGTGCGGCCTCGGAAACTTTCCGAAAAGCGGACTATCTAATCTTCAAGAAACTATGGCGATGGGGAATCCGCAGGCACGGAAATAAAAACCGTACCTGGATTAAACAACGCTACTTCCACAAGATTGGTAACAGAGACTGGGTATTTGCTACGACAAAAATTGACTCGAAGGGTGAAGAATACTTCGTCCCTCTGACGATATTGTTTAATACCAAAATCCAGACATATCCGCAACTGAAATGTGGACTCAACCCATTTGACCCCGAATGGATGGAATACCGTGATAAACGGCGCACCGTCAAAATGAAGATGTCGATGAGTGGGAAAAGGACGCTTTTCAATATTTGGAAAAGACAAAACCAAAGATGTCCAATCTGCGGCGAGCCGATAACAGTTGAAACACCGTGGCATACAATGATGTCAACTGCCAAAGGCAAGAACACATTGTCAATCGTCCATGAAAGCTGTTATCTGAGTGTGACACACAAAAAGAAGTGTAAAAATGAGCGTGTTTCGGAATAAGTCTGAAATATTGTTGCTTGAGCCGTGTGATGGGAAACTATCACGCACGGTTCTTAGGGGGGAAAGCGCCCGCAAGGGCGCCGACCTACCCGCCCCCGACTTGACGCTGATTGCCTACAACCACATGCAGAACAATCAGCAGGGGTATGGCAAGACACCTCCGTCGTTCTATGTCATCAATTTTGACGACCCGGAGCACTCGCACCGGTGCAATCCGATACACCCTGATTTCATGTCGGATATTGCCGACGCTTACGAGTCGGCATACACCATAATGATGAACCTTAACCGCACATGGATCCAGAAGCAGGGCGACTTCTTCGTGGAGTCACCTATTGTGCTTTTCGCGGCTATAATCTGGTACTTGAAGTTGTTTGAGAACGGTAGATACTGCACCTTTCCCCATGCCATAGAGTTCCTTTGCCGCCGGTATGAGCATATATTTCCCATTCTCACAAGCTACCCGGAGCTGGAGAATTATCTCTCGCCGTTCATCGACGCTTGGCAGGGAGGGGCGGCGGAGCAATTGGCAGGACAGATTGCATCAGCCAAGATACCGCTATCGCGTATGATCTCACCGCAGCTCTACTGGGTAATGACAGGCGATGATTTCACCCTCGACATCAATAATCCAAAAGAGCCGAAAATCCTTTGTGTAGGAAACAATCCTGACCGCCAGAATATCTACGGAGCGGCACTCGGACTTTACAATTCCCGAATCGAGAAGCTCATCAACAAGAAAGGGATGTTGAAGTCAGGCGTAATCATAGATGAGCTACCGACCATATACTTCAAGGGTTTGGATAATCTTATTGCCACTGCGAGAAGCAACAAGGTTGCCGTGTGCCTCGGCTTTCAGGACTTCTCCCAATTGAAGCGTGACTACGGCGACAAGGAGGCTGCGGTGGTGATGAATACCGTCGGCAACATCTTCTCAGGGCAGGTCGTCGGGGAGACAGCCAAGACACTCTCGGAGCGTTTCGGCAAGGTTCTCCAAAAGCGGCAGTCAATCTCAATCAACCGTCAGGATGTGAGCCACTCTTTCAACACGCAGATGGATTCCCTTATCCCTCCGAGTAAGATCTCAACGCTAACGCAGGGAATGTTTGTCGGGGCGGTCAGTGACAATTTCGATGAGCGGATAGAGCAAAAGATTTTCCATGCCGAGATTGTGGTTGACAACAAAAAAGTGGCGGAGGAAACCGCCGCCTACAAACCAATACCGCTGATAACCGACTTCCACGATGATACACCGGACAAGTCGAAGATGAAGGCTGTCATTCAGAATAACTACAATCAGGTCAAGCAGGATGTTAAGGAAATAGTTGACCGGGAACTGGCTCGTATCGCCGCCGACCCGAAACTCCGACACCTCTTGCACATGAAGTCATAGCCCCCAATACAGTCAATGCCCTGCCATCCTCACGGACGACAGGGCATCTTGCGTATGATGACAGTAAATGTCACCCACCATAATATGAATTTATACAACTGTGGATTTTGTGGTCTTTGGTGGATAAGTGGTCGGACATCTGTGATGCGGTGTCAGTCCTCCGCATCCTGATTAGTCATGTGGTCATTGAGCGAGGTTGAAAGAACATCCATGAAATAGGCGCGGCTGTTGCGTCCTCTCACTCTCATCTCATTGTATTTCTTGTAGATATAATTGTCGGTCATTTCCACGTTGAAAACCTTTGCAAGTTTATGGACTATCTCCCTCGCGCTCAAATTGGTGCCGAAGCATTTGGCTACCTTGAAAGCATAACCGAGTTCTATAAGGGCGGTTTTGTTGGCAGTCCAGTTCAAGCCAATCTCCTGCAAGCAATTATCTTCCTGAACAGGGATAACCGTTAAGTCTTTGAGGTGGGTAAGCGTCTGGCGCACGAAGTTGAGTGCCTTGCTTATGAATGTTGCAAGCACATTGTTTACTTCATCGCGCTGCTGTGTGGTCTGGATAGAGGCAATCTCAACCTCGGCATAAAGGAGCGCAGTTATCACATATCCTTTCGGAGTATGTTCGCAGCACATCTTGCTGACCTGAAGCACGAAGTCCTTGTAGGCGATGTGCAGGTTGTCGTTCTTCCCTTCGGTCAGCTGACGGAAGAACTCTGTCTCGGTAAGTGAAAAAATATCCATTTATCGGGGCGGTTTTTAACGGGTTCAACATCATATTCTTATTTCACGATGTATTAAACCACCAACGTTACAAATGGATTACAAAAGAAAGTGTTAAAATGCAATGTAATGTTTTTCAGCGGCAAAGATGGCTGATATTATGAGTATTTTAAGACTCGTTAAAGCAGGAAAGTGCGGAAACTTTCTCCAATTGAGGAATTATTACCAATCAAAAAATAGCGTGCGGTTATCCCTCTTACTCTTGTAGGCTCTGGAATTGCCTGTGACAGTCAAAGGATCGACGCACGCTATGCAGACGCATAGCATATCATCGCCTTAGTCCTGTCTTTGTTAATTTTCCAGATTTACAAGAGAACTATATGCGGTGTATGTTATACTGTATCGTATATGGTGATTGACTCTTCAACCACGTTGTATGTCTAATTTGGATGCAAAGATAGCGATTTTTATCGGATTAACACCTTTTTACATATAAGATTATCTAATTCCGTAATTTTTCATCTTGTATCTCAATGTACTTCTATCTATGCCTAATAACCTTGCCGCCTGCGTTTTGTTACCTTTTTCAAGGTCCAATGCGGCAATAATCTTTGCTTTCTCATCGCCGTCATCACGCAGCATGAAACGTGGAGGTGGTCCCGTAGCAGGATTATCAAAGTTTAGGTCTTTAACTGTAATGACATCTTTAACGGTCTTTATCACAGCAAGACGGATACAATTCCTTAATTCACTGATGTTGCCACTCCAAATATGTGTTTGAAGTTTTTTTAATGCTGTTGTCTGAATACTCTTTATAGGCTTTGAATATTCCCTAGAAAATTGAGCGATAAAATACTCACTTAAAGGAGCAATATCATCCGGACACTCGCGTAAAGGTGGTACCTTTATGGTCATTTCTGCTAAATGATTCAGCAAATCCGCTCTAATATGACGATTCTCTATTAGATCTGATATGTTCTCATCTGTCGCAGATATTATTCTTATATTGTTTGAGACTGTTCTGATTTCATTGGAATATTCATCTTGTGCCTCCAATATCCTGAATAAAACCGACTGATAGTGTATTGGAAGATGTTGTAGTCCATTCAGGAATATAGTACCGTTTCCCACACGCCGAAATTCCTCATTCCATATTGAATGGGGGGATATTACAGGAGTTTTTGACGCGTAATAGTGTGCATAATCCATGTGAGGTAAAGCACCGCAATCAATTGCTATAAACGGATAATTACGCCGATTGCTATGCTTATGTATCTCACGGGCTATCATTTCTTTTCCACTACCACATTCTCCTGACAATAATACATTTACATTGGTAGGGGCTATGGTTTTAATGTCATTGTAGATACTATGAAAAGTAGGGCTTACTCTTTCGATAAGGCTTATGTTACTTTGATTGCATCCCAACTCTGATTCCAAGTCTTGTATCAGTTTCAGGATATTATTATTAAGTATCCGTTTGTCAATATAATCTTTTGCTCCCAATTTCATAACGGACACACTTTCCGTTGCATCAAGTTTGTCCGTTACTACAATGGTGGGGAAATGTGAGTTTTTCCTTTTCAACCATAATAAAAATTCATGAGCCGCCCCGTCCGTCAGTTTTGCATCAATGATAATACATAGCAATCCACTGAAGTTGCATATCCAGTCTTTCGCAGACTTGATATGCAACTTACAATTACAATCATATCCGGCCTTACTTAATATTCGGCAAAGACATTGATTGTCTGAATCACTGTTTCCTATGATTAGGATTGATATACTCCCCATCGCAGAATAAACTATTCATAATTTTATTGAGGTTGCACTCCTAAAATAAAATCTACTATATCTTCTAATACTTCAGTAGATATTGTTTCTTCAATTGTACCGTATTCCTGTACTGCTCCAGTCTGGGAATGTTGGAAAAGATGATTAAGTTCGGGGTAAAGTTTTATTTGGGCCTTTGGTGAGAGTCGCTGCATCTGCGGCATATTCAATTCCGGTTTTACTTGTATATCCCTTTCTCCATAAAGCACAAATACAGGGCAACAGGTAGTTGAAATGCTCTCAGCCGGAGAGAAACCGATATAGAAATTTACCCACGGATTGGTATCGGATGCAATCTTTTTAAGATTGACCATCAACGCAGTATGAGCGGGAGTATTACTCCAATTTTTGCATAGCGCCTCAATACTATCAATAGGGACCTCATTACTTTTTGTTATTTTCAGGTCATATATATTGTGTAAGGCTTCTACATAATCCGCTACTATATTGTCTGGCATATTACCCTGTTGTAACAATGTTGCACTCTGGTCTATAAGAATGGAATCGCCACGAACAGCCTGCGCTCCTATTGCGATAATAAAGTCTGGTTTACCCGAATCAATTACGCATATATCCTCCTGCGCTTTTTTCTTAGTTTCGGCTCCCAACATAAAAGCGACAGTTGCCCCCTCGCTATGGCCTAACAATCCTACGTTATTGAAGTTTTCCACCATTCGCACATATTCTAATGCACACCTTGCATCCCGCGCAAAATCTTCGGTTGTGGCTGTAGTTCCGTTTCCTGATGATTTACCATATCCGCGGTCATCATAACGGAATGATGCAATTCCGTTTCTGGCAAGATAATCAGCTATTACTGCAAAGGGTTTATGTCCGAATATTTCCTCATCTCTATTCTGAAGTCCGCTACCTGAGATCATTACAACGGCTGGGGTTGCAGTGGTATAATCTTTTGGGAGAGTGAGAGTCCCTGAAAGGATTACATCGTCGGATGGATTATTGATATTGATTTCTTTGGTCGTATATGGATACGGAGGTTGTGGAGTTTGCGGGCGTTTTAATTCAACAGTTCCCGGAGATAATTCAATAGGGTGTTCAGTTTGACGTTCCGAAAAACGGCATCCAGAACACCGGATTTTACATAAAAATCACGTGCTGGAAATTCTTGTTTTCAGAGACGAAATAGTACATTGAAAATTTGGATAATTCATTAATTTTTAGTATCTTTACAGTCTAAAAAACAACTATTTAAGATGCGAAAAATGATGAGAAAATCAGACTCAAAGCATAGTCAGGAGACCCCGGAAGAGGAGCTGAAGCGCCTTCGCAAGGAGGTTGCCAGACTTGAAGGCAAACTTGAGGCTCAAAAGCAGGCTGCCAACGCTAAAATCGTGGCCGCCAAAGCCAAGATGGACGAGATGCGCAAGGAACTCAAAAAAAAAGAAGAGCCGAAGCCAGTGTTCAGCAAAGAACAATGGTCGCGCATTTTGACCCGGTTGAAGGACATCGATACTCAATCCAAATAGTACTGCTCTGTGTCTTCATATATGTCAAGACTTCATGCGGCCTGCGCACTGTGGTCGAGATACTGAAGACCTTTGAAGATGTTCTCGGTGGCACTTGCGGGAAGGCGCCGTCCTATACCACTGTGCGTAACTGGATGCTCAAGCTCGGCCTGTCTGTCTATGACGATGACAAGAGCCGCGATGAGGCCTATGCCATAATTCAGGACGAAAGCCTCACGGTCAACCGACAGAAACTTCTGCTGACTCTCGGCATCCCGTCGAAGCATCCTGGAAGAGCTTTGAGACATTCTGACGCGACAGTGTTGGATATGCGTGTTGCGGACTCCAACACCAAGGATGATGTGAAGGATGCCATTGAGCGCGCAGCCGCAAAAGCAGGGCACAGCCCTGAGTATGGAGTCTCCGACGGAGGTCACAATTTGAAAGGCGGAATGGCATTGGCAGGAGTTCCACAGCATCTTGACGTAAGTCATACGCTTGCTAACTGCATGAAGACCGTCTATGCTGAGGATGAAGAGTTTAAGAGCCTTACTCAAAAGCTTGGGAAGATACGCCTTCAATATCATTTGACGGACATTGCATGGCTTCTTCCTCCAAACATGAGGGCGATTGCAAGGTTCATGAACCTCTCCGACTGGGTGGAATGGGGTAATCGCATGCTGACCAATATGGACTCTTTGGAGCAAAAGGCGAAGGACGCTTTCTGTTTCCTTGAGAATTATCGTGGACTGCTTGAGGAACTCTCCGTGGATGTCGACGCGATCAGACATGTGGAAACCATATGCAAGACCCGTGGATTTTGCTTGAAGACCTATCGTGAATGCTCACAATACATCATCTTGCATGTAATTGGAAACGCTAACAACCGCAGGGCTACTCTGGGATTACGTATGCTTGACTATCTGAAAAAGGAAGCCAAACTACTACATCTGACCAACAATGCACAGAACATGTCGTCTGACATAATCGAGTCTGATTTCGGCATTCTAAAATCAAAGATGTCGCCAAACAAACTGTATGGTTTCACATCCATGATTCTGATGTTACCGCTTTATCCAAAGACAATCGACTATTCAGTCGCTGATGAACAAGATTTCAAAGTACGCTTGGCCAATGTTAAACTTAAGGAGATAGATGACTGGGCCAAGGCCAATCTATCCCGCAATTGGGTGAAAGATAGAACCGAAACACTTAAAAAAGTGAGCTGAATACGGAACAACTAACTGAACACCCTACTTATTAGATAGAGGGATGCAGGTAGGATGCCATTCAAGTATTTTTGTGAAAATCTCGTCTTTAGTCCGAGCTGGTGGAGGATCAATCCTATCTGCAATTGTAGCAACCCACACATCATTGTAAATATCTATTAATTGCATACCTCGAAAATCTTTTACCGGTCTGAAGAAGATTATACCGTCGCAATAATCGGCCATTGTTAAGTTCTTTGTGTATGGATTACCGTTTTCAGATTCAATCGGCCATTGCGTTCGTCCAGACCCCTCCCCGGCATACAATTGGGACGGCGTAAGCGGAAAAGATGCATCTATGTCAAAACCCACAGGTATGTTATTATTTAATTCAAAAGCTTTATCAATAGCTCCTCCGTCAATGAGAGTCCATGTTGTAAGCTCATTAGGTATATACCCATGTGAACCCATAAAACCACCCCATAAATTTATTGCAAATATATCATCGGGATAGCATATTTTAATCATTTTTGATGCGCTGGGGTAATTATAATAATATCCTTTACCGCCACGAGCCAACTGCCCTCTTGTTTGATATTGAGTATGGGCTTGCCCTGCATAGAAAATAGTTTTACCTTTCCCGCGGATACAATTACGTAGGATTTTGGCTATATTTTCATCCCGAGCTTCGGGCGTTCTTGGTGTATCGGATGGGTCAACAAGAAGTATGCGAGTTTTAAGACTATCAGGCTTCTGTTGATTTGTTTCCCAAACTGTATAAAGAACGTCTCGATACCCTTTATATGGGTTTCCAAATACATCAGGTGCATCAAGAAGAATTTTGTTCGCAAATGCTTCATTCCAAGTTTTGCTGAATGCTAAAGTGTCTGCAAGCATTTGGTCGGATTCATTGCCGAACTCTATAGCGAGATTCTTGATTCGAGTGTCTGCGGTGTATCCGACATTACGAAGGATATCACATAGGAACTCGCTATGGTCTGCAATCCAGTGATCTTCACCAATTGTGATTATTTTGTAGTTTCTTAGTTTATCGGCGACGTAATCATAGGGTGCCGTTCCATTTTGTATGTACTGCAATGCTTTGTGAGGACGATCGTGTTTTGATTTTGCTTGACACGGAAACCCACAAATCAAAAAGCAACACAGCATAATGAGATAAACAGACTGTTTCATATTTTTGATTGATTAGTTTTTTGTTTCATTCAGTATCGAGGTTCTAATTATATTGCTTTAAGGCATTTTGCACATAAGCAACCATTTCATTAGGATTTTCGCAACCAAGAAGATACTTCTTACCATCTTTAAGTGTGACAAGAAAGCAATCGGAGGCTTTGCCATAGTAAGCAAAGTATTTCCCAATAGATGGCTCATTGAACCAACCGTAATAGCCGAACCAACCGCCGCTTCCGCAAATACGCTTTTCTGCCATTGTCGGAGGACACAATTTTATGGATATAATCTGACTCATTGGTATTGACTTTATTTTGAGCGGTCTATTGATGTTTAAGCAACCATCTTTAACGGAAATAGATAACGGCATGTAAAGCAGGGCAGTCATACAAAGGATGACAAGCGCTCCTATCACTATGTATTTGGCGAACGCATCTTTTGCACAATACAATGCTACAAATAGCACCGTAAGTCCAATCGCCGTCATTATAATACACCAAGTACTCAGATATATCTTCTTCTTCATTTGATACTTTTTATGCCTGCGACTCAAAAGGCAGTTAATATTCAAAGAAAACGTGAGCCAACTATGCCACGTCTTGATTTGAAGGTCGTAGGAAACCATTAGCACAGATGTAACAATAGCAGCCCACGCTATGCGCGTGAGAACCACTATGCCAATCCTTGTGCTAATTTGTGAATTTCCTACGTTCTCAAATCACAAGATTAAGCATAACGCTTCTTTATTTCAGAATGTCATGGACTGACAGCATCAATCCGACTGCAAAATTAGCAAATTTTCTTCAAAGTCCTGCCTCTCAGCCCCTCAAATCTTCGGCAAACATATCGAAAAAGTTAGAATTAAATTTTACGAACAAATATTAAATAGCATAAAATCATTTCTATCTGACTGCTCAAGTTTTCTTTAAAAGTACACTATTAGTACACAATAGATATATAATATAAATTGATAATCAGTATATTAACATTATAGTTTTGCTTGCTCGTTGAACGACCTCCGTGTCAGGCGCAAAAGGGATGTTCGCCCTCGACAGAAAAAATACAAGCTGACCGCAGGGAGGTCTGGAGATTTTTTCTGCCAAAGGGAAAAGAATATCCCGGCCGGACACGTTCAACGGACCGAGCAAGCAATCACTTCCATAGTTGATGGTACGGCAATAAACTGGAGCGAAGACCCCGCGCCGGTGAAAACGGACATCAACATATTGGTACGGAATGTTTTTTGAAATAAATGGCACTGAGAAAAAAAGAATGGTACTGCCCAACCCCGGAAAGGTGAGTCTATGCGTGCAACAGTGAGGCACGAACCGTGGAGCGCATTGTCTCGCCCCGTGGGTTGCATCCAAGCGGAGAGTGGTGTGGCGGTCGTAAAAATCCTTATCAGGCAACGGTGCCCCGGAACACGGAGCAGAGCCGGAAAGTCTTGTGGCCACGCGTCAGCGTATCGCCACGAGGCGTTGGCTATGCCCTGTGTTCAGCCGTTGCCCATAGGCGTATGCGGACAACGGATGTCAGGCGAAGCCCGTCACCTTTTGTCGGCATAACGCCGCCAACCCGGAAGACCGCCACACCTCTCTCTGCTTTCGGCAGGGTAATAAGAGACTAAAAGGGGAAGAATATCCAGATTACCGGACATTCTTCCCCTTTTATGGTATATGGTCAATAAATCAGCCCTCTGCCTTGGCAGTCTTCTGTGTCGCGAGATTCATGGTGTCTCGGATGCTGTTCATATCCCTGAGAATGGATGAATCAAGCACACGGGCATAACGCTCGGTCATCTTCACACTGGCGTGTCCCAGCATCTTGGACACGTTCTTCAGACTCACGCCTTGCGAAAGGCATATCGTGGCGTAGGTGTGACGGGCGACGTGCGTGGTCAGGTACTTGTCAATGCCGCTGATTGTGGCAATCTCCTTCAGGTAACGGTTCATCACCTGATTGCTTGGCACGGGCAGGAGCACGCCTTTCTTGGCTGCTTTCTTGTCGCCCCGGTATTTCTCTATTATCGCAAGCGGAATGTCAAGCAACGGGATATTGCTCATCTGGCGTGTCTTCTGACGCGGCTTGCGTATCCACTTGTTGCCGTCATTGTCGGTCACTATATTATCCTCCGTGAGCTGTGAGACATCGGTGAAGGCCAGTCCCGTGAAGGCTGACATAAGGAACATATCCCTGACCACCTCCAGACGGCGGCTTCCGGGGTCGCACTCATATATGCGGTTCACCTCCTCCAATGTGAGGAATTCCGGATCTGTGGGTTCCTCACGGAACTTTATGCCGGCGAACGGGTCCTTGTGAATCCAGTCGTTGGCGAGGCAGCGGTTGGTGATTTTCTTCAACGCCTTCATATACCGGATGAGAGTGTTCTGGCACAGGTTCTTCTCGGTTTTGAGATAGACCTCGTATGCATGTATCACCTCCCCGGTGAAATCCGAAAGCGGGAGGTCGGGCACATCATACTTGTACTTGATGAGCTCGCCCAGATAACGCTTCATTGACTCGTAGCGTCGCCATGTGATTTTCACATAGTCCTTGCCGATGAGCTGCTCGGCCTCGTCGTTGTGTTCCTGAATGACCTGAAGGATTGTCCTCTCATTCTTGCGCACCTGCCCGATGCCGTAGAATTTCTGCTGTACGATAAGCGGGTTGATTGTCTCTCCCGCCTGCTGAAGCTCCGTCACAATCTGGTGGATCCTGACGCGGGCATCCTCGATGAATCGGTTAAGGTCGGTGGCTGTCTTGCTCGTGCCCTTTGCCCGCTCCTTCGACTGGTCCCACAGCGAGGGGAGTATGCTTTTGCGGATGTTGTTCTCGGCGCGTTGTCCGTCAACCGTGATTCTCATGCTCACGGCGGCCTCGCCGTTCTTGAGCAGCTTGTGCTTTTTCAGAAAAAAAGACACTCGGAAACTTGTTCTACTTCTCATAGCCAAATTCTTGGTGTTTGATGGTTAATGACGCGGTGGAGCAAATCCGGTGGATTTTATCGCTTGTAATAAGTTGAAACATAGTATCTAAACAATGTTCTGGTGGAGATGGTTCAGTGGATTTTTCCGCTCCACCGATTGATACACCACCAATCAGATAAAAAATTTCAAAAAATTTTTCGCGACTGCTCTTCCTTGTCAATGTTCTGTTGATTATCTCTTCACAGAGGGTACAGGTTGAGAAGCAGGGCAGAATGGTATAAAACACATAAAACCAATCATATAGGCTCAATTTGTGGTCGGTCGTGGCATCCGCAAACGGTGGATTCTCGATTGCTCTCCCGTTGGATTGGTGTATATTTGGTGTTCTGCACAGGGGCTAAAAAGAGAAAAACACCGAATATCGCTGATATTCAGTGTTTTACGTTGTCTTTCGACTTTAAGTTGTGGTGCCACCAGGAATCGAACCGGGGACACAAGGATTTTCAGTCCTTTGCTCTACCAACTGAGCTATGGCACCTTTTGGGGTTGCTTCTGTTGAAGTTTCTTGTCTGATTTGTTGCTCTCTCGCGTCCTTATCAGCCCCGTTTGCGATTGCAAAGTTAGATACTTTTTGCGGTTCTACCAAATTTTTTGGTCACTTTTTTCAATATTTTTTATCTTTTGTTTTTATCCCGTTATTTATCAACTGTTTATTTTTTGTCTTTTTTTCGCGTTTATTGGGTCTTCGTATGGTATTTTTGATGTTTTTTGGTGGGTAGCGGATATGTCGGTCTCGGTTTTGTCGTTGTCAAGGCTGTTTTTATTTCCTTTTGCGGAAGCGTCCGAAGATGTAGGCGGAGCCTTCCTGTAGTTCGGGACTCTTCCCTATCCACATTATGAGAAGGTATGCCGCTGCACCTACTGTGATCTCAATCATCATCTGCATGAGTGCCGGTAGCGTGAGGACCGACATCATGCGGCAGACACACCACATGACGCAGGCGGCGGACGCAAAGGGCATGAGGTCGTAGATCATCGCCCCTACCCTATAGCCAATCGCCCTACCGGTCATTGTCACCACTATGACGAAGGTGACAACTGAGGCTATCAGCTGACCCCATACGAGCCATTCTACGCTTCTAAGGAATACCGTGGATATTATCGCCAAGGCTATCGCGCTATCCTTTATGAGTTCTATTATGAAGAGGCGTTTGCCGTAGCCTTTTGCAAGCATATAGATGCCGTAGAGCGACACGAGCACCACAAATATGCCGCGTATCACCAGTATCTGAAACAACAGTATCGATGCGTCCCATTTGGATCCGAAGAGCGTATGGAATAATGACTCCCCTATTGCGGCTAATCCGACCATGGCAGGGAAGACTATGAAGGCCCCAAAACGGTTGATGCGTCGCACGTAGCGGCGGAAATCGTCGGGATTATCCTGGAATCTTGAGAGGAGTGGCACGAATGATGCAGTAAGCACCTGCGATATTGATGCGCTACCCATCTTGCTCCATTTGTCAGCCTGTGTGTAGACTCCAAGCGACTTTAATGAATAGAATGCACCTATGACGAAGGAATATATCGTAAGGAAGAGCGTGTTGAGCATTGACGAAGAGAATACGCTCAGTCCTATACGCCATATCTTACGGAAGGATTCTATCTTTATCCATGATGTGGGGAGCCATCTCCCGGTAGCCCACAGTATCCCCGTCTTTATACCAGCCAATGCCACCGACTGCCATACGAGTGCCCACGCACCGTATCCCGCCAATGCAAGGGCGATGCCAAGGAGTCCACCACCGGTCTGCGCCACAAGATTCGACACGGCAATCATCTTCACGTCCATACGTTTCATGAGGCGGTTGGTCTGCACGATCGCGAGGGCGTTGAGCACAAAAGTCAGAAACATCACTTTCGACAACGGTATCAACCTACGGTCGTGCTGGAATATGTCGGCAATCAACGGTGCCGCAAACCATAGTATCCAGTATATTCCCACACTCACTATGAGGTTAAACCAGAATACTGTGGAATAATCCTCCTCTGTCGGATCCTTTCGCTGTAGCAATGCTGCCCCGAAACCACTGTCGGCAAATATTATTGCGAATGCCTGAAAAACGAGAAGTGCCCCCACGAGTCCGAAATCCTCCTGCGAGAGCACATTCGCGAGCACAATGCCCACCACGCCATAAAGCACTTGCGAAGCAAGCCTGTCTATGGCATTCCATTTAAGGGTACGTGCCGTCTTCAGTTTCAACGGCACGTCGGTATTGTTGTTGACCTCTTCTGCCATCAGTTTATTTCTTAATCACTTCCGGCTTAAAATAATCATTTCACTCATCATCATCGTCATCGTCCTCATCATCATCCTCCCCGTCATCTTCATCATCTTCCGACTGAGAGGCAGATTCCTCTTTCGTGGAATCATTTCCTTCCATATATGAGCCTGACGTGCGACCCTCCGGCAACGGATAGAGCTTGCCGCCTCCTGATTTCTTCACCTGCGGATCACCCTTATAATATACCTTTGTCGAACCGATTCCCTTCACATTCAGTTTCTGCAACGGCCAGCATCCGATCGAACCGCTGCCGAGAATCTTGCATTGCACCGCGTCTGCCTCAAGACGGTCGGCGGAGATCGTGCCGGTGCCCACCATCTTCAGCACAGCCTCCTTGCACGTGCCGGAGACGTTGACCGAGCCATTTCCGGTAGCCACTCCGGCAATCACCTTGTTTGCCTTGACATTCTCCACGCGCACGGAGCCATTGCCTACCTGCGTCACCTTGAACTCGGCACAAGCTGCCGGATTCTCCACCGTAAAATTGAAATTAGATGCATTTTCCACTCCCGTAAGGAAATCGGAATATATATAGAGAGTCGGGAGGTCGGGATGACCCACGTCCTCTGTCGACACCTGTATCTTCAGATTTCCATTCTTCGGAGTGATTATGAAGGCGTCGGCAAACTGCTTGTCGCCTCTATACTGTATGAATCCGGAGGAATCCGGCAGACAACGGTACACCACGTTAACGTTGTCGCACACTTTCACACGATCAAACTGACCGACCTCTACCTTATAGTTGTTAATTTCCTGTGCCCATCCGCACAACGACACTGAAAGTAGGATTACAAGATAAAAAATTTTATTCATAGACTTTTCTTATGTTTATTCCCGTGGTTATTCCTATTGGCTTACCTGACGGAGTACAAGCAGGCATTGCCACATCATATATAACGTGGTCTCGTCAATCTTTAGCCGAAATACTTTTCTTCTATTTCACGGAATATCTGTTCAAGTTCGTCAGCCGTCTCAGCACGGAGCATCCGTATTCTGGTCTGCCTGAAATCGGGCAGACCCTTGAACAATGGGGTTGCCGCAAGATGCCGGCGGATGTGTAGTATACCACGATATTCATCTATGCGGTCGATGCTCTCACTTATCTGACGACGCAACAGGGCAAATTTCTCCGCATCCGTCAGCGGAATCCACTCCCCTGTGCGCAGATATTGCTCCACGTCATGAAAAATCCAAGTGGCACCGATCGCTCCCCTCCCTATCATCACTCCGTCAACGCCATAATCATCGAAAGCCTTAGCCGCTCCCTCAGGCGTGGTGATGTCGCCGTTGCCGATTATAGGTATCTCCATCTTACCGGATGACTTCAGTTCGCCGATCAGCGACCAGTCGGCATCCCCAGTATACATCTGTGCCCTCGTGCGTCCATGCACAGTAAGCGCGGCGATACCGCAATCTTGCAGACTTGGAGCCAGATCGGTTATGATCTTGCTCTCCGCATCCCATCCCAGGCGTGTCTTCACCGTCACCGGCAAGCTGACTGCCTTCACCACAGACTCCGTTATTGCAAGCATCTTGGGCACATCTCTCAACATGCCTGCACCTGCACCCTTACCCGCCACCTTCTTGACCGGGCAACCGAAATTTATATCTATTATATCCGGACCGGCATCCTCCACCATCTTGGCGGCATCGACCATAGCCTCCGGATCACGTCCATAGATCTGTATCGCCACCGGACGCTCCCTCTCATCTATATTCAGCTTGCGTGCGGTCGACGCGATATTACGCACGAGAGCCTCCGATGATACAAACTCCGTGTAGACCATCTTCGCACCCTGTTCACGGCATATCAGACGGAATGACGGGTCGGTGACGTCTTCCATCGGAGCAAGCATCACCGGGCGTTCCCCGAGATCAATATTTCCTATTTTCATCGTATGTTTTCTTATTTTTTGTTTTGTCTTGTCAAATCAGTGTCAGACACGCGCACTTGTCGGGCGACAGCAGTTCAGCCACCTGACGCATCTCCTCTGCCGTCACAGCCATTATCCGATCAGCCGTGGTTGATATGTCGTTGATACGGTCGTAATACAGCAGGCTCTTACCCATAGAGATCGATCTGCTCTCTATATTGTCGGAGCTGACGAGCAACTGACCGCAATATTGACGTTTTATGCGCTCAAACGTGGCAGCGGATAGCGACGACTGTGCCAGACGGTCAAGCTCTCCGGCTATTATACGGCGGCATTTACCCACCGTCGACGGATCTGATCCGAAATAAATGATGAGGAGTCCGCTGTCGCTCAGCAATCCGACGCTGCTATCTACCGTATAGACGTATCCTCTTCTCTCGCGCAACTCACGGTTAAGGCGAGAATTCATGCATGGTCCGCCGAGATAATTATTCAGAAGAAAGAGGGCATATCTTCGGGGATCTTGCCTACCGAACACCCTTGCACCCACGATAGTATTCGCCTGATGGTTACCACGGTCGCGGCGCAGGTCAAACGGCTCCATCGGCGGCGGCACGATACGATTATGCCCCCTGTCAGGAAAGCTCATGCAGGAGAAATATCTCGACACGAGCCGCTCCACCCTCTCCGGCGGCAACGGACTGCTGCAATACACCACCATATTGCCGGGAGTATAGTAACGGTCGAGGAATCCGCGACAATCTTCCCCGGTCAGTTTCTTGACACTTTCCGGCGAACCGAGGATATTGTGGGAAAGACAGGATCCGGCGTATGCCATCTCCTCAAACTCATCATATACCGATTCCGACGGGCTGTCAAGATAGCTATTGATCTCCTCCTCCACCACTTCCCTCTCGCGGTCAAGTTCCGCTTTAGGGAAACAACTTGCCGTCAGTATGTCGGCAAGCAGTTCCACGGCTCTCTCCTCATAGCCTGACGGGGCGTTGGTGTAGACCACCGTCTCCTCCTTTGATGTGTAGGCATTCAGTTCTCCACCCACCACCTCCATACGCGCCGATATCTGCCAGCTGCGCCGTGATAGGGTCCCCTTAAATATAGTATGCTCCACAAAATGCGCGAGTCCGTGGCAATCGCCGGCCTCGTCGCGGCTTCCGGCATTAATCACCGCCCCTATATAACTGACGAGTCCATTCGTCCGACGGCTGACCACTCTCAGACCGTTTGCCAATGTGAAGATATTGTATGCATGATCCATATTTTCCTTCTTGCTTTTTAGAACTACAAAATTAATAAATTTTCCTTAACTTTGTATCCGTATCCACCCAGGGATACACAAACCTTAAAATTACTCTTAACGAATATGAGCCGTTTTTTTAAAGAATCGCTTCCCCTCCTTTTCATACTCCTGATTGTCGCATCCTCATGCAGTAACCCTTCGGGACAGTCAAGCAGTCTTGAGGCGGAGATTCCATACGACGTGCTAAGACGTCTTAACGCCACCATCACCAAGGCACCTATATATCAAAAAAAGAAAGTAGAGAAGATCGACTCTCTTAAAAATCTACTTAAAGCAGGCAACCAGCCCTCCCGGCAGTGGGAGGTGCTTCTCAAAATAGCCTCACTTTACCGACAGATGAATGCCGACTCCTCAATATTCTATGCTCAAAAGTCGGTCTATGCAATCCCGGCAGATGACAATGGCATACGCCTAATTAAGAGCGAGCTCGCCACAATAATGGCTCTCAGCACCGCCGGAATATTCCCTCCTGCCATACAGAGACTTGACTCTATAAGCAAGCTAAATCTCCCACATGACGCCCGCATTGAATTTTGGAAAACATCGAGGATGTTGTATTCTTATATGCTGGCATTCGTACAAGACCATGGGGAATATTCCGAGATATTCAGGAAAAAATACATCCAATGTGACGATTCCCTGCTCTCCCTTCTCCCTCATTCCGATCCTTTCCGACAATTCATATTTTCCGAACGCCTCGCCTCTGATGCAAAGTGGGAGACTGCCCGCAAGAATCTTGAAACGATATTGAGAGAACAGCCAAAAGAGAGCAACATCTATGCTATGGCTGCTTTCCAACTCGCGTTTGTCAACATGAATCTCGGCAATCCCGCGAAATATGTGGAATATCTCGCGCTTTCCGCTGAAAGCGACATAAAGCAATCTGTGAAGGAGGGTATCGCTCTCCCAACCCTTGCATACCGACTATATGAAATGGGAGATATTGACGATGCCTTCAAATATATAAACTTCGCCCTTGAGGAAGCCAACAGCGGCAACATACGAATGAGGATGGTATCAATCAGCGCATTCATGCCGCTGATTGATGAGGCCTACCGTAAAAAAATCAATGATTCCAACAATAAGATGCTCGCATACCTCCTCATATCGACCACCCTCCTAATAATCGCACTGATTCTCTCCACCTCTCTGATACGCAACATACGAGACTCGCGTGCAAAGGAGAAGAAACTCGCCACAGCCTCAAAGAAACTGGAGGCATACGTAGGCAACTTCATCGGACTTTGCTCAAATTATGCGTCAAGACTTGACCAGTTTGGCAAACTTATCACCCGTAAAATCAACGCACGCCAAACCGACGATCTTTTGAAGCTCGTATCCTCAGGACGATTCAATGAAGAAGACAACGATGAGTTCTATCGGCTAATCGACAAGGCAATCCTTGACCTGTTTCCTGACTTTGTCGACAATATCAACACCCTTCTGATGCCCGACCAACAGATAGCGCTTAAGCCCGACATGCAGCTTTCTCCCGAACTGCGCATCTACGCGTTCGTAAGGCTCGGAGTAGACCAGAGCAACAAAATCGCACAGATTCTAAACTACTCCTCCAACACTGTCTATTCTTACCGTAACAGGATGAGAAATCGTGCATTTGACCGCGATAATTTCGACAAGAACGTGGCAGAGCTCGGGTATAACAATTAATTTTCACGTCATATCATCACTTCATAATCTATATATAACTTTATATTTAATCTATATTTAATTTTTACAACACAATGATTTACAATATATTAAATTAAATAAAATCTATATACATACAATATTATGGTTAATATCACTTGCAAAACATGTTTTTGATGATTAATTTTGCATTGTTCTCAAAAGAGAGAATCACTCCTCTCTCAACTGAGACACCTCAAAATAGATTTATAGGTAAATAATTCATAAGGATAAATGACTCATAGGTTATAAGGTAAGTATTATTATTTCGATAGTTTTTACAGTAATAATCTACATTAAGGTAAAAAAGAGAAAAGGTTCAGATATTCTGAAAGAAATCGGGGACAGTTTAGATTAAATAAATCGTTTATGTTAGGTTTGTAGAAATAATTTTGATTCGCAACGTGGCAGACTTCTTGTGAAAGAAGTCTGTTTTTATTTATAATCCTGCTTCCAAACTTCTGTTTCATTTGTTATAGTATAAGACAACACTGATAACATAAAAAGACTCATCAACCATGCCCTATAATTACAGATCAAAGACGTTCATATTGCTGCTCGCCATCACAATCGGCATATCCACAGGATTAGTTGCATGGCTGCTGAAGCTCGCAATCTCATCATTGGCAAATGTATTCCTGACTCACATACATGATGCAAAGCCCGACTGGTGGCTACTTATCACGCCTGCCGTGGGAATAATCCTAACCGGAATATTCTCCAGATACATTGTGCGTGAGAATCTTGAGCATGGCACGGCTCAACTGAAACGCAATCTCAGAAAGAGACTCTACAAAATAAGGCGCAACCGATGCATCTCTCCTCTCATCGGCTGCTCCCTAACGCTCGGATTCGGCGGCTCCGCCGGAGCCGAAGGACCTATAGCGTCTGCCGGAGCCGCCATAGGCAGTAATATCGGGCAATACGTCCATGCAGACAACGATACCCTCAAGACATTTATCGGATGTGGGGCAAGCGGCGGTATCGCCGCCATATTTGCTGCTCCTATTGGAGGACTGATGTTTTCACTTGAATTGCTACGTATCAACTTAAACGTCAATTCCGTATTGATGCTGTTCGTCACGAGCCTAACCTCCTATCTCACCATCTCTGCACTGACAGGGTTCAGCACAGATCTTTCATTCACTGCATATCCCGACTTTGAGATACACGCCATCCCTATGGTGATTCTATTGGGGTTATTCTGCGGTGCATACAGCATCTACTACACCTCTGTTACATCATACATGGATGCCGCCTATTCCCGTATCCGAAATCCATGGATACGCAATCTATCGGGAGGACTGATGTTGGGAGCCACACTTCTTATGTTTCCGTCAATGTACGGGACAGGCTATCCGATCATAACCGACGTAATCAACGAGCATCCCGAGTCTCTTGCCAAAGGTTCTCCTTTGATGGAGATATTATCCGGCGACAAATTGCTGATAATAGCCGCTATATGCATACTTCTCTGCAAATGCTGGGCCGTGTCGGCATCCAACAGCAGTGGCGGCGTGGCAGGCGACTTCGCCCCGACCATATTCGCAGGGAGCATGGCAGGCTTTATTTTCGCCACCATGAGCAATCAGTGCTTAAACATGCATCTACACGTCGGGGCATTCTCATACATAGGCATGGCTGGAGTCATGGCAGGCGCGATACAGGCACCCCTTATGGCTATATTCATAATCTTGGAGATGACGCAATCCTATCATTTTGCATTGCCTCTAACCATTTGTGCCATCGTGTCATACATCACCACACGCTACGGACAACATATCCTCAAGAAAAAGGCATAAGAAAAGGGCACCCGGCTCGAAAGCCACCGCCCCTTTTCATAAAATAAGCAAATGTTTTATTATTTTATGTAATATTGCCTTGTTTAATAATGAAGTTGTATTAACTTCAATCTTTCGAAATCACTTATTTTCCGAGTCTTGCATTTTCACGCGCTATGTAGGCGTCGATGTCAAGACCATTCCCCAGGCGGAACTCCGGGAAATCATTCTTTATGGAAGTATAACATTCAAGAGCCTTGTCATACTTCTTCTGCTCGTCATAGACGTTAGCCTCCTTAAGGAGCACACGCGGAACGATCTGCGGATTGCCGTCTGCCTTTCTGACAGCTTTCTGATATGCGCTAAGCGCATCATCATATTTCTTCAGATTGACGTAGCAGTCGCCGGTCAGCACCATTGCATTTGCATCAAGCACCGCATCATCCGATGAGAATTTTCCAAGATATTTGGCAGCCTCCTCATACTTACCCTCGTTGTAAAGAGCCTCGCCCGCACTGAGAGCGGCAAGATTGGCGGCATCGCTGCCACTGAAGTTGTCGGCGACCTGCTTATACTGCGCAGCTGCGATAGAGTCGTTGGCAAAAGCCTGCTGCTCCACCTTGTTATACGCCTCAAATGCCTTCTCCTCTCGCGGCTTACGATAACCGAAGAGATAGCCCAATATCACAACAGCCACCAGGATGATCGCTCCGGTGGTGATGTATATGATCTTCTTATTGTTTGCAATCTTGTCGCCGGCTGCTGTAAGCTGCGAGTTCATCTTGTCGATTGCTGTCTCATCCTGCTGATTAGTATTCTGGGATGCCATTTCGTTTGTTTAATTGTTACTGAGGTTTTTTGGTAACGCTGATTAAGCTTTATTTTCCGGCATGTCTATTCAAGCTGCACACATTACTATTTGGCACGCTCTTTTAATACATGCTACGGTTTGGAATCGCGAAATTAAGCATTTTTTGTCGCAATCGCAATTTTTTCATGATATTTTTCTCTACACTCCCATTTTTATGCTAATTTCGCAGTGTTTTTCATCAATCATTGGACTACTTTAAATAAAATCCGTATGTCGTCATCGCAATCCTTATCCCTCGACCAGCGTCTCTCCATGAGGCTATCCGCCCAGCAGCTCAGATTTGTGAAACTGCTGGAATTTAATGCGCCAGAACTTGAGGATGCCGTGGAACGTGAGATTGAAGACAATCCCGCACTGGAGGTGGTGGAGGAGCCGGAGAATGTCGACAGGGAGCTGCCGAAATACCGCACATCCATCAACAACTCATCGCCCGACGACTATTCCGACTACGACTTCTCCCCTCCCGACACAGGCGAATCCTTGTATGACAGTCTGCTCCGCCAGCTGTCAGAGCGCGACATTCCGGAGAAAGTGCGCCAGGCTGCCACATACGTTATCGGGAACCTTGATTCCAACGGCTATCTGCACCGCACCATACCCGCCATAGTCAACGACATGGCGTTCGGTCCGGGCATCGACGTCACGGAGGATGACGCCCGGCGTGCACTCGACATTGTAAGAGACCTTGAACCATACGGCGTCGGGGCTGCCGACCTGCGGGAATGTCTCATGATTCAACTGCGTCATCTCCCCGACTCCCAACAGAAGGAAGATGCCCTGAAAATCATAGAGTCGCAGTTTGAAGCTTTCTCCATGAAGCACACACACAGGATCATCACCGGGCTCAAGATCGACAAGGAGAGGGTTAGGAGAGCCATCGACCTAATCCTGACATTAAACCCGAAGCCCGGTGCGTCAATAAACTCCGATGCCGGGAATACCAATATAATAATCCCCGACCTTGTGATATCTACGGAAGACGGTATCCTATCAGTCGCGACCAACAACCGCATACCGGAATTGGCAATCGACAGATCTTTCTCCGAGGCTGTCAGAGAGATGGAATCCGGCGAACGGAGAAAAGCCAAGAGAGGGAGTGAGTTCATCACGTCAAGATATAACGATGCCCGAGATTTCATCAAGATATTACGACAAAGGCAGGAGACCCTCATCACCGTAATGACAGCCATCATGAAAATTCAGCATGAGTATTTCATGACTCAGGACGTATACCGACTGAAACCAATGATGATCAAAGATATTTCCGCCATGACAGGATTGGATCTCTCGGTCATATCCCGCGCCACAAACAATAAATATGTGGCGACCCCGTGGGGAATATTCCCTCTCAGGTTCTTCTTCAGCGACTCTATCGGCGAGGAGGGGGACGATGCTGCCGAGACACTCACAAACAGAAAAATCGAAGCTGAAATCTGCGCTCTCGTGGAGAAGGAAGATAAGCAGCATCCCCTTAGCGACGAGAAGATCCGTCAGGAGATGGAGGCAAAGGGGTACGACGTGTCACGCAGGACCGTGGCGAAATACCGCGACAGGCAAGGGATACCGGTGGCACGACTGCGCAAGGAATTATGACTTCAATTTTCCACAAATGACGAAATCGTCGGCATTCCACTCCTTTTTTTATCATAGCTGCAATATTCTTTAATTATTTTTTACTACTTTTGTATTTTAAAAGACAATAACAATCCAACAGGCGGTGACAATTCACATTGCCATCTCCATAAAACATTCAAGCCGATCACTTCATAATGAAACGACTCATCTACCTATTTCCATTATTCATCTCTCTCCTTGTATCCATCCCGGCAAAGGCTGTCACGGAAAAAGAGATGGATCAGGCCCGTGCCTTGGCAGCACAGGCTTACCTACGTTATGCCAACGATGGCTCAGGGTATCTCGACAACATTCATCCCAAAAGCATGTCTCAGCTTGAGCGTGCGCTAAAGACGAAGGAGAAAGAGAATATCAAGGCATTCAAGAATATTCCTGTCCCTTCCGACTATGCATCATGGGACAAACAGAAACTCGTGGACTATTGGGGAGTGAAGGCTTTCGCGGCAAGCGGACTCCTTCAGAAAGGGCGCGTGGGAAAGGGACGCGCTAAGAAAAACATATCCGCTATGAAAATATCCGAGCCGGTGAAGACAGAGAAGACTGTAGCCAAGCCGGCTGCCACCACTGCCAAACCCGCCCAGGACAAACAGGAAGCCGCCAAGCCTGCCCAGACTCCGGCTGATGCCCCCGAATCAGAGAGCAAAACCGATTCCTCCCTGAATGTAAGCCAGGAAACATCTGACACCACTGCTCCCAATCTTGATAATGATAAGTTTTTCGCCGATCTTGAAGAGGAGACCCAGATAAAAAAGGCCGAGGACCACACTTGGATATATATACTTATACTATGTATACTCGTAGCCGTCGTGGTCGCCCTCGTGGTGTTTGCGTCAAACGTCATGAAACGCAATGAGGCACGTCTTGCCGAAGCCGACCGCATTCATGATGATAATCTCACCCCTTCTGCCGACTCTGACAAGATGAGGGAGAAATTCGCCGCCGCAATGGCTACCAAGAATGAGGAATTGGCTACACTGTCGCAGAAAATAGAATCACTCAACTCTCTCAACACTTCTCTTAAAGTGAACATACAGGGTCTGACTGCAGAAGTGGTATCCCTACGCACAAGACTTTCGGAAGCAAACGCCCGCATAAGATCGTTTGAAGAGAAAGCAGCAGGCGCCACACCTCAGGCAGCTCCTGTAAAGCAACAGTCTGCAACTACAGCAACTCCCGCATCCACAGTCCCCACACGTCAGACATCACCGACAGATGCCGACACGCCTGCCGTGAGATCAATATATCTCGGCAGAGCAAATGCTAAAGGCATATTTGTGCGTGCCGACCGTTCGCTGATCCCCGGCAACTCGATCTATCGTCTTGACACAACCGACGGTTATGCCGGTTCATTCCGTGTGGCTGCCAATCAGGAAGTGTGGGAACATACGCTCCGCTCACCCATAGAGCTTCTTTCCGGAGCATGCATTGCCCCCAACTTCACAGAGACTTCCGGCATGACAAAAATTGTGAACGACTCTGCCGGCACAGCCATATTCGAAGACGGCTGCTGGAAGGTGATACGCAAGGCAAAGATACATTTTGAATAATGCAGCATAGCCACATTGAGACACGGGCTTATCAATCTGCCGGATGCAGATTGATAAGCCCTCTGTTATCAAATACAGTTTCCTGCGCCACCTGCTGGATATATTCCGCAAGTTCCGGATCAAAGTCAGCGGTCCATGAAGTCTGATAGTGCCGTCCAAGCATAGTGGCATATATCACGTTTGCCGCAAGATACGTACCTAACCGGGAGGGATGGCTACGATCCGGCCAATACAGAGTGTCATACGGGCGTTCTTCCCTTACTCTCTTCCAAGCCATGCCAACTGGCGCACACATAGCACCTGTGGTATATGCCATCTCCAGATAGCTTGTCTTAATTCTATCCTGCATCCCCTCATACGTCATTGCCAACGGATAGGGATTATCGGGATTCCGGAATCCATCCTTATGACCCCACGTCATGTAGTATATCACACGCGTATTTTTGTCAGCAGAACGGGCAAGGCTGTCAAGGCGTGCCGCGTAGGGATATACGTTTCTCACCACCGATTCCGTTTGCATGGCAGGGGCTGTGCTCTGCTCCTGTATCACCACAAAGTCCCATCCACCTTTCTTCAGAGCCTTTATCAATTCCGGATTCTCAAGATGCTTACGAAGCGTACATCCTCCCGGAGTGAATGACACTGCCGATATATTCATTTTCTCATGCACACCGGCACGGAGTGCCAACTGCCTTATCATATCCGGAAGATCATGATAATGCGTGTAGCTGTTTCCTATAAATAATACCCTCACCGAATCTTGTGATTCCTCGCCCTTCACATTATTGGGAAAGACCATTCCCGACAATGCCAGGAATGCTATAATAACTGATCTGATTTTCATTTTGCAAAAATACATAAAAAAAATATATACCGACAAATTCATTTTATAAAATGGTATCCAAACAGTCGGTGACATACCACATACCGTCACAATTTATTTTTTAACGCACTAAAAATTTCGCAAAAGATTGCATATAATAAAATTTATTACTACCTTTGCACCCGAAATCACGAAAAGACACGTCTAATCGTGGATTCCTGCCCTGATGGCGGAATTGGTAGACGCGTTGGTCTCAAACACCAATGGAGCAATCCGTGCCGGTTCGATCCCGGCTTAGGGCACCCAAAAACCTTGCAACCTTTTGCAAGGTTTTTTTGTTTCTATATCCGACCGCATACTTTTTCTGTTGCCTCAAATGCAACAGATGCTAACAGTTGATTCACATCGACCGACGAGATTTCGATGATTTTACCCCTAAAATTCGTTAAAATCGCATTTTTTTAAGTTAATAGTGTTAAATATCCCATTTTATATGATATAAAACATAAAAAAAAGTCCTTTTTTGATTCGCGTTAAAAAAATTAGTATTAACTTTGCACCGTTTTTGATAGCAAATATTGTTTTATTATTTTTAAATTTTAACAAAGATGAAAAAAGTAGTTCTTTCACTCGCTGTTCTTTTCAGCGTAGCTATGGTTAGCTGTGGTGGCAACAAAAATGCAGCTCAGGATTCTGACTCTGTTGTAGTTGAAGAAGTTGCTGTTGAGGAAGTAGTTGTTGATAGCGCAGCTCCTGCTGATTCTGCTGCTCCTGCTGACTCTGCTGCTCCTGCTGCTGAGGCTCCCGCTGCTAACTAAGAATTAGCTCTCAAATAAGACTAAAAGCAATATTGACCGATGCCCTCCCCGAGAGCGTCGGTCAATTCTTTATATACAGACACATGGACAGCAATATTCCTGACTCACTTATAGGATGGGCAGACGACGTGGACTATGCAGTTACAATCTGCGACATCGACTGCCGGATTATTTATATGAACCGTCGTTCACGCGAGACATTTGCAAAGCATGGTGACATTATCGGGAAAAACCTTCTTGAATGCCACAACGCTAATTCACGCGAGAAAATTAAGGAGATGCTCTCTCTCGGCACATCCAATGCTTACACAATCAGCAAAGGTGGTGTCAAGAAACTGATTTTCCAATCTCCTTGGCGTAGAAACGGCGTGATTGCCGGGCTTGTTGAAACATCAATGATTATACCGGAAAATATGCCTCATTACGACAGAGGATAAGGTTTTACCCTCTCTTTCTTGGGCATTAGCAAAATTCGTTATAACTTTGTAAATTGTTGGGATCTTCAACTCACCCATGATTTTATTATGAATAAAAACCAAAAAATAATCCTCTTTGGAGGGATTGGAGTGCTCGCCGCTCTGGTGGGGCTGATTATTTTTCTTATAATTTCAAATGCGAACCGCACGAATGAAGTGAATGAGGCACGTGCCGAGACCGAGAATCTCCGTCTCGCCAACGACCGTCTACTGCTGACTAATGAATTCAACCAGTTGAATGCAGACTTCAACCAGTATGAGGATCAGCAGATATATCTGAAGAACGACTCTCTCGTGCAGAAATACAATGAGGCTCGTCTGAAGGTGGAAGGATTGCTGACTGAACTTAACCAGGAGAAGAAAAGCAATGCCTCCAACCGCAAGCGTATAAAGCAGCTCGAAAGCGAGATTGCAACTCTTAAAGGCATCGTGAAACATTACCTGGAGGAGATCAAGCGTCTTGGTGAGGAGAATGAGGGTCTACGCCAGGAGATTCAGCAGGTGACTCAACGCAACGAGCAGCTCGCCTCGCAGGTGACAAAGGCTACAAGCCGTAACGAGGAGCTTTCCCAGACCGTAAAACTCGCAAAGAAGCTCAATATAACGGGACTTTCGCTACATGCCTATAACAAGAAAGGGAAGAATGAGAAAAACATCACCAAGGCCCGTCAGCTCGGTGTCAGCTTTATCGTGAGCCCTAACAACACTGCCGCTCCCGGCATGAAAGACTTCTTCATCCGAATACTTAGCCCGGAGGGATTCCTGCTTGAAGGTGGAGGCTCGTTCACAATTGACGGACAGACCGTAGCTGCCACTGCCCACCGACAGATGGAATATGCCAACGAGGAGCTGAGCGTAAGTGTATATTGGGATGTAAACACCACCCTTACTCCCGGCGACTATACAGTCGAGGTCTTTGCCGACGGATACCGTCTCGCCTCTCGCCATTTCACAATGAAGAAATAATCCCCCGTCTCATAAGAAATAGTATCTTGAAATAATCTGAATCTGGTGTGTATCGCTTGTATCGGGGGTGATACACCGATACAACCGATACAACCGATACAAGCGAATCACAAGGGAACGAAGAAAAGAAAGAAATTATTTTTAAATGAATAATTTCTTTCTTTTCTTTTTTCTTAGTGTGAGTCCGTATCTAAAAGACTATGGGCGGCTTCCCATCGGAAGTCGCCCATAGTCTTTATTATGCTTTGACGAAATTATGCCTTGACGAAGTCTGAATCATACCTTATGTATGACCCACCTAAATCATAAATTTCAGTTTGCCATCACCTTCTTAACGGCATTACCGCAACGCAACACGTAGACACCGGGAACAACACTCACGCTGCCGCTGACTGTCACGCTGCCTACCATTCTGCCGTCCATGCTGTAGATCTCAACCACGCCGGGAGCATTGTCAACCACAATCTTTCCATCGGCTGCATACGCCATCAACGTCTCTCCATCAGCCTCGATACCATCTACTGCCGACGACACACCTTTGCTCGCGATAACCACATAACAGTTAGCGGGTACAGTCACTTTCTTGTCAGCAGCATTGAAGGATGGCGCACTGCCGTATGATTTCGACATGATTGTATAGGCATCATTATCTGCCTGCAAGAAATCCACACTGAAAGTGCGCACGCCTGTCACGTTAGGATTTATAACAGTATAAAGCTCCTTACCATCTGCAATCGACACCATTGTCCTGCCGTTCTGCCAATTGTTGGAATTGCAAGCCATGGAGAAAGTGGCAGACTCTGTGAAGAGCTCCGGATTCCCGGTGCGGAGTGCGATAAGCTCTGAATAATTGTCATACAATCCCTTATGATCGGCATCATCAAGCAATCCCCAATTTACGATCTTGGGATCCGTATTGTTGCCGCCGTTCTGGTTTTTTGTAGTCTGGGAGTTACCAAGTTCAGAGAACTGCCATATCATGTGGGCACCCGGCGCAAGTATCATCTGCACGGCTGCTGATCCGAGACGCTGCATCGACACCTTCTCATTCCCCTTAACGCCTGCTGCGCCATCCTTATTCTGCTTGTAGGCGAGACGCTCCTCGTCATGACTCTCCAGATATGACACCGTTGAGCCCCATGTGCGGCTGTCATTGGGTGCATACATCCTGTTGAGATTGGAATTAGAATTATATCCCATTGCGAACTGGCATCCTGCCCCATTGATATTAGCCCAGTTGAGCTGACCTGTCTCAGCCATCTCATTCTCCTCTTTTGCTCCGGCAAGGTTCTCATTGATGAAATAAGCGTTCGGATTGACTGATTCCACCACTTTCTGAAGCTCTCTCATACGTGCCACGCGGGAAGCGTTGTAGGCGTTTGTGCCGGAATCGCCACTGTTGGCGTATGAATCATTATCACCGAGACCCTTCACGAGGTCGAAACGGAATCCGTCGAACTTATACTCCTCCATCCAGTAGCGGAGCACGTCTACCCATTGCTCCTGCACCATCGGGAAGCCCTGGTTCCAGTCGTTGAGCACGCTGTAGGCATGAGGCGCATTCATATTGTAGAACGGATTGGAACCTACAGGATACATCTGATACCACGGATGCAGACCGTCGCTCTGGTTGAACACCATGTCGAGAATCACCGCCATGCCGTTCTGATGACATACGTCGATAAATTCCTTGTAGTCGTCCGGCGTGCCGTATGCCTTGTCAGGCGCGAAATAGAAGTTGGGATTATAGCCCCAGGAGATATTCCCGTTAAATTCCATAATCGGGAGAAGCTCTATGGCATTCACTCCGAGAGTCTTCAGATAAGGAATCTTCTCGATAGCCTTGCGCACGGTGCCGTTGCCGTCTGCCTTACCCTCTGTGCCGGTGAAATCGCGGAACAGAAGCTCATATATGATAAGGTCGGAGGCGGGAACGCCCTTGAAGTCTGTCACCTGCCAGTCGTAATCATTGATGTTGCCCTGATATATTGCGAGAGGCACGTCTGACACTTTCCCTATCGGATATTCCGGCAGACCGGGATACACGTCGGTAAGGAGATACTTGTCGTTCCACGGGTCAAGCACAAGGCGTGCGTATGGGTCGCCTACGCTCTTGTTGCCGTCGACGAGGAAGTAGTAGCCATACATCTTGTCATTCTCAAGACCTTTGACTGTAGTCCAGAAATAACGCATACCATTGACGTCGGTATAGTTCATCACGTAGTCGTTGCTGATCTCATAGTCATTCCATTCGCCCACGAGAATCACACTCTGCTTCTCGGGAGCTCCCAGACAGAACGTCACGCTGCCGTCGGCATTCTTCACCGGACCCATCTTCGGCGTGCCGCCGGGATAGGCTGCTTCCTGTGAGTCGGAAGCATAGACGTAAAGGGCTGTCTTCTCCACTGTCATATCGCCCGCAGTTGCCACTGCCTTAACCTCATAATTTCCGGGAGCGTCAAACGTATGCTTCACGGAAAGAAGCGTGGTGTCTGCCTCGGTTGCCACCACTGTACCATTGATACTCAAAGAGATGGCGGCTTTCATAGTGGTTCCGACTTTAAACGTGACTGTAGATGTTGAGGGGGTGATCATTGTCGACGGCAGATCAGACTCTATCGCAATCTGCAGTCCGGCATCCATCACTTCAAGGAAGATATCCTTCCCCCCTTCTGCCTTACCCTCCTTGGAGCCATTGGCATTTCTGAATACAAATGCCAGCTTAGCCACCTTCTGGGAAGGATCGGTGATTCCATAATAAGTGTGGATATCGCCGATGTAAAGTTTCCATAAGTCCTTGCTCACATACTCAAGCTCATACTTTTGAGAATTGTCGCCCCATGTCGGAGCATATTTCCAATCGCTTGGTCCGTCGCCTTCAAGCAACACTCCGGTGTGGGCATAGATTTTGGCACTTGCCGGCTGCCCCATAAGTCCCTTGGAGCCTTGATCGGCATGAAAGAAGATAGTCACATCCTTTGAATCCACTTGAAGGGGACTCGGCTTGGACGTGACCTGGGCGTTGACATTCAACGCAAATGCCACTATTGCAAGCAGCATCGACAGGTAAGTTTTCACCATGGTCAATTTATTTAGTTAGTAAAAAATAAGCAATTCAACTATAATCCGAAATATCCCCGTTAACCCAATCCTATCCCCTCTTATTCCTCATCGGGAACGTAGGTCTCCTCACGAACATGAAGATACTCCTCCCAATCCTTATCCTCCTCTGCCTCTATCACGATTGGGATGGTGGGAAGCTCTGACAACGCCTTGTTGAAGACAAGGGAGAAGATCTTAAGGTTTTTCGTATAGAATACCCAATCCCTCTTACCGTCGCCGGTGTATATTCCGGTCATGACTGCCACACGGTCTTTCTTGAATGATTCCAACAGTGCATCCGTAGCCTTCTCCATAAGTGCGGCATCATCCTCCTCCGGCATACCATCTGGGAGTGCATTGTAGTTCCACGTCACGTCTATGCGGTAGTTATATTTACCGCTCTCTCGATATTCATCGATGCAGTCGCGCCCGGTCACTATCACCGTCTTTCCCGACTCTCCCTCGGCAGGATATGACCACCATTTATCTGTATATTTCATGTCGTTCTCGATTTTAGGTTCGTGATTTGAGGTTAATGAATCGTCACGAGAGTGGCACCGAAGCCATACTCACGGAAAGAGGCATCCTGAAGTTCTGCCTTGGGCCATTCCTTCTTGAGCAGGTCAAGCACTGCCTTGCGGAGCACTCCCTCCCCTTTGCCATGAATGAACACAAGTTTCTGACCGATGCGCCCACTGTTGGCTCTCATGTGCTTTCTCACTGCGGCGAGCTGCATCTCGAGCATATCCTTAGGCTCCATCCCTGTCAGGGTATCGGTAAGTTCCCCGATATGGAGATCCACCTCTATCAGTGGCAACACCTTGTGAGGATTGTCGGCAGTTGAGGAGGATTTCCCTTTTCTTCCGGAATCGACCTTATATTTCTTCGACAATTCGCGGGCGGCATCCTTATCTTTACGGTCCCCCTGCATGGCTGAAGCCACTTCTGCGGCATTCACCTCCAGCGGACGATGCGCCACACCATCCGTCACTATAGGGATCTCCAGCACAGGCGTCTCAAAGTATATGCCAGGACGGAAACAATGGTATTTATGGAATTTCGTGAGATCAAGTTTACGCGATACACTCACGGGAGCCTGAAGCGTGAAGAGTCTATCCTTCTTGTATGCCACACACTGGAACGCTATCTTCTCATACTGTGGGAGGGTCTCATGGGTAAGCGACACCATATCGCAGTACTCATTGGGAGCCACTGTGCCCTGCCATACCATAGTCCATCCCCTCTCCTCCTCGCTGCGGCGAAGGAGGGTGAAATTGAGGAAGTAGTTGGAATCGTTGACCAACACGGCAGAGAAACGCGACTTGTCGAGATGCTTCACGTCGCTCGGCTCGAAGGCAAGGGCTATGTTCATCTTGTCACCGTGGGAAGTCTCCTCCACGGGAAGTTCCGGCTGAACCGTCACGACAGGTTCCGGTTCGACCGCCACTGCCTTAGTCTCCGGCTTTTTCCGTCCGTCGTCAAATGCTTTCTGGTCAAACATCAGGCGCGGACCGTCATCCTTGAGGTCATGCCCGGCAGGCATCACCACTACCACCTCCTTGAGAAGCACAGGCGTCTCAAATCCGTCATCGTCAACGTAGGCTATCTGCCCCTCTATTCTCATTATCCGTCCGCCTCCGACGCTATTGAGGAAGCGGACCGTATCTCCTATCTTTGCCACAATCTAATAATTTTTAATCCTGATTTCTCTCCTCCGGCGCCGGCATCTTCAACCCTGCCTCAAACTCATCATCCACCTTCTTCTCTCTCGACTCGTAGGCATCCACTATGCGCTGCACGAGCGGATGACGCACAATATCCTTCTTGACATATTCTATTATGCCGATACCCTCCACGCCTCTCAGTATGCGCAACGACTGGAGCAGACCGCTCTGCACCGTGCGCGGAAGGTCGATCTGCGTGGCGTCGCCTGTGATAATCATCTTACTGTTGACACCGAGTCGCGTAAGAAACATCTTCATCTGATGCTTGGTGGTGTTCTGTGCCTCATCGAGGATAATCACGGCATCATTCAGCGTGCGACCGCGCATGAATGCAAGGGGCGCAATCTGGATGGTGTCGTTCTCCATATACTCCTTCAGTTTAAGCTGGGGAAGCATATCCTCAAGTGCGTCATAAAGCGGACGGAGATATGGGTCAATCTTATCCTTCATGTCGCCGGGGAGGAAACCGAGCTTCTCACCCGCCTCCACAGCCGGACGCGACAAGATGATGCGCTTGCATGCCTTATTCTTCAGAGCCGCCACAGCCAATGCTATCGCGATATAGGTCTTGCCGGTGCCGGCGGGACCGAGTGCGAAAGTAAGGTCATTATGCGCGAAACTCCTCACCATCTTAGCCTGATTTGCATTACGCGGCGCAATCGGGCGACCTGTCTGACCGAAAATGATGACACCCTCGGTATTGACGGGCTTCGGAGGCTCACCCTTGATTATATCAATGATGACATCCTCGGTCAGTTTGTTGTAGGTGGCGGCATAATTCTCTATCTCCTTCACCTTGCGCTCAAACTCACCGGTCTCACTCTCCTCCCCTATGACCTTGATCACGTTGCCGCGAGCTGCCATCCGCAATTTCGGGAAGAGATTGCGGATCAGATTTATATTATTGTTATTGACCCCATAAAAAGTCTGGGGATCAACCTTATCGATTATTACTATCCTTTCGTTCATCTAAATATCAGAAAAACAATATCATTTGGGATCATCCCACGCTCCCTTCGAGCGTGATCTGAAGCAGTTTCTGTGCCTCCACCGCAAACTCCATCGGAAGTTTGTTCATAACCTCCTTTGCATAACCGTTGACAATCAGAGCCACTGCCTCCTCCGTAGGGATGCCGCGCTGGCGGCAATAGAAGAGCTGAGCCTCATTGATTTTTGAAGTGGTTGCCTCATGCTCCACTGTAGACGTAGAGTTCTGCACGTCGATATACGGGAAAGTATGTGCGCCACACTGGTTCCCCATCAGAAGCGAGTCACACTGGGTATAGTTACGACAATTTGCGGCATCCTTCGCCACCTTCACCAGTCCACGGTAAGAATTCTGGCTCTTGCCGGCAGAGATACCCTTGCTCACGATCGTACTGCGAGAGTTACGCCCCACGTGAATCATCTTGGTGCCCGTATCCGCCTGCTGGTAATTGTTGGTGACTGCCACGGAGTAGAATTCCCCGACACTCTCATCCCCCTTTAGCACGCAGGATGGATATTTCCAAGTGATTGCAGAACCGGTCTCCACCTGAGTCCATGAAATCTTCGAACGGTGTCCACGGCATAGTCCGCGTTTGGTCACAAAGTTGTAGATACCACCCTTGCCATCCTTATCGCCGGCATACCAGTTCTGAACCGTACTATACTTCACTTCGCTCCTCTCCTCGCAGATTATCTCCACGATAGCTGCATGCAGCTGGTTCTCATCTCGCATAGGCGCGGTGCAACCCTCCAGATAGCTGACGTAGGCATCATCATCCGCCACAATCAACGTGCGTTCAAACTGACCGGTGCCGGAAGCATTGATTCGGAAATACGTGCTAAGCTCCATCGGGCATCTCACACCCTTAGGAATGTAGACAAACGAACCATCGGAGAAAACCGCCGAGTTCAGCGCAGCGAAGAAGTTGTCGCGATAGCTCACCACTGAGCCGAGATACTTCTTCACCAAGTCAGGATAATCCTTCACAGCCTCCGAGAATGAGCAGAAGATGACTCCCAACTCCGCAAGTTTCTCGCGGTGGGTAGTCTTAACGCTGACAGAATCCATCACAGCATCCACAGCCACTCCGGCAAGCTGCTTCTGTTCCTCCAGAGATATGCCGAGCTTATTAAACGTATCGATAAGCTCCGGATCGACCTCATCCAGACTCTTCTTCAACTCCTTCTTCTTAGGTGCGGCATAATAAGAGATTGCCTGGAAATCAATCGGCGGGATGTTAAGATGCGCCCAATCCGGCATAGGGAGCGTGAGCCAATGGCGGAACGCCTTCAGACGGAAATCAAGAAGCCAATCCGGCTCCCCCTTCACCTTGGATATGAATCTTATTACATCCTCATCAAGACCCGGAGGCACAATCTCCGTGTCTATATCGCTGGTAAACCCATACTTATATTCAGAATTAGCAGCTTTCTGCAACACGTCATCCTGCTGCAAGCTCCCATCTTCTCTAACTTCTTCCATATCTTTTCTTGTATTCAATAATTAACCCGGAACCTACTCCTAATTAATTAGAAACAAATCAACCTTCCCCTCTGTTGGGGCAAAAACTTATTTTCCCACAAAAATAATCAAAATCTTCCATTTGACAAAATAAAGCCCCATCCCCCGGTACTTCCGCTCCTTTCGCCCCTGCTCCAATGCTTCCGCCAGCTCCCCTCGTCCCTTCGCCTGATCCTTTCGCCCATGGGCGAAAGCACACAACTCCAGCAATCAGAAATACAGTTGCGCCCTATTGCTGGAGTTCCGTGCCCGATCCCATGGGCGAGGGGATCCTAATTCCCAGTCAGAAGAAATCATCATTCCCGGCGGAGAAGAGATCGTCATTCCCGGCGGAGAAGAGATCATCATTCCCGGCGGAATTTTGCCGAGCTGAAGTCAGACTCTACGATACGTTCAGCCAGCCTATTCATTTCCAGACATACAGCCCGCGTCGGATGCCGGCGTTCAAAAGAACGCTCATCCCGCAACGATACCAACAGATAATTCCCTGTGGCGCAATAATCAAACTCCTCCCGATAAGGATGCTTACGAGCCGGCAGACCAAACTCAATGATACGTATCATCCGCCACCCGTTCTTCAGTCCCTCCTTATAAATCTCATCCTCTATCGGATGTATAAACGGCGACACCAGCACTCCCCCATTCCTTGCAATCTCCCTCGCATACTGCAACCTCCTGTTATTCTCTGCCTCACTCACCTTACTTGTGTATCTCACCACTATTTTCTCAGGATAATGCAACAGAAAAAGATTACCGTAGGCATGCAACGAGCCTAAACCGTCAGAGATAATCAAAGTTCGATGAAACAGATCAGAAAATGTTCGTTTCAACAACGCCCTTCTCGGATTATCCTCAATATATCGTTGCCAGCGGGACCACTGTCCCTGATCATATAAAATCCTATCATTATCCCCATTCCTTATAAAATAGGACAGATCCTTTTCCGCATACTGAGGAAACCGTTCCCTCATTATTCGAGTGCAACTTGCTTTAAGCTGCCCGACATACCAACCGAATTTACTATCAAGTTTATCTGTGACATAAAATATTATGTGCACATGATCCGGCATCACCACCTTATAATTACATTTAATCAACGGATTACGTTCAAGAAAATTCGTAAGTGCATCCAAAAACACAATCCCAAGAGTAGTAGGTTCTGTATAAATTCTATCCCCTCTAACCCTAATATCCCCCCTTATTACCGACAAAGCCGATAATTCCCGGCTCCTCATAAAAGTCCATAGATACGCACACTTCTTCTTATAGTCATGGTCACGCATTCTGCGAGTCTGACAATGCTTGGTAGGCTGCCGGAAAACAGGACGATGATCAGAGTCATTATCAATAAAAGGTAAGGAGGAGTCATTCATAGCGATGTTTTTCCACAAAATTAATTAAAACTTTCGATATGCCGCTTTTCCGACAAAACTATTTGAAAATTTATTCCTACCCAACCAAATTTATAAGCTCTTCCGGTGCTTTCTCCCCGCTCCTCAGCCGCTTTCTCCCCGCACTTCCGATCCTTTCGCCCATGGGCGAAAGCACAGAACTCCAGACATCAGGAGCACGAGCAGACATCAGGAGCACGGGCGGTCATCAGGAGCACAGGCGGGCGGCCCTACCCGTAGCCACGCCCGATTGCTGGAGTTCCGTGCCCGAGCCCATGGGCGAGGGGATCGTCATCCCCGGCGACGAGCGGATCCTCATTCCCGGTGGCGAAGATGGGATCGGAAGCACAAAAAGAGAGGGGATTACGAATTTCGCAATCCCCTCTCTTTATTTCAAAATCAGTGATTATTTATCAGTGATTATTTATCAGTGATTATTTCTTCTCCAATGTGCAGCTGTAGGGGAGCTGGCTCAGGTTAAGGGTTACTTCGTAAGTGCCTTCACCCGGAGATGCAATATTTGCTCCACCCGGAGTCAAGTTCTGCATGTCGCCACCAAGATTGACGTCCCAATCGTCGTTGCAACGGAATTTGAACTCGCCACCCTTGAATTCAATTGTACCTTTCCAAATGAGGTTGTCATCTGAAGTGAGAGCTGTAGAAGCATCCCAACCTGCCGGAGTAGCATCGCCAATCACGCCGATAGTAGCTATCTGAGTGAGAGAATATGTGAGAGATGCTGTATTTACCCTGCAATAGTAGAGACCGGCTTCTGAAACCGTAAGGTTGCCTGCTCCACCATCAGTAGTCAACTCACCTTCAACACCGGCTGAACCATAGTTTGTTCCAGACCAATTAGGAGCAGAAGAGAATTTGAATGCTCCCGTCAGATAGGCATAACCCTCATAGCTGGAGTAGTTATTTGTAAAGAGCTGCTGAGATGCCTCCTGATTCCATCCGTTAGAATCGCCCGGAGTATAGAGATTTTCTACCGCAGAAGTGAACTCGTATGTATCCTTCTCCATATTGAGAGTCAACAAATACGGACCAGACACTTTCAATGATCCTGGATAGCAGTCAGCATCAGCTGTACGTGCCACAAGTGTTCCTGACAGGGAATCATCACCCTCTACAGCAACGCCATACGCAGCATTCGCAGCATTAACCATGCTGCCGGTGGCATAAGTAGATTCAGGGATTATCTTCCAGTCCCAACCTGCAGCTGCCTGGTCATTGGTAATTTCCACCTTAATTGTGAACACAGGATCATCATACTGGCTCTTATCTGAACGATTCAGTTTTACAGCAGTCTTCACATCCCAATCATTGATAGTGCCTATCAGATAATAATTTTCCTCAATCACCTTTGATGCCGGGAATGGAGCCACTGTAAATGTATAGGGTCCATAGAAATTATCCGGATTGCCTACATAAGCAACCTGATTTCCAGTCTTTGTCTTCAGCACATAGCGGAGCTGAATCTCACCTTTCTTCGGATCTTTGGAGATATTCGCATAATAGACGCCCTGAAGATCATCTGGATTCACCTCAAGTGAGAAGACGCTGTCGTTGGCTGCCACTACCGACACAGGCACTGATGCACTGCGGGCAAAACCATTTGCAGAGATTTCTGCATCAGCGACAAACTCATATCCTTCGGGAAGATCGCTGCAATTGATAGTAGAGAGAACGATATTCTTACCCTCGTCATTAAGAGCCTTGAGATCGTAGGCTGCATCAGCCGACACATCCTGAGTCACGACAACATCGCTGACTGCAAGGACAGGCTCCTGTGGATTTGTCTGCGGACGGGGATTCGGCTCCTCATAATTGTCGCACGCCGCAAACGAAAGAGCGAACAATGAAGCCAGACCGTATATTGAGTATTTTTTCATTTTGGTTCTTTTGATTTAATCCGGAAGCGGATGCTCTCCGCTTCCGGAATGTTCTGTTTCTTATTCTATTTCGTAAGCGACAGTGTTATTGTTGGTATCAACTGTCAGCGACAATGTGCAATCTGATTCAATATTGAATTTCCAGTTACCCTTACCGAAAACATACGGACCGCTGAATGAGCCGTTGGTGAATGAGCACTCTACATCCGCATCATCAACCTGGCTGCCGATCTGAGTCTGATTGTTCCAACCGTCATCATTGAGTTCCAATGCAAAGCGGAAGTTTACATCACCAGCTGCTACATTAAACTTGCCGGTATAGATACCGTCGCCTGTTGTGTCGGCAAGGCGGTAATCCTTGTAGCTGTCGGCATTGGCTGTAGAGGGTTCTATCCAACCGCTGATTTTTCCAACAAGATAGATATACTTGGTGACAGTCACAGATGCCTCGCCGGCTGTGCATGTCAGCGTGATATTCTTCATGTCGCTCATATCTACGGTCACAGTCATCTTGCCACCGGGGAAGTTCGGGAAACTGAACGAACCTTTTCCCTTGACTACAGTACCGGTGAAGGTGCCGTCAGCAAATTCAGGGAAGTCCACCGGATTATCATCTACCTGACTACCGTAGGAATCGGCATCCCAACCGGTGAGTGCGGTATAGAAGCGGAATTGAGGCGCAGCAGGCATATCAAACACGCCTGAATATACGTGCGAACCGATTGCATCAGCCGGCTCAAACAGACGCCATGGAGCATAATGTGCGGCATTCGCTTCTGTCGGACCAGCCCAACCCTCAGGCGAACCAACGAGATAGATAAATCCGGGCACCGGAACTGCGAAGTAGCCTTTCAGATTATTATAGCTGACTACGTTCGAAACGATACGTGAGCTCTCTACTCCGTCAAGCTGGCATATAGCGCGGAAATATATCTTCATCGGCTCCATTCCGTTGGGGAACTTTGCTGCGAAAGAATCCGCATCCTTCACGCCTGAAAGTTCGCAGATACCTGTAGCAATCTGCTCTTGCTTCAGAGTCATACGCGCCTGATGTTTATCTGTCACATCAAGCTGGTACAATTCAGAGAAATCCTCTGTCAGCGACATCTCGGCTGAATAGTCAGCTACGGCTGAATATCCGTAATCCGGCTGTGAGGCAACAAGCTCTATTGTGTTGCCTTCCTGCAGCTCGATATACTGCTCCTGCATTGCCGGAACATTGAGCACAAAAGTAGTTGGCGTCTGGAGAACCGGATCGGTATCCTGCGAACAAGATGCTGCACCCAGAAGCGCGCCGGCCATCGCCATATATAATGATAGTTTTTTCATCTTTATGTCGAATGCTGAGATTAGTAATTAGGATTCTGTGTATAGCCGTTGCGGGCGCAAGTTGTGCTCGGCAAGGGATATACATTGAAGTTTGAAGAGAAGTCCGCACCGTTTGCCACCTGATTCTTCCATGACCAGTTGTAGCCGGAGATCCACTTGCCATAACGGATAAGGTCGCTACGACGGGTAGACTCGGTGTAAAGCTCACGGCAACGCTCATCCTGAAGTTCTATGAGGTTCAGGTTGGTGTAGGGAGCCATACCGGCACGTTCGCGGATATAGTTGACGTATTCCACTGCCTTTGCAGAAGAACCTGCGCCATTCAGTATTGCCTCAGCAGCAGAGAGGTAGATCTCTGCCAGACGGATCATTGCGTAGTCACCGCCGAGCTGCTCGGTCGCAGCAGGTGAATTTGCTGCGTCAACGCCGTTGTCATCCATAGCCCAGTTGGTGTACTTCACGGCAAGGTAGCCGTTGCTACCCCATTCAGCCTGACGGAGTGATACGTTCTGCATTCCGAAGCCATCCTTTGAGGTCTTCCACCATTCTGTGCGCTTATCCGGTGAGATAGCATAGTCAGCATCCCAATCGAATTTCTCAACAAACTCAGGACGGGCTACCATACATTTCCAACCTTTGCCGGAATTATAGTCAGCCATTGAGCAAGTGAAATCTGCATCGCCGGGAGCGTCACCGATCCAGCCGTTACACATAAATGTGGAGTTGGCAAAACTCATCAGACCTACACCGGAAGGATTCTGTGAAGTCTGCTCCTGCGGAATAGTCCAGATAATCTCGTTGACAGGGTTAGAACCACCGATTGCAAACTCCTTGTTGTTTGCACCGAAATTCTGGAAATAGTTGTTGCAGAGACCGGAATTCTTGAAACCTCCTTTGCCAAGACGACCGATGACTGCCTCTGCATGGGCAAGACACTTATCCCAAGCGGCAGTGCCTGTATAGACCTCAGCATTGAGATAGAATTTCACGAGAAGGGATTCTGCCACATCAAGACCGACATAGCCGTAAGCCGGACGATTGTTGGGGTCATTATCCTTATACCATGCCACGATATCCTCAAGGTCGGCTACGACACGCTCATACACCTGCTTACGACCCTCCTTGAAATCAGTGGAAAGCTGGGGAGCCACCTGACCCATGCGGACGTTCTCATCTGCGTAAGGCACATTGCCAAAGTTGTCGATAGCATACCAGTAAGCACCAGCACGAAGTATGCGTGCCTGACGGATATATTCATCTGCCTTTGCCTGAAGTTCCGGTGTAGTCAGATTGTAGTAGCCGTCGCTGACTGTCTGCATGAACTGGTTGCACATCGCGATATTGATATACAGACGCGAGTACGTACCCATGATAACTGTATTTGATGCAGGGATTATGCCATACTGGAACAGTCCGTAGTCTGCATCCGCCGGAATCCATGATGCCTCATCAGTAGGCACCTCCTCAAGGATAAAGACTGCACGCTGGAATGTAGACATACCGCCGTCAAAGCCCTGTACTGAGGCATCCCCGTTGGCACCGTATGTGGCATACTGGAGATATACACCTCCAATAGATTTGTCAAGAAAACCGGAGGGATCTGACGCAAACTGATCAGGTGTGAGCTGGCTCGGGTCTGTCGGGGTGAGATCAAGATCGCCCACACAGCTGCCAAGAGTCATCGCTGCTGCAATCACACTTCCGGAAAGGAAAAATTTATTGTATTTCATCGTTGTTCTCTTTTAATTTAGAAGGTTGCGATCAGACCGATTGTGAAGCTGACGGGACGAGGATAAACGTTGTTGTCGATACCGTCGAATACCTCCGGGTCAAGACCTTTGTATTTTGTGATCACGAATGGATTCTGAACTGCTCCATAGAGACGGAGACGCATGTTGTCCTGGAAAAGATTCGACCAAGTATAGCCGAGTGTGATGTTGTCACAACGCAGGAACGAAGCGTTCTCCACCCAATAGTCGCTCAGTTTGAGCTGCTCGTGGTTATCGGAGAAGATAAACTCGTCACGGAGTATGTTGTTCAGACCGTAAGAATCAACACGCGCGAGGTTGGTGCGCTCGTAGCGGGGATTGTTATAGACATAGTTGCCGAGGTTGGCACGAAGTGCGAATGAGAGGTCCCAGTTCTTATAGCTGAAGTTGTTGGTCCAGTTGAACGTAACCTTCGGATCCGGTGAATGATAGTTGATCAAGTCCTTGTCGTCGATCTTGCCGTCGGCATTCTGGTCGACATACTGTCCCTGGATCGGATCGCCGTTATTGTCATACACCTGCTGATAAACTCGGTAAGTGAAGGCTGGCTGACCTACAAGGTGCCACTGGAGTTTACCACCTGTGCCTGAAGGAAGGTCGCGTGCGGAGATCTCATCAGTGTTGGCATCGCCTGTGAGGGCTGTGATCTTGTTGCGGTTCCATGCAACGTTGATATTAGAGGTCCATGTGAAGTTCTCTGTCTGTACGGGACGACCGCCGAGAGTCACCTCAAGACCATAGTTGCGGAGGCTACCGATGTTGGTGAACATAAAGTTTGATGTGTTCATACCGAGTGCCGGAGCATTTGCGAGAAGGTCTTTGGTGTTGCGGAGATACCAGTCGATATTAGCTGTCAAGCGGTTGTTGAAGAAGCCGAAGTCAAAGCCGACGTTCCAAGTGGTGGTTGTCTCCCACTTCAGGTTGGCGTCGTAAGGCTGCGGGTAAAGAGGATTGAGCCATTCTCCATTAGGACCGATATACTGGAAGCCTGGCTTATAAGAGCTTGTATAGATAGGCATATATGCGAAGTAGCTACCTATATCCTGCTGACCTGTCTGACCCCAGCCGAGACGGAGTTTCCACTCGTCGAGCCATGCTGCATCGCGGAGCTTGCCTACATTATTGATCTTCCAGCCCAAAGCAACTGAGGGGAAGAGGCTCCAGCGTGTATCCTTAGAGAAACGAGAGCTACCGTCATCACGAAGAGTGAAGGTCAGAAGATATGTCTCGTCGAAGGTGTAGTTAAGACGACCGAAGAAGCTGACAAGCTGGAGAGGATTACCCCAACGGCTCATTGCCGCGTTGTTGACAACCTCGCCGATTGCATTGTGGGTGTTGGTGTCCATATAGTATGAACCGTCGGCGTAAGTGAAGCCGTTATCACCATTCTTATTAACGAAACCGAGTGAGTTAACGTAATTCTGAGAACGTCCGAGATAGCTGAAACGCTGCCAAGAATAACCTGCCATCACGTCAAGGTTTGACTTGATAGCCTCGAAATCCTTCTTATAGTTCACGTAGAAATCAAGAAGAGTGTTGCGCTGGATCTCATGCCATTTGTAGAGAGTGGCAGCACCGGCTGCATCATTACCGAGAAGACCGTCATTTGTCCAAGCCATTACAGAGTTGGCAGCTGTGATGCTTCTCGCGTCGTTCTTCGACACCTGATAACCGAGGTTAAGGTTGAAGTGAAGTTCCGGGAGGAAATGAAGAGCATAGTCAATCTGGATGTTACCGGATGAAGACCATGTCTTGTTGTGGCTGTTGACATCCTCAAGAAGCTGGACAGGGTTCTGTGCACCATTGCGGTCATATACTCCGGCGGGAGCGTAGTTATAGTAGCCGTTGTAGAGATAAAGACCTGTGTTGCCGCCCATAGCGATGTTGGTTCTCACAGGCTTGGTCGGGTCCATGCTCACTGCGCCACCGATTGCGCCCTGATCTGCATTACGCTGATCTGCGTATGTGCCGTTGACGTTGATGTTGATCGAAAGAAGATCATTGAAGAATTTAGGACTGAGGCTGAAACCTGCAGTGACACGCTGCATGTTTGAAGTCTTCAGGATACCTTCTGAATTGGTGTAGCCTGCATTGACACGATAAGGGAGGAAACCTGCCTTACCCGCGATAGAGGCTGTATAGTCTTGAGAGATTGTAGTGCGGAGCACCTCTTTCTGCCAGTCAGTGTTGTACATCTCACCGTTGTAGCCGAGCTGTGCCACTGAAGATTCACCGAGATTGTTCTTAACGAAATCAGAGAACTCCAAACCGTTCATGAGGTTGAGAGTCTTACGGGCTGTGTTTACTGTCATGTTGGCAGTGACGTTCACAACCGGTTTGCCTGCCTTACCCTTCTTGGTAGTCACGATGATGACGCCGTTAGATGCGCGGCTACCGTAGATTGCTGTAGCGGAAGCATCCTTAAGCACTGTCATGCTCTCGATATCGTTAGGGTTGATCATGGTGAGTGCGTTCATGCCGCCACCCTGACTTTGGTTAGTCATAGGCACACCGTCAATCACGATGAGAGGGTCATTGGAAGCGTTCAGTGAAGAGCCGCCACGGATACGGATGTACCGCCACCTGTCGGGTCGCCACCATTCGTAGTCACAACGACACCCGGAGATGCTCCGACGAGAAGATCCTGTGCGGAAGTTGAGATACCTGCGTCTATCTCATCCGGCTTGATGACCGACACTGAGCCGGTTGCGTCAGATTTCTTAACGGAGCCGTAGCCGATGACCACTGTCTCAGCAAGCATCGTTGCGTTCTCCTTCATTGTTATTTTAAGGTCGGTTTTGCCGTCTACCGGCACTTCCATCGGATCATAACCGATGTAGCTTACAACAAGAATGGCCTTGGGATCGACATTGATAGTGAAATTGCCATCAATGTCTGTCGCAGTACCATTGGATGTGCCCTTCTCCATTACGGTGGCACCAATCAGGGGCTCGCCCGTCTCATCGTCCACGTAACCGCGAACGGTGATCTTCTGCGCGAAACCCGGAAGCGCAAGCCCAAGCAACATTACCAAGGCCATCCACAGCTTCCTGTTCAGATGAAAACTGATGTTCTTCATGCAAGAATAATTTAGTTGTTATTAATTGTATGTTTTTATTTATTCCTTATAGTTGCCATCACCGATGCTAAGGTTAACTTTTATACTTGACCCGAGACAGTGCGCAAGTCATTGACTAACCTCTGACTCAGGGGACAATCCTTCACGATAATCACTATAATCCAATTTATCGTCTTAATGTATGTATAAGATAGTTAAGCTGTTCAATCGGCTATTGCCATTTATTTTTCATGGATTTTTGACGAGTAGCGCATATTCGGCTTATATCTCGCTGACGCCTTTCGTTAAAATCTCTGCAAATGTAGGAATTTTTAATCTTTTTAACCCCAATTAAATTTCCATTAACTTTGTTAATTAACAACTTTAACAATCTCAACCATCGGATTTGCATGAATTGAAGCTGGGCTGGGACTACTGAGACTACTAAGACTGGCTAAGACGAATAAGACTACTTGGACTACTAAGACTGCTTGGACTACTAAGACTACTGAGACTACTGAGACTACTGAGACTACTAAGACATCTTGTGGTTACAAGTAGTCTCAGCAGTCTCAGTAGTCTTAGTAGTCCAAGCCTGTCCAAGCCTGTCCAAGCTGTCCAAGCTGTCCAAGCCTGTTATTTCGCTGTGCAAGTCGCTGTGTAAGGCACTTTGCTGATGTCGAATGTGACGGTATATGTCCCTACGCCGGGATCTGGAAGATTGCTTCCGTTGTATGTCATGTTTTCAAGACTTGTGCCGAAGCTGATAGCCCAGTCATTATTGGCACGTATCTTCCATTCGCCCGTGCCGTCAAACGTCACGTCTGCCGTCCATACCGTGTAGTCGTCGTTGTGCGACATCTCCGCATCGCCGTTCCAGCCATTGAAGTTGCCTATGACTCCAAGTGAGGATATGCCTGTCATATTATATGTGAGTGCCCGTGTGTTGACCTCCACCCAATAAAGACCGCTCTCCCCTACCGAGAGATTGTCAGCACTTCCATCGATGCTCAACGTGCCTGTCTCTGTGCCGGCTCCATAATTGGTGCCGTCCCAACCGGGTGCGGAAGTAAACTTGAATGAACCGGTAAGGTAAGCAAGTCCGGAGTAGTTCTTGCCATCGGTAGACGGCAACTGCATACTCTGCGCCCCGTTCCAGCCGTTGCTGTCGCCCGGTGTGTAAAGCACGAAGACAGGATCCGGTGTCAACTCAAAGGTGGACTGAGCATAATATACGTCGGAGCCACCAAGACGTATGACGCTGCCCTTATCATTCTTGGCATAAAGTTCCGCACGTCCGTGGAAATCTGCCGGGGTAGTGTCAAGTCCCAACAGTGCCTCGTAAGCACTCTCCAACTGACCGGTGGTGACATTTCCCGTCGTGCCATCCTCTGCAAACGCCACCTCTATAGGATAGGACGGCGAAAACTCCTCATTGGCTGCCACAATATATGTGGCGGTCAGGTGATACCCTTCCGGAAGATTGCCGACGTCGGTGACTCCGATGACCGCCACATCTTTCGTGGAGGAGGCATTGAGTGCCGGAAGATCTACTGACGTGCCTATCGGCGAGCTCACCTGAAGCTTCGAAATATCATATCCGGGTATCTCCGGATTGACCTGCGGCTTTCCCGTCATATCCTCCACCTCATCACAAGAGGTGAAGGCTATGCCGGCAGCAAGCAGTGCATATATTGCTATCTTGTTCATGGATATTCTTTTTTACGGTTAATTTATTCTGTTGTCCTGCGGTCGCCGCTCATTACCTGGATGCTATTGTCATTCAGATTGACCATAATCGTCATCGTGCCGCCCGGATAATCGGGGAAGCTGAGTGAGCCTTTACCTGCCACGAGCTTACCCTGCCACTGTCCGTCGGTAAGAGTATAATCGATCGGGTTATCTTCTGCCTGCGAACCGAATGAGTTTACATCCCAGCCTTCCAATGCCGTATAGAATCTGAAGACAGGTGCCGCCGGCATATCAAACACTCCGGTATAGACGTTAGAGCCTATCGCTGTCTGGCTCTCGAAAAGCCTCCAGTCGGCAAGCGCACCTGCACTCGTTGCGTCCGGGGTAGGCCAGCCATTGCACGTGCCGAGTATATAGATGAATCCGGGCTCCGGAACAGCGAAATACGGCTGCACCTTGTCGAGTGTCACCCAATCGCTGACAACAAGGCTGCTCTCCACTCCCGGAAGCTGTGCCGTTGCCCTGACGTAAAGCGTCTGTGCCTCATGTGCCTCCGGCTTCGCCTCCCAATCCTCGGAGTTCTCTATGCCGTTGAGTACGCACATCGCCGTAGCCACTGCCGATTCCTTCACCTCTATATTCTGCGAGGTAAGTTTCTCCGGAGATATCTGGCGCACCTTATCCTTGTCGAGCGACACTTCCAGACCATAATTGACGGATGCAAGGAATCCATAGTCCGGCTGACGCTCTACGGAGAAGTCCATCATACCTTCCGGATTCAATATGTAGAGCTGGGAGGCAAACGGTGGAGTGTTAAGCACCATCGGTTCCGTGGGAGTCTGATACGTGGGGGAATCATCATCATTGCAGGCGGCAAAACCCACCATCAGAGCCGCAGCCGCAACATATCGTATTATTTTGGTAATCATTGCTTTCTGATTTTACTCGTTAATAATCAATAACCCGGATTCTGTCCGACGGTTGCAACATACTGGTAAGGTATCGCGAAGAGAGCACGGGTCTCCGGTATAGCCACACCTTCGTATACACCGCCCTTCCACGACCAGTTGTAGTCAGATCCGGTGTATTTACCGAAACGTATAAGGTCGCTGCGGCGCCATCCCTCCCAATAAAGCTCACACTGACGCTCATGGAGAAGATTCTCCTTTGTCAGTGCCGCCGTGGGAAGACCCGCACGTTCACGCACTGCATCAAAATAGCTCTTGCCATTGCATTCCACCCCATTGAGCTGGCACTCGGCAAGCATCAGGTAGGTGTCGGCAAGACGGAACAGAGGATAGTCGGCATCACACATCTGGTTGGAGTTCTCAACGCCAGCTGTGTTCTCATAGTCATCCTCGGTGGTATAGGTGTATTTTATGCACATGTATCCGTCGGATTTCTCGTCATAGTTATCAAGATTCTCCACACCGACGTTGTAGGTGCCGGCATAGTAGAGTGCGCGCTTGTCGTTTGGCTCGAATGCCGTTGAGAGCTCCGGACGCATCCTCACGCCGCTCCATGGAGTGGCAACGCAGCCGAGACGCTTTAGCAATTCCGCCGGCGCGGATTCAACGTATGCACCCGCAGTCATGTAGGTGGTGCCGCCGTATGTCTCCATCGAGCCGACCTTCTGGGGTATTGCCCATAGAATCTCACCGTTGCCTACGTAGCGGTCGTTCGACGCACAGAAAAGATACTTATAGGTGGGAGCAAGCTGAGGAATCGACTTCACGATCTCCTTGCATTGCTCGGCACATTCGCTCCACATTGGGGTGCCTGTGTAGACCTCCGCATTCAGATAGAACTTGGCAAGGAGCATACGTGCAGCCTCAAGCGAGAGTCTGCCGTATTCCTGACGGGACGCCGGACGGAGATGCCCCTCGGCAATGGTTGCCTTCAGCTCACTGACAGCTGCGTCAAACAACTGCTGACGGTCGTAGGTCGGAGGTATGGCACCGGTCGGGGAGTCGTTGACAAACGGACCCTTGCCAAACAGATCCACCATATAATAATAGGCAAGGTTACGGAGCACCTTCGCCTCCGCCTTCATAGCCTCCACCTCCTCTTCGCCGAGAAATTCCTTCGCACCATCTGCCTTTGACAGGAATTCCGTGCATTGGCGAGCAGTGTAGAATTCACGCGAGAATGCAGCATACACCCATTCGTTATCTGTGAGCCAAGTGTTGAAGTTCAGGGAATGATAGCCGGGGTCATTCCATTTGTTGGAGACGATAGCCTCATCTGCCGTGATTTCCTGGAGATTCCAGTGGCAACGCGAGAAGGTGCCCGCGCCTCCGTCGGAGGTGCTCAGGTTTCCAACATACAGCAATGAGCCGTAGAGACTGCCGAAGTAGCCGTTCCACTCGTTGGCACTATCAAGTGTAATCTTTGTATTTGGATCGGTAGGAGTAAGGTCAAGGTCACCCACACACGAGCTGAGACCCGAAGCGGCGAGAGCAAGGACACCGATACCGATATATCTGGATATTTTCATAATTCTCTTTCTTTTATTTTAATACTTCGTTATCAGTACTGTGGCTGCCGTCAGAACTGTGCCACGATTCCTATGGTAAACGTTATCGGACGCGGATATACATTACTGTCGATACCGCTACCTACTTCCGGATCAAGACCTTTATATTTGGTTATCACAAACGGATTCTGCACTGCGCCATAAAGTCGCAGACGAAGAAGGTCGTTGAACAGACCTGGCCACGTATAGCCTACCGATATATTGTCGCAACGCAGGAAGCTGGCATTGCGCACGAAATAATCGCTCGAACGTACTGCCGTGTCGCGGGTCATATTCCAGAGATAGACGTTGTCAAGAAGATTGCTGAGAGGTGCGGCGGAGGTGGAGGAGATGAAGGCATTGTTCATCTCATTGGCATTATAAAGCCAGTTGCCGATGCTTGCACGCAACACGATGCCGAAGTCCCAGTTCTTATAGTTGAACGTATTCTGCCAGTTGATGGTGACAGCCGGATCCTTGCTGTGGTAGAGATATTTGTCGGCATCGGTGATCTCACCGTCGCCGTTACGGTCTACATAGACGCCCTCCATCGGTGTGCCGTCGGCATTATATACCTGCTCATACACCCAATAACTGTAGGCGGGGAAACCCTCCTGATGCTTCATGACGTTGACACCGTTGCCGATACCGCCTGTAGATGTGTCGGCTCCGTCGGCAAGACGCGTCACCTTATTCTTGTTCCATGCCACGTTGACACTGCTCGTCCATTGGAAATCATTCGTGACCACAGGGCGTGTCATAAGATTGAATTCTATACCATAGTTCTCAAGGTCGCCGAGATTAAGGTTGCCCATGTTGGAAAGATTGGAGCCTGCCGGGAAGTTGGCGTAGGTCAGAAGGTCTTTCGTCTTACGCAGATACCAGTCGATGCTACCGGTGATACGGTTGTTGAGGAATCCGAAATCAAGACCCACATTGTATGTGGTGGTTGTCTCCCATTTAAGATCGGCGTTATACCATCCCGGAGTGACTATGAACTGGTCATTGCCTCCGACCGGATAACGGGAATTGAGATCATTAGATACGTTGTAGGCAGGGATATAGGGGAAATACACGCCGAGATCCTGCTGACCGGTCTGACCATAGTCAAGACGGAGCTTCAAGTCGCTCATGACGCCGCGCACGCTTTCCATAAACGGCTCTTCTATCGCACGCCATGCAAGCGCGACTGCCGGGAAGACACCCCAACGGTGCTCCTTGGAGAAGCGGGAGGTGGCATCACCTCGAAGGGTGAACGTGACGAGATAACGGTCCTTGAACCCATAGTTGACACGTCAGAAGAACGACACAAGCTGATAAGGAGTGCTCCCATACCATACCGGGCTACGCATATAGCCGTCGAACGATTGACCCGGGGCATTCACCCATGAGAAATTATGCTGCTTGTCGCGGAATTTCTGCCATGAATAACCGGCTGTCACGTCAAGTGATGAGCTGATTGCCTCGAAATCCTTATTGTAATTCAGGAAGAAATCAAGAAGGAGATTGTATCTCTCCTGGTTCTCTTTCCCCTTGGATGCATAGCCGTCATACACAGGACTGTCGCTGCCTGCAACGTAATGACCATCCTTCCAGGCTGCCGGGGAGAAGGGATAATTGTAGTTCCAACATTCACCGTGATTATATTCGTAGCCGAGATTAAGGTTGGCTTTCAGTTCGGGAAGGAACGGGAGAGTATAGTCAAACTGGATATTGCCGACCGATTGATACACCTTTGACGTGGATGAATAGTCATTGATGAGCGACACCGGGTTAAGTGCCATCAGCGTGTTGGGGCGCCCTTCGGGAGTATTCATGTCGGCAAGTGTGCCGTTCTCCATATATGTCAGATAATTATTATAATGGTTGCCGCCGGGCATGTAGACCGGTAATGTCGGGTTGAAGCTGACCGCCCCGCCCAGACCATCGCCATTATAGCGGTTGGAGATATAGGCTCCCTTGATATTGGCATTGATTTTAAGGTTATTGTCGAAGAACGACGGATTAAGGTTTATACCTACCGTGGCACGATCCATCTTCGAGGTGCGGATGACACCGTTATTGTTGGTGTAGCCTACGGCGACACGGTATGGCAGCCAGCCGAGAGTGCCACCTACGCTTAAGTTGTAATCGCTTGACACCGACGTGCGGAGCACCTCTTTCTGCCAATCGGTATTATAGTTCACGCCATTGATGCCGAGAGCCTGTGCCTGCGATGAATCCGCACCATAATAGTTGGTGACGAAATCTGCGAATCGGTCGCCGGTCATCATGTCCATGTAGTTGCGGGGCGTGTTGATATACATGTTGGCAGCGAAGTTCACCTGCGGACGTCCGCTCTTACCCTTCTTTGTAGTGATGATTATGACGCCGTTAGATGCACGGCTACCGTAGATTGCAGTGGCTGACGCACTCTTAAGGATGGTCATCGACTCCACATTCTCCGGAGAGACAAGGCTCAACGGGTTGGACGAGCCTTTCACACTGCCGCGCTCCATCGGGACACCATCTATGACGATAAGCGGCTCATTTGATGCAGCCAGTGATGCTCCGCCTCGGATAAGGATTGACGCATCTCCCTGAGGACTACCGCCGTTGGTGGTCACCACCACGCCCGGAGATGCACCCACGAGAAGATCCTGTGCGGAAGTCGCAAGACCTGCCTCTATCTCGCTCGGCTTGACAACGGATACCGAGCCTGTGGCATCCGTCTTCTTGACGGTGCCATAGCCGATCACGACTGTCTCCGCAAGCATAGTGGCATTCTCCTTCATGGTGATTTTAAGCTCGGTCTTACCGTCGACCGGCACCTCCAACGGGTCATAACCCACATAGCTCACGACGAGAGTCGCTTTCGGCTCAACACTAAGCGTGAAGTTGCCGTCGATGTCTGTCGCCGTACCATTCGTTGTGCCCTTCTCCATTATGGTGGCACCGATCAAGGGTTCGCCTGTCTCATCGTCCACGTAGCCATGTACGGTGATTTTCTGCGCGAAGCCCGGAAATGCAAGGCCAATCAGTAAGCATATAGCCATAAGCCATTTCCTGTCAAGATGAATACATGTGTTCTTCATGCAAGAGTAAAATTAAGGGATTATTAATATGGGTTTCAGTCTTAACGACTGATTCTTGACATACAAAGAATCTTATTGGTATATCCGGTCTACATGATAGCTGCGGAAGACATATAGGACTTCTAAAAATTAACAATATTAACATTCTAACTTAACATTGTTAATTATTAAATTTTGTTATTCAGATTCGTATTAGCAACCAATCTGCACTCTGATTTGTTCAACTCATTCCCCTTTTTAACAATTCAGCCCCGACTTATTCGTGTCGGGGCTGAATATACAAAATTCCTGATATAGAGCATCAACGCCATGACGACCGCACCTTCCGGCGCACCGCGATCACGTTAAAAATCATAATGACAACAGTGAGCGCCACTGCCGTAAGCACGCCGCTCCACCAGTCGCCGCAATCCGCGCCAAGACCCTCGAGCGGAGCTACATAACTGGCGCGCAAGAGAAATATACCGCCGATTGCAATCATGCAGGAGATCAACGAGGAGACCACTACTATCCTTTCGTATGGCCTACCCACATCACGAAGCGGGAAACCGAGCATCAGCAGCGAATGGAGCTTATCGCGGTTTTTCTCCATGAGCAACGACATGGAGAGCATCAATATGAAGAAGGACAGCAACGTGATGACACTGCCGACTCCCACCACAATTCCTGAAACCACCTTCAGCAGATATGAGGCTGACGAACCGCTCTTGTCGCCCGCCACTTCAAGGTCATGGCTCTCCAGATAATCCTTTATCGCTACATCTCCGGGGCTGCTGACGTCGATTATCAGACGGGAGGGACGGGTGCCATTACGACTATCGCCAAGCACTCTGTTGCTCCACCGCATGAACGTGTCGGGCACAAGGATGGTATTCAGCCGGTTGGAGAAACCAACCACCGTGCCCGTCATTCGTTGTTGCCGCATACCGTCGTCTGACGTGAGGGTCAGCGTCAACGGTATGCCCGACATTATGTTTTCCGACATCTGGGGCAGACCTGCCGACGTGGCAAATCCGAAATTATATAGCGTCAGGTAATCCTTGGATATGATTATGGGCACCTCCCTGTCTCCCTCCCGGAATTGCCAGCCGCTACCCTTAACATCGACAAACTCATCAGGTATCGACTCAAAGAAGAGCATTGTCGACATCCCTCGTCCACCCTGCTCAACCGATGCCTGCACCTTATAATCTGTCGACAGGAACTCGCCGACCGACCTCACCCAAGGCTGCTTCTCTATATCAGCTATCTCAGCCGGGGTGAAATCGGAATCAGAATCCTGCCACAGGTTTGCCGACGTGACACGCTTGTTGACAACGAGATAATCCGTCTTTATAAAGCTGTCATCAGCCGACCAAAGCGTCCGTGCATCCTCATAAAACTGCACCCCACCTGCCACTATCCATAATCCTATGACGTTGGAAAGCACGAATCCGGCGATACGAGCCACCGACATATTCTTACGTAATAATCGATCAATAAGTCTCATAGTTAAAATTACAATTTCATTAAAATTATAATTTCAGTCTTTCCGGCTCGGCAAGCAGAAGCGGATTCCCCACCGAAGTCGATATTATTCCGGCACCCTGCCGCTGCGCCTCCGCCATGATGATTTCTGCCGCCTTCCTATTATTCTCCTCATCGAGATGGCTCACAGGCTCATCAAGCAGGATAAAGTCGAAGGGCTGGCATATCGCCCGGATTATGCCGACGCGCTGCTGCTGACCGATCGACATACGCCCCACAGGATAATTCCGGCGCGAGTCGATCCCAAGCTCATGAAGCCACTCCTCTATCCTCTCACGACGGACGCCTCCGGTCAGGGTGCTCTTTAGCTCTATGTTCTGGAGTGCCGTCAGCTCCGGAAACAACGACAGCTCCTGTGGAAGATAGGCAATATGCTCCCTGCGGAGAGATTGCCACTCGGATATGCCGAATCCACGCACGTCCTTGCCGTTGAACCTAAGTTCACCCTCATAGTCATCGCGCAAACCATATATATATGCACACATCGAGGATTTACCTCCGCCGCTGGCTGCCTCCACAAGATAACGGTCGCCTCTCCGGAATACCACCTTGCCACGCCATACATCGGAAGCGGGGATGCTTTCCGAGACAAACACCCTCGGAAGCATCCCCTCTAATTCAATCGTATCAAGCCGCGTCATCATTTCGCATCCTGCTCTATCAGAGCCAGCAACATATTCTTCGAATCATCTACGCTCTCAAGTGTGATGTCGCATTTCAATCCCTTGCCGGAGGGAACAAGCCTGAACGCCATGGTCTTGAGCACGGACCCCGCGCCGGCCTCTGCATTCTGCATATTCATCACCACTCCGAAAATCGAACCCTTAAGCATATCCGCAGCCTTCGCCACGTCGAGCGGACCCGATACAGTCCCTTTCGTCACTCTCACCAATTTACCGTCTTTCTTGGTCTCTCCAAAGCCCGAAAGCATCGACATGAAATCGCGCGATGCCTCTCCGTCGGTGGTCACAACGCCACAGAGCGACGATTCCGGATTCTTAAGATCGCCACACGCCACGGCGACAGTGCCGTCTATCGGCTTCAGCGCATCTATAAACGAGCCGAACATATTTCCGCCTAACGATGAGCCGATCTTCTCTATCTTCTTGGTGAAATCCTTGGTGATGGTCATTGCTGCCACAAACTGCGCGTTCGCTCCGACGCTCTTCACCGTAGTGAGGTCTATCTTCGACGACGGGAGGAGATATTTGGCAGGCTCTCCATCAAGATTCATGACCGTAAGCGAGCCACCGCACTTACCTTTATCAAAATCAAGATTGAACGATATGGCAGACGCATTCTCAAAAAGCATTCCGGCAACAAGATTCATTGTGGAAAAATCCCCTATCGGAAGACCCTGCTTCGCTATCGCCTTTATATCACCCCAACCCACTATGTCGGAGGTCATGGTGGCTATATTGGGTGAGAAACCGTTCTGCATGAAGCTCTGGTTGGCACCGAGTGTGGCATAATTTGCGACTGCCTTGGCATCTATCGTATTGTTTGACGACACGCATATCCACACCTGCGCACCTTTCATCGCTATATTGCCACAGGTGCGGACGCCGTTCTCCGCATCCTCCAGGTTCATTCCGGTCTGGTCAACGATAAACGACTCAAACTTTCCGGTGTCGGCTATACCTGCCGTCAGATAGCTGTTGTAGGCATCTGTGAAATAGATCGCAGCCGTAGGGTCGATGCCGCTCTCTCCGTCGAGAAAGAGTTTCAGTGCGCGGCGCGCTGAATCCTTCACGTCCTTCTGACGGTCGATCCACGCCGATACCTCCTGACCGGGAGTGATGTCGCTCCCGTCGACCTTGCAGCCCGACTTCTCAAGGACAGACTTGACGTTGACTCCTACAACCAATCCGGCTGACGAAGGCACCGTCGATAACAGGTCGCCGGCATCTGCCGACTCCTTATTACATGAATTAAACACCGGCAACATCATCGCCAGCATGCAGACCATCACCACGCGGGAGGTCAGTGTCGCAAAAATTCCTCTTTTCATATATTTTTTATTATATTTTTTCAAATTGTAAAGACATTGTAAAGGGAATCGTCTATTTTTCACACTCCTTATCATAAAAAAGGGTCTTATCACAATTCCCACAATATCTTTTTAACAAATTAAACAACGTCTGACGGATAATAGAATGGCAAATATACGGAAAAATTTTTATCTTTCATCAATTATTTTCTTTGTTGCTTCAATTTTAATATGTAACTTCGCGAAAATTACAGATGCCAGGGTGGTGGTCAACTATCCCAATCATCACAGTATTAATCAATAACTAAAGAATGATGCAGATTTCTCAACGTATCCAAGCTTTGGCTCCATCAGCCACACTCGCCATGTCGCAGAAAAGCGCAGAACTAAAGGCTGCAGGTGTGGACGTTATCAACATGTCGGTCGGTGAGCCGGATTTCGACACTCCCGACTTCATCAAGGAGGCGGCTAAAAAAGCCATTGACGATAATTTTTCCCGCTATACTCCCGTGCCGGGCTATCTCTCGCTAAGGAAGGCTATTGCAGGGAAACTTCTGCGTGAAAATAAAATTGAGTTCGCTCCCGAACAGATCGTGGTCGGAAACGGTGCGAAGCAGGAGCTTTGCAACGTGCTGCTCGCCTGCATCAATCCGGGCGACGAGGTGATTATTCCCGTGCCGGCGTGGGTAAGCTATGTCGAGATGGTGAAACTTGCCGAGGGCGTAACCGTGCAGGTGTATGCCGGAGTGGAAAGTGATTTCAAGATCACTCCCGAACAGCTTGAGAAGGCTATCACTCCCAAGACAAGGATGATTATGCTCAACTCCCCTTCTAACCCTACCGGCAGCATCTACAGCTACGAGGAACTGAAGGGTCTCGCCGAGGTGCTTGCCAAATATCCCGACGTGATCATTCTCGCCGACGAGATATATGAGCACATCAACTTCACCGGTGAGGTGCACAGCATCTCCGAGTTTGAGTCTGTGCGCGACAGGGTCGTGATTGTCAACGGTGTGTCGAAGGCATACGCCATGACAGGCTGGCGTATCGGCTACATGGCTGGTCCGCTCCCGATTGCGAAGGCTGTCACCAAACTTCAGGGACAGTACACCTCCGGCGCGTCATCCATCGCGCAGAAAGCTGCCGAAGCTGCCTACAATGGTTCGCTCGAATGTGTTGAGACCATGCGCAAGGCATTTGAACGCCGCCGCGACCTCATCGTGAAACTTGCGAAAGAGATTCCGGGATGGATTACCAACGTGCCGCAGGGTGCCTTCTACCTCTTCCCTGAAGTGTCATCATTCATCGGCAAGAAATACGGCGACCGTGAGATCAAATGCAGCGGTGACTATGTGATGTACCTTCTCGAAGAGGCACACGTGGCATGTGTCGATGGTGAGGCATTCTGTGCTCCGGGCTACATGCGCCTGAGCTACGCAACATCCGACGACAACATCCGCGAGGCTATGCGCAGAATAAAAGAGGCGTCAGCAAAATTAGTCTAAGAATCAACAACTTGGAATAATTGAAAATTTTATTTCAAAAAAATATTTGCACGGTTAAAAAATTATTTATAACTTTGCAACGCAAATCAGCGGAACGGCATCCGCTCCGCTGATAAGCCGGGCGAATACCAGAGTGGCCAAATGGGGCAGACTGTAAATCTGCTGGCTTATGCCTTCGGTGGTTCGAATCCATCTTCGCCCACTTACGACATCAATTCAATTATTGCACATAACGACTTACAAAGGCGCATCCGTGAGGATTCGCCTTTTTTTACATCATGCACATCATGCCGTAACATCATGCACACAATGCCGCGACATCCTGGATCCATTAGGTTCTCCTAGTAGTCCCAGCCGTCTTAGTAGTCATAGTAGTCCCAGCTATCCCGTGGTAAATCGTATAAATCCGATTTACTGCACCACAAAGAGCGCGGAGAACACAAAGTAATAATAAAAACTCCGTGTCCTCCGCGTTCTTTTCAGTTATTTAAAACACTCTGTGGTGGCTTCGATTAGATCGAGAGACGACGGAGTGTAGACATCAGCTCCCTGTTGATGGGTTTGTCGTTCTTGATCGCTTTCGTGAACGGCACGTAGACAATCTCATCGTTCTTGATACCGATCATCACGTTGCGCTGGTCGTCAAGAAGCGCATCGACTGCAGCCGCTCCCATACGTGAGGCAAGGATACGGTCGTAGGCTGTCGGTGAACCGCCACGCTGCAAGTGACCGAGGATAGACACACGCACGTCATAGTTGGGATATTCTTTCTTCACGCGCTCTGCAAGTCCCATCGCGCCACCCGTGGACGGTGATTCAGCCACAAGCACGATCGATGAGTTCTTCGACTTACGGAATCCGTTTGCAATCAGCTCGTCAAGCTGATCCTCTTGAGTGGCAACCTCCGGAATGATGGCAGCCTCCGCACCCGATGCGATAGCACCGTTAAGGGCAAGGAATCCGGCATCGCGTCCCATCACCTCTATAAAGAAAAGACGCTCGTGAGAAGTGGCAGTGTCGCGGATCTTATCGACACAATCCATGATGGTGTTGAGCGCAGTGTCATAGCCGATGGTGGAATCTGTGCCGTAAAGGTCGTTGTCGATAGTGCCCGGAAGACCTATGATCTGAAACTGGAATTCATTCGCAAATATACGCGCACCGGTCAGCGATCCGTCACCACCGATGACTACAAGCGCACTTATGCCATGACGCTGAAGCACGTCGTAGGCACACTGACGCCCCTCCTTGGTCTGAAACTCCTTGCAACGCGCCGTCTTCAGTATAGTGCCGCCGCGCTGTATGATATTGGATACGTTCTGGGTGGAAAATTCCTCTATCTCATCAGTAATCAAACCCTTGTAGCCTCGCATTATTCCAAACACCTTGAAGCCTGCAAAAATTGCTGCACGCGTCACCGCCCTGATTGCGGCGTTCATGCCCGGCGCATCTCCTCCGGACGTCAGGATTCCTATTGCTCTCTGTTCGTTTGCTTCCATATCTTTTATAAATATAAAATTTCAATATTCGGGATATTTTTCGGCTTCCGGCTACGGGCCGTCAGTTCGTAATCATCCGTAGATCCACATCTTACGTCAGTATATTGCCTCCGACTTTGCAAGACATAAGGTCCTCTTTTTTCACAAAGTTAGCATTTTGTCGGGGAAGTGACAAAAAAATTCCGTAATTTTGCAAATATTTATCTTCTATTCTCCTTTGGTTTTCAATTTCATGTAGTATGGAATCAATAAAGAACATAATTTTTGACCTCGGAGGCGTAGTCATTGACCTTGACCGCAGCCGTGCCGTCAAAGCTCTTTCCGATCTCGGAATAACGGACGCGGCTCGACTCCTCGGTGAGTATGAACAGAAAGGTCCTTTCCTAAAACTTGAGACCGGCGAGATCACCACCTCTCAATTGTTTGACACGTTGATGCCGATGTGCCGACCGGGCACCTCTGCCACCGACATTCGTGACGCTTTTGAAAAATTCCTCGTTGATCTACCCGCCGAACGGCTCGCAACCATACGCGAACTCCGCGAAAGAGGATTCCGGGTCTTTGTATTGTCAAATACAAATCCCCTGATGTATAACCATTGGATTGAGGAGAAATTCCGACAGGAGGGTGCCACCGTCAACGACTATTTTGACGGTATCGTAGTCTCATTCCAGGAACGCACATGCAAACCCGATCTACAGATATTCCTCAACCTCATAAAAAGATACGGGCTGGTGCCTTCGCAGACAATCATGCTTGATGATTCGGAGGCAAACTGCAAGGCTGCCATGTCGGTCGGACTGAATGCCCGGCAGATAAAGAAGGAGGGGAACGACTCGTTTAAATCAGTGTGTGAATATCTGCTGGAGAAAGGACCCGCGAAATGAGTGACAAGGCCGCCGTCATCGGCACTTTCGACGGTGTCCATCTCGGACATATCGCAGTGCTCCACAAGCTCAAGGAGGAGGCTGACAACCGGGGGCTTACGCCAATCGCAATTACGTTTGACCGCCATCCTCTCGCGCTAATCGACCCTCAGCGGGCACCCAAAGCGATCACGTCAATACCAAAGAAAGAGGAGCTTATTCTACGATCCGGAGTATTGCCGATTGTGATTCCGTTTGATGAGGAGCTACGTGCCACTTCTGCCGAGGATTGGATGCTGCGCCTGAAGAGGGAGCATGACGTCAGGATGCTCGTGGTAGGATATGACACCACTTTCGGATGCGACGGAATAGCCTACTCCATATCCGACTACAAGCGACTCGGCGAGAGATTGGGCATAGAAGTGATAGAGGCTCCCTTCGTGCCGGGCATCAGCAGCTCCGCCATCAGGAAGGCTATAGCAAACGGTGAAATCAAGGAGGCGAACGATATGCTCGGACGACATTTCTCTTTATCAGGCATAGTGGTGGCTGGCAACAGGCTGGGGCGCACTATCGGATATCCCACCGCCAACATAATGCCCTCACCGGGTATCGTGGTGCCTGCCAACGGGGTATATGCCGTAAAGATCACTCTCCCCGACGGGAAGAAAAGGGATGCAATGGTCAACATAGGGGTCAGACCCACTATAAGACGTGGAAACGAGAAGACTGTAGAAGCCCACATCATCGACTGGAATGGCGACCTTTACGGGAAATCTGTGACTCTCACGTTCTATTCCCGATTGAGAGACGAAATCGCCTTCAAATCAATCGACGCGCTGCGCAAGCAGCTTGATGCCGACCGTCTTGAAGTGATGAAATCGCTACGCAATTAATGGAATAAATGCAAAAATAACCGGTTTTTACGCAACTTATAAAAAAAAGTATCCGCCGATGCGACAAAACACCATAAATAATGGTTATATTTGCATAAGTAAACCTTTGCGGTCTCAACGGGACTTCCACCACATGACTCCCCCGATTCCGCCCCTATAAACATCGAGGATATGAACGACATAGAAATTATCAACTTTGCTACGACTCCAAGTCTCGTGAGCCGATACATGCGCGAATTGCGCGACATCTCAATACAGAAGGACTCTATGCGTTTTCGCCTGAACCTTCATAGAATAGGTGAAATCATGGCATACGAAATCTCCAAACGTCTTAACTATGTGCAGGAGAAAGTGCAGACCCCTCTCGGGTTTACGATGTGTCATGAGCCTGCCGACAAAATTGTGCTCGCCACAATCCTGCGTGCCGGGTTGCCTTTCCATCAAGGGTTTCTGAATTTCTTCGATAATGCGGAAAATGCATTCGTCAGTGCCTACCGACGCTACAAGGAGAAATGCAGCGATAAGTTTGAGGTGCTTGTCGAATACATGGCTTCCCCGAATCTCGACGGCAAGACTCTGATTCTAATCGATCCGATGCTTGCTACGGGGAGTTCTATGGAGCTGGGATATAAGGCTCTTCTGAAAAAGGGGACGCCGGCAAGGGTGCACGTGGTCTCCGCAATATCATCCCGACAGGCGATAGAATATATCTGCAACACATTCCCGTCGGGCATCACTACGATATGGACAGGTGCCATCGACCCGGAGATAAACCATCACAGCTATATCATACCCGGACTCGGCGATGCCGGCGACCTCGCCTTCGGTGTAAAGGAGGATGATTGACGCCCTCGCACCTTGAGGCAATCATCTTGCAGGAACATAGCTAATAACCTTATTTAATCCCATCCAATCCCGACGTGATTCTAAACAGTATCGACATCCTTAATTTCAAGAATATAGCCTCCGCCACCCTGGAATTTTCCAACGGTGTGAACTGCCTGCTCGGAATGAACGGCATGGGGAAGAGCAATCTGCTCGAGGCGATACACTTCCTATGTATGGCACGCCCCATGAATCCCCTGCCCGACAATGCCCTGATCCGACATGGCGAGGAGATGCTGATCGTGAAGGGGAACTTCGCCTCCGACTCCGGCAATGCCGACACAATAGCCTGCGGAATCACTAAGGGGAAAGGGAAAAGCCTGAAGCGAAATGGCAAGGAGTATCGTAGATTCTCCGAGCATATCGGACGTTATCCGATCGTGACGGTCACTCCCGGCGATTCGATGCTCATAAGCGGTGCCGCAGAGGAGAGAAGGAAACTGATGGATATGGTCATATCTCAGGCGGATGCGGAATATCTCGCACAGCTGATACGCTACAACCGTTCGCTTGAAAGCAGAAACCGTATGCTGAGAGCCGGAGTGCGCGACGCTTTGCTGTTTGAATCGGTGGAGGCGGGGATAATTGATGCCGCTGCCGTCATTTTCGCCACAAGGGAGAAATGGATCACCACAATCGCACCGAAGGTGGAGGATTGCTATGCCCGACTATCCGGGCAGAGGGAGCGCGTGGAAATCGCTTACGCAAGCCAGCTGAAGGGGAAATCAATGGCTGAACTTCTGGAGGAACGACGACAGAAGGACGCCATATTGGGATACACTTCCGCCGGCATACATCGTGACGACATCGACACGCGCCTCGACGGCTACAGTCTCCGGAAACTCGGAAGCCAGGGGCAGGTAAAGACCTTCGCAATCGCATTGCGTCTCGCCATATTCGACTTCCTGAAGGAGGCGGGTGCCTCTACCCCTCTCCTGCTGCTCGATGACATTTTCGACAAGCTCGATTCTCACCGGGTGGAGAACATTATGCACGAAGTGACCGGCAATTCCACTTTCGGACAGATTTTCATCACCGACACCAACCGCAAGCATCTCGATGACATTCTTGCCGGAGTGGAGGGTCCGTGCGCAATGCTGAACGTAAAAGACGGGGCATTCTCTCCCATCAACATAAAATGACATGGAAAGAAAGGAATCTCAAAGTATTGGCGACGTGCTTAGAATCGCATTCCAGGAGAACTGCATGCAGGACAGGCTCGACGAGATGAAGGCGATAAACCTATGGCCCGCAGTAATCGGGATGGAGAACGCCGCAGCCTGCCGACGTCCCACCGTATACGATGGTGTGATGACTGTCGGGGTGCCTAACGCGTCGCTCAGGCATGAACTCTCCATGAACCGCTCGGCTATCCGGAACGCTCTGAACAGCATGATCGGTAAAAATTCAATATCTGAAATACGTTTCATCTCATGAATCCAGAACTCATACCAAATCCCGATTTATTCCGCCACTCTGCGCCGATGCAAATACGGTTTAACGACGTGGACGTGCTCGGGCACATGAACAATACTGTCTATTTCACTCTCTACGACACTGCTAAGGCTGACTATTTCGCTGCCGTCAGAGGGGAGAAAATGGACTGGAAGCATGTCGACATCGTTGTCGCAAACGTAAACTGCGCATATATCGCCCCAATTTTCTTTGGGGAGGAGATTGAAGTGCTCACTGCATGCTCCTCAATATCTGAAAAAAGCTTTAAACTAATTCAGATGATACGGGAGAAAAACACTCTTGAACCCAAATCTTTCTGCGAGACCATAATGGTTAGCTTCAATCCGGAGACCCAGAAAGCCAGCGAGATGCCGGAAGTCTGGAAACGGATGCTCTGCGACTTTGAACAGAAAGACCTGATCAAGAGAAAGATGATGTAAGTGAGCCGCAATATTTCATATATCTATTATTATCATGACCAAAAACGAGCAAATATCTGACAGGTTGAAGTCAATACTGGATGCCGAGGCGAAAGCCATCAGCGAAATCCCGATTTCCGAGAATTATTCCAATGCGGTGAATCTTATAGTGGAAAAAGTGAACCGACAGGGGGTAAACTCGTTACTTCTGGTATGGGGAAAGCCGGGCAAATAGCAATGAATATCGCCACGACTTTCTGTTCGACCGGAACTCCCGCCGTATTCCTTCATCCTTCTGAAGCTCAACACGGCGACCTCGGTATCCTCCAGAGCAACGACGTGCTGCTGCTTCTCAGCAACTCCGGAAAGACTCGGGAAATACTTGAGCTTGTCGAACTCGCGAAAGCCCTCTATGCCGATATCCCGTTTATTGTCATTACCGGCGACCCTGACTCCCCTCTCGCTCATGCCGCCGACCTCGCTTTGTTCACCGGGGCGGCACCGGAAGTGTGTCCGTTGGGACTGACTCCAACCACCTCCACAACGATGATGACCGTGATAGGCGACCTTCTCGTAGTCGCAACAATGGAGGCTATCGGATTCACAGCTGCCGACTATGCAAAACGGCATCATGGCGGCTACCTCGGACATAAATCGAAGGAAGCCTCTAAATCTGCTAATAACAATATCACAATATGACACAAATTGAGATACCCCTGAAGTTTGACAACTTCCCGAAGCAATCCGAGGAATTAAGGATTCTTAAGGAAGTAAACGATGGTCGCGCCGAAGCCGGAAAGCTTATGGCGGACGAGAGAGTGATGGATGCCCTCCAGAAATCTATCGAAGGTTTAAGGGTAATGAGGGAATTTCCCGACTTCAACAACACGGAATTCCGTGCCCTGCTCGTAGCCGTGATTTTCGACCTCGCCGAGATTCATTTCCAGCTGAAGGATTACAAACAGAGTGAAAAGGAACTCGACACCCTGTTTAAAGTGCTTGACTCGCTCGTGAAAAATGATGAGGAGCGTTTCGGCAAGCTGCATATCCTCGCCATGGAGCTATCCACAAGAATCCTGAGATCAAGAAAAAAGGCTATTGACCTTCTCGTCAAACAGCAGATAAATGCTGCCGCTCTTTATGAAAAGGTAAATTCCGGGGTAGCTGCCGCCACTGACAGGCTCGTTGACTCGCTTAGCAACGTGGCTCAGCTTCTCGCTTCAACCGGCGACCTGAAAGGGGCTCTCAAATTCTATTCCGAGGCAATAAAATTCTCTAAGAAACGCACCGGAAGAGTGACACGGAAGGAGATTAAGCTGACTATAGAGATGGCGGAAATAATGATGAGGATTAAGCAGATGAGACCGCGTGCGCTACGGCTCCTCAATGCAATCCTGCCTCATGCTATCGCCCTTGAGACCCTCGAACTGGAGAGAGACATACTTTCTCTTAAATCGCTCATAGAATCCGAACCCGACAATGAGCCTAAATGGAAGAATTTCTTCCATCAGCTGACCGTATCAGCAAAGGCTAAATTGAAGAAATTCAGCAAAAGTGAAACTGCTGAGAATAAGGGCACGGACAAGAGCGAGACTCAGGAACAGGAAAAATGCGAATAACCTCAACAGCAGCATTATGTCAACAATACTGAACACAAACGGCACCGCCCTACAGGTGCCGCAACTGATGCCGCAAGCCGACGGACGTTTTATCATAATCACGGCTGACTGGAATCCTAAAGTGACCTACGCACTGCGCGACGGAGCCACCGACGTGCTTGAAAAAGCCGGGGTGAAACCGGAAAATATAGTCTGCCTATCAGTGCCGGGCACTGTAGAGCTCGTCAACGCTGCAGCCGTGGCAATCGACTCCGTGAAGAACGGAATGCCTACTGCTGCGGTCATCGTTATCGGATGCGTGATCCGTGGAGACACACCACATTTCGACTATGTATGCCAGATTGCGGCGCAAGGCACCGCCGAACTGAACGCCAAGGGGAAAGCCCCGTGATTTTCGGAGTCCTTACTGTCGACAACCTACAGCAGGCTCTCGACCGCGCCGGAGGAGTACTTGGCAACAAGGGCGCAGAGGCGGCATGTGCCGCTATTTCTATGGCGAACTTCCCACACCTGCTCTGACCGTACAGCTGAAAAGAGTGTCTAAGACTACTATTTATACCACATACCGTCCCGACCATCATTTGGACCGGACGGTATTTTTTTAACACTTATATCCCCCTTTTTTAACTTTCATATACTAATATTTAGACTATTACCCTCGTTTCTATATTAGAAAAAGGGAGATTAAAACTCTCCCATATCCATAACATGATTTGTCGGCAATCGTCCAAAGCCTTTATGACCCTATAAGGCTCAAGCCGGAGAAAACGACACCGACATCTGACCATTCTACCATCCTTTTTTACTATTATTCATAAAAACAGCAACAACCATGTTTTACCATTTTCATCATGACAATGCCGGGGCTTTCAACACCCCTGACTCCTACTATTCCGATTCCAATATCGGCAATACTAACAATGTCGAATATGCCGTGAGCGGAATCACAGAAAACTTTTTTTCATGACTTAGATATGTTTTTTCAATACCTTGGTCTTTTTATACTACAAACATAATTGTCTAAATTTTGGGTTATATACATTAGTAATTTCTATCATCTGCCGAAGATACGGAAGCCAAAAGGCTCCCTGGATTCTCTCCCGCATTAATCTCGGAGTCTTTGGAGTCTGACGCAGGGAAAAACCGGTCACCGTGAGGTGAGCGGTTTTTTTGTTTGTATTCTGTTTTTTATTAATTTTGTAGTGTACTTTACATTTTTTCTGTCACACCTCTTTTTTTGATAAGTTTATCATGACTAAATATCTCTCTCAGACTCCGGAAGAAGAAGACCAGATGGTCGAAAATGCTTTTCATGAGGTGCTCGAGGCTTATCTCGCAAGCAACCATCGGAAAAAAGTGGAAATTATCGAGCGTGCATACCGCTTCGCGAAAAATGCCCATAAAGGCATACGTCGGAGAAGCGGTGAGCCATACATTCTGCACCCGATCGCCGTCGCGAAAATCGTCATTTCCGAGCTCGGACTCGGATCAACCTCGATTTGCGCCGCACTGCTGCACGACGTGATTGAAGACACGGAGTTCACGAGAGAAGATATTGAAGCGGATTTCGGCACGAAAGTCGCAGACATAGTGGAGGGGCTGACTAAGATTTCCGGCGGCATATTCGGCGACAAGGCATCCATTCAAGCTGAGAATTTCCGTAAGCTACTGCTCTCAATGTCGTCTGACATCCGGGTGATTCTCATTAAAATGGCGGACAGACTTCACAACATGAGGACTCTCGGGGCAATGAGACCGGAAAAGCAATATAAAATTGCCGGAGAGACCCTGTATATCTATGCGCCACTCGCTCACCGTCTCGGTCTATTCAAGATAAAACTTGAGCTGGAGGATCTCGCCTTCAAATATGAGCACCCCACGCAATATGCCGAGATTATGGAGAAGCTGAGCGAGACAGCCGATCATCGTGAAAAGATTGTGGAGGAATTCGTCAGGCCCGTAAGGAAGATGCTTGATGATGCCGGATTCAAGTATGAGATCAAGGCTCGTGTGAAGAGCGCATACTCCATATTCAACAAGATGCAGACCAAGAAGATCCCTTTTGAGGAGATCTACGACATATATGCTGTAAGGGTGATTTTTGAGAATGACGACGATGCCTTGGAGAAGATTCGCTGCTGGCAGATATACACATTCTTCACCGACGGACATCGTGTGCATCCCGACCGACTACGCGACTGGACAAGCATCCCGAAAGCCAACGGATACCGTGCGCTTCACCTCACGGCAATGGGACCGGAGGGGAAATGGATTGAGGTGCAGATACGTTCCAGGAAAATGGATGAGATTGCCGAACTCGGATATGCCGCACATTGGAAATACAAGACCGGAGTGCAGGAAGACGACAGCGAACTTGATTCATGGATGAACACCGTGAAGGATATTCTCGCAAATCCCGAACCCAACGCCATTGATTTCCTCGACACAATAAAGCTGAACCTCTTTGCTTCGGAAATATACGTGTTCACGCCTAAAGGCGACCTCATAACTCTCCCTGCCGGATCGACTGTGCTCGACATGGCATTCTCCATACACTCCCAGGTGGGCACCCATTGTCTCGCCGGAAAAATAAGCCATAAGCTCGTGCCGTTGTCACACAAGCTTGACAGTGGCGACCAGGTGGAGATAATCACCTCCGATTCCCAATATCCACAACCCGAATGGATTGAATTCTGTAATTCCGCAAAGGCTAAAAACCGCCTCCGCTCAATACTGCGTAAGGACCGTAAGGTGCTTCTCGAGAAGGGGAAACGGATTTTTGAGGAGTGTCTCGCCAAAGAGAATATACAGTCTTCCAATCAGATAATCACAAAGATTCTTGGAAATCATCATCTGCAAAGCCGCGACGACCTTTATATGATGCTGGCTAATGATGAGATCAACATCTCTCATAAAGAATTGAAAGACCTCATCTCAACCCGCAAGTCGCTCATGAAGAAGCTGCTCCGGAATCCATTCTCCTCAAAGAAGGATGGCGACAACCAGATGAAACATCCGGTGAACCGTAAGGAGGTATACACTCTTCGTCCCGACGACTCCACTCCGAATTATCGGTTGGAGTCTTGCTGCTCACCTATTCCCGGCGACGATGTGTTTGGGTTTGTAGATGAGGATGAGAACGTGGTGGTGCATAAGATTGATTGTCCGGTGGCAATGAGGCTGAAAAGCGCATACGGATCAAGACTGGTCGCAACAAGCTGGGGAGGGATAGCAAAACGTTTCTCTGCCGTGATAAGCATCGATGGCATCGACCGGCATGGCATTCTCGAAGAGATCACCGCCACTATATCTACGAAAATGAACATCAACATCAGGAGCCTCAACATCGCGGCAAAACAGGAGGTGTTCCACTGCGACTTGACCGTGCTCATCGACACGGCAGAAACGGTGGGCGCAATATGTGACGCCCTGAAACATATAAAGGGCGTCAAGTTCGCCCATCGCATTTCTTAACGCTAATTCTTTTAAATCATGTGGAGTAATATTTTCTCTCGATTAAATCTCATACGGTTTGGAATCGCAATTATCTCTGTGATTGCAATCGTCATAACCCTCCCTCGCACCGACCATCAAAGTTTCTCTTATGAGCTGAACCAGCCTTGGAAATATCCATTGCTCACCGCTGATTTCGACATGCCTATCCTTCGTGATTCCGTATCTGCGCGTGCCATGCGCGACAGCATCGACAAGGTGTTCATACCTTTTGTTAAGAGGAATGACGACATCAAGAAGGAGAATATCGATAAATTCACCCAACTTCTCTCGCATAACGCCAATCCGCAACAGACGCAATCGCTCCTGAAGCTGATGAACAAGGTCTACGATAATGGGCTTCTCGATTCAAGGGTATACGCCGGACTTGAAGCAAGGAATGACAAGCGACTCCGGCTCGTGGTAAATGAAAACGACAAGAAGACTGTGGTAAGCATCGATGCCTCAGATATGCTGTCGCCGGCAAAGGCTTACGCAATGATTGATTCCATATATCATTCCCACTCAAATGCAGAAGGACATCTTAACAGCGACATACAGAAGGCCATAAACCTATGCCTGAATGCCAACATTGTAATCGACTCCTTGACCGACTACAAATACCGTAGCCAGGAATATCTCAACGTGACCGGCGCGATGGGCATAATCAAAAAGGGACAGAGAATCGTAGACAGAGGCGAAATTATCAACCGACAGATCTTTACGAATCTCAACACTTATCAAGAGATGATGGTGTCGAGGCAGTCAGAGACCAACCACACCTACTTCATAATCGGGCAAGCCATGTATATAATCCTGATTATAAGCATCCTCTACATATTCTTAAGCCTGTACAGATCAAGATTCTTCGGGAATATCCGTAAGATGTCGTTCCTGATGTCGTTCACCACCCTATTCATCCTTTTCGCTATCTTGATGTGTGAATATTTCACGAATGGCATATATCTCATCCCATTTGCGGCCGTTCCCGTGATAATACTCGTATTCTTCGATTCCCGCACCGCCATATTCTCACTGCTGACAACCGTGCTGATATCGGCTCTTGTTGCCACTTATCAGTTCCAGTTCATTTTCATGGAGTTTGTAGTGGGTCTCGCCGCCACTTTCAGCCTGCGTCAACTGAGCCGCAGGTCGCAGCTGCTGCGCACTGCGGTGTTATCCTTCATCTCATACGTAGCTACTTACTTCACAATCTGCCTTATCACGGAAGGGAATCTGTCGCAGTTCTCCCTCAAGATGATAGGCACCTTCGCCATAAACTCAGTCATCCTCTCTTTCGCATATATCCTTATCCTTGTGATTGAGAAGCTCTTCGGCTTCACATCGACTGTGACGCTCGTCGAGCTTAGCGACATCAACAATAAGCTTCTGCAACGTCTCGCTACAGAAGCCCCGGGCACGTTCCAACATTCAATCCAGGTATCTACTCTTGCTTCTGAAGCTGCAAGGGCAATCGGTGCAAATTCAACCATGGTGCGTACAGGTGCGCTATACCACGACATAGGCAAGATGACAAGCCCTATATTCTTTACCGAAAACCAGCACGGGGTGACGCCTCATGCCGGTCTTGACCCGGAGACGAGTGCGCATAAGATAATCTCCCACGTCACGGAAGGCGTGAACCTTGCGTCAAAGGCGAAATTACCTGAGGTGATAAAAGAATTCATCAGGGAGCATCACGGACGCGGACTCGCTAAATATTTCTACACCACCGCCGTCAATGAGAATCCGGATAAGGTCATCGACAAGTCTAAATTCCAGTATCCCGGACCAAACCCGCAGTCAAAAGAGACGGCGATTCTGATGATGGCCGATGCCGTGGAGGCTGCTTCCAGAAGTCTGAAGGACTATACCCCCGCATCTATCGACAATCTTGTGGACAGGATCATAGACTCACAGATACAAGACGGACTGCTTAAAGAGGCTCCCATCTCTATGCGCGACATTGAGACGGTGAAACGCACTTTCAAGACCCGCCTGTCCACGATATATCATTCCAGAGTGGCATATCCTGAAATGAAGAAGAACACTGCCACAGCCGAGGAACTCAAGAAAAATTCAACTCTTGCATCCCCTTTGGCTGACAAACAGATAGAAGAGAATAGCGATTCATCTGATTCTTCTGAAAACAATAATTAAGAAAAAAATAGGATTAAACGTTAAATATTTCTCAATCAAGAAACGTTCTAATTTTAGATACAGGTCCTCATCTGTGCCTTTATCGTAAACTAATGTTAGAAAATAAGACAATGATAAAGAATATTTGCAAGCATCTGCATATAATCATAATCTCAGCATTTGCGTTATCCTTATCCGTAGCATACGCACAGACGTCAGTGCCATCTGCCGCTGCTGCAAGCAAACGGAAAATAACAGTGGAGAAACCGGATCTCAATAAAACCAAGGATGAGACGCTTAACCCCGGGAGTCCGTTCTATTTTCCCAAGCTGATGAAGAAATATACCCGCAACGACACCACAATGACAAACGAGGAATACCGATATTTCTATCTTGGGTATATGTTTCAGGAGGATTATGACCCCTACCGCACATCCCCCTATTCCGGCATCACGGATGAACTGCGCATGAAGGCAACCCACTCAAAGGAGGAGATCGACACCATAAGGAAATATGCCGAGCTATCTCTCCATGATAATCCTTTCGACCTGCGTCAGATGTCGTTTCTCATCCACGTGTTGAAGGAGAAACGTAAGGATATGAGTGCAAAGATTTGGGAATACAGGCTTGAGCATCTGCTCGGCGCGATAAAGAGCACCGGCACCGGTGAGGATATCGAAAACGCTTGGTACGTCATTTACCCGATGCATGAATACGACATGGTGCAGCTCCTCGGATATGAGGCAACTGATGCACAATTCATTGATCCGGGATACGACTACCTCTCAGTAATGCCTGAGGAGGAGACGGCAAAACGTCTGAAGGATAAAGTAGCAAAAGGCTTCTATTTCAATGTGGAGGTGCCACAGTCGCAATACGAACTGAAGCATCCGGAAAGTCTGTCGTCTGCCGACGACGCTCCGGCTGAATAATCAATTGAATAAATTTTTAATGATATGAGTGATAACACACGTGAAGTGGTAGGTCCCGGTAAATTTGTGACCTACTCCTACAAACTTTATAATGATGCAAACGGAGAGCTCCTTTTTGAGGCAACCTCAAAGGCTCCGGACGAGATGGTGTATGGCGTCAGCCAGGAAGTCGTGCCCGGATTGGTGGCTACGCTGAAGGATCTCGGCAAAGGCGACAAATTTGATGTCACCCTACCCCCTGTAGCTGCTTTCGGCGACAGAAGTCCGGAATATGAGCTGACCCTTGACCCGCAAATCTTCATGCGCGATGGCAAACTCGCCGAAGAGGTGAAGGTTGGTGCCGCTCTGCCAATGATGACAGCTGAAGGCTACCGTATTGAGGGTCGTGTGACAGAGATAGGCGACAAAATCAAGATGGACTTCAACCATCCGTTTGCCGGAATGACAGTAAGATACGAAGGCGTCGTGGAAGACGTGCGCGAGGCAACACCCGAAGAGCTTAATCCCTCCACAGGATGCGGCGGTTGCGGAGGAGGATGTGGAAGCTGCGGAAGCGACAGCGACTCATCCGGCTGCTGCGGTGGCGGTTGCGGCGGCTGCTGATCCCCTCGGCAATACATGAATACCATGTTTTACCATGATATAACATGATACAACATGGTATATCATGATAAAAAACCAAAAGGGCAAGGAAAGAATCTTTCTTTGCCCTTTTGGTTATCCGAAAAAAACATTGTCAACGACGTCTCTTCTTCGATTTCTTCTTTGTGGATTTCTTTGTCGCACTCTTCGGAGGGATTACGAGAGTCTTGCCGGCACGAAGCGCATCGGATTTCATTCCGTTCGCCCTCTTTATGGCATCTACGGTGACTCCATATTTCCTCGCTATCGTGGATAGACTCTCTCCGTTGCGTATCTTGTGGGAAGTTGGCTTCTGTGCCTTAGGCTTAGCCTGTTTTGCCGGCTGCTGCTTCTGCTTTGTCTGCTTGGAGGCAGTCTTACCCGTCACGGCTGCTACAGTATTCTCCATCCTCTCCTGCGGAGTCTCTACGGATATACGCAACTGCTGACCTACCCTGACCGCATTACGGCGAAGATTGTTATTGCTCTTTATCTCCTCCGGGGTCACACCATACCGCTGGGCTATCGAGGCAAGACTCTCTCCCGCCGCCACCTTGTGTATGACAACAGAAGATTTACCCTGAGCCGTAGCTATCGCCACGTCTTCCTCTCCCTCATCCTTGCCCCAGGCATTCCCATCCTCCACGGCAAGCATCGCATCGGCAGGCACCTCACCCGGATCAACCGTCGTGCGACGACCATATTTGTCGGATTCGTAGGCATGAATCTGATCCTCACTCATCAGATAAGCATGAATCTGCTGGGAGGGAAGGATAAACGTGTAAGGCGACTCCGGAGTGCCTGGTATAACGTCTGCCCTGAACTGGGGATTCAATATCCGGAGATCCTCGACCGGAATGTTGAGCACCTTCGATATCTGATTGAAATGAACCCTGTCGGTAATCTGGAGAGTATCCATCACCAACGGCTTCACCGGCAATACCGGCGAGATATTATGCTTGGGATAATACTCCATCACGTAATTCGTGGCGATAAACATCGGCACGTATCCCCTTGTCTCCGGAGAGAGATAATTATATATCGACCAGAAGTCAAGATCCTTGGCATCCGCTCCGGCGCGACGTATCGCCTTGTTGACGTTACCGGGTCCGCAGTTATACGCCGCAATAGCAAGCGACCAGTCGCCATATACGGCATACAGATCCTTCAGATAGGCTGCCGCACGCTCCGACGACACGTAGGGATCCCTTCTCTCATCCACGAGTGAGTTCACTTCCAGTCCAAGACCTTTAGCCGTCCCCAGCATAATCTGCCAGAGACCTGTGGCTCCATGCTTCGACACAGCATTCGGGTCAAGACCCGACTCAATGATGGGGAGATACTTCAATTCAAGGGGAAGTCCCTGCTCCTCAAGAGCCTGCTCAAATATCGGCATATAATAGAGACTCATGCCAAGGAGAGCGGCGACCTGCTCACGCCCGCGCTTAGTGTATCGTTCGATATAATTGCGCACTATCTGATTATAGGGCATCTCTATCACTGTCGGAAGGGATGCCAGACGCTTCGTAAGCTCCTCGTCGCTGACTTCCACATCCTTCTCCGTGGCATAACGCGTGTCGGTGGCTGTATAATTCTTCATAAACCATCCTTCAAGCATCTTATGGGTGTCAGCCTCAAAACTCTCGGGATAAACGATCTCAGAGTCTGTGATGTTGTGCTTCAGGTCAAATACATTTGCATTTTTGCCGCCTTTGGCAAATCCTGCCAATGAGACTGCCGCAAGAAATGCAGCTATGAATATTTTTCTTTTCATCTGCAAGTGTAGTTAAAAATTAAATGCCCAATTCAATCCGACGCTCACCTTACGGTCCGACGGATTGACTATCATTGCCGGGCTCCATTCTATCGACAGGTCGGGTGATATGTCGAAATGAGCGAGAGAGGCATCAACGTAAGCATCGATCATGCAAAGGAGATAGAGACCTACGCAGCATATTATGCACAAGTCGCGGTTACGCCGATAGAAGTCGCGCCGCGACTTCATCGTGTTGGCAAGCCAGGTCTTGTCAAGGTCCTCCTCCTTCGTGGTCGAGGGGAAGAAATTCATATAGGAATTGGTAGCCGGATCGCTGTCCATAAGGTCGCGGTAAGCCTGTGTGTACTCCGTCAGCTGGTTATTGTTCCAGCTTGTGGCATAACCGAGTCCCATAAATCCCCCCACCACGATGGGGAGCTTCCAGTAACGCCGGTTGTAGACCTGACCGAGACCGGGAAACAATGCAGACATCCACACCGCACGCGTGGGCGACGGATTGAACTCCTTCTTCCCGTCAAGTCCGTAGGGGGAATCATCAGCCGTCACGACTGTCTGCACCGTATCGTTTGCCTCCTCCAAGGCATAGTCAGACGGCTCTCTGACAAGCACCTTCTCATCCAGATAGACAGTGGAATCCGGAGGTATCTCCCCGGCTGCCGATGCTGTCGTGGAAAGCATCACAGGGAGGCTGAACGCCGCAATTCCGCGGAGCAGATGCCTCACGATGATTCTCCTCTTTGCAATATGCATGTTATCGTCTATGGTCATATCAGTTCTTAATCTTCCCAAGCAGATCCATAATCTGCTGGAGTTCATCGTCTGAAGCGAATTTAAGGGTGATGGTGCCTTTCCCGTCAGACTTACGCGCAAATTTCACCGGAGTCGGGAAATACGTGGCAATCTCCTTTGCAAAGGATTCAAATCTTCCATTATCATTGCCACTCCCCTTCTTGGCAGGCGGATTGGGCGATTCCTCCTCCATGCTCCGCGCAAGCTCCTCGACACGACGCACCGACAGCTCCTCCTTCAGAATCATGTTGTAAAGCTTTAGCTGACGCTTGGGATCCGACACGGAAAGTAGAGCCCTGGCGTGTCCCATATCCAGCTTATGGTCGCGCAGACCGAGCTGAATCTCCGCAGGCAGTTTCAGCAGGCGCAGATGGTTGGCTATCGTGGCTCGCTTCTTCCCGAGTCGTTCGGAAAGACGGTCTTGCGTAAGATTATAAGTGTCGATAAGCTTACGGAAAGCCAACGCCACCTCAATCGCATTGAGATCCTCCCTCTGGATATTCTCAATAAGAGCCATCTCCGTCACTTCGGAATCCGACACCGTGCGCACGTAGGCAGGCACGCTGGAGAGTCCCGCAATCTTTGCGGCGCGCCAACGACGCTCGCCGGCGATGATCTGATAAGTGCCGTCGCCGGCATCACGCAATGAGAGCGGCTGGATGATGCCAAGCTCCCTCACCGACGATGCAAGCTCCTCCAAGGTCTCCTCATCAAACGTGCGGCGAGGCTGTCCGGGATTCGGAAATATCAGATTTACGTCTATCTCGTTGATTGCAGACGAGCCGCCCGTCTGCACATCGCCCATTGTAAAGAGGGAATCAAGCCCTCTTCCCAATGCATTTCTTTTCAATGCCATAGTTGGTTGTTGTTTTATCTTGTATCCCCTCCGGGAGTGCCTGCGCTTTAACCGCCAGGCTATCGGTTATGCTTTCTTTCTTCTGTTGCGCGATATCAGTTCCTTGCTCAACTGTCCGTAGGCTATCGAACCGCGGCTCTCCGGATCATACAGGATGACAGGAAGTCCATGACTCGGCGACTCCGACAATTTTATGTTGCGCGGAATAACGGTCGAGAACACCATATCCCCGAAATGCTCCTTCAGCTCCTCAAAAATCTGATTTGCCAGACGCAGACGGGCATCATACATAGTCAGCAGGAAGCCCTCTATCTCAAGCGCGGGGCGAAGACGAGTCTTGATGATGCGGATAGTATTGATAAGCTGCGAGATGCCCTCAAGTGCGAAATACTCCGCCTGAACCGGGATGATGACGGAATCGGCTGCCGTCAAGGCATTGACCGTAATCACGCCAAGCGAAGGGCTGCAGTCTATAAGTATATAGTCATATTGCTCTTTCAACGGTTCAAGCACGTGTAAAAGAGACTTTTCTCTCTCCCTGCGGTTCATCAGCTCTACCTCCGCCCCTACGAGATCTATGCGGGAACAGATAAGCTCAAGCCCCTCCACACAGGTAGGCATCACTGCCGTGGCGGCATTCGCACCGTCTACAAGACATTCATAGATTGAAGACTTTGCCTCATCTGGATTTACGCCCAATCCGGAAGTGGCGTTCGCCTGTGGATCAGCATCCACGAGAAGTACCTTCTTCCCGTCGCTGGCCAGGCATGCTCCTAAATTGAAGGCGGTAGTGGTTTTCCCGACTCCACCCTTCTGATTGGCGATCGCTATGATTTTACCCATTTATTTCGTGTGATCTGGTTTTGGATTGCAAAGTAATAATTTTTCTCTGACAATTCACAATTTTTATTATTAAAGTGTCTTAACAAGACTCTTTTTTCTCCTCTATCTTCGCCTCTTCCCTTTTCAGAGTGCGGTTGAAGGCGGTCATCAATAGAACCGTGGCGACAAATAATGCCACTGAAAAACTATAATAGACGCCGACTGCCTCAAGACCCAACGGGACTGCAAGCACCACCATAATCGGTATGCCCACAACTATATAGCTGAATATGGAGATCCACAACAGTGGCTTCACCACCGACGTGCCGCGCAGCGCATTGACGTAGGTCAGCTGCACTCCGTCGCAATATTGATAGAGGATAAGCGGGATCACAAGAGGAAGTGCCGCCGCGACAACGTCGGGTTCCGGTGTAAAGACCGTCACGAGATTCCCGGTGAAGAAATAGAATATGATCGACGTGAACGTTGCCATGACAAGGATTATATGCACCCCCGCACGTGAGATGCGGCGGATACCCGACATGTTGAACGTGCCCATAAAATTGGCTACCCTGATCGAGACTGCCCAGCCGATGCTCATATACGTCATGTAGCCGAGCTGTGCTATCGTGTTGACCACCTGATAGGCGGCAAGCTGCACCTTGCCGAACCAGCCGCTGACTACGGCTCCCATTGCCCACATGCCACATTCAACGCCACTCTGGATCATAAGCGGATATGACGTCACCCAAACCTTATACCGTCGCCCGCTCCCGGCATGCTGATGACGCATGGCATCCCAATATACCCGGTAACGTCGTCTCACCCCTATAACCACCACTATCGCTATGGCGGCAAGCGTGCGAGCCGTCAGGGTGCTGATCCCCGCGCCGAGAAGTCCGAGTTCCGGAAACCCGAATTTGCCGAATATAAGCAGATAATTACCCAATATGTTGAGCACGTCGGCTCCGAGGATTATCCACATCGGGGTGGCAGTGTCGGTCGTACCGTTTGCCATCTGCTGGAAACAGTTGAACACTGCCATCGGAAGCAACGTAGCCAGAAGTATCAGGAAATACGGACGTGCTATGGGGAGAAGCTCCTCATCCTGTCCGAACCGGTCAAGAAAGAAATAAAGCACCCCCATCAGCAGCGTGAAGGCAAGCGCGAGTATGACGTTGATCTGAAGCGCACCACGCAACGTGCGTCCCGCCTCCTCATGATCCCCCTTGCCATATAATGCCCCAATCAAGGGGGTGACACCCCCCGCAAAGCCCATGAGCATGACAGTGATGATTATGAACAGGCTGTTGACAAACGCAGAGGAGGCGAGCTCATCAAGCCCGTATGCACCCACCATCATCGTGTCGGCAAAGTTAACGAGAATTACTCCAAGCTGCGTCACCAGCACGGGAAGCCCGAGTTTGACAAGGCTCACGTATGACTCTCTGTAAGATTCAGGTGTAATTTTCCTTATTAGTCTTTTTCCAACCATCTGTATTACTATCTGTTGTTGACAAAAGCCACATTCCTGAAAATGCGCTCCGTCTGATTCAGGTTGCAAAGTTAGGCAAAATTCATGACATTGAGCCCGACGCTATTGATTCTCGTGAGAATTTATGTGGAAAAAGTTGGTCTATTTTTCAGAAATTAACACTGTGACTTATTCTTTTAAAAAAATTTAAACAAAAAAAGGATAATTTTGTAATGAATATAGGCGGATTTGTTGCTGAATCATAATGAAGTCGTCTAAACTTCATCTGTTTTAACATGGCATTCCACTCAATTAAATGCGCATCCGTCTTAATTTGTTAATCTAAATCCTGCGGAAACGGCAGGAATATCGTATCAGGATTATGAAAAAGTTATTACTGTCAATAGCCGTGGTTTCTTGCGCCGGACTCGCTTCTGCTTCCGTGAGTCTTGACTCTTGCCGCAACATGGCGGTCAGAAACAATAAGACCGTCAAAAGTGCGGAGGAATCCATTCGTAGCGCGGAATACTATAAGAAGGCGGCTCAAAGCGCGTATCTGCCCGGAATTGATTTCTCCGGCACCTACATGTATAACCAACACGAGGTAAGGCTTCTTGGTGAAGACGCGAAACTCCCCACAATGAGTTTTGACCCTGCCTCACAAAGCTATCAGTACAATATCTTGAAAGGTCCGGACGGAACTCCCGTCAAAGATCCGGCTTCCGGAAGCTATATCCCTACAGAAGTGGCGGTGATTCCAAAGGAGGCGATGAGCTATGACATGCACAACGTTTTCGCCGGGGCGTTCACCCTGACCCAGCCTATATTCATGGGCGGACAGATCAAGGCTCTCAACGAAATTGCCGGCTATGGCGAGAAACTCGCAAAGGCGATGCGCAACAGCCTTACTCAGAACATAGTGTTTGCCGTTGACGAGGCATACTGGCTCGTAATCTCGCTGAAAGAGAAAAAGACGCTCGCCGAGAGTTTCGTCAATCTTGTCGATTCCCTGAGGTTTGACGTGAATGCCATGCTTGAAGAGGGCGTCGCCACAAGAAGCGACCTCCTGACGGTGGAGGTCAAACTGAATGAGGCGAAAATTGCCCTGACTAAGGTAGACAACGGACTTACCCTATCAAGAATGGCTCTCGCACAGCTATGCGGGCTCCCTGTCAACACTCGGATGGAACTTGAGGATGAGCAATTGCAGAATGCCGGCAATGCATTGCCCGAACCGGACGTCGATATGCAGACCGTATATGCAAAACGCCAGGATCTCGAGATTATCCGGCAGGGCATAAATATGCTGAAAGGGCGCGAGAATCTTGTGAAGGGGGAAATGCTCCCGAAGATTGCGCTGATCGGTGCATACTCATTCTCAAACCCTAACGTAATCGATGGTTTTGAGAAGCGTTTCGGAGGAGGATTCTCTGTAGGCGCGGCAATCACTATCCCGATATGGCACTGGGGGGGCGACTACAACAGATATAAGGCAGCAAAAGCCGGCACAAAGGCTCAACGCCTAATGCTGGAAGACACGGAAGAGAAGGTGCAGCTGCAAGTGAGTCAGGCACGTTTCAGTTTCGATGAGGCGAAGAAGACCTTCGACATGACCGTCAAGAACCTGACGAAAGCCGATGAGAACCTACGGCAAGCGGAAATCGGTTTTAAGGAAGGGGTGCTCACCACCAACGACGTGATCGGCGCACAGACAGCCTGGCTGGCTGCCAATTCAGAGAAAATTGATGCGGAAATCGGAATACGGCTCTGTCAGACCTACCTTTCAAAGGTGCTCGGCAATCTGATTTATTAATCCCTTGCAATCCGCCTTATCAAATCCCCTCCTCATTATTCTACACATTATTCCCCACATTATTCATTTCCACGAAAATCAAAATTTCATAATATGGCAACTCTTGATCAAAATAACAATATGCCCAACGGGTATAAATCAACTCCCGCCCAATCAGGCAATGATGCGGTGTCTGCAAAAGACCGCATGTTGATTCTCACTATCGTAATCGTGCTGCTGGTTGTGGCAGCTATTGCAATTGTCGGGTTCCTTTGCATAAAGCAAGGTCCGGACACTGTGCAGGGACAGGCGGACGCCTCTGAGATACGTATCTCCGGAAAGCTACCCGGCAGAGTGGCGCAGCTCTTCGTGGAAGAGGGGGCGCACGTGAAGGAGGGTGATACCCTTGTCAGGATACATTCCACTCTCGTAGATGCAAGACTCGGACAGGCGGAGGCGATGGAGAGTGCCGCCAACGCCGCCAACGCGAAGGTGGATGCCGGCACGCGCACGCAGATTATCAACGCTGCATACGATCTTTGGCAACAGGCGAAAGCCGCTTCCGAAATTACACGCAAGACGTATCAGAGGATGCAGAACCTCTTCGAGAAAGGGGTGATAAGCGAGCAGAAACGTGATGAGGCAAAAGCCGCATACGATGCCGCCACTGCCGGCGAACATGCAGCAAAAAGCCAGTATGAGCTTGCCAAGTCGGGAGCACAGAGGGAAGACAAGGAGGCTGCACGTGCCATGGTCAACGTGGCGAAGGGTAGCGTCAACGAGGTGAATGCCCTGCTTGAAGACCAGTATCTCGTGGCTCCGTGCGACGGTGAGATAACCGAGATATATCCCCACGTCTCCGAACTCGTGGCTACCGGCGCGCCAATCATGTCGCTTCAGAAGGATGACCATTGGGTGGTGTTCAACGTGCGCGAGACGCTGCTGAAGGATATCAAGCTGGGGTCTACCCTTAAAGTCAAGATTCCTGCGCTTGATATAGAGACCGACGTGAAAGTGTTCTACATAAAGGATCTCGGCACATACGCCAACTGGCAGGCCACCAAATCCACGGGCGACTTCGATGCCCGCACTTTCCAGGTGAAGGCGCGTCCGCAGAAGAGGATCGAGAATCTACGTCCGGGCATGTCGGTGATTCTCATGCAATAATTCCATGCAACTCTGCAATAATTTCTGAAAATCACCCTATTAATATCGCAACAATATGAAGCCGACCGGATTCAAAGCCATATTCGTCAGGAGCGTACTCCAGATTGTGAGACGCCCCATTTACTGGGCGGCGTTCTTCATTCTCCCGCTTTTCTGCTTTCTCTTCCTCTCCGACCTTATGACCGACGGACTGCCCTCAAAGGTGCCGGCGGCAATGGTCGACAAAGACGGATCATCGTTATCCCGCTCTGTCACCCAACAGCTCGGCGGAATGCAGATGGTGGATCTCGTGGAGAACTGCAACAGCTATACCGAGGCACGCCATAAAATGCAGGAGGGTAAGATCTTCGGATATTTCCTTATTCCGGAAAATTATCAGCAGGATCTACTTGCCGGAAGGAAACCGGTGATTACCTTCTACACCAACATGACCTACTTCGTGCCCGCGAGCCTTCTGTTCAAGACCTTCAAGACCACGGCAATGTTCACCAAAGCCGGCATAGCGATGTCTGTGTTGGAATCTGTAGGAGTCCCCGATGATGTCATAACCCCTCTCCTGCTCCCTGTAAACATCGGCGCGAGAGCGATCCACAATCCCGGTCTGAACTATGCCATATATCTATGCAACTCCTTCATCCCATGCGTGCTGCAACTGATGATCTTCCTCGTCACGTGCTTCAGTCTCGGACAGGAGATCAAATATGGCACCTCCCGCAAGCTGCTGTTCATGGCAGACGGGTCTATCGTGAAAGCTTTGGCGGCAAAACTGCTCCCGCAGACCATTATATGGCTCGTGATTGCATTGTTCATGGAGTCGTGGATGTATAAGATCAACGGCTACCCCGTGCATGGTTCATTGATGTGGATGACAATATCGGAGATAATGTTTGTATTCGCTTGTCAGGGCATGGCAATATTCTTCTTCGGAATCTTCCCGAACCTCAGGATGTCGCTCTCGATAAGCGCGCTCCTCGGCATATTGTCATTCTCAATCGCGGCATTCTCATTCCCGATTGAGAGCATGTATCAGTCAATAGGCATATTCAGCTGGATACTACCGATACGTTACAACTTCCTCATATATATCGACCAGGCATTAGACGGCGTGCATATATATTACTCCCGTATATGGTTTGTGGCATACATACTGTTCATGTTGCTCCCATTCACAATGCTCTGGAACATCAAGAGGAACATGCAGCGTCAGGTGTATGCCCCGTAAGCATCCGCCGGGACTGCCGTATAACCTTATTTTTAGAATCTGTCATGTCAAAAAATAGAAAATCATACATAAGACAACTCTTCGACGTATATTGCCGGGAGTTCAAGCTCGTAATTCATGATCCGGGCATACTCATATTTTTCATATTCCTGCCGATAGTATATCCCGTGATATACTCCCTGATATACAATCCGGAAGTGGTGAGGGATGTGAAGATGGTGGTGGTCGACAACGACAGGTCGGCAAAAAGTCGTGAACTGGTGAGGAATCTTGATGCCACTCAGGAGGCGTGGGTGATAGGATACGCCGCCGATATGCCGGAAGCCCGTAAGGCGATGGACTCCCACAAATGCTTTGCAATTCTTGAGATTCCCGACGGATTCGGACGCAAGATTGTACGTGGCGAACAAGCCAACGCCATGATGTATTGCGAGGCAAGCCTTCTTCTTAGATACCGTGGGTTCCTTGTGGCGTCGACCAACGTGTCGCAGGCTATGGGTGCGGAGATTCTTGCCGACAAGATCAATGGCATCGCGCCTCTTGCCGAGACAATCAGCACCGGCGACCTCATGCCGATAGATAATATCTCAATGGGCAACATCGAGAACGGATTCGATTCGTTCATAATGCCCGGAGTGCTGATTCTCATCCTGCATCAGTGCATTGTCCTCGCCGCAGGGATGGCAGGTGGCGCAAAAAGGGAACGCCCCTCCCTCATCGGGTATGATGGTGTGAACGATCAGCCCAGCGTGGCAATGACAATGTTGGGACAGATGCTCTGCTACATCACAATCCTTATCCTACCGATAATATATCTCGTGCACTACATCCCGCTGATGTTCGCATTCCCAATGGCAGGCAATTTCGCAGAGATTATAATGTTCCTGACCCCGATGGTGATTGCCGCCCTCGGCATGGGATTCATGTTCCAGGGCATCGTTTGGGAGAGAGAGTCGGTATTCGTGCTTTGGGTGGTCACTTCCGTAGTGTTCCTCTTCCTGTCGGGTCTCACATGGCCACGCTATGCCATGGCTCCGTTCTGGAAATTCGTCAGCAACTGCATCCCCGCCACGTGGGGAGTGGAGGGTTTCATACGGATGAACACCAACGGCGCATCCTTGGCGCAAGTAAGTCATGACTACACATCGCTATGGATACTTGCCGCAATATATCAGGCAGGAGCCTACTGCGTGCAGAGATGGGTGGTGCGTCCATCCATACTGAAAGGCAGCAACTCATTTGAATCGGCGAAGTCCGAAGCTATATAAATTACTGTAGTTTATAGTTGATGGTTTATTGTTGATGACCTGCTTACATCATAAACCATAAACTTTAAACCATAAACCATAAACCTTTCGATTCAGATACCGAGCATGTTTCTTACAATCATCCATGCAGCAAACGCCACTCCCGTGGCAATTATCAATACCGGGGAATATACCCTCCTGTAAAGATGCGGTCGGCGTTCCCTGTTGAGTTCCACCCACAGAAGGAAGGCGACGAATGGCAAGGAGATAGTGACAAAAGCATTTGCCCTGAATCCCCCGGCAATATCCCCGTGCAGGAGCGCATGAAGCATCCTCTGGCTCCCGCATCCCACACATTGCAACCCCGTGAGCCGATGAAACACACACTGGGGCATGAAGGGGAACGTAGCGGGATCCACTGCAAAATAAAATACGGCGCCGATGATCACAACAAGTGTCATCGTGCGCCGTGTCTTTATATCATCCAATATCTTTCTCATCAGCTTATACCCATTAGCTTATTAGCATAATGGGGAGATAGAGTGTTGACGTCAGCAATCCGAGCACAAACGACACTATTATCCATATCTGTGCACGGTCTGATGCCTGACGTGCCCCCTGGATATCACCTGCAATGTAGCGTGTGCTTACCTGTGAGGAGAAGATGATCGCCACGATGCCGGGGATGAAGCAGCAGAATACTGTCGCAAGCACCGACCATATCATATAAGTAGACGGCATGGGAGATTCCCCCTGTGCAGGCGTAGGATTGAACGGCGTGCCCTGCATACCGTTGGGAGCGGTAGCGTTAACCTGTGGGGATGCGGGTTGTGCCGGTGTGGGTCCTGCCGGTGTGGGTTGTGCCGACGGAATCGGCGGTGGGGTGGTTCTCACGCGTGATTCATCGAAATCTATCTTCAGCGTCTCCGCCCATTCCTCATCCACGCTCTTAGGCTCCTTTTTTTCAAGATTGATCTCCTGACGGGCAGCAGCCGGACGTTCCAACGCATTGACCACCTCTATCGGAGCCTCCTCCGGACCGGTCAGCGTCACTACCTTACCGGCATACTCGCTCTCCACTGATTCCGGAAGTATACCCTTAAAGTCATCAAGGGCGATAAGCTCCACACCTCTCTCCTTCAATAGAGCCAGCAATTCGGAGGCGTCATCCCGTAGACGTTCGCGCGACATGAACACCGTCTCGATGCCAAACGGCTGTAGAAGTTCTATTATCTCGGCATTCTCTCGGTCAGTGACCACGAGACTCACCCTTATCCTGTTGCCCTCATTAAAGAGCGACACTACACGCCTTGCAGACTCTCCGCTACCCGACGCAAATATGGCGATATTCTTCATATACTGGCATAATTAATTCCCCTCCATCCCTCAAAAAGACGGGCAAATAGGGTCAAATTCATTTCAATCCCCAAATTTATAAAAAATTTATGGATTAACCCATAATTTCTTGAAGTTAAGTTCAGAAGTTAGTTAAACTTGCTGCATCTCGACGAGACGGCGGTAATGTCCGTTGAGGGCGATCAGCTCGTCGTGCGTGCCACGCTCCACGATACGCCCCTCGTGCATCACGCAGATAAGGTCGGCATTGGCTATTGTCGAGAGACGGTGGGCAATGACTACCGTCGTGCGGTCCTTCATCAGCCGCTCCAATGCCTCCTGCACAAGCCGCTCGCTCTCAGTGTCGAGTGCCGAAGTAGCCTCATCAAGTATCAGCACCGGCGGATTCTTCAGCACCGCCCGCGCTATGCTGACGCGCTGACGCTGACCGCCCGACAACCGGCATCCCCTGTCGCCAACCATCGTGTCAAACCCGTCGGGCGTCTCCATGATGAAATCGTAGGCATTCGCTATCTTTGCCGCAGCAATCACCTCCTCCATCGTGGCATCCGGCGCACCGAAAGCGATGTTGTTGAAGAAAGTGTCGTTGAATAGTATCGCCTCCTGATTGACATTACCCATCAGCGAACGCAATTCACTCACGCGATAATCCCTCACATCGGCTCCATCCACTTTCACCTCACCCTTGTCGACATCCCAGAAACGCGGGATCAGATCGACCAACGTAGATTTTCCCGAACCGGACTGACCGACAAGCGCAACCGTCTTACCCGGCTCGATATCCAGATTTATATCCTTCAGCACGTCTCGCTCCCCGTCATAGCTGAACGACACATTCTCAAAATGTATTGATCCACCCACTCTCTTCACAACCTCAAGATCAACTGGGTTTGCAGCATCCTTTATCGGGTTGTCGGCATCAAGAATCTGGTCTATACGTTTCAACGACGCCATACCCTTCTGAATGGAATATGACACCTTCGACAGCTCCTTCGCCGGATTGATGATACTATAGAATATCACCATATAATAGATAAACCCCGGTGCATCTATCGAGGTGTCGCCACCGAGAATGAGGGTGCCGCCATACCAGAGCACAATCGCAACTGCCATAGTGCCGAGGAACTCGCTCATTGGGTGAGCCAGCGAATAACGGCGCTGCATGCCGTTGCAGATGGTGCGGTACTGTTCAGTCTCGCTGTCAAACAGCCCCTCCATCTGACGCTCCGCATTAAATGCCTTCACCACGCGCAAGCCGCCGATGGTCTCCTCCGTGGTCGAGAGGATTGCGCCCAAAGTCTCCTGAGCCTTCATCGACGATGCCTTCAGCTTCTTGCCGACAGTGCCCATCACCCATCCGGCTATCGGCAACAGGATAAACACGAATACGGTGAGCTTCCAACTCAGCACGAGCATCACGAAGAGATAGCCGATTATCTGGATAGGATTCTTTACAAGGGCGGAAAGGCTCGATGCCACCGACACCTCCACCTCCGTCACGTCACCCGACAGACGCGACATTATATCCCCCTTGCGCTCGTTGGTGTAGAACCCGATAGGCAACGACACTATCTTAGCATACAGGCGGTTGCGGATATCACGCACCACGCCGTTGCGGAGCGGGATCGTAAAGAAATCGCTGAAATAGGCAGTGATGACCTTCACGAAAGTGGCGACCACAAGCGCGGTAGCCATCATGGCAAGTGTCGTCGACTCGCCAAACCGGCTGATCAGGTCGGTGACATACCAGTAGAAATTATTGATAAGCACATCCTGAAAGTCACCCTCCCCGAATTGCATGTAGCTATATTCCGTAGTGTCAAGTTTAAACAGGATTTTCAATATCGGCATGATGAATGCAAACGAGAAAATCGTGAAAAACATGGTCAGGAAATTGAAGACTACGCTCCAGACGACGTTCCACTTGTAGGGACGGGCGAAACGCCTGATAAACATTAACAGATCTTTCATCTCATCTTAATTGATTTTGCGGCGATCATGTAACCATTACACGCGCCGCTTACGCTTTAAGCGGCATTTGCGGCTACAAAATTAATTATTTGGAAGAGTTGCACAAAGAAAAGAAAGAAATAAAAGAAATTATTTTTGTTTTAATTCTTTAAAAAACTAATAAATTTCTTTCTTTTATTTTTTTTCTTCGTGTGATTCCGTATCAGTTTGTATCGGTTTGTATCGCTTGTATCGGGGTGAAACAACCGATACAAACGCTCGTAGGAGCACACTTTATAATTTATTCCCATTTCGGTGGTTACTACCATCTTATTAAGAATGTTCTTTTGTTGAATTGTCTTTAGACAAAAGAGATTGAAGTTCATTGATGTCCGGCAATGTTCTTCTTAGATTTTCCGGCATTTCCTGTGCTGTTCGGTAAGTTGCAACGCCCATAGGCTTATCGTAGTCGCGCACCAGAACTTCAACAAACTGACGATTAGCATCTTGACATAAAATAATACCGATAGTGGGATTTTCATGCGGTTTCTTTTCTGTCATATCGTATGCCGTCAGATAACCGCTGAGTTGACCGAGATAATTGGCTCTAAATTTTCCACGCTTTAGTTCTACTATGACGCTCGCATTTAGCTCCCGATTAAAGAAAACAAGATCGGCAAACATCTCTTCTCCTGCAACAATAAGTCGATGCTGGCTGCCAATAAAAACGAAATCGTTTCCAAATTTAAGAATGAATTGTTTGATGTTTGCCACGATTTGGGTTTCAATGACTTTTTCGTTCCAATCCTGCTCTTTTTCTCCGATATTTTCCAAATTAACCATCTCAAGCATGTATTCATCTTTGAACGCCATTACTGCTTTAATGGCATATTCGGCTTCAGGAATAGCGCGAAGAAAGTTGCTGGGCAGAGAACCTCGTTTTGCGTATAGGTCATCTTTCAAGAAATTTTTAAGTGTAGTGCTTGTGCTGCACAATGGATGTAAAATAGACGCTCCGTTACATCTTTTGTGCGAGTGATAATCTCAATGTGATGCGAGAAGCTAATTTTAATAAAGTCGTCCCATGAGAAAGAAATCCCAACAGGTTGAAGAATAAGATTGTACAACAAATGCTCATCAACCTTGATTTCATCCAACACCGTAGGGAGAATTTCATCGTTAGATGAATTATTCAATGATTGTGTAATTTCGCCCAACACTGTTGGACGAATTAGAATGGACTGCCATTCTTCATAAAAAGAACGCATTCTCTTCAATGCCGATTCAGAAAATCCTCTTAATCCGGGAAGTTCTCTCTGTAAAAGAACTGATATGGATGCAAGAGCTTTAGTTCCCCAAAATCCTGTACGGGAATTTTCGGATACAAATTTACCCACACCGAAGTATAGAGAGAGTGTTTCACAATTTACGGCTGATGCACTTCGATAACGGCTGCGTTCAATAGCATGTTTAATCACATCTGCCGCCGTTGCATATTGTGAAAGGTCTGAAGGGTATGTTTGTTTCATGTTTTATTTGCTTTTTAGAGTGCAAATTTAGTGAAATTTTATGGCATTTAGGCTATATCTTTGAGCGATAGCAGACGATAGTCTGAATTGAGCAGTCGTTTTAGATTTGATTTGAAATCGTTACCCAGACTAATTATATTAACACAGAACGCTGATTTCCCGCCAAACACACGATTTGCCAAATTTACTCATTATACCACAGGTCATTATGACAAATAGATATAAACCACATATTGCCTATCGGTTGCTTGAAAGATTAGTCAGTATTATAAGACCCCATTTTTAAGAGATAAAGTTATCTGATGGACACACGAAGAAAAGAAAGAAATAAAAGAAATTATTTTTGTTTTATTTCTTTAAAAAACTAATAAATTTCTTTCTTTTATTTTTTTTCTTCGTGTGATTCCGTATCGGTTTGTATCGGTTTGTATCGCCTGTATCGCTTGTATCGGTTGTTTCACCCCGATACAACCGATACAACCGATACAAGCGATACAGGCGATACAGGCGATACGGCGGTTAGAGGTTGGCTTTTGTCAGGCAGCGTTGCACTTTGGCGAGGCTGATCCCTAACTCGGAGGCTATGTCTCGGAAAGTCTTTCCGTTACGCCGGAGTTCTACGATCTTGTTATTAATCAAGTTGATCTCCTTGTCGTCCTTCTCTCTCAGATGGTGGGCTTCCCTGTCATGCCCGATCTCATTGAAGTGCAGATAACCGTTGGGCTCCTTGACAATATCAGCCACTATCACGTTGTCCTCACCATATTCGAAGGCACCGGAACGACATTTTATCTGCTTGATATACCGCAGGTTCTCATCTTTGGCACTTCTGCCGATTGCAAACGCACTGTCAAAGAAGTTCATCAGTTTCTTACTTCCGGCAAGGGTGTTCTGGTCAATCGGGTTACGTAGACTCCGTTTCGGGGTGTGGGCAATGACAAGAATACTCCATCCGTGGTTCTTCTTCAGCTGCACAAGCCGAGCCATCAGTATGCCTGCGGCATCACCATTGTCAGACGAGTTGCAGATCCATGTCAGGTTGTCGATTATTATGGTCTTGATATTTAGCCCTAACGCCGTATCCTCAATCGACTTGATCACCGCCTCCTCAAAATTACAAGGTTCACAGTAATTGGCAGCATCCGACAGCTCCGCACGTTTGAAATTCGGGTTGAACCCATACCGTTTTTGAGTCTGAGTGTTTGTGAAACGGATTTGGAACTGCTTGTCGGTAAGTTCAAAGTCACAGTATAGCACCGGTCTTGTCTTTGATATTTCGTTGGCAATATTGCAGGCATATACCGATTTACCGAGGTTGCTGTCGGCAAACAGACAGCATATCTCCTCCTCATACCATAGAGATTTCCACAATGCCACCGGGTCCGGACGCATCAGTGCGTCCTCAATCCATTCGTTGGCATCCTTGATCTGTAGCAGACCGAAGTGACATTCGTTCATCAGTTGCTGGATCCGGTTCGGCTTGATAGGATTATCCGCCAAATTCCTGACAATAGAGATTCCCTCCTGAAGGGCACGTTCTCTTTTGAGATAGTCTTCAGCATCCGTAGGATAGAAGCTATTTCTTTGGGAATAGGATCCCCCTCCCCATTCTCTCGTATCGGGAATGGAGGAAATGCAAGCGAGCATATCGTTCATAATACCTTATTTTTAGTTTGATATTTATTTGATGCCGCAAAGTTATACATGACCCCATAACCCGCTTTGTTATTTTGAAACTAATCTGACATTTTTATGTGATTCGCTGATTCAAGTGATTCAATTATTCAGGGAGAATCACCTGAATCGGAAAGGCACACAAAGAAAAGAAAGAAATAAAAGAAATTATTTTTATTTCAATTCGTTGAAAAACCAATAAATTTCTTTCTTTTCTTTTTTTTCTTCGTGCAAACACCACACAAGTTTATGCGTTGACTTTGTATCGCTTGTTTCACTTGTATCGCTTGTATCGGGGTGAAACAACCGATACAAACGCTCGTAAGGGCACACTAAGAAAAAAAGGAAATGAAAGAAATTATTTTTGTTTTAATTCTTAAAAAACTAATCGATTTCTTTCTTTTCTTTTTTTCGTGTGATTTTCCGTATCGGAATAGTTCAAAGAAATGCAAACATCATGCAGAATTCTTCGTTTTCAGCCAAACACACGATTGATTTCCCGCCAAACACACGATTGATTTTCCGCCAAACACACGGTTGATTTTCCGCCAAACACACGGTTGATTTTCGGCCAAACACACGAATGATTTCCCGCCAAACACACGAATGGACAAATTTACTCATTATATCACAGGTCATTATGAAAAATAGATATAAACCACATATTGCCTATCGGCTGCTTGAAAGATTAGTCAAGATAAGACCCCATTTTTAAGAGATAAAGTTATCGGATGGGCACACGAAGAAAAGAAAGAAAAGAAATTATTTTTATTTTAATTCTTTAAAAAACTAATCGATTTCTTTCTTTTCTTTTTTTTCTTAGTGTGATTTTCCGTATCGGAATAGTTCAAAGAAATGCAAACATCATGCAGAATTCTTTTTACAATTTAATGCTGTTATTCTTGCAGATATGAAAATTTAATTCTATTTTTGCGAAATAATTGCAACAAGAGAGCGACAATTAACCATTCCTTCTCACATCGGTCAGCGACCGGCAGGGAGGGTGACTACATACTAAAAGGCGTTTATCCAAACGCTGTCTTCTTTCGTCTGAAACCTGAGAAATTTCAAAATTGCGAGAAGATAGTGCAGAAGGAAGCGTCCAGGGCTGGTTATATCTGCCCCTTTGGCGAGCCGCAGTGATGCGACTTGCCTATCGGGGGTATTACATATAAACCTAACGTGGGCTGACCGACTGCTTATCCTCGCAAGCAGGCAGTTCTCAGGGCCTCAGACGGAGGGATAGCAGGATAGAGCATCCCACGTCTTTTTTTACCTACTAACCTAATGCCTAATCCGGGAAGCTACAGGCACGCCAACAGGAGCAGATGCCCTTACACTCACTTCTATATCATTTCAATTGGTGGGACGATTTTATCAATCGCTGGCTACATGGGGAAGATCCGGAACCAAAATATCTCCCGGAGCCGTGGTGGGGATGGAGTCCTAAGACCGGACTTCCGCTCTACAGCGTATGTATCAATATCTCGCCAGGAGATGGTGGAGCCGCACAGCAACGCGAGATAATGACAGCTGTGCTTGGTGCCAAACCATACAGTGAGGCAATGCGAGACGGTACATTATCTTTTCACCTTGGTACAACTCATGGGTGGCACTGTTCACAGAGAGCCGATGTTATCGGTTCATATCTTCCGGAATATCCTGTTTTCCTCAACAACCACATAAATCATCATCTTTCGATAGAGCTTTGCCCGATGCATCAAAACGATATGAATCTGAAAGAATATGTGGACAAAACCAAAGAGGAATCTGACGAACACATTATAAAATTTGCAGCATCTGCGGCAAGGCGTGTTATGGGCGTGCTTAAAAACACTGTGATTGTTCGCTGTGCTGCGAGTCGTTTCATCGATGCCACTGAAAGATATGGCTACCATCCGTCACCCCAAGAGGGAGCTAACATAAAATCACCTTATGCCATACCCATAAGATTTGATGATGACGTCCTTCAAGACATAGACTTTGTGTGCATGGCAGGGGCTCGCAACAAACTGCCGAGGAAAATGCTCAAAAAACTGATTGAATCAAAATATAATTTATTAACTAAAAAAAGCAACAACGTATGAAAAAAACGTTTACTAAACTCTTGACCATATTGACGATGCTCATGTGGTCAATTAGCGCATCAGCCTTTGATTTCAGCAAAGACGGCTTCTACTTTTATATAGAGAATTCCTTTGTCAATATATTTGCGATGTATGAGGATGATCCACCATACTGGGTTAGGGGGGTTACTATAGGAGAGGCCAGTGCTTCTATGGCAGGAGATGTTGAGATACCAATAGGAGTTACTATACCTGCTGTCTCATTCCTATACGAGGAGGAACCCGGGGTAGTTATCGGCATTTTAGGATGGGGGGTTGATGGTGACAGTTTTTCCAAGAACGAAAACATTACCTCGGTTAGAATTCGTACGGAACATCCATTCTTCATCGGGGATAAGGCCTTTAGTAAATGCAGCAACATGAAAGCATTGATAATAGACGCATGGGATATGATAAAAATTGGGAAAAACGTGGTTGACGAAGGAACTGTTACACTTTATGTGCAAGATTTTTTGGTGGAGGATTATAAGCAGAATGAAAATTGCAAAGTATTTGCCGCAATCAAATCTATACGGGAATATAATTCCGGTATAGACGACATTGCAGCTGACGATGCTGGCAGCCCGAACGACATCTACACGCTGCAGGGCGTATGCATCAAGCGCAACGCTACGCAGGAGGATATCGACGCCCTCCCCGCAGGTCTCTACATCATCGGCGGCAAGAAGGTGCTTGTAAAATAAGCACAAGGTCTGACCTCCAGTTAGCAATCATCTCATCAACGGGTCATGCTCATATCTCTTTGGGCTATGACCCGTTTTTTCCTGACTTCGTCACTTAAAAACTCACTCCAAACGGCACTCCGTACTACCATTAGATTTAGATTTGAAAGAATAGCATTTAATGTGCTATTATACATACTAATTGCGAATGCTTGATAAAATGAGTTTTGCCCCTAACGCGGTTAGAATACCGAGATAGGGGCAAAACTCATTTTTTGAAAATCAAGATAATATTGTGCTTATTGCCACCGGTTCATCTACCTCATGGATGGTAGATAATTTAATAGAAAATCAGGGAGGTCTTCATAATCGTATAACTGAAAGCATATATTTGTCTCCGTTTACCCTTGGGGAAACGGAGGAATATCTTTCCAGAAAAAAATTTCCCAAAGACAGGTATCAAACGCTGCAATTTTACATGCTGACTGGGGGTGTCCCATATTATCTGAGTTTACTTGAATCCCGTGAAAGCGTTGCTCAAAATATTGACCGACTATGTTTTGATCCCAAGGGAAAACTCAGAATGGAATTTGATGAATTATATAACGCTTTATTCACCAATGCCCAATCGTATATTGCAGTTGTCAAACTTCTGTCAGAGCATAAATCCGGATTAACCAGAAAGGGAATTGCGGAAAAACTCAAAATGTCCGGAGGTTCTATGTCCGGCATACTCAAGAATCTTGAACGCAGTGATTTTATTGCGAAACGGTCGCAGTTCGGCAATAAAAAACGTGGTGGTATTTACCGACTGGTAGATTTCTACTCGCTATTCTATTATCGTTTTATCGAATCGGACGCAGCCTTGGATAAAAATTGGTGGAGTCATAACATGTCATCGCAATCTATTCTATCTTGGATGGGATTGACTTTTGAATTGATTTGCCTGGAACATCATCAACAAATCAAAAACGCCCTTGGTATAGGCGGAATGGCAACATCTGTTTCCACTTGGCGACATAATGCTGATAAAGAGAGTGGCAAGCAGGGAGGACAAGTTGACATGGTAATTGAACGCGCCGACAGAATCATTCATTTATTTGAAATAAAGTTCAGCACAAAAAAATATACAATCACAAAAGATTACGAAAAGAAGGTGCGAGAACGACTCTGGCTATTTCAAGAGGTTACGAAGACCACAAAAGCGGTTGTGCAAACATTTATCACGACATACGGACTTTCTAACCCAACATCATGGAGTATTGTACATGGAGAATTGACCATGGATGATTTATTCAATGATTAATCAGTGACGTATGTTTAGTCAATCATGGTTAAGGCATATCAAGAGTCGATTGTTCCCATTAGACAAACGAAGAAATACTACGATACAAATTGAATACTTCCGTTGGCATGACATCAAGGGTAAACCAATAAGCCGCCGCAGAAGCCATGTGATCCAGTCGAACAGCCCTCTGCCGACGGTGGCGGAACTTAGTCAGTATTATAAGACCCCATTTTTAAGAGATAAAGTTATCGGATGGGCACACAAAGAAAAGAAAGAAAGAAAAGAAATTATTTTTGTTTTATTTCTTAAAAAACTAATCGATTTCTTTCTTTTCTTTTTTTTCTTAGTGCAAAACTTCACACAGTACTCCCTTTTTTGTTTGTCAAATATCTCTTTTTTCGCTAATTTTGCCGACATGGAAATGATTTTCAATCCCGACATATTCTATTCTGTCATTACGGCTATGGCGATACTTGCTGTAATCGTATTCTTCGCCCTGCAACGTATCGAGGCGGCTTACGGCATGACATACTCCAAAAAATGGGGTCCCTCTCTCAATAACCGAATCGGCTGGATCATCATGGAGACCCCCGCTTTCGCTGCTATGGCTTTGATCTGGTGGATAAGTCCTCGTGCAACCGAAACGATCCCCTGCGTGATGGCTACCCTATTCCTGCTCCATTATTTCCAACGATCATTCATCTTCCCATTCCTCATGAGAGGTAGGAGCCTCATGCCTCTCGCAATTATCGTGATGGGGATAATATTCAACACTATAAACGCATACCTCATCGGCGGCTGGCTATTCTTTGTCGCCCCCGACGACTATTATTCCCCACAATGGCTCACCTCCCCACGATTCATCGTCGGGACAATCATCTTCCTCACCGGTATGGCAATCAACATGCATTCCGACCACGTGATACGCAATCTCCGCAAACCGGGCGACAACCGCCACTACATACCGCGAAAAGGTATGTACCGATTTGTCACTGCCGGCAATTATTTCGGCGAGTTTACGGAATGGGTCGGCTTCGCAATACTCACGTGGTCGCTCCCCGGACTCGTATTCGCGTTATGGACCTTCGCCAACCTCGCGCCAAGAGCACGATCTCTCCACAAGAGATATACCGCCGAATTCGGACAGGAGTTCACCTCTCTGCGTCTTAAATATATACTCCCGTTCTTATATTGAGAATTGAGAATTTAAAATTTAGAATTGAGAATTTAAGTTTTAAAGATATAGCATGATGGATCTTTTCACTCCCGGCAACATAGGGCCCGTGACCCTCCGAAACCGCACGATTCGCTCAGCCGCTTTTGAGGGCATGGGCAAGGATAACAATCCTACCCCCATGCTCCGCGATTATCATCTCAGTGTGGCGAAAGGGGGCGTCGGGATGACCACTCTTGCGTATGCCGGGATATGCCGCTCCGCGCTATCATTCAAGACTCAGCTATGGCTGCGTCCGGAGATTGTGACACCGCTGCGTGAGATTACTGACGGCATACACAGCCATGGTGCGAAGGCGTCGATACAGATAGGACATTGCGGCAACATGACCCACCGATCAACAGCCGGCGCCACACCTGTAGGTGCCTCATCCGGTTTCAACCTCTACTCCCCCACCATTGTGAGGGGTCTGCGAAAGGATGAGCTGAAGGATATGGCACGCTGTTTCGGCGATGCCGTGCGCACCGCACGCGATGCAGGATTCGACTGCGTGGAGGTGCATGCCGGGCACGGATACCTCATCTCCCAGTTCCTCTCCCCCTACACCAACAGGCGGAAGGATGAATACGGCGGCACTCTTCGCCAACGGATGCGGTTCATGCAGGAGTGTATGGAGGAGGTCATGAAGGCTGCCGGATCCGACATGGGGGTGATCGTCAAGACCAACATGCGCGACGGCTTTAAAGGGGGACTGGAGATTGATGAATGTATTGAAGTGGCAAGAGAATTACAGAATCTCGGTGCGCACGCCCTCGTGCTCTCCGGCGGTTTTGTCAGCAAGGCTCCAATGTACGTCATGCGTGGGGAGATGCCGATATACTCCATGACCCACTATATGCCGCAGTTGTGGCTGAAATATGGAGTAAGGCTCTTCGGAAAGTACATGATTCCGAAAGCACCGTTCCGGGAACTCTTCTTCCTTGAGGATGCCAAGCTGTTCCGTAAGGAACTCTCGATGCCGCTGATCTACGTGGGGGGCGTTGTGAGCCGTGAAGGTGCCGACAAGGTGATGGATGAAGGGTTTGACTTCATACAGATGGGGCGCGCTCTACTTAATGAGCCGGATTTCGTCAACCGGATGAAGCAGGAGGGCTCCCACCGTTGCGGATGCGACCACGTCAACTACTGCATCGCCCGGATGTATTCCAAGGAGATGGCATGCCATAAACATCTTGACAATCTTCCTCCCGCCATATTGAAGGAGATTGCCGACATAAGACGACGCGATGGGGAGCAGGATTGACATTTCGGGAAGTTGCGCCATTGTGACCGGGGCAGCCGGCGGCATAGGGCTACAATTTGCCCGTGAGCTTGCGAAACGCAAATGCTCCCTGATGCTGCTTGACATCAATGCGGAGAAACTCGAAGAGACTGCCGAGATGCTGACCCGCTACTTCGGGGTGACGGTGCATCATCTCGCCATTGACCTGACTCTCCCCGATGCCGTGGAACGGATCGAGGCGGCTTGCTCCGAGTTCGGAATCGAGCCTGACATTCTGATAAACAATGCCGGCATATTCGCTTTCCGACCCGTGACCGACATTGACGAGAGAAAGATAGATGCCTTCATCTCCCTGCACGTGGCGGCTGTCACGTCGTTATCCCGTTGGTTTGCAATACGCCGCAAGCAGTCAGGTAGCGGTTGGATTCTCAACATGTCGTCCATGTCATGCTGGATGCCTATGCCCGGACTCGCAATGTATGCCGCCACCAAGGCATATATACGCGTATTCTCTCGCTCACTGCATTATGAGATGAAGGACTACGGCATCGGGGTGACGGTGGCTTGTCCCGGTGGCATATCGACCGACCTTTTCGGATTGCCCGAAAATCTGAAACGCCTTGCGGTGAATATCAAGGTGCTCGACACGCCGGAGAATTTCGTGCGGAATGCCGTTGACCGCATGTTGAGAGGGAAGAAACAATATATCAACGGATGGATCAACCGTCTCTCAATCCTGTTTGTCGGTATGATGCCGACTTCGGTAAGGATGATGGTGAAACACCGTCTGCTTGACAAAGGTATCATAAGATGAAAGCAATTGTGACAGGTGCGACAGGCGCGATAGGCATGGAGATAGCCCGTGCTCTTGCAGAGAAGGGGCATGACCTTATCCTCGCCTGCCGATCGGAGAAGAGAGGGAAAGACGTGGAGAGGATGATTGAGATGCGCTACGGGATAGTGCCCGATATTGTAAGCCTTGACCTCTCCGACCCAGAATCGGTGCGGCGTGCCGCCGAAAGAATCGCCCGGTGTAATCCCGACATACTCATCAACAATGCCGGGGTGATGAATCCACGTTTCAGGATTGACGATAATGGCGTCGAGGACACTCTCAACGTGAATTACCACAACACCCGATTGCTGACCGAGCTGCTTCTCCCTGCCATAAACCCCGGAGGATGTATCGTATTCACCACGTCGGCGACCCGCTACTGGTATCCTCTCCAGAAGCTTTCGGAGAATATATCATCCGAAGAGTTTGGCAGGCTGAAGACCTACGCCCTCTCCAAGAAACTGATAACCCGTTTCGCCGCCTCGCTTGCCGACGATCCGTCGGTAAAGGGGAGACATATTCGGGTGAATTGCACAGATCCGGGAATAGTCGACACCCCAATGCTCTCGATGGGACGATGGTTTGACCCTCTTACCGACATCCTTTTCCGCCCGTTCTGCCTGAAGCCCGCCACTGCTGCACGCACTGCCATAAAGGCTGCCGAATCCGATCTCTCCGGATATATATTCCTTTCCCCTTGCGGGAAATTGTCTAACCGTAAATAATTTAAGTTTCGCAAGTTAGCAAACTTGCTTCACTTAAATGGTTTAAGGTTTAAAGTTTATGGTTTATTATCATTACGTTTTGTATAATGAAAAGATTCATAGATTGCCGTGAATCTTAAACCTTAAACAATAAACTGTAAACCACTGAAGTGCAGCTTGCGAAACTTCAGTAAATAATTATAATGGACTTAAAGACTGACAGACGTAAAACCGACAGACTTTATACCGTTTGCGACAATGTCGCTGCAAGCATAACCTTCCTTGTGGCTCTGACCGCGTATTGGCTCACCGCCGACCATTCCGCCTCTTATTGGGATTGTCCGGAATATGCCACGTGTGCCTCGATGCTGGAGATAGGTCATCCACCGGGTAACCCGATCTGGATGCTGGCTATGAAATTCGCCACCATCCCATTCCCGAAAGATATGCACCCGCTCATAATAAGCCTTTCCAGCGGGCTATTCATGGCTCTTGCCTCATTCCTGCTTGCTAAGATTATCTTCTTCGCAGTCAGCATGACGGCATTCCGATATGCCCGCCGCAAAATATCCGACTCAAAAGTATCAGGAAAACACCTGTCTGACCGACGGATAATCCCCTTCGTGGCGGCTACGGCTGCTATCGGTGGCGGTCTCTGTTTCGCACTATGCGACTCGGCATGGTTCTCTGCCGTGGAGTCGGAGGTGTATGCCATGTCTACCTTCATCACCGCCCTGATGGTGTGGCTAATGACAAGATGGTATGCCGCAGATTCCGCCGCACGCGAATACCGCATACTCATACTGATAGCCTATCTGACGGGGTTGTCGCTCGGAGTGCATCAGCTCAACCTCCTCTGCATCCCCGCCCTTGCGCTGATATACTCATTCAAGAGGTCAGGCAATAGGTCTGGCACAAATCCGGACGATGGATCGGGGGCAAACCATACTTTTCTTAAAGGGTTGATTGCGATATTGGCATCATTCGTCATCATCATACTGATTCTCATCGGGATGATGAACGGCGTGCTCACATGGGCTGCCGACTTCGAGCTATTTGCGGTCAACAGGCTCGGTCTCCCCTATTTCTCCGGCACGATAGCCTATCTCGTGGTGCTCACCGCTACGTTCCTCGCGGCGGTGCTGACTCCGGGAAGATTGCCTAAACATCTTTCCCTCCCCTTTATCCTCCTCTTCGTCTGGCTATCGGGGATATTCGTATTCAAGAACAGTCTGCCCCTCGCCTTCCTCCTTTCGCTTGCTGCCACCTGCATCGCGGCTCTCCCCCGGATATGGAATCCGGTGAAAGTGACCATCCCGCTATGGATGACTGCCGTCGTGATTCTCGGATACTCCTCTTTCGCACTTATTCTGATAAGGGGACACGCCGCACCTCCGATGAACGAGGCTCCACCCACCGATATATTCTCCCTCGCCTCATATATTTCACGCGACCAATACGGCTCAAAGCCCCTTTTCTACGGAGCCACACCATTCAGTCGTCCCATGCTGGAGGAGTCATTCCCCGGACCAGACAGCGTGCCGGCATATTCCCGATATGTGCTGAAGAGGGGTAAGCCTAAATTCGTGCCGCTATATGATTCCCCACGTTTCAGCTACAGAAGCAGGATGCTCTCCCATGAAGATTCCGCCGAGAACGCAAGGATAGCCGACGAGTGCCGACGCGGATATATACTCTCCGACTATACCTTCTCAAGAGTGACCACCCCGGAACTCGATATGTGGCTTCCAAGAATCACGGGTAACTCTTCATCTTATCTGGAGAGTTATCAGTCGTGGGTGGGTATGACAAAACAGAACATGACTGCCGTGGAGGTGTCGGAGACTTTCGACCCCGACGGTATGCCCGCAGGTAGACTTAACAGCGACGGCAAACGGGTGAAAGGGGTATCCTACCGCCCGACATATCTTCAGAATCTTAGTTTCTTCCTCTCCTATCAGGTAGGCTACATGTATTTCCGTTATCTTCTGTGGAATTTCATGGGGCGACAGAACGACATACCATCAACCGGGGAGATTGACCATGGCAATTTCATTACGGGAATACCTGCCTTAGATAATCTCATGCTCGGCGACCAAAGCCTTATGCCTTCCGATGCATCCTCCGATAATCCAGGTAGGAACGTATATTTCGGCATACCGCTGATATTGGGAATAATCGGTATAATATTCCTGCTGCGTTCCGGAAAAACGGGCAAGCGTATATGCTCTGTGGTGTTGCTGCTGTTTCTGCTTACAGGTATGGCGATTGTGGTCTATCTCAACCAGACTCCCGGCGAGCCGCGCGAACGCGACTATTCATTTATAGGCTCCTACATGGCATTCGCTATATGGATAGCCTTCGGAATGGCTGCCTTGGCTTTATGGCTATACCGCACGGCGCAACGCAGGCATATCAGGCAATGGGTGGCGACTGCCGCGACTACCGTAATAACGCTACTCCCTCCGGCGTTTATGGGCTACGTGAATTTCGACGACCATGACCGATCAGGAAGAAGCGAGCCCTACGACTTCGCCTCAAATATCCTTCTTAATGAGCAGCCGTCAATCATATTCACCCATGGCGACAATTTCACATTCCCTCTATGGTTTGCCCAGGAGGTGATGGAGACCGGAGTGCAACACACCGTGATCGACGCCTCCTATTTCGCTATGCCTGACTACGTGGTCAATCTCATGAAGCAGGGGAAGAGGGGTATCAGACTCACCGCACACCCCTCCGACATCCTATACGGTGCATATAACTACACGCGCATAGCTGCCGATGCCGACACCGTGCCGATTCCGGCTATCGACGCACTGAAAGAGATGTATGCCGACCGGAGCGGTGAACCGACCATACTCCACCGATTCGTGACTCTCCCCGGAAAGACACGCGATGAGGTGATGACTATCGACATGCGCCGTCTTGCCAACGGCTCATCATTGCTACCCTTCAAGAAACTGATGCTTCTTGACCTGATAGCCACCAACCTGTCGGAGAAATCCCCACGGAGGATATGTTTCCTATCATCCATGCCTACGGAATTTTATCATGAGTTCGAAAGTGCCACACGACGGATGCCTTATATGCTGGTGTATGACCCGGATGCCTCCGACTCAACATATCTGCCTACGCTCCGGAAAGCGGCTGCAATTCCTATAGAGAGGGATTACGGGGAGAAGACGGTATATTCCGACCCGGTGATAGCCGACCAACGCCGTCGGCAGAGGGGTGAGCTTATCATTGCCGCTCGCAACATGATTGAGGCTGGCGACACCACAGGTGGAATACGGCTGGCTATTGACGCCGAGAGACTGCACCCGTATTCGGAAATATCTCCGGCTTCGTTCACTGTCGCCGACACCACATTCCATGAAGGTATGGAGTTTGCCGAACTGATGTTGTCGTGTGCCCGTATGCTTGAAGACCCCTCCTACGCAGAGACAGCCTCCCGACTCATCGACAGGATGCTTGCCGAGGCATACCAATGGAGGAAGTTCTATGCATCGTTACCGAAGGTACGGAGGCACACCGTATCCAACTCCAGTCGTCGTCTGATATCAATAATTCCACGTCTGGAGGAATTAGAGAAGAAATCACTGAATATCAACAAATCATTAAATAAATAATCATGAAACCTATCTTTATCATCGGATATATGGGATGTGGAAAGACCACATTCGGCAAGGCTCTCTCTGCCGCCACGGGAATCCCCTTCATTGATCTTGACTTCTACATCGAGCAGCGTTATCACGCCACGATAAGGGAACTTTTCGACCGCTATGGTGAGGAGGGCTTCCGCAAGATTGAGCGCGAGATGCTTCATGAGGTGGCTGATTTCAACGACACGATAATATCCTGCGGCGGTGGCACACCCTGTTTCTTCGACAACATGGAGCACATGAACCTCCACGGCACCACCCTATGGCTACGCGCTGACAATGAAACCCTTTTCTCCCGTCTGATAAGGAAAAGGGAGAAACGCCCTCTCATAGCCGGACGTACTGATGAGGAGATCCGTGAGATTATTGCCACTCAGCTTGAAAAAAGGGAGCCTTTCTATTCCATGGCGGGAATAATCTGGAAAGGCGACTCGCTTGAAGACAAAAGGCAAATCAACGAAAACATATCCAAATTTATTGAAGAGCATCCTTTTTAGTTTAGAATTTAGAATCTAAAATTTAGAATTTAAAATTTAAGAAACGACTGGAGTGGAGCTTGCGAAATTACAGTTGTTTAAAAATATCATCGGTCTATTGTGAGAATTAAATCATTTTACTAATTTTGTGTATGGCTAAGTAATCGCCGGCGACTCTTTGCCGCACCATGCTTCTGCCTGACGCCACGACATTGACGTCGTCCGGCTGATTCCCCTATTCTAAATCATTTTATTCTCCTGGCAATGACTGAGCAAGACACCAATAACACCGTTGAGCTGGAACCACAGCCCAAGACCATAATTCAAGAGAACGCTCATAAGTCGATGACTATAGGGCTCGTAGGCAATTACGCCGACACCGACGAGACACGTTTCCTCCTTACTCCGGAAGGCTCCGGATTGCTGACTTCCTCCGACATCAGGATACTGATGGAGAAGGGTGCAGCAACCGACATCAGTTTCCCGGATTCCGCCTATCGGGAATTTGGTGTGGAGATCGTTTCGCGTGAGGAGGCTCTACAGGCTGACATCGTGCTGTCGTATCAACCCCTACACACCAAGGACGTCAAGAAGATGAAGAAGGGTGCGACGCTACTGACCATGATGGGGTCTGCCCTTTTTGAAGCTCCGGTAATAAAGGCTCTTCTCGAACGCCATATCACCACCGGATGCCTCGACCAGATGCTCAGCTATAATGATGAGCCGGTGTTTGCTAACGTAATCGATGAGATCGACGGGCGCGGGGCAATAATATACGCACAGGAATTCCTATCATACGTGGGGGGTGGCAAAGGGGTGCTCCTTGCAGGAGTGGCAGGTATAAATCCGTGTGAGATACTCATCATCGGCGATGGCAACATTGCATACGCTGCCGCAAAGGCGGCTATGGCTGCCGGAGCATACGTCACTCTGATGAACAACGACATCTCTGCTCTCCAGGTGGCGAAAGAATGTTGCGGCGATATGCTCAACACTATCGCCATTCATCCGAAGGTGCTGTATAATAAGGTGAAGAGTGCCGACGTGATTCTAATCGGGCAATGCACACGTCCGTTTGAGTTCCCCAAGAACCTGTCGGTGGCTCTGAAGGATTCTGTATACGTGCTCAATTTCGATGAGACCCACCCGTCAATCTCCGTGCCACGCACCGTAGCTATGGCTCTATCAAATATTCTGGTCAACTTCTTTGGCGATGCCCTAATAAAGGGGGGATTCGAGAATATGATTGCCACGACTCCGGGTGTGCAGTGCGGAATCATCACTTACCACGGCAAGCTGGTCGACAAACTCGTCGCTTCTTGTATCAACATGACTTCGGTTGATATAAAGGTGATGATCGCTGCCACAAACTGAATAATACCCATTTCATAAAAAAATCCGGGACAAGTATGTTGTCTCGGATTTTTTAGGATTAAGCAATTTAGTGAATAGAACGCTGATACATATTCTGTCTGCCAACCGCTGGGGTGGGGTCGAGAGATATTCTCTTGATATCTGCCGGCATTTCATCCGATGCGGCTGGAAGGTGTATGCCGTCACGAGGGATGCGAAGGCGGTGGATTCCTTCTTTGAGAAAGAGGGGGTGGCTCTTCTGCACACCCCTATCGGGAATATGTTTAATTTCCACCCGGTGAGACTTATTGCCAACACCCTGAAGAAATGTGAGAAGGATAGTGTTGTCATTCATGCCCACGGCTTCAGGAATGCGTTCACCGCGCTTCTCGCCCGTAAGATTGCCGGAAGAAAGGACGTGAAGGTGGTAGCCACCCGGCATAAGGTGAAAAAGGGTATCGACTCCTGGCTGTTCAGAAGGATTTACCGCAATCTCGACGCAATTATATGCGTGTCGCAACTGGCTGCCGACCGTTTCCTATCAACATGGCACGACAAACCGTTGCCTTTCCCGAAAGAGAAGGTGACGGTGTTGCACAATAGTCTTCTATCCGCTCCCGATACCCTCCCTGTAAAGACTGAGAAGGGTCCGATATGCGCCATGTTTCATGGTCCGCTGATACCGGGAAAAGGACTCGAGACGCTCATCGACGCGGTGGCAATACTAAAGGGGTCGAGGCTACGGCTGAAGATTGTGGGGAGCGGAACGCCTGACTATGTAGACAAACTGCGCCGTCGCGCTATCACAAGAGGCGTAATGGACATGATCGACTGGTATAAGCAGACGCCCGAACCCATGGAGCTGATTGCCAAGTCTGACTTCGGGGTATTACCCTCGCATACGGAAGAGGCTTTCGGATTGGCAAACATCGAATATATGGCTTGCGGACGTCCGCAGGTATGCTCTTCCAACGGTGCGCAACCGGAATACATAACCGACGGCAGGGAGGGATTCCTGACAACACCCGGAAGTGCGCTCCAACTCGCCAATGCCATGCGTAAGCTGGCTACCGATCCTGAATTGCGCCAACGTATGGGTGAACGCGCTTTCAATACTTTCCGCACCAACCTCGCCTGGCGCGCCTTCATCCAAAAGCTCGAAGAAATTTACCGGAACCCATAAAGTGCGATGTGCTTTAGGGGCTTCAGTGTGCATCCAGCCAATTGTCGGCTACTCCGAACGAGGCGGTCAGCGCAACCTGTCCCGAATAGGCTCCCTCCATACCTTCTACAACTATCTTCTGAAGCACCGGAAGTTCCTCCGGGACCACGTCGAAATTCAATTCGTCATGCACCTGCATGATCATCCTTGACTTCAATCCGGCTACCTTCATCTTATCCGCAATATCCACCATCGCCACCTTTATCACGTCGGCTGCACATCCCTGAATCGGGGCATTCACGGCATTCCGCTCGGCATAACCCCTCACCACCGGGTTCTTACTGTTGATATCCGGCAAACGGCGTTTACGCCCCATCTTCGTGGCGACGTAGCCTTTCTCCCGCGCAAGCTCTATCGACTCCTGCATATAGCGTTTGATTGTAGGAAACATCTCAAAATAATTATCTATCAACGTCTTTGCGTCAGCACGTGGGATATTCAGACGTGACGACAGACCGAATGCCGAAATCCCGTATAATATACCGAAATTCGCAGTCTTGGCATGGCGTCGCTCATCCGGACTCACCTCATCCCGCTCCTTATGATAGATCTTGGCTGCCGTGATGGCATGTATGTCGTCGCCATGACGGAAAGCGTTGAGCATTGTCTCGTCATTCGCGAAATCCGCCACAAGACGCAGCTCTATCTGGGAATAGTCTGCCGAAAGGAAGAGATGACCATCATCCGCGATAAACGCACGGCGGATCTCCCTGCCCTCCTCCTCCCTCACGGGTATGTTCTGAAGATTAGGCGATGAGGATGATATGCGACCCGTGGCTGTCACAGTCTGATTGTAGACAGTATGCACCTTACCCGTCGACGGGTTTATCGCCGCCGGAAGGGCGGTGAGATACGTGGTCAGCAATTTCTTGAGCTGACGGTATTCCAAGATCTTACCGACTATCGGATTCTTCGACGCCACTTTCTCAAGGATCTCCTCACTCGTGGAATACTGACCCGTCTTTGTCTTCTTCGCCTTTGGATCAAGTCCCAGCTTCTCAAAAAGTATCTCCCCCACTTTCGCCGGAGAGCTGACGTTAAACGTCTCACCTGCAAGTGAGTGGATATCCGATTCAAGCACTCCAAGACGCGCCTCAAGATTGGACGCGGCTTCGTTGAGTGCATCCACGTCTATCCTCACTCCCGTAATCTCCATCTCGGCAAGGACTGCGGCAAGTGGAAGCTCCACCTTCTCAAGAAGATGCGTCATCCCCTCCTTCTCAACCTCCTTGCGCATACGTCCGGCAAGACGCATCGACAAAGCTGCCTGTTCACACGCCCAATGGGCAATCTCCTCCTGGGTGAATGCCGGTTTCTTAGCACCACGACGCGCCGACAACACCGGCTCCGGCAGCACCTCGCAACCGAGATATATCGGGGCAAGCGTGTCTATGGAATGGCGCATCTCCGGCTGAAGAAGGTAATGGGCAAGCGACACGTCATAATAGTTTCTTATCCCGGCATCACCGTCATTCCTCAATCTGTAGGCAAGGACGTAATCACGCTTCGACTGACCCGTGACCTTCTCAATATCCTCACGCGAAAGCACGTCAAGCACTCCCGCAATGCCATTCCTACACTCTATCGGGAAATAGACACCCTCTGTGTCGGAGAGTGCGACTGCCACGCCCTTCACCTGCGCCGTCATGTCGTTCTCACCCTCGGCAACCATGCAGATGCCGCATCTTTGAAGTACGGAGATCTTTGAAAGAATACTCTCCGCCTCCTTCCCATCGGTTATCAATTTCCAATCGACGGGCAGACATTCCGTCTGTTCCTCCTCCGGCAATGCCGTCTGATCCTCATCCGCGAAATCAAACAGTGATGCCGGGAAACCGCCGGATGACGATGCTGTGGCTGCGGGCATCGGCTTCTCCGAGGCTATGCGTTTCGACACACGGTCACGAAGAGTCTTGAACTCCAACTCCTTGAATATTGCAAACAGCTTATCCTTATCCTCCGGTTTCCTGACAAGTTCCTCCGGCTCCTCCGCTATAGGCACGTCAGTGCGGATCGTGGCAAGGAAATATGAATCGCGGATCTGCTGCGCGTTCTCCTCCACTTTCCTCTTCAACGCACCCTTCAGTTCTCCTGTGCGGTTCAGAAGTTGCTCCACACTGCCGAAATCCTGAATCAGCTTGACTGCCGTCTTCTCACCCACACCCGGACAGCCCGGTATGTTGTCTATCTTGTCACCCATCAGGGCAAGGAGGTCGATCACCTGCGACGTATTCGAGAGACCGTAACGTTCGCACACCTCCTTCTCCCCACGTAGCTCGAAATCCTGACCACGGTAGGCTGGCTTATATTGGATCACGTTAGGACTGACAAGCTGTCCGAAATCCTTGTCAGGAGTCATCATATACGTGGTGAATCCCTCCTTCTCCGCACGCTTTGCCATGGTGCCGATCACGTCGTCAGCCTCGAATCCCTCCACCTCAAGGATCGGTATGTTGTATGCCTTTATTATCTCCTTTATTATAGGTATCGACCATCGGATATCCTCCGGAGTGGCTTCCCTACCCGCCTTATAGCTGGCATCCGCCTCGCTGCGGAAGGTGGGTCCCTTCGGGTCAAAGCACACCGCGATATGAGTGGGAGATTCCTTACGGAGAATCTCCTCAAGCGTATTGACGAATCCAAAGATTGCAGACGTATTGGTGCCGCTCTGAGTCAGACGCGGCATTTTTATCAACGCGTAATAGGCGCGAAATATCAGCGCATACGCGTCCAAAAGGAACAAGCGTTTTTCATCCATTTCGATAAATTTTCCGCTAATTTAGCAAATTAATCCTTATTGAGTGCCGTTGTTAGAGAGATTTTATTAATTTTGCAATTGATTAGCATGACCGCGCTAATGTCCGCGGCATACTTTTTTCTTATGGATCAGCTAAATTTAATTCAGAATCGCCTCAAAAAAGAATTGGGAGAGATGAACTCCATTATACATCAATCGTTGTACACACCCAACGAATTGATGAATCAAGTGGTAACCAATTATCTCACTGTCAAAGGGAAACAGATACGTCCTATAATGGTGATCCTCAGTGCCGCATTGTTCGGCAACGTCAACGAACATGTGCTTCACGCCGGCGCCGCCCTTGAAATGCTTCACAACGCTTCGCTGATTCATGATGATGTGGTCGACGAGACTTCCCTGCGTCGCGGACGCCAGACCATCAATTCCATCTGGGGAAATCATCTCGCCGTGCTTGTCGGCGATTATTTCGTATCAAATGCCCTATCGGCAGGCATACGCACCGGTAATCTTGAGATTATCGCCGCTCTCTCCGACCTCGGCAAAGAGTTGTCGCTTGGGGAAATCGACCAGATATGCAATGCCCGCGACCATCACTTCGACGAGCCGAGCTACATATCCATGATCAGAAAAAAGACCGCTTCCCTATTCATGAACTGCGCGAAAATGGGAGCGGAGGCTGCCGGAGCATCTGCCGAGGAATATGCTCCACTCGTGAGTTATGCCGAGCTCCTCGGGCTATGTTTCCAGATAAAGGATGACATATTCGACTATTTCGATGATCCCGCAATCGGTAAACCCACCGGCAATGACCTGCGCGAAGGGAAAGTGACGCTCCCTCTTCTTTATGCCCTCGCCAATGCCCCCCAACAACAGGCGCAGGAGATGAAGGAGCTGCTGAAACGCGGCAATCTCAACGACTCGGAGATCGCTATCCTAATTGACTTCGCTAAGGCAAACGGAGGTATAGAATACGCCTACTTCCGTATGGCGGAGATGCAGCAGGAAGCCGAGAGGTATCTCGACAATTATCCGGAATCAGAATGGAAGGAATCCTTCCGCGACCTCTTCAGTTTCATAATATCCCGACAGAAATAAGCACACTCCCATAATCCCGATGCTTAAGCCTTACCTCTACCCCGGCATTATGGAGGCAGGATGCGACGAAGCCGGACGCGGTTGTCTCTGCGGACCCGTAAGCTGCGCAGCCGTAATCCTCCCCCCCGACTTTGAATGTCCCCAGCTGAACGACAGCAAGCAACTCACCGAGAAGAAACGTGAGGAGCTACGTCCATACATTGAGAAGCACGCACTCGCGTGGGCAGTAGTGATGGTGGATGCCGAGGAGATCGACCGCATAAACATCCTCAATGCCTCCATCATAGGCATGCACCGCGCCCTTGACGCCCTCTCCATCCGCCCCCAACACATCCTCGTAGACGGCAACCGCTTCAAACCTTACACCTCCCCTCCAACATTGTCCAGCATGTCAATAACGTCAATATTGACAATACCGACATTACTGACATTACTGACAATATTGACAACGATACTATCCCCGACGGCATAATCATCCCGCATACAACCGTAGTCAAAGGCGACGCCACATACATGTCGATAGCAGCCGCCTCTGTACTCGCCAAGACCCACCGCGATGAACTGATGAAGAAACTCGCCGCCCAATACCCCGGCTACGACTGGGAAATCAACAAAGGCTACCCCACAAAAGCCCATCGCCAGGCAATCGCTCGCCTCGGTGCCACTCCCCTCCACCGCCACACCTTCCGCCTCCTCTGACCAACCAAAAACTATCACCCTAAGCTCTCTCATCCATCACCACTACCTCTCCACCCAATCTACCACTACTCCCTCTCCTACAAACCACCTTCTCCCAACGACGAACCACCACCCACACAAAAAAAATAAAAAGATTTAACCCAAAATATTTGGCAAAACAAAAAAAACTCCCTAACTTTGCATCCACAAACAGCGACCCACTCCCGTGGGTACGACACCTTGCCCAGGTGGCGGAATGGTAGACGCGCTCGTTTCAGGTGCGAGTGCTGAGAGGCGTGCAGGTTCGAGTCCTGTTCTGGGCACCCATATTAACCGTAAGTGATTGATTTTCAACGCTTACGGTTTTTTAGTGCCAATTTTTGTCAGCAAATTGTCAGCGAAGGTCAGAAAAATTGGCTTTTCAACCCCTCTGAAAGACCCTGAATCGAGGTGGATGGACCGAATTTGAATTATTTAACAATTTTTAATAAAGGCGGGTAGTGGCCCCCTCAAATCCGCCACGAGGCATAGAACGATAAAAGACCGACACCCTCCCCTATGGCGGATGTCGGCCTTCTCTATTTTTGATACTAAGTGATACCACGGCGGTCCAAAAGTTTCTTTACGTCGCTGAGACGATAGTGAATTTTTCGTCCTACTTTTACCGGAATAAGGACACCTGTCCTTGCCCAGTTCCAGAGAGTAGTGTGACACACGCCGAACTTCTCCATCACCTCCGGTTTGGTAAGGAGTTTTTCGGTTTCTTTTTCGGCGGCTACCGGAACAACCTCTTTGAGGATTCTTTCAACGAGGTGGTCACCCAGTGATACAAGGTCGGAATATTTCACAGTAATGTTGAAATCGTTGATACCGCTTTCAACAAGTGTTGCAATGTCTAACATATATTTTTGGGGGTCCTGTCGAGATTGTTAGTGGAGCCAGCCCCTTGACAGGTTATAGGGACTGGCTCCCTTAAATTATAATTTCGGTCTTGCCCGGAAGTTATCAGGCGTAGAAAATCCATATCCGCCAACAGCGATATTGCGGGAGGCCTTATGCTCTTGATGTTGATAGATGTCGGCTGGCTCCGCAACCATTGACTTTTTAGTCTCGGTGACAGGAGCGTCGATTGTGTTGACCTGCTTGTTTTCCTCGCCGTCCTGTTCTTCTTTCTTTGGAGCGAGGGCGGCGGTGATCTTGCGGTCGAGGGCGGCGAGGTCGGATTTGAGTTGCTTCAACTCGTCCTCTTTGCCCCACTGCTTGGCTACGATGGCTTCAAGTTGGGGTACGTCGGCTTTGAGTTTGGCGGTGCGTTCCTCGTACTGGACGATTATGCCGGGGATTTTCTCCAGTGCGTTGACGAAGTTCATGCAGGCAGCATGGGTGTCGCTCATGGCGATGAAGCCGTTGTTGTACTTATATTTGTAGTTGCCCTCAACTACAAATCGGTTCTGTACGGACTCCTTGCCGTCAACAACTGTGCGTTCCGAGATAATGCTGATGGGAAAGCCATAGACTTCTCCGATGCGCTTATACTGACCGTGGGTGTCGGTTTTTATCGCCAGCCCTTGCAGGTGAACGCCCATGTTCTGCTCATCACGGAGATTGCAGGTGTCGATAGTGAGATTGTTGACGGGGTTGCCGTCTTTGTCTCGCTGAACAACTGCCGCATAGCGTGCAGCATCCTCCTTCATGCGACTGATAGCCGCCTCGTTGTTGGCAATGTCGTGGCTGATGGTCTGGAGCCTGAACTTGGAATCGGAAATGCCCTTGTTGTGGGCTTTGCGCTCTGACTCCAGTGCCGCGATACGTTTCTCCAACTTGGCTTTCTCCAGTAAATCAGTATTACCCGACAGAATAGCCATATACTCCGAGAAGTTCATGCCGTTCTTCTCATCCATTGCACCCTCGTCGATGGTTCTCGCTCCGAGTGCGCCGGATTTGAGCTGATCGATGAATGTCGCCTTGCAGTGAAGGAGATTGAACTTGTAGGAGTCCAGAGACTTCTCTACTGCGTAAATGATAACATCAACCTTGTTGTCAGCATAGAGTTTGGCAATCTCGTTGCCGGCTCTAACTGCCCGACCATCACGCTGTTGCAAATCACTTGGGCGCCAGGGTGTATCGAGGTGATGGACCGCGACACACCGCTGCTGTGCATTGACTCCAGTGCCCAACATTGTTGTTGAGCCGAACAAAACTCTCACATCGCCGCTATTCATAGCCTCGATGACAGCCTTTCTTGACCTTTCGGTTTTACACTCCTGTATAAACCGGATTTCATGTGCCGGAATACCGTAATCCTCTATCAACTTACGCTTGATTTCAGAATATACATTCCATTCTCCGGGCTTGTAGGTGCCGAGGTCACTGAATACAAACTGTGTGCCGCGCTGAGCGTCATACTTGCGGTAGTAATCAGCAATCATCTTGGCACAGTGGGAAGCCTTGTTGTTCGGATCATCCTCCGCGTTGGGGTCAATCATACGCATATCAAGAGCCATCTTGCGGGCATAGTCAGTGGCAATGAGCATCTTCGCCTTTTCTTCAGTCTCTGACAATGGTGCCCTGCCGAGAATTGTAGCGTCGCCACTCTCGGCAAACTTCATCAGTTTCTCGATGAAAGCCTCCTGCGCCGGTGTCGGCGGGATATTGTGAAGAATCTCGTTCTTCATCGGTCGGTCAACACCTACATCTTCAGCAGTGCGATAGTCGGTGATTTCGTTGTAGAAAGCGGCCAGCTCCGGCACCTTGATGAAGAACCTGAAGCGTTCCTTCGCCACTATATGATTTGTGACATTAAACTCAAAATCAGTAGTTTTCTTGGCGAAGATTGCAGCCCATGCATCGAAGCACCTGATCTCCTGTCTTTCAAGCTCATTCGGACGTAGATACTTGAACAGCAGGTACAATTCAGTAAGCGAATTACTGATTGTAGTACCCGACAGGAATGTCGATCCTAAATCCTTACCTGTTCTCTCTTGAATGGTACGGATAGCGTAGAGAAGATTGAGCGCACGTTGTGAGCCTTCCGAGTTGCCGAGACCCGCCACACGGTCATGTCGGGTGTTGAACATCAGGTTCTTGAACTGATGCGACTCGTCCACAAAGATGTGGTCGATACCCATCTGTTTGAAATCAACCACAGCGTCACGGTTCTGGTCCATCTGGTACTGAATGGTCGCAATCTTGGCGGTCAGGTTCTCCTTGCGTTTGATGAGACCTTTGAGCATACCACGGCTTATGTCGTGACCTTGCTGTTTCAGCACTTCGAGGTTCTCCTCAACCGTGTCAAGTTCCGCCTGAAGAATCTGCTGCTGCATTTCCGGCGACTGCGGTATCTTGCCGAACTGGTCGTGCGACATTATCACACAGTCATAGTCGTTGTTCTTGATCTGGTTGAAGAAATTGACTCGGTTGTCAGCCTTGAAACTCTTTTCATCTGCGAACAGTATCCGGGCATTGGGATAGGCACTCTGATAGGTCATGGCAATCTCGGCGACATTGGCTTTCAGACCGATAATCATCGGTTTGTGAGCAAGTCCGAGACGCTTCATTTCATGTGCTGCAATGCACATTATCAGCGTTTTACCTGTTCCAACCTCATGGTCGCATATTCCGCCACCGTTCTGTTTCAGCATCCAGATACAGTCCTTCTGCGACTGATAAATCGAGCTGATTCCGTAGCGGTCTCCGAGAATTTTCATGTTCAAATCCGGGAATGTCTGGTGGCTGCCGTCATACTGCGGACGCACGAAACAGTTGAACTTGTCATTGTAGAGGTCAACGAGTTTCTCCTTGAACTCCGGGCTTTGAGCTTCCAGCCACTCGCTGAATCCGTTTCTTATCTCGTCAATCTTGGTATTGGCAAGTTGGATAGCCTCGCTGTCCGGCACCTTGATGTCGTTGCCGTTATCATCCTTGCCCGCCGACTTCTTGATGTCGGGGACTGTATTGTGGAGAGCGTGCTTCAGCAGGTTCATTCCGTCGTAGGTACGGTAGTAGCCTCTGACGCAGAACTCCTCCCAGATGGTCATGTTCTTTCTCGAAGCCTCAGCCGAGTATTCATCCATTGAGGAAGAATAGGCAATCTTAACGTCGGTATGGAACAGATACGACATATATGCCGAGTAGATACCTGTCGGGATCCATCGCTCACCGAAGTTGAAATCAAGCTCGTCGAACTCGATACGGCGGGGCCGGGCTTCCTCTAATGCTTTGAGGGAGTCTTTCGACAGGGCTATGAACGGCTCGACACCGTCATATCCGGGGAAATCCTTGATACGCTCCTCCTCACGATCAATCCACGCCCTGACATCATTAGCCTTGGCTACCACGTTGCCGGCGATGAAGCGGTCTTTAATCTCGTAGTTCTCTACCAACGGATTATAGAAGATGTGTCCTTCAAGACTTTCGGTGATTGCATCTTCGTTCATATCCACCAGCGATGACATATATTCGAGATTGACCTCGCCGTACTTGTTGAGCGATGCTGTCAGTGCCTCCAAAGGAGTATCTACCGAAGTAACCTCGTCAATGGCGAATGAAACCGGATGGTCGAAAATATCAGCCTTGACAAACTGACCGTTCTCACCACGCTCCAGTGCCAGTGCGTCACGACCGTTGGCGTCCATGAGGATGAACTTGACGTTCTGTTTCTCATTGAGATAGCCATACTTCTCCACGAACTCATCATAATACTGATTGAGATGTTCGCGTAGATGTTCCGACGGCTCATGCGTCTCAGCCTCGTAGTTGTAGAGCTGCTGATATGTCTCCGACATGGTTACATACAGCATGGCGCGTTTTGCCTGTTCTAGCTTGAGGGACAGCGGATTGAATGTGGCACCGTTTTTGCGGACTTCCGAGAGGAAGCCGACAAGACCGTCCTGAACGACCATGCTACCGTTGTGGTGGAAGAACTGAATATCCTCCGAGAACGGGCGGGGCGACATATCGACTTCGACCTTTTCCGGCTTTTGCGCCGCCACTCTTGGCTGACGCCCTGGGATAAAGTCGCCTTCGGTACGTTCAATAACCGTTCCACCTTCGACAATGGTCTCGGACTTGGCAGCCTCTGCCGCCTCACGCTCCAGACGCATCTCTTCCAACTGACGATGGGCAATCGACATCATGGTTTCATAGAATCCATTGATGGGCGGATTGTCCTCCCAGTTGAGTGAGCCATAAAATTCCAGCTCTTTTTCAGTGAGCGGGCGGAACTTTTTGACCGGAATATCCTTGACCTCAACACTCGGTTTCGGCTTGGGTGCATCCTCCGCAGGCTTCGGCTGTCGGCGGGGCTTGCCGATAGGCTCCAGCTCGCCGAAAAGATTGTAGGCATACAAACGGGGATCCGGATTATTGGTATAATCGGGACTGCCGTCGGTCTCTATCTCCTTGGCTGGTTCAGCCTTTGGTGGCTCTACGGGAGCGGGGGCAGATTTTGGCTCCGGTTTAGGCTCAGGCTTTGGCTCTACCTTTGGCGGCTGATTAGGCGTAACCGTCTCGACAACCTTCTGCTTGGGAGTTTTTTTCAGCTTCGGGTCTTCCAACTGTTCACAGATAGCCACTCGTTTACCGGCCCGCACAAGTTTGGGTAGATAGGTATCGAGAGCATGATGCGGAAAGCCAGCCAATTCAATTCGGCTGTCAAGTCCCGTCTGGCGATGAGTCAGGGTTATACCTAAAATCTCGGAAGCTATTACTGCATCCTTGCCGAAAATTTCATAGAAGTCACCAACTCTGAAAAGCAACACAGCGTCGGGATGTTTCTTTTTCATCTCCTGATACTGTTGCATCAGAGGCGTATTTGTGAGGCTCGACTTCTTTTCTGCTTTCGGCGTTGCCGCCTTTACTTCCTGTTTGGGTGTAGGTGTGGGAGTTGGAGTAATGGGGTCAGGCGTAGGCGGCTTGATACCGTTGGAATTATACAATTCCAGATTAAGACGCAGGTGCAGCGACTCATCGAGTGCTTTGCGCAAATCCTCGGCAATGCCATCTACACCGCCATCGTGGTGGTACACGATAGCCGGTTTGCCATACTGGTCTGTACCCACTTTGGCATCGGTGCATATAACATTCTGTGGAAAAGCCTGAAAGAACTTGTTGCCCGGCACTTTCGTACCTCGGTCAACAACCGACTGGATAAAGAACTCTTCATCAGCCGACAATGACTTCTTTCCGGTATGCTTCTGCAAGATAATAAGGTCTGAGCCTACATCTGTTCCGGCGTTATCGCTGAACGTATTGTTCGGCAAACGCAAGGCTGCAACAAGATCAGCCTGTTTTACCAACTCCATTCTGACGAATGGACTGGCAGCGTTCATCACACCCTGCGATGTGATAAAGGCTATCAGACCGCCTTCTCTCACTTGGTCAAGACCTTTGAGAAAAAAATAATTGTGCAACGACTTGGAAGCCTGACGATAACCAATCTCCTTGCTAACGGCATACGCCGGGTCTGCAACCGCAAAATCTCCGAAAGGAACATTGGAAGCGGCAACATCGAAATAGCCGTTGAAGTCACTCTCTATCTTCTCGAAACCCTCTATACGGGTCAGTATAGATGGGTGTAATGCCGACAGAATTTTGCCTGTCAGCAAATCCTTTTCGTATGCCAGTACCTCGGCTCCGGGATACCTGTCATTCCGCAGGAAAGAATCTATGAAAGCACCCTGTCCGGCAGAGGGTTCAAGAAAACTCTTTATCTCGACACCCTGAAATTTCAGCGCGTCAGATATAGCATCAACAATATGGTTGTCGGTATAGAAGGCGGTCAGCGTTGACGCTTTGAGCGACTCTATATAGCGGTTAAACTCCTTGTCGTCATGCGAATAGTCGTGAATCAGGCGACGCAGTTCAACCGTCGGTGCAAACAATTCAATATCCGACTTACTCCACTTGGCGGCATCCGCCAGCTCGTTGGCATCGTTGAGAATACACTTCAACCCGCCAAACCCGGCATACTTGCGCAGCACTGCAATTTCCTCGGCAGTCTGCGCCCCGCGACCCTTGACACCGAGGCTAAACGCCATCCGTATAGCCTCGATGTTGTCGCGCATTACTTGAAGACGATTATAACTCATAGTCGTCAAGTATTTCGGAGATTGTACCAAGCAATTCAATCAGCATCGGCTGATGTGTCTCTCGACTGAGAAAGTCACCGTTGACCTCGTAACGGTCGAGTATTTCCCGTATAGGTTGTAACCCGAGAAGATGCACGGTGAAGTCCGGCCAGTATTCTTCAGGCAGACGCATACCTATCAGGGAGTTTTCCTCTACCACATTATATATAATGTCGTATCGGGAAACATAAAGACCGTCAAGCAGAGTACGCATAGCCATTTCTTCGGCGTATGGAACTGACCTGCCTTCCAATCGCAGGGTTACGAAGCGGTCATAGGCATCTTCGACACGCTGCTCTATGAATTTTTTATTATTGCGTTGCGGGAAATAATGGTCACGAAGATGACCTTGGAGATAGACGCGGTAGTCGTCCAGCCCCCTTGATTCAACATTTTGTTTCATTGGGAATTCGGGTTTAGTGGTTTACCGGCGTCCTCGGTGTGTATGATGTATGTGTGTGAAAAAGGACATCGGGTATCCCTCCCGATGTCCAACCACTAAATCCACGTCAAAAATGAAACAAAAACATTATGACGTTGAATTAGTGCAAAGTTAATAAAAACTTTTTGACTATCGGGTAGGATTAACTGTTTTTATAGCTGATTCACGCGGTTTTAGCCTTCCGGTTTGTCTTCTTTCGCTTTGACTTGACCGATGTGAAAGCATCGAGGACTCTCTTGACAATCATATTGTAGAGCTTTTCCTCGTCGCGGGTGAGGTCGGTCGGGTGAAGACCGGTGGTCACAATACCATGACCATTGAATATGGACTCACCGCTGCGGAAGTTGTGGCGACGGCTCAGTTTCTGATAGCGTTTCACCTTCTTGCCCCACTTGGTATTGTAGGCCAGAACCTGCTTGTTGGTGAGCATGAGTTTCCATACATCATAGGGTATGGTGTTCTGCTGGGTGAAGGGATAGGAAATCAGTTTTTTGACATAGAGCATCATGGCGGTCTGCACCGTCTTTTCATGTGTGAAGTCGAGTTCGGTTGCAGCATCGACCAAAAGCCCGGTCAAGTTGTAGAGAGATTTGTGCTGAGTGAAGATAACCAGACGGTTATCCACCACACAGGCATCCGAGTCATGAGACATGTCGATACCATACTGGTTTTCAACTTTCTCTGCAATATCATCGGACATTTCGTCAACGATGAAGGCACCCACTTTCTCTTTAGTGGACTTTGTCAGTTTGACAAGGTGGTTGTAGATTGAGTCAGAGAGCCATTTCTCATATCGCTCAGTGTCTATCTTACCCTTGATTATTGCGTTGACAATCGCGCCCTTGGTCATTATGGGCAGCCACGCACGACGCACATTCTTAGGAATCGCGAAGAAATAGTACAGGCTGAGGAACGCGAGATCGCCTTCGATGTCAGGAATCATCGCATTGATGATTGTATCGCTCTTCTTCCAGAGAGCCTTGATGGTTTCGAGCTGACGCTTATCATGCTCCGACTTTTTGTAGCCCACGAGTTCATCGAAGTCTCGCATCGTGAACTCAAAGTTGTGAGCGAATACCAGACGGCAATCCATGTCTGTTGAAAGCACAAAGCTTTCTTCGGGCTTGAAAGTGGCTTCGATTACGTGGCCACCGGTCCATGTTACGGCATAGCCGTTGCCCAGATAGTAGCCGTCATGCTTTTCATTTGCGCCGATTGCCTTGGCGATTGTGTCTGCCGCAAACTGATGATCTGTTACGACAGTGATAAGATTATTCTTTGTCATACTAATTTTTGTTTAATGTTATTTGGAGGATTAAGTGGTTTTGGAGAAAAAGCATCGGGAGTTCCGGACCTCCCTCCGCTATTTTATCCTGATTGAATCAGATTCGGGTCACATTCTGGGGCCCTTGGGCTTGCGCTGCTGCTCCTGTTGAGCCTTATTCTTAGGCTCGGTCTGATACTTCTGGAGAGGCTCGGCGACGTGCTTTGTCGCCTCGTTGGTCAGACCATCGTTGTTAACCGCCTTCTGTGTCTGTGATTCATTGGCGACCTTGACACGGGGATCATTGAGCGATGTGGTGGGACGCTGCTTTTCGGGGTTGAACTGAAGATAGACCGTACAGGGCTGACCCTTCTTGTCCACCATGTCAGTCATTACTACCACTTTGCCTGCGGTATAATCCGCCTGCTGCTGGGGAGTCATCGAAACTCCAGCCCACTTGGAGATAGGCTTTATCTGTCCGTCTTTTGTCAGCCACGACGACTGCTGCTGACCGTTGGACTGCTGATGCTGCTCCTTCTGTTCCATACGTCGGGCGCCGCCGGGGACAAACTCGACCCCTTTGCGGTCGGCCGACACCTGAAGCACGACATTGTAGGTTCTGCCGTTCTTGTCGGATATTTCCTTCGGTGGAAGAGGTTTGCCCTCTTTGAGCTGCATGACCTCGGCGATGGTCAGCTTGGTCTGTCCTATTGTGTCGCGGATGAAGACATCCTTGACCGGGACAGATACCACCTCGTTGGTCAGGCGGTCAATGCTGACGTATGAGGGAACCTTGTTTCCGTTCTTGTCGGTCAGTTCCACGACCTTGCCGAGATTGCCTGTCTCGCGGAGTGCGGCCTTGTCTTCCTTGGTGAACTCGTAGCCCTCGAACTTCTGGTCGAGCTTGGGCTCGCGGTGAATGAAGTGAGGAACGACCTTCACGTTGCCGTCGGGTTCCGTGCGGAATGAGATGCGGGCGTCGATGGGAAACTTCTCGCCGGCGAATGTCGGTGTCACGGTGACGAGTTTAGACTTACGGTTGTAGAGCATTTCCTTCAGGTCGCCGCTCTTTTCCAGCGCGTCACGGTCAATGCCCCATTTCTCCTTGAGGCTTGCCCAGTCGATTTTGCTCACGTCGATTGCGGAGTGTTTCACTTCCTTGTCGGTAGCCTGAGCATTCTCCGAGGCTGCTGCCTGAGCGGGCTGCTCTGCCGGTGTTGCAGCCTGAGAAGGTTGCTCGGCTTTCTGCTCTTCCGTCGGAAGCTCGACCTTGTTGTTTTTTAGCATCTCGGCATTAGCCTCAGGATCTTTGGCGAGGTCGCCGATTACGGTGCCGACGGTGTCGTAGCGGTCAGCGGGAACTCGGAAAAATCCGAAAGTTGTAGGATTCTGGCACTGACGAACAAAGTTCGACAGGAATGCCTCGATGGGGTTCTGACCTTTCTGGAATTTTACGAGGTCAGAGAGTTTCGCCGACTTTACATCGGTCATTTTGGGTGTGCCGTCCTCTTTGAGTCCGGTCACTGCGCCTACCTCGCCAGTCTCGTTGTTACGGGCGATAAGGACTTCTTCTAAATTCTGGTCTTGTGCCATAAATATAAAAGTGTTTAGGGGTTAGAAACTTGCGCCGTTTCGGGCGCGATAATTATTGTGTATGTGTGTTGTGTGTGCTTAGGCATTTTCGGAAGCGAACAGCTCCATGACATCGGCTTTGCGATAGTTGATTTTGCAATTCCGACCAGCTCCGGTTTTGTATCCGGTTATAAGTCCCGCTTTGCGGTAATTATACATGGTGCGCCGAGTTACATGATAGTGTTCGCAGACCTGCTGCTCTGTCCAAGTGTCTTCATCCGGGTCGAGAATGCCGTATCCTTCAAAAGCATCCTTGATAGATTTTGTCACGAGGTCGATTTTGGCGTGAACTCCGTTCTTTACATTTAGCACCTCTTCTTTCAGCTCGGAGATCATTCGGCAAATAACCGCGAACTCTTTTGAGGTGAGGCGTTGGGGTGTTTTTGTTTCCATTTTATTATTCGGATTTAGTGTTTTACGCCACGAATTTAAAAATTGTGATTGGAGCTGATTAGGAACGTTCCCGGGAACTACCCTGTTGATTTAATTTTATTTAACATTTTCAATAGCCTAAAATTCAGACATAACTATGGCTGCTTCAGATGATTATATATCTGAAGAAGGAAAATGAAAAATTCCTTATTTTATTGGGGGGGAGTATGGTCGAACCTAACCGGGGATAATCTCCAATGGGATTTCCCTTGTGCCGTCTGGATATGTTTCCCATTCCTTTGCGGCTACTCGACTTCGTGTCGGTTTCGATAGTGAAACAACCATACCCGGGCACTTTGTTTTTGGCAATTTTCAAAGTTGGGAAATGTTGGGAAAAATTTCGGAAATATTGAGAAACGATTGATTTACAGCAATAAAAAGAGTGATAATATTTATTCAAGCCTAAAATAAAATCCCCGGATTTTAGATTGAATTTCCCTATCGAAAGCGATGAGAGGCGGAGCGGTCTTCCGTGTTGGCGGCGTTATGCCGTCAACAGGTGACGGTGCAAGCACTGACACCCCTTGACCGCATCACGCCTATGGGCAATGCTGAACACCGACAACCGCCATCGCCTTATGGTGGGCATTGGGGACGCTGCCTGATACCATAAGACTGTAATAGCGGCAGTCCGTGTTCCGGGCCACATTGCCTCGCAAGGACTTTTACGACCGCTCCGCCACTCACCGCTTGATTGCAGCCACCTGTCGAAGACTATGCCGATTTGCTCGTTCCTCACTGCATTGGCATAGACTTCGCCTTATTGGGGCTGTCCGTTTCCCTTTTTGTTTTTCAGTGATTTCATAGTCCATCGGCAATAGAAAGATTGCCGACAGATATGCCGCTTTGTGCCGTCATACCGGGGGTGCCATTCAATCAAGGCATCAAGTAACGGATGGGCAAGTATAAGTCGCTCGCCAGATGTAACGTGTGGCTAAGGTCGGTTCATTCAGTCTCGGAAAAATCTCCACACTCCTGCGGAGGTAGTATTTGTTCCAGCCTGCCTGAACCGTCCTTTTTGTCGCCACACGACATTAAGGCGTCGAGCAACTCATACAGCCACACCGTCATTGGACGCATGGTTAAAAAAAAGCACCCACCGATATGACAGCTACAAATCAACATATTAGAAATTTAGGTCGAGGCAAGACTCACCAAACCTCCCATCAATACCGCATAATCAAAGTGGTGGCGAAAGTGGTAGGTGCAATCATCGGCTTAGTTGTGGCAGTGGTGATGTGGGTGGTAGTCCGACCGATACTCCGAGGTGTGGGGTGGTTAATCTCCATACTGACAGTAATAGCGATAATCTATTGGGTATTAACTTTCTAAAATATACGACTATGAAATCATCTGAGAATTTTATCGAGGCTATCCGCAACTATCTTGATAGCCGTGCAGAGAGCGACAATCTGTTCGCTATCCGCTATGCAGACCCCTCCAAATCCGTAGAGGAGTGTTGCCAGTACATACTCAACGAGGTCAAGCGTCAAGGTATCAGCGTAATGACCAATGATGAGGTATTTTCGCTTGCGACCCATTATTGGGATGGCGACTGCACCGCAGAGGAAATCGGCAAACCTATCAATTGTAAGGTGGTAATTTCCAAAGACCAACTCACCGAGGAAGATAAAGCCGAACTCAAAGAGCAGGCTATGGAGCAGTTCAAGCAGGAACAACTCCGGGAACTTCGCAGACAATCTCAGCCGAAGGCTCAACCCAAGCCCACCGCAACCGCTCCCAAAGCCGGAGCAGAGATTGACTCTATCCCCAACCTTTTTGATGAGTTCTAAACCCCCCCAAGACTATGAGACCAAAAACTTTAAGAGAGAAACTTAAGTACATGACAAAAATTTGAAAACATCGAATTTTGGGGTATAAGTCGGACGCATAAGTATGGTCGAAATCTCTTCCAATCCATATTTGACAAGCGACTTTGCCTTTCTTCCATGTTTCAGAATCCTTATCGGTTTAATATTTATATCTTTATGTTCACCAACGAGATACGCCCATACAAGAGCCATGCAGACCATCGCGACAAGTCTTGCGATGCGGTCCATATCACGCATATGGGTATCCTCGATGTTGAAGCCGGAAGATTTCATGGCTCTAAAGGCCGTTTCTATCTCCCATCGTTTTTTGTATGTCAAAATCGCCTCCTCGGGCCGATTGAAGCATATGAGAATCTGCAATTCCGGAACACCATCGGAGTTTTTGATCCGGCTGCCGGCAAGATAGACATACTCACCTTTGTGAAGAAAGAGCGTATGGAAGAATTTCTCCTGACCGACCTTCAAATCATTGAACAGCCACCAGGCTCGGATTCTCTCACCGGTGGAAGGCTTGACAATCCAGAAGTTCTGACGTATTCGGATGTAATACCGTATGCGACGGCTGTTGAGCCATCCTGTCCATTCCTTTCCGATGAACTCGCGGTCTGCCACAAGGCAGTCGATGCATTCCGCTCCGAAAAGACGGATAAAACGTTCCATAATTTTCTTGCGTTCTTCCCAGTTGGAGTTGCCACGTTTCGGAAGAAGGCTGAATATCAAAGGGAAGGCAATCCCTTTATAGGTTATGCCCAACATAAGGATGTTTATATTGAACTCCCCGAACTTCCAGTTGGTCCGGTCCATGCTCAGCACAAGACCGGTCTTGACAGGAAGCAGCGAGAAAATCATACGGGCTATGATGTCAAGGTCAAGTACATACTTGGCAAAGAATCTTTGGAGCCGTCTGAGGTTGGAATCCTTGTCTACAGCCGTAGGCATCGCATCAGCCAGTTTGTGGAGGCTGACAGTCTGCACCACACAGAGTGCATGGAGCAGCAACGCCATGAGTTTTATGCGTGCCAAATTCATACTTTGACCAAAGTGCTCTTGCATAATCGGGAGGATTTGGTTAACTTTGACCGAGTCCTTGAAATTAGTAGTTTTCATGAGAAAAAGCGTCCAAACTTTTCCTTTAAATTACTAATTTTCAGGGACTTTTGCAAATTTAATCGACTAAAAATTAAGTGTTTAACAGCATAAATTTAATTTTTGTCATCTACTAAACTACTTTGGCAATATTTCTCCTGACAGTTGCATGAATACCAAGTTACACTTAAATGTGGTTTGACATCAATATTATAATTAAAGTATTTTCCAAGTTCCACCCCTATCGGGGCTATCGTTAGTGATAATTCCAAGATTCTGCATGAACTTTAAATCGCGTTGTATAGTCCGACTTGTTGTTCCTATAGTTGATGCCAATATAGGTGCGGAAATTTCTTGATCGCTCTCAATCAGAGCGAGTATTTTGCGCTGACGATCATTCAATTTTCTATAGAGTCAATCGACAAGTGCAAAATTAACAAATCCTTTTCGCCTTGCAGCGCCTCAAACTGACATGACTTACCGAACTGCCCAAAAACAAAAAATCCCGATCCATCACACTGAAGCGTAGTGAACCAGGAGGTAGGATTATGTCGTTATTGATAATATAATCAGATGGTACTCATTCTATATTTATTACAGAATATTATTTACATCGTAATTGCTACTCATATTCTTTTTCCGAAAGTTTCTCCAAAGACGATTCTATTTCCTCAATTGATGGCAGAGAACTCTTTATTTCGGTAGGAATCAACTTGGATAGTTCGTATTGCGATATGCCGAGAGGAAGATTGTATGCTTCCAAAGAATATTGAGCCTCAATATTGTCTTTGTCCTTGCAAATCAGAAGACCTATGGTCGGGTTGTCTTGTTCTCCTTTAAGCTGATGATTCACAGTAGGTCAGTGTCGAGAAAATTGAGTAGGACATTTCGCCCCAGCCATTCTCGATAGTTTTTCTAACGAAGAATAACGATTTGCGACAATAGAATTTGCAGCAGGTTGCTGCAAATTTTCAAACAGGCTAATATAAGTTCGATAAAAATCAAACACATTTCGAAGAAGATTCGAAAGTTCTTTCTTCATATTTTCGTCGATGTCTCATACTTGCTTCATCGTATGCTTATGAAAGATTGTGGTTCGCTTCGATTGTTTTTTGCAGTTGACGAATCAGGACTTCTTTTGGTGGCAGTTCGGTCATATATTGCGCCACTTTAATGCCTGTGGCATCGAGTTGGAGAAGTTCTATCTGTTCGTTGCTGCCTTCGGTGCATAAGATAAGGCCGAGCGGTGTGCCTTCGCCGGGTTGCATCTCGTATCGCTCAAGCCAACGCAGATATAGTTCCATCTGTCCTTTGTATTGGGCTTTGAATCGTCCCAATTTCAAGTCCAAAGCTATCAGTCGCTTCAATTTCCGATGAAAAAAGAGCAGGTCAAGATGAAAGTCTTCACCATCTATTATCATCCGCTTCTGACGAGCCACGAAAGTGAATCCATCGCCAAGTTCCAACAGGAATTGCTCAATGTGCGAGATAAGAGTGTCCTCCAATGTCTCTTCACTGTAATTCCCTTTCAGACCTGTAAATTCGAGAAAGTATGGGCTCTTGAATACCATGTCGGGAGAAATTTTGCGCTCGTTTCTAAGGGCTGCAAGTTCTGTACGAATCAGTTCTTCCGGTTTCTCACTGATGGCGGTACGCTCAAATAGCATCCCGTCAATCTTGGCACGGAGAGTGCGTTTTGTCCACCTCTCTTCAGCAGCCATTGTGAGGTAGAACTCTCGTTGAATGGCATCCTTTATCGGTAAAACTTCCGTAAAATGAGTCCAAGATAATTGTGTCGCCAATGGCGACACAATTTGCGGATCCGGGAAATAGTCGGCAAATTGCATCATCCGTCTAAGATTGCGGGTAGAAAATTCCTGACCGCCATATTCCTGCTGTAATTGTGCCGACACCGTTGACACAATTCGCTTGCCGTACTCCGCCCGTTGATTTCCAAGCACTTCACGATTAATTCTCTCCCCAATGTGCCAATATAGCATGGTTATCCCGGCATTGGCAACGGTTGCAACTTTGAGTCTGGCATTTGTGATAAGTTGCTTTATGTCAGCAACGAGATTCACGTCTTGATTTATATTTTCTATCCGCACTTCCATATCAGGGTAAATTATTCTGTAAGGTTATTTATTGACTGAAGTTTCGCAAGCTGCACTTCAGTGGTTTAAAGTTTATAGTTTAAGGTTTAAGATTCACGAAAATCCACGAATCTTTTCATTATACAAAATTTAATTATCATAAACCATAAACTTTAAACCTTAAACCATTTAAGTTTCGCAAGTTGGAAAACTTGCGAAACTTAATTTATTGATTGCATATTATTCAGCACCAGATTCTTGGGGAAATATGGGCGAATGGATGTCGGCTGGAGTGTAGAGTCAACCGGCAAGTGCAAAATTAACAAATCCTTTTGAAGAACTCAATTTTTGGATTGATAATCACAATTTTTTCTTGTTTAATGTTTCCAATAAGAAATGCAATGTGATCTGAAAAAAGATTTGAATAATGGGGATTTATCAAAAAAGTTACTACCTTTGCATGGTTGCTTATATTAATATTGAGGAATGAAGGCATTGACTTATATTGAGAATGGCAGGTTTGAGGTAACGGATAAACCGATGCCTGTGGTGATTGATCCTACGGATGCGGTCGTGAGGGTCACGATGAGTAGTATCTGTACGTCTGACCTGCATATCAAGCATGGGAGCGTGCCACGTGCCGTGCCGGGTGTGACGGTGGGGCATGAGATGGTCGGTGTGGTCGAGTCGGTAGGCTCGGCAGTCACCAGTGTGAAGCCGGGCGACCGTGTGGCTGTGAATGTGGAGACGTTCTGCGGTGAGTGTTTCTTCTGCCGTAACGGCTGGGTCAACAATTGCACTGACCCTAATGGAGGATGGGCATTGGGATGCCGTATTGATGGAGGTCAGACGGAATTCGTGCGTGTGCCACAGGCTGACAACGGATTGACGAGGATTCTGGATGGCGTGTCTGACCGTCAGGCTCTCTTTGTAGGCGATATACTCGCCACAGGGTATTGGGCTGCCAAGATTTCAGAAATATCTCAGGAGGATACGGTACTGATAATAGGTGCCGGTCCGACCGGTCTCTGCACGCTGCAATGTGTCGCGCTGTTCAATCCTAAGAGGATAATCGTATGCGAACTTGATGAAGTGCGTCGCGAGTTTGTCAAACGGCATTATCCGGACGTGGTTGTAACGAATCCCGACAGGTGTCTTGCAGAAGTTGCCGGACTGAGTGAACATGGCGGTGCCGATCGAGTTATAGAGGTGGCGGGAGCTGACGACACGTTCCGACTGGCATGGCAGGCGGCTCGTCCGAACGCCATAGTGACAGTCGTGGCTCTATATGACGAGCCACAGATCTTGCCATTGCCCGACATGTATGGCAAGAACCTCACATTCAAGACAGGAGGCGTAGACGGATGTGACTGCGAGGAGATTCTTCAGCTTATTGCTGACGGACGTATCGACACCACTCCCCTAATCACCCACACCTTCCCGTTCTCGCGCATCCTCGAGGCTTACGACCTCTTCGAGAACCGCCGCGACAACGTAATCAAGGTGGCAATCCTACCCGACTGATCCGGTTGACTGAATGACATTCCACAACTATCTAAAACTTGACAGCAAATGATTCATGGACATGGCGATGACGCTTTCAGATACGTCGGCAAGATAAGGATAAACTTCAGTACGAATATTTATCAGGGGATTGACCATTCTAAGTTGAGGTCTCATCTCTATGCTCTCGGCGACGTATTCCGGAATTATCCGGAACCCGAACCGAGGAGTATTGAAACGCTCCTGGCTAATCGGATGGGGATTGATCCGGAGTGTGTCATAGTGACAAACGGAGCCACCGAATCAATCTATCTGCTTGCCCAGCTCAAGCATGATGGATTGTCAGCTGTATGTTCCCCTACATTCAGTGAATATCAGGATGCTTGCCATATATTCCATCACAGGGTAGTCCATTTCAGATCACTTGATGAAATCCCTGCGGATTCATCCTGCGTATGGATTTGCAATCCGAATAATCCTACGGGGAAAGTCACTGACCGTCAATCATTGATAAAGCTTATTGACGGCAATCCTGATAAGCTGTTCATAGTGGATCAGGCGTATGCAGACTATACCCTCAAACGCGTGCTTGACGTAAAGGATGCCGCCTGCCGTCACAACCTTATTCTACTCAGCTCCCTCACCAAACGTTATGCCATTCCGGGATTGCGGATAGGGTATGCCATCGGCAATGCCGCCATCATCTCGCAACTGCGTGCCATGCGGATGCCGTGGTCTGTGAATTCTTTGGCAATAGAGGCAGCTCGTTATCTCCTGTCGCATGATGAAGACTATGTGATTGATTCCCGAAGACTGCATGAGGAGGCACTGCGGATCTCCTCCACATTCTCTGCAATAGGGATCAAGGTCACAGACACCGACTGCAACTTCCTTCTTGCCGAACTTCCGTCATCGTCTGCCCTATCGCTTAAAAACCGTCTTATTGACCGTCATGGGATACTCATTCGGGACGCATCAAATTTCCATGGTCTCGGAGCACGACATTTTCGTGTGGCGGCACAGAGCCCAGAAGAGAACGACATACTGATAAATGCATTGAAAGAATGGAATACCTTATAGCTATCGCCCCATTGCTCATAGGCTGGGGAGCCGACCTTATTCTGGGAGATCCCTCCCGCTTGCCACATCCTGTTGTAGGGTTTGGCAAGATGATAAGTTTCTGCGAACATAAATTCAATAAGGGAGACCACCGCACACTCAAAGGAGCCATCTGTGCCGTGGGGTTGATAGCGGCAGTATATCTTGCCGCCACACTCTGCCTCCGGCTTCTCTCCCCTTTCATCTGGGCAAAGATGACATTTGAGGCAGTCATGATATTCTATTGTCTTGCGGGAACAACTCTAATAAGGGAAGTGGATATGGTCTTTAAGGCTGCAGACGAATCTCTTGAAGCCGGACGTAGGCAAGTGGGCAGGATAGTCGGGCGCGACACGTCGGAACTGACCGACCAGGAAATCCGTGCCGCAGCCCTGGAAACTCTTGCCGAAAACCTTAGTGATGGTGTCATCGCGCCACTCTTCTGGTATGCCGTGCTCGGAGTGCCGGGGATGCTTGCCTACAAGATGGTGAATACTCTTGACTCTATGATCGGATACAGGAATGAGCGTTTCCGCAGCTTTGGAAAGGTGGCTGCACGGATAGATGATATCGCCAACTATATACCTGCCAGACTTACTGCCCTTCTCATGATCATATCATCGTTACGATGGAGAGCCATTACATTTGTATGGCGATTCGGCAACAAACATACGAGTCCCAACAGCGGCTATCCGGAAGCTGCACTCGCCGGCATCCTGGACTGCCGTTTTGGCGGTCCGCATAACTATTTCGGAGAATGCGTCCACAAGCCATACATCGGCGACAAAAGCAGGTACTTTTTCTATGACGACGTGATTAGAGCCACAGCCATAAACCGATGTTCTGAAATATTCGCCATACTCCTCATCGTCATACTGAAATACTACACCACGCCGTAACACTCCTACCAATTGTTACCAATTGTCCCCTTCATTTACCATCTACCGGACTTACCGGGAGTTTCATCATTACAGGTTTGAAATCAGGCGACGTGATGCGCAGAAGGGCTGTGCCACTCTCCGGCTTTGATCTCAGTATTACAGTGGCGGTGCCGTTGTAGAGGCTGCGGGAGTTACCTACGGTCAGTTCATTACTACGGTTATCGCCGTTGATGACTCCGACTATCTCTGCAGGACCTTCCACGGAAAACGTAAGCATGCCGCGTGCCGACACATCCCGACGTCCTTTCTTATCGACAGCCTCCACTCTGACATGCTGGAGATCGGTGCCATCCGCTCTCCAGTCGGCATTGTCTGCCGTCAAGAGAAGATGCGAAGCCCTACCTGAGGTCTCAATACGATGGCGAGCCACCGGGTTGCTCTCACCGTCATTATAGGCGAACGCTTCTATATTGCCGGGGGAATACTCCACATTCTCCCACATTATTCGATTACGTCGGCGGCTGTCGGTCCTGTCATTGCGCTTGCGTCCTATCGTCTTGCCATTGATTTTAAGTTCCACCTCATCAGCATTCGTATAAGTATAGAGTTTCAGTATGCTCGGCTCAGGATAATTCCAATGATCCGACAAGCGTTTCCCTCCCATCTGTATATCATTCCAGATGTAGGGCTCCTCATCCTCATATACCGCTATATGCACAAGCGGCTCATCCTCTTTAAAGTAGCTTTTCAGGAAATAGGCATTCGGTTTCGGCTCAAGAGATATGTCAAACACCCCCTGTTCCCAACCCTTTGCGGGCCAGCCGGCAGATTCACCCAGATAATCTATCATTCCCCAATATGCTAAACCTATTACCTTGTCGAGATCCATGTCAAAATAGTTCGGACCCATATTCGAGGTGTTCGCTTCACTCTGATAAAACATCATCCGGGGGAATCGGCGGCTGTCACCAGGGAAATACATATATCTATAGTTATATGCCGCCACGTCTGTCTCCATCGCGAGAGGGGCAGGGAGCGAATCCGTCTTTTCATTGCGTCCACGAGGATGCATCGCCACAGTGACGGGACGTGTGCGGTCATATCTGTCAAGAAGGGCTTTCTGCATTCTGTAGGGAGTGACTCCCCAATCTGCATACGGTATGTCCCATAGAAGCTGGAGTTCGTTGCCAAGGCTCCACATCACCACACAGGGATGATTCCTGTCGCGTCTCACCCATTCCGGCACGTCGTGAGGCCATTGCTCCATCCAGTCTTTACGTCCGCCCGCATATTGGGTGAGCCATTTGTCATACAGTTCATCAACCACGAGTATGCCATATTCGTCGCAAAGATCCATCAATGATTCGCTGTAGGGATTATGCGAACATCTGATATGATTAAACCCGAAATCCTTCAGTAGCCGTATTCTTTTCTCGATGGCTCGCGGATAAGCAGCCGCCCCCAATGCCCCCAAGGTATGATGGTTGGCAATACCCTTCAGAAGCACTTTCTTCCCATTTATCCGCAGACCGTATTCCGGAGAGTATTCCAGTTTCCTGACTCCGAAACGCGTGCTGACTTCATCAGCCACAGTCGCATCCGGACGCAAGAGAGTGACGGTCGCAGTGTAGAGATGGGGAGTCTCGCAATCCCATAGACGCGGATTATCCAAGACAAGGCTATCCGCCTCATATTCCTTTATCGTTTGCTTACGGTTGAATCTGTGGGATGATTCCGCTTCATACACCGCCTTCCCATCCGCATCACGTATTACGGTCTTCATACGCAATGAATCAAGCGATGCGATATGATTCGCTACTTCCGCCTGAATCCTCACTACCGCCCTGTCCCGCTCAACCTCCGGAGTGGTCACATAGAGCGGATGACGCGTGAAATAAAGTTCGGGATCAGTGATTTTAAGATTGACGTCGCGATATAATCCGCCCCCTGTGTACCATCTTGAATTTTCCGGGCTTCCGGTATCTGCCCTGACTGCTATCACATTCTCCTCTCCGTACCGTAATTTATCAGTCACGTCAATTTCAAACCCAAGATAGCCGTAGTCTGTGCCGCCTATGAGTTCTCCATTCAGATACACATCTCCCACCAGCATTATACCCTCAAAATCCAGAAGTATACGCCTCCCTTTCCAGTCATTATCCGGTATGATCGTCTTACGATACCAGCCACACCCCATCTCCTTGAAGCCTCGTGAACTGAGCCGACTCGCCACGTTTGCCACAGGATTATCGGCATCCCCCCTCTCATCAACACCGGGAGCGACCCATGGCTGACTTATCTGATAATCGTGGGGCACATTAACCGTGATCCATCCTGGAGATAACGTATGGGCAGACGCCCCGTCAGCCACATCGCCGGCATGAAACAACCAGTCACGATTCAGCGAGATCACTTCCCGCGCCTCAAGAGGAAAGGGAATGAGCCCTATCGCCACGAATACAATCAACAATAAGAGGAATTTATAGATACGAGTATTAAAGACTGAATAACAAGACTGAATAATATGCATAAATCATGTTTAAAGTAATTCTGCACAAAGTTACATTCCATAAACGAAAGAAACAAGAACAAATTAAAAAGTTTAGAATATAGCCGTAAAGATTTGGCAATTTCAGCAATTTATTCAGTGTATACACGAATCTTTTCATCAACTCCAAATTTGTGGGGGAAGCGTAATGGGCAAACTTGAAAAAATTATAAAGTGACGACAATTTTCGGTCAATCATCCGACCTACATCGGAAAAGTTTCATATCTTTGCGCTATCTAAATAATTTTCATCATGGACATAATTCTACAGATAGCTGAACGCCTGCGCGGTCTGCGCGATGCCCTTGAGCTGACTACTGCCGATATGGCAAGCCAATGCGACATATCGGAAGAACTCCTTGCCGAGTATGAGAGCGGGATGCGCGATATTCCCGTGAGCTTCATCCACCGGCTCTCTTCCACATACGGCGTGGAGATGTCGGCTATAATGTTCGGCAACGAACCACGTATGAACTCATATTACATCACGCGTGCCGGTAAGGGGGAGAAAGCCGAACGCACCGGTGCATACAGTTATATGGACCTCGCCGCAGGATTCCAGCATCGAGTGATGGCACCATTCATGGTGACTGTCGAGCCGGCTCCCGCTGATGCTCACCTCACCCTCAACACCCACGAAGGACAGGAATTCAATTTCGTCGTGGAAGGTAAACTTGAAATCTCCGTTGCCGGAAAACTCAATATTCTCAACCCCGGAGACGCAATAATGTTTGACGCAAGAAAACCGCACGGTCTGCGTGCCCTCGATGGCAGCAAAGTGCGCCTGCTTGCAGTCATATCCTAATTAATTTCTTTATTATGCTCGATCGTTTTCTTGATAAAACCGAATTTGAGAGTTATGAGGATTTCATGGAGAATTTCCATGTAAATGTACCCGAAAATTTCAACTTTGCATACGATGTGGTAGACACATGGGCGGAAAGGGAACCTGACAAACCAGCCCTACTGTGGACCAACGACAAAGGGGAGAAGATTCAATTCTCCTTTGCCGACATAAAACGCGAGAGCGATAAGACCGCCTCGTTTTTCCAATCGCTCGGTATCGGCAAAGGGGATATGGTGATGCTCATCCTGAAACGCCACTACCAGTTCTGGTTCTCCATCATCGCCCTTCATAAATTGGGTGCCACCGTCATACCCGCCACCCATCTGCTGACTAAGAAAGACATCATCTACCGTTGCCGCATGGCAGGGATAAAGGCTATCGTAGCCTCCGGCGATCCTGTGGTGACATCGCATATCAACGATGCCCTGCCGGAATGTCCGTCACTTCACGCTCTGATCTCCACCGGTCCTGTGATTCCCGAGGGTTGGTATGATTTCAACAAGGAGATCGAAAAGGCGAAGCCTTTCGTGCGTCCGGAGAATCCTAATGCCAACGACGATGTATCGCTACTGTATTTCACCTCCGGCACCACCGGCGAGCCTAAGATGGTGGCACATGATTTCACGTATCCGCTCGGACACATAATAACGGCATCCTTCTGGCACAATCTGCATGAGGACAGTCTGCACCTCACTCTCGCTGACACCGGCTGGGGTAAGGCGGTATGGGGAAAGCTATACGGACAATGGATTGCAGGTGCCAACGTGTTTGTCTACGACTTTGAGAAGTTTGAGCCGGTGGATGTGCTCCACATGATCCACAACTATGGCATAACCTCTTTCTGCGCACCACCGACCGTATTCCGTTTCCTTATACGTGAGGATCTGTCGAAATTCGACCTCTCAACCCTTAAATACTGCACAATAGCCGGAGAGGCTCTTAACCCAAGCGTATATGAAGAATGGCTGAAACTTACCGGAATCAAGCTCATGGAGGGATTCGGTCAGACAGAGACCACACTCACAATCGCCACATACCCTTGGCTGGAACCAAAGCCGGGTTCTATGGGGAAGAAGGGTCCGGAGTATGAAATCGACCTTGTAACCCCCGACGGCAGACAGGCGGAGGATGGTGAGCATGGAGAGATAATCATACATACCGACGGGCACCGTCCGTTAGGTCTTTTCAAGGAATATCTTCATGACCCGGAACTGACCCTTAAGGCTCATCATGATGGCATCTACCAAACGGGCGACGTGGCTTGGCGCGATGAGGATGGCTATTACTGGTTTGTAGGCAGAAAGGATGATGTGATAAAGTCGTCCGGCTACCGTATCGGTCCCTTCGAGGTGGAGAGTGCGCTGATGACTCATCCCGCTGTGGTGGAATGTGCCATAACCGGTGTACCCGATGAGATACGCGGACAGGTGGTGAAGGCTACAATCGTACTCGCACCTGACTATCGTCAGCATGCCGTTGACGACAAGGAGGCTCTCATCAAGGAGATACAGAATCATGTGAAGCGCACGACTGCACCCTATAAATATCCTCGCGTGGTTGAATTTGTGGATGAACTTCCAAAGACCATAAGCGGCAAAATCCGTCGCGTAGAGATTCGCGACAAGAAATAGCCGTAAATACACCCGATAAAAAATTCATCATATACAATAATCCCGTCTTGGATTGACCATCCGGTACACCAAGACGGGATTAAATATGTAACACAAAAGGTTTACTCTATGACCATCTCAAACTGGTCGAAACTCTCCGTGCGGTGTGCCAGATGACGTGTTGACGGGGATATACCAAACAGTGGTGAATATGTCTTCACCCCTATCGTCTTTCCATCTGGCTTAAATTCAAGGATACGGAGCCAACCGTCGCCGCCATTCCCTTCCCAGCCGCCGCCAAGAGTCTGGACGTTAAACATCATCTGATGCAGATTCCTCCCTATTGAATTTTTATCGACACGATACGCCACCGAGTTCTCAAAACTACCGGTATCACCCATGTGTCCACACAACGCCAACACAATATTTTTCGATGGCTTCAGAAGTTTCTCCCACACCTGCTTACCCCAGTTGCGCGGAGTAATGTCATACGGCTCATTATCCGTCCATTCAGCCGTGCGCTCGGCAAGCAAAGAATGGGTGATGTAGATCACCTTATGATTCCGGAATCTGTCGCTATCTATCAGGCGTGCCGTCCAACCAAGCACCTCATCACGCGGTGCGAACTCATTGCATACCACAAGCAACTTGCCCCATTCCGGCGACTCAAACTCAAATGCCGCATTCTCCAGCGACTCAATCCCGCTCCGATTAGGATACACTTCCACCGCGCAATCATACCATGCCTTGTTGCGTTCTATCGGGAAATATTCAGGGAACTTTGTATTCCCATTCTCGGAATGACGGTAGCCATAATCATGATTACCTGCCGATATGATATATGGCACCTTGTTGTCAAGACGCTCAAACGATCGCGACACGTTCTCCCACATCTCCCTCGACGTCTGATTAAGCATCCTGCGGTTGCGGACGAGATTATCGTTCTGCTCTACGAGATCACCGGTGCAAAGCACAGCCTTGATATTGAGATTATCCACGTTATCCGCTATCCATGCCGTCTGGAGTTCAAACAATGGTTGGTTGATATCATACTTGATATACCCCTGTGGGTCGCCGAGAAGAATCATGGAAAACGAAGCCGGATCATCCAGCTGCTGACGGTCGGCGCGATCCTGTCCCATTGCCGTAAATACCGACAGAACAACACTTACACTTGCAAGAAATCTTTTCATAACCTTAAATCTTATATTTTTCACAAATTTAAGCATTATTATTCATTGAAATTGTATATAAGTGGTATCTAACTTCATTATTTCCTTAATTCCCTTGTCGAGAAACTGAAGAATATCTGTTGACAGTATCTTTCTCCGGGTCGCAGCAATTGCGAGGGGAACGAAGGTCGGTTGGGCGCATCAGGGAAACCCTGACATTCTATCGCCACTCCTGACCCTTTGTCATATTCCCCTCCGGATATGCTTTCCGGACTCCCTTTAAGCCATCCGCCGGTATAGACCTGCACTCCAGGTTGCGTGGAAAAAACTGTGAGTCGCCGACCCGAACGCTCCGAATCAAGCACAGCCACTTTCTGCAACCTCCCCGGTTGCCAATTATCAACGATCCAACAAGTGTTGTAACCCCTCCCATATATAAGATCCGGGAAATCCGCCTCAATATCCATCCCCAGTCTCTTCGGGGATGTGAAATCCATCGGAGTTGACACCACATCCGCCAGTTCACCTGTGGGTATGAACGCGGAATCGGTAGGCAGGTATCTCGACGCATTGAGCCATAACTCATGACCCAGCACCGAACCGGCATCCTCCCCGTCAAGATTGAAATACGCATGATTGGTGAGATTGCCCACCGTCGGCTTGTCGGTCACTGCCTCCAGATGCAATTCAAGCATATTATCATCGGTCCATACATAAGTGGCACTAACCGACAGATTCCCCGGATAACCCTCATCCCCATCCTCCGACAAGAGGGTGAAACGCACCCGACGGTCATCAATAATCTCCACATCCCATATCCGGTTATGAAAACCAGACGGACCGCCATGTAAAGCATTAGGATAATCATTCTGCGCCAGATGATACGTCTCCCCGTCAATCATAAATTCGCCGTTCGATATACGATTGGCATACCTTCCGGGAATCTTTCCCGCACACGGTCCATCTCCGATATAATCCGCCGGATTACCATATCCGAGCACCACATCCGCCAGATTACCATTACAATCCGGCACAATTACCGACACTATGCCCGCACCGACTGACGACAATGTGACCGACGCCCCGGATTGGTTCCGGAGCGTCAGATAAGTTATTTTCCCTATCACGCAATCAAACGTCGCGATACTGATACCATTCTCTTTCATTCGATTTAATCTCCTCCCAACGGACGGAACTCACCATTACCACCCATCCCATCTTTCGACGTGACCGAGGCTCCGGCATAAGCATCACCCATTGACACTATTTTCAATTGCTTTTCAAATTCAGAACGTGGCAATGTAGTGTCTACGTGTATGCGTCGCTCTCTTCCGGGCAAAATAGACCTTACCACATTCTACACAAAACGACTGAAACGAGTGGTGCTTCCATTCCTATTTTGATCGATAATATATATCGCCCTTCCATTATTGCTTGGGAAAGCATCTTTAGACGACAGCTCCCATACACTAATACGTCACTGCAATTCAGTAGACAGTCTTGAGGAAATCACGTAAATGTATGTGGATGATTCCCGGATACTCTTTAACGGGTCCAACGATATCTTCCATTGTAACGACATACTTCGGGAAGTCGTCTTTGATTGCCCGAAGGTTTCCGAACTCACGTTTGATAGTCTCCTCTGTGGAGAGTTTGTAGGCAACTTGAATATAAATTGTCTTGTCGCCTTTCTTTGCAACAAAGTCAATCTCTCCGGAGGGGATAACTCCTACATATATATCAAATTCTTGAATGAGAAGATGGTTGCGTACAATGTTCTCAATGATTTTTTCAATGCTGCCAAAAACATTAGGCATCTCGTTGATGATACAGTTGCGAAGACCATGGTCGCAGAAGTAATATTTCTCAATCAGCTCGAAAATACGCTTACCATGTATGTCATATCTGGAGAGCTGATTAATAATGAGCGCATTGGATATGGACTTAATATACTTTGTTGCTACATCATTGGTCACCTTGGAACCTTGCGATTTGAGATATTTTACTATGCTGTTGACCGAGACAAGCTGTCCTACATTATCTGCAAGAAAGAGAATCAGGTTTTCCAAAAATTTAATATTGCGGATTTGTTCACGGGCTACGATGTCTTTAAGGACTATCGTGTTGTAGACCCCCTGCAAGTATGCTTTTATCTCCGGCACTTCATCAAACTGATAATTCGCCAGACCTGGCATTCCTCCGAAACTGATATATTTAAGCAACGCTTCATGACCGTCAGAAAGGTTGTGGAACCTCAAGAATTCTTCGTATCCGAGACTTCGAATGTTTATCTCGATATATCTTCCGGAAAATTTGGTAGCAATCTCCGAAGAAAACATATAGGCATTGCTTCCGGTTGCAATTATCTGACAACGGTCTTCTGCATAAAGGCTTCTCAGCGCAGTTTCATAGCCATCAATATCCTGAACCTCATCAATAAGAAGGTAATTCTCTTCTCCGAGAGGCAAATTTTCGACAGCATGGGCATAAAGATCATCAGATGTTTTGATGAAATTAAAACTGTTAAAATCCTTATCTATAAACAGCACATTGGATTTGGGCTTGTTTTGGCTCAACCAATTTGAAAGGCTTCTAAGTATAAAACTTTTCCCTACTCGTCTTTGTCCAACCAGAACAAGCATCATGCCACGGTTAAGCTGCCTGATGATTCTGTTGATGTAAATCGGACGGTCAATAATTTTCATAATCATATTAAAAATAATTCTGCACAAAGTTACATTCTATAACCGAAAGAAACAAGAATAAATCCAAAAGTTTAGACTATATCCGTAAAGTTTTGGCTATTTTAGCAATTCTTTCAGTGTATAATCGAAATTTTTCCTCAACTTGCAAAACTCACTCTAAACCGTCATAGTGACCGTAGTTGTTGAGTTTTTCTTTGTAAATATTCCTGAATTTTATTTATCTTTGCAAAACTTCTTGTAAATACTCATGCAGATGGAACGGAAAAGTGATGGGTTTGATAATCAGAAGGTGATTGTCATTCCAAATGACATTCTTAAGATTTTGGCTTCCGACAAGCTGACCCGATTGCTATATATCACGGATATCGGATTCTATCCTCATGCAGCAGGGCATTACCGTTCTCGTAAGGATGGATCCAATCAGAATATACTGATATATTGCAAGGATGGCGAAGGTTGGTATATGGTCAACGGCAAACGTTGCACGGTAGGCAGAAATCAATTCTTTGTAATATCTGCCGGAACGCCTCATAATATATGCCGCATCCGACACTAATCCCTGGAGTATCTTCTGGATGCACTTCACCGGGGAGATGGCTGATCTCCTCAACGATATGTATAATCAGACACATACCATTCCTGAAACTTCTGATTCAAGATTTGATGCAAGAAACCAGATGTTTGAAGAGATATTCATCAACCTTTGGCGAGATTATAACATCGAAAACCTTCGGTATTCTTCCATGGTGTTATGGCATTTCATCGGTTCGTTGGCGTATATCCCACAGTTCCGGCTGATAACTCATGACGACAGCACTGACGTGATTGAGAAGGCAATTTCATTCATGAAGAGTTCAATAAATAAAATCCTGTCACTTGAAGAGATTGCCTCCCATGTGAATTACTCACCATCTCATTTCGGTCTTATATTCTCAAAGCGTACAGGATTCACACCGATCAACTATTTCCACAACCTGAAGATACAGGCGGCGTGCCGATATCTTGACTTCTCCGATCTAAAGATAAAGGAAATCGCCCAAATGCTCGGCTATTACGACCAGTACCATTTCTCAAAGACTTTCACAAAAGTAATGAAGATCTCCCCTTCTGAATATAAATCGCGTGACAAGGGTTAACCCTTGCCACGCGTTCTTCACACTTAAACCATCAAATACCTTTACCTATTTATGTTGTATAAGTTTCATTATCAATCATAGATTGATGTGGCGGATGTCGAAACATATTTGCCGTTACTCTTCAAGATTCCAGACAAACTTGACACATCTACCGATCCCGACGGATTGAAGGAAGGGGATGTCATATATTGCAACAGACTGTAAAGTAACTGACGGCGTTCCGGAGCAGTTGCATCTGAATTATGCCCAAGCAAATCAATACTGCTGAATATCAGTTTCCCTTTACCGCAATTAGCCTCAAATATGGAAGCCAACCGTCGATTATTGACAAAATTATCCACCTGTTTGATTATTGGCATGGCTCCGGGAATGGAATCTATGTCAACGGTAGTGGAATGTTTCAACAAATCCCACCATTGCCAATTGCTGTGCATCTCTGTCGGGAATGACTTCAAAGCCTGATGATTCGGGTCACAGAGAAGTCCCATTGTACCAGCCTGATTCGGGAAATGAACCGGACTCCAGAACACCGGCACAAATTTACCCTCCAGTCCTCGTATGGTGGCATAATCAGGTGAGAATAGCACCTTCTCCCCCTTTTCAAGACTCTCTAAAGCCTTAGCAAGGTTATCGGTAACAACTATTTGGCTCATCAGATTTTCAATATCTGATGCCTTTATCTCCGGATATACCCATATCGACCAAGTATTGTGAGCTAACGTGCCATCCACACTCACATCAAATATTAATTTATCGGCACGACCTGTCTTGACTTCTGTTGAAACCTTACCTACGTTGGTATTCTCTCCATTAATAAGATTCTTATCAGGCAGATACCCGGAGGCGAATATCTTACCCTCCGTATCCGACAATTGCCATTTCACCTTGGCTTCATCTATATTCTCTCCGGAATAATTGGCGATACTTATATCGGCATTAAACACGTCTCCGCTTCTGTATATCGGGGTGCCGAAATATGCCAATGGCACCACAGGAGAGCAGAACTGACGAAATTCCTCAGGCTCTATCACCCCTTTCGAATCCCAGAACGCATCAAGCAGACCCACTAATGCCGTTCCCTGTCCGGGGAAATCGTGCAAGTCAAGCAATTGGAATCCGCTTATAGCCTTTGTCTTCATGGCACGTTCAATCTCCTCTTTATAAAGTATTGCAGCAAGTTTTCCTGACGCATGAGTCCAATCAGATGCCTCTCCAATCAATCCTTTTGACTCCATATCTCTCTTGACTGCCATGAAATTCAAGGGCATAAGGGTGCCGGTATATTTATCTATTTCAGAAAGATTGGGATAGACGGAATATTGACCTATCTCATGAGTGACCAACGGCACTGTTATGTTCTTCACCCCTTCATCAAAATTCTTATCAAATCTCGGTGATTCGCTGTCAAACACACCCTGACCACGCACCCAGCCATCGTTTGTCCATTGAGTGATAAAGAACTGGTCATGAGGTTCGGGATAAGCCCCATGCCCTTTCTCAAACGTAAATGACGATGCAGCATACAAGTGACGGGGATCGGTCTTTCGCATATATTCCACAATGCCGTTCAAAGTGTCGAAATCCGGCTGTAACTCATTCCCACAAGTCATCATCACAAACGACGGATGACTGCCATACTCTCTTATGATACGGTCATATTCCTTATAGATATAGTTTGTCGTAAGGGAATCCTGACCAACAGTCAGCGACCATTGAGGCAGCTCCACCTGAAGATAGAAACCCTTCTTGTCTGCCACCTTGAATGCCGCTTCAGGCGGACACCACGAATGGAAACGGAGATGATTCAATCCGTATTCTTTCGCTGTGGAAAACACTTTCTCCCAACCCGCCTCATCTGTAGGAGGCGTGCCGGTAAGTGGGAAAATGCAACATTCAAGCGTGCCTCGCAGAAACACAGGCTTATTATTTACCAAAATATCTGTACCCTCGGAACTAACTTCCCGGAAACCAAAATCCACACTCCTCTGTGCTCCGGATGAAATGACACTTGCAACCATATTATAGACTGCCGGAGAGAACTCATACCATGCCTTAAAACCAGCTCCGCTACAATCCATACTAATCTCAACATTATTCAATCCAGGAAGTAACATGACTTTCTCACGAGTCTTCACTTTGCCAACATTCAGATTAATCTCTGTAGTGACAGTATCAGAAGTGTGATTATACAGTTCCAACTTTGACAACAACGGTTTTTCCGGGTCTGTGGCATAGACTGCCATTTGGTCTATGCTTATATCCGGGAGTGCTGTCAAGGTCATATTGCCCAAGACACCGTTCCACATCACCTGCGTGTTGTTGGTATAGGCGTGTGCCAAATCATTCACAGATATGTCGTAACGTTTTGAATTGTCAATACGCAGGGTGAGCGTATGCTTCCCTTTCGTCAATGCCGGTATAGAAAAACGATGCGGAGTTGTCAGACTCTCCTGAGCAGTGTCAACCTCCTCCCCGTCAATCCACAGACGGCTCTGCCATAACACTCGTCCCAATTCCAACGAAAGCGGTCTATTTGCCATCTCTTCAGTTATCTCCACATCCCGCTGATACCATGCCGGACCTACATAAGAATATTTTCTTGTGAGATGCAGCAATTGTGTTTTTTCAAGCCTCGCATCCAATCGGCAAGAGTCGCCCTTACCATTCGTATCCATTGTGCCCGGCAAGGTGACAACATCATCCAACAATGATGCCGACCAGTTTTCCGATATACCTCTGTCAAGAGAATCAATTCTGAATCGCCATTCTCCCGACAAATCTATCTGTAATGGATTATGGTCAATGGCACCACATGCCATCAACCATAGTCCTGAAATTAATACAGATAGAATACCAATTATTATATTCCTTCTCATTTTTCCGATAGATTAAAGAATGAACGGGATGAGAGTATGCCTACATGATTGGGGTTGATTCTCTCCGCTTCGGTCAGGAATTTCTCTGCCTTGTCATAATTGCCAAGACCGAAATGACCGAGTGCCATCATATAGAGGCAATGCACTCTGTTTGTCTCATTGAGATCGCCGTCCCACACAAGAAGATCCGGTAATGACACCGCGAAGTAATCAGGTTTCTGATCCTCAAAGATATGGTTCTCTCCATATACCACCAAGCGGTTGAAACGTCCTTTAGCCTTATCAGTATTTCCCATAGCCTTGCAGCACAATCCGGCATAGAAGAGCTTGTCGGGAGCCGCATCATTATAGTAGAGAGCCGCTGTCGGTTCCTCCCGTGCTATCATGCCTGCTTTCCAGCACTCCATAGCCTTATCCTTGTCGCCATTAAGCTCATGAGCCTTACCCAACAGATACATGAAATCATTCTCCAATGCTCCGTGAAGTTTACCCTCTCCAAGATTGTGGGGATATACCAGACATTCCTCAAGCAGACGGATTGCCTCCGCAAGATTCTCCTTCGTAGGATTAGCGATGAGTCGCTTCGCCATCTCCACACGGCTGAACTGATACTGAGCAGGCACCTTGCCTTCGCCACCCTCCCACGGATGGAACGTGTGGGCATCAAGAAGAGTCTTAGCTTTCTCATAATCACCAGTGAAGTTAAGAAGAGTGATCTGTTCCAGAAGGAGATTATCACGACGGCTGACAAGTGACGGATATTTCTCCAGTAGCGCAAGACGGTCGGCATGGCTGCTGCCAAGACGCTTGTAAAGCTGGTCAAGCTCCATCAGCACACGGGCATCAGTCCGGTCAAGTTCAAACGCACGCACCATCATTTCAAGAGCCTTATCCTTATCGTTCAATTTATTATATGCCGCCAAAGCAAGGTTTCTCCATACGGTGGGGAATGTCGGGTCAAGTTCAGACGATTTTGTCCACAATGCTATGGCAAGATCATACTGACGTTTGTCGTAGTATAGATTACCAAGATAATATGGAGCACGTGCATCCGACGGATTATACTTCATAGCCACGTTGAGCGCAAGGATAGCCTCTATACGGGTGGGGAAGCAATACTCAGGTGAGATTGTCACAGCCTCCTTATACATAGCCTCTGCCTCAACTATATTGCCTGACTCATGAAGGCTCCACGCCATATAATAGCGGGTCATCGGAGTCACGGCGGTCTCCTCTATCGCCATACCCCATATCTTGGCTGCATCGGTATATGCTCCCGCCGCACAATAGTCGAGTGCAAGCTGGTCATAATCATTAGCATCCTTGCGCATCATCTCTCGCATCTCCGCATACTTACCGAGTTCATAGAGACATCCGAAGTTGAACGGATCTATTGCAAGCGATTCGGCCGCAAACTTCTCAGCCTCCTCTTTCTTCCCCATGAGCATAAGTATATGAGTCTTCAGGGCACGTGCCTTGTGGTTATGCCAGTTGCGGATAAGCGAACGGTCAACCTCATAAAGAGCATCCTCAAGACGCCCCTGACCGTTTGAGATCTGTGCACACGCCATATAGCCGGCATCCTGCCAACCGCCATTCCATGTAGACTTATAGAAACGGTCGTAAGCCTCATCCGTCTTACCTTGAAGTTTCAATGCAAGACCGAGATTAAACAGAGGTTCACCATCATACGGGTTGGGATTTCGCTTCATAAGCACCTTGACAGCCGTGCGCAGATACTTCTCCCCCTTGTCGAAACGTCCCTTGCGGATATACCACAATCCGAGTGCATTGTTGCATCTCACGTCGATGGGGTCACGACGGAGACCCTCCTCATAATAATCCACCGGATTGAATGTGGTATGACGATACTGTTCGAGATGCAGACCGGTAAGATACAATTGCTCCACAGTCTTTATCTCTTCCGGACGGAGTGCCGCCTCTGCCGCATCGGGTATAGGACGGATTTCATCCGGTTCCGGCTCCCACACGAGAAGTTCCTTACCCTTGGCATCGGATATGACAACTCTCAGATTGCTCCATTCTGCATCTCCGGACGTAATCTCCTTGTCGTAGACCATCACAGGCGACATGGTTAAAGTCTCTGAATACAGACTCTCCTCGCCATTGTAAAGAGTGATGACCACATCCTGCTCTGAAGTGGCGAACACCTTCAGACGCACCTTACCCTCTCCGGCACGGTCTATATTCATGAGAAGATCCTTGGATGCGTTCTTCACTATGCCGAGTTCGCGATACGGTAGGAAATACTGGGTGAATGATTTCTCCTCAAAAGGCATGAGCCAAGTGAAGTCAGGCTGATTCTCTGTGTAGACACCTGCCATAAGCTCGATATACGGACCATCCTCATCGGTAAGGTTGCGGTCCCAAGCCTGACCGAAGTCACCGTTACCCCAAGTCCACTGTTTCTTTCCGGGTGATACATGATGGTTTGCGACGTGCAACATTCCGGCACGTGTGTCATTCTCATACCCACCCTCAAAGTTATATTTTGAATTGACCGCCATATAAGAGGTCGGCACCTTGATATTCTTATAGTTGGAGATGTCCACGCCAGCGGAATAATCCATCTTGTAGTAAGTGCCTGTGGCAATCGGGAACGAGCTTACAGCACGCTTACCATGGTCGAACACGGCATTGACATCTGCCGGGAAAACGCTCTGATAGTCGTCATTGACAGCCACTGCCGGGTTTGCCCACCAAAGGAAGGTCTGGGGCATCGGAGTAGGATTATAGAGCACACCCTTTATTTCAAGATATGCCTTGCCGGGACGAAGGGTGAAACCAGCCATACCCTTCTGCGAGAACATGCGCTCTCGCTCGTTGACCCAAACCGTCACTGAGCCGTCGGCATTCTCCTCTATCTTGGAATCAACGGGCATATACGTCGACGGACGATGATGCTGAGGCCAGTTGAACTCTATGCCGCCGGAAATCCATGGCCCAGCCAGCCCTACGAGGGCTGGCTTGATGACGTGGTTGTAATATATGAAATGACGCTCCTTAATCTTATCGTATGCCATCTGCACACGACCTCCGAGCTGAGGCAATATCATCACCTTTATATACTCATTCTCAATCCATATCGCATCATATTCAACGTCAGTTTTCTCATTGGAGATTGACTCTATTACCGGATATGGATAGACAACTCCGCTTGAACCCTGATATACACGTTTTTCAAGAAATATTGGATTCTTTTCCGGTTCTCCGGGAAGGTAAGTAGGTATCATCACCTTCTCTCTCCATGCTTTTACCATAATATCTGTATCTTTATATGATTTTTAATTTTCACTTCTTTATCAATTCATTTTCAAGCTCTTCCAGTGACTTACCTTTTGTCTCTGGCAACACCTTCAGGAAATAGATGTAACCCGACAAGCAGATCGCGGCATACAGCCAGAACGTGCCATAGCTTCCGAGCCATGAATTAAGTATCGGGAAGGAATATGTCAGCGTGAAACAACCGGTCCAAAGAGCAAAGGTGCATACCGCCATCGCAATCGCTCTCACCTTATCGGGGAAAAGCTCCGCAAGAAGCACCCATGTGATGGGTCCGAGAGTCATGGCATAGCAGGCTATAGCAGCCACCACACATATCACCATCAATATGCCGCTGACTTGGAAATAGTAGCATGTGCCGAGAATCATGTAAATCAGCGCGAGTCCCAACGCACCCATTAGCATCAGCTTGCGACGTCCGAGTTTCTCCACCGTGAAAATCGCCACAAATGTAAAAACCACGTTGGCAATACCTGTAACCACGATATTAAAGAGCATATCACCAAGTGGATAACCTGCCGATGCGAATATCTCCTGTGCATAATTGAATATCACGTTGGTGCCACACCACTGCTGGAATACGGCTATGATCACTCCCAGCACAAGCACCGGCACATACGGTCGGCTAAACAATGTTGATAGTCCGGCATTCCCTCGCTTTTCCGCATTCTGTATGGCGACAACCGCCTCTTTTGCATAATCCTTGCCCCCTATCTTGAAATATACGATCTCAGCAGCCTCCACACGTCCCACCATCGTAAGCCAACGCGGACTCTCCGGTATGAAGAATGTGAGGACTACAAACAGAACTGAAGGGAATGCCTCTGCCCAGAACATCCAACGCCAACCGGACTGCACGTTCCACGTCGTCATCATCTCCTATGATGTCATTCCGTCCGGTATCGGATCGGCGAGAAGCATATTGACAATCTGCGCACCAAGGATACCGAATACAATTGTCATCTGATTTAGCGTCACCAATTTGCCTCTCACGTGGGTCGGGGCTGCCTCCGCTATATACATAGGCGATAATGCCGACGCTATGCCAATGGCAATGCCACCCACAAGACGGGCAATGATGAACAATGAGAAGTCATTAAACGCTCCGGTAGCAACCGCCGAGATGAAAAAGATGATTGCCGACAATGTGAGCAATGGCTTGCGCCCGTAACGGTCGGCAAGCATTCCGGCAGAAACTGCGTCTGCCAGACATCCCAATATCGCCGAACTCATCGCCCAACCTTGCATCGCAGGATTATCGCTGATTCCGAAATATAGTTCATAAAACGGCTTTGCACCGCCAATCACGACCCAGTCGTAACCGAACAAAAGGCCTCCCAACGCCGAGACCATACAAATGAAATAGACTAATCTGTAGTTATATCGATTCATGGTAATGATATTTTTTTGTTCTACTTATCATTCAACTTATGAAGTCGGTCAAACTTCATTTTCACTTTGCAAAATTACAACCTATCGATGCCTCGGCAAATAGATTTTAACTTGTAAATGATGTAAAATATCACGGAGAGATAGATTTCTTCAGAATTGCACGATAAAGACGTTTTTGAAATTGCAAAAATAGTGTAAGAATTGTTATATCTAATGGATATTGTAGCGAAGCTGCTAAGTAAACTTAAAAAATAACTTGTGAAATAATGAAGATATTCATATCGGGAGATGGTGAATCCGGAACGTATCTCGCCAAGCTTCTCTCTTCTGAAAACCAAGATATCATACTGATGGGTAATAACGACGAGCATCTGAATAATCTCGATGCCCGCTATAACATACTCACTACTTCCGGGAATCCTCTCTCGGTGAAGGATCTCAAAAAAGCCGGAGTCGCAGACTCCGACCTGTTTATCGCAGTCAATAAGAGGACTCCTCTCAATATCACCGCCTGCCAACTGGCGAAGCTATGCGGCGCACGCTCCACTGTGGCGCGTATCGACGAGGAGGAACTAATGCGTTCGCCGAGCCGGGAGTTTCTTGAAACGTCGGGAATCGGCACTATGGTCTTCCCCGAACTTCTCGCCGCCCATGAGGTGCTTGTGTCGTTGAGAAACAATTGGACAAAGAACAGATTCGAACTTCATGGAGGTCTGCTTACCGTGGTGGCGGTCAGGCTAAAGGGCAACTCCCCTCTCGTCGGGCTTACGCTACGCGACCTTGCCAATACGGAACGCACATTCCACGTGGCAGCAATCAAGCGCGGTTGGGATCTCATAATTCCTCGCGGCTCCGACACCCTGCTTGAGGGAGACACCATATATCTCGTGGCAACTCCTGAAAATCTCAATACTCTACCTGCATTATGCGGGACAGTCCAGAAACGTATCCGCCGGGTCATGATTGCCGGAGGTGACAAGTTTGCCCGCATTGTTGCGGCAAGGCTCATGAAAGACTACGACGTGGTCATAATAGAGCCAGACAGGGAGCTATGCCGGAAAATCACGGAGATTCTGCCAGACGTGACTGTGGTCAACGCAAGTTTCCGTAATCTTGACGTGCTGAGGGAGGAGGATCTGCCATCGATGGATGCTTTCCTTGCTTTTTCCGGTAGCGATGAGACAAACATAGTAAGCTGTATGATTGCTCGTGAATTTGGGGTGGGAACCGTGATAGCCGAGATTGAAGACACCCAATACATCGCCGAGGGAGAGAGTCTGAATATCGACAAGGTTATCAACAAGAAACTCGTCACCTCATCCCATATAATGCGGCTGATACTCAACAACGATGTGGAGGCCCCCCGCCTTATGTCGCTTGAATCTGCCGGAGTGATGGAGATTGTAGTGAGAGAAGGGGCGAAGGTAGCCGGAGAACGTGTGCGTGACGTGCATATATCCCGACATCTCACAATCGCCGGAGTGATTCGCGGCAGTAAAGGCTACCTCGTTGACGGCGACACGATATTGATGCCCGGCGATCATGTGGTGGCAGTGTGCCGCAACGGGCATTTCAAGGAGGTGGACCGTCTTTTCGGTAAGTCTCCTTTCCAAAAGAAATAATAGTAATATTGACCGACATGAAAACGAAAGTCATCAACTATCGCACAGTGTGCCGGGTGATGGGATGGATGCTTCTCCTGGAGGCAGCCATGCTTATTCTCCCCACATTGGTAAGCATATCATACGGAGAGAACGACTATAAGGTGTTTTTGGCAGCAATAGGATGCTGCATGGTGCCGGGTCTGCTTCTCGCACAGCCCGGCAGCGGGTTCAACACCGACGTGACCCGTCGGGAATCATATCTGCTCACAGGATTATGCTGGGTACTATTCTCAGCATTCGGCATGTTGCCCCTTATCTGGTCGCCGACATGCTCTCTCGGTGTGGCTGACGCCTTTTTTGAGACAATGTCGGGGTTCACCACTACCGGCGCGACTGTGATTGCCGATGTTGACCGTTGCTCAAAAGGGGTGCTATTCTGGCGCAGTGAGATACAATGGTTCGGCGGACTCGGCATTATCCTCTTCACTCTCGCCCTTCTCCCCGCCCTAAACAAGACCGACGGGATATGGATGTTCAACACAGAGACCACCGGCATAACCCACGACAAGATACATCCACGCATCGGGCATACGGCAAAGACCCTTTGGATGGTATACTCAATGATAACCATTCTATGTATTCTCGCCCTCTGGGCAGGACCGATGGATCTTTTTGACAGCGTATGCACATCCATGAGTTGCGTATCCACAGGCGGCTTCAGTCCTCACTCGGCAGGTCTGGATTATTGGGACAGCGCGTATATAAACGGAACTATGACAATCTTTATGTTTGTGAGCGGGATCAACTTCATAATTCTTTACAGGGTGGCAAGAGGAGACCGTAAGAGCCTCACCGGCAACGATGTCTTCAGATGCTATTGCATGATTCTGGGAGTCTCCTACATGATCACATTGCTGTCTCTGTTGATTAGCGGAGAGCCACGAAGCTTGAGAAATCTTCTCATCGACCCTCTGTGTCAGACGGTATCCGCTTTTACGAGTACGGGCGTATCATCAATGCCGTATGAGATAATGCGACCTTCGGTGGTAGCGGTCCTTACGTTGCTGATGGGGATCGGAGCATGTGCCGGCTCCACGTCGGGTGGTCTGAAAACTGACAGACTGCTTGTCATTTGCAAGAACGCACGCAACGAGAGCCGACGCATACTTTATCCCAACAGAATGAATGCCATACACGTCAACGGCACGTATCTCAGCGACGGCATATTGATAAAGATCTTCGCCTTCCTTGCATGTTACCTTTTTCTGTGGCTCGCGACAACAGTAATCACAACAATGTATGGATTCCCGGTTTTTGATTCCGCATTCGCTGTATTGTCATGCCTTAGCAACAACGGACTAGGATATGGAATCACCGGTAGCGAAGGTTCCTTCAGTGTGTTTCCGGATTTGGTGAAATGGCTTATGTCGGGGGTAATGCTTGCCGGACGACTTGAGATATTCACGATAATCGTGCTTTTCATCCCACGCTTCTGGCGAGGATAAGCGCACTCAGAGCCCTACCGCCTTCACAAACCATTTGCGCGCACTCTCCGGCATAGGCTGACCGGCAACTATATCCTTGAGTCGCGAAAATTTGTCGCGGAATGTGGAAAGACGCTCTCTGCTCTCTGTCGGATAATATTCGAGCATCTCATATATCACGCTCATGGTGCCGAAATCCTCATTGACCTCAAGTTCGGCATATTTATCCTTCAACTTCCCGAATGCCTTGACAAAACGGTGCATGCTTCCTATAGTGCCGTCAGCCTCGTCAGCATTCTCCGGGAAGACCATGTTTATCCTCTTCCCTTTGGCGCAGTCATAGTCACCAAGATCAACCACCACTGCCAACTCCTCCGGAGAATAGGTGTATTCCACAGGCATACCATCTACCGTCACTTTCTCCGGCTGCAATGTGGCATGAATCTTCACGTCAACATCCCTTTTGGAGGGCATCTCACGATAAGAGCCCTTTCTGGGTTCGAAAGTGATGTCAAGGGTGTTCCCCTCACGATGCGAGCGTATCTTTGTGACCGCGAAATTATCGGCATAGTTATCGTCGTCGCCGAAATCCTCATACAGGTCAAACTCGCCGTCACCGCCGGGATATACACTGATTGAGAGAGGAGCGGAATTTGACCGCAGATTATCGACAGATGCCGCATGATGAGGAATCACCGACCCTGCCTTGATATAGACGGGATATTCATCCATCGCCATGGTGCGTTCATAGACCCTGTTGCCATCCAGAAGCGTGCCTGACGACTCCTCATACCATTTCCCCTCCGGAAGCCATACCTTTATCTTGGAATAGCCATCGACAGCCGGAGAGACCACAGGCGCAACTATCATGTTGTCGCCGAAATAATACTGCCCCTTGTAATCGTATGCCTCCTCTGTCTCGGGATATTCATAATACATCGGACGGCAGATCGACACACCGTCGTCATACGTCTTGCGAGCCATGGAATAGATATATGGCACGTTGCGGTAGCGCAGCTTGACGGCATCCCTTATCAGATTAAGCGTCTCCCTGTCGAAATTCCACGGCTCCTTATTAAGATGAACCTTCTTGTCGGAATGGGTGCGCATCACGGGAGAATATGCACCGAATTGGAAGAAACGGGTGTAGAGTTCCAGGTCTATGATGGAGTCGCCGGGAAGGGCACGGAAGCCACCTATGTCGTGTCCCCAATATCCGTAACCAACGTTGGAAGCCGTGCTCGTAAAATAGGGCATGTATTCCAAGGTCTTCCATGTGGTGTAGCTGTCGCCGGAGAAACCAAGCTGATAACGGTGGTTGCCCAGACCGCCCCAACGGTGGAAGATAATCGGGCGGGCATCGCTCGTATTCTTCATCTTGTTGAAGAACGTATGGTTAAGCCACCATGTGTTGCTTAGGGAATCCATTTTCGAATCATATAGACTCTGCTGCCAGTCAAGCCACCAGAAGCTGACGCCCTCTTTCGTCATGGGGTCGAGGATATGGTCAAAGACGCTGTTGATAAACGTGCGGTCAGACGATACCCACGGAATATCCTTTTCCGTCTTAGGATCCACGCCATTCTCGCGTGCAATCTGAGGATATGCCTGCTCAAACTTCTTGATGCCGGAGGCAGGATGCAAGTTGAGCGTCACCTTCAGGTTGCGGTCACGCAGATAGTTGAGGAATTTCTCCGGCTCGGGGAACAGGCGGCGGTTCCAGGTCCAGCCGGTCCAGCCTCCATGTTCGGCGTCAGTGTAATGCCAGTCCATGTCAATGACCAGCACCTCCACAGGTATGTCATACGATTTGAAATTGTCGATCAGCTGACGTACCTCATGCTCGGAATAAGCCCACCATCTCGACCACCAGTAGCCGAAAGCATAACGGGGAAGAATAGGTATCTTCCCGGAAAGCGTAGTGAAGTCCTTAAGCGCACCCTTATAGTCGGAACCGTAGCCGATGAAATAGAAATCCTGTGCACCTTTCTTTGACTTGCGCTTCTTTACCCAGGGAATCACCGGATCATCATCCAGCAGGAAGCCGCGTGAATCGTCAATAAGAGTCCAACCGTCACGGGCGAGTACACCCGGATCAAGTTTGCCCGGACGTGTGCACCATTCCCCCTCTCTGTTTTCCCACTGCAATTCATCACCGTTCCACCAGTCGAGCGTGCGTGTGGTGCCCTCCAGATTCATCTTCTGTGGAGTGCCCGGCTTCCACTCAAAAGGCTTGACACCCTCAGCCGATACTATAGTGAGGTTATCTGCCGAGAAGGGGCTGTTGCACTTCTTGTAATTAAGGGTAAGTTTCGACGTGGTTATCGTCACGTTCTTCCCGTCGTCTGTCACCTTGGCGTCAGTCTTTGGATACGACCTGTTGTAGCCTATAAAACTGGGGGCATCGTTGAATTTTCCGTCGGACGCATATTCCATCCTGACAAGCCCGTCGGACACTACCGTAAAACGTTTCGTCTTGTCCTTATAGACAATTCCATCTGTCTGCGGTGTCGTGGCTGACAGAGAAAACACCGATAAGACGGTGAGACATGCTGTGAAAATCTTCTTCATTCCGTAATTCTTCATGGGATATATAGTATTTGGAAATTTCCGTCTCAGTCCTCCACATTCCCCTAAAAGGCAATCCATCAAGGGGTGCAGACAGATAATCATGTGTAAATTTAGATATTATTTTTTAATCTGACATAATATGCAGGCGTTTTTTTGAGTGATCCTCCCCTTTTTGAAATTTAAATCATATATCCCTGTTAATAAATATATTAATACTTAAAAATGTATTATTTCATCAAAAGAATGGACATACGGGCGCATACAATGTACGATAACATCAATGATTTGTACGTCTAAGCCATCTCTTAGGCACTCCAATTACTAATTTTGCGATATCGAAAATCAAACCATCATCTCTCTCCGAGGGAAAGTATAACCTACCAAACAAAACTATCATGAAAAGATATCCCTTATCTGTATTGCTCTGCTTCTCTTTCATGACAACGTTCACGTCAAACGCCAAGGAATGGAGAGTCAGTTCTCCCGACAACCGCCTTTCCGTGACTGTGAATTGCGGCAAAGTCACGACATACGAAGTAGAATATGGCAACAAACAAATCATTGAGCCCTCTCCAATCTCCATGACATGTTCCAACGGAAAGGTGATAGGACACAATGCCAACGTAAAGAAAGTGACACGCAAGTCTGCCAATGATATCCTACATCCGGTTATTCGCCAAAAAAGCGCAGATATCAAGGATGAATATAATAGTATGGAGCTTCACGCCGGGGATTGGTCGCTTGAGTTCAGGGTATACGATGATGGATTCGGCTACCGCTTCAACACCCAGTTCAAAGATTCAATCAATGTGCTTGACGAGGAAGCCACTTTCCGGTTGGCAGGCGACTATGAGACACTATTCCCCGAAGTGAAAAGCCTGCTGACTGCACAGCAACCTACGTTTACCCCTCTAAAACTTTCAGAAATAAAGACCGACCAGTATTGCTGCACCCCTCTTCTCATGAAAGGGGATGACAATATAAGGGTGTTTTTAGTAGATGACAAAAATTAAATTTATGCTGTTAAACACTTAATTTTTAGTCGATTAAATTTGCAAAAGTCCCTGAAAATTAGTAATTTAAAGGAAAAGTTTGGACGCTTTTTCTCATGAAAACTACTAATTTCAAGGACTCGGTCAAAGTTAACCAAATCCTCCCGATTATGCAAGAGCACTTTGGTCAAAGTATGAATTTGGCACGCATAAAACTCATGGCGTTGCTGCTCCATGCACTCTGTGTGGTGCAGACTGTCAGCCTCCACAAACTGGCTGATGCGATGCCTACGGCTGTAGACAAGGATTCCAACCTCAGACGGCTCCAAAGATTCTTTGCCAAGTATGTACTTGACCTTGACATCATAGCCCGTATGATTTTCTCGCTGCTTCCTGTCAAGACCGGTCTTGTGCTGAGCATGGACCGGACCAACTGGAAGTTCGGGGAGTTCAATATAAACATCCTTATGTTGGGCATAACCTATAAAGGGATTGCCTTCCCTTTGATATTCAGCCTTCTTCCGAAACGTGGCAACTCCAACTGGGAAGAACGCAAGAAAATTATGGAACGTTTTATCCGTCTTTTCGGAGCGGAATGCATCGACTGCCTTGTGGCAGACCGCGAGTTCATCGGAAAGGAATGGACAGGATGGCTCAACAGCCGTCGCATACGGTATTACATCCGAATACGTCAGAACTTCTGGATTGTCAAGCCTTCCACCGGTGAGAGAATCCGAGCCTGGTGGCTGTTCAATGATTTGAAGGTCGGTCAGGAGAAATTCTTCCATACGCTCTTTCTTCACAAAGGTGAGTATGTCTATCTTGCCGGCAGCCGGATCAAAAACTCCGATGGTGTTCCGGAATTGCAGATTCTCATATGCTTCAATCGGCCCGAGGAGGCGATTTTGACATACAAAAAACGATGGGAGATAGAAACGGCCTTTAGAGCCATGAAATCTTCCGGCTTCAACATCGAGGATACCCATATGCGTGATATGGACCGCATCGCAAGACTTGTCGCGATGGTCTGCATGGCTCTTGTATGGGCGTATCTCGTTGGTGAACATAAAGATATAAATATTAAACCGATAAGGATTCTGAAACATGGAAGAAAGGCAAAGTCGCTTGTCAAATATGGATTGGAAGAGATTTCGACCATACTTATGCGTCCGACTTATACCCCAAAATTCGATGTTTTCAAATTTTTGTCATGTACTTAAAACTTCCCCACAAAAATCACAAGCAAAATCGGTCTGCAAAATCTTAGAGTGTTCTTCTCCGGCACAAATCTTTTCGTACTTGATAAGATCAAACTTCAAGATCCAGAATCTGACGCCACTTCCACAGGACAGTCTTATCCTTTGCAGAGAGTATTCACATTCGGTCTGAATGTAAGTTTCTAAACGATTTTTCCAAATTATAACTTTTATGAATCATACGATGAAATCTCTAATATACAAAAGCACATTACTACTCCTTACTGCAGGGGTTATGACATCTTGTGACGTGCTTGACCTTGAACCGCTCGATTCCTATACGGAAGACGTGATATTCTCCGATGGCGCCCTGACAGAGGCGTATGTAACCAAGTTCTACACTTATCCGAAGAATGGATTCAATGAGATGAGCCACCGTTATTTCTGCGATGAAGCCATGTCTAACTTCAATAACAATAATGCATGGCAAATCGAACAGACCGGCTATACACCCGATATGATGGGATTCTTCAATATGTGGAAAGAATACTATACAAATATCAAGAATATCAATATCGTATTCAATAATCTTGAGAATCTTGACCGTGTACCCGAACCAGACAGGAGCACACTTATCGGAGAAGCTACATTCTTCAGGGCATTCTTCTATCTGGATTTAATATCGCATTTCGGTGGTGTGCCTTTGATCACACGTACTTTCGAACTTGACGATCCGGAAATGATGGTGGCAAGAAACTCTTATGACGAAGTTGCTAATTTCTGCGTTAAGGAATTCCAAAAAGCAGCCGATCTGCTCCCATTGAAACAGACGGGTGGAGATTTCGGGCGACTCACGAAAGGGAGCGCGCTCGCATATAAGGCCCGCACACTCCTCTATATGGCATCTCCGTTGAACAATCCTTCAAACGACCGTCAGAAATGGCAAGCTGTGGCAGATGCATGCGAAGAATTATTCGCTCTAAATCAATATTCACTTGACCCTGATTATCAAGGCTTGTTCTACAACCACATGAGCCCCGAGATCATTTTCCAGCGTCTGTATAACACGGAGTTCGGACATTGGTTCAATTGGTATAACCAACCGAACGGTTATCTCGGATGGTCTTACACTTGCGTGACTCAGGAGATGGTAGACAGCTATGAGATGGAAGACGGCACAATGCCCGATCCGACACCTTATATGGATCCGTCAAATCCTTCCGACCTCTATCCATGGGCAAACAGAGACCCGCGTTTCTACGCAACGGTCGTATGCGACGGTCAGAATTTCGTGAACCGTCCGGTAGAATATTGGGTCAATGAAGATGGTAAGACCGGTGGTCTTGATTCCGAATACTCAGGCACTGAAAACTGGAACTATTCAAAAAGTCATTATTCCATCCGCAAGTTCGCTGCCGAAGACATTACCGCACCGCGTGCAGTACGCGCCTCGAATCCTTGGATCTATTGCCGCCTGGCTGAGATATATCTGATCTACGCCGAAGCTAAGTATATGTTGGGCGATGATGCTACAGCAAGAACATACGTCAATAAGATCAGAGAAAGAGCCAGAGGTGGACGCCAAGACATACTTCCCGACGTAACTGAAAGTGGAGATGCCCTTATGGAGAAAATACGTCATGAACGTAAGGTAGAATTGGCGTTTGAGGAACAACGGTGGTATGACGTTCGTCGTTGGAAGATTGGCAAGGAGACTCAGTCCGGTATGTTCCATGGAATGAACATTATACGCAAAGCGGATGGCAGCAAAGTATATTATCTCAAAGATCTTCAGGATAGATCTTTCGAAGATATACACAACCTTGTGCCTCTTCCTGCATCAGAAATCAACAAGAATGACTTATTAATTCAGAATCCAGGATATTGACATAGGTCTAAAAACGTTCTTTCGCAGGTAAATATTAGTGCAAATATTAGGTCTATTTAGAAAGGGTCTGTAATGTGGATGTCAGGATATCCCAATCCTGATATATAGGCCCTCTTCGGGCGGCATTCCCACTATTCCGGCAATATTCGGGAATGCCGCTTTATTCTAAGAGACTAAAGATGTTTACGAATTACAAACCGGTTGCAAGAGAAAGATTATCTGCGAAAAATACTATTATTTGATCTCTCCGTAGTTGCTTAATAGGAATTAAAATATTTATTTTGCGGATGCGACACCCTCATGAGTAGGCATGCACGGGATTATGCCGTATCCATCGATAAACAAATCAACCGATATGAAACTAAAACTGACCTTTTCCGCTTTACTCGTTGCCTCAGCGGTCTCTTCTGTATTCGCACGCCAATATTGGGAACCGGATGCTAATGGAGGTATCACATGGAACGTGAGTGATAAGGAGAATCATTCCGACCATATAGAAATGGCAGGCAAAAGAGTGGCGAGCGTGCTCCGTTATGGCGTAGACCCTTCCGGTGCCTTCACCATCGACAAAAGCATGGTGTGGCCTATGCTCCGAATTATACCCAATGATACGAGAGGATGCATCATGCGCCGTTTCGGTTGGGATCCTCTGGATGCGGTAACAGTCAACGGTCGCCCTCTCCTGAATGAGAAAGTCCGTAAGATATCCCTGAAGAACGCCCTTGAAGTAGAGAGCGATTTCAACAACGGATATTACGGAAGCTGGAAACTACGCCGCTCATACTTCACCTCTCCGGAATTACCCACACTGGTAGAGAAATATGTCGTTGTCAACAACGGCAAGAAAAATCTACAGGTGGAGATTCCCGGCGGAGGATTCACCGTAGCTACCGACCCTAAGAAGGGCGTGGCAGGCTCATACTCAATACAAGGCTCCACAATAGGCGCGGGCACATACTACCTTCAGCCCTCCGATTCAATCACATTCTATGCCCAGATAACGGCAGTCGCTCCCGGTGAAGAGGTAGTAGTGGCTGATGCCGAAGCTGAGTATGATGCGCGGAAAGGGTTTGTAGACAACATGATGAGTTCACTCGTACTGGAGACTCCCGATCCGGTAATCGACAAGATGATGGATTTCGCGAAAGTCAGGGCGTGCGAGAGTATATATGCCACAAAGGGCGGTCCCCTTCACGGACCCGGCGGAGAATCCTATTACGCCGCAATCTGGGCAAATGACCAGGCTGAATACGTAAACCCATTCTTCCCTTATACGGGCTATGACTACGGCAACGCTTCCGCACTCAACTCATTCCGTCATTTCGCACGATTCATGAATCCGGAATACAAGACCATCCCAAGCTCAATAATCGCAGAGGGAGACGACATCTGGAACGGTGCCGGCGACCGTGGCGACTGCGCGATGATTGCATACGGTGCGTCGCGATATGCTCTCGCAAGAGGCGATCGTAAGGAAGCCGAGGAATTATGGCCTCTGATCACGTGGTGTCTTGAATATTGCCGACGTCAGATAAATGCCGACGGAGTGGTGGCATCCGATTCCGATGAGCTGGAAGGACGTTTCCCATCAGGCGATGCAAATCTGTGCACATCATCCCTGTATTATGATGCCCTTATCTCAGCCTCTTATCTCGCAAAGGAGCTTGGCAAACCGAATGGCAGCCAATATGCGAAACAGGCAAAACAACTGCGTAAGAACATCGACAAATATTTTGCCCACGACGTGGAAGGATTCGACACATACGCCTACTATAAGGGTAACGACGTGTTACGCTCCTGGATATGTATCCCTTTGACAGTAGGGATAGACGAGAGAGCCAAAGGTACTATTGACGCACTCTTCTCCCCACGTCTCTGGACAGAGAACGGATTGCTGACACAGGCAGGCGACAAGACATTCTGGGACCGCTCCACGCTGTATGCCCTGCGCGGCGTATTTGCAGTAGGTGCTACGGAGAAAGCTATGGAATATCTGAAGAAGTATTCCAACACCCGTCTGCTCGGTGACCACGTGCCCTACGCAATCGAGGCATGGCCTGAGGGTGGACAGCGGCATCTCTCTGCCGAAAGCGGACTCTACGGACGAATCATCACGGAAGGGATGTTTGGAATACGCCCCACCGGATTCAACAGCTTCACCTTATCCCCCCGACTGCCAAAGGATTGGGATTTCATGAATCTTAAGAATATAAAGGCTTTCGGTAAGGACTTTGATATTTTAGTGGCACGTGAAAGCCCCGATAATCTTAAAGTCACGATAATCAATGACGGCAAATCATCCGTATATAAAATATCTGATGGGAAATCCGTTGCGGTAAAACTATAAGTATCCACATATCCGGACATAGCTTTAGACATGATTCAAAGCTATGTCTGGATAATTTTGCCACTCGATATGAAATCACCTCTATTCTCAATTCTGCTATGTGGGTTAGTTGCCGGAGGATGCACGGGCACCACGGTTAATGAATGCAGCAATACCCTTTCCAATGAGGAGGTGGCTGTCTTCACCTCTTCCGACAAGGTATTGCAGAAAGCTTACGAATGGGCGAAGAAGACTGCCCTATCCTATTCCCATTCCGACCTTGACCCAGTCGGATTCTGGTATGAGGCAGCACTCCCGAAACGCGAGGCGTTCTGTATGAGAAACGTGTCGCACCAGTCAGTCGGTGCTCAGATTCTCGGTCTTCAGCCTCACAACAAGAACATGTTCTCTCTCTTTGCAAAGAACATCTCCGAGGCGAAAGACTGGTGTAGCTATTGGGAGATAAACCGATATAATGTGCCCGTGCCGGCAGACTATCTTAACGATAAGGAATTCTGGTATAATCTCAATGCAAATCCCGACATGCTTCAGGCATGCATGAAAATGTATGACTGGACCGGAGATGATGACTACATATCATCTCCTACCTTTACAAATTTTTATAAGAGAAGCACTAATGAATACATAAAACGTTGGGACCTCTCGCCTGATAAGATCATGGACAGGGATTCCTACATGAATATATCGGTGGATTTTGACGAGAATAATAATTTCCATGCGTGCCGAGGATTGCCGTCATACGTGGAGGATCTACCCGGCATCAAAGTTGGAGTCGATCTGATAGCAGCTCTTTACGGTGGATTCGAGGCTTATTCAAGATTTGCCGGACTGAGAAAGGAGACTTCTGATTCTGTATATGCGAAAATGATTGCCGAACGTTATCGGGATATCCTGGAAAATGAATGGTGGGACAATACTCAAGAGCATTACAGAACCTTATTCACCAAGGAGGGCAAATTCATTCGTGGAGAGGGAGTGCCTTATATTCTATGGTTTGCCGCTACGGAAAATTCGGAGAGAATTGATAAAATTATTTCCGATATAAACTCGTCTGAATGGAATGTGGAAAATTTATCTCATTTCCCGGAATTATTCTATCGCTACGGATATTGCGACAAGGCATACGAATATCTTGTAAGTCTCCCCACAATGTCGCGAGCCAATTTCCCGGAAGTATCTTTTGGAGTGGTCGAAGGTTGTGTATGTGGGGTAATGGGATTTCTCCCATCTTTTTCCGATAAGACTGTCACGACGCAATACCGTATAATCTCTCCTGATTCTGATTCCAAGATAACCAACATAAAGGTCTTCGACGGATATATGAGCGTGTGCCACAAAGGGAATGATTTTACTGAAATATCCAACAACACATCTTCGGACGTTATGTGGAAAGCATCTTTCATCGGTGATTTTGATTGGATAAAGACAGAAGACGGGGTCTTTCATGCCGTAAAGACACATGACATCAAAGGAAATCACATCTCATACGCCGACATCCGTCTACCCGCAAATAAATCCATAAAGGCATTTGCCTTGAAAGGAGAATCCGATATTGCGGGAAACCCTCTCGCCATGTGTCTTGGATCTCTCCCCTGAATCCTAAATGACTGAAGTTTCGCAAGCTGCACTTCAGTGGTTTAAAGTTTATAGTTTAAGGTTTAAGATTCACGAAAATCCACAAATCTTTTCATTTACAAAATTTAATGATCATAAACCATAAACTTTAAACCTTAAACCATTTAAGTGAAGCAAGTTGGAAAACTTGCGAAACTTAAATAAATGAAAATCCATAAAACCAACATACCTCATAATTTTTGAAAAAAACGTATATTTGCAATGTTTTTAGAGATCACTTAGTCCTGTGATTCTTTCAGAAACCGGGCATAACCAAAATCTTATAATTGATGAGACGTGCTTTAATTTACATCTTGATATCTTCTTTTATGACGTTGATATGCATGGCAAGTTCACCTCTTGACAAGCGTCGTATCCGACATTACACTGTAGATAACGGACTTGCCTCCAATGCGATCTATTCTTTTCATCAAGACTCAAAAGGGAGAATATGGCTCGGCACAGTAGATGGTCTTCATAGTTTTGATGGCTACACTTTCCGCGAATGGAGAGACAATTCCATCTCCTCTCTTGGATCGGCGATATCCTCAATAACGGAAGATGACAAGAACCAATTGTGGATAGGCACGAGCCGGGGAATAGTGATTTTCGACCTGCTGAAAGAGGAATTTAAGGAATTGGATATAGCCCCCTCTTCCGGAGTGAGAATAAAATCTCTGGTATATGACATTATATTTGATTCCAACAAGCAGGCATGGATTGCAACCGGAGGGGAAGGCGTATTCCGTTATGATCCCACGACCAAGATATTAAGACAATATCCGGCAATAACCAAAGTCAACAGTGATGCCGTCAGAGATATAATGGAGGATTCTTCAGGCTTCCTATGGATTGCCACGCAGAAGGGATTAAGCCGATATAACCCCATACAAGACAGATTCATACCGGTCGGTAATTCAAAAATCGATGCCCTTTCCCTTTTTGAGGATGGCAAACACAATATATGGATCGGGTCAAGAGACAACGGTCTCTTCATGCTCGACAGGACCAACGACCAGCTCGTGCATAAGCTCAGTCCGGATAATCTACACTCGGTCATCATGATCCGCGACATTGCCGAATGGGAACCCGGGCAATTGCTTATGGTTTCCGATCTCGGTCTGATTTCTTACGACATCGAGACTGATGAAGTGTCGATCACGAAAGCCGACAACAACGGAGTCGGCAACAAGCTAAACGACAACTATCTCCAATCCATTTTCATCGACAATGAGGGTGCATTATGGATAGGGACCTATTTCGGAGGTGTAAACTATGTGTCGCCTTATCAGAGGCTGTTTTCCCATTATTACAAGGGCAACACCAATCTGGGGGCTAAAGTAATCAGCGTTTTTGCAAAGGCTGCTGACAACAACCTGTGGCTCGGAAGCGATGATGCCGGAGTATTTCTTTGGGACCGCCATGATAATTCTTTCACATCAATATGTCATCATCCCCTGCTCGAGAGCTCAGCTCATCGGAATATACATGCAATCCTACAGGATGGCGACAGCCTGTTTGTCGGGATGTATCTGGGAGGTCTTAACATAATCGACCTGAAATCCGGCAACGTGAAAAACTATAAACTTGGGGAGTCGTCATTCTCACTGTATTCCTCAAGCATATATTCAATCTTTAAGGATTCCTACGGTGATATATGGATAGGCACTGCCGCCGGACTGAATCGATATCGCCGCCAAACCGATGACTTCGAACGTATTTTTGAAGTGCATCCTGCCGACGTATGCTTTATGATGGAGGATAAACGCGGATTTCTATGGGCTTGCACAAATGATCAAGGGATATACCGCCTTGACAGGAAAACCGAGAAATGGCAGCAATTCTCCGCTGACGATAATAATGATTTTAACGGGCTCCCCACAAACGCCGTGGTCACTGCCGCTTGTGATGATGAAGGGAAAATGTGGTTTGGCACCGATGGATTCGGTCTGCTCAGTTTTGATTATGATTCACAAAAGTTCACAAGAATCGACCTGCCGGAGAAAATCCGGGTGATAAATAAGATAATCCCATACGGCAAGATGCTTTGGCTCGCCACGACCAAAGGTCTGTTCTGCTACGAGCCGAAGAGCGGAGTCATTCACCCATACGATAAGGATTTCGGACTACAGGACAACGTGTTTCTTCCCAATTCCGGACTGATGACCTCCGACAGACAGATTGTGATGGGAGGAATCAACGGATTCAATGAGTTTAATCCTTCCAACATGACTCACGAAACCCTCAAGCCGGAAGTTATCCTTTCGGATTTCCAGATTTTCAATAATCCTGTTGAGATTGGTGAGGATTCTCCCCTGAAGGAGTCGATAGCCTATTCCAAGGGTGTCACCCTCAACCATAATGAGAGGATGGTGAGTTTCAAGGTGGCTCCCCTAAGCTACATCAATCCCTCGCAGAACCGCTACCGGTATAAACTGGAAGGATTCGACAAGACATGGAATGAGGCGTATCCCGGCTATCCCCACACCTACACCAACCTCCCTGCCGGCGAATATCATTTTAAGGTCAGCACCTACAATGGCAACGGCGGATGGAATGAAGATGCATTTGATTTCACAATAAAAGTGCTACCACCATGGTGGTGGTCTACCCCGATGATTCTCATTTATCTCCTTGCAATAGCTGCCGGAGTATGGTATGGTTATCATATCATCATAAGCAAGCAGCAGGAGAAACTCGCGAAATTGTCTGATCAAAAAGACCGGGAACTTTATCGTAGCAAGATTGCATTCTTCACCCATATCGTGCATGAGATCCGCACCCCTCTGACGCTAATACTCTCCCCTCTTGAAAGTCTGGCTCACTCTGACGGCGACATTTCCAACAGCCGGAAGAATATCGACATAATGGAACGCAACGGCAAGCGATTGCTGTCGTTGGTGAACAGGCTCATGGACTTCAGGAAGATTGAATCCGACGATATGAAAATAAATCCTGAGTCCATCGACCTTCGCCAGCCTTTGCATTATATATGCGATGAGTTTGTCGTCTCAGCCGGATTAAAGGATCTGGATATCTCAATTTCCATTCCCGACTATCCATGCGTGGCTATTGTCGACAGGGAGGCATTCCGGCAGATTGTAGACAACCTGCTCTCAAATGCAATGAAATTCTCCAAATCTCAGATTAGAATCTCCCTCTCAAAGGATGATGACGGAAATATTCTGCTCTCGGTGAAGGATGACGGTCCGGGCATACCCGTAGATGAACAGGAGAAGATTTTCACGCCATTCTATCAGGTGGAGGAGAACCGTCCAAGCGACAATATAGGCACCGGACTGGGTCTGCTCATAGTGAAACGATATGCCACCCTGCTGAATGCCGTGGTAAAATTGGATAGTATGCCCGGCAAAGGTGCTGACTTTACAATCATATTCCCGACTACGGATCAGGTGCCGGAGGAAGACGCTGACGAGGACATGAGACAGCAATCCTCTGAAGAGATGCAGGAACAACCCGAGCAGACATCCCCCAAAAGGGATCAGCTCCTCATTGTAGACGACAATTCAGATATGCTCTCTTACCTGAATGACCTGTTGTGTGAGGACTTCGACGTGGTGTGTGCATCAAATGCAGAAGAGGGTCTGAAAAAATTGGATGAGATAGAACCCTCATTGATCATATCCGACATAATGATGCCCGGAATAGATGGCGTGGAGTTCTGCCGGAGAATAAAGCATAACCTCAATACGAGTCATATCCCCGTGATTCTACTGACTGCAAAGGTGGAGGATTCCGACTTTGTGGTGGGACTGGATAATGGTGCCGACCTCTACGTGACCAAACCATTCTCACCGAACGTCATAAAAGCACAGATAAGGTCATTGCTTTCAAATCGGAATCTGCTCCGTCAACGATTCAAGACAGACCCTTCAAAAATCCAGGAATTTATTCCCGGGAGCAGTCTGGACAAGGAGTTCTTCAACCGGATAAACGAGATAATCACGCAAAGGATGGCAGATCCGGATTTCTCTGTCGATATGCTTGCCAAAGATGCGGCAATATCCCGTACCGGATTATTCACAAAACTGAAAGCCATCGCGGGTATGACTCCAAACGAATACATCCGGCAAATACGACTTCAGAAAGCCGCAGAACTCCTCGCGTCGCACACCTTGCAAATAAGCGAGGTATGCTGGCAGGTAGGATTCTCATCGCGTTCCCACTTTGCAAAGAGCTTCCAATTGAAGTATGGAATGACCCCAACCGAATATCGTAACCGACAGAAGTAACCACCTATCTATTGCCCGGCAAGCCCAATGAATAGTTAACTGAATATCGTAACTACTCACGTATAGCAAGCAGCTGTGATGACACGGCATAGCGATTGATCTATAAGACCAATGCCATAACTGCATCCCATCGCATTAGTGTTAATACATATTAAAATATACACATATTATTTGAAATATAGTAAATTTTATGTATGTTTGTCAAATCAAACCTTAAAACCTAAGCTATATGAAACAGTTCCTTATTTTAGCAGTGCTTCTTGTCGGCAGTGCATTGTCGGCGGATGCCTACATAGTGAATCTTTCGTGTAAGGCTGTCCAGACCATAAGTCCGGATTGTTTGCCGGAAAACGAGTGGAGAGAGTATATCGCTGAATTGGAGGCTGCAAATTGCGGCTCTGATACGGACAAGGAGGAGGATAGGCCGGAGGAGCCGTCAGAGACCCCTTATAATTGAAAGAATCAGACAGCATGGTGTATACACCATGCTGTCATTACTTGAAAAAATAGTCATATTTATATATAAATGCAGTATAGATGGGAAAGGATATCACCCGTTTTTTTATTTTGACAATGATTTTATCGTTCTGTGTGTGTGGAGGAAAGGGAGAGTTGCTTGATCTGCGGCATAGGAAAATCAATGTGGTAGACACTGCATATAATGAGGTTGTCTATGTCCATATTGCTGTGGATCCATATAAGAAGAATCCACGAGTCACATACGAGATGCTCTCCATAGGTAAACGTTTCCATAAATATGGAGGTTATGACGATTATCAGATGGATTCCACGTTTATGAGTGACCCGGATTTCAATCCTAATCATGAGGAGTATGTGGAATGGGGACGACAGTTTGAAGACACGCGTCAGGATGTCGTAATAAATCTTGAGACCAATACCATTGATTATTATTATAATAAATTTTGGTACTGCAACCGTTATTCTGAGCCGATTCCTGAATTTGCATGGGAACTGGAAGATGGCGAGGAGGATGTCATAGGCTATCGTTGCCGGAAGGCGAGGGTAAAATGGCGCGGACGGGAATGGACTGCATGGTATTCCGATATACCGGTTGATGCCGGACCATGGAAATTCCGCAGACTGCCGGGGCTGATACTGAAGATGGAGGATGCTACGGGTCAGCACAAGATAGAGGCAATCGGCACGAAGGATGACGTCTATCCGATGGGGTATGTAGATTCACTGTATAGCCGCCGAACGAGGGAGTTCGCGCAGAAGGCGGAGAAGGATTATTGTGAGAATTTCGGAAAGATCATTGCAGACTCCGGTATGCTTCTTGAACCGGCTGAAGAGCTGGAACGCCTGCGCAGGAGCAAGAAGAGGCGGTTCTATGCCCCTATCGAAATCGTGGGTGCAGAATAGCATCCGTACATCTGGCGTGTGCCAATATTTTCTATTTTTAATCCATGGGATATATGAAAAATCGGTTGTTCATATTGGTAATAATATTTTTCTCTGTATTAATATGCAGGGGAGAGTTACTTAAATTACACCATACAAGCATCAATGTGGTTGATACGGCATATAATGAGGTGGTGTATGTTCATATTGCTGTGGATCCATATAAGAAGAATCCACGAGTCACATACGAGATGCTCTCTATTGGCAGGCGCTTCCATAAGTATGGTGGCTATGACGATTATCAATGTGATTCCACATTTATGAGTAATCCGGATTTCAAGCCTAATCATGAGGAGTATGTGGAATGGGCACGGCAGTTTGAAGAAACACTTCAGGATGTCATAATAAATCTTGAAACAAATACCCTTGATTACTATTATAATAAATTTTGGTATTGCAACCGTTATTCAGAGCCTGTTCCGGAATTTGCATGGGAATTGGAGGATGGCGAGGAGGATGTCATAGGCTATCGTTGCCGGAAGGCAAGGGTAAAATGGCGCGGACGGGAATGGACTGCATGGTATTCCGATATACCTGTTGATGCCGGACCATGGAAATTCCGCGGATTGCCGGGGCTGATACTGAAAATGGAGGATGCGTCGGGTCAGCACAAGATAGAGGCAATCGGCACGAAGGATGATGTCTATCCGCTGGGGTATGTAGATTCACTGTACAGCCGCCGAACGAGGGAGTTCGCGCAGAAGGCGGAGAAGGATTACTGTGAGAATTTCGGAAAAATCATTGCGGACTCCGGTATGCTTCTTGAGCCGGAGGAGGAACTGAAGCGATTGCGCAGGAGCAATAAGAGGCGTTTCTATGCCCCTATCGAAATCGTGGGGGCAGAATAATTAGGTATGCTTTTGCTATGCTTGTTGTCATAACCAATTATGCCTGTGTAAATATTATGAAGATACTAAGGAATATATTGTCGGCAATGGTGCTGCTGTTGGCGTTTCTGTTGCCGACGGTAAATGCCGGTGTGATTGTAAAAGGGAGAGTGACCGACACGGAGGGTAATCCGCTTGCCGGAATAATAATACGCCTTTATCAGGATACGAAGGTAAAGGGTTTTGCCAATTCCAAAAGAGATGGATCGTTCGCCGTAAAGGCGGACACGATCACACTGCCTGCTCTGCTGACTTTCGCTTCCAAAAGTTTCGGACATAAAGAGATCACAGTCGAGTCGCTGACGGATTCAATATATGCGGTGCTTACTCCGGAGCATTACCAGATAAAGGAGGTGGTGGTAAAGGCTCCGCGTGTCAGAGTAAAGGGTGACACCATCACATACGATGTGGCGGCACACACCGGTAAGGGTGACCGCAGCATTGAGGATGTCATAAAGAAGCTACCGGGCATTGAGGTGAGCGAGACCGGAGTCATTTCGTACGATGGGGAACCGATCAACAATTTCTATATAGAGGGTCTGAATCTGATGGGGGGCAACTACGCCGTGGCATCGCAGAACATAAAGCCGCAGGATGTGGCGGCAGTCAGCGTGTATGAGCGTCACCAGCCGAAGAAAGCCCTGAAGAACGTGGTGGAGTCAAAGAGTGCGGCATTGAACCTGAAACTGAAAAAAGGGAGTATGCTGAAGCCGGTCGGATATGTGTCTGCCACGGGCGGGTATGGCGATGAGACACTATGGGGCGCGAATCTCTACACCATGTTTATCTCTCCGAAAAATCAGACGATTGTGTCGGCAAAAGGGAATAATTGGGGTAATGACTATGTTGCCGACAAGAAGTCGGGCGACAATGCATTCACCTCATTCCCTGTGAAGCCTTTTGGTGCGCCTTCAATAAAAGGATCGCGCTACATACTTAACAAATCTGCTTACGCCACTACCAATACCCTCTTCAAATTGAGGGAAGAGCTGACACTGACCCTCAATGCGTCATACGGTCAGGATGACGACGGCTACGACAGCTATTCATCCACTGAATATCTTGCCACCGACATGGCCAACCCGATATATTCTGAGAGTGTAGACAATGGAATCAAGAAACATTCGGTCAATGCGGGCGTGAAGATAGAGAAGAATTCCAACGGTCTGTATCTGATGGATCATTTTACTTTCAAGGGGAGGTTTGACAACAATGACTATGACATAATCAATACATCCGGAATCAACCAGAGAATGAAGGGGGATAATTATGCGTTTAACAACAATCTGTCGGTCATAGCCAACCGCAACAGGAAAGTGTATAAACTGGATTCCCGGACGTCGTTCAGCAACACCCCGATGAATCATATCTCGGCGTATGATGCCGCGACCGGGGGGATGACGTTGCGTCAGGACGTGACAGGACGCAGTTTCCATAATATGGAGACAACAGGATTCTCTTGGGAGACGTCGCGCAGGTCGCAGGTGGGCACAGATGCCACATTCAATATCGATTACGACAGTTTCCTCTCCAATGCGGTCAATGGTAGGGAGTCTGCCGGCAGGAATGATATTTCCGGTCATAACCTATCGTTGGGGTTGGCTCCATATTACAAGTATGTGATACGCGGAAAGATTGTCTTACAGGCGACATTGCCGTTGGAATGGCGGAATATCAGATATACGGATATCGTGTCGGAGAAATCTCACAGATTCAATAAATTCTACCTGAATCTTGATCTTGACCTGTTTTATAAATTCTTAAGAAACAACGAAATCACGTTTAATGCCGGATGGCGGCACGACACAGGCGACATACGCAACTTCATTGAGAATCCCATCTACACCACGTTCCGCAACAGGACGACCCTCGGCACGGGCAGCCTCATAGAGTCGCTCAACAAGTCGGCAACGTTGAGATATTCGTATAAGGACCAGATGCGTGGATTTATCATGCGCGGGTCGGTGTCTTATTCCTACAAGACCGTCAATTCCACATCCGTGTATGATGTCAGTCAGGATGGCACATCGAGTTCATCAGTCAATCTTGACTCTCATTCCGATATGACTAATTTCATGGCGACTGCCATAAAGCATGTGTATTCATGGCACAGCCGTTTCTCGTTGAACGTCACCGGGATGTCGATAGGCAGGGAGAGTATGCGTTCGGGAAATGTAATCAAGACCCGTAATGACATATATACCACCTCATTGTCGGCGGAATCGGATCTGCTGAACGATATGCTGACGCTTACCGGTAATTTCTCATATTCCTACACACGTAATTCGTTCCATGGCTTCATGCCCGACAATAATCTTTCAGAGATTATGGTTAATGGTAAGGTGTCGGTGTTCCCGGTAAAAGGATTGGAGATATATGGCAATCTGTCGTTCAACAGGTCGCAGCTTGCAGAGGATAACTACAAGTCGAATCTCTTCGTGGATGCCGGGATAAAGTATAAACTTCGTAAGTTTGATTTCACCCTGTCGGGCAGGAATCTCACCAACCTCAGGAATTATGGCTACACCCTTTACAACACTCTCGACATAACGACATATTCCTACAGTCTTCGCCCGATAGAGTGTGTCGCCACCGTCAGATTCAATTTCTGATAACATTACTGAAGTTTCGCAAGCTGCACTTCAGAGGTTTACAGTTTATAGTTTAAGGTTTAAGATTCACGGAAATCTACGAATCTTTTAATTATAAATAATTTAATGACAATAAACCATAAACTTTAAACCTTAAACCATTTATGGTTAATTATTGTTAATTGAGGGTTTTCATATTGCAAAACTACAAGGATAGTTATTATCTTTGCAACATAAAACTACAAAAGTAGTTAACGCAAGGATATGACGATTATGAAGAATGACAATCAGAAGAAACGCCTCACGGATAAGGAGGAGGAATTGATGCAGTTGCTTTGGGAACATGGTCCGATGCCGGTCAGCCAACTCTTGGAACTGTATCCTGAGCCACGTCCGCATTTCAACACGGTCTCTACCGTGATACGGCGTCTTGAAGCTAAGGGATTCGTGAATCATGAGGTGGCGGGGGGCGCCTATAGATATTATGCCGTAGCGAAAATGGAGGATTTCCGCAAATCAAGTTTCAGCAGATTCATCAAAAGCTATTTCAAAGGGAGCTACTATGGCGCGGTATCAGCTTTAGTGGCGGATGACAAGATTTCTGCCGATGAACTGCGCGAACTTCTTGATCTGGTAGAGAGAAAGTCGTCTGTACGGAAAAACGGACAGACAGATTGAATCATCATGTAATCAGGACTATTATGGGAAGTTTCCTTACATATTCTTTGGTAAGCGGATTGATACTCGCAATTCTGTTATGCGCCTATCGGCTGTTTCTCGCAGGTGAGAAGCAGCTCGCTTTCAACCGGGGTGTGATATTGTCAATATATATCATATCTTTCTCTACCTATCCGTTGATGCAGCTTGCGGATAAGATGTCAAGCGTAGCGGTAACGACTACATTTACTGAAATCGCTAACCACCCCATCTCATTAACTAATTCGGGAAATTATCCCTCTCAACCGATATGGGGCACAATACTGATATGGATATTTGTCATCGGCATGTCGATATGTGCGCTACACTCAATCATTACTTGGACAAGAATCATCCACGTCATAGCGAAAGGGAGAAAATATCGCAAGGATGGGTTTATATTGGTATTGACCGATAACTTTTCGCTTGCTCCATTCAGCTGGATGCGGTATATGGTGATGAATCGTGCAGACTATGACGCTTGTCCCTCTGCAATCGCCACACATGAATTCCACCACATATCGTCCTTTCATTGGCTTGACCTGCTTTTGGCGCAAGCGGTAATCATAATCAACTGGTTTAATCCTGCCGCATGGTTCATGCGTGATGAACTGATGCTTGTGCATGAATATCAGGCTGACATGGCGGTGATTAATGCCGGTCATGACCCGCGTGAATATCAGATGTTGTTGATAAAAAAGGCTGTTGGCGCGAGATTCCCGTCACTTGCCAACAGCCTGAATCATAGTAAACTTAAAAAACGTATCACCATGATGTACAAATCAAAATCAAGCGGAGAGCAGCGTCTGAAGGCTCTTGCGCTCATGCCTGCCTTAGGGCTGGCTCTGATGGCGGCGGCATTGCCGCAAGCCAAGGCTGCAATAAGCACCATCGACAACAGCCGGATGCTTCCCGACAAAGTTACAAATTTTTCTTCGGATGTGAAAGACTGCGCGGAAAAACCGGGCTTTATGCTTCAAGTGAATGGTGAATATTCCATTACCGATTCAGTGATTAAGGCCGAAAATCCGATCTCCATTGTTATCCCGAAAGATAACCCCGATATCAAAAATGCCCCCAAATACTATATTGATGGAAAAGAGGTAAGCGAATCTGAGCTAAATTCGATAAAGCCGGAAGATATTGAGAGGATTTCCGTATTCCGGAATCCGGATAGAACCTGCGTGACATTAAAGGAAGAGGATTCTTTTGAAAATTCCCATATCCTCACACCTGATGGGAAACACAACTCTCCTGAGATCACGATTATGGTAGATGGGAAAAAGATCTCAAAGAAGGAGTTAAAAGCCATAAAATGTGAAAATATTGACTCAATCAGCATAGACAAGACCAAGGATATCATCTACTTCACGCTGAAAAAAACTACAGAGAAGTGATTTCTCCCGATTGGACTTATTGACTGATTGCAACGCAATAATGCTGATCTGCACCCCAAAAGCTAACTTGGACGGTTATCCTCCGTATGAGCCTTTGGGGTGCACTTCATTATTTCGCGTTGTATAATATATCTCTGTATTCAAATAGTTCCCTCTTATCAGGATTTACCGGTCGGTCGCGCGGTTCGCTGATAGAATTGACTTTCAGATGCGGCTTCAGTCCGAAGATGCTCATGTCATAGTCATTGACGAAGCGCAGAAGCTGAAGTTTGTTGACCACAAACACCCGTTTCGTCCTGTAACGTCCCCATCTATTGTGTGACGGTGTCATCCATGGTGGGATAGGTAGCATATAATAGTCTGCCCTACCTTTCATTTTGCTTAGGCTATCAGGGGGAAACTCCCCTGTGACGCAATATACATTCCTTGTATCCTCTTCTGGAAGTGCATACGCCACCACCACACGATAGAGCGTATCCAATGTCTGATTGTCGATATAGCTTCCGGTCAACCTTGTGCCGTTGCCCGCACACCATTCGTAGCTCGTCTGCGTCCTCACTCCCGACTCCCCTACCGCAATCGTAACCACATCGGGCAAGACCCATCTCAACAGACTGTTAGTACCCATCATTGCCATAGGGAACATCATAATCAGCCCAGCAATATACGCAATCCTTTCCTTCTTGACCTTTGTCACCTTACACCAGAATAGTGAAGACACTACAGTAGCCAACAGCATCAGAACAACAAACGTCCATCTCGCCCCATCATTCAACAGAGCAGCCTTAATAATGATTATATCCATCACTACTAACGATACAGCTCCTGCAACATCCAATACGCCATTTACGGTCTTTATCAGACCCTCCATGACTGACTTCGAATCCGAATTATCGGAATCTTGCAATTCAGGATTCTTAGCAGAAGCCGGCTTAGCATCCTTGGCAAGCCTCCCGCTACATCTGATGCTCCATAAAAAGAAACGATACCACAGATAAGCGAACAGCGGGACACAGATAATCACACTGACATATTCCAATTCCAACGGAGATAATACCATGACAAATAGATTTTTCCACAAATTAAACAATAATTCCGCTTACCTACAAATTTCCCTCGCAAAATCGCTTACACAAGTCCGGATAAATCCACTTTGTATATTCCTATGCCTTCAGTTTGCGGTTGGATAAACATAATCATATAGATGGGGGCATATACAATTTTACCAATATTCTCAAAATTCCCGTTACACAAAACCAACGCTTCTGTAAATTCATACGGTGAGTCATTGATCAAATTTGACAATGCGCTATGACGTTGATAATCTTTCCCGGATTTTACTTCTATTGGAAGCACTGATGATCCAATTGATATCACAAAGTCAATTTCTCCACGTTTCTTATTATTGTAATAATATGGCGTCAGTCCATGACACAGCAATTCCTGTGCAACCACATTCTCAAAAACCGATCCATAGTTGACAGAAGGATCACCGGTTATCACCTTCAATTGTATGCCGTCCACATATTGCGAAGCAAGTAGTCCAACATCGTTGGAAAATAGTTTAAACAGATTACGAGTCTCTGACAATTTTAATGGCATCTTCGGTTCCTCAACATTATACACCGGGATAACTACACCCGCATCTTTCAACCACAAGAAATTATCTTGATACCTCTCAAATTTAGCATGCTCGTTTAACCGTTTTAAAATAAACCTCTTATTCTTGGCATCAAGTTCTGAAGGCACCAAATCAAATATCTCTTTTATTTTAAGTTTATCTCTTTGTGCATATTTTGATATGTCCATCCGATAAAGAGTGACTATATCTCTCTGTACATTCAGCACATTATTCAAGTTACTTGTCGAAATGTATTCTGCAACCGCTGCCGGCATCCCTCCTACAACTACATATAATCTGAATAATTGCATCATTTTGGCATGAACGACAGAATCCACTTCCGAACGAGAATCCCAGAAATTCCTAAGTTTATCCAAAACTGATTGTGATATTCCCAAATTTATTACAAATTCCTCAAAGTCTAAAGGGAAAACCTCTTTTATCGACATATATCCCACCGGCACTGACCTGATATCTTTCAATTCCACTCCTAATAATGACCCACTAAGTATATAACGAAATCGTCCGTCATCCACTAAGAATTTTATTGCTGTCACGATATTTTCACAACACTGCACCTCATCAAAAAATATTAGCGTCTTACCCTCCTCAAGTGGGATATTTATAAGAGCTGACAACCGAAGTAGAATCTCATCAGCAGATGTAATATCTCTAAATATTTCAACTGCATCACTATTTTCTATGAAATTAATCTCTATAAAATTCTTGAAACTTTTCCCGAAACTTCTAATGGAGTAAGTTTTACCCGTTTGACGGGCACCGGTCAGCATTAGCGCATTGCCTGATGTCTCATAAAAATTTTCAATATATCCTTTAATCTTTCTATATAACATAATCTGTTTATTTTCAAATTAATAATCTAAAGCATGCCGCTTTTCCAATACAAAATTAGCTATTTATGCCGCTTTTCCAACAAGAATTTTGTTAATTTTGCCGTTTTTCCAACTTAAAATTTGTTAAATATGCCGTTTTTCCAATAAGGATTCCATTTTTTATTGTTTCCCCTACCAAAATAATTTACTTTACAAATATCAATACTTAGACTCATATCATTCCGGTTAAGACCAGATATAAACGACAGCTTCCGATTCATTTTCAGGATGAATCGGAAGCCGCATATTTGATTATGATTTCCGTAGATTTGATTACGGTTTTGGTTTGCGTCCGGCGCGTCGGAGCGCGTCGGCAACTATCCATTGAAGCTGACCGTTGACAGAACGGAACTCGTCGGCTGCCCAACGTTCGAGTGCATCCATGGTCGGTCGGTCAAGACGCAACAGGAAACTTTTCTGAGGCTGCTTTTCAGGCATATCCCTATTATTGATATAGTGTGCCTGTGTTGACTACCGGTTGGGCAGGCTCGTCGGCGCACAACACCACAAGCAGATTGCTCACCATGGCGGCACGACGCTCGGCATCAAGCGTAACAACATCCTGTTTCTCCAGATCGTCGAGTGCCATCTTGACCATGCTGACAGCTCCCTCCACGATCTTCTCACGCGCAGCTATCACAGCCGACGCCTGTTGGCGGCGAAGCATGACGGCGGCAATCTCCGGAGCGTAGGCAAGATAGTTGATACGCGCCTCCACCACCTCTATACCAGCCATTGACAGACGTTCGTTAAGTTTCTCCTCCAGACGCTCATTGATCTCATGTCCACCCGAACGCAATGTGATCTCTTCCGAAGCACTGTCGGCTGTCTCATTGTCGTAGGCATAATGACCCGTCACCTCACGAAGTGCGGCATCACTCTGAATCCTAACGAATGAATACAGAGCCTTGTCCTTGCCATTGACTATCTTTAGATCCTTACCCTTTTCCAGAACCTCATCATCGGGTGAATCAATATCGAATACGGCACGATACGTATCTTTCACCTTCCACACAAGTACCATACCGATCATGACAGGATTGCCTATCTTGTCGTTCACCTTTATCGGCTCAATGTCCATGTTGCGGATACGGAGCGACATCTTCCTGCGGCTCATGAATGGATTTACCCAATAGAAACCGGTCTCTCCGAATGTACCACGATACGTACCGAACCAGATCATGACGCGCGTCTGGTTTGGCTGCTGAGTGAAGAAGCCTATACACATTATGAGGGTGATGAGAGTACATGGGAGGGCTATTGCAACCGCGATACCGGGATTGCTCTCCGCCCATATCAGCAATGGTACGATTATCGACACAAGCAGAAACGTCAGGAGCAGCGTCAGCATAGCGAAACCGGGAAGCACCTTTCCGGCATACCGGTACTCATGACCGGGATTTGAAATTGAATTTGACATAGTTATATAGTTTTTTTGTTTTGATTTATGATATTATTTTGATATAATATCGATATGCAAAACTACATATTTTTTCCGTAATTTCCAAGTCAAAATCAAAAAATAAATCCCAACACCACTCTTTTCTCAAAAAACGATATCTAACTATTCTATTAAATAAAATAGCAGTAAAATAAATCTGTTATACATAATGCACAACAGATTTATTATCTTTGTCGTTGATAAAATTTTGAGATATGAAAACGATACAGCCATGGTTCAGGGAGGTCGTCTCTAATGTATCTCCTGAGATAAAGGAAGAAATCAGGCTCACAATGGGAGTGTCTGATAAACTTGATGCATTGATGCACGAAAAAGGTATAAGTAAGGTGGAACTTGCCAGAGCTCTTGACAAACGACCAAGCGAAATTACCCGTTGGCTAAGTGGTCAACACAATTTCACACTCCGTACAATTGCCATACTTTCAACATTCTTCGGGAAATCGCTGATCGAAGTTTCAGAATAATTCATAATCCCATAGATTTGAACATTGCTTCAACAGAGGATGTATCAACAGACGGTACATCCCGAAATTTGCCGCTACGCGCCTCCTCTATGGCTGCCTTTGTCACCTCATTCGGTTCATTATATGCGACATTAAGAAGTATGCACTCAACAAAATTATTGAGACTACGATGTTCTCGCCTCGCCATTTCTTTCAGACGGTCTACCAAGTCTACATTCAAACGGAACATAGTGGCTTTCTTTTGAATAGTTGCTTCCATAGTGCTATCATTTTGTTTGCAATTTATAACATTTATTCTTTACAAACAAACTTGTCTTCCCAAAATAAAACTCCACTGTAAAGATTTAGTCAAGATTAGCATGATTATGACACTATTTTATCTATTTATTGCCCTATCATGACTTGGATTTTGAAAACTCGTTGATTCTACGTAATTTCGCCGAAAAACCAAATAATCATGAAAACTGATACTCTCAGAAAAATCTTATTATGTCTCGTCCTTTCGGTGGTTTGCTCCGTATCGGCTTCCGTAGTAGACAAACATGGTTGGCTGAAAGTGGGAAACGGCAAATTGACCGATGAGTCGGGTAATCCTACCCAATTGAAAGGGGTAAGTTTCGGATGGCATTGCCTATGGCCTCAGTTCTATAATACCTCTGTTGTCGATAAGGTCGTCAATGAATGGGGTGCCGACATTGTGCGCTGCTCTATCGGGCTTGACCTTACCGACAGATCCTTCGAAAAGAATCCGGAACTTGCCTATGCCTGTGTCGACAGCATAGTTTCCGGTGCGGTGAAATCTGGCAGCTACGTCCTCATCGATTTCCACAGCCATGAAAACAACCTACCTTTGGCTAAGGAATTTTTCACCGCCGTGGCTAAGAAATACGGCAATCTTCCCAACGTGATATATGAAGTGTGGAATGAGCCACAGGAGGTGGAATGGAGTGAATGTAAGCAATATGGCGAGGAGATAATTCCGGTAATACGTAAATATGCCCCAAATTCAATAGTTATCATCCCGACACCACGTTGGGATCAGGATGTAGATAAGGCTGCTGATGATCCTATCACAGACTATGACAATATCATGTATTCCTTACACTATTATGCCGCATTCCATAAGGATGACTACCGTAAAAAAGCAGAATACGCACTAAAACATAATTTGCCTATATTCATAACTGAATGTGCATCCATGATGCACACCGGCGACGGCGTAATCGACCCTGCTTCTTGGGAAGAATGGCTGAAAATGGCTGATGAAAACGGTCTGAGCTGGATAGCATGGTCTATCAGCAATAAGGACGAGACTTGCTCTATGCTACGCCCGTCGGCTTCTGCCAATGCCTCGGAATGGACTGACGCCGACTTGAAGCCATGGGCAATACTCGTGAAATATTATCTCAATAAATAAATCTGAACCACTCTGAGTTATCAAAATATCTCAGATTAAGTAATCTACACTTGCACTTCCGAATGAAAAAACTACTCTTATCTGCGTTCTCCATAGCATTAGCTATAGGAATAGATGCAGCCGACCTGAAGGTGAACGTTGACCTGAGCCACGACCTCTGGTGGAATGCTCCGGAAACCCCCACCGTGAAATTCTCTCTCGCCGACTCCCTCAGCAGAGCAAACGAATCCAAGATACGTTTCTTTGTCACTCCTGACACTGACGAGAATAGCGATATATTCTCCGAAGAAAGGGCTATAAATATCCCTAAGAACGACAGTATCAACCTCACCTTCACCCTACCTATCTCCCAACCCGGTTTCTACAAATGCTTCATCGAGGATGACGGCAACGTGATACATCGTTTCAACATAGGATATGAACCTACAAGCTGCATCTCCTTGCCTGACAGCCAACCCGACTTTGACACATTCTGGCAACGTGCGCTCAATGAACTCGCTGCCGTGGATGGGGAATACAAGGTTGTGCCTGATAAGAAGCAGTCAGGCAAGAAGCGAAAGGCATACGATGTGGAGATGAAATCATGGGGAGGAGAAACCATCCGGGGGAAACTCTATGTGCCGGTTGCCGACGGGAAATATCCCGCTCTTATATATTACAACGGATATGGCGCACAACCTTGGGATTTTGACGTTGACGGTCGTGACGATCTGATTGAGTTTGTGACAGGCGTGAGAGGTCAGATGTATAATCAGCCGTACAACACTTACGGCGACTGGATACGCTACAATCTTGACAAACCGGATTCCTACTATTATAAGGGTGCATTCATGGACGCGGTGCGTTTCATTGATTTCATATCCCAATATGAAAAGACCGACACCGACAGGATTTTTGCTGAAGGGGGAAGTCAGGGTGGCGCGTTGACGCTTGCAGCCGCATCTCTTGACGACCGGTTGGCGGCAATATGCCCCTACATCCCATTCCTATCAGACTACAAGGATTACTTCAAGATCGTGAATTGGCCTGCTGCTCCGGTAATGGAGGAGGCAAAGCTGAAAGGATTGGATGATGACACACTCTATCGCAATCTGTCATATTTCGACATCAAGAATCTTGCACGGAGGATAAAGTGCCCCGTCATGATGGGAATCGGGCTGCAAGACCCCACCTGTCCACCCCATACCAACATGTCGTCATACAATCTCATCACATCCCCGAAACAACTCATAATCTACCCTACCTGCGGACACACCGTCGACTATTCCGATTGAAATCCGCGTCGCGACAAATTCCTCCAAGACAAATAAATAAATCCGCTATATAATATGGGAACAGGACTCCGCACCGGAATCCTGTTTCTTTTTTTATCAAACCATGTCTTTCAACAGAATGGAGATTTAAACGTTGTATATATGAGTGACATCGGTAACTCAATTATTTGTATTTTTCTTAGAAATTGAAATTGCATAAACTTATTTATACAATTTCTCATAATCCTTTGGAACCGTATGAAATTATTAAATAAGATCTCTGTCAGACGTGCTTTCCGCACGCTCTTTTTAGCTACCGCAATGGGTAGCACAGTGGCTCTGTCGGGCTGCTCTTCACTCAACATGGATTCCCTGATGAGTGGGGCATCAAAAGCCATAGAGGCCGCAACCATATCCGACGGTCAGATACAGAATTATGTGCATGAGTATATCGTATATTCCGACAAGCAAAATAAGGTGGCACCCCCTTCCAACCAATATGCGCAGCGACTCGCAAGACTCACCAACGGTCTTAATTCAATCGATGGTGTACCGCTGAATTTCAAGGTGTATCTCACTAATGATGTCAACGCATTTGCCTGTGCCGATGGAAGCGTCAGGGTCTATTCCGGATTGATGGATCGTATGACTGACGACGAGGTGCTTGGAGTAATCGGGCATGAGATAGGTCACGTGGCTCATAAGGACACGAAAAATGCCTTCAAACAGGCTCTGATTAACTCCGCCATTCTTGACGGGATAGCCTCCACTAGCTCTCAGGCTGCCGCCTTGTCGCAATCGCAACTTGCCCAACTCGGTTCATCCCTCGTAAGTGCGAAATATTCACGCTCGCAGGAAAGCAACGCTGATGATTATGGCTACGATTTCCTTAAAGCCAACGGCAAGAATCCTTGGTCAATGGCAATGGCGTTCTCAAAACTCGAATCAATGGAGGCGGGAGCACAGACCAATGGAATGGCACAGATGTTCTCATCCCATCCATCTACGCCCGACCGGATACAACACATCATCGACCGTTGCCACAAGGACAAGATAGCACCGCCGGCAGGGTGTAATCTAAAATAATACGACAACCTCACACATATATAGGGGGCTTGCACACTATGCAAGCCCCCTGTAATTTATACAGTCTAAAATATCATTCGGCAGTAATGCTTCTGATTATTGACTGCATCTCTTCGTAATGCTCTTCCATGCTACGCAACAATTTGTATTGGGCTCGTGCCCGGACCAGATTATGCGCCGGATAACGGGTCTTGTAGTAGGTGTCGCCGTCTATGTAGTCCATGAGGAACCGGAGCACTTGCTCAAACGTGATGTAGAGTGCAGAGAACGCAAGGTTATCAATCTCTGCATCGGTCAGTGCCTCACGGCATTGCGACAGGTAGCCCTCCGCAAATCCGCGGAATATATCAAGCGAAATCTCAACGTTATCAAGATTACTGTCGTCCTCCTTACCTGTGTTGGCATACGAACGGATTGCATCGCCGAAGTCATACAGCACCGGTGCCCTCATAACGGTGTCAAGATCAATGACACACAATACATCCCCCTTCTTATCAAAAAGGATATTGTTGATCTTTGTGTCATTATGAGCCACACGCATCGGGATGGAGCCATCCTCTATCTTCCTCTTCAGCTCCATCATCCTCTCCTTGCGGCTCTCTATCCACTCTATCTCCTCTTTAACGGCATCCTTCCTTCCGGCGGCATCGCGCGACAGGGATTCATCCCATTGCTCAAAACGGAAACGCATATCGTGGAATCCGGGGAGCGTGTCATGCAATTCCTCATGGAAATCAGCAAGCTGACGCTGGAACCGTCCTATCCCTATGCCACCTTTCCTCGCTATCCCGGCATCCGACACGCGGTCTATCGCCATCACGTCGGGTATGAGTCTCGACATTGCCCAGTAATTACCCGACTCATCCTTGTAGCATAACTCTCCACTCTTTGTAGGCACCACATGCAGCACCTCAAACAACGGATTGCCACCCGCCTCCTTCACCTTGCGGCTAATATGCGCCGTCACCCGATCGATATTGCTCATCATCTCCGGTATATTCTTGAACACATTGCTATTCTTGCGCTGCAAGATATAACCCGGCACTGCACTCGACACTTTAACAAAATAAGTGTCGTTGATAAAGCCCTCGCCAACAGATTTGACAGACTCAACCCGTCCGTCAACCTTAAAATATTTTGCTATTTCTATTAGATCCATTAAGAAGCCCCCGACCCCCTAAAAGGGGAATATAGGAATTTTAAACTATAAACCTTAAACTATAAACTAATACTCAATCTCATCCCACTTAGGGGGTTCCACCCCAAGAAGATGACGCACGAAGAAATCATATCTCTTGTGCTCTCCGAAGCTCTCTCCCAAAGTGTGGTGCACACCCGGAAGCACAACAAGCTCGAAATCCTTGTTAGCCTTGATCAGCGCGTCTGCCACCTGCATTGTAGATGCAGGGTCAACGTTGTCGTCCAATTCTCCCACAACAAGCATCAGTGGACGGCTGAGTAGATGTGCATTCTCCACGTTTGACGCCTTGATATAGCTCTCATCAATCGGATAACCGAGCCATTGCTCATTCCACCATATCTTGTCCATGCGGTTGTCATGACAGCCGCACGCTGAATATGCAGCCTTATAGAACTCCGGATAATGCAGCACAGCCGTAGTCGATTCCTGACCGCCGGCTGACGCTCCATATATCCCCACCCTGTCAATATCAAGATACGGGTATTTCTTACCTGCTGCCTTTATCCATGCGATATGGTCAGGCAAGCCGGCATCCACAAGATTCTTATAGCAGACGTTCTCAAACTCACGGGTGCGGAAAGAGGTGCCCATGCCGTCAACCATAACTACGACAAAACCAAGTTCTGCCAACGCACTCATATTGCGGTTATAGGCAATGAACGATTTCGGCACATACTGGTCGCCGGGTCCCTGATAGATGTATTCCACCACGGGATATTTCTTCGTATCATCGAAGTTTGACGGGCGATATATAAGCCCCCACATCGGGGTCTTGCCATCACGTCCCGGAGCCACAAACACCTCCGGAGCCTGCCATCCTGCTGCCATAAGCTGCGACAGGTCGGCTTCCGCCACCTTCATGATCTCCTTTCCGTCAGACGCATCCCTGATGACTGTCACAGGGGCATCTGACACGGTGGAATATGTATCTACAAGATACTTGTAATCCGAAGAGAATACCGCACGATGCGTGCCCTTCGCCGGAGTGAGGTCTGTCAGTCCGCTGCCATCGAAATTAATCGAGTAATAGCGGATGAAATATGGATCCTCATCCTTGTTGACACCGTTGGCGGAGAAATATATCTTACTGTTCGCCTCATCTACGTTGACCACATCACGCACGTACCAGTCACCCTTGGTAATCTGATGGGTAGGCTTACCGGTGGCACGGTCATACATATAGAGATGATTGTAATTGTCGCGCTCGCTGCTCCATATTATTCTCTTACCGTCTGCAAGTTTATGACGGAAAATGCGTATCCAGTTGACGTATTTATCATGACTCTCATCTACAAGAGGACGCACACTGCCATCCGTGGCAGAGAGTTCAAGGATACGGTAATTCTTATGCCCGCGCTCATTATATTCAAACGTCACTCCGCTGCTGTCGGCGTTCCATTCAAGTGCCGTAAGATCAAATTGGTTGGGGAATAAGTCGGTGGAGGGGGAAATGACACGTCCGCTCTCAACCTCCACAATGATAGGATGCTTGAAACGCAACTCATCACCCGGCTTGGCATATTCCTGCTTATGCAGTATCGGCTGGCTACCCTGTGCCGGAGACGACTCCACATAATAGACGTAACGTTTCTCTGCACTGCGTATCTTGTTGAGCGCGACGTTGCGACTGTCGGGCGACCAATAGATATAGGATGAATAATAATTGGCAAGCGTGCCATCCTTTGTCAGCTGACGCTCCTTCTTATCTGCCAGATTCCTCACCCAAAGATTATTGTCGCGCACGAAAGCCTCATACTTGCCGTCGGGCGACACGACAGGCGCACCATCCTTCTCCTCATTCACCACCATCCAATGAGGCTGTTCGGGAGTCGGTGGTACAGTGCCACGGTCAGTCAGCACCCCTTTCTTGCGGTTGACGTATTGCCATACGTGTCCATCCCGTTCAAACCATAATGTATCGGCGGCACCGGTGGTCCTCAGACGTTCAAGTCTGAGATCTTCCGGCTTCACGTCAGCCACCCCGTTTGATGAAAGCGCGGCGGCAAGTGCCTTATGGTCAAACATCGGTCGGCTAACCTTACGGGAGGCATCGACAAGAGTATAGACCTTTGCCCCGTCGGAATCATCAGCCATATACCAGAAACATGAAGTACCGTCTATCCACCGGGGATAGATACGTCCGTTGGGCACCTGTCCGTAATTATATCTCTTCGACAGGCTGTATGCCCGGTTGTAATCCTCAAGAGTGCCCTGGGCAATGACAGTTGCCGATGATGACAGAGCTGCAGCCAGAGCCAATATTATGATATGTTTCATACCCATCTATAATTTCAGTTTAATGATTTAGCTGTCTTTCTTCCGGCAAAATACTGGTTGTAGACCAAACCGCCTACAATCAGACAGAGACCACCGTATGTGGTAGGCACTATTCTCTCACCAAGCACTATGGATATGAAGAAGAGCGACAGGAACGGGGCGAGATAGCACATCTGGTTGATGAGAGCGGGGTTATCAGTGTGGCGTATTGCAAGACCGAAGCAGATGAACGGCACGCCCATCTCGAATGCCCCGATGTAGGCACCCGACAGCAACGCCTCGGTCGACATCGGCTGCAACGGTGAGAACAATGTGCCTATCAGCAGATAGACCATGCCGAAAAGGAAGGTAAGGAAGAGCGACGTGCCCTCACTCACCTTATCTTTGAGCCCGTCGTTAAGAATCCAGTAAAGTGCCCACAGGAATGCACTACCGAATGCCAGCACGATTCCGAATACCGACACACTGCCGTTGATCGCGCTTCCTCCCAATGATATGAGTGCCACACCAAGTAGCGACACAAACATCCCAAGATATTTGGAACGCGGTATCGGACGATGGGCAAACACTGCAAGGAGCACGGCAAGGACGATAGGCCAAAGATAGTTGATGGGCTGAGCCATCTGTGCCGGCAGATAATCGTAGGCAGTGAAGAGCACAAAGTAGTATGCCACGGGAGCCACAAGCCCCAGTACGGCAAAACGTCCCCACAAAGTGGGGGTAAGGCTTCGCAGCTCGCGCCATGAACCGGTAGCGAATATCCACAGTGTGAATATCAGCAACGCGGTGGCACATGCCACTATAAGCATCTCGAATACAGTCATGTTGCGCAAGGCGACTTTGAAAGCGGTGGCGACAGTGGACCAGCTTAATACTGCCACTCCTCCAAGCACCACCGAACGTGCGGAAGTTTTCATTTTAAGGTCAGTTAGAAAAGTTTTCCAAAATTAATAATTTTCAATTGATTTGCAATCCTATTCTGGAGATTTTATGTTGCACCATGATAAATCATGATATGACATGATACATCATGAAATATCATGTTATATCATGTCATAAAATGAGCGACAGCCCGATGCGCCGACGAGCGGAATCTACATCCAGCACCTTCACCTCAACACGCTGACCAAGTTTCAGCACATCTCCCACATTGTTGACGCGCTTACGCGACATCTGCGAGATATGGATGAGCCCATTTTCCTTTATACCTAAATTCACGAATGCTCCGAACGCCGTGATATTATTAACGATACCGGGAAGCACCATCCCCGGACGTAACTCTTCGAAATCATTGACGCCCGCTACGAATGCCTCATTGTCGCCGTCGATGCGCGGATCACGTCCCGGCTTGCGGAGTTCGGCTATTATATCCGTGATTGTCTCCTCACCAGCCAATCCGAGTGATGCCATCTTTTTCACGTCAATCTTATCCAGGAGTGCGGAATTGGCTGCCAGATCGCCAGGTTTCACTCCGAGCTGACGTGCTATGGCAGTCACTACCCCGTAGCTCTCCGGATGAATACCGGTATTGTCAAGAGGTTCCTTCCCTCCCGGCACTCTCAGGAAACCGGCGGCAAGTTCAAATGCCTTGTCACCAAGACGTGGCACCTTCTTCAGATCCTTACGGGTGGCGAAATCGCCGTTCTTTGCCCGATATGCCACGATGTTTGCAGCCAGTGCCGGACCGATACCCGACACGTATGACAGCAGTTTTTCCGAGGCTGTGTTGACATCCACCCCGACGGCATTCACGCAACTCATCACTGTGTAATCAAGTGCATTCTTAAGATTACCCTGATCCACGTCATGCTGATACTGCCCCACCCCTATCGACTTGGGATCAATCTTGACAAGTTCGGCAAGCGGATCAATCAGCCTACGCCCTATCGACACCGCCCCACGCACTGTCACGTCTTTGTCGGGAAATTCCTTACGTGCGATATCAGAGGCGGAATAGACGGATGCGCCATTCTCACTGACGATGTAGATGGCCTCCGGATTCATCAATCCACTTGCTTTGAGGAATCTTTCCGTCTCACGCGAAGCGGTGCCATTACCAAGTGCGACGGCATCCAGCCTGTGAGTCTTGATGAGCCGCGACAATATGCGTGTGGCTCCCTCTATATCCTCACGCGGTGGCGCGGCATAGATGACGGTATCCTCAAGAAGATTCCCCTGTGCATCGAGTGCCACAACCTTGCAGCCGGTGCGATAGCCGGGGTCAAGGGCAAGTATCCTCTTCCCTTTCAACGGGGCTGCGAGAAGAAGCTGACGGAGATTGTCGGAAAATATATCAATGGCTACCTTATCCGCCTCCTCTTTCAAGTCGGATGAAATCTCTGTCTCAACGGATGGACGCAGCAATCTTCGCGAAGCATCCTCCACCGCCTCACTTATAACTCCGGCGCAATCCCTTGATGCTCCGTGCGGCATGAACGAACGGCATAATGACTCGTCAAGACGGTCATCCTCATCCCCTAACGTATATTTCACCCTTACCAGTCCTTCTCTCTCCGCACGACGTAATGCAAGATACTGGTGTGAGGGCATACGCCTGACAGTCTGTGAGAAGTCGGCATATCCCGACAATGGGGAGTCTGACAGTTCCTTCTCCTTACCCTTCACTGTCTGGCATACGATGGATGCGTTACGACGGTAGACGTTGCGGGTTATATTGCGCAGACGTGGAGATTCCGACGCCCATTCCGCTATTATGTCAGCGGCTCCGGCTATGGCATCCTCGCAATCCTCCACACCATTCTTACCGACGAATCCGTTAGCCGCAGATGTGCAATCGGAAGGTTTGCCCGACATTATCATCTTAGCCAATGGCTCAAGACCCTTTTCACGTGCCATCGTTGCGCGTGTGCGTCTCTTGGGTTTGAATGGAGCATATATATCCTCCACTCCTGTCATAGTGTCGGCGATCTCCAAAGCATTTTCCAAAGCCGGAGTCATAGCACCGGCATTCTCTATCGCCTCTTTCACAAACGCTTTCCGCGCTTCCAGCTCGCGCTCTGATTTCAAAGCGGACTCAATACCACGCACCGCCACCTCATCAAGCGATCCGGTGCGTTCCTTCCTATACCTGCTGATGAACGGCACAGTCGCCCCCTCATCAAGCAATTCAGCCGTAGCCTTTACGGCATTCTCCCTCAATCCAAGTTTCTCCGCAATTCTCTTATATATATTATTCATATCCAAAATATAATCTACAAAATGTAAACTCAAAAAAGAATAATATTCTTTGAAATCATATAAACTTCAAATTCTGAATCGCGAAGTGAACAAAAAAAATTGAAACCGACAAATTTTTACAGACCAATCTTCCTTTTCTCCATTAAAGTTGACAAGTTTCAATAAAAAATAAATGCAACCAAAAAAGGTTGCATTTAGTACAGCATTGCGCTTATTTACGGAAGATTCATTCGTGATAATCGGTTTCCATGAAATCGTCATTACCCTTATAGTCTGCATTCTTAGGATTGACCTTACCGTTGGACATCGCACTTATCATTGCCCCCCTATTCCGTCTGCCATAATCCTTCATTTTAAGATAGGATTTTCTCTTGGATTTGAAAAGTTTATCCTTATTGATATAGGTTTGCTTAAACATCTCATTACAGGTTTCCAATCCTGTTATCTCAAAACCGAAAAGTCCGTCATCCGTCACCGCCTTCATTATAAGACCCGGAAGCCCGCAGAGCTGCCAGGGACCATCCTGCACCGGCACTTCCGGAGCAAACCAAGCCTTCCACTTGCGTCCGTGATAGTCAGCAGTCGCCATGTTGCACTCATAGCCCAACACTGTCATGGTGGAATCTGCCAATTCCCAATTCAGGTCAGACATATCCACGTTATACTCATAGAAATCCGGACTTATCCAATCATAAACGGTTATCTTACTCTCCGGGAAATCCTTTATTGCACGATAACGGCTCTTTCCGGACAATCCTAATTCATCCAATTTTTGGAATAAATTTCCAGAGTTATCTGCCAGGGATTCCTTAAGTAATTTGGAAAAAGTTTCATCATATATCCCTCTCCCGACGGGATCATTCATAAGGGAATCCACATAATACGTCTGCGGGTCATAATAATATGATGTTCCCTCACCAATCTGAAGTATGAATTTATCAGTCTTGGTGTACTCTTTTCCTGTACCGCTTCCCAGAATAGACCATTGTTCATACTGTGCCTTAAGAAATGCCTCATGTCGCTCTTCTGCCGAAATCATGTGGCAGATGGTTGTAAATAAAATTACAGCAGTGATAAATCTCTTCATACTTTTAAATTTAGTTAGAAAAACGGGTAATTTACTGAAGTTTCGCAAGCCCCACTTACCCAAAACAGATGATGCAAAGTTAAAACTAATTATTTAACGAAACAACGAAATACTTAATATAGATTGGTTAAAATTCATTAAATATCTCATACAAATTTGTTTATAAAACAAATTGCCGGAAGAGAAACATTTCCCTTCCGGCAACCGCATCTGAGTTATGTATGAAGTCGTCAGTAACCTTTCCTCAGACGCATATCATCTATCTTGATTCGCAACCGATATTATTTTGCCTGCGGCACTTTAAGTCCCATTGAAGTGATGTAACCCTCCTGTGGCACGCAGTTCTTCAACTTGCACTGTTCTATGAATTTGTCAAGAGCCACCTTTGCCTTAGCCCTGTCAGGCTTAGCCTCTCTTATCTCGGCAAACGTGTGGTGCGGACCCTCTGCAAAACGGACAACCTCTTCCCATTCCTCCGGCATCTGTATGCCCATCATGCAACTGTTCTCGCGCTTCTTGTAGGGCCAGAATGTATAACCGATATTATTGTCTTTCATCGTCTTTACAAACTCTGCCTGCCATTCATCAGTGTTGTGACCGATCTCGCCCATATACATTGGACGGTTGCTCTTGTCGCGGAAATCGATGTATGACTGTATTGCTGCCGGTGTCGGGTCGCCGCCGTAACGATGACATGTGAACATGAGCTGCGGATCATAGTCAGTATCCTTCAACGGCTCGAAATTACTGTTCCATTGTGGTGCTCCTATCAATATAACGTGGTTGGGATCCACCTCCCTGATAGCTGCCACGCATCTCTTGTGAAGAGGTTCCAGCTTGGCATTAAGCTCATCCTGATTATCAAAATATGTGGCTATAGGTTCGTTGATAAGCTCATAACCGAGAATCACAGGCTCATTCTTGTAATAGTCGGCTATCGTGCGCCATATATCGCAGAACTGCTGCTGGCTCTTCTCGCTCTCCAGAAGCCACGGATAGCCGTAGGAGTCATCGATATTGTCACCTGTCTGTCCGCCGGGGGCATCATGCATATCGAGGATAAGATAGAGATTGGCATCACGGCACCAGCTGACAACGCTGTCAATACGTGCAAATCCATCCTGTGAGGATGTGAGACCCATGTAGTCCTCATCTGTGAAGAGTTTATAGTGGAATGGCAGACGGATGGTGTTCGCGCCCGTAGATGCGATATACTCTATATCGTCGCGGGTGATATAGTTATCCTTGAATTGCTGCCAGAACTCAGCTGCTGCATCCGGACCGACAAGATGGCTGAAGAGATCGTTGATTTGTCGTGGCGCGTTCATACGCTGGAATCCGAACATGTATCCCTCCGGATTAAGCCAGTTGCCGAGATTCGTGCCTACGATAAATAATTTCTCCCCGTCAGGCTTGATAAGATCATGACCCTTTACCTGAACAAACGTCACCTCCTCTGTGGTGGCATCGACATTCTGTGCGCAACTCCAAGCCATAGAAGCGAGCAACAATGCGGAAGCTCCGCATACGACTGATGTCTGTAACTTATTCATATAAATGACGTTCTGTAATTTTTTATTATTATTTATAAGAATGGCTCCCCTGTTCAAGGATGACAGAGGAGCCACTATTACCTAAAACTCAATCTGATTCCTTAGATTTTATAACTTTGCTTATCTATTGTGCAACCATATCATCAATCACGGTGTTCCTGCACGATTATATCCTTGACCGTCACCTTGGTGCCTGCCGGATTACCGCCGAAATCAAGAACGATATTCATCTTCTCAATGTCGATGCCCGGGAGGTTAACCCATTTATATGTGACCTCATCATACGCCTCCACTACAACGCGGTCTGCCATATAGAAGATATTGTCGTCTTCAGAAGACACGCACTTGAATGTCACGCCCGGAAGATCCTGATTGGAATTGAAGGTCACACGGAAGTCATAGTTCTTATCTGCGCTTGTGGTCATGTCGGAGTTGAACGCGAACTGTGCCTGCCATTGGTCGGTAGTAGCCTCAGGCAATGTGAGGGTCCAAGAGTTTGCCTCCTCCACGAGTTCCGGATTATCTATCTGTGCCCATCCCGGAGCATAATAGTAGGTATTCTCATAAGTGCAGCCATGGAAAATATTGTCATCGCTGTTGACATCAACCCAGCTTACCGGAGCTTCCGGCTCCTCCTCTCCCGGAGTCGGGAGGACTGTGCCGTCGTCATCGGAATGCTTCTTGAAGACTATACCGGAGACTACGAAGTCTGTATCAGGATAACCGCCGAAGTCGAACGCTATCTTCATTACGCCGTCAAATCCGGGGAGATCGGAGAAGTAGTAGCATGAGCCGCCGCTTTCAAATGGCTGCTGTGCCGCCGTGCCCTCAAACAGAACGTTGTCGTCACCAATCTGCTGTACCTTGACAGTCACCTTGCTATCTACGGGAGAATCAATGTAACATGAGAAGTCGTATGTCTCTGCTGCCGAAACCTCAATGTCAGTCTCGATATGCACCTGACCTTGCCATTGATCATTGCCCATGGCTGCCGGAGTGTGGAGCGTGATCTTATCGTTCGCTACTTCAAGCAGGTCCGGTTCAAGACCGCCTGACCAGTCGCCGGGAGAGAACCATGTGGATGCCAAAGAGATATTGGCGTTTTTCCACATATTAAATTCGCTGTCATACTTGAATCCCTTGAAAGAGGTGTCTTCCGCCCTCGGCGCGATGATATACTGCCATGCTATTCCCTCACACTCCTGAACAAGCGTGATCTCGCTCTTGCTGAAATTAGCTATGCGATATCTGGGATTAGCGAAAGCCGCCTCTGTCGGAACGTAGGGGAACGGGGTGTTGGCGGGAAGCACAAGATAGAGGTTGGCTCCTTCCGGAGAGAGTGTGAACGTAGTCTGCACCTCTCCGACAGTCACACGGAAGTCGTTATCGTCATTCGGATTGTTGACCTCAAGACCGGGAAGAGAATTTACCCCCTTATTTACGTAGATTGTGCCTGACGCTCCGGGATTGAAAGTGTAAGTGCCGGATGACTCGCCTCCGTTATCACCGAAAGTAAGGATATTCTCATACAGACCCTCTGCCTCTTTCGCACCCGGTCCGCCATTCCACCATCCGGTGGGATTGCTGCCGTCGGGACCGCAACCGATGTTGCCATCCTTTGTTCCGTCGACCGACCATTCCTTCGAGGAGTTGTCGGTCAACGCCTTCATATAGGGGGTGAAATCGAAGATTGTGTTGGCTATATGGATGGTGCCGTTGACGGTGCCTTCAGACACGCCGTTGGCATTTCCCACCTTCATCTCAACCGGATAATCTCCGGCGATTGTTATGAGATCGCGGTAAGTGAGGGATGTGGAGGGACGGGTGCTGCCGTTAACATACCATATCGGATATACGCCCTTAGCATTATTGCCATTGGCATCGAGGATATTGAGTTCCACATTATTGAGTTCGTCAACCGCAATGCCGATCTTATAGTCGGAGGCTTTCGGCAAGCCTGCCATCGACGGCTGGAAGACCGATTCCTGCGAGCATGCGCTGAACATGAGGATTGCTCCTGCCATGACGCTGCTCCTGAAGATGATATTTGATTTTTTCATTTTTTCAATTTCTAAGGATTACTGGAAATACTGGTCATTCTGCTTGAGAGTGCCATGACACATGTCAATCTCATCCTGCGGGAAGGGGAGATATTTCTTGTTGTCGGTGTAGTTGCCTGTGCGGTCGTCAGGAATCTCATTCCCTTTCACAAGGAGATCTTTTGCAAGACCGGTGCGGATGAGATCCCAATAGCGTTTCCCCTCACCGAGGAATTCCCATGCGCGTTCCTGAATGATGTTGTCGAGTGTGGCGGGCACAGATTCAAGTCCGGCACGTGAGCGCACCATATCAAGGTATCTCTGTGCGTTCGACGAGCCAAGCTCCGCAGCATTCAGAAGCACCTCGGAGAAGCGATACAGACGCAGGTTGTTGTTGTAGTTGAGGACTGCATCGGCAATCTGTCCGGAATTGCCTCCGATCTTGCCTGCATATTTCGCAAGGAAATAGCCGGTGTCCTGGAAGCCCTTCTGATAAGAACCCTCTTCAGGCTGCCATATACTTGCATCTCGACGCTTATCATTTGCATCGTAAGAATCAAACGTAGACTTACGCACTGTCGCAAAGCCCCAGCCTGTATTGTCGTGAATGCCATCTGCGCTTGAATAACCACGCGGCAGAATCATACAGGGCACCACAGTGCCGCCGCAGGTGCCGCCCCAGCTCCAGTTACGGTTGGCAAGATAGTCGGAGTAGTTGATTTCAAACACTGACTCTGAGCACCATTCTCCCGTCACGTCCCAAATAGCCGAGAAATCATTCATTAGCTGATACTTGCCGGAGTTGATGATCTCCTCCATGTAGCCCAATGCCTTGGATTTGCGGCTCTGGTCGTTCTGATACATCACAATTTCTGTGTAGAGCATATATACGAAGTGCTTGGTGACGCGTCCTAATTCCCCGCCTTCGCATTTCTCAGGAAGATAATTGTCGGCAATAACCTTCTCCAGGTCTTTAATTATGAACTCATACACCTCATCGGCGGTATATTGCGTGCCGAGGAAGTCGCCTGAGAGGTTCTTGTCGTAGTATACGATGTTGCCCCACCAGTGCCATAGCTGGTTGTAGTAGAACGCACGTAATGCCAGTGCCTCCGACTCGTAACGATTGCGGTGAGCGAGCTCCAGATCAGTGTTCGGTGTCCAGAAATCAAACATATAGTGGAGGGCATCGTTGCAACGTTTCACTCCGGAATATGCGTTGGAATAGTTGGTGCTGAGCACAGATGTGGATGTGGAGACGAAGTTGAACACCTTCTTCCACTGATCCATGTCGTTGACGTCGCCGCCACCGGGGAAACACTGGTCAGCAAGCACCTCCGGATATATATTCAATCCGGTATAGTTGTTGGCGTAGTCAAACCAGTGGAGAGGATCGTATGCTGCCACCACTGATTGCCAGATGTTGTCATCGGTAGTGTAGTAATCCTCCACAGTGTCCTGTGTATTGTTGGTTATGTCCAGCCAGTCGGAGCCACAAGATGTGATGCCGGTGCTCATGATTGCCAAGGAGCCAAGCAGAATATATTTCTTTATTTTCATTGCTTTGTCTGTTATTGATGATGTGATTCAGGTTAGATCGACACGTTGAAACCTATAGTGAAGGTGCGCGCCTCCGGATAGTTGCCATAGTCGATACCGATATTGGTGCCGTCGCCTACTTCCGGTGTGAAGCCGCGATATTTTGTGGCAGTGAAGAGGTTTTCGCCCATCACAAATACTTTGATATTGTCAAATCCGATTTTCTTCACAATGTTGAAAGGGAGTGTGTAGGAGAGTGTCAGGTTGGAACAACGCAGATATGCACCACTCTTCACGTAAAGGTCAGAACTTGCCCAGTTGCGTGAATCGCCGAGACGGTAGATAGGAATTGTGTTGGATGTGCCCTCGCCTGTCCAGCGGTTAAGCATCCAAGACGGCATATTCTTTGCAGGTGTGTCACCACGAAGTGATGCGTCATAGATCTGGTTGCCCCAAACGCCCTGGAAGTATGCAGTGAGCTGGAAGCCTTTCCAACCTGCACCGATATTGAAACCGTAGGTCCAGTCAGGAAGACCCTTACCGATCTTGGTACGGTCATCAGCATTGATTGTGCCGTCGTTGTTGGTGTCAAGGAACACGACATCGCCCGGATTTGCATACCATGAGGTCTGACCCGGTGTGAGTCCGTATTTCTCATTGTAAGCGTCCGCCTCAGCCTGATTCTGGAATATGCCATTGGTCTTATAGCCATAGAAGAAGGGGAACACCTCACCGTTCATCGAACGAGCGATATCTCCGGCTGTACCATTGGACACCTCTGATCTCCAACCATCGGAGTTACCGAGGTTGACAAGTTCATTCTTAACGTAGGAAAGGTTACCACCGAGATTTACCTCCCATTCCCCGAATGTATGTGCCCATCTGAGTTCCATCTCGACACCGGTATTGTCCATCGTGCCGACGTTGCCGATAGGTTTGGATTCTCCCACGTAGGTAGGGATCATCATAGTCATGAGCATACCGGTGGTACGTTTCTTATACCAGTCGATGGTGAACTGCAATGAATTGTCGAGAAATCCGAAGTCAAGACCTACGTCTGTCTGAGTTGACTCCTCCCATTTAAGGTCAGGATTTGCAAGACCGGATGCCTTTGAACCGTATGTCTGGCTTGAACCCTCAGGTCCAAAATAGTAGTTGTTGTTACCGTTGGTGAGTACTGTGTAAGCGAAATCACCGATTGCCTCGTTACCATTCTTACCCCATGAGAAGCGCACTTTCGTATTGCTCCACCATGTCGGGCGTCCCTCAAGGAATTTCTCGCTTGTCGGATTCCAACCCAATGAGAACGATGGGAATGTAGCCCACTTGTTGTTTGTACCGAATCTGGACGAACCATCACGTCTTACCGTAGCCTGCAACATGTAGCGTCCGCCGAAGTCGTATGAAACTCGTCCGAAATATGAGAGGAGTTTAGGCCATGCAGAATTTGGTCCGGCATCACCGGTGCGGTTGCCGCCATCCTCTTCACCAGGCTGTCCCTGTCCCACTGTTACCCAAGGTTTAGCGAAATTGTAGAGTTTATTGGCTGACGCGTTGATCCACCATCCTGTGCTCTGTTTTGCTGACTCACCAAGCACGATGTTGACGTGGTGGTCGCCAAATTCCTTGTCATAGAAGATGATATTCTCAAGCTGCCATGTCCAGCCTCGGTTGGATGAGGCGGAAGCCGTGGCATGAATTGCATCGGTGTTGTTAAGGTTGCTGTAATAGCTGGGTTCCGTATGGCTGTCGCTACCCCAGAAAGCGAGGTCGCCGCCAAAGCTTATGCGATATTTTATTGCATCCCAAATCTGGATCTCTCCCACGAAGTTGGTCACAATCTTATGGCTCCAGTTTTTGCCTGCGGGGAACGACCAGCCATAGAACGGGTTGGTAAGCTCCTGATAACCGCCGCCGAACGCTTCAGGCACAGTGTAAAGGTTTCCATTTGAATCATAACGGGGCACATATTTGTCGTTGCCGGCATAGAAATCCATCTGACGCTTATATTCCGGAGAACCCGGAACAAGTGTCGGGGTAAGAATCGGCGACATCCCGAGTGCGTTGGTGATAGCACCACCATAGTAGCCACCGCCACCACCGAAGCCTTTGGAATGGATACGTGCGTATGATACGTTAGTGGTCAGAACCACCTTATTCAGATAGTTACGTTTTGCAGACTCATCAAAGAGCGTGTAGGTATTGTTGGAACGCAATGTCAGACGATTGTAGTTCGACTGATTGTAGTTGCCTCCGATGATACCCTCCTGGTCAAAATATCCGAATGAAAGGAAATAGTTGACTTTTTCGCTTGCACCCGACACTGATACCTGATGATTCATGACCGGAGCATTGTCGTTGAATATGGCAGCCTGCCAGTCGTAGCCCTCGCCATAGCTATATGGGTCGTCGTATGGAGCCGGCTGACCGATATTGAGATAACCCTCGTTCTTCATGAGTGCATACTGAGAGGCGTTAAGCATGTCGATTGATTTGAGTTTCGACTGCCAGCCATAAGAGAAGTCGTAGGTGAGTTTTGCACGTCCCTGCACGCCGCTCTTGGTAGTCACAAGGATAACACCGTTAGCTGCACGTGCACCGTAAACCGCACCTGATGCTGCATCTTTCAGCACCTCAATTGACTTGATATCGGCAGGGTTAAGGTAATCAATGCCACCCTCGATAGGCATACCGTCGACGATATAGAGAGGATTGGAGTTGTTGATTGTGCCGACACCACGCACGCGGATCTGTGCCGCGCTACCGGGCTGTCCGTTGGCTGTAGTAGCGGTGACACCTGCAGTGACGCCTTTAAGTGCATTCTGCACATTGACCGGTGCCGTCTGCTCAAGAGTCTCCTCTCCCACTTTTGAGATTGCAGCTGTGACCACACTCTTCTTCTGTGTGCCGTAGCCCACCACAACCAAGTCATCGAGAATCTGAGAATCCTCTATGAGGTTGATTGTCAAACCGTTCATGACTCCGTTCACTTTTATCTCCTGCGGTGTGTAGCCGACATACGAGACTATAAGCGTAGAGCCCTTCTTCGCATTGACACTAAATTTGCCGTCAATGTCAGTGGCGGCTCCGGAAGTGGAACCCTTCACCATCACTGTCGCCCCTATAAGAGGCTCTCCGTCGGTAGCCGAGACTACCGTACCTGTCACTTTGATATCTTGGGCGTATATCCCCAGACACGTCATGACCGCAATGAGAAACATGGTAAGTTTTTTCATTTCTTCATAGGTTATAAGTTCAATAGTTCGTTAAAAAATTATTCATAGGCTAAGCGGCATCTACCGCCAAGCCAAGGAGTTCTTTGACAAGTTTAGCATTTAAAGTCTTGTTCGGGTCAATTCCGCTCAGGTCAAAAAATCTTTTTATGAAATGAGCGTTGACCATCAGAGACTTAATTTGACCAATAGAAAAGGGCATCTTCGTCTGCTTCCTGAGCACCTTAGTGATGTTGACGGCGGCAAGCGAAGCGTTGTAGGCAAAATCCAAAGCCTTTTCATTGCGAGCCTGACAGTCGAGCAATCCCGTGAACTGGTGACCGTCACGGAAACAGAACTCGATCTGAAACCGTGTCCGGTATATGTCATAGACATCTTTGCCACAGACAGAGGTGTCTGTTGAGAAATACAGTCGGTGTACACCTCCGGGCAGATAATGGATTACCAGCCGTATTTTCTGCTTCAGTGACTTGCACCATGCCACAAGTTCAAAGGCTTCGCCCTCCTCGGGCGCGATGTCAAGCCGGGTCATCCTGCTTTTGTCGGGATTGGAGAAGTCAATCTTGCCATCCTTGGTCTTGGGGCGTCCTCTTTTGCCGGTTCGCGGGCCTTCGTAAATGTAATACAGCACGGCATTGGAACGCAGACGGCTTATCAGTGAGAAGCCGATTTCTTTCAGACCCTCGACAAACGGCAGTACGGAGAAAGCAGCATCGGCAACGAGCAATGAAGTGATTTTCAATAAATCAGTACGATACTTCTCCAATACTGACAGATACCACTGGCTCAACGTCATATCCTTGGCTTTAAGTTCTGTCGCGTTAAGAGTCTGCACGGCACGAAGCATCATCGCGTCCTTGATGTCTGCATCGACCACAGCGATACCAAGTATCTCAAGTCCATGCTTCACAGCCGAAGCACATCCAGACCAGAACCGACCGACATGGTCTGTCTTTTTGCCCGCTTTGGAGACATAGCTGGGATCGATGGCGATAGCCAGTCGTTTCATGCCATACTGGAAACGGTCGGCAGCGAGATTCATGTTGAAGCACAGCCAGTCGAAATCCTTACGGAATGTCTGGCGGTATCGCTGTTCCTTACGTCTCCCGTAGCGTCCAAGTTGAAGAAAGTTTATCTTTCGCGGTATGCACATGATTAAAATCAGTATCTCGATGATGTTTGCTTTGAAAGTTTTGTTTAACTTTCCTCTAAAACGTATTCTGTGATTTCTCCAACAAGCTGACCGAAAATAGGCGATATTGACCATATATTATAACCTATTGACGTGACAATGCAGCCTATGGTGGTATCACCGCAGGTTTAGATATAAGATTGTTACTTTCCTCTACAAGCTTGGTAAGCTTATGCCGGTGTCCAACTCCTTCCGATGCGTCTGCAAATTTGTAGACCGGGCTGCTATGCACCACAAAGTTAATTACATTGCACCGGAAGGTATGTCGAATGGCCGTCAGGCCATTTTCGATTCAAGTTGTTTGATTTTTTCTTCCATCAGTCTCTGTTCTTCGAGTCTCTTGAGATAGATGTCGATGAAGTCCTCATGCTTTGAAAGCATATGCCAGACTGCTACCAGTATCTTTCGAGCTATCGCAACCTGGATTTTCATTTTACTCTTGTGCTTCTGAGTGACTTGAATGTAACTGAAATTGGAAAAGAAACAGACTCGCTTTCTTGACGCAGTCCATGCAATTTCTATAAGTATCTGGCGCAGATACTTGTTGCCATGTGTGATTCTACGGCTTTTATAGCGTCCGTTGCTTACATCGTTTCTCGGCTTTAGTCCGCACCATCCCACCAGAGCGGCGGCTGTGGCAAACATCTTCATATCCACTCCGGTTTCCGCAATTATGGCTGTGGCGGCGCGTTCCTTGACACCGGGGATGGTCTGAAGTCGTCTGTATTCTGTAGGGAAATGAGTTTCGCATAATACGGTAAGCATAGACTGGCATTCTTCGGTCTGTCTGATATATATTGCCAACAGTTCCCAATACTGTCTGATGACTGTGATATCCGTTGTGGAGAACGAACCTGTCATGGCGGCAAGTAATGTTTCCTTACCATGCTTATTGATAATGCGTCCGTGAACGCATTTGATAAGTTCATTGGGATCCGTGACACCGGAGGCGATTAACTCCACCGCCTTCCTGTAGCTCTTTCCTGTAATTTTGGCGACGTAGTTGCTCAGGCGAAAGCCACAACGATGCAGGGCAGCATCAAGTTTATTGGAATAGTAAGTAACGTCCTCCTGAAGGTCGAAAATTCGACGATTGAGCTTGCGCATGTCCTGAACGGTTGGCTCTGGCACAAAGCTCCCTTTGATGAGATTCTTCAACAGGCACTCCGCTATCCACTGCGCATCCTTGACATCGCTCTTGCGACCGGGCAGCTGTTTGATGAAGTACGGATTCACCAATTTGAGTTCCATTGACTCGCAAAGTTCATTCCATACCGGCACCCAATAGGTTGCAGTGCTTTCCATAGCTGCCTCGGTCACTCCGCGTTCAACCATATCGGTACACATCTGTCTGAGTTCAGGAGTAAGCACTCCATAGGTCTTTTCAAAAATAATGGCCTCGTCATGACCCATTATACATAGATAGATGCTATCTTTGTGGACATCAAGGCCGGCGACTGTTCGATTCCTGTTCATATTTTTTGAATTTAAGTATTCCTCCAAATATAGTAAAATTGTGACTTAGAGCACGTAGGAGGGAACGGGAATCAAGGCGTCAGCCTTGATTTTTTATTCTGCCGGTGTAAAAATCTCAGGATTTTTATCTAAATTTGTAGCGCAACCGAAGAAAGCTCTCCGGCAGATGCCCTCATATTGGTCAAGTAGTTCGAAAATCAGCATGTCTTTAAGTGTCGTGGAATAACCTTAAAGTTACTGAAAATCAACGACTTGACCAAATTTTTAGTGTTAAATTTTCATGCTAAACATCAGATTTTTAACGGATTAAACACTTGGCTCCTCGGAGCCGTTAACAAATTCTCAAAAAATAACCGAAGTATTGTAAGTTAGTACATAAGTTTATTTAGAATCGGTTGAATGATGTGTCAGATCTGAAAGAAAACCGGTAATGGCTTCTTACTGTTTCTGAAACACACGTATATAGTCCACTTTCATGGTGATTGGCAGCGCACTTTCATCAACGCCCTTGTAGCCACCCCAATCGCCACCCCATGCGAGGTTGAGTATCGGATAGAAGGCATAGTGGAAGGGCCAGCTGTCATGGTCGGAACCCATCTCTGCTTTGGTCACTTTGAGCTGGACCTTACCGTCAACGTATGTGGTGATTGCATCCTCTGTCCATTCGAGGGCATAAGTGTGGAAGCCACCCTCCGCTCCGGCGCATTTCATCTCATGGGTCTTCTGTGTTCCCTTTGTATGGTTATATTTCTCAGTATGCAACGATGATGACACCCTGTCGGCATCTGCGCCGACCTCCTCCATGATGTCAATCTCTCCACACTTAGGCCAGGGGTTGGTGCCCCAATCCACATTGCAAGGCATCATCCAGAATGCAGGCCATGTACCTTTTCCCGACGGGAGCATGATGCGAGCCTCAATATAGCCGTAAAGCCAGCCTGTGGACGGACGGGCGTTGATACGTCCGGAATAGATCTTTCCATCCTTCCCCTTGAAGCAGTTAATGTTGAGGAATCCATCCTTTATCTCTGTGGTGCGCTTGCCGTTGATCTCTTTGTCGGTATAGGTCTGAAGCTCATTGTTGACGTGTCCTGCCGCCCAATTCTCATGTACCCAGTCCTTTCCCGGGACGCTACCCTCATTGAATTCATCGCTCCATACCAGCGAGTAGCCTTCGGGAGCAACAACCTCATCGCTAAGCTGCGATACCTCTATCTTGGAGGATGTCTCTCCACATGATAAGGTCAATGTGGCATTGCGGGTAGACTCTCCGTCATTGGCGGCGGCTTTCACTGTCACTTCCGTGTCGCCTTTCCCACCCTTTACAGGTGAGACCGTGAGCCAGCTCTCAGATGATTCCAATGTCCAATCGGCGTTAGACGTCACTGTGAATGTGCCTGTCGACTCCTGTGCCCCGAATGTAAACGAAGAGGCTGTCGATATTGCCTTCTTCACGAAGCTCTGGGTCAATGCCACTGTCTTTACCGCCTTGCCCCCCGACACGATGTTGATGGCTGCCGTGCGCTCCTCCATTCCGGAATTGGTCTGGACAGTCACCTTGACAATGGTAGACTCATTCTTGATCCCTCCCGACGGACGCAACGACACCCAATCGGCATCGCTCTTTACCGCCCAATCGGCATCTGCTGTCACGGTCAATTCAAGAGTAGCTGATTCCGGACCTGATGACAGGATTTCGGGGGCAACCGAAACCACTACATTCCCGGATGACTGCGAAGGCGCATCATTGCCGTCATCGCCACAGGCGCCAAGCGTAGGGGTGATGAATAGCATCGATGCCATTATCGCTGATAGTACTGACTTTTTCATGTGTAGTTTTTGATTTTGGTTTTGTTTTCGTTTAACTTTAGGTGTAGTTTGATTCATGAGTATCCGAGCCTGCCCGGTGTTCATTTTCTCACCTGCACCAAGATTCCGGAATTGGAACCCGTGCAGGTTTTCGGTTGCAAATGTAAGGTGTAAGCTTGATTCGTTGCAACTTTTTGCATGCTTTTTTATTACGTCACACTTATTTTTTCAATACGTCAACAATACATCACAACAACTAAAATATTTATCTCACAATATTTTAAGTATACGCTGTTAACAAATTTTTAAAGTCGTCATTAATGCCGGGAACCAGGTAATTTCGAATATGAAGTCAGAATTTATTTATGAAGTCGGTCAGGCTGTCATCCCGCTCAAGTCCGAATTTCTTCCTGATGCGGTAGCGCATTGTCTCCACTCCCCTCACCGATATGTTGAGAAGAGGGGCTATCTCTTTTGTTGAAAGGTTCATCTTGAGATAAGCACACATCAGCACTTCATTATTCGACAAATCGAGGAAACGCTGACGCAGTTTCTTTATGAAATCGTCATGCACAAGATCAAATTCCTCAACCACCCTATTGAACACCTGATCGCTCTTTATATCGACCGTCACCTTCCCCTGGAGTTCCTGTATCGCCCGTCGGGCATCCCCCTGGCTCTTGGGAAGCATCTGCTGGATATTCTGCAAATCGCGTTTCACGGTCTGCAATGTCTCGTTCTTATGCGACAGACTCATCATCACATTCGCCATCTCCTGCGCCTTATGACGAAGCTCCTTGTCGAGTTTCTCCTTCTCCAGTTCGATTATCTTATGGTCTTTCAGCTTAGACTCCCATTCAAAATCTGCTTGCTGGCGTATAAGCTGCGCATCTTTCTCCCTGATAAGAGCCTGCTGCTTACGATGCACACGCATACGCTCAAGCATTATGCAACCGTAGACCATCGCAATAGCCAATATCACGTAGACCGACATTGCCCACCCGCTTCTCCACCACGGGGGCAACACCCGGAACTCTATGGAATCCACACTCTCCAACCCGTCGGGAGAGATTGCCTTTATATCGAAACGGAAGTCGCCATTTTTCAGATTAGTGTATTCCTTCACGTTGGAGGATGATGGTGAGCTCCATTTCTCATGGTTCAGACGGCAACTGTAGACCACTCCTTGTGCCGACTCAAGAGGATTGCCAAATTCTATCTTTATACTGTTTTCTGAATATCTGAGCACGATCGTCCCCTTCTCCGATATGAAATTTCCCCGGAATATGGTGGAATCCTTCATTGCCGTAACCGCCACCCTACCGATGCGCGACAAGGGTGCAATAGGGAGTGCGGTATCTGGATGATTCTCATCTGCCGATGGGTCGGAAAAATCAAAAAACAGGAATCCGGTATGGGTAGGATAGGCAAGATAGTCGGATGAAACCGGGAAAAACAGATCCCCATCATGGATGGGACGGGTGTCGGATCCGAGCAGGAGAAGGCGGCGCACTCCGAGTATCCCCGCCGGATCCGCACATATAATCTCCTTATCGGTAAGGGCATACAGCTTGCCGTCGCGCTTCTTAAGCCGCCGCACATTCTTAGGTGATCCTATCAGTAGACCAAGTCTTTCATCTCGCACTATCGAGTTTGCCTTAGAATCATAACGCCATATACCGGATGGGGCGGCGAAATAGATGTCGTTGTCTATACGGCTTACCGACACATCGGAGGTCAGTGACTGCCCATCCGCTGTCGCTCTATAATTATAAGTGTCTTTCACTCTCATTGTGGCAGTGTCGATATCCAGACGGTATATGCCGCTCTCCCCATCATAACTCCATAGCTTTGTGGGAGATTCCTGCACGAAATTATAGCAGCTCCCCTTATAGCCGTCGATTGCCCCGATCAGTATCCATGTGTCACCTCTCTTCTCTATTATCTGGAACCCGAAATATGTGCCGACATACGCACGCCGGTGTGTCCCCCGCAGAAGTTTGAGATCCCACGTGCCATTGGTTCCCTCTATCCTCTTTGCCAATCCATCCTTGACAATAAACAGTCCACGGTCATGACAACAGAAGAGGTCGCCGTCGATCTCCGTAAGCCCCCACACCTGTCCCGTCACTCCCAGAATCTGCCGGAATGTTACCCCGGATATATCCTCTCCGGGAGTATAATCAAAATAGAAGAGCCCACGGTTAGTGCCGAGATACATCTTACCTTTGTGAATGGCTACCGCCGAACCGGAACCGATGGGAAGATTATTGTTGGAGAATGTCTCCACCGGTGTGGTGAGCATTATCTCCGCCACTCCTACGTCAAGTCCTGTCCACAGATTGCCCGAAGAGTCAAAGCCCAACGACAGGACAGTATTATTGGGGAGTCCGGATGACTCACTATATACGCTCTTTGATCCGGTTGACATATCGACAGTCGCCACTCCATTACCGATACTGCCCAATGCAAGCGTCCCACCGAATATATCCGCGCTGAATATCTCTCCCACGGCAGCGGCAGATTCCGACACCACTTTAAGATACGTAAGTTCATTACGATCATAGCGGAACACTCCCCTGTCGGCAGTCACTATCAGCATCGACTTACCGTAAGGCAATATCCCCCTTATTCTACATCCTTTCAGCAAGTCTGCCCCCGGAGCATCCACCACTGTCCTCCCCATCAAAAATTTAAGTCCGTCTCCGGATCCCAGCCAGAGAACGTCGTCAATCATATTGGAGCAATCAAGCTTGAAACTACAATCTATACGGTAATGTTGGTTCTTATCCTGATCATACACTATTATATTCATGTCGCCCTGTGCGTACACCTCATTCTTACTGGGATATATGCCCCATATATTCCCTATATAACGGTCGTTTCCGACACTGTCGCTGAGGCATACATATTTCAATGATTCGCTTGAGGAGGGCACGAAATAGCCAAACTCATTTATGCCACCGACATACAGCCGATAGGATTCCTCATCCATCCTCACGCTGCGTGCGGCATAACGGTTGTTGAGTCTGAAGAGGTCAATCGCAGAGCCGTCATATTGAATCACACCGTCCTGTGTGGCGAAAAACGTCCATCTGTCGCCGTATGTGGCAACACTCCAGACTTTTGCCACTGACAACATCGTGTTGGGGTATGAACGTATTATCTTCAACCCAATGGCATTGGCAGATTGGCATGGAACCATCGCCATCATTATCAGGAATATGACGACTATAGTATCGGGCAAGATATTTATCTTGCAGAAGGCATATTGTCTCATGTTAGTAGTCTAAAGTTTTTCATTCCATCCGGTCATGATGAGGCGTGCATATCATTTCACCTATCTCGTATTGATGACTTTTCCAACCATATCAACAAGGTCTGGCTGAACTTCCGGCAACCGAATTTGCCTCCAAAATTAAAAAACTTTTCCCATATTCACAAAAAATTGTCATAATTCCAGCGTCATAATTAAAATTACATTATCAAATTCATACCTTTTCTCTCTTTTTATCCTATTCTGCATATTTTTCTTCAATAATAATTTACAAAATTCTTGGAGTATAAATATTTTTTATTAATTTTGCATCCACACACCGAAGCGACACAAGCCCTTGATACGCTTGATAAGTCCGACACCGATTCTGAGAAGATTCGAACGCGATTAACGCTTCACATCAACTACCATGCAACATCGGCTGAGAGAATCCGCAGGTGTTGCCATCGGCCAGAGTTCTGTTCTTTTAATTTTGTCACTACGGCCGATGTATGTTTGGTTGAATAATGGTACATTGGAATCCACCGGCTTTGCCGGAATGATCCTTTGGAGTCAGCGACATTTCTTTCAGTTTTTTCATGTCGTGGCTCTAAAAAATCAAAGGGCGGCTCCGTGAGGTGTCGCCCTTATTGTCGGTGTGAGATAAAATTTCTATCTTTGCACTTGGTTTTTAACCTCTCGTTCAATCTGACAATGAAACAATTCTTTCACTCCGACGCCCCTTTCCCTCTCGAATGTGGCGAGACGCTACCCTCTCTCTCCATCGCTTTCCACACTTACGGCTCCTTGAATGAGGACCGAAGCAATGTAATATGGGTCATGCATGGGTTGACCGCCAATTCCGACGTGGCTGACTGGTGGCCCGGCACGGTCGGAGAGGGTCTTTTCCTCGATCCATCAAAATATTTTATTGTCTGTGCCAACATGCTCGGTTCTTGCTACGGCACGACAGGTCCATCGTCAATAAATCCTGCCACAGGTGAGCCCTGGTGCGACTCATTCCCCCGCGTGACAATACGCGACATGGTGCATGCGCATCAGCTACTCGCGAAGCATCTCGGAATCACAAGGCTACATGAGATGATCGGCGTATCTCTCGGAGGGTTTCAGGCGATTGAATGGATGGTGACCGATCCGCAGATAGCGGAAAACGTGATGTTCTGTGCCACCGATTCCTCTTGCAGCCCTTGGCTTGCGGCTTTCAATCAGTCGATGTATATGGCGATAAAGACCGACCCGACCTGGGGGCTACACTCTCTCGATGCAGCCAAGAAAGGGCTTGCCACTGCCCGCTCAATCGCCCTAATAAGCTATCGTGGACCTTTCGCCTACAACATGAGCCAACGTGATCCGGAAGAGAAACCCGACCCATTCTTCCATCGTGTGCAGACTTATCAGGAATATCAGGGTAAGAAGCTGTGTGACAGGTTCGACGTCTATTCCTACGTGCGTATATGCCAGAGCGGCGACTCCCACGACGTCGGAAGGGGAAGAGGCGGTCTCGAAAACGCGCTGAAGAGAATAAATGCCAACACTCTCGTGATCGGAATCAACTCCGACATCCTCTTCCCTCCCGCTTGCCTTGAAGAGCTGGCAAAGAGAATACCGGGATCAAGACTTGAGCTCATGGACTCGAAATTCGCACATGACGGCTTCCTCATCGAGCATGAGAAACTGAATGAGATAATGCTCCGTTGGAGGGAGTCAAGATAAACCATCCACTCGATTTTTGGGTCATAATATTGATAATATGACGATACTGAGGATTATTTTTCAGTTTTCGGAATTTATTGATTAACTTTGCAGAAATTTATAGCGCGGCGTCTGCCGCCATTAACAAAAAAATCAATTATGAAATTCAAGCATTTATTCCTTGGATTCGCTCTCGTAGGCATAATGTCTACAAGCTGCGTCCCCAACAAAAAGTATGCAGAGCTCCAGACAAAGTATGACGAGCTCCAGACCACCTACGGCAGCACACGCGAAGATCTCATCAACTGCAATGCCAACACCCGCAATCTCGAGTCGCAGCTCCAGGCAGCAAAACAGGGCAACCTTGAGCTCAAGAAAGGGATGCAGGATCTCAAGAACACTCTCGACAAGAGTATGGATGCCAACGCTCAGGGCAGCGTCAACATCGCAAAGCTCGTAGACGAGATCAATGCTTCAAACCAATATATCAAACAGCTTGTAGAAGCTAAATCTAAGTCTGACTCGCTCAACATAGCCCTCACCAACAGACTGACCCGCTCGCTCACAACCGACGAGATGAAGGAAGTGGACGTAAAGGTGCTGAAAGGCGTGGTGTATATATCTCTCGCTGACAATATGCTCTTCAAGAGCGGCAGCTATGAGGTGAACAGCCGTGCGATGGAGACTCTTTCCAAAATAGCAAAGATTCTTAAGGATTATAAGGATTTTGACGTGCTTGTGGAAGGAAACACCGACAATGTGCCTATCTCCAAGACTAACATCCGCAACAACTGGGACCTCTCTGCCCTTCGTGCATCTTCAATCGTGCAGGTGCTTCAGAATAATTTCGGCATTGATCCCAAGCGTATGTCTGCTGCCGGACGCGGTGAGTTTAATCCTATCTCCGACAACGACTCCGAGCTCGGCAAACAGCGTAACCGCCGCACAGAGATCATCATCACTCCGAAGCTTGACGAGTTTATGGATCTCATCGACAAGGCTCCCGAGACTGAAGACTAATCTCATATTCACCAAAGGACGGGCGCAATTCCCTTGCGTCCGTCCTTTTTTTATTATGTCGCTGTTTTTATTCTATGGTCATGAAAACCCGATTGATTGCACCATTATTGGCAATACTTCTCTCCGGATGCATCACGGAGAAGGATGAGGAAAATATCGGAATTCAGCGTGGTGACGCGCTGCCGGACTTCTCCGTTGACCTTTCCGACGGCAGACGGATATCTGCCGACGACATGAAGGGGAAGAGGGTGCTGATTGAATTTTTCAACACTTCATGTGGGGATTGCCGACGGGGGCTCCCGTCTGTGGATAGTGTATATCTTGAATATAAGGATAATCCGGATGTGCTGGTAATGGCTATCGCACGCGATGAAAGGGCCGCGGAGATTGAAAGCTATTGGGAAAGCAATGGTCTGTCAATCCCATATTCCGCACAAGACGACAGACGGATCTACAATCTCTTTGCAACCACGGGAATCCCTCGCACATTCATCTCGAATGAACAGGGAATGGTAGTAGCCACTTTCGGGGATGCCGACCTCCCCACATTCTCAATGCTGCGGGATGCCCTCACGTCTCCTTCTGACTGAATGCCTTCTGCTGCACTATGCGCGACCATGGCTCAACGGAATGGGTAAGCCAGATATTACCTCCGATCACTGAGTCGTGACCTACCGTTATCCGCCCCAATATGGTGGAATTTGAGTAGATTGTCACGTTATCCTCTATGATGGGATGACGCGGTATGTTGAGCGGATGCCCGTTGCTGTCAAGCGAGAAGTTCTTCGCGCCGAGCGTGACGCCCTGATATAGCGTAACGTGATTTCCGATGATGCACGTCTCCCCTATCACCACGCCTGTGCCGTGGTCTATGGCGAAGTATTCACCTATGGTGGCACCGGGATTGATGTCGATGCCGGTGATGGAATGAGCAAGCTCCGTGATGACGCGGGGAATGACAGGAATACCCAATTTCAGCAGGACATGTGCCGACCGGTAATGCACCATGGCGTTGACCACCGGATAGCTAAGTATGATCTCCGCATAGTTGTCGGCGGCAGGGTCATTGTCATACATTGCCTCCACATCCGTGAAAAGGAGCCGCTTGATCTCCGGAAGCTCATCTATAAACTGCAACGCAAGCAATGATGCCTCTTCCGACACTTCCTCCTCCTCATACGTATTGTCGAAACGCAGTGCCCTCCTTATCTCTGTATGAAGCAGGGAGTATAGTTTCTCAATATTCACTCCAAGATAACATGAACGGATCCTCTCATTATTGCGCCGGCAGTCAAAGAAATCAGGAAACACAATCGCCCTGACCAACGACACTATATCCCTAAGTCCGGCAACCGACGGGAACGATCCATCCCCACGTGGCACCATGCGCATCTCCTGAGGTGAGGACTGCGACAGAATCCTTACATTTCTCAACAATCTCTCCTCTATTGGCAGTCTGTTCATCTATCTGTTTTTATTTCATTTAATTTTCATAATTCCTCACAAAATTACACATAAATCCTCATAAAATCATATCTTTTCTAAAAAATACACGAGAAAGGGTTAGTTTTGTAAAAAAAATCATGATATGGCAGACAATTATCTCGAAAGACGCATGGATGACCTGCGAAACGGTCGCCTGCAACAATCAAATAAGATTCAGGCATCCGTTTCCCAACGGAAAGGATATCTTTCTGTGAATTTCCCGATGCGCAGGGTGCTTGTAACGGGTGGCGCAAACGGCATCGGGCTCGCTGTGACGCGTGCTTTCCTGAAGGCGGGATGCAAGGTGGCGGTGATGGATATTGACCGCGAGAAGGGCGAGAAATTGGCACATGACGAGGGCGTGAGATTCTACAACGTGGATCTTGCCGATAAAGATGCTCTCGAAAAAGCTCTCGACAATCTGTTCTCCGCATGGAAAGACCTGGATATTGTGGTAAGCAATGCCGGGATATCCACCTTCCAACCCCTCACCGAGGGCGATCCGGAGATTTTTGACCGAATAATCGACACTAACCTTCGTCCCGCCTATCTCATAGCCCGCGCATGGGCAATACATCGCAAGCGTTTCCCCATCCCGAATCCTTTTGGCGGAAGGATGATCTGCATCTCGTCAACGCGCCATATCCAAAGCGAAGAGGGCACAGAGGGCTACTCCGCTTCAAAAGGGGGATAGCATCCCTTACCCACTCTCTTATGATGTCATTATCCCCATACGGAATCACCGTGAATTGCATCTCTCCCGGCTGGATCCATACCGGAGATTCCGAAGAATTATCCGAGATTGATCATCTCCAACACCCATCCCGACGCGTCGGTACACCGCAAGATATAGCCCGCCTGTGCATCTTCCTGTCGCTCCCTGACAACGATTTCATCAATGGTGCCGACATACCCGTAGATGGCGGCATGACCAGAAAGATGATCTATCAATAAAAGCAATCGCCCCGTCAATTAAAAGCAATAATTTGCTAAATATCAAAACAATAGCATTTATTAAGCATTTTAAGCATTTCTTTAATATAAACAATGCTTAAAATGCTTAATTAGTTTAATTCGTAAAAAGCAAGCAAAAAAAATTCCCCATTCCAGCCGCATCCAGGAGTCCCCATTCCAGCCGCATCCGGAAGTCCCTGCCCGTGCCCGGCAGTTTCTTTTGAGCCTCGCTCAAAACCAAGTCCATTTGAGTTCCACTCAAAATCAAAAAATTCCCCTCCTATTCCTCCGGAATAAACAATTTCCCCTCTACCGCGCGTTATATACATAGCGGCATCTCCACTTCCCGACAAAAGAGGAGATGCCGCCAGGAATCTTAATTATTAATCGTATGAAATTAGCTGAAGCATTAAGCCGGCGTGCGGCTCTCTCCGAGAAAGTGCAACAACTCAAAGTGCGTCTCAACGATTGCATGAAAGTGCAGGAGGGCGATACTCCTCCCGAAACACCGGAAGAGGTGGTGGCTGCTCTTGACGACACCCTGCGTGAACTCAGAAACCTCATCTATAAAATCAACATAACAAATTCCCGCACTTTCATCGACGGTGAATCCATCACATCCCTTCTCGCACTGCGCGACGTGGAGAGCATGAAGGCACGCACTCTCGCCGATGCCCTCCGTAACCTGACCGCACGCGAAGACCGCTACAACCGCAACGAGATAAAATACGTCCGCACTGTCGATGTCAACGATTTCCGTCGTATGACCGACCGATGCGCCGCTGAACTGCGTCAGCTCGACCTGAAGATACAGTCGCTGAGCTGGACCACAGATCTGATAGAGGAATAATCCCAATACCTACAAAAACCACTCCGTCCGACGGATGACGGTTGGCGGCGACGCAAACTTTTTTTGCTTATGTTCACCGTTGAGACATGGTAATCCTTGCAACGCGCAGTCTCAGCATAGTGCACAAGAGCATAGCGCATGGCCTTGTCAGGCCGGCATAGAGCATCACCATGCATCGGCCGAACGCCACCCGCCGGACGGTTTCATATCCCTCATCCTCCACCCATAACCCTGCCGCGAAAAATTCGTCATAATAATCTCATCTGAGAATAGACCTTATTTGGAAGTTTTTCTGTAATTTTGCCGAATCATTAAGACACGATTTTTCGCATGAACCACAGACTTCAACTATCAGGATTAAACCGGGCGCAATTGGTGAATGAGACAATTGATCTCATGTATATCATCATCGGAATTGCCATATATTCCCTCGGATTCACTATTTTCATCCTTCCACACCATATCGTCATAGGCGGCATGGCAGGTTTCAGCACACTCATCTACTACGCCAGCAGCCAGACAATACCCGTAGCCGTCACAATGTATGGCACAAACATACTCCTGCTGATATGCGGATATAAATTCTTAGGAAAAGGATTCGTGTTGCGCACAATATTCGGTGCCACTGTCCTCTCCCTCATAATCGGATGCATGGAAGGATACTTCACCTCGCATCCGCCACTCGTGACCGACCGCACGATGAGCGTCGCAATGGGTTCGATACTACTCGGAATAGGCATCGGGGTATACTACAGCCACCACGGCACGACAGGCGGAACCGACATCGTGGCAGCCGTAATGTCGAAGATAAGCAACGTATCAATGGGGCGAGTGATGATGATTGTCGACATTTCAATCGTGGCGTGCTCATTCTTCCTACCCTTTGACGGCGACATGGAAGCCCGCATACAGTCACGCACGCAATCAATCATATACGGTTGGCTCGCAATATTCATCTATTCATATATCGCCGACAAATTCGTATATGAGGGACGCCAGACCGTGCAGTTCCTAATAATCTCCGACGCATGGAATAAGATAGCATACCGCATAACCCATGAGACCGGAAGAGGCGTCACAACTTGGAACGGACAAGGCTACTGGACAGAACAGGAGCGGAAGATGATGATGGTATGGTGCAGGAAGGAAGACACACACGCTATCTACCGCATCGTGAAAGAGGAGGACCAGACCGCATACATCACCACGTCCTACGTAAAAAGCGTATATGGCAACGGTTTCGACGCACTGAAATTAAAGAAACGCAAACGTATCCAGACTCCGCCTTCAAAAGAATAAACGTGCACAACTCCCCTCAATTAATAAAAAAAAGCCATCTTCCTAAAGATTTTAAGTGCAATATATTGCACGAATCAAATAGAATGATTAACTTTGCACTGACTTTGAGACCGCAAAGTGCCGGAATCACACGATGACAGCACAGACGGTTTGAAGTTCTTAGGATTGTCTTATGGTGTAATGGTAGCACTACAGTTTTTGGTTCTGTCTGTCCAGGTTCGAATCCTGGTAAGACAACAATCCAAGCCCAAAGAAAAAGGGGAGTGAAAGAGACAAAATCTCATTCACTCCCCTCTTCTTTTCATATCATCCTTCAGGGGCGAGGCTAATCCCTTCCTGGGTCGGATCCCTCATTCAAATGACTGGCACCTCAGCTCCCCCTTTAGGGGGATGGGGGGCTCACTCGCCTCCTCCCATCCGGAGTCAAAAGAAAATACCGCTCCCACAGATCCGCAATCAGAATCCCATCCTCCCCCGCATCCGAAATCCTCCGATAAATCCGTCCCCTGCCGTCACCCCCATCCCGACAGCCACATCCAGCATCACAAGAACCATCCTTCCGATAGCCATCCTCCGGCAGAAACACGACATCCCCATACACCGGCACATTCGTCAGCATCCATCCCCCATGACACCGCCTCCTGACGCGCAACATACCATCCACCCCCGGCACCTCCAGATAATACCCCTTCCAGCACGACTCCGAGATCACCTCCCGCGTCACAAACCAGAACTCCGGGCAACCCCGGGGCGAAAGCCCCTCCCCGCTCCTCAAAAACTCAACCCCGCCAATCCGCATATCAGCCCCCAACCCCCTAAAGGGGAGTTTAAAATTAAAAAAGCTCAAAACCAAGCCAATTTCATCACTTCCCTTTGAACAGGCGTCGGAACGAACGCACATCCTTAACGCCGGGATTATTCCTGGCAAACTCCCTCTTCTCTATCCGGCTGCGGTCGTAGTACATGTGATCCCCCTCCTCGTCAAGATACTGGCTGTCGTCAACCCTGTTGCGTTTCCCACGAAGGAACACCGCCATGGTCAGAAGTAACGCCAGAAGCAGTATGATGAGTATGAACACTATCAGTATATCTGTCATATCTTTCCTTTTTTATATTTTATCGTCTACAAGCCGCATGCAATCACTTATCAAGTGCCTCATATACGGAATGTTGGCTCTTGAACTCCGGGACTATCCGCTTCATCCCGGCTACTATCTGCATGTTGTCGTTCACCGGGGCATCAGCTATCAGACGGTCTATATCTGACTCAACCACATCAAACGGGTATTCCCTAACTTTCGCTATCTTTATCTTCGGATGGAACGTCGGGAGCGTTATCTCCTCGTCGTTGAGAACCTCCTCATACAGTTTCTCGCCGTCACGGAGTCCCGTGTACTTTATCTCTATATCCTTCGCACCACTCAGCCTTATCATCCTCCTCGCAAGGTCGGCAATCTTCACGGGATTACCCATGTCGAACACATAGATTTCACCCCCCTTGCCCATCGTGCCAGCCTCTATCACGAGCTTGCACGCCTCAGGTATGAGCATGAAGAAACGGATGATGTTGGGATGTGTCACCGTTACAGGTCCCCCCTTCCTTATCTGCTCCTCGAAGATGGGTATCACCGAACCGTTGGAGCCGAGGACGTTGCCGAAACGGGTGGTCACGAACTGGGTCTCACCCTTGACCTTACCCTCCTTTATCGCCTTGTCGAGACTCTGCACGTAGATCTCGCAGATGCGCTTCGAGCAACCCATCACATTCGTGGGGTTGACAGCCTTGTCGGTGGAGACCATCACAAACTTACGGGTGCCGTACCTGACGGCAAGGTCGGCTATCACCTTCGTGCCCTTTATGTTATTGATGACGCTCTCGTAAGGGTTATCCTCCATCATCGGCACATGCTTGTAGGCGGCGGCATGGAACACGTATTTCGGGCGGTACTCGCTGAAGATACGCTCCATCATCCTCTCATCAGCTATATCTGCAACGATCGTCTCAGCCTTTATCTCCGGCCAGCGGTTGTGCATCATCAGACGTATGTCGTGCATCGGGGTCTCAGCCTGGTCTATCAGAACAAGATGCGCCGGAGAATACGTGGCGATCTGGCGCACCATCTCCGAACCGATACTTCCGGCTGCACCCGTGATCATCACCACGTTGCCGTGAAGCAGGTCGGCGGCAGCCTTCATGTCGACCTCAATCTTCTCGCGTGGCAGCAGGTCCTCTACATTCACCGGATGAAGGTCGCTCACCCGCAGGTCGGACTTGCCGTCCCATTCACGCGCCTGCGGCACAACCATGATCCTGATGCCGGACTCCACGATATAGTTGACAAGGCTCTCCCTCTCGCGTATCTCATTCATCATGAGCGGGGATACAATCAGCACATCGGAATCCACCCGTTTCATGACATCCACAAGCCCCTCGTCAAAGGGCCACACCTTCACCCCCATCAGGCGGCGGTTCTCCATATTGGGGTCAGGGCTGACGAACCCGGCAAGGGTGTAAGGCGAGTCGGACGAGGAACGTATGTTCTTCGCAAGCGCGACACCACCCGTCTGCACACCGAGGATAAAAGCCTTACGCGTATCCTTACGGCGGCTTGTCTCCTCAAAGATCGTCTTGACCCACACGCGGATGGTCCACATGAAGGCTATCACGAAGAGACCGAGCAGTATGATGTCGGCATAGCTGTACTCCACGAGCCAGTCGGAGGATCCGAACGCAAGCAGTATGACGAAGCACATAACCACCGCCATGACCACCGCCCCGCTGACACGCAGCAGGTCAGAGAAAGATGAATACCTCATCACCCCGTCGTAGGTGTGGAACACCCGGAACGCGATGATGAAACATATCAGGAACACACACAGCGTCACCGACAGCGAACCCATCACGGCGAGGGTATGCTCCGAGCCATGATGCACGGTATAAGCCAGCACCCCGGCAAACACCACGAACAGACAGTCAAGGATCAGTATGCTCCAATAAGGAAGGGCCGCCTTGGAGAAATACCAGGTGGCCAACGATTTTATAGATTTCATAAGTAGTGTGTGAAAAAGCGATTAAGAGAACAGAGAGAGGGAAATGGCTGTCAAGAAAGCGGGGATATGCCGTGCAAGCCAATCCCCTACCGTAATAAAATCATATAATGGCAGCCTTTATGGCATCCACTATATAGCGCACATCGTCATCAGTCACCCACGGACCGGCAGGCAGACAGATACCCTTGTGGAACAGATCCTCGCTGACTCCGTTGACGTATGCAGGATTGTTGCGGTAGACGGGCTGACGGTGCATCGGTTTCCATAGCGGACGCGCCTCAATGTTGGCGGCATCAAGAGCCACACGCATCGCCTCCACATTATCGTTAGGCTGGCAGTCCGTCGTCGCGCAAGTAGCAGCATGGGTAACACCTGCGGCACCACCCACAGCACCTGTTATCACCTGACGGTAGGCGTTCTCCTGACCCTTCACCTTCACCTCCGGATCAATCACAGCCGCACAGAGCCAGTAGTTGGAATCATAGTCGGGAGTGGGATTGCAATGCATTGTCACGCCCTTCACATCCTTCAGTAGCTCGCAGTAAAGCTCCTGCACGTGCTTATGGTGAGCTATATGGTCATTGATCACAGTCATCTGACCGCGCCCGATGCCGGCACAGATGTTGCTCATACGGTAGTTATATCCGATATGCTCATGCTGATAATAGGGGTAGCTCTCGCGTGCCTGTGTCGCAAAGAACAATATCCCGTTCTTTGCAGCCTCATCCTCACATATCAACGCACCGCCACCCGACGTGGTGATCATCTTGTTGCCGTTGAAACTCAGCACTCCATACTTCCCGAAGGTGCCGAGCACCTGCCCCTTGTAGCGGGATCCGAGACCCTCAGCCGCATCCTCTATCACCGGTATGCCGTAACGGTCGGCAATCTCCATGATACGGTCAATCTGATACGGCATACCATAGAGCGCAACCGGCACTATCGCCTTCGGTTTCCTGCCTGTCTTCTCGATACGGTCTTTGATGGCCTCCTCAAGAAGCTCCGGATCCATGTTCCACGACTCACGCTCGGAATCCACAAACACGGGAACTGCACCGAGATACGTTATCGGATGTGACGATGCGCAGAAGGTGAACGACTGCACGATCACCTCATCACCGGGCTGCACGCCACACGCGAGCAGGGCGAGATGCACGGCAGCCGTGCCCGCGCTAAGACCCACAACCGACTTGTGAAGCGGCTCCGCACCCTCACGTCTGTTCACGAACTCCTCAAGATCCCTTTCAAAACCGTTGACATTCGGACCCATGGGCACCACCCAGTTGGTATCAAACGCCTCCTGTATAAAATCCATCTCCCTGCCACTCATGTGGGCAAGACAAAGGTAAATTCTTTCAGTCATAATTTATTCTGTTGTTCCAAATTTTCAAGTATCTCAAATAATTTGAATAAATCACGCTTCAACTGATTGTTGGCTAGTGTGATTAATTCACATTTCTTCTTTTTAGAACTATCCGTGTATAATTCAGCATAACTGATTTCTCTGTTTATGGTACTCCCAAGAACATTCGTTGCCACGTTTAATATTCCTTCATGCTTATTAGCGAATTCCACCACATTGGTAATAAAATTTCTTGCATCCAATGCATAAGATTGAGTTGACACCTCAAATCTTTTTGTATAATTTGTAGTAGGAACATAAACACCATAAGGATGTTGCTGCAAGATATCCCATTTATTTTTGATTTCTTTAAGATCCGCAATCACATCATCAGGATAATTTATATCTGTATCCATCCTTTATATAAATTCGTTGTTGTAATTCATCCTCCTGCCGAGCATGGTACAGAGAATCATCTGTATATCCTTCAAAAAAGAATAGTTGTGAAGGTAATAGCGGTTTATACGCACCTTATCAGGATAAATGACCTTATCGTTATACTCCTCAGCAATCTCCTGCATCGACCGTTTGTCGCCCTCTTTCTGCTTCATAGACACATATTCCGAGATCATCTCATCCTCAAGACGATACTTCAGTGTCGCGGGACCCGTAATTCCGGGACGAAGTTTCAATACCTCCCGATCCTCACCTTCAAGTTTGTCGGCATATCCCGGCACATCCGGACGTGGACCTACAAACGACATATTACCTATAAGCACATCCCAAAGACCCGGCAACTCATCAATCTTATAATGACGCAGCTTAGCTCCGAGAGGTGTGATCCTACTATCACCGGCAACACTCACAGTCGATCCACCATGCTTAACCGTCATCGTCCGGAACTTATGGCACGTAAACAGCTTACCGTCTTTACCTACTCTCTTCTGAGTGAATATTGCCGGCCCACCAGGCATCTTGATTCTGATAAGCACCCACACTACCAGCAGAATAGGCCACAAAAAAATAAGACCTATGAATGCCATAAGTCTATCGAATATCCATTTTATATTCATTTGCCTCTATGATATGAGGTTAATCTCATCCGTATAAACTCCATCTTTATTATAGCCTGCAAAGGTTTTTTCCACTGACCAGCCAGATGAATGTTGGTAATATCTTATTTCTTCTTCAGATGGCAGTTTCATATAATCACCCCAACGTTCTTTCAGATAATCTTCAACCTTATACGGAACTCTAAGTTCAATGCTTTCAAATGGCACTTTCTTTGTATGTAAAAAGAAATCACTTTTATACAATCCTTTCTTATATCCTGCCCGTCCAAGATAATGACAGAAATATTTCGTTATCTTAGTACTGTTCTTATAAATTTGATTTATCGCAAAATCCACGAATGCTCTTTTTGGTAACCATCTCAATGGTTTGAGTATTAAACTTGCCAATAATCCCCGGCGGAATAATTACGGTTAGCCAATGATTTTAAGACCAAATAACGTGACCAAAAATATTGATTCATATGACCATATATTGAATCAGGACACGAATGCAAGATGAAAATATCAACAAAAACACCCTTATGAACATCCAGATTTTCAAAATCACTCTCAATATAATGTGACTGATTCAATCTTAACTTTGCGATTGTCGGCATTCCTTTTTTTGAGCCCCATTCTTGAAGATAAAATCTACTTTTATCTCCATTTTTTAAAAATTCCTTACGAAATTTTTCATATTCCTTTGGGCGCATAAAAATATCCAAATCATCATCCCACGGAATAAAGCCTTTATGTCTTACAGCACCCAATGCACTACCACCCATAAGACAATAATCAATACCATACTTATCACAAAATGTATCAATATATTCAGCTATATTTAAAATACAATTCTGCAATTCCAATATTCCCCATTTATCTTCTTTGTAGGAACGCATTAAATTCTTCATAGTTTAATTATAAATGTTGCAATATTATATTTCTATAACCTTCTGTTGCTGGAGATTGCATTACTCCTGGATCTGCCATGTAATTAGCCTCAATCAATTCAAACCCATCTTGTGTTATTGCAACATCCCATCCTATAAATCTACCTTGAGGAATAACTCTCGCAACATCTTCAATAAAGATCTTAAGTTTACTCCAATCAGGTATTTGAAAACCTATCATTTTTACTTTCGTGCTGGGATGGAAGTAATGACGGTTTCCATCTATATCATTTCCTGCACCACAGACAAATCCATATTCAATATTTATTGGATACGCAACTCCTCCCGCATGAAAATTATCCACATCTGATCCAGAATTTCCAGCCCGAAGGACAGCACTTAAAAACGTAAGCTTATCCGTTATATTATTGTATACCGAATATATTCTAATAGTATTCACTGATGATGGATTTATACTTGACATGACATCATGCTGAGTTATAAATTCCTCAATCAGTACATTTAAATTTGAAATATCACATACCCCCATTTTAGATTGGAGGATATCTTTGAATTGTTCTATTGTAAGGGACTGATTATTAGCCACACTAAAAATACCTCTACCAGAAGAAAGTCCAATAGGTTTTATTATGAATTTTGTATGCTTATCCAAGAAGTTCTTAATCTCGTCAGATGTCGCTTTTTTAAGATAAATCCAGTCTCGTTTAATAAATTCTTTAAATGTTATATTTGTAAGATATTTATCATTAAAATGATCTGAAAAACTATAGTCATTTAATCTCTTCTCATATCTATTTTGATCCCTTGCTGTAAAAAAACGTTTCCTTTCTAATGTCGAGAATCTATAAAATTGAAATCCGATATACTCATTTGGAGTAACCCCATATTTCAAATATGCCCAAGCAGCATTCCTTAGAAAATATGCCTTACTTTTATTATATTTTTCACATAACGGCTGCAACGCCCCTACAAGTCTATTAAATGCATTTTTATAATTGCTTTTCATTTTATTTTTTCTCTTAATATTGTTGACGAAATACCATCCGTATGACTTAGATACACGACACTACAACCCAATTGAGCAAATTCTTTTTCATACTCAATCCAAGCAGAAGTACCCTTCCAATCGGAGCCAACAAAGACCACATCTGCTCCTATTTTTTTAACGGTATCTAATTTATTCATATCGTACTGATCAATAACCTCATCAACAAATCTAACCGATTTCACTATTTCCTTTCTATCTTCCTGTTTTATAATAGGATATTTATTCTTACGTATAAAGCACAGTTCATCTGTAGTAACACCCACAATCAACTTTTCACATTGTTCCTTAGCCCGTCTCAGTATATTCAAATGCCCGATATGAAACATATCGAATACTCCAGTGGTGTATCCGACTTTATATTTTTTTTCCATGATGTATATGAATTTTATTTTCTAAATAATTTTTGGAAAAGAAATGCTCGCAAAGAATTTGGCATAACAACCTGAAGTACAAACCGCCCAAGTACATTATAACCATATCGAGGGAAAGATATTAATCCTTTATCAAACATATATCTTTGAATACCTGCCTCACTTTTAAAATATTTCCAACCTCCACGACGCGCATACATATCCTTACCAACCCTAACATTTACCAAAACTTGGGGTAAGTTTGCAAACTTACATTCTGTTAACAACATCCGAATCCAAAGAAAATAATCCTCATTATAATGCCAGTCCTCATATCCTCCTGACTTCAATACCGCAGATTTCCTGAACATGACTGTCATGTGGTTAAATGGACATCTTCTTTTAGTGTATTCTTTCAATGATGCACAATCGTAGGGAACTTCTCTTCTCCCCACAATATTATCTGGAGAATCAATAAATTCAGTAATTTGACCGCCAACAATATCAATCGCCGGATTATTATCTATATATTCCAATTGCTGTTGGAATCTTGTTGCGCTTGCAATGTCATCACTATCCATTCTTGCAACGACTTCATTGCTACATTCTGACAATCCAATTTTAAGTGCATTTCCCAGTCCTCCATTTTTATCCAACCAAATAATCTTCACCTCATTGCATTCTTGCTGAACATTTAAAATCATCTGCTTCAGAGATTCAGGTACAGGTCCATCCACTACAAGTACCAATTCATTTGGTTTAACAGTCTGATTTACCAAAACACTTTCAACTGCAGTTCTAAAAAAATCGGGATTATCGTTTTTATAGACTGACATTAACACCGAGAAATTCATATTGTAAACTCTATAATTATTCTATGGAAGAAATTCCAAATTCAATCTTATTTTTCTCTAAGAAATATACAAGGATATCAGAAATCATTAAAGTAAGATTAAAAATAATAATATCTCAAAACTATATATTTTTAAAGATTAAAAAATTATCACTTACATACCTACATAAATGGCATAGAACTTTAACTTTCAAAATAAGTCTAAACAACTTTATTCACTGATTGTATCTAAGTTTCCGATTATAAATTTCATGTAATTCTTTATTTCCATTAATAATATGTAGAGTATATTCAAGAGCATCCACTGTTTCTATTGGAAAAGGATAAATGCACATTTCAATTGCAACAGGATTGGTAAGGTAATAAAGACCTTCTCTATTCCCACGATATAACTTTTGCGGTATTATGCCATTAAATTGCCAACTTTTAGGCTCTATGGCAGATAATGTGGTAATATCCGCTCTTAAATCAAGATCTAAATCATTCAATGGAATATGATATAAATCAGCTTGCATCCACTTGTTTTATAATATTACTACCAAACTCAATCATAACTTTCGGATAATCATCCATATTTACTAATTTACATTTAGCTTCTTCATAGAAATAGCTACATCCTATGTGAAGATTATCCTTTTCATTATTATGTAGTATCATAATATGATCTAATTTTAAATTAGGTTAAAATATTATTTTCTACTTTATTTTTAGAAGGTTAACATATAAAGAATGTGTTCTCTCTCCTATTGACTCCCATTGATATTGTTTAGCTAATTGTATTGCCTGCTCACTCATCATTGACAACTCCGTATCAGATGTTTCTGTTAATCTAACAAGGGCTTTTGCAATTTGCATTTCATCTGTTTCTGCGCACCAACCACACTTATATTCTTCTATTTCATTCATCATATTACTACCTCTGGTAATCAGAGAAGGCACACCGTATGAAAGAGCCTCAATTAATCCCATTGGATGCCCTTCAAGCCGACTTGTTAACACAAAGAAATCACTTGACAATAATATACGCTCTTTTTCCTCTCCAAAAATAGAATTATGATGCACTATCAATATATCATCTAATCCTCTATTCTTTATATCAGATTCAAGATGTTCTCTTTGATTTTCCCTATCAGGACCATATATATCTATCGTCACATTTCTTTTTCTAAGAACTGCTTGTTCTCTTTCTACCGCAGAAACAAGAAGATCCAACCCTTTATGATATACTGAAATACGTCCGATAAAAACACCACGTAATCCTGAATTATCATTAAACGACTTAGGATGCCATTGCTTATCACTAATTTTGACAACCCCATTAGGCATCACAAAACTTCGTTTATTCCAGCTATCCCCAGAATCATTTTTCTCATCAGCAGTAAGATAATGAATTGCAATCGCATTCTTTGCGAACCTATTAAAAAAATAAATATTTCCTACTATTTTTTTTATTCTATGTTTTCGTTGACCTTGCCAAGTCAAAGAACATCTTGGTACAATTATATATGGAATTTTCTTCTTCCTTACCTCCTTGTACATAACCCTTGTATCTTGATAAAAACCTTCAAACACTACTAAATCAGGAATATCAAATGGAGACGGGAGATCTGACAATTTTGTTTTATTACTTTTATTAGACGTTATATATTTTCCAGTATCTTCCCAATAAGGACAACTACAATCTTTAATATTAAGCCAAAGCACATTATCATGTTTTGATTGGCTCAACACTTGATTAGGGACACTCCAATATAAACCGGTGTCACTATTTGGTGACATTTCACTTACATATAATATGTTCATTATAACTATATTTATATGATTTATTATTAAAAATATGAACTGACTTTTGTCGATTCAAATTAACAATTCCACCAATAATCAATAGCAAATATCCTAATGTAAATACATCTGCTCGCTGATAAATAGATGCCGCAAAACAAATCACATAACTCATTGCATTATATGAATTTCTCGAATAATACAATAATACTGCCAGTAATATCCCATAAGTTAATAAGAAACCTATCAGCCCCCAATCAACAAACATCCTTTTTGCACCAGCTACTCCATGAGGATACTTATATTTTACAAAACCTGTACCTTTACCAAAATAAAGTTCACTTGTATCAAACATTCTATCAAACATTTCATCAAGATCCCTGTTCCCTCTATTATCCCCTTTAAACTTTCCATTCTTTGAATCATATTCAAATCTTTCTATAAATCTATTCGTTACTGGATTGTCTAAATATATAAATAACCCCACTATACAATATGCTCCGATAAAAAGATATATCAGTTTTAATGGATTTTTTCTGAAGCTCCTTAATACATAATAAATTATAATAATTGAAAAAAATGCTACAGATAATGTCAATATCCCTCCAATTAAAATAATTCTACTTTTCCATGTATTAAATTTACAATTACTAGAAACAAGTGCCAATGAAGACAAAGTCCCCCAAAAACCTGGTTCATTGCAAAGTCCACATAGTCTAAATGAATCAGCATTAATATAAATATATGAAAAGAAATAGTCCACATAAAAGACTTTTGACTCCTCCATATAAAAAGGAACCATCTTATGAGGCAATATATTTAGATTTAGAATAAAATCCAATAATGCTAATAATGACAATAATGAGATAATATAAATATAATTTATAAAATATTCATAACTTTTATATATTACATTAGACTTCACAAAACTACAACAGAGCAGAGGTGGCACAATGCCTAATCCTAACTGAATCCCGACAATACGATTATAATCAAATAAATTTATTACAAAGTATGATATTGGAATACATATAAACAAAATACTATTCTTTGATATCCATTTAAAATCTGAAAGCAATAATACACCAAAACAACATCCCATCTCAATACAAAGAGTTAATCTTGTTATATAAGACGGACATAAATCAGATGGATTATATATCGCCATTGTCGATATAATGGCAGCTATAGCCAATAGCTTAGAAGATAACTGTATCTTGTTTAAAACTATAGAACTCATTAAAACATCGGCTAATATTAGCTACTAATAAAAAGAATAAACCTTTTTTCCGTTAACACAAATCACCTTCGCAGGCACACCAGATACAATTGAATTCTCAGGACAATCCTTAACTACGACACTATTTGGTGCCACTATTGTATTATTTCCAATCCTTACTTTTCCAATAATTTTTGAACCAACAGATAAGTCTACATTATCTCCAATTATCGGTCTTTTTTCATCAGATCCATTTTTTCCAACAATTACTCCGGCAGAAACCGTACAATTCTTTCCTATAGATAAACAATTTAAATGAATCGCACCTCCTAAATGCACGATTCTTAACCCAGGACCAATTCGATGGATAGGGATATGGACATTATACTTAGAACTAAGATAGTTAAACCTAATCCTCCAAAAGAAATAAAGCAGTTTATACCAAAGTAAATCATGCTTTTTATAATCGTAATATTCGTACTTTCGAAGACAATAAAGCAATAGTCTTACTCGCGCAACTTCTTCCTTCATTAACAACCCAAGCCATTGAGGTAATTTCCCAAGTTTGTTTCTAAGTTGATCTTGACAAATATAGTCAAATAATTGTTCTTTAATAAATTCACTCATTAAAAATAATGTTCAATAATTCATGTGTTTCATCCTTTTGACGAGCATACAACCTATTAGCCCATTGTTTGCCCTTATTAGCTTGTTGCTCTCTTATATCTTTCCTATTTTCTATTTCTATAATACGACATGCCAAATCGTCTTTTGAGATAGGATTAAAAAAAAGAGGGATATTGCCAGTCGCTTCCGGAATACTTGTAGCCGAAGAAGCTATCACAGGGATTCCAATTGATTGTGCTAAGATTGGAGGATATCCAAAACCTTCATTTAAAGACGGATATATGAAACAAAATGCTCCTCTATATATTTTAATTAAATCCTCTTCTGATACATATCCCCTAAAATCGAAATATTGTGCATTCTTAATCCTTGAAAAGAATTTGTTCGCAATATCACATCCAAGGACAACAACTTTTCGATTAATTAATTTCTTTTCTATTAAATCATCCAAAACTTCTATTGCACGAAAAATATTTTTTTCATATCTATTGGCACTTACCATAAGATAATATCCATTTCCATCCCTAATAATAACATTATCATCTTTTGGGGGTAATTCAAAAGGAGAATAAAAAACACGTACAATATTCTTATTAAGAAAAGGGAAATAATTGATAAGTGAACTTTGTGAATGATTTGACACCGTAATGAATAATGCATTCGGAATAGATAGTATCTTTTTAAATCTATCAAAATTTCTTTCTTTAAATATATTTTTAATAGGTGGCAGATAATTAATAATATAGGACGTTATCTTCTTCAGATATTTTTTTTCATATAAATATCTGTAACTATCCCAAGGAAGTTCCACTCCCCTTAATCCATGAATTACTCCAATAAATTTAGCATCGCATTTATAATCCACATATTTATATGGTAATGCTGAATAGAAACGAGAATACCCTTTTTCCTTTATCAAAGAATATATTTCATCTAAGTTATTAACCCAAAATATTTTAATATTCGGATATTGCTGTAATAGCTCCAGAATCTGAGGATCCGTAAAAGATTTATTTTGAAATACTATATCAAAATCAAAACCTTCATATAATGCGTTTCTTAAATAATACTTCGCATATTCTCCTCCACCATGATAATTTGTATTACCATAACCTTGTGTGGCAGTACCATCAAATAATAATCTTTTCATTTCAGTTTTTTAGTTAAATCTTTAACAATACCATACAATGAATTCATTTCCCTCTTATCAAATAGCAGTTTACTCGTTACGATACAAGCTATTATCTCAAATATAAGAATAATCACAAATTTCATAAATACATCGATCTCAACAAACCATTTTTTAATAAAAACAATACAACCTAATAGCAAAAAGGAGTAAAGTATTATTCTTGGGAAAAGTTTACAAGAGAAATATCTAGAATCAAATTCAGTTTGTTTTCTCACCAAATATAATATCAAAAACAAATTCATTCCCTCCATAAAACTCATAGCTACAAAAACAAAATAGAATGGCAATTTATTCTGAAGACAAACATAAGATAGAGGTAATGTTACCAACATACAGGATAATTCAATTATCTGATATTCCCTTAGCCTACCTACGGTTTTAAATGTAATATCAATAAATGGATGTAGACTTCTTAATAAGAGATATGGCGAAATAGCATATATAAAATTTACGGTATAATTGGGAATTTGTCCAAGCCACAACCCCAAAATAAAATCAGGGAAACATAATATGGGAAACAGTATAATACATGTCATGCCGTATGATACTTTACTTCCCATTATTTGCAATCGCATATATTTTTCATAATTTTGCTTTATGTATATTTGCATACTTTGAGGCTGTAAACTTAATGTAACATCATTTGTAAATTGTCGAACTGCGCCATATACCTGATAGGTTATCGTTCGGGCTGCATTTACAACTACACCTCCAAAATGATTCAATATGATATTGACACCCTCATTTGATAATGAATATCCAATATTACCACATAAGTTCCACCCTGCAAAGCTACCCATTCTTCTAAATAATTGTCTATCCCATGATTTTCCATATTTAGATTCTTCAGGGAATTTACGTTTACAATAATGTGCGCTAATCAATCTGATAATAAGCGAAACCATAAATAATAAAAAAGCATAAGAAGCTGCTCTATTATATGGTAAAAATGGAACAATCCATATTACCCCAACTCTAAGAAAAGCATCAATCAGACTAAACGTAGCATACGCTGAAAATTTTTCATTTGCTATTATAAGAGCATCAAATGGGACCGTAAGTAATGAGAAAACTGTTGACAAAATAGACCATTGAAGAATCCAATATGCTGCATTATAATTACCATTTGCAATTTCCAATCGAGGAATAAGTATAAAGCCAACAATTTCCAATAAAATTGCAAGAATTATTCCAACAACAATATGAATATTTAAACCCATACTAAATATCTTACTGACTTCATTTGAATCGTTATAGCCTTTACTAACATTTATAAATCTTTGAATAGAACTGGAAAATAGACCTCTTAATGAATTAAACATTACTACAATACTCCCCACTAAGCCATATAATCCAAATTCATCAATTCCTAAACATTTTAACAATACTCTTGAAGCATACAACGCTACTATAATTGTAACCCCTTTCTGAGCATAAAGATATATAGTATTTACTCCAATTTTAGTATTATTTGAAACGGAATTCATTATTAGAAAATTTAATTATGACCATCCTATTTAGTTTTATACCGATTTTCCATTATGCTACTGATTTATCCAATTAAAACCGATATTTACTGATTATAGAAATTCCTATACCATTTGGCGAATTTGCGTAATCCTTCCCGAAGTGGTGTTGATGGTTTAAAATCAAAATCTCGCTCCAACGGATCAGTATCTGCATAAGTAATTGGGACATCCCCTGGTTGCATAGCTACAAGTTCTTTATGAGACTCAAAATCAAAATCTTTAGGAAGCACCTTCGCATTAATCAGTTCCTCTTGAAGTATCTCCACAAAGTCAAGTAAGTTTTCCGGTTGATTATTTCCGATATTGTAGACTTTATATGGCGGAATCGGCAAACCATCTTCTCCCATTGCTTTCTCAGGAGCACCAGCCATGACACGAATGATTCCCTCTACAATATCATCAATATATGTAAAATCCCTCTTGCAATTACCATAATTAAATATCTGAATCTTCTCCCCTTTAATAAGTTTGTTTGTAAATCCGAAATATGCCATATCTGGACGACCTGCCGGTCCGTAAACCGTAAAGAAACGCAAACCTGTAGAGGGGATATTATACAACTTTGAATATGCATGAGCCATCAACTCATTACTCTTCTTAGTAGCAGCATACAGACTTACCGGATTATCCACCTTATCATCCGTACTGTATGGAATTTTCTTATTATTCCCATACACACTTGACGAAGACGCATATACAAGATGACGCACTCCGGGCTTACCATTATCATAACTGTGCCTGCACGCTTCAAGGATATTGTAAAATCCAATAAGATTACTTTCAATATATGCATCAGGGTTTATGATACTGTATCTGACTCCGGCCTGTGCAGCAAGATTTACAACAATCTCCGGGGTATATTTAGAAAAGACATCATCAATGAGTTTTTTATCCGCAATATTCCCTTTTATGAATATGAATCTTGATCCGAAGCTATTTAATTGCTGCAACCTCCATTCTTTTATACTCACATCATAGTAATCGTTCATATTGTCTATACCTATGACGACACAATCCGGCTGATCCCTTAATATCCGCTCACAAAGATTACTTCCAATAAATCCTGCTGCGCCTGTAACGAGAATATTCATATCTTAATCACGTGCAAAAATATCCCTTGTATATACCTTATATTTTACGTCCTTCAGTTCTCCACTTGTACGGTTGGCAAGTATGGCTTGGGAAAGACGTTTGAATTCGTCAAGATCGTTGACCACTCGACTACCGAAGAAGGTAGAGCCGTCTTCAAGCGTAGGTTCGTATATGATTACGGTCGCACCTTTCGCCTTAATACGTTTCATCACACCCTGTATTGATGACTGACGGAAGTTGTCAGAATTTGATTTCATTGTCAGGCGATACACTCCAATAATACAGGTATCAGCCCCCCTACCCCTAAAGGGGGAGTTACAGAGTATTGGCTGTTTGTTGAATAATCGTACCAACCTGCCATCTTCAAGACTTGATCGGCGATGAAGTCTTTGCGTGTACGGTTGCTCTCCACTATTGCGGTCATCATCTGCTGCGGCACGTTGTCGTAGTTGGCGAGGAGTTGTTTGGTATCCTTGGGCAGGCAGTAACCACCGTAGCCGAAGGATGGGTTGTTGTAGTGTGTGCCGATACGTGGATCGAGACCGATGCCCTCTATTATTGCCTGGGAATCAAGTCCCTTGACTTCTGCGTAGGTATCGAGTTCGTTGAAATAGCTGACACGTAGGGCAAGATAGGTGTTGGCGAAGAGTTTGACTGCCTCCGCCTCCTTCATACCCATGAAGAGAGTCGGGATATCCTCCTTTATCGCCCCTTGCTTTAATAATTTGGCAAATTCATGTGCCTTTTCTTTAAGGAAGGGGATATCCGCCACTTTTCTGATTGCCGCGTTCTCTTCCTCAAGACCGTCATAGAGTTCCCCCTTCAGGGGGCGGAGGGGGCTTATCTCTTTCGGATAACCCACGATTATACGGGAGGGATAGAGATTGTCATACAAGGCTTTGCTCTCGCGAAGGAATTCCGGAGAGAAGAGGAGATTAAATTTCTTGACACCTTTTGCGGCGTATTTTATGTAGAGAGAACGGCAGTAGCCGACAGGGATCGTGGATTTGATGACCATGATGGCATCGGGATTGACGCTCAGGACGAGGTCTATAACATCCTCAATGCAGTGGGTGTCGAAGTAGTTCTTGACCGGGTCATAGTTGGTCGGTGCCGCGATTACGACGAAGTCGGCATCGCGATAAGCCGCCGCACCATCGAGGGTGGCGGTAAGATCCAGATCCTTCTCCGCGAGATATTTCTCTATGTATTCATCCTGTATGGGAGACTTGCGGTTGTTGATGAGTTCCACTTTTTCTGGAATCACATCCACGGCTGTTACCGTGTTGTGCTGAGCGAGAAGAGTCGCTATACTGAGGCCTACATAGCCTGTGCCTGCTACTGCTATTTTCATAATGTAATGAAGACCCCAGGATCGCACCCTGCCCCTAAAAGGGATTTGGGATGACGAAGAGGGGATTGGGTGTATTTTATTGTAGATTAATTTCTTTTTGTTCTTTTGTTTCTTCGTGTGAAAATTTTTCGCGCTTCGCGCTCACACTTGAAACAAAACGGCTGCGCAAACATATACGTGGATATGTAATATATATATTATTCGCTTGCCGGATTCGTTTTTGCTCTTTTTAGGGAGCGGGGACGGCGGCTCTTTTCTTTTTTAGGGTGAGGTAGAGGCGGAGTTCGTCGGCGTCGATGGTGGCGGCGGTGTTGGTCATCTCTCTGGCTATCATTTCGTAGATGGCGGTCTCGCTGATGGAGGGGTCGCCCGCGGTCCAGGCGTCGATCGCGCGACGGCGTTGGCGGATGACGAAGTCGTTGTCGGGGGCGTTGCCGTAGCCGAGCCGGTGGATGGGGTCATACCATTCGAGGAGGGAGGGGAGGTCGCCGGGTGCGGTGTGCGGTAGGGCATCGCGGATGTCGTCGGAGAGGGTGCGGCAATCGGCGGCTACCTGTAGCTCTTGGGGTGTGGGAGCGTGACCGTCGAAGCAGAGGTTGCCGGAGAGTTGGCACTGCTCTATGAGGGTGTGGGCTCGCGTCAAGAGATGGGCTGGAGATAGATCTCTTCTATGTCTTTTACTGTCCATGTGGCGAATTCTTTGCCGGAGAGGGCGAGTGTGTAGGTGCGGGTGCCGTTGGAGTTGTGTATACTGCGGATTACGCCTAACTGATTGTCTAACGCTCCGTAACCGTCTATCCTTACCTGCTGGTTGACGGCAAGCGGTGTGTCAAGGGTGACGATTTCCATCCTGACGTCGGGGGTGAAGGATCCGATGTGTTTCTGGAATGCCTTCATCTCGCGTAGGGAGATGGCACAGTAGGGACTGTCGGGGGTGTTGCTCCAACGGTAGCACCATGCGAGTTCTCCGATGTTGCGGAAGAGTGGCGCAACCTTGTCCTTACGCATCTTGAAGAAGAGTATGGAGGGGAGGTATGGTTTCTCTATCTTTTTCCGCTTACCTTTCTTGTCGGCTATGACGAGTTGTTGGGTGGGATAGTAGAATGTCATATCGTCGAGCATCTTTCCGTCGGTCTCGCTTATTGCCGTCTTTATATCGTCGGGGGTGTTGCCGGGTCGCATCTTCATGACGAACCAGCGGGAGGCTGCATCGTGGATGGAGTCTGCCACTTTCTGCATCAGGCGTAACCGGTCGGCAGTCTCCAACTCGGCAGGGAGGATATATTGGAGGAATGAGTATTCTTTTGGGATACTTCTGACTATCGCACGTATCTCTTCGGGCTGTATTCCGATGCGGAATGCGGCTGCTATCCAGATGGATGTGATTGTGTCGCGTGAGATCTCCTGACCAAGTTCAAGACCGTAGGCGGATATCACGCCATACATCTGATGAAGCAGGTCGCCAATGATTCTTCCTTCGCGTTTCTTACCCTGTTCGAGTCCGAATACGTATCTTTTCCGCTTCGAGGCTCTCATGCTGTCGATTATCTCGTCAAGCTGGAGGATTGCGGGGGTGTCATCACCGAATTTCAGACGTATCAATTCGGGCAATCCGATGCCGGGGTCGAAGAGGAGGTAGAGGAAGATGGTGATGATTTCGTAGTCAGAGGATGTGGGGGTAATGTTGAGCAGCCGGCGGATCATGTCGCAGTTGGCATTTGCCCGGTCTACGCCCTCCTCTATGTCTTGTGCCGCCAATTCCTTGACCTCATCAAAGATGGCAGCTGATTCGGTATCATCTTTCCATTCTTTGTAGAGTGCGCGGAGGATACTGAGGTATTTCCGTCGGCTTGCGGGTTTAAGTCCGGCTATCATCATGTGGGCTATCCAGTTTTGGAGAGCCGGGACGGTGATGTCGTCGCAATCTTTTGACGGGAATGATTCCCGGAAGGAGGTCACTGCGCTTCTAACTACCCTATCGTCGGGACTGACCGTTTTCTTATTTTCGACAAATTGGAGAAACGATGTCATCTAAGTAGCAGTGAATCAATACTATTCAAAACAGACGAATAGAAACGGCATAATTTGCCGGACATATTCTTTCTTCTCTCGTTTTCAGTAATTTAAAGAAACGAAAGGCAAGTTTTTGAAGTATTTGTAAGATCCTATTCATATTGATAGGCACTCCAGGGCGGGAGGGTATGCATCTCTTATGAAGAGATACGCACAGCCTCCAAAGAATTGTAAATCATGATTTTAAAAGTAGTCAAAATCTTGATTTGCTAAACAATCATATTAAAAAAGCCTTTAATGAGCGATATAAAAGCCTATTTTTACAAAAATTAGGAAGCTATAATTGGGAATTTGAGCAAAATTTTATAACTTTGCATCGAATTAAGTATCTCTTCATAAGAGATATGGATGTTTGCTAAACAATTTTTTTTGATTGGACTGATTAGACTTGCTTGGACTACTTGGACTACTTGGACCACTTGGACTTTTGGGACTAATGGGACTTGCTTGGACAGCTTGGACTAATTAGACTTTTTGGACTAATGGGACTTGCTTGGACAGCTTGGACCACTTGGACTTTTTGGACTAATGGGACTTGCTTGGACAACTTGGACTAATTAGACTTTTTGGACTAATGGGACTTCTGGAACAGCTTGGACTAATTAGACTTTTTGGACTAATGGGACTTCTGGGACAGCTTGGACTAATTAGACTTTTTGGATTTAGTAGATGACAAAAATTAAATTTATGCTGTTAAACACTTAATTTTTAGTCGATTAAATTTGCAAAAGTCCCTGAAAATTAGTAATTTAAAGGAAAAGTTTGGACGCTTTTTCTCATGAAAACTACTAATTTCAAGGACTCGGTCAAAGTTAACCAAATCCTCCCGATTATGCAAGAGCACTTTGGTCAAAGTATGAATTTGGCACGCATAAAACTCATGGCGTTGCTGCTCCATGCACTCTGTGTGGTGCAGACTGTCAGCCTCCACAAACTGGCTGATGCGATGCCTACGGCTGTAGACAAGGATTCCAACCTCAGACGGCTCCAAAGATTCTTTGCCAAGTATGTACTTGACCTTGACATCATAGCCCGTATGATTTTCTCGCTGCTTCCTGTCAAGACCGGTCTTGTGCTGAGCATGGACCGGACCAACTGGAAGTTCGGGGAGTTCAATATAAACATCCTTATGTTGGGCATAACCTATAAAGGGATTGCCTTCCCTTTGATATTCAGCCTTCTTCCGAAACGTGGCAACTCCAACTGGGAAGAACGCAAGAAAATTATGGAACGTTTTATCCGTCTTTTCGGAGCGGAATGCATCGACTGCCTTGTGGCAGACCGCGAGTTCATCGGAAAGGAATGGACAGGATGGCTCAACAGCCGTCGCATACGGTATTACATCCGAATACGTCAGAACTTCTGGATTGTCAAGCCTTCCACCGGTGAGAGAATCCGAGCCTGGTGGCTGTTCAATGATTTGAAGGTCGGTCAGGAGAAATTCTTCCATACGCTCTTTCTTCACAAAGGTGAGTATGTCTATCTTGCCGGCAGCCGGATCAAAAACTCCGATGGTGTTCCGGAATTGCAGATTCTCATATGCTTCAATCGGCCCGAGGAGGCGATTTTGACATACAAAAAACGATGGGAGATAGAAACGGCCTTTAGAGCCATGAAATCTTCCGGCTTCAACATCGAGGATACCCATATGCGTGATATGGACCGCATCGCAAGACTTGTCGCGATGGTCTGCATGGCTCTTGTATGGGCGTATCTCGTTGGTGAACATAAAGATATAAATATTAAACCGATAAGGATTCTGAAACATGGAAGAAAGGCAAAGTCGCTTGTCAAATATGGATTGGAAGAGATTTCGACCATACTTATGCGTCCGACTTATACCCCAAAATTCGATGTTTTCAAATTTTTGTCATGTACTTAACTTTTTGGACTAATGGGACTTATTGGACTTCTTTTTTTCTTGGACTTCTTTTTTCTTTGGACTTCTTTTCGGCTGCTTCTTTGGACTTTCTTGGACTTTTTTTTTGGCTGATTGGATTCTTTGTCTTTCGGGATTTGTGGTAATTTTGGGGGAATTTGATGGAGATTAGGGATTTTTTGGTGATTTTTTGGATTTTTTTTGCTGATTTTCTTTTGGTTGCTTGTGGGGGATTATCTTTTTTTATACTTTTGTTGTGGCTGGGGTTATTGTATCAGCTTTTTTGATTTTACTCTAATGTATTTAGTAATCTTCAAAAAATAACTTGTTAAAGTTATAAATGTAAATTTCTCTTGTGGCAGCATCTTTCCGGTGCTTTCGGAGCGCGGAATCAGTCGCATAGCCCGCTATGCTCCATCTTCCTTACTCCGAAATCCCTCGGAAATATGCGCCAAACTTTCACAACTTATTTTTTTACGATTACTTACCCTAATATCTTTACCTGATGAATGCTGATTTTTTGCCACAGAAAGGTGGGTTCCGTAATCTGATTGCTTATAAGTTGTCGGATAATATTTATAATCTGACGTATTTGTTTGCTCATAAGTTTTTAAAGAAGGGTGACCGCACTATTGATCAGATGGTTCAGGCTGCGAGGAGTTGTAAACAGAATATTGCCGAGGGTAGTGCTGCAAGTACTACTTCTAAGGAGACTGAAATTAAGTTGACGAATGTGGCTAAGGCGAGTCTTCAGGAGCTTCTTCTTGACTATGAGGATTTTCTAATGACGAGGGGACAGAGGAAATGGAAAATTGGTGATCCGCCTCTGGAACAGACGAGGAGTGTGATTCGTCAGGATAATCCGACTGAGTATTACATTGATAAGGCTCAGGCGTGGAATAGTGAGACGTTTGCTAATGTGGTTGTGACGATGATTCATGCTTGCGACAGATTGCTGTATAAACTTATTGAGAAACAGAAGTTGCAGTTTTTGCAGGATGGGGGTATCCGGGAGGAGATGAGTAGGGCAAGACGGGAGTATCGCAGCAATCAGACTGACTATAATAGGAAGACTACTTAGACTGATTGGACTGGCTTGGACTGGCTTGGACTTCTTGGATTTTTTGGACTAATAGGACTTCTTGGACTACTTGGACATCTTAGTGGTCAAAGTAGTCTTAGTGGTCAAAGTGGTCAAAGTGGTCAAAGTGGTCAAAGTGGTCAAAGTAGTCAAAGCTGTCTTAGTAGTCCAAGCTGTCTTAGTGGTCTTAGTTGTTGGTGCTGTCGTTTTTTTTGTGTATTTTTGCGGAAACAATCTAACCTTAAAAACATTTTGTTATGTTTCCGAAAGATACTTATGTGAAGCGTCGTGAGGCTCTCAAGAAGAGATTGGGTAGCGGTCTGCTTCTTTTTCTTGGTAATAATGAGTGTGGCGTGAATTATGCCGATAATACTTACGACTTCCGTCAGGATTCTACGTTTCTTTATTATTTCGGTCTGCCGTATGCCGGTCTGAATGCTGTCATTGATATCGATAATGACCGTGAGATTATTTTCGGTGATGAGCTGACTATCGACGATATCGTGTGGATGGGCACCCAGCCTACCCTTCATGAGAAGGCTTCGATGGTGGGTATCTCCGACACTCGTCCTGCCGCCGACCTTGCCAAGTATCTGCGCGGTGCGAAGATTCTCGACCAGAGGATACATTATCTGCCCCCCTATCGTCCGGAACATAACGTGCAGCTGCTGCATCTTCTCGGATTGCTTCCGGGTGCGGAACAGCCCTCAATCCCGATGATACGTGCCGTGGTTGACCAGCGTAATCATAAGAGCGAAGAGGAGATTGCAGAGATAGAACGTGCGTGCGACGTGACTGCCGATATGCATATCACTGCTATCAAGATGCTTCGTCCCGGTATGAGGGAGTGTGAGGTGAGCGCAGCTATCGAGGAGGTGGCACAGGCTGCCGGAATGCGCTTGTCGTTCCCAACAATCGCCACTGTCAACGGTCAGACTCTCCACAATCATTACCACGGCAATGTGGCGAAACCGGGTCAGATGCTGCTCGTGGATGCCGGTGCTGAGACTGAGATGGGTTATGCGGGCGATATGTCGTCAACTATCTGCGTTGACAAGACTTTCACACCGCGTCAGAAATCCATATATGACATTCAGGTGGCGTCTCACCTTGCCGCTGTCGATGCATTGAAACCGGGCGTGCCGTTCAAGGATGTCTATGAATTGTCATGCCGCGTGGTATGTGAGGGTCTGAAGGGACTCGGCATCATGAAGGGTGATCCGGCAGAGGCTGTGGAAGCCGGTGCTCACGCCATGTTCTACCCCTGCGGACTCGGACACATGATGGGTCTTGACGTTCACGATATGGAGAACCTCGGTGAAGTATGGGTAGGCTACGACGGTCAGCCGAAGAGCACTCAGTTCGGTCGCAAGTCGCTGCGTCTTGCGCGTCCGCTTGAACCGGGATTTGTCCACACTATCGAACCGGGCATCTATTTCATACCGGAACTTATCGATCTTTGGCGCGGTCAGCATAAGTTTGAGGATTTCATCAACTATGACGAGGTGGAGAAATGGAAAGACTTCACAGGCTTGCGCAATGAGGAGGATTACCTCATCACGGAGACCGGTGCTCGTCGTCTCGGCAAGAAGATACCGCTCACCACGGAGGAGGTGGAAGCTCTACGATGACAGGCCGTTTCGCACCGTCACCAACCGGACGGATGCATCTCGGCAATATTTTTGCAGCCCTTGTCTCCTGGCTATCGGTCAGGAGTCAGGGGGGAAAATGGATACTGCGGGTCGAGGATCTCGACCCGCAGCGTTCGCGTATGGAGTATGCCCGTCAAATAGAAGATGATCTCGCATGGCTCGGACTGGAATGGGACGAGGGTGGTGTCGATTCGGTGGGCGATCATGGTCCGTATTGCCAGAGCTTGCGTGGGGATATATATGAGGAGGTCTTGCAGCGGCTGGAATCGACAGGGCTCACCTACCCCTGCTACTGCACACGTGCCGACATCATGGCTACGCAGGCTCCCCATGAGAGCGACGGACGTGTGGTGTATTCCGGGCGTTGCCGTCCGGAATCGTTAGGTGGTGTGATGCCTCCGGACGGCAGTAAGACAGCACGTGCCACGCGCCTTTACGTGCCAGACCGGGAGATACGTTTCACCGACGTCGTATACGGGGAGCAGAGCGTTAACCTTGCGAGCCACTGTGGTGATTTCGTGCTGCGGCGTGCCGACGGGGCATGGGCTTATCAGTTGGCAGTGGTGGTGGATGATGCCATGATGGGGGTGACTGAGGTGGTACGCGGAAGCGACCTGCTGCTGTCGTCGGCACAACAAATATATCTCTATGAACTGTTGGGGAAGGAACCGCCACGATTCGCACACGTGCCACTACTATGTAATGAGGAGGGACGAAGGCTGTCGAAACGTGATTCCTCGCTGAGCATGGAGCAGCTTCGGGCTGCCTATTCTCCGGAGGAGATCATCGGCAGATTGGCTGCTTTAGGTGGTCTAATACCGGAATATACCCCCATAACCGCCTTATCGCTTGCAAAGCATTTCAGCTGGCACAATATACCTCCAATCCCTAAAATCTCTTGTAATAGTTAAACTCTTAGCACAAAATTTTGCGTTATAATATAAAATTTCTATTTTTGTGAAAAATATTATCGCTATGGTTTCAAGAGAGGTAATAATATGGAATATGCAGAGATTGATTTCGTCAATAATGCCGAAGGGTACGCGTGCGTTTCTATTCGGTTCTCAAGCACGCGGTGATTTTTCCGAAAAATCTGATTGGGACATTCTTATTTTATTGGATAAAGCCGGAACTCTCGGCATAAAGGAACGGGGAGATTATTCATTCCCTCTTTACGAATTGGGAGCAAACCTTGGGATTGATATAAATCCTGTGGTTTACACAGTCTCCGATTGGGAAAAGAGAAGATTCACACCTTTCTATAAAAACATAATAAACGAAGGCATCTCATTATAAAAACCCTTCGGACCATGCAATCATCATGAAATCCGAAGGGTCTTTTTTTTACCTTATCACTTATTACCTCTTTCTTATACTTAGCCAAGCCATATTATTTGACACGTTTACCCCAGACGGAACGACCGTTGGAATCGAGTCCGGTGAAAAGGATGGTATCGGTCTCACGCTCCCAGTCATGACCGGCATGAATCACAAGATCCGTTATCCTCTCGCCATTCACCACGAGCGAGAGCGTCTGACTTTTCTCATCAAACTTCCAATCATCGGCTCCGGATTTCAACGGCAGTATCACGGAATGATTACCCTCCCCTTCGCGGAGATCTCCTTCACCCCATAGAATCTGTCCGGCTTCAAGGTTACGCTCCACGCGCGGCTCCATGACGCGCAACACCTCCCACTCTCCGCAGAGATCAGCAGCAGAGAAATCACGTTCCGCCACTCCGGCATATCTTTCGGGCGACACTACGGGCCAACCCTGGGGAGTCATATACAGACGGCGAAGATGAAGCACCATCATACCTGAATCCTTAGCATAACGCCCCTGATGTGCCATGAAATATCTGCCAGTGCCATCATCAAACACTCCGCAATGGGCAGTGCCGAGCCATCCGGGATGCCCCTCAAAGCTATAGGGTGCGGTCAGTATCGGGAAATTATTGGTGGTGTCGCTCACCTCCTTACCATGGAAATCAATAAATGGTCCCTCAGCCCTATCGGCACGTGCCACGCGCACATTGTAAGTGGTCATCAACGGTTCGTAGCTCTGGAAGAGATAGTATTTACCGTTTGATTCATGGCGTACAATCTCAGGAGCCTCAAGATTATCCTTACGCCAGTTGGCACGACGTGCCACGAGATGCCCTTGGTCTCCGGGAGTGCGAGCAAGTCCGGTAGCCGGATCAAGTTCCACACAATAGAGTCCGCCGAAATACGATCCATAGTGCATCCATTGGCGACCCGACTCATCAGTTACCACAGAGGGATCGATAGCATTCATCGCGGAAGAGGTCTCCGTCTTCACCACAGCCCCCTTTTGCTTCCATGGCCCTGCCGGAGATTTAGCCTCCGCCACGCCTATATATGACGTATTCCTACCAAATGCCGACACGCAATAATAGAGACGGAAATTTCCGTCGCCGCAATCCACTATATAAGGAGCCCACACGTTGGTTGCACCATGACCGCCGGATTTCTCCTTCACCCAGCTGACAGCGTCTGCCGGTATCTCCGGAAAAACCCAGCCGATAAACTCCCAGTTGACAAGATCGCGTGAGCGGCGCATCTGTATGAAACCGAGAGGCACACCATGCGCCTCAGCCGCCTTATGGTCTTCTCGGAATATGGCATCGGTGGAATACATGTAGTAGTAGTCCCCTATCTTGCGGCATGAGGGGTCGTGCACGTTATACGTACCCCATGATTTCCAATTCTCCATGCCGGAGATGGCGGAATAGTCGTCATTCCAAGGATTTGGCACATGCTTCGGTGTAAATGTCTCGGAAAGAGCCGGAAGCGAGAACAGCATCGCCATACATAATGTAGGGAAGAGTTTCATGATTTTTATTCGGTTTTATTTATTATGAGATAATGAAATATGGAGAAAGTTCTCCTGCTGCAAAATTAGATAGATTACCGGAAGGGAAGGTGTAAATTTCGCGCTAAAAGGGGTAATCGGAAAGCGGGGAACGGAAATGACGGCAGAAGGTGGATTTTTGGATATAAATGGTGAAAAAATCAATTCAATAGACATCTATTATGTTAATAATCCGATAAATGTCATAAATTTGCACAAATAAAAATTCAGCTCTTGTAAAGACTGCAAATATGTTATAAATTTGCACAACCAACCGGAAGATGACTATCCGGACAGAAAGAGCGTTCAACCTTTTAAATAACCTGAAAGACTAAACAAGTCAAGAAAGACTAACCTTCTATCAACAGAATGAAACTGAAAAGCCTAATCAAAATGAGATTCGGAAGGATGAATCTCCCAATCACGTTAGTGGCATTGGCTGCTTTGGCGGCAATACTCCCCGTAGAATCACAGGGAGCTGATTCCGCATTTGCCGAGAATCATTCGGTCAGTTTCATATCCATGAATTCCGGTCTGTCGCATAATCTCGTCGACGACCTGTTCCTGGATTCAGAAGGCTACGTATGGATCGCCACCTCCGCCTCTCTGGCACGCTATGACGGCTATGAGTTTGTCAACTTCACCCCCAACTCACCGGAACGCCGCATCAAGAGCACGTTTGTAAGGAAAGTGGCGGAAGACCGGTTCGGACGTCTGTGGGTGGCAAGTGACGGCGGCATCGACATCATTGACCTCAACCAGATGAGCGTAATCGACATGGCATCAGATAATGCCGAATACGGTAAGATAGCATCTCTGCCATCCGGATATGTGGCAGCCGACCATGCAGGCAACGTCTGGATAAGGAATGAGAAGATGATCGTATGTATCATCTTTGACGACAACGGCAACATAAAGGATATGCAATCCATTCCGCATCTCTCCACCTCTATAATAACTACCGGAGCCTTGAAACCGCTATCCGGCACCGGCGACGGAGTATGGACAGCAATCGGGGGTGAAGTCTGCCATCTCTCATTAGAGAACGGGAAGATCTCACGCCGCAACACATCAAAGGACCTGAAATTCCCCTCATCATCCTATATCTCTGATTTCGAAAAAACAGGCAACTACATCTGGATCTCCACCGACTCCGGGCTCTACCGTTATGACCACTCTACGGGGAAGGTGCGTGTCTACAATGAGCTAACCGACGGCAACTGCTCGTTGTCGCGAAGTTTTATCACCGCCCTGGCTGTTACCTCCTCCGGAGATCTCGTCGCCGGCTCCCTAAACGGACTAAATATCTACAATCCCTCTGAAGATGGATTCATTAAGGTAAAGGCATCCGAATTGACAGGAGGCACCGGACTCAACAACAATTTCATCAACTGCCTGCTCACGGAGGGAGACAATCTCTGGGTAGGCACTGAGGGGTGCGGCATAAATCTGCTATCTCCACGACGCCTTATCTCTAAGACATTCCGCCATTCCCCTCCGATGCCAAGTCGATCTCTCCCAATCCTGTGAATGCGATATACGAGGATGAGAGCGGCATTATATGGATAGGCACGGTGGAGGGCGGACTTAACCGCGCATCAGGTGACTATACGGAGGGATTCTCCCATTTCACCACTGCAAACGCGGGATTGCCACACAACACGGTCAGCACAATCACGTCTGACCGTGCCGGACATCTCTGGGTAGGCACATGGGGTGGCGGTCTCTGTATGTTCGACAGAAGCAATCCGTCAAAAGTGCTGAGAATCATTAACACCGGACCTGACGGCAGACATCTTGACCACATAGGTGCAATCGCCTACGACCCATATAACAATCTCATCTGGATTGGTGCGAACTCCGGCATCTTCATCTACAATCCGGAGGATGAAAGCCTGAAAGTGCCGTTCAAGGATGCCGATAAAATGCCGGGAAGTGTCGCCGTAGCTATAGCACCCGACGGACGCCTGCTTATGGGAAGTCTCGAAGGATTACTGATAGTGAATCTAAAAGAAGGATGCGGCAAAGGAAGTTTCAGCTACAAGCACTTCCAATATAAGTTTGATAATCCGGAATCCAATATCAAGGAGAAAGTGAATTGCATCACCCTTACTGAGAACGGCAATATCTGGGTAGGCACCAACGGCAACGGAATCTATCGGTATGAGAGCCATAATGGGGAGGATAAATTCATCAACTACAACACCACCGACGGTTTGCCCAACGATGTGGTGCATGGACTCGCCGACGATAAGCAAGGTAATCTCTGGATTGCCACTTATCACGGGCTATCATGCATGACGCCGGAAAACCACTTCATTAACTTCGGGATCAACAATGGTCTCGACACCGAGCAATTCTACTGGAACGCCTACCGACGTCTTGCCAACGGTGACATTCTCTTTGGCAGCGTTGACGGGCTGGTGGCAGTAAAGGGTCTGTCGCTATCAAAAATAAGCAAGATCTTCCCGGTGAGATTCACCTTCTTCACTGTTGACAATCACCGTCTGCATGGGTATACTGATGCAATGGAGCTTTCCGAGAACGACCGCTCGTTTGAGATAGGATTCTCCGCATTCGATTATGCCGGAGGAAAGAACGGAAGATATTATTACCGTATGAAAGGGTATGATAATGATTGGAATACCCTTCATCCCGGACGTCACAGCGTGACCTACATGAACCTTGCGCCCGGAGAATACTCCCTGGAGGTGAAGTACGTGAGCGATGGGCAATCGATAGATAGCGTACCGGTATCCCGCTTTGATATATGCGTGACGCCGAATTTCTACCGGAGATGGTGGTTCCTGCTCCTTGTGTCGGTGGCGATAGCCGGATGCGTGTGGGCAATATACCGCTGGAGGGTGAGCGACCTGACCCGCCAACGCAACCAACTGAAAACCGCCGTCAACGAAGGTGTGAAGGAGATAAGCGAACAGAAATCCCTCATCGAGACTCATGCAATGGAGCTTGCCACACAGAACAGGGAGCTTATCTTGCGCAACGAGCAGATAGTGAAGCAGAAGACCCAGCTGGCAGAAATGGCAGGGAAAGTGCAGAAGCTGACCGCCGACAGGATATCCTTCTTCACCAACATAACACATGAGTTCCGCACCCCTATCACCCTTATAATCGGACCGATAGAGAGGGCTTTGAAGCTGAGCACAAACCCGAAAGTGATTGAGCAATTGAATTTCGTGGAGAAGAACTCACGCTACCTTCTGTCGCTCATCAACCAGCTGATGGATTTCCGGAAGATTGAATCCGGGAAAATGGAAGCTGTCACGAAGCGTGGCAATATCCGCGAACTGATGGAAGACATCATCAAACCATTCGAGGCGTATGCCGAAGAGAGAGGTATACAGATGAAGACCATCTATCATCTTCCCCACCCTATCTTTGACTTCAATGAGGACGCCATGCGGAAGGTGGTCACCAATCTTCTTGGCAATGCCATAAAGTTTACCCCCGACAACGGTTGCGTAAGAATCTACATCTCCACATTCCGTAGTCAGCAATGCAGCGGAGGGAAGGATATGTTCTACCTCTGCGTCAGCGACAACGGATGCGGCATAAAGGAGGAAGACATCAGCAAGGTGTTTGACCATTTCTACCAGGGGAGCAGCCAGATAAAATATCCGCTCATAGGCGCATCCGACAGCGGCATAGGTCTATATCTCTGCCGTCGGCTTGTGGAACTTTACGGCGGCACAATCACGGCACGCAATAATCACGGCGACGGATGCTCCTTCCGCGTGCTTATACCCATAGACAATGCCGAGGTAGAGTCTGCGGTGTCCACATCTGCCATCGCCTTGAACAATGACAGCGCGGAATTTGCAGGAGACACCTCCGACGGTCGTCAGAAGACAGTGCTTGTCGTAGAGGATAACGACGACATGCGCGCATTCATGCGCTCGGTGCTGTCTGACCATTATCTTGTGGAGGAGGCTGCCGATGGAGAGGAGGCGCTGCATCTGCTTCTCACTAAAGACGTGGATTTCATCATCAGCGACCTCATGATGCCGGGGATGGATGGTCTGGAGCTTGCATCTAAGGTGAAGGAGAATTTCGCAATCTCCCATATCCCGTTTGTCATGCTGACCGCAAAGACCTCACAGGAATCACGCATGGAGGGCTACCGACGGGGCGTGGACGACTACATACTGAAACCCTTCGACGAGGATATGCTCCTCGCACGAATAAGCAATATCCTTGCCAACAAGCAACGCTACCAACGTCGCTTCATGTCGGACATGGAGGTGGAACATCTTGAGATAAACGAGGAGAGCCGTGATAAGAAATTTGTCGACAAAGTGATGGAGGTATTGAGAAACAACTACTCCAACTCCTATTACGACGTAGGCGAATTTGCCGAAGCCCTGGGCGTCAGCCGTAGCCTTCTCAACAAGAAACTACAGAGCCTGATGGGACAGAGTGCGAACCAGTTGATCCGCACATACCGTCTGAAACTTGCCCACGAACTCATTCTCCAGAACCGCGTCACCCGCAACATGAACGTCTCGGAGATAGCATTCCAGGTAGGATTTAACGACTCCAAATACTTCACCCGATGCTTCACGAAGCAATTCGGGGTCAATCCAAGCACCCTGTTGAGAGAGAATGACAAATGAGTCCATCCAACCCTCATTATGACTGAAAGACAACAATAAAAGAAACATCTAAAAACATAAAAATTGTATATGAATCGGATTATCCACCACCTTTGTCAGATTGTCCACCTAATACGCACGCGAAAAGTCCTAATTTTGCGACCGATAATGCCGGGAATCTACCCGAAAGTATACAAAACCTATTCAAACAGAGAAATAATTAACCTATTATAACAACCTAATATCATCATGAAGACAGAAAAATGGATGCCAACGGCAACCCTTGCTGTTCTGCTTGTCGCAGCAACTTCATGCGACGACTGGGGTAAACAAGACCCCCCTGCCGGCAACCAAGTGGTGCCGACATTGGAGAACGTTGCGTCTTTTGATTTTGAACCTGTCGAAGGTGCGGAAGGCCTTTCGGCTTTCAAACTTTTCACCAACACACCGGGGACTCTTCCTCCGACGATTGTGGAGGATGAGTTCAAAGGCAATGTGCTCGAACTGAACAATGGATTCATGACTATTTCCAATCCTCTTGCAAAAGTGACCTTGCAGAAGGGGGCATCTTTCACGTTCTGGATGATGCAGCCCATCGTGACGGAAGCCGATGAAGAGGGCAACGAAATAGCCATGCCCCAGAATCTTGACGGATCTCTTCTCCGATTTGAGAACGAGACCGGCAACGGCTCTTTCTCTCTTAATGCAAACGGAGGCTTCGTCTATGAGGCTGCCGATGGCGAATGGATAGAGAATGATCCGTCACAAATCACCACCGGATATCTGAAGCCCGGCGAATGGCACTACGTGGCTGTCGTGATAAGCAACGACGGCTATGAATGGTATGTAGACGGCGACCGTAAGGTCAGCAAGATTGTTGATAACTTCGATTGCTCCAAGATTGTCAAGTTTGTCAACAATGTCCCGACAATGAGTGTCGGAGGTGCCGACAATTCCTCACGCTGGCTTATTGATGATCTGAAGGTGTATCGCAATATAGTGACCGCAAAAGAGACAGCTCGTCCCAACGTCAACAACGGTGGTGGTGACGAGGGTCCGGATCTCAGCACATGGGTGCTCCTCGGTGCAGAAGACAACTCAACAGGGTTCTGGAGCACATGGTCCGACTATGTGAACCTTACCGGAGACGGCACAATCCATTACGACTTCTACAATTACAACACCGGAAAGACCGACAACTGGTGTAACTGGGCTCTTGTGCTCACTACAGGTGCTGAACGAGGCGGAGACGGATATGCAGAATACCTATACTTGCGTGCCGATGCCTTCGGATGGGGCAACAACTATAACGGCGAGAACATCAAGCACGACTTCGACTGGGGCACGTTCATGTCGGAAATGGATGGTGCGTTCGTATCGCTTGACATCACACGTGTCGGTACGGATGTAAATGTCACAGCATTAGTGACAGCTGAATCGGGCGTACAGCGCAACTACTCAATAAAGGTAGAGGGCGTGGAGAGCGACGTGCTTGGCACATTCCTCACCTGCGAAGGCTCTCACCTCCTCATCAATCCGGAGACTGTATTCGTAGGCAAGACCTACAAACCGGGCGAAATGGTGACAGGTCTTACTGACTGCTCTACGCCTTGGTGGTCTGCCCATTCTCCCAACAATAAGTTCGAAGGTAACTTCAAGAACTGGGGTGTGGAATTTGTGAATCACACTCTCGGAAATGGTGGCAACTGGAACAACTGGCTACTCGTCTGCTCTAATGGTCCTTGGGTTGGTGAAGACGGATATGCCGAAAACTTTGTGCTCCGTTCCGACGCCTTCGGATGGGGTGCAAGCTTCGATGGTGGAAACACCACGATGGAGCAGACTTTCGACTGGGACAACTACGTGGCTGATATGAAGGACGCAAAAGTCAAAATTCTTTTCAACTATAACAATGGTAAGCTTGACATGCTCTGCCGCCAGACCACTGCCGACGGGCGCCAGATGCCTGACTACAAATTCTCAGCCAAAGAACTCACATCTCCTATCGGTCTGTTCTTCACTTGCGAACTGGCTTGGCTGGAGTTTTCAAAAGTGGGCTACTATCCTTGGGCTAACGCTCAATAATCGTTAACTTTAAAATCTAACAAGACATCATAATGAACAATCAACACTTTAAAGCCGAAGGACGGCGGAGCATCTCGCTCCGCCTCCTCCTCCCGGTTCTCATGTTGGCTATGGCAGTCTTCCCGGCAGCCGCCGACATTGTGAAGGGCACCGTCATTGACGCCTCCGGAGAACCGCTGATAGGCGCAACAGTAATAGAGAAAGGAACCACCAACGGCACCGCCACTGATATTGACGGCTTCTTCCAGCTCAATGTGAATGATGCCAAGAAAGCTGTGCTGGTGATCTCATACGTGGGCTATGCCACTCAGGAAGTGCCCATAAAAGGTCTGAAGGAAGTGAACGTCACTCTTCAGGAGGAATCCTCGCTTCTTAATGAGGTAGTCGTTGTAGGCTACGGTCAGCAGAAGAAGGAATCCGTTGTGGGTGCCATCTCACAGGTGAACTCCGGCGACCTCCTCGAGACTCCCTCCGCCAACCTCTCACAGGCTATCACCGGTAAGATTCCGGGCGTGATCACGTCGCAGACCTCCGGTGCTCCGGGTGCAGACGACGCCTCAATCTACATCCGTGGTCGTGCCACATTCGCAGGCGATGCCCAGCCGCTTATCCTCGTCGACGGTATCGAGCGTAGCTTCTCGCAGATCGCTCCCGACGACATCGAGACTATCTCTGTATTGAAAGACGCATCCGCAACTGCCGTATATGGTGTGCGTGGTGCAAACGGCGTCATGCTCATCACCACAAAACGTGGTAAGGAGCAGAAACCTATCGTCAACCTGACCGCCTCCTGGCAGTTCCAGACCCCGACAAGAAAAGACACATACCTCAACTCCTACGAATCTGTATCTCTTCTTGAGGAGGCTCTTGCCAACGATGGTCTCCCCTCCCAGTTCTCCGCTTCCGACCTCGACATGTATCAGAAATCTGTCAACGGTCAGCTCAGCGGCGTAGATGCACTACTCTACCCTAATGTAGACTGGTATGACGAGATTCTCCGTTCATCAGCACCCTCGCAGCGTTACAACGCAAGCGTGCGCGGCGGCACAAAGAGAATGCGCTACTATGCTTCTCTTGAATACTATGACCAGGAATCTCTCTTCAAGAACCTCTCAAACGACCCCTACGGCAACTCATCATCGCTCAACTACAAGCGTTATGGTTTCCGTGCGAACGCCGACTTCTTCCTGACAAAAGACCTCCAGCTCTCCGTCAACTTCGGCACACGCTTCGAGGAGCGTCGCGGTCCCAACTCCGACGAGAGAGACAACTTCAGCAACGTCTTCTATCAGCTCAACCACACTCCAGGCTGGCTATTCCCGATAGCATATCAGGTGCAGAACGGCGACGAGATGAAGACTCTCTACGGCGGCAGCTCCCAGTATCAGAGCAACGTCTACGCCACACTCGCCGAGGGCGGCTACTACAAGGCTGTCAACACCGTCAACGAGACAAACTTCATCGCCGACTACAAGATGGACTGGCTCACTCCGGGTCTCTCCGCCCGCGCAATGATGAGTTTCGACTACGAGAGCTACCATCGCACCACATACTCGAAGAACTTCGCAACCTACGAGCTCAACGACCGTGAGAACTACGATAAGATTGAGGCGTATAACCGCTTCAATACCGACACGCAGCTCAGCAACTCACGCTCAAGCAACAGCATCTACAAACTCTACATGGAGGCACAGGTGAACTACAACCGCACCTTCAACGACCTCCACGAGGTGACTGCAATGGCTCTATACATGCAGAACGACTACCGCTACAACAGCGATCTTGCCCGCCGCTATCAGGGTGTCGTAGGTCGTGTGACTTACGCTTATGACGGACGCTATCTCTTCGAGTTCAACGCCGGATACAACGGTTCGGAGAACTTCGCAAAGCAAAAACGTTTCGGCTTCTTCCCCTCATTCTCAGCAGGCTGGCGTATCACGCAGGAGAAATTCATGGAAAGCACTGCCGACTGGCTAAGCAACCTTAAGCTCCGTGCAAGCTACGGTCAGGTAGGTAACGACGTATATCAGGTGAACGGAGTGCGTCAGCGATTCCTCTACGAGCAGAAATGGTCGCAGATCGGCAATGACTACTACTTCGGCAACACCGGTATAACCGGTATCTACGAGCAACAGTATCCCAACTACGGAGTGACATGGGAACGTGCCCACAAATACAATGTGGGTCTTGAGTTCGGATTCCTCAACAGCTCTCTCTCCGGAAACATCGATTTCTTCTGGGAGAAACGTAACGACATCCTCACCGAATATCTCACCCGTCCGCTATGGTTCGGTGTGACATCCGCAGCAGGAAACCTCGGCAAGACAACCAACAAAGGTTTCGAAATCGAGCTTCACTACAGCAACAAGATCGGTCCGGATTTCAAATACAACATCAGCGGAACCTACTCTCATGCCAAGAATAAGATTACGGAGATGGATGAGCCTGCCAACAAGACTGACTACCGAAAGTGTGAGGGTCATGTCATCAACCAATACTTCGGTCTCGTTGCCGACGGGTTTGTGACTCAGGCTGACATCGACGGAGGTAAACTCCCGACCTCAACTTTCGGCACAGTGAAAGTGGGCGACCTCAAATACCGCGACATGAACGGCGACGGTTTCATCGACGATCGCGACGAGACTTTCATCGGCTATTCCGACATACCGGAAAACACTTACGCCCTCACATTGGGTGCTGAATGGAAAGGTATCGGTTTCAGCATAATGTTCCAAGGTGTTGACCACGTGAGCCGCTACTATGATGCAGAGTCAATGTATGCCTTCGTGGCAGGCGGTAAGGTAAAGGAGCATCATCTCGACCGCTGGAATCCCGCACGCTCTGAGGCTGAGAACCTCGCCAACGCAAAGTATCCTCTCCTCCATTATGACAGCTACGGCGACCACAACCAGCGTCAGAACTCCTTCTTCCTTAAGAACGGCTCGTTCCTGCGTCTGAAGAATATCGAGCTTTCATACTCACTCCCGGAGAAATGGATCAAACATGTCTATATGAGCCAGTGCCGTTTCTTCGTCAACGCCAACAACCTCGTGACATGGGATCACCTCGATGGTCTGACCGACCCGGAGAGCAACGGTTCTAACCGTTATCCCATCTGCAAGACCGTGAACTTCGGTGTCAATATCCAATTCTAACCCAACTCTGAATCAATGAAAAAGACATTAAAATATATAGCGGTGGCTCTTTTAGCAGGTTGCGGTGCGACTCTCTCTTCGTGCAGCGACTTCCTCGACAAGCAGCCATCCAACGAACTGACCGAAGAGAAGGTGCTCGCCGACTGGAACCTATTTGAGGAGTTCCACTACGACACCTACAACTTCCTCCGCCACGGCGCACTGAGAGTCAACGACTCTTGGCTTGATGCCGCCACCGATCTCGCTCAGACTTCTTACGCAACTGCCGGGACTCGCACAACGTTCAATATCGGCAACTACTACGGCGGAGGCGGTTATGCCGAACTGATCGACACATGGGAATCACGCTACCGTGGCATAAGAAAAGCTAACTGGGTGCTCGCTCACATCAACGAGGTGCCGAAGAACCCCAAGAACTCCGATGAGGTGCATGCCGGATACGTGAAGAATTTCACTGCCGAAGCCCGTTTCTTCAGGGCATTCTTCTATTGGGAGATGTTCCTGCGCTACGGTCCGCTGCCTATCATCACTACCGTGCTATCTCCTGATCAGGATATGATCACTCCCTACACGAAACGCCCGACCACAAAGGAATATGTGGTAGACTTCATCCTTAAGGAACTCGCCGAGTGTGAGGCTGATCTTCTCGACAAGGATAATGCATGGACCACCCAGCGTGCCGGACGCCTCTCCCAGCCTGCTGCACGTGCCCTCGCCGCCCGCATCAAGCTCTACATGGCATCACCCCGCTATGCAGCAGAGAGCGGAATCACATGGCAGGATGCTGCCGATGCAGCAAAGAGCTTCATGGATGACTACGGCAGCATGTTCGGTCTCTTCGCTCAGGAGAATATCTCTGCATCCGACAACTACGGCAACGCCGTGCTATACTCAACCTATTCCGGCTCAAACAACGAGACTATCCTCTTCCGCAATGATCCGGCAATCGGCTGGGGAAATATCGCAGCCGACACCCCTGTAGGTGAAGGTGGTCGCGGTGGCAACTGCCCCTCTCAGAACCTTGTCGACATGTATGACATGGCAGACGGAAGCTCCCCCTTCGCTCAATATGACGCGACCGGTGCACCCGTCTATGGCAACGGCGCAGCCTGCCCCGCCATAAATGCGGCAAGCGGATATAACGACGCCGATATGTGGAGCAACCGCGACCCGCGTCTCGCCGCCACCATTCTCTATCAGGGCACACCCTGGGGAACCATGCGCGAAAACAGCACAATCGATGTGCGCCCCGGAATGGCTGACAACCCGACAGGTAATGCCAACGCCACCCCGACCGGATATTATATGCGCAAGTATATCCCCGCCACAATCCTCTCAAGCAACCACGGCGGCTCCGCTCTCCGTCCCTGGACCATCATCCGCTATGCCGAGATTCTCATGAACTATGCTGAGGCGATGAATGAGCTGAACGGTCCCTGTCAGGAGGTTTACGACATGCTTGACCGCGTGCGTACCCGCGCCGGAATAGCCGGCTCTGTGAAAGACCGTGCCGATCTCGCAAGCAAAGATGCAATGCGCAACTTCATCCATAAGGAGCGCACCGTGGAATTCGCTTTCGAGGAGCACCGCTCTTGGGACGTGCGCCGCTGGAACGTGGCTGTAGAGGCTCTTGCCCGTCCTATCTACGGTATCAACGTGGCTATGGATGGCTCGGTAAGCCGAAAGGTGGCTCAACAGCGTGTGTTTGACGCCAAGATGTATCTCTATCCTATCCCCGAAACCGAGGTATGGAAAACCGGAATCGAGAACAATCCGGGATGGTGAACCTTAACTTCTTCAAATTCTGAAAAATTCGAACGAAATGAATAACATCATAGAATATATGTCAAACAAGGGTAAGCTCGTGCTGGCTTCCGCCTTCATCGCTGGCAGCGGAATGACAGCCTTGGCTGCCGTGACCGGCAATACCCTTAAAGGCAAGGTGGTTGACCCGGAAGGGAACCCCATCCCCGGCGCGGTAGTGAATCTCGCCGAACAGAGCAAGATTGTCTTCACCGACGAGAATGGCGAATTTTCAATCAAAGACGCCAACTACGATGATGAAGTAAATGCGAAATGCGTGGGATACCTGGCAAGTGTAATGCCGGTGGAGGATTTCAGCTCACCGATCACAATTGTGCTCCAGCCTGATTCCGACCCCTACTCCCATGAAGCTCCCGTGGCGTTCAACGAGCAGAAGAAGAAATTCCTCACTGACTCCCGTTCAGTCGTGACAGGCGAGGAGCTGCAGCGTTACCCCGTGACCGTGCTTCAGAACGCATTCAACTCGGTTCTTCCGGGCGTTTCAACCTACGAATGGTCGTCTGAACCGGGTTGGACTGAGACCCAGATGTATGTGCGCGGTATCCGTACAATGAACACATCTGCCCGTAATCCGCTCGTGATTGTCGACAACGTGGAGCGCGACCTCTCATTCCTCGACGCATTCCCGATCGAGACAATAACCGTGCTGAAGGATGCCGCTGCCACTGCCCTCTATGGTATGCGTGGTGCAAACGGTGTGATTCTCGTCACCACAAAACGTGGTGAGTCGGGAAAGACACGAATCGACTTCACTCAGGAGGTAGGTTTCCAGACCCTCTCCAACAAGATGGAGTCGCAGGATTCCTACAACATGGCTCTCACCCGCAATCAGGTGCGTTATCTCTCCGGTCAGGAACCGATGTATTCGGCAGACGTAATTGAGAAATATCGTCGCGTATGCAACGGCGAGACTCTCGAAGGGATGGATAGGTACCGCTACTTCAACACCAACTGGTTTGACCAGCTCTATCGTGAGACGGCACCAGTATTGAAGACCAACCTTCAGATCTCAGGTGGCAACAACCGCGCACGCTACTACGTGTCGTTCTCCTATCTCCGTCAGGAGGGTATGTGGAACAGCGACTGGACTAACATGATGGACCGCTACACCATGCAGCACGTGCTCAACCGCTGGAATCTACGCTCGAACCTCGACATCAATGTCAACAAATACCTCCGTGTAGGTCTCGATCTCGGTGGACGTATCGACAACATCAACCAGCCGACCACAGGCGTGTTCAACCTCACCACATTCGGTGCTGTGGAGGCTAACCCGATGGAGCCTGTCTACACTCCCGACGGTCATATCTACTCCTCAACCACCGCACAGAACCCTGCCCGTCTGCTCGGTTCCGCAGGTCAGGAGAAGAACCGCCGACGCAACCTCTACTCTACAGCTGAAGTGACCGGTCTGCTCGACCCAATCACAAAGGGTCTGGAGGCTAACCTCGTTGTCAGCTTCGATGCCTTCGACGTGTTCCAGTCCTCGCAGTACAACTCAATCAACACATATTCGTATGACTACATGAATATGGACGTGACCAAGCCGGAAGATTTCACCCTGACTCAGACCACCACATATTCAGAGCTTACCAACCCGACTGCCAACGAGCGTGCCAACTCATGGACACTCAATTTCCTGTTTGGTTTCAAGTACAACCGCGACTTCGGCAAGCATCATATCGATGCTAACGCCTTCATCCGCACGTATCAGCAGCGTCTGAATGTGAGAGAGGCAAACACCGACAACTCTCAGTATTCTTCCGACCGGTTCCTCTCTTGGAACGGACAGGCAACCTACGTATTCGACAACCGTTATATCGTGTCGGGTAATATCTCACGCATGGGTAACGACAACTTCGCTCCGGATGACAGATGGGGCACATTCTGGGGTGCTTCTCTCGGATGGGTGGCATCGCAGGAGAGCTTCCTGAGAAATCCTAACATCGATCTTCTCAAACTCCGTGCATCCTACGGTAAGGCTGGTATGAGCGATACAGGCGCAGGACGCTATCCCTATCAGTCGATCTTTGCATCCAACAACGGTTACGGCTTCGGTCATAACGCAACATGGGTGCCGGGTATCATAGAGAGCATCGCAGGAAACCCCAATAGCAAATGGGAGATCTCAAAGATGGTCAACATCGGTCTTGACTGGGATTTCTGGCACAGAAGACTCTACGGTTCGTTTGATATCTTCAAGGAATGGCGTAGCAATATCCTCGTCGAGAGATCCACAATCCCCGACATCATCGGTATAACCTACGCGAAAGACTCCTACGGCAAGGTTGAGAGCAAGGGTCTTGAGCTCGTGATCGGTCATGCCAACAGAATCGGACGCGTCAACTATTCAATCGAGGGTCAGCTCTCCTGGAACCGCAACAAGATCACCGAGATGGACGAGACCGAACCACTCGTGGAATGGCAGCGTAAGACCGGACGCCCGATTTTCGAGCAGACTTCAGTACAGCAGCTATACGAGGGTGCGTTCAACGGCACTGTCGGCGGTTGGAACCAGTATCAGTTCGTGCAGTGGGCATCAGATCCCGATCTGATCGCCACCAGCCAGGCTGATGCAATCGCCAACCCCCACAAATATCCCTACAACTCCGCATCGGCAGGCAACCAGCCACTCGGCACCGCAGTCTTCAAGGACCTCAACGGCGACCGTATGATCGACGAACGCGACATGGCTCCCATCGGCTACACTATCATGCCGGAACTCACACCCTCTGTCGCTGTCAACGTAGGATATGCCGGTTTTGACGTCCGTGCCGTGCTGACTGCTTACCTCAACCGCTCGGTATTCGTATCTCCGACGGCATCCTTCTCCGGCTGGTCAAACATGGGCACACACGAGGTGGTCAACGCTTGGGGTTACTACACTGACGACCCGACTGATCCCCGCAACATCAATGCGAAATATCCGCGTCCCGTCTACGGTGGGTTCAACAACATCGACTCAAACCGCGACACACGCACATATCAGAACGACATCTGGATCATGAACGGCGACTATCTCAGCCTCCGCAACATCGAAATCGGTTACTCCCTTCCAGAGAAACTTATCTCGAAAATCCACATGAGCAAATGCCGTTTCTACTTCAGCGGTTACAACCTCTTCAACTGGAGCCACCTCCCCAAAGGAATGGACCCCGAGAAGCCTATGTCTTACTGCTGGTGGTATCCTAAGACCCGTATCTTCAACTTCGGTGTCAACGTAACCTTCTAATCTATCAATTTGCATAAAATGAAACACAAAATATTATCAATAGCCGCAGTGGCAGCCCTCTCTTTGGGGGCAGCCTCCTGCAGCGATTATCTCGACAAGGAAGTCGACCTCACGCAGCAGGCCACGAATGTCTTCAACGACTATGACATGACACGTGGCTTCCTCGCCCGCCTTTATGATTACCTCCCTGACGCTTTCGCCCCCTACAACTCGGGCGACCTTCAGAACGGCTCACGCGACAACATGACCGACAACTCCATATCTTATTGGAGCGGTCATTACTACCACTCTGTTGTCAACGATGGATTCACTGCCAACAACCACTTCTACTCCACTTATTACTGGAAACGCGACTATCCCGGCATACGAGGCTGCAACCAGTTCATTCTGAATGCAAAGCCTTCCGTGATAGGCAACAGCGAGAAACCGGGCGACGACAACCGCCTCTATGACCGTTGGGTGGCTGAGGCTCAGGTGCTCCGCGCTATCCTCCACTTCGACTTGGCACAATGGTTTGGTGATGTGCCTATCGTCGGCGATGATGAGAACGGCACCCCCATCATCCTCGATCCGGCATCCACAATCCCCGGACGCACCCCATGTGCCGACGTGCTGAAATGGGTGGCTGACGAGTGTGACAAGTATAAGGACAATCTCCCCTTCCGCTATAGCAACGAGGAGGAGAACTGGGGACGCATCAACGGTGCTGCCGCCTATGCTCTCAAAGCGCGTGCCCTCTTGTATCGCGCTTCTCCGCTCCACAATCCCAACAACAACACGGAATGGTGGGCTGAGGCTGCAAAGGCTTGTCAGGATTTCTTCACCAAGAACAGCCAGCAGAGCAATCCCTATCGTCTTTACCGCACTCCGGATGATGATCCCAACGAGAACTATTATCAGTGCTTCGTGGATAATCCGGTGCTCAACAACGAGTATATCCTCAGCCGTTCCGTATGGACCACTCGTGTGATCGAGGAATGTCTCGCGCCTGTGGGATTCCAGGGTAATGCAAGTTCATACGCCCGTACCAACCCGACCCAGAACCTCGTTGATTCCTACGAGACCATCAACGGTCTTCCAATCGACAAAGACCCCACATACGACCCGCAGAACCCGTATGCCAACCGCGACCCGCGTCTTGAACAGACCATCTTCCACCACGGAAGTATCTGGGGCGATGCATACACTAATGAGGAGCGTATGATTGACGTGACTTTCGGCACAGGCATAGACTATCAGGCTCTGCACGGAGGAACTATGACCGGATACTACACCAAGAAATTTGTCAACAACATCTCTTGGAGCAGCCCGACAAACTCCCGCCACGCCTGCCCGATCTTCCGCTATGGTGAAATGCTTCTCAATGCAGCAGAGGCTTTCAATGAGGCTGGAAACATTTCTGAGGCTTACAAATACATCAATGAGTTGCGTTCCCGCGTAGGGATGCCCGCTTATTCCGGTATGGATCAGGCTACTCTCCGCGAGCGTATCCGCAACGAACGCCGCATCGAACTTTGCTTTGAAGACCACCGTTTCTTCGACGAACGTCGCTGGAAACTCTTCGAGGGTAAGACTCAGGCTTCCGAGAAGAACGAGCCTTATTATAAGCAGGTCTACAACCTCTATGGTGTGACCGTGAATCCGGAGGCTGCCAATGTGTTCACCTACGGTCCCGCCGACACGTATCCCGTCAGAGTGTTCAACAGCCCGAAAAACTACTATATCCCTATCCCTCACAGCGAGACACTGAAAGCAAAATTGCCGCAGACTCCGGGTTGGGAGATGTAATGAGGAATTACTATTCTCTTTCTCAAATCTAAAATATAAGTTCACAATGAAACTGACAAAATACGTATATTTCGCTTTCGCGGCAGGTCTCCTCTTCACAGGGGCCTGCAGCGATGACGACACCATCTCCTATCCGGAGGGTGAGGGGATAGTGATTGAGATGCCGACCACTCTGGAATCAGGCGGCACCTACGCCTCATTTGCCGCTCTTTTCCATCAGAAGAGCGACAGCCGCTATACGAAAGCCGGCTATGTGATATCGGAAACTCCGAATCCCACAATTTACGGCAGTGTATATGAGGGCACAGTAAGCGGCGACACCATCAAGGTGACCATCACCGACCTTGCCCCCGGCACTGACTACCACGTGCGTGCTTTCATGAATGAATACAAGGGGAACGTGATATATTCGCAAGACTTCGTATTCACCACCGGAGAGGGCACTCTTGAAGAACAGCTCGCAAACTATCGCGGACCAAAATATCCCGACTACTACGTGGAGCTATCCGGATGGAGTAGCCGCGACCAATGGAACCTCGCCAACGTGCACGACCCTTCCGTAATGATGGCTAATGATGGATATTTCTACATGTATCAGACTGACGCATCATACGGCAACGCTCATGTCGAGGGTGGTCACTTCCACGGTCGTCGCTCGAAAGACCTCATCAACTGGGAATATCTCGGCGGCACAATGCCGGCTCTCCCGGAATGGGTGGTGCCTAAGCTAAATGAGATTCGCGAAGGGATGGGGCTTCCCACCGCCAACCCCGACGTGAACACATTCGGATATTGGGCTCCATCTGTGGTGAAAGTGAAGGATGATCTCTACCGCATGTACTATTCCATTGTCGTGCCCGGTCTTATTGACGGCGACAACTCTTGGGGTGAACGTGCCTTCATCGGAATGATGGAGAATACCAATCCCGCTAACAACGACGGATGGGAAGACAAGGGCTACGTTATCACCAACTCTTCCGACAAGGGTCTTGATTTCCATGTCTCCCCCACCGACTGGGCTAACTGCTACTATAAGTTTAATGCAATCGACCCCTCCGTTATTATCACTGAAAGTGGTGAGCATTGGATGATATATGGATCATGGAACTGTGGTATTGCCGCTGTGAAACTCGACCCCGCCACGGGTAAGGTGGCTGCCGAGCTCGGCAACTGCTGGGGCACGGATGCCGAGATCGCCAACTATGGCAAGCTGATTGCAACCCGTCAGATGGGGAACCGCTGGCAGGCTTCCGAGGGTCCGGAGGTAATCTACCGCGACGGCTACTACTATCTCTTCCTCGCATACGACGGTCTTGACGTACCCTACAACACACGTGTGGCACGCTCCCGCAACATTGATGGTCCGTATCTCGACATGAATGGCACCAACATAACCGAAGTAGGTGGCGACGCATATCCTATCGTCACTCATCCCTACCGCTTCAATAATTCCCCCGGATGGGTGGGATTCTCACACTGCACCGTGTTTAACGACGGAGAAGGCAACTGGTTCTATGCATCTCAGGCACGTTTCCCCGCCAACTACAACGGCAACGAGTTCAGCAACGCTCTCATGATGGGTCACGTCCGTTCAATCGTCTGGACAAAGGAGGGATGGCCTCTCGTGATGCCCGAACGCTACGGCAATGTGCCGCAGCTCGCGATTGCCGAGGAGGAACTGATCGGCAACTGGGAACTGATAGACCTCAGCTATGCCTACGCCGTCATGAAAGAGTCGGCAAATATGACCCTTACCGCCGACCATAAAGTATCCGGCGGTAGCTGGGATGGTGCCGACTGGAATTTCGATGCCACAAACGGCATCCTGACCGTAGGCGAAACGGAGCTTTACCTGAAGCGTGAGTGCGACTGGGAGAATGCAGACCGAAGGGCTACAATAGTATTCGCCGGAATAAAAGGCACCACCTATTGGGGCAAGAAATCAATCTGAAGAAACCAATCCGCAACGGATCACGCGTAACGAGAGCGTGACCTATAATTCCGACACAGTTCATGCCGTCAGGTGTGGACTGTGTCGCTATTTTATAACAATTTCCCTTCTCAGACGTTATATTTGATAGGAGCATGCTCCTACCCGAAATTCAGACTGTAAAATCAGCCTTTCCTTCAATCATGAGGGAAGGCATTAAACGTATAAAGACAATGGATAAATTAAGTTATGCCTGGGGCATGGCCCTCGGTCAGCAGCTCCGCGGTATGGGAGTTGAAAATATTGAGTTTGCAGATTTCGATGAGGCTGTACACGCAGCCTTTGACGGCAAGGAGTCTAAGCTCTCACCCGAAGAAGCAAACAAACTGATTCAAGAATATCTTCAGGAACTCACTGAAAAGAAAGCTGCTGAAATCAAGGCTGTGGGTCAGAAATTCCTTGAGGAGAACCGCAAGAATGAGAAAGTGCAGGAGACAGCATCCGGTCTTCAGTATATCGTGGAGAAAGAGGGCACCGGCGCACAGCCTACAGCTTCTGACGAAGTGACAGTGCACTACACAGGCAAACTTCTTGACGGCACCGTATTCGACAGCTCTGTAAGCCGCGGTGAACCCGCCACATTCCCCCTCAACCGCGTGATCCCCGGTTGGACCGAGGGTGTGCAGCTCATGAAAGAGGGCGCAAAATACACATTCTTCATCCCCTCTGACCTCGCTTACGGTCCGCAAGGTGTGCCCAACGCAATACCGCCCCACTCCACTCTTATCTTCGATGTGGAACTTATCAAGGTAGTAAAAAAATAATCATCAACTTATCAAATGAAAAAGATATCTATCGTAGTGGCGGCTGCCGCCATCATCGCCACCGGCGCGCTTTCCTCTTGCAACGGCAACAAGACAAAACAGAATGACTCCCTGCAGGCTATCGAAGAGATGGTCAGCACCGTAGAGGAGGCTACCGCCACCACTGATACTGCGAAATATAACGCAGCTTTCTTCAACGACGCTTCCAAACTCGCTTCAACACCTTCCGACTCTACATATATGGTCACTGAGACTGGTCTGAAATATGCTGTCGTAAAGGAGGGTAATGGCAAAAAACCTGCCGCAACTGACGCTGTGACCGTGCACTACACCGGTAAACTCACCGACGGCACCGTATTCGACAGCTCTGTAAGCCGTGGCGAGCCTGCAACTTTCCCCCTCAACCGTGTCATCCCGGGTTGGACTGAAGGTCTGCAGCTCATGAAAGAAGGCGGAACAACGGTGTTCTATATCCCCTCTAAGCTCGCATACGGAGAGCAGGGTGCACCCGGTGCAATTCCACCGAACTCCGACCTTATTTTTGAAGTACAGCTTATAAGCGTAAATTGATGAATATATCCTCTTATTATTCTGCAAAACCGCGCATCGCCGTAGCATTGATGGCAGTCGCGGTTTTGCTGCTTTCCCTCTCGGCTTGCAAAGGACGCAGAGCAACCGACATGACTCCCTCCGAAGATACGGTGGAGGTCGTGATCAACGAACCGGTGGAAACAGATTCCATTGTGGCAACTGATTCCTTATCGGAAGCCGGCAATCCGAATATTTAAACATTTAATTACCCGAATACAATGAAAATAAAGTCTTTTCTCGCAATAGCTGCTTGCGGATTGCTCTTCGCTGCATGCCAGACCAACGACGGTCAATCTGTAGCAACAGATCATTCAAATGCTGAAAAAGCAGACTCAATGTTGTATTATTTCGCTCAGATGAATGGGGCACAATATGACCGCGACGCACAACGTGACACCACTCTCGCCTCCGATGAAGCAAAGAAAGCATATATAATGGGTGTGCAGACCGGACTTAACGCCGCAAAGGAGGATAATGATGCCTACAACCGTGGTCTTAATCTCGGTATGCAGATGGCTATGACTTTCCAGCAGTTTAAGAAGGATTACGGTGTGGAACTCAACAAGAAGGTTTTTGTAAAGGCCCTATCTGAAGCATTGTCAAACGACTCTATCATCAATTCTTCCGATATGCAGCGCGAGTTCTACCGCATAATGAGCGAGTTTAACGCCCAGAAGGAGGAGCGCGACACGAAAGCTGCCAACGAAAACCTGTCAAAGGCTTCCGAGACTCTGAAAATGAAGAAGATTGCCGACAACCTCTATGGTGGCGTCATCACTCCGGCTGAAGGCGAACAGATAAAGGATGGCGACAATGTAGACGCATCCATCAACGTAGAGAATATCGAAGGGAAGGCGATTAACGCACCCCTCCCTTCAAAGCTGAAGATCGGGTCACGTAGCCTGCCTGAGCCAATCAACACTGCCCTGAAGACAATGAAGAGCGGAGAGACCGGTAAATTCGCCACTTCCGCAATGTCAATCTTCGGTCCACGCGCAGCACAGATGGGTCTACAGCCCTCCGACGTAGTGATACTGACAATAAAAGCCACCGTAACTCCTCCGGAAGAGAAAAAATAACAACCTCAACAAACGGGATTGGAATAAAAATCCATATAAAATAGATTTTTTTTAGTAGATGACAAAAATTAAATTTATGCTGTTAAACACTTAATTTTTAGTCGATTAAATTTGCAAAAGTCCCTGAAAATTAGTAATTTAAAGGAAAAGTTTGGACGCTTTTTTCTCATGAAAACTACTAATTTCAAGGACTCGGTCAAAGTTAACCAAATCCTCCCGATTATGCAAGAGCACTTTGGTCAAAGTATGAATTTGGCACGCATAAAACTCATGGCGTTGCTGCTCCATGCACTCTGTGTGGTGCAGACTGTCAGCCTCCACAAACTGGCTGATGCGATGCCTACGGCTGTAGACAAGGATTCCAACCTCAGACGGCTCCAAAGATTCTTTGCCAAGTATGTACTTGACCTTGACATCATAGCCCGTATGATTTTCTCGCTGCTTCCTGTCAAGACCGGTCTTGTGCTGAGCATGGACCGGACCAACTGGAAGTTCGGGGAGTTCAATATAAACATCCTTATGTTGGGCATAACCTATAAAGGGATTGCCTTCCCTTTGATATTCAGCCTTCTTCCGAAACGTGGCAACTCCAACTGGGAAGAACGCAAGAAAATTATGGAACGTTTTATCCGTCTTTTCGGAGCGGAATGCATCGACTGCCTTGTGGCAGACCGCGAGTTCATCGGAAAGGAATGGACAGGATGGCTCAACAGCCGTCGCATACGGTATTACATCCGAATACGTCAGAACTTCTGGATTGTCAAGCCTTCCACCGGTGAGAGAATCCGAGCCTGGTGGCTGTTCAATGATTTGAAGGTCGGTCAGGAGAAATTCTTCCATACGCTCTTTCTTCACAAAGGTGAGTATGTCTATCTTGCCGGCAGCCGGATCAAAAACTCCGATGGTGTTCCGGAATTGCAGATTCTCATATGCTTCAATCGGCCCGAGGAGGCGATTTTGACATACAAAAAACGATGGGAGATAGAAACGGCCTTTAGAGCCATGAAATCTTCCGGCTTCAACATCGAGGATACCCATATGCGTGATATGGACCGCATCGCAAGACTTGTCGCGATGGTCTGCATGGCTCTTGTATGGGCGTATCTCGTTGGTGAACATAAAGATATAAATATTAAACCGATAAGGATTCTGAAACATGGAAGAAAGGCAAAGTCGCTTGTCAAATATGGATTGGAAGAGATTTCGACCATACTTATGCGTCCGACTTATACCCCAAAATTCGATGTTTTCAAATTTTTGTCATGTACTTAATAGATTTTTATAAAAAAATCGTTATTCCCCTTTGATTTACGGATTTTTTAGACTATATTTGCCCTATTAATTGCAGAGTCGCCATGTCTCTTCAATTAATAGGGCATTAGTGTATGCCTTACTTAATATTCATGCGAATTTCTTACCACTCAATCTGAAGACTCATTCAAATTGATTGCCATTAAAGTTTTAAGTATAAGTAACTGAAGCTGAGCTTGCGAAACTTCAGTGATTGTTTATAGTTGATTGTTTATAGTTTAAGATTCACGTAAATCTACGAATCTTTTCATTATACAAATTTTAATGAAAATAAACCATAAACTTTAAACCATAAACCAATATATTGATATTTCTTAACCTTAAACATCATAGCGTATGTCTAAATTTACACTACCTGTCTTGTTGATCACGACGTCGTTAGGTATCGGCGCAGCTTATTCCGCCCTTGGAGACGGTGCGCCTTTGAGCAATCTCGATTCGGGGATATCTTCCAACTTTTCAATGAATGTGCGCACAGTCGCCGCTGATGCGCTTGAACCCGGTTCATCCGCCCTCACGTTGGTAGAGAACAATCAATCCGGCATCCACAATACCACCCATACTGCCGTGGATGAATATGGCAATATCTTCGGTTTCCGTTTTGACGGCATCTATAACAACGGCGATATTGAGATAGTTGACCCAAATACCGGGGAAGTGACCGGATATCGACCGGGATATGAGATTCAGAATCTGCAACTCTGTGGCGTAACGGCTATAAATGCCAAAACTGCCACAATACCCGATTCTGTTGCTATCTCCTACGAATGGTATGTGGTGAAGGCACCCGTGACTGATGCCCAATTATATTATCCCCTCTCAGGAGATTCCTCTTTCCCTGCCAGCTCCTTGACAGATATTATCTTCCCGACGACCATCAGGAATGTCAGCATAAATACGGAGGGAACGGTCAATGTGCGCAAGTATCATTTCCGTTCGGAGGAGGTACCGTATTTCAACTTCTACAATGGTGCCGGCACCAAAATCAACATCTATGTTCCAAACGAATTAGTGCAAACCTACCGCGCTGCACTTGAATCAGAAAACTCTGTGGTGCGCTCCGAGACACCCGCCACTCCGGTGAAGGTGAATGTGGCGACTCCCGGTACACTTGCTGAGACCATATCCACCCTCATAGAGGATCTTGAGGATGTACGCTGGCTTATCGTGACCGGCACACCTGACGAACAAGACCTTCGTCTTTTCCGCCGTATGCCATATCTTGAGACCCTCGACCTCTCCAGAGCAACCGGATTTAAAGCAATGTATGGCTGCAACGGACTGAGATATCTGACAGACGTAATACTGCCGGATGGTCTTGAGGAGATTGGCAATAATGCATTTGAAGAGTGTACCAACCTTACGAATATTGTTATGCCAGAATCCATAACTAAAATCGGAAATCATTCTTTAGAGAAAACTGCTATTGAAGAGATTAACCTCGCAAATATTAAAGCGATCGGAGAATATGCATTCAATGAATGTAAAAATCTTAAATCCGTGGACTTTTCAAATCTTACATCTTTAGGAGAATATGCTTTTTCAAATTGTTTGAAGCTAAAATCCATAGATCTCTCACATTTTTCTTCTTATATACCTCGCTATGCCTTTTCATATTGTAATAATCTGACAGAAGTAACATTTGGAGATCAAATTAGTTCCATTGAGGATGGAGCTTTCCAAGAATGCAATCTCAAAGAGGTAAATTTACCTTCTTCTCTTTCTTATCTTGGATGGTGCACTTTTGGTTTTAACTATAACTTAAAGAAAATTATTGCTGTCCGATAAAACTTTTTGAGGTCTCAAAAAATTAGGACTGATTCCATTTGCAGGAGTCAGTCCTTTTTGGTTATTTAGCTGTCGCCAAACAAAACTCAATAACCATGCGCAAAAATAGTCATTTTAGCGGACAGCCGCTCTATGGTCAGGTAATAAAATTGCTTGACAAGTCAAAGATTCTTTATTTCAGCCGTGAAAATGGCGGGGAGAGATACACAAAACGGTTCAACTGCTGGATTCATCTGGTGGTGATGCTCTATGCTGTCATAATGCGTTTCGACTCGTTACGGGAGATAACAGCCTCATTGCTCGCCGAGACGCGCAAACTGGCACACCTCGGCATTACCTTCAAGATTGGACGCAGTACGCTCGCCGATGCCAACAAAAGACGTCCGGAAGCCATATTCGAGGCCATTTACCGTGATTTATACGCCACTTACCGCCATGTGCTTTCATCGGACAGCCGGAGCCATAAGACTCCAAAATGGATGAAGCGGCTTCAGATTATCGACTCGACGACCATAACACTGTTTTCAAACCTGCTGTTCAAGGGTGTGGGACGCCATCCGAAGACAGGGAAAAAGAAAGGCGGCATCAAGGTACATACCGTCATACATGCCAATGAAGGGGTTCCGTCTGATATAAAATTTACCTCAGCAGCAACAAATGACTCTTTCATGCTCAAACCAAATACTCTGAGCAAAGGCGACATTATGGCCATGGACCGCGCATATATCGACTATGCGAAGTTCCAGCAGCTTACGGAGCGCGGCGTGATATACGTCACCAAAATGAAGAAAAATCTGAAATACAGCGTTCTGAGCGACACGATGTATCAGACTCCGGATGGTCTGATGGAAGTCCGAATTCAGAACGTTGAATTTGTGAAGCAAATCAGGGGAGGAGAAACGATACACCATAAATCACGTATAATCACCTATGTAGACGCAAAAAAGCGCAAACTCATATCATTGCTCACAAACGATATGGACTCTGATCCAGATGAAATTATTGCCATATACAGGCAACGGTGGGAGATTGAACTGCTGTTCAAGCAGATGAAGCAGAACTTCCCGTTAAAATACTTTTATGGCGAGAGTGCCAACGCTATCAAAATCCAGATATGGGTGACTCTTATCGCAAACCTGCTGCTGATGGTTATGCAGAAAGGTCTGAAACGCCAATGGAGCTTCTCAGGCTTGGCAACAATGGTCAGAATCACGCTGATGTATTACGTTGACTTCCACAGCTTGTTCAACAATCCGGAAAAAGAGTGGGAAATCATCCTTTCTGAGGCGTCTGGCGCACCACCGTTACCAACGCTTTTTGATTGAGGGGGGCTTGTAAAATGAAAAAAATGACTCGAACGCCATAAAATCAGCGTTCGAGCCATGCCTTTTTGCCATCTTCAAGTTTTATCGGACAGCAATAAAAGAAAATCATTATAAATTCCAATAACACATACAATATACAATTTAATATAGGGGCATTCAATGGAACATCCCCTGATACCATAATCTACGATATAATATTTCCTCCTGAAAACAGTGGATTTGATGATGGCTGCGATCTTTCCAACTGCACAATGTTTGTGCCTGCTCTGACTCTTAATGAATATTTGCTCAATGATGTGTTCGCTAAATTCAAGAAAATCGATGCTATAGACGAAGAAATTTCCGACCTAAACATTGAATTCCGAGATTACACACTGAAAAACGACAAATGGATTGCAGATAAAGCGAACATTTACTTAGGTATGGGAACACTCACGGTTAACCGTAAAACAGATCTTAATCTCGGTAAATTTAGACAATTATTACACTGGGCTGCTAACTGGGATTGGAATAATCCAGACAGAACTGATTTCTATGGTTCTACTCTTCTTACGGAATCAAAAATGACTGCTGAGGATATTGAAATAAATATCACATTACCGAAAGACAGATGGCATTTCCTTACTTTCCCATTTGATATCAACGTGAAGGATATCGCAGTCAATGAGGATGCTCTATGGGTCGTAAGAAAATATTCAGGTCAGGACCGTGCCGCTCTCAATGAGAACACATGGCAGAACATGACCGACAATGATGTGCTGAAAGCCGGTGAAGGGTATATATTCCATTCCACGAAAGAGGATGGCGACCAAATCAACTTCACATTCCGTCCGGCTGCTGATGGAAACAATCTCTTCGCTATGGATGCCAAGGAGAAGAGTCTCGCCTCCTATCCCTCCGAGTTCGCACACAACGCTTCATGGAACCTTGTAGGTAATACCTATCCCGCCTACCTTAATATAAAGGGTATTGACTTTGACGCACCCATCACGGTTTGGGATCGTGACACATATTATGCTTACTCCCCACTTGATGATGAGTTTGTACTTGAACCATTCCAGGCATTCTTCGTACAATGTCAGGAGACCGAAGGTGGTAACCTGCTGACCCTCTCCCCCAACGCCCGTGCCCACTCAAGAGAGAGTGCTCTCGCGCTTGACCTTCAGCCTACCCGCGCACCGAGAATGGAGGCTTCCGAACGCTCAATTTTCAACCTGTCGGTTAAAGGTGAGAATGGTGCGGACAGAACCCGTATCGTGGTTAATGATGAGGCTTCTGCCGCATACGAAATGAACCGTGACGCAGCCAAATTCATGAGCTCTGTAAGCGAAGTGCCGCAGATATTCGTAATGAACAATGGCAACCGCATGGCAATCGATGAGCAGCCTCTCGGCGACGGTGTGTTCACTCTCGGCACACGCTTCGGCGCATCCGGCAGCTACACAATCTCTCTCGTCACAAGGAATGCCGACGACTACACCGTGACTCTCATCGACAATGCAACAGGCACCACTGCCGACATCACCAAGTCAGATTACTCATTCTCCGCAGAGGAGGGTCTGGATAATAACCGATTCCTCATCAGAATCGAACACGTGAAATCAGGCGTGGAGAGCATCGGCTCAGAGAATGTAGCGATAAGCATGAACGGCAATATGCTCAACATCTCCGCTCCCGAAGAGATAGAGATTTCGGTAGTTTCCATCAATGGCAAGACAATCGTCAGCAAACGCGCTGATTCTTTCGCAGGCGAACTTGAAAACGGCATCTACGTGGTCAAGGCTGGCAACGTCACTACAAAAGTGATTTCAGGAAAATAACCCCGCAATGCCACGGGAGTCTTCCACTAATAACGGAGACTCTCGAGGCATCAACCTCTAACGCATTTAATCATGAGACATATATTAAATCTATTGATCGCATTCCTGACGGTGGCGACCGCATGGGCGCAAGGGGGCAGCGGTGTGGGTTATGACCCTACCAATCCTCCCGACCCGCAGACAGGCTACCGCCTGACGGTGAAAGCCACTCCCGAGAATGCCGCCAACATAACTCCCTCGCGGGCTATGTATCCGCAAGAAGGGGAGTCAATATATTGCGAAGCGTATGCCAAGCCGGGATATAAGTTCAGAGCTTGGATGGTGGGTGATGAGGTGGTGTCAGACCAACCCACTTTCAATTATATGATGCCCGGTGAGCCGGTTGTGCTCACTGCATGGTTTGACAAGGTGGCGTATGACCCGGAGAACCCGGGCGACCCGTTCCTTGACGGATATACCCACAAGGTAAGCGTCTACAATTCCCCCTCCATCGGAGGATGGATCAACAACAATAATTTCCTTCTGAAAGAGGGTGAAGAATACACGCTATATGCCTACCCCAACGGGAGTTTCCGCTTCTCCTGTTGGAAAAAGGATGGGGTGATTGTCTCAACCGACCCTTACCTCAACATAAAAATGGGCGACACCAATCTGGAGTACACCGCCCAATACGTGTATGACCCGACAAATCCGGGCAACCCCGGCACCAACTCATGGAACGCCGCCACCGGTGAGCTGATCATCGACAGCTTCGATGCGGGCAGCCTTTGGCAGGCAATCGAACGCACCGTTGGTCAGGACAGCTACGAGAGCGTCAATTCCATCATCGTGACCGGAAAGATGGATGCGTATGACCTTGGAGCCGTGCGCAATCTGCCGCAACTGACAATTGTAGATTTCAGCCGCACATCGGGCTACAATTATGTGCCGTCATGGATCTTTCAGGATTGCAAGGCTCTTACAAAAGTGATGCTTCCGGCATCAATATCCGAAATACAGTATTATGCTTTCTACAACTGCACGAATCTGTCGGAGCTTGTGATGTATGCGGCAATGCCCCCATACGTGGATGAATACGCCTTTACGGAGGTGCCCGCAAATATGGTGGTTAAGGTATTCTCCGGTTCTGTCGACCTCTACAAGAATGCACAGATATGGAGCCGCTACACCATCATGACTATTGACGAGGATTCCACCGCGCTTACCGTCATGCTACCCGATGACGGTACCGACGGACGCTACCGCAACGCGTCGCTTCAGCTCAACAACCTCTCCACAGGTCAGTCGCAGAAGCTGCTCATCACCGGCACGCGCACAAAATTCATCTTCGGCAACCTTATCCCCGATATGAAATATAGCCTTTACGCGCTTGCTCCCAACGGCAACGTGATAGGGAAGCATCTTGACTTCATGATGCCGAAAGAGGGTATGGAATATAAATTCGAAAACCTCCTTCCGCTCCGTGATGTGAAGCTCACGCTCTCCGCGCCTGATGGCACAGACGTGTCGGCGACTGCCAACGTGTCATGGTTTGATGAGAAACATACCTTCCTCGGCTCGGGCAATATCCTTCCGGGACAGGTGGAGGGTTATGAGGTGGCTTATGAGGTGGTGCTCCCACGCGAACTTGCCATCCTCTATGACGCGCCGGAAAACGGCGTACATGAGATTGCAGCCGGAGAGAACGTGGTCAAGCTCACGCTCTCTGCACGCAAGACAGGAACCATTTCCGGAGTGCTCACCGACAGCAGCACAGGGAAGCCGATAGCCGACGGCTACATCACCGTCTCACAGATAGTTGACGGACTATATGCAGTATCGGCATCCGCCTCCACCGATAAGGATGGTAAGTATTCGCTGAAAGTGTATGATATCGCAGGTACAATCTCCGCCGGTTCACCGGAGCATATCGAGGAGACCCGCGAGTTTGCCGGACTTTCAGACTCCGATAAGTTCAGCGCAATCAACGCCAAACCTCTATATGGAGATGAAATAACCCTCTCACTTATTTCACGTGACAATATCCTCAAAGGTGCTGCCGATAATGAGTTTATCTCATACGAGGATTATGCCAACGTGGCGTTTGACGTCACCAACCTCACAACGGGAGAAATCATCGAGACCAGACTACGCTATCCGCGACTGATTCTCCTCTCTGCCGTGAATGAGGGTGACAAGATTGAGGTGAAGGGCACTCCCAAAAACAGTGCGTTCAATCCCGCCACCGAGACCACAGTCATGAAAGCAGGTAAAGGCGACGTGAAACTGGCGTTTACTTCCAATGGCGATATCAAGGCCTCCTACGCAACATCCGATGCTGATGAGGTTGTTGCCCTCCTCTATGGTGAGGATGGTCAGCTCATCAGTAAGATGAATTATTCCGACCGGCAAACCGTATTCAAGGGTCTGCCTGCAGCTACATATTCTCTCGTCACAATGGCATCCGGATCACTCTTCTCCGGCGCAGGCTCAATGCGCGAGCTTGAGGAATCACGTCTGGAGGCAGGTAAGGACTATGTGATAAATTCAGTCAAAGTCGAGGAGGGGTATATATCTCCCGTAGAGATTGAGAATGTGCCCGTATTCGATGAATCAATCTTCTATTATACCGGTCCGGAAACGTCAATATCCGTCAACAAGAAGTCCGTAACCGTCGGTTCTATCGTGACGGTGCGTTCGAAAGTTGACTTCCTGAAGGAATATGAGGGTATGATCGATAAGGTAAACGTGATATTCACTATTCCGGAGGGATGCGATTACGTGGATAATTCACTTCTTGTGGCAGGTTCGGGTGCGAATTTCACTACTACAGAAGACGGTCGTCTGTCGGTAGAGATGTATGTGAAGGATGCCTCTCCGCGCTTCTGCATCATACCGCGTAAGAGTGGCGAGTATCGTCCGAGTGCCATAGTGGAATTCTACTATAATGGCGAGATGATACGTCAGCCCATAGGGTCTGCCCTCTTCTCCGCCGGTGATTTCACTCTGTCGGTGCCTGCTAAGACCTCCGTGACCCGCATCACGGCTCGTGGCGGTGCTCCCGCACTCAGCGACATAAAGGTGTATGACAACAACGTGTTCATCGGCTCCACAAGATCGCTAACCAACGGCGACTGGCGACTCTCTTTCGACCTGTATGAGCCGGGCGACTATTCCGAGCATCTCATCTATGCCGAGATCACTACATCTGACGGTCAGAAGTATAATTCCACAGTAGCCAAGACCATCTACGACAAGGATTGGGCTGAATTGACCGATATCGACATGATTTATGGTGGTACAACTGTAGATTTCAATCATATCGACGCCACCACCACTCCGGGATCATACTCCTACGTGCCGGGTAACGATATGTTTACGTTCAAGACCCGTTTCCGCAGCGGACACGCTGCCCATGTGAAGAATCTGGATTTCATCATCCTGCTTTCCGACGGTTCGAGAAAGAGAATGGAAGGGAAATATCTCCCCTCTTCCGAATCGTGGGTATGTGCCACGGGCTTCCCCGACGTAAACCGTCTTCCGGTCAATGTGAAGGTGCTTTATGTGGAAAACCGCGACACTATCGAGAGCGCATCACTTCTGATTGACAATATCGACGAACCGTTCCGTTGTCCGGATGTGATACCGGTGATCGACCCGTCGGGATTCGTATATGAGGCAGTGCCTTCCAACCGCGTTGAGGGCGTCACCGCCACTATCTTCTATAAGGAATATGTGGAGGATATGTATGGCGAGGTTACTGAGAAATCCGTGATATGGGATGCCGAGGCGTATGCCCAAAAGAATCCGTTGTTCACAGACGCCGATGGTATGTATCAGTGGGACGTGCCGCAGGGTGAATGGATGGTGCGTTTCGAGAAGGATGGCTATGAGACAGCCCACACCGACTGGCTCCCCGTGCCGCCGCCACAGCTTGACGTGAATATCGGCATCTATCAGACCGTTATGCCGCAAGTGACCGAAGCCCATGCCTACGGTAGCTCCGTAATTGTGGAATTTGACAAGTATATGACTCCGGCTACCCTCAACACCTCCAATATCGTTGTCACTGTCAACGGTGAGGCTGTCGATGGTTCGATTTCACTCCTGAAAGAAGAGATGAACCCCGAAGGTAACACTTACGCACGTGGTGCACGATTCGAGGCGTCGCAGCCTTTCGGCTCGTCAACTGTGACACTGATGGTATCGAATAAGGTTGCAAGCTATGCCGGTGTACGTATGGAGGAGGCATTCTCTCAGGAATTCGAGGTGGAACCGGAAGTGACAGGCTTCACCGTGGATCCGCGTATCAATGCTTATCTGGAGGTGCCATCGAAGTTCTTCGTGACCATTACGCCTGCTGAGGCTGTCGCCGGGAAGAACCTTCTCATTGAGAGCGATGCGCCTATCGCCACGATACCGGAATCTGTCGAGATTGATAAGAATGGCATTGCCATCGTCAACTTCACCGGAGAACTTCCGGGTGAGGCAAACCTGTCGTTCAGAATTGAAGGCGCAATATTTGAAGCTCCGGCATCAATACTTTCTGTCACTGTCATGCCTGACCCATCAGCTGAGCCGACAGCTTCTGTGGCTTCCGATTCGCAGGTACTTGTAGGTTCCACCATTGAACTCTCTTCCGAGACTGAGGGTGCTCAGATTTGGTACACGGTTGACGGTTCTGATCCAACGACAAGCGAGACACGCACGTTATATTCCGCTCCGATAGTGATCTCTAACGAGACTACAATCTCAGCATATACCGTTGCAGAGGGTTATCTTGACAGTCAGGTAGTAAAATTCCATTACACTGTTCCGACTGCAGTCGCTCCTACATCTTCTGTGGCTTCCGATTCGCAGGTACTTGTAGGTTCCACCATTGAACTCTCTTCCGAGACTGAGGGTGCTCAGATTTGGTACACGGTTGACGGTTCTGATCCGACGACAAGCGAGACACGCACGTTATATTCCGCTCCGATAGTAATCTCCAACGAGACTACAATCATGGCATATACCGTTGCAGAGGGTTATCTTGACAGTGAGGCGGTGAAATTCCATTACACTGTTCCGACCGCAGTCGCTCCTACAGCTTCTGTAGCTTCCGATTCGCAGGTGCTTATAGGCTCCACCATTGAACTCTCTTCCGATACTGAGTATGCTCAGATTTGGTACACGGTTGACAGTTCTGATCCGACGACAAGTGAGACACGCACCGTATATTCCGCTCCGATAGTAATCTCCAATGAGACTACAATCATGGCATATACCGTTGCAGAGGGTTATCTCGACAGTGAGGCGGTGAAGTTCAATTATACAGTGCCTACTGCTGTCGCTCCTATAGCTTCAGTAGCTTCCGATTCGCAGGTACTTGTAGGTTCCACCATTGAACTCTCTTCCGAGACTGAGGGTGCTCAGATTTGGTACACCGTTGACGGTTCTGATCCGACTACAAGTGAGACACGCACCGTATATTCCGCTCCGATAGTGATCTCAAATGAGACTACAATCATGGCATATACCGTTGCAGAGGGTTATCTCGACAGTGAGACGGTGAAGTTCAATTATACAGTGCCTACTGCAGTCGCTCCTACAGCTTCTGTAGCTTCCGATTCGCAGGTGCTTGTTGGTTCTACTATTGAGCTTTCTTCCGAGACTGAGGGTGCTCAGATTTGGTACACGATTGATGGTTCCGACCCGATGACAAGTGAGACACGTGCCGTATATTCCGCTCCGATAGTAATCTCCAATGAGACTACAATCATGGCATATACCGTTGCAGAGGGTTATCTTGACAGTGAGACTGCCACATTCCACTACAGCGTGCCGACCGCTCCGTCTCCAACTACTTCGATAGAGTCAGGTGCGACACTGAAGAAGGGTACAGAGATCGAGTTAATATCATCAATAAGCAACGCTGTGATACGCTACACTACCGACGGCACAAATCCCGCAACAAGCGAGAGCAGCCATATCTACGACTCCCCCATAGTGATGGAGAATGATATGACCATAACCGCCATAGTATCGGCAGAGGGATACCTTGACAGCGAGGCTGCAGTGTTCACCTACTATCTCATGCCTACAGCAGAGATGCCACAGGCATCAGTGCCTACTGAAAGCGAGATTGAGATCGGTTCCTACTTGGAACTCTTCTCCAATACTCCGGACGCAGAGATATGGTACACCACAGACGGTTCCGATCCATTGACAAGTGCCACTCACATTCTTTACACAGAACCTATACTCGTCAGCGCGGATATGCACATTCTTGCAGTCGCAACTGCCGAGGGGTATGACGTCAGTGAGATCGCTGAGTTCAAATATGTTGCAATATCTGGAGTCGACAGCATAGTCAACGGCAAACTGAAAGTGGCAGCGACACCGGCAGCCGACGGCTTCACCGTCACCGGTGTTGAAGGGGAAGCAATCGTTAGCGTATTCGACCTCTCCGGTAAGATTGTAATGGCTCCGCGCACAATCTATTCCGATGAGACGATACGTATGAGTGACGACATTCCGGGGGTTTACATCGTAAGCGTTGTAAGCGGCGATCGTAAGGCAACCCTAAAGTTCCACAAACGATAGTCAAATCACGACCAATTTTTTTTCAAAGAGGCTGTCTAACAAGTTTAGGCAGTCTCTTTTCGTATGTGATTGCAAAAAGACAGTATAAAAAAAATAAGGCTTTCTTGTTGAGATTCAGCAGGAAAGCCTTTGTCATGTCAGATAATTTTTGTAAATTTGTGTTGCATATAAATAACTTGTTATCAAAACATAACATGGCAAAATTAGCAATAAAATCCGACAATAGAAAACAAAATCTTCTTCTTCCGCCGTCATTGGATGAGCTTGTGCCGGAGAATCACATGGTGAGGGTGGTCGATTCAGTGATCGACAGCCTGGACATAAGCGATATTCTCTCGACCTACCGTGGAGGAGGCAACAGTGCCTTCAATCCCCGGATGATGTTGAAGGTGCTTGTGTTCGCATACCTGAGCAATGTCTACTCATCCCGGCGAATCGAGGAACTTCTCCGACGGGATGTCTATTTCATGTGGCTTGCCGGAATGAAGCGCCCCGACTTTCGGACAATCAACTATTACCGCGGCAAACGTTTGAAAGAGGGTTTTGACGCTGTCTTCACTCAAGTCATCCAACTGCTTCATGACGAAGGTTTTGTATCGTTGAAAGTGCAATACATCGACGGAACGAAAGTAGAGTCTGTGGCGAACAAATACACTTTTGTCTGGCGCGGGTCGGTTGAAAAATATGATGCGAAGCTCAAGGCCAAGACAGAGGCGCTCCTTCAGCAGATAGAACAGAACCATGCTCTGGAAAGCGGTGAGAATCCCGTTGCGGAGAATCTTACCGCGGAAGAGGTTGCCCGAAGAGTTGAGCGGATAAAGGAGAAAGTGGATGCCACCGCATTGAGCAAGGATGAATCAAAGGCAATCAGGCAGATAGAGAAGGACTCCATACCGAGAATGAACAGGTACCGTGAGCAACTGGCGACCATGGGAGAGCGCAACTCCTTTTCCAAGACTGACCCTGACGCCACGTTCATGCGCATGAAGGAGGACGCGATGCTCAACGGTCAGCTCAAGCCCGGATATAACGTGCAGATATCCACAGAAAACCAATTCATTACAAATTTTGGAATATATCAGCGTCCCACCGATACCCTTACGATGATAGACTATCTGGAGTCGTTCAGGAACCGATACGGCATGCGGAGCGATGAAATTGTGGCCGACAGCGGGTATGGCTCCGAAGAGAACTATGAGTACATGCTTCGCAACGGCATGACCCCCTATGTCAAGTACAATATGTTCCATGTCGAGCAACGGCGGAAATATCGCAACGATCCGTTCCGAGTGTCAAACCTGTTCTACAATCAGCAGGAAGACTTTTATGTATGTCCGATGGGGCAGAGAATGAGGTTCATGCGTCAGGAAAAACGCCATACCGCCAGCGGTTATGAGCAGACCGTAAGCATATACAGAGCGACACGCTGCGAGGGCTGCCCGTTGCGCGGCCAATGCCATAAGTCAAAAGGCAACAGGCAGATAGAGGTCAATCACACTCTCAATGAATATAAAGCCATTGCAAGAGATCTTCTGACAAGCGAACAAGGCCTGAGGCATAGGAGCAACCGCCCGATAGAACCGGAGGCAGTGTTCGGACAAATCAAGGAATGCGGCAAGTTCAGACGGCTTCGCCTGCGTGGACTGAGCGGGGCTAAAATAGAGTTCGGCCTGAAAGCCCTCGCCCATAATCTGAGGAAACTTGCCCTCGCAAGGGCCAAATCTTCGTCTGGACGTCCGTTGTCGCCTCAAAACACGCCTCAAACAAACCTCTCAAAGCTCAATATTGGATTTTGGTGCAGATTTAACAGCAATCGCCCCATCGCTGCCTGATTTTTAGTAATACGTCACAAAAAAAGAGACCATCTAACTTTTGATTGTTAGACAGTCTCTTTTTCATGTCTTGCATTCCTTTACAAAATATCCTAAATATCAGTTTATTCACATTTTTAAGGACGTAAAAATGTAAAATCACACACTTTTAAGGACGTAAAAATGCGAAATTGCACACTTTTAAGGACGTAAAAATGTATAACTCGTTTTTTTTGACTATCTTTGCGAAAAATAGAAGGTGACATGTATAGGAAAGTGATACATAAAATCATTGAGTGGAATAATAGGTTAAGAAGAAAACCGCTTATACTTAATGGTGCAAGACAAGTGGGTAAGACTTGGCTTCTGAAGTCTTTTGCAAAAGAGTTTTACAGTGATAACCACGTATACATTAATTTTGAAGATGAGACAGCATTACGCAACCTTTTCATGGAGGATTACGACCTTGGAAGAATATGCGGAGCTATATCTATCATCAAAGGGGTGAATGTCACTGATACAACCCTAATCATATTTGATGAGATACAGGAAGCGGAAAGAGGTCTGACAGCTTTGAAATATTTTTATGAGAAACGTCCGGGACAGCCGATTATGGCAGCCGGCTCAATGTTAGGTATATCTCTTCATCAAGGGGATTCCTTCCCTGTAGGTAAGGTCAATATAATTGATGTGTATCCTATGGATTTTCAGGAATTCCTTTTGGCATCCGGCAACAAACCGCTCGCCGATGCAATAGAATGTCTGGACTGGAGTTTGCTGTCAAGCGTCAGATCTAAGGTTATAGATTTGCTGAAGCGATATTATTTTGTAGGAGGTATGCCTGAAGCAGTCAATACTTATGTGGAGGATACCGACAATGGTTTTGATGCAGTGAGAGAGGTGCAACGCAATCTGCTCTCTGCCTACGAATTGGATTTTTCAAAACATGCACCTGCCTCAGAAGTACCCCGAATACGCCTGGTATGGACAAACATTCTCGCGCAATTAGCAAAAGAGAATAAGAAGTTTATTTACGGAGCCTTGCGCACCGGTTCTCGTGCCAAGGATTTTGAAATCGCTATACAATGGCTTGTGGATGCAGGCTTGGTATATAAAGTCGAACGTGTGAACTGTGGGGAACTCCCATTAAAGGCATACGCCTCACCCGACATTTTTAAGTTGTATCTCCTTGATGTAGGTCTATTAGGCGCAATGGGGAATCTGTCAGCCACCACTCTAATCAATGGTAACGACATTTTCAATACATTCAAAGGAGCTCTTACTGAGCAATATGTATATCAATCTCTTAAAGAAACCGATAATATCGGTATATATTACTGGAGCGCAGAAAATTCATCCGGAGAGGTTGATTTCGTTTGCGATACCGGAAATAAAGTGCTTCCCATCGAGGTAAAGGCATCTGAAAATCTGCGCAGCAAGAGTCTCGCAGCTTTCCGGCAGAAGTATCATCTGATGGACTCAATAAGATTCTCCCTGTCTGATTACAGGGAGCAGGATCAGATGAAAAACGTACCGCTATACGCCGTCTATCCCATGATGCAGCATATTCTATCAGTTTATAGGTTATAGTTTATAGGTTATAGTTGAGAGTTGAGAGTTGAGAGTCAATTATAAACCATAAACTATAAACTATAAACTATAAACCATAAACCATATCACTCCAGCACGAAGGGGATGGCAACCTTGGCGGTTGACGCTACGGCTGTCCCATCCTTCTCCGCCGGCTGCCATGCCGGCATCTTCTTCACTATACGGATAGCCTCCTTCTCTAGATCTGGATCAACCATACGCACTATCTTTATATCGGAAAGTGTCCCGTCAGGATTAACCGTGAACTGAACATTGACAACACCTTCAACGCCCATTGACTTGGAAGACTCCGGATAAACCATTGTCTTGGCGATAAATTTATCAAGCGCATCTTTCCCTCCAGGGAAGGCAGCTGTCTCAGCTGCCATGATTCCAAACGACATTCCCGCCATAAGGAACAGACTCATCAATATTTTTTTCATAACCTTCATTATTTTTCCGTATTTAGTGATTCTTAGTTCACGATTATCCGGTCTGCAAATGCTTATTGCCAGTGACCAATATAATTATGACAATGAAAATGAAAAAAAGTTACATTCGTATTTGCTTTTTATTCATTTCACTCGGCTATCAGAGGGTCAGCACGTCAAGCATATTGTGGCAACCATCCTCCAGCAGGTCAAGGACGAGTTCAAAACCCTCCGCACCTTCGTAGTAAGGATCCGGCACACAGTCACATTGTGGGAAACCCCTAACAAAGTCAATCATCCTCACCACTTTACGCTCATCTTCCAACGTAGGTGCAAATCCGCGAAGACGGTCATAATTACTATGATCCATAGCCACTATAAGATCGAAATCGTCATAGTCGGAGGAACGTACCGGACGACTGTGATGAGTGAGATTATAGCCTCGCTGAAAGGCATGGATACGCATACGGCGGTCGGGCAATTCTCCGGCATGTCCGCCATATAGACCCGCGGAATCAATCTCAAACCGATCTGCCTGACCTCTCTCCTCCACGAGCGAACGCATCACCCCTTCCGCTGCCGGAGACCGGCATATATTTCCAAGACAAACGAACAGAATCCTTACCTTTTCATTTCCCGCAAGTTCTTTCGCGATAGCGGGAATCTCTCTATTTTTTCCCATACTCTAATTTTTTCTGCAAATTTAGATAAAATCCATGATATTCCCTGCAACTTCCGTTGTGAGGCTATACAGAAAACCCGAAGTAGGTCTCAATTGTTATAACCACAAAACTTAAATCATTATGACAGAACATTCCACGCACCCTGATACCATTAAAAGCCATCACGTCAGGAAAACCCTGAGGATAGTGGGCATATCTTTTGCCGCATTAATATCGGTAATACTGATTGCAATTGGCGGACTCATATTATATTTCACCTCTCCACGCATCACCTCTCTGGTGAACCGCGAGGCAAGCAAGTATCTGAATGCTAAGGTGGAGTTTGAGAATATGGACTACACACTATTCTCCACGTTCCCGATGCTGAAAGTGACAGCAGATTCCCTGACTGTAGTGTCGAAGTCGCTTGACACGCTTTCGCCTGAACAACGCCACTCTTTACCTAAAGATGCCGACCGACTGCTATCCACCGGCAATATGCTCGTAGAGCTTAATATAATGAAGGCTCTCAAAGGGGATGTTGCAATAAGGGTCGCGGAAGTAGGTAATCCATCTCTGAATATGGTTGCATACGACAATGTGGTGAACAACTATAATATATTGCCCCATAGTCTTAAAATCAAGGAGATTCCTAACCTGGAGATTGATTCAATACGTATAACGGAACCGCTCTACATATCATATACCAATATCGCAGAAAAAACCAATGCTCGTGTAGCAATAAACGGTATGCAGATTTCCCGTAAGTTAAATCCCGGATTCTATGAGGTGATGCTCAATTCGGTTGCTGACGCATCTGTCGGAGACAAGAATATTATCAGCAGTCTACCCATCAATATTAACGGAGGCGTGGTCATGAAATCAAATCCGGCACGGCTACAGCTTTCCAATATGAATATTTATTCTGATGGTATACGCACCGTGACTAATATGGAGATGAAGGAGAGCGAAATCTCTTCATTCACCATGAATATCATTTCAAGCAACATGATAGAAGCCGCTAAAAATTTCGCAACCATGCTACCTCTTCAGTTGAGCAAAATATCCGGTAAACTTCCGGTTAATTTGGAGATAAATCTTACCGAACCATATTCTCTCGCGAATCTTGACAAGATGCAGAACCTTGACAGAAGTGGGACTCTTGGCGAGTGGACGATGGTCAACCTTATGCCGGCTTTCACAATACTCGCTGAAGTGAAAGATGCTGACCTGTCGTTATCTGCGATTGAGAAGGGCGTGCCTGACCTATCGGATTTCAATCTGAACGCATTCGCTGATATTGATCCCCACAACAGATATGCAAATTCCTTAGAGATAAGGGAATGCTCCCTAAAGGCAGGGAAATCCGATCTTGCAATCTCCGGAGAGGCTTCGGAGATATTATCCGGCAGTCCTCTCATAAACGCGAATATCAAGGGGGATGCTGACCTCGGACATATCATCAGAAGATTCATCCCCTCCTCTCCTCTTACCATTGCCGGTGTCTTGTCGGGCAACACCGACGTATCATGCCGAGTGACGGATATTGCAACGGGAAAAGTGGAAAATCTTGATGTCAACGCCCGTCTAACCTCTCCAGCTCTAAATATAGCCGACAATGCCGGCAAGATCGCAGGCAACCTATCCGGCACATCCCTCCAAATAGACGCACATCTACCCTCTCTGTCGAAAGATTCCTTATCCAACGGCAGAATCAATCTGTATGCAAAATCCCGTAATACAGCGATAAAAGATCTCAACGACTCTTCATCCCTCCTTCTCTCGGCTGCAAGCATAAAGGCATCATATTCCGCACGAATACTGAACGGCACTCCCTCGTCTGCCACTAAAGTAGCCATTAAGGCAGGAAGCGTAAAATCCTCCACCCCCACCGTAAGCATATCGGCTGACGATATAACGATGAATATCAGCGGAATATTACGCCATTCCCCATGGTCTCCAGCCTCTTATCTGAATACTGCACCATCATCGGCAAACGATTCATTGATTGCCGAGAAAGTGCATCACACCCCTCTCTATCTGGTGGCATCATTGCCATCTACTGTGCAATCTCTCCTGACCATGCTTGACATGACCACCGATGTGAAGATCTCTTCCGGCACACTGCTCTCAAAGGGATATCCTGCCGAGAACAGATTTTCCGGACTATCGCTATGCTCCAATCTTGATACCCTCGACATAAGGAGTCTGCATGTGGAATCCCGCTCGACATCTGCCGACCTCGCTGCCAGGATCTCCAATCTGCGGGGCTTCCTCACATCTTCCATACCTGCACCCCTATACGTGGATCTTGATGCCGACTTCTCGAACATCGACATAAACCAACTGTCGGGTACGTATTATGCAGGCGTCAGTGCAATGACAGGCAGACAGGCAGACTATTCCGTACCAGCACCCGGTCCCTATACGGCAACAGACTCCCTATGCGTAGTCATCCCACGGAATATTATAGCCAAAGCTAATCTCAAATCCGACAAAGCGGAGTATAAAGAATGGACATTCAGCCCGTTATCAACCGAGATAACGACCCACAACGGAATCGCGAGGATCGGGAAGCTTCGGATAGGGTCTGACTTCTGCAATGCCGACATTGACTGGACTTATTCCACCGAGGATCTCGGCAACATATTCATGCATCTAATGGCAGACGTGGATAATTTTGATCTTGACAGGTTCTTCACGACATTCCCAACCCTGCCGGAATCATCTCCGGCTCTTGCCAATCTGTCGGGGATAATCTCGGTAAATGTGGAGGGCGACTTCAAAATGTTCCCTTCTATGTTTCTCAACACACCCTCTCTCAGTGGTGATGCGAGCCTGACATGCGACAGCCTTGAATATACCACCGACAACAAAATAATACGTCTCTTCATGCGCAACGGTAAAGGACCTGTAAAAGTGGATGATTTCACAGCCCATGCCTCATTCCACGACAATCTACTGCAAGTGGATCCGTTCAGCATACACTGCGGACCATACGAAGTAATGGCAGGAGGCGTCAACAATCTTCAGGGAGAGATATATTACCACGTCGGGATGATGCATCTGCCCTTCATGTTCCCATTCGGAGTCAATCTTGTAGGCAATTTCCATCATCCGGAGATACGTTTCGGAGGGAAAGGGATAAAGGATGGTCGCGAACGTGAGATCGCCTCTCATATCGAAGACTCCGCCGATGTCAACATTATGCGACAATTGCGCCAAGGATGGCTGCTTTTTATAGAAAATGCCGCCAAATATGATGCTAAAAACAATCATGACTATGTTTTTAACGTTAAATAGCTAAAACATTAATCATGGATAATAATTTCCCGAAGGAAATATGCGCCGCACTAATCGATATGGACGGCGTGCTTTACGATTCAATGCCCTTCCATGCCCGGGCTTGGCACTCAATGATGGAGGAACAGGGCATCTCCACATCCCCCGATGAGTTTTTTCTTTATGAGGGGATGACCGGTGCCGCCACAATAAATCTCATATTCAACCGTGAGCTTCAACGTGATGCCACGGAGAAAGAGAAAAAAGACCTATATGCACGTAAGTCGGAGCTTTTCGTGCAGTATGGTCAGAAGAAGCCAATGCCGGGTGCCGACAGGATGCTCCGCGCCTTCATGAAAGCCGGTATCAAACGGGTGCTTGTCACCGGATCCGGTCAATCCAGCCTTCTTGACAGCCTTAACGTAGACTATCCCGGAGCATTCCCGGCAAATCTGCGCGTAACGGCACACGACGTCACCCATGGCAAGCCGCAACCGGAACCTTACCTGAAAGGTGCTATGAAAGCCGGCGTTGAGCCTAAGCAGTCCATAGTCGTGGAGAATGCCCCGCTTGGAGTGCGTGCAGGAAAAGCCGCCGGATGCTTCACTATTGCCGTGACCACAGGTCCGATTCCTCGTGAGGAGTTTGAGAAAGAGGGAGCCGACATGATTTTCGGCTCCATGGATGAGTTCGCCGACTGGCTGGAAAGCGTATTGCCGGATAAATTCAACGATATTATCGACAATGCGGTCAACTCTCTTGATGCAACAACCCTTACAATAGTCACCGACAGCAATGTGGAGAAAGCGGTATTCCCGCTGCTCTCCAATTCTAAATCGCTTGCCCGCGCCAACAAGGTGGTTCTCACTCCCGGTGAGGATCATAAGAATCTGGATTCCGTAATCAATATATGGAATGCGCTGGAAGAGACAGGAGCAACGAGAAAAAGCGCACTCATAAATATCGGCGGTGGATTGGTCACTGACATAGGTGGGTTTGCTGCCGCCACATTTAAACGAGGCATACGGGTAATCAACGTGCCCACAACCCTATTGGGTGCCGTGGATGCAGCCACCGGAGGAAAGACAGGCATGAATTTCAATGGTCTTAAAAATGAGATCGGTGCTTTTCATATCCCCTCTGACGTAATTATCTCTGCGTTGCCACTCACCACATTATCCCGTAAGGAACTGATTTCCGGATATGCGGAGATGATAAAGACTGGACTCATAGCCGATGCCGCACTCTACCGAGAGCTGTCTGACGTGGAGAGCGTGATTGCCGACACCGACCGACTTGAAAAGGCTATGAAACGCTGCGTGGAGATCAAAGAGGATGTAGTGGCTCAGGATCCAACGGAGAAAGGGCTAAGGAAGATTCTCAATTTCGGTCACACAGCAGGACACGCGTTCGAGAGCCTTGCTATAGAACGCCATACACCCCTCGCTCATGGTGAGGCGGTAGCCCACGGCATGCTTGTAGAATTAATTCTCAGCCACATGCTGAAAGGATTCGACTCAATGGAGGTGCACCGCTATGCCAACGAGATTCTCAAACCGGTATATCCTCGCGTGGCAATCAAGTGTGATGACGTGCCGCTCTTAATCGGATTAATGGCGCATGACAAGAAGAATGCCTCCTCCGGACATCCCAACTTTACCCTACTTCTTGAACCCGGGGTGCCGGCGATAGATTGTATCCCCCAACTGAAAGAGATTGAGGCCGCCCTTGACATCTACAACGATATGATGCATTGATTCAGAGAGTATAAATCTTAGGAATCCCGAGCCTCCTAAAATTCTTAATAAAAAAATTCACGGGCACCGAACCATTTATTCGGTGCCCGTGTTATATTATCGTAAGACGGCTGAAAAGCCGACACAAGATGAAAAAATGAACCCTCCGGGGTTCTCAAGATATACTGCTATAAGCGTTCTGAAAAAGTTGTTATTGTTGTTTTAATTGAAGGAAATCAGGCTGACGTGAGTCAGCCTTTTTCTATTTCATAGATATGCAACCGTCCTTGATTCAGCATCCTTACAGTCTCTACATCTCCTCTACGCTATATGGTTCAAACGTAACCAACTTACGTATGAGATCTCCGGGCAACGGGGTGTTGAGCGGACCGTCAACAACAGACTCCTCATCAAATGTACTCATGTTATAGGGCGGATCATCGTTGAAATAGACAACAGCAGGCACTTCTCCCCTCTCATTACCACGGCTACGCCACGACATGACACATTCCGGCACAACCACCATATTCATCTGCAGCTTGGCGTTCCACACATAATCTGCAATCGGGGTTATCACATCCGCATCTATATTCTCTATAGCCCTTATCTTACCTTTGAGATCACCTTTACGCGACATGGAGGCTGCACACTCCACATGGAGCAATACAAACTCATGATCCTCAATAGCCTCTATGGCTGCATCCGCCATGCCCCGAAGCATGTTATCTCCATCAAAATGACAGGTTCTCATATCGAGCGGCGTCAGCAATGCCATCTTACCGATACCCCGTATTGCCGGATGTGCAGAAATCACAACACCATGACCCGAAAACTTCGGTATCACAAAATAGTCTATCCCCTTATCTGCCTCACCGACCGATTCTGAACGACCGAAATGATCCAACTCTTCTCCACTCGGTGGGGTCTTGCGGAAATCAAAACCCAAAAGAGAGAGAATAGCATTCGTCTTGGTAAGCGGTACGTCATCCGCCAATGTCATGATACTGCCGCAACATCCGCACTTTGCCAAGGCATCGAGCGACGGAGTGGCGGCAAGCATAAGCGGAGTGCGTCCTTCCAACTCCAAGTCAGGTATATCCGCAATTCCTGAAACTATTATAAATATCGTTTTCATGAATCAAATATTACGTAATATTGCCATTCATACAATGGCTCATTTCCTCAGAGCTGCCTGAATCGCCGGCAAATTGCAGCCATTCAGCCGCAACACGACAACCACACCGACAGACCCCAATACAAAATTAATGAAATTCTCTGACTTTACAAGACTAAGACTCCATCTAATATTCTCATTTTACCCAATCATGTTAAATTTACTCAATTTGATTATATTTTATCATTTCATCCAACTGATTTCATTTGGCTATCAGTCTTTTTTTTACTAACTTTGCACAATCTTTTGTCACATAACTCATGAATCTTATGTCTGGCAAGTCGCGGTTTGCATTATCCCGACAGTCGGCATTGCATCATGTAAATTTTCAAGATATTAGAAAACAACATTATCACACATGAAAATGAGGCGTATATTACTATCTCTTCTAATGTTCTGCTCATTATCGGCCCTTGCAATGACCGATGATCAGGTCATTGCCTACATCAAACAGCAATCAGCTGCCGGAAAGACAGAGCAACAGATCGGTAAAGAACTTCTTGCCAAGGGTGTAACCCCCGAACAAGCCGAACGTATCAAGGCGAGATTCGAGGCACAACAAGGCAGCGAGACTGCCGTGACCACGCAAAGTGTAAGCTCCATGAACCGTGAGCGCAGACACGATTCCAGCAATGACGAGACTGTCGGCAAAATGGATGAAATCGACAGGGAAATAGATGAGGGCGGCGACGGAATTGTCAGCGCACGCCAGATCTACGGTCATAAGGTGTTCAATTCAAGAGCCCTGACCTTCGAGCCAAGCGATAATCTTGCCACTCCGCAGAACTATCGTCTGGGTCCCGGTGATGAAGTGATAATCGACATCTGGGGAACGTCAGAAGACCATCTGCGCCAGACAATCTCTCCGGAAGGAAGCATAATGATAAGCCAGGTCGGACCTGTATATCTCAACGGCATGACTATAGCTGATGCCAACCGCCATGTCAAGGGGATTTTTGCTAAGAAATATGCCGGTGTGACTGATGCTGAGACCGATGTGCAAGTCACTCTCGGGCAAGTACGCACCATACAGGTTGACATAATGGGTGAGGTAGCGACTCCCGGTACATTCCGTCTTTCGCCTTTCTCTTCAGTATTCCACGCCCTATATCGTGCAGGCGGTATCAACAGCATCGGTTCGTTGCGTAACATTCAGGTGCTCCGCAACGGCAAGAAGATAGCCGGTGTCGATATCTATGACTATCTCTTCGACGGCAAGACTGCCGGAAATATCAGGCTTCAGGAAGGGGATGTAATCATTGTGCCCCCATACGAACAGCTCGTCAACATCGATGGTAACGTGAAACGTCCGATGTATTATGAGATTAAACCGGGCGAGACAATACAGACTGTAATTGACTATGCCGGTGGTTTCACAGGCGACGCTTATTCCGGCATGGTGAGACTTGCCCGCCAGTCTGCCACAGAGAATGAGCTATACAACATTGACCGCGAAGAATTTGCATCCTATCGTCTTAAAGACGGCGACATACTTACCGTAGGCACTATCCTCGACAGATATGCCAACAGGGTAGAGCTGAAAGGTGCTGTATATCGTCCCGGCATGTTTGCCATCAACAAGGAATTGTCTACTGTAGGACAGTTGATCAAGAAAGCTGATGGTCTTACTGATGATGCTTATGCCGATCGTGTGCTTCTGTATCGCGAAGGTCCGGAACTACAGCTCGAGGTATTGTCGCTTGATCTAAAAGCTATCCTCAACGGCACAGCTCCCGATGTGAAACTCAAAAGGAATGACCTTCTCGTAATCTCCAGCATAAAGGAGATACAAGACAGAGGTCAGCTATCGATTCAGGGTCATGTGGCTCGTCCCGGCACGTATCCATTTGCCGACAACACCACCCTTGAAGACCTTATCCTTCAGGCTGGCGGTCTGCTTGACGGTGCATCTACCGCACGTGTCGACATCTCCCGCCGTATCGTGAATCCGTCATCAACGACTCCGACCGAACAACTTTCGGAAAATTACTCTATCTCCGTTGTCGGCGGTCTTGCCCAGGGTGAGGGTCAGAACTTCATCATGAAACCCTACGACGTGGTGATCGTCAGAAGAAGTCCCGGATATGTGCCGCAGGAGATGGTAAACATTGGCGGCGAGGTATTGTTTGCCGGCAACTATGCTTTGGAGAAACGCAACGAGCGTCTGTCAAGCATTATCAGTCGTGCAGGTGGTCTTATTGAAGGCGCGTACACAAAGGGTGCATATCTCACCCGAAAACTGACAGATGAGGAATACAAGATGCGTCAGGAGACATTGCGTCTCGCAATGTCAAATCAGGATGGTCATGGCGACTCTATCTCTCTCAGTAAGATTCAAGTTTCTGACAGATATAGCGTAGGTATCGATCTCGAGAAAGCCATTGCTTATCCCGGCAGCACATACGACGTGATCGTACAGCCCGGCGATGTGCTTTTCATCCCCGAGCAGCAGAGCACCGTAAAGATTGCGGGCGACGTAATGTTCCCCAACACTGTAGTGTTCGTCCCGGGCAAGAAGCTCAGCTATTATATTGATCAGGCAGGTGGCTACGGTCAGCGTGCCAAGAAGGGTAAAGCCTTCATCGTTTACATGAATGGATCTGTGGCGAAAGCTAAACGGAATACCCCTATAGAACCCGGTTGCCAGATTATCATTCCATCCAAACCGGAAAAGATGGGCACGGACTGGACGAAAGTGCTGGCCCTTGCCACAAGCTTCAGTTCTGTCGCGACAATGGCGGCCACAATCACAAACATATTCAAGAAATAGTCTGACCATGCAGGAAGAAAAAGATATATTAGACAACGCGAACGACGAGAAAGAGATTGATCTTCTTGAACTCGCAACCAAGCTTTGGGAGCAACGTAAGAAACTCATAATATGGAGTATCTGCGGTGCGGTCATCGGTTTGATAGTGGCGTTCAGCATCCCGAAGGAGTATGACACTACCGTAAAACTTGCACCGGAGATCAGCGACCCCAAAGCTGCGAGCGGCGGGCTGGGAGCACTTGCCTCAATGGCAGGTCTCGGGTCTGCTCAGGCAGGTGCCGATGCAGTATATCCGCAGCTGTATCCTGATGTAGTCAGCTCTGTTCCCTTCATCACAAGCCTTTTCGACGTGGAAGTCGAGACGAAGGAGGATGGTCGTAAATTCACTGTTAAGCAATACATGGAGGATGAGACTAAGGCTCCCTGGTGGAGTGCGATCCTTGGTTTCCCATTCAAAGTGCTCGGTGCAATTATGGCAAGCGATGAAGAAGAGGGGGGAAAAGACGGGCTTGACAATTTCCAGCTCACAAAGCAGGAGTACGAGTTGGTGGAGGCTCTCAATAAGCGCGTCACCGCCACTGTTGACCAAAAGACAAACGTAGTCACCATCAGCGTGCTCATGCAAGACCCGCTGATCTCTGCGGTGCTTGCCGATACTGTCGTAAGCCGCCTACAGGACTACGTGACTCAATACCGTACAAACAAGTCACGCAAGGATCTTGAATATGCCGAGACCCTCAATGAAGAGGCGAAAGTCGAATATTATAAGGCTCAGCAGAAATACGCGGAATATCTTGACCGCAACCACGGTCTGGCTTTCCAGAGCGCACAGATCACTCGCGACCGTCTGCAGAATGAGACATCTCTCGCTTTCAGTCTTTACAACCAGACTGCCCAGCAGGTGCAGAAAGCAAAGGCAAAGGTGCAGGAAACCACTCCGGTGTATGCAATCATCACCCCGGCTACTGTGCCCGTGAAGGCTGCAAGCCCGAAGAAACTGCTTATTCTTGTAGGTTTCACGTTCCTTGCTTTCGTGGCTTGTGCGGCTTGGATTCTCTTCCTGAAGCCAATGCTTGAAGAACAGAAGAACAAGAAAGCCGCAGAGGTAAAGACTCCGGTGACAAATAAGAATGAATGATGAAAACGTGGTCTAATCTCGTTTTAATTATTTTGATGATATGTGCGGAAGCCTCGGATTTTTCCGGGGCTTCTGCTCAATCTGTCAGTCCTCATGAAAACAGAAGCGGCATATCCTCCTCTTCCGACACAATCCCTGACGAAAATCTGCTTGACATAATCTCAATACTTACCACTACATCTGACGACTCGCTAAATATGGCAGAGGCAGATGCAGACACACACAGTATTCTTGACAATATCATATCGCAAGGCAAAAAGCCACAAAAGAAACCGGTCTCCTCCGCCCGTGTGCTTGATTTCATGACCGAGGCATATAGTCAGCATGATTTCTACCAGTCTGGTAATTGGGATGATGCAGAGGATTTCTCCTATATCACGAACAATGTCGTGCTTCCCCCATACGATCCACGTGATTTCTATCGTCCGTCGCCGGGACGCATCACGTCAACCTACGGCTACCGTGAGAAGTTCGGACGCGTTCATAAGGGGATTGACCTTGCGCTAAGTATTGGCGACACTGTAAGGGCGGCACTTCCTGGCGTAGTAGCTCGTGTAGGCTATGATAAGGGGGGATATGGTCATTATGTCGTGATGGTCCACAATAATGGAATGGAGACACGCTACGCACATTTGCAAGCCCCCGTGACCGCTCCCGGTGAAACAATAGCTGCCGGTCAACCCGTAGGACTCGGAGGGAACACCGGTAACTCCACCGGACCGCACCTTCATTTCGAGATACGCTACCGTGGGACAGCCGTTGACCCAGCCTCTGTGTTTAATTTCCATCGGATACCTGCTCCTCCCAAAATAAAGACTCCGCAAGCGACATCACAAAAAACTTTAGCAAAACAACAAAAAAAATAGATATTCAGGCTTGAAACCCGAATATCTATTTTTTATCACTTATCTATTTTGCGATGAGTTTATGCGTCAATGTTGGCGTATGTGGCATGTTCCTCTATGAACTCTCTACGCGGACCCACTTCCTCTCCCATGAGAATGGAGAATGTGCGGTCTGCCTCTGCAGCATTGATAAGGTTCACCTGTTTAAGCATACGGTTCTCCGGGTCCATGGTAGTCTCCCAAAGCTGCTCAGGATTCATCTCACCAAGACCTTTGTAACGCTGAAGCACCATCTTGTCGCGGTTGCCGTCGCAATTGGTATCAACAAAACGCTGCACCTGCTGCTCATCCCATGCATACTCCTGAATCTTATTCTTACCCTTTGTAGAGCACTTATAGAGTGGCGGCGTAGCGATATAGAGATAGCCGTTCTCGATTATCGGACGGATCTTGCGATAGAAGAAAGTCATGAGCAACGTCGCGATGTGAGCACCGTCGACGTCGGCATCGGTCATGATGATGATTTTATGATAACGGAGTTTTGTCATGTTAGGCTCCTTTGAATCTTCTTCTGTGCCGATAGTGACACCGAGAGCCTTAAACATATTGACAATCTCCTCGCTTTCAAACACCTTGTGTTCGAGTGCCTTCTCAACATTGAGAATCTTACCTCTCAACGGAAGGATAGCCTGATAGTTGGGGTTACGTCCTTGTTTTGCAGAACCGCCTGCAGAATCACCCTCGACCAGGAACAACTCACATTCCACTGCATCACGGCTCTTGCAGTCGGCAAGTTTGCCCGGCAGACCGCCACCGGAAAGCGGAGACTTGCGCTGCACCTTCATACGCGCACTGTAGGCAGCATGACGTGCCTGAGCCGCAAGCATCACCTTGTCGACAATGGCACGCGCCTGCTTCGGATGCTCCTCAAGATAATAACGGAGTGCCTCGCTGACCGCTGTCTGAACCACACCGGAAACCTCGTTGTTGCCAAGTTTTGTCTTGGTCTGACCCTCAAACTGAGGTTCTGCCACCTTCACCGACACTACGGCTGTGAGACCGTCACGGAAGTCCTCTTTCGAAAGCTCAATCTTGAGCTTGTCAAGGAGATGGTTGTCGTCGGCATATTTCTTCAATGTGGTGGTGAGTCCACGGCGGAATCCCGTCAGGTGGGTTCCACCCTCTATCGTATTGATATTATTTACGTAGGAGAATATATTCTCGCTGAATGAAGTGTTGTAGGTCAACGCCACCTCCACGGGTACGCCGTTCTTCATCGTATTGAGATGGATGATATCGTCAATCAGAGGCTCCTTACCCTGATCAAGATACCTCACAAACTGCTTCAGACCTTCATCACTATGAAATACGTCGCGGCGATAATTACCCTTTTCATCCATCTCGCGCTCATCGGTGAGAGTAAGGGAGATTCCTGCATTCAGGTACGCAAGGTCGCGCAGACGGTTGGCGAGTGTCTCATAATCATACACCGTCTCTGTGAATATCGAGGCATCAGGATGGAAAATTATAGTGGTGCCGGTATGATCGGTCTCCCCTATCACTTTCAGATCACATGTGGGCTTGCCGAAGGCATATTCCTGCATGTGGATCTTGCCGTCGCGATGTATCTCGGCACGAAGATAGTCGCTCAACGCATTCACACAGCTGACTCCGACACCGTGAAGACCACCCGACACCTTATAGGATCCTTTGTCGAACTTGCCGCCCGCATGCAGCACCGTCAGCACCACCTCAAGTGCCGGCTTATGCATCTTCTCGTGCATGTCGACAGGGATGCCTCGACCGTTATCAACCACTTTTATAGAATTGTCGCTGAGAATCGTCACTTCTATATGATTGGCAAATCCGGCAAGCGCCTCATCTATAGAGTTATCGACCACCTCATACACAAGGTGATGCAGACCTCTGCCGGAGATGTCGCCGATATACATCGCCGGACGCTTGCGCACCGCCTCAAGACCCTCAAGGACCTGGATATTATCCGCCACATAATCTTTCTGACGGTTTTCCTGAAGCTCTGTTTCTTCTGCCATATTTTTATCTGAATCAGTTATTTATCTTCTTACTTTATAATTAGGAGCACATACGCCCCATTCTGTTACAAAATTACGAATTTTTTCTATCTTTTCAAAATTCCACACCATCTTTAGCTCACCTTTAGTACATCTTTAGCACATATTGCATATCTCTTTATCGCATTTTTTCATAACTTATGGCATATACTTATATTCAGCATGAAGCAAGTCGCGCCCACGCTATGTCTGAACTCCATCTTTTTCAAAATCGCATAAAACTTCCACTCTTAATTATGTGTTGAAAGAAAAAAATATTAATTTTGCGCCCAAGTATTTTCCGGCGCTTGTTCCGGTTATCATTCTCGGCTTGCCAAGCCGGAATGTCTAATTCCAAAAATAAGATGAAAAATCTGGTAATCGTCGAATCGCCTGCCAAGGCAAAAACCATAGAAAAATTCCTCGGCAATGACTTCTCGGTCATGTCGAGCTACGGTCATATACGCGACCTTCAGAAGCATGGGTTCAGCATCGATGTCAAAGATGGGTTCAATCCTATCTATGAGATTCCCGATGACAAGAAGGAACTCGTGAAAAGGTTGAAAAAGGCTGCTAAGGAAGCCGATGCTGTATGGCTCGCTTCCGATGAAGACCGTGAGGGAGAGGCTATAGCCTGGCACCTCGCGGAAGTGTTGAATCTTGATCCGGCTACGACTAAACGTATAGTGTTTCATGAGATTACGAAACCTGCGATATTGAAGGCTATCGAAAATCCGCGCACTATCGATATTGATCGGGTTAATGCTCAACAGGCACGACGAGTGCTTGACCGTATAGTGGGATTTGAACTTAGTCCGGTGCTTTGGAAAAAAATAAAACCGGCACTCTCCGCCGGAAGGGTACAGAGTGTAGCCGTCAGGCTGATATGCGAGAGAGAGAAGGAGATTGAGGCTTTCAAGCCCGATCCATTCTTCCGTGTCACTGCCGTATTCTCTGCTGAAAACGCGCCTCAACTATTTAAGGCGGAGCTGTCTCACAGGATTGACTCCAAGGATGAGGCAAAAAGGCTCCTTGAGACTTGTAAGTCTGCCAGTTTTACCGTGACTGACGTCTCGGTAAAGCCCACAAAGCGGTCGCCATTCCCTCCATACACCACATCTACGTTGCAACAGGATGCTTCCCGTAAACTCGGTTTCTCGGTGAATCAGACCATGTCGCTCGCGCAGAGACTGTATGAGGATGGTAAGATCACGTATATGCGTACCGACTCGACAAACTTATCTGATATGGCTATCAACGATATCAAGAATGTCATCACGGAGTCGCTCGGTGAGAAGTTTGTAAAGGTTCGCCATTATCATACTCATTCCAAAGGAGCACAGGAGGCACACGAGGCTATACGCCCCACCTACATATCCAACCGCACCATCGATGGAACTCCGCAGGAGCAGAAACTATATGAGCTAATATGGAAACGTGCGGTTTCATCACAGATGGCTGATGCCGAAATAGAGAAGATAAGCGTGGATATTGCTATCTCCGACAACAACGCTATGACTGTCGCAGAACCAATCAATCCCGAAAACTCTTTCAAGGCGGAGGGTGAGGTAATCTCTTTTGAAGGCTTCCTGAAAGTATGGAAGACGGAGAATGCCCGCGACAGGGAATTTACAGAACTGCCGAAACTGTCGGCAGGCGACTCACTTAACGCCTCCGAGATAACCGCCACACAACGTTTCACGCAGGCTCCCGCTCGTTATTCGGAAGCATCACTCGTAAAGAAGATGGAAGACCTCGGAATCGGACGTCCGTCAACCTACGCCCCGACAATATCCACCATCCAGGCACGCGACTACGTGAAACGCGGAGAGAAGGAGGGTGTGCGTCGCGAGTATGAGGTGATACGTCTTGCCAATGATAAGATATCGGAGGAGACACTTTCTGAGAACACAGGTAGCGAGAAAGGGAAACTTGTGCCTACCGATGTCGGCATGATTGTAAACCAATTCCTGACCGAATATTTCCCGGAAATCCTTGACTATAACTTCACTGCAAAGGTGGAGGAGAAATTCGATGATATTGCCGAAGGGAAACTCGGATGGAAGAATGAGATTTCTGATTTCTACAACAGTTTCCATCCCGAAATTGAGGAGATCAATTCATTGAGAATGGAGAGAAAAGTGGGCGAACGTCTGCTCGGGAATCATCCGGAGACCGGACGTCCCGTGTCGGTAAAGATCGGACGCTTCGGTCCGGTGGTGCAGATCGGCAATGCCTCGGATGAGGAGAAACCGCTATTCGCAAGTCTGCTTGCTGACCAAAGCGTGGCGACCATCACCCTGGAAGAGGCTCTAAAACTGTTTGAGCTCCCCCGCACAATAGGTGAGTTTGAAGGGGAACCGGTGGTGGCTGCAATCGGCAAATTCGGACCATACGTTAAGCACGGGAAAGTATTCGTATCCATCCCGAAAGACCTTACACCGCAGGGCATCACTTTGGAGGAGGCGGAACAACTCATATTGGCAAAAACGTCAGGAGGAGGCGAACCGTCTGATAAAGGATTTCCCCGAAATGCCGGGACTGGAGGTGCTGAATGGCAGATATGGTCCTTATCTCGCATATAAGCCGGAAGGGGCACGTAAAGCCACCAATTATCGACTCCCGAAGAATACGGATGCAGCTGTCCTGACGTTGGAAGAGGCGAAGAAGATAATGGAGAGCCAATCCACCACAAAAAAGACCACTCGCAAGACAGCTAAAAAGAACTGATTACCAGCGCAATCATACCACATCCGATGAGCAATCCACATTATATTTTCTCATCGGATGTAATTTTTTCCCCTTTTATCTGTCTATAATATATCGGCAAGTCATAATCGCGCCGTATGATTGTATTCAAAGAAGTTGTCTAAACATCTTTTCATGAACAAACCGAAATTATGAATATCAAGAGCAAATTACGTTTTATTATCCCTGCTGCGGCAGTCATGATTCTTTCCGCCTGCGGGGAATCATCACACATCACAAACACTCCGGAGCCTACTCCCAATCCGAATCCAAAACCCGATCCGGAACCGGAACTTACTGATTATTACGTCAGCCCCACTTGCTCCGACTGCAAGATGGAGGTGAAGACGCAGATCGGCGGCAACTGGGACGAGATTCTCGGACGCGGATATGACGTGACCGGGGAATATCTCGCATCCTCTTCGCTCCGTTCGCGTGTAGTTGACGTGCAGAAGCAGCTGGACCGCGATCTCATCACAATTCTCAGTGCACCGGCTTCAAGTTCAGGTGAAGTCATCTCCGGAAAGAACTCCAAGGAATTTCTTGAAGCACTCACCGCAGGGGCAGGTCTGGAGAAATCGCTCGGTGGCAACGTGCCTTGCTTCAATGGCACACTCAACTCGCTGTCGGAGAATGCCACTTACGTACTTTACAACAACTGGGTACGCTCTCGTATCGCGAAATTACACAATACCTCTATACAAATACATCGCACTCTGTCGGATGAATTTGTCGCCGACATCGACCGTCTGAAGCCTAAGGCTCTCGTGGAGAAATACGGCACTCATTATCTTGCCGAAATATCACTCGGTTTGTCCACTCGTTCTCTCTACAGTGCGTTTGTCGATGCTGCCGACTCTGAGAAATTATCTCTTGCTACCAAAGGTAGCCAACTTGCTGCCAATGTCATGAATGGTAAGATGGAGGCGGAGAATATCGCAGCATCATTGTCCGGACTTAACAACTATGGTGCCACGATGACTGCCACGTTCTCCGGAGGTGAGACTTCACTTGTGGAGTATGACAAGACCACCTGTATCGTCGGCGATCTGACGGCATGGCAGAACTCACTGACCCCCTCAAATCAGGCAGTGATTACGTTGTCGGGGAGCGACCTCTCCCCCATCTCTTATGCCATCGAGGATCCTGACCTAAAGAAGGAGGTAGAGGCAGCCATAAGCGAGTATATACGCGCAAGCAAGTCAAATGTAACGCAGACTGTCCCACTCTTGCAGAACAGCAATGGTCGCATCTACCGCTACGTGACAAGCTACGATGAGTCGCTTCAGTTGGAGAACCGCGACAATCTGAAAGCGTATGGTATGCTTGGCGCCCTCTACCGCAACAAGACCGGTGAGTCAATCCCCCTCTATTCCCACATCTATTCCGATGGCAGACAGATGCTCTCTCTCATCCAGCCCACCGATGACTGGGAATGTATCGGCTACGTGATGCCTGCCCGTTCCGAGCGCACCATATCTCTCTATGAGATCAGCGACGGCACACGCTACGCCTACACCATCGAGGCTGCCAACAGCTACGGTCCCAACAACGAATGGCACCCGACAGGCGCGGTCTTCCACCTCATCCGCCCGTAACACCCATCTGACAATACTCAAATCCCCCTTTTGCATATTCTTTTGACCAAAATGTAAAAGGGGGATATCATATCTCTCATTTCTTAACAATCCCTATTCAAACCTATGTCTTCTTTCTTCTCTATCAACATAATACCATCTTTATTCAGAATTATATTCTTGAATTTATTTTTGATAATAAGTGTTTGTGCATCTGCAAATCGAATAAAATCGGGAAACGCGAATATTGTTGTAAACGTAAGTTGCGATAGTGGTATGGAACTTCCATCATCTATGAATGCCGAGATATTATATTCTTCCCTTTTTGAAGATATCTTTGATTATGACAGGTTTAATCTGTCTAAAAACGGTAATTCATTTTATGGTTCAATACCCATTGACACTGAAGAAACAAATGTCGGATTCATCTTGCAGGACAATGTACAACCTTATCTCATGGGAATGATAACCCTTAAACAAGATACTACAGTCACAATTGACTGCCGTATGACTAACAAATCTGAATTTATATGCCGAATAACCCCTGAATTTGGATTCAATGCCTATTCACTCCAAAATTCTGATAACAATTATTCTTTAAAGGCAAATAAAATTCTCATGAGTATCTCTAACTATCACATCGGTCTTTCTGAAAATGAGCCGATTTTCGCCGGCAATGAGAATACGGACTCCATACCTATAAAAATAAACAGACTTAAAGAGGTAATAAAGTCATACTCATACAATAACGTGCTCTTACCGACTAAAATAAAAGATTGGATCAACAATATACAGGAATATGATTTTGTCGCGGCATGGTCATTCAGACCGGAAAGACTAAATCCTATGTTTAATGCCAATATCCCTCCCGCATACAGGGATTATATGTCTTCAATAGATTTATCTCCAATAGATAAAAATGAGGTATTACTTGAAAAAGGTTATTTTATAGGTCCCTCCCAATTTTTCAAGACCTTACTGACCAGACATCCTGCCAATCTTCCGTCCATAAATGAAAAAGATATAGAGAATTGGAAAAATGACATAGCCCGGTTGATAAGAAAAAACATTGACAAGCCCTCTGATTTATTCTTGAATATGATGGCATTGACAAGCTATAAAATGCAGATTGATTCACTACGTCCACTCTCAGAGAAACAGTTATGCAACATCAAGAATGGCCTTACGTCAGAATTGGCATCAATAATACTGAATCTCAATAATGAGTTGAATGCAAAACTGTCGAAAACAACCAAGTCATTCAATCTTCTGAATGAAGAGTTCTCCATTATCGACTTCATTAAAGCCAATCCGACAGACGGTCCGGTTTTTGTTGATTTATGGAATACATGGTGCGGACCATGTTTACAGGAAACAAAAGAACGGGCAACTATCAATTTGAAAGAGGAATATCCCGAACTAACATTCATCAACATCTGCGACCAATCATCAAATGTTGATGATTGGAAGAAAAGATCCCTTGATGTGCAAGGAATATCCATAATCATCAATGCGGAAAGCATGGGAAAACTTATGGAAGAGTTCGGTATTGACGCATTTCCAACCCACCTCATATTTGACAAAGAGGGGAAACTGCTGAAAACATCTGTCGGATATATGTCAAATCAAGAATTTCACGATTTCATATCAAACTGCCTTAAATAGTAATCTCATATTATCACTTTTGTCATTTATTACAGAAACAAAGTAGGACTACCGATACAGATAGCCCTACTTTATAATCTTAAAACTCTTGAAGGGAATACCTCAAACCATCTTCAGCAGGTGGCTCTTGAAGGCTGCGAAGTCGGCAGGTAGCTCCACGGACTTCTTCTCGCCTCTCATGAAGGCGGCAAGGCGTTCGGGAATGGCAACCTCTTTACCGGTGATCTCCTCCACTGTTGCCTTAAACTTGGCGGGATGTGCCGTCTCAAGGAATATACCCGTCTCTCCGGGCTTCAGATACTCTTTAAGGGCACGGTAAGCCACTGCCCCATGCGGATCAAGCTGATAACCGGTCTGCTCCAATGTATCACACACGGTATCCCCTATCTCCTCATCAGTATAGGTGCAACCGCTGATCTCATTAGTGATGGCTGCATGGTCATGACCATAGAGGTCGAGCACACGGGCGAAATTACTCGGATCACCCACATCCATGGCATTCGCTATCGTCTGCACCGACGGACGCGGTGAATACTTACCGGTCTTCAGATACTGATAGAATATGTCGTTGGCATTGTTAGCCGCGATAAAACGCTTTATCGGCAATCCCATACGCTTGGCTATCAATCCCGCCGTGATATTGCCGAAATTACCGCTCGGTACGCATACCACAACCTTATCCATGTCGGCACCCGTAGCTGCAAGCTGTGCCCACGCATAGAAATAATAGAACATCTGTGGGAGGAAACGCGCTACATTGATGGAATTGGCTGACGTCAGCATCATAGCATCATTGAGTTCCTTGTCAAGAAACGCCTGCTTCACGAGCGACTGGCAATCGTCAAACGTGCCATCTATTTCAAGTGCCTCTATATTCCTGCCGAGTGTAGTGAACTGCGCCTCCTGTATCGGGCTGACCTTCCCTTTCGGATAGAGCACGAAGACTCTGACGCCATCTACTCCGAGGAAACCGTTGGCTACGGCACTACCGGTATCGCCCGACGTGGCAACCAACACGTTGACCATCCTGTCCTTATTGTCGCGGTTGAAATAACCCAACAGACGCGCCATGAAACGTGCGCCGACATCCTTAAACGCCAATGTCGGACCGTGAAAAAGTTCAAGCGACAGTATGTTGTCTGACACCTTCACCAACGGAATCGGAAAATTCATCGCATCCTCCGTAAGAGCCTTCAGTTTATCAGGCTCCACATCCTCCCCGAAGAGTGCGGCGGCAATCTCCGACGCCATCTCCGGTAATGACATCTTAGGCAGACGGTCAAAAAACTCTTTTGGAAGCGTAGGGATACGCTCCGGCATATATAATCCACGGTCAGGGGCAAGACCTTTCACCACCGCCTCTTCAAGCGAGACTTCAGGTGCGGTGCCCTTTGTGCTGCGATATATCATAGTTTATGATTTAATGTTTATGGTTTATGGTTGAAAGTTTAGGGTTGAGGGTGTATGGTTTATGGTTCAAGGGCGCAAGACCTCACGGATGAACTCATCATCGCGGAGAAGTCCGTAGCCGCCCTTTGCCGCGCTACGTTCGGTGTAGACCTTCACGTCGTCCGGCTCCACATCCTTGCGCCATATCACGAACGGCACAGGATCAGAAGTATGCGTGCGGATATTGCATGGCGTGGGGTGATCCGGCAGCAGTGCGACCGTTACATCCTCGTCAAACTCTTCCAACGCCTTCAGCAGCGGACAGACCACACGATGGTCAAGGTTCTCAACAGTCCTCTTCTTCAAGAGAGCATCCCCTCATGACCAGCCTCATCACTCGCCTCTATATGCAAGAACACGAAATCCGCACCGGAGCGCAACGCATCCATAGCCGCCTGAAGCTTACCCTCATAGTTGGTGTCATAAAGTCCGGTGGCACCCTCCACTATGATCGGTTTCAATCCGGCATACACACCGATTCCCATGATGAGGTCAACGGCTGATATCACGTATCCGTCGCGAACGCCAAACAGTTCACCCATAGTCTTCATTGCCGGACGGTAACCAGGACTCCACGGCCAGATACTGTTGGCAGGATCCTTTCCTGCGGCAATGCGGCGCAGGTTGACAGGATGATTCGCAAGAACCTCCTGCGAACGCAATATCAAGCGGTTGATGTAATCAGCCGTCTCAGCTGCCTCCGCCACGTCGGGACGCACCATCTCATCGGCTGCCGGATGCCCCGGCACGTCGTGGGGAGGTGTGCATGAAATGCGTTTGTCGGCATTCTTTATCTTCAGGAGATGACGATAGCTCACCCCCGGAAAGAACTCACATCTACCATCGCCCAACGACTCATTCAGGGCTGTGATAAGCTCCGACGCCTCCTCACTCGATATATGACCGGCGGAATGGTTCTTGATAGTGCCATCCGGGGCGATACAGATAAGATTACATCGCATCGCCATCTCATCATCGGCAATATCAATACCCATACTCGCAGCCTCCAGAGTGCCGCGTCCCTCAAACACATCCGGCAAGTTATAACCCAACAGGGAGAGATGTGCGATCTCACTGCCGGGGGCGTATCCCGACGGCACCGTGGCGAGCATGCCACAGCGTCCGCGACGCGCCAATTCATCAAGAGCGGGCGAATCAGCCGCCTCAAGTGGCGTCATGCCCCCAGCTCCTCGCATGGCTCATCAGCCATGCCGTCACCAAGAATAATTATATGTTTCATCATCTAAATCTTATTATGCGCACTTATGCGCTTCGCTCTTCAAGCGAAAATCACCGTATATTGGCAATGCTGATGATATCGGCAAACACTCCCGCTGCCGTCACCTCAGCACCTGCGCCATAGCCCTTTATCACCATAGGATATTCCATATAGCGGTCAGTGGTAAGAAGTATAACGTTATTGCTTCCGGCAAGGTTATAGAAAGGATGGTCGGAATCCACGCTCCTCAGTCCTACGCTGAGATGACCGTTGTCGAACGATGCCACAAAACGGAAATGACGGTGCGCCGCCTCTGCATCACCCCTCATCTTCTCAAACTCCTCATCAAGCGATGCCACCTTGGAGATAAACTCATCAGCCTCTCCGGCAAGCATCTCCTCCGGTATGAAAAGATTCTTCTCCACATCCTCCTGACTCACCTCATATCCCGCCTCACGGGCAAGAATGACAAGTTTGCGGATCACATCCTTTCCGGAAAGGTCGATACGCGGATCCGGCTCAGTATATCCAGCCTCCTTAGCCATGACCACCGCACGGCTCAAAGGCACATCAGCAGCCAGCACATTGAAGATATAGTTAAGGGTGCCCGATACGACCGCCTCGATCTTCAGGATCTTGTCGCCGGAATTGATAAGAGAGTTGATGGTGTTGATGATCGGGAGTCCCGCACCGACATTCGTCTCAAACAGATACTTCACATCCTTGCGGCGTGCCGTCTCCTTCAGTTCCTTGTAGACGTCATAATCGCCCGAAGCCGCAATCTTGTTTGCCGCAACCACATTCACGTTGTGCGACAACAGATCCTTATACAGAGCAGCCACATCTGCCGATGCCGTGCAATCCACAAATACGGAATTGAATATATTCATGTTGAGCACTTCCCGACGGATTATGTCGGGAGTGACGTCAATACCCTCCTCATCAAGAAGCCTACGCCAGTCAGCCACGTCAAGCCCGTCGCGGTTGAACACTCCCCTCTTGCTTGAGGCTATACCTACCACGTTGATGCGCAGGTTCTTTTCGCGCAGGAGTTTCTCCTGCTGCTTGCTGATCTGCTGCATGAGGCTGCGTCCCACGTTGCCCACTCCTATCAGGAAGAGGTTCAACACCTGACATTCCGAAAGGAAGAAGGAATCATGAATCACGTTGAGTGCCTTGCGAAGACTCTTTCTCTCGATCACGAATGAGATGTTGGTCTCGGAGGCACCCTGCGCACAGGCTATCACGTTTATACCGTTCCTGCCCACGGTGTTGAAGAGTTTTCCGGCAAGTCCGGTGGTATGCTTCATGTTCTCACCTACCACCGCCACCGTGGCGAGGTCTCTCTCCGCAACCACATCGTTAAACATGCCCGTAGCCAATTCTGTGGCAAACTCCTCGCGGAGCGTGCGCACGGCGAGATCAGCATCAGCATTACGCACGGCAATGGTAGTGTTGTTCTCACTGGCTGCCTGGGACACGAGGAACACGCTCACACCTTTGGCTGTCAGGGCATTGAATATCCTTGAGTTCACACCGATCACACCTACCATACAGAGGCTCGTGATAGTTACCAGACAAGTGTCATTGATTGAGGATATACCCTTTATCGCCTTGTCTGACGGCTTCCGATGTGGTGGCTCATTACTGATGCGGGTGCCGGGGGCGGAGGGATTGAAGGTGTTCTTCACAAGGATAGGGATATTCTTGTGGTAAACGGGGTATATTGTCGGAGGATATATCACCTTTGCGCCGAAGTTGCAAAGCTCCATCGCCTCCGTGTATGTAAGTTCGTCAATCACGTATGCTGTGTCAATCACCCTTGGATCAGCGGTCATGAAGCCGTCAACGTCTGTCCAAATCTCCAGAATATCAGCATCAAGGGCAGCCGCCATTATTGCGGCGGTGTAGTCGCTGCCACCTCGTCCGAGATTTGTGACCTCACCTTTGGCATCCGTCGCAAGGAATCCACCCATCACGGCTGTATCCCATTCGTAGGCACATACTTTCTCCTCTATGAGCCTGTTTGTCAGTTCAGAGTCAAGCACGTTGGCTCCATGCGGACCCTCCTTCGTGCGGATGAATGTGCGGGAGTCGAAATGTGTGGCACCCTTTATGGCATTTGACACTATTACGCTTGAAAGACGTTCGCCATAGCTGACTATGATGTCAAGTGCGCGAGGAGAAAGGTCATGAAGGAGCATGACCCCCTTGAAAATATTGCCTAATTCATCAAGCATCATCTTCACCATAGCCAAAGTGGCGTCACGACGAGATTCCGGCACAACGCCGTCGATGACGGCGATATGTCGCTCCACAATGCGTGCGTATGAATCAAGATAGGCGATATCGTCAGCCACAGCAAGTCTGGCAGTAGCGATCAACAGGTCGGTTATACCGCCGAGAGCAGACACAACCACAACTTTTCTTCCGGGAATCTCCTCCACAATCCTCTTTACGTTGGTAAGACTATTAACTGTGCCGACCGAGGTGCCGCCAAACTTTAATACTTTCATACAGTCTCTTATTATCGAATATATATTTTTTGTTACTGGGAAAAAGAATTGCCAAATTTAGTAAAATTTATCAATATCACAAAAAAATAGACAATATCTGCCCCAAATTAATATATCCGTGCTCTCCGCGTTCTTCGCGGTTTAATTTACGTGCGGACTCCGTGGCGCAATTCAACCACTGAACGAAATAAAAGCTTGGAGGACAAATCGGCTTGACGTGCCGCATAGGGAAACCTACATTTTGAGAGCCGTTCCGCCGCTTTACCGCAATCTCTGCGGCTACGCTGCACACATCTATATCACATTCTTATCACTTCCTTCGGGATTCCCTCACCGTGACAACGTGTCCTGACTCGTCCTCGCAAGCTTTCGAACAGACAATCGGCACGGCAGGTATTCTGGCTCGTTCCCCATCTGCACCGCCTTCCCATGATCCCATATCGTGGATTCACAGTGACGTTTCTTTTGGCAGACAGTTATATAGAACTTACAGCAGCGGGACTGCCCGGGACTCACACCCGGTTCCCATTTAAGCCCTTTCGCGTACTATTACGCATGGCACCGTACCGCTGCAAAGTTAGCACAATTTTTTTATCCCACAAAATTTAAAACCAAAATAGCACGCGGGTCGATTTAACCGCCAAGCACGCAAAGAGCGCGGAGTTATTGGATTACGATGAAATGCCGGAGTATGGATTCCCCGTTGGAGTAGGGGTAAGGCAACAGGCATACAGCTGCCACCAATCCGATGAACACAATTGCGATGATGGCTGTGCCCCACCTCACCAGTGAAGGCGGTATCTCTCCGAGCAGTTCCCTCACCTTATCTGAGCGAAGCTCTATGTTGTCATGGTGGTCTTTATCCATCTTCATAACTTGTCTGTTCTCTTATCGGTTTCCATATCTGTATTCGTATCAGTTGCCTAATTCAAGCTGGTTCTTCACGAGATTGTAGTACGTGCCTTTTAGGGCAATTAGGGAGTCGTGGTTCCCGGTCTCGACGACACATCCGCCGTCAAGCACGATTATCCGGTCGGCATTCCTGACCGTGGAGAGACGGTGCGCCACGACAACAACCGTGCGCCCCCTGTAGAACACGTCAAGGTTCTCCACAATGGCACGTTCATTCTTAGCATCAAGTGCATTCGTCGCCTCATCAAGGAATATGAAGTCCGGATTCCTGTAGACGGCACGTGCTATGAGTATGCGCTGTTTCTGTCCCTGACTCAAACCAACGCCGTCTCGTCCGATCTTCGTGTCATATTTCAGTGGAAGCGACATCACATAGTCATCTATACATGCTATGCGTGCCGCCTCTCGCAGACGTTCCGGATCAATCTCATTGTCATCCACGGCAATGTTTCTCGCTATAGACTCGGAAAATATCACCCCGTCCTGCATCACCACTCCGCAGTGACGACGCCACCATTTGAGGTTGTACTCGTTTATATTGCGTCCCGCTATCGAGATACTTCCCGACATGACAGGATAATATCCAAGCATGAGTTTTATGAGTGTGGTTTTTCCGCTTCCGGATGCACCGACAATCGCTGTCACCTTACCCTCCGGAATATCAAATGATATACCCCCCAGTGTCTTCTTCAGTGCGTGAGGGTCATATTTGAAGTCAATGTTGTCCATCGCGATTGATTTTTCAGAAGCAAATTCGGTAGCCTGATTCTCCTGAGTCTCCTCGTTCCTCCCCTCATGTATCTCATTGATACGTTCAAGTGATATCCTCACGTCCTGTAGCGAGTAGATGAACTGCATGAACTGCGACACGGGGGAGTTCAGCTGCCCGATTATATACTGCACGGCGAGCATCTCCCCGAGCGTCATCTCCCCGTTGATCACTGCTGTGGCGGCAAGCACCGTTATCAATATGTTCTTCACCTCATTTATGAAGATGCTACCCGCCTCCTGCGTCTGCTGGAGTTTCAGCGACTTCATCTGCACCGCAAACAGGTCTGCCTGCGTGTCCTCCCACTCCCACCTCCGTCTGCGCTCACAGTCCTGCATCTTTATCTCCTGCATGGATGTGATAAACTGGTATGTCCGGTTCTGGTTCTTAGCCTGTTGTTCAAACAGTTCATAATCCAGCACCTTCCTACGGCTGAGGAACATGGCGATCCAGCCCCCGTAACCCACACTGCATATCGTGAACACAAGGAATATGAGCCGGTTATAGACGAGAAGCACGATGCCGAATATGATGAAACTGAGGAATGAGAAGATGATGTTGAGGGTCTGTCCCGTAAGGAAGTTCTGCACACGGCTGTGGTCCCCGATACGTTGCAGCAGATCCCCCATCAGCTTCGTGTCAAAGAACGACATTGGCAGTTTAAGCAGCTTGATGAAGAAGTCGCTGACAAGCGATATGTTGATGCGCATGGAGATATGAAGGAGCAGCCATCGGCGGATGAAATCCGTGGCTGTGCGCCCCACCACTATCATCAGTTCACCGAGAAGCACAAGCCATATAAAGCCTATATCCTTATGCCTGATACCTATATCCACGATCGACTGCGTGAGGAAGGGCATTATCAGTTGCAGCAGACAGCCCAGCAGCAGACCACAGAATATCTGAAAGAAATACCTCTTATATTGCCGCAGATACCCCATCATGAAACGGAAGGAACGCTTCTCTCCATTCCTATCATGGTCATGCCGGTAAAATTTTTCCGTCGGTTCCAATTGCATCACAATTCCGCTTGGACCGTCATCCGTCCGATTGCTTATCCAATGACTTTCCAACTCATTCCGGGAGTAGTCTATCAGACCTTTCCCGGGGTCAGCCACTCTGTAGCGTCCTCCATTTCTGGAAATGTCATAGAGCACCACAAAATGATTCTGGTTCCAATGCAGTATGCAGGGTAACTTGATTTCCACAAGTTCATCTGTGGTCGCTGCGAAAGTCGAGGTTTCCAGTCCCACACATCCGGCACCTTCGGCTATGCCGAGCATCGAGACCCCTGCCACGTTTGCATGGCAGAACCCGTCAAGATATTCGAGGCTGTAACACTTGCCGTAATGCCGGCATATCATCGCAAGACATGCCACTCCGCACTGCATGGAGTCATGCTGCCTGATCCATTTGATTGCTTTTGAACGAAACAGATTCATCATTTTTTCAGATATATGGATATCAGGAACTCGCGTCCACGGAGCTGGCTTGATCGTTCAACCTGTGATAGGGTACCGTAGGTGGTGTAGCTGTAGCTGCGCCGGTTGAGGAGGTTTGTCACGGATGCTGATATTTCGAGCCGTTTGCTGATGTTGAAAGTCAGCTTTGTGTCGAGCATCAGCATCTCCTTGTAGCGTCCGGATTCAATCTGGTTGCGGTAGAACTCCCCTCCGGTGGTCCATGTCAGCAGGCTGCATGGGGTCAGGGTGATGTTGCCTGAATAGATGAAGTTGTCGGAGCTGCGGCTGTCCATGCCGGAGATCCTCATCATCGACTTGTCCCATGAGAAACGGAGTGTCCAGTTCAGTAGGTATGAGATGTTGCCGATCAGGGATGGTGACAGCAGGAATGAGTCGTTGGTGTAGTCGGTCATCACCCCCTGCGACAGCATGCTGTTATCCGTCCTCCGGTAGTTGCCCTGCAGCCTCACCGACCCGCGTATGAAGTCAAGGGTCTTGCTGAAGTTGAGCATAGCCATCGCATTGCGTGATTTCGAGGGCATCTCCCTGTAGGAATGAATGATGTAGTCACCGGCGATATTCTGCACGGTACCGAATTTCGACCTGTTCCAACCGTAGTTGCCCATTGCGGAGAGGAATACCCCCGCCTGTGAGTTGCGGTAAGAGTATGACGCAGCCACCGACTGCCCCGACGACGTGTAGTAGTCGCCGACTCCTGATGAGAATGAGCGGTAGTCGGTCATGATCGATGAGTCATGTATGTTGTGCAGGGATGCCGGGGAGCGTCGTGCGGACCCGCGCAGGGTGAGTGCCATCCTCGGTGTGAACCGGAACTTTACCGACAGCGACGGGGATATGAAGAGTTCCGTCCTGTCCTGAAGCCCACCGGAGAAGAAATAGGAATACATGTTGAGCGGCACGTTCAGCATCAACTCAAGTTTGCGGTAGCCCCATTCCAGCTTGGGGGCGGCGAACACACGCATGTAGTTTGTGGTCAGCTGCTCCCCGGCGGCTATATTCGGGCTTTCGGTTCCCCATATATCGGTGTCGAGATTCCGGAAATATCCGGATATGCCTGCATTCAGTGAGAGGTGCAGCCCGCTGAACACGAATCCGAGTGCGGCACGTTCATCCGTGTAGAAAGCATGCTGCCTGATGCGTTCCCCGTACTCCCTGCCGTCATGGTTGACGGTCAACCTTTCGGGCAGAGAGTTCCATTCGTTGCGGCTTGTGAATGTCACGAGCCTGTTGCCGAACCGTCTGATTACCTTCAGGAGGTTGCTGACGGCATACTCCGGCATCCTCGCGGTCTGGGTGTTTGCGAGCGTGCCCGTGGTGTTGAGCGTCATGTCGTTCCACGACACGTCAGCCGACAGGGTGTTGTTGAGGAAATAGGCCCGTTGGTTTACCTCGTATGAGAACTTCCCGGTCAGGGCATTGCGGTGGGAGAGGGAGTTCCTGTCCTCAAGGATCACCCTGTCGCCCGATTCGAGGAGATACGTCGTCATGCTCTCCCCTTGGGCGGTCACCCGGTCGTTGCTGTAGTCCACCTGTGCCTTGAACTCACCGTCATGGCGTGTCTTGACCAGATGGCTTGACGACACCATCCACGACCTGTTTAGGAAGCTCCTTTTCCTTTGCAGGTTCGGGGTTGACGGTGCCGCCAGGGAGATGTACCCCTGCATTGACTCGTCGGGTCTTTCCGCCGTGAAGTCCGACAGCTGTCCGGAGAGGTTGTCGCCGGTGTTGTTCCCCTTGAAAGTGGTTATCATCTGGTATCTTCCTGTCACCATCATCGTGAATATATCCCCATACCATAATCCCCCCTCCGGCTGCTGCGACCAACCTCCGGCAAGCGTTCCGTGGACGAGGAATGTTGCCTTCGCCCTGTTCTTGAGCCTGAGGTTTATCGCCGCGCGGTCGGAGAAGCTGAGTCCTCTGAGCACCTGCATCGGCTGGTGGTTCTCCATCACCTCGACGGCACCGATATCCTCATGGGATATGCCGTTTGTGGCGATCCCGTATTTGCCTCCGAGAAGGTCATTCCCCTCGATATAGAACTTGTTTATGTCAGTGCCCTGATACTGTATCTTCCCGTTGTTCGCCACATCGATGCCCGGCATACGTTTCAATACATCCCCTATGGTCCTGTCCTGCTTCTGGGCGAAGCTGCCTACATTATATGTGATGGTGTCGCCGTTCTCCCGTATCTGGTCCGCCTTTACGACCACCTCCTTCAGCTCGATCGCGCCATCCTCCATGGATATTGTGACGCGTTTCCCGTCGCAGACCAACGGAGCGGAGTAGTTCCTGTATCCCAGCATTGATGCGGAGATTGTCAGGTTCTCCGTGGAGCCGTCCTTCAGTTTGATTGAGAATGAGCCGTTCTCATCCGAGGATGCGAATCCGAGGAGCCGTCCGAAGCCGTTCTTGACCATCACGTTCGCGGCCGCCACCGGTTTACCGGATATAGCCTCTACAACATTCCCGTCTATCACAGTCTCCGCCATTGCAGCCAGCTGGCAGAGTATCATCATAATCAGTAGTATGCCCTTTCTCATATTGTTCAGTATCGGTTATTCGTGAGGGTAGTCGGTCTCCTCGAAATCGAATTTCAGTATAAAGGTCTTCTTCATTTTGCTGACATCCGGAGTCTTGTCACCCAACATGCCTGACGTTGCTATCTTGTAGGCAATGTTCTCATGGTAAGCCTTCCATTTTCTCTGAAGAGATTTTATCCTATTTGTAGACTCAAAGATAGGCTGGGGTCTGTAATCGAAATACTCGACATATCCCGGATTCTTGTCGCTCACCTCCAATGCGGAGAAAGAATAGTCATTATTGGAATCAGATGCATGAAGTATAAGTCCGGGGAGTCCCCACAGTTTCCACGGACCATCCGAAACCGGTATTTCCGGAGTGAACCAGACATTCCATTCCCTGCCCCTAAATTTAGTCGTGGCCATGATACATTCATAGCCCAATATGTTTGCAGTCGAGTCGGTCACATTCCATTCCGGTTTCTCCATATCCTCATCTATATTCCAGCTGCACAGGTCAAAGGAATCATGAGTCCTGATTTTCCCTTCAGGATAATTCTTGAAGATTCTAACACGCCACAATTTACCTTTGACATTATAATATTCCTTACCCTTGTATAATGAACGTATATAATCATCGTTCACGTATTCCATAGAATCTATCCACTTCCTTTTAGCTTCATAAAAGGCGCTGTATGATTTTCCTGCCTTTAGGGTCATTGAGGATATTCGAATCTTGTTTTCCCTGTCAAGCGAGTCAGTTACCATTCTCCTTTCATATTTCACTGTGATCAGAGCCGGTTCCAGCTTTATCTCAGTCGCAATCTGGGCTGAGAGAATAAACGGGGAAATGATTGACAGTAAAAATAATAATCTGCAAAACATATTGTGAAATTCTTGTTGTCATTCTTATAGTGGGGTGGATTATAGGTTCATGAAATATATTATGAAGAATAGCATATTACTTAACCCTTTAATCTACCCCACTAATTTGTTACAGTAATCTAAATGACAGGAGTCGTTTAGATATTGCTACCTCCACAGTATTTGTCATATCGTTCAAGCCACTTCTCCCATTGGTCGTAACCGGGGTCATCAGGACTTTCACAAGGGGGAAGTTCAGCGGCTTCTTCCTGTATTTCCTGACATTTCACAGGGTCTATCCAGCCTCCGGTCAAGGAGATGAGCTGTAGTTTAGAAATCTCTTTCATTCTGTTGTGTTTTAGGTTTGAAATTGAAAATTTATCGCATCATAACGCGTTGCGACTTACGTTTGTAGGTTGTTTTGCAACCTGCTTTTGAAAAATATATCAGTCACTATTTATTCATGAGGGTAATCGGTCTCTTCGAAATCGTATTTCAGTATAAAGGTCTTCTTCATTTTGCTGACATCCGGAGTCTTGTCACCCAACATGCCTGACGTCGCTATCCTGTAGGCAATGTTCTCCTGAGATGATTTCCATTTTCTCTGAAGAGATTTTATCCTTTTTGTAGACTCAAAGATAGGCTGGGGTCTGTAATCGAAATACTCGACATATCCCGGATTTCTGTCGCTCACTTCCAATGCAGAGAAAGTGTAGTCATTATTGGAATCTGATGCATGAAGAATAAGTCCGGGGAGTCCCCACAGTTTCCACGGACCATCCGAAACCGGTATTTCCGGAGTGAACCAGACATTCCACACCCTGCCCCTGAATTTGGTCGTGGCCATTATACATTCATAGCCCAATATGTTTGCAGTTGAGTCGGTCACATTCCATTCCGGCTTTTCCATATCCTCGTCTATATTCCATCTGCAGATGTCAAAGAAATCATGCACCCTAATTTTCCCTTCAGGATAATTCTTGAAAAGTTTAATGCTGGATGTCTTTCCTACAAAGTCATAATACTCCTTGCCATTGTATTGCGCACGGAAAAAATCATCATACCGATACTCAATTGAGTCAATCCATTTCCGTTTGGCATCATAGAATGCGCTATTATTTTTTCCAGCCTTCAGTGTTAGTATGGTAGTTCTGGCCTTGTTCCCTCTATCAAGGGTGTCCATTTCGACTTTCCTTTCATATTTCACTGTGACCATAGCCGGTTCCAGCTTTATCTCAGTCGCAATCTGGGCTGAGAGAATAAACGGGGAAATGATTGACAGTAAAAATAATAATCTGCAAAACATATTGTGAAATTCTTGTTGTCATTCTTATAGTGGGGTGGATTATAGGTTCATGAAATATATTATGAAGAATAGCATATTACTTAACCCTTTAATCTACCCCACTAATTTGTTACAGTAATCTAAATGACAGGAGTCGTTTAGATATTGCTACCTCCACAGTATTTGTCATATCGTTCAAGCCACTTCTCCCATTGGTCGTAACCGGGGTCATCAGGACTTTCACAAGGGGGAAGTTCAGCGGCTTCTTCCTGCACTTCCTGACATTTCACAGGGTCTATCCAGCCTCCGGTCAAGGAGATGAGCTGTAGTTTAGAAATCTCTTTCATTCTGTTGTGTTTTAGGTTTGAAATTGAAAATTTATCGCATCATAACGCGTTGCGACTTACGTTTGCAGGTTGTTTTGCAACCTGCTTTTGAAAAATGATATCATTTTAGAGTAGCTACTTTGTCAGTAATTATATATTCTAAATCAGAGGAAGTGTAAATGGATGACAATAATCTGTCATTCAAGATAATTCTGGGAAATCCTGAAATATTCATTCCTAAGATCAGTATATTGAAACTCTTTTTGATTTCAGAAATTTCGGTATTCCCTGTATTCAGATCTGATGATGGTAAGTTCGGAATTTTACCGCCACCCCATACCGATAATTCCCTGAAGAAACCATTCTTGTCAGACAGGTATTCTTGAATCCACCTGTCAATTACTTGGGAATCCTTTTTTGAGGTTGCCCCAAGCACTATATCCCATCGGAATCTCAATCCGGTTTTCAGTAATGGGATAAATTCTGCAACAACCTTACGGCAATGGTTACACCCCGGTGAGATTACGGTTGTCACCCTGATTGGAGAATTTTCATCCCCAAACCATATCGGTGATTCAATAGCCTTTATTGGAGTGCTTTCCAATGAAATTATCTCTTCCCGACGTTTTAGCCTCAGCAACGCCATCTCCTCAACGGCATGTTCATTATTTTTTGAACGATAGTCTGAGATAAGCCTTAATGTAAGTGCCGTAATCAGGAATATTCCGGACCAGAGTACACATACCTTTATATTTATGGAATACCGGGACATACCTATAAACATGGCAGCCTCTGCGGCAACACAGGCAGCAACAAGAATACACAACGGACATATCTTGCCGACCTTGAACTGACCATAGACTGAATATCCAATCATCGGAATTATTGCAGCAGCGGAGATGGAATATAAGGAACTTAGATTCCCGGATATTTCCATCAATACCGAGATTGAGGAGGCTGCCAATTGGGATAGGAAGAATACTAAAGACAGACAGCTCATCTTGAATCCTGCGACGGAACTGTAGGAAGATTTATCCACACGTTCACAATCTGTAGCAGTCGATATGTTGCATAGCCTGTCAATCATACCCCCTAAAGGCATATCCGATTTCATATAGAGACAGCAGCTTATTACGAAACCTAAAATCATAGGGATGTAATAGATTGCAGCCATCTTATCATGATGGAGAGAAATGGTTGCAAGTAGGGATATTCCCAATATGATCAGGATAAAAATCCCAAATTGCCAACCATTGGATTCTCTTGTCTGTCGGTCGTTCGTGTATATCACCACCCCATTCCAAAAACGTTCCACATCCGCTCTATCCTTTATAACCCATCGCTTGTTTTTCAGATTATAAGTTTTCAGCGAATGACTGGTATTATCCCATTTGGCGATAATCAGGATTTCCTGTTTGTCATGTTTCAGATGCAGAAGGAATGGAGAGCCGATTTTCTCCAGATATTCCCAATCACATTGACCGGCATTACAGTCTAACCCGACATATTGTAGGGTCTGGATGACGGAGAGAAGGGTCGGATATATAGGAGAGGACTCCAGGAATATCCTGAGACCGTTATTGTCAACACCTTTCAGAAATAGGCTGCTATATTTGATCAATGTTTGAGACAGCATGAGATTTTAAACGTTAATTTTATAAATCCAGATAACCATGAATTACATATCCTTTAATACGGAGTCTGATTTCGATGGTACCTGTTGTTTCATATAAGAATTTGGTGAAGTCTTGTTCTGATGTAAAAGATGCAATACATCCACCATTAGTATCGTACACATCATATAAATATATCTCTTCAGAAGATATTGAGGAAATGTCTACACTTTCATGAGTTATGATGCATACTCCTGGTTTAGATGGCAGACGATGTCTTACCGGACCGTCGTCTACATGTTCCGGGTCTGAGTCAGAGTCTGAGTCAGAGTCTGGACTTTGTGTAACACTCACAACATAGGTCGTGTCGTCAGATGCATGTGCGATTGATGTTGATAATAACATCGCAATGAAGATTGGGAAAGTAAGGAAACCGTTCATAAATGATGTTTTTTGTTTTTCGCAAAATTATTTCATTATTTTCGATATTGCGTAAAAAAGATGTTCAGTTTTTGTTCGAATTTTAAAATTCGAACAAAAACTGAACATTAAATTAAGCTGTATATATCTTATAATAAACGAATTATATCATCAATTATATCTGTGCCTGTTTTCTCATCAAATACCTTGAGTGCAAGGGATTCTCGACGGTAAACGATTGTTGCTTTCGCTCGTCCAACTAATGTAGCAATATTTGTGGGAGAGATTCCACATTTGATTAAAAGTGCAGTATGAATATCTGAAGGTTTTAATTTTCCTACGGTCAAAAGATTTAGCCTTTGTTTGAAGTTTGGAGAAACTTGTAGAATGATTTCCTCAAGTTCTGCCCAAATGGGATTTTTATCCGAAATAACTTTTCCGTTTTTGATATAACTCTGAATCTTATTATAGATTTCTGACTCTAATATGACGGAAGATATAGGAGATGGTTTATAATTGTTACGAATGGATAGAAGCTCATTTCTTAGTTTTATTCTTAAATCCGGTATATCGCCTGAAATTATAGAAAAGTTATTATCTTTATGGGAAATGCTATGTGTATTGCTATTTAAATCATTACTTATACTGAGTTTGGGTAAATATATACATTTATTTCCGAATCCCTTTTCAGCGGAGGCATTTTGAAGATCTGAACTCAGTATCTGTAGCTTATCAAGTGCATAAATTAGATTTAATCGTTGGGAATTATCCTTGTTTTTCATGTATAACAAAGAAATAGACAGGATTCCCGTGATAAGTAAAAAGATAATTATTCCAATTTGCAGTTTGTTATTATACTCTTCAGTCTTGATACGTTCGCGTTGGTGAAGTTGATAATTATAGAATGAGTTTTGCATTAAAGCCTCATTATTCCCATTTTTATTAAGAAGAGAGTTGATAATTACAGAGTAATCATATATATATTTTTGTGCAGAGTCCGGATGAATGTGTCCCTTAAATTCTTTTGAAAGAATTATATGGTATCCTGTATGACGGTTTAGGGAATCTTTGCTTTTGATAAGTTCTGAAGCATACATGATAGCTGTGTCAGCAATACCGGCTTTCTTATAGATATATCCGGCATACGCTAAAGCTACATTTCTTGATATAGAATCAATATTTTTCAACGTAGGGCGAATCAATGTTAATGCAGAGTCAATCTGATTTTTATTATATTTTGTTGCAGCCAGATACATGCATTGCCTTATAGAATCATCCGGGGAAACTCTTTTGGCAATCTTTATTGCTTTCTTGAAAGCAGATTCTGCGGAATCAAACTTCTTTGCATGTAGATTAATCGAACCTAACAGTTCCGTGTCATACATGAGATTTATTGAATCATTAGACAAAGAGTCTGACTTAATAACCTCTGTTACGTATGGAATGGCTTGTTCATACAATCTGAGAGAATTTAACACACCGCTGATTTGACTGAGGATATTATCTCTTATTGAATTATTCATAGATTCGGTTGAAACTAAATCCAATGCATTTTGATAATAGCTTAATGCAGTAGGCATATCCCCCAAGTCATGATATACACGACCTCCGTAATACAATGCTTCTGCGTATCTGCCTAAATGCCGGTTCTTGGATTCATAATTGATAACCTTTAAAATAAGAGAGTCGGAAGTATGAGTTACAAATGCCTTATCGCTGCATTTAACTAATAAGAAATCAAACAAATGTTTGTCAGCATCAGACAGTTCTGAATACGGAATGGAATAAATTGAATCTAATGCTTTTTGGGGATTTTTATTAACCAGGTCTGCTACTTCCGTAAGTCTGTTGTCTGGTTGGGTATTCGTGCAACAGAATAATATTGAAGAGAGAACCAATAATAAAAATATACGGGTAATCATCGTATTGATATATATTTAAAGTTATTATGATTATAATAAAGGTAACATTGAAGTTGCAATAATTGAGGAAGATATTTTGTTGGCAACTTACCCTACAAAGATAGGGTAAAAAATTCAAATATACATCAAATGAATATGGTAAAAAATTAACTCTATACTGCCTTGTATATTTCTTTATTTTTTGGAAAACCATAATCAAAATCAGGTACAATTTTGGGGGCGTCATGGGGCAATCGGAGGGAAAATTCCGTGTTTTTTCAAGTTTTTTCTCCCCTCTTCGGCTCATTTATTGGTCAAAAGGTGATTTTTTGGGACGATTTGGGACATTTGATAAATTTTTTTCAAAAAAAATTTGCATTTCTTTTTTTCTCATATTAATTTTGCACTCGAAAACGATAAAACTCTTTTTAGTTTTTTAGTTTTCTAAAAACAAAATGGAAAATTCTCGCTTTCGAGCAGTAGAAAAGCACAAATATTTCTTATTTGACGGGTACTGAAACAAATGGATAATTAGGTGTAAATTAAAAATTAGGGAACTGATAAAATCAATTAATTAAAGCGCAAGTTGACGGGACGTCGTGAGACGCTCCGTCAATGATTTTTATATACTTACCTCTCCTTTGATTGCGGGCCACGGATTGTAGTCCTCAAGCGTGAAATCCTCATAACGGAACTTGAATATATCCGTCACCTCCGGATTTATCTTCATCACCGGCAATTTTCTCGGCTCACGTTCAAGCTGCGTCCTGACCTGATCGAGATGATTGAGATAGATATGGGCGTCGCCAAGAGTATGGATAAATTCTCCCGGCTGTAGTCCGCACACCTGCGCCACCATCATGGTGAGCAATGCGTAGCTGGCGATATTGAAGGGCACACCAAGAAAACTGTCGCCGCTGCGCTGGTAGAGCTGCAACGATAGTTTGCCGTCGTTGACGTAGAATTGGAATAGGCTATGGCAGGGGGGCAGGTTCATGTTGTCGAGATCCGCAACGTTCCAGCTACTCACGATTATACGCCGTGAATCGGGATTGGTCTTTATCGTATGTATCGCCTCCGAGATCTGATCGATGAATCCTCCGTCATACGAGGGCCATGAACGCCACTGGAAACCGTAGATATGCCCTAAATTGCCATCGGGATCCGCCCATTCGTTCCAGATTCGCACACCGTGGTCCTGAAGATACTTCACGTTGGTATCGCCTGCCAGAAACCAAAGCAGCTCATAGATGACGCTCTTGAGATGCACTTTCTTTGTGGTCAGAAGTGGGAAACCTTCCGACAGGTCAAAACGCATCTGATAGCCGAACGTGGAGATCGTGCCTGTCCCGGTCCGGTCGCTCTTTTTATGCCCCTCATCAAGGATATGGCGGAGCAGTTCGAGATATTGTTTCATTTATTTCGTTATTTTTAATCTTCACCTTTACAAAACGGGGATCACTAATAACCCCACTAACAAACAGGGATCACTCATACCCCTCTCTTCACTTTGCGTACCATGGGGGTGACACGCATGGTGCGGTTTGCCTGAAAACGTATTGCATCATTCGGACAGACTTTCACGCAGTCGAAACATCTCACACACCGGGAATTGTCAACGTGCCTGCCCACCACCTTTATGCATTGCGAACGGCATATCTCCTCGCACTTCATGCAGTTGACGCATTTATCGGGATCGATCTCGATATGATAGAGTGTGTTATCGCCGAAGCATCCCAATGCCGTCCCTATCGGGCATACCATGGTGCAGAATCCGCGCCCCGTCAGCAGGGAGAAGACCACGAGCAACAGCAGGGAGACTATCCCTGCAATAATGCCCACGGGGACCCCCACCCCCAGCGTCAGCCATGCCGCAGCCATCCTTGACGGATGAAACGCCCCACAGATATTCTGCATGATGTGCCACGGCTCTATCGCAAACGACACCAACGTCACTCCCGCCACAAGGCAGAACAGATAGATAACGAGGAGATGATACCTGAACTGAACCGGCTTCCTGTAGGAGTAGGGACGACGCAGCGGACGGATGTATCTGCGTAGGAATATGATAAGATCCTGCAATATCCCCACCGGACATACGGCTGAACAATAGACCCTCCCGAAAAGGAACGTTATGCCAAACCATACCACAATCGCACCGAGTCCGGATGCCAGCAACGATGGGACAATCTGCACTTCCGGCACTATCCTTGCCATCGGATGTATCGTCTCGCTTATCGCGAGATATGCCACCGCACCGATGAAGAACAGGGTGGCAAGAAAAATCCTTATTGTGCGGAGGTCTTTCATATTACAGCCATGTTTATTTTGATTTGACAAAAACGGGGAGCCTGTATGAACACAGTCCCCCCGTAGATATGATTCTATCCGACGTGGCGGCAGAGGATCAGCGACGGTTGTTGCCGCGCTGCTTCTGCTGCTCACGCATCATAGCCTGCTGCTGACGCTGCATCTCTTCAAGGCGTGCCATGAATCCGCTCTTCTTCTTCGGCTTCTTGGCATTCTCTGCCATGGTGCGGCGCACGTCTTCCTCCTTGATCACGAAACGGAAGGCGTAGGTCTGCACGATTGTGATCAGGAGCGAGAGGAAGTAGTAGTAGGAAAGTCCGGCAGCATAGTTGTTGAAGAAGACCATGAACATGACGGGCATCAGATACATCATCCATTTCATGCCTGGCATCTGACCGGGGGTGTTCTGCATGTTGACACGCGTATAGATGATGTTGGTGACGGTCATGAGAAGACAGAAGAGGGAGATGTGGTTGCCGAAATATTCGGTCACGAGCGGGATGTTGCCGCTCCATGAGATTATGGCGTCAGGCGCGGCAAGGTCTTTCACCCATAGGAAGCTCTGTCCGCGCAGCTCTATCGCAGAGGGGAAGAAGGAGAACATAGCGAAAAGGAGCGGCATCTGGAGCATCATCGGGAGGCAGCCTGCCATCGGGTTGGCACCCGCCTTGTTGTAGAGTGCCATCGTCTTCTGCTGGCGTATCATGGCATTCTCGTTGCCGGGATATTTCTCGTTGATTTCCTTGATATCGGGGCGAGGATACGCATCTTTGCCTGTCCCTTGTAGCTCTTGTAGGTGAGCGGGAAGAGGACGAGCTTGATGAGTATCGTCATTATCAGGATGATTATGCCGTAGTTGGAGATGAACGAGCCGAGGAGATTGAATATCGGGATGACTATGCCAGTGTTGATCCAACGGAAAATTGACCATCCGAGTGGGATCAGCTTGGTGAGGTTGAGGTCTTCGTCTGCCACTGTCTTCTTGTCGAGCGACGAGAGAAGCGGATAGAGGTTAGGACCGATGAAGAGAGAGAACTGTGCCGGCACCTCTGCACGCCAGTCGTAGTCGTTGACCACTGCCTGGGTGTCGAAACGTTTCAGCAGATAGGGGTCGTTCTTCAGGAATGTCGACTGGAAGTCGGCTGTATTGAATGCTCTCTCGCTGACAAGCACTGTAGAGAAGAACTGATTCTTGAATCCGATCCAGCGTATCTTTGCCTGACGCTCTTCGCTGTCGTTCTTGCTCTCAGAAAGATTCTCCACGGAGCCACCTGCAAACTTGTAGTAGAGTGCGGAATTTCTCTCCTCAAACATCTTTCCTTTCTCCTGACGGATAAGGTCCTGATGCCAGTTGATCTGAAGGTTGCGGTTGTTGCTCTCCACCACCTGTGCCATCCCCTGCTGCACAATCTTGATACCGACTACGTAGCTGTCGCCCTTCGGCAAGGTGTATTCTATACCCCAGAATGCACCGTCAGCCACGGGGAGCGACATGAGGATGGTGCTGTCGTTGACCACCTTCGGAGTGAAGTAGAGATCGGCAGAGCTTACCGACTGCGGGAGGGGTAGCTGGAAATCAAATGTATTGGAGCCGTTCTCGAAGATAACCACTCTCTCCTTGCGCTTGAGGCTTTCGTCGGGAGTGTATTCCGTGTCGTATTTCTTCAGCTCGGCACGCGTGATAGAGCCTGATTTTGCGCTCAATTGCAGTTTAAGCACATCATTTTCCAGATTGATGATGGAGTCTGTGCCGGAGAGGAAACGGGAGAACTTGCCGTAGCGTCCCATTGATAGTGAGGCTGTGCGCACCATCTCGATAGCCTTGCGCTGTTCCTGCACCGACATCTTCTTCAGGTCGGCACGGCATATATCCTTCCAGCTGAGGAGTTTGCCATCTACGGCAACTGTCCCACTCACGGAGTCGCCTACGGCAGTGAGATTGATCGCGCCGTCGGAGAGACGGGCTGCGTGGGTGCTGTCGGCAAGCACCACCTGCTCGCCATGTTCAATGATATTTTTCACAAGCCATTCCTGCTCCGTGTCTGACAACGAGTCGACCGAACTTACCTGTGGAGCGGTAGCCTGAACGCTTCCGGAATCTTCCGGTTCCGATTCCGGAGTGTTTCGTGGCGTCAGCCACATGAAACCGAAAAACACTACTGCCATAAGCAGTAATCCTGTGACGGTGTTTTTATCCATTATTCTTTATCTGTTGATGTTTTTGAGTTAATTCCAAGCTGTCATAGTTGCTGAAGTGGCAAAATCTGACTTCTCCCGCCGACATGCGCACTCATCCACAATACTACATTTGCGTTTAAGTTACAAAATTAGTCAGAAATAACGGATTTTCACACCTCCCCACCCTAAAAAATCTATTTTTCCACAAAAAATACGTAAAATCCAATCTCTCCTCCGCTTCTGATTCATATCTATTGTCGCAGAGTCGCCCAAGAAGTCGTATAAACTGATTCCGAAATGTTAAAACGCCATACTTTCTTGTGAATTTCATCAGTCTTTTTAATTGAAGTTGTCTAAACCTCATTATGCTGGAATCCCAACATACATTCAAAGACTTCTAAATTCACTAAAAATTCTGAAATTTCCCATATTTTAATGACAGAATTTAGGGTGAGACACATCATATTTGCGAATGGGGAAGCATTTAATACAAATCGAAATACATTTGATACAATTTTGAAAGTGTCTTTCATTTGAATTGTATAATTTTGCATTTGAGAGGACTTGCCCACTTCCCCTCTCCTTTAAAACCACTATAAACATGACTAAAATTAAAGACTTTATTATCCTATCATCAATTTGTCTCACGCTTTATTCTTGTAAGGGTGAACAGTCATCCATTGAATACAATGCCGATGCGTTGGAAACAGCCGAGACATGTAATGCCACATTAGAGAAGATTGACACAGAGGTGGAGCTTGGCAGCCCCTCAAGGATAGAATTTATATCAGATAGTCTGATGGTAATATTTGACCAAAACGTCAATGACTACGTAGCTCATATCATGGACACCGAAGGACATTACATCACCGGCTTCGGCAGAAAGGGACGTGGCGAAGGGGAAATTGTGACCCCTATTAATATGACCATAAACGAGAGAAGGGATTCCGCGTTCATATATGACTTCATGCTCCAACGATTAATCGGTTTTGACCTGCATAAATTGATAAGCAGAGAGCAACAGTCCCCTTCTGTGCTTCAGATAGACATCAACTCGATTCCCAATCAGAAATACAGGTTCTCTCATGTCAAATGTGGACCGGATGGAGACATGCTTGGTTTCGGCTGCGAAACCAACAGAATTGTGTCGCTTAAAAATGGAAAGGCTCAGGAGACCTATACAGAGTATCCTTTCACAGATCCGGATCCGGAGACCAACTGCTCTATCTGGGATTACAGCGGAGATCTCAAGTCCATTTCTCCTGATATGACCAGGCTTGTAGTCGGCACATATATCGGAGGGTTATTTGAAATATTCAGCCTTGCCGATGGAAAAATCACCTCACGCACTGTTAAAGGCTTCTACAAACCGGACTATGTATATGCCGAGGGAGCAATACCCAAATGCGTCACCCTCAATCCCGAGACTATGATCGGTGGTTTCAGAACGATTGTCGCGGGCAATGATGATTTTGTCACAGTCATTGACGGTCCTATGTCAAAGAGAATAAACGAGATACTGACATTTGATTACGACGGTAATCTAAAAAACAAGAAAATTATAAAGGATGGTTGGATTGATAAACTTGGAAGAAACGATAAAGGGGATATCTATTGTTTCGGATGGGATAATGACTTTAACGAGATGAATCTTTATCATGTTGTGACACAATCCTCCGGGATATGATAAAAACTATTGTTGCCAATGAAAAATATCATACTGATTATCGTGTCTGCATTCCCAATTGTAATGCAGACCTCATGCAAGGAGTCTGTAAGGAATTCATGTATTCAGATCGATCTATCTTCTGTCCCCATGGATCCGAGTGAAATTGATTTGGATATACTTACCCGTGAGGTGTCTCTTGATAATGACTCCATCATAATCGGTAATATCGTTGATTTGGTTGCCATGGATTCCGTGTGGTTCATTCTTGACGAAAATGGATCGATTATAAGATATCCGTTGGCAGATGGCATCTCTCCAAAAAGAATCAACTCAAGAGGTCATGGATTTGGCGAGTATATCGCTCCTGTCGCACTTACATCAGACAAGGACACTCTGTACGTATTGGACATGGGCACCGCTTCCATCCTTAAATACGACACAGATCTAAAACCCTTGGAGAACGTGCAATTGGATCATCCTGCTCAAAACATACTCATCTGCGGTGACAACATCCTATCCGACAACCTTGATCTGAAGTCTAATTCAAATATGGTGATAATGTCAGATAAGAAAGGGAACCATATTGACAATCTGATTCCGATTGCAGACATCGGTGAACTGGATTCATACCGGGTGGGAAACACGTTCATGCAACGTATGCAGGATAATGTGTTCGTGCTTGATTCAAAGGGCAATACATTATACAGGTATGAAGATGGAGTGATGCATCCGGCATACAGATATGACTTCGGGAAACGTATGATTCCGGAAGGGAAACCTCTTGATGTCAGCAACTTATCCCAATATGCGGTTTCCACTCATTGTTTCATATCCGGCGACATGGTTCTGTTGAGCTATCTTCTGGATAATCAGCGGCAATACTGCTACTATGATGTCAAAACGGGACAGATTAAGAATGGTACAGTCAACGCCACATCGGAAGGGTTCCCCTTCTTTCCAAGATGGCAACACGGCAATGAATTGATAGGCTATCTTGAATCGGAATCCGGAGAAAAGAATGGAAGCCTTCTATTCTATACTCTAAAATGATACTTTCTCTTATCCTTCAGCAAGGATTACAACCATAATTCCAAACAATATGAGAACCATATTTCCAATGTCGCTGAAGACTTCATTTATATTCGCAGTGATGCTTATTTTGTCTTCATGTATGACTACAAAAATAGAAGATAAGGATATATCTCTTAAGGATACTTCGGAGCATATCGTAAAGGTAAGTGATTTGATCTCCAAATGTGAATGGATTCATCTTGACAACATTCCCAATGCTTCAATCGGAAATGCAGCCCGCATAATTGAACATAATGGAAGAATATATATTCTTGATCTGACTTCAAGAAAGGAGGTGCTTGCATTTAGGACTGACGGTAAATTCCTGAATACCATTGGTGTTCAAGGAAATGGACACGGGGAATATCCCGATATTCTTGACTTTGCCGTCAATACCACAAACGGAGACATCTCGATTCTTTCACCGGCTTCGACTGTATACGTTTATAATGAAGTGGGTGGCTTTATCAGAAGCGTCAAGTTGAGCGAGTCTTTGCTTTGGCATATCATATTTACCCAGGGGCATTATATCTGTTCTACGGATCATTGCACTTACACAGAGGGGGATGATGCCTTTCTGATATATACATTCACCTCGGATTTCAAACCCGAAGGTAAGTATATTCCGGTTCTTCCCCAACAAATGCCAAGCACGGCGATGTTTGAGGGATTGCTGTCATCGCAAGGAGATACCGGATATTATATGGATATGTTCACTCATTCCCTCTATGAAATAAATAACAGCGGCACTCCGGATCTTCTGTTCAGGTTCTCCTTGCCTGATGCCATGCCAAACTCCGTATTTGGGGAGGGTATGGAATTCTACATGCAGCAGACCAAACATGACTGGATAAAAACCTTCATCCCTCTTCAGGATTCATTCCTGCTGACGTATGTGGTCAACGGTAATCTATGTATGGCTGAGATTTCAAATGAAGGTAAAATCAAGGTCAGCGGTCTTATTGGCGGCATACTGCCCAAAATGTTTCCGGCTGCCCATGGTTCCATACTGTCACCTGTCACAAGGGAGGAATATCAGACTGAATGGCTCGGTATCCCTGAGGAAGAGTTGACAATAAAAGATATGGAAGGGAATCTTTTGCTTCTAAGATGGCATCTGAATGAAATTACACCATTCTAAAAGCAAGCCTGTGAATACAATTGTCAAATACTTTTAAAGATGGCTTATTCAAGAGAATAAGCCATCTTTCGTAATGCAGCCGCGAGATTTCGTGGATTCTCTTCCCGCGCTTTCAATTTTTCCCAACTTATCGGCTTGCCAAAGATTATACGGAACCGCTTCCCGCCTGCCTTGCAGAGTTCACCGGGGAGCAATGCCTGTTCGACGTTGACCTTCAGTCCAAGTTTCTTGCGCCATTTCGCTGTGCGGTAGAACGTCATGGAATTCATCCCCTCGAATTTCACCGGCACGACATCGCGCCGCGATTCTATGGATTTCGCCACGAATGATTTCTGCCATTCAAGGTCGGAGATAGTACCGTCCGGTTGCAGACGCGACACAAGCCCTGCCGGGAATTGCAATATGTGCATCTCCGACTCCAATGCCTCGTTGATAGCGCGTGTCCTGTCTCGCCCCTGGCGTCCGTATTTGTTGACAGGGATAAACATGTCGCGCAACGGCTCCACATTCATCAGCATGTCGTTGACAAGGAAGCGTATGCCGTCGTCGCCATATCTCTCACCAAGCACGGCTATGAGCGCGATGCCGTCAAGTCCGCCCAACGGATGGTTGGAGGCAAACATCAGACGACGGTGCCCTTCAAGATTCTCCAGACCTTTCACCTCAACCGTCACTCCGAGATGCTCCAGGATCTTGCGTGCAAACGCCGACCCGCGTGCCGGGAAAGCGGCACGCAGCATCTCGTTAAGTTCCTTCTGGCGTATCAGTCTCTCCAGTCCGGAGATCAGAAATCCGGGCACAATCCTCCCGACATTCCTCGGAAGGCGCGACCGCAGAATGCCGTGAAGATCTATCTCTATCGGTTTATCCATTTACGCTGTCTTCCTCGTCCCAGAATTCATCTTCCCAATCCTCATCATCAATCGGGAAGTCTGTATCCTCATTGTCATCCTGATGGAAGATGAACTCATCCTCTTCCTCCACACGATGACGCACGTCGAGATTACGATGGGTCATGGTGCTCTTCACCTGATTCTCCTCAGAATTAATCTCGCGCCAGAGTATATCCTTTAGCTCAGTCAAGCCCTGCCCCGTCACTGCCGATATGAACACTGTCGGGATACCTTCCGGGAGCTCGGCGGCAATCTCCTCACGCAGTTCATCGTCAAGCATGTCGCACTTTGATATGGCGAGCACCCGGCTCTTATCTGCCAATTCCGGATTAAACTCCTTCAGCTCATTTAGAAGAATCTCGTAATCCTTCTTTATGTCGTCGCTGTCGGCGGGAATGAGAAAGAGCAGCACGGCATTCCTCTCTATATGCCTCAGGAAACGGAGTCCGAGACCCTTGCCCTCGCTGGCACCCTCTATGATGCCGGGAATATCCGCCATCACAAATGATTTGTCGCCACGGTAGTTGACAATGCCAAGACTCGGCTCCATCGTCGTGAAGGGATAGTCGGCAATCTTGGGCTTTGCCGCCGACATTGCGGAGAGCAGCGTGGATTTTCCGGCATTCGGGAATCCCACAAGACCCACGTCGCCAAGCAGCTTCAGCTCCAGCACCACCGCCTTCTCAATGGCGGGCTGTCCGGGCTGGGCATAACGTGGGGCGCGGTTGGTGGATGTGGCGAAATGCCAGTTGCCCAGACCACCCTTTCCTCCACGAAGAAGCTTTATCTCCTCGCCGTCTTCCGTTATCTCACATAAAAATTCACCCGTCTCCGCATCAAATACGGCAGTGCCCACAGGCACCTCAATTATGCGGTCCTCCCCATCCTTGCCGAAGGAGCGTCCCGCGCCGCCGCTCTGTCCGTCGGTAGCGAAGACATGACGCTGGTAGCGCAAAGGGAGGAGCGTCCACATGTGACGGTTCCCTTTAAGTATGATATGGCCGCCACGTCCGCCGTCGCCGCCATCGGGTCCGCCTTTTGGCACGTACTTCGCCCTATGGAAATGACGGCTTCCTGCGCCACCCTTTCCTGACCGGCAAAGAATCTTCACATAATCTATAAAATTAGATTCTGCCATGTTTTATTTCGTTTTTGGTTATGTTTCCGTTTATTACGTTCTTATTTGAACCCCACACGACGTTTCATCAGATCGTTGGCATAGCGATAATCGTCGGGCGAGCCTATATCAATCCACGTCCCCTCTATCGGATAGCACCCCACCTCTCCGCCGTCGGCAATCAATGATGTTATAAAATCCGGAGCATCAAGATATTCTCCCGCCACTATACGGCTGAGCAGACTGCTTTTCATAAGATAAACACCACCGTTGGCAAAATAGTTGTAGGTGGGTTTCTCTTCCAATCCCTTCACCCGCTTCCCCTCCATCTTCATAATCGCGAAGGGGACAGAGACGGTGTAGGGCACCGCCGCCATCGTGAGGTCAGCCCCACTCCTTACGTGATGCAGATACATCTCTTCGAAATCAAGGGTGGTGAGAAGGTCGGAGTTCATCAGCAGCACGTTGTCGCTGTGTATCCCGTCAATCAGAGCCATGCTACCCATCGTGCCGAGACGCTTTGGCTCACGGATGCAAGTCACCTTCGCACGCCCCGTGCGCTGACGGAAATGCGACTCTATCTTATGCGCCAGATAGTTGACAGTCACGAATATCCGCTCCACGCCGCAACGTTCCAGCTCATCGACGTTATAGTCTATTATCGCCTTCTCACCTACGGTCAGCAACGGCTTTGGTGTGTCTTGCGTAAGTGGGCGCAACCTCTCCCCCTTTCCTCCTGCCATAAGCACTGCATCAATGGGCAGACGCGTCTTTATGGCGCTCAGATCAACGATGTCGATTATATGCCCGCACCTCACCACGGGGAGCAGCGTTAGACGCCGGCGTCTCCCCTCCGCAATGCGAAGGCACCAGTCTTCTCCCGGAGTGAGATAAAGATAATCCCTATGCATCACGCTCTCCACAGAGTCAGATATATCGGCGCCGGCTATAAGCGCGCGCCTCACGTCTCCGTCAGTGACCGTGCCCACAAGATTGCCGGCATCATCAATTGCAAACAGCGTCATCGACTCCCCCGACAATCTGTTGATGGCGGCAAGAGCGTCGCGCACGTTTGACCTAACGCTGACAGCATGACGACGAAGCAGCGCGGCACATGATGCCGAAACGTCGCCATATATACTATCCGGCAACTTCCGGTTTCGATTCCCGTTATCCATTATTTATCTTGTTGATATTGTTTTAAAGTCTCCTTCAATTCCGTCTCCACCATCACCCTCAATTCCTGCGGTGCAAGCACCTTCACTGCCACCCCGAGTCCGAGTATCTCATGCACCAACTCATAGTTGAGTTGCAGCCTGTAGGAGAAAATCGAATAGCTGTCGTGCACCTCTTCCTGCTGCGACACATGGAGCGGCAATGCCCGGAAATATTTAGCCTGCGTGGGTGTAGCCTTGAGACGCACGTTCTTCACCGGGGCAAGGGAGGTGGTGACGCCCACTATATTGCCGAAATAATCATCCGGATTAAAATCTGCCGGCATATCGAAATAGTCGCGCATTATCCTCATATCGGTCATGCGGTCAAGGGCATACGTGCGTATCGCCTCCCCTTTCTCCTTAAAGCCGATCATGTACCACCTCTGCTTATACCTCTTCACGAGATAAGGGCGAAACACAATCCCTCTCTCTGCCCTGGAGCGGTTGAATCCTGCATAGGTGAACACAACTTTCCGACAATAGCGTATCGCCTCAAGCACCTGTGGCAAAAATTGCCTCGCCGACGGCACGTCCTCAATCTCCACACGCTCTATAGGCACGTGGGTATCCTTGAGGGCACTGCTGACCGTATATGAATCAAGCATCCAGTTGGTGAACGCACGTCCCTGACGTGAGGTGTCGGAGTCTATGTAGTAACGTCCGCGACTGTCGCAGCAGATGTCAAGATGGAAATTCTCCTCTATGGCACGACGGTAATGATGAAACGTGCGTTCCGGCAGAGGTGTGCCGTCGGAAAGATGCGACTTCACCCATAGCGCATTCAGTTCCTCACGGGTGAGCCGCTCGTAGCGCGACAGGGTGTCGACTATCCATACGTATCTGCTTATAAGGTCGCGTGCCATAATACTAAATATTTGATTTACATTCCTCTATCAACCTTATATACTTATCCACCACCACCTGCGGTGAGAATCTGCGTCTCACCTCATATTGCATCACCTTGCGCATCAGCTCCATCTCCACCTCGTCAACAACTTTGCTGCACGCCCACAATATGCCAACAGAAAGGTTCATCGCCGCCTGACGCATATCAGATGAATATGGCGCGATATAGCCGGTCTGCAGATGATCAATAATATCGCTCTGCCCCCCCCGGTTAAAACTTACAGGTATGCACCCGTAAGCCTGTGCCTCCACAAGAGTGCCAGGCAATGTCTCGTAGCTTGACGACGACACGACTATATCAACCTCCTCATACACCTTGCGTATGGCATCCTCCCCACTCACAACGCCGAGATGACGATGGCTTATCGCTATCTCTCTGAACAAGGAAGCATCCTTGATGCCTCCGAACGTGACCAATTCCAACTCATCCGCTATTTCGGAATACATCTCTTTCAGCACCCGAGTCATATCTATAAGCACAGGGAAACCCTTTATAGGATCGTCAAGACGGGCGGCACCGAATCCTATACGTATCTTTCTACCCTTCAGCGGGGGATGGTTCACCTCCTTGATACGGTCAATGGGGAAGACGTTGGGTATGACGTATACGCCCTTATTATATCTCAACAGTGAGCTCTCCTTTGACCGATTATAAAGCCAGTTGCTCACTGCCACAAATTTCATGTAGGGATACGTGTCGTAGATCCGGTTCTTGTCTGCCCATACCATCGCCGACTCTATTTTGTCGGGACTCAGTCTGCCAAGCAACGGACAATAGTTGCAAATGGAATGGTAGCCCGTGCATCCCCCTGCATGATGACATAGGCTGGTCATGCACCACATATCATGCATCGTCCATATCAACGGCTTGTTCAGACGCTTCATCCGCTCTATACCAGAGAGGGAGAGCATCCCCTGATTGACCCAGTTGAGCAACACCGCATCCGCCTCCTTCACCAACGGATGACGCCACAATGGAAGCCCCTTCGCACCGGTATCTATCTTAAACAGTGTGTCGCGCCGGAAGCCGTTAAGAATAAAAATCTTAAGTCGTTCTACGAGAAATTTCCATTTTATCTTAAGCGATCCGGCAGCCTTCACCACATAGGGAGAATCCGTCAGTTTCTCGACCACCAGCATACGGGCATCTATACCGGCATCACGCATAGCCTGCATAAGACGCATGCTGACCATAGCTGCCCCTCCCGTGCGATCACTTTTATTTATTATCACTATTTTCATCGTAGAAGTCTTGTATTCAGAATTATTACTATCTGTAAGTCGCGGCGACGTATTCCGTTTAACACTTGGTCTGTATTTTCTCGTAAGTCACGTATCTGTAGGCAATGCCATCCGGTGTATGCTCAATCTCACCGACCTCTTCGGGACGCCATTGCCCGGAGTCGGGAGGGAACAGCAACCATGCATCAGCATCGTCACAGGAGGCATCAATCTCCGTCAGATATATCCTTGTGGCGTATGGCAGGAATATCCTGTAGATCTGTTCGCCACCCATCACAAATGGAGTTTCCCCTTCCGTCAGATGCAATGCTGCCTCGGGAGAATCCACAACCTCCGCTCCGGGAGCGTCAAGACCGGCGTTTCTGCTCATCACAATGTTTCTTCTGCCGGGGAGCGGCTTCTTGGAGAGCGAATCCCAAGTCTTTCGTCCCATTATTATGGGATGACCCATTGTAAGACTGCGAAAACGCTTCAGGTCAGACGATATACGCCAGATAAGGTCACCCTCTCGCCCAATCTCTCCGTTTCTTCCTGCCGCAACTATTATATTCAAATCCATATCTATATTGTTTCCATCACTGATAATGCCCCATTTAATAAAAATCAGGGTCCAAATTCATCGGCAAAAATAGCCAATTCTACCCAAACCGCCAAATCCTCTTGCCAAGTTCTAAAATTTTAGTTAAATTTGCCACAAACAAATTATCACACCATCTCCGATGAACTATACAATTATTGACTTCATCAGTCTATTAGGCGCCGTCTGCCTCTTCCTTTATGGTATGAAGGTGATGAGCGAGGGTCTTCAGAAAGTTGCAGGCGACCGTCTGCGTAATATCCTGGGGATCATGACAAAAAACAGAGTCACCGGCATTCTTACCGGCATCGTAATCACAGCTCTGATACAAAGTTCGAGCGCATCCACCGTTATGGTCGTCAGCTTTGTCAACGCAGGCCTAATGAGCCTCGCCCAATCCATGGCGGTCATTTTCGGCGCAAATGTAGGCACAACCGTCACGACGTGGATCATCTCCGCTTTCTCTTTTGAGGTCAGCATATCCGACTATAGCATCCTGCTTCTCGCTGTCGGTGTCCCGATGCTGTTCATGAAAAAGAGCACCTACAAATCGTTCGGTGAGTTCCTGATTGGCTTCTGCTTCCTCTTCATGGGTCTTGACCTCATCAGCAAATACGTGCCTGACCTGAAAGCAAATCCCGAAATGCTCAGTTTCGTGACAAACTATACTACCCTCGGATATGGTTCCGTACTAATCTTCTTCTTCATTGGCATAATACTCACAATGGTGGCACAAAGCTCGGCAGCCACATTCGCTATAACCCTTATAATGTGTTCTCAGGGATGGATATCATTCTCTCTCGGATGCGCGATAATCCTTGGCGGCAATATCGGTACGACCATCACTCCTATCCTTGCGTCACTCAGCGGTAATCTTGCCGCAAAACGCACCGCTATGGGGCATGTGCTATTCAATGTGATAGGATCCATTATCGTGCTGTGTATCTTCCATCCGTTTATGGAACTGGTGGCAAACATCACCCAATGGTGCAACGGCATAAATCCACTCGACATCGATGCCATGCAGGAGTCTGCCATGGCAGACTCCACCCTGCTTGATCCCAAAGGCGGACTCACTTCAAAAGCCCAGGCATCCGTAGCCTTCGGACTCGCGATGTTCCCCACCGTATTCAATGCCTGCAACCTTATGATCATGATATGGTTCACCAAGCTATACGTGAAGATAGTATGCTGGATAATGCCCGCCAAGAATAAGGATATGGAGGAGGAATTCTCTCTCAAATATATCGGACGCGGAATGCTTTCTGCCTCCGAGTTGAATATAACCCAGGCACAGAAGGAGATCGTAGTCTATGGCGAGCGCGTATCCCGTATGCTTAAAATGGCAAAGGATATCCTGCATCTTCCGGAAAAAGATTCCGCATACTCAGAGACCTACAACCGTCTTGAGAAATATGAGGAGATCTCCGACAGAATGGAGATTGAGATCGGCAACTATCTCAACCATGTGTCGGAAGGACGTCTCAGCCCCGAAGGCAAAATGCGTATAGCCGGCATGCTACGCGTGGTGAGCGAGATCGAATCAATCGCCGATGGATGCTTCAACGTGGCAAAGACGGTGGCTCGCCAGCATCAGAACCATGTCAAGTTCACTCCGGGAGTGTTCAATGAAATCGACAATATGTTTGTGCTTGTGGACGATGCCTTCGCCAACATGATGCAGATATTGAAAGAGATGGAGACCCCGACGACTCTCTCATCATAAAGGCCTATAACAAGGAGCGGGAAATCAACAATCTCCGCAACAATCTCCGAGACTCCAACATATTTAACATCAATAATAAGGAATACGGCTATCAGGAGGGTATCTTCTTCATGGATCTAATCAATGAGGCTGAAAAACTCGGCGACTACATGCTTAATGTGGTTGAAGGCGTGAAACATCAGTTCCGACCCGCCACAGAAGCCTGACCTATTGACCAAATGAATGCGGAACCACTGCTCCGCCATTTATAACTAAAAAAACAGGACAGTATGAATTCTCATCGCTATTGCGTAATCATGTGTGGCGGTGTCGGCTCCAGATTCTGGCCTTTCAGCCGCAACGACCGCCCGAAACAATTTTTAGATTTCTTCGGCACAGGCAAAAGCCTGCTGCAACTCACTGTCGACAGGATATCGTCAGTGGTGAAACAGGAGAACATAATCCTCGTCACCAACCGTCAATATGCCGACATAATCCGCGAACAACTCCCGGCAATCCGAGAGTCGAACATACTCCTTGAACCATCCCGACGCAACACCGCACCATGTATCTGCTGGGCGGCACGACATATCTGCGCACTTGATCCACACGCCTCTATAGTCACCCTACCGTCAGATCATCTCGTGCTGAAGGAGAAGGAGTTTGAGAAGGCTATCAGAGAAGGGTTTGAGTTTGTTGAAAACGGCGACCGCCTACTGACTCTCGGCATACAGCCTACCGGTCCGAACACCGGATACGGCTACATACAGCAAGGTGCGCCCGAGGCATCCTATCCCGGCATAAAGAAGGTGAAATCCTTCACGGAGAAGCCCGACCTGAAGATGGCAGAGATGTTTCTGGCAAGCGGGGAATTTTTCTGGAACTCCGGAATCTTTCTATGGTCGGCAGAAAGCATACTGAAAGCCTTCGAGAAATATGACCCCGACACCTACCAGCTATTCACTCCTAATCAAGAGGGAGTCTACGGCACGCCTGCTGAGCCGGCATTCATCGACAGCATATTCCCGAATGCCACATCTATCTCCATCGACTATGCTATTATGGAGAAAGCCGACAACGTGTTTGTAAAGACTGTAGATCTCGGATGGAGTGACCTCGGCACATGGAAAGCCCTCTATGAGGCATCGCCGAGAAATTCCGATGGCAACGTGACACAGAACTGCAAGGTGCTCGCCAACGGATGCTCCGGTACAATGTTTGCCGCCAACGGCGACAAGATAATTGTAGCCGCCGGGTTGAAAGACTATATTGTGGCAGACACAGAGAATGCCCTACTGATATATCCTATAGCTGACGAACAGAAAATACGATTAATCGTAAATGAGGTAAAATCCAAATTCGGAGATGACTTTGTATAAGGAATATGTGATAAGGTTGCTTACACACCCTAAATATTACATATTATTTTAATAAAAATGTTTAAACATCGCAAAAAACAGAACGAATCTTTGTCGTTCTGTTTTTTTTAGCTACATTTGCGTTCAGAAAGCAGTTATTTAAACTTATGTTTGAGATTGTGTAAAAATCTGGCACATATCAAGATTCACACATGATGCTCAAAAGTCAATCAGTTTTTACAATTTTGAAATGAAACGCGACTTATTTCGAAGATATGTATGGCTCGTAGACACGATACGACATGCAGAAAAAATACAATTCGAGGAGATTGCCGAATGTTGGCTATCTTCCGCTCTCAACGAGGACAATTCCCCCTTGGCCCTCCGCACGTTTCATAACCATAGGCATGCCATCGAACAACTTTTCGGAATACGAATTGAATGTGATCGTAGCGACCACCACAGGTATTACATCTGCGGAGATCCCTATTCCAACTCCACGCTGCTGAAGATATGGATGCTTCAACGGCTCGGCTATTCCGACCTTGACAATGATCTGCGAAAATTAGGCAAAAGAATTTACCTTGATGCCCTTCCGGAGGATAAATTCGGACTATATGACGTGGTGGAGGCGATGCACAACAACAACGTGCTGAACTTCGTGTTGAGACGACCTGACGAGAATGGCAAATTCTCTATCTTCTTCGCCCCTTACGGCATAAAATTCGTCAACAACAGATGGTACGTGATCGGCACGAACGTAGAGACCGGAGTCTTGACCGAACTGCCTCTCGACTTGCTTGCGTCTGCATCAATTACTCAGGCATCCTTCTCCCTTCCCGAGGATTTTGAAATTGAAGGTTGCGAAACTTAAATAAATATGTTACTTTTGCGTATGATTTCTATTATACGCATTTTTTTCATATCCATTCTATTGCTTACTGCCGCATGCAGAAACAATTCATTTTCATTGGAGTTTGAGCTTTCGCCCGAGATAAACGCCAATTACAAGATTGCATACTATGCATCCGACAGCAGAGGCGGAATGTTGATTGAGACGGTAGCTCCCGTGGTCGGGGGTAAAGCCGTAGTGAAAGGACGGACCGTAAGACCATCCATCGTGTATATCTCCGGAACCGGAAAAATCCCTATGGCAATATATGCCCAACGCGGACATGACATAAAAATCACAGGGAAAAGCCCTAACCCCTATTCATGGGATGTGGAGGGCAACGATATAAATAAAGAACTGTCGGCATGGCGGCAACAGAATGCCGAGATCCTGGCATCTGACAATATGGCGAAAAGGAATGAGGCTGTCGCGGAGTTCGTCATGAAGGATCCATCATCGCCCCTGTCAGCAATCTTGTTGCTCACCGAATTTTCAAGAAAAGAGAATGAACATCTTTTCAGAAGGCTATGGCTCGCTCTTGAGGATGACGCCCGCCATCCGAAATGGACCGACATGATCGGACGTGCTGACCAACCGGATAATTACGTGAAGACTCCGGGGAAACTTAAGACAATGGCGGTAAGGTCATTGCATCATGGAATAGACACAATACGGACAGACTCCGTGAACGCCACCCTACTTTTCTTCTGGAATTCAGGATTCGGGCAACGGAAAGAGTATGTGGATTCAATAAGAAAACTCGCCGCTGAATATCCCGACTCCACGACAAGAGTGATTGCCGATATCTGTCTTGAAACTGATTCCATAGCATGGAAATCACCTCTTCGTAGCGACTCGATCAAAGCCGTGATAAGAGGATGGGTGCCTGCCGGACTCGCCGACAGCCGGCTGATTTCCCTTAATGTGACGCGCTCACCTTTCTTCATAGTATTCTCCCCCGACGGCAACCAACGCTATCGTGGATCGGATCCTGCCGAAGCACTGTCTTCATTTCGGGAAGTGTACTCTCCCTCCAAAAAGCATAAATGACCCAATATCCCCAATCACCTGAATCTTATCCTGATGCTCACAAAAGTATATTCCGCCTCAATACAGGGCATTGATGCATTTCCCGTCACTATAGAGACCGATGGAGGTGCCGGATCGATTTTTTCCATTGTCGGTCTGCCCGACACTGCTGTGAAAGAGAGTCATCTGAGAATGGTCTCTGCCATCACCCACAGTGGCGTAAAATTCCCCCGACGTGGAACGACAATCAATCTCGCGCCCGCCGATATAAAAAAGGAGGGTGCCGCGTTCGACCTCCCTATGGCAATCGGGGTTCTGTCTGCGCATAATATGATTCCATCCGAGCATCTTGCCGATTATATGGTGATGGGGGAACTCTCGCTCGACGGCTCTGTGCTCCCGGTCAAAGGTGCTCTTCCCATGGCGGTCAAAGCCCGTGAACTGGGATTCAAGCGACTTATCGTGCCTCTTGAGAATGTCACGGAAGCGGCTGTCGTGAATAAGATTGAGGTATATGGGGTGAAGGATCTCATGGAAGCGATATCCCTCATTTCCGACAATTCCGACATGCAACCCGTAAGAATCAATACACGTGAGCTGTTTGCGGCAGGAATACAGTCATTTGACCTTGACTTCTCAGAGGTGAAAGGACAAGAGAGCGTCAAGAGGGCTTTCGAAGTGGCTTGTGCCGGCGGACACAACCTCCTTATGATCGGTTCGCCGGGATCAGGGAAATCAATGATGGCGAAGCGGATACCTTCGATATTGCCGCCGCTCAGTCTTGCAGAAGCCCTTGAGACCACAAAGATACATTCGGTGGCAGGGAAGCTCGCACGTGGATCAATGCTCATGACGAGCCGTCCGTTCCGCACGCCCCACCATACGGTCTCCCCGGTGGCTCTCGTCGGAGGTGGGGCATCACCTATGCCGGGAGAAATATCTCTCGCCCACAATGGGGTCCTGTTTCTCGATGAATTCCCGGAATTCCCTCGTCACGTTCTTGAAGTGCTGCGCCAGCCTATCGAAGACCGTATAATCACCGTGTCGCGTGCGAAATATACCGTCAACTATCCGGCATCGTTCATGCTCGTGGCTTCAATGAATCCATGTCCATGCGGGTATTACGGTCATCCCACGAAACGATGCACGTGTGCGCCAGGGGCAGTAAGCCGATACATGAACCGAATTTCCGGTCCGTTGCTCGACAGAATCGATCTTCAGATAGAGATACAGCCTGTGGCATTTGACGATATGGCAGACAAGACTCCGGCAGAGAGTAGCGAGGAGATCCGCAAGAGAGTAGTAGCGGCGAGAAGCATTCAGCAACTCCGGTTTCAAGGTGAGAAAGGGATACACTGCAATGCACAGATGAACTCCCGGCTGCTCCATAAGTATGCATGGCCCGATGAGGAGGGACTCGCCAAACTGAAGGAGCGCATGACTCGGCTCAACATGAGTGCACGTGCCTTTGACCGCATCCTGAGGGTGGCGCGTACAATCGCCGACCTCGACAACTCGGAGAATGTGCTTGCCCGCCACATCGCGGAGGCAATCGGCTACCGCTCTCTCGACCGTGCCTCCTACGGCTCAGCATTCTGAAATCAAAATGCCGAATCGGTATCAGCTCCCCCAAAAACAGTCAAAATCCACATATTATTAATATATGAGGCAAATAAAACAGGGATTGAAAAAATTTATTGAATTTTTATTTCCTTAAATTTTTTCTTAATAAAAAAAGTTTCTAACTTTGCGCGACAATCTATTGACAGATTGCCAGTGTTTTTTAAACCTAAATCTAACCAAACACATGCTACAGTCAACAAATGTAAAGACTATAGAGAAGGTAGTGATCCGTTTCGCCGGTGATTCCGGCGACGGCATGCAGCTCGCCGGAAATATCTTCTCAAACGTCTCGGCAGGCGAAGGTAATCTAATCTCCACCTTTCCCGACTATCCGGCAGAAATCCGTGCCCCGCAAGGCTCCCTAAGTGGCGTTTCCGGATACCAAGTGAGCGTTGGCAAAAACGTCCATACTCCCGGCGACAGTGCCGACGTGCTCGTAGCGATGAACCCCGCTGCCCTGAAAACTAATCTGAAATATCTGAAACCGGATGGAATCATAATCTGCGACGGAGATTCTTTCACGCCTGCTAATCTTAAGAAGGCTCTCTATCAGACAGAAGATCCGATCACAGAATTGGGCATCAATCCAGACAGAATCATGCTCGTGCCCATGACCACTCTGCTGAAGCATACTCTTGCTGACTCCGGGATGGACATCAAGGCCATCATGAAGTGCAAGAACATGCTTGCCCTCGGTCTGCTATGCTGGCTCCTCGACCGTCCGGTTGATAAGGTGCTCGCCAAACTGAAAGCTAAGTTTGCTAAGAAGCCCGCAGTATATGAGGCTAATGAGAAGGTGATACATGCCGGTTGGGACTATGGTCACAACACTCACGCATCCATGCCGACATACCGCATAGAGACCGAAGCAACTGTGCCCGGCACATATACCGACATCAACGGTAACACCGCAACCGCATGGGGTCTTATCCTCGCATCAGAGAAAAGCGGACGCCCGTTGTTCCTCGGATCTTACCCAATCACTCCCGCTACCGATATCCTTCACGAACTTGCAAAACGCAAGGATCTCGGCGTGAAAGCATGCCAGATGGAGGATGAGATCGCAGGCGTATGCTCTGCAATAGGTGCATCATACGGCGGTCATCTTGCCGTCACCACTACTTCCGGTCCGGGTCTCGCACTCAAGAGCGAGGGCATAGGTCTTGCAGTAATGGCTGAGTTGCCGCTTGTCGTAATCGACGTGCAGCGTGGTGGTCCGTCAACAGGTCTGCCAACAAAGACTGAACAGACCGACCTCATGCAGGCTCTATACGGACGCAACGGCGAAAGCCCGCTTTGTGTAGTGGCTGCCGCAAGCCCGACCGATTGCTTCACTATGGCTTTCGAGGCTGCAAGAATTGCAATCGAGCACATGACTCCGGTGATTCTTCTCACCGATGCGTTCATCGCCAACGGTTCTTCTGCATGGAGAATACCGGAAGAGTCTGATTTCCCGGAAATCAAACCCAACTTCGTGTCAAAAGAACAGCTTGAGAATGGCTGGAAACCATTTGACAGGGATATGGAGACTTTCGCCCGCTACTGGGCTATCCCCGGCACGGAGAAAGGTATGCACCGTGTAGGCGGTCTGGAGAAGGATTTCAAGACTTCCGTAATTTCCACAGATGGTCCTAACCATGAGCACATGGTAAAGGTGCGTAAGGAGAAGATCGCACGCATAGCAAACGATATTCCCGAACTTCAAATTCAAGGCAATCCCGATGCCGACACAATATTGGTGGGCTGGGGCGGAACCTACGGACATATACTGACCGCCGCCACCGAACTCAATGCCGAGGGCATTCCGACAGCTGTAGCCCATTTCCGCTACATCAACCCGCTGCCCAAGAACGCATTGTCCGAACTCAAGAAATACAAACGCGTGATTGTAGCTGAGCTCAACACCGGTATGTTTGCCGACTATCTACAGCAGCACCTTCCCAACAAGGAGATTCTGCGCATAAACAAAATCGAGGGACAGCCATTCCTCGTAAAAGAGATTGCAGACGGAGTGAAAAAAACATATAGCTGAAGCATAAACCTTATGGAAGAGAACATGACAAAGACTTTCGCGGCAAGCGATTTCAAAAATGAACAGACAGCACGCTGGTGCCCCGGATGTGGCGACCATGCCATCCTGAATGTGCTCCACAAGGCTATGGCTGAAATCGGAGTGGCTCCCAAAGACACCGCTGTGATATCCGGTATCGGATGCTCGTCACGCCTACCTTATTATATGAATACTTACGGTATGCATACAATCCACGGGCGTGCGGCAGCTATATCCACAGGTCTGAAGACAGCACGTCCTGACCTTACCGTATGGCAGATCTCGGGCGATGGCGATGGTCTCGCTATCGGCGGCAACCATTTCATTCATGCATTGCGCAGGAACATCGACATAAATATACTCCTTTTCAACAATAAGATCTATGGTCTGACAAAAGGACAGTATTCTCCCACCTCCGACAGAGGTTTCGTATCGAAATCCTCACCTTACGGTACAACGGAAGATCCGTTCATCCCGGCTGAGCTGGTGTTTGGCTCACGTGGCAAATTCTTCGCACGCGGTTTCGACATATCACTCGACACCACACGTGAAATCATGGTGGCAGCCGCACGACACAAGGGCACAGCAGTGGTGGAGGTGCTTCAGAACTGCGTAATCTTCAACCACGGCATCCACACATGGCTTTCAGATAAAGAGGTACGCGCCGAAAGGACAATTACTCTCCATCACGGCGAGAAGATGCTCTTCGGAAAGAATAATGAGAAAGGTCTGGTGCGCGACGGCTTCAACATCAAGGCTGTCGTGATAGGCGAGGATGGATACACGATCGACGATGTGCTCGTGCATGACGCCCATGCAGTCGATGACATCCTACACCGCCAGCTTGCCCTCATGGACGGACATGACCTGCCTCTGGCACTCGGCGTAATCCGCGATGTGGAGGCTCCGACATACGAACACGACGTAGAGGCACAGGTGGAGGAAGTGAAAGCCAAGAAAGGCTTCACCTCACTGAAAGATATGGTGCTCAAGACCTGCGAGACTTGGACCGTCTGAACAATATCAACAGCATAAATAGTAAAAAAGGCGCATTGAATGCGCCTTTTTTTGCACATAATCCAAATTTACGTGCAATTTTTAGCGAAAAATTTCATCAATTGAAAAATTTTCGCTTACTTTGCAATCTGAAATAAGGAAAAATAAATATTAACAACAAATTTAATTTTGCAATTATGGCAGATATCGAGTCAAGAGTAAAGGCTATCATCGTAGACAAACTCACAGTAGACGAGAACGAAGTTACACCCGCAGCAGAGTTCAGCAAAGACCTCGGTGCAGATTCACTTGACACAGTAGAGCTCATCATGGAGTTCGAGAAAGAATTCGGCATCACAATTCCCGATGAGGACGCAGAGAAGATCACAACTGTAGGTGACGCCATCACATATATCGAGCAGCACGCTAACTAATTAACCCTATCCCCACACCAACTTCCCGATATGGAATTAAAAAGAGTTGTAGTAACCGGACTCGGCGCGCTCACTCCCATTGGCAATGATGCCAAGACAGCATGGGAAAATGCTGTCAACGGCGTAAGCGGAGCGGGGCCTATCACGCATTTCGATGCGTCGAAATTCAAGACTCAGTTTGCATGTGAGGTAAAAGGCTTTAATCCTGCCGATCATTTTGACCGCAAGAAAGCCCGCACCCTCGACCTCTACGCAATGTATGCCCTTGTGGCAGCCGACGAGGCAATCAATGATGCAAAGCTTGAAAATGAAAATGTAGACAAAAACCGCGTAGGTGTGATATTTGCTGCCGGCATCGGTGGTCTCCACACTTTCGAAGAGGAGGCCGGATATTTTGCCCTCCACGGTGAGGAGCAGGGTCCTAAATACAACCCTTTCTTCATTCCTAAAATGATTGCCGACATCGCTGCCGGACATATCTCTATAGAGCACAGCTTCCGCGGTCCTAACTTCGGCACCGTTTCTGCTTGTGCCTCTTCAAACAATGCACTCGTAGATGCTTTCAATCTGATACGTCTCGGAATGGCTGACGCTATTGTGGCAGGTGGCGCGGAAGCTGCCGTATTCCCTGCCGGGGTAGGTGGTTTCAACTCAATGAAAGCACTTTCCACCCGCAACGATGACCCTGCAAGTGCGTCTCGCCCATTCTCCGGCTCAAGAGATGGCTTCGTAATCGGAGAAGGTGCTGCTGCTCTCGTGCTTGAGGAACTTGAGCACGCAAAGGCTCGCGGCGCTCACATCTATGCAGAAGTCGCCGGCGGCGGCATGAGTGCAGATGCTTATCACATCACTGCCACTCATCCCGAAGGTCTCGGTGCAAAACTTGTGATGGAGAATGCACTCAAGGATGCTGGAATGAAACCGGAAGATATCGATTACATTAATCTTCACGGCACTTCCACTCCCGTAGGCGATATCAGCGAGGCTAAGGCTATCAAAGAAGTGTTTGGTGACCACGCTTACAAAGTGAGTCTCAGCTCCACTAAATCAATGACCGGCCACCTTCTCGGTGCTGCCGGCGCTATAGAGGCTCTTTTCAGCGTGAAGGCGATAACAGATGGCATCGTGCCCCCGACTATCAACCACGTGGATGGTGACAATGATCCTGAAGTGGACTATGACCTTGATTTCACTTTCAACAAAGCGAAAAAACGCGAAATCAATGCCGTTCTTTCAAATACGTTCGGCTTCGGAGGTCATAACGCGGCCATCATTTTTAAGAAGTATAAAGAATAATTATAATTTATCTTTATATCAAAAAGGCGTTTCCAATGAAACGCCTTTTTCTTTTCTATGACGTATAATTTGTGGGGAAATAGTGAAAAATTGTTATTTGAATAGCATTTTTTTTGTTTTCTCACATCCAGAGATTAACTTTGCATCTTCATTAATGGTCAAATGATGACGTTGTTAGCAATTTCTCATCATAGGTCACTAAACAGTACATACCGATATGTCATATAATCTAAGGAAAGCCAATGCTTTATTCTGTTGCGTATTAATCTCCGCAATAGCTTTTATCTTCTCGTCATGCAGCGACGATGATCCTGTCGTAAGGACTGAATCCGATCTTGTCGGAGTATGGACCAATTCCCCTGACCACTATCTATACATAAAGTCTGACACGAAAATTTATAGCCTTTATCTACAAGAATATGAAGGGGAGACTGTAGGCATGATCGAGCCTGACGGCTATGTGTATGAACCCGCATACAATTTCATTGTATATATGGACCGAAACAGTGAGCCAGACGTATACCAGCTCATAAGCCATGACAAAGATGAGATGGTGTGGTGCTGGGTCGATAATCTTATGGATGAGAAGTATGAGGATATGTCAAAGACAGAGATCCTGGGACAGCTAATCATGGAAGCTGACAAGGGATTCACCTTAGACATGTCGAAGACCGTCACCTATAAGAGAGTACCTGATGAGGAATTTCAGGCAATGCTCGACAAATTCGGTCTTGAAATCTGATTTTACAACCGATAATATATGAAATCGCCCCCATCTTCCGACTGAAGGATGGGGGCGACCTGTATTCACGAGAATCCAATATTTTAAACTATTGCTGTCCGATAAAACTTTTTGAGGTCTCAAAAAATTAGGACTGATTCCATTTGCAGGAGTCAGTCCTTTTTGGTTATTTAGCTGTCGCCAAACAAAACTCAATAACCATGCGCAAAAATAGTCATTTTAGCGGACAGCCGCTCTATGGTCAGGTAATAAAATTGCTTGACAAGTCAAAGATTCTTTATTTCAGCCGTGAAAATGGCGGGGAGAGATACACAAAACGGTTCAACTGCTGGATTCATCTGGTGGTGATGCTCTATGCTGTCATAATGCGTTTCGACTCGTTACGGGAGATAACAGCCTCATTGCTCGCCGAGACGCGCAAACTGGCACACCTCGGCATTACCTTCAAGATTGGACGCAGTACGCTCGCCGATGCCAACAAAAGACGTCCGGAAGCCATATTCGAGGCCATTTACCGTGATTTATACGCCACTTACCGCCATGTGCTTTCATCGGACAGCCGGAGCCATAAGACTCCAAAATGGATGAAGCGGCTTCAGATTATCGACTCGACGACCATAACACTGTTTTCAAACCTGCTGTTCAAGGGTGTGGGACGCCATCCGAAGACAGGGAAAAAGAAAGGCGGCATCAAGGTACATACCGTCATACATGCCAATGAAGGGGTTCCGTCTGATATAAAATTTACCTCAGCAGCAACAAATGACTCTTTCATGCTCAAACCAAATACTCTGAGCAAAGGCGACATTATGGCCATGGACCGCGCATATATCGACTATGCGAAGTTCCAGCAGCTTACGGAGCGCGGCGTGATATACGTCACCAAAATGAAGAAAAATCTGAAATACAGCGTTCTGAGCGACACGATGTATCAGACTCCGGATGGTCTGATGGAAGTCCGAATTCAGAACGTTGAATTTGTGAAGCAAATCAGGGGAGGAGAAACGATACACCATAAATCACGTATAATCACCTATGTAGACGCAAAAAAGCGCAAACTCATATCATTGCTCACAAACGATATGGACTCTGATCCAGATGAAATTATTGCCATATACAGGCAACGGTGGGAGATTGAACTGCTGTTCAAGCAGATGAAGCAGAACTTCCCGTTAAAATACTTTTATGGCGAGAGTGCCAACGCTATCAAAATCCAGATATGGGTGACTCTTATCGCAAACCTGCTGCTGATGGTTATGCAGAAAGGTCTGAAACGCCAATGGAGCTTCTCAGGCTTGGCAACAATGGTCAGAATCACGCTGATGTATTACGTTGACTTCCACAGCTTGTTCAACAATCCGGAAAAAGAGTGGGAAATCATCCTTTCTGAGGCGTCTGGCGCACCACCGTTACCAACGCTTTTTGATTGAGGGGGGCTTGTAAAATGAAAAAAATGACTCGAACGCCATAAAATCAGCGTTCGAGCCATGCCTTTTTGCCATCTTCAAGTTTTATCGGACAGCAATAATTTTAAACGAATCTTACAATCAGACGGATTTTTTAGAATCTCAGAAATATTTCTGTTCCTCTCCGGTCATGACAGAAAGAAGATTGTTGGCAAGACTGCTTGCCCCGATACGGAACAGATCGCGGTTGAGCCATTCATCGCCCAGAACCTCCTTTACAATCGCATAGTAGTGCACAGCCTCTTCTGCGGTGCGGATACCACCCGCAGCCTTGAAACCAACCTTTCTGCCGGTCTGCTCATAATATTCCTTGATGCACTCACACATTACATAAGCCGCCTCAAGCGATGCGCCGGGATAAATCTTGCCCGTGGAAGTCTTGATGAAATCCGCGTCGCTCCACATTGCAAGTATCGACGCCTCCTTGATTGCCTTAGCGGTCTTCAACGCTCCCGTCTCAAGAATCACCTTTAGTTTCGCATCCTTGGCGGTATGCTTCAATTCTATCAGCTCATCACAGAGTTCCTCATAATTCTTATCGCGAAGATAGCCAAGATTCATCACCACGTCAACCTCATTGGCACCTCCTGCCACGGCAAGTGCCACGTCTGCCACCTTCACAGCCGTGAATGTCTGACTTGAGGGGAAACCACCCGCCACAACTGCCACGTCAACACCTGTGACGTCAAGATTTGAGCTGACCACCTCTGCGAAATTACTATAGACACATATCGCAGCCACGCTATCGTATTGCGGATAATCATTGTCGAAATCGTTTACACGGCGAGTGAATGCAGCGACGCTCTCCTGGCTGTCTTCTGTACTCAATGTCGTGAGATCTATCGAACTGAAAAGAAACTTATAGACATCGGGGGTGGCATACGTCGCAGATTTCTCAACTATCTTGCTGACTTCAGCTGCTACCGATGCGTCGTCTGCGACAACCTTGCTGTCGCTCAATGTTTTCTCATATCTATCCATATTTTCTGTTTTTATGGTACCAAATATATTTTCTTAACACACGAATCACACTATCGTTTATACCGGTGGGGTCAACACCATCTTATTTCCGGCGCGGGGCTATGCGGTCCGGATTCTGCTTCAGGAACTGTTCCCATGATTTCGCACCCTTCTCCACCTTAGGCTTACCCGTCTCATAAAAATGGGTCAATGCCGCCGCAAGTGCATCTGTGGCATCAAGAAGACGCGGCATATTCTCCTGAGGTATCCTAAGGATATGGCGGAGCATGTTGGCAACCTGTTCCTTTGACGCCGACCCGCTTCCCGTGACAGATTGCTTTATTGAAAGAGGGGCATACTCGCAGATAGGTATGTCGCGCGACAATGCCGCTGCCATAGCCACTCCCTGCGCACGTCCAAGCTTGAGCATTGACTGCACATTCTTTCCAAAGAAGGGAGCCTCTATGGCAAGCTCATCCGGCAGATATTGCTCCACAAGACCCGTGACACGTTCAAATATCCTTGCCAAACGCAGGTAATGGCTCTCAAACTTACTGAGCTGTATCACTCCCATCACTATCACCGATGGTTGCTTTCCGTTTATGCCGAGCACTCCATACCCCATGACGTTGGTGCCGGGGTCTATACCCATTATCACCCTTTCGAAATCATGTTCCGGTCTGATCTTACGGGTTATTGTGTGAGTTGACTGAGTTTCCACTCCTGAGCCGGTTTTAAGCCCGCTGGAACTATTTTCATTCATAGGACAGGACTTCCATCAACGTGATGAAAAAAGCGGCGTGTGGACCAAATTTTGCATTGAATCTTCCCAACACCTCCGGCAGACGGATGTCATGCCAGTCATGAGCCTCTTTTTCTGTGCAAAATTCAGCCTGAAGTGCGATACTCAGACCATGCTCCGGTCCGGGTTTCTCTCCACCTGCCTCAACCACAGTCTGCAGACGTGGATTGCACGCCGACCCTTCAGCCGGAAAAAGAAGAGGCAACGCCTCCGTTCTTATCCATCCGAGAAAACTCTCTTTCATAGAGGGGGCAATGACAAATGTAATATTATAGATATACATATTTTCTGATTTAAATAAATTCCCTGCAAATCCTGCTTGAACATAAAAAAACGGCATGCTTTCACAAACACGCCGCCAAAACAAAATTATGAAAAACATTCAACGCTATGCTGCAAGCAGCATTTCCTGAGCCTCTTGTCGGATTCGAACCAACGACCCCGAGATTACAAATCACGTGCTCTGGCCAACTGAGCTAAAGAGGCAAGTGGATGAGCGATCTGCATCGCACAGCTCAACCCGCTACCCTTGCTTCGGTCAAGATCTGGGGGATTTACGGGGAGCACGTCGTGCAGGACTCACCCACTGCAAAGTTAGACATTATTTCGATACTGACCAAACATTTTTCCATATTTTATTTACTAAAAAATATAAAAGGTTGATACATCTCTTTGTATCAACCTTTTCCATTTTCTTATTTTTTACGCATTTTTTAGCTATTGTTGCCGCATTTCAATGAGGATTGAGGATTATCTGCGTATGACGGGACGCTCCCCCTTTTCCGTCGGATGTCCGGATGCAGTGCGGGGCCAGCCATTTTCGTCCCAATATATACGATCAAGATATACCTTACGCCCCACCTCATAGTCTGCCTTATCCCAACCATGATAGAGCATCCATTGCTGTCCGGCATCATCTGTCACGAAGTTGGCATTGTGTCCGGGACCCGCCACCTTGTCATCACCCTCATGCATAAGGGAGAATCCATTATCAAGTGCCGCACGTCCATCCTTGTCAACATACGGACCGAAGAGTTGCTTGGAACGAGCACCAACCACGTGATATGTGCTCCTGTCCTCGTCACAACAGCTGCCTGCCGAACCGACAAGATAGTAATATCCGTCATGCTTCAAGATATTGGTGCCTTCCGTAAGCGTTCCGGCTATACGCACCGGTGCAGCACCCGGTTTGACACGGAGTCCGTCTTCGGTAAGTTCTATGCCGTAGATACCCCTGAAGCTACCCCAGAAGAGATATTTCTTCCCTTCATCCTCAATGTAAAACGGATCTATACTGTTCTGCACCCCGATCTCTTTGCTGATAAACATCTTCCCCATGTCGGTGAATGGTCCTTCCGGAGAATCTGACGTGGCTACTCCTATGCCACATTCCCATTCCCTCCCCATCTCGACTTGGAATAATAGAGCACATATTTATCGCCGATCTTCTGGATGTCGGGTGCCCATATCATTCCGTCGGGCACCATCTGCGGACGTGTCTCTTCAGTAAATGCCGTCCCCACGAATTTCCAGTCTACAAGATTGTCCGACTTAAAAATAGGCAGGTTTCTTGTGTTCTCGGTAGCATAGAGATAGTACGTTCCCTTTCCGTCGCGTATCACCGTCGGGTCGGGTGCACTTACTGATATGACAGGATTCGTGTAGTGCTTAGGTTTCTTTGCCAATACCGGCAATACCGCTCCGGCAATTAATACTGCTGAAATAATTCTGATTTTAGATCTGTCCATAATGTTCTCTTTTTTTATTTTATTGAAGGATAAAATTAAAAAATATAAGACGACAGGATTAGGGATAAGTAAGATTAGAGACAATTATAATAAGCAATAGTTAAAAGCAAGAGAGAGGGAAAAGACGCCTTGGGTCTCTTCCCCCTCCCTATTTGCAGATCACTTCACCCTTTCTATGACCACGCCGTCGATAAGGGCGTGGTTAGTATGAAGGTTCATGTTCTCATCTTCCGGATTCAGCACAAGTTTTATTTCGTGTGTGCCCGGGGCAAGCATCACTCTTACGCTGTTGGTCATTCCCCAATCATTCCAGTTGCCGACACCTCTGTGGGGCATGACGATTGTGCCCACATCTTTACCATCTACATAAAGACTTCTGACGGCTGCCTTATTCTCTGTGTTTACAGGTCCGTTTCCATTGGCATAACGGAATGAGAGCGCATACTCTCCACCGGGCAGTTCCGCATCGCCGGTCTTTATAGTCATGACCACCGAGGCTGACGAATGATCCGTCTCCACGAATCCATTTCCACGATACCCCTCAACCTTATTGTTTTCGGGCGCGTATGACACTTCAGGAGACGCCACTGAAAGCTTCTCCCCCGCCATGTCGAAGAATCCATGCAGACGATTGCTACGCGGCTCTGAGGCGAAGCTTTGCGTGCCGTTTGACGACACGCCTATCACCTGCCATTCCCCCTCTTCAGTTGCCGGCCATGAAGTCTGGCGAGTGCGTCCCACCTCCTTGCCGTCACGTAGCACAATGTAGCCGGCGATATACTCTATCGGGTTCCATTCAAGTATATTCAAGACCGGCACGCCTGCCTTTGCCAGTCGGCTGTCGGTGGAGAGCCAAGTCTGAGGCGTGAACGGTGCCTTGGAATTATTCACCTTATTAATCTTCATCGGAGAGATCGGCTCGTCTGCCATTGTCACGACAATATCCACATTCCCCTTCAGTTTCTTCGCAGGGATAAGAGTGCCGTTCTTTATGTCAAACTCCTTTCCGTCTACAGTCATTGACTTCACCTTATCTCCATACCCTTTCACAGTCACGTTGAGCCGTGCTCCACGATAAGGGAAATCCGACAATGTGCGGTCGGCTGCAAGAGCTTTCGGCACAAACGGAGATATTCTGAGACCATCCTTCTCGAAGTTCAGTCCGAAAAGGATGCGGTTGGTGAGCGCGAGATTTCCGGCAAGACTCCAGAGCATGTTGGAGGAGTTCAGCTCGGTGAATATATCGCCATTATCAAGATTGAAATTCTCCTTATTAGTTGCGAAAAGAGCAGCCGGGCGTATGACGCTTCCGATACCCTCCATCACACCCTGTTCGTTACCGGCCTTCGCCTGTGCGAGTGTCCAGTAAGATGCCACGAAGGGCCACAGGGCATTATTATGGTAATTGGGCATGTCGGCAATCTGCGGATAGAATATCGCCGGACCAAACTTCGTGGTCGGGTTATTCTCCGAGATTGATTTCTGACGGTCGGCTGGCGCAATGTCATAGAGTATGGCAAGAGCCTCCCCGAGGGTCTCGGCACGCGGATTGAGAATCTTATTGTCGCGTCCGTAAGTGTACATGCCGTAGTAGCCTTTGTCAGGCATCCAGAAAGTTTTGTCGATTGCAGCCGACAATGCCTCCGACTCCTTCTTATATTCGGCACTCTCCCCCTTCTTACCGAGTTCGGCAGCCATCTCCGACGCGCAGTTGAGGGCAGCCGCATACAGCACGTTTGTGCCCATCGCCTCGCTCTGGGATATGTCTGCCACCTGCATCCATTTCGGATAGCTCTGCTCTCTCCAGTCGATGAATGATGTCTCACCCTTCACAAGCCCCTTGTCGCTCATGACTGTCTTGGCATCCTTTGCCAACGAACGCTGCACGATGGGATATACTGTCTCAAGCCATTTCTTGTCGCCGGTCACTTTATATATCTCCCATGCTGCCACGGTCCATATCATCCTGTCGGTAGAGATTGGCCATGCGCCGCCCGATCCGGTGTCCTGTATGATCTGCCCCTCCTTATTGACCTTCTTCATCAGAGAGATCATCGATGCCTCCGGCTGGAGAGCTGCCATGGAAAGGATGATGGAGTAGCTGACGTCTCGAGTCCACACGCCTGCCCATTCCTTGCCGGTGCGGAGTGTCGTGTCTGGCTCTACGGCATTCACCATCTCATCGAGACCCATATTATAGACAGCCTCCATCAGACGGTTTCCTCCACTCACTTTCGGATATGCGGAGAGATCGTTCTTCCTCTTCCATACCTGATCTATGGGCATGAAGTAGCCGGGACGCCCCTTATACGTGGAGCGTATCTCGTATGGGTTGACTGTCCATGCCTTGAATTCATCCTGGTAGAGAGTATCCCCTTTCCAAGTATAGGCATCGGTAGCCACCACCACATCATCTGATGCATGAGCGGCGCCACACCCGGCAATGAGTGCGACGCCCCCCATAAATGTTGAAATGTTCTTTCGATTCATTATTCAGGATTATAAAATTTAGGTATACTATTATTGAGGTCGGTTAACCTTTATTTATTCCATCAGTCATTTCTTCTGACGACGCTTGTTGCCGCCATGCGAACGACTTTTCTTCTTGTCGTTGGGAGTGTGTCGCGGATTGCTCTTCTTCGGCTCTCTCAACGGCTTGTTGGGATTACCGTCGTCAGAGACAAGTGCGAAGTCAAGTTGCTTCCTGTCGAGGTCGGCACGCGCCACCTGCACCTTCACCTGGTCTCCGAGAGTATACTTATTGTGGAATTTTCTTCCGATAAGGCAATAGTTCTTCTCATCGAAGTCATAATAGTCGTCGGCAAGATCTCTTACCGGCACGAGTCCCTCACACTTATTCTCGTCAAGTTCAACGTAGAGTCCCCATTCTGTCACTCCGGAAATCACGCCCGAATAAATCTCTCCGAGTCGGTCCTGCATGAACTCCACCTGCTTGTAGCGTATCGACGCGCGTTCGGCATTAGCAGCGAGCTGCTCCATGTCGGAGGAATGGCGGCACTGGTCTTCGAGTTTCAGTTTGTCGGTGCTGCGTGCACCATCGGCATATTTGGCAAGAAGACGGTGCACCATCATGTCGGGATAACGGCGTATCGGCGATGTGAAGTGGGTGTAGTAGTCAAGTGCAAGACCATAGTGACCCACATTGTCGGTGGTATATGTCGCCTTAGCCATACTGCGTATCGCAAGCATCGCGAGCATATTCTCCTCTCCCCGACCCTTCACGTCTTTAAGCATCTTGTTAAGACTCTTGTTGACCTCCTTCGCCGTTCCTTCCGATTTCACCTTGAAGCCGAAGCGTAGTGTTATCTGCGAGAAGTTGGTAATTTTTTCAGGATCCGGATTGTCATGCACACGATAGACAAATGATTTTGCCTTCTTACCTTTCGGCACCTTGCCGATGCTCTCTGCCACGGTGAGGTTGGCAAGGAGCATAAATTCCTCTATAAGCTTGTTGGCATCTTTCGATTCCTTGAAATAGACACTGACCGGCTTGCCGGTTTCATCGATTTCGAAGCGCACTTCAGCACGGTCAAATTCAAGCGCACCGTTATCATAACGGCGACGGCGCAACTCCTTGGCAAGTTTGTCGAGAGTCAGTATCTCCTTTGCGAAATCACCCTCGCCACCCTCTATGATTGCCTGTGCCTCCTCGTATGTGAAGCGACGGTCAGAGCGTATCACTGTTCTGCCGATACGGTAGTTGATCACGTTCGCCTTTGAGTCAAGCTCAAATATTGCGGAATATGTCAGCTTATCCTCATCCGGGCGCAAGGAGCATATACCGTTGGAAAGATGCTCGGGGAGCATCGGGATGGTACGGTCAACGAGATATACGCTCGTGGCACGCTGCTGTGCCTCCCGGTCTATGATGGTGTTGGGCGTGACGTAATGTGTAACGTCTGCGATGTGCACACCTACCTCCCAATTACCATTGGCAAGCTGACGGATGGAGAGCGCATCATCAAAATCCTTTGCATCACGCGGATCGATAGTGAAGGTGGTGACATTGCGGAAATCCTCACGTTTAGCCACCTCTTCCGGCGTGATTCCGGCATCAATCTTATTGGCTGCCTTCTCCACATTCTCCGGATATTTATACGGGAGTCCGAACTCTGCAAGTATGGCATGCATCTCGGCTGTGTTCTCCCCTTTCCTACCAAGGATGTCGACCACCTCGCCACGCGGGTTCATCTCCTCGTCTCTCCATTGCGTGATGCGGGCTATTGCCTTGTCGCCCGTCTTGCCACCCTTCAGTTTCGAGCGGGGTATTATGATGTCGGCGGCAAGGAATTTAGAATCCGTGACGAGCGAAGCGTAGTTCTTCTCCACGTTAAGGGTGCCGATGAACACTTGGTCTTTCGGCTCCAATATCTCGATCACCTTTGCCTCCGGCTCCTGACCTTTACGGCTTGCAGAAATCTCCACACGCACCTTGTCGCCATTGAGCGCATGCATTGAGTTGCGTTCTGCCACCAGAATTGTGTCATCATCTATCATGACTCCGTTCTTGCCATTGCTGCGACGAACAAAGATACCGATATTCTCCGACACACGATTGCTGTTTGCCTTATATTTTCCCAAATCCACTTCAAGAATCACTTCTGCCGCCGCAAGCTCGTCAAGCATGTTGATGACATCATTGCGGTTTGCCGGATGACCCGCGCCTATTGCGAAAGCCACCTGCTTATAGTTGAAAGCCTGTTTCTTCTCCTTCTCAAGAAAAGCCAATATCTTTTCCTGGAGTTCCGACTTCTTCATACGTATTGCCTTTTTAGGCTTATCATTATCTTTCCTTTTCATAGCGTTTGATTTTTTCTTTTTTTTATTCAGCAGCCACCACCCCCTATTGTTATAACGCAAATCTATGATTTTCGTCTATTTTTAATTACAAAGTTTCATCCTTTTTCAGGAATCGGATCTTTCCCTTCAGTGTCCGCAGGATGGAAATGAGTGTAGACTATACCACCTTTTGACTTACCCACCGCCTCCTCAAGGCTCTCCCTACTTGCCTCGCGGATACGCTTGACGCTTTTGAACACCTTCATGAGGGTCTTTGCCGTAGCCGCACCGATCCCTTTTATGCCGTCAAGTTCGCTTGACACCTGTCCTTTTGAACGCCGGAGCCTGTGATGGGTGATGCCGAAGCGGTGAGCCTCGTCGCGCAACGCCTGAACCACCTGAAGACTGCGGCTTTTCTTGTCGATGTAAAGCGGCAACTGGTCGCCGGGGAAATAGATCTCCTCAAGCCGTTTTGCTATACCGACAAGTGCCACTTCACCTCTTATCCCCATTTCATCGAATGCCTCCACTGCCGCACTGAGCTGACCTTTTCCGCCATCGACCACCACAAGCTGCGGCAACGGTTCCCCCTCTGCCATCATCCGGGAATAACGACGATGAAGCACCTCCTTCATTGAGGCGAAATCATTTGCCCCCACCACCGTCTTTATGATAAAATGACGATAATCACGCTTCGCGGGCTTACCATTACGGAAGACCACGCAGCTTGCCACCGGATTCGTGCCCTGTATATTGGAGTTGTCGAAGCATTCTATATGGCGTGGCTGCACATTAAGACGGAAATCGCTTTTCATCTGTTCCATCAGTTTCTCCACCCCTTTCTCTGGATCGAGTTTCTCCGCCAATTTCTCCTTATCGAGCATGTATTGCCTTACATTCTTCATGCCCACATCAAGGATCTTCCTCTTATCCCCTCTCTTGGGAACTATGAACTCCACTCCGGAAAATTCCACGTCCGGTTCAAACGGCACTATGACCGTCTTGAAAGTGCGGTCAAACCTGCGGGCTATCTCCCCTATTGCCATTGAAAGGATTTCCGATGGAGTCTCCGCAAGTTTCCGCCTGAACTCCATATTCAGGCTCTGAACGACCGCCCCGTGATGCAGGTGCATGAAATTAACATAGGCGGAATCCCCGTTTTCATCGTAGGCAAACATGTCGGCATCCTCCTTTTCCGTGACGGCTATGACCGTCTTGGAGTTGTAACTTCTGACCGTCTCATACTTCTCCTTCATAATCTGTGCCTCCTCAAATTTCCATTCCCCACTGAGTCGGTCCATCTCCTCTTGAAGATATTTCTCAAGCACGTCGGTCTCTCCTGAAAGTATCTGACGCACCTGCGATACATACTCCCCATACTTTTCCGGACTTATCAGACCACGGCACGCGCCTCCGCATTTCTTTATATGATAGTCGAGACATAGGCTGAATTTATTCCTCACAATCCCTTTCTCATCCAAGGCATGACGGCAACTGCGCAAGGGATAGACATCGCGTATCAGTTGCAACACCACTTTTGCCGACTGCTGGTTGGCGTATGGTCCGTAGTATTTGCCATCCACGTCCCTCTCGCGCGTCATAAAGACACGTGGATACAGTTCCTTCGTGACCACTATCCACGGATAGGATTTATCATCCTTCAGCAGGACGTTGTAGTGAGGCTGATAGGATTTTATCATCGCGTTCTCAAGATGAAGGGCATCCTCTTCGGTAGCGACCACTATAAACCGCATGTCGACTATATTTCTGACAAGAAGATTCGTCTTCACTGAATCATGACGTCGGTTGAAATAAGAAGACACGCGACGTTTAAGACGCTTTGCCTTGCCGACGTATATGACTTTTCCATAACGGTCGATATACATATAGACTCCCGGAGATTCCGGAAGATTAAGAATCTTCTCACGAAGGTGAGCTCCCGGACGATTATTGAAAAGATCGTCCCTTGTCCTGTCGGGAGTAAATTCTATCTCAAATTTACCGGTGCCGTCAATGTCCCGCCCTACCCCGGTCAATAAGGGGGAGTTCCGGAGATTATCTGTATCTTGATTTCCCATATTGAATTTTTCAGTGATTTCAGAATTGCAATCTATCACGAAGGAGCCATCGAATCTGTTTCGGTGGCTCCTTCGGAATCTATTAAGGCAAGGTATCCATTCAGGATTGGATCTGTCGGCGATGAAGTTTTTCAGTAAAAACGATGCGCAACAATTCCAAAAATCACGATGAATACGGCATTTTTCAGCAGACTTGACTCCACTTAGTATTTCAGCAGAGAAGTCACTTCACAATCCTGTGGAAGAGTGTCACGCCCATTCAGGGCTGTAAGTTCAACAATAAAGTTTATATACACCCTCTTCGGATTCATACTCTTCACGAGCTCGTAGCAAGCCTGCATTGTGCCACCTGTAGCAAGCAGATCGTCATGGATCACCACCACATCTTCTGAGGTGATTGCATCACTATGAAGTTCTATCGTATCAACCCCATACTCCTTGGCATACGCCTTCTTTATCGTCACCGACGGCAATTTGCCAGGTTTACGGGCAGGCACGAAACCGGCTCCAAGTTCATACGCAAGGATGCTTCCACCGATGAATCCACGCGATTCTATACCGACAACCTTAGTGATGCCCTTATCACGATAGAGAGCGGCAAGCTCCTTACTCATGACTCGCAATGCCTCGCCATTTTTCAGCATCGTGGTCAGGTCTCTAAAAATTATACCCTTCGAAGGGAAGTCGGGCACATCCCGAATCAGGTCTCTCAGACTCTCAAGTTCCATATTATTTCAATTTTAATTATTCAGTGAAATTGTTCCACGTGGAACAATTTCACTCTATCTTATTATTATTCCGTACTTAACGCACGATTATTTTTTCATCGTTTCAACAGCACAAGCAGAATATTTATATCCGCCGGTGAAACGCCCGGAATACGCGATGCCTGTCCGATGGTCACGGGACGAATCTTACTCAATTTCTGCCTTGCCTCCGCGGAGAGCGACAACAAGGAGAAATAATCCATATCTATAGGAAGCTTCACATATTCCAATCTCTCTGCCTTCGCAGCGAGCTCTCTCTCTCTCGCAATGTAGCCGTCATACTTTATAAGTATCTCCGCCGACTCCACGATCTCTTCACGGCGGCACTCCTCTATCTCTCCTATCCTCTTGCGAAGACGACCGATAATATTTGCGAGATTTGAGAAATTCAGCTGAGGTCGCTTCAGCAGCTCGACAAGACGAAGTGATGACGTCATAGGCGAAGTGCCCAATCCCTCCAATGCCTCATTTATCTTGTCTCCCATCTTGACAGTGAATCCGGAGCACCATTCTATGAGGGCATCCCGTTCCTGACGCTTACGCTCCATCGCGTCATAACGCGACTGCGTGACAAGACCGATCTCATATCCCCTTGGAGTGAGACGCATGTCGGCGTCATCCTGACGGAGAAGAATCCGGTATTCCGCACGCGAGGTAAACATACGGTAAGGCTCATCCACACCCTTAGTCACGAGATCATCTATCAGCACTCCGATATATGCCTCATCTCGTCCGAGCAACAAAGGCGACCCCCCCTTTGAAGAACGCGCTGCATTTATGCCGGCAATAAGACCCTGCGCCGCCGCCTCCTCATATCCGGTGGTACCATTGATCTGACCGGCGAAATAAAGACCATCCACAAGCTTTGTCTGCAAATCATGAGTCAGCTGAGTCGGATCAAAGTAATCATACTCTATGGCGTAGCCGGGTCGGTAGAAATGCACGTCTCGAAGTGCCGGCACATTCTGAAGTGCCGACAGCTGCACCTCCCACGGCAACGAACTGGAGAAACCGTTGATGTAGTATTCATTCGTAGTGGCACCCTCCGGTTCAAGAAAAAGCTGATGGCTATCCTTATCTGAGAACGTGACTATCTTAGTCTCTATGCTCGGGCAGTAACGTGGACCGATACTCTGTATCTGCCCATTATAAAGTGGAGAGGAATCCAGATTATCATGAAGCACCTTGTGCACCTCCGGATTAGTGTGCACAATATAGCAGCTGCGCGGAGGAAGCACCCTACCGACTTCCGGAAGGAATGAGAATTTATGGAAATCTCTTTTCACAAGTTCTACCCTCGTCTCCTCTCCGGGAGCAGTCGCCTCTATTGCGACTACTTCATCATCACCATCCTGACGATCTGCCAATGAGAAATCAATCGACCTTCCGTCAATTCGTGCGGGTGTGCCGGTCTTCATTCTCAACACCTCAAAACCCATGTCGCGCAGCTGGTCAGACAATCCCGTTGAAGCAGGTTCGGCAATACGTCCGCCGGATATTTTGGTAGCCCCGAAGTGCATAAGTCCGTTAAGGAATGTCCCGTTTGTAAGAACCACCCTCTTGGCATTAAATTCAAAACCCAGGGAAGTCCTCACCCCGGACACCACCGGTTTTTCGCCCGACATATCGAAATCAAGAGATTTGACCATATCCTGAAACAAGTCAAGACCCGGTGTGGTTTCAAGCACGTGATGCCATTCAGCAATATATTTCTCTCTATCCGATTGCACACGCGGAGACCACACTGCCGGACCCTTCGAGCGATTGAGCATACGGAACTGTATCGCAGTGCGGTCAGCCACTATACCCATCTGCCCACCAAGAGCATCTATCTCCCTGACAATCTGTCCTTTTGCAATTCCGCCTATGGCTGGATTGCATGACATCTGAGCCACTCGGTTGAGATCCGTAGTAATCAGAAGCGTAGACGCGCCAAGCCGAGCCGACGCAACCGCCGCCTCACAGCCTGCATGACCTGCCCCTACAACTATTACATCATAATTGAATTTCATCGTAATTATTCTATCGTTTCCCAAATTTCAAGGGCGGCATCCTCATTTGCCTCCATTATCTCACGTTCGCCCGGTCCTTTGTCGTCGATACCGCACAAATGCAGCAGACCATGCACTATGACCCTGAGCAGCTCGCGTTCATAAGCCACACCCAATTCCTCCGCATTGCTACGCACCGTGTCAAGAGAGATAAACAGATCTCCTCCTACCCTGTCGCGGTGAGAATAGTCGAATGTGATGATATCCGTGAAATAATCATGATGCAGAAATTCTCGGTTCACCCGGATAATCTCATCATCATCACAGAACAGATAGTTCAGATTGCCTATCCTCCTGCCATGAGAGGCAGCCACCTCTCCGAGCCATTTCTCCACCTTGCCAAGATCAAGAAGAGGCATCTCCACATCCTTTGTCTCGAATTCTATCATAATACTTTCAATTTATATTCCCTTCCCTCCCCATGTCAATTTCAATATCCATATCCATGCAGGAAGAAATCCATTCTTCATCATCTGCAAAAGTACAAAAAAACCTACAAACTACCGCTAATCATTCAATTTATATGCCAAAACGCGGCAAACTTTTCCATATATGCAATTTTAGCATTTTTTCAATTTTTCGGACACTCTATTATAATAATATTCCATATCTACATAATATATTAATAACCATATATTTATGCCCATATTTAAATATAATTAACCGCCATGAGATTGAAAAATTCAATTCCATACGGCAAATTACCCGTAATTTTAAAATTCTCAATCCTCATAAAACCGGCTTAAAATCACCATGAAACGTATTAAAAACGCCAAAATGTTAAATATTATTAATTTAATAAATCTCTATTGTATATCTAAAATAAAACATCTAATTTTGTAGACTAATCTTCAGAGGAAGATAACTTACCGGGGGTAACTGGATTTGACAGCACGTAGAAACGGTAAGTAAGCATGCAGAGCTTTGATGTGCAAGCTCTATAATAACAACGCATCGAACTATAATTGGCGAAAATAACAATTACGCTCTCGCTGCCTAAACCGAAGTATAGTAAGTTGGCTTTATTCGCGTCACAGTGACGTGAACGAGACATCATCCCATTGCCCGGTTCCGAGACGTTTGGAAAAGATGGTGCAGAGTAAATCGGAAATAGACTTTCAGGAGCCTTGACTGAAAGTTGAATCTTAAAGGATAAGGAACTGATTGGTCGTCGCGAGCCTGTCAGTTCTCGAAAACCAATTCGATGACTAAGCATGTAGAAAGCTTATTGGGTCCGTGATTGGACGAGGGTTCGAACCCCTCTACCTCCACCCTACATCCGAACCACATTCGGACGACAAAGCCTCAGAACCGCACGGTTCCGAGGCTTTTTTCATCCCCTCCACTCCTACTAATACATTTCACATCTCAGGATTCATTTTATGAGAAATTCTCATAAAATGAATCCTGTTTTAATTTTTATTGCTATCTTTATCGTGAAAACAGAATATACCTTGTTAGTAAATTAGTTGTGAATTTTGCAAAAGCCTATTCAGCGTGCTCTTTGAGCCATTGCAAACGACGTTGGTCAGGAAGATGCTTTACCGTAAAGTTCTCAAACTTGGTCTTGAAGCCTTCACCATCGGGACAAGCCGCCATCACCCCGACCTGCATAGGTGTGTTGTCCTGCATCCATGCGTTGCGTATCATGGTGTATTCCTTGTCATCAAAAGAATAGAAAATCTCAACCGCATCAAGGCGACGCACAGCTTTCAACCAGATATACTCCACCGGCTTATCAAGTGTGATGACACTCCAATCGGATGTGTGATGTGTCACTACTACCGACAGATTGTATTTGCCGTCCACATACTCTATGCCACATTTGATATAGTTCTCCGGATCGATGCGCAGCATAAGTCCTGCTTGGTCAAACCTGACCTTATAGTCTCCCGACACCTTTACCTTAGCCTCGAATTCACCCCCGTAGTTGGCATAATAAAAGGGGGCGTCATCAACGGTAAATCCATAATGTGATATGCGCCAATAATCGGAATATGGGGTAACATCCATTATGAGAGTTTTTCCATCGATTTCCCATACGGCAGGCTCATTAAACCAGTTCATTTTCTCAAGGGTCTGGGCTTCTGCAGCGAAAGATGTCATCACCGCTGCCAAGAGTAATGCAAATTTATTCATTATGATATGACTATTATAGTTTTCTGATTACCTTACATGGATTACCGACGGCGAGTGAATTGTCAGGTATATCTTTGGTCACTACACTGCCGGCTCCTATCACACAATTGTCACCAATGACAACACCGGGCAACACAGTCACATTGCCGCCAATCCACACATTGTTGCCAACAATGATTGGCTTGGCGTATTCAAGTCCCGCGTTACGTTGCATCACATCAAACGCAACTCCTCTCTGGCTTCTTCATTTGCCGGAATGATTGCGTTAAATGCATGGAGAAGAATCTTGCACTCTCTACGTTCGTCTATCAATGACGGATCATTATTAGCGTCATATAGTTCTCCTCTGAGCATCTTTTCTTTTTCTGTAATCATTGAATAACCATAGTTTGTTATTAACTTTGCAAAGTTAACACCCTTTAAACGAATGTACAATAGTCAAAATTAACCATTTTATGAATGTAAGGAGCAAACTCGACATGGAATTTTCCAAGCAGAAGGGGCTGTACAGTTCTGAAGACGGTGCATGTTTGCAAAAGAGTATCATTACAGCCGAAGGATATGCCATTACTGAATGTGCACTGGCAGTATTGAGCGACCTTAAAGAACACAAGAGCTATATTTTTGACGGCGGGTTCGCTCAAACACTTGATATTGATGCTTCTGTATGCAACGGGGAAATCAATTCAATATGGGAGCAGAATATCCTCGATGTTATACATCCTGATGATTTGGAAATGAAAATGCTTAATGAGCTTCTGTACTTTCACCATATACAGAAGGCTTCCGGTGCAATGCGTTTCAGACAGAATTTGTGGCAACAGGTAAGGATAAGGAGACATGACGGAGACTATATGACTGCAATGCATCGTCTTTACTACATACCGGACAGCGATGGCAATACGGTCAGATTCGCACTCTGTCTCTATGGTCCGTTATTGTTTCCGATGCAGAACTGTGCAGTAGTCATCAACAATATCAACGGCACGAACATGAGTCTTGATGTATCGACCGGCAAAGATATTCTATCACATAAGGAGATTTCCGTACTTCAAATGATTGCCAACGGTATGAGCAGCAAAGAGATTGCACGACAACTGAGCATAAGCGTCCACACAGTGAGCCGCCATCGTCAGAACATCAATGCAAAACTACAAGTTCACAACTCAATGGAGGCGTATAGAATAGCAAGATCATTAGGAATTGTCATCTGATGGGGAATTGTTGGCGGATCTTCGGGTAAAGAAAGAAAATAAAAATATATTTAACTAAGCATTTTAGTTGCATAACTAAAATATTTAGTTTACCTTTGCACAAAAATTAATGATCATGAAGAAACTAACACCAAGAGAAGAGGAATTGATGCAGATATTTTGGGAGCGTGGCCCGCTCTTTGTCAAAGATATCGTGGCGCGCATGCCTGATCCGAAGCCCCACACCAATACTATATCAACTTTTGTAAGGATATTGGAGGAGAAGGGATTTCTCAGCCACAACAGCTTTGGCAAGTCGCATCAATACTATCCTATTATTTCGTCAGATGATTATCAGTGCTACACCATCAAAGGGATAATAAACAAGTTCTTCAACAATTCTTTCACTCAGATGGTGTCAACCTTATTCAAAAAAGAAGACATATCTGAGGAAGAGCTCAGAGAGCTGTTACAAAAAGTAGAAGAAGCACATAAAAACAAAAAATAATGCTGACCCATATTGCCCAATTCATTACGTATATGGCGTATTCTGGAATAATCCTGATATGTCTGTACTTCATCTACAAGCTTTTCCTCTGCAACACGACGCACCATGGATTCAACCGTCTGTATCTGATGCTGTCGTATGTTGTGGCATTCGCGCTTCTTCCATTGCGGATGTTTTTTGACGATGCACTGTGGCAACCGGTCGCACACGGCCGTACGGGAGTATCCATATCAGACTCTGACGCCCTCTCTCTTCCGCAATGGATGGTATTGTCGGTAATAGGGATCTATATTGCAGGGGTGGTAATAATGCTTGCCATCACCTTGGCAAACATGGTTAAGATCGCGAGGATTAACCGTGGCGGCACAAGGCACGATGGCAACATAGTGTTCACTGCAGACGACAGATTCACTCCTTTCGGATGGGGAGGACGCATATTCATAAGTGAGAAAGATTATGCTGAAAATGGGGAAGCTATCCTAATCCATGAATCCTCACATATTTCACACCATCATTGTATCGACATTATGCTCGCCCAGCTGGCAATTATTTTCAACTGGTTTAATCCGGCTGCGTGGCTTTTGCTCCGCGAACTGAAGAATGTGCATGAATACCAGGCGGATGCTGCCGTTGCCGACTCAGGAATCAACATAAAGCAATATCAGCTCATGCTAATCCGCAAGACAGCCGGAATAAAATTCTCAATGCTGGCAAATTGCCTCAACCACGGACTGATAAGCAAACGCATTAACATGATGTTGAGCAAGCCTACTCCCAAGAGATCGATGATGGGTGCCTTTCTAAGTATCCCGGCTGTAGTCGCAGTGATTATGTTTGTAAACTTTGACTCTATGGCGACATCAATGACCCACTCGTTAAAACCGACCACGGACTGGGATGAAACGGAATGGATCATCGATGGTAAGCCGGTAGACTACGAGTCGTTGGAAGGACTGGATCCCGACCGGATAAAGTCAATAACTGTTACAAAAGATCCGCAGACCCATGTCTTCATTGAACTAAAAGATAAATAATCACATAATTATGAACAACTACAAGTTTATTCTGGCGACAATACTCATATTGCCGCAAGGGGTTTCGTATGCCTCTCAAAATCAAGCTGACGGTCCACAGATCAAAGTTATTGGCGTGGAATCTAAAGAGAAGGACAGTGTCCTACCGGATACCGCCCCTCGTAAAGTGGAGATATCAGGGATGTCAAGATATGACTGTGTGTATGAGTATAAGATAAACGTGGGGGGCGGCGAGACCTATGCTACCATTCTGCAGATCGGGGAACCGCTTTCCAAATTCACCGACTATACCTCATATCTACTCGACTCTATCGCAACCGCCCCGGTCAGCAACGCCGCCCTCATTGAAGAAATGCAGCAAAAGAAAACGAACTCCGTCTTCTTCTTTGATACCGAAGTATGGCAGAATCTCCCGGAAGGCTCCATGACCGTGACGCAAGAAATCGCACCTAACATAATGGGATACGAAGAGCCAATGGGGCAAATTGAATGGTCTCTGCATGAAGATTCTACTAAAACTATATGCGGATATAGTTGCAACAGGGCAACTGCCTCTTACGGTGGACGGGAGTGGACAGCCTGGTACACGCCGGATATCCCTGTCAGCACGGGTCCCTGGAAGCTAAACGGTTTGCCGGGACTTATCATGGAGGCTGCCGACTCTGAGGGTCTGCACACCTTTACTGCCATCGCATTCCGCGAAGAGAACGTGCCGATTGTCTTGCCCGACAAACTGAATGTGCATTTTTCCAACCGTGACAAGGTGATAAAGCGCAAACTCAATTCAGAAGTAACCGGCATGGAAGGGATAGACCCATCAATGATTGAAAGCATCACCGTGACTAAATCAGCAGCCGGCGGATCCAACATCATAATCAACGGCATCACTTTACGCCAACGTCCCAACGGCTATACACCTCTGGAAAAGGAATGAAAGCTTTACTGTTGTTGTTATGTGCCATGATGGCACCCGTCTGCATCGATGCCCGCAACGTGATTGATGGTAAGGTGTGGGATGAGGGGGGAATCCCCCTCTCCCATGCTATTGTAAAGGCGGCGTCCGGCAAAACCATCAAAGCCTTTGCCAATACAAAAGCCGACGGCTCATTCTCGCTTGCGATCGAGCCGGACACTGACAGTCTTACAATAACCGTTGACAAACTGGCATTTGAAAGGCTGACACTACGTGTGCCCAATGCGAATCAAACCCTTAAGCTGCGTATGCAGCCTAATACCACACAACTGCGCGAGGTGGTGGTGAGCGCCCCTGCGGTTTACCAGCACGGCGACACTCTCCGCTTCAACCTTGCGCAATTTCTAGGGAAAGGGGATGTGTCGCTCTACGAGGCATTGAGAAAAGTGCCGGGCATTACGGTCGCCGACAATGGCAAAATCAGCTATATGGGTAAAGACATCAGCAATTTCTATATCGAGGGACTGGAAATGCTTGGAGGCAACTATGCTCTTGCCACGCGAAACCTCGCCGCAGCCAATGTCTCGAGCGTAGAGGTGCTCAACAACCACAACGAAGCCAAAATGGACAAGGGGAAACTGTCGGATAAGGTCGCCCTCAACGTGCGTCTGAAGAGGAGCACCATGTTCCGTCCGGCAGGCACTTCGGAGGCATCAGCCGGCGTGGGGGTATCCGCAGACAAGGCGGCAGATAAATTCCTGTATGCCCTGGGTGCCACAGGAATGATGTTCACGCCGAAGTTCCAATGCACTGTGTCTGCAAAAATGGGAAATATCGACGAATTTGCACTTCCACATTCCGGACCGGTCACCGTAAGGGGCTATGGAGCCGAAAGTGCCGTCTCAGGAGCCGAGGATGTGATCGGCACGCTCCACGCCGGCTCACCCCCACTCAGCAGCAAAAGATACCTGAATGTCAACGACAGACTGGTGTCGGCAAATTCCATATTCAAGACAGGCAAGGAAAGCACTCTCAGGATCAACGCCTCTTACGCTTACCATAAGCAGGACAATACCTCCGCATCTTCCGTAGACTATTATCTGGGCGACGACCGCTGGCTGACCGTCAACAACGAAAATTTCTCTTGCCGCCACCGGCATCTTCCAATGCTCAGCGCACGATATGAACTCAACTCAGACCACATGTATTTCAGCAACGATTTCTCTTCGGCTGCCGACTTCAACAAGATCGACATGCCAGTAATAGCTGACGGATCGGCTATTAGCCAATATGAAAAATTTGATAAATTCAAGATTGCAGATGCTGTTTACCTACGCTTCCGTATAGGACATCTGGAATGGCATTCCACTACCGACATCAGCTGGGACAAGACACCTTCGCTTTCGCTTGACATATCCACCACTGAAGGCAACATCTTGCAAGAAGCCCGGAGCAGCCGCTTGAAAGCCGTGCAAAGATTTGGCTCCACCATTCGTGCCGGTCTTTCGGAATGGGACATCTCACTGAAAGCCGAAGGGAGCCGCGAGAAAGTGGCAACCTCCCTTACCCGTATCGGCTCCCAAAGCGACAACGACATGCTGGGTCACACATTCCTATTCTACGCGACACCGTCATATCAACTCACTACCCGCGACAAGCGCGTGAACGTCAACGCCCTTGTGGATTTTAAAGCCGTGGCAATAAGCGGCGACAACCGTGTCGGGAAGGGGGCGCGTCTGCGTTTCAGCCATTTCTATGCCGACCCATCGGTGCAGTTCAAATACACAGCCACACCATCATCGAAATGGACATTCTCATCATCTTTCAACCACACCCACGGCGACTTACTGACACTGCTTGACAATGAAGTGATGCACGACTATCGCCGAGAATCCGCCAACTCAGGAATCCTCGCACGCAGTTCCTCATTCTCGACAAGAGGTCAATACGAATACCGCGAACCCGTCAACTTATGGTTTGCATATCTCTCCGCCAGCTATTCCATATCAAAACATAACCTGATGCAAGGGCAGTATATAACAGACTCGTCTTCCTCATCATCATCGATTGCCGCCGATAACAATGGGCAGGATTTTACCCTCAGCGGCTCAGCTTCAAAAAACGTGATGTCAATCCGCTCCAAATTCACGCTATCATCGGCATACTCCATCAATAAGAGACGCATTATGCAGCAGAATGCGCCCACAGAATACTATTCTACGGACGCCTACGTGAAGGCAAGTGCCAACGTGCGACCGCTTTCATGGATAGAGACTGATCTCGCAGCAGAAATCAGCTTCACGGAATCACGGTTTGCCAACGTGCGCAATGACTACCGCACCCTCAACGCCCGCTTAAGTCTCTCCTTTTTCCCAATCGACAACCTTGAACTTAAAACAAACGCAGACTATTCCGACCGACAGCTCTCCAAGAACCAATATAAACGCAATCTTCTTTGGGACTTCAGAGCCACATATAAAATCAAATCTCTAAGAATCAGACTCTCAGCCAACAATATATTTAACCGCCGCCACTATTCCTACATTCTCTATTCGGGACTGGACACGTATGCCTACAACTATGCCCTGCGCGGCCGTGAAATCACTCTGTCTCTCATCTTCACCAAATAATGATGGCAAGGTTTCCCAAATCATAGAGTGAAGCCACGGGGAAACCGGCTGCCAAAAATGCGTTGAGATAAGACATTTATTTATTGCGGGATGACGATGTGAGGTTCATCGGATTGAGGGGGCTGGAAGTTGCTCACGAATGAGTGCAGACGGGACAACGGGACAATCAGGTCGTCTGGACCGACTCCTCGACGCGATTCCAGCCTGCGGCTCAGCGTAGAGAGCGAAGCTTCCAGATACACCAATAGCGGCTCTGTTCCCGCAAGCGCGCAGGCGCGGCGCATTGCGTCGCGCTTGCTGCGTTTACACATCGTAGAATCAACTACCACCCTCTTTCCATCCTTTAGCATACGCAAAACGATCTCTAAGATTTCGTCATCGGCTGCCCTGAAAACTTCCATCTGCATTTCGGGAGATAGAGAATCAATGGCAGAACCATACTTATCCCAGATTATGGCGTCGGCAGATACGCGGATAAACCCGTAGCGTTCGAGATTTCGGGCAAAATAAGTCTTGCCAGAGCCGCTGATTCCGCACATCAAAATCACTCGTCGCGAAGCAAGATCGGGAATGATATCAGCAGAGTAGCAGGTGTCAGTTATCATCACAGGGCGGAAGCAATTTCTTTCAATACGTATTTCTGCGAACCGAGACCGAGTTGTTCGGCATAGTCCAGAATATGGGTGGCGTTGCGCGATTCTATACGCTCAATGAGATGCGATTTACCCGGATCAGGAGAAGCATACACCATATCCACACAAGCACGGTCAAGTGCCACAGGATCGAGCGACGCGAGTATGCCGATATCTTCCATGTGTATAGGTTCCGGCTCAGCCACGCAATCACAGTCAACGGAGAGGTTGTTTGCAACACTGATATATAGAATATTATCACCGGCTTGGTCAAACACCGATTCACAGGCTTCTGCCATAGATTCCAGGAAGTCGTTCTGCGGTGGTAAATTCTCCCAATCCACAGGCACTGTCTTTGATTTACCCGCAGTATGGATCCAGGCCTTACCGGCAGCCGAAGCCATACCGATAGCCACATTCTTGAGTGCTCCGCCAAAACCTCCCATCGGATGTCCCTTGAAGTGGGAAAGGATAACTGTGAAATCATAGTTGCGCCAATTCTTGCCAACGAAGTTCTCCTTCAGATGGCGTCCATTTCTTACCGGTAGCGACATTTCACCTTCGCCATCCATGATATCCACCTCGGCAATAGCCGTGAAACCATGTTCAGCGGCAGTCTGGAGATGGTCAGGCACATTGCAACGGCGTCCGTCGTAGGCTGTATTACATTCCACAATAGTGCCATCTACAAGATGTACGAATTTCTTGATTACGTCAACGCTGAGATGATTGGGATTGCCTGCCTCACCGGTGGAAACCTTGATTGCCACACGCCCCTTTGCCTCGCGACCAAGAGCCTTATAAACGTTTACGAGATTGTCGGCAGTGATGCGCGGACAAAAATATACTACTGAGGGATTTTCGGATGTCTGCATATCTATTCATTTATAATTATTTATATAAATCAAAGAGAAGAATTGTTAGTATCTTAAGATACTTAGAGGATTTTCGCATATTACCTCAACGAAGAGTCTGAGTTGGTAATCATTTTCTAATAACCTTTTCGAGGTCCAATGAATCTATCCCCGTTCAGATGAATCATGTGGTCTGGCATATCAGCAATCCATACTTCTGTCTCCCACGCCAATTGATCTGAGAATTTTTTGAAAGTGGCGAAGTCAAGAAATGCCGAAATGAAAATTTTTCCTGCAGTGACATTGCGTGTCATTGCTTCAATCTCCCCTATGCGTTTGGGATCCATCGGACCAACGGAGGTGATAGATTCGATGAAATAAATCCAGTTCTTATCTTCACGGTATAGAACCACATCCGGCATTTTGTCGTGCAAGGTTATCTGAAATCCAAGTTCAGATAATTTTTCCGTATTCTTCACCAAATCTTTCCGAATGGTATCACCGACGTAAAGGCATTCAGAATTAGGTGCGAAACGAGGTGCAAACTCCTCAATTATCGCCTTTTGTAATTCATTATGCTTACCCGGACTGAATGTAAAATCCTGACTATTGATACGCACAGGCATTTTCTGCATCCTCTTTTTAGACGCATAAATTTGGGACAGCGATTCGTGGTTGGAAACAAACATTGTCAAAGCTATACCCGGCTCTGCCGCACTTGGATAGTCCTCCTCATTTACTTCCTTAATCACATTTAGAAATTCATTCGTGATGCGATAGCTGTAATTTGGACTATTTGTTGGCATTCCGTTGTCTTCAATGATAGCCGCTGTTCTGAAAGGATGCATAGCCTGCTTACGGAATGTTTCACGGGAGTTCTCGGCATAAATTACATTATAATTATTTGCGATAAACCGGATGATATCATGTATGCGTATCCATTCATTGGTAGCATCAGACCACCATGTCCCCCGTTTTAACCCAGCCATTGCAAGCAATGCAAGAGCACAAAGAACACCCTGTTGTTTCTGAGGCATTCCAATCTGATTCAATAGGATCTTTGCATGTTCTAATTTATCCATCTATCTATTATTTTATTACAGTTTGCCTCTGTGAGGTCTTGATGCATAAGTTCTCTTCCCATAGCCTCAATTACCTCACGCTCAGGAATAGGCATTTGATTTACTTCTGTAGAATTTACCTGTGTGGAGCCGTTCAAGATACGGTAATATGTATCGTATAGAGTGGAATTAAGCAATACATACAATCCGTAAGTTATGCAAGGTGAATCACATTTCACGAAGTTCACTTTATTCTGCGTACTGATATATTCGAATTGTTTATACCGCTGCTTGAGGTAAATGCCACATTGAAGACGACGCTTCTCCTCTTTTGCCGTAAAGCGTTTTACAAGCAGAAAGTCACTATTCCTCTGTAGGAATGATGTCCTGTCGGTCTTGATTACCTCTCCCTCTTTGCCCAAAGGCCATGTGACTCGTCCATTCTTTATATGCTGTGAGTACAACAAAGGAAAAGCTCCTTCCTCCATTTTGTCACGTAGCACTTCTCTTGTTCTAAAATCGACTATGATACCCGTCTGCATCTTCATATTCATGCCCGGCAAGGTACTCGGTAATTTGTTGACTCTTTCCAGAACCTTTGCCTCCTCTGTGTCTGTCACGAGATAGACAAATTGGTTCTTAGGAATGACAGTGTCATAAGAAGCTCTGAATTGTTTTAAATCCCTGAAATCTGATGTGGACGAAGTTGTAATATTAACACATTCAGGCTTATTCGTCGTCTTTTTCACCTTTACTATAATTGTTTCCTGAAGAACTGATTCTCCGCTAAAGACCTTATCCCTACTTTCAAATAGATGCACATCAGTAATCACGCACTGACTGAACATATAGCTCCGAAATTTCTTGAAATAGGCACCGGAAGTCCATGACCGAGGAATGATATAGACAAGCTCATGTTCAGGTTTTAGATTGTAAATACCCATCGTCCAGAAAAGGAAATATAGATTTGGAGCTCCGTGACACACAGTAGGTATAGCTTTAGCTTCCGGCGCATCCTTGGATATTTTCAGATATGGAGGGTTGCCGATTATATAGTCATACCTGTCACCGTCTTCCGTCATAAGTGAGTTGACTCCGAAAAATTGAGTCGTGATATAATTTTCTTTCAGAAGTGTATATTCAATACCATAAATCTGCTTGGCAAGTATCAGATTCTTCTCCAAAATGGAGAAAACCTCATCGTCTGTTTCGTAACAGGTTAGATGTACAGTTCCTTTGAAACCATTATTAAAGATATGATCCAACATAGCAGCACTCAACACACCGGTTCCGGCTCCGGCATCCAACAGTTCAAGATGTGTCTTCGAAAAATCAATCTCAAAAAGAGATGCCATAAATCTTGCGGTGGAAGCAGTCGTGAAGAACTGTCCGAAAATTTTTCTCTTTGATTTTGGCACACTGGAAATGAAGCCGTTAGTATTTTGTACGACCTCTGAAAGAATATTATTATGTTTAGACCTGTTAGTCATTCTTTATACCGTAAATAATATGGTTCTGCGACTATTCCATATCGTTATGTAGGATTAAGCAGCACTCGTATGTCAACCTCTAATAAGCCGGGATTGACCGCAACGTATATATCGGTTGGAAACAACCTTGTATCCTGTTGATATATTCGCTCATCTGCAAATCATTTAACATTAACGTAAAGTTAATTAATTTTATTGATGCGACAAAATTGATTTAATAAAATCAGATAGAACTTAAAATCAATGGTGAAAGATCAACTCTTTTGTTAGACTCCATTTCATTGTCTATGATTTTCTTGATCTTTTTTGTAATTTTGGAGGTGTATTGTGCGACTAACGGATAAAAACATCTGTTCTCAGAAATGAAATCACCGGAAGTAGATAAATTTGAAAAACTGGTAAGAGATAATCAAGCCACCATCTATAGCGTCTGCTATATGTATAGCAACGACGATGACGAGGTGGCGGATCTGTTCCAGGAATGCCTGATCAATATCTGGAAAGCGTTACCCGGTTTCCGGAATGGCAGCAAGATCGGCACGTGGATCTACAGGATATGTCTCAACACCTGCATCAGTGCCGACCGAAAGAAGAAGTCAAGACACACCACCGTAAGCCTCGATATCTCTCATGATGTCGTGGCACAGGACTCTCCAAATGGACGCCAGATGAAAGTGCTGCATGACCGTATATCCACCCTTCCTCCCATAGACCGGGCAATCGTGCTGTTATGGCTTGAAAATATCCCTTACGATGAAATCGCCGACATAATCGGCGTATCATCGCAATACATCGGAGTGAGACTATACAGGATTAAAGAACAACTTAAAGCCCACAAAAAATGAACTCAGAACATTTCAACAATATCCATGATGAGAATTTATTGGAGATACAGGCCCAATACAGGTCATTTAAATCCAATATCAGCGACCGAGCTATCATTACCCCTTCAATGATAGAGAAAGCCGTAAAATCAAACGTAAAATCAATCAACCGCATTCTGCGACAATATGCTCTGGTATGTATTTGCACGATTCTGTTATGGATTTTACTCGGTGTCGCCTTACGACTCTCATTAGCATTCACCATAACGACATGCACACTCATGGCGGCTGACTGGATAGCCGATAATTGGTCAGCCTACCCATTGAAAGTAGTGACCGATTCTAACACCACCCTGCTGCAGGGTGCCGTCATGGCGCGAAAATCAAAGAAACGGTTCGCCATCTCTTTTGCAACAGGACTATGTATATTGATTCTGTGGTTTGTTTGGCTATGCTACGAGTTCATATCATCCCCCGTTTGTGCCGATTTCTTCGGTCTTGACACCGGACTCTTATTCATCATATCCGGCGGGATAGGAGGAATAGTGGGAGTAATCATTGCAGCACACGTGCTCCGAAAAATCAACAACAATCTCAAAAGCATCGACCGTCAAATACAAGAGTACACCTCGCAACTGCCATAATAATATTTTTGTAAAAAAGTTGTTTTATATATAAACTTTAATGAAGCCCTGTTTTTCCACATTATCGAAATCTTGGGTCTGAAAATTGAGATAGTTCGTCCTTTGGCTTTAATGCCTTAGTCACAAATTTGCGTTTAGACTTTCAGGGAATTTTTGCGCCGTTTTTTATGAAGATAGAGCCGTAGATCGCTTCTATAAGCGATATTGTCCCGGATTTTTTATAATTTTGCATATTGGTTACTCGGCAAATTTTGAGTAATCGTAAAGAAGATTATGCCTGTCTATGAAGCATGTTATTCTCATATATCTGGTATTCATATCCTGCATATCGGGCGGATGCGGAAGGGGTTCATCCATGATGGACAGGATGGACTCCATCGACAGTATCATGGAGCCGGATCCCATTGCCGCGCTTTCCCGTCTTCAGGAGATAGAGATCTCCGAACTGGGGTCGGCAAGAGAGAATGCCCGCCATGCACTTCTCCTTTCCGAGGCAAATTACAAGAACTACATTGATTCGGATGATGACTCACTGATAAATGTGGCACTACGCTATTATGCTGACTTTCCCGACTCGGAAGAGTATATGAAATCACTCTATTTCCGAGCCTCAATAGCCTTGAATACCAATAATCCCGGCAAATCAATATCCTTACTGCTTGAGGCAAAAGAGATAGCAAGAATGCGGGAGGATTACGACTGGCTTGCAAGAATCTCGGAAATGATGGGAGACGCGTTCTTAAAAGCCCATAACGATGATGAATCGGGGGAATGTTCGTTGGCGGCTGCCGAATATTACAGATTGGTCGGCAATGAGCGGCGTCACAGGTTTGTAATGGTAGACTATGCCATATCAAAAGGGAATCAGGGGGAGAGTGACATCGCTTTGAATATACTGGACAGCATCTACAGGCTCTCTGTCATTCCCCCTGCCGATTCGATGCTTTCTTATTATTGTATGCGTTCCAAATTCCCAATATTGGTCAATACGAAAAAATATGATGAAGCTAAAGACCTGTTGGGGCATCTGTCAGAGCGTGATTTAAGGAGACTGATGACTGCAAGGAATCGTGCCAGATATGCCCGCATCAAGCTGTATTATGGTGATCTGAAAGGATGTTACTCCGAGCTCAAGTTGGCGGACTCGCTTATGCGTTATTCCGACAACCGTGCTCCGGTCTATTCCGGATGGGCGGAGTATTATACCTGCACCGGTAATTTTGAGAAAGCTAAGATATACACTGACAGTAATATCTCATTTCAAAATAAATATGTCCGTACACTCTTGAAAGAATCCGTAGTCTCTGCTCAAAGAGACTATTATTCGTCAAAAGCTGACAGGGAAAGCTCCAAATCCAGGAGAATAACCGTCATTCTATGGATATCTCTGACAATGGCGATTATCGTGACAGTAGTCGGATTCATCATACACAGGCTTGGAATAAAAGCAAAGGATGCGGAAATAGACTCAAAGGTTCAGAATATACTGCTCCTTTCCAATCAGATCTCTGAAAAGGATGCGTCATACTATGCCCTGAGCAAGGCGTTGGAAAGCAAGGATGATGAGATTTCGGAATTGAAAGCTGCGATGGAAAGACGGCAGATGCAATCGCCGGAGGTCGTGGGAGATATTGACCGGATAAAGTCTGATATGCAACGGGAGATGTCGGAACTGTTCAGAAATAGTTGGAATATCCTCAACATTCTCTGCAACCAATTTTTTGAGAAAGGGGAATCGGAGGTCATGCGCCAGACAATTCTGAAAGATATAGAACTTGAGATCGAAAAGATGAAGGATTGCAAGTACATGCAAAAGATAGAGGATGCTGTCGACAAATATATGAACGGGATTGTTGGTAAGATGAAATCGGAATGCACCTTTCTTAAACCGGACGACATAACCCTGCTCACCCTTGTATTGGCGGGTTTCTCCCCACGTGCAATATGCCTGATCCGGGATCTGAAATTAAAGAATTTCTACATGAAGAAAAAGCGACTGCTTGACCGTATCGCTGCTTCCAATCTACCCGACAAAGGGGCTATTCTCTCATATTTTGCATAATTTATTAATAATCAACGAGGTAACAAGAGAAATATTTCAATAAATAATAACTAATTGATTATTAGTTATTTACAAACCAATATCAGAGTGTAGACAAAACTGTTTCTTCTACATCCACTTTATTACTGATTATCAACTTGTTACAAATAAAGATGTAGACAATTATGATTGCCAAATATTTGCCATATCCCAATGCAATCCATAATTTTGCAGCCATAACCTTAACAAGATCCCGACATGAAATTTACAAAATTTTCCATTATGTTCATCCTGTTTGCATTCTGTCTTCACATGCACGCCTCTCCCGTGCAAGACTCCTCTCCGAATGTAGATATACCAATAACTGAGATTCCTGACTCCGATGATGAAACTCTTAAACCGAGGATGCCGTCTCGGCAGCGTATATGTTGCACATACGATGGAGAAATGCTTTTCATCAAATTTGCGATATCTGAAGGAGAGTGTACACTCTGCTTGGAATCTTCCGAAAACGGCACTCAGATTCAATATTTAGATTCCTCCGCGCCTGCATATATTAATGTGGGAAAAGTGGAAAATGCAAATCTGTTGATCCTCACATCAAGCGGCCATACCTATATTGGATGTATATACTGAATAATGTTCCTAATATAATATATATAGATATCCCTACATTCTCCGGAGAATACACGGTTCAATGTATCACAGATGACGGTTCTGTCTTCTCCGGAACAGTAGAGTTTTGAAACATCGCAACATAATGCCTCAATATTAGACTGGTATCCGGATGGTATGGTAATATTCTAAAATGTCAAAAAAACTTATACCTATAACTTATAAGTATAAGTTTTTTGGAAAGCATTTTGTTTAACTTTGCATGGAATCAAACAACAAATAACCTGAATCATCATAAGGTATAACAATAAATAATCAAAAAACATGAAATCAAAAGTTAATCCCAAATTTATTCCCTCTGAGATTTTATCAGAAATGGAATCGTTAGAGATACATGGAGGCACATCTCAGGAAGATGTCACTATTCATGCGGTAACTGGATGTAATTTTAGTAGATGACAAAAATTAAATTTATGCTGTTAAACACTTAATTTTTAGTCGATTAAATTTGCAAAAGTCCCTGAAAATTAGTAATTTAAAGGAAAAGTTTGGACGCTTTTTCTCATGAAAACTACTAATTTCAAGGACTCGGTCAAAGTTAACCAAATCCTCCCGATTATGCAAGAGCACTTTGGTCAAAGTATGAATTTGGCACGCATAAAACTCATGGCGTTGCTGCTCCATGCACTCTGTGTGGTGCAGACTGTCAGCCTCCACAAACTGGCTGATGCGATGCCTACGGCTGTAGACAAGGATTCCAACCTCAGACGGCTCCAAAGATTCTTTGCCAAGTATGTACTTGACCTTGACATCATAGCCCGTATGATTTTCTCGCTGCTTCCTGTCAAGACCGGTCTTGTGCTGAGCATGGACCGGACCAACTGGAAGTTCGGGGAGTTCAATATAAACATCCTTATGTTGGGCATAACCTATAAAGGGATTGCCTTCCCTTTGATATTCAGCCTTCTTCCGAAACGTGGCAACTCCAACTGGGAAGAACGCAAGAAAATTATGGAACGTTTTATCCGTCTTTTCGGAGCGGAATGCATCGACTGCCTTGTGGCAGACCGCGAGTTCATCGGAAAGGAATGGACAGGATGGCTCAACAGCCGTCGCATACGGTATTACATCCGAATACGTCAGAACTTCTGGATTGTCAAGCCTTCCACCGGTGAGAGAATCCGAGCCTGGTGGCTGTTCAATGATTTGAAGGTCGGTCAGGAGAAATTCTTCCATACGCTCTTTCTTCACAAAGGTGAGTATGTCTATCTTGCCGGCAGCCGGATCAAAAACTCCGATGGTGTTCCGGAATTGCAGATTCTCATATGCTTCAATCGGCCCGAGGAGGCGATTTTGACATACAAAAAACGATGGGAGATAGAAACGGCCTTTAGAGCCATGAAATCTTCCGGCTTCAACATCGAGGATACCCATATGCGTGATATGGACCGCATCGCAAGACTTGTCGCGATGGTCTGCATGGCTCTTGTATGGGCGTATCTCGTTGGTGAACATAAAGATATAAATATTAAACCGATAAGGATTCTGAAACATGGAAGAAAGGCAAAGTCGCTTGTCAAATATGGATTGGAAGAGATTTCGACCATACTTATGCGTCCGACTTATACCCCAAAATTCGATGTTTTCAAATTTTTGTCATGTACTTAATCTGCCGGTGTAAAAATCTCAGGATTTTTATCTAAATTTGTTTCCGATTAAATAATTCTTAATCATCAAAACTAATTGTCCGGATCAGGACTAATCCTATCATGAAAAATCGCAACATATTAATCTTCTTTCTAATATTGCTTCTATCGTGTCTACCCTCCGCGGCATACAATATGAGGCAATCTTCCAATATCGAAGGGTTATCCAACAGTGCCATCCTCTCAATGTGTCGTGACGACAACGGTTTCCTCTGGATCGGCACCTGCGACGGAGTGAACATCTCAGACGGCACTTCGATATACCCCTTTTCACAACTATTCCCGGGACAGACACTATCCGGCAACGTGATCGAGACTATCGTAAACGGCGACAACAACATAATGTGGGTGCTGACCAACCACGGTCTTAACCTTGTGGATACCGAAAGCCGCACCATCACCACCTATAGCTGGTTCGGAGGACAGGAGCTTATGGCAATCGACGACGACGGGACTCTCTTCATCATGACCGAAGACTCCAAGATACATCTCCACAGACGTAAGGCTGACGGAGACTTCTTAATCGGCGGACAGTCCGCCATACCGTTCAATAAGACAAAAAGCATCAGAATCTGTGGCAACAATCTCCTCATCTTCGCTTCCGACGGCATATACTATCTCCCGATCGAACACAATTCCAAGGGTGAAGCCCTCAAAATCGGGAAAACAAGCCGGCATATCGACATCCCGATAAATTTCGCCCAGACCAATCATGACGAAATGTTTATAGTCGACGACAAGGGAATCCTCTTTGAGATCTCTCCGGAAGGGAATCTCAGCAGAATAACCGATCTCTCACAGTATATCGCACAACGCGGACACATCTCCCACATAATTAGAAACAATCAGGGTAACTACTACATCTCTTTCAGCACGGAGGGTGCGATCAGGATCTCGAAAAACGACAAATATGAATTTCAGGCAACCAATCTCAAGATACCCGTCGGTGTCTTCTGTCTGGAGAAATCAAAAGACCAGAACGTGGTATGGATCGGATCCGACTGCCGCGGAGTATACACAATCTGGGACGATCTTTACAACGTCCGTTCATTCGATTTCAACACATTCGGCAACAAAATATCGAATCCCGTGAGATCCATATTCGTCGACGACAAATCCAACATCTGGCTCGGCACTAAAGGCGACGGCATATTGAGAGTGGAGGGTTTCGACGACTCAAGGAGCTATCAGAATTTCTCTGAAAGCACGCTATACACATCATTCAACAGCGACCTGCGCCATAATTCGGTATTCGCATTCGGGAAAAGCAAACGCCCGATATTATGGATTGCCACGGAAAACGGTCTTAACTACTACAACTATGCCGATAACCGCATACACAAGGCTGACCTCGGCAAGGAGATCAAATTCATGCACGGCGTGGTGGAGTCAAACGACTCAACACTATGGATGTGTACCTTGGGCAACGGCATCATAAAGGCCCGGATATCCGGCAACAGCGATCACCCGACGCTCTCCGACATAAAGATCTACTCTCTCGACAACGGAGAGTTCTCATCAAACCAATTCTTCTCAATCACTATCGACGAGAAAGGCGACCTGCTCTTCTGCAACCGCGGGCGAGGGATGTATCATCTGAAGAACGATTCCCTCTGCTCTATTCCGCTGCGTGGGAAATACTCCACCAATGCAATCTACGACGTGTTTGACGCGATAAAGAGCGATTCAATACTTTGGCTCGGCACCGGAAACGGTCTGCTCAAGATGGATAAAGACGGGGAGAAACATTTCTTCGGTCCGCAGTATGGATTCACCAACAACACCATCCACGAGATGATACGCGACAATGATGGTAAGATCTGGATCTCCACCAACGACGGTCTAATACGCTATAATCCGGAAAACGATGAGACTCTGAAATATGGCAGAAACTATGGCATAACCATCTCAGAGTTCAGCGATGGTGCCAGTTTCTCCACGCCCAACACCCTTATATTCGGAGGAATAAATGGCATCGCAACCGTAAGCCGCAACAAGAGATTCCTAAACCACAAGCCGTTCGCCCCCTCCCTTCACCTCCTCTCAATAAGCATCTCGGGCATTGACGTGCCCCTGTCGCAGCATTTCGAGCAGAAGAAGAATATCGGATATCTCCGATTCAATCATGACCAGAACCATTTCTCCCTCACCTTTGCAGTGCCCGACTTCATCAACGGCGAGAACTATACCTACTATTACTCGATCGACGGGCATGACTGGATCAACAACGGCAGCAACCCCACCATCTCATTCAACCAGATGAGCTACGGCAATTTCAGTCTGAAGGTGAGATACCTCAACCGGGCATCCGGAGTGGAGAGTGAACCCTATTCGCTCAACATAATGGTAATCCCGCCATGGTATCTGTCTGATCTGGCTAAAGGATTCTATCTGCTGATTATAATCAGTGCTCTATTCTACGCCGCACGCATGTATCTGCGTCGGCAGCGTGAGCGTCAGGAGGAGGCTATGTCCCGACTCGAACAGACCCACAAGGAGGAACTGTATGAGGAGAAACTTCGCTTCTTCACCAACATAACCCACGAGTTCTGCACTCCGCTGACCCTCATCTACGGTCCGTGCGAACGTGTGCTGACGTATCCCGGTGCGGACGACTACGTGAAGAAATACATCAATCTTATCCGGATGAACACCGAGCGTCTTAACAATCTCATCCAGGAGCTTATTGACTTCCGCAGGACAGAGACCGGACACAAGACCCTCAAGATTCGCGAGACCGACATTTCCCGCCTGTGTTCCGACATAATGACCTCTTTCTCCGAACTCTCTGACCGCAACAACATCACCTTCGTGAAGGATTTCCCTGCAGATATGCTATGGAACAGCGATTTCGGATGCCTGCGCAAGGTAATCACCAACCTCATATCCAACGCCTTCAAATATACATCACCGGGTGGCACCATAAAAGTCAGCATGAGAATGGCAGACAATAAACTGACCATCAGCGTCTACAACACCGGCAAAGGTATTCGCGAGGAGGATAAGGAGAGGATATTCAACCGCTACAGCGTGCTCGACAACGTGGAGGAGAACGCCGTCAAAGGTCTGTCTCACCGCAACGGTCTCGGCATGGCGATATGCCACAGCATGGTCGACATGCTGCGTGGCTCGATAGAGATCAACAGCGAAGTGGGGAGCTTCGCCGAGTTTGTGGTGACTCTCCCATATCTGGAGACAAACAGCAGCAACGACACGGAGAAGAATCCGGAGAAGGAGAATATCCCGACCGTGGCACCCGAGACTGAAACAACATCAGATATAATCGCCACGAAAAAGCCTGACGCCGATGGGAAAGACACTATCCTCGTGATCGATGACAACACCGAGATTCTGACGCTTCTTGCCGACTCGCTTTCCGACTATAACGTAATCACCGCCGAGAATGCGGAAGAGGGTCTGAACATCATCAAGGAATCCGCGCCCGACCTGATAATATCCGATATAATGATGCCCGGCACCAACGGCATGGACCTTACCCGACAGATCAAACAGAACCGCCACACGATGCACATCCCGCTCGTGCTCCTCTCTGCAAAGAACAGCACCGACGAGAAAGTCGAGGGTATCGAATCCGGTGCCGACGCATATATCGGCAAGCCGTTCAGCATATCATATCTGAAGGCTGTGGCAAAACGTCTCCTCGAAAACAGGAATTACCTCAAGGAGTATTACAATTCGTCGGCAAGCGTGTTTGAATACAACAAGGGGCAGCTCATACATAAGGAGGACAAGGATTTCATCGACTCCATATCCGCCTTCATCGAGACGCATATCGACGACAGCTCGCTCTCCCCCGACCATCTGGCAAACCACATGAAGATAAGCGTGCGCAACCTTTACCGCAAATTCAAGGATCTCGGACAGGTGCCCCCAACGACTTCATCAAGAGCCAACGTATCAGCTATGCCGCAAAGCTGCTGCTGACTACGTCGCTCACCGTGCAGGAAATCATCTACCGGAGCGGCTTCACCAATCGCTCGCATTTCTACAAGGAGTTTGACAAACGCTTCTCGATGACTCCAAAGGATTACCGCACTGCCAACACGCAGAAAGACTACTCCCTTTCGGAATAGGCTTCATGCTGTGCCGGAGAATGACAAATCTGTATACACTTTTGCATTTTCCGACCTCGCAACAGCAATGTCACTGACAGCGACATATTATACAGATACTTATTTTAATTTTGCATCAAAATGCAAAAAACTATCTGACAACATTATGAATAAGTATTTTTTTCCGATAGCAGGACTCTTCCTGTCATCAATGGCTTTTCCGGCTCATGCAGCCGGAAGCGGTGTCTGCGTGCCTGACAATGTGAAGACCAACTCCAGTAAGGGCGACTATAAATGCTGCCGTCCGGCAAAATCTGAACGTCTGTTCCATTCCGAGGCGGTGGAGAAAGAGATAAAGCGCGTGAAATCCATGCTCACCAATAAGAAGCTGGCGTGGATGTTTGAGAACTGTTTCCCCAACACCATCGACACCACCGTACACTTCCGCGTGGGCGACGACGGCAAGAACGACACTTTCGTATATACCGGCGACATACACGCGATGTGGCTCCGCGATTCCGGTGCTCAGGTGTGGCCCTACGTGCAGCTCGCAAACTCCGACCCTGCCCTGAAGGCAATGGTGGAGGGCACGATACGCCGCCAGTTCAAATGTATCAACATCGACCCGTATGCCAACGCCTTCAACGACGGACCGACCGGAGGAGAATGGATGTCCGACTTCACCGACATGCGCCCCGAAGTGCACGAAAGGAAATGGGAGATCGACTCTCTCTGCTATCCGGTGCGTCTCGCCTACGAATATTGGAAAGTGACCGGCGATGCATCCATTTTCGATGAGGAATGGATTGAGGCTATCGAGAATATCCTTGCCACATTCACCGACCAGCAACGCCGCGACTCTCGCGGTAAATACTCGTTCCGCCGAAAGACCGACCGTGCGTTCGACACCCTGAGCAACGACGGCATGGGCACCCCCGTGAAGCCATGCGGTCTGATCGTGTCGAGCTTCCGCCCTTCAGATGATGCCACCACCCTTCAGTTCCTCATTCCGTCCAACTTCTTTGCCGTGTCTATCCTGCACAAGGCTTCAGAGATTCTCAACACCGTAAACCATCGTAAGGATCTCGCTGACCGCTGCGACAGTCTGGCCAAGGAGGTGGAACTCGCACTGAAGAAACATGCCACCTACAATCACCCCGAATTTGGAGAGATCTATGCCTTCGAGGTTGACGGGTTCGGCAACCATTTCCTGATGGACGACTCCAACGCACCCAGCCTCCTCTCACTCCCCTATCTGAGCGACGTTGACGTCAACGACAAGGTATATCAGAATACTCGCCGTTTCGTATGGAGCGACAGCAACCCCTACTTCTTCAAGGGGGTGGCTGGCGAAGGCATCGGTGGTCCGCACGTGGGCTACGACATGGTGTGGCCCATGAGCATCATGATGAAAGCGTTCACAAGCACCGACGACACCGAGATCATCAACTGCGTGAAGATGGTGATGGACACCGAGGCGGGTTTGGGCTTCGTTCATGAGTCATTCCATAAGGATGATGCCGCCAACTTCACCCGCCCCTGGTTTGCCTGGCAGAACACACTCTTCGGCGAGCTTATCCTTAAACTCGTCAACGAAGGCAAAATAGATCTTCTAAACTCAATCTGATGAAAAAACTGATTTTTCTGCTCCTGCTGTCGCTGACCTTAGGAGCTTGTTCAAAGAAGGCGGAATCGACAGCCGAATTTAACGTGGCAACCTACAATCTGCGTCAGCTCAACCGTGGCGACTCCGCAGCGGGCAATGGCTGGGACCGCCGTCACCCCGTGGTCGCATCCCTCATCAAGTTCCACGGATTCGATATATTCGGCACCCAGGAGGGTTTCAAGTCGCAGCTTGAAGACCTGAAACGTGATCTTCCCGGCTACGACTATATCGGCATCGGACGCGAGGACGGTAAGGATGCCGGCGAACATTCCGCCATATTCTACAATACCGACATATTCTCGCTCGTCGACAAAGGTGACTTCTGGTTGTCGGAGACTCCCGACAAGCCGGGACTCGGCTGGGATGCAGCCTGCCCCCGCATCTGCTCATGGGGTAAGTTCATCCACAAGCCCTCCGGCAAGGAGTTTATCTTCTTCAACCTCCACATGGATCACATCGGCACGCAGGCACGCGTGGAGAGTGCGAAACTCGTGAAGCAGAAAATCGGGGAGATCGGAGCCGGATGTCAGGCATTCGTCACGGGCGACTTCAACGTTGACCAGACCAACGACTCTTACTTCACGATCACCGACGGCGGCACGCTTGCCGACTCCTACGAAACGGCAGCATTCCGTTACGCGCCCAACGGCACGTTTAACGACTACTCCACCGACAACTTCACCGAAAGCCGCATCGACCACATCTTCGTGACCCCTGACGTAGAAGTGACCAAATACGGTGTCCTGACCGACACCTACCGCACGCCGGAGCAGACCGAATCCGTTTCCGCCACCGACGCACCCAAGGAGATTGAGTTGCAACGCTACGTAGCGCGCACCCCCTCCGACCACTTCCCCGTCATGATCCACGTCAAGATCTGACCCCACAACGAAATCCATCGTAACATATAGCACGAAGAAATCAAAGAAAAGAAAGAAATTTATTAATTTTTAAAGAATTAAAACAAAATAATTTCCTTCTTTTCTTTTATTTCTTCGTGCCATATTATTCTTTTGTTTCTTCGTGCTATATTTTATTCATGCGATTATTATTAATTCGCAAGAAATTTTTAAAGATCTGATTTATCAGTAGCCTCGTTATTAAATATTCGTTTGAGATCTTTGTTTTCAATGAGATAGATTGAATTAAAATTGACAATATAACCAATATAAAGATTTTTGAGATGAAGATAATTAATGAGTTGTTTGTAATGTAAATTCGTCAACTCTTCTACGCTTTTCAATTCAATAATAACCTTATCTTCCACAAGGATGTCAAGAACATAAGCGTTCTTAATTTCCATTCCCTTATACACTACGGGCACCTTCACCTTACTCTTGACTTTCAAACCCCGCAATTGAAGTTCTCTCACCAAAGCTTGATGATAACATTCCTCCAGCAAACCACATCCAAGCATCTTATGCACTTCATATATGGCTCCACGTATGATGTATGTCAATTTATGACCGCACATAAATCTATCAATTAATATTTTATCACAAAAGAACTACAAATAAAATAAATAACCAAATAAAATTAAGACAAAATACAAAAGAATTTCTGTTGTAGCATTTAACACGAAGAAACAAAAGAATTTAAAGAAATTTTATTATTTAAATAATTTCTTTCTTTTCTTTGATTTCTTCGTGCCATAATTTATTCGTACAGTTTTTTCTTAATGCATTTTTATTAAGTACATGACAAAAATTTGAAAACATCGAATTTTGGGGTATAAGTCGGACGCATAAGTATGGTCGAAATCTCTTCCAATCCATATTTGACAAGCGACTTTGCCTTTCTTCCATGTTTCAGAATCCTTATCGGTTTAATATTTATATCTTTATGTTCACCAACGAGATACGCCCATACAAGAGCCATGCAGACCATCGCGACAAGTCTTGCGATGCGGTCCATATCACGCATATGGGTATCCTCGATGTTGAAGCCGGAAGATTTCATGGCTCTAAAGGCCGTTTCTATCTCCCATCGTTTTTTGTATGTCAAAATCGCCTCCTCGGGCCGATTGAAGCATATGAGAATCTGCAATTCCGGAACACCATCGGAGTTTTTGATCCGGCTGCCGGCAAGATAGACATACTCACCTTTGTGAAGAAAGAGCGTATGGAAGAATTTCTCCTGACCGACCTTCAAATCATTGAACAGCCACCAGGCTCGGATTCTCTCACCGGTGGAAGGCTTGACAATCCAGAAGTTCTGACGTATTCGGATGTAATACCGTATGCGACGGCTGTTGAGCCATCCTGTCCATTCCTTTCCGATGAACTCGCGGTCTGCCACAAGGCAGTCGATGCATTCCGCTCCGAAAAGACGGATAAAACGTTCCATAATTTTCTTGCGTTCTTCCCAGTTGGAGTTGCCACGTTTCGGAAGAAGGCTGAATATCAAAGGGAAGGCAATCCCTTTATAGGTTATGCCCAACATAAGGATGTTTATATTGAACTCCCCGAACTTCCAGTTGGTCCGGTCCATGCTCAGCACAAGACCGGTCTTGACAGGAAGCAGCGAGAAAATCATACGGGCTATGATGTCAAGGTCAAGTACATACTTGGCAAAGAATCTTTGGAGCCGTCTGAGGTTGGAATCCTTGTCTACAGCCGTAGGCATCGCATCAGCCAGTTTGTGGAGGCTGACAGTCTGCACCACACAGAGTGCATGGAGCAGCAACGCCATGAGTTTTATGCGTGCCAAATTCATACTTTGACCAAAGTGCTCTTGCATAATCGGGAGGATTTGGTTAACTTTGACCGAGTCCTTGAAATTAGTAGTTTTCATGAGAAAAAGCGTCCAAACTTTTCCTTTAAATTACTAATTTTCAGGGACTTTTGCAAATTTAATCGACTAAAAATTAAGTGTTTAACAGCATAAATTTAATTTTTGTCATCTACTAAAGGATGTAATACAAATACATATTGTGAGGGAGCACATTGCGGAAATTGTGTGGCTCAGTGTGGAGGTACAGTGACACCACCTCCTCCCTCAACAAAACCTGATGAAACGTGATTTTTATACATGGACAGCTAATGAGAGCATTGCCCGGCGATAAAGTAGAGGATTGCTTGCATACCCTCTGCCTTATCGCCGAGACTCTCTTTTTCACGATTACTTATTTTTACGATTCCTTAAATTAAATTTTACGTATTGTCTATGAAACCAAGTATTTATAACCAATTTGTAGATGATGGGGATAAGGTTATTGTCTAGGGTGTTCAGTTAGTTGTTCCGTATTCAGCTCACTTTTTTAAGTGTTTCGGTTCTATCTTTCACCCAATTGCGGGATAGATTGGCCTTGGCCCAGTCATCTATCTCCTTAAGTTTAACATTGGCCAAGCGTACTTTGAAATCTTGTTCATCAGCGACTGAATAGTCGATTGTCTTTGGATAAAGCGGTAACATCAGAATCATGGATGTGAAACCATACAGTTTGTTTGGCGACATCTTTGATTTTAGAATGCCGAAATCAGACTCGATTATGTCAGACGACATGTTCTGTGCATTGTTGGTCAGATGTAGTAGTTTGGCTTCCTTTTTCAGATAGTCAAGCATACGTAATCCCAGAGTAGCCCTGCGGTTGTTAGCGTTTCCAATTACATGCAAGATGATGTATTGTGAGCATTCACGATAGGTCTTCAAGCAAAATCCACGGGTCTTGCATATGGTTTCCACATGTCTGATCGCGTCGACATCCACGGAGAGTTCCTCAAGCAGTCCACGATAATTCTCAAGGAAACAGAAAGCGTCCTTCGCCTTTTGCTCCAAAGAGTCCATATTGGTCAGCATGCGATTACCCCATTCCACCCAGTCGGAGAGGTTCATGAACCTTGCAATCGCCCTCATGTTTGGAGGAAGAAGCCATGCAATGTCCGTCAAATGATATTGAAGGCGTATCTTCCCAAGCTTTTGAGTAAGGCTCTTAAACTCTTCATCCTCAGCATAGACGGTCTTCATGCAGTTAGCAAGCGTATGACTTACGTCAAGATGCTGTGGAACTCCTGCCAATGCCATTCCGCCTTTCAAATTGTGACCTCCGTCGGAGACTCCATACTCAGGGCTGTGCCCTGCTTTTGCGGCTGCGCGCTCAATGGCATCCTTCACATCATCCTTGGTGTTGGAGTCCGCAACACGCATATCCAACACTGTCGCGTCAGAATGTCTCAAAGCTCTTCCAGGATGCTTCGACGGGATGCCGAGAGTCAGCAGAAGTTTCTGTCGGTTGACCGTGAGGCTTTCGTCCTGAATTATGGCATAGGCCTCATCGCGGCTCTTGTCATCGTCATAGACAGACAGGCCGAGCTTGAGCATCCAGTTACGCACAGTGGTATAGGACGGCGCCTTCCCGCAAGTGCCACCGAGAACATCTTCAAAGGTCTTCAGTATCTCGACCACAGTGCGCAGGCCGCATGAAGTCTTGACATATATGAAGACACAGAGCAGTACTATTTGGATTGAGTATCGATGTCCTTCAACCGGGTCAAAATGCGCGACCATTGTTCTTTGCTGAACACTGGCTTCGGCTCTTCTTTTTTTTTGAGTTCCTTGCGCATCTCGTCCATCTTGGCTTTGGCGGCCACGATTTTAGCGTTGGCAGCCTGCTTTTGAGCCTCAAGTTTGCCTTCAAGTCTGGCAACCTCCTTGCGAAGGCGCTTCAGCTCCTCTTCCGGGGTCTCCTGACTATGCTTTGAGTCTGATTTTCTCATCATTTTTCGCATCTTAAATAGTTGTTTTTTTAGACTGTAAAGATACTAAAAATTAATGAATTATCCAAATTTTCAATGTACTATTTCGTCTCTGAAAACAAGAATTTCCAGCACGTGATTTTTATGTAAAATCCGGTGTTCTGGATGCCGTTTTTCGGAACGTCAAACTGAACACCCTAGTTATTGTCTTTAATGGTATTACAGAGAAATTTTTTGAAATAAAATCCACACATCTTCCTGTATATAAGGATTTATTATCTAATTGCCATCTGTATGGTGATGAGGTCAAGCCATTTATAAATAGGATGTATGACGAGGGTTTCGTTGTTGAAGATGATATGGATGAGCTGGTCCGTCTTGAAAAAAAAATGACTATATGGTCAAGGGAGGATCAATATTATCTCATGATCCTCCCTACCTATCAGTGTAATCTAAGGTGCTGGTATTGTGTCCAGGATCATGAGAACCTGTGGATGTCCGACGAAGTTTTTAAGAGAATTAAGAAACGTATTGTCTCCAAATTGAATGATCCTTCAATAAAATCTTTCCATCTGTCATGGTTTGGGGGTGAACCTCTGCTGTCTTTTGACAAGGTGGTCATGATGACTTCTTTTGCGAAGGATTTGGCTTGTAAACTTGATAAAAGTTTTAGTTGTGCAATTACAACAAATGGCATTTTGCTTGACCCTCACAAAATAGAGATACTCAGGCAGTGCGGGGTAGACAGTTATCAAATAACCATTGACGGTAAACAATCATACCATGATGCTGTCAGAAATCTTCCCAATGCATCATCATTTGATATCATACTGAAAAATGTGGATGAGATTGCAAAACATACACACTGCACACTAAGGTTTAATTACACCCATGAAAATCTTCATCCTGATGCAGTAATTCGAGATATAGATGATAGGCTTTCTCAGGGAAGCAGAAAAAACATCACGTTCATGCCTTATAAAGTTTGGCAAGAAGCATCCCAGTCTATCAGTCAAGAGGATATAGACAGGCTTTATTATAAAGCGCAGCTTATTGGTTTGACTCCAAAGCTTCCAAGATCCGGAACATGTTATGCGGATCAGAAGCATTTTGATTGTATTTTCCCGGATGGGAGAGTGGAGAAATGTGATAATAATCCTATTGCTACGACTAAAGGAACCCTTACCGACAATGGTGATATTATATGGGAGGGAGGTATTCCCGCTTCCCATATTCCCGTGCATAAGGTTGAAGATACCGAGTGTTCCAATTGTGGATATTTCCCTATCTGTGGAGGACCATGTGAGCCTAAAAGAAATGAGATGTTTAAAAATTATGGCAAGTTAATTTGTCAATATGATGATAAGGACAAATACATGCGCGATATAATAAGAAATATCGTAAAGAATTCAAAGCAAATTAAAAATGTAATTTCCCAAAGAGAAGAAATGTGATGACGCATATAAAGAAACTTACCAACTTGCTTCTGGTTACCCTTATTTTGTTTGGCCATAACGTCGGAACCCCTGCAATCCCTCGTGAATGCGTGCTGAATCCGGACACCCTGACGCAGGCATTGCCGCAAGACACACTCCCGGAATTGACGGTGGAGAAGAGCGTGGTTGAACATAAGGGAAAGACCGACACCTATCTCATAACAAAGGAAATGAGGGGGGATGCCCGCGAAGCCGGGGATATCCTTGGGAAAATATCAGGCATGCACTATAATCCGCTCACCAAGGCTCTCTCCTATCTCGGATCAGGGAATGTCAAGATTCTTGTTGACAGTCTTGAGAGAGATGATGATTATATAAAACGGCTTAATCCGGACAGATTCATAAAGGTGAACATAACCAATTTCCCGTCAGGAAAATATAGTGGCTATGATGTTGTGGTCAATCTTGTCACAAAGCCGCTCTACGTGGGATATGACGGTGTCGTTCTTGGAGAGACACGCATACGCCCCGGCCACAATAATGGCAAAGGCAGAGATATTTCATACTGGAGAGGAATCGTGCAGGCCACTTATACAAGGGAAAAATGGAATTTTGCATTCTCGGGTTATGACAACGGAGGGCAAGAGGCAGAAAGACGATGGGGGGAGGAGGTGTTTCCTCTCAACAATTATTACCGTAAGAATCTTAAGACGGATTATTCCGATCCCAATTACGTCTCACATTCCAATACGGCAAACTTCTCCCTATGGACAGACTATAAGATCTCCGACAGCCATTCGTTGTCGCTGGGATTGTTTGCAAACCCGTCTTTCTCAAAAAATGTCAACCGCAACATGATCATATCCGGCATTCCGGAAGAAACGGCCACGGAGGAATTGCAGACAAAACGGAACTCCGATCATGGCTCTTTTGCACGTGCGGCAATTCTGCAGTACAGAGGAAAGGCCGGCCTGTGGTCGATCGATGCCTCTGCCCAATATACGAGAACCTCTGTCGACAGACTTTCATCTGTGGAACGGAGCAGTTTCAGGATTGAGGACAACAGGCATCTCGCCAATGATTTCGTATGGGGGGGGATAGACCTGTCGAGGAGCTTCCTTGATTCAAGACTCGGTCTTACACTTTCTGACCACGCCACATGGACACGTTATACGGAGAAGGGAATTCCCGACGGCAATCTTCTCACTTCAAGCAAGGATTTCAGAAACGCCCTCACAGCCGGCATACAATACAATCCGGCATGGAATTGGGGAATAGGAGCCGATATAGGCTTCAATATAATTAATTCCAGTTACGCTGACGGCAAATCCACCAATGTCACTCCCAGATTTGGCCTTAATGCCATGTGGTCATCCTCAAAGGTGATGGTCAGGCTGAACTATACGGCCTCCACCTTCTATCCCACCTTGGCTCAGCAGCAAGACTTCGGACGTTTCACGGACTCCCTGATATATTCGGCGGGCAACCCCAACCTCAAGCCCAACCTCTATCACAGGATCAGCGCCATGGTCAACATACTGAGGAATCTGACGATAAGCGGGGAATATTGTTATTCTTCAAATATGATTTATAATATTGCCGGAACCCGGGAAGGTGTGAGGCCTGACGGAATCAATGGATATTATGTGGCTTTCCAACCACATAACGGAAGATTGTCCAACTGGAAAGCCAACGTGACATACAACAAGACCTTCAACAGGAAATGGACTGTGTCAGTATCTGCAAGTGTCGATGGCCGGCGGACAGTCTATGAGAATGAGAGGAAGTCAAGGATCCTTCCATCATATAACTGGTATCTCATGTATAATAGCGGCAGACATGCCTTTCAGGCCTATCTGAGCAGCTCATTGGAAAGTGGTCTCGCCATATCACCACAAAGTGTATCCTGGACAAGAAGCGACAGTTATGCCCTGTCGCTTGTAAAATTCCTTTTCTCACACCGTCTTCAGATCGTTGCGATGTGGACAATGCCGATACACATGATAAAGAGATCAAATCGCTCAGAACTCATCTCCAAGGGATATCACAGGATGTCTGAGAACGACCGGTACAGGCGTGATGACAACCAGATCAATCTCACTCTTGTATGGAGATTCCAAGGTGGTAGCAAAACAAGGAGTTATTCGCGCAGGAACGAATCAATAAACATATATTGAGCCGAATATCAACGGTAGTTGGTAATGCCTATACCACAGCATATACATTTGTAAGATGGAGTGCATACGTCCGAGGGACTCGATGCAATGCGGTGTGGCGGCTATACCCTTGATTTTATCGGGCAATATTGCCACGCCACCACGGAGGGTGTCTCCATGCTCGGTATATCACAGGCGGCAAAGTGGTGGAGACCGGGAACCACGACTCCCTCATCGAAAGGAAAGGGGCATACTACAATCTCGTGAAGAACCAGCTTGAATTAGGCAACTGATATGAAGACAGATACAGATAGTAAGACAGATATGGCAACTGAGAAGAGAACAGACAAGACGGTTGGGACGGGGGATAAGGACAGCCATGACAACATCGAGCTTCGCTCGGAGAAGGTGAGGGAATAACTCCGTGCTCTCCGTGCTCTCCGCAGTTGAATCCTCCACAGATACCGCTCGTTAAATTAAACCACCTAGAGCGGAGACCACGGAGATTTTTTTAAGATTCATTACCTTTCGCCGTATATACCTCCCGGTCACGGAGGATGGATTGCATGTGGTCTATAGCCCAACCAAAAAGGGCATTCAGATGAGGCATCAATGACGCTGCACGTTCCGTAGACTGATACTCCACTCTTGGTGGGACCTCTGCGTATGCCTTTCTGACGATGAAGCCATCCTGTTCAAGCGTCCGGAGTGTAGACGTGAGCATCTTCTGCGATATATCCGGAATGGCACGCTGCAGTGCCTTGAAGCGCATGGGATCGTTTTGCTGCGACAGTGTGTAGAGCACAAGCAACGACCATTTGTCGGCAATGCGGGCAAGCACATTGCGTATCGGGCATTCCGGTGAAGTCAAGTCTCTAATGAATACAGGGTTCGTCATATTGGCTTAAGGTTTATATCCGACTACAAAAATAATAATAAATATCCTATACTCCTAATCCGACTTGCAGCTCACAAGTTGCGCTATGTTAAAATTCATAAAATATTAATATTAAAAAAGATTGATAATTAGCATTACTAACCTCGACGTAACCAATCCACATTTCTGTACCTTATTGCATAGTAATTCTTGTCATTATAATTTTGCGGCAGAAAAATTTAGTAATTACAAATCAAGACACAATCATGAGCAATTATTCAAAAATCAACTTACCCTCCGACGCACGTGTAGAACTCCATGACGCACTTGGTCTGACCGGTGCGGAAGTTTCCGTAAATTCCCTTCCCGCAGGTGCACAGGTGCCTTTCGTTCATTCCCATAAGCAGAATGAGGAGATATATGCCATCCTATCCGGGAGCGGCGTGATGACGCTCGATGGTGAGAATGTGCAACTTAAAGCCGACGATTGGTTACGCGTGGCGCCGGAAGTGAAACGTCAGCTTGCTGCATCTGATAACGAGGACATATCCTACATCTGCATTCAGGTGAAGGAAGGTTCTCTTGAAGGATTCACCATGACAGATGCCGTAATCTGACGATTGATAAATCATCATATAAACTGAGCCTGTACTTTCCCACACAGTACCGGCTCAGTTTTTATAGTCTGTAATCCTGTTTTCAGATCTCATTTGTAGAGGATGAACTCAATTTGACAACAATAAGAATTTTATGGTTGCGTTTATTGTTTGTGAGTGCATTCTGTGTAAAATCCCGTTATACTTCTTTCCGTCGTCTGCTGACCGCGGCGGTGATAGTGTGCATGTTGCCGTCTTGCAGCACGAAGAAAAATACTCCCGCTTCGCGCAACTGGCAGGCGTTCACAACTCGTTATAACGTCTATTTCAACGGCTCAGAACATTATAAGGAGACTCTAAAGGAGATGGAGGATAAATATGAGGACGACTATTCCCGCCTACTCCTCACCCATCCCGCTGAAGCTCGCGCCGACTCCAAAATGCCACAACCTTCAGGTGATTTCAAACGCACCATCGAGAAGATGCAGAAGGCAATACAATTGCACTCCATATCAAAGAAACCCAGAAAACGCTCCTCATCGCCCAAAGAGAAGGCTTTCCGTGAACGCGGTGAATTTAACCCTTTCCTCCACAACGCCTGGCTTATGCTTGGCAAGGCTCAATATCTTGACGGTGATTTTCTCGGTGCCGCCACCACATTCCTATACACTGCCAAACATTTCTCATGGCTGCCAGACGTTGTGACTGAGGCAAGGCTTTGGCAGGCACGATGCTATTGCGCACTCGACTGGACCTACGAGGCGGAGAATGCCTTGCATCCCGTAAAAGAGAAAGATCTTACCAACAAACAGCTTCGTCATCTCTATAATCTCGTGAAGGCTGACTATCTGATACGCACCGACCGATATGAGGAGGCAGTCCCTTGTCTGCGTGAGGCAGCCATGTCGGCTTCCGGAGCACAAAAAAACAGGCTCTGGTTTCTGCTCGGGCAGATATATGCCGCGCTCGACAGACGACCCCAGGCTTACGAAGCTTTCAAGAAAGCCGGCGCCGGTGCCGCCACTCCCCACCGCACAAAGTTCAATGCCCGAATAAAGCAGAGTGAGGTATATTCCGGCAACAACATACGCGGTGAAGTAAATTCTCTACGTGCAATGGCAAGATACGAACGCAACAAGGAGTATCTCGACCAGATTTATTATGCCATAGGCAACCTGTATCTCTCACGCAAGGACACAACAGAGGCAAAGAAGAACTACATCACTGCCGTAGAGAAATCCACGCGCAACGGAATAGACAAGGCTCTCGCCCAGATTGCCCTCGGCGGAATATACTTCGATGAAAGAGAATATGAGAAAGCACAGCCATGCTATTCGGAAGCCCTACCTCTGATACCCGATAACTTTCCCGACCGGAAAACCCTCGCCCTGAGAAGCGATGTGCTTGACGAGCTTGCCGTATATTCCGGCAACGTGCATCTGCAGGATTCCCTGCTCACTCTCGCTGCAATGACCCACGACGAGCAGGTGGCGGTATGTCAGAGAATAATCGACGACCTGATAAAGAGGGAGAAGGAGGAGAAGGAGAATGCCCAGCGTGAGGAGTATCTCGCGCAACAGGAGGGTAACAACAATCCCATTGATAATAAAGCCCCTGCCACACCCAATATCTCCATGAATACCGACAAATCATGGTATTTCTACAACAACATGACCAAGAATGCCGGAAAAACCGAGTTCCAGAGAAGATGGGGCGCACGTAAACTTGAAGACAACTGGCGGCGACGCAACAAGGCAAGTTTCTCTTTCGACGACGAGGAGACAAAACCTGATGAGGAGCTATCAGACGACATTTCATCTTTGCCAACTGATTCTATCGGTGCAGAATCCGACAACGATCAGCTCAAAGCTGACGACCCTCACAATGTGGAGTATTATCTGAAACAGATCCCATCCACTCCGGAAGAGATACAGAACGCCAACGACATAGTGATGGAAGGATTATACAACATGGGGGTGATACTGAAGGATAAACTTGAAGATTTCAATGCCGCACGCAAGGAATTTGAGAGGCTTGACAGCCGTTATCCCGATAATATCTATCGTCTTGACGTTTACTACAATATGTATCTTATGGCTGTCAGGGAGAATAACCAAAGTCTCGCCGAATCCTGGAGAAGAAAGATATTGGAGGATTTTCCGGATAGCCCTTACGGACAAGCGATGCGTAATCCGGATTATTTCGACAATCTGCGGCGTATGCACGATATTCAGGAGGAGATGTACAGCTCGGCATACAAGGCTTATCTTGACAACGACAACAGTGAGGTGCACAAGATGACCGCACGAATGGAGAAAGACTATCCCTTATCTCCTATCCTGCCTAAATTCGTGTTCATAGATGCGCTATCGTATCTGACGGAGGGTGACAACACCAAATTCAAGAATCGTCTGACAGAACTCCTTCAGAAATGGCCGGACACCGATATGACTGATATGGCATCGGGCATATTGAAGGGGCTGAACGAAGGACGCAAGCCTCATGCCGGATTGTCAAATTCAAGAGGCATGCTCTGGGAGACAAGACTCTCCGACCCCGGCTCTGAACTTGGAGAAAACGGTACGCCTGCCAATTTTGATTTCAATCCCGACGATCCGCACTATCTTGTGCTTGCATTCCCCACCGACTCCGTTAACGCAAATCAACTGCTGTATGACGTGGCGCGTTTCAATTTCTCATCTTTCGTGGTGAAAGACTTTGATCTCGAACCGATGCGGTTCTCCGACATAGGTCTGATTGTGGTGAAAGGATTCAAGAACCTCGCCGCTCTCGAGCACTACCGGAGCGTGATGGCAAAATCCGGATTCCGGCTCCCCGAGGAGGTGCGACCCGTCATGATCTCCAAACCGAATTTTGAACTTCTGCTCCGTGAAGGACGTTCTTTCGAAGAATACTTCCGCTCACGCGAGAACAACGATGCCTTAAAGGCGGAAGAGGATATACTCCCCAAAAACGACGCCCCGCAGGATGAGACTCTACTGCAAGAGGATGAAAATCCACAAGAAGAGGATGATCCGCAGGGAGACTTTTAAATTTCTCATACAACACGAAAAACCGAATGTAATTATGGATAAAATTCTCTGGGCTGACGATGAAATCGATCTGCTGAAGCCGCATATAATGTTTCTTAAAGCCAAAGGATATGACGTAGCCACCGCCTCTAACGGACGCGACGCGCTCGACATGCTGATGCACGAGAGGTTTGACCTGATTCTGCTTGACGAGAATATGCCCGGGCTCTCCGGGCTTGAGACCCTCTCCAAAATCAATCAGACTCATCCCGAAATTCCGGTAATCATGATCACAAAATCTGAAGAGGAGAACCTCATGAACCAGGCTATCGGGAACCAGATTGCCGACTATCTCATCAAACCGGTGAATCCCAACCAGATTCTGCTATCAATAAAGAAGAATCTTCACAGCAACGAACTTGTAGCCGCCCAGACCTCTTCCGACTATCAGCAGGAATTTCAGAAAATATCCTCTCTCATCAATATGGCGGATTCCATCGAGAATTGGATGGAGGTGTACCGTCAGCTCGTGTATTGGGAACTGAAACTTGCCGATACCGACACTGCCCTTGCTCAGTTGCTGTTGATGCAGAAGCGTGATGCCAACAGCAATTTCTGCAAGTTTGTGAAAAGAGAATATCAGGGATGGTTGCAGTCTGACGATCATCCTATGATGAGCCATGAGATATTCAAACGCAAGGTCTTCCCTCTCCTCGACAAGGGTGAGAAGGTATGCCTGTTCATAATCGATAATTTCCGTCTTGACCAATGGAAGGTGGTGATGCCGCTGCTATCCGAATGGTTTGATATGGATGAGGAGCTATATTCCTCAATCCTACCGACGTCCACCCAATATGCCCGCAATGCCATATTTGCCGGGTTAATGCCGTTGAAGATTAAGGAGATGTATCCCAACCTATGGGTGGAGGAGGATGAGGATGAAGGACTCAATATCCATGAGAGCGAACTTATACGCACCCAGCTTGAAAGATTCCGCAGGAAGGAGAAATTCTCCTACAATAAGCTCAACGACTCATCTGCCGGAGAGAAATTCCTCAACAAGATTAACCAGATAAAAGACGTGCCGCTCAACGTGGTGGTACTCAACTTTATCGACATGCTATCCCACGCCAGAACCGAGTCGAAGATGATCCGCGAGCTTGCAAATTCCGATGCAGCCTACCGCTCGCTTACGGAATCATGGTTCCGACATTCCTCTTCGCTCGACATATTCCGGCGCATCGCCGAGCTCGGTTACAAGGTCATACTGACCACCGACCACGGCACAATCCGTGTGGACAATCCGATAAAGGTGGTCGGCGACCGCAACACCAACACCAATCTGCGATACAAGGTAGGGAAGAATCTCAACTACAATCCCAAGCAGGTGTATGAGATGGCGGATCCAAAGAAGTTCGGTCTACCATCCCCCAACATCTCCAGCACGTATATCTACGCACTCAACGAAGACTTCTTCTCCTATCCCAACAACTACAATTATTACGTGCAATATTATAACGGTACATTCCAGCATGGCGGGATATCGCTTCAGGAGATGCTTGTGCCGATAATCACAATGTCGCCGAAATAATACCTCATTATGCGCAGATTGATGCCAATAGTCCTTGTGTCGATGATGTCTGTCACCCTATCCGCAACACACGGAGCCTACGACAGGCACACTGCCGTGTGCCGTATAGCCGAGAAGGCGGCTGCCGGCGACCCAAAGGCAATGTATGACCTCGCATACATGCACGACATTGGCTACGACACAATTCCGGTAGATTCCGCACGCTCCACCGCCCTATATCGTATGGCTGCACAGAAAGGGTATCTCCGTGCTCAGAATTATCTTGGGTTCAGGTATTTTAAGGGAGAGTTTGTCAACAGGAATGTCGACTCTGCCCTATTCTGGCTGTCAAAAGCTGCGGATGGTGGCGATATGTCGGCTGCCAATAATCTCGGCTACCTATATTTCGAGGGGAAAGAGGTGGAACGTGACTATCAAAAGGCTTTCAAATGGCTCTCTGCTGCATCTGCGGCAGGTGTGCCTCCGGCGCAATCCCTTCTTGCCGACATGCTGCGCATTGGTCTCACATCATCTCCCGACACTATTAAAGCCCTTGAGCTATATTCCGATGCTGCCTTACACGGCATAGCGGATGCTGACATAAAGATCTCTGAAATGATGGGACGCAAGTGGGTGACACTGCCGCCCGATTCTGCATTGTCCCTCGGATTGAAGTATTATACCCGTAACGCGCCAGTGACTGCCGTAAGGCTGTTTGAGAATGTCGCACACACAGGAAACCCTCATGCCCTTGCCCTATTAGGCGATGCTTATTCAAAAGGGCGTGGAGTAAGCTACAACCATCAGCTGTCAACCTCATATTTCCTTAAAGCGGCATTGGCAGGTAATCCGGCTGCACAATTCATAATTGCCGAACTTGCCGACATATTCCCCGATGCGATACCTGATTCCATACCACCTGCCGCATACTGGTATGAGAAAGCCGCTGAAGCGGGCATATCGGATGCCGGAGCAGCGGAAGAGGCTCTTATGAACATATCGGAATGACCTAAGCCGAATCATTCGCGGTTCAGCACGTTCAGCGCATTCCTCCTCATTCCGTCAAGTTTTGCCCTCTTCATAGCCGATCCCCTGAAAAATGCTGAGAAATCAGCCTGTGTCATTGCAGCGACATCCTCCGCACGAAGCGACATGATACCATCTTTGGCACGAAATTCCTCCATACCCGTAGGCTTGATTCCAACGTTATGCGGACACACCCTCTGGCAGACGTCACACCCGTAGAGAGTATGCTTGCCGGCATCACTGCGCATCACTTCGAGAGCATCCCCTGTCCAATCCCCACGGTGTTCAATTGTGAGATAATTCAGACATCTTCTTGAATCCACACTCCCGTCGGCATCCAATGCCTTGACCGGACAACTGCTGACACAAGCTCCACAACCTGCGCACAGAGCCTCTGTAGGCTCATCCGGAGCCACTGGAAGCGTCGTCAGCACTTCGGCAAGGAAAATATAGCTGCCAAAATTATCGACGATTACAGAGCCATTTCTGCCTAATCTCCCGATTCCGCTACGCAACGCCCAATACCGTTCAGCCAACGGCGCACTATCGACACATATCCTCCATTCCCCTCCATACGTATTGCGCAGACGCTCCACTGGCAGAGAAAGACGCCGTCTTATCACATCGTGATAGTCCTCTCCGTAGGCATAGCTTGCCACCACTGGAAGGCTATCATCCCGGAATCTCTCGGGTGCATAACTGAATGCAAGGCTTATCACCGTAGCGGCATTCTCAAGCACATTCCGAGGATCAAGTTTAAGCTCAACATGACGCCGCAGATATTCCATCCCGGCATGTTTCCCCTCCTCTATCCATTTTGAATATCTCGCGCTCTCCTCCTCGCTCACCGGCTCGGAACGGGCAAAGCCTACCGCCACGGCACCTGCCGATAGAAATGACTCGCGTATTTCCGTTTTTAGCCTATCCATCCCTATTTCCTTCCGAAATCCGCCGGAATCTCACCCCATCTGTCGGTCTGCCATTTCAGCACCTTGCATGGGAATTGATACGTGTGGAGCCATGTGACGGCACGTGCCATCAGTTCAAACACCTTTCCATTGCGTGGGGTGGTCTTCAGCTGAGTCTTTATCTTACCGTTTCTAACCCACGCCATACCTGACACAGAATCAGAATAGATATTGTGAAAACGTCCCTCCTTCGTCATCAATGCCATGGCATGGACGATTGCAAGAAACTCCCCGATATTGTTGGTGGCATCCTCAAAAGGACCTATCCTGAACAGAGTGCGCCCGGTCATAAGCTCCACACCCTGATATTCCATCTTTCCCGGATTGCCGAGGCAAGACGCGTCTACCGCCCAGGCATCAAGATCCACTTCCGGGTTAGTCATGTAGTCGGGCTGTCCCGGCTTGGGGAGCGCACGGCTGCTTGCCCCGGCAAGGAATCTGCCGAGGTCGCCGGCATCCTCCTTTTTTGAATACCTACGATAGGCTTCCGCCGCTTCCGCCGCACTCCCATAACCCTTATACACCGGATTAGGATATCCCTCCACCTGGTCGCGGGCATCTCCCCAGTCGTCATAGACTCCCGGATTATGCCCCTTGAATATCACATAATATTTCTTATCTTTTGCCAAAACGATATCCTCTAAAATATTATTCCTCTATGGTAACGCATTATCCCATTAGGGCTCCCTGCGATAGTCGTATCTGCCGCGCAAGCCCTCGAAATCATCCGGAGTGCGACGCAGGTTGTCTGTATCCACAAACGGATTATATGATGCACATATCCGCTCCATGCTTATGCCGTCGCCACCCGAATACGCACCCTCCAATCCCGATTTATCACATTCCACTCCGAAATGCTCCTCCACTGCCTCTATTGCCATACGTGTGGCACGTTGTTTACCTTCAAGCGAATATCCGGCTATATGCGGAGTGGCAACTGTGGCAAGACGCATTAATTCCAAATCGATGTTTGGCTCCCACTCCCAAGTGTCGATTATTGCCTTGGTCTTACCCTCTTTCAGATGTGATTTCCATGCCGCATTGTCAACCACCTCCCCACGGGCTGCATTTATCACGATTGCGCCTCTCTTGAGCATGTCAAGCTCACGTCTTCCCACGAGATGGAAAGTGGCATCCTCACAGTCTCTGGTCAACGGGGTATGGAAAGTGACGGCATCCGCCTCATTCAGGACCTGCGACAGGCTGAGATAACGCACATCTGAATAGCCCGCACGTTTACGCGGCGGATCACACACAAGCACACGGCATCCCAACCGGTTGCCCCAATCCGCCACTATACTGCCGATGTTGCCATAACCCACCACTCCGAGAGTGTCTTTCCTGGGGTCGAAGCCGTTACGTAGCAACACCGACCATACGTATTGAGCCACACCGGGAGCATTGCATCCGGCGGCATTCCTGACTGCGATGCCATTATCGCGACACCAGCCGAGGTCTATGTGATCCATGCCTATGGTAGCGGTGGCAACAAGACCCACCGACGAGCCCTGAAGAAGCTCTGCTCCGCAACGTGTGCGGGTGCGCACTATCAGGGCATCTGCATCCTTCACCATTTCACGGGTGATGGCATCAGGTGAAACATAACTGACGTCTGCAACCGATTCCATTCGTCCTCTCAAAAATGGAATCTTATCATCCGCTATTATCCTTATTTTTTGATCCATTAAGAGTCTCTTTTTATTGTTTATCCCGGACTACCCCCGTTGACTATCATCAATATGAAAAATATGACATACACAAATGCCGGAACTGCCACTGCTATCCATTCCCTACGCATGTGCCAGAGTGCACACAGGTTAGCCACCTGCACCGACACCGTGAAATACAGAGTGCCAAGATATGCGAGCATATTTGAGAAATCCACAAATATACACACCACACACACTACCCCGAGTATCGTTATCGTCATATTTAGCGCATTGACACGCGAATTGCCGGCATAAAGCTTTATGCTGTTGTTAAGGGCAAGAAGGGCTCCACAGAAGATTGCAACCCCGACGCTGACAGCAAGCACCACTATCTCAGACGCCTTCGCAAAGTCGCTGAACAGATTTGTGAACTCCGGCACGGTAAACCAATCCGGATGTATCAGACCAAGTCCGACACCTACCCAATAAGGCGCGACAAGTCCCATACATAATGCCAGGAATTCCTTTATGCGGAATGCCTTCATCATTATGGCACCCACGATATAGGCAACCGTCATAGGCAGGAACGCATACTGAAACATTGACCCAACGGAAAAGAATGTGCCTATGGCAAACATCGCCTGAGTGGCATTATGCGACTTGTACTCTCCAAAAAGTATCGACAATGCCAACAGATTGACCACACAGATCAGCGTAGACGAGGAAAGATAGTAGTTAAGCCACGGATTTGAGCCGGCAAGCACAAGGAACATTGCCGGGAGCACCGGTTGTGTCGAGCGTATGAAGTTATGCGTCCTGTTAAGGAAGAATCCGCCTGCCGCTATCGCGCCCAGAAGCACCGTATTGATCATCCACGATGAGATGGGGGGAATATTCCAGGTGTTGGGCGACGGAAGGCATATACCAAGCTCTCCGGTTATTCGTTCGGATGGGCGCAACATGAATGTGATTGCTGTCATGGCAAGCATCACCATGGCAGCAATCACGAGTCCTGTCTTTCCTATTCCTCTATATTGAGTACTCACTTATCTAATTTTTTCCTTTTTCAATCATCTTCCTCATTCTTCTTCCACCCTTTGCGCTGGCGCATGTGGACCGGATTTATGACTGTCGCTGATGATTCCGGAAGTCGCGGACCTCTTGAATTGGCAGGATTATACCCTTTTTTCTCCGGTTGACGATCGCGGTCGCCGCCTCGGTCAAACTTACGGTCGCCTCCTCGGTCAAACTTGCGGTCGCCACCTCGGTCAAACTTACGGTCACCACCCCGGTCAGACTTACGGTCACCACCCCGGTCAAACTTACGGTCACCACCCCGGTCAAACTTACGGTCGCCGCCTCGGTCAAACTTACGGTCGCCACCTCGGTTATTATCAAACGAAGGACGTCCACCACGCGGATTATCATCCCTCATCGGACGGAAGTTGTCGAAATCCTCATCATCCTCCCTGTCATAACGGTTGCGGGAAGCATTGTTGAAGCCTCTGTCGAAATCCCTGTCGAAACTGCGTTTCTTATCATCTCGGTTGAATGGCTTCTTCTTTTTACGATCATCTGCCATCCCTTTACCGCTATTGAATTTACGGGCCTGACGCTCCCAGTCATCATCAGATATATGACGCACCTTCTTCGGTCCCTGTTCCTTTCTTGCATCGGGATTGCTTATGCTGCCTCCTTCGGAACGGAACTCTGAATATTTACCGTCAAACATCACGTATTCACGAAGAGTACATTCCAGACTGCCATTATGAAGAGGAATCTTCACCGACGGCTTCAGACCGATTTCCGTAAACTGCTCCTCCTTATATCCGATAATCCATGCATGCCAGCCCTTGAAATACGTCTTTAGAGTGGTGCCTATGCTTCTGTAGAGCATATTGATATTCTCCGGACGAAGACGCTCTCCGTAGGGAGGATTTGTCACCAACACACCTTCCGGAGCATTGTCAGTCCAATCCGTCACAGATTTGCACTGAAGTTCAACCATATTGTCTACGCCTGCCGACTTTATATTCTTACGCGCTATGGCAATAGCCTCCGGCGATATGTCGCCGCCATAAATCTTATAGGCAAACTCACGTTCGGCAGAGTCATCGTTGTATATCTCCTCAAAAAGCTCCTGGTTGAAATCCGGCCATTTCTCAAACGCAAATTTATCTCTATAGATGCCGGGATTGATATTGGCAGCTATGAGTGCCGCCTCCACGAGGAATGTGCCGGAACCACACATCGGGTCAACAAAATCGGAGTCGCCTCTCCATCCGGTCTTCATTATTATGCCGGCGGCAAGCACCTCATTGATAGGAGCCTCTGTCTGCTCCACACGATATCCACGCTTGGAGAGAGGCTCTCCGCTCGAATCAAGTGATATTGTGACCCGATTATCGGATATGTGGACATTGAGCTGCACATCAGCACCCGTCAACCGTATCGACGGACGACGGTTATACTTATCATTGAAATGATCTGCAATGCCATCCTTCACCCTATATGTCACGAACTTGGAATGAGTGAATTCCGCGCTGTTCACTGTAGAGTCTATGGCAAAAGTGGAATCTACGGTCATGAACTGCTCCCAGTCAAGATCACGCACCTTGTCGTAGAGTTCATCAGTGGAATCCGCAGTAAACTTCACTATCGGCTTGAGAATCCTCAAAGCTGTGCGGCAGCATAGATTCGCACGATACATCAACTCGTTGTCTCCCTCGAATGTAACCATCCTAAGACCGATTTCTACGTTCTCGGCCCCTAAGTCTATGAGTTCATCACGGAGCACCTCTTCAAGACCCTGAAAGGTCTTTGCAACCATCTGGAATTTGGTTTCCATTGTTTTATTTTGACTTCTTGTTTGTTAACCGGGTCGCTGTCGCTTTCCCGCTCGTTATGTCTTGATGTTATTTCTTTTTCTTAGTGTATGCATTCCCCTTTGTCGGGAGATGCTATGTACGGGTTAGGAAAAATCACCGAATGATATCGTCTCGCCCCCTTTCTCCTTTCGTTCGGAGGAACCATACTCCCGACGCCCCTCAGTGAGACGCTGAAGTTCATCGTTAAAGCGTGGATCTCGGTTGAACGTCGGCACGCTCTCTATCATGGCTATGATTTCATGATTGTCAAACTGCGACGGCTTCAACACGGCATATTTCATACGCGCTGCAGTGCGTCTCTGCTTTATGACCTTGTCCGAACCATAGAAATCTGCGATACGCTCTGTCGACTCCTCCTTCTTCAGCTTCTCCTCCTCATGGTCTCGACTTGCCTCAAACACGATAGGACCCTTACCCTTGTCGTCGCCACCTCGTTGAGTCTGCTCCGACTCACGCAGGGTGACGTCGAAGCCGGAGGCAAGCACGGTGATCTTAACCTTGTCACCAAGTTCCGGATTGTCGCCGATACCCCACTTCACATCTATACTTGATGGCAATTTTGACGTGAACTGCGTGATCTCCGCAATCTCTTCGGCTCGCAACGGATTCTCCGAATCCCTCGAGCAGGTGAATTTGAAAAGAAGACGCTTCGACGTGTTGATATCATGAGCCTTAAGCAAGGGTGAATGGAGGGCATTGTGTATTGCGTCCGAGATACGGTGCTCCCCTTCTCCGTAGGCAGTGGAGATTATGGCGGTGCCACTGTCCTTCAGCGTGGTCTTCACGTCCTGGAAGTCAACGTTGATGTAGCATCGCTCTGATATGATGTCGGAGATGCTTCGTGCGGCATTGGCAAGAGTGTCATCCGCTTTCTGGAATGCATTGAAGAAATTATAGTCTTTATACAGTTCTATAAGATTCTCATTGTTGATCACGAGCAGAGCATCCACGTGCTGGCGCATCTCATTGGCACCGTCAAGTGCCTTCAGAATCTTCTTCTCCCCTTCAAACATGAACGGCACCGTGACGATACCGATAGTCAGCATATCCGCCTCTTTGGCAAGACGTGCCACCACCGGCGCGGCTCCCGTGCCCGTGCCGCCTCCCATACCGGCTGTGATGAACACCATCTCCGTGCCGTCCTGAAACAACTTCTTTATCTCCTCGCTGCTCTCTTCAGCACATTTCCTCCCGACATCCGGATTATTTCCTGCTCCTCGGCCGTGAGTCACCTCCCAGCCAAGCAATAGCTTAGTCGGTATCGCCATCTCATTCAGATGCTGCTTGTCGGTGTTACACACCACAAAGTTTACATTCGGAATGTTCTGACCATACATGTAATTGACAGCGTTGCTTCCACCGCCGCCAACTCCGATCACCTTTATGATGGAGGCGTTGGGGTCTTCATCAAACCGCGCATCGTCCGCAAAATTATATATTTCGTCGTCGTTTGACATATAGGATTCTTAATTTAATTGAGGTAAGAGATTGTTTTTCTATTGAAAAAACTTTTTAGGGAACTTATATCAGTCCGATCACTCCATTAATTCGGAATCATCTTCCGGACCGCTGAATATACTGCCTATACGGCGCGCAATACCTTCCATAAAACGGTTGGTCCTTTTCTTCTTCACTTCTCGTCCTCGGACTATCGGTTCCTCTACCACTGGAACTTCTCCGGCAGACGGCACCTCCTCTATGACAGGCATCTCAAGACATTCCTGCTTGCTGAGGGTGGCACCGGCATAAAGCACACTGACAACCTGAAGCATGTTCTTGCTCGTGTAGAGTGATTCATCCACATGTACATAACCGGGCATCTGACCACGACGGACGGGAAGTCCGCTCTGCTGCTCCAGAAGATCAAGCATACCTTGAAGACGCGCACTGCCTCCTATGCATATTATCCCTCCCGGAAGATCCGTCTCCTTAAGATCGGCATATTCAATCTGCTCCATTATGTTGGCAACAATCTCTTCCGAACGCGCCACAACAAGATTATTGATATCCGATTGTTTGATTCCGTTGATATTTGAGGGTGAAATGATATCGGCACCCATGGCATTACCATAGGTCTGCTTGATCTGTTCGGCTTTCTCTTCCAATACGTTAAGCGAAGTGATATCTCTGGTGATGTTACGTCCGCCAAAAGGAAGCGTTGCGAAATAACGCAAACCGCCTTTCTTATATATGGAGACTGTAGTGGTCTCTGCGCCCATGTCAACAAGCATACAGCCCAGGCGTTTCTCATCAGGGGTCAGTATCAGATGACCAGTGGCAAGGGCAGTGACAACGAAACCCTCTATTTTTATTCCAAGCTTATCGGGTATAGTCCGGGTCAGATTTCGTTTCAGTTCCGGACGACATACTATCAGATCATACGTTGCCTCTATATAATTGCCTATGGCTCCCTTAGGAGAATGTGTCTCTGTTTTACCCACTGTATAGATACGTGGCACAGCATCTATCACCTCAAGCGTGTTGTCGATTGCCTTACGCTTGGCATCTTCCCGAAGCCGACGTATGAGGTCTTCGGTTATCTCCGTGTCTTCCGGAAGATTGAGCGACACTTCTGTTGTGATACTTTTGAGCGAACGACCGGACAATCCTACAAATACGCTCTTTATCTTGCGAGGTGAAACTTCAGGTCGGTTTTCAAGCCTGCTCAATAGGCGTGAAACCCTGATTGAAGTCTCTTCCGGATTCTGTATAATACCATACTTCACCACGTCCAAGGTGCTCTCCTCTTCCATGGCGACCACTTCCAGCTGACCCTCAACCGACGTTTTGCCTATTGATGCTATTATTTTCGAGCTGCTTATCTCCACAGCTGCTATATATCTTTCACTCATCGCGTGTTATTGTTCTCTATTATTAACCAATTTTCCGCAGTCTTGTTCAGTCTCTCCATGAATATTGGCTATTGCAACTGCGGCAATGTCGCCTCCTCAAGCGCGATATCATCGCCATTGTCCTCACCATGGTTCAATCTGCTCTTGTCTCTGCGTGTCGCTACCACCTGACCTTCAAATTTAAGCGAAATTGTATCATACGCCTCCCACCCTTTATAGGGCATAACCTTACGATACATCGCGAGTAAAGCTCTGCGCTTCTCCGGAAGCCGAGTAGTATCACCCAAATTTATCACATGCCCGTGGATCCGTGGAATCAAGATGATATTGTCCGCATCATCTGCCTCTATCATTCCCACAAGCTTATTGAGTATCGGATCGGAAGTGATGAACTTGACTACCGACAATAGATCGTGTGGTCTGAAGCGGTCCGTGAAATTTCCGCTCACTATCGGGACATCAACAAAGAAGTTGGCTTTCGCTTCTATTCGCTTACCATCCTTATTGATGTAGTAACTCTTTCCTCCATCAAACACCCGCAGTGCCGGAATCATCGGCGTAACAGTCACGCAGAGGATTCCATCTGTGCGCAATACACAATTGACCTCCTCAAAATTGGAAAATCTGCCAAGATAATTCTTAACCTCCAAAGTATTGATATCTTTAACAGGACATCCAATTATTTTTCTCGGATATCTTGATAATTCATACAATACACCGTTACGCGTAATTGTGTCGGCACTCCCCGCCCTCGTTATGGCTACCTCTATTCCATTACAGGTATGACGCTCCGACTCTCCGTGTGCCCATATCGTCACAAACGTGATATAGCAAAACAGAGAGCTGAGTATCATCCATTTAAGAATAGTCCTACCCATAGCTATGCAGATATCTATGTAGGGTTTTCACCCTTTAGTATTGCTTTAATCTCGGGGAGCAACCGGTCGATGTCGGCGGCTCCTAATGTCATCAAGATGTCAAAATTACTATTTTTTATCTTATTTAGCAAATATTTTCGCTCACAATAACATTTATCTGCGGATGTGACAGCATTGAGTATCAACATGGAGTCAACTCCCGGTATCGCTTCCTCGCGTGCCGGATATATCTCTGGCATGATCACTTCATCCGCTTCCGAGAGTGCCTCGGCAAATTCCGGAGCGAAATCACGGGTGCGGGTGTAGAGATGCGGCTGGAAAATCACGCTGACCTTCCGACCGTGATAAAGACGTTTTACCGAGCGTATCGATGCCTTGACTTCGTTTGGACTATGGGCATAGTCATCAAGAAGCACCGGACCGCCGTCCCTGCCGTCGAGGATGATCTCAAATCTTCTCTTTGCTCCCCGGAATGTGCGGAGACCCTCCCTGACCTCTTCAGGTGTGGCTCCGGAATGCAACGATGCCGCTGCTGCCGCAACTGCATTGTCGATATTAATCTCCACCGGCACTCCAAGTTCTATTTCCTCTATCCTTACGGAGGGACCGACAAGAGTGAAGCTCAGGCGTCCGTCGCCATACATGATATCCTCTGCATGCCAGTCGCCATCACTGCCGCCGCTATACGTCTCAACCCTTACTCCGGAAGATACGCGTGGCTTCAACTTTAGTCCTGTGTGAAGCAGAAGCAGACCTCCATCACGGATCAGCTCTGTAAAACGTGCAAACCCTTCAAGATAGCCCGCCTCATCCCCATATATGTCAAGATGGTCAGGATCGGTCGATGTCACTACCGCGATCTCCGGACTCAACTGATGAAATGACCTGTCATATTCATCAGCCTCTATGACCGACCATTCCGAACCTTCACAAAGCACAAGGTTGCTGTCGATATTTCGCAGGATACCGCCCAAGAAGGCATTGCATCCCACCGACGAGCCTCTCAATATGTTGGCGGTCATCGAGCAGGTCGTGGTCTTGCCGTGCGAACCCGAAATGCAGATTGCCTTCGTGCTGCGGGTGATCTTCCCGAGTAATGCCGCACGCTTTATCACTTCAAAGCCATTATTACGAAACCAGCTGAGAATCCGACTGTCTGAAGGCACTGCCGGAGTATACACCACCAGCGTATCCTCCCTATTACGGAAGGTTTCCGGAATCTCTTCCTCCAAATCAATATAGGTCATGATCACCCCCTCTTTCTCAAGAGCAGTGGTCAATGCGGAACGGCTACGGTCATAGCCCGCCACATCATGACCCAGACTCAGGAAATATCTCTCAAGGTTAGCCATCCCTATACCTCCGGCTCCCACAAAATAGAGATTACGGAACGGAGAGTCAGATGTCGATATATTTGTCATCATATCTATTTGCAATTTAAGTACATGACAAAAATTTGAAAACATCGAATTTTGGGGTATAAGTCGGACGCATAAGTATGGTCGAAATCTCTTCCAATCCATATTTGACAAGCGACTTTGCCTTTCTTCCATGTTTCAGAATCCTTATCGGTTTAATATTTATATCTTTATGTTCACCAACGAGATACGCCCATACAAGAGCCATGCAGACCATCGCGACAAGTCTTGCGATGCGGTCCATATCACGCATATGGGTATCCTCGATGTTGAAGCCGGAAGATTTCATGGCTCTAAAGGCCGTTTCTATCTCCCATCGTTTTTTGTATGTCAAAATCGCCTCCTCGGGCCGATTGAAGCATATGAGAATCTGCAATTCCGGAACACCATCGGAGTTTTTGATCCGGCTGCCGGCAAGATAGACATACTCACCTTTGTGAAGAAAGAGCGTATGGAAGAATTTCTCCTGACCGACCTTCAAATCATTGAACAGCCACCAGGCTCGGATTCTCTCACCGGTGGAAGGCTTGACAATCCAGAAGTTCTGACGTATTCGGATGTAATACCGTATGCGACGGCTGTTGAGCCATCCTGTCCATTCCTTTCCGATGAACTCGCGGTCTGCCACAAGGCAGTCGATGCATTCCGCTCCGAAAAGACGGATAAAACGTTCCATAATTTTCTTGCGTTCTTCCCAGTTGGAGTTGCCACGTTTCGGAAGAAGGCTGAATATCAAAGGGAAGGCAATCCCTTTATAGGTTATGCCCAACATAAGGATGTTTATATTGAACTCCCCGAACTTCCAGTTGGTCCGGTCCATGCTCAGCACAAGACCGGTCTTGACAGGAAGCAGCGAGAAAATCATACGGGCTATGATGTCAAGGTCAAGTACATACTTGGCAAAGAATCTTTGGAGCCGTCTGAGGTTGGAATCCTTGTCTACAGCCGTAGGCATCGCATCAGCCAGTTTGTGGAGGCTGACAGTCTGCACCACACAGAGTGCATGGAGCAGCAACGCCATGAGTTTTATGCGTGCCAAATTCATACTTTGACCAAAGTGCTCTTGCATAATCGGGAGGATTTGGTTAACTTTGACCGAGTCCTTGAAATTAGTAGTTTTCATGAGAAAAAGCGTCCAAACTTTTCCTTTAAATTACTAATTTTCAGGGACTTTTGCAAATTTAATCGACTAAAAATTAAGTGTTTAACAGCATAAATTTAATTTTTGTCATCTACTAAAATTTGCAATTTAAAAGTCTGCACACTTCATCCACGATATGGTCATCGCTGTCATGAAGTGCCATTTTTGATATTTCTGCCGACATGGAGGCGAGCGCATCCTTATCTTTTATCAATTCAATAGACTTGTCTACAAGCAAATCACGCGCCTCACTGTCTTTTATAAGCACGGCTGCGCCACGGTCGGAGAGTGCGCGCGCATTGTGGGTCTGATGGTCTTCTGCCACGTTGGGCGACGGCACAAGAATTACCGGCTTGCCAAGCACCTGAAGCTCACTGATGGAGCCGGCGCCTGCCCTTCCTATGACAAGATCCGCAGCCTTATATGCACTCGACATATCAGTGATAAATGGGGTCACCACTACCCCCTTAAGTCCACGTGCTGCTTCCTGTCCACGTGTGCCGAAGTTCTTTCCGGTCTGCCATATCACCTGTATGCCACTATCCGACAACCTCTTTACACCCTTCTCCAGGCTCTCGTTGATGGTGAGCGCGCCAAGGCTTCCACCCACCACGAGGAGTGTTGTCTTATCAGGATCCAATCCGAAGGATTTCCTCGCCTCTTTCGTATCCTTCTTGCCATTGAGAAGAGTTTTCCTTATGGGATTCCCGGTCTTAACTATATGGTCTGCCGGGAAGAAGCGTTCCATACCATCGTATGCCACGCAGATTTTCCCCGCCTTCTTTCCCAGAAGTTTATTGGTAACGCCCGCGTATGAGTTCTGCTCCTGGATAAGAGTAGGTATACCCGCCTTCTGCGCCGCCTTAAGCGTGGGTCCTGAGGCATATCCCCCCACTCCTATCGCTATGTCAGGATTGAAATCCTTTATGACCTTCTTCGCCATACGCATACTCCGGCAGAGTTTCTTCAACACTGAAATGTTACGCAGAAGATGCTTGCGGTCAAAACCCGCCACGGGCAATCCTATGATACGATAGCCCGCATCAGGCACACGGGTCATCTCCATGCGGTCTTCAGCCCCCACAAAGATTATATCCGCGTTCAGACGCCGGCGCAAGGCATCGGCTATAGACAATGCCGGGAATATATGACCTCCGGTGCCACCTCCGCTTATCACGACTCTCGGACGGCGGTCACTGCATGACGTGGCTGTATTATTCTCTTTCATTTTGTTGCTTCATTTATTTGTCCCGAGAAATTGGCGGCCTGCATATCTTCCGGCAGTTCGTCAAGTTCCTGCTTGATTGCATTTTTATTTCCGCTTGTCACGGCAAAACGGCTTACCGACAACATGATGCCTATTGCTGCCGACATGACAAGCACAGACGTACCCCCTTTCGATATCAACGGGAGCGGCTGACCACTCACCGGAAACAGTCCGGTGACAATCGCCATGTGGACCAAAGCCTGGAACACTATCAGCACCGCACACCCCATGATGAGGAACGCCGGAAAGGCTCGCGAACATTTATAGGCTATCCGTCCTGCCCGCGCCAATAGGAAGAGATAGATGACCAGCAGTATGATCCCCCCCACAAGACCAGTATCTTCCACTATGATGGAATAGATATAGTCAGAGAAGGCAAGCGGCAGACGCGAACTCTCACGACTGTTGCCCGGACCCTGACCGAATATACCGCCGTTTGCCTGCGATATCTTTGCAAAGACCACCTGACGGTTATAGTCGTCGATAGGATCATTCGGATGAACCCCGGCAATAAAACGTCCCACACGCCCTATATGTGTTTTTGATCGGTCGTTGGAAGAGACAATCTCAGTCTTCCCAATAGTATCAAACTCACTACCCTTGTCATTCTGATACTTCATTACGTAAAGCACCCCACCACAAAGGATATATATGCCGACAATCATGGCGAATTTTTTCCATTTCATGCCACCGATAAGAAACATAGATAGGCTGACACCAAACAACAGTATAGTGTTGGTCAGACCATTCTTCCACAGACAACCGCCAAACACAACCACCACAATAGCCGCCTCTATCATTCCTTGGTTTGAAACGCCTCGTGGCTGCTGATGGCGTCCGAGTATCGTGGCAAGAAGCACCACTACGGTCAGCTTGACTATCTCTGCCGGCTGAATCGTAAAACCTGCGACATTTATGGCGCGTTGCGCTCCGTTGATCTCAATACCTATGAAATTGGAAATCAACAATAGGAAAAACGAAATCAACGCAAGAAACCATGCGAATCGGCTATAATAACCATAATGGATATTCTGCAATACCAGCACAAGTCCCAATCCGAGCACGAGGAATATGCCATGGCGTATGAGTGGCATATACACGTTGGTGCCCGAGACCTCCGCACTGGATGCCGAGAACAGTTCTATGACCGATATCATCAGCAACATTATATATATACCCCAGATGTAGGTGTCGGGCTTTGGTCTTTCCGATGCCTGCACCGTCGCGGCACGCGTCCTTGACGACTGCCCCACCGCTACACCGTCAAGACTCTCCTTTATCTTTATTCCCTGTCCGGAAATATTTTTTGATGTCTCCATTATGTCTGTTTTTTTGAGAAGAGTTCGTAATCTGATATGTCAAACCATAGCCTTTACCGCCGCCTTGAATCTGTCGCCACGATCCTCATAGCTCTTGAATAGGTCGAAGCTGGCGCAACAGGGCGACAAGAGAACCGTGTCGCCGGCTACGGCATACTCACGGCATGCAGCCAATGCGTCGGCAAGGCTGTGGGTATCGGCTATAACGGGCACTTTCCCTGTAAAGAAATCCAACAGTTTCTCATTGTGAAGCCCCATGCAGACTATCGTCTTCACCTTATCCTTGACGAAATCCTCAATCTGGCTGTAGTCATTTCCCTTGTCCTTTCCTCCAAGTATAAGCACGGTAGGCGTCGTCATGCTTTCAAGAGCATACCATGTGGAGTCGACATTGGTGGCTTTCGAGTCATTCACGTAGCGCACACCGTCAACCGTTGCCACGTATTCCAGACGATGCTCCACCGCCTTAAAATCGGAAAGCGACCTACGGATGGAGTCCGGAGAGACTTTCATGACCGATGCTATGAGTCCGGCTGCCATCGAATTGTAGAGATTATGGCGTCCGGGAAGCGACAATCCGGTGCGGGGGATATCCCATCGCTCCTCTGTCGTGGAGAAGCACACATCTTCATTCTCTGTCCATGCGGCACTCTCCGGCTTCCTCTCAATACCAAACGGAAGACGACGTCCATCAGGATTGACCTCCGCAATCTTATCGAGTATGACGGAATCATCCTGCCAATAGATAAAGGCGTCATCCGGGGTCTGATTCTGAAGAATCCTGAACTTTGCGGCTACATAATTCTCCATCTTATGGTCATAGCGATCCATGTGGTCAGGCGTGATGTTCATTATAACCGCCACGTCTGCCTTGAACTGATACATATTCTCAAGCTGGAAACTCGACAGCTCTATGACGTAGACGGGATGGGGATCAACAGCCACCTGAAGCGCGAGACTCTTGCCGACATTGCCGGCAAGACCGGCATCTATGCCTGCCTCTCGCAACACATGATAAGTAAGAAGGGTAGTGGTGGTCTTCCCATTCGATCCGGTGATACAGATCATACGGGAGTCGGTAAATCCCCCCGCAAATTCGATTTCCGACACCACAGGTATGCCTTTAGCAAATATTTTAGCAACCATTGGAGCGCAGGGGGGTATTCCGGGACTCTTGACCACCACATCGGCATCAAGTATCTCATCTTCAGTATGCTTTCCCTCTTCGTATGGGATAGAATAGCTATCAAGCATTGCTTTATATTTGGATGAAATCTCCCCCATATCGGAAAGGAACACATCCATCCCCTTGACTTTGCCGAGGATTGCTGCCCCGACTCCGCTCTCACCTCCGCCAAGCACTACAAGGCGTCCGTCAGTATCTACTCCAAATCTATTTTTGCTCATAATTTTAATCCTTCTTAAATTGAAAAATTCTTGCTTACCACACGCGTCGTGCCGATGCACTACGATATCGTCTGAAGCATATTCATCGTATCTTCAGTGTGACGAATGTCAATGCTGCAAGGAGCAGACCGACAATCCAGAAACGCGTCACTATCTTCGATTCCGGCACTGGCATCTTCGGGAAGTTGACAAGACATTTCACCGACCCGTCGCCTGCCTTCTGGAAATGGTGATGCAGGGGCGTCATCTTGAATATACGGCGTCCCTCCCCATATTTCCTCTTAGTAAACTTGAAATATCCCACCTGAAGCACCACCGACAGGTCTTCTATAAAGAAGATAAGGCACAGCAATGGGATAAGCAGTTCCTTGCGTATCAATATGGCAAAGACGGCAAGAATACCGCCGATGGTAAGACTGCCCGTATCACCCATAAATACCTGGGCAGGGAATGCATTATACCATAGGAATCCCACCAATGCCCCGATGAAAGCTGCCGCATACACCACAAGTTCTCCGCTGCCCGGTATATACATGATGTCGAGATAGCCGGAGTAGATCACGTGCCCACCGAGATATGCCATAATGGCAAGTGCCACCGCTATGATAGCCGATGTGCCGGCACAAAGTCCGTCAAGACCATCGGTGAGATTCGCGCCGTTGCTGACTGCAGTCACCACTATGATGACCACAAACACAAACACTATCCAGCCCAAGGTCTCCGCCGCATTCTTATCACTGATCCAGCCAGTGAGCCATTCATAGTTGAAGTTATTGTTCTTGACAAAGGGGATAGTGGTCTGCGGAGTCTTTACCGGATGGGAGTATACCACGTTGTCGGTCGTGGTGTAGAGTTCTGCTGTCGGTCCGTCTGCCGACTCCACACGCTCCGTCGCGCTAATATTGCGGCGTACCTCACTGCCATTCTCACTCATGAGGATAGAAGGGGAGAGCCACATGGTAACGCCCACAAGAAGACCGAGACCTACCTGACCTATAACCTTATATTTCCCCTTAAGACCATCCTTGTTATGATATTTCAGCTTGCGGTAATCGTCAAGGAAGCCGATGGATCCCATCCATACTGTCGCCACGAGCATCAGTATCATGTAGATATTCGACAGATTGCCAAACAAAAGACTGGGCACGAGTATCGACAATATGATTATCACACCACCCATAGTAGGCGTTCCTGTCTTTTTCATCTGTCCCTCAAGCCCGAGATTTCGCACCACTTCTCCCACCTGCATTTTCTGAAGGCGACGGATTATATATTTGCCGCAGACAAGTGCCATAAGCATTGCCAGGGTGAATGAGATGCCGGCTCTGAAGGTAATGTAATCCATCAGGCGTGCGCCGGGCACGTCTGAATCCTGAAGCAATTGGAATAACGAATATATCATCTTTTTTCGAATGCAAGTTTAACCTCTTCTCTATCATCAAAATGATGTCGCACTCCCTTTACCTCTTGATAAGTCTCATGACCCTTACCGGCTACAAGCACCACACTTCCCGGCTTTGCCATGACCACTGCCTTGCAGATCGCCTCGCGGCGGTCGGTGATGCATTCAGCACGCTCAAGCTCGTCGCGGTTGAGACCTGCACGCATCTCAGCAATTATATCCTCCGGATTCTCATCGCGGGGGTTATCGCTCGTCAGAATGAGATAATCGCTTCGGCACGCCGCCTCCTGAGCCATCATGGGGCGTTTGCCATGGTCGCGGTTTCCGCCTGCACCGACCACCGTTATTATGTTGCCATCCGCGCCTACAATCTCGCGTATTGTGTCGAGCACGTTGACAAGCGCATCCGGAGTATGGGCATAATCCACTATGGCAGCAACCCCATCACCTGACATAAACGACTGGAAACGCCCGGCTACGGGCACAAGACGGCTCATGTTGACAATCACTTCCTCCGGATCAAATCCCGTCAGTATCGACGCGCCATACACGTCTGTGAGATTGTACGCATTAAATCTGCCGGTGAATCTAACCTCCACCTCCTTACCGTTAAGAAGCATAAGGGTGCCGTCGAGACGCGTCTCAAGCACTTTCCCTCGGAAATCTGCATCCGAACGCAAGGAATAGGTATAGACTTTTGCCTTAGTGTTCTGAACCATATAACGCCCGCATTTGTCGTCGGCATTGACAAGTGCAAATGCATCCTTCGGAAGCATGTCGAAAAATGATTTCTTGGCATTCATATAGTTCTCAACTGTGCCGTGATAGTCAAGATGATCGCGGGTGAGATTGGTGAAGATGCCCCCGGCAAACTGAAGACCAGCCACTCGCTTCTGCGACATGGCATGCGACGACACCTCCATGAATGCATATTCACATCCTTCCGACACCATCTCCGCCAGAAGGGAATTGATGGTGAGCGGGTCAGGGGTGGTATGAGTGGTAGGCACCGCACGATCCACCACATAATTGCAGACGGTCGACAGAAGTCCTGCCTTGAAACCCTCAAGCTTTGCCATCTCATAGAGTAGGGTAGCGGTAGTGGTCTTGCCGTTTGTGCCGGTGACGCCTACGAGTTTCAGCCTCGACGACGGATGTCCGTACCATGCAGAGGCAAGGCGACCCAACGCCTCTGCCGAATCAGACACCTTGATATATGTGACCCCCTTCTCAAACATTGCCGGAAGGTTCTCACAGACAATTGCCCCGACATGTGCACTCGCCACCATTGGGATATACTTATGACCGTCATTTGTGACTCCCTTGACAGCCACAAACAGTCCGTCTTTCTCCACCTTACGGGAATCGCTCTCAAGCGACGTTATATTTTTATCTGTCTCTCCTATGATCTCAACGACGTCTATATCCTTGAGTAGGGTTGATAATTTCGATGTCATATATTTTATTGTTTTGCTGTTTATTATCTTCTGTCATGCTCCCGTCAGATACGCAGATAGAGCACTATATTATCACCCGGTATCACCTTGCTTCCTTTCTTAATGGATTGCGACACCACACGTCCGGAGCCACGTAATATCACGTTTAGTCCACGATGCTCAAGCAGCCGCAATGCAGTAGATGCATCATAGCCGACCACATTGGGCACCGTCATGAAGTCGTAATCCCCGGCATTCCCTTTCACCTTCTTCGACTTCGTTATGCCGAGAGGAGTGGTGATATCCGGTGTCTCGTATTTCTCAGAAGCGGTCAGCACAGGAAGCGTGCCTGCCCGCTCCGACGTGAATGTAGAGGAATTATCGAGCATACCACGTGCAAACATCTTGGTAGCCATATTCTTGACTACCTGTCCTGACGTGCGGTTTGCGCTTGTTCCCGAAGGACCGAGCACGAGAGCCATGCATGAATATTTGGGCGAATCGTATGGGAAGAATCCGGCGAATGCATAGCGTCGCCGCGTGAGGTCATACGTGCCTTTGTCTACCGGATAGGCGGTGCCGGTCTTTCCAACCACCTCTACGCGATCATCCCTGACCGCACGTGCCGTGCCGTGTTCGCCCCACACCACCTCGCGCAGACAGAGCTTAACCTTCTCCGCAGTCTTCTCGGAACATATCCTCTCGCGGATATAGTCTACCGGCAAAACGGAGTCGCGACCATCCTCATGTATCAATGACCTCACAAGGTGCGGACGCACATAACGCCCTCCATTTGCTATGGCATTATAGATGGAAAGGGTGTAGAGTGGGGGAATCTCGGTGTTGTAGCCATAAGATTGGCGGGCAAGGTCGAGATGACGCGCGGTCATCGTTATGTTGTTGCCACGGGAATCCTTCGGCAGAAGTTTCCTGACACGCGGAGTACACTCTCCAGCTATACCGCTGCGCATACGCTCAAAGAATCCTATCTCCGTGAGACGATCATGAAAACGCGCCGGATCATCGGCATACCCACGGAATATTACGCGTGCGATACCCGTATTTGACGACATCTCAATCACTTGCTTCATGCTCTTTACCGACGGGGCATGAGGATCGCTCGTCCGCTGGAACGGACTACAGTCTATCATGTCGTTGACACTGCGCACCAGCCCGTCTTCGAATGCAATCATCAATGAGATGGGCTTCATCACCGAGCCGGGCTCAAAGGGGAGTACCGCACGGTTGAGAGCCTCGCCATACGTGCCGTTTTCAAGAAGCTCGATATTTGAGATAGCCTTTATCTCGCCGGTGGCTACCTCCATCAATATGGCTGTGCCCCATTCCGCATTCGAACCCGCACACACCTCCAGAAGCTCCTCCTCAAGCATATCCTGAAGGTCAATATCGATGGTGGTGTGTATATCGAATCCTCTGACAGCCGGTTTGTCTACCCAGTTGCCGATCCCGGATGTGAGAGCCACCTTCTTGGCCACTCCAGGATGACCGTAGAGCAAGGAATCCAAGTCTTTCTCCAATCCTGAATAACCGTGGAACTCTCCCGTCTCATGATTCTCGTTAACACGACCGATACTACGGTACGCCATCCTACCGTAAGGATAGATACGCACGTTTTTCTCCTCCTTATAGACCGGGATGCGGAATCCCCGCCCTTGAAATCCTTCAGGAAAGGGAAATTGCGGATCTTTTCAAAATCCTCCATCGTCTTTTTCTGTGCCACACGGAGGGCGCGCGTGCGTTTATCAGGAGCCTTGTCGAATTCCTTTTTAAGACGCGTATGCCATGAATACTTCTTATATGTGACGGCGTTCTCCCTAAGATTCTTCACCCTTGGATAATAATAGTCAAGCGAGTCGGCAAGACTGTCAATCTTTGCCCAAGGCAATGTGGCAGGAATCTTATTGTGACGCAAATCAAGCTTCACGTCATACACTTTCAGATTGCACGCCAATATATTGCCGTTGGAGGCGAGTATATTGCCTCGTTCCGGAGGGATGACAGTGGTCTTCGACAATTCTCTATGTGCACGTTCATTCCATTGCGGAGCCTCTACAATTGTGGTGTCGATAAGCTTCACTATCACAGCTATGGAGAACAACAGGAATGCGACGGTTATCAATCCATAACGGAACAATATATGATTTTTATTGGTCTGTCCCTTCTGTTTTCTATTTCTCGCAGTCATTTCTCAGCGTTGAATTTATCAATCGTTGTCCTGTTCTAAGACGTATGGTGGATATTCCTGAAACTCAAGTCCTAATCCTTTCTCCTTTACCATACGCTTCATCTCAGTCTCTCGGATAAGCGACATATACGCGGCTTTCTCCTGCAACTTTGAACTTTCAGCTATCTGAAGTTCCGCAGTCAGACGCTTTATCTCCTCCATCTTGGTCTTTGTCTTATAGCGTAGTCCCATCAGCGACAATATCGCCACGACAAACACCATTAGCAACCATGCGTTGCGTTTGAAAAATTCCACTGAGAACGACCGTCCGTAGCGTAGGTCTGAAAACCATGATGGGGTAGGACGCTCCCTGTCCTTTTTTATCTTTTTATCTTTTATATTCTTTTTCTTTGCCATAATGTGAGAGAGTTGTGTTGTTTTAATTATATCGCAGGCCTATCCGACAAGCTCTGCAACGCGTAGTTTCGCACTACGTGAGCGTGGATTTCGCTCCACCTCCTCCGCTGTCGGTTCAATAGGCTTACGTGTTATCAGTTTCCACGGTGTGCTCAACCGTCCGAAGAAATCTTTCTCTTCACGGCCATCCACGTTGCCGCTTTTCATAAAGTTCTTCACCATACGGTCTTCAATCGAATGATAGGTCAGCACCGCCAGTCTGCCACCCTTGCGCAGCACCCTTACCGAAGATTCAAGGAAACGACGAAGGTCGCCCATCTCGTCGTTGGTCTCTATGCGCAATGCCTGGAAGATCTGCGCCAGTTCCTTCTTTTCCTGACGTGGATCCATTGCCCCTTTCACTGCATCCGCAAGACGGAAAGTAGTATCGATGGGTCCGTTTTCCCTCGCTTTCAATATCGCTTTGACAACGTTGCCCGGACGCTTCAGATCGGAATAAGCATTCAGCATAGTCCGCAGGTCAGCCTCCGTGGATTCCGATATGATGTCGGCTGCCGTGCGCTGTGCATTGCGGTTCATACGCATATCGAGCGGGGCATCCGTGCGAAAAGAGAATCCTCTCTCTCCGGAATCAAAATGATGAAAGCTCACACCAAGGTCTGCCATTATACCGTCTGCCTTATCTACGCCGTGATAATGCATGAAATTCTCTATGTATCGGAAGTTGGAATGCACAAATGTGAATCGTGGATCATCTATACGGTTGGCATACGCATCCATGTCGCGGTCAAACGAATAGAGTCTTCCCGTCTCGCCAAGATGACTCATAATGGCGCGAGAATGTCCGCCACCCCCGAATGTTACATCTATATATACACCTTCAGGTTTGATCTCCAACAATTTAATCGTTTCTTCAAGAAGCGCGGGGATATGGTAAACGGGTTCAGACATTTCAAATAACTCCACAATTTTGGTTTGGGTTTGTAAAGTTAGCTAAAAATCCAAATAATATACAAATCTTTATTGCCAAAAAATTTTAATTTGTATGCTTTTTTTATCATTTTTTACAAAATAAGCTGACCATTCCAATTTCAATGATGAAATCCGGGATGGTCAGACTTATATCTCACCTTTTCACACTCCAATGATGCTACTGAGGGGGGCTTAATCCATAATCGGATATCTATTCCGATTAATCAATCTTGTCGGCAAGATCCGACAGTTTATCTGCACCTGCATGCAACAGATCTGAAGCCTTATCCTTCAGTTTATCCATCATATCGGATGCCTTGTCTTTCAACGTCATACCTGCATCAGCAGCTTTCTCACTCGCAGCTGCCACCTGCTCGGATGCCTTATCCTTCAGCGCAGCCACCTTCTCTGAAGCGGCTGACTTCAGCTCGTCCGCCTGTGCCTCCAGGTTCTTCTTCTCATTATCACATGCCACCTTCGCTGCTGCAGCACTGACCTCTGCCGCGGCTGCCGCTACCTCTTGATAGTTCTTTGAATCCATAATACAATCTGCTTTAATAATTTCTGATTAATTGTTTTCCAAGTAAGCCTTCAGATTTAAAAATTTAATCAAATTATAAATTTAAACAGGATTGATGTAATGAATATATGCGTATTTCCACTCTTCATAACTCATAACCCTGACCTCTGACTTACTTTTCACTTCATTCTTAAAAACCATTCTACACTGAAATGGTTAGAATGCGTTAATCATTTTTAACACAGTGTTGTATCATGTCGGCTTCCGAGAAATCGGAGGTCATTTTCCCGTGAGAAGACCTTGCAGATCGTTGAGCATATTGAGAGCTTGGAGAGGCGTCAGCGTATTGACATCCACTCCAAGGAGACGGTCACGTATCTGAGAGAGCAACGGGTCATCAAGCTGGAAGAAACTCATCTGATAGCCATCATTACGTGAGTCTATTCCCGACACAGCCCCCTTGACAGCAATAGAATCCTTATCTCCATTGACTCCCTTCGATGCCTCCTCAAGATGAGCGAGAACCTGATTGGCACGCTTAACTATGGCAGGAGGCATACCGGCAAGTTTTGCCACATGGATGCCGAAACTATGCTCAGATCCTCCCTTCTCCAACTTACGGAGAAAAACCACCTTGCCTCCTATCTCCTTGACAGAGACGTTGTAGTTGGAGATACGCTCAAACTTATTCTCCATCTCGTTGAGTTCGTGATAATGCGTGGCGAAGAGCGTTTTCGGGCGACAACGCCCGTTGTCATGAATATGCTCCACAATTGACCATGCTATCGAGATGCCATCGTAGGTAGACGTGCCGCGCCCAAGCTCATCGAAGAGTATGAGCGAACGGTTGCTCATATTGTTCAATATCGATGCCGCCTCGTTCATCTCCACCATAAACGTCGACTCGCCCGACGATATGTTGTCGCTCGCCCCGACACGCGTGAATATCTTGTCGACAATGCCTATACGTGCAGCCTTTGCCGGCACAAACGAACCGATCTGCGCCATAAGTGCTATCAGCGCGGTCTGGCGGAGAAGTGCCGATTTTCCGCTCATATTCGGACCCGTGATCATTATTATCTGGCAGCTGTCGGAATCAAGAGTTACGGAGTTTGACACGTAGCTCTCCCCCGGCGTCATGTTGCGCTCTATGACAGGATGACGACCCTCCATAATCGAAAGAGATAATGAGTCGTCTATCTCCGGACGCACATATCCATATTCCGCAGCAGCCTCGGCAAACGACAACAGGCAGTCGGTCTGTGCCACTGCCGACGCATTAACATGGAGATCGGTGAAACGGGTGTTGATTTTCGACAATAATCCCTTATATATCCGGTCTTCTATCGCCGCTATACGCTCTTCCGCCCCGGCTATCTTCTCCTCATATTCCTTTAGTTCAGGGGTAATGTAGCGCTCTGCATTCACGAGCGTCTGTTTCCTTATCCAATACTCAGGCACCTTATCCTTATGCGTATTGCGCACCTCAAGATAATACCCGAATACGTTGTTGTAAGCCACTTTAAGCGAAGATATACCCGTAGCCTCCATCTCGCGCGCCTGAATCTCCTGAAGTTTGCTCCGGCTGTTGGCATGTAGTCCTCTCAGTTCGTCCAACTCAGGATCCACTCCTGGCGCAATAACCGGAGCCTTGCCGAATGAAGTGGGGGCATCTCCCGAGATGGTTGCCGAAATCCAATCTGCCACATCGATTATATCCGTCATTCCCACGCCGATATCCTCAAGCACAGGAATACCGGAACCACGAAGAATATCCTTGAGAGTCATGGCTCCCCTGACCCCTTCCGAAAGTTGGATCATCTCACGGGGTGAGATCTTGCCGGAGGCGACTCGTCCGCCCAGACGTTCCATGTCACCGGTGCGGCGAACAGCGTCACGCGCCTGATCCCTAAGCTCATTATTGCTGAAAAATGCCTCCACAGCATCATGCCTCTTATTCAGCCGCGATATGTCAAGCAACGGGAGTATGAGCCAACGATATAAAAGGCGTGAACCCATGGGACACACCGTCTTATCAATTACTTTCAGCAAACTTTTGCCCTCCGGACCCATACTCTCCACAAGCTCCAGATTCCTGACCGTAAAGCGGTCAAGATGCATATATAACCTGTTGTCTATACGGCTCAGCGAAGTGATATGAGAAAGCTGAGTATGGCTCGTAAGGTCAAGATAATGCAGTATGCTACCCGCCGCTATGACTCCCAAGGGGAGATCGCCCACGCCAAAACCTTTCAGCGTGGCGGTGGAGAACTGACGGAGCAGACGCTCCTCGGCGGCATCCGTGGTATACACCCAGTCTTCAAGCTCAAACACACTGCATTTATGGGAGAAATTACGCATACAGAAATCCCGTGTTCCCCGCATACGCAGCAATTCCTTTGGCGACATGTTGCAGAGCAACTTGTCTGCCTCCTCAGCCGTGGTTTCCGAGCATAGAAATTCACCGGTCGAGATATCAAGAAACGCGAGTCCTACACTATTCTTCCCGATATGAACCGCCGCAAGGAAGTTATTCTCCTTAGCCTGCAATGCACCCGTCGAGGTGTTGACTCCGGGCGTCACAAGCTCCGTTATGCCACGTTTTACGAGTTTTTTCGTAAGTTTCGGATCCTCAAGCTGCTCGCATATTGCCACCCGACGTCCCGCTCTCACGAGCTTCGGAAGATAGGAGTCGAGCGCATGATGAGGGAATCCGGCAAGCTCCACCGACTGTGCCTTGCCGTTGGCACGCCGCGTGAGGGTTATGCCCAAAATCTCGCTGGCAGCAATCGCATCATCGGAAAAAGTTTCATAAAAGTCGCCCACACGAAACAGGAGTATCGCATCGGGATGTTTCTTCTTCATCTCCAGATACTGGAGCATAAGGGGTGTCTCTGCTATTTTTGCCATCTTTGTTTAAGTATTATCCGAAGATTGAAAGCATCCATGTCGACATTCCCACGTATATCAGAAGTCCGACGACATCATTTGTAATCTGTATGAAGGGACCGGTTGCAAGTGCCGGATTAATTTTCAGACGTTCAAGGGTCAATGGCACAAACGTGCCGAACACCGTAGCGAAAATCACCACTGCAAACAGCGACGCCGCCACGGCAAACGACACCGTATATTTCACGCCCGTCGGCTGTGTGAAGAAAATATATAGAAACACCACCGTCGATATGACCACCGCATTCATTATCGCCACAAGACTCTCGCGCCCTATCTGACCGACGGCATTCTTTATGTCAAGGCGTCCATTGGCAAGACCCTGCACCACGATTGCCGATGCCTGCACGCCGACGTTACCACCGGTGCCGCCGATCAGCGGGATAAATATGGCAAGAGCCGTTACAGCCGCTATCTGTGCCTCAAAACCTCCAAGGATAATGGAGTTGACGATTCCGCCTATTATGCCAATAAGCAGCCACGGGATACGAGCCTTGGTCTGTGCAAACACCGAGTCTGACGCATCGACGTCGGAGGAGATACCTGATGCCAACTGATAGTCACGTTCGCTCTGCTCACGCACCTCATCCATCACGTCGTCAACCGTAATCTGACCCACAAGTCGCCCGATACTGTCAATGACAGGCATTGCCACAAGGTCATATTTCTCGAAGTCGATAGCCACCTCATCTATCGGGCTATCCGTGCGCACCGACACCGGAAGCTCCTCCATAACGTGCTTGATTTTCGACACGGAAGGGTGGGTGATCATCTTCTTCAATGGAAGCACACCTCGAAGTCGGTTATCATCATCAACCACATAGACGTAGTAGATATCATCCAGCTCCTCTGCCTGACGGCGCATCTCCCGCAGACAGTCCGGCATGGACAGATTCTCGTTGACCACGATCATCTCCGTGCCCATAAGTCCGCCCGCCGTGTCCTCGTCATATTGCAGGAGGTCGACGATATCGCCCGCCTGCTCCACGTCGTCGATATGCTGGATAACCTCATCGCGGTCCTCTTCGTCAAGTTCCTGGATAAGGTCTACAGCATCGTCCGTGTCAAGAAGATCGATGAAATGACCGATCTGCTCCGGGTCCATACCCTCAAGGAGCTTCTTACGGTCATCCTCATCAAGCTCCATCAGCACGTCTGCCTTCTTCTCCTTATCCTCAATAAGGTTGAAAAGCCATTCTGCCTGCCGCAGATTGAGCGACTGGAAAAGCTCCGCTATATCGGCGGCATGAAGCTCAGCCACCTCTTGCTGAGCTGCCTCCTGATTCTGACTGTCTATCAGTTCGCCGATACGTTCTATATCTGTCTCTGTAAATTCCTTCATAATGCAAAATTACAAAAAAATTTTCAGCACGACACCAAATTCCACCCCTCTTGTTTTCCATATCCCCCACACATACAATCCTAAGCCCCCGTCTACTAAAAAAATACGATTGCCATCAATCACGCTATTACCCAACTGTCAATATTACGGGTGACGTGTGAGAATGATATGCCGATCTTGAATAGCTTCCTGCTGTCAGCGGCAAATGGTATGAGATAATCCTTAGTCTCTATCTGACGCAGAGCATCTTCCGCCGGTCTATCAAGTTTCAATTCCATCACATAGATATAATGCTCCGTCTTCAGCAACAGGTCAATGCGTCCGGATGCCGTGCGATATTCTGCCTCAACCGCACACCCCAATACCTTGAAAATTATATATAGATTATTCTCAAAATATATCTCTGGACGACATTGCGACAATTCGTAGGGTATATCTGCCAGAAACGCTTTCAAACGTGTCAGAAACATTTCCGGCTCGCCATCCTCAACATCATTCAGAAACGAGTCTATCACACGATTAGTCCGTCCCTCCGGTCGATTCAAGTAGATTGGAAGCAACTGCCTGTAAAGCCCATCCTCAACTTCAAGGTTAGGGACCCCGATAGTGTACATTTTCCGACGACGGTCATAATCCTTTATTGTCAGATAGCCCGACTGAAACAACAGTGGCACCGGATCCGTCATATAGGAATCACTGGAATAGAGCACAAGATCGCTTATCTTATCCCGATTGAGGTCTGGAAGATACATATCCGTAGCCCGCAACGCCTTAAGAAGAAACGTCGGCGTGCCGGTCAGAAACCAATAACTACCGATCTCCTTGTTGGAGAGTGCCGACATTAGTGAAAACGGATTATAGATATCCTCACTTTTTGCCGCAAAATGATAGCCGTCATAATTTTTCTTCAGCTCCGCCATGGTATCCTCGAAGCCGAGCTCCAGTCCTTTACCAAGCATCGCCACACCTTCGCTCAACTGAGCACGTATCTCATCGGCAGTGATACCACATATTCCGGCATACTCCTTATCACTTGTTATGTCGTAGAGATTATTGATGTCGCTGAAAATACTCAATCTGGAGAATCGGCTCACCCCTGTTATCATAGCGAACCGGATATAATCGGAGGCTGCTTTCAATGTGGCGTAAAACGGCTTCAGACGCTCCCTGAACACCTCATTCAATTCCGCATCCTCAATACTGGCGACAAGCGTCTTGTCATACTCATCCACCAATATCACCGCCTTTCTCCCGGTCTTCTCCACCGAACGGCGTATACATCCATAGAAACGCTGCGGGAAATCCCATTCATCAGTATTCCTACCGTATTCTCGTTCCCATTCCACGATATGGGCATTCAGTATGGAGTCAAGACCGGTAGGCGAGGAGCAGTCGCAATTCACAAGATTAAGACGGAACACAGGATGCCGATCCCATTTATATGGATAGGAATCAATCGACAGACCCTTAAAAAGATCTCGTCTCCCCTCAAAAAATGCCTGAATGGTAGATAGCAACAGACTCTTCCCAAAACGTCGCGGACGACTCAGGAAATAATAGCCATTCCCGTCAACAAGTTTCCTGACATATTCAGTCTTATCGACATACACAAATCCACCCTCCCTCAGCACCGGGAAAGACTCTATACCTATCGGGAATCTCATTGCCGTCATAATCTAAAGCCATTTATCCTAATCAGAACACGTTTACTTCACAAATGTAACCATTTCCCCCGAATATCCCAACAATACACAGATTTTTCATTCAGAGGAAATGGCTTCATCCGGCAGAACGGCAGTTGCCGTCAGTAGCGGAAAGAGGAGCCTCCAAGAAACTCGCGGAGCAGGGAAGTGGTCGGTATCTGGTCAGCGGGGATTGGCTCGAAATAGCTCAGGAACCGCAACAGACGGAATGCCTCCGCATATTCTGGCAAATCTTTCGGCACCTCACGCAACACCGGTTCCGCATATTGTTTCATCACTCCCAACTCAAATATGAGCGACGAGTTGAACGTAGCGTCGGCATTCTCGCTGAACGGGAATATCCATTTCTCCTCACCGCGACGCACACTCGGCCAGCGACGGATCGTATCCAGCGCAGAGATATGACGATATTTGCTGTCTCGCACGATACGGCGCAGCAGACGGTTATCCGACGTAGAGATCCAGTTGTGATTATCAATTTTAAGAGTGGTCAATGCCGAGACGTAGACCTTATACACCTCATCAGGATTAATAGAGGCTGTAAGTTCGGGATTAAGCCCGTGGATACCCTCTATCACAAGCACATCGTTCTTATCAAGACGCAATGGCTTCTCCTTCTCTATACGTCTGCCATATTCAAACGAATAGGAGGGTAGGTTTATCTCCTCGCCACGCAACAGACGGCTGAGATCGGAATTCAGACGCTCCAGGTCAAGCGAATACAGGCTCTCATAGTCATATTCCCCATTCTCATCCTTAGGGGTATGCTCACGGTCGACAAAATAATCATCGAGCGATATCATCTTCGGCACTATCAGGTTGGTCATAAGCTGTATGGAGAGACGCTTGGCAGACGTGGTCTTGCCCGACGATGACGGTCCGGCTATCATGACGATTCCGGCTCCCCCTCCCTGCGGCGGCGTGCAATATCGTCACTTATTGCACCGAGCATCTTAGTATGCATAGCTTCCGCCACGTTGATAAGCTCCGCCGTGCGGCAATTCTTCACCGCCATATTAAGTTCACCGACATTCTTCACCTGTATGACCTTGTTAAACATCAGCTGGTCGGTGAAAGCCTTATACATCTTCTCCTGCGGGGGATTATACTTCAACACCTCATCCACCTTATCCGCCGACATGGCAAAAAGAAGGAATCCATCCTTATACACCCGTAGATCAAAATCCCGGATAAAACCTGTGGAGGGTGCAAGTGGTCCGTAATAGCTGTCGGCAAGACTGCCGAGACGGTAATAGGTGGTATAAAGCTCATGCAGCGTCTCAAGTAGAGTGACCTTTGCCGTCAACCTCTGCTTACGGAAAATCTCAATGGCATCCTTCGTCATGCGCTCTTTACGACGGAACGGGATATTCGTATCGCGAAGATTGCGAAGATGCTCCAGCAGCACATCGACAGTCTCCTGCGTAACGCTGACCACCGCCTCATCTTTCAGCAGACGGCAATAATGCCCCTTCGACATTGAATGCTCTATGCGCAGCGTCACACCCGGCATAACCTCCTCAACCGCCTTATATAGCATCATACAGAGCGAGCGCACGTATACACGGCGTCCTGCCGGAGTCTCTTTCCCGACAAACTCCACCTGACGCGGAGCAAAAAGAGGGAAGCACAAGTCCTCTGTCTTATTATTCACAAGTGCACATATAGGCTCAAAGGCAAGCTCTCGTCGGAGACGCGGAAGCATATCTATGATTTTCTCACCCCCAAGCACATTGACATAACTGTCGGTATTTTTACAATAGATTTTCATAACGTGGAATTTTAAGTGGAATCAGACTTAGGTCTCATGCAGTCCATACCGTGGAAGCCCCAGCACCCGGAGTTCCATCGGCACCCAAGCGTCTGGAGTTCCGTGCCCGAGCCCATGGGCGAGGGGTCCCTTCGAGGAGCCGGCAGCAAAGCCCTTCAGTCTGTAAAATTAACAAAAAACTTTATTCTTTTGATTATCTCACCTCCATTTCATCATAAAAAAACACCATCTTAACCTCACAAAACGTAATAATTCACAAAAAATAATGTTTTTAATCCAAAAAATTTGGAAGTTACACCAAATAGCACTAACTTTGCACTCGCAAAATACATCCGGACAGGATGCAGTTGCGGTCTTGTGGCCCATTCGTCTATCGGTTAGGACGAGAGATTTTCATTCTCTAAAGAGCAGTTCGACTCTGCTATGGGCTACCATTAATATAAACGAACGAAAGACAAAGACAACTTTTAAGATGGCAAACCATAAATCATCATTAAAAAGAATTCGCCAGGCGGAGAAGAGAAGACTCGAGAACCGCTATTGGGCAAAGACCGCACGCAACGCCGTTCGCCGTGTGCGCAAAATGACTGACAAAGCTGAGGCTACTGAGGCTTACAACAAAGTCAGCGCCCTCCTTCAGCGCCTTGGCCGCAAGAACATTATCTCTAAGAACAAAGCCTCTAACCTTTGCAGCGGCCTTGCTCTTCATATCAATAAACTTGCGTAAACTGTTGGCGGACACGTCCGCCCGTTATTGAAAAATATTTCCTTCAGCATGCGACGGCCTCGTGGTCTTGACGCAGCTGCAATAAGGATTGCGTCGGCCCATTCGTCTATCGGTTAGGACGAGAGATTTTCATTCTCTAAAGAGCAGTTCGACTCTGCTATGGGCTACCTCCCTAAATCCATCCTATCCCCAGAGGCCGGTTACTCCCAAAAGTGCCGGCCTCACTCTTTTTATAAACCTTATGCCTTTTATATCTATCATTCATAATTATGATTGGCGAAAGTGAATCTGAGCAACGGGGAAGATGGTATATCTATATTTTTGTTTAATCTGTCTGTAAAACGACAACCGGCATAATCTGATGACGCAATATCGTGAACAGACACAATTCAAAACTCTATCATGAAAACAGCGGAATTAGCGAACCGGATTTTCGACCGGTCAGTAGAAAGATACCATATCTCTGACGACATCAACCTCCCGTGCCCGAATCCTTTCGAGAAAGGGTCGATCGAAGCAATATTCTTTGAGAAAAACTGGGTGGACGCTGTGCAATGGCATCTCGAAGACATAATCCGTGACCCGGAGATCGATCCTGTCGACGCTCTCGCTCTAAAACGGAGGATCGACAAATCGAATCAGGTCAGGACCGACATGGTAGAGGAGATAGACTCATGGTTCCGCGATAAGTTCCGGAACGTGGTCCCTGCCCCCGACGCTTCCATCAACACCGAATCGCCGGCATGGGCTCTCGACCGTCTCTCAATACTTGCCCTGAAGATATGGCACATGAGGGAACAGGCTCAACGCACTGATGCCGACCCTCAGCATATCGAGAAGTGCAAGGGGAAACTCGAGATCCTTCTCGAACAGAGAGACGACCTCTCATCTGCAATCGACCAACTGATCGATGATATCGAGGCAGGAAAGAAATACATGAAGGTCTACCGCCAGATGAAAATGTATAACGACCCGGCTACAAACCCGGTGTTGTATGCAAAGAAAGGCTGAACACATCCATAATCAATCAAATTGAAAATGAAACGCCATTATCTGATCCCTTCCTCCGATTCGCTGCTGAGAGGGGCGTTATCCTTGGTCCTTTCTGCCGGAATGCTGTGTGCTTCCGCATATTCCGTGTCAAGGGCAGACAGACTGAGTCCTCTCGCCGCCGGCTATCTGGAACGTGCCGAAATCATGATCGACGAAGGCAACTTCGCCGGAGTGATCGACCAGCTGAGGCATCTTGAGACGCAAGGCGTCTCTCTATCGTCTCAGGATCGTGAGGACTTCACCTATCTTCTCGCCCTTGCGCTCTACCAGCGTGGGGATGCCGACTGCGTCGACCTGCTACGAGAATTTGCCTACAATTATCCGGCTTCCACTCTCGCCATATCTGCAAGACTCGCCGCCGCCGACTATTTCTTCTTCGCCCACAGATTCAACAGCGCACTCGAGGCATACCGGCAGATCGACTATTCAAGAATAAGCCCTGCCGACCGTCCGCTATACCAGTACCGTATGGCATTGTCTATGGTAAAGAGCGGGCATTACGATGAGGCAAGACCCATCTTCATGCAGCTCCATGAGTACCGCGACTTTAATCTCGCCGCCGACTATTATCTGTCGTATATCGAATACGTAAATGGCAATACCGATGTGGCGTATGACGGGTTCAAGGAGGTGGCTCAACGGATGAATGGAGTCAACAACGACGGTATCGCGCCTGACTATTATATAGCACAGATTGAATACTCACGCGCACAATATGACCGGGTGATAGCTCTCGGATCGGAACTAATTGAGCGTAATCCGGTGGAAGAACTAATTCCCGAGACCCTTAGAATAGTCGGACTAAGTTATTTTAAGACCGGACAGGAGGAGAAGGCTCAGAAGTATCTTGAGAAGTACGTGCTGATGCCCGATATAAATCCTGCTCCGGATGCTGTCTACGCCCTTAGCGTGATTGAATATAGCCAAGGTAATCTCGATGAGGCTCAGACGGGATTCGCCACGCTGACCGAATTAAACAACGATCTCGCACAAAGTGCTTATCTTTATCTCGGACAGATTGCCGTGGCACAGGGCGACAGCAATGCCGCAGCCATATCTTTTGAGAAAGCGGCGAGGATGGGATATGACCGCAACGTGACAGAGACCGCGCTATTCAACTACATCACGGCAAGAACCCGTGGCGGCAACATACCCTTCAGTTCCTCAATACCGTTGCTTCAGGAATTCATCCAGAAATTCCCCTCCTCCCAATATGCTCCCAGGGTGGAGGAGTTTCTTGCATCAGCCTATTTCAACGAGAAGGATTATTCCAACGCCCTCGCAAGCATCAACCGCATAAAACGCCCGTCGCAGAAAGTGCTTGAGGCGAAGCAGAAGATTCTGTATCAACTTGGAATGGAGTGCATGTCAAACAGCCGCCCTGCCGATGCACGGAAATATCTTATGGAAGCGGTTGCCATAAACGGCGACCGCGCACTGAAGGCACAGGCAAACCTGTGGCTTGGCGACGCTTGCTATGCCCTCGGAAAATACGGTGAGGCTCAGAATGCCTACAACGCATATCTCTCCGCCGACAAAAAAGGGGAGAACCGTACCCTCGCCCGCTACAACCTTGCCTACGCTCTGCTGATGGACGGCAAATACTCCCGCGCAGCCGCAAGTTTCGCCGATGCCATGAAAGCCGACCCTATGCTTCCTAAGAGGCTATACGACGATGCTCTTATAAGGATGGCTGACGCGCAGTATTATTCCGGAGAGTATAAGCTTGCGCTGAAGAACTACTCCACTGCAATATCCGGCGGCGCACAGGACAGCGACTATGCCACTTTCCGCCGTGCCGTCATGTACGGGCTCGATGGCGACATAAAGCGAAAACTCTCCGAGCTTTCCGATATGCCCTCACGATTCCCCGGCTCAAAATGGCTGCCGAATGCTCTTCTGGAGAAGGGTCAGACCTACACCGGATTGGGAGATACGAAGAATGCTGTCATTGCCTTCGAGCAGTTGCGTTCCACCTATAAGCAATCGGCTCAGGCAAGGAAAGGTATGCTCAACCTTGCAATAGCCTACATGGACGCGAAAGAATACGGCAAGGCAGAGGATTCCTACAAGGAGATTATCCGCAAATGGCCGTCGAGCGAAGAGGCGGTGCTCGCCAATGACGACCTGCGCCAGTATTATGCCGCCAACGGTGGTCTGCGTGAATATGCCTCATTCCTGAAATCCGTGCCAAACGCGCCTCAGATCGACGCTTCTGAGATGGAGACTCTCGCTTTTGAAGGGGCTGAGACGGCTTTTGCCGACGACATCAACGCCACAACTCTCCTGCAGAAATATGTGGAAGACTACCCCAACGGACGATATCTCTCACAGGCTCTTCTCGACATAGCCACCGGCAAGGAGCAGACAGGGGAGAAGGAGACCGCACTCAACGCTATTGAGTCGCTTCTGGCAAGACGGTCCGACTCTCCGCAAGTGCCGGAGGCTCTCCTCCTGAAAGCACGTATAATCGAGAGCTACGGTCCCGTCCGTCGTGACGATGCCCTGAAAGCTTACAAGGATCTGGAGAAACGCGGTGGCAACGATTATCTCGCCGATGCCTACGCCGGAATAATGCGCAACACCGACAAGGATTCCGAACGCATGAAATATGCCGCTCTCGTCCGCACGTCCGGTGGTCTCTCTGCCGATCAGATGGAGGAGGCGGAATTCTACGAGGCTTCCGCTATGCTGAAGAATGGCGACACGAAGAATGCCACGGCAATGCTGAAAAAACTTGCTGCAAATCCCAAGAGTCTATCCGGCGCGAAGGCTGCCGTGATTCTCGGACAGCATTACATAGACTCCAGCAACATATCCGGCGCGGAAGAGGTGCTGACGGCATTCACCGACGAGGGATCGCCTCATGAATACTGGCTCGCAAGAGGCTTCATAGCCCTTGCCGACGTCTACCACTTGAAGAAGAAGGACTATCTCGCCGTGGAATATCTCAAGAGCTTGCGCGATAACTATCCCGGCAAGGAACTCGACATCCACGACATGATTGATTCGCGTCTGAAAGAATGGAAATGATCCCTTAATTTAAGATTGAAAAAATGACCATCAGGAATATATATCTTGGCACTTCGATTGCTTTTGCCTCTTTCGGAATCCTTCCCTCAGCTGCCCAGCTCCATGAGTCGATCAGCGTGGAAGGTAAATACGTGCCGGAAATAATAAAGGTTGACAGAATTAACACGTTTCCAAAACCTCTGAAGTTCTCCATGGCTGCTTCCCCTCTCGAATATGAGAAAAGCGGTGTGGCAGCGGCATTTATCCCCTCCATGCTGGCGATACCGGCTACCGGATGGAACGACACCAAGGAATTTTCCTCCAACAGAGGATACCTTGAGCTTGGTGCCGGATCATGGCTCAACTCGACGCTGAGTGCAGGCTACCGCTTTGTCGACAACGCATCCACTCTTGCCGGCATAAGGCTCCAGCACAACTCCACGTCGCTCTGGAAGCCTCACATGAGTGATGCCACCGACGACGTGACCCGCTACCGCTATGACGAGTCGGTGGGTCTATACATATCGCACGTGTTCAAGGGATACGGACGTCTCGATGCCTCCCTCGACTACCACGTGGGGATGTTCAACTATTACGGCTACTGCCCCATAAATCCTATCGCCGACACAAAGATCGATGCCCCCACGCAGACGCTCAATGATTTCGCTATGCGAATCGACTGGCGTTCACCAATGTCGAACGCCTCTACACTGTCATACGGAGCATCCGCACGCGTGCGCCATTTCGCATTCCGCTCACTCCCTCTCCCTTACGCTTGGGATAAGGAGCACTCCAAAGGGAACCGCGAGACCGACATTGAGATTGCTGCCGGAGTCAGGATGCCCTGGGATGGTGGCAGTTCAATAGGGTTGGATGCAGACCTCAACGTGCTGACATACGGTGGTGAACAGGACCTGTTCAACTATTCGAAGGGTCCGGGGGAAACGGAAATCTCTCTCCACCGTCCCGACAACTACGGGATGCTCGTGCTCACCCCCTACTACCGCTTCAACCGCGGAATGCTCGACATTCGTCTCGGTGCCGATATCGACCTGACATTCAATGCCGGACCCGACGGCAACCGTTACTCCTTCTTCCACATTGCTCCAGACGTGAACTTCGCCTTGCAGTCAGGACAGTTCGGCATGTATCTCAACCTGGTCGGAGGCTCGCAGCTTAACACTCTCGCCAATCTCTACCAGAACGACTACTATATGTCGCCTGCCATCACCTCCACACGCCCGACCTACACCCCGCTCGACGCGACGCTCGGGATTAATATCGGTCCGTTCTCCGGTTTCTCTATCGGAGTGGAGGGGAGATTCATGGCAAGCAAGAACGTGCATCTCGGCGGATGGTATCAGGCATGGATAAACAATGGCGACAAGGCATTCAGCGGAATGTATGACCGATCCGGAGATCTATCGAAACGCGCAATGATGTATTCTCTCGACTCGGAGGGTATCAATCTTCACGGATTCGGGATAAGCGGTGTCATCGAATACACACCTTCATCCGTATTCTCATTCAAGGCTAAGGCTACAGTGCAGCAGCAGGACTGGAAGAAGGGCATATTCAATGGCTACGACCGTCCGAAGGTGACTGCCGACATATCTGCCGCAGTGCGCCCTGTCTCTCAGCTGAAGGTATCCGCCGGATTCAACTATCGTGCGAAACGCGCGATATATACGCGCTCATTCGTTCCGCTGTCAGCCGGCATCATTCCGGACTCCGACAGTGAGAATCTGTGCCGTCTCAGCCTCCCCGACATCTCTCTGCTGAATCTGGCGGCATCCTGGAATTTCACCGACTCCTTCTCCGTATGGCTTCAGGCTGACAATATCCTTAACAGGCATGACGACATGCTCCCGATGCTGCCGGCTCAGGGCATTTCTGTGGGGGGGGGTCTGAAGGTGCTCTTCTGACGATGGAATCCCGACCGATACAATCCATTTTTTTACAGATTACTTTCACGACCGGGAAACTAAATATCTCTCCCGGTCGTTGATTTAATTAGGCAGACATCTCGTCTGCTCCGGATAATATTAATTAAGTCGATATATGAGCCAGCAGAATTTAACTTTGGCATATCTCAATGAAGATGACAGGGCGTATGGACTCGCGGGTATGATGATCTCCCTTGCAAGCCTGAACGCCATTGACCGAGTGGCGGAAATCTGCCTGGATTCCGATGGACCTATGGTGGAGTTCTCCCACGAGTTCTATTTCCAGGGTTCGCCATCCATATCTCCCAAAGCTACATGGGACAATCTCGTCCAGAATTTCCATATCACCACCGCAATGGTGCTGTCAAACGTAATGGCAAGATCCGTCGTGCGCCTCAAGAAGGATGCTCCGGAGGAGATCATGAAGGAGATCTACAAGGAGGTGGAGAAGGAGGGGCACGACACGTGTGCCCTTGAGGATGATGAGATTGAGAATCTCTATAACAATGCCCTGATGCGCACAAAGAGGCTGTTCTTCAATCCGCGTCTGCATCCTGCCATTGATGAGTTTGCCAGAATAATATCCCGAAGAAGGATATTGTCCGGCAGAGAGATCCGCGACGAGCTGCATTTCCTGCAACTGATATGACAGATCATGCCCAAACAGACTCAGACAGTCTCCGCTATATTGTAGCGGGGACGTTTTTTTACCTCCACATACATCTTACCTACATATTCACCGAGTATTCCCAATCCGATAAGCAGAATCCCCGTGCAGAACCATATCGAGAGGATGAGCGAAGTCCAGCCCTCTATGGTCTCTCCGCTGAAATAGCGTGCCATGACGTAGATACCCACCAATAACGCCGCCATCATAAACACCACCCCAAGCCAGAACAGCATCCTGACAGGACGCACCGAGAACGACGTGACACCATCTCCGGCAAACTCTATCATCTTACCCAACGGATATTTGCTGCTGCCAGCCTTGCGCTCTCCGCGCTGATAATACACCTTGCTCTGTCTGTAGCCCAATTTGGGAACGATGCCGCGAAGAAACACGTTACGCTCCCCATATTCCAGCAATGCCGAAAGTGCATCTCTTCCGAGCAACCGAAAATCGGCATGGTCATACACGCACTCCACCCCTAAATGACGCAGTGTAGTGTAGAAGCAATGTGCCGAATGACGCTTGAACCAGCCGTCGCCCACCCGCTTGCTGCGCACGCCGTAGACTATCTCCGAGCCATCCATGTAAGCCCTCACCATATCCGGAATCACCGACGGGTCATCCTGAAGGTCGGCATCTATCGTGACACACGCATCGCAATTCCCTGCGACATATTCCATACCTGCCAACAGTGCATACTGATGACCGAAATTACGGCTCAGACGAATTCCCTTCACCCTGCAACACGCATAGCCGGAAATAAGTCCCCACGTGCCGTCAGTGCTCCCGTCGTCCACATAGACAATGTAGCTGTCGTCTCCCACCAGACCCGCCTCCGACATTTTCAACAGAAGCGATGTCAAGACATCATTCGTGCGGGGTAGGGCACTCTCCTCCTGAAAGCACGGCACGACCAACGCCAGACGGATTCTCCTCTCTCTATCCATCCTCAATCTCTCTCTTTCTTAAAACGGTCCTTATCCCTGTTACGCTTCTTCTCCAAAGATGCCTCAAACGCTTTCGTGAGATCCACACCTGTCTGGTTTGCAAGACAGACAACCACCCAAAGCACATCGGCAAGCTCCTCTGCCAGACCCTTACGCAAATCTCCCTCCTTCGCAACTTGATCGCCATACACGCGCGATATGACCCTCGCCAGTTCGCCGACCTCCTCAGTCAGCACTGCCATATTCGTGAGTTCGGAGAAATATCCGCCACCCACCGTGTGTATCCATTCATCCACAAGACGCTGCGTCTCTTCTATCGTCAGTCTATCCATCAGTATTCTATAGTATGAAGTTCCACCATATCCTTACCCACCCGCAATTCCACTTGTGCCCCCTCTATCATAGGATAATTCCCCACGACGTGACCCACCGGGAAGCGATACGCCACCGGAATCCCGTCAAGACCATGACGTGAAAGCAACCGGCTCACCATCTCCTCCATATCCTCATGGTTAAGGTCGGGGCCATATTCCGTAAACTGACCCACTATCACCCCCTTAACTCTGCCGAGATTACCGGAAAGTATAAGGCGCGTGAGCATACGCTCCACCGCATAGACAGCCTCCGAGATATCCTCCACGAAAAGAATCACGTCCTCATCATCCCCAACATTGAGCATATCCCACGGGGTCTGTGCCAAGCCGTTGAGCACTGCAAGATTACCACCCCTCAGTTCCCCTCTTGCCACACCCTCACGGTTGAGAGCATCACCGGGGAAGGCGTAGTGCATCGCCGGATCCCCTGTCATGACGTCGAGCAATGCGCGTGTGCAAGGGTCATAATCCCCCTCCAAGGTGAGATGCTTCGCCATAGGGGCATGAAGCGACGCAACGCCGGCAGTATGCCACAACGCATGAAGTGCGGATATGTCGGAAAACCCGACAAGCCATTTGGGATTGCGTCTGATCGTCTCCTCCGGGAGCTCCGGCAGAAGATGGATGCAGCCATACCCTCCACGGGCGCAGAAGATGCACTTCACATCAGGATCCGACAGGGCGGCAAGTATGTCGTCACGCCGTTGTGAAAGGCTGGAGGCAAACGAGCCATCTGCCGGTCCCTTCGCACCCGGCATGACCACTGGATGAAAGCCATGACGTTCAAAAAAAACGGCGGCTCCATCCACGTATTCACCCTTAACCTTCGTCGCCGGCGACACAATGGCAATCTTATCCCCCCTCTCCAATGGCGCGGGATAGATAATCTTATCTCTCTTCATAATCCCTTTCTTTCACTTATTTAAGTTTCGCAAGTTTGCCAACTTGCTTCACTTAAATGGTTTAATGTTTAAAGTTTATGGTTTATGATCATTAAATTTTGTATAATGAAAAGATTCGAGGATTTCCGTGAATCTTAAACCTTAAACTATAAACTATCAACCACTGAAGTGCAGCTTGCGAAACTTCAGTCACTTATCAGTTCACCTGAACCGGAATACCGGTAGCCGACTCTATCCTGCGGGCGATACCCTCCAGTTCCTGACGTTCCACCTTCACTAAATGCTCCTCCGGAGTGCTGCGGTCAAGGCTATAGAGCATTATTTCACGCGGTGCTATCTTGCGGTACGCCTCAATAAGCGCATCCACCTCTTCCGGCGTGGTGTTGTCAACCGGCTTCCCGTCATGTTCGCCACGAAGCATCATTGTCTGTATGATACCCTCTCCTGCAAACTGACGTAGACCCTCCACCACACGCTCCACCGTAAACTCTTTTGATGTCGGCTGGTCGATAAGACGCATCGTCGGCTCAATAGCAGAATCCAACTTCAGTATATTGTTATCCACTTTTTTCAGAGCGTCGGCAACGGCAGGGCTGAATATTCTTGTGGAGTTAGTCAGCACCGACACCTTGGCATTCGGATAATACTTGTCGCGGAGAGCAATCACATCATCTATTATCTCCGGAAAATCCGGATTAAGGGTCGGTTCGCCATTGCCGGAGAATGTGATTACGTCAAGCGGATCACCCGCTCCCTTCATGGCGGAAAGTTTACTCTCCAAATCTCTTCTCACCTTCTCACGCACGGGCAGACCCGTCGTGCCCTTACCTTGCGAGTTGTACCCCGCCTCACAATACAAGCAGTCGAACGAACAAACCTTCCCGTCGTCCGGACTGAGATTTATACCCAACGACACCCCAAGACGTCGGCTCTTTATCGGACCGAACACCGTGGAATGAAACAATACAGTCTGATCTTTTGCCATAACAATTTCAGTTTATACGGCAAATTTAACCAATCATATCCAAATATCCGCACGAATACCCTAAAAAACTCCTCCCATCCTCATCCCCACAGCTAAATCCACCACCAAGACCACTAAGACCACAGAGAATTTTTCACTTTGTGGTCGAATACTCCGGGAAGGTTTTCATTGCTTAATTCTACCTAAATCTGTACAAATATGAAAGTACCGAGACCGCTGCACCAAAATAAATTTTATTAAAAAAATCAACAATCTTATTACCATGTGTTTACTCCTTTTAAATATATCTAAAATATGAAAGTTTTGTTTTGGAGGGTGAAAGTTGCAGGAGCTAATTTTGTAATAAAAAATGCTAAGTAGAGGAGTGACATTATTGACAAAGAGAGAGGTTGCATTGACTGTCCTCTCAAAATTGCTCTATGCAATGACAGCCGATATGAAAGGTTCGGAAGAGATCAAGGCATCCCATCAGACGATTCTGAAAGAGTATGTAGAAAAAAATCATGGAGCCAAAAGTAAGCGAAAAGAGAATAAATTCTCTTTTCAATCCATTCCATGGAATAATATACTTGATTCCATAGCTTCAGGCAATCCATTCTTGAGAAGATATATTGAATCCGATAGATTCTCTAAGACGGAAATCCGATATATGTGTGCCATGCTATGCGGACTCTCAGGAAAGGAATATGGGTTGATTACAGAATCCAGAAGCCATTATAATATTAGTTGGTCAATACGGCAGAAATTCGGATTGCCTCCCAAAACCACCAATCTCCGTATCTTCCTTCAGAATCTTTCAGGACAGGAGAAAGACGAAAGACCATAAGAAACCGCAGCACTCTGATTTTTTTGAATGAACCTGTTTTAACCACGGATTTCTCAACGTTTTCCGTGGTTAGTAATCGTAAAAAAATAAGTTGTGAAAGTTTGGCGCATATTTCCGAGGGATTTCGGAGTAAGGAAGATGGAGCATAGCGGGCTATGCGACTGATTCCGCGCTCCGAAAGCACCGAAAAGATGCTGCCACAATAAAAAATTTACATTTATAACTTTAACAAGTTATTTTTTGAAGATTACTAAATCTCTTTGTGATGAAAAAATTTTTAGTAATTTTGCATACCTATAATCAATCATCACAAGAGATAACCTAAAATCATGCTACGATTTTCTAAATCACTACTATTTACTCTGCTATTACTAATCATTAGTGCAGCTTCCTGTTCAGAATCATACGAACAGGGAATCTTGAATCGTGCGGAAGCCTTGATGGAGGCTCATCCTGACTCAGCAATGGCATTGCTATCATCCATTGATAAGCAACGCCTTACCGGGAACAGACAGAAAGCCCACTATGCACTCCTTATGTCGATGGCCCTTGACAAGAACTATATCGACACCACCTCATTCGATGTGCTGCAACCGGCAATTGACTATTATCTCAGGAAAGGTTCCCCTGATGAAAAATTGCGTACTTATTATTATCAAGGTAGAATATTTCAAAATAAAGGTGATAGGGATAATGCCCTAAATGCCTTTGTAAAGGGCATTGATGTGTCTCATTTATGCTCAGACTCATTATCAATAGCTCGAACTTTGGTAGCACAAGCACTTTTGTACTATGAATTCTATGATTTGACCAGCTACACTGAAAACTATATCCAAGCTGCGAATATTTACAATTCGCTATCTCTTAATAATCAAGAGTTTGATTGTCTGATTAATGCATTAAATGGATCAATTATATTATATAATCGTTCACGCGCCGATAGTTTAATTGATCAATGCAATAAACTTGGAATTCTTAATAACAATAAATTTAATCAAAGATTTCAGGGACGGATTTTAGCCTATTTTATACAATTCGGGTCTAAACATGACATTGAGGATTGGATGGAGCAACAAGAAGGTGGCTTGACTCTTAATCCTAATAATGCCTTGGACTTGGCAATGGCTTATAATAAATTGGGTGATAATAATAAAGCTATACAAATACTCAAAATTCTTGAAGATTCTAAATTGGGTTATGATACTCTAAAATATGAATCCATAGCTGTTGGAGTTTTCAAAGAGATGGATAACTATAAAGAAGCATTCTCCACATATTGGGATTTTAGCCATAGATGGGACTCCATAAATGCCATTAAATTTGATCAGAAGGCAGCATCCATTAAAGAGAAGCATCAGATTGAGCTTATGGCTCAGAATGAATCTCAGCGTCATTCCCGTATTATATGGGGTTGCATCGGAGGGATTATTATACTATTAATGGGTGTATTCATATTGATATTATTATTCAGAAGCAAGAAAGCGAATGAAAAACTGGCTCTTGAAGAAGTAAAATCAAAAGAAGCGGAAAATGCCAAACTGAAAGCAGAAAAAGATATGGTAGCTCTTGAAAAAGAACGGTATGAACTTGAAAATAAGAATCTTCTGTTAGAGAGGGATAAGAAGGCTCTTGAGGCTGAGAATCTGGCGCATCGTGTGACGGAACTTGAAAATGAGAGCGAAAGTCTGAAGGCTCTTATTGATGTCAAAGAGGAACTTCCGCAGGAGGTACAAGACACTATCAAGATACGCATTGAGATGCTTAATTCACTGTTGGCAAGCCATATCACAGACAATGACCAATATGTAAAGTATGATTCATGGGTCATGAAGCTGACGGAAGACAGTGAAGGATTTATGAATTCAAACAGACTGGCATTCCAAGCCTCGCATCCCCACTTCATACAGTATTTTGAAGACCATGATCTGACTGTTGAAGAGATAAACTATGTATGTCTTTACGCAATCGGTTTGCGGGGTAAGGAGGTTGGCAACTATATGAAGAAACGTAGCCACGTCAATACCAGCAGTGCTATCCGAAAGAAATTGGGAATTGACAAGCATGAGACCAACATAGGCATATACGTCAGGAAACTTCTCAAAAGTCTGTAATCAGATACACGAAATCTAAACAACGCCTATACCTTATATTATATTGGAAATGACAGGTTGCACACTATTATTGGTGCGTAACCTGTCATTGTTTTATGCACATTTCATTGACCTCATCTTGTAAATAAAAGCCTAAAATATCCATATAATCACTCTCGTACTTCCATAATCAGCCAAATATGAAAGTACGAGAGTGATTGCGCCAAAATAATTTTTAACCCAAATAACAATAGATTATTTATCAATAATTTACAATTTAAAATATTTTCAAAATATGAAAGTTTTGTTTTGGAGGATGAAAGTCTGTCTTTGTAATTTTGCAGCATCAAAATCAACTAAAACGCAATTGAAATGAAAAAGATTTTAACTCTTATTCTTGTAATGATGGCAATCGCACTTCCATCATTTGCTGAAGGTTCAAAAAGCGATAACTCTCATAGTGTTGCTTTGGAATTCGAGTCTATTTCGGACGGAACATCAACGGTTCATCGTGCTCCCATGCGTATAAGTATAGACGCATACTATAATGCGGAAAGCAATACCATCAACATTTCATACGATGGTGAGGCGAAAGGAGAAGTATTCCTTTATTTAAATGGTGTGCTTGTGGGGTATGAGTCAGAAATCAACGCTTCTTTTTCAATTAATACTCCAGGTCGATATACTATAGAAATAATAGGTGAAACTTGGATTGCAAAAGGTTCCATAAAACTGCCATAATTAGGAATTTATTCCATTAAATAAGTTTAACTCTCCAAATAAATACGTTGAATCATTCAATCTTGAAATAACATAATTAGCATAAAAATGTAATTGGCTTTAAAACCAGTTGCGTATATATTAAATATAATCAAATTTATTATGTTCAACTCTAAAACTAAATTTTCGCTGATTTCTTCAGCACTCGCAGTTATTGCGACTTCTGCAATTGCTATTGCATGTACATCTCAAGAGGACATTCCGGAATCAAGCGCAAGCATTGTAGAGAATAATACAATGCTCAATGACACAATCCTCATTGAAACTGATGCTCCTCTTATTCAAAAATCCAATATGGGTTCTGTATCTGTCAATAGTATTTATCATGACAGCCTCTCTTAAAAATTATAAATTGGTCTATCTTTGGTATTTTGTTATAAACATTTCTTTGAGTATAGGCCTTATTTTGATACAATATCTAAATTTGGATATGCCAAAATTAAAGAATTGGTTTGAGACTGGCATCTGCACTTTCGGTATATTTATGCTCTTATCCTTATGGAGCAGTGCATTCATAGCTACATCCAGCTATATGGGTAAATACATCATAGATTCCAAAATAACTAAATTATTCACATTTGCATTAATCATAATTGATGGCCTGACATTATATTATGTTTCATTTGGTCATTATGATTTTCTTAAGCCGTGTGTGGCATGTCTAATAATTTGGATTTTGGGATTCGGATGCTCAATATTTCTAAATAAAAGATTTATAATCTGGAATAATCAGTGACATCCTAACGACCATTCCCATACTCCAACGGAGAATCCATACTCAGGCATTTCATCATAACCCAATAACTCCGCGCTCCCCGTGCTCTCTGCGGTCTCTGCGGTCTCTGCGGTTGAATCCACCACGGAGACCGCAAAGACCACGGAGTTTTTATTTTTGCAGCGGATAATCCGCCATGCGCAGCCAATAAACTTTTGTTCCTTCTGTTCTCATGTTCTTCTGTATCAACGTGACTTTAGAATTGCATTATAAAGTCATTTTATAAATTTAGGGGTGTGAGGTAATGATTCTTATGTTTTATGTGTCTTTATATTACAATTGGTGCCATAATATTATGACATCAGACTCACTTAACATAATATCCAACCCATAAGATGAACCTTACCGAATTCCTAATTATGTTCATCCTGTTGATATCTTGTCAGCATCTGAACGCCTCCAATCTACTAAACTCTTCTCCAATTGCGGACACAATCCCAGTAAAGTCATTGGAGGAGGTGACCGTCACTCCCCACCAGCAGACTGACTCCCTGCGAAGAACTTCATACATACCTGACAGGAACGCCCTGAAATCCTCACAGAACGGGATTGACCTGCTCAACCGCATGGGTGTGCCTCAGATTGAGATTGACCCTGTCACCAAGACAATACAAGCTGTAGGTGGAGGAGATGTCGCAATATTCATAGACTACATTCCTGCCAATAAGGACGACCTGTCAAACATGCTGACTGCGGATGTCAGACGGGTGGATTATTATGACCATCCTTCCGACCCACGTTTTCTTAACAACACGCGTGTGCTGAACTTCATAATGCGCCGGTATAATTACGGAGGTTACGTGAAGCTGAATGCCGGAGAGGATTTTCTTATAGGAAAGGGGAACATACAAGGCATGGCAAGGATGCGCTACAAGCGCATGACATACGATGTGATGGGACTTTCCCGGTATGAATCTAATGGACATACAGGGAATGAGAGGGTTGAACTATTCAAATTCCCGGAGCAGACATTTACCCGTCACACTTCATTCTCAAAGGCAAAATACCGTCAGCAATATCATCAGGCAAATGCACGTGCCCTATATAATTCAGATAAAATTACGGCAGACAACAGGATTGGCTTCGGACTGGAGAATATACCGCACAATGATTTCAACGGTACCGTGACATACGATGGTATCGGAATACCCACGTCGGTATATCACTCATTGGAAAATGAGAAAAATAAATTCCTTAACTTTTTAGGGGAGTACTATTTCAACTTATCGGATAGGTTCTCCCTGTCATCAGACATTGACTACACATATTCCATGACCAAAGACCATAGTTCTTATCTTGAAGAAAACTTCAACAAAATAATAAACAATGCGTCTGACAGGACGCAGACATTTGATGCGACCATGCTGGCGTCATACAATGCCGGCAGCAACACACGCCTCAACATGCAAGGGAGGCTGCATCACGCCCACAGCCATACATCTTATTCCGGAAGTGTATCGGTTCTGGAACGTTCCGACATTACAATGGGTATGGTCGGAGTGAACGGAAGCACCACTCTCGGAAACCTGTACGGATACGCCGCATTTGGATGGAGATGGATCAGATCCTCCCTCAACTCCAAGAGAAGTCTTACGTCAGAACCATACATGGATCTCTTCTTGAAATATTCAATCAACGCAAGAAACTCCATAAGCCTGACATTCCACCATGCTCAATGGGAACCATCGCAGAACTTGAAGAGCGAGATACAGATGCAGGTGTCGCCATTTATGTGGCATACCGGGAATCCGAGACTTAAGGCATACAAAAGCTATGATCTCGGCGTGACCTACATGCTTCTTCCTTCCAACAGACTAAACGTGGCTGTATTCTCCGGTCTGTGTGCAATTACTGACCGCTACTGCTATATCTACGAACCTATGCAAGATAATACCGGAATACTCCGGACAATAGGGCAACCAATGGGATTGTATGCATTTGAGAATGTCGGGGCGGTATGCACACTACGTCTTATTGACAACAGACTGATGCTAAGAGGAAATATCACACAAATTTTCTACCAGAACAGAAAACCGTACTATCATAATATCAGTTATACGAAACTTTCCTTACAGGCATTCTATTACCTTGGGGATTTTAATTTCTCCGCATCCTATGATGCCCCGAAGCGATACTATGACGGCAGCAGCACACCCGCCATAATCAAAAGCCGAGACTATTACGCCATATCTGCCGGATGGGCAAAAGGTGCGTGGAATCTGAATCTTTCCCTGCGCAATATATTCCGATGGGATTGGAAGACCTTTGAGTCTGTCTCGGATTATGAATGTTATTCCGACCGCACAACCTACTATGGAACAGACCGACATGCCAATATCGCTCTAACCGCCACATATTCGATTGACTTCGGAAGGAAGACTAACCGGGAAAATGAACTTCGCGAACAGCAACTCAATTCTTCAGGTATCCTAAGATAGTCCATCTTATCTGTCTGGAAGAATTATTTTATCCCGAGGCACGTGATAGTTTTGACTATGGGCATCTTAACGGTTTTCATGGTTAAATCTCTTTGTGATGAAAAATTTTTTAGTAATTTTGCGAATCAATATATCTCAAGAGATAACCTAAAATCATGCTACGATTTTCTAAATCACTACTATTTACTCTGCTATTACTAATCATTAGTGCAGCTTCCTGTTCAGAATCATACGAACAGGGAATCTTGAATCGTGCGGAAGCCTTGATGGAGGCTCATCCTGACTCAGCAATGGCATTACTATCATCCATTGATAAGCAACGCCTTACCGGGAACAGACAGAAAGCCCATTATGCACTCCTTATGTCGATGGCTCTTGACAAGAACTATATCGACACCACCTCATTCGATGTGCTGCAACCGGCAATTGACTATTATCTCAGGAAAGGTTCTCCTGATGAAAAATTGCGTACTTATTATTATCAAGGTAGAATATTTCAAAATAAAGGTGATAAAAACAAGGCATTGGATTCGTTTGTAAAAGGAGGAGACAATGTAATAAATTGTACTGACTCACTGTCCATTATTCGTATATACGTAGCTCAGGCATATTTATATTACGAATTTTATGACTTTGATAGCTATACCAATAATAATTTAAAGGCGGCAAACATTTGTAGAAAGATATCTCATACTGATTATGAATTTGAATGTCTTATTAATGCCTTAAATGGATCAATTATCACAGGTAATCTTGAATTGACAGATAGTATAATGAATCTTTGTAATCAATTCAACATCCTGGATGAAAGGAAAAAAACGTCATTGTCAAGATATAAACTGGCTTATGCATTAAAATTTGGGAAAAAACAAGAAATAGAGGATTTAATTGACTCAAAGAAAGTTGATTTGGGATCCAATATCAACAATGGATTAGATCTTGCTTTGGCATACAATGTATTAAATAATAATATTCGTGCAAAATCCATCCTTGACTACATCGCAGAATGTGGCACGCCGTTTGATACTATTAAATATCAGTCTGTATATGTTTCGATCCTTGAAGACATTGGTAATTATAAAGATGCTCTTCTGAGATATCGAGATTTCAGCGCACGTGTTGATTCTGTCAACAAGTTCAAATTTGAGCAAAAGGCAAAGGCTGTGGAAGAGAAGCATCAGATTGAGCTTATGGCTCAGAATGAATCTCAGCGTCATTCCCGTATTATATGGGGTTGCATCGGAGGAATTGTTGTACTCTCTATGGGGCTATTCATATTGATATTATTATTCCGGAGCAAGAAAGCGAATGAAAAGTTGGCTCTTGAAAAAGCACGGTCAAAAGAAGCGGAAAATGCCAAACTGAAAGCAGAAAAAGATATGGTAGCTCTTGAAAATGAACGGTATGAACTTGAAAATAAGAATCTTCAATTGGAGATGGACAAGAAGGCTCTTGAGGCTGAGAATCTGGCGCATCGTGTGACGGAACTTGAAAATGAGAGCGAAAGTCTGACGGCTCTGATTGCCATCATTTGCAAAGGAATCAAAAGAAGATGCCTCATCTAAAGAAATAGAATTGGAATTTCGACAAATTACAGGAACTCCGACAATTCTTAGATCACCTATGCGTATAAGTATAGACGCATACTATAATGCGGAAAGCAATACCATCAATATTTCATACGATGGTGAGGCGGAAGGAGTTTACCTATAATCCAGAGAAAAGAGAATTGTGGACTTATAACAACATGACACGAGGAATGTCTACGCAAGATAAAATTCTATGCAATTCAATGTTTTCAGCTGCTGCATTTCTTGTATGCGAAGCGCTTGCCGTTCCATCTGGCGGAGCATCTCTCTTGGTTGAATTAGGTTTTACGGTAGCATCCACGTATGTCTCTGACTAAATAGTATTTATCATGACAGCCTCTCTTAAAAATTATAAATTGGTCTATCTTTGGTATTTTGTTATAAACATTTCTTTGAGTATAGGCCTTATTTTGATACAATATCTAAATTTGGATATGCCAAAATTAAAGAATTGGTTTGAGATTGGCATCTGCACTTTCGGTATATGTATGCTCTTATCCTTATGGAGCAGTGCATTCATAGCTACATCCAGCTATATGGGTAAATACATCATAGATTCCAAAATAACTAAATCATTCACATTTGCATTAATCATACTTGATGGCCTGACATTATATTATGTTTCATTTGGTCATTATGATTTTCTTAAGCCGTGTGTGGCATGTCTAATAATTTGGATTTTGGGATTCGGATGCTCAATATTTCTAAATAAAAGATTTATAATCTGGAATAATCAGTGACATCCTAACGACCATTCCCATACTCCAACGGAGAATCCATACTCAGGCATTTCATCATAACCCAATAACTCCGCGCTCCCCGTGCTCTCTGCGGTCTCTGCGGTCTCTGCGGTTGAATATCACCACGGCGGACACGGAGAACACGGAGTTTTTATTTTTCTCTGTGCCCTCTGCGTCCTCGGCGGTTGAATATACTGATTTTATTTCAGAAGAAGTAAAAGAGGTGTTTCTTTTTGGCTGTTTGGTATGGTTTTATTAATTTTGTGGGTGATGCGGCATAAGTCGCTTATCATTGACTTTTCATATTTATCATGGAAGGGGAAAACTATATCGACAATTCCAATTGCAAGGAGATGGACACCAACTGCCGCATGACGCTCCGGAAAGGGGAGAAACTGCGACATCGATCTCTCGTGGAAAATCTGTTCAGAAAAGGGGACTCACTTTATGAATTTCCAATCCGTCTGACGTGGCAGACTATGGATAATGACGAGCTGGAGAATACGTTTTGTGATCATGTCCCCGACAGAATCGACCGGCTCCAGATGCTAATAACCGTACCTAAGAAGAAACGTAGACACGCCGTTGACCGAGTGCTCATCCGGCGACGCATACGAGAAGCTTACAGGCTAAACAGAAAGCAACTGCTCTCAGATGCCGTCAACGGCTCCGGAATACGCACCCTTAGCATGGCTTTCATTTATCTGCACGATAAAAACCTGCCGTACTCAACAATTGAACGTAAAATGAGGTTATTATTAAAGAAGTTGGCAACAAAAATTGCCGACCGGAAGAATAGTAACGAATCTTGAATGACGCATAGTCCATGTCGCGATTGCTAATAATATTGATCAGGTTCTATCAGGGCGCAATATCCCCGCATTTCCCTGCCGCATGTCGGTATACCCCCACCTGCAGCCAGTATGCAATTGACGCTATACGGAAATACGGTCCGCTGAAAGGATCGTGGCTCGCTGCAAAGAGAATCGCGAGCTGCCACCCTTGGGGCGGCAGCGGATATGACCCGGTGCCCTGACGTGGTGAGTATTCCTCCACGCCATTCTTGATTATCATTGAATTGTCGAATTGTTTTTTATTGGCTGATTTATAATTTATTGTCATGTATACCATTCTTGATATCCACACACATCATCCCGCACCGCAGCCGAATGCCGTCGTGTGCGTATCACCGGATGACTTTAATCCAATCGAAAATCAATTATATTCTGTAGGGATACATCCCTGGAAGACTGCTGACGCCCTCTCTGATGACATCTGGGAGAAGCTGGAGGCTGCTGCCGAGCATCCACAGGTGGTGGCTATCGGGGAGTGCGGCATCGACAAGATACAGGGTGGACCATTGTTCCGACAGATGCAAGTGATGCGCAGGCAGATAGAACTTTCCGAAAAGGTGGGCAAACCTCTCATTATCCACAACGTACATGCCCAGGACATTATAATCGGAGTGAAGAAAGATCTCAATCCGACGCAGCCTTGGCTCGTGCATGGATTCCGTGGGAAACCTACTATAGCCAAGATGCTTACGGATACCGGTATATGGCTGTCGTTCAATGATAAATTCAACGACATGTCGGTCACGGAGACGCCCATACAGTTCATGTTGGCGGAGACGGATGAATCGGAAACGCCAATCGCAGACATAATCACAAAGCTATCCTCGCTGAAAGGGGAGGACCTGACCGCCACCATCTCAGAGAATGTTGCCCGCTTCCTCAGTTTAAATAGTTGATGGTTTATGGTGGATGGTTTATGGTTGAGGATTGACTTCAAAACATAAACCCCAAATCATAAACTATAAACAATAACCCATAAACCATACTCCATAATGAAACGTATCGCATTATTATCTCTCCTTCTATCAATCGTCGGGATACCGATGAATGCATACAGGCTTGAACCGATAAGGTTCGGCAATTTCTCACAATGGGTGAGCCGCGAAATCACGGAGTCGAAAGTTATCGGCGGACATACCAAGACCGTGTATGAGATTGCACCCAATGACCATATCGTCGGCAACGAGCCTTACACGAATGCCGGAGGCTCGCCGTGGGCAACGAGCAACGTATATGCCAAGGTGTCGGGAGTGGTGAAAGCCTCCAACACGGTGTCGCCATTTGTAAATGGAGCCGACACTTGCGCACGCCTCGAAGCGAAGATGGAGAATGTGAAGGTACTCGGTCTCATCAACATGGACGTAATGGTGGCAGGTTCCATTTTCCTCGGAAGGGTGTTTGAGCCTATCTCCTCTACGAAAGGTCCATATTCAAAGATGGAGATGGGGGTGCCGTATACGAAGCGTCCCGCAGCTCTCGTCTACGACTTCAAGGTGGATATGCCTGAATCTGATTCCAGAACGAAATCCACCGGATTCTCGTCTAAAAAGACTCTCCCGGGGCGTGACAATGCAGAGGTGTACGTGCTACTGCAGAAACGCTGGGAGGATTCCAACGGAAAACTGTATGCCCAAAGAGTGGGTACGGCGCGTGAACGTTATGACAAGTCGATACCTTGGACAAAAGGTCATGCCATAACGATACATTACGGCGACATCACCCGACAGCCGTTCTATAAGCCTTGGATGGGGCTGCTCAGCGGAGAGAGGGCTTATTATGCCCGCAACTCAAAAGGGAAACTCGTGCCGGTAGAGGAAGTGGGGTGGGCTCCTGACGATGCCACTCCCACCCACGTGCTCGTCATGGCATCCTCATCATGTGGAGAGGCGTTCATAGGTACGGAAGGATTGACAATCTACGTCGACAACATGGCATTCGGCTTCTGAATCTGAACCTATTCCAAGGTAAATTTGTCTAAACTTATATCACCTCTTTTGAAGGTGTCTAATCATAAAACCGCATTTTAATACGTTTATTTAATATTGCTGGTTACTAAACCATAATTATCATAATTAGGAAGAAAATGAAGATAGCAATCATAGGATATGGCAAAATGGGCCATCTTATCGAGACAATAGCAAAGGAGCGTGGCAACAAAGTGGTCTGCATTATCGATGCCGACAACACGGATGATTTCAACACTCCGGAATTTAAAAGTGCCGATGTTGCAATTGAGTTCTCCACTCCCTCCACTGCCGTCAGCAACATCCTGGCGTCGTTTGCCGCCGGTGTACCGGTGGTGGTCGGCACTACCGGTTGGACCGACTCGCTCCCCGACATCAAGGATATGTGTGAGAAGGGTGCCGGCACCATGCTCTGGGCTTCCAACTTCTCAATCGGCGTAAACCTATTCATGGCGTTCAACAGATACGTGGCTGCCGTCATGAACGACTTCCCGGAGTATTCTCCCGAAATGACAGAGATACATCATATCCATAAGCTCGACCATCCCTCCGGCACCGCGATCACTCTTGCCGACGAACTTATCGGGAAAGTAGACCGGCTTAACCGTTGGGAGGAGCCGCAGCCCGGCAAGACGCCTAACGACCATGCCCTGATGATCAACCATGTGCGTGAAGGAGAAGTGCCCGGCACACATATAATATCATGGGACTCTTCCGTAGACACAATCACTCTCCGACATGAGGCGAAAAGCCGCGTGGGATTCGCTCTCGGTGCGGTGAAAGCAGCCGAATGGCTCAAAGGGAGGAAAGGGTTCTTCTCTATGGCAGACATGCTCTCCGAGGTGACACATACAAAAGGACTTTTCGTCTGATTTATTAATATTCAGTTTAATCTAACGACACACTACGTGCGCTCTTTTCCTACACTAATCTTTAAATGATCGAAAATAAAAACCGGACTGACATATCCCATGCCGCTGATCCTACCCAACAGGGCATGAAATCGTTGCGCCAACGTATCAAGGAGACCAAGACCACCCGATGGATACGTTTCGGAATCGTATCCATCCTGTTCTTCCTTTGGGTCTTCTGGATGGGGAATCCTTGGCTCGGTCTTATATGGCTGCTACTGATTGACATATACATAACCGCCTATATACCCTGGACCTGGTGGAAAAAGAAAAACGGTCCGACAAAGACAATAATGGGTTGGGTGGATGCGATTGTCTACGCGCTTGTGCTGGTATACATGATATTCGCTTTCATCGGACAGAACTATAAGATTCCATCCTCAAGTCTGGAAAAATCACTCCTCGTGGGTGACTATCTATGGGTCAACAAGATGATATACGGACCGCGTGTGCCGCAGACTCCAATACATTTTCCTCTCGCGCAGCACACCATGCCGATACTCAACACTAAGAGCTATCTGGAGAAGCCGCAGCTTGAATATCACCGTCTCCCCGGATTCCGCAGTATAGAGAGGGGGGATATCGTGGTGTTCAACTATCCGCAAGGCGACACCGTCGCTCTGAAGATACAGAATCCCGACTTCTATCAAATCTCTCATGACCTGCGACGCAACGGTATCGATAACCCACGACTATACATGGAGCAGAATCCGCAAGTGTTCGGGGAGATTGTCTGGCGACCCGTTGACCGTAGGGAGAACTACGTGAAACGTGCGATCGGTCTGCCCGGTGACCGTCTCGAGATAAGAAACGATACCGTGCTGATCGACGGCAAGCCTATCGCTGAGCCGGAGAACGTACAGTATAACTATCTTATTCCGGTGAGCCGACCTGTCAGCAATGAGAAATGGGCGGAGATCGGCGTCAGAATGGATGACCACGGCGGCGAACCGATAAGAAACGAGATGGCGGGATATTCCTACTATGACGTGCCGCTGACCAAGGCAATGAAAGCGCAGGTGGAGAAATGGGACGAGGTGAACGGTCCGTTGAGAAAGGAGAGCACAAGCGGCTACTACGACCTTTCCGGTATGTTCCCGCTCGATGCTGACTATGGCTGGACACGTCCCAATATGGGCGAGCTCTGGATCCCGAAACGCGGAAGCACGCTGCATCTCACGCTCGAGAACCTTCCGATCTATCGCAGGGCGATAAGCGTATATGAGGGGAATGACCTCGACGTGAAAGACGGCAAGATATTCATCAACGGTAAAGAGACAGAATATTATACGTTTAAGCTCGATTACTACTGGATGATGGGTGATAACCGTGACCGTTCCGCCGACTCCCGCTACTGGGGTTTTGTGCCGGAAGACCATATCGTTGGTTCGCCGATGTTTGTAATTGTATCCTTTGATGAGGAGAAGGGTCTTTTCGATGGTAAGATACGTTGGAACAGAATCCTGAAAGACGCTAATCCGGACAAGAAATGGTAAACGTATTCCCATACGCAGCCTCTGCCGCATGGTATGCGGCGTGGCTGCGTTCATTATCTTCCGACTGCCCGATGGAGGAAGCTATAGCCGACGCCAATATCAGCACTCAGACAGACGGGAAGGATTTTGCCCGCACAAGAATACGCGGTAATGCTCCCGGCGACGAGATACTGCTGTCGGTGGCAGTCGTGGGGGGTGCCTCCATCCTTAAACAGTCGCGGAGATTGAGCCATGCCATACTGTCGGAGCATTCCGACTGGCAGCACAACCATCTCGGTGCGCTGGAAGCATCCTATGGAAGGGCTCCCTTCTTCCGATATATATTCCCCGACCTGAAAAGGATCTTTTCCGGCTATGGGCAGCCGCTCGCCGACTTCAACCGTGAAATCCACAATTATATATGCGATTTCCTCAACATCAGGGATATACTGTCGGTTCCGCTATCTGATGCTGCTAAGGAACGCGGTAAAGAACTGGCATGCGAAATCTCGCCGCGGCTTTCGATAATCGACCCGCTGATGAGATTCGGACCGGAAACAATTCTTATCTTACGTACACTTTAACACTTTGCAAAACGTTTATAATATAAGTCAGTGTCCTGAAACACCGCCTTACATTCTTTGACTTCAACACTCATCCGGAATAATATGGGAATATCTCTCCACATACGCCACCTTGCAGCCACGTTGATACTATCCGGCGTGCCGCTGCTCTCTCTTGCGGAAAAACCGAAAATCGAAATCTCGGAGCTTCCTGAGTATCCTCCGCTGAAAGTGAAGGTTGTGAAGGGGTATTACAGGTTTGTCGATGAATATGGCGACACCGTGAGGATGACCGTCTTGCGCGATCTCTACGTATTCCCTCCGATGAAGTTCAAGAATAAGAAACAGGAGGAATTCTATTGGCGCACCGTGCGCGACGTGCGCAAGACTCTGCCATACGCCAAACTTGCATTCTCCACACTTTGTGAGACATACGAGTATATCCAGACCATACCCGACAAGAAGAAGCGGGAGAAACATCTTAAGCAGCTTGAGAAGGATATCTTCGAGCAGTATAAACCTGTGGTGAAGTCAATGTCGAAACGTCAGGGCAAGGTGCTTCTGAAACTGATAAACCGTGAGACCGACCAAAGCTCATTTAATATCGTGAAGGCGTTTCTCGGCTCTTTCCGTGCCGGCTTCTGGCAGACTTTCGGACGCTTCTTCGGCATGAACATGAAAGCCGGCTTCAACCCCTCCAAGAACGAGGAGGATGCAATGATCGACCGCATCGCCACCCTCATCGAGCAAGGCGCACTGTGACGCGCAACCCAATCAACAACAAAAAACGCTTCCGCAATTTCCGGAAGCGTTTTTTGTTGTTATTATTATCTCATGATGTATCATGATGTACCATGTTTTATCATGATACATCATGACGCATTGTGACGAAATTAGAGGCTATTGAGATTGAATTTTGCAAATTCAAGGTCGCTCTGTGCCTGTTTCAGCATATTCTTGTCGAGGCTGATAGCCTTCTTAAGGTTGCTGAGCACTGCGCTCTCATTGTTGGTGCGTGCACCTACAATAGCTGCCAGGTAGTAAGTAGTTGCGTCAGGATTTGCAACTGCTGAAAGCACTGACTGAGCTGCGCTGTAGTCCTTGGAAAGGATCTTAGCAAGAGCTGCATTGTTGGTCTTGGCATTGCCGAAAGCAGTGTTAGCCTTAGCAACCTCACCCTGAGTCAGGTAATATACGCCGAGAGCGTCAGAAGTCTCAGGCACGCCTGCTGCTGCACCGAGAAGTTCGTTTGCCTTGTTGTAGTTACCGTCAAGAAGCTGGATAAGACCAAGGTTCATGTCAACCTCCTTAGAAGAGGGATCAAGTTTCTTAGCCTTCTCAAATGCGCTCTTGGCTACTGCATAGTCACCGGCCTCATATTTGGTAAGACCCAGGTTATTGAATGCACGATAGCTGTTGGGATATACCTGAGAAGCCTTCTGGTAAACCTCCATCTTGCGAGTGTTGTCGTTAGTGAGAGTAGCAACGTAAAGGATCTCGTCTTCTGTCAGCTTGGAAGGATCAGTGTTGAAGAGCTGGATCATCTCCTCATCGCTCTTACCGATCACGTTAATAGAAGCCTGGATACGAGAATAACGCAGCTGGGGAAGAATCTGGTCAGCAAGCTCATCAAATACGCTTGAGAGGTTGCGGATCTCTTTCTCTCTCTGCTCAGGGTCCTTATACATTTTGAGAACACTGAGGATAAGGTCTTTATCCTGGATGTTGCTCTTTGAAACGAGCTCCTGGAAGCCCTCCCAGTCTTCGGGAGTGAATGAAGAAGTCAGCTCACCAAACTCAGTGATCTTGTCCTTCTTAAGCTGGTTCTCCATGAACTTGGTAGTGTTCTTCTCACGCTTCTCAGCGAGTTCAGTATTGAAAGCGAGTGTACCGTCAGGTGAAGCGTAAGAATTGATGTTTACGCCTGCGATCTCCTGGTTAGCGGCAGCGTTAGCCTCCTGAAGACGCTTGTTGAGATCCACATAGTCAGCGGCGTCAATCTGGTTCTTACGGATATTTGCCTGATTGATGAGGAAGCGGATATCAGCGTTATATTTCTCGTTGATGACTCTCTGGAATTTATCCTTAGCAAGAGCCGGAGTCACAGTAGCTGCTGAAGCAAGTGTGGAAGTTGCGATCACACCGTCGCCTACCTTTACACGGGGAAGACCGTAGAGCTTGCCGTTCTGGTCAACCTGGAAATCAAGATAGAGATTGGATTCTGCCATTTCAGGCTTGTACTCTGTGTTGAACGGGATCTGAACTGTGCCACCGTTGCTGTAGCTTACTACCTGACCGTTTGCACGTACATTTTCACCCTGAAGAACTACGGGAGTACCCTGGACTGAGCCACCTGCATATTCAAGAACCGGAGTAGCGGTAACTTTCGCATTCTTTACCATGAATTTTGCAGGGATGTTACCTGTGATGGTAGCGGGAACGTTCTGACCAACTGTCTCGAGAGGAGTCGGAGTGGTGTTGAAATAGTTGCTCTGGAACTCACCGAGCTTCTTAGAGCAGCTCGTTGTGCCCATCAAGGCTACGCCCAAAGCAAGATAAAGAACTTTGTTGTTCATAACTTGATTGTTATTAATGGTTAATTCTATGTGTTTATGAGTGTTATCGTTATTTTATTTTGGGTTTGATGGTGTCGTTCTCGCATAATATCGCCACCGGCTTACCCAGACTGTGGAAATATCGTGTAAAGGTAGTTAAAAATTGTGATAATAACACTATCTTATTCAAAAAAAACATTGCAAATCATCTTTTTTGAAAAAAATCATAAATTTTTTACCGAAAAATTTGCACAATCTAAAATATATGCCTAACTTTGCACTCGCAAAACGGAAACAACACCAACACCGAATTGCAATACAATGACTCCGTGGCTCAGTTGGTAGAGCAAATGACTCTTAATCATTGGGTCGTGGGTTCGAGCCCCACCGGGGTCACTGAAAAAGGATAGCATAACAGCTATCCTTTTTTTGTTGCCATAGCAAAACCGCGCCGTTACACCTCAGTGGCGTTTCACCAGTGTAATCAATGGCTATAAATAGCCTGTTTTTGAGAGAAAATGATTAACTTTCCTCTAAAACGTATTCTGTGATTTCTCCAACAAGCTGACCGAAAATAGGCGATATTGACCATATATTATAACCTATTGACGTGACAATGCAGCCTATGGTGGTATCACCGCAGGTTTAGATATAAGATTGTTACTTTCCTCTACAAGCTTGGTAAGCTTATGCCGGTGTCCAACTCCTTCCGATGCGTCTGCAAATTTGTAGACCGGGCTGCTATGCACCACAAAGTTAATTACATTGCACCGGAAGGTATGTCGAATGGCCGTCAGGCCATTTTCGATTCAAGTTGTTTGATTTTTTCTTCCATCAGTCTCTGTTCTTCGAGTCTCTTGAGATAGATGTCGATGAAGTCCTCATGCTTTGAAAGCATATGCCAGACTGCTACCAGTATCTTTCGAGCTATCGCAACCTGGATTTTCATTTTACTCTTGTGCTTCTGAGTGACTTGAATGTAACTGAAATTGGAAAAGAAACAGACTCGCTTTCTTGACGCAGTCCATGCAATTTCTATAAGTATCTGGCGCAGATACTTGTTGCCATGTGTGATTCTACGGCTTTTATAGCGTCCGTTGCTTACATCGTTTCTCGGCTTTAGTCCGCACCATCCCACCAGAGCGGCGGCTGTGGCAAACATCTTCATATCCACTCCGGTTTCCGCAATTATGGCTGTGGCGGCGCGTTCCTTGACACCGGGGATGGTCTGAAGTCGTCTGTATTCTGTAGGGAAATGAGTTTCGCATAATACGGTAAGCATAGACTGGCATTCTTCGGTCTGTCTGATATATATTGCCAACAGTTCCCAATACTGTCTGATGACTGTGATATCCGTTGTGGAGAACGAACCTGTCATGGCGGCAAGTAATGTTTCCTTACCATGCTTATTGATAATGCGTCCGTGAACGCATTTGATAAGTTCATTGGGATCCGTGACACCGGAGGCGATTAACTCCACCGCCTTCCTGTAGCTCTTTCCTGTAATTTTGGCGACGTAGTTGCTCAGGCGAAAGCCACAACGATGCAGGGCAGCATCAAGTTTATTGGAATAGTAAGTAACGTCCTCCTGAAGGTCGAAAATTCGACGATTGAGCTTGCGCATGTCCTGAACGGTTGGCTCTGGCACAAAGCTCCCTTTGATGAGATTCTTCAACAGGCACTCCGCTATCCACTGCGCATCCTTGACATCGCTCTTGCGACCGGGCAGCTGTTTGATGAAGTACGGATTCACCAATTTGAGTTCCATTGACTCGCAAAGTTCATTCCATACCGGCACCCAATAGGTTGCAGTGCTTTCCATAGCTGCCTCGGTCACTCCGCGTTCAACCATATCGGTACACATCTGTCTGAGTTCAGGAGTAAGCACTCCATAGGTCTTTTCAAAAATAATGGCCTCGTCATGACCCATTATACATAGATAGATGCTATCTTTGTGGACATCAAGGCCGGCGACTGTTCGATTCCTGTTCATATTTTTTGAATTTAAGTATTCCTCCAAATATAGTAAAATTGTGACTTAGAGCACGTAGGAGGGAACGGGAATCAAGGCGTCAGCCTTGATTTTTTATTCTGCCGGTGTAAAAATCTCAGGATTTTTATCTAAATTTGCATATCGTAATGCTCCGATTTTATAATTGTTGATTTAGACTACATACTGAAACTCGCCCAAAATCATGAAGGTGTTGACGTTGAATTTAAGGAAACCACCGGGCAACTTGACCGAGGGATGGAAACATTGTGCGGCATGCTCTGAAGAGGACTGGCTATGATATTCGAGGAGTGTGAACGCGCAGGTCTTCCTCAGCCGACAGTTACTGATGAAATGGATGTTGTTAGGGTAACATTCATGCGCCCGAATTTATCGGGTCATAAGAATGACACGATAAATGACACGATAAATGGCACGATAAATGACACGATAAATGACACGATAAAAGGTACTGAAAAGTTAATCTATAATCGCATTGTATCTTCTCCGGGAATAAGTGCGGTTGCTTTAGCTGATGAATTTGAGAAAAGTCTCAGAACCATAATGCGGTCATTGAAAATATTGGTAGATCTGAATGTAATTGAATACCGAGGTTCTAAGAAGACCAGAGGATACTTTAGTTTGTAGTACATCTACTGTTGTTTCAGAGGTGGCAACCGATGACAATTTTTAACACCGAAAATAGCCGGAAATCAGACTATTATCGCTAAATTTGCGTTGTAGATATACGAAGAACATTGAAATGTCCGGGTGTGCAAAAAGGGAACACCCATGATTTTTTGAAAAATCTAAGATATTGATATGCAATATATTAACCCCTTGTAAGATAAATCTCTCCGGGGTCACTAAAGGGTCTATCAGCCCGACGAAATTCCCTGAAAAATCATTGGTTTTCAGAGAATTTTTCTGCTCAATACCTAATTGGCGCAAAATATTGAAACTCTCTCGACCTTCAGCCAGTTAATTAACTCGTATGCGGTACCGTCATTCAGTCGCAATGCTGTGACGATTACCGCGCCGGGTGGCAGCTTCGCCGCCTCTATTTTCCCGGCTTCAATGCTCTCCGTAACAACAGGGTCATAACCGGCCCGCGTAAGCAGACCTGACATGATTCTACCGTCGGATGCGGAGGCATCTACAATCAAAATCTTGTTCATTGTCTTGATTTTTGGGTTGTTAAACTTTATGTCAGAAATATCTTTTAACGACAGCTCCCGACATTTTCACGCCGGGAGCCGCAGGGTTTGGTATTATTAAGCTGTTTGTTTTTATGAATTAAGGTATCATTTCCCACCATTTATCTTCAGGCATTTCCACTATTTTGAATTTGCCCCATTTCTCCGAAGCCTTGTATGCCTCGCTACAACCGTAAGGCACATACAACGTGCATCCGTCAGGTTTGGGTCCAAGCACATATCCGGCGTTACCCGGAATTTCCCATACAGGCGGTTCTTCTGTCAAACAGAAAAGTTTATCGACATAAAAACTTAAAGATGTTGTCTCTACAACTTTCAAAGATTCCGGCAGCACAAAACTATTAAGACGGCCAGTGCCGTAAAACGCATACTGACCGATTTTTTGTAGATGAGGTAGGTCAATGTCCTGCGATATATATGGAAACAATACATTTTTCAATGATTCGCATGACTTGAAGGCATTGCTGCCGATTTCTGTGCAGCTTGAGGGAATATTAACAGTTGTAAGAGCCGTGCAGTGGCTGAACGCACTGGGGTCAATCATCTCGATTCCCTCCGGAAGTATAACCTCAGTGAGATACTTGTTGGATGTGAAAACACCCGCAGGCACGTCATTGGTAAACACGGTAGGCAGATAGTCCGAAGGCACATTGCAAATGTTGCAATCGCTGTAGTGGCTTTCCTTTCCGGCAACGAAACCGCTTTGGCTCAAATCAATGGTGTATTCCGGTTTTTCGCCATTACCTTGATACCCGTTTGATTCGAGGATTCGTTTAAGATAATAACAGTCATTTGTGTTTAACATTCCAACAATCCTGACATTGCGAATCTTGCCGTAATTTGATTCGTCAGAGCCTATCATATAGCCAAGACAACCTGAATATGGCATCTCAAATGTCTCTGAAGCGTTGAATTTACGCGGCATTTGCCATATACCGATATTCTTCTCCTCTCCGTTGCCGAACCTCAGACTGATTTTCTTTACGCGCCCCATTCCTATGTTTTCCGGTATCTTCAGCAGAAGCGAGTAGTTGCTGTCGGATTTTTTCTGCAAAGAGACATCCCCGAAAATGCTACCCACTATTCGTGCAATTTCACATGGTGAATTGGAGGTGAATTCGATGCTGAAATCCTTTCCTTCGGCCGGAACCTCAATGTAGTCATCAAGACCTTGGGTGTAAACCGTAACTACACTCCGGCTGATGATACGGTCAAGACGATAGGTGTATATCGGTCCGTCGGCGGGAGGATTGGCGAGAGTGGTGCGATATACGCTCAGTTCATATTCCACTCCATCTTCGTAGGTGAAACCTTGAATCTTGCCCATAGGCATAGGCTCCCATTCTGAATTTGGGCTGAATTTTACAAGCATACATTCAAGGTCTGAATCCAACCACTCATCATAGACGGTGGTAGTTTCTGCCGAAACCCACATTGTGATGAGTTCCGACCTATCTTTCGGCTCATCATCGCTGCAAGCTACCAAGCAAACAGAAGCTGCAATCCCCAACAATATGGATAATACTTTTCTTGAGGTAAGAATTATATCTTTGAGTCTCATTGTAATTTGTAGTTTAATAATGATATAATGATGTCGCCTAAATGAGTTATGCCACTCACTTATTAAGTGATTTAACCCATTGGGTGATTATCTCTAATACCTCTGGAGAAACCGTTTCTTCAATTGTTGCGTATTCTTTTAAAGAGCCGGTTTTGCAATTCTGGAATATATGATTTAGATTATCAAGGGGGATTATCTTATTATGGATGTTTGAAGGCAAGCCCTTGCTTAATGCGCCCAGATTCTTTTCATAAGATACCTGGATATCCTTTGTCCCATTCAATGCCAAAACGGGGCTGGTAATGTCTGGCAAACGATTCATGATATTTATAGATATGAAGTATTGCATATATGGGGTCTTTGACTGCTGAATTACCATCCTTAGATTCTGTTTTAATTCAGCCGGCAAAGTTGATGATTCCAATTTCTGTGATACAGAATTATTATTGTCAAAAGCAAGAGAAAGGAGGTCGCAGTATTCGTCAACTGTCTGTTGGTCATAACCGTTTTGAATGAGAGTATAATGGTTCTGATCTAACAGTGTTTCTTTGCCAGAAATCACCATCCCGGCCATACTTACAATGAAATCGACCTTATTGTCGGCTCCAAGCATTAAGGATATGGTCCCTCCTTCGCTATGACCGAGCGCACCTACCTTATTGAATTTCTGTCGCAATAGATTGATACCGGCTAAAGCATCATTCATAAGGTCGGCTGTTGTACAGTTAACGACGTCACCGGTTGATTCGGCAAATCCACGGTCATCGTAACGTAAAGATGCAATGCCATTTCTGGCCAAAGCGTCGGCAATGACCGCAAACGGCTTATGTTCAAAAAGCTCTTCGTCTCGATTTTGAAGTCCGCTTCCTGTGATCATAATCAAAACCGGAGTCTCACGGCTGTAGCCTTCAGGCAAGGTTAGCGTACCTTTCAAAACCGCGTCTCCGTTTGAGAAACTCACTTCCTCCTGTCCGTAGGGGAAAGGTGGTTTAGGGGTCTGTGGTCTATGTAATGTTTTCTCTCCGGGAGTAAGGACAAGTGGAACTTGAAAACCGTTCTGGGTAAAAAGGCCTGTGATATGTTCACTCTCATACTTTCCTCTAAACGTCGCCCTAATTGAGGGAACAGTGATTGATAGGCTGTCGGTCCCGATTCTCTTAATTTGTATTGGGACACCCCTTGCGCCTTGAGCCGGCGAATCAAGGGTTGGGTTATTGTCGTCCAAATGAAATACAAGAGGCAGTTTCACGCCCATTACTTCGAGATCGCCGGACCATAGGCCGGTTTGGGAATTTGCCAATAGGACTCCCAATAATATATTCAAAAATACCAAGAAAGATTTTTTCATGTGAGAGTTGTTTAAATGATTTAATGTCTAATAAAGAAGCCACTTTGCTTCAATACGGTAAAATTACAACAGAACTACGACATAACTCTCAACAAATGTTGAGACCGGGCATTTTTATCCCTGATTTTTGGAATTTTTTCTCAGCCGGCTAAGATTTATTTGGGGAAATATATTGTATAACTTTTTATACAAGTTGAATAACGCTTTTTGATGTCATTAAACACGTATGACAAACACGTATATCAATCCGTAAGTCGAGTTCCTATTACGTTTTACGTTCAAAAGTGCATGATAATTGGTTATCGGAGGGGCTGTAAGGTGCATGTAATTTTACAATCATTGAATGTATCTGTGAGAATCATCCTACACCTTTCTACCGAGATAGCTCTTCCAGACATTATAGTTTGTGGCCAGTTGTAACCGAACCAATGGTCAAATATATACATATACCCTGCATCTCCACTCATTGTGTACTCAAATGCCACAAGTTCTTCATTATGATTGCCGTGGAGAGCCATGTGCATCGAAAATATCTCGGTCTCGCTTCGAGATATGTCGAATACGCCTTCGCCTACTGTGAGCCAGTGATAATCAAGCTTATTCTGACGCATGATTAATATAGGTTTTGTGTTATCAGCATCTCTGACAAACCTTATTTCTCTGCCTATATCGAAATATTCATTTGTGTTTTTGCCTTCAATTTCATCGATACGGAATGACATATAGAAATCCTCGACCGTGATGTTGAGTGTCACCAAGCTTCCTGCGATCACATCTTTTATTGTCAAGTAAGACTGTCCGGTTGCTGCCGGATTGATGAGCAGATTCTTTGTTTCGACCTCAATGCTATATTTCCCCAATATCTCAGGATTGCTGGCAGAAAGTTCATATACGCCGCCACCGTCAACAAATGAGATGTTTGTGCCCACACCCAGACGGATTGAATATTCTTGGTTGGCGAATCTGATTGGTTCAGGCGTTGGCTCATCGCCATTATTATTGCAAGAACAAATTATCAAAGTCTGCAATAACGCCAGAAAGTATAGACCTAATCTATTCATAATTGCTTGCTTCCTATTTCTTGATTAATTGCAAAGTTACAACCAATAAAAATAAAAGAGACTGTCTAACAATCAAAAGTTAGATGGTCTCTTTTTTTGTGACGTATTACTAAAAATCAGGCAGCGATGGGGCGATTGCTGTTAAATCTGCACCAAAATCCAATATTGAGCTTTGAGAGGTTTGTTTGAGGCGTGTTTTGAGGCGACAACGGACGTCCAGACGAAGATTTGGCCCTTGCGAGGGCAAGTTTCCTCAGATTATGGGCGAGGGCTTTCAGGCCGAACTCTATTTTAGCCCCGCTCAGTCCACGCAGGCGAAGCCGTCTGAACTTGCCGCATTCCTTGATTTGTCCGAACACTGCCTCCGGTTCTATCGGGCGGTTGCTCCTATGCCTCAGGCCTTGTTCGCTTGTCAGAAGATCTCTTGCAATGGCTTTATATTCATTGAGTGTGTGATTGACCTCTATCTGCCTGTTGCCTTTTGACTTATGGCATTGGCCGCGCAACGGGCAGCCCTCGCAGCGTGTCGCTCTGTATATGCTTACGGTCTGCTCATAACCGCTGGCGGTATGGCGTTTTTCCTGACGCATGAACCTCATTCTCTGCCCCATCGGACATACATAAAAGTCTTCCTGCTGATTGTAGAACAGGTTTGACACTCGGAACGGATCGTTGCGATATTTCCGCCGTTGCTCGACATGGAACATATTGTACTTGACATAGGGGGTCATGCCGTTGCGAAGCATGTACTCATAGTTCTCTTCGGAGCCATACCCGCTGTCGGCCACAATTTCATCGCTCCGGATGCCGTATCGGTTCCTGAACGACTCCAGATAGTCTATCATCGTAAGGGTATCGGTGGGACGCTGATATATTCCAAAATTTGTAATGAATTGGTTTTCTGTGGATATCTGCACGTTATATCCGGGCTTGAGCTGACCGTTGAGCATCGCGTCCTCCTTCATGCGCATGAACGTGGCGTCAGGGTCAGTCTTGGAAAAGGAGTTGCGCTCTCCCATGGTCGCCAGTTGCTCACGGTACCTGTTCATTCTCGGTATGGAGTCTTTCTCTATCTGCCTGATTGCCTTTGATTCATCCTTGCTCAATGCGGTGGCATCCACTTTCTCCTTTATCCGCTCAACTCTTCGGGCAACCTCTTCCGCGGTAAGATTCTCCGCAACGGGATTCTCACCGCTTTCCAGAGCATGGTTCTGTTCTATCTGCTGAAGGAGCGCCTCTGTCTTGGCCTTGAGCTTCGCATCATATTTTTCAACCGACCCGCGCCAGACAAAAGTGTATTTGTTCGCCACAGACTCTACTTTCGTTCCGTCGATGTATTGCACTTTCAACGATACAAAACCTTCGTCATGAAGCAGTTGGATGACTTGAGTGAAGACAGCGTCAAAACCCTCTTTCAAACGTTTGCCGCGGTAATAGTTGATTGTCCGAAAGTCGGGGCGCTTCATTCCGGCAAGCCACATGAAATAGACATCCCGTCGGAGAAGTTCCTCGATTCGCCGGGATGAGTAGACATTGCTCAGGTATGCGAACACAAGCACCTTCAACATCATCCGGGGATTGAAGGCACTGTTGCCTCCTCCACGGTAGGTCGAGAGAATATCGCTTATGTCCAGGCTGTCGATCACTGAATCGACCACCCTCACCATGTGATTCTCCGGCACAAGCTCATCCAATGACGGCGGAAGAAGAAGATTTTGTTTTCTATTGTCGGATTTTATTGCTAATTTTGCCATGTTATGTTTTGATAACAAGTTATTTATATGCAACACAAATTTACAAAAATTATCTGACATGACAAAGGCTTTCCTGCTGAATCTCAACAAGAAAGCCTTATTTTTTTATACTGTCTTTTTGCAATCACATACGAAAAGAGACTGCCTAAACTTGTTAGACAGCCTCGGGCATTTTTATCCCAGAATTTTGGAATTTTTTCTCAGTCTGCTAAGATGTGTAGGGGTGACGGCAAGGAATGAGGCGATGTCTTTGAGCGAAAACCATGTGAAGATGTCGGGATACGTGCTCAACAGTTCATCATACCGCTGCTGTGGTGATTTGCAATGCAGGTCAAGATAGCGGTCGTAGAGGGTATTGTGGATTGCTTCCGTCGAGTGCATCACCCTTACTTGCATTTCAGGGTCAGCATCCATCATCAGTTTAATTTTCGTTGTAAGGAAGCAATAAATATCACTTGGCTTAACAGCCACGATAGATACCCTCGCCTTTCTACCATATAGCGACCACGGGAAATCAGCGATAAACTCACCGTCAGACTGCATACCGACAACATGTTCCACACCCTTTGCTGAGTAAGCAACATACTTCATGGTGCCGGACTGGATGTAACCGATATATCGCGCCACACAACCGACAAGGACAAATGCTTCACCTTTCTCAAAGTGGCGCAACTCGCCCTCCCTGACACATAGCTCCCGCCAAAACTCCGGTTCGATATGATTGATGTATGTATTGAACTTCTCCATGAACTATTCCGATGTTAAACAAGATTGAAAGCAGACATTTTCATGCTTTCATAACTATTGAACGCAATAAGCATACCACGGCTTTCTATCAAGTCGTGCCAAAATTTAAGGTCAATACCTTCAATATGTGTATTGAAATGGCGTTTCATTTTCACAAATTTAGATAAAAATCCTGAGATTTTTACACCGGCAGAATAAAAAATCAAGGCTGACGCCTTGATTCCCGTTCCCTCCTACGTGCTCTAAGTCACAATTTTACTATATTTGGAGGAATACTTAAATTCAAAAAATATGAACAGGAATCGAACAGTCGCCGGCCTTGATGTCCACAAAGATAGCATCTATCTATGTATAATGGGTCATGACGAGGCCATTATTTTTGAAAAGACCTATGGAGTGCTTACTCCTGAACTCAGACAGATGTGTACCGATATGGTTGAACGCGGAGTGACCGAGGCAGCTATGGAAAGCACTGCAACCTATTGGGTGCCGGTATGGAATGAACTTTGCGAGTCAATGGAACTCAAATTGGTGAATCCGTACTTCATCAAACAGCTGCCCGGTCGCAAGAGCGATGTCAAGGATGCGCAGTGGATAGCGGAGTGCCTGTTGAAGAATCTCATCAAAGGGAGCTTTGTGCCAGAGCCAACCGTTCAGGACATGCGCAAGCTCAATCGTCGAATTTTCGACCTTCAGGAGGACGTTACTTACTATTCCAATAAACTTGATGCTGCCCTGCATCGTTGTGGCTTTCGCCTGAGCAACTACGTCGCCAAAATTACAGGAAAGAGCTACAGGAAGGCGGTGGAGTTAATCGCCTCCGGTGTCACGGATCCCAATGAACTTATCAAATGCGTTCACGGACGCATTATCAATAAGCATGGTAAGGAAACATTACTTGCCGCCATGACAGGTTCGTTCTCCACAACGGATATCACAGTCATCAGACAGTATTGGGAACTGTTGGCAATATATATCAGACAGACCGAAGAATGCCAGTCTATGCTTACCGTATTATGCGAAACTCATTTCCCTACAGAATACAGACGACTTCAGACCATCCCCGGTGTCAAGGAACGCGCCGCCACAGCCATAATTGCGGAAACCGGAGTGGATATGAAGATGTTTGCCACAGCCGCCGCTCTGGTGGGATGGTGCGGACTAAAGCCGAGAAACGATGTAAGCAACGGACGCTATAAAAGCCGTAGAATCACACATGGCAACAAGTATCTGCGCCAGATACTTATAGAAATTGCATGGACTGCGTCAAGAAAGCGAGTCTGTTTCTTTTCCAATTTCAGTTACATTCAAGTCACTCAGAAGCACAAGAGTAAAATGAAAATCCAGGTTGCGATAGCTCGAAAGATACTGGTAGCAGTCTGGCATATGCTTTCAAAGCATGAGGACTTCATCGACATCTATCTCAAGAGACTCGAAGAACAGAGACTGATGGAAGAAAAAATCAAACAACTTGAATCGAAAATGGCCTGACGGCCATTCGACATACCTTCCGGTGCAATGTAATTAACTTTGTGGTGCATAGCAGCCCGGTCTACAAATTTGCAGACGCATCGGAAGGAGTTGGACACCGGCATAAGCTTACCAAGCTTGTAGAGGAAAGTAACAATCTTATATCTAAACCTGCGGTGATACCACCATAGGCTGCATTGTCACGTCAATAGGTTATAATATATGGTCAATATCGCCTATTTTCGGTCAGCTTGTTGGAGAAATCACAGAATACGTTTTAGAGGAAAGTTAATGATTTTATTTGAGATAAACGCCTGATTGGGTGCAAATAGTATCATATTAGCCATAAATTCAGCCATTAAGTGAAGCAAGATAAGGCGGCCAACATCCTTGCTGACCGCCTTATCGTATTTCATAGACCTGCTGGGCGATATGCCCCGCGATGAAATGTACCAACATTTATATTGTATAAAGGAGTAGGCTCTGCCACCATTGGCTCTTTGCCGAAATCTACCTCTTGAACAGCGCGGATTGCGGCAAAAAGACCTTGCGTCAATGCTTGATAAAAAAGAGTCGGAGATAAGCAAGTGGATGCGCGGCACTCACAATTTCACGATTGAAACCATATCGCAGATAGAAAAGGTGCTTGGAGAGCCCATATTGCAGGTAATAGGGGTGTAAAGCACCGTTTTCAACTGTGAGTGGAGCATCCGATTGCCTACCTGTTAGATGGTCTTGAACTACACACTCTAAAAATGATCCATTTCATGAGCGCAAAGCATTTTTAACACGGTGTTCTATTGGATATTACTGAAATATTAGTACCTCTGCACTTAGAAACATCTCAGAATGTTGAAGAACATTGAAATCGCGGTATGAGAGATATGCGAATGAGCCCATACTGACCGTATTATCAATCTTATTATCAGTAATTAACAACATATAACCCCGAATCCACCGGGGTAACAGAAACATACTCTCTGTCCGTGATTTAATCAATTGCATATATTTCCAATGACAATATATCAGACAGGCCATATTAAGACTTTGATGAAATCGTCTTAACATGGTCTCAAACAGCACATACATCGCAAGCTGATTGGCTCGCGTACCTTTGCAAGCAAGGTTTGTCCAGGACGCCCCGTAACGTTCCGGCTGGCAGTTGACAAGAGCCCCCGGTGTAAAATCCATAGGTCGCACCGAGTTACGTATGAATGGGAGCTATATCGTATTTCCCGGCTCGCACCCTCCGTTATACTCTATGCCCCGAACTCCCTCATAAGTCAATATATTGGGATAGCGATACTCCAGTCCCGCAGGTTTTAAGGCGCCGTAAAAATCTATGAATATATGATTGCGTGCTGCCTCTTTCGCCATAGTCTCATAGAAATTTACCATCCATTGGTCAGAGCGGTCCATGAAATCAATCCTTAGCAGTCTTAAACCGTACAAGAGGCGTGATCGTATCACACACTGACTTTCGCATGACCTTCGCCACCCGTGGATTACTGCCAAGCACAGTCCCATCATCAAGGGTCATTGAGATCGCCCCTCCATCAAGCAATCGATTCTCACCGTTGATTATCGTGTAGCCGATATTCTTGCCGGTATTGATTTCCACACTGATATGCCCATCAGGAGATTTCAGCAAATAAGAATTGGCTGCATGCGTTGCAAAAAACGACATGCACAAAAGCAATGAAAAAATGTATTTACTCATAGCGTTATAGATATTACTTAGTATTATAGTTCAAATCAATCAGCAAACCTCAGACCCCTGACCTTAGACCCACTTATATGAAGAGGACTGATAGGCAACTTCATTCTATAATCATGATGCCGAAGGAAATGTCAGAGGCGGGGGTGAAGCCTTCGAGCAGGTCGGAATTCCCTCTCCCTATTCTCTTCTCTGCATGACGCATCGCGAATCGATCGCGGAATCCCGATGCCTGTGCCACGGATTCCTTTGTCTCGTTGGGATGCAGACGTGCATAACAGGCTGCATGTTCGAGTCGGAACGTATTAACCATCTCATAGAAACCGTAATGGGAAATAACAGTCCCGGCATCCGTGCGCTGTCCGTAGTCAAACAGTGAGATAAGCCCCCGGCGGGTCAGATGTGGATCAAGATAATGCTCCCCGACATACTGAAGTACCTTCTGTCTAACCTCTTCATCAAGCACCCATTCAGATAAGACATCACCCTCAATAGGTTCAGTATCTGCCGATATTATATCCGGCAACGCTACATCTTGGCAAACCGGCTCAATATCTTCCGATACTCCATCTCCATACTCCCTCGCATTCTCAATCACACCTCTTTGCGGATGAAGAATCGTAATAGTATAAAACACTGCCAGCACACAGAACACTAGCCACACACAACATAGCAATATCCTGTTGCCTGTGAAAAATATAACCCAACATAATGCCACCATCATCATTGGATAGACCCGCAACTTTTTAGCAAACTTAAACGGAAAATCCCCCTCATTGGAATATTCATCCATCTGATAACGCTCCACCCGACGCATAAGCCATATCATAAACTTCAGCATCAGGCAACTTTGCACAAAACATACCAATCCAGCCACTGCCATATACATCCTGCTTCCCGACAGAATAAACGTCCCACCTCCACAGATGACAATAATTTCGAGAATAACAGCCATGACCACCGGAATGAGACCCACCAATGTAGTCGCCCCACTTCTCTTCGAGGTCGAAGCCTTGAAGAAGCGGATGAGTATCAACGGCACGAAGGCCGTCATAAGGAGTAAGGGGAGCGGACGCACATACAGAAGTGTCACCGGATCTGACGGATGGAGTACCACTGGTATGTAAAGAAGCTGGCTGAGGAAGAACATCGTCACCATAGGGCGTGCCGGATAATAATACGAAGGATTGTGCTGATAAGGGGCACACACATGAAACCACCTCACCAGCGCACAGACAACACTGACGACTATCATCGAAAGCGATGTACCGGCAAACACCAAATCTAATTCATCCTTGAACCACTCCATAATTGATAACAAAATTAAAAATCTTTGTCCAATCCTACAAATTTATTCCGTTTTTTATACTTCCTATATCCTTTATTTTATCCCGTAATTCACCCTATATTTTATGTGAATTACCCCTTAATCCCACTGCCTGCGATGGCAAAACAATGTGGATATACGCACATATTCCTATCTACACACATAATTTTCAGATTTTTCGCTAATATCCACATTTTATATCCCGATTATTACTCCCTTAAATCATCTTTTGGTTAATTTTACATTCAAAAATAATCCGAGAACTTGTCCTGATACTACATGCCGGCATGTTATCGGTGTTTTTAATATTCAAAACTTAACAATACATGATCAAACTAATCCGATTTTTCAGGCTTCTGATGCTACCGGCTATCCTTGCTCTCGCAGCATCCGCCTGCAACGATGACAACAATTTCCCCGATTCATCCGGCAATGACCTCCCGGAAGAGAAAGATTCATATATCGGGCAATTCCGTGATTTTGTCATAGATCAATTCCAATCCGACATTCAACCGGAAGAATTAGTATGCAAGATAATGACTCCCGATGGATCCATTATCTCCAGAAAATGCGACCCCGAAAATATGAAAGCCGGTAAATTCCGGTTCTTCAACGGTCTTAAGGAGGGGAAATACCGGCTGCTATATTTTGAATATCCCACACAGTCAAATGAGGCGATTGCCGAACTTGTCGAAAAATTCCCTACGGCAGAGATTGGGCTGGGATGTGAAATTGAGGTGTCGGGAAAGAACGGCATCCGCATCTGCCAGGACTACAACAGGCAATTGGGTATGTTCGGAAAGGGCACGAAGGATGCCCCCTACGAAATCTCAAGCTACGAGCATCTCTTCCTGCTGATGTTGTTTGTCAACAACCATGACACAAACAGACAGATCACGCCATCCACATATTTCCGGCAGACAGTGCCGATCAACATGTATCGCGCCTCCATAATGTGCGACCAGCGTTACGGATGGTATCCGATAGGTGCCGACACCAATACCCCCTTCTGTGGTGTATATCTCGGCAATGAGATCTCCGGACTATGGTGCGACCGCAAGTCAAGCGCAGGAATCGGTCTGTTCGGCTACCTGCACAATGCTGTCATCGACGGGGTTGCAGTGAAAGATTCCGAATTAAGTGGCAACTTTGCCGTCGGTGCCGTTGCAGGTGCTGTCATCGCGGCAGGTGACGACCACGGCGACTCCTCGCTCATCAACTGTAGCGTAGAGAAAAGTTCAATCACAGGCGGTAAGGATAGTTTCGCCGTAGGAGGAATAATCGGATGTGCCGACATGCACTCCGCCATACTTCTCGGAAGCTGCCGAAGCTCTGACTCCGACATAAGGGGATCATACAACGTGGGTGGAATAATCGGTGGTGCCGCCAGATATTCACGCACAGTCATCAACGATTGTGAGAACTCATCCACTATCACAAGCGAATATTCCGGAGCCGGAGGAATGATCGGTGCCGCCGACACACTCTACGTCACATCCTGCCGCAATAAGGCAGACATAGCCGGAGCCATACAATATAACAGTTCCGACAACGGAAATTCCGGAATCGGAGTGGGAGGTATCGTCGGAGGTTCAGGCATATCATTCCTTACTGCCTGCCGCAATGAGGGTACGGTCAGCGGTGCCGACGGTGTAGGCGGAATCATAGGCAGTACCCGTGTAAAGGGGGATGCCTCGAAAGGGGATGCCTACCTCTTCAACAATACCTTCCTCCGTTGGTGTGCCAACAACGGGAATGTATCCGGCACGAATAGCGTCGGCGGAATGTGCGGAGAGGCACAATTCGGCTGCTACGGTGCGATTAACAAAGGCAACATCTCCGGAAATGACTATGTAGCAGGAATAGTCGGCAATACATCCGTGGCGGTAGCCCACAATGCAATAAATACCGGCAACATCAACGGACATTCCTATTGCTCCGGAGTTGTCGGAAAGACAAGCTGGGATCAATTGCAATCTCCCACAACTACGGTCATGTTAAAGGATCCGGATCACACACTGCCGGAGTGCTCGGTCTCGGTGGCAACAACACTATCGTGCATTATTGCGGGAACTATGCCCGAATCGCCAACTCCGGCAATGGTCCGACAGCCGGAATAATTGCCGAGATCGGCGATCCAAGGGAATGGACAGCCCTCAATATAGCGGAATGTGTGGTGGCTTCGCTCGAAATGGTGATGTCGGTGGCAGGTCCCTTGATGGCTATCGTCGAAGAGGCGGTGGAGGCTTCTTCTGAAGTCGCAGCCGCCATAATCAAGGTGAGCGAAGTCCTGATTGACTCCGTGTTGAACAAGGCTGACCGCATACTCTGGGGATTCGGTCTGCATGAGATACTCAATCCGGAGGTAGAGGAAGAGCTAACCGCAGCTATAAATGAAGTGGCGGTCAAGGAATCGGAAGAGATAAGCAACGAGATGGCGGCATGGCGTAGTGGCTATTCATTGTCAATATCTAATTTCAATGCCTTCCCTATAACATCATCCTACAACAATGCCGTGCAAGCCACTCTCGACTATTATGAGACTGGTGAGAATGATGAGCGGTTTAACGATCGTATTAATGAAACACGAATCGAACGCATGGAACAACTTGAGCACATACACCACACGAGTGAGATTGTGCATCAAGTCATAGGCGGTGTCGCCATCCTGGCAAGCACCGTGGCTATTGTCGGGGGTGCCATTGCCTCAGGAGGCGCGGCTGTACCATTCATCGTGTTGGGTTCATCAGCCGCATTTGTCGGAGGTCTAAACGCTCTCACAAAGACTTGCACCGATTTCAAGGAGAATGCAGTCATCGTGTCGCAATGTCTCAATACCGGCAACATTGAGGCTTCCAACGGTAAGTGCGGTGGTCTTGTGGGCGTATTGCAGGACAACAGTATACTCCGCAACAGCCTCAACGTCGGCAACGGTCCGAAATTCGGAGATACTTTTGTCGGGAATCCCAAGAAAGCGGTCAAGATCAAAGACTGCCTGTCGTTGTCCGACCTCGGCAGCTGGTCTAAAATCGATGGAAACAGATATGATGCCTGCATCGTATATTCAGATGAAAATCTTTCTGAAATCCAGAAGACAGCTTATTATGACGAATATGCGATCTACAAAGCTTCTGTCGCTGAGATCGGAGATCCGTCGTTATACAAGAATTTCCAAAGAAACTGGGTTGATGCACACTCTCAGAAAGTGCCTGTCTACTTCCATCTTTTCTGGGATGTCAACAATCCCGCAAGCACATGGTATATGGAGAAATCAGGCTCCGGATTCTTCCCCGTCCCGACCTATTCCGAGATGAGGGACTGACAACAAATTAGACTTCAATTATTACTAACTGAAGTTTCGCAAGCTGCACTTCAGTGGTTTAAAGTTTATAGTTTAAGGTTTAAGATTCACGAAAATCCACGAATCTTTTCATTATACAAAATTTAATGATCATAAACCATAAACATTAAACCTTAAACCATTTAAGTGAAGCAAGTTGGAAAACTTGCGAAACTTAAATTACTAAGAATAATAGACGTATAAGCAATGAGATATATTACACTATCGGCTTGCGCCGCACTACTAATGGGCATGGCGGCGTGCTCATCCGATGACATAACGTTGAAAAGCAATGACTACGGCTCGACAATCGAGTCGACCGACGGCAGACGGGTCAGTACTTTCGTGATTTCAAACGCCGGAATGGACGCCCCAGACTCACTAAAGATGGTGCGCGTGATCCTTACGCCGGAGGCTTCCGACGAACCGCTGTCGTTTGATGCTTCAATAATCGTGGATCGCGACAACATGAAATGTATGATGGTGATACCTGCCGGAGAATCCATACCCGATGGCAAATATGTCCTGATCATCAAGACTCAGGATGATCAGACACTCGGCGCACGCCTACAGGTGAGGTTTGTCGACGAGATGCTCCACACTGTCAGCGCACAGAGCATCATGTATATGGGGCTCTCTGGAGAGGGTACAAAGGAGGATCCCTACCGTATCGCATCATCAGATGATTTCGCGATGATGGTGTCAAACCTAAGACGTGATTCACTTGAACTCGGGAGAGGACGATATTTTAAGCAGACATCATCTTTCCAGGCTCCGACGCAAAGCAAACTCATCGACGGTAGAGGCTACTATAGCTATTCCTTTGCCGGAAATTATGATGGCGGCGGCAACAGCATTACCGGACTATACTATATCGGGGCTGACAACTCCGACAGAGAACCGGGAAAAGATAGCCACATAGGTCTTTTCTCATCCCTACAGGATGGTGCCGTAATCCAGAACCTTGAAATATCGAATGCCTCGATAGTCAACGGATATGATTATATCGGGTTTCTTGCCGGCGAGTCGTCAGGCAATGTGAGTATCGAAAATGTACAGGCTTCCGGCTCCATCATCAATGCCAATAATTATTGCGGGGCACTGATAGGCATGCACTCTAAAGGCTCGATATCCATAAAGAATCATGACATAGCCTCCAACATCACCGGCAAGGATTATATCGGTGGAGTGATAGGAAAGATCGACAGTTCAACAGCTACAATCGAAAATGTATCGACCTCATCACGCCAATTCTCAATAAAGGGTGAACAGGCTGTAGGCGGTCTTATCGGATATTTCTCCGGTAGCCTCCACGCATCACGCATCTCAATCACCCATACCGTGAGCGAGGAAGACTCAAAGGTGAAGATTGTAAGCGGGACGCAGAATGTAGGTGGAATGATCGGTAACGCATCTTTCAGTCAGAAAGAATGCTCGCTTGACAATATATCCGTGAAATGTCCTGTCGGTGGAGAGAATTACACCGGAGGTATTTTTGGACTCCTTAATGTCAGCATACCGACATCTGTATCAAAATGTCTCTATAGCTCGCTCGTCACCGGCATTCAATATACCGGAGGTTTTGCCGGAGAGATATACACCGCCGATAATTTACTTAAATTCATCGGGAAAGATAACGAGTCGCGTGTCGTGGTCACTATGGCTGATACAGGAGTCAACGGAAAGATCGGTACCGGTGGATTTGCCGGCAAATTGTATGGCACAATCAGCTTTGACGCCAAATTTGAAATTGCCGTCAATGTATCACATGGTGACAATAACTATGTAGGCGGAGCTGTCGGAGAACTGACCGGTGGCACCCTCCATGCTGACCGCATCTCCATGACAAGCAACACTATGAATGTGAAAGGGACATATTATGTCGGAGGGATAGTTGGCTATGTCAAGAATGCCAACGTAGTCGGTACGGATAAGTTTGACTATTCTTCCAAATGGATTATTCCCACTCTCTCCTCTCGACACTCCCTTTTCTGCGGTAACGTGACGGGGGAGGAATATGTAGGAGGACTTGTCGGATTCATAGAGAGCGGCAATCTTCAGGCTCTGCATTCAACTGCAACCGTGACTGCAAACACCAACGGGGGAGGTATCGTGGGATATGCTGACGGAAAAGGCACAAATTCATATATAATCGAGGATTCTTCTTTCGCCGGAACATTGAAGGTGTCGGCAAGCAATGCCGGCGGTATCGTAGGTGGCAGAGAGGGGGAATGCTAGTGAAAGACTGCGTGAACTACGCCGACATATCCTGCAACGACCAGACAGGCGGCATAACAGGATGGGTAGACTACCATAAGATTGCCACAAACACCGATTACTGCGTGAACCTCGGTAAAATATCCGGCGGCAAGTGGGTCGGCGGCATAGTCGGCGGTATGGATGGACATGACTACTACACCCGCGTCTACAAATGCGGCAACTACGGCTCTGTGACCAGCAACGGCGAACATGCCGGAGGCATTGTCGGAACTTGTCAGAACAAACGCATACGGGTGTGGAACTGCGCCAATCACGGCGACATACAATCCAACTGTGATGGAGGAGCTGTGGGAGGCATCGCCGCACACCTCGGCGAGGATCCCAACGGTGTTCACTCGGCGGCAAACCTTGAAGTGAGAGAATGTTACAACAGCGGTAAAGTCTCGACAACAAAATTCCACGTACACATCGGCGGCATACTCGGATATCAGGAAGAGGGTGGTTCTGATTCAGGCGACCATGATTCATGGGTGCATGACTGCGTGAATGAGGGCGACATACCCTCCGACACCCACGACGACACAGGCGGCATTGTAGGCTGCATCGACCACTACTCCGTAATTGAGAGATGCTACAATCGTGGAAAAATCTCCGACGGCAATGCCATGATCGGCACACGCAAAAGCTCAGCCATCAACACATGCCACGACCTATTCGCACTCAAAGACTCCGGGAAAGGCTGGAAATGCAACGGCTTCTACGAGAAAGGTACCCCCGAAAACAAATACTACAACTACGACTTCACCAACGTCTGGATAATGACCGACGGCTACCCCCGTCTCCGCGATTGCCCCTTCCAGAACGTCCATCCCTAACCACAGATCCCCAATCATAAAAGAATCAGCCCCTTGACCCATCCCGGCCAAGGGGCTGATACTTTACAAAATATTCATTCTACAAAAGAGACGTCCAGATCCGGAATTATATCTGTTATATTATCCACAGAATTAACAGATATTTTTGCAGCATGAAGCCATGATAGCTTCTGTTTCAATTTTTGCTGCCATATACCCATCTTTGCCTTCCTCTCCTTTTCATTAGATACATCCAACTCAACACATGCTATCACCATTATTTTATTATTATCATCAAGCAGAAGCTGATTCACCTTAGCGAAAAACTCATTGTCATTCGTTGAGAAACGGGCTGATCCTATCGATGAAGCCATAGTATCTCTTACCTTAATGGCAATACGATGCATAAGCTCCTCCCCTTTACTGCCCAATACCTCTTTAGTGCTTTCATCTTGTGTATGACCTCGGTAATTTTTTATTTCTACAAAATACAATTTGTCATTATGTATTCCAAGGAAATCAACCGCCTTTGTTGATTTAAGAAATTTTTCAACTTTTTTATGAGCGACATGATCGTCATATTTGAGTATCATCCAACTGGATTTAAAACAGAAGTTTATGCCACTTTCCTGGAAGTCACTCATAGTCATTGATATATGTTTGTTCTAATTCATAAAAAGCTGCATACTCTTCCAGAATGGGATTATTCTGTATTGTAGCAAGTGTCTCACCCTCTTCCACACTGATAACATTTCCTTCTTTATGAAGCCCGAAAAAACGTATATTCATATCGGTTTTATCCTTATATTCAGAATAAAGAGACAGTATATGGGTAAGAAGATAATCATGAGTTGCAATAAAAATTTGCAGACCACACCGCTCAAGTTCACGAATAAATTCCGCCACTATGCGTATCAATGCAGGATTAAGATTTGATTCCGGTTCATCCCAAAATAAAACTGTATTGCTATTTATCTCTCCATTAAGAATAAGATAAAGTATGGATGCCATCTTCCTTAATCCCTCTGCTACAAGATGTGCTTCCATTCGCCCATCAACAGTCTCAATATAAAACCTACCATTCATCTGAAGCACCTTAAAGCCAAGTTCTTTCTCAAGTAATTCTATGGCAGGTTTTAGTGGGTTATCTTCTATATTGCGTAATACAGGAAGAGCAAGCGAATGGGCAAGATTGATATAAGTCTGATCAAATGAAAGTTCTCGTTTGCTGCTCAATCCAATAAAACCCTCGAACAATGAAAACATTTCGCGTGGAGGAATATAAATAAATTGACATTCATCCCATTTATCATCCTTATCTATCTTCACAGTTGTCTTGGATGTGGAGGAAAAACCGAATGAAAGCTCCTTCCCATCTATATTTACACCTACAGTTGATTTTCCGGAAACAACATTCTTATTCACCAGATTACCTATAAAATCCGGTTTGAAATAATGAATCAAGTTTTCAGCTAAAATATATTCAAATTGTTCCTTTGAGGTAGTCTTCTTTAACTGAAACTCATGACGAGCCTGCAATGCCGATGCTATACATTTAAGTATATGTGTCTTGCCTGTTCCATTTTTGCCAATAAATATATTCACTCCATCAGTAAATGAAAATTTATTATTTGCAAAGCTCGTGAATCCACTTAATGATATGCTGTTTACCATTATATTCTACATTAAATTATAAATCTCCACAAATTTACACCAAAAACAGGAAGATACCAACACCATGAGTTGAAATTATTACAATTGTTTTCATCATCTACTGGTTATGGTGAAAAATATCCATATACCAAAGATATTTTCCATTCCTCTCCATCATAAATCCGAATTTCAAGACGACAAGGTAGGTTTGATGCCGGAGTTGTCGGTTTTTCTGCTTATTTTTGGCAATTGACTATGTTTTTGGATTATTTTTATGACTTTTTTCAATTGTTTGATACTAATAAGGTCTCTTTATGCGTTGTTTCTCTGTGTTCCACTAATGGACTATGCCTAACTGATGAATGAGATGATACGTCTGCGCGACGTCAATAAAACATACGACGGTGCCGTACCTCTTCATGTGCTCAAAGGGATTAATCTTGATGTGTTCAAGGGTGAGCTCGTGTCGATCATGGGTGCTTCCGGCTCCGGCAAATCAACGCTATTAAATATCCTCGGTATTCTCGACAATTATGACTCCGGCGAATATTATATCGACGGGAAACTGATTAAGGATCTCAGCGAGAACCGTGCCGCTGAATACCGAAACAGGATGATCGGTTTCGTTTTCCAATCATTCAACCTTATCAATTATAAGAATGCGGTGGAGAACGTGGCTCTCCCGCTTTTCTATCAGGGGGTGTCGCGTAAGAAACGCAATAAGTTGGCGATGGAGCAGCTGGAGAAGATGGGACTCGCTGACCGTGCACACCACCTGCCGGGAGAACTGTCGGGCGGTCAGAAACAACGTGTGGCGATTGCCCGCGCTATGATCACCAACCCTTCAATCATACTTGCCGACGAACCTACGGGTGCGCTCGACAGTAAGACCTCGCACGATGTAATGGGTATCTTCCGTGAGCTTAATGAGGTGGACGGGAAGACGATTATCATTGTCACCCATGACCCCGGTGTGGCTGCCCAGACCAACAGACTTATACGCATATCCGACGGCGTGATTGTGCCGGAATCATCCCCAATTGTCATACCATGACCGATCTGATCCGCGAAATATTTCAGACAATACGCACGAATAAGTTGCGTACCGTGCTGACCGGCATAGCTGTAACGTGGGGTGTATTCATGCTGATTGTACTCCTCAGTATGGCACGTGGCGTCACCAACAACTTTCAGGAGATGATGGTGTCGCGCAACACTGCCTCTATACGTATTTTCAGCGGGAACACTTCAATCCCTTACAAGGGGAACCGAGAGGGGAGACGCATAAGGATGAAGGATGGCGACATGAAGATATTGCCGGAGAATAATCCAAAGTATGTGGAGGAAGTGACGTCACGCATATATGGTTCCGGCAACATCTCCACTCCAAAAGCGAAGATTTCCGAATCATACACAGGCGTATTCCCCTCAATAAAGCAGGAGCAGGATATCCGGACAATGAAAGAGGGGAGATTCATCACTGACCGCGACCTTGCCGAGAAGGCAAAGGTCATCGTACTTCCGGAATATTATGCCAACCAGCTGTTCCCTCCCGACGGCATAGGAGCTTGCGGCGGTAGAGTGGATTGTCAAGGTCTATCCTTCAAGGTGGTGGGGGTATACCAAAGCAATTGGAACCGCAGTTGCTACATACCGTTTACCACAGCCCGTATGATCGCTTCTGACCGTGAGGATCTCGGCACACTCTCCGTGGCTCTCAAGAATGTACACACGGAGGAGGATGGCAACACTGCGGAGACAGATATCCGCAACACTCTCGCCACTGTCCACAATTTCGATCCCGCAGATGAGAATGCCGTCTACATCTCCAACAGTTTTACAAATGCCATAAAAGCACGTCAGGCTCTCGTGATTCTCGACACCAGCGTATGGGTGCTCGGCATACTGACGCTTCTTACCGGCATAGTCGGAATCAGCAACATCATGTTTGTGACCGTAAGGGAGCGCACCCATGAAATCGGCATACGTCGCGCAATTGGGGCAAAGCCACATAAGATCCTTACCCAAGTGATTGCCGAGGCTGTGGGCATCACCCTGCTGTTCGGGTATCTCGGCATTGTGTTTGGCATGATTGTCACTCAGATTATTGCCTATATAATCGGTCCGGACGGTCCCATCTCGAATCCTACTGTCAGCATAGCCATTGCCCTCGAAGTGATGGGAGTGCTCGTGCTGGCAGGGGCGATTGCCGGACTTTTCCCGGCTATGAAGGCGTTGAAAATAAAACCGGTGGAGGCTCTCCGCGATGAATAAGACTATCTGACTATGAAACTTACTATTTTCGACTTAGAGAACTGGAAGGAGATCGGTGCCACATTGATGCGCAACAAGACCCGCACGTTTCTCACCGGATTCGGTATCTTCTGGGGCGTGGCAATGCTCGCAATGCTGACCGGAGGAGCCCGCGGTGGCGAGGATATGCTGAAGAGAAATTTCGCGGGATTCGCCACAAACACTGCCGGAATGGTGGCAAACCGCACGTCTATGCCATATAAGGGTTATCAGAAGGGGCGGACATGGATGATGGATCTTACTGATGTGGAACTTCTGAAAGAGTCTTTCCCGGAACTGGAGGCGGTGGTGCCATCTTTCCAATCGTGGGGAAAAAGCATCAAGCATGGAAAACATTCTTTCTCCGGACAGATAATTGGTGCCGAACCTGACTACACTAAGATTCTGCAACCGAATTTATATCATGGAAGGTTTGTCAATGAGGCTGATATGGTGGGGGAGAGGAGAGTGGCTGTAATAGGTAAAAAGGTTGCGGCACAGCTATTCCCCGGTGTGGAGGCTCCATTGGGGCAGTTGGTAGAGGTAGGCGGCACGGCTTATTCAATAATAGGTATAGCAGGAGATAAATCGGAGATTCAGCTTAACGGAAGTATGGATGAGGCTGTCGTGATTCCATCGTCTACATTCCGGCGCGTCAACGGCTATGGCGATAAGGTGGATTTCATTATGATGACCGCTCGACCCTCGGTCAATATCTCCGAGCTGGTACCAAAGATGCAGTCAGTGGTATATCGCCGCCACAGCATCCATCCCGACGATAAGGGAGCCATGTGGGTGATCAACATCGCCGACATGTTTGAGCAAGTGGAGACGTTATTTACCGGAGTGGATCTTCTCGCATGGTTTATCGGTCTGTCCACGCTTCTTGCCGGAATCATAGGCATAGGCAATATAATGTGGGTTATCGTGAAGGAACGCACTCAGGAGATAGGCATACGTCGGGCAATCGGTGCAAAGCCACGCGACATAATTGTGCAGGTGCTTAGTGAAGGTATCGTGCTGACTGTCGTAGCCGGATTAGCCGGTGTGTGCTTCGCCACGATTGTACTCGCTGTCGCACATCATCTCACGAATCCGCCGGATGCCGTATCGGAGGCGCATTTCCAGATGAGTTTCACAACCGCCATGGCTATCCTCGCAATATTCATTATTCTCGGATCGCTCGCCGGACTGATACCATCAATCAAGGCAATGAGAATCAAACCGGTAGAGGCGCTCAACGACAAATAATACAGGGATAATCATAATGATATGCCTGATTCCCATTATCAATAAAGCTGCATAATCTTTAATATCTAACTGAACCAAATTCAAAACTATATGAAAAAATTTTTCAAAATCCTGCTGATAGTGATCGCTTGTGTCGTATTCATCGGCACATTCTTCTATCTCTATCAAAACTCAAAGGGTAAGGAGACCGTATATGATCTCCGTTATCCATCTACTGAATCTATCGAACGCACCACCGTGCTGACCGGAAAAATCGAACCGCGTGACGAAATCGACATCAAGCCGCAGATCTCCGGTATTATAAGCGAAATTCTTGTGGAAGCCGGTGATCATGTCAACAATGGCGATATCATTGCAAAGATTAAGGTGATTCCGGAGGAGACTCAACTGTCGTCGGCAGAGAGCCGTGTGGCTATGGCGGAAATTGCTCTGAAGGAGGCTGAACGTACTTTCGAACGCACGCGCCAGCTTTATGAGAAGAAATATGAAAGCCGTGAGAAATATGAGACTGATGAGACAGCCCTTGAGCGTGCACGTCAGGATCTTGACCAGGCACGTGACCAGCTCACAATCGTGAGAGACGGTGTGTCAGCTTCAAATGCACAAGGCTCCAACACTCTCGTGCGTTCCACCGTGACTGGAGTCGTTCTGGAAGTGCCGGTGAAAGTCGGCTCCTCTGTCATACAGGCAAACACGTTTAACGATGGCACCACAATTGCGAAAGTGGCAGATATGACTGACCTTATCTTCAAAGGGAAAGTGGATGAGACAGAGGTGGATCTGCTGAAGGAGCAGATGCCGGTCAGAATCTCTGTCGGTGCGGTTGCCGGTTCCGACTATCCCGCCGTAATTGAGAAGATCGCTCCTATGGCATCGGATGAGAACGGCTCAAACACGTTTGAGGTGAAAGCTGCACTCACCGCTACCGAAATCGCCAACCTGCGTGCCGGCTACAGTGCCAATGCAAGTGTCATTCTTGAAAGCGTTGACAGTGTGCTCGCAGTGCCGGAGAGCATCGTGGAATATGAGGGCGACAATGCCTACGTCTATCTGCTGACCGACTCTGTGCCGAACCAGGTGTTTGAAAAGAAGAAGATTAAAGTCGGTCTCTCAAACGGACTTATGGTCGAGGTAAAATCCGACAGTATAAACAAAAAGACTCCTCTACGTGGCAATCCCCGCAACTGACCGTAAAGCATTTATCTCATGAATCTATTTGTCAAAGCCATATTGCCCGTGTCGTTGCTGACTGTGGCAACCACCGCAAATGCTGAAGCATGGTCTCTCGACAGCTGCATATCTTACGCAATATCCCATAATATCAGTGTGCGGCAACAGAAGCTGCGGATCACTGAAGGGGAGCTCGCAATAAAGGAGGCACAGGACCGCTATCTGCCGTCGGTAGATGCGTCGGTATCGGAATCTTTCAGTTTCGGTCGCGGTCTGACGGCATCAAACACTTATGCCGACCGCAACACCACCAACACCCAATGGGGCGTAAGTCTTAGCCTACCTCTGTTTCAGGGCACAGCTGCCTATCGACGCGTGAAGATAACAGAGATGTCGCTAAACCAGTATATCACAGAGAATGAGGCTACTAAAGACAATATCACACTCAACGTCATATCGCAGTATCTGCAAGTGCTCTATTGCAAGGAGGTGGCTAAGAGTGCACGTTCCCAGGCTGAATATTCAGCCTTTGAGGTGGAGCGTCAGAAAGCCTTGATAGCAGCCGGGAAAGTGGCGGAAGCTACACTATACGATCTGGAATCGGTGGCGGCACAGGATAAACTTCAGGTAGTAGCTGCCGACAACGACACACAGGTGGCTCTCGTGAATCTTGCCAATCTGCTTCAGTTGCCCTCATACGAAGGGCTCGATGTGGTGCCGCTCGATGATATGGATCCGGTAATACCCGGTCCCGACGTAGTGTATGCCTCCGCGATGGGGATAAACAATTCCCTTATCGGTGCAAGACAAGCGGTGAAAGTTGCCAACGAGAATATCTCGCTTGCGAAGACCGGATATATCCCCACGTTGAGCTTCAGCGCGGGAATCGGTTCCAGTTTCTATACGGTCAGTGGCATGAAGAGTGAGAGCTTCGGAGCTCAGATGAAGCATAACTATTCCACGTATCTCGGTCTGTCGCTGCGCATACCCATCTTTGACGCATTCAACACGCGTAACAGCATACGGCGTGCGAAGCTACAGAAACTGAGCGCGGAACTGACCCTTGAACAACGTGAGTCCGACCTCTACAAGGAGATACAGTTGGCGTATTATCAGGCGACGGGCGCGCGCGAGCGTTATCTCACCTCAACAGAGACTCTTGAAAAGACAACCCTCTCATTTGAGTCGACACGCGAACGATTCAATCTCGGACGTGCCACACAAGCCGACTATGAGCAAGCGAAGAACAATCTCTTCAAGACCGATATCTCCCGCATCCAATCCCACTACGAATATCTCCTCCGCACCCGCATCCTCCGCTTCTACCAGCAGGGTGCACTCCGCAAGTAGAATAACCACATATAACTAATGAAGTTCCAAAGTTTACTTAACAAGAAACCCTGACCTGATGGTCAGGGTTTCTATACTTTCTTTTTATAGTGCAGATGCGAGGATGGTGTGCAGCGGGCTACGAGGAGGATGCTGACTTCGTAGAGCAACCACATCGGGAGGGAGACCACTAAGAGGGTGAAGATGTCGGAGGTAGGGGTGATCACTGCCGCGACTATCAATATGATGACTATGGCATGACGCCGATACTGACGCATGAACGGTGCGCTCAGAAATCCTAATTTCCCGAATAGCCATGAAAGCACCGGCATCTCAAAGACGATTCCCATCGACAGGCACATCATTATCAATGTAGACATATATGACTCCAGACTGATCATATTCTCAACATCGGAAGCCACCTGATACGTGCCAAGAAAACGGAACGTCAGCGGAAAGATAAGATAGTAGCTTACCAACACCCCGATAATAAACATCAGATAGGATGAGCCTATCACGCGCACTACATATCTTCGCTCATCGGAATAAAGTGCCGGAGAGACAAAACGGAAAAGCTGATAGAGTATATACGGCGACGCACACAGGACGCCGGCACACATTGCCGTCTTCACATGGATCAGAAACTGCTGCGCAAGCCCTGTGTTGATCAGACGGACCGAGAAATAATCACCGATGTCGCCATGAAACATTGCCGCCATACGTTCGAGCCAACGATAAGTGATAAAACCGGCATCCTTCGGCGCAAGAACCACATCAAACAATTCCTCCTTGAAAAAGAACGCAACCATACCGAACACAACGACCACTGCCGCTATCCTGAGCAGCACTCCCCGAAGCACGTCAAGATGATCCCAGAAGGTCATGCCTTCCGAGCCGGATCCCTCACTCATTTATCACTGTTGTTCTCTTTGTTATCCTTACTGATGTCGGTCACGTCTTTCTCTATCTCATTCATGCCGTCCTTAAACGACCTGACACCTTTCCCGAGACCCTTCATCAATTCAGGGATTTTCTTCCCCCCGAAAAAGAGAAGCACAACAAGCGCGATGAGCAGGATTTCCGACATTCCGAGACCTCCGATAAATAATATCATAATTAGAATGATTGGTTAGTTATGAATGATTCAGCATTGTTTTAACGACTGAATCCACCGCTAAATTATATTTCATCAATAGCATTTGTCTGTTTTTAGTATGTAAAAGGCATTTTTTCGTAATGTTCGCATTTTCACCATTGCAATAATAGTGCTCAATTTTGACTGTTTTTTCTCCGTGCAGCTAAATATTTTTTACTAATTTTGTGATTCAAGTTTAATCTAAAACCTAACTAATATCACGACAGATGAATCGAACTTTATTGACCTCGATCCTCGGTCTGGCTGCCTTTTCCGCATCTGCGCAGTCATTCAATGAATGGCTTGATCCGGAAGTGAACGCCGTAAACCGAGCTCCGATGCATGCTGCCAATTTCGCTTTCCGAAACGGTGAAAATGCTGCCCTATCTCAGGAAAGACAAAAATCGGCAAATTACCTATCCTTAAACGGCACATGGAAATTCAATTGGGTGAATGATGCCGACCAACGTCCCACTGATTTCTGGAGAAAAGATTTCAACGACAAGGGATGGGATAATATACAGGTGCCCGGAATATGGGAACTGAACGGATATGGCGACCCTATATATGTCAATACCCAGTATGCATGGCAGAGCTTTTTCAAGAATAATCCTCCCCTCGTGCCGACTGAGAATAACCATGTCGGCACCTATCGTCGCGAAATATTCGTGCCTGCCGACTGGAAGGGGAAAGAGATTTTCGCCCACTTCGGATCCGTCACTTCCAACATATACCTGTGGGTCAATGGAAAGTATGTCGGATATAGTGAAGACAGCAAACTGGAGACGGAATTCAATCTCACACCCTACCTTATCCCCGGCAAGGAGAATCTGATATGCTTCCAGATTTTCCGTTGGTGCGACGGCTCATATCTCGAAGATCAGGATTTCTTCCGCTTCTCCGGCGTAGCGCGCGACTCATATCTCTTCGCGAGAGATAAGAAACGTATCGCCGACATTCGCGTCACCCCCGACCTGGAGAATAACTACACTGACGGTATACTTAACATCGACCTATCCCTGACTGCAAATGCTCCCGTCGACCTTATCTTAAAGGATGCTGCCGGCAACACTGTGGCTAATGCTACAGCCTCCAAGAGCGGACGCACGGTCATGAAGGTGAACAATCCGCTGAAATGGACTGCCGAGACCCCAAACCTATACACACTGACTGCCTCGATGAAGGGGAGTGATGAGGTTATTCCGGTAAATGTTGGTTTCAGAAAGATTGAGCTGACAGGCAAGCAGATTCTCGTGAATGGCAAGCCGGTATTGTTCAAGGGTGCCAACCGCCATGAGCTTGACCCCGACGGCGGCTACGTGGTGTCTCCTGAAAGGATGCTTCAGGATATTGAGCTGATGAAGAAGCTGAATATCAATGCTGTCCGCACTTGCCACTATCCGGATGATCCCCTCTGGTATGACCTTTGCGACAAATACGGCATCTATGTCGTTGCTGAGGCAAACATCGAAAGCCACGGAATGGGATATGGAGAGGAGACTCTCGCGAAGAATCCTGCCTATAAGAAGGCTCACATGGAACGCAACCAGCGCAACGTGCAGCGTAATTTCAACCATCCATCAATCATTTTCTGGAGCCTCGGCAATGAAGCGGGATATGGACCGAACTTCACTGATGCCTACGAATGGATAAAGAAGGAGGACCCAAGCCGTGCAGTGCAGTATGAACAGGCGCGTGCCGACGGCATGACCGACATATTCTGCCCCATGTACTACGGATATGACGGCATGCAGAAATATGCTGAGAAATCGGATATAACCAAGCCCTTGATCCAATGTGAATATGCCCACGCAATGGGCAACTCCCTCGGCGGATTTAAGGAATATTGGGATCTCATCCGCAAATACCCCTCTCTGCAAGGTGGTTTCATCTGGGACTTCGTTGACCAGGCAGTCCGCACGAAAGGTAAGGACGGTGTGGAGATATACGCTTACGGCGGCGACTTCAACGACTATGACGGTAGCGACAACAACTTCTGCGTAAACGGCATCGTAAGCCCCGACCGTGTGCCAAACCCTCATGCCGACGAGATCTCTTATTACTATCAGAACATCTGGACAACTCCCGCGGATCTTGCCTCCGGCAAACTGAAGGTATATAATGAGAATTTCTTCCGCGACCTTTCAGACCTGAATCTTGACTGGGTGGTGCTCAACAACGGAGTGCCCGTCCGCTCCGGACGCATTGACAATATCAATGTGGCACCCGGAAAGACCGAATCAATCTCCATACCTTACGGAGAGATCTCCGGAGAAGGGGAGTGGCTTCTCAACGTGGACTACACTCTCAAAAACGCAGAGGGTCTGCTTCCTGCCGGGCACTCCATCGCACGCGAGCAGTTCCTGCTGAAGGAGGGGAAATCGTGTGCTTGTGTCAAGACTCCCGTACAGCCCAACATGGCAACCCCTGTAGCTTCCATAGTCAATAACCAAAGGAATCACCTCATCGTTAACGGTGATAATTTCTCAATTGAGTTTAACCGCTACAATGGTTTCATGTCGAAATATGTGGTAGATGGCACTGAAATGATTGCCGAGGAGGGTATGCTGACCCCTAACTTCTGGCGTGCCCCGACAGATAACGACTATGGTGCAAACCTACAGAATAAGTTCCGTGCTTGGAAAAAACCGACGATGAAGCTCACTTCGCTAAAAGCTGAGGAGAAAGATGGCATGATTCTGGTGAATGCCGACTACGACATGCCTGATGTCAAGGCTAAACTGGCGATGACGTATGTGATTAATGGTGTCGGCGACGTCAAGGTGACTGAAGCACTCACTACCGAGAAAGGTGCAGACGTGTCAGGTATGTTCCGTTTCGGTATGCAGATGCAGATGCCGCTTGCATTCAGCAACATCCAATACTACGGACGCGGACCTATAGAGAACTACATCGACCGCAACCACTCTACCCGTATCGGTCTTTACGACCAGACGGTCAGCGAACAGTTCTATCCCTACATCCGTCCGCAGGAGAATGGCACAAAGACTGATGTGCGCTATTGGAAACAGTTGGACAATGCCGGAAACGGTCTTGAGTTTAAGGCTGCTGTGCCCTTCTCCGCATCCGCACTCAACTATTCAATTGATAGCCTTGACGACGGCGTGTCAAAAGGACAGTCCCACTCTCCCGAAGTGAAGAAGGCTGACTATACCAACCTGCTTATCGACAAGATCCAGATGGGTCTCGGTTGCGAAGACAGCTGGGGACGCACGGCTCGTCCGGAATATCTGGTGCCTTACGGCGACTACACATTCACATTCGTGATGCATCCGGTGTTCCATCAGTTGAAATAATAACGCTTGCATTATAAAATATCAAAGGGATTGAAGACTCATATCTTCAATCCCTTTGATATTTTTGATTGGTATCTGCTTAGACCCCGTCTCATTTCTTCTGCTCTTTGAGAAGGTCTCTGATTTCAGTGAGAAGCACCTCCTCTTTGGTCGGTTCAGGTGGTGTGGCAGGTGCCGGAGCCGGCTCTTCAGCCACTTTCTTCTTCAGTTTCATGGCAAGACGTATGGCCACAAAGATTGAGAAAGCAATAATCACGAAATCCACGATATTCATAATGAAGGTGCCATAATTTATCGCCACCTCCTCTACAGCTGCCGCACCCTCGGCGGTGGCAGGCGAAGCCTCTCGTATCACATACTTGAGATTGGAATATCCCGCCCCACCGGTAATGAGAGAGAACACCGGCATAATGATGTCGTTGACAAGCGACGACACAATCTTTCCGAACGCACCGCCGACAATAACACCGACAGCCATATCGACCACATTTCCTTTGAGAGCGAACTCCTTAAAATCTGATAAAAATTTTCCCATTGTAGATTGGTTTATGGTTTATATTTTTTTATTAGTCTCAACTCCTCCTGAAGGGGTCAGGGGACAACAGCTCCCCCTTTAGGGGTCCGAGTCGAGGTCGACTATAGACCGGGATTGCCATGAAATCATGCGAATCTACTAAAAAATTCTCTAAAAATCACGATTTCTCGGATTAAAAAACGTCATTACGTTAAAAAACGTTCATTTACGATTGCAATACCAATTTTTTTTTATAATTTTGCATACCTAAAAGGTGGAACCCATCAACGGGTAATCCGGAATCGCCAATTCCGGAAATCTACAGGATTTATTAGAAAACAAGTTTTTATTAAAATATTACCAACCCAAAACAATATTTTAAAGCAATGACAAAAATTGGTATCAACGGCTTTGGCCGTATCGGACGTTTCGTGTTCCGTGCCTCTACTAAAAGAGACGACATTGAGGTAGTAGCTATCAACGACCTTCTCCCCGTAGACTACATGGCCTACATGCTCAAATATGACACAATGCACGGTCGTTTCGACGGAACTGTTGACTATGATATGGAAAAGAGCCTCCTTATTGTCAACGGCAAAGAGATCCGCGTAACTGCTTGCAAGAACCCCGCTGAAATCGCTTGGGGCGAGGTAGGTGCTGAGTACGTTGTTGAGTCTACCGGTCTTTTCCTCACTAAGGAGAAAGCTCAGGCTCACATCGAGGCTGGTGCTAAGTATGTAGTTATGTCGGCTCCTTCTAAGGACGACACTCCGATGTTCGTTTGCGGTGTAAACCAGGATTCTTATGTTAAGGGCACTCAGTTCGTTTCTAACGCTTCTTGCACAACTAACTGTCTCGCTCCTATTACTAAGGTGCTCAACGACAAATTCGGTGTTGTTGAAGGTCTCATGACTACTGTTCACTCTACTACTGCTACTCAGAAGACTGTTGACGGTCCTTCTATGAAAGACTGGCGTGGTGGTCGTGCTGCTTCCGGCAACATCATCCCCTCTTCCACTGGCGCTGCTAAGGCTGTAGGTAAAGTTATTCCTGAGCTCAACGGCAAACTCACCGGTATGTCTATGCGTGTCCCCACTCTCGACGTATCTGTTGTTGACCTCACTGTAAACCTCGCTAAGGAATGTACTTACGAGGAGATTTGCGCTGCTATGAAAGAGGCTTCTGAAGGCGAACTCAAAGGCATCCTCGGCTATACTGAAGACGCTGTGGTTTCTTCTGACTTCCTCGGCTGCCCCCTCACTTCTATCTTCGACGCTAAAGCCGGTATCCAGCTTACTCCGACTTTCGTGAAGGTTGTTTCTTGGTATGACAATGAGATCGGCTACTCTAACAAAGTGCTTGACCTTATCGCTCACATGAAGAAAGTTAACGGCTAATCAATTTTTTGATAAAACCATAATCCTTAGATGGAGAAGATCATGATCTTCTCCATCTTTTTTATTTTATTTTTAATTTTGATTTTTTTATTTTTTTCATAATTTTGCAAAATACGGTCATGCCGTAGTTTTAACTTGTCCATTTTATAATTGACATCGTTAGCGTAATCCTCTTGGTTTCAATTCTGTAACCGAAATTTCTAATAATTTAAAACTTTTACATGTTTACACAAGACACCTTATTGTATTGGTTGGAGAATGACCTCCTTTGCTTTGCGATATCTGTGCTTATTGCCGGCATACTGATTCCAAAGATTATTCTCATTGCCTTCCGACGAAATCTTTTTGACGAAATCGACGAGAGGAAGATTCACCGTGGGGTAGTGCCGCGTCTTGGTGGCATTGCATTTTTCCCGGCCTTCCTGTTCTCCCTGACTCTCGTCGTAGCCCTTAACCTAAGACTCGGATCCGCACCTATGATTGACGCAATCGGTGGAGCATTCGTGCCTATATATTTTGAAATATGCGCAATAATACTGCTATATCTTGTCGGTATCGCAGATGATCTCATCGGCGTCAGATACATGGCAAAATTCGTTGTACAGATTGTATGTGCCATACTCCTGGCATGCTCCGGAATGTATATCGACAATCTTTATGGCATATTGTGGCTAAACGAATTGCCGGATGTTCTCGCATGGCTATTCTCCATCCTTGTAACGGTATACGTAGTCAACGCCATCAACCTTATCGACGGTATTGACGGACTCGCTTCCGGATTAAGCTCCATAGCTCTTATATTCTATGCCGTGGTATTCTTCAACGGAGGAGAATTCATATATTCCCTACTTGCCGTTGCGTCTGCCGGAACATTGTTCCCATTCTTCTACTACAACGTATTCGGCGACGTCACAAAACAGAAAAAGATATTCATGGGCGACACCGGAGCATTGACCACCGGTATGGTGCTCGTATTCTGTGCAATTGCAGTGATGTGTGCCAAGCCGGATTTTCTCACCGTTGACTACAACCCGGCAATCGTGGCATTATCCCCGCTCATCGTCCCATGTTTTGACGTATTCAGAGTGTATTTCCACCGTGTCAAGAAAGGGCGCAATCCCTTCCTGCCCGATAAATGCCACATCCACCACAAGATTCTCGCACTCGGCATGAATCAGGCAGCCGCCCTGCTTACGATCCTCGGAGTATCAATAGCATTCATCGGCATAAACGTGCTTGTATCCCCCTTCACCAATCCAACAATAATATTCATCGGAGATGTAGTCGTGTGGACAATAGCCAATATTCTCCTCACAAGAGCGATACGCCAACGCGAGAAACGCCTCGACAAAACCCTCTACGACTGATCGCACCCCACATCATAAGATTATCCAGAAAATTCTCCAGAATCTTTTTGTGTTGCATACTTCGCTCAAGTGGCGAAGCATGCAACACAAAAAGATTATTAATTTAAGGTTTATAGTTTATGGTTTATGGTTTATGATCATTAAATTTTGTATAATGAAAAGATCCGTGGATTTTCGTGAATCTTAAACCTTAAACTATAAACTTTAAACCACTGAAGTGCAGCTTACGAAACTTCAGTTATTAATTATAGGCATGGAGGGAATTAAGGTAATTTACCCCCACGTAGGTCATTATCAGGCTTAAAATTGCTATAAGAAGATAGATATGAAATATCTTGGCACTATAATCCCTTTCTGCTATCCCGTATATCGGCTTCAATATTATTGCAAACATCCGGTCATGCAACGGCAGGGAATAGACCATGAGTGTAACCAATGCCCATGTCTCCTTCGGATCCCAACTCCAGTATTCTCCCCAACTGACATTTGCCCATACAGCTCCCGTAAATATACCCATCCCCAATAACCATACTCCCGGATAGAGCATTGCGAGCGATAATCCTCTTAACCGTTCTACAGCCCCCAATCCTGAGAGAGCAACAACCGCCACAACCGCCGTAAATCCAAGAAGTACGTAGGATGCCATCACAAGCGACACGTGCAGCGAGAGCCACGGCGAATGTAGCACCGGCATCAAGGGCGTCACCACCGGATTTATCTCCACAAGATGCGCCACAAGTGCCAACACTCCGGAGAATAGGCTACCCGTCAACAACAACATTCCTATACGCCGTCCAACTGTCAGCAGAAGGATCTCCAACAGGAGCACTATGAATTCCAACGTCTCGTAAGTGTTTGAAAGTGGCAACCGTGATGCAAGAATCCATTGAACCACAAATATCAGCAGCGACAGCACAAAAGACAGTACCAAAAATAATGCACCAATCCATCCGGATATCTTCTCATATCGTACGAATAATATCCCTACCCCAAACGATAGGAAAGCCATAAACAGGCTTACAAAGACCAATATTCCTCCCGGAAAGGAATTATACAATAATTCCAATTCAATCCTCCATGGAGCCAAGGAAATATCTTTATCCGAGGTTTTAACTATCAGATTGCCGGAAAGGAGCGTAAGCAATATACCCACCTTCTCATCCACCTCCTCCACGCTCCGTCTATGTCCGTCGCCAAGCGCACTCTGCAATTCCGATATCCTATACCCTCCATCCTCATCAAAGAAATCTGACAGAGAGGCATATTCTCCATCCAGATCCAGGGCTTGACGCAAATTCTTATCCTTTATCTTGACCAGAGGCTGATCTTTCCATTCTTGCGGGAAAATACGGAATGAAAGGAGCACCTGCTCCGCCGACAATCCTCGATATTCCGTATCTCCATAAAGCTTCGTCATCACATCTTTCGCCAAGGTGTTGAACGTCACTATCCTACCTCCATATATCACCTGTTCCTTCCTGAGACTGTCTGCCAAAGCGCGTGGTACCCCATATATCCTATCATTCGCCTCCTTATTCTGTGTGGCTGCCGATACTCCAAGGGGTATCAGCAGAATAGTGATGACAGATAGTACCTTCAGCAACCGACGGAATCGTCCTGCCGGATTAAGCATCACAAGAAAACCACCTATGCCGAAAAGCACATATCCTGCGTATGAGAGAGGAATGCCGTAGGGATCATGATTGACAGAAAGCACTGTTGCCCCGGTATTGTCGTAAGACGATTGACAAAGACGATAACCATCGATATCAAGAATCTTATTCATTGACACCGTATGCCGCTCTCCATCCACCAGCAGATGCGATACATAATCACGTGGCACATCCCCTCCCGGATAATACACCACCTCAAACCGCTCAAGCGATAATTCCTTAGGCAATGATGTCATTCCACCCCCTTCCCGTTCAAAGAATGCCACACGCTCACCTTGTGAGATCCTGACACTACCTTTCTCCTGCATAAGCCATGTCAGCAAGCCTCCGCCCAAGATTGCAAGCATAGAGAGATGAAGAAGAAAAGATCCCGGTCTGCGCCACATGCCACTTTGCCACATACCGATTGCAAGCGTCGCAGCAAATATAATCCACAATAAAATAAACCACCATGAACCATACACAAGAGGGGAGAGGAATGTGGTAACTCCCAAACAAAGGACAACCCCGACGTAAACCGCCAAGGTTGTTTTCCCAATATTTCCAATCAATTCCGAACTCATAACGCCGCCCATTCTGTCGATACCGGTTTCATTGCCATACACTCCATCTCTATGAGCCATCCGGGACGGCACACCGGTGCCAACAGAATAAGATAGGGTATATCCGGGAAACGCTCCTCAAACATCTTCCTGACTATTCCCGCATCTGCCATATCTCGCAAATAGACAAGCATCTGTCCCACGTCATCCCAGCCACATTCCGCAGCCTTAAGCAATGCCTCCACGTTTGTCAACATACGGAGTGTCTGATGCCGGATATCACCTTCCCAGACAATCTCCCCCCGATTATCTATGCTCGCGGTGCCGGATATGAACAGATGACGCCTGTCGCCATAATCCACACTCGTGGCACGCTCAAATGCCACCCCATATTCGTATGTGGGATTAAGATAGTCCGGAGCATTGATCATCTTCATCTGTCCCTCATGCAGTCCAATCACTGAATAGGAATCCATCTGCACTGTGGCTGTCTTGTCGGCATGACGTCCGCCGATACCGGTGCTCGCTATGAAACGGGTGTTACGTGTAAGTCCGCACTCATTGAACAGACTGTTACGCCCGCTGACTACTCCTCCGTAGTTGACGTCAACATTCTGCACAAAGAACCATGTACGCACGCAATTACCTATCAAACTGCCCCCCTTCTCATTCAGCATCTTCTGGGTGGCGGCAAGCATATCGTAGGTGGCACAATGGGAATCCTCACCCGGTCGGCAGCGGCTACCCTCAAACAGGTGGGTATATTCCCCGTGTCTTACAGAATATGAACCATCTGGCAGGGAACTCACCTCCACATCCTCCATAAGCCATACCCAAAGAGCCACCTTGGTGAGATCAAGCGGAGGCTGCTCCACTATCGACATCGCACAATTGAAATCTTTGGAGATTGACTGCGCCTGATTAGCGGCATCACTGAGAAACCAGCGCATGAACACCGGCGTCATACCATCGCCCCTATCGCGCAGATATGCCTGAAATTCATGCTCTATCTCCCTCAATTGATCGCTGAAGGGCAGTCCGGGACGTTCTACGCTTATTATCACATGGCACTCCCACGCTCCTGTGGCAGAGACCAGATCCTTATCCTTAATCATTACTCAAGTTATTTATCCAATTTTCAATAAACCCCACCTGATCATACGTCAGAAGATTGGAATGATCAAATTTCCAACTCTCCGATACATCTGTGGCAACCACCCTCCAGAGAGTGGAGCTTGCAGCATCTCCGGGATTAACCCTAAGCACACCATCCTCTACAGATGAAGCCGTCCCGACAAGCATTCTGTACGCCTCCTCCGTCCGCAGGTCAAGCCCTGCTGCGGCATTGCCGGTGGCTCCATGACACTGCACGCAGGATTTCCCGAAAATAGTATTATTCATTATGGAGAAATGCGAGGCATCCACCTTCCCGACATCAAATGAAATACGATCACCTGCAGATGCCGACACCGATACGGTGCTGAGTGTAAGGATCCTTTTACGCAGTGAATTTATAAGACATAATTCAATGGTAGATGCCTTTGGCGATACATTCGACAATTCGACGCTATCACTCCCATCATGCACCGTCTTTGAGACAATGGCATAATCATCCGATTCATTAAATGCCGCAAGCACAAGAGAATATCCCGATTCGTATGAATCTGATGACCCGCTGATCTCGCCCGTCATGACCACCGTAATACCACTGTCTCCGCTAAGGTCAATGTCGGTAGGATATATCCTACCGTCGTCACATCCCGACAGAAGGAACGGCAACAACAGGAGCAATATCTTCTTATTCCTCATAGCTTTATTCCCAATATATTTCATCAGAAGGTATATTGAATCAGTATCGTGCCGTTATGCTGGGCAAGACCGAGATCATCATTGTCACGGTCCAATTGAGTCTTATGCCCCGTGCGACCGATATAGCGGTACATCGCCTGAAGCTTCAGATTGACACTCTTGAAATAATAGTTAAGACCAACAGCCGGCATATTAAGAAAGCCCCCCTTGTCAAGCCCGTTACGATCAAAGAAATCATATCGGAGTGCCGGCTGGAGACGATCTGTAACAAAGTAGCCTGCCTGCACATATCCCCCCATATACTCAAACGACTCATCTATCTTCTGCCGTTTTGTGAAACCCACATGCATGTAGTAAGCCTCTCCGGCAAGATACAGACGGTTGTGAAGCCATGCCAATTCCAATCCGGCACGGAAATCGTTGGTGCTCTCATTCTCACTCTCTACATTCATGGAGGCTGACATTCCAACAAGCATCTTATTAAGATTCAACTGATTTGGATTACCTTGTGTGGCGGGCATCACTCCATAAGGCTGGAAGGTGAGACGTCCGGCATATAGCAGCGAAGGAATGTGCCAGTCATCACTGAAGGTCTTTGTCGCAGTATTGATCGTTGAGCCGGTGCCATTGAAAATGCCCACCTCATATCCCCATTTATCCTTCACCATGCCATGTATCTCCACACCAAGGTCAAAACCTGTCATCATCGAGGGTGTCACCGCATTGAGGGAATGAGGCATTATGACCGGAGCCGTAAGTGATACAGGCATTGTGGGGAATAGCGTCTCGCCAAGAGTGGTGAGTGTGGCATGAGTGAAAGGCGTCTTGAATTTACCGACCTTCACTCCAAATTCATCACGGAGTTTCATATCTGCCCACGCCTGTTGGAGCAATGCACCACCCGAAGCCGCAGCATTGATTGAGAGGTTGTAGGTGATAAAACCGAATGCACGTCCGGTGAAGCCGAGAACGGCGTATGGTATGTTAAAGCCTGTATTATGCACGTGATCCTGGTTGTATGCAGGATCAAGTCCCTCACTGTCATAATAGTTTACGTCAAGTCCCGTCTGAACCATAAGATATGGCTTGAACTCAAACTTGCCATTCTTACTCTCCCAGATAAAACCCTTTCTTCCGGCAAACGACACTACGCCATTCTCCGTGTCGGAATCATATTGGGCAGACATCGGGATGAAGAATAATGAGAAGAGGAGGTATAGGAATATCTTTTTCATGTGCTTGATGTTAATAATGTTATTGTTGAAGTGGATTGCATCAGAGACTTTGCAGGAAACGCACCAGTGCGTCACGCTCTGTCTTATTCATATTCTTGAAAAGATTCTTTGAGGCCTCACCTTCACCGCCATGCCACATTATCGCCTCCACGAAATTACGGGCACGTCCATCATGCAGAAAGTAGGTATGACCGTTCACTTTCTCCTGAAGACCTATGCCCCATAGAGGCGTGGTGCGCCACTCATTCCCCATGGCAAGACCGGAGACGTAGTTATCGTTAAGTCCGATCCCCATGATTTCCGAACCCATGTCGTGCAGGAGGAAATCGCTGTAGGGATGGATGGTCTGCCCTCCAAGCCATGGGAGACGCGTACCGTTGAGAAGCACAGAGCCTGACGGCTTGGTATGAAGGGTAGTGACATGGCATAGATGACATCTCGCCTCATAGAATTTCTGTTCGCCAAGCTGTACAAGCGGATCATCCACATCCCTGCGTGCCGGAACTCCAAGACACTGCATGTAAAGATCCACATTCTCCATATCTTCTGTAGAGACGTCAAGTTTATCATAAAGAAGCCCCATCATAGACCCCTCTGTCATCTGCAGCTGACCCTCACATATCTCCTCCGGATAACGGCTGTTGGTCACTCCCATATCGCTTGAGAATCCGAGTTCAACGGTGAGATCGGCATGCTGCGCCTTATTGCCCGACAATCCGAGCATCCTGACGCCGCGCTCCGTTATATAGTTGCATCGTCCCGAAATGCCATACTCCGGATAATTACTCTTGCGAGCCAAAGTCTCTATCTCATTGGTATCAAGCGACATGATCTGCCCCATACCGACATGACGCAACGGAATACGGACCGTGCAGAAGAGATCATCCGGCGATATGTCGCCCAGATACCAGTCAGTGATGGTATAGGTCGGGGCTGCCAATTCGTATGTCTCTCCGTCAGGAAATGCAAACGTCTGATAATCCCATTCCACGTGAAACTTACCCTCCGGTGTCACTCCATAGATAGATTGATCATGAATCACCCGACCATAACCTTGAAAGAATGCCCCGTTCTTACGTGTGACATAGACCAATGCCGATGAGAACCCATAAGGTCCGGAGCCATGGTCAGCCCATCCTGCCGGCTTCGTCCGCCCGGCATTGCTGTGGCAACTTCCGCATGAATATCCGGCATATACCGGTCCGAGTCCACCGCCGTAGCCATTGGAGCTGGTGCGCATATCGTCATAGAGTTTATCGCCTCGGTTGAACCGGGAACTGTAGGTGCCCGACACCCAATCAGCCGGTGAATCGTATGCCTTCGATGAATTCATGAATATCGAGGCTGTCCCTGCCGACAATTCATAGCCGGCAGGGATTTCTACGTCAAGCACATCAAGGCCCTCCTCTCCACATGAGGAGAGAAGGGCTGATAATGTCAATGCCAATAAAATAGCTCTTTCACTCATATCAATTGTTGGTCTTACGGGGATTCCCATCCTTAAAGAGAAGGAATTCAAGAGTATGGAAACCTCGGATATTCTGAGCAGCCTCAACCTTGGAATCATCGTCTCCATCGCCCCAGAGGAGATCATTGAAGTTTCCACTCTTCAGATGATTGACAATGGCATCCTGATCAAGAGGCCAACTATCCATGTTCGGGTCAAGACCGAGAGCATCCACGGGTCCGAAGAGGAATGCCTCGCTCTTCTCCCACGGCTCTCTCGCCGATAACCATGCCTGGCACGCCTTCTCAAAAGATACGTCAGTACGGTTGCCGGAGAGATTCCTTACTGCCTCAAGCATCGCGGCATTACGCTCTTTCAGAAGTTTATAGGTAGGGAGAACCACATTGTCAACATAATTTGCCACAATATCTCCCAAACGAGACTCATGACTGTTGTCAAGATTCTCAAAGAATGGCTTCAGCACTGTCGTGAGATGACGGTCAAGATCAGCACACGCCTCTTGAGCCTTCAATGCCTCGCTTGAATTTATATTATTACGGAAAGGCTGAGGGATATCCATGATAGCGGTGCGCGCTGCATCAATCAATCCTTTTGTCCTGCTGTCGAGATCGGAATCAAGGGAATTTACAAGTGCTGACATGGAGTTGGCTGAGACAGAACCGTCGAGCGAACCAAAATATGAATTACGTATCGAATGGATATTGTTGGCATAGTCATCTCGCGAATGCCAGCTATACCACGATTCCACTGCATAGAGTGCTTCCTCTCTCTTACCTTGCACATAGAGATCATAAGGATCTCCTATCTTGGCATCACCCACCTCGTTGGCAATGTCCGAACATCCGTCAAGTATCTCCTCTATGCAGCTAAGATAGCTTGGATATGCACTCGTATTGGCTGACTTGAATATCTCTGCAAACGATTTCCCGCCATTGTATGACTCATTCCAGGAATTGTAGAGCTGCTCAGAATCGCGTGCAAGCAGCTCTGCCACACGCACGGAATAGTTGTGCCAACTGTCGGCATTTGATGCGCTGTAGTCAAGGTTTTTGGAGTCTACAATCTCCTCATCAGGCTTCTTATTATTATCCGGATCATCGTTATCACCGCTGCATGATGCAAGCATGGAAGACGCTACAAGAATGCCTCCACATAGACAGGATACTGTCTTCAAAAAAGTCATTTTCATAATTATATCAGTTTTTATTTATATTTATAATTAGATATCAACGCATTACCATATCCGGTATAATCTCTCATCTCTTGAAGAACCATCCTATATAGGCAATGCCGATCGAGAATTCATTCTCACTATTGTAGCTCCCCTTTCCAAACACCTTCTGCGTGCCAATCTGACGCATGGAATAATCAGCCTTCACCACCAGATTCGGCAATGCAAACCAGTTGAGACCCACTATCCATTTGCTTACCTCCAGACGCTTATCGGCTGCGTATGGCTTTGCTACCGATTTCTGGGGATTGAAATATTCATAGCGGGCAAAGGGGGTGAAAGTAGGGCAATTACGTATGCCAAACACATTTCCGAAATTAAAACCTATCTCCGCCCCATAGCTGAGTGCATTCTTGGCTACAGGCGTGAGACGGCTGTAGGGAGAGGCATTGGGTAGCCTGTTATTGCGCTCATTGACGGCGCGTGAATTTCCGAGATGACCGTAAGTGAGATCGGCGCGTGCAGTAAGGAATTTGTTGCGGTATTGTGCATCCCACGTGAATATCTGCAGCGGAATCCTGCCATAGGAGGAATAAGTCTGCGGTTTGTCGGAATTTGCTCCCGTGTCTCGGCAATAATAGAATGAAACTCCGGTTCTCAGTCCCGGCACCCCACGCCAGTCAAGACGCGCCACGTAAGCCGGTGAGGTGAAGTTATCTGTCTCAAAAAATCCCTGTTTGCCTGACGCCACCCATGTGTCGCGGTCAAAGCCGTTGGCATTCAATCCCGCCACAACCATAGCCTCATAATCAAACACTCCGTAGCCGCTCCCGAAAGTGCCGAATATCGTCAGACCGGTCTCATGCCACGTCGACGGCATAATTACTGTCTGGCTCTCCGGACGTATTGTCCCGAAGAAATTTATCGGCTCATGATGTGCGTTGGTCAGTCCTACAGGCACCACCTGATGACCAACACGGACATTAAATTCCGGGATAATCAGACGCGTGATGTGAAGCTGCTCGAGAGCCACTTCGCCACCCTTCTCTATCTCCGTCTCATACTCTCCGTTCTCGTTGTTCTCAAGTTCCACAGCTGTGCCTGTGCCTCCTGCCTCAAACTCTATCTCCGCTCCTAAAATCCACTTGGGATTGAACTTATAATCAAATCCTATCGTGAATCGCGGCACCGCTATCGTGTTGCGGTGTTCTTTAGTGGATCCATCCTTCTGAAACCGGTTGATACCATAATCCTTGAACGAGGCGACAGCCTCTCCATAACTGCCGAACCGGAATTTCCCGTAGCCTGCCGTGTCTGCCAATTCCTGAGCACATAGGGCTGGTGTAATGGCAAGTATTGCCAACACGAAAACGATGTGTAATAATCTCTTGTGCTTGATCTTCATTTCATGATGTATTTGACGCTGCAAAATTACTGCCGATAAAAAATTCTTGAAATACACATTAATTGGTAAAAAAATCCTCTCCTATACCTAATAATTATTAAATCCTGCGACTAATTCCCTTTTTTATTAAAAATTGTATCTGTTTTCATTTCGTGACAACCGGAGTTTTTTTGTATCTTTGTCACTTTAACCAACCAACCTTCGTCTATGAATAGATTTCTTATGACCGGATTGCTCGCTTGTGCCATCTGCGGCGTACAAGCCGAGGATTTACGGATCTCTAAATTCAACTATTTCGGACCGTTCACGGTGGCATCTCCGATAATGGTGGATTCTGTCGACGTCAACGGTAAGACCTTTGAGCAGTCTTCTCTGTTCAAGGCTCCCGATCGCTTATCTGTCAAGGGATTGGCATCATCAGCAATGGAGGATGCGTTCGCGCCTTCCCATTCATCAAATGCCATACACATGCTTGCATTTGATTTTGAGAACACCTCATACGCGATTCCCGAACTGGAGGTAAAGGGGATGAAGAATTATGCCGCTTATCTGGATGGAGAGAAAATCAACGGATCTTCGTTGCATCTGCGTCCCGGATCGCATAATATAGTGCTCAGATACCTCTCTGCTCCTGATCAGGATACGGATTCCCTATCCGTATATCTTAAATCTGAGAATAACGCCGGATTCTCCCTGCGCAACGATGGTAAGCGACGCTTCCACCTGGAGGATGTACTGCACGGAACTGCCATATCCCGAAGTGAAATATCGCCCGACGGTAAATTCCTACTTACCTCCTATACCACTACCCGCCGAGGCGGTTCCTCAACACGCACAAACAAGATAACACGCCTATCAGATGGGCAGACCGTAGCCGAACGTCAGGGATATTTCAACTGGATGCCAAACGGTTCCAGATATTATTTCGAACGTGCCACAGTCGATGGTAATGAACTCGTGGCAGTCGATGCCGCCACCGGTGCTGAATCCATAATCGTCGCATCTATTCCACAGAACTACGGCTATATGCTTACCCCCGATGAGAAATCTCTGATTATAACAACTTATCAAGAGGGTAGGACTGAATCGGATGGTGTATATGAGGTGATACAGCCGGAAGACCGCCAACCCGGTTGGAGAAACAGAACGTCGCTCTCCATTATGGATATTGCAACCGGAATCGTATCTCCCCTTACATTCGGTAACAGAAACGTCTATCTTAACGATATCTCATCCGACTCCCGAAAACTGCTCGTATCCTCCTCCCGAAGCAGGCTTGAAAAACGCCCTACAACTCTCTCATCTCTCTATTGCATTGATCTGACTACGCTTAAAGTAGATACTTTGGTGAAAGAGGATGGCTTCATCGCCGGCGGTAAATTCTCCCCCGACGGCTCCAAAGTGATTCTTATGGGCACTCCGGAAGCACTCGGCGGAATCGGCAAGAATGTGCCGGAAGGACGCACTCCGAGCATGACTGACAACCAACTATTCATGATTGACATTGCCTCTAAGAATGTCACTCCGCTGACACGTGATTTCAACCCCAGCGTAAATGATTTCAAATGGAGCAGTGCCGACGGAATGGTATATCTTACTGCCGAAGACCGCGATAGGGTAAATATGTTCAGACTGAACCCCAACAATGGGAAATTCACCCTAATCGACCTTCCCGAAGAGAATATCACAGCGTTTGATCTCCCGGATGCCGGACGCAACATGGTGTGGTATGGTGAAAGCGCATCATCTCCAAAATCGCTCTATCTGCTTGACACGAAGACTTTGCGCTCCACAAAACTTGCTACTCCCAAGGAGGAGATGCTTGCCGATGTGAAGTTGGGAGAGTGCCAGGCATGGGATTTTGTAAACTCCCGTGGCGACACAATCTGCGGACGCTTCTTCCTGCCGCCGGATTTTGACCCGTCGAAGAAGTATCCTATGATCGTGAACTACTACGGAGGATGCAGCCCCACAAGCCGCAGCTTCGAGAGTCGTTACCCCCACAATGCCTACGCCGCTCAGGGTTATGTGGTCTACGTGATACAGCCGAGTGGTGCCACAGGTTTCGGTCAGGAGTTCTCTTCCCGCCATGTCAACACAGCCGGAGAGGGTGTGGCTCAGGATATAATCGAAGGTACAAAGAAATTCTGCGAGGAGCATCCTTACGTCGACCCGAAGAAAATCGGATGTATAGGTGCCTCCTACGGTGGTTTCATGACGCAGTATCTACAGACCGTCACCGACATCTTTGCTGCCGCCATATCCCATGCCGGTATCAGCGACCATACAAGCTACTGGGGTGAAGGGTATTGGGGCTATTCCTACAGTGAGGTGTCGATGGCAAATTCCTACCCATGGAGTCATCAGGATCTCTACGTCAAACAGAGTCCGCTCTACAATGCCGACAAGATTCATACCCCGCTTCTCTTCTTGCATGGAGATGCCGACAACAACGTGCCGGTAGGGGAGAGCATACAGATGTTCACTGCACTGAAGCTACTCGGACGTCCGACAGCCTTCGTTGCCGTGTCAGATCAGGACCATCACATCACCGACTACGCAAAACGCATCAAATGGCAGGACACCATCTTCGCATGGTTCTCCCGCTATCTGAAAGACGACCCCTCCTGGTGGGATGCCCTCTATCCCCCGACTCCCCTGCAGTGAGGATGGTGACACGCCCTTTGTGACCTCTATTATAATTAATTTAAGGTTTAATGTTTATGGTTTATGATCATTAAATTTTGTATAATGAAAAGATTCGTGGATTTTCGTGAATCTTAAACCTTAAACTATAAACTTTAAACCACTGAAGTGCAGCTTGCGAAACTTCAGTAATTAATCCCCATTTCCATAATTGGCAATTTTATACTGCTTATGGAAATGGGGATTATTGTAATTCTATGAATATAGACTATAATCCAAACATTTCACGTCGTCCTGTTATATTATATACCTTTTATACATTTACATCGTAAAACTAAGATACATGAGGAAATTGAATTATAGCCAAAAGTGGGTTATTTTTGCCACTTTTGGCTATAATTCAATTTTATGAGGACTATGAACTAAGAGACGTTAGTCCGGTAAGTCGGTATTCATACGTAGCCTATGGTCATGGGAAAAACAGTTGGTCTGCCGTTACCTGAATGGGAATCTCAAAGGAATTGTTGTTCTCTATAACGCCGTTTGATGTGATGAGGATGGGTTGTGCGACTTTGTTACGTGGAATGTAGAGATTGAATATACTTAACCTGTTGTGAATCTTTTTCAGTTCACTGTCAGTCAATCTATATCCAGCCGGGGCATATTTGATTTCACAAATGTTGATTACATTGTCGGCTCTGTCTATTATAAGGTCTATCTGAGCACCGGGATGCTCATGGTTCTTCTTGACATGCCATGAGAACAGACTTGCCGATATGCCGGAAATTCCGATGGCGGATTTGATTTGTCTGGTATGCAGAAGACACACTCTTTCAAAGGCAAGACCACACCATGTGCTATACGTGGGAGTTTTCATTGACCTTACCCAATATTCTTCATCAATCCCGTGTGACTTTTTTACAAATTGATAATAGAATAATGTATAGCAGTCTATTAGTTGGTACAAGGCATCCTTCAGAAGTTTGTCGGTATGGCAATATTTACGAATAAAGCCACATTCAATAAGATCTTCCAATACACGACTGAGCTGACCATTACTTTCAAGTTTTCCTTTCGTTATGATCTCATCTCGGGTCAATCCTGATTTTTTATCGGAAAGTGCTTCCACGACAGCGATATATTTATCCGGGCTGTTGAACATGGAGGAATAAATATAATCGAACTCGCTACGTAACTCTCCATCTTCTTTAAGGAAAAGATTGTTTATATTCTTTACCATACTCATTCTTGCCTCCAGCTTAGCCCAGTAATACGGCACTCCTCCCATGACCATATAACCCTCAACAATCATATTACGATTGAGAGGCAATTTCAAATAGTTAACAAGTTCCTCACATTCATTAAGAGAGAATTGCTGGAGCTTTATTCTGAATGTCACCCGGTTATATAGTCCTCCCTTATTGCGGAATATCTTGTTTATTATCCATGATGTAGCACTGCCGCAGATTATAAGTAGTATATCTTTTCTGGCAGAAGCCCATCCATTCCAGAAATGTTCAAAGGCAGGAATGAACCGGGAATTACGGGCATCCATCCAAGGAAGCTCATCAATGAATATTACCTTGCGTTGTTCATCCGACTTCTTTATCAGATGCTCCAACAGAAAGAAGGCATCAAACCAACTCTTAGGTGGTTTTTCTGTTGGATCCAAGCCCTGTTCAAGAAGGCTTTTGTAAAAGACTTCAAGTTGTTCCTGATTACTTACCTTGAATATTCCACTGTATTGGAATGTGAATTTGCCTTCAAATGTTTCCCTTATCAGGTATGTTTTGCCGATTCTACGTCGCCCATATACCGCTACAAACTCCGAATGGTCAGAGTTATATGCTTTCTTGAGCTTAGCTATCTCTTCTTTTCTGCCTATTATCATAGCTTTTAGTTTTTACAAAGATACAAAATAAAATCGAATTATAGCCAAAAGTAGCAAAAATAACCCACTTTTGGCTATAATTCGATTTTGTGAGAACAAGAAACTAAGGGATGTGAGCAAGACTCAATCACAAAAATACATATAGGTTAAGTATTATGTTCAAGAATTTACCACTTATATGGTGGTAAATTTAGACGAAAGTGGTAAATTTATTAATTTTACCTATAAGCAACTGGCCGTTTATGGGATGTTTATTTAGGGAATCTGCCGACTATATTCATCACATCAACTTCTGTCTCATCAAGAGTATATGCTGCAACGATACCAATTCCCCCATTTATATTGGAGAAGTATTTTATCGGTTCTGTGATTCCGAGATCAATCATTCCTCCATGTAGACCTTCTGATTCAGAATCATTGTATATGACGCTCAGAAGATAATTATAATAGTCTCGCGAGATCGAGAAGAGCTTGAACCTGCGATTCATCTCCGAATATGACGTGAGATCTCTTCCGTTACCTCCCTGCACTATTTCCTTCACCATAAGAGTATGTTTCTTCCCTTCGATTCCATGGTCTGAGAAAGGCAATCCATCAGGAGAATACGGCTCCCAACCGGGGACATTGGCGTTGATATGACGCGCCAGCTGTTGGAACACATATTCATAAGTAAAATCACGCTCACCCATCCCAACACCCTTACGCCAGTCGGAAGCATCATACTGCAGGAAATAGAAATTATCCTCCCCCACAGGATCCGTGAACGTTATGTTGTAGGTGAAAACATAGTCACGGTCAGTATATATCGACAGCGGCCCCTGGCGTGAGACCGATACAGATTCTATCCCCACTTTCTTGGGAACGATATCAGCGGCAGATACGAGAGAATCTTTGTAGGAAGTGCGTATCTCTACATTGTCACACTCAGCCGGTTTTATATCTGAGATATACATGTACGAGGTCTTGTCAAATGTCATTTCTCCTACTGATTTACCGTTAAGATATAGCTCAATATCAAGATCTTCAATATATGAGCGCTCATTGTGGATGTCGGAGAAGAAATATGTGCGGGTGGCAGCCACCGAAATTGTGGAATCCGGATTGATGATTGAGTTTATGGTGAGCAGATTCTCCCCGTTTTGCTCCCTGTATCCATCAAGGTCAATATCCTGATAGCAGGAAGTGGTGAACAGGGGGAGCATGAGAGGAAGCAGCATGTTTATTTTGGATGTCTTCATTGCTATCAAAATTCGTAAGTGTATGAAACTGAAGGAACGATTGGGATAAGGCTGAACTTTTGGAATGCCCTGTTCGGGCGTGAGGCATCCACATAGTCATCCTTGCGGATGGTCATTGCATTCATGCGGCAGTATGCGTTGTACAGGCTGAAATTCCATATAGAACGTCTGCCGCCTCCGAGATCCTTATACAGGCTCATGCCGATGTCGAGCCTGTGATATGCCGGGAAACGCACGTTGTTTCTCCCGGAATAGTAGTCGAGACCGGATGCCTGTTCCCAGTCCATGCCTGAGGAGCCGATTCCTGTGGTAGGGGCATCCGGAAAATTGTCGCCCGGCTCGTCATAGTTGTAGAGGGAAAGGGTGAGGCGGTTGCCGGTCATGTAAGTCCAACCGGCGTTGAACTCTATCTTGTCGTTCAGTCTGTAGGATGCGTTGATGTTTATCTTATGGCGGTTGTCGAATTTAGCCGGAAATTTCAGCCCCCCGTTAAGATTATCAAACTTGCGCCAGTTCCACATCAGGCCGTAGCTTACTGTGCCGGTGACCTTGCCGAGTTCTCTCGAGATACTCAGGTCAAGTCCGTATGCCCAACCTTTCCCGGATGTTATCTTCTCGTCCCATGTCAGATTAGGGTTCAGTGAGGATATACCTTCCCGGTATTCCACAAGATTACGCATATCCTTGTACCAACCTTCCAGAGAGAAATACATCCCTTTGGGCAGATTGCCATAAAACCCTATGGAATACTGGTCGCTCGACAGAGGCTTCATTCCCTTCCCTATCGGTTGCCAGAGGTCAGTAGGCAGATTGATGTAGTTGCTTGACACCTGCTGCACGAACTGGTTTATTCTGGCATAAGACGCTTTCACGCTGTAGTCATCTGTGATATTCACGCGTATAGATGCTCTTGGCTCAATGCGTGGGAAAGAGGCGTGCTGTATGAAATGGCTTACGAACCTGAGCCCGACATCAAGAGATGCACGCTCTCCGAAATTAAAAAGATTGTCTACATAGGCGAAGACCTCGTTCCCGGCCACTGACGGATTCCCGTTGCTGTCGCTCCAGCTCCGTCCGTCATCCTTATACTCATTCACCAGCCCTTCCGGATGGTATGTGTGGTTCACATATCCCACTCCGGATTTGAGGAGATATAATTCGGCAAACTGCTGCATGTAGCGCATGTTGACCCCGATATCGGCTATTGAGTTCCGCGTACCGTTAAGGGTGTAGCCGTAGGTCGACGGATCGTTAAGGTCTGTCTGATATTCGCTTTCCTGCCGATAGTGGGAGAAATATCTTGTGAAGTATGCCACTCCATTGATATATCCGTTGCCCAGCCGGTAGTCGGCATTTAGCGAGACACCCCAGTTACCCCAAGACAGACGGTTGGTATTTTCGTCAAAGAAACGAGTCTGATTGTCATCTGAAGGTGTCTCTGTTATAGTTCCATCGGGATTGACAGCAAAACTGTTGGCAGTCCCCTCAAACTTCCTGTCTCCGATTTTTAGGTAGTCCTTGCCGTAATATCCTATGGCGTATATTTTGCCGGCTCCAAGTTTCCAATCAATACGCGCGTTGAAGTCCATGAAATTATATCCGGCAATAGTCTTCTTCCCGTTTTTCTTCTGCACGGCGTTAGCTATAGCGAGAGCCGGAAGCCCCACCACATCAATCCATGAGCGGCGAATGGCGGCACTGAAAGCGAGCTTGTCTTTGACTATCGGACCGGATATGTAGCCGTTGGCAGCGAGGAGCCCGACAGTGAACTTCCCGGTGTATTTCCTGAAATCCGGAGACATCATGCTGATGTCTGTAATGCTTGAGATACGGCCTCCGAAACGTGCCGGGAAAGCAGACTTGAAGAAATCGATGTTGCGTATAGTTGAGACATTGAACGATGAGAATATACCACCGATATGGCTCACATGATAGAGCGGCAGTCCATTGTAGAGAAACAGGTTCTGGTCATTGTCCCCACCGTGGACATACAATCCGGTGAATCCCTCCACACCCTGCGACACTCCGGGGAGCGTCTGAAGAATCTTCACTATGTCGGGCTCCCCGAAAAGCACAGGCAGCTTCAATATCGCCTCCCTGCCAATCACATGCCTTCCCATCTCAGCAGCCTTCAGGTTGCGGTGTGCTCCCGTGGCTGTCACAATCACCTCGTCAAGAGTCTTATTCCCTAAAGTATCCGGAGGATTACTATTAGCGAAAGAAGTGAAGGCTATCAGAATTGCAGATGTTAAGAAGATATGTTTCATATTGATTATTTAGACTCAAGACGGACAATAATACACAATTTGGAATAATGAGTCTCAAAGGGATTTCCGATATATTCTCCGGACACATTATAATCATGTCCGTCAATAGTTGTCGTGCCGCTGAAATTATCAAGAGTGGCAATAACCTGAATATTGGTCGTCTTATTAGAATTAGACAATCCTTTTATTATCAGTGTTGTGTCATATATAGGATTAGATATGGACTCTTCCCCAGATGAAAGTTGAATGGATCTTACCCTTAATTCTTTGACTCTGGTCTGAATTTCGCCATTGATATATACTTTGACATTATCACCGGTATATGTCCAGTCCCGTGGACTGCCTTCATTGGATGGTGAAGGTTCTTCTTCATTTGAACATGACACACAAATGGAGACCATCATTACAGAAAATAGAAATAATAAAATTGATTTGAAGCTCATTGTTATTTGAATTTTATGATGTCGTTGACTACATCGGTTTGGTTTTATGGTGCAAAGCTATAAAAATCCAATATTTTATAAATTACACAAAAGTATATTTTAGTAAATCAGTACTGCAATATTACCCTTTTGTGTATAGTTATGGTTTATACATGTGTAACTTTTGTTAATTTTGCAATAAAATTTGACCCTACTTATGGAATCCAATATAAAGACAGGAGACTTCTTTTCACTTCAGAACTCAGTAGAAAGCATAAATGAGTCAGACTATGAGAAGACTGGACTCATAATAGAAGCTGCCCGTGCTTTTGAGCGAAGCACCTACCAGTGTGTATATATAATAGATTATTTTAAAAGAGGATTCTTGTATGTATCCGGGAATATCGCCAAACTGTGTGGAGGTGAGGCTGAAAAGATAAAGGATTTCGGATATAGGTTCTATATTGACTATGTACCGCAGGAGGATCTCAAAATGTTAATAGAGATCAACAACAAGGGATTCAAACTCTTCAACACGATTCCTATAGGAGAGAGGAAGGACTACACCATATCTTACGATTTCCATATAATGAGAGGAAAATGCAAGCGTCTTGTCAATCACAAGCTGACCCCGCTTATTCTTACAAAGGACGGTAGGATATGGCTGGCGATATGCACCATCTCGCTTGCCGCCGGGAATGAACCGGGAAATGTGATAATGAAGAAACCCGGTGCAGGAACATTTTATCAGTATTCCTTATATGACCATAAATGGGAGGAGCGCAAGGAGATTATCCTGACAGATAACGAGCGTGAGGTTCTTTCCTTGTCTACACAGGGATATACTATGAACGATATCGCCGACAATATATGCAAGTCGGTCGATACCGTCAAGGCCTACAAGCGCAGCATATTCCAGAAGATGGACGTGAAGAATATAGCGGAAGCTCTCACATACGCTCAGAACCATCAGTTGATATAGAAGAATTGTACATAAAATCAAGCCGGATCGCAGCGCAGTGAGGAGAAGTAAAATTTCGGGAAATACTTGATCTCCTTACCTGTGATTATGTCAAACATTGCATTTACACAATGTCCGGCAACAATCCATGAGGCTACTGAAAGTTTAGGTGGAGGAATCTCCCCCTCTTCATTTTTATATTTCTCAATAACATCATCAAGCCAGCGGTTGGGCATATTCCAGAACGTGCAGTACCGAGCCACGAAATCCGCCATCTTCACCTCAAACCCTTTGTAGGATTCGGATACTTCTGTAAGCTGGTATCCACCTGGCCTTATGATTGTAAGGAAGGCTCCCACCCGAAATTATAAGGGTGGAGTACAGGAATCTTCCTCTTAGAACAAAGGTTGTCGAAAACAAACGGAATGTCACTCTTAAAGTCAAGCGCGTTTATGGCTATCTTAACTCCATTGAGAAGTTCTTTCACATTATCCTTATCGATGAATGTGTCACGGAATTGGATCTTTGCCTTGGGGTTAATCCTCAGTAGTCGCTTAGCGAGGCATTCTGCTTTCGATTTACCGATGTCGCTTTTGACATAGTTCTGGCGGTTCAGATTGGACAACTCCACCTTGTCCCCATCCACTATCACGATATCCTCAAAGCCGAAACGCAATGCACACTCGGCGATGATACTTCCTATTCCGGCTCCTCCGAGCAATATCCGGGTCTCACGAACCTTCTCCTGCTCTTCCTCGCTCACATAAATTCTGTTTCTGTTATATCTGTCCATAAAAGATAATTTTTATTACGGTGCAAAGATAGGACGGATATGACAAATGAATATAACACAAAAGGGTATTCTTTCTTTGCGAAGATACAAAATAAAATTGAATTATAGCCAAAAGTAGCAAAAATAACCCACTTTTGGCTATAATTCAATTTTGTGAGGACAAGAAACTAAGGGACGTGAGCAAGACTTACGACGAAAACACATAAGTCAAGAGGGTATAATAGTCAAAGAGAAACAATAGGCAAGAAAAACATAAGAGACATAAGATTTCGTTTTCATCAATTGATACGACTGCAATGCGTAGCCAAAAATCTTATGTCTCTTATGTTCTTTTGTTCTTATGTTTCTTCGCTGCTGCTGAATAGCTGCTGCTGAATAGAGAGAGATATCCGAGAATCTTTTCAAAAGAAGATATTGAGATTTAATTAAATAAGAGAAGAGGTATTGCCAGAACCAAGGTTTTGACAATACCCCTTTTGATCCGGAAGAAGAGTACTTCCGGACACGACCGTGGAGCTATTTTATTGTAATGAAAGGGTTACGATGCTCTTGGCGGGAAGAGTGACGGTCAGTTTGCCATCCTTCACCTGCCAACCATTCTTGAACGGCTTCAGAGTCACTTTCTCCGGTTGTCCGAAGTCATTGTAGTCGTTCATCGAAGTAGCAGTGAGGATTTCTCCCGATACCTTCTTCGCGGATATGCCGGCAAGATCAATAGTGATCTTGCTCTCATTCTGAAGATCAGTATTCACCAATGAGAGCGTGGTCTTGCCATCCTTTGTGGATGCAGTAGCACTCACCACCGGAACCTTCCGTCCGTCACGTGCCGCAATCTGCGGAGTAGCCACACTCAACGGTATCAGCTTCGCATCCTGATGAGGCACATACATCTTGAAGACGTAGTAGGTGGGAGTCAGAACCATTTGCGCATCCTTAGTCAGAACCATCGACTGAAGCACGTTGGCAATCTGCGCTATATTAGTCATCTTAACGCGATCCGTAAACGTATGGAATGTATTGAGACTCAATGCTGCCACCATAGCATCACGAAGCGTGTTCTGCTGATAGAGATGACCGGGAACAGTACCCGGCTCCTCATCAAACCATGTTCCCCACTCATCTACGAGCAGACCCACACGTTTCTTCGGGTCATACTTATCCATTATGTCGCAGTGACGCTTAACCACATCACCCACTTCAAGACATTTGCCGAGAGTCCAGTAATAATCCTCCTCATTAAACTGAGTGGCGGAACCCTTGCTACCACTCCATCCGAGCACCGTGTAATAATGAAGCGATATGCCATCCATGTGATGCCCGGCATTCTTCATCAACACCTCCGTCCAGTTATAGTCATAATCACTCGCTCCGGATGCTATCTTATACAGCTTGTTGCCGTTGAAATTACGGCAATAAGTCTGATAACGGCGATACACATCGGCATAATATTCCGGCGTGAAATTACCGCCGCATCCCCAGCTCTCGTTGCCTACGCCGAGATACTTCAGATGCCAGGGTTTCTCCCTGCCGTTCTTCTTGCGCAAGGTAGCCATCGGACCATCCTCCGCCGTGATATACTCCACCCATTTTGCAAGCTCCTCGACAGTGCCGCTACCGACATTGCCGCTCAGATACGGCTCGCAACCAAGCATCTCGCAAAGGTCGAAGAAATCATGGGTGCCAAAGGAGTTATCCTCAACTGTGCCTCCCCAGTTGCTGTTGACCATACGCGGACGGTTCTCTTTCGGTCCGATACCATCCATCCAATGATATTCATCAGCAAAACAGCCACCGGGCCAACGCAAAACCGGGATATGAAGCTCCTTGAGAGCATTTATCACGTCGTTTCTATAGCCGTTGGTATTCGGTATGGATGACTCCGGACCTACCCACAGACCGCCATAGATACACGTGCCGAGATGCTCGGCAAACTGACCGTAGATCTCCTTCTCGATTATCGGACTCTCCTTCGACGGAAGGAGAGTCACTGTCACGTCATTTGCCGCAAACGATGAGAGCGAGCAAAGTGCTGAAAAGGCAATAGTGCCTAATATATTCTTCATATCCGGTTATTTCTTAAAACGATAAACTGCGAATGTCTTGGCAGGGATCGACACGTTCATGTCGGTGATGCTGTCGGCATTATAGTTCTCCACCTTCGGCTTGACGATCTCCTGATTGTCAAGAGTGTTCTCGGCATCGTTGTCGGCATGGAGAGTGGTGATCTCCACTGATGAGTAGTGTTGCTTCTTCTTCAGACCCTTGAAATCTATCTGAAGCTCCTGTGCAGTGTCGCCCGTATTGGCAACCTTCACGATGATATCTCCACTCGGATCCTCCTTCACGGCTGACGCGAAGAGACCGTTCTGTCCCTCATTGCCTGCCACTGCCTTCCCATCCATCTTCAGGGGAACCACCTGTGTGCCCTTGTTGAGTGAATAAAGCTGCTGCACGTAGTAGCTTGCCGTAGGCATGGAGCGGAAATTGTCGAACCAGATCATATCCGGACGCCACTGCCAGCCCTCAACGTGGGCGAAGAGAGGAGCGTAGGTAGCCATCTCCACGATATCGGCATTGCGTTCAAGACCGGTCATAAAGGCTGCCTCAAGAAGTGCGGCATTGAAATGATTGTATTTCTTACCCTTACCGTGGCAAGCATATTCTCCGGCAAATACTTTCGGACCCTTACGGTCATAGTTGTCATAACGGTTGCCCTGTGCGAGGAACCATGACTCGGGACGATAGAAATGCTCATCGACCAAATCGGCTTTCAGACGCTTCATCTCAGGCCAGAGATAATCAAACTGCTTACCCTCGGAATCAGGACCGGAACTGCCGACAATCTTTATGTCGGGGTATTTGGCACGCACTGCCTTGATAAACGGTTCAAGACGGGTGGTGTATTCCGGACCCCACTGCTCATTGCCGATACCAACATATTTAAGATTGAACGGTTCCGGATGACCCATCTCCGCACGAACTTTACCCCATTCGGAATCAACAGGACCGTTGGCAAACTCAATAAGATCAAGCACATCGTCGATAAACGGCTGAAGTTCATTGAGAGAGGCATGAGCACTCTCATCATGGTTCTGATACTGGCATACAAGACCCACGTTCAGGATAGGAAGCGGCTCAGCACCTATATCCTCGCTGAGAAGGAAATACTCATAGAATCCGAGTCCGTAGCTCTGGAAATAGTCGGGGAAGAAACGGTGGCGGAAGGTGTAGTGCCAACGGTTCTCATTCACCGGGCGGTTCTCAACCGGACCGACTGTCTTTTTCCACTCATAGCGGGTATCCATATCCGTGCCCTCAACGATACATCCACCGGGGAAACGGAACACACCGGGTTTAAGATCTGCAAGTTTCTGAACCAGGTCATTGCGCAGACCATTCTCACGCCCTTTCCACGTGTCGGTAGGGAAGAGGGAGAGATGCTCAAGGTCTACGGTTGTCTCCGGCTTCACCAGGAACACTCTCAGCTTACCTTTGCTGACAGTCTCCGACGGCGACAGTGTGACGGTATATTTCTTCCAATCCTTGCCTGTCACCTCAAACTCCTTGGCACATTTGTCCTGACCCTCGCCCATAGTAGCGGGATCCTCAAGCTCGACACGCACTTTGGAAGTGCCGCCGTCGGGCACACGTGCCCAAACTGAGAAACGATAGTCCTTACCCTTCTCAAAGCTCACGCCGAAAAAGCCCTCATTGTCAAGACCTGTCCATTTATCGGTATGACCGGCGGGAGAAAGACGCACGTAATTAGGATTGTTGGCAAACGGACCGTCGTTACGCACCTCAACCTTGCCGAAGGCATTCCAGCCCTGAAGTGGAGTAGGGAAGTCGAACGAGCGGTTCTTGATCTTCTCTGCATACAGACCGCCGTCTGCCGCATAGTTGATATCTTCAAAGAAGAGTCCATACATCGTGGACGGGATAGGGGCTCCCTTTGCATTAGGCTCCACGACAAGCCTGTTGATTTCCGCACCTGCATAAGTCATGCAGCCAAGTGCGAGAAGCGCAGTTAAAAGTTGTTTTCTCATGATTTATGGTTATTCGAGTTTTTCGGTTTCCAATAATCGCAAGCATCGCCTCCCGAAAGAGCCTACGGCTTACGGTTGCAAAATTATAAAATATTTCCCTCACTAAAGTGGAGAAATGTTTCAAAAAAGGTGAATAAATCGTATCCCTTCCACCACAATCAGTAAAAAAATGATTCATTCCACTTGACAAAAAGCCATTAAACCATTGTTTTATGTGAAATAACCTTCATTTCATTCTTATTCTGATGATTTTTAGTCAACAATTATTTCATTCCAAATATTTTTGTTAACTTTGGGTCATAATCTAAAAATCCATGCCCATGAAACGTTTATATCCAGTGCTTCTATTTGTTGCCGTTCCATTCATCTGTAATGCCGAGAAAATATATTTTTAATTATGAGATTTATCTTGAAACTCCTCTTGCATATAATGACTAAAGATTGAGTACAACCCAATTCAATTATACAATATGGTATCTCACAAAATTTTCAATGACTGGAAGGGAGCATTCCCTTTTCTGAAAGAATACACTAAGTCTACTCTTTATCTGAGAGCAGGTATCGTGATGTTGGGATTACGACTTGAATCGTCTAATTTCGATAGTAATACATATCTTATATATCTGGAATGCAGATCCCTTTGGGAAAATAAGAATAGTTTATGTGAATCTTTTGTGTTTTATTATTATTTGAGATATAAAGGAAATATCCAATTCTGGATTTTTGATAATCACCATGATTTTTATTTTCCCAAAGTACTGCAGCGTGTGAAAGACCAATTTGGTGGTATTCTTGAAGAGAAAATTCGTTTAAGCAGTCTTTTTAACGTAATCAATCAAATTACCGTTTCATTCGATTGCAATATTTTGTCCATTTTTGAATTTGAACTGGCACTCTCTATATATTTGAATGATCCTGAAATGGAAGCAAGAATCTGGCGACAGATTGACATGAAATTTCGACATTTCAAGAAAAAGGATTTTCTAATCATTCACGGTATCACGATGGAAGAATGGAAACAGGATCTTCGGGTTAGGATGAGCGACCGGGAGGCATTGATGGCACAGGTGGAGAAAAATCTGGAAAGCCGGCGCATAAGGAATCTGAATGAGGCACAGTTTGTCATTGATGACTTTGTATTGGATTCTGAGCAACCCAAAAGTATGTCACGACGATGGAAAGAGTTCCGTGAAAACTTCCGTAACACCCGAATCGGATTATGGCGACAGCTAATAGCCAAAATAAACGGTGAGGAATACCCTTAAATCAAAAACCTCCGCGCTCTCCGCGCTCCCCGTGGTTAATTCCACACACCGTATCGAGCTGATTTAATGCACCACAAAGAGCGCGGAGAGCACAGAGTAATAATAAAAACTCCGCGTGCCCCGTGATTAATTCCACACATCATATCAAACTTATAATAGAGTAAACTAAATTCGATTTTATGGTTTCAAGAGAGATTTTCAATGACTGGAATGGTGCATTCCCCTTTCTGAAAGAATACACTAAGTCCACTCTTTATCTTAGAGCTGGCATAGTGATGATTGGGCTCAGATTTCAATGTAATGTATGGGGAGATTCAAGTTATCAAGTGTATTTGGAATGTGTTTCTTTATGGAAAAACTACAATGGAATAAATCGATTTAACTTATTTTTCAAGGAGTTGATAAAACCGAACGGAATTTCTCAATTTTTTATCAATTTCAAGTCGCAAGATGACTTCCTAAAAGCAGTCATGTGTGCCAATGCTCAATTTGGAGAATTACTACAATCCAATATAAAATTGAGCGATTTATTTAATCTAATAAACAGTATGACCGGCTCATTCCTTACCCGTCATAATCCAAATGATTATATAAATCTATTCGAATTTGAACTTGCATTAGCTCTCTTCCTAAATGATTCTTCTTTAGAAACAAGGATAAAAAGACAAATTGATTTGGAGTCTACAAATTGGGATAATAATAGTTTCCTTCATAGCTATGGAATTACGATTGAGGAATGGAAACAGGATCTCTACGAGCGGATGAGCGACCGGGAAGCATTGATGACACAGGTGGAGAAGAATCTGGAAAGCCGGCGCATAAGGAATCTGAATGAGGCACAGTTTGTCATTGATGACTTTGTATTGGATTCTGAGCAACCCAAAAGTATGTCACGACGATGGAAAGAGTTCCGTGAAAACTTCCGTAACACCCGAATCGGATTATGGCGACAGCTAATAGCCAAAATAAAGGGTGAGGAATACCCTTGAATCAAAAACCTCCGCGCTCTCCGTGCGCCCTGTGGTTAATTCCACACACCGTATCAAGCTGATTTAATGCACCACAAAGAGCGCGGAGAACACGGGGTGAATAATAAAAACTCCGTGCTCTCCGCGCTCCCCGTGGTTAATTCCACACATCATATCAAGCTGATTTAATGCACCTCAAAGAACGCGTACGTTTTACCGGATTCTTGAAAGGTCGCCGTCGTCAAACCCGATGGTTACGACTCTCCCTTCAAACATCGGAAGATGTTCTGCATTGATGGAAAGATAGTCTGAGATAATTCTTTTTGTTTTCTCCAGAAATTCCTCCCAATCCATATTGCCGGATGGCAATTCTATGAAATTACCTTCCGGTTCATAATCCACCTCACATGCCCAGTCATCGTCCGATGCGTCATATTCCTCCGAACCGGTGAGATAGATACAATATCCTTCTTCTGTCTCATACAGCCCGAAATTCAAGGCAACGATGTCTGACGGCACGTCTGAGCTTTCATCAAGCTCACGGATCCAATTCTCAATTTTCTCCTTCATAAAAACTTTCTGTTAAGAATTATTCCCAAAGTTATAAATATATTTTTAATTATCCTTATATTTGCCATAATTTTCATAATCTTAGTAAGGGAGTTGTCTAAACTTCATTAAATAAAAACCATCGCAGGAGAATGAAAACTATAACCGACAGACATTTCGAACGTATTGACGAGTTTTTTGTCAATGAATTTATAGAGGAAGGATTAATCCTTGACGGATGTATCATCAATATCTTTGATGTAGTAAGCGTAAACTTCATCGGAAAAGTCGAGATCCGGAATTGCATCTTAAGCGAGTTTAAGATTCTCGGATGTTGGTTTGAAGGTGGGCTTTCCTTCAGTCATAATATTGTAAAATCACCAGTCAATTATGAGATGGGAGGACACAACAAAGAGGTATTCGAACTAAATGGTAATATTTTTAATGGCTTTTTCAGTTTCTTTGACTGTCAGTTTGATGCTGAGGTAAGAATAGAGAACAACATATTCATGCAGGGTTCAGATCTGTTATACAAGGAACAAAAAGGCTTTGACAACTCTTTTAATAACGGACTCATACTTACCAACAATCTTGGCAGACTGGATATGATGGAATGTACAGCATGCAACTGATCCATGCTTCCATTATAATCATACCATATCAAACTTGATTTACTGCACCACAAAGATGACATCATGCACATCAAGCCATTACATCATGCACATGTTTATTTGATTTAAATACATTCAAATCAAAAAACTCCGCGCTCCCTGCGCTCTCCGTGGTTAATTCCACCTGACGGATATTGTCTGATTAGCTTTATTTTACTAACTTTGCCTTGAATTTGCAGAAAGAATCTATAAGCTATGGCAGTAAACACTCCTTCAGAAGAGATGCCTCCAAAATCATCTTTGCGAAAAGAAACGCTTTGGAACCGTGACTATTGCAAGGCAATGGTCGGGAATTTCATGCTGTTTTTCTCTTTCTATATTCTCACTCCACTATTGCCCATATATCTGGATGCGGAATTTGCCGCCGATAAGGATGTAATGGGTCTTGTCCTCTCCGGCTATGTCGTGGCGGCTCTCCTTGTCCGCCCTTTCAGCGGATTTATCGTCGATTCTTTCGACCGGAAAAAGGTGCTGGCAATCTGTTTCTTCATATTCTTCATCCTATTTACAGGATACATCGGTGCCGGGACGCTACTCATGTTCGCCATAGTGCGCACGCTCCACGGTCTGCCGTTCGGTGCCGTGACTGTAGCCAACTCCACCGTCGCAATCGACACTCTACCCTCATCACGCCGCAACGAAGGGATAGGATTCTATGGATTGAGCAACAACCTTGCAATGGCTTTCGCCCCGTCAATCGGTATATGGATCTATCACGCCTCCGATAATTTCACGCTTCTCTTCTGGATAGCCCTCGCCACCGCATTCATCGGATTCATGACCGTATCATCAATAAAGCTACCCAAGCGTGAGCCGAAAAAGAACCAGCCTATAAGCCTTGACCGATTCTTCCTGACAAAAGGATGGCTGCTCGCCCTGAATATCTGCTGCTTCAGTATCTGCTGGGGAATAATGTCGAACTACGTAGCTATTTACGGCAAGGAGATACTAAACGTCACAGACGGCACAGGCATCTTCTTCATGATTCTATCGTTCGGTCTCTTTGCCTCCCGACTACAAGGGTCGAAAGCTCTGGCAAAAGGGAAAATCATCGAGAATGCCGCAATGGGTGTGCTTCTGTCGCTATGCGGTTACACTCTTTTCGCCGCCGTCGAACAGCTATGGGCTTACTATCTCTCTGCCTTGCTCATCGGCTTAGGCAACGGGCACATGTACCCCGCATTCCTAAATATGTTTATAAAACTGGCACGCAATGACCAAAGGGGCACCGCCAACTCATCCATACTGACCGCATGGGATGTCGGAATGGGACTCGGAATGATAGCCGGAGGTTTCCTGCTGGAATACATATCCTATTCCGCCGCCTTCTGGGGTGCTGCCGTGATGCAGGCTGCCGGAACAGCACTCTTCTTCCTCGCCTCTCGCGACTTCTTCTCCCGACGACGAATCGACATTTAATGCTCCTCTTAATTAATACTCCTCTCAATCTTTCATAATCTTCTTCTCAACCTTTCCGACTCATGACACCGATCCTTAAACTCTCAGAATACCATGCGTTTCGCTGTATAAGCCTGACGATATTGATGCTTGTTGTCAACTCGCAAAGATTGGCTGCGGAGAATGATGCAGCAACGCTGCTACAGCGTGCCGTGACTCATCTATATGCCGACCCGAAGGAAGCATCTGCACTTGCCAACAGGGCTCTAAAACTTTGCGACATGTCGAAGCCCGACTCCGTATGCCGCGAAGCTTCAATCCTTTATGCCAATGCCGAACAATTACTCGGAAACTTCGATCTCAGTATAAAGACTCTCTTTGATGCGGAACAGATGACCGACTCCACCGATCTGCATACGTTCGCCAGAATATTTGTGCTGCAAGGTAGAGTGTTCAGCAAGCTCGGTGACTATGCCCGTGCCAACAAGCTAAACGACCGTGCCACCGCCATATTCAAATCGCTTGGGGATTCCGCCTGGGTAGCGAAATGCTACACGGAGAGGGGAGTGACCCTACTGAATACCGATGAATTTATATTGGCGGAGCATTTCTTCCGAAAATCTCTTGACATCAGCCGAAAACTCAAGAATTTAGAGGCAATAGCACGTAATCTCAACAATATGTGCCTATATCCCGGTGACAGCGATGAGAAACTGAAGATAATCGAGGAGGCGATAACCATCAACAAGCATCTTGATTCCAAGTGGGCTCTCGGTGAAAACTACAACAACAAGGGGAAACAGCTCTGCTATGCCAATAAGCCACGGGAAGCCCTTGCCGCTCTTGAGATTGCCAACAGATATATTGATGAGATAGGTGCCCGCGAATTGCTGTGTGATAATTATGAATACACCGCCATGGCTAACGCCGCCGCAGGAAATTTCAAGGCGGCATACGAAAATATGGAGAAGATGACTGTGCTTGTCAGTGAACTTCAACGGCATAACAGCCAGCGCAACACCGACCTTGATATTACAAGGAAACGATTCGAGGATCAGAAACTTGCTGCAGAGAAGCAGGAAAAGGATTACGAAATCAGGATTCTGCATAGAAATCTCTGGATACTGATAGGCGGTGTGATGATGATTGCTGTATGCTGCCTGTTCTATTATTTATGGTATAAACATAAGAAGAACCTGGAGCTGATACAGGCTAACCAGGACCTGCATCTGGCGGAGAAGGAGGTTGACTCCCTGAAGATGCGACAGCAGCAACTCGAACTTGAAAACACACAGAACCTTCTGTCGGCAAGTCGGCAGGAGCTTACCGGATTCGCAGCCTTCCTGAAGAGCAGGAATGAGATGATGGAGAAGATCCGGGATATGCTCAAAGAGGGGTATAAACTCCCGCATGATGAGATGGTGCCACATCTGAAGAAGATTTCCGCTTTCATCTCCTCATACGCCAGCCATGACGATACAAGTAAGACTCTTCTGCTGAAAGCCGAGGAGCTGAACAAGGATTTCATGAACAATCTATTGCAGAAGCATCCAAACCTAACTAAAGGGGAGCGCAACCTTGCATTACTCATTAGAGGGGGTATGTCAACAAAAGAGATCTCCATGCTCCTCGGTCTGGAGACGAAAACCATCAACATGAACAGGTACCGACTGCGAAAAGCCCTCGGCATTCCACAAGATGCCGATCTTCACGACTATCTCACATCCCTCTGAATAGTTTCATGTAGTTTTATGCAGTTTTCAATAGTTTTACACGTACTTTTCCCGCCCTCCCGTCATTTTTCCGTCATTTTCCCGTCATTTTTCCGTCATTTCCCGCACTTCCGTCATTTTTCCGTTATTCTCCCGTCATTTTTCCGTCATTTCTCACACAATAACCGCTAACTTCTTACAACAAACGTCAAACTTTTATAGAAATCATCAAACTTTCTATAGAAGTCGTCAAACTTTTTCAAGAATCGTCAAACTTTGACAAATACCAATTTTCAACACTGCTACCCCCATCGGTGCGTTTTCATATATTGTAGATTATATTCATATATTAAATCACTGATTATCAATATTAGCAATTTATTTTTGTAGATATAATTTGACCGATTTATGATGGTTTGTAGATTGATATTATAACGTAAAAGTTTGATGCCGCGTTCTCATTAATCTAATTTTGCGGCATAAACATTTTTTAATATCCATCTAACCTTTATCTATCATGACTACCACAATTAAGTTCAAAGACCGGGTCTTATCTCTCTTGACCTTGCTTCTTTGTCTCGCCCTTCCGATCCAGGCTTGGGCTCAAAAGCAGACCGTCACCGGCACGGTGACAGAACAGAATGGTGAGCCTATCATCGGAGCCACCATAATGGAAAAGGGAACCACAAACGGCACCACTACCGATTTTGATGGCAACTTCTCCATCAACGTTACAAAGGATGCAATAATCCTTGTATCATACGTCGGCTATGTCCCACAGGAAATCAAAGTGGGGAATAAGACGCATCTTGACATTGTAATCAAGGAAGACAATCAAGTGCTCGATGAAGTGGTCGTAGTAGGATACGGAACCATGAAGAAAAGCGACATGACCGGTGCAATCTCAAGTGTCAACGGAAGCGACCTTGCAAAACGTACCACCACTAACCCGGCAGAGGCACTTCAAGGTAAAATAGCCGGTGTCAACATCACCAAGTCGGGTGGTAATGCCGGTGCCGGTGTATCGGTAAAAATCCGTGGCGTCAAGACTTTCGGAGATAATGAACCGCTCTATATCATCGACGGATTCCCCGGTGATATCAACGCAGTCAATCCTCAGGACATCCAGAGCCTTGAAGTGCTGAAGGATGGTGCCGCCGCTGCAATCTACGGTTCGGTTGCCGCCAACGGTGTGGTGCTAATCACAACAAAAAGCGGTAAGAAGGGTGAAGTGAAAGTAGACTTCTCCACCTATCTCAGCTGGACAGAGGTGGCAAACAGCCTTAAGATGCTTAATGCTGATGAATATAAGCAGGTGCACAAGCAGATGTATGACAACTGGAACAGCCACGTGGAAAACCATAAGGCGAACTATGGCGGCGACAGCTTAAGCAACTCTCTGCTTCCTCTCCCGGCATATATTACCGAAAACACCGGAGTCAACACCAACTGGCAGGACGCAATGACCCGCACCGGTTTCTCACAGAACTATATGGTGAGCGTGCGCGGCGGAAGCGACATCGCACGATTCTCACTCAGCTACAACCACGCTAATGACAAAGGAATCTTCCTCGGCAATGACCATCGTCAGGACAACGCACGAATGAAAGTCACAGCCACTAAATATATTTTTGACTTTGAAGCTAACATGGCTTTCAAATACACTAAGAGCCGTCAGCCTCAGTATCAGATCAAAGAGATGTATGGCATATCTCCGCTCGTGCCTATCTATGACGACACTCGTGAGTATGGCTACGGACTCACTGACTTCAACGGATTGCCTAACAATAGAAACGTAATGGCTGATAATAATTTCCGTCAGTCGGAGGCCCGCTATTACCACACTTCTGCCAACGCTGCGATCACAATGCATTTCACACCCTGGCTAAACTACAAGATCAGCTACGCCTACCGTGGCGAACACGAACGCGACAATTATCACACCCCCGCCTACGTGGCTGACGTGCGCTCAGTGCAGGAATATCCCGAAAATGACGAGACTTCGGCATATTGGGAGGAGCAGGTGATGGAAAATGTGCTCTCTTTCAACAAGGACTTCGGCAAGCACTCCGTGCAGGCTGTGCTCGGTCACTCCATCATGGCTCGCAAATACACCTGGAACTCTGTCGGTGTTGTCGGCAAGACCACGACTTACAAGGTGGAGGACGGCAACCTCGTCACAAGCGAAATCCCCGGTGGATTCCTTGATCCTAATTTCACCACTATAGGTGCCGGTACGGGCGGCACATTCTCCGGCGACGGCAGCAACTGGAAATATCGCCGTGTGTCAATATTCGGTCGTGTCAACTATAACTTCGACAGCCGTTATCTCTTCCAGGCAACTGTTCGCCGCGACGGTTCAAGTAAATTCGGCTCCAACAGCCGCTGGGGTACATTCCCATCATTCGCTCTCGGCTGGAGAATATCCGAAGAGGAGTTCTTCCCGAAAGATATTGCTGTCAGCAATCTTAAACTCCGTGGCAGCTGGGGTAAGCTCGGCAATGAGAATGCTCTCGGATACTACGACTTCCTCGCACTCATATCCACCTACAACACCAAGTATCAGGGATACGTGCAGGGCAACGGTGACAATGCTTGGACCGGAAGTATCGCCCGTACTCTCGAAAACCGTTCGCTCAAATGGGAAACAACTGAGACAACCAACATCGGCGTAGACTATGGTCTGTTTAACAATCACCTCAACGGCTCCTTGAACTGGTACTACAACAAGACATCCGACCTTCTCATCTATAAGGTGCTACCTTACTCCGCAGGTCTTGCCAACCCGATCCTCAACGTAGGCAAGATGAGAAACACCGGCGTGGAATTTGAAATCAACTATCAGGATTCAAAGGCGGGATGGGACTACAGCTTCGGTCTTAACCTCGCGACTACGAGCAACAAGGTGCTTGAGCTTGCCGATGAAGGACAGGTGATATATGGCGAAGGTCTTAAATTCGGTACAGAGCACTTCCCGACCCAGACGATGGTGGGCAAACCGATCGGTGCTTTCTATCTCTACAAGACCGACGGTCTCTTCCAGAGCGATGAGGAAGCCCGCAACTACGTCAACAAGAACGGCGACCGCTACCAGCCTCTCGCTGATGCCGGTGACGTGAAATTCGTAGACGTGAACGGTGACGGCGTAATCGATGACGCCGACAAAGTGGAATGTGGTTCCGGTATTCCCAAACTTGAGGTTAACCTCAACTTCAACGTGGCTTGGAAAGGATTCGACCTCTCCGGCGTGATCGGAAGTGCATGGGGACACAAGCTATACAACGGCAACATGTATTTCTATGAGAGCATGAACGCAGGATCCAACTTCCTGACCTCCACTCTTGATGCCTGGACACCGACCAATACCAACACCGACGTGCCGCGTGCTATCTTCAACGACCCCAACGGCAACCTCAAGGAGAGCGACCGCTTCCTGAAGAACGGCAATTTCGTGCGTCTTCGTCAGATTCAGCTCGGCTACACTCTTCCAGCCCACATCACACGCAAGGCATTTATCGAGAACCTGAGATTCTATTTCAGTGCCGACAACCTTTTCACAATCACATCCTACAAGGGTGTCGATCCGGAGTTCTCTCGTGCAAACGTGCTCAACACCGGTATCGATAAACTGATATATCCTTTCACCCGCAGCTTTACTATCGGAGCGCAGGTATCTTTCTAACAACCATTAAATCTGAATATTCTCATGAAATCCAAGATAATGATTCCCGCCCTTCTCCTCATGGCGGCTTCCTTCTCCTCTTGTGAGGACTACCTGACTCTCGAGAGTCCCGACAAACTGACATCCTCAAGCTTCTGGCGCGACCAAAGCGATGCAGAGGCAGGTCTCGCAGCTGCTTATTCTCAGCTTGAATATTACATCGACACTTGGGAGTTTGCCGAAGTGAAATGGCCCGTGGAGGCATACCGCGAGGATGTGGTAAAAATCGGTGCCGACGTGCCCAACTATCCCAACTGGATGGAACTCTACAACTTCACATATACCAACGGTAACTCACAGTTTGCAAGCTATTGGAGCAACAACTATCGAGGAATCAGCTTCTCCAACCAGGTCATCGACAAGGTTGGCGGAATGCCCGACGATAAGATAGATCCCACTATCCGCAAGCAAATCGTGAATGAAGGTAAGTTCCTGCGCGCATACTACCACCTGAAACTTATCCTCAACTGGGATAAAATCATTGTGCGTGACCATTTCATCACCGATCAGGCGGATCTCAGCGCACCCCTTTCAGAAAGAGCCACTGCATGGGACTTCATAATCGCCAACCTTCAGGATGCCACCGAACTCCCGGTAAGCCATAATTCCGATAATCTCGGACGTGCCACTAAGGGTGCAGCCTATTCTTACCTCGGATTTGCTTGCCTTACCCGTGCGTATGAGGAGCCGGCTCAAAAGAATGAATGGCTTAAAAAGGCTGCCGATGCTCTCAGCAACGTGAAGGGCTACGAACTGGAGAAGAATTTCAACACAATGTTCGACGGCTCCAACAAGAACTGCAAGGAATCCATCTTTGAGCTTCAGACATCCATGAGCACAGCAAATGGTGCGAACTACCGCACGCAGTTCCACCGTTGGATCGGTTGCAGCGAGCTTTGGGGATGGGACGAGATCCTACCTTCCGAAACTCTGGTGAAGGAATACATGAAAGAGGGTATGACCGCCACTACTGGACGCTATGACTCCCGCCTATACTACACAATCTTCTTGAATTGCGACTATTTCAACGACGGAACAGGAAGAATGTATGGCTATGACTACAACGACTGGTTTGAAGGTGCCGACAAACCCGCCTTCCGCAAGTTTCTCCCCGGTGATATGGCTGGTCTGGAAGCCAACTATTGTGCAATCAATGTGCCGTTGATGCGTTATTCTAATGTGCTGCTCATGCAGGCTGAGATTCTCAACGAGCAGGGCAACACTCCGGAAGCAATCAGCCTCATCAACAAGGTGAGAGACGTGCATGGCGATATGCCCCCTATGACGGGTAGTTCTCAGGATGCTGTACGCGCACAGATCGAGCATGAACGCATGATTGAGTTCCCGCTTGAAAACTGGAGATGGTACGACCTTCGCAGATGGGGCAAGACAAAGTCCGCCCTCGAAGCTGCCGGACGCGCCGGATACGACGATTCCCGTTCATTCTATCCCGTCCCTCTGATGGAGATAAATGCTAACGACCAGATTAGTTTATAGTTTATAGTTTATAGTTTATAATTGAGAATTTAGGATTGAGAATTGAAATTTTCAACACTAATTCTCCTCAACTTTCAATTCTCAATTCTAAATTTTAAATTTTCAACAATGTTTACCATAATTCTCATAATGGCTACAGGCATCGGTCTCGGCTGGCTGCTACGCGGACGAAAGATGCCGTTTCTCGGACGCATAACCAACGCACTGATATGGGTGCTCCTGTTTCTGCTCGGTGTCGAGGTAGGCGGCGATGAACGGATTGTAAACGGCATAGCCTCCCTTGGATTGGAAGCAATACTGATTTCTGTTGCAGGAGTAGCCGGTTCATGCCTACTTGCATGCGGATTATGGCGATGGGCGAGAAGCGGAAAGGAGGTGAAGAGGAAATGAAGGGTAGTCTCATAATCGTTGCGTTTTTCATACTCGGTGTGATTGCCGGACGTATGGAGTGGCTCACAATCGACAAATTCGGTTTCGACATCAGTTTCACGGCTCTTGCCATGCTGATGCTATGCGTCGGTATTGGCGTAGGTAGCGATCTCGGCGCATTGCGCAACCTGAAGACCCTTGACCGACGGTTACTGCTACTGCCGCTCGTCACTATATGCGGCACTCTCCTGGGATGTCTTATCCTCGCTGTCATTATTCCGTGGCGGACGATTCCGGAGACATTGGCTATCGGAAGCGGATTCGGCTACTACTCCTTGTCGAGTATATTCATAACCCAATATAAAGGTCCGGAACCGGGAACCGTTGCACTACTCGCCAACATAGCACGTGAGATAATAACCCTCTTAGGTGCTCCTATTCTGTTGAAGCTGGCAGGTCCGCTCGCTCCTATATCTTCCGGCGGAGCCACAAGCATGGATACGACCCTCCCGATAATTAGCAGTGTATCCGGCAAGGAATTTGTGATTCTCTCGATATACCACGGATTCACCGTAGATTTCAGTGTACCATTCCTCGTCACATTCTTCTGTAGCATCTGACATCCTCTTTCTCTTGGTAACAGTCGCCCGATAACGGATGCCTGCTGTCGAAAGGGGCTACCACTGTCAAAACAACCCTACAACCATGAAACCACATATACTATCTTTAGCATTATCTCTCTTGCCATTGACCGCTGTCGCGAATCAGCCTTGGCAAGACCAGCACATAAATTCTATCAATCGCGAGCCAATGGCGGCTCATTTCCTCCCGTTCTCCTCCGAGAAAGCTGCCGTCGGCAACCGTATGCTTCCCGCTGCCGCCAGATATGCCAATTCCGACGGGCAGAGAAGGGTTTCGCTCAACGGCACCTGGAAATTCCTATATTTCAAAAATGACGCATCCTGTCCTGCCGACATATATAAATCCAATCTGAAGAAACCGGCATCTATTGAAGTGCCCGGAAGCTGGGAACTGCAAGGCTTTGATGCCCCGATATATACCGATACCCGCTATCCATTCCCGGCTACGCCACCCTTTGTGCCTACCGACTATAATCCCGTCGGAGTGTACCAGCGCAACATCTCCGTGCCCGACGCATGGAAAGATCTCGACATATTCCTTGAATTTGAGGGGGTGGAATCCGCTTATTACGTATGGCTGAACGATGAACTGATAGGTTATGCGGAAGATAGCCGACTCCCTTCCGTATTCAAAATCACCGGGAAAGTCAAGAAAGGGAACAATCGTCTGACCGTAAAGGCATTCAGATATAGCGACGGATCATATCTTGAAGGGCAGGACTATTGGAAGTATAGCGGAATAGAACGCAACGTGTCGCTGACCGCACGTCCGAAATCACGTATCGCCGATTTCCATCTTAACTCACCGTTGGTCAACGGATACCATGACGGTGATATGTCGCTATCTATAAAGATACTTAACCCCATGAAGGGGGAGAGTGTAGCCGTAAGGCTTTCTGACGGCGATAGGGAGATCTGGAGCAATACCCACACCATCGCATCCGTAGCCGATTCTATACTTGATTACTCTCATCTCGTGGCGGCTGCAACCCCTTGGAATGCCGAGAACCCTCATCTCTACACCCTTACCGTGACGCATCGCGACGCATCCGGCAGGGAGAAGGAGGCGTTCACCCATCCTTTCGGATTCCGAACGGTGGAGATGCGCAACGGTCAGCAGCTCATCAACGGCAAGGCTGTCCTCTTCAAAGGGGTCAACAGGCATGAGCATGATGCCGTGAAGGGGCGCACCGTCTCTGTAGAGTCAATGCTTCAGGATATATCTCTCATGAAACGCCATAATCTTAACGGAGTGCGCAACTGCCATTATCCCAACAACTGGCAATGGTATGAACTTTGCAATGAGTTCGGTCTCTACCTCGTGGATGAAGCGAATATCGAGAGCCATGGTATGGAGGCACACCCCGACGGCACACTTGCCAATATGGAGGGGTGGGAGATACCCTTCATGGAACGCATGAGCCGTATGATTGCACGTGACAGGAATTTCTCCTGTATCGTCACCTGGTCAATGGGTAACGAATCCGGCTACGGCAAGCATTTCGAGACACTATACGACTATACTCACGCCACCGATCCGACACGCCCCGTGCAGTATGAGGGTGGCGGCTACAATGCAAAGAGTGATATCTATTGCCCGATGTATGCCCGAATATGGTCACTTACGCGCCACGTCAACCAACGCGATGCCCGACCGATGATCATGTGTGAGTATGCCCACGCTATGGGTAACAGTGTCGGAAACCTTCAGGATTACTGGGACCTCATCTATAAATATGACCAGCTTCAGGGTGGCTTCATCTGGGATTGGGTAGACCAGACTTTTGAGAAGAGGGATGAAAAGGGGAGAAAGATTTGGGCATTCGGCGGCGATATGGGTTTTGCCGGAGTGGTCAACGACTCCAACTTCTGCGCCAACGGTCTTGTGAGTGCCGACCGCATACCTCACCCCCATCTCGCGGAGGTGAAGAGGGTGATGCAATACATCCATTTCCAGCCCATGGCGTTTGATAAGAACAAGATTGAGGTAATCAACCGTCATGACTTCTCCACTCTCGACAATTATTCTCTCACGTGGCAACTGTCGCGCGATGGCAAGATAGAGAAGACAGGGGATATGAACTTCCCCACCATACTTCCGGGGGAACATGCAGTCATGACCATTCCTTTCGGTGAAATCGAGGGGAAAGGGGAATATATACTGACTCTGCGTGCAAAGACAAAGGTTGCCAACGGTATGATTCCGTCCGGTCATGAATCTGCCACCGGTCAGTGGATGCTGACTGACTTCTCTCCGACATTCCAAGCTTCCGGCAACGGCAATACCTCCGTGGCGGAAGAGAACGGTATGGTCATATTGAATGCGAAAGGTCATTCCATATCATTCTCCAAAAACGATGGTGCGCTATGCTCTTGGCAGCATGAGGGGAGAGAGTTGGTGAAAGCTCCTCTGAAACCCAACTTCTGGCGCCCGCTTACAGATAACGACATCCCCAACGGGCATCTCGAACGCTGTGCCGTCTGGAAAAACGCCGCCGACAATATGAAGGTGGAGCAGATTACCACCGTAAGGAATGACAACGGACTTGCAGGGCTCGACGTGGCAATGTATAACGCCGCTCTTGACCTTCGTCTTGAGATAGCCTACAGATTAGGCGACAACGAGACTCTTGACGTGGATTATCACTTCATTCCCGGAAAGGTGCAGCTCCCCGAACTGCCGCGACTCGGAATGTCGATGACTCTCCCCGGCGAGTTCACAAATATGAAATGGTATGGCAGGGGACCGGTGGAAAGCTATCCCGACCGCAAATCGGCATCCCTTATCGGCACCTACGAATCGACTGTACGCGAACAATTCCACCCCTACGTAAGGGCACAGGAGACGGGCAACCATTGCGACGTGCGTTGGATGGCTCTCACCGACAATAATGGCTACGGTATAATGATAGCCGGCAACGAACCGCTCAATATATCCGCATGGGATTTCCCGCAGTCAGATCTGGAATACGTGCCGGCAATGATCGAGCGCAAGCATGGCGGGAGTATAGTGCCGCAAGACATGGTGACGCTCAACATCGACCACCGAATGATGGGCGTTGGGGGCGACAACACATGGGGCGCACAGGTGCATCCCGAATACACAATCACACCGGAAGAATACCGCTACAGGTTCTCCCTACGTCCAATAAAATAATTGATAGTTGATGGTTGATAGTTGATAGTTGATTAATTCTCAAACCTCCAACCTCAAATCTTAAACCATAAACCATAAACCTTAAACCATAAACCATAAACCCTAAACACTAAACGACAATGAAATCTCTGCTTATCTCCGCACTCGCAGCCGTCGCAATCATTCCGACTGCCTGCACCGGCATAGATGCCGCCAACGAAGTGCGATATGAGTATCCGGATATTTTCGACATATCATACACTCCCGATACTCTACACAGATGCACCGGTTGGTTTACTGATGCCGGTGCATGGTTCGGATTCACGATTCCTGAGAAAGAGACCGAAATAAACGGTTTCTGCGGTCCCTTCAGCCTTGACATGAACCGTAGGCAATGGCTCGCGAAAACGGCTCTGAATGTGACTCCCGTCAATGCCGCAAAATTGACGGCGGTTGACTCATCATGCTACTATCCCGGAGAAATCCGCTTAATGTCAGAATATGCCGACGGCGAGATTGCCCAACGTCTGAATTTCATAAACTCTCATTCAGCCCTTCTCTCCATCGCAAACTCCACGGGTAATGAGATCATCTGCTCCGGCATAGATTGGGCAAAGGATATTAGTCTCTCTTTGAATGGGAACACCGTGGTGGCATCCCATCCATCAGGAGAAACACTTGCATTGACCTTCCGACCCGATGTGGAGATCTCCATATCATCCGACAACTACAAGGCGATCGTGCCCGCTCGTGACGAGGACTATGTGGTGATAAGTCTTTTTGATTCCCCCGATGCGCTGGAATCCGGATTAACCACCGTCGACAGTATTCTGACAAATCCGGCGAAGGCGTTACAGGTAAACTCTTCCCGTTGGGCAAATTATCTTCAGAAGACCCTGCGTGACGATATGCCGGAGGAATACGACCGTATCGCTGTCAAGGCTATCACCACGCTCGTATCCAATCACCGCGCCGCACGTGGCGGACTTCTACACGACGGCATAATACCGAGTCATGCCGTAGGATATTTCGTCGGTCTGTGGGCGTGGGACAGCTGGAGATTCGTGGCAGGTGCCGCTACTTTCGATCCGGAACTCGCAAAGAACAATATCCGCGCGATGTTTGACTATCAGCTCCCCGACGGAATGATAATCGACTGCATATATACCGACCCCACTGAAAATAATGCACGCAACAGCAAGCCACCGTTGGTATGTTGGGCGGTCAATAAGATCTGGGAGGCATCCGCCGACAAGGCATTCCTCGCCGAGATGTATCCTCAGCTGCTCGCCTACTATAAATGGTGGTATGATAAGCGCGACCATGACCGGAATGGCATGTGTGAGTACGGAGCCACCGACGGCACTCTTGAGGCAGCAGCATGGGAGAGCGGTATGGACAACGCGATACGTTTCGACGACACAAAGATGCTTTCCAACGGTTCTGACGATGCGTGGAGCATGGATCAGGAGAGCGTGGATCTCAACGCTTATCTTGCCAACGAATGCATGTATCTCAAGAAGTTTGCAGAAATCCTCGGCGAGAAATTCGATGCCCCGGACCATACTGCGGAGCTGAAGGATTATTTCTACGACAATGAGCGCAACTTCTTCTTCGACCGCACGCTCGACGGCAAATTCGTAGGAGACCCCGGTTGCGAGGCATACACCATGCTCTGGACCGGACTCGCATCGCCGGAACAGGTGGAGAAGATGATGCCGACGCTGAAGGATGAGAAGAAATTTTCCACTTTCATACCCTTCCCGACGATTGCCGCCGACAATCCGAAATATAATCCGCGCGGCTATTGGCGTGGTCCGATATGGCTCGACCAGACATACTTCGCCATCAACGGTCTACGCAACTACGGCTACGGCGATCTGGCAGACGAATACACACGTCAGGTGTTCGACCGTCTCGACGGATTGAAAGAGGGAGCACCCATACACGAAAACTATGACACACACACCGGAAAACGGCTGAAAGCACCCCATTTCAGCTGGAGCGCATCCCATCTGATAATGCTCTACCACGAATACGGCTCCTCCCAAAAAGAGAAAACCCAAAAAGAAAAGACAAAGAAAGAGCAGTCCAAAGCCTGATTCCAAAATGCCGCGCCAACAACGCGGCATTTTATTTTTACAAAAATTTGTAGACAATATTTCTCTCAACCATCCGGCATCAACAGATAAAATCCTCTCTACCTCTGCAATCGAAAGATTGATGACCTCAAAGTCATAGCAGAACCGACTCTGGGCATAAGTCATTTCAAAGATTATCGCGCCCCCTGAACGAACCACCTCTTTCCGTTGATCTCCTTAAGCCAAGGGATTATGAGAGTCATGTCATTCATATATATATTACATGAACTATATATGAATTTACAACCCATAATTCACTATCTTACAGAGTTATTTAAATATTACATGACTCAGGTCGCTTGAGCATCAAAGAGTCCATTACATGAATTTACATGAAAATCATCCCCATATCGGTATATAGGCTATGTCTCTTCGATTGGTACCCTCAGGTGTGCCGATCTTAATCAAACCCTGCGCGAGAGCTTCCTTGATAACAATCGAAACCAATGGATAGTTCCTCTCTTCAACCCCAAGACGCTCTCGTAATGACTTATTAGTAAGCATTTCGTTACCAAGATATTTCAGACAAGCGTGTTGATAACAGGCTTGCACACGCTCGTCCTTTGTGGTTTCGCCCCATGTCTTATACGCGGAAAGAATAATTGTGGTACGAATGTCAGAAACTCGGTATTTAATTGGAGGCAACTGATATTCCTCAATCGCTGAAAGTGCCTTATCCATACCACTTCCTTTTTCCTCGCAGAATCCCATTCTACGCATTATGTCGGCAAGTCCCTCGTTCCGTGATTGATACTCGTCAATAAATCGGTCTGTACTTATTAGAGGTTGTCCCGGGGATGAGATTTCAACACGGTCAGAGTATATCTCTATCATCGGAAAACCCATGATGAAAAAATCCTGATGGATTATCATATTGGCAGATATTTCCCGGATCGCTATCTCTGGGTACATCCTCACATCCTTACGTAATGCACGCCCGATTTCCTCGTTAGCCGGGAGTTGCCCGTTCACCCAATCAATCATCATAGGAAACCCGACGGCATATCCCTGTTCAAAAGATTTTTCCCTGACAGTTTCAAGCTTGTTTTTCCCTTTGTACACAATCACACGCACAGCCTTACGGTAAAGACTATCGAAATCCCGTAGGTCTTTGGCAAGCAGTATCGCACCTAATTCGGTAATTCCGTATCCCGTTAGCTCCGGTACGACAAACTTTTCAGATACGAAACGCTCCATTATGCCGTCAACAGTTTGCGGCATTGGGATTTTCAATCGGTCAAAGTAAGTCTCTGCACTGAGGAGCCGAATGACTTCGGAAGAACTACCACACTCTTTTATAATCGTCTTGTCAATGGTTTTGCCACGATTTTTCTTCCATAGTTTCATTTCTTTTTCCGGATAACCTAAAAGTGGTTTTGTCAACGACCCGATACGGATATATGCGACATTTAGGAATGTGACGGGACGCTCTGTCGCAGCTGGAATCCTATAAAGTGAGATATGCTTGTCCTCTTTATCAAATTCAAAACACTCAATATCGATTCTGGGGTTGAGGCGGTTAAGCAGCCACATTTCAAGCTCTTCGTTCCCTTTTTTACGTTGCTTCGCCTGGAAGCTTGTACCGATAACATTATGGGTGCCATCCTCAATACCGAATACAAGATATCCAAACGGCTCATTGACAAGGGCGGCACTATTGGATAGTGCTGACAAGCGTTGTCCAATTTCCTCCTCAGAGTGAAAATTATGTTTAAACTCCACCAATTCCGTTTCCTGCGGAAGCGAAATAAGTTTATCGAGTAAGTGTGTCAATTCAACTTTATTCATATTACAAAGATACTAATTTTTCTACAATGTTGGTCTGATCCCCCGTTTAATGTATAAGATTGTTTTTTTAATTATTGCTGTCCGATAAAACTCGGAAAATAGGGCGGCTGTTCAGTAATCTTTGGAAAATGGAGGTGGTATGGCATTAGAAAAAGTTCTATATTTGCGCAACAAACAGAAATGGCCGTCCGTTTTATATTTAAACATTTTCTAATTAGAATTATGGCAATAGCAATACATACATCACCTGAACTATCGGGTCGCACTGCTGAACTTTTTATAGAGGCTGCTGAGAATCGACCTACGACTCGTATTCCTTTGACAGAAGAGCAAAAAAATATGCTTCGTATGGTCGAAGAAAAAGGTCGAGTTTTAAGGGAGAAAATTCTCGGTCGCAATGGAAAATAAATTTGATCTTTTCCAAGAATGTTCATCTTTTTATCTGAAGAACGGTTTTAAATTCCTTTATCCAAATGAGCAGGAATAAAAGGACTTTTACAATCTACTTAATGATGATAAATTGCATACCAGAATGATGTATCTTGACTTAAAATAACCTTTATAGAATTAACACAATAACAAATAAAAACTATGATAAGTAATAGCTTAAAGCAGAAGATATGCGGAGCAATGGCGATTCTCGGGCTTCTCGGATTTATTACTATTTTGATAATAGAACTCGGCTACGATAAAGATGTCAACAACTGGTTATTTTATTGTGCTTTTAGTTTTATCTTTGTAGGAATAATGCAGTTCTTACGATATAAAAAACGTGACAGATGAGATAGGCATGTGCAGACGCAACATTGTTTCGGGAAATTTAATAAAAAAGTTCCTGATTTTGAGATAAAATGCCATGTGTTGAAAGTTTTATACAAAAAATTTTTAACTTTGCTATATGAAAAATTACTGGCAAAACAAATACGATATAGACAATTTATTCAATGCTCCCCAATTCAAAAAAATAAAATATGCTGCGTTGATAGTAATAGGTATTATCATTGCAATTCAAATTGCAACGATAGTGTGGATAGACTCTATTCCTTATAAAACAATGATTTTCTTGCGTGGATGTGTGGGCCTGGGAGCTATCATATTTGTAATCATAGCGACCATATTGGCTTACAAAGTACACTCTGAATATTTCCGTAATAGGAATAAGAAATAATAATCTCCTGACTCCTAACTATTTCCAATATTAAGATTTATATAGGAATTTCATACCTCAACCACCTGTAAAATGTGCACTCCAAGCACATTTTCTATCTGCGATATGGTTTCAATCGTGAAATTATGAGTGCCTCTCATCCACTTGCTTATCTCCGACTCATTCTTATCAAGCATTGACGCGAGATCCTTCTGACGTAGCCCACGCTCTTCAAGGATAGTATGGATACGATCAACAATGAGAAAGGAAAGGTCAACTCTTCTGCGGACCTCCGGTGACACTTTCGCACGACGTGCTTCTATAATGCTACTTCTTTTCATCGCGACTAAAATTTAAGTTCCCTATTATTTCCTTATCAACCATATATAGAGTGCCATTGGCAAGACGGGATGTTATGAAACGGCTTGTATCGACAAGCATCTCCACATATTCAGCAAGTGTATCACTATCCTGCCATGCAGCACAATTCTTAACACCACCGTTACCAAATATCAGAATTCTATCAGACAATCTGATGCAATATAACCTCAAATTGCTTGTTTCAATGGGAATGGCGCTTACTCCATCTCCATACTTACCTTCATATCTGAAATATCTTTCCAAAGCGCCTGTTTCACCTATCTTGTCAAGCCACGCAATGATGGTGTCAACATCCTCATCAAAAGGAGATCCCTCAGGGAATTTCTCAAAGAATCTTTCAAGTTCCGAGAGTTCTTCCTCGCTTAAATGGATGCTGTAGAAGTTTACAGCATCATGTTCTTCAATGAGTTCTATTGAATATCGTAGTGTCATACTTAACTTTTAGATAAACTACGCAAAATTAACCACTCTTTTCCATAACAACAAATAAATTCACTCTAAAGTTAAGAAAAAATCTTTCTGACATATAAAAGGCAATTATGATGAACTTTGTTCGTTGAGACTGTAACATATCCATTGTTTGCGAGTCTATATTATAAATATAGCAAAAAATGAAACTCAGACCAGTCATAATCTCTATACTAACGATTCCGCTTTGTGGATGTTCTTCACACCACAAGGTTGCCGGATGGTACCCCATCGCTTCTGATACTGAAAATACCATTATAGGAGAGTCATTGGTGACAATCAAGGATTTTGAGAAAGTTGTCTTGACAACAGATACATTTACAATTGACGGAAAAACTGTATGCCAGACGTTAATACAGGGAAAAATAAAGGCAGACAGAATCAATGATTTTGCGGATGCCACCGAGATGATGATAGGTCAACGCTTGGGATTTGTATTCAATGACTCGGTTATCATGGCACCACAGGTCAATGCCCGAATAGAAAGTGGCTCGTTCCAGATAATCAGTCCGGACACAACACTGCTGCGAAACATATACAATTCAATCAATCAAGAAATCAAAAACAATTAATCATGAACTATGAAAAAGCTACCTGTATTTTTAGCCATTTCAATGATTGCGGCAATTTCCTTAGCCCAAGAAGATAAATGGCTCAAAATTTTGGGTTCCTAAGAAGAAACTTAGCCAAAATATATTCCTGTCGCTCGGATATCAATTCTAACGACCAACTTCTTTTGAAGAATAGAATTATGTAGAATACAAAAAGCAAATAACAATATGAATAAACTACGTTATGGGATGTTCGTACCGCTGGCTTTTATGATTGCATCTTTGATATCAAGTTGTTTTTCGTATTCCAATGCCAGGCAGAATATTGCCGATGATCTGAACGAGGCGATGTTTGCTTTTGCGAACGAGAATAGGGAGCTATGGACAAGGCAAGACACCATAGCAGCCTTGCGTAAGATGCACGAGACGACTCACAAGCCGATAATATATCAAGCTTCCGATGTCAATTTCAGAAATGCAGCCTTGAAAGAGGATGCCTATTTCATACTTGCACTCGTGGACAAAAGAACTACAGCACCGAAAATCAAAGGTCATAAGATTGCTTCTGACTCCATAATGCTTATACCCGAAAACAATATAAGTGGAGTTGCCGTGCAGTTACAAGGATTTGCAGACTGTTCTATGGCATCGGTATTCGCTGCATCTGACCAAACTTTGCCCGGAGTATTTTTCTCTCTGTCGCTACTATCGATAGTATCAATGTATATTTGGCGACGCAAAGAAACGGAACCCATAACAGAGCTTGCCGTGGAAGTGCCTTCTATTCCATCACTTACCGGAATCAAACTGACACCCATGCAAAGGCAGTTGGCACAGATGCTTCTTGACGCTCCCGATATGAAAGTGGATAAAGCTACCTTATGCTCGGCTCTATGGGGCAACAAGAGTAATGCCGAGGAGTCGTTATATACTCTTGTAAGGCGTACAAAGGCAGCTCTTTCAGTTGCCAATATGGAAATTGTATGTAATAGGGGCGACTCCTACGAACTCCGTGTAATATCCTGATTTATTGCATTGTCAGTATTTGTCAGATAAATGTCAGACAACTTTTAAGGTGAATCTGGAGCTTTTTCATTTGCTTTGCAAAAAATCGTATAAGCATGAAAAAGTTACTTCTCGCTCTCGCCCCTGCTCTGCCTTTCATGGCATACGCACAAGACGTAAAAACAGATTCCATCACCACCTCTCTCAAAGAGGTGGTGGTGACAGCCGACACGCAAATTGAAACCTCTCAAAAGGTGATTCTCCATCCTACAAAATTGGAGAAGAGACACAGCACCAACGGATATACACTGTTTGCCAATATGAATTTGCCGGATTTCACCGTAAATCCCACAGATCAGACAATCTCAACCATAACCGGACGCGATGTGAAAATCCTTATAAACGGAGTGGAAGTTTCACCCGATGAACTTGGGACGCTTACCGCTTCCGAGATAACTCAGATCGACTATCAGCGTAACCCCGGTGGACGGTGGGCAGGCTGCGGTGCGGTTATCAACTTTATCACTGAGCAATATGATTACGGTGGAAATGTGTATCTATCTGCAGATGAAGGTTTGGCGCGTCAATATGGCGACTATACAGGCATGGCAAACTATAAGAGAAATGCTGTTACCCTTACTTTCACGGTAAATGGGAAATGGGAAAATTCATCGGTACTGAACAGTGCTGAAAATGCCGCAATATTCTCCGATGGAACATTATACCAAAGTATTACACCACAGGAAGCCTCAGCAAGGAGTAATTCGCAGTATTTCAAATTCAAATTCTCTCATGCTGCCAAAAACCACACGCTCGATTTGTCGGCATTGTTCAAGCGCAACGCCACCCCACGCAATCTGATGACTGATGTCATGACCTACTCCGGGCTATACAATTTCCCCTCGAATGTCGAGCGGAACAGCCGTGACCGGGGAGTTCTTCCGGCATTGGGTCTGAAATACAATCTGTTCATGCCCGGTGGTCACACTCTTATGATCACAAGCGAGGTAAGCCACGGTCATACGAACTACAATAGTATACGAACCGAAACCGGATTTGACCCGATAGCGAACAATGCTGTCGAGAATAATCTGAAAGCAGGGGGCAGTATCTCATATTTCAAATCATTGCCTCACGAACTTTCACTTGGTGTTTCGGTTGATGAATTCTATAACTATTTTCATGATGTCTATACCGGCAGTTTTGATAGCAAACAGACTCTTACCAATAACCACGCAATGCTAATGCTTAACGTTGACCAGAACCTACCTATCGGATTGTCCTATTATGTGTCGGCAGGACTTACCGACCTATATTCAACTATCGGTGACTATAACGACAACCAAATCTCTCCGATGGCATACTATGGAGCTACCTATGCAGTCAATCAAAAACACGTTTTTTCCTTAAACGGTAATTATGTTCACAGCATATACAATCCGTCATTCAAGAATGATGCGGTGATACGGACTTCGTTCTTTGAAGCGACAATGGGCAATCCTGAGCTCAAACAGTTGAAAGCGTTTCAGAATGTGGTGGGCTATAATGGGCACGCCGGACATTTCGGTTTTTCATTCACCTACGACTTTCTCAAATATTTCGGTAATACCACAAACCGTTACTTTGCCGACGGCAATATCATGTATCATCAGCTCGTAAATGATGGCAATTTCTGCTACAATAAATTGATTTTTGGCATTTCAGCAAATCTTCTTGGTAATAAGCTGCGTCTTAAAGGGAATGTCTCTTACAGCATTAACAGATTTAACTCAGATTATCGTCCGACTAAAAGCAATGACTGGCGTGAAGCCTTGAGTGCATCATATATGTTCGGCGACTGGCAGATAAAGGGCGAATATGTCAGTCCGTATAAATTCATGGACTACGAAGGAACAAAAGTCCGCTTCCCGGCTCAATACGGGCTATCAATCAACTGGCAGCATGGGGACTGGGCGGCAGAGTGTTGTATTGATAATTTTCTTGACCGCCGACTCTGCACAAGAACTGATGCTGATTATGGGGTATACCATTCTTTGGCTCATTCACTCAGTGATATGAAAGGTCGTAATATAAGCGTGTCATTGACCTATATTCTTCCTTATGGCAAGAAGACCGACCGCGAGCGAGTGGAAACCGATACAAAAATCAATTCCGCGATCCTCCGTCCATTCTGATTATAAAAAAGCGGTAAGAAATAGTTGAAAAACGAGATTCTCAACATTTGATAAGTTGCTTGGAGGGAAACTTCAGCTTGCCGCGCAACCATCTGTTTCAATATTTCGAATGACGGGATATTACGATATATCCAAAACACCATTTTCCATAAACGGGTCAGCTACATATTATCTTAACAACTTCTATTTCCAAGCTTCCTATCAGACTCCAAGCCGAACAATACAGGGAAACCGCGGGGTTTATTATAAAGACCGTGATTTTTACCAGATCCTTGCAGGATGGAGCAAATCGGGTTGGAATGTTCGCGTCACGGCAATCAATATGTTCCGTAACGATTGGTTAGGCTCTACCCAGACGCTGACATCGCCGTTATATTCGGAGGTGAAATATCAGGGAGGGAACTACTATCATCGCAGAATAAACCTATCCGTGACCTATACTTTCAACTATGGCAAGAAAGTGCGTCAAGGCAACGAAGTGGGAGAACAAAACGGTGGTACATCAGCAATCTTGAAATAATGTCTATGAAAGAACCGCATATATTCGGATGTAAAAAGTCGCTAATACACTGATATATCAGATATTTTTGCTACCTTTGCATAATAAACCAATCCCTCTCTGCGCATGGCAAAAATAACAGTCAAAAATACCAATATCACTATCATCAATGTAGATGGTGATGATTATGTGTCGCTAACAGATCTCGCTCGGCATAAAAGCGATGAGCCTAATGCTGTTATCGAAAATTGGATGCGTAATCGTACATTCGGTATAGCTTCCAAGCCTGATGCCGGCACAATCATCGTGACAGGAGTGCAATCTCCCTGCCGAGCCTCATATTATCGAGTAAACACCGGGGAGGGTAATAAGTCAATGTCTCTCAAAGGCAAAAATCTTGTCGGCGACGGAACGCTGTCCGTCACAATTTCAGAATGAAGGCGGTAATATTTTCTATTCTTACCATATTGTTTGTGTGCCTTTCGTCATGCGAGGGACGCACAGGCTATCTTAATGAAGGTCAGGAAAACACATTGTCAATGCTGACAGGGAAAGAGTGGGTTGAGGTATATGCTGATTACGGACTGGGCAACGAACAAACCATTGAGGATAAAACGTCAATATATTATTTCGATCTCAAAGGGAAAGGCTGGTTTGCTGTCGGCTCTCTAAAAGATGAAAACGTGAAAGAGGACATAAGATATTTTCAGTGGACTTTCACGACCGAGAATTTCGCGGTCATTCAGACAGCAGGAAATGCAATGGATGGCTATTGGCTTATCAAGAAACTCACACCAACGGAATTGTGGATGCAATGGTCAGCTAAAGACCCGGTACTGATACCCAATCAAACAACTACATTCTATAAATACAAAGCCCGAACGACAAGCAAATGAAAACCAAACTTATCATATTCATATTCCTATTGATCGCTGTCTTCCCTATATCGGCGAAGAGTAAGGAGTATCCGCGTGCTGAAATAAAAGTGGGTTATACTTATAACGGAACTTTTGTGCGTGGCTCTGACGGAATAATAAAAAGAGAGATACCGTTTGTGCTTCTCGCAAATAAAGAGCAGTCAAAGTTTTTATAGTCTGGATACTGAATTCAAAGACTCTCTGCGATCGACACCGCAAGGACGTGCTATAGAAAGACAAATGACTACTTCAGTAGCAAAAAAATACTTGGAAACAAAAGATTTAAATGTTATAAATGCCGTTGTATATCCCACATTTCTTTATATTTTTCGTTCGCTCCTTGATAATGAATTGACTGTCTTTGATTATGCCGGATCTTTTGAATATGGCTATTATACCGAACCTCTTGGCGAAATACAGTGGGAAATTGGAGATTCCACTAAGACTGTACTTGGATATGAATGCTCTATTGCTACGGCTAATTATCACGGCAGGCACTGGACTGCATGGTTCACTACTGAAATCCCGTTGCAGGAAGGTCCGTGGAAACTCACCGGTCTCCCCGGTTTGATTCTTGAAGCATCCGAATCAACAGGACAACACAGTTTCATTGCAACGGGTCTGGAGGCATCCAATCAAGAGATGTATCCAATCTATCCTTATCGGCAATATGAGAAGATGTCACGTATTGAGATGTTAAGACAACTCCGTAATTATAGAGACCACAACAACTCCATAAATTCAGCGGAATTAGGTATCAACCTCGGAAAGGATCATATCAAAAATAAAGAAGAAGCTAAAATAGATTTCCTTGAAACCGATTATCACTAATAAACGACCTGAACTGATACTGATGCTTATTTCCACCACATTTAATTGTGCGATACAAGTCAATGTGACAGGATTATATCCCGACATGTTGTCAAGCTGATTTGTATATTGATAGGATACACTCCCAAATTTATCATTCAAGACGGTACAAGGCAATCACTCATCTTGTAATTGAGGCTGGGGTTATTGTCGGGCAGTCTCGTAATGAATCTCTACCGAAAATCGGTCTCCTATTGATTTCGGCAGTAGAAATCCCTTATGCCATTCGACGTATTCAGCCGTAAGCAGCGTCTCCACCTTCAAAAATAAGGCAACATCATTGTCACCATTCTGCCAATCACTCTGAATCCTAAGGATTGAATTTGGAGATGCGTCTTGCACATAAAGGAGGTTATATCTTGAAAAATCTATCTCTGACAGGCTTCCAGCATCCTCACCAAATAATTCTTTTGCCGCTTTTGATGAAGAGAGTAATACATAATCCTGCCCATCCATATTGACACAAATAGACTTGGACATATCATATTCCTTAATACCCATATCATCACAACACTCATTATCTTGACAGGAGACAAGGGCAAGCCCGACTAACAATACAGGCAGAAGCAATCTTATGAAACTTAATTTTTTCATGTCTTTACAATTTTAGAAAAGTATTTATTGAAATTGTTGTAATATTATTTTGGATTATGCAAAGTTATATAAAATATCTTAATCTCACTTTTCAATATGTATCTTTTCTTTTCATACTTGTAAAATAATGATCAATAATTACATCAAGTCCTCTCAATATTGTAAAATTATATCAGCAGCATCATGCAACCGTGCGATTTCTCTCATCCGAAAGGAGAATGCGAAAGGGAATTATCTTAATGAGACGTTCAACTCGTCAATGCTCACAAGGGATGTGATGACCGACTATATCGAGGTGGAGACACGCACCCGCCTATTCAACGCAATAGCCACATTGCCGCCGGAACTGCGTCAGATCTTCAACCTAAGTTTTGAGGAGGGGCTACGCAATCCGGAAATAGCCGCACGTCTCGGTGTGGCAGAAATCACCATAAAGAAACGTAAGGCAAGGCTCATCACACGGCTACGCGATATCTTCGGCATAAGCCCTGACCTCCTCCTCGCCATCGACATCATCTATTACTCCAATCTATTCAAACCCACCTAAAAATATGTCTAATAAGAGTTTCCGAACCAATTCCAATACAGTCATCTCTTAATTCTGAAATCTCAATTTTAACAGCAACTTAAATATTGACATTGTAATTTCATAAATAATAACTAAATTTGCATCATTCTCAAACAAAGCCGACTAATGGGGATAAAAAATATTATGAAATCGGAGATTGCTAATTCAGATAAATGTTTTATCCACGATTTAAAGAAAATTGTGGATGACTGCCGTAGGCAGGCATACCGCACCGTAAATTATGCCCAAGTAATGATGAACTGGCGTATAGGACAGCGCATAGTTGAGCAGGAGCAAGGTGGTTCAGAACGTGCCGAATATGGTAAATACGTAATCAAACTTGCATCAGAGTCTCTGACAGAAGAATATGGTCGTGGTTTTTCTGAGTCAAATATCAGAAGTTTTAGAAAATTTTACACTGAGTATAAAGAACTTGCAATTCAGCAGACAGTGTCTGCTGAATCTTCTGCAATCCAGCAGACACTATCTGTGTTATTACCTTGGAGCCACTATGAACGTCTGATGCGTGTAATAAATATTGAAGCAAGAAAGTGGTATGAGAATGAGGCAAGACAAGAAATGTGGAGCTATCGCACTCTCGACAGAAATATTTCAACGCAATATTATGAGAGGATGCTTCTTTCGCAAGTAAAAGATTCCGTTCATAATGAGATGTTATCTAATACCTCCGAATATCAAAATAATAAACTTGCGTATATCAAAAACCCTACGGTGCTGGAATTTCTCGGATTAGAATCCAACAGCGGCTATACAGAGACAGATCTTGAGAAGGCTATTCTAAATAATATCGAAGAAGTGTTGATGGAGATGGGAAAGGGCTTTGCTCTCGTTGCGCGTCAGAAACTGATTCGTACTGAAGCTCGTGATTATTACATTGACTTGGTATTTTACAATTTCATCACAAAATGCTTTTTTCTTGTTGACCTAAAAATAGGGAGAGTAACGCATCAAGATGTAGGACAAATGGATATGTATGTTCGCATGTATGACGAGCTTCAGCGACAGCAGGATGATAATCCTACTATCGGCATAGTTTTGTGTGCGGAAACAGATCCTGCGATTGCACGTTATTCCATACTTAAAGGGAATGAACAGATATTTGCAACAAAATACCGTCTGGTATTACCATCACCACAAGAACTACAGGCTGAAATAAATCATCAGACAGAATTAATTCGTCTTCAACTTGAGAAATCAAATTTAAGAAATAAAGCTAACGGAACTTGTTGAGCACATTTACAAGCACAAAGTTGCTTACTATAGAATAGAATTATATTGTCTGTAATGATTATGTGTCTTCATGGACCGGTAATGATGATGACCTCTCCATTATCGCATCGTGCAATGAGCTTGTCAAGATACTCATCTCGTCTGATATAGTTATATATGTTCATATAGTATTCCGAAAATACTGCAAATTTATAGTATTTTCGGAATACATACGTCTGCTAAAGACATAACTATCATTTTGAATTAGCTGGCACTCCATCTTTGGTGCATTTTACTGGCGAAACACTACGGAGATGTAACGGCATCGCGTTTTTTCAGGTAGTGCCGTCAAAAGGTGAGGGGTTCCGTCTTCTTAACGAGCACTCCAATAATTTATCAGGAATTTACCATTGTACTTCTCCTTATCTTGTTTTACTTAATGGCTGAATTTATGGGTTATATGATACTATTTGCGTCCAATCAGGCGTTTATCTCAAATAAAATCAGTAATTTTGTGAATATGAAACGCCCTTTCAATACGCATATCGAAGATATTGACCTTAAATTTTGGCACGACTTGATTGAAAGCCATGGCAAGCTCGTTACGTTGAATGCCGGCGACTATATATGTCATGCCGGTGAACCATCTTCTCTTTGCGGATATGTTAAATCCGGTTATTTATGTCTTGAGTTTATCAAGCATGACGGTGAAACTAAGATTGGAGGTTTTGCATTTAAAGATGCTTTAATTGGAGATTTCCCTTTTTGTCTGAATAATGAGCCTTCCCATTTTGATATTGTGGCACGCCGTAAATCTAAAGTTTGGCTGATGGATGGTCAAATCTTAAAGGGTATATGCGATAATGACCCATACGCCGGCAAACAATGGGAATTGCTGATGGAATCTTCCTATCGATCTCTGTTGAATCGTTTTTGCAATATTTTACTAAAATCACCGGCAGAAAGGTATGCCAACCTCATCTGCGAACATCCTCAAATCGAACAGGACGTTCCACAGAAAGACATTGCCGCTTACCTGCAAATATCTCCGCAATATCTTTGCCGTCTAAGAAAAACACGCATAAAGGGCAATAGCGATAATACAGAAATATGAAACTGGTTTCATATTTCTGTATTATCCTACATTTTATCATAATACTTTGTAAGGCAGTATATTTTTTGTCATTATATTTGTATTGTTAATCGTTTTGTTCTCCCAACAAAAATATAAATCTAACGGAGTAAAGATGGATACTAAATACCTTAATTCATTATTTGGATATCTCACCATTGCTGCCGCGATGACGGCGTGCAGCGATGACAACACTGTTTTCAATGAACCGTCGCAGATCAGGGCATACGAAACGGATGCTCAGATAATGGCTCAGTTCGTGGATCTTGACAATGCCACGGGCAAGTTCGTCATAAATCCTGACAAGAAATTAACGGCATCCGACTATCTGCTAAACCGCAACCGGGAGGAACTTTTGGCTGTCAGCTCTATAAACCGCGACATATTCATTCGCGAAATGGAGAGTGTGAACGAGCTGCTTTCCTCAATCAAGCAAGCCGGAGTCGCCACTGCGATATTGTATTCGACATATTCCTCGGATTATCTCATTAAGATTAATGGAGACAATAAGATTGAGATAAGCAAGGCTTTCACACAATCAAGAAGCGGTGCCAACCTCGTGCAGCAGCTTTTTGACGGCACACAGTTGGAGCCCAGATATTTCTATGCGCCTGAAACAATGACAATGACTGTCTCTGCAAACAGTCTTTCCAAGTTCTATCTATACCAACTTTCATTCGGTATCTCTTCCGAGTCTGATGCCGGCACAATCATCGTGACAGGAGTGCAATCTCCCTGCCGAGCCTCACATTATCGGGTAAATACCGGGGATGGCAATCAGACCATGTCTCTCAAAGGCAAAAATCTTGTCGGCGACGGAACGCTGTCCGTCACAATTTCAGAATGAAGGCGGTAATATTTTCTATTCTTACCATATTGTTTGTGTGCCTTTCGTCATGCGAGGGACGCACAGGCTATCTTAATGAAGGTCAGGAAAACACATTGTCAATGCTGACAGGGAAAGAGTGGGTTGAGGTATATGCTGATTACGGACTGGGCAACGAACAAACCATTGAGGATAAAACGTCCATATATTATTTCGATCTTAAAGGGAAAGGCTGGGTTGCTGTCGGCTCTCTAAAAGATGAAAACGTGAAAGAGGACATAAGATATTTTCAGTGGACTTTCACGACCGAGAATTTCGCGGTCATTCAGACAGCAGGAAATGCAATGGATGGCTATTGGCTTATCAAGAAACTCACACCAACGGAATTGTGGATGCAATGGTCGGCTAAAGACCCGGTACTGATACCCAATCAAACAACTACATTCTATAAATACAAAGCCCGAACGACAAGCAAATGAAAACCAAAATCATCATATAATCACTCGTAGTGTTTTCAATAATACATCAAGTCCCCTCAATATTGTAAAATTATATCAGCAGCATCATAGAGGATATCACTTCATACAAAACAATCATATTTACCGAAGAGGGATTGCTTCGGTCGTCAAGACCGAGACAATCCCTCTCTCTTTCAAGTCAATCCGCTTTGCAGCTATAGTTCTCTAACCAATTCTAATACACTCATCTCATATTATGAAGTCGTATGGTTATTATCATGAAATCGTATGATATTAATGAAGTCAATTAAACTTTGACGCCTCTGATTATCTTGCAAACTACAGAGGACTATTTCTTTGTCCCAAAATTCTGAGTCAGAGTAGGATTATGCCGCGTTGCATTTCCGGGGAATGGCAGGATCCATAGTGGTGAGTCAGGAGATAGGGTATAGGTGCCGTAATCTCCAAGACTGCGGCTTATAGTCTGGCGATACCCTTCCTCCGAGTTCCATCGCTTCATATCAAAGAAATTCTCATAGCCGCCCAGGCACTCTATCCATTTGGCAGGTTGAAGTAATGCCATAGCCCGATGCTCATCTATCGGAAATATATCATACACCTTAACGTAGGATGAGGCATTCTCCACACGATTCTTCCTAACCTTGTCTACAAGCACAAGACCATCCCTGATTCTACCCGTCCGGATAAGACATTCCGCCACATCGTAGTAAAGATGATCCGACGTGATCCCGTATGGATTAGTACACGTGCTCCATCCCATAAACATACGCGAACCCTCTATTCCGGAATACATCTTGCCATAACCGAAGTCCCAACCATTGCTTCCGAGATAGCGTATCGCATAATCATTCTTCTCAAATTTTGCGCACGTTTCCAAAGAGATAACCTCTGTAGTCGGAGAGACACGTATCCCCGCGCCAATCCATACATAATTGTTTGACACGGTACGCGGCAGAATCCATTCTCCCGTCTCCTTTAGTACGGAACGGTCTTCTATACCACCATTCAATTCAAGGGCTTTCTGAAGGTAGGAAAGGGCTTCCGAATATCTCTTCATCTGCATAAGCACCTTACCTCTCACGGCATTGCCGAATGCACGGTCAGGCTGTATGATATCTGTCGTCTCATCCGGAAGCATAGAGATAACCTCATCCGTACAATCCTCAAGGATATTCCTATACGTTTCCGACAACGATAACTTTCTCTTCACTGCCATGTTGTCAATATCCGTGACGTAGGGTATGCCGCCATCCTCCGAAGCAGTAGCCTCATCATACTGACGGGCATAAATATTGACGCATAGCCAATGCAGGTATGACCGCATTACGCGTGACTTCGCCCGCAATTCATTCTTGCGGGCATCACTCCCCTCCACATCCTCAAGCTTAGCAATCACCGTATTCATATAATTGACATACTTGTAGATAGCAGAATAGCGTTCATCACTTTGGCAGAGTGTGACGCGATCCACATCCTCATTATATGTCATATAGGCATAATTAAGCGTGTTGGATGACGACAGCACTTCCGGCACTGACAGCATGCATCCCAATGATTCATTGCATATAAGTCCTAAATCTGAAAACGGAAGGATTCCGAGTGAATACTCCTGATTAAGCAGTAGGGAAATATCCTCAATATTGTCAAGGGTCGATTCCCCTTTCGGCACGAGGTCAAGCCGGCTGTCGCATGACGAGAGCATCACCACGCAGGAGATTAGCGTTATATTAAATATCTGTTTAAGTTTCATAAACGATGTATTAGTAGTTAAAACCGGAAAAATAGACTGAATGTATAGCTGCGCGGCAGTCTGAGCGACCGGATGCCTCCGATTGCATCGTTTGCCTCCGGATCTATACCCTTATCATTGCTTGCCGCCATACAGACATTGTTTATCTGGAAACGGAGACGCAGGTCATCAAGACGCAGTTTCCGACATACCGAAGGCGCGAACTGATAAGAGAGCACTATATTCCGCAGCTTGAAGAAATCTGCGCTGACCACATTGGAGCTCATGTAGGCATGATTGCCCGTTACGTGTGTGCCGCCGGCATAGCCGTTTGCCACATGCTTCGTGGCATCGCCTGTAGTCCAATAATCAAGATAAGATGACGGGACTGCATCTATACCTGACAAACCGTTGTAATAGCCATACATCGAGCCTTCCGACGTCCAATTCTCCGTGTCAGCACGCATGACGTGACCTGTATACCATGCCATCATGGCTGACAACGTGAAACGTTGCCAACTGAACTCCGGGGTGAGGCTTCCCATAACTTTTGGGTCAAGCGAACCACTATAGACTATATCGGCAGGGGTGAACTCATCCGATTCTATGCTGGAGGTGTGGACCACACCCTTATGATCGCGCCATGAAAAATACTGCATATCGCCATCCTTCACCATTCCGGCGAAATCATAGCTGAATAGGGAGTTGACAGGATAACCTTTATGAAGGGTAGAGGTTAACAACGCCTCCGAACCGGTAGCCGGAAGATGATCTACTTTCGTCACCTTATTATGGTTATAGGCGATATTGAAGCCAAGGTCAAAGCCAAACGCTTCCGGAGTCAATGCCTCAAGGATAGTACCGTTCAACTGAAGTTCAACGCCCGTATTCACCATCTTACCGTTATTGATGGTCAACTGGCTCCATCCTGTTGTGGGGTCAAGGTCTGTCACCGTCAGGAGATCCGAACCGCTCTTGCGATAGAAATCAAACGAACCGCCCAACCGGCTTCCCCAGAACGAGAAATCCACGCCCGCATTCCATGAGGCAGTCTTTTCCCAACGCAACTGGTCATTGGGAGGAGTATTGAGTGTGGCATATTTCTGTCCGTAGATATCATTGATATCCACTTTTGCCGTCAGCAGCGAGGAGACATTCTGTGCGATATTTCCCGTCAATCCGTATGACAATCGCAGCTTGAGCGCGGTTATCCACGTAGCCTCACGCATAAACTTCTCATTGTGAAGGTTCCAGCTTCCACCGACACTCCAAAGCGGACGACCACGGAACTTGGGGTCAGCTCCAAACAGATCAGTCTTGTCAAGACGGCAGCTTAAAGAGAGTGCATAACGGTAGTCATACACGTAATTGGCTATTGCATATAATGAATAGAACCTGTGAAGGATATCTCCGGTAAAGAAATTGTCACTCTCAGGCGCGCCATACATCGGATAATCCGGACCAAGCACACCTGCCGACCCCTCCATCTCCTTCAGTAATCCCCAATTCATGAGATAGTTGCTGTTGGTCTGGGTAGCATCATCATATCCCATCATCACATTCCCGTAGGTCTTCTCATGTTGCTCACGAAATTCAAAACCGGCTGTGGCTGTGATCTCATGCTTATCCAGGAAGGTATTGGAATAATCTGTCTGTGCTCGGAAAGTATAAAACGCACCCTCCGAGGTCTTGGTGCCCAACATCCCCCCGTCAGGAATATGATGTAGTATCCGTCCGGTGGATTTATCTTCAGCCGTATAGGTATTATACATCGAACGCATCGTATAGGAATCCGCATTCCTGAGCGCATCACTCTTGTAATATATATCCTCATATTGGAATTGAGCTGTGGCAGTCCATCCGTCAAGAATGTTGACACGGGCATTAATCCAAGGACGAAGATTAGTGCGTCGTATGCGCTGTGTGCTCAAGCCAAGCTCCTCCCGCTGGTTATAACCGGCACTCTTAAATCCGTAGGATTCCTCCTTAAGAATCGGATTATCAAGTTGGAACCCTGCCTGCATAGGGATGGTGACACCCTGCTGATCATACATAGTCATATAGGGGGCGAACGACGTGATTGTTCCCCATTCCGAATCATATAGAGGAGCCTTTGACCGCTCGCTGACAATATTCAGTCCGGCGGACAGATTCAGGAAACTCCCGACCTTGAACTCTCCTCGATAATTAAGCATGAAGGAATCATTCCTACCATTTACAAGTCCGGCATTATCTGTGGCATAATTCACCACAAGGCTGTTCGACATCTGACTTCCGTTGTAGCGTATCGCAAGATTGTATTGCTGCTCTATCTTCTCCCGCTCCACTGCATCTTGCCATTCCCGGCGATAATCATTCCCGGCAAGAGTTCTCAGGCTATTTGCAAGGGAGGCATCGTCCAATTCTCCCAAATCATGACGAAGTAGAAGGAGTGTAGTGGGAGAGATATTATGCGATCGTCCGGTCCTATAATAATTAAGGAGGGAGTTATAGGCGGAACGGTCAGAGATTGAATTCAGATAATTGAAATTATATCTTTCAAGTTCAACCATCTCAGCGGCATTTGCCCATTGCATATAGCCGTAGTCATTCCTCTCGCTGACCGTCACGTCGGCATTAAATTCCACCGTCAGCTTCTCTTCTCGAGCCTTTTTGGTGGTTATTACAATCACTCCGTTAGATGCACGTGCGCCATAGATTGAGGCGGCCGCCGCATCCTTCAATATAGTTATATTATCCACCTCGTAGGGATTGACCGATTCTATACCCCCCTCTATCGGAAGTCCGTCCACCACTACAAGCGGGGATGTATTAGCCTGAAACGAACCGGTGCCACGGATAGTGATACCCTTGCCGTTACCATTATCGTATGATACAAGTCCGGGCACCTGACCCTCAAGATTCGACGTTATGTCGCCGGTATAGCGTTTCGCCATATCCTCCGCGCTAATGGTCTGGAATGATCCCGTGGCACTCTCGCGTTTCATCTGCTGATAGCCGGTCACGACGATCTCCTCCATTATCTGCGACTCATCCTCAAGAGTGACCATCAGAAGATCCTCTCCCGGCTTGACCGGAACATATTTAGTCTTCTTACCGACGTATGAGAAACGCAACTTAGGATTACCCTTCTCAACAATTACGCTGAAATGTCCATCTATATCTGTCGCAGCACCGCTCTTGGTGCCCTCTACAAAAACCGACACCCCGATAAGCGGCTCACCCGAGGTGTCCGTAACCACGCCGGAGACAGAATGCTTGAAGTATGGTGCCGACTCAGGAGATTCCGACAACAATATATTTTTGTCCACAATCTCATATTGCAAACCGTTATCTTCATTAAATATTCGGTTGAGAGCCTGTGCGAGCGGCACATCAGTAAGATTGAGCGTGACCTTATCGCCGGAATCAATCAACCCTTTCTTATATACGAATTCATAGCCGGTCTGCTTCTTTATCTCCTTCATGACCGTCTCTATGGGTACATCTCGAAAATGAAGTGTGAGATTTTTCGCATACGCACTCACCGACAGTCCTGTGCCAATCAATACTATTGCTGATATTCTACTAATTTGCTTCATAAATGTATAGGGATAGTTCCGGGTGCTGACCTAATATCAGGTCATTCCTCCGTCTTTGTTAAAATCAGGAATCTATTTTCGTTTAACCAGTATCTTGCCGTCGTTGACTGTGAAAGAGATCCCTCCTATTTTCTCAAGTATCATCATAGCCGTGGAGAAATCGCTATAGCGGGGTATACTGCCCATGAAAACCATCTCCTCCAATTCCGGTTCGGCAAATTCAAAATCAAAATCATACCATCTTCCGAGGTCATACATGATCTGACGGAGCGTCTGCTCGTGGAATACGAAACGACCGTTTCGCCAACCGGTCACTATCTCTATATCCACATTTCTGACCTCAGCCCTCATCGACTCCTTATCGAACACAGCCTGATTCCCGGGTGAAAGTTTCAATTCTCCACCTGCTCCATCAAGCCTGCGAAGACCTACTGCACCACTGCACAATGAAGTGAACACCGATTTCTCCTCCGGATATGACCGTATATTAAACTCCGTGCCATAGACACACACTTCCTGTCCGGCGGTAGTGACATAGAAGGGTGAGCCGTCAGGCTGTTTGGTAACTGAGAAGTATGCCTCACCCGACACCTCTACACGACGTGCGCCGGATGAGAAATTCTCGGGATATGTAAGGGTACTGGCAGAATTGAGCCATACTTTGGTGCTGTCTTCAAGAACTACGATAAACTCTCCTCCTCGCGGCACTTCCAAGACTATCGGACCATTCTTTATATTACCCTGTTTCTTTAAGGCAGCGACGGGAAGCCCGCGTGATGATGACTCGACAGGAATCTTATCCTCGCCGTTGTCAAGATACGCAAGCGTCTCTCCCGGACGTATGCTGTCGAGCGATATTACCGACAGACTTTGTTGCTTGACAACGGAAACTGGCACCATATCCTTATCACGCGATAATGGCAACCAAATCAGGGCAATGATAGCCGCTGCCGACACAGTCGCACCAAGGACAGCATATCCGAAACGACGATTGCGCGATGAGAGCCCGAGTCTTTCCTGCATATCTGCCAGCGGACGACCGGTATCGACAAGCGACCGCTTACGCCAGTATTCCCCGAGAAGCGACGGATCAGAGAGACGTTGTGACAACGCCTCCCTGACCTCCGGATTCTCCGACATCCATGCCTCCAACTCTTTTATCTCATCTTCCGTGAGAGGCGACGACAGGCGCCGGGTTAAAAGATCTATGATTCTTTCCGTCTGATCCATAAATATTATAAAATCAATGTATGCAACCCAGAATCTGAGCCTCTACCCCCTCATCTGACGGGCGCAACGCATCTGCAACGGCTATTGTGCCGTCGGCATTGAGTATCAAGAACCGCGGTATTCCGTTTATTCCCATCTGTGTGAAGAATGTGTCGCCATCTGCTCCATCGAATATATATTGTGCCCATTCCGGATTATCCTTAGCAAGTTTCTTCTTCCATGCAGCCTCATCCGTATCAGAGGAGATACTGACAAAGGCCACATCCTTATTCCCCTTCATCTTCTCAACCAACTTCTCCATAAACGGAATCTGCTTGCAGCATGGACCGCACCACGTAGCCCAGAAATCGATATAAGTAACCTTACCCTTTAGGTCGGAAAGACGGAGAGTCTTGCCATCGGGAGTCTTCAGCATCGGGTCGGAAGGTAAGGCATCCCCCGCCTTTATCTCCTTTATGCTTGACTGGCGCAACTTATAACGCTCCACGAGATCGGGATAAGCGGATGCAATCTTCTCATATTCCTTCATATACGTCTCTGCCTGCTCCTGCGTAGGCTGTCCGTATGAGAAATAATTAAATGCAAGCTGGTTCATCATCACCTTGCGCGTGTTGGCATTGGTGATCTGCTTATCAACGATGTGAAGCTGCTCTATATTGTTGGCAAGCTGATCGTTCTGATCGCTTTTTGACTGCATGGTAAGCCATGGGAAGATGAGTGTGCATTCAAGACTCAGGTCATCATTGGGATCAATAGTCTCCACGAGCGACACAAATTCAGGATCCTCCCTCACGTCGGTGTTACTCTCATAATCACGATCCATGATAAGGCGAATCTTTGTCCAAGTATACATCCTGTCGGTCATCTTCTCATAAAACTTACGAGTCTCCTCATCCTTGATGGTAGGAAGGAGCGACACAACATTATCATGCTCTTTCTCAAGAAGAGCGAAATATTCATCAAGTGATGGACCCTCCCCCGGATCTGGTGAGAAATATTTCATCGTATCAAATGCCTGGCAAAGTGCATTGTAATATGTGTTGATATCGGCATTATCCCCTTCAAAAGTCATGATAAGTTTTCCGTTGGCATCCTGAGTGATGGTGCCCTCCACGCTTTTCCCCTTTTCAAGATAAATGCCGAAATAATCATTATCCGCAAGAAGCTGAATGCGTATTCCGTCATCAAGCACTAATGAATCCGGGAAAGTGAAATGACCTGTGGAATCCGGCACTACCGGTATGGTCGTCATATTCATAAAATCATGATCCGGTGCATAATTATACATCATGTCGTTTACCGCATCCGTTTTCAGTATGCCGGTGAACGGATCCTTTGTTTCGGTCGACGAGCATGCCGTCATAAGCAATGAAGCCACTACACTGAGTCCGACAGTCTTACCAATCGCACTGCCAATCGTGCTGAAAGTTGTAAAGTTCATATAGAATTTCGTTTAATAATGTTTTTATAAAGATACGCAACCACCTATATTTGGTATACCATGACTACGACAAATTTTTATTTTTCATTTTTCTTTATTTTCCCGTATACCGTTTCACTTGGTTTGCGTATATATTAAAACCGAATCATACTGACAGGTTTTTAACAAGAATATTTTTAAGTCTAACTAAATATTTTATGAAAAAATTTCTACTTTCCACACTCATTATGAGTGCAGCCGTTTCAATGGCGACACCACCACAGACAGGTTTCTATCTCTACGGCTTCAACGGAGAAAGCGAGGCTACCGAATCCAACCGTCTGACATACGTCCCCGGCAATGAAGAGGATGAAGATGAGGGTATCTACCGTTTCATCAATGATAATTTCGTAATCTCGGAATGTCAGAATGGATTTTTCGCAATCGGTGAGGAAGGGCTGAAACTTGGATTCAATGTTGACAATGATTTCGGATTCAGCAATATGGTAAACCAGTATGCCACTATGACCTCTCTTGCCGAAAACGGACCTGCCATCAACTGCGAACTTCCTGCCGGCACGTATAAGGTGATTCTCGCAAGTATGCAGGAAGAGGGTGATCCTATGTCTTGGACAATGATGTTCCAGTCTCTTAATAACGATGATGAAGCAATCAGCTATTATCTCATAGGCTTTAACGGAAATGATGAATTATCGCAGGATAATATGTTTGTGGCAGAGGAGTCGGAAGATGGTGTAATCTACACATATCCAAAGTTTCTTGTGGAAGATTGTGCCGATGGCTTCTTTGTTGCGAACTCAAAGGACGACACCCTTTTAGGTGCTGCTGCCCGGTCTGATAAAGTGACTGATGAAAATCCGTTCGCGTCGCTTGAAAATTCAGGGGATGCAGTGCAATCCTCTCTTACCCCCGGTTATTACACCGTCAACTTCATCTCCATGAACGGTCTGAATATGATTTCATTTCTTCGTTGTGAGGATCAGACCCCGGCAGATGAGAGTGTCTACTATCTGCTTGGGTTCAACGGAATCGAGAATCCTACGGATGGAGTGAAATTCGTCCGCTCTGTAGAGGAGTCATCATACGAGGATGAGGAGACAGGCGAAATGATCTCAGAAACAGTCATCACCTACACACTGAAGAATTTTGATATAAAATCCTGCTCCGAAGACGGGTTCATCGTGACAACCGAAGATGGTGGTTTCTCCTACGGTCTCAGCACAATGTTCGTGCCAATGCTCGGCAACACAATATCATTAGATTCTCCATTCGGAATGATGGGAATATATGGCAAGCCTTACAAGAGTGCATTGCCGGAAGGTAAATACGACATTAACTTCTCCACATCCGACACCTCTGCATCAATATCTTTCCTCCCGTCAGAAGACTCCGGAGTAGAGAGTATCATGACCGGAGATAATTCCGAGGCTGTATATTATGACCTTCAGGGACGCAGAATGATCAATCCCGATAAAGGTATATATATCCTTGTCAAGAATGGTGAGGTTTCAAAAATCGTGAAATGACACCTTATCTCACCCATGTAATGGACTTTCATATATCCGGCTTAGGATAAGACAACAAGAGCACGACCATTCATCAACCCATGGTCGTGCTCTTTTCATTCTCCCGAATACAATAATGTTGCCCTCTCTTTTTTCATTTTAACTCTATTTGCTTGCTTATGAATATGAAATGTTGTATCTTCGCAAAGTCAACAAACCATTGCAAGGATTCCGGCACAATGCAAAATGAACTGGACTGATGAGATATTTCTGAATTTCTGTAGAGGAAAGATAGATGATTTCTATTCTTATCTCTACCCTGACTTGCTCATATACGCATAATCTCGACTGTCAGGTAATGATGTCACAACAGCGGAAGATCTTGTGCAGGATGCTGTGGAAAAGGCATATCTCAATGCGGAATCATTTTCATCTGCCGCCCAATGGAAAGCCTTCATCATAACCTGTATACGCAACCGTGCGATTTCTCTCATCCGAAAGGAGAATGCGAAAGGGAATTATCTTAATGAGACGTTCAACCCATCAATGCTCACAAGGGATGTGATGACCGACTATATCGAGGTGGAGACACGCACCCGCCTATTCAACGCAATAGCCACATTGCCGCCGGAACTGCGTCAGATCTTCAACCTAAGTTTTGAGGAGGGGCTACGCAATCCGGAAATAGCCGCACGTCTCGGTGTGGCAGAAATCACCATAAAGAAACGTAAGGCAAGGCTCATCACCCGGCTACGTGATATCTTCGGCATAAGCCCTGAACTCATCCTTGCCATAAAGATACTCAGCTGAAATCATCCGAAATCGGCATGAAACGGTCGTCTGGTCAATCCATCCGGTTTTTTTTGTGATAGACAGCGATATAAATAAGCAAACCAATCCAGCCCATTATGAAACTGAGAATCACCCACAGCCAACGCTGCATATAGTCAAGTCCATCATTCCTATTTACCAAACGCAGACAGATAAAGGGTGGAAGAATGAACCATGCTATCGCAAGTAATCCAAATAATAGTGTAAAAGAAACTCCAAATTCCATAGCACTTTATTATTTAATTAAAATCTTTTTTCAATCACTCTTACCGCAACTCTATCCGTATCAATAATATAACATTCATAACCCATGATAAATGAATATCCAACAAGCTTATTACCTCCAACATTTAATCCAAATTCAAAGTTTGCATGGATTATTATGCAATTATAACCATTCCGGTATTCATAACTTACAGAATAATCTCTACCTGTAAGACCTGGAGGAGTTATCCCATATCCATTTACTTCTATATATTCCGGATTAATTCTTCCTGAAAGAAACTCACCCCCCCTGAATGTAACATCCATCTTATAGCATTGAAAAGCATATTGATATTCTCCTCCCTTAAGTCTTGTCTTAGTCATATTAACTGTCGTATAACCTGCGCGAGTAGATAAATATCCATACAGATTCATAGCATCGTCTAATTGTTGCAACACTGCATAAGCCTGCTTTTCAGAGGTTATTTCCAAATATGTCTGACCAATAGAGTCTTTATTTACATTGACAGGAACAAAACCGGCTTCCAAAAACATAGCCTCAATTTTTTCTGAAGGAATTGGTGCAAACTTCTCAACAGAGTCTGAGTCAGCGCAAGCACACAACAGTGATGCAATTAAGGGAATACAGACAGCAATAAGCAAATAATTTTTTTTCATGACAATTTATGATATAAAGTTAATAATATTATTATAACGTATTTTTTCATTATATATTGTAAAAATAAAACCTTTTTAGCATTTAATCATTTATGCTGATTTTTCTGCCGACCTTCCATAAAGATGCTTACTATAGAATAATACTGTCTGCAATGATTATGTGTCTTCGTGAACCGGGAGGCGGGATGAGGCGTTATCTTTTAAAACGCCCGCCGGATTAAGGGTGGCATTTGTCACCTCTTTTTCATCTGAAGTCTGTATGACTTCTCTTAATCAGACATTTATTATGAAAGCATTTATCATCAGTTTTGGAGACTCCGACAAATATTCCGTCCATTTTGACGGAAGCCTTGAGGAGTTTGAAAAATCTTCCGAGTTCAAAAGAATCAAAGATGCAGTCTATGACTACGTGAAGGAGAAATTACCCGCAGCTAAATGCGAGGCAGTACTCACCCCTCACGTTGAGGAGCCGGAAGGAAGCGAATGGGGTTATCCAGGTCTTGACACCATAAACTTGGAGAAACTAAAGAAAGACGCCCTACGCCAGATCCAGGTGAAGATGTCGAGTACAAAGCTCGACTCAAACGCCGCATTCTCCGCCTGACGTTCAACAACGTCTGACATTTCGTAGTATTTCAAAAACATGGCGGAAATTCCATCACAACATATTGGAATTTCCGTCATTTTTATATACATCGGCTACTCGTAATCGGAATGTATCTTTGTGGGTTTAAAGATTTTTATTAATTTTGCTGCATAATAATGCAAACGATAAGCAAACGCCGGAATCTTTTGGTTGCGACGCTCGCCTCTAACTTGCCCGCATATCGGGCTAACGACGTAATTATCTGACTATGGTATACAGATATGATTTTCTTGTGATCGGCTCCGGCATCGCCGGAATGAGCTTCGCTCTAAAAGCCGCCAAAAAAGGACGCGTGGCTATAATCTGCAAAACCACCCTCGATGAGGCAAACACCTATTTCGCTCAGGGTGGTATCGCAAGCGTCACTAACCTTGAGGTTGACGATTTCGACAAACACATCAACGACACAATGATAGCCGGTGACTGGCTATCCGACCGCAATGCGGTGGAACAGGTGGTGAAAAAAGCTCCCGAACAGATCAAAGAGCTGATCGGATGGGGAGTGGACTTCGACAAGAAGGAGGATGGATCCTTCGACCTGCATCGTGAGGGGGGACACTGTGAATTCCGGATTCTTCACCATGCCGACAACACCGGCGCGGAGATTCAGCTTAGTCTCGTTGACCGGGTGAGAAACCATCCGAACATCGACATCTTCGAGCATCATTTCGCCCTCGAGATCATCACACAGCATCATCTGGGGAAGATCGTCACACGACGCACCCCCGACATAACATGCTACGGCGCATATATCCTAAATGAGGAAACAGGAAAGACCGACACATTTCTTGCAAAAGCCACTGTAATGGCAACCGGAGGAACCGGTGCAGTCTACACCACCACCACCAATCCCCTGATCGCCACCGGCGACGGCATCGCAATGGTCTATCGAGCCAAGGGCACCGTAAAAGATATGGAGTTCATCCAATTCCACCCGACAGCCCTGTATCATCCCGGCGACCGCCCCTCTTTCCTTATCACAGAGGCGATGCGCGGATATGGCGCAGTCCTGAAGAATCTCGATGGAGAGGAGTTCATGCAGAAATATGACCCGCGCCTCTCGCTTGCGCCACGCGACATCGTGGCTCGTGCTATCGACTCAGAGATGAAGCAGAACGGTTCGGACCACGTATTCCTCGACGTCACCCACAAAGACCCAGAGGAGACAAAACGCCATTTCCCCAACATCTATGAGAAATGCCTATCCCTCGGAATCGACATCACGAAAGATATGATACCCGTTGCCCCCGCTGCACACTATCTCTGCGGCGGCATAAAGGTGGATCTCAACGGCGAATCCTCAATCAAGCGTCTCTACGCCCTCGGTGAGTGCAGCTGCACGGGTCTGCACGGCGGAAACCGTCTTGCCAGCAACTCCCTTATCGAGGCGGTGGTCTACGCCGATGCCGCCGCACGCCACGCCACAGAGGCTATCGACGGTTATGACTTCCGCAACGACGTGCCGGAATGGAACGACGAGGGCACAGCTCACCCGGAAGAGATGGTGCTTATCACCCAAAGTGCTAAGGAGGTGAACCAAATCATGGGATATTACGTTGGAATCGTACGTAGTGACCTACGCCTTGACCGTGCGTGGAATCGTCTCGACATTCTCTATGAAGAGACCGAGAAGCTGTTCAAGGTAAGCAAACCGAGCCGCGAACTGTGCGAACTGCGCAACATGATCAACGTGGCATACCTGATCATGCGCCAGGCAAGAGAACGGAAAGAGAGCCGTGGTCTGCATTTCACTGTCGATTATCCACCCACGCCACACAATCCGTCGAACTAAGAAATTCTCAATATATGACCCTATCTACCCGTTTATTACCTCTCGCAACGGTTGCCGTTGCCGCCTCGCAGCTCTTCGCTTCCCCCGACCTGCCGCAGCAAAGCCATGATGCGGCTGTCAACAGGAATCTGAACACGTTCAATTCAATCGTCAAGGCTGTCGAGATGAATTATGTCGACACGATACGCCCCAAGGAGGCATTCAATTCTGCCATACAGGCGTTTCTATCCACTGTTGACCCATACACGGAATACTACGACTCCGATTCGCGTGCAGAGCTGACGAAGATGACCACCGGCGAATATGATTATGCAGGTATCGGTAGCTTCATAATGCAGCGCGACAGCATGTCGTATATATCCGCTCCTATCGAGGGGACTCCCTCCGCAAAGGCGGGACTGAGGAGCGGCGACCATATAATACGGGTAGACTCCACCGACACCTATCGTATGACCTCGGATGCCATAACAAAACTGCTGCGTGGCGAAGCCGGGTCATCGGTCAACGTCACCGTGTGCCGTCCATACGTCACTGACTCCATACTCACGTTCAACATCGTCAGAAGCAAATTCTCCGAACCGTCGGTGCCTTACTGGGACGTGGTGAACGGCAACACCGGCTACATTCGTCTTACGCAGTTCATTGCCAACAGCGGAAAGGACGTGAGAGAGGCGCTGGAGGCTTTCAAGAAGAATCCAAAGGTAGATAAGATTGTGCTTGACCTTCGTGGCAACGGCGGCGGTCTGCTGGAAGCGGCTGTCGATATTCTCGGCAACTTCGTCCCGAAAGGCACCGAAGTGCTCCGCACCCGTGGAAAGGACGCCGCTTCCGAAAAGATCTACAAGACCACGCGCACTCCACTCTTCCCCGACATACCGCTTGCTGTGCTCATTGATGGAGGTTCCGCCTCGGCAGCTGAAATCACTGCCGGCGCATTGCAGGATCTTGACCGAGCTGTGCTCATCGGCACACGAAGTTTCGGTAAGGGATTGGTGCAGAGCACCCTTCCTCTCCCTTACGACGGGTTGCTAAAAGTGACAATCGCGAAATACTATATACCTTCCGGGCGTCTTATACAGGCTCTCGATTACTCCCACCGCAATCCCGACGGATCAGTGGCACGCACGCCCGACTCCCTCACCAACGTCTATAAGACACTCCACGGCAGGGAGGTGCGCGACGGCGGCGGTCTGACTCCCGACGTGGAGGTGAAATGGAGTGACTTCAGCCGACTCACCTACAACCTGATGCGCGACTTCTGGATATTTGATTATGCCAACAAATATGCCAACACACATCCCACCATTCCGCCCGCCTGGGAATTTGAGGTGACGGATGAGATATATGAGGATTTCAAGAAGAGCATCAATCCGGAGAAGTTCAAATACGACAAGATCTGCGAGGAGCTTGTGAAGAAACTGCGTGAGACTGCCGAAGAGGAGGGGTATCTCAACGAGGAGACCACTGCTGCCATAGATGCCCTCGCGCCGCTGATGACGCATAATCTCTACAAGGATCTCGACAACAAGAGAAAGGAGATTTCCGAATATCTCGGTGCAGAGATTGCCAGCAGATATTATTTCGACAATGGTAAGCTGATACAGGATCTAAAGACCGACCCCGCTCTTGAAAAGGCGGAGGAGATTCTTTCCGATAAGGCGAAACTCGCTGAAATCCTTACCCCAAAACAGAAAACCGACACAAAAAAGTGAAACTTAAGGAAGCCGACAATCTTTTTGTCACCAAATCCAGAGGCGACGCGCTTGAAGCTCTTATTGATGATAAGAAAGTCAGGCGTATCGCGCTCAAAGGATTGAAGGGGAGCGCACCGGCAATGCTTTTTGCCGGACTGAAAGCAAGAAAACAACCATTCCTCATAGTAGCCGACGACATTGATGCCGCCGGCTACATCTATCATGACCTGTGCCAGATTGCCGGGGAGCAGAGCGTGGCAATATTCCCAAGCGGATACCGGCGCGACATAAAATACGGACAGCCTGACCAGCCTTCGAGGATTCTCCGCACGGAGACCCTCGACGCTTGGCACAGGAAGAACCATCCAACATGGGTGGTGACCTGTCCGGAGGCTCTTGCCGAACGAGTACCCAAGGCAGAGACCCTGTCCGACAGGACTATCGAACTAAAGGCAGGAAAAACAGCCGACATGAACGCCATCTGCATGCGTCTGCGTAAACTGGGGTTCAAGGAGGTGGACTACGTATATGAGCCGGGGCAGTTTGCCGTGCGAGGATCTATTCTTGACGTATATTCATTCTCCGGTGAACTCCCATATCGCGTGGATTTCTTCGATGATGAGATCGACTCAATACGTGCGTTCAACGTGGAGACACAGCTTTCTGAAAGCAAACAGGAAAGCATCTCCATCATACCTGCCGGAATGGCTGATAATGACACTGCAGGCGTCTCATTGCTCCATTTTGCCGACGCTGCGACTATCGTGATATGCCAGTCGGTCAACTGGCTGGAGACCCGTATAAAGGCAATCTCCTCCGAGACTTTATCGGAAGCGGTGTGCGTCACCGGTGAGGGGGAGACGGATGCGATGAAGAACGTCGTGGATTATGATGATTTCGTCAGTCGGATGAAGAGCATGAAAATTGTGGAATTTGGCGGTGATGCCGATGCCGCATCATCATTCTCCCCAGATGCAACAATGACGTTTGATTGCTCGCTACAGACAATATATCATAAGAATTTCAACCTTATAGCCGACTCTTTCACAAAATTCCTCAACGACGGCTATAAGATTCTTATCCTGAGCGACACCCCTTTCCAGAACGAGCGTCTGAAGGCTATATTCGAGGATCGCGGCGACAAGATCTCATTTACCCCTGTCGACCATACCATCCACGAGGGGTTTGTCGACCATGAATCGAAGATATGTTTCTTCACCGACCATCAGATCTTCGACCGTTTCCATAAATATAATCTTAAGAGCGACCGCGCACGCGGCGGAAAACTTGCCCTCTCGCTAAAGGAACTACAGCAGATTGAGACAGGCGACTTCATCGTGCATATCGACCACGGCATCGCGAAATTCGGCGGTCTCGTGAAGACCGACGTCAACGGACGTCCGCAGGAGATGATAAAGCTCCTATTCCAGAACGACGACATGGTGCTCGTGTCAATCCACGCGCTCCATAAGCTCTCGAAATATCGCGGCAAGGAGGGGGTACCCCCGAAGATCAGCAAATTGGGATCCGGGGCATGGCAACGCCTGAAGGAGAAGACCAAGAGCAAGATGAAGGATATCGCCCGCGACCTCATCAAGCTATACGCTGCTCGCCGTCAGGAGAAGGGGTTTGCTTTCGCTCCCGATTCTTATCTGCAACACGAACTGGAGGCAAGTTTCATCTATGAGGACACCCCCGACCAGCTGAAGGCGACGCAAGACGTGAAGGTCGACATGGAGTCGGCAAGACCGATGGACCGCCTGATATGCGGCGACGTGGGTTTCGGAAAGACGGAGATAGCCATACGCGCCGCCTTCAAGGCTGCCGCAGACAGCAAGCAGACTGCCGTGCTCGTGCCGACCACGGTGCTTGCCATGCAGCATTTCCACACCTTCTCCGAGCGTCTGAAGGATCTCCCCGTAAGGGTTGAGTTTATCTCAAGGGCTAAGAAACCTAAGGAGGTGAAGCAGATTCTCGCCGATCTGGAGACTGGGAAGGTAGACATCATCATCGGCACCCATAAGCTCATCGGGAAGAATGTGAAATTCAAGGATCTCGGCCTCCTGATCGTGGATGAGGAGCAGAAATTCGGTGTGGCGGTCAAGGAGAAGCTTAAACAACTGAAAGTGAACGTTGACACGCTCACCATGAGCGCGACCCCCATACCCCGCACCCTGCAATTCTCTCTGATGGGTGCGCGCGACCTCTCATCGCTCAACACTCCACCCGCCAATCGCCAGCCCATCGTCACAAATGTCTCCACGTTTGACGACGACGTTATAAAGGAGGCGGTCTCTTTCGAGTTGAGCCGCAACGGTCAGATATTCTTCATCTCAAACCGCATAGAGAATCTATCCACAATCGAGAACACGCTTCTACGGCTCGTGCCGGGGATACGTATCGTGACCGCCCACGGGCAGATGCCCCCGGAGAAACTTGAACAGGCGATTATCGACTTCGCAGCCCATGATTACGACGTGCTTCTCTCCACCACCATAGTGGAGAACGGCATAGACATGCCCAACGTCAACACAATCCTCATCAACAACGCGCAGAACTTCGGTCTCAGCGAGTTGCACCAGTTGCGCGGACGCGTGGGACGCAACAACAAGAAGGCATTCTGTTATCTCCTCGTGCCCCCCGGCAATCCTCTCACTCCCGTGGCACGCCGACGACTTCAGGCGATAGAGAATTTCAGCGACCTCGGCAGCGGCATCCACATCGCCATGCAGGATCTCGACATACGCGGAGCCGGCAACCTCCTCGGTGCAGAGCAGAGCGGATTCATCGCCGACCTCGGTTATGAGGCATATCAGAAGATTCTGAAGGAATCGGTGCTCGAACTGAAGACGGAGGAGTTTGCTGAGGAATTTGACGAGCTGACTGCCGGAAAGACAGAGGAATTTGTGGCTGACTGCACGATTGAGAGTGATCTTGAACTAAGACTGCCAGCCGACTATGTGCCCCAAGAGAGCGAGAGAATAAGCCTGTATCAGCAGCTCGACAATATTGAGACTCCCGAACAGATCGAACTCTTCCGCACCAACCTGCGCGACCGTTTCGGCACGATACCCCTCATTTCGGAGGAGCTGATAAAGGTGGTACCACTGAGAATGGCGGCACGCCGGCTCGGCGTGGAGCGTCTGGCTCTGAAAGGGGGGAAGATGAGGATGTATTTCGTAGGCGACGACAACAAGGCTTACTATCAGAGTCCGGCGTTCGGTAAGGTGCTTGCATATCTACGTACAAATCCTCTGCGGTGTGAGCTGCGCGACGTCAACGGGAAGCGTTCGATACTTATAGATAAGATCTCCACCGTCAGCGAAGCACTCGACATTCTCTCCTTCATGGAGCAGTCGAAGCCGGCTTGAAGCGAAACATTTGATTGATATAATTGTTTAGGTTTTATAGTTGATAGTTGATAGTTGATAGTTTAGGGTTTATAGTTTAGGGCTGATGGTCTTAAAATTTTAAAAATGACAAGATTCGGATATCTCCGTGAATCTTAAACCATAAACTATAAACTATAAACTATAAACTATAAACTATAAACCTTAAACCTTAAACGTAATAATATGAACGCCACCTTCCGACGCGTGTTGTCGCTATGTATCGCCGCATTATCCCTGCTCCCGATCTGTGCACAGGGATTCCCCCCACAACTGAACGGCACGATGATGCCATATAACTTCTCCTCTACCGACAGCATAGTGCCGTGGAGTGATGATATGAAACCCGTATTCATAAATTACGTCGCACGTCATGGTGCCCGCTATCTCTCTTCCGAAAAGAAGGTGGAGAGTCTGCGCCACACTCTTCATGACGCTGACTCAACCGGCACTCTTTCCGATAAGGGTAGGCTCTTCATGCGTCTGCTGCAAAGCGTTGACTCTGTGACCGATGGCAACTGGGGCGCACTGAACGCCACCGGCATATATGAGGAGCAACGACTGGGGGAGGAGATGACGCGGATAGCACCCGACCTGTTGGCGAAGGGGGAAGCGACGGCTGTATCATCCTACGTGCCGAGGGTAGTGATGACGATGTATGAGCTGTGTCATCAGCTTGCGCGCCACTCTACCCATATATCCGTCAGTACTTCCGAGGGAAGGCAGTTCGACTCATTACTACGCTATTTCACCACTGACTCCGCCTACGTGGACTATCTTGAAAACGGTGATTGGAAAGCGGGATATGACCGGTTTGTAGATACCAATATATCCGCATCCCCGGCACGCTCCCTGTTTACCACGGATATACCGCAGGGGAAGTTGCGCAAGTTGACGCTCGACATGTATGGCGTTCTGCAGTCGCTACCTGCTGCGCGTCTTGAATGGCAACCGGAGATATGGTTCTCATTGCCGGAATACCGTGCGTGCTGGGAGGCTGCAAATCTGAAGCACTATTACCAGCGTTCGGTGTCGGAATATTCATCTGTGGCTGCTGCCGCCTCCTCTGCGCTTCTCGATGATATAATACGCACCAACGATGCGGCTGCTGCGGGGAAAACAGACGGAAAGGTGGCGGCTCTACGCTTCGGACATGCCGAGACCGTAATACCCCTCTTCGCGCTCATGCGTCTGCCTGGATGCTACTATCCGGAGGGTTCGGCTGAATCCGTGGCATCGGAATGGAAAGATTGGGAAGTGTCGCCATTGGGGGCAAACCTCATGATAGTGATGCTGAAAGACAGGGTAGGGGATACCTTCGTGTCGCTCCGTCTTAACGGCAGATGGCTTACCATAACCTCTCCCGACGACAACTCCAACGGCAAGATAATACCATGGTCCGCACTCCGCAAACAATGGCTCCAATACATCCCTACCTCGCACTAACCTCCATGCCTTTGGTCATACCACCGCAGAGCACACGGAGATCGCAAAGATTTTTTAATTTCTTTTCGCGTTCTTCGTGGTGTAATAACCGCAAAGAACACAAAGGACACGGAGATTGTTCTGTGAAGCTATTACCAAAGAGTCACCTCGCCGCCTGTCGCGCCTAATTGGAGTGTGCCGGATTCTATGCCTAATGCACGGAATACACGGCGCATAGTGGGGAGTGTTATGACACTCTTACCTTTTTCAAGTCTTGATATTTGTGCACGTTGCACACCTACACGCTCACCCAATTGTTCTTGTGTAAGGTGCTGCGCTAAACGAGCCTTTCTTATGGCCTCCCCTACGAAATAATCGTGCAAATCCTCTTTAAGTTGAGCCTCCATTTCGTCACGCTCCGGTGTTCCAATTTTTCCCCAAACTTCGTCAACCAACACACTTGCAGGGGTTAAATTCATTCTTGCCATAACTTTCTTATTATTTATTATTAAAATATTCTTTCATAATCGTCTCCGCTCTTGCTATTTCCTTTTGAGGTATTTTCCAAGTTTTTTTAACAAAACCATGGGTTGCAATAATAAGTGAATTTTGGTCTTTATCCCAAAAAGCCAACAAGCGGTAACACATGCCATTGAACGATGAACGAAGTTCCCAAATATCATCATTGAGCTTTTTAAACAGGTCTTTGTCAACCTCTCCACTCTCTATCCTACGGATGTTGTAGGTGATTTTCTTCTGTACCTTTTCTGGTTGTGAGCGGACAAAGGCAGTCGCCTCGTCAGTCAACAAGATGTTTACTTTATTTTCTTCCATTGTTCTATCATTATAACAATGCAAAGGTAATGAATTGTTTCCATACAAAGAAACAGGTTGATAATTATTTTTAATTCATTCCTCTTTTTTTGCCGTTATTCGAGTGATGTATCGGGTATAATAATCTCTTCGCGTTCCAATGGTTAAACCACCACAAAGAACGCAGAGAACTCGGAGATTTTTTAATTTCTTTTATTTCATTTATTTCTTCGTGAACTTATTACACTGATTCTTAGGCTTTTATTTTAGATATACGGTATAATCCGACTGATGCGAAGAACACTAATCCAATAATAAGATACAGTGATGCCCAACGAGATTATTACAAAAAAATCCGCATCCTTTATGTTCTTCGTGGTTAAACCACCACCAAGAACGCAAAGGACGCGGAGATTTTTCTTTCTTTTTTACCATTATAGGCTGCAGCTCAGTGTCAGTATTCACGAAATGCTTAACATGGAAAGTTTCGCTAAGATATGTGTTACAAATGTATTGCATTATTTGCTAATGTTAGTAGTTGCAATGTCAAAAATATAACTTCCGACAATGCCTGCCCCACCTGCAACATTAGTATATATCCTTCCCGGTTCGACCATTCCTAATCCAAGAAGACTACCATGTATGCTGTCATCTTCCGGATCAGTGGCGATAAGACTTATCATGAAACGGTAATAGTCCTTAGATATTGAATAAAGTTTGGCCTCCCTTGGAAGACCAATATACTTTTCATAATCTTTTCCTGCCTGCTGTATGATTTCGCTAAGATGTAATGTATAGTTCTTGCCATTTATTCCATTATCAGAGAATGGCAATCCTTTGACAGAGTACGGTTCCCAACCTGGAATAGATTCATCGATCTGAGATGCCAGAATTTGGAATACAAATTCCTTATCATACACTTTTTCACCTTCATGCAAATATCCTCCTAACCCGTAAGGTTCTCCGAACTCAAGGAAATAATAATTATCCTCATCTGCCGGATCTGTAAAATTTATCTCATAATCTATAATATAATCATCCTGCCAATATATCGGATATGGTCCGCTAATCCTTGCGGTGAATGATTCAATTGTTACCCGTTTCGGAATCTCGTCTTTAGCAGAAATTCTTATTCCATTGAACTCTGTCATAATATTTATGGAATCACCCGGTTGGGGAAAGATATCTGAATAATAAAAATTGTTCAGAGAATCGAATTTTAGAGATTGTTCATATCGACCGTTAATATAAAGCTCTATATCAAGATTACTTTCAAAAGATGGTTTAGGATGAGGATCGGAGAAGAAATAAGGATGAGTGGCAATTACTGTTATCATTGAGTCTGGATTCATAAGGGAATTTAATACAACCATATTTTCAATCTTATCATTCTTGTAATGGTCAAGATCAATGTTGGAATAACAACCGGAAAACATTAATGGAATGGAAAGAATTATTAAATTTTTCATTATTAAAAATTTAGAGTGTATGAAATATTAGGTATAACAGGAATCAATGAAAATACCTGAAAATTGCGGTGCCATCCGGGATCATCTAAAGGACGTTTGGGTACATAATCTTTAGTGAGAGTAAATGCATTCATGTGGCAATATGCATTATATAGACCGAAATTCCAACTATATCTCATTCCATTATGCAATTTTCCGGTGAGGGTCACCCCGATATTCAGTCTATGAAATGCCGGCAATCTGACATTATTTCTACTTGTCAGCAGGTCAGCCCCGGTATAATCACCTTGTAAAGAATCACTGGGACGTTCAAAAGGAGCAGTTGGGAAGAAATGGTTGGGTAGGTCAATATTATATAATGCCACTGTTGTCCTATTACCTGACATGAATTGCCATTGTGTGTTCAATATCAGATTGTCTCGTATAGTCCAGTTTAAACTTATATCTACTTTATGACGATTGTCAAATTTCGCAGGGAAAGTTTTTCCACCATTGAGGTCTGAAAATTTTCGCATGTTCCACATAAGTCCGTATGATATATTCGTATGAATATTCCCAAACTCTTTTTCTAACGAGACATCGCATCCGTATGCCCATCCTTTGCCAAACGTAATTTTATCTGACCACACCACATTAGGATTAAAAATTGATACGCCCTCTTTAAATTCAGCCACACCAGTCATATCCTTGTACCATCCTTCAGCCGATATCCTGTATCCGTTTTTTGATAGGGCATATACACCTATTGATGTTATGTTGCTTTTAAGAGGATTGCCTATTGTTCCGGTAGGTAACCATGAATCGGTAGGAAGCGATATATAGTTTGAAGACACTTGTTGCATAAACTGTGACATTTCCGAATAACTGACCTTTACACTCAGTGATTTTGATAAGGAAAATTGCATTGACAGACGAGGTTCTACCGACAGATGGTTCTTATTACATGATATATATGTCTGTATTCGTGTTCCGGCATAGACTGACATTTTATCTATAGGATTCCAGTCGCATTCTATGTATGCAGCCAGTTCTCCTACAGATATATGATTGGAAATCCCATGTAAAGAATATGATTCATTCTTATCTATTCTTGTCATATTACGTCTATCCGGATTATACCTTCGCAAAGATTGTCCCATACCGAATTTCAACGTTGTTCTGTCTGATATATCTCGGTCAAAAGACTCTACAAGTCCCCACTCATTTATTGAATTTATGTTTGAGGTTGTGTTTGTAACCAATTTATCAGAATATTTGGAATCCTGTGACTCTATTTGTTTAGATTCTGCTCCTGTCCAATATAAATCACAAATCAGACATCCATTCCAAATATTTGCGGTCATATTTGCGCTTATTCCGTAACTTTGCCATTTTAACCTGTTGATATCCTTTTTATGATACTGTGTTTCATAACCATCCTCTATCCCAAAGCGTTCCTCCCCGATTTTGAAACTGTCCCCTGAGTAAAATCCAGTAAGTGTTGATTTTAATCTGCTATTCCATATATGGTCCAATCGTAAAGAGCCGTCAATAAAGTGATATCCTCCGATAGTTTTCTTTCCTTCAGACTTTGTAGTGGCATTAATTATGGCGAGAGTTGGAACTGTCACAACGTCAAGCCAAGTACGTCGTAAAGCGACAGCAATGCTTGTCTTATTTTTCTTTATGGGCGTGGCAATGAACATACTCCCACTGATAAGACCTAAATTAAAAGAACCCACAGTTTTTTCAATACCGGGAGCTGATAACTGAAGTTCTGTCACACTTGAAATTTTACCTCCGAAACTTACAGGAAAAGCAGACTTATAAAAATCAGCTTTTTTAAGAGAATAAGCATTGAATGTGGAGAACACTCCACCGAGATGACTAACATTATGCAATGGCATCCCGTCAAGAATAAAAAGGTTCTGATCGTTTTCTCCACCCCGTACATATAATCCTGAAAAACCTTCAAGTCCTGCGGAAACACCCGGTAATGTATGAAAAGCCTTAATCAGATCCGGCTCTCCGAAGATTACAGGGAGAGTCTTTATTTTATCTGCGGAGAAGGAATGAAATCCCATTCTTGTATCACGAAGAAAACCTCTGTCATCTGTGACAAGTACCTCATCAAGAGTTGTGATAGCCATGGTATCGGATTTCTCCTGCCCCATGACCATCACGAATGATATTGCCATATAAAAGAATACAACAATTCTGTATATCATACGCTACTCTATACTTACGGCAAGGAACATTGTGCCACCCTTTATTTTCCCAGATATGCCAATATTCCCATGTCCGATAATAGTTGTTGTTCCGTCAAATTTCACTTCATAAATTTCCTCAGTCTCAATCTCCTCAAGAGATACATCTTTCAATTCAACTTTTTGTATATCTGGAACGATATCAACGAGAGTAAAATCTCCTATCTTAAAGTCATGAGTAATAAAAGATACATACCCTGTTGACTTCAATTCTTCTCCGTTAAGCGTAGCTGATAATTTATACTGCTTTCCTTCTCCGTAATCACCGGAAATATAAGCTATATTTTCACCTCCTTCTCCGGAGCCTTCTTTTGAACAAGATGTTCCACATAACATCGCAAACAATGTGGTTATAATTATAATAAAATTTTTCATATTACTTCACTTTTTAGTAATCATAAAAATTACATCTACAACCTTAATACCTATATAATAATCTGAGTCTTAATCGTGAGGTGGATAGTATTCAGATATCTCATCCTCTCGGATAATTTTAAATTCTACAGAAGAAATCTTGTCATTCCATCCAATCTTTTTTAAATCATAATCTTCATGAGGATTAGGATCTCCTGATTCGTTAGACACACAATATAGCACATCTCCTTTATAGTTTATATTTTGATAACCTAAAAGACATGTCCTTAAATCTTTCCCCAATATATAATCATTGCCTGGCACCCCTCCTGTTGGAGCCCAACGGTCGCCATTATATTTTCCATTTGGAGACATATAATTATATACTTTTATTGAAGATGTTTTATCATTAAAATTTGCAAAAGCCTTCAAATGAGGAATAAATTGATATAGTTTCTCTGTAACTTTTAATTTCACTCGTCGATCACTATATCCCTTGTCATCAAACATCAATGCTTCTCCAAGAATTTTACCATCAATAGGAATCTCATAAAGTGTATTGCTTCCTCTTGTTAATGTCGTTGATATGTTCTCCACTGGCATATTTTCAATAATAGAGATATTCACACTTTCTTGAAGATCTTCTTCAGAATTATAGTATTCAACGATATCTCTTCCAGATTCATCTTTGTGCAGGTATATTGCAAGATCCGTAGCTGTTTTGATTTCATTTTCATAGATATCGGCATATTCTTGATTCAAATATATTACTGAATCACCTTCATATACTACTTGCGTAGTATAAGTTTTGCCATTATATTTTACGATAAGTTCCTCTTCATCAGACTCTGACTTTTCAGACAAACTTTCGTTTACAACTTCTTGAGAACATGCAACTGTCATTAAAGACAGCAACAAATACGCAGATCTAAATCTTTTTAAATTCATGATTGTTATTTTTATGGTAATTATTTTTTATAGTTTACATTTAAGTACATGACAAAAATTTGAAAACATCGAATTTTGGGGTATAAGTCGGACGCATAAGTATGGTCGAAATCTCTTCCAATCCATATTTGACAAGCGACTTTGCCTTTCTTCCATGTTTCAGAATCCTTATCGGTTTAATATTTATATCTTTATGTTCACCAACGAGATACGCCCATACAAGAGCCATGCAGACCATCGCGACAAGTCTTGCGATGCGGTCCATATCACGCATATGGGTATCCTCGATGTTGAAGCCGGAAGATTTCATGGCTCTAAAGGCCGTTTCTATCTCCCATCGTTTTTTGTATGTCAAAATCGCCTCCTCGGGCCGATTGAAGCATATGAGAATCTGCAATTCCGGAACACCATCGGAGTTTTTGATCCGGCTGCCGGCAAGATAGACATACTCACCTTTGTGAAGAAAGAGCGTATGGAAGAATTTCTCCTGACCGACCTTCAAATCATTGAACAGCCACCAGGCTCGGATTCTCTCACCGGTGGAAGGCTTGACAATCCAGAAGTTCTGACGTATTCGGATGTAATACCGTATGCGACGGCTGTTGAGCCATCCTGTCCATTCCTTTCCGATGAACTCGCGGTCTGCCACAAGGCAGTCGATGCATTCCGCTCCGAAAAGACGGATAAAACGTTCCATAATTTTCTTGCGTTCTTCCCAGTTGGAGTTGCCACGTTTCGGAAGAAGGCTGAATATCAAAGGGAAGGCAATCCCTTTATAGGTTATGCCCAACATAAGGATGTTTATATTGAACTCCCCGAACTTCCAGTTGGTCCGGTCCATGCTCAGCACAAGACCGGTCTTGACAGGAAGCAGCGAGAAAATCATACGGGCTATGATGTCAAGGTCAAGTACATACTTGGCAAAGAATCTTTGGAGCCGTCTGAGGTTGGAATCCTTGTCTACAGCCGTAGGCATCGCATCAGCCAGTTTGTGGAGGCTGACAGTCTGCACCACACAGAGTGCATGGAGCAGCAACGCCATGAGTTTTATGCGTGCCAAATTCATACTTTGACCAAAGTGCTCTTGCATAATCGGGAGGATTTGGTTAACTTTGACCGAGTCCTTGAAATTAGTAGTTTTCATGAGAAAAAGCGTCCAAACTTTTCCTTTAAATTACTAATTTTCAGGGACTTTTGCAAATTTAATCGACTAAAAATTAAGTGTTTAACAGCATAAATTTAATTTTTGTCATCTACTAAAAGTTTACATTATAGGAATCCTGCGAGGACGTATGATTCTGTGACGAATTGGATTTGCATCTCCTGGTCATTGGCGAAAACGTATTCTATGAAATCCGACTCGTCAATGAAAGATGCCAGGCATACTTCGCCAGCCGTATCCCATATCTCGTAGGAGAGAATGTCGGATGTGGATATGTCTGCTGAAATGCTTACCACGTTGGAGGAGATGACGCATTCTATCGGTTGCGAAGGGGTTCTATGTTTATTAGGGGGTAACTGTGTCCCATAATCTTTCGGTGGTTTCTTTTTTAGTGTGATGACACGTGTAGGGGCAGGTGTCTTGTCGGCGAAAACGTATGTCGGTGTGAGGCTGACAAGCATCGCCATGATGAGTAGGAGTTTTGAAAAAATTTTCATGTCGTAATAAATTTTTGATGCCGCAAAATTACGATCCTCTTTTCAAAATAGTGATAAAACGAATGACTGAAAAATGACTGAAATTAATTTCAGTCATTTTTCAGTCATCTGTTTGTCTATATCGGCAATTTATAATTTACTTACAATAAGCGAATTATCCCATCTATAATCTTTATACTGTTTTTTTCATCAAAAACTTTGAGTCCGAGGGTCTGTCGTCGTGAAACCAATGCCCCATGAGTCCTTCCAAGCAGGATTTCCATCTCCACAGGCTTGATACCACACTTTATGAGGAGGGCTGTCTGAAAGTCTGCGACATTCAATTTTCCCAAAGTAAGCAGATTCAGATTCTCCTTGAATTTAGGGGAACTCTCCAGAACTACACGTTCAAGCTCCACCCATAATTTATTCTTATCCTTTATTATCTTTTTTGCAGAAATCAAATCCTGCAATGACTTGTACGCCTCGGATTGCAGGATTGTGGGTGAGACTGTTTTATGATGGGTGGATTGCTCGTACAAATCTCGCAATTCTTTTCTCAATTGCACCCGCAACCCTTTCAATGTATCGGACTCTGTATCCTCAGGTATATCCTCCTCCATATCCAATTCCGTATCATCGGTTATTTCCGGTGAGGTATCTTTCCAAACATTATCTTCCTGAACGGAGTCCTTGATGATGCTTAACTCCCGTTTGAGCTTCTCTATATTTCTGAGAGCCTTCTGATGATCCATGATATGCTTCTGCTCACGATTCTTGAAGGATAGCAGTGCAATACCCATTGCCATTATGACAAACACGCACCCTCCAATCCAGTAATGCAATCTGATATTGTGCTGCTCTGCCTTCTGCCTTGCCTGATCATGCAGCTGATAATTATACAGGTTCTGCTGGTTAATCGTCAGTTGCGCCTCATTCTCATCATACGTTGATTCAATAAAATCACGATAGTTCAATACATATTGCAATAGGGAGTCAGTATCCAACCTATCATTCAGTTCGGAAAGAAGAAAATGATAGCCATCCGTCTTATTCATTTGCATATCGCTTGAAATCAATTCCTTCGCATAGATGAATGCGGAATCATATTTCTCAGCAGCAAGATAGACCTTTGATGCGGTTATAAGCGCATAGTTGCGACATTCATCAGACACATTGTCAGGGGTATCCCTTATCAGATTCAAGGCAGAATCAATTTCCCCCTTTCTATACTTTACCTGAGCGAGATACATTTTCGAAATCGGCAGTAATTGAGCATTACTGCCGCTCATCTCGGCAATTGATTCCCCAAGATATTTCTCGGCTTCTTCAAACTGTTCCGCACGCAGATATAATGCACCAAGCAGTTGCAAGTCGTATATTGCATTTACACTGTCACCCAACCGGTGGCTTATATCCAAGGAGGATTTGATATAAGGTATTGCCTCGTTGAACAGTCTCAGTGATTCAAGGAGGCTACCTGTCTGACTCAAGACAGTGGAGCGCAGCCGGAGATTGTCGGTATCTTCGGGCAACAGCTCGAGCGATTGTTGGAAATATTTCAGGGAGGTAGGGTAGTCGCCGAGATCGGAGTAGACGCGTCCGCCATAATAGAGTGCCTCGGCATACCTGCCGTCACCCTTGTGTGATTCCTCATGGTCGATGACCCGGAGGATGAGACTGTCGGAGGTGTGGGTGACATAATTCTTGTCGGCAATCTTCACCGACAGGAAATCATGCAGATACCGGTCACGTTCCGACAGAGAGTCGGGATTGATGCTCTCAAAGAGAGCGGTTGCCGATTCAAGCGAATCATTTACTATCCGTTCCACACGGAGCAGCCGCTGATCCTCCGCCCTGTCGCAACACGTAAGAATTACAGACAGCAGAACCAACACCGGGAGCAATATATAAAGAAGCGTATGACGCATTTATTCAGATTATTAGTTTTATCCTACAAAATTAAGCAAATAATCTGAAAACACTTAAATGGTTTAAGGTTTAAGGTTTAAAGTTTAATGTTTATGGTTTATGGTTTATGGTTTATGATCATTAAATTTTGTATAATGAAAAGATTCGTGGATTTCCGTGAATCTTAACATTAAACTATAAACTATAAACTTTAAACTTTAAACTTTAAACCACTGAAGTGCAGCTTGCGAAACTTCAGTAATTAAACCTCTAAGTCCGTAGAGAGCGCGGTGATTTTCTTAGCGTGGGGGGCTTAAAGAAAGAATGGCATCTTTTTCACAAAAAATGCCATCCTCCCATAACCAAAATTCAAGTATAAATTCTGGGGACCGAATTCCTGCTGAAACTGAGACAGCTCAGCAGGAATGAACTTCATGATTTCACAAGCACGAAGATACTTGTCCCGAAAAAGCAATTATAATCGTCAGTTTCACAACTTTTTTATGACCTAATCGCTTTGAAGCAGTTATCAACTTGCATTCGTAGGTACTTTTAGAACTCACTTGAACTTCGGGTCTGCCAAGAATGTAATGCATAATATCCGGCAGATATGCAAATTTAGGCAATAAAACTAATATGCCAAAGCAGTAATAGTTAAAAAATGGGGAAATGAAATGTTAAAATGCTTAATTTTTGCATTTTTGTCGCTATTTAATCCAATTTCGAGGATATATTTTACCCGTTAAAAAACAAAATTTTGATTTTCCGGAATCAAAATTTATTAATTTTAAATACCTTATCTCCGGAGATGCTGTATCACTATAGCAAATTTGACCAACAATAAATATATGCCATAATATTGCACATATAAGCGTATGAAACAAGTTTTTTAACCATGTTGAAATGATAAAACCGATCGATTCCCATCGACCGGTTTTAAATACTTTTTCGAACTAACCTAACATCATGAAACGATTTTCTGATATTAATACAAATTGAAAGTTCATTTGGTTCACAAAAAAATGCAAGATTTTTGAAAAATCTTGCATAAATTTATTTAAGAAGCTATTATCCAGTTATTTAAATTATAAAATTTCTTTTATTTCTTTATTCCCTTAATATAATCCGCGGAGTTTTTTATTTTTCTCCGTGTCCTCTGCGCGCTCCGTGGTGGGGTTTCAACGCTGGGCAAGCGGTGTGATTATTTCGATGATGTAGGGAAGGAGGAGATACGCAGACGTGCGGCTCCCATCGGGACGAGGGTAATCTCATCTACCTGTGCCGAACGCTTCGCACGTTCGCCGGGGAGAACTCCCGTCAAACCGGTCTCGTCGATACCCCATGACGGTATAAGACGACCTGTAGCCTTTATCTCCAGGGGCACATTATCAATTGTGAACGGCTGGTTATCAGCAGGCCATTCCTTACGTGTCACCTTAAAGGCGGCAAACGGATTATCCTCCGGAAGTATCAGCGAGTAATTCCACGGTGAATCCGCATATATCTCGTAGGTGGGCCATTTCTCCGGATCCGCACCCTCAAGCCAGTTGGAATCGCCTATCGCCTTCTCTGCAGAATTGACCTTCTCGTAGCGTTCGTTGATACGGAGTGAAAGGGTGAGTGGTCCGTAATTCACAGAAGCACTGTTGCGGTTAGCCTCCCAACGGCGTAAGCTAAGCTCCATCGGAAACTTGAGTTCCACCACATCTCCATCCTTCCATTCGCCATCTATACGGAGATACTCTCCCGGCTGCGGATTACCGACTTTCTTGCCGTTGACTGTAACCTTCGCATCCTTTGTCCATGACGGGATACGGAAATAGATCGGGAAACTAACCTTATCCTTTGTAGATACCTTAAACCTCAGTACATCCTCAAACGGATATTGGGTCTCCTCAGTGATTGTCACCACCTTTCCGTCAGCCACGGTCAGTGTCGCCGTGTTGGGGGCATAGACTGTATAAGCCACGCCTTTATCCTTGGTGCTGAATGTCAACGCCTGAGTGAACGAAGGCCATCCGAGACCGTGATTGTGCTGGCAGCAACGTGAGCTGAAGGGGTTCATGTTGAGGAAGGGACCACGGTTGTCAATGCCGGGATGATGGTTCTCCGAATCACTGATAGTCTGGTTGGGCGACGTAATATAGCGCAGAGCCGTCAGGTCGGGCATCATGGCAGCGGGGAAGGAGTTGAACGCCACATCCTCCATATTCTCAGCCCATAGCTGGTCTGCCGTTATGCCGATCATCACGCCGTCGGAGAGTATCTGCTCGGCGAAGCCACAAGTCTCCGTGCCCTGACGCGGGTCGGTGTAGCCTATACGTGCATTCTCATCGGCTCCGAACATACCTCCCGGCACCTGTCCGAAGTTACGGCGTATCATCTCATGGACGTTATACGTTGCGTCAAGCATGACGGAATCTCCCGTCAGCAGGTACATCTCCGCCGGCTCACGGAAATATTGCGCGATATTCACGTTGTGCCAGTTGGGGAGACGGGAAGGGTTGGTGCAGTCGGCATTGTTGCGGTGGATCTTCTCGATGAGTGGAAGCACACTCTTGTCGCCCGTCTGATTATAATACCATACTACGCTCCACATATTGTCGCCGCCTCGGCAGTTTTCCCAATAATCCTCCAGGAAATTCTCATCAGCCTGCGCCATCTCCCATTCAAAATAACGCTTCATGAAGGGGAGCACGCGTTCATCGGCTGTAAATTCATAATAGTTTTGCAAGATCCAAAGCATGATCATCTGCGCCCACACTTCGCGCTTTCCGTTGCGCATATTGTCCGGACCGAAATAGCCGTCCTCCTGCTGGGAGGCGAGCACGGCGTCGATCCAGAACTGCGACTCCTTGATCATATCGGGATCATTGAGCAGGAATGCCAGATGACTGTAGCCGCGAAGCCAGTAGGGCACCTCCTCCCAACCTCTGTCGCCACCCTTGACGAGCCATGCGTTATTGTTCTTGTCGAGCCACGCGCTGATCTCGCTCAGATGACCGTTGAGTCCGTCGCGCTGAAGTTCGAGCTGACGCAGCAGCCATCCTTCGGGTTTGATTGCGCCTACGGGAAGTTTGTCAAGTGCCAACGGACGTAAAGCCACGGAGTCTGTCGATGAAGGGATATAGGGCATATCTACATTCTCTGCCTTGAAGCCTGCCGCTCCGGCGCATGATGCACCAAACAGAAGAAAACCGGATGCTGCCAAATTCAGTAGTTTCATGATAGGGGTTATGGTTTTAAAATTTAGAATTTAAAATTTAGAGTTTAGAGACACCTCGCTCCCATGGGCTTGGGCAACCAACTGGAGAAAACTCATCCGTGCTCCCCCTTTAGGGGCTGGGGCTTACGGGTCGGGGTATGCTCCGGGGTGTTACTCGTTAATGCAAATTTAATCCAATTATATATCTATCGATAAGTAATAGCTATTCATATTCCGATAAAATCCGGTCAATATGCCTGATTTTCTTTACCAAATACATTTTTGTCGTTATATGCCACTTATTACTGCCTCTGCACTTATCGCTGCCTCTATATATAAATAGCCTGAAAACGTGTGGCACGCTTTCAGGCTATTTGTTCAGATTCTATTTATTTAAGTGGTCAGATCTTCATTCGATATCCACCTCGAAGTCATCGCCGAAGAGATCGTCGCCCTCTCCTTCAGCACCATTATCCTCTCCGAAATCCTCGTCATTCATCGGCGATTCATCGGAATCCGAATCGGAACGGGTTGACTCATTGCCGGGGAGATAGGGATTGATCACTTTGTTGCGTGCAGCATCACGTTTGGCGGCAAGAGCCTCCTTCACTTTCACCTCAAGCTCTGCCATGAGTTCGGGATTCTCCCTTATGACGCGCTTCACGGCGTCGCGACCCTGACCGAGTTTGTTGCCATTATAGGAGAACCATGCGCCGCTCTTCTTCACGATGCCGTATTCCACTGCCATGTCGATGATCTCTCCCGCTTTGGAGATACCTTCGCCAAACATAAGCTCGAACTCCGCTTTCATGAATGGGGGCGCAACCTTGTTTTTCACCACCTTCACCTTCACGAGTCGTCCGATAGCCTGCTCTCCATCTTTGATGAATGAGGAGGGGCGTATCTCAAGACGAACCGAGGCATAAAACTTGAGGGCGTTACCGCCTGTGGTTGTCTCCGGGTTACCGAACATCACGCCGATCTTCTCACGTATCTGGTTGATGAAGATGCAGCATGTGCGGGTGCGCGAGATCGCTCCCGTAAGCTTTCTCATCGCCTGGCTCATCAGACGGGCATGAAGACCCACGTTCTTGTCGCCCATCTCACCCTCTATCTCAGCCTTGGGGGTCAATGCTGCAACGGAGTCGATCACAAGCACATCGATTGCTCCGGAGTTGATAAGCTGTTCGGCAATGTCGAGAGCCTGCTCGCCGTTGTCGGGTTGAGCGATCCAGAGATTGTTGACGTCTACACCAAGCTGCTCGGCATAGAAACGGTCGAATGCGTGCTCGGCGTCGATTATGGCGCAGATGCCACCCTGACGCTGTGCCTCCGCTATGACGTGGATGGCAAGTGTGGTCTTACCTGACGATTCCGCACCATAGATCTCGGTGATTCGTCCGCGTGGAAGTCCGCCGACGCCGAGCGCGAAGTCGAGTCCGATCGAACCTGTCGATACTGTCTCCACATCCTGCACAGCGTCATCGCCAAGACGCATCACGGTGCCTGATCCAAAATCTTTCTCAAGATGCTGCATTGCCACTTCAAGGGCTTTCTTCTTCGCATCCATATCACTGATCCTGCCGCTATTGGCGGATGCCGCTGCTTTTTTCTTTGCCATATATTTCGTTGTTTTAGTTTTATTCCGAGTACTGACGAAGTAAAGATACCGTTTTTTCACCTGATCTTTAACTTCACTGCAAAGTTAATAAAACTGATTGCTAAACTCATAATTTTTCGGCATTTAAATGACACTCATCTTATTTAAATATTCTTAACAAACGCATTTTGACTGCAAGTTTTTTGCAGTCAAAATGCATAATCTTCTAATTTGCACGCCCTTTTAAAAATCTCCGTCATAGAGGCATATACGCCGTCAGTCCGACAGGTGAAGCCATGCGGCAGGCGTCGCTATAACGGCACGTATTGTAGGCATTTTGAATATCCTCCACACTGATTTTGCAGCATTTTTTAATTTAAATCGCAATAAATATATCTATTTTCACGGATTATTCGTAACTTTGCACTTATTTTCAATCAGTATTTTTCAATCTGAATCTATACAATCAGACTATATATTATATGAAACCCGAAATATCACACCGTGGCTATGAGATGCCGTCGTCGCCGATCAGGAAACTTGTCGGGGCGGCACGAGACGCCGAAAGAAGGGGCACCCACGTGTATCGTCTTAACATCGGGCAGCCCGACGTCCCCACTCCTCCACAGGCTCTTGAGGCTTTGAAGCATATCGACCGCAAGGTGCTGGAATATTCCCCGTCGGAGGGCATCGAGTCGCTCAGAGTGAAGATGTCGGAATATTATTCAAGGTTCGGTATGGATATATCCCCCGATGAGATTATAGTGACCTCCGGAGGATCAGAGGCAGTGCTCTTCGCTTTCATGGCATGTCTTGACCCGGGCGACGAGATCATCATTCCCGAGCCGGCTTATGCCAACTACATGGCGTTCGCAATATCCGCCGGGGCTGTAATAAAGAGCGTCTGCGCGGATATAAACGACGGGTTCCGTCTCCCTCCGGTGGAGGAGTTTGAGGCTCTAATCACCCCGCGCACAAAGGGTATACTTATCTGCAACCCCAACAACCCCACGGGATATATATATTCTGAGGAGGAGCTTCTGAAGATTGCCGACATAGTGCGCCGACACAATCTCTTCCTCTTCTCCGATGAGGTCTACCGCGAGTTCTGCTACACCGACACCCCCTTCATCTCCGCCATGTCGCTGCCGGGGATAGAGGAGAACGTGGTGCTGATCGACTCCGTGTCGAAACGCTACAACGAGTGCGGCATCCGCATCGGTGCCATCGTGACGCGCCACAAGGAGTTGCGTGCCAACGTGATGAAATTCTGCCAGGCACGTCTCAGCCCGCCGCTGCTCGGTCAGATCGTGGCGGAGGCTTCGATCGACACTCCGGAGGAATACATGCAGTACGTCTACGACGAATATTTCCGTCGTCGCGACTTCCTCATCAAGCGTCTCAACGAGATTCCGGGCGTATACTCCCCAATGCCGATGGGAGCTTTCTACACGGTTGCGTCATTGCCCGTAGAGGATGCCGACCACTTCTGCAAATGGGTGCTTGACGAGTTCAGCCACAACGGACATACCGTCTTCATGGCACCGGCATCCGGCTTCTACACCTCGCCCGGAGAAGGACGCAACCAGGTGCGCCTCGCCTACGTACACAACATCGACTATCTCGCCGGCGCCCTCGACACCCTCGAAGCCGCCCTCGCCGAATACAACAGCAAGACCCAAAAAGCATAGAAAAAATAGAAAGAATAAGAGAATAGAAAGAATAAGAAGCAAAAAAAGGAATCTTAGGAAGCCCAAGCCGCCTAAGATTCCTTTCTATTTTCAAGTAGTCCAAGAAGTCCAAGAAGTCTCAGTGGTCTTAAGACTTCTTGGACTTCTTGGACCTCTACACCGCCTCAGACATTGAATCTGAAGTGCATAATATCGCCATCGTTGACCACATATTCCTTACCCTCGACCGACATCTTGCCAGCCTCTTTCACTGCATTCTCTGAGCCAAGGGTCACGAAATCATCATATTTGATCACTTCCGCACGTATAAAGCCCTTCTCAAAATCAGTGTGAATTATACCGGCGGCCTGCGGAGCCTTAGTGCCACGAAGGAAAGTCCAAGCACGCACCTCATCCGGTCCGGCTGTGAAATAAGTCTGAAGATCAAGCAATGAATATGCCGCACGGATAAGACGGCTCACGCCACTCTCCGTCAGACCGATCTCCTCCAGAAATTCCGCACGCTCCTCAGCTGTCTCCAGCTCCGCTATGTCGCTCTCCGTGGCTGCCGCTACAATCATTATCTGTGAGGAATCATCCTTCAATGCCTCTTTCACCTGCTCCACATACTTGTTGCCGCTGACTGCCGAAGCATCATCCACGTTGCAGACGTAGAGCACCGGCTTATTTGTCAGCAGGAAAAGATCATGGGCAAAACGCTGCTCATCCTTTGTCTCAAACTGCACGCTGCGTGCCGGACGACCCTGCTCCAGAGCCTCCTTATACGCTTTCAGCACCTCCGCCTGAAGTTTGGCAGTCTTGTCGCCTCCGGTCTGGGCAGCCTTAAGAGTCTTTGCCAGACGTGCGTCAACCGTCTCCAGATCCTTCAGCTGAAGCTCATAGTTGATGATCTCCATATCGCGCACAGGATCGACATTACCGTCAACGTGAGTGATATTGTCATCGTCGAAACAACGGAGCACGTGGAGGATGGCATCAGTCTCACGGATATTCGCGAGGAACTTGTTGCCGAGACCCTCACCCTTGGAGGCACCCTTCACAAGACCGGCTATATCCACGATCTCGACAGTGGCGGGCACCACACTGCGCGGGTTGCACATCTCCACAAGTTTATTAAGACGCTCATCGGGCACCGTGATCATACCGACGTTGGGTTCTATCGTACAGAACGGGAAATTCGCTGACTGAGCTTTCGCGTTACTCAGACAGTTGAAAAGGGTGGATTTACCGACATTAGGCAAACCCACTATACCGCATTTTAAAGACATTGCTGTTTTGCTATTTATTAATTTGTTGCAAAATTAATAAATTTCCGCGACATGACATCACTACACTCGCTCTTATCACCTCACGACAACACCGTCAATCACCTAAATACAGCCTCGGTTGTCACCAAGGAGTAGCGCCGACACGCGTATAGAGATAGGTCACGATACGCCCACTGTTGGTTTTCCATTGAAGCCAAAGGCTCGTGTCGCCATCCGAAAACCAGTATGCCATAGTAGATGCCGACCCTGATTCATACTGAAGATTAATCTGATAATTTGTAGTTGCGGAATATGATCGCTGGCAGAAATAGGCGAGCTCTTCCGATTCAGGGCGTCCGTTATCATAATAATAATACCATCCGTGACCACGTCCGTAGAAATCGAGATAGTTAGTATCATAGCGGTCTACAGGAGTGGAATTAGCCTGCGTGAGCATCCACACACCGTCAAGACGTGAATCATAGAAATAGTCAGATCCCCAACCCGGAGGGGGAGAGTAGGGCCAATCGTCACCTTCGACGCAGCCGGTCAGCGAAACCAATCCGCACACTGCCAACACCATACCCATTAAAAGTGATCTCTTTTTCATAACCTTCGATATTTTGATAATTAGCTTTCTATCAAAACAACCACAAAAACCGAAGAATAGTTCAGCACTCTTTATGATACATCATGATCTAACATGATACAACATGACACATCATGCTCCATCAGAAAGAGGTAAACGAGAACGGCAGCAGCGACCCGATGGAGGGGAAGATATAGGTCTTCTCCTTGCCGTAGAGTAGCACCTCTATCTTTCCGTAAAGCACCTCATATTCCAGCAATGCCTGACGGCATGCTCCACACGGACTTATCGGCATCTGCTGGAAATATTCCTCCCACGGCATATCCGGCTCCTTACCATCCTTGCTCCAGGCTGCTATGGCAATCTTCCTTATCGCCACGCCGGGATGGGTGGCGGAGGCATAGTAAAGGGCGGTACGCTCCGCACACATCCCCGACGGATAGGCGGCATTCTCCTGGTTGGAGCCGCACACTATCGAGCCGTCGGCAAGCTGCAATGCCGCTCCGACATGAAACTTCGAGTATGGGGAGTATGAACTGCGTGTCGCCTCTCGGGCTGAATCCACAAGTCGGCGGTCTGACGCATCAAGCTCCTCGATGCCACATTCCTTAACGAGGGTGGTGATTGTAAACTCTTTCATGGTTCCGTATGTTTTAAATTGCGTTCACAGATGGAAACCCACATAGGCTTCATTGAGGGAACACTTCTGTATTAGTATTAGTTTATATCAAAATTTGTGAAGATACCGGCAATTTGTGTATCTTTGTACTCTCATTTTAACGACAATGGTTCCACGTTTATTATCCCTACTTCTCCTGCTCTCCTTGGCGACATCCTCCCTAACGGTTGTCGCAACCAATAATTATGAAGTGTATATCGATAGGTTCTGCCACCTTGCGGTGGAACATCAGGAGGAATTCGGCATACCCGCCTCCATAACTCTGGCGCAAGGACTCCTTGAAAGCGCGGCGGGGAAGAGCACCCTCGCCACCAAAGGTAACAACCACTTCGGCATAAAATGTCACAAGGAATGGAAGGGGAAATCAATGAAACGAAGCGACGACTCTCCCAACGAGTGTTTCCGATCCTACAACACACCGGAAGAGAGTTTCCTCGATCATTCCCGTTTTCTGCGCCGCACTCGCTATCAGAAACTCTTTGACCTCGACATCACCGACTATTCCGGCTGGGCACGCGGACTGCGTGAGTGCGGATATGCCACCGACCCTAACTATGCCGCTCGCCTCATCACCATAATAGAACGATACTCCCTATATATATATGACACGCAGGAGGGACGCTCGCAAGAGGAGACCGTAGCCTTCATACGCGACATGCTGGTCAACACCCATCCCGTGCGCCGCACTCGCGGACTGCATTACGTGGTGGCGACACCGGGCGACACCTACGCCTCGATCGCGAAGGAATTCAACCTAAAGGAGAAGAAACTCATGAAATATAATGATGCACATAAAGACCATGAGATAAAAGCGTGGGAGGAGGTATATCTTGAGGAGAAACTTGAGACAGCTCCGGATGGAGTGACAACAGTCACCATCGGTGAGGACGAGTGCATCCATTCCATCGCGCAACGCTACGGGATGAAAGTGAAGGTCATCAAAAATCTCAATCATAAAGCCTCCGACACCCCCGGGACAGTCCTGAATTTAAGGTAAAAGGAGGGGAGAAAGGTAAAAATTTTTTAAATAACAGCCAAAAAACACGTTTTGGCAAAGGAATTTTGCACAAAATCAAATTTTTCACTAATTTTGCGCAACATTATCGGCATCCGGCACTCCGCCACCAATGGTCGGGCTGCCGCCGTAAGGTGTCTGCCTCTGTAGTTCAACGGATAGAATAGAAGTTTCCTAAACTTTAGATAGGAGTTCGATTCTCCTCGGAGGTACAATAATATTCTCTGACAGTGGGAAAGTTTTCGCAATATAAAGTTCAGCTCGCATCTCTCAACGACGGGCATTACGAACAAGATTTTGAGTGTGGATCGGAGTTCTTCAAAAATATGGAGAACCCTGACATTATAGCATCAGACGTGCACGTGCATCTCGACCTTGAGAAGAAAAACGACTCATACGACTGCACATTCACTTGCAAGGGGCTGATGCAAGTGCCGTGTGACCGTTGTCTTGACCCTATAGACATCGACGTCGACACCACCTACCACATCACCGTGAAATATGGCGAGGACTATAACGACGAGACCGACGACCTTCTCATCATTCCGCAGAGCGACACTTATATCAACGTGGCGTATATGCTCTATGATACCCTCGTCCTTACAATTCCTCTTCGCCACGTGCATCCGCTCGGAAAATGCAACCGCGCAATGGCCGCCGCGCTCAGCAAGCACCGTTCGATCGGCGTGGACGACACTGACGAGGATTTCGATGACGTCAGCGAACAGATCGACTCTGAAATCGAGACCGAATGATCATCACCCTCTTCTCTTTTTAAAGACAAAAATAATTACTAAAAAAACTATAGAACAATGGCACATCCTAAACGAAGACAATCGCATACCCGCACCGCAAAACGTCGCACTCATGACAAAGCCCTCATCCCCACACTCGCCATCTGCCCTAACTGTGGCGCTTGGCACGTATATCACACTGTGTGCGGTGAATGTGGTTACTACCGCGGAAAGCAAGTTATCGAGAAAGCTAACGTCTGATCCGGAAACATGGAAGTCGGATTCGGCTTCTTATTCCGCAAACAAATCATCTGGCAGACTCCACCGGAAATAAAATCGGTGGAGTCGCCTACATTTAATCTATAGTTCATTTCTTAGCAGCCATTATGGTAAACGCAAAAATCAGCGGTATCGCATCATACGTCCCGGAGGATATCCTCGACAACGACATGCTCTCCAAGATGGTCGACACCAACGATGAGTGGATCACCACTCGCGTCGGCATCAAGGAGCGCAGAATCCTGAAGGATGATTCCAAAGGATCAAGTTTCCTCGGCATCAAGGCTGTCGAAAAACTTCTCGCGTCTACATCCGTAAAACCGGAAGAAATCGACCTCCTTATCTGTGCCACGTCAAATCCCGACTACCGATTCCCCTCGACAGGTTCGGTAATCGCTCACGAAACCGGGCTATCCAATGCCTATTCCTACGACATTCAGGCGGCTTGCGCCGGATTTATCGTAACCCTCCAGGCGGCAAGAGCCTACATACAGAGCGGACTTTACAAGAAGGTGATCGTGGTCTGCGCTGAAAAGATGTCGAGCATGACCGACTATCAGGATCGTGCCACTTGTCCTCTTTTCGGCGATGCAGCGGCTGCCGTGCTCGTGGAGCCCACCGAGGAGAATGTCGGTATAATCGATGGTGAATTCCATATCGACGGCACAGGTCTCCCTCATCTCCTGATGAAAGCCGGAGGTTCGGTAAAACCGGCTTCTATCGAGACCGTGGAGGCACGCGAACACTATATATACCAGGAGGGACGCAACGTCTACAAGAATGCCGTGCAGGATATGCTCTCTTCAACCATCTCGGTCATGAAGAAGAACAACCTTACCGTTGATGAGATTGATTGGCTCGTGCCTCATCAGGCAAACCTCCGCATTATCGAGGCTGTTGCCGGAAGAACGAAGATTGATGAGAGCAAGGTGCTTATCAACATACAGCACTATGGCAACACTTCCGCTGCATCAATCCCCCTCTGCCTTGATGAATATAAGCATAAGCTCAAGAAAGGGGATAAGGTCATGATGACTGCTTTCGGTGCCGGATTCACCTGGGGTGCTATGTATATTATCTGGGCTTTCGACTCCTGATAAGTCCCCGGATGAAAGATCTATTCTACGGGTCAATGGATTTCTCTTTTCCATCGACCCGTTTTTTTCTTACCGCGTAATCGTATGCTTCCACCATCATACTTGAACCCCTACAGCGGCTGAGGCGTTTATCTTATAGGCAATTTTGGTTGCCCGGCACGGATCCCCCCTCAAGGCAGGACCGACCTTAACTCTAAAATTTATCAATTATGGAAGAAGCTAACAAAGATATCCCTCAGTCTCATAAAGCGGGATTCGTAAATATTGTCGGAAACCCAAACGTAGGCAAGTCTACCCTTATGAATGATCTTGTCGGCGAAAGGATATCTATAATTACATCTAAAGCACAGACCACCCGACACCGTATTATGGGCATTGTCAACACTCCCGAATATCAGATCGTATATTCCGATACCCCGGGCGTGCTGAAACCTAAATATAAACTTCAGGAATCAATGCTCGAGTTCTCTGAAGGAGCACTGACGGATGCCGATATCCTTCTTTACGTCACCGACGTAATCGAAAATCCAGAGAAAAATAAGGATTTCCTCGACAGAGTGGCAAAAGAGGATGTGCCGGTGCTTCTCGTCATCAATAAGATTGATATGCTGAAGGGTGACGGTGAGCTTGAAAAACTTGTTGACCAATGGCACGAACGCCTGCCGAAAGCGGAGATCTTCCCGACAAGCGCACTCGAGCATTTCAATGTTGACAACCTCAAACGTCGTATCGTGGAGCTTCTGCCGCCGTCTCCTCCATTCTTCGGCAAAGATGCCCTCACCGATAAACCCGCGCGTTTCTTCGTCACTGAAATAATCCGCGAGAAGCTCCTCCTCAACTACGATAAGGAGATTCCATACAGCACGGAGGTGCTCGTAGAGAAATTCGAGGAGAAGGAGAACTCAATCCATATCATGTCGGTGATCTATGTGGAGCGCGACTCTCAGAAAGGGATTCTCATCGGTAAAGGTGGAGAGAAAATAAAGAAAATAGGGATCGAGGCACGTCACGATATTGAGAAATTCTTCGGTAAGAAGGTTTTCCTTGAAATCTTTGTGAAAGTAGAGAAAGACTGGCGCAACAGGGAGAACAAACTCCGCGCATTCGGATATATCGAGTGAGTCTGATGGAATCAGACAATTATCGGTCTTAAATTTCCAACAAACATTATAATGAGCAGATTAGTAGCAATAGTAGGGCGGCCGAACGTAGGTAAATCCACCTTGTTCAACCGTTTGACGCAGACCCGCAGCGCAATCGTCGACAATACTGCGGGCACCACACGCGACCGCCAGTATGGCATGGTCGAATGGTGTGGGCAGGAATTCTCAATTGTCGACACGGGTGGATGGGTGGTCAACTCCGAGGATATCTTCGAGGAGGAGATCAACAAACAGGTGCAGATCGCCATTGAGGAGGCGGACGTGATTCTATTCGTGGTCGATGCATCCACCGGAGTCACCGATCTCGACGATCAGGTGGCGGCTATACTCCGGCGTTCAAAAAAACCGGTCATTCTCGTTGCAAACAAGGAGGATATCGGCGACGCCCGATTCAATATCCCGGAGTTCTATTCCCTTGGATTGGGCGACCCGGTTGAGGTGTCGTCTGCCAATGGTAGCGGCACAGGCGACCTCCTTGACAAGGTGATAGAGGATATGCCCGAACCGAAAGAGGAGGAGAAACCGGAAGAGGATGTGGCTAAATTTGCAATCGTAGGGCGTCCTAATGCCGGAAAATCATCTCTCATCAATGCTTTCATTGGCGAGGAGAGGCATATAGTGACCGACATCGCAGGCACCACACGCGATTCAATATATCACCGATACAACAAATTCGGCTTTGATTTCTATCTCGTCGATACCGCCGGCATACGAAAGAAGCAGAAGGTCAATGAGGATATTGAGTATTATAGCGTGATACGCTCCATCCGCTCAATAGAGGCAAGCGATGTCTGTATCCTTATGATTGATGCAACAAGGGGCATAGAGAGCCAGGATGCCAACATATTCGGACTAATACAGAAGAATAGGAAGGGGCTCGTGGTGTGTGTCAACAAATGGGATCTTGTGGAGGATAAGTCTGAGAAGGCGCAGAGAAGCTTTGAGAACGCTATCAGACAGCGTTTCGCTCCGTTTACTGACTTCCCCATTCTCTTCACCTCCGCAATCACGAAACAGAGGATATTCAAGGTGCTGGAGACCGCTATCGACGTATTCAAGAACCGCAGACGTATAATCCCCACCTCGCAGCTCAACACCTACATGCTTGAGCAGATAGCGATAACGCCGCCCCCAAGCAACAAGGGTAAGTTTGTGAAGATTAAATACGTCACTATGCTCAAGGATGCCGTGATTCCCACGTTCATATTCTTCTGCAACCTGCCGCAGTGGGTGAAGGAGCCTTACCGCCGCTTCCTTGAGAACAAGATACGCGAAAAATGGGACTTCCACGGAACCCCCATCGCCATCTTCATGCGTGACAAATAAGTTTATAGTTTATAGATAAAAAAGGGAAGGTGCATCCGCTAATCCGGCTGCACCTTCCTTTTTATTCTGTCATTTCTGAATCGCGCAATGACTATCTTGACCTGCAGCTATCATTTCGCCTTCAGGTGAAGCACTCGTGAAGCGTATTCCGTGCGTTTGTGATAGTCTATATCGTGGGATGATGGCATCTCCAGACCGTTGTCCATAAGGAAGCGGCCTGTAAATTCCTTACCCTCGCAGCGCATAGGGCTCTTGTCAATGCGGTTTAGCTCAGTGACCACGTATGTCTTATCGGGGTCAAGACCTGCCAGACGGATCTTCGGGAGCTGCTGGTTGACGAAAGCCTCCGTTTTCCACCAGTAGAAGACTGCCTCATCCTTCTCAGGCGACACCATCATCATTGAGGCAGCACCTTTCCCATCATACGGGGAGAGAAGACGGTAGATATCGCCAAATTGAACGACGGGGCGTATCTGCTTGTATTCGCTGATAGCCTTACGGCATATATCCTTATCCTCCTCGCTCATATCCTTGGGCTGTATCTCCATGCCGAGACGTCCGCTCATTGCCACGTCTATCCTGTATTTTATAGGGATTGACCGGCGCGTCTGATGATTTGGGGAGGCACTGATGTGGGAAGCCATTGCCAAGGGTGGGAAGAAATAGCTGTGGCCCCATTGCAGATACACTCTCTGAAGGGCATCTGTGTCGTCACTTGTCCAGAACTCATCAAACCAGGGGAGGAAGCCATAGTTGGCACGTCCGCCGCCGGCACCACACGCCTGTATGGTGATGTCGGGATATTTCGCACGTATCCGGTCGAGCACTTTGGCAAGACCCTTATGATAGTCGATGTAGAGATGGCTCTGGTTGTCGGATGTCTGATACTGCGAACCATGGTTCATGACGGGTGCATTAGCGTCCCACTTGATATAGTCAAGACCGGGATAATTGGTCAGGAGTGTGTCGACCACCTCAAACACTATATCCTGCACTTTCGGATTGGCGAGGTCAAGCACCATCTGTGTGCCTCCGCGACCCATCACCGGCTCACGGTTGGCTGCCTTGATGATATATTCGGGATGCTTCTCATAGAGGCGTGATTTGGAATTTACCATCTCCGGCTCTATCCATATTCCGAATTTTATGCCGTTCTTCTCAGCCGTATCTATAAGCCCCTGGATGCCGTGGGGAAGTTTCTCCGTGTCGACAATCCAGTCGCCGAGTGCCGTGTCGCCACCTTTGCGCGGATACTTGTCGCCAAACCATCCGTCGTCCATGACAAACAACTCACCACCCATCGATGCTATGTCGTTCATCATCTGGCTCATGCCCGCCTCATTGATATTGAAATATACACCTTCCCAACTGTTGAGAAGCACCTTGCGCGGTGTGTTGCCGTGAGCTATCATGTGGTTGCGTCCCCACTTGTGGAAATTACGGCTTGCGCCACTGAGTCCCTCCTTTGAGAAGGTCAGGGCAAGGTGAGGGGTGGTGAATGTCTCCCCCTTCTTAAGATGGTAGGCGGAATTCTCCTCATTGATTCCGGCAAAGAAGAGATGATGATCGCCGGAATTGGTGTCGAAGCGTAATTTGTAGTTACCGCTGTAGGCGAGAGCCGCGCCTATCACGCGCCCTGTGTTCTCCTGCGGTTTGCCGTCGAGAGATATCATCACCTCACTGTGGGCGGAATGGGAGTTACGCACGCCGTCCTTATTCTGTATCACCTTCATGCCGTGGGTCAGTGGCTCCGTCTCGATACGCCCCTCATTACCCCATGATCCATATAGCGATGAGAGCCAAACGTCGCCAACGCGTATCGGGAGATGACCGGAAGCGAATTGGGTCAGGGTGACGTTACCTTTCTCCTTGTTGGTGATTTCCGACCATGTCTCGATCACGTCCTCACCCGGATATGTCTTGTAGTTCAGTTTCACAGTGACAGGGTAGACCTTATCCTGAAGAGTGACAGTGGTTATGTCAGCCCCGTCGGTTGAAGTCCTCTCGATGTCTGCCACTTCCATATCAAGCGTCATATTGCCGTCGGCATGCGTCATGGCAAGCGCGGATTCATTATAGGGGTGGAGACCATATACGGGATACGCGTTCTGCGCCCACATACCGCTGTCGCCGAAAGAATTCATCTCATTGTCGGAAAGGGCGGCACCATAATACATTATATAGAGCGGTGAGCCCTTTGAGCCGTCAAGCACCATGGAGGTTGACGGAGTAGAGATATGGATGCGTTCTGCCGAGCATTCAAGCCCTCCGGTAAGTGCCGAAAATAGCATCAGTGAAACCGGTGCCAGCAATCCGGGAATAGAAAATTTTGGTTTTGTTTTCATGTGTTATTGATTTTGTATCTTATTTTACATCGTTCCAGTTGTCGGTGCGGAACGGTGCGGCGGGAATGCCGAAAGTGTTCTGAAGGTTCCCCTTGATGAAGTTGCGGAAGGCATATCTGACAGCCACAGGATTCTTCACCTCATCCGACCATACGCGCACCTCCCCCTTCGGGTTGTCGGAAGTGTGTGCCCTTGCCGGATGAAACACCCTGTCTTCTCCGGCAATCTCAAACCCTACGATGGGTCCGTGCGACCAGGGACCGACCCCCTTGTCAGCATTGTCCATCTTCAGTATTATCTTCCCGTCTTCCACTCTGAAAGAGTTCAGGCGGGGAGCCTTTGCCTCAAATCCACCCATATTATACGTCTGCAACAATGCAAGGGCGGCGAGACGCTGTCCCACTTCCGATTTGCGGCTTGGATGAATCATATATTCCTCACCCAAGTCGGTCGTGGTCGCCATCCCTGAATTAGGTATGAGATCGAGAGCCTGCTCCTGAGCCTCCACGAAGAGAGGGCAGCTGATCTCACGTGAGCCATCGTAGATGAAAGGGGCTATCTGCACGTAATAGAAGGGCATAGAGCCGTCGGTGTCGCCCCAATCCTTTCTCCATCTCTCCACGAGCTTGGCAAGGAGCTTGGCATAATCGTGATAGTCCTTGCGGTTGGACTCCCCCTGATACCAGATGAATCCTTTCGCCTTGAAATCCCTTATCGGGGCGATGATTCCGCAATACATCTCACTCGGCTTGCACCAATGGTTGGAATGTTTCTCCTCGAATCCCTTCTCGTCTGTTGCCTCCCTCAGTGCGTCGAGCGGCATCCAAGCCTCCACGCGTGTGTCGCCGAAATCTGCGGCTATCAATCCTATGGGGATATCGGTTGCCTCAGCGATATTGTTGCCGAAGAAATACCCTACAGCTGAAAATTCCGCTGCTGACTGTGGGGAACATACAAGCCATTCCCCTCCGCAATCCTCTTTCTCATCATCGTATGAGCGCACCCTGTCAACGGTAAAGAAGCGCAGGTTATCCCTCTTCTGCGATGCTTTCATTATGTGGTCAAGAGAATCGTCCACAGGCTGGGAGGTGAATCCTGATAGAGGCATCTCCATATTGCTCTGTCCCGCACATATCCATACGTCGCCGCTCAATAGGTTGTCGAGAGTCAGCGGCTCTCCGTCGGATATTGTGATGGAGAGTGGAGTGAAGGAGGCCGGAGGAGTCCTGACAGATAGTGTCCAGTTACCCTCCGCATCGCTCTTGGTAGACACTTTATTCTTATCCCACGATGCTGAAAGGGTCACTTTTGTATTTGGCGATGCCTTACCCCACAATTTGAAATCAGAGTTCTGCTGCACCACCATATTACTCCCTATGATATGGGGCAATTCTATTGCCGGATAGGCTGCAAATGAAGCTGCAAGGAGTGAGGCTGTAATGAAAAATGTTCTCATTCCCTATTACTATTTTTTCTTGGAATCTTTCTTATTACTCTTGAAACGTTCGGGAACCTTGCTGAAAATCTTCTTTATGCGATCCATATCGAATTTCTTCGTGCGGTCATAGTTATATATTCCGTTCTGCTCCTGCTCCACATCAGTGAGCTGCGTGTAGCAATAGCCCGACATGTAGGGTACGGCGAGAATCACGTCGGTCAGGCGTTCAAGACGGTCATACAGTTCCTCCTTTGTGCGTGGGGCATTACCATATCCCCATGAATTGTCGGCAAACTGTGCGCCGTCAATCCATTTGATGCCGCCATATTCATCAATGAAGAATGGCTGACCTCCGTAGGAGATCTCCTTATTCGGGTCAAGCTGAGGATAACGTCCATCCTTAATCACGAAATAATCCGCGAGCTTATCAGGATCCTGTTCGTAGCTGTGCACGGTCCAAAGGTCGGTGATGACATGATAATTGCCACTCGTGTCGTTGATGGGACGGTAATCAAGATGGCTTGTCAGGGTGTAGATATCCTTCACGAAACGGTCATGTTGCTTTGCCTGCTCTGAGTCGCCGGGACGCTCCCAAGTCTCATTGAACGGGGTCCATGCCACTATTGACGGATGATTCCTGTCGCGGATCACGATACTCTCCCATTCCGGAATGAAATTGCGTGCAGCCTCTATCTTATTGGTATTCGCACCCCAGTTTGCAGTCTCGCCCCAAGTCAGATAGCCGAGTTTGTCAGCCCAATAATGGAATCTCTCCTCAAACACCTTCTGATGCAGGCGTGCGCCGTTGAAGCCTGCATCCATGCTCATCTCTATGTCTCGTTTCAGTGAGGCATCATCCGGTGCCGTCCAGATACCCTCCGGATAGAAACCCTGGTCAAGCACAAGACGAAGGAAACATGGCTCGTTGTTGAGATAGAGCTGATCACCCTCCCAATGAATCTTTCGCATACCGCTGTATGAGGAAACCTTGTCGATTGCGTTGCCATCAGCGTCATATACGGTAAGTTCCACGTCGTAGAGGAACGGAGATTCCGGCGACCATGTCTTCACATTCTTTATCGGAAGCTCCAACTTCACCTGGCGCGAAGCCTTCTCCGAAGCACGCGAAACAACCTTGCCACCGTCTCGCACAATAGCCTCCACACTCTGTCCGTTCTCCAGATTACGGAACGACGGCTCTATCACGAATCTCTTATGGTCAAGATCCGGAACGATATACGCAGAAGAGAGCCCGGCATGATCAACCGGCTCCATCCACACTGTCTGCCAGATACCGGTGGTGCGCGTATAGTCACAACCCTGTGAATAAAAATTGCCCGACTGCTTACCACGTGCCTGATTACCACTTCTCTGGTCATCCTCCACTCTCACCACAAGGTCATGCTCCTTCCCGTCTGCCACGTACTTCGTTATGTCATGACTGAATGAGGATGTGCCACCCCAATGATGACCTACAAGATTCCCATCAATATAGACGGCACAGAAATAATCCACGCCTCCGAAGTTCAGCATCACGTCGCGTCCCTGCCAGTCGGTAGGGATCTGTATCTTGCGGTGATACCACATTGCAGGGATGAAATCCACATACGCAACTCCCGACAGACGGCTTTCCGGACAGAACGGCACCGTTATCTTATCCTTGAATCCTTCCGACTTATAGAGATGACGATCCATGCCTGACTTGCCGAAGTCAAACTCATAGGTCCAGTCTCCATTAAGGTTAACCCAATCCGTGCGCTCAAACTGTGGACGCGGATACTCCGGACGCGGCACGGAAGCCGATGCCGTAAACGACATGATCCCCAACGCAATCCCGGCGAATATTCTTGTTATCGTTCGTTTCATAATATTTTTTGATTTGTTTAAAGTTTAGAGTTGATAGTTTATGGTTGATGGTTGATGGTTTATGATAGTTTGGATCTTGTAAAATGACAATAGCCATAACTTCCCCAAACCATAAACCATAAATAAACCATAAACTATAAACTATAAACTATAAACCATAAACTATATCCAACTTATTTGACATAGAAAGATGGATCCTCTCCACTGAAGTCATTATCCTCTATTGTCACGTTTACTGCTCTCTCCAGCTTGAAAGTAAATCTATTTTGATGGAAAGCCGGGAAGTCATGGTTATGTATGATTTTATTCCCCTTGAAACGCAAACCGTCAATTGACTTAGCATAAAGGATAGGATTGTCAAATGTCTCGAACACATTGTTCTCAATCACGACACCCTCATGCCCCTCTCCTCCATGGAAATATTTCACCTGTCGCCACAGCTCGGGAATCTCTGGGTAGATGGATATTACAGCCTCGGTAAACTGGAACATATTGGTCAGAGAATTGACAAACCTGTTATTGCGGATTATGACATCGCGGCAGGCTCCCGTTTCATACCAGCCGTTGCAGTCACCGCAAAGAAGGATTGCGGTGCCGGAAGTGTGATCAAACAGATTGTTCTCCACTATCGTCCTCCTTGGTGTGCTGAAAAGCGTGCCACGTGCGCGGTTATTGCGGATTGTATTACCGGCAAAATACACTTCCGGGGTCCATGTAATATTCTCGAGTCCATAGGTCTTTCCACACTCTACCTCCTTCGGCAACGGGGCATTGAAAACAATTTCAAAATCCTTGGCACCATGATAGGTTGGCATATCAACCGGAGTGATTGACTTGATCACATACACCGAATCAAGATTCTCCATAGTGCGAGATCTTATCACCTTGACGGAATCGCCAACCTCTCCCCATTTGAACCCGTAATATCCGGGGCTCAGGTATCTTCCGACAACCGTAGATTCATTCTTACGCTCCACGATACGGAGATAGGAGCCATGTACGTTGATTGCATCATCCATCATACCCTCATACAGACCGTTGACCGACACTATCTTACCTTTGCAGGCGGAGAAGTGGGTGGCATCAGCATTCGAGGTGAAATATCTGGGATCATCATCCCCCGGAGACATACGCCAAAACCGTCGAGAGTGATGTTCTCTGTCATCTGGGCGATTAGTCCCATCCCCTCACAATAATGCACCTTTACATTGTTGATTTGAGTGTCCTTACATTCATCCACGAAGATACCTGCCGCCGGGCGATGATACCAACGTAGAGCCACCACCGTGCCGGGCACCATCTTGGAATCGGTCCATTTCGGGGATCGGTATAGATCCTTGTCAACCTTTACCACGCTGTCTACCGGATTCCAGATATCGCTCGTCCTGTAGACGATATGACGGGTCTTGCCATCGAAGGCAATCGCTCCCGGAGTCTGAATCTCCCATCCATCCCCATAATTATAGAATTTTCCATCGTCACCTATCCTGAACTTAACCCAAGGAGCAGGACGCCAGACAACCCCGTTACCGTCATTTGACACCACCTCAATCTGTGCAATCTGTGGAGTCTCGAAATCCACACTGAAATTGCGAAGTGTGACTCTCTCAGAACGCACGAGTGCAACGGGGAGAGTATGTCCGGAGAAATAGAAGTCGGCACCATTGCCATCGATGGTGACATCGTTCCAGTCCTCAATCGGGAAACCAACCGTGCGAGGATTCATCTGGCTATGGTTGGAAATGAAATATTCCCTTTCGGCAGTCCCCTTCACCAGAAAATTATATTTACCCTTCTGGAAATTCAGGGTGACAGGGGTTCCGTTATATTTTTTCTTTATCTTCTGGAGAGCCTTCTGAAGTTTGGCACTCTGATTCTCTTTTCTGTCCGGCTTGATTCCATAGTCAGACATATTTATGTCAACAGCCATAGCAGTATTGCCAAACAGCAATGCCATGACAGCGACGAGAAGTGGTAGTCTCATGATGTTACGATTGTTATGGTGTTTTATTTAATTTAAAATACGGATCAGTAGACTTTTCCGTCCGGTTCCTCGCCACGGTTGTTGCCGGGATAGATCTTTATCATCACGACTCCATGAGGCGCAACATTGGCAGTGAACTTCTCCTTCGCCTCCTTCTCCCACACATCCTTCTGACGCCAGAGATCGCGGATCTTCTGCTGACCCCTTATCCCGAAATCAGAGGGGGAGATGACCATGTCAAGGGGGGTGTCGCCATAGTTGAAAAGACCGACCGCCATGCTTCCATCTACCAACGGTTTGGCATATACCACACTGCGGTTATCCTTGAAGAAGGGGAAACCCTGATAACCCAGTTCATCCTGATGCACCTCAATAATCTCATTGTTGCGCAAAAGGCTGAGGGTGAAGTCATCAAGCTGCTGCATATCGCAGCCTAAGAACATCGGTGAAGCAAGTATTGTCCATAAAGACACGTGGGTGTATTGCTCATCGGGAGTCAGACGCGAGTGATGAAGCTCACCATCCCAGCCCACTACGCCGATCACCATCATGTCGGCATCAGCCCAATGACCTGGCACGTTGAATGGTGCCCACTTATCCTGCTGCTGGAATCCGATACGGCTCATGTTGCCCCAGGTGTCGCGGATATCCCCGGTCGTGCGGTAACAGTTAGGGTATCTTGCCCATTGCGGGGCATCACCCCAATGAGCGGCGTTCGACATTCCGAAGAGAATGTCGCGATCCGTGGAGCGCAACGCATCAATCATCTCCTTCACGTAGTAGAGCTGATTGGGTGTCCAGTCATATTTAAGATAGTCTATACCCCAGTCTTCCCATTGCTTCACATCGTTCGCCACAAATGAGTGCTTACCGTTACGCCAGTTGTAATAGCGTGCGGGCCATGCCTCCTGAAGCGATGGCAGAGAATCCCTGACTGTCCATTCATACCTCCCTTCCGGATTGTCGGAGTAGCTGCCGATGAATCCGGCATAAGTGCCGACCCATGGGGCAGAGTAGATGCCCAGTCTCATCCCCTCCGAATGAAGCTCGTCGGCAAGTTTCTTCATGTCGGTGAATTTCTCCGGATTAGGTTGTATAGCATTATGCTTACCACCTCTCAAACCCTGCCAGCCATCGTCGATATTGACATAGCTCCATCCATAGTTGATGAGGTCATTGTCAACCATAGAGGCTGCCGTCTCCCTCACGAGTCCCTCATCAATAAGAAGTCCCCAGCAGTTCCAGCTGCTCCATCCGAGGGGCGGGGTCAGTGCCACCTCATCGCCGATCTTTATGGTCAGCAAACGTGTTGTGGTTCCCTTGGAATTGGAAGCCGTTATCTCCACCGGATATTCACCCGGCTTCTTGACGACACCGGTAATCAGACCCTTCTCCGGATCGATTGAGAGTCCCTTGGGAAGCCCGCTTGCGGAAAACTTCATCGGACGTTCACCCGTACAGGGCACACGATACAGGAATTTGGAACCGGGACGCGCACCAAACACTTTCGCCCCGTTGATTCTCGGAGTGGCAGGTGCCGGAGGTGTGAGGATATATTTGGAGTTATCGATTTTCGGCAGTGTGTCTCTCTCTGCCGGACACTGCCCCATTCCCGCAAGGGGAATGAGGGCAACGCCAAGCGCAGATATGAAAATGCGTTTCATGTGTACTGGTTTTTATTATAAATAAATCAGGATGGGATCATATCTTCCCCTTATGGTCAAAGATCGGCAAGGTGACGGCGATCGCCGTTTGCCCTGACCGCATAGATGCGGCAGCCGTTGGTGTTGACGTCGGAGGGTATCTCGAATGTGGTGAAATTGCTGAAGAACACAATATCGCCCGACTCATCCGATCTCCTTATCTCGATCGCCACTGCCTCCGATGCATTGCTCACCGTCACAGTCCTGCCCGACACAGTCGCGGAGATATTCTCTGAAAGCTGAGGATTCTCCTTGAAAGTATCGAAGAAACCGAGGTCTCCAATGTCGGCACGGTCAAAGTCGCCGTCAAGATAACCCACCATCTTGCGGTCTTCGATATACTGGAGCGCATGTTTCGGCTTGGGGAACTGGCTGAGATACTCTTTGGTGCTCGTCACCATGTCGGAAGTCACCTTCAATGTATAGGGTGATGTCTCATTTGTCGGGACAAAAAGACCCCAGAGGTCAAAGAATTCACTCAGATCCTCACCCGCCACCTTTGAACATGCCTTGATAAACTCCATCTGCTTCTCTCCCGGACGATCATAAGGATCAATATTGACCTCTCTCATCTCCTTGAAGACGTTGGCATAGAACTTATCCATACCGCGCACTTTAGTATAGTAGATATAGAGCTGCCACCACATTCTATTGTTGATATGATTATAGTTTGCGGAGTTGACACAGATGTCAAACCATGACCCTCCATTATTCTTCCTTGCTATGGCAAGGCGACGCAGACCGGGACCGTGGGATGTGTACTTACCCAATCTTTCACATACGTAATGCGCGAACACATTCGCGGAAGTCTCTGTGCAGAGATCCCAGTTGATTGCCTGCTGGTGTACGTGTCCCATCTCATGGGCGGCTCCCCATGTGGAACCTACACTTGAATTTGCCTCCTCCTTGCTGATGAGGATTTTTCCGAGCACGGTGTAGATGAACGCCATACGATACTCAGATGCCCAAAGATGAAGCTGATTGTTGTCGGCTTCCGGCGACATGCCGTAGAGGTGGTTGTTGAATCTTCCACCCTCTCCGCGAAACTCATCAATACCGCAGAATTCCTGCTCCCATTCCGCTATGCTGTCCCATAGGTCGAGGGCATCTATGATTTTGTTCTGTGGCATCTTGGTGCGGCTGAAATACATGATGAATGTGTTGCCGCGCACACAGAAATATTTATGGCTGGCATTGGCGATTATTTCGGCATATTTATCATCAGTCTTATGCTCCTTGAGATCAAAGAAACCGTTGACCACTGCTGCGCCGGGCGGGAAATGAATCCTTATCGGCTTGGCATCGGCTGAAAGTATGTCAGGCACGTTGTACATGACAAACAACTGTCCTTCATTCCTTATCTTAACCTTGTTGACACCCTCCTTCAGCAGGTAAGTGTCGCCCGACTCTGCCGGCTGGTAATAGTTGCCCCTGTCATCCTTCACAAGCTCTTCACCGAGACATTGCAGTGCGACAGAATTTCCATGGGTATCGCCGACGCAGACGATTATCTCATCTCCGGCTTTCACTGTCATACCTGTAGGATTGTCAAGAGAGGAGTAGCAGCGGGTCATAAGCTTGTTGCGCCATTCCGATGCAATTGAATACGCCTCATAGTCTCTTATTCGGAAATCTTTCTCCAATGGGGTATAGGAATTGTCACGCAGGATCTTTGCCAGACGTGAGAAATAGTCGCTAAGTGCGTTGATTTTCTCGTCGGTGACATCCTTACGCAACTCTGAGCAGGAGAGATCGGTGAATACGGTCAGAACCTCATCATTGAGAGTGTTGGTGGAATTGGTCTGCCAAAACTCCATCTCGGCGCAGCTGACAAAATCATTATATCCGCTCTTCACCTCAAATTTGATTGCGGTGGGCTTGATGGAGCCTTTCAGATCTATTTTGGAGGGAGCATTGTTCTCATAGAAATCGTAGTCGTCTACTTTAGAATAAGTGTGTGATGCATCGGTTGCCACGTATAGCGTGAATTTACCGAAATTACCGTTTCCGTTGCGGGAATGATAGATTATATAGTCGATGACGTTATCGCCATTGAAGAAATATTCCAGTGTTATAGGGAATTTAGTCCCGTTCCAAGGTGAATGGAAATGGGTGGAGTAGTCACCGTCTATTGTCATGTCGATGCCCTGATTGGAGTGGGCAGTCTCCCATGAGGATGCCTTGGCATCTATAGGCTTCACCCGAATATCCTCAGCCACGCTCTGTCCGTCGCTGTGCTGGATGATGCTGATCTGTTGGGAATTGAGTTTTGACTCCGTGCGTGCGGTGATTGTCCCCATCCGTTTCTCTCCGGTGGTGTTCTCACGCACTTTGATTTCAATATAGGGGACTTTCTCGGAGTCTTCCCCTTTTGAGGCTGTGAACCACGTCCCCTCCTGGCTTACATTCCATTTATCGAGAGACAGGTTCGTTTTCACGGGGATCTGGAGTGTGACTGCCGGACGATCCACCTCTACATTTCTGTAGGCAGCTTCAATCGTAAACTGTTCCGTACCACCTTGCGGTGATATATCTTTATCGGATGAGCAGGCCATAAGCAGCAAAGAGTAGACTGCAAGGAAGTATACCGCCATTTTTTGAGCTAAAGTTTTCATGATGATTATTTGGGTTATTTAAGTCATTATGACCGGGAGAGCGTTTTCGGTATTTTATAGAAGGGAGGAGATGGAGACCACCCCCTCCCTTGAATATAATTACCTTAAGATTACCTGATATTTCCTAAAAACGCGATTTAATATTTATTTGGCATAGACCACAAGCTCTCCCATGCTCCAGAAGGCACTCGTATTGCCGATAAGGTTTCCGCCATCGGCCTCATAGATTCGCATCACGAATGATTTGAACTTGAAAGGAGCCTGGAAAGATCCGAAGTAGCCTACAGATTCCTTGTCTGTCAGCACATTTTCGTAGGCATTGCTATCGGAGAATATTTCCCATTCGCCGGTCTCCGGATTACTTGCCATAAGCTGAACACGCTTGATATGTCCGTTGTTGTACGACCTGCGGTTATAGATATCCAACGCCACCTGAGATGCCTCTTCCGGAAGCTGGATCTGTATCCATGCGCCAAAAGGCTCGGAAAGATCCCGTGTCCAATAGTAGCCATGACAATAGGTGTTAAGATCGCCATCCACAAGACCGGGGATGCCGGCACCGTCATTCTCATACACATCATTTGAACTAATGTCGTCGGCTGTAAGGTTTATCTTGTAGCCGGCAGCATTGTCAATGGCTATGACTGCGGGAGTCTCCGAAATTGTGAAACCATCAGCGTCAATGCTCGTGATACGCAAGGGGAGTGCATTGCGGAAGAGTGCCTTGACGAGATCAAGTTTGATGTCGAGTGTGGCATATTCCTCACCATTTGCAATCTTCACATCTCCGACTCCGCTATACGAACCCTCCGGCATAAGACCGTATGAAGTACCGTTCGCCTTGTTGTAGGCATCAAGGGCAGACGGATCTACCTCAACCTTACAGTTCACATCCCATTCGGATGTAAATGGGAAGCCTATCTTCAGCTGATAGGAATCCGTTCCGTCAGGAAGCACCTGCAACCCTCCGTTCTGGAATCCGACAGAAGGCTCGGCATAACTCGGCATGATGAAGAGTTCCCGGCTCTCCATATCTATGCCTGCATCCTGGCTTTCAAGAATCACCGGAATCACCGGAGTGCGCGACGCATCTGTATACGTCTCAAGAAACTCCCCTATCTTAGGCGGGTAGAGATTCAGGTTCACAGTCTGGTATCTTACATCGCCATTGAACGACACTGTTGTCTGCGTAGCCCCTGTGCCGTCGCTGAATGAGTAGCATGAGGAGGGTATATAGGAGTAGCCCGCACCCGATTCAAGAAGGTAGTCATTGAATTCTGCCTCCGTCATTATTCTCAACGTAGCGGTCGCGTCAGTCTCAGGATTCCATCCCCCCTTCTGGACTGTCACCGGGCATACCGTGACAGCATGTGGGGAATAGACTGTAATCTCCTGCGCACCACTTGATTTTAATCTCACCACCTTGGAATACTCCTCAGGGTAGATATCGTATGTCTCGGAGCAGGAGCCCCGATAAGGAGCATTCCCACTGCCGTAAGCACTATATATTTTGTTGTTTTCATAACAGGTTCTTTTTAGAGTTGATCCGACAAGTAATTAATAACCGGGATTCTGCACACATTGAGGATTTGCATACACCTCATCCTGCGGAATGGGGGAGAGATAGAGGCGGTTAGCCCATGTATAGGGATAGGGGAGAGAGATCGGCTTATTAAATTCCTCGAATGTCGGGAATTCCCCCACAAGTGAGTTCAGACCCATTCTCTTGCCGTAGCCGAGATATTTCTCACCTGCCACGTAGCGACGGATGTCGAAATATCTGTGAGACTCAGCAAAGAATTCTACGCGGCGTTCGTTGAGCACCCAGTCGAGGAGCGACATACCACCTGCGCCTATCATAGAGGAAGTCAACGGCTTCACCCCTGCACGCGCACGAATCACATTTACATCAGATATAGCCTGGTCAGTCTTGCCGAGCTGCGCGGCTGCCTCCGCCCGGTTCAGATACATCTCCGCAAGACGGATACATTTGATAGTCGGGTTCTTGCTGTCCATATAAGCCCATGCATCGTCTTTGAAACGGAGGCGCGGGTCTTGAAATTTCTGGAGATAATAACCGGTCGGACAGTTGTCTCGGTTGGTCTGCGCGGGATCGTAGCCATGATAGTCGATGATATCGTTGACATTATTGGGATTATGCCATTGGAGAAGATTGATATGAACCGGATAGCCATTGCGGATAACAATACTGTAGTCGCCTCCGTCAAACCCTAACCATGCATAGAAACGTGGCTCACGGTTGACGTTGAGGTTAATGATTCGGTCGCGGAAACGCATCTGGTTCGGATCCTTGGGATCGGGAGTCTCATTCTCCAGTCCTGCCGCCTTATACCACTCCGATTCGGGAAGGAAATTTGGGTCGGTGGCTGGTGTGTAGCCATCTTTGGTCAGGAATGCAAAGACTGCATTGAGCATCGGAGAATTTGCCCCATAGCCACCACGCGGCACGTCCGACTGCTGGCAGGTACGCGGCCACAACGGATATTGGAAAGAGTGCATCTTCTGCCCGTAGATTTCATGGATTCCCTCCGTGTTTCCCTCTCCGGCACCACACCAAAGCATGTATCTCAATCTCCAGACAGCGTGACGGAACTCATCATCCACATCACCGGGGATATATATGCGGTCAAGGTCGAAGCCACTCACTACGAAATCATCAGTAAACATGGCTCGCTGACCAGCTGACTCGGCATATTTGATTGCCTCGTCGGCTGCATCGTATGCGCGTTGCCATTTCGTGGGATCGTTTGTACGGCTGACAAGCTCAAGTCCGTAGCCTGGAGTCTCGAAATTGGTATTCCTGAAATTTGAGTATGGGAAACTTCCGTTCCATAGAGGGGATGCCGCCAACAGGTACAAATTTGCTTTAACAGCCTTACATATCGTGGAAGTCATTCGTCCGATCTCATTGTTCGGGCGTGTTGCGGGAAGATCCTCGGCAGCCTCGTCAAGTTTGTCGGCTATCCAGTCAACGCAGTAATCGAAATGGCATCGTCCGTTGAAGCCAGAGGAGGGTGTACCGAGACCCGGCTTCTCTTCAAGGAGCACAATCGGACCGTAACGACGCAGTAGAAAGTAGTGATAGTATGCTATCAGAGCTTTCGCCTCTGCTTTCCATTCGGTATATTCTGCACTCGTGATATAGCCTTTGCCAAGTGGGTCGCAGCTTTCTATCTTCTCAAGAAAGAGGAGGCACTGTCCGATACCGTCGTAGAAATTGCCCCATACATCGTTGGCGTTAGCGGCTGTCTGATTGTTAAGAAGTATACGTCCGGCGATACCGTTGTTACCCGGGTCGGAGACCCACCCGTAGGGGTTGATTACATCATCAGTTGTGGAGCAAAGCTCTCCAAGATGAGAGCCGTATGTCCATTCGCTTTTGAACTCATCTGTAAGGGCATTGTAGCATGAGAAGAGAAATCCTTTGGCATTATTGTGGCTTCCCATGGCGTCATCGACACCAACTTGCTCCGGTGGCACCACATCGAGATAATTGCATGATGAGAATCCCAGCATTACTGCAAATGCAGCGGCTGTCAGACCTTTTTGTAATATGTTATGTAGTTTCATGAGTGTGTCTTTTTATTAGAGGTTGAACTGTGCTCCGATTGTCACGCTCGACTGGGTAGGATATTTGTTCCAGGATTTCATTTCCGGATCCCAGTATTTGAATGAGGTGAAATTCACGAGATTTATACCCTGCACATAGATTCGGCAGATAGGGAAAGAATAACCGAGCTCAAGATTACGGAGGCGAAGGAAATCACCATTACGTAGCCAGAAGGATGATGGTACGGTATTGTTGGCAAAATCGTTGGTGCCAAGACCCATACGCGGGAATTCCGCATCAAAGTTGTTCTGCTCTGGATCAAAGTGTGAATCCACTACCCACTGCATCACATTTCTCGGGTTGCCGCCCCATCCATGAGCACTGAACGGCTGCATGTTGTTGATCATTATCTTTCGTTTCGCCGAGCCTGTGAAGAAGAATCCGAAGTCCCATCTCTTCCAGTTGACGGTCGCCCCAAAGCCATACTGCAGACGTGGGGTAGTGCCGTATGATGAAAGCATTGTCTGGTCATCGGTATCGATGCGTCCGTCTCCGTTAAGGTCACGGTATTTGATATCTCCGACCTTGACAGTAGAGCCGAGATCCTGTGTCGGACTGCAAGCAATCTCTTCCTCGCTACGGAACAATCCTTCAGCGATATAGCCCCTCATATAATCCAACGGGAGGTTAGTGGAGTAAAGCCATGGATATTTGTATTGAAGCTCATCACCCTCTACAAGGGTATTCTTGTTATAGGTAAAGTTTCCGTTAAACGACACAGAGAGGTCAGAGGTAATAGCTTTAGAGTATGTAACGCTTCCCTCAATACCCTTGTTGGTGACACGTCCTACAGGACCGTAAGGGGTTGCAGCGCCATAGCCGAGAGAGGAGGACCATGACTCACGTACCATCAGGATGTCGTAGCGTTTGTCGCAGAAATAGTCGAGCGTAACGTTCAGGTCATCGAAAAAGCGAAGGTCGACACCTACGTCAAATTTCTTTACCTTCTCCCAGCCGAGAGTGGGTAGAGCATAATAGGACATCTGCGGACCACCGAATGACTCCGAAACACCGAGTGATGCGCCGGCTCCTGTCTGGAATTTCAGATAGCTCAGGTCGTTGCCTGTTATTTGGTTATAATAGAAAAAGTAGAGAGGATTTGTGACCGGAAGCAATTCATCAGAACCGACCAGTCCGTAAGAACCCCTGATTTTGAAATATGACACAACCGGCGAAATCGGTGCCCAGAAATTCTCATTGGAGATGACCCATCCAATTGAACCAGCCGGGAAGAAGCCGAAGCGGTAGCCCTTTGCAAGACGTTCTGTACCGTTATAGCCGAAGTTGAACTCCGCGAGATACTTATGACCGTAATCGTAAGTGACGCGTCCGGATATACCCTGGTTGCGGTTGGGGAGAACCTTGTTGCGGTATTCCCTCATACGGTAGATCGCAACAGCATTCAACTCATGCTCACCGAAAGAACGGAGCCAATTGAGGTTTGCCTGAAGCTCAAAAGTGTTGTCGGATGCCTTCGAGATGTCTGACTGGGAGATGTATTTGCTTCCCGATGTGCCGGCTCTCAGAGGCATGAACATTGTGTCCTGCCAGTCTTCAGTTGCGAGATGCGAGCTGTTGGTGTAGTATAGATATGGCTCGACAGAACGGGTGTAGCCAGACCAGCTCCAGTTCTTGAAATTGACCCAGACATTGAAGTTGAGTCCTTTAGTAATCATATCGAGATCCTGATTGAGCTTGATGACCGTATTGACCGTATTGGAATTCTCCTGACGGAAACTTGTACGGAGTTGCGCGTAAGGGTTCCCAGAGAAGTTACCACCTCCCGTATCGTAACATCCATACATCACATGGTCAATACCTTCACGGGCAGGGAAAGTAGTGGGGAACTCCACCGGTGTCATGTCCATAACAGATTCAAAGAATTTGTCGGAATCCACATTCGGACGTGTATTCTGACGAATCTGTGCATTCATGTTCATAGAGATGGTCGTGGTGGGGGTCAGCTTGTAGGATATGTTGTTCTGGAAGGTGTAGTTATAATTCTGAAGCTGGTTGTTCCAGGAATATAATTTCTCCGTCTTGTAGTGGCCTGTCTCATGAAGGAACTCAAGCGACATGTAATATTTCACCTTGCTTCCACCACCCGAGACATTGACATTACCTCTCTGGCGCATAGCCATCTTTTTGAAAAGGGCATCATGCCAGTCTACATCAGGATAAAGATATGGATTGATACCGGAGCGTGTGCGCTCGATCATCTCATCTGTATATTTGAGAGGCTCATTCGGGTTTCTGGATAAGGATGCCTTATTCCACATCTCCATATAAGTAGCTCCGTCGGCAAATTCGGGAAGCTTACCCATGAAGTTGAATGAGTTCTCAAGAGTAACGTTGATTTTCGTCTTCGTGTTGTAGTCACCACCCTTGGTCGTGATGATCATTACACCGTTGGCACCGCGTGCACCATAGATTGCAGTAGCTGATGCATCCTTCAGTACGGAGAAGCTCTTGATGTTTTCTGCCGGGATATAGTTGAGGTCGCCCGCAGAGATCTCAACATCGTCAAGCAGGATGAGGGGAGTCGCACTCTTACCCGCAAAGTTGGAGATACCACGGATGTAGAATTCTGCGCCTGAACCTGGTTCACCGGAAGTATTGTTGGCGTAGACACCCGCAAATTTACCGGCAAGATTCTGAGTCAGCGTTGATGCCGATGTCTTCAGTTCCGCACCGGACACTGAAGAGATAGCACCGGTAACCGACACTTTCTTCTGCACACCCGTACCGGTCACAACAACCTCATTGAGCGACTGGGCTGAGGCATCAAGTTCGATTTTAAGGTCGGTGACACCCTCTACAGGCACCTCCTTCGGTTGGTATCCCACGTATGACACCATCAGAATCACATCTTTCTTCTGTGTCTTGTAAGATAATTTGAAATGTCCGTCAACGTCGGTCACTGTTCCCGACGTCGGTTGTCCTTTCACCTGGATAGTGGCGCCTATCAATGGCTCTCCGGTGGTTTTGTCGACAACTGTCCCTTCTATGGTTCTTGTGGCAGCATTGGTTGACTGCGGTGCAGGCGAAGAGACTTCGGCGTGAGTCATCAGAAATCCTCCGCTCTCCGTATCGTGCGCCCTTACTCCAGCGACATCAAACACGGAAAGGGTAGCAGCGACAGCTAAGGTTAATTTGATTTCCTTTCTCATGGTTAGGTGTTATTAGTAATTATTGATTGTTCGCAAAATTAAGATTTCGGTGAGTTCTATATGTGCGAAATTGTACATAATTACACATTTTGGACTTTTACGACAATATTTGTATGATTGGGGTCAGGATTTCTATCAATTATATAATTCCACCAGGCTGATATCCGCAATATACTACAGAAGGATTGATTCCGAAAAATGGAATCAATCCTTCTGTCTATTTTGATTATGTCTGTTTTTAGGTGTCATCGCCGGAGAAGGCGACGGAAAATGGGGGAGAGCACCGGCACATTCTCGAATGTGCACACCACTCCTACATAAATAAGGAGCAGAACTATCCTCACTGCGTATGTTAGCCACATACCCATGATATTCTCCACATACATCCCGCCCGCATACAATGCCACGGCAAAGAGAAGATAGCTTCCCATGCGTTTCGTCTCGTAGGGGAGTGGGTAGTAGCGGCGTCCGGCAAGATAGCTCATGACCATGACGATGAAGTAGCTTATCAATGCCGCCCATGCCGATCCGAGGTAGCCGTCGGGTATCCCGATCGCCGGCACAAGCCATACGTTGAGTCCGAACATGAGCACGAAGCATATCAAGGAGAAATACATCCCCCACCGGGTCTTGTCGGTGAGTTTGTACCATAGCGACAGATTGAAGAACACTCCGAAACATAGCTCCGCCATCATCATGATAGGCACTACCCTAAGTCCACTCCAATAGCCGGGGGCGATGAAATGCTTCAATATGGGGAGGAAATACATCACTCCGAGGAATATCAGCAATCCGAATATCACGAAGTATTTCATCGCATCGCAATATGCCCTGCTCTTATCCTCCCCATCCCCTTTTGCCTGAGCGAAGATGAAGGGTTCGTAGGCGTAGCGAAACGCCTGCGTGAACATCACCATGACTATCGCTATCTTCATGTTGGCTCCGTAGATACCGACCATGGATCGTGCCGCCTCCTCATCAGCCGGGAAGAGATAGGGGATGACGAGCTGACCCATATTCTGGCTGAGTATACCCGCCACTCCGAGTATAAGAAGGGGCCAGCTATAGCTTAACATTCTCTTAAGAAGGTCAGGTCGGAATACATAACGCCTTCCGGTAAGCTCCGGAAGCAGGCAGATAAACACAAGCAGGGTGGAGATGATGTTGGCAACGAAAATCCATCCGATGCCGAAACTCTCCCCTCCGCATGGCTCATAAAACCAGCTTATCGCCGGAGGGTAATGACGCATTATTACCGGACACAGCAACAGGAAGAAGAGATTCAACCCGATGTTGAACCCGACATTGAGCAATTTTATCCCGGCAAAACGCCATGCCTTATTCTTATAGCGTAGATAGGCGAAGGGGATGTTGGAGAAAGCATCTATAGCTACCGTGACCCCCATTATCCATACGTAGAGCGGATGATGTGGCAGTTTCAACGCTTGCGAGACCGGATTCAGGAAAAATGTCAGAAGTAATATGAAGAGAAGGGAGGTGGCACCGACAGATAGGAGGGAGGTGGTGTAGACGCTTTCCGGATCCTTATCTTTATTGGCGAAACGGAAGAACCCCGTCTCCATGCCGTAGTTCAAGATGACGAGTGCCACAGCTGTCGCACCGTAAAGATAGGTGACTACACCATATTCCTGCGATGGGAATAGATAGACATACAACGGCACGAGACACCAGTTGAGGAATCTCCCGATGATGCTGCTGAGTCCGTAGACCGCAGTGTCTTTTGCCAATGATTTTATTCCAGCCACGTGATGGTTTATGGTTTATGGTTTAAAGTTTATAGCAACTCCCCTTTAGGAGGCAGGCGGAACCAAGCCGGAAGCCGATTATTCAAACAGACTTCCCGGTGCATCGAAGCGTTTGCGTCCGAGATGCGTATAGGCGAGGTCGGTGGTCTCTCGTCCGCGCGGTGTGCGCTTCAGGAAGCCCTCCTTTATAAGGAATGGCTCATACACCTCCTCCAGCGTACCGGAATCCTCTCCGAGTGCCGTCGCTATCGTGGATAGTCCTACCGGACCCCCTTTGAATTTATCGATTATGGTCAGCAGTATGCGGTTGTCGATCTCATCAAGACCGTAGCGGTCGATATTGAGTGCCTCCAGCGCATGGCGCGCGATGGCTATATCGATGAAACCATTACCCTTGACCATCGCGAAGTCACGCACGCGTCGCAGCAGTGCATTGGCGATACGCGGTGTGCCTCGGCTGCGCAAGGCTATCTCCATGGCTGCCTCGTCGGCGATACCCACTCTCAGCAGACTTGCCGAACGACGCACAATCCCTTTCAATATCTCATGGTCGTAATATTCCAGATGGCAGTTGATACCGAATCGCGCACGCAGGGGCGAAGTGAGCAGACCGCTCCGTGTAGTCGCACCGATAAGCGTGAACGGGGCAAGCGACAGCTGCACGCTCTTAGCTCCCGGTCCCTTATCCAGCAGGATATCGATACGGTAATCCTCCATTGCCGAATAGAGATATTCCTCCACGATAGGATGCAGACGATGTATCTCGTCAATGAAGAGAACATCATTCTCCTCCAGACTCATCAGGATGCCGGCAAGATCACCGGGCTTATCAAGCACCGGACCCGACGTCACCTTAAACCCCACACCCAATTCATTGGCTACGATATTGGAGAGGGTGGTCTTGCCGAGTCCCGGAGGTCCGTGCAGCAACGTATGGTCAAGTGCCTCCTTGCGAAGACGGGCAGCCTTCACAAACACACGGAGATTCTCTATTATCTTCTCCTGACCGCTGAAATCATCAAATGCCAGCGGACGGAGGGCTTTCTCTATATCCTTATCCGATTCGCGGCTCTGACGCTCCCTTATGTCGAAATCTTCTGCTTCCATACCACAAAATTACAAAAAAATCCATAATCTCCCCTCTATCACACGACAAAATCAATGCTCTTTTATCGCCATAATCCCTAAAAACACACAATTTTTAAATTAGTAATAACAACTTTCACAAAAAACACCGAAAAAAATTTGCAGTTACAGAAAAAATGCCTAACTTTGCACTCGCTTGAAGGGAATAACCTTCCTGCATACATTCGGAGCAATCCCAAGGAGAGGTGGGTGAGTGGCTGAAACCACCAGTTTGCTAAACTGACGTAGGAGCAATCCTACCACGGGTTCGAATCCCGTCCTCTCCGCCAGAATCCTGTAAGCTAAACCCTTACAGGATTTTTTCATTTCCCCTGTCCCGCTGGCTTTCCTGCTGCATCGCCCGCTCCATAACCACTCTCCAGCCGCCAGCTCCGCTTCAGCCCCCACTCTCCAGCCGCTCGCTCTCCAGCCCCCAGCCGCCTATCTCCAGCCGCCAGCTCTCCAGCCCCAGCCGCCTATCTCCAGCCGCCAGCTCTCCAGCCCCAGCCGCCTCTTATTCGGATTCTCACCCCTCTCTCAAGCGAGCCATTTAGAAGCGATAAAATCGCTATAAACATGGACTCCTCCGGAGCGAAACTGCTACTCCTTCAACAAGAGCAGGCCCAATAAAGGCTGAAGAAATGCTGAGCCCAATGAAGGCCGAGGCTGAAAGATGAAGCCCTATAAAAGCTGAGGCTGAAAGATGAAGCCCAATGAAGGCCGAAGAAATGCTGAGCCCAATGAAGGCCGAGGCTGAAAGGATTGGGGGGGCAGTTTCGCTCCGCAGGAGTCCGTGTTGAGGCGATTTTATCGCCGATTCCCTCGATTCCCTCGATTCCATCTTCGCTATCCCGCCCCATTGCGTGGCTACGATAGCTTTTGTATTATCTTTCTCTAATTTACAAAAGAATGATTCCTTCCAATCTCCCCAATAAAAAAGAGGCTCCCGCTCCAAATAAGATTCCTTCTTATCTCCCAAATGAAGATGAGACTGATTTGCCGGCTTTTGATCCAATCAATTTTCTTATAGAGGATAACAATATTCCCGCTTTCGACAATGCAGCCTATGATATAGAAGATGCCTGCCTCTATCCCGGCTATCTTACCGATACCCATTATCCAAATGCCGACTATCCGGATCTTGATGCCGGATCTTCCATCGCGAATGAACCACCGGAATCGTATCATCATTCCGGCTCCAACCGTCTGACGAAACGTGCCCCGTTCCATGATTACAGGATGCCGGGGATATATCTCATTACGTTGGTAACTTTAAATCGAGAAAAACTATTCGGCAAGCTGATAATAAAGGATAAGCCCTATATCTATCAGTCAGAATTAGGACGAAGAATATTCTCCGAGGAATTACCGAAGATCTCTACCGTATTCCCGAACGTAGCCATCTGGAAAACCTGCATCATGCCGGATCATATACATCTGATAATGGAAGTCAGATCAAAGATGCCTGATAAGAAACATATCGGCAATGTGATTGCCGGGTTTAAAATCGGATGCAACCGCCTTTGGAGAATCATCTCGAATAATCCGGATGCAATTATCTTTGAGTCAAATTATAATGACCGCATTATAAACCGCCATGGTCAACTCTCCACATGGAAAAGATATCTTGCCGACAACCCTCGTCGTCTCGCGCTGAAACGTATGTATCCGGAGCTTTTCAAAAAGAGATATAATAAGGAGATTCTTGGACGCAAATGCCAGATATTCGGGAATATGTTTCTACTGAATATTCCGGAGAAGGAGTTTGTGATGGTTCACAGAAAAAGACTCTGAGGAGACTTACCAAGAGAATTTCAAAAGATGGATGAATTGTGGCGAACATGGTGGCATCCTCGTGGGCGCATTCATATCCCCACGTGAGAAGGCGGTGAGAAACGAGGCAATACTAAGTAATTATTCGGTTATAGAATTATGCGACACCGGTTTCGGCAAATATTACAAACCCTCCGGAATTGTCTTTGATGCTTGTGCCGAAGGACGGCTGCTCCAGATATGCCCTTTCGATAATCAATATGCTTACAGCAAAATCTCACGCAAGATATGCCTGCAATTAAATGCCTTCGCTAAGGAAATTGCAGACGTAGCCACTCTTATTATATAATGCAAGGGATATTATACCGGTTTATCTTGCATCCACATTCCCAAATTTATATCACCATCCCAATATTTCATTGACATTCTCAATTTTGCACAGAAAATGACATTGTGAGTAGTTTTGCACAATATATTCATTTTTAGTGCAACCAGAGCATCTATTCGGATTTATTAATGTAATTTCGCAGACATCTCTCTCTTATTCTTTTCGCTTATTAATTTCGCTTGTTCATTTCGTGAGTATGGAGTTTTATAATCTCGGATACTCTTGCCTGCGATAAAAAAGCTGAATATAAAGACTCTGTTATTATGGCAAAACCAAAACTTGTGATTTCTTCCGGTGCCGGGATAAGTGCTGAAAGCGGTATATCAACCTTCCGTGATGCCGGTGGTCTATGGGAGAATTATCCCGTGATGGATGTCGCGTCTGCCGACGGATTCCGTCGTAACCCGGCTCTCGTGCATGAATTCTATAATGCCCGCAGAAAGGATCTCATAACAAAAGAGCCGAACTTTGCCCACAAGGCTCTCGTAGAACTGGAGAAATATTTCGACGTCTACGTCATAACCCAGAATGTAGACGATCTCCACGAAAGGGCGGGAAGCTCACACGTGCTGCATCTACACGGCGAACTCATGAAGATGCGTTCCGTCAGTGACCCGGACTATATCGAGCCTCTCGACATAAATCATCTTGAGACTACCCCGGCAACGCGCGGTAAACGCGGCGACCTGATGCGTCCGCATATCGTATTCTTTCAGGAGGCGGTCCCTAACATCGAGCCGGCTATGGAGCTGGTAAACGAAGCTGATATTTTTGTCGTCATCGGCACATCTCTTGCCGTTTATCCCGCAGCCGGTCTTATACAATGTGTGCGCCCGGGCACTCCTATATATTATATCGACCCGAATCCGGCATCAGCTGCCGTCAGTATGCCCGGTGTCACCATAATAAAAGCCACAGCAACGGAGGGTATGAAAAAATTAATGGATTTAATTATTCCGTCTCTTTGATTTTAAATTTTTTTACCCTTTATCCGTTAAAAATATGTTGTAAAACATATTTTATGTTGTTCAACATATAAATCATACCCTCTTCACGAAAGTTTTTTACTACTTTTGTGAAGTAATTCATGAAAATTGTCGTCACGACAACTTTTCTCATTCTAAAAAATAAAAGATATGGCAAAAGTAAAAGGCGCGATAACGGTCAACGTAGAACGCTGCAAGGGTTGCAATCTATGTGTGAACTCTTGCCCCACGAAGACCTTGGCGCTACAGCCAAACGAGGTCAACGACCGAGGATATCATTACGCATTTATGGCAAATCCGGACAATTGCATCGGATGCTGCTCTTGCGCTTGGGTTTGTCCAGACGCATGCATTGAAGTATATAGGGTTAAGGTGTAATGATTTAATACCACACACCTGATTATTAGCGCAACACTCTCCAGAATAGTAATTATGACAGAAACAATGAACGACGAGATAAGACTGATGAAAGGCAACGAGGCGGTGGCTCACGCTGCCATACGCTACGGTTGCGACGGCTATTTCGGCTATCCCATAACCCCTCAGTCGGAAGTGCTGGAATCGCTTGAGGCTCTTATGCCTTGGGAAACCACCGGAATGGTGGTGCTTCAGGCTGAATCTGAAGTGGCTGCCATCAATATGGTATATGGCGCGGCTGCTTCCGGAAAAGCTGCCATGACCTCATCATCTTCCCCGGGCATAAGCCTTAAGCAGGAAGGGATATCATATATGGCGGGTGCCGAACTCCCCGCTCTAATCCTTAACGTCATGAGAGGCGGACCGGGACTCGGAACAATACAGCCCTCACAGGCAGATTATTTCCAAGCCACAAAAGGAGGGGGACACGGCGATTATCATCTGATTGTGCTCGCCCCGGCATCCGTACAGGAGATGGTCGATTTCGTGGCTCTCGGTTTTGACCTCTCTTTCAAATATCTCACCCCGCAATGATCCTCGCCGACGGAATCGTCGGGCAGATGATGGAGAAGGTGGTGCTCCCTCCACAGCGTCCGCGACGCACCGACGACCAAATAAGGGAACAATGCCCGTGGGCAACTACCGGACGGAAAGGGTTGCGTAAGCGAAACGTGATTACGTCTCTCGAACTCGAGTCTTCAAAAATGGAGATCATCAACCATCGTCTTCAGGCAAGATACAGGGAAATCGAGAAGAATGAGGTGAGATGGGAGGAGATCAACACGGACGATGCCGATTATCTGTTCGTGGCTTTCGGATCTATCGCACGAATTTGCACCAAGGCGATGGAGCTTGCACGAGAGGAGGGGATAAAGGTCGGAATCGTGAGACCTATAACCCTATGGCCATTCCCCGACAAGGCGATTGAGAAGGCAGCTGAAGGGAAGAAAGGGATATTGTGTGTGGAACTGAATGCCGGACAGATGATCGAAGACGTCAGGCTTGCCGTGCATGACAGAATCCCTGTCTGCCACTACGGACGTCTGGGTGGTATAATCCCGAGTCCTGCTGAAATCGTGGAAGAGCTCAAAAAGATGATTAATGATTGATCACTCTCTTGCCCTGCAAGAATAAGACTGAAACCAATGGAAATTCAAGATATAATTAAGGAAGAGAATAAGGTGTACAGCACACCTGAGCTCCTTGACGATGTGCACATGCATTACTGCCCGGGATGTAGCCACGGTGTCATACACAAGCTGCTTGCCGAAGTGATCCATGAGATGGGACTGACGGAACGCACCGTCGGGATATCCCCTGTAGGGTGTGCGGTATTTGCATATAACTATGTTGACGTCGACTGGGTAGAGGCAGCCCATGGAAGAGCTCCTGCCGTTGCCACTGCCATAAGCAGACTTTGGCCCGAAAATGTGGTGTTCACCTACCAAGGCGACGGCGATATGGCGGCTATCGGTACAGCGGAAACCATACATGCCGCAAACCGTGGCGAAAACATTGTTATGATTTTTGTAAACAATGCTATCTATGGAATGACAGGCGGACAGATGGCGCCGACAACTCTCCTCGGACAGAAAACCGCCACCTCCCCATACGGACGTCGCGCCGACCTTAACGGCTATCCTCTCGAGATAACCGACATCATGGCTACACTGAGAGGAACGTGCTACGTGACCCGCCAGTCTGTGCATACGCCTGCCGCTGTCAAGAAAACAAAAGCCGCAATAAAGAAGGCTTTCGAGAATGCGCTTGCCAAGAAGGGGACTTCGGTGGTGGAGGTGATCTCCACATGCAATTCCGGATGGAAGATGACCCCGGTCCAGGCTAATGAATGGATGGCTGAAAATATGTTTAAGGAATACCCGCTGGGTGACTTGAAAAATCTTTAACCTAATTTTTGTGTGATGAAAGTTGAGATCATAATAGCCGGATTCGGAGGACAGGGTGTCCTCTCTATGGGCAAAATATTGGCATATTCCGGACTCATGGATGACAAGGAAGTGACGTGGATGCCTTCATACGGTCCGGAGCAAAGAGGGGGCACTGCCAACGTCACTGTCATCCTCTCCGACGACAAAATCTCCTCCCCAGTGCTCGACTCATACGACATCGTTGTGGCACTGAATCAACAGAGCCTCGACAAGTTCGTCCCAAGAGTGAAATCCGGCGGGATACTGATGTATGACACCAGCGGAATACACAAGCGTCCCGAGAGAAACGATGTCAAGGTATATCCGATAAATGCCATGGAAGCCACTCTTGAAATCGGCAATCCGAAAGCATATAATATGGTCGTGATGGGCGCGCTCCTTGAAGTGATGCCCTACAAACTCCCAATGGAGAATGTGGTGAAAGGTCTTAAGAAATCTCTTCCGGAACGTCATCATAATCTAATCCCACTCAATGAGCAGGCTATCGAGAAGGGGAGAGGACTAATCTGATTTTATTTCCCGGAAACCAAAAAGAGGAGACGTGGCTATGATGCCGCGTCTCTTTTTTTACCCTATTTCGTGAACCTCTTTTTCTCTTTATCGGTTATTATAGATGAAGCCCCGATTAAGGATCTCTATTGAGAAATTGATAGGATCGGACCACCTCTTATCCGAAAGACAATATCATTTTGCAAGGGCATTTTTTTCTGTGCTGATTATTCAAAACTATCATGGCCGAACAAGGACAGGCCGAACTGACAAAAGGAAATCACCTTTTCGTAACCTTGATGTTGCGGGGGCCGGAGACTGAAATATCCGGTTCCCGCTTTCATTTTATGATGTCAATAATCTTGCCGCAATTGTCAATAACTTGTAGATAAGTGGTCGAAAAGTGGTAGATATGTTGTAAAGAAGCTGTAGAAAATTGTTTTATAACATATTTTAATTTAACTTGCAATTTATAAATATTGTCTGAGATAGCGGTTTTTATTGTATCTTTGCATATTCCTTCAAAGGTTATCAATAGTTATTGTCAAAGATATCTACAGTTATTTGCAGGGTTATCTACAGTTATCTACACTTTGCGAGATAAAAATTTGTAAACATCGCAGTTATTTACAAGTTGTCAATAACCTTCACATCTTGTTGATTATCAAGGATGTCTATTGTTAATAATATGACAATAAGTGCGTCTTAAAATTCAATAACTCATATTTCCAATTTTTTTTGGGAAAAGTTATTGGTAGTTATTGACAGCCTTTGTTGTTGTTGTTGATTAATTTTTATAGATTTAAATTTTTATTAAATAATAAACAATAATGAACCTTAGTCAAAAAAATCCCGAAACAGACGCATTGCGCGAGGAGATAATGCGTCTGAAGAAAGATAAGAATGCTCTCATCATGGCACATTATTATCAGCGTGACGAAATTCAGGAGATAGCCGATTTCATCGGTGACTCTCTCGCCTTGGCGAGACAGGCGGCAAAGACGGATGCCGACGTAATCGTGATGTGTGGCGTGAATTTCATGGGTGAGACTGCAAAGATACTTTGCCCCGACAAGACGGTGTTGCTCCCCGACACAGAGGCGGGATGCTCTCTCGCCGACAGCTGTGACCCTGTCAAGTTTGAACAGTTTGTAAAGGAGCATCCGGATCATACGGTCATAAGCTATGTCAACACGTCGGCTGCCGTGAAGGCTCTCACTGACATCGTGGTCACATCCGGCAACGCACGTAAGATAGTGGATAAGCTTCCCGAGGATGAGAAGATAATTTTCGGTCCTGACAGAAATCTGGGTGAGTATATCAATTGCGTGACCGGGCGCTCCATGCTCCTATGGGATGGTGCTTGCCATGTGCATGACCGATTCTCTTTGGAAAAAATCGACGAGCTGAAGAGGGAGCATCCTGAAGCTAAGGTGCTCGTGCATCCGGAGTGCAGACGTCCTCTCCAGCTGATTGCCGACAAGGTGGGATCTACTGCCGCACTGCTCGATTTTGCCAGGAGCGACGATGCGCCGGAATATATTGTTGTGACAGAAAGTGGCATATTATTCGAGATGCGTCGCCAGTGTCCGGAGAAGAAATTCATCCCCGCTCCTCCCGATGAACCGGGGTGTATGTGCAACGAATGTGACTATATGAAGCGCAACACTCTCCGCAAGGTTTACGAGGCTCTGCGCGACGGAAAACCGGAAGTGACGGTCGATGCCGAGATTGCAGAGAAGGCGTTGCGACCTATCGTGCGTATGCTTGAGATGTCGGAGTGACGGGTCATGGATCGTAAGAAGAAGAATATAATCGAACTTACCAACTGCAGCCTCAGCCAATATAAGGAGATGGAGAAGCTGCCGATCGTGATGCTTGCCGATAATGTGAGGTCGATGTATAATGTCGGCGCAATGCTGCGCACAGCCGATGCCTTCCTTATAAGGGAGGTGGTGCTTGCCGGAATTTCCGGTTGCCCGCCTCACCCGGAGATCACGAAGACGGCTCTTGGAGCAGAGGAGAGCGTCGACTGGCGACACGTGAATGATGCCTTCGAGGAGGTGAGAAGAATGCAGTCGGAGGGGTGGAAAGTGTGCGTGCTTGAGCAGACACATAATAGCATTGCTTTACAAGATTTCCGTCCTATTGATGGCGAACGCTATCTCCTTGTGGTGGGGAATGAGGTGAAGGGTGTCGACCAGCGTATCGTTGACGTTGCTGATATCGTTCTTGAGATTCCACAGTCGGGGGTGAAACATTCCCTCAACGTCTCGGTGAGTGCAGGGATAGCGTTATGGCAGATTGTGTCGGGGATGATATGATTCCCAGAGATCCCATCTCATAAAAATGGAATCATGAATTTATCGGCATAATGCCTTGCCGAGAATCTCCACGAGCCGTCTGCCGCCGATATAGGTGCAGACTATTCCGATCTTGTTTTTTAATCTGACAGAGGGGTTGCGCAGCGATTCGCCGCGCAGCTCCTTTATTCTTATCCAGCATCTGTCGGATAAGGCACGCGCCTCCGGAGATGTGGAGTTGGCGGCGAGGAGCGTAAGCATATTGAAATTCGCGCTCAGTTCTCTTGAGCGTGCAGCAGGTGCCAGACGGGGATAATGGCTTTCCATCGTGGCGGTGAGGCGTCGTGTCACGTCGAGCACATCGCAACGCCGCAGATTGAACGTATGTATATAGCTTCCTTGATGCTGCCGATAGAAATAAAGATGGCAATCTTTCAGCACGGCTACTCGGTTGGCTCGCATAATGGCAGGGCAGATTGCGTCAAGATCCTCATAGCCGGTGCCCTCACGGAATCGCAGCTCTTTCCAGATGCGGGCTGTAAATAATTTTCCGCATACGGAATTGTCGAGTCTTTTCTGATAGAGGATGTCGAGCATTGCATCTTCCGGAGAGAGCATGCGGAAATAATTATTCCCTGTCAAGGCTTCCGAAGGGGATCTATCTACAGATTTCAGTTCATCTTCCTCTGAGAAATTCTGCATGGTGCCGCACACTACGTCGCATCCGGACTTCAGAAAGCAATCATAGGTTATCTTCAGAGTGTCAGGCGGAAGGATATCATCGGCATCAAGAAAGATTATATGGCTCCCTTCCGCCATATCCAATCCATGATTCCTTGCATGGGATTGTCCACCGTTGCTTATATGCGCCACCTTGATATTATCATGCTGATTTGCCAGACTGTCGCAGATAATGCCGGAAGAATCTGTCGAGCCGTCGTCAATAAGGATAATCTCCCAATCCTTATATGATTGTCGGAACACACTCTCCACTGCCTTCTCCAAGAAAGACTCGGCATTATATACAGGAATGATTATGGAAACCATGCGATTCACTATTTTTATGCAAAAGAAATAAAAAAAAGTCAGAAGTCAAAGGCTATACCCTTCCGACTTCCGACTTATTATATGTTACAATGCGCGTAAGCGCAGCGATTACACTGTAAGAATCTCTTTCTCTTTTGCTGCGAAGATTTCGTCGATTTTCTTCATGTACTTGTCATGGAGTTTCTGCACGTCGTTCTCGGCATCCTTCTCGATATCCTCGCTGAGACCCTTCTTGATCTCTTTCTTCAGACCCTCGATAGCCTCACGGCGGGCATTGCGCACCGACACCTTTGCAGTCTCTGCCTCTGCCTTGCTCTGCTTTACGAGCTGCTTACGGCGGTCTTCTGTAAGCGGCGGTATCGACAGGCGTATCACTTCACCATTGTTTTCAGGAGTGATGCCAAGTTCAGAGTTTATGATAGCCTTCTCAATCTCCTTGAACATGCTCTTTTCCCATGGAGTGATGGCAATGGTTCTTGCGTCTGGCACCGAAATATTGGCGACATTTGAGATTGGAGCTTGCGAACCGTAGTAATCTACACGTATTCCGTCAAGCAGACGAGCGGATGCCTTTCCGGCGCGGATATGCGAAAGTGTGTCGTCGAGATATTCCACAGCGAGTTCCATGCTGTCTTTCGCATTGTCAAGATATTCGTTAACTTCCATATTTGTTTTAATGTTTAAATGGGATGGGTTAAGGAGTGTTTTAAGAAATAATTATCATTTAATCAATATTTTGATAGTATTGCTAAATGATGTATAAAAGCGCATGTTAAGCGCATTTCTGCTGTTGATAATAGAAATGCTTTAGTCAACGAGCGTGCCTACATTGTCGCCATTGAGCATCTTTTCGAGATTGCCCTCCTTGTCCATGTTGAAGACATAGATAGGCATGCTGTTCTCTTTGCAAAGTGCGGTAGCGGTAATGTCCATCACCTTCAGATTGCGTGCTATCACTTCTTCGTAGGTGATATGGTCAAATTTTGTGGCAGTGGGGTCTTTCTCCGGGTCGGCTGTGTATACGCCATCTACGCGGGTGCCCTTCAGCATTACGTCAGCCTCGATTTCAATGGCGCGCAGTGCCGAGCCTGTGTCGGTTGTGAAGTAAGGGGATCCGGTGCCGCAACTCATGATAGCAACAGTGCCCTCTTTCATAGCTTTTATAGCCTCCCATTTGGAATAGGGGTAGCCGATGGGGAACATGGGGATAGCGGTCAGCACCTTGGCGGGTTGTCCGATTGCCTCAAGTGCAGAACTTAGGGCAAGGGAGTTGATCACTGTAGCGAGCATACCCATCTGGTCGCCCTTAACACGGTCGAAACCTTTGGATGCGCCCGACAGACCACGGAAGATATTTCCACCGCCGATCACGATGCCAACCTGCACGCCGTTGTTGACAGCTTTCTGTATCTGGAGAGCATAGGAGTTGAGGCGGTCGGTGTCGATGCCGTAGCCCTGTTTGCCCATGAGAGATTCTCCGGAAAGCTTGAGAAGAATACGGTTATATTTCATATCTCTAAAATTTATGTCAAGTATGTTTACAATCCCCAAATTTAAGGAAAAAGTGCGACATTACAAGATTCTTTGGGAAATATATCTCAAAAAAGATATGATTCCCCAATTCTAATTAATTTTTTGACCTGCTTAAACTTTATAATGTATTATTGTCTTATAAGTAAACAGGAGGTTCACTGGATCATCGGTCTCCTCCTTTTAACTCAGATTGTTTCACCTTTTAAACGGAATCCTTATGAGACATATATTCGCATATATTCTGATAGCTTTATTCATGTCGGTCGGCAGTGTCGAGGCTTTTGCTGACAAGCACAAGGGGCATGACCGTGATCGTCATGAGCAAAGATACGACAGGAAGAAAGGTTATAAAAAAGACCGTGACCATAAGTATAAGAAGGATAAGCATCATGGTAATTACGGGCGTCCCGGCAATAGTTTCCCGGCTCCCGGCAATAAGCACAGACATACCCCGCCACCACCGCCGAAGCATCATCACCACGCTCCGCCGCCACCACCAAGACGTCATCATCACGCTCCACCGCCACCACCACGTCTCGGGCACATGGTGAGATACGCCACAAGAGGGTGTCACGATGTCGGGGTATGGCAGATCAGCCATGACACGTATATCGTGAAATATCGTAGAGGTAATCATTACTACACTCAGTATCTATATCCTTATGCCGACAGATACGGTGCCAGAAATGTCATATCCGTCAATTGGGCTCCGCAGAGCCCCTGGACTCTGATACCTCCGATCCAATTGAATATTAATCTTTAGCAATATAAATTGCATCATGATATAACATGATCAACCATGGTATATCATGATGCAATATTTTTATGATATATCATGATTCAGCATGTTATACCATGATATCTCAAAATCCATGATAAATCATGTTGCGTCATGGTCTATCATGTTGAATCAAAATCAGAATCAATATTCCACTTCCAGATTCTGTCGTTTCTGTCCTTTAAGATATTGGATCCAGCTCTCCATATCCTTTATATCCTCGCGGTCCCAGGAGAAACCCCAGCGGTAGGAGAGGGTGTCGGAGGGGGAGATGTTGACTATGCCGAGCACGTGGCGATTCTTGTCGGATTTTGCGGTGAAATCATTGTCGATGATGATGCCGAGTTGTGCGCGTCCGTTGTCAGGTCCCTGTGTGGGATCGGAATATGCTATGATCCCTTCCGATATGAAGGACGGGGAATCATCCCTCAGCGGGAAACCTACAACAACGTCGGCATTGCCACTGAGACCGTCATACCACACTTCCGTATTGTTCAGATAGCTGCCTGCGTCAAGAGAGATGAGACGATGTTCAACCACGGCAGTGTCACCGGCAATCCTCACCGGTGCGAAGTCAAGACGGGCGGTGAAACGGAGCGGACCATTGTCGAGCACCTCCGCTTTCTCATAGCACCACGGATAGAATATAGTGTCGTTTCTTAATATTGCCGCAACACCGGCTCCCAGTGTCGGACCGACAGCATAGCAATCCATCCCCAAGCCGTGGTCAATATGATAAGAGATGGAATCTCTGAATTTATTAGCCAATTCGGGGTCAATTTTCTGTAGGGAATCCACTTTCTGCCATGTGGCGGGATCTGTCTCCGGACCATATAATTTTTCAAGAATGAGGTCATCGGTCTTATGCTTGAAAAACAGGTCGTAGCCGAAACCTCGCTCACCCTTTGCCTGGGTAGCCGGTCCGTACACACGATAGCCGTTCATCTCATTTTCCCATGCCATGTCGTCGGCACGTTCAGGATAAAGCCGTCCGGCTGTCAGTTGAGGATATGTGTGGAGTGTGTCGGAAGGGAGAAGCTGATACTCTTCCGAACTACCCTTGCCGATAGAGGTGCGGAATATTATTTTCCCGTCATGGGTATGTTGGGATGCCACTTCATTGCCATTAGAATCTGTCACGTAGCAATACTTACTTCCGAGACGTGACAATACGGAATCTGCCCACAGTTCCACGATGGCACTGTTGTAGTCGGAATCAGAATTATTGCTGACTGTCACTTTCACTCCATTGCTTTGGCATGACACCAATGCCAGGGAAGCGAAAGCCATTAGTTTTGAAATCTGTTTCATGGGATAATTATAGAATGGTTATTTTTAAGTAGTCCAAGTAGTCCAAGAAGTCTTAGTAGTCTTAGTAGTCTTAGGACAGCTTGGACTGCTAAGACTTCTAAGAAAAAAAGGAAAATTCCGAATGCGAGCATTACGGAATCTTCCTTTTTACATTGTAGTGAAAAAAACTCATCGAAATTCCCTTCGATATGTTCAATTCATGGCGTTTATCTGCTTTAATGCTTTTGAAAGCTGGTCAGGACAGGAAGTCGGCTTATTGCCACACCTTATTCCTTCAAGACGCTTGATGACGTCTTCCGCTTTCATCCCTTTCACCAATGCTCCAATGCCTTGAAGATTTCCATGACATCCGCCGGTGAAGTTCACCTCCTCCACGATGCCATTTTCAACCTTGATTTCAATAAGGCGGGAGCATGTGCCTTGGGGACAGTATTGCAAAGTGGTCGCCATTATTTTGAAGTTCTTTCAGCCACCATCTCTTTGAAAGTGTTGCATGGCTTGAAAGAGGGAATCTTGTGAGCGGGGATGATAACCGCAGTGTTCTTTGAAATGTTGCGGCCGGTCTTCTCTGCTCTTTCTTTCACTATGAAGCTGCCGAAACCACGGAGATAGACGTTCTCACCTTTTCCGAGGCTGTCCTTAACAACTTCCATAAATTTTTCAACCACCTGGAGCACATTTTCCTTGTCGATACCGGTTGCTCTCGAAATCTCGTTGGTTATTTCTGCTTTTGTCATTTCTCAGTTACATGTTTTGGTTTTCGGAGTGCAAAATTAATTAAAAATCTGTAAATAGAGAATGATTATGCCCCAATAAGATAGAATATTTTGAAAGATTATATGGAATATGCGTTATTTTTCGGGTTTTTCTCCATATTTTTCAGGTCTTGGCATGATTTCTTTGATCATTCCTCATCTTTGATCTCTTCTTGGGATATGATCTCGCGATAGTCGCGCATTATCTTAAGATACTGCGAAAGTCCTATCAAACCACCTACGATACCACCTATCACCATACCGATGATAAGTCCGGTGTCGCTTGCAATCGGTATGGCAAACACCACCAGCGTGACGATGGCAAACGGGATGAGGATGATCTGGAAGATGTGGTGATGACGTTTCAGCGAGCGCCCGCGCGATGCCACTTCCAGCACGCTCATCGTGGCGAGGTTTATGTCGCGCACCGCCATGTAAAGATAGGCATCCATGCCGGCGGCTACCATGAAGAAGATAAAGAACATGGCGGCTGATGCGTATCGCCAAGGGATTTGTGGATAGTAGGCTACTCCTCCGAAGCAAAGAAGAAGAGGGAAGAATATCCCCGTAATGCCGGCTATGACGATGAAGCGACGGTATTTTCTGATAAGATCCTCTTTGGCGGTATGCACCTTATTGGAACTTACCTTGCGCGACTGTTCCGATAAATCTTTCTCCAGTTTTGTAAGACGGGTGTTCATATCCGACCACATCTCTTTCATGCGATCAATGTCGGTGATATTCGATAAATTTTCCATAATTCAGTTATTCTTTTGGGTAAGTATTATTCATTGGATTTTTTAGACGGATAGGTATAAGCCTGTCGTATATTAAGACAAGGAGTCATGCCTCAGCCATTTTAGCAAGTTTCTCCTTTATGCGTCTCAGTCTGGTTGCGACCGTGTTGCGTCCTATACCGATTATATCGGAGATATTGTCGTATGAGAGATCATCGAGCCATAGCAGGATTATCGCCTTGTCTGCCGGAGAGAGACGGGAGATCATGCGGTATAGTTCACGGTGCATTCCGGCGGTGTCTGACGTGTCGGAATGTAGGTCGGTGAGTGTCTCAAGACTTACGCTGACCCCCTTCTGTTTCCTCTTGCGCAGGGCGGAGATGCACGTGTTGAGCGTCAGGCGGTAGATCCATGTTGAGATGGCGGAATCCCCTCGGAAAGAGTCGCGGTATGCCCATATATTGGCAATCACGTCTTGCCGCAGGTCGTTGAAATCATCCGTATCCTGTGCATAATAATAGCATATACGGGTGATGACGCTGCTGTTGTTATCTATGATGTCGAGAAATTCCCTTTCTGAAAGAGTGTGGGATGTCGGGTGTTGGCTCATGTCGGATTTTATAGATTTTAATACTTTAGTAGCGTTTTTAGGCTAATAGTTTCAAATCAATGGGAGATAGGCATATTTTTTTCAGATGAATCATCATATAATTCCATATTAATGATTACTTTTGTCATTGAATCGATTCATGCCGTATTATAGGGCATAATCATTCCCGTTCCCTAACTTTTATCTGTTTACCTGATGAATATACCCCATTATAGAAACTTTTCTCATTATGATTATATTTTATCCGGGATATTGCCGGTTGTGATTGTCGTCATGTTGGCAGTCATTGCTTCTAGCTGCGAGTCGGAGGGTAATCTGACTGATGGTCCACATTCCGTCAGAGGCATGCGTCTGTGTCTGTCTGCTTGTGATATGCCTACGAGGGGCTCGACGGGTAAGGAATACGGCAGACGTGGCGGATCGGCGGATGAGAATCATATATCGGCTGACGATCTTTGGGTGGGTGCATTTGATAAGGATGGCGTTCTGATTGATATTATATATGACAACAGTCATGATACAGGCCTATTATTGGAACCTGATGCTGATGATTCTGCCGACGGGACTATTCGTGATATTTCAGCTGAATTTGATGCCGCATCCTATAAGGATGGAGTGGTAAGGGTTGTTGCCTTGGCAAACTGGAGTAGATTTCTTCCTGATGGGGTATCGTTCGGAGCGATAACCGATATTAAGGGTCTGTCTGAGATGTGTTTTGAGTTCAGTCCGGAGAAATTGGCGTCGGCAGATAAAGAGGGCATTACGGATTATTACCCATTGCCGATGTATGGGGAGAGGGTCTTTAATCTGCTGGATGCGGGAGTGTCGGATGAGTTGCAGATAGGACTTGAACGACGCATGGCGAAGATAGAGATTATAGACAATACGGATTCCGGTATCCTTTCTGCATCGCTTGCATGTTATCTTGGTTCGGGATCGGTTATGCCATCCGGTAATTTCTCGGAAGAGGGGAAAGATGTAAAGCCGGAGGATGAGGAATCAAGACATTCTCTATGTTTCAATAAGTCGGTGATTACGGTGGATGAGGTGGATAGGACATGCTATTATCTTTACGTGCCGGAGATGATACTTGGAGAAAGTGTTGATGATGAGAGAAGGAGAATCACGCTGACGATGTGTGACGGAGAGGGTGGAGATTCAGGTGTGACGAAAGATATATACATTGCGCATCATGATGAGACGGGTCTTCCGACAGAGTCAACAGAAGATGTATGGAAAAGATTGAAAGGTAATCATATATATCGCTTTGTAGTGAAAGGGGATGTGGCAGTGGAACCGGAGATAGAGATACAATCCACACTGCGGGTGATATGGTATGGTACATATAATGGAAGATTCTACAACAATACTGCCACGCTTTTTACATACGCTTTTTCGCAAGAAGAATCGTTAGTTAAGCCTACGAAAGGTAATACGAGTCAAATGGATTTTGATTATCCATTGAAGGAGGGATTAAAAATATATTGTAGGTATTTTGATATCTCGTTAGAAGGTGAGGTAATGGAAAGAAGAGAGAAATATCATAATTTATGGTATGCGATTGCTCTTCATAATTTGGGTACAAATAATGAAGGTAGTAGAAGATTTATAGATGATTATAAGCATCAATTATGTGAGGATGTCATAAAGTTGGAGAATGTGGAAGAGAAGGAGAAGGGTAAAACCATAACCAGAACATATTGTTGGCTTAACTCTGTTTCTATAGTTTATTTGAAATATCCTTTTATTGATACATTTGATCCCAATTGTAGGTATAGAATCTATTGGTATGATTTAGGTGAGCAATTTAGAGTTGTATTAGGAGACGATGTGGAGAATGGGGAGGTGGTTTATGATGAGAGAAGAAGATATTGGCACATGGATTTTAAGTTAACAAGGGGAGATCTTACTAAAATATCATATAAAATAGAGAATGGGGATAGAGAGATGGTGATGTCGGTAAGTCCTGAAGGATCTTTTGAAATTGATGACGTCACTACCGAGATGATAGACGGTGTGGAGTACAACGTATTTTACGTGAATTGAGTCTCGTGAAAAGAAATCCCGATTGCCGATGTGTGATGGGCAACCGGGATTTTATCAGATATCGTATGTGATGTGGGGGCATTTAGCGTCGCAGGTCGGAGACTATCATGATAAGCTCCTCGCGTATCTCAGTCGGAAGGTTGATCTCCCTTACCTGTATGCTCCGTGACCATCCCGCCACGTCTTGTGGCAACAACGTCATGAGCACATCGCGAAATTCCTCTATCTCCTCCTGTGTGTACTCATCGGCAGCCCTTCCGCGATAACGGTCAAGTTCCTCGTCATCGTAATATACAATCTCACCCGTGAGGGGGGAGAGATTCGTCTTCTCACATACGGTATGCGCACCGCAGCACACTTCCGGTTCATCCATCGGATTAGCGGTAGGAACGGATGTCGGCTTGGTGTCTGCCTTCACTTCTTCCTCGGCAGGCTGTGGCTGAGGCTCCTTTTTCGTTGTCGTGTCGGTTTCCGGAGAGGCTGTTCCAACCACTTCCGGATGTTTCTTGCGGTAATATAGTCGGTCTGTCACGTAAAGAATGATACCGATGACTACCATTGCCGCCAATATTATCAATGCTCCAATCATTTTTGCACTCTTTTAAGTATTATTACGTTGCCGTTGCGTTGGCAGTGGAGACCGATCTTAGGTAGCTGATTCCAGAAATCCTCGAATGATTTGTTCACCACATCGGGGTCAGCTATCTTTATCTCCCCAAGTCGTAGGGCTGCCATTGCGAAAGCCATTGCTATGCGGTGGTCATCGTATGTGGCGATTGCTTCCGGCGTGGTGTCGCAGCGTTTGCCATTCCACTCTATGGAATCGTCAGTGACGGTTATGACGTAGCCCAACTTGCGCAGTTCCGTTTGAATGGCTGCAAGACGGTCACATTCCTTCAGACGGAGATTACGCACACCGTCAAACCGGAATTCGCAGTCGGAAAGTGCACACGCCACGGCAAATGCCGGAGCGAGGTCCGGATTATCTGTGAGGTCCACCTCAATACGGTCTGGCTTCTCCTCACCCTCTGAAAGCGTGGCTCCGTTATCATCAAATGTTGACTCTACCCCTGCCATCTCAAAGAATCCGGCAGTTGCTGCATCCCCCTGCAATGATTCGGAAGGGGAGACAAGCGCGGCAATGCGGATTTTTGCATTGGATAAGGCTGCTGCCTCGTAGAAGAACCCTGCGGCACTCCAGTCTGCCTCAACCTTGAACCTGGCGGGTGCGACGTACCTCCCGGCTTTTACCTCAACACCCTCATCATGAAGAGTGACCTCTATGCCGAACTGACGCATAACCTGTGCTGTCATCTCGGCATACGGACGGGAAACGAGCGGAGTTGTGAATCGTAGCGACATACCATTCTCCCATGTAGGTGCGCAGAGCATGAGCGCGGAGATGAACTGTGAGCTGACATCACCTTTTATTTCAAATTCTCCACCCTTCAGAGCGGATCCATGTATGCGGTAGGGTCCTGTGCCGTTCTCGCCGAGTGATTCAATCTGTGCACCGGCTTTCCTGAGCACGTCAAGCATCGGTGCCATCGGGCGTGAGCATAGTCGAGGAGTGCCTGTCATGATACAGTCCGTGCCGGGTGTGGAGGCGGCTATGGCAGTCACAAACCGGAATGCCGTGCCGGAGGCATGTATGTCGATTGATTCGCCGCTGATCTTTCCAGTTTCTTTTACGTCAAAGAGGGTGAGCAGGGCACGTTGTATCACGCGCAGGTCATCGCAGTCAGTTAGTGCCGGGCAAGTGGGTAGGGTGCCGGCAAAGTATGAGGCTGCAAGATATCGTGCCCCGATGCTCTTTGATACGGGAAGGATGATTGTGTCGGTCGCGTCTGACGCATTATCAGCGTTATTGTCGGTTGTATCCTCTGCCGTATTATCAACTGTATTATCAATACTTACCCTTTTAGCCACTGTCGGGGCAAAGAGCAGACAGGCATCGCCGTAAGATAGGAAACGGTAATCGTTGCGTAGAGCCTCATCGTAAAGGTCGCGCCATACAGGAAGCCCATTTCTCTCTCCAAGGAATGAGGATACGAGTAGCAGTAGGGTGGATTGCGGCTGATGGAAGTTTGTAACCATTACGTTTACCATTCGCCATCTGAACCCCGGAGCTATCATTATGGCTGTGGAGGCAGTGAGTATTGTCTTATTATTCTTTTCAAGCCATCTGTCAATTGCTGTGAGGGCTTCTATTGTGTCGATTGAAGATGATTCCGCTGAATATGCCTCCCATTGGTCTACGTGCATACTTTCATCGCCACGAGCGATGGCCGCGCCGAGATAGGGGAGGGATTCAAGCGTGCGGACGGAGGTGGTGCCTACTGCCGCCAAAGGTTCACCAGCTTGCTTTTGGGCTATGAGTCGCCGGATAAGGTCGCGGTTCACTGAGAAACTTTCGGTATGCATGGGATGGTCGCCTATATTCTCCGATTTCACCGGTTGGAAAGTGCCGGCTCCGACGTGGAGAGTAAGTTTTCCCACCTCGATATTATGGGCATAAAGGTCGTCAAACACTTCGGGCGTGAAATGCAATCCGGCAGTGGGGGCAGCCACCGAGCCTTTGGCATCGGCATACACGGTCTGGTAGTCGTCGTTGTCACACTCTTCCGATTCGCGTTTCAGATAGGGTGGGATAGGGATAAATCCGGCAGCATCCACTACGGAAGCGAATGTCACGTCAGGATTGTCCCACGTAAATTCAATGGCGTGGGCATTCCCGGCAGTGGGATTTAGTCGGCGGGCGGAGAGCGTGACAGGGGCGGTGGTCCCTTCCGGTCTTATCTCAATGGAAAGAGCTCCCTCCTTCCATCTCTTCAGATTACCGACAAGGCAATTCCATATACATTTTCCGCGAGATTGGAACGTGAGTACATAATCTGCGGGGTCCATAGGTTCGAGAAGGAATATTTCGATTCTTGACCCGGTGGTCTTGTAGAATGATATGCGTGCATTGATTACGCGTGTATCATTGCATACAAGGAGAGTTGCAGGGGGCAGAAGAGAGGGTAGTTCGTTAAAATGACGGTGAGCCACCCCGCCGTCAGGACGCGAAAGAATCAATTTGCAGGCATCACGTTGTTGCAACGGATGACGCGGAATCCTTTCATCGGGGAGATTATAATCGAAATCTTCAATTTTAATATCTTTGACCATGAAAAAAAGTGCATTTTGAATAAAGATTTATTTATCTGATAATCAATAAATAATCAAAATTCGAATAAAAAAAGTAAAAATTTTTTCACAAAATTAGCAAAAAAATTTGGTAGTTATGAAATTTTGGTATAACTTTGCACTCGCAATCGGGCGATTAGCTCAGCTGGTTTAGAGCGTCTGCCTTACAAGCAGAGGGTCTGCGGTTCGAATCCGTAATCGCCCACCGAAAGCAACTTCGCAAGCAATTGCGAAATTGGGGCGATTAGCTCAGCTGGTTTAGAGCGTCTGCCTTACAAGCAGAGGGTCTGCGGTTCGAATCCGTAATCGCCCACTTCCCCGAACTTTTAAGAATATTTCGTAAACAATCGGTTCATTCGTGAGAATGAGCCGATTTGCATTTTTTGACTACTTGGACTCCTAAGACTACTTGGATTGATTGGACTCCTAAGACTACTAAGAAGTCCAAGAAGTCCTAGTGGTCCAAGCAGTCTTAGCAGTCCAAGTAGTTTGCTTCCTATGCCATTAGCATTGTCACGCCGACGTAGACAAAGTGAGCGACGATGGCTGCAACGATACCGCCGACAGTGTGTGCGGCAATAGCTTTTGGGGTCAGTTCGCGGTAGCCGAGTGAGTCAAGCATTGCGGTGTGAGTACTCAGATAACCGCTCCAGCACATGCCGATAGCTGTGAATACGGCTATCGCATTGCCATCGATCCATCCCTGTGCAGCAAAGTTGGGCACGAGTCCTAAGGCAGCCCCTACGGCTCCAAGTGCCGTAATCGGGAAGGCTATCAGATGAGGATCGGTGAACCCGAACAACCATTCAAACAATAAGTTGACCTTTGCGGCAAGCCAGGGAAGCAACTCTATGCCTTCGTAAGCGGCTCCGGTGTAACCCTCTGCCGATGCACCGAACGTCAGTATCATCACCAATGTAGAGATGATGAGCACGCCCGGTATGATGGCTATGCCGACGTCCACACCCATCTTGCCGCCATCAAGAAGCGAGTTGAGCGTGCGGATAAATACGGATTTTGATACAACCTTATCTTCTGCAGCCTCTATTGCAGCTGCTTCCTCTGAGATAGCTTCCTCCACAGCAAATGAGGGATATGCCTTGATGATGAAACGTTGCATCAGGCGTGTGGAGACGATACACCCGCAGAATGCCCCAAAAAGACCTACTACCGGTTCGACAAAATAACCCTGTCCGACCATGAAGACCATCACGAGGAGCCCCATGCCGAACGCTGTGCCGAAGTTGGTCAGCGAGATAAACTGGTATTTCTTGAAATAACTGCTGAAACGCTTGTCCTGCGACAGAGAGATGATGGCGGGATTATCGCTGAGGAAGGTCATAGTCGCTCCCAATGCCGCCACGCCGGGAAGGTTAAACAGTGGCTTCATGAGCGGACGCAGGAGATTCTCCAATAGCTTGACAACGCCAAATTCCACAAACAGACGTCCGATTGCCCCCGTCACCACGCATATACCCATAAGATAGAAGACCGTATTGAGAAGCAGGTCATGGGCAGTGTGCATGATAGTGTTGAGCATGTTGGGCAGACCCATGATCGAACCGATATACCAGAATAGGAGTGTCACAATCACGAGACATGGCACTCCTGTAGGGATAAACCGATAGTGTGACTTCTTTTTTTCCGCCTTATCTGTAGAGGCGATTGTTTTTTCCATTTCCATTGGTCAGATTGTTATTTTCGTTTTAGAGAGAGTAGGTTCATATACCAAGTGACGCCTGCTGTTGCCATCATAGTCTTATTCTGCATAAGGTTGGAGGTGTTTGTGTTAGTACCCCATGAATAGAAGGCTGTGGCGTGGAAACGTAGTGTGTGGCGGGGATGTATGAATGGCGTGAATTCCACTCCGGCTCCTGCCATCTTCATTTCTGTTCCGTTGAGCACATAGAGGTCGGCATCTGTCCCCGACTTATTGACATCGTAGCTGAACTTGCCGAACACTTTCCAATTGCCGTTGGGAGAGTAGGCGAGATCGGCTATGACCGACATGTCTTTCAGAAAAAAGGTCTGATGGGAAGAGGCGCGGTTCATAACGTCGAGTTCAAGTGCCACTTTGTCAAACGTGAATTTATTGCCGAGTGAAATATAGTTGATGAATCGTCCCGGAAGATACTCCATCATATTGACGGAATATATTGCGTCAAAAAATCCGTGGCTACCGTTCCACATTAGGTTATAGCCATACAGATTGCGGTTTTCGCTTGTAAAGAACGGGCTTTGGCAGAATTGAAACGTAAGTTTGTCGTTGGTGGAGAGTTTCCTACCTATTGATGCGCCCAATCCGTAGCAACGCACGTTATAACAGAATACGGAATACACATAATGGTCGATAGGGGGCGGTCATATTCCCAACCACCGATAGCCACCACCTGCTTACCTCCGGCAAACGACCAGTTGTCAAGATTATAGTTAAGGTATATCCAGTCGGTTGCATCAAAGAAAGAGGCATCCTTATGTGGCTTGTTGAAACGTTGACGCCAAGAATAGCTGAGATTGTCGGTCAGATTGCCATCGAGTCGCAGATTGAGGAATTTCCCGGCGAATCCGGTATTATCCTTCTCCACATCGCCATCCAGCCATGCGCCTTCCCAGTCCACGCGGGTTTCTATCCGGAGATTAAGCAATTTTTCATCAATATTGGCATTATCATCAGCGTGAATGATATTGGCAGACGCCGCCAATGCCAAAGCAAAAAAGAGTGGTCTCATGATTGAAAGATGTTGTTCTATCTCCGGAATATATCATTCCGGAGAATGATTTGATTTAAGGTTAGTTGATACGTCAGTAGTCCCACGGAGCTCTCGTCGTATTCGGCTGCAAAAATACAAAATAGTTTTCAGATTTTCATGGTATCAAGTCTTAATTCTGATAAAAAATATCCGTACCCTTTCCGAAGTATTCAACCGCAAAGGGCACAGAGTGCACAGAGAAATAAAAGATCTCCGTGCCCTCCGTGCCCTTTGTGGTGTATAAAAAACGTGGTGTATTGTTTATTCAGAGTTTTGCTTTGATAGCCTCTGTCTCTTTCTCGTAGCCGGGTTTCTCAAGAAGGGCAAACATATTTTTCTTGTATGCCTCTACACCGGGCTGGTTGAACGGGTTGACTCCGAGCATATAGCCGCTGACGCCACAAGCCTTCTCGAAGAAATAGATAAGCTGACCGAGAGTGTGCTCGTCAAGTTTGGCAAGCTCGATCTTGATGTTGGGCACACCACCATCGACGTGAGCGATCTTTGTGCCGAGTTCTGCCATCTTGTTAACCTCGTCAATACGTTTGCCGGAAAGATAGTTAATTCCGTCAAGATTGGCTGCATCCTCCGGAATACGGCGCGTGATTGCAGGCTTCTTCACTGAAAGCACAGTCTCGAAGATAGTGCGCTCGCCCTCCTGTATCCACTGTCCCATTGAGTGGAGGTCAGTTGTGAAGTCTACAGCTGCCGGGAAGATACCCTTGCCGTCCTTACCCTCGCTCTCGCCATAAAGCTGTTTCCACCATTCTGCGAAATAGTGGAGCTTAGGATTGAAGTTAACGAGAATCTCGATCTTCTTACCGCTCTGATAGAGTGCGTTGCGAAGACGTGCATATACCTCCACGGGATTCTCTTCGCTCTCATGAGCTGCGGTATTCTCCATCTCTACGGCACCTGCCACGAGTTTCTGGATGTCGAAACCTGCGCAAGCGATGGGGAGAAGACCTACGGGAGTGAGCACGGAGAAACGTCCCCCCACGTTATCGGGAATAACGTAAGTCTCATATCCCTCCTGAGTGGCAAGCGTGCGGAGCGCACCCTTCTTCTCGTCGGTGACAGCCACGATAAGATCTTTGGCAGCCTCTTTCCCTGCCTGATTCTCAAGCATCTCCTTGAAGATACGGAATGCTATGGCGGGTTCGGTAGTTGTGCCTGACTTGGATATCACGATGATACCGAATTTCTTGCCTGTGAGAAGTTTCTCAAGCTCGGCTGTGTATTCCTCACCGATGTTCTGACCTGCATACAGCACCTTGGGATTGTGGGGTGCCGGTGCATATAAGTCAGCGAAAGAGTCGGAAAGTGCAGATATAACTGCCTTGGCACCAAGATAGCTTCCGCCTATGCCTATGCACACTACATAGTCGCAGTTCTCGCGCAGACGGGCAGCAGTCTTGTTGATTCTGTCAATAAGCTCTTGCGAAATTGATGACGGGAGGTGGAGCCAGCCCAGAAAATCGGAGCCTTCTCCATTACCTTCGTGCAGTGTGGTCATTGCCTCTACAGCAGACGTGCGGTTTGCCTTATACTGCTTCTCTGCGAATGACACTGCATCCTGAATGTTGATTTCAATAGATTTCATTGTGTCTGTTTATATAAAAATTCGTGTCAAAAATTTTGAGTTTTATATTTTATCTCCCATTTCCTTCCACAAGTAATAATAAAGGGGCTTGTAGGATTGTTTCATCTTTTTGGATGAAATAATATAAATTAACGGGAGTAAACTTAGCTGAATTTCTCTGATAACGCCTCAAAGGCTTTCTTCGGCGATATTCCGGAATATAGTATGTCGTAGACGCAGTCAAGGATTGGCATATCGACCTTGACCGTCGTTCCGTTGATCTGATGCATGCATTGTGTGCCGTAGTAGCCTTCCGCTACCATTTCCATTTCCATCTTAGCTGCCTTCACGCTATGCCCTTTACCGATCATTGCTCCGAAGTTATGGTTGCGCGAGAATAGGCTGTAAGATGTGACGAGTAGGTCGCCGAGATATGCCGAGCGGCAGATATCGCGTTTGCGTGGTGCGATAGCATCGATGAAACGACGCATCTCCCGGGCGGCATTACATACGAGCATTGCCTTGAAATTGTCGCCTGCTTTCATACCGTTGACCATTCCTGAGGCTATGGCATACACGTTTTTCAGGACAGCCGCATATTCTATCCCCTTCACGTCTTCCGAATAGATGGTCTTTAGACGCTGTCCGGCTATGACTCGTCCGAACTCATGGCTTTTCGCAATGTCGTGACAGCCGATGGTGAGGTAGCTCAGATGATCGAGAGCCACCTCCTCGGCATGGCACGGTCCGCCGATGACGAGCATATTCCTGTCGTTGCATCCGAAGTTGCGGCAGAACCATTCGGTGATGATCATGTTGTCGCCCGGGACAAGACCCTTGACAGCCGAGACGATGTTCTTGCCGGAGATGTCGACGGTGATCTTCTCCGCCTCGTTCTTGAAGTAGGGGGAGGGGATCGCCACGACAAGGGTGTCGGCATCGGCGACGGCATCGTTTATGTCGGCATGGAAGTCGATGCGGTCTGTTTCGAATGTGACGTCGCTGAGATAGACGGTATTGCGGTGGTAGCGTATGAAATCATCAATGCGTTCCTGCCGGCGCACATACCAGTTGATGCGCTCGTTGTTGCCCAATAGCAACTTTGCGAGCGCGGTAGCCCAACTGCCTGCACCGATCACTGCTATCTTTCCCAACGTTGCCATCACTCTCCCTCTTCCTCCTGGTTCTCTTTAGATTGTTTCTTCTCAGGACGCATCTGCGGGAAGAGGAGAACTTCCTGAATAGTGGATTGTCCGGTCATAAGCATGGCGAGACGATCCATGCCGATGCCCATGCCTGATGTGGGGGGCATTCCATATTCCAGCGCGCGGATGAAGTCGCCGTCGATAATCATTGCCTCGTCGTCCCCTTTGTCGGCAAGACGCATCTGCTCCACGAAACGTTCATACTGGTCGATGGGGTCGTTAAGCTCTGAATAGGCATTCGCAAGCTCCTTGCCGTTGACCATAAGCTCGAAACGCTCCGTCAGACGCGGATCGTTGCGGTGGCGTTTGGTGAGTGGCGACATCTCGATGGGGTAGTCGATGATGAAGGTGGGCTGGATGAAGCTACCCTCGCATTTCTCGCCGAAAATCTCGTCGATAAGTTTACCTTTGCCGAATGATTCGTCCACCTCGATACCGTTTGCCTTACAGAATGCACGAAGCTCCTCTTCGCTCTTGCCGGTAATGTCGAAGCCGGTCTTGTCGAGGATTGCCTGGGTCATGGTGACGCGGGGATAGGGTGCCTTGAACGAGATTGTGTTGTCGCCGACTTTCACCTCTGTCGTGCCGTTGACGTCCATGCAGATTTTCTCAAGCATCTTCTCGGTGAAGTCCATCATCCAGTTGTAGTCTTTATAAGATACGTAGATCTCCATGCAGGTGAACTCAGGATTGTGGGTGCGGTCCATGCCTTCGTTGCGGAAGTTCTTGGAGAACTCATATACGCCCTCGAACCCGCCTACGATAAGGCGTTTGAGATAAAGCTCATCAGCGATACGGAGATAGAGAGGAATGTCGAGTGCATTATGATGTGTGATGAACGGACGTGCCGATGCGCCTCCGGGGATTGCCTGGAGAATCGGGGTCTCCACCTCAAGATATCCATGCGAGTTGAAGTATTCACGCATAGAGTTGAACATCTTGGTGCGCTTGATGAATATGTCCTTTATACCTTTATTGACTACGAGGTCTACGTAACGCTGGCGATAACGCTGCTCAGGGTCGGTGAATGCATCATACGCCTTGCCATCCTTCATCTTCACTACGGGGAGCGGACGAAGGCTCTTGGAGAGCACGGTGATCTCCTGTGCGTGGATCGAGATCTCGCCCATCTGGGTGCGGAACACGTAGCCTTTGACTCCGATGAAGTCGCCTATGTCAAGAAGTTTCTTGAAGACAACGTTATACATATCCTTGTCTTCACCCGGACAGAGGTCGTCGCGGCTTACGTACACCTGTATTCTTCCGTCGGCATCCTGAAGCTCCATGAAGGAAGCCTTGCCCATGATGCGACGGCTCATTATTCTTCCGGCGACTGCCACTTCGCGTGGTTTCTCTTCGCCGTCTACAAAGTTCTCTTTTATTTCGACTGAATGACCTGTCACCTTGTATTCCGGTGCGGGATAAGGTTCAATTCCACGGTCGCGTAGTGCCTGCATACTGTTGCGGCGCACCTGTTCTTGTTCGGAAAGTTCTTGATTTGCCATATATTTATGGAGTCTGTTTGTTATTTCCTTGGATATTATTTCCCTGTATTTTGCTTTTATAAGTGGGCTATAGATTTCTCTTGCGCACTTATAGGTCGCCGGCAAATACTTTGCAAGTGACCTATAATGTGCAAAATTAACAAAAAATCATGAGAATCACGAAAGAATCCCTTATTTAGTCTTCAGGTAATCGTCGATGGCTTTGGCTGCCTTGCGTCCTGCTCCCATCGCGAGGATCACGGTGGCGGCTCCTGTGACGGCATCCCCGCCGGCGAATACACCTTCGCGGCTTGTGCGTCCCTCTTCGTCTGCGACGATACACCCTCTGCGGTTGGTATCCAGACCCTTTGTCGTAGCCTTTATCAGAGGGTTGGGGCTTGTGCCGAGTGCCATTATGACCACGTCGCAGTCAATCTCGAAGTTGCTACCTTCCTTCACTACAGGGCTGCGTCGTCCGCTCTCGTCGGGCTCACCAAGCTCCATCTCCACACATTCAATACCTTTCACCCAGCCTTTGTCGTCGCCGAGCACGCGGATAGGGTTGGTCAGCATACGGAACTCAATCCCCTCCTGCTTAGCGTGGTGCACCTCCTCCACACGTGCCGGAAGCTCTGCCTCGCTGCGGCGGTAGACTATGACTGCCTCCGCGCCCAGACGGCGTGCAGTGCGCACCGCATCCATAGCGACGTTGCCACCTCCGACAATTACGGCTTTCTTCCCTGCACATATAGGGGTGTCGAAGTTCTGGTCGTAGGCATGCATGAGGTTGGCACGGGTGAGGAATTCGTTGGCGGAGAAGACCCCGTTGAGATTCTCACCCTCAATACCCATAAAGCGGGGGAGTCCGGCTCCGCTTCCTACGAATACTGCGTCATAACCCTCATTGTCGAGAAGGTTGTCGATGGTCATTGTGCGACCTACGATCACGTCGGTCTCTATCTCCACACCGAGGCGTTTCACAGCCTCTACCTCCTTTGCCACGATGCGGTCTTTGGGCAGACGGAATTCCGGTATGCCGTAGACGAGCACGCCACCCACTTCATGCAGGGCCTCGAATATCTTCACCTCATATCCCATCCTGGCAAGATCGGAGGCACAGGCGAGCCCGGCAGGTCCGGAGCCTACGATTGCCACACGTTTCCCATTGCGCACTATCTCCGGCTGCGGTAGGGAGTCGGCATTCTCTATCGCCCAGTCGCCGACGAAGCGTTCGAGCTTACCGATGGCTACGGGTTCTGACTTTATGCCGAGCACGCATGAACCCTCGCATTGGCTCTCCTGCGGGCAGACGCGTCCGCATACGCTTGGAAGCGAACTGTCGGCGGCAATTGTTGCGGCGGCACCACGGAGGTCGCCCTCGGCGATATGGCGGATAAATTCCGGTATATTGATGTGCACCGGGCAACTGTTGACACAACGCGGATTCTTGCAGTTGAGGCAGCGTGAGGCTTCCAGCGTAGCCTCCTCTGCGTTGTAGCCATAGCAAACCTCTTCAAAATTCTCTGCCCTCTTCACGGGATCTTGTTCCCTGACGGGAACGCGTGGTATTCTGTTAGCCATTGCACTTGCAGTTATGAGATTCTTCGTTATGATTTTTGTTGGTGTCGCGATACATGTTCTGACGGCGCATAGCTTCATCAAAATCAACCTTATGACCGTCAAACTCCGGACCCTCCACGCATGTGAAGCGGGTCTGTCCGTCGACTGTCACACGGCAGGCACCGCACATGCCGGTGCCGTCTACCATCAGTGCGTTGAGTGATACGACTGTAGGTATGCCGTATTCCTTTGTGGTGAGCGCGGCAAACTTCATCATGATCATGGGTCCGATTATGATGCAGCGGTCATATTGCTTCCCTTGATTCTCAATAAGGTCTTTCATAAGCCCTGTGACCATTCCGTGGAATCCCTCGGAGCCGTCGTCTGTACAAAGGTAGACGTTGCCTACCGTGCGCATCTCGTCAACGTATGTGAATATATCCTTTGTCTTTGCTCCGATTACGACATCAGCAGTCACTCCGTTCTCCTTAAGCCATTTCACCTGAGGATATACCGGGGCGGTGCCTACGCCACCGGCTACAAAAAGAATCCTCATTTTCTTGAGTTCATCCTCCGGCAGTTCGAGAAGGTCGGACGGACATCCGAGCGGACCTGCGAAATCAGCGAAAAAGTCGCCTTCATTCATGTGGATGATCTTATTGGAGGAATATCCGATGGCTTGGGTCACGATAGTTACTGTGCCCGCAGTGGTGTCGTAGTCGCATACTGTGAGCGGGATGCGTTCGCCTGTATGATCAGTACGGACGATTACGAACTGACCGGGTTGGGCGGATGAGGCCACGCGGGGTGCCTTGACTTTCATCTCCACGATATTAGGGGCAAGTTCGCGCTTGCTGACGATTTCAAACATAAAAATCGGTATGTTGAGTGAAAAGTTAGATTATCTTGTCATATCCTGCAATTAGAATAGACACCGCAAAAATAACTGATATTTCTTTAACACACAAATCTCCAGACAAAAGAGTCTGAAGATTTGCATTATAGAAGTATTATATTTCGTTTTCGGGCAATCCGGTGACCTTTGCAATCTCAGAAAGTGGCATGCCAAGCTCCTTTAGACGTTTTGCCACTAATCGGCATCCTTCTGTCAGTCCTTCTGCTCGTCCCTCTGCCCGTCCTTCTGCCCGTCCCTCTGCCCGTCCTTCTGCGAGGCTTTTACGTGCGGCAGAGTCAATAACGTTCTGATAATCCCTAAGGGCTTTTAGGCTATCCTCGTATGCGCGTATTTGCTCCTTTGAGAAATTTTTTGTGTCGGCAGACTCAAAGAAATACTGCATCACCTCATCCTCAATCTCTTTTGGAATCTCATCAAACTGATCCAGATATTTTAGTATGTAGAGCCACCAATCCATCTTTGTCTCAAACTCACTGATATCTTTTCTGAACTTTGGAAGTTCGATATATATGTATGTCAGACGATCGTAGAATACCTGTCCAGTCTCTACATCAGCAAGTTTCACTACGCTTCTGAAGTTTGGTGAAGATACGAGCTGCCGTATCTCAAAGTTTAGGAAGGCTATTGTGTAGACCTTCGGTAGGTGATAGTCCCATTTCCCTTTCACGGCAGCTTCCTGTATGGGGAATGTTGAATAGTACACGCTCCTGTCGACGAAAAATTCCTGATAGTTGTTCTGCATTTCCACGATCATGTGAGATCCGCTTTGTGTGATGCAGTAAAGGTCGAAGATTGCGACACGGCTTTCCTGTCCCATGCCTAATTTCTCGGTGGGGAGATATGTTATCTCTGTTATCTTATCATCATCATTTATGATGGCATTCAGGATGCTTATGAGCGACTTCTCGTTGCCCGGTGTGCCAAACAGTCTTTTGAATCCGAAATCGGTAAAGGGGTTTATAAATCTTTCCTTGCACATATAGACATTTTTTTAATTGTAAAACACTCTTTTATTATAAAAAAACATGCTTCACCGAATATTTGACGGGACTTGCATCTTTACTTTGCAAATATAGCCAAATTTTCTCAAAAGCACAATTCTATATCTCATTTTTGGATGTTTATCGACATCAGTTGGGGAAATATTTGTAGGAAAGAAAGTTTTTTGCTAAGTTTGCACCTAATTAACAGAGGGAGATGTTTTTCCCGTAATGATAACTTATTTCGAAATACCGGCACACAGCATGAAGAAACTGATTCTACTATCTGCTATCGCAATGGCAATCCCTTTCGGCATATCGGCAACCGAAATCGGTAATGCTTCTGAGGCGAAGAAAAAAACTGCGAAAACCGACACTGTCGGTTTCAAATTCACCGACATAAAGGTGAATCCAACCACATCTGTAAAGAACCAGAACAAGTCGGGAACTTGCTGGAGCTTCTCCGGCACTTCTTTCCTTGAGGAGGATATCATGAAGAAGGGTGGTCCTGAACTTGACCTTTCTGAAATGTACGCCGTGCGTAAATGCTATATCGACAAGGCTAAGAAATATATACGCACTCATGGGAATATCAATTTCGCACAGGGTGGCGGTTTCCCCGATGTATTATATGTAGCAGAAAACTATGGTCTTGTGCCGGAAGAGGCATACAAGGGTCTGAACTATGGCGAGGACAAGCACGTGCATGGAGAGCTTAGTGAGGCTCTGAAGGCTTATCTGGATGTGATTGTAAAGAATCCCAACAGAAAATTGTCTACCGCATGGCTCGACGGTTTCATCGGTATCCTTGACGCTTATCTCGGTCCGGAACCTGAATCGTTCACTTATAACGGCAAGACCTACACTCCTCAGACGTTTGCAAAGGAATTGGGTTACAACTCTGATGATTATATCTCAATCACAAGCTACAATCATCATCCTTTCTACAAACCGTTTGCAATTGAGATCCCCGATAACTGGCTATGGGCTGAGAGCATGAACGTGCCTTTGGATGAGATGAAGGCTATCGTCGACAATGCTCTCGAGAATGGATATACCGTGGCATGGGCTGCCGACGTTTCCGAGAAAGGTTTCAAATGGAAAGATGGTTTTGCTGTGCTTCCCGCTCCAAAGGATGAGAAAGATCTCGAAGGCACTGAGCTTTCTCGTTGGGTGAGCCTATCTGCTGCCGATAAGGAGAAAGACAGATATGACATCAAGGGTCCTGTAAAAGAGGTGAACGTGACTCAGGAATCCCGTCAGAAAAGTTTCGACAATTTCGAGACCACTGACGACCATGGAATGGTAATCGTTGGTATCGCTCAGGATCAGAAGGGCAACCGTTTCTACAAGGTTAAGAACTCTTGGGACACTGACCAGAAGTATGGCGGATATTTCTACGTATCGGAACCATATTTCCTTGACAAGACAATCGACGTGGTTGTCAACAAGAAAGCCGTTCCCGCTGACGTGGCTAAGAAAATCGGACTTTGATCCGCTCCATATTACAACGGGCGCACAAACTATGTCTGTGCGCCCGTTGTTTATAATGAAGCATTAATGATGAAACATTAATGCTGACGCAATCCTCCTCAACATAATCTCATTACACTCTTAATATGACACAAGTAAAAGCTAAAAAGGCTCTCGGACAGCATTTCCTGAAAGACTTGAATGTGGCGAAGAGGATAGCCGAGACTATCAATCGTGACGAGTTGCCCGACAATGCCAAGATATGGGCTGACATCCCCGTGTTGGAGGTCGGTCCCGGCATGGGTGTGCTGTCACAATTCCTTATGTCGGCAGGTAGACGCATAAAGGCGGTCGAGATAGATACGGAAAGTGTTGAATACCTCTCTAATGTATATCCCGGATTGGAAGTGGTAGAAGGTGATTTTCTGAAGATGGATCTTTCTGAATTATATGGCGGAGAGTTTGCCCTTATAGGCAACTATCCATATAATATATCATCACAGATATTCTTCAAGGTGCTTGACTATAAGGAGAAGATTCCCGTTGTGGCGGGTATGCTTCAGAAGGAGGTGGCGGAGAGGATATGCTGCAAACCGGGAACAAAGGTATACGGCATTCTGTCCGTCCTGCTTCAGGCATGGTATGATTGCGAATACCTATTCAATGTCCCACCCGGAGTATTCGCACCACCGCCAAAAGTGATGAGCGGAGTGATACGCCTGACACGCAACAAACGCACATCGCTCGGATGCGACGAACGACTGTTCAAGACCATTGTCAAGACAGCCTTCGGACAACGCCGTAAGACCCTACGCAATTCATTGGGTGGACTGATACCGTCGGATTCACCCATAATGCAGGATCCCATCATGGGCTTGCGCCCCGAACGCCTCAGCGTAGAGGATTTCATCCGCCTGACATTAGCTGCAAAAAACTGAATAGCCCCCACCCCCCCTAAAGGGGGAGTAAAAAAGTCGGCATATATGTGTTTGCTGGAGTTCAGTGCCCTCGCCCATGGGCGAGGGGTGCGTCCCCTTCAAATAAAACCAATATCAAATTTTAAATTCTAAATTCTAAATTTTCAACGCTTCCATGAAAATAGTAGTTCTTGACGGATACGGACTGAATCCCGGCGATCTCAGCTGGGAATGGCTCGACAAATACGGCGAGGTAACAGTCTACGACCGCACCTCCCCCGACCGGATTGCCGACCGAGCAAAAGATGCCGACGTATTGTTTACCAATAAGGTGGTGCTTGATAAAGAGATGCTTCAGTCATTGCCCCATCTTAAATATGTCGGAGTGCTTGCCACCGGATATAACGTGGTAGACATCGATGCAGCGCGCAAAGCCGGAATAACAGTGACGAATATCCCTGCCTACAGCACGGATTCAGTAGCACAGATGGTGTTTGCCCACCTCCTGAATGTGACGAACAGAGTGGAACACTATGCAGAGGAGAACCGCAACGGAAGATGGAGCCGTAACCCCGACTTCTGCTACTGGGACTATCCGCTGACAGAGCTTGCCGGAAAGAATTTCGGCATTGTGGGACTCGGACACATCGGAATGACGGTTGCCCGCATTGCACGTGCTTTCGGAATGAACGTGATAGCCTACACATCGAAGCCGCAGGACGAGTTGCCGGAGGGTGTTGTGAAAGTGGATATGGATCGGCTTTTTGCCGATAGCGATGTGCTGTCGCTTCATTGTCCGCTCACTCCATCTACCAAGCATCTTGTCAATGCCGACCGGTTGAGAGGTATGAAACCCTCCGCAATAGTGATAAACACAGGTCGCGGACCGCTCGTAGATGAGGATGCAATGGCAGACGCTCTTAAAGAGGGTAGGGTAGCGGCATTCTGTGCCGACGTTCTAAGCACAGAACCACCTTCCCCCGACAATCCTTTGCTTACCGCTCCGAACGCATACATCACCCCCCACATAGCATGGGCATCTGTAGAGGCACGCCGCCGCCTGATGCATATCTGCGAAGACAATCTGTCAGCCTTCCTATCAGGCACTCCCCGCAACGTAGTCTCATAAAGAAGTAAAAGAAGTAAAAGAGCTCCAAGAAGTAAAAAAGTAAAAGAGGTAAAAGAGCTCCAATAATTCCAAGAGGTCTAATAGGTCCAATAAGTCTAATAAGTCCAAAAAGTCCAAGAGGTCCAATAATAATCGGCTCAGATCAATCAGATTTGAGCCGATTATTCCATTCTTATTTTATTACGGGATGCGGTTGCGGTATTCTGTAGGTGTATATCCGAAATGCTTTCTGAAGACGGTGCTGAAATATCCGATTGAGGAATAGCCGCATTTAAAAGAGATTTCTCCTATTGATATTGATTTGTCGTTTAGTAGTGTCGTTGCAAGTTGCATCTTGTAGTTGCGTATGAAGTCGGCTACAGAAAGACCTGTCAGCAATTTTATCCTTTTGTAGAGAAGAGATATGCTGACGCCCATCTCTGCCGCGAAATCCTCCTTTTTAAAACAGGTGTCACAAAGATGCCGGTCAAGCACCTCTATGAATTGTGCGACAAATTCAGGTGTCTCTTTTGAATCCGGTACATACGGGTTCTCCGATTTCTCATTTTCATCGGAATGGTTCGTATCAAACGAATAATTACTCATGATATGATTGATTTTAGACTATAAAATCGTGAAGAATGAAGGATATTGGTAAATGATAGGAAGGGATGATATATATTGAATTGAGCTGATAGGCGTGTCTACCTATTGTCAATGGTGATTCAGATGTCTCTTATGGATAATTCCAATCTTTTGGATAAAAATCGCATACAAAATTAATAATAAAGAATGGCGACGGATATAATAATTTGAAATTTTTATATCAAAAATTGGTATATTGCAAAATTTAGTGAAATCCTGAAATGTGACCATTATATATAATCATAAATTGCAGGTTTAAAAATCAATAAAAGGAGGTTACATATATTATATTATCCCCATTTTGGCTTTCAAATATGTATCAAAAGCATTTCAAATTGTAAAATAAATTAGAAAATATCTAAAATTAAACATTGCTCGGATTCGTGTGGCATACTTTTGTGCCACAAAACCAACACATAATTTAACCTAACAAAATTGATGCGCATGATAAAACATGTAACGATTTTCCTATGTATGCTGTTTGTATTCATAGGTGTTTCGGCTCAAACTAAAACACTGACCGGAACAGTGAAAGATGCCAATCAGGAACCGTTGATTGGCGTAAGTATTGTAGAGAAAGGCACATCAAACGGCACGATTACCGATCTTGACGGCAACTTCTCTATCAAAGTTAACCCTAAATCTTCGCTTGTATTCTCTTATGTGGGATATGCCCCGCAGACGATTGTTGTTGGCTCGCAGGATCATATTGATGTTGTGATGAGAGAAGACAACAAGGAGCTTGAAGAACTCGTGGTCGTGGGTTACGGCGTGCAGAAGAAGAGTGATGTGACCGGATCCATCTCCTCCGTATCTGCAAATGATATAAAAGGTCTTGCCACTACTGATGCCGGTGCTGCTCTTCAGGGAAAGGCTTCAGGCGTGCAGGTGCTCAATTCATCCGGTGCTCCGGGTGAGGGTGCAAAAATCCGTATACGTGGTTACTCATCCAACTCCGGACAGCTCGGTCCGTTGTTGATTGTAGACGGTCTTAAGGTAGACAACATTCAGTATCTCGACCCCTCTATGATCGAATCTATGGAGGTGCTGAAGGATGCCGCTTCCGCTGCCATATATGGTGCCGAGGCGGGTAACGGTGTGATCCTTATCACTACAAAGAATGGTAACGTGCGCGACGGACAGCCGAGAGTGATATATTCTTTCAAGGCTATCAACCAGCGTCTTGGTAAGACTCCCGAAATCTTCGGCGCGAAGGATTGGATCCGTTATAAGGAACTATCTGGCTACGACATGGAGAAACTCTGCTCTGACAATGGCGTGAATTATGATAATCCGGCTGAGACCGACTGGATTAAAGAAGTGTTTGAACCCAGCTGGGCTACACAGCATTCTGTGATTTTCCAAGGTGGAAACGAGAAGGGTAATTTCTTCACCTCAATCAATTATATCGACAATGACGGTATCGTGAAGGGTAAGAAGGATACCTATTCCCGACTGACCGCACAGCTCAATGCGGAATATAAACTTTATGATTGGATCAAGGTGGGCACCAACACCTCTATCGAGAGATGGCACACCCGCAGCATCACCCAGCAGAGTGCATACGGCTCAATGCTTGCCCCGGCTCTGCTTCTTGACCCTCTGACACCGGTATATTGGGAGAGCACGAAAGATTTCACTGCCGACATGATGACTCAGTATGAGGCTGATCCCTCCATGATCAAGATTGCTCCCAATGGTAAATATTATGCCACTTCAAAATTCCAGAACGACGACAACGGTAACCCTATTCTCCAACTTGACCGCAACAATCAGAAGAACTCCGGATTCACTGTCAGAGGCACAGGTTTCCTTGACTTGATGCCGTTGAAAGGTCTTGTGCTGACTTCCCGTTTCTCTTATCGTATCTCGCAGCACAACAGCCACAATTATGCGGAACCATATTATATGAACGGTCAGGCAAAGGCAACTGACTATGAGATCTCGGCTGCTGCAAACAATGGATACTACTATCAGTGGGAAAACTTCATCAACTACAATAATTCTTTCGGTAAGCATGATGTTGGAGCCATGATCGGTATGTCATTTACACAGACAAAGACCGACAACGTGTCGGCTTCTGCAAAAGGCACCGGTGGCAGCAAGATTCTGAACGGCGACGGTCCTCTCTTCCAGTATCTTGATTTCGTGAATTCCGCAGAGACCACGACGAAGAGCATTGGCAACATCATCGGACTCGCAACAAGTCTCTCATACTTCGGACGTGTCATGTATGCCTACGACAACCGCTACAACGTACAATTTAACTTCCGTGCCGATGCATTCGACACTTCCAAACTTCCCGCTAACAAACGTTGGGGTAAATTCCCTTCTGTGTCTGTGGGTTGGACCACATCTAACGAGGCATTCTTCCGCGACAATGTGAATCCATCCGTGATGTCCTTCCTGAAAATACGTGGTTCTTGGGGTAAGAATGGTAATATCAATGTGTTGAACAATTATCCCTACGTATCGCCGATCAGCTACAACAGCGCATGGTATCAGTATGGAGATAATCCCAACCAGTATTATGGATCGTATCCTACAGGTCTTGCTAACCCCGACCTGAGATGGGAAACTTCCGAGCAGTTCGACTTGGGTATCGACATGAGATTCCTTGACGGTCGACTCACTGCCGGTCTTGACTACTACAACAAGAACACTAACGACCTTCTTATCCAGATCAATCCGGTTCCGGAGGTTTACTCCAATACCACCACCATCAATGCCGGTAAGATCAACAACCGTGGTTTCGAGCTTGAACTCGGTTGGCGTGACAATATCGGTGATTTCAGCTACAGTGTGTCAGCCAATATGTCAACTCTCCGCAACAGGGTCACTTATCTTTATGATGACATTGCTCGCATAATCACTGCAAAGGGTGGTGTAGACGGCACCAACAACATGGTCAGCAGTGCTATGGAGAGAGGTCACTCGATATGGTATTTCCGTGCGTATGACTACGCCGGCGTAAATAAGGAGACGGGTGCCCCAATGTTCCGTAATGGTGCAGGTAATATCGTATCTTCATCAGAGCTGACAGAGGAGGATATGACCGACATAGGCTCGGCAATTCCGAAGGTCACATACGGCGTTACTCTTAATCTTGCTTGGAAAGGCTTAGACCTTACAGTGTTCGGTACAGGCGTTGCCGGCAACAAGATCTACAACGTGCTTTACCGTGCAGACACCCCGATGCGAAACTCTTTGAAATACTATATGGATAATGCATGGACTGCCGACAATCATAATGCCAAGATGCCGGAGGTGGGTCAGGTGGCTCACGACCGCAATTTCTGGAGTTCAAGCGCATCCATGTTCAATGGCTCATACTTCAAGATCAAGCAGATCCAGCTCGGCTACACCGTGCCTAAAGAGCTTACAAGAAAAGCCTTTATCAAGGATCTGAGGTTCTTCGTATCTCTGGATGATTTCTTCACATTCTCTAAATATCCCGGTATGGATCCCGAGACTGCCACAACGTCCAACAATGGCGCTGCCGGATATGACATAGGTTCTTATCCGACAATGAAGAAGGTGACTTTCGGTGCCACTATCGGATTCTGATCAAGTAATATTAAAAAGAAAAAAAGACAACATGAAAAAGATATTGTTTTCCCTTATAGGATTAGGCGCGACTCTCTTCATGGGAGGATGTGAGGATCGTCTCGACATAGATCAGAAGGGCGTCATTGCCGTCAAGGATTTCTATAATACCGATGATGATGCACAGAATGCCTGCAACAACCTCTATCAGTCGTTCTGTCTTAACATTGCGGGAGTAGGAACACATGGTATATATGTCGCGCTTCCGGTACTCTTCAACGAGGCGGGCGACGACATGCTTGCCGCAGGCAACATGTATGGCGACAATGACTTTGCCGCTCAGATAAATGAATTCCGCTATGATTCGCAGAACGAGGTGATAAAGCACTCTTACTGGGGATTGTATGCCGTGATCTACGATGCCAACCTCATCCTTGACCATGTGGCTGACGACACAGATGTGAAACGTCGCGTGAGAGCTGAGGCGCGTGTATTACGTGCGTGGGCACACTTCACGCTTGCCATAGGTTGGGATTGTCCGCCGCTCGTGGATCATATCCTCCCCCCGGATACCAAGCCGACAAACTTTGAAGGCGGTCACAAGGCTCTTCTTGAATGGTGTGCAAAAGAGGCTGAGGAATCTGTTGCGGATCTTGATGAGCGTACTGATCCATCCGATAAGGTGGGTGCTTCCAAGGTGACTAAAGGTTTTGCATTGACTCTTGCCGGAAAGGCGCGTCTCTTTATGGAGGATTATGAGAATGCCAAGAAGGATCTAAAGCAGGTAATCTCTTCCAATAAATATGAACTCGTGCCTACTGATCGTTGGGCGAACCTGTTCCATGCTTCAGGCGATCTCTGTGAGGAGATGATATTCCAGGCGAACTGTCTGGAGAATCCGAATATCGGGGACTGGTCAAACAAGATTCAGCGCACGTCGTGGATGTGGATACAGTTCTGGAACTGGCGTACCGACAAGCTGGCTTCCCGACCCTCATTTATAGGCACAGATGGCTGGGGCGGACACTCAATCCGTGAGGACTTTGCTGAAAGGATGCTTGCTAACGATGGCGATTCTCCGCGTCGTAAGGCTACTTTCCTCACTCCCGATGAGTTCCTCTATGAGATGGATTGGAACGGTGCTCAGGGTCTTACCCGCGAACAGCGTGAGACAAGTGATCAGATCGGCATCAAGGATGCTACAGGTCTGTATGGCTTCGGTGGATATTTTGCAAACAAGATTGTGGCTTGGCCGGAGGATAATGAGAAGGGTTGGTATGGTTTCAAGAACCTGACGATCTTCCGTTATGCAGAGGTGCTTCTGATGTATGCCGAGGCTTGTGCCGTGACTGGCGATAACGATGGTCTGCAATATCTGCAGGCTATTCAGAAACGTGCCGGATCAGCTCATATCTCATCTCAGCTCACTCTTGATGAGGTGAAGAACGAGAAGGGTTATGAGATGTGGATCGAGGGTGTGCGTTTCCCCGATATGGTAAGATGGGGCGACACCGATGGCGTTGTCAACAACGGTAAGAATATCCCGTCTACCTACGACGCGTTCTTCACAAAAGGGGAGCCGAAACACAGGATATACGTGGAATACTCTAATCCTAACCAGGGACGCTCCGGATTCATCAAAGGGAAACATGAATATTTCCCCTTCCCGTATGATGCCACTTCGATCAACCCGAATCTGAAGCAAAATCCCAGCGGTGAATAAGAGACAATAGGGAAGTAGGTAATTTAATATAAGGGAGGTTCCCTTCTTGAGCCACGTGCTCCTGAGGGGAACTTCTTATTTGTGATAATACAACTGATTTTTATGAAATCTCAAATTTTTAAGAATATCACGGCAGTATCGCTGTTGATTTCCGGGGTGGCGCTGGCAGATGCGCAGGAGAGCTCTACGCCGACTCCACCGGAGTTCCCTCCCGTGAGACAGGACTACGTGATACAGACGCCCACATATCTCTCCGATTATTTTGAAGAGGGCACGACGCCTCTTATTTCTCCCGATAGCACAGGATTTATCCGCCGATGGAGTGTGCTGGAGCCTATCGAGAAACCCAACCGTTCGAACGCAGTGTTTACCGACAGTTATCTTGACGATGTATTCTCGACGGAGTATTTCAAGGGGCAGCTTCAGTTGCCCCCTAAAAACGGGGCATCCGTCAAGGTCAACGGTAAGAAACTGAAATGGCATGCTCTCGACAGCAAGCTGGATAACTACAAGCTGTATCGTTTCTCGGCTGCACTGAAGAAGCCTGTGTATGGCATAATCTTCTTCGCCGTCACTACAATAAATTGTGATGAGGATATTGAGAATGTGCGTCTCTCCGCCGGTTCTAATTCCGCTTCAAGATGGTGGATAAACGGGGAAGAGGTGCTTACCCTTTCCGGCGACCGGCGTATGGTGGCGGATGACGGTGCTTCAAAGCGTCTTACTTTGAAAAAGGGGAAAAACACGATATGGTGTGCGGTCATCAATGGTCCGGGCATGAGCGATTTCTGTGCCAGGTTTATGGATGAGTCAGGCAGACCGGTAGACAATTTCACAATCAGTTATCAGTAAAGCGAAGATGAATAGAAGAATATTATTGGGCGGATTTCTGGCAATGGCATCCGCTATCCCTACATTTGCCCTGGATGGCGCACCATATATCCACGACCCATCGACGATCGTGAAGTGCGACGGGAAATACTATACGTTTGGCACCGGAAGAGGTGGCCTGATATCTGACGACGGCTGGACGTGGAGAAGCGGCGCGGTACGCCCCGGCGGGGGTGCCGCACCAGATGCGATAAAGATAGGCGACCGTTATCTTGTGGCATACAGTGCCACCGGTGGTGGTCTGGGCGGCGGTCATGCAGGTCAGGTGCTGACGATGTGGAACAAGACTCTTGACCCTGACTCGCCCGACTTCAAGTTTACGGAGCCGGTAGAGGTGGCGCGTTCGCTCGATGATGAGGATTGCGATGCTATTGATGCCGGATTGCTGCTCGACCCGACTACCGGACGCTTGTGGCTCTCTTACGGCACGTATTTCGGTTTTATCCGTATCGTGGAGCTCGACCCTGCCACGGGTAAGCGCGTGGAGGGTAATGAGCCGGTAGATGTGGCGATAGATTGCGAGGCTACCGATCTAATATATCGCGACGGATGGTATTATCTTCTCGGCACTCATGGCACCTGCTGCGACGGTCCCAACTCTACGTATAATATCGTGGTGGGGCGTTCGCGCAACGTTACGGGTCCGTATCTCGATAATATTGGGCGCGACATGCTGAAAGGTGGAGGAAAGATGGTGATAGCTGCCGGCGACCGCAATACCGGTCCGGGTCATTTCGGTCGCTACATAGAGGATGACGGAGTGGAGAAGATGTCGTTCCATTATGAGGCTGACTTTGACCGTGGCGGCAGAAGCGTCCTTGCCATACGTCCTCTGCTCTGGAAGAATGATTGGCCCGTGGCAGGTGAGCTTTTGAAGGAGGGCACATACGAGATTGAGTCGGAACGACGTGGGTATGCCCTTGAGCTGGCTGTGGATTTTGTCAGGATGGATGCTCCGCGTGTGCCGTTTTGGGAGGAGCCTAAGGAACCGTTGGAGCCGTTGAAATCACAGACTCTCGAGGAGGTGATCTCCACATGGCCCGAAGGTGAGATTGCCGTGAGAACAGGCGACTACATGTTCCGCCCGCACCAGAAATGGACAATCACTGCCGTGCCGGAGGCTGGTGGGTATCTTGGCGGACAATATTATAAGATTGAGATCGAGGGTACGCACAGGGCTCTTGCAGCTACTGCCGATGCCGAGGTTGTGGCTGTACCGGAGTTTACCGGTGCCCCTGAACAGTTGTGGCGCATAGAGCAGCTGACCGACGGCACTTACCGCATAATGCCGAAGGTGGTGCCGGGCACTGATGAGCAGCTTGCTCTTGTGGCTACTGCCGACAGCACACCCACTCTCGGACATTTTGATATGGATAGTGATAATTCCAAGTGGAGTTTCCACGTTAGATAAGAAATACTCTAACCTGAAATCAAATAATGAAAGGATTGTTTAAGGGGATATTATCCTCGGTTTTTATGGTTGTTGTGTCGATGGGTACGGCAGTTGGACAGAACCCGATTATAAAGGGGCAGTTCACTGCCGACCCTACCGCACGCGTGTTTAACGGGAGGATGTACCTGTATCCGTCGCACGACATAGAGAGTCCGATAGATGAGCTGAAGGAATGGTTCTGCATGGAGGATTATCACGTGTTCTCCTCTGATAACCTGACGAATTGGACTGACCATGGGGTGATAGTGTCACAAAACCGTGTGCCTTGGGTCAAGCCGGATTCGTATGCCATGTGGGCACCTGACTGTGTTGAGAAAGACGGTCGTTACTATTTCTATTTCCCGGCGGCTCCTGCCGGTGAGGAGAGGGGATTCAAAGTCGGTGTGGCTGTCGGTGATAAGCCAGAGGGTCCCTTCATGGCGATGCCCCGTCCGATAGAGGGGATAATGGGCATTGATCCCTGTGTGCTTGTTGATGATGATGGTAAAAGCTATATATATTGGTCGGGAATGGGGATGAAGGGGGCTCAGCTTGCCGACAATATGATGCAGCTCTCTTCCGAGCCCGTCATGATAGAGGGCTTGCCAGAAGGATTCAAGGAGGGACCATTCGTATTCAAGCGTGAGGGGAAATATTACTTCACTTTCCCTTGGGTGAGAAAGAAGACGGAGACTCTTGCCTACGCTATGAGCGATTCACCCCTCGGTCCGTTTGAGTTCAAGGGTATAATCATGGATGAATCCCCTTCCGGCTGCTGGACTAATCATCACTCCATAGTGGAGTATGATGGAGAATGGTATCTCTTCTATCATCACAATGATTATTCCCCTGACTTCGATAAGCGCCGCTCAACACGTATTGACACTCTCAGTTTCAATCCAGACGGCACGATACGCAAGGTGACGCCTACACTGCGTGGAGTTGGCGTGAGCGATGCCCGCAGCAGGATTCAGGTAGACCGTTATTCCGACGTGTCGAAGAAAGGCGTGTCGGTTGATTTCCTTGACAAGAGTAATCCTTTCGACGGATGGAAGGTAAGGATCGGAAAAAAAGGCTCATGGGTGAGATATAATTCAGTTGATTTCGGTGAGCGTCCTGCCCAACGTGTCATGGCGAAGGTGCGCTCGGCTAAAGGGGGAGTGCTCAGGATATTGGCTGACGGTCTTTCCACCGAAAACGTTATCGGCGATATCAAGGTGCCGGCGGGTGGCGGTTGGATGGAGATTTCTGAGTCGGTCAACGGTGCCCCTTCTGGTGGAATCCACGATCTATACGTGGAACTCGCCGATGGAAATGACGTTGAGGTGGATTGGATAGGTTTCGATGCAATGCCGTTGACGGAGGGTGCATTTCAAACCGGGGCATATCGTAATCTGTTTGCCGAGATGGGTTATGACCCTAAGGAGATAGATAGACGTCTTGACGATATTTTCAATGAGCTATTCTTTGGCAAGAACCGAATATATTTTGAGGTAGGCGACAGCATGGGCTATGTCAGCGACCTGAAGAATAAGGATGTGCGCACCGAAGGTATGTCTTACGGCATGATGGCGGCTGTTCAGCTCGACCGGAAGGATATATTCGACCGTCTGTGGAGATGGACGCGTCGCTACATGCGTCATGATGATGGCGACAACAAGGGGTATTTTGCATGGAGCTGTAAACCCGACGGCACACGTAATGCCCATGGTTCTGCCTCAGACGGCGAACTTTATTTCGTGACGGCATTGGTGTTTGCCTCAAACCGATGGGGTAATGACACCGGGATTGACTATCTTGCTGCCGCACGCGATATAGTGGATAATTCAATGCTGAAGGCTGGTAAGGATAATGCCGTGCCGTTGATTAATCTTGAGCACAAGTTGATAACGTTTACACCTGACCGTTGGGGAGGCAGGTTCACCGATCCCTCCTACCACGTCCCGGCATTTTATGAGGTGTGGGCGGAATGGCTTGGCGACGGACGGTCAAAGTTCTGGAAGGAATGTGCAGATAAGAGTCGCCGGTATCTTCATGACTGCACGCATCCCTCTACGGGTCTTACCCCCGACTACAGCAATTACGACGGCTCTCTGTTGGGAAGGAATATGCCGATAGGGGATGCTTTCCGGTTTGACTCATGGCGTGTGCCGATGAATGTGGCGTTGGATTATTCATGGTCATGTGCCGACCGCGACTGGCAACGCGGATATGTGGAGCGGTTGCATGATTTCCTTTACTCCAAAGGGATAGATGAGTATGTCGACCAATATAACGTGGATGGCACAGACGTGAAGGAGATTCTCGGAGCAGGGGAGTATAAGAAGTTGCGTCATTCGCTCGGACTTGTGTCGACAGCTGCCGCAGCCTCTCTGGTATCGACCGACATGAAAGGTTATGAGTTTGCTCAGAAATTGTGGAATGCGCGCCATGAGCCGTATGACGACGGTTATTTCGATGCATACTATGATGGTTTGCTGCGCCTTTTCTCATTTATGCACCTGAGCGGAAACTACAGAATCATTTTCCCGGAATCAACATAACCCATAACCCATAACCCATAAACTATAAACCATAAACCATAAATAAAACATATCTAACTAAATTATATTAATATATGAAACATTATAAAGCGTTGGGAGCGTTCTCGATATTGCTGATGATTTCGTCGGCTGCATGCGGAGGTAAAGGCTCTCAGAAGGAACAACAGGTGGAGGAGACTACGGATTCGGTAAAGACATTTGTATTTGCCGGTAATCCTCTGGTTCGTGATAAATTTACGGCAGACCCTGCCCCGATGGTGCATGATGGTCGTTTGTATCTCTATGTAGGGCATGACGAGTATTATGAGGGTCAGGACACGGCTTCCGGTGGCAAGGAGTTTAATATCACGGAGTGGCTATGCTATTCCACTGATGATATGAAGACATGGACAGACCACGGCAGTGTGTTGAAACCTACCGACTTCAAATGGGCTGTAGGTGAGGCTTGGGCTTCACAGGTGGTTGAGAAGGATGGCAAGTTTTACTACTACACCACAGCACAGGGTGGTGAGCCGTATGTTGGCAAATGTGTCGGTGTGGCAGTCAGTGATTCCCCCACAGGTCCGTTTAAGGATGCGATTGGTAAGCCTCTTGTAAGCGACGATATGACAGACAATGGTGCACGTGGATGGTGGAACGACATTGACCCGACAGTGCTGATTGACGGCGACGACGCATGGCTCTGCTGGGGCAACGGCACATGTTTCCTTGCAAAACTCAAACCCAACATGACAGAGATAGACGGGGAGATAGAGGTGATCGACCTTCCCCGTTATGTGGAGGGACCTTGGCTTCATAAGAAAGGCGACATCTACTATCTGACGTATGCCTCCATTGGAAAAGGACAGGAGACAATATCCTACGCTACCGCACCCTCTATGAAAGGTCCGTGGACACCTCGTGGAGAATTGACCGGACCGGCAGAAAACAGTTTCACGATTCATCCGGGAATCATAGAGTTTAACGGAGAATGGTATCTCTTCTACCATAACGCGTCGCAGGAGATAGACGGACACAAAGGAGCAATCGGACGTCGTTCGGTATGCGTCGATACCCTTCGCTACGATGCCGACGGACTGATGCTACCCGTGCGCCAGACCTCCGGCAAGTAACCCCGCCCTACACCCTCATAATAAGGCACACCTCAGAAAAGGTAGCCTTACCCTGAAAAGCCGGTTCATCTATCAGAAAAGATGAGCCGGCTTTCTGTAAATACGTATCGTTTGTATCGGTCTGTATCGCTTGTTTCACCCCGATACAAGCGATACAAGCGATACAAACCGATACAAGCGAAACAAACCGATACAAGCGAAACAGCGAAACAAGCGAAACGGAAGATCTCACTAAGAAAAAAAAGAAATGAAAGAAATTATTTTTTTTGTTTTAAATATTTGAAAATTAATAAATTTCTTTTGATTCTTTTATTTCTTAGTGCAAATATCATGTGTGATTCAAGTGTGGGTGAGGGAGGTATTGGGCACTTCTATGTGGTGAAAAATTGAAACTCACGTATTCATTGCAGATAATTCAGTAGAATTAATTATCTTTGTAACATAAGTCTGTGATAAGATTGAAGGCACCTACGCGAATTGAAAACCCGACATGGAATAAGAACTTGAGGAAGCGGATTTTATTTGGTATGATTAATAAAATTATGTTGCGAAGCGATTTTATTTGGTATGATTAATAAAAATTCTTATATTGAACGAGAATTTGGGAACTTGGTGAAGATACAAGACAATTATCCCAAGTATGTGGTTTCCATGGATCCCATATCCACTCCCAAAGACTATGAGGGCATCACGCATATATCCCTCCGGAGATTCTTGCTAACGGATTCACTATAGAAGATATTATTATCCTCCGGTTCTGTCGGATTCAAGCGATTCAAGGGTGTGGTTAGAGATAGAGAGGTATTGGGCACTTCTATGTGGTGAAAAATTGAAACTCACGTATTCATTGCAGATAATTCAGTAGAATTAATTATCTTTGTGGAAGATTACTTAACATGAATATGTGATAAAAATTCCCTAAATAGATATGATATGACAAGAAGAGAGAAATACCCGATAGGACAGCAATCTTTTGAGGTGCTTCGTGATAAGGGTTACGTCTATGTTGACAAACCCCGTTTCATTGAGGAGATATTGGAGGGTAGCCAATATTACTTCCTTGCTCGCCCACGTAGATTCGGTAAAAGTCTCTTTCTGTCAACTCTGAAATGCTTCTATGAAGGTAAACGGCATCTTTTTGAAGGTCTATATATCGATTCTATTGATTGGGAATGGGAAGCGTATCCGGTTTTATACATTGACCTAAATGTTGTCAACTATGATTCCCCGGAATCATTGAGTATATTGTTGGAAAATCACCTTGAACGATGGGAGGAGAAATATGGAGTTAAGCGTATTGCCGGAAGCATTGCCAGCAGATTTACAAATGTAATACACTCAGCGTATAATACTACCGGTAAACGTGTAGTGATATTGGTGGATGAATATGACAAACCGTTGGTAGGACATCTCTCGGATAAGGATGGATTTGAGCGATTCCGGTCAGACCTTGCAGCATTCTATGCCAACTTTAAAAGTTGTGCAGATTTCATTGAATTGGTTTTTATCACCGGTGTCAGTCGGTTTGGAAAACTGAGCGTATTTTCCGGTCTCAACAATATCAAAGATATATCATTCGACAACAGATTCAGCGATATTTGTGGAATCTCCGGAGAGGAATTGTTAGACGTGTTCACTCCCGGAATCAAGAACTTGGCGGAAGCCAACGGACAATCTTTTGAAAAGGCGTGCAATGAATTGAAGCATCGTTATGACGGCTATCGTTTCGCCAACAAGGGGAAGGATATATACAATCCTTATTCCTTATTAAACGTGATAGATTCTGAGCAATATGGAAATTACTGGATTGAATCCGGACAACCGACCATTTTGAAAGAGCAACTGACCCGTTTTAACGTAGATTTGGAATCATTGTTGCACCCATGTTGCAGCATAGAGGCATTGAAAGGACTCGACCTTGACAATCCTCGTCCCATAGCATTACTCTACCAGACTGGTTATCTTACAATCAAATCATACAATCCGTCAGACAGCCTATACACATTAGGCATCCCCAACAAGGAAGTAGAAGAGGGTTTCCTGATGTTGATTTCTGATTGGAAAGTCAGCAAGTAGAATATAACAAGTAGGATATAAGATGAAGTCTTATATACGACGGATCTCTTCATCCCTTTTTATGGGAATGAAGACTTTCTGCTTGTAACGTGTTACCTGTCACCTATTACTTGTAACCTTGCGCAAAGCGCAGCGCACTGTTTGATGCTGCAAAGTTAAGTCCAGGGAATCTTATGGATATGTTATTTTGAAACTGACTATACCCATACCCCGATTCTGTCAGGTCCTACTGATTCACTTGTATCGGTTTGTATCGCTTGTATCGGTACTGATACACCGATACAAACCGATACAAACCGAAACGGAATATCTCACTAAGAAAAAAAGGAAATGAAAGAAATTATTTTTGTTTTAGATATCTAAAAATGAAGTTTAGACAACTTCAATTAATAAATTTCTTTTGATTCTTTTATTTCTTAGTGGAATTCAAAAAAATAAGCCTAATGACTTGAAAATTCAGGGTCTATCCCGGACGATGATGCCGGGTGTATGGTGCGTAGGGAACCTCTAATTGGATATGTCCATTTTTGAAAGGTAGGGTCTAAAGAATTAAGAGAGGTATCATGGCGAGTATAATATCCGATAAATCAGCGTAAATAACTGAATTGTCGGATATTTTAGCTAACTTTGCATTATCTAAACCAAGCAATATAGTAATGCAGGAGAACTATAAGCCCAATGCTCTTGAAACAGTCCCAAATAAAGTTTCAAATGCCGACAATGAGATCATAATATATCAGCCCGATTCTACAGTGAAACTGGAGGTCAGATTGGAGAATGAAACGGTGTGGTTGACCCAACAACAGATTGCCGATTTGTTTGGAGTAAAGCAACCTGCAATATCCAAACACTTGAAGAATATATTTGATAGTGGAGAGCTGGATGAAAATTCAGTTCATTCCATTTTGGAATATACTGCGTCAGATGGAAAAACATACAAGACAAAGTTTTATAATCTGGATGCCATTCTTTCTGTTGGATACCGTGTCAATAGCAAAAATGCCACGGTGTTCAGGCAATGGGCAAACAAGGTGCTGAAAGAATATTTGTTACGTGGTTATAGCGTTAACCAACGGCTTTTTTATATGGAAAGTCGAATGGATAATAGATTTATGGAATATGATAAGCGACTTAACCAACTTTCAGATAAGGTAGATTTCTTTGTGCGTACATCTGTCCCACCTGTAGAGGGCATATTCTTCAACGGGCAGATTTTTGATGCCCATGTATTTGCCAGCGGTCTTGTTAAATCAGCGCGAAAGCGGCTTGTGCTGATTGACAACTATGTTGATGAATCTGTCTTGATATTGCTTGACAAGAGAACGGATGGAGTGAGTGCCACGATTTATACCCACAGTATTTCCAGACAGTTCCGATTAGACATAGAGCGTCACAATCGGCAGTATCCGGCGATTGATGTGAAGACAGCCGCAAATATTCACGACCGTTTCCTGATAGTGGACGATGAATTGTATCATATTGGAGCCTCAATCAAAGACCTCGGCAGAAAGCTCTTTGCCTTTTCAAAAATGGAAATGAAGCCGGATATTATCCTCAATAATCTTTGATTCTATTTCCATTCCCTCCATTACGTCGGAAACGAAAACAGAGTGGTTTAATAGTGAGTTATAGCGACTGATATTGCTGAAATATAAAAGGTTACTTTTATATACGACGGGTCTCTTCATCCCTTTTTATTGGAATGAAGATTTCCAACTTGTTACTTGTTACCTGTCACCTATTACTTGTAACATTGCGCGAAGCGCAGCGCACTGTTTGATGCTGCAAAGTTAAATCAGGGGAATCTTATGGATATGTTATTTTGAAACTGACTATACCCATACCCCGATTATGTCAGGTCCTGCTGATTCTCTTGTATCGCTTGTATCGGTGTATCGGTACCGATACAAACCAATACAAACCGATACAAGCGATACAGAAGATTGCACTAAGAAAAAAAGGAAATGAAAGAAATTATTTTTGTTTTAGATATCTGAAAATGGAGTTTAGACAACTTCAATTAATAAATTTCTTTTGATTCTTTTATTTCTTAGTGCAAATATCATGTGGAATGATTAAGGAGAAGGGTGTGACCCCAAGACCGGATGTCAGAAAGGTGTATAGCTTCCGATGGGACAATGGAGTTCAGGTCACATTCGGTAAACTTCCATGGGAATGGGGTCCATCTGAAGATTGGTGATCTTACTCTGAAAAGTTGGCTCATCATATTTGATAGATGAGCCGGCTTTTTGTCAATACCCGTATCGCTTGTTTCGGTGTTTCGGTCGTTTCGGTCGTTTCGGGGCGAAACAAGTGAAACGGGCGATACAGGTGAAACAAGCGAAACAAGCGAAACGGGAAGATGGGACGGGGGATGGTGAGGAGTGGTGAGTGGTGAGTGTCTTCGTCGGATTGGTGTGATTGTTTTTTGTGGATTTGATTTTGTTTGCTAAATTTGCAATGGAGTTTATGTGACTTCATTGTATTTGTCATCATCTTAAATGATTCAGCCTGTGCCTAAGAAAGTGTATATATATGTGATGGTGATGCTTTCATTTCTTTGTCAGGAAGCATACGCTGTCAGTAGCCTTAGAATTGACTCTCTTATGAATAAACTTGACAGTGTGGTCGCTGACCGGGAGAATTTCTCGCGTCTTAGGGAAAGCCATATCGCCACATTGAAGAGGGATCTGAAAGCTGCTACTGATGATTCCGTCAGATATGAATTGCTTGGAAATCTGTTTGACACTTATAAACCGTATAATACGGATTCCGCTTATTATTATTCTCTTCAAAGGGAGAATGTGGCACGAAAGATCGGTAATCCAGTGTTTGTGGCAAATGCCAGAATGAATCAGGCGAATGTATTGTCGGCAGTGGGGATGTATCATGAGGCTATGTCGATTGTAAACTCTATTGATGCGGCTATCCTTCCCGATTATCTGCTGCCACATTATTTCTATACGAGGCGTACACTTGCCGGTAATCTTGGTGATTTCGCGGCATTCTCAACAATAAGGGCAGAGTATAACGCCCTTACAAATTCCTACCGTGATTCCGTGATGTCGGTCAATGACCCGGCTTCGTTGGCATATATAATCACGAAAGCTGATAAATATAATTCTTTCGGGCAGTATGATAAGGCAGTGGAGACCATGAATGACTTCATGTCGAAGAATGATCTTTCCGAACATGAGAAGGCTATATGCGCGTGGACATTGGCAGAATCTTACAGGTATCTTAATGATGCGGAGAACCAGAAGGAGCAACTGATCATATCCTCTATCGGTGATCTGAAGGCTGCCGTCAGGGAATATGTGTCATTGCGCCATCTTGCATTGTTGCTGTATAAGGAGGGGGATCTGGAAAGGGCATACAGATTCATGAATATCGCGATGGATGATGCCACAAAATGCAATGCCCGCCAGAGAATCGTGGAACTCAACGGGGCTTATCCGGAGATTTCGGGAATCTACGTCGATAAGATCAAGAAGCAGCAACATTCATTGATGGTGGCGTTATGGATAATAACGTTTCTGTCGCTTGTCGTGGTCGTGACGCTGGTCTACGTGTGGAAACAGATGAAGGTTATCTCCAAATCGCGATCAGATTTAGCGGTTGCAAATGATAAGCTCAATAGTCTGAATGAGGAGTTGATGACTTCAAATGAGAATCTGAGTGTGGCGAATGTCAAATTGAGCGAGAGCAACAGCCGTCTCAACGAGGCGATTGCCGGATTGAGTGAGGCGAACAGGAAACTCAGCTGCGCGTATAAGGAGATTGCAGAGAACTCCAGTCTGAAGGAATTCTATATCGGCAGATATATGGAGGAGTGCATGTCGTATATCGACAATCTTGATTCATATCGAAAGTCACTGCTGAAACTTGCCGGAACCGGTAAGCTTGCCGATGTAAAGGATAAGCTGAAATCAACTGAGATCCTTGATGTGTGTCTTAAAAATTTCTATGCTGATTTTGATTCCACATTCCTCAAACTGTTCCCTACCTTTGTGGAGGATTTCAACAAGTTGCTTCTTGATGAGGAGAGGATTGTGCCGAAGAGGGAGGGGGCACTCTCTACAGAGTTGAGGATATTCGCTCTTATCCGTCTGGGCATAACAGATAGCGACAAGATTGCGAAGTTCCTCCATTACTCGCTTACCACCATCTATAACTATCGTACGCGGGTGCGCAACAAGGCAAGGAACGAAAGGGCTGCACTTGAGGCTGAAGTTATGAAAATCGGTCTTGCAAAGGATGCAAAAAATACCCTCTGAAAGCTCATTAATCACTCTCCAAACACTATATATTTAAAGGCATTGTTTATTATTATTGGATTGTTAATCAGTATTTTGATTTTATAAAATCGGCTTCTGTCACTACTTTTTAAATCACTGGCGTTGACGGGGGATGGTTCATTATATAATTTTGCGGTAACTCAAAATCGATCATGAGATACTTAACAAATTAATATTATGAAACCCCAGAAACAATCATGGAAAATTTCCTTTCTGCTGACCTTGGCATTTATATGCGGCGGTCTTGCGCATGCTCAGCAGATCAGTGTGTCGGGCACAGTGACCGATGCCTCAGGAGAACCGATTATCGGTGCAACAGTCATGGCGGAGGGTACTGCCAACGGCACCTCCACCGATCTTGACGGTAACTATTCAATCACGGCGGATGCTCTCGGAATGCTTAAATTCTCGTATGTGGGCTACACCACACAGAGCATACCCGTGGAGGGTCGGTCGGTGATAAACGTGACCATGACCGAGAGTGCAGAACTTCTTGACGAGCTTGTCGTGGTGGGATATGGCACCATGAAGAAGAGCGACCTTACAGGTGCTGTCGGTTCAATCGGCGGCAAGGATATAAAGGATGTGCCGGTGAATAATGTCGGTCAGGCTCTGCAAGGCAAGATTGCCGGTGTCAATATCGTGGGTGGTGAGAAACCGGGTGATAACGTCACCATAAAGGTGCGTGGTCTTGGATCAATCAACAATTCCGATCCGCTTGTGGTGATTGACGGTGTGCCTACCGATCTTGGGTTGAATGCAATAAACCCACAGGATATAGAGCGTCTTGACGTGCTGAAGGATGCTTCCGCCACTGCAATCTACGGTTCACGCGGTGCGAATGGCGTCGTGATGATCACTACGCGTAAAGGTGTGGCAGGCACTTCCCGCTTATCCGTATCGGCAAATGTGGCATTCTCTAATGTATCCAAGAAGATGAGTCTGCTGGATGCCGCAGGATATGCCTCACTCAGCAATGACATGCTTTCTGAAGCCGGACACAATACGAATCCCGCATGGGCGGATCCTTCATCACTTACCGCCTCGACAAACTGGGTTGACGAGTTGCTGCGCACGGGTGTGATGCAGAACTACAATGTCAGCTACTCCGGAGGTAACGACAAGGCTCATTATTATTTCTCGGCAGGTTTCCTCAACCAGTCAGGTGTGGTGGATCACGTTAACTACCGTCGTTTCACATTTCAGGCTAACAATGACGTGAAACTGAAGAGCTGGCTGAAACTTTCAAATAATCTGCTTTTCAGTGCCGACATAAAGAAACAGGGCTCATATAGCATGTGGGATGCCATGCGTGCACTCCCTACATTCCCTGTAAAGGATGAGAATGGCGAATGGAGTGGTCCGGATGGTAATTCGGAATGGTATGGCAGCGTGCGCAACCCGGTTGGCTCCAACGATATGTACCGCAGCTCAACCAATGGCTATAATTTCCTTGCTAACATTGCAGCGGATATCACGCTTGTGCCGGAATGGCTACAGTTCAGATCTCTGTTCGGTTTTGATGGCAAATTCTGGTTTGACGACAGTTTCTCTCCCAAGTACAATTGGAAACCCACCCCTGTGGAGGAGAGCACACAATATAATAGCTCCAACAGAAACTTCACATATCTTTGGGATAACTATTTTACGTTTGACCATAAGTTCGGCAAAAATTCACTTAACGTGATGGCAGGTATGTCGGCTCAGTGGAATCATGCCTATTGGATGAACGGACAGATGAACGGCTTCCTCTTTGACACTGTGCATCAGCTTACAAATGGTGAGAAGATATATAATCTCGACGGATCACAAAGTGAGTGGGCATTGCTCTCCTATATGGCACGTGCGAATTATGATTTTGACAACAGATATTTCCTGACGGCTACGGTGCGCCGTGACGGTTCAAGCCGTTTCGGTCCGTCAAACCGCTGGGGCACATTCCCCTCAATGTCGGCAGCATGGAAGATTTCATCAGAGAGTTTCTTCCCGCAGGATATCGCACTCAATGATCTTAAATTGCGTCTCGGATGGGGTAAGACCGGTAGCCAGGCATCGGTTGGCAACTACGATTACATCCAGACCCTCGTAACACTTCTCTATCCCTTCGGCACCACTCTCGACAATGCCGAGCAGTCAGCCCTCTATTCTCAGGTGCTTGCCAACTCCGGCATACATTGGGAGGAGATTGAGCAATTCAATGCAGGTGTTGACCTCTCTTTCTTTAATTCGCGTATCAACGTCAGCCTTGACGGATATATCAAGAATACGAAGCAGATGCTCGTGAAGGCGGCTTTCCCGATCACCACCGGATTTGAAGATACGTTTGACACCTATACCAACGCCGGAAAGGTGCGCAACATAGGATGGGAACTTTCTGCAAGTTCTGTGAATCTTACCGGAGAACTCGGTTGGGAGACAGATCTTAACGTCACCTACAACAAGAACAAGATCATCGATCTCAACAGCGACACCCCGCTATGGCGCAATCAGTTTGGCGGTGCGTATGCCACGATGCTTGCGGCTGACTATCCAATCAACGTGTTCTACGGATACGTGACTGACGGAATATTCCAGAATATGGATGAGGTTAAGGCGCACGCAGTGCAACCGGAAGCGGAAGCCGGCGACATACGTTTCCGCGATCTCAACAACGACGGCATAATCAATGAGAATGACCGCACGGTCATCGGAAACCCCAACCCGACATGGCTCTTCTCTATGAATAACCGCCTTACCTACAAAGGTTTTGAACTCTCCATATATCTTCAGGGAGTGGCAGACAACAAGATATACAATCAGACACGTTCGGTGATGGAGAGCATGTCGGCAGCCTACAATCAGGCGGCATCCACAGCCAACAGATGGTATGGCGAAGGCACTTCCAACAGTATGCCGCGTGCAGTATGGGCAGATCCTAACGGCAATAACCGCATAAGTGACAGATGGGTGGAGAACGGAAGCTATCTGCGTCTGAAGAACGTGACTCTTGCCTATAATTTCCCCGACAAATGGTTGAAGCGTATCAATTTTGAGAATGCGAGGATTCTTGTTTCATGTGAGAATGTGGCTACAATCACGGGTTATAAGGGTCTTGACCCGGAGGTTGGTATCGACGGTATTGACTATTCAAGTTTCCCACCGTCAAGAGTATTCAACATCGGACTTTCCGTCAATTTCTAATCACAACAAAATCAGACCAGGGTCTATTAAAAATCTATGAAAAAATCTATGAAAAAATTTATATACAGTGTGGCAGTGCTTCTTTTCGGTATGACCGCCACATCATGTGAGGATTTTCTTGATAAGACTCCATTCGATAGGGTGGATCCACAGACGAATGTCACCGATGAGGTGGCTGAGGCTCTTGCGAATGCCTGCTATGTGCCTTTGCGTTCGTCAAACCTTTACAATCAGCGTATATGGGGTCTTGACATTGTGGCGGGCAACTCCAATGTTGGTGCCGGTGGTGGCGACGACGGTATAGAGACCATCCAGTGTGCTAATTTTAATACGTTGAGCGATAACGCTATGGCTCTATATATGTGGCGTTCGCCGTGGATCGGTATCGCTCAGTGTAACAATCTGCTGAAGGCTCTGAAGAGTGAGAATGAGGTGAGCGAGATGATTGCGACGCGCTCAGAGGGTGAGGCACTGTTCCTTCGTGCGCACTACTACTATATCCTTGCGCGTCTTTTCGGCGGTGTGCCCCTCCGTCTTGAACCGTATGACCCCGACACGTCGAGTGCGATAGCACGCGCTTCGCTTGCCGACACTTATACTCAGATAATCGCGGATTGCTCACGTGCCGCAGAGCTTCTCCCGGCAAAGGCTGACTATTCCGAACATGAGCTTGGACGTGCGTGCAAGGATGCCGCCCTATATATGCTTGCCGACATTTATCTGACATTGGCACCCTCGAATCCGGAGTATTATCAGGATGTGGTGGATATCTGTAATGAGATTACTTCGCTTGGCTATAATCTCGCTTCATGCCCGTATGCCGACAATTTCAACTGCCCGGTGCGTAATGGTACGGAGTCGATATTCGAGGTGCAGTATTCCGGCAGTACGGAGTCTGATTTCTGGGGAAACACACCCTACGCATCATGGCTCTCAACATTTATGGGACCGCGTGGTTCCAACATGGTAGCCGGCGGCTGGGGTTGGAATCAGCCTACCCAGGAGTTTATCGACCAGTATGAGGATGGCGACCTCCGCAAGCCTATCACAGTGTTCTATGAGGGATGTCCCGATTGGGAGGGTATGCCTTACCGCCCCTCTTATTCCAACACAGGCTACAACGTGAGAAAATTCCTTGTGTCGAAGACAATCTCTCCGGAGACCAACACATCGCCGGCAAACTTCGTGGTCTACCGCTATGCCGGAGTGCTTCTCATGCAGGCAGAGGCTCTTAATGAACTTGGCATGACGTCGAGTGCTGCTGCTCCCGTCAATGAGGTGCGCAAGAGGGCAGGTCTTCCGGCACTCTCCTCATCTCTTTCCAAGGATGCGATGCGTGAGGCGATAATCCACGAACGCCGTATGGAACTTGCCTTTGAGGGTCATCGTTGGTTTGACATGATCCGCCTTGACAATGGCGACTATGCAGTCAAGTTCCTGCACTCAATCGGCAAGACAAATGCAACGAAGGAGCGTCTTCTTTTTCCGATACCTCAGACAGAGATGGATGCCAATCCTCTGATGACACAGAATCCCGGTTATTAATCTATTTCAACGACCAAAGACATGAAACTTAAATATATTCAAATCGCGATGGCGTCAGCTTTGCTGATGACGGCAGGCGCGTGTGGCGACAACGACTATACCGTGCTTGACAAGGGTTCGGATGAGCTTGTGATCACTGCCGGATCTTCAGATCTCGTGCTTGACGAGACAAACCATAGCCTTGAGGCAATCTCACTGAAATGGTCTACAGGCAATAACTACGGCACCGGAAATGCAATCAGCTATACGTTGGAACTTGCCGAGACAGGCACTGATTTTGCCGATTCATATATCGTGGTGGATAATCAGAAGCAGGTCTACTCCTGGACTCCCAATGTGGAGCAGCTTAATGAGATCATCCGTAATCAATTCGGGGTGAAAGGGGGCGATGGTATCTCGCTCGATGCCAAGGTGACTGCAAGCGTGGCTGGCGAGGAACGGGTGCAGACTTCTGTGACTACGTTCACAGTTGTCACTTATACTCCGGTGAGCACAACGCTCTATATGATCGGAGACGCCACCCCCAACGGCTGGAGTGCTGATGATGCTACGGCAATGACACGGATTGAGAATGGAGTCTTCTCTTGGACCGGAAATCTTTCCGTCGGTGATTTCAAATTCATAACCACATCCGGAAATTTCCTCCCGTCGTATAACAATAATGGAAACGGCAGCCTCGTTTATCGTACAAGCGATGACCAGCCTGATGAGAAGTTCCATATAGATGAGGCTCACACATATAAGGTGGATGTGAATCTCCTTGATCTCACTGTCAAGATGACTCAGGTGGAGGGTATCACCCCGGCATACGACACGCTCTTCTTAGTGGGTAACGAGACAGACTGGGGCTTCCGTCAGATGTGGCAGGATCCTCTTGATCCGTTCCTTTTCCGTATCGGCGTCTTCTTTGAGAAGGGTGGTGAATTTAAGTTCGGCACATCCGAAGGCTCATGGGAGAATATGTATAAGGCTACCGAAGAGAATGCGTCATACACCAATTCCTCAGTAGAGTTTGTGAAGGGTTTTGATCCGGACAACAAATGGTTTCTCACGCAGGATGAGACCAACAAGGCTTATAAGATATGTCTTGATATCCGCACAGGCGAGGAGAGAATGATTATGCGTCTGTTCACCCCTTATCCGGAGATGTTTCTTGTCGGAGACGCCACCCCAAACGGATGGGATCTCGGTAATGCCACCCCTATGACACAGGATGCGGCTGATCCGAATATCTTCACATGGACCGGGAATCTCAATGTCGGTGAGATGAAATTCTCTGCCGATAAGCAGGATGATTGGAACGGGGCATGGTTTATGCCTGACACAGAGAATGCCGCAGCTACCGGATCTGTGCAGAGAATGATTTTCATCAATAAGAGCGATAATGCCTGTCAGGAGGAATATAAGGATCTTTCCACGGGAGGAGTCGATCTTAAATGGAAAATAACGGAAGCCGGAAGCTATACGATAACCCTCAACCAATTGCTGGATGAGGTGATAATAAAGAAAAATTGATCTTTGTCTTAACTAAATTTTCTAATCTCTCTAACAAATGGTGAAAATGAATATGTTATCTATAGGGCTGCTGATGATGGCTGCCGCATGTGGTTCATCCGGTAATGATGAGCCGAATAAGCCTAATCCAACTCCGGGGGAGGATAACAAGGTGACTGATGTCGCCACTGTCAAGTCTAATCTGAGCGTCGGGCTTTCCACTGATAGGGCTTGTTATGCTCCGGGGGAGAGGGTGGAGTTCACGGCTTCCGAACTGCCGGGAAGAGCTAAAATACGCTACCGCCACGGATCTTCCATAGTAAAGGAGGAACCTATGACCTCGTTGAAGTGGTATTGGACTCCATCCAACACTGATTTTAAAGGGTATATGGTGGAGATATGGGCGCCCGGCGATAAGGATAATGAGGAGGTGATTCTCGGGACAATCGCGGTGGACGTTTCAAGCGACTGGACGAAATATCCCCGTTATGGCTTTGTCGCAACGTTTGATGATTCCAAACTTGCCGATGGAGTGATAGAGAATGAGATGGCTTTCCTTAACAGGTGTCATATCAATGGTGTGCAATTTCAGGATTGGCATTACAAGCACCATTGGCCTATGCCCGGCACACGTGACAACGTGCTGGAATCATATACTGACATTGCCAACCGTACTCTTTCTGCCGAGGCTGTGAAGAAGTATATCTCAGTGCAACATTCTCTCGGCATGAAATCGATATTCTACAATCTTTGTTTCGGAGTGCTTGATGATGCGAAGGCTGACGGAGTGAAGGATGAATGGTATCTTTTCAAGAATCCCAACCGTGGCGATAAGGATATGCACACCCTCCCGTCAAACTGGAAGAGCAATATCTATCTTGTAGACCCGGCAAATGAGGAATGGCAGGCTTATCTTGTCGAGCGAAATGATGAGGTATATGCCAATTTTGATTTCGACGGGTATCAGATCGACCAGCTTGGCAACCGTGGCGACCTTTATGACTACAATGGTAACAAGGTGAATCTTCCTAAAGGTTATGCCTCATTTATCGGGGCGATGAAGCAGAAGCATCCTGCAAAACGTCTGATTATGAATGCTGTGAGCAGCTACGGCGCGTCACAGATAGCCGGATCGGGTAAGGTGGATTTCTGCTATAATGAGTTGTGGAATGATGAGGCGAATTTCAATGATCTCCATACGGTGATAAAGGCGAATGATTCATACAGCGGTAACTCCCTGCGCACTGTCTTCGCTGCATACATGAATTATGACAAGGCTGACAAGACTACAGGTGAGTTCAATACTCCCGGTATCCTTATGGCGGATGCCGTGATGATGGCTCTCGGCGGTTCTCATCTTGAACTTGGCGACCACATGCTTTCGCGTGAGTATTTCCCCGCTTCACCATTGTCAATGTCGGAGGAATTGCGTGATGCGATTGTGCATTACTATGATTTCATGACGGCTTATCAGAATCTTCTCCGCGACACATCGACAGAGACAGAGTTTAAGGCGGAGATGAAATGCACGGATGCCTCAAAACGGGTGAATATCAATGCATGGCCTCCTAAGGAGAATGGTCTGACCACATACGCGAAGAATGTGGATGGGAAAAAGGTGGTTCATCTTCTGAATTTCCGCAACATTGATAATCTGAGCTGGCGTGATCTCAACGGCGAGCGTCCTGCCCCGCGTCTCACTCTCAATACTCCGCTTGAGTTGACACATTCCGGTAAGGTGACAAGGGTATGGACTGCCTCTCCCGATTATCATGGCGGTGCGGTGGTGGAATTGCCGTTCACTCAATCCGGAGATAAGCTGACATTCACGCTCCCATCTCTCAAATATTGGTCGATGATCGTGGTGGAATGACATTACAGATATTTTCCCGGAGTCATTAAATCTGATTCCGGGGAGATATTTCCCGGAAGATATAATGAAGTCGGGAAACTTCAGTTATAAAATAAACTAACCTTGAAAATATGATCTTGAAAATATGATCTTGAGAAATAATATAATGATGACAAGAATTGCACCTGCTGTATTATTGGCAGCGTTTTCGCTGGCTGCTAATGCGGTGGAGGTGAAGTCGCCCGATGGTAAGGTGGCGGTTGATTTCGACGTGAAGAATGGTGTGCCGACGTATTCAATGACGTTTGACGGCAAGACGGTGATAAAGCCGTCGACTCTCGGCCTTGAGCTGGTCAATGCCAATGACCTGATGGATGGTTTTAATATAGTCGGGTCGGAAACCTCTGCCTTTGATGAGACTTGGCAGCCGGTATGGGGCGAGACAAAGGATATACGCAACCATTATAATGAATTGCTGGTGAAACTCCGGCAGACTTCTACGAATAGATTTATGAATCTCCGGTTCCGTGTGTATGACGACGGCATGGGGTTCCGTTATGAGTTTCCGCAACAGAAGAATCTGGTGTACTTTGTAGTGAAGGATGAACATTCTCAGTTTGCGATGAACGGGGATCATACTGCATGGTGGATTCCGGGTGATTATGACACTCAGGAGTATGACTATACGGAGAGCCGTCTATCTGATATAAGACGGTTGATGGAGGGGGCGATTACAGATAATGCTTCGCAGACACAGTTCTCTCCGACAGGGGTGCAGACTTCGCTTCAGATGAAGACTGACGATGGTCTTTACATCAATCTCCATGAGGCTGCATTGGTGGATTATTCATGTATGCATCTGAATCTTGACGATAAGAATATGGTGTTTGAGTCATGGCTGACTCCGGATGCACAGGGTAACAAGGGGCATCTTCAGGCTCCCGCCAAGACTCCGTGGCGCACGGTGATTGTAAGCGATGATGCACGCGATATGCTATCCTCAAATCTGATATTGAACCTGAATGAGCCGTGTGCATATACCGACACCTCGTGGATCAAACCGGTGAAGTATGTCGGCGTATGGTGGGAGATGATCGGCGGCGGCAAGCAATGGTCATACACTTTTGATCTGCCGTCGGTGAAACTTGAGACTCTTGACTATTCCCAGACCAAACCTCACGGTCAGCATCCAGCCAATAATGAGAATGTGAAGAAATATATTGATTTCGCTGCCGAGCATGGTTTTGATCAGGTGCTTGTGGAGGGATGGAACATCGGTTGGGAGGATTGGTTTGGCAACTCTAAGGATTACGTGTTTGACTTCCAGACCCCATATCCCGATTTCGATATAAAGATGCTCAATGACTACGCCCATTCAAAGGGGGTGAGGCTTATGATGCACCATGAGACTTCCGGATCCGTGCGTAACTATGAGCGACACATGGAGGCGGCATACGACCTTATGGATAAGTATGGCTATAATTCGGTGAAGAGCGGTTATGTCGGCAATATGATTCCGCGTGGCGAACATCATTACGGACAGTGGCTCAACAATCATTATCTCTATGCTGTCACAGAGGCTGCCAAGCATAAGATCATGGTAAATGCTCATGAGGCGGTACGTCCGACAGGTCTTTGCCGCACATATCCCAACCTTATCGGCAACGAGAGCGCACGAGGCACGGAATATGAGTCGTTTGCAGGTAATAAGCCGTCGCATACCACGGTGTTGCCGTTCACGCGTCTTCAGGGTGGTCCGATGGACTATACTCCCGGCATCTTCGAGATGGATATGAAGAAGGTGAACCCCAACAGTCAGGGTCATGTCAACAGCACGCTTGCGCGTCAGTTGGCTCTGTATGTCACCATGTACAGTCCTCTTCAGATGGCTGCGGATGTGCCGGAGGTCTACACCCGTTTCATGGATGCTTTCCAGTTTATAAAGGATGTGCCGGTAGATTGGGACGAGAGCCGTTATCTTGAGGCGGAGCCGGGGCAGTATATTGTGGCTGCACGTAAACGCAAGGGTGGCGATGATTGGTATGTAGGCTGCACGTCGGGTGAGAACGGACATGCGTCTACACTCTCTCTCGATTTCCTTGAACCGGGAAAGAAATATGAGGCTACGATATATGCCGATGCTCCGGATGCTCATTATCAGAATAATCCGCAGGCATACGTCATCAGTAAGAAAAAGGTGGATGCAAAGACGCGCCTGAAGATGAAGGCGGCTCCCGGTGGCGGTTACGCCATATCGATCAAACCGATGAAATGAGGATGTAAAGGTAAAAAAGATAGGTTTTTGAAGAGTATGTGGATGAGTCTGCATACTCTTTTTTCGTTTTTTGATGATAAAAAAGGCTTGTCGGGTGTTTCTATTATAGGTTTAAGGTAAAAAATCCACTATATGCCGGAAGATTCGCTTTCGGCAGTCAGCTGCGAGGCTGATGTGACGTTTTCATAATTCAATTGCTATAGAAATGGCTAAACAGTTTGGTATCATTTTCGGATGCCTGTTTTTAGGTGAGTTGTTGGCTCTTGTGCCCGGTATGACGATTCCGGGGAGTATCTGGGGGATGTTGATTCTGACGTTCCTGCTCAATAGGGGAGTGGTGCGTGCCGCTACCATCAAACCCGTGTGTAAGTTTCTTACGGATAACATGGCGTTTTTCTTCATTCCGCCGGGTGTCGCGCTGATGCTTTATTTTGACCTTATCGGTAAGGAGCTGATCCCGATTATGGTTGCGACAGTTGTCAGCATAATAATCGTGTTGCTTGTGACGGGGCATCTGCATCAGTATCTACATTCCCGTTCGAAACATCATAACCAACATAAATAATATCACTGAAGTTTCGCAAGCTGCACTTCAGTGGTTTATAGTTTATAGTTTAAGGTTTAAGATTCACGGAAATCCTCGAATCTTTTCATTATACAAAATTTAATGATCATAAACCATAAACTTTAAACATTAAACCATTTAAGTGAAGCAAGTTGGCAAACTTGCGAAACTTAAATAATATCGTATCATGACTTTCATTGAAATAGCCCGTAATCCTCTCTCTACGATAACCCTCACATTTGTGGTGTTCTGGCTGACGACGGCACTTCAGCGTCGCACTCGTCTGGCAATTCTTAATCCTCTGGTGCTTACAATAGCTTTCCTGATAACGTTCCTGAAACTGACGGGTATATCTTTTGAGCAGTATTATGAGGGTGGGCGTATGATTGAGTTCTGGCTTAAGCCGGCAATCGTAGCGTTGGCATTGCCTCTTTATAATGAGTTGAAGCATATAAAGAGCCAGTTCATGTCGTTGTTTCTCACGGAATTGGCGGGATGTGCTGTTGGGGTCATATCCGTTGTGCTGATAGCGTCATGGCTTGGGGCGAGTCCGGAGGTGATACGTTCGTTGGCACCGAAGTCGGTATCGACGCCTATAGCGATAGAGATCACGCGTCAGCTCGGTGGTATTCCTGCATTGACGTCGGCGATAGTCGTTCTGGTCGGCATGATAGGGGCGATGGCAGGCGTGAAGACGATGGAGTGGGGACGTATAAAGAGTCCGGTGTCGAAGAGTCTGAGCATGGGCACGGCGGCACACGTGATGGGCACCAACCGCATGAGCGAGTATGGCGACCGCTATGGGGCATACGCCACACTCGGACTAATCCTAAACGGCATACTGACCGCCTTCCTTGCCGGTCCGATAGTGAATCTCATACTCTGACTTCAATGGATTTTGATTTTGAAACCTTGATTTGTTGAACTTTGATTTTAATAAACAGGGTCTAAGACTCAATGATCCAACTGTCGATAGAGCGTATTTCAGAGGAGAAGTTGGCACCTATTTTTATGATTTTCCTACCATCAGCTTTGAATGGAAGCATATAGTCTTTAGAGTCAATCTGTTCGAGTGCTTCCTTTGCAGATTTGTCGATTTTGAATTCGAAGATATATATGTAGTCAGCAGTACGGATAAGCATGTCGATTCTTCCGGATGCAGTCTTATATTCAATATCGGTGTGGAAACCCATAAGTTTCATTATTATGTAGATCACATCTTGATAGTGCCGTTCAAGATTTTTGAGATCGAAAGAGTCATATCCGAAGTCGGAGAAGAAACTTTGCAGTCGCTGCATGAAGTCTTCTGTGCGACCGTTACGCACATCAAGAACAAACTTACGGATAGCAAACTCTGTTTCATTCTCGGGAATGTCGGTGTAGATACATAACAGATAATTTAGGAATCCTCGTTCTACCTCCATATTTGGGAATCCGAGTCTGACCATTCTGAATTCCTTATCATATCCTTTTATTGTGAGATAACCGCTCTGATATAGCACGGAAATATAATTGGAAAGGTTGAAGGAGACATCAGACAATGCCCTGATGCCGGAATCATAATTATTCAGATGCTGCAGGCTTATATTTCCGTTGCGTATCATCTTCACAAGGGATGTTGGTGTGCCTGTGCGGAACCAGTAGTCATCAAAATTGCATTCACTCAGAGAGTTCAGTAGACTGAAAGGATTATAAATGTCGGGGCTGTTAACAGGAGAGAAATGGTAGCCGTCATAATTGCGTTTCAATTCCTTATATACACTCTCTACAGAGGTTCCCTCTTTTTTTGAGAATAACTTTATCCGTTCATGAAAATATTTGTGAAGTTCTTCGGTAGTTATCCCGCATATACCGGCGTATTGCTCAGACATTGATATGTCTTGAAGATTATTGAGGTCGCTGAATATGCTGAGATACCCGAAGCGTGTCACTCCGGTGAGCATTGCAAACCGTATATGTGCATCTTGTCCCTTCAGATTTCCGTATATACCGCGTAGTTCATTGCGTATCTGCTCTTGAAGAGGCTCGTTATCGACAGTCTCAAGAAGTGCCTTGTCATATTCATCAATAAGTATGACAACCCGTTTCCCGGTCTTATTATGTGCAGTCTGTATGATTCTTCTGAATCTTACCCCAAAGGTGTCGGCATCATCAGTGGTGATTTCATATTTATTTTCAAATTCTGTAAAGATTCTATTAATCTGGCTTTCGAATCCCTTGAAAGAGTTGTAGTTATTTCCGCTGAAATCAAAATGGAGCACGGGATGCGGTTCCCAGTCATGTTCATACTCGGCAATTGCCAGCCCTTCGAACAGTTCCCGTCTCCCTTCGAAGAAGGCTTTTATAGTGGATAGCAGAAGGGATTTGCCGAACCGTCTCGGACGGCTCAGAAATATATATTTGCTTGTAGAGACAAGATTGTGTATATATTCTGTCTTGTCAACATATACTAATCCATTTTCTCTTATTTCCGAGAAAGTCTGGATTCCGATGGGAAACAACATTCTGCTCATGCCTGATTCTTTTGGGGACATTAATTTACAAAAGTAACAAATAAAAACGGAAGGATGAATATATTACTAATTTTTTTGTAATTTTGTAAGAATTGAGAATCTGACTTAAGAGGGGCAGATAACTTCGATTACTTTATTATAATTCCTTCTATCATGAAAAGACTAATACGATCTCTTTCAGCCGTCGCCTTTTCCGTATTTATAGCAATCCCGGATAGTGGATTGGCAGCTGACGGGAAGACTACAGAGGATGACAACACTTACGTCACGGTCAGTACAAGCCATGGGGATTTTACTCTCATGCTATATGACGAGACACCGCTACATCGGGATAACTTCATTCGCCTGTGTAATGATGGCACCTACGAGGGGGTGCTGTTCCATCGGGTGATCAAGGATTTTCTCATACAGGGAGGGGATCCCAAGAGCAAAGAGCAGCAAGCCGGCGTGGCGTATGGAGATGGGGATGGCGGATATTGCGTATATTCAGAGATCCTGCCTGAAAAATTTTGCAAGCAAGGTGCTTTGATAGATGCTAAGCTGGGTGATGACGTGAATCCTACGCGAATGTCGGCGGGGACACAGTTCTGCGTTGTGCAAGGGCGTAAGTTCACGGATGAAGAGCTTGACAAGACGGAGGTACGCCTAAATGAGTGGAACAAGAATTATCTGTATCATATCTCACGCTATGAACTGATGCTGGAAGATCCCTCATTGTCTGACCCCGCAAACGGCGATACCCTTAATGCGAAGGCGCGGGAGCGTGCTGCCTCACGCTATGCGGAGCAAGGTGCAATTACAATATCTCCTGAAAGGAGGACCATCTATAAGACAGTGGGAGGCACGCCGCATCTTGACGGGTCGGTGACTGTCTTTGGTGAGTTGGTTGATGGGCAGGATGTGGTAGAGAAGATTACGTTGATGGCGACTGATGATGCCGATCGTCCGAAAGAGGATGTCATAATCCTCTCCACGAAGGTGTGGAAAAAGTGAAAAAGTATGATGAAATATAATCTATAAAATCATGAAAAAGTTATTTATTGCGTTGGGGCTGACCATGGTGCCGGTATTGATGTCGGCGAAAGTGGTGCCCGGTTCCCTGATCACTGATAATATGGTGCTCCGTCAGAATGGAAAGGCAAAATTATATGGTACTGCCACGCCCGGTTCTGAGGTGAAGGCTACGCCTTCGTGGGATAATGTGACGCGAAGCGTGAAAGCCGGGACTGACGGCAAGTGGCAACTATTTGTAGAGACGCCTGCCGGCGGATATACACCTTATACCATCACATTGTCTGATTCACCTTCAAAAAAGGGTAAGGCGAATGCAGATGATGTCGTATTGAAGAATGTGCTGATAGGGGAGGTATGGCTTGCCTCCGGACAATCAAATATGGAGATGCCGCTGAAAGGCTTCGCCGGATGTTGCACGGAGGGTGGATATGACGAGATAGCGACATCGCGTCAGAAAGCCGACAAGATACGATTCTTTGTCGTGCCGCTGAAACAGAGCGATACTCCTCTTGATGAGGTCAGCTCCACATGGACTGTGCCGTCGCCCGACACATCGCCCGATTACAGTGCATTGGCATGGAATTTTGCGAAACGTCTGAACGACGTGCTTGACGTGCCGGTCGGCATAGTCAATTGTGCATACGGAGGTGCCAAGGTGGAGAGCTGGACACCGCGTGAGATTGTTGAGACTTATTCCGATGTGTCGCTTGATCCGGCGGATATAGAGAAGATGGTGCATTATCATCGTCCGGTGCTGATGTATAACGCCATGTTTAATCCAGTGAAGAACTATACGTATGACGGTATCATCTGGTATCAGGGATGCAGCAACGTAGGTCGTCATGAGGATTATCCGGCGCGTCTTGCCAATATGGTGGGACATTGGCGCAAGGAGATAGGGGAGGGGGAAATACCCTTCTATAGTGTTGAAATCGCACCATACGATTATGGGTCGGAAGATGGCAAGTCGTGGGCACCTCTTCTCCGTGAGGCTCAGTGGAAGGCTACAGATATCATACCCAATTCAGGCATAATCTGCACCAATGATCTGGTGAAACCATACGAGAGATTCAATATCCATCCTTCCGACAAGACTACTCCCGGAAAGCGTCTGGCGGAGCTTGCACTCAACAAGACGTATGGCAAGACGCGCTTCCCGGTGGTGTCACCACATTATAAGAGCCACAAATTTGAGGATGGCGCGGCATGGGTAGCGATAGACTCGCCGAGCGACGGTATCTGTCGTAATTATGATATAGAGGGTTTTGAGGTTGCGGGAGCCGACAAGGTTTTCCATCCTGCCGATTCCGTATGGTTCAAATGGCAGACCAACGAGTTTGTCGTGTCGAGTAAGGAAGTGCCCGAACCTGTAGCAGTGCGTTACGGCTGGCGCGACTTCCTTCCCGGCAACGTGCATGGTGGCAACTATCTTCCTCTGATACCATTCCGCACAGACGATTGGCAACCATAATTCCCTAAATTCCTGAAACAATGTGTCGGCATGTGTCAAAAATCTTGACATTTGCCGATATTTTATTTTAAATTGTATGTTTTTGCTTTAAAAATGACAATGTAAATATATTTTAACATAAAATTAAATAATTTTAACAGAATATATGATAAATATTCCGGAATTGTAGCATAAATTTGCAGCCGATAAACAACGTTAAGTTAATATTTCAACGCGTTTGGTGCCTTTAGTAAAGCTATTTTTGATTAAAATTATAAAAATGACAGCAAAGTTCAGGTAAGTCGGATTGGTTGTAAATTTTAATAATTTTAACTAAAAAATTTAAGATAGAAGTATATTTATAAGTTTAATTTATGGTAAGAGTATGAGAAAACTGTTTCTACTTCTCATGACTATTATGGGAGTTTCCTTGGGCGCGACAGCGCAGGAAAGGACAATTTCCGGTATAGTCATTTCAGGCGATGACAATGAACCGATTGTCGGAGCCACGGTAATGGTGGTAGGCACTACTATCGGCACAACGACTGACATTGACGGGCGGTTTACAATCCAAAACACCCCCCCCAAATGCTAAAACTCTGAAAGTCAGCTATGTAGGTATGACCTCTCAAGAGGTGCCTATTACAAAAGGGGAGATTCGTATTGTATTGGGGCTTAACTCCGAAGTGCTTGACGAGGTTGTCGTGACGGCACTTGGAATCTCAAGGAGTGAGAAATCACTCGGATATGCTGCCACTCAAGTAGATGCGAGCGAGATTGAGCGTGCGCGCACATCCAACGTGATGGAGGCGCTTCAAGGTAAGGTGGCGGGTCTTCAGATCCAGACTACATCGTCAGATCCCGGTATGGCTAACAACGTGTCGATCCGTGGTCTCGGATCAATCAACGGTTCTAACCAGCCTCTCTACGTGGTTGATGGTGTGCCTATCGCCAACTCTACATTCAATACACAGGGTCATGCTATCGCTGCCGGAGGTATAAGCAACATTTCTCCGGACGATATTGCCACACTTACAGTGCTCAAAGGCGCAGCAGCTACTGCTCTCTATGGTAGCCGCGCAGCAAACGGCGTGATCATCATTACTACAAAGAGTGGTAAGAAGGGTAGCGGTAAGAATTATACGGTGACTTACAGCGGAACCGTCGAGGCAAGTCAGGTGAGTCTTATACCTGAGATGCAGAACAAATGGGGACAAGGTTGGAACGGAGGTCAGACCTTCATCGAGAATGGTTCGTGGGGACCTGCCCTTGACGGAAGCATACAGGTGTATGGTCCTATCTGGAATCATTCGCAGCTTATCCACACATACGATGCAAAGAAGAACAATGTGCGCGACTTCTTCGATACAGGCTGGTCGCAGACCCACAATGTGGCTATCAGCGGATCGAGCAATGATGAGAAGATGACGTACTACACATCCTATTCCTACACCGGCAACAACGGTATCATGCCTACGGATGCCGATTCATACGCACGAAACACTATCGCGTTCCGCGGATCTTATCAGCCGGAGAAATGGTTTAAGATATCTACGGCGATGAACTTCTCCAACTGGAAGACAAAGACAGTAGGTTCATTCCAGGGTACATCCGTGATTGATGGTGTATATGAGGTGCCGCGTGATATGTCGATTGTCGACCGCAAGAACCTAAACACGGCATTCGATACTCCGGAGGCATACTACACTCCTTATGGCATCACCAACCCTTACTGGGCAATAGCCAACAATAAGAATGAATTGAACGGCAAGCAGACGTTCGGTAAACTTCAGGCAGACATAATGCCTATCGATGGTCTTACACTTACGTATCGTTTCGGTTTCGACTATTCCGATTATGACCAGAAGCAGGGTTTCCCGCAGATTGCTCTTGATGATGCTCTTATCAATGAGGACTACGGTTATGCTCCCAGCAACATGAATCAGGCGGGCTACGTGTATTCATATTATAGCCGTCGTTACGAACTCAACCATGACTTCCTTGCCAACTACAACAGGCAGTTCTTCGACGAGCGTTTTGACCTTGGTGTCACTGTCGGCGTCAATATGAACGAACGCTTCTCCACCTACATGAACGGTGAGACAGATGACTTGGCGATCAACACCGGCTTCTGGCATCTCAGCAACGGCGCGACACGCACTACACTCGGTGAGAGTCAGAGCAAGCGTCGCCTTGTAGGTTTTTTCGGAGATGTGACTCTCGGCTGGGATAATTTCCTTTATCTTGACGTCACTGCACGTAACGACTGGTCGTCAACTCTTCCAAAGGGGAATAATTCCTTCTTCTATCCCGGTATCACCTTCAGCGGCATATTCACCAAATATGTGCCGAAGAATGAGGTGCTGACCTTCGGAAAGATCCGACTTGCATACGGTAAGACCGGTAATGATGCCTCTCCATATTACACGGCCACCAACTACACTCAGGCATATACCAATGGCTATTACGGCAGCTATATCATCAAGTTCCCATTCAATGCAGTGAATGCCTTCATGGCTTCCTCTACGGCAGGTTCCAACACGCTTCGTCCGGAGATGACCTCTGAGTTTGAGGTAGGTGCCAACCTGAAGTTCTTCAATGGAAGAATTGATCTCGACGCTTCTTACTATAACCGCGTCACCGACGACCAGATATTCACCCTTCCGGTGGATCCGTCGACAGGCTACAGTTATCAGGTGGTCAATTTCGGTAAGGTGCGTAACCGTGGTGTGGAACTTGTGTTGAACACTATCCCTGTTCAGACCCCGAACTTCACTTGGGAACTCGGATTCAACTTCTCAAAGAACTACAACAAGGTCATCTCCCTTCCGGAGAGTCTTGATGGTGGAAAGGTTTCGATCTATAGTTTCTCCGCAGGCAACGACGCAGTCTATATGTATGCGGAGCAAGGTAAGGCAATCGGACAGTTCTATACATATCTTCCCCAATATGTGACAGACGAGAAGAGTCCTTATTATGGCAGTCCTATCGTCGACAACAACGGTCAGCCGGTGCTGAGCGATGAGATTCAGGCTACAGGCGCGAGCATGAACCATAAATGGACGGGCGGTATCACTACGGCGTTCACAGCGTATGGTGTGACACTGAGCGCGGCATTCGATATCCGCTACGGCGGCAAGATGTTCTCCCGCACGAAGAACCTCATGCAGTTCACCGGCAACGGCAAGGTGACTGAGGAGAATGAGCGTCGTCCCTTCATTATCCCTAACTCTGTCGTGGCAAACGGTGATGGCACGTATAGCGAAAACACCACTCCTATATATGTAGCCAACAGCAGTTTCCAGGACTATTTCAACAACTATGGATGGGGAGCCGGAGGCGAGGCTTATCTGATTGACCGCTCATATTGCAAGGTGCGCAACATATCATTGAGCTGGAACCTTCCGCAGAAATGGGTGAAGAGCATGTATCTCAATGAGATTGTCCTCACTGCATACTGCAACAATCCGTTTATCTGGACAGCGAAAGACAACCGTTATGTCGATCCGGAGTCGTCTACCAGTGTGGATTCCGGTGATGTCGGATATGGCTTCGGTGAGCTATATACCAATCCGTCATGCCGCACTTACGGTCTGAACCTAAAAGTTACATTCTAAAGATTATCAGCAATGAACAAGATATTATTGTCAGGGGTAATGGCTTTGTCGCTCACTCTCGGAGCGTGCGACAGCTATCTCGACATCAACGAGAGCCCCAATTCCCCGGCAGTCGGCAACCTGACTCCCGACTTGATCTTCCCGGCCGCAGAAATGGCTTTTGCAAACAGCTATAGTGATTATTTCCGCATTACGGGCGGATATTTCGCACAGCATTATTCCCAATTTTTTGGCACCTCAAACTATATGGACTATAGCCAGTTCATGCAGAGTGCGGTTAGGTCGAGCAGCACATATTCCAATCTCGCCACACGCACGCTACAGAACATGTCAACTGTCATCAGTCTTGCGGAGGCTTCCGAGAGCTATGGCACCGTGCTCGCAGCTACGGTGATACGTGCGGCCGTGTATCAGGCTATGGTGGATTGCTACGGAGAGATTCCCTACAGCGAATCGCTCGACATCAACAACATCACCCCGAAATATGACGAAGGTAAGGACATATATGCCGGCATCATCGCAGAGCTTGATGAAGCAATCTCGAAGGTGGGCGGGATGGAGACCGTCTGTACAAATTTCCTTCTTCCGGGTGCACGCTCCTCGGAATGGGTGAAAGTGGCGAATGCCCTCAAACTTAGGATACTGATGCGAGAGAGCAACGCCGTAGATGTCAAGAGCCAGCTGGATGCACTTGTGAAGGAGAATAATTTCCCTACTTCCGACGTGGCATGGGCAAACTGCTGGAAGAATGAGAGTGGACAGGCTAACCCGTTCTATCAGGAGGAGTTTGCCACCTATTTCGGTTCTACCCAGCAGAACGTGATTCTCAACCTTGCGCTTCTTGCCACGATGAATGCTGCCGACGATGCGCGTCTGAAGGCATTCTTCAATCCTAACATTGATAAATCGGAATATACAGGTGGCGTGTCAGGCACAAACTTTTCCACTACTACATCGTACAAGGCAAATTATTGGTGCCGTCCCAACGTGAAGTATGATGATCCGGTCTATCTGATCACACGTTCGGAGATTGAGTTCTTCCTTGCCGAGTATGAGGCACGTTATGGCTCACAGGCATCGGCTGAGGCTCATTACAAGGCAGCAATCGAGGCTTCGTTCGCAACAGCCGGGGTAACAGGCGTAGAGACTGTTCTCGCAGCTTACCCATGGGATTCTACAAATTGGGCAAAATGTATAGGCATTCAGAAATGGGTGGCTCTTTCCGGTGTCAACAACTATGAGGCATGGTGCGAGATGCGCCGTCTGAAATTCCCGACCTTCGGAAACGTAACAGGCGATCAGATCTACAATGTGTTGACGGATGCATACGATCCTTCTATTCTTGAACCTGGCACACTATATACCCCGATAAAGGTTAACGGCACGCTTGGCTCTGACAAGTTGCTCCAGCGTTGGCCTTATCCGGAGTCTTCTGCCAACCGCAACAGCAAGACTCCCGAATACAAGGGGGACGGGGCTCCGGTGTTCTGGGCTCAGTAATTCTAATAATTTAATCAGCGAACACAGCAATGAAAAAATATATTTCGACAATAGCGGCAGGATTGGCTATCGTGGCTCTCGCTTCCTGTAGCAAAGACACCGAAGGGGTGACAGGCATAACTTATTATCCGGTAATAGAGCTTGAAGGACCCATCTATGATAAGGCAACGGCAGGCACCCCGTTTGTGGATCCCGGATATTCTTCCAGCCTTAACGGGGAGGATTATACAAGCAACGTTGTGGTCACTACGAAAATGGATTTATCCAATCCGAAACCGGGTTATTATTCGATAGTGTATTCCGCCACTAATTCCGATGGCTTCAGCGCATCAGCCACCCGCTATGTGCTCGTGTCGGATGCCGATGATCCGGTCAGTGGATACTATACGGTGAATGGCGGCAGTTATCGTGACTACAACGGGATTACGTACTATGGCGGCTATCAGGAAGTGATCTATGGTAATGGCGACGGCACATATCAGATTTCCGACCTTCTTGCCGGCTGGTATGAGTATCGGGCAGGATATGGCAGTGCGTATGCCTTGACTGGCGAACTGAAGGCTGATGCCGACAACAACATCACTCTCGAAAGCAGCTTCCTCTCCGGATGGGGAGACTCGGCAGGTGCTTTCTACGATGGCAAGTATGATGCTGCTACTGGTACTCTGTCATACGTGGTGGAATATACCGACTATCCTTTTATCTTCCACGTGATTCTTGACAAAAATGATTAATGGATAAAGTTTGACAAAATGAAAAAATATATAAACTACGCAATCCTCCTGATTGGAATGATATTCTTCAATGCTTGCAGCAAGGAGGATATTCCGATGACATCCACAGTGGATGTGGCGGGCGAATGGATGGTGACTGTCGATGTGGTCGATGGCGACAAGGTATATGAGGATCCTTTCGGATATGGACAGTTGATGTGGATCACCTACAACACCAGTGCAAACAATGGCACCGAGATATGGGTAGACGACCTCAAGAGTTTCTGGGAAACGAAAGTGAAGGTACCCTGCAACGTGGCAGACCGCACGTTTGGAAGCGCGACTCCGGTGCAGAATGCCTACTATGATTGCCAGGTGACTGTTTCGGACGGCAAGATTACTCCCGGCGGGACAGTGACACCGTCAGGTATGCCGGCAGATAAATTTGAGTGCTACGTGACCTACAGCGACGATGAGGATGGCTACACATATTACGTGCATGGCTATCGTCGCACAGGTTTTGTGGCTGATGAATGACAAATCATCCGGAGAAAGATGTGAATCCCCCGCCGGAGATTAATTTTCTCGTATGTAAATACTCTCTCCTCGCCTTTTTAGGGGGATAAAATCCGGAGGCAAAGAATAAGCCGGGCATGGTGTCGACACCATGTCCGGCTTATGTATTCGGGGGAATGATTGTGTGATATGATTACCGATTTAAGTGAAGCAAGTTGGAAAACTTGCTTCACTTAAATGGTTTAATGTTTAATGTTTATGGTTTATGATCATTAAATTTTGTATAATGAAAAGATTCGTAGATTTTCGTGAATATTAAACCTTAAACTATAAACTTTAAACCACTGAAGTGCAGCTTGCGAAACTTCAGTTATCGATTGTTAACGGATCTGTTGATAAGTCCTACTATCCAGAGCAGCACGATGGCGCCGACAACGGATGTAATCAGGCTTCCGATAATGCTTGAGGTGTGGATTCCCAATGCGCTGAACATCCAGCCGCCCAATACGCCTCCGGCAACGCCGACGATGAGGTTGACGAGCCAGCCGAAGCCGCCGCCACGCATAAGTTTCCCGGCGATAAGCCCGGAAATAAGTCCGATAAATATAAACCAGATAAAACTCATAATAATTTCAATTTTAATTCAAATTCCTTAGATATGCGATAGAAGAAACGTTGATCCGTCCCGTGCGACGCGACAGACATTGCTTTCCGAGAGAACGCCCTCACGCCGTATTTTGTTCACATCGCCACCCCAGCAACCCAATAATCCTTGCAATCTGAAAAAATATATGATTGAAAATGTAAAAAAGTTTTTTTGCAATTGTAATTGTTTGTGTATGCAAACATCAAGCACATCATGTTCTGACATCAAGCACAAAAGACTATGATGGTGCCTGATGTAAAAACATGATGTGCTTGATGTTTCAAAAATATTTATTAATTTTGAGGCAAATAAAAATCTCTGCAAATGCTTATATTTAATTCATGATTATTAGACAGTTCTTTTGGGTATTTATTGCTTCAGTGGTTTTGATGGCATCTTTCGCTTGCTCGGACTCTGTTGAGCGGAGGCGTATGGGGCAGGCGGAAGGGATTATGCAGGAGCATCCCGATTCGGCTCTCTCGTTGCTGGAGTCGTTGGATAGGGATATGCTGACCTGTGATTATGACAGGGCATTGTATGGATTGCTATATACGCAGGCACTTGACAAGAATTATCTTCAGATAGAAAATGATTCCATAATCTCCTTCGCTGTGGACTATTTCAGGGCGAATGGTGATGAGGAACGTCTTATGAAATCGCTTTATTATCATGGTATTGCAAAATTGGGTACAGGCAATTATCCGGTGGCTGTTGTCTTATTCATGCAGGCGATGGATATTGCTGACAGGATTGGCGACAAGTTTTGGGCGGGTATGTCGGCAAGAGGTGTGGCAGATGTCTATACCGAGACCTATAATTCCTCGGAAGAACTTATGTATGCAGAGAGGGAATATGAGAATTTCAAGGCAGCGGGTATCCAGCCACATCTTAATTTTGCACTTCTTGATTTGGAGCGGGCGTATAATAACATGGGGGATTATAACAAGGCTTGCGAGATGTGTGAGCAAGTGGAGGAGCTTGCGTTGTCTACGGGAGACACGCTCCTTCATGAGAACTGTCTTCGGGCATCAATAACAGCCTATATCGGCAATAATGAGAGTGAGAAGTCTGTAGAGAAGATCCGTATGCTTTGTGACAATGGTTGGAGCACATTGGAAGATTCAACTTATATGGTAGTGGCATATTCATTGCTTGGAGAGACGGATAGTGCGACCGATCTTTTTAATAAGATATCATGCCTTGACAGTTTGCGTTATAATTTTGCTGCATATCATTTGACGAAAGCAAAGGGAAAAGAATCGGAGGCTCTTAAAAATTTAGAAATTCTTCATGAATTGTCTTCGCGTATAGTTCGGATTAATATGAACAGTGGATTGATATCATCTGTTGCAGATTATTATAAATTGTCAAATGAGAGTGTACGAAGAGAATTGGAAATATCAAACCGATTATTTTGGTGCTCTTTGGTTATAGGCGGTCTTGTTATAGTGATATTGGGTTTTGGTATTTTTATATTGATAAAAAGGCAACAGAAGGCTACTGAGGACAAAATCCTTTTTGCCGAACAACTTCAGGAAATGCATGATAAGAATGATAGGGTGAGCATTGAATCAAATAAGAAGATAAAAGAATTATTGGCTTCAAGATATGGTCTTCTTGATGATCTTTGTGTTATTGTCCGGGGTAATGATGTGAAGTCGGCAAAAAATAAAATAGTAGATACTGTTTCCTCTCTAATAAACGGATTGTCGATAGATGGGGAAAAGATTCGTGAGTTGAAGCAGGAGGTTGATACGATGCATGATGGATTGATGACCGATTTTGAAAAAGATTTACCGGGTCTTAAGGATGCGGATTATTGTCTGTTCCTTTTTTCTGTTCTTGGATTTTCCAATACGGCAATTGCTCTTCTTTTGAAGGAGGATAAGATTAATTCGGTCTATGACCGAAAACGACGACTTAAAGATAGAATCCGGCAATTGAAAGATCAGGAAAAAGAGCGTTATTTATCCTTCCTTTGAGCATTCAAGGGAATGCTTATACAAAATTTTGATTTATAATTTGGTTTTTGATATTTTCCCATATTTGATAATCAGCCTGTTATAAAGAAACCAAATCTTAAAATTTGGTTTCTTTATAACAGGCTGATTACCAGTATATCTTGTTGGGGCAAAACCAAATGATTTTTGGGAAATTATTTGGCATTATATGAAAAAGTGCCGTAATTTGCCGATATCATCATAACTAATTAAATTTAGAATATAATTTTTACAAGAGATGATATAAAATAAACTTTTAACAACTATATTATTATGAAAGTATCGAATTTTGTTGGGACAGGTATGATAATGACTTGTCTCATGTTATCCACCTCTTGTTCTTCCACAGAGGATAATGAGATTGTACTTCCGAATGATCGTGTAGATATAGAATTGAATGGTTCGACACGTGCCGCAGCAAATAGTCTTAAAGACTTTTATGTCAACTTCACGACGGATGCAGCCAAATATGTTGACAACGAGTCTGATTTATCCGGTAATTTCATTGTGTCTCCACTCTCTGCATCTATGGTATTATCTATGATCGCCAACGGCGTGGAGGAAGATGTCAGGCAAGAGATAAGCGATTATCTCGGCACAAATGATGTTGATGCGTTAAATTCTTTTGCATCGACCATGTTGACCAAACTTCCGAAGATTGATAACCAGACAGAAGTGAAATTGGCAAACTCAGCATGGGTAAACAACAATTATAAGTTGCTGACCGACTACTCCTCGCTACTTTCAAATCGATATAACGCTGAGATAAATTATCTTGATTTTGTGGGAAATATTGAGAAGGAATCTAAAATCATTGACAATTGGTGTGCTAAACAAACCAACGGTGTTATCTCGAAAATGGTTGATAAGATAGAACCAAACACATTGGCTATAATTCTAAATGCGGCATATTTCAAAGGTCTGTGGAAAGAGGGTACCTTTTCAGAAAAGAATACTACAAGTAAACCGTTCCACGGAACAAAAGGGACTAATGATGTTGACATGATGCATGCTGACCATTCAGTTCGCGACTATTACAAAGATGATAATTTTGAACTCTTCTATCTTCCTTTCGGAAATTCTGCATATTCCTTGATGGTAGTGCTTCCTAATGAAAACATGTCGATTGAAGAAGCAAATAATATGCTTTCTACCGAGTTGCTTAATGACCTAAGAAGTAATGCTGTGGCATGTAATCTTGCCGTTGATCTGCCAAGGTTTAAAGTAGATACCAACTTGAAACTTGATGATATTCTTAATGAAGGTGGTCTTTCAAAAACTGTTGGACTATTGGCATTGGATATGTTTGAAAATGGACCCCAAAATGGATTTGTCAAATACCATCAAGGCGCAGCCTTAATGATTGATGAGAAGGGTGCCAAAGCAGCTGCAGCCACATCAGGCTCTATTGTTGACTCAGCTCCTATAATTACGGGTGGGACATATTCTGTCTCCGTAGATCGTCCTTTCTATTTCTTCCTGATGGAGATTAGCACACAAGCATGTGTGTTCTCTGGAAGAATCACAGATATTTAGTACTTGCAAACATCAAGCACATCATGTTCTGACATCAAGCACAAAGGACTATGATTGTGCATGATGTATTAGCATGATGTATCATGATGTATCGTGATGTGCATGATGTATCTGGGAGAGTTGCTATCAGAGGACGTATTCTTCGAAGAGGGTGGTGAATTTGTTGTCGAGATCATTGGTGATGCCGGGATGGGGACGGGAGGTCTGAAGGCAGGAGCTCTTTACGGCTGTGAGCCATCGGAAGCGTTCCTCTACAGGAAGGTCTTTCATGGTGCCTGACTCTGTTGTGCCGTCGGCTACGGCTTTGAAAAAATTTGCCTGCCGCATCACCTCTTCCTTGCTGAAGGGTGAACGGAATGCCGTGAGACGCGATTCGTCGACTGAAAGGTGTACCTTTATCCATCGTTGCCGTTTGCACATCATGATAAGCCCGATATTGATAAACTCATCGCGCTCCACACGTGGTAGATAACGGATCACCGCGTATTCATACAAGTGATTTTCTTGTGTCGTCTGCATATTGTGCAAAAATAATGGAATTTTTTAATCTTTCTGTCAGGAATAGCTTATAGCTGTCGCGTATCTGGTTAGGGGTAAGATCTTCCCCCTCTCTGTGAAGCCATTCGTCGGGAATCAGGTCTATAATATGGGAGAGGGTGCGGGGTGTGATTTTCTGGCGCATCAGTTTGTCGATCTCCACGATACTTGATGCCTTGCGAAGCAACGCGTGGTTCTTGATGTAGGGGAAGGGGGAGAGGGCTGCCTTCATCGGATCACTCCATGCGTGATGAAACATCAGTGAGGCTCCATGATCAATGAGCCACAGTTTGCGGTCCCATACGAGCATATTGGTGTTGAGAGTGGTGCGGTCCACGTTTGTCAGGAAGGCGTCGAGCCAGACAATCTTGGCGGCTGTAGCCGGATCGATGTCATTGACCGAAGCATCGAAGGTGAAGGCTCCGGAAAGGAAATGCAGACCGATATTTCTGCCGACACTCCCTTTAAGCAGATCCTGGATCTCTTCGTCGCCTTCGGTGATACCGAATTTTTGGTCAAGGTCGAGGAATACGAGTTCGGGCACATTGAATCCGAGTGCATGTGCCACCATACCGCCGATCAGTTCGGCGATAAGGGCTTTTGTACCGTGACCGGCGCCACGGAATTTGACAACATATTTGAAGCCATCTTCAGCTTCCGCCAACGCCGGCAGCGATCCTCCCTCGCGCAAAGGCGTTATGTAACGGCATAATTTCTCTTCACGTAGTCTCATGACAATATAACGATTGGGATAGGAAATATGTTACATCAAGATACATCAAGCACATCATGTTTTTACATTATGCACAGATGTATTATGTGCATGATGTATTAACATGATGTGCTTGATGTATCATGATGTTATCGCATGATGTATCATGATGGACATGATATATCATGATGTAATCGCATGGTGTGCATGATGTATCTTGATGTTGGGAAGTTGGCGGAGGGTCTCGAGGCACATGCGGGAGTTGTGGTAGGGGCATTTCCAGAAGCCGGCTTTGTCTTCGCGGCGGTTAATGGTGCCGTCGGGGAGACGACTCCACCACCATTCGCCGTTCTCTGTGTCGACGATGTTGGCTTTCACGTAGTCCCAGCAGCGGAGTGCCTTGTCGAGGGCTTCCGGCATATCGTGGTAACGTGCGAGGTAGGTCAGTCCGACGATGTTTTCTGCCTGTACCCACCAATGGCGTTCGGAATCAAGTCTGCCGTCTTCGTGCCGCTCATAGATGAGTGAACCGTCCGGCTGCAATCCTTCGAGGGCGGCGAGTGCCAGCTTGCGTGTCACCTCTTTTGTCTCTTCATACAGAGCCTTGTTGCCGATCACTTCGGCTGCTTCCAGCATGAGCCATGATGCTTCTATGTCGTGACCGTAGGAGATGGCATGATCCACGCGCTGCATGTTGTCGTCAAAGAAGAGTCCCATGTGGTTACTGTCCTTATCCACGATTGTGTCGTTGAAAAGACGGAGCAAGGATGCGGTCGCTTCAATGGATTCATCCGTTCTCCACACGCGCAACAGGTTGGTGTAGCCTTCAAGGATATGGAGATGAGTGTTCATCGTCTTGGAGGAGTTCAGATCCTTGTCGCTCAGACGCATGTCGCCGATAGGTTGCCAGTCGCGTGTAGTGGCTTCAAAATATCCTTCACCGTTATGGTCGCGGCTGTGTGTCTCGATGATGTGAAACAGGTCGATTGCCGTGTTGAGAGCTTTTTCATCCTTTGTCAGCATGTAGTATTCGCTGAGGGCATATATTGAGAAAGCTATAGCATAGAACTGTTTCTTGGTATCGAGCGGCGTATCGTCGGCGTTAACCGACCAGTAGCATCCGCCGTATTCCGGATCAATGAAATGCTTGGTGAACCAAGCGAATTGCCGCCGGGCAGCGTCAGCATACTCCTGATTTCCGGTGGCACGGGCGGCCGCCGCGAAGGTCCAGAGGATGCGGGCGTTGAGGATACATCCGCGCGGTTCCTCCGGATGAAGGGTCTCGGAAGAATCCTTTCTGCCGAAGTACCCCCCTGCCGGATCTTCCAACCGGAGCCAGTAGGGGAGTATATTGTTGTTGAGATTGTCGGCAAGTTCTTCCGACAACTTTTTTATAACTGAATTATCCATTATTTTCAGGCGTTGATTTCGTTGAAGTTCGCAGCCTCGTCAGCAGCAGGGTTATTGCGGCGGATGCGCAGGTCGTCGGCTATCGATTTCACCTTGCCGGTTGTGAGCGGATAGAAATACATTGCCACGAATGCCAATACTGCCACGGCTGCGGGTATGAAGCTCATGAGTGCCCACAGGCAGTTTACTGCAGCTTCAGGCTGAGCCACGGATGCGTCAGCCGATGCCACGTAACCGAACGCACTGAGGAGCCACAGCACTGCCGCACCACCGATTGCGCCACCGAATTTCTGCGCCATTGATGAGGAACTGAAGATGAGTCCGGTGGAGGCGGTGTGGAAGCGGTGTTCGGAATAGTCTGCCACGTCGGCATACATCGCCCATACCAGCGGCGACATTATGCCTGTCAGTATGGAGATGAGGATCTGACATACCAGCATGAGGAAGAATCCGAATGAGGTGACGGGTAGGAAGAAGAAGCCCACGCTGAGTATGGCGAGCAGCACGTTGACAAGAAGGAACGTGTTCTTTTTCCCTAATCTCGACACGATGGGCACTGCAAGTGCGACACCTGCCATGTTGGCGATCTCTCCGATGCTAAGGAATAGACCGGAATAGAAGAGTATCGAGAGCCCGAAGAACCACATATTGGCGTCCGCACCGATTACATCGGCAAAGAAATAGGCTACAGTTGCACCTCTGACCGTATTGAAGAGATTGAAGCAGAGTGCAGCGGCAATGAGTATCCACCAAGGATGGTTTTTGAGAAGAGCCTTGAAGTCGTTGCCAATGCTGACTACGCTCTTTGTCTTCACCACCTCTCGCGTCATAGAGAAGCAGACGATGAAGAGCACGAGGCATGCGGCGGCAATCACCACCATCGCCATCTGCCAGCTTGTAGACATCGACATTCCGAAACTGCGCTCAAACATGGAGCATAGAGGCTCCCATGAAGCCAAGGCTATGAAAGAACCGGCGTAGGCGAAGAGCATACGGAAGGAGGAGAAGATGGTCTTCTCTTCGGGATTATCAGTGACCACCCCGAGCATCGCGCCGTAAGGCACGTTTATGCCGGTATAGACGGTCATCATGAGCACGTAGGTGACATACGCCCATATCAGCTTCCCGGCGTAGGAGAAATCGGGAGTGGTGAACAGCAGTATGCCGCAGATTGCAAAGGGTGCGGCAAACCATAGCAGGTATGGTCTGTATTTACCCATGCGTGTGTCGGTGCGGTCAGCCACCACTCCCATCACCGGATCCGAGACGGCATCCCATATTCTTGTGACCATCACGAGCACTCCGGCATCGATCAGCGACAGCCCGAATATGTTGGAATAGAAGAACGGCAGGTAGTAACTGAATATTTTCCAGAACATCGACGACGCCATGTCGCCGAAGCCGTAACCGATTTTTCGAGAAAGATTAGCCATGGCGATTTAAACCTTAATCCTTAAACCTTAAACTTTAAACCATAAACCATCAATCCTTCAACGCGAGATTAGCGTCGATGAGTCGGTTGAGGGTCTTTACAGATTCGCCGGTGGTCAGTCCGTCTTCCGGAGTGTTGAGGCAGTAGTCGACGAGCTGGTCGATGGTGGAGGTTGCCACGTGCATACGGGTGTCGGACGATGCGTAATAGATGAATACGGTTCCATCTTCGTCGGCAATCCATCCGTTGGCGAAAAGCACGTTCATCACATCGCCCATATATTCCTCACCTACGGGAGCCATGAAGTATCCGCCGGGGGCTGCGATACGTTTCCATGGTTCTTCAAGCGAGGTCATATACATATAGAGCACGTATCTGAGACCGGATGCACAGGCTCTCACACCGTGGGCAAGGTGAAGCCATCCTTTGGGTGTCTTGATGGGAGCGGGACCTTCACCATTCTTCACCTCCTTGATGGTGTGGTAATGGCGTTCGTCGATGATTATCTCCTCGCCGACAACGGCATTTGTAATGTCGTCAATGAGTGCCCAGCCGATACCGCCGCCACTGCCTGTGTCGATGAAGCCATCCTGCGGACGGGTGTAGAGTGCATACTTGCCATTTACAAATTCGGGATGAAGCACCACATTGCGCTGCTGGCTCTTGCATTTGAGGTCGGGGAGACGTTCCCAGTTCTCAAGATCTTTCGTGCGTGCGATGCCTGCACAGGCTGTTGCAGCGGAAAGGTCGCCGGGACAGCTGTCGTCATGACGTTCTACACAGAAGATGCCATAGATGTAGCCATCCTCATGGGCGGTGAGTCGCATGTCGTAGACGTTGGTGCCGGGAATCTCATCCTCCGGCATTGTGATGGGGTGGTCGCGGAACACGAAATTGTCGATACCGTTCGGACTCTCCGCAATTGCGAAGAAGGATTTACGGTCGTTCCCTTCCACACGCACCACAAGTACATATTTATCCTTCCATTTGATTGCACCGGAGTTGAGGGTGGCGTTTATGCCGATACGCTCCATGAAATAGGGGTTGGTCTCCGGATTGAAGTCATATTTCCAGAATGGGGGTACCATCTCGGCAGTCACCACGGGATGTGCATAGCGTGTGTAGACTCCGTTGCCGTCAATGGGTATGTTGTGGCGTGTGATGAGTGTCTCGTAGTTTGAAAGGACCAGATTTTTTCTTATGTTGAAGATATCCATTGTCTGTTGTTGTGAAGAGGGTGAATAGATTATTGTTTTATGAATTTAACTGAAGGGTCAGATGCGAATTTCTTGAAATCAGCCTCAGCCGGATGTCCCGGATAGGGGGTGTAGAAATGCTGCGGTTTGTCGTGGGCGTTTCTCCATACCGTGACGTATGCCACGGGGTATGATTTCAGGATCGGGAGCAGTACGGAGGTGTACCAGTCGTCGATTACGACCGACTCGCATCCGGTCTCTGTGAAGGCGGCGATCTTACCGCGTCGTTCAGCCTCCTCACAGGCTATGCTGAGAGTGTTGCCGGCATCATTGCGATAGGTATCGGTCCCTTCTGCTCCGTTGAAATGATATACGTCGGCTCCGAGGATATCTACATATTCATCTCCCGGATAGCGAGCCATGTATTGTTCGGCAGAGGAGCACCGGTCGGGAGAATAAGCCCAGACCACGTTGTCGACACCCTTTGCATCAAACTTCTCACGCATTATTTTCCAGAGTGACTTATAGTCGTCGGCAGTGCAGTTGCCGGTGCCCCACCAGAACCAGCTTCCGGTGTGCTCATGCCAGGGGCGGAATATCACGCCTATCCTTTGGCCGTCGCCATCTTTCAGGGAGAGGAAGAAATCTGCGAGCATGTCGAGCTGTTTCTCGTAGGCAGCCTTTCCATCGGGGGTGTTTACCATCTTGCTGACGGCAAGCGAGTCGGTTGTGGTCCAGCTGTCGGCTCCGGTGAGTGGGTGATAGAGGTGCCAGCTGAAAGTGTTGACGCCTCCGCGAGCCGCCTGAGCAACTACTTCTTTCCTCATTGTGTCAAACGGCACACCGTCGAGATTGGCGGATTTGCCGAGTTCAAGCGCACCAAGGTCCCAGCTCATTACGGTGGGATATGCACCGGTGACTGTCACAACGTCGGAGGTGCCTTCCCATTTCCATGAATGACCATACACCGGATCGTCATGATGACCGAACATCACTATGCTGTCGGCGACTCCGGCGGCGAGACGCTCTTTGAGCATCTCAGCCGGAGTGGATATTGTCTGTTCGTCGGCAACTTCTGACTTTGCCTTTCTGCCACAGCCGGCAGCCATGATGGATATTGCTGCGACGGCTATAAGAAATCTGTTCATATAATTTAGGTTGGTTATAATTCTCTCTGTTATCAGAATGTCACGTCACCACGGTTGATGACGAGAGGATTATCCATCACTGTTTTCCATTCGTTGTTGGTGTTCCATTCGCCGAAGGCGGGCTTGCCGTTGTCGTCAAGGTCATACCATCCCATGAAGTAGCTCCAGAGAGCACCATCAGCAAGGGCGGATTCCACATCGAGAAGGTTGCCACATTCAGTCAGTGCGACGAGTTTCTTCCCTTTGACGAGGTTATAGAGGATTTCAAACTGTGAGGTCTGGTTTGTAAGAGGATCCACGTATAGGTCGGCACCAACTATGTCGACGAGATCATCTCCGGGATATGCCTCCGATATCTTTGTCATGGATGCTGGTTTCCCTTCGTCGGAAGTCTGTACGGTCCATACCCATATCAGGTTGTTGAGTCCATATTCCACTGTGAGTTTCTCGCGGAGCCATGACCAGAGCTGTTTGGTGGTCTCCACACCGGAGTTGCCCCACCAGAACCAGCTTCCCCAAGTGTAGTCGCCGGCAGCTTCATGGAACGGACGCCAGAGCACCGGAATGCCGGCATCCTGAAGGAGTTTCAGATAGCCTGCCACTTTCTCAACGTCGGCAGTCGCCACTGTATTTTCCCAAGTGCCGTCGATGAGTACGTTAGCAGCATTGAAGGCATCGGAAGAGGCATCATAGCCCAATGAGGGGTCGTCCTGCGATTTGGGCACGTTCCAGTGCCATGTAATGGTTGGGATGCTTCCGGCTTCCCATGCGTTCTTCACCGGAGTGATGTCGCCGTAGTTGATCCAGTCGGCAGGAGAGGATGCGAGATGGATATAGTCGAAGCCGATGATTGCGGGATATTCGCCTGTAGCGGAATGGATAAGATCGGTGAACTGGGTAGACCATGCCACTTCTCCCATTGCGCCTGAGAGCTGCTTTGTGCCGTAGTTGTCAAGAAGGACGTTGAAAACTTTCTGAGCCTCGGCGGTGGCGTTGGGGTTGGTGAGAGATCGGGTAAGAAGGGAGGAGTCGATAATCATCGAAGCACCTTCGGTGGAGAAGGTGACGGTGGTCTCCGGAGCGAAGGTCTTTGTGCCTATGCCGGCTACCGCACGTGAGGGGATATTGAATACGTATGTCTTCCCTTTCGACAGATTGAAGGATGCGGTGAGTTTGTTATCGTTTACCTCAACCGATTCGATTGATCCGCCGGATAGCGTTATGCCGACAGCGGGGTTAAGCACGATTCCGGTGGAGTATTCCACAGTTATGCTCCCTGTGGATGCGCTCACAGTGGCACCGTTTGCGATGGAGGTGCTGACCACGTTCACGTCTACTGGAGCGGTCTCGCTCCAATCCGGTTTGTGGCTGTCGTCGCAGGATGTGATACCGGAAAACAGGAGTGCCCCCGCGAGAATATATGCAGTTGTTTTCATTATTTCTTGTTCTGTTTTGATTCTCCGGAAGGATTGCCAAACCCTTCCGGAGAATCATGGCTTTATGAGTATTTCGGAGCTTTTATTCTATTGTCAGTTTGGTCAGGATGATATCATTGCCCTGAATCAGCAGACCGTGGTTGTTGACGAGCTGGTTGATGTCGTCGGCAGTGAGGATAAATTCCACGTTTGTCTGAGATGCCGGACAGTCATAGTATTCCTGTGCGGATCCGGGGAGCATAGCCCAGTCTTCACCGCGTCCGAACTTGATACAAGGCTGACTGCCGCCGGTGGTGGTGTAGTAGGCACGTAGGATCTGACCGGGTTTCCATGTTGAGAAAATGTTGGCGATTGCATCATCATTCCATGCGAAATCCTGCATACCTCCCCATCCGGTAAGGTCAGCGTTGCCGGTCCAGAACACAGTCTCAAGGGAGTTCTCCCATTCGATGTGTACCTTGCTGACTACTGTGCCCTGACCCTGTATCACCATAGCTGTCTCTGACCATCCGTCATCGGTGGTAAGGATTCTGTTGAGCACTTCCGCAGAGAGTTCAAATTCTGCTGTAGTGGCTGTCTGAGCGGGTTCAAGCATTGCCATCTGACCCCAGTTGGCATCGTTCACCTGAATCTGAGTGTAGTCGTAGGGTGAGATATGGAACACCAGCTTTGCACCTGCGGGCACGCCTTCGAAACTGCTCTTGTAGAGACGGAATGCGCCACCGGCATCTTCACCTGCCCAGCTTCCGAGGTCGCGTACCTCAGAGAAGATCACGTTCTCCACATGGGTGGCGGGGATGAAGGCGATGTTGTATGAGATCTCGCCGTTGGATGAGAGGAGGGTGAATGTGGAGTTCTTTCCGGCAGATTCCGGCACCTGTATGATCAGTCGGTTGCCGTTGAGGATATACTGCACGTCGTTGCCGTTGACCTTAACTCCGGTGAGTTTGTCGGCATTTGCAATCATGATGGAGAATGTCTCGCCGGCATTGATCTCGGCATCCTCTGCGGGAAGCTCGGTGGCGTATGCACATTCGGGAGCTGTAAGCTCGATTGCATCGGTGTCGATGGTCTCGCCGTTGGAGAGTGTCAATGTGACGGTGTTGCTTCCGGCAGTGAGAGTGGCAGGGATATTGACAGTAAATTCTGTGGCGGTGGCTCCGGTCACTTCAACTGTAGCTGCACCTCCAAACGTGATTGCAGTCACGTTCTGAAGATTGCGTCCGGTCACTTTCAATGAGGATGCGAGTGCTGCGGGAGCCGGTGTGTAGGCTACTGCTTCCGGTTTGAGAGTGGAGATCTCCACGTCTACCGCGCCACCGGATGCTGTGCGTAGCACGGCGTTACCGCTCTGTGTGCCGGCTGGAACTGTCACGCTGATTTCTGTGGGCGTAACGTTGTCGGGAACGACAATCTCCTCCACGTTGGGGAATGACACACCTGTGACAAGCTCCATATTGATGCCCTTGAACTTGATGACGTCGCCGCCCCAGATTGCGGATGCGGGATCAGCCACTACCTCTTCAGGGAGTGCCACACCGATAGTGGCGATTGCCACTTTCACGCCTGATGCCGGGAGCATACAGATTGTGCCGTCGGTCACGTCGGCGGGGAGCACGAATGAGAGTTTATCCTCATTGACGTTGAATTCCACCTGTTCGCCGGAAGGCATCTCCACGGCTGTCACAAGGTCGATATCTTTGACAGTGATGGTGACGGTCTCGCCCGGTTTGATCTTGGTGAGGTCTGCGACACGTTCAACCGACGGGAGCACAATTGTCACGTCCTCCTCGGAATGGATGTGGTTGGGGATAGGTTCGCCACCGTCGCTGATGGTGATCTTGCCTGTCTGTGCCTCTGCCGGCACCACAAGTGAGATCTCCTGACGCGTGTGGGTGATGAAATCCTTTATGCCGACAGCCACTTCGTCGGTGAATATCACCTCCTCGATGAGGTTGAGATAATCGCCGCTGAGTGTGATCTGCTGACCCGGTTTCACAGTCATCGGAGAGATCTCGTCGAGAGAGATCGGCTCGGTGAAGGATAGCTCGGTCAGAGATTCAATGTCGCCGTTGGCATGATGGAGCACCACTTTACCCGGCTCAGCGTTCTGAGGCACGATGATGCGTATCTCCTCATTGCTGACTACGGATATGTCGGTCACGTCGCCGGCACCCGGAAGGGTGATTGAGGTGATGCGGTCCATGCCTGAACCGAGGAAACGGAGTTCACCGCCGCGTGCCACGGGGCGCGGTCCCCAGACGTTGAGGTTTACGCCTCCCTTATACTGCTGGGTGTCGTAATTATCGTCGCTGCATGATGTCATGATAGGTGCGGAAAGGGCAGCGCACATCATCAGCATGCCTGTGATTTTATATATCTTTTTCATTGCTTGATCGCATATTAATTGCTTAAGTATTCCGGGTTAGTTCTTTACCGCACGTATATTGTCTATCTTCAGCATCGGGGTGCAATCAACTCCGGTGACACCGCCGTTCCAAAGGAAGATCTGGAAACTTGCGAAGTCGGATGCACTGCCGAGGAAGGATGTCGCGCCTGAGCCGTCGGGGGCATACACGAAGTCTTTGATCGGTAGCGATACGGTAATCCATTCGCCGCCGGTGTGATATGCCTCGTTGATGGTCCAAGGTGTCCAAAGTCCGCGTGCCATTGTGGTCTGGAGATAGTTGTTGTTGGCACCTGCCACGGTGTTGCCGAAGATATCGGTGCCGGCATTACCCATCGACACTTTATCTGTCCCAGCGAATATCAGCTGCATTGCACATGACTGCCATGCTGCATTTTCCGGTATGCAAAGTTCGAATTTCAGGCTCATGTTGTTGTAGTCGGAGAAATCGACGATATCAAACAGACGCACGCCCTCGCGTTCGGGGTAGTCGGTCGGGGTGTTCCAGCTTCCTGCCCAATATTCGAAAGAGAAGTTGCCATCGTCCCAAGCATCTGCACCGGCAAGTGTAGTAGCACCGTCGCCGAGGCGGATATAGTTGCCACTGATGCCTGTGCCGTCATTTTCGATGGGCACGTTGTGCCAGCCGTGGTTGCCGAGTCCGGTGAGACCGTCAAAGTCAAACATCATGCCTCGTGTGTCGAGATAATGGAATGAACTGAGCCCGTCGCCATAGATGGAAGATACTGTTATCGCACCCTCCTCAGCACCCTCCGGCACCACTACTTGAAGCGTCTCTTGCTCGATGCTGCGGATCTCGGCGGGAACGTTTCCGGGGAATGTGACGGTCAGAGGCACGTTGGGATCATCTGCGAAGTAGGCACCGGTGAGTGTCACTACAGATCCGGCATGGGCATACTCACACGACATGGCATCCACACGGGGAGCCGGCACGGATACGTTGAAGGGGTATTCCGTGGTTATGCCGGACGATGTGATGAATCGAGCTTTATTAGTTACCTCACCCGGAATCACGTTGGGTATGTCGACGATGATTGTGTGGCTTGTCACCATTGTAGGGTTGAGTTTTGCTTTCTGGTCGTTGAACCATATCTGCTGCACGTCGCCGAGATTGTCGCCCACGAAAGCGAGGCGTGTGCCGAGAGATGCGCTCACCACGAGGGAGTCGGCAGTCTCAATATCGCACATACGGGCATACTTGATGACCGGGGTGGCGCCCTTGTCCTTGTCGGCATCTGTCTCGCTGCACGACATCATTCCGCCTGCAAGAAGCAACCCGGAAAGAGCCACAAAACTATATCTTATATTGTTTTTCAGATTATTTTTCATCGGTTTCTGATTTTTTGAAACAAGTTTGGATGACTTCATTCAGCTGCCCCGCCATAGTAGTCGACTGGCTCACCCATGAGAGCCGGAGAACTTGACGATACGGCAGCCGGGATGGGTGCTACAAACGACAGGTCGGTGAGAAGAATCTCATCATACTGTCCGCCGTCGGCTGTGTTGCTTACGACGATGTAGATGTCGCGGTTGTTTTCGTTCGAGGCGTCGATTGTCGGATATTTGTTGTAGTCCGGCACTATCATTGATGCACGGTTTAGCCCTGTGCCGTAGCCGTTGTTGAGCATCTCGAGAGCGGCGGCATTACCCTCACGGTAGCGATAACGCTGGGTGTCGAACCAAGTTTGGCTCTCGAATGCGAGTTCGCGACGACGTTCTTTAAGGAGTTCCATGTAGGTGACGGATGATGCTTCAGCTACACCGGCACGCTGGCGCACCATGTTGTAGTATTTCATTGCTGTGGCGTCGGAAGTGGATGATGCTGTGCCCATCTTTGCCTCAACGTAGGTGAGGTAGACGTCGGCGAGACGCATGAGGTAGATGTTGTTGGCGGCATCCTGATTAATTCCGACATTTCCGTCGCAGTCAGCACCCTTACCGATGATGTATTTCTTTATGTGGGCAAGCATCTCGTTGCGGTCTTCGAGCACGTCGCCGTTACCGTCGCGGCTCACGTATTGGTAGGTGTAGCCACCACCTGCGCGGTTGAGCATCGGATAGACGTCGCCGTTGGTCATGTAGGTCCACATACGGCGTTTGTCGTTGCGGTCATACATCTGCTGTAGGGATAGAGTCGGACCCTTACCTGCGCCCCATGTCTGGTCGGCTATCACGCTTGAACGGCTCCATGCCGTATTGCGTGCGTTGCCGTAGGAGTATCCAAGCACACCGCACTGTATTGCGAGGATTGATTCCGGACCATTGTTAGCCTCCACGTCAAAGAGGGTGGAGAAGTCGATCTGGGTCAGAGCCTGAGTGTTCTCGATCACGTCGAGAGCATCGGCGGCAGCCTTCGCATAGAGAGCGTCGCGGTCATAGCCGTAGTCTTTGTGAGCCGCCATTGTGACGGCGAGTTTCGCACGGAGTGCGCGAGCCTTGCGCTTGTTGAGACGGTAGTTGTCGGTGGTCTCTTCCGGAAGAAGCTCCACGGCTGCGTCAAGGTCTTCCATTGCGAAGCGGTAGACGCTTGCCTGAGTGTTGCGCGGCACATCGAGATTGCCTGATGAGATCATCTCGGTGTTGTTCTCGATCACGGGGACGTCATGCCATACCTCAGCCAGCATGTAGTGGCAGTATCCACGCATTGCACGCGCCTCTCCGAGGGCCTGATCCTTGTCCGCCTGGGTGATTGTGCCGCCGCAGATTGGCACTATGTCGTGGATGATGCTGTTGGCATCAAGGATAACGTTGTAAATACCTTTCCAACCCTCGTTGAGATAGGGGTTGACGGATGTGTATGTTCCGAAATACCACTGACCCTCGTCGGAATAGGTATAGTAGATGTCGCCGTTGATCATGTCGAGCTTCCACTGGAAATTCATGTGGAAGTTGCTCCAAGTCTTGGAGGCATAGAGAGCCATTGTGGTCGACTGAAGAGCAGCCGGGGTTGTATAGTAGGTCTCCAGTACGGGTTTGTCGATGGGGTCGATTGTCAGGAAATCGTTGCAGGATACGAGCGATCCGCCGATAATCAGAGACAGGACTGAAGTTTTGATTATATTTTTCATTTCTGTATTCGGTGAGATTGTTTAGAAGGAGAGGTTAAGACCGATAGTATATGTGCGGGGAGTGGGATAACGGCCGCGGTCAATGTTCTGAAGAAGAGAACTCTGATTGAAGGCACCGATTTCCGGATCGTATCCGCTGTAGTTGGTGAATGTGTAGACGTTCTGCACGTTGAAGTAGATTCTCGCGCTCTGCATGAACACTTTCTTCGCCCATTTCTCGGGGAGATTGTAGGTGAGTGAGATGTTCTGAATGCGGAGGTAAGAGGCATCCTCGAGCCAGCGGTCGCTCATGCGCTGGTTGCCGTTGGCGTCAAGGTTGGAGAAGCGGGGTATTCCGTTATGACCTTTTGCAAGTTGGAGATTGGAGATGTCGTCGCTGCCATTGGGGTCGATCTTCTCAGTCTGTGCGCGATTTAGAACGCTTACAGCCTGGTTGTCCCAGATTGAGCTGAGTCCTTCGGTGCGGTAGCGTGCCCAGTTGAGGATGTCGCCGCCGATCTGACCGGTAAGACCTACGTTAAGTTCGAAGTTCTTCCAAGAGAATGTGTTGGTGAAGCCGAAAGTCAGATCCGGGTTGGGGTCGCCGATGATCTTCTGGTCAGCATCATTTATCACGCCATCGCCATTCTGGTCTTTGAATTTGAGGTCGCCGATCCATGCGCCCGACACCTTATCAATCTTGTTGCTGTAAGGCTCCTTGCTGCCTGTCTGAGAGGCATGACCGAGGATGTCGGCTTCATTCTGGAAGAGACCCTCTGTCTCATATCCGTAGAATACGCCCATAGGCTGTCCGACAGCAAACATTGTTACAGTCTGGAAAGGTGCCCACCAGTCGATATTGCCATAGATTCGCTGAGAGTCGTCGTTGAGTGCAACGATCTTGTTGCGGTTGTGGGAGAGAGTCAATGAACTTGACCACATGAAGTCGCGTGTGATGACCGGACGGGCATTGATCTGCACGTCGATACCTACGTTGCGAGTCTTACCGATGTTGGCATACGGGGTATTGATCTCGCCCCAAGAGTTAGAGCCGATGTGCGAGGGCACGAAGGTCTGCATAAGAAGATCCTGAGTCTGCTTGATGTAGCCGTCAACGGTGAGTTCGAGACGGTTGCTGAAGGCTGCGAAGTCAAGACCTACGTTGTATTGCTCCGAAGCCTCCCATTTCAGGTTAGGATTGGAGAGGTTGCTCGGAATGTAGGCGGAACCCATCGGGGTGAGTATCGTCTGAAGGGATGAGCCGTAGAGATAGGTGCTGATGTTGGAGTTACCTACCTTACCGTAGCCGAGACGGAGTTTAAGGTTGCTGATCCAGTTGACGTCCTGAAGCCATTTCTCCTGGATGAGACGCCATGCGAGAGCCACTGAAGGGAATGTACCCCATTTGTTCTTGGGACCGAATTTGCTTGATCCGTCACGACGTACTGTGGCGGTGAGGAGGTAGCGGTTGTCGAAACCGTAGTTCACGCGGGCGAATACAGAGGCGGAGGAGTTGGCGTCAGACCATCCTGTGTTGGATACGAAATCACCGTCAGATCCCATGATATGGATGTTGTCGCTGGTGAAATTGTTCTTGATGAACTGAGTGCCGTTCCAAGAGCCTTTTGACACCTCAAAACCTACCATCGCAGTCACGTCATGTTTCTCGTTGAAGGTTTGATTGTAGGTGAGGTAGTCTTTTTGCATCCAGAAGAAGTTGTGGTCCTCACGCTGCATCATCTGGTTGATGTCGTTAGATACGAGACCGAACTGATAGCGTGGTATGAACGATTTGTTCTGGTTCTGTGAAGCGTCGAAAGCATATTCCGCGCGGAATGTGAAGTGTTTCAGGAAATCGGCACTTACGTAGAAGTTACCGTTGATTTTCTGACGGAGGAGAGTGTTGTTGGTCATCATGGCGAGTGCCACGGGGTTCCATGTCGATGCACCGTTGACGGTGTTCGGACCTGCCCAGTTGCCGTCGTAGTCATACACGGGCACGGAGGGCATCATGGTCATTGCCTGCATGATAACACCGTCAGAACCGTCATTTCGTGTGATGGTCTCATCTGTGCGTGTGTAGGCGAGGGCACCACCAATTTTCAGCCATTTTGTGAAATTGTTGTCGATGTTGAAGCGTGTGTTGAAGCGTGAGAAGTCAGATCCGATGATCGTACCGTCCTGCTGCATCCAGCCGCCGCTCATGGCATATACTGTTTTCTCATTACCACCGGTGACGCTCACCTGATGGCTCTGCATGAAGGCTGTGCGGAAGATCTCATCTTGCCAGTCGGTGCCTTTGCCGAGGAGGGAGATGTCGCTGTATGTCGAGTCAAAATTTCCTTTGTTCAGCACTCCCTCTGCGAGAAGCTGCTGCTGATAGAGTGCGTATTCACGAAGATCCATCATGTCGAGGCGTTTTGCCACCTGCTGCCACGCCACGTATCCGTCGTAGGTCACGTTGGTGTGTCCGGCAGAACCGCGACGGGTAGTCACAAGCACAACACCGTTGGCACCTGCCGCACCATATATGGCACAGGCGGAGGCATCTTTAAGCACGTCGATGCTCACGATGTCGGAGGGGGCGATGGCTGCCAGCGGGTTTACCTTTGTCTGACCGTTGCTGCCGCCCATCCAGTCGAACCCGCCGATGTCGCTGCTGCCGCTCATAGGCACGCCGTCAATCACATAGAGAGGTTCGTTAGAAGAGTTGAGTGAGCTTGCACCACGGATACGTACTGAAGTGGCACCGCCGGGAGCACCGGAGTTCTGTGTCACCTGCACACCTGCAACCTTGCCCTGGAGCATCTGGTCGGCATTGGTGACAATCGATTGTTTCATCTGAGCTTCTGAAAGGGAAGCGACAGAACCCGTGATGTCGGATTTCTTTTGTGTGCCATAGCCGACCACAACAACATCCTCAAGTACCTGGGAATCCTCTTTCAGTACGATGGTGAGGTTGGTCTTACCATTGAGTTTGACCTCCTGTGTGGCATATCCCACATAAGAGACCATGAGAGTGGCATTTGATGAAGAGACGTTGAATTTGAAATTTCCGTCAATGTCTGTGGCTGCTCCGTTCTGTTTACCTTTTTCAAGCACGGTGGCTCCGATTAGGGGTTCACCTGCTTCATCGGTAACAACGCCTGTGACAGTGACCTGTGCGGCTCCGCTCATCGCTATCAAGCAGAAGAAGGATACCAACAGCCACTTGAAGTGGCAAAGCTTTGTCTTCATGAGTTGAAAGATTAGTTTTGTAAATATTAAGATTGATTGAGTTTTCTTTGTTTGGGGAGGAGAGAGCTGATCTTAAGTGAGTATATGATTTTAGGTTATATATATACTTAAGTCGGGTATCTTTTCCGTTTGCAAAGTTATAGTGATAAACGACTAAAAACTTGCACTATTTTATCCGAAATTACCATAAATCTTTAAATATAAGATTTTTTTAGTTAATTATAAATAAAGAGAGAGAAATTCAATTGAATTTCTCTCTCTGACGCAATCTTATTTACCTAAATTACCTGATTGTTTTGTCGTTATTGACGTTATTGTCAATAATGTCAATAATGACGATAATGAAAATAATGAGGGAAATGACTTATTTTATTACTTTGAGCTTTTTGTTGGCATTGCGGATGAGGTTGAGCGTGCTGCGGTCGGATGTGAAGACGGAGTTAAGACCTTGATCCTCCTGTGCCGGGTCGCCGGTATAGGGGTCGCCGGGTTGCCAGCTTTTATGCACCGGATGAGCGTTGCCGCCCCAGCCCCAGAAGTTTATGCCGTTGAGCAGATCGCCCTCGGTCAGCGTGTCGAGCACATATTTATAATATGCATCGCGGTTGGTGGTGGGGCTGCCGATGGCAATATCCATATTATCGCGGGGGAAGCCGAATTCTTCAAGCACAATAGGCTTTTTCGTAAGAGCGCGGTGTGATTCTATATATTCCTTAGTATTGGCGATGGAATCCGGAAGATCCTCGGTCATGCTTTCCGGTTTCACCCAACTCCAGTTGTAGGGCCAGATGTGGATGTTGGCATAATCGATGGCATCCGAATTGTGGATACGTGCCCATAGGTCGATATCCCCTTCGCATCCCCATTTCCCCTCGCTTCCGGTAGATACCAGATGATTGGGATCCAGACTCTTGATAAGACGTCCGGTGTCGGTAAGCCATTTATAGAAAACTTCCTTGTTGGCAGGATCGAAACAGCGTGGCTCATTGGCTATCTGCCACGACATTATGGCGGGTGAGTCTGTGTAAGGTTTGCCTGTCACGCTGTTGACGCGTGTCACGATATTGCGTACATGATTTGCAAACATGTTTTTTGCCTTCTCGTCAGTGACAAAGCGTGAGGCATATTTGATATATTTGTCGTAGCCGTCGCGTAGAGGGAGGGGAGCCTCCTCATGTCCTGCCCATTCAAGATAGGTACCGAATCCGCCACTCCATTCCCATGCGTTGTTGAGATAGATGACGGCTTTCATATTGCGTCGTTCCAATTCGGCTATGAGATAATCCAACCCTTTAAGAATATCTTCGTTATATTCCCCGGGGGCAGTCTGTAGGGTAGGCTCTATGTGGGAGGGGATTGTCCTGTTGCCGTCACCTCCGGCGAGGATGCGGAGGTTATCGATGCCGAGAGCTTGAAGCGAGTCAAGTTCTTCAGAGAGGCGTGTGCGGTCGCCACCGTTGCCGGGAGAGGCGAGTATAGCCCCATACCAGAAGTTGGTGCCGGCATATTTATACGGTTTGCCATCAAGCATGAATTTGCCATCCTCAACAGTGACGAAATCATTTGCACGCATGATTATTCCTGAAAATATAAATATGAATAATATTATGAAAATATTGACTTTTTTTGACATATTTTAATTTGGATTTAAAATGAATTGGAGGTGATGTTTTTAGGGTCTTACATATCCCAGTTGTCGGTGCGGAACGGCACTACAGGCATCCCGTAGTTGTCGTGCAGCTTACCGATTGCAAAATTCTTGAAGCAGTAGCGCACCGATTTTATATCCTTCACATCGGGAGAGGAGACCTTTACCGATAGTTTGCTCAGGTCGATCTCCGCTTTTGCGGGATGAAATACCCGGTCTTCCCCTGCTACCTCAAAACCTTCGATATTTTCGTTGGGCGACAGGCCGCTCCATGCATTGTCGAACGTGATCAGCGCATATTCGCCATGATTCTCCATCTCCTTAAAGGTGGGGTAGGTGTGAGGGATGCCGGGAATGCCGTAGGAATATGTGGCGGCAGCGGCAGCCATACGTTGACCGATAGGACGCTTGTTGCGGGCATGTATGTCGTTGACCTCATCGGGATACACAAGATCAGACGTACAGACAATGTATCTTCCGTCGGCAGTATCCGCTCCCTTGTGCTGAGCTTCGCGGAAAAGAGCCGCCTCCGTCTTGTCGGGACCGCCATATTCCCAGCCGGGTAGCTCCACGAAATAGAAAGGTATCGACGGATTCTGCCATAGATCGCGCCAATGATGCACCATCTCGGTCTGACGGGTGGGATAATAGTCATGTCCGCCTACGTTTGACTCCCCCTGATTCCAGAGGAAGCCGCGGACTGTATATCCAGCCACAGGGAGCAGCATGGCATTATACATAACGTTGATGCGTTCCCATTCACCCATGTCAGGATTGTTTTTCTCCGCTTCAAGATTTCTGTCGGGATATTTGGCAATGATGCCAGCGGGCAACCATCCCTCTACTTTCGAGCCACCGTATGCACATGAGATGATGCCTACAGGCACGTCGATGATGTCGCGTAGGGCAGTGGCGAAATACCATCCCAGGGCTGAAAATTCGGAAGTGGTGGAGGGGGTACATTCCATCCAGCTGCCGTTGAAGTTATCCTGCGGCTCATAGCTTGCGGCTTTCGGCACATTGATAAACCGTATACCTTTTCCGAGACTGCGGCTGAACATGACCTGTTCGCCGGCACCTTCAACGGGTTGGTGCCAGAATCCGCGCATCGGCATCTCCATGTTGCTCTGTCCGGAAGCGAGCCACACTTCGCCGGCAAGCACATTGCCGAGAGTGCGCGTGTCGTTGTCGGATTTATCGGTAATCTTTATCTCCGTAGGAGTGAAGGAGGGAGCGGGAGTCTTCAGTGTAAGTCTCCATTTGCCATCCTTACCGGTCTTTGCTGATGCGGATTCTCCCCACGACCCTTCTGCCGTGACGGTGGAGCCGGGAGTGGCTTTTCCCCAGATGGCAGCCATGGTGTCAGCCTGGATTACCATGTTGTCGGTGAATATATTTGGTAGCTCTATCTTGGCATTAGAACTGAACGCGAGGGCAAGGAATGCCGGAAGTATTATTTTGCTTGGTTTCATGGTCTTTCAGTTGAATTTTTTGCAAAGGTACAATTATTGCTGTCATTTGCAAAGGGATACAGGCGATTGTGCAAGGAATTGGTAAAATAGTACAATCAAGATACATCAAGCACATCAAGTTATTACATTATGCACAAAAGTCTATGGTTGTGCATGATGTAAGAGCATGATGTGCTTGATGTATCAGACGAGTAGGCGGTTGCGTTTGTATAGCTCGCGAAATTCTTTTGGGGAACATCCTTTCCGTTTCTTGAAGATGCGGTTGAAGTAGCTGATGTTGTTGAAGCCACATTCGAATGAGATTTCCGAGATGGAGTGTGTGCTGTCGACGAGTGCTCGTGTGGCATGACCAAGACGCACGTCGATGATGTATTCCGAGACGTGGCGTCCGGTGCGTAGCTTGAAGAATCGGCTGAATGCTGTGGGAGTCATCCCTACAAGATCAGCAAGGTCGGAGAGGCGTATCTCATCCTTATAATTATTGTCGATATATTCCTGCACTTTCAGCACACGACGGCTGTCTGTGCGGGTGGGTGCCTGTGCAAATGAGGATGAGGATAGCTGTACGCTTTCCGTGGAGTTGGCAAGTTCGTATAGTATGCGCATAAGCAGTAGCATCCGCTGGAAATTGTCGGGCGTTTTGGTCAGTTCGTCAAGAAGATGATACACTCTCAGTATGTCGTTATGTGAGAAAGCGATACCGTTGCCCGACCGTTCAAGCAGTTCCTTTATCGGAGCCATCTGGTTCTTGCTCAGGAAAGTGTCGCCGAAAAGTTTTTTCGAGAATTGGAGGGTCATCTCATGTATCTTAGGGGAAGAGCATTTCCCTTGTTCCCAGCAGTGTTCGATGTTATGTCCGACCAGCACAAGGTCAAGCGGACCTATCTCACATACCGAGTCGCCGACCACACGTGAAGCTCCTGCGGCATCCCCCACAAAATTGAGTTCATAATCCTCATGGCGATGTATCGGATAGTTGAAACGATCCTTATATCTGTCGATAAAATAGAAACAGTCTTTGTCGGAGAGTGGTGTGATTTCGGTTATTATTTCTCTTTGAGCCGGTGACATGGTATTATGACTGATATTATGAAGTTGTGTAAACTTCTGTGTTAATTTGACATAATAACGATAATATTTATTGATTGTTGTATGTAAAATAAGGATTTGCAAATCACTTCAGAGCGGTAAGATGGGATGAGGATTATAAATAAAGTTAAAGTGGTAGAAAAAGGTATGAGAGTGTAGTAAAAGGATGGAATTATTGTCTAATTTTGTATCGGTGTAGTCCGATGTTGATGCGGACTTTTGTCTCGAATAATAATAATCCAATAAAATCTATGGGAAAACTGACCTGTATATCATTGATGACTATCTCGTTGGCTATGTCTATCCCGGCATTTGCCGAGATTGTGCATGTGTCAACACCGAAGACTTCCCTCGTGCTGGATGCCACGAAGGGTGAGCCTCTGAAGTTTCTGTATTATGGTGCCGGATTGGGTGCCAACGATCTGAATGCGTTTCCAGGTAGTGGTGACGCGCAGTTTAACGCATATCCCGTCTATGGTCTCTGGCCTGAGAAGGAGGCTGCCATGAGTGCGGTGCATGCCGACGGGAATATGACCCTTGATATGGCTGTGACCGGTATCACTTCTTCTGTGGAGCAGAACGGTGCGAAGGTGACAACTGTGTCAATGGCGGATAAGGTATATCCGTTTTATGTCGACGTGAATTACCGCACCTATCCGGAGAGTGACGTGATAGAGACGTGGACTGTGACAAGCCATGACGAGAAGAAACCGGTGAAACTGACCCGTTTCATGTCGGGGTATCTGCCTATCCGTCGCAGTGATGTCCACGTGTCGCAACTCTATGGCTCATGGGCAAATGAGGGGAAAGTGGAGGAGGCTCCGTTGCCCCATAATCTGAAGGTGATAAAGAATAAGGATGGTGTGCGCAATTCCCATACGTCTCATGCCGAGGTGATGATGTCGCTTGACGGTAAGGGTGAGGAACAGCATGGTCGTGTGATTGGTGCGGCGTTGTGCTACGGTGGCAATTTCAAACTGATGTTTGATACTGATGACAGCAATTATCACCATTTCTTTGCCGGAATAAATGAGGAGAACTCCGCATATAATCTGAAGAAGGGTGAGAAATTTGTCACTCCGGCTCTTGCATTGACCTACTCGGAGGAGGGTCTTGGTGGTGCAAGCCGTAATTTCCATAAATGGGGACGTAATTACCGTCTTGCCAATGGTGACGAGTTGCGCAAGGTGCTTCTCAACAGCTGGGAAGGTGTATATTTCGATATAAATGAAGAGGGAATGGGGCAGATGATGAAGGATATCGCCGATATGGGTGGCGAACTTTTCGTCATGGACGACGGATGGTTCGGCGTGAAGTATCCGCGTAAGAATGATTCCTCCTCTCTCGGTGACTGGATGGTAGACACCACGAAGTTGCCGCATGGTATCAAGGGACTTTGCAACACTGCTGACAAGAATGGCATAAAGTTCGGTATATGGATTGAGCCGGAGATGGTCAATTCTATATCTGAGCTTTATGAGAAGTATCCGGAGTATATCGTGAAGGCTGCCAACAGGGATGCCGTGCAGGGGCGTGGTGGCACTCAGCTTGTGCTCGACATGGCAAACCCGAAGGTGCAGGATCTCGTATTTGAGGTGGTTGACACCCTCATGACTAAGTATCCGGAGATTGATTATATCAAATGGGATGCCAATGCCCCGATAATGAATCATGGTTCGCAGTATCAGAGTGCCGACAACCAGAGTCATCTCTATATTGATTATCACAAAGGTCTTGAAAAGACCCTCCAGCGCATACGTGCCAAATATCCTGAACTGACGATTCAGGCATGTGCAAGCGGTGGCGGACGTGCCAACTGGGGAATACTTCCGTATTTCGATGAGTTCTGGGTGAGCGACAATACCGATGCGCTTCAGAGAATCTACATGCAGTGGGGTACGAGCTATTTCTTCCCCGCGATTGCCATGGCTTCACATATCTCGGCAAGTCCGAACCATCAGACCAACCGTATTGTGCCTTTGAAATTCCGCACGGATGTGGCTATGAGCGGACGTCTCGGCATGGAGATCCAGCCCAAGAATATGACTGACGAGGAGAAAGCGCAGACGCGTAAGGCTATCGCGGATTATAAGAGCGTGCGTCCGGTGGTGCAGCATGGCGATCTATATCGCCTTCTCTCGCCGTATGACGGTAAGGGTGCCGCATCCCTGATGTATGTCGCGCCTGATAAGAATGAGGCTGTGTATTATTGGTGGAAGACGGAGCAGTTTGTCAACCAGCAGTTGCCTCGCGTGACGATGGCGGGTCTTGATCCGGATAAACTCTATACTGTCACGGAGCTTAACCGAGTGGACAATTCCCCGTTGCCATTTGAGGGTAAGACATTCACCGGGCGTTATCTGATGTCGAACGGTCTGGAGATGCCGTTGAGCCATAATGTAGACTGGAACAAGCGCAACGACTATGCTTCGCGTGTGCTTCGTCTGCAAGCAAAATGATCGGAAGATAGAATTAATCCTGAATATTGATGAGGTTGGGAGTGGTATTACGCTCTCAACCTCTCTTTATATATGGTGCCTAATTGCTGAAAAATATGTTAATTGTTTAAAATTGTAACTTTTTTTAAAGTTTTTATTGCAAATTGTTGTGTAATTAAAATTTTTGTTGTTACTTTGCACCTGTCAAAACTTCCATTCCCGATTTTTGAGGATGGATAAATAAAGGAAACGAAAGTTTTTTACAGGTATAAAGAATATTAAATTACTCATATTTTCAATTTATGAAAGCATCTGAAGTGATGGCGGATCTCCGTCGCAGATTCCCGAATGAGCCTGAGTATCTTCAGGCAGTGGAAGAGGTAGTGACCTCTATCGAAGACGTCTATAACGAATACCCCTCTTTTGAGGCAGAGAACCTTATTGAACGTCTTTGCATTCCGGACCGTATCTTCTCTTTCCGCGTAAGCTGGGTTGACGACAAGGGGAAAGTGCACAACAACATGGGCTACCGTATCCAGCATAACAATGCTATTGGTCCCTACAAAGGAGGTATCCGTTTCCACGCTTCAGTCAACCAGTCAATCCTCAAGTTCCTTGCATTCGAGCAGACATTCAAGAACTCCCTCACTACTCTTCCGATGGGTGGTGGCAAAGGTGGTTCCGACTTCTCTCCGCGTGGAAAGAGCGACATGGAAATCATGCGCTTCTGCCAGGCATTTATCGCTGAGCTATGGCGTCAGATCGGTCCTGACACCGACGTGCCTGCCGGTGATATCGGCGTAGGTGGTCGTGAGGTAGGCTACATGTTCGGCTATTACAAGAAGATGGCGCGTGAGTTTACCGGTACTTTCACAGGCAAGGGTCTTGACTTCGGTGGTTCACTCATCCGTCCTGAGGCTACAGGTTATGGCAACTGCTATTTCCTTCTCAATATGCTTGCTACACGTGGTATCGATATCAAGGGTAAGAAAGTGGCTGTGTCTGGATCAGGCAACGTGGCTACCTATACTACCCGCAAACTTACCGAACTCGGTGCAAAGGTAGTCTCCATGAGCGATAGCGGCGGCTCAATCATCAAACCGGAAGGTTTCTCTGAGGAGCAGCTCGATTATATATTCGAATTGAAGAACTATTATCGCGGTCGTATCAGCGAGGTTGCGGAGAAATATCCCGATGTGCAGTATCTCCCCGGCGAGCGTCCTTGGAAACACGTGAAGTGTGATATCGCAATGCCTTCTGCAACTCAGAATGAACTTGACGGCGACGATGCTCAGGCACTTCTTGACAATGGCGTGATTGCCGTGAGCGAGGGTGCAAACATGCCTTCTACTCCGGAAGCGATCAAGAAATTCCTTGCTGCCAAGATTCTTTACGCTCCGGGTAAGGCTGCCAACGCAGGTGGTGTGGCTGTCTCCGGTCTTGAGATGGCTCAGAACTCACAGAAACTCTCTTGGAGTGCAGAGGAGGTTGACGACAAGCTCAAGAGCATCATGAAGAATATCCACGAGCAGTGTGAGAAATACGGCAAAGAGGAAGGCTCTGACTTCATCAACTACGTGAAGGGTGCCAACGTTGCCGGCTTCATGAAAGTTGCCCGCGCTATGATGGCTCAGGGTGTGCTCTGATAAAACTGAAATCTCAGCAAAAAACCATAAAAACACAAACAATCCTTGAGGTGAGGTTGCCGTGTAGGCAATCTCACCTATTTTGTTACATAATTTTTAGGATGCCTAAATAATTATTTATATTGCATGGATAAAATCTCAATTATTATATCTATTTTTGTAGATGAATGTCAACTGTAATAAATACTATCGTTATGTGTACTGAAAGATATATAAATCCTTTTACGGATTTTGGTTTCAAGAAGATCTTCGGTTCCCCGGAAAATAAGCATCTTCTCATAAGGATTCTTAATGATCTTCTTGAATGTAATGACCCGATTGAGGATCTGACATACTTAAATCCGGAGAAACTCGGAATTGCCTCAACAAACCGTAAGGCGATTTTCGATATCTATTGCCAGACAAAATCAGGAGCACACATAATCGTCGAGATGCAGAACATGCATCAGGAGTTCTTCACGGACCGGAGCATCTGCTACTCGACATTCCCGATGCAGGAGGTGGCAAAGAAGGGTGATTGGGATTTTAATCTGCCGCCGGTTTACACCGTGGTGTTCCTTAACTTCCGTATGCAGCAGTTCTGTGATGATCCGGAACCAAAACATACGGCAAAGATATGTGATGTAAGCAACGGAAGGGTGCTGTATGACAAGCTGACATACGTCTACATCGAGATGCCAAAGGTGGTGAAGCCATTGGAGAAACTGGAAAATCCTGTGGAGAGATGGCTTTGGGCGATAAAGAACATGAATGATCTTGATGAGTATCCGGAATTTCTGAAGGATGATATATTCCGTGAACTGTTCAGGGTATCAGAGATATATGCGTTCACTAAGGAGGAGCGTATGGCTTATGAGGAGAGTCTCAAGAATATGCGCGACTGGAACAACATACTCAACACTGCTGTCAAGGAAAGTAGAGCAGAAGGACGAGCAGAAGGACGAGCAGAAGGACTGGAAGAGGGTGTCAAAGTAGGCATGGATAAGGAACGTAAGATTATCGCCCGACAGATGCTTGCGGCGGGATTGCCTATCAATAAAGTGGCAGAATTTACCGGACTCTCCGTTGAAATAATAGAAGAGTTATAGATTAAGCCATCCGTTTTTGGGGAAATAATAACCTGATAATTCCGTTGAAATAATAGAAGAATCATTCGATCCTATATATTACCTAAAATTGCCGGTCTCATATAGAAATAGATAGAAATTCATTATCAGATATTTAGATAATTAAATTTAAAAACTAATGAAACAGATGATTCTTTTGGCTGCCGCAGGGATGCTGGCAGTATCTGCCGGAGCCGCTGATTCCGGTCGTGCACCTCTGATGGGTTGGAGCTCGTGGAATACATACGGACTCGACATTAATGAGCAGCTTATCAAGGAGCAGGCTGACGCTATGGTGAAGTCAGGATTGAAGGATGCGGGATATATGTTCATCAATATTGACGATGGATTCTGGAACGGCCGCGCAGAGGATGGAAAGTTGATAATTGATTCCAAGAAGTTCCCCAACGGAATGAGGGCAGTGTCGGATTATATTCATAGTGTCGGTCTTAAGGCTGGCATATATTCCGATGCAGGCGACAATACTTGTGGTTCACAGAACCGTGACCCGTATGGTCTTAATGTAGGGTTATTCCGTTATGAAAAGGAGGATTGCCATACTTATTTCATAGATTGGAACTATGATTTCATAAAGGTGGACTATTGCGGAGGCATGCATCGCAACCTTGATGATGAGAAACAATACACCAAGATAGCTGAGGCTATAAGGAATTGTGGACGTGACGATATCCAGTTCAATATATGTCGATGGGCTTATCCCGGTACGTGGGTTACAGGTATCGCCGATTCTTGGCGTACTACCGGCGACATATATGATGCATGGGAATCGGTGAGAAATATTCTTGCGGAGAATCTGTATCTGTCGGCTTATTGTCGTGACGGGCATTACAACGATATGGATATGCTTGAGGTAGGACGCAGCATGACTCCGGAGGAGGATCGTACGCATTTCGCAATGTGGTGTATCATGAGTTCGCCGTTGCTTGTCGGGTGCGATATGAGGAACATGAAGCCGGAAACTGTCGACCTGTTGACCAATAAGGAGCTGATTGCCCTTAATCAGGACCCGCTTCATCTTCAGGCTTACGTGGCGGATAAGATTGGCGATGTGTATGTGATGGTAAAGGATATAGAGAAACATTTCGGCAATACACGCGCCATAGCACTCTATAACCCTTCTGACAAACCGCAGACCGTGGATGTGGATCTTGAAAAACTGGAATTGGGCGGAAAGGTGAAACTCCGTGACCTTATCAACCGGAAAGATGCCGGAGCGTTTACGAAGGAATGTCGTATGACTGTGCCTGCTCATGGCGTGGTTGTGTTAAAGGCTAAGGCTGACAGGCGTCTGGAGAGAGTGCGCTATGAGGGTGAGTGCGGATATATAAGCGATTATCAGGAACTTGTGAATAATGCTATAATGCGTACCGGTATTTATTCTCAAGAAGCGGCATGTTCGGGTGGTGCAAAGGCAGGATGGCTCGGTTATAAGGAGGAGAATGACCTACGTTTTGACGATGTATACAGTAAGAATGGTGGAGATTATGAGATGACCATCGGTTTTCTTACAGAGGAAGACCGGGAAATCTTGGTAGAGATAAACGGCGAGAAGGTCTCAAAATATGTGGCAAATTCCGGAGGGTACAACAAGGTGGGTACTCTGACGATTCCCGTATCCCTAAAAAAGGGGGTCAACAGCGTGCGCTTCTCTAACCCGGATTACTTTATGCCCGATATTGATTATTTCGATATTAAACCTATTATTTAATTGATAATCATGTATATATATCGAATAAGTAAGGATATCGACTTCGTTTAATGGAAAATCAGGGTCACTGCCGGTGGCTCTGGTTTTTTTGTATGGCACATGGTCTATTTCTCCATGTCGGCTAAATTTATTAATTTTGCGATAACAAATGGGAATTTTCAAGAGGAGTATATCTGCATTTATGGTTGCAGTTTTCGTAATGTTTATTTGCGGAAACACTATGTTTGTGCATTCCCATTTAGAGAAGGGTTACACTATAGTACACTCTCATCCACATCTTCCGTCTGATGGACATAAACATATTTCGGGGGCTTACGTATTAATAGCGCATTATAATGCTTTCATATCTTTAATGATTTGCAGTGACACTATTGAAGTAGGCGGAGTATATAAGTTTCTTGTCGCAATAATTGAACAATTGTCACAGGTGGGCAAGTTGTCGGATAATATCTATCTCATTAGAGGACGCGCACTCCCGGTTACGTCTTGACTGACTGTATTTTCATTTTTTCAAAATTGTTTAGATGCAAGTGATTTGTGTCTTAATGTCATTGTTGTCTATGTAGATGTATAGACGAATTCATTCTTCAATAATAAATTACGAATTAAATTATCACATGATTAAACAAATAATCATGTCGGTGTTGGCGTTTTTTTGCATGTTAACACAGACATCGGTATGCCTATATGCGAACGTTCCCCCTACAGATGCCAATATTAACGGGCATGTAATAGACGGAGATACAGGGGAACATATACCTTTCTGCACAATTAAAATACTCGGTACATCCATAGTCGCTCTTACGGATGCCTCCGGACATTATGCTCTTCATGACATAAATCCGGGTAAATATGAGATTGAGGCATCGTATGTGGGTTATAAGACCGAAACAAAATGGGTTGAGGTCGTTAAGGGGAAAACGGTGGAAGTGAATTTTGAGATTGCCCCTGATCTTTTCTTGCTTGACCAGGTAGTAGTGACCGGAAGTAAAAGCGAGACAAAGCGTCGCAATAGCCCTTCGTTGGTGAGTGTGGCAACTTCAAAATTGTTGACAAACGTAAGTGCAAATTCCCTTGCAGACGGACTATGTTATCAACCTGGTCTGAGGGTTGAGAATGATTGTCAGAATTGCGGATTTACGCAAGTGAGAATAAATGGTCTGGACGGACATTATTCCCAGATCCTGATGAATTCCCGTCCGGTGTTTTCTGCATTGACAGGTGTGTATGGACTGGAGCAGATTCCTGCCAATATGATAGACAGGATAGAGATAATGCGAGGCGGTGGATCTGCTCTGTTCGGTTCTTCTGCAATAGGTGGCACCATAAACATAATAACACGTGATCCGGTGGTCAATTCTGCGGAAGCGAGCCATCAGATGACTTCCATAGGCATCACGGGGGCTTTGGATAATAACACTACTTTCAATGCGTCGGTGGTGAATAATAATAACCGTATGGGAATGTTTATTTTTGGTCAGAACCGCAACCGGGATGGTTATGACCATGACGGCGACGGATTTACAGAGATAGCACAGCTGAAAACGCAGACCTTGGGGGCGCGTACTTTCTTCAGACCGTCTGACGACACTCGCCTTAACATTGAATACCATGGCACCCATGAGTATCGTCGTGGGGGTGACAATCTTGATCTGCCGGCTCATGAGGCTATGATTGCCGAACAGGTTGACCATAATATACATGGTGGGGAAGTGTCGTTTGATTTATGGTCGTCAAATAGGAATGACCATCTGAACGTTTTTGCCGCCACTCAAAACACCAAGAGGAAAAGCTATTATGGCAGTGAAAAAGACCCGAATGCTTATGGTACTACCCATGACCTTGTTGTGACCGGTGGTGGACAATGGACACATAGTTTTGAGAAATTATGGTTCATGCCGGCTGAACTTATAGGTGGTGTGGAATTTAATTATAATTATCTTCGTGACCGTACTCTAAGCTATGATCATGATGTCACTCAGAAAATCAGTATATACAGCGCATATCTTCAGAATGAATGGAGAAACGACCGTTGGGGTTTTCTTGTAGGATGCCGTGTCGATAAGAATTCCATAATAGACAATGCGATTTTCTCTCCACGTGCAAATATACGGTTTAATCCTTCGGATGATTTTAACTTCAGACTATCTTATTCTACCGGATTTCGTTCGCCTCAAGCATACGCAGAGGATTTTCATGTTGCTGTTGTAGGTGGAGAACGTGTGGTGACTGTATTGGCTGACGACCTGACGCATGAGAATAGCCATAGTTTCAGTGCCTCGGCAGATATGTACCGCAGTATAGGGAATGTGCAGGTGAATTTGATGGTGGAGGCTTTTGCCACATCGTTGAATGACGTTTTTGCAATGCGCAAACTTGATGAACCGGATAGTAAAGGTAACACTGTGCTTGAACGTTACAACGGTTCGGGTGCGACAGTATGGGGATTCAATGCGGAGGCAAGGACTGTGCTGTCATCTCGTGTGGACTTGCAGGCAGGATTTACTTGGCAGAAAAGTCGGTATAAGGAACTGGAGTATTGGAGTGAGGACTCAGGTGTGGCTCCGGTGAAGCGTATGTTCCGTACTCCTGACTTGTATGGATATCTTACCTTTAATTATGATATAGCAAAGCATTGGAAGGCAACGTTGAATGGAACTTATTCCGGATCAATGCTTGTGCAGCACATGGCAGGCTCTGGAACTGAGGTGGATGTTGCTGAGACAACACCCGATTTTCTGGATATGAGTTTGAAGATCAATTATGAATTGAGAATCATGCACAGTGGATCTCTCAACATCAGTCTGGGTATAAGTAATATATTCAATAGTTATCAGAAGAAGTTTGATAAGGGCTATCTTCGTGACAGCGGATATATATATGGCCCGATGTTGCCACGTAGTCTGACTGCTGGAGTGAGATTTAGTATCTAAAAGCTATAGAAGCCTCAGAAGTCTTAAAATGTTTTAAGACTTCTGAGGCTTCTAAGACTTCTAATATAATTATCAATTGCTTGCGGTCTGAGCCTCGGCATCCTTAATCATCTTCTCATTGGCGTATACTGTGATTTCCACGCGACGGTTGAGGGCACGTCCTTCCGGTGTGTCGTTGGAAGCCACGTAGTCAGCCATCGGTATACCCTGTGCGGACAGACGATCGGCAGGCACTCCACAATTGATGAGGTAGTTGCGGACAGCGTTTGCGCGTTGACCGGAGAGTTTCTCATTGACTGCGTATGAACCGGTGTTGTCGGTATAGCCCTTGATGGCAACGTCAGTGTCGGGGTTGCTGATGAGGTTGACAGCAAATTTGGTGAGGTCAGCCTGTGCTGTCGGGTTAAGAGTGTATTTGCCTGTCGGGAAGAGAATGCCACCATCAAAAGTGACTTTGATAGCACGCAGACCGTTGGAGTCGGTTGTCTCCTCCACCTTTGCCTGCTGAGCAAGCTGCTCCTGAAGCTCTTTCTGCTGCTTATCCATCTTCTGACCGATCAATGCTCCTGCTCCTGCGCCTACTGCGGCACCAATTGCGGCACCGATCCCGGCACCTTTACCTCCACCGATGAGGGCACCGATGCCTGCACCTACCGCGCCGCCACCGCCTGTGCCTATCAATGCGCCTTTACCTGTATTGTTCATTGAAGAACATCCAGTAGCTCCTATGAGAAGTGTGGCTGCAAGAAATGCCACTGTAAATTTTTTCATTTTCATAATATCACCTTTTGATTATGTTAATATAACTAACGGAAGTATTGAATGGTTTATTTCTCGTGGCGGAATAATGTTTCCCACCACTATAACGCGATAAAAGCGCGGGTATACGCGCTTTCATCACTTTATTCAAAACAAATTGTATGTGCACCTATTGATTATAAGTGCAATACTTATAATTATGGAATGTATTACTGTCGTCATTAAGGATTTCTCACCGGTGTCTGCTTCCCGGAGGTATGTTGATTGCGAGAATCGGAATGGAGTTGAGAGGCGTTGATTCTTCCTCCGGAATTTGAACTTTTCTTCAGATATTCGCAACTCCCTTTGAGTGTTATGCTGCCTCCGCTGCTTGCCTCGGAATATACATTCCTTGCCGTTATGCCTGATGCATTGACTGATGCTCCGCTTGAACTCTCGGTGGAGAGGGTAGTGCCGTTGAAGTAGCCCACGTTTATTTTTGCCGCGCTTGATGCATCAAGTTCAAGTTTGGTGGCGACGATCTTCGATACCGTGATTTTTGATGCGCTTGAGGCATCGGCTTCGAAGGTATTGACATTGGCTTTTTCAATGCTCACGCTGCTGCTGCTTGATGTGTCGATCTCAATCTCTGTCGCTGTGATGTTGTTGAATGTTGCTTTGGCGGCGGATGACAGGTCGATTTCAAGATTTCGTATGTCAAGATTGCCGTTAGCTTGGAACCGGGCAGCGGATGACAGTTCGATGTCCTTCAGGTCGGGTGCGATTACCGACACGGTGGTCTGTCCGGAGATATTCATGTTGCCTTTACCCTCATATCTGGCTATAAGTTTCCCTTTGTTGACATATACTTTAAGATACTTTTGTGCCGATGGGGTGGTGGAGATGCGTGCTACTCCGGATTCCTTTCCCTGTGTGAAGATTACGCGAATGCCTGATGACGCTTCAATCTTGTTGAAACTTCCAATCTTGACACTCTTTTTCACTTTCGCCTCTTTTGAGTTGTCGCTGTGGATTGAACTTCCTGACGACATGGAGCAGCCTATGAAAAATATGGCTGCGACTGCCAATGTAGACAGTATCAGATTTTTGAATCTCATATTATTTTGTTTTATATATTTTTAATTTAATATTTTTTCAGACTGCCGGATTTGTATGTCGGCGGATGCGTCATGGCTGACGGGGTGGTATCCTTCCTCTGCTCTTCTGCGAGCAATCAAGCGGACGGCTCTCAATGATGAGCCCGCGATCGTTAATCTTGCTGACAGAGTGAGTGATGGAATTCTTATAGTTGCAACGTCCTGCCACGGAGATGGAGGCGGCATCGCGTGAGATGGAATTCACATGCTGGGCACATATCTCTTTTATCTTTATGGATGAGGCTCCATTGGCATCGGTGTTGATGATGTTCATATTTGCAGAGGAGATATTGACTTTGCCGGCTCCATCGGTTAATATGTTTACAATATCGCCGGTCACGTCAGGGATGTCGATGGTAGAGGCTCCGGAGGAGTGTATGTTGAACACCGGTCCTACGTCAATTGTACCGATGGAGGTGAAATTGCATGCATCGTTTAGGTTTATTGCATCAATCGTAGGGTTGGTGACGTAGACTACTGTCGCGCCGTTGATGTTGCCGGGAGAGGACCGGTAGCCGATGTTTAGTGATCCGTTGCTGTCCGACAGGTTGAGACAGTCGATTGCTTTTGGATCGCCATGAATTTCCGCATATCCCGTCGCCGGACCTTGCCTGTAAACCACGTCGATTGCATTTGATAGGCTAAGCGTGTTGAACCTATTGATGGAGATGCGTCGGGTAGTCATGCCTGCCGTCGTATTCCCGGCATTCCCTTTTGACTTTCTCTTGGATGACTTTTTTGATGCATTATTTTTTCTTGACTTTGACGAACCGGAACTTGAAGAACTGCTGCAACTGTGGGTTGAGCAGGAACTTGAAGAACTGTTGCTGCGGCTGTAGGATGAGCCGGAGCTTGAGCTGCTATATGAATAGTAGGGATTGTCTGCCAATGCCGCCATAGTGCCGGCTCCGGCAACAATAGAGAGAGACGACACCAGGAGTGCCGCTGCCACCGGATGATGAAGCTTGGAGAAGGTTTTCTTTTTTAATATGTGGAATGTCTTCATAAATGTTTGGTAAATTGTGGAAGGTAAACCGGAATCTGACCTGTCGGTTATCCGGTTTATATCCCGGTTTGTGTTACCGGTTCATATTAAAGACTCACAAGACGAGATTTTGTGACAAAGGAGTGTGAATTTTTTTTATTTCAGGATAAGTTTTGGCTATTTTAATGTGTGAGAATTAAAAAAATGCGTGTATAATTGCGAATACCGCATTTTTGAAGTATTTTTGCACTTCAATAGGTATTTTATGCACAAATGGCTACGTCTTCGGGTTAGGCTGTGTGCATAAATTGATAATTAGAGACTATAAAACCGCTATATTTTTATGAATCTTTTTGATCAGATCAGCGAAGACATAAAAAAGGCCATGCTCGCACGCGAGAAGGTCAGACTTGAGGCCCTGCGCGGCGTCAAGAAGGAATTTCTGGAGGCTAAGACAGCCAAAGGCTCAAACGGGGAACTCTCTGATGAGACTGCCGTGAAAATTATGGTTAAGATGGTGAAGCAGCGCAGGGAGAGCGCACGCATATATGAGGAGAACAACCGTCCCGAACTTGCCGCAGGTGAGTTGGAGGAGGCTGCCGTGATTGAGGCGTATCTCCCCAAACAGCTCTCGGAAGAGGAGCTGCTGGCAGAACTGAAGGCTATCATTGCAGAGACCGGTGCCACCGGACCCAAGGAGATGGGTAAGGTGATGGGCGTCGCTACGAAGCGTCTCGCCGGTCGCGCTGAAGGGAAATTGATCTCCGCAAAAGTAAAAGAACTCCTCGCCTGAGCAGGATTAAGATTTTAAAGGAATGCTGACATTACAGACTATAAAGGCTGATCCGGATTTCGTGGTGAAACGCCTTGCAGTAAAGGGATTCGACGGTAAAGCCGTCATTACTGAGATTCTTGAGATTGATGCTGAGCGTCGTCGCCTTCAGCAGAAATGTGACAATGATGCTTCTGAGCTTAAAAAACTCGCTGCCTCTATCGGCGCACTCATGAAAAGCGGCGATAAAGATAAGGCAGAGGAGGCAAAGGCGCGCGTGGCTGCTATAAAGGGGGAGTCGAAGGGGCTTCAGGATTGTCTTGAGGATTGCGAGAAGAAGATGCTCAACCTGCTTCTTACCGTGCCTAACCTCCCTTGTGCCGATGTGCCGGAGGGGTTGACTGCGGCTGAGAATGTGGTGGAGAAGGAGGGCGGTCAGATACCTGATCTCGGTCCCGACGCTCTTCCCCATTGGGAGCTCGCGAAGAAATACAATATCATTGACTTTGAACTGGGTGTGAAAGTGACCGGCGCCGGCTTCCCGTTCTATGTAGGCAAGGGTGCACGTTTGCAGAGAGCCTTGATACAATTCTTCCTTGATGAGGCTTGGAAAGCCGGTTATATCGAGGTGGAGCCGCCGTTTGTGGTGAATGCTGCTTCCGGTTATGGCACAGGACAGCTTCCCGATAAGGAGGGACAGATGTATCACGTCACTGTAGACGACCTTTATCTTATTCCTACTGCAGAGGTGCCTGTCACCAACATATACCGCGATGTGATAATACTGGGTAGCGAACTTCCCAAGAAGAATTGTGCATATTCACCCTGCTGGCGTCGTGAGGCAGGCAGCTATGGTAAGGACGTTAGAGGTCTCAACAGACTCCATCAGTTTGACAAGGTGGAGATCGTGCGTATTGAGAAGCCTGAAAATTCATACGCTGCTCTTGAGGAGATGAAGGATCACGTGCAGGGTCTGCTTGAAAAGTTGGGTCTGCCGTGGCATATACTCCGTCTTTGTGGTGGCGACATGTCGTTCACTTCCGCCATCACTTTCGACTTTGAGGTGTGGAGTGCGGCACAGGAGCGTTGGCTTGAGGTGTCGTCGGTATCTAACTTCGAGACGTATCAGGCGAATAGGTTGAAATGCCGTTATCGTGATGAGGATAAGAAGATCAAGTTGTGTCATACTCTCAACGGTTCGGCTCTCGCCCTTCCGCGAATCGTGGCAGCACTCCTTGAGAACAACCAGACTCCGGAAGGTATCGTAGTGCCGGAATGCCTGCGTAAATACACCGGATTTGATATAATTAATTAATATATTCCGCAAGCCGCACAATCTTTCGGGAGTGCGGCTTGCGGTAACTAATAATTGAATAGACGTGGCAACCAGCGGACTGAGTTATATCAGTAAAGGAGAGAAGAATATTCCGATAGAAGATCCTACCGGAAAATGGTCTGACCTTTACCTGCTCCCGGAATGGGAGGAGAAGTATTACGACGTGTATACAGTTAAGAAGCATGGCAAATGGGTGATGCTTAAGGCATTGAAAAAGGAATATGCCGACAAACCGGAATATCAGGCCATGCTTGAGAAGGAGTTTGACATAAGGTATAATCTCTGTCATCCCAACATTGTGATGGTCAATGACCTTGAAGTGGTTCCCGGTGTGGGTAAGGCTATCATAACGGATGATGCCTACGGGTATTCATTACGTCGGCTTATTGATGAGAAGCGGTTGACTCCCAAGATTATACATCGTTTGCAGACTCAGTTGCTCGATGCCATGGAATATATTCAGGAAAACCATGTGCAGCATCGTCCTATAACGCCTGATTCAATTCTGTTTACGGAATATAATGAGAATCTTAAGCTCGCGAATGTGGGATATGATCAGACGGACAGCCTGTCGGAGCAAGACACGCGTGCTGATATAGAGAGCTATGGAAAGGTGATAAACGAGGTGCTTGATCATCTCCCGACCTCTCTTCCGAAATTGAGAAAGATAGCCGGGAAATGTGTTAACCCGAATCATCCGTACCGCACGGTGAGCGACCTTCAGCTGGCTATGGAGAGGAGAAGTTCTGCTCAGATTTATATATTCCTGTGTGTGTTCATTGTGATTATGGGTGTGATTCTGGCGTGGCTGACCACTAAGGGATGATGGAGGATAGGATTGAAAAGAAAACCGACAACTTAATGATAGAGATCAGAAAAATAGAACCCACGAAGGGTAATCTTAAGAAATTTACGAAGTTTCAGATTGACCTTTATGATGGGAATCCATATTATGTGCCGCCACTTATCAGTGATGATGTGGCTACTCTTTCTCCTGATGTCAATCCTGCATTTGAATTTTGCGATGCCGCCTATTTCATGGCGTATAGAGATGGCAAGCCTGTGGGGCGTATCGCCGGTATAATCAACAGGCAGGTGAACGAGAGGAATAATCGTAAGAACGCACGTTTCGGTTTTATTGATTTTATCGATGATCCTGAAGTGTCGGAAGCACTCTTGGTTGCTGTGGAAAATTGGGCTCGTGAGAAGGGCATGAATAGGATAATCGGTCCGTTGGGCTTCACCGACCTTGATCATGAGGGTATGCTCGTGGAGGGTTTTCAGGAATTGTCGACGATGGCGACCATATATAATTATAGCTATTATCCCGCTCATCTGGAGAGATTAGGGTATAAGAAGGAATCGGATTGGGTGGAATATCTGATGGAAGTGCCGGAGTCCATACCTGATAAGCATAATCGTATAGCTGAGATCGTAAAGAAGAAGTTTGGACTTAGGGTGCTTAAATATACTAATCGTAAACGTATAAAGACGGAGTATGGAAGGGCATTGTTCCATCTGATCAACGATGCCTACGATGGTCTGTATGAATATTCTCATCTCACGGAGCGGCAGATTGATTATTACATCAACATATATCTCGGGCTGCTGAATCTTGATCTGGTGACGCTTATCGTGGATAAGGAGGATCAGCTTGTCGGCGTCGGTATCTCAATGCCTTCGATGAGCCGGGCTCTTCAGAAAAGTAAAGGAAGGATGTTGCCTTTGGGATGGTGGCATCTGCTGAAGGGATTGAAAGGTAAGAATGATAGGGTTGACCTATTGCTCGTGGCTGTTAAGCCGGAATATCAGAATAAGGGAGTCAATGCGCTCCTTTTTCAAGACCTTATACCTTACTACAATAAGTATGGGTTCAAATATGCTGAGTCGAATCCTGAGTTGGAGACCAATGCAAAGGTGCAGGGTCAGTGGGATTATTTCAGCAACCGTCAACACCGTCGTCGCCGCTCCTTCTATAAGAAGTTGTGATGGCATTGCTGACGTGAAGTATCCGTAAATGGAAGTTATCTAAGTACTTCAGGTGATTATAACACAATTCAGGGGAATCTCGGACTTTCATATTTCTTTGATAAATAATCCGATAACATCCCTGTTGCCGAATGCCGGATAAGTCGGACTGCTGATTTATCCGGTTTTAGTTTAATGTTTTGATAATCAATTGTGTTCATGATATGAATATGAATGAAAATGATAAGAAAAAGGTGGAGAATGTGAATCCTTATTGCGAAGGAAGCGCGAAAGGGGAGCAGGTGGAGGAGATGTTTGATTCGATAGCTCCAGCCTACGATTTCATGAACACTGCCATGACTTTCGGGCTCCATCGGCATTGGCGCGATAAGGCTCTTGTCGCTGCGGTCAGTGTGCTGCTCGACAGCAAGAAGGCGTCGGTCGACTCCCAATGGGCGTCGGTGAATGTGTTGGATGTAGCTACCGGCACAGGTGATGTGGCTTTCCGTCTGCATAAGGTGATGCCGAGAGCCAATATCACCGGTATCGACCTGTCTGCCGGTATGCTTGACGTGGCACGTAAGAAACTCGCCGCACTTCCGGAGAATGAGCGAAAGCAGCTGGTCTTCGGAAAAGCGGATTGTCTTGCCTTGCCATTTCATGATGGAGAGTTTGATATGATAACTGTGGCATACGGGGTCCGTAATTTCGAGAATCTTGATCTCGGTCTGAAGGAGATGAGACGGGTGCTGCGTGAAGGGGGAGTGTTGTGTGTCATTGAATTGTCGGTGCCGCAGGGGAAACTGACCCGTATGGGCTACGACCTTTATTCACGTCATCTGATTCCGGCAGTAGGCAGGAGGGTGAGTGGCGATAGCCGTGCCTATACCTATCTGCCTGAGAGTATCGCCGCCGCTCCTCAACGTGAGGCAATGGCTGCTCTGATGAAGATGGCTGGATTTAAGGACGTGAAGTGGAAATCGCTTACTTTTGGGGCGGTGACGTATTATATAGCAAAATGAATAGAAAGGATTTTGAGATAATGGCTCCTGTAGGGAGCTGGGAATCGTTGGCTGCCGCGTTTGATGCCGGCACCGATGCCGTGTATTTCGGTATTGAGGGATTGAATATGCGTTCTCGTTCAAGTTCGAATTTCTCGACTGAGGATATGAGAACTATCGTGAGGGAATGCACTGCAAGAGGAGTTAAGTCATATCTTACGGTGAATACCATTGTATATGATTCTGATCTTGAGCTGATGCGTTCTATCATCGATTCGGCAAAGGAGGCAGGAGTGTCGGCGATTATCGCTTCCGACATGGCGGCTATTCTTTATGCGCGTGAGATAGGGCAGGAGGTGCATATATCCACTCAGGTGAATGTGACTAATATTGAGGCTGTGAAATTTTATAGCCGGTTTGCCGACGTAATGGTGCTTGCACGAGAATTGAATCTTAATCAGGTGGCTGCGATACATAAGACTATTGAGACAGAGAATCTTACCGGACCCGCAGGAAAACCTATAAGGCTTGAGATGTTCTGTCATGGAGCATTATGTATGGCGGTGAGCGGTAAGTGCTATATGAGTCTTCATGAGATGAATTCAAGTGCTAACCGTGGGGCATGCAATCAGATATGCCGTCGGTCATACACTGTGCGCGACAGAGAGACGGATGAGGAGCTCGTGGTTGACAATAAATTCATCATGTCGCCTAAGGATTTGAAGACGATTCATTTCCTCGACCGTATGGTGGAAGCAGGTGTGAGAGTGTTTAAGATTGAGGGACGTGCGCGTGGTCCGGAATACGTGCATGAGGCTGTGCAGTGCTATTCAGAGGCGCTGGAGGCAGTGTGCGACGGCACTTTCTCCCAAGAGAAGGTTGCCGGATGGGATGCCCGTCTTGAAAAGATATTCAACCGCGGATTCTGGAACGGATATTATCTTGGGCAACGCCTTGGGGAATGGAGCGCGAAATATGGTTCGTCGGCAACACGCACGAAGGTATATGCCGCCAAGGCTATGCGTTATTTCCCTAAAATCGGGATAGGGGAGTTCCAGCAGGAAGCCGGCACACTGCGTGTGGGGGATGAGGTGGTGATAACCGGTCCGACCACGGGTGCTCTTATATTTAAGGTGGAGGAATTGAGAGTGGATCTGAAGCCTGTGGATGAGGTGGTGAAAGGTGATCGCTTCTCAATGCCGGTGCCTGATAAGGTTCGTTCCTCCGATCGCCTTTACCGATGGAGTGCTACTGAGGATATACGCCGCTAAGTCAGTGTTTAATAAAATATATAAGCATGGATTCCATTGGAATCCATGCTTATATATTTTATAGCTAATTTATTTAAGTTTCGCAAGTTTTCCAACTTGCTTCACTTAAATGGTTTAAGGTTTAATGTTTATGGTTTATGATCATTAAATTTTGTATAATGAAAAGATTCGTGGATTTTCTTAAACCTTAAACTATAAACTTTAAACCACTGAAGTGCAGCGTGCGAAACTTCAGTAATTTACAATAGATTGCTGTTTAATTGTATTTTATGTTTGTCAGAATCCTGCCCAGTGCTGCTTCCATAGGCGATTGCCAAGCTCGTCCCAGCGGTTGATTGTGGCTCCGAAGAAGTCTTTCTGATAATCGGTCAGCAGATTGGCGGCTCCCTCTTCGTTCCCCTCTGAGAGATATTGCTGGTAAAGAGTCTCCACCATAGGGAGTTCACGTTCGCCTTTTGTCAGGAAATAATCGCGTGCCGGTTCGGTAAACTTGCGGCTTTGTCCCCATCTGATTGTGGCGAGACGGTTTGGCTTGCGGTAACGCCATAGAGCTGCGTCATCGCGTTCGCGGTGCTGCCCGCATATCTTCAGAAGTTCAGGCACGTCGGTAGATCCGGCGAAAATCGGGAAACGCGGTGATTGTCCCGGATTATCAAGGCATACCCATGCCACTCCGCCTACACCGTCAGGCAGCCAATCGCGACATTGGATGATAGTGGAATATGCACACCACGACACGCTGACGGTGCGGATATTGTGCATCGCGCTGTCGCCCATAGCTTCATATACAGCGATTTCATCCGGACGCATCCACGGATTGGCAAAATTACTGACGATGGAATCGGGCACGTCAGCGGCAGAATCCGCTTTCTTAGCTGGATTCTTTACTTTCAGACGGTCACAGAGTGCCTGTGGCGTCCCTTCATAATAGGAACCTAACAGACGTGCCACATCCTTTACGCTGACTTGCTTCTCCGGTTTCACGCTTAGGGGCAGCTCCTCCATGCTGTCGTTAAAGCCGGCATTGGGTGCAAGTTCATTCATTATATATAGCTCGCGCACGCTGTAGTTCTTAGGCTCTTTCATGTAGTTGCCGCCGCTGTATGCCTTCCAGAAGGAGAACTCCTCTTTGCCATCCCAGAGTCCCATCTTCTTAGCCACGTCTTTTACGTTGTCAGAAGCCATGTAGTTATCCTTATCTTTAAGATTCAGCTTTCCGATGCGGCTTACGTTTGCCGATACTGCAATATGGTCATCGGGAATACGCACGGCTGCCCATACACCTCCGATTTTGTCGGGACCTTCACCCTGTACCTCGAAAATCCATACCTCTTTCGGATCGGCTATCGTAAGGCACTCTCCACTGTCGCCATAGCCATACTCCTTTATAAGTTTACCCATGAGAGTGATTGCATCGCGGGCGGTAGAGCAGCGTTCGAGCACGACGCGCTCAAGCTCCTCGATCATAAACATGCCTTTCTTGTTCTGCATCGTGTCGCGTCCGGTATAGGTGGTTTCTCCGATGGCAAGTTGCTTCTCATTAAGGCACGGATAGGCGGTATCCAGGAATTTGAACGTGTGACGGACCTGGGGGATAGTCCCTTTCTCCTTCATGCCGTCTTTGCTTGAGGCATATTCCGTATGCATCCTGCCGTCGTAGATACTCATTATAGTATCGTTGGGATAATCTTGCGGTTTTGTCATCTGCATCCAAGTGCGGTACCACGAGTCACACGTATGACTTGTCATTACCGAACCGTCGGTAGATGCTTTCTTCCCTACCATGATACTCGTGCAAGCATCACTCGGGCTTTGCGACATTGCTCCAAATGCACTGAGCAATATTAAGGATAATGAAAACAATTTCTTCATGATGAAATAATATGGAAAGATTAAAAGATTTAAGATTAGAAGAATTATTTTTGAAGCTAACCAAACTCCAATGTCAAAATTATAAAAAATATTATGAATATACGATGTTTACAGAATTAATTTGTAAAAATAATTCCAAATATCATCGAATAAATCCAATTTCCAAAAAATAATAGTCAAAAAGAAGTCATTAGTCCAAAATCCAAGTAGTCCAAAGAATCAAAAAAATCCAAGAAGTCCAATAAGTCCAAGAGGTCTCTTTTTTGCGACAATACGGTTTTATTATAACGCAAATACCGAGTCGAAAGTTTTCTTATTAACAAAACGAAATAGAAATTAACATTTGTTGATTTTATTTTAATACAACAAGTTATAATGCCTGTTTTAGAAAAAGATGCTCTACAACATAAAATTATTTGCAAAACGCCGGAAAGGGTTGTAATTTTGCATCCGCAATCGGGAACGGAGCCACGGCGACTTCCCAGGAGCGACAGGAGAACATTGACAACAATGCCACAGGACAATGACCGGGACGTTGACACGTTCCGGGCCATACAGACAGAGACAAGGAGACAATGAAGTCTCCCGTCAATCAAGTCACAGGTAAACCGATATAGCAGGAATGTCCGGTCAAGACAAACAGGCAGCCGAAAGGCAGCCACCAAGACTGTAAAATAGGAAACTATGATACAAACAACGGAGAGTTTGATCCTGGCTCAGGATGAACGCTAGCGGCAGGCTTAACACATGCAAGTCGAGGGGCAGCGGGGAGGAAGCTTGCTTTCTCCGCCGGCGACCGGCGCACGGGTGAGTAACACGTATGCAACCTGCCCCTGTCAGGGGGACAACCCGCCGAAAGGCGGGCTAAACCCGCGTACATGCCACCGGGGCATCCCGGAGGCAGGAAAGGCTTCGGCCGGACAGGGATGGGCATGCGGCGCATTAGGCAGTAGGCGGGGTAACGGCCCACCTAACCGACGATGCGTAGGGGTTCTGAGAGGAAGGTCCCCCACACTGGTACTGAGACACGGACCAGACTCCTACGGGAGGCAGCAGTGAGGAATATTGGTCAATGGTCGGGAGACTGAACCAGCCAAGCCGCGTGAGGGAGGAAGGTACAGAGTATCGTAAACCTCTTTTGTCAGGGAACAAAGGCGGGGACGTGTCCCCGGATGAGTGTACCTGAAGAAAAAGCATCGGCTAACTCCGTGCCAGCAGCCGCGGTAATACGGAGGATGCGAGCGTTATCCGGATTTATTGGGTTTAAAGGGTGCGCAGGCGGTCTGTTAAGTCAGCGGTCAAAGCCCGGGGCTCAACCCCGGCCCGCCGTTGAAACTGGCAGTCTCGAGTTGGAGAGAAGTATGCGGAATGCGCGGTGTAGCGGTGAAATGCATAGATATCGCGCAGAACTCCGATTGCGAAGGCAGCATGCCGGCTCCACACTGACGCTGAGGCACGAAAGCGTGGGTATCGAACAGGATTAGATACCCTGGTAGTCCACGCAGTAAACGATGAATGCTGGCTGTCCGGGGGGACTGACCCCTGGGTGGCGAAGCGAAAGCGATAAGCATTCCACCTGGGGAGTACGCCGGCAACGGTGAAACTCAAAGGAATTGACGGGGGCCCGCACAAGCGGAGGAACATGTGGTTTAATTCGATGATACGCGAGGAACCTTACCCGGGCTCAAACGGGGAGTGACTCAGGCAGAGACGCCTGTTTCCCACGGGACACTCCCCGAGGTGCTGCATGGTTGTCGTCAGCTCGTGCCGTGAGGTGTCGGCTTAAGTGCCATAACGAGCGCAACCCCCGCGTGCAGTTGCTAACAGATAACGCTGAGGACTCTGCACGGACTGCCGGCGCAAGCCGCGAGGAAGGCGGGGATGACGTCAAATCAGCACGGCCCTTACGTCCGGGGCGACACACGTGTTACAATGGGTGGTACAGCGGGAAGCCAGGCGGCGACGCCGAGCGGAACCCGAAATCCACTCTCAGTTCGGATCGGAGTCTGCAACCCGACTCCGTGAAGCTGGATTCGCTAGTAATCGCGCATCAGCCATGGCGCGGTGAATACGTTCCCGGGCCTTGTACACACCGCCCGTCAAGCCATGGGAGCCGAGGGCGCTTGAAGTGCGTCGCCGCGAGGCGCGCCCTAGAGCGAAATCGGTGACTGGGGCTAAGTCGTAACAAGGTAGCCGTACCGGAAGGTGCGGCTGGAACACCTCCTTTCTGGAGACCGGGATTCCGGTCGGTTGAAGGTGACACAAAGAGATAGACAAGGAGACGAAAGTCCTCCCTCTGTCAGCTGTCCTGAGGCAAACCCATACGGTGAGACACCGTCTCACTGGATATCAACAGAGTTGATATCTGCATAGTCCTTTAGCTCAGTTGGTTAGAGCGCCACACTGATAATGTGGAGGTCGGCAGTTCAACTCTGCCAAGGACTACAGTAGGTATCCCGTCAGGGAGACCGGCTGAAGCGGGCGACCGCTTCCCCTTAGGGGGGACTTCGAAAAGAGCACATTGACATGATGGAAGCGAGACTCAGATTCGTCTGAGTCAGCGAGAAGACAAAGTAGAAACTCAAACAGAACACAACGAGCGCCATCAGCTTTCTGATGGTATAAAAAAGGCTTAGGCAAGGTGTCAGAAATGACACCGGTTACTATGTACTTCGATACATCAAGAAATAACGGAATGATCGAAGGGCGCATGGGGGATGCCTTGGCTCTCGGAGGCGAGGAAGGACGTGACAAGCTGCGATAAGCCACGGCGAGGGGCAAATACCCATTGACCCGTGGATCTCCGAATGGGGCAACCCGGCGGGAGCGATCCCGTCACCCTGCAGAGCAGGGGGCGAACGTGGGGAACTGAAACATCTAAGTACCCGCAGGAAGAGAAAGTAATAACGATTCCCCAAGTAGCGGCGAGCGAACGGGGAGGAGCCCAAACCGGCGGTGTCGCAAGGCATGTGCCGGGGTTATAGGACCGTCCGTGACGTTGGAGTGAGCCTAGTGGAAGCGCATGGAGCGGCGCGCCACAGCGGGTGAGAGCCCCTTACACGAAAGGCTTGCGAATACAGGGCGGCACCTGAGTAGGCCGGGACACGAGAAATCCCGGTTGAATTGTCGGGGACCATCCCGAAAGGCTAAATACTACCGAGAGACCGATAGCGAACGAGTACCGTGAGGGAAAGGTGAAAAGCACCTCGGACAGAGGAGTGAAAGAGACCCTGAAACCATGCGCCTACAAGCGGTCGGAGCCATTACGTATGGTGACGGCGTGCCTTTTGCATAATGAACCTGCGAGTTGCCGTCGGCGGCGAGGCTAAGCGGTTAGGTCGCGGAGCCGGAGCGAAAGCGAGTCCGAACAGGGCGTATAGTCGCCGGAGGCAGACGCGAAACCGAGTGATCTACGCATGGGCAGGATGAAGGACAGGTAACACTGTCTGGAGGTCCGAACCGGTAAGCGTTGAAAAGCTTTCGGATGACCTGTGCGTAGGAGTGAAAGGCCAATCAAACTCGGAGATAGCTCGTACTCCCCGAAATGCATTTAGGTGCAGCCTCGGGGTCAGTGCCGCGGAGGTAGAGCGACCGATAGGATGCGAGGGCTTCGCCGCCTATCAAGTCCTGACGAACTCCGAATGCCGCGGCATGATCCCCGGGAGTGAGGGCGCGGGTGCTAAGGTCCGCGTCCGAGAGAGGAACAACTCAGACCACCGTCTAAGGCCCCGAAATCCGGGCTGAGTTGAAGGCAATAACGAGGTGGGGCCGCAGCGACAGCTAGGATGTTGGCTTGGAAGCAGCCATTCATTTAAAGAGTGCGTAACAGCTCACTAGTCGAGCGGCCCCGCGTGGATAATAATCGGGCATAAGTCCGGTGCCGAAGACGTGGACTCTGTCGGATGACAGATTGGTAGGGGAGCATTCCGCCGCCGGAGAAGGCGTGCCGCGAGACACGCTGGAGGTGGCGGAAAAGCAAATGCAGGTATAAGTAACGACAAAGGGGGCGGGAAACCCCCTCGCCGAAAGACCAAGGGTTCCTGAACAACGCTAATCGGTTCAGGGTAAGTCGGGACCTAACGCCGTCCGGATACGGACAGGGGGATGGACATGCGGTCAATATTCCGCAACCCGGTTTGTCCGAGCAGGAGCGGTGACGGAGTAGCGAAGGACGTGCGCGCTGACGGAATAGCGCGTTGAAGGGAGGTAGGCTTTACCCGGCGGCGGAAACGCCGGGGCCGATACCCGAGAGTACGGGAGCCGCATGCGGCGACCGACAACCGTGATGGAGCAGACTCCCGAGAAAAACCGCGCCCTGCGTCTGAGGCCAGACCGGCCCGTACCGGAAACCGACACAGGTGGTCGGGTAGAAGATACCGAGGCGCTCGAGAGATTCACGGTCAAGGAACTAGGCAAACTGACCCCGTAACCTCGGGATAAGGGGTCCTCCCCGCATGGGGAGGCGCAGAGAATAGGTCCAGGCAACTGTTTAGCAAAAACACAGGGCTGTGCGAAGCCGCAAGGCGCGGTATACAGCCTGACACCTGCCCGGTGCCGGAAGGTTAAGCGGAGCTGTCAGAGCAATCGAAGCAGTGAAGTGAAGCCCCGGTAAACGGCGGCCGTAACTATAACGGTCCTAAGGTAGCGAAATTCCTTGTCGGGTAAGTTCCGACCTGCACGAATGGTGTAATGATCCGGACACTGTCTCGACCGTGAGCTCGGTGAAATTGTAGTATCGGTGAAGATGCCGATTACCCGCAACGGGACGAAAAGACCCCGTGAACCTTTACTGCAGCTTAGCATTGGGGCCGGGTGTGCGATGTGTAGGATAGTCAGGAGACTGTGAGACGGTCACGCCAGTGGTCGTGGAGTCGTTGTTGAAATACTGGCCTTCGCACATTTGGCTTCTAACCCGCGTTATGCGGGGACATTGCTTGGTGGGTAGTTTGACTGGGGTGGTCGCCTCCAAAAGCGTAACGGAGGCTCCTAAAGGTGCCCTCAGGCCGATTGGCAACCGGCCGCAGAGTGCAATGGCATAAGGGCGCTTGACTGCGAGACAGACAGGTCGAACAGGAAGGAAACTTGAGCATAGTGATCCGGCGGTTCCGCATGGAAGGGCCGTCGCTCAAAGGATAAAAGGTACTCCGGGGATAACAGGCTGATCCCTCCCAAGAGCTCATATCGACGGAGTGGTTTGGCACCTCGATGTCGGCTCGTCACATCCCGGGGCTGGAGAAGGTCCAAGGGTTAGGCTGTTCGCCTATTAAAGTGGCACGCGAGCTGGGTTCAGAACGTCGTGAGACAGTTCGGTCTCTATCTGTTGTGGGCGTAGAGATTTGAGGAGAGCCGGCACTAGTACGAGAGGACCGTGCTGGACAGACCTCCTGTGCACCGGTTGTCCCGCCGAGGGGCACCGCCGGGTAGCAGCGTCTGGTATGGATAAGTGCTGAAAGCATCTAAGCACGAAGCCTACTCCAAGATTAGATCTCGCCGAGGGCCGTCGCAGACGACGACGTCGATAGGCCGCAGGTGCAATCGTGGCGACACGTTCAGCCGAGCGGTACTAATTGCCCGAGTCATTCCGGTGAAAGAGACATGCTGCAGCCAATCCCGCTTGTTGTGGATTTGGGGATCGAAAGTCAACCCGCGCTTCCGTCATGGGCTTTTTTCACCTCAACATCGATCCGGGGAGAGACCCGGGTTTGAAAAAGGACATTCAGGTGATGACAGCATGAGGGCTCCACCTCTTCCCATTCCGAACAGAGAAGTTAAACCTCATCACGCCGATGGTACTGCGAGAGCGGGAGAGTAGGTAATCGCCGCCTTATGGAAGCCGACTGAGCGATCAGCCGGCTTTCTTTTTTTGTTGTGGTGGTTGTTGTTATCCCCGGAGGGGATAGCAGCTGCTTGGACTTCTTGGACGGCTGGGACTTCTTGGACCTCTTGGACTTCTTTTAGCGATAGGGCTTCTGATAATTCTTATCGGGGTTATCATTATTGTTCCAAGCAGTCCAAGTAGTCTAAGTTATCTAAGTAGTCTCAGCAGTCCAAGTCGTCTCACTCGTCTCAGTCATCATGGTCATCAAAATTGTAAAAAAAAAGCGGGCAGATTCTTTATCTGCCCGCTTTTTTCGCGACATTTCAGTCTCACTATAACGCAGTAATACGGTAAAAAGTTCATTCGTTAATAAAATGAAAGATATTTTAACATTTATTGATTTGATTGAGATATAGTGATATAGCTGTCGGATTTTAGAAAAATATGCTCTATAACATAAAGATATTTGCAAAACGCCGGAAAGGGTTGTAATTTTGCATCCGCAATCGGGAACGGAGCCACGGCGACTTCCCAGGAGCGACAGGAGAACATTGACAACAATGCCACAGGACAATGACCGGGACGTTGACACGTTCCGGGCCATACAGACAGAGACAAGGAGACAATGAAGTCTCCCGTCAATCAAGTCACAGGTAAACCGATATAGCAGGAATGTCCGGTCAAGACAAACAGGCAGCCGAAAGGCAGCCACCAAGACTGTAAAATAGGAAACTATGATACAAACAACGGAGAGTTTGATCCTGGCTCAGGATGAACGCTAGCGGCAGGCTTAACACATGCAAGTCGAGGGGCAGCGGGGAGGAAGCTTGCTTTCTCCGCCGGCGACCGGCGCACGGGTGAGTAACACGTATGCAACCTGCCCCTGTCAGGGGGACAACCCGCCGAAAGGCGGGCTAAACCCGCGTACATGCCACCGGGGCATCCCGGAGGCAGGAAAGGCTTCGGCCGGACAGGGATGGGCATGCGGCGCATTAGGCAGTAGGCGGGGTAACGGCCCACCTAACCGACGATGCGTAGGGGTTCTGAGAGGAAGGTCCCCCACACTGGTACTGAGACACGGACCAGACTCCTACGGGAGGCAGCAGTGAGGAATATTGGTCAATGGTCGGGAGACTGAACCAGCCAAGCCGCGTGAGGGAGGAAGGTACAGAGTATCGTAAACCTCTTTTGTCAGGGAACAAAGGCGGGGACGTGTCCCCGGATGAGTGTACCTGAAGAAAAAGCATCGGCTAACTCCGTGCCAGCAGCCGCGGTAATACGGAGGATGCGAGCGTTATCCGGATTTATTGGGTTTAAAGGGTGCGCAGGCGGTCTGTTAAGTCAGCGGTCAAAGCCCGGGGCTCAACCCCGGCCCGCCGTTGAAACTGGCAGTCTCGAGTTGGAGAGAAGTATGCGGAATGCGCGGTGTAGCGGTGAAATGCATAGATATCGCGCAGAACTCCGATTGCGAAGGCAGCATGCCGGCTCCACACTGACGCTGAGGCACGAAAGCGTGGGTATCGAACAGGATTAGATACCCTGGTAGTCCACGCAGTAAACGATGAATGCTGGCTGTCCGGGGGGACTGACCCCTGGGTGGCGAAGCGAAAGCGATAAGCATTCCACCTGGGGAGTACGCCGGCAACGGTGAAACTCAAAGGAATTGACGGGGGCCCGCACAAGCGGAGGAACATGTGGTTTAATTCGATGATACGCGAGGAACCTTACCCGGGCTCAAACGGGGAGTGACTCAGGCAGAGACGCCTGTTTCCCACGGGACACTCCCCGAGGTGCTGCATGGTTGTCGTCAGCTCGTGCCGTGAGGTGTCGGCTTAAGTGCCATAACGAGCGCAACCCCCGCGTGCAGTTGCTAACAGATAACGCTGAGGACTCTGCACGGACTGCCGGCGCAAGCCGCGAGGAAGGCGGGGATGACGTCAAATCAGCACGGCCCTTACGTCCGGGGCGACACACGTGTTACAATGGGTGGTACAGCGGGAAGCCAGGCGGCGACGCCGAGCGGAACCCGAAATCCACTCTCAGTTCGGATCGGAGTCTGCAACCCGACTCCGTGAAGCTGGATTCGCTAGTAATCGCGCATCAGCCATGGCGCGGTGAATACGTTCCCGGGCCTTGTACACACCGCCCGTCAAGCCATGGGAGCCGAGGGCGCTTGAAGTGCGTCGCCGCGAGGCGCGCCCTAGAGCGAAATCGGTGACTGGGGCTAAGTCGTAACAAGGTAGCCGTACCGGAAGGTGCGGCTGGAACACCTCCTTTCTGGAGACCGGGATTCCGGTCGGTTGAAGGTGACACAAAGAGATAGACAAGGAGACGAAAGTCCTCCCCTCTGTCAGCTGTCCTGAGGCAAACCCATACGGTGAGACACCGTCTCACTGGATATCAACAGAGTTGATATCTGCATAGTCCTTTAGCTCAGTTGGTTAGAGCGCCACACTGATAATGTGGAGGTCGGCAGTTCAACTCTGCCAAGGACTACAGTAGGTATCCCGTCAGGGAGACCGGCTGAAGCGGGCGACCGCTTCCCCTTAGGGGGGACTTCGAAAAGAGCACATTGACATGATGGAAGCGAGACTCAGATTCGTCTGAGTCAGCGAGAAGACAAAGTAGAAACTCAAACAGAACACAACGAGCGCCATCAGCTTTCTGATGGTATAAAAAAGGCTTAGGCAAGGTGTCAGAAATGACACCGGTTACTATGTACTTCGATACATCAAGAAATAACGGAATGATCGAAGGGCGCATGGGGGATGCCTTGGCTCTCGGAGGCGAGGAAGGACGTGACAAGCTGCGATAAGCCACGGCGAGGGGCAAATACCCATTGACCCGTGGATCTCCGAATGGGGCAACCCGGCGGGAGCGATCCCGTCACCCTGCAGAGCAGGGGGCGAACGTGGGGAACTGAAACATCTAAGTACCCGCAGGAAGAGAAAGTAATAACGATTCCCCAAGTAGCGGCGAGCGAACGGGGAGGAGCCCAAACCGGCGGTGTCGCAAGGCATGTGCCGGGGTTATAGGACCGTCCGTGACGTTGGAGTGAGCCTAGTGGAAGCGCATGGAGCGGCGCGCCACAGCGGGTGAGAGCCCCTTACACGAAAGGCTTGCGAATACAGGGCGGCACCTGAGTAGGCCGGGACACGAGAAATCCCGGTTGAATTGTCGGGGACCATCCCGAAAGGCTAAATACTACCGAGAGACCGATAGCGAACGAGTACCGTGAGGGAAAGGTGAAAAGCACCTCGGACAGAGGAGTGAAAGAGACCCTGAAACCATGCGCCTACAAGCGGTCGGAGCCATTACGTATGGTGACGGCGTGCCTTTTGCATAATGAACCTGCGAGTTGCCGTCGGCGGCGAGGCTAAGCGGTTAGGCCGCGGAGCCGGAGCGAAAGCGAGTCCGAACAGGGCGTATAGTCGCCGGAGGCAGACGCGAAACCGAGTGATCTACGCATGGGCAGGATGAAGGACAGGTAACACTGTCTGGAGGTCCGAACCGGTAAGCGTTGAAAAGCTTTCGGATGACCTGTGCGTAGGAGTGAAAGGCCAATCAAACTCGGAGATAGCTCGTACTCCCCGAAATGCATTTAGGTGCAGCCTCGGGGTCAGTGCCGCGGAGGTAGAGCGACCGATAGGATGCGAGGGCTTCGCCGCCTATCAAGTCCTGACGAACTCCGAATGCCGCGGCATGATCCCCGGGAGTGAGGGCGCGGGTGCTAAGGTCCGCGTCCGAGAGAGGAACAACTCAGACCACCGTCTAAGGCCCCGAAATCCGGGCTGAGTTGAAGGCAATAACGAGGTGGGGCCGCAGCGACAGCTAGGATGTTGGCTTGGAAGCAGCCATTCATTTAAAGAGTGCGTAACAGCTCACTAGTCGAGCGGCCCCGCGTGGATAATAATCGGGCATAAGTCCGGTGCCGAAGACGTGGACTCTGTCGGATGACAGATTGGTAGGGGAGCATTCCGCCGCCGGAGAAGGCGTGCCGCGAGACACGCTGGAGGTGGCGGAAAAGCAAATGCAGGTATAAGTAACGACAAAGGGGGCGGGAAACCCCCTCGCCGAAAGACCAAGGGTTCCTGAACAACGCTAATCGGTTCAGGGTAAGTCGGGACCTAACGCCGTCCGGATACGGACAGGGGGATGGACATGCGGTCAATATTCCGCAACCCGGTTTGTCCGAGCAGGAGCGGTGACGGAGTAGCGAAGGACGTGCGCGCTGACGGAATAGCGCGTTGAAGGGAGGTAGGCTTTACCCGGCGGCGGAAACGCCGGGGCCGATACCCGAGAGTACGGGAGCCGCATGCGGCGACCGACAACCGTGATGGAGCAGACTCCCGAGAAAAACCGCGCCCTGCGTCTGAGGCCAGACCGGCCCGTACCGGAAACCGACACAGGTGGTCGGGTAGAAGATACCGAGGCGCTCGAGAGATTCACGGTCAAGGAACTAGGCAAACTGACCCCGTAACCTCGGGATAAGGGGTCCTCCCCGCATGGGGAGGCGCAGAGAATAGGTCCAGGCAACTGTTTAGCAAAAACACAGGGCTGTGCGAAGCCGCAAGGCGCGGTATACAGCCTGACACCTGCCCGGTGCCGGAAGGTTAAGCGGAGCTGTCAGAGCAATCGAAGCAGTGAAGTGAAGCCCCGGTAAACGGCGGCCGTAACTATAACGGTCCTAAGGTAGCGAAATTCCTTGTCGGGTAAGTTCCGACCTGCACGAATGGTGTAATGATCCGGACACTGTCTCGACCGTGAGCTCGGTGAAATTGTAGTATCGGTGAAGATGCCGATTACCCGCAACGGGACGAAAAGACCCCGTGAACCTTTACTGCAGCTTAGCATTGGGGCCGGGTGTGCGATGTGTAGGATAGTCAGGAGACTGTGAGACGGTCACGCCAGTGGTCGTGGAGTCGTTGTTGAAATACTGGCCTTCGCACATTTGGCTTCTAACCCGCGTTATGCGGGGACATTGCTTGGTGGGTAGTTTGACTGGGGTGGTCGCCTCCAAAAGCGTAACGGAGGCTCCTAAAGGTGCCCTCAGGCCGATTGGCAACCGGCCGCAGAGTGCAATGGCATAAGGGCGCTTGACTGCGAGACAGACAGGTCGAACAGGAAGGAAACTTGAGCATAGTGATCCGGCGGTTCCGCATGGAAGGGCCGTCGCTCAAAGGATAAAAGGTACTCCGGGGATAACAGGCTGATCCCTCCCAAGAGCTCATATCGACGGAGTGGTTTGGCACCTCGATGTCGGCTCGTCACATCCCGGGGCTGGAGAAGGTCCCAAGGGTTAGGCTGTTCGCCTATTAAAGTGGCACGCGAGCTGGGTTCAGAACGTCGTGAGACAGTTCGGTCTCTATCTGTTGTGGGCGTAGAGATTTGAGGAGAGCCGGCACTAGTACGAGAGGACCGTGCTGGACAGACCTCCTGTGCACCGGTTGTCCCGCCGAGGGGCACCGCCGGGTAGCAGCGTCTGGTATGGATAAGTGCTGAAAGCATCTAAGCACGAAGCCTACTCCAAGATTAGATCTCGCCGAGGGCCGTCGCAGACGACGACGTCGATAGGCCGCAGGTGCAATCGTGGCGACACGTTCAGCCGAGCGGTACTAATTGCCCGAGTCATTCCGGTGAAAGAGACATGCTGCAGCCAATCCCGCTTGTTGTGGATTTGGGGATCGAAAGTCAACCCGCGCTTCCGTCATGGGCTTTTTTCACCTCAACATCGATCCGGGGAGAGACCCGGGTTTGAAAAAGGACATTCAGGTGATGACAGCATGAGGGCTCCACCTCTTCCCATTCCGAACAGAGAAGTTAAACCTCATCACGCCGATGGTACTGCGAGAGCGGGAGAGTAGGTAATCGCCGCCTTATGGAAGCCGACTGAGCGATCAGCCGGCTTTCTTTTTTTGTTGTGGTGGTTGTTGTTATCCCCGGAGGGGATAGCAGCTGCTTGGACTTCTTGGACGGCTGGGACTTCTTGGACCTCTTGGACTTCTTTTAGCGATAGGGCTTCTGATAATTCTTATCGGGGTTATCATTATTGTTCCAAGCAGTCCAAGTAGTCTAAGTTATCTAAGTAGTCTCAGCAGTCCAAGTCGTCTCACTCGTCTCAGTCATCATGGTCATCAAAATTGTAAAAAAAAAGCGGGCAGATTCTTTATCTGCCCGCTTTTTTCGCGACATTTCAGTCTCACTATAACGCAGTAATACGGTAAAAAGTTCATTCGTTAATAAAATGAAAGATATTTTAACATTTATTGATTTGATTGAGATATAGTGATATAGCTGTCGGATTTTAGAAAAATATGCTCTATAACATAAAGATATTTGCAAAACGCCGGAAAGGGTTGTAATTTTGCATCCGCAATCGGGAACGGAGCCACGGCGACTTCCCAGGAGCGACAGGAGAACATTGACAACAATGCCACAGGACAATGACCGGGACGTTGACACGTTCCGGGCCATACAGACAGAGACAAGGAGACAATGAAGTCTCCCGTCAATCAAGTCACAGGTAAACCGATATAGCAGGAATGTCCGGTCAAGACAAACAGGCAGCCGAAAGGCAGCCACCAAGACTGTAAAATAGGAAACTATGATACAAACAACGGAGAGTTTGATCCTGGCTCAGGATGAACGCTAGCGGCAGGCTTAACACATGCAAGTCGAGGGGCAGCGGGGAGGAAGCTTGCTTTCTCCGCCGGCGACCGGCGCACGGGTGAGTAACACGTATGCAACCTGCCCCTGTCAGGGGGACAACCCGCCGAAAGGCGGGCTAAACCCGCGTACATGCCACCGGGGCATCCCGGAGGCAGGAAAGGCTTCGGCCGGACAGGGATGGGCATGCGGCGCATTAGGCAGTAGGCGGGGTAACGGCCCACCTAACCGACGATGCGTAGGGGTTCTGAGAGGAAGGTCCCCCACACTGGTACTGAGACACGGACCAGACTCCTACGGGAGGCAGCAGTGAGGAATATTGGTCAATGGTCGGGAGACTGAACCAGCCAAGCCGCGTGAGGGAGGAAGGTACAGAGTATCGTAAACCTCTTTTGTCAGGGAACAAAGGCGGGGACGTGTCCCCGGATGAGTGTACCTGAAGAAAAAGCATCGGCTAACTCCGTGCCAGCAGCCGCGGTAATACGGAGGATGCGAGCGTTATCCGGATTTATTGGGTTTAAAGGGTGCGCAGGCGGTCTGTTAAGTCAGCGGTCAAAGCCCGGGGCTCAACCCCGGCCCGCCGTTGAAACTGGCAGTCTCGAGTTGGAGAGAAGTATGCGGAATGCGCGGTGTAGCGGTGAAATGCATAGATATCGCGCAGAACTCCGATTGCGAAGGCAGCATGCCGGCTCCACACTGACGCTGAGGCACGAAAGCGTGGGTATCGAACAGGATTAGATACCCTGGTAGTCCACGCAGTAAACGATGAATGCTGGCTGTCCGGGGGGACTGACCCCTGGGTGGCGAAGCGAAAGCGATAAGCATTCCACCTGGGGAGTACGCCGGCAACGGTGAAACTCAAAGGAATTGACGGGGGCCCGCACAAGCGGAGGAACATGTGGTTTAATTCGATGATACGCGAGGAACCTTACCCGGGCTCAAACGGGGAGTGACTCAGGCAGAGACGCCTGTTTCCCACGGGACACTCCCCGAGGTGCTGCATGGTTGTCGTCAGCTCGTGCCGTGAGGTGTCGGCTTAAGTGCCATAACGAGCGCAACCCCCGCGTGCAGTTGCTAACAGATAACGCTGAGGACTCTGCACGGACTGCCGGCGCAAGCCGCGAGGAAGGCGGGGATGACGTCAAATCAGCACGGCCCTTACGTCCGGGGCGACACACGTGTTACAATGGGTGGTACAGCGGGAAGCCAGGCGGCGACGCCGAGCGGAACCCGAAATCCACTCTCAGTTCGGATCGGAGTCTGCAACCCGACTCCGTGAAGCTGGATTCGCTAGTAATCGCGCATCAGCCATGGCGCGGTGAATACGTTCCCGGGCCTTGTACACACCGCCCGTCAAGCCATGGGAGCCGAGGGCGCTTGAAGTGCGTCGCCGCGAGGCGCGCCCTAGAGCGAAATCGGTGACTGGGGCTAAGTCGTAACAAGGTAGCCGTACCGGAAGGTGCGGCTGGAACACCTCCTTTCTGGAGACCGGGATTCCGGTCGGTTGAAGGTGACACAAAATAGATGGACAAGGAGACGAAAGTCCACCTCACTCTGTCGGTCCTGTGGGAAATTCTCTTAAATAGTCCTTTAGCTCAGTTGGTTAGAGCGCTACACTGATAATGTAGAGGTCGGCAGTTCAACTCTGCCAAGGACTACTTCGAAAAGAGCACATTGACATGATGGAAGCGAGACTCAGATTCATCTGAGTCAGCGAGAAGACAAAGTAGAAACTCAAACAGAACACAACGAGCGCCATCAGCATGCTGATGGTATATGGAAAGGCTTAGGCAAGGTGTCGGGAACGACACCAGTTACTATGTACTTCGATACATCAAGAAATAACGGAATGATCGAAGGGCGCATGGGGATGCCTTGGCTCTCGGAGGCGAGGAAGGACGTGACAAGCTGCGATAAGCCACGGCGAGGGGCAAATACCCATTGACCCGTGGATCTCCGAATGGGGCAACCCGGCGGGAGCGATCCCGTCACCCTGCGATCTGCAGGGGGCGAACGTGGGGAACTGAAACATCTAAGTACCCGCAGGAAGAGAAAGTAAGAACGATTCCCCAAGTAGCGGCGAGCGAACGGGGAGGAGCCCAAACCGGCGGTGTCGCAAGGCATGTGCCGGGGTTATAGGACCGACATAACGGACCAAGGATTCTAGTGGAAGCGCATGGAGCGGCGCGCCACAGCGGGTGAGAGCCCCTTACACGAAAGGATCCGCGGAACAGGTCGGCACCTGAGTAGGCCGGGACACGAGAAATCCCGGTTGAATTGTCGGGGACCATCCCGAAAGGCTAAATACTACCGAGAGACCGATAGCGAACGAGTACCGTGAGGGAAAGGTGAAAAGCACCTCGGACAGAGGAGTGAAAGAGACCCTGAAACCATGCGCCTACAAGCGGTCGGAGCCATTACGTATGGTGACGGCGTGCCTTTTGCATAATGAACCTGCGAGTTGCCGTCGGCGGCGAGGCTAAGCGGTTAGGCCGCGGAGCCGGAGCGAAAGCGAGTCCGAACAGGGCGTATAGTCGCCGGAGGCAGACGCGAAACCGAGTGATCTACGCATGGGCAGGATGAAGGACAGGTAACACTGTCTGGAGGTCCGAACCGGTAAGCGTTGAAAAGCTTTCGGATGACCTGTGCGTAGGAGTGAAAGGCCAATCAAACTCGGAGATAGCTCGTACTCCCCGAAATGCATTTAGGTGCAGCCTCGGGGTCAGTGCCGCGGAGGTAGAGCGACCGATAGGATGCGAGGGCTTCGCCGCCTATCAAGTCCTGACGAACTCCGAATGCCGCGGCATGATCCCCGGGAGTGAGGGCGCGGGTGCTAAGGTCCGCGTCCGAGAGAGGAACAACTCAGACCACCGTCTAAGGCCCCGAAATCCGGGCTGAGTTGAAGGCAATAACGAGGTGGGGCCGCAGCGACAGCTAGGATGTTGGCTTGGAAGCAGCCATTCATTTAAAGAGTGCGTAACAGCTCACTAGTCGAGCGGCCCCGCGTGGATAATAATCGGGCATAAGTCCGGTGCCGAAGACGTGGACTCTGTCGGATGACAGATTGGTAGGGGAGCATTCCGCCGCCGGAGAAGGCGTGCCGCGAGACACGCTGGAGGTGGCGGAAAAGCAAATGCAGGTATAAGTAACGACAAAGGGGGCGGGAAACCCCCTCGCCGAAAGACCAAGGGTTCCTGAACAACGCTAATCGGTTCAGGGTAAGTCGGGACCTAACGCCGTCCGGATACGGACAGGGGGATGGACATGCGGTCAATATTCCGCAACCCGGTTTGTCCGAGCAGGAGCGGTGACGGAGTAGCGAAGGACGTGCGCGCTGACGGAATAGCGCGTTGAAGGGAGGTAGGCTTTACCCGGCGGCGGAAACGCCGGGGCCGATACCCGAGAGTACGGGAGCCGCATGCGGCGACCGACAACCGTGATGGAGCAGACTCCCGAGAAAAACCGCGCCCTGCGTCTGAGGCCAGACCGGCCCGTACCGGAAACCGACACAGGTGGTCGGGTAGAAGATACCGAGGCGCTCGAGAGATTCACGGTCAAGGAACTAGGCAAACTGACCCCGTAACCTCGGGATAAGGGGTCCTCCCCGCATGGGGAGGCGCAGAGAATAGGTCCAGGCAACTGTTTAGCAAAAACACAGGGCTGTGCGAAGCCGCAAGGCGCGGTATACAGCCTGACACCTGCCCGGTGCCGGAAGGTTAAGCGGAGCTGTCAGAGCAATCGAAGCAGTGAAGTGAAGCCCCGGTAAACGGCGGCCGTAACTATAACGGTCCTAAGGTAGCGAAATTCCTTGTCGGGTAAGTTCCGACCTGCACGAATGGTGTAATGATCCGGACACTGTCTCGACCGTGAGCTCGGTGAAATTGTAGTATCGGTGAAGATGCCGATTACCCGCAACGGGACGAAAAGACCCCGTGAACCTTTACTGCAGCTTAGCATTGGGGCCGGGTGTGCGATGTGTAGGATAGTCAGGAGACTGTGAGACGGTCACGCCAGTGGTCGTGGAGTCGTTGTTGAAATACTGGCCTTCGCACATTTGGCTTCTAACCCGCGTTATGCGGGGACATTGCTTGGTGGGTAGTTTGACTGGGGTGGTCGCCTCCAAAAGCGTAACGGAGGCTCCTAAAGGTGCCCTCAGGCCGATTGGCAACCGGCCGCAGAGTGCAATGGCATAAGGGCGCTTGACTGCGAGACAGACAGGTCGAACAGGAAGGAAACTTGAGCATAGTGATCCGGCGGTTCCGCATGGAAGGGCCGTCGCTCAAAGGATAAAAGGTACTCCGGGGATAACAGGCTGATCCCTCCCAAGAGCTCATATCGACGGAGTGGTTTGGCACCTCGATGTCGGCTCGTCACATCCCGGGGCTGGAGAAGGTCCCAAGGGTTAGGCTGTTCGCCTATTAAAGTGGCACGCGAGCTGGGTTCAGAACGTCGTGAGACAGTTCGGTCTCTATCTGTTGTGGGCGTAGAGATTTGAGGAGAGCCGGCACTAGTACGAGAGGACCGTGCTGGACAGACCTCCTGTGCACCGGTTGTCCCGCCGAGGGGCACCGCCGGGTAGCAGCGTCTGGTATGGATAAGTGCTGAAAGCATCTAAGCACGAAGCCTACTCCAAGATTAGATCTCGCCGAGGGCCGTCGCAGACGACGACGTCGATAGGCCGCAGGTGCAATCGTGGCGACACGTTCAGCCGAGCGGTACTAATTGCCCGAGTCATTCCGGTGAAAGAGACATGCTGCAGCCAATCCCGCTTGTTGTGGATTTGGGGATCGAAAGTCAACCCGCGCTTCCGTCATGGGCTTTTTTCACCTCAACATCGATCCGGGGAGAGACCCGGGTTTGAAAAAGGACATTCAGGTGATGACAGCATGAGGGCTCCACCTCTTCCCATTCCGAACAGAGAAGTTAAACCTCATCACGCCGATGGTACTGCGAGAGCGGGAGAGTAGGTAATCGCCGCCTTATGGAAGCCGACTGAGCGATCAGCCGGCTTCCTTTTTTTGTTGTGGTGGTTGTTGTTATCCCCGGAGGGGATAGCAACCTCTTGGACTTCTTGGACTTCTTGGACCTCTTGGACTTCTTTGTCAATACTGTCATTATTGTCATTATTGACAGTATTGACAATTTGACGATTTGACGGTAATGGCAAATTATGAATTTGAGAATAATTGCGATATTGTGAGGTGGCGTTGATTTTGTTTTTGTTATATTACGGATTTTGACTAATTTTGCAGATTACAGGGCATTTTTTGCCTATATATGCTTTTTTCCCATTCTGAATATCAGTTTACGGAATGATTACAAGAAAATATCAGTTGATCAACAATGTGGGTGGATGGATAGTGTTTGCCATCGCCCTTGCCACCTATTGGCTCACTCTTGAGCCAACTGCCTCGTATTGGGATTGTGGCGAGTTTATTATCCAAGCTGACAAGCTTGAAGTAGGTCATCCACCGGGCAACCCTATATTTATGCTTACTGCCCGGTTTTTCGCAAATTTCGCACCGGATGTGCAGTCGATATCTGTCATGGTGAATGCCATGAGCGGTCTGCTCAGTGCGCTTACAATTCTATTGCTATTCTGGACGATTACTCATCTTGTGCGTAAGCTTGTGGTGAAGGATGGTCAGGATGGTGAGATCTCAATTCAGCAATACGTGGCTATAATGGGGAGCGGTCTTGTCGGCTCGCTTGCATATTGCTGGAGCGACACATTCTGGTTTTCGGCAGTGGAGGGCGAGGTATATGCGTTCTCCTCTTTCTGCACAGCCTTAGTGTTCTGGCTTATCCTGAAATGGGAGAACCGGGCGGATGAGCCTCATTCCGACCGTTATCTCATACTGATAGCCTACGTGATCGGAGTCAGCATCGCTGTCCATCTTCTAAACCTCTTGTGCATCCCCGCCATAGTCTTGGTGTTTGCCTACAAGAAATGGAAGGACATGAACCTTGTGAAATCCTTGCTGACGCTTGCCGTATCGTTTGTGATAGTCTTCCTTGTGCTCTATGGTCTTGTGCCGGGCTTCATAAAGGTGGCACAGCAGTTTGAGCTCCTATTTGTGAATAGTTTCCACATGAGCTACAACAGCGGCGCATTGGTATACGTGGTTGTGACGGCAGCTGTATTTGTATGGGCTATTTATTCATTGGGGATGCAGAAGAGCGGACTGATGATACGCCTCTCTTTCCTCGCTGCCCTTGCGATATCCGGAATATTCTTCTTCGGCAACGGGTTCCTGATCGGATGGATCATCCTTGCAATCGTGGCTGTGCTGATGTTCACGAAATATGGCAACAAACTTCCGGTGCGTGTCATGTCGGTAGCGATGTGGAGCATCGCCGTGATTTTCGTGGGTTATTCAAGCTACGCACTGATTCTTATCCGTTCAAGTGCCGACACCCCGATGAACCAGAACTCTCCCGATAACGTGTTTGATCTCGCTTCATATCTCAACCGTGAGCAGTATGGAGAGAATCCTCTTCTCTATGGTGAGACTCTCTATTCCGCACCGATGAAGAAACTGACGGGTATGTCGCGCGATACGGTTACTTATCGAGAGGATGGAAGTCCCGTCGTGCTCGCCACCCCGTATTATTCGCCGGTAATCGAACCGGGGAAACCTCTTTACGTGAAAGGGGTGAAGGGTATCGATCCTGTATCTGAATACGGTTTTCTCGATGCCGGAGAGATGGCAAGCAACCATGCATTGGCAAGCCGTGGCGGTGATTACTACGTGAAGAAAGACTATAAGCCGGAGGCAAAGATGAATCCGGAGCTCAACATGCTCTTCCCGCGTATCTACAGCCGCCAGCATCGTGATGCATATTCTCAGTGGGTGCGTCTCGACACTATGCCTGACCAGCTCAAGGCTCTCAGTGCCGTCGATCCCGTCACGGGGGAGAAGGTGCAGGAATATGATCTTCAGAAGGAGCCGAGATATAATGAAGTGACAGGCTCATTTGCATATCCTGAGAAATATGCGTTCAAGCCTTCATTCATGCAGAATCTCTCTTATTTCTTCAATTACCAGCTCAACCACATGTATCTCCGATATTTCATGTGGAACTTTGCCGGACGCCAGAACGACATCAACAACCAGCAGGGTGAACTCGATGCCGGCAACTGGATTTCGGGCATACCGTTTATCGACAATCCGCGTCTTGGCGACCAGAGCCTTCTTCCCGATGACCTCGGTAAGGGGAATCAGGGGCATAACGTCTACTTCATGCTCCCGCTGATACTCGGCATTCTTGGATTGATATGGCAGTCGTTTGCCGGGAAACGTGGCATAGAGCAGTTCTGGGTAGTATTCTTCCTCTTCTTTATGACGGGAATAGCGATTGTGCTTTACCTAAATCAGCCGCCCAACCAGCCGCGTGAGCGTGACTATGCCTTCGCCGGATCATTCTATGCATACGCCATCTGGATAGGTATGGGAGTGGCTGCATTGTGGAGAATGATTCTATACGTGATGGATTCCGACCGCAAGAAGCGGCAGGCAGGAGTGGCAAAACTCACGGATGAGGAGGAGATCCAGCCGGAGAATGTGGTGAACGAGCCGGCATCGCTTGCATCTAAATCAAGGATTGCAGCTATGGCAGCCGCCGTCATCGGCATGATCGTGCCGTTGCAGATGGTGAGCCAGACCTGGGATGACCATGACCGTTCCCACAGGTTTGCCGCCCGCGATTATGCAATCAACTATCTCGAGAGCCTTGAACCGAATGCGATAGTATTCTGTAACGGCGATAACGACACGTTCCCGTTATGGTATGCCCAGGAGGTAGAGGGCGTGCGTCCTGACGTGCGCATAATCAACCTGAGCTATCTCAATTCCGACTGGTATGCCAACCAGATGCGCCAGCAGGCGTATGATTCAGCACCGGTGGATTTCACCGCTACTCCGAAGGATTACGCCTACGGACGCTCCGACGTCACTATTCTCGGGCGTGAGAATGCTCCGGCAGATCTCCTCAGCAGTCTTAAGATTGTATATGAGGGTGGTGGACGTGCAGAGACCGGCTATCCCACTATGCCGAGTGGCATAATCAGTATACCTGTGGATAAGGAGGCTGTCGTGAAGCGTGGTCTTGTGGCTCCGTCTGATACAGCCAATATAGTCGACAATATAGTGGTCAATCTCAGGAATACGGAGACTTACCGTGCGAAGGGCTATCTGAGCCTCGGCGAGATACTGATGCTTGACATAGTCGCGACGAATGCCGCCAACGGCTGGAAACGCCCGATATATTGGGTGACTACAGTCGGTTCTGATTATCACGTCGGGTTATCCCCATATATGCGTTCAACAGGCATGGCTCACCAGCTTGTGCCGACGATACAGGAGGGGTTGCCGGCACGTACCGACAGGGCTTACGACGTTGTGACCAAGAAATACCGTTGGGGTGGTGCCGATGCAAAGGATGGCAAGGTGCCTTATTTTGACGAGACAGCCCGCAGGATGCTTCTGACCACGCGCTCATCGATGCTTGACGTGGCTTCCGAGCTAATCTATCAGGGCGATACAAATCCTGATTCAGTGGCTAAGAGGGAAGATTATAAGAAGGCTCTTGAGGTGGCTGATCTTATGGCAAACAATCTGCCGGAGGTGACTGCTCCATACGGGTTGAGCATAGCCTCGACGCTCGGTCAGGTGTATTGCGAGCTTGGCGAGAAGAAACGTCTCGACGATAAGAAACTCACCGACCGAGGACTCGATGTGCTTTGGAAGCTCATGGAGAGATATGCTCCGTATCTTGCCTACAACCGCGAGATGGCTATGAGCTTCGGCAATCCTTCGCTCACAGTGGAGTCACGCCTGGTGCCTTACCAGTTCTATCATTTCGCAAGCATGTATGAGCAATTCGGCGGCGACAGCAAGAAGGTGGATGAACTCGTGAAACACTATGGTCTGACCATGGAGGATCTCGAGAAGAACTACAACCGTCTTTACGGCACCGGGAGCCAGGACTATACTTCGACAGAGGTAAGCGGCGAGCAGCCCAATTCCGCCACTCTTGACTCGTATGCCGAGGAGATTGCCAAGTATTGTGAGATTTCCAACGAGCTTGCCGGTCTCTCACCGGAGGAATATGCCAAACGTTCGGATGATGAGCGTGCGATCGACTCCATGCTCTACACCGCGTTGAAATATTTCCATAGCGTGGGGGGCACCGACGAGATGCTTAAAAAATATGACAACTTCAACCGTCTTGACATGGCACGCACGAAACGTCTAAGCGAGGAATTTGCGAAACGCCATCCGGAAATGGGTCTCTGACGACGGAATATGGTCGGGATAGACCTTTAAACAGGAAAAGAAGGCTATGTTTATAGAACGTCCTCCAAGATGGTTCAGGTGGCTTTTCCCGGGAGCCGTTTTTCGGCTCCCGGGTTCCCCCGGAGGAAAGAAAAGAGTGTTTCTGACGTTTGACGACGGACCCATACCCGAAGCGACACCCTGGGTGCTTGACGTGCTCGACCGTTTCGGAGTCAAGGCCACGTTTTTTATGGTGGGGCAGAATGTGGAGCGTCATCCGGAGTTGCTTGAAGAGGTGAGACGCCGCGGTCATGCCGTGGGCAACCATACTCTCCATCATCTTCAGGGAGCCAGCGCGACCACTATGAGATACATGCGTGATTCTGCCGAGGGGGCTCGTCTGACGGGCTCCACTCTCTTCCGTCCTCCCCATGGTTGGCTTCGTCCACGCCAGCTGAGCGCGTTGAAGAAGCACTATAAGGTGATAATGTATGATCTTGTCACCCGCGACTACAGCCGGCACATGTCGCCGGAAGATGTGGTGGAAAACGTAAAGCGGTTCTGTCGCGATGGCTCGATAATCGTGTTTCACGACTCATTGAAAAGTCTGCCGCGAATAATGACCGCGCTGCCGGAGTCGCTGCAGTGGCTGAAGGATCAGGGTTATGAATTTGAAATTATAAGAAGCGATGGATAAGAAGAAGGTGCTTGTGGTTGGTGCCGGCGGGTTTGCCGGCGGTTTCATCGTAGAGGAGGGGCTGCGTCGTGGCTATGAGGTATGGGCAGGCGTCAGAAGCTCCACATCGCGCAAGTATCTTGCCGATGAGAGAATCAGGTTTGTGGAATTTGATTTCGACGACTATGAGCAGATAAAGAGAATGATGACCACTACTCTTCCCGAAGGGGAGAAGTGGGATTGGATCATATATAATCTCGGCGCAACCAAATGTCTCAGTTTCTCAGATTTCTCCAAAATCAACTACGACTATCTGAGAATATTCACGGAGGCGGTCAAGTCTACGGGAATGATGCCTGAGAAGATGCTCTATATGAGTTCGCTTTCAGTAGTGGGTCCCGGCGATGAGAAGGACTATACCCCTTCACGGAGAAGATGATCCCGCATCCCAACACGCGTTACGGAGCGTCGAAGCTGAAGGCGGAGATGCAGCTTGCCATGAGCAGCATACCCTACATCATATTCCGTGCCACCGGTATATACGGACCGCGCGACAAGGACTACTTCCTAATGCTGGAATCGGTGAAGAAAGGGTTTGATTTCTCCGTGGGATACAAGCGGCAGGTGCTCACGTTTATCTACGTGGAGGACCTTGCGCGAGCCATCTACGACGCGCTTGAACGCTCAGCGGTAGGGGAGACCTACAATATAGCCGAAGGACGCGACTACACGCAGAAGGAGTTCCGCAAGATAGCCGCCGAAGTGGTGGGGAAATCTGTAGTCATCCCGGTCCGGGTGCCGTTGTGGGGGCTCAGGATAGTGTCGGCAATAGCCGAGAAATGGGGCGTGGCACGCATGAAGCCATCCACATTGAACAGCGACAAATACAATATAATGAAGCAGCGCAACTGGAGGGTGAGCATATCCAAAGCCCGGGAAGGCTTCGGCTTCGATCCCAAGATAGATCTCCATGAGGGGATGCGTCGTGCGGCTGAATGGTATAAGAAGGAGGGTTGGTTATGATGGAAGACGCCGACAGCATCCAATCTGTCAGCATGGCGTCCGACAGCATCATCCCGGCGAAGAGGGTGTCTGCCGTCCATAAGGCTGATACGCTCCGCAACGTCGCCATTGCCGGGGAGCAACCCGACAGCATAGTCGCCGACAGTGTGCCGGCGGAGCATCACTACGGGGTGCTGCTGACGCCGCCGGAAGTGGAGCACGTCGGACAGCGCAACGACATGGCTTGGGATATGTCGTACATCTACGGGGTATTCCTGTTGCTGTTCTGCGTGATAGGGTTGCGCTTCCGCGATAGCCGTAAATACATATCGGTGATGATTCGCAACCTTATCAAGGTGCGTATCCGCAGCAATGTGTTTGACGAGACAGTGCGCGAGACGAGTTTCCTTGTCCTGCTCAACCTGATGTGCAGCTGCTCCATGGGAGTGCTGCTCTATGGTGCGATAGAGATGATGGTGTCACGCGTGCCCGAATACTTTAGCTTGGGTCTGAGTGCCCTGACCGAGCACAAGGCAGCGTCTGTGGGTATCTGCATGGGGGTCGGGGTGGTGTATTCCTGCTTCATGGCTACCGCCTATTATCTTGTCGGGACCGTTTTTTCCGACCGCCGTCACGCCGAGATCTGGCTCAAGGGATTCACCGCCGCGCAAGGGCTGCTCGGCTTCATATATTTCCCGCTTGCACTGATGCTGCTGTGCTGGCCTCAGTGGCTTGAAATATTCCTATGGGTGGGACTTGCATCGTTCGTATTATCGAAAATTGTATTCATCTGGAAAGGATTTCGGATTTTTTTCACTCAATTTTCCTCATGGCTCCTTTTTTTGTATTACCTTTGCAGTCTGGAAATAGTTCCTTTGATTCTTACCTACTTAGCAGCAATATGGCTTTGCGGATTTTTGCATTAGGCAAAAGCCACAAAACAGCCGTAAAAGACCGGAAAAAACGGTGGCAACGGTGATGATGTGGTCATTGCAGGATGCGAATCCGTCATATAGGAGATGCTAAAATAATAAGATGATGAAAATAAAAAAAATTTTAGTTTCACAACCACAGCCGACTTCCGAGAAGTCGCCTTATTTTGACATAGCAAAACGTCATGACGTAGAGATCATCTTCCGTCCCATGATAAAGGTGGAGGGGCTCTCGGCGAAGGAATTCCGGCAGTTTAAGATTAATCTTGCGGATTACACCGCAGTGATATTCACGTCACGCACGGCAGTCGACCATTATTTCCGTCTGTGTGAGGAATGCCGATTCAACGTGCCCGACACGATGCGCTATTTCTGCACGTCGGAGCAGATCGCGCTTTATTTGCAGAAGTACATCGTGTATCGCAAGCGTAAGATCTCGTTCGGCATCACCGGGAAGCTTGACGACAGTCAGTTTGTGCAGGCCATACTGAAGAACAGCAAGGAGAAATTCCTTTTCCCGATCTCCGACGTTCAGACCGACACTCTCCCCGTGATAGCTGACAATAAGATCAACTACACGCCTGCCGTCATGTACCGCACGGTGAGCAACGACTTCACTCCCGACGAGCCGTTTGATTACGACCTGCTGATTTTCTTTAGCCCTGCCGGCATAGAGTCGTTGATGAAGAATTTCCCCGATTTCGGCAAAGACGGGAAACAGCCGGTATGTATCGGCGCGTTCGGTCCGTCCACATCAAAAGCCGTGAAGGATGCCGGGCTGCGTCTTGACATAGAGGCACCCACAAAGGAGACTCCGTCGATGACTGCCGCTCTCGATGAATTCCTGACTAAAAACGAAGGATAACCCAAAAACGAACAATGGTCAACGTAAACGACTCGTTGCTGTCGCGCCTTTACCTGAAGGACACGGCATTCCAGCAACTCATGCAGAAGCGCATCTTCAACGTGCTCCTGATCGCCACTCCATACGATGCTTTCATGATGGAGGAGGACGGACGCGTGGAGGAACAGGTATATTTTGAATACGTGTCGCTCAACCTCTCGTCGCCACCGCGTTTCGAGAAGGCCGCAAATTATGCCGAGGCGTATGAGGCTCTGGCGCGTAAGAGCTTCGACCTGATAATCGCCATGCCGGGTGTCGACGTGAGCGAGACGTTTCGTGAGGCGCGTAAGATCGATGGCATGTATCCCGAGATACCGTTCGTCGTGCTCACCCCCTTCTCGAAGGAGGTGAGACGGCGGATTGCAAACGAGGATCTTGCCGGAGTGGACTACGTGTTCTCATGGCTTGGAAACGTTGACCTTATCCTTGCGATAATAAAGCTGATAGAAGACCGCATGAATGCGGAGAACGATATTCTGGAGGTGGGCGTGCAGGCTATAATCCTCATTGAGGATTCCATACGGTTTTATTCCTCAGTGCTGCCGCATCTCTTCAAATATCTTCTCAAGCAGTCGATGGAGTTCTCCACAGAGGCACTCAACGACCACGAACGGATGCTGCGAATGAGAGGGCGTCCGAAAGTGCTTTTTGCTCGTGATTATGAGGAGGCGATGGCTCTCTACGACAAGTATGGCGATCATATACTCGGCGTGATATCCGACGTGCGTTTCCCCGTGGCGGGGAGAAGGATCCGGATGCCGGAATCCGTTTCGCCGACCATGTGAGGGAGAAATGCCCCTACATGCCTATAATTATCGAGAGCCAGGAGAGCGAGAACAAGGAGAAGGCGGAAAGCCGGGGGTACGTGTTCCTCGACAAGAATTCCAAGACTCTCCCGCAGGATCTCCGGAATGCTGTAGGCAGGCATTTCGGTTTCGGCGATTTCATAGTGACCGATCCATCTACCGGCATGGAGATAATGAGGATACGCGATCTGAAAGGGTTGCAGACCAACGTCTTCAACATACCGTCAGATTCGCTCTTCTATCATTGCAGCAGCAACGACGTGTCACGCTGGCTATATTCAAGAGCCCTGTTCCCCATCGCGGAGGTGGTCAAGACCTACCGTTTCACCAAGATGGAGGAGGCGCCCGTGGTGAGAAAGCTCCTGTTTGAGTGTATCGTGAAATACCGCCGGATGAAGAACCGTGGTGTCGTGGCGATATTCCGTAAGGACCGCTTTGACTTCTACAGCAACTTCGCACGTATCGGCGAAGGATCATTGGGGGGCAAGGGGCGTGGACTGGCGTTTATCGACCAGATAATAAAGCGCAATCCGGTGTGTGACGATTTCCAGGGAGTGGAGATCAAGATCCCGCGCACCGTGGTGCTCTGCACCGACATGTTCGACCAGTTTATGGAGATGAACAATCTTTATCCCGTGGCATTGTCAAGCCGTCCGGACGATGAGATCCTGCGTCATTTCCTTCATGCGCGTCTGCCTGAGAGCCTGATAGGGGATTTCCTTGCCCTGTTTGACGTGATCGACAAGCCGATAGCCGTCAGAAGTTCCTCGCTGCTTGAGGATTCACATTATCAGCCCTTCGCCGGAATCTACTCCACCTACATGATCCCGCATCTCGACGATAAGAAGGTGCGTCTGCGTATGCTGTGTGACGCGGTGAAGAGCGTCTATGCCTCGGTATTCTTTGCCGACTCCAAGGCATATATGAACGCCACGAGCAACGTCATCGATCAGGAGAAGATGGCGATAATCCTTCAGGAGGTGGTGGGTGACATGCACGGAGAATACTATTATCCCAGTTTCTCGGGCGTGGGGCGTTCGCTCAACTATTATCCCATCAATGAAGAGGTGGCTGAGGATGGAGTGGTGGAGGTTGCCGCCGGTTTGGGTAAATATATTGTTGACGGAGGACTCTCCCTACGGTTCTCGCCGAAGCATCCCGACCATGTGCTACAGACGTCAACCGTTGACCTTGCCTTGCGCGACACGCAGACCAAGCTCTACGCACTGTCGCAGGATACTCCGGAAAGCATGGATTTCAAGACTGACGACGGTTTCAACATCGTTAAGGTGCCGGTGGCTGATGCCTTCAAGACCGGGGCGTTGAAATATCTTATCTCCACCTTCGATTTCCAGGACCGCATGATACGCGATTCCGCCTTCGGCAACGGCAGAAGGCTCGTCACGTTTGCCAACGTGTTGCGCCAGAAGGTATATCCTCTCGCTGATGCCGTAGATTTCATGCTCTCCACAGGGCAGTATGAGATGGGGCGTCCCGTGGAGATAGAGTTTGCCGGCGTGATCAATCCGGATGCCATGAAGAGTGAGCATAAGGGCACGCTATATTGGCTACAGATCCGCCCGATTGTCGACAAGAAGGAGATGCTCGACGATTCAATCCTCGACGTCGATGACAACGATCTGATTCTGCGTTCGGAATCAGCCCTCGGTCATGGCGTGATGGAGGGTGTGCGCCACGTGGTCTATGTGAAGCCGAAGTCGTTCAACAGTATGCGCAATCCCGAGGTGGCGAAGGAGATAGAGCAGATAAATAAGGATTTCATAGACCGCAACGAGCCCTACATACTGATAGGTCCGGGACGATGGGGATCATCCGACCCGGCATTGGGTGTGCCGGTGCGTTGGCCGCAGATAGCCGGTGCGCGTCTGATAGTGGAGTCGGCTCTGCCGGGCTACCATATCGAACCGTCGCAAGGCACTCATTTCTTCCAGAACCTGACATCGTTCGGCGTAGGATACTTTACGGTGGATCCCGTGCATAAGAAAGGATTCTACGATGATACTTATCTTGACTCAATGCCTGCCGTATATGAGAGCGACACTGTGAGGATCGTAAGGTTTGAGAATCCTCTCGTCATAGCCATCAACGGACGGAAGGGACGCGGCATAGTCCGCAAGGCGTGAGCCCGCGGGATGAGCATGTGGCATGGAGAGACTGTATGCACAGCGTGGGGCGTGGTCGGTGTGGAGGATTCTGCGTCATCCGAAGATCGCGTGTGGTATAATTGATGAATCAGTTATGATGATGGAGAATCTTGACAAAAATCTTCTTATTGCTAATAAAGACCTTGATGAGCATCGCATACTCTGCCTGAAACTGACGGCGGAGCGCGATGCCCTTGCCGCTACACTTAAAGAGAGGGATGATGAACTTCTGAAAGTGCGCGATGATCTGGAGAGAATCACGATGGAGCTGGAGGATGCACGTGATGAACTGCTGACCCACAGGAGCGTGGATGCCAAACTGGCGGAATTCAACCAGCAGCTTGTCAAGGTGGAGGAGATGAAGCGTAAATATGAGAGGCGCATATCATTTCTGGAGCGTATGCTGCGTCATGCCGATATGTCGATCGACGTGGAGGAGGATGAGCTGGCGATAGAGAAGGATAGCCGTCAGGTGGTGCGTCCGAAAGTGACCATCGACATGACCTCCAATGCCCCTGCGCCTGAAGAGGAGGAGAGCAAGGAAGCTTCCGATAAGAGAAAAAATAAGGCGGAGGAGCTGCGGCGCATATTTCAGGAGAAACGTGCGCCGGGTCTTCCCGATACGTTCCCTAATCCGAAATCCACCGACGATTGGCTTCTTGACCTGCCCGAAGGTCTGTGACTTTGGGATATGATCAGCAGAATTTAGTCAGACGCATGTCGCCGAGTTCCTGGAATGTACGATGTAGGGCGAAGGCTGCCTCAAGATTATGATGGAAATGACCCCGGCGGGCTATCTTCAGATAGTCGCGCAGGATAGGACGGTAGTCGGGATGCACACAGTTCTCGATGATGGTGCGTGCCCGCTCCATGGGTGCCTTGTTGCGCAGGTCGGCTACACCCTGCTCCGTCACGATGACGCGCACACTGTGGTCGGTATGGTCAACATGAGTCACCATCGGCACGATTGCCGACAGTGCGCCACCCTTCTGTATCGATGGGCAGAGGAAGATGGAGAGATAGGCATTGCGGCAGAAATCGCCTGAGCCGCCTATGCCGTTCATCATGTAGGTGCCGTTGACGTGGGTAGAGTTGACGTTGCCGTAGATGTCACATTCCAGCGCAGTGTTCATGGCTATCAGTCCCAGGCGTCTCACAATCTCCGGATGATTCGAGATCTCGCCCGGACGCATCAGCAGCTTGTCGCGGTAGAAATTGATGTTATCCATGAAATGGAGCATCGTCTCGTCGGAAAACGCCAGTGCGCATGTCGAGGCAAAACTGCATTTACCGTTCTCCATAAGGTCGGTCACGGCATCCTGCACCACCTCCGTAAACATCTCGAATCTTGGTATGTCGTCGTTCTCATTAAGACCGTATAGGGCTGCGTTAGCCACGTTGCCCACTCCGCTCTGTATCGGCAGGAACTCCTTCGGTATTCTTCCGGCACGCATCTCTGCGGCAAGGAAGGCTGCCACGTTTCGCCCGATGGCACGCGTGGTGTCGTTGAGTTGGGTGAATGATTTCACACTCTCCGACTCGTTGGATGGCACTACGCCGATTATCTTCTTGGGGTCGATCTGGAGCACGGTCGAGCCTATGCGGTCCGACGGCTTGTAGATCGGTATCTCACGACGATGAGGAGGGTCGAGGGGCACGTAGTTGTCGTGGAATCCACGGAAGGAGGTACGGTAGTATGAGCAATATTCAATGATGACTCTCTTCGCAAGCTGCACGATGGTGGGGGTCATGCCGAGTCCGGCGCCGAGAATCACCTCGCCCGACGGATTCATCTCCGTAACCTCGACGATGGCGACGTCAATGTCGCCGATGAATCCATAGCGGATATCCTGGCTCATGTGGCTAAGGTGAGGGTCATAGAAATCAATATCACCCCTGTTGAGGCTCTCGCGTGTCACCTTAGTGCCCTGATAGGGGGCACGCTTCCCGATGGCATTGGCTGTGGTAAGCTCGCCGTCGACAAACTCATTCGTCGATGCGCCTGTGTAGAGGTTGATTTTGAAGGGCTCTCCTTTCGCATGAAAGCTGCGGGCTCTCTCCGCGATGGCCTTCGGTACAAGTTTGGGTGTTCCCGAAGCAGTGAATCCGGAAAGTGCGACATTGTCGCCGTTATTTACGTAGGAAGCCGCTTCTTCTGCTGAAATAAATGGAATACTCATTTGTAACCTTAGGATTTAAATAGTAAATTTGTACAAAATTACTGATATTATTCCATTCAATACTAATATGGAACCATTTTTTTTGCCCGAAAACCGGGAAAATTGCACTTTTTCTAAAAAAAGTGCGCATAGAAACCTACGGATGCCAGATGAACGTGGCTGATTCGGAAGTGGTCGCCGCCATGATGGAAATGGCGGGATATGCCACTACTGACGACGATCGCGAGGCTGCCGCCGTGCTGCTCAACACCTGCTCCATACGTGAAAATGCGGAACAGAAGATATATTCCCGTCTCGCATACTGGAACGCCCTGCGCCGTAAGCTCGGGCGCAATATTATAATAGGAGTGATCGGATGTATGGCGGAGCGTCTGAAGCATCGTCTCATCGATGAATATGGAGTCGATGTCGTGGCGGGTCCGGATGCCTACCTCGATCTCCCCAATCTGATCGCTGCTGCCGAGACCGGAGAGAAAGCCATAAATATAGACCTCTCCACTACGGAGACCTACCGCGACGTGATGCCGCGTCGTCTCGGGTCTGCAAAGATAGGTGGATTCATCTCCATCATGCGCGGATGCAACAATTTCTGCTCCTATTGTATCGTGCCATATACTCGTGGACGCGAACGTAGCCGTGAGCCGCAGAGCATACTCCGCGAGCTTGCCGACCTTCGTGCGAAGGGATTCAAGGAGGTTACGCTTCTCGGTCAGAACGTCGACAGCTATAATTATAAGGATGAGCACGGCGTGGAGACCCGTTTCCCGGCATTGCTGGAGATGGTGGCTAAGGCTGCTCCGGAGATGCGCGTGCGTTTCACCACATCCCACCCCAAGGATATGTGCGACGCCACGATAGAGACCATGGCGCGTTATCCCAATATTGCCCGACATATCCATCTGCCGGTGCAGAGCGGTAGCAACGATGTGCTGAAACTGATGAACCGAAAATACACCCGCGAATGGTATCTTGACCGTGTGGCGGTGATACGTCGCGTGATGCCCGATGCCGGTATATCCACCGATCTCTTCACAGGATTCCACAACGAGACGGAGGAGGATTTCCAGCAGACGCTGAGCCTTATGAGAGAGGTGGGGTTTGATTCCGCCTTCATGTTCAAATACTCCGAACGACCCGGTACGTTCGCGTCGAAGCATCTCCCCGACAATGTGCCGGAGGATGTCAAGATCGAACGCCTCAACCGGATGATAGCGTTGCAGAACGAGCTGTCGGAAGAGAGCAACCGCCGCGACGTGGGGAAAGAGATGGAAGTGCTTGTGGAGGGACGCTCAAAGCGCAGTGCCGACGAGCATTTCGGTCGCACATCACAGAACAAGGTCGTGGTGTTCCCGAAAGGCGACACATATCCCGGACAATTCGTGAAAGTGCGCATCCTCGACGCCAGCAGCGCGACGCTGAGAGGAGAGCTGGTATAAGCCCCCAGCCCCCAAAAAGTATGAACCCCCCCGAAAGTATAGGCTCCAGCCCCCTAAAAGTATAGGCCCCCCAGCCCCCTAAAGGGGGAGATAAAGAGCCGGCATATATGTGTTGGCTGGAGTTCAGTGCCAGAGCCCATGGGCTCTGGGTGCCGTATAAGCAAAATTCCCCGGTATCTTTTCGCAAGATACCGGGGAATTTTTTTATAATGGGAACTAAAAAAATGTTTGCCATTTTTGCCCGTCTCTAATTTAGAGTGGGGCTTCTGCTTGCAAAATTAATAAACAAGCATGAATTATACAAATTCAAAATGATTAAAATTCTCTTTTTTTAATAATTTTATGATATGGTCACAATAATATAATATTTTGATAATATTCTAAAGATTAATAATTTATATAACTATTACATTGGGAAATGCCTTTTGCGTTATTGAGCCTTTTGCCAGTATACTCAATTAAATATCAGAATAACATTATCGCATAGATTGTGTTGACCAGCATGGTGTATTTTGTTGACCATTTTGCCCCATTTGTTTGCCATTTTTAGGTTTCCGTAAATATATTTATCTGAATATAAGCAATGTAACCCATGTTGCCCCACTCTAAATTAGAGAAGGACTCTTTACACTACGGGATTACCTAAGAATCAAGCTCTTGCCAAAATCCCCGCGACATAACACCCGATTTTTCCTCCTGACACCCACAGGTAGTCAGGGGGAAAATAAGTGTACCCTCAAAACCCGAAGTGGGTTATAGTGCTTTTCGATGCCGAAACTTCTATCATACATAGATTTACAAAATTCCGCGCTTCCGAAAAATACGTCACGTGCCACCCTCGACAAGATCAGCCAGTTCACCAACTCACTGCGCGACTACTGCCACGGTGAGGATGTCGACATGAGGCTTGCACAGACCACCCCCTTCGTCATCGGCTACGGCACCGCACTCACCGACGGCACCGTCCGTAGCTACAGCTCGACCGTTGCCAACGAGTGCGTCGAACGCCTACGGAGCACCCTCCGCCGCGCAATGCGAATGAGGCTCATACCCAACTACGACCCCATACCCGATGCACTCATCCGGCTCCGCGAAGAGTTCTGGCAACTCGACATGAAGGCGGAGACCCCGATACCCATCGAACTGAACACACAGGAGGAGACCTGCGAGCTGGCACGCCGTCTGACATGGCTCTTCGCCAACCGAGGAATCACCCGGCAGCCCGACGATCCCGCTGCACAACGCCGGCTTCGCGAAAGCATAACCGAGGCACGGGCCGCCCTCATAGTCCTCTTCGGGCTCTTCTTCTACGGACTCGACGTCGAAGCCATCATCCGCCTAAAAACATCAGAGTCCTCTGAAATCTTCGTGCCGAAGTACGGCAGAAGCCTCCCAGTCCCGGCAGTCGCCCTCTCCCTCGCCCGAATGCACAACGAAGGCAAGATCTGCACCGCCGGCAACCACCTCTTCAGCGTGGTCAGCGACACCGACACCGATGAGCAGATAGCAGCCAAGGCACAGCGCATCACGGCACGTGCCCGCAAATGGCTCCTCCGTGAAGGCTTCGGACTCGGCAACCACTCGACCCTCCTCGGCGAATGGCTAACCGTGGCAGCCGCCACCGGAGCACCCGCCGACGACATCGAGTCGGCACTCACTTACGCCGCCGAGGCCCGTCTCACCGAACTACCCACCGAGACCCTTCTCCGGCTCAACAACCCCGACAAAAGCATCTCTGGATTCCTCGAACAGAACTGGTACGTGCTGTGCAGCTACTCCACCACCTTCCGTGGCGACCGACTTCGCCGTCACATAGCCTCCTCCGGCATCTTCGGCACCGAGACCGACGCCATGCGCCGACTCTACGACCCCACCGATATTGACGACGACCGCCGACACGAATCCTCCGCCGTGAGCCGCTTCATCTTCTTCCGTGGCAACCCCATGGAGGCAATGCTTGTCGACAGCCTGCGCCGCGACGCCTCCGTACTCCGCGTCAGCCGCACGCGCCGCTTCGCCATAGTGCCCCAGCACGAACTCGAACTCTTCCAGGTCGCCCTCCGCGACTTCCGCGACGACGTAGACCTCGTCGACCGCGAGGAATGGATCCTCGCCCATTGCAAAGAGTTCGCCAAATCCCAGAAAGTGATCATCCACACCGGACCCTTCAAAGGCCGCGAAGCCACCATCGTCGACATCAAGACAAAACAGGGCACCGAACCCGTCTACCTCCTCAGCTTCGCCCACACCACCTTCACCATCGTAGCTACCGCGACCGCCCTCGCCTTGGACGTAGCCCCCTAAAGGGGGAGCTACAGCGCCCTACCTCCTCCCATCCTACTAAAAGAGGAGCGAAACCGGGAGCGTAAGCTTCCCTGCTTGCGCAAATCCACCGGCATGACCGCTTGGAGGGCAGATGAGTCAAGGCATAGATGTGCCGCGCAGCCGTTTTGTTTCAAGTGTGAGCGCGAAGCGCGAAACCAAAGCTAAAACCGCAAAGACCGCCAAGCCCACAGAGAATAATCCTCACACGAAGAAACAAAAGAAGAAAAAGAAATTAAATCCCAATCAAATACAATTCCCTCCCCGTCACCTCACCTTCCCCCTTTAGTGGGGTAGAGACTGACTTGGGGCTTCATCACATTATGAAAATAGCAGTAGCAGGCACAGGCTATGTAGGCCTTAGTATAGCGACTCTTCTCGCTCAACACAATATGGTAATAGCCGTGGATGTGATTCCCGAAAAAGTGGAACTCATCAACAACCGTAAGTCACCCATACAGGATGAATACATTGAGAAATATCTCGCGGAAAAGGATTTGGATCTTACTGCAATCCTTGATGGCGCGCATGCTTATCGCGATGCTGACTTTGTCGTGATCGCGGCACCGACTAACTACGACCCGGTCAAGAACTACTTCGATACCCATTGTATTGAGGATGTGATTGACCTCGTTCTGAGTGTCAATCCCGATGCTGTCATGGTCATCAAGTCAACCATCCCCGTTGGCTATTGCCGTTCCCTCTACATAAAATACGCCGCCAAGGGCGTCAAGAAATTCAATCTCCTCTTCTCACCGGAATTTCTCCGCGAGTCAAAGGCTCTCTACGACAATCTATATCCCTCCCGAATAATTGTAGGTTATCCCAAGATGATAGACAGGGAAGAGTTCATGGAGGAGAATGATGCGATAAGGAAGGTTGCGGATGTGAACTATCTTGAGGCTAAGGCACGAGAATTTGCCGGTTTGTTAAAGCAGGGGGCAATAAAGGAGGATATCCCGACCCTCTTCATGGGTATGAAGGAGGCGGAGGCTGTCAAGCTTTTTGCTAACACCTATCTTGCTCTCCGTGTCAGCTACTTCAACGAACTTGATACATACGCAGAGGTAAAGGGCCTTGATTCACAGGCAATCATCGAGGGCATCGGCCTCGACCCGCGTATCGGTACCCACTACAACAACCCCTCCTTCGGCTACGGTGGCTACTGTCTACCCAAGGACACCAAACAACTCCTCGCCAACTACGACAACGTGCCGCAACAGATGATGACCGCCATAGTCGAGAGCAACCGCACACGCAAGGACTTCATTGCTGACCAAGTGCTCAAAATGGCAGGTTGGTATGATTATACCCAAGCTCCCCAGCCTCCTAAAGGGGGAGCGGATGAGATGACCTCTCCAATAGTGGGAGTGTATCGTTTGACAATGAAATCAAATTCCGATAACTTCCGTCAGTCTTCAATACAAGGCGTGATGAAACGCATCAAGGCAAAAGGGGCAACCGTAATCATCTATGAACCCACGCTTGAAGATGGCTCCACCTTCTTCGGCAGCCGCGTGGTCAACAACCTTGCAGAATTTAAGCGACTCTCCCAAGCTATCCTCGCCAATCGCACAAGCGAAGAACTCCAAGACGTCGCTGTCAAGGTCTATACCCGCGACCTTTTCTCCCGTGACTGAAGTTAATATTTTTATTAGGACTGTAAGCGTCCAATTTTGACGTATGGCATCGCAAAGGAATAAGCTCAATCTTTGCACTGACAAATTTTTAACTCGAAAAATATGTACAGTGACACATATTTTGAAATATTCGATGTCGGCTATATGGCTGATGCAATATACTGAGGAGTATCTATACAGTTATACTGCAAGATTAATTTTATACTCTCTCTTTAGGGGATGGGGACTGATCAGTTTTTTTGGGGGGCTAATCGTTGCTGTTGACCATCGGAATTAGAGTTAACAAAAAATAAAAATCATCTAATTTTTTCCATAATTTAAGAGAGAGAATCTGAAGCCCTTTCTCCTAAACGACACGTGAAAATTGGATGCTTACGTTTACAGAGAAATGTCAAAAGCTAAAAGTGGAATAATATGGAGTGCCATTGAAAGATTTTCTGTACAGGGTTCTCAATTTATATTAAGTTTAGTTATTGCCAGATTCGTTACTCCTGCAGATTTTGGATTAATAGCTATGTTAACTATTTTTATGGCTATTGCTCAGGTTTTTACGGATAGTGGGTTTGGTAGTGCTTTAATTCAAAAGAAAGATAGGAACAATGATGACTATAGTACTGTATTTTATTTTAATACAGTGATTTCAGTAATATTGTATTTTATATTATTTATTTCTGCACCTTATATTGCAGATTTTTATAATCAACCTCAGTTAACTATTATAACGAGGTGGGTAGGTTTAAATCTGATATTATTAGCACTGTATACAATACAAAAGACAAGATTAAGAATAGATTTAAATTTTAAAAAAATAGCCAAAATTTCATTTGTTGCAATGTTGACTAGTGGCATTGTAGGGGTCTGGTTAGCATACAAAGGTTATGGCGTATGGGCATTGGTTATTCAATCACTTACAAATAATTTTTTTTTGGTGATTCTATATTGGTTTTTTGCTAAGTGGAGACCTATATGGGTATTTTCGTGGACATCTTTTCGAAAACTTTTCTCATTTGGTTCAAAGTTACTTGCATCCCATTTACTTCATACAATATATCTTAACTTATATTCCTTAGTGATCGGAAAGTTTTATAATGCCTCAGATGTTGGTTACTATAATAGGGCCTGTACTATCGCACAATATCCACCAGTTAATTTAGTAACAATTATAAGTAATGTTTTATATCCAGTTCAGTGTGAACATCAGAACGATAGAGATTGGTTAGTTTTAACTTTTCCAAAATTTTTGAAGATGACTTGTTTCATTATTTTTCCAATCATGATGCTGTTGGCTGTATTGGCGCGTCCACTTGTATTGGTAATTTTATCGGAAAAATGGATTGAATGTGCACCATTAATTTCTATTTTAGCAGTTGCATATATGTGGATTGCCGTAGGCACAATAAACAATAATCTTATCACTTCAAGCGGAAGGTCTGATCTATATTTGAAAGCTGAAATAGTAAAAAAGATTATTGCTATAATTATTCTTGTTATAACAATTCCCTTTGGTATTATATGGTTATGTATAGGCTTGCTTATTTATAATATAATAGATTTGGGGATCATTATATCGTTTACAAAAAAGATATATCCTTTGGGCATTATTATGCAATTAAAGACTATACTTCCAGTATTATGTTTATCTATGGTATCTGCTGCAATAAGCTGGGTTATGTCAGCATTATGTCATAATGATATTTTGTTGATATTGATACAGACATCAATATTCATATTAACGTATTGCTTTGGAAGTGTAATTTTTAAATTTGGTGAATTGAAATATATCATAGGATTAATAAGAAAATCCTAAAAGCTAATTCAGTATTGCTCATTAAAATGAATATTGAAAAGATATATAATTTTTATCCAGTTTTTGGTATCAGCTTGATAATAGTATTGTTTAATCTACTTACAATCGGTTCTCCAGTTGGAATTGTCATTACAGTTGTTCAATATGCTATAGTTGGATATTTACTAATTCGGAAATTTTATTCCACTGCATTATTTTGGCATTTCTTTTTTATATGTACAGGTATTTCTTTGGTTAGTATATCCGGAATGGATGGAGGGGAAACTATGAGATTGTATAATTATGCATCAATTAAATTTATAGGACCAATAAGTTTATGTTATATATTATCGATTGTGTTTTTTATTATTGCATTATTTAATAAAAAAGCTAGAATCCAAATACCGGAACTTCTTTTTGTATTTAAAATATTATTGTTTTTGGCTATAAGTGGTGATGTAATTGGTATATTGGGATTTTGTTTTAAGTCAGGGTATTATTTACCAGACTTTATAAAATATAATATTTATATTTGGATGTCAATCATTCTATTGTATGATATTTTGGTGTTTGTAAACAACGAAATGATTCGTAGGATATATTTTGTGTCCGCTCCAATGTTGTGTGGTGCTATTATAGCTTCCGTATTGGGATATTTTTGTGGAGTGCGTACAACGTATGGTATTTTGGAAATACCACTTATGAGTGATGTTTGTTATTTTGGTTTTTTGACATTGTTTGCATTATTTTATTCTAAACGACATAAAATTTTTATAGTGATCGCAATCATGGGATACTTCTATTTAAATATGTAGGGTGTTCAGTTAGTTGTTCCGTATTCAGCTCACTTTTTTAAGTGTTTCGGTTCTATCTTTCACCCAATTGCGGGATAGATTGGCCTTGGCCCAGTCATCTATCTCCTTAAGTTTAACATTGGCCAAGCGTACTTTGAAATCTTGTTCATCAGCGACTGAATAGTCGATTGTCTTTGGATAAAGCGGTAACATCAGAATCATGGATGTGAAACCATACAGTTTGTTTGGCGACATCTTTGATTTTAGAATGCCGAAATCAGACTCGATTATGTCAGACGACATGTTCTGTGCATTGTTGGTCAGATGTAGTAGTTTGGCTTCCTTTTTCAGATAGTCAAGCATACGTAATCCCAGAGTAGCCCTGCGGTTGTTAGCGTTTCCAATTACATGCAAGATGATGTATTGTGAGCATTCACGATAGGTCTTCAAGCAAAATCCACGGGTCTTGCATATGGTTTCCACATGTCTGATCGCGTCGACATCCACGGAGAGTTCCTCAAGCAGTCCACGATAATTCTCAAGGAAACAGAAAGCGTCCTTCGCCTTTTGCTCCAAAGAGTCCATATTGGTCAGCATGCGATTACCCCATTCCACCCAGTCGGAGAGGTTCATGAACCTTGCAATCGCCCTCATGTTTGGAGGAAGAAGCCATGCAATGTCCGTCAAATGATATTGAAGGCGTATCTTCCCAAGCTTTTGAGTAAGGCTCTTAAACTCTTCATCCTCAGCATAGACGGTCTTCATGCAGTTAGCAAGCGTATGACTTACGTCAAGATGCTGTGGAACTCCTGCCAATGCCATTCCGCCTTTCAAATTGTGACCTCCGTCGGAGACTCCATACTCAGGGCTGTGCCCTGCTTTTGCGGCTGCGCGCTCAATGGCATCCTTCACATCATCCTTGGTGTTGGAGTCCGCAACACGCATATCCAACACTGTCGCGTCAGAATGTCTCAAAGCTCTTCCAGGATGCTTCGACGGGATGCCGAGAGTCAGCAGAAGTTTCTGTCGGTTGACCGTGAGGCTTTCGTCCTGAATTATGGCATAGGCCTCATCGCGGCTCTTGTCATCGTCATAGACAGACAGGCCGAGCTTGAGCATCCAGTTACGCACAGTGGTATAGGACGGCGCCTTCCCGCAAGTGCCACCGAGAACATCTTCAAAGGTCTTCAGTATCTCGACCACAGTGCGCAGGCCGCATGAAGTCTTGACATATATGAAGACACAGAGCAGTACTATTTGGATTGAGTATCGATGTCCTTCAACCGGGTCAAAATGCGCGACCATTGTTCTTTGCTGAACACTGGCTTCGGCTCTTCTTTTTTTTTGAGTTCCTTGCGCATCTCGTCCATCTTGGCTTTGGCGGCCACGATTTTAGCGTTGGCAGCCTGCTTTTGAGCCTCAAGTTTGCCTTCAAGTCTGGCAACCTCCTTGCGAAGGCGCTTCAGCTCCTCTTCCGGGGTCTCCTGACTATGCTTTGAGTCTGATTTTCTCATCATTTTTCGCATCTTAAATAGTTGTTTTTTAGACTGTAAAGATACTAAAAATTAATGAATTATCCAAATTTTCAATGTACTATTTCGTCTCTGAAAACAAGAATTTCCAGCACGTGATTTTTATGTAAAATCCGGTGTTCTGGATGCCGTTTTTCGGAACGTCAAACTGAACACCCTATTAAATATGCTTGCTATGACTGGTAAAGCTGTCATAATGGTGGCAATTGCTTTGATATATATAATTTACTTAATATTTTTTGATTCTAATTTTAAACAGCATAATAAAAAATATCTATTCCCAATTAAATCATTTGTAATAAGTGGTTTAGTTGGGATAGCAATAGAAATTCCGATATTAATGGCAGACACAACGTCGCTGACTGGAATTAAAATCAATGCGGCATTGTCAATATTTAGTGGAGATATTGGAGATGTCTCTAATTCACCGGCCACACGTATAGCAGAGATTGCAAATTTTTATTATAATAACAGGAATAATATATTTCATTTATTATTTGGAAATGGTTATGGTGGGTATTTTACAGATGAATTAGGTCTTTTGAATGGATTGGATTTAAGAGGAGGTTGGTCTGAAGATGTGATAAGAACAGGTCGATTCTCTTCAGCTCATGATACTTTCTCAGTTGTACCCCTATTGAATGGGACTGTTGGTTTTTTATTACTTATGGTGATAGGATATAAATTTTTTAAGAAAGTAAATAGGAACTATTTGTATTTTGCGGTAGTGCCTTGGATAATATTTACATTCTATTTTAATCCCTTATATGCCTTTTGTACGCTATTCTTTTTGACAGGTGCACAATATAAATCAGTCTGAATATGAAAGTATTATTTTTAGATCCTGTTTGTTTAGAAGGTCATGTGAATTTCAATAAGATTCATTTGCTTTCCTTGATGAGTACGTTTGATGATGTGGATTGCTGCTTTGTTAAGGGATATACAGATGAATTGAATATCAAAGATTGCAATTTGGTATATGAACTTCCAAAAACATTAGGATATAATAGATTAGGAGGGGTTGGTTATCGGTTGAAGATGTTAAAGTCATTACGTTTGGTAAAACGTAATATCAATCTTTCTCTTTACGACATCATAATTATTTCTTGTTATGATGAAATCTCCCTTTGGTTATCGCATTTTCCTCGTAGTTTTATCATTAACCACAACAATCTTTCTAAAATTATTGCTGTCCGATAAAACTTTTTGAGGTCTCAAAAAATTAGGACTGATTCCATTTGCAGGAGTCAGTCCTTTTTGGTTATTTAGCTGTCGCCAAACAAAACTCAATAACCATGCGCAAAAATAGTCATTTTAGCGGACAGCCGCTCTATGGTCAGGTAATAAAATTGCTTGACAAGTCAAAGATTCTTTATTTCAGCCGTGAAAATGGCGGGGAGAGATACACAAAACGGTTCAACTGCTGGATTCATCTGGTGGTGATGCTCTATGCTGTCATAATGCGTTTCGACTCGTTACGGGAGATAACAGCCTCATTGCTCGCCGAGACGCGCAAACTGGCACACCTCGGCATTACCTTCAAGATTGGACGCAGTACGCTCGCCGATGCCAACAAAAGACGTCCGGAAGCCATATTCGAGGCCATTTACCGTGATTTATACGCCACTTACCGCCATGTGCTTTCATCGGACAGCCGGAGCCATAAGACTCCAAAATGGATGAAGCGGCTTCAGATTATCGACTCGACGACCATAACACTGTTTTCAAACCTGCTGTTCAAGGGTGTGGGACGCCATCCGAAGACAGGGAAAAAGAAAGGCGGCATCAAGGTACATACCGTCATACATGCCAATGAAGGGGTTCCGTCTGATATAAAATTTACCTCAGCAGCAACAAATGACTCTTTCATGCTCAAACCAAATACTCTGAGCAAAGGCGACATTATGGCCATGGACCGCGCATATATCGACTATGCGAAGTTCCAGCAGCTTACGGAGCGCGGCGTGATATACGTCACCAAAATGAAGAAAAATCTGAAATACAGCGTTCTGAGCGACACGATGTATCAGACTCCGGATGGTCTGATGGAAGTCCGAATTCAGAACGTTGAATTTGTGAAGCAAATCAGGGGAGGAGAAACGATACACCATAAATCACGTATAATCACCTATGTAGACGCAAAAAAGCGCAAACTCATATCATTGCTCACAAACGATATGGACTCTGATCCAGATGAAATTATTGCCATATACAGGCAACGGTGGGAGATTGAACTGCTGTTCAAGCAGATGAAGCAGAACTTCCCGTTAAAATACTTTTATGGCGAGAGTGCCAACGCTATCAAAATCCAGATATGGGTGACTCTTATCGCAAACCTGCTGCTGATGGTTATGCAGAAAGGTCTGAAACGCCAATGGAGCTTCTCAGGCTTGGCAACAATGGTCAGAATCACGCTGATGTATTACGTTGACTTCCACAGCTTGTTCAACAATCCGGAAAAAGAGTGGGAAATCATCCTTTCTGAGGCGTCTGGCGCACCACCGTTACCAACGCTTTTTGATTGAGGGGGGCTTGTAAAATGAAAAAAATGACTCGAACGCCATAAAATCAGCGTTCGAGCCATGCCTTTTTGCCATCTTCAAGTTTTATCGGACAGCAATATTCTAAAATGAATCATTGGTTTAAAAGATTGTGTTATAAAAGGATCTGCGATAAGCATGTGAATATAGTTTTAAATGATAACAGTTTTAATTATTTGAAAAGTAAGGGAGTAGAAAATATTGTTAAGGTGGTGCATGGATTGATGTTGCCATATAAATCAGTAAAAAAAGAAAATGATAAATTTGTATTATTCACACCTTCTCCTAATAGTACTGACAAGTTATTTACTGAAAGTATAATAAAGGATAAAAGATTTATTAATTGGCTGGAAGATAATGATGCAGTCTTTATATTGAGAGGAAATTATAGGTCAGATTCTAATCGAATAAAAGTCATAACAGGAAGGATTAATTTTGAAAAATATAAAAATTTATTGATGACATCCAATTGCTTATACATTGCCTATCCACCGTCCTTCAAATATCGTGTAAGTGCTGTGGTTTTAGAAGCAATTGCAAATAAAAAGAATTGTGTGTTACGCGAAATTGAAGATTTTAGAGAATATGAGAATATATATGGATCTCAAATATATTTTCACAATGTTGAAACACTTATAGAATCATTGGATTTTATAAAAAATGGTAATGTGAAATTTAATGATAATTGGGTTAAGGATAATCAACAAACTCCTGATTATTCAATATTAAAAGACTATATATGAAACAATTTTTCTCCGGTCTATTGATGCTTATTACAAATTTTGTAATGTGGATTCCATTTCATTTTATACGAGTTTCTTATTTAAGATTATTGCTTGATAGATTAGGATCCAATACAGAGTTATGTAGAAATATCGATATTCGATCTCCTCAAAAAATAAAAATAGGATCCCATTCAACTATTAATAAAAATGTAGTGCTTGATGGACGCGGTGGTGTATTGTCTATAGGTGATAATGTAGATATTGCGCAAGATTGTAGAATATGGACACTTCAGCATGATTATAATTCTCCTGATTATAAGGCTAAGGGAGCTTCTGTACATATTGGTAATTATGCTTGGATTGCATCTGGAGTTACTGTTTTGCCAGGCATTGCAATTGGAGAGGGTGCTGTTATTGCAACCGGTTCAGTTGTCACAAAAAACGTAGAACCTTACACTATAGTTGCAGGGGTTCCGGCTAAAAAATCGGAAATCGTTCAAGGGATTTAAGATATTCTTTAGGAAAGAGACGTTGGTTTCGCTAAAATATTTAAGTATGGATTTTAGAAAATATTTTGGAATTGTCTTGGCTTTACCTAAGACGATTTATTTCAATTTTCATTATTTACCTGTTAAGAGTGCTATAAAATTGCCTATTGTTTTTATGTCTGGCATAAGATTGGTAAGCATGAAAGGGAAAATATCTTTTTCGACCCCAATATTTACAGGAATGGTCAAGTTTGGCGGAGGAAATAATCCTCTGTACAAACAAACCAACTATAAATGTGTTTGGGCAGATTTTGGAGGAGATATCGTTTTTGGAAAAACAATATCATTCTGCCAAGGGACAGCATTGGAAATTGGTGAAGAAGCCAAGTTAGTCTTAGGTAATAAAGTGTACTTTGGGGCTTTATCTAAACTTGCGTGTTATGAAAAAATAGAAATTGGGGAAAATACAAGCTTTAGTTGGGAGAATATTATAGTAGATACAGATTTTCATTCTATAATTAATGTTTCTGATGGATCAAAAAGACCAATGTGTAGTCCCATTAAAATTGGTAAATTTAATTGGTTTGGAATATAATCTTTAGTGTTAAAAGGAACAAAGACTCCGGATTATTGTATGATATCTGCAAGAAGTCTTGTCAATAAGGAACATAACATTCCATCTTATACCTTACTTGGAGGGATACCAGCCAAGTTGTTGAAAGAAGGTGTGTACCGTGATTTTCCTTCACATGTGAATTTAAAATCACTTCGTAATAAATAGAGAGTTGATCTAATTTCGAATAAGATATAACATCATAATGTAGTATGTTAATTAATTAAAATTTAAATATTAGGTACACATGTCAAAGAAATTATTTTTTATTGATCCCATGTCTTACGGGACAATTGCCAGTTATGATGAAAATTTGTTAAAAGGAATAACTGCTAATAATGATAATAATTTATTAATAACGTACTTTCATAGTTATCTCTTTCCACAAAAATTACCAAGAGATATAAAGGGTAACAATGTTTTTAGATACAATAAATTAAATAATTCATTATTAAAGTTATTAAGTTATGGCAGCTCGTTGCTTAAAATTATTAAGCATGTATTAATGGAAAAACCTGACTTAATACATATTCAATGGATTAGGGTTCCACTATTAGATTTGGCCATGTTGCGTTTTTATAAGTTATTTGGAGGTGTAGTTTTTTATACTGCTCATAATGTTTTACCTCACAATGACAACAGTAATAAAACACATAGGTATTATAAAAGATATTATAAAAATGTAGACTATATTATTGTTCATTCTGATAATACTAAACAGGAATTAATTTAAGTACATGACAAAAATTTGAAAACATCGAATTTTGGGGTATAAGTCGGACGCATAAGTATGGTCGAAATCTCTTCCAATCCATATTTGACAAGCGACTTTGCCTTTCTTCCATGTTTCAGAATCCTTATCGGTTTAATATTTATATCTTTATGTTCACCAACGAGATACGCCCATACAAGAGCCATGCAGACCATCGCGACAAGTCTTGCGATGCGGTCCATATCACGCATATGGGTATCCTCGATGTTGAAGCCGGAAGATTTCATGGCTCTAAAGGCCGTTTCTATCTCCCATCGTTTTTTGTATGTCAAAATCGCCTCCTCGGGCCGATTGAAGCATATGAGAATCTGCAATTCCGGAACACCATCGGAGTTTTTGATCCGGCTGCCGGCAAGATAGACATACTCACCTTTGTGAAGAAAGAGCGTATGGAAGAATTTCTCCTGACCGACCTTCAAATCATTGAACAGCCACCAGGCTCGGATTCTCTCACCGGTGGAAGGCTTGACAATCCAGAAGTTCTGACGTATTCGGATGTAATACCGTATGCGACGGCTGTTGAGCCATCCTGTCCATTCCTTTCCGATGAACTCGCGGTCTGCCACAAGGCAGTCGATGCATTCCGCTCCGAAAAGACGGATAAAACGTTCCATAATTTTCTTGCGTTCTTCCCAGTTGGAGTTGCCACGTTTCGGAAGAAGGCTGAATATCAAAGGGAAGGCAATCCCTTTATAGGTTATGCCCAACATAAGGATGTTTATATTGAACTCCCCGAACTTCCAGTTGGTCCGGTCCATGCTCAGCACAAGACCGGTCTTGACAGGAAGCAGCGAGAAAATCATACGGGCTATGATGTCAAGGTCAAGTACATACTTGGCAAAGAATCTTTGGAGCCGTCTGAGGTTGGAATCCTTGTCTACAGCCGTAGGCATCGCATCAGCCAGTTTGTGGAGGCTGACAGTCTGCACCACACAGAGTGCATGGAGCAGCAACGCCATGAGTTTTATGCGTGCCAAATTCATACTTTGACCAAAGTGCTCTTGCATAATCGGGAGGATTTGGTTAACTTTGACCGAGTCCTTGAAATTAGTAGTTTTCATGAGAAAAAGCGTCCAAACTTTTCCTTTAAATTACTAATTTTCAGGGACTTTTGCAAATTTAATCGACTAAAAATTAAGTGTTTAACAGCATAAATTTAATTTTTGTCATCTACTAAAGGAATTAATATTAAAGTTCGATCTCCCAGAAGAAAAGATAATGGTTATTCCTCATGGGATTTTGCCAGTTACATGTAATCGTGCTGAGATCCAAAATGAGAAAAATAGATTAAAAGAAACGTTGGGTATAAAGAATCAGATGATACTCTCATGTTTGGGAGTACAGTCGAAATATAAAGGGACTGACATATTAATTGATGCTTGGAAATCATCTGACATCCTCTGTAAATCTAATAGGGTATTATTGATAATTGCCGGTAAAGCAAAGAATATTGATTATGAAAAATTGAATGAAGTTGATAATGTTAGGATTATAAATGAATATATTTCTGATGAGGAGTATTTAGCGTTATTGCAACTTTCTGATTTTACAATATTACCCTATAAAGAAATTTCACAAAGTGGTTCATTGTTAACAGCTATCAATGAATATACTCCAGTTCTGGTTTCGCATGTGGGTGGATTATATCAGCCTTTGGAAATAGCTAAAATAGGTTGGGATTTTGGGTTTCCTAACAGTGAAAATTTATCAGAAACCATTCAAACCTTAATTAGTAAAGAGGATGAGGTTGAATCTATAAAGAATGCAGCAGAAGAATGGGAAAAAATACATAAGTATTATTCGTGGAATAGAATTGGGAAAATGACGGTTGAAGCATATAAATCAGTAATAAATAAAGAATAATGATATGCTCAAAATTTATTTTGCGACACGGGTAAGAGGCTTTTTTCGCCAATTATTTAATGCAGAATCAATATCTGCGAAGTTTGAATACGACAATTCAAAGGTTTACGAGACAAATTCTTTAGTTGCTAAATTAAAGAATAAATTCGGTCGAAGTAAAATTTTTGATTTATTAGGTATTATCCAAGTTATTAAATGTAGGCAATCTGCTGATGTATATGGGAGTTTTAATCGTTTCTTGGATTCAGATAAACCATATTTCATATATGTTGAAAATCCCACGGCATTATTTCATTACCGGTTAGGAAGAAATAAATCAACATTAGGCAAAAAGAAAATAACAAAAGCTATAAATTCACCTAATTTAAGAGCTTTGATTTTCATGTCAAAAGCTTGTTATAATACTTTTGAATCTGTTTGTACTACAATCCCTCAATCGGTGATTAGAAAAACGATTTATCCGTATATCCCTATTAATCCACTGGTGAATAGAAATATTATTGTTGAAAAATCACATAAACCGGAATTGCGGTTGCTGTATGTGGCTCAAGGAATTCGATTTATATCAAAAGGGGGGTTAGAGATAATTGATGCTTTTAGAAAAGTAAGAGATCTTTATGACAATATTTCATTAATAATTATAACGTCGATAAAAGATGTGGAAAATAAAATTATTGATGAGATAAAATTAATACCTGGTTTGGAATTGCATGACTTTAAATTTTCATTTAAAGAAATGCAACAAATATATGCTGATTCTAATCTGATGTTGCAGCCGACATCAGATGATAGTTTTGGTTTGACAATTTTGGAAGGAATAAAGTCAGGTCTCCCAATTATAGGAAGTCGTCTGTACGCAATTCCAGAAATTGTAGAAGATGGTATAAATGGATATTTGTGCGATCCTCATTATTGGTTTTTTGATGAAAATAATATACCAAATCCCAAGATCTGGAATAATCGACGTAATACTATTTATTCAGGTAATAAATCCGATAAAATTATCAATTTTTTGGTTAATGCTATTTCTAAGTTGAATAATAATCGGGATATTCTTGAACAAATGTCTTTGGCTTCCTTTGAAAAGGCTAATAAAGCACCTTTTGATCAAACCTATATAATTGATCAATGGAATGAACTCATTATAGAATTGCAAAATAAATAAAGATAGTTGGAATGGACAATTATGGTTTAGTTTCAATAATAACGCCTTCATATGATTGTGCGGATTTCATAGGGGAGACAATTGATTCGATATTATCACAGACTTATACGAATTGGGAATTGCTTATAACTGATGATTGCTCCACGGATAAATCTCGTGATATTATAAGAGAATATGCAGATAATGATTCCAGAATTAAATTGTTGAAACTTGAGAAGAATTCGGGAGCTGGCGTTGCCAGAAATAATTCCATAAAGGAGGCAAAGGGCGCTTTATTGCTTTCTGTGATAGCGATGATCGGTGGTTTCCCGATAAATTGGAAAAGCAATTGGCTTTTATGGCGGCTAAGGATTGCCAGATGAGTCATACTTCTTATCTTACATGCGATGAGGTGGATAAAATTACAGGTATTGTGGTATGTCGCAGAAAAGAGACTATGAAATCTATGTGCCGGGATGACAAAATGGGGTTCCTGACAGTTATTTATGATATGCAAAAATTAGGAAAGATATATATGCCCGAATTGAGAAAACGTCAGGATTGGGCATTGAAACTTAAAGTCCTTGAAAAATGTGGTGCATCGTATGGAATGAAAGAACCGTTGGCATATTATCGTAAGAGAAATGGTTCAATCTCCAATAATAAGCGTTCTTTGGTTAAATATAATATAGCGGTTTATCAAGAAATTCTTGGTTGGTCTAAATTGAAATCCAATTTATATTTCTATTTTATGTTTATGCCTGCTCATTTGGTAAAATTGTGTTTTCTTAAATATTTAAATAAATGAATATTATACTATTGTCGGGGGATCAGGAAAACGTCTTTGGCCGCTTTCAAATGATGTGAGATCGAAGCAGTTTCTTAAGTTGTTGTCTGCTCCGGATGGAGGGGTTGAGTCAATGATTCAGCGTGTTGTGCGCCAATTACGAGGTATGGGGATTGGTGATTCTATCACTATAGCTACGGGTGCTGCCCAGATTGAGGCTATCAGCAGTCAATTGGGTGATGGTGTTAATGTGGTGACTGAACCGAGCCGTAGGGATACTTTCCCGGCAATAGCTCTTGCATGTGCTTATCTGTATTCTGTCGGAACTTCTGAGTATGAGCCTGTGGTTGTCATGCCGTGTGATGTGTTTACGGATGACGGCTATTTCTGTACTTTGGCAAGGATGGCGCAAGAGGTGGGTGCTGATGTGGCGGAACTTGTACTTATGGGTATCAGACCTACTGCACCTTCAACGAAGTTCGGGTATGTGGTGCCTGAAAGAGAGATTTCTGACAACTGTTATCTTGTCAAGGGATTTACTGAAAAACCGAATATGGATAGGGCGGAGAAACTCATATCGCAGAATGCCTTTTGGAATGGGGGAGTCTTTGCTTTCCGTCTTGGCTATCTGATGGATATCGTCCGGAAGTATTCTGAGAATATCGGTTTTGAATATCTTAGGGATAATTTTGGAATGTTGCCGAAGATCAGTTTTGATTATGAGGTTGCTGAGAAGGCGAAGTCTGTTGCTGTTGTTCCGTTTTCCGGTGAATGGAAGGATTTGGGTACTTGGGATGCCTTATCCGGGGAATTGCCTTCTGATATTGTGGGGTATGTCAGGACTGAGGATGTTTCCGACACTCAGGTGGTCAATGAACTTGATATTCCGGTGGTATGCTGTGGTGTGAAGAATCTTATAGTGGCAGCCGGAGCAGATGGCATATTGGTTGCTGACAAGGGTCATTGTGAATCACTGAAGCAGTTAGTGAATGATATCAAGGATATACCAATGTATGAGGAGAGACGTTGGGGATGGTATAAGGTGATAGGTAGGATTAGCTATCCGGATGGACATAATTCGCTGACAAGGATGCAACATATCAATTCCGGATGTGAGGTAGATTTCTGTGAATCCGGATTTAAGAGTAAAGTTATAACGATAATTGCTGGTTGCGGACATTTAATTGATAACGGAGTGGAGAGAAAAATTGCCACTGGAGATGTGATTGATGTGAAACAAGACCAGAATTACAAGATAAAATCATTGGAATCAATGGATTTTATTGAGATTAGACTTCAATGAAAGTGACGATATCCCGGTTCGTGTGAAGAAATTCTGTGCTACTACGGAGTTTGATGCGAAGAAGGCACATTCATCCGGTTTCAAGGCTCCTTATACCCTCGACGAGGGATTGGCACGTACTCTTGAATTTGAGTTTGTGCATCCCCGTACAGACGATATCACTTTTAAGTCGGAGTGATTTTGCTCCGATCGCTGCCTGCTGCATTCGAAAGGGTGAAGTGGTGACAACGGTATGTAGGGGGATTGTGCCTGTGGGTTATTGCAGGAGGATTTCGATGTCGCTTTTTAGAAAGTCTTCTATTGATATGCCTCCGGTGCCAACTACAAAGGCTTTCTTGGGGTGAAATTGCTTTACGAATGCAGGTAGCCCAGAGTTTGTGGAGCGGTGCCCGCTTTTCACTTCGATTGCGGTGATCTCTCCATCGTTGTATATTATGAAGTCTACTTCCAGATTTCCATTTTTATCTCTTGATGATTCTCGCCAATAGTAAACTTTGTAGTCTAATTCATCAGCCATGCTTAAAAGATGTGTGCCAATTGCACTTTCTACCCAACGTCCCCATATTTTGGAGTCGGTTCGGTCTGCGATGAATGAATGCCCCTTGTATGCAGTGAGTAATGCATTGTTATATACTTGATATTTTGGAAGAGAGTTTCGTTTGCGAGCTTCATCTATTGAGAATTTCTGCAATCCTGTCAATAGCGCGCATTCGTCAAGTATTGTCAGGTATGATGCCAATGTGGTCACGTTTCCGGCATCTTGAAGTTGCCCCATAAGTTTTGTCAGGGATAGGATTTCCGCTGAGTAGCTACATCCGAGTTCAAAGAGTTGCTTCATTAGGGCCGGCTTGTAAATGTTGGATGTCATTATGACGTCTTTCTCAATTGCAGGAGCTACAAGAGAGTCTTTAATATATTTTTTCCAACGTTTCTCATCTCCAATCAGGCTGGCAGGTCCGGGATAGCCTCCGAAGTATATGTATTGATCAAGGGTCATTCCGAAAGCATCGTTCATTTCTTTGTAACTCCAGTGTCCCAGACGAATTAATTCAAAACGTCCTGCCAATGACTCAGTGAGTCCTTTCTTTAGTAATAATCTGCTGCTCCCAAGGATGACGACTTTGAGATTTATGTTCTTACGTGTGTCTTCATCCCATTCTCTCTTTACAATTTCACTCCAATTATTGATTTTTTGGATTTCATCAATCACAATAAGATATTCTCGTTCTTTGCGGATTTCCATAGTGACTCGAGCCGCCTCCCATACTCGGTGTATCCAGTCACTATCGTTTGGATCTACTCCGTCAGCCACTTCTATTGAGTGTGGAATTGAGATGCTTCTTAACACTTGAGTGATAAGCGTGGATTTCCCAACTTGTCTTGGACCGGCTAAAACTTGTATAAACTTTCGTGGTTCAAGAATCCGGTCTTTAAGTATATTGTATTGTTGACGAATGTATTCCATATTGTGTAATTGTTTCCTAAGTTTTGCCTTTTAGTTCAAATTGAGATGTAAATTTACTCAATTCTATATGTAAATTTACTCAAATTGAGATGTGAAATTACTCAATTCTATATGCAAAATTACTCAATTCATTAGACTTATTCAAATACTCGTATAAATTTATTTGGCTTTTTTTCTCCCCTTTATGGGGGATGAGTCTGGATAGCTTTTTTTATGTAAGCGTCCAATTTTGTATGCCATCTCTAAGGAATACAATCTATGTTTGCACTGACAAATTTTTAACTCGAAAAATATGTACAGTGACTCAGATTTTGAAAGATTCTATGTCGGCTATATGGCCGAAGCAATGCCTCGGGGAGTATCGATACAGGCATACTGTAAAAAGAACAATGTGCCATACAACCTGTTTGACAAGTGGTATATCGATACACGGCTCATGGTTGTACCGGTAACCGTGAAGGGCAACCTTATCACGACTCCGACTCCGGGAAACCACTCCGGAGCCGTTTGATGATCCATATTCAGCAATGAGTCCAGACGAGAAATCAAAACTGATCATACTCCTGCAGCAGATGCTCGAAGACTCAAGGGAGCAGGCTCAGGCTTCGGAACAGCGAGCAGAGATGGCGAGGGCTATTGCCAGGGAGAACCGTGTTCGGATAGAATGTTTTTGGTTTTTTCGGATTTTGTTTGTAAATTTGCTTGACAAATTATTTAACTGAAGTTTCGCAAGCTGCACTTCAGTGGTTTACAGTTTATTGTTTAAGGTTTAAGATTCACGGCAATCTATGAATCTTTTCATTATACAAAACGTAATGATAATAAACCATAAACTTTAAACCTTAAACCATTTAAGTGAAGCAAGTTTGCCAACTTGCGAAACTTAAATTATTTAAGCATTATGATTGACCGCATAAAGATACAAAACTTTAAGTCGATAGTGGATCTGAAATTCAATCCGGGGAGTTTCAATGTCATTATTGGCCCTAACGGTTGCGGAAAATCTAATATTCTTGAGGCTATCTCTTTCGCAAGTGCTGCATCCCAAAATAAACTTGATTATGAATATCTTGTGAATAGGGATGTGAGAATGTCTGAACCGAAATTCATGTTTAACGCATTTGATGATGAGGAGGATGCTCCTACAGAAGATAATGATGATGGTAGTAAGAAAATTAATGCTATAAATATCGCTATTGATTGTAGTGATACTCGTCATGTAAACAAAATAATATATCTGGATGAGGTCAAAAGATGGATTGATCTTGCATTTATGGCCAATCGTGGAATATATGAAATGCTGAAGACGGATAAGGATTTGGCTGTAAGTATATTAAAACCCATGATTGAAAGCAGTGGTGAGAAAGTATATGACGTCAGTGATGTGGAGGATCTTATCAAGTCGTTTGCCACAAAATCTACCGACCTGGAAAGGTTTCTAGTATATCGCCCGACAGAACATTTCTTACGCAAGACTTTCGATACATCGATTTTTCCGTTGGGTGTGCATGGAGAAGGTCTGTTGAAGTATCTTAAGGAGATGGCTGAGGAACGTAACAGCCAATTGTTTGATGAGATAAATAATGGCCTTTCGTTGCTTGACTGGTTTGACGGATTCATGGTGCCGGAAAATCTGATGTCGGATGAGTATCGCCTTTCTATTGGCGACAGGTATCTGAAGGATTCCTTGCATTATTTTGACCAAAGAAGCACTAATGAGGGTTTTCTGTTTATGTTGTTTTATCTTACTCTCTTTAACAGTCATGACATGCCGCGTTTTTTTGCTGTTGATAATATAGAATCGGCTCTTAATCCGAAACTTCTCACACGTCTTATAAATTATCTTGTAGAGAGAACGATTGCCGGGGATAAACAAGTGATTGTCACTACGCATAGTCCTTTTGTGCTCGATGCGTTGGATCTGGAGGACGATAGGATACGTCTGTTTGTGGCACGGCGAGACATTGATGGTCATACCCGTCTGGAACGTGTGCCATACAGAAAGGACCGTAAGATGAAACTTTCTCAACTTTGGATGAGTGGTCTTATTGGTGGATTGCCGGATAATTTCTGAATGGATTTATCATGAGCGTTAAAATTGGAATAGTCTGCGAGGGAATTTCCGACTATCGGATTCTTAAACATATCACGGAAAGGTTTTTACGTGAGTATGATGCGTATGTCATTCCTTTGAAACCTAAGGAGACTCCTGATGGTAAACAAGACGGATTCGGATCCTGGCAAGGTGTATTGCAATATATAAAGGGTGAGGATCAGATGATTCTGGAGGCTATATCTGAGGGTTGCCGTTTTGTCATTGTCCACATAGATACTGATGTAAGAGAGGATTATGGGTTGATGGGGGAATATGAGGATCATGAGAAACTTTATGAGGAAGTTGTAAGGATGCTGACCTCTCATGTGCATCAGGATTTTGATAGGGATAATTTGGTGTTTGCTATCGCTATTCATTAAACGGAGTGTTGGCTGATTCCTTTTATTTCTGCTGACAGTAAGATGACCTGTAAGACCAATAATTGTGTAGGGGTTATCAATCATCTGTTGAAAGACCGAGGAAATATCAATAAAGATAATAAAAATTCAGATAAGGCAAGAGCAGCCTATGAATTGATTCTGAAACAAAAGAAAAAGGGGAAGGATATTAAGGCGGCATCATTAAATAATGTAGGATTCCGTCGTTTCATAGAATCGCTTGAAAATATAAAAGAGCGTTTGTCATAACTTAAAAATTTACGTAAACGTCTCGTAAGTGGTAATTTCTTGGTCCTTGTGAAAAATATATAGCTTTGCATCGACAAAAATAAAAATTGATGGGGAGGCGGTATCGAAGTATTGGGAGCTGGTACACTACTGGTTTCAGTAAAAGACAGAGGTGGAGATCCACGCATACCGCTTGAGAAATTCTGCCGGGACAGAAGATATCCTACAAGGCACTTGATAACCCTAACACCTCGCTCTTTCTCTGGTCGGGAACTAATCAATATCTCCATTTTTTTAACACATGCAAATTAATAATGATGGCTATCTGGTCAGCAATTGTCATGCATTTTTAATATGGAACCGGATAATTACCACTTACATTCGTTCATAGTTTGTAAATTATAAAGTGGTACTTTAGATTTTACAAAGTTATAATTAATATTCTTAATATCTAAACTAAATAAGGCTGAATTATGTCAGATAGAATCTGCGTTTACCTTTGTCTTACCCACATGAGCGGTAAGGATATGCGGTATAGGGCAGATGATGATCTTCTTTAGGGGGATATGTTTGCGATGACCGGATGGATAGCTTTGTTTTATGCGGATTGGTGGGATTGAGTTTGTGAGGAGTGGGGAGGGGCTTTCTCCCCGGGGTTGTCCGGAGTTTTGGTTTGTGACGCGGGATGGGATGTCGGCGGCACGATGGATGGGGTATTATCTGGAGGTGCCGGGGGTGGACGGTATGTTGCGCGTCAGGAGGCGGTGCCATGGTGGATGGATGCTGACGAATGTGCCGGTGTATGGGGATGTGGTGTTTCTGCCGGAGGATGGCTCGCCGGAGGGGAATGGCTCCGGTGGTTTGCGGGAGGATGGTTCTGACGGTAGGGGGAGGATTTTCCGGCGAGTGTCGGAGGCGGGGGAGGATGGCATTCTGATTGCGGATTTGTGGGAACGGTATTTTCTTTTGACTCCGGATGGGAGGAGGAGGGAGGTGACGGCACCCCTCGGCACCTGAAGGGGAGGGACGGGAGGGACGGCACTTCTCGGCACCCCTCGCCCATGGGCTCGGGCACTGAACTCCAGTAACTTGAAAGCGCACATGAGATTGCAATCTCATGTGCGCTTTTTTTGTGGGTTGGCGCAAGCCCCCGGGGGCTTGCGGTTCTATTGATTTGCAAGCCTCTTGGCTTGCTTTCCTGAGGAGCTTGCGGTCTCGGGGGCTGTCGGGGGATTAGCGGGGGGTGATGGTGAAGGTGATGGAGCCGCGTGTGGAGGTGGCGCCTTTTTTTGCTGACCAGCGGGCCTGGCGTGCGGCTGCCTCGCATTTGCGGCGTATGGTGGCGTCGGCACTCCCTTTGGCGGTGGCTTCTGTGACGCGTCCTTCGGCGTCGATCACGACGTTGACGGTGACTATTGTCTTGTGGCGTAGGGCTACGTCTGGCTTGGGACAACTGATGAAGCTGCGTCCGTGGGCGTTGCCGCTGACCCCGACTCCGGTGCCTCCAGCTCCGGTCGCGCCTTCGGGTGTGCCTTCGGTGGATCCGTTCTTGGGCGAGAATTTGTTTGCCACGGTGCTCGTGGCTTTCTTACGCTCTTTTTCGGTCTTGTCGGGCTCCTCTGCCTTGACTGCGCTCTCCTTCTTCTGTGTGTTGAGTTTCGGTTTGGGAGGGGTGGGCTTAGGTTTCGGTTCCGCCTTCGGTGCCGGCTCGATTATCTCGGCGTTATCCTCTGGTCCGGGGTCGGGTTCACCTTTGACGGCGGGTGCCGGCTTACTGTTTTTTACCGCATTCTCCTCGCCAAGCTCTTTCAGTTCCGGCTCGATGAATAGCTCTTCCTCCTCTGGCATCATCAGGTCGGGGGGCGTGGTCTTCGCTACCTGCACGCTCTCCCATGAGATCTTACCATAGAAGAGGGTGATGACGATTGCCACCGAGAAGAGCAGCGTCAGTAGCAGTGCGGACAGTCTGTCGTTGTTATCTTTTTTCATTTCTGGGAGCTACGGGTTGCGAGAACGAGCCGCAGGTTGTTGCGTGCGGCGAGGTCGAGCACTTCAATCACGCGGGCATACGCGACAGTGCTGTCGGCGTATAGTGCGACGGCACGGAGCGAGTCCTGCTGCTGTATGAGGAGAAGGTCGGCGAGGAGTTCATCGCGGGTTACGGGTCGGGCTGTGGAGTTCTCTTCGATAGAGTCGTTGCGGTCAGCCACGAGATATAATTTGGATTCGGCATCGATGTATACTTCCGTGATTGGCTTTAGCGAGGTCTGTTCGCTGCTTTGCGGGAGGTTGACGTCGATGGCTGCGGGGAAGATCAGAGTCGATGTCACCATGAAGAAGATGAGCAGGAGGAATATGACGTCTGTCATCGACGACATGGAGAAGGTGTCAAGCGTCTGAAATGGTTTCTTCAGTGCCATTCTTATCGTGGATTATGGATTGTTACAGATTCTGGGAGAGGATTGTCATGACGGCTCGTTGAGGAGGTCCATGAATTCCATGGTCTTTGCCTCAAGGGAGTTCATGATGCGGTTTACGCGCGACACGAGGAAGTTGTAGGCGAAGAGGGCGGCGATACCGACGACGAGACCGGCTACGGTAGTGACGAGGGCCTGGTAGATGCCGGAGGAGAGGACGGTGATGTTGGCGGATGTTCCGGCGTTGGCGAGTGCGAAGAAGGCTTCGATCATACCGGTCACGGTGCCGAGGAATCCGAGCATGGGGGCTCCGGCGGCTGTTGTGGAGAGCCATGTGAAGCCTTTTGTGAGGTTGGTCACTTCAATGTTGCCGGTGTTTTCGATTGCTACGAGCACGTCGTTCATGGGGCGTCCGATGCGGTTCACGCCTTTGAGGATGAGCCGGGCGTAGGGTGTATCGGTGCGTTTGCAGAGGTTGACGGCGTTTTCGATGTCGCCTTCCATGATGTAGTCGCGTATGCGCTTCATGAAGGTCTCGTCGTTGCGTGATGCGCGCATGAGGGCGAAGCATCGCTCGATGAATATGTATATGCTGACTATAAGGAGCACAGCAAGAGGGATCATGATGTAGCCGCCGTCCATGACGAGCGACCAGAATGAGAGGGTGTTCATTTGGTTATGTTGTTTTTTTGTTTCTTTTTGCTTTGGGATTTGCTTTGGGATTTTTTCGCGGGATTTTCGCGCTTCGCGCTCACACCTGGATCAAAACGGCTGCGCACTGCCTGCCTTCTTTGCTTCGCTTCTTTGCTTCGCTGCCTGGCTTCTTTGCTTCGCAGCTTCGGCTTTTGATTAGAGGCAGGCGCGGTAGCGGCGGATGGTCTCGGAGATGCCGAGGTAGAGGGCGTCGGAGATGAGGGCGTGCCCGATGCTTACTTCATCGAGGAGGGGGAGGGAGGCGTGGAAGTAGGCGAGGTTGTCGAGGTTGAGGTCGTGTCCGGCGTTGAGTCCGATGCCGATCTCGAGGGCTGTCTGCGATGCTTTGACGAAGGGGGCTACGGCTGCGGCAGGGTCGGTGGCGTAGTTGTCGGCGTATGGCTTGGTATAAAGCTCCACGCGGTCGGCTCCCACTTCGGCTGCTTTCCTCACCTGGTCAGGGTCGGCGTCAACGAATATTGATGAGCGTATTCCGGCTTCGCGTAGTCGGGCACATATCCCTCGCAGGAAAGCCTCGTTGGCGATGACGTCCCATCCGGCGTTTGATGTTACGGCGGAGGGTGAGTCGGGCACGAGTGTCACCTGGTCGGGGCGAACTTCGATGACGAGATCCATGAATTCGGGGGCGGGGTAGCCCTCGATGTTGAATTCGGTGGTCACCACGGGACGGAGGGCTCTCACGTCGGCGCGTGTGATGTGGCGTTCGTCGGGACGCGGATGTACGGTGATGCCCTGTGCGCCAAATCGTTCGCAGTCAATGGCAAATTTCACTACATCCGGCACGTTCTCCCCCCGCGCGTTGCGCAGAGTAGCGACTTTATTGATGTTTACGCTTAATCGGGTCATTGTCAGATAATTGTTTATAATATAGAACTGTGGGAAACACGGCTGCGGCGGTTTGATTGCTAAATTTTTGTGTCATGTTATGAAATTCGGCACAAAATTTGTAACTTTGAACCATCAGCAGCGTTTTCCGCATGGATTCCCTATTTTCAACCCTTTTCGGGGCGTGAAAGTTCGGTCTTCCGTGATTAAACTGCAAAAATATAAAAAAAGGACGTTGAGACAAAGAAAAAAACGCACGGATGACGTTTTTTAATTAGTAAGTAATAGTTAAAAATAGTAAGGAGCAGACAAATATGACAGCAAAAGAGATATTATCACCCGGAAAGACAGTAGCGGACCGTATGCCAGGCAGGATAGTCGAGGCAGATATGCCGCTATTGGAATTGTTGCCACGTCTGCTTGATGCTCCCGGACGAGAGGTGGGAGTCAGCGACGGGGAAACAACACTCGGAGTAGTAGACCAGACCTCGATGCTTGAGGGTCTGGCAAGGATGATAGCGGCACGCGACGATTGCAGTGAGGTCACTGTGGAATGCCGTCCGGAGGACTACAGCGCGAGCCAGCTGGCGCATGCCGTGGAGGATAGCGACGCGCATCTGGTCGACCTGTTCTCCTCGCCGTCGGCAGACGGGCACATCCGCGTCACGCTTCGCTTGCGTCATTCCGATCCGTCGGCAGCCGTGAGGAGTCTGGAGCGTTATGACTTCAAGGTGCTTGAGGCACACGGCTCTTCCGACGGCGTACGTGATGCCGCGATAGCGACGGAGCGGCTTATGGCACTTCAGGCGTTGCTTAACGTATGATTGCGCACCGATCCGTGCAGGGTCGGGACGTATTGACATAATATAATGGAACTGACAAATAAAGTAGCAATATTCGGAAGCCGCAGGCAAGATCCCTATCTGAAGGAGCTTGCCGGGCTTTTCGCGCATTTTGAGGGTATCGGTTTTAAAGTGGCGGTCCATACTAAGATCGCCGGCTATCTTGCTGCGCATGGCATAGACATGCACGGGGCAGAGGTGGTGGAGGATATTCCGGAAGGGACGGGGCTGGTCATAAGCATCGGCGGCGACGGCACGTTCCTGCGCGCCGCACGTTGGGTAGGTAAGCGGGAGATCCCGATTCTTGGTGTCAACACGGGTCATCTCGGATTCCTGGCAAGTTGCCGGCTTGAGGAGGTGGGGGAGATGATAGGGGCGATATGCCGTGGCGATGTCATCGTGGAGCGCCGGATGCTTCTCTGGGTGCAGAGTTCTGCTTTCCCGGATGGTTGCTGGCATTATGCCCTCAATGAGGTGGCTCTGATGAAAGAGGAGTCATCATCGATGATTTCCGTCAACACGGAGATCAACGGCAGTTATCTCGCCACTTACCGCTGCGACGGGTTGATAGTATCGACCCCCACGGGGAGCACCGGTTATAATCTCTCTGCGGGGGGGCCGATATTGGAGCCTACAATCGATTGCATCACGCTGTCGCCTGTCGCGCCTCACACGCTGACGGTACGTCCTCTCGTGGTCGGGGGCGGTTCGGAACTGGAACTGACGGTAGAGAGCCGCACGGGACGGTTCCGGCTGAGTCTTGACGATTGCTCGTATCTGATGCCGGAAGGGGAGAAGATATGGGTGAAACGCGCGGGTTTTGTGACGCGGCTCGTCAGACGGAAGGATTCGACGTTTGCGACGATTCTGCGCGATAAGCTGCTCTGGAGTGCGAGCGCATTTTAAAAATTTACTGGTAATTGGTGGTGATGTTGACGTAGGTGTCGACGGTCGGGGTGCCGAAATCGATCGACCCCATCTCTTCATTGGAGTTGATGACCACGTTGTAGATATACTGATAGCCGGGTTTCCACTCGGAGAATGAACTTGTGGAGAGTGGGAATTTCAGCAGGCCGTCGCCGTATGTGCTACCTTCCACGATGTTCTCTTTTGGGGTGTTGGCGTTAGGCCAGAGCTTGTCGCCCGTGGTGGCATCGTATACGGAGCACATCACCGCGAGGTAGGTGTCGTTGCCCATGCCGCTGCTTCTCCATGTCAAAGGCTGCGGGATCAGATATTTCGGCCCTCCCAAGGCAAGGTCGGAGCTGCTGAGGTCGTTCGGCGTAGTGGTGAGCAGGATTACGTCATCATGACTCTGCGACATGTGGTATATATATGTCGAGGGGGTATTCTGGTCAGTCCAGTGTCCGGTGTTGAGATCAGAAGATTCCGTGGCGGTGGATTCTCCGGGGAAGTGGAAATTACCTTTCGTGGTAATATTTGACATGGCTACATTTGTCACCCTTACTGCCAGACTCGTATTGGTAGAGCTCAGCTTGACCGTCACTTTTGACAGGGCATGTCGGAAGTTGAATATCACCTGAGGATTTGCACTTCCCGTATTCCCCGAAAGATTGGGACTTACGGCATACACGATATCCTCCACGCCCCCCTGGTCAACGTATTCCACTGGTGCAAGCGGTCCTGTCGCACCTACCCAAGAGGTGGGTGCGAAAGCATAGAAATCGACCGTCTCCTTTGCAGGCCAATACTTTACCGGAGAATATGTCCATACGTTGGAGGCAGTCTTGCTGACAAGCACGTTATCCATGAATATCTTTGGGGCGGTGGCGTTCCCGGTATAAGCATAGACGTTGAATGAATTCAGATTGTTTGTCGTGATATCCCCGCTGCGGGTGAGTTCGGTAGATGCGGCAAATCGTATACGGTTGCCAGATGACGGTTCTATCGGATCGTTAGTCTCATCATTTGAACAAGCCGACAGAAGAGTCGCACCGGAGGCGATGATCAGGGCTGATGAAATCAATGTTGTCTTTTTCATATATATATGTATTAAGATTATAAATTCTTATATTTGCGGATATATTCCATAGTCAGGTGGAAAGGTCAATCTCTATCACGTTCCAGCCGTCTACATCCACGTCAATGCCTACATCATCGTCTTTATCGGGAGGAGTAGGTCCCGGTTCCGACGGAATCGAGAGTCCGCTTATTGTAATATAAACGCAGTGGATAGAGAAAGTGTTGACCGTCAAATCGGATGCGGTGAATTTCTTTGAATACGATTTGCCGGATTTTGACGTGACGTTGAGGGTCACTCCATATTCCGTCGTATCATCAGGCAAAGGAAATCCGCAGGTGGTGCCGTCAAGCGTGCCGCCTATCAGGTCGGTTGTCATTGTGCAAGGCATTGACAGCGATGGCGCGACAGGCGTCAGTGAAGAGAGGTTCATCCCTTTGGCGGGACCCTCCACGTATGCCTTCGCACTGCGCAGATACTCCATCCCCTCCACGTCATTGATAATAAGATGATATATTGTAGACAGGGTGTCGGGATAGCATTTTATGACAGAGGCTCCGCATTCTTTGACATCGTTATCTTCCCCCGTGTATCCGACGCCGCATGGTGATACCGTCACATCCTTCATACGGCAACCGTAAGACATACCGGGACACATGATTGCGACATGGTCGGCACGCTCGGTCGTGGATAGCATCACGGAAGATTCCTGATCCTGTCCGGAAAGTATTATCCCGGCAATGTCATTGTTGACGGCAAGCATCCTGTAATGTCCGAAAGGCAATTCTATCTGACCTCCATCTCTTCCCGCGATATCAAATCTCCATATACCACCCCCCTTATCCGAGGAATAGAACAGCAGGGTCATCCCTTCAGGATCGGCATTAATGGCATTATCCCAGAAAAAACGCACATTTACCACGTCGCCCTCCTGTTCTGAGAGGGCGAAGAATCTCTGAGTGCAACCTGTGAGAGCCAAAAGCAATATGGGCAAAAGAGATAAGCGTCGGTGTAAACGTAGAATCATACATTAATAACACCTTTCCCTTTTAATGGTTTATACTTGATTTTTTATTGAAAGTTAAGTTAAAAAAGGGGATAAATGTCAATCTAAAAAATTTTTTTATCTAAAAAATAAATTTTGTTTATAAAAACATTGGATTGTGAAAAATTTTAATTAACTTTGGCGCAGAGAAAAGATATCTTTTTTTGAGACATACGCCTGAAAGGGTTATGATTCTCACGTGTCACTCATTTGCTTACGTAAAAAAAGAGATCTACAACCTTTAATTTACACGTTTACCGTACTGTAAGAACCGGCGTTATGATAATATCTGCCTTACATACTGACTCATTCGCCAGATTGATTGGGAAAAAGGAGGTTTTGAAAAATACCCCCCCCGATTATAATGCGCTTATAATCAGCAATTTAGTTTATTATTAGATATATCCTGCAATCATTAGGTTGCGGGACGTTGCCGTTTATGCCTACATCAAGGATAACCGTGAAAGGTAAAGCAATTGTAAAATATTCCATTGCAGAGAATTGATAAAACAACACAACAAATTATATAACGTATGAATAAACATTATTTTCTACCGGTAGCATTATCCGCATTGGTGCTTGGGGCTTGCTCTAACGAAGATCTCCCCGGCAATCCGAATATGCCGGAAAAGCAGAACACTGTATTGCTCAAGTCGCTTGATGTAGCATCTCAGGCAGGACGTATCACTGTGAATAACCCAACCCGTGGACCGAAAGCCGAACGCCTTCAGCTCGTGGCAAAGATTGCCCCTGTTGAAACCTCGGATGCCGCCCAAAAGAATTGGTCTGCCACTGCCATTGCCGTAGATGGAGGTAAGGCCTATATCACATGGCATTCCAATCATCAGGCTACCACGGCTGCCACCGCATGGGGCGGCGCGATTGATGAGATCAACATCCCCGTAGCTGAAAGCGACCAATGGGCTTTTGCCAACATCATGGTCAATGAAGAGCTTAAATTCAACCACGTTATCGTAAACGCCTCCAACCTCTATCTTGCATCCACCAGCTCAAAGAACGGCGCAGTGGTAGGTCGTCTTCCTATCGGAGCCGGAGAGTTGGAATATATCAATATTCCCGGATCTTCAGCCAATGCAGTGGCTGCCGATGGTGCCGACATCGTGGCAGTGTCAGGCTATAGCGGTGCTGCTGTCCGTTTCCCGTCAGCATTCACGGCTGAGACAGAACCGACTGTAATCGTAGCTGAGGCTATCGACTTCGGTGGCAAATATATTGACGGCGGTTATATCCTCCGTACAGATGACGCTGCAGCGGAGCTCCTTCCTGTGGCAGGCGGTCAGGGTGTCGCACTTGATGCCGCGCTCGTATCTAATGAGAAATCTGCTGAGTCTTATAATCCCACCACCGGGGAATGGACAACAGTGGAGGGTGACGGCGCGAAGCATTATGGCAAGCACACTATGGCAGTCAGCGGCGGCTACGTCTACGTGGCAGCCGGTCATAACGGTCTCCGTTCCTACGCTGTAGGTTCCGGCACAGCGGCATGGTCAAATGAGACTTACACTACAGCCGTATATGCCGATGACCAGTACGTATATGCAGCCACCGGTGCCGGTCTCCGCGTATATGAGAAGAAAGAGTCCGGTAATCTCGAACTGTTTGCCTACGAGGTAAAGGAGTATGACAATGCCGGCAACGCAGGCACAACCGAGGCAGGCACGGAGGGTCATTCCGCCAACTTCATCGCCATTGCCAACGGCTATATCTTCGTGGCATACGGACAGAGCGGCGTCTACGTATTCAAGCTCAATCCGCAGGGTTCCGAGCAGCCTGAACCTCCGGTAGAGGAGAAGGTTACACTTACTCTCAATATCCCGGCTATCGAATCTAAGCAGGATAAGGAAGTTGAGAAGGGAGAGAATGCAGAGTTCACTATCCCGGAGACTACACCGGAAGCACCGGAAGGTAAGGAATTTGCAGGATGGTCAAAGACTGAAGGTGGCGAGACTCCGGATTATCAGCCCGGTCAGCCTATCACTGTGACCCCGGAGAATCCTGATGTGACTCTTTATCCCGTCTGGACAGACAAAGTTGTGGAATATGAGTATGTGCTGTCATTTGATATTGAGTCAGACATTCCTGAAATGGGTATGACAGGTGTGGCTCCGGAATCCAAGAATGTGAAGAGTACAGAGGAGTCTGTTGAGATTACACTTCCCGGTAAGGATGGTTTTGACAGAGAGGGCTTTGATTTCAAAGGTTGGTGTGAGGTTTCTACTGCCTATCAGGAGGTTTCAACTAAAGTATATACAGAATCTTACACAATGACCAAAGATAAACTTAACGTTACGCTTTATCCGGTCTGGACAATCAAGCAGACAGTTACCCCGGCACCTCCTGTAGGTGGTGATGATCTCTGATTTGGGATAATCCAAGCAAACAGGATATAGTTTGCAAGCAACTGAAAACATTCTCCTTAAATAGAAGTGAGGGTGGATTCCCGATACCTCTATTAAGGAGAATGTTTTTTACATCTGATACCATTTACTTTTTTACACTTGAATATTATGAATTATAAATCAATATTGGCATGTGCTTTTGCAGGCATGGCACTTACTGCTTGTAACTCTGACGAAAATTCCATGCAGCCGACAGAATCCGGCGAGACAGTTCACATGACAGTCACAGTTTCCAGAGAGACAATACAGTCAACCCGTACAGAATTTGAAGAGAATGCCGAGGGAGGTCTTAATTGTGTGTGGAGTGGGAATGACAAACTTTATGTCACTGATGATAAAGGATTCAACAAAGGGGTTCTTACGGTGGCAGAACTTAAAGACAATGGGGCAAATGCCGTGTTTGAGGGTAATATTTCCGGAATTGTAGGTAATAAAGCCACTCTCAATTACTATTATTTGGGTACAGCTTCCGAATCCCTTGTTGTTGATGATACTAAAGTCTATACAGCAGACTATTCCGTTCAGGATGGCAAGTTTGAATCACTTCCTCAGAAGGATATATTGTCGGCGACAGCGGAGGTGATCATCAGCAATGGAAAATCGTATGTTGCTGATATGACGCTTGCCCGTCGTATATCTTTCGCCCGTTTCAATCTGAAATTTGCCGAAGATATGAATGTTAATCCGAATTTTAAGGTTACTATTTCCGGTAAAGGTCTTAATAATGTTGCAAAGATTGATACCAAGGATTGTAGCGCAACCTACAATGCAGGAGAAGTGGTGATGGAGAATGTGTCTGCGACAGAAGATATATATATGGTGCTTCTTCCTAACACATTGGAAAGTGGCTTTGATTTGAAATTTGTAGTGGAAGATGGAGAGAATACTTATGAGGGTATCTGTCCTGTAGGTAAAAAGATAACTCAGGCAAAATATTATCGTAAGTCGCTTGACGGTGGCAAGTTCGGAGGTCTTGAGGTGCCGATGTCGTATGCAAATGAATATACTCTCCGTTATCATGCAAACTTTGACGGTGCAGATCCGGCATATATTGATGACGTGAAGCATCAGGCAGCTCCTGTTGAATTTGTTTACAAAACTTATGAAGAAACAGGTCTTCCTGTTAGGGACGGTTATGAATTCAACGGATGGGCTGGAAGTGAAGATGCTGAATCGGGAGATGAACTGGGAGCAACTCTTACTATGTATGAATTTATGAATAACAAGGTAAATGACGTGTATGCCATTTGGAATAAGATCTTCAACTATTCCGTTGAGTTTGATATAACAGGAGCAGATGCAGGTCAGAACGCTCCTGAGACACTGACTTATTCGGGTACTGAAACGGAGCATAACTTCACACTTCCTAATCAGACTATCAACAGAGATGGCTTCGAGTTTAAGGGATGGAGTGAGACCTCGAATGCTTCGGATAATGCCATTACCGGCAGCATCATTGTCAAATCAGATAAACCCCAGATAACACTATATCCGGTATGGGTTCTTAAGAAATCCGTGATTGAAGTTCCCGGTGCAGGTGGAGATGAACTCTGATTCAAACGTTTTGGCAGGATATTTTATTCAGAAAAGATAAAATAAAAAAAGGGAAACAGGGGATCCCCTCTTTCCCACCAATACTTTAGATATCGGTCATGAACAAATATTTAAAATATACATTGGCAGTCTCTATTGGGGCATCAAGCCTTTTTTCATGTAGTTCGGATGAAACGATTGTAGAATCATCCGGTTCCGGAAAAAGTGTGCAGATGACAGTCGTTGCCTCCAGAGAAGATAATGGGCTGACGCGTACTGAACTATCGGAGAATGCCGGGAATCTGGATTGTGTATGGACATTGAATGATCAGTTGCTCGTGACCGATGTCAACGGTAATCGCAAGGGTGTCCTTACTGCTACTTCCATAAGCGAAGATAAGACTAAGGCTACATTCACCGGAGAATTGCATGGGTTACAGAACGGTGCAGTTACTTTCAATTACTACTATTTCGGTAATAAGGTAAATGCGGAAGAGGTAGGATCTGATGGAAGCTATATCGCTGACTTTTCCCGACAGGATGGTTCGTTTGGTTCGTTGTCAGATAAAGATTTACTTACTACTCAGAAGGAGATTACGATTGGTGGTGGGTCATCTTACGTGGCAGACCTGACACTTGTGCGTCGTGTCTCTTTTGCTCATTTCAAACTTGCGTTTGCAGATGATGTCGCATTGGCAGAGAATGCAGAGATAGTCATTTCCGGAGACGGACTAAATAATATGGCTACGGTCAGTCTTACCAGTCCTGATGCAGTATATGCTCATGGAAATGTAGTCGTGTCTCCTGCTTCGTCAGATATTTATATGGTGCTTCTTCCTAATGAAATTGAAGAGGGCTTCAGACTTAATTTCAGTGTAGAATCTGATGGCAAGACATATAAGGGAACCTTCCCTGTTGCTAAGGCGATAGCCAAAGGGAAATATTATCGTAAGGATAATAAAGATGGCACTTACTCCGCTCTGACTGTCAACATGAGCGGCGAAGACGGTTCGGATGATTCGATGGATGATGGTGATGTTGTGGGTCCGGTATTTGAGGTGAATGGCAAGAAATTCCGTTTCACACGTGCCAACCTGCAGTATAATACCAAGACATCTACCTACTCTATCCCGGAGAAACAGACTGAATATATATGTGCGTCTGGTCGTAGGGTAGGAGCAAGCACGGTAACGGGGAATCCTGAGATTATCGGACTTTTCCGTTGGGGTGCAACCGGAATAGATGATAACGTGTGGCAACCACAACCTGCCGATTTTTGGAAAGTCAATTCATGGGATAGTTCTAATTCAACGGTTAGTGATAATCTTCCAAGCCAGAATTCTTCTGTGAATAGAACTCTTACGACAAATTCAACGTTGTGTCCGAATGGAGAAGCTCAAGATACTCCTTTTGACTGGGGTGTGGCATATACTGCCCAGCAAGGGACCGGACATTATTTTACTCTTACATCAACAGAACTTAAATATGTCATAAATAATTGGTTTGCGGCATGTTGTATGGTTGATGGAGTGGAGGGAGCCATTATCCTTCCGTTCACCACGCTTAATGAGGCAAAAGAGGCAATAACGGCAGTCGGAGGGAAATATAATGCTCTCTATAAGCTTAATGATCATTATACTAATAGAACTCAGTTCGGATATGATCGTATGACTCTTGATTACGAGCAGTTGACAAAATTGAACGGTGTTTTCTTTCCGGCATCAGGTATGGGTAATCCAAATACAGGGTCTGTATCAAAACCGGCTGCCACAGATTACCAAGGCAACTGTTATTACTGGACATCTTCACCTTCCACTACACCCAATGCTATTATATGGTATGTGAATGGAGGTAAGACTCAAAGTAGTAGGGAGTACCATGTCTATGGTATGGGTAAATGTTTTGGAGCGAGTGTCCGACTGGTGAAGGAAGTGACAGAGTGAAAACCTAACATTAAAATTTTATATTATGAATATATTCTATAAATCATCATTAGCACTTGTGTTGGTGGCAACAGGATTGACATCCTGCTCCAACGAGGAGACTCCGGCTACTATGGATGCCGGACAGTCTGTGCACATGACGGTGACTGTATCCCGTGAAAATATGGGACAGACCCGTACGGAGTTTAGTGAGAACAATGGTAATCTTGATTGCCGATGGAATAAAGATGATATCCTTATTGTAACTGATGAGAATGGTATAAATAAGGGAAATCTTACGGTTAAGGAGCTTAAGGATGGCGGTGTGAATGCTGTCTTTGATGGCGAGATTAAAGGAATAGTAGGCAATAAGGCTAAACTTAACTATTATTATATCGGCACGAAGGCGGAATATAAGACTGATGAGAATAAGGTCTATACGGCTGACTATTCTGTTCAGGATGGTAATTTTACGTCTCTTCCGGAGAAGGATCTTCTTTCAGCAACAGCTGAGATTGTTATAAGTGGCGGTCAGTCTTTTGTAGACAATATGGAGCTTTCGCGTCGTATCTCGTTTGCTCATTTCAATCTTCAGTTTGCTGATGGCACTACGCTTTCTCCTGATGCGACTGTTACTGTTTCCGGAGAGGGTCTGAATAATGCAATTTCAATCGACACTAAGAATCGTGAAGCATCTTATACGGCAGGAAGCGTGACAATCACGCCTGCGGTTGCTGATCTCTACATGGTTCTTCTTCCGAGTACAAAGGGTTTTGATCTGACATTCACGGTAACGGATGGTGATAAGACGTATAATGGCACTTGTAAGGTCAATAATCCCATTGGTGAGGGTAAGTACTATCGTAAAGCACTCACTGACGGTACATTTGCTGGTCTGCCCGTGACGATGACTGCCAAGGAAGAGGAGGTTATTGAATTAGATGGAACAATATTTGGATTGAAGTGGGCAAGTGCTAATACCAAATCATATATAGATTGTAGTATTAGTGACGATGATGCATGGATTTTCTCATATATCCCAGACATTACTTTTGCAGAACAAGGATTAGGCGGTTTTAAATATATTACAGAGGAAAGTGTAGAAAAAGATAATAATGTTGTATATCATTATCAATGGGATAGAGATTTTGGCTTTGCGGGATCTAATTATGCTTATGATGAGGCTATTACAAGATTGCCAAATTATATAAATATGCCATATAGTTGGAAATTAACTAGTTATAAATATTCTACATCTATGCAGACGTTAGAGAACGGTCATTTTAATTTTGAACAATTTAATTATCCAAGCAATTATTATGATTGGTGTAATACATCTGGTAGATTAGAGTGGGGCAATCGAATTGAATCTTTAGGCATTTCGGCGGCTCCAGAAGGATTCCACATTCCTACGTATGCAGAACTGCAAACACTTCTTCCTGAAGGTAAAAATGAAAATTATACACCGTTTGGAATTAGTATAGAGGTACAAGATAAAGATGGAATAGAAGGTGTTGCTAAGCCATTCTTTGTGAAAAATCTTGAAGATGGTTCTACTGTAGTTTGGAGTATTTTATCTACAACAGCAAAAAATTACCTGGATATTCGTAGACTACCACGAACTATTTCTAAGGATCTACTTAATGAAGAGACAATGAAAACTGATGTGTATGTAAGGATGCCGGCGGATGGTTATCGAACTAATAGTGGAGTTGTTCAATGGCAACAAAGAGGTATGTATTGGGCAGCAGATTGTGTTTCTTCAACAACAAATGGAAAGGCTCGTTGTTTCTCATTTACACTGAATACTGATGGTACAATTAGGTTGTCAACAGGTGAACAGCCTCGTAAATACGCGTTTTCAATTAAATGTGTATATGATAAGTAATGAGTTGAAAATATGCTGAAAAATATTTCTGTTATTTCCAATTAATTTAAGTTTTATGGAGATATGTGTTCGGTTGAGATATAATAGTAAAAACTGAACCCATATCTCCTTGAAAACTTGTATTTAGAAAAATGCAAGTTTTACATTTGACATAACCAAAAACGAATTGAAATGATAAGAAAGCGGTTAGTAAGTGTCGCTCTGTTTGCATGCGGAGCTGTGGTCGGGATGACGGCGATTGCAGGAAATGGCAGCCGGTTCATTTCTCGCTTCGACACGACGTTTGCCGCACTTGATTCCCTAATTTTCCGCACGTCTGTCGCGGCTGACCCCTCCGACGGTGCGTTTGATGGATTCGGATACCGTGCGACAACCCCCATCTCTCCGCAACTCGATGAAGCTCTCTCCCGTAATACTGAGGCCAAGATCCTCGAAGGTAACAGTAAGACCGGTCTACAACTTACAGGTCAGGCTTATTGGAGACCTACAAATTCTTTCGGACTCGATGATGAAACAGGCGAGTCAAGATACCGTGCTAAGTTCCAGGCTGAGCTGAGATGGTATATCCTGCAGAGCCGCCTACTCGGTGCCGACGGGCGTCGGAAAGTGGCGTGGCTACAGGAGGATATACAGCGCGCAACTTATGAGAAGGAGCGCACGGATCTTAATGATTTCCGGATAAAGGAGATGCTCGCTCAGCATTACGACAGCCTTACTTCCGGAGTGCTTCAGCATCGTGTCAATACCCTGCGCCTTCTTGATGAGGCGCAGAATTATCTGCTTGCTTCGGAGAACATCAGCAGCGATGAACTCGTGCGCACGCTTGATGACCGCATGGAGGCTGAACGTAAACTTGCCGGGATTCCCGGCACATATCCCCCCGCCAAGTCGCTGGCGGATTTTGACGGGACATGGGTCACAATCGACTCCGCCGCTTTCCTGAAGCATGTGGAGGCAACCCAGTCCGACATGAAGATTCTTCAGCTGCGTGTCCGTCTGCTCGAGGAGCAGGAGAGGAATGTCAGCTATTGGCAGACCGTAAATCTCGCCCCTTTCATCAGATATTCCTACTACGACCGCCGACATCTCCCCAACTCCTCAAATCTCGACCTCGGCGTGACGTTCACCATACCTATCTCCGGGGAGACATCGCGAAAGAAACAGACCTTGCGCACAGAGCGTGCCGTGCTTGATGCCGAACAGGATAGACTTAGCCGCCGTGTGGTGGATAAAGTCAGTCTGATTATTGCTGAAATCGACCGACTCAACCGCGCTTCCGCAGGGGAGGGACGACGGGTCAGTGAGTTGAAAGGCTATCTCGCCATGCGCACGAAAGCCTACGCCAAAGGGCTTGGCGAGTACAACCGTCTTGCCCGCGCACGTGAGTATATCATGTATGTGGCATGCCTTGAGAGGATGATTGAATATCAGTATCGCCGCGATTGTCTCGTGGCAGATCTGCAGGCTCTTCTCCCCGATGAATCAGTGCTAAGATTCTGCGCCATACAGCCCCTGAGAGACAGAATAAACCAATTACCATAACGTCAAAATTTCCGGAATCGTGAAAAACTTCACCTACCGCTCGTTTGAAGAGAAAGAAAACATAGAGACGATTCTCAAACGCCGCAAGCGCAAACTCAACCGACAGCAGATACTGTCGGGGTGCATACTCGGCGTTATTCTCGTGACCCTCGCTTTATATATAGGGCATCATCTGTATTACACGGAGCTTGACGGCTACGTGCATGTGGATGCCAACAAGGTGCGTACCCCCTTCGACATTTATCTCGACAGCGTATACGTTCATACCGGGGATTTCGTCGAGCCGGGCGATACCCTCTATTCCTACTATATGCTCGACATGCTCGTGGATAATGCCAATCCCAACGAGGAGCCGGCTATGATAGCAGTCGGCAGAAATTATACTCTCCAGCACACCATCGCCGTGCAGGAGATCGAGGTGATGAAGGTGCGCATCGAGGAGCTGCGGAAGCAGATCCTTGCCGAAGATCACAACATCTCGTTCGGGCTGAGCGACAATTCCCATAAGCTCGACCTGCAGCGTCAGCTTCGCGAGGCGGAGGCAAAGCTCCGAGCCCTGCAGGGGGAATTGGATGCGCTGCGACGTTCGCAGCCGGAGGCAAGGGTGCTGTATGGCGGCAATTCCCGTTTCCGCAACGACAGCACGCTCGTGCCGCAGATATATGACGATGCCCGTTCGGCATATATGAGGAGGGCAATATCCTACCGTCTTGCCAGCGACTCGTCGCTAATCACCGACGTGAAGGCTCCTGTCCACATGATATTCTTCAAGGAGGAAGAGATTCTGTCGAAACAGCATCTCAACCTGGAGGCAAACAATCTGAAGGTGGTGGCTTACGTGCCCATCAACAAGATGCACCGTATCAACAATAACTCGCGTGCGGAGGTGGTCGTCAACGACGACGTGAAATTCACTGCCTCGGTGTCGGTGCTCGGCACGCGCACCGAGATGATACCGGAGAATCTGCGCAGCTATTTCTCGAAGAAGAATACGGCGGTAATCGCCATACTTACACTTGACCCGGGGCAGACGGTGCCTCTATGGAGCCTCGCGTCAGGCATACCCGTCACGGTGAGGGTGAAGAATTATAATGCCGAGAAGCAGGATTGCGGCAAACCGGATTATCTGTGGTTTACGACAGGACGGGGAACGTCTGCCGACAGCATTCGCAGCCCGCAGGAGACAACACTAATGCAACAATCTTCAAAAACGTCTACTGAAAATGACACAACGCCAAGAGACTCAATATAATCGCGAGGCTCCATACAGCATCGTGACCAACCGTAACCAGCGGCGTATACTGGTGATCAATGATGTGGTCAACGTAGACCACACTCCCGAAATCCATTTCGAGGATTTCGATGCGATATTCATCAACGTGATCGACAGCATAATGGACAGGGTGATGCTTGCCATACGCCTGGCATCCCCGCTGCAGTCGGAGAAATGTCGGTTTAAGCCGTGCTACGTGACGCGTCGTCTCACCGGATGGCTCGGTAAGGCGCAGGTGATAATCGACGGATACGCCACGTCGCCCGATGATAATTCCATGGCACGCGGCATAGAGGATATATATGCCAACATGAGGAGGCAGAATTTCCTGTTGGGCACCGACCCTGTGGTGACTCATGCCGAGGAGGTGGTGCGTCTGTGCCGCTTCGCGATATCACGCGGAAAATATACGTTCTCCTCCCAGCCCACGCCGGGATTGAGCGAGGGGTATATGGCCCTGTACTACTACACCCTATGGTTTGCCGGACAGCAGACCATACAGGCAGAGGAGCGCGATTTCTTCCATAACCAACTGTTGCGCCTCGGCTACATACGGCGAAACCGCTTCATCGACCGTATCCACGTATGCCCGATATGTAATAGCAGCCACCTTCTTTTCTTCGAGACGTGTCCCCACTGCGGGAGTTCCGACGTGCATGAGGAGCCGGTGCTGCATCATTTCCGATGTGCCAATGTGTCGCCGGAATACACGTATAAGGCAGACGGAGAACTGGTATGCCCAAAGTGTAAGCGTGTGCTTAGGCATATCGGTGTGGATTATGACCGTCCGTCGTCGGTATATACCTGCCGTCAGTGTGAGCAGACATTCATGTATCCCGACATGCGCGCTCTATGCACCAACAACCGCCGGTCGTGGAAGCCGGATGAGCTGCGTCCGGTAGATGTGGAGGAGTATGAGTTCACTCCGGAGGGCATAAAGGCATTTGCCAACAACGAGGTGCGCCGCACGCTGAGCCACGTGGGATTTTACGGCTATTCCTCAATGACGGATTTCGTGTCGTATCTGCGCCAGTTTTCCCGTCCGGGAGAACTGACCGACTCAATGATCATCGTAGGGCGGTTCTATATTTTTGATCCCGCGATGGACGACGTGATAGGCGACGACATGACGCCTCCGCTGGTGCATGCCATGAAACGCTTCTTCAACTATAAGCAGGCGATATGGGGCAATAATTATTATTTCCTATGCCGTGTAGCCGATGGGGAAGTGGCGAAAGGTTTGAGCGACATGGAGTTTGAGATAAAGGAGCAACTCCGCGACTATCTGGAGATGCATCCCGGATTCCAGTTTGAGATGATCGACACCTACACCTACCATCCGGGCGATGACATCGATGCCTTTATCCATCGGATAGAGGAGGATAGGGCAATCTAAGAGATTTTTTATGGATTACGCATTTGGAATAATTGACGGTATAATAGCCTGCTTCACGGCGAATCTGTCGTGGGATTATCTTGCCACGACATATTGGTTTCTGATTTTCGTGGAGTTTCCGCGCTATTATCTTACTGATATAGTGGCGGCAGTGCGTTATGGCGTCACGTGGCGGAGTCGCCGCAGACGTGAGGCGATAGCACGTCGTCAGCTATTTGTGGAGCGTCCGCTTGTCACGATTCTCGCGCCCGGAAAGAATGAGGGGGAGAACCTTTACCGACTCTTGGAGTCGTTGCGGGAGCAGACGTATGACAATTTTGAGGTTATAATCGTGGATGACGGGTCGGATGATGCCACGCCGCTTATATGTGCCGATCTTCAGAAAGCCGGGATGATAAAGCATTATTTCCGGATGAATGAACGCGGAGGAAAGGCATCGGCAGCCAACTACGGGTTGGAACATGCGTCTGGTAAATATCTGGTGCATATCGATTCCGACAGTTCGCTCGACCGCGATGCAATAGAGCAGATCCTTATACCCTTCTATATGGATCGCGACGTCAGAGGGGTCGGCGGATGCATCAAGGTGAGGAATATCGACGACTCTATGTGCACGTCGATGCAGGCTCTCGAATATCTCCGCACGATACAAATCGGACGAATGGCTACGGATATGCTCGGCATCTTCCACATTATCTCGGGTGCGTTCGGAGCCTTCGAGACTGACACCATCCGCCAGATCGGGGGATGGGATATAGGTCCGGGACTTGACGGCGACCTCACGCAGAAGCTGCGTAAGGCGGGCTATAAGGTGACGTTTGCCAACAAGGCGGTGTGTCTCACCAACGTGCCGGTGAAATGGAGCAAGCTGTTCATGCAGCGTCTGCGCTGGTCGAAGTCCCTGATACGTTTCCGTGTGCGCAAGCATCGCGATATATTGTGGAGCGACCGCAATTTCTCCTTCCTCAACATGGCGTCGAATCTTGACTGTATCATTTATGACTGTATCTTCAATTATATCTGGGTGTTCTATATCATCACGCTTGTGCTCAGCAATGTTGATCGCATCGCTGATGTGATGCTTGTCGGCTGGCTGATACGCCTGTCGTTCTCAATAATGGCGTTTGTGGTGATGCAGTGTGTGTCGGAGCGCACACATCAGGAGAGGCGTCTGGGAGCATTGCTTCTGTTCCACTCCATCTATATGGGATATTTCCTTAGGGTGGCGCGTCTTATCGGGCACACTGTGGAACTCTTCTTCTATTCCTCCTATCATGATAACTGGAATCCGAGAAAGACATCCATGGTGGCGCAGGAGGAGGGTTTATGAGCGGGAGAGTTTAATGTTTTGTAAAAAAAGAGAAAGATGAACCATAGGAGTTGCAGCGAGATAATAGGGATACTTGGATTGGGATATGTAGGACTTCCGTTGGCATGTCTCTTCGCCTCAAAGTATGAGGTGAGGGGCTATGACTTGAAGAAGCGTAGGGTCAGCGAGATTAACCGCTATTATGACTCCACGCGTGAGGTGACGTATCATGAGCTTGAGGATGCATTTTCAAGGCGACTCACGTGCAGCACAGATGTGGAGACGTTGCGTGGCTGTTCGTTCTACATAGTGGCGGTGCCGACTCCTGTCGACAGCAACCATAATCCTGACCTGTCGTATCTTGAGGCGGCGTCACAGACGGTGGGAAGCGTCATAAAACGTGGTGACGTGGTGGTGTTTGAGAGCACTGTCTATCCCGGCACCACGGAGGATTTCTGTATCCCTATCATCGAGAGAGTGTCGGGGCTGGTCTGCAACCTTGATTTCACCGCCGGCTATTCACCGGAACGTATCAATCCGGGCGACCGAGAGCATACCGTGCGCAATATCTGCAAGATAGTTTCCGGCTCCACGCCGGAGGCGGCGGAGCGTATCAACAGGGTGTATTCCTCCGTGCTGACCGGGGGAACGCATCTGGCATCCTCGATAAAAGTGGCGGAGGCGGCAAAGATAATAGAGAATACACAACGTGACGTAAATATCGCGTTTATTAATGAAGTGACGAAGGTGCTCAATTCTCTCAACATAAATACCGACAGAGTGCTGGAGGCTGCATCCACAAAATGGAATTTCCTTAAATTCCATCCCGGACTTGTGGGGGGACACTGCATCAGTGTCGATCCTTATTATCTTATCCGTCAGGCTGAACGCCACGGAGAGCATCCGCATCTGATGAAGGAGGCGCGGAGAATCAACGAGTCGATGGGATTCTATCTGGCGGAAAATGTGGTGAAGACAATAAGGGAGCGTGGTAAGGAGCCATCGGAGATGCGGATTCTTGTGCTGGGATTCTCTTTTAAGGCTAATTGTCCGGATATAAGAAATACAAAGGTGTATGACACAATCATGAGGCTTCTGGAATATACTCCCCACGTGATTGCCTACGATCCGGTTGTCAACATAGACACAGTAAGGCATGAATATGGAGACGTGCCGGTGTCGACCGATTTCAAGGAGATTGTCGCGGCAGGGTCTTTTGACGTGGTGGTGAGATGCGTGAATCATTCCTGCTTCTCTCGTCTTGACCTGAGATCAGTGACGCGTCGGGGGTTTATTGAGCAGGCTATTGTCAATCCTGATTTATGATCCTTAATCCCGACTTATGAATATAAAGAATGAATAACAAGAAAGAATAACCCTATGTCGGCATACCGTTATTTCACTCCTTTCTTCTTTAAGGTAATTCTGATTCTCACGTTGTTGCCGATGTTCGGCAGTGCTATGGCTCAGGAAGAGAGGCGTCTCGTGATTCTCAACGCCTATAATGAAGGGGCACCCTGGGCACAGGATATCATCACCCCGATAATGCAGGAGATATCCCGGCGCGAGAATTTCCGTGCTGCGGAGGTGGTGCATCTCAACAGCACGCTCATCCATAATGCCACGGACTACAACAATATGTCGGACGGAGTGTTCCACCGTTATTCCGATGCGCATCCCGACTACGTGGTGCTGGTGGGTAATTTCGCGTTTACACTCCGGGACAGGATTGTCAGGGAATGGGGCGACGTGCCTATGCTTCTTATCTCCCAATCTGACCTCTATGGACCGCAGGATTTCTACTATACGGATACCGACAGTATTGATGATTCGGTGGCATATCCTCTTCTTCCACTTGAGACGTTGAGAAATGACTATAACTTCACTATTGTGATGGTTCCTAACCTGTATGAACAGACCATCGACATGATGGCGTATATGTTTCCGGAAATGAACAAGCTTGTGTTTATCGCGGATGCCCTATATATCAACCGCTATCTGAGCGGATGCATACGTAAGTATCTTGGAGAGCGTTATCCTTCGCTTGAATATGAATGGCTTGTCGGAAATCAGGCGAATGGGGAGAAGCTTCAGAGGTATCTTAATGATGCCGACTACAACACCGGGCTGTTGCTCTCCACATGGTTTTTCGAGAGGATGACGGTGCACGGCTATCCGCAGCTGATAGCCGGCGAGGCACGCACGATTTCCGGTGTGCATCGTCCGGTATTCGGACTTAGGGAACCATATTTCCGTTATGGCATAACAGGTGGTTATTTCCCGTCGCCGGATATGCTCCATGCGTATATCCAGAAGGGGCTTCATGACCTTATCTCCGACAAGGATATGAGGAAGGTGCCGTTTCTTTACGTGGATAAGGCTTTCCCGATGATTGACTATGAGCAGCTCACCCGCGACGGAATCTCGGTCGATGCTTGCCCTCCGGGCACTGTTTTTCTTAACCGTCCGAAGACTGCCTGGGAGCTATATCGCGTGCATATTATTGCGATAATGGTGATTCTGATCGCAGTGATCACGGTGGCGGTCATCATAGCTCTTTTCCAACGACGTAAGATTGCATTCCTGAGTGCCCATAACCGTCTTGTCAACAATATGCCGATAGGCTATACGCAGGCGACGGTGGTATACGGGGGAGAGGGTATAATCGACAGGCTGGAATATCATGGAGGTAATGAGACATTTTGCCGTCTGGTGAAGGGGAAGGATTTGCCGATAGATAGTGATGAGCATTTTGAGGATGATTTCCTGCCGCGCCTGTCAGAGTCGTTGCGTGGTGGGGAGCGTGACATGGTTTTCCCATATCATTTCACGGTGCCCGACACTTACTATGAGTTTATAATGTATGTGGACGAGGCTGAGTCGAGGAATCCGGTGAGAGAGATAAATATCTTTGTAGTCGACACGACAGCCAAGAGCCGGACTGACCGTCAGCTCAGAGAGCTTGTGCGCAAACTTGATATGACGCTTGACGTGGCTCGTATCATCCCGTGGCGATGGAATCTTAAGAAGCATGAGATAGCGTGCGAGATACAGCGCGTGGCGAAGCATGATGGATTTGAAAAGGGGATGCCTTCACGCCAGGATTTGAAAGTGATGCATGAGGACGTATATTTCTCAATGATTCATCCGGAGGATCTGGAGAGGGTGGTGGATACCCATCATCAGCTCACGGTTGGCACCATCCGGACAGCAAGTCTGGAATATCGGCTTCTATATGGCAAGGGTGGCGAGGAGACGGAGGAGTGGATAGAGGTGAGCGCGATGGTGACGGAATATGATGAGGATAATATGCCGTCGGTGCTCATAGGCTCGATGCTCGTGATAACGGAGCGTAAGCGGCAGGAGGCGATGCTTATAGATGCACGTGAGCGTGCGCTTGAATCGGATAAGCTGAAGATGGCGTTCCTTGCAAACATGAGCCATGAGATCCGCACTCCGCTAAATGCAATAGTGGGATTCTCAAACCTTCTCTGTAGAACTGATGATGCGGAGAAGAGGGAGCGGTTTGTCAATATAATAGAGACCAACAATCAGCTTCTGCTTAAATTGATAGGTGATGTGCTTGACGTGGCTAAGGTGGAGTCGAACACTCTTGATTTCAACATACGTCCCACGGATCTTAACCAACTTTTGATTAAGGTGGACGATATGATGAAACTGAAAATTCCTGCGGGAGTCGTGCTTAACCACGTGTTTGATGCGCCTCAGGCAGTGATAGAGACGGATTCCAACCGCCTTAGCCAGGTGCTTATAAACTTACTGAACAATGCTGTGAAGTTCACTCCGAAAGGTTGCATCACGTTTGGATATGAATTGCGTGAGGATAATGTGTATTTCTATGTGCGCGACACCGGAATCGGCATCCCGGAGGAGGATCTCGACAAGGTGTTCACCCGATTCACCAAGCTGAATAATTTTGTGCAGGGCAACGGACTCGGATTGTCGATAAGCAAGAGCATCGTGGAGAAACTTGGTGGAGAGATTGGAGTGGAATCGGCAGGACGCGGGAAAGGGACTCTATTCTGGTTTACGCTACCTGTAAAGCCAATGATTTCCGGACGGCATTTGGGTGGAGGATGTGATTTAAATTGAAAAGAATAACTTAAAAAATATATAACTATGTCGTTAAATCTTGAAACAATCTTGCAAGGTGTCAAGGCAGATGTAGTAGTTTTAGACCGTAGACGTCAGATAGTCTACCGCAACCATCCGGTTGACGGCGATGCGATTCTGACGGCTGCTGTCCTGGCTGCTGTCGACATGACATTTAGTCAGAAAAAAGGCTTTGAGGCTTTGGAAGCAAGTGCGGCTGTTGCTGATGGCGACAGCGGCGTTACAGATATTATGGTGTCGGGCGAATATGTCGAGATGCCGGATGGCGAATACGTGGTGCTGACATTGGAGAATCCCACGCGTCTGCAAAAGGAGAAGATGGCTCTCTCGGAGGCTCTTGAGAAAGCGAAGAGTGAGGCGGCTATGAAGATGTCGTATCTTGCGAATATGAGCCATGAGATCCGCACTCCGGTAAACGCCATATCCGGATTCTCACGCCTGATTTCGCAGAGTGCCGACAAGCAGCAGCAGGCTGCCTATGCGGAGATTATCGATAATAATACAAAGATGCTTCTGCAGCTTATCGATGATGTGCTTGACATTGCCAAGATGGAGGAGGGGAGACTCCAATTCCGTAAAAAGGTGGTTGAACTAAATGAGTTGATGCGCTCCGTGGAGAGCACCGTGAGGATGAGGGTGCAGTCTCATACGGTGCTCAACTACGTGCTCGGGGCTGCGGAATGCAAGATAGAGACTGACCCCGGGAGACTGTCGCAGGTGCTGATAAATCTTCTGACGAATGCCTGCAAGTTCACTCCGCGCGGAAGCATCACGTTTGGGTATGAGGTGAGGGAGCAGTCGGTATATTTCTTTGTAAAGGATACCGGATATGGAATCTCGCCGGAGAAGCAGGCATTGCTGTTCAAGCGTTTTTCCAAACAGAATGATGTCTCTCCGGGCACCGGACTCGGACTATCGATATGTAAGAATATTATCGACACGTTCAACGGAGAAATTGGTGTCGAGTCTGCCGGAGAGGGTCGCGGCTCGTTGTTCTGGTTCACTCTCCCGGTCACTCCGATAGAAACAGAGGCGCTGGAGCCGGTTTCTGTGGATAAAATCCTGTCGCCCTCACAGACTGCATCGGATAAGAACGACAACCGCCCACTACTTCTTATCGCGGAGGATAATGAAAGTAATTATCTTCTCTTCCAGATGATTCTTGAGAAAGATTATCGTCTCGCACATGCATGGAATGGCAGGGAGGTAGTGGATATGTTTCCGAAGACGAATCCTGATCTCATACTGATGGATATCAATATGCCTTTTATGGATGGATATGAGGCTACGCGCCATATACGGCAGCGTTCTACTACCGTTCCCATCATAGCGGTGACGGCTTATGCTTTCTCTTCAGATAAGGCGCGTATCATGGAGAATGGCTTCAACAGCTACGTTTCCAAGCCCATCAATACTGACCGTTTGCTCGGCGAGATAAAGCGTTGTATCGGCTGATACCTTCTTACCCCACCTTCACTTCCTGTCTGTTTACAAAATCTATTCTTTCTAAGTGGGGGTGGGGTCCGGAGGTGGCTGAATCAGTGATTACAAATTAAGGTGATAAAATAAAAGAGCCGGTTCTTTTGAAGAATCGGCTCTAAGTCTATTGTCGCGTTATCAGATTTTTTTATTCATCTGCAGTTTTTAGTTTCCGGCTGGAGTTTCGGAAGCAGCGGGTGTTGCATCCTGAGTTTCGGAAGCAGCTTCCTGAGGCGCGGGGGTGTTGGAGGGAGCGGCAGCGGGCGCGGATGTTGCAGCGGGCGCGGGTGCCATGCTTGATACGTTGACCGGAGTCTTGATGGCGAATGATGCGCAGATGCTCACCACGCAGATGAAGATTGCAAGCGACCAGGTTGCTTTTTCAATGAAGTCGGTGGTCTTGCGATAACCGAGATACTGGTTGCCTTGAGAATAGTCGGAAGCGAGTCCGCCCCCTTTTGATTTCTGAATAAGCACCGCGCCGATCAGCAGAAGGCATGCGAGCACGATGAGAATGCTGAGAAAGATATACATTTTTTTGTTGTGTTGTTATTGCTTTCGGCTGTTAAGTAATCTTTTTACGATTACTGAAATCAGCTTCCGCAGTTGTTTTTTTTCGTTTGATTGAGAATAAGTTTTTTCAGAAAACGTATTTGGTCTGCAAAGTAAATACTTTTTTCCGGATTATTCAAACTTATACGCATAATAATTTCCAAGGCGGTTTGATAATCACGTTTTTTTATGTATTCGTTGGCAGATGCGAGGTTCTCGGGTGGGGTGTCGGTGGGGACGTTAAGGTCATTAAGGTCATTATTGACATTATTGACATTATTGACATTATTGACGCTATTGGCGTTATTGTCATCGAATTGCTTGTCGGTATAGTCGGTGCCGATCTCTTCGGCGGCTTTCGATACGGGTGCGTCCTGACGTCCGAACCGGGAGAGGAATGTGTCGATGGTGTCTGACGTGGAGGGTGTGGATGCTTTCATGTCGGGGTAGAATCTTGCAAATTCTTCCGAATCGAGCCCGAGCATCAGACGTAATGCCGGTATGTCGCCTACGTTTGCGGCTATTTTCCGGATTATCCGTTCTCTCTCCTCGGGGGATAGACCGGATTCCGGATTCCGGAGGGCAATTACGTCAGGGTATATGAAATAGGGATATTTGTCGGTCATATCAGAGGGGATGAGAGGGTGTCACCAGTTGCCGAGAGTGGCGTTAAAGATGAGGTCTACAAGCTCGTCGCAAATTTCGTTGCAGAGGTCGTCCTGCACGTCGGTGAGCATCAGGGAGCTTGAGAATTGCCGGTAGGCGGAGAAGGATTGATCGATATCGTTTGCGGGGTTCTTTGTGTCGGTGTATTTCACTCTCACGGTTATCGTGAGCCGGGTCTCGGTGGCATATGCGTCGGTGCCTACCGATTGCGGTGAGAGCGAATAGCCTGTGATCTCTCCGGTCATCTCAAGGTCGGAATTGCCGTCAACTTCCTGTAGGCGGGTCTGGCGTGTCACGGTGTCAAGGAGCTTGTTCTCAAACACCTGCTGGAGTGGCGGATATACGAGAGCGGCACGTATCGGAAATTCGGATATGTCGATAGTCTTGTAGACGTCGTAGTTGATTGCGGAGCCGTTGAATTTATACGACGGCACGCATCCGGCGAGAGGCAGGCATGCCATGATGATGCATACGTTTGCGATTAATCCGTGCAACATCCGGTTGCGGAGTGTCATATCTGGCTGCCTGCGACGGATCGCTTTGGCGATGTGTGGGAGAAATTTAAAAATCATTGTTCGTCGTTATCTGATTCTGAGCCTTCTGTGAGGTCAAGTCCAAATTCATGTATCTTGCGGTATAATGTGCGTTGGGATATGTTCAGCTGTTGTGCGGCGAGTTTCTTGTTGCCGTTGTTTCGTCGTAGAGCGGAGGCTATCGCGTCTTTCTCGGAATCCTCAAGTGTGGGGGTTGCCTCCACGTCTTCGATTGTAGGTTCGTCGGTCGACTCATAGCTTACGGCGGCATCAGGATGATATTTTATGAGAGACTGTGCCGCAGAGTAGGTTGAGGTCATTCCCGGATTCTCCTTGCCATCTATTTTCGCACGGAGTTCGGCTATATCGTTGCGCATGGCATACACGAGCTGCCACAGCATCTCGCGTTCGGTCTCATAGCTTACGTCGTGAGGTTTTGCTACGAGCGATGATGCGCCGGAGTAGTCGAGCGGCAAGGTCTCGATGAATATGCGCCGGGTAATCTCATTTCCGGCTTCGAATAGGGCGAGCTGCTCCACGATATTCTTCAGCTGCCTGACGTTGCCGGGCCAGCGGTATAGGGTCATGGCACGCCTTGCGTCTTCGGAGAATGTTATCGGGGCAGTGAGATATTTCTCGGAGAAATCGGCTGCAAATTTACGGGCAAGCAGAGGAATGTCTTCCCCACGGTCGTGAAGCGAGGGGACGTTGATCACTACTGTCGACAGACGGTAGTAGAGATCTTCGCGGAATCTCCCTTTCTCCACGGCTTTCAGTAGGTTGACGTTGGTCGCAGCCACTATGCGTATGTCGGTCTTCTGCACGACGGATGAACCCACTTTAAGAAATTCTCCGGTCTCCAGCACCCTCAGCAATCGCGCTTGTGTAGTCATGGGTAGCTCCGCGACCTCATCAAGGAAGATAGTGCCTCCATCAGCCTCTTCAAAATAGCCTTTTCGTGCGCTTATCGCACCCGTGAAAGACCCTTTCTCATGCCCGAAAAGCTCACTGTCAATGGTGCCTTCCGGAATCGCACCACAGTTGACCGCGATATATTTCTTATGCTTCCTTGCTCCGAATGCATGAATTATCTTAGGGAAGAACTCCTTTCCGCTGCCGCTTTCTCCTGTGACGAGTACCGACAGGTCAATAGGCGCCACTTTCACTGCTCTTTCGATGGCGGCGATGAGTGCGGGGGAATTTCCTATTATGGAAAATCGTTGCTTGGCTTTCAATACGTTGTCTGAAATCTTATCCATAATCCCTGGTTTGGAATTTAAAATTTAGAATTTAAAATTTAGAGTTTAGAATTAGAGGACTTTCCATACCCCTTAAATTTCAATTTTAAACTTTCAATTTTAAATTATTTTATCGATCTCAATTTGTAGGTCTGCTCGCGAAGGAATGTCCCGAGCTCCTCTACCGACTTGTATCTGTTCTGCTCCTCTACGGATATGGGGTTGCCGATACTGACGTGCACTTCCGATCCTCTCTTCCGGAAAATCTCTTTAGGGAGGCGCAGGGTGCGCAGACGCCAGTCGATCATACCGAGAATGTTGAAGAATATTGAGTTGTGTCCGTGGAAGAATATTGGGATGACGGGCACTTGTAGCTGTTTGATAAGGCGGATGATAGTGGGCTGCCAAGGGAGGTCTTCGATGCGTAGCGACTTGTTGAGCTTGGAGATGGCTCCGGCGGGGAAGAACCCGAGGGGATGCCCGTCTTTGACGTGCTTCATGGCAAGACGGATGCCTTGCATGGTGATCTTTTTCTTTTCCGGATCATCGCTTTTGAGAGGGTCTACGGCAATGAAATTGGGACGCATCGCCTGTATGTTGTTCAGAATAAGGTTGACCATCACCTTGTAGTCCTCACGGAATCCTCCGACGATATGGAGTAGCAGGATACCGTCATAGCTTCCGAAGGGGTGATTGCTGACAGTTATGAATGGTCCGTCCTTGAATCCGGCGAGGGTCTGGAGGTTGTCAATTCGAAGTTGGAATTTAAACTCCTCGTTGATAAGCCGATGGGCGAACTCAATTCCCGGAGTGTCGCAATAGTCTCTATGAATGCGGTTCACTTCATCAATGCCGATGAAGTGAAGCACATTGTCCACGAGCTTTTGGTGTCCGTCAAGGGCGGGCACCATCTTGCGTATGTCGTCGTATGTGAGAACGTCGGGACGTATCTCCTGAGTATTATTATCCATACTACAAAATTACAAAAAAATCGCGAACCATGAAAATAAACCACGGAGAACACAAAGAACACGGTGATTTTAAGCAATACAACTTAAATCTCACCGTGTTCAGAGGGTTATGAGATTTGCCTTTTATTGAAGGTTAGGCAGATTTAATTATCAGCAGGCGGAGAAGGCGAAGCGGATGGTCTGACGGTAGGTCTCACCGGGGCGGAGTGTCTGTGAGGGGAATTGAGGGTTGTTGGGAGCGTCAGGGAAGCCCTGCATCTCTATTGCAACGCCGTCATAGTCCTCATAGCTTTTGCCTGAACGGTTGAGCGGGCTTCCGGCAAGCCAGTTGCCGGTGTAGACCTGCACGCCGGGCTGAGTGGAGCCTACGCGCAACACGCGTCCGGAATTTGCAGCCTTCAGCACAACTACCTCTCCAAGCATCTTGCCGGGTTCCCAGCCATCGTTCACCCAGCAGTTGTCGTATCCCTTGCCATATTTCAGGGCAGCGAAATCAGCCTCTATATCCTTGCCGATTCTCTTCTCCTTACGGAAATCCATCGGAGTGCCCTCCACCGGGGCGAGTTCGCCTGTCGGGATGAGGGTGTCGTCGGTGGGTAGCCATTTCGATGCGTTGATTTTCATTGTGTGGTCAAGCACAGAGCCGGTATCGGCACCGTCAAGGTTGAAGTAGGCATGGTTCGTCAGGTTGACAACAGTGGGAGCGTCAGTAGTGGCTGACATGTCGAGAGTGAGCACGTTGTCCTCACTCCAACGGTATTCTGCCACGGCAACGAGATTACCGGGATAGTTCTCCTCACCATCGGCTGCACGATACGTGAATCTTACGCCATTGGGCAATTCCTCAGCTTCCCAGATACGGTTCATGAAACCTTCCGGACCGCCGTGGAGTGCATTTGGACCATTGTTGATAGCAAGCTGATATACCTTGCCGTCGATTTCAAGATGACCCTTGGCGATGCGGTTTGCATATCGCCCAGGAATCTTGCCGAGACACGGTCCGTCGGCTATGTAGTCGGCGGGATTAGCGTATGAGAGCGCGACGTTCTCAATCTTACCATCCTTGTCGGGCACAGATACGCTCACGATGCCGGCTCCGAGAGAGGATAGCTCCACACTTGCGCCGGAGGCGTTCTCGATACGGAAGATGGTGATCTCTCCGAGTGGTGACGGGGATGTCGTTTTTGTGATCTTCATATCAGGCTTTTTTCACGAGACGAGCACCGTCGGATATAACAACGTCATAGATCATAGGCTCGTGACCATATTTCTCATTGAAACGGCTGCATACCTCTGCCACGAATTTGTCGTGAAGCGCATTGGGAAGGAGGTTGATTGTGCAACCGCCGAAGCCGCCGCCCATGATACGTGATCCGGTCACTCCCATCTCTTTTGCCACGTCGTTGAGGTAGTCGAGTTCCACGCAGCTCACCTCATAGTCTTTTGAAAGACCTTCGTGAGTCTCATACATCTTCTTGCCTACAGTCTCATAGTCACCGGCAACGAGAGCGTCGCACACTGCAAGTACGCGCTCTTTCTCCTCGATGACGAATTTTGCGCGGAAGTAGTCTTCAGCAGAGATGTCGCCCTTGATGGCGTTGAGCATATCCATGTCGGCGTCGCGGAGAGTCTCAATTCCGAGGCGTTTTGCCACGCGCTCGCAAGACTCACGGCGTTTGTTGTAGGGGGAATCCTTAAGCTCATGTTTCACGCGGGAATCAACAAGCACGAGACGATAGCCCTCAGGGTTGAAGGGGTAGTATTCATGCTCGAGCGAACGGCAGTCAAGACGCATGAGGTGTCCTTCCTTACCGAATACGGAAGCGAATTGGTCCATGATGCCGCAGTTTACGCCGCAATAGTTGTGCTCTGTTGACTGACCGATCTTGGCGAGCTCGAATTTGTCGATGCTGTTGCCGTTGAAGAGATCGTTGAGTGCGAATGCGAAGCAGGATTCAAGGGCTGCGGAAGAGCTGAGACCGGCACCGAGGGGCACGTTGCCTGCGAAAACGGCGTCAAATCCTTTTACAGAGCCGCCGCGTTTCTGGATCTCGCGGCAGATGCCGAAGATGTAGCGAGCCCATGACTGAGAGGGTGCGTCCTCCTCTTTAAGACCGAATTCTGCATACTCGTCGATATCGATAGAGAAGACTCTTACTTTCTCCATGTCGTTGGGACGGATCTCTGCCATGATCACTTTGTCGATGGCACCGGGGAATACGAATCCACCGTTGTAGTCGGTATGTTCGCCGATGAGGTTGATACGTCCTGCGGAAGCGTAGATGTTGCCTTCGCCGCCGAAGCGTTCTGAGAAGATCTTCTCGATTTTGTTCTGCATTTCTTCAGTTGTCATGATTATTGATTTTATATGGTTTTTGGGTATTTTTGCTTTTGTGTGGTCATTTCCGGCACTTTATGTTCCCTCGCCCATGGGCTCGGGCACAGAACTCCAGACGTATGTATAACCGATGGCACGGAACTTCAGACGTATTGATAACCGATGGCTCGGAACTTCAGACGCATGGGTAATCTTGCCTGTGGGCTTGTTTTGGCGCCGCTTCGTCTTGAAATGACTTTACAAAAGTAGGGATAAAAAGAGTGCGTTGCAAGAGGGTAATTGGATTTTGACGCAAAAAGACCTATTTTTTATGTATTTTTTGATATTTGTGAGAGGTGGGTGTAAAAATCTGTCCGGCGATTGGTGGAAATGTGTCTACCTGCGGTAGTGGGGATGATGCTCAAGAAGCTCACGCCGTAGCTTCGATCTGTCGAGGTGCAGATATAGTTCGGTGGTGGCGATCGACTCGTGTCCGAGCATCTCCTGTATTGCGCGGAGGTTGGCACCCCCTTCAAGCAGGTGAGTGGCGAATGAGTGGCGCAGTGTGTGTGGACTGACAGTCTTTGTGATGCCCGCCATGGCTGCGAGGTCGCGGATTATGTAGAACACCATCACTCGTGAGAGTGGGGCACCCCGACGGTTGAGGAATATCACGTCCTGACCGGCAGGCTTGATGTTGAGCCTTTCGCGAGTGGGCAGATATTCCTTTATGAGGGATATGGCAGCAGGGGAGAGTGGCACCATTCTCTGCTTGTTGCCCTTGCCCTCGACGATAAGCACCTCTTCACGCAGATTCAGCCGCGATATGCGTGCCGCCACAAGTTCCGACACACGCAGTCCGGAGCCGTAAAGCGTCTCTATTATGGCATGGTTTCGCAGACTCTCATCCTTTTCGGGGGGGATTGCGGCGATCATAGCGTCAATCTCCTGAATGGTAAGTACGTCGGGCAGTTCGCGGCTGAGCCTCGGCAGGTCGATGAGCCGTGAGGGGTCATTTATAACGTAATCCTCCATTATGAGAAACCTGAAGAAAGCTCTCATGCCGGTGATCATACGAGCCTGTGAGCGGGGTGACAATCCTATGTCGTGAAGGGTTGAGAGAAGATTGTGCAGAGTGTCTTCCGAGATTTGAGTGAGAGGGATACCCTGCCCGTTGATATAGTCTATCATGTGGCGGGTATCGACGCAATAAGCCGAAGCCGTGTTGGCGGAGAAACTGCGTTCAAGCAGAAGATATGCTTCAAAATCCTTTAGGAGCGAGTCGGTATCTTTCAACGGACGGCTTCCTTTATTCTCAATGACATTCACGTTGCGATGTTTTTTCTTAAAATTTCATGGAATAGGACACGAGAGCCATATCCCGGCGCGGTATCCCGAGGACTATGCGGGTGCCGGTGAATATGGTGCCGTTTGATATGGAGGAATTCAGTGCATCAGTCATGGCAGGGGAGGGATTGGTCATCATTATGGCGCACCCGTTTTTCAGAAGTGTGGCTATTTCATCAGGCGACACACTCTCCCCGCGTATTACGGCGCAATCCCCCTCTTGTGGGGCACACTCGGATGGGTTGGTGCCGGCGGATATCCTGTCCATCTCCACGCATCCGATTCCGGCACCCTCGGCAGCAGCACGGAACGGTTCCGGGTCGGCAGCGGCAATCAGGAGCCGGCGGCTTCCGAGCGCAACGAGAAGACGCAACAGGAGACGTGCGTCACGACGCACGTCTCTGTCATATCTTTTGCCGGGAGTGAGAATCACTCTGTCGATGAGTTCGTAGCCATAATAGCCATACTTGCCCGGGCGCACCGCCATAGTCACCAGATTATAGGCGAAGGGGGAGTGCACTCCGAAGCCGTGGGAGTGCCGCCAACGCAGATAGGCGTTTGCAAGGAGAGTCAGCGGATTCATTCCTGTTGACTCTCCGGCTCCTTACGGATGTGAGCCATGTGGATACACCATAGGAGGAATGCCACAAGGCATGAGATATAGATTATGACTACCGAAGTGATGGCTATTGCATTGGTCACTTTCAGCGACTTGGGATCAAACGAGAATATGATTTCATGTTCACCGGAGGGTATGCGCAATGCACGCAGCACGTAGTCGGCACGTCCGATGGGCACTTCCTTTCCGTCGATCGTGGCAGTCCATCCCCACGGGAAGAAGATCTCGCTGAAGATAGCCAGATTCTCCTTTGAGGAACGGCTCTTGTAGGTCAGCTTGTTGGGAGCATACGACGTCTCATAGATAGTGTCGCCCGGATTCTTGGGAGTGGCATCGCCGAGAGTTGACTTGAATTTGCTGTCGGCTATGGCACGGGTTCCGGTGTCGAGGGAGTCGAGAGCAGTCATCTCCTCTGTGGGAGTGCCTACGTAGGCTATCCCGTCGACAAACCAGGCGTTGCCGAGCGCACCCGGATTCACTTCATATTGGTCGCCGTTGAGAATGTATTTTGCATTCAGCATGTTCAGCACTCCCGGATTCCCCTTTGAAATCTGGTGGGTGATGAGATCGTTATATCTTGTCAGCTTTGCAGCATGGTAGCCGCCTATAGTCTTATGGAAATAGGATGAACGTGCATCGTTGAATCCGGCAACGTCCATGACGCGGTAGTTGCTTTTGTCGGCGAGGATAGCCCTGTCGGCATCGGTCATCTTGAATGCCGTTTCCATCGGGGCGGGGGTCACGAAGCTTTCGGAGTCAACATAGCGTTTGTCGACGGGGTAGAGGTCGATGAGTGTGGCGGCGGTGAGGCAGCACACGAAGAGAGCCTTGTTGGTGAAGACTTTCTTAAACCAAAGGAACATGAGTCCGCAACCTATTGCGATGAAGATGAGCGAGCGTATTGAGTCGGCTGAAACGAGGCTCAGACGAGTCTCCCGCACGGCATTCCATAGGTTGGCATACTCCGGGGCGGTGAATACGCCCATCTGGGTGAGTTGCTCCACTTCACGCGCACTGAACGGCGAACCGAAGATGGAGGGGGATATCCATCCCAACAGGCAGACAGCTGCGCCGCAACCCATCACGGTGATGAGAGTCCATTTATATTTTGCAATGAAATCGGGCGTGTCGATTATTTTGCGCACGCACATGGCTGCAAGAAGCGGGATTGTAAACTCCACAATCACCAGAATACTTGCCACGGCACGGAATTTGTTGTATCCGGGGAGATAGTCGATAAAGAAGTCGGTGAGCGGACTGAAATTATGTCCCCAAGATAGTAGTATTGCTAATACGGAGGCTGCGAAGAGAGCCCATTTCATGGATCCGTCCACCACGAATAGGGCAAGAATCGCAAGCATCAATATGAAGGCCCCGACGTAGACAGGACCGTTTGTCATGGGCTGGTCGCCGAAATATTGTGGGAACTGTGCCATGAATTGTCTTTCCTGTTGGGATAGGGATAGCTCGTCGGCTTTCTTAGTCTGATCGATGCCGAGGAGCTGGGTCTGCCCTGCCACCGGCTTTATAGTTGCGCCGCCTTTCACGTTGGGAATCAGTAGAGAGAAAGTCTCGTCCAATCCGTAGCTCCACGCTGTGATTGCATCCTTGTCCATGCCGGCAGCCTCGGTCTGTCCGGGTGTGCTGATTTCAGTTGCCTTCCCTCTGACGGTCTCCTTTGCATATTGCAAGGTGTTGTATAGGCTTGCCGAGTTTGCACCTAAGGCGAGGATTCCGGCAAGGAGTGTGCATCCGGTGGCGGCTACCCAATGCTTTATCATCCTTTTCTTGATGGCATTGCATAGCCATGCGATGATCAGGAATAAGATGACGAAGGCAAAATAATATGACATCTGCGGATGATTGCTGTGGAGCTGCAACGCTCCGAACAATGCCGCGAGTGCGGTGCCGGTGATGTACTTCCCACGGTAGCAGAGCATTATACCGCCGATTGTCGGTGGAATATAGGCGAGGGTAGCAAACTTCCATATATGGCCTGCGCCGATTATAATAATGAAATAGGTGGAGAATCCCCAAGCTACGGCTGCGAATAGCGAGGTGTACCATCTGCATCCTAAGCAAAGACACATGATGAAGAAACCGAGCATCATCGTGAAGAGGAGGTTGGCGGGTGCCGGTAGCCATAGGGAGTAGGCCTTCGCCACGAACGATAGCGCACTGTTGGCAGGATATGATGGTGCTATCTGGAAGTTGGGCATGCCGGAGAAGAGGGAGTTTGTCCAGCGAGTGGTCTCTCCGGTCTCCTCATGGAACGCTAATCCTTCCTGTCCGTTGGCTATTCCCTGCATGGTGTCATGCTGCTGGAGCACGTTGCCTTCAATATCGTCAGGGAAGAAAAATAAGAAAGCCACCACCGCCAATAGCAGGGCAGCCAGCAAGGAGTAAATGAATCTGTTTTTCATCATCATCAGCTTAGGGAAATTAATATTGCCGGCCGGCATTTTTTGCCGGCCGGATAAGACGTTTTCAGTCGACAGGGATATTTATCTGCCTGTTCATGCTCTGCTCCAGCGATATTAGGGTTTCAGTCCTTGTCACGCCGGGGATGTGTTGGATTTTGTCATTAAGCAGCTCCATCAGATGCTGATTGTCTTGTGCGTACACTTTTATCAGCATTGAGTAAGGACCTGTTGTGAAATGACATTCCACTACTTCAGGGATGTTTTCCAGTTGCTTGACCACTTCGCGATACATGGGTCCTTTTTCGAGGCATACTCCCACGTAGGTGCATGTGTTGTAGCCGAGCATCTTAGGATTCACGTTGTAACCGGAGCCGGTGATCACCTTCATTTCAATGAGACGCTGAATGCGCTGGTGTATTGCTGCACGCGACACACCGCATTCGATTGCCACGTCTTTGGAGGCAATACGTGCGTTGGTCATGATGATGTTTAGAATCTTTTTGTCTAAGTTATCGATACGATCCATGGTTAAAGATTAGAGTTGGTTCTGCAAATTTATTATAAATTTTATAAATCTGCAAAAATATGGATTGTTTTTTGGCAATTTGCTTAAAAAACAGGAATATTTTTTGAATAATATGGCATTGTGATTATGATTTGGTCATAATTTCGCGGCTCTGGAGCGTGCGTAGGCATCGGATATGGATGCTGTGGCGAGTCCGATTATCATCACGGGTAGGAATGCCACAAGTATGTCGGTCCATTCCACGACCACGGGATATGCCGTGATTATCATCACGGAGGGATCGCCGGAGAGCTTTATGATGCCGAAATGTTGCTGTATGAGCGACAGGGCTAAGCCGATTACCACTCCACATACGCCGCCTGCCGTGCTGACGTAGATGCTTTCCCACCAGAAGGTCATGCCGATCTGCCGGCGAGTCATGCCCATGGCGATGAGGGTCGACATGGATGACTGCTTCTCAAGAATCAGCATGCAGAGGGTGCTTATTATATTGAATGAGGCTATCATGAGAATGAAGGAGAGAAGAAGAAATGTCACCCATTTCTCTATCGATACCATCCTGTAGTTGGCTTCCTGCTGCTGGTAGCGGTCTTTCACTATGGCAGAGGCACCGAGCCGATCGCGTATGCGGGCTGCGGTAGAGGAGAGGTCGTCGGGAGCTGTGGTCTCGATCTCAATTGCGGTTGCCTCCGTAGTGTATTGGAAGAGATTGCGGGCGATGGAGATGTCGCAGATTATGCTGTTTTCATCGATATCATGCTGTAGCGACTGGAATGTGCCGGATATCCCAACCGAGTCGGTGAGGAATGAGTTCATGGGATTTGCCATGTTGACACGTCCCTCACGTTTGGGCGCGAACAGGAAGATGCCGTCAGGCTCCGCGCCTATGCCGAGTTGCTGGGCTACTCCGACAGACACCGCCACCTCCCGGTCGGAAGCGTCATTGGTAAAGAACGATCCTGCCACGAAGAGGGAATCGATTGCCGTCATGCGTGAATATTCCTTCGGGACTATGCCGCGCAGAGTGACCGGCATCTCGCGGGAATCATATAGAGCGAGGGCGTTATCTATTACTGCCGGCATTGCGATTTTCACACCGTCGATTTTCCCTATGATATTCGTCATGGAATCGGCATCGGCAAATGTCTTCCCCCTTGCCGGAGTGACGAGGATGTCGGGGGCAAGAAGATCGGTAGTATCGGTCAGGATATCTTTGAACCCGTTGAATACTGACAATACACAAATAATGGCGGCGGTGGCAACAGCCACCCCCACCACTGATACTATGGAGATTGCGCTGACCGCGCTGTGCGATTTTTTAGCCCATAGATATCGCCATGCTATCCGGGCGGGAAGTGTCGCTATCCTCATTCCTCTTCCTTCTTCTCTTCGTCGTCTTCTTTGTGCGGACCGAGGAGACGGTCGATATTCTCGATGTAGTCAAGGGAGTCGTCGAGATAGAACTGCAGGTCGGGGCATTTGCGCAATGTCTGTTTCACCACCTGGGCCAACTCATATCTTACGGTCTTTGTCTGCTTCTTGATATTCTCAAGAATGCCCTGACTCTTGTCGGCAGGGAATATGCTGAGATATACTTTAGCGATGCTTAGATCCGGGGTTATGCGGACCGCGCTGACCGACACGAGCACTCCGCCGAGAGCGGCAGTCTGGCGTCGGAAAATCTCGCTCAGCTCCTTCTGTAGGAGACGAGCTATTTTTGCTTGACGTTTTCCTTCCATTTCTTAGATAATTTTTACTTTGATAAACCGCGCAGGGGGTGTGCGGCATTCGCTTTACCGCGCGATATATATAGATAACGCGTCAGTGCGGCTTATCGTTTATGCCGGCTGGAGAATAGCCGGTAAAAACGGTTTCAGTCGGCAATTTTCCGCAGTATGGTGAGCCCGTCGCGAAGAGGTATGATTGCGGTCTCCACCCTCGGATCGTTTGCCACGAGGTCGTTGAAATCGATTATCCCCTGCGTCTGTGAGGAATGTCGGCAGGTCTCCACGACGTGTCCGTCCCAGAGGGTGTTGTCGGCTATTATGAAGCCCCCCTTCCGGAGAAGGCGGATTGCACGGTTGAAGTAATCGATATACCGTCGTTTGTCGGCATCGATGAAGATGAGATCAAATTCATTGTCGTCCCATTGCTTCATTACCTCCAGCGCATCCCCTATGTGCAGGCGCACCTTGTCGGCGTCTGGCGACATGGATATGTTCTGAAGGATGAAGTCCTCCAGTTCATCGTCCACTTCAATAGTGTCGATGGTCGCACCGGGTTGCAACCCTTCAGCGATGCAGAGGGCGGAGTATCCGGAGAATGTGCCGAGTTCAAGCACTCTTTTCGGGGCAGCCATAGTGGTGAGCATCTTCAGTAGCCGACCCTGTATGTGTCCGGAGCACATGCGCCCGTTGATCATCCGTAGGTTGGTGAGACGGTCGATGCGGTATAGATAGTCGGGTTCGCGGCTTATGTGCGAGTTGACGTATTCTTCGATTTGCGGAGTCATCAGTGTGCATTGAAAAAGCGTAGCGCGAGTTCGTAGCCCTTCATCCCGAATCCGCAGAGCATTGCTTTGCATGACGGGGCGGTTACAGACTTGTGGCGGAACTCATCGCGGGCATGTATGTTGGAGATATGCACTTCCACCACCGGCAGCTGTATCGAGGATATCGCGTCGGCTATGGCGTAGGAATAGTGGGCGTATGCACCGGGATTGATCACTATCCCTTCACAAGAGGGTGTGTCGTAGCCGAGAGCGTGTATCTTGTCGATGATTGCGCCTTCGCAATTTGATTGGAAGTATTCGATTTCAGTGGCGGGGAAAGTGGCTTTCAGCTCATCAAGGACGTCTTCGAAAGTCCGTGAGCCGTATATCTCGGGCTGACGTTTGCCGAGAAGGTTTAGGTTTGGTCCGTTGATTATGCAGATCATAATTGAGTCCCCTGCTTCATTACGGGGTGGAAATAATGATTAATACTGTTTTGCCGGATAGATTGTGAAAACCGGATAGATTGTAAAAAAAGAGGAGCAGGAAACCTAAGTTTACTCTGCTCCTCTTCCTCTCTCCTCAGCGGTGCGGACGGGACTTGAACCCGCGACCCCATGCGTGACAGGCATGTATTCTAACCAGGCTGAACTACCGCACCAAAGTTTTTGCTTTCGTTCCGTATCATCGTTTCCCGATTGCGAGTGCAAAGTTACGATGTTTTTCCGAAACCACCAAATTTTTTTTAATTTTTTTTGAAATATTTTGATATGTATTTCAAGATGGGATTGCTGGTCGCTATGATAGCGTTGCTATCCAGTCTGTTACGGTCTTGTAATGTGTATGTCTGTGTCTGACCGGAATTCTGGATAGGGTAGGATATGTATATGAAAAAAGAGGAGCAGGAAACCTAAGTCTACACTGCTCCTCTTCCTCTCTCCTCGGCGGTGCGGACGGGACTTGAACCCGCGACCCCATGCGTGACAGGCATGTATTCTAACCAGGCTGAACTACCGCACCAAGATTTTGCTTTCGTTCCGTATCATCGTTTCCCGATTGCGAGTGCAAAGTTACGATGTTTTTTTCCGAACTGCCAAATTTTTCTGCGTTATTTTTTAATTAAGATTACAACTTTTCTTTGATTTCTATTTTAATCCCCTGTGAGGATGTATGTTGTGAATGGTCTTTTCAACTATATTTTTTTGTCATCGGACAGCGCCGGACTTCTTGGACTTCTAAGACTACATGGACTACTTACAGGTCAGAAGATAGGAGCGGTGGGGATTGGATAATAAAAAAAGGTGTTGAAACTTTGTTTCAACACCTTCACTCAGTCGGGGTGACAAGATTCGAACTTGCGACCACACGCCCCCCAGACGCGTACTCTAACCGGGCTGAGCTACACCCCGAATAACAAGCTTAATCAAGACCAACCAGTATCAATTGTGAAGCATCGGGCTTCAAAATACCATCGTTTGAAACCCTAAGATTTCAACGGGGGTGCTTGATTAAAGCGGTGCAAAGTTACGAACTTTTTTAATTCCCTGCAAATTTTTTTGGATAAATTTTCTTGCGATTTTAGAGGGTATATATTCAGTAATTTGATTTATAGTCGGATATGCGGTCTTATTTTTTGGAGAGTGAATGGGAGAAAAAGTCGGCAACCTTGCTTGCAGTCTCGTCATTCGTGTGAGAGAATACATGGTCGTCCTTGTCGACAAGATTTATCTCACTCCCTTTTATCACTTGGTTGAAGCGTTCGCCGTAGGTGTAAGGCACAACGCGGTCTGCCGTGCCGTGTATGATGAATGTCGGTCCGGTATAGAGCGCGGCTGTCTCATAGATAGGCAGGCTTAGGGCGGTGGTTATGTAATCGCGTCCGAGTATCTGTCCGCCCCATGGCAGTTTGATACCTTCCGCCGGAACGTTGAGAGGGTCGTAGACAGCACCCATGGTGGAACCACGCAACGCATCGTCGCGCAACGCTGCCGCCGGAGCCATAAGTGCAAGAGCCTTAATCTGGGGATAACCGATCTGTCCGGCTGTCATGGCTGCCACGACTCCCCCCTGTGAGTGACCCACGAGCGATATGTCGCGTGTGAAGGTCTGATCAAGCGTCCATTCGATCACTTTCTTCAGATCTTCAATCTCATTAGGCACTGTCATCTCTTTAAATGCACCTTCGCTTGCTCCATGACCGTTGAAATCGAATCTCACCACACCTATACCTTTTTCCAACAAATTGTTGGCTATTGCGTCGTGCAGAGGTCCGTTCATGTTGCCGGAGAAGCCGTGGCAGAGAATCACTATGTTGCATTTCTTGTCGTTCCCCAATTGGGGCAGTTCGACACGGGCGGCGAGTTTCCCTTTCGAGCCGTCGATAGTCACATTCTCCACGCTATGTGCGGAAGCGGATATTTCTGCCGCCATGATAAGTAATGCCGCGAATATATTTTTCAGAATCATAATGGTGAATCAGTTTAAGTAATCGTAAAAAGATTACTAAGGATAATCAGATTAAAAAGATAGAAGCCCCACGGATCTTGGGGCTTCTGTCTTCTGTATTTTGAAAATTAGTTTTCGTCAAAATGGAACCAGTCGACATCCACGTATCCACCTGTCTTTTTGGTGGCGTAGTTGAATATGGCGAATTTGGTGCCCATGAAATGACGGCGATAGTCAAAGGTCATGCGGATTTCGCGTCCAATCGTTTGCCATTTCTCCCCGTCCATACTGTAGGAGAATGATGCCATGTCGCGTCCGGGATTGAAATCACTATGCACGCGAAGATAGATGAATTTATCGGAGTTTCCCTTGAATTTCAACGGTATCTCCTTTATCACCTCCACATCAACATGGTCAATGTCGTGAGGCTGTTTGAACACGGATTTCTCTTCAGTGAGCTGAAGGACGTATTTACCCCCTTCTTTATCACGCGCAACAGACCACTGTCGCTGTTGAAGGCGGCGAGCCCGCAGACATCACCATCTTTCATGCCGGAGAGATCGATCTTCACGGAACCTGTGCATTCCGGACCGGACATGCGCTGGGTGAGTGTGTTGGGTGCAATCTGGAGATTGTTGACCACACGCGCAGTCTTCAGACGCAGGAATCCGGGACGCTCCGAAAGGCTCCATGCCTCATCGATGGGGTTATGGTTCCATTGCCAATAGAGGTTCATGCCGTGGCGGGCATGATAGCCACCTTGCGGGTCAACGGGGAGCATATCAAACTCATCGCTGCCGATAAGTCCTTTCACGGAGGGGTGCTTCTTGCTCAGGTCGGATGGAGTGCGGTAGGCACGGCGGTCAAGATGGATGTTGCCGGTAGGGTTATCCACCTTGTTTTCGGAGATACTGTTGTTGATCTCTCCGGTGAACTCGCCGACCATAGGCCAACCGTCAACCCAGGTCACCGGCAATGTGCATGGCACGCGTCCGATTCCGTCACGATCCTGGAAAATGAGTGCCCACCAGTTCTGATCGCTCTGGTCGTCGCCTACGAGAGATCCCTGTCCTACGCCTCCGTAAGTCTCGAATGGGGTTTCCAGGATTATCTTCTTCTCGTATGGTCCGGCGATGTTGTCCGCACGGTAGCACACTTCGCGTCGCACACGTCCGTCGACTCCCCATTTCATGGAGATCATGCAGATATAATATTTGCCGTTGTGCTTTATCACACTGCTCCCTTCGAGGAGAGCATCGCGCTCTTCAGGATCGGTAGAGGCATCTACCACCTTTTTATTGAGCCCGCCTGCCTTTGGTTCGAAGTTCTCGTCAAGCTCCACCACGGTGCATCCGCCGCTTCCTGTGAAGAGGTAGCGTTTGCCATCTTCATCGAAGAAAAGAGACGCATCGTGCATGTGTGGCGGACGTGTCACGAGCTTCCATGGACCCTCCGCCTTATCGGCACAGAATATGAATCCTTTGCCCGGCTCACCGTTGGCAGTGAACCAGACCCAGAATTTACCCATGTGATAACGTAGGCTTGATGCCCATTGCCCCTGTCCGTATACGGTCTTGCCGTCAATCAGATTGTAGCGGTCGCCGTCATCTATACGGTCAAAGACGTAGCTCACCACTTCCCAGTTGACCATATCCTTTGATTTCATGATGGGTGCGCCGGGCATGAGGTGCATGGTCGTGCTGATCATGTAGTAGGTGTCTGCCACTTTGCATACGCTTATGTCAGGCACGTCGGCATTGATTACCGGATTACGGAATGTCTCTGCTGCCATCCCCAGCAAGCCGGGGAGACAGAGTATGATTGAAAGAATAAGTTTTTTCATGATGTGCATGTGAGGACTCGGATTAGAGATTGATTTCATACATTACGAATGACCATGGAGCGAGCTTCACATTCATCTTCTTGCTTACCTTCACATCTTCAGTTGTGGTGGAGATGGGCTGTGCGTCAAAATTGTTCTCATCCTCAGGATTACCCTTCAGCACGGTCATCTTCGCATTCTTCTTGATATTGAATCGGGAAAGGTCGATTTTTGCGGTTTTCTCCTTGTCGGTAGCGTTGCAGACTTTCACGAAGAGCTTGCGGTCTTTGGTGTTGAGGATCACCGACTGCTCCTGGAGGAAGCCATCGCCTTCCGATTTATCGGGATTCTCCACCTCCACGCAATCACCATAATAGTAGTCGCCCTGCGACTGTCCGAACATCTGCTGCACGTAGTAGCTGCATGTGGGATAAACGCGCTCGTTGTCGAAGTAGATAAGGTCTGGGTTCCAGTTTGTGGCGTTCTTGCGGGCGAGGAGGGGTGCGTAGGAGGTCATGACAACCACGTCGCCATTGCGCTCCACATGAAGGAGATAGAGAGCCTCAGCGAGAGCATCGATGAGTTTCTTATCTTTTGATGCGTATTCACCGAGATATACCTTGCTCATCCTGTCGCGGGGATAGGAATCATACTGGCGCGACTTCATGAAATATTCGCGGGGTTCGTAGTAATGCTCGTCGTTGATGGGTATCTCAAGCTCTTCGGCAAGTTTCCATCCTGCCTCATAGTCGGGGTTACCGGGATGAGAACCGGGACCGTCGGTGCCCACGATGATTATTTCGGGGTGAGCGGCAGTGATTCTGTCATACATGTATTTGAATCGTTCTGCAAATTCGGGAGAAATCTTCTCCTCATTGCCGATGCCGAGATATTTGAGGTTGAATGGTTCGGGATGACCGGCTTCGGCTCTCACCTTGCCCCATTTTGTGGAAGCATCACCGTTTGCCCATTCGATAAGGTCGAGGGCATCCTGTGTCCATCTGTCCATATCCTTCATGTCGACAACATCCTGAGCCTGTTCGGGCCATAATCCCCAACCACCATTGCTGCCTTGGCAACTTACGCCGCAGGGTAGGATAGGCACAGGCTCCATGCCCATGTCTTCACAAAGCTGGAAATATTCGTAATAACCGATATTCATCGACTGATGGTAGCCCCATGTGTTTTTCTGCTGGCGTCTTGTCTCCTTCGGACCTACGGTCTCTTTCCAGTGGTAGGTATTCCAGAAGCCGTCGCCGCCACCATGTACCACGCATCCTCCGGGGAAACGCATGAATTTCGGATTCAGTTTTTCGATTGTCTCTGCAAGATCCTTGCGTATGCCATGACCCTTATATGTGTCAAGCGGCATGAGCGAAACCATATCGACGTCAAACACGCCGGTCTCAAGAGCGAGGAACTGCAAGGCAGCGTTGGTGCAGTCTTCCGTAGGACGTAGAGTGCAGCTGTATCTCTTCCAGTTGTTGCTGTCGATTGAGATGGTGTCATCCGCGAGAAGTTTCGGGTCTTTGCCCCAGCCTTGCGGCTGCACGAGTGCCACACGAATTTTCATTCCCTTCTTGTTGACATCGCGGACGAACATTGAGAAGTCGTAATCAGCATCCTTTTTTACGCTTATACCGTCAAAACCATCGTTCTGCATGCCAAACCCGATCCATCCGCTATAGTCGCGGAACGGACGCACGCGCTCTACGTAGACGCGCATATAGTTGGGGTTGTTGGGATGGATCGGGTCTTGCTGTTTCACTTCCAGGTTGCCGAGAGCATGTCCGGGGCGTATCATTTTCCAGTTTGTACCCGGACCCCATCCGTCACGCTCCATAGGATTGTATTCGAATGAGCCGTTCTGGATAAGTTCGGCGTTGAGACCTCCGTCGGCGGAAGAACTGATATCTTCAAAAAAGATACCGATTAGATGGTCGCTGATCTGTTTCCCACCTTTTGGCGCAGAGACAGGTTTCTGAGCAGCAATCATTGCGCTTGTGGCTGTGGCTAATGCCACAAGTGTTAGAATAGGTCTTTTCATAAGAAAATATTAGGTTAATTGTATGGTTTTGCATAGGCTCCCTGAAGGGGGAGATAAGGAGAGGGGAGTTTTTATTCTTTTGATGGGTATTATTCTTTTAGGAGGGAGTCAATGATTATAGTGACAGGTCCGTCATTCACGAGAGACACCTGCATGTCGGCTCCGAAGACACCACGTTTCACCGGTTTGCCCAAAGCCGTTGAGAGTTTCTCGCAATATGCCTCATATAGAGGTATCGCAGTGTCATGTCCGGCGGCATGTATGTAGCTCGGTCTGTTCCCTTTCTTTGTAGAGGCGTTGAGGGTGAATTGGCTGACGGCAAGGGCTTCCCCATCGACATCGAGGAGCGAGCGGTTCATGACGCCATTGTCGTCAGGAAATATCCGCATTGCGGCGGTTTTCCCTACGAGCCAATCTACATCCGCAATGGTGTCTCCCTCGCGGATTCCGACGAGTATCATCAGTCCGGTGCCTATCTCGCTGTGTATGCTTCCGGCTATCTCAACTGAGGCACGGCTGACTCTTTGAATCACTAATCTCATGTGGGCGAGTTTATATGGAATGAAGTTAAGTTAACTTCAATTGTAATCGTATTAGGTTTGATGCTATAAAGTTAGTAATAATTTTATAGCCATACAAAAATAAGTGTATTTTTTACAATTATTCACAGTTTTTTTATGATTTGGCACCAATAATATATGAAATATAAGCGATTTTACGATTTTTGGAGGTAAGTTTGTGCTTTGAAATCTTTGTTGAGGTGATGAATGTTAGAGTTGGAATCTAATTCCCAGGTCAAGACCCAAGCGTTTGAATCCGTTGCCGTTTTCAGGTATGCCGAATTTATCCTTATCCTGCCTGACATAGTTATCGAGGAAATTTAGTCCACAGCTGAGCCATAGTTTCCCGGCAATTTCATATTCCGCGAAGATACCCACGTTGTAGCCGAATCCGCAGACGGTCTTGCGAGATAATGACCTGTCGTCACAAGGGGAGCAGTCGCCGGTTATCCTGTCGGTATATATTGCGAGTCCGATTCCGGCTCTGCCGCCGAAAGCCCATTTGGATTGACGTATCCGGTATGCGAATTGCGGCGCGATATAATTAAGGAGAAAACGTTGCTTGAAATTGCCGTAGGTGGTATTGGTTTTTCCGGTGGAAGTGAAGCCGGAGTATAACAGACCTGCGCCAAAACGTTTCTTACCTATCCAATCATATCCGGCACACCAGTCGGGACCGAGGCGTGCATCGCCGGAGGTCCAGTCGCTGTATACTTTCGAGACGATATGTCCTATGCCTGCTGACGCATAGAGGAAATGTCCGTTGTCGGCAGTGGCGGGCGGTATGATTCTTCTCTTCTGTAAGATTAGAATTTTAAATTCCGATATGTGGACTTCTCCGACAAACTGGGCATTTGCGTGAAATCCTGTCAGAAAAAGGAGAACTGAAATCAATAATATGCGGATCATCTCTTATTGTGGGTTATATATAGTGAAGCATGGACAACTTCAGTGGAATTTTCTTCTTATTGAAATCATTTAGGAATAAGTTAAAATGACTTCATTAACTACAACAAATCCGAGGTATAATTAGATGAGCGGAAGAGGGTATTGTAAGGGGCTATTTTGTAAAAATCTGAAAATTTTTAATCTTTGAAATCCGATTGAACCTGTTCAATCGGATTTATTCACTAATTTTGTGGTTAGTAATCTCCAAAAAATAATTTGGACGGGTGGTATGTTGTTTACCATGGTTACTTAAACATTACTCTTTTCAATTAAAATATTAAGTACATGACAAAAATTTGAAAACATCGAATTTTGGGGTATAAGTCGGACGCATAAGTATGGTCGAAATCTCTTCCAATCCATATTTGACAAGCGACTTTGCCTTTCTTCCATGTTTCAGAATCCTTATCGGTTTAATATTTATATCTTTATGTTCACCAACGAGATACGCCCATACAAGAGCCATGCAGACCATCGCGACAAGTCTTGCGATGCGGTCCATATCACGCATATGGGTATCCTCGATGTTGAAGCCGGAAGATTTCATGGCTCTAAAGGCCGTTTCTATCTCCCATCGTTTTTTGTATGTCAAAATCGCCTCCTCGGGCCGATTGAAGCATATGAGAATCTGCAATTCCGGAACACCATCGGAGTTTTTGATCCGGCTGCCGGCAAGATAGACATACTCACCTTTGTGAAGAAAGAGCGTATGGAAGAATTTCTCCTGACCGACCTTCAAATCATTGAACAGCCACCAGGCTCGGATTCTCTCACCGGTGGAAGGCTTGACAATCCAGAAGTTCTGACGTATTCGGATGTAATACCGTATGCGACGGCTGTTGAGCCATCCTGTCCATTCCTTTCCGATGAACTCGCGGTCTGCCACAAGGCAGTCGATGCATTCCGCTCCGAAAAGACGGATAAAACGTTCCATAATTTTCTTGCGTTCTTCCCAGTTGGAGTTGCCACGTTTCGGAAGAAGGCTGAATATCAAAGGGAAGGCAATCCCTTTATAGGTTATGCCCAACATAAGGATGTTTATATTGAACTCCCCGAACTTCCAGTTGGTCCGGTCCATGCTCAGCACAAGACCGGTCTTGACAGGAAGCAGCGAGAAAATCATACGGGCTATGATGTCAAGGTCAAGTACATACTTGGCAAAGAATCTTTGGAGCCGTCTGAGGTTGGAATCCTTGTCTACAGCCGTAGGCATCGCATCAGCCAGTTTGTGGAGGCTGACAGTCTGCACCACACAGAGTGCATGGAGCAGCAACGCCATGAGTTTTATGCGTGCCAAATTCATACTTTGACCAAAGTGCTCTTGCATAATCGGGAGGATTTGGTTAACTTTGACCGAGTCCTTGAAATTAGTAGTTTTCATGAGAAAAAGCGTCCAAACTTTTCCTTTAAATTACTAATTTTCAGGGACTTTTGCAAATTTAATCGACTAAAAATTAAGTGTTTAACAGCATAAATTTAATTTTTGTCATCTACTAAAATTAAAATATTAAAAAAATGTCGAATAAACAGAATGCCGGCACTATATGCGTGCAGGGTGGATGGAAACCCGGAAATGGCGAGGCGCGTGTGCTGCCGATCTATCAGAGCACAACTTTCAAATATTCATCTTCCGAACAGATGGCACGTCTGTTTGACCTGGAGGAGAATGGCTATTTCTACACACGTCTTGCGAATCCCACCAATGATGCTGTCGCTTCCAAGATTGCGGAGCTGGAGGGGGGCGTGGCGGCTATACTGACCTCTTCCGGTCAGGCAGCAAATTTCTATGCAGTGTTTAATCTTTGCGAGAGCGGCGACCATTTTGTGTGCTCATCGGCTATATATGGCGGCACGTTCAATCTGTTTGCCGTGACAATGAAGAAGATGGGGATAGAGTGCACGTTTGTAAGTCCCGATGCTTCGGAGGAGGAACTGTCTGCCGCGTTCCGTCCGAACACTAAGCTGCTTTTCGGTGAGACTATATCCAATCCAAGTAATGATATCCTTGACATTGAGAAGTTTGCACGTGTGGCACATTCTCACGGAGTACCTTTGGTAGTTGACAACACTTTCCCGACTCCGATCAATTGCCGCCCGTTTGAATGGGGTGCGGATATCGTGACGCATTCCACCACCAAATATATGGACGGACACGCCACAAGCGTAGGTGGTGCTATTGTCGACAGCGGCAATTTCGATTGGGAGGCACATGCCGAGAAGTTCCCCGGATTGACCACACCCGACGAGTCGTATCACGGGCTTACTTATACCAAGGCATTCGGCAAGGGTGCTTTCATCACGAAGGCGACCGCACAACTTATGCGCGACCTCGGTTCCATACCGTCGCCTCATAATTCATTCCTTCTGAATATAGGTCTTGAGACGCTTCATCTCCGTGTGGCGCGTCATTGCGAGAATGCGTTGAAGGTGGCTCAGTGGCTGGAGAAGAATCCGAAAGTGGGTTGGGTGAATTATGCAGGACTGGAGAGCAGCAAATATCATGAGCTTGCCAAGAAGCAGATGCCTAACGGCACGTGTGGCGTAATATCTTTCGGGCTGAAGGGTTCGCGTGAGGAGGCGATTGAGTTCATGGATCGTCTTAAATTCATATCCATCGTTACACACGTGGCTGATGCGCGCACGTGTGTGCTTCATCCGGCAAGCCATACCCACCGCCAACTTACCGACGAACAGCTCCGTGAGGCTGGTGTCGCTCCCGATCTTGTGCGGCTTTCAGTCGGCATAGAGGATGTGGACGACATTATCAATGATCTTCAACAGGCTCTTGGCGAATAATTAAAATGCAGTGGGTTCAGACCATACTATATGATAAGACACCGATTCAGGCGGTGATAATCATTGCGATTATCATCGCTGTCGGTCTCGGACTCGGCAAGATTCGTATAAAGGGTATCTCGCTGGGTGTGACGTGGGTATTCTTCGCCGGAATATTTGCCGGGCATATCGGCTTGTCGATAAATCATGATATGCTCCTGTTTGCACAGAATTTCGGACTTGTCCTGTTTGTCTATGAACTTGGTTTGCAGGTGGGTCCCGGTTTTTTCAGTTCCTTCAGGAAGGGTGGCGTGCGTCTAAATCTTCTCGGGTTGGGCGTGATCTTCCTCGGCACTGTAATGACAGTCGGCATAAGTTTCGGATTCGGCTTGCCGCTGAGCGACATGGTGGGAGTGCTTTGCGGAGCAACCACCAATACCCCCGCACTTGCAGCCGCCCAACAGGCTCTCCAGCAGGTGGGACTGCCTGCGAGTGCCACGGCATTGAGCTGTGCGGTCACTTATCCGTTGGGTGTAGTTGGTGTGATACTTGCCATGATACTGATACGCCGTTTTATGGCGCGTCCGTCAGATCTTGAGGTGCCGGCACATGATGATATCAATAAGACTCATATCGATGCTTTCCGTGTGGTGAATCCCGCCCTTTTCGGGAAATCGGTGAAGGAAGCGGTGTCATTGGTAGGTGTGAGTTTCGTGATTTCACGTCTTTGGCGTGATGGAAAAGTGACTATCCCTACGTCGGAACTTACGCTTCAGGAGAATGACCGTGTGCTTGTGGCTTCTACAGAGAAGGATGTGCCTGTGGTGACGATGCTTTTCGGAGAGCATGAGAATGAGGACTGGAACAGTGAGGAGATCGATTGGAATGCAATCGACAGCCAACTGGAATCGCGCAATATCACGGTGACGCGTCCGGAAATCAATGGAAAGAAATTGGGTTCGCTCCGTCTTCGCAACAGTTACGGCATAAATATAAGCCGCGTGCGTCGCGCCGGAGTGCAGCTCCTTGCAAATCCGGGGCTCGTGCTCCAGCTTGGCGACAGGCTCACCGTGGTCGGTGAGGCGAAATCGCTCGATAATGTGGCGAAGGTGCTTGGAAACAGGTCGGCATCACTAAATGAGCCGAATATGGCGGTGATATTCATCGGTATGCTCTTGGGTCTGCTCCTCGGCTCAATACCATTCTTCTTGCCGGGTATGAGTGCCCCGGTGAAACTGGGACTTGCCGGCGGACCAATTGTTGCCGGACTTGTGATCGGGCGTTTTGGTCCGGAGTTACACATGATCACTTATACCACTACCTCCGCCAATCTCATGCTGCGCGGAATCGGGCTGTCGCTCTATCTCTCTTGTCTCGGACTTGAGGCGGGCGGGAGTTTCTTTGAGACCCTGATGCAGGGCGATGGGTTCCTGTGGGTGGGACTCGGTTTCCTGATAACTGTGATTCCGGTGCTTATAATGGGCTTGATATGCATGCGTATCGGACATCTTGACTTCGGCAGCAGTTGCGGAGTGTTGTGTGGCTCAATGGCAAATCCAATGGCATTGACGTATGCTTCCGATAATATAAAGGGGGATGAGGCAGCAGTGGCATACGCTACTGTCTATCCTCTCGGCATGTTTGTGAGAGTGGTGATAGCACAGGTGATAATCCTGGCGGCGCTGTAAAAAAACAACTCGGTCCCCCAATCCCCTGAAGGGGAAGTTTTAGTGACAATACCGTCATCTTAACTTCCCTTTCAGGAGATTGGGGGACCGAGTTGTTATTATTGGGCTTCTCTTACTTCACAAATACAAGATACTGTCCCGGAGTGAGTGTAGCGGGAAGTTTGGCGGCTTCTTCAGTGAAGAAGTTCTTCATGCCGTTCACGTCGGGCGTTGTGCCGGTGAATTTCACATCACACTCCTCTTTACCGAGGTTTGCAAGCACCACTACCTTAGATCCATCCTTCTCACGTGAGAAAGCTATGATGTCGTTGCTTGTGGTGGGGAGGTTGACCATCTCTCCGCCCTCCAATCCGGCAGCAAGAGCGTGCTGGGTGTGTTTCAGACGGTTGAGGTTCTGATAGAATGTGAAATAGGCGTTGCGCGGTTCCCATGTCGGAGCCTTATCTTTTTCAAAAAATTCAAAGGCACGGTTCATGCCTGTTTCCTGACCGGTGTAGATGAGAGGCATACCGGGGAGAGTGTATGACAATACGGCAAAAGCATCGGATAGATTTCCGAGACGATCAAACTCTGTGCCTTCCCAAGAGTTGAGGTCGTGGTTAGTCACCATATTCATCAGATAGGTGTCTTTCGGATAATCGGCAGTCTGACGGTTTACAAGAGAGTCGATTGCATTTGCGTGAGTGGCTGGAAATTCTCTTACCTTTCCGTCAGAACCCTTGAATGTGTATTGTCCGGATGTGGCGGCGATTGCGCTGAAGAGATCTTTCATAGGCCAGTTGTAACCCATGTCGAAACCATCCTTCTGCAGCTCCGGCACGCTTGCCTCGGCAAGCATGAAGAGATCCTCCTTCACAGCCTGCAACTGCGGACGAGCCTCCTCCCAGAAGTCTGTCGGCACTTCCATAGCTACGTCGCAACGGAATCCGTCAACGCCTACATCAGTAAGCCAGAATTTCATAGCGTCAATCATACCCTTACGCATCTCTTTGTTGGAGTAGTCAAACACGTAGACATCAGTCCAGTCATATACCCCTTTCATATTGCCGAGGGAATCCTTCTCATACCAGTCGGGATGTTCAGTCACCCACTTGTTGTCGCGACCGGAATGGTTAGGCACCCAGTCGAGTATCACTTTCATGCCATTGTCATGGATCTGTTTCACCACCTCCTTAAACTGGTCGATGGTGCCAAATTCGGGATTGAAAGCCTTGTAGTCTGCCACTGCATAGTAGCTTCCGAGTGTGCCTTTACGACCATCCTTGCTGATGGGGTGGATAGGCATCATCCAGAGAATATCCACACCAAGTTCCTTCAGGCGGGGAAGCTCACGGGCAAACGCGGTGACAGTGCCGGAATCGGTGTATTGGCGGAGGTTTACCTCATAGATCACTGCATTGCGGCTCCATTCGGGATGCTTCACGTTGGTGAACGTGGAGTCTCGTTCCACTGATGCAGATTTGTCAGATTTTCCTTTGCCTCCACATGCGGAGAAAAGGATTGCGCCGATCAAGCCGAGCGCACAAAGAATTTTTCTCATAATGTAAGAATTTGTTGTTAAGTCAAATTGGGAAATGAGTTTTCATGTCGGATTATGAATTTTATCTCGTAAAATGCAGAATCGCCAACAGATGTGCAAAGTTAATAAAAACTTCGCTTAAATAAAAAAGAAATCAGCCCCCAACGGGGCTGATTCAATTATTATTGCGGGAATTTGTTGATTGCGTCTATGAATGCTTCTGCCGATGCGGCGATGATATCGGTGTTGGCTGAGAATCCGTAGTAGTGCTGTCCGTCGTATTCCACTGTCATGTGCACCTTACCGATGTCGTTGCTTCCTTTGTTGATTGCCTGTATGAGGAATTCTTTTACGAGCATCTGACGGCGAATGATCACTTTGATTGCGTTGATGGCGGCGTCTACCGGACCATTACCAGATGCACAAGCCTCGAAGCGTTCGCCGGCGATGAGCAGACCGATGGATGCTACCGAGCGGAGTCCTACGCCTGATGTCACCTGCAGATAATCGAGCTTGATGCGGTGTTGTTCGCGGTGTGCGCCGGCAAGCATGAGCACGTCGTCGTCCGTGATCTCCTTCTTGCGGTCGGCGAGTTTGAGGAATGCCTCGTATGCCTTGTCGAGTGCCTCTTTCTCAAGATCGCAGCCGAGTACGTGGAGACGATGCTTCAGTGCGGCACGTCCCGAACGTGCGGTCAATACGATTGAGTTCTCGTCGATGCCTACATCCTTCGGGTCGATTATCTCGTAGCTCTCGCGGTTCTTTAGCACGCCATCCTGATGTATGCCGCTTGAATGGGCGAAGGCGTTGCGTCCTACGATTGCCTTGTTGGGCTGTACGGGCATGTTCATGAGGCTTGACACCAATCGGCTGATGCCGGTGATCTTGGTGGCGTTGATGTTGGTGTCGATGTTGAGTTCCTTGTGGGAGCGGAGTGCCATGACCACCTCTTCAAGAGATGTGTTGCCGGCACGCTCGCCGATACCGTTGATGGTCACTTCCGCCTGACGTGCGCCGCCGAGGATGCCACTGATGGTGTTGGCTGTTGCCATGCCGAGGTCGTTGTGGCAATGGGTGGCAATCCTTACGTTATGAATGCCGTCGACGTGCTCCATGAGGTAGCGAATCTTCTGTTCGAACTCCCAGGGGAGGCAGTAGCCTGTAGTGTCGGGGATATTGATGACGGTTGCACCTGCATTGACCACAGCCTGCACCACGCGTGCAAGATATTCGTTGTCGGTGCGACCTGCATCTTCGGCATAGAACTGCACATCCTCCACAAAGCTCTTGGCATATTTCACTGCCCTTACCGCACGCTCGATAATCTCTTCGCGGGTGGAGTTGAATTTATATCTGATATGCGAGTCGGAGGTGCCGATACCCGTATGGATACGTTTATGCTTTGCATATTTTAGTGCATCGGCTGCTACCCGTATGTCGTTTTCAACGGCACGTGTCAATGCGCATATCGTGGGCCAGGTCACTGCTTTGGAGATCTCTTCCACTGATTTGAAATCGCCCGGGGATGAGACCGGGAAACCTGCCTCGATGACGTCGACACCGAGTTCTTCAAGGGCTTTTGCCACCTCAATCTTCTCAACCGTGTTGAGCTGGCACCCCGGAACCTGTTCGCCGTCGCGGAGGGTTGTGTCAAAAATGTACAGTCTGTCGCTCATATTGTGTAGAAACTTGTTTTAAAACCGAAATTAAGTCGCAAATTTACAAATATTTTGTGTTTATGACAAAATATTGGCAATTTTTTATCTTTTCAGCAACGTTGTGACCGACCTGTATCCGTTTTTGTAGATTGCGGCACGTATTTCCTTCTCGCTGTCGTGCAATGTCAGACTGCCCGTATAGAGTGGGGAGGATTCTGTCGGGGTGCTTCCGTCGAGGGTATAGTGTATCTCCGCATCGGGATATGGGCTGTTGATGTAGGCTTTCCCGTCTTTTATCATGATGCCGGGAGCACGAACATGGAGGGTGACTCCAAGTCGTTCAAGACGGGGTAACTCCTTATCCCCTATAAGGATATTGAAATCGGCGGGGGTATATGTCGGAGTGCCGTTCCATCCGCGTTCGGCAAGTCCGAGCGACTTGGGGAAAAGTAGTTTCTCCATCTGTTCTTTGCTCAGGATAGTCTCTGCGAAGAGTTGCCCCGACACTCCGATAATTCTCCCTTTCGGATCTTTCTGCGGAGGGCAAAGTTTGTCGGGATAGCCGGAGAGTGCCTGCAATTCATCTACAAATCCGCCCCAATAGAGACCGCGCTCTTCGGGATGGGGCATGTAGAGCATATCCATATAGAAATAATCCACATTACTTAAAATCACAGGATAACCGGAGTTTATCCCTTTGATTGCCACATTCTTCTCCGGATCAAGGGAGCTTACCCAACAGTTGACCCCACCCACAAGCGGCGAGATCTCCGTATGGTATTCATCGTCATATCCGGTGTATATGTCTTGCCATCCGAAGATGGGGATATTCCTGTCGCGCATTATCCTCCCTACTTTCCTGACAAATTCTCCGTGCAGACCGTGCCGCCCGCTTACTCCACGTTCTTTTGCCATCTTCATGGCGGATGTGGAGCCGTCCCATGCGCCGTCGGGCACCTCATCGCCGCCGATGTGTATGCCGGGTAGCTTTACGCCTGCCTCATGATACATCGCCTCTACTTCATCCACTACCTTGGCAATGAATGAGTAGGTCGATGGGAGTGCCGGATTCATCAGATTGTCATGATATAGCTGCGCGGAGGTGTAGACGGATGTATCTCCCGGCTCGATGAGGCGATACGTGTCATCACCGGTGTTGCGGTAGCGTGCTTCCATGGCTTTTATTGCGGCGCGGGCATGTCCGGGTGATTCGATTTCCGGAATCACCTGTATGCCGATTGAATCGCAGTGACGGATGAAATCGATAAATTGTCGGCGAGTGAAGAAACCGTCGGCAGTGGTGGGATTATCGGAGAATATATGCGGCAGACGGTCGTGGCTGTCGGTGGTGTATCCACGTCGGCTTCCGATTTCCGTCAGTTCCGGCAGACCTGGAATCTCCAGCCTCCATCCTTCATCATCTGTGATGTGGAAATGTAGGGTATTCAGCCGATAATCAGCCATGAGTTCCGTAAGAGTGTGCATGGTTTCCGGAGTCTGGTAATTGCGGGCAATGTCAATCATAAGGGCACGGTAAGGATAGTCGGGCCAGTCCTCGATTACGGCGCAAGGTATAGTGCCGCCGTTCGGTTCGAGCAGACGACGGGTCAGGGTGCGCTTCGCCATATTTATGGCTTTCTGTGAGGCACCCTCAATAAGAGCCTTCCCCGGTTTGAGAGTGATGCGGTAATATTCCGGATTCTCATGCTTCACAATCACGGTGCTGATTTTGTCGCCGGATTTGAATGTACCCTTCGTCAGCTTCACCCTCTTGAATGAGGGAGCTATGTCAAACGGACCGGGCTTTCTGCCGGAAGCGAGGATTTCGTTGAGGCGATACAGCGAATCGGGGGCAATTGTCCATTCGCTCCATTCCGGATTGGATAACGAGGATTCGAGTATCGGGCTAAGGGATGCCTCTACGGGTATTATCCGGTTGCCCGGGGTGAGGGCATGGAAAGATACGGGCTGTTCGGCATCCGCGTTTATGTCCCAGGTATATTCCACGTCAATGATTGCCTGTGGAGAATTGGTGCCGAATTTTGGCGAAGTGAGATAGTAATAGCCGGCATTTAGCTCCACGATGGAATCACCTGCGGAGAGGGTTCTCATTCCGCGAGGTAATTGCGTGAAACATAGACGTGAGATTGAGTCAAGACCGTTTACGGTGAATCTACCCACCGATTTCCCGGTGCCGTAGATGTCGGGCGATAGTAATTCCCATTTCACGGAAGGGTTGGAGGCAGATACGTTTACACATGCCGAAGAGATCAGCGAAGAAGCCAGTAGAAAAGATATTGGTAATTTGAAGATCATAATAATCCGGATAAGATATAATAAGCAAAATTAGATAAAAATACTGAGATTTTAATCTTTCAGGATGAAAAAGGGATTCTGTCTGAGGAAAATTGATGAAAATTAGCGAAATAAAGCGAAAATGACCCCGTTAAGATTAAAGAGGCTTGCTTCGAAAGAAGCAAGATTGCGCTTCCATTTGCTTCGCGCTTCGCGCTCACACCCGGATCAAAACTGCTACGCCATGAAAGAAACTGCCAAAGATCAAAATAAAGACAGAGAGGCTTGTGATAACTGTGCTGATAACTGGAATCAAGACGGAGAGGCTTGTGAAAATCAGGCTGCTCACCGGAATCAAGACGGAGAGGCATGTGTCAAGAGAGATGAGTCATTGGATCGATATACACGCCGGAAGAAAGGACATGATTATCATGCGCCCTGTATCTATCATCTCATACTGAAGAAGAGGGAGGATGCCCAGGTTTTCGGTCATCTTACCGGAAGTCCATATATCCAGTCAGGTATGGAAGGTTGCGTCAAGATTGAAAAGACTGTCATAGGCACAGTAATTTCAAGATTCATATATAATCTGCCGAAACGTTACCCGATATTGAGACTACATCAATATATGGTAATGCCGGATCACGTCCACATTCTCTTGCAGGTATTGGAAAGATCGGAAAAAGCGTTGGGCTACTATGTCGCGGCATTGAAGGGAGAAATAAAAAAAGAATTGGAGAGGAGGTTGGGTAATGGCGATGTCTTTCAGAAGAATTATACAGATAGGATCATCCATCCGAGGCGTTCGCTGGATACCGTTTATAAATACATAAAAGATAATCCATATCGTCTGGCAGTAAGAAAGGCTTGTCCCGGTTTTTTCAGGAAAGTAAGAGATTTTGAGATAGAAGGGGAGCGGTATAATGCCTACGGAAATCTGTTTCATCTGAGGAATCCGTTTAAATCGGCAGTCATAGTGCACCGTAAGGACACTGATGAAGAATTTGCAAGGAAACAGGAGGATTGGCTTGGCTCAGTTATAGAAGGTGGAGTATTAGTATCGCCATTTATATCAAAGAGAGAGAAGGAGATTCGGTGTACGGCAGAATCTCTTGGTGGGCGGATCATACTGGTCAGCTCGGAGCCCATGGGAGAGCGGTTCAAGCCGGCAGAGCATGATTTCAATCTTTGTGCAGAAGGGCGGTTGCTCATCATCGCTCCACAAAAGCCCCTGGGAGAAGGGCTGACAAGAGCCATCTGTTACCGTCTCAATGCCCTTGCTGAAGCGATAGCAAAGCTATGATAGCTTTGCCATCCGGCTCATTTTTCGATTCGATTCGATTCGCGCTTCGCGCTTCGCGCTCACACCGGGATCAAAACGGCTGCGCCTTCTTCCCTTCTTTCGCTCGCTCTTTTCCAATTTCTTGCCGTTTGGAGGGCATAGCGCAGCCGTTTTGTTCCCGGTGTGAGCGCGAAGCGCGAAAGGAGCGGCAGGGAGATTCGCAGGAGGAGCAGGCGCGAGAGTGGCAGGGAGATTCGAAGGAGGAGCCAGAAGCGGAAGAGGGAGCGGAAGCGAGGAGCGGATCGGAAAGGAGCGGAGGGCGGAAGGAGAGAAAGATGGTTTTGATTTTGCGAATGTTGGGGAGATTGTGTAATTTTGTGGAATTTACAAGAGAATCTTATAATATTGACAATGGATAAGAAATTTAAACGCACGCTGATTACATCGGCGCTTCCCTATGCGAATGGTCCGGTACATATCGGGCATCTTGCCGGTGTGTATGTGCCGGCAGATATCTATGCCCGCTATCTTCGTCTGAAGGGTGAGGAGGTGATGTTTGTCGGTGGCAGTGATGAGCATGGTGTGCCTATCACGATAAAGGCTAAGAAGGAGGGCGTTACCCCTCAGGATATCGTTGACCGATACCATAATATCATCAAGGATTCGTTTGCCGAACTTGGCATCTCATTTGATGTCTATGGCAGAACTACGTCGGAAACCCACCGTAAGACGGCTTCCGATTTCTTCCGCACTTTATATGATAAGGGTGAGTTTGTGGAGAAAACGTCAATGCAGCTTTATGATGAGGAGGCGGGTGAGTTCCTTGCCGACCGCTACGTCACCGGCACATGTCCCCACTGCGGCAAGGATGGCGCGTATGGCGACCAGTGCGAGGCTTGCGGCACATCCCTCAATGCCACTGATCTGATCAATCCGAAATCCACCCTATCCGGAAGTGTCCCCGTGCTGCGTGAGACTTCCCATTGGTATCTCCCTCTCGACAAATGGGAGCCTACGTTAAGAAAGTGGATTCTCGAAGACCATAAGGAATGGCGTCCTAATGTGTATGGGCAGTGCAAGTCATGGCTCGACATGGGGCTTCAGCCGCGTGCTGTGAGCCGTGACCTTAAATGGGGTATCCCCGTGCCTGTGGAGGGTGCCGAAGGGAAGGTGCTTTACGTATGGTTTGACGCACCGATCGGCTATATCTCCAACACCATCGACGCCGATCCCGAGGGATGGGAGAAATGGTGGAAAGATCCGGAGACACGCATGCTCCACTTCATCGGCAAGGATAATATAGTGTTCCACTGCATCGTCTTCCCCGCCATGCTTATGGCACACGGCGGCTATAACCTGCCTGATAATGTGCCGGCGAATGAGTTCCTGAATCTGGAAGACGACAAGATCTCCACATCGCGCAACTGGGCTGTATGGCTCCATGAATATCTCCGCGAGCTTCCCGGCAAGCAGGACGTGCTTCGCTACGTGCTCACTGCCAACGCTCCCGAGGCAAAAGATAACAATTTCACTTGGAAAGATTTCCAGGCCCGCAATAATAATGAGCTTGTGGCAATTCTCGGCAATTTCGTCAACCGCGCTATGGTGCTCGTGCATAAATACTATGGCGGTGTGGTGCCCGTAGCCGGGGAATACACCGATGCCGACAAGGCAGTCGTGGAGGAGGTGCAGGCATCTGTGGCTGCTCTTTCCGACAACCTTGACCATTTCAAATTCCGCGAGGGCTTGAAGGATGCGATGAATATCGCACGTATCGGCAATAAATATCTTGCTGACTCCGAGCCGTGGAAACTGATAAAGACCGATCCGGAGCGCACTGCCACCATATTGAATGTCGCGCTTCAGATTTGCGCCAACCTGGCAGTGGTGTTCGAGCCGTTCACCCCCTTCATGTCGGCGAAACTTGCATCGCAGCTTCGTCTATCATCTCTCAATTGGGATATGGCAGGGCGTTTCGACCTCGTGTCAGACGGCATGGAGATCGGCAAACCCGAACTGCTGTTTGAGAAGGTGGAGGATTCCGTTGTCGAGGCACAGGTGCGCAAGCTCCAGGAGGCAAAGGAGAAGAACCTTCTCGACCAGTGGAAGCCTGCTGAGGTGAAGGCTGAGGTGGATTTCCCCACATTCGAGAAGATGGATATCCGTGTGGGCAAGGTGCTTGAATGTGAGAAAGTGCCCAAGGCAGATAAATTGCTTAAATTCAAGATTGATGACGGCATGGGCGGACGCACCATCGTCAGCGGTATCGCCAAATACTACAATCCGGAGGATCTTGTGGGTAAGGAAGTATGCTTCATCGCCAACTTCGCACCGCGCAAGCTGAAGGGCGTGGTTTCGCAGGGAATGATACTCAGCGCAGAGAATCCAGACGGTTCGCTCGTGGTGATCGGTCCTACGGGAGAAGTTCGTCCGGGTAGCTGCGTCGGTTGACGGGTACAATCCTGTCGGCGGTGCGCTGCAACTCGACGCCCCCCTTCAGATGAGGGAGAAGAGTCTCCCTGTCCGTGAGATAGAGTTTCAGTTTCTGCACTCTCGGAAATCTGTTGAACCAAGGGTCGATGCTCCCTATCCATTTTACCGACACGACATTTTCAAAATTATGGAATCCCTCCCATAGGGAGAATATCCGAGACTTGGCGACGGGCGCAACTCCAATGCGTCCGTCGCTAAATTTTGCGATACAGATATAATGGGCACGTATCCGGTTGTCGACATTCTTCCTTTCGCAATCCGAGGCATCCCCGGAGATAGAGATATGCCTGTGGTGGTGACGGTTGATCTCCGCCATGATTCTGCGGAACGCATCGCCATGAGAGGAGGTGTCGGTAATCCCCTTATGGGCGATATGGAGATGTATCATCTCGTGGATCACTACATCCTCCCATTCCTCCTGAGAGAAATCGAATACGGTGCTTATCCTCATCTCAAAGTCGAAGGCTTTCCTGATGATTCCCACTCTCTTTATCCTGTAGCACATCTTTCCGGAGAAGGTGCGTGCTTTGGTTAGGGTGAAGATGGGAGTGGGTAGATCGCCATTAAATATCTCGTCGTTGAAACGTAGGAATGTGCTGCGTATGAATGGTATGTCAGGTATCATTTCTGTATACACGGAATTTTTGATAAAATTACTGTTTTCTACTTGTAATTCTATAAAATTAATGTTAATTTTGTAAAACAAATAAGAAATATTTTCCCGAAGCATAATATCGTACTTAAATATCTTCTTTTTTACACTTAATTAACTGAAGTTTCGCAAGCTGCACTTCAGTGGTTTAAAGTTTATAGTTTAAGGTTTAAGATTTACGAAAATCCACGAATCTTTTCATTATACAAAATTTAATGATCATAAACCATAAACATTAAACCTTAAATTAATTAACCAAACATCATGGGGGTGATGCATAATAGCCCTTCTTTTGTAAAACATTAAGAATTATGGGAGTTTCAGTAGTAATCAGTACTTACAACTCATCCAAGAATTTGCAGAAAACGCTTGACTCTGTAAAGTGTTTTGATGAGATTATTGTCTGTGATATGGAATCGACAGACAATACTGTAGAAATTGCGCGCAAAAATGGAGTTCGCGTCTTGCCTTTCAAACGTAAGGAGAGAAACGATTTCATCAATGCCAAGAAATATGCCATTGGTCATGCCCGTCAGGAATGGATCCTTCTGTTGCATCCTGATGAACTCGTCCCCTCGGAGTTGCGTATATGGATTCATAAGTTCATAAGCAATCCCGGCAATGTGAGTGGTGTGTATGTTCCGCGTAAGACTTTTATATTCAACAGATTCCGTGAGGATTTATACCCCGGTTATGTCATGCGGCTTTTTGCTCGCGACTGCGTCTTGTGGACAGAAGATCCCAATGAAGACCTGCAGATTGATGGTGAGATATTTAAGGTGCCGTCAAATAAGCAAAATCTTGCGCTGATTCATGTTGGCAATTCTGTCGACAGCGTGTTTGACAGGGTGATGGCTCCGATTCCGATGCTTCAGCCGGATGATGAGAAAGTGACCGGTATGCAGGTGCTGCTCAGACCGTTCGGGACGTTCTTCTCGGAATATTTCGGTAAGGGTTCATTCCGATATGGCACTGCCGGACTGATTGCCTCCCTCAATGAGTCGATGGGTGAATTTTATAGGCTTGCACTTAAGTTTGAGAGGAGCAATCCGATCGATAATGAAACTCAAGGGTCTTCAAAAAAAAGGCATGAATTGTGATACGGAGTCAAAATTTTCAATAAAATTAATCCGACCGCTTAATTATTAAGTAAAAAGCAGTAATTTTGCAGTATGCAAAAGACTGCGTTAATACTTACTTCGATACTCGCCCTCACGGCGTGTGCCGGGAAAAAGACGGAGGTGGCGGCGTCAGACGACGTTGCCCCTGAAGTCGTGGTGAATTTTGATGCCGACAGCGCATATTCTTACGTTGAGCGTCAGGTGGCGTTCGGTCCGCGTGTTCCAAACACCGAGGCTCACCGCCGTTGTGGAGAATGGCTTGCATCAGAACTTCGGCGTCGTGGTGCCGACGTGACGGAGCAGCGTGCCGATCTTACGGCTTTCGACGGGACCGTGCTTAAGGCTGTCAATATATTGGGGCGGTTCAACACTGAATCGCCCGACCGCCTGTTGCTCCTTGCCCACTGGGACTGCCGTCCGTGGGCGGATCAGGATCCGAACCCCGACAACCGTAAAAAACCGGTGGATGGCGCAAACGATGGTGCCAGCGGTGTCGGCGTGCTTCTTGAGATCGCGCGTCAGTTGTCGGAGAAAGCTCCGGGGAAGGGTGTCGATATCCTTTTCGTGGATGCCGAAGACTGGGGCACGGAGGGGAGTGAGGATTCATGGGCATTAGGCGCACGATATTTCATGGAGCATCCCCCCGTCGAAGGCTATCTGCCCGATGAGGCTATACTGCTTGATATGGTAGGTGGGAAAGATGCCGTGTTCTGCCGCGAATATTTCTCCGAACAGGCTGCCCCGCGTCTTGCACAGTCATTGTGGGGTATTGCCGCATCAAGAGGATATGGCGATCTGTTTCTTAATAAACTGGGAGGGGCAGTCACTGACGACCATGTGCAGCTCATAGAGAAGGGAGTGCCCGCTGTGGATATAATAGAGTATCATCCGGAGCAGGAGAGCGGTTTTAATCCGCATTGGCACACCGTCTCCGACAACATGGAGAATATAGACCGCGCCACACTAAAGGCAGTCGGTGAGACTGTGATGCAATATCTGATTACAAATTACTAAATACAATAAAGATAAATGGATTTTATAGAGGAACTTACCTGGCGTGGCATGGTCCACACGATGATGCCCGGTACAGACGAATTGCTTAAGAAGGGTATGACAACGGCTTATCTCGGTATTGACCCGACTGCCGACAGCCTTCATATCGGTCATCTGTGTGGCGTGATGATGTTGCGTCATTTCCAGCGTTGCGGTCATAAGCCGCTGGCTCTCGTCGGTGGTGCCACAGGCATGATCGGCGACCCTTCCGGCAAGAGTGCGGAGCGCAATCTGCTTGATGAGGCTACGTTGCGCCACAATCAGGAGGCTATCAAGCGTCAGCTTTCAAAATTCCTTGACTTCGAGAGCGATGCGCCCAACAAGGCAGAGATGGTGAACAACTATGACTGGACGAAAGACGTCACTTTCCTTGATTTCGCACGCGAAATCGGAAAGCATATCACCGTCAACTATATGATGGCTAAGGAGAGTGTGCAGAAACGCCTTAACGGTGAGGCACGCGACGGTCTTAGTTTCACGGAATTTACCTATCAGCTCCTCCAGGGATTCGATTTCCTTACTCTATATAAGGACAAGGATTGCAAATTGCAGCTCGGCGGCTCGGATCAGTGGGGCAACATCACTACCGGCACAGAGCTTATACGCCGTAAACTCGGCGGCGAGGCGTATGCCCTTACATGTCCGCTGATCACTAAGGCAGATGGCGGCAAGTTCGGTAAGACGGAGAGTGGCAACGTATGGCTTGATCCCCGCTACACTTCCCCGTATAAGTTCTATCAGTTCTGGGTGAATGTCAGCGATGCCGATGCAGAGAAATACCTAAAGATTTTCACGGCTCTCAGCAAGGAGGAGATTGAGGCTCTCGTGGCTGAGCATCAGCAGGATCCGGGTCAGCGTCCGATGCAGAAGCGTCTGGCGAAGGAGGTGACAGTTATGGTTCACAGTGAGGAGGACTATAATGCGGCTGTAGAGGCAAGCCAGATTCTTTTCAGCAATAAGGCTGACGAGATTCTTCATAATATAGATGAGAAGACGCTCCTTGAGGTGTTTGAGGGTGTGCCCACATTCTCATTGCCGAAGGCTGACCTTGAGGCAGGCGTGCCGGTGCTCGACCTTCTTGCCACAAAGACAGGTGTATTCGCTTCAAAAGGTGAGGCAAGGAAGATGGTGCAGCAGGGTGGTGTAAGCATCAACAAGAAGAAAGTGACCGACCCCAACGCTGTCATCAATGCCGACGAATTGCTCAACGGAAAATACCTTCTCGCCCAGCGTGGTAAGAAGAATTATTTCCTATTGATAGCAGAATAACCTACCGGCTGGGGCTGGATCGTATCAGAATAAAATAAAGGCGCATCTCTGCGCCTTTATTTTTGCATAAAAATTTATTCTGATATGAAAAGATACGCAATACCATTCCGCCCCGCATCATCACGGAGCGATTTCGCCTGTAATGACGGGGAAGTGTCGATCGCCGATAATCTGATTGCAGATTTCTCAGAGAGCTCAGATTTCTCAGAGAGCTCTGGCTGCTCTGAAAACTCCGGCAGCTCTGAAAACTCCGGCAGCTCTGAAGACTCCGGCGGAGTCAGGATGACTATGCCGCCGGCACCGGAGGCGGAGTTCCGGCTGAAATATGATGTGCTCGACGGATGGCACATTCACCCCGACATGCTCCCGTCGCGCCTCATGCCGAAGGGGGAGGGATCGGAAGCCGGATGGGGGAAGATCGCTTCGGCTGTTCTCGACCGGTTCCGTAAGGATGCAAGGCGACAGAACCTGTTTACCGAGCCATTTTTCGTGATATGCGCATTGAGGCTGAAAGGTGGTGAGCGGATCATGCCGTCGCCCACTATGTTGATGATCCCAAATTCCGAATCGGCTCCCGTGGCAGGTTCTACCGACTTCTCCGCCGACGAGATGAGGATGAGCGTGGCGGCTGCCGTCTGTCGGCTGCAATGGCGTGTGAGGATTCCGGATACGTTGCGCGATTTTGAGGAGGTGACGCATGTAGATATCCTTGTAAGCGATGAGATGCCGTTGTCCGATCGCAAATCAGAATGGAAAAGCTATCATCGTCTCTCGTTTGGCGGTTTCACCCATTCCCTCAGTCCGGATGGGGGGTGCGGAGAGAGAAGGATTACGGAAGATGCGCTTGTGCAATGCTGGCGACAGGAGCCGATGGATGAGGCGGATATGCTTGCCGCCATACTTACCGCAAAGGATTACCGCGTAATTATGGAGATACCGGTGGAGAATGCGCGTTCGGTCGAGGAATGGGAGGATGTGGTGTTCAATTGCGGAGGACTGTCAAGTCTGTCGGCAAAGACACCCTATCGTCCCGACTATGCCCATCTGTCGGAAGTCGAGGCTGCCGGAATGACGGATATCTCCGGACGTGCCACACTCTATGATTTCTCCATGATTTCTCCGCTCCCGTTCGCACTGAGCCAGACTGCCCCATACGCCGACACGTCAGGATATGCACCCCGTTGGGTGTTTCATCCCGATCCGGAGGCACGTCAATATCTGTTTGAGCGTGATGGAGTCGTGCGGACTCTTCCCCTTTGGCGGCATCCCCATCTATATGGTTCGTACTACTGGTGCGGACTCGACCGTGATTCTGATTCTGACGTGAGGGTGGTGGATGATGAGGAGTTGATTTCCGGTTCATTATCCATAGCTGCACGTCGCCGTAGCTATCCCGGTGGTATCTGGCGGTCGTCGGTGGGGAGCTGCCTGCATTTCCCTGATTCGCTGTCGATGCAACTGCATGTGGGAAGGATCATTACCCTCGTAAGGGCATTCCGGTCATCCGGACTTGTGGCTACGACTGCCCCTACCGTCTATGCCTTCACCACAGATGGCGTATTCCTGCTCAAAGAGATGGAGGATGCCACATTCCGTGATGCCGGATTGGTATGCGGCTATGTCCCGAAGGATGCCGGCGCTGTCGAGTCGTTGGGACGTGGTGTGCGGTTCACGACCGCGTCAGGTGAGGTGGTGACGATAGAGGGCACATCAGTAAAGTTAGGGAACGTCACGGATAGACTCTCCGGAGGCAGTGCGATAGGCACGATAGCTTATAAGGCGATTGATACCGCGAAAGAATGTCGGCTTGTGACGCGACCATTGAAATTCGGTGATTCCTCACGCTGCAAATGGGTGTGGGGAGTGGAAGCGGATGGCGACTACGACAGAAGCCGCATGATGATGACCGTATGGGGGAGCGTGAATCTGCGCGACTGGTACTGGATTGGAAGCGGAAGAGGTGGCGCGATAGGGTTATACGGTGCAGGGAGTCGTTATTGGCGGGTAGAGATGCGCCTTATGCTCAATCCCGGTGATAACATTCAGGGACTGCGTTGCTCCCTCCGGTAACAAAAAAAGCATGGAGCGGAAGCCCCATGCTTTTTTTATGCTATTCTAATAGAATGGATTCGATTAGAGTTTCGGACCGGCAGCCACGAGAGCCTTGCCGGCAGGATTGAACTCGAATTTCTTGAAGTTCTTGATGAACATCTCAGCGAGCTTAGTAGCCTTCTCATTCCAAACAGCAGCGTCAGCGTAAGTGTCGCGCGGATCAAGGATGTTGGGATCTACACCGGGAAGTTCAGTAGGAACAGTGAAATCGAAGATAGGAATCTGCTTGGTGGGAGCAGAAAGGATAGAACCGTCGAGGATAGCGTCGATGATGCCACGAGTGTCGCGGATAGAGATACGCTTGCCTGTACCGTTCCAGCCTGTGTTTACGAGATAAGCCTTAGCGTCGTTAGCCTGCATCTTCTTAACGAGCTCCTCAGCATACTTAGTCGGGTGGAGTTCGAGGAACGCCTGACCGAAGCAAGCAGAGAAAGTAGGAGTGGGCTCAGTGATGCCACGCTCTGTGCCGGCGAGCTTGGAAGTAAAGCCGGAGAGGAAGTAGTACTGAGTCTGCTCCGGAGTCAGGATAGACACGGGAGGCAATACGCCGAATGCGTCAGCAGAAAGGAAGATCACGTTCTTAGCGGCAGGACCTGCAGAGATCGGTTTAACGATGCTCTCGATGTGGTCGATAGGATAAGATACGCGAGTGTTCTCAGTCACGCTCTTGTCAGCGAAATCAATCTTGCCATTCTCGTCAACAGTGACGTTCTCGAGAAGAGCGTCACGACGGATAGCTTTGTAGATATCGGGCTCACTCTCTTTGTCAAGGTTGATAACCTTAGCGTAGCAGCCACCCTCGAAGTTGAAGACGCCGTTATCGTCCCAGCCGTGCTCGTCGTCACCGATGAGAAGACGTTTCGGGTCAGTAGAGAGGGTAGTCTTGCCTGTGCCGGAGAGACCGAAGAAGATAGCAGTGTTCTTGCCCTCTTTGTCAGTGTTGGCAGAGCAGTGCATAGAAGCGATGCCCTGCTGGGGAAGATAGTAGTTCATCATGGAGAACATACCCTTCTTCATCTCACCGCCATACCAAGTGTTGATGATAACCTGCTCACGAGAAGTAGTGTTGAACACAACGGCAGTCTCAGAGTTAAGACCGAGCTCCTTGTAGTTCTCAACTTTAGCCTTTGAAGCGTTGTATACAACGAAGTCAGGCTTGAAGTTCTCGAGCTCCTCAGCAGTAGGAGCGATGAACATATTTGTCACGAAATGAGCCTGCCAAGCCACTTCCATGATGAAGCGCACAGCCATGCGGGTGTCTTTATTTGCGCCGCAGAAACGGTCAACCACGTAAAGTTTCTTGCCGCTGAGCTCTTTGATGGCTATCTCTTTGACAGCTTTCCAGCACTCCTCGGAAGCCGGCTTGTTGTCATTCTTATATTCTTCTGTAGTCCACCATACTTTGTCCTTTGAGTTGTCGTCAAGTACGATGAATTTGTCTTTGGGTGAACGGCCTGTGTAGACGCCTGTCATCACGTTGACAGCACCGAGTTCAGTCACTGTGCCTTTCTCAAAGCCCTCGAGAGAGGGATCTTCGGTTTCAGCTTTGAAAAGCTCCTCGTATGAGGGGTTGTAGATTACCTCTTTGACATCTTTGATGCCATACTGAGCCAAATCTATCTGTGCCATAATTGAATATATAAATTAAGAGTTTGAAAATTGTCGTAATCTTCGGGCGCATGGCGCGTATTTTCCACGGCAAAATTAACTATTTTATTTGATAAAACCCTATTAATTGAAGAAAAATTTCAGTATTTAGTGTTAATTAGTGTGAAATAGGCAGAGTTAGGCAATCTCACGGATGCATCCTTCATCGCTTTTGGTGTATAGCATAAGCAAGAGACAGCCTTGGGGGTCCGTCTCTTGCCGTAGAACCTGATGCCGCAGATGTATCATACATGTTGAATCCGACGCGGTGTCTCACTGATGCTTGTCGGTTGCATGCTGTGTCTGCTTCTGCTTATGAAAGGATTATATGAAGCCCATGTATGTCTGATCAGTCATTTCCGCTTCGTGTGACTGTCCTGACAAAACAGGCGTCTTGCCCTCCGCCGGTGTTGGCATAGTATAGCACATTTACGTCAAATGTGAAGTAATTGAAGTCTAAGGCATAAGCGATGGCTCCGTCATTGGTATCGGTGGTTGCGTTCCATTGGAGGAATTCCCCGGGTTTAACCTTATTCCTTGCCCAATAGACTGCGCCTGTTTTACGGTATAGGGAAACAAAAAGAGGAGCGTCTTTTGAAAATAGAGATGACTTGGGCTCAAAGCTTGTGCTGGCATATCTGAGGATGCCCTTGTTTATATTCTTTTCATCCTCAAGATAATTTTTTGTTCCCCACACACTTATGTAATAACCTTGTTTCCTATGTCCGAATCCTGATCTGCCTATAGGAAAGAAGATGTTTCTTCCATTATATGAATCAGTAGGTTTGTCACGGTTCCAATAATATGCGAATATACCTCTCATCCCTTTCTCATTTGCCTCCGGGGATGTATCCCGTCTGTACCATCCGTATGCCATGTTTATGTCAGACTGTGTCTCTGTCGCTCCGTCTGCATACAGCACTCCGTATCCGAACTGCACATGATCTGAAAGATAGAGTTGTTCGAAATCCCTGACTGTCGCGGTCTTTGTGGTCTCATCAGTAAGGCCGTCACGGTCAAATCCATTGTCATTACTCTTTATTCCCGACCATGTTTTCTTGGTGCTTTTAAAATTCCCATTTTCATCAGTTATCTGAAATTCCTCCGGAGTCTGGTCAATGAATTCATTGTCCGTTGGAGTGGTGTAGAATTCTACTCCTTCATGGCTGTATGCATTGTTGATGGCATCTATCGGGTCTTCTGAGTTTCCGAACTTAAATAAGGAACCCTCATCTCTCGGATCACTCGCCATGAGATTTTTGCTGATCATGTTGAATGTGTTCCATTTGGTGGTTGTAGATGTCGTGGTCGGAATGGCATTTTCTCCTTCGCCGACCAGAGGATATTGTTTGCCTTCGTAGGCAATGTCTTGCGGGGCATATCCTTGTCTTACAAATATGAGGTGGGTGCAGGTGTAGTTATGATACTTTATTCTCACCACTGCGTTCTTATTACCGGTACTCATGCGGTTGAACCGGATATTGAAATCAATGTCACTGCCTGTTGAACCGGATGTGGTTTGTTTTCCATCAAGAGTTATGAAATTGGCATCACCGATAATCTCGGCTTTCCAGGGTCCGCGTGATTTGATTATTTCGAACTTTGCGTCTGCCTCATCGCTTGAGAGATACATCATTCTGACGTGGAATGGAGCGAAGTTGCCGTTTTTGCGATATACCCCTTTCGGATTAACCACACGCCGTACCTGTACTACGTTTATATCTGCATCTTTCGTGAGCGTTTCTGTACCTCCTATTTTCCGGATAGTGGCGGTGATTTTCACGCGGGCCACACGCTGATATCCGACAAATGGATTATTGCCTGAATATCCGGTCTGTTTCACCATTATCTTGGCACGTGTGAAGAGAGGAATTGAAAAACTATACTTCTCTCCATCTTTTTTATAAGAGAATTTGTCAATTTCACCTTGCGCATCATCCTTAATGATTTTGTCTTCCATATATATGCGCCGGTCGTGGGCCATACCTCCGTTTGCGCCTGTATAATACTGGTTGTTGATATTATGTGCGCCTTTGTTATATCCCGGAAATGTATTTCCGGAAGCATCGATGTCGGTAATTACAATCTTGTCTGTCTGTCGCAAGGAAAGGAACCCATTACCGGGGTCTCTATTGTCCGGATCTTTATATGGATCGGGATTGTCCCCGCTCGGCGTGGTTGAGGTTAGAGGCTTTTTGCTATCGTTTAGATCCTCAACGCCCAGGCCTGTAGGATACCACGGATTTTCGGTGATTTCAGCCATCATCCCGGTGACTTCATACCCTTCCGGTGGAATATATTTGAATGGAAGGGTTGCATCATGATTATATAGATATGATACATACCAAGGATTGGGCACATCAAAACCGGGCTCCTCGTTATAGTCGATATGCCAGTCGTAGTCGTTGCCGTTGCCACGGAGTCTCAGTGTGAGTTTGTAGTGATAATTGCGTTCTGCATCACAATTTACAGTGACATCCTTACCGATCATGAATCGGTATTTGATATCATAGTCGGCAAGATTGGTATTGTCGTTGGATTTGTAATGTGCGACAACTTCAATATATGTCCCGAATTCCTTGCCATCTTTTTTTATATCGGCTCCGGCAACACTTCCTGTGTTTATATCAAAATGAGGGATCTTGCTTTCGCCTTCCGGCAGATCTCCCTGCATGTTTTCATAAAAGTAGAGGGCGTTGGCATCTTCATTATGGAAATTTTCCTGACCGTTCAGATACGGATCACCCTTTGTGATGCATGGCCATGAAATATATTCAATATTTTTGGATTCGGTGTCAGGGTTTTCTTTATCTGTCAGATATGATATCGACTGATTGTTGCTTTCATTTTCCAGTAGATCCTCTTTTTTTTTGGCGGAATTATTATAGTCGGTCTCGTTTTCATTGTTGGAGGAGGCTGCTCCGAAACCGAGCGTGCAATTCTTGGTTATATCATAAATTCGTGCTTCCTTTATATACACATATATGTTTTCGCGTAAGCCGCTGCCATCAAAATCTATTGTAATTTTTGATGCACACCGACGAAGCCATGCACGCAGTTTGATGCCGGGACGGTTTATTTGTACCTTTTGGAAGGAAGAGGAACTCCTTGGAGGGTCTGCATTTTCCGATGCAAAATATCCGAGCATCTCTCCATTATTGGCGATGTCGGAACTGTCCCATTCCATTTTCATGCCTCGCAATCCATCAAGAGTATTGCAATCGGTTTTGTTATTCTGAAGGAATTCCATTGTGCCACCCTTGATATTGGCTACAGCTACGATATAGTATTCTCCAAATGGAAGGGTGAGACTGATGCCGTTGACGGATTTTGTCGTTGTTTCGGCAGATGCGCCGTTGCTGGCATTTGTGTCATCTCTTTCTACATCAGCAACTGTATAATCATTTAAATTTATCTCGTTTATATATTCTTTTCCATCACTGTCTTTAAGCAGAATACCATCCTTGTCATAGACGAGGATACAGAGGTCGTTAAGTTTGTCAAGAATTTTTCCATCAGTTCCTGAGGCACGGGTGAGGTCTCCTTCCGAAAATGGGGAGAAAGAGGCTTCAAGCGAGACAGTTGTTTCACCATCACGGAAGTTGTCTGAAAATCCGAGTCCGTCATCCACACATCCGTGAAATACAATTGTCATGAATACGAGAAGCAATGGATATGTATGTTTTATATATCGTGTCATATTAAAGATTTATAATCTTTTTTGATTCTTATTATTCAGAGGGTTGGGTTGTGTCTTTCTCTATAAATTTACTTACAGAGTCTATCCCGGAACAGTTTTTGCCTGTATGGTCAGCTTTCTGATAAGTGAGGACAATCACATCCTGACCTATGAGACGTTTATCTTCTGTAGTAGGCTCTTTGCCTAATTCCTTTCTGATCTGTTCTTCTGTTATTTTTTTTTATTTCTTTCCGTGATTTCTCATACCAGAATGTTTTGGATTCCTCATCCCATGATTCTACCAAAAGTCGATTGGTGTTGTCGCCTTGTTTGAAAATCATTCTTCCTTCCGGATCTATTACAACAGAGGAGTGGTCATGATTGTGTTGCAGACGACGGTCATTATACTTGTCTTTATGATATGTGATGGATGTCAGACCGGAATAATCGGTCACTTCCCTTGTGCTGCAGTTTTCAGAATTGTCATCCTTTTCTGCATAATTTGTCAGAATTTTGCATCCTTGTGCATCCTTTAGCCATATCTCCGCATTTTTAATGTCGCCGTCATTGCCTAATACGATTGCATAATAGTCATTTTTTTCAGTTTTCAGTTTGTTGCCATCCTTGTCTTTCGGCCATTCCTTATCTTTCATATAATCAAGGAAAAAGTCAGGAAGATTACCTTCGTTGTTGGGATATAGTTCTTTATCCGGGAGGACCATTAGGTCGCCGCGTTCGTCGCGCATCAGTCCGAGGTCATAACTGAGCGACACTGAGGCGTAGGGCTGCACATCTACCCGGCAGTCCATTGAAGCCGTCATGCCGGTGATGGTGAAGCGGTAGATGTTGTTGCGCTCGATGTTGTAGCGGCCGGGTTTATCTTTTTCCGCCTGAGCATCGTTTTTATTTGCCGCTTCTGATCCGTTAGTGGAGAAGTAGATGTTGCGCTCCTTGTTTGCTATTGCCCATTCTTGTTCTCCATCTTGGGAAAGTCCTTCCGGTTTCTTTAACTTCACAGAGATGAAAGTGACATCAGATTCTGATATATTATTTTGCTCATCACTGATATTCCGGTATTCCGGCACGTAGGCAATCCAGCGTTTTGTGTATTTGCCATCTGTCCCTTTGGTTCTTCTCATAGGAATGGAGATATAGTCATAGTTGTCTTTCCTGTCGGGAAGGTGCAATTTGTGGATAAAATCTTTATCCCAGTCATAATCATGAAAATAGTCGGAGTGCTGCAACGCATCCGGTGCGCAGAAGCCTTTGTAATTGACCTTATCAATTATGACGGTATCGAAGTCGGCAATAGGATTGTCAAGTATTACCTCCACCTTCGCCATAGCACGCAGGAGAGGTAGAGAGAGTTCATTGCTGTTTAGGTCAATGAGGGTGTTGTCTTTTATTTTCCCATCCTCCAGATATTTTCCATTCTCGATTGTTGCAAGGTCATATTCGCGCACGCCATAGAATGGCATCAGACGATCAGGGAGACCGAGCCATTCTTCCGACGATTCCGGTGATGATAGATACGAGAACTGAGCCTTGGCATGGTTGTAAATGGATGTCAAGGTGGTTTCCCCTTTCACAAGACAGTAACCGTCAGGAGTGACAGTTTTTTCTTCCGGATATTCCGGCCAGTTGGCGAGCACCACGAGACGGAATTTTGTACCGAGATCCGCAGGTACTTCTCCGCGGAAGTTGTAGATATATGTCTCCACATTGTTTATCAGCACCGGATCGGAAGGTACAGATGGCTTCATGATTGGTTTGAATGTGGAGATAAAGGTGGGGTTGTCGCCACCGCTGAAGAAATATATCCGGTAGTTGTCGTGGTCTATGTCAAGATAGTTCTCATAGCCTTCTCCCTTCTCAAATCCGGAGTTGCCGTCTGCGCGTGTCGGACCTGACAGGGCTACCGATACTGCCAGTTCCGTACCGCTCGTCTCCGGAATATCTTTGATAGGATCCGGCATCTTCTCGGATGAACATCCTGAAGACATCATGACAGCCATGGAGATTGACATGGCTGTCAGAATCCGATATATGTAGGAATATGATTTCATAATGCTGTTGTTGCAATTTTGATTATCACCAGATAATAGATATATCACCCATATCCACCACACGCCAAGAGAGTATGTCTATACGGGACTCAAGCAACATGTCTTTTGTCTTTTGGGTGACTATGACTTCTGTCGGGTCAAGTACCGGAGTGCCGAGATTTCTCACATCCGTGATGTGTATGTCGTAGATATGGTTTCTTACCACACCGTATTTCCCGGACTCAGGGTTAGTGCCGAAATGTTCGATGTCCGCATAGTAGTATGTCTGACCGTCAAGCCATATACTTGCACCGCGCACTTGAAGGAGAGTGGTGTTGACAGCCTGTATATCTTTTTCAAGCGAGTCTTCCTCCCCCTCTTTGGTTCCGAAACGGTTTCCATCGGAGTCTTTGAAGAATGCCTTTTCATATTCTTGCGGGAATACAGGTTCTTCCTGTAGCCGGAGATAACTGAGGTAACGTTTGTCGTTCTCAAACTCATAATCTGCCAATCCGGCATCCTTGGCGGAAATAAGCCTCACCATGCTTTCCGGAAGGGAACTGTAAGTGTATTCTTTCTTTTCCGGATCATACTTGCGGATAAGTATTGACTTATTCACTTGTGAAAGCATCGTTGTCTTCGCACCGTCGACAGTGTATCTCTTTGCGCCCCATTCTGCCAACTGCAGAGGAGTGGCTACGGTGCCTTCCAAAGTGACAAGGCGCCCTTTCACAAATATCTGAGTCCTGTTGGTGACATCGTTATCAGGATCATATACCACCTTTTCCCCGTTCTTGCCGTCTGCGGCGTTTTCAAGACAGTAGAACCAGTCTTTATCAAGTTCACCTTTGGCATCTTCATAACTGAAATGTTTAAGGTTGTGTATGACATACGGATGGTTCTGTGCCCAATATGAACGGAATTTTTCCGGGGCATTCCAATTTTTCATACTCTCCTCCCATCCGTCAAGTTCCCATTTGCCGTCGATTCTTTTTATGAGCCATGATTTCTGGGCAGTATTGTGAAGGTTCCAGTTCTCAAATATTACATAGATCTGTTTTTCCTCACTCTCTTCAGTCGTTTTTGCTTTCATGTAGTTGCCCTCCTTATCCTTAAGCGCGATTGCCGTGCATCCGTTTTTTTCTCCACACGTCACGTTGGTCATTTTATCGGGGCCATCTTTGAAATCGGTGGATAGACGCACTTTCGCCACAAGTCTCTCGACATGTATCACAACCGGATTCGTTACAGCTTCTTTTTCAGAATCAGCTATATGTCCCGCTGTCTCAACTGTGAATTTGTCGGTTCCGGAGTTGTCGGAATAGCTTGAACTTGACATTATGATGGATGGGATCTCCGTATCCTTGTTGTAGGGTGTCGGCACATTGCTATAAGTGAGGTATGCCGCATAATTGCCGCATTCCTCTTTCAATTGGGAGAGGGATAGGTTTTTGGGATCTTTTTTGAAATCGTGCCAATTCAGGACTGCCGCCACGGAATACAGGTTATCCTTTATATTGCTTCCTTTGAGTTGTATTGTGGCGGTTATTGTTTTGGAGACGTTCTTATCTGTGTTATTGTCATTCTCTTTAAACTCTCCCGCTGTGCAGTTGATGCAGTTGCCGTTGTTTTCTATCACAAGGGCAGGGTCGCCGTTCTCTTTGAAAAAGAAGAAGGAGATAAGCGTCACCTTGTTCTCATCCTCCACACCATCCTCATAGTCTATTCCGGCACGTGTGCTTGTATTGGTATCCATGACTGATATTGTCATGTAGCGGCTTTCAACGGAATCGTTTTGTGTTATGTCGGTTGGCACATTTTCAGCGGAACATGCCGTTAGGATAATGACCCAAATTATACCGGTTAAAAATCTGTTCATTTTCAAGCGAATGTTTTCTATTGTCTATTGGCTATTGGATTTGTGCCAATGGCTTATAATTCCACATTCTGAGTGCGTTTCGCCCAAGAGAGCACGTTTATCACAATGTCGCAGTACAGCCACTTGTCTCCTTTCAGGAAGAAGTCGAGATGGTAGTCATATTCACGGTCGAGATATTCCTGATGCCCGTAGTTGTATATCTCGTAGGCCATTCTGCCTTGGGATAGCATTGACGGCAGGTTGATGTCGGCGACCACCGCTCCGGTCTCCTTGTTGGAGATCATGAGACGTGCGTTGTCGGCATTGTCGTCGGCGTTGTACATCAGTCGGTTGAACATTAGGTTGTAGTGGGCGGTGCGCTGGACTACCTCGGCATCATCTTCTGCTCTGGTGATTAGCCCTTTGGTGTAGTCAATCCCGGGTCCCTTGTGTACGGTCTCGATCTCCATAGTTCCGTCGGAGAGGAAGCGGCTTGTCCATGAGGCGTAGGGGGAGTAGTGTAGGGAGTCGGTGGTGACCACGCTGTTGTCGTGGGAGACGGTGCTGTTGTTGTCGAGGATGCGCACGTCATACATGTCGCCGAAGAGTTGCGTCGGCTCATCGAGCTGACGGAGGGTTATGTTGAGGTGCTTTGTGTCGCGGATGAGCGACACTGTGGCATACGTTGCGCGGTTGTCAGCCACTTCCACCATCTGCTCCCCGATGGGGTAGATGGAGTAGGGTTTCTTTGTGGCGGGTATCTCCGGGGTGGAGTTTCCGTCCATTGGGAGAGTTAAGGTCACTTTGAGAGTGTGCCAGAGAGTGTCGAGGGGGGCGGTGTCGCTGACGTCAAAATGTTGCGAGCCGGGACACCTGTTTTCGCCACGGTCGAGCACTACAGTCAGCTCGTCATGTAGGGAGGGGGAGTTGCGGCGGTATTTCGCTCCGGGAGTTGCGAGGGCATCCTCCCAGTCTTTCTGCATGGCTACTGCCTGCAGACGGTATTTACCCGGGCGGAGTTCTGACGGGTCGAGATGAACGGCATATCCGTATTGGGATAGAGGAGATGATGTTTCAGAGTTTGATACTATTCTTTCGGCAGCGAGTTTGCCGTCGCTGTCATATATGAAGAGAGCGACGTGCCCGACATGGTCTTTAAACATGTCGGCGCGTTGTGTATTGTAGTCATAGACGAAACGCACGTATAGACCAGTCGGGCAGTCTTCTACACTGTCCTGAATCATCGTGCATGCGGCGAGAGGCGCGGCAGCGATGATAGCAAGGGCTATCCGGGATAGGAATTTAGATAAACGGTTCATTTCGTGAGTCAGTTATATTCATGTTCAAGAGTTGGGGCGTTATGCCCCGGGAGGGGAGAGCTTGGTGACAACGGGGGGAGGCAATCCCCCCGTCGCCTATTCAGATTTTCATCAGGCACAGGAGCCTGATTCTCCGGTTATCAGGAACGGGGTTGGTTTAGAACTCGACGTTCTGTGTACGCTTCGCCCAAGAGAGGACGTTGACCTTGAAAGCAAGATAAATCTCCTTGTTGTCATCGGAAGTGTCGCCTCTGCTCCCTTCTACATCAGGCACAACAGGAGAACCGAGGTTTCTTACAGAAGTGATGGTCACGTCATACCAGTTGTTGCGGACCATGCCATAACGACCGAGGTAGTCGTTTTCATTGTTGCCGTATGCCATATCTGTTGTGGTGGCGTTCTTTTCTTCCCATGGAGCGAGATCAAAGAGGGGATTGCTCTTGTCGCTTGCGAAGTGCATGAAACGAAGGTCATAGTAGCAGTTGCCATTTACAAATTCAGTGATAACATACTCTGCATTTGCATTCTCAATGATATATTTCTTATCATCAGAAACTTGGATTATTTCCTCGCCTACAGTTTCAGTCTTGTAAGTGAAAGCAGGTTGTTTTGCCCAAATACCATTGGGGTTGTTTTCGCTGTTAAGTTCGTTGAATGTAACATCCACGACTTTGCGGATACCTGTATTATTGTCTCGCTCAAATTCGATATTGATAATTTTGTTCACATCCTCGGTGGTATATGATTTGTTTTCAGCAAGACACTTCTCAAGAATCCTTCTTAGACGCCCCATCTCCATGATTCTTGTTTTTGGGAAAGACTCTGCATCTTCTTTAGTGAGGTATATGTTGCTCTCGTCATCGTTTATGACGTAGAAGGTTGAATTCTTTTCAGCACCCTCAAATTGGAGAGTCGCACGGAATACGGCACGTGTGGTGTTGCGGTAGTTCTGGTGTGTTACGTCAAAAGTATTCTCGTAGCAATAGAGAGGAAGACTTTTGTCAGTAAATGTGTTGTCTTTATTCCAGTCAATTTTGCCGGTACCGGTATCTGCGCTATTATTCCCGTCAGACGCTGTACCAGTTTTAAAGATATTTTGGTTGTAGTGAGGGTCGTAGCACCAGTATGTACGGTAAAGATTTTGTACCGGCTGGATAGGTGTTGTTCCAATTTTTGCGTCACCGACAAAACGGTAGGTATTCGCTTTGGGATTGTTATAATCCCACCATTTGGCACCTTCCACATTGCGGGCGATATATGTTGTCGGTTCCTTTACGTCAAGAGTCCAGCCGATTACAGAGAATGAAGGTTTTTTCCCATTTGCTGCAACGTTGGAGTCGTCTGAAAATCCTGTAGGTTGCCAATTGATTGTGGCTTTAGCCAGACCACGTTCCACATTGACTGAGCATGCGGAATTGCCATCCTTTTCGGCATCCTCCCTTTTAGAGAATATTTTATCCTTGTTTATCTCTACAAGAGTCTTTATTGCGAAACCTTCAGTGATGTTCGGTTGATTGAGGTCACCAGGTGCGGTAGACAGTGGTGAGTTACACATGAAGAAGTTCGTTTCAATATTTCCCGCGCCATGGCTATGGAAATCCTCTTTTGTCTCAGTAAGGAAGATTTGAGCAAAAGTATTGCCGTCGGCAGAAATATCACCATCTTTCCCTTTTACAGTAAGTTGACTATTGGACTCATCAACTGTTGCAATACCGATGTAGTTGAGCATTACAAAGGCATAGAGCTTGTCGTTTTCGTTATACTCGAGATTCTCAAGTTTCACAGACTTCTTATAAGAAGTTGTGATGTTATCCACAGGAGTCTCGTCTTTATCATCCGGAGTCTCTGAGGCGTCAAGACCGTTTAGTCTGTATGCGGCTGCGAATTTAGCGTCCTTTTCCTCCCCATCCGGCTCTCCCTTGAAAATTACAAGACAGCCGTTGTTTACCTTGTACTCATCAGGTTTGCCGTCGTCATAGTTGTCGTTGACAGCACGGGTTGATGCTACCGTAGGAAGGTTGATGCTGACCGCCATGTAGTCACCGTCGCGTGAGATCACGGGACCATTGTCGGGCATGTCGTTGCTACAGGCTGCGAACATGCCGAGGGCCATTGCTCCGTAGAGCCATTTGTTTAGTTTCATGTGGTTTGAATTTAAATGATTAAAATTATTTTTCGTTTTTAGGTGTTTTGCCCCGCTTTCCGGTTAATCCGGAAAGGTATTTTGGGGCGTAAGTATGTGAGTATGACAGTTATTTCAACATATCAGCGTTTTTTTCAGCTTCGGGGAGGTTGCCGGCTTTCATGAAGTATTCGTGAGCCTTCTCAAACTCACCTTCGGCTGTAGCTATTATTCCGCGAAGGTTCCACACCTCTTTCGAGTCGCTGGCCTTTGTAAGAAGGCTCTTCGCGCCTTCGTAGTCACCTTCCGACACCTTTGCCGCCGCAGCGTTTAAGTTGGCGGTCGGGTCGTCGGGATAGTGGGCGAGGGCTATGCCGATGATACGGTTGAACTCCTTGCTCCCTTCCGGATAAAGGCGTGCCACGCGGAACATCTGGTTGAGCGACATCTTTTCGGGAGAGGTCTCTATGATCTTGGCAAGCTCCTGATCGCTCATCGGCTTTAGGCGCGTGCTTATCGCGAATGTGGTTGCACGCAGACGCGGGAACCATTTCGGGAGTATCGTGCTGCTGTATAGCTTCGCGAATTTCGGGGAGGTCTTCAGCTCCTTCTCCTTGGCGTCGTAGTCCGACGGTCCGTAGGCGGGTCGGTCGATAAGCTCGAGAAGATCCTTGCGCTGCTGCTCGGTGATCTCCTTGCTGGAAAGCACCTCCTCGCGGAACTCCTGCCAGTTCTCCGGCACGGAGGAGTAGGTGCAGCGTTCGCGCGGCAGGTTGTAGCGGTCGGCGAGATATTCGGCGAGTGCGCGAGAACGGTTTGTGGCAAGATACTCGTTGTGGAGGTAGGGTGATTCGGGGGAGGCGTAGCCGCAGATGGCAATCTCGGCAATCTCCACGTTGGGGTCGGAGAGGGCGTAGCGCACGGAGTCGTCGATCATCTTGAGCTGTGCGCGGTTGTCAATTTTCTGACCGTTGCGGCAGGTGTATGGCTCGGGATGCAGCACGGTCTTGTCAACCTCAAACTGCACGCGTGCGCGTCCCTCGTGAATCTCTACCGGCAGCTCCTTGACGGCAGGAGTCATCATTACTGTGCGCATCTCCTTTGCCGGATTCAGCTCAAGGGGTATGTCGTCTTCGATAAGTGAGGCATACTGCACTCCGCAGCCGCATGAGTCGTAGACGAACGCCACGTGTGAGTCTCCGAGCCGCATCCATTTCTGCAGCGGGGTGCGCGTGATGTATTCCACCGACTGAGGCTTGCCGTTGTCGCGCTTCACCTCGAGAAGGATGTCGTGGTTCTTGATGTCGTCGAATCCTTTCAGAGAGCCGCGTTCGTAGGCATAGTGCATGTTGCGTCCGTTGACGAGCAGGGAGGGAAGCACCACCTCCTCTCCGTTTGAGCCACGCACAACGGGGGTGATGAACACCTGTTTATTCGCGCCTAACTTCATGCTGTCAAGACGCAGGTCAGCACTGACGTTGAGGAATCCCTCCGAGGTGGAGATCTCCACGTTGTCTGTAGATACCACATTCCTGATTGCCATGACAGGCATTGCCGACATAAGCGCGAGTGAAAATGCTATGTATGATGTTTTCATTTGTAGTCTCTGTTAAAGTTAAGGCGTCGTGTTTACCGGCGAATTTTCAGAATATGTAAAGAATTGACAGACCGAGTTTCGTGATGCCCAGATAGTTTGTGCCCCCGTCGGCAATCTTCGCGCCACATTCGTAGCAGGGATATTTTTCATACCATGCGTGGTTGTAGCCTACTCCGATCTCCGCCTCCACGTTCCAGTTGCGCGAGAGTATCCACTGGTAGCCGTAGGTGGCGCCGACACCGAGGAATGTGCCTTGATAGCGGTAGTCTCTCACCCCTTTCCGCAGATTGTCGCCGGAGAAGAAGAAGCCCGGGATCGGGAGGTCGACGTTTGCGGCGTTGAACTGTCCGCCCATGGCGTGCACACCGAAGAAGTGACCGTTGAATTTGGAGCAGGTCCACCAGCGGTATTCCGGCATCACCACCCAATGCTTCGCCTTCCTGTCGCCTTTGGAGGCTGATTTGAAGGTCCATGCATTAAGCCCGTACACAAGGTTGACCGTGTTCTTTTTCCCCACACCAATCTCTACACCGAGGTTTGGTGTGGTGGTCGCGTCATACAGGAGGTTTGTCTTCAGGGCTACCTCTTGTGCCTTTGCTCCGCATATCCCGCAACAGAGGAATAATAGGAATGTTAAAAATTTGAATTTCATCGGGGATGGTTATTTGTCAGAAAAGTGTCGACAATATGTATCGTAGAAATCGTCAATATAGTGAGCCGACATTGGATGCCGGGAAGTGCTATGTGAGGATGGAGTATATATATGAAGTATCGGCTTGCGGTGTGTGAATCGCAAACAGATTGACGTTGAATTGATAACTGCTTGATTTATAACAAATTGATAGTCGGGGGGGGGTAAAGCAGGATTTTCCCTCCGATCGCCGATTGATGGATGTCGGTTTGTGTGCTAAAAATGTCATAACCCCTTTTATCTGTATGGATGTAAGCAAGTGATATCTTATAATTTTACATTATTTAAGTTTCGCAAGTTTTTCAACTTGCTTTACTTAAATGGTTTAAGGTTTAATGTTTATGGTTTAAGATCATTAAATTTTGTATAATGAAAAGATTCGTAGATTTTCGAGAATCTTAAACCTTAAACTGTAAACTTTAAACCACTGAAGTGCAGCTTGCGAAACTTCAGTTACATTATAAGTTAATCTCAGAAGACTTGCAAGATGTGCAATAAATCCGGTGCAAAGGTAGTGATAATTTCGTTCCTGAGCAAATAAAATTATAAATTTATTTAAAATTTTTTAATCTTTGCCATAGAAGTCACTTAAATGGTTTATGGTTTAAGGTTTATGGTTTAGGGTTTAGGGTTTAGGGTTTAAGGTTTATGGTTTAAGGTTTAAGGTTTAGGGTTTATGGTTTATGGTTTATGGTTTATGGTTTAAGGTTTAGGGTTTAAGGTTTAGGGTTTAGGGTTTATGGTTTATGGTTTAGGGTTTATGATCATTAAATTTTGTATAATGAAAAGATTCGTGGATTTTCGAGAATCTTAAACCTTAAACTATAAACTTTAACCCACTGAAGTGCCGCTTGCGAAACTTCAGTAAGATTGTGGTGGGGTCAGAATGGGGAGATACGCCGGATGCCGACAGAGAGAGGAGGAGAGGAGTTGAGGTCGGAAAGGAGCAGATCGGCGCGTTGCCGCCATGTGGGTGCGGCTGCCGGAAGGGTTACGGATAACCAGCCGTGGAGCACACGGCAGATTATGTATTCCCTGGCAGTCTCCTGTATGCGAAGTATGGCGGCGGAGTGCAGTCGCTTGTCGGTGATGTGCAGCGTGGGATCGATGGCTGCGATGGGTTGTGCAACGGCTGCCAGACTGCCGGCGACTTCACTGAAGGCAAGGTCGATCAGGTTGTTCACCCGATGGATGTTCTCTCCTTCGCAGATGTCGAATGTCTGGTGGAGCCTGTGATCGGCTCCTTCTTCTGATGCTACATCGGCTGCTATGTATGCAATTTCTGCGATTGCAAGATGCAGCGATTTTCGTGGGAATAGGATTTTCATGATTTTTTTTTGATTAAAAGTAGTCTTAGTGGTCCAAGAAGTCTTAGTGGTCTTGGGACTGCTTGGACTTCTTGGACTGCTTGGACTTCTTGGGCTTCTTGGACTTCTTGGACTACTTGGGCTCTGCGATGATTCTCACGGGGCGGAGTCGCTTGTTGATTGCTTCGGAGATTACTTTCAGGCAGACGTCGGCAAGAGCGGTGTATTGCTGGCTGTCGGGCTTGTTGGTTATCGCAAACCATTCTGCCACGGTTGTGCTGACGATGTACTGGTGGGCTGCCGAGGCGATCGTGTCGGTGGTGGCGTTGTTGTAGTTGGAGGGCATCTGGAGGGCTATCGCCAGGGTGCTGTCGCGGGTCAGTAGCTCATTGTTGCCGGAGAGCACGTTGTTGTCGATATATTCGCCCAGTTTTGTCTTCAGGGTGTTGAATGCTATCGAGACGCTGCGCAGGATCTGGTTTGCGCTTTCTTCGTCGTCGTTCGCCTGCATGTTGGCGACTTGCTCATGATTTGTGCCGTCGTGGCGGCTTCGACCTGTAAGATAGGTCTTGTTCTGGATGTCGTATATGATCTCGTTGAGATCGAGTGTGATGCTGATTGTCTTCATGATTTTCTTAATCTAATGGGTGGTCGGTGATAAAGTAGCTTGGCGGTCACTTCCGATATGTGGCGCATGGCGTCGGCTTCGTAGCCGGCGGCGCGTTGCTGCCACGTGATGCCAAACCATCGGGCTGCCATGACTGATAGTATATAGGAGAAGATATCGGTCTGTATGGAGGCGATGAGGGAATCGTCGGAGGAGGTGCCTGCCGCGAGGGTCAGGCATATATCCTCTTCAGAAACGTCGAATGTGACCAAGAAACGGCGCAGCCGTTCGAGAAGTCGGGAGAGGGCGATGTCGCGGTAGCGCGACAGTAGCGGAAGGTCTGCCTCTACGGTCGCCACGCGATCAAGGCAGTCGTTGCTATCCTGCTCGTTTTTGATACCGGCATACGCCGTTATCTTCTGCAACTCGCGGAAAAGATCCGCGCTGCGGATGGAAATTTTAATTGTTTTCATAATTTTGCTTGCGGTAGATTGAAATTATTTATAACTTTGCTATAATTTTGTGGTAGACTTCCACTTTACCCCCTGAATGTGGGAGCTGAAGATTCATATTAAACCTCCCCATCAGGGGGCGGGGGATAACGTTATTATGACAGTAAAAGATCGTCTGCTGAGTTTTCTTCGGGCTGAGGGCATCAACAACAGTGAGTTTGCCCGAAGGATGGGTGTGTCGGTGGCATATCTTGGCGCGATGCGCAAGTCTATGCCGGAGGAGAAGGTGGCGAAACTCATGCAGGAGTTTCCGAAACTAAACCGCGACTGGCTGCTTTATGGCGAGGGGGAGATGCTTCTTCCTCATGATGATGCTCCGAAGGTGGCTACGGTTGAGAGACCCGGCATGGAGGATTATATGGTGCCGTTGCTGCCGGTGGAGGCGTTTGCCGGTAATCTGCAGGTGTGGTCGGAGGGGATATTGCCCGATGAATGCCGACGAGTGCTCGCGCCTCTGAAGGGGGCTGAGATGGCGATACAGGTGACGGGCGACAGCATGGAGCCTAACATACCCAACGGTGCGATGCTCTTCATAAAGCGTATCAACGACAGGGCATTCATCCCATGGGGACATCCGATGGTTATTGATACGGAGAACGGTGTGCTGGTTAAGGTGGTGCAACCCTCGGCAGAAGGTTCGTCCTATATTGAGGCACAGAGTTATAATGATAAGTATGCACCGATACAGATTCCAAAGGATTGCCTTTACGGTCTTTACCGGGTCATGGCGGTGCTCACCACGATGTGCACTCTCTGATTCTTTCGGCTATCAGGCGTAGCGTGCGGTGATAAGCGGCGGGTGGGATATCTATCTCGCCCGCTTTTATTTTCGGGGCTGGCATATACCATCCCTCTGTCATCCGGTCGTCGGCGGAAGCGGGAAGCATCCGCAGTGCGCGGTGTCCGTTTTCATCAAGACCCTCGATTATGATGGGACGGAGAGGCGTGGCGTAGATTCCCGACCACGGGGCGCGTATGTGGGTTGCCGAAGGATGATCTGCCGGGAGCGACGCTGTGACGTCGCGTTGCCATCCCGACAGGCGGAGTGAGAAAAGCATCAGAAAATCATCGGGTAGAGGCAGTAGTGCGGAGTTCCCGTCTATGGTCATACTGTCGTCGGGGAGCAGCCGCCAGCCTGTCAGCTGCATACGCGGGGTGGAGAGGATTGCCTCGGCGGCACACGATTCTATCTCAAGGAGGATATGCGCGGCAAGCGGCGACGTGACACCGGCGTTGCCGGGTGCCATCCCCTCGGGTGTTGTCCCGAGGAGAATGGCGGTGTCGGATATTATTCTGTCGGTGGTCATGATCGCGGTGCATGCTTGTCGTCGGAGAAGTCCTCTCTCAGAAGGATGATCCGTTTGTTTTTGTAATAACGGCAGTTCTCGATGATGTGCTGTAGGGCAGGGTTGGCTGTTGTGAGCCGGGCGGGCTGTATTCCGCCCGAACCCATCTTTCCGCCAGTGAATGTCAGAGTCACGAGCGCGTCCCCTACGGGAAGTGACAGGTGCCATTCAAGCATGCCACGCGCTCCGTATGTTTTTGTTGTCATGATTTTTTTTTGTGATTTTTGGGGTTAAGGTCATTAAAGTCCTTAATGTCCTTAATGTCAATTTGTCAGTAATGACAGTAATGTCAATAGGGTCAGATTATGCCGGATGCTTGTGTCCATGTGCCGTCGGGTCCCGTCTTCCAGATCTGTCCGGCGCGTGCGAGGGGTGAGATTTCGGGACAATCTTTCGTGAGGTAGTAGTTGGTGCCTTCCACTGCATCTTCGGGAGCATTCTCCGATTCCCAGAGCACGATGCGCGATGTGCCGGTAGTGGCAGTCTCTTTCTCGCCGTCAATCCATACGTGGCATGTGCCTTTGAGTGCTACGGCATCCCAGATTAGAAGCCCGTTGCGGGTGGCTTCCTCCCCCTCCACGCGGTCTTCGAAGGAGTGCTCTGCGGAGTAGACGTAATGCACAAGTCGGTTCTCGCCTATCAATGCGCCGGAATTGCTCCATCCGAGACGGTCGAGGGTGGGCTCGCGCTTTATCTCTATGTCGCCGAAGACGGTATGGAAGTTGGTGACGGTCCAGCCTACGGAGTTTGTCTTCGTGGTGATGTGTATCTCCGGATGATTGGCATAGTTGATCTTCTGTATCGACTCCAGAAGGTTCTTTCCGGCGAGGAGTATTGCGCTTTTGGGGACATCCTCCCCCGTGAAGAACATTTTCGCGAGTGCGATGATCTTGTCGACGGTCCACTCGCCGCGCTCCTGTATCTCGCGCTTGAATTGCCAGCGCAGACCTTCGGTAGTGTAGACGTACTGCATACCCATCTTGGAAACGTTGATCTTGAACTTCCCGGCGCGCCCTGCCCAAAGGGTGCGGTTGCCTCTTACCTTGAAGTTGGCTATCGCCTGCTCAGCGATAACTGCCTTTGAGAAGGGGAGATGCTTGCGCTGGCTCTCGAAGTAGTCGCTGACCACCTGGTTCATGCCGCGCTTCTGAAGGAATATGCGCGACGGCTGGGGGAGGATGAGGTCGGGATCCACCTCTTTCTGGGTCTCATAGAGGGAGTTGGCGAGAATAACGATGGTCGTGCCTGCCGGGATTATTGGTATTGTGCCGAACTCATCCTCCGGAGTAGTTTTCTCCCCGTTGACGGCACGCACCACAGGATTTGTTGATGCCGGATCTTGTCCGGTGACGAACAGCATGAGGTCTTTTCCGGGAGTCTTCTCCTTGCCGTCGGCGTCATATCCGTCGATGCCTTTCACGAGGAGAGTGGTAAAGGGACGGATCACGTTGCCGTCGTTCTCTTCCAGGCTGAGCACGCAGTAAACTTTCCTGCCGCCTCCGCAGCTATCCGTAGTCACTACTGTTGAGCGTGCCTCGTCGATCATGTAATGGTCCACCTCCGGACTGTTGACGTTTACGCGCTTTGCACGTAGCATGAGGTTCATGAGGGGAGTGTCCTCACTGTTGAAGCGGAAAAGCTCATCGTCAACGGCTGCTCCAAGGAATGAGCCGGAACCAATGCCTCCGGTGGCTGCTGCTGCGTTGCTTACTGTGGTGGCGTGTCCGGGAAGCTGGGTCGATGCTCCGGATGTGCCGGGTTTCAGGGTCGGGGTCTTGATTCCCTCTACGTTGATTGTTTCGTTTGTTGCCATGTTTTTTGTGGGTTAAAGTTTTTAAAGTCTTTAAGGTCATTAAGGTCAATTTGTCGAGTTGTCAAATTGTCAATTTGTCAGTAATGTCATTATTGTCGGATTGTCAATATTGTCGGGATTGTCCTTGCGTCAGAGTAGAGGGGTGTCGGTGCCGGCGTCTTTGGCTATTGAGAAGATGCTTGTGGTGCCGGTGGCGGAGGTGGTGCCTCGCGTCAGGTGAGGGGGACGGGAGTCTTGTGCGGGGAAGTGTTCCTCTATTATGCGGGCATTTCTGCCGTCGAGTTCCCCTTGTCGGTATGCCTCTTCTCTCATGCGTTCGAAACTGAATATCTTCAGCAACGCTTCCAGAACGTTCTCGCTCACTTTACCTTTCAGCGTGCCGATTGCCATTTCCGCGAGAAGGGTGAGGAGGGCACGTATCATTGTGGCGGCGAGGTCATGTTTCTCTGCAAACCGGCGAATCTCCTGAAGGGATGCGACGATATTCCTCTTCATTGCGTAGGGACAACATTCCTTTTTCTCCTTATTGTCGTTAGGGTCTTTAAGGTCCTTAAGGTCATTAGAGTCCTTATTGTCCTTATTGTCATTATTGTCATTATTGTCATTAATGACAGTATTGTCAGGATCGTCCTTGTTGGCTGGATTTCCGGCGGCGCGATTGATGAGCGTCGTCATGGTCTCCGGGGGCGGGATGGAGGGGAGTGGTGTCTTCTCGATCTCGTGGAGGTGGAGGATGTCGCGGATCCATGCCAGAATCCCTTTTCTGTCGGGAATCTCTTTCCTTTCGGAATTCCCGTTGCTGTCGGGAATCTTTTTTGTGTCGTTGTCTTTCTGTGTCATAACCATTTAGTTTTGGTGGTTTCGATTTTGATAGTGCAAAGTTATAAATTGTTTAAGCAATGCTATTGTTATTTTAAAACTTTTGCTTAAATTTGCTGTCGGGAATAATTCCTATATTTACGGGATTATAACCTTAAAATATTAAAAATCAAAGTTATGAAAAAGAAAAATTCAACAGCAGAATTTGGTAAGGAGAGGAACGAATTTCTCATCCGTGCTTTCAGGGAGTCGATTGCGGCACAATCGCGCATCTCAATCAACAATGCGTTCAAACAGGCGGCAGAGGCGCCTGCTCCACGTTTCTGGGTGAGTGAGGCTCGGGCTGCCGTAGTGCTCGGAAAGATGGCGGCGGGGGAGGATCCTACCGAGTCGATGTTTCCGGAGAAACGGGATATGTATCGCGAGATGTTTGCCCGTTTCTTGGAGTTGCGTGAGCAGTATCCCGATACGTCGGTAAATGAACTTGTGTTTCGAGTGGTGAATGATGAGGCACCGCGTTCATATCTGTCGTGGCATCGCGCACGCGTGATCATATTCTCTGAAATGAGTCGTCTGAAAAGGGAAAGGAGGAAGAGATGGTCGGAGTGATGGAATTGCTTAGAGAGAACAGGCGCAGGATGGAGGAGAGCACCGCACCATACGACCCCATTTCCGGACACGATGAACCGGGACGCTATTATTTCCCGGTGAAGGGGTTGGAATGTTGGTTGCCTCTGGAGATGAGGAGAGAAGAATTGGTGATTGAGCTAAGTCGCTTAGGGAGCCTTGATGAATATTTTGCGGAGATGGGAGGCGCGGGTAGCGACGAGATGCGGGAGAGGGTGATGGAGCAGTGGACCCGTCTGCGTTGCCGTCATGATTTCCCATTCTGGGCGGCTACCTTCGCCTATATAAAGAGGAAGGGTGGTGGCGACGATGTCCCCTTCATTCTCAATCGTCCGCAGCGGCGTCTTGTCGGGGTGTTGGAGGGGATGCGTCGCGCACAGCGTCCCATTCGCCTTATCCTGCTGAAGGCACGGCAGTGGGGAGGGAGCACGTGCGTGCAGCTATATATGGCATGGCTTCAGCTTGTGCATGAGAAGGGGTTGAACTCATTGATAGTGGCGCATCAGGGGACCGCCACCGATGAGATAATGGATATGTTTGACCGTATGCTCTCGCATTATCCTGCCAAATACCTTCATGAACAGGATGAGGATTACTCTGACGATGAGAAAAAATTGGTGCGGGCAGGTGGGTTCGGTTCAGCATTCCGTGTTGTGGCACGCAACTGCAAGGTGAAGGTCGGCACAGCCGAGCGTCCTAATTCCTGCCGTGGGGGCGACTACAACCTCGTACACTGTTCGGAGGTGGGCTTGTGGCCTTCGACGAAGCGTAAGACGCCGGAAGACTTGGCGCGAGCCGCCACTGCCGGAGTGCTATTGCGCCCTATGACAATGATTGTGTATGAATCGACGGCAAACGGCACCGGCAATTTCTTCCATACCGAATGGAATGCGGCGAAGAGTGGTGAGAGCCAGTTTGCACCGATGTTTGTGGCGTGGTATGAGATAGAGCAGAACTCACTCCCATTCTCATCGCCCGAAGAGGAGGAGAGGTTTGCGGCAGATCTTATCGCCGGACGTGAGGCGGAGCAGCCGTTGAGCAGTCGCCGTCAACCGGGGCAGTATCTATGGTGGCTCTGGGAGAAGGGTGCGACGCTTGAGGCGATACATTGGTACGTCAGCGAACGCGCAAAGTATTCCGACCACGGACAGATGGCGTCGGAATGTCCGTCGGACGACGTTGAGGCATTCGTGCATTCAGGTGCGCGGGTGTTCGACAAGTATAAGGTGGAGGCTTTGCGTGCGGGATGCTGTGCGCCGGCGATGCGCGGAGAGATAGATGGCGACAAACCATCGGGGGAGGGTTCGTTGAAGAACGTGAGATTCAATGCCGATCCGCATGGTGCGTTGGCAATGTGGCGCGACAGGGAGATCACGACGATGGAGCGCGTGACCGACAGGTATCTGGTCGTGGTAGACATTGGCGGACGTTCGCTGACGGCTGACTGGTCGGTGATCGTGGTGTTTGATCGCGCACCGATGGCACATGGCGAGGGTCCGGAGGTGGTGGCGCAATGGCGCGGACATACCGACTTTGATCTCCTGGCATGGAATGCCGCCAGGATTGCAAAATATTATGACAATGCACTCCTCGTCATAGAGAGCAACACGCTTGAGACGCATGATCCCGACAGGAGTGGGGGTAGTGAGCAATCATCCTTCATCCTCAATCGGTTGCGTGATGCCTATGATAATCTCTATGCACGTAAGCGGAACGAGGATGAGATACGTCAGGGCGCACCGGTGAGATACGGTTTCCATACGAATGTAAACACCAAGCCGATGGTCATATCGATGCTTGTGCAGGCGATACGCGAGGGGCAGTATGTGGAGCGTGACGAGGGTTGTCTTGCGGAATATATGGTATATGAGCAGCGGCAGAACGGAAGCTACGGTGCGTTGCCGGGACATCATGACGATATGCTGATGACGCGTGCCATAGGACTCCACATCTGTTATCAGGAGATGCCTACGCCGCGCATCGTCATGCGTACCTCCGGCGGCAACCCCTACCGCCCGCGTCCCGTCTCCGCCGCTGTCTTCTGACCCATAATCAAACCACGGATAGCACAGAGAACACAGAGAATTTATTATATTAAGAATCAATTTTTAATAAAAATCTCCGCGCTCTCCGTGTTCTTCGTGGTTTATATTGTGAGTTTGGTGGTGATTTCGGAGATGAATGAGGCGAACGTGTCGAGCAGGTCACTGAGGGATATGAGCGCGTTCTGCGTCTGCTGGTTGTAGAGGGTGCCGCTTATGGAGTTGTTTGCGAGATTCCCTTGCAGAGCACCGTTGACCCCCGACACGTCTTCAAGCATCTTCAACTGGATATCGAGGAGTTCGCTGATTCCAATATTCGTAGCGTTGCCGCTCACTTGTTTGGGATCCGGATAACCGGGGCGTGGGCGATATACGATGACACCGTTGAAGCGGCTCCACTGGTCAACCACGTTCTGCATGTTCTCCGGGTCGACAGCACCCTCCGGCATAAGCAGCACACCCTTCGCCGAAGCCCGCATTATCCAGTCGTACATCGTGATAAGACGGTTTGTGTAACGTTGCTGGTCGATGATATCAGCCACGAAGCTATGTATCTCCCCATCGAGGAAGGGATAGCATTTGAATACGAAGGGGTGTCCGCCATCGGGTAGCGGACTGTCGCCCGACGATAGGATTCTCCCTTCCGAATCAATGAAATAGTATCGCCACACGTCGGCTATATGCCAGCTTGACGGGAGAGAGCGTATCTCGCGCGGGAGCTTAACCCCATCATCTGCTACTATTACAGAACCTTTACGGGAATCATGATACACGTGACGTCCCACTCGTTCATGCCGCCATATCTCCACCACTCGGATCGGTTCGCCGGAGTTGCAACGTGTGGCGATGCGTTCATAATCTTCCTGCGTGTGCACAAAGGCATCGCAATAATCGGGGAAGGAGAGATCGTGAAGCTGACCGACGAGATTAGCGTCACGTCCGCAGATGTCGCGTGCGCCCTTATCGAAAAAGAAGTCCTGTGGCGACACACTGTCGCATGCCACAGGCTTCCCATCCGAATGCCACACCTTATGCACTGCCATGCCGGATATCAGAAACTCCTCCATGGTGCGCGACAGAAGTTCATACATTCGGTTATGAGCGGCTATCTGCTGTAATGGTTCGCTCCATCCCTCCATCTTCTCCGCAAGTTGACGTCGGAACACTCCCACCACATTACGCACGATACGGCGTATGAGATTATTCTTCAGGGGTAGACTACCCTCCGACACGATATAATCATACTCCGTCATCCGACGACCATTCACGGAGATGACGTCACACCATTGCCTGCCGAAAGTATAATTCTTATTACGAGTGCGTTCGCGGCGGAACTCCGACAGCGACTGCCAATTCTGCATCGCCTCCTCAAGAAGCGGTATGCCATAAAAAGAAAGTGCCATAGTTTTTTTCCTGCAAAACTACGGCACTTTCTCTTATTTGCTGCTTTATTCTGAAACTGAGTAGGAGGCTTAGGAATCCTAAGACTTCTTGGACTTCTTGGACTTCTTGGACTTCTTGGACTTCTTGGACAGCTTGGGCTGCTTGGACTTCTTGGACTTCTTGGACTTCTTGGACTTCTTGGACAGCTTGGACAGCTTGGACTTCTTGGACAGCTTGGACTTCTTGGACAGCTTGGACAGCTTGGACTTCTTGGACAGCTTGGACAGCTTGGACTTCTTGGGCTGCTTGGACTTCTTGGGCTACTTGGACTACTTGGACTTCTAATCTGCTCAATCTTTAATTATGATTGATTGCTTGCTATAGTCCCAGGGGAGCCGCACGTAGAGGCTGCGTGATGCCTCGTCGTAGGCCCAGCCATATTGCCTGATTGCCATCACCGACATCTCCTCGTCGAGATTGGTGCCGTCGGAAAGGGTAACGCCCTTCGGTTTCTCCACACCGATTATGCGGAAGGTCATCATGCGTATTTCCGGCATATCGGCGTAGCTGCCTCCGTTTGTGCTCATATTGATTGTGAGCTTCCCGTCTGACGGGTCAGCGGAGAGATACGTGAGCTGATACTTGCCGTCGGAAAGCGACGTGGGGGAGAGACGGTTGTCGTCAAACATCGTATATTCCGATTTATCCTTTGATGGATAGTAGCTTATAGTGATAAACTGCGGGTCATACTGCCCGACATTCTCTATCTCGGCATCATATAGAGGTATGAACGATCCGGCACGCACGAACATCGGCAATTCCTCAAGAGGAGCCTTAACCGTTGCTTCGCTGCCACCCTTATAGCGATTCTCCGGATGGTTATAGTCGATCCATTCTCCGGCAGGGAAGAGCACCTTACGTTCACGTGCGCCCTGCTCCATGACGGGAGCCACAAGCACCTCGTTGCCCCACATGTATTCATCTGTCAGCGACGCATACTTCTCACCGGGGTTCTCTCCGTTGAAGTTGAGCGGACGGGCAAGCGGACGACCGAAGGCAGAGTTCTCGTAGGCAAGCGTGTAGTTGTAGGGGAGCCACTGATAGCGCATCTTGACGAATCTCTTCAGAATCTCCTCGCTTCCCGGATAATGGTAAGGCTCAGGCTGCTGCTGGGCATGAGTGCGCATCACGGGAGTGAACGCGCCCATCTGCACCCAACGCACGTAAAGTTCCTCGTCGCGTGGATGCTCAGGATCTACGGCAAAGCCGCCGAGGTCAGAACTCATGTAGCCGAGTCCGGAGAGTCCGGAGTTGAGCATAAGGTTTACCTGTGGCTGAAGACCACCCCATGAGCGCGACACGTCGGTGGTCCATGGGAACACGCTGTAACGCTGAAGACCGGCTGTGCCGCCGCGCATCATGATGAGCGGACGCATCTCCGGGAAATCCTTTCGCAAGCCCTCATATATCAGGCGCGACCATTCATTACAGTAGGTGTTGTGGTATTGCGGTGCGGTCTCACCGTTGGCGTGCATGATGCTTCGCGGATGCACCTCAGGTTCGCCCAAGTCGCCCCACCATCCGGCGATACCCTCGGCAGTGAGTCCCTTCAGACGGTTCCAGAGCCATTCCCGCGTATCGGGATTGCTCACGTCAAACATTCCGGCGTCTCCCACCCATGTGGTGACGTCGTGTGTGCCGCCGGCAGAGTCGCGTGTCAGCATTTTCTTCTCTGCAAGGAGATTATAATTGTCGATTGCACCCTTTTTATTGATATACGGCTGATGGATAAGCACAAGGTTTACCCCCTGACGTTTCAGCGAATCGATCATGCTCTTATGGTCAGGCCATTGCTTCTTATCCCATTCAAGCCGCCCCATGTCGGTCTCCACACCATACCAGTAGAGGTCGAGCACCATGCCGTCTACAGGATAACCGCGGGTCTTTAGCGAGTCGATTGCTCCGAGAGCCTCACGCTGGTTGTGGTAGCCATATTTGGAGGTGATATATCCAAGGCTCCAGAAGGGTGGGAGGTCCTGACGTCCGGTCAGAAGCGTATAGCCCTCAGTGGTGCCCTCAAGAGAATGATTACCGTTGATGAAATAATAGGAGAGTGGAGCGGGTGTGTCGGAGGTATAAGAGATTGTGTCGCCGAGCACAAGAAGAGCCTCGTTGTAGTCATCGAACAGCACGCCATACCCCTTGTCAGAAGCGAAATATGGTGCCGTGATACCCATCTGCGAGATTCGCGGGTCGCCGGCTGTATAGCCATAATTCTGGCGGTTATACATCACGAGGGAATCCCCGTTTAAGCGGAGGGAATGTCCGCGTTCTCCGGCACCGTAAAGCTCACCCGGAGCTGTGCCATCGAAAGTTACTCTCTTCACATCTCCGGAATTGTCTACCCCCTCCGTCTCGGAGAGGAGCAGTTTGCCTTCTTTGTCAAGAAACGATACGCGCCCCGTCTGGCGGTCAACCTTTATCGTTGTGGTGACGCCGGCGAGAGTATAGTCCTCCTTGTCGGAAGATGCCTTTATCTTGGTGTCTGACGGAGAGAGTATAGCCGACTGCGACGGGCGATACGTCAGTTCGGCATCCGCAGGACGCGTGGTGATGCGGAAAATATCGTCAGAGAGAGGCGTGACCGACACGATGCCCTTGTCGGTGGTCAGTTCGAAAGTGCCGTCTTTTTCGTTGATCCCTTCATGGGAAGCGCAGGCTCCGAAAATCCCGAGCGCAGCTATCGGCAGAAAAAATTTGAAATTCATGGTCAATTCTATTTAGTTAAAGCAAATTAAGAGGATGACATTGCCGTCATTTCAGTCAATTCTGTCATTATCGTCATTATTGTCATTACCGTCAATAATGACAAATTGACAATAATGACGATAATGACAAATTGACAATAATGAAATTTCTTAGAGCTCAAGATCCCCGTCCACGATTACGTGCCAGGGAAGTCCGCTGTGGGCAAGTTTCTCCAGGAACGGATCCGGATCAAACTCCTCTACGTTATGCACACCCGGTTTCACCCATTTCCCCGTAAGGAACATGTAGGCTCCGACCATTGCCGGCACACCGGTAGTGTAGCTCACCGCTTGTGCACCTGTCTCCTTATAGGCTGCCTCATGCGAGCAGTTGTTGTAGATGTAATATGTGGATTCCTTACCCTCCTTGTCGAGTCCGGAGATACGGCAACCGATGGAGGTCTCGCCGGTGTAGTTCTCTCCGAGCGAACCGGGATCGGGAAGAACCGCCTTCAGGAACTGGATAGGCACGATCTCCTTACCCTCATACATCACGGGGTCGATACGTGCCATGCCTATATCCTGAATCACGCGGAGATGAGTGAGATATTCCTGTCCGAAAGTCATCCAGAAACGTGCGCGACGGATTGTCGGGAAATTGATCACGAGGCTCTCAAGCTCCTCATGATAGAGAAGATACGACTCGCGTTCGCCGATGTTGGGATAGTTGAGCGGGCGGTGCACCTCCAGATTTTCTGTCTCCACCCATTTGCCATCTTCCCAATATTTACCCTTCTGGGTGATCTCGCGGATATTGATTTCCGGATTGAAGTTTGTTGCGAACGCTTTTCCGTGGTTTCCGGCGTTGCAGTCAACAATGTCGAGATAGCGCATCTCTGAGAAATGATGCTTTGCGGCATACGCCACGAACACTGCCGACACACCCGGGTCGAACCCGCATCCGAGAATTGCGGTCAGACCTGCCTTCTCGAAACGCTCGCGGTAAGCCCACTGCCAGCTATATTCGAAATGAGCCTCATCCTCCGGCTCATAGTTGGCGGTGTCGAGATAGTTGACGCCACACTGAAGGCATGCCTCCATGATGGTCAGATCCTGATAGGGGAGAGCTACATTGATACAGATATCGGGCTTGTGACGGTTGAAAAGCTCACAGAGCTGCTCAACAGAGTTGGCATCCACTTGATCGGTGGTGATGTTGGGCGCACCGATACGTGCTGCAAGACGGTCGCATTTCTCTTTCGTGCGCGACGCTATGACGATTTCCGTGAAAACGTCAGGATTCTGGGCACATTTCGCTGCCACTACTGTGCCGACGCCTCCGGCGCCGATGATAACAACTTTTCCCATGATAGATATTGTGTATAAAAATATGATATGTTGCAATCTTGCCACCACGCATTGCAGCCGGAATCGCTTCAATACGCATATATAGATTGCAAAGATAATGATTTTTGTCAATCTTTTTAAGAATCGATATGACAAAATATGTGAAAAAAGGTATAACCGTCGTCCCCACGACTGTGAAAACGACGGTTATACCTTTCCCCTTTGCCTTGCAGACGGTCAGATGAGCCCGTCAGTTGCCTTGTTAAGTTGCTTGATACGGTAGGAGATGGAGATACGGAACACTCCGAACGTTATCAGCGAAACGCCTAAGTAAAGCCATCCGGCTATCGCCATTGATACCGGCGACGAGATGAACATTATCGCGAAATAGATGGTGGCGACGAGCATGATGACGGAGAACACCGTCCACCAGAAGGAGTTGCCACTCTTCAAAAAATAACTTGTTAAAGTTATAAATGTAAATTTTTTCTTGTGGCAGCATCTTTCCGGTGCTTTCGGAGTAAGGAAGATGCGCCAAACTTTCACAACTTATTTTTTTTACGATTACTTAATGATTTGTTATGAAATATTAACGCTTTAGCACTCCGAAAGTTGCTAAAGAATACTTCTTAATAATTATTTCAAGTTTTTTTTGTAATTTTGCAATGTGTCTTCCGTGTGGATGACGCTTCGCAAAATTTATATTATGGAATTGATATTCACTCTTCAGCAGCTGCCGGATGCAGCTCGCGACTTCATAAAGGCGATGGGCGACAATCGGCTGTTTGCCTTCAACGGCGACATGGGTGCCGGCAAGACCACGTTCATTACGGAGGTATGCCGTCAGCTTGGGGCTGCCGACGACTCCGGAAGCCCTACCTTCAGCATTGTGAATGAGTATCTCGCTTCTGACGGCAAACCGATATATCATTTTGACTTCTACCGTATTGATAGTCCGCAGGAGGCTCTTGACCTCGGTGCGGAGGATTATTTCTATTCCGGACATCTCTGCCTGATGGAATGGGCGGAACGTATCGGCGATCTGTTGCCGGAAGAGACCGTTGAGGTGAGCATATCGGAGCTTCCCGACGGTTCGCGTAAAATAGAATGGTGACGATTGCCTATGATGACGCTACGGATTGAAGAGGTGGATTCGACAAATTCCTGGGTTAAGGAGCATGAGAGTAGGTTGCAGCTCACCTTCCTGGTCTTTGCCGACCGACAGACAGCAGGAAGAGGTCAGCGTGGAAACTCATGGGAGTCGGAGCCATACATGAATCTGACAGCCTCTATTTGCCTGCGACCCGAAGGGATACTCCCTTCGGAGCAGTTCCTGATATCGGAGGCGGTGTCGATGGCTGTCGTCGACCTGCTTGCGGAGTTAGGGGTGGAGACAAAGGTGAAATGGCCAAACGATATCTATGCAGGCGACATGAAGATATGCGGCATCCTGATAGAACATTCCATCATGCCTGACCGCATATTACGCACAATTGCCGGGGTAGGGGTCAACGTCAACCAGACGCGTTTTGTCAGCGATGCCCCGAATCCTGTGTCGGTGAAGCAGCTGACCGGAGAGTCGCATGAGATCGGCACTGTGGCGCGACGCCTTGCCGAACTTGTTGAGATGAGGATGGCGGGCATGTATGCCGATAAGAGGGCTACGCATGAGGAATACATGAGCCGGCTATGGCGTGCCGACGGCACATTCCATCCATTCCTTGACTGCCGCACTAATGAGAAGATATCGGCGCGTATCGCCGATGTGGCCCCCGACGGTATGCTGACTTTGGAGACGGATGGTGGCGAAAGCCGACGGTATGCCTTCAAGGAGGTGAGCTTCATGCTTTAGATTACTACGTGCAACGTGGAATATGGAGAGAATTAACATTATTATTAACCGTTTAAATACTTGCCCTGCTATTGGTTGACCATGCTGAAGACTGCAGGGACCCTTATATGCAAAAGATATTAAATATCGCTGTGCGTTACTTGCTGCCGTTGGCGTTGACGGTGTTGCTCGTGACCTATATGTTCAAGAAAGTGAATTTCTCGGAGATGTGGGACCTTATAAAACATGGAGTTGACTATTGGTGGATTATCCTTGCAATGGTCATCAGCGTGTTCTCCCACGTGTTTCGTGCTGCACGCTGGCGTCTTCAGCTGGATGCCTTGGGTATACGTCCTCCGTTTATGGCACTATGTTGCAGCATATTCGGCTGCTATGCTCTCAATCTGGTGTTCCCAAGACTTGGGGAGGTGTGGCGATGCACCTATATTGCATCATCGGAAAAGGCTTCGTTCACCTCTGTGCTTGGGTCGATGATAGGCGACCGTCTTGCCGACACTCTCATGGTGCTTCTTCTTCTGCTGCTCTGTCTTGTGGTGGCAGCTCCGGCTTTGGAGGCATTCATGACGAAATATCCTGTCGGACGCGACTTGGTGGCGTTGATAGGCGAGTGGTGGTTTTGGGCTGCCATAGTGGGTGGCGTCATACTCGTGTGGGTGCTCCTGAGAGTGTTCCGCGACACTAAGGTAGTGGAGAAACTGAAGGGTATGGCTCTTAATATGTGGGAAGGCTTTTCAGTCGTTGCTCGTATGAAGGGACGCTGGCAGTTCCTTATCCTTACCCTTTGCATCTGGGGATGCTATTTCACCCAGCTTTACGTGGCGTTCTATGCTTTCGGATTTACCCGAGCACTATGTCATGAGCCGGGATTGGCAGCCGGACTCACACCATGCCTTGTAGCATTCGTACTCAGCTCGATAGGTATGGCGATACCATCCAACGGTGGACTTGGACCGTGGAATCTCGCAGTCATGTTCGGTCTCGCGATATACGGCATAAGCGATGCGGAAGGCACAGCCTTCTCCATGCTCCAATGGAGCGGTCAGACTGTCATGCTTATAATCCTTGGCATCTACACGATGGTCTATATCTCATTAAGGAAAAAAGAGACAAAATCAGCTGCACCCACTTCCCGTTCCTTCTAAGCAGTTGTCTGGAGTCCTGTGCCCTCTGAATTTCCAGTCGTCTGGAGTTCTGTGCCCAGCGCCCATGGGCGAGGGATCCTGTCCGGTCTCTCAGATCAACCAGAATAATACAGATAACAATAAAATCATAAACAATAAAAAACACAACCCCAATGCTATTAACTCCAAAAGACGAAAAAGAGGATAATGATTTTTTCGAAAGTGATGAAGAAATCCCTGAGGTGCGTGTGAAGCGCCCCAAGAAACCGTCATATCGTCCGGACGATCCAAATTATTGGGATCAGGAAGAATCGGAATGGGAGCATCTGAAGCCGCGTCCACGCCTTGCTATGTGGCTATGGATAGGTGGTGTCGTGGTGCTGATCGCCCTTATAATAGGCTGCTGGTTCAGATACTTCTCCCCATACGTGGATGATGCCATTCAATTCGGATACGTGGAGAATATAGAGCGTCGGGGCACAGTGTTCAAGACGTTTGAAGGTGTGCTGATACCATATAAGGAGCTTATGGACACCACGCGGATATATAGCCGAGACTTCATATTCACGGCAGTGGATGAGAAGGTGGCGACACGATTGAAGCGGGCGCAGATCAGTGCGGAGCCTGTACGTGTAGGATACCGGAAATATCATGCCACTCTACCGTGGAGAGGAGCCTCGAAGATTGTAGTGACCTCTGTAGACAGCGTGAATCCCGACAAGATACTCCCTCCCGAATTTGCCCCGCACAGATAGCATGCGCAATTCTTTTGCAGACTACAATCAATGAAGATCTCAAAGCGAAACGCAATTTTCGTCAGGACAAAAAACTTTTCATCAAAAAAATTTTGATGACTGAAAAATAATAACTAACTTTGCAGTCCGAAGAGAGAATGTAGATCATTCTTGAGGCAGGTCTGGTAGCTCAGCTGGATAGAGCAACAGCCTTCTAAGCTGTGGGTCTTGGGTTCGAATCCCAACCGGATCACATTGAAACCTGCGAAGGCGAGAGTCAAACCGACTCCCGCCTTTTTCGTTATAACAATAAAAATCTCTCTTGATATGACACAATTAGTATTAAACATTGAAGACCCCAAAGCTGCTGCTGCCCTGAAAAAAATAATAAGTATGATGAATGGCATATCAATCTCCAAGCCAAAACGGAAAACAAGCTACGAGCGTGCTTGCGAAGACATTGATGCTGGCCGTATCACCTATTGTGAAAGTGTTGAGGATATGTTTGATAAATTAAACAGCTGATAATGTATCAAGTAGCATTCGCAAATAGCTTCAAAAAGGCATATAAAAAATGTGTCAAGAGGGGCTTACCTGTTGAAGATCTTCAGGCGACTATCACATTGCTTGTTCAAAACGGATCGCTTCCTCCGGAATATAAACCTCATAAATTGCAAGGTAAAAGGAAAGGGCAATGGGAATGCCATATAGGAGGTATAGGAAGTGATTGGTTGTTGGTTTGGGAGCAACATGATGATACATTATTAATGATTATGGTAGACACCGGCACGCATGCAGATATCTTTGGTTAGAATAAAAACTCTGCTGATATGTCAGAAGAATAATTCAACTATAAATGAGAAATAGGCTGTCTGACCCGGTTTGTCAGACAGCCTATTATGTGTAGTGTGCCACTTGCTTGTCGGTTGACGCGATGGCGTCAGCGGCGGATGGCATTGTAGAGCCCTTCGAGCACACGTCGGAGCGGCTCTGCATCCGGGAAAGTCTTCTCATGGGCTCCTGAATAGAAGATGCCCATCGACATCGTGTGAAACAGGAGTGCCGTCTCCTTCGGGTCTATGTCTGCACGGAGCTCACCGGATGCTATGGAATTGCGTATGACCTCTTCCCATACCTTCTTCTCCTCTTCAAGAGCAAGCAATTCCCGCTCCTTAAACTCAGGGATAAATTGCATTGCGTTGTGATCGATGTTGAGATTCGCTTCTGCTACGTTCGGTATCTGATAAGCTTTCATCCTGCGGATGTTGGCATCATAGAAATTGACAGCCGCATTATAGAAAATCTTTAGGGAAGTGCGCAATTCTGAGGGAAGTGCCGAGACGTAGGAGGCTCCATAGAAGAACTCATCCAGTACTGCACTGAAAATTCCCTCTTTATTCTTGAAATAATATACCATTGACCCACGGCTGATGCCGGTGGCCTCCTCAAGTAATGAATATGATACGTCAGGATAAGAGTATGTGGCAAATAGCTTAAATGCCACTTCAAGTATTTTCCGACGTGATTTGATGCCTTTTTCCATGATAATGTTGTTAGAGATATGGGAGTGTGATTTTTTATTGATATATGAGGAGAAAGATAAATCGTCTTGCTTGTTGGCAAGACATTGACCGCTTATTCAAAAAGCAGATTATGTCGACTGTGCCTTAATATGATCTTCTGCGTCCCTTGTCGTTGGGATCAAACGGGTTACGGGTCGGGTCAAAATAATCCTCATCCTCTTCTTCTTCGTTATTCTTTTCATTCTTCTTATTGCGGTTGCGTTTGTCGGCGGCGGGTTTGTTCTTCTTGATTGCCTCCGGCTTCATCATGTCGACGGCTGTCTCAAACACGTTCCACGATTCCGATTTCTCCCAATTCTTTTTCAGATTGATGAGTTTGGGATAATAGTATGCCACGTCGGGCTGACGTCCTTCCGTGTAGTCGCCGGTGTCATATATGCCGTTGCCATTATTGTCTTCAAATATGCGTGCGTAATATTTCCCAGGTGCGAGATAACGGAAGGTGACGCTCCCGTTCACTACGGGTTCTCGTCTGACGACGGCATCCGATCCGTTTACAAGCTCCACGAATGCCGGCACCGTGTCGGTGAAATTGGTTATGTTGAAGGTGAGGGCACAATAATCCTCCTCCGATTTAGTCTTAAACTTATGCTCGGTCGGGTTGGTATGCAGCCCGTAGATGCCGGTGGCGGCAAGTGTGTCTATCATAAGACGATATTCCGTGGCATATTCCCAAGGATAGCTGATTCGGAAAAGCCGTGGATTGAGAGTGTCGGAGCGTTCCGGTTTCCATCCCGATGTTATGGGGGTCCATACGGTGTCTACCTTCATATCCAGGTGAAAGGCGGCAGTGTCAAGGCGCGTTATCGGGGTGTCAAACTCCATGAGCAACGGCATATACACTTCCTGTGTGGATGAGGTGACCATGCGTAGTCCGAGAGGAGGTATCACCGGGGGCAAAGTGTCGGTCTCCTCCTCATTCTTCTTCTTTTTCTCCTTCTTTTTCACCGCTTTGGGACGCTGGGTGTAGAAACGCAGCGTGTCGGTGGCTTCCGTCAGGTTCTGGGCGGAGTCGGTGCGCAGATATGTCGTGGCTATGCGGAGACTGTCGACTGCCACAAGCCCCGGAGGGGTGATCCAGTAGGTGAGGGTGTCGTTCTTGGCAGAGCGTTCGAGCACCCACCAATCTTTATATCCCTCTATATTCACAGGCTCGATCTTAGGCAGGACGTCTGACGGGGCATTGAAGATGAATTGCAGTCTGGTGGAGTCCACTCTCTCATATTTCTGAAGGAACTGCGATTTGTAGTCGCTCTCGAATGAGCGCAGCAGTATGTCGTTGGGGAGGAAACGGGTCCTCTCGCGGTTGAGCACAGTGTCCACCTCCCCTGTAAGAAGGTTAAACACCGTGTCGACGGCATTGACGCGTTCGGAGGTGGGGGAGAGGGTGACGTCATAGAATGCCATTGCCTCTTCCGGATTGGCACGTTTGTAGTCGTTGTCCACATCTGCAAGGGCGAAGATGCGGTATTCTCCGGGCGCAAGACCCTGCACAGAGAAGCGTCCGCGGTCATCTGTCTTTGTGACGCGTTCGAAGGGGAGGGTGGAGAAGGCGGAGTCTGCAAGGTTGGAATACACTCCCACCAGCATCCCCTGTTGTGGCTCAAGAGCGTCGGCGGAAAGAACCATTCCGGAGATCTGGAGTGTGTCAAGCACGTCGCCTGTTGAGAAGGAGTAGGTGAATCCCTGTAGCTTGTTGTTCTCGTTGTTATCCTCTATGGCGTCTGCAAAGTCTATTGTATAGGTGGTGTTGGGGACGAGTGTATCGGTAAACTGCACGATTACCTTGCGTCCTTGTGAAGAGACGCGGGGCACGGACTTCGACACCGGCGACACCACTACTTTTGAGAAAGCATCCTTGACGTTGACGAGCTCATCAAATTCCAGCTCTACTTTCTGCTTCTTCACGTTGAGTGCCCCCGGCGCGGGATTTCCTTTCACGAATATGGGCGGGTCTTCATCGCGCGGTCCTCCCGAAGGGTTTCCTATAGAGGCACATGAGACAAGGACTCCTGTCGCAACAAGAGCCCAAAGCAGGTAAATTAAATCTCTTTTCCCTCCGGTCTTCATCTTTCTTTGTCGTTTTCAGACTTCAAAAGTAGCAAATAAATTTCATATATAGCTAAGTAAGGTGTGAATTTTGTTTAAAATGAGAGAAAAAGCCATTTTTACCTACTTAAATGTGTCATAGGTCAAAATTTTAAGCTATATTTGCAAGCTGAAAAAGTAGACAGACCCGGAATAGGGCCTGGCTCTTCGTATACCTGACAAAAATCAATAAACACAATAAAACAACAAAACATGCAGAACAAAGGGTTTATCAGCACCATTGCCGTCCTTTTGGTCTTGATTTGCGGATTTTATATCTCCTTCTCTTTTGTGACCTCTCACTATGAGAAGAAGGCAGAGGAATATGCCGCGATGATGTCCAAGACAAGCGACGTAACCAATGATGCCTACAAACAGAATCTAAAGCAGTTTAACGATTCTATCGACAAAGAGAAAGTCTATCTGGGCTACACCTACAATCAGGTACGCAAACTTGAGATCGGTCTTGGTCTTGACCTGAAGGGTGGTATGAACGTGGTGCTCGAAATCTCGGTGCCTGACATACTACGTCAGTATGCGTCGGGTGAGCAGCAGCTCCGTCAGATCAACAGCACAATTGCAAAGGTGCAGTCCGACGGTGTGAAAGGCAGCGATAAGAATTTTATCTCTAAGTTCACGTCTTACATCCAGCCGGGCGCGATGGTCGGATTGTTCACTCGTGAGGGTGAGTATATGGGTAAGGTGAAGAGCAATGCTTCTAATGAGGAAGTGGCTGATGCGCTTCAGAAGCAGATCGACAGTCAGGTAGACGCAGCCTTCAATATCTTCCGCACACGTATCGACCAGTTTGGTGTCGTTGCTCCGAATATCCAGAAACTTCAGGATAAGAACGGACAGATCCTTCTTGAACTCCCGGGCGTGAAAGAGCCGGAGCGTGTCACTGAGTTGTTGAAATCTTCAGCCAACCTTGAGTTCTTTGAGGTATATAATTATAATGAAATAGCCAACGATCTTTCTGCTTTCGCTCAGGCTTGGCTCAGCAGGACACCATTAACCATACAAATATCATCGAGCTTCTCGGTGGTCCGCAGCGTGCCGGCAGCCCCGTGATCGGTATGGTGACGCCCCGCAACAAGGCAGTGGTCGACAGTATCCTCTCGTCTCCTCTTGCCAAGCAGAAGCTCCCCAGCGATTTCTCTGCCGTATGGAGCGTGAAGCCGGTGGATTTCCCCGTGTATGATGCGCAGGGCAACGTGGTGAAGAAGGCTAACGGTGAAGACCGCACTACCCCTTACTGGGAGCTCGTGGCTCTCAAGGGTGAGGCTGCCCTTCAGGGCGATGTCGTGACTTCTGCTTCAAGCGAATACGACAATATGCGTGGCAACACTGTCAACATGCGAATGAACGATGCCGGTGCTCAGGCTTGGGCTACTCTTACCCGCAACAACATCGGACGCCCCATCGCAATCGTGCTTGATAACAATGTATACTCATTCCCCAATGTAAACAACGAGATCACCGGCGGCTCTTCCGAAATCACCGGTAACTTCACTCCCGAAGAGGCTAACGACCTTGCAAACGTGCTCAAATCCGGTAAGATGAGCGCGAAGGTTGACGTAGTGAGCAACAACGTTATCGGTCCGAGCCTTGGTGCTGAGGCTGTGCAGCAGGGTTTCCTCTCTTTCGTCGTGGCAATCATCCTTCTGATGATCTTCATGATCCTTATATATGGTGTGATTCCCGGTCTTGTGGCTAACGTAGGTCTTATCCTCAACCTTTACTTCACTCTCGGTATCCTTGCCTCTTTCCAGGCTGTGCTTACTCTGTCAGGTATTGCCGGTATCGTCCTCTCCCTCGGTATGGCTGTCGATGCCAACGTGCTTATCTTCGAGCGTACTAAAGAGGAATTGCGTCTTGGCAAGAAACTCCGTCAGGCTATCTCTGAAGGCTACAGCAACGCATTCTCCGCAATCTTCGACTCAAACCTCACTTCTGTCATCACAGGTGTGATCCTCCTGATCTTCGGTTCAGGTCCTATCAAGGGTTTTGCCACTACTCTTATCATCGGTCTTGTATGCTCATTCTTCACAGCTGTGTTCCTCACCCGCATTGCGTTTGAACTCATCACGAAGAATGGTCGTTGCGAGAATATGACGTTTGATACAGGCATCAGCCGCAACCTTTTCTCCGGCACCAAGTTTAATTTCCTCGGTCAGTGGAAGACCGCCTCTATCGTATGGCTCGCCCTTATCGTGATATCGGTGGCTTCGCTCATATTCCGTGGAATGAATCAGGGTATTGACTTCTCCGGTGGTCGCAACTATGTGGTGCAGTTCGACAAATCTGTAAATCCTGCCGACATTCAGGCACGTCTTCTCAGTGAGCTTCAGAAAGAGGCTGACGACAAGACTGTCAGCGTGGGGGTGATCACGATTGACAACGACACTAAGGTGCGTATCTCTACCAACTATAAGATTGATGCAGAAGACGCAAATATCGACAATGAGATTTCTGCACTTCTCTATAAGAATCTTAAGCCTGAGCTTACCGGCGCTGACGGTAAGGTGATGGATGAGAATGCTTTTGCCGTGGCTGACGAAAACCGTGGTATCATCTCTATCCAAAAGGTGGGTCCCTCTGTGGCTGACGATATGAAGCGTGATGCCGTATGGGCTGTTGGTATCGCTGTAGTATGTATGTTCCTTTACATCCTCGTGCGTTTCCACAACATCGCCTTCTCTGTCGGTGCGGTTTGTGCCGTGGCTCTCACAGCATTCCTCATCATCGGCTTCTATTCTATCTGCTGGGGCTTCTTGCCGTTCTCAATGGAGATCGACCAGTCGTTTATCGCAGCTGTCCTCACCATCATCGGTTATCAGATCAACGATACTGTGGTGGTATTCGACCGTGTGCGTGAGATGATGAAGCTCTATCCGAAAGAGGATCGCTACGAGACGTTCAACAAGAGTCTTAACACAACTCTTACACGTACAGTGATGACCTCATTCTCAACATTGCTCGTGCTCTGCTGCATTTTCTTCCTCGGTGGCGACACTATCCGCAGCTTCACATTCGCAATGATCTTCGGCGTGATTGTAGGTACGTTCTGCTCACTCTACTGCGCAGCTCCCATCGCCTACAATATCATCAAGAGAAACACTAAGAAAGTGGCAGCCGACAACGGCAAGCCCGCTCTTGAAGGCAACCGCCGTTTCAAATAAAACGAAAAGCAAAAGTCATATACAGTATAAGCATAAATTGTATAAAATGTTGTGTCGGATTGCCCGTGAGGGTAGTCCGGCTTTTTTTTTATGTGATATCATTAATGTCCCTAATGACAATAATGACAGTAATGACATTTAAGTCCTCAAACCTTATTTTGGATAGCTTATCATGACTGTAAATGATGCCTAATCTTGTTGAAAAAACAAGATTATCACAAGAATCCCACATCTAATGGTTACAATAGTAGGTATGATACAATAAAATGGTAATTTTTTCTTTTTAAATATATGATTACCTCTCAATTTTTTAATATTAATCAAAAGAATGAAGAAAATCGCCATAATAGGAGCTGGAAACATGGGGGGTGCTATAGCAGCCTCTCTTGTCGGTGCCGACTTCCGGGTAGTATGCACTGCAAAGACAAAGATTACCATTGACAGAATCCATAAGGAGATTCCCGGAGTGGAGATTACGCAGTCAAATGTGGAGGCTGTCTCTGATGCCGATATTATTGTATTGGCTGTGAAACCCTATATTTCTGCCGGTGTAATTGAGGAGATAAACCCTGTAATAAAGCCGGGGGCGATTGTTCTCTCTGTTGTGGCTACGTTGTCGCTCGCTGATCTTAACTGTTTGCTTCATTCCTCCGAGAGGGAGATGAAGATTATGAGGGTCATACCGAATACCGCCATACGCTTAGGCAAGAGCGTTACATTTATAGCTCCCGATAGCAACGTTGATGCCGACACGCTGGCAGTGGCGGAGGGTATCTTCAACCGTTCCGGAAAGGCTTTCGTAATAGAGGAGAAAAGCATGGGGGCTTGTATGGCACTCGCATCATGCGGTATAGCCTATTTCCTTAGATTTATTCGTGCTGCTGCTGAAGGTAGTGTAGAACTGGGACTTCGTCCGACATTCGCCACTCAGATTGCAGCCCTCACTGCCGAGGGTGCGGCGGCATTGCTTGCCGATGGCGCACATCCCGAAGCGGAAATTGACAAAGTGACCACCCCGGGCGGCATAACGATTAAAGGATTGAACGCTTTGGAGGCAAACGGATTCACGAATGCTGTCATAGAGGCTCTGCGTGCATCCTGTGTGAAATAGGACTCCTTAGACTCCTTAGACGTCTAAGAAGTCTAAGGAGTCTAATTAAAAAATAGCTGATGAAAACAATTGTAGTTAAAATAGGAAGTAATGTGCTGACCCGAAATGACGGTTCGCTCGACGGCACAAGAATGTCGGCTATCGTTGATCAGGTGGCGGCAATTCGCAAACGTGGTGATAGGGTAGTGCTGGTATCTTCCGGTGCGGTGGCAGCGGGACGCAATGAGGTGCGTGCCCGTTATGCTCTTGATACTGTGTCTGCACGGCAACTTTATTCCACCGTCGGACAGGCAAAACTCATAAACCGATATTACGAATTATTTCGTGACTACGGGATGACGTGCGGACAGGTGCTCACCACTAAGGAGGGTTTCGGATCGCGCACGCATTATCTCAACCAGCGTCATTGCATAGAGGTGCTCCTGATGCATGATGTAATACCGATAATCAATGAGAATGATGCCGTATCCGTCACCGAACTTATGTTTACCGACAACGATGAACTGTCAGGACTCGTGGCTGCAATGGTGGATGCCGACATGCTTATAATCTTGAGTAATATCGACGGTATTTATAATGGCAATCCTGCTGACCCGACATCGGAGGTGATTCGGGTGGTTGAGCCGTCGGTGAAAGACCTGTCAGACGTGGTAGTCGCCGGAAAATCAAGTTTCGGACGCGGAGGTATGCTGACGAAGAGCCGTATCGCTCTTCAGGCTGCTTCCGAAGGTATAGAAGTGGTGGTGGCGAATGGTAAGCGCGACGACATACTGCTATCCGTGCTCGATGACCCCGACACTTTATGCACCCGCATATTGCCGGGCGAACACGTGAATGGTGTCAAGAAATGGATAGCACATTCCGGCGATTTCACCAAGGGGGAACTCTATATCAACGACGGGGCGGAGCGCACACTGTTCTCTCCCGATCATGCTGCCAGCCTTCTCCCTGTGGGGATAGAGGAGGTAAGCGGCAACTTTAGGAAAGGGGATCTGGTCGACGTGATAAGCTCACGTGGAGGGCATCTCGGGGTAGGCTGTTGTGAATATTCCTCTTCAGAACTCAAGGAGGTGATAGGTAAGAAGGGTATGCGGCCTGCCATACATTACGATTACCTGCATCTCGATTTGTAAAATAAAAATGATTATATATGATTTCAGGATTATTACGGGAAGCTAAGGAAGCGTCTGTCACTCTTCCGCTTCTCCCGCCCGAGAGAATTGAGGAGATTCTTTTGAAGGTGGCTGATAAGATAGAGGAACAGACTGAGACTATCCTGGCAGCCAATGCAGTTGACTTGTCGGGAATGTCATCAGGCAATCCTGATTATGACCGTCTTATGCTTACACCCGAACGTATTGCCGATATTGCCGCCGACATGAGAAGGGTGGCTCAGTTGCCGTCACCCTACGGACGCCAGATATCAAAGACGGTACGCCCTAACGGGATGGTGATACGCAAGATCTCCGTACCGTTCGGAGTGATAGGGGTGATTTACGAGGCGCGTCCCAACGTGACCGCCGACGTGTTTGGACTTTGCTTCAAGAGCGGGAGTGCATGCGTGCTGAAAGGTGGACATGATGCCGATAATTCCTCACGTGCAATTGTCGATGTGATATGTGGAGTGTTGCGTGAGGAGGGACTTCCAGAGGTATTATGCACATTGCTTCCTGCAAACAGGGAGAGTGCCGCCGAGATGATGGAGGCAGTTGGGGATATTGATGTGATAATACCGCGAGGCGGACGCGGACTGATAGATTTTGTCAGAAAAAATTCGCGTGTGCCGGTGATTGAGACCGGTGCCGGAGTGTGCCACACATATATTGATCTCTCTGCCGATATTGAAAAATCGGCACGGGTTGTATGCAACGCCAAGACGCGGCGTGTGAGTGTATGTAATGCCCTCGATTGCCTTATCATACATAAGGAACGGCTTGCATCCCTTCCCGATATCTGTCTGCCGCTTTCCGAGAAGGGGGTGATGATATATGCCGACGAGCCGGCTTACGATGCGCTTAGAGGAAAATACCCCGACACATTGCTGCTGAAGGCGGATGAGAGAAGCTACGGTACAGAATTCCGCGACTACAAGATGGCGGTTAAGACGGTCGGGTCGATGGAGGAGGCTATGATGCATATTGCCCGTCATGGTTCACACCACAGCGAATGTATCATGAGTGAGAATCCCGACAACATAACACGTTTTCAGGCAGGTGTGGATGCCGCTTGTGTATATGCCAACGTCTCCACAGCCTTCACCGACGGCGGACAATTTGGATTCGGCGCAGAAATCGGCATTTCTACCCAGAAACTCCACGCACGCGGACCGATGGGACTCCCCGAACTCACCACCTACAAATATTTCATCTCCGGCGACGGTCAAACCCGCCAATAATGACAATAATGACAACGCCCACAACGTTCTTTCAAAAAAAGAAATTGAGATGAATATAGCCGTAGCCGGAACAGGATACGTGGGTCTTTCAATAGCCACTCTCCTCGCTCAACATAATCACGTCACTGCCGTAGACGTTATTCCCGAAAAGGTGGAACTTATCAATGCCGGTAAGTCGCCCATACAGGATGAATACATCGAGATATATCTCCGTGAGAAGGAACTTGATCTCCGCGCCACTCTCGATGGAGCGGCGGCATATCGTGATGCTGACTTCGTGGTCATTGCCACTCCTACAAACTATGATCCCGTGACAAATTGTTTCGACACTCATAATATAGAGGATGTCATAGATCTTGTGCTCAGCGTTAACCCGGAGGCGGTAATGGTGATTAAATCTACCATTCCCGTAGGCTATTGCAGATCGCTATATCTCAAATATGCCCGGCAAGGCGTAAAACGGTTGAATCTTCTCTTCTCCCCCGAATTTCTCCGCGAGAGCAAAGCCTTGTATGATAACCTGTACCCTTCACGCATAATCGTCGGCTATCCAAAGATGATAGGGAAGAGTGAACGTTATGATGCTCTTGACGCAGAGAACGAGGCAATTGGAGAAATTGCCGATATACCATTCCTTGAGAAAAAGGCTCATGAATTTGCCGACCTTCTCAAGCAAGGCGCAATCGGACCACAGGGATCCGACAAACCAACCCCACAACCCCGGTCTTCCACTATCCCCACTCTCTTCATGGGCTTGAAGGAGGCAGAGGCTGTCAAACTATTCGCCAATACCTATCTCGCTTTACGTGTCAGCTACTTCAACGAACTCGACACTTACGCCGAGGTAAAGGGGCTTGACTCCAAGGCTATCATAGAGGGGATTGGTCTTGACCCCCGTATCGGCACTCACTACAACAATCCATCCTTCGGCTACGGTGGCTACTGTCTGCCTAAGGATACAAAGCAGTTACTCGCTAACTACAACAACGTGCCGCAGAACATGATGTCGGCTATCGTGGATAGCAACCGCACGCGAAAGGACTTCATCGCCGACCAGGTGCTCAAAATGGCAGGCTGGTACGATTATACACAGGCTCCCCAGCCCCCTAAAGGGGGAGTGGATATGGTGCCCTCCCCGATAGTCGGAGTTTACAGACTGACGATGAAATCCAATTCCGACAATTTCCGTCAATCCTCCATACAGGGTGTGATGAAGCGCATAAAGGCAAAGGGTGCCACTGTCATTATATATGAGCCGACACTTCCTGACGGCACTACCTTCTTCGGCAGTCGTGTGGTGAACGACCTGGAGAAGTTCAAGAGGGAATCACAGGCGATTCTTGCCAACCGCTCGAATGTGGAACTGGAGGATGTCAAAGAAAAAGTATATACGCGTGATATTTTCTCACGAGATTGAACCTAAATTATGAAGAAAAAAGCATTGATAACCGGTGTCACCGGTCAGGATGGGTCATATCTCTCTGAATTGCTTCTTGAAAAGGGATATGATGTGCATGGTATAATACGCCGTTCATCGGTCGACTTCCGGGAGCGTATAGCTCATCTGGAGGGGCATCCTAATTTTCATCTGCATTACGGGGATCTGGGTGATTCCATGTCGATACTTCAGGTGATCGGGCGAGTTCGTCCCGATGAGATCTACAATCTTGCCGCACAGAGCCATGTGCAGGTGAGCTTCGATGCTCCGGAATATACTGCCAATGTTGATGCCACAGGAGTGTTGCGTATCCTTGAGGCGGTGAGACAATGCGGACTTGCCGACACATGCCGCATATATCAGGCTTCCACATCCGAGCTATATGGGAAGGTGGAGCAGGTGCCGCAGAATGAGGAGACTCCGTTCCATCCCTACAGCCCGTATGCCGTGGCAAAACTTTACGGATTCTGGATTGTGAGGGAATACCGCGAGGCTTACAATATGTACTGCTGCTCCGGCATTCTGTTCAACCATGAGTCGGAGCGTCGCGGTGAGACCTTCGTGACGCGTAAGATCACCCTTGCCGCCGCACGTATCGCGCAAGGTAAGCAGGAGAAACTATATCTCGGTAATCTATCCTCCCTCCGCGACTGGGGATATGCCAAGGACTACGTGGAATGTATGTGGCTTATCCTTCAGCAGCCACGTCCGGATGACTATGTGATCGCCACAGGTGAACAACATTCCGTGCGAGAGTTCTGTCTACTGGCATTCAAGCGCGCCGGTATCGACCTGCGTTTTGAGGGTGAGGGTGAGAATGAGAAGGGTATCGATGTTAAGACCGGGAAAGTGCTCGTGGAGGTGTCACCCGACTTCTACCGTCCGACTGATGTGGTCAATCTGTGGGGCGACCCCTCTAAGGCGAAGCGTGAACTTGGTTGGAACCCTACCGAAAAGACAAGTTTTGAAGATCTCGTGAATTTGATGGTGGATGCCGACATGGCAAAGGTGGCTGTAGAGCGTGCCGGAGATCATGTCCGCATGAACCTTGCCGAATATCTTGAGAAGGGGATTGTGAAATGATACGCTGTCTGATCGCAACTATATTCCTGTTGGTCTCCGTCATAAACTCATACTCCTATACCCGTTCTGACTTCGCGGTCTCGGTATGCGGAACGGATGCCGCTGATTCTGTAGCCGTGGTGCCCGCTGGTGTGACGGCTATCCCTGATTTCGCTTTTGCCGACAATGCAAATATCCGTCATGTGATATTGCCGGAGGGGTTGGAGACGATAGGGGAGTATGCGTTCTTAGGCTGCACCTCGCTTGAATCCCTGACACTACCCTCATCCTTGAAAACTATTGGTGAGGGTGCATTCCGGGAGTGTACCGCCCTGGAATCACTGACCATACCGTCGGGAGTGACGGTGGTGCCGCGATATCTGTGTGCATGGTCAACCTCACTCGAATCGGTATCCCTTCCCGACAATCTCAAAGACATAGCAAGCCATGCGTTTGCCTACTGTGCGTCATTACAGAGAATAGAGATACCATCCGGAGTCAAGCATATAGGAAGCAACGTGTTCAGCGAATGTCATTCATTAGAAGAGATAGAACTCCCCACCTCAATCGAGGAACTCGAATCGTATGCATTCTCTGGATGCAGATCCCTGCGGAAAGCCGTACTCCCCGCCAACGACAAACTCCTCGGAGAATACCTCTTCACCGGATGCCAGGCATTACAGGAGATAATATGCCAAAGCCGGAAGCCCGCACCCTTCGATTGCGGCACCCCCTTCTTCGATCCGTCAGAATCTGCGCTCTACACCAGTTGCCGTCTGATAGTCCCCGCCTCCAGCCGCCACCTCTACCGCTGCTCCCCCGTCTGGTCCCTTTTCCTTTGACATACGGCTGTGTCGGATTATTCCTCCGTTCTGATCCCAACGGTATGCAGAAATTCAGAGGCAGTTATCCCAAACTCTTTCTTAAACGCTTTGGCAAAGGATGAGTGGGTGCTGAAGCCTGTCTCAAAAGCGATATCGGTTATCGACAGCTTTCTTTCCATAAGCAGTTCCTTTGCTTTTTGCAGGCGTATGGTGCGGATATATTCATTGGTCGACACTCCGAGCACAGCCATTACTTTGCGATAGAGTGTTGAATTGCTCATGCACATCTTGTCTGCAAGGAAATTGACACCCAGATCCGGATTTGAAATGTTCTTGTTGATTGTCGATACAATCTTTTCAAGAAATTCTCGGTCAAGAGGAGACAGAATGCTTATATTCACACCGTTCCCGGCACTTTTTGTGGAATTTGGATTATTATCGGATGGATTCTCTTTTATCTGTTTATCCACGGGATTGGATAGTGATAGCATTCTTAGATGTTCTGCCATGTTTCTTTGTAGTCTCAAAATATTGTTTATTCTTGCGAGTAGCAATTTTGCAGTGAACGGTTTTGTAAGATAGGAGGATGCTCCGGCTTCATATCCCTCTTGTTTGTCGGTGATGGAGTCTTTTGCTGTCAGCATGACGATGGGGATATGAGAGGTGAGGATATCCGCTTTTATGTTGCGACACATTTCGATACCGTCCATCTCCGGCATCATGATGTCTGTCACGATAATATCCGGTGTATCTTCATGGGCGCATCTTAGTCCGTCAAGACCATTCTCTGCCGTCAGCACCTGAAATTGGTTTTCCAGGCATTGACACATGTATTTGCGAAGATCAAAATTGTCTTCTACAATAAGTACTTTCTGACGCTCCTTTTTCTCAACGGGATTGTCGGCATCTTGCTCTTCTGCAGTCTTATCGCGGGCGGATGTGTCGTTATCTCCATGCAGTGCATCCGGATAAAGATTATCATGCAGGAGTCTAATTGTGAATACCGATCCTTCCCCGGTTCTGACTCTACGTCAATCGTTGCTTCATGTATATCAATAAGGCTCTTCACCAATGCCAATCCTATTCCGGTGCCTGATGCCTGATGAGTGTCGTTCGCTTGATAATAGCGTTCAAATATATGCGGGAGTTTATCCTTTGAGATGCCATAACCGGTGTCGGATATTTTGATTTCAAACGTAGATTTACCGTTGATATTGATAATATGGCATGATAGCCTGATTTCCCCCATTTGGGTATATTTCAGAGCATTGATCATTATATTGTTGATGATGATTGTAATGATTTCGGGATCAAAGAGAGAGTCGCTGCTATCATCGTCAATGTCAAGAATTATCTCCACGTCCTTGTTATGGTTGAGCTCTTTGAAATTAAGACCGATTTCCCGCAACAGATTGGGAAGGTTGCCGGATTTCACTTTCAGACGACGGTTCTGTGTCTCTGTCTTGCGGAATTCAAGGATTCCGTTTATAAGGTTGAGGAGTTGTGTTGAACTGTTGCGGATCATTTGAAGTTTGCCCGAATAAGATGCCGGCAGTTTAGGGTCGCTGACGAGTTCTTCAAGCGGACCGAGAATTAGAGTGAGCGGAGTGCGTAATTCATGCGTTATGTTGGTGAAGAATCGCATTCGTTCCTCATTTAGTTCACTACGGTTGCGGTCGGTCTCTTCAAGCAATGATACTTGCTGCTGAAGATTTATCCAGTTGCGGTAAAGTCGCATACAATATGCTATAAGGCTCACAGCTATTATGAGATACAGAATTTTTGCCCACCATGTCAGCCATATCGGAGGAGCAATGTGTATTGTCATGATATTTTGTGGAGCTCCCCATTCATTTCCTTCCTGACGTTGCCTTACGTATAATTTGTATGTGCCGGGTTTAAGGTTCCTGAATAGAACCTTATTTTTTGATGATGAAGGGGAGAGCCAGCCCTTGTCTATGCCCTCAAGAGAACATTGGAACTCGGATATGCTGGCTATTGCGTGATCAAGGACATTAAAAGTGATTGAAAATGTGTTTTGGTTGTGCGACAGATTGATGATGTCGGAGAATATAGGGATACTATATGAATTGTTGTCACTTTCATTATTCTCTTGGAACACTGAGAAATCTGTCACTTTTGCAGGAATGTTATCCTTTTTACTCAAGATTATTGTCGGGTTAATCTCAAACAGTCCATTGCTTGATGCGAATAATATGTTGCCGTTGTCATCCCTTGTCGCGCCATTGTCAATGAACGTATGGATGGGAAGAGTGTTGGAATACTGATATAATTTTGTGGTATTGTTCTCAGGGTTGATTTTTCCGATACCCCTTGAATGACTGAACCAGATGTTGTGGAAATTATCCTCTTCAAGAGATTTTATCTGTAGATACCGGTTGGTAGTCTCCGTGATATTAGTGAAAGAGGAGAGATTTGACAGATTGGGTATCATGGTCACACCGGCGCGTGTGGCAAGCCATATTCTGCCTGAACTATCCTGAAGTATTGAATTTATGGTGTTTGATAGCAGACCTTCCTGTTTGCCGAGATTGCTTTGCAATTCAAAAGAGCTGTTGAGTATGAACACTCCTTTCCCGAATGTGCCTATCCAATAATTGCCGTGGTCATCAATGATGACCGACATAATCACAAGGTCGGAAAGGGATATGTTGATATTATTGTCGTATTCTCCATGAGGAAGACCATTATGGCATCTGTATAGACCTTTGTCTGTACCGATGAGCATGTCGCCATCCGGAGTCTCGGTAAATACTTTCACATCAGGATTGATATTTTCCACACGGATGAATGATTGATTGGAAGGATTATATATCATTGCGCCTCGGTCGTAGGTGCCGATCCATACTCTCCCTTTGCGGTCGATTGTAAGTGCCTTGACGTAGGTCTTTGCAATATCCGAGACGTAAGGTATCGGGATATGTTTTGTCTTACCATCTTTTATTTGGGCGATTTCATTAACACCGCCTACCCAGAGAGTGCCGTCTTGGGAGTACGCGCAGCTCCATGTCGGAAGATATGGGGAACTACTATTGTTTTTGCCGATATATTCTATCCTTGATATTCCGGGACTTATATGATTTATCACCGACAGACCAGTCCTATGGTTCCCTATCCAGATATTTCCGAACGAATCCGGATATATTGTCCTGGCATATTCATTGGAGGTGTATAAACTGAATCCGTTTGTGGGAATCCTTGTGAATTTGGCTTTGCTGTAGCCATCGGCTTTTGAGGAGGAGGCGGGAAGCATACATACTCCGGCAAGGGTGGATGCAAACCAGATGTTGCCGTTACGATCTTGCGCTATGTGGCGTATTCTTCCCGGCAGAATGGAATTAGGATTGTTTTCATCATTTGTGAATGGGATGAAGAGATTCTGTTTCGGAAGATAGAGAGCCGCTCCCTTATCTGTACCTAACCACACATCGTCATCTTTATCCACACATACAGAGTATACTTCGTTGCCGGGTATTGATGGTTTACCTTCCTGATGCCGGAATGTGACTACTTTCTTTTGAACAGTATCTACCACACTGAATCCTTCTCCGGCATGCCCCACATACAGTTTGCCATCCTTCCCCTCGGTCGTGGTCCAGCAGTGTTTTGGCATTCCGGGAATTTTTCGGTAGGTGTATTCCCGGCTTTCTCCTGTTTGGAAATTTATATATTGTGGTCCGAAGTGGTAATAGTTTACCCACATCCCGGAGTCTGATGCAGGGGTGATTGTCGTGACATCAGTCGAAATCTGCACGGGGTGTGTCAAACCATGTATCTCTCCTGAAGCATGGTCATAATAAAATATTCCGTCTCGTTGGGAACCGATCCAGAGCCTGTCTGGATCATTGGGTAATTGTGTCACGCAGTTCAATGCATTTGAACCAAGTCCGGAATTTTCCATGGTGAAATTTATGAAATCTGTCCCGTCAAATCGGTTAAGACCATTGGCTGTGGCAACCCAGATCTGACCTCGGCTGTCTTGTGTAATCGATAATACGTCGCCATCCGAAAGACCAGACATAATTCCGAGATTTTCGATATGGTATTGTTCGGAGGCTAAAATGGTGTTGCTCTGCCAGCATAATATGGCAAACACAACGAGTAGGTTGAGATAAGTCTTCATTACACGATGTTGTGATTCCTATTAATGATTGCAAAATTAATATCATATTTTCAAGTCTGATTGTCGGAATGAATTATTAGTGTGTCCGTATCATTCATAATTTATCGGACAAATCTAATGAATTGTTTGGATAGGTGAGAAAAATAAATAAATATCTAATTTTGCACAGTAGATTGAGGTGATGTTATGATATAAGGTAGAAAATTAAAAGAGTAAAAAAGGTTTTTATTAGGTATTGATTACTAAATATATTAACAAAATACTTTATTTAATACTAACAGACATAATGAAAAAAGAACGTTACCTGATGTGGCTGTTCTTCCTTGTCCTGGGAGCAGTCACCATGAAAGCTCAGCAGTATCAGCTTAAAGGTGTGGTACATGATGAGGTGGGAGAAGCGGTGATCGGTGCTACTGTGATAGTCGAAGGCACGACAAATGGCACTTCCACGGATGTAGACGGACAATTCACACTCAATGTGAAGAACGGAGATAATCTGATTGTCTCTTACGTTGGCTATATCACACAGACAATCAAAATCAATGGACAAAAAGAGATTACAGTGAATCTGAAGCCTGATGACCAGCTTCTTGATGAGGTGGTGGTAGTGGGTTACGGTGCCGTGCAGCGCAAGAACTTCACCGGTTCGGTTTCGACAGTGAAGGTGTCTGACTCTCCTCTGTCAATCATGCCGACCTCAAACGCAATGGATGCGTTGAGAGGTACAGTCACTGGTATAACTGTCGGGCAGCAAACTGGTGCGGGACAATCTCCATCCATGCTCGTGCGTGGTCAGAAATCTGTAAATGGTGGGTCGTCGCCGCTGCTTGTGGTGGATGGCGTGATTTTTCAAGGTGCCTTGCGCGACATTGATCCTTCCGTGATTGAAAGTATGAGCGTATTGAAGGATGCCACATCTCTTGCTGCATACGGTTCGCAGGCTGCAAACGGTGTGATCATGATTACTACTAAAAAAGGTACAGAGGGTAAGCCTCTTGTGTCGCTCTCAACCTCATGGGCCTGGAGCGAGGCGGCTGCCAAACCTGATCTTTTGAGTCCTGCTGACTATATCCGTAAGAACAATATTCTTTCAGGTCTTGATGAGAATGCCGACCCGACATGGATGTCGAAATTTGAGTATGAAAATTATAAGAAGGGGCAGACTACTGACTGGTTTGACTATTCCACTCGCACCGGTCTTATGCAGAACTACGCGCTCTCAATCAGCGGCGCGACAAGCAAGGTCAATTATTTCCTATCTGGATCCTACACTAATCAGAAGGGGTGATAAAGGGTGACGATTATGAGCGTTTCGTGATGAACAGCCGTATTACCGGCGATGTGACAGACTGGTTGCAGATCGGCGGGCAGATGATGTATTCTCACAACAACTATTCTGGAGCAAGCGTCTACGACCTCTATCAGACCACTCGTCTAAGTCCGTATGGACAGCCCACCCGTGTCAACGGTGAAGTCAACAAATATCCCGTCAATGAGGGTGGATATCGTCTTAATCCTCTATGGAGCGTGCTTTCCAACACGATTGATGACCATGATATATACAATACCACCACTCTTAAAGGGCACATCCTTCTGAAATGTCCTTGGCTGAGAGGTCTTACTTTCCGCATGAACGGCAGTTTCTCTTTGGAGAATATCGAACGCGATTATTTCACCCACGAGGGTTATTATGTAAGGGAGATGAGTGGCGTTGCAATTGAGGATGCCGAGTCTTATTATACGGATGCTGCTGTGAGCGGCTATCTCGCTTCAGCAAACGGCTACACTTCAAGAACCAAGAACAAATCGTATGTATGGGACAATATCCTTAATTACAACGGTCAGTTTGGTGAACATTTTGTGGATGTCACTGCGGTCTATACTCGCGACTCATACGAATATTTCTACAAGGGATATAGTGGTTCTGACTTCTCCGCTCTCGGCAACACAAATCTCGGATATAACGGTCTTAACCTCGCTGCAACTCAGAAAATCAGCAATCCCGGATATACAAAGCACACTGACGTGGGTTATCTCGGACGTCTGAACTATAATTATGACCAGCGTTATCATCTCAGCGTTTCTGTACGTCGTGACGGTTCATCCGTATTTGGTGCTAAGAAGAAATGGGGTACATTCCCTGCTGTCGGTCTTGCATGGACTGTTTCTAATGAGAAATTTTGGGAACCGGTTTCTGAATATGTAAATAATCTGAAGATTAAGGCTTCTTGGGGTAAGAATGGTAATCAGTCGCTTAGTCCTTATCAAACATTGTCAAAGATCACGCTTGGTCAGCAGGGCGGACTTCCCTATGCGTTCGGAAATACAGATAATGTAAGCTGGGGACAACGTATCACGGCTATGGGTAATCAGCTCCTCGGTTGGGAGACTACACAGTCATGGAACTTCGGTTTTGAGGCAGGTGCTTTCAACAATAGGGTAGTACTCGAACTTGATGCCTACAAATCAAAGACTACCGACCAGATTTTCTGGCGATCAATCCCTGTTATGATTAACGGTCTCACTGGTATGTATGCCACTATGGGTCGTGTCGACAACTGGGGTATCGAAGTCAACCTTAACACAATAAATATCGAGAGTAAGGATCTGACTTGGACCTCAAACCTTAATTTCTATCTTAACCGCAACAAACTGAAGGAACTCTATGGCGATGGAAAGGATGATATTTCCAACGGTCTTTTCCTCAATAAGTCGCTCGGTGCAATCTATGGATATAAGAATATCGGTATTGTTCAGGAAACGGATACGGAATATATAGAGGCGAACGGTGCCCAGCCCGGCGACGTGATGTTTGCAGATACTGATGGCGACGGAAAGATTACGTCTGAAGACCGTACTATCCTCGGCTACAGCAAGGAAAACTTCCGTATGGGATTCGGAAATACTGTGACATGGAAAGGTTTCACTCTGTATGCTATGTTTACAGGTGTGTTTGGTGGTCGTGGATATGGTATGGCAAGCAATCTTTATGCTTACCGCACGCTTTCTGACGTAAACATGGATAACAACCTTAATCACGGTTGGTGGACTCCGGAGAACAAGAGCGATAAATATCCGCGTATAAATTATACCGACGGTAGATACAATCCTCTTCAGAACTATTCTTTTGTGCGTCTCGCTGATCTCAGCCTTGCTTATACGTTCAGCCAGCCATGGGTGAAAAAGATGCATATCAACAACATAAAGGTATTCTTATCTGCCAAGAATCTATTCACTATCTCATCATGGGATGGTGGTGATCCTGAAATTCGTCAGACAATCGGGTCAGGATATAGCTATGGTTATCCTTTGGCTCGTACTTATTCTGTCGGACTGAACCTCACTTTCTGATAATGGGTCAAAATACTCAACATCTATTTAACATGAAAAAGATGAATTTTAAGAAATTATTGAAATATACGCTCAGCGGCATAGCAATCATTCCGATGCTATCGGCTTGCAATAGCGATACGGATTTTCTCACTGAGAAACCGGAGACTATATATACTCCAGAGAATGCATACGAGACAGTGGATCAGGTGAAAGCCTGTGTGACAAACCTATATGTCCATATCAGATATTGGTATGATGTGGATCAGTTCCTCAAAGGTCTCGGTTCTGACGTGGCGGACACCCCCAATTGGCGTGCGTCGGGAAACGGTGTGTGCAACTTCTCTAACTGGAGCACATCCTCCAACCAGTCGAACAAGATTTTTGAATCGATGTATCAGCTTGTGAACTATGCCAACCAGAGCCTTGAGGGTGTCAACCAGCCATCCCTTTCATGGGCGAGTGAGGATGAGCGTCTGGAGTGTTATGGTGAGATGATGTTCATGCGCGGCTATGGCTATCTTCGTCTTGGTGAAATGTTTGGTGGTGTGTCGCTTGTGACTCAGTTCTATCAGGAGCTTAAACTTGACTTTGAACGTTCTTCACGTAGTGAGACCTATAATCAGGCAATCTCTGACTTGAAGGAAGCTGCCGAGAATCTTCCTGACTATCCGTCTGAAGCGGGACGTGTGGGTAAGGGTGCCGCATATCACTTCCTGTCGGAAGCATATCTTGCGTTGGCTATAGAGAACGATAACAATGCATCTGACCTTGATATGGCAATATCATACGCTGACAAAGTGATGGCTCTGCATCCTGTCATGACCGAGCGTTTCGGTTCTCGTGCAATACCCGGTGGGGGTAAGGCTGTGAACGGCGTGGAGGCATATCGTGAGGACGGCAACGTATTTTTTGATCTTTTCCAGAGAGGAAATCAGGATTATCAGGATGGCAACACTGAAGCTCTTTGGGTGTTCCAGCATAACTATAATATTTATCATGAGTATGGCGGAAACAAAAGCGAATCTCCCCGCAACTGGTCTCCCGTATTGCGTGATGCTTTCTGGAAGGATGAATATAAGGAGAATGGTGAGAACTGTCCGTGGAACGGTGCCGATACCGAACTCTATCCCGGTGGCAACATCTGTGCTTATGTAGGCGGACGAGGAATTTCCGCCAATGCGCCTACAAACTATGTGATCAATGAGGTATGGCATGGTGATTTCAGTGATGATATGCGTAATGCTCCATGCAACATACATCGTGACTTTGTGGTAATCGACAAGAACCATTCAATGTACGGTCAGGTTGTCACAAAAGATATGCTTGACCCGACACGTATCGACCGTTATTATCCAGTATGGGAGAAATGGGCATCGTGGGACGATTATAACTACGATGACCTCAGTGAAGGTTGGCAGCGCAGTGCATATTTCATCGACCAGTATGCATGCCGTTCAGCCGAGACGGTCCTTCTGCGTGCCGAGGCTAAGCTTCGCAAGGGCGACAAGGGTGGTGCTGCCGATGATGTCAACATTCTCCGCAATCGTGCGCAATGCTCTTATAAGGCTCAGGCAAGCGACATGACAATGCAGTTCATCCTTGATGAGCGCGTGCGTGAGCTATTCTTTGAGGAACAGCGTTGGCCTACTCTGCTCCGCATAGGCAAGGAGGGTATAGAGAGCATCAATAAGCATGCAATGTATATAGCCGACCAAAGTGAGGCTTGGCCCGGTTGCTTTACCTCCACTCTGCCAGGTATCTCAAAATGGACACTTTTCCCGATACCGCAGACGATTATCGATACCAATACCGGTGCTGTAATCGAACAAAACCCCGGTTGGTAATAAAAAAGGTTATGTAAGCTAACCTTATACCCGATATGGGTGGGAGGGCTGCATCATTAATGAATGGTGCAGCCCTCTTTATAGATTGAAGGTTATGGTTCTATGAGAGCAGTGGTTATGCGGACTTGTAGAAGGAGTGTTATAATTTTTTGAAAATGACATGGGAATTTTTGGTGAGAATACAAAAAATATTTATTATTTTTGCAGAAAATTAAATCTAACCTTGACATGGAAAATTTACTTCCTTTTGCATTTATTTGTCTCACCTCCTTCTTTACACTGACCAATCCGTTGGGGACGATGCCTGTGTTCTTGTCTATGACTAAAGGATTAAACAATTATGAACGTGCGCATATAGTGAAACGTGCCACCATCGTTTCGTTCATAATTCTGATCTGCTTCACAGTTGCAGGACAGTTTCTGTTTACTCTTTTCGGTATATCCGCCAATGGTTTTAAGATAGCTGCAGGTTTCATCATTCTGAAGATCGGATTTGATATGCTTCAGGCGAAATATTCCAATACTAAGTTGAGTGATGAGGAGGTGAAGGTGTATGCCGATGACATATCTATAACTCCGTTGTCAATACCGATGCTTTGCGGTCCGGGTGCGATTGCCAATGGCATCGTCCTTATGGAGACTGCCACAACGGTTCCGATGAAGGTTACTCTCCTCGTGAGCATCGCTCTGATATATGCACTCACATACGTCATTCTTCGTGCATCAACCAAACTGGTGCCTCTTATCGGAGAGACCGGCAACAATGTGATGATGCGATTGATGGGTCTGATTCTTATGGTGATTGCTGTGGAGTGTTTTGTCGGTGGTCTCAAACCGGTCCTTGTCGACATAATCCGTCTGGGCAACGGGCTTCCCGGCTAATATTCACATTACTGACCTACAAATAGAGTGGCGACAGAATCCCGTCGCCACTCTATTTTGTCGGTAAGAACTAAATTATAGGAGTCCGGTCATATATAGGGGAAGATAGGTTACATTTTCCTTTATTTCCAGATTGTCCGGATGGAGCACAATCGCCTTATTTAGTTCCATCTCATATTTTTTCATTGCTTTCTTCAATGAGTATATATGATAATCTTTTCCGGATTTTACTTCTACAAAGTTCATGTTATGCTTGTTTGTGACATGGCTTTTGGGCAGGAGAAAATCAAGTTCCATGCGGTTTTCATTGTCGTTGCGGTCTGAGTTCGAATAAAAGAATAGGCTATAACCTTTGGCAACCAACATCTGTGCCACGATATTTTCCATAAACATACCTTCATTCAACGATAGTTTACCGAGAATTATCTTTCTATATACGTCATTCTTCTCCTCAATATTTGTGAATGCCAAAGAATAAAGTAGTCCGGTATCACCAAAATAGCATTTGAGAGTGGTTCGGTCAGCATTTATAGCCAATCCCATGCTTGGTTCAGTGCTTCCGAAACAAAGGTTTACAAACTTTGCATCTTGTAGCCATGTGAAAGGCTCGATATATTCTCGCATCCTTGCATTCTCTGAAATGGAGGAAAGTCTGAATTTCTTTTCATGTTTTGACAACTGTGATGGTATGGCATCAAAAACGGATTCCACTTTAAAGGTCTGAGATCCGGTGTGTTTGGCAATGTCTCCACGATAAAGGGTCAGGATTATGGATTTCTGACGGTCAGCCTCGTTGAAATCTTTTGTTGAAAGATAGGCTTTTACAACTTGTGGCATCCCTCCGATTACCATATATTCCTTTAAAAGTTGAAGAGCTTTCCTATGAAGCGCCTGTGGTAGTGGAGTCGTTTTGTAATAACATTCTGCAATGAAGTCGGCAAGCATCTCCTCTCCGTTGGCATATAGATATTCCTCAAAGTCCATAGGATACATATTGATATGCTCCTCTTCCGACGGAATAATGATATTCTCGGTATTTTTTCTTATTGACATCAGTGAGCCGATTTCAATATAGTCATACCTGCCGTCTGCAACAAGATACTTAATGGCGGCACGCATCTTCGGACATTCTTGTATCTCGTCAAGAATTATTAATGATTCCCGTTCAAACAGTTGTGTATTATAGATTAGTTGAAGATAAGAAAACAGCCGGTCGCGGTCATGCAGATTATCAAGTATCAAATTCAAGTTATCATCGGAGATGTCGTTGAAATCAATCTTGATAAATGAACGGTATTCATTCCTGCCTAATTCTTCGGCGATATAGCTTTTCCCTACTCGTCGGGCACCATTGATGAGAAGTGCGGAAGTTCCGTTATGTTTCTTCCAATTCAGTAAGTGATTGTATATCTTGCGCTTCATATCATTGTATCACGTTTTCAAGGTTTAGAATACCTATGAAATACACGTTTTCAAGGATATTAATGCTGCAAAAATACACGTTTTCAAGGGATAAACAAAATTTTTCTGTAAAATTGATTTATAAGAAATGCCATTATTAGACAATCTATTTGAGAAATAACTCAATTTCCATAGTACTTCGTAGGGATTGTCTTGTTTTTTCATGTTATTCAATCTTTTAAACATGAAAGAGGTATTACTTTTACCCCATCTGGTCGTGTGTAGGCAATAGGTCCCCCGGTAATCACAAGCAATAAATCTGGTTCTCGCATTTTTAATTGAGTTTCTGTTTCATTCTTTTTCTTTACAAGATCTTTGATCTCAAGGAGATGTTTTGCGCCCATGTCAATTTCAGCACTTCCAAGTTTGAACTCAATCAATGCATATCGTCCATCATCAAGATGCAGCACAGCATCTGCTTCAAGGTCGTATCGATCATGATAATATGATATGGAGCCATACGAAGCCTGGGAGTATGCACGCAAATCCCTAATAGCCATACACTCAAAAATGAATCCATAGGTTTTTAAATCCATCTGTAAGTATTGCGGAGATAACCCTAAAGCTGCTACAGCAATAGATGGATCAGTGAATCCTCTTTTTTTACCTCTTCGAATCGCCGTTGCTGAGCGAACAGCTGGAGACCATGAATCAATGTCTTGAATTACAAATAATTTTTCCAATGCTGATACATAGCTATCAAAAGTCGGTTCCGTGCAACTTTCAGTAGTTGCTGATACATCCTTGATCATTTTGCTTTTCTTTGCAAGAGTCGAGATATTTCGAGCGTATGACCTTAATATTTCACGTGCTAACTTTTCGTTTCGATCTACCCCATCAATTGTAGATATGTCGGTAGCACAAACGCTTTGTACGTAATTCTTTGCCACAAGTAATTGTGCTTTGGTCGATGTTCCCAATAATGTGGCTGGCCAACCTCCTCGGCAGGATGCGAATATGAGCTGTATTAAATCAAGTTTTGATTTTTTACCATCAATGACTAAGTTAGGATTATCGAATAATTCGTTCAAAGATATTTCACCTGTTGATTCCCCTGATTCCCAAAGACTCATGGGAAGCATTCTGATTCGTGCGATACGCCCAGTGCCGGAATGTAAAATTTTTGATTTATCCACAGAATTGGAACCAGTCAAGATAAATTGTCCTACTTTTTGACGTTCATCTACAACAGTCCTTACGGCATCCCATAGTAAGGGTGCGTCTTGCCATTCATCTATAAGCCGAGGGGTAGCTCCTTCTAAGAGAAGAGATGGACGAGTTGCTGCGGTTGCGAGATAACCATCACGTGTATCCGGATTTTGTAGTTTGAGTTCACTGTTGGCTTGTTGTTCTGCAGTTGTGGTTTTGCCGCACCACTTTGGCCCTTCAATAAGAACGGCTCCAAATGCTTCAAGATATTCTTGCAATATTTGATCTGCTATTCGGGGAAATATAACATGTTTTTTTGAGTGCAAAGTTAATTATTTTAAGGGATATAGCAAATTTATTTTGGTTTTTTGTGGCATTTCATTTTGGTTTTTTGTGGCATTTCATTTTGGTTTTTTGTGGTTACGGAGGACTTTCAAGTTTTATGCTGTTTTCATTGTCTTTGCAGTCTGATTTGGAATAAAAGAAGTGGGGATGTGCCAAATTTTTAAATGTATTTTGTTTTTATTAGCATAAGTTTGGTCAACATTAGTGCGTATAAAAGTGTTATGAATTTGTATCGCCGGCTTGTAAGCGATATGAACCGATTCAGGTACAGGTAATGAAATAGAAAAGAATGAGGTTCAATTCATGGAATGGCCTATCGTCGGAGAAATCATAATTATCTAACGTTTAACCAACATGGGAGTCAATAGCAGTACTTTTCCAAACAAATCAACAGAAGAGGTTATCAACAAAAATCGGCACACAGAAGACTCTAACGGGTATGATGGTGGGCACAAAAAAAGAAATTTCATCATTGCCGGCATCGTTCTGTTGGCGATTGTCGCTGTAATCCTATATATATGGATGCGTCCGAAACCGCAAAATGTGGTCTTGCCGACTGTAGAAGTGGAGGAGGTAAGCACTGATAATGTCAATATATATGGTGAATCCGTCGGACGTATACGAGCACAGCAGTTTGTGGAAGTACACGCCCGCGTGGAAGGGTATCTTGAAAAGATGCTCTTCAAGGAGGGTTCCTATATAAAGAAAGGACAGACGCTCTTTGTCATTGACCCTCGTCTTTACAAGGCTCACGTCGAGAAGGCGCGTGCCCAGCTCAACAAGGCACGTGCGCAACTCAACAAGGCGAAGCGCGACCTCGACCGAATCACACCTCTCCACGCACTGAATGCGGCATCCCAACTTGACCTTGACAACGCTACAGCTGCCTACGAGAGTGCGAAAGCGGAGGCTACCGTGGCTGAGGCTGATCTGACGCAAGCTGAATTGACCTTAGGTTACACGCAGGTGACATCCCCCATCTCCGGATATATATCGGAAAGAGTAGCCGACATAGGTACCCTCGTCGGTCCCGGTGGCGGTAAATCGCTACTTGCCACTGTCGTGAAGAGCGACACCGTAAGGGTGGATTTCTCAATGACCGCACTCGACTATCTCCGCAGTAAGGAGCGCAACGTCAACTTGGGCGGTTCCGATCCTGACCGGAAATGGGATTCTTTCGTGAAAATCACCCTTGCCGACGGTTCCGTCTATCCCTATCAGGGTCAGGTGGATTTCGCTGACCCACAGGTAGACCCCAAGACTGGCACATTCTCCGTGAGGGCGGAGATGCCTAACCCCGACAGAAGTCTTCTCCCCGGTGAATTCACAAAGGTGAAGGTGCTTCTCGACGTCAGGGAGAATGCCGTGGAGATTCCCGACAAGGCTATCGTAATTGACAAGGGTGGTGCCTACGTCTATGTGGTGCGCCCTGACAGTGTGGTGGAGAAGAGATTCATAGAGACCGGTCCGCAGACCGACAACAAGACCATAATCGAACGCGGTCTGGCGAAAGGTGAGAAGATCGTGGTGGAAGGCTACCATAAACTGTCGCATGGTATGAAGGTGAACCCTGTGACAGCAGCTCAGGAGAAGAATGGTGCCGAAGAAGTGAATGCATCGGCAAAGGATAAAGGGGATGTGGATGCCAAGGATAAAGGGAAGGAGGGTGCTGATGAAGCGTAATTTCTTTCTTGACCATCCGGTGTTCTCAATTGTGATATCCATCGTGGTATTCATAATCGGTGTCATCGGACTGATGCTTCTCCCTGTCGACCAATATCCGCAGATTGTGCCACCGGTTGTCAAGGTCAGTGCCTCCTATCCCGGAGCCGATGCCCTTACGGTCACTCAGGCAGTGGCTACCCCTATTGAGCAGGAATTGAACGGCACTCCCGGCATGATCTATATGTCGTCGTCAAGTTCAAACTCCGGCGGCTTTTCCGCCCTCGTCACATTTGATATTGATGTCGATCCGGAGTTGGCTGCCGTGGATATCCAGAACCGAGTGAAGAAGGCGGAATCACGTCTCCCTGCCGAAGTTGTGCAGAATGGCATATCGGTGTCGAAGGAGACGGCAAGCCGACTGATGACCATCACAATCCAGTCAGACGATCCAAAGTTTGATGAAGTATATCTCAGCAACTACACCACTCTCAACGTCATTGACCCTATCCGACGCATACCGGGCGTCGGCAGTATAAGCAACGTCGGAGGCAGGTATTACGCCATGCAGATATGGGTGGATCCTGCGAAACTTGCAGATATGGGGCTTACGGTGAAGGATATACAGAATGCCTTGAAAGACCAGAACCGAGAATCTGCCGCCGGCACTCTCGGTCAGGCACCTTCGGAGAATGTTGACATAACTATGCCGATCATCGCAAGAGGGCGTCTATCGTCAGTTGCTGAGTTTGAGGATATCGTGTTGCGTGCGGAGAGCGGCGGCTCGGTGATAAGGATGAAGGATGTGGCGCGTGTGTCGCTTGAGGCGTCAAGCTATGCTACGGAGAGTGGTATCAACGGCGGGAATGCTGCCGTAATCAACATCAACATGCTCCCCGGAGCAAACGCCATGGAGGTGGCGGATGCCGTGAAGAGGGAGATGGAGAATATTGCAAAGGGATTTCCGGAGGGTATAACCTACGATATACCGTTTGACATGACCACCTACATATCGGAGTCTATACATCACGTCTACAAGACATTCTTCGAGGCTCTGATACTGGTGATTCTCGTGGTCTATCTATCGCTTCAGAACTGGCGTACAACACTTATCCCAGTGATTGCCGTGCCGATCTCGCTTGTCGGCACATTCGGCGTGATGCTCATGTTCGGATTCTCCCTCAACATGCTGACTCTGCTCGGTCTTATCCTCGCCATCGGTATTGTGGTGGATGATGCGATAGTCGTCGTGGAGAATGTGGACCGACTGATGAACGAGGAGAAACTATCTCCATACGAGGCGACGGCAAAGGCGATGAGTGGTATCGGTTCGGCACTGATTGCAATGTCGCTGGTGCTCTGTGCGGTGTTTATCCCCGTGAGCTTTCTCCCCGGCATAACCGGTCAGCTCTACCGTCAGTTCACTATCACTATCGCGGTGTCCGTCATCATATCCACGATGGTCGCGCTCACGCTGTCTCCGGTGATGTGTGCGAAGCTGCTGCGTCCGGAGACGAAGAAAAAGCGGGCGAAACTGTTCCGGCTCATCAATATCTGGCTCGGTAAGGGGAACCGATTCTATTGCGGAATGATAAGGAAGGGGTTGGCACGACCCAAGACTATGGTTGCCATCTACGTAGGGGCGATAATTCTTATCTGCGTGATGAACTACCTGATGCCGCGCAGCTTCATGTCGCAAGAGGATCAGGGTTATTTCACGGTGGAGCTTGCCCTTCCGGAGGGTGCCACAATTGAGAGGAGCCGTGAGGTGACGGAGAGGGCTATCGCTTATCTGAAGGAGGATCCCGACGTGAGATATGTGCTCAACGTGACCGGATCATCACCGCGCGTGGGCACGAATCCCGCCCATGCGCAGCTGACCGTGATTCTGAAACCATGGGATGAGCGCGAGACGGAGGATATAACCGTTGTCCGCGAGCGCATTAGGGATCATCTTGCCGGGTATCCGGAGAGCGAGGTGTTTGTCTCTACACCTGCCATCATACCGGGTCTCGGTTCATCCGGCGGCTTTGAGATGGTACTCGAGGCGAAGGGGGATGCGACGTATCAGGATCTGCAACAGGCAGTCGACTCATTGAGGCATTATGCCGCAGCAGTGCCGGCGATTGCGAATCTGTCGGTGTCGATGCAGCCAGACATCCCGCAGCTATATTTCGATGTGGACCGCGATAAGGTGAAGATGCAGGGCATACCGGTGAGCGATATCTTCTCCACGATGAAGGCTTTCACCGGTTCGGTCTACGTCAACGACTTCAACATGTTCAACCGAATATACCGCGTCTACATACAGGCGGAGGCACCCTTCCGCGCCAACAAGGAGAATCTGAACCTCTTCTTCGTGAAGAGCACCGACAACACGATGGTGCCGATCACCTCGCTCGGTACATCTCGCTTCACCACCGGACCCGGAACTATGTCGCGCTTCAACATGTTCTATTCAGCCACCGTGTCGGGGGATGCCGCCAATGGCTACAGCACCGGTCAGGCTATGGATGCGCTGGAGAAAATCGTCAGGGAGAAACTTCCCGAAAATATCGGGGTGGAATGGAGCGGTCTGTCATATCAGCAGAAGCATGAGAGCGGCAATACGGCTCTTGTGCTCGGTCTCGCCTTCCTGTTTGTGTTCCTCTGTCTGGCTGCACAATATGAGAGCTGGAGTGTGCCGTTGGCAGTGATTCTGTCGTTACCCGTAGCCGGAGTGGGAGCATATCTCGGTATATGGGTATGCGGACTTGAGAACAACATCTATTTCCAGATAGGATTGGTGATGCTTGTGGGTCTGGTGGCTAAGAATGCCATTCTGATTGTGGAGTTTGCGAAGGAGGCTGTCGACAAGGGTGCGGATGCCGTGAGTGCCGCGCTTACTGCCGCACGACTGCGTTTCCGTCCTATCGTGATGACTTCGCTGGCATTCATGCTCGGACTTATACCGCTCCTTTTTGCATCCGGTCCCGGTTCTGCCGCACGCCGCGACATTGGCACCGGAGTATTCTTCGGTATGCTTGTGGCGATTACTGTCGGTATCCTGTTTGTACCGTTCTTTTTCGTGATGATAGAGCGTTTCGTTAGAAAAAATAAATAGAAAGATCTAAAGATGCGATACAATTTGAAATCAAATATAATTCTGTCGGTGCTACTTGCCTGCACAATGGCGTTTGCCTCATGTTCGGGAGTGAAGGGGCTTGCGAAGCCCGACCTTCAGATGCCTTCGGCGTTCATGGACAGCCCGACCACTGATTCTCTTTCGATTGCCGATATGGATTGGTGGGAATTTTTTACGGATGAACCGCTGAGGGAGATAATTATGCGTACTCTTGAGAATAACCGCGATATGCTCAAGGCACAGGCACGGGTTGATGAGCTTCGTGCCCTCTATGGCGTGGAGAAGGTCAACATGTTGCCTGAAATCACCGGCACGGTTGGAGCTGACCATGAGACCAATAACTATCATGGCGACGGTGTGGATAAAGATCCGGAATTTGACCTTAAACTATCCGTAGGTTGGGAGATAAATCTATGGGGAGCCCTCACGTGGGCACGTCGTCAGAGCAAGGCGAAGTATGTGGCTACGGTGGAAGATATGCGTGCCATGCGTATGACTCTCATATCGCAGGTGGCATCCGCTTATTTCAGACTTATAGCTCTCGATAATGAGCTTGAGATCGTGCGTCAGACTCTATTGACCCGTCAGGAATCTCTTGAACAGGCACGTCTTCGTTTTGAGGGTGGTCTCACGTCGGAGACTGTATATCAGCAGGCAAAGGTGGAGTATGCCACCACTGCATCGCTTGTGCCGAATCTTGAGAGTGAAATCAATAAGGCACGCAATGCCATAACGCTTCTGATGGGGGAATATCCGGAGAAGGAGATTCGCCGATCGGCATTGAGCCTGTATGAGAATCTGCCGGAACGTCTTCCGGTAGGTGTGCCCTCATCACTGTTGCAGCGTCGTCCCGACCTGCGCAGGGCGCAGCAGAACCTGGAGGCGGCTATGGCGGATGTCGGTCTGAAATATGCCAACCGTTTTCCGAATCTGAAGATCTCCTTGTCAGGAGGTCTGGAGAATGATGAGCTGTCTACTTTCTTCAAATCCCCGTGGACTTACGTGGGAGGAAACATTGCCGGACCGATTTTCGATTTCGGGCGACGTAAGAAGAAATATGAGGCTTCGAAAGCCGCCTACGAACAGGCGCGTTATTCCTACGAGCAGGCAGTGATAAGCGCATTTACTGAGGTAAGCAATGCCGTGGTAGATTACCAGAAGGCGCATGAGTCGGCATTACTGAAGTCGGAGCTTTGCGATGCCGCCACAAAATACGTGCAGCTTGCCCATGTGCAGTACCGTGGCGGAAGTCTCAACTATATAGACGTGCTCGACGCACAGCGACGTTTCTTCGATGCCCGCATCGGACTCAGTAATGCCCTTCGCAACGAATACCTTGCCATAGTCAATCTCTATAAGGCACTCGGTGGAGGACTTGACCCGTCGCCAAAATCCACCGCCCATTCCACATCTCCAACCCATTAGTAATCCAATCTGCCTGTAATAATGGAACCGGTTGAAACTTTATTATCCCGGTGGTCCGACAATACAGATTCAAACACAAAAAGCAGGTCACCATGACGGTTGCCTGCTTTTTGTGTATGTATGGGGTTGAAAGTTGTGTGCTGACGTGTCGGTTTACAACTTTGGCAGGGATGACAACAGAGTTGTCGGATGTTTTTATGTTATTTTGCGGAAACCGACTCATCCGGCTGTTGACTGACCTATCTTTTTGCCGGAATGTGGTCGATGCTATAGAATCAGATTGAATTTATATATCATGAGACAGAACAGAAAAGATTATGCGCGCTTGTGGCGCGTGGGTGTGGCTTTACCGTTGTTGGCGTCAATGGGCGCCGGTGTGTCGCCGATGATGGCAGACGACAATGTGAAGACCACGTTCCAGACTTCGCGTGAATGGCGTCCTACGATTGATAACCGTGCGGATGCTGTGATGGTGTATGGTGTGGGTGGCAACCCTTCCGACAGGAATGGAAACCGGAATTTTGAGAGTCGTGTGAAGAGCTGGCGCGACCGTGGTTATACAGTGCATTTCATGACCGGAATCGCATGGGGCGAGTATCAGGATTATTTCACAGGGAAATGGGACGGACGTTCCCACCTTGACGAGGGACAGGTGACGCAGCGAGGCGACACTATCTGGCACGGACACCTTGTGCCGTATATCGTGCCGTCGATGAACTTCCTGAAATATATGAAGGAGGCTCACGTGAAGCGTGTGATCGATGCCGGTATTGACGCTATCTTTATGGAGGAACCGGAGTTCTGGGCGCGTTCGGGATATAGCGATGCTTTCAAACGCGAATGGAAGGAGTATTACGGCACTGAATGGCAACCGCAGCATGAGTCGCCCGAAGCTACGTATCTCTCCAATAAATTGAAGTATCATCTCTATTATCGTGCGTTGAATGAGGTGTTCACTTACGCAAAGGAGTATGGCAAGACGCTTGGTCGGGATATAAAGTGCTATGTGCCTACCCATTCTCTCGTCAACTACTCTCAGTGGCAGATTGTCAGCCCGGAGGCGAGTCTTGCATCTCTGCCTTGCGTTGACGGATATATCGCACAGGTATGGACCGGCACCTCCCGCGAACCGAATTATTATAATGGCAAGGCACGCGAGAGGGTATTTGAGACTGCTTTCCTTGAATACGGCTCTATGGAGTCGATGACTGCTCCTACGGGCAGAAAGATGTTCTTCCTCACTGACCCGATTGAGGACCGTGCGAAGGATTGGGATGATTATAAGCGTAATTATCAGGCTACCTTTACTGCCAAACTTCTCTATCCCGGTGTAGGCGACTATGAGATAATGCCTTGGCCTGAACGTATCTATGAGGGGCTTTACCGCGTGAGTGCCGACAGCGATGAGAAGACGAAGATTCCGCGTTTTTACTCTGCGCAGATGCAGGTGATGGTAAATGCCTTGAATAAGATGCCGGTGGTGAAGAACACTGTCAGCGGCAACCAGGGTATCGGCGTGCTGATGTCAAACTCCCTTATGTTCCAGCGTTTCCCGCTTCATGAGGGTTATGATGATCCGCAGCTTGCGAATTTCTATGGTATGGCGATTCCTCTTGTAAAGAGGGGTGTCCCGGTGAAGACCGTTCATATCGAGAATCTCGGATTCCCCGCTACCCTTGCATCGACGAAGGTGCTCGTGATGACTTATTCTAATATGAAACCGCTTGACCCGGCAGCTCATGAGCATCTTGCCGACTGGGTTAAGAAGGGTGGTGTGCTCCTGTTCTGCGGTTCGGATAAGGATCCGTTCCAGAGTGTGCCGGAATGGTGGAACAACGGCGACAATTCCTACGCTGCACCGTCGCAGCATCTCTTCTCTCTGATGGGTATGCCGCAGAATGTCGGTGAAGGCAATTATAAGGTAGGGAAGGGCACTGTATGCGTGATGCGTCATGACCCGAAGGAGTTTATTCTGAATGAGAATGGCGATGCCGGATATATCTCCACACTGACAGGTCTTTATGAGAAGCAGGCTAAGGGTGGTGCACTCAAATTCAAGAACAACTATCTGCTTCAGCGCGGTCCCTACACCCTCGCGGCTGTGGTTGATGAGAGTGTGAGCGATGAGCCGCTTACTCTGAAAGGTAAGTATATAGATATGTTTGACCATACGCTCCCGATGAAGGATGAGGTGACTGTTACACCAAACACACAGGTTATGCTTCTCGATGTCGCTAAGGTAAAGGATGGCAAGAAGGCACAGGTGCTTGCCGCTTCGTTCCGTGAGAGCGATGAGAAGAGAGCGAAAGGGGAGTATACATTTGTAGCCAAAAGTCCGATCGATACAGACGGCGTGGCACGAGTGCTCCTGCCCTCAGCACCCAAGAGCGTGCTGATAGATGGAAAGGAATCATTGGTTTCCAATGCATGGGATGCAGCTTCAAGAACGTATCTAATTAACTTCGAGAATAACCCCGACGGACGCAAGGTGACCTTCCGTTGGTAATATTAATCATCAATTAAATGACTAATCTACTGAAATATGCTATTGCGGCGGCAATGATATCTCTGTCGGTGTCAGCCGTTGCCGAGAGCCGGATAGATATAAATTTAAAGAAAACCGGTGACAAGGTGCCGGCTACGCTCTATGGCGTATTCTTTGAGGAGATATCCGGAGCCGGCGACGGCGGACTATACGCCGAGATGGTGCGCAACCGTGGCTTTGAGGAGGGTACTCTTCCGACCGGCTGCACGCTTGATGCCGACGGCTTTGCCGCCGCTCCGACTGCGCGTTGCTATTCCAATGATTCCATCAACAATTTCAAGGTGCGTTGGGGTGCCGACCGTGGCATGACCGCGTGGCGCACGCAGTATGCCGACGGCTCACAGGCATCTTCGCAAATCACCGATGAATATCCGTTAAATTCCGCAACGCCTCATTCTCTGCGCATTGACCTCAGCCGCGCCCATCGCGACGTGTCGGCTGTAAATACCGGATACTGGGGTATGGCAATCGAGAAAGGGAAAACGTATCGTCTCAGTCTATATCTGCGAGGGGAGGGTGCCCGTCGATGCACGGCTTCGCTCGTGGATGCTGCCGGAAAGTCTCTTGCCTCCGCTCAGATAAATATAGATTCCGATGGCGAATGGCACAAGTATGACGCCACTTTTGTCGCCGATGATTCGTGCGACAAGGCATCCCTTAGCCTGTCGTTCCCTCCGGAGGGTACTATATGGCTTGATTTTGTGTCGCTGTTTCCTGCCGATACCTACCGCAACCGTCCCAATGGGCTTCGTCGGGATATCGCCACAACCATCGAGGAGTTGAAACCGGCATTTATCCGCTGGCCCGGCGGTTGTATCGTGGAAGGTCTTACGCTGGATAACCGTGTGAATTGGAAAGAGACGATAGGTGATCCGGTGAAACGTCCCGGTGAATATGATCTCTGGGGCTACCGTAGCACCTACGGTTTTGGTTACCATGAATTTCTGCAATTCTGTGAGGATATCGGTGCCGATGGTATGTTTGTGTGCAATGCCGGTATGTCGTGTCTGTTCCGTAACGGTGACTATGTGGATGGTGACGACCTTGAACCGCTGATTCAGGATGCTCTTGACGCGATAGAGTATGCCATAGGCGATACCTCTACACGTTGGGGTGCGGAACGTGCCCGCAACGGGCATCCGGAGCCATTCCCTCTGCGATATGTTGAGGTAGGAAATGAGAATGTGTTTGGTAGATATGCCGTAAACTATAACCGTTTCCATAAGGCTATTAAGGAGCGTTATCCGCAGATTGAGCTTATAACGGCTCTCATGTTCAGCAAGGATGTCGAAAAACTTGATGAGGTGGAGATTATCGATCCGCATTATTATGAGACTGCCGACTGGTTCTATAATAATGCCGATGTCTACGACAAACTCCCTTCGCGTCTCCCCTACAAGGTGTATATAGGTGAATATGCCGCTACCGGACGTAACAATCTCTATTCTTCGCTTGCCGAGGCTGCATTCCTTACCGGGGTGGAGCGGAATGGCGACAAGGTGCAACTCGTGTCGTATGCACCATTGTTGCAGAATGCCCATTATGGCAAGGGTCATCTGATTGTGTATGATGGTAAGCAGACTTACGGACGTTCGAATTATCATCTCTTGAAGGCGTTTGCTGAGAATCGTCCTGATGTTAATGTGAATACGGTGATAAGAGGGGAGGATACCGCTGTCCCGTTCGCGCCTCATGGATTTATCGGTCTTGGCACGGCAAATGCGTCTGCGGAGTTCCGCGATATACGGATTGAATCCGGTGGTAAACTGGTATATTCCTCTGAACGTGATGGTATTGACGGCAGATGGAGTCCGCTGAGAGGTAAATGGGAGTTTGGTGCGGATGGCACCATCATTCAGACAGAGGCGTCGCATGAGTCAATTATCAAGCTCAACGACCTTACCACCGGCGACTGCACAATACGTCTTAAAGCCAAAAAGACAGATGGAAGGGAAAGTATGCGCGTGATTTTCGGTATGGAGAATGAGGGTAAGTATTTCATGGCGGATTTAGGCAGTCATTCCAATGAATCTGTAATCTTCCGTGAGATCAGCGAGAAGGGTTCCGTATCGCTGTTCGACTACCGCAATCAGTTGCCGATTCTCAAAGACAAATGGTATGACGTGTGCATCAAGATACGTGGCAATAAATGGACCTGTTATCTTGACGGTAAGGAGGCGTATACCTACAACTATCGCGTTGTCAACAAGCATTATGCGGTTGCCGGCGTTGATAAGGATCGCAAAGAGTTGATAGTAAAGATGGTGAACGGACGTACTGAGCCGTGGCGCACGTCGATAGCACTGCGTGGTGGCAGTGCAGCGAATGGAGATGCACGCCGTATAGTCGTTGGAGCCGATGATATCAATGCGGAAAATTCATTTGCCGAACCATTGAAGATCAGTGCACAGGAGAGCAACATGAAAGTTTCCGGCAATACGATAGACGTGGAATGCCCGGCAAGCTCCGCCATGATTCTCCGTATCCCATTGAAATAACCCGAGTCAACCTCCAATAACACAAAGAGTCAAGGATGCACGATCCTACGCGCATCCTTGACTCTTTGTGTTATATCATTTTTATCGATTGTTGTCGGGTCAATTGTAGAGGCGGAGCCATTTGGTATGCAACCAACATTTTGGAGTTTCCGTCATTTTCGGGCTAAAACATTTTGGAGTTTTCGTCAAAATGATTACTTTTATGTTAAGAATAAGCAGATTGCTCAATTATGGAAAGAGGAATATTCCGATGCAAGATATACGACAAGATTAAGGAATGGAAATCATGGTCAGATGGTTTCGTAGAAAATTCTCATCAAGGATAAGGTCACACTATCTTCTTTACACAAAAGACATACGTTGTGAGGAAGATTTGATTTGTCTGCCGGTCTATAGGCAGGACTATTGTGAAGTTCAAACTGAAAACTGCGATTGTTCCAAAACAAAAGCATGTTGAACCATACTTAAAAAACAATATGTTACAAAAAAGACACTATTTTGATACAATTATGAAAGTCAGGGTTACAAATAATAAAATCTTTTAGACAAAAAGAAATATCATTTAGAAGATTTATATCTAACTTTGCATCGATACTTATCTAAGTAAGACAAACTCAATTTCTGTTATTCTTAGAATGGCATTATGTAAATGACTTCAATAAGAAAAAATCAAAATCAATATACTTTGACAATTATAGTTGTTTATGATTTCAATATCATTCATCAATGGCAAATTTAAAGAATATTTTATTTTCTGCGTTGCTTCTATGTGGTTTAGCTTCATGCAGAAATACAGATGAAAATGCCGGTTCACCTGTGACCGGCTATGATACGGAAGTATCAGCGGAATGTCTGTCATCATTGATTTCCGACTTCGAATGTCTCCAGCTTGAATGTAAACCGGAATGTCTCCTGACAAATATAAACAAGATTGAGATGACCGACTCATTACTCATCATTTCCGACATGGAACATCTCTTTGCATTTACGAAAGATGGAAAATTCTCCCATGTGTTCGGGGCAAAAGGGAATGCTGAAAATGAGTATATTGTCATTGGCACTTTCATGATTGATCCCGAAGGGAAGGTCGTACTGGTGGATCCTTATTCCGGCAAATTCATATATTTCCGACAAAATGGCGAGTTTATCTCATCAACCAAGGTTGATCAATCCATCTTAATGAATATTCAAGATGGATGTTTTGTAGATAAAGACAGAATATTCACCAGCCAATATATCTATAATGACCAGAACACCGCATTCACATTGATCGACTTGAATAAGAAAATAGTACAGGAGGTTGCAAAGACACCTATGCGTACTGACAATACAATGGAACGGATCGGGTTCCACCCTTTCTCCCACTATCAGGATTCTATCAAATGGATCCTTCCATTTGAGCCAAAGGTTTATGGACTCAACTCCGGCTGCATATATGATATCCTCACATCAGAAACGGTATGTGCTAACCTCGGGGAAATAAATAATTTTTCAATCATGACATACATGGATTTTATGCAGAAAAACATGTTCATCGGGTTTACTGATATCTTTGAAACGTCCGGACACATAATCTTACCATGTAGCAACCTTGACTGCACAATTATAAACAAAAAAGATTTGTCTTGTCGTCATTTCTTTACTGAATCCGGAAAAATCGCCTCAATGCAATTGTTTGGCATGCGTTACGCAGGTGGTGACACACTCATAGGTATGTTGATGCCGTTCCAACTCCAGAATATGGAGTTTGCTGAAAATTGTGATGCCGGACTTTTAAAACTAAAAACTCTTAAACAGTCATTTGACAAAGACGGCAATCCTATAATCCTATTCTACTCAATAGAATAGCTAAGAGTTGACTCAGTTGAAATGATACTCACTAAAACGTCTATAAACTAAAAACTCTCAACAAATCTCCCTATGTAACAATGATTGAATCATTGTCACACCAAACAAAAATATCCACATGAGACGTAAACCTTTTTTCACATTCTTAGGCATCATGGTTTCAGCCGTTTTGCTAAACAACGCATGTAAAAACGAAAAGACACTTAGCGAATTTACTGTCGAGATTGAAAATAATGACGAGAACGTTTCTGAACAATTTGATTCCATTTTCAAATATTCCGGACATGTCGTCCTTAGTACGGATGACCAATCAATTCTTGGGAATATTAACAAGGTATATGTTGATAACGACACGCTATATATAATGCATGAAAATTCTCACATTGCCTCATTTGACAAAAGCGGAGCATATATCAGAGATTATAGTCACCTTGGTCATGGTCATGGGGAATATATATCACTCTCCGATTTCGACATACATGACGATTTCTTATATCTCCTCTCAGACAATAAAATCTTAATATATGATAAACAAAACAATTATTCCGGCACGATAGATCTACCCAATGCCGCGCAAGGGCTATGCGTGATGGATTCAGGTATAGCATTAAATAACGAATTCGGGTATGGCGACAGCTCCACTGTAGATCATTTCTGCTATTCCTTCATATCAAACGATGGGAAAGTTATCAACCGGGTACGATTTAATGATGCGTTGCTCGGTCATACATACTCTACAAACGGACAAGTCGGTAAATTCATAAAAAATGGCAATCGAGTCTACACCTATTTCCCATATAACGAGACTATCTATGAGATTGATTCCATTTCCGGTGACATCAAACCATTAGTTGATCTAAAAATGGGGACTCGTCACATAGGAGCGGATACGGAAGCCCAAGAGATTGATCGTATTCTGAAATCTAATGTCGCAAAGGTATTTCATGCAGCTTATATCTATGGCGACTTACTTTTCTTTTCCTATTTTGACAACAGGATAAAAAGCGTGCTCTGCTCTCTACAAGGGAAGATATATCTTAACGGAGCTGCTACAGTTGATTCAAACGGACTGCCTCTTTCTTTTTACGGATTATACACTTCTTCACCATCCGACAGCATACTTAGCATCGTGCCTGCCCCGGTTGTGAAATCAATCGCATCTGGGAAAAATGGTCTGTCGGAATATCCTGTAATCAACGAAATTTCGCAACAGCTCGAGTCGGATTCAAATCCGGTATTAGTCTTTTATCGGCTAAACAAGCAGTCGCTTTAGATATCGAGATTACCTCCGGAACGACATATTTCATGTGTATCTCAAAATATTATTTAACAAATAGGACATATAGATATAAATTCTTCGGCTATGTACTGACTCAGTTGAAATGGTACACAATGGATACAAAATACATTGAAACCATCAAAAAAATAACCACAATGAAAACAACTTTAAAGGTAGCAATCCCTCTTTTTCTATCGTTGGCTATTGTATTGGTCGGATGCTCTGAAAAGAGATCCGACTATACATCCATACCCCTGAATCTAAGGAAGGTTGCTCGTGATTCAATACCTTATTCGGAATTTGTTGACTCCATCACGTATGTCGATCTTAAAACATCCGACAACTGCATAATCGGCACAATATCCAACATACGCATTGCTGACGGGCAAATCGTGGTTCTCGACGATCTTTCACAACGCGTGATGCTGTTTGACAGCATCGGCAGTTACATACATGATATAGGTAGCCGTGGATTAGGAGCCGGAGAATATATACGTGCCGCCCAAATTGATGTTGACAAAGAAGCGGAAAACATCCTTATACTCGACCACACCGGGTGCGCTGTGTTGAGATATTCGTATGATAACAAATTCATTGGTAAAGATTCCGTAGGATATGCCGATGATATTGTATACCTTGGAAATAACACATATCTGACAGCTAATTACAATGATGCTTCAGACAATGCAGGAATATATCTTGCATCCACATCATCCGGAGAGATCAGAAAACTTGAAGGATGCCGCAATGGTCTGCCTACCAATAAGCCGTGGTTATTTTTCTATGACGATGGAATCATGAGCATCATGACCCGACCTTATGAAAACAGGCTTATGGAATGGAACGGAAACAATCTCACATCTGTTGTGGATTTTATTGTCGAACCGTCACCTACCTCTTGGCAGATTCAAGAGATAGGGAAGGATCGAATGAAAGCAACTGAATACATCGATCGAGTGGTCTTCCATAACAGCAGACGTTGGTTTTTCATGTATTTCTGGATGGATGGCGAGGTCAGGCATATATTCTGGGATAAGACCGGCACCAATCCTGAAGTTGTCAGATACCTGAAAAATGATATCGATGGTGTTAACGGAACAGGACTGCCTGTATGCATTGACAATTCATTCGTAATGGTTGTTTCAGAAGAAAATCCTGAGGCAAATCCACGTCTTCAATTCCTGCATCTCAAATGAAAAACAGATATTCAATACGACACCCGCCATATCCGACATGAAGAGGGAAGCCCGCCTGATAATATCCGAAATGTAGAATCCGTTTGATTCCATATCATGAAATGTGACCGTAGTGTTGGTGTTATCTTAGAGGTAACATTTTGGAGTTTCCGTCATTTTCGGCTCAAAACATTTTGGAGTTTCCGTCATTTTCGGGCTAAAACATTTTGGAGTTTCCGTCAAAATGGTTGCTTTCTTATTAAGAATTAATAGATTACTTGATTGTGGAAAGGATGTGCCTTTTATGAGCCGTGAGGTTCATTTAGTTGTAGAGGCGGAGCCATTTGGTGATGAAATAGAGGAGGGTGATGAAGGCGACAGCGATACATAATGACAGGAGCCATGAGAGACCGAGAGGGTTTTGCAGCAGGTCAATCATGGTGACGGTCAATATGATGGTCGAGATAAGACGTATGTTATTCTGTGCTTTCCACGACATACGGAATTTTCCGCAGAAGAGTAGCACAATCGTGCTGATGATTGTTAGGATTAAATTTGCGATGATCATAGTGTGTGGGATTGAAATGACATACCAACCCCCCACCCCGTAAAGGGGGAGTTAAAGATTCGCACATCAACTCCCCCTTTACGGGGATGGGGGCTGAACCGTATGCAAAGTTATAATTTATTTTTTTGTTGCACAAATTCAGTTAAAATGTTGTAACTTTGGGATGTTTTAGAAGGATATGTGTAAATTAACTGAAGTTTCGCAAGCTGCACTTCAGTGGTTTAAAGTTTATAGTTTAAGGTTTAAGATTCACGAAAATCCACGAATCTTTTCATTATACAAAATTTAATGATCATAAACCATAAACATTAAACCTTAAACCATTTAAGTGAAGCAAGTTGGAAAACTTGCGAAACTTAAATAAATTAACGACATTATGAACTTAACCTTGAGACGAAATTTAATATCACGGATGGGAATAGCGGCTTTTACGATGCTTGCATTTATGCCGGTGGGTGTGTATGCAGGTTCGGGAAGCTTGGTTAAAGGGGAGCATGAGGCAACTGATAGAGAGCGTGACGTTTTTATGGGAGCCGAATGGATCGGGACAGCTTCCGATGACATACCGCTATATCCGGATTATCTTTCTGTGTTTAAGATTGATTTTGATATAGAGGTGGATGCCGGTGGTTCGGCTGCAATACTTTACGGCATGAACGACCCACGTCTGATGAATGTTGACCTTAACATATACAATATCGCTGCTCCTCGTGATGAATCCGCCATAAAGATAGAATTCAGTCATTCGGGAGAGATACGAGTGTTCCGTTATGGGTATCATCCGGCTGACAGCAAGAGCAAACCATTGGGGGTGTATCAGTGTGGAGATGTCTGGGGAAAATCCAATCATGTCAGCATTGCATCTAATCTTGGACATACGGATATATTTGTCAATGGGAAGAAGGTGTGCTATATAGGGATAAATCCTATCGGGAATGGAGGCGACTGGCTGGCGTTCCCGGTATTGGCGGAAATGGGGGTGGATATTTCCGGTAATGCCGTAATCTCAAACTTGAAAGTACGCAATTTCCGGGAACCTTCCAACGTATTGTTCGCCGATTCTGCCGCTCATGCCGTCACAGGGAGGATAAATCTCCCGGAGAGGTCAATGCCGCAACTTCGCACTAATATACCGGTTGACGGTAAGCGTGATGTGAAGTCCGCGAGAATTGATGTGACAGCCAGAGGTATATATGATTTGAAGGTGAATGGCAAACGTGTGACCGAAGGATATTTCTATCCCGGATCCACACAATACAACAAGACACATCTCTTTAATACCTTTGACATAACCCCTTACCTTACGGAAGCGAATAATACGCTGGATGTAAGCATGGGGGAGGGATGGTGGAGCGGTCCTGCCACTTTTATGGGGGAGATGTGGAATTTCTATGGCGACAGGCAATCCTTGCTTGCTTGTGTGACGGTGGAATATACGGATGGAACCGTCTTATGCTACCCGACATTGCCGTCCACATGGGAATATTGTGCAGATGGCGCAAACGTGGTTGGAAGTTTTTTCAACGGAGAGATATATGATGCCACGCGCCGAGCGTCGGATATGACCTGGCATCCGGCAGAGAGGGTCGGTTGCGACTCCACCACTTATCCATTCCCCGGAGGCTGGGATAACGTGGTCATCCGTAGGGATTACGGAGATAAGGTTGTGGCTGCCGACACATTGACCGCCGTCTCTGTCGTGGAGCCGAGGAAGGGTGTCTTCATCTATGATTTCGGACAGAATTTTGCCGGAGTGCCTCTTCTGCGTCTGTCGGGTCAGAAACGGGGTACGGAAGTAGCCATGAGATATGCGGAGGTGCTCTATCCCGATATGGAGCGGTATGGTGCCAACAGAGGTATGATAATGACCGAGAATATCAGGGCGGCAATGAACAAGGATGTATACGTGGCTGCCGGAGAGGAAGAGGAATATTTCTCTCCACGTTTCACGTTGCATGGTTTCAGGTATGTCGAGATCACTGGAATAGACAAACCTCTCCCGGTAGAGGATGTGAAGGCAGTGGCGTTAAGTTCAATTGATAAGTTTAAGGCATCGTTTGAATGCTCGGATACACTTGTCAACCGACTGTGGAAAAATATATTATGGTCAACACGCTCCAATTTCATATCCATACCTACCGATTGCCCTCAGCGTAATGAGCGGCTCGGATGGATGGGGGATATCTCCGTATATGCCCCTACCGCCACAAAGATTGCCGATGTCTCGGCAATTCTGCGTCAATATCTTCAGTCTGTGCGCGATTGCCAGACGCCGGAAGGTAAATTTCCCGATGTGGCTCCTACCGGAGTGGGGTTCGGAGGGTTCCTCTGGGGTAGTGCAGGCATCACCGTGCCATACGAGCATTTCCTGCAATATGGCGACACTACTTTAGTGAGGGAGCATTATCCGGCGATGAAACGATATATGGATTACGTCTTTGATAAGACTATTGATCCGCAGACTGGGGTTATGGTGCAGGACAGGGCTTGGGGAGACTTGGGCGATTGGCTTAGTCCGGAATATGATAAGAATGACAAGTCGCTCCTTTGGGAATGTTATCTTATATATGACCTTGACATAATGACTTATCTTGCGAAGGTGGTCGGTAATGATACGGATGCAGCCTTTTATAAGAATAAAGGGGATGAACGCAGGGAGTTTTTCAAAAAGGTGTATGTGGATCCGGCTACGAAGAAGACACGTTTCTCTTCGTTTGACCCGGAGAGGGAGGGTAGGTTTGTCGATACACAGGCATCATACGCTCTCCCCATAGCTATGGGCATCATGGATGATCCTACATTCGCCGACAATTTTATTGCCACCATCACGCGTGAGAATATTGCCGATAACGGGAAGGTGTGTCCTCCGTATTCCCTTATGACAGGGTTCATAGGCACGGCATGGATTCAGGAGGCATTGAGCCGGATAGGAAGGGGTGATGTGGCATACCGGATACTTGCCAATAAGGAATATCCGTCGTGGCTATATCCTGTGACTCAGGGGGCGACCTCTGTATGGGAGCGACTGGATTCTTATACACATACAGATGGATTCGGAGCAAACAACAGTATGAATTCATTCAACCATTATTCATTCGGCTCTGTCGGCAACTGGCTGCTTACCCGCTGTCTCGGCATAAAATATGATGATAATGGCATTACGGTAGCTCCAGATCCTGACATTACGGGTGCCCTCTCTTATGCCAATGGTGAGCTGGAGACGCCATGGGGATTGGTGAAAAGTGGCTGGAAGATTGAGGGGGATAAGGTGAGATATGAGGTGGAGGTGCCGATCGAGTCGTGTTTTGTCGCACCCGACGGCACAAAACATCGGCTTAACATCGGAAAGAATCGTATCATATTGCGAAAGTGAGATTATTTTGGCTAACTTTGCATTAGTTTTTATGACTTTGATATGGAGGAACGGATTTTACTTTGTCTTTGCCACATGAGTGGCAAGGAGATGGACTTTATAAATGAGGCGTTTGCGGAGAATTGGGTGCTCCCGCTCGGTCCGAATGTCAACGGATTGGAGAAGGATCTTGAGAGGATGTTCATACCCACCGCCGACTCAATGCCGAAGGATGGCGTGACGGTGCAGTCGCCTGATCTTCTTTTGAGCCATGACCCCGCTCTGTTGGAGAGGAAACGTATTGTGGCTCTCTCTGCCGGCACGGCTGCAATCCACCTTGGACTTGTGGCTCTCGGTGTCGGGCACGGGGATGAGGTGATGGTGCAGAGTTTCACGTTCAGCGCATCGGCAAACCCCGTGACATACGTCGGTGCAACCCCCGTGTTTGTCGATTCCGAGCCTGACACGTGGAATATGGACCCGCAGCTGCTCGACGAGGCTATCGCCGACCGTGTGGCTAAGACGGGTAAGAAACCGAAGGCGATAATTCCGGTATATCTATATGGTATGCCTGCAAAGATAGATGAGATATTGGCAGTCGCCGCAAAATGGAAGATACCTGTGCTGGAGGATTCCGCCGAAGCATTCGGCAGCCGCTATCGCGGGCAGTATTGCGGCACGTTCGGGCGATTCGGTGTCATGTCGTTCAATGGCAACAAGATGATAACCACTTCCGGAGGTGGTGCGCTGGTATGTCCTGACGAAGAGACTTGGCGTCTCGTGATGAGCTATGCCACACAATCCCGTGAGCCATATCCATGGTATCAGCATGAGCGGATAGGCTATAACTACCGCATGAGCAACATCTCTGCCGGCATCGGACGCGGGCAGATGACGATAGCCGAGGAGCATCTTGCCCACCATCGCCGGGTGCAGCAACAATACCGTGAATTGTTTGCCGACATAGAGGGCATAGAGCTTCATGAGAATCCCGGCGAGGAGTTCGACAGCAATTTCTGGCTTTGTGCAATCACTTTCGTCCCGGATCTGAAGGTGAGGGGCGATGACGGCTGCGGACGTCCCGAGGCAATGCGCCGTGCACTTGAGGCACGCAACATAGAGACGCGCCATCTCTGGAAACCGATGCACCGTCAGCCGGTGTTCGCATCCTGCCCCGCCTACGTCAATGGAGTGAGCGACGATTTGTTCAGCCGTGGGCTGTGTATCCCCGCAGGTCCATACGTGGGAGAAAGGGAGGTGCGTCGCATCGTGGAGGCTATCCGCAGCTCTATTTTGGCATGAGGATGAAAAATACACGGTGAAAACTTTGTATTAATGAACAAAAAAACATAAATTTGCACATAATTCCGTGTGTCATGCAGATGCCATGCGTAAATTGCTTTTTCCCAAAAGGCGACAAACCTAAGATTCTAAACTAAATAACTTAAAATAACTTTAATTAAATTCAGAAACTGCTATGTGGTTATCAAGCTCATCTGTAGGACGTAAGTTCGTCATGGCCGTCACAGGCGCCGTTCTCGTCCTATTCCTCACATTTCACTGTTTGATGAACGCCATAGCCATCTGCTGGCCGGCCGCCTACAACTCCGTCTGCGAGTTCCTTGGCGCAAACTGGTATGCTCTTATAGCTTCAGCAGGTCTGGCTCTGTTCATCGTAGTCCACATCATCTACGCGGTGATGCTGACCCTTCAGAACCGCAAGGCACGTGGCAAGGACCGCTACGCCCTTTCCAGTCGTCCCAAGACTGTGGAATGGTCAAGCCAGAACATGCTCGTGCTTGGTATCGTCATCCTGGCGTTCCTTGCTGTTCACATGATCCAGTTCTGGGCAAAGATGCAGCTCCAGGAGATCCGTGGCGTGCACGACGTTCTGCCCCCGGCAGCCGGCACCCTCTTCATCCAGGAGGCATTCTCTCAGTTCTACACTCCGATCATCTACATCATCGGGTTCATCGCCCTCTGGTTCCACCTCAACCACGGTATCTGGTCTATGTTCCAGTCTATCGGTTGGGATAATCAGGTTTGGATCTGCCGCTTGAAGAAAGTGGCTTGCTGGTGGAGCTCCATCGTCGTGGCTCTCTTCATCATCCAGGCTATCGTGTTCACAGTGAAGGCTCACGACAATTTCTACAAGACTGACGAGACTCTTCGCCAGCAGTATAAGGAGATGCTCGTGCCTATGTTTGAGAAAGACTTCGGTCCGGATGCAGCCAGCGCAATCACTGCAGCTCCGTTCGACCAGATGAAGCAGATGATCAAAGGCACACTCTCTCAGATGGAAGCTCCCGAGGCTCAGAGCTATTTCGCAAATGATCCTCAGTTCCCGTCTCGTCTCGAAACTATCAAGGCTGCCGCCGCTCTCATCGACTATCTTGACGTCGACGTGGAAGAGGCTGCCGTTGAATCCGCTACAGAAACCACTCCCCAAACAGAACCAGAACCAGGCAAGTAATTAGCGATATGGAAAATACAAAAGAAAACATCAGAGTAATGAATCCGGCTGATTCCAAAATCCCGGAGGGTCCTGTCGCTGAGAAATGGACCAACTATAAGGCTCATCAGAAACTCGTCAACCCCGCCAACAAGCGTCGTCTTGACGTGATCGTTGTGGGTACAGGTCTTGCAGGTGCATCTGCTGCCTCCACTCTTGCCGAGCTGGGTTTCAACGTGCTCAACTTCTGCATCCAGGATAGCCCCCGTCGTGCTCACTCTATCGCGGCTCAGGGTGGTATCAATGCAGCAAAGAACTATCAGAACGACGGCGACTCCGTGTATCGTCTTTTCTACGATACTGTGAAGGGTGGTGACTATCGTGCCCGTGAGGCAAACGTCTACCGTCTTGCAGAGGTCGCTAACAATATCATCGACCAGTGTGTGGCTCAGGGCGTGCCTTTCGCACGTGAATATGGTGGGCTTCTCGCCAACCGTTCTTTCGGTGGTGCGCAGGTAAGCCGTACTTTCTATGCAAAGGGTCAGACAGGTCAGCAGCTCCTTCTCGGTGCTTACTCTTCACTCAACCGTCAGATTCAGGCTGGCAAGGTGAAGAGCTACAACCGCTATGAGATGCACGACGTTGTGCTCGTGAAAGACAAGGATGGTGTGGAACGCGCTCGCGGTATCATCGCCAAGAACCTTGTGACCGGTGAGTTCGAGCGTTTCGCTGCTCATGCAGTAGTAATCGCTACCGGTGGCTACGGCAACACCTACTTCCTTTCAACCAACGCTATGGGCTGCAACTGCTCCGCTGCTATGGCTTGCTACCGCAAGGGTGCTTATTTCGCTAACCCCGCTTACGTACAGATCCACCCGACCTGTATCCCCGTGCATGGCGACAAGCAGTCAAAACTTACCCTTATGTCGGAGTCTTTGCGTAATGACGGACGTATCTGGGTGCCCAAGAAGAAAGAGGATGCCGAGAAACTTCAGAAAGGTCAGATCAAGGGTAGCGATATTCCGGAGGAGGATCGCGACTACTATCTCGAGCGTCGTTATCCGGCATTCGGTAACCTTGTTCCGCGTGACGTGGCTTCTCGTGCTGCCAAGGAGCGTTGCGATGCCGGCTTCGGCGTGAACAACACAGGTCTTGCAGTGTTCCTCGACTTCTCCGAGGCTATCAACCGTCTCGGCATCGACGTGGTTCGCCAGCGTTACGGCAACCTCTTCGATATGTATGAGGAGATCACCGACGTGAATCCCGGTGAGTTCGCTCGTGAGGTGAACGGCGTGAACTACTACAACCCGATGATGATCTTCCCGCTATCCACTACACTATGGGTGGTATCTGGGTTGACTATGAGCTTCAGACTTCTATCAAGGGTCTGTTCGCAATCGGTGAGTGTAACTTCTCTGACCACGGTGCTAACCGTCTTGGTGCATCTGCCCTCATGCAGGGTCTTGCCGACGGTTATTTCGTGCTCCCCTATACAATCCAGAACTATCTGAGCGACCAGATTACAGTACCTCACTTCTCAACTGACCTTCCGGAGTTTGACGCTGCCGAGGCTAAATGTAGAGAGGCTATGGATCGACTCATGAACATCAAGGGTCATCGTTCTGTTGACTCTATCCATAAGGAGCTTGGTCATATCATGTGGGAATACGTCGGTATGGCTCGTGATAAGGAGGGTCTTGAACTCGCTATCAAGAAGCTCGGTGAGCTCCGCAAGGTGTTCAACACCGACCTGTTCGTTCCCGGCACTCAGAAGGGCATGAACGTCGAGCTTGACAAGGCATTCCGTCTTAACGACTTCATCACTATGGGTGAGCTTATCGCATACGACGCACTCAGCCGTAATGAGAGCTGCGGCGGTCACTTCCGCACAGAGTATCAGACTGAAGAGGGTGAGGCAAAACGTGATGATGAGAACTGCTTCTACGTAAGCTGCTGGGATTATGCAGGTAGCGACGCAAAGGCACCCTCACTCATCAAGGAGCCGCTCCACTATGAGGCTATCAAGGTTCAGACTCGTAACTATAAGTCATAATCCTTATATAACACAGAAATTTCAATCATGGAAGAAAATATAATGAAAGTCAACCTCAAGGTTTGGCGTCAGGCCAATCCGAGAGAAAAGGGCGGTTTTGTGACTTATAATGACGTCGAGACCACACCCGATACATCTTTCCTGGAGACCCTCGACATTCTCAATGAGACTCTTATTGAGAAGGGTGAGGAGCCTATCGTGTTCGACCACGACTGCCGCGAGGGTATCTGCGGTATGTGCTCGCTTTATATCAATGGTCATCCCCACGGACCGGCAACAGGTGCGACTACCTGCCAGCTCTACATGCGTCGTTTCCAGAACGGCGAGACTATCACTGTTGAGCCTTGGCGTTCGGCTGCGTTCCCTGTTATCAAGGACCTTATGGTGGACCGTAACGCATTCGACAAGATCCAGCAGGCTGGCGGTTATGTATCGTTCAACTGCGGTGGTGCTCAGGATGCCAACGACCTCCCGATCTCTAAGGTGAATGCTGACGAGGCTATGGACTCTGCAAGCTGTATCGGCTGCGGTGCTTGCGTAGCTGCCTGCAAGAACGGCTCTGCAATGCTCTTCGTGTCGGCTAAGATCAGCCAGCTCGCTCTGCTTCCGCAGGGTGCTGTGGAGAAAGACCGTCGCGTGCGTGCTATGGTTGCCAAGATGGACGAACTCGGATTCGGCAACTGCACTAACACCGGTGCTTGCTCTGCTGAATGTCCGAAGAACATCAAGCTTGCCAACATCGGTCGCATGAACCGTCAGTTCATCGCTGCAAAGTGCAAGGAATAATATCGACGGGCGAATTGTCCCCGGCGACATAATCTGTGGCATACGTCCACGTTAACGTTAAGAGCATGGAGATTCTCAGGCAATGCCTGGCTCTCCATGCTCTTGTTATCATTGAGGAAGAGAGGATTTTGGCAAACCTCATATCTCTTTCAAAATAAGTTTAGAGACTTTAATTAGATTAGTGTAAAATGTTTTGAAAACAAGTGATTATTTATTACTTTTGTAAAGAATTTACAATACTATTAAGAAAGATACGTTATTTGTTGGACTTTGAGAATAATTTAAAATTGGAAGATATGAATAGGTTAAAATCAGTTCTGTTATTATGTTTTGTTATGATGATGGCTGTGTCGTGTAAGGATAAGGAGGAGCCTGTCCATACATTGCAATTTGATGTGGAAGGCTTGAAACTGTCATACGATGCGATTACGGGTGCATTTGATGGGGATATACCGTCGGAAGGTAGCGTATTCACTATTATCGGAAAAGGTGAGTATTCAAACTATGTGTATGTCACTTCAATCATCATGAGAGATGATATGGAAGATGGGAAAGATGAGAAATTTGAACTGTTGCCCCCAGGTTCCGAGGTTTCTGCTATTCAAAGAGGGGAATGGGGAGAGATAGAATATCTTACCATTACTCCACCATACAAGATTAAGTTCAGAATCAGTCCTAACAAGGGAAAAACGCCAAGGATTATTAATATCCGATTTGGGGAAGGAGATAATATCGGCAATATAAATCTCCGTCAGTCTAAGGATTTGAATCAGGAGGAGATACAATGGGATTATATATTCAGCAGCCCGGTCTCTACAAATGATATTTTCATAGGTAGCAGGTATCTTGGTATCCAGAATTGGAACTGCTCCGGAAATGCACCGCAGATTTATCCATCGGCAGTATTCCCGGCAAGCACATTTGCCACTACTTTTGACAAAGAATTTGTCGGGGAGAAAAATCCGATAACGTTATATACGGATTTCAGCGATCCTTTCATGGCAGAAATCAAGCAGCCGTCAATGGTAAATTATATCCGTTTTCTGAAAGAAATGCAGGCTTCGGAAGAATATGTAAAGGAAGCAACCCCGTCACTTAACCGGTTCCGGTTGGCAGATCTTGGTGCACCTGACAACATAAAGAATGTATTTTCTGATAATCCCCGTCTGGCAGATGCGTTCTGTGAGATTATTTACCAGAAAACAGATGTTGATAAATTCAAGAATTGGGTTGTCGGAGAGATTATATTCAAGGGATTGACCGTCACGATGGACTCTCCCGGAAAAGAGGGGTTATTTGTCGATGGGGATGTAGATAAGGACGATCCGGTATATGTTAAGAGTATCACCTATGGAGCCTCTGCTTATTTTGTAATAGGGAGTAATCTTGGTTACGATGAGATTAAGGTTATCCTGACTAAGCCGTCACTCACGGACGATGTGTGGGAGAAATTGGATAAAACCGCACTTGTCCTTATCACTTCCTCATCCCCGGATGAGGAAGCTGATTTGTCAACTTCATACTCTTCATTAAGCTCATTTATGGAGCATCCATACGATTCCGGTCAATACGGATACCCCATCTATTGCACAGGATGCTATCTTGACGATAATTCCTTTTTCCATTACCTCTGTGAGGAATATGAGTAGATTATTGCATAAGGAAAAACAGAAGGATATGGTAAACTGAATCTTTATAAAGAGAACCGGGTGGTACATGCGATGAAACTCTGGAGTGAAATTGCACCAAACTCTGAAATGTCAAAATTATTCGTATATTTCCTCTATGAAAGACGAGAGCGTAGCTATGTTTTGTGAGGAGAAAAGAGGGTCTATGCTCCCTATAATATAGTAAAGTCAAGGCATGAGGACGTAACGAACCACGCTGCACCGGATTGAAGATACAGCCACAGAACTAAAATTGAGGTCGAAGATAATCCTGTCGTTATCATCAGGCAGTCTGCAATTCTTCGGTCAAAACGTCGAATTTGTGTTGAATTTCCTGACCGTTTTTGTGCAGAATACATTAAAAAACGCTATCTTTGTGCACGTCAAGAACGCATCCTGTCTTCATGGGCATACTTTTTTTTATTGGGACAACAAGCCGTTATACATTCTCTTGAGGCTATGGTAACTTACCAAAAGACCTCTTTTTCACCCACAAAGATAGTCACGGTCTTGACTTTCTTATACACCGGGCGTAAAAATCTGTTTTTTATCTACCTTTGCAATTAAGCACCTTATGGCAAATAATCAGATGAATGAGCGTGAATTAAAACAATATCTCAAGGAACGATTCCCGACTGAGGACGCATCTTGTGATTGGAAAGAGATGAAGAATCTTAAAAACTCCTTTGCGAATGATCCGCATAAGGATGTCGTATCGTATCTTTCCGGAATCTCTAATATGGAAGGTGGTCATCTTGTCATCGGGGTCGCAGACGGCACTCTTGATATTGTGGGGACTGATTTGTCTAAAGTCGGATTTGATAAGATCTCTGTAATTCATAAGATGCTGGAGCAATGTACAAATTTACCTGAAGAGGGTCTGTCAGTTGAGGAATTCATCACTGATGATACAAATAAAGTGGTATGGATTGTAAATATTCCAAAGCATTATCCTCGTCGTCCGGTAATTGCCCATAAGAAAAAATATCAACGAAGGAATGATTCTTTGATAGAAATGACTCGTGAAAGGGAAGAGACAATTCTCAACGAGGATTTAGGGCATTATGACTGGTCGGCAGAAGTAATCAATGAAGCAACTGTATATGATCTTGATGAAGAAGCAATCAAGGTCGCTCTTGATGGTTATTGTGACCGCTATCCCAAACGGGCAGACGATGCAAGATCTTGGACAATAGAGAAGTTCCTTGATAAAGCTAAAATAACAAAGAATGGTAAAATCACAAGAACTGCCATTCTACTATTAGGAAAAGAGGAATCTGTTTACTATCTAAATCATCCAGCTGAGATAGTTTGGAGACTTCAAACAGGAGAAGAGAGGGCCGCCAAAATATTCTATCCTCCGTTCCTATTGTCTGCTGTAGAACTACGAGGTACCATAAGAAATTATCAGATTAAGATATTTCCCTCCAATGCGCTACTACCAACGCCGGTAATGAAATATGATCAGCGTTCATTGCTTGAGGGTCTTCATAACTGCATCCTTCACCAAGACTATACACGTGGTGAGCGTATAATCGTCACGGAAAGTGCTGACAGTGTCATGTTCCAGAATGCGGGCTCTTTCTATGAAGGTAAATATGAGGACTATGTAGATGGAAAGAAAACGCCTACCAAATACAGAAACCCCTTCTTGCAAAACGCAATGGTTAACCTCAATATGATCGATAGCCAAGGATTCGGTATTCATGATATGTTTGCGAATCAACGTTCGCGATTTCTTCCGATGCCGGATTATGATCTGTCAACCGATAAGCATGTGATAATGGTTATGCCCGGACAGGTAATCAATGAGGAGTATTCAACCGCACTGATGGAGAACACATCTCTTGATTTGACTACTGTTTTCCTCCTTGATCGCGTGCAGCGTAATAAACCCATAGGCAAAGATGCTCGGGCAAGACTTCGCGAACTTAATATAATAGAAGGACGTCATCCACATATAATTATTAGCAGGAAAATCGCACAGATAACCCATAAGGAAGCCGAGTACACTGTCCTTAAAGGATTTGATGATGATTTCTGCAATGATTTACTTCTCAAGTATCTCCACGAACATAAACGGATAAACAGGTCAAAAATTAACGAATTGCTGTTAAAGCGACTTCCGGAAATTTTAGATGATCGTCAAAAGAATAACCATATCGACTATATTCTCAAGAAATTACGGAGAGATGGGAAAATTCATGTAGGAACCAATAAACTTTGGGAATTGGGACCCGGATAAAAACGATGGTTGATGAGATTTGGTTATTATGATCACTGACTTAGTAAATATCCTTGATTATTCCGTGAACTTTCCGTGAACTTTCCGTGAAAAATCTGTGAATGAATGATGCTTTGTTGATTTATAATATTGAGCATAAGTGTTTTATGTAATATGAAATATTACTATCCTTTCTGACATCTCTACATAAAATTCCGTGAACTGATATCAGCAGGTTAGTGATATTGATGGATGCATTGATTAAAAGTGAATTTCGGATAAATTTGCTATATTTGTAGTGAAAATATGGTTTGCGGATGAAGGTATTGACTTTGAATGAGGAGGGATTGCGGATGGCTGCGAGGCGGCTCGCTGACGATATTGTCGGGAGTTGTCCTGATGGTTTTGACCTTATGGTGGGGATACGTCGGGGAGGTGCGTTTGTCGCCGATGGATTGCAGGAAGCGTTGCCCGACGGTTATTGCCGCCGTAGGAGGGATGTGGAGCTACAGCGTCCGTCAACGAAGAGGAAGGGTAACAGACTCTCTGCAATACTGCGTAGAATGCCGATATGGATGCTTAATACCTTGCGCTGCGTGGAGGCACGTATGTTGCAATTATCTTGCCGTGGCAAGAGCGTGGAAGAGATAGGATTGTCGTTTGATACCGGTTCATTACCATCGTTGGATGGGAAACCTCGGATATTGGTTGTGGATGACGCAATCGACTCCGGAGTGACGATACGCGTGGTCTGCGACGCACTGCAAGAGAGATATGGCATGGATGCCGTGATAAAAACGGCTGTTGTGACAGTGACAACCGATGCCCCGCTCTTGGATGCGGATTTCTATTGCTATCATGACCATACGCTCGTGAGATTCCCTTGGTCAATGGATTACAAACGGTAGAGGTTATGGAGAAATACGACATGGGGAAAACTGACACAGGAAAAGACGACAGAACACCTCTCATGGTGGTTGATCTTGACGGCACTTTAGTGAGCGTCAATACGTTCACGCTTTTTACGAAATGGTTGGCACAACATCTCTATCATGATTATGGATTCATTCCTCTCTTGGGATTGTGTCGTGATGTATTGCTTAGGAAATGCCGTCTTATCCCACATTCTGAAGTGAAACGACGGATATTGAGGATTGCGGCAGAGAATTGTGGCGAGGAAGACTTACGTGGATTTGCAGAATCACTCAAATCCTGTCTGCGACCGGAAGTGATGACTCTTATCAAGGATTTCATGCAGGAGGGTGGTGTGGTAGTGCTTGCCACTGCTGCTCCGGCTGTATATGCCCTGCCGTTTGCCGGGATTTTGGGTATACCATATTGTGAGGCTACCCAATACTCCGGTTCTTCCGCTCCCTCCACATCAGATTTTGAGGAATGTAGGGGTGATGTCAAGAGGATGCGTGTGGAGAGACTTGCACGCGGGAGGAATCTGCGGATAGAGTGTGTGCTGACGGATCATCATGAAGATTTGCCGCTGCTGTCGCTTCCCAACATAGAGCGCATATTGGTGACACCATCGTCTCATACGGAATCCGTGGTGAGGGGAGAGGGTTTGGATTACCATGTTATCGGGAACGAAAAAATATAGTGGATGGAAAAAGACCCCCGTCATGGACGAGGGTCGGGGGTCGGGTCGATTATTATGACCGGTGCGTTCTTATCGTCAGTGCCCTTCATTGCATTCAGCAGCGGTGTCAGGGTGGCTATGGCATTCTTACGTGCCTGGCGCACGTAGCCGCGTTTATACACGCGCTTACGCGACTCCTCCTGCCATTTGCTCTTTATCGCATTCTCCTCGGCAGCGGTCATTGTGCGGCTGAAGACTGCGTTGCGGGCATCCCAAGCATCCAGCACCTCGTATGCTCCCGGTTCGGCATTCTCAAGAATATCTACGCGTTCGCGAGGAAGATACACAAGGGTGGTGTCGCCACGTTGTTCTATACGCAGGCTGTCAAGGTCAAAACGTATGCGACCCTCCACAGTCTGGCGTGCCACAATCCATTTCCCGTTGATATGTGCCTTAATAGCCATCTCGTCATGAATGTCGGAGGTGCATAGTTCCACCATACGGGTGATTGACTTAATGCGAGCCTCATTGGTCTTATATTCCGGAGTCGGGGCAGACGGACGAAGGGTCCATGCTATGAATGCAACCATAGCGATAACCGTCACGGCGATTATTATCTTAATCCATTTGTTCATCGTGTGCAGGAATTACTGTGTGTAGGTATTATTGTAAACCTCATTTGAAACTTATTTCAGCCTTATATCCCCAGTTGGAGATAAGTTCCGTAAGGTAAGCACGTGCCTTATCCTCGGCAGCCTTGCGCAGATGATCGGTGGCACCGGCTTTTGCAGACATCTCCTTTTTCACCTCCTTTGCCATCTGTGATTTGAGCGATGCGCGTTCGGAAGGGGTGATTGAGGAGCGGAGTCCCGTCACGCGGCTGTGCACCTCATGGAGCTGGGGTTCTCGTCCGTCGGTCATGATCTCGATCGGAGGGAGTGTGAGGTAGGCGGTGCCTGTCTCTGTGTCCACTTCGACATCCTCGCTGGAAACCTTGCTCAGATCGAGATATGCCACGATATAAGTATCGTAGGAATATACGCCGAGACGCGTGCCTATCTTCATCCGATTCAGCAGGGCGGATGCCTTAGCTTCGATACTCTTGGCGTCCTTATATTCCGGATCGGAAATCATACCCACCTTCCCGACAGTCATACGTGCCAATTCCAGACGGCTCACGTTCTGAAGCTGCGAGGAGATCTCAAGCGGATAATCCTTCTCCTTGTGGGAGCATCCGGAAAGAGGAATCATAAAGATTGCAATGATGATGTTGATAGTTATGCCGATAAGATTCTTCATAATACAATTATTCTTCATACCCTTATTTGACATATTCCCCGGTCATAAGTTACATTCGGGATGGTTAATAATTGCAAAAAAAAATTGTATTCTAAATACGAAGCATATATTTTTATTGTAACTTTGCCATGTCAAATAATGAGGTTTAGACAAATTCAATCAGAATGATTCAGAATCAATCATGATTATCCGTTTCATTGTCATATTAGTGTTTGCAATCGTGCTGACCTGTTGTGGAGGTCAGCCGGATCCGCGTCTTGAGGAAGTGGAGAGGTTGATTTCCGTCTCTCCGCGAGAAGCGATGGATTCGTTGGATGCAATCAGGTATGACAGATTGTCATCTTATGATAAGGAGTATTATGATTTCCTTATGGTAAAATCGCGCGACAAGGCGTTTGTCATCCACAAGTCTGACAGCCTTATCCTACGGGTTATTTCCAATGAGAAGCGGCATAAGAGTAGGGGAAGATATGCAGAGGCACTTTATTACGGCGGACGTGTGTATCACGATTTGGGAGATTACCCCACAGCCCTAAATTATTATCAGAATGCGTTAGACTACACTCCGGCTGATGGTGGGGATAATGTTCTGCGTGGAAAGATACTGGCTCAGACAGGCGATCTGTTGATGGCACTGAGACTCTATGAGAAAGCTATACCATACGTTGAGGAGGCGTTGAAATTGGATTCCATACAAAGGGATTCACTCAATATGATTTATGATGCTGAATTGTTGGGAAGTCTTTATCTTTACATGAAAAATTATGATAAGGCAGAGGAGCAATTTCGGCAGACAATGCAACTGTCAGATAGAATATCTCCGGACGATTCACCATCTCTTCAGATAAATCTTGCATGGACATGCTACAAAAAAGGAGATATTGAGCAAGCGTTGAGATTTATACGTTGTGCGTTATCCGGCAGTGATTCATTATCCAAACCTGCCGCCTTGTCATGCGCAGCTTTCATATACAAGAGAGCGGGTATATGCGACACTGCGATGATGTATGCGAGTGAGTTGATACGAGATAAGCGTTCGGACAACAATAAAAATGGATATAAGATATTGCTATCTAATCAGATGAGAAGATATGTGCCGACAGATTCATTACTTCGTTACATTGATGAATATCGCGATGAGATTGAGTCATATCTTGAACGTAACGGCGACCGGCAAGCTCTGCTACAGACGTCATTCTACAATTATCAATTGCATCAGCGCGAAAAAATAAAGGTGGAAAGGGATAATGAGTATCTATATATGTGGATTTTTGGCATGTCAGTTCTCATTTTATTACTGATAGTTGCACTCCTTTATCTTAAGAATAGGAATCAATCAGAGAAGTTGCGACTACATGAGGCAATAGACAATACGAAAATTTTGCGTGGGATGCTTGAAAGCGGGGAAGATGGTATCCGGCAGTGGTCGGAAAATACGGAGTATCGAAAGGGGGTATCATTGGATATAAATGGTAGTATTCATTCATCCGGTATGAATGAATTGCGGATGCGCCTACGGGAAGAATTGCTTTCTATTGTGAACGATAATAAACAAATATCGGAAATCTCGCCTGTAATATTGAATTCGGAGGCTTACAAGAAGATTCAGCAATATCTCGATGCTGGGAAACCGATTGTTGCTAAGAACCGTCTGTGGGATGAAATAGAAAGTATGGTAATAGAGAGTTCTCCGGAATTTAAGCAGCGGTTGTACCTGCTTACGGGTAGTGATCTGTCGACTTTCGATTATCATCTCGCTCTGCTCATAAAGTGCGGTTTTACTCCTACAAATGTGTCGGTGTTGATAGGAAAGGCAAAAAACACTATTTCATATCATAGAGGAGAACTTGTGCTAAAGGCATTTGATAAGAAATTGCCTACGGGTATAATTGATAGAATAATACGTTTATTATAAGGTATTTATATGTTTGGGTTGTGTTCCAATTTAGTTCCAATTTAATTTCATATATGCATTTTGGAACTAAATTGGAACTCTTTTTTTATCATTAATGTAGATTGATGTCTTAATTTTGGGGAAATTTTTGATACTAAACTTATGTCAATTTGCATGAATAAATTTTTCATTTATCCGACAATAGTTGGTGCGGTACTTTTTTCTGTAGCAGAAATCCAAGGTGCTGCCGACACTGCCGACGACACAACTTATGTAGTGGAGATCACAGAGAATTCAGATACTGAATATCTTTATCCAACTCCAAATAAACATCGCATGCCTTCAAAGAGGAGTATTTGCCTGATAACACCGCAAGGAATAAGCACGCAGATGGTTGCAACGGAGGATATCGATCTTTTTGAGATATATAGTCCGCTTGGAGAATGTCTGGGTATTTTTGCTTCAGAGCAGGATTTCATAACATTCATCTATAGAATGGATGGTACGGTGGAAATCAGACTTCATCACGATGATGGTATTTTGTATGGGTATCTTTATCGTTGATGATAGGAAATGGTATGCCTGTGGCTGTTTGCTAATGAGTGAACTTGATTGATTATTAATACACCTAAATTTGTTTTTTAGGAAGATTGTAAAATGTATATTATCAATTTTGTTAGTGGTGATCTTTGCCCAATGTGGTAAGGATGATGAGAAGGTAGATGATCTTATTAAGGTTTCCGTTTTCCAAACTATGTGGGAAGGTACCCTCAAAGATAGCCAGGGTAAGGAATATGCAGTAAGGCTACTTTTTGATTACGAATCATTCGGAACATTCCTTTATAAGACAAATAATGATGATTCCTTTGATGATGAACAGGGCTTTAAATATAATCAGGAAGGTCGTATTATAAAAATTTTCCCGATTTACCCTATTGATATTATTGTAGGAGAATGGTGGATTACTAAATATGATGGCAAACACATGACCCTGACAAGAGATCCGGAAACCACATTTTCATCAACAATTACTTTAACCCAAATAATAAAATGAAACAATTAACATTCCTTCTATTACTATTCTGTTTGGTATCTTGCGTTGAAAACGAACCAATGCTTCTTGATGAATACAAATCATCAAGTGAATATATAATCAGAGAAAGACCGGCAGATAATCCGTGGATTCCGTATATTCCTAAGTCTACCTCTATTGAAACCAGAACGGGCAGAGGGGCTTTGGCTCTGAGGGATTTCTTGGGTTATTCGCTAAACCCACAAATAACACCTATTGAAAATACTCTAAATCTTGGTTATCCGGTAATTGATAAGGATAAATTATCAAAGTCGCACTCTTCGTATTTCACGTATTGGAAAAATGCGAGTCACAAGACAAATGTATATTCTTACAAGAATATTGATGATTATTTATCAAAAACGAAATTTACTGATAAAGTTGCACATGGGAGTGAGTTTAAGTTTTTGGGAATACATTTGGGTCATAAACATACAATGACTTCCATATTTGGAGAGAATTTGATTAATGACACAACATCTGTATTTGGTGAACTGAATGTAATTGCGAATGATTCCGTATATCGAATGCAGTACTCAGATGCTATTCAGAAGGAGATATTGGTTGACTATCTTGATTCTGAGTTTATTAAAAATGTCCATACTCTTCATCCTTATGAACTATATAAAATGTATGGAAGTCTTGTAATGACAAATTTTTGTTCGGGCGGTAGAGCAACTGCATATTATGTAGGAACGCATTTAAAATCTTCTTCGGAAGAAGAACAAGAATCGGATTTGTCTCATGAAATTAATGATTCGTTTACATGGAAGACAAATGATACTGGTAATGTGAATTTGTCTATTGGAAGAGGGAAAAATGGAGTATGGTCTACAACTCGAAATTTTGGACATATAAAGTTTAGTGCTACTACCCTTGGTGGAAATGCATTTGGATTCGTTACTCCTCAGGAGGTTGGAAATACGACATTAGATCTTACTTCTTGGGTAGCTTCATTGTCAAACGAATCAAATAATGTAATTTCAAAATTTAATCAGAATGGACTGATCCCTGTAACAGATTTTATATTAGAATTAAATATAAAGAATAGATTGCGTAATTATATAAATCAAAGTACTGAGGTTAGTGTTACTCATAAAGAACCGATGTTAATGATTGGAAAGTTTACTGCAAATTCAATTTGGTGTTGGTTTAACGATAGGTTTGGAAATCCATATACCCTTTTATGTGGATCTTTTAGTGGATCTGATGGAGTTGTAAAGACGAATAATTGGATAAATGGAATAACTAATATGTTTAAGATTAAAGTACTGAGTAATGATACAACTCTTAACACTAATAATGCTAAAGAGCAACTTGCGAGTCCGGATCCATTTTACAATATAGGGTTTCAGAATATAGGATTTCATCGATATAAAAAACTTATTCATCAAGGTGTCGTATATTTAATAGATGAAGAGGATAAAGTGGGCTTCTCTATTTATAATAATGGGATTTTGATTAATGAGTATGGACTGAAAGATTATATTTCATCTGCCCCAGCAGCTACAATAAGTTATTCAAAACTGATTGATGACAATTATAAGATATGTTGTTTATAAATATGTATTTAATTGAATATTATTTAAGTAACTTCAAATTAATATTATAACAAAAGAATGATTTTATGAAAATAGTAAATTGTATATTGGCATTTATGATGGTTTTATCCTTTGCGCAGTGTAGTAAGGAAGAACATGAAAATGAGACTAAGATAGAGGTGTATCAAACGATATGGCAAGGGACTCTGACGGATAGTTCCGGAAAAGAGTATTATGTGATGTATTCGTTTGGATCGGAATCTTCAGGCGATTTTCTCTACAACACCAAAAAGGATGAACCGTTCAAGGATTATAATTCTTTTGAATATCGGTTGGAGGGTCATATTTTACGCATAAGTCCCATAGTCCCAAATAACATATTTGCGGGATATTGGTGGATTACAAGGTATGATGGTAATAACATGACCTTATTAAAAGAGCCAGACACAGCTGAACAATCAATCATGACATTAAAAAAAGTATTGCAATGAAGTATTTAGTATTTACACATTTTTTTAATGTCATGTATCATGGTAATTTAGTTGAAAATGTAATCGCGAAATAGCAAGATGAGTCGGTTATTTCTAATAATAGATAAATTAGTTATTGGGGACATTCTCCCATGATAACAGAGTGTATAATAAATATAAGAAATTGGTACATAAAGAGGTAATATATCTATAGATGAAGAGGATAAGGTAGGTTTCTCTATTTATAATAATGGGACTTTGATAAATGAATATGGATTAAATGATTATATATCATCCGCACCGGCAGCTACAGTAAGTTATTCAGATTTAATTACTGAAAAATACTACATTACTTGTCTGTAAGATATATTAGATTGAAGAATTTGAAGCTTATAATTATATGATAATAGTTATGTGAATTGTGGTGATATAATCACAGATTTCGATGTGGCGTGCAGAAAAGGCTTTGAATCTACAGAGCTTTAATCTGCACGCCATTTGGAAATTGTTACATCATGCCCATCAAACCAATACATCCGGCACACAGATTATTTTGTGCTTGATGTCATAATCATGATGTGCTTGATGTATTTATTCATTCCAATTACATCATGCACATCATATCGTTACATTATGCACATCAATCCAATACATGCGGCACACAGATTATTTTGTGCTTGATGTCATAATCATGATGTGCTTGATGTATTTATTCATTCCAATTACATCATGCACATCATATCGTTACATTATGCACATCAATCCAATACATGCGGCACACAGATTATTTTGTGCTTGATGTCATAATCATGATGTGCTTGATGTCTTTTTCCATTCCAATTACATCATGCACATGATATTGTTACATTATGCACATCAAGCCAATACATCCGGCACGCAGATTATTTTGTGCTTGATGTCATAATCATGATGAGCTTGATGTATTTATTCATTCCAATTACATCATGCACATGATATTGTTACATTATGCACATCAAGCCAATACATCCGGCACGCAGATTATTTTGTGCTTGATGTTATAATCATGATGTGCTTGATGTATTCGGAAGAGGATAGTAGATTAAACTTTTTATGAAAGGGAAGGTCAAAATGACAAAATAAAAGGCAAAAGTATGAAAGACATGTTTAAGAGAATAAAGAGATGGATTCCGGTGGGGCTTGTGGCTGCCACTTTCGGACTTATGATACCGTCGTGTGCACCCGGAATGTATTGCGGTGACTGCTACTACAGTGAATATCCGAATCCGAACCATCATCACCATCACAAACCTCCCAAGCCACCGAAACCACCGAAGCCTCCCAAGCCCAATAAACCGGGTAAACCATCGAAGCCGCATAAACCAGGCAAACCGTCGAAGCCGAATAAACCCGGCAAACCCGGCGACAAGAATGATCATCGTGGGCATCGATAAAGAATGGTCGGTAGAATTAGGTTGTATTTCATAAAAGCCGTCTTTTGAGAGATTTGACAGATACTCTTCAGAAGACGGCTTTTTGTTTATTTGGAGGGATACCCTTAGTTTTCATTGTTGTCGGAGCTATCCAGACGTGGACGCGGGCGGGGTCTGCGTCTGTTTGTAGGTCTGGCATTCTCCCGGGTATTGTCATTCCCGCTTGCTGAAGAATCCTTGTTGCCGTTGGCATTATTGTTTTTAGTTTTCTTGTCGGTCGTGGGATTGTCGTGCGGAACGGTGAGACCGAGAGAGTCAGTGATCAGTTCGGCGGCATAGTCGCTTGCCACACTGTTGCCGAGACGGCGTTTGAGATTCTTGTAGCCCGACAGCTGCCAGTCGCGTTTCGGCGACGGCTGAAGCAGCGGCGAAAGTTCGCGTGCGATAGTCGTAGGTGTACAGTTGTGGAGAAGTAGTTCCGGTACGACCGTATTGTTTACGATAAGATTCGGGAGGGAGACATACTTCACCTTCAGCAGCTTCTCCATCAGACGATACGTCAGTTTCCTGCCGTTGCCACGATAGCACACCACCTGTGGGGTACCGATAAGTGCCGTCTCGAGAGTGGCGGTGCCGGAAGTGACGATTGCCGCCTGTGAATACTTCAGAAGGGTGGGAGTCGCACCAAACACCACCTGAAGTCCCGGATCCTGAGCCACCTCACGATAGAATTTCTCCGGCACGGCGGGGGCTGCCGCCACGGCATATTGGAAATCCGGAAATCTCTTGGCGGCAGCTATCATGATGGGGAGATTATTGCGTATCTCCCCCTTGCGCGAGCCGGGGAGGAGGGCGATGATAGGCTTCTCCTTATCCTCAAATCCCTGACGCTCCACGAAATGCTTGCGAGGAGGAAGATGACCCATGGAATACTCCACCTCCTGCACCGACGGATTCCCGACGTAGGTCACGTTGTAGCCGTGTCGCTTGTAGAAACCTACCTCAAACGGCAGTATGGAGTAGAGATTGTCTACCCACTTCTTGATCTTTTTCACACGGTATTCCTTCCATGCCCACACTTTCGGCGATATAAAATAGTCCACTTTTATCCCTAATGAATGGGCATATTTTGCCAGCTTGAGATTGAAACTCGGATAATCCACGAGAATAAGCACGTCGGGACGATACTCTGCCACGATACGTTTGGCCGTGCGCAGGTTCTTAAGGAGCGTGGGGAGCTTGCGGAGCACTTCCGAAAAACCCATCACATTCATCATCTCATAATGGATTTCCGGATTCTTACGTGCGGCTTTCGCCATGAGATCCCCGCCGAAAAAACGGAAATCAGCATCCGGATCAATTTTTTTCAAGGAATTGATCAGGTTGGAGGCATGAAGGTCGCCGGATGCCTCGCCGGCAATTAGCATATATTTCATCTGGGCTACAATCTTATTGATGCCTACGTCTATGCCGGTGGAATCCGGCGGCCGCCGACGCCTTTCACAAAGCGCAATATACGGCATGACGGAAGCGTTTCTTATATATGAACGAAATGAAGTACATTTTATTGATACCGCTGGTGATGTTTGGTTTAATATCCACCTCGTGTATCAACGACGATTTCACCGATTCTTCATCGGCGACACTCGCGTTTTCTACTGATACGGTAAGTTTTGGAACGGTTTTTACCGATCTCGGCACTCCCACTGCCCGGTTGAAGGTGTTCAACCGCAATAAGAAAGGTGTGCGCATATCCTCCATCCGGTTTAAGGATTCCGCCACTCCGTTCTCCCTTAATGTGGATGGCGTGAGCGGCACGTCGTTCGGCGATGTGGAGATCAGGGGTGGGGATTCGATATTCGTATTTATCGAGAGTTTTATCCCGGAGACCTCGGCTGTGGAGCCTTGGAGAGTGGCGGATCAGTTGGAGTTTGTCACTAACGGTGTCACACAGGAAGTGGAGGTGGAGGCTTGGGCGCAGAACGTGACCCGTCTGAAAGGGGAGAGGATTACTGCCGACACTCGCCTGACACCTAAATTGCCCTACCTTGTGTTTGACTCGCTCACCGTGGATAAGGATGCCACGCTCACTATCGACCCCGGCGTCAGGATGCTCTTTCATGACGGCGCCTCATTGATTGTGCACGGACGGCTGGAGGCTGTCGGGGAGGTTGGCAATATGATTCATCTGCGTGGAGACCGTATCGACAATGTGCTCCCCGATGTAGGTTATGAAGTACTCTCCGGACAGTGGGGGGGAGTGGTCATAGCTCCCGAATCGTTCGGCAACCGTATCGAATACGTGGAGATGCAGTCAAGCTCCACCGGATTGCGCGTGGATTCGTGCGGCGACCTGTCGCGTCAGAAACTGACGCTTGTCAACAGTTGGCTTCACAATTCATCCGGTTCTGTGTTTGAGTCGCGCTACTCAAAGACGGATGCCTACGGCTGCTGTTTCTCGGAGTCACCGTTGGCAGTGGTCTCGCTGACGGGTGGTGAGCATGAGTTCGTGCAATGTACCATCGCCAACAACTATCTCTTCACAGCCGTGACGGAGGCTAATCTCTCATTATATCATTGCCTACCTTCTGATGATGCCGATAATAGAAACTCTCTGATGAAGGCTAATTTCGAGAATTGCATAGTATGGGGTATAGGCAAGGCGATAAATGAGGGGAAACTCGACGGGTCAGACGTATATCTGAAGAATGTGCTTCTGAGGGCTGATGGCACGGATGACGGGCATTTCGTGGAATGTATCTGGAATGAGGATCCCCTTTTCCTGACCATACGGAATGACTACTATTTCAATTATCATCTTCAGCCCGATTCCCCGGCGATAGGGCGGGGGAATCCCTCCTACGTCAATGCGGCGTGCCTCTACGACATGGATGGCGTGGCGCGTCTGCCTGAACCTACGTCACTCCCCACTCTCGGAGCCTATGCCGGAGTCTCTTCTGGGGAAGGCGTCGATCATTGAGCCGGGAGTGGCATTGATGATCTCTATGCCGCGTGAGCGTGCATAGTCGGCGATATGCCAGTAGCTGCGGAAGGCTATTGTCATGCTGCCGAGCACGTCGTGCAACCGTAGCCCCTTGTAGGTTTCGCGGACGCGGGCATGTTCCTTCTCGTTGTCCTTATAGAAGTGAGGCTGAACGCTGACCACGAAATTCTCGTCGTCTACGCTGAGCGTGCGCGTCCATGTGTGGTCGGCACCGCAGAGGTATATCTTGCGGTAGCCTTCGCGTATCGCTGTCATGATGGCGGGTATCATCACGTTGCGAGGGCGCGGCATACCCAATCCGGAATCGAATATGGAATGTGACAGCCATTTGTAACCCTCAATCGGGGTGAGGTTGAAGGTAGCCAAAGTAAGATTGGTGTTATCCATGGTTAATCCCAAAGCAAAGTCTGCAAATTTGAGTGGGACGCAGACGGTCATATCCCAGCTGACCTTATCCAATTCCTGCCACAGTCGCGCCACGTTGGGGTCGGTGTCATTCCCGGAGAAGAAATGACCGTCGGCAAGTATGTAGTATTGCGGTCGGAGGGAGAAGAAGTCGGGGGTGTTGGCAGCGAAATTCACAGCCATGAGGTCGTTGGAGCATAACCATTCGCTGTCGTTGTCGATGGTCTGCCGCAATGACGGACCGTTACCCATGATGACGATGGCTTTCCCCTCTTTCACAGGGCGACGGGGCGACACACTGCGCGATTGCAGCGCGATCTTAAGTAATGATGCCGCTGAAGCGGCAGTGTCGGAGAGGAATGATTGCAGTTTATCGGTCTTCATTTTATTTCTCGGAGTAGGGGTAGGTTGGGTCGGTTCGGGAGATCACATCAAGGGTGTTGTGAAATGTAATTCCGGATTTTTCGATTAGTTTGGAGCCGTCAAAGGTCAGGGTTTTCATCCGTTCAGTGACTACTTTGGGGTTGAGGTTTTGGTTTATTACCGGAATGAATCTTCCGAGACGCCATATCCATTCCGCCCAATCGGGGGTGAGACATGTTATACGTTTCTGTTTCCCTGCATTTGCTGTCATGGCTTCCATGAGGTCTACGAGTCGAGGTGATTTTCCGTCGGAGGCATTGTATATGCCGCCGATGGTATATACCTCCTTTATTGCGCGTGCTACGTCGTAGGCTGTCACGATGCTGAGTCGGGCATCATTGCCGCAGATGTGTATGTAGCGACCGTTGACGGCATCTCTGAACATGCGGAGTGTCTCGCCGCCAACACCGTTGCCAAACATACGGGCGGGGCGTATTATCGTGAGACAAGTCTGATGTCGGCTTGCAAAGGTCTCGCATTTTGTCTCTGCACCTTTCTTCGACAATCCTGTCGGACTCTCCGGTATGATGGGTTGCCCCTCTGTTATCTCTGTTCCCTCCTCTGCGCCATACACTTGCCAGCTGCTGATGTAGACCATGTATCGTGGTGGATGTGAGTCAAGAGCATCCATAAGGTTGACAGTGCCGTCTACGTTTAATTTTGCATTATCATAATCATTCTCTTCCGATCCGGCGCAATGCACGACGATATCGAAACTCTGAGAACCGAAATCGGGAGCTCCGGTCTTGAGATTGCACCGGAAATCGTTATCTTCACCTCTTCCAAGCGTGAAAACACGGTAGTCCGGATCTGAACCGAATATCTCCTTCAAGTAGCGTCCCAGCATACCCGATGCGCCGGTGATCAATATGTCTTTCTTTTCTTCCATTGGAATTTATTGCCTAATGCTTGGATTTTAAGGAATAAAATACTAATTTTACCCATGTTAAGAGGTGAATGTAAAAATTTATGTTTTTACACTTCAAATTTATGTTTTTTTGCTGACATGAGCAAATTTACTTCTTTTTATGAAGTTTGAATCACCCCCAAGTTTCAGTGAAAAAGTTACGGTTGTACAAATTTTTATTAAATAAAAGTGTATGAAGATTAGCCAAATTTTAGGGATAACAATTGTTGCAGGCATACTTTTTGAATTGCCTTCATGTGGAAGAACAAATTCTTCTGCATCTGATATGCTTTTTGAGCAAACGGATTCGATTGCGTGGACTGTGTTGGGAGGTGATGATATTATCCCTTTCGCAAATGATATGTTGGTCACGGATTCCTCGATTTATGTATTAGGGCTTGCTAATGGGAAGTGGCTTCATATATACAATCAGGAAGGTAAGTTGTCAACTTCCAAACTGAGTCAAGGGAAAAGCTCGGAAGAGGCAGTCAATGCAATTGGCATGAATATTGAATCGGATACACTTCTCTCTGTATATGATCATGACATTTCAGTTGTCAAGATTCTTAATACAGATACATGGGAGATTGATAATTCAATAAATCTGCACAATTCGTTGCCGGTGGTATGGCAGGCGTCCACTATCGGTAAAGATTTAGTGCTCGTAAACCATCCCTCTATAAAAGGAGAGGAGGATATGGTGAGAGGTTTTTCAATTGTTGATGCCAAAAGTGATAAAGTCATATCTACGTATGATTCCATACCGGATGTATTCAAGGATAACCCGATGATGTTGATGGCACAGGAGAATCTTTCCGTAGCACCGGATGGAGTGCATTTTGTCTCTGTGACCGGATTAGGTGGGACAATTGAGACTTTTGAGGTAAAGGATGGTAATATTCATCCGCTCTACTCCTCAGTAGTGTTTCCATTGGATTTTGTTGATGTCAATGGTATGAAGCAGATTGTTCCGGATCCGATATTAGGCTTTTTCTCGGTGTGTGCTGCTGATGATTATTGGTTGGCATCTTATGCCGGGACAAAAAATGACAAGGATCTTACAAAAATCGGGATTTGGGATTGGAAAGGCAAGCCTATCCGAGGCATAAAGACCGACAAGTTGATAATGAAACTCGCTATAAGTCCTGATGGCAGACAATTATATGGTCTTTTGATGGAAGATGATGGATCGTTTTCCTTTGGGACAATCAATCTTGATAATTGAATAAAATGTGGACTGCAATTGTAGATTCCGATTCACTTCATTTTAATTTCAAATAAAATCTATAAAAATATAGTTTATGTGGAGTCTTATTGTTGTGAAATAGATTCTAAAGTATTACTTTTGTTTCGTAAGATGAAGTGAAATAAATATTTTTAGGGTGAAGGAATTGATAAGACGTGTGAGGATATGGTTGGCGGGGTTGACGTTCCGGACGGGTGTCATTGTCGCCTGTGTGTGCGTGGTGTGTTATGCCATGTCGTTCCTGCAGATGCTTCTTCCGCTATCGGTGACTGCGAAAGGGGTGCTTTGGACCATCTTCTTCGGTCTGGCGAAGACTGCACAATACACTGCCCTCGCAATACTCGGCACATCGGGTTATCAGCGGCTCAAACGTATCTTCGTAAGGCGTTGACGCATGCATTGGATGAGATGTGGCACTTTTCTTAAATTCTGACTTAAATTTACGGCTTAAATTTATGGCTAAAGCGTAAAACAAAACATGCCGTTGTGGCGTTGAATGGATAGAGTTTTATGTAAAGAATGTCAGACCCGACTGTCGCACTCTTCGCATGATGCGGTGATGAGGCGGTCACTTATAAAAATAAGAAATAGAAATGAAACATCAAGATTCCTCTCCCGATATGATTATCCGCAAAGTGCGGCGATTCCCTTTAGGTTTATTACGTGTGGTGCGCAGTCTTGAACACCTCAAACGTTTCCATTTCCTTTGACAAGAATCGCATACTGTCACTTCGGGCCCGACATCCAAACAGACGAAACGATAACTTAAATATTATAAAACTTATGATCAGCAAGAAAATAGTTGATGCACTTAATGAGCAGATCAACTGGGAATTTTGGTCAGGCTATCTGTATCTTTCCATGGCGAATTATTTCGAGGAGGAAGGTCGCAAAGGTATGGCAAACTGGTTTCGCGTGCAGTTCAAGGAGGAATTTGACCACGCCCAGATTTTTATCAATTATCTGAACGCACGCGGCGGAAAGGTGGTTCTTTCTCCCATAAACGCAGTGCCCCAAGGTTGGGAATCTCCATTGGCAGCTTTCGCAGCCACGCTTGCGCATGAGCAGGAGGTGACACGACGTATCCACGACCTCTATGCCCTCGCAGAGGAGGAGAGAGATTTCGCTACTCGTCAGAAACTGAATTGGTTTGTGGCTGAGCAGGTGGAGGAGGAAGAGACCGTGAAGGATATTATCGACAACCTCACTCTCGTAGGCACTGACGGCACCGGTATATATCAGATCGACAGTAAACTCGGTGCACGTACTTACGTGCCGGCTGCTCCGCTGGCAGAAAAATAAGCCGGCTCCGGTCAGTATATGAAGGAATAATACAAAAAACAGAATAAAAAGTAAGCGCAGCTCATGGAGTTGCGCTTATTTTGTAGGTATAAATATGGGTATATAAATAACGGCATCCCCGAAGGAATGCCGTAAATATTAGAATTTAAGGCTCTATAAATACTCATGTTCGGCTTGCTGACGTTTCACAACGTCGTTAGGCCATATCTTACTACTAACTTAATTCGTCATATTATGAAATATCTTACTCTATTGTCGATATAATCTTGTTTGATATCACCTGATTTCAGGCATTTGGATCATGCCTCAGCCCGAAGATGATATTTTGACGCAAAATTAATCATTATTTTGTATTTATCGTAAAATATTTGAGGTAAAGTTTTTTTAATGCTAAAAACTTCACTCTGTGTAGAAGTTGATGAGCTTTGTTAGGGCTGCCTCGCATACGGGGCAGAAGGTGGGATGGTAGTTGTCGCGCATACGGCATGTCTCAACCGGACGATATACCCCTTTCTTTTTGTAGCCACCACCTTCAAACACACCGACCACCTGCTTGTCGCCCTTCTTGGCATTACCTTTCTGCTTCATACGCTCCTCGCGTGTGCCGCCTTTATCCACCCATGGGGTCGGCACCGGAGTGCCCGGAGTTATCATATCCTTCCATTTGGAATCGAAATCCACGAGCGTCGTTATGTTCGGTTCCCATGGCTCAATGTCGAGTGGATACGTGCCGTCCTCCTCTCCGTCGTAGAAATATTCGTCGGCAAGTCCGCCGAAGCTGTGCCCGAACTCATGTACGGTGACGGGAAGCGTGAATTGGTTTTTTGCGGCTGCGATATGGTATGAATTGTAGATACCACCTCCTCCGTATTCATCCGTATTGACCAGCACCATTATATGCTCGTAGGGGATGCCGCTGAGAGCATCGTGCATCTTTTTCACGTGGGGGGAGGTGAGATAACGGGATGAATAGAATGTGCTGTAGTGCGATCCGAAAGCCGTATCTTTCCATTGCTTCTTCAGCGGCACACTGACGCCACTCTCGCGTGATGGCACCATCACTGCCACGAAGTTGAATTTATCCTTATTGGAGGCATACGGCTCGTATGACAGCATCACATCCGCGAATTTCTGTGCATGGTTGATGAATGAGTCCATCTCTTCAGGGCGGTATCCCTCGGCAATCATAGCCACGTCGATAGCTTTCTTCGGGTCGCCACCTTTATGTATGTATTTATGAGGATATGGATTCTCACCTTTTATGGCTACGAGCTCATCATCCGGACGGTAGAGGTGGGTCATTGTCCCGATAGGCTTGTGGCGGTTGTCGCGAAGCTCAACCGTGATTTCCGCCTCACGCTTGGGTAGGGGCACCTGGAAGGAATTTTCAAAAGAATTGTTTGCCGATTTTGCTTCCGGAGTATTGATCCATTCTTGAAATAGCGAGGAGAATGAATTCATGTAGAGAGTGTCGCGGGTCTGCGGGTCAATGACGGTGATTGTGCCGTTACCGAGATATGGAGCCTCCTTTAGATGGGCGCGACGTCCGTACCATCCGGCGGATTTCGACTGGGAGTCGAGCATGATGTGTATTCCGGAGGGACCACCACCGAATATGTAGTCCACGCGTAGAGTGCTGTCGGCAAAGTTCTTGCAGAAGCCGCATCCGGCATGACCATCTGCTGCGGCAGCCGAAAGTGCCGCGGCAATGAAAAGTGTGCTTAAACTGAATTTTTTCATCTGAATGTAGTATTAGGTTGAAAGAAAATACGAAAAACAGGTTATATCCGGATGCTTCTCTTAGAACCGGAATATTCAATCCTTTTGCTTGTGCCGTCAGGAAGGATTACGTTGAATATCCGTTTTTTTTGCATACCGTCAAATTCTCCTTTCCTCTTGCCGATAGTAAGGCGGCGGGTGGAATCTTCCCAGATAATAGGTATTGTGGAGAATGCACCTTTCTCATAGTTGTAGTTGTCGCCCTCATCTTCGTAGAGTGTGAAGGTGCAGTCTGCTCCGGGATATACGTGCAGGTCTATCGGTGAATCGGCGTTATCGGCAGCAAATTGTCCGGCTTGTTTCATCGGTATGATGGATCCGGCTTTCGCGAATACCGGTATCGTGGCGATTGTCTCTTTTGTCGTGGCGATTGTGCCTCCGTCATATCTCTTGCCGTTGCGGAAATCATACCATCCGCATCCTTCTGGCAGATACGTGGACCATTCCTTCACCCCTCCCTCCACGATGGGCGACACGAGCAGCGACGGTCCGAACATATATTCGTATTTTTGCTGCAGTGCATTCTCATCGGTGGTGAAATCCATCACCAACGGGCGCATCATCGTGTAGCCGTCGCGGCTTACGCTTGCCGATACGGAATAGATGTAGGGCATAAGTTCGTATCTCATGCCGATGAATTTGCGTGCCACGGAGTCAACCTCATTGCCGTAACGCCATGGTTCGGTATTGCTCATGTAGCCATGCACGCGCATCAGCGGAAGGAATGTGCCGACCTGTAGCCAGCGCAGCAGCATCTCCTTATATTCCTCATTCTCATATTGGTTGCCGGGACGGAAGAATCCACCCGCATCGAATGTCCACCATGGGAGTCCGGTTACCATCTGTCCGAGACCGCCGGTTATCTGTCGGCGTAATGTCTCCCAGTCGTGTCCTACATCGCCCGACCACGTGGCGGCGGCATAGCGTTGCATGCCCGGAAATCCGCTGCGTGTCAGTATCATTGCGCGTTTATGAGGCGCATCCTTTCGCAGACCTTCATAGACGGTTCGGTTGACGAAGAGCGGGAAAGCATTGCGGTAGACCTCCCCGGGTAGTTTCCCGCCATTGATGCGTCGTCCCTGAAGGTCATCGTTTTCCGGCTCCGTGGCGTCTTGCCACCATGCATCTATTCCGTATGGCTTCAGCAGACGGCTGCTGAAGTTGTCCCAGTAATAGCCTGCCGCTTCCGGATTGAAGAAGTCAACCCATTCGCTTCCCGGCAACAGATAGCCTCTCTCTTTGGCTACTTTGCCTACCTCCGAGTTTACGTCAAGTTTTGACCATACGGAGATCATAAGCCGGATGTCGGCATCATGAAGGGAATCCACCATCTGCTTTGGGTCGGGATATTTGTCAATGTCGAAGCACATTGCGTTCCAGCCATGTCGTCCCCAATATTGCCAGTCCTGTACGATCACGTCTATCGGTATCTGACGCCTACGGAACTCGTCGGCATTTTCAAGCAGCTCCCTTTGTGAGTCGAAACGTTCGCGGCAATGGATGTAGCCGAGAGCCCACTGCGGCATCATCGGGGCGGGTCCTGTCAGCTGGCGGTAGGAGGCGATCACTTCATCTGGAGTGCCTGAAAAGACGGTGTAGTCTATCCCTGTCGACACGGGTGAGCGTAATTCCGTCTCATTTATATTCTTGCGCCAATGGAGTGTCGGCGCGTCATGACTCTCTCCCTCCACTCTCACGCGATGCTTGCCTTTGTCGAGTGTGGTCATCAGGGATGTGGTCGGCGGTAGCCAGAGGTTGTTGAAATCCACAAGCACTTTCCCGTCGACCGATAGCTTATATTTCCGGGCCATCCGTTGCCCCACGTCAAGAAGTAGGCAGTATTCACCGGTCTCGGGTATATTCATCTCCCCTTCAAATGCGTTCACGCTGCGTGTCTCGCGGGCATTGCCGGTAGATGTGGTGATATCTACGGTGAATGAATCCCCTTCGGTGCCTGCCGGGGTCAGACTGACTGAATCGGATGCCGGATTTAGCTCGGTAAGTCCGTAGTTGTTCCAGAGAAGTCCATATCCCTTATTGGAGAGTATGAAGGGGATTGAGATCTGAGTGTTGACCTGGGTCAGACGGCGTGAGAGTCCGCGTAGATTCAGGTATCCGTCCTGAAACTGACCGGTGCCGTAGATGTATTCATCGGCAGGTGAATGAAAACGTTGTCCTGATATGGTGGTGGGTTCATTCTGTATGGTGGATGGTTGCGATATTCGGGAATGTTCCACCTCGCGGAGAATCACGTTGCCATCTGTGTTGATGAAAGTGATGGCATCAGCGGTGGAGTCGTAGGTGGCAGTCAGATTCTTCACTTTCAAAGTGTTGCCGGAAATGCTGCTTTCCACATTCTGCGGATTGACGTATATCAGTTCATCGGTGGTATGCCCTTGCTGACCATCTATCTTTACACGTATCGCATTATCACTCATCGGAATAAGGACGATATCTCCTCCTGAGCGTGCTATCGTGAGGTTGTCTGCGGTCACTGAGGGGGCAAATAGTATTCCCGCCAATAACGTGGTAATCAAGTTTCTATGATGATTCATCGGTCAGTTGCTTTATATCTTTATAATTAAATGGTTTAAGGTTTATGATCATTAAATTTTGTATAATGAAAAGATTCGTGGATTTTCGTGAATCTTAAACCTTAAACTATAAACTTCACTTCAGTGGGTTACAATATGCAAAGATAGCTCTTTTTGTCAAATCGGCAAATTGCGTAGTGTATCACTAAATGAAATATACCCCAAAAGTTTTTATCCAACTTTTGGGGTATGGTTGCCATGATATCTGATTTCTCAGATGTCGGTGATTCTTCCAGATATTATGCAGGCTCCTGTGCTTGTCTCATTATGGAAGAAATAAAATGGTCTGTTATAAGGATTGTCTTCATTCTCATTTGTCCAAGGATAGCTATTATCTAAGGTTCGGAAATATAACCGGATAGAATGCATGCATTTGTGCTAAATTCAGTAATAAAAAAGAAGAACGGTCTGTTGACTTTGAAAACACTTGGATTTTCAGATGTGGAGCCGCCGAATCCAAAGATAAACTCCCCTTTGGAAGCACTCGCAACCTCAGCACCCTTTTCGTCAAGTTTCAATGATGCTCCATGTTGCATATCAAGGATAGCCTCAAATTCTTCATTTGCAAATGTCGCGGTGATAACTCCTAATATTTTGGAAAGTCCACTTCTCTTGAGAATGGAATTCAATGATAGGGATGAGACAAGATTAATTTTTGGGAATTCTACTATAAAAGTATCTTTAAATGAGGATTCATTAAGAACATCGAGATTCTTTTTGGCTAATATATCCACAACGTTTATTGTAGGAATCCCCAGTTTGGGCATCACCACCCACATACCGAATGCAGAATTTCCGAATTCAAGAAATACAGCTTCAAAATTATCATTCTCACAACAAGAGAGAACTGATGGTTCGGACACCATCATGTCAACTGTTTTGTTACCGTTTCCCCCTTTGAATGAATCTTTTTTAGTATTCTCTTTTGTAAACAAGTTGGCAGCCCACGGCGAATTGAAATATATAGAGTTCAGTGCGATTGCTGCGGTTAATGGATTTATGTGGTCAATAATATTCGGGATCTGTCCATTCGTGTGATCATGACACCATGAATTTATTTTTTTTTACGGTTTCGGATTCTTGCCCTGAAAAATTTTCATTGTGTATCCCCGCAGTATAATAATCGGTCAGAAGGGATTGAAATTCTTGCTTTGCCGTAAGCGGATTATTGATCCAGAAAGAATTTGCGATAGAGCATGAAGAGAGTTCGTCAGCAAGGGGAAGTTCTTCGATAAATTGAGCACACAGAGAATTTAGGGATGACAGGTTCTCACATCCGAGATATGAAGCTATTTCTTGCTGTGCCTCGTGGTCAACGCCATTTGCCACCATTCCCAACATCATTGATACAGATAATGGTGAGATAATTATGTTTTTATCCTGACTGTCTGATTCAAGTGCATTTTTCACAGCCTCAGCTGTGAATGACGTGTAGAAATTCTTAAGATTTTCGGCAGTCGCACGTGTCTGTGCAGTCATCTGTATCGACTTCCTTTCAGATGCGATCAGTTTCTGATCTGTATCCGGATTGTCATTTTCGGAAGAGCATGACGTAATGAATCCTAAGCTTCCGAGAAATGCCATTATTGAAATGAATGTAAAAACAGTTAGTCTCATAGTCTTTTATTTTATACGTGGATTGTTTCGGTAAGTATTTTGGATATATGTTTAGAGATAGATGTTGAGTACTCCGTTGAAATTTAGATCATCAATAATCCATGCATCATCAGTGGAATAAAATACATCATCAAATTCTCCATCATATTATTTGGGATGGCAATGGAATTTCATCTTGACATGAAACAAGAGTCAGAAACAATGACACAAATGGAATAATAAGTTTCTTCATGATGTTTTAAATATTATTAAATGTTAAAAATAAAAAAACATAAGATTAATTATATAACAGAATAAAGATAGATTAATAATGTAATTATATCAAATTTAATGTATTATATAATTTTTGCAAAAATAATGATAATTTATTTAATTAAATAGCATAAATAGTTAAAAAAGATTAATAAATATCCTTTGATTAAGTAATTGTGAAAAATAAATTGTGAAATATTGGCGCATATTTTCAAAAGCAACGAAAAGATGCAGTCTGAATAACGCGAGTTCGGGATAAATAAGTCGTATTTACACAATTGACAATACAAAAATGAAGCATCAGGCGGTCATATTAGACTGCCTGGTGCCATTTACAAGTTTTGGAAGTATTATTGCCAGATTGTGAGTTGACCGTCAGATTGGGAGACCTAAAGTTCAAAATTAACTTCCGGATTGACAGCGAAAAAAACAGCATGATTTTGTCATATAGAGGCATCAGCCGCTGCTTCATGTTCGAACGAAGTCCGATCACGATATGGATGCCGTTGTCGAACAATTTTCCAAAAAGATTGTCAAATCGGCAAATTGAAGAGGGGTGGGGATGGGTTAGTTTTTGTTGCTCTCTACATCGTCGTTGCTGATCGATCTGGCAGTTTTCTTCACCTGTATGTTCATCGACCCGAAACGGTAGCTTATAGAGATATTGAACAGGTTGGCGTGGTTATACTTCCAGTTTCTGGTGTATCCCGTATAGCCGGTATTTAGTGGCTCCGACGTGTTGATGCGTGTGGATCTACGGAATGGATTCGTTATTCCGATGTTGACCCCGAGCCGTCGATCTTTCAGGAATGATTTCTGGAGATCTATGTCGTAGTAGATATTCTCGTCAAAAGATGTGGTTTGCCGTGAATAGAGAGATGTGCCAGGTTTCCAGAGGTTGACGGATAGGGAGAGGTTTATATCCCATGGCAGATTCTGTCGCACGCGGAAGAATGTGTTCACCGTCCATCCTTCAGAACTGATCGTGCCGGTCTTGAATTTGTTCCACACCACGTTTGCGTTCAGCATCACGGAGGTTTTCGGAGTGGCACGCCACTGTCCCCACACGTTGAAGAAGAAATCACGGTTTCTCCCTGCGTTTGCGTAGGTTGACTGCACGATATCTCCGTTGATCAGGTTCTGCACGTTTATGACAGAATTGTTGGAGAAAGAGTGTCCCAAGTTGATATCTACGTTGATCTTCCTTCCGAAATGGTTATAGTTTAAGGTGAAAGACTGATGGCGCGATGAGCCGAGATCAGGATTGCCCGACGAGATAGATGAGGGTGACTCCACTATCGCCGGATTCAACTGAGATATGCCCGGACGGTTTATACGCGAAGAATAGGAGAGTTTGACAGTGTTCCCATCATTTATATTATACGAGATGGACGCATTTGGCACCCAGTCGCTCAGATTGCTGTGGAACGGATCGTTGGAGCCATCTTTGTATTTCGCAGAAAGACGCGAATACTCATAACGCAGACCGGCACGCGCACCAAATTTCCTGTAATTGAGTCGGTAGTCGGCATATAGGGCTACCACTTGGGTGATATGGGAGAAATCGGAATGCTCCCGGCGGTTGCCAATATAATCTATATCGTTGAGGGAATGGTTGCGGCGGTTGATATATTTAGTGCCGACGTCAAACGTATTGAATTTATTTATCGGGCGTGTCCAGTCAATCTGTCCGGTATGTTCGATAAAATTGAGGGAGAAATCGTTATCAATGCCTGTATATGGCACCGGCAGATTCTCCTGCTCCTCATATTCAGTGGTGGAATGTTGGCGTTGGTCGGTAGTGGAGAGACGATATGAAAATATGAGATTCTCCCCCTTGCGGCGCGTGGAGTGCTGATAGTTGAATCCTCCGTTAAGGTCAAAATATCGGTTCGGGGAGGTGTGTGTCACGGAGTTGTAGGAGTAGATCAGTCGCCCTTCGGCATCGGTCATTACTGTCTGCCCATGACTGCGATTGCGAATGTCGTAGATATACCCTCCGAATTCAGCTGTGAAAAGGTTGAGGGAGTCAAGTTCGTAGCTGAGCTCTGTGCCGAAGAAAGAGATATATCCATTGCCGTCTGAATTGTCGGATGATTTCATCTCGTTGCCGGAATCTTCGTAATGCGTGAGGGATTCTGACCGGCCCCGATTCTCTTTCCCCGCCAATACGTGGCCTCCTGCATATATGGAGAAAGCCACTTTGTTGATCTGTGATGTGAGCCAAAGATTCGGGGCTGGATATCCTGGAGTCCTGTAGCTCAGACCTACGCTACCCATGACGCTTTTCACTACGGTGTTTTCTATAGTGACGATATTGAGAATGGCACTCGTGCCCTCCGCGTCTTCACGGGCACCGGGGTCGGTGATCACCTCGATCTTCTTGATCATGGATGCCGGTATGGATTTGAAAATATCCTTGGCATTGCGGGTGAACGAATTGTTGGGTCGTCCGTTTTTATAAATCTTGAAGTCAGAAGAACCTTTCACCTTGATTGTGCCATCGGGATCGACGCTTACGAGGGGCACTCGCTTCAGCATCTCATCAAGCTGGCTGGTCTTGGCGTCGGGGTCAGCCTGCACGTCATAGCCGATTCGGTCGATCTCTTTTGTGACAAGAGGTTTCTGGGCAGTAACCACCAACTCCTCAAGAAGATTATCGGTCTCTTTAACGATGATTTGACCGAGATCGGCAATGGATTGCTGCGTAGTGAGGGTGACATCATTATTGGAAGGTCTCTTGCCGAATGCTGCAATATTCACGCGGTATGAGCCTGCAGAGGGGAGAGGTGTGGAGAATTTTCCGGAGTCATCAGTGGTCAGACCTTTTATAGGCTTGATTGTATCGTTGAGATTGAAAATTCTCACGGTGGCGAAGGCTTCCGGATTGCCGACCGAGTCAGTGACATAACCTTTCACCGAGTATTCGGCACAAAAAGAGAGTAATGATGAGGTAAGAGCTATCGTAGAGATAATTCTTTTCAGATTAAGTTCCATGTTAGATATGTTAGAGTGGATATTCTGTGAAGTTTAGACAACTTCAGTAGATGCTTACTAATAACAGACACATAAAATCGGTTATAATTACACTCGGACGCGATTTTTTTTATGAAGATTTGTATCGGAGGTGAAATTTCCAAATATTATGTCTATCTTTGTGGGTCGGCAGCCGGAAAAGTTGTCGGCAAATTTTCCGGAACCTTCAGTACCAAAACGAACTATATGGATAAAGAAAAACAGACTGTCGTGAGACGTAGATTTATAAATATGATGGCGGGTGTGTTGCTTTTCCCTGCAATATGCAACGCAGATTCATTGAAAGGTTATTTTTATGGGGATGATGCAGCTCCGGGTGGTTGGGAATGGCAATCGCCCGACTCGGTGGCGTATAACAAGGAATTGCCGCGTGCCACGTTTATTCCCTTTGGCGATGCCAAGAGCGCAAGAAAAGTGCTGCCGGAAAACAGTATATATCATATAAGCCTCGACGGGAAATGGAAATTCAATTGGGTTAAGGAGCCGTCAATGCGTCCCAAGTCTTTCTATGAGCCGGGCTTCGACGTATCCGGTTGGGATGATATTGACGTACCATCCAACTGGAATATTGTCGGGCTACAGACTGATGGTTCACAGAAGTACGGGACACCGATATACGTCAATCAGAAGGTGATTTTCCAGCACAAGGTGGCTGTTGACGATTGGAAGGGGGGAGTGATGCGTACCCCTCCCTCTGATTGGACCACCTACGATGCACGTAATGAGGTCGGTTCATACCGCCGTACATTCGAATTGCCCGGTCTGTGGGACGGTAGGGAGGTATATATCAATTTTGACGGTGTTGACTCCTTCTTCTATCTCTGGATAAACGGGCATTATGTAGGGTTCAGTAAGAACTCGCGTAATGCAGCGCGTTTTGACATCACTCCGTATCTCGTGAAGGGGGAGAATACGGTGGCAGTGGAGGTCTACCGCAATAGCGACGGTTCCTTCCTTGAGGCTCAGGATATGTTCCGGCTTCCGGGCATATTCCGGTCGGTGTCGCTTTACGCCACATCCCCTGTGCAGATACGCGACATCGTGGTGACTCCGGATCTGTCGGACGACTATAAGGATGGTCAGCTGAAGATCACGACATCACTGCGCAATCTCTCCGGACGTGCGGAGAAGGGGTGCAAGATGGTCTACAAACTATATTCCAATCCGCTTTACAGCGACAAGACGGTAGCAGTGGAGGATGGTGAGGTGAAATCCGAGCTATTCTCACTCCCGATTGACGGGGAGGAGGACGTGACGACCATACTGAGAGTGCCAGATGTGAAGAAGTGGAGTGCGGAGGAACCGTGGCGTTACACTCTTCTCGCCCAACTGAAGAATGGCAAGGGCGACGTTCTGGAGACAGTATCGGTCTACACCGGATTCCGTAAGGTGGAGATAAAGGATACGCCTGCATCAGAGGATGAGTTCGGGAAGACGGGGCGATATTTCTACGTCAACGGTAAGCCTGTGAAACTGAAAGGTGTCAACCGTCATGAGACGCATCCGGAACGCGGTCACGCCGTGACACGTAAAGATATGGAGCGCGACGTGATGATGATGAAACGTGCCAATATCAACCATGTGCGCAACAGCCATTATCCCCCCGATCCCTACTGGTATTATCTTTGCGACAAGTATGGACTTTATCTTATGGATGAGGCGAATCTTGAATCGCATGAATATTATTATTGGGATGAGTCGTTGTCGCATGTGCCTGAATTTGAGGCTGCACACGTGGCACGTAACATGGAGATGGTTCATTCCACGGTCAACAGTCCTTCGATTGTGATATGGTCACTTGGCAATGAGGCTGGTCCCGGCAAGAATTTTGAGGCGGCATACGCTGCCATAAAGGGATTCGACACGTCGCGTCCCGTGCAGTATGAGCGCAATAACGACATAGTGGATATGGGTTCCACGCAATATCCCTCAATAGAATGGGTTAGGGAGTCGGTCGGCGGCGACAACACGGAGATAAAGTATCCTTTCCATATCAATGAGTATGCTCATTCGATGGGTAATGCTGTCGGTAATCTTGTGGATTATTGGGATGCTATGGAGAGCACGAATCATTTCATGGGTGGTGCGATATGGGATTGGATTGACCAGTCGCTCTACAATCATGACGCCGTCACGGGTGAACGTTACCTTGCGTTCGGTGGTGATTTCGGTGATCGTCCTACCGACGGGCAGTTCGTCATGAACGGAATCCTATTTGGCGACATGACACCGAAGCCGCAGTATCATGAGGTGAAGAAGGTATATCAGAATGTAGGTGTATCTGCTGCCGACATCAATAAGGGTGAGATAGAGATCTTCAACAAGAATTATTTCGTGCCGCTGACCGACTATAGCCTTGTATGGCGTCTGCTGAAAGATGGTGTGGAGGTAAGCCAAGGTGAGTTGGATCTTCCTGCTGTGGCTCCAAGAGGGAAAGAGAGCGTGAAAGTGCCGTTTGACTGTGCCTCATTGGATGGGAAGAGTGAGTATTTCCTTAACCTTGAATTCCGACTGAAGGAGGATAAGCCTTGGGCTGATGCGGGCTACGTGCAGATGGCTGAGCAACTAATGGTGGCGCCGGCTCAGCAGCCGTTGCAGCTTACGGATTTCGGTGGAAAAGGTAAGTTGAAGGTGAAGAAGGGGAATGGCACGCGCACTGTCATCGGCAACGGATTCACCGTTACCTTTGACCTTGCGAAAGGAACGCTTTACAGTCTCCGTTACGGGGGACGGGATATGCTCTCCGGTGGTAAGGGACCGCAGCTTGATGTGTATCGCGCATATCTCAACAATGATGCATGGATCGATGAGGATTGGTTTGCCAACGGTCTGTATAATATGCAGCACCGGGTGGTAGGCTTCAAACAGAAGAAGGATAAGTCAGGAAATCCGATGTTTGTATTCACGATAGAGTCGCAGGCTCCGTGTGGCGGCAAGAAGATCGGCGGCAACGGCAATGCCTGTGGCACGTATTCGATAGATGAGAGCGAATCTAAACCGTTCGGGAAGGATGATTTCAAGATCACGACTGTGCAGACGTGGACTGTATACCGCGATGGGTCGGTCAGGTTGGATGCTGATTTCAATTCCAATAAACCGGAGCTTGTGCTTCCTCGCCTTGGCTACGTGATGGAGATGCCGGCGGAGTATGACGATTTCAGGTATTATGGACGCGGACCGGAGGAGAACTACAATGACCGCAAGACGGGTCAGTTCATCGGCGTGTATGAGCGGAAGGTGAAGGATATGCTTACGCCTTACACACGTCCGCAGAGCAACGGCAACCGTGAGGAGGTGCGTTGGACTACGATAACCAATAACGGGAAAGGTCTGGAGTTTGTGGCAGATAAACCGATGTCGGTTACGGCGATACCCTACACAGAGAAGGAATTATTCGAGACTGACCATCACTACAAGCTACCGGTAAGCCACCGCACTGTGCTGCATCTCGATGCCGGTGTGACAGGACTCGGTGGAGCAAGTTGCGGACAAGGCGGACCCCTCCCTCAGGATCGCGTGACAGCCGCCCCCACCCGGTTCGGACTCCTCATCCGCCCCGTCAAATAATCCTAAATATGTTAATTGTCAAAAGGGAATCCAGTAATCTTGCATCATAGTGAATTTAAAAATAAGAAACGGTTGCTAATCTCGATGGGCATCCTCGTTATCTTGATATTAATTAAGGTAGCGTGGGTGTCATGGGGTATGCATGGTTATGGCTCTGTTGATGGAGAGCATAAGGATATTATGCAAAGGAGTGAATATCTTGCGTCTAAGATTGTGACCTCGCCCAGGCAACTTTTGCAAGAAATGCCATCTGGAATAGGGGTGCAATTTCAAGGAGAATGGGCATTGTACAGTTGCTCAATGTATGCCAAAGTATTAGCCAATATTTCACGCCCATATCCGGAAACAAAGAAACGGAAGCTCGCTATGATGGATAGTATTATTGGGATTGTAATATCTCCGGAATTGAGACTATATGACAACCTTCGCTGGGGTGAAGATCCGTTGGAAAGTCTTGACGGAGATCAGAGCCACGTTTCATATCTTAGTCATTTGGCTTGGATAATCTCTGAATATCGCAGTATTGGAGGTCAGAAGCATAAGGAATTGTTAGATTCTTTATGTGAGACAATGAACCGTCGGATATTGGAAAGTCGGGCATTGAATTTGGCTACATATCCAGATGAGCCAATTTATGTGCCCGACATGCTTGTGGCAATAGTTGCGCTTCACAACTATGGGTCAAAGTATCAACCTACTGTCCATAAATGGCTGGTAAGGGCAAAATCAGACTGGACGGATAAAAAGACCGGCTTATTGGTGTCATTTCTTGATGATGAAGGTTTACAAATTGATGATGCTCCGGAGAAAGGCTCTTACTCTGCGTTAAACTGCTACTATCTCACACTAATAGATCCGGAATTTGCCCTGTCGCAATATGAACTGCTGAAAAAACATTTTATGCAGAATGGCTTATTTGCAGGACTAAAGGAATATCATGATGAGTCATGTTGGCTTGGGATGGATATTGATGCGGGACCGATTATATTCAACCTCAGCCCGTCAGGAACAGCATTTGCCATAGGTCCTGCCACATATTTTGAAGATGACGATTACTGTAAAAATCTTCTGCGTACAGCAGAAATTGCCGGACATTCCGTTTCATACAATGATAAAAGACATTACCTTTTAGCTGACATAGCTCTCGTTGGCGAGGCTATAGCATTGGCAATGAGAACCAACTATAGGATAAGGTCTAATTAACTAATATGGTCGGTTACTTATAATATTCAAAAAATAAAAAAGTCGATTAATGGTTATTCATTTATGTAAATAATATCGGGATAATAATAAAAATGTCGTATTTTTTTACGAATAAAACACGACAAGGCTGCGTCATGACCACGTAACTCGTACAAGTTCATTTGATTTCCTCGTTCAACATAACTATATTCCGTAAAGTGTAATATATCTAAAATAATTATGCTTCTGGAACATTATGTTCCTGGAGCATAATTATTTTTTGGTGTCGTGTTGTATTTGAGAAATGCAACCCTTGGTCTGTTCTTTTGCGAGAGATGACAGTGCTACAAACCTTTTGTGAGGAAATGGCGGAGGCTGAGGTGAGTTATCCCGTTGTCGTCATTCTTGGTTACTAATGGGGTCATTGAGATTACGTATTTCGGATAGTTGTCGTTTATACGGTGTAGTGTGCCGAATTCACGTTTGTAGGTCTCTTCGCTTGCTATCAGATAGGATGCCTGGATGTAGATACGGTTGTCATTTTCCGGGTGGGTGCATACAAAATCCACCTCACCAGCCATCAGATGACCTACGTTTACAGTGTATCCCAATCTCAATAGATGCAGATATATGACATTCTCGATCAGTTTCTCAATGTCGCCTTGGCGACTTCCTCCTACGAGTGCATTGCGGATTCCATGGTCTTCAAAATAGAATTTCCCATTTGTCTCAAGCAACAGTTTCCCATGAATGTCAAATCGGTTGACGTAGTGCATCACGTATGCATCCGAGAGGTATTTAAGATAGTTGCCGACTGCTGTAGGCGTGACTTTCTCTCCTTGGGATTTCATATACTTGCTGATACTGTTTGCTGATATTGGTTTGCCAATATTGTCGGCAATGAATTTCGATAGATTCTCAAGAAACACAGCATTCCGTATGTCATTACGCATGATTACGTCTTTCAATAAAGCTGTGTTATAGACGTCTAACTGATACTGGCGCACACCGCTGTCGTTAAGCCCGAAACGTATCAGACCCGGTAATCCTCCGAAATTAAGGTAGGTGGCAAGTGCATCATCTCCATCTGTCAGGTTATGGAATTGCAGAAAATCCAGATAACTTAGAGGTAGGATATATATACGTCGGTAGCGTCCTCCTATAAGAGTGGTCAGATCCCCGCTTAGAATATGGGCATTGCTCCCGGTGATTATTACGTCTGTATTCGGTTCTGTTCGCCAGCTTCTGACTGATTTCTCAAAGCTCTCAATATCCTGCACTTCATCAATCAGTATGAAATTATGTTTTGATGGATTATGTTGGCGTGCTATGTAATCGTTGAGTTCTCGATACGTGGATATGAAATCAAACTCACGTTTTTCCTTGTCAATATAGATTACATTATTTCGCGTATCAGATTCTTTATCGATCTTTATTGATTTGAGCAGATAACTTTTCCCTACACGTCGTTGACCTGTAAGCACCACTATCTGACCTTTACCAAGGCTATTTTCGACTAATTCAGAATATAGCTCACGTTGAATTATTTTTTCTTCCATAGAATAATTATTTTCTACAAATATAGTAAATTTCTTTTATAAAAGAAAAAACTTTTAAAATCCGGCATAAATTTCTCTTACGGAAGAAAAACTATAAGAAGATAATGACCTTCTGACCTTCTCTGAAATGCGCTGACAAATTTGAGGGTGATTAACTAATTTGGTTAACACGTTCTTGAGGCGTTGAACCCGAATCCTTGTCCAAACTCAAGAAGAAAACGGGTGATGTTTTCATAACATTCCAGTGGCTTGGGATGTCTCTGATCCAGTTGATGCCAGAGGGGTTGTATGAGTCGTATCGCTGTTTCATATTTCATCCTTTTTGTTTAGAAGCATGAACTGCTCTCGTGTACGCTCAATTTCATATTGAAGTTCTTCCGGTGTTGGCAAAACTAGTTCATATTTTGCTTGAAAGATTCCAATATCAGTTCTGTCTCCCAATGTATAACGAATTACCGCCTCATTTTTCTCCGCACAAAGAATAATGCCAATTGTTGGATTGTCAGATGGTTGACAAACTTCTTTATTATAATAATTCACATACAATTGCATTTGACCAACATCGGAATAGTCGGCACGTCCGGATTTCAGGTCAATTATTACATAACTTTTGGTTATTATGTTGTAGAATACTAAATCAGGATAAAAATGTTGCCCATCAATTGTTATTCTTTTCTGACGTCCAACAAATGCAAAACCACGTCCTAATTCAAGTAAAAATTCTTCAAGATGAGAAATCAAAGCTTCTTCAAGTTTTTTCTCATTCCATGATGGATCCGGCTTTGCCCCAATGAATTCAAGTACATAAGGGTCGTGTACTAAGGAACATGGATCAAATCTTTCGGGTTTAACCGGAAGGCATTCTTTAATCATCTTTTTCTGCTCACACTCATTTTTATATGTAGAAATTAAGTACATGACAAAAATTTGAAAACATCGAATTTTGGGGTATAAGTCGGACGCATAAGTATGGTCGAAATCTCTTCCAATCCATATTTGACAAGCGACTTTGCCTTTCTTCCATGTTTCAGAATCCTTATCGGTTTAATATTTATATCTTTATGTTCACCAACGAGATACGCCCATACAAGAGCCATGCAGACCATCGCGACAAGTCTTGCGATGCGGTCCATATCACGCATATGGGTATCCTCGATGTTGAAGCCGGAAGATTTCATGGCTCTAAAGGCCGTTTCTATCTCCCATCGTTTTTTGTATGTCAAAATCGCCTCCTCGGGCCGATTGAAGCATATGAGAATCTGCAATTCCGGAACACCATCGGAGTTTTTGATCCGGCTGCCGGCAAGATAGACATACTCACCTTTGTGAAGAAAGAGCGTATGGAAGAATTTCTCCTGACCGACCTTCAAATCATTGAACAGCCACCAGGCTCGGATTCTCTCACCGGTGGAAGGCTTGACAATCCAGAAGTTCTGACGTATTCGGATGTAATACCGTATGCGACGGCTGTTGAGCCATCCTGTCCATTCCTTTCCGATGAACTCGCGGTCTGCCACAAGGCAGTCGATGCATTCCGCTCCGAAAAGACGGATAAAACGTTCCATAATTTTCTTGCGTTCTTCCCAGTTGGAGTTGCCACGTTTCGGAAGAAGGCTGAATATCAAAGGGAAGGCAATCCCTTTATAGGTTATGCCCAACATAAGGATGTTTATATTGAACTCCCCGAACTTCCAGTTGGTCCGGTCCATGCTCAGCACAAGACCGGTCTTGACAGGAAGCAGCGAGAAAATCATACGGGCTATGATGTCAAGGTCAAGTACATACTTGGCAAAGAATCTTTGGAGCCGTCTGAGGTTGGAATCCTTGTCTACAGCCGTAGGCATCGCATCAGCCAGTTTGTGGAGGCTGACAGTCTGCACCACACAGAGTGCATGGAGCAGCAACGCCATGAGTTTTATGCGTGCCAAATTCATACTTTGACCAAAGTGCTCTTGCATAATCGGGAGGATTTGGTTAACTTTGACCGAGTCCTTGAAATTAGTAGTTTTCATGAGAAAAAGCGTCCAAACTTTTCCTTTAAATTACTAATTTTCAGGGACTTTTGCAAATTTAATCGACTAAAAATTAAGTGTTTAACAGCATAAATTTAATTTTTGTCATCTACTAAAATGTAGAAAGAATTCGTTCATAATTTTGAGTATGAATCTGACGCTCCAATTGACGTACACTCCAAGGAGATTTTGCTGCTTCCCTTGCATAATATTCTCGTGCCTGGGGATTCTGAACACGAATAAGGACACGATAATGAGACCAACTCAATTTGAGACACAGTGTGTCGCAATTTGGAAATAACAAATAGAATTGTCTCATTTTCCGAAGATTGGAATAATCATATCCTTGTCCGAACTCATGTGTCAGGTGTTCTGATATATTCTTCAAGATTCTATCGCCATATACTGCACGTTCTGAACCTCCTTGAATTTTAACTATCATCTTACCTATGAGCCAATTGGTTATCACCATTTCTGAGTTGACGGCAGTATACACTTTCCTGCGCGCAGTGATAATGATTTGACGAATTTCTTCGAGAAATGATTTCTCTTGAAGGCTATTTTGATTTTTCATTTGGCGTCGGAGATTAGGGATTGGAGTGTTGAGGTGGTGTCGTTTTCCAGGGTGATAAGTTCGGCGAGGATTTCGTCGGTGGTGCGCAAGGGGGTATAGCGATAGAATAGGCGGGTGAAGGGGAATTCACAACCTACCTTATCTTTTGCCGGGTCACGCCATGCGTCTTGAAGCACGCAGTCGAGGCGACGCAGAAGAGTGAAAGGTAAAATCACATTCTCCACTTCCGTATCGTCATATACACCCCGGATTATCTCCTTGATGTTCCAGATTGTTCCTGCCAGTTCCTGTTCAGTCATATTCTAAAAATGTTTTATCAGTTCCCAAATGCAAAGTTAATAAAAATACGTTCAACTTATTGAAGTCATTTAAACTTCATTTCGAAAGTTGGATAATGTCTTCCGGTAGGAGGAAATTGTCGTTGGCGTTGAGGGGTGTGTTCCAGATTATTATGCTCTGCAAACATAATGTTTCTGAAACATAATACCAAATTTACGGTGATATTTTTTTGTAAAAAATAACCGGCAGCATTGTGATGGCTCACTATGCTGCCGGGATTATTTGGGTGTTTATCTTTTTGCGGTGGGTCAGGCTATGATCAGTCTTCCTCCTTCATGTTGTGGAATACGTTCTGAACGTCTTCGTCATCCTCGAATTTCTCAAGAAGTTTCTCGATAGCCTCACGCTGTTCGGGTGTCACCTCCTTGTAGTCGGTGGGAATACGTTCGAACTCAGCAGAGACAATCTCCATACCTTTCTCTTCAAGATACTTCTGGAGATTGGAGAACTGGTCGAATGCACCGTAGATGAGCCATTCCTCCTCCTCAGCCTCAAGCTCAGCCTCGAAGTCCATGAGTTCAAGCTCGAAATCCTCAAGCGCAGTGTCGGCGTTCGGTTTCACGTGGAATACGCTCTTGTGGTCGAAAAGAAAAGAGAGTGAGCCTTGTGTGCCGAGAGAGCCGCCGTGCTTGTTGAAATAAGAACGCACGTTGGCTACGGTGCGCTGGTTGTTGTCGGTGGCAGTCTCCACGACGATAGCGATTCCGTGAGGTCCGTATCCTTCGTAAACGATCTCCTTGTAGTCGCCGGCATCCTTATCAGTAGCCTTCTTGATAGCTCTTTCCACAGTGTCCTTAGGCATGTTTGCAGCCTTTGCATTCTGCATGAGCACGCGCAGACGAGGGTTCATGTCGGGATCCGGTCCGCCGGCTTTAACGGCGATTGTAATCTCTTTACCGATTCTGGTGAACGTGCGGCTCATGTTGCCCCAGCGTTTCAGTTTTCTTGCTTTGCGATATTCAAATGCTCTTCCCATATTATGAGTCTTGAATTAGCCCCCCTCCTTAACATGGGAGGGGGACTGTTGATAATTTACAAATTGATTAGCGGAGTTCTGCTCCTGATTGGGTCAATGCCTTGATGATTTTCTGCATCACAGCATCGATTTGTTTGTCGTTAAGGGTCTTCTCATCATCCTGCAAGGTGATTGAGATAGCGTAGCTCTTCTTGCCTGCGGGGAGGTTCTTCCCTTCATATACGTCGAAAAGAGTGACTGATTTCAGCAACTTGCGTTCAGCCTTGCGCACTGTCTCCTCAATCTGAGAGAATGATACGCCGGAATCAATGAGCAGCGCGAGGTCGCGTTTCACGGGCTGGGTCTTCGGGAGCGGTGCGTATGTCACCTGATGCTTAGCCACCAGCTTGAAGAGGCTGTCCCAGTCGAGTGCGGCATATACTACGCTCTGACCGATGTCGAATCTTTTCAGAAGGTTGCCGCGAAGGATGCCGAGTTCTCCGATACGTTTCCCGGCACGTGTCTTTATGTTGAGGCGTGCGGAGAAGAACTCATCTGAATCCTGTGTGCAGACGATTGCTCCGGAAGGGAGACCGAGCACGCGGAATATGTTGAATACGATACCCTTCAGGTCGAAAGCGGATGATTCCACAGCCTTGCGGTTCCAGGAGGGTAGGGTGTAGTCACCGGTCATCCAGATGCCAAGCTCCATACTCTCATGGAACGGGGCAAGCGGTTTCTCTACGGTGCTCTCCTTGTCGGTATCCTTGTGGTAAACGTTGCCGAACTCATAGAAACGCAGGTTCTCCGCCTTTCTGTTGATGTTGTGGGATATGGATTCCAGACCGCCGAAGAGAAGCGTGCGGCGCATGACGGAGAGGTCGCCACTAAGCGGGTTCATCACTTTCACGCATCCGTCGATCGGCAGCTGCTCTGATTTCTCATAGTAGGATGCTGCCGAGAGGGAGTTGTTGAGAATCTCCATGAAGCCTTCGCCTGTCAGACGGTTGCTGACGAGCTGCTGGAGGGCATAGCTGAGGTCGGTATCCCCCTGCGGTGAGAGGTTGGCGTGCATCTCAGTACCGAACTCCACATTGTTGTAGCCATAGACGCGGAGAATCTCCTCAACTACGTCGCACGGGCGGGTAACGTCTACACGGTAGGTCGGCACGCGCAGGTTGAGAATGTCGGCATTCTCCGGATCGCGTTCCACGGATATTTCAAGAGCACGGAGTATAGCTATCACGAGTTCGTCAGGGATACGTTTGCCGATCAGCGACTCGCAATAATCAAGAGAGAGAGCTATCTCGGCGTCGGCTACGGGAGCAGGATATATATCCTCGATATTGCCGCAGATCTCACCGCCTGCAAGCTCCTTAATCAGTACAGCGGCGAGTTTGGCAGCATATACTGTGATATTCGGGTCGGCACCACGTTCATAGCGGAACGATGCGTCGGTGTTCAGACCGTGGCGACGTGCTGTCAGACGCACGCGGGTGGGGTTGAAGTATGCACTTTCGATAAACACGTCCTTTGTGTCGGCAGTTACGCCTGATTCAAGACCTCCGAACACTCCGGCGATACACATCGGCTCTTCGGAATTGCAGATCATGAGGTCTTTCTCATGAAGTGTTCTTTCCACACCGTCAAGAGTGACAAACTTTGTGCCGGCAGGGCATGTGCGCACCACAATCTTTTCCCCTTTCACCTTGGCGAGGTCAAAGCAATGGAGAGGCTGCCCGATGCCGTTGAGGATAAAGTTGGTGATGTCGACGATATTGTTGATGGGGCGTTGTCCGATGGCAAGTAGCAGGGTGCGCAGCCATTCGGGAGATTCCTTCACCTCCACGTTGCGGATAGTGACACCGGAATAGCGGGGTGCACCCTGAGTGTCGTCAACGCAGATCTCCACCGCACCGTCGTTTCTGTCGGGAGCGAAGCTCTCCACGGAGGGGATATTCACCTCCGGTAACGAGTCTGTGCATCCGTTCTCAAAGGAATTACGGGTGAAGAGCGCCTTCAGGTCGCGAGCCACGCCGTAATGGCTGGCAGCGTCCACGCGGTTGGGAGTAAGTTCCACTTCCAGACAATAGTCGCTCTCTACGTTAAAATATTTTGCAGCGGGAGTTCCGGCAGCGACAGAATCGGGTAGCACCATGATTCCGTCGTGGCTTTCACCGACGCCGATCTCATCTTCGGCGCATATCATGCCGTTGGATTCCACACCACGTATTTTGGATTTCTTTATCTGAAACTCCTTGTCGCCGTCGTAGAGCGTGGTGCCGATTGTGGCTACCACCACAGTCTGCCCGGCAGCCACGTTGGGCGCACCGCATACGATGGTCTGAGGCTCGCCGGAGCCAAGATCCACAGTCGTTATATGTAGATGATCGGAATTGGGATGTGGCTCACAGGTAAGCACTTTGCCTATTACAATGCCTTTGAGTCCCCTTTGATGGATTCCACTTCCTCCACGTGGTCACATTCCAGACCGAGCGAAGTTAGTGCGGCTGTCAGTTCAGCCGGAGTGAGAGAAAAATCGATGTAGCGTTTAAGCCATTTATAAGAGATATTCATAATGATATGATGCTGTCGTAGTCGAAAGGAAACATGAGGTTTCCAAGGGTGCAAAAGTAATAAAACTCACTGAAATATGCAAGTCTATACCGCCGGGAGTTCGATACGGAATGTGGTGCCCTTGCCGATTTCTGATTCTTTCACGAAAATGCGTCCCCCGTGGTATTCCTCAATTATTCGTTTTACGAGGGTCAATCCGAGTCCCCATCCGCGTTTCTTGGTGGTGTAGCCGGGAGAGAATACTGTCTTGAAATTCTTGCGCGGAATCCCCTTGCCGGAGTCCTTGACCTCTATCCACACTTTCCCTTTTTCAGAGCCGGTGGAGATGTGCAGCTCACCCTCGCCACCCATGGCATCTACGGCATTCTTAGTGAGGTTCTCCATCACCCATTCTATCAGAGAGGATGACAGCCACACCCCATGGTCATCCTCGCTGAAGTCCATGAAGATGCGCACCTTGCCTGATATGCGGCTTTTCATGTATATGAGAGCCCGCTCCACAGTCTCGTTCAGATATTCGAGCTTCAGTTCCGGTTTTGAGCCTATCTTTGAGAATCTGTCGGCAATCACCGATAGCCGCGTGACGTCTTTCTGTATCTCGTCGGTCACTTCACGGTCTATGCCCGATGCCTCCAGAAATTCGTTCCACGCCATAAGCGAGGATATGGGGGTGCCGAGCTGGTGGGCAGTCTCTTTCGACAGACCAGCCCACAGTTTGTTCTGTTCCGCACGTTTCGTGTATGCGACGGCAAGATATATTATGAGTGCCATTATTATCATCGCCACCAATTGCACGTAGGGATACATGCTTAGACGCTTCAGCAGGATGGAGTCTTCATAATAGATGTATTGATACACGTTGTGGTATATCTCCACTTTGATGAAATGCGGATGATTCTTAGCAAGGTCGGGGAGAGGTCGTCCTTCACCCGCCTCTATTATTATCTTGCGAAGAAACTCCTTGTTTTGTGGCGACAGTTCCTCAAAAGATTCCGAATCCATGTCGGTTTTATCCGGTAGTGGGAAGTTGCGGAAGTCGAGGATATTGTAGGCGGAGTCGGTGACGAGCACAGGTATTGAATTGTTCTGGCTTATTATTGCGAGGAGGAATTCAAAGTCGGATTCCGTATCTGCTTTTGCAAGTTTCTCCGTAGCACTCGCCCAAATGTCCATTCTATCACGTTCCTGTTGTGCAAGCTCTTTGACTAGGCTGTTGCTGACGAGCAGGAATAGTATCATGGCTATGGCAGCGATGATGAGGAATATTATTTTGCCGGTGCGCCGACGTTCGTAGATTCCCAAGGAGGTTGATGGTTTATGGTTTAATGATTATGGTTTGACGGGATCCCTCGCCCATGGGCTCGGGCACGGAACTCCAGCCTCTTGCACTCTAATCTCCCCCTTTAGGGGGTCGGGGGCCGACTTTAGGAGCAACTCGCTTCATATATGAATCGTGCTACAGAGGAGGCGGTGTTCGGACCGATTATGATGTCGGCTATCCTTTTCACTTCCGGCAGGGCGTTCTCCACGGCTATTGCCACGTCGGCAGCCTTCAGCATCGGTATGTCGTTGATATTGTCGCCGAATACCACCACTCGGTCTGCACCACATCTCTCTTTCAGCCGACGGATGGCGTTGGCTTTTGACACGTCGGGAGAGAACACCTCAAGGTTGGCAGTGTCAGAGCCGTAGATGTCCTGATAGAATATGGGATTACAGCTCACTGAGGATTTGATGTCGAGATATGTCGGTTCAACTATTGATGCCGCCTGCACGGAGTAGAACAGGGAGACTCCCGTCAGCGGGTCGGGCATTTTCGACTCACCGTCAGCCGGGATATGAAACACCTTGTATCGGCTTCCGTCTCTTTCGGATATGAATGCTTGTTCATGCGTGGAGAGTGCGCCTGTATGGTAAATGTTGATCTTATCCTTGTCAAGGCAATATATGAATGTCGGCAGATGATGCCTACGGCAGATGGAGAGTATTTCGGATGCCGTCTCAGCCTTCATTGTCATTGAGTCGGAGAAATCTCCTGTCACCGGATCCCATATTGCTGCTCCGGTCATGACGATGTAGGGGACTGTGGCGTGGATATCTTTCATGAGGGTAGCCACAGTTGAGGGTGTACGGGCGGTGGCGATTGAGAAGAGTGCACCATTGCCGATTGCCTCATTGATGAGGCGTATGGATTCGGCAGATACTCGCCCGTCGGATGAGAGGAATGTGCCGTCAAGATCGGTTACGAAAAGGGTCTTTGCCATACCGGAATCAATGTTTTTTCACTTTTATCTCCTCCCATTCGGCATCACTGATCTGCGACTCATGCCATTCCTCGCGGTTGTTGCTGTAGGAATAGTCTGACATGGATTCGGAAAAGTCTTTTATCTCGACAAACTCCACATCTTCGGCATACTCCTTCGGGATGATGGGTTCGCCATAATTCCGGTACTGTCTGCGCCGGCGGGAGCGTGAGTTGTAATAGTCATAGCTGTCATTGGCATCCTCCTTTGCCTGCTGTCTCTCTTGTCGGCGTGCCTGTCGGGATCCGGGACGCGGAGGCATTCCGGTGGCGTTGCGGAGGAAATCTTCAGCCTTGTTCGCCATATATCGCTTGATCATCTTGAGTATGGCTGGCCAAAGAAGAAGTAGAAGTATTAGTATGATTAAGAATATACCCACAATTTGCTGATTGAAAAATTAAATTGTCAGAAAAACGTTAAGTAATTCAACCGGGTTCAGTTTATCCTCGAAACAGGATTGAGAGCCCGATATAGAATATGATAAGCCACATCAGCCCACCCACTCCGAGAGTTGCGCAGAATGCGATGGCAGCGGCTACAAGGATAAAACGTGGAGCGTTATCCTTAAGTTTAAGATTCTTGAATTTTAATGAGAACATTCTTAGGGGAGAGTTCATCAGCCAGCATTCAATCAGAAGCACCGGAAGAAATACAAAGCTCGAGAAGAGAGAATCAGCGCCGTTCATGAATGTGGCGGTGTATCCTATCCAGAATATAGCGTTTGCCGGGATTGGCATTCCGATGAACGACGTAGTCTGTCGGGTGTCAATATTGAATCTTGCAAGGCGTATTGCGCCAGCCACGGGTATTAGCAATGCAGTCCATGGGAGCCATTGCAGGGCCTCTGTCCAGCCGCTCATGAGATTGAACACGATAATTCCCGGCGCGACACCGAAAGTGACGAGATCCGACAGGGAGTCAAGCTCTTTCCCAAGATTTGAATATGCGTGCAGGGCACGCGCCGCGAATCCATCAAGGAAATCGGCGATGGCACCGATGGCTATGAATATATATGCCCATAGATATGCCGGCATCCCCCACAACAGGTTGTTGCCGTGAAATGCTGTGATGATTGCGAGGCAACCTGCAAGAAGGTTGATGCAGGTGATTGAATTTGGGATATTGGCTTTTATTGGGTTCATTTTTCTGTTGGAGGTTTAAGACGTGCTACAGGTGTAACGCCTCCTCTGACGATTTGTTTCATCCCCACAAGGATTTCGGTGTCAAGAGGGAGGTATAAGTCAACTCGCGAACCGAATTTTATGAATCCGAGATGACCGTCGATAGAGGCGTTGTGGCCTCTTCGGGCATACGTCACGATTCTTCGTGCCATGGCACCGGCAATCTGTCGTGCCATTATCCGCATGCCGGATTCAGTGACGATTCCTATCGTGCTGCGCTCGTTTTCCGTACTTGCCTTTGGAAGATATGCGGAAAGGAAGCGTCCACGGTGATGGCGGACGTATTCCACGGTGCCTTCTGCCGGATACCAGTTGGCATGTACGTTGAGTGGCGACATGAATACGGAAAGCATGATGGCTTCCGATTTAAGATATTCTGGCTCATACACTTTCTCAATAGCCACTACTTTTCCGTCAACCGAGCTTATTACCATATTTTTGCGTGGTCCGGCATAATGTCGCAGTGGACAACGGAAGAAGTTGAACACGAAAAGATACATGATTATGGAAATGGCAGAGAATATTGCCGGGATGATGTATGGAGGCATGAAGAGCCACACGGGAATATTCAGAACCCCGAGCACAAGGAAAAGCAATATAAGGATGTTGGTGCCTTCTCGATGTATCTTCACTTTATTATTGAGATTTTTTAGGTTATGGCTTGCTGTTGTCTTGCCGCGTGTCTGTGAAGGAGAGAATGGCAACTGAGAGGCAAAGCCGGTAAGTGAATGCAAATTTAGCCTTTTTATTAGTATCTCGCAAATTTTTTGTAACTTTACATCCCATTTTTCAATTGCCCAACGACAAAAAGATGGAAAAAAGAGAAGCTCTTATGATTGTGAATCCGGTGTCAGGGACGCGTTCGAAGCGTGGACTGGAGGAGTTGGTAGTGTCGCGTCTTGCCATGTCGGGCGTGACAGTACGCACTCTCTACACTGAAGGTTCGGGCGATGCCTCTCGGTTTGCCGAACAGGCAGTTGCCCATGATTACGACATGGTGATATCAGCCGGTGGCGATGGCACAGTGAATGAGATTGCAGGGGTGTTATCGCATACCTCCACGAAGCTTGGCATTCTGCCCCTCGGTTCCGGCAACGGTTTTGCCCGCTCGCTTGGCATTCCGCAGGACGTGGAGGAGGCGTTGAAGGTCATTGCAGAAGGGTATTCCTTGCGTTGTGACAGAGGTGTGGTCAACGGTCTGCCGTTTTATTGCACGTTTGGCGTGGGGTTTGATGCCGCGGTCAGCGAAAAGTTCTCCAAGATGAAGCGTCGCGGACGCATCACGTATGTCAAGAGTGTGTTTCGTGAATTTCTGAATTATCAGCCGGAGCCGTATGCCCTATCGATAGGTGGGTCGGTGCTTACGGAGAAGGCTTTTCTGATAGCCGTGTGTAATGCCCCGCAATATGGCAACAATGCGTATATCGCCCCTCATGCTAAGCTTTCCGACGGTATGCTCGACATAACGGTGGTACATTCCGGTTCGCCGTTGTCAACAGTGCTTGTGGGTGTTGATCTTCTTACCGGATACATCGACCGCAACACTCTAATTGACACGTTCCGTGTGAGTGCCGCCACCATTACGCGACTCGGTTGCGGACCCGTCCACATCGACGGCGAACCGATGACTCTTGGCACGAATTTGGAAATCTCGTGCGATCCGTCGTCTCTGTCGGTCTACGCTCCGGAGAAAGAGGCAGAGTTCAAACCGATAGTCTCGCCATTGCGTGCGATGATCGATGACTTTCGCTACGACGTCAAGGCAAAGTTCCGCTGAAATCATGGAAGCAGGTCTGTCTGCCGTATGTAGACAGACCTGCTTCGCTATGTATATCAGAATTTTATAGACTTATTGTCACTTCCCCAGTCGTCTTGTGATGACAAATGAAGGATAATCGGACCCTTTTCTGTGGTTTCAGGCATGAGGATAGCTCCTTTCATCGTTGTTATATTATTTCTGACAGCCTGTATTATACCTGTTTGTATGCTCGTTTCCCTTGATGTACCGTCGGTGTAGTTTATCTTGAATGAGGCTGCATCCATGGCGGTGTAAGGTTTATCTTTGTTTGCAAAAGTGTAATAGAAGAATAATTCAGTATCTCCATCCTCTTGTTTTGTACCGATTGGTGGTGTCAGAGAGGTGCGATATGGCGATGTAGGTTTTTCAGTCGCCGTTATAATGATTTTGTCATCCGGATTGTGGATGGTATATTTGGTGAAGTAAGGTAATGTAGAGATTGCAATATTATCCAGTACCATGCCGTCGCGAAGGTCGGTTGTACTGACGAAACGCACTTTGCCTACCAGTCGGCTGAGTGTTAAATCTTTTTCAATTTTTTGAGATGTTTTTGTGAGGGTGATAAAGCTGCCGAAACAATCAAGGTTATCGTTGTTGATTTCGAATTTGTTGACGGTGAATACTTGGTGTGATGGTCTGCCACTTTCTGTATATGCGGTGTTATAGTAGCAGTCTTGATATAATCCTTTATCATCCGGTTGTTGGTCTTCCGGTATATAGTCTGCAAACAGTATGATTGTGTACTCTCCTTCTGGTACTGAGAAGGTGATGGTTCCCTCATTGTCTGTTGCCAATATCTCTTTTCTTTCAACAAATTCTGGATCAACTCCGGCAGTTGTGCTTTTCAGAATCCCTTTCAGTAGTTTCGCGGAGTAGCGGAGTTTGTGACCGTCGTGGTTCTCTCCGGCTCGTGTGTTGCCTTCGTTGGGGTTGGAGAGGGTGAGGGTGATAGTTCGGCTCTCTTCTGTAGGTGTAAATGGATTGTCAATCACTTCCGTCGATGTGCAGGCGGATAGCATCAGTGATATGATGGCTGCTGACATTGAAATCGAAGTCTTCTTCATGAGGGTTGTTGTTTTAAGGGTTATAGTTTATAGTTTATAGTTTATAGTTGAGGGAGAGGTGGTTAATGGTTATGGGTACGGCACCCCTCGTCCATGGGCTCGGGCACTGAACTCCAGAGGACACATGTCATTGCTATTTTTCAGCTCCTCTCTCTTTAGGGGAGATGCTCTTTTTAGTTCCCCCTTTAGGAATGGGGGCTCTGCTGGGGGCTGGACTATCGGGCTACTTCTGGGTGGTATGGGTATGATTATCTCATCTTCCCAGATGTTGTCGATATTTATACTGTTGGCATAGAAATTGGTGAGGAAATCACCTTTGACGGTGGTGGTCTTCCCCCGTTCTAATGGGAACGTGATGTTTCTTGTCATTGATACGATTGTCAAGGCAGAATTGATGACCGTCAGACTGACGGACACATACTCCCTCTCACTCTCGGTAAAAATCCAACCGGAAGAGATTTGAGCCTGCTTTGCAAATAGAGGTGGTAGTGGCAGTTGAGTAGAGGGAGAGTCATAGTATCCGTAAGGTTGCCCGGTTGATACATTGAAAAAAGATGCGATAAGGTTTTCAAAAGATAGCCTTACATAATACTTCTCGCCTCGGCTTATAGGTAGGTCGGCATATTTCAGGAACTGTTCCACGTCTGTGGCTACAATCTTGAAGTCAGCAGTAGGCGGTGAAAGCTCGATGGGTATTGTGAGATCGGCGGAGATCTTGTTGTGGTAAGGAGTTAGGTCTAAGGTGGAGGTGTGGAATCCGCATCTTTTGGCTATTCCCGATTCAGATTGTGTAAACAATGGGGATATCGTTTTCAGAGATGATAGGTCGAAATGATAGGGAGAGTCATCAGATTCCCGCATGTCGCACCATACGGATATATTGTAGACATCGGGAGATAGCGTTTCATTGCAGTCAATTATAAGTTCTCCTTTGCTGAAAGTATCATCCGAAAATGTTTCCTCAATCCTTATCGGAGGGAAGCATTATCCGTCTTGGATATTTCTATGACTATGCGCCATGTGCCGCCTTCAGCTTTTGTCGGTGGATAATAGGCGAGTAGGTCTGCCCATTTGAGATTGAAAGATAAAGAAAGTGATAACGTCACTTCCGTTGGATCTTTCGCATCAGGGTCCGGGTAGGTGTGTATGCATGCCGGCATGAGAATGGCACACACGGCAATCACTACCGTGAACAGTATATCTGTCAATATGTAGTGGCGTTGAGACATAGTCATTATTTTCTTGTGAAACTGTAAGTGAGGCTGATGGCAGCCCTGTCTATTCCGAACCATGTTGTGCGGCGGGTGTCGGCAAGTGCACCATTATTGACGTTGTGGAATCTGTCATATTGCAGTGACGCGAATCCGGCGCCGATTGAAAGCTCAATACCCAATCGTGGAGTCAGACGGAACCGGTAGCCATATGTCACTCCGGCATTCAGCAACGGCCGGTTAGAGTCCTGGTATCTGAAGTCACCGTATTTTACGTTATACCATGCTGTCGCAAGGTGTAGTCCGAAGAAATGACCTGTCTGGACCGGTTTGAGCCACCATCTTATTTCCGGCATTATAGAAAGATTGCGTAGGGCAAAACGTTCGGTAAAGAACCAAGGGCACCAGGCTAATCCCAATGACGCGGATATGTGTGGATGAAAACGTACCTCACATTCCACATTCATGACAGTGGTAGCCCACAATATCGCATTTGTCTTTAATGTGACAGAGGGATGAGACCCGATAGAATCCGTTTGCTGACGTGAGGTTCCCGGTAGCCTGTCAGGACTCAATTCCGCCATTGCCGGTATATGAGCCGACAATACAATTATAGCTATGAATATAATGGGGCAGAACGTATGAGGTTTCATGGGAACTGACCAGGGGGATGCCCTGATTTTGGGTTAAATGAGTTTATTTCGCAAAATAAACTCATTTCCGCAATTATACCAAATATTTGTAAGTATTTTTGTAAATATTTGTTAAGTACATGACAAAAATTTGAAAACATCGAATTTTGGGGTATAAGTCGGACGCATAAGTATGGTCGAAATCTCTTCCAATCCATATTTGACAAGCGACTTTGCCTTTCTTCCATGTTTCAGAATCCTTATCGGTTTAATATTTATATCTTTATGTTCACCAACGAGATACGCCCATACAAGAGCCATGCAGACCATCGCGACAAGTCTTGCGATGCGGTCCATATCACGCATATGGGTATCCTCGATGTTGAAGCCGGAAGATTTCATGGCTCTAAAGGCCGTTTCTATCTCCCATCGTTTTTTGTATGTCAAAATCGCCTCCTCGGGCCGATTGAAGCATATGAGAATCTGCAATTCCGGAACACCATCGGAGTTTTTGATCCGGCTGCCGGCAAGATAGACATACTCACCTTTGTGAAGAAAGAGCGTATGGAAGAATTTCTCCTGACCGACCTTCAAATCATTGAACAGCCACCAGGCTCGGATTCTCTCACCGGTGGAAGGCTTGACAATCCAGAAGTTCTGACGTATTCGGATGTAATACCGTATGCGACGGCTGTTGAGCCATCCTGTCCATTCCTTTCCGATGAACTCGCGGTCTGCCACAAGGCAGTCGATGCATTCCGCTCCGAAAAGACGGATAAAACGTTCCATAATTTTCTTGCGTTCTTCCCAGTTGGAGTTGCCACGTTTCGGAAGAAGGCTGAATATCAAAGGGAAGGCAATCCCTTTATAGGTTATGCCCAACATAAGGATGTTTATATTGAACTCCCCGAACTTCCAGTTGGTCCGGTCCATGCTCAGCACAAGACCGGTCTTGACAGGAAGCAGCGAGAAAATCATACGGGCTATGATGTCAAGGTCAAGTACATACTTGGCAAAGAATCTTTGGAGCCGTCTGAGGTTGGAATCCTTGTCTACAGCCGTAGGCATCGCATCAGCCAGTTTGTGGAGGCTGACAGTCTGCACCACACAGAGTGCATGGAGCAGCAACGCCATGAGTTTTATGCGTGCCAAATTCATACTTTGACCAAAGTGCTCTTGCATAATCGGGAGGATTTGGTTAACTTTGACCGAGTCCTTGAAATTAGTAGTTTTCATGAGAAAAAGCGTCCAAACTTTTCCTTTAAATTACTAATTTTCAGGGACTTTTGCAAATTTAATCGACTAAAAATTAAGTGTTTAACAGCATAAATTTAATTTTTGTCATCTACTAAAAAATATTTGATTAAATAATGAGATTTGGTGATAATAATACAGCAAAATCACCTTATCATCCATGAGATTTTAAAGCATAGCCGCTATTTTGCGGATATTGGCAAGTCGGTTCATGAAAGAGGAATCAGCTTTTGCAACCTGCATATTATAGTCTGCTTGAAGTTTCAACCAGATGTTTGCAGAGATACCAAGAGCAGCTTCAAGGAGAAGTGCAAGTTCAGTATTGATGGCTCTTAAATTCACAAATTTGTGAATATATTTTTTATCAGAGATGATTGTAGTGCCGGATTTCTGAGGCGTAGAGGAATTTGTGGGGGCGGAGGCTGTCGTAGACTTTGTTGCCGGATACGTAGGTGGCGCGTATGAGGTTGTCGGGGAGAGGGTCATGAGCACGAAGAGTTTGTCGAAGATGGAATCGGAGAAATTCAGACGCCATTCGATAAATTCTGATGGACGGAGATTGATTACCGTCATATCTGCCTCATAGCCCGGCAAGAGGCTACCGATGCGGTCGGCAAACCGTAATGTCTCCGCTCCGCCACGCGTGGCGAGATAGAAGGAACGTATGGCATCAAGACTCTTTCCACGAAGCATAGCCACCTTGTAGGCATCGCCAAGCTGACGGAATACGGAGAAATTGGTACCCCCGCCCACGTCGGTGCCAATCCCGACGTTCACCTGACGGTCTGACTTTTTTGCTTCCCAATATTTAAATTCACCGTCGCCAAGAAACATATTGCTGGAGGGACAATGTGCCACACCACATCCTGTGGCATGAAGGCGTTGCCATTCCTCTTCACGCACTATGCAGCAGTGTGCCATGATGGAATGCTCGCCCAACAGACCGAAATGATCATATACGTCAGTATAGTTTGAGGCATCCGGGAATAGGCTCATTACCCATTCAATCTCATTCTCCGCCTCATCAAGGTGAGTGTGCATATATACCCCCTTGTCGGCATACCTGCGGTATAGTTCTCCGGCAAGTTGCAGTTGCCGAGGGGTAGAGGTGGGTGCGAAACGCGGAATTACGGCATAGAGCTGTCGTCCCCGTCCGTGCCATTTCTCCAACAGTGATTCCGACAGGGCGATCGATTCATCGGCATCCTTATCGCGTAGGGCATCCGGCAGATTACGGTCCTGAAGCACCTTTCCGCAGATCATGCGTGTGCCGTAGCGTTCGCTCTCTTCAAAAAATGCGTCTACGCTTGAGGCGTAGGTCGTGGCGAAGACGTTGGCTGTGGTCGTGCCTTGCGAAAGGATCTGACGGAAGAACATACGGGCTGCATTGTCGGCAAAATCCTTGTCGGCAAAACGTATCTCATTCGGGAAGGTATATTGGTTGAGCCAGTCGAGCAGGGTGTCGCCGAAAGACCCGATCATCGGGCTTTGCACGTAATGTGTGTGGCAATCGATGAATCCCGGCATGATCAGTGCATCCTCATATCTGTCGATCGCGTCAGCACTAAGCGACTCATGACGTGGCGCGACATCGGCATACTCACCCACATCGACTATGCGTCCGTCTCGCATCACAACAAGCCCGTCCGGGAAATAGTCATAGCAGTCTTCCGGAGCATCGACAAACGGATTGGATTTAAAAGAGAGTATCCTTCCGCGCACTCCGGAAAGAGGCGATTTATCATTAGTATGGGATGTCATTTCGATCATAATGGAATTATATAATTAATTTAAGTTTCGCAAGTTTTCCAACTTGCTTCACTTAAATGGTTTAAGGTTTAATGTTTATGGTTTATGATCATTAAATTTTGTATAATGAAAAGATTCGTGGATTTTCGTGAATCTTAAACCTTAAACTATAAACTTTAAACCACTGAAGTGCAGCTTGCGAAACTTCAGTAATTAAGTATAGGTTGCAAACGGATGAGTATTTCATCCATAGATATAACCGACAATTTATATCAAATGTTTTATTATTTTAGTGCTGTCGATCATGGGGAAATTTAGAGTTGTGTATATGTAAATGGCAGGGATGAATACATTTTTTGAGTGTGACAGTGTTTTTTTGTGCCGGATGAGGCATATTTATACCTTTTTGGCGTTATTTAAGACAGTGTTTTGAACTTTTATATCTAATTTTGCAGAACATCATGAAAACTTTAATTTAACAGCATAAATATGTATCAGGACGATAAACGAATTGTGATCACCCTTGATGCGGGTGGTACAAACTTTGTGTTCGGCGCGATGAGAGGCAACCGTTTCATCGGAGAGACGATCACTTATCCTTCAAACTCAGACGATCTCGACAAGTGCCTTCAGACTATGATCGGAGGTTTCCGTGAGGTAATAGCATCACTTCCGCAGCTCCCTGTGGCAATCAGTTTCGCTTTCCCCGGCCCGGCGGATTATGCACGTGGCGTAATCGGTGGTTTCCTTCCCAACTTCCCCTCATTCCGTAACGGTGTGGCTCTCGGTCCTATGCTTGAGAGGGTGTTCGGTATTCCCGTATTCATCAATAATGACGGCGATCTCTTCGCTTTGGGAGAGGCGCATGAGGGTATCCTCCCACAGGTGAATGCGAGAATCAAGGCTATCGGTGGTACTCGTGAATACACCAACCTTCTCGGCTATACGTTTGGAACAGGTTTCGGCATCGGTTCTGTCATTGACAATAAGCTAAACCGTGGCAACAATTCATGTATCGAGACGTTCTGCTTGCGCAACCGTCATAACCCCGATGTGATATGCGAGGAGAGCGTGGCGATACGTGCCGTGCAGCGCGAGTATGCCCGTCTGTCAGGCAATGACGAGGTTCTGACTCCGAAGGATATCTGCGAGATAGCCGACGGTAAGAAGGAGGGTAATCAGGAGGCTGCGAAGGAGGCATTCCGTCTCTTCGGACAGGCAGCCGGCGATGCGATAGCCACAGCTGTATCATTGACCGATTCACTCGTTGTGATCGGCGGTGGTGTCACAGGTGCTGCACATCATATCATGCCCGCACTTCTTAAGGAGATGCGTTCTACACTCTCCACATACAAGGGCGAGACAGTAGGTCGTGTTCAGATGAATGTCTACGACCTTGACAACGAAGATGAATTCCGTCAGTTCGCACGCGGTTCCGAGGTAGAGCTCCCGATCTATGGTTTCGACGAGACAGTCACCTACAGCCCGGTCAAGACAACAGGCGTGGCGATCTCCCGTCTCGGCGCAAGCGAGGCAATCTCAATCGGCGCATACGTCTTCGCCCTCTCCCAGATCGACAGAAAGTAAGAAAGAATAGAAGAAAGAAAAAATAGAAGTCCAAGAAGTCTAAGCAGTCCAAGAAGTCCTAAGACCTCTTAGACTACTAAGACCACTAAGACTACTAAGCCCAAATTTAGACAATCTCGTAATGCCCATCGGCTGTTTTGCCGATGGGCATTTTCCATTATGAAAAAATTTTTTTGTGGGCGATGCAGTATTTTCGGGATTTTTGTATCTTTATATTGTGAACCGTATTGATAACCGGAAAATATTGATAGATAACCGCAGTCTGCTGGAGGAATGTAGGCGGGGGGATCGGGAGGCTCTTAGTTCCCTTTATACCAGATTCGCTCCCAAGATGCTGGGCGTGATACGCCGTTTTGTGCCCGACAGCGAGGATGCTGAGGATATATTGCATGATGGGTTTATCGTGGCGATGACCCGTCTTGACCAATTGCGGGATCCGGATTACATAGAACGTTGGCTTGCCACGATAATGAGAAACTTGGCTTTACGTTTCCTGCATGAGCAGGACATATCAACAATGCTTGATGAGATGCCGGAAATGATGGATTCCCCGGAATTGGATGGATTCATCGACCTCGACACGCTGGAATCTCTTATAAAAAAACTTCCCGACGGTTATCAGAAAGTATTCCGTTTGGCTGTGCTTGAAAATAAATCGCATAAGGAGATCGGGAAAATACTCGGTATCGCACCTAATTCATCATCCTCGCAACTTTTCCATGCCCGGAAGATGATGCAGAAGCTCATAACGGAATATCGTCTGCAAACGGGCATCTTTGTAATTACCGGAATGATTGCTACGGGTGTGTTGCTGTTGTGGCGCGGGGCGGATGGCGGAAGCGTATCTGTAAATGAAGCATTGTTGAGCGAAATTCCGGTCGTTATGCCTGTTGATTCCATGCTGATACCGGTCGATTCTGTCAATGTGAATAATGTTGCCGTTAAAAATAATGCAGTCGGTTTGCAGACTAAGGTGTTGCAGAATAAAAAGCATGGATTTGATAAGGAGCAGATTGCAGTCGTTCCGGATATTTCGGAAGAGGTGAATGATTCGCTCCCTCCGGTAATGCAAGAGAGGGTTGCGGAGAACACGGACTCCGCAGTCATAGAGTTGCCACGTGTGGATGAATATGTGCCGACGTATGCATATAATGCGGAGTCGTTCATGGAAAGTCCTACTGCCAATGGATGGTCATTCGGGGCAAGTGTGGATGCCGGGATTACCAATTTCAAAAAAGGGATTGGTGATGATTATTATATGTCGGATATTCCGGCACCACCTTTGGTGGATCCTGGTGCTGATAAAGATGATAAGGAAAAGGGGGAGATGCGGAACAAAGCAAGACGGGTTGGCATGAAGGATTACAAGGATGCCGCTCACCATAATTATATGCCGATATCCGTATCTCTTAAGATTAGGAAACAGTTTATAGGTAATTTTGGAGTGGAGACCGGACTGAACTATACTTATCTTCATACAAAGTTTGAAGGCGACGGTTCAGAGAGCCATTGCCATTGGCATTATTTGGGTATTCCGTTAAAAATGACATTCTCCACATTCTCGTTGGGGAAGATGCGGCAATATGTGTCGGCAGGTGGAGAATTCAGCCTTCCGATATATTCCAATGCAGTGGTTACAACCACGACCGGAACGCCTGAATTTGTCAAAGGAGGGTTTAAGTCAAATCCTGTGTGGTCGGTATCTGTCGGCTATGGCATATCATTCCGTGTGTCGGATAAGGTGGACGTATTTGTCGAGCCGACATTGCAATACCGCTTCCCCCATAATTACAGCGTGCCCAACAGTTGGACAGACAATGAATTCGGATTCTCACTACCAATCGGATTCCGTTTCAACATGTAGTCTGTTTGGTAGGAATATTTGTAAGTGTTAAATGAAAGTGTTACTTTTGTTGACAAATATTGAGTAATCCTTATGAGATTGAGTCTGATTTTGATAATGGTGCTGGTTGTCGTTTTCGGTATGATTTCCTGCGACCGCCAGCGTGCTGTGGATGAAAAGAAGCTTTCGATTGCCGAGGAGTTGATGCCTGATAATCCTGATAGTGCCTATAAGCTGCTTAATGATATTCTTTTCCCGGAAAATATGGATGCCGGGAAGAGAGCGGGATATGCCAGACTATATGCAGAGTCAGCGAGTGCTTCCGACAAGTCGTTTAGTTCCGATACTCTTCTTAAAAGTGCGGCGGATTACTATATTTCAGTGGGAGATTCGGTTAGTGCGGCATCAAGCATGAAGTATGAGGGGATACGCCTCAGATATATTGGCGACATGCAGGGTGCGATTTCTTCGGTGGAAAAAGCGATTGAAATTGTGCCCGATTCAATCAATAGTAATAGATATAACTTGTATAATTTGTTGGTACAGATGGCTCTACTTGCAAATCTGACTGATGTGGCAAAGGAATATTCCGCGAAGATGATGGAATCCAGTGATCCGGGCGTAGCCGCCTTGGGTCATTACAACATAGGAGTGGCGTATAGTTGGGAAACCAATCGGAGTTCTGACGCGACAATCAGCGATTCAGCATTCTATCATATAGAAAAATCGGTAGAGATAGCCACAAAGGGGAATTGCGAATTATTGCATCATTATCTACGCAATTCAATCAATTATCGGCTTCCGGAGGATGAGTTGCTGAGGAGATTGAGGAGAGTGGAGGAATTGGGGAGACCATCCTCCAATGTCTATGCCGGGATTGCACAAGTTTTCTTGGCATTCCGTCAGCCTGATTCAGCGCGGGTCTACCTTGACAAGGCTGAATCTGCATATCAAGAGGAATGGAGTAAATGGGGGTTGGAATATGTGTCGATAAGGAATGAGTTGGGAGTTTTACGATCTGTATTGAATTATCTGGACGGTATGAGAGATTTCTCGGCACTCCCTGCTTCCTTCAACGATTCTGTATATTTTGCCGGAGAACGTTATAAGTTGTTGTCTGAAGATATTCTGACTAACCGTGATCGCAATAATGCGCGTGATATGGTCAGGATAAAGCGTCAGCATACACTGACAATGATAAGCGTCGTGCTGATTTTTGTCATGATCATATCGGCAGGGGGATTGCGTATGTACGCAGTCCGCAAACGCCAGAAATTAGTGGATGCCGAGGAGAAGATGGAGACACTGGAGCGGCTTCTTGCCGAGAGTGAGGGTCAGAAAGAGGGTGGAGGCAGCGCGGATGATGCACTCTTCCGGAAACTTCTGCTGCAACAGTTGGGAGTGATAAGACTGATAGCCGGCACTCCGACAGATGCCAATAAAGAGTTGTTGAGGCAGGTCTCTCGGTTGGAATGGAACGAGAAGGATTTTGAGGGGCTTCTTAATTGGACGGATCTATACCCGGTGATTGATTCTGCCTACGATTCGTTTTATACACGTCTTCAGGAAAAATATGGGGATTTACTCAACGAGCGAGAGATTCAGTTGGCGTGTCTGCTGAGGGCTGGATTCTCTACAAAGGAGATAAGCGTGGTGGTCGGGCAAAGCACTCGCACCATCTATCAGCGCAAGACGGAGATCAGAAAGAAACTGATGCTTGACGAGGGTGCCGACATAGCCCTGGAAATCACATCGCGCATCAATGGCTAATGCCGGGATAAACGCATGGAACCGCTATATAAACTTTTTGTTTTAATCTATGCTGATAACCATATAATTATAGATGCGATTGCACAAAAGATAATCAGGGATATAAAGAGAATATAACCATATCAGAGCATTAACTTTGCATCATTATTAAGGTTAAAAACTCATGATATGAAAGTGAATTTTATGATTGCAGCTACGATGCTGTGTGTGATTGAATCTGTCGCGCAGGAGGTCGTGCCGGATTCTACGGTGACAAGAGACCTGCAGGAGGTTGTGGTTGACGCTAAGTCGGCGTATACTTCCGCTGTAAAGAGCACTTATATCCCGACATCGCGACAGAAGAATACTTCACAGAATCTCGCGGAATTACTTCAGAACATGATGGTGCCTACGCTGCAGGTGAGCGGTAACAGTGTGTCTACCTCCGAGGGTATGCCGGTAGCATTATTTATCGACTGGCTTCCGGCATCTCCGCCAGAGATAGATGCCCTCAACACCCGCGACGTATTGCGTGTGGAGGTACTGGATTTTCCAGATGACCCGCGTTTCCGCAACGAGAGTCACGTGGTCAATATAATAATGAGGAGGTATGATTATGGGGGCTACGTGCGTCTGTATTCGGATAATACTTTCAACGATTTCTACCGGGGCACACAGAGCATATATGGTAAGTATACACGTGGGAAGACAGTATTCGACGTCAATGCATATAATCAGATGCGTAATGACGCCCATTCCGGCACGAGTGAGACCGGATATTTCAAATTCCCTTCCGGACTGATAGAGCGTAACCGGATTACGTCTTCATCAAAATATGAATCTGAGAATCCATCGGTGTCTGCCCGAGCTATATATGCTACTGAGAAGATGCAACTGACCCATTATCTGGATTTCGCGTACACTTCTACCCCTCACGATGATATGTCGGGACTTCTATATTACAGACCGGAAGCGTTTGACTGTGAGACCTACAACCGGCTATCTGACAGAACTGCCATGGAACCGAGATTGAGCTTGGACTATTATTTCTCACTCCCTAAGAAATGGGCATTGGAGGTGGTCACTTCCGTCAGTTATCTTCATAATGAAATCAACCGGGATTATTCATCCGGAATCAATATTGCCAACAATATGGAGGAGAATGGATGGACCTGGGTGGGGGATCTTTATTCCCAAAAACAGTTTGGTGTGCATGGGTTGCAGTTAGGGTTGTCGGGGATGTACTCCAACACACGCCTCAACTATTCGGGCGATACGGATTACAATGAGCGTCTGCGTATGTTCCTACTGGGTCCGACTCTCTTTTATTCCTACACAAAGGATAAGTTCTACGGTAGGATAGGAGGTGGTGCCATCTATTATGACAATAGGGTGGGTGATGCAAGCGACAGAAAATGTATGCCGTATGGATATTTTTCGCTGCAATATGCTTTCAGCGAGAAGTATTCATTGAGGTTTCAAGGGATCACGAAGATCCAGTGTATAGATGCCTCGATGCTTAATCCGGCAGTGGTACGTGAGAATGAGTTGATGTATTATTCCGGCAACGAGAATCTGAAAGCCTATAATGTCGGCTTGTGTGCCGTCAATTATACGTGGCTGATGTCGAATGCCTTCTCAGCCTCTGCCTACATGCAATATTATCTGGAGAATAATCATACGGTCGATTCATATCTATTGTTTGACCACGACAAGGCAATATTGCGCAGACCGGAGAATGATGGGAATTATCATAAGGCTGCGTTAGGCATGTCGTTCTCATTGAAAACGTTTGGCAACAGACTGCACTTCTCGACAGCCCCACAGTTGGCGTATCAGAATGTGGAGGGAAGATATAGCGCGGAGAATACAATGTTTATGATTAATTTAGACGTGTCATATTATTTAGGCAACTTTTACGTGAGAGGGCATTACAACAATGGCTTTCGTGGCTATTCGGGCACCTATTCTTATCGTCGGGAGAGTGATAATTATTGGCTGAAGGCAGGGTGGGGTGATAACCATTGGAATATAGGGTTGGCGGTGGCTAATCCGTTTAGGAAAAGTATGTTGGGATGTGTCACGAGGCTTGACACGGATTATTACGGATTTAATGAAAAGACGTATGACCCGACAAAGGGTATGAATTTCCTGCTGACGGCAAGCTATACGTTTAACTATGGTAAGAAAGTTGGAAGAAACGATGAGATAAATGAAGCATCCACTTCGTCGGGAGCCATCAGATAAAAAATTTTTTTTGATAGTCATGCAGTAATTCCTACTTTTGCGTATCTTATAAGTAGTGCATGGTATTAATGGCATTTATCAGAATAATTAATCAAATAATGTTATGAATCTTAAAAATTTTAATTTCATGGGTGTGGTCTCGCGTATCTGCGGAGTGCTACTGGCAGTTCTCGGTTTCGGATGTTCATCTGATAAGCCGGATGAACCGGAGATCCTGTATATGTATGGCACTCCGATAGGTGAGTTTGAGATAAAAGGGCATGTAATGTCGGAAGATGGTAAGGTTGTGGAGAAGGCAACGATGAGAGCGACAGATTCCCAATTTCCGTCAGGAATATATTCGTATGCAACCGCTTATACGGATAGTGAGGGGAATTATACGGTTGTCGGAACCGGTTTCCCTGAAAAGATGAAGGTGGTCTGTATCCCTGAAGATAACCGGCTTGAACCCGATTCTGTGGAGGTGGAACTGAAATTTATACGTGATAAGGATGATGAAAATATATGGTATATGGGAAAATCTACCGCCACGGTAGATTTTAATCTCAAGAAACGTGCAGAGGAATGAAACCGCTTTCATTTAAACAGCGCATCGCTCTTGAACTTAACCGTCCGATTAAGATTAACCGCCGGCGTGAACACATGCTCAGACAGCTTTTTTGGGAATGTACGTGGCGATGCAACCTCTCATGCCGACATTGCGGCAGCGATTGCAAGAGCAGTTCAAAGGTGGGTGATATGCCGGCGGATGATTTCATCAGGGTGGTGGAATCATTGCGCGGGCATGTCGATCCCCACAAGCTCAATATCATTATCACGGGAGGTGAACCATTGGTGCGCAATGATATAGAATATGTAGGGCGAAGGTTGTATGACATGGAATTTCCGTGGGGACTCGTGACCAACGGACTTCTTCTAAATTCCGCTCGGCTTGAAAGCCTGCGGAGAGCCGGACTGCATAACATCACCATAAGTCTTGACGGATTGGAGGAGACCCATAATTGGATGCGCAATCATCCGATGTCGTTCAAAAAGGCGATTGAGGCAATCAGGTTGGTGGCGAAAGCCGATGATCTGAATTTTGATGTGGTCACATGCGTCAATCGGAGATCGTTGCCGCAGCTTGAAGAGTTGAAGGAGCTTCTGATAGGTGCCGGAGTGAAACGTTGGCGACTCTTCACCATCTTTCCGTCCGGAAGAGCAGCGCAATACCCTGATTTCGAGCTGACAAGAGAGGATGTTGAGACTCTGATGCAGTTTATATCCGCCACGAGGAAGGAGGGGCGCATAAGATGCTCATTCTGTTGCGAAGGATTCATGGGCGGCTATGAAGGAGAGGTGAGAGACTATTTCTTTGAATGTCAGGCTGGAGTCAGTGTCGCGTCTGTGCTACTTGACGGTAGCATCGGGGCGTGTCCGAGCATACGGGCAGACTACACACAGGGCAACATCTATAAGGATGACCTGTGGGACGTATGGCAGAACCGCTACGAAGTCTATCGCGACCGGCAATGGATGCGATGCGGCGTATGTGCCGACTGCTCCTTCTGGCGATACTGCGAAGGTAACGGCATGCACCTGCGAGACTCCGATGGCAACCTCATGCACTGCCATCTCCATAAATAATGTCAATTAGCCCCACCAGCCTCATCTCCTTCTGACCAACCACCATCGCACAAAGAATCCCCGTGATGTTTGCACTAAGAAAAAAAAGAAATTTATTAATTTTTAAATATTTAAAATAAAAATTTCTTTTATTTCTTTCTTTTCTTCGTGCCCTTGTATCGGTTGTATCACACCGATACAACCGATACAACCGATACAAGGGCGGGGATTGGGAATAGTCTTATTGAGTGCAGCTTCTTACAGCGATTTCCGTCTCCCTCCTGAAGATTTTTCTAATCCTCTTCCATTTCGGGAAAATAGCCATCGGTCGGATAGGGGAGTAGCTTATCAATATCAGAAATAGCGAGATGAGGGATATGATGAGAAGCAGCCCGTAGATCTCCTTCATCGAGACAACGAGAGCCTGTCGTTGCACCAATCCATAGAGGTCATGCAGTGGCATACTATAGCTTCGGAAGTCAAATAATGCAAAACCGGCACTTAAATTTGCAGCATTCTCCGCCATTGTATGACGTAGAGCTTCGCCTATCACGGCAGGTCCGAGAGTAGCCCCCATGACGGCTCCCGTAAAGCCGTTGACAGTCAATGCCTGTGGAAACACAAAGAAATGCAGCCCACTCTGCACAATCGACGTGAGGAACACAATCGATATGATGACCGATGCCATTCCACGCGTGAACAACGGAACGAACAGCATCTCCTTCTCAATGCCATAGTCTATGAAGAAATAGAAATAGGCAAGATAAATAGTGGCAAGGGCAAAGCCGATTGCCGTCATGGTCTTATATCTCCATTTCCTAAGGGCGAACGTGACGTAGGTGAACCCGCAACCTACTATGATGCCGCAAAAAACGTACCAGTTGAGATCAATGAGATTTGTTTCATCAAAGCCGAGTATGGTGGCGGCATAGCTATGTTCAAACACGTGCTCCGTAGCCATAAGAGTGAAGAATACCAAATAGATGAGCGTGGCTCTTATCACGTTGCGGTTGGTGAGTACCTGTAGCGAGATGTAGGGATGATGCAGGAACATGGCTCTCCACAGATTAATTGCGCCGCTCACGATTCCGAGAAGTGCAGCTCCTCTGATTTCCATGGCATCCCACCAATCGAAGTAGTTGCCATATACGCATATAAACGTGAAAGAGAGCATGAAGACGCTCCATAATACTGCTCCTATCCAGTCAATGCCGAGCAAGGGTATCTGAATAGGTCCCTTTACCGGCTTGATAAATATCAGTACCATGAGCATCATCAGGGCGAGAAGTGCAATCATGATCCAATGCATATACTCCCATTGCGACAGGAAAGCGGTGTAGATTGTGGCTATACCGCTCAACTGGATCACTCCGTCGACCACAAGATACACGTAGCAGAAGAATACTGCCATGTCGCGTGTCGGGGTGAGCCACAGCTGGATGGTGGAGTTGCATGCAAAGGTTGCCCACATACGGAACCAGCCCGCCACAAAACAGGTCGTCACCAACAGAGGCATGTTTGTAGTGTACGCACAGATAAGATTCGCGGCTATCAGCACCGCGCCGCATACCAGCAGGCTCACTCTGTTGGAAAAACGGAATTTCAGCCTGAACATGACGCAGAAGTTGATCGACATACCGACGAGCGACGCATAACCCGCCATTAGTATGTCTTCCTGCATCAATGCCGTGGATCCAACCATATCGGTGGCGGCAGCAAGGTACACGCCCCCTGAGAACTGAACTATCAGCACAAAGAGGATGAACAGCCAGGGTTTTAGCTTACGTGGAATATAGTCGGGCACATCGGGAATGTCGAAGGGTCCTTGATGTGCGTGCCAGTCGCCCATATCAATATCTCACTTTACATTCAACATTCATTCCGGCGTGCAGCAGATCAAGGTCTGACCGATTACTGTCGCCTGTAAACTCGATTCTCACAGGTATGCGTTGCCTAACCTTCACAAAATTCCCGGCAGAGTTATCCTGCGGTATCACCGACAATTCAGCCCCGGTAGCTGTCGATATTGATTTCACACGGGCAGCGAATACCTTGCCGGGTATTGCATCGACCGTTATCTCCACCTCACTCCCAGGATGGATATGATGCATCTGGGTCTCCTTGAAATTTGCCGCCACCCACACTTCGCCACTCTCGACGATATCCAGCAACGTCTGTCCAGGCTGCACGAGCTGTCCGGTCTGTATCTCCTTGCGAGAGGTGTAGCCGTCGCATGGGGCTGTGATCACCGTGTACGACAGATTCAGCTGTGCCGTCTCAAGCAGCGATTTTGTCAATTCTATCCCGGCGTCTGTCTGGGATAAGCGTTCGCGTGTCTCTGTCACTACGCTCGTTGTCGCCTCGCGCTGACGAGAGAGCATCTCATAGCGAGCTTTCTTCGCTTCGTAGTCAGTCTTCACACCGTCATATTGCTGACGAGTCACGGCATCCTTGCCGAGTAATGCAGAGTAGCGTTCAAGTTCGACGGCAGCATTATCCATCAGTACCTTCGCCTCCTTTATTGAAGCAGCACTTACAGCGGCATTTGCCGATGCGACACCGACGGAACGGTCTGCCACACCGCGCCCCGCAAGTGCATTCTGATAGTCGGCATTTGCCTGAGCCACGCGGAGCCGCATGTCGGCATCGTCGATAATGACCAGCGTGTCGCCTTTGCTGACCTTTTCATATTCCTTGAATCGTATCTCCTTTATATAGCCCTGTATCCTACTGTTGACCGGCACAATCTGACGTTGTATGCGGGCGTTGTCGGTAAATTCAACATTACCGAGATGCAGGAATCTTGAGCCGACCCAGACGGCGGCTCCTATTATCACGATGAGGGTTAATGCGTAGGAGAGGATTTTTTTAGTGCGATGTGTCATATCTTTCCGGAAGTGAATAGAAGTTTGTAGTAATAATAGATGATGTTTATGCGAGCGTCGATGAGTTTCTGCTCCGCATCCAGTTTGGAATTGGCGGCATCGAGAAGATCCGTGAGCAATGCCATGTCTGCCGAATATCTTGTGGTGGTGATATTGTAGTTCCGTTCGGCAAGCTCCACGCTTTTCTGCCGCGTCTTCAGGTCTTCGTATGATTCTAGATAGCGTACATAATCAGCTCTCATCCCCATTTCCACGTTCTCCCTTACGGCTGCAAGCTCATCATTGGCATGGATTGAGGCGGCATGGCTTCTGGCAATCGTTTTGTCAGTCTTATATAGGGAAGAGATGTTGTAAGATACGCCTACCCCTACATACCAGTAGCTCAGATTGCGGTTTATCGGTGGAATTTCCACGAGAATCGGACCGTCGATGTTCCATCCTGCCTGAAGGCTTATTTTCGGTAGCCGTTCCGCCTTGGCGATACGTTCGGAGGTGTGGCTGATATCCCGGCTTGATTCGGCAAGGCGTATCGCGGGAGAGCTGGCTGAGGCTTCTCCCTGCCATTCCGACTCCTGCTTCATCGGTAGAGCCTTTGACAGGATTGTGGTGTCGGGAAGCACGGTAATATCCGCCGGGAATCCGGCTATAGTCACGAGATTATGGTTGAGTATATCGATCGTATTATTGATTCGGGTAAGCTGTAGCTCAAGATTAGATACAAGCAGTTCGTAGCGAGTGATGTCGTTCTGCAAGGCTGTGCCATGCTCGTGGCGTGCCGTCATTTCAGAAAGCACTGTCCTTGCCTGCGAGATGTTTTTATCCACCACGTCGCGCAGATTCATATATTTGTAGATGTCGAGGTAGTCGCCTACAAGGTTGAACCTGATATTATCGCGTTGCAGTTCGGTGGCGAACCTTGAGGCGGTAAGTCTGTGCTCCGCCATTTCGATCCCTGCTGTTATCGCGCCTCCTGTATATACAGGTTGCGACACGTTGATGGATAGCCCGCTTCCGAAATGCGGTATCGGAGCCTTCTGATAATCGGAGAGATCCCTCCGGGTGGTGAAGCCGTCGCCAATGTAGTTTAATGACAGGTTGGCGTTTATATCCGGCAATCGTCCGGCTTTGGCTACTCTTACGTCTTGCCGCGCCACTTCCTCGCTTGAGAATGACGGGCGTAGCTGCCGGCTGTGGTTCTCGGCAGCTGCAAACAGCTCTTCCGGCGACATGACGACAGCAGATTGAGCGGATGCACAGATAGCATGCCCCGCCAATGCTGACGCAAACAGCACCGTGAGCAATCGTGGATTGTTCATGTATGAAAAAATAGAGTGGAAAATTATGATATTAGCCGGCAATTCAGCAGTCCGGCAGACAGAGATATTCCTTGAATATCATAGAATCAGGATAGAGCGCACAATCACTGCGTACTCTTCCAATTCTCCATGAATGAGCAGTTGCGAACTTTTGCTTTTGAGCTTACTTGATATGCATTATTTGTATTCATTTCATCCCGCTCTTTGTGAACGGCACTGCAAAGTTACAAAAAAAATTCAGTAATTCAATCCCAATCCAATAGTCATAGTAACGAAAAAACATTTCCTGCTTCTCCTGATAATATCTCGCATCACTGATTACCAAATGATATGGCAAATGTATTTCGTGTACCCTTCCGCGTAGGGTGTATCGGGAGTATCGGGTGCAATGCACCCGATACTCCCGATAGGCTCCGATATAATGGAGATGTTTGGGAATGTTGGGTAAATTTGTCACAATTCACTTCACTTATCCCGAAAAAATAAGAGAGGAGGCAAAAGGTGTCAGCTGATGCGCAGTAGCTCGGGGACGTAGGCTTTCACTTCGACGGGATAGGGGATGCCGGGAATAATCTCGGTGGTGTCGTGGTCGGAGAAGATCATGACCGCCTTGTTGTCGCTATCCGTGTCGGTCTTTGTAACCACGAGAACCTCGGCATCACCGTTGCGGTAACGGTTGAACTCCTGTGTACCTCGCCACATTGCCGGATTCTCCTTGCGGAAGTTGATTACTTTTGCCACGTAGTTGTAGACTCTTGCCGAACGTTCATCGTCAGCCATTATGTGTCCCGACGTTCGTGCGGCATTGTCGGGCTGTGCACCGTCGTCGTCACGGCTGAGGTCGGCAAATTCATCGCCGTAGTAAAGGGTGACGGGTCCGGGATAGCCGGCAAGTATGGCAAAACGGGTCTTCACATTTATCTCATCATCGTTGTCGTAGAAATGGTCGGCTACTCGGAATCCGTCGTGATTGCTTACGAAAAGGTTGGGAAGCACATCATCAGAGCAATATCCGCGTGAGGTGGGGCTGGAGTATACGTGGATCACGTCATCCCATCCGTTGTTGAGACCACCGTCAGACAGGTCTCCCATCGGTCCGCTGATGAGTGTCTTCCCATCAAAATCAAAGGCGCTCGTCAATCCGCCGTCGCGATATACTCGTGCGCTTATCCCTGCGGCATCGCTCCAGTCTTCTCCTACCATGTAGCCGAGCACGCCCCATTGTTTCCCTTCATTGCGCCGACGGTCGCACACTTCCCGTATGGCATCGCGAATCTCCACCCAGTAATTATGCCCATCCTGACAGAGCTGGTATGCCTGGTCGAAACGCCATCCGTCAATCTCAAACTTGTCGATCCAATATGTCGCCACCTCCTTGAAATATTCCAGGGATTCGGGGTATTTCACGTTGCCCTCGCCCCCTTCCTCCCCTCGTTCGCTAAGGGTAGGGGTGGAGTCAATGATGTGTCCCGATGGTGACGGCTTCTCGACCCCTCCGTGATGACCGAACACCCCGTCAAGAAATACATACATACCTTTCTCGTGCGCTTTGTTTACAAGTTCACGCAGGTCATCCTCAGTGCCGAAATGTGGGTCAATGGCAAAATAATCTTTTGCGAAATAACCGGAAGCCTGAAGTTTCTCACCACCGAAGGCACCTCGGCTATCAAATATGGGGGTAAGCCAGATGGCATTTGCTCCGATGGAAGCGATATGGTCAAGAGCCTCAATGACGCCTTGAAGATTACCATCCTTTGTATTGTTGTCAGGTCCCCACATCTTACTATACCCCTTTGCCCCTTCGGGAGAATGGATGAAAGAGCCCACCATCACCTGATAGATGGTGAGCCCCCGCCAGTCGGCAGTCGGGTTAATGTTGTTATCCGTTGTGTTTTCCATAGAATGAATTTTGAAAAAAGAGTATTGAACAATCACATAATGATGATAAACATCCTCTACCACGGAATGGTTCGTAGCCGTCCTGCCCCTCATTTTCTTCGGATGAAATCTCGCATTTTAAAACGGATGCAGACATACGATGAATCAATACGCTTCCGTCAAATGATAAGACGGAAGCGTATGATGCAGATTAGAATGGATTATTGAGGGATTCCAGCTTATCTTGTAGCAGCCGGCATGCCTTGTCCTTACGATTATTCTCAAGGCATTTTTTGCTCCCGAAAATTATGAAATGGTCTTTGGCTCGCGATACTGCCACATTCATAAGTTCATGATTGCTCTTGATGAAAGTGGGATTATCGTTTGCTCCATATACAAGGGAAAATATCACTATCGGACTCTCGGCTCCTTGGAAAGTGTGAACTGTACCACTTTGGAACTTTTTCAGATATTCGTCTTCTTTTATCTTAAGACTTTGTGCTTTAAATGGCGTGATGATACTGACAAGTTCCTGTATCCTTTTGTTGTATATACCTTCAATTTTCTTTTCATTTTGCGCAAGCCATTCTGAAATGGCATCTATCTCTTTTTGATTGATGCGGCTGCCGCTTTTGAGCTCACTGTTGCTTTCCACTATATAGATTCCAAGTGGGGGAAGATTACTACCCTTCTTTGTATTACTTCCACGCTTAGGAACAAGTTCTCCGCAATAAATCAATTTATTACAGTAATCAATTATCTCATCTACGCAACGCCTGTGCTCATTAAGAAAAAGACCGGGTTCTTTTTTACCTGATTGCGTGATTCTCTCATAATTACACCTATTCTCTGATATTGCCATTACATTCGAACGACAACATGAAAGGATGTCTCTTTCCGTATCCTTCATTTCAGGATTGACCCTATTCGACCAATAAGTCTCTTCCGAACATTCCGGTACACTATACACAGGAGGAATCTGCTTCACATCCCCGACTACAAGAGCCTTCTTGGCAAGGGCAAAAGTCGGAAGCCCAATCTCCGGACTTACCTGACCTGCCTCATCAACAATAAGAAGGTCTGCCAATTCGAAATTATATCTCAGGCGATCTTTTGATTTAAATTCAAATAATTTTGGAGCTCTGTAGAAAGTGGCTATCACACACGGACAAATATACTTTATCTCATTCCATAAATACTTGCCATATACCTCTCTTGGTTCATTATCCTTATTGCTTTTATTTTTAAGTAGTATAATCCACCTACATTCATTGTAATGCACGGCGAGCCAGTAAAGATCGAAGCGAAGAGTCAAGTCGAGTAAACGGTCAAGTGATTCCCGATCATCTCTTACAGATTCCGGGTTATCTTTATAAAGTGTCTCAAACCTTTTGACAGATTCTCTCGTATTATATTCAAGAAACAAACTGTCTATGATATTCTTCACATAGGCAGAAGAGGTAGCTTTATGCTCTATCTGAGCACTTATATAGGCGATTTTTTTATGGAGTTTGCCAATCCTATATTTTAGCTCGGCGAGTATGGCTCCGATTATTTCTTTATCACTGTTCCCTTTCCCTATTTCTATCTTTTTATATTCAAATATTTCGTCTTTCCACAATGCACGTATGGCTCTGTTGCAGAAATCAGATGAATCGGTCGCATATTTTTTTCGCAAGCATTTGTAATCATCACCACCTTTCATGCCGGTGACGAAATATTGTGAAATCCTTTTTCTGCCGGCATAAGCTGAAGGACAATACACCGCCATCGGCACAAATCTTTTGCGCTTGTCTGACTCATAACACAGCCATCTGTGGAACATATCCACCTTCGACGTGTCGTCATCCTCGTTGCCGAAGGCATCTATTATATTCGTTATAGCTTTATTATTGGCTGAAGATGCAAGGATAAGTGGGGCACTATAAGATTCTTCATCATTTATGTCGCCGTCCACATAATGGTTGACCACCATTCTAACCACCATATCTGCTACAATGCTTTGCAACATGGTAGTCTTGCCTGTACCCGGAGGTCCGGAAACCGCAAGAACATCCCCATTCCCTAAGATAGAGGCGCAATGCACCGCATCACGTTGTGCATCTGCCAGAGGGAAATCAGCCTTCATCTGCCCAAGATGATTCTTAAGGTTTTCTCCTGTTTTGTGCTCATTCAGAATCTTTCTCTTCTCGTTCCCAAGAATCATTTTTTCAAAAAGAGGTAATTTCTCATCTCTTTTATTCTCGATTACATGAAGTAGACTCTCGATATTTTTACTGGCAAACACTACATCGTCTTTCATTACAATTGTTTGCCGTAGATGATCGTCCATATACAAATTATGGGAATTACCATACTCATCAGAGAGTTTATCTGAATTGAAAAGGCTTTTGCCGGTGCGTTTCTCAAAATGTTTGTCAACTCCGGTAATATACTGATCCCAGTTTTCTTCTCCACATTCCAACGGAGCATTCTTAAACCTGAACTTTACCATTTCACCCTGTGAATCTTTCCTGAATATTTTATAGAACAATTCACGAAAGAACTCCACGAATATATTATCTGCACTTTTCACCAATGGGTCAGCCCAGACCAGACTCTCTCCTGTCTTATTCCTTATCTCGAAGGATTTCCTGTCTAAGGTAGCTTTTATATACAGAAGGCTGATTTTCTTATATTCCCATACCTGATTTGCATCCTTTGTTTTAGTTGGAGTATATTTGGGCTCCATATCAACGACGATTTTGGGAATCAGGATGATTTCTAAAAGATTATCATCATCATCTTTTTTATCTTCAGAAGACCACTTTTCAGCCAATCTCAGTCGGGTATCATCTTTCTTAAGTTTTCCCGTTTTCAGTTCCTCATCAGAGATAGTGAAATAGGAATCATTATCGTCAGGAACCTCGATATAATTCCTAAAGGTCAATACATCACGGAAATAACGACAGATTTCAGCTGCTTTAGTAGTCATTGCATTAAGATGTTTAGTGTTTGGGAAAAGATGTTCAGTAATTTTATACTCATTTCAGAGAAAACATGGGAAATAAAAATGGTGGTTCGCGCAATCATCACAAACAATTATAAATCGGAGACACATCGTTCGTAGTCGTCAATTTTTCCATCAACGATTTTTATACGAGTCATACCGGACCATCCCATATCCAAGTACGATACGACATACCATCCATCGCCAATAGACTCTATTCTGCGGATATTTGATACATCTTCCGAATTTGGCTTAGAATCCTGTTCTTGCGTTCTCAATGCATAGTAAGCGTAACATGGTCCTCTGTCACAATCAAATTCATAGTCGTGCTGAAGTTTTTTCAATGCGTTGGTTGTGAAATAATCCGTTGGATTATCATTACCCTCAGCATCAATCGCAAATACGAACTTATCATAAACACGATTAATCAGTACGGAATCAGCCGAATTTTCAACAATTGTATCATTAACTGTTACATTCTCTGTAATTTGCTCCACACCTGTTTCAGCACTTGTATTTGTTCCACATGCTATAAAACATGTGAGTAAAAAAAACATATCCGAAATATTTATATCCGATCATTCTTTTGATAGTTAGATATTTCTACTTCAATAATTGACGCTCTTATGAGGCTGGGAGAGGCTGTTTTGCCATCTCTGTACCAAATTCTTTGCAAAAATCATCTACATGCAAAAGATTTCGCTAACTTTATCCATGATAATCATGATATGTGCTTTATTGTTTGGTGCCTCTAAATTATTAAATGTCATTGATATCACCAAACGAAACGGCAACTTTTTTAAGCGTCTATTCCAATTTCCAGGTCTCTTTTATCCCGAAGTTGTGTAAATAATTCTTTGTTTATCCGATTGAATGTCTTTGGTTTATGAGATATTTTGCAATTGATATTCCTCTTAGTTGAAGAAATCAATTAGCCTTGAATATCACTTGATTATCTATGTTGAGATAGACACGTATATTTGACGATGAAAGGCGATGGAATACAGCCCTTTCGATTCAGTCTTTTAGACAACCGAGCGGAACTACAAATATACTATCAGGTCTTTGGTATGCGTAATCTATGACCGCAGTAAGAATAAATTACTTTAGAGTTTGACGCATCTGTCGAATTTGTTCTGTATCTTTGCAAAATGAAAACAAATTAACCCGAACATCCTTAAACATCATAGGACGTGACACGTCGCTGAGGTTAGAGAATACTGCATGGAGGAGTCCCATCCCTAAAGAAAATAAAGTGGAACTTGGACTATAAGGATTACCATGTAAATGACCATTATTGGGAGGAAAACGGTATAACGTATATCATTATGAATAACGTTCTCGATATTAAAGACCTTGATGAGTTTCGGAAGTGGTTGGTAGCTAATCACGACACGGAGAAAGAGTGCTGGATTACAGTCAAACGAGGTATGCCTGTTGATGATGGCTCGACATTTTGGTATGTTGATGCTGTTGAGGAGGCGATGTGCTTTGGTTGGATTGATGGCATGACCAAGAAATTCGAAGATGGCATTACCCGTCAGAGGTTTGTGCCCCGTCGCAAAGGTTCTATATGGTCGGAACTGAATAAAGCGAGATGCAGAAGGATGGAACTTCTTGGCAGAATGACGGAGGCTGGTCGCGCTCAATACCCCACCAAAGAGTTTGAGATAATGCCGGAGATATTGGAAGCCTTAAAACAGGAAGATCCCCTTTGGAAAAATTTCAATTCATTCCCGGAATTGTATCGAAGGGTGCGCATTGATACGATTCAGATAAAAAGGAATGATCCGGAGCTTTTCCATAGCCGCCTACAAAAGTTCATTGATGCCACACGTCGTGGTGAAATGTATGGTCAATGGAACGACAACGGCAGGTTGCTTGACATATAACTGCAATATCGTTCTTTATTGCACAATATAGCACCGGCTCTCCACTTGGGAGGGTCGGTGCCGTAGTTGAGAGAGTAGCCCCCTGACTTCGTGTATACCTGACGCTTATATTCTGAACTATCATCAGCGACACATCAGCACTTCACATATTTACACATTCGTTCACCTTTATTTTTTCAACTTTTAGACCCGAAAATTTGTTTATCTCATGGAAAAGTCGTAATTTTGCGACACGATTAGCTCATCAACCACGCAGTTGAAGGAGTTACGGAGGCGGCTGAACAGGTTAGCCTCTTGCTTTTTTTATGGACTCCTGTATCAACGCGATCAGTTCATCCGGAGTATTGATGCCAACACCTTCATTCTTTTTCCATTCCTCATACTCTTTCAGTTTTTTCTTTGATTGATGCCTGTATTCAGAAAGGAAGGCTGTTTCTGACCTTTGTCTCCCCACGGGTGTCCTTAATGTCGAGATAGATATTATAATGGTCTCCGGGCTGCAATAAAGTTTTAATCAGGCTGAAATAGCACTTGTAATAGAAATCATCATGTGTCTGACCAAAATCTGCATGGCGAAGCATACTTTTATCTGGAATGACCATTCCTCGGAAGTGTAGATTCTCATTGGAAAAAAAATATTCCACTACCTTAATATAGAACTCTAATTTCCCTTTGGAAATCTTGTTCCACTTCATTTCGTAACGAGGATTGAGTCCATATTTTACCTTTAGGTTTCGAATATCTCGTGCGATTCTCTTGCGTATAGAATCGATACACCAAATCCCTCCAAGAACCATGGCCTTTTCCCCGTCATGTTCAAGATGGCAACTTTCGTCACAATTTAAGTACATGACAAAAATTTGAAAACATCGAATTTTGGGGTATAAGTCGGACGCATAAGTATGGTCGAAATCTCTTCCAATCCATATTTGACAAGCGACTTTGCCTTTCTTCCATGTTTCAGAATCCTTATCGGTTTAATATTTATATCTTTATGTTCACCAACGAGATACGCCCATACAAGAGCCATGCAGACCATCGCGACAAGTCTTGCGATGCGGTCCATATCACGCATATGGGTATCCTCGATGTTGAAGCCGGAAGATTTCATGGCTCTAAAGGCCGTTTCTATCTCCCATCGTTTTTTGTATGTCAAAATCGCCTCCTCGGGCCGATTGAAGCATATGAGAATCTGCAATTCCGGAACACCATCGGAGTTTTTGATCCGGCTGCCGGCAAGATAGACATACTCACCTTTGTGAAGAAAGAGCGTATGGAAGAATTTCTCCTGACCGACCTTCAAATCATTGAACAGCCACCAGGCTCGGATTCTCTCACCGGTGGAAGGCTTGACAATCCAGAAGTTCTGACGTATTCGGATGTAATACCGTATGCGACGGCTGTTGAGCCATCCTGTCCATTCCTTTCCGATGAACTCGCGGTCTGCCACAAGGCAGTCGATGCATTCCGCTCCGAAAAGACGGATAAAACGTTCCATAATTTTCTTGCGTTCTTCCCAGTTGGAGTTGCCACGTTTCGGAAGAAGGCTGAATATCAAAGGGAAGGCAATCCCTTTATAGGTTATGCCCAACATAAGGATGTTTATATTGAACTCCCCGAACTTCCAGTTGGTCCGGTCCATGCTCAGCACAAGACCGGTCTTGACAGGAAGCAGCGAGAAAATCATACGGGCTATGATGTCAAGGTCAAGTACATACTTGGCAAAGAATCTTTGGAGCCGTCTGAGGTTGGAATCCTTGTCTACAGCCGTAGGCATCGCATCAGCCAGTTTGTGGAGGCTGACAGTCTGCACCACACAGAGTGCATGGAGCAGCAACGCCATGAGTTTTATGCGTGCCAAATTCATACTTTGACCAAAGTGCTCTTGCATAATCGGGAGGATTTGGTTAACTTTGACCGAGTCCTTGAAATTAGTAGTTTTCATGAGAAAAAGCGTCCAAACTTTTCCTTTAAATTACTAATTTTCAGGGACTTTTGCAAATTTAATCGACTAAAAATTAAGTGTTTAACAGCATAAATTTAATTTTTGTCATCTACTAAACGTCACAATATATATCGTATAGTTGGTTCATCAAAACTTAATCGTGGGACTCCCTTTCTGTATTGAGGGCTGACCAGAGCCTGTAACGACAGAGTGAGAGTCCGCTTGTTTGTTTAGGGGTTGCGCCCTATATTCTTACCATTAATTATTGGTCATTTTCAGGTAATTATCGTTACTTCCTAATGCAAAGTTACAAAAAAATTGCGGTATAGACAAGCGCTTTTAAGAGCTGTTCCGGGCACGCTACGGAATCCCGCTGAATTGTGCTCCAGCATCTTCTGAATTTCCTTGATGATAGATGATGTCAATACACCTTTATTCTTGACAAGATGGAAACTTCTAAAATTCCACATTAACTTCCCAAATCGTGGATTTTGATAACTCAGAGAGCATTTTTTCAGCCTCTTGGTATTCTCTGGAAAGACCGAGTGTATTCAAGATAGAAAGGCCTTGTTTAACAGTTGTCAAAGAAGATGAACCCTGACTTGAATAACTCCTCATCACAGTCTTAAAAGACACCTGTGATGTCAAGCCATCCAATATGCTTTTAACCTCGTTTTGTAACACCCCATCACTGTTATACCAATATAGAGAGTTCCAATCAATTGGAAGTTTTTTACCAGTAAGCCGTTTGTGTATCTCAAACTGATAATATTTAGAGGCTATTCGGCTTGAACTTTCTAACTCACGTGATGAATGATTTAAGCCAAATATTTTATATGTACCAGACAAATCATTAGAAGAATCAAAATCCCGACTTTCCCTGCTATCCTCACTACCCTGATACGAAATATCAAGTTTAGTCGCTCCCAAACGCTCGAAAACATACTTCATCTCAAGGATTCTGTCATTAATTAAATCCTGAGCAAGGATATCCGCAGAACAATATTTCTTATCATTACGAGGGTCAAGCACATAAAGCTTCCCACTTTCTACACTACCATCGAAAGTGAACGAATCCGGAATGCCTATAATCTTAGGCAAGAATATAATTCCAGATTTTGAAGGACTTACATTTTTTATTTTGGAATAAGGAAGAATCATAATTGCTACTCGTTTATTCGATGGTAATGATTCCAAATCAAAAAGAAAATTTAGCCATCCCATAGCTCCTATTAAAGGATAATTTAGCAATCCTATTTTAGTAGATGACAAAAATTAAATTTATGCTGTTAAACACTTAATTTTTAGTCGATTAAATTTGCAAAAGTCCCTGAAAATTAGTAATTTAAAGGAAAAGTTTGGACGCTTTTTCTCATGAAAACTACTAATTTCAAGGACTCGGTCAAAGTTAACCAAATCCTCCCGATTATGCAAGAGCACTTTGGTCAAAGTATGAATTTGGCACGCATAAAACTCATGGCGTTGCTGCTCCATGCACTCTGTGTGGTGCAGACTGTCAGCCTCCACAAACTGGCTGATGCGATGCCTACGGCTGTAGACAAGGATTCCAACCTCAGACGGCTCCAAAGATTCTTTGCCAAGTATGTACTTGACCTTGACATCATAGCCCGTATGATTTTCTCGCTGCTTCCTGTCAAGACCGGTCTTGTGCTGAGCATGGACCGGACCAACTGGAAGTTCGGGGAGTTCAATATAAACATCCTTATGTTGGGCATAACCTATAAAGGGATTGCCTTCCCTTTGATATTCAGCCTTCTTCCGAAACGTGGCAACTCCAACTGGGAAGAACGCAAGAAAATTATGGAACGTTTTATCCGTCTTTTCGGAGCGGAATGCATCGACTGCCTTGTGGCAGACCGCGAGTTCATCGGAAAGGAATGGACAGGATGGCTCAACAGCCGTCGCATACGGTATTACATCCGAATACGTCAGAACTTCTGGATTGTCAAGCCTTCCACCGGTGAGAGAATCCGAGCCTGGTGGCTGTTCAATGATTTGAAGGTCGGTCAGGAGAAATTCTTCCATACGCTCTTTCTTCACAAAGGTGAGTATGTCTATCTTGCCGGCAGCCGGATCAAAAACTCCGATGGTGTTCCGGAATTGCAGATTCTCATATGCTTCAATCGGCCCGAGGAGGCGATTTTGACATACAAAAAACGATGGGAGATAGAAACGGCCTTTAGAGCCATGAAATCTTCCGGCTTCAACATCGAGGATACCCATATGCGTGATATGGACCGCATCGCAAGACTTGTCGCGATGGTCTGCATGGCTCTTGTATGGGCGTATCTCGTTGGTGAACATAAAGATATAAATATTAAACCGATAAGGATTCTGAAACATGGAAGAAAGGCAAAGTCGCTTGTCAAATATGGATTGGAAGAGATTTCGACCATACTTATGCGTCCGACTTATACCCCAAAATTCGATGTTTTCAAATTTTTGTCATGTACTTAACAATCCTATAATTCCTATTTTTTCTGATTTATCTAGTTTTCTAAATAAATAAAGAGAGGCTATATTACCAATAGCCCCCGGAAGTAACAGAGATGTCTTGATATTTTTTACTCGTTGTTGGAATTTTGTAAGAGGTCTTTGAGATTCCATATAACATGATTAGTGTTAAAGTTTATTATGCAGCAAAGATAGTAAATAAAGATAGTAAATATTGATCACAACTCAAAATCACTATGCTTAAATGTGAATAAAGTGTGAAAAAGATAAAAATGGTTATAATCGTGATTTACTCGGCGAAGTGGCGGTAATGGCAGCGGGCGAGGAAACGGTCTATGTCGGATTGTGTGTGCCGGTATTTGTAGTCGCGGAGGGAGTAGCCGAAAAGGGTTGACTTATTTGTCATGATGATTGTCATGATGATGAAATGTCATGAAGTAATGGGGAGGAAAGGGGAGGAGATATTCATGCGTATAGTCGATATTCACGAAGGTCGGGAAAGGGGTTGTATTTTAGACAAACAAATGGGCATGGCGGATAAAGCGCATGTTGAGAATGAGGTGGTTATGTTTGTGCATTTGTTTGTATATAGACACAAAAAACAATCGGACAAACAAATGGTTCTTTGTTTATCCGATTGAGTGTCTTGGGTTTATGGGATATTTTACAATTAATACTCCTCTTCGTTGAAGAAGAAGTCGTCTTTGGAGGGGTAGTCGGGCCAGATCTCTTCGATGCTTTCGTAGGTCTCGCCTTCGTCTTCCATCTCCTGGAGGTTTTCGATTACTTCGAGTGGTGCGCCGCTGCGCATTGCGTAGTCAATGAGCTCGTCTTTTGTTGCGGGCCAGGGTGCGTCTTCAAGTTTAGACGCGAGTTCTAATGTCCAATACATAGTTTTTCAGTTTTTATTTGTTATTTGTTTCAGTTTATCTGTTTTTTATGTCAGCGCCTTTTATGTCGGTCTTGACCGGATTTATTCGCTTCTTAGGTCAATTGTCATCTGTGCCAGATTATTTCGTCTATACCGGCGATATGGTTGAAATAGCGGGCGAGGATGAATAGATAGTCCGACAGTCGGTTGACGTAGGATATTAGTAGAGGATCCACGTATTCGCGTTCGGCAAGCGTCAGTATCCTTCTCTCGGCACGTCGGCATACGGAGCGGGCGATGTGAGCCTTGGCGGAGAGGGGTGTGCCACCCGGAAGCACGAAAGCATTCACTTTCGGGGTCTCCGAGTCGAGACGGTCTATTTCATGTTCCAGAGCCTTCAGGTCATCATCAGTCAGAACCCACACGGCGTTTTCACCATTCTCATTCACTTCAGACGCCAGATAGCCTCCGAGATTGAAAAGCATGTTCTGGATGCCGAGCAGCGTCTCTTTCTCATGAGGCGGGCAATCCGGATCGGATAATACGGCTCCGAGAAATGATGAGAACTCATCGATGGTGCCGTATGCCTCCAGGCGGGTGTCGTCCTTCCTTATGCGCTTCCCTCCTACGAGAGACGTGGTGCCGAGATCGCCTGTACGGGTATAAAGTTTGCTTTTCTCCATTGTTATGAATTTTACGAGTGATAATGAAGTTTAAACGACTTCTAAGTAATCCTATTATTTTTTTACGATTACCGAAATAAAATTCCTTCAAAGTGGAAATTTCTATTTTTTAACGCAAGCGAAAGAATATTGTTGTGAGAATGTAAGAGATTGTTGAGGTTGTGATGTTAAAAATTGAATATTCAGATTGGAAGGGGTCTGAAAAAGTATTATATTTGCAAGCAAAAACCACAGAAAGCAAGAAAAGCATGTCGGAAGAGAAGCCATATATAGTGTCGGCCCGCAAGTACAGACCCGCTACGTTCAAGACCGTGGTGGGGCAAAGGGCATTGACCTCCACCCTTAAAAATGCGATAGAAAGCCATCGTCTGGCGCAGGCATATCTGTTTTGCGGACCGCGTGGCGTAGGCAAGACTTCGTGCGCCCGTATCTTTGCCAAGACAATCAACTGCCAGAATCTTACGGCTGATGGCGAGGCATGCGGACAGTGTGAGTCATGCCGTGCGATAGAGCAGGGCACGTCGTTCAATCTTGTGGAGTTGGACGCGGCGTCAAACAACTCGGTCGACGATATACGTTCGATTACCGAACAGGTTAATGTCCCGCCTCAGAATGGCAATTACCGCATATTCATAATAGATGAGGTGCACATGCTTTCAAATGCGGCGTTCAATGCTTTCCTGAAGACTCTGGAGGAACCACCGAAGAATGTGGTCTTCATCCTTGCCACCACGGAGAAGCATAAGGTGATACCCACGATATTGAGCCGTTGCCAGATATATGATTTCAAGCGGATCACGGTAGACGACATGATTGACCATCTTGAATATGTGGCAAAGGAGGAGGGTATCACTACTGAGCGCGAGGCGTTGGGCGTGATTGCCTTGAAGGCGGATGGAGCCATGCGCGACGCTTTGTCGATATTCGATCAGGTGGCAGCCTCCTCGATGGGGGATGTGACGTATGAGAAGACCATAGACAATCTCAACGTGCTTGACTATGACTATTATTTCCGTCTTGTGGATGCTTTCAGAGAGGGGGATGTGCCGTCGGCTCTGTTGGTATATAAGCAGATACGCGATAAGGGATTTGATTCACTCTTCCTGGTGAACGGTCTTGCCGCCCATGTGCGCGATCTGCTGGTGGCAGTGGATGAGCGCACTGTGACGTTGCTTGAGACTTCCGAAGGGGTGGCACGCCGATATGCGGAGCAGGCGAAGACTCTTCCTGTGGAATGGTATTATGCAGCGATGAGATTGCTGAGTGAATGTGATCTCAACTATCGCACTGCCACAAGTAAGCGTCTGCTTGTGGAGATTACGCTCATCCGGTTATGTCAGCTGCTCAAACCAGCCTCGCCCCCTTTTGATTCGCTGGATCGCAGAATGCCGCTGGGCGATCCGGTTGCGGAGCGGCGTCCCTCTCCATCTGTGGAGAGTGTGGTATCGCAACAGCCGACGTCACCGCAGCAACCGGTAGTGCAACAGCAGCCTATGCATCAGTCTACATCACCCCAGCAGCCGACCGACTACCAACAGTATATGCCGCCTCAGCAGTCGATATCGCCGCAGCCTGCGCCTGTGCAGCCAATGGCTCCACAACCGTCGGTTCCACAGACGTCGCCCAATCAGGCTCCCGCCGCAGGACGTCCGCGTGTCGCGCCCCGCCCATCCACTCTCCGTCTTAACGCACAGCGGCAGTCATCGTCGCCCCAGGCTTCAGGTCTTGTCCGACGCAATAAGCCTATCAACCATGATGTTTTCATGGAGGCATGGGGGAGTTTTGCGGCATCCAATCCGTCGCTCCATATCCTTGTTAATGCCATGCGCGCTTCTCATCCTGTGCCGGCAGACCAGCATACGTATCGTATTGTCGTGGATCATCCGGCGCAGCAGCAGTCTTTTGAACTTTCAATGGGGCGTCTGCTTGAATATCTGCGTGACAGACTTGAAAATGACTACCTGAGCCTGAAAGTGGAGGTTACTACCGAACCGGTGGGTGCCAAGCAGCTTCCGCCACGCGAATATCTTAAGCAAGTGGTTAGTTCCAATCCGGCGTTGGCAGGTTTTCTTAATGCGATAGAAGGGGAGCTGGTATAGTTAAATTAGTTTAATGTATATTAAAAAATATTAATTTAATATATAAAAGCATTAAAAGATATCCCTTCTAAATAATAATGGGGATTATTTTTACTATCTTTGCAAAAACATTCCGGAGGGGACGTAAGTCTCCTCCTCTTTTTTAACAAAATGTCGGTTGCCAGGCAGCGTCGCATTCCTTGGTTCCATTACCATCATGTATTGATTCTGCATGCAATCCAACCGCCTCAAATAAGAGAAGATGATAGATAAAACCGCACTTGCAGCATTCATAGAGGAGCGACTTGAAGGGAGCGACCTTTTTCTTGTAGATCTGTCGATAAGCGGACAGAACGAAATACGGGTAGAGATAGATTCCGACACGAGCGTTGACATTGACCGTTGTGTGGATCTTACACGCGAGATCGAGTCGGCGTTTGACCGCGACGTGGAGGATTATGAACTGGAAGTCGGATCAAGCGGTTTGACCACACCGTTCAAGGTGCGCCGTCAATACGATAAGAATCTTGGCAACGAAGTGGAGGTGCTGACGAAAGGGGGCAAGAAATATCATGGGATGCTCCGTGAGGTCGGCGATGATGCTTTCACGGTCGTTTGCGAGGAGAAGGTTAAGCCGGAAGGGGCGAAGCGTGCTGTCATTGAGCAGGTGGACCACGTCTTCCGTTATGATGAGGTGAAATATACTAAATACATGCTACAATTCTAAAGTGTTATGGCAAAGAAAGTAGAAACTGTAAATATGGTCGACCGGTTTGCCGAATTCAAGGAGCTGAAGAATATCGACAAGACCACTATGATAAGCGTTCTCGAAGAATCATTCCGCAAGGTGCTTGCTAACATGTTTGATTCTGACGAGAACTTTGACGTGATCATGAACCCGGACAAGGGAGACTGCGAGATATATCAGAATCTTAAGGTCGTGGCTGATGATGACGTCGACAACGAGAACATGGAGATCGGGCTATCAGAGGCGCGTGAGATCGACCCTGAGTGTGAGATCGGCGAGGAGGTGTCAAAGCAGATCTTCTTTGAGAAGTTCGGACGCCGTGCCATCCTCAATCTCCGTCAGACTCTCCAGTCGAAGATTCTTGACCTTCAGAAGGAGGCGATCTCATCCAAGTTCAAGGAGCTTGAGGGTGAGATAATCTCCGGGGAGGTTCACCAGGTGTGGAAACGCGAGGCTCTTCTTGTAGACGAGGACCAGAACGAACTGATCATGCCTAAGGATGAGCAGATACCCAGCGACTCCTTCCATAAGGGCGATGTGGTAAGGGCGATCGTGAAGCGTGTTGACAATCAGAACAACAATCCCAAGATAATCCTGTCGCGCACCGACGACCGTTTCCTCCGCCGTCTGTTTGAACAGGAGGTGCCAGAGATCCACGACGGACTGATCACTATCCGTGCCGTGGCGCGTATCCCCGGCGAGCGTGCTAAGATTGCTGTTGAGAGTTATGACGATCGCATAGATCCCGTAGGTGCATGCGTGGGTATCAAGGGAAGCCGTATCCACGGCATCGTCAGAGAGCTACGCAACGAGAACATCGACGTGATCAACTATACCGCCAATCCCCAGCTCTTCATCCAGCGTGCATTGAGCCCGGCAAGTATCTCATCCATCCGTCTTAACGAGGAGGAGAAGAAGGCTGAGGTCTTCCTGCATCCGGAGGAGGTCTCTCTCGCCATAGGCAAGGGGGGACTCAACATCCGTCTCGCCACAATGCTGACCGGATATACCATCGATGTATACCGCGACATTGAGGAGGGTGAGGAGGACATCTATCTTGATGAGTTCCGCGATGAGATCGACGACTGGGTGATCGAGCAGCTTAAAAACATAGGACTCGGCACAGCGAAGGCGGTGCTTAACGCTACGCCCGAGAAGCTTGAGCAGGCCGATCTTGAAGACGACACTGTGGAGCATGTGCTCAACGTGATCAGATCTGAATTTGAAGACTGATTCGCGACGGTGAGCCATAAATCTTTCCTCATAAATTAAAAGAAACAACCCTTCACCAATATATGCGCATAAAAATCAGTAAAGTAGCAAACGACCTAAATGTCGGAGTCAATACAGTGGTGGAATTTCTGCGACGACATGATGTGGATGTAGAAAACAATCCCAACGCGAGAATAGACGACTCCTCACTTGAGTTGCTGAAGAATGAATTCAACAACGACAAGACATTGAAGAAAGAGGCCGACGGACAGACCGACGGCCGGCGCAAGCCTAAGAAAGATAATCCTGCCACATCAGAGATGTCGGGCGGCACTTCCACCTCGGGTATACCGGGGCTGAAAGTGCTGGGAAAGATCGACCTTGATGCAGGCTCCCGCCGTGGCAACGGACGCCGCGGTGGCGACTCCCGTGGCCGTCATGATTCCGACCGCCAGAGAGGACGTTCAGACGACCGTCAGGACCGATCGCGTTCCGATCGCCAGAGAGATGAACGCAACCGTGGAAGAAATGGCGGCAAAGATGTGAAAAAAGAGGAGATCGCTGCCTCTGCATCCAATCCGGGAGCAGGGCGACAGGCGGCTCCCGCGCCCGTGCGTAATGAGAAAGAGTCAGTACGCACGGAGGCAACCGTAGAAAACAAGACAATACAAGAGAAGACAGAAGTGAAGGCTCCCGTTGTAAAAGAAGAGTCGCAGAAAGATCAGAAAAACACTGTGCAAGAGACTCCAGGAAGCGTATTCCGCCTGAGCACTCCACCGGTTCAGCCGGAACTGAAAGTGTTGGGTAAAATCGATTTATCAAGCTTGAACCAGTCGACACGTCCGAAAAAGCGTGGTAAAGACGACCGACGTCGTGGCGACAAGAACCGTCAGGGGGGTGGTGCATCATCTTCCCAGGGTGCTGACCAGCAGAATGCCGACCGCAAGAAGCGCAAGCGTATAGGGAAGGAGAAGATCGACATCGAGAAGGCTGCTTCCCAGCCCGGATTCGGATCGGAGAACCGCAACAAGAAGAAGGGTGGCGACAAGCAGGGTCAGAACAACCAGCAGGGTCAGCAAGGCGGTGGCGGCGGCGACCGCAAGCGTGGCGACCGCGGACAGAAAGGCGGCAACCGCAGAAATGAGCGTCCGCAGAAGCCGGAGACAAACCAGGAGGATGTGCAGAAGCAGGTGAAGGAAACGCTTGCACGTCTCACCAGCAAGACTCCCAAGAAAGGCTTGAAATGGAGAAAGGAGAAGAAGGAGGCTATCCACAACCGCGAGCTGGAGAATCAGCGTCGTGAGGAGGCGGAGAGCAAGATCATTCAGCTCACCGAGTTCGTGACTGCAAACGACCTTGCCAACCTTATGGAGGTGCCCGTCAACAACGTCATCGCCACGTGTATGAACCTTGGCGTCATGGTGTCGATCAACCAGCGTCTTGACGCCGAGACCATCAACATTGTGGCTGAGGAGTTCGGATTCACCACAGAATATGTGAGTGCCGATGTGACGGAGGCCATCTCTCCTGAAGAGGACAAGGAGGAGGATCTTCAGCCGCGTCCGCCTATCGTGACTGTCATGGGTCACGTCGACCACGGTAAGACCTCGCTGCTCGACTATATCCGTAAGGCAAACGTGATTGCCGGCGAGGCTGGCGGTATCACCCAGCATATCGGTGCCTACAACGTGACGCTTCCCGACGGACGCTGCATCACTTTCCTCGACACCCCGGGTCATGAGGCGTTCACCGCCATGCGTGCGCGTGGTGCGAAAGTGACCGACCTTGCCATCATCATAGTAGCCGCTGACGACGACGTGATGCCACAGACTATAGAGGCAATTAACCATGCGTCGGCTGCCGGCGTTCCGATGGTGTTTGCAATCAATAAGATAGATAAGCCCGCAGCAAATCCCGACAAGATCAAGGAGGAACTTGCCGGAATGAACTACCTCGTGGAGGAATGGGGCGGTAAATACCAGAGCCAGGACATATCCGCAAAGAAGGGTATCGGCGTGGAGGAGCTTATGGAGAAGGTGCTGCTTGAGGCAGAGATGCTTGACCTTAAGGCAAACCCCGACCGTCTTGCTGTCGGCTCGGTAATAGAGTCAAGTCTTGACAAGGGACGTGGCTACGTCGCTACTGTCCTTGTGCAGAATGGTACGCTCCGTGTGGGCGACGTCATACTTGCCGGCACCCACTACGGAAAAATCAAGGCTATGTTCAACGAGCGTAACCAGCGTGTCAAGGAGGCAGGTCCCTCTACTCCGGTGCTTATCCTCGGTATGAACGGTGCGCCTACCGCAGGCGACACATTCAACGTGCTTGAGACGGAGCAGGAGGCACGCGAGATTGCCGGCAAGCGTGAGCAGTTGCAGCGCGAGCTTGGTCTGCGCACCAAGAAGCGTCCCGGTCTTGAGGAGCTTGGTCGCCGCCGTGCGCTCAACGACTTCCACGAGCTCAACCTCGTTGTCAAGGGCGATGTCGACGGTTCTGTAGAGGCTCTTTCCGACTCGCTCATCAAGCTGTCTACTCCCGAGATTCAGGTCAACGTGCTTCATAAGGGTGTGGGCGCCATATCGGAGAGCGATGTGACGCTGGCTGCGGCATCCGACGCCATAATCATCGGCTTCCAGGTGCGTCCTTCCGGAGCAGCACGCAAGGAGGCAGACAAGGAGGGCGTGGAGATACGTCTCTACTCCGTGATCTACAAAGCTATCGAAGAGGTGAAGGATGCAATGGAAGGATTGCTCTCACCGGAGATCAAGGAGGAGATCACCGGCACGGCAGAGGTGCTTCAGACCTACCATATTTCCAAGGTCGGTACGATTGCCGGTGCGATTGTGCGCGATGGCAAGATCAAGCGCACGAGCAAGGTGCGTGTCATTCGCGACGGCATCGTGATCTATACCGGCGAGCTTGGATCTCTCAAGCGATTTAAGGATGACGTCAAGGATGTCGTGTCGGGCTACGACTGCGGTCTGTCAGTGCAGGGCTACAACGATATCCGTGAGGGCGATCTTATAGAGGCGTATGAGGAGGTGGAAGTGAAGAAATCTCTCTGATGGCGTTAGTATCGGTAAACATCGGAAGCAATCTTGGCGACCGAAGACTCAATATTAGCCGGGCAGTGCGTGCGATAAGCATGGAGTTCGGTGATTTCGAGATAAGTCATGTAGTGGAATCAGCCCCTTGGGGGTTTGATTCCACTCATTCTTTTCTGAATGTCGGACTTACGTTTGAGACGGACTTGAATCCTGAAGAGACGTTGCGCAGGCTTCAGAACATAGAGAAGGGTATAAGCGGAAAGAGCCATCGCACGGCTTCCGGAGGGTATACCGACCGAGAGATAGATATCGACGTGATAACGTTTGACAGTGAGGTGATTGACTTGCCTCATCTTCAGGTACCCCATCCCCGTATGCCGCAGCGGAGTTTCGTGCTTCAGCCATTGGCTGAACTGATGCCCTGGTGGCGTCATCCACTGACAGGACTGACGCCGTTTGAAATGCTTGAAAATCTGGATAAATAAATGGAGAAATACATATTGACGTCGCGCGGCGAACTGTTGTTGTCGGAGTGTGACGGATGTTTCCGCCTGCCGGTAGCCGGAGAGGTGGTGCTTTCGGAGTGTTGTGAGACGTATCGTTTCGGAGAATACGTAGCTGCATCGCTTGCTTCGGTTGGCAACGCAGACGAACGTATGGTGAGACGTGGATTGCGTGAATCCTGGGGCAGCATGTCGGAAGAGGAATTTCGTGCCGCCGCAAAGGGGATGGAACTGGTTAATTGGAATGAGGCGGAGAGGCATTGTTCTGCCGATGGCGAGCCTCTTGAGCGATGCTCGGAGATAAGCAAGCGTTGTCCGAAATGCGGGAAAGAGTATTTCCCCAGACTAAACCCTGCCATAGTAGTGCTTGTGAAGAGGGGGGATGATGCGTTGCTGGTGCATGCACGTAGTCTTAGCCGTCCCGTCATGGCATTGGTGGCAGGCTTCGTGGAGACAGGCGAGAGTCTTGAGGAGTGTGTGGCAAGGGAGGTCATGGAGGAGACTTCGCTTGAGATAGGGAATATACGCTACTATGGCAGCCAGGCTTGGCCATATCCATATCAGCTGATGATCGGCTTCACCGCGGAATATAAGTCGGGCGAATTTAGTTTTGCCGATGGAGAACTTACAGAGGGTGGATTTTTCTCCCGTGAGAATCCCCCGTCGATACCCACTATGCCTTCGTTGTCGCGCAAGATAATAGATGCGTGGCTTAATGGTGAGATATGAGTGTCGGGCGAGGAGCCGACCGATGAAATATGGTGATGAAGCTGATGTGGTGCCTGTGGGGAGAGTGCGGGCAAATATATAGTGGAAATAGGAGGGAATGTTAAAACTTTTATACAGATGTTAATGTTAATAGGAGTGAGAGTAGGGACGCATGTTGCCGTATTGAAGTTGCGGAATTAAGCCGCCTCAATAAAAATTGAAAAGAAATGGACAGAATAAGAGAAATATTTTCAAGATTGCCTTATTGGCTCTTTTCGATAATCACGACATTGCTCATTCTTTGGCTCACACTGATGCCCGATCCATTGGGGGATGACGCCCCGACCTTGTTTCCGGGTGCCGACAAGGTGGTGCATGCCATAATGTTCGGATTCCTTTCCGTGATGCTGCTGCTGGATTATCAGAGGAAGCATGGCTGGAGAGAGACAGGATCAGGGGTAATGCTTATCGCAGCCTTCATTTCATCCGCATTAGGGATACTGATAGAATTTATTCAGCGATGGATGGCAATGGGCAGAGGGTTTGATCCCGGAGATATGGTGGCAGACGTAGCCGGTGTAGTGATATGCGTCTTTCTTTGGAGCCGTCTTCAGCGGCATTGGTTGTAGATTTCTACATTCCGCGATACTAAATTCCACAATTCGATATTCCACAATTCCACAAAAGATAGCACTATGTCAGAAACTAACAAAGATATAGATCTTGAGCAGGGAAACGCCCCCACTCCAGACCATGAGGATGGCAAGAAACCGCGCCGTCATCTCATCCGCAACAAATGGCTTCGGATTACGCTGAAGACTTTGATGTGGTTGCTGTTGGTATTGATTGCATTGCCCATATTACTGTATGTGCCGCCTGTGCAGACGTTTGTCAAGAACATGGCGTGTGATATTGTTCAGAAGTCTACGGGCATGAAGATAGGCATTGACAGATTCCGGCTTAGATGGCCTGTCGATGTCGCATTGTCGGGTGTGACAGTGGTTGAGGCTGGTGGTGATACTATGGTCTACGCTAAAGAGGTGATTGCCGACGTTAAATTGCGCCCGCTGTTCAGCCTTGACGTGGATATCAACCGCCTGCGACTCATCGACGGCTATTACCGCATGGTGTCGCCCGATTCCTCGATGGTGCTTAAAGTGAAGGCGGGCTTGCTTGAGGTTGACGATAAGAGTTCTGCAAATATGGCATCCGGTTCGATACTTCTCAACAAGGGAGTGTTGAAGGATGGCAATCTCTCGCTGTATATGGATGTGTGGAAACAGAAGCCCACCCCTACCGACACCGCCGCCGTACCGTTCCTTATAAAGGCAAATGAGTTACGGCTTGACAATTTCCGTTTTGATATGTCGATGTTGCCTACGATTGATACGCTCTCGCTGAAGGCGGGTTCACTCATGCTGAGGAATGGAGTGGTGGATCTCGGCAATAATAAGGTGTCCGCTTCATATTTAGGGGCAGCCGATGGCGACGTGACCTACTATACGCCCACTCCGGAATATCTGGCATCCCATCCCGCGCCCGTCGCCGATACAGTGCAGGCAACCCCGTCGCAACCTATGATAATACGTGGCGACACTGTGGAACTTAACCGTTTTGCTGCCATTTATGCTGTGAAGGATGCAACGCCCATGCCCGGTTTTGACCCCTCATATATTGAGGTGAAGGATGTGGATATCGCTCTCTCCGGATTTTATAATGCAGCGTCCACCGTGGAGCTCCCTATAGTCAGAATCGCTGCGAAGGAGCGTAGCGGACTGCAGATTACGGAAGGTAGTGGCGTGGTATCGGTGGATTCCGCCGGACTTGCCTTGAAGGATCTTCAGGTAAAGACTCTCTATTCCTCATTGTCTGCCACTGCCGGCATCCCATTTGCATTGATGGAGATGAAGCCGGAGGCTCCTCTTGACGTGAAAGCGTCGGGAAGTCTCGGTATGCCCGACATTGAGGCATTCATGCCGACGCTGAATACTTATATTGGGAAGATACCGTCGCGCACACCACTTAACTTTGATCTTGGCGCAAAAGGAACGTTGGCAGACGTGGATATCCCCGGTTTGACCATCACCATGCCCGGCGTGTTGTCGCTTAATGCTTCCGGCCATGCGCAGAACGCACTTGACTATAAGCGGCTGAAGGCGCGCCTTAAGTATGAGGGTAACGTGGTGAATCCAGGCATCGTGGAGGGTATGCTTGGAAAACTCCCGATGAGAATACCAGTGCTGAAACTGAAGGGTGACGCCACTGCCGACAACCAGAACTATGGCGTCAATTTCAGCCTTATGACTTCTGCCGGAGATCTTGCCGCACAAGGGAAAGTGGGCATGACGTCGGAGAGATATGACGCCAACCTTAAGGTGAGAGAGGTCAATGTGGCTTACTTCATGCCGGAACTCGGTATAGGGAAGGTGACAGGAAGCATGACTGCGAGTGGGGCAGGTTTCAATCCTACGTTGGATAATGCAGTGACCGATGTGAAGCTCGATATAAACTCACTGGTATATCAGAAAAAGATTCTGAAGGATATAACTGCCGATGTCACGTTGAGCGACGGTAATTACGACCTTGTGGCGACTTCGGATAATTCCGGGATGAGATTCCGTGTGGAGGGTGCCGGCACGCTGGCTCCCGATCTATACACCTTTGACATAACAGGGAACCTTAGGGAGATAGATCTACATGAGCTTGGGATCAGTCCGGAAGTTAATAATGGAAAGATGGACATTACGCTGCGGGGAAGTGCAAGTCCGGAAAAATGGCTATATAATGCCGACATACGCCTTGACAAGGTGGAATGGACATCGGGCAATCAATATTTTTCTGTGCCGGGTGCGCTCACCGCGTCATTCAAGTCTACTGTCGATAGGGTCAATGCCCGCATGGATGCCAGCATGACCAGCGTGGAATTTGCCGGCGACACCGGTTTGCAGCCACTTGTCGAGAGTTTCTCACTGGTGGCGGATTCCGTGATGCATCAGGTGAAGGAACGTAATCTTGACGTGGCAGGCATACAGCGGACGCTGCCGTCGTTCCGGTTTGACGTCAATGCGTCTGGTAAAGGGCTTGTCGGTCAGTATCTCCATACTATGGGCATGAGTATTGACACTGTATATGCCCATTTGTCGAATGATTCGCTGATCAGCGGTCATGTCGGGTTGCTGGAGGCATCCAACGGCACCATGAGGGCTGACACGCTTTCTCTCAATCTACGTCAGCGCGGTAAGTTGCTTGACTACTACATGCACATGGGCAACAGAAGCAATAACTCGCTTGCGGAATTTGCTGACGTCAATCTTAATGGTTATTTCGGTTCAAACCGTGTGCTTCTATCAATGACGCAATTCAACCAGAAGGGGGAGATTGGCTACCGTCTCGGTATGACAGGTGCGGTCACGGATTCTGTGGTGTCTGTCCATTTCACGCCACTGAAGGCTACGATAGCCTATATGCCGTGGAAATTCAATGACGACAACCATATAGATTATAATCTCCTCACTAAACGTGTGGATGCAAATCTCATGGCGAACAGTAAGGAGAGCAGCATACTTATGCAGACCCAGGAGGGTAAGAACGGTAATGATGAACTGCATCTTGTGCTTGACAATATCAAGATACAGGATTTCCTACAGTTATCGGTGTTCGCCCCCCCTGTTACAGCATCTGTTGATGCTGATCTTAATGTCGGATACGTCAATGATTGGTTGTATGGTGGAGGTAGCCTTTCCGTGACAGATTTCACGTACGACAAATTGCGTGTGGGAGATTTTGACCTTGGTCTGAGGGCAGGACGCAACAACGATGGTTCTACCGGCGCGTTGCTGAACCTAAAGATAGATAAGCAGGATGCAATGGTGGCAAAGATGATGCTGCGCCCCGATTCAGTGGGTAACCTGGAACCTAAGAAATTGGGGTTGGAACTCACGCGCTTCCCCTTGTCAGTGGCAAATCCGTTCCTTGGCAATGATGTGGCGAGACTGTCGGGTTATCTTAATGGAGAATTTGATATGTCGGGCACGTTCACGTCTCCCGTCTTCAATGGAAATCTGGCGTGTGATTCAGTGAGTGTCTTTGTGCCTATGATCGGTTCTGCCTTGAAATTCGGACAGGACTCAATCAACGTCGCTGACAATATACTTAGTATGAATGGATTCAATATATGGGGAGCCAACAACAATCCTCTTGTGCTGAATGGTGATGTTGATGCGCGGAATTTCTCATCCATATTGTTTAACCTCACAATGAATGCAAGCAATTTCCAGCTTATCGGCAACACCAAGAAGGCGAAAAGCGACATATATGGCAAACTGTTTATGGATCTTAACGGTTCAGCCTCCGGTGCGCTTGACCATCTCAACCTGAATGCGGATGTGAATGTGCTTTCTGCCACTGACGTGACATATGCAGTGTCACCCACAACGGCGCAGCTTACGCAGCAGGATGCCTCCGATGTAGTGAAGTTTGTCAACTTCAACGATACGACGAAAGTGGTTGTCGCCGACAGCGTGGCTCCGGCTATGGCTATGAGAATAGTGGCGGGTCTTACGATACAGCCCGGAGTGCAGGTGACGGTTGACATACCGGGCACTGCCACTACCGGCAACGGTAAAGTGGAAGTATCTCCATCGGGCACTCTTAATTACTTCCAGAACTATATGGGTGATATGCGTCTTAACGGACAGCTGACGGTAGGCAACGGCTACGTCAGATATAGTGTGCCGATGGTGGGTGAGAAGAAGTTTGTGTTCAATCCCAATAGCAACGTGCATTGGAATGGAGATATTATGAATCCTACACTCAATATATCCGCTACCGATGATGTAAAGGCAAATCTTCTCCAGAACGGCAATTCTCGTATTGTCAACTTCCTGGTGAAACTTGCCGTATCCAATACGCTCTCTTCTCCGAAGGTGGAGTTTGACCTGTCAACGGAAGACGACATGACCGTGCAGAACGAACTGTTGTCGATGAGTGCTGACCAGAGGAGCATGGCGGCGATCAACCTCTTGCTTACCGGACAGTATAGCGGTCAGGGTGTCAGGACAGCAAGCAATGACCTTCTCCAGGGGCAGCTCTATGGTCTGCTCACATCGCAGCTCAACAGTTGGCTGGCAAATAATGTGAAGGGCGTAGACCTCAGTTTCGGCGTCGATCAGTATAACAAGACGGTCAACGGAGAGACCGGAAGCACGATGAGCTATAGCTACAGCATGTCGAAGTCATTGTTCGACAACCGCTTCAAGATCTCAGTCGGCGGCAACTACACCACTGATGCCTCTGCCGATGAGAACTTCTCGGAGAATCTGATAAGCGACATATCGTTTGAATACATGCTGAAGCAGACGAGCAACGTCACCATGTATATGCGTCTGTTCCGCCACACGGGCTACGAAAGTATCCTTGAGGGTGAGATTACGGAGACTGGTGTCGGTTTCGTGATGAAACGCCGTCTTGCAAATCTCCGCAATCTGTTCAGGCTTAGCACGTGGATACCGGAAAAGAAATCCGATCTTATTGCGCGTCCGATGTTCCCGGCATTGCCAAAAGATTCGGTGCCTAAGGACAGCACTGAAGTTGTGCCTCCCGGCGAGAGTGCGGTTATAAAAGAGGATAGTATAAAACCCGATTCCATCACCAATAAAGAATGACAGGATTATGATGACCAGAAATATAAGGATATATATGCCGTTGATTGCATTGGCAGTCATGGCTTTGGCGGCGGTGTCTTGTTCCACCACCCGTCGTCTGGGTGCCGGAGAGACACGCTACACCGGTGTCGGGAAATTTAATGTGGAGACACCCGGAGATGAGAAGGCTCCTATTGCGCTTGTCGACGGGCTGAAAGAGGCTGCCAACTGTGACGCCAATGACTACGTGGTGGCTCCCTTCATAAAGATTCCTCTCGGTCTTTGGGTCTACAACAACTGGAACGACAGTGCCGGCGGACTCAAAGGTTGGCTGTATAATAAACTTGTGAAGGCTCCTGTGCTGATAAGTGAGGTGAGGCCTGAGATGCGTGTCAAGCTGATGGAGCAGATTCTGGATAATAATGGATATTTCGGCTCTACCGCCACTTACGACATACGCTACAGCAAGACCAATAAAAAGAAAGCCGGTGTGGACTATGAGATCCGTCTTACGAATCCGTATCGTATAGATTCCATAATTTATCTTGACAAGCCGGAACCGATGGCGCGCTTTGTGGATTCCGTGGCGAAGAAAAGTCCGTATCTACAGAAGGGTGAGGTGTTTTGTGTGGATTCCCTTGCCTCCGAACGTATCCGTATCGTCAATGCAATGCGCAACAGGGGATATTATTATTTCCGTCCGGAATATATTGAGTTCCTGGCAGATTCATTGATCACCCCCGGCAATGTGGCGATCAAACTGACAATCGCCGCCAACACTCCCAAGATGGCACGCCAGCAATATCGCACAGGCAATATCTACACCACTATCTTGCGTGACAGCCAGAGCGATCCCGGCACGCCGGATACAATCCCTACTAAGCGTGGCGACGTCATAGTAATGCGTCCTGCCCGGTTGAGGAAGAATCTCATACCCTCATGTGTGACATTCCGCGAGGGGAAGATATTTTCCGTGCGTGATATGAATCGCACGCAGACGCGTCTTTCCCGTCTCGGTATATTCGGCAACATACAGATACAGCCGGTGCCTGTGGACACCACTTCCGGAAACGCCACCCTTGATGTCTACACCACCTGCCAGTTTGATCAGCCGATTGAGGCTTCGATAGAGGTGAATGCCACTTCGAAATCCAACAGTTATCTTGGTCCGGGTCTTATCCTCGGTCTGTCGCATAACAATCTCTTCGGCGGTGGCGAGAGACTTGGGTTGCAGCTTACTGCCGCCTATGAATGGCAGACGGGACGCAACTGTGGAAGCGTGTTCAACAGTTACGAATTCGGACTGAATGCGAGTCTTGCTTTCCCGCGTATGTTGGCTCCAAGTTTTATAAAGCGTACCAACAGGGAACTTAACTGGACCACAATCAATCTCGGCGCAAGCATATTGAACCGTCCGCACTTCTTCAAGCTGGCGGAGTTCAATACCGGCATCACATACGAATGGAAAGCATCACGTAATTCCGTCAATCAGTTCACTCCATTCAAGCTCTCCTACAATAAGCTGATCTCCACCACCCATGAGTTTGACTCGATCATGTCGCAGAATCCTGCCGTGGCACTCTGTTTCCAGAATCAGTTTATCCCGCAGATGTCATACACCTATACTCTCGACAAGTTTTTTGAACGCGAGCGTATCAATGGCATCAATTTCTCCGTTACAGTGACAGAGGCGGGCAATATCTTCAATGGTATATGGAGTGCGTGTGGCGTGAAAGGTGAGAAGAAGCTGTTCGGCACCCCCTTCTCACAGTTTGTGAAGGGACAGGCGCAACTTGTCTACAGCCGCCGGTTGATTAAGGCGACAGACCATTGGCTTGTGTCGAGAGTGCTTATCGGAGCCGCCCACGCCTACGGAAATTCGCGTGAGGTGCCATATTCAGAGCAGTTCTATATCGGGGGTGCCAACTCCATACGAGCATTCACGGTAAGGTCAATAGGTCCCGGTTCGTATCGGGCACCGGAATCTGTCAAGGATGGATATTTTGACCAGACCGGTACGTTTAAACTGGAATTGAATACGGAATACCGTTTCCCGATAGTGAGTGTGCTTCATGGGGCAGTATTTCTTGATGCCGGCAATATATGGCTTCTTAAGAATGACCCGATGCGTCCCGGAGGTCAGTTGCAAGGGGCTACTTTCCTGAAGGATATCGCTCTGGGCACGGGTGTGGGACTTCGTGTAGATATCGGCATGATGGTGATACGTGGTGATCTCGGTTATGGTCTTCACGCACCATATAAGCCTGGATATTTCAACATACCGTTTAAGGATGCCTTCGCCTTCCATCTTGCAATAGGCTATCCATTCTGATTATGAAAAAGAATCCACTGACATCATCCGAGAGACGCGGCGTAATTGTAGTCGCGGCTCTCGCTTTGTTTATTACCGGCATCGGACTTATATTCCGGCAGTGCGACAGCAAGGATGACGACATCTCTCCGGCTGATATTGAGGTATTGGTCGACGGTGACTCCCTGAATAATGCGGCAAAGGAATCAACGGAGGTGAACGGGAAACGTGCCCGACGGAAGCGGAGGAACAGGTCTGATTCTGTCTCCGGGAAGAGGGAACGTGTTGTTACGGCTCCCCGTAGGCGTAATTTCCTTGATGAACGGTTATTTGATGATATAGGGAGAAGATGAGGAAGAGTATAGACATAGCTATAGCCACGTTCGGCATCCGCATAGAGTGGGTGGAGAGGATGCTGCTTCCACCCATTGAGGGGGTACGATATGTTATTTCTTGGCAACGTCACGAAGGTATGCCGTTGCCGGAGGGATTGGAGTGTAGGGGAGATGTAGAGGTGTGGCGGCTTGATGAGGAGGGAGTGTCGCGTAACCGCAACAATGCCTTGTCGCATTGCCGCAGTGGGCTGGTGGTCGTGGCGGATGATGATCTTGTGTTCCGTAAGGAGGATCTGGAAGGGGTAGCGGATGCCTTTGCAGATGAGCCGTCACTTGACGTGGCACTTTTTTGTGTTGATATGCCTAACGGGAAGCATTATCCCTCCTCCGATTGTTGTCTGGGATTACCATTCCCGAAAGGATACTGGGTATCATGTGTGGAGATAGTTTTTCGAAGAGATAGGATAGGCGATTTGCAGTTTCATCCGGGTTTCGGACCCGGTGCAGACGTGCTTGGATGCGGGAAGATGACGCTCGGATGTGGAGAGGATGAGATGTTTGTGATCTCCGCTATAAGGAGAGGTTATGATTGCCGGTTTATCAACAGGCGTCTATGTGCCCATCCTCAGCCCTCCACAGGCGGACGGATGACAGTCCCGATACTACGCGGACAAGGCGCAGTCATGTCGATGATATATTCCCCAATGAGCTTGCTCCTGCGCATCCTATTGAAAGCATGGCGTGCAAGCCGTAACGGCACCATAAATATTCCCACAGCACTACGCGCCCTCATCTCAGGCGTAAGAGCAAAAAGAAATCTCCTCGCCTATCCCTCCCGCTACCACTGGAAGCTATAAGACCCCCTCTCAAAAATGGAATCTTATCGCTTTTTATGAATGGAGTCTAAATTTTATTTCGCAGAAGTCATAGCATCGATAAGGTCTTGGTAACAAGTTACTTTATGATACTTGACATTGTCCGTAGAGATTTCTTCGAAAAGTTGGGCGCAACAATCTATCTTGGCATTTTCTATTGCGTTGAGCTGCATGGATTGTAATGAGCCTTTGGTCTCTGCAATGAAGAAAATATGTTTGACGTCCCCTTTTTGCATGGCAATTGCCCAGTCGGGAGCGTAGTTCCCTACGGGGGTGGGAATACTGAATGTCCGGGGCAGTTTGGCATACACCGCGACTTCATTCGCTTCATCCAGATCGTGTGCAAAGTCGCGCTCACCCTTACTGTCGGAAACAACATAATCGGTTATATGCTTTGAAGACTGAACAGCCTTGTCAAAGTCAGCACGGCTTGCCGCAGTGAAGATATCGGAATTATATTTCCCTTCTGTGAGATGATAGTGGATATGGTCAACGATCATCGTGGCTTTCTGCTCACGAATTATCTCCACTACCTTACGGATAAACTCTTCGGGATTATTGCGGAACAAAGCGAGTTTTGCAGGACTAAGCCCCTGAAGGATTTTTGCGGCAGTTCGTCGGGTGATATTGGCCCCTTTTGCCACCTGACCGATAAGGTCATATTTTACTGATGATGTGCTCACATCAGTCAACTCATTTGACGTTGACTTGGTATCTCCAAACTGCGTTACATCCTCAACATCCTGCTGACCCTCAATCTTGATATAGAGTAACGTGCGTACTTTCAATTCATCGGTATTGAGATGCAATATGGCATTGTCAATCAACTCCACAGAGTCATAACTTACTGTATATACATACCGGTGGTTGATGGCTTTCCACAAAGCCTGAAATTCCGGTTTGGCAAAGTTGGCATTGAGTTTTGGTTCGGGCAACTTTGTCTTACCTCCATTTTCAGTCATATCTTCAAGCAGTGAGGGGTCGAAGATGGAGTTGATAAGGCGGGTCACACCCTCTGCTATTGGAGTGAGTTTTTCTCCGTATGGAGCAACCGATCCATCGGCAATGGCCTCATGATATTTCGGGGTGATATCCCCGGTGTCATCCACATAGTCATTATCTTCAAGATAAATCATTATGCGGGCTGCCTCAGAGTCTGTGATGACATGTGGCAGACCATCAACTTTGATTGTCTTACCCTCAAAGTAGTTTGTGGAGGCTTTGGATGCTCGTTCTCTCAATGCTTCCCGTGTCTCACGCTGTAAGTCTTTTGTGAAGTTGGCGTAGCTTTCATTAGCTATTACGGTAAGCACATTGATATTATGCACTTCATCGCCAAGCAGTTCTTTATCCTGACGAATGCCATTCTTGTCGACACATATACGCAATCCGCGGCCAACCTCCTGACGTTTTGCAGTTGTGGAATTGCTGTGGCGAAGTGTGCAAATTTGGAACACGTTGGGATTGTCCCAACCCTCGCGCAGTGCCGAATGAGAGAAGATAAAACGTGTAGGTTCGTCAAAACTGAGCAGACGCTCTTTGTCACGAAGGATAAGGTCGTAGTCCGACGCTTCCTCGCTTATGTCAGAACCGCGCTTTGTCTTGGTGTCTATCATCTTCCCCTTCTTGTCAATTGAGAAGTAGCCGCGATGAGTCTGATATGGCGCGAATCGACGCAGATACTTGTTATACTCCTCATCGAAGATGTGGAACTCGTCATTTACAAGTCGTGCATATTCCTCTTCAAATATCTGTTGGAAAATACCTTTGACCGGATTACCAACGCTATCGTAAGAGCGGTATTTCACCACTTCATCAATGAAGAAAAGCGACAGGCACTTGATGCCTTTTTTGAATAACAGGCGTTCTTTCTCAAAATGAGCCTTGATAGTCTCCCGGATTTGAACACGCTGCATGTGCAGCTCGTTTGTATCACCAACGACATCCCCCCTGCGGAGTGTGACTCCATTAGTGAATGTTACATAGCCGACAGGTTGCGTATTGGAGCCTGGGAATATCTCAGCGATAGTATAATCTTTATATTGGAGCAGTTCATTGGACTCAATAAACAGTGAATCACCAACCCCAAAGGTTTTGAAATGTCGGCGTGGTTCACCGGCGACATTCTTCACCTCAATGGATATTCTTGCCATTGGAGGCTTGCTTGGCGACAATATAATATTGTCAAGATACATATAGCCATTGGTGCCACGAAGGTTTTTCAGTTCGAAACCGATAACCTTGATGCGCTTCACAAGACGCTCACGGTAGGCATCGAGTGCGTCAAGGGCGTAGACGGTATCGTGTTTAGTTTTGTGCGTGGCTGAGTAGTTAAGCACAAAAAGCGGATTGAATTTTTTGAGAGCGGTTTGCGTGGCTGCACCCTCCATTTTCTGTGGCTCGTCCATAATGATAACCGGACGGTTGGCAGCAATCACGTCAATAGGTCGACGCGATGCAAACTCGTCGCGCTTGGAATATATTATGCGGCTCTCTTTGCTCCTGCCACCCTCTTTCATAGAGGTAGCGAATGCCTGAGTATTTATAATCATTACATTGAGTCCGGCATCCTGTGAAAATTGGTCAAGCTGGTTGAGGTTTGACGAGTTATAGACAAACCAACGAGCTTTCTTACCATACTGCTCCATAAAGTGTTCTTCGAGCATACGGAAAGATTTTGCCACGCCCTCGCGGATGGCGATACTTGGCACAACGATGATGAACTTCGACCAGCCATATAGCTTGTTAAGCTCGAACATCGTTTTGATGTAGACGTATGTTTTGCCGGTACCGGTTTCCATTTCCACATCGAGATTGACTGCACCGAGACCTTCAATATTGCTTAATGATTTGGAGAGTTGTACTCCGGCAGCCGTCTGTACAGAATGGAGATTTTCAAGCAACTGTTTTGACGTAAGCTCTACGTCGGCATTACGGTAGCCGTCATCGTCACCATCGAAGTGGATTACTCCTCTGCCTTGTTTACCGAGGTCGCGGCGATACTTGGAGGCATCCCTGTTGGGTTGTCCGGTGAAAATGTCGGTGGTGTTCTTCACCGCCTCTGTTTGATATGACTGTATCTTAAATTTGAATTTCATTGTTAGGTAAAATGTTTTTTGCCCATTCCGGCAGTTTATCTACATACATTTTACCCAAAACACCATTCGACAATCGGAAAAGAGGCTTTGCCTCCTCTCCATCTATTGAGTTATCGTAGACATAAAGCCTGTCTACTACGTTTGCGATTAATTCGCAGTTAAGAATTGATTTGTAATACCTTGAGATAATTTTTGCAATCGGAACATCATGTCCGCCCTCCATTACTCGTTTAGTGATTCGTGATGCGTTGATGGAGGGATGTTTGGTTGCAATAAAGAACAATCTTATAAAAAATCCGGCTTCTTTCGCCCTTAAAATAAAATCAATTTTATCTTGAGCGGAAAAAACGGATTCAAACACAAAACTGGACTTTTCTTTGAGATTTTTCTCCCTCAATTCTGAGCAATATTTGGCGGCGTTAAGTACAGCTTCCTTGGAGTTCCAGTCGCCAAAAACATCTTTTGCCACCTGATCAGGATTGATATAGATTGTTCCTTCAGCCCATTCATGGTGCAGGAATTTTTGCGTAACAGTGGTTTTGCCGGATCCGTTAGGTCCGGCAATAACTATAAGCTCCGGTTTGTGATTAGGTTTAACCATTGATTGCGGATTTAATTTGATTGCTCCACTTGGCGCGTAATTCTTTTCTCATCAAATCTATTTTCATAGAAATTTGTGCTTCAGCTGCCTGATGCCGGGCGATAGCTGTTTCAGCCGCCTCTTTCATGATTTGGCTAAGTCGTTCGTCACCGGGTTCAAGACCTGACACAAAACGATAAGAATTGAGTTCCTGTTCCGACATGTTATTTTTAATTACATATTAATCTACAAATATATAACAAAAATTCTTATAATAATGATGTTTTGGATAAAATTTTTTAATTGATAACCAAAGGTGTCGGGGTTGACACATCTTAACAGATTTATTTATAGCACCCTGCGGATAGTATCCGGTGAATAGTGACGGAAGATTTGTTCAAAGTTGTCGAGTACGTTGTCATTGGCAGCAGAGGCATCGCGCATCACGAAGTATTGTGGCTTCATTTTGGCGATTCCAGTAATGGTTGATTCGTTTACATCCATATCGAAGGTGGCGATAAGATAGGTATCATCAACGAAGAATACCTTTTTACCAATGACTTCCTTTTCTTCAATTTTGGCTGATAACTCGATATTGAGTTCGGGCATCACTTGGAATAACAAGTCGAGCGGAGTGCGGTCAGGCTTTACATTGTCAATAGATGAGAATATATTATTCGCATCAAAATCTTCGGGAGTGTAATAGACGTCCTCCATGTTCGACGAGTCAAGTTTGAGCACACGGAAACCGATATCAAGGTCTTGACCTTGAAGTCCGGCCTCCTCCTTGATTTTCTTCCCGGCACGCCGGATTCGCTCTTTGCCAATCTCACAGATATTGGCATATCCGGCCTTGCGAGCTTCGCTATCTTTGTCTGTTTCCTCAGTGAGTTGCACCATAATGAAACGGCGATTGCCTCCGTCTTCGGAGTTCAACTGCATTACAGCGTGTGCGGTAGTAGCAGACCCGGAGAAGAAATCTAGATACAGACCTTGTTTATCTTTTGACAAAAAAACAAAATGTTTAATCAATTCAACTGGTTTAGAAAAATCAAATATTTTGTTTAATTTGAGTTCCTTTAAAGTTATCGCTCCTTTTGCCGTTGTTCCAATATCATCAAGTAATAAAGTCGTATAAGCCGATATCGATTCGCTCTTGGGAAAGATACGGTATATATTATACTTACCGTCTTTATTCCCTAAAACAAGAGCATTTGATGCCAACAATTCTTTTGCCATTTCTTCCCCTACACGCCATCTCCCCTCTGTTCCATTGTCTTTGTATGGATAAACAGTAATACCATTTATAGTTATAGGATACCACATTGAAGGTCTATCTTCGCGTCGATCTGCCACCCCCCATTGTCTAAGGTTTTCCTTACGCCCATCTGATTGTTTTACAATCATTTCAAAATTAACTAAATCAACATTTTTAGCATAGCATAATATATACTCATGAACTGCCGATATAGTTGATGTAGTACCGACCTTTCCTAATTTTGACTTCCAAGTAAATTGGCATACAAAATTAGAATTCCCGAAAATTTCATCACATAGTTTAGTAATATTGGATATTTCTCTATCATCAATTGAAATGAAAATAACACCGTCGTCGGTAAGAATGTCGCGGGCAACTTTCAGACGTGGATAAATCATATTTAGCCAGAAAGTGTGGAAGCGACCGTTGCTTTCGGTATTGCGTACCATTGGGTCAACAGTTTGGTTGCCTTCTTCATCGAATAGTCCGCTATGCGCCTCAAACTCATCACGGCTGACGGCGAAGTCGTCGTTGTAGACGAAGTCATTGCCGGTATTGTATGGTGGATCAATATAAATCATCTTGACTTTGCCAAGATAAGTTTCGCGAATAACTTTAAGCACATCAAGGTTGTCACCCTCAATATAAAGGTTCTCAGAATCGAAACCTCCAGGTGTTCCATCCTTACCTACGCTTTCTTCTCTACATGGACGAAGCGTCATAGTCGTGCGCTCATTGGCCAAATGTGATGCTTTGCGCTTTTCCGGCCAAGTGAACTGATAGCGTTCCTCGCTATCACCGAAGATTTCGTCACTTAGCTCCGACCGCAACTTGTCGAAGTCGATGGCAAGCTCTGGCTTCCCATCCTTATTTAGTCGCTCAGTTACGCACTGCGGAAACAATGTAGCAATCTTTGCCACATTGCTTCGCACAAAATCACCGCTCTGCATATTCAACTTATCCATTATTATAGTTATATCTATTTTTAATTATTACATTCAAAGATTCTTGTTCTAATTCTGGGAATATCAATTGCTTTTCACGCCCAAACAAAGGGTCTGATAATATTCTATATAAAACATATCGCACCAATGCATACTCCTTATGAGAGAATATATGGTAATCCGATGTCCATGCTTCTTGATTTAGATGTAGATGCACTCGTTTTCGAAGTTCCTTACAGTAAGATATATATGAACGAGCCACTTTGGAATCAGTAATATTAAGATAATTACCCTCTAAAACTGAAATTATAAGGAAATGAAAATCCTGAACAGCTTCTTTAGGAGAATTAAGTTTTTCTTTATGACCTTCAACCTTGACAAAAGTTTTTTCGCCTTCTTTGTAAGTTTTCACATCATGAAGAATCGGTTTGCCATATAATTGATATTTTAATTTTTTATAGTAGAAAAGTATATGATAAAATACAGACTCAACAATAGCTGCAGCTGTGATAATATAGTTTTTATATAGCATGCAATATAGGCTGTCCGAGAATTGAAGTTCAGATAGTTGTAAGTCGATATACTCCAAATACTGTAAACTATATGCTATGTTTTTTTTGATAGTTAAATTAAGTCTATCAAAAATTCCATGGGATAAATCTGCCTCTAATTCTGACACCAAAAATGGATACCATCGGTATTTTTTTGGTATATCATTACTACGCAATAGAGATTCAATCTCGGTATTAGTTTTATGAACATTTGAAAATCTATGCATTGATTATATATTTAAGTTTTTGTAGTTCAATGAATAATTCGCGTTTTCGGCGAGGTTGTTTGGTGGCGTTCATTTGACGCTCCAATGCCGCAATCTGACGCTCCAGTTTGGCGCGCTCCTCGTCAATCTTGATTTGCTCTGAAAGGGATTTGTCTTCTTCCACAGCGAATTGACCGATTGATGAAACAATGTTTTCCCAAACGGCATCCAGATTCAAACCTGAGATAGTTAAGGTTGCCTCATCAATTGATAGCCATGATGAAATGAAAAGTTTGTCGTGATAGACGGCAAAGCTCACTTCATCCTCAAATCGCAGGGCAAACACAATGCGTTGCGGTATGCTTTTGGCAAGAAAGGTGATATTCTTCGTGTCGAAATCACGCGATTTTAGTGATACTTCGACTAAGAATATCTCCTTTACTTCTTTCCCTTCTGCAATACCGGGAATGGTGCGGGGGGAAATCCAATTCACGAAGTCAAGACGCGACACATCACCATCGAAACGCTCTCGTTGCGATGGGGACCAATCAAACCGCTTAAATAGCTGTGCCTTTGGAAGCGGTCGTTTGACTTCAGTGGTTGGTGGCAGTCCTAACATTCTTTATCGGATTATAAGGAAACATATAAGTTCAAAGTCATCAAGACCACGTATCTCATTGCCGAAAAGAGAGCCGCTGTCGCCGTCGAGAAACGAGAATAGGTCTGTGTCCTCTTTGACTTTTATTAGTGAGGAGATGGCCTCGCCGAGTAGCCGGGAATACATACCCATGCGTTGACCGTCGCGTGTCTCGGAGTTGAATCGGCGGCAAAGGTCAAGGATCGGTGTGGCATTGCCACGGCACAAATGGCGCATTGTGTCAAGCATACTCTTCGGGTCAAGGTGGTCAATGACTACCTCCGATTCTTTCGAGATATAGACCATGTAGAATGGATGGAGTCGGTTCTTACGGTCAATATTGATTGCATTGTTGCGATTTTTGAGAACGAAGATTACGCCCGGCGGTGCACCTTTTGACGAAGGAACAATGGCATGAAGCCCCATCGGGGTATGCTCTATGTCCTCACCATGCTTGATGTATTCAAGCAGGTCGAGGCGAAACTCGTTCAAGCCCAAGTCCATTATCGAGACACCGGTATTCATTTCCTCAATATCCACAACTTCCTCTTTGAGACGTTCCAACTGGTCACGTCGATATTTTAGGTCGCCCTGTTCGGCATCTGTGAGAGGATTGTCATCGCCGGTGGCAGAGAGTACTGACACTTTCATGCGGGCTTCTACACGCCCTTTGAGATCGATATATTCATCCAAGTCTAAGTCGGGCCAGTAATTCACCAGTTGAATCACTGCATTACGCGAGCCGATACGGTCAATGCGCCCGAAGCGTTGGATGATACGCACAGGATTCCAGTGGATATCGTAGTTTATGAGATAGTCACAATCCTGAAGGTTCTGACCTTCGGAGATGCAGTCTGTTGCTATAAGCACATCTATCTCTTTGTTAAGGTTTGGATATATGGCTGTTTTCTCTTTCGATATGGGGGAGAAAAGGGTGAGAACTTTGTTGAAATCCATCTTCTCACGTGTCTTTATCGTACATCTTGCCTCGACATCGCCGGAAATAAGTGCTGTGTTAAGTCCGGTATGTTCTTTGATAAGCGGAGCAATATTTTCGTAAAGATATTGAGCAGTGTCGGAGAAGGCGGTGAATATTATGATCTTCTTGTTGCCGGGATTGATAGGATTCGTAAACTTGAAGCGAATGTCTTCTATAGGCATCCGGAGTTTGCTGTCATCTTCCGGGGTAATCTCTTCGAGCATGAATAGCAGTGTGCGGAGATTATCGAGATCCTTGGCGAGATATTCGCGCCACTGAATATAATCCATGTCGGCAAGGGCAACGGCTGTTTTTGTGCCTCCCACCATTGCCAATTCTTCCTGTTCATCATAGTCAAAGCCATAATGAACGCCCGGCTCTGCGACACTGGAATTATTATGGTTGATATCAAAGTCATCAATCTTTGTGATTGTGTCTTCCAATAGCCTTTTAATTCTTGACAGTGTAAGACGGAACGAATTTACCGAACTCTCCAATCGTTTGAGCAGGTTGATACTCATGAGCTGTCGGATGCCGCGCTCCCTGCCTGAACGAGAGAGATTTCCAAGTGAGCCACCCTTTGAGTCAATATACTTTTCAAGTTTGCTCGGCAGGATAAAGTCGGAAGGCGTGTAGATGGCGAGATTAAGCTCAGTAACACTCACAAATATGTCGTTAAACGTCACCGCCGTAGGAAGATCTGTAAGTTTTGGAGAACGTGAGATTGGTTTGAGCCTTTCGGGAAACTTCCCGATGTCGGTGGTATCGTAATATTGTTCGATATGCTTACGACTGCGGGCTATTGTCACGCTGTCAAGCACTTCAAAGAAATCGAAACTGAGTAGCGAGAGTAGATTCTTCGTGGTGCGTTCCTTCGGGTTGAGTTTTGACCAACGGTTGAAAGCAGACTGTGCATCACGAAATATCTTGTCGATGGATGACGAGGTGTTTAGAAGTGCGTCCATTCGCTCTGAATCCCCCTCGTAGGCGAGTTGCAACTGATTACGGAGGTCGTTGAAACGATTGTTTACGGGGGTTGCCGACAACATCAGCACCTTTGTCTTCACTCCTGCACGGATCACTTTATTCATCAGTTGAAGGTAGCGGTTTTCGCGAGGGTTTTCATCGTTTTCATCGGTAGTTACCTTGCCGCCGTTACGGAAGTTGTGGCTTTCATCTATAACTACAAGGTCGTAATTGCCCCAGTTTATATGTTCGAGGTCAAGACCGTTGCTCTGTCCTGATGATCGGGAAAGGTCGGTGTGATAGAGAATATCATAACGCAGACGGTCGGCAACCAATGGGTTGTTGACGTAGTTGGAGCGGTATGTCACCCAGTTCTGATGCAGCTTTTTAGGGCATAGCACCAACACCGACTTGTTGCGGTTTTCGTAATATTTGATTACAGAAAGTGCGGTGAAGGTTTTGCCGAGTCCGACGCTATCGGCGAGTATGCAGCCGTTGTATTTTTCCAGCTTGTTAATGATTGCGAGAGCGGCATCCTTTTGAAAATTATATAGTTTATTCCAGATCACGCTTGACTTGAAGCCGGTGGCCTCATTGGGCAGAACGTCTTCGGAAATATCTTCAAGAAATTCGTTGAAGATATTGTATAGTGTCACAAAGTAGATAAACTCAGGCGAGTTCTCCTTGTATGCGTTGGTGATATTGTCGAGAACTTGGTCTGTAACTACTTGCAGTTTTTCGCTATCGTGCCACACTTGGTCGAAAAGATTCAAGTAGAACTGAGACATCGGTGAATCTGTGCGTTGAACGAACTGATAGGCGTTATTGCCTCGTTCACATCCAAGATCCACAGTTGTAAATCCCATGATAGGCATGTAATTGACATCATCTACATTGATGAAGCCCATCATATTCTCATTGGTGCGGTTTGACTTGAAACAAGCCTTTCTCCTTATCCAGTCTGCACATTCTTTTGCAACGGCTTTAAGAGACAGCTCATTGCGTAATTTAATCTCAAATTCAGAACCGAATAAATCCCGTTCACGGTTAAGACGGGGTATGTAGAATTCCCTACGCTGTTTGTCAGCTTTTTCTGTAACAAAGGACGGCGATGTGAATATAAAACGTAGCTCATCGATCTCTTTCAGTTGCTCTTTAAGTTCCTGAAAGGCATAAATTGAAAAACTCGCTGCTGCAATTGACACACGACTACCTGATTTGATGGTATACACCAAATCATTACGCAGGGTTTGATTTATGTTGTCAATGAGTTGCACTTCGGGTCACTCGCTTTCTCAGCCATTGACTCCTACATGGCATAATTAGATTTGTTTGGGCAAAAAGAAAAGCGGGAGTCTTATCGTTACTCGTCCCGCAACTCGTAGCCTTCGAACTTGCTTTAATCGCCAGAACGAGCAACTTCGACTCCACGCTGCTATGTGCAGATACCCCAAACTCATTCCAAGCAGTGCTTGAAATGAGCCGGATAGGTATATACATACCCGTGGCGTCTATCGTTACTCTGTCCTTTGGCGATTGTTTGGAGTGTTCGAAGTTCCGAGTTGCCAAGAACAAAGCGTCAATATACGCTTTTCTTAAATATGTTGTTAGATTTCCCGCGTACCGTAGCGTTATGCTTCTCTGAGCAACGCTCCCACAGCGTGGAAGTCTATGTGCAAAATTACTAAAAATATTTGAAGAGACAATCTAATATGATGGGGAAAGTACATCCTTTAGCAGAAAGTATTGTTTTGGGAAAGTAATTTTCTCATCATGGAAATGGCATAGAGGGGACAGATATCCACATTACGTATGGCATTGTCTGCCGCCCAATCTTTCAGATAATTGTCAATGATTCTCGGAATATACATAAGAATGGATTTTAGTTTGCCTACAAAATTAGTAATTATTCTTCATATACACAGGATATTAAACTATATTTCGGACAAAATCCAAACAATTAAATCGCTGTTTTCAGACAAAATCCAAACAATTAAATCATTTTTTGTACCTTTGATGGTCTAATTGGATAAATTGTACTTTGCTCGATACAATTCTTAAAATTGTACCTTTGATAGTCTAATTTGGTAAATTGTACTTTGCTTAGTACAATTTTGCGAATTGTACCTTTGAAGGTTTAATTGAATAAATTGTACTTTACTCGGTACAATTTATTATCTTTGCAAAATAATTAATATTGATAGATATGGATATTCTGATAAGGACATATAAAAGACGGCTGGCTGATGTCAATACGCGTTTCCATCGTTTCCTTTTCTCTGAAATAGACTGGGAACAACCTCTGATAGGTATCATGGGGCAAAGAGGAGTGGGCAAGACAACCATGATGATGCAGAGAATCAAGGCGATGGATCCAACAGGTGAAAAATCGTTTTATGTATCTCTTGATAATATATGGTTTGCCAACCATTCTCTGATTGAATTGGCTGAAAATATGTTGGATAGAGGTGTCTCGCATCTCTATCTGGATGAGGTTCATAGGCTTATTGGATGGGAACAACAGGTTAAGAATCTGTATGATTCCTATCCGGAACTTCACGTTGTGTTCACAAGCTCCTCGCTGCTTGAGATAGATCATTCAATAGGCGACTTATCTCGTCGTGTTTCAATGCACACATTGCCCGGTTTATCATTTAGGGAGTTCCTGATGTTTGAAAGATATGATATCCCGCAACGACTTGACCTTTCAGATGTACTTTTCTCTCATGAAAAGATTGCAGCCTCAATATCGTCGGTCATAGATGTGCTTCCGATGTTCAGAAAGTACATGGAGAAAGGTTACTATCCGTTCTATAAGTCAATGAAAACGGATGACTACTATAGTCGGCTTGTGCAGAGTGTATCTACAGTCATAGAATATGATATACCTGCTGTTGAGAAAAAAATTGAATATGAGACTCTAATAAAGGCAAAGCGACTGGTGGCAATTGTTTCTGCATCCTTGCCATACATTCCCAATATGAGTACTTTGGCGGGACTCATGGGTAGCAACAGAAGTCAGCTACTGAAGTTATTTGATCTGTTGGATAGGGCTGGTATCATACGTCAGCTGTTTATGTCTGTCGGAGGTCCGAAAGCCCTTGTGAAGCCTCAGAAAATATTGCTTGATAATTCCTCGCTGATGTATGCACTTGGCACACCGCAGATTGGGGCTGCACGGGAAAGCACCTTCGCCTCATTCCTTAGTGTGAGTCATAAGGTGGGATTTGCAAAAGATGGAGATTTCATGGTGGATGGGCGTTATCTGTTTGAAGTTGGAGGGAAAGGCAAAGGTTTTGCCCAGATCCGAAATATTCCTGATAGCTTTGTCGTGGCAGATGACATTGAATTTGGATTCAGCAATAAAATCCCATTGTGGCTATTCGGTTTCTTATATTGACTCCATTATCGTTGCCGGTGATAAAAAACGGAATTATGGCGATATCGTCATAATTCCGTTATATCTGTTTGTCTTGAAGTTGTCGGATGGATCAGAGACCGAAGAAGCTCATTGTGCTGACGTCGGGTGTGCCGGTGATCTCGAAGATGATGAAGGTGAGGAGACCCATGAGGAGCACGTTGAAGTTGGCGAAGTCAATGAGGGTGTGATGATGTTCGCGCGGCAGTGTGCGCATCTGATACCAGATGTAGATGTCAATAAGGAGACAGAGTATGGAGGGGACTATGTCGAGACCCTTCAATGAGAAATTCAACTGTTGGCACATCACAATTGTCACTGCCGTATAGATGACGCCGTTCAAGAGGAATATCACACGTGCAAATTTCTTGCCAACGGCAACTACAAGAGTTTCCTTTGAATTGCGTTTGTCGCGGTAGTAATTATTATATCCGTATACCATTGTCGCGTTGACGCACATCAACCCCATCACTATACTCATATATAGGGCGGGAGCGACGTCAATCCAACTCAGAGGATGCTCCGGATGACGTTCGATCTGTATCAGGGCTGTCGTGATGACGCATACCGGCCCGAAAAGGATAAACGGGGCAATGACTCCGTAAGGGGTACGGAGCAATGGCATGTTGCCACCCATCGTTATCCAGCCTGCAAATGCGACGAATATACCCACCATAAGTGTCCACCATCCTCCTGATACGGCTATCGATAATCCGGCAAGAGCAGCAATCAGTGCGCAGGCGATGCTCCCCTCCTTTAGAAAGGTCTTGGAATAGGACTTGGAGTGGGAGTTGATCCTGGAGTCGATATGATTGCCGCAGGCATGCACTTCATCGAAATATCGGAAATAGAAATTGCCTGCCAACTGTGCGAAGATTACGAAAATCATACACAGGTTGGCAGGTAATAATTCAGTGTAGCCTCCAATCGCAGCACATGCAGTGCCGGCGAATACGCAACCAATGCCCATCATCAGTGAACTGAGACGGACATGGGTCAGGATTGATTGACGGGGGGACATAATAGATGGATAGTTTTGGTGGAATAGTTAGGAATGTTTCTAAAAGAGCATCAGGCGATCGTATACATCACCACGAAGAGGCTTGTCGCGCCGATTGCCATCCATAGGGTGAGTGCCTGAATCAACGGCTTTACGCCTACCTGACGTATCACTTTAAGGCTCAGACTCGCACCGATTGCAAAGAGGACTGCCACCAGCGCCTTCTTGGCTATGAAGACGAGACTGGAATAGATGGGTGCCATTACAGGAAGAGCACTCTCGGGAGTGTAGGTGTAGATTACCATTGCCACGACGAAGAGAAGTATGAACCAGGGTATGGAGATCTTTGCCTTGCCTTCCCCACTCTTATCCTTGCGGAAATACCATATTGAGAAGAATACGAGTGGGATTATCCAGAGGGCACGTGTGCACTTTATCAGTGTGGCTATCTCGCAAGCCTCCGCACCGTAGGCTTCTCCGGCTCCGACTACGGAGCTTGTGTCGTGTATCGCTATTGCCGCCCACGTGCCGAACTGTGCTTGTGATAATCCGAATAGATGTCCCAAGGGGGGGAAGATGAAGAGGGCTATGGCGTTGAGTATGAATATTACGCCAAGCGACACTGCCATCTCGTTCTCCTTGGCTTTCAGCGCACCGCCTACGGCTGCTATCGCACTGCCACCGCAGATTGCTGTGCCGGCTGAGATGAGGTAGGAGGTCTTGCGGTCAATCATCATGTAGCGACCGAGCACCACGCCTATGACCATGACCCCGATTACGGAAATTACGGTGAACAGCATGCCGTCGGCTCCTGATTGAAGCGACTTCTGAAGGTTCATGCCGAAGCCTAAGCCCACGACAGAGAATTGCAGAAGATATTTGGAGAGTTTCTTATTGAATTTAGGATAGGGGATACCGAATGTGAATGCGAATACCAACCCGATGAAGAGTGCTACGGGAGGGGTGATGAATTGGTATTTCTCTCCAAACACAAGGTCAAACGGGAAAAGCATTATCACGAGAAGTATCCAATAAAGAGGACCGCCTATTTTTGAGATCATATTTTTTTGCGGGTTCTGATTTACTTCGGATTGAAGATTTGTGTTTCTAGATGTCATATATAATTATTGATTTGGGTTATAACCTCAATAAAAGTAGAGGGGGCATAATGGAAAGTCCGGTCTGCTTTCGAGATTGCGATGCAAAATTAAATAAAAATAGGAAATTTGCAAAATCAGATTAAACAACTGTTGCATTAATATGAAAATTTTAACGGTCGGATAGACTTTGTTGATAGCCTGTCCGACCGTCGGGAAATCTGCATGAGCAGAATAGCGTTATTTGGCGGTGTTTTATTATTTCTCCAGTTTCTCTAATACGAGGTCGCGGATCGGCACCTTGACGGTGTAGGGGGCAGCGGCGGTGACCACGCCCGCCTTCGTCGAGACGTTGCTGTAGGCGAATACCGTCTCGCCGAAACCGATACTCCCCAATGAGCCGGCGATGCCGTCGTTTGCCTGCCACACCGACAACACATGGTCGTAGTAGCTACGGTCGATATGCGATAGCGTGACCGTAATGCCTACCTTCCCCAATTCCGGATTCTTGTCGGGATTATAGCATTCGTATGAAACACGTTCAAACTTTAGGTGGAGAGGGTAGCTCTTCCCTTTTATGCGACGGTCGGTGAAGATGGTATATCCGAATGTCTCGGTAATGGTTGATTCCAATATCGACACATGTTCGGTAAACAAAGGTTCTCCCGAATAGTCGATATAATTTACATCCACCCTTTCATAGTAGCTGTCTTCAGTTGAAAGGTCGTCTGAGCCTTCATAGTCAGAACAGGAGTATTGTTTTTTGGGGTATGAGAGTTCAAAGAAGTTATCAGTGTCTGCCGGGTCGGTGAACCATACCAACATATCAAGATCCATCCCGTAGGTATCCGGTCCGAACTTATTTGTGTAAACCCTAAAATTATGCATGGTTGTCTCTACGGCATCTATTTCGACTGGGTATGGCACTGTCACTTCTGCCGAAGCATCCCCATATTTCTTGTCGTGTGCCTCAATGCGTATGCGGTCGCCGCTTTTAGGGATATAATCGGCAAGATATGCGTAATGTGTTTTCTTGTGATAAATATAAATGCCGTTCTCATCAAATTCGTAATAGCCGTCATTATTGTCAGTTACGAGTTTGCATACCATAGTCTCCTTAAATTCATCATTTACGAATAGCGAGACATCGGCATCCGTAATTACGATTTTCGGGTCGACTTCATTCCATCTCCAGGTGCGTGATAGGTTGACTTTGATGCTGTCGCCGGGAGTGATGAGCGAGTTCATGCATAGCACTGGGGTCGATGCTATGTTGGGGTCAAATTCCTCGTAACATCCCGTCAGCATAGCCGACAGGATAAGGAGCAGAGAGAAATAGAGGGTCCGGAAGTAGCGGAAGAAATATTTTAGAATAGCCATGTGTAAGATATTGATGGGATTACTGGTATGAGTTTGATTTTCTTGAATACCCGATAGAAGTTATATTGTCCGGTGTTGTAGTCGAATTTATCGGAATAGTCACGCTGTACGCCTATGGTGCTCATGTTGCAATAGGCGTTGTATAGGGAGAAATCCCAATAACCTCGGCGATTATAGCGTCGGAAGTTGAGGTCAAGGCGGTGATTGAAGGGGAGGCGGTAGTTGTTCACTTCCGTTGCAAGCGTCATGTCATAATTCCAGGGGGCGAGCGCGGGATCCTGCCAGCACTGGGTAGGGAGGGTGATTCTGTTGCCGGTCATCCCTGTCCAAGCTGCCGACATCTCCCATTTCTTGTTGATTTTCCAATTTAGGAGCACATTTATCTTGTGGCGGTTGTCGAAGCGTGCGGGAAATGGCTTGCCACCATTCTTATCGGCATATTGGCGGTCTGCCCACATCAGGGAGTAGGCGATATGTCCGGATAAGGCACCGAAATCTTTTGAGATCTTGAAATCCAATCCCTTTGCCGAACCCTTACCGGCAGTCAGTTTCTTTGTCCAATCGGTCTCAGGCGAGAGCAGGTAGTATTCATCTGCATATTCGAGCAGATTGCGCATCTTTTTCCAGTAACCCTCCACTGATACAGTCCAGCCTTTGCCGAACGAATAGTATGCGCCGGCGAAAATTTTGTCGGCGGTCTGGGGTTTCTGATCGTTGGTGACGGGCACCCACTGGTCGGTGGGTAGTGATATGGAGCTTTGGATGAGCTGATGCACGTATTGCACTGTGCGTGAATAGCCGGCCTTCACCGCCCAATCCTTTGCCGGCTGCCATCTGAGCGAGAGACGTGGCGAGAGATTGGAGTGGTTCTTCCCTCCGATATGGAAGAGGGAGAAATGCAGACCGTAGTCCACTCGCAGAGGGTCGGCAGGTCGCCAGTCGCCCCCGAAATAGGCGTTAAATTCGCTTGCGCGATATGTGGATACGCGGTCCTTAACAACGGAATTGACTTCATTTGATGAGAGCGTGCGTGTCGTTAGCGAAGGGAGGAATGAGTGGAGAGTGTAGCCGGCTCCGAAATTGATGCGGTGTGACTGATGGGGCGACCAATCGAAATCGGCTTTCAGAATCCAGTCGTCGATATGGTTGTCGCTCCTCATTTTGTCGGAAGTCACATTGGTTGGGATGTTTCCTTCATTATATCCGTCGGCTTTGGAGTGCTCCAGACGCGACGCATAACGGGAATAGGCACCTGTTAGCTCTCCAAACAGCTTAGGTGTTAGCATATAGTTCCAGCCTGCCGATGCCACTATATTGCCCCAACGGAGATTCGATTTCTCCTCGTCCCAATAGGCGTCAGCTTTATCTTTATCCCAGTTCTGTGAGACGCGCAGATAGTCCTCGCCGTAGTAAAACATCAGGTAGCCGCGGCTGCGGTTGTTGAATCGGTGGTTGATCTTGGCATTTATGTCGGTGAAGGCATAGTTTGTGCTTGTCTTCTCATCCTCGCTTATGGCATTGTATATGGCGAATATAGGTATGGTCAGGAGGTCATACCATGAGCGGCGTATGGCGAAGCTGTAGGATGTACGGTCTTTCCATATCGGTCCGTCGATGTTGAAGGCGCCGGAGGTCAGTCCCAGACGGGCGGAGCCGTGATGCTCGCTCATTGAGCCGTCTTTCGTATGCACATCCATGTATGACGACAGCCTGCCGTCAAACTTCGCGGGGAATGATGATTTATGAAAATCGACGTTGCGGATTGCCTCGGTATTGAAGGCGGAGAAGAGTCCGCCCAAGTGGTTCACCTGATATAGCGGGATATTGTCGAGCATATACATGTTTTCGTCGGAATTTCCGCCATGCACGTACATCCCTGCCATTCCGTCTATGCCTGCGGATACACCCGGCTCAAACTGGAGGGTCTTGATGACGTCGCTCTCGCCGAATACGACGGGAGTGTTGAGTATCGTGTTCTTACCGACGTTGAGACTTCCGACTCCGGCAGTCTCAAGGGCGACGGTGCGGTTCTTGTTGCCGATGACTACAACGTCTTTTATGGTCTGTGCATTCTCCCGCATTGAGATATCCATCTGCCGGTCTTTCGACAGGGTGAAGGCAGGTAGCTTTTCAGGAGCGTATCCGGGATATGATACGGTCAGTTGACATTCACCTTCCGGGATAGATATGGAGTAGAACCCCATAGCATTGGTGAATACTCCGTTTTTAGTAGAGGAGCATGTGACTGTCGCGCCGGCAAGAGCCTCTCCGGTCTCAGCCTCACGCACGAACCCACTGACGACGTATTTTCTCTGTTTCCTTACAATCTCCTTGCTTCGAGACAACAGGATGTTGTTTTTCTGTATCTTGAAAGTTATTCCGGTGCCATCAAACATTTGAGCCAGCACGCTTTTCAATGAGGCATCGTTAGCATTGACAGTCACGTTAAGTCCACGCAACAGGTCGGTCTGATAGATGAAATTTTTGCCGGTCTGTCGCATTATATCGGCGAATACCTCAGTGGCAGGACGGTTCTTGGCATGGATGCTTACTTTGTCAGTCTCTTTTGCCGGAAGCTCGGATAATATGGCAGGATCCGGGATGGCTGCCGTGGAGTTTGAGGCATACGCGAGGAGGGAGGCAGAGCATAGTGCAGATGTTATGAGTAATGAGCGGTTCATAAGTCGGATTATTGTTCTACCTGATTATTTTGTTCTACCTTGAGATTCGTGTCAAGTATCTGGTTGATTGTGTCGATAAGCTCGTAGGCATTCCCCTCGTAGCTGAGTGTAAGATGAATGTCGGAGTCGGCTGGTAGTCCGGAGATCTTCACGTTGTATGCCTTCTCGATCTCCTTCACGACCATCGACAATGGCATGTCGTCAAATTCCAGTCGCTGTGGTGTCTCTGCGGTCATTACCGGAGTGTCTACAGTTGTTTCCGTCGGTTGAGTGGCGGAGGGTTGAGGCATGGCAGGGGATAGATAGAGATAGATTGCAGCTGAAGCGGCGAGGACTATTGCCGCGACAGATGCTGCCGCGATGTTGCGCCGCAGCCAGGAATAGCGTGAATGTGTGATGAAATTGAGATTTGCCTTGAAAGCCCCCTCGCGGTAGAACTTTGCGACGAAATCCAGTGATTCATTAAATTTGCGTGTCATGATAATTTGCGTGTCATGTTGTGATGTATTCTGCCTGGCTTCCGGACGCCTTGCATACTAATGACACGAAATCTGCGCACAACCCCTATGTCAAGTGGAAATTTTTTTTGAAAAAGTTTTTCAAAGTGTGAGAAACCAGAAGTCGGATGATGATAGTTTACGGTCTCCGCGAAGTCGGGAGAATGCCTTTGTCATTTGGTTCTCAACGGTTTTTATTGATATTCCGAGTGTGTCGGCTATTTCAGCATTGGGCATCGCGTCCCGTTTGCTCATCAGGAAAATACGGCGGCATTTTTCCGGAAGATTGTCAATGGCTTGCCATAGGCGGGCATCCCGTTCTGACGTGTCGATGACCTCTTCCGATGGCTGTTCCTCATAATATTCGATGGGTATGGTCTCCATGCGTCCGTTGTCGCGGCACCAGTTGAGCGATGCGTTTCTTACTGCTCGGTATATGTAGCTTTTAAAATTGTCCGGCTCTTTTTCGTCGTTGAATTTGTCCCATATTTCAAGAAATACAGACTGCACGATGTCTTCTGCCGCTTCTACTGATAGAGTGAAGCGCAGGGAAAACATTCCGAGAGGGAGTCTCAGTTGCTCGTAGTATTTTTGAAATATTCGGCTGTTCATTGAGAGTAATGTCAAGGCAACTCCATCATATCAAAGAACATAAGACGAGTATGGTCGTTTTCCTCTTTCTGAGTGAGCTTGGTAAATCCATTCTTTTCGTAAAACAGGATTGCATCGAGGTACGCATCAACTGTTATGAACCGAAAAGCGGAGTAATTGCTGTTGGTATTCAACATATCTTTTATCAAGTTCATCAGTTTTGTGCCAATGTGTTCCCCTCTGTGTAAGGAAGAAACTGCAAATCTACCAATTTTTATAGCCGGGTAACTACTGAATCTTTTGCCATCGGGAAATCTGTCTTTGATTTTTCTCCATTGGCTGTTAGTAACTTCCTGCTTGCTGATTTTATCGTTTAGCAAACAGAAATACGCAACAATAGTTCCTTCATCTTCAAGTATAAATGAATTGGCAATACGTTTGTTGAGGAAACCTTTGGCATCCTCAATAAGAAAGTTATTCAGGTCTTCGTCTCCACAATCGAAGCCGTCAACCAATGTATCTGCGCTCAGTCGGACAAGTTTCATTCTACAGACAAACTGTAATCAATTTCTTCGCTTCTTTAACTGCCTCCTGAAGTTTGCGACCATTTTCTGCTCGCTGTTCCTTGGTAAGACTTTCCACCTGTCGCATTCTTTCCTCGAAGCGAACGGCATCCTCACCTGTGAGAATTGGGGTTTCTGCTATTGGTCTTGCCATAATTTTACTCCTTTCTTTATTTATGATTACAAAGATACAACAATTTCCTGGAATATTTGTATCACAGAGCTATAAATCATGCATTCTTGGCATATTTACATCTGGTATGAAAAAAGTGCCGGTCAATTGACCAGCACCTTTTTTCCGTTGATTATGTAGAGACCGGGGGAGGTTATTTCCCTTATCCGGATACCCTGCATATTGTAGATGATTTTTTCTGAGTCGTTGTCTGCGGGTAGGTCGTCGATACCTGAGTCTCCGGTAGATGAGAACTTAACTTTGAAGCTGATCTCCTTGCCTGCTTTCTGCACTCCCGATATTGAGAACGGTGCACGTGTGCCATCGCTGTAGAATGGGTAGTCATCGTCATTCTCAGTGCCGAATGTATAGCGTTTTGTGTCGGGACCTAACGGTGCCTTCGCTATTGATCCGGCTTTATCGGTCGAGCCTCCTGGTCGGAATATGTAGACCTCAAAGTTGGCTCCGGTATTACCGTTGAGGGAGGGGTTCACACGATATACGAGCAGGCCTGACGCGGGCAGGGAGCAGTCCCATACGTTGCTGTTGTCGCGGTATTCCAGCATGAAATACTCCGGTTTCGCCGGGTCGGGCACAATCTTGTAGGCTACCGTCTCGGTATCACGGGTGGAGATTGCCGGTAGTGTATAGGTGCCCTCTTCGGTCAGTGTGGGTATCTTCTCTTCCGGAATCCAGTCGCCGTAATCCTTCCCATATTCAGAACGCATGTAGGCGGTCATTCCCTGCGGCTTGAATTGATTATCGCTCATGAGGTCCCATATATTGACCGGTTCAAGCTTGTTGTCGCCGGATGTGTATAGGTCGAATGCGTTAAGAGTGTGCATCATCTCATGGCAGAGCACTCCGGTGTTGAGCGGCTGAGGCACCATTGACTTGTAGCCGTTAGCCTGATCAAACACCCGTAGGAAATTGCCAGATTTCAGTCCGCGCAGTTCTGCGGTAGCCCCACGGTTATTCATCGGCCAAAGCATCTTTGATGCCGATAGATCCGACTTACCGCTGATAATTATGACGATATTGTCGATCTCCCCATCATTGTTGCGGTCAAGTTCGATATCTTCCGGCAACTTATCTTCAAGGAATATGCACATGTCCTTAATCAAGGTCTTGAAACGTGTGTCAAAGAGGACATCCAGCGATGAATAACCATCCGGGTTGGTTGATGATTTGGGTTGGAAATAACCGCGTGTATGGCTATCCTGATATTCCACTTCCGCGAAGGTCGATTCCCAATCAAACCGCCCGTAGCTCATGTCGAGGAAGAAGTTACGCACTGAATTTGCATCCTGAGTAGTGTCGTTAAACATCTTCTCGTAATAGTCTCGGTCGTGTTGCCAATGACCTTTGTTTTCATCGGCAAACCTGACGAAGACCACAAGGTTAGCCATCTTGACGGGCTCGGCGAAAGCGGCGAGCCCGAAGATGACTGCAAATATAAGAGAGGTAAGGCTACGCATAATGTCGGAGTCTTAACAAGTGGCTTATTGGTCTTATTTTACAAGGACTTTAGAAGTTTTTGCGCCCTGACGACGGATGTAGATACCCGGTTCGTCGCCGTTTACTTTTAGACCCTGAAGGTTGAAGTATTCCACGGGAGCGTTAGCGTCATCACCGATGATATCCTCAACGCCTGCACCGTTTTCGGGGTATTCAGTCTGTGTGTAGGTGAAGAGCTTGATACCTTGGATGAGTACGGGAGATGTTATGTCATCGACTACAGCAGCAGTCACTTTCTCTTTGGAGTTTAGTGTCATGCCGGAAGTGCCATGGACCTCATCCTGAAGATTGCTCCATGTCATCTGACACTGTTTTGACAAGGGCTTGAAGGGGGGTACGCCAGATGCGATGACTGCAAAGTCTACACGCTCAATATGACCTTTACCTCCATAGAGAACCATGCTCTTCAGTGATGCTTCACTTGAAAGATATACGCTGAACTCAGCACAATCGGGAAGCCACATCATTATGCCGCCACCGTTCTGTGCCATTATTGAACTTGCTCTCGGGAGAATTATCGCTCCTGTCTTTGTGCCTTCCACTCCCTGTTCACCCTCTGCGTTGTAGCCTTTGATTTCTGCATCGAGTTCACATTCTGCATATTCGCCATCACCGTTTTCGTAAGCTGCGGAGAGAAGCTGAATCTTGAACTCATCTGTGAAGCCGCAGTATTTCTCCAGTTTCTCCTGAGTGTCAAACCAGAGCCAGCCGTTGGCATCGCAGTCGGCGGGATCGAAGTAGTTGTAGGTCTCCTGTGCATTAGCTGCTGTGGAGAGAGCTGCTACGACAGAAATTGAGAGTAAAAAATTTTTCATGAGCTTATATTATTTAAATGAAACAATATTGGTAAATCTTGTATGCGGAGAGTGGGGAGATGGAGAAAAAGAGGAGAGGAGGAATGGGGGAGATTTTACATCTCCACCCATTCTGGATTCTGTTCGAGACCATGATAACGCACGTCGTCCCAGTCAAGCGGCAGATAATACTGACGCGGACGGAAATAGCGCACCACGGTGTTGCGTCCGTTCACCACAGGATTGGTGATCTTGCGTGTGCCGTCAGCCTGTTCTACTATCTTTACTCCGTAAAGCGGGTTGGTAGAACCGGTCATGCGTTTCTCCGCGATGTTCCAACGGAGAAGATCCCAATAAGTGGTTTTCTCGAAAGCAAGCTCAACGCGACGTTCATTCACGATGTCGTCCCAAGTTACGCTTTTCAGTTCAGGCATCTTCACGCGGCGTCTGATCTGATTCACCTTATCGAGAGCATCACCGATACGTCCCTTCTTGAAGTCGATCTCCGCATAGTCGAGCAGGAGCTCGGCAAAACGCCAAAGGATGCAGTTCTGGGAGCTGCCGTAAGTCTCGTCGGTGTCGATTACCTGACGTTCGTTAAGGAATTTCGCCATATAGTAGCCGGTGCGTGTCACGGCGGCAGAGGTGGATGTGCCGTATTTGGTCAGATCCTCTCCGGCAACCTCCTTACCGTCTACTACAGTGTAGTGTATGTCCATGGTGTGTCCGCGCCATTGCGCCCCGTCGTAGAGCACATTGGCATAGAACCTCCAGTCGCGACCCTCGTAAGGATTCTTCTTGTCGTAGCCGGAAGCCTTGTCGGTTATCATCATGCCGTTGTCCATGCGGTATTCATCCACGTGGTTCTGTGTCGGATTATAAGCGGCGACGGTGCCACCGAAAGATGATGCGGAGGCATCGCGGTCAAGCTTATGACCGTTGGCAGAGGAGAAGTTGCCGTCGTTGGCGTGCTGCACCTCCCAGATGGATTCCTGAGAGTTCTTGGTAAGGAAGATATTGCGGTATTCCTCCACCACCTCATCGCGCGTGGTGCCGTTGATAGGGATAAGGCTGTATTGTCCGGTGGCGATCACGCGGTCATACTCTTTCGCTGCGAGGTCGAGCATCTGCATCGACTGGTCGTCGGGGAAGCCGAGCCATCCCTTCTCCTGATTCTGGAAATGTTCGCCGGCTGCCCAGAAATATGTCTTGGCGCGAAGCATGTAGCATACCCCCTTCGTTGGGCGTCCGATGTTGGCATCGGTGTGCGACACAGGGAGAAGCTTTGCTGCCTCTTCAGCCTCGTTGCAGATGAACTCCACCATCTCGGCGTAGGTGGCACGCGGGAATTTGGTGTCTTCCATCAGCGGGTCATACGTGCGAGTCAATATCATTGTGCCGCCGAAGTTGCGGAGCATCAGGTAGTAATACCATGCGCGGAAGAAATGAGCCTCACCCACTACGCGGTCGCGTACCGACGGGGCGAGTTGCGACTCGTTCATCAACAATGTATTGATGGAATTTATCTGTGTGTAGAACTTAAACCATTCCGTGCGTGCACGTGTGGTTATGTCCTGCTGTGAGCTTTTGAGGATGTTGCCGTAGTCGCCCTGATACCAGTCGCTGCGTCCCACGGTCAGCTGGTCGCCATACCAAGGCTCATATTCCGATCCGAGACCTTTCATGATTGTGGTCACGAAAGTGTAGAACCCGGGATCCATTTCATGATACCAAGGTAGCACGTATTCATCAAGAAGATGCTCGTCGCCCCAGATGACCGTGCCGGGGAGTTTGTCGAAAGGCTCTTCGCGAAACATTGAGTCGCATGAGGAGAGTCCGACGGCTGCTATTGCAAGGGGTAATATATATTTTTTGAAATTCATCAGAAACCTACATTAAGAGTTATACCATAAGTTCGGGAGAGGGGATATCCACGCAGCGACTCGGGGTCCATGTTGTGGAGCGAGGATATGGTGAACAGGTTTCCTCCCTGGAGAGCAATGTCGAGGGTGGAAATGTGGGCGTTGCGCAGCATTTTCGCAGGGAAGCGGTAACCCAATGTGAGGGCTTTCAGGCGTAGGAAGCTACATTCCTTCACCCAGAATGTCGAGGGAAGACGGTTGTTGTCGCTCGATGATGTGAACTTGATGCGGGGATATTCCGCACCGGGGTTCTCCGGAGTCCAGGAATTTGTGTAGTGGTAGTCCTGGAAGCGTTGCAGCGAACGGCTCTCAAGAGTGTAAAGCTCGTTGATCTGCTGGTTGTAGCCGGATACTCCCTGGAACTGGGCGTTCATGTATATGCCTTTCCATGATGCGCCGAGAGAGATGCCGTAGTTAAGACTTGGAAGTGAGGAATTTTTCACGTAGACGCGGTCGTTGGCAGAGAGCACTCCGTTGCCGTCCTGGTCGAGATATTTTATATCGCCGGGGGCAAGGGTGGAGTTGTTCATGCCGTCCTGGTCAACGGGCCACGCTGCAATCTCCTCGTAGCTTTGGAAAAGTCCGGCAGCCTCATATAGCGACCATACGAGATATGGCTTCCCTTTGCGGCGGAGGTTCTCCACGTTGGCTGATTCATCGCCATAGTCAAGCACCTTGTTGTTGGATAGGGCTATGTTGAATCCGACATTGTATCTGAAATCGCCGACGGTATTGACGTGCTTCACCGAGAGGTCGAAACCCTGATAGCGTATCTTTCCGATGTTGACGCTCGGCACTGATCCGCCTGTGCCGACCGAGGGTGGGAAGAGATAGGCTGGCGCGCCTGTGATGAGGTTGGTGCGGTAACGCTGGTAGAACTCAGCAGTGACGTTAATGCGGTTGTTCCAGAAACCGAGGTCAACGCCTACGTTCCAGTCTTTCGACTTACCCCACTGCAGGTTCTCGTTGGGCACCACGCCGGAGGCATTCACGATGCCGGGGGCGAAGTTGCCGCCGATGGGATAGCCGTAGGAGGGGGAGAAGATGTATTGCTTCAGGTAGCTGTAGTCGCTGACGCCACCGTCGTCACCGAGGATACCGGCGGAAGCGCGGAGCTTCGCGAAGGAGAGCAATCCGGGATTGACGTTATGGAAGAAGTTCTCGTTGCTGATTACCCACGATGCCGACACGGTTGGGAAGAAGCCCCAGCGGTGTCCGGGCGCGAAGCGTGTGGAGCCGTCGACACGGAAACTGAACTCTGCGAAATAGCGGGAGCTGAAGCCGTAGGTGGCACGTCCGACAACCGAGGCTCGCTGGCTGAAATATTCCGAACCGTTGATGGTGCCGGTGGAGGTGTTGCCCATGATTTCGGGATACTCACCGGGAAGATTGTTGTTGATACCGTTGAGATACTTGTTGTTGTAGTCCTGATAGTTGAGCACCACAAGACCTGACACGTCATGCTTCTCCGCAAATGTACGGTTGTAGTTTACGCCAAATTCTATGAGCTTGTTGTTGATGGTCTGCCAGCGGTCTTCCATCTTGATTTTTGCAGTCGGATAGATTGTCTTTGGATCTACGGAAGAGGTCTGAGTCTCCTCGTTCCAGAGATAAAGAGCCACAGGTTTGGAGTATTTCTGCGTGTTCTGATGGTTGAGGTCGATGGTGCCCTTCAGATATACCTGCAAGCCGTCAACCCCCGGAATCTGATAGTTCAGGCGGGCGTTGAGGGTATGGAAGTCAGACTTCACCTTGTTGTATCCGCCGAGACCCTCCACGTTTATGAGCGGGTTGCCCCCGTCGATCGAGGCGAGGTTGCCGTCGGTGAAACGGAGCACCTGGAGCGGGGAATAGCTGTAGGCTGCATCGATAGTGGTGTAGCTGGAGTTCTTGTTGGTGGATACGGATCCGTTGAGGTCGACAGAGATGGTGAGACCCTTCATCAGGTCGGCATCAAGTTTCGCCGCATAGTTGTAGCGGTCGCGGCTTACGTTGGAGTAGAGACCCTTGGCGTTGGTGTAACCACCCGACAGGAAATAGCGTATCGCTTTTGTGCCGCCCGACACGCTCAGCGTGTATCGCTGTGAATGACCCCACTTGTCGAGATAGTCGAGCATGTTCTCGTTGCCGTATAGGTTGGGATTGGAGCCGATTGCGGAGAGGTCGTAGGGGGTGTAGGTGCCGCTTGCGGATGCCTCCACCGCACGGTTGTAGAGCTCGGCGAATTTATACGCATCAAGGAATTCCGGAAGATAGGTGGCTTCCTGGAAATTGAACTGACCGCGGAAATTCACTTTCACTTTCCCGCTGTCTTTTCCGCGCTTGGTCTGCACGAGAATTACGCCGTTGGCTGCGCGTGCACCATACACGGCGGCTGCCGCTGCATCCTTCAGCACAGAGATGCTCTCGATGTCGTCGGGGTTGAGGTCGGAAAGACGCATCTCGCCGTCGGATGTGTTGGTGCCGAGACGTGGCACTCCGTCGATTACGAGAAGCGGGTTGTTGTTGTTGCCGCGCACGGCAAGTTGTGCCTCGCCTCCTGCAGAGGGGTCGCCCGAAGTGGTCATTACTCCGAGACCGGGCATTGTGCCCGCCAGCGACTGGTCGACGTTCATGGAAGGGATCTTGGCAAGCTCATCTCCGGTGATGACTTCCACGGAGGAGGTCAGCGAACTTTTCTTCGCTGTGCCGTATCCGATCACGACAACCTCGTCAATGTCGCTTGCGGCAGGTTCCATCTTCAGGGTCGATAGATTGGCACCGGGAGCGACGTCTACAGAGAGGGTGCGGTAGCCCACGTAGGAGAGGGTTATCTTCCCTTTCTTATCCGCAGGGATTGTCAGACTGAACTTTCCGTCAAGGTCAGTCGTTGCGCCCAGCATGGAGCCATCGAGTTTGACAGTGACGCCGATCAGGGGTTCCCCTTTCTCATCCACGACGATTCCGGTGATGGGTGCGTTCCCTTGTGGAAATGCTGCCAATGCCGACACGCATGCCATTATTATTGATAGGATAATTCTCATGTTATGTGTGTTAGTTGTTCTGTGTATGGAAAATCTGGTTTGATACGCCGCCTCATTTCCCTTCGAGGGTGCGGTTGATTGCGATTATCTGGTAATCGTAGAAATCGCGTGTCGCACGGTCGGAGGTGGAGAGTCGCTTGCTCTTGTAGAGGTCGCGTGTCTGGCGCAGCAGGGAGGTCATCATCGGACGCAACTCTGTAGCCGGGAGTGGGGCTTGGTTAAGCAGTATGCGGAAGAATGAACGTCCCTCCTCCAACTCTGCCTCTGTCGGGGCATAGCCGCACGGGAATTGCGGAAGGGTGGAGATTGCCATCATCTCGGCAAACTCATCCACGGGTGATAGTGCTTCGTCGGCACCGTCTGTCAGGGCGGAACTTTTTGATGATTTCGGCTCTTTCGGTTTCAGACCGGAGTATGTGGTCATCACGTCGATTGCAGCCTGCTGCATGTTGCGTTCCGTTGCGTCAAGAGCTTTCCCCTTGCGGGTGGCATCGAATATTCCGGCGATAGCCTCATCCATATATTCGGGGAGGGTGTAGTTTGTCTTTGGGTCGAGTTCGCCACCCTCCTTTATGCGCTGCAATGAGGTTGAGAACAGAAGACATGCCACAATGTTGCGTTGCATCTTTGGTCGCCATTCGTAAGGCTCCTCGAATTTCGCCATAAGCTCAGCGGGCACGAGCCAGTCGGAAGTGCGTGCCTGATTGAGCAGCCATTTCATGGCTGCGCGCTGTTTATCGCGGGGTATGAATGAACGCTGGGCGAGAGCCTTGCCATCTTTCGGCTTCTCTCCTTGTCTGATCTCCTTGAAGACCACGCCGCCGATGTAGGGGTAGACGTGCCCGATATGACGCAGATATTGCGAAGCCATTGCCTTATACATATCGGAAAGCGGCTCGAAGTTCTCTCCGGGTTCGCCTGCCCAATCCTCGAAATTATCCATGATTATCTTTAGGTTGGAGATAGCCATGTCGCCTGCCTTCAGATGATCGTCGCTGAGGTCTTCCGTCTGATCGGTAGGGTCGATAAGACCGAGGAATTGCTGTGCTCCGAATTCATACATCGGATCGTCAGCCTTCTCCGCGATCCAACGGTCAAGCACGGGCTTCTCGGCTTCGGGGGTATTTGCGCCGGGGATTAGGCGATAGCCCCAATTTATTGCGTATATGTCGTATACTCCGATGGGGGGTGGTGTCAGACGCACGCCGCGCTCAAGGTCGCCGGGCTGTGCCACGAAGTTGTTGCGGGCATAGTCCATGATTGACGGTGTCGTGCCATGCTTCTGGGTGAAGGCGGGATCACGCAGGTTGTCGATGGTGAATGAGTGGGATGCACCCATGTTATGCATCAGACCGAGGCAGTGACCGATTTCGTGTGCAGCCACGTAGGTGAGCGACTGATACATCACGTCGTCATCGAATACCTTCTTGCGGACGCGTGGGTCGACAGCACCGGTCTGGGTGAATCGCCAGTTGTGGACGAGGTTGAGGATGTTGTGATACCAGATGACATCGGCACCGAGAATCTCTCCGGTACGCGGGTCGGTGTAGGACGGACCCATCGCGTTGGCAGTCGGGGTTACGCAATAGCGCACGCATGAATAGCGTATGTCGTCCGGGTCAAAATCGGGGTCGTCGGTAGGGTAGTCGCGTGCCTCGATGGCATTCTTGAATCCGGCAGCCTCGAAAGCGGTGTTCCAATATTCGATACCCTCCTTTACTGCACCGCGCCATTTCTCAGGGAAGGCGGAATCTACATAGAACACAATCTTTTTCTCAGGCTCCACGAGCTGCCCGGCGAAATAGGCTTCACGGTCTTCCGGACGCGGCTGGAGACGGTGGCGGCTGATAATCTCGTATGTGCGCGATCCATCCTCGTCGGATGAATATCTGTTCTTATATTCAGAGAAGAAACCTACACGCTTATCCTTATATCTGACGGGCATAGGGTCGTCAGGAAGCAGCACGATTGAACGCGACATAACCACAGTGTAGGGATTTGTTGCGGTCGGGGTGGTGTAGGCAAGGCGGCTCTTCACCTCAATGTTCTCTGGGAATGCCTTCACGGAGATCACGCCGGAGCCGTCGGGATAGAACGTGCCTTTAATGCCGTCCTTGCCGCCGAGAAGTTTTGACAGCGGGTTGGGCTGCTTTATGGGGGATATCGATTTCTCGTTGCCGCCGAAGAAGGATGTGGCGTCGATATACACCTTGCCGTTCTCCTTATGCTCGATCTTGAAGCTTTTGAGCACAGGCTCGCTGAAGTTGCGCTCAAACGATGGCTTTATAGGATCGCCGTCGGGCACGTGGCTCGTGGTCTGTGGCAACTGCATGTAGACGTTGAGGTCATCACGGGTGAAACGTATGATTTCTGATGAGATCATCTGTCCTGCCGCCCAGTCGGTGGGTTGAGACAATGAGTTGACGCGGTTCACCAGCAGGTAGGTGTGGTTGAGCGCGGAGTCGGGTATCTCTACAATAAGCTTACCTTTCTTGTCGAAATATGTATTGAATAGTCCGTGACTCACTTTGGAGTCTTTTATCTTCTTGTGGAAATCAGCACTGTCCTTAGCCTCACCCTTAAGCTCGACTTTGGGAAGCTCGACTTTTTTCTTCTTCTTTGCCGAGATGTCGGCAGGAGACAACATAAGCCCTGCACTGATAAGCAGTATTGTGGATAATGGTACAAGATGATGTTTCATAGCTTGGTTATTAGTATGAATTAAAATTCCTATGTGTGTCAGGATATTTACCGTAGCCCGTAGATATACGGGCATTGGAAAAATAATAGTTCCCCGCATGCAAAGATACACAAATGATATGAATTTGGAAATAGTATTAAGTATAAATTTTAAATATTTAACTGACATCGGTTGGCAAGCATTGGAAGTATAACAGTTATAGATATTTTTTTAGTTTTTGTAAATATTGGATTGTTATTGATAACCACGTGATTATGCGGTGTGTTTAATATGTGTGCCGACGAATGGCGGAAGTGGGTTGACCAATGGATGCCATGTAAAATTTTTTCAGATTATATAACGTTCATGATGTTTTCTTTTTTAAGAAAATGTAACACTCATAATGTGTCAGATGCCCCATCTCCTCTAAACCATCTCCTCTAAACCATCTCCTCTAAACCATCAACCATCAACCATAAAAAAGAGGAGACCGGAATTTCGGTCTCCTCAAGCGCAAATAGATAAACAGGTATTATTTCACGATTACCTTTGTAGTGGTCTTGCCTTGGCGACGGATGTAGATTCCGGCTTCCTTACCGCTTACCTTTATGCCCTGAAGGTTGAAGTATTCCACTTCTGCATCATCTGCAGTTTCGATTTCATCTACAGCAGAGCTGTTTGCGGAGATCTCTACCGGGATTGTCTTGAGGGTAAGTTTGGGGAATTCTGCATTTGTCATGGCGCAGACAGCATCGCTGAACGATTTGTTGAACGTGAACACGCCGTCTGCCACGCTGAAGTCTGTGTCGGCAATTGCTTCCTCTCCGGCAGTCCAAGCGAATACGGTGGCGGTCTCGCCTACGGTAGCCTGTACGGAAAGGTCGATAACGCCGTCATTGGCTGTTACTTCCACGTCGGACTGCGGTGCGTAGGTCAATGTGCCGTTTACCGACTTCACGCCCGGAAGTGTGGCGAAGGTGAAGGCATTGTTGGAGATATTGACGTTGTTGGCGTTCTCCGGAAGTGTGAGGCAATCGGCTTCACCCAGTTTGTTATAGGTAAGGAAGATGTTGATTTTGCCGTTGGCAGTGAGACCGGAGCCGTCGAATGTGGTCAGGTTGTTGTAGTTCAGCGTGAGAGATGTGATTGATGCGCTTACAGGCTTGAAGTCGGTGTAGCCATTACCGATAAGCGTTGCGGATGTGAGGTTCTCAGCCTTTGAGAGGTCATAGCTAATACCGGTGAAGCTTCCTATGAAAGTCTTGATTGCGGGAAGTTTGCCGAAGTCAAGGTTTTCAACAGCATTCTCGCCATACACTTTCTCGGAGATTCCATAGTTGGAAAGGTCAAGGTTAGTGAGCTCGGGGAGTTCTGCCGAGAATGCTTTCAGTTTGTTGGCTTTCATCTTCACGTTGAGAAGCTCCTTGTTGTTGCTGAGGTCGATTTCAGCCAATGCATTGTTCTCAAGAGAGAGTTTCTTTAGGGCAGTGAGTTTTGAGAGGTCGATTGCATTGATTACGGCGGAAGTGGCAACACCTGCCTGTGTGTCGATCTCTGCATTTGCCACAAGATTCTCCACAGTTGAGGCGGTACCCTTAATCTGAATCTTGTCACCCTTCACAGTTCCGGTTATCTCTTCGGGAGAGTAGTCATAGCCGAGTTTCGCTACAGTGACAGGACCATCAAATTCGCCGTCGCCCCAGTCGATATAGATGTTCTGACCTTCGGAATCGCAGAGACCGAAAGTGAGGTTGTCGGCATTCTCAGCTTTGGTCACGTCCATTGTCAGCATGACGGGAAGCAGCTCTACGGAAGTTGCGGCTGTAGTCGAGAGTGTGAGATTGGGGAATACCTCATTGGTGATCTGTGCGGAGAGGGAATCTACCGGCAGGTTGAACTGGAATACGCCGGGAGCTGTCACACTGTATTGAGCGTTGTCGCCTTCAGCGGTAAGGTCCACGGGGGCGTCGCTACCGTCAAAGTAAGCTGTCCATTTGAATATTGACTCAGTTTCGCCTACCTTAGCTTGTGCTGACAGATCAACAATATTCTTGCCGTTGAGCGGGTTGAGGATAGCCTGCTGGTCGGAATATACGAAGTTGGTTGCATTGACGGTCGGGAGAGTGGCGAAGGAGAACGCATTGAAAGAGAGGTTCAGTCTCGTCATCTTATCCTCAGTCGTGTCAGGCAACTTTATGGATTTTAGATTATTGTGGTTCAGCATCACAGCCGCTTTCTTAGCCACCATTTGAGTGAGGTCGATTGTGGTGAAGCGGTTCCACTGTGCGTTGAATGTGTTGAGCGCGGTGTTCTGAGTGACGTCGATAGATGAGAGGTCGCAGCAGTTGGCGTTCAGTGTTTTCAGACTTTTATTGGAAGATATGTCGAAACTTCCGAAAAGTCCCATCTTAGAGGCGGAGTTGCCGTTGACGTTCAGAGTTGTCAGATTGGGCACGTTGCTCCATTTTGAACCGAGCACCTGGTTATCTCCGGCATCCTCATTCTTTTCGCCGGAAGTGATATTTACGTTGTTGCTGACGTTGATTGAGGTCAGCACTTCAGATTGCGGAAGTGTCAGTTTTGTGAGCTGGTTGTCGAGCGCGTCGAGGGTCGCAAGTGATTCCATTCCGGAAACATCAAGCGATGTCAATTTATTCTTACCAAGGTATAGTTTCTTTACTCCTTTCAGAAGAGAAAAGTCGGCGGAGATAATGTAGACATCCGCATCGTCTGAAAGATCTTTCGAGAGATCAAGATAATTTATGATTGCCGGATCGGAAGCATATACTGTGATTGTCTTACCGGCGATTGTACCCGCGATTTCTGAGAAGACCCATCCTTCGCCATCATAGTCGGCGATCTTGTAGTCGTTCAATTCGCCGTTGCCCCAGTCCACCTGAATGTCGGTGCCATTGATTGCAGAAACGTTGAATGTGATTTTACTTTCAATGGCAGCCTCATCCACGGAGAATGAGAATGCCGAAACCATCGCGTTGTCGTCGGCGAATGCCGGCGAAGCATAACCGAGCGCGAGGGCGAGCAATGAATAAGTAAAGATTCTCTTCATAAATTATTGGGTTTAAATGAAATGGGAAATAATAGTTACTTTCTCGTTTTTTTCTTGGCGACTAAGGTAAGAAGAATAATTCTTAATGACAAATTTTTTACAATAAATCTTATATATTTTATAAATCTTATTTGCTGAAAATTTTTTTGGCTTTGAAATAGATTAGACAATTTCAATTGATTAACTTTGCAGACGGTTTTCGCAAAGATGGTTTTCCGTCGGATTGCGGACGCGGAATGTGATGAAGAAGTCAGATGTAAGAAAAGGAACGATGTGGCTGATATTGTTTTCAATGTCGGTGTTTATACTAATCCATATTCACTACCTGTTTGGAGTGTCGTGTACCAAATCGCCGGAAAAGCATGCCGAAGCCAAATCGGGAGTCCGCTGGAGCGACACGTTGTCTAACCGTGCATCGTTCATAGCCTCGCTTGCTCCGATGGATAATGATATCGAACGTTTCATGCGTAAATGGGAGATAAAGGGCATCTCGTTTGCCGTGACCCGGCATGACTCGTTGCTATATGCCAAGGGGTATGGCATGGCGGATGTGTCTGCCGGTAAGACTATGGATGCATCCACTATTATGAGGATGGCATCTGTATCGAAATTGGTTACGGCTGTCGGAATAATGAAATTGTGTGAGAATGGGAAGCTGAGTCTTGACAGTAAGGTGTTTGGCGAGGATGGCATACTTAACGACACCGTCTATACCAACGCGATGCGCGACCCGAGGATGAGGGATATCACTGTCGATCATCTTCTGCGCCATAAGGGTGGGTTCACTCTCGGTGCCGGCGACCCGATGTTTAACACCAAGGATATTATGGCAGTCAAGAGGCTGACTACACCTCCCACGAATGAGGAGCTGACGAAGATTGTGTTGGGCAGACGGCTCGGGTTCACTCCCGGGGCGGGGAGAAGATATAGTAATTTCGGCTATATGCTGCTTTCGCTCGTGATTGAGAGAGTGACCGACATGAACTATTGGGATTATATCCGGGAGGCGGTCTTGGAGCCGGCGGGTGCGTATCAGTTCCGTCCTGCCACCAACTATTATGCCGATCGTCATGATAAGGAGACTCGGTATTATCCGCCGGACAATGAGTTGGTGGAGGAGTTTAACGGTAGCGGCAACATGGTGGAGAGAGTGTATGGTGGAAGCAACGTCAACGGATTGATGGGTGCCGGAGGATGGGTGGCATCGGCTGCTGATCTTGCGCGTCTGGTTGCGGCTATCGATGGCGAGCCGGGTGTGAAGAACATATTGAGCGATGAGAGCATCAGCACGATGACCTCTTACGATGAGAAGGAGAATATGAGCCGGGGGTGGGGTGAGATAAGTCCCGACGGGAGATGGCGACGCACCGGCACGCTCAGTTCGACGCATGCGCTTGTGGAGCGTTATCCGCAAGGCGACTGTTGGGTGATACTGACCAATAGTGGCGTCTGGACTGGTCATCATTTCTCACGCGACTTGCAGCGGCTCATCGAACGGCTCCGCAGTCGTTATGGCAACGAGCTACCGCGCCGCAACCTCTGGTAACACAGCCCACCTCAATTGGTAATAGGAGATTTAAAAACGAAGTGGAAACACTTCAAATTAACTTCGAGTAACGTAACGCAAGATTCAAAAATATTTACTAACTTTGCATATTAAAACAACCTATAAACGACCAAAGTAATGAGAAATGACGGATTATGCTCCATTTAGGTGTACAATGCCGCATTTTCGATGCAGTCAACGAGTGGCTGAGATTCCGCGCAAACGAGTGCTGGGCGAAGATTGTATCGGCTATGCCGAGTGCAGCCGGAATTGCGCAGAGGCGAACTACAATGATGCCGACCCCAATATCGGCATATCGTTGAACCCTTCGTTCCTTGGGGTTGAAGTCTGCAACAAGGCTGATATCCAACTTGGCAACGAATGGCAAGATATCGCACCGCTCGTTTCAGACGGTGAAGCGGAGACTTCTGCCGTTTTGGACTTCGCAGACTAGTTATGTTTAGTCCGCTGACAACGACATCACAATCGTTTCGCATTATATACTGAGCGGTAACGCCACCTGAAAATAGACCAATCTGCGCGAACGATATGTAAAACAAATTTTCGGAGTTCCCGAGTAGTTAGTATAGGCTTTGGTCGGCCTTTAGGTGCTACCCGGAAACTTCTTTTTTTATGGAATATTTACTTCGACATAAATATTTAGAGCATATACAGAAGCATCAACGCGATGCTTTTGTATCCTCCCTGGGTGAATTACAGTTATCTGAAGAAGGGTTTATTCTTCCTTTTTCCGATTGTAATTATACCTGTATGGATAAATACGACAGCGTGAATGCTTCTAATGTTTGTGCACTTTCTTTCTTCTCTGGTTGTGGAGGTCTTGACATCGGGGTTCAACTTGGTGGCGCGAAAGTTATAAGCAGTTTGGATTTTGAACCCGTTGCCGTACAAACGCTGAAGGCCAATCCCTTTTTCGCACACTCTACTCATGAGTGCGCGGACATTAGAGATAAAAAAGGTGCCGACTACAGTTCCTTGCTTAAATCGCACAACCCGGAGAAATTGATTATTGTAGGTGGACCTCCTTGTCAACCATTCTCTAAAGCCGGTTATTGGATAACTAACGAAAAACGTAAAGGCATCAATGATGAACGTAATATGGTCTATGAGTATCTTCGGATAATAGATGAAATTAGGCCTGACGGCATCATTTTAGAAAATGTTGAAAGTATGCTTCACCCTACCAATAAAGCAATAGTGGAGCATATTGAACAGCGTTTTGTTGCAATGGGATATCATGTTAGACGATACTTAATCAATGCTCTTGCTTTAGGAATTCCGCAAAAACGCAAAAGAGTGATTTTCTTTGCATCTTTGAAACCATTCAAGGACGATTTGACTTTCTTGTCTGAGGAAGAAATCGTGAAAGTGAATGTCCTTGACTGGATTGGACGTTTCGACTCCGAAACTTTATCCGAATCAGAAGAAACCACCAAAGGCAAAACTTATGATTTCGAGTTGTCGGAAGTTCCTCCTGGCCACAATTACATTGCTCTCTCAGCAAGAGACGGCTACCCAAATCCTAAGTTTGTTGCGAACAAACGCTTTTGGAATTTCCTGCTAAAACTTCACCCTCTTCAACCATCATGGACTATCGCAGCTCAACCTGGTCCTTGGGTCGGACCCTTTCATTGGAACAACCGACGACTTAGGGTTCGTGAAATCGCCTCTATTCAAACATTTCCTATGGATTATGTTTTTGAAGGGACGCGCAGAGCGATACAAAAACAAATTGGCAATGCTGTCCCTTCACTTTTAGGAAAGGCAGCAACCGAATATTTAATTTCTCAATTATGAAAATCGTCAGCATTTTTTCAGGTGTAGGAGGTATCGACTGCGGCTTTAAAAGCGCTGGGTTCGATACTGTTTTTGCCAATGACAATTGGCCTGTTGCTTGTGAAAGTTTTGGCTTAAACTATCCATCTGCCGAAGTGTATTGTGGCAGTATAGCAGATGTCGATTTCCGTGCCGTCAAAGAAAAATACGGAACTATCGACGGACTCGTTGGTGGTCCTCCTTGTCCTCCCTTCTCAAAATCACGCTTTTATCGTACTGAGAAAAAGAGAGGAATAGAAGATGAAGCCGGTTTTCTCACTGTTTCTAATTATTTTCGTGCATTAGAAGAATTAGACCCACGTTTTTTCTTTTTTGAAAATGTCGCAGGATTTGTGTTTAAACCTCATGCCGCTGCTTTAGAATTTGTCAAAGAAAGAAGCGAGGCTCTCGGATATAAGATTACCTACAAAGTTGTTAATGCTGCAAACTTCGGAGTGCCACAGCTTCGTCAACGTTTCATTTGTATAGGCGTTAAGAAAGATATGCCCGATTTTATTTTCCCTCAGGAAACCCATTGTGAGGGTGGATCAGACGACAAACTGCCTTGGGTTACTTGTGGAGATATATTAAATGACATTGATTTCGATCTGCCTGAAGATGAATCGAAAAGAGCTGGTTCCAAACATAAGGAGTTGTTACCGCTTATACCTCCAGGAGATAACTACTTGTTTTTTACTGCGGAAAGAGGATATCCTAATCCCATTTTTAAATGGAGGTCAAGATATTGGTCTTTCCTTCTAAAACTTTCTCCCCAAAAACCGTCTTGGACTATTCAAGCCAGTTTTTCCAATAACATGGGACCTTTTCATTGGAAAAATAGGTTTCTTCGTATTCAAGAGATTCAGAGAATTCAATCCTTCCCTGATGATTATATCTTTACGGGGAAATTTAGTGACCAATGGAGACAGATTGGTAACGCAGTTCCTCCTCGGCTAGTCGAAATTCTTGCACAACAAATCAAAACTCAATACTTTAATTAGAAATGCCTAAAATCATTGATACTCATTCGCCGAATTATCCTATGATAGAGGGTATTCCATATACTGAATATAATGCCGATGAAGTGTTTATCCAACAAATGGATAAACATTTTCCTGGTTTATTCAAATTTGAAGTTGTTTCAAGACGTGGGAATAACACAAGAACAGATGTTCTGTTAAAGGGAAGTTTTGTTCCATCTTATTTGAGTTCTCATTCCTTCTATGTGTATGTTTTTATTCTTTATGAAGGAGGCAAAGGACGTGCTCACGATGATGAATTACGAACCCAACTAACTGCTGGTTCATCTTGGGCTCCTTCATTAACTGATTCCAAAATCGCAACTGCTTTTCGAGACAATACTTCTGAAAAAGACGCTATTGAATGTTACTGTATTGGCATATACAAACAGGACGCTTCTTCTGACAATGTTGCTTTTGTTGGAATGCCCTGTGAAGTGCTTTGTAAGTCTGAAAATGAAAAAATAAACCCTACTTCCACTTTTCAAACTTATGGAGAGTTACTTCAAAAAGCATATATAAATGGAGTTTTTCTTCATAAGAAAAACTTCACTGCGAGTTCAACTTATAATCTCCTTAATTTTTTACCTCAATATTTTCTTTGGTATATGAAACATCGCGACCAAATTCATGTTCAAGACATCGACAAGGCTCTCGATGTTTTGAAAACAATACACTCTTTCGAAGAATTAAAATTTAAAGGAAACGAACCCCTACAACTTATTTTCTACGGTGCGCCTGGTACGGGAAAGTCCTTTGCAATAGACAATCAGACAAACGATTCAAACACCGTTCGTACCACGTTCCACCCGGATAGTGATTACGCTTCTTTCGTAGGTGCTTACAAACCCACTATGGCTGATATGCCTATAAACGCATTTGTGGGAACCACGGTGCATCATGCCAATTTTGGAGAAGAAAAGGGAAATGCAAAAGCCTACGAAAAGAAGATTGTCTACAAATTCGTGCCACAAGCTTTCCTTAAGGCTTATGTGGCTGCTTGGGGAGACCTCGAAAACCCGCATTTTCTTGTAATCGAAGAAATCAACCGAGGAAACTGTGCTCAAATCTTCGGAGATCTTTTCCAGTTGCTTGACCGCAACTCACAAGGAGCCTCCTCCTTCGCTATACACGCTGACGAAGACATTGCTCGATTCCTTGAAAAGGACAAAAAAGGATTTGTCAAATTGAGTGATGAGCAAAAAGATGCTATTCGTTCTTTTGTACTCACCAAAGACAATGGCAAAACTGAAGAGATTGGCGAAGCAATTCTCAACGGAGAGAAATTGCTTCTACCACCTAATCTCTACATTTGGGCAACTATGAACACTTCCGATCAATCACTTTTCCCGATTGATTCTGCGTTCAAACGCCGTTGGAATTGGCGTTATGTGCCTATCAAATTTTTCGAAAATGATTCTGACATCTCGCTATCGAAACGCGCTTTTGAAATCAAGGAGACTCTTTATTCATGGGCGAGCTTCCTTAAAATAATGAACCCCATTATTTCGGAACTCACCGAGAGTGCGGATAAGCAGATGGGCTTCTTCTTCGCCAAACCCGATAAGAGAAGTGATGAAAAAGGCATCCCCAATCCCGACCTCAAAGCCAACGATGTTATATCCGAGGATATATTTGTCAATAAGGTACTTTTCTACCTATGGTCTGACGTGTTGAAAGACTACAACATTGGTCACAAAGAGTTTCAGAACCCCGACAAAAAAGGCAAGCAATACGAATTTACTGACTTTTTCATCTCTGAGAAAAATTATCTCAGCCAGTTCATCACCGCACTTGGAGTTGCCAAGATTGGCAATGAGCCTTCGAAGCCTGAAGAAAATGCGGCATCGGGAACTGAAGGATCGGAAACAAACGTGGAGTGATAGTCTTTTTGTATGAAGTTATTGATTGAAGAATATCCCTACAAAGTCGAGGACGTTAAAGACGTGCTGGACGGATTGTTTACTCTCCAAGATATCGAGGGTAACATATCCGTCTGCTATGTGGGGTATTATTACAATCCAAGTGAGAAAGTGCGCGATGTGGTATTCGTTCTGCCTAAAGTGCTCATCAACGAAAAAGGACAAGTTTTCGGCAAGTACGAACCTCGTGACCTTATACACCTTGATGAAGCTACGTTGGAACCGCATGAGGCTAAATTCATCTATGAATTTGCAGTGTGGATCCACCGCGCGATAGTTGTTTTCAACGAGTCACACCAAAACAACGAAATCATCCTCCGCGAGCAGATTGAGAGCGAGGGGCACGGGGCGAAGAAGAAAGCTAATACTTGGCTTGATGTTATTCTTTCGCTTATACGTTTTGCAAAAGAAAACCAGTCATTCTTCACCTACGTTCTTAAAAATATCCATTCCGGCTACAATAAGATAAATTGGACGCGGACAATCTCGACAACTACCGCTGTGGTGCAAAGTGAATCTCCCGTATATATCAACCCGGTCAATAAGAAAAGGCAAATCAACTTTGATGAAGAACTCATAGTAATTTTCTTTTCTATACTCCACTATGTAGACGACCGTTTCGGATTCAAAGCCGAAATTCCTTTTGGGTTCAAACTTATCAAAGGCGGTCAATTTGAGCGATACATCAACGGCTATGGTATGCTCCGTCTCCGTCAGATAAAATATAAGTATTTCTCTGACGTTGCAATTCGTTTGTGGGAACTCTGCTATGCCTTCTTCGACAAGGCTTATCAGATAAAAACATCTGTCACCAACCGGGAATACCTTCTCGTCAAAAATTTCCACATCGTTTTCGAGGCGATGATTGAAGAACTTATAGGCGATAATGATGTTCCGGCAGGTCTTAAAGAACAAACTGATGGCAAACTCGTTGACCACTTCTATACCTATGAGGGCTTGCTTATAAACCGCGAGCAGCAGAACGATGTCTATTATATCGGTGATAGCAAGTATTACAAAATTGGTAGCAATCCTGGCCCTGAGTCAGTATATAAGCAATATACATACGCTCGCAATGTAATTCAGTGGAATCTGAACCTTTTCCTCAATCCTCAAAATATGGGAGAGGAAAAAGACCGCTATCGCACTATACAACTTCGCGATGACCGAACGGAGGGCTACAATATTATCCCGAATTTCTTTATCTCGGCCAATATTGACCCGGAAACTCTCAGTTACGATAACCATACAGAGCGACATCCGCATCAGCCCAATATCTGTCGGCAATTTGAGAACCGTCTGTATGATCGCGATACTTTGCTTGTATCGCACTATGATGTGAACTTCCTTTTTGTGCTGGCTCTATATGCCCGTGCGAATGTTGGGGCAAAGGCTGCATGGAAAGAGACTATACGCAAAAAGTTCCGAGAGGAAATCCAACAGATGCTCAGCGAGCGATTCAGCTTCTATGCTATCACCGCTCATCCCGACATTGATGCCGAGACTTATTTCAAAGAGAATTTCCAAACCATTCTCGGAAAGACTTACAGTCCCTTTCTCAATAAGGAAGTTTTCTCTCTTGCACTTGATAAAGATCCAAAGTACAACAAAGAGAACGAAATTTTGCTCGCAAATCTTGCAAAAGATTTCTATGTGGTAGAGTGCCCTCTTGGTACCGAACCCACGGTTCGCCTTGCTCAGAAGAAGCAAGAAGTTGGTTATGTTAACAGTCCTTCGGCTAAAAATGACACCTTCCTTTTCGGAATAGTTACAAAACACAAAAAAGACAAAGATGGTCGTAATACAATACGTAAAGAGTATATGGCATTTGCCAATCACGAAGCCACTGACTATGTGATGCGCAATATGCCTTCCGGTGACATAGCCAAGGTGAAATATTTCGTGCCAATGTTTGATGGAGGTATCGCCGGTTTTTACGAAGTAACCGGAATTTCTTTCGGAATGCGTCAGAAGGAGACGAAGGATGCCAATGGCAACGTGGTCGTTGTACCGATGCCTTGTCTCAATATCAAACTCGGTAAGTATGAGTCTCTTGGAGAACATACCGTAAACATTCCAAATTTTACGCATTGGAATGGTCAGATTCACACCAAAAGAGAAGTAATTGAACTGTATCAAAAAAATATCTAAAGACCAAGGCATTTATGAACATCTGCCAATTAGAACAATTGAGAAATCTTATACAAACATCTCATATAAATTTTTTATTTGGATCTGGATTGTCATGTCCATTTCTTAAGACACTTAACTCAATTGAAAAATTACTTACTGCAGCTCAGTCTCTAGATAAAGATTTAAGAACTGTTGTCGAAGCATCTTTATTTGGTGAGTATTTCAATTCAGTTATGGCTCCTTGCATGTGTGATAATCTCATAGCTAAAAAACAAGAGCAGTATTCCAGTGTGGTTAACACATATGAGCATTTCCTTAGTATCTGGAATGCGATTATGGCGAAACGAGATACTTCGTTATTAGATAAAACAATAAATATTTTTACGACCAATATTGATAATCTAGTAGAGAAAGCAGCGGAACATCAAAGGCTTGAGTTTAACGATGGCTTCAAAGGTTATATAACTCCGACATTTCGCGAAGATAGTTTTAACAATGTTCTGACTAAAATCAGTCCCTTATACCAAAATCTCGCTCATATACCAATCTTTAATTATATCAAAATTCATGGTTCTATAAATTGGAAGAAAGCGGATGATGAAGTTTCAATTACTTATGATAGGGACCTAGACCTTATTCGAAAAATTAAGGAGACTTATGACCTCATTCCTAATGGACAATTAGTGAGTGTCGCTTCTAACGATGATATAGATCAATTAGTTAATCGTGTAAAGAACATGATGTGTAATGATGGGTACGAAATGTCTCCTTCCATCAACACTTTCATGGATGCCTATTGGAAGTTAATAATGATTCATCCTCGAAAAACTAAATTTAAGGAAAGTGTTATCGATTCACATTTCTATGAACTGATGAGACGCTACTCTAATACCCTTGAACAAAGCAATACCCTTTTATTTGTTTCAGGTTTTTCATTTGCTGATGAACATTTAGCAAAAATTACGGTTCGTGCTGCCAATACGAACCCTACACTGCAAATTGTAGTTTTTGCATTTAATGAGGAATCCAAACATACCACATTGGCAAATATAGCTTTAGGAGGGACAATGCTAAACGACAATATCATAGTAATCTCGCCTGAGGATTATTATAAGGGTCAAAAGGAAGATGAACGGGAATTTATTCGTGAATGTCCCGTTTGGAATACAAAAGTAATTGAAGAGAAAAATGGAGAGCAAAAAGAAAAAATCATCCATGTGTTCTCTTTAGAGGTAATCAATGAGGTTATATTTAAACGAATTCTTGGAATTATCAATTAGTATGGAGATAATCGATTACCTAAAGGATTCTATTTTCCGTATTGGAGAAGTGTACGCTGTGAATGGTCGCGAAATAATAATTAAGGTAGACTCTAATAAGAATCTGCCACATGTTATTTACAAGGGACGTTTGATAAAAAACGTATCTGTTGGTAGCTTTCTTAAAATAAAGAAAGGTTTTTATAACCTCGTTGCAAAGGTAGAGAGTGAAACACTAAAAGAAAATAGAATTGAAACAGAATATCATAGTAAACAAGATTCTCTCATTCGTCTTCTAATTGTCAAAATTATAGGATATTTTGAAAAAGGTAGTTATCATAAGGGTGTAAAAGAAGTTCCTCTTATAGGTAATATAGCATACCTCATGGACAACGATGAATTTGAACGTATTCACCGTTTCGCGGATCCTGAAGAAGAGACTATCTATTTGGGTAATTTGATGCTTGACGAAAACGTACCGATAAGGATTAGCATAGACAGACTATTTGCCTCTCATATAGGTATATTTGGGAATACCGGCAGTGGGAAAAGTCATACTCTCGCCAAAATATACAATGAACTGTTTGATAAGATGAAAAATTTTAATAATTTCAAGAGGAACGCTCGGTTTGTAGTTTTCGATTTTAATGGAGAATACTCTTCAACTGATGCTTTATGCTCTTCCAAAACAATTTATAACCTTGGATCAGACTCTAATGAATCTAACAAAATTCCATTTCTTATTGGAGACCTTCTTAGATTGGACACCTTAAGCATTCTATCCGATGCAACAGAGAAAACACAGCAACCTTTTATAAAAAGAGCATTGAAGTTGTACAATAGCATCAAAAATCATGAGTCACCTGAAGAAATTCAGTCCCATTTTAAGAATACTATCTCTAAATACATTAAGGATACCTTGTTGTTAAAGGATGCACAGAAGGAACGCAATATTTTAGATTTATTGGATCAAATTCTATTATCAGGCCTTAATCGGGAACTTCAAGATAGTTCAGTGATGGACGATATAGAAATCTATAACAACGGTTCTATTAAACTGATTCGGAGTAAAGATGGGTTTGTCACTTCAGATAACTACGAGGAGTTTTTTTGTCGATTAAAGATGAAATCTATGCTTGATTCATTCAGGCTTCCTGAGAATCCCATACAAGAGTTTTTGATTTTCTTAAATCTGCGTTTGATTATTGACCTTGTACAAAACAAAGCGCAAAATGATCATATTCATCCAGTTGTAAGGAGACTAGACAGCCTGATGAATGATGTTCCCAATATATTTAATATTGGGGAGGACAACGACATGTTCAAAAAATCTAACATTGTAGTTGTAAACCTTAACGAACTTAAGACTGATCTAAAAAAACTGATTCCGTTAATAGTATCAATGGCTCTTTACCGAGGTCATAAACTAAAAGCAAAAAAGAATAATGTATACTTAAACATTATTGTGGACGAGGCTCATAATATTTTGTCTACGGAGTCTAAGAGAGAAACTGAAAGTTGGAAAGATTACAGATTAGAGACGTTTGAGGAAATAATCAAAGAGGGCAGAAAATTTGGAGTGTTTCTTACTTTGGCCAGCCAACGACCATCAGATATTTCTGCTACCATAGTTTCCCAACTTCACAATTATCTTATTCATCGTTTGGTGAACAACAAAGATATTGAAATGATTGAAAAAGCAGTGTCCTATATTGACAAGCTATCTTTGGAATCTTTACCCATATTACCGGTAGGGGCTTGTATTCTTTCTGGTCTAATAGCAGATTTGCCAATAGTTCTCCAAGTGGAAGAACTTCCAATGAAGCAGCAGCCTAAAAGTCAAACTATTAAATTGACATCATCTTGGATTGGAGATTCAAAAGAGCAAGATGAAAGTAGAGCCAACTGTGGGATAGTTCCAGGATTTGAATTTGAAATTGATGATGCAGATAAAGATGAGAGGTATGAAGATTTGTGATATGAGGCAGGTGCTCAAAGAGTTCCTCTACGTTAGACCCGATTTAAAGACTATTGGAAATATAGAAAATGGGAATCATGGTTTTGCGATAGCTCTATTAGATGGTCGATATTTGAAGATTACTAATGATAGTTCTGAGTTTTCTGTATGTAAAACTTTTGTCGGTAAAAAGAACAAATTCCTTTGTGATGTTTTTGAACTAGGGAATTTCTATTCACAAAGCCAATCTCGGAATTATTATTGGATTGTGTTAGAACATCTTTATAAGTCTGAAAAGCAATTATGGTTAAACATAGCGTTTAAAGATTTCCGCCACGCTTGGTTTAGCTTATTCCCATCAGGTATTAATGATTACATAACTTGGTCTGATTTATGGAATATCTATAAGAGACAGGAGCATACTAAAATACTTAGAACACGTCAGCTTCTTTACGACTATATCAGTAATATCAATGATGAACTTCCTCCATTTGAAATGTTGAGTCTCAATGAAATTAATATACGTCGTGAAAGAGCATTATTTTTCTTTGATTTTATTTCTAAAGCTTACGAGGAACTATTCATTAGTTGTCCCTATGGGAGAATTGATTTAAACGAAGGAAATTTTATGTTTAATTTTGAAGGTGAGATTAAAGTACTTGATATGCAGACAGAATCAGAATGACAGTTTATAGTGCATATTTTTCAATATAATTTCTGTAAGATAGGGCATAACTATATGTTAGGAGCAGTGGTAGCTGATATGGCAGCGTGGACGGTTGAGCATGACAAGGAGTGCTTCTATCGGCAGTTGGTGAGTCCTCAGGCAAAATTGTCAGGGTATGGCTGGCTTATCCTAGCTATGAGAAATACCGAGCAATTTGACAGACTAATTTACAAGAATCGGTTCTACTAGGTGATTGGAAAGGCGTTGGCTCATGCTGATGCTAGTTGTGTTGATTTGCTTTTGGAATGGCGACGTTGGGGAATGTCGGATTATGAAGCTTCTATTCTGTTCAACTTGAAGATGAGTTGGTGGAGGAGTTTAACGGTAGCGGCAACATGGTGGAGAGAGTGTATGGTGGAAGCAACGTTAACGGACTCATGGGTGCCGGAGGATGGGTGGCATCGGCTGGCTGATCTTGCGCGTCTGGTTGCGGCTATCGATGGCGAGCCGGGTGTGAAGAACATATTGAGCGATGAGAGCATCAGCACGATGACCTCCTACGACGAGAAGGAGAATATGAGCCGGGGTGGGGTGAGATAAGTCCCGACGGGAGATGGCGACGCACCGGCACGCTCAGTTCGACGCATGCGCTTGTGGAGCGTTATCCGCAAGGTGATTGTTGGGTGATACTGACAAATAGCGGCGTCTGGACGGGTCATCATTTCTCACGCGACTTGCAGCGGCTCATCGAACGGCTCCGCAGTCGTTACGGCAACGAGCTACCCCGCCGCAACCTATGGTAACCTTCGTGTGCCCTTACGAGCGTTTGTATCGGTTTGTATCGGTTTGTATCGGTTGTTTCACCCCGATACAACCGATACAACCGATACAAGCAATACGCCAAATCTCCTCAAATCTGAAGGGCAAACGCGTGTGCCCTTACGTTTAAGGTGTCTATTAACAGATATGTAAATCGGGTGTTTTGCCGGAAATCAAATATTACAAAATCGTCTATCGGCTCAAAAAGGCATTTAAAAAGGCATTTATCGGCTCAAATTGAGCCGATTTTCCGAAAATAATGACTATTTTTGAGCCGATAAAAGAAACAGACATGACACAAGAAATAGAAATATTGCAGTTTCTGCATTACAATCAATCTGTCACAAGAGCTGATATTGAGGCAGCCTTGACGAATCCTCCAAGTCAGGCTACATTGAAGAGATTGATTGCTGAAATGGTAAAACATGGGAATATTGAAGTTGTCGGACGCGGTCCGGCAACACGATATCGTCTTACTCCGCAGGCACATGTAACTATGGAGTTGAATATTGACACTTACTTTGACAAAGATATTGATGAACGTCAGGTGCAGAAATCTTTCAATTTTGAACTGATCAATGATATTTTGCCAAGTGTTGAACTTTTCTCGACACAAGAACTTAATCGCCTTAGTGAAGCGCAAGAACAATTCCGTAAGCATCTTTCCGAGATGTCTGAAATTGAATATCGTAAGGAAATGGAACGTCTCGGCATAGATCTTTCTTGGAAATCATCTCAAATTGAGGGCAACACCTATTCTCTGCTTGAAACAGAGCGACTGTTGAAAGAGAAACAGACAGCCAGCGGTAAGACTAAGGAAGAGGCAGTGATGCTGCTTAATCATAAGGATGCCCTTGACTTTATTTTAGATGTTCCTGAATATCTTAAAGATTTGACAGTCGGACGCATAGAGGAAATTCATGCTTTACTTACAAAGGAATTGGGAGTGGAGAGGAATATACGACACCGTAGAGTAGGTATTACCGGAACAAACTATACGCCGTTGGATAATGAATTCCAGATACGGGAAGCATTGGAAGATTCAGTACGTCTGATAAACGGTAAGTCTAATATATTTGACAAAGCTCTGTTGGCACTTATACTATTAAGCTATATACAAGCATTCACTGATGGCAACAAGCGCACGGCTCGTATAGTAAGTAACGGTATTTTGATTGCCAATGGTTATTGTCCAATCTCATTTCGAACTGTTGATTCAGTTGATTATAAAAAAGCCATGCTAATATTTTACGAGCAGAATAATATCGCAGCTTTCAAGCGTATTTTTATTGATCAATTCCTTTTTGCGGTAAAGACCTACTTCTGAATTTGGACCGTTTACGCTATTTCTTTAGGAATAGGATCCCCCTCCCCGTCCTCTTGTATCGGGGATGGAGGAAATGCAAGCGAGGATATCGTTTATAATACCTTGTTTTTAGGTTGATATTTGTTTTATGCTGCAAAGTTAGAGATATAGAGATTACCCTTCTTGTTATTTTGAAACTAATCTGCCCACCCCACAAAAAACGTGTCGACTGTATCGGTTGTATCGCTTGTTTCACTTGTATCGGTTGTATCGGGGTGAAACAGGTGAAACAGGCGAAACAGGCGAAACAGGCGAAAGTTGGGATGAGGTAAAGAAAGAGACTGTCTAACAATCAAAAGTTAGATGGTCTCTTTTTTTGTGACGTATTACTAAAAATCAGGCAGCGATGGGGCGATTGCTGTTAAATCTGCACCAAAATCCAATATTGAGCTTTGAGAGGTTTGTTTGAGGCGTGTTTTGAGGCGACAACGGACGTCCAGACGAAGATTTGGCCCTTGCGAGGGCAAGTTTCCTCAGATTATGGGCGAGGGCTTTCAGGCCGAACTCTATTTTAGCCCCGCTCAGTCCACGCAGGCGAAGCCGTCTGAACTTGCCGCATTCCTTGATTTGTCCGAACACTGCCTCCGGTTCTATCGGGCGGTTGCTCCTATGCCTCAGGCCTTGTTCGCTTGTCAGAAGATCTCTTGCAATGGCTTTATATTCATTGAGTGTGTGATTGACCTCTATCTGCCTGTTGCCTTTTGACTTATGGCATTGGCCGCGCAACGGGCAGCCCTCGCAGCGTGTCGCTCTGTATATGCTTACGGTCTGCTCATAACCGCTGGCGGTATGGCGTTTTTCCTGACGCATGAACCTCATTCTCTGCCCCATCGGACATACATAAAAGTCTTCCTGCTGATTGTAGAACAGGTTTGACACTCGGAACGGATCGTTGCGATATTTCCGCCGTTGCTCGACATGGAACATATTGTACTTGACATAGGGGTCATGCCGTTGCGAAGCATGTACTCATAGTTCTCTTCGGAGCCATACCCGCTGTCGGCCACAATTTCATCGCTCCGGATGCCGTATCGGTTCCTGAACGACTCCAGATAGTCTATCATCGTAAGGGTATCGGTGGGACGCTGATATATTCCAAAATTTGTAATGAATTGGTTTTCTGTGGATATCTGCACGTTATATCCGGGCTTGAGCTGACCGTTGAGCATCGCGTCCTCCTTCATGCGCATGAACGTGGCGTCAGGGTCAGTCTTGGAAAAGGAGTTGCGCTCTCCCATGGTCGCCAGTTGCTCACGGTACCTGTTCATTCTCGGTATGGAGTCTTTCTCTATCTGCCTGATTGCCTTTGATTCATCCTTGCTCAATGCGGTGGCATCCACTTTCTCCTTTATCCGCTCAACTCTTCGGGCAACCTCTTCCGCGGTAAGATTCTCCGCAACGGGATTCTCACCGCTTTCCAGAGCATGGTTCTGTTCTATCTGCTGAAGGAGCGCCTCTGTCTTGGCCTTGAGCTTCGCATCATATTTTTCAACCGACCCGCGCCAGACAAAAGTGTATTTGTTCGCCACAGACTCTACTTTCGTTCCGTCGATGTATTGCACTTTCAACGATACAAAACCTTCGTCATGAAGCAGTTGGATGACTTGAGTGAAGACAGCGTCAAAACCCTCTTTCAAACGTTTGCCGCGGTAATAGTTGATTGTCCGAAAGTCGGGGCGCTTCATTCCGGCAAGCCACATGAAATAGACATCCCGTCGGAGAAGTTCCTCGATTCGCCGGGATGAGTAGACATTGCTCAGGTATGCGAACACAAGCACCTTCAACATCATCCGGGGATTGAAGGCACTGTTGCCTCCTCCACGGTAGGTCGAGAGAATATCGCTTATGTCCAGGCTGTCGATCACTGAATCGACCACCCTCACCATGTGATTCTCCGGCACAAGCTCATCCAATGACGGCGGAAGAAGAAGATTTTGTTTTCTATTGTCGGATTTTATTGCTAATTTTGCCATGTTATGTTTTGATAACAAGTTATTTATATGCAACACAAATTTACAAAAATTATCTGACATGACAAAGGCTTTCCTGCTGAATCTCAACAAGAAAGCCTTATTTTTTTATACTGTCTTTTTGCAATCACATACGAAAAGAGACTGCCTAAACTTGTTAGACAGCCTCTTTGCGAATGTATATGACAAATGAAATTCTATTTCGTTATCGGATCATTGCGGCTGGATTTGCCGCTGTCGGATCATTTTACGATTACCTTTTCTGTCGTTCCGTCTTTTCTTTTTACAATGTTAATTCCTGGCACCGGCGACTTCAGGGAATGCCTGAGACGGTGTAGTAGGTTTCTTCACCGGTGCCCTCCACGAAAGGGGACTTTACGGATGTTGCAGGTTCGTAGACGTTGACAAGACGTTCGGCTGCCTCTCTGATGCGGTCTTCATCAAGCTTGATTATCTCGCGGTCGTATGTCATGATGCCGTTCACCTCTGTCTCGACGTCGGTGGTCTGAGTATAGACAGCTGATGAGAATGATACTTTCTTGCCATTCTTCTTATATCCCTTCGCTACGTCATAAATCTGGTCAATGAGCTTAACGTAAGCATCCGTGATCTCCTTCTCATTGGGGAAGGTGTTGTAGGTCTGGGAATTGCGGTCATACCAACGATGCCCGGGCATGTTTCTGCCGAGACCACCATACTCACCAAGTACGAAAGGACGGGTAGGATCAACGACGCCTTCGAAGATGTAGACGGGCTGACGATAGTCGTGCATGTCGACGAATGTGCCCTCACCGAGTTTGTAGTGGTTACCGCCGCTTGACGGGTTGACAAGGCGGGTGTTGTCAAGGCTCTGAGTGAACTCTACAATCTCACCGGTCTTGAACTGTCCCCAACGCTCGTTGAACGGAGTCCAAACCACGATACAGGGGTGAGAATAGAGCTGATTGATGATTTCTGCCCATTCGCTCTTGAAATTAGCTTCAAGTGTGGGGTTCTGTGTGCAATTGTGAGTCGGATACCAAGTGTCAGTGATCCAGTTGCCTTCGTCTGTCTGGAATGCGGAGGGCATATCCTGCCATACGAGAAGACCGAGACGGTCGCAGTGGTAGTACCAACGGGCGGGTTCAACCTTCATGTGCTTTCTGACCATGTTGAAGCCCCAGTCTTTGGTCTTCTCGAGGTCATAACGGAGAGCCTCGTCAGTAGGAGCTGTCAGCAGACCGTCGGGCCAGTAGCCCTGATCAAGCGGACCGAACTGGAAGAGATTCTTATTGTTGAGCTGCATTCTCCAGAATCCCTCGCTATTCTTCTTATAGGAGATTTTGCGGAGAGCTGCATAGCTGTCGATTTCGTCAAGAGTCTTGCCATTGTCGGCGAGAGAGATTTCCACGTCATAGAGGAACGGGTCTTTCGGGCTCCAGAGTTTCGGCTTCGCAACAGCGAGAGTCACGGTGTTGGCTGCGTCTGCGCTGACAGTCTTTGATGCCACCACATTGTCGCCGTCCATGAGTTTCACTGTGAGCTGACCTTTGGGAGTGCCGGCGAGAGCGATATCGAAAGTGAAGTTCTTCTTATCTACGTTAGGAGTGGTGCGGATGTTGGAGATGTGAGTCTCGTCTACCGGCTCCATCCATACAGTCTGCCAGATTCCGGAAGTGGAGGTATAGTTGATGTCGCCACCGCCTACAGGGTATCTGCGCTGCTTGCCGACAGGCTGCATGCCCGGATCGGTGTTGTCGATCACCTTAACGTAGAGAGTGACCTTGTTGTCCTTGATGTGCTTTGTGATGTCGGCAGAGAAGGATGAGTGTCCGCCGATATGGGAAGTGACGCGATCGCGACCGGTGGTGCCGTTTGCAAAGACGTATGTCTCATAATCCACCGCACCGAAATTGATGATTACGTTCTTGCCGTTCCATTCAGCGGGAATCTCAATCTCCTTCTTATACCAGAGAGCTTTCCCCGGCTCGAGAGGACGCATCACGCCGGAGAGACTTGATTCGATTGCGAAGGGCACGAGAATCTCACCTTCGAAAGCCTTGGGTGTCTCATTCTGGTTGGTGATGGCATAATCCCAGAGACCATTCAGGTTGACCCATTGGTCGCGCTCCATGATAGGGCGCGGATATTCCGGAAGCACGTTGTCGGGATCGATTTCAGCAGCCCAACGGGTTTTGATATGGTTCCCTTTGGGAGCCCATGCAGTCTGCACTTTTGCCGGACGGTAACGATCCATGAGTACCTTCATCCAGAGACCACCGAGCACTGAACGTGCGCTGAAGTTGCAGGAGCGGCCGCTGTCTACCATATAGAAGTCGCTGAGCGGAATACGAGATGTGGTCTCGTTCATGTAGTCGTAGTGCTTGTCGGAGAATTGGAGGAATGTCTCGGTATCGGGCGACATTGAGGCTGTCCAGAGAATCCAGTCGCTCTTTGTCTGAAGGTCGCGGCTGTCGAGAGGGAGACCATATTTGTGCTGCTTGGTGAGGTAGAAATTGATCTCGCGATCCACCACTTCTGCAGGGAAGTAGTTCCAACCCCACATCAGATCCCATACGAGGTTATATTTCTGGCTCCAAGTGCCACCTTTGTGGAACTCCATGCGGTAGTGGTCGCCGTCGCGGGCATCAGCCTCCCAGAGAAGAGCCATATTCTTGGCATAGTTCCGGAATTTCTCGATGTCGCGGGTGTTGCCGCCGATATAGGGGATAAGGTCGGCATACGCTGCGACAGCCATGATAGCCTTGATGGAGAGGTTGGTGTTCTGCTCACTCGGACCCTTGAAGTCGTCGGTGCAGAGCTGGTTGCCCGGATTCTGACCCTCGGCGCGGCAATAGTCTGCCCATGTCTTGAGCACAGATTTGTAAGGTTTCAGCCATTCGCCGTCGCCTGTTATCTTGCAGATCGCATTACAGAGGAGGATGATGTTGGCAGATTCCTCAAGAGGCATAGTGTCGCCGTAAACCTGACCGTTGGCAAGGGGGTACTGACCGAGGTCGTGTGCGGCACAGTTCTTACCCTTTCTCTGGTCGCTCAATGCGTATTCGAGAATAGAGAGCACCATACCCTTCTGAAGAGTCGGGTTGTAGAGGAGATAGAGGGGAGATTCCGGATAAGTGAGGTCAACGGTGTTGACACAGCCGTTCGACTTGTTCTCTTTTGAGAAATATAGGATATGACCCTTGTCGTCTTGGAAGAGCTTGTGGGCAGCCATGACGAGACGATAGTTTGCACTCAGCATCTCGGCATATTTCTTATTGCCGGCAGCGAGAGCGTCGTCATAGATCATCTTGTCGAGGTCGCGGCAACGCTTCATGATGGATGCGTAGTTGTCGCGCAGCTCCTCGAATGCGTTGAAGATGGTCTTTCCGTCGCGTGCATAGTAAGCCTTATAGTTCTTCTTCATATACTGCATGTCGTAGACCTCATCATAGCCGATCATGAGGAAGTCGGAAGCCTCCTTCACCTTGCCGAGGTTGTTGCAGAATGCGAGAGCCGGCATGTTGCTGAGCGAAGTGCTCCTCACCGGATTCTTCTCGGAAGAGGGGAGCTTGCCGCTCTTCACGAAATTCTGCTCGGCAGTCTGACCCTGCACGACTGCCACATTTCCGTTGATTGCCGGAATATATAGGTAGCCCCAGTCGATTGAGATAAGGTCGCCAGATCTGCCGAGAATCTTCTGCTCCTCGGAGCCGGCTTTCAGATATTTGATGCCGTTCTCGGTGATTACCTCCGAGAGGGTGGGCTGGTTCATCTCGTTGACGGTCATCTGAGCCGAAGTGGCGAGATAGAACTGGATGTCGTGTTTCTTGTCGTCGGTAGATTTCACCTGATAAGATATGAAGTTGACCGGAGTGGAGATAAGGTCAAGGTCATCAATCAGCATAGGGGCGGTGAACACTACGTCAAGATTCACCGGACCGCAGGTGAAATTATAATAAGAGCTTGTAGCCATTACGTCGACAGAGTTCTGGCGTGCCTGTTTCACCTCGGTCGACGGGTCGAGGATATTCTCATACAGACCGAAGTCGATGTAGGAGCCGCCTGTAGTGTTGTGGCAATGTGCGGCGATGATATTGTCGCCTGCCTTCAGGGCTTTCTTCTGCTCGGGTGTGAGCTGCACGTTCTCACCCTGACGCCAAGTCTCGCCGGTGGCGACGATCTTTTCGCCGTTGATGTAAAGCTCAAACACGTCGTCGTGTGAGAACTTCACCCAAAGGTCTTTCTCAAGATCCTTGTTTGAGAGGTTTACCACGCGGCGCACGTATATATCCTTATTGTCGCCAACCCAGTCGTTGTTGACGTTAGGATACTCACCTTTCTTACCCCAGGCAGCCTGTTCGGTTGCCCATGAGGAATCATCGAAAGATTCATTTCTCCAGTCGTTGTTGCGCTGGCGTTTGTAGCTTACCTTTCCGCTCCAGCCGTCGCCGTCCACAGTCATCGGCGCGATAGGCTTCAGCAGATTCTCCTTCTCGGATCCCATGAAGCGGTATGAGACGCCATCCACGCGGAGGATACCGTCGATAGCCTTCTCCTGTTCACACCAGTGGCGGGTGGGACCGTCGTTGAGATTGTCATAGTTCGACCATATTGAAAAGAAAGGGTCGTTGGTCAGCAGCGGCACCGAGGGAAGTCGCAGTTCCGTCTCCTGATAGGGCTTGAAGTCTTCTGCCGTCTGGGCAATTGCGGGAGATGCAAGAGCCGTCAATGCGAGCGTGCAGGAGATAAATCCTGTTAGTTTCATGATATGATAAATTTGATTGTTTTTTCTCGGTTGCAAAATTATATATAAAGAATAGTAAAGAATTGCGGTGGTAGTTCAAAGAATAGAAAAATATGTTCAATTCATTATCAGGGATGTATGTAGCCGTGCCAAATTTGTATGTGACATGAAAATTTCCTTTTTTGAACGGTGGTTTTTGTCAATACTTTTGATAAAGGTCTACTTTTGTGCCCGATAAAACTCAATAACACAACCTTAAACAATCAAATTAACCGATTTATGAAACAAAGAGACTTGATGTTTGGCTTCGGTTTATTCGGAGCTTTGGGTATGATGGCCCAGTCTCCGTTTGTCGGTAGTCTTCCTCCCACGGAGGGTAGTGGCGACTACTATCTCTATCAGGTGGAGAGCGGCAAATGGCTACAGAATAATCAGCGTGTACGCGGGCAGTGGACCACACACGCGCAGCTTGACAAGAATGGCTTCGATGTAGAGGTCATCGCTATTGATGGGGGCTGGCAGTTGAATCCCAAATTGGGCTCGAACCACAGTATAAACTCAGGTGGTGACCGCTTCTATATGGATACCAATCATGGCGTGTCGCCCTGGTCGTTTGAGCCGGTTGAGATGTCGGAAGTGAGCAACGCATTCAAGATCCAGGCACTCGTGTGGGACGAACTCAATGAGCCGTATTATCTGGGCGAGAAGGATGATGAGTTGTCAGACAATGCAGAGAATCTGACGTGGCAGCTCGTGAGCCGTGCGGATCGTATCGAATGGATGAAGAATGCTGTTGCAGATGGTCCGGTAGATGCCACTTGGCTGATACCTGCACAGGATCTCGGACGCAATGATGAGCGCCGTAGCCAGTGGACCCACAAATGGACAGCCGACGGCTCGGGCATAGGTCTGGGGGGTGCTGACTTCAATTCCGTTCAGGAAGCCTGGCATCGCGCGACAAACTATGTGGACTATATCATATTGAAGGATATACCCAACGGCACATACCGTTTCACCGTTCAGGGTTGGTATCGCGACACTGAGGTGGAGAGTGCAGAACTTCAGCAGCGCATGGCAGATGGCACAGAGGTGCTCCGTGCATCTTACTTTGCAGGCGCAGCATCTGCCGAACTTATGCCTATCTCCAAGAATGCCTCAACTGAGGAGGTTGCCGGCAAATACTCTTATCATATTGAGCCTGCAGGCATCTGGGTGCCCAATAGCCTGAATGATGCATCGGAGGTATTCTCTGACGGTGCTTACACAAACGAATGGATCGAAACAACAGTCACAGACGGCACTCTCATCATCGGCATAAGCAAGCGTGAGGCTGATCATCGTGACTGGCTCGTATATGACAACTTCCAGCTCCAGTATGTTAGCCAGGATGCTCCGGCAGCCGACCTCAGCGGTCTTAAATCTGAGCTTGAGACTATGATTGCAGAGGCTAACGGGTTGGATTCCACTCCGGTGCTTGCAGCTGCAATTGAGGAGGCAAATGCCGCTGTCGCTTCTGAAAGCGCATCTGTTCTCCGCGATGCCATATTCTCGCTTCAGACTGTGCTTTCCGGTATAAAGGTATCAAAATCAGAGATTGCTCTTTATGCAGAGATCAAGAAATTCTGTGTTGAGGAGGGAGTTGACACCACTTCTGCCGACGAAATCTATATGACGGCTGCAAACCGTGACGACTATAATCGTGCCATCAAAGAACTCCGTTATGCACGTCGTCGCGCCCACGCCGACAAGCATGAGGACGTATTTGCAGGTTCACCCGTCGCTGCCGGAGAGTTCTATCTCTACAATGTAGGGCAGAAACAGTTCCTCAGTGGTGGTTCTGACTGGGGTGCTCATGCAGCCCTGAGTATGCCGGGACGTCTGGTAGTGCTTGAAGAGGAGGATGCTGCTTCCAACGCATACCATATCAACACCAACCTTTTCAACGGTGAGGATAAGCATTACCTCAACTATCGCGGATACATGGATGCTCCTATTGCCGGTGCTTGGAAGTTTATTCCGGTAGATGGTAAGGAGAATGTCTACAATATCGTTCAGAATGACTATCAGGACGTTCACGTAGGCTGGGCTCCGTATGCCGATACAGACAATAAGAACAATGACGAGACTACAGTGGGCACAGAGCTCCGCAATCTTGCAGCCGACGACCTTAACGCACAGTGGAAGCTCGTCAGCCGTGCAGAGCGTATGGCTCTTATGGAGAATGCCTCTATCGATAATCCTGTCGACGTGTCATTCTTGATAGAAAGCCCGAACTTCAACCAGCGTGAGGGAGCTGATATGTTGTGGTCATTCGCAAATGGCAATATATGGGAATATGGTGGCAACCACTATGATTTCGCAGCCGAGTCATGGAACACAACAGACTTTGATATGAATCAGGAGTTGAACGGTCTTCCTGCCGGCGTCTACAAGGCAAGCGTACAGGGCTTCTACCGCAACGGTGATCATGGTGATCAGCCGGATCTTGAGTTCTCTCAGAATGCATATCTCTATTGCGGCAGCGATGAGGCAGACGACGTGCTTCTCCCGAATATCACTGCCGAGAGCGGCATGGTTCCGGGCGAGGGTGATGATGCAGTAGCTGAGGACGGCACTGTCTATAACTATCCTAATGGCATTGTGCAGGCCACCAACTTCTTCAAGAATGGTCTTTACCGCACATACACTGTCATCAATGTGGCAGAGGGTGATCCTGTTATCCTCGGTGTTGGCAAAGATGTGCAGGGTGCTGAGAAAGACTGGGTTGTTGCCGACAACTTCCGTCTGACCTACTACGGCAAAAGCACTACCAAAGATGAGGTGAAGGATATGCTCTCCTCAGGTGTCGTGCCTGTGATTGACAATTCTGATGAGGCTAAGGGCGACAACCGTATCTATAATCTCCAGGGTATCGAGGTTACTAACCTGACAGCTCCCGGCATCTATATCCGCAACGGCAAGAAATTTGTGGTTCGCTGATTGATGATGCAATGACAATTGAAAAAATGAGAATGTCAGTTATAAAGTTTGTTAGTTAGAAGCAACGCATTCATACAGTGCGTAATCTAAAGGAAGGGGGATCCGATCTGATGATGGATGGGATCCCCTTATTCTTGGTTTAAGGGATATGGTTTATGGTTTATAGTTTATGGGATATGGTTTATTGGATATTAATGGATTGGAAAAATTGCAGGGTGTATTGCAGGATATGTAAAGATGCACTAAATTTGCATTTGAGTTTAGAATTAATGGTTATTTAAGACAACTTTCAATACCATGTGAGACTGATTATGTTGCGTAAAATAGGTTTGCTTATAGTAGTATCCTTACTCTTCTTGAATGCATTAGGAGAGCCGGGAGAAAAGAGTGAATATAGGATTGTCAATGCCGGAATTGCCCACGATAAGACATCATTATGCGCCATGCGCGACAGGTACGGGTTCTTATGGGTAGGCACTCTTAATGGGTTGGTATGTTATGACGGTAACGGCAAGAGCGTGTATACATCCAATTCCGGAGTGTTGCCGCAGACGGAGGGGATAAGCGTGAGTTCATTTTTTGAGAAGGATGATGATATATGGTTCGGCGGAACGCAAGGATTGTATATTTTCCACCGTGATGAGAACCGTATGGAGCGATTCCCTTATAAGACACGCTACAACGTTCAGATCAGCTCATCCGTACAGAGGATTGTGGAGGGTGACGACGGCAGGATATGGATCATCACTCACGGACAGGGATTATTCATATTCAATCCGGCTGACGGTTCGCTCATTCAAGACAGTGTTAACGGCGCAAGCTATTCCGATTTGCGGAAGGGTGGCGACGGCAAATTGTATGCAGCTACACAAGACGGGTATCTGCTTGTGTTTAATGCGGATGGCTCGTTATGTCGCAGGATGCGCCTTCCGGATTTTGTCACGGATAAGAATCCGATATCAATGGCGGTAATCGGGGATGTGTTGAGGATTGCATCCAACAAGAGAATATATGCCTACAGGATGGGGGAGAGCGACGTGAGGATAGAGCTTCAGGATGCAGGCTTCGGGGTCATCAACGCCATGACCGAAGGTAAGAATGATTTCTGGCTGGGCACGAATGAGGGTATTTTCCGCTATCCCGGAGGCAATTCTCCCGACAACACATCGCTTGCCGACTCGCGTGTGGTGAAACTGATTCCGGATGGCGACGACGGGTTTATCGTGGTGTCGCGCACGGGGATTGGTTTCCTGTCGGAGGGGCAGACGGGCATCAGTCGTGTCATGGAGAGGGGTAAAGGTGATTTCGATGATACTGTCAACGTGATCTGCCGTTCGGCTGATAGGCGCACGATATGGATCGGCACTGACCATGGAATCTCAAGATATGATGAGGCGTCAGGGATGGTTGAGCCTTTGTCGTTGCCGTTCGGCATGGATATAGTCGTGACCTCCATCGCGGAGCAAGGTAGTCAGTTGTGGATAGGCAGCAGCCATCAGGGTCTCTTCAGATACGACGTGACCACCGGAGAGATGCACCATTACAGATATGATGAGAATATCCCGTATGCCGTGATCAGCAACAGCATAAACAAAGTGTATGTGACGCATCTCGGAGAGGTGTTTATCCTTACCAACTGGGGATTGTGCCGCTACAACAAGAGTCAGGATAACTTTGAGGTGGTGACGGAGATAGGCAACGGCATACCTTTGGTGGAAATGGCTGAGGATGGCAACGGGCGATTATGGGGGGCATCGTCCAATAATCTCATTTACGTGCGTGATAAGAGTGATTCAAGATTCAGCCTGATTGAGAGTAAGGCTATCGGAAAGAACGGTATCTCGCTGATGCATTGTGATGCCGACGGGCGTCTGCTGGTGGTGGCTGGTGGAAACCGTATATTCTATTATGATGAGGAGTCGGGTGATTTCCGTCTTATGGGTTCGCTTATATTGGGAGCCTCCTCGATTGCGTTCATAGAGGAGGGGGCAGCGGGCGAACTATGGATCGGCACAGACAAGAGCGTCATTCGCTTTGACCCTGTATCCAAGGTGACTGACTATTCGTATCTCACCGACAAGGATGTGCTGCTCATGAGAGGGGCTGCGTGCCGGCTGGATAACGGGTCGATACTTTTCGGGGCATATAAGGCGTTGTGCGAATTGAATCCCGGGGTTATCGCCTCGGAAGATCTGACGGAACGCGCCTACATATTGGGTCTGTCGTTCCCATATCTGGAGGAGAGCGGTGATGAACTGAAGAGACTTGACCTTGACCGGCTGCTCTATACGCTTGATGAGATAACACTCCCATATTCCGACAATACGTTTACCATCCATTTTGCCGGGGCACGCAAGAGCGGCAGTCCGGAAGTAAGGTATCTTTATATGTTGGAAGGGGTTGACAAGACGTGGATTCCGGCTTCCGGGTCAGAAGTGACGTACACTGATCTCAGCCCTGGCACCTACACATTCTCCCTGCGTCCTGATTCCGGACCGGAGTCGGCTATGGATCATCTCACTATCCACATACCGGCGCCCTGGTATCTGTCGTGGGTGGCATTTGTGGTCTATGCTATTCTCGCGCTCATGGCGGTGTTGTCGATAATGATGATCTCCAGAAGGAGGTTGCAGCGTCAGTCGGAAGAGAGGATAAGGGAGATGCGCACCCAGAAGGAGAGGGAGACCTACGAGTCGAAGATGCGGTTCTTCGTGAATCTCGTGCATGAGATACGCACCCCGCTCACCCTTATAAGTCTTCCGCTTGAGAAACTTTCTGAATCGGTCGATGGCACGCCACTTCCGGATAAGGAGAAACGCAAGTCGATAGCCTCAATGCAGCGCAATCTCGACTATCTCCTCGGCATCATAAATCAGCTTCTCGATTTCCGTAAGGCGGAGCATGACAGTGAGGTGCGTCTATCCGTGCGTGACACTGATATTGTCAAATCCGTGTCGGAGATATGCCACAGATTCCGTCAGCCCATGCTCTCGCAGGGTAAGGAGCTTGAGATTGTAATGCCCGAGGAGAGGATTGTGGCAAGGGTAGACAGAGGGAAGTTTGACAGGGTGGTGATGAATCTTGTCGGTAATGCGATGAAATACAGTCGCCATAAGGTGAGCGTCAAGCTTTCTGCCGGAGATGATGGCACTCTTGTGCTTACCATCTCTGATGACGGCATTGGAATCAATGATAATGAGCGTGATAAGATATTCGATACGTATTACCAGATTTCGGGAGATGATGTCGGTGCCACGCTTGGCACGGGACTCGGACTGACATACGCACGCCTTGTGACGCGTGCACATGGGGGCGACATATCTGTGGGGAATCTCGCAACGGGTGGCGCAGTGTTCCGCCTGACCCTTCCTGTCTCTGACAGTACTGATGAGGTGGAGGATGAGACATTGCCTTCGCCGGAGGAGTGTACTCCCGAAGAGGAACAGTCGCTGCCGGATGAGAAGGGTGGCGAGGATAAGAAGAAGACAGTCATTCTGCTTGTGGAGGATAACGATGAACTGCGTAATGATGTGGCTCATGCCTTGAAATCTTATTATGATGTGGTGTCGGTGCCGGATGGAGAGACGGCTCTGAAGGAATTGGAAAGCAATGATTCGATTGATATGATAGTGAGCGACTATATGATGCCCGGCATAGATGGCGCGGAGTTGTGTCGTAGGGTGAAGGATGATATCAATATGTCGTACATACCTTTCATAATGCTTACAGCCAAGAGTGGGCGTGAGGCTAAGGAGGAGTCGATGAGGGTCGGTGCTGATGCTTTTGTTGAGAAGCCGTTCACGATAAAGCAGTTGAGACTTCAGATCTCTAATATCTTGAATACGCGGGAACTCTTCTACAAGAAGATGAGGGGGAGTGAGGTGATGTCTGATAGCGTGGCTGATGAACCATTGATCAATCGGATGGATGCCGATTTCCTTGCGGTTCTCAATAAGCATATACTCGACAATATATTGGACGAGGATATATCGATAGATGCGATAGCCGGGAAGATGGATATGAGCCGTTCCACGTTCTATCGTCGCATAAAGGCTGTGACGGGTATGTCGCCTGTAGATTATCTGAAGAACTACCGTCTGGAACATGCCGCACGGCTTCTGAAGGATGGCATGAGAGTGTCGGAAGTGGCGTTGATGGTAGGCTTCACCTCATCGTCTTACTTCGCAAAATGCTTCAGAGCGAAATTCGGTATGATACCCAAAGAATACGTATCCGCCCATACCACTTAATCCACCACAGAGACGGCGATATATATATATACACCACGGAGAACACGGAGAGCGCAGAGATTTTTTTATTTTTCTCTGCGTTCTCCGTGGTCGTTAAATTTCCTCGTGGATTTGGTGATTATGGGGTGCCGAAGTCGGGCAGTCCGTTGTCGCCCCATTTTATTCTTTTCCACCTCACGTCGTTGACCGGCTGGTTGCGTTCATCAAAGTGCTTCGCCTGATACACAAGATCATATTCACCCTTTGTCGCGGAGGGGGTTACGGATATATTTGAGCATCCGAACAATCCGCTTGCCTCGTCAGCCACAAAGAATGGTTCCGGCTCTTTTCTCCATGAATCGGGGTCAAGGAGATTGCTGTCGGCATCGGCATGCAGCAGTCCGAGCACATTATATACCGTCCATATCCCGCTTGCCGAATATCCTACCACGACAGTCTTACCATCCGGCGAAATCATTGCCAAAGGATTTTCATTCACGTAGATTGGATACGCGGTGCGGCTCCCGTCGGGATTTATCCATTGGCGTTCCCACTCATACTTAGGTGAGGAGATCATGACTCGTTGGGATTTCAGTGTCCAAGGGTTCTCCATCTCCGCTATATATATGCACTGCGTCTCGGTCTCCGCGCGTTGTTTCTGCCAGCCTGACCAGAGAAGATAGCGGCGTCCGCCGACAACGAAGGTGGAGGGGTGAAGTCCGAAATTCCATTCCGGGTCGGTGACCAGTGGTCCGCGAGGGATCCATTCCCCCGTCATGGGGTCGGGTGAGCTATTCTCCAACACGTATATCTGATGTGTGTCGGTATTCAAGGAATTATCAGCCTCAAAATATATATACCATTTCCCATCTATGCGGTGTATCTCCGGAGAATAGATGTTGCTCATCTCCTTCCCTGTGGAGGTCCACACCAGGGAGGGTGTCGATTCCGGCAATTTCTCTACCGAATTTGCAGAATAGAGAAGAATTGAGTCGACAGATTCGTTCTGCATGGTCAGATAGTAGGTGCTGTCGATAAGAGTGATGAATGGATTGGCTTTCGATTTGAAAAGAATCATCCGGTCTCCATCCGTTTTCCCGGAAGTGCAACCGAGAAGAGTAAACATGGCGATAAAGGCAAATGCGAGTTTATTCATCAGCTTATTAATTTGTGGCAAAAATAGTAATTCATATTGACTTGTGCAAATTTGTATCGGATAATGCCAAAAATGTCTACATGGTTGAGTTGTGGTGCGTTTGAACAGATTTTATAGTAATATGAATAGGGATTTTCATTAATATGGTTAATAATTCGGTTAATTTGCATCCGATTTCCGATGGAAAACTCTTTTGAAAAACTCATCGGGATATTCAGTAGATTACTTAATCAGGAAAATAAAAAACGTAATAATAAATTCGAGCTTACCAAATGAAAACCTTTTTGAAATGTGCTCTGGCTGCATTTGCAGTTATGCCGATGGCAGCCCAGACACCGGAGATTTTCCAACCTTACAAGGATACGCAGCTCCGTCTCCCCTCTGTTCCGCTCGTGGTGTCCGACCCATATTTCTCTATATGGTCGCCCTACGACAAACTTACTGATGGCTGCCCGACTCATTGGACTTCCGATGAGAAGCCTCTCGAAGGCATCCTTCGCGTTGACGGAAAGAACTACCGTTTCCTTGGTGCGAAGAATACTGTGTTCCAAAGCGTGGTGCCGATGGGCGATGAAATGGCTTGGAACGGTAAATATTCACGCAAGGCTCCCGAGGGGAAATGGATGAACCCTGACTACAACGATTACTCATGGAAGGAGGGGAAGGGTGCGTTCGGTTCGAACGAGAATCAGTTTATCCGCACTCCGTGGACTGAGGAGAACAGCGACCTCTACGTAAGAAGAGAGTTTGACCTGAAGCCCGCCGACCTGCAGGGGGATCTGTTCCTCGTATATTCCCATGATGATAATTTCGAAATCTACATCAACGGCACAAGGGTGGCTCAAGGTCCCGCCGAACATAAGGAGGAGGTGAAACTTGAGCTTACAGATGATATCCGCAAGCTCCTTCGTCCCGGCAAGAACGTGATTGCATCTCATTGCCATAACAACGGTGGTGGCGCACTTACCGATTTCGGTATCTACCGCAATGTCGGCGTTGAAGACAGCAGCACTCCGAAGGCTGTGCAGAAAGACGTGGACGTCACTGCAACTTCCTCTTACTATACGTTTGAGTGCGGTCCGGTGGAACTTGACCTCGTGTTCACCGCCCCCATGCTGATTGATGATTATGACCTTCTCTCTTCCCCGATCAACTATATCTCATATCAGGTGACTTCTACCGATGGTCAGGAGCACGACGTGCAGATTCTTCTCACCGCCTCTCCCAAAATCGCGCAGAACAAGCAGGCTCAGTCTACAATCTCCACGCTTGAAGAGCACAACGGCGTCGCTTATATGAAGACAGGCACTATCGAGCAGCCTATCCTTGCCAAGACCGGCGACCATATCTGCATCGACTGGGGCTATTTCTATATGCCGGCTATCAACGGCACCGTGTCGCTGAATACGGATGCCGCAATAAAGGATAGCTTCCTGCGTACAGGCAAACTCCCCGCAAGCAAGAAGGAGATCGTAGCCAAGAATGCGTCGGAGAATCCTCTGCTTGGTTATGTGCATGATTTTGGCAGAACAAAACGTGGAGCAAGCTATGCTTTGGTGGGTTATGATGAGATTTTCGACATCGAATATTTCTTCAAACGCTACAAAGGATATTGGGCACACAACGGAAGCGTAAGCATCTTCGACATGTTCAACCGTCTCAACGGTTCGTATGCCCAGATCATGAACCGTTGCCGCGACCTTGACCGCAGGATATATGACGATGCCTTCAACGTAGGTGGTCAGAAATATGCCGAGCTTCTTTCCGGCTCTTACCGCCACGTCATCGCAGCCCACAAGCTCTTCACTGATGACAACGGCACTCTTCTCTTCTTCTCCAAGGAGAATGACTCCAACGGTTGCGTCAACACAGTAGACCTCACTTATCCCGAGGCACCCCTCTTCCTTGTCTACAATCCCGACCTTCAGAAGGCGATGATGACTTCTATCCTTGATTATAGCCGTTCGGGTCGTTGGACCAAGCCTTTCGCGGCTCACGACCTCGGTCAGTATCCCAAGGCTAACGGTCAGGTATATGGTGGCGACATGCCTTTGGAGGAGGCCGGAAATATGCTTACCCTTATAGCGATGTGCTGCAAGCTCGACGGCAATGCCAACTATGCCGAGCCTTACTGGGATATCCTCACCACATGGACAGACTATCTCGTGGAGAACGGACAGGATCCGGAGAACCAGCTCTGTACTGACGACTTCGCCGGACACTGGGCACACAATGCCAACCTCTCCATAAAGGCTATCATGGGTATCGCCGGATATGCTGAACTCGCTCTTCTTCGCGGCGACAAGGCTACATACGAGAAATACAACAAGATTGCAAAGGATATGGCTGCAAAATGGGAGGCATCCGCAGCCGAAGGTAAGAAGGGTGATCTTCACTACCGTCTTGCTTTCGACAGGGAGAACACCTGGAGCCAGAAATACAACATGGTGTGGGATAAGCTCTGGAGCACCGGTATATTCCCTGCTCACGTGATGCCTGCCGAGGTGGCTTACTATCTGAAGAAGCAGAATCAGTATGGTCTGCCGCTCGACTGCCGCAAGGACTACACAAAGAGCGACTGGATCATGTGGACTGCCGCAATGTCGCCCGACAAGAAGACTCTCGGCAAATTTATCGAGCCGCTATATGATTACGTCAACGAGACTGAGACCCGCGTGCCTATCAGCGACTGGTATGACACGGTGACCGGACGTAAGACCGGATTCATGGCGCGCTCGGTGATCGGCGGACACTGGATGCCTGTATTGGCTGAGAAACTTGGAAAATAAGGTTGTTGGGTCGCGCTTTCTGACCGTGTGCCGGCAGAGGCGCGACTCAGACACTATCTGAAATTGAAAATACTACTTATTTAAACCTACATTTATGAATATTTCAACCATTGGAAAAACTCTTGGAAACTGCATGAAGGGGGCTTTTATAGGACTTCTTGCCATAGCTGCGGTTTCATGTAAGAGCGATGAGAAAGTCGATACGACTGTTCCGTTCGATCCTACCAGACCGGTGACAGTGACCGGGTTCACTCCCGAGAGTGGCGGTTACCAGGATCAGATTATTGTGAAAGGTAGTAATTTCGGCACCGACAAGAGTATGGTGTCGCTTAAAATCGGTGGCAAGCAGGCAGTGCTCGTCAGCGTGATGTCTGACAAAATGTATGGCTTCGTGCCGTCGGGAGCTTTCTCCGGCGAGGTGGAGGTCACGATCATCGATAAGGATGGCAAGGTACATTCCGTTGTCTCCGACAAGAAATTCAATTACGAGCGTAAATCCGTGGTGGGCACCTTATGCGGCTATCAGAATGAGAATGACAGCCAGGGAGAGGTGTGGGGTTCTTTTGATATCTGCTCCGGTTTCAATTCCGAGGGATGTATGGCTATCGACCCTCTCTATCCCGACCGTGTCTATATCGCATACGACCGTGGTGAGGGATTCTTAGCTCAGCTTGATCTCGAGAAACGCGAGAGCAGCCGCCTGATGAGCTCCAACAAATTCCAGAACCAGCGTCTGCGTAACATCGCATTCTCCAACGACGGCAAGTATATGCTTGTGTCGACCGACCGTGCTGACAACGGCACAAAATCGACGAGCGTATGGATCGTGACAAGAAATGCCGACGGCACATTCTCCGACAAGTCGTCTTGCCAGTCGCTTGTGGCATACAAGCAGTGTAACGGTGTGGCAGTCCATCCTGTCAATGGTGAGGTTTATTTCAACAGCTATGAGGGTGGTCAGCTCTTCCGTATGAATCTTGATGATTATTTCAAATCATTCGAGCCGACAGAAGAGGGTGAGGAACCTAAGGAATGGACCGGTTATCTTGATGACGGAGCATTCCGTGAGCTATTCAAGATTCAGGATCCCTCCTACGAGTTCCAGACTACAATCCATCCCTCCGGCAAGTATGCCTATCTGACAGTCATCAACCGCAACTATATTCTCCGCACGGACTATGACGAGGTTAAGAAGGAGTTCACCACACCTTATACTGTAGTTGGCTTTAACAGTGATCTCAGTCATGGAGGTTGGGTTGACGCAGTAGGTACAAACGCCCGTCTTAGCAGACCTTATCAGGGTGTGTTTGTGAAGAATCCGGAATATGAGGCAGAGGGCAGAGAGGATGTCTACGATTTCTATTTCGCCGACTGCACTAATTTCTGCATCCGCTATATCACTCCCGACGGTCTTGTCCGCACATACGCCGGTCGCGCCCCCTCTACCAACGGCAACATCTGGGGCACAGAGGATGGCGACCTCCGTCAGGCAGCACGTTTCCGTGATGTCACCGGTATAGCGTATGACGAGAAGCGTGATATGTTTTACGTGCTCGACCATAACAACCGTCGTATCCGCTACATTGGTAAAGAGATGGAAAACAGCATTGTTGTGCCGGACCCCGATGATAACGAGAACGGAGATGACACTCCTGAAGAGAATTGATACGGAACTGAAACAAAACTATCCATTTAATACATGAAACAACGAATAATAACACTTGCCACAGCACTGTCGCTGACGTCGGGCTTGGCAATGGCAAAAATATACACCGGTACCGTATGGGCGGTCGGAGATGATGAACCGCTGATCGGTGCTACGGTGATGGTGAAAGGCACATCTGTAGGTGTGACCACTGACATTGATGGTAACTTCTCAATTGATATACCGGAGAAGTCGAAATTCCTTGTGATATCCTACGTGGGCATGGAGCCTAAGGAGCTTCAGATCGGCAAACTGCGTGAGAAGGGTAATCAGATCTATCTTGACCCGATGCAGGGTGCACTTGATGAGGTGGTGGTGACAGGTATGGGTAATCGTAAGAAGATTACTGTGACCGGTGCAGTGACGAATGTAAATGTAGATGACATGAAGCATTTCAGCACATCAAACCTCTCAAATGCATTGGCAGGTAATGTGCCGGGTGTGTTGGCAATGCAGACTTCCGGTCAGCCGGGCAAGAACAAGTCAGAGTTCTGGATTCGCGGTATCTCTACTTTCGGAGCCAAGAAATCGGCTTATATACTTGTGGACGGCTTTGAGCGTGAGAATATCGACGACCTAAATATCGAGGATATCGAGACTTTTACAGTGCTGAAGGATGCTTCCGCCACTGCAATCTACGGTTCAAAGGGTGCGAACGGCGTTGTACTTATCACCACCAAGCATGGTAAGGAGGGTAAAATCAACGTGAATGCTAAATTCGAGACTGCCTACAACAGTCGCACGAAGACTCCGGAATTTGTGGATGGTCTCACCTACGCCGGTCTGTTGAATGAGGCTCGCGTGACAAGAAGCCAGGGCATCTACTTCACTCCGGCGGAGATGGAGCTTTTCGCAAACGGTCTTGACCCCGACCTTTATCCTAACGTGGATTGGAAAGACCTTCTTCTGAAGGATGGTTCAATGAGCTATCGTGCCAACGTCAACATCAGCGGCGGTGGTAAGACTGCACGTTACTTCGCATCAGTGTCATACGTCAACGATGGCGGTATGTATAAGACTGACTCCACACTGAAGGATAAGTATAACACGAATGCCAATTACGGACGATGGAACTATCGCGTGAACCTCGATATCAATGCCACCCCGACAACGCTTATCAGAATAGGTACAGCAGGCGACCTCTCCACGCAGAATGCTCCGGGCTACGGTGATGACCATGTATGGGAATCCCTCTTCGGCTATAATGCCATACTTACTCCCGTGATGTATAGCAACGGCTACGTCCCGATGATCAACATGAACCGAGACGATGCCCGTTCCAACCCGTGGGTTATGACCACTCAGACCGGTTACAAGACAATGTGGAATAACAATCTACAGAACAATGTCTCGCTGGAACAGGATCTTAATTTCATCACACAGGGTCTTAAATTTACAGGTCGCTTCGGTTATGATACTTATAACAGTAACTCTATTGATCATATCCAGATGCCTGAGAGATGGTATGCTAATGGTCGCGACAAGGATACGGGTGAGATTATCTTTGATAAGATCGGAAATAAATGGGATATGACACAGTCTTCCTATAATGAGGGTTCGCGCCGCACATTCCTTGACCTCCTCCTCTCTTATAACCGTGAGTTAAGTACATGACAAAAATTTGAAAACATCGAATTTTGGGGTATAAGTCGGACGCATAAGTATGGTCGAAATCTCTTCCAATCCATATTTGACAAGCGACTTTGCCTTTCTTCCATGTTTCAGAATCCTTATCGGTTTAATATTTATATCTTTATGTTCACCAACGAGATACGCCCATACAAGAGCCATGCAGACCATCGCGACAAGTCTTGCGATGCGGTCCATATCACGCATATGGGTATCCTCGATGTTGAAGCCGGAAGATTTCATGGCTCTAAAGGCCGTTTCTATCTCCCATCGTTTTTTGTATGTCAAAATCGCCTCCTCGGGCCGATTGAAGCATATGAGAATCTGCAATTCCGGAACACCATCGGAGTTTTTGATCCGGCTGCCGGCAAGATAGACATACTCACCTTTGTGAAGAAAGAGCGTATGGAAGAATTTCTCCTGACCGACCTTCAAATCATTGAACAGCCACCAGGCTCGGATTCTCTCACCGGTGGAAGGCTTGACAATCCAGAAGTTCTGACGTATTCGGATGTAATACCGTATGCGACGGCTGTTGAGCCATCCTGTCCATTCCTTTCCGATGAACTCGCGGTCTGCCACAAGGCAGTCGATGCATTCCGCTCCGAAAAGACGGATAAAACGTTCCATAATTTTCTTGCGTTCTTCCCAGTTGGAGTTGCCACGTTTCGGAAGAAGGCTGAATATCAAAGGGAAGGCAATCCCTTTATAGGTTATGCCCAACATAAGGATGTTTATATTGAACTCCCCGAACTTCCAGTTGGTCCGGTCCATGCTCAGCACAAGACCGGTCTTGACAGGAAGCAGCGAGAAAATCATACGGGCTATGATGTCAAGGTCAAGTACATACTTGGCAAAGAATCTTTGGAGCCGTCTGAGGTTGGAATCCTTGTCTACAGCCGTAGGCATCGCATCAGCCAGTTTGTGGAGGCTGACAGTCTGCACCACACAGAGTGCATGGAGCAGCAACGCCATGAGTTTTATGCGTGCCAAATTCATACTTTGACCAAAGTGCTCTTGCATAATCGGGAGGATTTGGTTAACTTTGACCGAGTCCTTGAAATTAGTAGTTTTCATGAGAAAAAGCGTCCAAACTTTTCCTTTAAATTACTAATTTTCAGGGACTTTTGCAAATTTAATCGACTAAAAATTAAGTGTTTAACAGCATAAATTTAATTTTTGTCATCTACTAAAAACCGTGAGTTCAACGGACACAATGTGACCGGCAACCTCAAATATACATGGGATGACAATATCCAGACCCAGAATATCGGTGACGACATCAAGAATAGTGTGAGCCGCAAGAATCTTGCGTTTGCCGGTCAGGTGGCTTACAATTATGATTACCGCTATTTCGTAGACTTCAACTTTGGCTACAATGGCTCGGAAAACTTTGCTGACGGACACCGTTTCGGTTTCTTCCCCGCATTCTCCGTGGGTTGGGCATTAGACCGCGAGAAGTTTATGCAGAACCTCACATGGCTTGATATGTTTAAGATCCGCTATTCATGGGGTAAGGTCGGCAACGACAATTGTGGCGACGTCCGTTTCCCGTATCTCTACACGCTTGATTATATTCGGGATAAAAATGGCATGATAGTTAATGGTATATATAATTTTGGTACAACGGGTTCTCCGACACGTTTCGACTATACACAGGGTATACACTACACCGGACTTGCCTCCAACAACGTGACTTGGGAGGTAGCGAAAAAGCAGGATATCGGCGTGGATATAGCTCTGTTCAACAACTCATTTACCATGACTGTTGACTATTTCCGCGAGCGTCGTTCCGGCATCTATATGGTGCGTAACTTCCTCCCCGGTTCTCTTGGTCTGGAGTCTGCTCCTATGGCGAATGTAGGCTCTGTGAAGCAGGAGGGTTTTGATGGTAACTTTGCCTATCATAACAAGTTTGGTGAGGTGGATCTTACAGTGCGTGGCAACATCACCTACAGTAAGAACACAATTGAGGACTATGACGTGGAGAACAACGTCTATCCCTATCAATATCAGACAGGCTATCGTGTGGATCAGGTGCGCGGTCTTATTGCAGAGGGTCTTTTTGCAGACTATGAGGATATCCGCAACCATCCCAAGCAGATGTATGGCGATGTGCAGCCCGGTGATATCAAGTATAAGGATGTGAACGGCGACGGTGTCGTGGATGATGGAGATATCGTTGCAATCGGTGCAACCAATCGTCCTAACCTTATATATGGCGTCGGTTTGTCGGCAATGTGGAGAGGGTTCGATTTCAACGTTCTCTTCCAGGGTGCGGGCAAAGCCACAGTCAGCATGGAAGGCAAGGCAGTGTGGGCATTCAGCCAGGACCGTTACGGTCAGATATTTGATGATCTCGTGAAAGACCGTTGGGTTGACAGAGAGACAGCCGCAATACTTGGTATCCCCGCAAATGAGAATCCCAACGCCTCTTATCCGCGTATGGTGCTTCTTGAGAGTAATGCCACTCACAACAACTACCGCAGTTCCACATTCTGGACTCGCGATTGCAGCTACTTGCGTCTGAAAAACCTTGAGATCGGTTATTCTCTTCCGAAAGATTTCCTTGCAAATCTCCATATCGAGAATGCACGTTTCTTCGTACAGGCAACCAATCTCTTCACATTCTCCAACTTCAAAATCTGGGATCCGGAAATGGGCAGCAGCGATGGTGAGAAATATCCTCTGACGAAAGCCTTCACAGCCGGTTTGACAGTAAGCTTCTAATTTGAAATATCATGAAAAGATATAATATAGCATTATCATTGTTCGTAATGTTGGGCGGTATGTCGGTGCTGACAGGATGTGCCGATTCGCTCGATTCAGATAAATATTTTGATGACCGCCGCACCATTGAGTCGGTCTTCACAGACATTAACCAGACCAACAACTGGCTTACACAGGCATTCTCCTTCCTGAAGGGTGAGCTTGCCGACGTGACCACAAAAGAGATCAACGGTGCCGGTCTCCATTGCTTCGCCGACGATATGTATTTCGGCGACCGTGACTCATCTATCTCAGGCGACTGGGGCAAGTCGGATTCCTACTCTGCATTTAAGAGGGGTGACTATGATGAGAATTTTGGCAGCGGCTATTGGACCCAGGCTTACAAGGGCATATATCAGGCTTCGATATTCATCAAGAATATCCATCTCAATAATAAGCTGACCGAGGAGGAGCGTCTTGATATGAAGGGTCAGGCACGCTTCGTGAGAGCATATTATTACTGGCTGCTTCTCCGCAAGTATGGTCCGGTGCCCATCATGCCGGATGAGGGTGCCGACTACACACTGTCGTATGCCGAACTTTCCATTCCGCGCAGCACCTACGAGGAGTGTGCCGAGTATATTGCATCAGAGATGGTGCAGGCAGCAAAGGAGCTTCAGTCATGGAGCCGTTTCCAGGGGAACACCGATCAGGAGTCGATGATACGTCCGACGAAGGGTGCCGCACTCGCAACCCGTGCGCTTGCATATATCTATGCAGCCAGTCCGCTCGCCAATGGTCAACTTGCCAACGGTAGTCATCCCGGCGGCGTGAGCGACGGTTTTGCAAAGACTTTTGTCAACAAGGATGGCACACCGCTTCTGAGCCTCACCTACGATGAGTCGAAGTGGGCACGTGCGGCAGCAGCTTGCCGCGACGTCATGGAGTGTCAGGCAGGCTATGAGCTTTACCATGCAGGCCTACAGCTCAACGACAATAAGACCACGGGTTATCCCAAGACCATAACTCCTCCCGACGACAATGACTTCTCTCAGAAGAATTGGCCCGAGGGTTGGGCAGATATTGACCCGTATCTCTCTTACCGCGACTTCTTCAACGGTGCGGTGGGTCTTGACAACACTGAGATTATCTTCTCACGTGGTTACAACGTGGGTGGTCACAGCGGTATGGAGGGTCTTGTGGTGCACGCATTGCCCAACACGCTGTTCGGCTACAACTGCCACGGTCTTACCCAGAAGATGGTTGACGCATACTATATGAATGACGGCACTGACTGCCCGGGCAAGGATAGCGAGATGGGTGGCGGCGATGGCTCGGAGCGTCGTCAGGGATGGACCACGAGCCGTGGTGACAATGCCTACACGAAATATCCTCCGTTGGGTCAGGGTGTATCTATGCAGTATGCGGAGCGTGAGCCGCGTTTCTATGCGAGCGTATCGTTCAACGGCTCCTACTGGTGGAATGCCAATCCGGAGAAGACCAACAAGTATATGCAGGTGTTCTACTGGCGCGGAACCAATACGGTGACTTCTCCCGATGGCTCAACCACGACAGAGACCAACGGCTATGACAACACGGGCTATTACCTGCGCACGGGCATCGGTATCAAGAAATGGGTCAATCCGGCTGACTGGCGCACGGTGAGAAGTGCTGACGACTATGGACATATCGTCCGTAAATGGGAGCCTGCAATCCGTTATGCCGATATCCTCCTTATGTATGCGGAGGCTGTCAACGAGCTTTCCGGTTCTTATACGGTTCCGTCGTGGGATGGCACAAAGAGCTACAGCGTAAGCCGCGACATCAATGAGATGAAGCGAGGCATACGTCCGGTGCGTTGCCGTGCCGGTGTGCCCGACTACACAATGGCAGAGTATAGCGACCAGCAGACACTCCGCGCAAAGATCAAGCGTGAACGTATGATTGAGCTTATGGGTGAGGGTAAACGCTACTACGATCTTCGCCGTTGGATGGATGCCGCTATTGAGGAGTCGAAGCCGGTGTATGGTTGCAACGTGCTTATGACCAACAAGCAGCAGGACGATTTCCAGCGTATCGTGCCGATCTACAGCCTGCCGACCGTATTCTCCGACAAGATGTATTTCTGGCCGATCTCTACCGGTGAGTTGAAACGTAACCAGAACTTGGTGCAGAATCCGGGTTGGAAGTATTTTGATTAAAGTTTAAAGTTTAAGGTTTAAGGCCTAATCCTTTAACTATAAACCATAAACCATAAACAATCAATATATAAAAAACAGAACAGATATGATTCGTAAATCAAATATATTTGCTTTAGGTGTGCTCGCAGTGTCAGCGATGGCAGGGATGACTTCCTGTAATGATGACTGGACCGAGGAGCAGTATGCACACTATATAAGCTTTAAGGCACCCCTCGACACTGATGGCAATAGCGTGGGCGTCACTACTCTCTACGTGCCTTACACGAGATATGATGAGAATAAGAATCCGAGATATGGTGAGGAGGGTCTTTCAAGCTATCAGCTCCCTGTCATTGTGAGCGGATCTACCAATAATGATAAGAATCTTACGGTGCATGTGGCTCCTTCCGACACTCTGCCGATTCTTAACGTGGAGCGTTTCAGCACGCGTGAGGAGTTGTGGTATAAGGATATGACATCGTATGCAAACTATCCGGAGACTCTCGATATACCGTCGGGTAAGGATATCGCGTTGCTCGACATTCGTTTCGACTTCCGCAATCTCGATCTTTCTGACCGTTACGTGTTGCCTATCACAGTGGTTGATAATAACGGGGCTTACGGTTATCTCCGCAATCCGCGTAAGAATTATGCCACCGCGATGCTCAGGGTGTTGCCATACACCACTTACTCCGGTCAGTACCAGGCAACCAATGTGAAGTTTTATATCGTATCCGGTGGCGTTGTGGATAATGAGCCGGGTGCTATGGGCACGGTAGACACTTATACGGTTGATGAGAACACGGTGTTCTTCTATGCCGGCACTTTTGACGAGCAGAGTCTTCTCCGCAAGAACTTCAAGGTGTATGCCCAGTTTATTCCATACGAGGAGGGTGGCACACGTGGTACAGTGAAGATGTGGTGCGACAATCCGGAGATGAACTTCGTGCAGAATAAGCTTGCCACGTTCACTATCCTGGAGCAGGATGATGAGGTGCAGACCTATATCATGCGCCGCACTGTGATTGTAAACGACATCGACTATATGTTTGACGACTATATGTCGGCTCCCGGCACATCGATCACGTATAGCGTTCAGGGCAACATGGCAATGGAGCGCAAGCTCAACACCCAGATGCCGGAGGAGGATCAGATCATCTTCTAAACAATCACCAAGACGCAAATTTGTATCAACTGCCAAGATCAGATTGATATCAACCACTAAGATCACGGAGAACACAGAGATTAAAAAAATCTCTGTGTTCTCCGTGATTTCTTCGGTTAAAACACCACGGAGCACGCAGAGAATGCGGAGATTATTAATGAATTGGAATTGAAAGGGATGAAGAAATAAATGGATATGTGAATATTGGTATTAAAAAACAAACCCGATAGCTTGAAAAATTCAGGGGCTACCGGGAATACGATACAAAGGTAGTACTTCGCAATCGAATAACCAAATAAATAGGCTGAAAAATTAAAGGCGTTATATTTTTTTAATAAATCAAGCCTTAAAAAGGTCTATTTCAGCGCAGACTTGCTTTACATGGTCGAGACCATAAAGCAAGTCTTTACTATCTATACCAAGCCAAGAGAAAAGTTTAATCATCTTATTGTATCGGCTCATTACATAGAAAGTGTCAATATTGTCATTAGCATCAAAACACACAGGTTCGTGGTGAGCGATGCGATTACGTAGGTTATTGATATAGTCCAATTCTTTGAAAATATAAGTGTTATCGTAGTTGTGCTGGGGTGTGGAACGTGGCTTGTTTATAAATGCACGAAGTAATAAACGACCTGATAACCGGTATTGGAGATTTGAAAACATGTATTTCCAAAATCCAAATTCCATTTCTGCCAACAATTTAGAATGTGAATAAAGACCACTGTGCATTAAATCTCGGTATGACTTATCTATATTACGACGCGACCTCTCAACGCGATTATTATTATAGAATATTCCATTAGGATGGATGAAATCTCTTAGCCAGTTGTCTCCCCAATGATTAGTCAATTCTCTATCAATGGCATTACGAAGAGCAACTTCAAAACAGCATATTACTGTGAAAATCTCCTGCGATAGTCGAAGATTTAAACGGTATAATGTCATGGCCTTGCGAGTATTGCCACCGCAAGCAATAACATACTTACGCATACGTTTTGGAGATATTATCTTTTCAAATTCTGAGAATTTCATTGTTATGCCATTTAATAGAATATGAATGCAAATTTAGTGATAATTCTTGAATTGTCAGCTATAATATATCGCAGATGTTTACGACATTTACTCTGTGTTCTCCGTGATCTTAGTGGTTAAAACGCCACGGAGCACGCAGAGAATGCGGAGGGCTTAAGTGATTGGAATGCAGGGTGTTGGTTTGGATTTATAAATTATTTTAGATTTTTATGTCGGAAATATTTGGTGATTTCGGAAAAAGATTGTAATTTTGCAGTCGCTTAGGCAATCGGGGTGTAGCACAGTTGGCTAGCGCGCTACGTTCGGGACGTAGAGGTCGGGCGTTCGAGTCGCCTCACCCCGACAAAAATCCGTCGGCAACTCCGCTGGCGGATTTTTTTCAAGTAATCTCCCGGAGATTGCTAAACAAAAGTGGAAAAATTTGGCTGCTTGCAACCACTTGAAAAAATGCTAAAACTGCACATTTTGGATCAAAATCTTTTCATGACGCGACAGCATGAAGAGTATGGCAGAGCATTTGGAAGCGAGCGCAAGCTGTTCCGAAGGCTCTATTTTTTGTGGTTTATGGGTTATGGGTTATAGTTTATGGGTTAAGGCTTAAGGTATTAGGATTCACCGGGTCTTTTTATCCTATAAAATATAAACGGCAATAATCCTCAACTCTCAACCCTAAACTATAAACCTTCAACATTAAACTAATTAAATTTGAATATAATATGAGTTACCTTTTCACATCTGAATCAGTTTCAGAAGGCCATCCCGATAAGGTGGCAGACCAGATCAGCGACACCTTGCTCGATGAGTTCTTGGCACGTGACTCGGAAAGCCATGTGGCTGTTGAGACGCTGTGCACCACCGGACAGGTGGTTGTTGCAGGCGAGGTCAGCAGCCGTGCTTACGTGGACATCCACACCAGTGTGCGCGACCTTATAAAGAAAATAGGGTATAACCGTGGTGCATACCGTTTTGATGGTGATTCCCTTGGTATTCTCTCGGCAATACATGAGCAGAGCAGCGATATTGACCGTGGCGTTAGCCGTGGCGAGCGTCTGGAGCAGGGTGCCGGTGACCAGGGAATGATGTTCGGTTATGCTGTTGACGAGACCGATAATTATATGCCGCTCACTCTCGATCTCTCTCACCTGATTCTCCGCGAACTTGCCGAGATCAGAAGGGAGGGGAAGGAGATGTCGTATTACCGTAAGGGTAAGCTGAAGACTTATCTCCGTCCGGATGCGAAGAGCCAGGTGACTGTCGAGTATGACGACAACCGTATCCCCGTGCGTGTGAATACAATCGTGGTGTCAACGTCGCACGATGAGTTTATTCTTCCGCTTGATGAGACGGAACAGGCACAGAAGCGTGCCGATGAGGAGATGCTGAAGGTTATCCGTGAGGATGTGGAGAATGTGTTGCTTCCGCGTGTCATCGCGAAGCTGCCTGAGAAGGTGCGTGCCCTCTTTGACGACAAATTGATCTTACATGTCAATCCCACCGGTAAATTCGTGCTCGGCGGTCCTCATGCCGACACCGGTCTCACTGGGAGAAAGATCATCGTTGACACCTACGGCGGACGTGGCGCACATGGCGGCGGTGCATTCTCCGGCAAGGATCCCTCGAAGGTTGACCGTTCGGCTGCCTACGCCTGCCGATATATCGCCAAGAATATGGTGGCTGCCGGCGTGGCACGCGAGATGCTCGTGCAGGTGAGCTATGCCATTGGCGTGGCGGAACCGGTGAATATCTTTGTCGACACATACGGCACGGCACGTGAGGGTGTTTCCGATGCTATGATTGCCGATAAGATAAAGGAGATGTTCGACCTGCGTCCGGGTGCTATAGAGGAGATGCTGAAACTCCGTAATCCGATCTATCGTGAGACAGCCGCCTACGGACACATGGGCAGGGAGCCGAGAACCGTGGTCAAGAAGTTTGAATCACGCTATGATTCCATTCCCCTGGAGAGGGAAGTGGAGCTTTTCACGTGGGAAAAGACCGATCGTGTCGATGAGGTGAAGAAAGCATTCGGAATTGCCTGAAATCTATAAGTTTTGGAATATAAGGCTTGATTTGAATGTGGTCGCGACGCAGTTTGAATGAAAAATAATTAATAAATCTGCGTTAAAATTGGGGAATTGAGCCAAAAGTGTTATCTTTGCGTGCTCAAAACCGTCAGTCCGGCGGTGTCTTTCCAGAAGACACTGCCGGTCATGGCCATTTCCAAGCGAATTAACCAACACAAACAACAGCTATAGCATAGAATGGCAACATTAGAAAGAATCCGAAGCAAGTCAGGACTGCTTATCGTAGTGATAGGTTTGGCATTGCTTGCCTTCATCATTGGTGATGCGATCACCAACAGCCGTAATCTCTTCGGCAACCACACTACCGTGGCAAAGATTGGTAAAGAGAAAATCGACTACACGGAATATATCCGTAAACGTGAAGAAGTCAATAACCGTTATGAGCAGGCCCGTCGTCAGAATCCGGCGCAACTCGCTAACTTCGACAGCCAGATGCTCTCTCAGATGGCTCTTGACGAACTCGTCAGCGAGAAACTCCTTGACGATGCCGTGGAGAAAGCAGGCATCAGCACATCGCCCGAGCAGCTCCGCTTCTACGTGCTCGAGAATCCGGTCAACCCGACAATGCAGACAATCGTGCAGCAGCTTAATGCTTCCGGTCTGAGCGTGTCGACTCCCCAGCAGGCATACGAGGTGATTTTCAATCCCAAGCGTAATGGTCTTACCGATTCTCAGATGGCTCCGTTCCAGAGAGCTTGGATTGCAATGGAGCAGGAGACTATGGAGATGGTGAAGCGTCAGACCTATCAGAAACTCCTTTACGGATTGGTGAAGGCTAACGATCTTGACAAGAAGGCTCTTTATAACGACTATATCATGACCAGCGACGTCGATGTGGCTTATCATCCTTTCGGTCAGCTCGACCCGAAGAAATATGCTGTCGATGAGGCTGCCGTGAAAGCTGCATACGACAAGGATAAATCGCGTTTCAAGGTAGACGAGATGACCAAGGACGTAGCTTTCATCGCTGTCAATATCTCCCCCTCTGCCGAAGACCGCGACGCTGCACGCAAGTTGGCTGAGAAGACTGCAATGGAACTCCGCGACAGCTTGGGGCAGATAAGCAAGGAGCTTAAGAAGGAGGGCATCATCGTCACTCATAAGGAGCTTCGCGCTAAGGATATCCCGGCAGGTGCGGTGCGTGATTTCGTCACTTCCGGTGAGGCTAATTCCGTAAAACTGATTTCTGACAATATCAAGGGCTTCAGCCTCGTGAAAATGGGTAAGCGTTCGCAGGTCACTGACTCAATACAGCTTAATCTCGTGCAGGTGGTTGGCGCAACCCTTCCGGCAAAGGTGCTTGCAAAGCTTAACGCCGGTCTGCCCATCGACTCTCTCGCCGGCACGTTCGGCGACAGCGTGGCTGCACAGAAAGAACAGTGGATTCCGCTCTTCACAGCTCAGGGACGCACAAACGCTCTCGAGTCAGCTCAGGTTGATTCGCTCGTAAATGCCAACGGCAAATATATCTCTCTCATGACCTCTCCGCAGGGTTCCGTACTCGCGAAGATCACTAAGAAAAACGCTCCTGTAGAGGTTTATTCTTATGATGAGGTGAATTATGAACTCAAACCGAGCACCAAGACAATCAACGGCGAGCGTGCTAAACTTGAGAAGTTCCTTGAGGGGAATACATCAGCAAAGGCATTCGCAGAGAATGCAGCCAAAGCCGGCTACTCAGTGCAGGATCTCAGCCTTTCTTCCTCTTCAGTGGCAGTTCCGCGCATGGCAGGTCTTCAGAGCTATTATCCCGACAGCCGCCAGGTGGTGCGTTGGGTGATGATCGATGGCAAGCCGGGTGAGGTGAGCCATATCTATGAGTCGAAAGACGCTCTTACCCCAGCTCTGTATGCAGTAGCCGTAGTCAACGAATATGATGACTATGCACCGTTGGCAAACAGCGAGGTCAAGAATTATGCCACCGACAAGGCACGCCGTGCAAAGGCAGGCGAGGAGCTTGTAAAGCTTTATCAGCCGAAAGCCGGCACAATTGAGTCTGCGGCAAATGCCATGGGCGTGGAGCAGCAGAACGTGCCTAACTTCCGTTTCGGACGCAACATGCAGGTGCGTGATGCTGAGGTGATGGGTAAGATTGCCGGAAGCAAGCCTGGCAAGGTAGTGTTGGTAGCCGGAGAGAACGGCGTCTACGCTTACCGTATCAAGGCTAATGCAAAGGAGGATTTCCCCTTCAGCGAGGCTCAGTATGAACAGCAGTACTATCAGCTCGTCAACCCCAATATGGCTGACATGCTTCAGGGTACTAAGGAATTTGAGAACAACATCTATAAATTTGAGGCAGGCGACTGATCGCCGGTGCCTTCGGATTGAAGAGACATTGCGAAGGGTCGTCGCCGTTTCCGGGGATGACCCTTTCTTTTGAAAATGGTTTTTCATCAACAAAAGAACCCTAATTATGGAACAGACAATCCAGCAGCCCCCGTTGATAGGCATGACGCTCGACCAGCTCACGAAAGTGGTGTTGTCGGGAGGTATGCCGAAATTCGTCGGCAAGCAGCTTGCCGAATGGCTATATAAGAAGAAAGTGAAGGATTTCGACGAGATGGTGAATATCTCGAAGAAAAACCGCCAATGGCTTTCAGAGAACTATACCGTAGGCCGTGAGGCTCCCGTGTCGCGTATGAAGTCGGCAGACGGAACCATGAAGTATCTTTTCAACGTCGGCGGTGGCAAGAACATAGAGAGCGTGTATATCCCGGACCACGACAGAGCCACATTGTGTGTCTCCTCACAGGCAGGATGCAAGATGAATTGCTATTTCTGCGCCACGGGGCGTCTCGGATTCAAGGCGAATCTGACAGCCGCGCAGATCATAAATCAGATATTGAGTATACCCCCCGCTCCTGCGAAGGGGGAGACCGCAGCACAGGAACTGACGAATGTGGTGTTCATGGGCATGGGTGAGCCGCTTGATAATCTTGATGCCGTTCTCCCCGTCATAGAGATAATGACGGCGGAATGGGGAATGGCATGGAGCCCGAAGCGTATCACGGTGTCGACCGTGGGAAAACTTCCGCAGTTGAAGGATCTGCTCGACAAGACCCAGGTGCACGTGGCGGTCAGTGTGCATACCGCCGATCCCTTGCAGCGTGAGCAGCTTATGCCTGCTCAGAAGGCTTTCCCGATACTGAGTGTCATGAGGGTGCTGGCGGCATACGATTTCAGCCATCAGCGCAGGCTCTCGCTTGAATATATAATGTGGCGTGGGGTGAATGATGATATCGCTCATGCCGATCTTCTTCTGCGATTGCTGAAGGGGCTTGACTGCCGGGTGAATCTTATCAGGTTTCATGCGATACCCGGGGTTGAACTCCACCCGAGCAGCGATGAGAGGATGATAATGTTCAGGAATTACCTTAACTCCAAGGGCGTCACTGCCACTATCCGCAGCTCACGTGGCGAGGATATAATGGCGGCATGCGGCATGTTGGCAGGTAAAAAAAGTTGATTTATTATGGCAAGACCGATAAGGGTGGGTATAACCCACGGAGATATAAACGGCATCGGCTATGAGGTGATCCTCAAGTCGCTTGCCGATGAGATGATGAGGGAATTGTGTACCCCGGTGATTTTCGGCTCCCCTCAGATTGCGGAGAAGGCACGCCGCCAATTCTGTCAGGAGGATGTCAGGCTGACAAAGGTGGCGTCTGCCGCCAATGCCCAGGATGGCAGGATCAGTGTGGTCGACGTGTGCGGCACGCCGCCGCAGCTGACGCCCGGCGAACCTACCGAGGAGTCGGGCAAGGCGGCTGTGGCAGCACTGGAGGCGGCTGCGGAGGCTCTTGAGAAGGGACATATCGACGTGCTTGTGACTGCTCCGATCTCAAAGGAGGCTGTGCAGGGGGATTCGTTCCACTTCCCCGGTCATACGGAATATCTGGAAAGCCGTATAGGTGGTGGTGCGAAGGCGAGGATGATTCTCTTTGCCGATGATCTCAGGGTGGCGTTGGTGAGCACGCATCTGCCGATAGCCAAGGTAGCGTCTGCCGTCACGGTGGAAAGCGTGAAAGGGGCGATCGAGTCGCTTTCCGATTCTCTGAAACGTGATTTCGGACTGACACGCCCGCGCATAGCAGTGCTTTCTCTCAATCCTCATGCCGGCGATGGCGGGGTGCTCGGAAGCGAGGAACAGGAGATCATTGCCCCGGCGATTGCCGCCTGTTTCGAAGATGGGATAATGGCATTCGGTCCGTTTGCCGCCGACGGTTTCTTCGGTATGGGCGACTATCTTAGCTTCGATGGCATCGTGTCGATGTATCATGACCAGGGACTGGCTCCGTTCAAGACCCTTGCTGGAGAGAAGGGGGTGAATTTCACTGCCGGATTGCCATTCGTCAGGACGTCGCCCGATCACGGCACTGCCTTCGGCATTGCCTGGAAGGGGGAGGCGGATGCCACTTCCATGCGTGAGGCGATATATGCCGCAATCGACATATTCCGTCGTCGGAAGAGATTTGATGAGGCGGCTGCCAACCCGCTGAAGAAGTATAGCACCGACCGTCCGGAGAAGGGAGAGCGTGCCCCGATGCGTAACGGAAATAAAGGAAAGAATGCGACAGACTCCGGCCAGGAAGAGCTGGAATCGTCGGAAAAAGATAACCAACAAACGTCAGAAGAATGAATTATGGTATCATAGCCGCCGGACAGGGTTCGCGGCTTGTACAGGAGGGGGTGGGATTGCCTAAGCCTCTCGTCAGGATGTGTGGCAGACCGATGATCGGGCGTCTGATAGATATATTCGTGAAGTGTGGGGCAGAATCGGTGAGCGTGATAGTCAATGAGGAGATGACTGAGGTGGCTGAATATCTCCGTTCGCTTGCTCCGTCGCTCCCGTGTCCGTTGAATCTTGTGGTGAAGACCACGCCGACCTCAATGCACAGTTTTTATGAATTGTCGAGCCTGATGGAGGGGAAGGGACGGTTTATAATCACGACTGTCGACACCATTTTCCGAGAGGAGGATTTCGCACGATACGTCAATGCGTATGCCGCTGCCCCGCAGGAGGTGGACGGCATGATGGCAGTCACCGGTTTTATTGATGATGAGAAACCCCTCTATGTAGCCACTGATGATGACAACCGTATCACGGCATTCCTCGATGCGCCGCAGGATGGGGTGAAATACGTCAGCGGCGGTATCTACGGACTCTCCGGGAGCGCGATACCGGTGTTGAGAAAGTGTCTTGCCGATGGTGTCGGGCGAATGCGCAACTATCAGAGAAGTCTTGTGGCTGCGGGGCTTGATCTGCGTGCGTATGACATGAATAAGATTGTTGACGTGGATCATGCTTCGGATATAGCTTCGGCTGAAGCGTTTCTTGAGGGTGAGTAATTGATATAGATATGGCAGAGATTAAAATAGCGGGAGTGATGAGGGCAGGTGCCTATTCTCCCAATCATATAGGGAATGACGCGGCAATATTCAATGCCGCTGCCGAACATTTGCGCAAGCGCGGATGCGTGGTCAATATTTATAATGAGGAGCAATTCCGCGAGCAGGATATCACGGAGCAGATTGTGCTCAACATGTGCCGTGAGCAGTCGTCGATTGCGAAGCTGCAATCATTGGAGGATGAGGGCAGACTCGTGATTAATTCGGGCTACGGCATCGAGAACTGTACGCGTGAGCGTATGACGCGCATATTGCTCGGGAATAAGGTACCTTATCCCGACAGTCTGATTGTCAACACTAATGAGAATGTCATTGATGATCTGAAGGAGGCGGGGTTCTCATCATGCTGGATAAAACGCGGCGACTTTCATGCCATGCATAAGGAGGACGTCAGCTATTGCCGCCATCCGGAGGAGGCCCAGGAGGTGGTGCATGAATATTTCTACCGTGGCATAAAGCGTGCGGTCATCAACCGTCATCTTGTGGGAGACCTTATAAAATTCTATGGAGTCAGCGGTCAGCCCTTCTTCTATTGGTTCTATCCCTTTGACGAGGGGCACAGCAAGTATGGCTATGAGGCTGTCAACGGCAAGAGCCGCGGATTGAAATTTGATGAGGAAGAGCTGAAGATGATGTGCCAGCGTGCATCGGATATCCTCGACGTAAAGATATATGGCGGCGACTGCATCGTTGATCCCGATGGCACGATAAGGATAATCGACTTCAATGACTGGCCCAGTTTCGCACCCTGTCGTCAGGAGGCTGCGCCTTATATCGCGAAGTGTGTGCTTAACGCAATTAAAAAGTGGAGGAAGAGATGAGCGTAAATAATAATGCGGCAGGGGAGCAGAAGAAACCGAGTTTCAAGGACTCCCTCAAGTCGATGGACACGGAGGAGACGTTCGACCTCATATTCTATCGTCCTATAGGATATGCCTGGGCTCTCTTGGCTAAGAGACTTGGCATCACGCCCAACGCCATAACGATAGCCTCCATATTTCTCGGAGTGGGTGCCGGAGTGGCATTCTATTACAATAATATATGGATAAACCTTCTCGGCGTGCTTCTTCTCGTGTGGGCGGACTCGTTCGACAGTGCCGACGGTCAGCTGGCACGTATGACGAAGCAATATTCCCGCATAGGGCGTATACTCGACGGCGTGAGCGGCGACCTGTGGTTTGCCGCCATATACATTGCGATATGCCTTCGTGAGAATGTGACGAGCGAGTTTTTCAGCGCACACCATTGGGTAATATGGGTAATGGCAGTGGTGACTGGTCTTTTCCATGCCACGCAGGCTGCCATGGCTGACTATTACCGTCAGTTCCATCTCTATTTCCTGAAGGGGAAGGAGGGTAGCGAACTTGACAGTGCGTCGGAACTGTGGAAGAAATTCCATTCCCTCTCATGGAAGCATGATTTCTGGCAGAAGCTGACTCTCGCGTTCTATACCAACTATACGGTGGGTCAGGAGAAGCGCACCCCATGGATGCAGAGATTGCGTGCCGTGCTAAAGGAGAAGTATGGCAACGAGGTGCCTCAGTCGTTCCGCGATGCGTTCCGCGCCAAGAGCAAGCCGCTGATGAAATACACGAATATATTGTCGTTCAACACCCGCAGTTTCGCCCTCTTTGCAGCTATTCTGATATTCCGTATGCCGTGGCTTTACTTCGCTTTCGAACTCACGGTGCTCAACGGCGTTTTAATATATATGATGTGCCGTCATGAAAGAATATGCAGGAATTTCGTGACGGAACTTTCCAAGAAATGATGCCTGCTTAAATACACAACATGAAAGTATCATGAATATTGACGTCAAGAAAATTAAGGGTATTATCTTTGATTATGGCGGCACCATCGACACCGGTGGCGACCATTGGAGTGAGGTGATATGGGCAGCCTGGCAGCAGGCGGGAGTGAAGGTGGATAAAGAGGTGTTCCGCGAGGTGTATGTGTATGCCGAGAGGGAGCTTGCCCGCACCCTTCATATCCTTCCGCATCACAATTTCCACGACCTTCTGGATATAAAGATGCAGATAGAGCTTCAGCGTCTTGCAGAGCTTGGTCAGTTCCCGCCCGAACAGGTGGAGCCTACGGCGAACAGAGTGGCGGAGATATGCTATGCCTCGGCTAAGGCGAGTGTGGAGCGTGCGAAGAGTGTGCTTGATGTGCTTGCGAAGAGGTATCCGATGGTGCTCGTCTCCAATTTCTACGGTAATGTGGAGACTGTGCTGAAGGATTTCGGCATAGATGGCTATTTCAAGAAGATTATAGAGAGTGCCGTTGTCGGCGTCAGGAAGCCTGACCCGAAGATATTCACCCTCGGTGTGGAGGCTCTTGGGTTTAAGCCGGAAGAGGTGCTCGTGTTTGGCGACAGCTATTCCAAGGATATCATCCCTGCTGAGAAGGCAGGTTGCCAGGTGATGTGGATCAAGGGGAAGGGCTGGACTAAAGAGGAGGACGACACCTTCCATCCGAATATAATCCGTAGTCTTGATGAGGGACTCGGTGTCTTATTGGATGCCTGATATGATCCGGATTCCGATGAGCCGGAATCTAAATCATACTATTTCTTGCGAAAATATAGACGGGAGTCGGTCTTTGCCGATTCCCGTTTTTTTGATTTTTTAGGTGAGAAATTGCCTTATGCCTAATTAATTTATTTTAACTAAATTTGTTTGAATTGATATAAAATTAACACAAATTATATAAATTGACTACTTGTTTAGAAACTTTAAGAATTAGGGTAGTATATTTTTAGATAAATAGTTTTGTGGAATGTAAAATTGCCTGTAATTTTACGGCGCGATTTGAAAGAGGGTGCTTCTCTAAAAGCGGAGCATCTTTTTTTGCCCTCTGGAGAATCGTCTGTCACGGATGGTCCGTGATGGAATGAGGATTCCCTAAATTGGATCAGAACAAAAACACAATTAAAGATAATTATGGCAACACAAAAAGCTGAAGCACCTAAAGGAAAACTTGGTGTGCTTGTAGTAGGCCTCGGCGCCGTTTCCACAACTTTCATGGCAGGTGTGCTCGCAGCACGTAAAGGGCTTGCAAAGCCTGTCGGCTCAATGACCCAGTACGACAAGATCCGTATCGGTCGTGGCGAAGACAAGAAATATCTCCATTATAAAGACATAGTTCCTATCGCAGATCTCAACGACATCGTGTTTGGCGCATGGGACGTTTATCCTGAGAACGCATTTGAGTCTGCTGTCAATGCAGAGGTGCTGAAGGCTAAGGATATCCTTCCTCTTCAGGCTGAATTGGAGGCTATCAAGCCTATGAAGGCTGCTTTCGATAAGAATTATGCAAAGCGTCTTGACGGCAATAACGTGAAGGATTGCAAGGATCGTTGGGATATGGCTGAGCAGCTTCGTGAAGATATCCGCAACTTCAAGAAGGAGACTGGCGTTGACCGCGTGGTTGTGCTCTGGGCGGCTTCAACTGAGGTGTACGTTCCGGTTAACGATGAGGTTCATGGCACTCTTGAGGCTCTTGAGGCTGCAATGAAGGCTGACGACAAGGAGAATATTGCTCCTTCAATGTGCTATGCATACGCCGCTCTTCAGGAGGGTTGCCCTTTCATCATGGGTGCTCCCAACACTACTGTAGATATCCCGGCTATGTGGGAGCTCGCAGAGAAGACAAAGATGCCTATCGCCGGCAAGGACTTCAAGACCGGTCAGACTCTCGTGAAATCCGGTTTCGCTCCGATCATCGGCACTCGCTGCCTCGGTCTGAACGGATGGTTCTCAACCAACATCCTTGGCAACCGCGACGGTCTCGTGCTTGACGAGCCGGCTAACTTCCGCACAAAAGAGGTCAGCAAGCTCTCTACTCTCGAGTCTATTCTCGTGCCTGAGGAGCAGCCCGATCTCTATGGTCATGGCAATGACGAGGATACACAGTACTACCACAAGGTGCGTATCAACTACTATCCTCCGCGCAATGACAATAAAGAGGGTTGGGACAACATTGACATCTTCGGCTGGATGGGCTATCCGATGCAGATCAAGATCAACTTCCTCTGCCGCGATTCAATCCTCGCAGCTCCGTTGTGTCTTGACCTCGTGCTTCTGAGCGACCTCGCCATGCGTGCTGGCCGTTATGGCACACAGCGTTTCCTCAGCTTCTTCCTCAAGAGCCCGATGCATGACTACACTAAGGGTGAGGTGCCTGTAAACCACCTCTTCCAGCAGTATGTGATGCTTAAGAATGCTATCCGTGAGATGGGTGGCTACGAGGCAGACGAGGAGATCGATTGATCCGAAAATAATGCTTACCTGAAATAGACAGGGGCGACAGGCGCGAAGCCTGCCGTCCCTTTTTGCATATAGATTTAAAAGATTGAAGTTTAGACAACTTCATTATATCATTTGAAAAAATCTTTTAAATCTTTTGAATCTATATGTGGAAATTATAGATTCTCGATTGTTTCAGTAGAGAGTCCGGTGATTTCAGCAACCTTGCTTATTGACAGACCTGCTGCAATCATCTGTTTGGCAAGTATTCTCCGTTCCTCTTCCCGTCCTTCTTGTAGTCCTTCTTCCCGTCCTTTCTCTTTCCCTTCTTCATGACTTTTCTTGACGGCGGTGTTGAGTATGTTGTTCCAGTCGCGCATATTCTTGAGACTCTCCTCATAAGCCATACGCTCCTCCTTGGTGAATGCATATATCTCGGATACCCTGAACAGTTCACGGAATATCTCATCCTTCAGTGATTCCGGATATTCATCGAGATCGTTCATGTTCTTTATTGCCCAAAGCCATCTTTCCACAGGATTTCCCAGTTCCTCCAATGGCTTCACCACCTTTGGCATCTCGATGTAGACGTATGTCAGTTTGTCATACAGTACCCGTCCGTTGCTTACATCACATATCCTTGCCGTATGTTTCGGTTCCGGGTCATCGCAGAACTGCTGCATATAGTGGTTCATAAATATTATGGTATAAATCGGCGGCGGGTTATAACTCCACTCACTCTTATTTACAGACTCCAATATTGAGAAATTTGAATAGTAGAAACTTCGGTTCTTAAATAAATCTGGATACATGTTCTGTATATTGACGATTATACGCGCACCAGAGTTTGTCTGGCAGCACATATAATATATAGACATGTAGTAGATAGAGGGAACTCCGAGTTCCTTTGGATCTATGTAGGTCAGATCCTCAATCGGGTCATTACATTCAAGCAGGTCATTAAGAATCCTTATGAGAAGATGCTTGTTCTCCAGAGAACCGAATATCTTTTTGAACCCGAAATCTGTAAACGGATGTATGTATCTTTCCGTACACATGGTAGTATGATTTAATGATTTATACGTCACTTATATTCCAATCACAAAGGTATATAAAAAACGGGATTTCAAGTGGTGAGCTTGCTGTTTTTGTGTAAATAAATTCGGCAATAAATCAAATTTATTGCCGAATTTAAGTTGTAGATTCAAAAGGAGACAATTTCTATTTTGAATGTAACGGAAGTGTATCGTAATCTATTCTCCACTTCTTGCAAAGAGAACGAGCCTCTTGTTCTGTAATATGAACTACGGCACCATGCTTGGGTGAAGTAAAGTTTGTAGTACGCATTACGCCCTCATTAAATCGTCCGAGATTAGTAAAACTATCGAAATCAGATGTCTCAATAAAGCCAAAATTATGAGGAGTGATACTATACACGTCATACATTAGTACCCACTTGTCTTCTCCTATGCGCTTGAATACATGAGGAGCTTCACAGGCACGAGGCTCGAAATCAACCCAACGAGGATCGAAATGCCATGGACCAGATGGACGGTCGGCGTAAGCCAGTTTGATACCTCCGTTTACATCGTGCGCCACATACGAAAGGATATATCTATTTCCGAACTTAGTGATATCTCCGTCAATGGCAGACTTGCGTTCGTCGGCATATTGGAATAATTGCTGAGGCATCGTCTCAATTGTATCATACTCATCATTGACATAGCAATAATATAGTTTATTAGGCTCATTTTTGTGCCTCATTGTCAGATAAATCATCAGACGCCCTGTGGTTTCATCAAAAATCGTTTCCGGAGCCCACGCACAGCCAATCTCTTGCCAAGCAGCCGACATTTTGTCAAAACGGATATTGGTGCGCTTCCAATTGAGAAGGTCAAAACTTTTCATCAACACCAACCCACGGTTATTTCCCCAACCATAGACTTTGCCATCACGTTCCCATTCCGTATTGCGTTTGCCGTCGCGTTGCGCAAAAACATGCAAGTCGGTCATGCTCATATAGAAAGCACCGTCAGGCCCACGGTAAATATGTGGATCTCGGATTCCTAACTGGTCGGCAATGGTGTCTCCAGCGATAACAGGATTGTTATCATTCAATGCAGTAAACGAGTAACCATCTCGGCTGATTGCCATGTGTAACCCATGATCTTCATCCAAATGGTACACCATCAAATAAGCTGCCATATCCTTTTCATGTGGCACTGCATCGTGATAATTAAAGTCACTGAACACAGCATCACCTTTTCCAGCAGAGAATAGAGCTGGACGTAGAGCAAAGAAATTTTTCAACTTGTTGTGGTTTAAGTCTGTCACGTCTAAATTTTCAGCCAGCATAGTCCAGTCTTTTTCATCGCTGCCGGCATATATTGTCACCTTGTTGGCACAATTGTGTATCTTTATTTTCACATTACTTCCCCAAGGATTTTTTCCTGTACGAATCAACTTGCCGGCGTCATAAACATAAAACTTAGAACCATCAAAGGCAACACCGGTATATCCTGTTTCGCTGTAATACAGTAGTAATCCGGCTTTCCCTTTTCTGGAGACCTTCATCGTTACGCCAATTTCGTAATTCTTATGTTGAGCAGTCATTAGCATAAGACGCCCATCAGTAGGAGTGGTTCCTTTACCAGGAATTTTCACTTGTCCGTTACCGACCTTCACCAATTTTCGTGCGTTCTCCTTCCAGAAACTCCATTGCCAACCCAACGTATCTTCACGGAAGTTATCAGACAAATCAGGCAATTCTGAAATTTCAGAAAAATTGACTGACTTATCTTCCGATGCCCGGAACCATCCGTCAGAAGTCCACTCTATCGGTTCAATTAGTGTTTGGCGTCCCAAAGTGTGGTAGTCTTTCCCATAAGCATGATATATCATCCACCATCTTCCTTCTGCATCATCAATCAACGTTCCGTGTCCTTTTGACCACCAGTGATCTTGACTGCTATAAGTATGGATAATGGGATTATAAGGAGAGTTTTCCCAACCTCCTTCCAAAGATCGGCTACGTGCACTTACCACCATGTGGCTTGTGGCAGGTCCGGCAGTACCACCTTCTGCACAAGTAAGATAGTAGTAGCCATCCCGATAGATGATTTTAGGCGATTCCAAATAATTTTCGGGCCATTTTCCTTCAGTGACCCATTGTTTCGGAATTTCCCATCCATCGTACACCGTTGTTTTTTTACCTATAGTGCTCAGTCCATCTGGAGCAAGTCGAATCATCTCACCTTTATTTATAAATAGGTAGCGGTTGCCATGTTGGTCAGCCACATGTCCGGGGTCGATTCCGTTGACCTTTAAATCTATAGGGTCACTCCATGGTCCACGTATGTCTTTAGCCCATGTGACATAATTAGTGCCATTGGAAGGGAAATATATATAGTATTTATCTTTATATTTCAACAAGTCAGGAGCCATAGCTGACCCATCCCATTGTTCAAGAGCTCTACCCACAGGGCGCCAATTCATCAAGTCGTTGGAATGCCATATAAGGAATCCCGGCTGATAGACGAATGGAGAGTGTGTCATATAAAAATCATTACCTTCGCGCATGACACTGGGATCAGGATAATCTCCAGCAAGGATGCACTTGGGCCATTGTTGAGCAACAGCTGTTGACAGATATAGCAACAAGACAAAAAAAGAATACAATTTTCTCATTATTATTTAAATGTTATGACTGTTAAAGAATAAGGTGGTAATTTACGCATGAATTTCCGAGATAGCTTCTCTTTACCTACGATTGGCCTTACGTCTGTTTCCAAATGCTTGCCCTGACCGTTCTTATGGTCACGTTTGCCTGACAACACAGCAACCTCGGCGTTATATGAACGGATTTTTTGAGAACCGAGATTTACCTGAACATCCACTATGCTGTCAGTGGTATTCACGAGCTTTACCATGACTTTCTTTGTATTGCTATCGCGGACGCACGAGGCGGTTTCAATCCCCTTCACCACATTGCTGATATATGTATCTCCTCGATGATTGGCAAAAAGTTGCTGTACATAATAATTTACAGTAGGATAAACATTTGTCTTATCAAAGTAAATCAAATTAGGATTCCATTGAGTATTCCCGATTCGCGCCAGCAATGGGGCATAGGATGAAAGAGACACCACATCACCGTTGCGCTCCAACGCTGTCATATAAGCCGCTTCAGCAATAGCATTTAGCATGGTGTTACCTTGACTGGCATATTCGCCTACATAAACTTTAGACTGAGTACGGTCATAATTGTCATAACGATGTAGGTTGTCAAGAAACCATTGTGGCTGACGATAATAGTGTTCATCTACGAGATCTGGGGCTGTCTCACGGGCAAATGCCCAACCCTCTTTCCAATCCCAATCATCGGGACCGGGCCCAACTGTACCCACTACTTTGATTTCAGGATAGTGGAGTTTGATGGCCTTCTGAATCATTAAGAATCGTTCTTTGAAGTCTTGCGTTATATGGTCCTCATTGCCTATGCCTATGTATTCCAGATGAAAAGGTTCGGGATGTCCTGCTTCTGCTCTCATGCGTCCCCATGTGGTATTTATATCTCCATTAGCCCATTCTATCAAATCCAACATATCCTGTACATACTCGTCCATATCTTCTATCGGAATGGTCTGCTGCCCCGTTCCTCGTAACCGTGCTGAATTTTGGCAACTTACTCCGGCTGCCAATACAGGTAGTGGCTTGGCTCCTATATCTTCACACAACTGGAAATATTCATAAAATCCAAGTCCCATGGATTGGCGGTAGTTCCATATATTATAGTCCTCCTTTCGCTGTTCCACCGGTCCGATGGTGTGCTTCCATTTATAGATGTTATTCAGTCCGTCTCCATGAGTGAGGCATCCTCCGGGAAAACGCATGAAAGCTGGATTGAGGTCTGCCAATACCTGAGCTATATCGGCACGAAGTCCGTTTTTCCTATTTTTGAACGTATTCTGAGGAAATAGAGAAAGCATGTCAATGTCTACACGACCTTCTTGTAAAAATAGGATTTCTACTGCTGCCTGTTCACTGCTCTTGTTTGGAGTGAGAGTAGTTTCATATTTGCGCCAGTCGGAGGTGTCAATATCTATAATATCCTCGGCAAGAACAGAATCACGTTCTACCAAACGGACACAAACTTGGCCATCATTTTTTGCTCGTAGGAAAACGGATAAATCATACGATTCACCTATGCGAACTACCATACCATTATAACCGTTATTACGTAATCCGGCGCCTTGCTGTCCAACTGTGAATATATCTACCGAAGCATAATGCCTGTTATTGGCATTAAGTGGTTTCTCTGTTTCTAACGACAACGTAGCAATTGCATTCCCGACTTTTAAAAATTCCCAAGCCGTGAATGGATGCCATTGTCCTTTTTTATGATACTCATGTAAATCTACATCAGATGGTGAATACTCAAATGAACGGTTCTGTACCATTTCTGCATATAGCCCTCCATCGGCAGTATAATTCAAATCTTCAATAAAGATACCAAATAAATCTTTGCTGATACTTTTACCAACTTGATGTTTTTGTGCTGCTGACATGAAAACAACAAGTGACATGGTTGCCAATATTGTAGACAACCGTTTTGTCAGTGAATTGCTTAATTCCATGATATTTTTTCTAATTATTGGTTTGTAGTTAAATTTTTTTGATCCTCCGTAAAATTATTAACTAATATTATGATTCTAAATAAATTTTAGCAATTAAATATTCAGATTAATTAAATGGCATTGATTTTGTTTGTAAGTGATTGATGATTATTATTATATCTTTGGGATATTTAAGTTCTTACTAATTTTTTGAGACTATAAAAAACTTAATATTTGTCTCCGGTATGGGGCATTATATTTCAAAGAGTTTGAATTTTATCTCAAATATTTTGCAAACATTGTCTTGTCCCACTCACTTAAGTAACCAGCAGTATTAAAACTATACAATAAAATGGCTAAGATTTTAAAGGAAATATGGAAACCCGAAGATAGAGTAATGGGGTTTCATTATGACTGATGAGGGATTTCAAGCGGTGTGCGTGCTGTTTTTGTGTAAATAAATGGGGATGCGGGGTGAGGATGGTGGTAATATGGAAAATCAGAGTAAGCCACATATCAATTTTATTTGAGATAAACGTTTGATTGGGTATAAATAGCATCTTGTGTGAAAACGTACTTTATGTATTAATAATATGGAGATAAAGTATGTTTTCGTGCAAATATTTTTGGATAACAGATTTCCGTTGTTATGGAAGTCAATGGAATAGTGGCATCCTGTTATGACTGCGATGACCTTTGAAATGGTGTATGTCATGGTGGAACATCAATAAACTTATCTATATTTCAAGTGGTGAGCTTGCTGTTTTTGTGTAAATAAATGGGGATGCGGGGTGAGGATGGTGGTAATATGGAAAAATAGTGTTATTTTTGTAATTAAATTCTAAAATGGTATAAATTCAATGCGGATCGATATATTGACAGTGCTTCCGGAGATGTTTGAGTCTCCGTTAGGTTGCTCGATACTTAAGCGGGCTCAGGATAAGGGGTTGGCTGAGATTGTCGTGCACAATCTTCGTGATTATACCGATGATAAGCACCGTAAGGTGGATGATTATCCATTTGGAGGTGAAGCCGGTATGGTGATGAAGGTGCAGCCGGTGGAGGCTTGCATAAATGCTTTGAAAAGGGAGCGCGAATATGACGAGGTGATATTCACATCGCCCGACGGGGAGACTTTCAATCAGAAGATGGCAAACGGTCTGTCGATGGCAGAGAATCTGATAGTGCTCTGTGGTCATTACAAGGGTGTGGACTACAGGATACGTGAACATCTCGTGACGAAGGAGATCTCAATCGGCGATTATGTGTTGACCGGTGGTGAACTCCCTGCACTCGTTATGACGGATGCCATAGTCCGTCTGATACCCGGTGCGATAGGTGATGAACAATCCGCACTCTCCGATTCGTTTCAGGATGATCTTCTTGCCCCGCCGATTTATACACGTCCGGCAGACTACAACGGTTGGAAAGTGCCTGATATTCTCCTGTCAGGACATGAGGCAAAGATAGCCGAATGGCGTCATGAGCAGAGTCTGGAACGCACACGTCGTCTACGTCCCGACCTCCTTGATGAATAATCATTGCCATAACTCAATTCCCATATCCATGATTAAAATCACGAGAAAAGTATATATATCGCGAAATTATAAGAAGTTGGATTGTGGCGGAAGTATTGCACGCACCGACATAGAGACAGTCATGGATAGATTGGGTTTTGTCAATATCGGTCTGCCGCAATCCGTCTGTCATAATGGGATATATCATGGCATAAAGAATTATGTCAGTTATAGAAAGGCTCTCCGGTCAATCCGTCCGGGAGATATGATTGTATTGCAATATCCAATGAAGATCGGTTTTGATGAGATTTGCGGGGTGTCGCATAAGAAGGGGGCAAAGATAGTTTGTCTGATTCATGACCTGTCATCTTTCAGAGAGAAGACATTGACACCGGAAGAGGAAATCTGTCGTCTTAACCAATGTGACGTGTTGCTGACCCATAATCACAGAATGAGGGAATGGCTCTCATCGCATGGTTGCCGGGTGAAGATGATTGATTATGAGATAATGGACTATATACATGGAGCATCCGGTAAGGCTCATGAAGTGGTTGATCGGAATTATTCACTTTTCTATGTAGGTGATCTTTCTCCTGCTACGTATGGATATATCTATGATCTCGCAAGGATTATGCCTCAAAGGGATATTTATCTGTATGGACACTCACCATCGGAAGATCTGCTTGCTGAATTGCCGAATCTGCATTTCGAAGGTTTTGCGAAAGATACGGATCTGATGAAGTCGCATAAAGGAGATTTCGGATTGTCGTGGTATGGCACTTCGCTTGACTTCGGGATCGGCAAGATAGGGGAGTATATGGAATATAACAACCCGCATAAGATCTCATTATATTTCCGTTGCAATTCCCCTGTTGTGGTCTGGAGTAAGGGTGGAAGAGCTAAATTTATAAAGGATAATCATCTTGGTATATGCGTGGATTCTTTGAGGAACCTTGAATCCCGGCTATCGATGATTACGGCGGATGAATATAGGGAGATGGTTGGGAATGTAGAGAGGGTAAATGAAAGGCTGAAGAATGGCCGTTATCTTGAAGATGTACTTCAGCAGGCAGAGCAATACTTATTGAAACAGACATGAAAATAATCCATTTATCATCAAATAAGATTTGGGGAGGCGTTGAACGCTATATTCTTGATTTGGCTATTGCTCAAAGGAAATCTGGAGAAAATGTGGCTATTTTCACGAAAGGTCATCCTCTTACCGACTCTCCATTTATACAAAACGGATTTGAGGTGGGAAGATTGAGATTAAATGGTGTGTTGGATTTCATCAGTCCTGTGAAACTTGCAAATTATATAGGCAGACATTCGGAGGATGACGTGATAATACATGCGCATAATTTCAAGAATGCGATTACTGCGGTCAGAACCAAGAGCCTGTGCCGCAACAAGAACGTGAAAGTGGTTACTACACTCCATTTCCGTAAGAAAGCCCACACCTCGGCATTCTGGTCGTTTATTTATGGCAGGATTGATAAGATAATATTTGTCTCGGAAATAATAAAGAAAATATTCCTTGAACCGACACCAAAGATAAAGATGTTGCAGACTGCCGTGGTCTACAACAGTGTGATTGTTCCGAAAAAGGTAGATGCAGACATGCATGTACAGGATGGATGTTTGCCTAAAATTGTTTATACCGGTAGGGTTTGTGAGGATAAGGGGATTGAGGTGTTGATAAATAGCATTTCTTTGCTTAAGGATATACCGTTCATGTTGCATGTGGTAGGCACCGGTGATGCCGACTATATGTCATATCTTGGCGAGATGAGTGAAAGATATGGAGTGGCGGATAAGATTGTATGGGAAGGGCATAAGAGGGATGTCTACCCCTCGATTGCTGATGCCTACGTCGGGGTGGCTCCATCTATTTGCATAGAGGCTTTTGGTCTCACTATAATTGAATTTATGTCGCAGGGTGTACCGGTGGTTGCGTCTGACAATGGGGCACAGCCGGAAATAATCACAAATGGAGAGGATGGAATGCTTGTGTCCCCCTCATCCCCGGAGCAGTTGGCTGCTGCCATACGGAAATTGCTGATGGATGAGAAGTTGAGAAGTAGGATGGGGAGAAATGCCAGGTTGACGTTTGAATCAAAATTCTCTTATCCTAAGTTCTTTGCGGAGATGCAGGCGATATATCAATCAGTAATAAGTCAGAAATCTAAGTTGTGAGTTAACTGAAGTTAAGACAACATCAATTTGATGACTTATGAGATGATTTTATCCAAAATTATTCCAAAGATCCAATCCTCTGAAGTTTTTGAATGATGTGATGAATCTTTTGAATTTACATCTTAGTTTCTCCCTCTTTATGACGGATTCAGAAGTTTCAGTCTCTTCACCCCAAGGCAAGTCGGCATGTAGGAAATATTTATAGAATGCTCTTAATGTCACACCCCACTTCCTTAGAAATTGCAAGTATCCCCGGTTTTGTGTAATCCGGTTTACGGATATACTCATGAAATGATAGCAAAGACTGTTGCCAATCCCTTTGAATGTCCTCACTCCTGCCAACCAAAGTTTTGCATTAAAATCAGGATCTGATGCCATACCGGGATAGTATTCAATACTGTAGCCGCCGACAAGATCCCATACCTTGCGGTGTACGATAGTCGGAGGAAGCATTGCTCCTTGCCAATCGATGGTTTTATATTTTGTAAACTCTTCCAACAGTCGTTTTTCATCAAAAGTGGTTACTGATGTTCCGTAATCACCAACTTGCACACTTAATTTTCTTGTATAATGAGGACGGGGTTGAATCATGGTTGAGGCAAGATACCAGAAATCATTCGGCTGCTTGCGTATCTCTTCATCAATAGCAGTGTCCCAGCCGGGACACATATACATGTCGTCGTTTATATAGACCACATAATCGGTTGTCATTAACGAACGGAGGGAGTTCATAGCCCAGCACACTCCGATATTCTCCTTACTGTGGGTATGTTTATAGCCTTTTTCCGTTACCCACTCCAGAGTGCCGTCGGAGCCGTCGTTGACGTGGATTAGTATTTCGTGCTTGGCAGCGGAATTTTGCTCAATGCTTTTGATGCAAAGCTTAAGCATTTCAAGATTATTCCAGGTTGGAATGAATATAGAATATGGAGTCTGAACGGTTTCTTTCATAATGATGGGTTAAGGGTATATATGTGTGTTTAGCTGCCGAGGGTACGGGCGTAAGAGTCAAGCAGCCCTTTCGTGAAATTTTCAGCAGAGAAACGTTTGATATATTTCTGTCCGTTTGCCACGAGAGAATCGCGCAGCGATGTGTCGGATATTATCGCACGGGCTGCATCTATAAATTCATCGGTGGATTGTGGTGTGACGTAGAGCGCACCCGGACCGCCTGCCTCTTCAAGACATGAACCGGTAGCTGCCACAACGGGAGTGCCTGATGCAATAGATTCAATCACAGGGATGCCAAACCCTTCATAATGCGATGGATAGGAGGAGAGTATTGCACCGGAATAGAATGCCGGAAAATCCTTGAAATCAGCTCCATGTATCAGTTTTAGTCTATCGGATACACCAAGACGAGTTGCCTCCTTCTGAATCTCCTTGACGTAATCGGTAGGACGCCCAACAAGCACGAGTGATATGTCGGATGGGAGGGAGGGGAGTGCCTTGACTGCGAGCAACTGGTTCTTACGTCGTTCGATGGTGCCGACCCCGACGATGTAACGTTCCGGAAGGGCATAACGCTTACGCACATCGTCAAGTCTCTCTTTAGTGACAGGCATATAGAAGGAGTTGTCGCACCCCTGATACACTATGTCGATTTTCTCTTCCGGTATATTGAAATAATGGATAAGGTCACGTTTTGTGCATTCACTGATAGCCATTACTCGGGTGGCAAGATTTGCCGAACGATGGAAATGTCGTTTGTAAATCTCCACATCGGGACGATGGTAAAACTCAGGATGAGGTATGAATATCACGTCATGGATAGTGACGAGACTTGGGATGCCGGTCTTGTCAATGCCTACGGGAAGTTGGTTGGAGAGTCCGTGAAACAGGTCGGGATTGAAGCGTTTGATCTGCGATGTCATACCGCGCGACCTCCAAAGGCTGCCAAACATTCGTCCGAATATGGTGTCGGGAGTCTCTATCGATACGTTTGGGCGTTGGAGAATCGGTTGTAACAATCGGTTTTCCTTCACTTTCGGTGTGAAGAGACGCATCTCAGCTGTCGGAAAACGGTTGGCTATAAGTTCCAGCACCAGACGGGAATAGTTGCCCAATCCGGAATAGTTGAGCACAGCGCGTTTAGCGTCGAAGCCGATAGAGTTGATATTCAGAGTCGGTAATTCGGAAAGTGTATGGTTGGCATTATCCATGATTTACTTTTTTACGGTGACGTTATCGGTGTTCATCAAAGAAAGTTCATAATGCATTAATGAGCCAATGAGGGAAGGGGCCCATATACCCGTTCATAAACATCGCGTGCTGATTGAGTACGCATTACGCCTGTGCCGTCATCTGTATGAACCATCTCTCCTAAACGAGCTTTGCGTTCCAACATTTTGCGATACGCATTTCCCAACACTTCCATAAGTCGGCTGTTATTATTACTAAGTCCTTCCATATTTTTCCTTTATTTAATGATTACTTTTTTACGGTGACGTTATCGGTGTTCATTCGGGAGAGGTAGGATTGTACGAAGGCTTTTAGGTGGGTTTCCATATCCTTCTCTTCCGGTAGACCTTTGCCGTAGAGGTTGAGCTTGCTGTCGGGGTCGGTCTTGTAGTTGTACATCCCTTTCACTTTATCACCATCGAGAATCATCAGATAGTCGCCCTTGATATACGTCGGGAGGTCGTTCCAGTTGACAGCCCATGTATCATCAGGGGCGGTGTGCAGCATATCCTTGCCGAAAGCGATATATGGACGGTCATAACCGATATGATTGAGCAATGTGGGCATTATGTCGATCTGTTGCATGATGCCGGGTTGACGTCCGCGTGGCAGATCTCCGGAAGGGTCATAGATAAGGATCGGAATACGGAAATTACCCATCTCATTCTTATACTCGACATGAGTGCGCTTGCTGCTCGTATGGTCGGCACAGATCACGAATATTGTATTACCGAACCACGCCTGTTTGTGTGCCGTCTCGAAGAAACGGTGGAGGGCATAGTCGGAATATTTGATAGCCTTGTGAAGCTCAAACTCACCCTCGTCAGTGAAGACATCCTTATATTTCTCCGGCACCTTGAAGGGATGGTGGGATGAGAGTGTGAAGACCGACCCGATGAACGGTTGCTTCATCTCCCCAAGCTTGGCGCAGAAATATTGCAGGAACGGTTCGTCCCATATACCCCATGTGCCGTCAAACTCCTCCTTACCACCGAAACGGCTATCCTCATAGAACTGCTCCTGACCGAAATAGCTGTCAAATCCTGCTTGTTTGGTGAAGGATTCTATACCCAGTGAGCCATCGGGGGCACCATGGAAGAAGGCGGAAGAGTAGCCTATATTCTTCAATTCAGAGGCAAGGGAGTTGATTGAGTTGACGGAATGTGTCGACACCACGAATGGCGACTCCGCGCGTGGTATTGAGGCAAGCACTGCCGGAGGTGCGTCGATGCTGTAGAATGTGTTGGCGATAGTTTCGTCAAACCACATGCAGCTGTCGACCATGGCATCAAGATAGGGTGTGTAGCCTTTGTAGGTGCCGCTGTCAAGTCCTCGGTTGTAGTAGCCCATAAACTCTTTCGCAAAGCTCTCCATAATCAGTATGACCACATTCTTCCTTTTCGGTGTGCCAACGGAGTCGGGAGTGCTGGCAGGAGTGTGTAGCGGTGTATATATGGCAGCTAATTCCTCATCCGATTGGAAATATTCGGGAGTGGGGAGTGAACGGCGGCTCATGGTGCGCAGTATGGTGAAGGGGGTGTTGAGCACTATCCCGGCTTCTGTTGGTGAGGTGGTGTAGCGGAACGCATCGTTCACGGAGATGGGACGTGTGGCTTTTGCGAATATGCTTGACCCTCTCATGCCGGAGACGCACAGCATCCCTATGATGACCACCGACAGACCGTTGGCGATGTAGTATGCCGGCGAACGGTGGTAGGGGTGAACCGGACGCATATAAAGCCTGGCGAGAAGATAGAATATCGCGACGGCAAGTATTACAAAATACCAGTGCGACACCATTTCCATGCCCCCGATCTTCATCAGATTCCCTTCCCCTTGAAATTCAGAGAAGAAGGCAGCTGTGGTGCGTTGCAGGCGGAAGGAGAAGAAGGTGGCGTCGGCAAGGTTGATGATGGCGCACAGTCCGTTGACTATAACAAAGAGCCATTTAACGATTGCGAGATAGACGGGTTTCAGCTTCGGGAGGAATGCCGCCGTGAGGAACAGCAGCATGAAGGGAATGTTGGTATAGCATATTGCCGAGGTGCTGAAATGGAGTCCACCTATGAAGAAGTCAAGGCAGGATGCCGGTGTCAGTGAGGAGGAGAATGTGCTGAGGTTTTCAAGCACGAAGGCTATCTGGCAGATGATATACGTCAGATAGACCCACAGAAGATTTATGAGTAGCCGGAGAGGGGTGAACGTGATTTTCGGTTTCATTGTCATGTCAGAGCTTGTCGAGATACCTGAAAAGAGTCTGGAGGATAGCCTTGCCGCGTCTTTCGCGATTGGCATCGGCTGATCCGTATAGGGCCATTCCGGAGTCGTTGTCGAAGTCGGTGAATCCGGATGAGTCGGTAAATAGGAATCCGTTGGGATACGTATGGAACGAGGAGGGCACGGTGTAGGTGTCGGCGAGTATGTCGCGGCTGAAAGGGTAGTGGGAATGTGGAAGTCCCAACTGACCGAGCAGTGTGGCGGCAAGGTCGGTCTGCGACATTATCGTGTTGATTTTCATTGGTCTTTTTACCGCTCCGCCGGTCCAGAGCATCGGTATGTGGGAGAAACTGTCGCGTATGGACGACACCTCTCCGAGATTCAGACCATGGTCTGCCACCACTACAATAAGCAGGTTCTTCCATGCCGGGGTCTGTTTCAGTCGGTCTATGAGCGACCCTACAGCGGAATCGGTATATGCCATTGAATTTTCGGCGGGATCAGGTAGACGGTTGTAGGGCACGGTGAAAGGCTCGTGCGAACTTAATGTCTGTAGCGACAGGAGCCAAGGATTCCTCTTCTCCGACAGACGCATCACCTCGTCATATACCCAGTCTGCCACAGGAGCATCATGTATGCCCCATTTATCCTCATCAAGATTCTTAGGCAGATCTTTCTGAGCCACTATACGGGTGTGTCCGGAAGAGAGGTAAAAGTCTGATTTGTGCATGATGGTGAGGTCGCCTCCATGTACAGCCACCGTGTCATACCCCTTGTCGCGCAAGTCGGCGGGTAAAGCCGGGAGATTTGCAAGTTTACGGGTATAACGGATTATGCTTGTAGTGGGTTGAGCCGGGAGTCCACAGAAGATAGCCGGCAGGGCTCGGTCGGTGCGGAAGGAGCTTGCGCGGCAGTTGGTGAAAAGGATTCCCTCCTCCGCCAGTCGGTTGAACTCCGGGGTGACGTCTGCCTTACCCCCGATAGCCCCGCAGAATTTACCTCCGAAGCTCTCCCATACTATTGTCAGTATGTTGGGACGGTCGGTGTTCAGCAGCTTTGTCTGCGGAGAGCCGTCGGTAGGGAAGAGTGGGGTGAAGAGGTCGGAACATTCCTTGTCGTCGAATGCCACGAAGCGTCCCTTAAACTCGTTGCGGGTACCGAGAGAGTATATCATATTGTAGATGGGGTTCAGTGCCCAATGGTTGAAGAAGGGTATGGGGCTGAAATAGACCACGCTCGGATTGTTGGGGCGAATCTTCAATCCCCGTATGATGAGGAAGCCGCATCCAAGCAGAAGGATACATAATATCGGTGCTGCGGCAAGTTGCCAGGTCGGTAGAGGAGCGAGGAGTGTGTGGCGTTGGGCTTCAGAGATGATAAGAATCCAGCCGCATGCGAATATCGCAGCTACGATGCACGCCGACAGAATGGCTATCGCAAGATATGAATATGACACGCTGGCGAATGCCCCTTTCGGATGACGCAGATAAGAGAATACGGATGCGTCGATTTTCGATTGCCAGAAGGCATAGAGTCCGGTATCGCCGATGCAGATCAGTCCTACGGCTATGCCGATAATTATGGAGTAGGGAGTGAGCACCCAACGGAGATCAAATGAGGGGTATAGGGTATGGACAAGTCCTGTCAATATGGGTATGGCGGTAAGATAGGATGCTATTATGAAATCGCTGACCGCCCCTTTCAGATACACGCGGGAGATAGCTTGCGGAGTGATTGTCGCAGTGCATGACTTTTTATTTAGAAATCCGAACACCGGTTTCTGTATGAGCCAGAAAAAAAGCACACACCAACTCCACATCGCCAGTATGAGGATGAGATAATTCAGGATGTTCATTGCTTGATTAATGATAATATTTTATTTGCCACTGTTTCGGGGAGCAGATTGTTCATGCAAGCGAGAGTGGCGAGCGGACATTCCGGTTTGCCGGCTATTGAGCATGGTTGGCAATCGAGGCGCAGACAGAGCGCATTGTCTGGATCCTGTCGGTAGGGCATGAATCCACATTCCGGCGTTGTGCTACCCCAGATGCTCACCACCGGTGTGGCGCATAGCGACGCCATGTGCTGATTGGCGGAGTCCATGCTTACCATCACGTCCATCTTTCCCATAAGGGGAAGCTCCTCCTCTATCGGGAAGCGTCCGGCGAGCGACGTGCATCCGGGTGTGGAGTCGGCAAGACGCTGCAATTCCTCAGCCTCTTTACCCCGTCCGCCGAAAAGATAGACGTGGATGCCGTTGGCGGTCAGCATTTCCGCCACACGCTTCACAAGATGCAGAGGATAAGTCTTGTTGGCATATCTTGCGAAGGGAGCGATGCCTACGGCGGGATGTTCCGGCTCAATGGTCGTGGTGGGCAGTCCGTCGGAGAAGAGGGTGGTGAAGGTGACGTCAACAGGGAATCCCAATTTCGCGAACACGTCGGCATAACGTGAGAAGAATGATGGCTGCGGAGCCTTCTGCGAGATTGCCGCCTTGCGTTCGCCGCGCATCTTATCGACCATGACCACCTTCAAACCCTTCAATTGGAACCATCTGTCGATTATCCAACTGCGGAACACGTTGTGAAGGTCGGCGACATAGTCCGGTCTTAGCGACGACAGATAGCGTAGCAGGCGTAGTGTGCCCTTCACTCCGTGGTAATCCTTCTTCAGATCGACAGGGCGCAGCGTGAGATTCGCCGGAGGATTGAGAAATAGCCGGGCGAAGAATGGGGTGGTCACGAAATCAATCTCCACGTCCGGATATTGCCGGGCGAGGGAATATACCACCGGGAGAGTCATCGCCACATCCCCCAATGCCGAGAAGCGCACCACAAGGATGCGCTTCTTCGCATGGTCTGTATGTCTGTTTTTGTTCATCCCGGTGAGGGTATCACTTGTTTGACGTAAGATAGCTCTCCACGCCTGCAATGTCCTTGCGGTTGTCTACGCTGAGACTCTTGCAATGGCAGTTGTAGTAGTAGATGGGCACTCCGTTCTCGATGAAGCGGAATGAGTCGTTCTCCTCGATCTTCTCGATCGGTCCGCGTGGGGTGTTGTGATAAAATTCGAGAGCCTTGCGGTTGAATGCACCGACGCCCACGAATTTATGGTAGACGTAATCCATGTTCCCTTTGGGATATGGTATCGGGCTGCGGGAGATGAAGAGACAGCGGTCGTTGGCGTCGGTCACGATCTTCAGGTTGGTGGCATCGACCACCTCCACCGGATTGGAGAAATCGGTCATGAGGTTCGACACGTAGAGCGCACCCTCTTCTATAGAGGAGGGGATACACTGTATTATTGCCTCACGGGTGAGAAGCGGTTCGTCGCCGTTCACCATAACGTAGAGGTCTGCCTCCACTTTGTGCGACACTTCCCAAAGACGCTCTGTGGCTGTGTCATGGTCGGAGGAGGTCATGATGACTTTCCCACCGAAAGCCTCCACTGTGTCCTTGATTTTATCGCTGTCGGTGGCGACATATACCTCTGAAAACTCAGTCACCTCCATGCAATGTTCCCAAACCCACTGGATCATGGGTTTGCCAAGTATTTTGGCAAGCGGTTTCTCAAAGAACCGTGTAGATTCGGCACGCGCCGGAATCACGCAGATAATATTCATTTCGTATATAGGTTTTATTGAATGTAATATTAATTTCAGATGTCCTGACATTTCTCAGGACGCGGGTACTTCCATCGTTTGTGCGACCATAGCCATAGCGCGGGATCTCGCCTTATGGTCATTTCGAGCAGATTGAGATATTCTCTCATGACTGGGAAGGGGGAATCCGATCTCTCCGGCAATGTGATCTCATGATAGTGGATGGAATAATGTCCTCGTGAGGTCTTGGAGATGTCGGCATATACGAATCGGGCATTGGTGTGCCGTCCGATCTGTTCGGGACCGACCACTACAGGGGTGTCCTGATGCAGGAACGTCGCCCAATGGTTTAGATTGCGGTTGTTGGGTCGTTGGTCGGCGAGAAAGCCTACGATCCATGCCCCTTCGCGGTTCCAACGGAAAATGGTCTTGATGGCATCATCCTGCGGAATCTGGGTCACGTTGTCCCAACGGTCGCGGAGGTTATGGATTATTTCGCCCCATTGCTTGTCGTGCATAGGGCGGTAGATCTCTCCGAATGGCGTGCGGACACTCACCGACATCGTGAGCTGCGGCACCCATTCCCAATTCCCGATATGCCCTAACAGGAGCACTACGGGAGTGCCTGACGAGAGAATATCGTTTACCACTTCCGGATTCTCGATACGCATACGCCGGGCAAGCTCCTTGTCGGAGATATGGCGCAGCTTGATTGTCTCCACGATGTTGTCGCAGAGATGATGATAGAACCGGTCAGTGATCTGCCGTATCTCCTCCTCATTTTTCTCCGGGAACGAGTTGATGAGATTCTGGCGTATCACCTTCTTGCGGTATCCGACTATGCGGTGCATCACAAATCTGACCGGAGCCACGAGGGCATATAATGCCGGCAACGGCAGTGATGCCAATAGCGACAGCCCCTTGTCGGCAAGTTTATATTTGAAAGAGAGTGAACTCACTTTTCTATCATTTTGGTTATTATATTCAGAGCGTGATCGGCTCCCCCCTGATTATGTGAGCAGAGGTCTTCCGATTCCCTTTTTATCTTTTTCATATCTACGTTTCCGGAGATGATCCTATCCCACCATGCGCAGATGGATGAGGAATCATCCACGATTGTGCCTATCCCGCGCGTCTGCATGACCGACGTGATGTATTTCCTTCCGGTCTTTGGTCCGAATGCTACCGGTATGCCGTAGACAAGCGGCTCTATGACGCTGTGCAGAAGGGGAGTGAAGCCGCCGCCCACGTAGGCGGCGTTGCCATAGCGGTAGATTTTGGCGAGAGCTCCGATGAAGTCTACTACCAGACATTGTATGTTGTCCCGGTTTTTTATTTGCTTGCTTTCGGAGTAGAGTACCGTCTTGCGTGGCATTGCGCCGATGATTCGGTGCAATCCTTTTGGCGATATTTCGTGGGGCACGATAATTATTTTCGTGTCGGGGTATTTCTCTGCGATTGATGCGATCAGGTCGAGATCCTTGTCAAGATGCAGGCTGCCTGCCACGAGCACACGTGCCGCATTCCGGCAGAAGTCATTGAGTGTGGTCTTGTCGTAGAGTTCTTGGCGCTTTGATATGGCATTGTCGAAAAGGGGGTCGGGCACGAGGTCAGCATTTGAATGTCCGGTAGATTGAAGATATTTCAGCGAGGTTTCATCGTGTACGGTTATTTTATTGAACTTCTTCACCATGGAATCCCTGAATTTCGAGCGGATAAATCCATGGTATTTCGGACGGAACAGTCCGGAATAGAGAAGGGTGGGTATGTTGTGCCTACGTAGCGACTCCAGAAAGTTGGGCCAGAATTCCGACACCATGAATATTGCGATGCCAGGTCTTACTTTCTCTATGAAGCTGTCGGCATTCTTACGGGTGTCGAGTGGGAGCGGGAGGATCACGTCGGGGGTTGACGGTGTGCCTTCTCTCCCTTTCAGCGCATCGATTGCTGTGGCAGAGAAGAAGGTGAATACGATATGGTATGTCCCCTCCAGCTTCAGACGGGCGATGATCGGGCGTGCAATCTGGTATTCACCGAGCGAACTGGCATGAAACCAGATTGTCTTCTGCGAGGGTAACGCGCATTTTGACGAGGCAAGTTTTGATTGCCACGTCGACTGAAGCCGGATAAAACGATCAAGTTTTGTCTGAGAATGTTGCTGCGCTGATATTTTCTTTACAATTGCACGACAATGTCTTATTGTATTGAAAATTCCCTTTACCGACCAACTGTATATGGTGTATGCTAACTGCATCGAATGTTGTGATGTTATGTTCCACGCTCCGTTTGAAAAATTAAGTCTGCGGGTTGAGATGTTCAGACAAGTTCAGCAGGAGCATATCCACATGCAAAGTTAACCAAATTAATCCATTTCTGCAACAAAAGAGGAGATAGGGCAGGGAATTGCCTGAAAAAAGAAGCCGCCGGTTATTATTCCGGCGGCGATTGTATACTGAATCTTGGGTTGTTTGAGTATTTCTTAGCAGATTTTATATCATGCCGGTGATGTTTTTGGGGTGTCTTGATGGCAGTACAAAACCTAATCCTTTGCAAGATACCGGCACGTGGTTCTCCCGTTATTATCTGTAGTCTTTAAGAAGAGCTTGCAGACGTTTGCGTGCAAAGAAGATACGGCTTTTTACAGTGCCGAGAGGGAGTCCCATCTTGTCGGCTATCTCATTATATTTATAGCCGGCGATATACATTGAGAACGGTACGCGATACTCATCCGTGAAGTTCTTTATGGCTTCGGAAATCTCCTTGGCTGCGAAACTTCCTTCCGGAGTGGAAAGACCTGACTCCTGGGAGAGGTTGAGATGATAAAGGTCTTCAGTAGTGTCGACCACTGTCGCGCTTCTTACCTGGCGGCGGTAATTGTTGATGAATATGTTGCGCATGATGGTGAAAACCCATCCCTTGAAGTTTACGTTGTCAACATATTTAGATTCGTTGTCAAGAACCTTGAGAGTTGTGTCCTGCACGAGGTCCTGAGCTGTTTCTCTGCTGGTTGTCAGCTGGTAGGCGAAATTAAGAAGATTGCCTTGCAATCCGAGAAGCCTTTCTTTGAATGATCCTGAATCTGCCATCGTCGTATAGTTTTAAGTGGTGGTCAGCGCCGTGAGGCGCTATTGTTTTATGATTTTGATAGTATAACACGGGAAATGAAAAAAAGGATAAGATAAAAGTGTTAAATTTTTTTGCGGATTTTGTTAAAAATGTGGTTGCGCTTTTGCGTATTTTTACAAGAGCCTTGAAATATGTGGTAGATTGCTATTGGATGAGTTGATCTGAGTGCGTTGAAGGATGGAAGTATGTGGATTTTGTATCGTTTTTTTGAAAATTCTATTTTAACATTCTTGCTATGGAAAATAATGCCTTTTTTATGGCAAATGTGAAATCTATCATGATTAAAGAGGGAGAAAAAGACGTTAAAATTATAAAAATAGTGGCTATGATTGTGCATGAATGATATATTATCATTAATTTTGCGGAGTTTGATGAAAAAGTGATTCAACCCGAAAACTTCATAAATGGTGAAAAAGAAAATAAAAAGAGCAAATTTTTGGTTTCGCCGTCGTTCGCATATCCCATTGGCGGTGATATGCACGTTGATCGTGATGATGTTGCTTTTGAATGACGACACGTCGCTTACTCTTAATATGGAGTATGACCGAGAGATAAATGCCCTTACGGCAGAGATTGAGAGTTGTCGTGATTCAGCTGCCTACTATCGTATGCAACGTGAGGCATTGATAAGGGGTGCCGATAAGCTTGAGCACATCGCCCGGGAGAAATTCCACATGCAGCGTCCAACGGAAGACGTGTTTATCCTGAAGTGATACGGTCGATACACTTTTATAAAAAGACTTAAGAAATGACATTAAGACAAAATTCCGGTAAAGAAAATCCCGGAAGACGGGATTCCGGACACGGAGCAACGGGTAGACGCGGGAAGTGGGTTGAGTATGCAGCCTCTTTCGGTCTTCTGATGATATGTGCATCGCTTGTGGCGCCATTCATCAATGCGTCAGACCTGGAGCTTCTGAAAGTGTTCAAATGGGTATACAGTGCCGGCGCACTGATGTTCGTGGGGGCACGCGTGTACGGTGCTGTCGGCAAGTCCGGATCTCCACGCATGAGGCGACTGAGGCGTATGGAGTTCTGGGCAGGTGTGGCATTCATGGTCGGGGCTGCGTTCTGGTTTTATCAGGAGGGGCATCTTGGAAAATATGCCGGCATACTCGCCGTCATGCGTGACACGATAATGTTTACTCTCGCCGGCGCTTTGATACAGATAATATCCTCATGGATGATTATGTCGCAATCTAAAAAAGAACAGCAGTAGGATTGAGATGGGAAATAAAGAGGGAAAGCGGATTCTGACCATCGACCAGGGTAACACTTCTGTCAAGGCGGTGCTTTGGGAGAATGGCGTGTCTATGGATTGGCTTAGGATATATTCGCTCAATATAGAGGAGTTGCTGCCGTTGCTGTCTGCGGGTGAGCTTCACGGATGCGCTTATTGCAGCGTGTGCCACACTGACGCAAAATTTCTTGAGACACTTCGTCGGCTTGTCGACGGCAGACTGTTGATGCTCACTCCGAATGTCGATCTCCCGGTAAGGGTGGAGTATGCCACTCGTGGCTCATTGGGCAATGATCGGGTAGCGGCTGCCTTGGGAGCTTCGGTTCTCATCCCCGGGGAGGCGGCTCTCGTAGTGGATGCCGGCACGGCGGTCACGATCGATCTGGTTGACTGTGAAGGTAATTTCCTTGGCGGTAATATCGCGCCGGGAATGAGATTGCGTTTCAAGAGCCTGAGTTATGAGACGAGTCAGCTCCCGATGGTAGATGAGAACGGGGATATGCCTGAGTTCGGATGCGACACGATGTCGGCTATAAGATGCGGAGTGGTGGGCGGAATGGTGAGCGAGATTGCCGATGCCTTCCGCCGTGCGTCAGAACTATATGGATGCTCGCGGATAGTGATTACGGGCAGCGATGGAAATGTGCTCGCTCCTCTCCTGGAAAAGAGAGGGTTGCCGGTGCTGATGGATCCTGATCTCGTTGGAAGAGGGCTATTGTCGTTCTATGAATATAACGTTTCGGGAGTAAGTGCCCGCCGGAACTGACTCATGGATTTTTTTGTGACAACTTCGTAAATAGTGCGTAAGATTAAAAATAAAACAAAACAGGAATAAAAAGACTGTGATGAACAAGATAAAACTTTTGATATTGACGGTGCTGGTATCTGCCGGAGTTGCAGTGGCACAGAACGTCACAACTCCTTATTCAATGTATGGCTACGGCATATTGGGCGACAGGGCCACGTCTATGCAACGCCAGATGGGGTCGGTGGGATATGCGATGAACTCCGGACGCCAGATCAACGTGATGAACCCCGCTTCGTATGCTTCGATCGATTCGCTCACCTTCCTGTTTGATATAGGCGCAGACCTCTCAGTGCTCTGGCAGAAAGAGGGGGAGTTGAAGCAGCGCACCACCGGAGGCGGTCTTGATTACGTGACTATGCAGTTCCCGATATGTAAGTTCATGGGCGGTTCGATAGGTATGTTGCCATATTCTTCCGTAGGGTATGCATTTGGTAAGTCGATTGATCACGGTGCCATGGAGAATCAGGGTAACGGCGGTATCAATCAGGCTTATATCGGATTGGCGGGTAAGTATGCCGGATTCTCTCTCGGCGTGAACTTTGCCTATAGTTTCGGAAATATCATAAACGACGTCTATTCCACGCCTAATTCTGCGGGTCAGTCATTGTTTGAACACGTGATGGAGATCCGCGACTGGGATGTGAATCTTGGTCTGCAATACACTGCACGCCTGTCGCGCACCGAGCGTATCACTGCCGGAGTGACCTTCTCCCCCAAGAAATCCCTGCATGGCAACACTTGGGCGACTATTCAGGAGCTAAAACATGAAAGCGTGCCTGATACCGTCGCAAGCATGAAGATTTCCGGAAATTACTACACCCCTATGTCGATCGGTGCGGGTATTGCCTACAAGCATGAGCGTAACTCCAGATGGATGTTGGAGGCAGACTTCACTTTCCAGCAATGGTCAAAGGCGAAATATTCCGCAATGTATGAAAATGCTGACCCAGACAACATGGTTTTCCAAGGCATGGATTTCAACAATCGCACCAAGTTTGCATTGGGTGGTGAGTTCGTGCCGAAGATAAGGGGCAACTATGTGCAGCGCATATCCTATCGTGCCGGAGCATATTATAATAACGACTATCTCAACATTCGAGGGAATCGTGTGAGGGAGTATGGTGTGACTGCCGGTTTCGGTTTGAACACCCCCGAAGGTAAGACTATGATTAACCTCGGCATTGAGTGGAAGCATCGTCAGGCACATCCCAACCCGTTGCTGACTGAGAACTATCTCAATATCACGTTGGGCGTCAACATCAATGAGGTGTGGTTCTTCAAACGCCCGATCAAATGATGCGTCAGGATTGTTGATAAGACACATACGCACGCAAAACGACATCGGTATGAGAGTGATGAGAAAGACGGGTCTATCAATGGCTGTTACTATGGCACTTGTCATAGCCGCGGGAAGCTGCACGCAGGAAACCAAGGTGGACATATCGCGTAGCTTGAATCCTGCCGGTATGCCGTCGATGGTGACTCACAACATATCGACATTGATTTCAGATTCGGGAGTGACTCAATATAAGATTGTGGCTCCTGTATGGTATGTATATGATGAGGTCGACACACCTTACTGGCTTTTCCCGAAAGGATTGTATCTTCAGAAATATGATCCGAAATTCAATGTGGTGGCTACGGTGGCGGCTGATTCCGCAAGATTCTTCAAGATGCAAAAATTGTGGCGTCTTGAGGGTAACGTGGAGATGACAAAGGCCCCGAAAGACCTTTTCCTTTCCGAGCGGGTGTTCTGGGACCAGCGGCGCGCACGCCTCTATTCCGACACCTTCATACATATCGAGAACGAGACCCATATATTGGAGGGCACCGGTTTTGAATCAAACGAACGTCTGACAAAATATCGTATTCTACATCCGTCCGGTATATTCCCGGTGGAGCGTGATAACCTGAAGCCGGATCCCAAATGATGTTGGCATCCGAAGCATATACTAAGAACATATAACTATATAAGAGATCATGACAATTGCAACCGCCATAGTGGTGACGCTTATAGCGTTGCTGTTTTCGGCTCTATTCTCCGGAGCCGAAATCGCTTTCGTGCAGTCGAGCAAAGTAAGGATGGAGATAGATGCTGCCAGGGGGGCATAGTCGACCGTATAATACATGGCTTTTCCCGCCACGAGGATATGTTTATATCCACGTTGCTTGTCGGCAACAATATTGTCTTGGTAATATACGGTATCACTTTCTCGATTATAATAAATCCGTTTCTGGAGAGATGGCTGACGAATGAGGCATTGGTGCTGATGGCTAACACGCTGTTGTCTACCGGAGTGGTGCTGTTTGCCGGGGAATTTATGCCGAAGACTGCCTTCCGCATAAACCCCAACTTCATGATACGCCTCTTTGCGATACCGCTCTATCTGATCTACTGGACGCTTTATCCGGTGTCGTTGCTCGTGTCGGGGATATCCAGGGGACTGATGAGGATTTTCGGAGTGAAAACTGCTGATGAGGGGCAGGAACGTCTCACTATTGATGAGCTTGATGATTATCTTCAGAAGCAGATCAACACTACGCCGGGGAATCCTTCGGTGGAGAATGAAGTGAAGATATTCCGTAATGCCATAGATTTTAAGGACACTCAGATTTGTGAGTGCATGATTCCGCGTAATGAGATTGTGGCGGTGGAGTTTGATTCGGTTAGCCGTGAGGAACTTGTGAGGAAATTCATAGCCACCGGTCTTTCGAAGATTGTGGTGTATAAGGAGGATATTGACGACGTGATGGGCTACATCCATATCTCGGAGCTGCTTAACGTCAATGAGGATTGGAAGAAGCACCTGAAGCCCGTCATCTTCACTCCCGAAACGATGCTCGCAAATAAGATGATGCGGCGCATGCTCTCAGAGAAGAAGTCGATGGCTATTATAGTGGATGAATTTGGCGGCACTGCTGGTCTTGCCACTCTCGAAGACCTCGTGGAAGAGATATTCGGAGAGATTGAGGATGAGCATGACCGTAAGCGCACTCTCGCCAAAGAGGTGGAACCCGGTATATATGAATTTAGCGGAAGGGCTGAGATCGAGAATATAAATGAGGAATTCGGTCTTGACCTAAAGGAGTCGGAGACGTATCACACGCTTGGCGGATATATCCTTGAGAATCTCGGAGCGTTGCCGCGACAGGGTGATTCTTTCGAACTCGGACAGTTGCGATTCACCATTATACGTATGGCTACGACAAGGATAGAGCTTGTTCGTGTAGAGAAATATGAAAAATAATTGGTCTTACAGAAAAAATAGTTAAAATTTATTTTGCAAATAGAGATAGTTTGTCTACCTTTGTAGCGAGATAATGAATGCATAAAAAAATTTACCTAATTGTTCAATCAATGAGCAGCAAGCCCACATTTATTTCATCGGTACTTGGGATGCAGCCAAACCTACGGTCGTTTGCTCTTAAGCTTACGTTAAACAAGGATGAGGCACATGATCTGGTACAAGACACCACTCTGAAGGCTCTTTCTAACGAGGACAAATTCGTAGATAACGCCAATTTTAAGGGGTGGATGCTTACGATTATGCGTAATATCTTCATCAATAATTACAGAAAGAACGTGCGCGAGAATACGATGGTGGATACATCGGACGATCTTTATCAGTTAAACCTGACGCAAGAGACTGTTTCTGATACTCCGGATGGCGCATACGCGGTCAATGAAATTTCGGAAATCCTAAAAGGATTCCCGGCAGACTACCGCGAGCCGTTCTCTCTACACGTAGCCGGCTATAAGTATGAAGAGATTGCGGAAGTTCTCTCTATGCCGCTCGGTACAGTGAAAAGTCGTATATTTTTCACTCGAAAAAGACTTCGTGAAATTCTAAAGGATTATCGTTGAGATTTTACGGTAAATAATTTATAAGCACTCTCATTATCAGGAGCCGGTCTGTTGACTGCGGCTCCTTTTTTTGTATATAGATTTTTGTATATAGACTTTGCTTTTTGCGGAGATGTTATAGAAATTTAGATAACTTCATGACTGAAATATAGACGGATAGGAATATTTTTGAAAAACTTGATGCCTTTGCGTGAACTTTTTTTAACAGAAATTCATTATAATTATACCGATGAATAAAGGTGTGGCCCGCATCTTTAATCTTAATATAATATTCGGGTGGGCGACCGATAGGGAACAAATATTTTGAAAAGACAATGAAAAAGATTCTACTATTGATGGCAGTGGTGTTTATGTGTGCCACATCTGCATTTGCTCAGAGAGCGGCTCTCGGAATTAATTTTGGTGCAGCTCCTGTAATCGAAGATGGTTATTCCGTGACCAATTTAATCTTGGGTGCGAAATTCCAGTATAAGGCTACAAGCCTGATCCGTCTTGAGGCTGCCGCCGATTTCGGTCTCCGTGACAAGGGGTATAGCTCTTTCAACATGATGGGTAACGTGCATTTCATGATTCCATGCGCAAGAAATTTCTATCTTTATCCTCTTGCAGGTATAGGCTACGGTAATGTGAAACTCCGTTGGGACAATGACCATTCTGAAAGCTGGGATAAGTTTGCATTCAATGTGGGTATAGGCGCAGAATACGAAATCGCACGTAACTTGGCTGCTGATTTCGAGTTCAAATACCAGTACATGCAGGATTACGGACGTCTTCCGATACTCGTGGGACTATCATATAAATTCTGATATCTAATCCTTATTTAAATATAAACGAAGTTTGATAACCCCAATTAGGTCATAGATACTCTAAAATAGGAGAAATCTTACATGCATTATTATATAAGACATTAGTTTTTGAAAAAATTATCTCATTCAAAGGAGCCGGATTCAATCTTAGGCTCCTTTTTTTGTTGTCAAAACAGTTTTATTATAACGTCAGAATCCCGGATAAATCTCTATTATTAACAATTCTAAACATAATTTAATATTTGTTGATTTAGTTTGTTCTCAATCCATTAAGCGGAATATTTCAGAATAATATGCTCTATAATATAAAAACATTTGCAAAACGCCGGAAAGGGTTGTAATTTTGCATCCGCAATCGGGAACGGAGCCACGGCGACTTCCCGGGAGCGACAGGAGAACATTGACAACAATGCCACAGGACAATGACCGGGACGTTGACACGTTCCGGGCCATACAGACAGAGACAAGGAGACAAATGAAGTCTCCCGTCAATCAAGTCACAGGTAAACCGACATAGAATGGAATCCGGTCAAGACAAACTGACTGTCCGCAAGGACGGTCACCAAGACTGTAGAATAGGAAACTATAATACAAACAACGGAGAGTTTGATCCTGGCTCAGGATGAACGCTAGCGGCAGGCTTAACACATGCAAGTCGAGGGGCAGCGGGGAGGAAGCTTGCTTTCTCCGCCGGCGACCGGCGCACGGGTGAGTAACACGTATGCAACCTGCCCCTGTCAGGGGGACAACCCGCCGAAAGGCGGGCTAAACCCGCGTACATGCCACCGGGGCATCCCGGAGGCAGGAAAGGCTTCGGCCGGACAGGGATGGGCATGCGGCGCATTAGGCAGTAGGCGGGGTAACGGCCCACCTAACCGACGATGCGTAGGGGTTCTGAGAGGAAGGTCCCCCACACTGGTACTGAGACACGGACCAGACTCCTACGGGAGGCAGCAGTGAGGAATATTGGTCAATGGTCGGGAGACTGAACCAGCCAAGCCGCGTGAGGGATGAAGGTACAGAGTATCGTAAACCTCTTTTGTCAGGGAACAAAGGCGGGGACGCGTCCCCGGATGAGTGTACCTGAAGAAAAAGCATCGGCTAACTCCGTGCCAGCAGCCGCGGTAATACGGAGGATGCGAGCGTTATCCGGATTTATTGGGTTTAAAGGGTGCGCAGGCGGTCTGTTAAGTCAGCGGTCAAAGCCCGGGGCTCAACCCCGGCCCGCCGTTGAAACTGGCAGTCTCGAGTTGGAGAGAAGTATGCGGAATGCGCGGTGTAGCGGTGAAATGCATAGATATCGCGCAGAACTCCGATTGCGAAGGCAGCATGCCGGCTCCACACTGACGCTGAGGCACGAAAGCGTGGGTATCGAACAGGATTAGATACCCTGGTAGTCCACGCAGTAAACGATGAATGCTGGCTGTCCGGGGGGACTGACCCCTGGGTGGCGAAGCGAAAGCGATAAGCATTCCACCTGGGGAGTACGCCGGCAACGGTGAAACTCAAAGGAATTGACGGGGGCCCGCACAAGCGGAGGAACATGTGGTTTAATTCGATGATACGCGAGGAACCTTACCCGGGCTCAAACGGGGAGTGGCGCAGGCAGAGACGCCTGTTTCCCACGGGACACTCCCCGAGGTGCTGCATGGTTGTCGTCAGCTCGTGCCGTGAGGTGTCGGCTTAAGTGCCATAACGAGCGCAACCCCCGCGTGCAGTTGCTAACAGTCAACGCTGAGGACTCTGCACGGACTGCCGGCGCAAGCCGCGAGGAAGGCGGGGATGACGTCAAATCAGCACGGCCCTTACGTCCGGGGCGACACACGTGTTACAATGGGTGGTACAGCGGGAAGCCAGGCGGCGACGCCGAGCGGAACCCGAAATCCACTCTCAGTTCGGATCGGAGTCTGCAACCCGACTCCGTGAAGCTGGATTCGCTAGTAATCGCGCATCAGCCATGGCGCGGTGAATACGTTCCCGGGCCTTGTACACACCGCCCGTCAAGCCATGGGAGCCGAGGGCGCTTGAAGTGCGTCGCCGCGAGGCGCGCCCTAGAGCGAAATCGGTGACTGGGGCTAAGTCGTAACAAGGTAGCCGTACCGGAAGGTGCGGCTGGAACACCTCCTTTCTGGAGACCGGGATTCCGGTCGGTTGAGGGTGACACAAAATAGATGGACAAGGAGACGAAAGTCCACCTCACTCTGTCGGTCCTGTGGGAAATTCTCTTGACAAGGGGGATTAGCTCAGTTGGCTAGAGCATCTGCTTTGCACGCAGAGGGTCAACGGTTCGAATCCGTTATTCTCCACCTGAAAAGAGCACATTGACATGATGGAAGCGAGACCCAGATTAACTGGGTCAGCGAGAAGACAAAGTAGAAACTCAAACAGAACACAACGAGCGCCATCAGCTTTCTGATGGTATAAAAAAGGCTTAGGCAAGGTGTCAGAAATGACACCGGTTACTATGTACTTCGATACATTAAGATATAACGGAATGATCGAAGGGCGCATGGGGGATGCCTTGGCTCTCGGAGGCGATGAAGGACGTGACAAGCTGCGATAAGCCACGGCGAGGGGCAAATACCCATTGACCCGTGGATCTCCGAATGGGGCAACCCGGCGGGAGCGATCCCGTCACCCTGCAGAGCAGGGGGCGAACGTGGGGAACTGAAACATCTAAGTACCCGCAGGAAGAGAAAGTAAGAACGATTCCCCAAGTAGCGGCGAGCGAACGGGGAGGAGCCCAAACCGGCGGTGTCGCAAGGCATGTGCCGGGGTTATAGGACCGACATAACGGACCAAGGATTCTAGTGGAAGCGCATGGAGCGGCGCGCCACAGCGGGTGAGAGCCCCTTACACGAAAGGATCCGCGGAACAGGTCGGCACCTGAGTAGGCCGGGACACGAGAAATCCCGGTTGAATTGTCGGGGACCATCCCGAAAGGCTAAATACTACCGAGAGACCGATAGCGAACGAGTACCGTGAGGGAAAGGTGAAAAGCACCTCGGACAGAGGAGTGAAAGAGACCCTGAAACCATGCGCCTACAAGCGGTCGGAGCCATTACGTATGGTGACGGCGTGCCTTTTGCATAATGAACCTGCGAGTTGCCGTCGGCGGCGAGGCTAAGCGGTTAGGCCGCGGAGCCGGAGCGAAAGCGAGTCCGAACAGGGCGTATAGTCGCCGGAGGCAGACGCGAAACCGAGTGATCTACGCATGGGCAGGATGAAGGACAGGTAACACTGTCTGGAGGTCCGAACCGGTAAGCGTTGAAAAGCTTTCGGATGACCTGTGCGTAGGAGTGAAAGGCCAATCAAACTCGGAGATAGCTCGTACTCCCCGAAATGCATTTAGGTGCAGCCTCGGGGTCAGTGCCGCGGAGGTAGAGCGACCGATAGGATGCGAGGGCTTCGCCGCCTATCAAGTCCTGACGAACTCCGAATGCCGCGGCATGATCCCCGGGAGTGAGGGCGCGGGTGCTAAGGTCCGCGTCCGAGAGAGGAACAACTCAGACCACCGTCTAAGGCCCCGAAATCCGGGCTGAGTTGAAGGCAATAACGAGGTGGGGCCGCAGCGACAGCTAGGATGTTGGCTTGGAAGCAGCCATTCATTTAAAGAGTGCGTAACAGCTCACTAGTCGAGCGGCCCCGCGTGGATAATAATCGGGCATAAGTCCGGTGCCGAAGACGTGGACTCTGTCGGATGACAGATTGGTAGGGGAGCATTCCGCCGCCGGAGAAGGCGTGCCGCGAGACACGCTGGAGGTGGCGGAAAAGCAAATGCAGGTATAAGTAACGACAAAGGGGCGGGAAACCCCTCGCCGAAAGACCAAGGGTTCCTGAACAACGCTAATCGGTTCAGGGTAAGTCGGGACCTAACGCCGTCCGGATACGGACAGGGGGATGGACATGCGGTCAATATTCCGCAACCCGGTTTGTCCGAGCAGGAGCGGTGACGGAGTAGCGAAGGACGTGCGCGCTGACGGAATAGCGCGTTGAAGGGAGGTAGGCTTTACCCGGCGGCGGAAACGCCGGGGCCGATACCCGAGAGTACGGGAGCCGCATGCGGCGACCGACAACCGTGATGGAGCAGACTCCCGAGAAAAACCGCGCCCTGCGTCTGAGGCCAGACCGGCCCGTACCGGAAACCGACACAGGTGGTCGGGTAGAAGATACCGAGGCGCTCGAGAGATTCACGGTCAAGGAACTAGGCAAACTGACCCCGTAACCTCGGGATAAGGGGTCCTCCCCGCATGGGGAGGCGCAGAGAATAGGTCCAGGCAACTGTTTAGCAAAAACACAGGGCTGTGCGAAGCCGCAAGGCGCGGTATACAGCCTGACACCTGCCCGGTGCCGGAAGGTTAAGCGGAGCTGTCAGAGCAATCGAAGCAGTGAAGTGAAGCCCCGGTAAACGGCGGCCGTAACTATAACGGTCCTAAGGTAGCGAAATTCCTTGTCGGGTAAGTTCCGACCTGCACGAATGGTGTAATGATCCGGACACTGTCTCGACCGTGAGCTCGGTGAAATTGTAGTATCGGTGAAGATGCCGATTACCCGCAACGGGACGAAAAGACCCCGTGAACCTTTACTGCAGCTTAGCATTGGGGCCGGGTGTGCGATGTGTAGGATAGTCAGGAGACTGTGAGACGGTCACGCCAGTGGTCGTGGAGTCGTTGTTGAAATACTGGCCTTCGCACATTTGGCTTCTAACCCGCGTTATGCGGGGACATTGCTTGGTGGGTAGTTTGACTGGGGTGGTCGCCTCCAAAAGCGTAACGGAGGCTCCTAAAGGTGCCCTCAGGCCGATTGGCAACCGGCCGCAGAGTGCAATGGCATAAGGGCGCTTGACTGCGAGACAGACAGGTCGAACAGGAAGGAAACTTGAGCATAGTGATCCGGCGGTTCCGCATGGAAGGGCCGTCGCTCAAAGGATAAAAGGTACTCCGGGGATAACAGGCTGATCCCTCCCAAGAGCTCATATCGACGGAGTGGTTTGGCACCTCGATGTCGGCTCGTCACATCCCGGGGCTGGAGAAGGTCCCAAGGGTTAGGCTGTTCGCCTATTAAAGTGGCACGCGAGCTGGGTTCAGAACGTCGTGAGACAGTTCGGTCTCTATCTGTTGTGGGCGTAGAGATTTGAGGAGAGCCGGCACTAGTACGAGAGGACCGTGCTGGACAGACCTCCTGTGCACCGGTTGTCCCGCCGAGGGGCACCGCCGGGTAGCAGCGTCTGGTATGGATAAGTGCTGAAAGCATCTAAGCACGAAGCCTACTCCAAGATTAGATCTCGCCGAGGGCCGTCGCAGACGACGACGTCGATAGGCCGCAGGTGCAATCGTGGCGACACGTTCAGCCGAGCGGTACTAATTGCCCGAGTCATTCCGGTGAAAGAGACATGCTGCAGCCAATCCCGCTTGTTGTGGATTTGGGGATCGAAAGTCAACCCGCGCTTCCGTCATGGGCTTTTTTCACCTCAACATCGATCCGGGGAGAGACCCGGGTTTGAAAAAGGACATTCAGGTGATGACAGCATGAGGGCTCCACCTCTTCCCATTCCGAACAGAGAAGTTAAACCTCATCACGCCGATGGTACTGCGAGAGCGGGAGAGTAGGTAATCGCCGCCTTATGGAAGCCGACTGAGCGATCAGCCGGCTTCCTTTTTTTGTTGTGGTTGTCGTTGTTATCCCCGGAGGGGATAGCAGCTACTTGGACTTCTTGGACTTCTTGGACCTCTTGGACCTCTTTGACTTCTTTGTCAATACTGTCATTGATGTCAAATCGGCAATTTGATAATTTGTCAGATTATCAGATTGCCGATTTGTCAGATTGTATTGCTGATGATTATGTGAATTTGCGGCGGTAGATGGTAGGGGAGAAGCCTGTGTGGTGCTTGAAGTATTTCCCGAAGAAGGATTGGTTGGGAAAGTTGAGTGCTACGGAGATCTCTTGGATTGTCATGTCGGTTGTCTTTAGTAGGACTTTCGCTTCCATTATGACGTAGTTCTCTATCCAGTCACCGGCGGTACGTCCGGAGAGTTCTTTCACTACGGATGAGAGATGCTTGGGAGTGATGAAGAGTTTGTGAGCATAGTATGCCACCTGACGTTGTGTGCGGAAATCCTCGCTCACCGACAGGATAAATTTTGCCATTATCTCCTCTTTACGTGATTTCGGGGATTCAACCTTTCCGGAATTTTTCTTATAGTTGATGTCCATCATTTCATAGAGAGCTGCTTGTAGCATGCAATGCACCTTCTGTTTGAGAAATGGTGTCTTCTTTTCCCGTAGTTTCAATCTTATGAACTTTAGGAATGTCTTTATGCCTTCGGCTTCCTCTTCAGTGAGGTCGGTGACCGGTTCGGTACGGTGATGCATGAGGAGAGGAAGTATGTCGGTAAGTTTCGGAAGTACATCCTGCACAAGATGTTTCGAACAGGCCATTATTGAACTTTGAAAATCTTCTGAATATTCGGATAGGTATATGTAATTCTTAGGTTGGATTACGATAAGGGAATTTTTCTTTAATTCGTATTCACGTATGTCGATTCCAATCTTGCCTACCCCTTCCGTACAGATAGCTATGACGAGAGCATCAAGACGGAGGGATATATGTCGGACATGTGGAAAGAGACACCATGATCAAAGACTATTATGTCTTCGTTCAGGTTGTCTGCATTGACATTGCGTACAATCTGGTGGATTGTCACGAGATCTGAATTGGATGATGTATTCTGAGTATGCATAATTCGGGTCTGGGATTTGTCCGACAATTTAGGATATTGGTATCGGGATCACTATTTCTGTCGTGATGAGAATTTGCGTGCAGCGGCTCTTCCTATGAAGGATATATGGTTGATTATGGTAGATGTCAGTCCGTAGTGGTCCTTCATGATATGAAATCGTTCAAGCAGGGATTTCATCTTGTTCTTGTCGGTCATGCCGTCGCTTAGATAGTCGATAGCCACGGTATGCAGATTGACACAGTTGCCGGGTTTTGATTTGCGGATGCATCGTATTGTCCAGTCATAGTCTGCTGAAAACCTGTATGATGTGTCGTAGAAGGGAGCGATATCCTTCTTGACCATGAACGCCTGATGGCATACCAGCATGCCGTCGGCAAAGGATTGGAATGACAGCACGTCAGGCACTGACAGGTGGCGTGGGGCAATGAAATTGCGTTGACTGTCTACAATCACGGTATCAGCATATATTATGTCGGGATTCTTCATAGCCTCAGCGGCATATTTTCCGAGAATGTCGTCGGAATGGAAAGAGTCGCCGGCATTAAGAAACAGTACGTATTTCCCCTTCGCCAGCCTCAACCCCTTGTTCATGGCATCATAAAGCCCCTTATCAGGCTCGCTGAGGATACGTAGGGAAGGGATTCCGAGTTTACGGGCTATTTGCAGGGTGTTGTCGCTCGATGCGCCATCGATTATTATGTGTTCGAAGTCGCTGCATTTCTGTTCTGCCACAGATTTCATTGTCGCAGGCAGATGGGCTGCCGCGTTAAACGTGATTGTAATTATGGAGATAAGAGGTTGCTGTAGCATGATGAATAATCTGACGTTTTAGGTCAATGCAAAATTAATGAAAAATAGCGAAAAAAGAGGTATTAAACCATATTTTTTATGGATCCTCGGGCATTTCTTTATTTAGAATCAATTCAAATTACGCCGAATAGATGAGATTTAGTTGTAATATTCGTTAGGAAATTCTAATTTTGCATCAAAATAACTCAATAATAATAACTAAAAATAAACATTAACTATGGCTTACGTAATTGGCGATAACTGCATCGCATGTGGCACTTGTATGTCGGTATGTCCGGTAGACGCAATTTCTGAGGGTGATATCTACAAAATCGATCCTGATACTTGCATCAGCTGCGGCAGCTGCGCACAGGTTTGCCCCAACGATGCTATCACTGAGGGTTGATAATCTCAGTATGCAAAGGAATGAAGGCTGTCTTAGATTACTAAGATGGCCTTTTATCGTATTCTTCAGACGATTCCGGGCGTGGGGATGCTGACCGACGGATAATGCACTATTGTATATAAGGCCGTTTTTTATTAATTTTGTAAAAAATCATCCGTGTACCCAACTTTTTACGTTCGGATTCGGTTAATGGATATAAAGAATTGATAAATCTCTTACTATATAAAATGGACAGAATTAAGGTTAAGATCATAAATAAGAGTCATCATCCGTTGCCATCCTACGGCACTTTCGAAGCTGCTGGAATGGACGTGAGAGCATATCTCCCGGAGGGTGCTGTGACGCTGAAACCACGTCAGAGAGCATTGATACCTACGGGGCTATACATACAGCTCCCGCAAGGATATGAGTGCCAGATACGTCCGCGCTCCGGACTTGCGCTCAATTACGGGCTGTCAATAGCAAATTCTCCGGGCACTGTCGATGCCGACTACAGGGGGGAGATTGGGATAATTCTGATCAACCTCGGTGAAGAGGATTATGTGGTCAACGACGGAGAGAGAATCTGCCAGATGGTAATAAAGCAGTATTCCCACGTGGAATGGGAGGAAGTGAGCGAACTCGACCGCACGAAGCGTGAGAATGGCGCGTTTGGTCATACGGGCGTAAATTAAAACCCTGTTTCGGATAGAAACAAGTCAGATTCGTAACAAGTCAGATAGAAATAAGGTCCCTCTTTAAATATTCTCCATTGAAAAAGTATCAACTGATCATATTGCTCGTGTGTGCAGTCTCGGCTGCATTTATCTCCGTGTATGCTGCCGATGGCGGTGAGATTCGCCGGAAAGCCCGTTATTATTATCTTGAGGGGGCACGTTGCCAGGCGGAGAACAACCATCTGGCGGCTTTCGAATATTTCAAGAAAGCATTCATGACCGACCCCTCATACGAAGAAGCGGCATCTGCCTACGGCATGAATCGCCTTATGGTGAAGACCGACACCCTACAAAGCAACCCGAACTGAAGCGTTCGCTCGATTATATGCGCAGATTTGTCGACGCATATCCTGCCGACCGTAATGAGGCTAACTCGTATGCCTACGTGGCTGCGCGCCTTGATTCCATTGAGGAGACGATAAGGGTGTATCAACGTCTTGACTCGCTATATCCGGGGAAGGAGATGACGCTGCTGCAGCTTGCCGATGCATATATGCACGCCCACCGCGAGGCTGATGCCATAAAGGCATTGTGCAGATATGAGACAGCGCAGGGGAAATCTCCCCAGGTATCGTTGAAGAAGATGAGTTTTATGTTGGCTGCCGGCGACACCGCCGCTGCCATAGATGAGGCGACTGCCCTTATCGACTATAACCGTCGCGAACCGTCGTTCAGGATACTGAAGGGGAATCTATACGAGGTGATCGGGAACAACGACTCCACGCTCGCATACTATAAGCAGGCGGAGGAACTGAATCCCGACAATGGGGCGGCAAAGATGGCGCTTGCCAATTTCTACAAGAATATAGGCGACAGCGTGGCTTTCGACAACAAGATGTATGAGGCACTTCTCTCGGAAGACTTCATACAGGAGGAGAAGATCGCGATACTTGAGGAATATCTTCAGTCGCTTCTCAACGATAAGAGCGACACCGGACGCGGGGATCATCTTTTCAGTGTGCTGATGGAGCAATATCCTCATGAACCCGCAGTGCTCGACCTGGCGGCGCGATATAGCGGTGCGAAGGGAGACTATAAGGATGCCGAGGAGCAGATAGGATATGCAATCGACCTTGACCCCGCCAACGTGGCTTACTGGGGGCAACTGATGCGCTACCAGCTTGCCGACGAGCGTGGCGCGGATGCGATGACCTCATATCGCAACGCTGCAAAGCATATCGATATACCCGACGGGATGAGGCTGATGTATGCCGCTGCCGCCGTTGATGAGAAGAAGTATGATGAGGCTGAGAATACTTATGCCGAGATGATACATCAGGTTAACCCAGAGCTTCCGCTGACAGATTCCGTCACCGACACGCGATTCAGAAATTCATTGAACTTCGATGACCTGACCAGGCTAAGTTCTATCTACACTATGTTGGGCGACACCTACTACAGTGCCGGGGATCTTGACAAGGCTTTCAGGGCATACGACAACTCTCTATTCTTCTATGCATCGAATCCGGTCTCACTCAACAACTATGCATATTTCCTCACGGAGAACGGCGGGGATCTTGACAAGGCTTTGGAAATGAGTACCAAGGCAATCGAGGGTGAGCCGGAGAATGATACTTATCTCGACACGTATGCATGGATCCTTTTCAAGAAGGGAGACTATAAGGAGGCTCTTGAATATCAGAAGAAGGCTATGGAGATTGCCGAGAAAAATGGTGATGTCGCAGCCGAATATTATCATCATATCGGCGATATACTCTTCATGAACCATCAGCCGGATGAGGCGGTGAAGAATTGGAAGCGTGCGCTGGAACTGGAGCCGGATAATGGGTTGCTGAAGAAGAAGGTGGCTCACAAGGCTTTCTTCTATGAATGATATGACGGTTGTCGCCGCCGTCTCCCAATGGATACGGCATCGGAAAAATGAATAGACAGATGAAACAGACAATAAGATATGCCGTATGTGTCATTATGCTGTTGTCAGGGTTACTGATGACGGCGGCACAGGAGGCTCTCGACTCTTCAAGACGAAGCGAGGTGGTGGATTCCATTGTGGCGCAATGGAACGAATGGGAAACGGTATCTATCAACGGAAAACTGAGGATGCCGGGGCTGCCTCTTAGTCCAAGTGTGAAGATTTATATGGAGCGCGACAGTGCGGTGTTGATTTCATTGAGAGCTCCGCTGATGGGTGAGGTGGGGCGTGCCGAGATTTATGCCGACTCGCTGCTCGTGGTCAACAAGATGAAGAAGACATACGTGGCGGAACCCCTTACCGGCTTCATGGCAAATTATCCCATCTCGCTTTCCGATGTGCAGAATCTTCTGCTCGGACGTCCGGTGGTGGTAGGTGAAGGTCTACTGTCTTCCGGATCGCCCGAATCCATTGAACTGTTTTATGAGAATGACGGACAGTTGTCGATGATACCCGCATTGGAGAATGAGCTTGAGGGATTCAACTACGGATATTTGATTGACCGGTGGATGCGTGCAGCCGCACTGATTGTGGTGCCTGTGGAAAAGGAGGATACCTATGTGAGTGTGGAGTATGAATATCCCGGCAAAGGCTACGACATAAATGTGATGTATTATTCCCCCGATAAGAAGAGAGGAGGCACACTGGAACTCGATGATCCTGTATGGGATGGAAGCGGGATATCTCCTATAAGGCTCAAAGGAGGGTATACCCGGATGAAATTTGATGATTTCATAAAATCATTCTAAGTAAGTCAGAAGTCAGAGTAAGTCAGAAGTCAGAGTTAAAGTTATGAAGCGTGTTCCCCGTAATGCAGTTGTGTCGTGGATGGCACTCATGTCGTTAGTCCCATCGGATTATCTGCCGCTTATGCAGGCAGCCAATCCGCAGCAGCAGACCACCGCCAAAAGTCGGCGTGCCAAGTCTTCAGGGAATAAGGCAACCCAGCAGGCATCTAAGAAAGCAGCTCCGCAGACGGCGAAGAAGAAAAGTGCCAAAGCTACCGGGAAACGGAAGACAGAGACATCTTCCGACGTGAAGAGACAGCAGGAGGCTACAAACCGAGAGATTCGTCAGACAGAACAGCAGATAAAGGAGAACGACCGCTCGATAAAGAAGGGGCTAAGTGAACTCGGTAAACTTCAGGACGACATATCCGTATCAAAGAAGCGTATTTCCGAGACAACCGGTAAGATAACGTCTTTGTCAGGGAAAATCAGTAGCCTTGAATCCGGAATATCCGGGAATGAGGCGGAATTGCAGAAGCTTCGTGATGAATATCTCAAAGCCGTGAAGAAGATGAGGTCTGCGAGAAAGAACCGGTCGGCTCTTGCTTTTGTATTTGCATCTGATAATTTCAACCAGGCGTTGCGCCGCATGCGTTATCTGAGGCAGTTTTCCGAATGGCGCGACAGGCAGACTGCCGCCGTGGAGGAGAAGACCGCACAGCTGAAGACGCAGCGCGACCAGCTCTCATTAGTGAAGAAGGAGCAGGACCGGATGCTGATTCAGCAGAAATCAGAGCAGGCGGTCTTGCAGAACCAATATGGTAAGCAGGATGCCTTGGTGGCTCAGTTGAAGGCAAACGGTCAGGCCCTACAGGCGCATCTGAGCAAGAAACAGGCAGAGGCAAACGTATTGCGCAACAGAATCGCGGCATTGATTGCCGAGGAGCAGAGAAAGGCAGAGGAGGAGCGTAAACGCAAGGAGGCTGAGGCGCGACGTGCTGCCGAGGAGAAGGCTCGTAGGGAGGCTGAGGCACGACGTGCGGAGGAGGAGAGACGTGCACGTGAGGAACAGGCGCGTATCGAAAGGGAGCGTATTGCCGCTGCTGAGGCTGCAAGATTAGCGGAGGAGAAGGCGCGTGAGGCTGAACTTCTCGCCAAGAAGGAGGCAAAGGAGAAAGACAGGAAATCGAAGGCTGAGGCGGAGCGATTGAAGAAGGAGCGGGAGAAAGCGGCACAACAGGCTCGTAAGGAGGCTGAACTCCGAAAGAAGGAACTGGCGAAGAAAGAGGCGGAGGAGAGAGAGGCTGCCAAGAAGAGGGAGCGTGCTGCGGCTGATAAGGCGCGAGAGGATGCCAAGTTTGCAGAGGCACGCGGACGTGCCGCACGTTCTGAGAAGAAAGGGGCGGCAACTCCGGCTAAGGCACAGAATGGCAACTTCGCCGCAATGAAGGGAAGTCTCCCTAAACCGGTGGCGGGTTCATTCAGGGTAACGTTGCGCTTCGGACGCCAGTCATTGCCCAATCTTCCGCACGTGGAATATGACAATCCCGGTATAGATGCCGAGGTTGGAAGAGGGAGTGCCGCCCAAGCAGTATATGGGGGCACGGTATCCGGTGTGTATATGGTGCCCGGCTTTAACACTGTGGTCATAGTGAGTCATGGCAACTATTATACCGTGTATGGCAACTTGTCGTCGGCAGCCGTGAAGGCAGGGGAGAATGTGAAAGCCGGTCAGCGTCTTGGCGTGATTGCCCCGGATGAGGATGATGACAAGCACAGTGTGCTCCATTTTGAGGTATGGCGCAACCGTGAGAAGCTGAATCCGCTTGAATGGATCAGATAGACTCACTCCAATCAGATTAGCGCGAGACGTCGTAGTCTCTTAAGTGAATATATGCCGGATATAATCAGTATTGAGGTCATCACTGCATAGCCTGCCGTAGCGGGAATGAATGAGGCGAGGAATACGCTTGAAGTGGCTATTACTGCCATCGCCATCATCATCATCGATTGGCGTGAGAATCGGAAGGAGTATAGTTTCCGGTTGACAATATAATAGATTATCAGGCAGAGTGCATTGTCAGCCACGAGCGAGTAGCCCAATCCGGTAAGCCCGAAGAAATGGAAGAATCCGCAGCTGAGCGAAAGGGTCAGCAGGTTGCACCCTACACCCTCCATCCAGAAAAACAGTTTCTTATTACCTTTAGCGAATGAGATATAGCCGAGCGGAGTCATCAGTGCGCGGAACATTATCCCCAGTCCCATCCATCTCATCAACTCCGTGACGGGGAGAAATTCTGGCGAGAGTAGCACCCGTATGAGAAATGGGGAGGAGATTATTAGCAATCCGGAGGAGGGTCCGATGATGAGTGCGGTGACGATGAATTGACGGTTGACCACATCTCGCATCTCATCATTATCACCTACCGATTTCGACAGGCGCGGGAAATAGTCCATTGCCATCACCGCGAACACTATCCCGGCATATTGCGCCGTAACTGAGTTTGCCGCCTGATAAAGACCTACGGCATCCGTCGAGCCTGTGGAATTGATGTAGATATTGATGAGATATTGGGAGAGGGATTGCAGCAGGTCATTCGACATCAGCAGCATCCCCATCAATAGCAGACGCTTTATTATGGGGCGGTGGCGGCTCCAGCTGAACGGCTCCCTCTCCATTGAATATTGAGGTCGGGTAAGCACACGACGGTAGAAGATAAACAGTGTGGCTGCCAATATTATCATGGCGGGCACTATGCCGCGTGTGCCGAAGAGATAGTATAGCGGCACTCCGGCTACCAACCCCGTCACTCCCCCCACAAGCGAGGCGCGTGAGATGTTTTTCACGTCATGGAATCCCTGAAGCACCGATAGATGTCCGGTGTAAGCCACCGACAGTCCCACTGCAATGCCGAGTAGCATGAACTGCCATTGCATCGATGGGTCGCCAAACGTCAGGATGCTTAGCCAGTGGCTGAAAACCACGCATACAAGGGCGGCAAGAACCGCCGTGAACGTTATTAGTCTACGAGCCACCGACAGGATTGTGGCGAGATTGCGCCGGTCATCGCTGGCTGCCGCCACCTCCTTCACTATGGCAAGATTCAGACCCAGTGAGGAGAAGCGTTGCAACGTCAGCGAGGAGGAGGCGAAGAGCGACGAGACGCCCATGCCCGACGGTCCGAGAAGATATGCCACGAATTTCCCCCGAGTCACGTTGATAAGGATCTGAAGCACCTGCACGCTTCCGAAGAGAGAGATCCCTTTCAGTATGTTTCTATAGGTGTTCTCTTCCTTTACGCGCATAAGATATGTGGGGTTGTCCGGTTATTACAAATCTTCATAACCAATTAACGGAGATATGCCGGAAAAATTCGCTAAATTCGCGAGTAAATGGAGAAAGTAAGTATAATAATACCGGTCTACAACCGGAAGGAGCTTCTTGCACGCACTTTGTCAAGCGTTGCGAAGCAGACATGGCGACCGTTGGAGGTGATAATCGTTGACAATGGTTCGGACGACGGCACCTACGAATATGCGCTTGAATGGCGTGATGCCAACAGCGTGGAGGGTCTTCATGTGGAGGTGATGCGTGAGGAGCGCCGGGGTGCCTGCTATGCACGCAACACTGGCTTGTGTGCAGCCACCGGAAGGTTCACTCTATTCTTCGATTCTGACGACACGATGCGCCCTACGCTCGTGGAGAGAGCGGTTAATGGGTTCCGTGACCATCCGGAGGCAGAGATTGTATGCTGGAAATGTCTTATACACACACTTGACGGAAAAAGTAAGGTGGCTCCGTTTTATCCCGACAGGGGTATGGAGTGCCATCTCGTGCATGCTCTTCTGCGCACCCACGGATATATGGCACCGACAGAACTCTTCCGTAAGGCGGGGGGATGGAATGAGATTCTTCCATGTTGGAACGATTGGGAACTTGGGGTCAGGATGCTCCTTGCCGTCGGGGTGTCGGGGAGAGAGCGAAGGGGAAAAATTGCTGGCGTTCCGGAGATTCTTGCCGACATATATTCCCAGAAGGATTCAATCACCGGGGATAGCTTCTCTCGTAAGGTGGGTCTTTGGGAACGGAGTCTTGAAGCCGTGAGGCAGACGATATCCGCGAGTCGGTCGGAGAATAAGAGGGGGATGCTCCAGACGGTGGCATATCGCGGAATGATATTGGCAGCATGCTATAAAAAAGAGAGCAGACCCGACCTTGCGGCGGATCTGCTTAATGGTATGTCGGACGACAGAAGTCTTTCGTTGATGGCGAAGATAGTGATGAGATTGCTCTATCATTACACGGCATCAGGCGGGAGAGGGGCGTGGCGCATAGCGAGATTATTTCTTGCGCCGTCTGACTGATTTTGCTGCCCCGCTGTTGGATGACGAGGAGGAACTTACCTTGGGCTTCTTGGTAGATGAGCGTTTCTTTGTGGCGCGTTTCTTCGCACGTGCCGCCGATGAGGGTTTCTCTTCCGACACGCTCTCTGCCTCCACTATTGTGCGTTCAGGAATAGTGTCGGCGGCTATACCCTGTTTGCTTTTCTTGGCGTCCTCTTTCTCACGCATGGCGAGATACTCCTCACGGTCGGGCACCCAAAGGTTCTTGCCATAGTTGCGCAGACGGTTGTCGATACTGTCTTGCGCACGCTTGCGGTCATCCTCGTCGGGAAACATCTGTGCCATGGAGAGGTTGCGCAGATTGCGGGTCTTATAGATATCCCCCTTATACATCGTGAGATTAAAATAATCATCTATGGAATGTTGGGCGAGATTATTGTCGTCAGAGAGGAATACGTATTGCTGGGCGAGATAGGGGCGCAGGGCATCGAATTTCACCCAGAACATCGGATATTTCGCCTCGCCGCCGAAGTCGCCGGAGCGGTTGAGCACCGGACAAAGTGCCTCGACACGGGTCTTCATCCTGTTGGAACGGCGGTCAAACTCCCATTTCTCGATTATATAATAGTTGAGCACCTGGGTGGTCGGCACGTCCGCCTCCTCTATGACAAAACGCGGATTCTTCTCCGTAGAGCCTTTGGCTTCCTGGGCATAGATGTCGAAACGTTGCAGCATGTCGGCGACGTTTACCTTGTATTGATCAGTAAACATCTCGCGTCCGTCAAGATATTCGTAGGCGGGAATCTTCCCATCGACCACGAGCCGCAGGATTATACGGAAAAGATTCTCCTGCCCGTCAATCACGTCTTCCGGGAAATAGAGCGGAGAATTTTCAGGCTGCGTGAGGTCGAGCTGGCGGTAGATCTGGCGCATGTAGGAGAGATCGGCATCATGCGGCTCCTTAGTCTCAAAAAAGCCCTGCATCCTGTCGGAGATGACGGGACCACCTTGCACCCCTTTCTTCTCTTTCTCACTGCGTTTGCGCACTCCGCCTGCATTCTCCACCTGCGCATGGAGGGAAAGACCGGAGAGGAGAAGGATGATTGTCAGTATTGTTTTATTAAGAGTCATGATTCGGTGGGTTTTAAATTCAGTTGAGTGCGACGTTGATGGGGGAGATGTCGCGTGTTATGCCGTCCGGTCCTTTCGCCTTCACGTCAGTGATGAAGAAGTTCTTGCCGGGCTTAAGCCGCTTGAACTGTTCCTTCTGCCGACGCGAGAATGATGCACCGTCCGACACTTCCGGTATGGCATTTCCCATGGAATCGAAGAAGACGGTTGAGAACGACACCACGGTGTATGTCACGTTGAGAATGTCGTCGTCAATGGCTGCACCGAGCGATTCCGCAGCCATAAGTGCCGCCTTGGATATTTTCTTTGGTGAACCCTTATAGTGCACCACGTTGCCTTGCGCATCCTTTATCGGGATATATGGTGTAGGGTCGGGGAGCTTGCGCACCCTGAACGTCATGGAGCCGACGTTGCGGGCTGCGCCATCGGTGTTTGCCGTGACGGAGATCACCGCCTCCGAGCCTACCGTCTGCGGACGCGCTATCCAAGAGTCACCGCTGCGTGTGAGCGTCCCGTTGGTCATGGTTGCCTGTATTGCATTCATCGGGAAGCCCGGCACGGAGATGCTGATGGGGTTGTCGATGCCGGCATACAGCACGTTCATGAGCGTCGGTGAGATGGTAGCCATAGGCTCCATGACGGTGTAGGAGGATTTGAACTCACGTCGGTCGATCGAGCCGTCACCCTTCATCACCTCAATGTAGCCGGAATAATCGTGTGTGCCCACTGTGGTGGCGTTCAGCTCGAGCAATCCCTTGTCGTTGGGGAGTTTCGATCCGTTGACAAAGACGGTGGGGCGTTGTGTAGTGTCGATGGCGGCAAGGACGATGTTGGCTGAGTATTTATCCCCTCTCATCACCATCTTTGAGTTGGGAATAACGTAGGCATCAAGGGAGTTCACCCTCACGTCGGAGATATCCACGTTGGTGATGAGATTGGTAAGAGCCTCACTCTCTGCCTGACGTATGTCGTTCTCAAGTTTTGTCAACAGGGTGACGGCGGCTATAGCCGGCATATTGTCGAAATTCCTGTTCTCCCATGAGTTCTCCCCCTCATCAGGTTTCCCTGTTGAGAGCATCGCCTCCATCGCTTTCCTCTTGGTCGGGTCGGTAATGAGCGAACTTACATATTCACGGAAAGCATTTACACTCTCCCTCAGTTTCTTCCCCTCATTCCTCCCGGGACGCAGCATGGTTACGGATGCCGCTTCCAGATCGTCGAGATTCACAATCTGCTCGGGATTGGCATCATTGCCGTCAGCCTGACGGGCGATCGCCAGTTTCAGCGAGTCGATGGTAAGGCATAATGACTGCGACATATCGTGCAGACGGTCCCCCTTCTCATACCATTCCCCCACTTTCGTAGGGTTCTTATCGTAGAGTTCGCTGAGATATCTGAACTGCACCTCATTCTTGGAGGTCATGTTCCGGTTTGTGGTACGGAGCCCGTCATGCACCTGGTTAAACCCGTTGAGCACATCGCTCGAGACGTTGAGGGCGAGCATGGCGGTAAGGACGATATACATAAGGTTTATCATCCTCTGACGCGGTGACATACGGGCTACGTTGTTTCCTCCTGCCATTGTTCTCTTTCGGATTTAATCGTTGTCTGTTCTGTCGGTCTTGACAAATGGATTCGCCCCCGGCTGACCCATCATCGGATTATGCATCCCGATGGTCATGGCGGTGATCATCTTCTCATATACGGAGTTGATCTGCTGCATGTAGCGCGCCATCTTCTCCGACTCCTCGCAATAGCGCGATGACTCGTTGGCTGACTTCTCATACATGTCGCGTATATCCTTCAGACCACGGTTTACACGGTCGATATTGTCAAGCTGTCCCGACACGTGTTTCAACTGAATCTCATAGATGGTGTTCAGTCCGTTGAGATTACGGTTGAGGTCAGCCATCTGTTCGGCATATCCGAGCGCACTCTGCGAGATGTTGTCGGAATTATCGGTGATTGCCTTATATGATTGCAGAAGAGTCTCGCTCACCTCATTGAGTGCGCGTGTGGTCTCCTGAAGACGATCCATCTGTTCGGTCATGCGGAGAATGCTCTGGTGAAGGGTCTCAGCCTCTTCTGCCGGAATGGGAGCTGCTGTTGCTGCAGCTGTACCGCCTACTGCCGCGCCGCCACCGGATATGATGCCCGTCGCGGGCACACCTGCCGACACTATGCCGGAGAATCCTCCTCCGGCAGTGTTCTCGGCAATCTGCCCGTCTGTCGGGGCTGACTGTGCATCCCCTGCGACTACGTCGCCGGTGATGATGATGCCCGAGCCGGATTTGAAGTCGGGACGTTCGTCGGGATTCTTGGAGTCAAGCACGGGAAACACCTCTTCCCATGCGTATTCCTTCGGCGGACGGTCGAACGCCGTCAGTATGAACATGGCGATCTCTGTGCCCATGCCTATGCAGAGAAGAAGGTTGCCTCCGGGGAGATGCAGAATCTTGAAAAGTGCACCCCAGATCACGATTGCCGCTCCGATGGAGTAGGCGAAATTAAAGAAACGTTGTCCACCGGGTCCGTGAAGGAAACGCTCGATGAAATTAGCATATTTGCGAATCTTTACCATGTCTTTATCTCTTTTTCTTTTGGGTTCCTTTGGCGAATCCGATCTGAGAGCGAACGTTGCGGAATCCTATGTAAGATCTTTGTTCATTCTGATATTCCCACATGCGAAGGTCGCTGCGTATGCCGCTCGCCACGTCTTTCCATGAGCCGCCACGCACGATCTTGCGCTTCATCTTGTAGGGGTCTTCCTTAGCCGCATCGTAGCGGTATTCCGGGTTTATGTCGGCGGTAAGGTTGTCGATGCTTTCCGTGAAGGCGGTTGAGGTCCATTCCGACACGTTTCCCGCCATGTCATACAGCCCGAAATCGTTGGGCGTGAATGTGCCCACCTGCGAAGTGATGACGTGTCCGTCGCGCACATAGTCGCCATCCATAGGCTTGAAGTTGGCATAGAAGCATCCGCGTTCATCGTAGGGGAGGGTTTCCTCCCAGGGATAGGGGGATTCGGAATTACCGGCACGTGCCGCATACTCCCATTCAGCCTCCGTCGGCAGACGGTATGGCTCCACATAGATGTTGTCCTTACCGAGCGAACGGCGCAGATAATCGGTGCGCCAGTTGGAGAAAGCATTTGCCTGTTCCCAGCTCACCCCTACCACCGGGTAATTATTGTAGCCGGCATGTGAGAAATACATTCTGGTGTAGGTCTCGTTGTAGGCATTGTCGAAGTCGTTGATCCAGCACGTAGTGTCGGGATAGACGTTGACGATGTAGGTGTTGACGAAATCAAAATCGCCGGTGAGCGGGCGGGTGATTGTCTCCCGTATGATTTCACCATCTTCCGAGAAGTATGCGGTGTCTTTTGAGATTACGGGTAGTTCCGTCGGCACGGGTTTGTCGGTGTTGTATTCGCGGGTCAGCGGGTCGAGGCGGTTCTTACGCTGTGCCGCCGCCGTGTGGTTGAAGATTTCGTAGCGGTAGTTGAGTTGCGTCGGGTCGAGTTCCTTTTTCCCGGTGATGGGATTTGTGCGGTATACGCTCTCGATTGCACGCTGTTCATCCTCATTGGGGTTTCTCCATGGGATAGCCTTGCTCCAGTTGAGGTAAGGCGTCACCGGGTTCCCCTCCTTATCCTCCTCGATCTTGAAAGCCTCGTCCCCACCGTAGGCAGGGTCGGCAAGGCGTTCGCGGATAATGGAGTCGCGCACCCAGAATACGAATTGCTTGTACTTGGAGTTGGTGATCTCGGTCTCGTCCATCCAGAACGCATCGACCGATATGCCCCGTGGGTTGGCTTTGATGCCGGTGATGGAATCATCTTTCGACGGACCCATAGCAATTGAGCCCCTATCGACGAGCACCATACCGTAAGGCGTAGGCTCTGCCCATGCCGATCCGCCGACTCCGGTCACTTCGCCGCCTGCTGATGAGTTGCGTGCGCTGAAGCAGGACGCCAGCATGAGCGGCATAAGCGGAATCGCGACCGCCGACAGAAGCCGGGGTGTTGAAAACGTTAAATATTTATAAAGTCTTTCGGTCATTATGTTAAGCGTTACATTATTCTGATGGATCGGTGTTTATTTCGGTTTTTGCCTGACATATCGATTTTCAGTCTGAATCCCGCCACAATCTCATGGCTGCCTGACGACACTTTTGCAATTGATGATGTCGGATAGTCGTAGGCATAGCCGATGAAGAAGTTCTTGAACTCGGCACCCGCCATTATAGATACGGCATCATCCCAGCGGTAGCCTATCCCGACGAAGAGAAATCGGTTGTAGGTGGCTCTAAGGGTCAATGCTGCCGACAATTTGCTGAAATCAGTCATCATGAGCAGGGACGGCTGCAATAAGAATAACGTGTTTCTCAATGCAATATTGCCGCCGGCGTCAAAATATAGTGTGCGATTCAGGTTTGTCTCATATTGCAGGGTCTCGGTTGATTCCGACCCCTCTATCTCCATCTTTACGGTAGGGGCGGTGAGGTGCATGCCGGATAATCCGATATGGAAGAGAGGATGGGTATAGGAGAGCCCAAGAGAGGCATCTAATGCGTTTCCGGTGAGATCCTGCTTCGGAATGGAGGGATCTTCCGGTTCGTGATAATCGTCATCGTCGGGTATGTAGGCATCGGTGGCACGGAAACGAGAGTTGTAGTAGCCGAGTTGCAGCCCGATGCCGAGTTGTCCCTTGAGGAATTTGAGCTTGTAGCTCCCCTGTGCCGAGATTAGTAGATTGGAGAAGAGTCCGATGCTCTCCTGAAGCATGGTGACTCCTGCGCCCACTCGCTTGTTGAATACCTTGAAGGGCATGTCGGCGGTGGCGACAAAGCTTTTAGGCGCGTTGGTGATTCCTATCCATTGCAGGCGTCCCGCACCACGGATACGGAGCCAGTCGGTGTCGCCTGTCGCTGCCGGATTGTAGAGGGTGGGGAGTGCCCAATGCTGGGTGAAGAGAGGGTCGTTCTGGGCATACGCTGCCGATGCCGACAGAAGTCCCAACAATATCAGAGGGAGAAGCCGGAGCGTCGTCGTTATTTTGCGTGATAGGTTGCTCATTCGAAATAGAAGGTGAGTACGACCATATTTGATTTTACTTTCGATAGGGCTTGCGTCATCTTGAACGACTCCGGATCATCCGTCAGGTCCGGACGCTCATGATGCAGTATGTCGGTCAGTCCGAAGCAGAACTTTATCTCTGGATTCAGTTTGAAGAAGGGGAGATAGAAATCGGCTCCCAGTCCGACGCATAGATAGGCGTCGGATGAATTGAAGAGGAGCGGCTCGGTGCGTTTCTTGCTGACGTCAAACGTGGCCATAGCTCCTGCCGACACGTAGGGACGCACGTTGCGCATACGGTCGCCTGAGATCTTCAGGTCGAGCGGTACAACGACGTATGCCGATTTCACGTCCTGACGGTTGAGCTTGTCACCGAGGGCATCCTGCATCACTACCCCCTTACTCCCGAAATACATTCCCGGAGTGAGGCGAAGGTCGAGATATTTGTGCAGACGAAGGCTGGCAAGCACGTTAACGCAGAATCCGGGTGAGAAGGAGGGCACCTCAGCCACCCATTTCTCCCCGTCGTCGGTCATTAGTCCGTTGTGGGTGAACGATAGGTCCTGCACGTGCATCCCGACAGAGAAACCAAGGTGCCAGGGCTTCAGGTCGGCATACGGACGGTTGAGAATCTTGTCGCCCGGCTTGGCGATTATCTCCGGAACGACGGAAATAATCATTACCAGGAGAAAAACGAGACGCAAGGGTAAGAACTTTATATTGCTGAAGAACTTTATATTTCTAATGTCGGTTATCATGTGGTAAGCAGATGCCAAAATATTTTGACATCTATATGTAATAACGTTGTAGACAACTTGGATATTGTCACAATATTTGACAGATAAAATGGTTAAAAAATAAAAACGAGATATGAACTGGGCAACCCTAATATGCGACAAGCGTCTGGGCATGGAGGAATTTCATGATCCACGGGTGCATATACGCAGCGATTTCCAGCGGGATTACGACCGTATGATATTCTCATCCCCTTTCCGGAGATTGCAGAATAAGACGCAGGTGTTCCCTCTGCCGGGAAGTGTGTTTGTGCATAACCGTCTTACCCACAGTCTGGAGGTGTCATCCGTCGGACGCTCCCTGTCGAGGGAGGTCGTGGCGCGTCTTTCCGGGCGTTATGCCGACGGCGACGTGGCGGAGTCGCTTGCCAGTATCCCCGACATTGTGGCGGCGGCTTGCCTATGCCACGACCTCGGTAATCCCCCCTTCGGGCATTCCGGCGAGATGACGATATCAACATGGTTCAGCGAGGGGGCGGGATTGCAACTGAAGGGTAGTCTCACTCCGCAGCAATGGGCGGATTTCGTCAATTTTGAAGGGAATGCCAATTCTTTCCGTCAACTGACGCATCAGTTCTGCGGACGCCGTAAAGGTGGGTTTGCAATGACCTATAGCACACTTGCCTCAATTGTGAAATACCCCTGGTCATCGCTTAACGTGGGGAGTAAACGGAAGTTCGGTTTCTTCGCTTCGGAGGAGGCAGACTATCGTAAGGTGGCAACCGAACTGGGCATTCCGGAGATTGCCGACGGTGTGTTTGTAAGGCATCCGCTGGTATATCTGACGGAGGCTGCCGACGATATATGCTATCAGATAATGGATATTGAGGATGCCCACCGGTTGGGAATCCTTTCAATAGGAGAGGTGAAGGAACTTCTGTTGGCTTTCTTCCGACCTGCCGACATCGACAAGAGGGTAAGGGCTATGTCTTATCTCGACGACCCCAACGAGCAGGTGGGTTATCTCCGCTCAAACGTGATAGGGGAGCTTGTCATGGGGTGTGCCGATGTGTTTGTCAATAATGAGGGTAGACTGTTGGCAGGGGAGAAGTTGTCGCCGCTGGTGCAGCTTACCGACCCACGGCTCAGTGAGGCGTATGGAAGGTGTGCTAAGGTGGCAAGAGAGAGGATATATGATGCCCCGGACGTGGTTGACGTGGATATTGCCGGCAACAGGATACTGACGTATCTGATGGATGTACTGATGGAGGCGGTGCTCAATCCGGAGAAGAACTTCTCCAAACTGTTGCTTCTGAAAATGCCGAGGCAATACGATATACATGCCGAGAGTCTGTATGAGCGGCTACAGAGTGTGCTCGACCATGTGTCGGGGATGACCGATGTATATGCGCTGGATCTTTTCCGGAAACTCAACGGACACTCCCTTCCCGCCGTCTGACCGATTCTCCTTTCTGACAAATTGACAAAATGACAAAAAATGAAAAATAGACTTGGAATATTATTGATGTTGCTTGTCGGGTGTATGGCGGCTCTTGCCAAGGACTATACACCGGATGAGATTGTGAATCCCAACATCGCTGACCGCAGGGTCTACGTCGCTGACCCCGGCAATCTGGTAAGCTCATCCGTGAAGGCAAAGGTGAATGATGAGCTGTATTCGTTGCGCCGCGCCACGGGTGCAGAGGTAGTGGTGGCGGTTGTGCCGTCAATTGGCGACATGCCGATAGAGGATTTCTCCGAACGGCTGTTTGCCCGCTGGGGTATCGGCAAGTCGGATAAGGATAACGGTGTGCTGATACTGATAGCCCCCGAACAGCGACGTGCACGTATCACCACGGGCTACGGTGTGGAGGGTGTGCTTCCCGACATATCTGCAAAGAAGATAATCGACCGTTCGATAGTGGCAAACATGAAGCGTGACGATATTGACGCGGCGGTGGAAGCATCGGCACATGACGTGGCGCAGGTGCTGTCTGACCCCGTTGCAGCCGCCGAACTGAAGAGCGATCAGAAGGAGGCATGGGAAGGTGGCGGTCAGCAGGAGTCTATCTCCGGCGACACGATCCTATCGTTTATTGGATGGCTTGCATTCGGGTTCTTCCTCGTGGCGTTCGGACTCTTCTGCTACGACGTTGTGCGTGCGCGTGGTAAGGATCGCTACCGCAAGGCTATGATATGGTATGGGCATCGCACTGCCTACTGGATAATAGCTGCATGTTCGCTTGGTCTGGGTCTGCTTCCGGCTTTGCTTGCAGAATGGCAATACCGAAATGCACGCAACAAACCGATGAAATGCCCGTCATGCGGTGCAAAGATGCGAAAGTTGGGAGAAGAGGAGGATAACGAATTGCTCAACCCGTCGCAGGATTTTGAGGAGAAGATAAAGACGGTTGACTATGACGTATGGGTATGTCCGGAGTGTGGGGTAGTGGAGCGTTACCCGTTCCGTGCCAAACAGTTGAAATATACGGAATGTCCGAAATGCCATACCATTGCCATGTGTCTTGTGCGTGACCATACGATAGTGCCCGCCACCACGCGTCAGACGGGTGTAGGCGAACGGATATATGAGTGTCAGTTCTGTCATTATCGTGAGAATAAACGCTACACCATCCCTAAGAAGGATGATGGTTCGGCAGCCGCATTGGCAGCCGGAGCCATACTCGGATCCGGACGCAGAGGTGGCGGAGGCGGCTTCGGTGGAGGTGGCTTTGGCGGTGGTTTCGGAGGCGGATCCACCGGAGGCGGAGGTGCCAGCGGAGGTTGGTAAACTAATCAAGGGTGCAACAAAATGAACAAATAAAATTATTAACTGAAGTTTCGCAAGCTGCACTTCAGTGGTTTATAGTTTATAGTTTAAGGTTTAAGATTCACGGAAATCCAAGAATCTTTTCATTATACAAAATTTAATGATCATAAACCATAAACATTAAACCTTAAACCATTTAAGTGACGCAAGTTGGAAAACTTGCGAAACTTAAATTATTAAAATTATTATGAGAAAGAAAAGAGAGGTTCTGTCAGGAGTGGGCACTATGCTGCTTCTGATGTCAGTGGCTTCATGCAACAATAATGCAAAGGATAAATCTGCTGAGGCGGATGCTTGCGGGGCATCATTAGTGGAACTTGAAAGTTATAAATACGACGTGATAGCGGCATACCCTGACAGCGATGCCCTTGACGTGGAGGGTGGAAAATACTGGCGGTTCTCCGGCAGTGGCATCCTCCCATTGAAGATAGGCGATAAAGATGTCACGACATTGCGCGATTCATTGATGCGTCTTGCCAAGATGGAGATGCCCGGGAAAGACAAGGCTGCTCCATTGCTTGACGATGATCTGACAGCCACAACCGTCTCACCCGATTCCGCCAAGGCATGCAGCCAGTCTGTCAACCAAATCAGCGTGGCACTCACCACTCCGGAACTGGTGGTATGGAAAAACTTTTACTACACCTACATGTGCCGTGCCGCACATGGATTCTATTCCACCACCTACATCAACTACGGAATAGAGGATGGTAAGATACTCTCAGTGGCAGACCTCATGCAGCCCGGCTACGAGCAGAAATTGACGAAACTCATCCGCAACCGTATTTCAGAAAACAAAGTGCCGTTGCTTGAGTCCGTTGATAGTGTGTCGATACCCAACAACTTCGAACTCACCACCGACGGCATCAACTTCATCTACGGACTATACGAGATAACCCCCTACGCAGCCGGCGAGATCACGATCGAGTTCAAGAGCTACGAACTTGACTCCCTTCTCACCCCCGCCGCCGCCACCCGTTACTTCGGCATCCTCCCCGACTGACATCCCCCTATAGCTACATAACATTACCGCTTAATTTCGGCAATAAACTTGATTTATTGCCGAAATTAAGCGGTGTCTTACTATTTTTTTTCAATAATCCTTGGGGTTATACATAAAATGAATACGATAAAAGATTGGCTATTTTGAGACTAATGTATTCAGTAGCTGTATTACTTTATGAATCTCGGAGTATGCTTTTAAATCCTCAGGGGAGGCTTGGCAGAGCTGGCATAGCTTTTCGGAATTTGTCGTGGCTCTTTCTAAATCACCATTCTCTGTGAGGTATTTGTAGAGATTGGTGCGTATGAAATACCGTTTCGTTTTTTCATACCCTGGCATATACTTCTGTAGTTCGGGCAGTAGTTGCTCATAGCTCTCATATCGTCGGCAAACTACATTTGGTAAGAAGTGGAGCAGGAACCAAAATTCTGTGCATGGATTTGTTTCTATGAATATTACTCTTCCTGAATATTTCTTTGTGTTGTACTTTTTCTTTGCCCGTTGGTACAACTGCATTTCAGAAGGGTATTGAAACAATCTATCCATATCAAACAGGCATACGACATAATCATATTGCTTGTTCAGGTAGGATTCTACCAGCTTCAGAATATGATTGATGTCGCTATGCTGTGGAAAATCAGGCGCAACTTTGAATGGATAGCGGCATGCTATTCTTAAAGAGTCGAAATAGAACCATTCAGTTTCTCCTTCACCGATGATGGCTATACTTTTTGTTACTGTCCGTCCCATGTCATTGGTTGTTTAGGGTGAGGTATTGGCTGCCAAGGAACGGAAGTTTTACTAATTTCCCTTGCTTGTATGCGTTGTAGGGGGAGAGGTTCTTGTGCAGGCCTAAGTTGGAGAGCCGGACTATACGGGTTTCTCCAAGTTCGTCTTTGTCGGTAAACCATATTATGTCGCGACGGATGAAATCTTCGTTAAGAAGATTGATATCGTGGGTCGTCAGAAGCATCTGGGAGGTGCCATCGCTGTTTGCAAGGAACACTTTCAGAAAATAAGCCAACAGTTCGTAGTGGATGCTTGTTTCCACTTCGTCAATCGGTACGAAACGATTGGTCTTTAAGAGGAAATTTAGAATAACTGCCAATCCCATGAACCGCATTGTGCCATTTGATTCATATTCCTCCGACAGTTCATATAGTCTGTCGCCGACTTTATGCTTGAATGTCAATTCTGTATTGGTGATTTTCCCTTTCCTGAGCATATCCGCCTTTGCCTCATCACCGATAGGGGCATTTTGAATCAATTGTTCCAATTCCGGGGTGATTAATTCTTCCTCTTCATTGAGTGCAACATCTTCAATATTGAAATCTGATGCCTTCAGAAAATTAAGGATGAAATTTTTCAAATCTCCGTTCTCATCTTTATCCAATTGAGATTTGATGTATCCTGACAGCAACATACCGGGAGCCAATACATCTTTCACTTGTTTGGCAAAGTAATCATACACCTCATTAAGTCTTGTTCTTTCCACGTTGCTCTTGCCAAACGCTGCAAGCACGCTACAATTATTGATGGTATTGCCTGAGATGATTCCTTGACTCTTCTTGGCCATTTTAAGATTTGTGCCAAATTCTATGACTGAGGAATCAGTCGAGGCATCATAGGTGCGGCTATACAGTTTGGTGGGACGAATGGAATCATATACAATCAAGGTCTCTGAATGGATATACTTTGCATCCAGTTCAAAACTAAGGATATATTTGGTCTTATTGATATAGAATACCATCGACATTCTTGTCTTTTCATTTCTTGACGAGTCATCCAACATGAATGGAACGACTTGCGTTGTCTCATTTCGGTCTTTGGGCATTCTTAGAACCAACATCCTGAAGAAATTAAAGGCGTTTAAGATATTTGTTTTACCGGATGCATTAGCCCCATAAATGATCCCGATTTTCAGTAATCTGACCCCTTCTTTAACTTCATACGAATATTCATCAGACATAAAAGTGTCTGATGACGGTTCAAAACTGATTTTTTGAGCAGATTTAATAGAGAAAAAATTTTCGATGCTGAATTCTGCTATCATAATTGTCGATTCTATCTGATTTGTAATGAAGTTGTCATAACTTCAATGCAAAAATAGAAATAAAAGATGATATAATGAAATTTTAGTGGTATATTTTGTAGTTTTATTACGAAATATGGATTTAAAACTTAAATTTAAGCGACTTTAATATGGCAGATTATAATATCAATGTGACTTCCCTTGAAGAGTGTTGGCGATTTGAGGGGTGACTTATTGGTTACGGGTCGGGTGATGGTCAACTGATTTCCGTGATACGATATCTCTGTCAGATGATAGACTTGAGTGTATCAGGGTGATTCGGTTGTATCGGTTGTATCGGTTGCGATACAACCGATACAACCGATACAGGCGATACAGGCGATACAGGCGATACAGGCGAATCACTTGGGTCGTTCGAACCAGATGAATCACTCGAATTGATATGGCTCAATCAATAGGAGTATCAGCCACTTTTTCAGGGATAAAACTTGAAAATTGGGAACTTGCGAGCTGCAATTATGGTACGGATGGAGTTATGAACACTCTGTAGCCATCTGTTGTCTTCTCAATATATTTTTTCTCCAATAGGCTTTTTATTTGTTTGTTTACAGATCTTATGCTGATATCGGCATTCTCTGCCAATGATTTGTTTGAAATTGCCGGATCCAACATAAGTGATTTTAGAATTATTGGGGCACTTGACGTCAAAAATTCAATCTTTTCTCCGTCATACCACCACACATTCTCTCTCTTGTCGGTGATAAATTCAATATCAGCTTGCATCTCCTCATTTACTAAATTGGTGAAATATCGTCTGAAATGTCTTATTTCATCAAGAGTTGCTTTAGCACCTTTAGATGGCAGGATTCCGACTATTTTGTCCGACATACTCAATGCATCAAGATATTCATACTTCTTTCGGCTCCTTACCACTATCATTGGATAATTATGGCGAGCAAGAATGAAGTTGACCAAAAGTCTGGCAATACGTCCGTTTCCATCTTCAAAGGGGTGTATCCTGATATAACGATAATGGAATAATGCAGCCAAATCTACGGCGTTAATCTCACCTTTAGATTCTTCTTCATTATACCAATCTATCAAATCAGTCATAAGTGCAGGCGTTTCCTCCGGTGAAGCATACTCAAAGCGTTCTCCTGTGCGGGTTATGACGCTATTTGGTCGTGTTTTGTATTGACCTGCGTGCACTATATACGATGTGTACTCACCACCAGGAAGTTTCCTATAGACCTTATAGTCTTCCCGTAGAAGAGTTTTATGGAGCTGGCGAATGAAATTTTGTGTTAATGGCATATCCTTAGTCAAGGATTCAACCTCCATCAGTTTAAGTCCGACATCACTTGCTTTCATGTCGTTATAGTCTTTCAATTCCCCTTCTCCCATCACTTTCCCAAAAATTAGCAGAAGTTCTGTTTGTCCGTATGTTAGGGTGTTGCCTTCAATATGGTTGCTATTATAATTGAAGTCAACCGTAAATCGCATACTGAGTCTATGCCTGTCAGATTCATCTAAAGGCATAAGCGATTGCCATTTTTGATATGTTTGATCAATTGTCATTTGATTCTTAATTATTGTTAAAAGAACCTATATTGGTTCATATAAGGAACCAATATAGGTTCTTTTAACATTTTTTTACATTGCGATATTGCGGAGTTAGTCTTTGTCAGAAGAATGCAAATATACAACAAAATGTTTTGTCTTGAAATAAGTTGGGTCATATTTTTGATTGCAGAATTGTCTTTTCAGTTCTGGCATCTTATGAGTGGGTTGATATTAAGAGGAAGTGCGTTTTTATATCAAGGAGATTATTGGCTTGATATCAATGAGATTGCAGTTGATATAGGATATGTCTTCTTGATATTATGTTGGTTACTTAACGTATGAAAGGTTACTTTTATACATGACGCCTCTATTCATTCCTTCTTATAAGAATGAAGACTTCTTTCTTTGTCATCTGTTTCCGACTCCATGTTACCTGTCGCTTGTTATTTGTTATTTTGCGCGAAGCGCACTGAAGCGTATTGCAAAGTTAGGTATGGAGTATTTGATGGGTATGTTATTTTGATACTGATATGTTCCGGTGATTCTCCTGTATCGCTTGTATCGGTTGTATCGCTTGTATCACTCCGATACAACCGATACAGGCGATACAAATAGGTATAAGTAGATATAGATATGCTTTGATATACATACAGATACGCCCATATACACATGGATACACTCAGATACACACCGATACGGGCGAATCACTTTGTCGTTTACGGAATAATTATTACTTTTGCTATCATGATGAAGTATCGCATGCTTTAAACGGTCAACGATAAACGGTCAACCGTAAACCATAAACGATAAATTAAAAAAACGTCTGGAGGATGAAGCTATCGTCAGCTATATGTGGATATGTGGCATGTGTATGTGCCATGATTTTATTGGTATTGTCATTGGTTATTGATCGGGCTGCGGCACGGCATGAGTCGGAGAAGGCAACCCGTATCACGCGCACTATTCAACATGAGACGCTTAATTCTGTCAAGACTCAGCTTGAGGCTGACGTGCCGATGAAGACTGTGCTTGACCAGCTTGTCGGACTGCATATTTATCCTGATAGCCGTTCGTTTATTTTTGATGGGGATCAGCCCTTCCAGGAGATGGATTATGCCGGAGATGAGAGGTTGCAGCGCGCCTTGCGTTCTGCCATAAATAATAAGGAAATATTTGAGGATGACAGCAAGATTAATCTGAATGGTAAAGACTATATCCTCAACAGATCCGCTATACCGCATACTAAGCTACAGATCTACACACTGACCCCGTATTCTTCCGTGACCGGCTCTTTCGTGCATCTGAAGAAACCGATTCTAATTCTGATTTCGGTCGGTTTTATCCTTATGATGGTGGGGATAGTCATAGTGGTCAACGTCGGTATGCGTCCGCTGAAACGTCTTGCTGTCGCGGCTGACGAGATTGGTGCCGGAAATTTTGATGCACCACTTCCTGAAAAGGTCATATATAGCGACGTGAAATGTCTTCGCGATGCAATGGAGCGTATGAAATCGTCACTCAGTGAGCTTATCGAGCAACGTGCTGCTGAGGCTGCCGAGAGCGGACGGATAAAGAGTGAACTGGAGATAGCAAGTGCACTCCAGCAGTCGATGCTTCCGAGTATGTCGCAGGTGAAGAAGATGAATGATTGCGCCATTCAGAAGGGGGCGATATTGAAATCGGCACGTGAGGTGAGCGGAGATATGTTTGACTTCTATAAGGTATCCCCACGCCTTACTTATTTCATCATAGACGATGTGAGTGGGAAGGGGGTGCCGGCTTCGCTCGTGATGGCTGCCACGAAATACCTTTTCCGCTTTGCCGTGAGTCAGAATCTGGGTCCAAAGGAGATTTGCAACTGCATTAACCGGATACTGAGTGAGGGGAATACCCGCTGCATGTTTGTGACGGCTATTGTAGGGCTAATTGATGAGGAGAAACGATGTGTGACTATGGCAAATGCCGGTCATAATCCACCGATAATGTTGCGAACCACTTCCGAAGGTGTTGACGGGGAGTACATCAAACTGACCCCATCCCTACCGTTGGGACTGATGGAGGATACCGTCTACTCTGAAACGGAACTGACTCTCTCTCCCGGTGATAACCTGTTGCTTTATACGGATGGTTTCGTTGAGGCTGAAAATGAGGATAGCGTGCAATTCGGTGAACAGGAGTTCCTGAAAATTGCAATTGAATATGCAGCGGAGGGAGCCGACCCGCAGCAGCTTGTGGAGAGATTGGCAGATAGGGTTGAGGGTTTCTCCGGCAACAGGCTTAGTGACGACATGACCGCGCTGAGCATCAGTCTTCCCGCTAATGAGGAGGAAATCCGGTTGCAGCTTGGATATGATAAGCATGAACTGGAGAGGATCGTGAATGTGGTCAGTGATGCCAAGTTGCACAATGGTTGGAGTGAAGCCGCCGAGATGCGTGTGAATCTGGTGATAGAGGAATTGTTTGCCAATGTCATAATGCACTCCCATCCCCAAAATGCGGCAGATAAGATCATAATCAGCATCCTTCCGGAGAAATCATCCGTGAAGGTTACAATAGAGAACATCGGAGAAAAGTTTGACCCTCTTTCCGATGCCCCGACACCGGATTTAAGTTCGGATCTTGACGACCGTAATCCCGGTGGTCTTGGTCTGCATCTGGTATTCAATCTCTCTTCCGACGTGAAATACAGATATGAGAATGGAGCCAACATATTAACTCTCAATATAAAAACCGAATAATATAAACTGAATAATTAAAAAAACTAAATATGAATATAAACGTAACAAACACTCCCGATCTCCTCACAATAGCATTGGCAGGTCGTCTTGACACCGCCACATCCCCTGATTTTGATAATCAAGTGGCTCAATATCTCACTCCCGCCAACGTCAAGGATATAGTCATCGACTGCGGCGAACTGGAATATATCAGTAGTGCCGGATTGCGGTCGCTGATAATCGTGCTGAAGGCTGCAAAGGGTGCCGGGCACACGGTAAGACTCACAGGCGTGAAGGAACAGATACGCACCGTCCTCGATATGACGGGTATCTCATCGCTGTTTAAGTAACTGAAGTTTCGCAAGCTGCACTTCAGAGGTTTATAGTTTAAGGTTTAAGGTTCACGGAAATCTATGAATCTTTTCATTATACAAAATTTAATGATCATAAACCATAAACTTTAAACCATAAACTTTAAACCATAAACTTTAAACCATAAACCATAATTCCCCTAACTAACAACAGACATGTTAACTCAATCTCAATTAGGTATATATATTGACAGCCTACAGAATGAGGCGTCAAATCCCTATCATAATCCGAGGCTTATGCTACTTCGTGGAGTGGCTGATCCGCAGGCTCTCGCGGATGCTATAGGGAAGGTCATAGCCGCACACCCGGCAATATCAGCAGTAATCTCCCTTGACGATGACAGCAACCCCGTATGGCGACATGGTGCTCCCGTCAGTGTGGAGGTAGAGAGGGTGAGCCATGAGCAATTGATGAATAGCCTTGATGCGCTTATCCTTCCGTTTAATCTTGAAGGGGGTGCATTGAGCCGTATCAAGATATTTGATACCGACCGCGGAATCTACCTTTTCATGGACTTCCACCACACTATCTATGATGGCGTTTCACGCAATATCTTCCTCCGCGATATAGCACGTGCCCTCAATGGCGAGGAGTTGCAGCCGGAGGAGACGTCGATCTTCGATCTTGGCGAGGAGGAAGCGGCACGTCGCAAATCGGCTGACTATGAGCTTGACCGTGATGCATGGACCGAACTGCTGAAAGGGGCGGAGACTGAGACGGATTTGATACCGGATGTCAACACTCCGGCTACAGGGGAATATGCGCAGTTGCATTATGACACGGGGATTGAGTCTGCCGACTATGAGGCATACGCGAAACGCATGGGTATGCCGCGCAGCGTGCCTGCGACAGCCGTATTCTCCCTTCTTATAAGCCGTCTGTATCGTCGTGATGACGTGACGTTCGCCACAATATACCATGGTCGCGACAACAGCCGTTATGACCATACCTTCGCCATGATGGTGCGTTCTCTCCCCGTCAGGGCAATCATTACGAAAGAGACAACAGTGGCATCCCTCTTGGAACAGGTGAAGAGAAACTTGGGCATAGTGCGCAAGCATTCACTCTATTCATTTGCGGAAGCCGCTCAGGATTTCGGCATCAACTCCGACCTGATATTCGCCTATCAGGGTGAATACAACCGTCTGGCGGAGATAGCAGGGTATGAGCCGGAGCAGGTGCCGTTGAAATTCACTGCGACTGGTGCGAAGATAACCCTCAATCTCAATATCATAAACGGACGGCTGGTGCTTATCGGCGATTATCGTGCCGACTTATATTCATCCCACTTCATGCAGGCATTCGCATCGGCTTATTCCGAACTACTGCGCTCGATGATGCGTAGCAGCGGGGATACTCTGACGGGCACATTGTCATCAACAGATGAGGCTGAGATGAGGAAACTCGAACGCTTTTGGTATGGCGGCGAGGGGATCATATCCGACAAGAGCGCGACAATACCCTCACTCTTTGCCGAAAGCGCGCGGCGCAATCCGGATAACGTGGCGGTGGTGTATGATGGCAGAAGTCTTACGTATCGCGAACTCGATTCAATCACCGATGCACTTGCAGCTGAACTCATTGACCGCTTCGGCATACGCCGTGGCGACCGCGTGGGTGTTATGATCGAGAGATCGGAACTGATGGCGGTGTATCCGCTTGCCATAATGAAGGCGGGGGCTGCATATATGCCGCTTGACCCGCACTTCCCGCAGGAACGACTTGAATTTATGGTGGAGGATGCCGGTCTTGACCTGATCCTTGCCGACACCGGGATTGTGGCGGAGAAACTTCCGGCATATAGCGGACGGGTGTTTGAAGCGTCGTCGCTTGCCGATCTTCCGAAGGATGCGGCAAAGGTTGATATGTCGGAGTCGGAGTTGCCGATGGTGATACTCTACACTTCCGGTTCGACAGGTAAACCTAAAGGGGTTGAGCTTACGCAGCATAATATCGTGAATTTCTGCGGGGCATACATAGAGATGACCGGACTTTGCGCCACCGATCGCACCGGCGCGTATGCCGCCTTCGGCTTTGATGCCCATATAATGGACCTTTATCCTACGCTCATCAGCGGCGCGACGGTGCATATCTTCAGCGTGGAGCTGCGGATGGACCTCACGGCTATGCACGACTATATCGAGACTCAGGGTATAACCGTTATGTTCATGACCACTCAGATAGCCTGGCAGATGGCCACGCTATTTGACTTCACTACGTTGCGCATCCTGTCGGGTGGCGGCGAGAAACTTCCTCCGTTGAATCCGCTCCCTTACCGCTTCTGTAATGCCTACGGTCCGACGGAGTGCTCGGTGTTTGCCACCGCCTTTGAGGTGACAGCCCCGACCGACGGAAGAATCATAGGGCGTCCGATACCGGGTTATGAGGTGCGCATACTTGACCGCGACCTAAATCCGCTCCCCGCCGGACTTACCGGTGAGATCGTAATCATGGGCGACGGGGTAGGTGTGGGTTATCTTAACCGTCCGGACCTTACCGCTGAGAAATTCATCACGATTGATGGCGTGAAGGCATACCGCACAGGGGATCAGGGTCGCTACACTGCCGACGGTGAGATAGAGTTCATCGGGCGTATGGATGGCATGGTCAAACTGCGTGGACTCCGTATCGAGCTTGGCGAGATCGAGGCTGTCGCCACCAGACATGAGTCTGTCAAGGCTTTCTGTGCTGCGGTGAAGGAGATTGGTGGTGCACAGAACCTTGTGGGTTACTACACCACGAAGGATGGTGCCGCGCTGGATGCTGAGGCATTGCGCGCATTTATGTCGGAATCGCTCACCGAGTTTATGGTGCCCTCCGTCATAATGCCATTGAAGGAGATGCCGTTGACCCCAAACGGTAAGATCGACCGCCGGGCGTTGCCTGTGCCGGAGGTTGCCGCTGCCGAGATAGTGAAACCGGAGGGTGAGAGTGAGACTGCATTGTTCCGACTTGCTGCCGACGTGTTGGGTCATACCGATTTCGGCGTCACCACCAACCTGCTCTCCGTAGGCCTGACCTCGCTCATGGCGATGCGCCTTGTGGCTGCAATCATGAAGGAGAGAGGGGTGAAAATCACTGCAAAGACCATAATGTCTGACCCCGCGATAAGGGGTATCGCTTCCGCTGTCGGCAATGCCGATGCGGTCAGCACTCCGGCTGGTGAGTCCCCCCGTCAGCTGCGACGTTACTATCCGCTTACAGAGAATCAGCGCGGTGTCTACATCGATTGGGAGATGAACCGCCGTGCCCTGCAATATAATATTCCACAGGCATTCCGTTTTGCCGATGGCACCGACCCCCTGCGTCTGCGTGAGTCCGTAATTTCGGTATTGAAGGCGCATCCCGGACTGCTGACAAGGCTCACCGTGCGCAATGGCGACGTGATGCAGATGCGTTGTGACGAGATGCCGGAGATAGCCATAACGGAACTTGACAAACGCCCCGACTCACAATTCTTCCAGCAGAAGATATTGCCTTTCGATCTTCTCAGCCAGCCGCTGATCCGCTGCGAGATATTCACCTACGGCAAAGAGGTGTATATGCTTCTCGATGTGCACCACATAATTTTCGACGGCGTGTCGGCGATGGTGTTCAGCAACGACCTTGTACGTGCATATTCCGGCGAGAAACTCTCTTTGGAGAGCTACACAGCACTTGATCGTGCGCTCGATGAGCGTGAGCTGATGGCTGGAGATGATGCCGACAAGGCACGCGAATGGTTCGACTCATTGATCGGCGATTCCGAACCGACGTCATATCCCCACAGCCGTACTCCCGAATCAAGCATATCGGGAGCGATGGGGCGTATCAGGCTACTTATGGACTCTACGGAGATAAAACGTTTCTGCTCCGCCAACGGTCTGACGCCAAGTAACTTCCTTCTCAGTTCATTCCTGCAGCTGCTTCACCGTCTTATCCGTGAGGAGTCGGTACAGATTGTGACGGTCAATAACGGGCGTGCCGATATGCGCCTGCTCAACGATACGGGTATGTTTGTCAAGACTCTCCCTGTCGTGTCGCGTTGCAAGAAACCGGATATGACGCCCGCCGAGTTTGCAAAGGATGTGCAGGAGCAGTTCCTCACATCACAAGATTACGACTTCTATCCCTTCACCGAACTTGTGAGCAGCAAGGGTGTTCGTCCCGAAATCATGTACGTGTTCGAGGGTGGCATATCAAGTGTCACAGAGGGGGCACTCCCGTCGGAGAAACTGCCGTTGAGTCTTGACACCGCCAAGGTGCCTCTGACGGTGCTGATATTCGAGCCTAATGCCGGGGAATATGAGATAGTGGTGGAATACGACAAGTCGCTTTATGCTAATAACGACATGGAGTTGTTGGCTACGATGATGCGTACTCTCACGCTGAGTCTGCCGGAAGCCGCCACCGTTGCTGACGGCAAGATGGTCAACGATGAGCAGGAGAGAGTGCTTTCACAGGTGCGCGACGGTATGCATTGCGACGTGCCATATACTACGTTCCACCGCGAGATGGAGAACCGTTGCGACGAGACTCCCGATGCTCCGGCTGTCATAGCCTGCGACAAGCGTATGACCTACCGCGAGTTTGATGATGAGTGCAACCGCATAGCGAATGCACTGATTAAGCGTGGTGTGAAGCCGGGCGACAGGATCGTGATCCTTCTGCCGCGCCGCTCATATCTCATCAGCAGCATCTACGGCGCGATGAAGACGGGTTCAGCCTATATACCCTGTGATCCGGAATATCCGGTTGACCGCATACGTCTCATCACGGAGGATAGCGACGCACGCTACATAATCACCACTGCCGACAAGGTTGATTCATATCCCGGCAAGGCGATCGACATAGAGGAGCTTCTGAAGGAGACCGACACCACACGCCCCGGCATATATCCGGAGGGTGAGTCGGTGGCATATATGATCTATACTTCCGGTTCGACGGGTCGTCCTAAGGGTGTCATGATTCCGCAGCGAGCCATCTGTAACTACGTCTACGGCTATCGCGAACTCTTCTACCGCAACCGTCCGGAAGTCAAGACAGAGATGCTGATTGTGACCATATCGTTTGATGCGTCGCTCAATAATTTGGGCGTGTCGCTCACGAGCGGTCATGCACTTGTGCTTGCCAACGAGGAGGAGTGCAAGGATGTGGTGCTTCTCTCCAAACTGATGCTTGAAAATCATGTTGACTCAGCCGACGTCACACCAAGCCGCCTTGATGCAATGCTCGAATTGCCGGAGTTCCGTCAGGCAATATCGCAATGCAAGCATCTCAATATCGGAGGTGAGGGCTTTGGCTCGGCTTTGATCAACAAGCTGTTTGCCGCCGGATTCGAGGGTATGGCGGTGAATGAATATGGTCCGACAGAGACCACTGTCGGCAGCAATCAGGCGAGTCTGCGACCCGATTCTCCGGTGGTTGCCGGTCCGCCGTTCGTCAATTTCCGCCAGCGTATCGTCGACGCATGGGGCTCTGAACTCCCCGTCGGTGCGCAAGGTGAATTGTATATCTTCGGGCGAGGTTTGGGCTTAGGCTACAATAATCTTCCCGAAAAGACAGCCGAGGCATACATAGATTTTCATGGAGAACGCGGCTACCGCACCGGCGACCTTGCCGGAATGACTCCGGAGGGCGACGTGGTTATAGCCGGGCGTATCGATCATCAGGTGAAACTTCGCGGACTCCGCATCGAGCTTGGCGAGATTGAGGCTGTCGCATCACGTTTCGAGGGTATCAAGCAGGTGGCTGCGGCTGTCAGGGAGATGAACAAGATACAGCATCTCTGCCTATACTACACGCGCAGCAGCGATTCAATCGACAAGGAGGCTCTGCGTGCTCATCTCGCATCATATCTGACCGAGTATATGGTGCCGGATGCCTATACCGAGATTAAGGAGATGCCATTAACCCCCAACGGCAAGATTAACCGTAAGGCTCTTCCCGATCCGGAGGTGGCACCTCTGACCGAATATGTCGAGCCGGAAGAGGGACTTGAAGCCGACATAGCTGCTACCTTCGCTAAGATTCTCAATTCTGAGCGTATCGGTGCGAATGATGACTTCTTCAGCATAGGTGGCACGTCGATCAGTGCGATAAAGGTGGTTGCAGCTTTGGCGGGTGCAGGGCATCAGATCACGTATAAGAACGTGTTTGAGTTCCGTACCCCGCGTGAGCTTAGCCGCCATATCCTCGGCAGGAAGTCGGACGAGGGGAAGGCACAGGTGGCAGAGAGCGGAAGTGTCTCTGAGTTTGCGTCGGTGCTCGACACCAACACCCTTGATGCGTTGCGCAATGGCGAGCGTCAGACGATGCACACTGTGCTGCTGACCGGAGCGACTGGTTTCATGGGTATTCATACACTTTGCGAACTTCTGAAAGACCCGACAGTCAAAGTAATCTGTGCCATACGGCGCAAGAAAGGTATCTCGGCGGAGACACGACTCCGCACGCTTCTCTTCTACTATTTCAACCGCACATTTGAGGAGTGTTTTGAATCGGGTCGTCTGAGCGTCATTGAGCTTGACGTGACCAAGCCGATACCGGCAGATGAGTTACCCGCCGACATCGACACGGTGATTAACTGTGCCGCAAATGTGAAGCATTTCTCGGCATGTAATGATATTGAGATGGTCAATGTGGAGAGCGTGAGGAATCTGATTGAATATTGCCTTGCATCGGGTGCGCGTCTGGTGCACGTATCCACAATCAGCGTGGCAGGGGAGAGCCTTAACGGTTATCCCGATCCGTCGATACTTCTCGATGAGCATAAACTTGACTTCGGGCAGAGTCTTGCCAATCAGTATGTAAGTTCAAAATATGAGGCAGAGCGGCTTGTGCTCACCAACGCACGCGACCGTGGACTTAATGCGAAGATAATGCGCGTGGGCAACCTGTCGGCACGAAGCAGCGACGGCGAGTTCCAGATCAACTTCCGTAGCAACGCCTTCATGGGTAAGTTGCGTGCTTACTCCGTGCTTGGGTGTGCACCTTATGCCGTGCTTGATGCGCCGTGTGAGTTCTCGCCGATAGATGAGGTGTGCCGTGCGATACTTGCGCTTGCCGCCACTCCGAAGGAGATGAGGGTGTTCCAGCCGTGCAACAACCATCGTCTGCCGCTTGGCGACGTGCTTCATCTGCTGTCGGAGATAGGTATCAAGGTTAAGCCGGTGGAGAGCGACGAGTTTATCCGCGTGCGTTCGGAGGCTATGGGCGATATTGACAAGGTGGAGGCACTGCAGCCACTCATGGCATACGAGTCGGAGGCGTCGTCTCATTCCACGTTCATCCGTTATGACGCAAGCTATACGAATCAGGTGCTCTATCGCCTCGGTTTCCGTTGGAACTATACCTCCCACGATTATGTGAAACAATTCCTGAAGGCGATTGAGTCACTAAATTTCTTTGCGTTATGACAGCTGTAAACAATACGGCATCACGTCGCAGTTCGTATCTTGTGGGGAAAGCGTTCCGCAGTTTCCTTCTTGCATCGGTGCTCACGGCTGCCGCCTCGCAGGTGGGCAACCTGATAGATGGTCTGATGTTGAGTCATTTCATAGGAGAGGACGCCATGAGTGCCATCAATATCACCACGCCTGTCACGCAGACGATGTTTGCCATCTGTATCCTTATCGGGGTCGGCGGCTCGATGCTTGCCGGCATGGCGATAGGGAATCATCGCAGGGATGAGGCGTCGGGCATCTTCTCAATGGTGGCTACGAGTGCTGTGGTAATCGGATTGATAATCGGATCTTTGGGGATGGTGTTTTTCCATCCCCTCATATCCACCCTCTGCCCGGATACAGCTCTTATGGGCTACACCGGAGATTATCTTCAGATAGTATTGCCGTCGGCAGCAATCTATATGCTAATGGTTGTGGTACAGATGTTTGTTACTCTTGATGGTGAGCCTAAGAGAGTTACCGCCGCACTGACCACGTGTACGGTTGTCAATCTGTCGCTTGACTATGTTTTCATCGTGCCGCTGAATATGGGTGTCACCGGTGCGGGTATCGCGACTGTGGTCAGCTATGTTGCGGCAATCACTGTGCTGCTTCTCCATTTCCGGAAGGAGGGGACGTTGCGCTACACATTGCCGCGTCAGGCGGCACTGATAAAGTCTATTGCCACTATGGGGCTACCGTTCGGTATTGCCACGGTGCTGGTGGCGGTGCAGATGCTGGGTAATAACCTTGTGGCGATCAATCTGATGGGCACGGCGGGTATTGTTGCCCTGTCGGTTTGTATGTATCTGCTGAGGTTCTCGATGATTATACTGACGGGTACCCTTGAATCGTTTCAGCCTGTGGCGGCTATCCTCAAAGGGTCGGGCGACAACCGTGGCGTGTCGCTTGTGCTTGGTAAGGCGTATGGTTTCCTGGCATTCAGTCTTACGCTCTTCGCGTTGATCATGATTCTGTTTCCGGGTTGGATAATAAGTCTGTTCGACATTACTGACCCTGATTCGATGGATATGATGCATAGTGCGTTGCCTGCGTTTGCGTTCAACGTCATACTTCAGGCTGTAGTGTATCTCCTGATTCCCGTCTATCAGCTTTATTCCCATCGAAAACTTGCGTTGGTAATCTCTTTCGGTCAGCCTCTCATGCCACTGGTGTGCTTCTGGGCATTGACCACATTGTCAGCTCATGGGTGTGGGATAAATCCGTGGTGGGGTTTTGCGTTGGGTCAGCTTCTTGTGGCGGTCATCGTGTATTTCTGTACTTTATCACGCCGTCATGATGACAGTGCGCCATTCGTTCTGATACCGCGTGCGAATCCCGACCGTATTTTCGACACTACGGTGAAGCCGGATTTCGGCAGTATGCAGGAGGGTCTGAAGGAGACTGATGAGTGGCTGAAGCGACAGGGTGTTGGTGATGAGATTCGCAACCGTGTTGTGTTGGCTATGGAGGAGTCTGTGAAGAACGTGATTCAGCATGGTCTTTCGAAGCGCAGGAAGTCGGCGATTGATGTGCGTATCTCTCTCGAACCGGATAGTATCCGGTATGTGCTCAATGATGAGGGTGTGCCTTTCAATCCGATGACGTGTAAGCCGGATGGGGGGTATGGTCTTACTATTGTGCAGAACATCTGTGATGATGTGAAGTATGAGTATCTGTTTCATCAGAACATTCTTCAGTTGGAATGGAAACGGCATTGATTGTGGAGGTGCCTGCGGGTCTGACTCCGCAGCAGTTGAGTGTGGAGGCCTATAGGGCACTTGCCCGGTTGTTGCGTGAGGAGTGTTGTCTGGAGGTTATGCCTGATATAGTGAAGGATTCCAACGGGAAACCGTGGTTTCCTTCACGTCCGGATCTCCATTTCTCGGTGTCGCATTGTAGGAGTGCGGTAATGGTGGCGATATCTTCGCAGCCTGTAGGTTGCGACATAGAGGATATTGTGACTGATGATGATGTGGGGATGCTCCTTGAAGTGGCGTTCAGTGATGAAGATAGGGAGCGCATACTCGCCGCATCTGATCCCCGCAAAGAGTTGACCCGGCTTTGGACTATAAAGGAGTCAAACGTAAAACGTCACGGTGTAATCCCCGACGATCCCCGTCTCTGGCCTTCAATGACTATCCCTTCTGAACTATCTGCAAACACACATACCCCATCTGCAACCCCCCACAAACCGATATACATCAAAACCGGCATCACGCAGACCTACGCCTGGAGCATCACCGGCAATTACCCCGTCCCTCGCTTAAAAAATATAATCCTATAATCTTTTATTCAGTAGTCTTTCTATTAGCAGGTAAGGGGCAGTTTGGATTACTTTATAGATACATAAATCATAAAAAAAAACAGATATTTAAAGTTGTAATACGTTTGATTTTTTGATTCAAAATATAATGGTCTATTTTTAGAAAAGAGCATCTAAAATGTGCGAATTTATGATCCGTGGGTACACTCCATAGGTTTTAATTCTTACTTCAAAAACTGGAATGCGTAATTGAATACCCTATAAAATAATTGACTCGTCATACTCAATAATACAAAGATAAATTGTATCTTTCCTCTAAAGAAAATTTTTTATTTATTCTGCTGGTGTAAAATCTCGTAGATTTTATATAAATTTGCACTTAAATTTGAAAAGTATGTCAACTCGGAATAACGTTGAGTTTTATGAACTTCTGAAATCTCGCATCAAAGAGAAGGTCTCAATCTTTTTGATGAGTAATATTTTAGAATATACTATCAATATCAATCAAATCATACGGTTAAATGTATATATAACAAAAGATATGAAACAATTTATTGTAGCATTTTTTAGTAGATGACAAAAATTAAATTTATGCTGTTAAACACTTAATTTTTAGTCGATTAAATTTGCAAAAGTCCCTGAAAATTAGTAATTTAAAGGAAAAGTTTGGACGCTTTTTCTCATGAAAACTACTAATTTCAAGGACTCGGTCAAAGTTAACCAAATCCTCCCGATTATGCAAGAGCACTTTGGTCAAAGTATGAATTTGGCACGCATAAAACTCATGGCGTTGCTGCTCCATGCACTCTGTGTGGTGCAGACTGTCAGCCTCCACAAACTGGCTGATGCGATGCCTACGGCTGTAGACAAGGATTCCAACCTCAGACGGCTCCAAAGATTCTTTGCCAAGTATGTACTTGACCTTGACATCATAGCCCGTATGATTTTCTCGCTGCTTCCTGTCAAGACCGGTCTTGTGCTGAGCATGGACCGGACCAACTGGAAGTTCGGGGAGTTCAATATAAACATCCTTATGTTGGGCATAACCTATAAAGGGATTGCCTTCCCTTTGATATTCAGCCTTCTTCCGAAACGTGGCAACTCCAACTGGGAAGAACGCAAGAAAATTATGGAACGTTTTATCCGTCTTTTCGGAGCGGAATGCATCGACTGCCTTGTGGCAGACCGCGAGTTCATCGGAAAGGAATGGACAGGATGGCTCAACAGCCGTCGCATACGGTATTACATCCGAATACGTCAGAACTTCTGGATTGTCAAGCCTTCCACCGGTGAGAGAATCCGAGCCTGGTGGCTGTTCAATGATTTGAAGGTCGGTCAGGAGAAATTCTTCCATACGCTCTTTCTTCACAAAGGTGAGTATGTCTATCTTGCCGGCAGCCGGATCAAAAACTCCGATGGTGTTCCGGAATTGCAGATTCTCATATGCTTCAATCGGCCCGAGGAGGCGATTTTGACATACAAAAAACGATGGGAGATAGAAACGGCCTTTAGAGCCATGAAATCTTCCGGCTTCAACATCGAGGATACCCATATGCGTGATATGGACCGCATCGCAAGACTTGTCGCGATGGTCTGCATGGCTCTTGTATGGGCGTATCTCGTTGGTGAACATAAAGATATAAATATTAAACCGATAAGGATTCTGAAACATGGAAGAAAGGCAAAGTCGCTTGTCAAATATGGATTGGAAGAGATTTCGACCATACTTATGCGTCCGACTTATACCCCAAAATTCGATGTTTTCAAATTTTTGTCATGTACTTAAGTAGCATTTATATTTTTGGCGTTTGTAACAAGTTCATATGCCCAAAAAATAAAAAAACACGAAATAGACAAGTTTACAAAGGAGGAATTTGTACAAACTTCTTCTGTTAAACTATTTGATGTGTTTGGCTTTATGAGAAGACATAAATTTGAATGCTACATTGAGAAACATGGGGATATAATCACAATGCCAGCTATTATGGGATTTGATTGTGAGAATATTAATATTGACAAAAACAGTGGTGTTATATTTTTATTGGATAATGATGAAACAATTGAATTGTTAACTGAATTTATAGGAGATACTGACAGGTATAATAGGTTTTCTACCTGTTTTAAATTATCTCCAGAGGATGTGGAAAAACTGAGAAATAACAAAGTCGTATCTGTTCGAATTAATTATGTTGGTGGACACTATGATGCAGAAGTGAAAGAAAAGAATCAATCTAAAATTTCTAATATGCTCAATTTGGTCCTACCTAAGTTGTGATTTCGATAAAATGAATTTCCATTAGAGCAATTAAACTTGTTTCTCTAATGGAAATCCAAAACTTGGATTTTAATAAGATTGATTGATGAATATTTTCAATAACGTTGGCTTGTGAATATATCTCTTTCTGCCATCCTTTTTATATGGTATATCTTTGATAATATCCATGTGATAATATAGAACATTTCGGTTATGCCCAACCAATTGAACGGCTTCGCCGGTTCCAATCCAAATGGTAGGATCTATATTTTCCGATATCGTAGAAATATTAACGTATTCCCAACGAAAACCACCTGCAGTGGTGCGTTTACCCTTACAACATTTAACAATACAACTACTGTCAATTCCAACTAATTCTCCAGCAGATTTCGTGGAATCAAATTCGGCAATAGGTTCTCTATTAAGAGTTAACTGACGTACCGGAATACTTATATTTTTGCTTATCTTTGTTATTATAGCATCTGTAATCGGATGTTCATTATGATAGATAAGTGCTGAAGCTTGAATTTTCGCTTTATAAGAGTTTGACTTTTTCTTTCCATACCATATATTCTTTTCTCCAGAACGAGATTTGGACATTTTTGCACAAGATTCTTGTGAATGCTTTTTGCCGAACATTCCGTTTTTCTCTCCCTTTAAACTAAGGGATAAGCGTTTCCTATGTTCTTTATCAGAATCGATTTCTCTTCTCCATTCTCTCCATTTGGGATCTTTATATAGAGCTTTCATTCTCACGCTTTGAGCTTCTTTTTCTTCTAATGTTCGAGGAGTGCCAGGTTTCCCTATTCGTGCTTGACTCATTTTTGCTCGTTGTTCTTCTGTGAATTTGAATCCGCGAGTGGTATAACCGCCAAGGGTCATATTATATCCATTGGTATAGCTATCATACTTTTCAATATAAAAAGATTCCAATTCATCGAGTTTCAGAGTTGCATCAAAACTGCAATTAAATTTAATTCTTTCAATCACTTCGTATGAGAATGAAGATGGTCCATATTTTTTACGAGCAGCGTCAATTTTATCGCCACCATATCTCTTGTTAATATTCAAAAAAGTTTTTCGTCGTCTTCGTTCCTGTGTGGTTTGTCCAATATAGATTTTTCCAGAAGGACTTGTGTACTTATATATAATACCTATCATACACTGACCTCCTTTCTAAGTAGAATATTGATGATTGTGAAAATCTGATTTCTGACTATAAATATACCGAAGCTCTTGTCACAAAACAATGTATCGCTATAATCAAGCGATATATAAACAGAATAGAATTCTGTAATCCCATTTATTGAATTTTTCATTTGTTTGAATTTTAAATACTTCCGATATGGAAGCATAGTGAGGGGACAACGAAAGGAAGTCTCCTCTTTAGGGATTACGTTGCAAATTTAATAACAAATTTGGATATTTCAAAATACATATTCATTATGAGACGGCACTTTGAAACAATATTTTAGTTATATACGCGAGTTCTGGATAAGGACTCCACAAAAAAATTGAAACGGCAGCTTGAAGAAAGTTACTGTTCTATTTGATAATATTACTGATATTTAGTAATTTAAGGGTATGTAAATGAGATGCATATCATGGTTACTAGGGATAAATTTAGTGAAATTTTTTTGTATTGCAGACGATTTTTGCAAAGAATTTGAAGTCGAGATGTCAAAAACGCTCTCCCTACCTCAAAAGACGCTCCAATACGTAAACGCATGATGTCCGATTCGGAGGTAATCACAATCCTGATCTGTTTTCACTTCAACAGCTACTGGAATTTTAAACATTATTATCTCGGATGCGTGTGTCAACATTAGCGAGACCTTTCCACGCACATTCTCCTATAACCACTTTGTGGAGGGCATGCTGCGCTGCTTTGTGGCTCTTACAATGATTCTGAGGCTCGCATGTTTCGGAATATGTTCGGGCATAAGTTTTGTTGACAGCACATGCATTCCGGTAATCCATAACAAACGCCAGTTCAACATGAAAGTCTTCAAATGTATAGCAGAAAAAGGAAAAACTCAATGGGATGGAACGTAGGTTTTAAGCTGCATCTATTCGGTCGAGGCTACGTCGTAATCGATACCCTCTACATCGGTGCCGAGAAATTCCCCGTTCATTCCGTCAGCACCTTCAACATTTCAGGCGTGATTTAGCCCTTAAATGTTAAAAATGAGCCTTGAAGCAAAACTTTTCACTGAAATATTTTATAGTATAAATACAAAGTTGTAACTTTGTAACCGTAAAACAAGTCGATTATCGGTTTCTACCGAGTCAAAGATAACCGAACCCGTTAGCATCCCGTTGAACTGCTGGCGGGTCACTTTTTTATATATGAATCAGAAGCCACGTTCTATTGATGAACACATAAAGCACCTTCAAAATCGAGGAATGCAATTCCCCGACATGAATTCTGCTGTTGAATTTTTTTCTCGTATCAGTTATTCCCGGTTGAAATATTATTGGCGTGACATGATAGATGATGAAACCGACGGTGATTTCATCGAGGGTGCCTCGTTTGATACCGTGATTGAACGATATTTGTTAGACCACGACCTCAGAATGATATTGTTTGATGCAATCGAAACTATTGAAGTCGCTTTCAGAGCAAAAATCATCAATCACATGTCGAAAGCAGCAGACAATGGCTTATGGTATCTTGATTCTTCATTATTTGAAGATAAACAAAGGCACCAAGACTTTGTGCTTGACCTTAAATACGAGTTTGAGCGAAGCACTGAACCGTTTGCAAAAAAATATATAGCTGAACATTCTAATTGGGATTCGGAATCATTCAGTGGAGACAATCCGGATGCGTGGTTGATTATTGAGATCGCAACTTTCGGAACATTATCCAAAATGTACAAGAACCTTAAAAGTCAGTTACCTCAGCGGTCGGCGATTGCTAATGATTTCGGACTCTATTCCTCAAAAGACTTTTCTAATTGGATTGAAGTTATCTCATTGCTCAGAAACATAGCGGCCCATCATTCCCGACTTTGGAACAGAAGCTTTAGCAAGAAAGTTTCTGATCCAAAAGGGAAACGTGACCGTTGGCTGAACGGAGCTTTTACCGAGCAACAGAAGAAAAAGCCCTATGCCGTAGCATGTGCAGTGGCTTACTTGTGTCGAGCTATCAATCCTCGACATAAGTTTTCGCTCTCTGTCAAAGAATTAGCCAGCAAATATCAAAATATTTCGTTTGGCAAATATGGGTTTCCTATCCGTTGGGAATCAGAGCCTTTGTGGAGATAAACCAAATTTACACATTCCAAATGGCTGACAAATTCAACACATATCAAGAGGGTATTGACTTGGAGTTGTTTCGCTCGTTTTGTGAGGAACATGGTAGGCTTATGTCCTTTTCTAAAGGGGAGCATTTTACAAGACAAGGAAATATGTGCCGGCATTGGGGATTCATAACCAAAGGTCATTTTGCTTATACGGTCATTGACTCGTCAGGAAATGAAAAGATTGTCGGATTTGCATTCCAAGATACGCTCGTTGGCGACAGCTTCAGTATTATCAAAAAAGCAACAAGTCTAACTGATATTGTTGCAATTTCTGATACCGAGGTAATAACTTGTGATGCTACTGACTTTCGCTTACTACTAAATTCAGACCTTAACATCCGGGTAGGTTTTGCGGAAAATTTGTTTGAAGACATATATACCCGTTACTTGCACCTTCATTCACTATCGCCCAAAGAAAGGTATCTACAGATAATAAAAGATTGTCCTGAGATTCTTCAATCTATATCATTGAAGCAGCTTGCTTCATATCTTATGATAACGCCGACCTATCTCAGCCAAATTCGGAAACAACTCTTAATCGAGAAATAATCTCAGGTTAATGCAACTCTCAAAATAGTTTGAGAGTTTTGTCGTAGTTTCGCTATAATTTTGCATCATGGAAACTACTACGAATAATATTCTTATAATTGGTGCCACATCAGGCATAGGATATAGGTTATGGCAACATTATGTGTCGGAAGGTCATAATGTTGCCGTAATTGGGCGAAGGAAGGAAGTCCTTGACAAAATGCAAAAGGATTTTCCGGAACAAACATTCCCAATATGTTGTGATATTTCCGACCTATCGGCTATAAATGAATTATTCAGAAATATCCCTGAAATATTTAGCAATATAGATATTGCTATTGTATGTGCCGGAGTCGGAGAATTAAATCCGGAACTTGATATTGATACCGAATTATCCACTGTATCAGTTAATGTGCAGGGTTGGACCAAAATGGTGGCAACACTCTATAAGTTATTTGAACGACAACAGTCAGGGCAACTTGTAGCTCTGACGTCTATCGGAGGACTTCAACCAACTCCTATAGCTCCATCATATAGTGCGTCGAAGGCGTTTCAGATAAACTATATTAAAGCTCTTCAGAAAAAATCCAAGAATATACCAATAATTGTCACAGAGATACGTCCGGGTCTTGTTGACACAAGAATGGCTAAAGGGGAAGGGTTGTTTTGGGTAATGCCGTTGGATAAGGTGGTACCCATGATAATAAACGCTGTTTCCCGGAAGAAAAAACTTCAGATTGTAACAACTCGATGGTGTCTAATAAATTGGATTTTAAGACATTTAGTATAACTGTAGATTTTATTAGTGGAAATCAATATAAATATGAAACATAGCTTAAGTATTCTATTATTAGCAATTTTCTCTTTTGTAGTTCATGCCGAGGATTACAAAATAAATGTAATCTCGGATAGTCAGAGAAATTTCATATTATATCCGACTGAAACAGGTGTATTCCTTAGACTTGATACACGAAATGGTGTTATTGATGGTATAGTCCCTTCTGATCAAAAAAAGAATAAGCGAATAAATGCTATACCACTAACCGAACAAGCTGAAGCCGGTCGTTTCATATTGTATCCTACAGATCGTTTTTTGACATGGATACTTCTTGATTCAAAAACAGGAGAAATGTGGAATGTCATATTAAACTCAAAAAATAACAACTATATTAATAAAATAAAGGAGTTTGAATAAATCGTCAATTAAATTCAAATTCCGACCAACAAGCAAATGAAAACCAAACTGATCATATCATCACTTCTTGTGTTTTCAGCGTTTTCAATGAAGTCACAAGAGGTCACCAACACCATTCCCTCGCAAGAGCTCAACGAGATTGTGGTTGAAGTCCGTAATCAGCGTTTAGGTGCTGAGGTCTCAACATACTTGGAATAAGAAGTTCCGTCGGTAGAATTAGCACTTCGTTCTGCAGCTTTTGAGAGTCTGTCTTCATCTGACATACTGGCTATCCATTTCGGATTGCTTAGGAAAGATTCTGTCTTAGCGTATGTTGGAATGAAACGACTTAACCATGTGCTATTTTATTGAAGGGATGGCTCCAAAGAGTCCGTTGCGATATGACTTTTGGAAGGATTTGATTTTACCGAGACCTCTGAACTCAACAAGAGAGTATAGGGATGTGGCACCTGATTCGTCTTTTTCGGTAAACCAGATTGAATCTTTGCGCAGTAGATCATCTACCGTGTTCAGCAAGGGATCGTAGTGAGAGGTAATGAGCAGTTGGGATTCGTTTTTCTCACGTAGGAATTTTTCAAGAATGAACTCTACCAGATCGGGATGTAATGATGATTCAATTTCATCAATTGCCATAAATGCCTGACGTTCGATAGCTTCATATATTGCTGTCTCTATGCCAAATGTACGACGGGTTCCGTCTAATTGAAGATTATTTGGCAACATATATGTCTCTATTCCACGACTGTTTTTTACAGTGTGTTGAAACATTGTTTTAATGCTATCAAAATTACTGTTGCTTTTGAGTCTTTCTTTCTCTTCTGCCGATACTTTATTATCGGCAATCATTGCTGATACAAATGCTGTCGGGAGAGTAGTACTGACCTTGTTGGTCTGTACATCCGTGATATTGAAGTCAGCACGATGCACGAAGTCAAGCATATATTTTTTAAGGGCTTCGTTCTCATGTATCTTCTTCCCGGCTATCTCAAACATGTTGGTCTGCGGGTCAATGATTGGTAAAATCTTGCTACGCATCCAATCACGTGCATCATCCATTTTAGTGATGGATATGTTCACTTGATTGCGTGCTGCAAATATCGACATATTGGGAAGACATTTTAGTGTTAGTTCTTCCAATGCCGTCTGACTGATTTTCACCACAGCCGGATTAAACTTGATGAATGATTGCCCCCCATTCAGTTCCCTATTGAAGATTAATGTAGGCTGATTAGTAGTGTAATAATACAATTTTTCATTATACACTTTGGAACTATCTATTTTAAGAATATACCAGTAGCGTACAGATCCTACAAAAAAACGTAGGGAAAATTCTGTCGGTTGATTTTTCGTTTCTGTGTCAAGTAAGAAAGGGATGACTCCGGTAGGCTCATCAATATCCTGGCGTTTCTCAAACCAAAAATCTTTAAGATATGAAAAAGCCTCCAACAGATTGGATTTTCCGGACGCATTTGCTCCATACACTAAAGCAAAACGAAGCAGACGTACTTCTGGAGAGAGCTGCACAATATGATAAGGTTCAAAAGTGGTATCTTTTGTAGCCTCAAAACTAAAAGTAGTCTCGTCTCTAAAGGAGAGATAGTTTTTTATTTTAAGTTATTGTATCATTGTAAATCTATTTTCGCAAATTTAATGATAATATGCCAAATGTCAAAATAAAATTGTGGATTATTATAAATCTATTTTTTTTGATTATTGCGGACTTGGATAAGTTTTATTTGGTGGCGAATTTGTGGCAGATATTTTCAATTAGAAGTTGGGTGGAGGGATTTTTTCGGGTGTGAACCAACTTGAACCAAAAGGGGTGAGGGTTATTTTAAAATCTTTACATAAATTTGCAGTAGGAAACTTTTAAAGTAACGCATCATGAAAATCTATTATCTGTTTACGCTGCTCTCTTTCATGGGATTGTATGCCGGCGGTTGCTCCCAGTCGAATGGAAATGAACCTGCTCCTACTCCGGATCCTACACCAGAACCACCTGCCAAGAAGTTGGAGATTAAAATCTCTGCGTCTGTCAAGTCTACTAAAGCCACTGACTTCGGATTTGAGAATGGGGATAAGATTGGTCTGTATGTGGTGAATTATTCCGGTACCACTCCGGGTTCATTGGTTGCGTCAGGTAATCAGGTGGATAATATGTGCTTCACTTATTCAGGCACATGGACGCCGACGTCACCTGTGTATTGGCAGGATAATAAGACTCATGCCGATTTCTATCTCTATTATCCGTATCGCAGTAGTATCGCTGATGTCAATGCCTTAGCTGTTGAGACTTATGCCGACCAGAGTGTGGAGGCTAATTATAAGGCATCCGATTTCATGATCGGAAGTACAAAGGACGTTGCTCCGTCGGAGTCTGCGGTGTCGATAGCAGCCACTCATCTTTTCAGCCGCATAAATATCAAGGTGGAGGCGGGTAACGGTTTCACTGAGAAGTCACTAAAGTCTGAGGATATGACCGTAAGAATAAACGGATTGAAGAATAAGGCAAACGTGAATCTTGTTTCCGGCGAGATACAGCCGACAGGGAGGATGAGACTATCATACCTTATAAGTATGGCGAATATTATAGGGCTATTGTGATTCCCCAGTCGGTGGAATATGGAAATCTTATCACAATCGGTGTGGGTGGAAAAGAGTATAATTTCACTAAGGAATTCCGATTCGAATCAAATAAGGAACATAATTTTACAATCACAGTCAACAAGACTTCCAATGGTATCAACGTAAATATTGATCCGTGGGAGAATGACGGCACTGATAATGGCGGTTCCGCTGAATGAAATGGTTGAAGTTGACTAATAAAGAATCTGCAACATGAAACAATGTCATAAGATATCATCCGTTGTATGTGGCGGCATCCTCGCGCTGACTGCATGTACTGCGGAGCAGTTTGATGATCCGAGAACGGAATCGTCAGAAGATATGCGCATATCCCTTTCCGGACAGATCATGCAGGAGTTTGTGACCCGTGCAAACGACGACGGCTTTGCCGACGGCGATGTCATGGGCGTATATATCGTGGACTATGAGGGATCTAATCCGGGTGTACTGAAGGCAAATGGGAATCGTGGCGATAATGTGCGGCATACTTTCGATGAGCAAAGCTACAAATGGAACTCTGCCTACGACGTATTCTGGAAAGATAAGCACACTAAGATTGACGTCTACGGTTATTATCCGGTAGGTTCGCCGGATAACGTGAATGCCTATCCCTTCACAGTCTCCACCGACCAGAGCAAACTGCCTGCTGACGGCACGATGGGGGATTATGAGGCTTCCGATTTCCTTTGGGGTAAGGTGAGCGCAGTGGAGCCTACCACCAATGTCATACGTCTGCCGATGACTCACCGCATGGCAAATGCCCGTGTGATGCTTGAGGAGGGTTCCGGCTTTGCCGACGGTGAATGGGTAGGTCTGAAGAAGCAGGTGCTTGTAGCCAACACTATTCATGAGGCTACCATCGACCTTGCTACCGGAACAGTCACCCCCGTAGGGGAAGTGTCGGCAAAGGCTATCATACCGTCGAACAATGGGAATGAATGGCGTGCTATCGTTGTGCCGCAGACAGTGCCGGCTTCAACCATGATGTTCAGCATCACAATAGATGGCATACCGTATAAATTCTCCAAGAGTGAGGATTTCACCTACGTTTCCGGTAAGATGAATAATTTCACCATCCGCGTCGATAAGAAGGAGAGTCAGGGCGACTACACCCTCACTCTCATAGGGGAGAGCATTACGGCATGGGAGAATGATCTGGTAAGCCATGATGCCACTTCTCATGAGTATGTGATTGTCAACTCGTCGGCAGGCGGTCTGAAGGAGGCTATAACTGAGGCAGGGAAGGATTACAAGACCTTGAAGAATCTTAAAATCACCGGTGAAATAAACGCCATGGACTTTTACTTCATGCGTGATGAGATGGAGATGCTTCAGTCACTCAACCTAAAGGAAGTCTGGATAAAGGCTTGGAGAAATGATACAGGTGATGCACAGTATGGTGGGGTGCATAATGAGAATCAGATCCCGAATAGTGCTTTTTATCTGAACTCAAAGAATAGTGGTAAGAGGAGTCTCAATAGGATTGTGTTGCCCGATGCGTTGAAATCAATTGGTCCAAGGGCTTTCTATGGCTGTCAAAATCTCACTGGCTCACTTATAATTCCGGAGGGTGTCGTGGATATACAGATAGGTGCATTCACCGGGTGTAGGTCGTTAACCGGTTCACTATCTTTGCCTTCCTCATTGAGATATATTGGAACGTCTTATAATGGAGATACAGGTGAGTTTGACGAAACAATGGATGAGGGGAATGATTATTATAATGGCACGTTCTCCGGCTGCGGATTTACTTGCGAACTGATTATCCCGGATAATGTCGAGGTGATACGTGGATATGCATTCGACAATTGCAAGAACCTGTATGGAAGCATAAAATTACCTCACAAGCTAAGGTATCTTGGACCGAGGGCGTTCTTCTTGTGTAAAAATCTGACCGGTTCTCTTGAATTGCCGCAGAACGTAAGCAATATTCCTGACGAGTGTTTCACCGGTTGCGGTTTCAACGGCACTCTCACCCTGCATGACGGTATTAATTCAATAGGAATGGATGCGTTTAAGGATTGTCATTTCAAAGGTGAATTGAATCTGCCGAAGAATCTGAAAGTTATCAATGACAACGTGTTTTTCGGGTGTGATTTCTCCGGAGAATTGAAGTTGCCGAAATCGTTGGTGACAATCGGTGACCGTGCGTTTGCCTACAACTGGCGTCTGATGGGCACTCTTGAATTTGGCGAAGGACTCCTGACAATCGGTGCCGGCGCGTTTGCCCACTGTCGGAGCATTGAGGGTCTGGTTTTTCCGGAGAGTCTGGAGAATATAAGATATGAGGCAAGCTATTATGAGGATGGGGGTGCCTTCCAGGGATGTTACGGAATCGGTTCGATAGTGAGCAAGAGTACCGTACCCCCTTACATACAGCAGGGTGCTTTCGATGGTGTCGCGAAGGATAATTTCACTGTGGAGGTGCCGGAGTCAGCCGTCTCACAGTATCAGACAGCTGTGGGGTGGTGCGACTTCAAGCGAGTCGCTGCCCATCACGAGCTTGTGTGCCGTCCGTCAGTTGCATGTGCAATCACTTCCGAGCACAAACAGACTCTCGTGATCAATGCTGAGGGTGAGTGGGAAGTGATGTCAAAACCCGACTGGTGTGATCTGTCACAAATGTCGGGCAAACAGAAAACGGAGCTTACACTCACCATCAAACGCTATGCCCAGACGGATGAACCGCGTGAGGGGGATATCGTATTTCGTCTCAAGGGGAAGGACTATACGAGCAAATGCCACGTGACGCAGTATGGCTATGAATATGAGGAGGATCAGATAATCACACTCCAGCAAGCCACCCGTGGCAACAACGGAGGTATCAACATCGTGATTATCGGCGACGGATATGATGCACGCGATATTTCCGAAGGTAAGCTTCTGGAGGATATGAAGGAGGGTGTGGAACATTTCTTCGGGATAGAGCCATACACCACATATCGTGAGTATTTCAACGTATATACAGCAATACCACTCTCGACAGAGACAGGTGTGGGGACGGTAAACAGTATCCGCTACAACCGTTTCAATACGACCTATACCGGTGGCGTGGGTCTGAAATGCGACTATGATGCAGTGTTTGACTATGCCATGAAGGCACCGACAGTCAATTCCGGAAATCTTGACCAGACGCTTATCATCGTCATTCCGAACAGCACCGATTACGGTGGCATCTGCCAGATGTGGGAATCGGGCGCGGCAATAGCGTTCTGCCCTAAGAGCGATTACGGCTATCCTCTTGATTCGCGCGGAGTGATGCAGCATGAGGCAGGGGGACACGGTTTCGGAAAACTTACCGACGAATATATCTATCACAATGCATTTATCGATGCGTGCGGATGCACGTGTTGCGGTCATGTGGATGCTGTCAACTTTGCAAAATCATTGGGTTGGTATGACAATATCGAACTGACGGGGAAGATGCATAGCGTAGGCTGGAGCCATCTGATTTTTGATCCACGCTACAGCAATATCGTCGACATATTTGAGGGTGGATACATGCATAACAGGGGAGTGTATCGTTCGGAGCAGAACAGCTGTATGAACAACGATATCCCATACTACAGCACCATCAGCCGCGAGAGCATCGTGAAGCGCATAAAACGTTATGCCGGAGAGACGTTTGACTTCGAGGAGTTTGTGGCAAACGATAAGCAAGGCACGATGCAAGGCACGCGTGGACTTGACACGGGTTCATCGCAGCAACGCGGTCAGAGTTTCGGTCCGGTCATCCATAAGGGAAGCCCGTTGGGTAAGCGCAACAGATTCAATTCCAAGAATTATTAAAGACTAAATAAGCAATATGAAATGCAATAAGATATCGCTGCTTATCGTTGGATTGGTAGCATTCGGATTCAGTGCCTGCGGCAATGATGATTCCTTCAGGGAGCCTGAACCGACCGACTCACGGATGGTCATGAATTTCAATTTCTCTCATCCATCTCAATCGCGTGCCACTGAGACATCGTTCGAAGTGGGAGACAGGGTCGGTCTGTACGTGACCGATTCCAAGACGGAGTTTGAGATTGCGGGAAATGTTGTGAACAATGAGAAGGCTACTTTCGGAGCTTCCGGTTGGAGCTTCAGCCGAGACCTCTATTGGACCAAAGGCGAATATAATGCATACGGATATTATCCTTATCAGGATGATATCCCAAGCATTACCGACCTGCCTTTTGAAGTGAGAACAGATCAGGCTACCTCTGAAGCTGACGGAGCGTTATCCGGGTATGAGGCATCTGATTTCCTGTATGGCTCATCGAAAGGCATCCAGGCGTCGGCTGATCCGGTCAACCTGCTTTTCAGGCATGTAATGAGTAAGATTTCGGTAAGAATGATAAAAGGGGAGGACTTTGAGGGAGAACTCCCCGATGATGCCACTGTCTATATCCATAATACTGTGACGGAGGCGACTGTTGATCTTCAGGTCGGCATAGCCACCAAATTGCAGCGAGGAAAAAGCAATACCATCACAGCTTGCCCTGCCGGAAACCACACTTACTCTGCCATAATCGTGCCGCAACGACTTGACAACCGTGTCCCGCTGATCGAAGTCGTGATGAAGGGTGTGTCTTATCTGTTTGAAAGTAAATTCATATTCAAGCAGGGCACTCATCATCTTGTCAATCTTGTGATTGACAAGAATCCTGATCAGATCAAGATTGAGGTAGGCGGTGAAATTGAGAATTGGAACTGATAAGGAATGCAGTAAATTGAAATATAACACATCAATAAATAACACATCAATATATAATAATTACAGCACATCAGAATAAAATAATGACGAAACAAAAAAGAAAATTGCTTACAAATATATCACTATTGCTTCTTGTCATATTTTCGGGAATAGTGGCAGTCTATATTCATGGGCTGCCCTATCCCTTTTTTAATACCGGTGTTGTCGGTAGTGCTGATTCTGCTGTTGGAACCGTGGACCCGACCGTAATGGTGGAGGATATTCCGGACATCATTCCAGACTTCATTAATGATGCGAGGATTGTAGCGGATAATGATTCGGCATTGACTGTCAGTGCTGTGGAAGAGACGACCGCGTCAGATAAGGGAGCGACCGGTAAGGGTGTGGATGTAGCATCCTCAGTCAGATTCGAGGACTCCGATATAAGCCGTATGCAGGCAGGTAGCCATCCATTTGCTAAGGAGGCGAAAAAGGTGCTGACCGGTGGACTTGAACTCGATGACTCTATAAGCCGCAGGAAAATCCTGAATTATTGCGAGCATTTCCGGACAGCATACACCACAAAGGATATCGACTTCATACGTCAGGTGCTGAGTGATGATGCCCTTATCATTGTCGGGCACACGGTGAGGAGAGTTAAGGATGATTCGGGGATAACGATCTCGGCAGACGTGAAATATAATGTCAGGTCAAAGCAACAGTATCTCAAAAATCTGACGGCGGTGTTTGCTGCCAATAAGAAGATTTCGGTGGATTTCTCTGATTTCAGGATAAGGCGTCATCCCACTATGCCGGGTATATACGGTGTGATGCTCAGGCAGAGATATGGTAGCGACACGTATTCCGACGACGGCTATCTTTTCCTGTTGTGGGATTTCCGGAATGTCTCGATGCCTCAGATTCATGTGCGCACATGGCAGCCTGCAGCTGATGTCGGTGATGAGGACGACGTGATAGGTATCGGGGATTTTAACCTTGAATAATAAAGTATGGGAGGAAGAATTATGAAAATATCGGTCAATTTGCTTCTCTTGCTGACATTCCTTTGTTCTCATGGCGATATGTCGGCGATTGATTTCAAGATAACCTCTTTCCGCAGCCTTCCGAATGACGTGTCGGCTTTCATAAGTCCGGTAAAGGATCTTAATGATGAGGATTGCGCCCTCGTCAAGGTGATTGCGTCGGAAGACTTTGCTTTCTCCACTCCGCTCGGCATCGTGAAGCGGGTTGACAATGTGGGGGAGATCTGGCTATATCTACCCCGAAAGTCGAAGAAAATAACTATCAAGCATCCCAAATATGGTGTGCTCCGCGACTATGTCTTTCCGGATAAGATAGAGAGCCATCTGACGTATGAACTCCGCATAGAGGAGCCGCATAATGCGGTGTATGCCGCCGATCTTCAGCCGGGGGTGGTTCCAGTAGTGACGGATACGCTTTTCCTGACAAGGACAGATACCGTCGTTGTTGAAATGCCGAAGGGCAGAGTCCCGTTCAGCGTTTCCGCTATTGCCACGTATACTTACGGCGGCAACACCGGGAGTTCATTAGGCGGCATAATGTTGGCAGCGATGAGGACGCATGGCGCATACTTGCGTGTGGCATCTGATTTCGGTAAGGGCGCAAAGGCGGGCGCAGTCTCAGACAGATACGGATATATAGGGGATAACTGTCCTTTCTATTCGGGGGAGACACGCAACATCGGTTTCCAGGTTTCCGCCGGTGCGATACATCGCCTGTCGTCGGTGTTCAATATCTTTGAGGGTATAGGCTACGGGTCAAACCGGAGATATTGGCAGCTGGCGGCTTCGGAAGGTGGTGGATTTGTAAGAAATTCCCATTACAGCTTTGATGGAGTTATCGTAGAGGTGGGCACGACGGCATCGTTCGGCAGATTTATATTTGCAGCATCGGTCGCTACAATCGAGGGTGCGCAATGGTATGGCTCAGTTGGTGCCGGTCTTAAACTCTGACATTATGATATTCAAGATAGCATATAGGATATTGGTCTTAATGGCAATGACATTTATCGCGTTGGCATTCAGCGGATGCTCAAAGTCGGGCGAACCCTCCCATCTGGAGCCGATTATTAGCGATTTGGAGGTGGATGAGGTCTCACGGACTTCCGCCAGATTGTCGGCAATGGTAGAGAACAGGGGAACGGTAGTTTCGAACGTTTCCATTTCGTGATTACCGGTGATGGTGATATTGAGATAAGAACGGAAGATATTGATCGACCTTCGGGAAAGGTGGTGACAACGGTTGCAGGCTTGCGCCCCGGATGCGAGTATAGGTTGTATGCCGAGGGGGTGAGGAATAATGCCGTGGTGAAATCCGAGACATTATCATTTTTCACTCTTCCCAACGATCCGCCCACGATATCAGCGTTGTCGGTCGTTGCTGCGGGTCCGACTGCCGCGATATTGGAATTTGATGTCGTTTCCGACGGTGGAGAGAGGGTGTATGAGGCGGGATGCTATCTGAAGAGGTCAGGAGAGACTTCTTCTGTAAATATTGAGGCATATAATTTGTCTGAATCGAAAGGCACATATCTGGTTCATATAAATTCTTTGGAGAAGCATTCCGATTATGTCATCTCCCCCTACGCGGTAAATTCCGTAGGCGAGACGGTAGGGGATGAGGTGATTTTCTCCACCACAGATGCAGTGTCGCTCAGTCGCCCCGGTGATCTTGGGATGATTCTGAAGGATGATGAACTGACAGATGATACGCTTTCTATTTCCGGATATATGAATGGCGATGATTTCAGATGCGTAAGGCGTCTTGCCGGAGCTCCCGTCATTTCCGGCGCAGATTATCACGGTCCATACATATCTCATCTTGATATATCAGACGTAGTCATCAGCGCAGGGGGTGCTTCCTACGATGGGAGCCGTTTTACTGAGCCGGATATAATCACTACCGGTCTGTTCGCATCATGTGACAGGCTGGAATCAGTAGCTCTTCCGCTAAGTGTACACACCATACAGCGTAACGCCTTCTCCGGCTCCCGGAATCTGAAATCACTGACGGTGCCGGCTATGGTCTCTTCGCTGTCGCCTTCGGCAGACTGCGATGCGCTTGAGAGGATTGACGTCTCGGAGGGTAACGCCACATTCAATGGTCATGATGGGGTCGTGTTTAATTCCGGGATGACTGAGATTGTGTGGTTCCCTCATGGAAAGAGTGGGGAATTTATCGTGCCTGCCATGATAACGGAGATCGGTGAGGAGGCATTCGCTTCCTGCCGTATAGAGAAAGTGATATTGCCGAATGGTGTTCACGAGATAGGGCGTAATGCTTTTGCCGGATCAATGCTTCGCGAGATAATGATTCCCGATAATGTGAGGAATATACGCGAGGGGTTGTTTCAGAATTGTGGAGCCTTGAAGAGGGTGGAACTCGGCACATCAGTGGAGTCGGTCGGGGATTATGTTTTCGACAACTGCATGATTGATGAGATCCGGCTGCATTCTTCCATACCCCCATACGTGTCGGCAAATGCATTGAGCAACAATCTTGGTTTGCTTGACCATTGTAAACTTATCGTCCCCTCCGGAAGCAAGCCCATCTATCGGAATCATTCGTGGTGGGGACGTTTTAACAGTATCTCAGAAATTGAATAATAATATGACAGATATATCTGACGACTCATTTCAATCTGTGGAGGATTCGGATTCCGGCTTTGTCACGGATTCGGATTCCGGCATCGGTATTGACGTCGGCTCATTAATGTCGGCTAAATATTCGAATATCATCACGCTTCATGGGTCGGAGTCAGCTCCGTTCAGGCTGTCGTCAGCGATCAGATATGGCAAGCGGTATGTGCTCAAGAGCATAAACAGCAAGTTTACCAATGATTCGCTGTATCAGGTGCTGCTTGCGAAGGAATTTGAGTTGGGTATCAATGTAGATCACCCCAATATTCGCCGCACCATAGCTTTTGAACATATCGACGGCATCGGGAATGCCATAGTGCTGGAATATGTGGATGGCGAGACTCTGGATGAGGCGATGATGAAGAGTCATCTGAATCCGGAACAGGTGCGTCCGATTGTGGTGCAGATTGCCGATGCGCTTGACTATCTGCATTGCCGTCAGATATTGCACCGCGACATAAAGCCGGCGAATATAATGCTCACCTATTCGGGGCAGAGGGTGAAACTGATTGATTTCAGCCATTCCGACAGTGAATCGTTTGTGATTCTAAAGACAGCCGCCGGCACCAACAAGTATATAGCACCGGAATTGCTTGATGGCGTGGCGCAACCGTCGGTGAAAAGCGATATCTATTCTTTCGGGGTGATAGTGAAGGCACTTGCCCGAATCTCGGACGATTCCGAATTGATGAGAGTGGCAAAAAGATGCAGTGACCCTAATCCCGACGTGCGTCCAGATTCTTTCTCCGGTATATTGCGTCAGTCATCTGGATGGAGAATCGTCGATTCAATAAGGTCTTTTCTTGAATCAAGGATACTTACGTATATACTTGTGTTGCTCCTTATATTGATATGGAGTTTCATAATCATCTCTCTGATATAATCAATCATCCCTCTAATATAATCACCAACAGATATGGAAAATTATGAAAAGGAACTTATCGGTCTCATAAAGATAACTGATAAGAATCTCGGTTATCGTCCGCAGACTCCGAGCGAGTTTAATCAGTTGATTGTGGCTATTAAGAAGAAGGTGGGGCACTCAATAAGTCTGTCGTCTGCCAAGAGACTGTGGGGCTACGTCAACTATAGTAATGTCCCCTCCGTCAATATCCTCAACATATTGTCGCGCTTTAATGATTTCGATGATTGGGAGGATTTCCTGCGTCGGTATGGCACGTTGGGGCTTGATGAGAATTCCCATTTCCTTAATGATAACATGATTGAGTCTGACAATCTGAAAGAGGGTGACATGCTTCTCATCAGTTGGGAGAAGGATAAATCCTGTTCGCTTCTCTATCTCGGAGACCACAGATACAGGGTTTTGGAGGCGCAGAACATAAAGCTTCTGCCGGATGATGAGTTTATGATGCACTCTGTAGCTGTCGATCTTCCGTTCTATGCGGCGGATATAAGGCGTGGTGATGAGGTGATAACCGGCTACGTGGGTGCACGCAAATCCGGCATAAAGTCAATATCCCTTAAAGAAGCAGACAAGTGACTATGCCGGAGTTCGGAAGAGGTTGTGGGATGATGGTCAGAACATCGGTTTGTGATTGTAGTCGTAGAGGTTGCAGGTCACAGTGACACCATCCACACTGAAGATTATGTTGATGTGAAGATTCTTCTTAATAAGACCTTTATTGCTGAATGCCTCTTTCAGACTTCCCGAACGTGTGACAATTCCCGATTCCTTATACTCCTGCGATCCTTTGGGATTGGTCAGTACTACGTAGACCACCTGAAACATCGGTTCGTTGTCCGGATCCTCTTCTGTCAGAGGTATAAGGTTGGCAGGCTGATTGAAGAAATGCACCAGCTCGGTGTTCTCTGAACTCCTTTCCAGTACTATCAGCGCACGTTGTGTGTCATATCCTTTAGCCGGATCATACTTATACCCGGGCACGACCTCTTCAATATTGACTTTCTTCAAAGCATCGCTCAGGTCGAGAGGATCCTCCTTTGTATAGTATTCGCAATCGGTGCTCCATATCCATTGCTTGTTGTGGATAGAGTAGATTGAGTTTTTCGGGAATCCCCAGATACGGAATTCTCGTATAAGAAACCGGCAATCTTTATAAAGCTCTTCATCCACCTCATCAAATAGACCTTCTGCTGTGACAGCGCGGAAGTGGACCCTGTTGAGAAGCGGTAGGAAATTCAGCCTTAGTATGTCGTTTTCAAAATCGGAGCCTGATAGATTGTTGTTGTCGGCTTTGACAAGCGAGTGTGCGCCATACAGACGCTCGAATCCGGTGACACACTCATGATGAAACGCATCGTCTATTTCCTGATGATTCACATCGTAGGGATAGTAGCCGAAGAAATCTACGCTTCCATCGGATGGCCAGTATTTGGTGGGTGAATATGTCCAGATGTTTCCGTCATACGCCACGGGCTGGTTGTGCATGAAATTGGGCGAGAAGATTGTGGGGGAGTTATTCGTGTCGCGATAGCAGGCAAATATGCCTATTTTATCCCCTGCGGCAAATGCCACGTCGCTTCTCGTGGATTGATGTTGCACATTGGCGGAGTCGGATATGGAGAAGTATACTGCACGAGCCCCGGCATCCGGCATCTCTTCAACTGTATCCGTGCAACTGAAGCATAATGCCGTGAGCATTGATAATATGATATGTCGGTATCTTTTCATGTCGGTAATTGCTTTTATTTCTGTCATCCCTCTATTTCACTACCCCAATTCGAGTTCTCATCTTCATTCCAATCAGCCACTTCCGCACTGAGACTTATGGATTTCGGAGAGATTGACAATTGCAGTTCGTAGGCTTTCCCAGATTTCAGATTGAGTGGTATATTGGCTGAGCATCGGTTGACGGTTTTGATATAGCCATCGGTCAGCAGATCATCGTGGGTAGTAATATTGTAGGTGACTGTTATCATGCAGTCGGTCGGTCCTGAGGGGATAATCATGAGGAAATTGTTGTGGGAAGTCGATGAGTTGTCGCCGCTGCCTGTCATGAAGCCGTTTGCGTCAAGGTGATAGCTGATCTCTTCGGATGCATTCGACTGATTGGTGACTAAATCTCCCCATACGCCGGTGCGTAGGTTCAGTGTGCCGGAGATTGCGAACTGAGGGGATTGCAGTGTCAGTCCGGTTATGGTGATTGTGGTGTTGGGGTCGAGTCCCTCAGTCTTTGGCTGGAGGAAACTTATGCGGGAGAGTGCATGATTGAAGTTAAACTGTACAGTTCCAGACATAAGGTCGATCATGTTGGCGGCATCCGCATAGAGAAGATCTGTCTGGCGGAGTAGGTCTGCGCTCATCTTGAATGAGAGCTTCGGATCGCCTGCCTCCTTCTTGCCGGAAAGAGAGGTGATGCCGAATGTTTCCCCGAATGAACCGGCGTATGGTGCGTAAGCGAAGAATGAAATGTTATTCCCTGTCCAGCTCGTTTCGGGGGAATAGGTCCACGTGCCATTAGCGGGGGAGTCTGCGGATGAGAGCCATTCCACCAATTGATTATACATGAAGTTGGGCACGTGTCCGCCTGCAGCCTCGGGATTGAAACCCTGCTGACCGGTATCGAAGGCGAACACTCCGTAGCCTGTGAGTTTAAGTTTTTCCACGTCTATCACGGAGGCACGCGTCGTGGAGTTACCACGTAGATAGGCGTCAAACGTTATTACTCCGCTTGGCCCTTCTCCCTGATACTCTTGCGAGCAGCTGCCGAGAGAGAGCTCCGCTGCGATGGCGAGAGCTGATGGAAGCCACTTTATGATGCGGTCAGTCAGATATATTATGGATTTCTGCATCTGCTTATTGTCTGTTTAGTTGTTGTGAGAGAGATCCTAAATCGGGATGTTGAAGTCAATGTAGTCATCCCAATCATCAATCCAGGCATCGATACCGCTGTTGCCTGTCGAAGCGGGAGGCAAGGGAGGGTCGAGTCGCAATTCAAGAAAAAGGTCGAGGTTGTCGCCACGTCGGTTGGGGGAGTCTGTATTTCCGGAGATCAGGTTGCCTATGGGAAATAGGAATTGCTTTACGGTTTTTCCGTCGGCAAGCATGATCTGGAGCTCAAGTCGGTTCTCTTCCGGAGTGGCGTTATGGTTGGCAGGCAGTCCGAAACACCGTAGGTTTGCCGTAAGCTTACCTGAGTCGGAGGCGGAGGGGAGAGACTGTCGTGACCATTGTTCTGAGTCAATGATGTGCGTGACGGTCAGGCGGTTGTTGGGTTGTGGGGTGCCGTCAAGGTTACGCGTGGCAGCGAGTCCGCTTATTGCGGCGCGTACAGCCCGTATGTTGCTGATGTTCTCAGTGAGGATTGTGAGGTGGAGAGAGTGGATTATATTCTTAGGATGGAGAGTGCCGATGGTGTCCGGCTCGGTCATTGAACCTGTGGGGATGTTCTCGACAGGTTCTGTCAGAGTCATGTCGGCAGCCAGCCATTCGGGTTCTCTTGCAATATATTTGTCGCCGTCGGCAGGATGAGGATACCATTGAGGAGCATCCTTTTCAGCCGCGACAGCGGCGCAGTCTGTGGTGCCCAATCCTTGGAAATTGATGTTGTCAAATTCCTTTTCCGAAAGGTTAAACACGGTGATGTGGTATTGTCCTATGGGTAGAGTCGGAGTGACGGCAAGTATGTTGTTGGATATAGTCTGAACGATTTCATCGGTTTTCGTATTCCTGCACATCACGGTCATCCCAGTGGGGACTTCTTTGCTGAATCCGCTCCAATCTATGTTTATCCGAGTCTGCCTGTTGGTCAGCGCAGGGACTTCCGGATTGGAGCAAGAACAGATCATTGCACACGACACGACGCATGTGCCGCAGGATAGTGCTATCCGCAGTCGTCTTAGCAAGTTATGTGTCGGTCGGGGGAGCATAGGGGGTATTGTTTATGGTTTATGGTCTATGGTTGAGGGAGGAGATGCTATGGATATTGACCGGGCACACCCATATTTATACAAGTGGTTTGTGTGCCCGGTCGAAGAACCTTTATTTCCTATAAACGATTGCTCTTATAGTAGTTGTTTGGTGAAATGGTTATTACATTGGGATTTCATTGCCATTTTTCCATTCGTCATCCCAGTCGGAGACTGATACTTGGAATTTGATGGGTTCGTCCAGAATCGGGTCGCCTGGCACTTTCCCATCGGGAGGTGTGATTCCCGGTGGTATGGAATCAGGAAGATTCGGAGGATACACACCGCCACCTGTAGATGGTCCGCAAATATCGAGCACATATTTATATATTTTTCCACGTTGCCAGTCGATTTCTATAGGCACGCAGGTATAGCCGTATGCATTTTCATCCCATTTGTCGGTATGGGGAAATAGCTGATGAGTGTGGGAAGCATTCATATCTGTTTTGTCTGTCGGGGTATTTGGATAATCATCAGTCTCTTTTGATCCATGAAATGCCTCTATGCGACAATAAAGAAGGATGTATGCCTTTTGGGTGTTTACGTTCTCAAAGGTGATTCCCGGCTGTTTCCCTTCCCAGGGTTTGACTTTCTGAGGGATTAGCATAAGGCTACCTATATTGTTTGCAGATAAAATACTTTTGGGGTCTGTTGTGAGTGTTATGGGTGTCTCATGAAATGATCCGTATGCAACGTGGGAATCAGTCTTTGGTTCCCACGTATGTCCGCAAGAGAAATCATCAGTAGATTCGTTATCTTTAAACTTATAGTTGGCTGAAAGGTCGCCGATTGAACTGGCGTTTACAATCCATGCCCCTTTTATCTTGACAATACGGTGGTTGTTGTTGCCTGTGCCACCTTTCGCCCATATTTTAATCTGAGACAGGGCGTGTTCAAAATTGAGGTTAACATTACTTGTCGCACCATGCACGTGGGTAAAGGCCACTACCAAATCCCTCTGAATATTACCATCCAGATAATTAAGATAATTGTCGCCATTTTTACGTGTGGAGCGTTTGGGTGAGAATCCTTTAAGTTCCGGACCGTTGTCTTTATTGAATCCAAGTTTTCCATTCCCTCCAAAAATATCGGGATATTCCTCATCCGTATTTATGCGAGAGGTGAATCCCCAGAACAGGACATCGCTTACGTCTGATGGCCAGTAGATCTTGGTGTTCAGATCCCAGCGGTCAGAGGCCTCTTCTCTGGCATTATAACGTTTAGCAATTTCCGGATTAGTCTCTCCTATGACGAAATTGTCAAGGAAAGTTCCTTGGGAAGGATTTACACCACGGGCGAAAACGCCGAAATCACCGAGATTGCCAATTTTGATTTCTGTTGCACGCGTGGAGCGTCCCACGGATGCAGAGAAGGTTATGGCTCCACCTTTAGGGTCAGTGTTCTCCGTAACCACGTCATCGCTTACACACGAACTGACCATCAATCCGGCAAAAGCTGTCAAGGTTAAAAGTTTTGTGTTAATAATAAGTGATTTATAATTGATTTGATTGAGTTGTTATAATTATTTCATTGGAATCTCCACCACTTCCGTGTCGTCCCAATCGTTCACTCCCGGGGTCATTCCGGTGCCGTCGGCTGATGGGAGTCTCAAGCCGCTCACTACAATATAGACGTTCTTGGGATCGGGTGCGTCATGCACCTGGTCGGTGATGTCGTAGGTGTAGTAGTATTTGGAAGTTGTGTAGATTCTCAGATAGTGTTTCACGTCATGAGGGGAGACATCGCCGAATATGGCGAATGTAGCGGTAAGGGAGGCATCATCGTTAGTGGTGAGTCCGAACGGCACTGTCGTGTCGTTTCCTCCCGGTAGCGCGGTGGATATTCTCCAATGCTCAGCCACACCTGTGACCACGGCACTCGCCTGAAGGTCGGACGAGAAGTTCTGTATATCCACGCGCACATGCCATATTGCCGACACGCGTTGCGGGGTAAATCTCACGGTATAATGGACAATCTCATGTCCTTTACCGGTTTTCTCGTCGACGTTCAGTTGTGTGTCGTGGATGTGGGCGTAGAGATGATCTGCCGGATTGTGGATCGGCTGGTCCTCGCTCTGTGGGGGGCGGGGTGCACCATCGTCGCTACGGTTGAGGGGGCTGAGTAAAGAGTTATAATCGGTAGTAATGACGGTAGTTGTCAAGGTGTTGCCCCTCTCGCGGTTGAAGTCGGTGTCACCGTTGTAGCACACCATTGTGTAGTTGCCTGCGGGTACCTTCATCTGGTACGTGACAGCATCTCTTCTCACACCGGAGAACTCCGCCCGCGTGCCTGTGCCTCCCCCTGTGGGGAATGCCCACACCACCATGGTGGAGGGATGAGCATCCGGCTCAAGACTCCAGTCGAATTCTATGTCTACGATGGCTCCGTGGGTGTGGTCGTAGCATAGCTCGCGCTGTGAGCATCCTTGTATGAAGATGGCTGTGAGACAAATGAATGTCGATATGAGGTTAGACTGTCGTATCATCTCTCACCTCCTTTCGTGTATTTATTGCAGGCGGGCTTGCCGATAAGCCATATCAGGGATATTCCGGCACGTGTAGGCACGAGCCAGTGCAGACGGTGGGTGGAGAGCCATACATCGCATTCATCGATGGGACGGTGCTTCTTATATGTGCCCCATAGATAGCCAACTCCCAGAGAACATTCTATGTAGAGACGGCGTGCCACGGGGAGAGAATATTTGTAGACGATGCCGACAGCATAGTTCCATTTGTCGGAGAGTACGCCCTTGCGCTCTCCAAACTGGAAATCGTAGACAGCCATCTGTCCGTAGAGTCCGATGAAGTGTCCGGCGAAACGGTCGCTGTAGGAATGTAGTCTACCCAGACGAGTGTAGAGTGACAGGTCGCCTCCGTAGATGCGCCAATATTTATGGACTGAGGCCTTGTTCCAGCGTGCATACATCCAGTTCGCCTCAGCCGACAGATGCTTGCCGATGGGGATCTCCACCCCAATGTTGGGGTGAGGGCGGCATCATACAGCAGATTGGTCTTTAGTAGAATCGTGAAGTCAGGTCTGCTCTTGGCAGAGGGTGTGATATCGGTTGCATACATCGTGCCGGAAGCATGGGATAGTGGAGAATCGACTGTGTCGGTAAATGATTGTGTAGCCATTGACAGTGAGTCGGCGTTTGCCTCCGGCATATTTTCGCAAGGGATGGGTTCCACAGTCTCCCATTCATATATTATGCGGTAGTGTGCGTTGCGCATTGTAGGAAATAGATGCTCCGACATATATTCCCAGGCGCGTCCTCCATTCAGGTCCTGCAGCTGTTTCTTCCTTCCGCCCACGATTCTTTTCCCTTGGAATATCCAGATGGGTGTGTGTGATATAATGTCGAGCACCTCATCGCGCCATGGCATGTCGGTGTCTGTCACGAGTGTGTGAAGCATCTCCCAGTCTACGTCGGATGGGAGTATGGTCACGATTGAGTCGGGGAGGTTTGTGTGGGAGAGGATGTATTCGCGGGCGGAGAGTGCGCGTCGTTCGGAGAGCCGGCGGTTGAGGTCGGATGGACCTTCGGGGGATGCGGAACCTTTTATAGACACAGATTTTAGCCTTACGGTGGGGGCGGAGGCAATACTGTCGAGCAATGATGTGAGATGTCGTAGCCGGATGTTGTTGTCGGAGAAGTTTGTGTCCAGACGTGAATATCCTTGCCGAAAATGGATCTGAGTGTAGATGGTGTCACGATTGATTTCTGTGTTATCCGTATGTCCGCAAGAGGAGTCTGTTCCGATAGTTCTTGCAGATATAAGAGTCATATCGGAACTTTGTGTTGCGTTAATCAAAAGATAACAAAATAACAGATATATCGTAAAAAAGAATTTCATGATATAACTAAAAGTTAATCAGAAAAAGAATTTTGCAAATTTATATTAAAACAAATAATCTCCAATGATTTTTTATGTTATTAAATGCTAAAAGATGTTAAGTTGAGGGTTTGGGGGGCATAAGTGGATGATTATAAGGTGTGGTGTATGGTAATTATGGGCAAAATTATCAAGAAATCCGATATTTTTATTTTAGTATACTCAGTATTACCGGCTGCTTATCGGTTTGCGCAGGCGTAGGGTTGAGGATTGGTATGGGAACTGCAACAGGAGAGTGTCGCCCTCTCCACGTTGAGCCTTGATGTCTTTATTGAGCGGCATCCCTTCGGAGTCATACCACATGACGCTGTACGTGTCGGGATATGGGTCGGGATTCAGTATGGCCTTTACCATTCCGGTCTTCCAGAACGTGGGATTGATCTTTGCTCCTGAGAGGTAGATGAGAAGATACCTTCCGTTGTCTTTCACTATTGCCAGTCGATAGTCGCCGCCGAGCCTGAGCAACGATTCGTCAAGGGTACGGTCGAATACCATCCAGTATCCTTCCAGCGGATCGTCGGAGGCGTTTATCCGTTCCTCAATCATTGCAGTGTCGCTCCAATTGGGATGAGGCTCGTATGATTGCGGGGTGAGGTCGAAGAATGATATGTCGGTCAGGGTTATGTCTGCTCCAGGATAGGCTGCGAATCCGAATGAGGAGCAGTCTTTGCTTTTGTAGGGGCATTCGAATACCATGTTCTCATCGCGATTGCCGCCGGAGAGGGTGATTGTCTTGTTTTTTATTGAAAGATGCCAGAAATTGGTGCCTGTATAGCAGTCGAATTTCTTGGAGGGAGGGCAGGTGGTGATCTTCACCGCCTTATCGAAGAACACCGCCTCCACGCATAGTCCGGATGATGATGATATCTGGTCGGATTGCTCGATGGCGCGCACCGTTATTGAAAGCGTGTCGTTGTCGGTGGATATGAGCATGAAGCTCCAGGCGGGATTCTTTGCGGTATGCTTGCGTCTGTCGGTGGAGGTGTAGGTGGCTTTTTTCGAGGGATGGAAGGCGCGGTTGGAGGCGCGGAAGGTTATGGAGAGCTCGGAGGTGGGTCGGTTTAGGGGTATGCAGTCATACACAATGGAATCCGACCGGTTGCATATCGTGATGCCGTCGGGCGTGGCATAACGGAAGGGATTGTATCCGCGCCCACGGTTCCAATTCAGGCTCTTGCCGACAGTGGATGGTGACGGACTCATAGGGAGTGCCTGCAGTCCGGATAATATGAGGATGATTATGGTCAGTAGACGTAGGGATAAGATCATGATATGAGATTTGTGATGCCGGTCACGATGCCTACTATTGCGAATAGGAGTATGATGGTGCCTATTATCCGGTTGATGAGCCACATCGACCGCAAGTTGAAGTGAGCCCTCACTTTGTCGATGGCGAAAGTGACCATCCACCACCAGGCGACGGCACCCGTGAATATTGCCAGGAATCCTATTATGTAGTGGTAGAACTTCACTTCGGGTACCGGGAAATTGAATCGTGCGAAGAGACCGATTATAAGGAAGAGTATCAGTGGATTGGAGAATGTGAATAGGAATCCTCCGAGTATATTCTTCTTCGGTGACACCGGTTCGGGTCTTACGGCGGGTTTGAGAGATGATGCCGGGTTCTTCTTAAAGAGGTATATTCCGAATCCGATAAGCACCGCACTCCCGACAAGCTGTATGACGTTCTGGTTGTGTTCGAGAAATTCCTGGATGAACGACAGACCGAATCCTGTCAGCAGGCAATAGAAAAGATCGGATATGGCAGCACCCACTCCGGTGTAGAATCCGGGGCGTCGTCCTTTGTCGAGCGTGCGCTGTATGCATAATATCCCTACCGGACCCATTGGGGCTGAGATAAGGATTCCTATGGCGATGCCACGCCAGATCATATAAAAAAAGACTTTCAATCAAGTCCATCTTCAATCAACTTAATGGAGTGTGCCGCCATTGATGCGGCACGTTCTCCTGTCAGTTAGTTATAATGTATCCACCGTTGGCTGTAGGGAGGCAACGGTAGCGTCTTAATCCGTATTTTGTGTCGCCGGCGGCTGCCGGTCCTGACAATGGAGTGCCGCCACCCATTGTCACGTCGTAATGAGATCCACATTCAGGACACACTGCCTCATACATATCCCCTTCGACGTACACCCTCACCGTGCGTTTCATCTCCACGGGGCATGCCAGGTCGTATGCGAGAGGCATGTCTGCCGTCATTGTGTAGGGATCCATTCCGCTTATCAGAAGCACGCCACCGAATCCGGTGGCGGAAGTCTGGGTATATGGGAATCCTAAAGGCTCACGCCCCTCGTTGCCGGAGAGGATGAAGTTGCGGGAGGATCCGAATCCTGCCACGCCGTAGGTGTTCCAGGTGCCTTGGTCTGCCAGCGAGATGTTTACCGGTAGGGATGGTATGCGGTCATCGTCTACGCTGTGGCATCCGGCAGTGATGGATGCGAGAATGGCTACGACGGCATTTATTGTCAGCAAACGCCCGATTCTCATGCGAACGGGATTGCTCTAAGCACCTGACCGAACTGGTCTGCCATCTTCTGGAGCGGACCGCTCACCATGGGCTTGAGCATGGCGGGTATGGAGATGTCGATCGTCACCTTTGCCTTTGATGTGGATTCACCTTCGGGGGTGATGTGAAGCGAAAGGGAGAGTGCGATTCCCGGAGGAAGTCCTTCCCCCGCGAGCTTTATAAGCGTAGGCTCGACTTTCTCTTTCATACGGAATGTCAGTGCGCCTACCGGACCGCCGGGGACTGTCACAGAGTCGGGCGTGACTGAGATGCTGTTGAACATCTCCAATTTGTCGGCGGGAATCTTGTCGGCGGGCACTTTTTCAAGAAGGCTGCGGAGATTGTCGAGATTCGATAGCTTGGAGTAGACGGCTCCGGCGGGAGCCATGAGCGAGATTTCCTCGCTGTTATATGTTGCCATATCTTTTTTATTGCTTTTGGATTATTCTTTGAAATCAGGAGCCCAATCTGCCGGGTCTTCTCTCCATTCGCGGAGAGCTTCCGTCTCAGCCGGACTGATGTAGTTTTTTTCCTCGGCAACTTCCAGCATTACGGAATACGTGCAAAGAGGCACGAGGGTGATGTCAGCCTCATGGAAACGCTTGATCGCCATAGGGAACTGATAGCTGAAAAGGCATGTCATACCAATCACTTCGCTCCCGTAGGTCTGCAAGGTCTCGACGGTCTTCAGCGAGCTGCCTCCCGTGGATACAAGATCTTCAATCACCACGATTTTCTTTCCGGGCATGAGATTCCCTTCGATAAGGTTCTCAAGACCGTGGTCTTTCGGGGTGGCGCGGACGTACAGGTATGGAAGACCCAATGTGTCTGCCACGATGGCTCCGATGGCGATTGCGCCGGTGGCAACTCCCGCAATGGCTTCCACGTCGGGGAAATGCTCGAGAATGGCACGCGCGAACTCTACCTTTATCAGATTCCTGATGTCGGGATATGAGAGTATGCGGCGATTATCATTATAGATAGGGGAGTTCCATCCCGAAGCCCACACAAACGGATTTTGTGGCTGTAGTTTGATGGCACTCACCTGAAGGAGTTTCTCGGCAAGAATTCTTTCCGTTTTTTTCATAATACAGTGGCGATTATTTGAATTAAAAGACCTGTAGCATTTTGAGAAAAGGCGTGATTGCCCTTTCCACGAAAGTGCAAAATTACACTTATCTACAAAAACATCCAAACATAAAACGTCAAAACGGAAGAAAAAATGATTGTGAAAATGTAAAAATGTGTTAATTCGCACTGATTTCATCAGAATGTTACCCCGAGAGTGAACACGCTCACGTGGGCGGAGGGGATGCTTCCGGTGATCGCTTTCCCTGCGGAACAGAGTGTGGAGCCCGTGGTGCATACGTCGTCGACGAGCAGTATCCCCTTCCCTGCATATTCCTGCGGATCCGGCACGGAGAATATATCGGATGTGTTGGAAAGGCGTTGCTGATGAGAGAGTGAGGTCTGCGTGCGGTGCGGACGTATGGCCTTCAGCGCGAGGCTTACCGGTATACCTGTGGCGTCACGTATTCCCTTGGCGATGTGGTGGGTCTGGTTGTAGCCGCGTATAGCCTGCTTGATGAAGTGCATGGGCACGGGTATGATCACGTCTATGTCATTGAAAAAGCCGGAGGGGAATAACTCTTCTGCGGCGATTCTTCCGAGCATCTGTCCGATTCCGGGATAATGTCGGTATTTCATATCCTGTATGATGGTCGAGATCGGGGCGTTGCGGTTGTAGAGGAAATGCCCGGTGGCGCGTTCAAACGGGAATTTCCCGGCAAGACGCTCCTCCATCGGGTTCAGCGGGCGACGGTGGTAGCCGGAGCGGGGCAGTTCGGCAAGACATTTCGTGCATACGAATCTCTCGTGGGGCGCAAGCTTGCCTTCGCATACGTGGCATGTCGCGGGAAATACGAAGTTGAGGAGGTCGGTGAGCCAATGTTTCATTATTCCGGTTTCATGATTTTGAGGTTAGGGAAGGGTCTCGCAGTATGTTTTTCACGGCTTCCGATGCGAGCGAAGGCTCGAATCCGCGTGCCATTATATGACGGTATAGACGCATGCGGTTGTCGCGTCCCGATTCCCCGAAGAGGTCAAGGGTGCGGGCTTTCGCAATGGCGGTACGCATTAGGGCGGCGTGATAGTCGCTCTCATCAATTGCACTCAGTCCTTCGGCAATTTCATCCGGACGCAGGCGTTTGGCGGCAAGGGCTGTCTGGATCTTATATTTGCCCCACGACGAGAAACGGCATTTGTCGCGTGAGAAACTTCGTGCGAACCTTTTATTGTCGATGAATCTATTCTCTTTGAGGAAGTTGATCGTTTCGGCAGTCTGTGAGGAAGTCAGCCCTAACTTATATAGTTTCTGCTTGATGTCGGCCTCACATTGTTCGGAACGCGCACATATATCCGCCATGCGGATGCGTGCAGCTTCAAGGGTGATGGGTTGTCTCTCGTTCATCATAGATTTGCGTTGTTGGTGGCCCTGATAAAACGAAGTTTTCCGAAAGAGTCGCGTATGACCTGCACATCGTCAAATCCGCAGTCGTTGAGATAGCGGCTCAGTTCATTGGCATGACGCGGATTGATCTCAAAGTATAGCTTTCCCGCAGGGGATAGCTTCCTGACAGCAATCTCCGCGATGCGTTTGTAGAAGAGTAGAGGATTGTTGTCGGGAACAAACAGGGCAATCTTAGGCTCATAGTCAAGCACGTTTGGCTCCATGCCAGATTTCTCGCTCTCATCGATATATGGAGGATTGCTCACTATGATGTCGAAGATCCCTTCGGGGGAGTCTGTCAAGATATCCTCCTTTATGAAACTGATGTTGGCTTTCAGATTTGATGCATTTTCGCGAGCCACGGCAAGGGCGGCGTCGGAGATATCGACAGCTGTGACGGTAGGAAAACGGAGGGAGCGGGCGAGTGCTATGGCGATACAGCCTGAGCCGGTGCCGATATCAAGCACACGCAGATCCTCGGTCTCTCCGGCATCGGATACTATTATGTCGACCAGTTCATCGGTTTCCGGACGAGGTATCAGCACGTCGGGCGTCACTTTCATTTCCATGCCGTGAAAACGGGCCTCACCGGTGATATACTGTATCGGTTCATGCTTGACGAGTCTTTTTAGAATCGCATCTATTTCCGATTTTATGAAAGGGGAGAGAGAGGCATCCTCATGCATGATGATGTCAACCGTGTTCCACCCCTTGAGATAATGGAACATTATACGGATTATGGCTTCAGTCTCGCCATTGCCATAAAGTGGGCGCAAAATTTCGCGCAATTTTCTAAGAGTGTCGCGCATGGAATGAAATTATTGAAAAACAAGACTATAAATCCAGTCATCCCGTTGCCTGACGGCTTTCGGAAGAAAGAATTACAACAAAATTAACATTAAAAAGAGAGAAAAACAAAAAATAATTTGGATAAAAGAAAAAAAAGATATAATTTTGCACTCGCAAAAAGGTCCTATAGCTCAGTTGGTCAGAGCACCTGACTCATAATCAGGGAGTCCTTGGTTCAAGCCCAAGTGGGACCACCTTAATGAAACTCCAATCATTTGTAAATCAAATGATTGGAGTTTTTGATTTATAATAATTGTCCACGGATTGTCCACCAAATTGATTTCTGACCACGCAGTGGACAAAAAATTTCCTTAAAAATTCTGAAAATAATTGATGCTGTCTCAAAAACGGGTATAATTTGATTGGTGACGAACAATAGTTGTGTAGTGAGCGTTTTGAATGTCAATGCTTATTTTGGCTCATTCACTCATCCAAGCCCATTATATGACTAAAGAGGAAAAGAACAAACTTACCCGTGATGCCCTCCGCCACTGGTATGAGAATCATCAGGAGGAATATTGCAATTTTACCGACCTTATGCACGACCGCAGAGGTATCGGTTTCGACCAAGTCTTCAAGACTGCCATTATGCTTGTGCCGAAATATGAGAAGGCACTTCTGCTCTATCTGAAGAATGACCGCTCGGAGGGCATTGAAGATCTGGAAAAGATTCTTACCGATGGAGGACTTAAAGACCAACTTGCCCTGCATTTCAGGGCTCAGATGCCTGATTGCATTGTTCCGGCAATGTTGAGCTGGTTGTTTTTCGGCCGCAGCTTCGAGTGTATGGTTGAATACGGCGAGGAGTTGATTCAGGATGGTAAACTAAATTTTCTTCTGCGCAGACTCGCATCGTTCAATATAAAAACCATCATCAACCGCAGCCTGACTATTGGCGCTCGTAAAGAGGAAGATTGGGTGAAGTTCGTGTCTGAGATGGAAGACATGGGGATCACTCCGGTTGTTACTGCTGGAGTTGTTGCCAAATTCAAATCAATACCGACAGAGACAAAGGTTGAAATGAAGAGCACTTCAGAAAAGAAACCCATTCCCGGCAAAGAAAAGAAACGCCGTAGCCTGAAAGAACTGTTGCCCAACAGTGATGAATATCTATTGGGGTCGATTGATGAGCATATCCATATCAAACAAAGCGGGAAGGATTTGGCTCTTCTTTATCTTGTCCTTGAAAAGAGCCGTTCCCTTACCAATACCTCCGTTGTCGAATTTCATGCGGCTCTTGAACAGCGTTATGAGAAAAAGCCCAACATCCGCATCCCCGGGCATAGAGGCATACAGGATAATTTGAAAATGCTTCTTACGCCTACTACAATCACGAAGAAAAGCGGAGTGGAAGTTCCTTGCATGACATTTGAGAGACCGGAATACATGTTCGCCTACAATGACCTTGTTGAGAAATTGGGAGTGCAGGATTACGCATACTCCTGCTGACATATAAAAATATTATTGACGGGAGCCATCTGACAGTGATGTCGGGTGGCTCCCGTTTTTCATATCCGTACCACCTTCTGCACAATTTTGGGGGTCGCTGAAAAGAAAAATTCTTCGTTTTACTTCGTTACGAATCAATGCGAATATAAACCACTGTGTATCAGTGTTATAAATTTGGAGAAACATAAATCATGTGTTTTCTTTGCACCGTCAAATCGCAACGACGAGGCGAAAGTCCGTAATCATTGCTGAGGTAAAGACCGGTCATCTCATGCAATAGAAGCTGACAGAGAGAAGCCAATTCATAGCGATGCGACCCTTGGACATTTCATGTTGTCGGTGTCCATTGATTAATCCAGATGACGCGAGGAATTTTAACAATGAATCTTGATTTTTCAAAATTCACACCGGAGGAGCTGACCGGACTTTCAATCACGCTCCCTCTGGGTCACCTTCTTGAAGTGGTCGAGCACACTGCTGAACGTGCTATCGAAAAATTTAAGGAGGAGGTTCTGCCGGCTATGCTTTCGGCAGACAAGGATCCACTCATTCCCCGCAAGGAGGTAATGAGAATTCTTGGAGTCTGTGCAAACACACTCCGCAACTGGCGCAAGAGCCAATATTTGGAAGCAACTCTACTTGGAGGCAAAGTCTATTACAAGACATCTGCCGTAAACACAATTCTGGAAAAGTATGGAAAAGAGCACATCTAACTCCAAAGGCATTGACCCTATGCTCATTCTCGGCAAGGCTGTGGATATGAGTGTCAGTATGCGTGGCGGTGATTTTCCTCTCAGTGCTATGCCGATGAAGATTCAGCGCATTGTACGTGAGGCTAACGATTGCTACGGTTTTCCGGTGGATTATCTTGCCGGAGCTATGCTCGTGGCTCTCGGTCTTGGTGTCGGCAACACCCATTTCGCCCGGCTGAAAGGTAAATGGGATGAGAGTGCCATTCTGTTCATGGCTCTTGTTGGCAGACCGGGAGCGTGCAAATCGCATCCGCTGAACTTCGCCATCCGTCCATTCTCAGATATTGACGGCGTAAACAACAGTGCCTTTCAGAAAGAACTTGCCGAATATAACCGCCAGTGCGAGTTGCCGATGAAAGAAAGAACTGTTGCGCACCCTGTATTGCCAGTGAACAAGCGTTTTCTGATTTCAGATGCAACGCCGGAGGCAATGATGCTTATACATTCCCACAATCTGCGTGGCATCTGCATGTGGAATGATGAGCTTGCCGGATGGTTCAAGAATTTCAACCGCTACAACAAAGGCTCTGACGAGGAATATTGGTTGAAACTTTACAACGCCAACCCGATATTCTCCGACCGCAAGGGCGCGAAAGACTCCGTGTATATCGGCAGACCATTCGTATCGGTTGTCGGCACAATCCAGAACGGTATTCTCAACGAACTCGCACAAGGCAGCCGCAGCTCCAACGGCTTCATCGACCGACTCCTATTCGTAATCGCCAACAATCAGGATAAACAGGCGTGGAGCGACAAAGAACCGTCATTCGACATAGAGGCTTCATGGGCTGAGATAATCGGCAGACTTGTGGGTATGCCATACAAAACTGATGAAGACGGCAAGGTTATCCCTACAATTCTCGGCTTCTCGCCAGAGGCAAAGACACGGCTCTATCAGTGGCAACGGGAGAACACCGAGGACTGCAACCGCGAGGAGAATGACGCGCTGAAAGGAGTGTTCAGCAAGTTCGATTTTCATGCCATACGCTTCTGTCTGATAATCCAGATGGCGCGATGGGCTTGCGGCGAGGCTGACAAAACTGAAATAGACCTTGTTTCGGTGGAGAACGCCATAAGTCTTGTGGACTATTTCAAGGCTACCGCCACAAGGGTGCAGGGCATAATCAAGGATTTGTCGCTGTCAGAACTACAACGGGCTGTCATAGCAGCACTGCCGGAGGAGTTCACAACCGAGCAGGGCGTTGAGATTGCGATAGCCAATTCTATGGCAGAGCGGACATTCAAGGATTTTGTCAAGCGGTTCACCGGCATCCATTTCCAAAAGGTGCGTCACGGAGTCTATGCGAAATTATGATTATCAACCTGCATTTTCTGCACTTTCCGCATTTTCGCTCCATCAAAATGCAAATAATGCGGATAATGCAACCAAAATCTTGATGGAACTATGAGTGAACACCGATTTATCCTCCAACCCTATCGTGGTGTCGGAAGCCGCTACACTTGCCCTGCCTGTCACAAGAAACGGTGCTTCTCCCGATATATCGACACCGAGAAACAAATTTCGTTCCCGGATGATGTCGGCAGATGTGACCATGAGCAGAGCTGTGGCTACCACCTCACGCCAAAGGAATATTTTGAGCGCAATCCACAGCACCAACCTCAACACTCCGATTGTTCAGCTCCGTCAGCCCGCAGAGCCACGCCGACCGAGCCTCCAAAGCCAACCTCTTTCATCGCGGCAGAGACTGTTGCACAGACTCTGCACGGATATGACCGAAACAATCTCTTTCTGTTCCTCAAATCGAAGTTCGGACCCGATGATGCGGAGCGTATGATGAGAGAGTATTGCGTCGGCACATCGAAGCACTGGCCGGGAGCATGTGTGTTCTGGCAGACCGACATAAACGGGCGTGTCCGCACCGGGAAAGTTATGCTCTACAATGCCGAAAGTGGCAAGCGTGTCAAAGAGCCATTCAACCATGTGTCGTGGGCTCACTCGCTGATGAAGTTGCCGCACTACAATCTCCGTCAATGTTTTTTCGGAGAGCATCTGTTGCCGATGAACCGAGGCAAGCCTGTCGCATTGGTCGAGAGCGAGAAGACAGCACTGATAGCGAGCTGGTATCTACCCGAATATATGTGGCTCGCCACAGGCGGCAAGAACGGGTGTCTCAATTCCGATGCACTCCGGGTTCTCCGCGGACGGCAGGTTATCCTTTATCCTGATTTGGGAGCGACCGAGCAGTGGCGGCAGAAACTGCCATTGATGAAGTCGCTCGGTATCGAAGCCACCATCTTCAACTTCATGGATGATGTTGCCGACGATACCGACAAGTCAGCCGGATATGATATTGCCGATTATCTACTGCAAATCGAGCCAGACCAAGCCGTGCTGCAAAGTATGATTAGAAAGTATCCGATGTTGCAGAAATTCATAGATGACCTGCAACTCGAATTAGTGTCGGTTGAACGGTATGACCCGACAACCGAAACACCATTGTCAAACCGTAAAAACGAGAAAATATGACCAACAAGAAATCTCAGTCAACAACCTCTCCCTCCACTGCCAAGTCAACACCCAAGACTGGCAAAACATCTACCGATTGTATAACTCCCAAATCTGATGATATTATGAAATCTGATATTACTCCCAATTCCGTTGACTCAGCTATGCCTGTCAACACCGCTAACTCTGATGTTGCTGTTAACAGCAACGACCGCAACACTCCCGACAACACCGCCAATCTGTTCAACAATGAACAGAGCGCAACGCCACAGTCCAAGCAACAGCGCGTGGGCATAAAGCAGCGCAAGCTGGAGTTCGGCGAATACAAGGAAACATACCTTATCCCGGTGAAGATTGTCAAGCGACATTCGCTCAACATCAGCGATGCCACATGGGAGCGTCTTGAACGTTACGCCCGTATCCTCGGCGACCGTGGCGCAAACGTAGGCAGCTATGCCGAGCGCATCATCTGCGAGCATCTCGACCTATTCGGCGACGACCTCGAAGCGTGGCGCAAACTCTGATGTACCGCTTTATTCATTATAGTAATTCCAACCATCTAAATTCCCTGTAATTTCGCGCTGCTCGAAATTATCCGCAGGGTTCGGAATGGAATGGAGCGAGTTTATGTTTTCGTATTACAAGTAATCCGCAAACGACTCGCCCATTCCGCTCCCGATGGTCACACAACACAAACACCCTCAACCGATGAGAAAGATAAATTCCCGTCCTGCAAAAGGGCGCCCGGCACTACCTGCCGAAGAACGAAAGTCGATTGTCGTAACCGCCAAGTTTGACATCGACGAGTATCAACAGATGATGGACAAGGCTATAACCGCCGGCTTGAAGAAGTCGGAATACTTGCGTCATTCCGCGCTCCATTGTAAAGTGGTGGAAAGGCTTAAACCTAAAGATGTAAAAGCCATCCGCGACCTGCAAGGCATCGCTGAGAACCTCAATCAGATTGCGAGATTCTGTAACGCAATCTTGCGCGGAGGAATCAATGACGAGCGGGTTGTCAGGACATATCAGGACATTGTGGATAGCCGAGAATTCATTGTTTCGCTGATAAAAATTTACCGAAATACCCCCGATAACGTATGATGGCCAAGTTAAGAAAAGGCAGTAATTTTCGTGGTTGCGTCAATTATGTTACCCGCGCTAAAAAGGATAATCCCGACGGATCTCCGTGTGATGAATGGCGTTTGATTGATGCCGAGGGCGTGGCGACATACGGAGGCAGAGAAGAAATTATCGCCTCTTTCGAGGATAATCAGGCTCTGAATCCGAAGTTGAAAAACGTGGTCGGTCACTTTTCTCTGAACTTTCACGCCAACGATAAGGACAAGATTAACGACCGTGTGATGGTAGAGATTGCCCGGAAATATATGGAAAGAATGGGCATAATTGACACACCGTTTATCATCGTACGCCATCTTGACAAGGATTATCCACACTGCCACCTTGTGTTCAGCCGCGTCGATAATCACGGCGAAACAATCTCGGACAAGAACGATTTTAACCGCAACAGGAAGGTTTGTCTTGATTTGACCAAAGAGTATGGGCTCCATATTTCCGAGGGCAAAGCGCAGACAAAAGTCAACAAACTCCGAGGCAATGAAAAGACACGGTATGAGATTTTCAACGCCGTCAACGATGCATGGAACGACAAAAGCATCTATACATTCGAGCAGTTTGAGAATCGTTTGAAAGCGGCAGGAGTTGGCGTTGAATTTAAGTATCGACGTGGCACGAATCAGGTTCAAGGACTTTGGTTCACAAGAAAAGGGAAGAAGTTTCCGGCATCGAAGATAGACCGAAAATTCAGTTTTGCCAATCTCTCGAAACATCTTTCCAAAAACACGCCCCTGCATCCGAAATCAGAATTCATGTTCATAGACAGCACAATACGACCGGTGAATAAACTTCTTGGAGTCAGATTGACCGCTCAACAAGTGAATGACTACGTTTCAGGCAAAACAATCCGTCTTGACGGTTGCACCGGCAACCACCCGACAGTATTTGTCAAGTTCGACAGAACTGCAATGAGGCCGTGCTCCTATCTGAGCAATCCGGACAACCCAAAGCAAGCTACGCCCTCTAATTCAGTTTCATCAGGACATTCCGTGCAACCATCTTCTCCGCAAGAAGAACAAGGCTTTTCAAGCGGCGGAGGCATAACATGGCCCGAATATCGAGCCGCGCACATGGATTTACCCGTACAGGAAGCCCTGCGCCGATTCAGAGCCATCAAACGAGGTCAGAATCCAAACACTATGACAGGCGGAATGCACATGTAATTTTTTTGCAATTAGTTTTAGCATCCAGTTTCTAACCTTATGCCAGAAACTGGATGCTTTGTTATAACCACAGCTTTATCTTATTCTGTAGTTTAGTACAGTGTCTCTTGGAGAACCATCATAATCCTGCAATAAATCATATCTCGGAGTTTGATACCCATTTGGATATGTTGCTTCATGTCCTCTCGTTGTGACAATAACTCTCTTTTCAAGTCCACATGAATTAAGCATACATAGGAGTATGGCGCTTATACACAAACTTATGAATATGTATTTGGATTTTTTCATGATGCGCGATTATTTACCTGTACCGAACCGCGAGGTGTCGATGCCGGATTCGTTCTTTGGTTTGAAGCCGTTGAAGCGCCATATGAATGTAAGTTTGAGATTGCGGGTCATATCACGCACTTTCATTCGGTAATCCTGTCCTGCATGTCTGATTGTCATTGTCGGCGACCAGCGGTTGAATATATCGTTTGCTTGCAGGTCAATTTCGCAGCAACGCTTCTTGCCGAATTGCCATTTCACACCAGCGTCAACTTTCCACAGTGCGGATAGGTCGGCAAGTCCCTGAATTGACGGAGAGATATAAGTGAAGTCCACTGATAGAGACAAGGGGGTATTCTGGCTGAACTTGAATGAGTTGTTCAGCGCACCATAGAATATCCACTTCTTGTTGTCAAAACTGATGTCATGGAAATGGTCAGCCTTTTCTCTCTGGTTGAATACGTTGGCCGTAGCAGTCGCATTCCAGATGTAGCCCACATTGAACGGCACGTTGAGGTTAAGGCCAACCATGCGCTTGTAGTTCGTGTTGATAGTTTGGTAGATTAGACTTAACTCGTCCGGCGACTGGTAAGGAAGTTGCACTGTGGCTTTGTCGGCATACTGAACATAAAGAGTGGCAACATATTTCTGCTTGAAGATGTAGCTGAACTGTCCGGCATAGTTGAGATAGGGCTGCAATGACGGATTTCCTAAGACTTTTGCATACGGGTTGATGTGAGATGTGCCGTTGCGCAGTTCCCAATATGAGGGATAAACGCGTATGGTAGAGAGGTTCAGTTGGAAAATGCTTTTCGGCGTCTTGTAATAGGTGGCGCCGAGTTGTGGAATGAAATTCCAATTGTGCTGATAGTTGTTGTGATAATACTCGCCCTTTGCCGACACATTGAACGACAATCCCCAATCGAAAGAGCGCTGAACCCCTATGTAGGCATCGGCCACATCCTCTGATGTCGTGCCGGAGAATCCCTCAGAATCTCCAATCTTTTGTGAACTGCGGTCATCGGCTCTCTGATATTCAACGCCATAACTGAGTTGCCACTTACCAAGCTGATGCTGTTGGTCAAGATATACGTGCCAACGGTTGATGTCTTGCTTATTCAATTCTCCAAGCAGGTAATCGCTTTTTTGAAAAAGCGATTGGTTACGTTTCTCTCCATAATATGTATAGTCACCTCCTACCGTCAGACCGAAAGGTGCTGAATAACGCATTGCTATATTATGATAGTTTATAGGGCCGTTATAGATATAGTTGTTGGTGAAACTGCCAAGTGTGCCGTCTGAAAGACTCCGACCTTTAGCCGACGAAGTAATCTGCCCGTTGTAAGTTAGCCGCAATCTCTTATATGTAGCCGCAGCATAGATGGTATTGCTCCAACTCTCAGAGATACGACGCATGTTATCTTCAATCATTGACCGCTGACCCTCAAACAGATGATTGGAGTAGGTCTCCTCGTGATTCCAACTTTTGGAATGAGATAGCCCATAATTGAGGTCAAAAGTCCAGTCATTGACAGCGTATGTGGCGGCAAGACCTCCGCCGTAAGAGCCATAATGACCCTGATTATATCCTGCGCGGACTTGTCCTTGCAGACCGTCGAGAGGAGTCGGCGTTTTCAGCACCACGTTTATCACAGCACCATTGACATGATATTTTGCAGGAGCCGTGTACATCACCTCAACTGTTTTCAATCGGTCAATGGGTGTTGTATAAAGTAGTTGATATAGGTTCTGCAAAGGCATGTTTGTCAGTTCGCCGTTGAGGATGATTGTTACATCAGATGTCCCGGCAAGACCAATCATGCCGTTGTTATTGACTACTCCTGGGAGATAACCGAGGGCTTCCAAAATATTAGAAACGGGCTTGTCCTTTACGATGTTCGGCAGGTCAACGACCATAATGCCGTCCTTCCCCTTGATTTGTGGTTTTTCGCCTTTGACAACGACCTCATTTAGTTCCAGACCTTCAATACTATCTGGAATTTCACTCTGTGCCATCATGGAATTGACAGCTATCATAGCAATAAATATAATATAATTTCTCTTCATAACCGTTATATTATTGTTATGGCATCACCACGAAGTGCTCGCGGCTCCAAGATTAAACTATCGCCGCAAAGTTACCATCAAACCTGCCACCAATCATTATGTCAAACCTTATTTAGTCTTAAGTACTCCCTTATTTAGTCTTAAATCTGCAATGCGCTGATAGGCAGAACAGAAGATTATTCGTAAATTTGCGTATGAAAAAGTTTAGAATCAACTCCATAATATTCATATCTGTCATCGCGGTGATTTTTGGCTGCAATGTATTTTACCTCGTTCAGCTATACGAATCAATCAGAAAGAATGTTGAGCGGGAAATAATGGTGGCCATGACGGACGCTGACATTGACGACCTCATGGTTCGCGCTGGCAGAGCACAAGCTCTCTCTTCAAATTTTTCAATGCAGGAGGAAGCGGATTCTGTAGATTCCAAGGCCCCGAAAAGAGCAGAGGCATCAACCTATAGGGATGAGAAAGGACAACTCATCTCTGTAAGAACCGAGGCCGATGGTACAGTCGTTGAAGAAAAATCCATGTTAGAGGAAGAAACTCCATACTCTAATCAGATGATAGATGCGATGAGCAAACAATTCCATACTATCATGGACAAATACATCAGCTTTGATATGGCTGTTATGGATAGCGTCCTTAATGAACATCTTTCCCGCAGATACATTTATCCTGAATTTGTGGCAGTGGAAGTTGTAAACGGAAATGATTCTGTGCTTTTCAGCAACCCAAAGATTACAAGTCGTTCAAGATATGATACGTTCAGGATTGTCATCAATCCTAACGAAAATGTCTATTATAAAGCATACATCACCCCATTGACCCGGCATATCCTTTCTCAGATGATGGGCATAATCGTCACTATATTTCTTCTTATGGTTGCTTTTGCCTCAGCATTCTGGTATCTGTTCCGAACGGTCTCCCGACTGCGCACCATCGAGGAGATGAAAGATGATTTTGTCAGCAATATGACCCACGAGCTGAAAACACCTATCTCCATTGCCTACTCCGCCAACGATGCTCTGCTCAACTACGATACCTCCAACGACCCAGAGAAAAAAGAGGCTTATCTCACAATAGCCATGAAGCAACTCAAACGCCTTGGCGAACTTGTAGAGAATATACTCGCCATGAGTATGGAACGTCGGAAAACGATGACCTTAAAGCCGGAGAAAATTGATTTGCCAGCACTTGCCGATGAGATTGCGGAGGCACAGAGAATGAGAGGCGACAAAGATATTGCCATTGAAGTAGAGTCTGTGGACGACGCCACTGTAACGGCCGACAAATCGCATCTTTCAAATGTGCTGAACAATCTGATTGACAATGCAATCAAATATTCGGGTGAATCCGTGGCAATCAACATAAAGATAAGTGCTGATGGTATGGAGGTCGCGGATAACGGCATAGGTATTCCGGGAAAGAGCCAGCCTTATATCTTTGATAAGTTCTACCGTGTGCCGCACGGCAATCGTCAAGATGTGCGCGGCTATGGAATCGGCCTCTATTATGTGAAACACATTCTTGAAAAGATGGGCTGGAGCATATCGGTCAAGAGTCAGGAGGGGCAAGGCTCAGTATTCACCATTAAATTCGACAGACATGAAAGCTAAGATACTTTTCGTTGAGGACGAGCGCGACCTTTCGCTCATAGTCTGCGACACTCTGCGTCAGCAGGGCTACGATGTTATGGCAGCATTTGATGGCATTGAAGGACTCGCCAAATACAAGACCGATAGTGCGGATCTCATTGTAGCGGATGTGATGATGCCACGGCTCGACGGATTTGCTATGGCCAAGGAGATACGACGCATCTCCACAAGTGTGCCCATTATTTTCCTAACGGCCAAAAGTACGATTGATGATATTGAGGAAGGTTTCGATATCGGAGCAAACGACTATCTCAAAAAGCCGTTTGAACTTCGTGAGCTGCTTGTGAGAATAAAGGCTCTTCTTCGTAATAAGACCTACAACCATGCTGAGAACATTGCATATTTAATTGGCGGCTATAAATTCGATGCTACAAACCAACTTCTGATTTTCTATGAAAAAGAAATGGCAATATCGAATATTGAGGCTCGCATATTGGAAAAGTTGGCTTCAAACATTGGCAAGACAGTTGATGCCTCCGAACTGATGATTGCCGTCTGGGGGCGTGATGAGGTCAGCAACCGCAACTCACTCCACGGCTATATACACAAACTCCGCCGAGCTTTCTGCCATGACCCAAATATCAGCATCATCAACCAGCGAGGCTTCGGCTATATGTTATCCGTCAAAACTCAGTAATTATGAAACATAAGCACCTTTGGGCATTACTTCTCGCGGTTATACCGTCAGTATGTTTCTCTCAGACCGAATTAAATGATTCAATATCATTTGGACATAGCAAATTCGAGGGTATCAGTATGGAAGGAGCAGTAAAGCCTGACAGCGTATCCGGAGCAAAAAACACAGAGCCGTATCATTTTGAATATACTCCGGCATTGCACACGCTTTTCCCATATACTTTAGCTCAGCCTCTCGACCTGCATATCCCTATTTTACATTCCACTCCGGGCCATGCAACTATGTTTCAATGGAATAGCGGAGCGATTGTTGCATCCGGAGACACAAGGTCTTTTCCGGGTTTGATGCAGATTGACAGCGGAGAGTTCGGTATCTATCAGTCTGTCGGCAATTTTAGATTCCATGCGGGTGGAATGGTCAATAAATACGGCTATATCAATGGACTCCATACCCAATACGGCCTTAACGGGAGCATCTCGTATCAATTCACGCCGAGGTTGTCTGCAACTATCTTCAGTGAATATTATTTCGGGCAGCCTCCACGAATGGCAAACGGAATGCCAATGCCGCCGGCAATGATTGGCTACTATGGACGCTCCACATTTGGAGGATATTTCGACTTCCAGATCAATGAGCGATGGGGTGTTCAGACAGGAATGCAGACGGTGCAGCAGGTTGGAACCAACAGATATAAAGCCGAACCGATAGTGACCCCTTACTATAGAATCAACAAAAAGGTAGCTATCGGTCTCCCGGTAGGCCAAATCCTATATCATATCCTGAAAAAGTAAAGCATTCAAATAACCCTTATTTATCTTTTTGCATAGATAAAATGCGAATAATGCAGAAAATGTTGGTTCAAAAAACTGCGACAGGTTGTCGCAGTTTTGGGATTATACAGTGTCATCAGAAGTGAAACTAATATTTATCCCCTTATTGTTTATTTCTTGTTCCAGAAGTTTTATCCGAGCTTGGAGTTCCTCCGCAGAAGGTAATAGATTTGAATCGTCCACGGTGTTCACATTATCGTATGAGGCAACACCCATCGGTGTATGTACGCCCCTGAACGCCCAACGCACCTCAGTCTCATCCTTGTCACTGCATATCAGCAATCCGATAGTAGGATTATCATCGGGCCCTTTCAATAATTCATCGACTGCACTTACATAATAGTTGAGTTTACCTGCAAATTCCGGTTCAAATGGCCTTACTTTAAGTTCTACAACCACATATGCTTTCAGTTTGATATGGTAGAATAACATATCAATACGTCGGCTACGGCCATTGACGATAAACTCTTTCTGCCGACCAACAAAAGCAAATCCGGTTCCAAGTTCGAGAAGAAAACGGGTGATGTTCTGCTCAAGAGCTGTTTCCAACTGTTCTTCCTGATAATTCTCAGGAACCGTCACAAAACTGAAATCGTAGTTGTCTTTCGTAATTTCCTGTGCAAGTCGGCTTTGAGCTTCCGGCAGGTATTTTGGGAAGTTTGAGATGGCTTTGCCTTGCTTCTCATACAATTTGGCCTTCATTGAATTTGCCAACGTTTGACGGCTCCATCCTCTTGTTACGCACTCTTTTAGATAGAAAATGGCTTCGTCTAACGATTCGCATCCGGTTACAATGTCTGTCTGATGACGCCATGGTACAAGTCCGAGAATCATTGGCAAACTATCTTCGTTCAATTCTGCCCCAACCTGTGGCAGTTTTATTAATGATTGGATTTCAGCATTTTGCAATTCTGCCCCAAGTTGGGGCAGTTTTTCGGAGGCTTCAGATGTAGAGAAAAACGAATACCATTGTTTCATCCTCCACATATTGCGGCTACTGAATCCTTTTTCATTAGGGAAAGCATCCTGCAAGTCAAAACTAAGTTGCTCGACAACTCCTGAGCCCCAACGTTCCTCTGCTTTCCGTATTACAAGGTCACGTCCTATGCTCCAGTTGAATTGCAATTTTTCATAATTAACCTTTAGAGCCGCTTTTATCTGAGCCGCACTATATCGCTTTATTATATCAGAAAGCCATGATGAGTAATCAGAGTCAATTTTGAAATCCTTTACTCTTACGATATGTGGGGTGTCTTTTGTCTTATCCATATACAAAATTAGCAAATTATTCTGATTCTCAGAAATTAATCTCAGTCAATCAAGGAGATTGACCAATTCTTTCTTGATGTCTTCGTCGATGTCACGGTAGCGGGCGAAGGCCTTGCTACCTTCCTTGTGACCGGACAATGCTCCGACAAGGCTTGGGTCTTTAACTTTCTTATATAGGTTGCCGACGAATGTGCGCCGTGCCATGTGGCTGCTCGCAATCTCATTCAGCGGTTTACGCTCTTCTTCGCCTGTCTTGGGATTGAGGACAGTGACAACGCGTGTGATCCCGCAAAGCGTAAAAATATCCTTGATTGCTTGATTGTATTTCTGTGTGCTGATGAAAGGAAACAAACGTCCTTTCTCATCTACGCCCTTATACCTCTTGACAAGAGCCTTTGCACGACTGTTCAGCGGCACACGCACAACCTCCGGTCGCTCTCCCTTTGTCTTGTTGGGCATATACTCAACCGCCCCATTGATGATGTTTTCGGGTGTCAGTTCCATAAGGTCAGACACTCGGCAACCGATAAGGCATTGGAAGATAAAAATATCGCGTTGCACCTCCAGCGATTTCTTGAATGAAAAATCGCGGTCAGCAATCTTGTCACGTTCCTCCAATGTGATGTAATACGGCACACCATATTTTTCCGCGCCGATGCTTGTGCAGGACGCAAACGGAGTACGCGTGATATATCCACGCTTTACACACCAGTTGAAGAAAGCACGAAGCCGCTTCATAATGGCAATTACGGCATTGTGACCACGTTGTTCAGGTTTGCGGGGTTTGCGTGCTGTTTCAACCACATTTGAGGGTTCCTTGTATATGGATGGGAATTTCTCATAGATTTTCGGCTCGTCAATGACGAACTGCTTGAAATCGTCAACCATCGCACCATTGAAATCTTCGAGAGTCAACTGAAATTTCTGACGGGTTGATTTTCTCTTATATTTCTCATATCTATCCAATAGTCGAGCCAACACTTTATAATGGCTCGAAAGTTTGGTGCCGTCCTGCGTAGTGTCGAGATACTCATTGTATGTATCGAAGAAACTGCGGCTGACAGGTACCGTCTCAAACAATTCCGGATGATTGTGACGCATTATAGCGTCCTCAAAGAATTCCTTGCTGAGTTGATTTGCAGGGGTGTTTACGCTGAGAGAGATCAATCTGCTCTCCAAAGATGAGAGATTGTCACTTATAATTTGTAATTTTGCAAGCGTCTTGCGGTCGGCACGCGGCATGATAAATTTGCCGTCTCTGAATCGGGAGGGTTCGATAAACACACCGCTTCTGAGACGCAGACGCAATTCGCGTGACACGGTAAGACGGAGCATGATTTCAGACTCACCGTTGCCATTTACTTTCGAGGAAAGAGACCTTGTGATTGTAGCCATAAGGAGAGGGGGTTAAAAGTTATGGTACAAAATTAATCAAAATTGTCCACGCACACAAATTTCTGTCCACGGATTGTCCACATCTTTTGCGCCTACTTGCGCCTGCTTGACATAGAGATGCAATTCACAAATGCTCAAATCAGATTGTAATATACTGATATTCAAAATGCAACGAATATTGTTGTTTGAATACTCAGATTCAACCAAATTCAACGAGATTCACTATTTTGACTCCAAGTGGGACCACGAGGACGGTAGAAATACCGTCCTTTTTTTGTATCTATGGGTCAGCGTAACGGTCATACCTCGGAGGAAATGCAGAAGTTGCTGATAAATCGTGAACGAGAGTTCTTCACCGGTAGCAAGTCCACACTTATTAATTAATCTCCTCGCTGCAATTGGCGCGTACTGTTTCTTTGCTGTCAAACCGGAAGTCAATTTTAACTTTGAGGTTGTACCATCTGAGGGGCAACTCACCATCTGGCAATAAAAGAAAAGCATTCCAAACTTCAAAATGATGTTGGGTCACACGATATGTTTAGTTGTTTTCCTCATCTAACGAATTGATGAATTTGCTTCAGATGAGCCTTTCAGTGCGTTGCCACGATGAATTTTCTTGCCATAACCGATGGTATATGCTATCTGAATTTGCAAGCGGCAGTGGTCATTAACCGATATGGCGGTATTTGTGAATGAGTAGTTATGTGTGACCAATGATGTCTCATTACCTCGCCAGTGATAGCGAAATGGGTTTATTATATAAACTTGTGCTGTCCAATGTGAGTTTCCCCACCCAACCATTAACCAAAACAAACTACGTTCTTTTATAAACTGTGGGTTCGCTTGATTGTAGTAATGGTGTGTAGTTTTATAGTTGGCGGCAATGTTAAACTGTCCGAAGTAATAAGCGGCATAAACTGAAGCCATTGGAGAAATCTTACTCAAATCGTACTTCCCGGAAAATTTGTGATAGGATATTGCAGGTCGCAACTGCAAAATAAGTCTTCGGCTCAAGAGACTTGCCGTGAAATTCAAAGCACCCCATACGTTGTGATAATTTCCACAATTTTCAGGACGTTGTATTATTGATGAGCCATCCTCACTTATTAAGTGATTTAATCCATTGGGCGATTATCTCTAATACCTCTGGAGAAACCCTTTCTTCAATCCCTCCTTGTGTACGGATAACGCACCCACAAGGTCCGGATCCTTGACTTTCTTGTAAATATTACAGAAGTTTCGATTGGAAGTGAGCCAATGACAGTGGAAAACTGAAAATATACCCTTTTGGGTATGGTGCATGATGCATGGTATTTATAATTTTGCATCAGAAAATATAATATATGACACAGCAAGAAATGCATAAGATAAAGGATTGCCGTATTCTTATAATTGGATATGGTAGCCTGTCGGAGTTTATCAGTGACGAATTGCAGAACATCGGATTTTGCCGGATAAGGCGGTCTGATGATCTATCTGACATTGCCGACTTTGATATTGTAATCGTGGTGAATACCGGTCAGCCGACCGCTGCCGTTCCAATATTGTATCCTTTTGATTTCATTGAGGGTGGTGGGGCGATAGTTAGGTTGCCTGGCGATGATATTGGTGTTCCAGATGATGCCGATATGCGGATATGGGCGGCAAGGTATATGAGCGGTTACTGTGCCTTTTGGAATATGGAGGATTGCGAGTGGCTTGTTGCGTCGCTACCACTTATAATGAAAGGGGAGTCATCTGCACAGGCACAACGGACAGCGGCTGTGATTTGTGCTCGGATTTCCGCAAACATTGCAGTCGGAAGGGTTGTGAAACACTTTCCACGATTTTATTTAGCTGATAACCGCTCTCTCCTCTCAATTAAATGAGCTTGTAATAGGTTTCGGCAGGGATAGACACGGACGTGTTCATCATCCGGGGCATATTTGAGGTCGGGCGGATATTTGGCGCGGGTCAGCAGGGACATTCGGTGCTCTCTCCCGACGAGATCTTGGTCTCGGTCTCGATTGTGGAGTGCTTGATACCCATCGACTGCATCTTCTTGCGTATGTCGTTGATTACGTTGTCCATCTCCAAAGGGTCGCTGATGATGACGTGGGTGGTCATCGCTGTCACGGTTGTGCTCAATGGCCAGATATGAAGATGATGCACCGACTTGACCCCCGGAACGTCTGAGATTGCCTGGCGCACCTTCTCATAGTCAATACCGTCGGGAACCGCGTCAAGCGACATGCGCATGCTCTTCTGCAGAAGATCCTTAGTAGACCATCCAACGATTATGGCTATCACAATACCGATGATCGGGTCAATTACGTATAACCCGGTGAAATGAATGATTATACCCGACACGACGACGCCTACCGATACGAGTGCGTCGGCTGCCATGTGGAGAAATGCCCCCTTCACGTTGAGGTCGCGGTTCTTATCGCGCATGAAGAGCCATGCCGTGATGCCATTCACCACAACGCCTACGCCTGCCACCCAAGCGACGGCATCACCATCGACCGCCTCCGGATGGATCAGTTTAGAGATGCTTTCCACAAGGATTGCCCCGACTGCCACGCAGAGCAGCAGCGCGTTGATCAGCGATGCCTGCACAGTCATCTTCCTGTAGCCATAAGTGTAGCGTTCGGTCGGTTTGCGCTGCGACATCTTGAATGCCACCATGGCAATTATAAGCGTGGCGACGTCGCTGAGGTTATGCCCGGCATCAGATAGTAGCCCCATTGAATTATAAATGAGTCCGTATACCGCTTCCACCACCACGTATGCGGTGTTCAATACGATTCCGAGGATGAATGCTGAATTGAGGTTGCTTACGTCGATATCATGATGATGCTCATGACCGTGGTGATGATGTGCCATGTGGTTTATGTTTATTGCTTAATGGTTATAGTGTATGGTTTAATAATATAACGCGTGAATATGAAAAATGACATTCTTGATTGAAAAGATTTTTTTAACATAGAAGTTTAGACAACTTCATATAGATTGAAAATATTCAGATTATTTCAAGAGATAAAAATTTTTTAATCCTTTGTAGCTATATTTCAAAAATTAGTAGTATATTTGCAAATATTTTCCAATGGAAAATATTGAATATGGTAAAATATTATAGAAACAATCTTAAACAAAATAATCTTTGGATATGAAATTCGTCATAATTGGAGGAGTGGCAGGTGGCGCGACCGCTGCGGCAAGAATACGTAGAAACATCGAGCAGGGGGAGATAATCCTTTTTGAAAAGGGTGATTATATCTCTTATGCCAATTGCGGTCTGCCTTATTATATAGGTGGCGTGATTGCGGAGCGCGACAAACTTTTCGTGCAGACGCCCGATGCATTCGGCAAACGGTTTAATATCGACGTGCGCACACGTTCGGAGGTGGTCGGAATCGATGTCAGAAATAAGAGCGTCAAAGTGCGTACTGCCGACGGACGTGAATATGAGGAGACGTATGACCGGCTGCTGCTGTCGCCCGGTGCGTCGCCTGTGGTGCCGCCGCTCGCCGGAATAGGAAGCCGAGGCATATTTACGCTGCGTAACGTCAGCGACACCGATAAGATAAAAAGTTACATCACTTCCAATGACGTGAAGAGAGCCGTGATCGTCGGGGGTGGATTCATAGGTCTGGAGATGGCAGAGAACCTGAAACATGCCGGAATCGACGTGTCGGTCGTGGAGATGGCAAATCAAGTGATGGGTCCGATCGATTATTCAATGGCGGCAATCGTGCATCAGCATCTGCAACAGAAAGGGGTAGGGCTCTATCTCGAACAGGCTGTTGAATCGTTTGCCGAGAGGGGTGGTACTCTCGACGTCAACTTCAAGTCGGGCATTACGCTGAATACGGATATGGTGATTCTATCCATAGGGGTACGTGCGGAGACGCGTCTTGCTGCAGATGCCGGATTGAAGTTGGGCGAGATGAGAGGGATATACGTGGATGAATACCTTCAGACTTCCGAGCCGGGGGTATATGCCGTAGGGGATGCCATAGAATATCCTCATCCGATCACCGGGAAACCGTGGCTCAATTTCCTCGCCGGACCAGCCAACCGTCAGGCGCGTATCGTGGCGGACAATATGACATTTGGCAACCGCGTGAAATATGAAGGCTCTATCGGTACTTCGATAGCGAAGGTGTTTGACCTGACGGTAGCCGCTACCGGACTCCCTGCAAAACGGTTGAAGATGATGGGTATGCCTTACGCATCAGCCACGATACATCCCAACTCCCATGCCGGATACTATCCCGGTGCGATGCCGATGAGCATAAAAGTGACCTTCTCGCCGGAGGATGGCAGGCTTTACGGCGCACAGATTGTAGGTTATGACGGTGTTGACAAGCGTGTGGATGAATTTGCACTCGTAATCAAGAAGGGAGGCACCGTGCGCGACCTTACCGAGATAGAGCATGCCTACGCGCCGCCGTTCTCCGCAGCGAAAGACCCGGTGGCTCTTGCCGGATACGTGGCGGGGAACATTCTCCAAGGGAAGATGCAGCCTATCTATTGGCGCGAGCTTAGGGATGCCGACCTCTCGAACGTGACTCTTATCGATGTGCGTACCCCCGATGAATATGCGTTGGGGAATCTGAAGGGATCTGTCAATATTCCGCTTGACGAGATGCGCGACCGACTCAGCGAGATTCCCACGGATCGTCCGGTGTATCTATATTGCGGTGTAGGTCTTCGCGGTTATCTTGCATCCAATATATTGAAGGGTAACGGATTCAAGGATGTGAGGAATCTGATAGGTGGATTGAAGACTTATCGTGCCGCCACTGCCCCGATAGCAGCTCCCTCCGATAATGGTGGACCGCGTGGGGGTAAGTTGCAGGAGGCTGACGGAGGTGCTGCGGCTGTAGTTCATAAGACTATGAAGGTGGATGCCTGCGGATTGCAGTGCCCCGGACCGATATTGAAGATGAAGAATACGATGGACGGACTCAGTGCGGGGGAACGTATTGAGGTGACGGCTACAGATGCCGGATTCCCGATAGATGCCGAATCATGGTGCCGCACCACTGGCAACCGTCTTATCTCCATATCCTCAAAGGCTGGCATATACAACGTGGTCATAGAGAAAGGTGAGCCGCAGAGGGATGGTGTAGAAGGTGCGCGTCCGTCAGGAGATGGCAAGACCTTCATCCTCTTCAGCGATGATCTTGACAAGGCTCTCGCCACGTTTGTGTTGGCAAACGGTGCGGCAGCCACAGGGAAGAGGGTCAGTATATTCTTCACGTTCTGGGGACTCAATGCCATAAAGAAGGAGAATAAACCGAAGGTGGAGAAAGACGTGTTCGGCAAGATGTTCGGGATGATGCTCCCGTCGAGTAGCAGGAAACTGTCCCTCTCCAAGATGAATATGGGTGGTGTCGGTTCGCGTATGATGCGCGGCATAATGAAGAGGAAGGGTATCGAGTCGCTTGAGTCGTTGCGCGAACAGGCGATAGCTAACGGAGTGGAGTTTATAGCCTGTCAGATGTCGATGGACGTGATGGGTGTGAAGAGGGAGGAACTTCTTGACAATGTTGTCATCGGTGGTGTCGCTACCTATATGGATCGTGCAGTCGTTTCAAATGTGAACCTGTTTATCTGAACTGTTTGAGCGTAAGGATTTGCATGAGTGGAAACTAAAAGTATTTTATGAATGGAAAAGATTTCATGTATATGTAAGATGCGTCAGCTTTATCAGGCAATTTGCCGTCTGGAGACTGACCTTGTGGAATTATATGGCGTGACCCTTAACGAGGCGATGGTTATGTGCTGCATCGGACATGAGCGACCGGCGGCGAAGGAGATTGCTCAGAGCGTAGGTATGAAGGTGTCGCATCTGTCGAAGGTGTTGCGTTCGATTGAGGAGAAGGGTTTTGTCAATAGAGAATTCGGAGATGCCGACCGGCGGTTGATGTGTTTTTCATTGACGGAACCTGCGCTATCGTTGCTTGGCAGGATAAGGTGCGATGGGTTGCCGGTGCCGGAATTACTGAGAGATTTTTTTGCGGAATCTCACTGAATGTGTGTCATTGAGAGGCGGGTGCAGATGTATTTGAAACTGCACCCGCTGATTTTTTGAATATTACTTAATCCAAGAGGAAGTTTAAATAACTTCATATTGAACAAATTGATAAAAATATTGTTTTTTTATAAAAAAACTAATGCGAAGAATACTGCCCATAATACTAACGATGGTCATGTCGATATTTACTATCGGTGCAGATTGCTGTGGCATAAGCGAGATGTCGGCTGATGATATAGAAAGTGAGTGTTGCATCTGCATTGACCTTCAGCAAAGACAGAGTATCCGGAGAACGGTGATGTCAAGCTCCGCATACGGGTTGAAAGAGGGGTTAAGTGTCTCTTTACAGTTTAGTGGTGCGGAATCAAGCCATATCATGCCGCGATATTCCAATTACACAAAACATAAGCGTTTTTGTGTGTATCGGTTATAATGCCATCCCTGCTTATTAGGTCAGATGCTGAATGTCATGCCGTCTGCCTTTGCTTATTGAAATGATTTAAATCAAATAAAATATACATTAAAAGACACATTTAAAAGATGTCATTGGTATTTGGCATCCATTTATCAAAATAAAATTAAATCATGGGATTATTATTGATTTACCTTATAGGAGCGTTGTCGCTCTCATTTTTATGTTCTGTTCTTGAGGCGGTGCTCCTTTCCACACCGATGTCATACATAAGTACTCTTGAGATGAAAAATCCACGTCTCGCGTCACTTATGAAACGCTACAAGTCGAATATTGACCGACCTGTGTCGGCAATTCTTTCCCTCAACACTATAGCCCATACGATCGGTGCGGCAGGTGTTGGAGCGCAGGCGATCGAGTTATGGGGTGAGGCTGTTTTCGGTATCGTCTCTGCGGTGATGACATTTCTTATCCTTGTGCTTTCTGAAATTATCCCCAAGACTGTCGGGGCATTCTATTGGCGTGATCTTGCGTTGAAGAGCACAGCTGTAATCCGTGTGCTTATCATCATTACCTATCCGTTGGTATGGCTGTCGGAACTCATCACCCGCTGGCTGACGCCAAAGGATGCGCCGGCATCAGTGAGCCGCGATGAAGTGTCGGCCATGGTCAGCCTCGGAGTGGAGGAGGGTGTCTTCAAAGCTAAGGAATCAAAGGCGATACAGAGTCTTATACATCTTGAAAGCGTTAAGGCTGCCGATATAATGACACCGCAGATAGTGGTGGAATCGGCAAACGCGTCAATGACGTGCCGCGAGATGTATGATGACAGACGTTTTACAAAGTCGCGGATTCCCGTTTATGACAGCGATGACGATTTCATCTCCGGTTACGTCCTCCGCAATGATGTGCTTGAAAAAGTGTCGGCAGACGACTTCGGATGTGTCCTGGACAGCCTGAAGCGAGAGATACTGCAATTTAAGGAGAATGAACCCGTGTCGAATATCTGGGAGCAGATGCTTGTGACAAAAGAACATATAGTGGCGATTACCGATGGCTACAGTTGCCTGCGGGGAATCATAACGATGGAAGACATAATAGAGACTATGCTTGGCATTGAGATTGTTGATGAGAATGAAAGTATTGTCGACATGCAGCTTTATGCTGTACAGTGCGCACAGGAGATGAGGAAGAGTCGGGAGACAAAGAGATAGGTCTGCTGTCGGTATGGTGTGATTGTGCCTTGTTTCCGGCTGCATATATTTGCAGTGAGAATATATGGCGGTTCCGATAGACTGACCGCATCATGAAAATAAGGAAACAATGGCAACTATCAAGATTAAGATCAGATTCTCTAATGCCGGCACCAGTGCCGGACGTGTTGTGTATCAGGTGATCCATCGCCGGGTGATACGTCGTATCGCATCCGGAATATCCGTAAGGAAAGATATGTGGGAGGAGGCGACATCTCGCGTCGTGATGCCCCCGGATGCCATCGGCGATCTCGCCGTGGCAAACGAGATGAGAATCGCCAACACCCGCATCGATGAGGACATGGAGGCGATTCGTAGCATAATCGACGGATTGGAGGGGAGATATGGCGGGTATTCCGCAGATGACATTGTTGATGCCTTTCAGGCTCAGATAACCCCCATCCCTTTCCCCGACTTCATGGAGGAGGAGATATATCTAAAGGAGAAGAGCGGGAAGATGGGCACTGTGCGTACATATACCTCCGCATTGCGACGCTTGCGTGCTTTTGCAGCCGAGACGGGCTACGACATCAACATCATCACTGCCGATCTGATGGAGGAATACGAGTCGTGGCTCAGTCAGCGTGGTGTGGTCAACAATTCCATATCATTCTATATGCGGGCGTTGAGGGCAGTCTACTCGCGTATGGTGAAGACCGGTATGGTGCGCGAATGTCACCCCTTCGCGAATGTCTACACAGGGATTGCGAAGACGCGAAAACGTGCCATATCCGAGACCGACCTGCGGAAAGTGAGAATGCTCAATCTGTCGGGCGACAACGCACTGGAGATGGTGCGTGACATGTTTCTGCTCAGTTTCTATATGATGGGGATATCCTTCGTAGACATGGCATTCCTGAAAAAGACGGATATGCGGAATGAGGTGATAAGCTATTGCCGTGCCAAGACGGGGCAGAGCATCAACATCGGAGTCAACGCGAAGATACTCCACATGCTCGACAAGCATCCTTCGGCTGCGGATTCTCCATATCTTCTACCAATCATCAGTGACCCGAAGGGCGACACGCGTAAGCAGTATCTCAACGCTTTGCGCGAGTTTAACAAGAAACTTAAGAAGATAGGGGAGAGGATAGGTCTTGCCGATAAGTTGACCACCTACACCAGCCGTCATTCATGGGCGTCGATAGCACGCACGCGAAACGTGGAGCTGAGTGTGATCAGTGACGCGCTCGGTCATCAGAGCGAGGCGACCACGCGCATCTACCTGGCTACACTCGACACCGGACGAATCTCACGCGCCAACGACATCATCCTGCGCGGCTTCTGACAGCCGCATCACCACAGAAACGCGGAGAGCACAAAGGAATAAAAAACTTTGTGCTCTCCGCGTTCTTTGTGGTGTTGAATCCACAAATGTTTGCCATTTTTGCCCGTCTCTAACTTAGAGTGGGGTATTGCAATTTAAATAGTTGATAATTAAAATATTAAATTTTGTAAGTGCAACAAATGGTCAACAATTAAGGAAATGGTCAACAAATTCTGTACTTTTTTGCATCATATTTTTTACCTCAACGTTATTCTGATATTTTATATACAACCCTATATTCAGTCGGATAAATTCATGAGATTTAATTAATATTATTTTCTCATTAAGAAGATATATCGTTAATCATCAAATAAATAAGCAATAATAAATCAAAATTCACATAAATTCCAAATATAGGTTAATAAAAATTTTTGATTAAAATAAAATTTGTTCATATCAGCAGATTTTATTAATTTTGCCATGTAATGCCCCACTCTAAGTTAGAGAAGGACTAAGTTTATATGGGTAATGCGCTGAAAATGCGCATGTTCTGCCCACACTATGCCATCGGAAACCAATTTCCCCTCGGCAACACATAAAGCATTTGAGAATGAGACCTCACGGTCTGGAACTCTCGGTTTGCCATTATTCTTACGTTGGACAGTTTTACTGAGTCAACGAAAGGAAGAGCACTCTTCACTATACCCACAAGTTACGGATTTTACGACTGTGAACTTATTGGAATATATAAGGTTGCAGAACGATGAACTGAAAAGGTTCTCGTCACGTACAACGCAGGAAAAGACCGCTCAGTTCGTGACGACAATCACTGAATATTGTGATGCCGATACCGACTTGCGAATGGCACAGACCACGCCCTTTGTCATGGGTTACGGAGAATCCATCACCGACGGCTCTGGCAAGACCTACAGCCCGACCGTGGCAAACGAATGTGTGGAACGTCTGCGCGGAACCATCCGTAAAGCCATCCGCGACAAGGTAATACCCAACTACGATCCCATACCCGAAGCACTCGACAGACTGCGCAATGACGTATGGGGTCTGGAAGTGAAAGCCGAGTCACCAGTAAAAATTGATCTCCGGCTGACCGATGCCGTGTTGACCCTGACGCGCAAATTAACTTGGATATTCGCTAACCGCTCAATTGCGGAGCAATCCGACGATCCGCAGCAGCGCCGTCGGCTCCGCGAAGAGACCACCGACGCACGTGCCGTGCTCATCTACCTCTTCAGCCTCTTCTTCTACGGACTCGACATCGAATCCATCCTCCGCCTCAAGACATCAGAACCCTCAGAAAATTCAGAATGCTTCATCCCGAAATACGGTCGGGCATTGCCGATTCCGGCAGTAGCCCTCTCCCTCGCCCGAATGCACAACGAAGGGAAGATCTGCACCACCGGCGACCGACTCTTCAGCGTAATCAGCGACACCGACACCGACGAACAGATCGCAGCCAAAGCGAAGCGCATAATGATGCGTGCCCGCAAATGGCTTCATCGTCAGGAGATACCCCTCGCCACCTATCCCGACACCTTCAGCGAATGGCTCTCACTCGCAGCCGAGACAGGTGCACCGGCAGCAGCCATCGAGACAGCGATACAATGCGCCGTCAGCGGCAAGTTTACCGAGATAGACGAGCAGACATGGCTCGACCTCAACCGTTCGGATCGCAGTGTAGCCACATTCCTCCAGCACAACTGGTACGTGCTATGCAGCTACTCCACCACCTTTCGTGGCGAAAAACTACGTTCATTCATAGCACGTTCCGGCATCTTCGGCACAGAAACCGAAGCCTACCGCCGACTCTACAACCCCACCGATAACACCGACGAACGCCCCACAGAGACATCCGCCATCAGCCGATTTGTCTTCCTCAAGGCGAATCCCATAGAGGCGATGCTCATTGACAGGCTCCGACGCGACGCCGCACTTCTCCGTGTAAGCCGTACCCGCCAATTCGCAATCGTACCGCAACACGAAATCGAGATCTTCCAGGTAGCCCTCCGCGACTTCCGCGACGACGTAGACCTCGTAGACCGCGAGGAATGGATCGCCGCCCACCGTAAAGAATTCGCCAAATCCCAAAAAGTGATAATCCACACCGGACCCTTCAAAGGACGCGAAGCCACCATCATCGACATCAAGACACCCAAAGCCAACGGCAGCAAAGATCGTGGCACCACAGTAGGCGATGTCACCGAACCCCACTACCTCCTCTCCCTCGCCCACGCCACCTTCACCATCGTCGCGACCCGCACCGCCCTCGCCCTCGACGCCGCCCCGTAGCCACTAAAAGGGGGAGTGAAACCGGGAGCGTAAACTTCCAGCTTGCGCAAATTCGTGAAGATACCAAAGGATCAACAGCGCAGCCGTTTTGTTTCAAGTGTGAGCGCGAAGCGCGAAAACCCGATAAACCGCAGAGTCCACAAAGCTCACGGAGAATTATCTTCACACGAAGAAACAAAAGAACAAAAAGAAATTAATCTACAATAAAATATAATTTCCGATCTTGCCACCTTACCTCCTACTTTAGGGGGTAGGGGCTTAATCATATATCCCCACCGCTTTGTCAGAATCGCTGAAAAGAAAGACCCTAAAGGGCACACTCTGGAGCACTCTCGAAAGATTCTCCGTGCAGGGCATTGCATTCGTCGTCATGATTATCATGGCACGTATCCTTACTCCTGGAGACTATGGTCTTGTCGGGATGCTCACGATATTCATAGCCGTGTCGCAGTCGCTTGTCGACAGCGGATTTTCTCAGGCACTCATCCGCAAGCAGGACCGTTCGGAGGTTGACAACTCCACCGTCTTCTACTTCAACATCGGGGTAGGGCTGGTGCTATATCTGGCTCTCTTCCTGTCAGCCCCGCTCATAGCCTGGTTCTACGACGAGCCGATACTCGTTCCGCTCACCCGGCTTATCTCTGTCAGCGTGCTCATCAATTCCTTTGTCGTGGTGCAGAGGGCATTGCTGACTGTAAGGATAGACTTCAAGACACAGGCGAAGGCTTCATTTGCTGCTGCTGTTATCTCCGGCGCGGTCGGCATAACGATGGCATACACCGGATTTGGGGTGTGGTCGATAGTCTGGTATCAACTGACGAACCTTGCTGTGAATGTCGGTCTTCTCTGGATATTCTCCCGATGGCGTCCGCAATGGGTGTATTCATGGAAGTCATTCCGTGAGCTATTCGCCTTCGGCTCCAAGATGGCGGCATCCGGTATCCTCGACACACTCTACCGGAATATCTATATGATAGTCATAGGCAAGGTGTTCAGGGCATCCGACCTTGGCTATTACACGCGGGCACATCAGTTTGCGGAATTTCCGTCATCGAATGTATCAGGCATAATACAGCGAGTCACGTTCCCGATACTATGCTCCATACAGGATGATGACGAACGACTGCGCAGTGTCTACCGCCGTTTCCTACGTCTATCTGCCTTCATTGTGTTCCCACTCATGATAGGTCTTGCTGCAGTGGCACACCCCCTCATCCTGCTTGTGCTGAAGGAGCAGTGGGAGTTTGCCGCAGTCCTCCTCCAGATAATCTGTCTGGGCATGATGTGGTATCCTATCCATTCCATCAATCTCAACCTCCTTCAGGTGAAGGGTAGGAGTGACCTGTTCCTCCGACTGGAGATAATCAAGAAATGTCTCGGAGTCGCCATGATATGTGTTACGGTGCCGTTCGGCATAGTCGCCATGTGCTGGGGCTCCGTGGTGAACTCAATAATCGCACTGATAATTAACACCCACTACACAGGGAAACTCATACAGGTAGGCTTCCTGCGCCAGATGCGCGATCTTGTACCGACACTCCTCTACTCATTCTCGATGGGTGCGGTAGTCTGGGGTATCGTGCAGTTGGTTCCCGGCAATATGCTGAAACTTACCGCCGGCATACTGTCCGGCATCGTGTACTTCCTGATTGTGACGAGACTGACCCGTTCGGCAGACCTGCGCGAACTACTTTCATTCGTAAAAACAAAATAGTACCATCCCTATAGCAAAATGATATGAATAAAGGTTATATCCCCCCCTATAAGTGCCGTAATGGTATACAAAAGAAAGGACGCAGCTCAAATCTGGAATTATACCGGATTATAGTGATGCTTCTGATCGTCGCGCACCATTATGTCGTTAACTCCGGTCTGATTGAAATCGTGAAACAGACCGACTTCTCTCCTGAATCATGTGTTATGCTCCTGTTCGGGGCATGGGGTAAGACGGGGATAAACTGTTTCGTATTCATCACAGGGTATTTCATGTGCAGGTCTGTTATAACGGGACAAAAACTATTGAAACTATACCTCCAGATTGCCTTATATGGTCTGGTCATTTACCTGATCTTCTGCATCACGGGTCATGATTCGTTTTCTCCGTTGAAAATGCTCTGGACTGTCTGGCCTGTCAAATCAATCGCAGATGGATTTGTAAGCTGTTTCATAGTCTTCTATCTGTTTATCCCGTTCCTGAACATATTGGTAAGACATCTTGACAGAAAGGAACATGGTTACATGGCACTTCTCCTTATCTTTACCTTTACCCTTTTTCCGAGTATCCCCGGAATGAGGATGACATTTAACTATGTCACATGGTTCATGGCAATCTATATCCTTGCTTCCTATATAAGATTCTACGGACTGACTTCCCGGATATCACATGCCTCATGGGGATGGCTGACATTAGGACTTGTAATCCTCTCTTCTGCAACAGTGCTTGGTCTGGACTATATATATAAGGCAGGGATTACCTCATACCATAGACCTTATTTCTTTATATCGGACAGCAATAAGATATTTTCCCTTGGTATTGCCATAACATCATTCATGTATTTCAAGGATATGCGTATCCCTCAATCCCGCCTTATAAATGCAGTAGGTGGTGCAACATTCGGGGTATTGCTTATCCACGCCAACTCCGACACTATGAGACAATGGCTGTGGCGTGAAACGGTAGATAGCATTGGGCATTTCGTGCCATCAGTTATATTGACACTGTCGTATGCGATGGTTTCGGTGCTTGTTATTTTTGTGGTTTGTGCCGGTATTGATTGGTTCAGAGGTAAATATATTGAGCCACATCTGATTAAATTTTTTCGTAACCACGGAGAAAGGATTAGGGGTAGAATCTTTCCTGAAAAGTCATGACTTCAACGACATTTGATGTTTCTGTTGGGGTGGATCTATCTGAGTCATTTGTAAAAACAAAATAATCATTATAAATTATGGACGGTAACAAGCAGATTACCGTGACTTCTCCGCTACTTCCCGATCTGGAGGAGTTTCACGACATGCTCAGGGAGATCTGGGCAAGCAAGTGGATAACGAACAACGGTTCCTTTCATAAACAGTTGGAGAAGGAACTTGCCGCATATCTCAAGGTGCCATACATCAGTCTCTTCACCAACGGCACGTTGCCCCTTATCACAGCCCTCCAGGCACTGCGCATCACCGGTGAGGTCATAACCACCCCCTACAGCTTTGTAGCCACGACCCACTCACTGTGGTGGAACGGCATCAAGCCGGTGTTTGTTGACGTGGATCCCGCCACCTGCAACCTTGACCCCTCAAAGATAGAGGCGGCAATAACACCGAAGACCACCGCCATCATGCCCGTTCACTGCTACGGCAAGCCGTGCGACACGAAGGCGATACAGGAGATAGCCGACAAGTACGGGCTGAAGGTGATATATGATGCCGCCCATGCCTTCGGAGTGGAGGTAAACGGGGAATCCGTCCTCAATGCCGGCGACATGTCGACACTCTCGTTCCATGCCACAAAGGTCTACAACACGATCGAGGGCGGGGCGATGGTGATGCAGGATGAGGTGACGAAGAAACGCATCGACTATCTGAAGAACTTCGGATTCGCCAACGAGACGACGGTTGTCGCCCCCGGCATCAACTCCAAGATGGACGAGATGCGCTCAGCCTACGGACTCCTCAATCTCCGTCAGGTGGATGCGGCTATAGCCGCCCGTCAGAAAGTAGCCAACGCCTACCGCGAGGCACTGCGCGATGTTGAGGGCATCAGCTTCTTCGACGACATGCCCGGAGTGCGCCACAACTACAGCTATTTCCCGATCTTCATAGATGCGGAGCGGTTCGGCAAGACCCGTGATGCACTCTATCAGGAGATGAAGGAAGCCAACGTTCTCGGACGCCGCTACTTTTATCCCCTCATAAGCGAGTTCAGCACCTACAAGGGGCTTCCATCCGCCACGCGCGAGAATCTCCCTGTTGCACATAAACTTGCTGACACGGTTCTATGTCTTCCGATGCATCATGACCTTTCGGATGCAGATATAGAGAGGGTTCTTAAATTCTTCAGGAAATGAAAAATCTGATTATAATAGGAGCCCGTGGATTCGGGAGGGAAGTCTACAATCTTTATCTGGATTGTAGAAGGAATGATCCGGAATTAGTTTGCAAGGGGTTCCTTGATGACAAAGCGGATGCCTTGGATGGATATGAGGGGTATCCTCAAATAATATCCTCAGTGGAGGATTATGAAGTTCAGGACGATGATGTCTTTGTATGTGCCCTTGGAGATATAAGATATAAAAAGCAATATGTGGAAAAAATACTTGCCAAAGGTGGTGAGTTTATATCCCTCATACATCCGGATGTTCAGATAGGGATGAACACAATGATAGGCAAAGGTTGCATAATACGTACTGCGTGCAGCATAAGCTGCGATATAACGATAGGTGATTATGTGACCATCATGGGTTATTCTGTACTTGGGCATGACTGCAAGGTCAGGGACTGGTCCCATCTTGGTGCATATTCATTCCTCGGAGGATTCTCGGAAGTCGGGGAGATGGTCACGTTGCACCCCGGAGTGCGTCTGCTTCCCCACAAGAAGGTCGGGGACAATTCCATCGTTGGGGCCGGTAGTGTAGTGTTGAGAAATGTTAAACCGGGGATAACCGTATTCGGGGTCCCTGCAAAAAAAATAGAGTATTAATATGGATTTGAACAGTTTTATAGAGAAATTTGCAGAGGCGATTGAATTGGAGGATTCCTCTGTTCTGAGTAGAGATACAGTGTTCCGCACATTGCCGGAATGGGATTCATTGTCCTATCTTTCAGTGATAGCGATGATGGATGAGGAATATGACATCCAGATAGAGAACGCTGATTTCAAGCAACTGCTGACAATAGAGGATCTGGTAAACTATATTTCCAACAGGTAATGGCATTCTCATCATATACAGGTGTGGGTGTGACAGCCCTCGCCGGGGCAGTCCCCCATACCGTCATAGACAATTACAGGTACACTGACTATTTCCCTGCCGATCAGGTCAGGGAAGTGGTTGACAAGGTGGGTATCTACGAGCGTCGTTTCGCAGACAAGGACACGTGCTCCTCCGACCTCTGTTTCGCGGCGGCTCAGAGACTTATTGATGACAACGATATAGACAGGTCGGAGATAGACCTTCTGATATTCATCTCGCAGACCCCCGACTACAGGATGCCTGCCACATCAGTGTTACTTCAGCATCGTCTCGGGTTGCCAAACTCGACGGTTGCGTTTGACATCAACCTTGGATGCTCCGCCTTCATATACGGGCTTAACGTGGTGTATGCACTCATGTCGGGAGGCAACTACCGTAAGGCATTATTGCTTGACGGGGAGACCCGGTCAAAGGTATATTCCCCTAAGGACAGACGTTCGGCATTCCTTTTCGGGGATGGTGGTGTCGCCGCGCTTATAGAGAGGGATGAGAAGTTTGGCAGGAGCTATTTCTCACTGAACTCCGACGGTTCACGCGGAGATCTCATCAAGATAAATGCTGGAGGCTACCGTATGCCGTCATCAGCCGAGACCGTCAGGGAGAAGGTCGTCGATGAGTACGGCAACATCAGGAGTGAGGAGCAGGGCTACATGATGGGGGGCGATGTCTTCAATTTTGTCATACGTGAGATACCTAAGGACATAAGGAAGACCCTTGAATACTCCGGCAAGACTGTGGCAGACTTCGACTACTTCATCTTCCATCAGGCGAACAACTTCATCAACAGCTACCTTGCGAAGAAGCTCAAGCTTGACACTGGCAAGATACCCTCCACAATAGAGAAGTATGGCAACACCTCCTCCGTGTCAGTCCCCCTGACCATCGCTGATCAGTTGAAAGGGAAACTTGAAGGGGAGAACACCCTTCTGTTGAGCGCCTTCGGTGTCGGCATGACATGGGCTACGGCTGTTGTGCCTTTTGTGGATCTTAAGATAAGCGACATAGTTGAGGTATGATAAATGAAAAATCTGTGTATAATCCGTTTTCTTTAGAAGGAAAACGGATTATAATTACCGGAGCCTCTTCAGGAATAGGGCGTCAATGTGCCATTGATTGCAGTCGGATGGGCGCGGAAGTCATCATGATAGGAAGAAATATCGAAAGACTTCAGGAAACATCCGGAATGCTTGCAGGAAAAGGGCATTGTAGCATTTCAATGGATGTGACGGATATTCAATCTACATTTATACAGGACATTGTTAATCAATTCGGTACCATTGACGGATTTATCCATGCTGCAGGAATTGAGAAAACACTTCCTTTCAAATTGCTCGGAAAGTCAGATTATCAGGACATATTAGATGTGAACGTACTGAGTGCATTTGAGATATCCCGTCAGTTGACATCAAGGAAATATATGAATAATGGAGGAAGTATTGTCTTTATATCATCAATAACCTCTGTGATAGCAAGAGGGGGACTTACAGCCTATGCTGCCTCAAAGGGGGCGTTGAACAGTGGGGCAAGAGTTATGGCTCTTGAACTATCAAAAAGAAGAATCAGGGTCAATACCATATCACCCGGTACGATACTTACTCCAATGATGACAGAATATCTTTCGTCACTTTCAGAGGAAGATGCCAATAAAAGAAAGTCTGGGTTCATGTTGGGATTAGGGGAACCGACAGACATTTCAAATGCCTGCATCTACCTTTTATCGGATGCATCCCGTTGGATTACAGGACAGAATCTTGTTGTAGACGGCGGGTATACAGTGCAATAGTGGTTTCTTTGAATACTTGGGGGTACAAGAAATGATTAAAGGATTTGTCCGATTACTAAAATATCATTAATGGGAAGACTATCGGCCTCGCGTGTAGGTCGCACCCTCCCAAGAGGAGAGGCTAATTTATTAACCTCTTGTATACAAGGTCGCGGAGGAGTTGACAAGAATCATAATTCTTAATATCATGATCAAAATACTTTTATTGATCGTGGCCTTGGTGTAGTGGGCTTTTGGATTAACCAAATCCATAACTGCATTTGAGTAGGCCATTGACGATTACAGAGAAGCAAGAAGCAGGTCATCCTTTAAGAAACTTGCTTGGGAATTCTGCGGAATTCTTTGGGTGGAATTGCTTTTTATTCGTAAATTTTTACCCCTCTGATACGAGTAAAGGGTGACATCGAAAATAATTGAGTTGATTTAAGCCGTCTGTTTGAATCAACTCATACAACAGCTTATATCAACTCAATTACTACAATCAATTACAAGGAATCAGCCGCGAATGATCCCCTGTATAAGAATGTCTAATAGGTTCAAAATATGAATAAAAACGAACAGCCTTGCAATAGAGATATGGATAATCAAAAGGTAATGGTCGCAATACGTTGTATCACATATAATCATGAACCATATATTCGTGATGCGTTGGAGGGATTTGTCATGCAGAAGACAAATTTCCCATTTGTTGCAATAGTGCATGATGATGCCTCAACAGATGGTACAGCCGCTATTATTAAGGAATATGCGGAGAAATATCCGGATATAATTAAGCCTATCTACGAAACGGAGAATCAGTACAGCAAACGGGACGGGTCGTTAACCCGTATAATGAAAGAGGCTTGTGAAGCAACTGGGGCAAAATATATTGCAATGTGTGAAGGGGATGATTATTGGACTGACCCTCTAAAATTGCAGAAGCAAGTGGATTTTTTAGAATCACATCCGGATTACGGAATGTGCTATACTGATTTTGATGGATATGATGTAGACAAAGATCAAAGGAGGGAAATGAATATAAAGGATTTTAGTGGAAATTTATATGAAATGATACTAAATGAAATTCATAATATATGGACTTTGACGGTTTGTTATAGATCTGAATATATGAATCAGATTCCATTACTTGATTACAATCGTTATTTTGTTGGAGATATAGTATGGTTCTTAACAATTGCTTCAAAATCAAAAATTCATTGTATATATGAGAAAACTGCAATATATAGAATTTTAAAGGATTCTGCATCGCATTTTGTAGATATTAAAAAAAGAAGTACGTTTAGGACGTTATGTTGTCGGACATATAATTATTTTTTAGAGAATGGTATCCCTGTAAGTGAAAAAACGTGGAATAATGTTAAACGGAATTTATCAAAGGCATTAATTTCGCAATCTTATTATTGTAATCAAAAGGAATTGTTAAATGAAGCACATTTTCCATTGTCATTAATAACAAATGTTAAAGACTTATTATTCTATATATTTCAATACGGGAAAAAAAGTGAGATATTATATTTGTTATTGAGAAAAATAGTTGTGATTTTACAGTAACTGATTATTTGTTAAAATTTTAAATAATGAAGATAGGATTTATATATTCAGGCTTTAGGCTTTCAAAAGGTAACGGGATTGTCAGTCAGGCTTTGACTTGGAAAAGGATTCTTGAAGAAGAAGGTCATGAGGTTGTAATGTGTCATCCATGGGAGTTCAACGATTATTCTACTTTTGATGTTCTGCAGATTTTTAGTTTTGATAATTCAACGGAATCTTTGGTGAATGAATTAAGTAAGAAGAATAAAAACATATTTATAGCTCCAATCCTTGATCCTGATTACAGCCTTTTTAATTGCAAATTAAGATCCTATTGTGCAATTCCAAAGTTGCGCCTGGCTAATAGGTTTAGTTCTCTGCGTAGAGTGCGTAATCGTGTAAAAGGAATATTGGTAAGAAGCAATTTTGAAAAGGACTATATTGTTAAAAGTTTTGGATACAAAGCGGAACAATGTCATATCGTGATGTTGTCGAGCGGTGTTAAAACTACAACTGATTTTAATCTTAACTCTCGTGAGCCCTTTTGCTTTCACATGAGTTTTGTAACTGATGAGAGAAAGAATGTCAAAAGACTTATAGATGCTTCAGTAAAATATAACTTTCAGCTTGTAATTGCCGGAGGAATACACTTTGAACATGAAAGAAGCGCATTTGAAAGTTGGATTAAGGGAAAATCTAATGTAAAATATTTGGGTTATATTTCGGAAGAGAAAAAGATAGAACTTTACCGAACCGCGAAAGTTTTTGCATTGCCCAGTCTGAATGAAGGTGTAGGATTAGTGGCATTAGAGGCAGCAGCTTATGGATGTGATATTGTTATAACGTCTGTAGGAGGACCGAAGGAATATTACAATGGATTGGCAAAAACAGTTGATCCATATAATATTGATGAAATCGGAGTGGGGGTTAGGGAATTTTTAGATGGTCAGACATATCAGCCAAATCTCTCTAAAATGATAACAACCCAACTTTCGGATAAGACTGTTGCAGAGAAACTTTTGAGAATATATACTAAATAATCGCATCATTTCATGGGATTTTTAAGTAGGAAAGAAAACTGGTTTATTCTGATTTTGTTGCTTATAACATTATCTGTATCTCCGGCTTTCGCTTTGTCGTCAGAAGATGACAGAAATTATCTTTTGATTGGATGTATGGGATTAGGTTTTGTATTCTTTTTGTTTTCTCACTCATACACTCCTAAAATTGATAATAGGCTTATTATGATGATTTGTTTAATGTTTATTTTTCAAACATTGTTTCACATTGAAGTCGTAAGATTTTCCTCAATTTTTTTTACATGCATGTATGTGTTATATTTTATGTTGGCAAATAGATTATTTCATAGAGGTAGACCTTCGCTTGAAAAGTTTCGTCAAGTTATCAAAGTATTAATATATGCATATTTTCTGGTTTTGTTAATTCAGCAAGTTTGTGTATTGACTGGATTGCCCATATTTAATGGTTATCATATTAGTGTATCTGAGAGATGGAAGTTAAATGCTCTCTCTGCGGAGCCATCTCATACATCTAGGTTTGTGGGTATTTTGATGTATGTTTTCCTTTCATTAACAGATGACATGGTTGGACGTCGCTTAACAATCTTTGAGAGTTTCAAGAATTATAGAAATGTTTGGCTTCCTTTTCTGTGGATTATGCTTACTACCGTAAGCGGAACTGCAATACTTGTTCTTTTGTTAATATTCTCACGATTTTTTTCTAAAAGGATTATATGGATGTGTGTAATATTTTTATTATTGATAGTTGGAGTCGTTGCAAAATCAGAGATTGCTGCATTGTCGAGATTTGCTAAATTTTCTGCTGCTGCTGTTACCCTTTCGGCAGATGCAATGATTGCTGCAGATCATAGTGCTTCTGTCAGAATTGTTCCTATGTTATTATGTCTGTCAAAGATTGATTTATTGACCATTGAAGGTTGGGTAGGCAAAGGAATGGGGAATGTCGCAACATGGTTAGCAGATGAAATGTCTGGAATCCCTGATGGCTTTTCTGCTGGGGCTATGGCTGCTTTTGCGTTGGAGTATGGAATTATTATAGCATTATTCTATATTATTATTTCATTTAAATTATGTTATGACAAACGTTATGGTTTTGCATCCGTTGGATTGTGGATGATTTGTTGTATCCTTATTGGTATAAATTCTCAGATTGGATGGTGTTGTATAACTTTTCTTTATCTTTCAAAACAATTTAGACCACTAATAAATGCGAACAAAAGTATTCAACAACTTGCCTGAAACTGTATGTTATGGTTGTCAGGCGTGTGCCCAGATATGTCCTGTATCCGCAATTAAAATGATACCGGATAAGGAAGGTTTTCTTTTTCCGCAGATTGATACGGATAAATGTATAGAATGTAATTTGTGTGAGAAAACATGTCCTACACAAGAATCAGTAGCAAAACCATTATTTAATGCGATTCCAACGAATGTTGATGCTGCATGGGAAAAAGATTTTGATGCAAGGCTTGAATCTACATCTGGTGGGGCATTTTATATATTTGGTAAAAAATGGATTGAGGATGGGGGGGTGGTTTATGGTGCAGATTTTGATGATAAGTTACATGTCCGTCATTGTAAGGCTGTAACCATAGAAGAATTACAAAGACAAAGAGGGTCCAAGTATGTGCAAAGTGATCTATCTGGAATTTTAAAAGCTGTAAGAACGGATTTAAAGGCTGGTATAAAGGTATTGTTTTCCGGTACACCTTGTCAGGTCGCCGGTTTGAGGGCATTTTTAAAGAAGGATTATCCTAATTTAATATGTATTGATTTAGTATGTCATGGTGTCCCAAGTCCTCTGATTTTTTTAGAACATTTAAAATATGTGGAAAAGACGAGTGGCAAGCAGATTGTCGATTATAAATTTAGAGGAAAGGAACGCTCTGGATGGCGGGCTTATATAAAATATATATTCAAGGATAAGACTGTTGAAAAGAGATTTTTGGGAAATGATTTCTATGCATATTCCTTTTATCGGTCTCGATTTAATCGAAGAAGTTGTTTCTCATGTGGATTTTCTCATGCAAAAAGAGTAGGAGACATTACTCTTTCCGATTTTTGGAATGCTGAAAGATATTCAAAGGAACTTAGAAAGCAACGGAAATATGGGTTTAATATGATTATGTGCAATACGGAAAAAGGTCGGAATTTGTATAATGAAACGATCTCAAAATTTGGACGTATAGAATTGCCTCTACAAATTGCAGTTGATGGAGATGTGAGATTGAGACATGCAGAAAAGGCTCCATTGGATAGGGATAGTATATTTCAAGAATACCATACTCATGGATATGAGTGGTTGGTAAATAATAGAGGACCTAAAAATTCTATTGCGTCACGTCTGACACCAACTTGGGTTAAAAATCTTATATATGAAATAAAGTCCAGAATATGAAAATTGGAATATTGACAAGACGTTACGGTTATAATATGGGATCTACTCTCCAAGCTTATGCAATTGGAGAGATGATAAAAGAGTGTGGCCATTCTGTAGAAATAATTGATTATGATGAAACATCTGCACATAGATATTGGAGAATAAGACCATTTATTGAGCACATATTTTTTTATATGCATATTCCTCCATTTGGTTTTAAACGAGAATACCTAGTTCATAGGGTTAGACAGGAACAACGATTCAATAAATTTGAAACTACCTATTTGCCACTTACGGCTATTTCATATTCTTCCCCTAAGGAATTAAATAAAATTGCATCTAAATATGATAAGATAGTTGTAGGAAGTGATCAGATTTGGAATCCTTTCTTATTTGATTCTAATTTTTTTGGAGGATTTTTAAATGAGGAAGAAAGAAATAAAATAATACCATACGCACCAAGTATTGGGACATCGGATATAGGAACTATTCATCAGGAACAGAGACAATTATTGAAATCTCTAAATGTCTTAGCATGTAGAGAAGAAATTGGTGCTAAGATAATAAATGAAATAACTGGAAGGAAAGTAGAAGTTGTGTTGGATCCTACACTTATGATTAGTACGGATAAATGGGAATATTTAGCGAATGTTCATAAATGTGATATACCTAATAAAAGGTACATACTAACTTATTTTTTAGGGAATAATATTCCTGATGATGAAATTAAGAAGCAATGTAAAATTGAAAATGCAGAAGTGATTAATATTTCTATGTTCAATAGACCGAATGGTTTGAAAGCAAATTTCCAAGCTAAAGACGTAGGTCCTGGAGAATTTTTATATCTGATAAAAAATGCTCTTTATGTGTTGACAGATTCATTTCATGCTACTATTTTTTCTTGGATATTTAAAAGAAATTTTACTGTATTTGAAAGGTTTAATAGTTCTGATATACAAAATCAAAATTCAAGGATATACACATTGTTACGTATCCTTGGATGTGAAGGACGTTTATATGGTGGAAATCTAAAAGATTCAGAACCATTATTTAATAATGCGAAGAAGATAAGTTTGGAATATCTTCATTCAAATTTATAATGAGGCTTAATATTTCATGAATATACTTCATTATACGATTGGGTTGCCTCCGGCGAGGAGAGGTGGGAGTGTTCAGTATGCTTATGATTTGATGCGTCAGCAGTCAAGGGGTAATAATGTGTATGCTTTGGTTTGTGGTGATACATTATTTCGTGGGGATGTATGTAAGGTGAAGAAATCGGGGAAGGATGGAGATGTAAAGGTTTATTCGTTATCAAATCCGTTGACTCCTACTTTAATCTATGGAGTGAGTAGTCCTGCGGAACAACATAGGAATGTTCGAATTGATTATGATAATATACGTAATTTTATTGTTGATAATGAAATTGCGGTTATGCATATTCATACGTTGATGGGGTTGCATAAGGATATTGTCAAATTTATAAAATCACTTGGAGTTAAGATAGTGTATACAACTCATGATTTTCATGGGATATGTCCTCATTATAATCTTATTAATCAGAATGGGGATCTTTGTAATGAGGCAAATGGAAAGGTTTGTGCATTGTGTAATCTGCATGAACCGTCTGACCGCTTTCTAAGGATTGCAAATTCTCACCTTTATCACTTGATTAAAAAAAGTGGTATATTTAAAATTTTAAGTAAGCCTAAAGCGAAGACGAATGCAAAAACTGAAGATAAAAGTTGTGATTATTCCTCGGATATCATATCTGATGAACAAATAATAGAATATGATGCGCTATTGAACTATTATAGGGAATATTTCAATCTTGTAGATATATTCCATTTCAATAGCAGTCAAACTAAAGATGTGTTTCAACATTTTATTCCGTCTGCCAGGGGATATGTGATTCCAGTTATAACAAGTGGAATTAGGGATAAGAGAAAAAATTTGACTTTGAAAGATACGATAGTCTTTGGTTTTATTGGAAGTACTAATGAGTATAAGGGGTTTTCTATATTGAAGACTGTCATGAAGGAATTGTATGACAATGGACATCACAATTTTAAGCTAAGAGTTTACGCCGGAACTACTGAAAGTATTGACCCGGAGTGTCCAAATATAGAGTATAGACCTCCATATAATTATTCGGAAGTGTCAGACGTATTCTATAATTTGGATTGTGTGGTGGTTCCATCTAAATGGTATGAGACATTTAGTCTTGTAACTCTTGAAGCGTTAGGTCACGGAAGACCAGTGATAGTATCGGATCATGTAGGGGCAAAGGATGTTGTGAGAGATTATAAGGAAGAATATATATTCTCGAGTCCTGACGATTTGAAAAATATAATAACCGACATTCTTAATTTTCCAAAGGGATTACAGTATTTTAATGATTTGATTTTAAGTAAAGAATGGCCATTCTCTATTGAGAAACATTCTGATGATATCATTAGGATGTATGGACAGAATTGAAAGAATAGGGATATACCGGCTGGGGAGGTATGGGCAGATAATCCGGCAAGGTTTATAAAGAAACTGGATACGGTAAAGTAGAATTTATCAAAAAATGGGTTAAGGTTGCGTTATATCTGTTTTTTTTTGTAATTTTGAGATGTAGAAAGCAATTCCCAAATTAGCATGAAAAAGATCACACTGTATAATTTCCGTTGTTTTGAAAATTTTGAATGGGATTTTACACCCGGAATCAATCTCATCGTGGGAGATAATTCCAGTGGTAAAACATCTTTGCTGCGGGCCTGTAGACTTGTGGCAGGGAGTTTTTTTGCCGGATTCAGCGATGAGAATACAGTGTGGCCCGGACCGGAATCGGCTGATTTCAGGGATGTCATTGTCGATGGGGTGAAATTGCCTGTAAAAGCTATTGAAATCCAATTTTTATTGGATGCGGAAATGTATCCTGATATAGATATGGCTTTTAAACGGGGGGACGATGAAATCGCGTTTAATCCCTCAATGGCTAATCCGTATTCCTTACGGAAAAATAGTCCGAAGAATACTAAACAACTTTCTTCGGGTATCTCTGCTTATAAGGCTTATTGCAAGGCTCTACAAGAGAATGAGAATCAAAATTTGCCTTTGCCTCTATTCGCGTTTTTCTCTACAGAAGACATTCATGCCTCAAGAAAGATAGATGCCGGAAAATTCAAGGAGGAGTATCTCAAAAGATCTTTCGGTTATTATTTTTGTCTTGACAGCAACGGGCTTTTGCCTTATTGGGAGAAACGTCTTCTTGTGATGAAGGAATTGCAACAAGACTGCGTGGAGGTGAAGGTGGTGACTGATGCATTGCTAAATGCGCTTGGTGAGTCAGGATGTGGAATTTTACGGGATGTATCTGTTCGTCCGATGAGAGGAAAGGTTTATTATACTCTCGCTGACGGGCGTGTGGTTGATTCTACGATATTATCTGATGGATATAAGCGGCTCGTGAATATTGTGATGGACTTGGCTTTCAGGGCGTATATTCTGAATCGTCCTACTTTCGGAGCGGATGTCTGTGAGTATTCAAGAGGTACGGTATTGGTTGATGAGGTTGATCTTCACCTGCATCCGTCGTTACAGGTAAGGGCTCTTCCTTCTATTGCCGCCGCTTTCCCGGGAATACAATTTATAGCCACAACTCATGCTCCTCTTGTGATGTCGAGCGTAGGAAACAACGAACGGGATACTGTAAGCAAGATTGAGTTTGATGGTAGAGATTCTTATTCACGTGTAGCCATAGATGCTTTTGGTTTTGATGCCTCTTCCATTATGACAAGCATTTTGGGCGTGTATGACCGCGACATTAATGTGCAGCATGATCTTGATTCTTTGTTCGGGCTTATAGATGATGAAAGGATTGAAGAGGCACGGGCAATGTTTGATGCCATGAAAGAGAAGTATGGCAATTTACCTGATCTTGCACGGGCCGGAGTGACGATTGACTTTTTTAGTCCGGAATTATGATTACCATAGAGAAACAAAAGCAGCCCGGTAGTCTTATTGCGTTCAAGAAGAACGGTGGGACTGATTATCTTTCGCTTGACAAGGATACGAAGAAAGATATAGTGGATTCTCTATTAGAAGAGCAAGGTTATCTCTGTGCTTATTGTATGCGAAGAATCCCTCGCCATGAGAAAAACGGAGAGAATGGATATCTTGATGACCACGTGAGAATTGAGCATCTCAAAGATAGGGCACATAATCCGGAATTGCAGCTTGAATATAAGAATATGGTGGCAGTATGTCCCGGATTCCTTGGTAGCATACCTCATTGTGACCGCAGTAAAGGTTCACGATCAATCACACTGTCGCCATTTGATTCTGAATTGGAAAAATCGATTTCTTATGCTACAAAGGATGGAGGTATCAAATCTGAGAATCCTGATTGGAATAAGGATCTGACAGATGAAGATCTTTTGAATCTGAATCATGAAGGGTTAAAGATTGCCCGAAAGAATGTAATTTTTGAAGTTATTGCTATACTTGGCAAGAAAGGATGGACTAAGATTAAACTTGAAAGGGAGTTGGATAATTGGAATCATCGTGATTCCAATGGATATTTGCGTGAATATGCGGGTGTGGTCAGATATTTTATTAAGAGAAAATTGAGGATCATTAAATAATCAATAGATTCCTTCAAAACATAAAAATATTGGTATTTACCTGAAAAACTCAAATTTTATTTTTTGAAGCTCTTGTTTTGCTTGAGCTTTCTCTGTTATACTATCATTTGAAAATTTTTGATTTGTTGAGTCATTAACAACGGATTGCGTGCTTGCTCGATTTGCCAATATGAGTCTATATTAGGTGCGCAGTCTATTCTCACATTTATTTTTATGAAAGTTGCGATTATAGGCACGGTGGGTGTGCCTGCCAACTACGGGGGTTTGAGACTCTCGTGGAGCAATTGGTGCGTCATAACTCTTCGGATGAGATTCAGTATGCTGTGTATTGCAGCAAGAAGTCGTATGATGAGGAGAGATGGGTGTATCATGGAGCGAAGACTGAGTATGTGGGATTGAATGCCAATGGCATGCAGAGTATCCCGTATGATATATTGTCGCTGGTGAAGGCTGCCAGAAACAGTGATGTTATACTTGTGTTGGGTGTGTCGGGATGTGCTTTCTTACCGATATTCCGGTTGTTCTCGAAGAAGAAGCTGGTGATCAATATTGATGGTCTGGAGCATAGGCGTGACAAATGGAACAAATGGGCACGGAGGTTCCTGAAGTTCTCGGAGAAACAGGCTGTGAAATATGGCGATGTCATTATTACCGACAACAAGGGTATCACAGATTACGTCATGGAGGAGTATGGCAAGCCTTCGGAACTTATCGCATACGGAGGTGATCATGTGTTGACTTATCCGGATGAGGAGCTTGTCGGCAGGACGATGAAGGAGTATGGCATTGAGAAGGATAAGTATGCCATGGCTCTTTGTCGAATAGAACCGGAGAATAATGTGCATACTATTCTTGAGGCTTTTGAAAATGCTAAGAAAAGATTGATTTTCATAGGCAACTGGAATAAGAGTGAGTATGGCAGGAATCTTGCGGAGAAGTATAAGAATTCCGAGTATGTGAAGATTACACCGGCTGTATACGACCTTAATGTGCTGAATGTATTACGTAGCAACTGTTCGATATATCTGCACGGGCATAGTGCAGGGGGCACAAATCCCTCTTTGGTGGAGGCGATGTTTTTCGCTAAACCGATTTTTGCATTCGACTGTGTGTATAATCGCGAGTCGACGGAGAACCGGGCGGTTTACTTTGCATCGTCGGATGATCTCGTCGGCAAACTGAATGACTCAACTATTGACTTGGCAGCCAACGCTGCTGCTATGGCGGAGATTGCCGACCGCCGTTATCGCTGGGAGACAATCGCCCGCCAATACGAAGCATTATATTAACTTTTTTCCTGCGGATTTGCGCGCGGTTTGAGCGTTTTTGCGTAAATTTGTGGGACTTAATCCGTATTTCTTATGAAAGGTATCGTTCTTGCCGGTGGGTCCGGCACTCGGTTGTATCCGATTACGAAGGGGGTGTCGAAGCAGATGCTCCCAGTGTTTGACAAGCCGATGATCTATTATCCGATCTCGACTCTGATGCTGGCGGGGATAAGGGATATCCTTATCATCTCGACGCCTACTGATCTGCCGGGGTTTAAGCGTCTGTTGGGTGACGGATCGGACTATGGCGTGAAGTTTACGTATGCGGAGCAGCCGTCGCCTGATGGTCTTGCGCAGGCGTTTATCATCGGACGTGAGTTTATCGGTGATGACTCGGCGTGTCTTGTGCTGGGCGACAACATTTTCCATGGCGCGGGCTTCTCGTCGGTGCTGAGGGAGGCTGTGGCTACGGCTGAGAACGAGGGTAAGGCTACGGTGTTCGGCTATTGGGTGGATGACCCGGAACGTTACGGCGTGGCTGAGTTTGACAGGGATGGCAATTGCCTGAGTATCGAGGAAAAACCGGAGCATCCGAAGTCGAATTATGCCGTGGTCGGGCTGTATTTCTATCCGAACAGGGTGGTGGATGTGGCTGCGACGATCAAGCCGTCGGCTCGCGGTGAGCTTGAGATCACGACTGTGAACCAGACGTTTCTGAAGGATGGTGAGCTGAAGGTGCAGACGTTGCCGCGCGGTTTTGCGTGGCTGGATACTGGTACGCATGACTCTCTGGCGGAGGCATCGATCTATGTGGAGGTGCTGGAGAAGCGTCAGGGATTGAAGATTGCGTGCCTGGAGGGGATTGCCTACCGTCAGGGATGGATCTCGAGGGAGAAGATGGTGGAGCTGGCGCAGCCGATGCTTAAGAATCAGTACGGGCAGTATCTGCTGAAGGTGGTGGATGAGCTGGGCAGGACCGGGAATGGGAATCTGGACTGAGTGTCTTGGACGGCTTGGACGGCTTGGACGGCTGGGATTTTTTGGACTAATTGGACTTCTTGGACGGCTGGGACTTCTTGTAATTGGGATTGTTGTGGTCGAAGTGGTCGAAGTGGTCTAAGAAGTCTAAGTGGTCAAAGAGGTCGAGGAGGTCGAAGAAGTCGGAGAGGTCTTAGTGATAAAATTTGATGATATGAAAGTTATAAAGACAGATATAGAGGGGGTGGTGATCATTGAGCCGCGCGTGTTTGAGGATGCGCGGGGGTATTTCTTTGAGAGCTACAGCCGGAAGGCGTATGTGGAGGCAGGTATCACGGCTGAGTTTGTGCAGGATAATGAGTCGTGCTCGACGAGGGGTGTGATGCGTGGTCTGCATTTCCAGCGTCCGCCGTTCACGCAGGCGAAGCTGGTGCGTTGCGTTAAGGGACGTGTGCTTGATGTGGCGGTGGATATCCGTAAGGGTTCGCCGACTTACGGACAGCACGTGGCTGTGGAGCTGTCGGAGGATAACCACCGTCAGTTCTTCATACCTAAGGGTTTCGCGCATGGGTTCGCGGTGCTGAGCGATGTGGCAGTGTTCCAGTATAAGTGTGACGAGTTCTATCATCCGGAGGCGGATGGGGGTATCTCGATCCTTGACGGGAGCCTGGGCATTGACTGGCATGTTGATCCGGCAGAGGCGATCCTGTCGGAGAAGGACACTCGGCATCCGCTGCTGAAGGATTTTGTTTCGCCCTTCTGACGGGATCCCTCGCCCATGGGCTCGGGCACGGAACTCCAGACATTTGAAGGAATGGAACCTCGGCTTCCTGAAGGGGGAGAGAAGGAGATGTGAGGCGGATTTTTATTTTTCAACAAAATATGCTATTTTTGCATTGAGATTATATAGAGGGGTTGGAAGCCTCTCGATTTTAATGATAATCATGCAATGACTAAGAGAGACAAAATATTTAATGCGATTTCTGCACTTGCCCGACAGATGTTTGGCAATGGTGGAGGACGTGTGTTTCTCTACGGTTCTCAGGCGAGGAATGATGCCGGACCAAAATCGGATTGGGATCTGCTCATCATCACGGATGATTCCGTTGAGACTGCCGATAATTACCTGTCGTTTGCATTCCCTTTTGCAGAAATAGGATGGTATCTTGATGCTCAGATCACTCCGCTGCATTTCTCTCAATCGCAATGGGATGCCCAGCGTGATACTAATTTTTATCAGAATGTGACAGCAGAAGCGATACGCCTATGAATCCTAACCAAAAGAAAATAGCAGTGGAATTGCTGATGGAGAAATCTGTCCGCAATATGGAACAGGCTGTAAGGAATGCAGAGATGGATTATTGGGATCTTGTTGCCAACCGTCTTTATTATTCAATATTCCATGCAGTGACAGCTCTGATGCTTATTGATGGTATTAAGACTTCTACACATAAGGGTGTATCGTCTCAATTCGGGCGGTATTATGTGCTTTCCGGTGAGTTTGATCGGGAAGATGGCATTTTCTATAGTCGGTTGCAAACGATGAGGGAAAAGGCTGATTACCAGAATGTGTTTGTACTTGCGCCTGAAGATGGGAATATTTTGATTTCGAAGGCACAGGATTTGTTGTCGCGGATAAATGAGCTTACAATAAGTAAACTGAATCGACTCCCTTGAGACGGGATCCCTCGCCCATGGGCTCGGGCACGGAACTCCAGACATTTGAAGGAATGGGCTACCTGGCTTCCTGAAAGGGCGTTTTTATTTGAATATTGAAATTATGAATCAGGATATTGATAAACTAAATGATAATGGCTCCTCCATTCCCCCTTCAGGGGGCAGGGGGGCTGGGATCACCATCCTTGTGACGGGCGGGAACGGGCAGCTCGGTAACTGCCTGCGGAATGCCGCCAGGGGATCGGATGATAGTTACATTTTTACTGACGTAGCTGGTGATGACGTGGTGCGTCTCGACATCACGGATGCGGATGCGGTCAGTAGGATGGTGAGGGAGAATGATGTGAAGGTCATCGTCAACTGTGCGGCTTATACCAACGTGGATAAGGCGGAGGATGACGCGGAGCTCGCGGAGTTGCTTAACGCGACAGCAGTGAGGAACCTGGCGGAGGCTGTTAAGGCTAATGATGGCACGCTCATCCATATCTCTACCGACTATGTGTTTGGGAAGGAGCCGTATAACGTGCCGTGCCGAGAGGACCAGAAAGGGACTCCGACGGGCGTTTACGGGATGACTAAGCTGCATGGCGAGCAGGCGATCGCGGAGAGCGGTTGCCGCGCGCTTATCTTCCGCACGGCGTGGCTCTATTCGGAGTACGGCAGGAATTTTGTGAAGACGATGCTTAACCTGACTGCCACTAAACCGGAGCTGAAGGTGGTGTTCGACCAGGTGGGGACTCCGACGTATGCGCAGGACCTTGCTGATGCGATCTACCGCATTATAGACGGACGGATGATGGCAGGTAACGAGGGGACATATCATTACTCGAATGAGGGTGTGTGCTCGTGGTTTGACTTCACGAAGATGATCGCGGAGTATGCGGGGAATAGGGATTGTGACGTGCAGCCGTGCCATTCGGATGAGTTTCCGTCAAAGGTGGTGCGCCCGTCGTATTCGGTTCTGGATAAGACTAAGTTCAAGGAGACGTTCGGGATGGCAGTGCCGTATTGGACGGATTCGCTGAGGAGATGCATCGGTAATCTTTGACTCACGGCTCCCTCGCCCTGGGCGAGGGGATGGGGCTCCAGCCGGCAGAAATTAACATCCTTGGAATTTTGAATGGAATTCAAAATGGAACGGGGATTTGAGCTGAGGCTCAAACGAAACTGCCGGAACATCTGATTTTTTCACTTCATTCTTCATTTTTTCTTTTTTAATTTTGGATAATCTTTTATGAGGAATATATTGATCACCGGGGGGGCGGGGTTTATCGGCTCCCATGTTGTCAGGCTTTTTGTGAACAAGTATCCTGACTATCATATCGTGAATCTCGATAAGCTTACGTATGCGGGTAATCTCGCGAATCTGAAGGATATCGAGACTCGACCGAACTATACTTTCGTGAGGGCGGATATCGCTGATCTTGATGAGATGCGCCGCGTGATCCGTGAGTATGAGATAGATGGTATCATCCATCTCGCTGCGGAGAGCCATGTGGACCGCTCGATCAAGGACCCGTTCACGTTCGCGCGCACCAACGTCATGGGCACGCTTGCGCTGTTGCAGGCTGCGAAGGAGTATTGGGAATCGTTGCCGGAGAGGTATGAGGGTAAGCGTTTCTATCATATCTCGACGGATGAGGTGTATGGGGCTCTTGAGCTGACGCATCCGGAGGGTGTGGATGCGCCGTTCTCCACGAAGGCCTCGAGCGGACAGAAGCATGAGGCGTATGGCGAGCTCTTCTTCACGGAGGAGACGAAGTATAATCCCCATTCCCCGTATTCTGCATCGAAGGCTTCGTCCGACCATTTTGTTCGAGCCTATCATGACACTTACGGCATGCCGACGATCGTGACTAACTGCTCAAACAACTATGGACCGTACCAGTTCCCGGAGAAGCTGATACCGCTCTTCATCAACAATATCCGTCACCGCAAGCCGCTCCCCGTATATGGAAAGGGTGAGAATGTGCGCGACTGGCTATATGTGGAGGACCATGCGCGTGCGATCGATACTATCTTCCATGAGGGTAGGGTTGCCGACACGTACAATATCGGCGGTTTCAATGAGTGGAAGAATATTGATATCATACGGGTGATTATCCGGACTGTTGACCGTCTGCTCGGTAATCCGGAGGGCTACAGTGACGAGCTGATCACGTTTGTGACCGACCGCCTTGGGCATGACATGCGTTATGCGATCGACAGCCGTAAGCTCCAGCGCGAGTTGGGCTGGGAGCCGAGTCTCCAGTTTGAGGAGGGTATAGAGAAGACTGTGCGTTGGTATCTGGATAATCAGGAGTGGATGGACAACATCACGAGCGGGGATTACGAGCGTTATTACGAGGAGATGTATAAGGGGAGATGAGTGAGATGCGCCGGGAGGATGAAGGGGCTTTTTTTTTGGAATTTGAATGGAATTCAAATTGACTTGGATTTGAGCTGACGCTCAAACGAAACTGCTGGAACATTTGGCTTCTTGGCTCTCTCTTTCTGGGGCTGAGGAGCCAATATCTTTAGCTTCTGCTTTTCGAGGGCTGGGGCAATATCTTTAGCTTCTGCTTTTCTGGGGTTGGATTTTTTATGCGGGTTGGCGGGATTGAGTTTTTGAGGGAGGGGGAGGGGTTTTCTCCCCGGGGTTGTCCGGAGTTCTGGTTTGTGACGCGGGAGGGGATCTCGGAGTCGTGCTGGAAGGGGTATTACCTGGAGGTGCCGGGCGTGGACGGTATGTTGCGCGTCAGGAGGCGGAGTCATGGGGGATGGATGCTGATGAATGTGCCGGTGTATGGGGATGTTGTGTTTCTGCCGGAGGGGACGGTGTATAGGAGGGTGTCGGAAGCCGGTGAGGATGGCATTCTGATAGCGGATTTGTGGGAGCGGTATTTTCTTCTGACTCCGGACGGGAGGAGGAGGGAGGTGACGGCACCCGGTTAGCCCCCGGTCCCCTGAAGGGGGAGCTGAGGTGACGGCACCCTTCGCCCATGGGCTCGGGCACTGAACTCCAGCCAACGGATTAGCCCCGCTGTCAGCCTGCTTTGCAGGCTGTCGGCGGGGCTTTTTTGTATAAGAAGAGGCGGCACCGGGGTGTCGCCTCTTTTCATAGAATTTAATGCCTCGTATGTGCTGTACATACAATTCTCATCGCGGTGCCTCACGGCGGCGCAGATGATGCTTTTGTTACATTTAATTGCTGTTTATTGCTTTCTTACTTTGTCTGCTTACAAAATCTGACTTTATTATTCTGATTTTCGGTATTTCTGTTTTATGATGCCGCTCACGATGATCAATACCTGCCGGTTCTTGGCATTCGTCTTGATCCGGACCACTTCCTGGAATCTACCGTGGGTGCGTCCCTTGCCGTTGAAACGAACCGTCACTTCGCCTCGTTCTCCCGGAGCAATCTCCCCCTTTGTATAGGATGCTGCGGTGCATCCGCAGTCGGAGAATACTCTGGTCACTACAATAGGGGCTGTGCCCGTATTGGTGAAGCCGATGGTGCGTGTCTGGATCTTGTTGTTGAAGATTTCGAAGTTGATGGTGTCCTGATTTATAAGACTTCATCATTTTTTAAGTTGAAAAAGTAATATCTGATTACGTGATTTCCTTATCCCGAACTCGCATAATTATCAAAGGTAAGTTGATTTAGTCAGATAGTTACCTAATTTTGTGCAAAATTAATATTAAGGATTGTAAATTGCAATAGGCTTGTGAAGAAAAAATTTTTTTAACGGAATTAACTAAATTTTTGAATAGGCAAACCCCTCATGGGGACGGGCTTCTTTTATGGGGCGGGGATTTTGAGTGGAACTCAAAAGGGACTTGGATTTGAGCCTGGCTCAAACGAAACTGCTACATTTTGCTTCCCGGGAAGCACTCAGCACGGATTAGCCCCTCCCCTTTAGGGGGCTGGGGCCTTCCGGGCTGAAGGGGATGCATGGGCGATCCCCTCGCCCATGGACCGGGGCTTATTTCCCATTTCTTACTATCTCTTCGGGGGTGAGGATCTCGAGGGCGCGGGCACCGTCGCGGGTGCCGGTGAGGTAGGCGAGACGGTCGGTGGGGCGCAGGCGTCCGCTCTCCACGATTTCGTTGACTGCCTCGACGGAGAGGTGGGGCATGTAGTCGGCGATCTGGGGATAGTAGAATGCCGCCACGCCGTAGCTGAGGGCGAGCCAACGCTGCACGTTGCGGTTGTGGCAGATGGCGAAGGTCGGGTTGTTGCCACGGAAGGAGGCTATGTAGCGGGCGGATCGTCCGCGGTAGGCGTCGGTGAAGATCGCCTTTGTGCCTACTTTTGTCTCGGATAGGACTGCCTCATGTGCGAGGAAGGAGGTGATGTCGGCGTCAAGGAGCGGGGGCACGTCCATCTTGCTGCGGAGTGATGATTCCACTTCGCGTGCCACGCTCGTCATTATGCTGACTGCCTCGACGGGGTATTTGCCGTAGGCTGTCTCTCCGGAGAGCATCATGGCGTCGGCGCGCTGATAGACGGCGTTTGCGACGTCGGAGATCTCGGCACGCGTGGGACGCGGATGCTCGATCATGGTGTGGAGCATCTGAGTGGCTACGATCACGGGTTTATGCTTGCGTATGCATTTGTTGATGAGCATTGCCTGTATGCCGGGGATGCGCTCTGCCGCCACCTCTATTCCGAGGTCGCCGCGTGCCACCATAATGCCATAGGAGGCTGTGAGGATGGCGTCGAAGTTGTCGATACCCTCCTGGTTCTCTATCTTGGATATTATCTTTGTCTCGGCGCCGTAGGTGTCGAGTATTGCCTGCACCTCCATGACGTCGGCGGCAGACCTCACGAATGAGTGTGCGATGAAGTCTACGCCTAATTCCACGGCATAGCCGATGTTGCGTCGGTCGCGTTCGGTGACGGCGGGCAGGTCGATTCTGACGCCCGGTATGTTGACGCTTTTGCGGGAGCCTACTTCTCCGTCGTTGTTTGCGCGGGCGGTCACTATGTCTTTCTCTACGCTGACGATCTCGAATTCCATCTCTCCGTCGTCAATGAGCAGGCGGTCGCCCGGTTTGAGCACGGGGGCGATTGCCGGATAGTTTAGGCAGATGCAATCGTGAGTGGTGATTCCGTCGGGGTTTCCGGAGATGGTTACGATGTCGTCGGTGTGGTATACCACGGCGTTTCCGTCGGCGGTGACTGTGGTGCGGATCTCCGGACCTTTCGTGTCCATCATTATTGCGATTGACTTGTTGGCTGCGCGGGTGTTTTCCACAATTTTTTTGAAGCCCTCGTAATCAAGGTGGGCTGAGTTCATCCTCACTACGTTTACTCCGGCATCGAAGAGGGATTTTATGAATTCTACGCTGCATCTCTTGTCGGAGACGGTTGCCACGATTTTTGTATATTTCTGCATATAAGTTTTTAGGATTATATATTGAAGTTGTCTAAGCTTCAATGTCGATTCTTATATTTTGAACGTCGGTTTTGTATTAAAACTTATATGAGTAACATACGAAAATGGGATAAGTTGTTGTGGGAGTGTCAAAAAAAAAGTGAAAAATTGGACTACTTGGACGGCTTGGACTACTTTTTTTGGACTTCTTGGACTTCTTGGACTACTTGGACTACTTTTTTAGGACTACTTGGACGGCTTGGACTACTAATCCAAGAAGTCGAAGTTGTCCAAGTAGTCTAAGAAGTCCTAAAAGTCTTAGTAGTCCAAGTAGTCTTAGTGGTCTTATTTTGCTCCTGAGGGGAGGTTGTCGAGCCAGTATTTTGCCATTGTTTTGCGGAGGTGGAGGGTGGTGCCGGGGCGTTCGTTGATGGCGTGGGTGCGCATCGGGTAGCTTACTTGGCTGAAGACTTTGCCGTGGCGCACGAGTTCGTTGACGAGCATCTCGCAGTTCTGGTAGTGTACGTTGTCGTCGCCGGTGCCGTGGATGAGGAGTAGGTTGCCCTGTAGTCCGTCGGCGTAGGTTATCGGTGAGCCTTTGCGGTAGCCGTCGGGGTTGTTCTGCGGGGTGTCCATGTATCTCTCCTGATAGATGGTGTCGTAGGTGCGCTGGTCGGCTACGAATGCTATGGCTATGCCTGTGGAGAAGACGTCGGGGTAGCGGAACATGCAGTTGAGGGTCTGGCTACCGCCTCCGCTCCAGCCTGTTATGCCGATGCGTGAGGAGTCGATGAAGGGGTATTGACGGGCAAGGTCGGTTATGCCGCGTGCCTGGTCTTCGGAGGCGAAGGTGCCCACTTCTCCGTAGATGCACTTGCGCCACTCGCGTCCGCGCGGCACGTTGGCACCACGGTTGTCGATGCTCACGATGATGTATCCGAGGTTAGCCATGTACTGGTTCCAGAGGTCGCCGCCGCCCCATACGTCCTGCACGGTGGAGCTGGCGGGTTCGCCATACACCTCCACGATCACGGGGTATTTCTTTGAGGGGTCGAAGTCGATGGGTTTTATCATCCAGGCGTCGAGGGTGAGGTCGCCCGATTTCGTCTTTACAAATTCCTTGGGATTCAGCCCGAGTGCGGCGTATTGGCTGCGTGCCTCGGCGTTATCCTCGATTACGCGCACCGAACGGTGGCGCGGGAATGACACCATGTCGATGACGGGTGGTGTGGCGGCGTTGCTGAACGTATGCACAGCCCATTTTCCGGTGGGCGACATGTGGTAGCGGTGCTGTCCCGATTGGTCGGCGGGACTGACACGCACTGCGTCGCCCTTGCCGTCGAGACGTGCGCTATAGAGATAACGCTGGGTGAAGTTGTCGGGGGAGGCGATGAAGTAGGTGAGTCCGTTCTTCATGTCGGTGCCTACGCGCTCCACGTAGTCGAAATCGCCATGGGTGATGGGTAGGATCTGCTTACCGTCGCGGCTTATCTTGTAGAGATGACGCCATCCGTCGCGCTCGCTGAGCCATGTAAACCATTTGCCCCCGTCGAGCCATTCCACGTCGTCGTTGGTGTCGAGCCATGCGGCATCGGTGTCGGTGAAGATATTCTCGGCGGAGGTGCTACCGACGGATGCGATCCAGACGCGGTTGGTGTTCTGCTGGCGGTTCATCTGCTGGATGAAGAGATCGTTGCTGCCGGGTATGAACTCCATTCGCGGTACGTAGTTCTCACGCGGGTCGCCGGGGAGGTTGATCCATGAGGTCTTGCCACCGTCGGCTGATACGTAGCCCACCTTTACGTCGGAGTTCATGCTTCCTGCCTTGGGGTAGGGGAAACGGTTGTAGGTGGGGTAGATAGAATCGACGTTGTTGATGATGTCGAAGAAGCCTGTGCCGTCGGTGTCGCTCTGCCAGTAGGCTATGTAGCGGCTGTCGGGGCTCCATCGGAATCCGTCGCGGCATCCGAATTCCTCCTCATATACCCAGTCGAAGGTGCCGTTGACAATCTTGTCGTTGCCGTCGTCGGTGAGGCGCGTGATCTTGCCGTCGGCTATGTTCTCTACATATATATTATTGCCGGAGACGTATGCCACTCTTGTGCCGTCGGGTGAGAATTTTGCGAACATGAGTGATGCTTCGGGAAGCCCCTTGCCAAGCTGACGGAATGTGCCGTCGGCGGGGATGAGCACCCAGTAGTCGCCGCGTGTGTCGTAACGCCACACCTTGCGCGTGTTGGTGTAGACGAGCACCTTGTCGTTGTCGGCACTCCATGAGATGCTTCTTACGGGGATGCGCTTGCCGGTGGATTTGTCGGTGAACATCTCGGCGGGTATCAGCACCTCGCGTCGGTTATCCTTTGCGCGGTATGCCACCACGTCTTTGCCGCCGTCGGCATTTGGTTCAAGACGGCTGTAGCGTTCGCCATCCTTTAGCCATTCGAGCGCACCCGCGCCACGGGTGCTGATGAGCCTGCCCGCAACCACGTCGTCAAGCAGCAGTTTGCCGGTGTATGTCTGAGAGCTGCCTTGAGCGAAGGGGGAGTCATCGTTGGCAGTACGGTTCTCCCAAGGCATTATCTGAGAGAATGCCGTAGAGGCGGCAAATGCCAGTATACCCGCCAATAATATCTTGCGTTTCATATTAATATATTACCTGTTACCTGTTACCTGTTACTTGTCACTTGTTACATTTAAAATGAGCTCTGCTCATTTTAACAGCAATCGGTTTCCGCTCTTCTCCACGATATTGTCGTAGAAATCCTGAGGATAGCCGAGAAAGTCGGGGGAGAGGGGTTTGCCGTGGGGATTACGTGCGAACTTGCCGTCGGCATCCAGTTTCTTACGGTTGCCGTCGAGATAGCGGATCATAAGGAAGTAGGCGAGGTCGCGGTAGGCATCGGTTGCCTCCTTCGCTATCGCCGCACCCTCGGCGTTGACGCTCTTCTCGAAAGCCTCAGCGTTGCCGGTGTTGTAGAGAGCCATCAACTCGCGCTCACGCGACGGTCGCGAATCCATGAATTTCGATTCAAGCGCACCCTGCACCTTGCGTATATCCTCGATCATGAGGTCATAGCGGTTGTATGCCTGGTTAGCCACCCAGTTTGTCATCCAGAAATTGGCAGTCGGGGAGAATGTGTATAGGTCGCCGTTGCCGGGTCGCACCTCCTCGGGCACTTCGGTCATCGAGCAATAGAAGGGCATGTAGACGGATGTGTTGGCGTCGTCGGTGCCGAACCAGAGGACTCCGCCGATGGGGTCGGGGAGGTCGGCACGGCTCTGGCTTACGAAATGCCAGGCGGTCTGCTGGGTGGCGGTGGCGCGTTCATGCACGTAGGTCTTGCCATCCACCTTGTAGCGGTTGGGACGGTTGCGGTAGGGGGATCTGTTGGGACCCGCGCCGGGATCTTCCGTCATGGCGTAGGGGGTATCCTCGAAATGGTCGCGCATCCGCTCCTGCATGTCGCGGAGGGAGAGCTTGCGGTCGGGGATGATATAGAGGGGCATCGGCTCGTCGGAGTCGGCATTTACCCAGCTGAACCATCTCTGATCCTCTTCGGGGGATGCGAATCGGCGGAAGAAGCTCCATACCCTGCCGTCGCATGAGCGTCGTTTGGCTGAGGAATGGTCGTGGAAGGCGTCGGCGAATGAGAAATCCTCATCCTTGCCGTTGTAGTAGCCATGTTTCTTTACGAAAGAGAAGAGATCCTTGGCATACATCACGTTGTCCTTATCCTTATAGTCAACTTTCCGGATTCGCGGCTCGTTGGCGTGGGCACAGATGGCATCGTCGGGAATTCTGACGGCTATCCAGAGGGCACCTTTCTCGCTCCCTTTGCCGATCATCTCCATTATCCACGCCTCATTCTTGTCGGCAATGGAGAATGTCTCGCCGGTGCTTGCGTAGCCGTATTTCTCCACGAGGTCGGTCATTGTACGGATAGCCTCGCGTGCGGTCTTGCATCGTTCGAGGGTGATGTAGATGAGCGAGCCGTAGTCGAGGATGGAATTTGCGGTGGTGTCCTGAAGCTCCGGGGAGCCGCCCCAAGTGGTCTCGCCGATCACGAGCTGATGCTCATTCATGTTGCCGACCACGTTGTAGGTCTGTCGAGCCTGCGGGATCTCGCCCCGGTAGCTGTTGTCGCCCCAGTCGATCACGCGTCTCATCTCACCGGGGGCATACGTGGCGCGAGAGGCGTGGAAGAGGTCGCCGAAACGGGTGTGGGAGTCATCGGCATACGTGACCATCACCGATCCGTCGGTAGTGGCTTTTCGTCCGGCGATGAAATTCGTGCATGCCTCGGCAGCTACAGGCATGAGAAGGGATGAAAGAAGGATAGCGGTCTTTATCGGTTTCATGGTGATGTTTGGTTAAGTAATCTTCAAAAAATAATTTGTTAAAGTTATAAATGTAAATTTTTTCTTGTGGCAGCATCTTTCCGGTGCTTTCGGAGCGCGGAATCAGTCGCATAGCCCGCTATGCTCCATCTTCCTTACTCCGAAATCCCTCGGAAATATGCGCCAAACTTTCACAACTTATTTTTTTACGATTACTAAAATCAATCTGCTGAAGCCGTTCAGACTCCAGTTGCATGCAAAGTTACATAAAGTTGGGGAAATATTCAAGCGTGTCGGAGAGATTGCGTCGGTATCATATCTTTTGAAATTTGAAAGTTTTTTTGAATATTTATTGACAATATTAAGATATTTTAGTAATTTTGTGCGTTATTTGTTAGAAGGTGGTTTCTAATGTTAAACTTTTGTCAATTATTTGCTGCCTTTGTATAAGTTTCTACAGATAAGATATAGGTATTATGATTATGGTAAACAAGGGGCAAATGCCCGACAGCGCATCCCGCTTCCCTGATGGCAGAGGTTTCTATCCCGCCGATTCGAATGGTCTTTACTCACCATCCTACGAGCATGACGGCTGTGGCGTCGGGCTTGTGGTAAAGATCGATGGCAGCAAGCATCATTCCATAGTAGACCAAGGGCTGAAGGTGCTGGAGCACATGGCACACCGTGGCGCGGAGGGCGCCGACAACAAGACGGTGACGGTGCGGGCATCATGGTGCAGATTCCGCATGAATACATATTGCTTAACGGCATACCGGTGCCCGAGAAGGGGAGGTATGGCGTCGGGATGGTGTTCCTGCCCAAGAATGACGCTGACCGTGAGAGATTTGAGGCTATAATCGACCGCGAGATAAAGGCTCAGGGTCTTTTCCTGATGCACACTCGCGACGTGCCGGTGGATTCCTCGGTGCTCGGGCATGACGCACTGATGACGGAGCCGATCATCCGCCAGCTGTTTATCGTGGGGTGTGACAACCGCGAACGTCTCGAGGGGGTGCTCTACGTGATCCGCAAGAGGATAGAGCAGGCGGTGCTCGAATCGGATGAGATAGTAGATAAGGATTCCTGCTACATCGTGAGCCTGTCTACCCGCACGCTAATATATAAGGGTATGCTCTCGTCGCTTCAGCTCCGCACCTATTTCAAGGATCTTCAGAGCCCCTATTTCACGAGCGCGATAGCCTTGGTACATTCCCGCTTCTCCACCAACACGTTCCCCACCTGGCGATTGGCGCAGCCGTTCCGCATGATCGGGCATAACGGTGAGATCAACACGATACGCGGCAACCGCTTCTGGATGTCGACGCGTGAGGCTGTGATAGAGTCGGAGAGTCTCGGCGAGATGGGGCGTATAGGCAACGTAATACAGCCGGGGATGAGCGACAGCGCGTCGTTTGACAATGCCCTGGAATTTTTCGTGAGGGCGGGGATGAGCCTTCCCCACGCTCTCGCCATGCTCGTGCCGGAGAGCTGCAACGAGCAGAATCCGCTGTCGCGCAAGCTATTGGCATTCTATGAATATCACTCCATCTTCATGGCTCCGTGGGACGGTCCGGCGGCGATAATCTTCTCCGACGGACGGTATGCCGGCGGTATGCTCGACCGCAACGGTCTGCGTCCGGCGCGCGTGCTGATCACGAAGAGCGGCGAGATGATAATAGCGTCGGAGACCGGAGTGCTCGACGTGCCGGCGGAGGACGTGGAGCATAAGGCGCGGCTGAAACCGGGTAAGATACTGATGGTAGACACGGAGGAGGGGAGGATTCTCGTGGACCGCGACATAAAGCGTCAGTTGGCATCGGAGCATCCCTACAGTGAATGGATAGAGCAGAACCGCATTGTGCTGAGCAATCTTAGGAGCGGACGCAAGGTGACGCATGAGGTGGCTGACCGCGAGAGGCTGATGACCGCCTTCGGATATAACAAGGAGGATATTGAGAGAATAATAAAGCCTATGGCATCGGCTTCGCAGGAGCCTCTCGCCTCGATGGGCAACGATGCGCCTCCGGCTGTGCTCTCGAAGATGCCGCAGCGATTCTTCAACTATTTCCGCCAGCAGTTCGCACAGGTGACCAATCCTCCGATCGACCCGATACGTGAGGAACTCGTCATGTCGCTGACGAGCTATGTGGGGGCGGTCAGGAAGAATATCCTGCATCCCTCTTCGGAACTGTGCAACGTGGTGATGATGCCCTCTCCGATCGTGTCGGACAGCGAACTCGACATATTGCGTCATCTCCAGTATAAGGGGTTCAACACCATCACTGTGCCGATGCTCTTCGATGCCGCCGGAGGCGTGAAGGCTATGGAGGAGGCGATCGACCGCCTGTGTGCCGAGGCTGAGGCTGCCGTAGACAAGGGGTATAACTATATGGTTCTCTCCGACCGTAACGTCAACGCCAAGCATGCGCCGATACCGTCGCTGCTCGCCCTTTCAGCCGTGCATCATCATCTGGTGAGCCGACGCAAGCGTTCGCAGATAGCCATCATCGTGGAGAGCGGCGAGATATGCGAGGTGATGCACGTGGCACTGCTGATGGGCTACGGTGCGAGTGCGGTCAATCCCTACATGGCGTTTGCCATACTGAAGAATCTCGTGGATAATAAGGAGCTTCAGCTCGACTATGAGGCTGCCGAGAAGCATTATATAAAGGCGGTCAACAAGGGTATAATGAAGATAATGTCGAAGATGGGTATCTCTACGATACGCAGCTATCGCGGATGTGCCCTTTTCGAGGCGTTGGGCGTCAGCTCCCGCCTGTTGAGCCGCTATATGGGTGGCGGTGCGTCGCCGCTCGAGGGGATAGGGATAGAGGAGGTCACGGACGACGTGCTCCGCAATCATGTGCGTGCCTTCGCGGAGGATAGGGAGGATGACGTGCCGGAGGATTTCGGCAACTACAACTTCCGTAAGAATGGTGAACTGCATGCGTGGAACCCGCCTGTGGTGAAGGCTCTGCAGCTTGCCACGTGGCATAACGACCATGATGAGTTTATGAACTACGTCCGTCTCGTGGAGGAGAAGGATACCCCTATCTTCCTGCGCGACCTCATGACGGTGGAGAGCGACCGCAAGCCTATCCCCATTGAGGAGGTGGAGAGCGAGGAGGAGCTCATGCACCGTTTCTGCACGGAGGCGATGTCGTTTGGCGCGATAAGCATAGAGGCGCATGAGGCTCTTGCCATAGCCATGAATAAGATCGGAGGCATGAGCAACACGGGCGAGGGTGGCGAGGACCCGGAGCGTAATAAGGTGCGCGAGGATGGCACGTGGGCACGCAGCAGCGTGAAGCAGGTGGCGTCCGGACGTTTCGGCGTCGATGCCGAGTATCTGGTGAATGCCGATGAGATACAGATCAAGGTGGCACAGGGTGCGAAGCCCGGAGAGGGTGGACAGTTGCCCGGATTCAAGGTGGATGAGGTGATTGCGCGTGCGCGTCATTCCGCACCGGGCATAACGCTCATCTCGCCCCCGCCTCACCACGACATATATTCTATCGAGGATCTTGCGCAGCTTATCTTTGACCTGAAGAACCTGAACCCGACGGCGGCTATAAGCGTGAAACTCGTAGCTGAGAGCGGCGTAGGCACCATCGCAGCCGGAGTGGCGAAGGCGAAGGCGGACAAGATACTGATAAGCGGCTGCGACGGCGGCACCGGCGCGAGTCCGGCAAGTTCGATGAAGCATGCCGGAGTGCCGGCGGAGATCGGATTGGCGGAGATTCAGCAGACTCTCGTGATGAATAATCTGAGAGGGAAGGTGAAGCTTCAGGTGGATGGTCAGATGAAGAGCCCGCACGACGTGATAGTCACCGCACTGCTCGGTGCGGAGGAGTATGGCTTCGGCACCGCCGCACTCGTGGTGCTCGGATGCTGCATGATCCGCAAATGCCACACCAACACCTGCCCGAAGGGTGTAGCCACCCAGAATCCGGAGCTGCGCAAGAAGTTTGTGGGTCGCTACGAATATCTCATCAATTATTTCCGGTTTATGGCGCAGGAGATACGCCGCCGTCTCGCCGATATGGGCTACCGCCGTCTTGACGATATCGTGGGGCGTGCCGACCTTCTCCGCAAGCGTGAGCAGCCTGTCGGCTCGAAGGCTGACAAGATTGATTTCTCGCGTCTTTTCTATATGCCTGTGGATGCCGCCGAAGCCACTCTTCATCATGATTCCGAACAGGATCATAAGCTGAAGGGGGTGAAGGATGAGGCGTTGCTCCAGCTGATAAGCACGGCGATAGATTCGCGTCAGCCGATAGCGTTGGGTATGCCGATCGTCAATACCGACCGTTCGGTGGGCGCTATGCTGAGCGGCTATATTACGAAGCATTATGCCGGGGAGGGTCTGCCCGACGACAGTGTGCGCCTGACGTTCTACGGCTCGGCGGGACAGAGTTTCGGTGCGTTCCTCTGCAAGGGCGTTACGCTGCGTCTGGAGGGTGATGCCAACGATTATCTCGGCAAGGGTCTGTCGGGCGGACGCATCGTGGTGGTGCCGCCGCGTGACTGCACTTTCGAGGCTGAGAACAACACTATTGCCGGAAACACGCTGCTCTATGGCGCGACGGCGGGTGAGCTATACGTCAACGGACGTGTGGGCGAACGCTTCGCGGTGCGCAACAGTGGGGCGGACACTGTGGTTGAGGGAGTGGGCGACCATGCCTGTGAGTATATGACCGGCGGCAGGGTAGTGGTGCTCGGAAAGATCGGACGCAACTTCGCTGCCGGCATGAGCGGCGGCGTGGCGTATATCTGGAACCGCACGGGTAATGTGGATTATTATATCAATATGGATATGGTGGAACTGACGCTCCTCCATGATGAGGAGGAGGCGTCAGAGCTGAGGGGGCTTATAGAGGAGCATTATCGCCGTACTAAGAGTAAGCTTGCGAAGCGTATGCTCGACGACTGGGGGAGCTACGTGCCGCAGTTCCTGAAAGTCACTCCGGTGTGATTTGATTCTCGCGGTTAACTCTCGCCCATGGGCTCGAGCACGGAACTCCAGTCTTTTGTTTAACTTTCTTATTTTGCGCGAAGTTCGCGGATTGTGAGTCCGGTGACGTTCTCGGTGAAGATGGGGGTGACGCCCGCCTTGATGAAGCCTTCGCCGAGGCAGGGGCGACGGTCAAGTATGCCGGCGGGATAGTCGGTGATCTTTTTCAGGTGAAGGTCGATGTTGTCGAGGGTGATGGCATCGACCTTTCCCGGCTCGTCACATCCGATGAATATGCCGTTCTCGGATACTGCCCGGATGTTGATGAAGCGAATGTCGGTCACTTTGCCGCATTTCCCCTCTGTCGCACCTTTCGGGAAACGCCAGCCTGCATCCTTGTGGTTGCCGCGTGCGCGGGGGTAGGAGGTGACGTAGATAGGCTCAGCTTTGCCCCACCAAACGTCGGAGAATAGATGGCAGTCGAGGGTGATGTTGGAGAAGGTCACGTCTGATACGGTCCCTTCATCGCGGTTCTGTATGCCGATGCCACGGTTTGACTTGGTGATGATGCAGTTGTTGAAGAGCACGCGTGAGATGCTGTCCATGTTTTCCGAACCGATCTTGACGGCGCACGAACGTGACGTCATCACGCAATTGTCTACGACGATATCCTCGCATGGTCCGAACTCCTCAAATTCCCGACGGTTTTTGAGGCAGATGCAGTCGTCGCCACTCTCGATGTAGCAGTTGGTGATGCGCACTTTCCTTGAATGGTCGATGTCGATTCCGTCGCCGTTGCGCACTTTCAGATTGTTGAGAAGCGAGATTCCGGAGATTGCCACGTCGGTGCATCCGACGAGATGAACCGTCCAGTATGCGCTGTTGGAGATTGTGACGTCGGTGATATTGATTTTCTCGCCGCCGATTATCGTCAGCACGTGTGGGCGCGGGTCAAAGTCGGTGACGGGTTTCAGCTCGAAGGAATCATCCAGTTCTTTCCCCATGAACGCCACGGCATTTCCGTCGATTCTTCCGGTGCCACTGATGGAGAAGTTGCGAATGTTCTCGCCGTAAAGCCACATCATCCCCTCGCCACGGTTCTCACGGAATGCGCTCAGCGTGTAGATGCTTTCGTCGGGGTTTGCTAATAGGGTGGAGTTTGGCTCAAGATGCAGGTCGATGAATGACGCCATGCGGAGCGGTCCGCTCATGAAGGTCTTTCCGGATGGGAACACTACCGAGCCACCGCCGGCAGCGGAGCATCTATCGATCGCTTTCTGTATTGCGGCGGCATCATCGGTCTTTCCATCACCCTTTGCACCGAAATCGGTCACTTTATATTCTTTGGCACTGCCGCACAATGCAGCAGCTATCAGTAGGGAGATGCTTAGGAATTTACGGAGCATGGTTTTGGGGTTTATGGTTTATGGTTTATGGTTTATGGGTTTGGATTAAGGGGTGGTTATTGATTTATGATTATTAAAAAGACGCAGCCGCACTTTTGCGCGGCTGCGTCGGCTTGTTTGGTTGAAATATTAGCGGATTGCAGTTTTGCTTACTTTCTTGCCCTGCTTCTTGATGAAGATGCCGTTTTCGGGGTTAGCCACGCGGATGCCCTGGAGGTTGTAGTATTCTACGGGAGCATTCTCGTCGTCAGCCTCGATGCCGTCAACGCCGGAGTCACCTTTCTCTACTTTCTCGAGTTTGATGTCAGCGTATGCGTGCCAGTAGCCGTCACCGGAGTTGGCATCTTTGCCAAGACCTACCCATACTTTAGCAGGCTCGGTAAGAGTGAACTCTACGCCCTGACGCCATTTCTCACCTTCGTTTGCAAAAGCAGCTGCAGCTTCTCTCTCACTTCCGGAGTCGTTTCCGCGAGTACATTTGTTTTTTGTATCGTAAGGGATATAGTCAACAACTCCATCTACCATAGTGGCGTAGGGATTATTGTTAGGCATGATGGAAAGGTCGCCTTCGCAAATTTCCCAGCAGTCTTTCACGCGTGTGCGAACGTCAACATCATCGGTGAGATCGCCCTCATAGTCACCGTTTGCCCATGTGAGGAAACGAGGTTTCTCTTCATTCTTAGACATGTAGATATAAGCATGAGCATACTCATCTCCGATTTCATCATAGTCGTTTGCTTCATACCAATCTTTTGGCGTACGATTCATCTTGCCGTAAGGTTCTGAAATATTCATAGGCCATTTGTGATTGTAGTAGTTGCCATCCGGGTCTACAGTTGAGCCATAGCGGTGGAAGCAAAGCATGGAGAAGCGGTATGTACCTGCGGGCAGTTCAATCTGCTGACCGGTATTGTAGGGGGAACCACCGCACTTGCGATAGTCTCCACCACCACTGCCATCTTTCTGGATATCGGGGGTCTTCTCTTTATTTTCACTATTATGGTTGTCCCATGCTCTTTTTGAGTCGAGTCCTTCAGCGAAATCACCGTTGACAATCTTGTCTGCAACCACTTCGCCATCGCGAGTGAGCACGAAGTTGTCGAAGCAGCACCATTCGTCGGCGTAGCAGCCGGTGTTTGCGATACCGATGATTAGTTCACCACCCTCATGATTGTATTCCACTTCATTGAGGTATTCTCCGGCTGCGAAAGCCTCATTTGCTTCAGCCATTGAATTTGGGGCTGTATCTTTACCGTCAAACAATGCTTTGACAGGAGTCTTTGCATCGTTGATGAAGATGTAGGCGGTATTGAGATCCGCATTTCCTGCCTGATGCTCTTTTGCATAGTTATTGTCGCCGCAACGATAGAAAGCATTTGCTTTCAATACATATTTTCCGGCAGGCATCTCTCCAAGATTCTGATATGTCTTGAATGCACCGTTCCAGACCTCGCCAACTCCTTCGGCAGCATTACCGATAACTCCTTGCCAGCCCGGCACGAATGTGGGGTCCTTGATGTATTGTGATGTGATGTCGACGTAGGTGTCGGCGAATGCTGATGCAGAGAGTGCTGCAACTCCGAGAAGCATCAAGCTACGTTTCATGTAGTTTTTTTGCATGCTGTTGTTGTTTAAGGTTAATAAATATGTTTATTGAAAAATTTTAGCGAGATTTTTATTCCCACGGGAGATTGCGTTCATCTGTAATCTCCCGTAGGGATGTTTGTTCAGACGCCGGCATATCCGGGATTCTGCTGCCAGTTGGTGTTGGTGTTGAGGAGATCGCGGTGTATCGGCATGAGACGACGGTTGGGGTCTTTCACACCTTCACGTTCCACCCAGATAAATTCTGTGTGGTCGTCGTTGGTCCATTTCTTATAGCGGTTCTTGAAGCCCCAGTCGTCCTCGAAACGTCCGAAACGGATGAGGTCGTTGCGACGCCACGGTTCGAGGATAAACTCGCGGGAACGTTCGTCGAGGAGTTCCTGCTCGGTCGGGTCGGCACCAAGCTCCGGAGCACCGGAACAACGGCGTATCACGTTGAACAGGTCTTTCGGTGTCTGACCGAGAGTAGCGGTTGCGCCGCGCATTATGCATTCCGCTTTCATGAGAAGAATGTCGGCGAAACGGAAGATGGGGGCATCGTTTGCCTGCTGGCGATTCCAGAGAGTGTAATCCTGTTCGCGTGCCGGATATTTGAAGAGACGTGCGCCTTTCTGAATATTTTTCAGGGCAGTGCCGTTCTTCACGTTTGCCGGAGTGAGAGCGGGAGTTGCCTCGTCGCCGAGAGAGTAGATGCTTCCGTCGTCAAAGTCGAAATTGGCATCATAGTTGAGCTGTATGTGACTTTTGCTCGGATTGTCTACGTCGCGGTAGATGATGACAGGTTCGTCGGTCTTGTTGTAGTTGGCGTCAAACGCTGTCTGTGGACCCTGAAGGATCATGATGTTGCGCTCGTCGCCCGGAAGATTGAAGCGAGCCACAGCCTCGGCAGTCAGCACGGTCTGTCCTGCAACAGATTTGTCGTAGTTGACGCTGAACGGATAGGGGCGGCACATGCTCTCTTTCTTGAAGCCGAACCAACGGTGCCATGTGGTAGTACCATCCCCCTTTGTCGCGGGATCTACATCAAGCGCGTAGATGAAGTCCTTGATGTGGACTCCATTGTCGGGATAGAACTTCTGACGATAGCCTACGCCCACTTCAAAGAGTCCGCTCTCAATAATTTTGTCGCACCAGTAGACGCAATCGTTCAGTTTTGGATTGGGGGTGCTGTTGTTGACAGTTGTAATGTCGTTGGTGTAGACTCCCCAGTTGAGGTATAACTTTGCGAGTAGTGCGGCAGCCATCCAATAGTTGGGTTTGCCATAGGTCGACATATCGTTTGCCTTGCTGAGTCCCTCCTCCTGATTGAGGATTTCAAGCAGCTCCTTCTCGATAAATTCCGCCACTTTTGCGCGTGGCTGACGGTCGATCGGCTCATTTTCAGACGTCACCCTGTCGAGGATAGGCACATCGCCGTAAAGCTCCATCATCCAGAAATGGTAGTATGCGCGTATTGCGCGGAGTGGAGCCACTATCGGGTCAAGCTCTTCGGGATATCCCGGACCGCCATAGAGCTGTATTCGCTTGTTGGTATAGGTGATACCGTTTAGGGAAGCTTCCATACAAGCCTTTGTGCGCCAGTTGTCAAGATGGAGCGAGTGGATGGAGGCATGCAGGTAGCGTCCGTCGTCGAAATAGTTGCCGGCTCCGAAGCAGCAACCCATCACCTCGTCGCCCTGATATACGACACCCTCGGCGAAGTCGCGACCGAACCAACCGTGAAGGAAACGGTAGCAACCGTTGAACTCACCCTCAACCGCGATAGGGTTGTCGGGCAATTTTGTATATTGGTTTAGATCCGTGTTGAGGTCCGTGCATGATGCGAAGGCAAGCAGACCGGAGAGTAACAGACCCTTTGTATATAGTTTCATAATATTAAATTCAAATTGTGCTGGTAAGATTTAAATTAGGAGAGAGTTAGAAATTGACGTTGAGACCCACGAGAATCTGGCGTGTGCGGGGGAAGTGGTCAGCGCGTGTGTCATGACCCGGTTCGAGTCCGCCAAGATTAATTTCAGGATCGCGTCCTTTGTAGTTGGTTATCGTGAAGAGGTTGTTGCCGCTGACGTATAGTCTTACGTCGCCGAGCCATCCGTTGAAGCAATTGCGGAAGGTGTAGCCGATAGTGGCTGTGGCGAGCTTGAAGTATGAGCCGTTTTCAAGATAACGCTGCGAAGGATAATGTGCGAGGGCGTCTGTGGCAAGCTGATCCTCCATTACGGATGCCATCACGTTCTTGCCAGTGGAGATGGATGCCACGTAAGAGAAGTAGGCGTGGGGCTCGTTGAATATTTTCTGACCGAATACTCCGGTGAAGAACACGTTGAGATCCCAGTTTTTCCATGTCACGTTGTTGTTCCATCCCATTGTCAGCTTAGGCTGTGCGTTCCCCATATAGATGCGGTCGTCCTGACCGGGTTCTGTAGTCACTTCCGGATTGCCGTTGGCGTCAAGTATGCGGTTCCCCTTGCCGTCATAGCGGTAGAATGTGGAGATGCCGTCATCATTATATCCTGCCCATTCCCACAGATAGAATGAACCGATAGGCTTACCCTCGACGATTCTCTGGGTGCTGCATCCCTGGCTGAGACCCGGTAGATGTGGATCGTAGCGGTCAAGGACTCCGGCGTTGAACTCAGAGTTGGATACAGACACCACTTCATTGGTGTTGTGGGAGAAGTTGAGAGAGGTAGACCATTTCCAATCCTTGGTCATGATCGGCATTGCGTTGATGGTGAGCTCGAAGCCGGTGTTGCGCATCTTGCCGACGTTGGCGGTGAGAGTGGATACGGGGTAGAGGGCTGCTGAGACGGGATAATCCCAGATCATATCCTTGGTTGTCTTGTTATACCATTCGAAAGTACCGTTGATGCGTCCGTTGAGGAAAGCGAAGTCAAGACCGAGGTTGACCATTGTCGTTGTCTCCCATTTCAGATCGTCGTTGACGTTGCGTGCGGCTGTCAGACCCTTGTAGCTTGTGGTCTGTCCGGTGATGGGGTCAACGTAGTCGAAACGTGTGGTGCTCTTATAGTAGAAGCGAGATGTGTAGATGTCAAAACCGGCAGAGTTACCGCTCTGTCCCCAACCTGCGCGGAGCTTGAGGTCGTCAATCACTGTCTGGTCGCGGAGGAAGCTTTCATCGGTGATACGCCATGCCACGGATGCCGATGGGAAAGTTGCCCATTTATTGTTGGAGCCGAATGTCGAAGCACCGTCACGACGCACAGCTGCTTGGAAAATATAACGCGATGCGTATGAATAGTTGGCACGTCCGTAGAATGAGATCATACGTTTGGAACTCATCCCTCTGCCACCGTCTACACTTGCCCATACAGGATCTGCATCCCAGCTGTTTGCCATTCCGATATTGTCCCAGCCGAGTGAGTCATCGTAGAAGTTGTAGCCTTTTGCTCCAAAGCCATCGCGGAGTTTCTCCTCCTCCCATGAGTAACCTGCCATGAGGGCTACCTTATGATCCTCCTTGAATGTCTTGTCCCAATTGCCGAAGATCTCCATCAGCTTGGAAATGTCGGTGAATGTCTCACGAGAGCTCTCACCATTGCGGTTATGCGTCTCTGACTTTTGGGAGAAGTAATCTCTGTAATCCTTGCTTCTGTTCTGATAAGAGAAGTTGGCGTTAAGGGTAAGCCCCTCGATGATCATCAATGAGGCCTTACCGGTGGTCTGGAACCGTTTGAATGTAGCCTTTGACCTATCCTCATATACCATTGTGAGCGGGTTGTAGTTCTGAGAGATAGACTTGTCGGAATACCATGAGCCATCCTCATTGCGCACAGGCACGAGAGGGGAGTAATAGTACATCGCATTGTATACCGACTCACCGTCGTTGCCACGCGGCACGCCCCATTCATTGCGGACATTGCCGTTGACACCCACGCCGATAGTGAGATGATCTTTCAGAGTCTTTGTCTCGATGTATGCGCGTGCGGTGAAGAGGTTGTTGCCGACGCCCTTGATAGCACCGTCGCGCTTGATATAGTTGACGGATGCGTTATAGTTGGTTGATTTGCCGCCGCCCGAGATTGAGAGGTTGTGGTTGGTGGCGAAGCCTGTGCGCTGGGTCTCGTCTGCCCAGTTGGTGTCATAGCCGAGGTCGTTCGGTATGGTGATGTTGTTTGCTTCAGCGTATGAGCGGAGTTGGCTTGCTGTCATCATCTTGTGGTCGTTTGCCACGCGCTCCCATGACACGTAGCCCTGATAGGTGACGTGAGCCGGACCGTCGGCGCCGCGTTTTGTGGTCACGATTATGACACCATTGGCTGCTTTTGAGCCGTAGATAGCCGTGGCTGAGGCATCACGGAGCACGTCGATGCTCTCGATGTCGGAGGGCGGAATGAGGTTGAGATCCACTCCCGGAATACCGTCAACCACGTAGAGGGGTTCGGTTGAGCCGTTGAGGGTAGATGCGCCTCGGAGGGTCATGGAGTTGACTCCGCCGTTAGGGTCGGAGTTCTGAACCACCACAAGACCAGGCACTTTACCTTGGAGAAGCTGACCTGGATCGGTGTAGGCTCCTACGTTGAGGTCCTTGGAGTTGACCGTAGTGATGGAACCGGTGAGGTCTTTGCGTTTCATTGTGCCGTAGCCCACTACCACCACCTCTTCAAGGAGCTCGTTGTTCTCCTTTAGCACTATATGGAGTGGCTTGGAGTCGGTCACTTTCACGTCTTTCGTGAGATAGCCTACATAGGATACGCGCAGTGTCGCGCCTTTGTTTGCCTTGATTGAGAAATTGCCGTCGATATCGGTGGCTGTGCCGTTGGCTGTGCCCACGACGAGCACGCTTGCTCCGATAAGAGGCTCATCTTTTTCATCTACCACCGTGCCGGTGACGTTACCCTGCGCGCTTGCCTGCAACGAGGCTACAATGCACAGGAACATGATCGCAATCGCTTTACGCAGCGATAAGTTAGGACTGTTTTTCCCTGATGTTTGTTTAGAGATATCCATAGACGATAGGTTAACAATAGTATTTTGTTACAACGGTTGCCCGTTGCGTTGGTAGGTTGTTGTCGTAGTATAAGGTCGGCAAAATTACAAAAAAATTTAAAAAAACAACAAATTTTATAAAATTTTTAATTGGTATGGTGGATATTTATCCCTATTTGATTGAAATGTATATTATAGTTTAGATATATCATGACTACCTTTGCGGAAATCTCTTATATGATAATTTTAATCTGACCATGAGACAAAATCTACTTTTTATTCTCGGTGCGCTCTCTGTTATGCCAGGAGCCGCTGCAACTGACACCCCCGACGGCTGGAGCCTGTATGACCTGATACCCCCTGCCGACCGTGTGCTCCTTTTTGATTATGACGCGGAGGGGAAGAAACTCCCGATCCTATGGGGATTCGATACGGCATGGAATGACTACGGCAATATGCTCCGTGGCGTGCGCTACTCGCGTGGTGCCGACGTGGGCGTGGCGCGTGTCTCTTTCCAGCCTTGGGCTAAGATAGAGGAGAAGGGGAAACTCCCCCCGATGCTTCAGGAGAATCTTGAAAAGCGTCTGGCTAATGTCGCCCTCAATGAGAGGAGGGTCGACATAGCCCTTAACCTTGACGGAGGAGAGAATACGGTCAAGGCTATATATGGCGGACTCGACGGAGCCAACAATTACGTCGGCGACCCGGATGCCGTGGCTGAGGAGTATGCCCTGCTTATTGATGCCACTGCCGCTGCCGTGGAGGAGGCGGGCTACAGGGTGGTCTCGGCGGCTCCATTCAATGAGCCGGATTATTTCTGGAACGGTACACCCATCAATGTATTTGATAAGATCAACCGCCGGCTGAAGGATTTCGATGCATATCCGCGTTTCCGCGACATTCGCATCAGCGGCGGCAATACCCTCAACTGCGACCAGGCGATGCCCTGGTATTCCGAACTGAAGGAGTATCTTGACGAGGGGAACACTCATCAGCTTGCCGGCGATTTCGACCATTATGCCGATTTCTTCGCCACGGTGCGTGCCGACGGTAAGTATGCCACTGCCGACGAGCTTCACAACGTGATGGAGGCGATGGTAGGCGTGGAGTATGGCATGCAGACCGGTATCTGGTGGGGCTCTGCCGAGCAGGCACGAGGCGAGTTTATGAAGGCAAGCGCAGGTGAACGTCTCGGATATGCCGAGAACCGCAAGGCGTGGTCGGCGGCTTCCGTCTACCGTGCGCCGTCGGGTAGGGTGCAGGCGTTTCTCGGTTGCAGCGAGCGTCAGGCGCGTCCCTCCACGTATAAGCTCGTGTCGAGAAACGGTGATGTCTACGTCGACGGCTTCGGTCCGGTGAGGGAGTATGTGGCATCATTGCCCGGTGATCCCAACGGAGGGTATCAGACCGATCAGCAGCGTAATGCAGAGACGGTGCTTAATATCACGCGGGGTGCCGACATTCAGCCGGCTATCGATGGCGCGTATATTCTCGTCAACGCTGCCAGCCACATGGTGATAAGCGGCAAGGATGGCAACACCAACAATGCCAACGACATTGTGCAGCGCAGCTATAGCGGAGGTGCCGACCAGCATTGGGCGTTCCGCCACGTGCCGGAGACGCAGGGTGGTGACTTCAGCTATTTCTTCATCACTAATTATGGCACGAGTCAGGCTCTTGACGACAACAATTGGAATATTGAGGTAGGGGGTAAGGTGATCTCCTACGGACTTTCCGGTGCCGGAGTGCAGCAGTGGGCTTTGGAATATGACGGCGACGGATGGTTTCATATCCGCAATAAGCAGAGTGCGCTATATCTGGAATGTGACGGAGGGGAGAATGCCCCGCCCTTCAGCAGGAGCGCACTGATAATGCCAATCAGCGTTGGCGTCTGATTCCTATGGGTTCGCCTGTGGAGTTTGACGCGCCTTCGGCTCCTACGGGTCTTGCAGCCACGGGTCGCAACGCGAGCGTGATGTTGGAGTGGGATGAGGTTGCCGATGAGGTGACATATACGGTGCTTCGTGCTGAATCCGGTTCGGATGATTTCAATACTATAGCACGCGGATTGCATACTACGGCTTATCTTGATAATACGGTGACTCCCGGCGTGGCGTATGATTATAAGCTGGTTGCGGAGGATGCTTCCTGCAACCGTTCGGTGCCCTCGGCGAGTGTTGAGGGGGAGACGGTCGGCAACGGTATGACTGCATGGTTCCCACTTGATAATTCTATGGATGAGTTGGCTGTAAACGGATGGTCGATGCGTACGCATGAGGATCCCTCTTTCCGCGCAGGGTATAAGGATGGCATTAAGGCTCTCTTCTTCCGTAAGACCCAATATGCGCAGCTCCCATATTCTGCATTTAGCGGGGATTCCTTCTCTCTGGCGTTATGGACGCGTATCGGTGCCGCTTCTGAAGGTGACTATCTCTTCTCTACTGGTGTTAGTGAGGATGAGACGCTGTATCTGACTCCGCGCACTGAGGGGGAGATGCGTCTTGTGGCTGTCAACGGCGACGTGACACGACAGATTGCAGTCCCTGCCATTCAGGATTGGAACCATGTTGCGATTGTAGTGGATGGTGGAGATGTGAAACTCTATCTTAATGGTGAGTGTGTCGGTAGCGATGATTTCTCTGATGCTATGCCGCAGTGCCGTTTGCTTTCGTATCTTGGACGCGGTCATGGTCTGAAGGATACTTATCTCACAGGTTATGTGGGCGACTTACGCATCTTCAATCATGCCATCACTCCGGAGACTGTAAAGGAGACCATGACGGGAGAATATTCCGGCGTGTCGCAGATAGTGGATGATGCAGAGGTTGTGGCAGTGGAATACTATTCACCGCAGGGAATCCGTCTGGATGCACCGGCTCCCGTCGGCATAACTATTGTCCGCACCATCTATAGCGACGGACGTGTCGTGACCCGCAAGGTAATTGCCGACCGCAACTGATACTCAATCAAATTTTAGGGTTCCGGCACTGTTTAGGTCGGAATGAGTGATACTGAAGTCTTCAAGTGGCTCTCCGTTGAGGAGGATGCGCTTGAAGACTTTTTTACCTTCCGACGCGCCGGGAGCCGTTATCGTGAAGGGTTTCCCACCTTCTGGCGTTATCGTCACGCGGTCAAAGAGGGGTGCGCCGAGGTAGTAGCGGTCGGTAGCCGGACAGACCGGGTAGAAGCCCATGGCGGAGAAGACGAACCATGCCGACATCTGCCCGGCATCGTCGTTGCCGGAGAGTCCGCCCGGGGTGTCGAGATATTCCGTGTCGAGGATATGACGCACCCATTTCTGCGTGAGGTCGTTGCGTCCTGCCATGTCAAACATGTATGCCACCTGGTGACACGGCTCATTGCCGTGCCAGTAGCGTTTCTGAGTGAACATGGAGTCAAGTTTCTCCACAAATCTTTCGCTCCCGCCGAGCATACCGATGAGTCCTTCCGGATCGTGTGGCACGTACCACGTGTAGTGGCAGGGGGCACCCTCCGTTATTGCACGGTTGAAATCAAACGGGTCGGTGCCTTCTGCAAAAGTGCCGTCGGCATGGCGTCCGTTGGCATAGCCAAGTGCGGGGTCGATGACGTTGCGGTAGTTGCCGGCACGCTTGCGCAGCATTTCAGCATCTTCAGTGGCTCCCACAATATCGGCAAGTTGCGCCAGTGCGAAATCATCGAAGGCATATTCCAGGGTGCGGGAAGTCTGTTCCTGCTTGTGGAAAGCCTCCTCCACGCCATCTTCAAGCGGGATGTAGCCATATCTCATGTAGGATTCCAATGCACGCCTACCCATGCCGTCCTTATATTCGTTGAAGTCTGCCGGAGTCTCAAAGGCATTCTTGCGGAGATAACGGTAGGCTTTCTCTTTGTCGAAGTTATTCACCCCCTTCACTGCGGCATCTGCTATGGCGGCTGCGCAGTGGTCGCCTATCATGGCTGCGGTATAGCTGTTCCAGCATGGGAATATGGGCATCCAGCCACCCTCCTCCGCGTCGGTCACGAGCGACTGCATCATCTCGCCGCTCCTCTCCGGAGTGAGAAGAGTGATGAGCGGATGAAGTGCGCGGTAGGTGTCCCACATGCTGAAGTCGCCGTATTTGTCGGTCTTTCCTCCGGTTGAGAGTATCTTATCCCCTTTGGCGAATCGGGGATAGCTGCCGTCGGCATCGCTGATCACTCGAGGAAGGAGCGAACAGCGGTAGAGCGAACCGTAGAATTTAGCCATATCCTCATCCTTGCCACCCTCCACCTGAATCATGCCGAGCTGACGGTTCCACGCATCTGTGGATTGGCGACGCACCTTTTCAAAGTCGGCTACGGGTATCTCCTTTTCAAGATTACGTCGCGCACCCTCCATGGAGGTGAATGATGAGCCTGCCGTAAGAGTGACCTGCATCGATGGCTTTGTCTTGAAACTTACATACGCACCTATTCCCGGCTCGCCAGATATGGAGGTCTTGCGTGAGTATAGGGTGTCACCTTTAAACGTGCCGTAGTCGGTGATTTTCAGATTTTTCGGTAGTTTTATGATGAACCATCCGGAGAATCCTGCCGGTTCACCCCAGCCCTGATATATGCGGTGGACGGGATTATACCCCCTTATCTCATGACGTTGGGGATCGTATTCAATCATCCCTTCCCCCTCGTCGGAGTTAGGATTGACGATGATATGCCCGATTCCGTCATGGTCGTAGGAGAAGCGGAATATCCCGGCTCTTGACAGACCGGTCATCTCCGCCGTCATCCCTTCATCAGGAAGGCTTACGGAATAATAGTCAGGTCGTGCTATCTCCGACTGCCTGTCCATGCGTGTGGCACGTGAGCGCGGGGAGGTGCGGAGCGGTCCGGATATGGCATGGAGCGTCATGGAGCCGTAGTCCTGTGTGCATCCGCCGTTGAGCCAATGACTGTTGCGGAAACCCTGTAGGAGGGAGTCTGCGAAATAATATGGGGCGATACACTTCTGTTCGGTGTCACGGGTTTGCGGAGTCCAAAGGTTCATGCCGTGGGGCACCCCGACTGCCGGCACCGTCTGACCATGTTCCTCCGACCCCTTACCGAATAGTCCGGCGGTGCGTGTCTCGGCAAAAGCGGTACCTACGCGGGTGTCAACGCGATCGATAGGATTTATCGCAAGAGAGAGAGGGGAGTGGATTGCCGCCACAGCCATCAGCATAAAGGCAGACGCCCATCTACAGGAATCAGAAATATGAAGAATACGTTTCATGGTCAGTATGGTTTCAAAACGGATGCAAATATAATGAAAAAAGTCAAACATCCGGATACAGACCGCCCACAAAGTCACCAAATGATATGGTTCCCTTGTGGGCGGGTCTATGTAAACTTATTTGATTGCGGCATCAAGCTTCTTGCGGAAATCCTCGTCAGAGGGGCGGAAGGCATCGGCATTGTAGATGGTGCCGTCGGCATTGATGACCATGAAACGCGGAATACCGCCTATGCCGTAGGCATCGGTCAACGCCTGATGGTCTTCGCCGGAAGCGCGGAACTGCGGCCATAGCGGCTTGTCTTTCTCCATCGCCTTTTTCCATGCATTCTCATCCTCATCAACCGATATGCTGAGGAACATCACCTTGTCGTTCCCCTTGTAATATTCCGTGTAGTGGCGTGCGATGTGGGGTATCTCTTTGCGGCATGGTCCACACCAGCTTGCCCAGACGTCGATATATATTACCTTGCCGAAGAAATCGCTCAGTTTGTGGGGTTTGCCGTCGGCATCCGTGAAATTGATGTCGATGGCTTTCATTCCTGCGCGAGTGGACTTCAGCGATTTGACCTTGTTGGCGTAATATTTCACTACGGGAGAGTCTTCACCGGCAAATTCCACGAATGGAAGCCAGAAGTCATCGACATTGTTGCATTGTCCCCATTCCAGCACCTGAAGCGCACAATTGTTGAGAAGGGCTTTCCTTACATCAGGGTCGGTAATTTTCTCACCGATAGCCTTTATATAGGCGAGACCCCACGGTGTCATGTCGGCATCAAAATCCGGAGTTTCGAGTTTGCTTTCAAATGCCCATACCGGAAGATAGTTGTATAATCCGATCCATGAGTTAAGATCCACCGTGTCAAGCAGAATGGCAGCCTTTTTCTGGTCGGAGCCACACAGACGCACCCGGAAATTAAGATAAGCATCGTCGGTCAGGCGTTTGAGAAATTCCTTTACCTTACCGTCAGACACCTTGTCGAGATCACGTTTCAGCGCGGCGTAGTTATTGTCAATCTCTGCCTGTTTTACGTCAGTCGGCACGGTGTCGTTCTCAAACGGGAAATATTTCCCTATGTCGAAATATTCGTTATACGCTTTCAGATATTCTGCGGCGCGTGCGTTGTCGCCTTTGAATATGAAGCTGCAATCCCCGTTTGAGTCGCGGGTCACGTCTATCTCAAGCGTTTTGCCCGGTTCCACGATAAACTGACGCGATGCGTTGTCGAGATATATCCATGCCGGTGCAAAATCCATATCTTTCAGTTCAACATTGTCCACAACGAGTGTAGACGGCGATTTACGCTCGGCTTTCAGACGTCGGGCATCAAATTCATTCTGACCCTTCTCTTTGCCGATTGTCAATTCCGATTTAGAGCAGTCGGTGGTGTCCGGGAAGTTCACTGTCAGAATCTGTGCGGGGGCAGAGAGTGCCGAAAGGCACAGAAGCGTCAGGAAAATGTTTCTTGTCATAATTTATATGTGATTATGAAGTCGGTATGACTCCTATTCGTAATTCTGTGAGAATGTGGGGTTGGTCTGCATTACTGCAATGGGGAACGGCATGATCCAGAGCGGACTTTCCGGTGATATGGAGTATGTGCCGATTCCGGGAAGGTCACGGGTGATTGTCGCCTTGTATTCATCTTCCGAGTTCCAACGCTTGCGGTCGAAGAAGTTTTCAAATGTCATAAGGAATTCAATGAATTTCGCCTGTTGCAGCTCCTCCATAGCCTCCTTCACTGTAGAAGCCGTGAATGGCACGTATTTTTCGGGGTCGATACGGTGTTCGCGGATCTCATTGACGTAGCTCAGACCCTTCTCTATCTGATTGTCGCGGATGTAACATTCTGCGGCTACATACATTATGCTTTCTACGGTGAGTCCCCAGGGGTTCTTGTAGGTGTCCCAGCCGGAGAATGAGAGACAACCCTCAACTCCCGAGCTCATCTCTCCATATATGCCGTTCCATATCTCCTCGCCCTCCTCCTTGTAGCCGGAGTAGCCGTAGTCGATTGTGAGATCGCCATCTTCAAACTTGGCAACGGTCTCGCGTGACAGATTATCGGCGAAAGGACACCAGAAGCTCGGATTGCTTGATGCCACGTAGAGGAAGTTGTTGGGAGAGGTGGGTAGAAGTAGCCAGCAATAATCATCCATCATGTAGAGGCGGTCTTCTATGGTGTAGTCGCTGTCGAGTGCTTTGAGAGCGTAGGGGAGGGCATCCTGATAGCGTTTCATCTGGAAAAGTATCCTTGCCTTTATTGCGTTGCCGGTGGCGCGTGAGCATCGGGTGACGGATGCGGTAGAGGGCAATGCGTCGATATATTTGTCGTCAAGATCCTCAAGTATTCTCTCATACACCTGGTCAAGGGGAATCTGCGTCTTCTGATCCATGTCGTAGTTGTCAACGTAGGCTATGCCGCCGTTTTGTGATGCTGTGGCGGCATCATATTGGCGTGCATAGAGGTTGGCAGCCAGGAAATGCAGATATGCCCGTTTCAGATGTGCCTCGGCTATCACCTTCTGTTTGATGGATTGTTCGCCTGTGGCGGCATCAATTTTACCCAATGCCACGTTGAGGGTGTTGATTGCGCTGTAGATCGAGGTGTAGCGCGAGTCTTTCGATGCGAGATTCCCCCTGTCGAGATTCTCGTTGTAGCAGAGATATGAGGAGAGGAGCGTGTTGGTGTTGTTGATGAGCTGCTTCACCGTGGAGAACTCCTGTCCGTAGCTCTCATTCACCAGGATTGAGATGTCGGAGCCCGGGTCGGTGCTCACGTGGATCTCATTCAGCAGATATTCTATCTCCTGGGCTGTCTCGAGAGTGGTCTGTCCTTTCGGCACCATCTCTATGTCGCAGGAGGAAAGCATCAGCAATGATGCGGTAAGCGATAGGATATGATATCTTTTTTTCATTTCATTTTCTGTTTGCGGTTAGAATTTGATGTAAAGTCCGAGGGTGTAGCTGCGGGGTGTGGCGAAATCCCATTTACCGGTCTGTGCGTCCACACGTTCGGGGTCAATGCCATCGCCATTGCGCACCCATGTGGCCACATTGTTGATCTGCGCACGCAGACGCAGCTCCTCCATTCCCAATTTCTTGCATATTTTGTGGGAGAATCGGTATGTCAGCACGATGTTGCGGAGTTTCAGATAGTCAGCCTTGGCAATGTGGCGGTCGCTGAAGTAGACGTCGTCCCAATACATCTCGGAGTTGTTCATCACCATGCCGTTGCCAAGCATATCCTTGCGCTCCTCTTCCGATGCACGCCAATAAGCGAGATACTCCTTAGGCGCGGCATTGCCGTAGCTGTAGCTGCTGTCATAATACCATTTGTTGAAGTTCGGACGGAAATAATGACCGAGGTAGAATGCGGTCATTGCGCTGAGTGTGAACCGCTGATAAGTGATGGTCGGGGTGAAGCTGCCGCTCCATTTCGGGTCGAGCGAACCGCTGAACACCACGTCGGCAGGTTCAAACGTCTTGGATGTCAATCCGTCGTAGTTGGATGAGCCGTCGGCCTTCTTCCAATAGATGTGCTGGTAGCCCTCGTCGTCATAGCGGATGCCGTCCCAGACGTAGGAATAGATTGAGTTGACGGGATACCCCTCCTTATAGTCGGATGATTTAAGTGCGTTGTAGCCTGAAGTGGCGATATGGTTGATTTTCGTCACCTTATTATTGTTGTAGGCAAGGGCGATTTCTGCACTGATACCCACCTGCTCGGGTTGGGTGGCACGCAGGATGTCGCCGTTGAGCTGCAATTCAAAGCCACGGTTGCGGGTGTTGGCATTGTTCATGTTGAGGGAAGCCCATCCGGTGGTGGGGTCGGTGTCGACGAGGCTGAGGATATCGGAGCCGCGTTTGTCGTAGTAGTCGAGCGATCCGTTTATACGGAAATTGAGGAATGAAAAATCCACGCCGACGTTGAGTGTCTTTGTCTTTTCCCATCTCAGCTGGTCGTTTGGCGGGGTGTTGATAGTGGCATACTTGTCGCCGGTATCCTCATGCACAGATATCCTTGCAGTCAGGTATGACGTGTAGTTGGAATTGATGTTGCCGGTGACGCCGTAGCTGAAACGGGGTTTCAGCACGTCGATCCATGTGTTGTCCTGAAGAAACGCCTCGTTATGCACGTTCCAGCTTGCACCGACCGACCATAACGGGCGGCGTGTGAATTTCTTGTCGGCTCCGAATAGGTCAGCCTCATCAATACGGTAAGAGCCGGAAAGGTTGTAGCGGCTGTCGAAGGTATAGTTGGCGGTGGCATAATATGAGATGTATTTATGCTCGCTGTCGGAAAATTCAGCCACATCCGACCCGTAGAAATATACTCCCGAATTGTAGATAGAGCCTAAGTCGGTGCTCTTCAGTCGGCTGAGATCATAGAAGTTCATTGTGCCGTTGGAGTTGGTCAATGTCTTCTCGTCGTAGCCATATAGCTGAATGTCGGTATATTTGTCGCGTGTGTAGCGGTATTCATAGCCCGCGATTGCACTGATGGAGTGTTTCTCGGCGAAAGTCTTGTCGTAGGATGCCTGCACACGGAAAGTATAGTAATTATCCTCGATATTCTTCTCATCCATGAGTCCACCCTCCGGCATGTTGTGCTTGCCGTTTGAGGTGTAGAGGTTATACCAGTGGCGTCGCACGTAAGAGTCGCCGCGCTGGAGATCCTGTCGTTTTGCGGTGATGTCCTCATATTGGAACATTCCGGAGAGTTTCAGCTCCGGTATGGGGAAGAAATTGAGATGCACGAATGCTCTGGAGTAGGTCTCGCGGTATCTTGAGGTGTTCTGGAGCATCTCGTTTACGGGCACGAAGCCTTCATCCTTTAGTCCGAGGTCAGGATTTGCGAGCGACGGCTCATTGAGGTCTACGGCAGCCTGTAGGCGGGCAGGGGTCCCGTCGGGATTGTAGAAAGAGAGATAGCGAGGCTGGTCGGTGAATTTGGTGTAGTCGTAGTAGGAATAACGGCTCTTCTGGCGGGTGTTGTCAAGTTGCAGACCGACAGTGGCAGAAAACCATTTGATGGGATTTATGTCGCCGAGATAGCGGAGAGACAGACGGTTGTCATAGCTGTTGACCATGGTGGAGTTGTCGCCTTGCCAGTTGACGGTGAGATTATTGTTGAGAATCTTCCCTTTTGTGCGCACGGAAAGGTTGTAGCGTTGTTCAGCACGTGTGTGGTTCATGAATCGGCTCCAATCATTGATGTAGTCATTCTGTCGCCATGCGTCAAGCTGACGGTTGTAGTCGGCATCGCTCACGTTGCCGTAATAATGGTTCATCATCATCCGGTTGAGTGGATTCCAAGTGCCGCCATACCGGCTGAAGCCGCTCTCCATATATGAGAAATCGTCCGGACGGTTCTTAAGCCATTCGAATTGCGACGTCTCGAGTTCTATCAGTTCCGCTGCCGAGCAATAGCCGAGGTCATCATAGTTCTCACGTTCATGTATTGTGAAGTCAGCGTTAAATTCCACCGTCAGACGTTCGCTGAGCCCCTTCTTTGTGACCACGACGATGACACCGTTAGAGGCTCTTGCTCCGTAGATAGCAGCTGCCGCCGCATCTTTCAGGATTGTCACTTTCTCTATTTCGTAAGGGTTGATATCGCTGAGAGTGCCGTTTATGGGAAGACCGTCCACCACCACGAGAGGGGATGTGCTTGCCTTCAAGGTGCCGGTGCCGCGGATCTGTATCTTGTTGTCCTGTACTACCATACCTGCCACCTTACCTTCAAGATTGGCGGTTAGGTTCGACATTGTACGGGTGTCGAGATCTTTTGATGAAATCTGTTGGAATGCACCTGTGGCGTTCTCCTTCTTGAGATTCTGATAGCCTGTCACCACCACTTCATCCATCTGTGAGATGCTGCTACTCATGACGATTTTCAGATGAGATTTCACCGACTTGTCGGTCAGAGCCAGATGATAGGGGTGCATGCCTATGCAATTGACAAGGAGGATGGGGTTCTCGTTGTCGATATGCAGCGTGAAGTTTCCGTCGATGTCGGAAGCGACACCGTTAGTGGTGCCTTGTATTGAGACAGTGGCACCCGGCAGTGGCTCGCCCTCCTCATCAAAGATTGTGCCGGAGACGGTAGCCTTCAGTTTGCTCCCCTTGGGCTTTATGCTCAGAGAGACGGTATTGCCGACGATTTTGTACGACAGCCCGAGCTGGAAGTCAATTGTCTCATCAAGGAGCCTGTCAAGGGGAAGATCATGGTATTTCCCTGTGACCGTGGAATGAAGGTCGGTTATCAGTTTCTTATGATACACGAAATCGCATCCTGTGGCTTTCTTTAAGATGGCAATTGCCGATTCTGCATCCGCATTATGAAATGTTGCGCTATAGTTTCGCGCAAGTGCGGTGAAAGGGATTATCATCAAGATAATCAATAGAAAAATGTTTCTCCTGTTCATTGATGCTGGTTTTGTTAGTTATAGTTGAAGTTAAATTTTTTTGTAATTATTGAGTTTGTCGGGAGATTATCACCACTCCATTCTCCAATGAGAATTTTATGTCTCCGCAATTCTCGATGATCTGTATGGCGGTCTCAAACTCTGCATATCGTGGAATGCTGCCCATGAATACGATATCCTCGATTGATGGGTCGGTAAATCGGTATTTGAAGTCATACCATCTGCTGAGGTCACGCATTATTGCGGAGATCGGCTGCTCCTCAAAGATGAATCTCCCGTGACGCCAACCCGTTATGACTTCCGGATTCACCTCCTTCATTTTTAATCGGTTGTCGCTGCGGTCAAATACTGCCTGATTTCCGGGGGATAGATGAATCTCGCCGCCGTTGTTTCCGATTGAGGAGAGGGCGATTGATCCGCTTTCAAGGGTAATGAACGCGCACGGGTCGTCAGGATAGTCCCTGACGTTGAATGATGTGCCGTAGACGTGGATCATCTGGTCGGCTGTCTCAACAAAGAACGGGCGCGTATCATCCTTCCTGACTTTGAAATATGCCTCTCCCGCCACTTTTACCTTCCTCTCTCCGGAGGCGAAATGCTGTGGGTAGAAAAGTTTGGAATCGGAGTTCAGCCATACTTCGGTGGAATCCTCAAGTATGATCTTAAATTCGCATCCCACGGGTATGTTGAGGCATAGAGGCTTGTCGTCTACTATCTTTGCGGCGTTTTCATGGCATCTTTCAGCCATGTCGGCATTGTCTCGCACTACGATAGTGTCTGATCCTACGGAGAGTATGGCCTTTGATGTGCCGGGCTTTATGTCGTCGATTGAAGCAATCTCCACAACCCGTGTCGCTGTCGGCTTGACAATTGTGGTTTTATCCGGAGACTCATGTAGCATGACAATCGCCACCACGGCTGCGGCTGCCACTCCCGTAATCGCTGCAGCGAGCCGAGGCACTCTGCGTCGGTTCCTGTCGATGTCCTTTATCCGGCGTCGCATGTCGGATTCCGCTCTCTCGGTGTCAATGATGCTTCTCATCCGTAGTTCATGGTTGATGATACCGGGGTCGGAGAGTCGTCGCGACAGATCGCGATGGATCTCGCTTTGCGATTCCCAACGGCTGATCTCCATCTTCTCTTCGGAGGAGAGCCTTGACAGGAGACGTTTGAAAAACAGATTACTGATACCGGACATAGTGGTTGCAATAAGATTTGTTGTTTATTACGTTTGAAATTTGATTTGGTATACATTTATTTTGAAAAAAAATGCCATTGGTTACAAAAAATAATGAATCTTCGGAATTTATCGGCATTATGTGTCATATTTACTCCGTTATTTTTGTTTGCGATTACTAAAAAGCGAGGTAATTGTTGTGAAATAGAAATATTATGAATAATTTTGTTAGTGCTAATGCTTGATTACAACTACATATATCGGTCGTTTGTTTCAGGAGACATACATCCCCTGTATGCTTATATGTATCCTGGATTGATTCGTTATGCCACAAAATTATTGGGGGAGACCCTTACATTCATGGCAGAGGATTGTGTGCAGGACTCAATTCTTAAGACTTATCTGGCACGAGAAGAGATAAAGAATGAGTCGCAATGGAGATCATGGCTTTTTGTGACGATACGCAATCGCGCTGTGGATATGATCCGGAAGGCGGAGAATAATGGCATTTATATAGAGAAGGTTAAGACTGACGGGGAATGGAGTGATGATGATGTGTCGTTGGATATAGTGGAGCAGGAGACTGTCGATATCATTTATACCGCCGTGCAGTCGTTGCCCGAGATTTATCGTCAGATATTTGAGCTGAGTTTTGAGCAGGCGTTGAGAAACTCGGAAGTGGCAGAGCAATTAGCAATAGCGGAAATCACGGTAAAGAAAAGGAAGGCACGTCTTCTGGAACTCCTTCGCCAGCGACTTGGCAGGTCGATAAGCGAGGAATACATCCTCATGCTCCTCTCGATGCAGCTCGCCGACTCAGTATAATCCTAACTTCCCTCTAAACCCTAAACCCTAAACCATAAACCATAAACTCTAAACCCAACCTCCCAATGGAATACATTACTACAGAAAACATCCTTCTTGTCGGCTCGCTACTTCTTGTGGCAGGCGTATTGATCGGAAAGACCAGCTATCGTTTCGGACTCCCATTGCTCCTTATCTTCCTTTTAGTGGGTATGGGATTCGGAACGGATGGTGCCGGCATTCAGTTCAGCGACATGCATACCGCACAGTTCATCGGAATGATAGCCCTCTGCATCATCCTCTTTTCAGGAGGAATGGGTACAAAGATAGCAGCCATACGCCCCATAATAGTGCCGGGCATCGTGCTTTCCACTGTCGGTGTCTTGCTTACCGCTCTTATAACCGGTGCGTTTATTTGGTGGCTCTCCGGAATGAGCTGGACTAATATCCATTTTGCCTTTGTGCCCTCATTGCTTCTTGCCGCCACAATGTCATCGACCGACTCGGCTTCCGTATTCGGGATACTCGGTAGCCAGAAGGTGGGTCTTAAAAACAACCTGCGCCCGATGCTTGAGCTGGAGAGCGGTTCGAACGACCCCATGGCGTATATGCTGACCATCATACTTATCGAGGTGCTGACAATAGGGGGTAAGCTCTCCGCCGGGTCGATTCTGCTTGAACTTCTGTTGCAGTTTGGAGTGGGGCTCGGCATGGGGTGGCTCATGGGAAAGATCACCCTCCGACTAATCGGATTCTACAACCGTATCGGAGGAGAGGCGGGGGCAAGGGAGGATGCCTCACAGGCGGCATCGATGCTGTCGATAATGATAGTGGGAAGCGTGTTCTTCACGTTTGCAGTGACTACCGCGCTTTCCGGAAACGGCTATCTTGCCGTATACGTATGTGGCATTGTCCTCGGTAACGCCACTATCCCGAACAGCAGGGGTATCTTGAAATTCCTTGACGGATTGACGTGGCTTGCACAGATAGTGGTGTTCCTCATGCTGGGGCTTTTAGTCAATCCTCATGAGATGGTGGAGGTGGCAGCCGTGTCGCTGCTTATCGGAGTGTTCATGATTCTTGTCGGGCGTCCGTTAAGCGTATTCCTGTCGCTTTCACCGCTACGGAAGATTTCTATGCGCTCAAAACTGTTTGTATCGTGGGTGGGTCTTCGTGGAGCGGTGCCCATCATATTCGCCACCTATCCGGTCATCGCCGGCATTGAGGGGGCATCCCAGATTTTCAATATAGTGTTTTTTGTGACTCTCCTGTCGCTGCTCGTACAGGGCACCACCGTGATTGCGACTGCTCGTCGGCTGAAACTTATAGATACGGATGCCGTGGATGATGATGACTTCGGCGTGGAACTTGCTGATGAGCTTCCCACCACACTCAACACCCTGACGCTCACGGAGGAACATCTTTCTCGCGGACGCACCTTACGCGACATGAATTTGCCTGAGGGTTCACTCGTCATGATGATACGCCGTGGCGACCGCTACATAGTTCCCAACGGCACCCGTCGCCTGCATCCCGGTGACCGTCTCCTCATCATCCGCGAGACGGAGCTGACAGCGCAAGGCTCCTCGCGTTAAGACTCCATTTTTTTGAAACGGGGTCTAACTCCAAGAAATCAATCGCAAGATTTCACAGAGGAAGAACTATTAAAAATCAATAAATTCTGTGTGGTTGCCCTGTGAGCCTCCCGGAAAAGTGACGGTAACATTTGGTTTCGAAAAAGTTTTTTCTTAAATTTGCAATGCAATCCTCAGGAGCAGTCTGTCTCTATACATAGATTGCTCCTTATGGAGGGAAGATTACATCACCTTGGCAATTCGGTCTGCACGATGGACTGAAAGTGATGGGACGGCTCTTCTTCCCCAAAACCATGACATACTCTGCGTCCCGTCTTGCAGAATCTGGCTTCATCGCATATCGCCGATGAGCGGTGCATTTTTTGTGGTTTTTACCACCGTGTGTGCCTGTTGGATTCTTTCTGCAAGTCAAGTCTTTTTGCAAAGACCGGAATCAAATAGATTGAGTTTTTATCGGCGACTGCTAAAAAGCCAGTAAACTATCCTTTCGGATATCTCGTCTGTGGATCAGGCGACAAGTGTTTACATAAACTTCTTAACAGCAAAGCCAACTATGAATGAAATCAAGATTGGATTCGGCCCATTTTCCAAGCCTCGCATCAATCGCGAGGCGTTTGACGCTGTATTAAAGTCTGAAGTTGTCGGTGAAAACACCGCCACTTATGAGTTTGAGACCCCTGTCACAGCCATCGGTGCACATGCGTTCTTTGACACAAACAAGGGCATTGAAGAGGATCTCTTCCTCCACTATATTGAACTCCCCGACTCGGTAGAGACGATCCATCCGGAGACCTTTGACGGTATTTGTAAGCTAAAGAGTAAGCTGCTGGTAGACAACATGCTTATCATTGACAATGTACTCATCAAGCATTTTGACTCTTATAATTCCGGTGAGGTGAGTGTGCCGGAAGGGATGACGGCTATCGCACCAGGGGCTTTATCCGGATTCTGGGCAAAAAAAATCATCTTACCATCTACCCTTAAAGAGATCGGGAAAGAAGCGTTTAGAGGCTGCACCCATCTCACATCTGTCAAACTGCCGAAGGGTCTGGAGAAGATTGGGGACTATGCCTTCTCTAACACCGCGCTTGGCACTGCCACAATCCCCGACTCGGTCACCAGCATCGGAGTGGAAGCATTTTCCGATTGCTCCAAACTTAAAAAGATAAAGATTGGGAAGAGTGTGGAGCGAATAGGAGAGAGAGTAGTCAGTCGATGTCATTTGCTGGCGACAATCGATGGTAGAGGTGCATCCGCCGACAAACGCATGCTTATCTTTGACGGCACATTGCTCGCATATACGGCAGCATCAAAAGAATCCCATCTGGAAATACCTGAAGGCGTCAAGCGCATCGGCAGCGATGCCCTGTTTGATGCCAAGAACTTGACCTCGGTAACTCTGCCATCCTCATTGGAAAGCATTGGTACCGGCGCTTTTCAACGCTCCTCCATCACCGAAATTGAGGTGCCGGAGAGCGTGACAACCATTGAGTACGGAGCTTTCTCAACTACTATAATTGAAAAATTCTCCGGAAAATTCGCAACTGCCGACGGCAGCGCGCTGGTAGAGGGGAATACCCTGTTGGCGGGTGCCGGCAATCGCTCTTTCACGTTGAATATTCCTGAAAATGTCACAGAAATTGCACCGATGGCATGCTATCTTGGAGAAATTAGTGGCGTGACCTTCCCCGACTGCGTAACCGTCATCGGTAGCAAGGCGTTCGCGTATTGCAGCAACATGTGTCTCCCTGTAGATGCGCTCCCGAAAAATCTTGAAATCATCGGTGAGATGGCATTTGAACAAAGCGTAATGCGATCAGACATGTTCAGAGATGGCGTCATCATCCCCGCCAATGTCAAGGAGATCGGCTACCATGCATTTTTCTCTACAGCTGCTTACTCTGCATCTGCAAATACCTACTGGTTCGAACCCGTCACTCCTCCCAAGATCGATACTACCGGTATGCGTATCAATGCCATCTACGTGCCTGAGGAGGCGCTCGAAGCATACCGTAACGCATATCCCGAGTTTTCCGACAAAATCCATGTGTGGGAGAGGTAAGATTATGATAGAGTTAGACATTATTGATGGAAAATTGATAAAAGCCTTTGCCACAGATGGCAAAGCATGCTTTTCTCTTGAAATACCGGAAGGCGTGACTGAGGTGGCCGACGGTGCTTTCGCCGGAGTGAAAAAAGAATTGTTCTCCGTCACTAAAATCGTGCTACCCGCAAGCCTGCGTCGCATCGGGGCGAAGGCTTTTAAAGACGTCACCCGACTCCGATCTCTCAAACTCCCCTCAAATCTGGAATACATAGGTGACGAAGCGTTTGCCAAACTGGAACATATAAAGACCCTCACCATACCCAATAAGGTGACACACATTGGCAAGCGTGCATTCTGTGGCTGCATCAAGCTCAACAAGATCAAAATTGGCAAAGGTGTGGCAGAGATCGGTGAAGGTGCCTTCGCCGACTGTTCTTGGGTAAGATCAGTGGAAGGCAAATTTGTAGAAGGGAATACAATTGTATACAATGGCACGCTTATCGCGTATTTCGGTGAGGGTGAATCATTCTCCATTCCCGCCAATGTGGAGAGAATTGGCGATAAGGCCTTTTCATCATCGGCACGCGACGACAACTGGTACCGCAACTACCCACCCCTCGGTCCCACCGAAGTCATACTGCATGATAATGTGCGCAGTATCGGCGATCTGGCTTTCTATGGCACAAGAATCAAGAAACTCCACATTCCGCAATCGGTGGAGAAAGTAGGAGCTAACCCGATTGCCGGACGAGGCAGCGTAGACCTCGAAGGTAAATTTGTGCATGAAGGGCGCGCGATTATCTGCGGAGACCACCTGTGTGCCCACCTACCTGTGGCACAATCATACTCAATCCCCGACAGTGTAAGCGAGCTGGATGACTATGCATTCTGCGTATGCCGGGCGGAGGAGGGAATTGTATTGCCCCCTTCCATAAAAAGAGTTGGAGACAAATGCTTCTATAATTGCGGCAGCATGAAGAGCATAATTCTGAATGAGGGATTGGAACGGATTGGCAACGAGGCTTTTGGATGCTGTGATGCCCTCATGGCAATAACCTTTCCTGCATCGCTGAAAAGCATCGGAGAGGAAATCTTCACTTTTCCCGAAAAGCTGACCTGCATCACCTTCCTTGGGGAAGAGCCCCCGTTATTCGAGGGTGATCTGATCGTGCGCCTCGATCTTTTCAAGGGATGTGTGAAGGTGCCTGCCGCATCAGTTGAAGAATACAAAAAGGCTCTTCCCTATATGGCTGAGCCTCTCCCGCAATATCCTAAGGGCAGAATACTCCCACTATAAACAAATTTCATTACGATTAAAACTTTTGTAGATTTTGCCAAAAGTTTTCATTACGATTAAAACTTTTCGTATATTTGCCGAAAGTTTTAATCGTAATGAAAACTATCATATCCCCAAATACGTGATTTCTCTTGATTCCACCTTCCCCAATACCTACAAGGGAATCCGACACATGTCGTTACGCGATTTCCTTCTCCTCGAATACGAATTCAATCAGTAGCAGATATGAGATATATTTTAGATTTTATACTTGTGGTGGTCTCTTGTATGATTTGGTTCAATTCTTGCGGGTCAAGTCATCCTGACGCGCGTCTTGAGGCAGTCAAGGGAATCGTGGACGAGTCTCCTGAACTTGTACGCAGAAAGTTGGATTCAATAAATCCGAGATCACTCTCGGTGAAAGACCGTCACCTCCATGACCTTCTGAAAATAAAGGCGAACGACAAATGTATGGTGCTTCATACGTCGGATTCCGTCATACTCCGACTTGTGGAATACTATTCCTCGCACCGGAATGAGGCGAACTATCCGGAGGTGCTCTACTATGCTGGACGCGTCTATTGCGATATGGGTGACTACCCCCAGTCAATTGACTATTTCCACAAAGCTCTTGATATGCTTGAGGAGACTCCGGAGAATATTCATTTGCGAGGAATGATTATTAGTCAGTATGCATGGATACTGCAAGAGCTTCGATTATACCGTCAAGCCATACCATATTTCAGGGAAGCAATAAAGCTGGACTCAATTGAAGGTAATGCCTATTACACTACTATTGATTATCAATTTCTTGGAGGTACATATCTTGATATTAAAGAATTTGATAGTGCTCAATTTTATTTCAATCGGGCATTAATCTCAAGTGAGAACCTGTCTGAGAGTAAAAGAAGTGAATTGAAGGCACATCTTGCGCATGCCTTACTTGAGAATGGGAATCTGTCGGCCGCCCTAAATCAGATAAGGGGCGTACCTGAGAAATGTGACTCTGCTTTTAAGAGTTATCCCACAGCAATAGCCGCACGTATATATTATAGGTCGGGATATTTCGATACGGCATATATGTATGCCCGGCAGCTGATAAGCGATCCTGCAGACAATAACCTGAAAACCGGTTATTCCCTGATGTTTTCTCCGGGAATCATGGAGAATCTCCCTTATGACTCTCTGTCCGCATACGCCTTGCGGTATCGCGACGTAATGGAGAATTTTATAGACCGACATGCAAAAGACCAGTCGTTAATCCAAGTATCAAACTTCAACTATCAGCAGCATGTTCGTGCAAAGGAGAAAGCCGAGCATTCAAGGAAGCTGCTATGGTATGTTGTGATGTGTATGATTTCTGCATTGTCCGTTTTAAGCGCGGTTTTGATATATATGAGATATCGATACAAGAATAAAATACTGCAGATGAAATATTCATTGAAGAATGTGCAGCTACTCAATACCGGTAAGACATCTGAAACTCTGGTCAACCGGACAGATTCTATGCCTTGTGAACAACAGGCAACACCATCCATAGATATGTCTTCTGCTGAAAGGATTGCCGATACAGAGAAAAGACCTGAAAAGACTGATAATGTTGACGAGCGAGCACCGGAAGGGCTTCCGATTGACAATGAGAACCGGATTATGATTCCGATTGTTAATTCAAATTCAAAGGATGAACTGCGGAAAAAACTTCTTGATGAGATTTTGAAGTTTATTGACAGTGGAATGGCTGCAAACATATCTCCAGAGATATTACAATCCGAAGCGTATGCAGAGATGCAAAAAATGATAGCCTGCAAGAAGGTAATCATTGAAAATAGTAAATTATGGGGTAAACTTGAATCGTTGGTAATCTCCGTTTCCCCTAATTTCCATTATCATCTCCAGCTCCTTACCGGCGAACCCATCAAGCCTCGCTATCTACATATCTGCCTTCTTATAAAATGCCATGTCTCCCCTTCCGATATGGCAATCCTTCTTGGAAAGTCGAAGGGTACCCTCTCATCCCACCGTGGATCACTCTGCCGGAAAATATTCGGAGTGAATTTGGGAGCAAAAACCTTTGACGATCTAATCAAGTCATTATAACCATATTACTACTTTAAAATAGTGCGATTTTTGTGCGATTTTATGCCGGGATATAAAAATCGTACAAAAATCGCACTGCTTTATCTATACCTTTATTCTCTTTCTACTTAACTTTGCGATGTGAAATTAACTGACAAAAAGATACGCATCATGAAAAAATCATTTGCATCTCTTTTATTATTTATAGCGTGCATCTCTTATTCATTAGAGATTTCCGGACAATCTGTAGATTCTATTGATGTGAATTTATACAGCGGTGAACATGAGCAGCATAATAATAATGGTCACAGGAAATCACCACGACCGATTTTATGCCGTATTGACTTCGAATCGAGCACTATCATTATTGATGAAAACGGACTCTCTGAAGATGTTCTCGCATACGAACTTTGGGATGAAGGAGGAAGATACGCAATAACCGTATCATCTGATGAAACTGTTTTTGTAGAGACTATTAAATCTCTTCAAAACGGAGTCTATATACTAAAAGTAATCACAATTGATAAGACCCTTAAAGGCTACCTATATCTTTAAGAAGTCATTTAAATGAGAATTTGCAAAACAGGGTGTATTTTACTGAATATTCATCTTGAACAATAAACTGGATATGATAACAGGGTCAGCATTAAATACTGAAAAATCTGAACGATACACAGGGATAATTATATGCTCATGTGTACGTTGTGTCATATCCCTTACGTTTATTGCTTCGGGTATGTTGAAAGGTGTCAATATCGATGCTTTCAGTCAAACCGTAGGGGCATTCCTCGGTCTTTGGGGGATAAGTGCCGATTGTAGCTATGTGATTGCTGCTTGTATATGTATTGGGGAAATGGCGTTAGGATATGTTGCACTTATCCGAATGTTATTTATTCGTTTCCATTGGGTGTATCCAATGGTTATGTCCGTGTTCGCTTACATAACGTATACAAACCTTACGGATACATACGGAGGAATCGAATCATGCGGCTGCTTTGGAGAATTTATCCATCTTAATCCTGCTCATTCTTTTTATAAGAATCTCGCTCTTCTATTGGCATGTGTTGGTTTAAGCCTGCATACGGCTTTGATATCGCCAAGACAGGAACTATGTTCTGCCGTCAGTATGCGAAAACTATCTCTCATAATAGCTGCGTCAGCATTACCGATAGTGTTCTCCATGATATTTATGCACATTATCGGTCAATCAACCTACATATTACTCTATGTTGTAATATGTGTTATTTCATTTACAATTGAAATGTCTGAGCGTAAATATTATACTCAGCGTTTGACCACCAAGAGTCTGGTTATAGGGTTATCGGTAATCTTTGTATCATATAGTATTCAGATTGAATATCTGATTCATGAAATAGGTGGTGCTTTTACTATAACATAGGACACATTTCCTTCACATACCACAGAATGTACACATGACAATGAAATATAATCGGATAATGAATCTATCACATCAAGTAATGATTAACTAAATCTCTAAAAATGAAACAGAAAAAGTTATTGTTGCCTCTAACGGCAGTTTTATTTTTGACTGTCTTTGGCTATCACGGCATTAAGACTCTTTCCCAACAAGAGGGTCATAGTACTCAATTGTTAATGCAGAACGTTGAGGCTCTATCTGAAGATGAGATTACAACACAATGGGAATATCCAGATGGTATAGAAACTGACAGTTTTGAATGTGGTGCCAGATTAAAGGATGGCAAAAAATGCACCTTCATTGTAATAACATGCGGTGGTGGAGGAAAGGGATGCAATAGTCGTCGTTGCAATCTTCATGGATAAACAGAAATACAATGAAGCCTATTATCAACCTGAAAATTGGCAAGAATTTTCTTGCCAATTTTCCACGTTTAATCCTTCGTATTAGAAATGAAAAAATCATCAGCAATTACACTTGTCACAGGGATTGTTTCCGTTGTTTTTGTATCTTGCAATAATACTAAGAAGGGCAATGGTACAGATTTGACCACTTTATATGAGATTGATTATTCACATCCTGATCAGGCTAATACAATATCCACAATTGTTGATTCCGTGGAATTTATTCCATTGCATGGCTCGATAGAGAATCCCATATCCGGCATTGACGAACTACAGGTAACCGACCAAGGGATATATATTCTTGATAGAAGGAGAAACAAATTGCATGCATATTCTAAGGATGGGAATCAGCTATTCACATTACACTCAATGGGACATGCGCAACAAGAGTATCTTGAGATTGCTTGTATCGCGGTTACAGACTCATCGGTATTTATTGTTGACAACTTCGGGAAAAAGATAAATGAGTATGGCTCCGACAACGGCATGTTCAAAAGAAGCTATAATGCCCCTATCGTCATCGGGGCTATTCGCCCATTGGATAACGGTGGTTTCATTCTTGCAGAGTTGCCAATGGAGGGAGTGAACCAAATAGAGAATTCAGACGGTAATCGGTTATATATCGCTGACAGTTCTTTCAGAATAAAGCATTCAATCTATCCGTATGATAACCATAGAGACAAGATTGGAATGGGACGATTCCTCTCTGACAATGATTCGGTTATTATATATTCATCGACCGGATACAACGGATTCTCAAAGATCTCTGCCAAAGACGGGAACTTTATCGGCAACGTGTCGGTTAACACTGCCCGACCATTCAATAATATAGAGATAGCAGAAATGGATAAATCAAAGGCAAGGGATTATGTGGTAGAAAAGCGGTGGCAATTTCTAACCACAACGCCTATGATGGCAGGAAAGTATATATGCCTTTCAGTAAAGGATGAAGATACGGCAGAGCCTTGTATATACGATGAAAAGTCGGGCAAACTGTATTTTAATGACAATATCTCAATGCATAATAATATGATTGCGCCTGATGATGCGTATGGCAACAGTTTTTATATTGTATATAATTTCGGAGGAGAGTTTCTGGATGGTCAGTTAGATATGGGTTTTAACCGTCCTCCGCTCGTTGCCGATTCAATTATCCGTAATGACGGCGCAGTTTTGTTGCGATATAGAATGAAGATTGACTAAAAAATGAAAGTCATTCAGTAGATGACAGTATAAATAGAGATTGCGGAAACATTAATATAACCAATTCATTATTATCAAAAATATTACCATGAAGCAAAGCATGTCTTATATAAGATTAATTGCTTTTAGCATGACATTATCAATATTTTCATTAGTGTCATGCGAAAGTGGTTTGGACTTTGCACTTGATAAGGCTGGAGAAAACCGTGGCGAAATGGAGAAAGTGCTCGAATACTTCCGCAATGACCTTGATCCGCTGAAGTATGAGGCAGCGCAGTTTCTTATAAGTAATATGCCCTACCATTATTCATATTCCGGAGATGTAGTCGAACAGTATGACTCCATATATCTGGAAATGGCAAAGTATCCCGTTCAGAAGAGAGACAGTGTGTTGGCAGCTATTACGGAAAATTTAGATTTAAAATCAGCAAGAGTCATCACCGACATAAGATCACTGACGGCTGACTACCTTATAAAAGCAATCAATGATGCTTTTGAGACGTGGAAGAATACTCCTTGGCATGAGACGTATGACAAATCACTGTTTTTTAACTATGTCCTGCCTTATCGTCTCACTCAAGAACAACCAAGTGACTGGAGAGAAGAGATTGAAAGATGTTTCCCTTATCTCTCATCAGATTTCGTTATCAGCAGAAGAGGAATGTACTATGAGGCAGAAGATGCAGATTTACGCGGATGCAGAGAGCAGTCTCTTGAAAATGCATCCCAGAGAAAGATTGTTGATCTTGACAACAGTGATGCTGAAGTTAGTTTCCAACTGTCGTCTCCGCTAAATGCAAACAAACTGATATGGTTGAGATATGCCTCTGTTTCCGAGAATCCGGAAATAAGTGTAATCGTCAACGGTAGACATGTCATTGACAGTCGGCTGCAACCCACAGTGTTCATGCAGGAATTACGCGACTCTCGTTTCGGTATTCCGATTGATTTGCAGGCAGGAGAAAACACGTTGACAATCAAATATAAGTCCGGCAGAATACTTCTGGACAGAATCATGGTGTCGGCTATCGAGCCAATCAAATCAGATAAATCAAAAGATTTCACATCATCGCTTTACCGCATAAGAAATGCCGCGACAGGTAATTACATCACATTTGACACGGTGCAAAAGTCTCTTCTGAATCTGATACGGCTTCTTCCGCTTGAAGAAAAGACCGACAGCAGCCCTATGTTGCGTTTTGATTTCAAGGGAGAACAATGCTGGAGCATATCGTCGTTCCGCAGAGACTTTATGGATTTGTGTATTGAGGCGAGATATTGCAGTACTGACGTTGGCGCACCGATGAGCCAGTATCATTATCAAGGCGGATTTCATCAGAGATGGATAATTATACCGTGCGGCATGGGCACTTTCAAGATAATGGGTAAGGACAGTGGACTTTTCCTTGAATCCGCCACAAATGAGGATGGTGACGAGATCCTGATACAAACTCCGTTTGCCGACAAGGAGACGCAAAAATGGGATATGGAGATTTGTGGGGCAAACACCATTCCGAATCCCCATTATCAATTTGGAAGTGCCATTGCCGAAGCAATGAAAGTGTACGACAGGATAGGACAATTCGAGTGGATGAAATTCAAGGGACCGATCCCACCGAAGACAGCATCATTGATCAAAGCGAAGACAGGTCATTGCGTGTGCGAGGCAAGTTTTACAGTAAGTCTATGCCGTTATTTAGGCATACCTGCGGCTATTGACTTCACGCCCAACTATGGCAACCGCAACCAGGGGCATACTTGGAGCGTGCTGATCAATCCGGACGGGACATCCACCCTCTTCCATAATGGTTTTGCTCCAGGAGATTCTGTATATTTTGTACGTGATTATGTGAAGCCGAAGGTTTACCGTCATCAGTTTCAATTAAACAGAAAAATCGCGGATGATCTAAAAGGAGAGAAGGATGTGCCGAGATTGTTCCGCAACGCTGACTTCATTGATGTCACTGAAGAGTATTGCCCGGTGACGGATGTGACGCGCACGGTGCCCGCTAATGTCAATGGCAAGATAGCCTATATCTGCGTGTTCGACAACAAGGATTGGGTTCCTATTGATTATGCAAGGATTTCTGGAAGGAAAGCCACTTTCCGCTTGATGGGACGGAACGTGGCATATATCGCCGCCACATTTAAAGATGGGAATCTCAAACCATTCGGCAATCCTTTTATTATTAATTCCGATGGCAACATAAGGGAGATAGTAGCCGACAAGGTAAAATGCCGGGATATGACAGTTTTGCGTAAATATCCCTTTATGAGCTACCGGGATCCTTTCAACCACCGCATGGAGGGTGGTCGATTTGAGGCATCTGATAATTCTGAGTTTAGAGACGCCTCCTTATTGCATACGCACAAAGGAATCACCAATGGCAATTGGTATGATGTCAATATCAATGATGATGACTCTTATCTTTATATAAGATATATCGGTCCGAATGACTCCTATTGCAATATAAATGAGATTGAGTTCATCGGAGAGTGCGGTAACATACTGCATGGAGAGATAATCGGCACTTCCGGAGTTGCCGGTAAAGAAAAAGAAAAGGTATTCGATGGAGATATTCTGTCGGGGTTTGAAGGGGATAGTCCTGACGGACATTGGATTGGCTTGAAGTTGGATAAACCTCAGCGAATTGACCGCATACGTTATATACCCCGGACAGACGGCAACTGTATTGAAATAGATGATCAATATGAACTGCTCTATTGGGATGACAATAGATGGGTGTCAATTGGTAAGAAGATAGCTGATTCTAATAGTATTGTCTTCCCCAAAGTCCCGATTGGCGGTCTATATCTTGTCAGAGACCTGACAAAAGGTAAGGAGGAAAGAATATTCACATACGAGGATATGAAACAGATTTGGTGGTAAAACAAAGTCAGTATATTATGAAACTAAAAAACAACATAGCGATTTTCAGCGTTATTGGATTCTTTGCTATTTGTATGGCAGGCTATGGAATCTACAGCTTTTCCAATAGGTCAAAGAGGACATTGGAAAAGCAGCTTGTCGCCATGGACGGAATGAGAATAAATCTGGATTTTGAAAATGCAATTACCGTTTATGATGGAATAGATTCCACATATTTTCCTTCAAATACGAGGAAGTTGGTATTGTATGTTGACAGTACTTCTTGTTCCGGATGCTTCTTGAGCCATCTTGTGGGTTATCACGATATCAACGACAGTCTTGTGGCTCATGGCGGAGAACTATTGGTTTTGCTACATCCTCAGAGGGGTAGAATGGAAGAGATAAAGACAAGAATGAGACATGAGCGATATCCCTTTTGGTGTATCGTAGATGTATCGGGTGAATTTATAGCAAAGAATCCTGAACTTCCAGAAAACAAGTTGCTACACACGTTCTCCCTTGATGAGCAGAGCAATGTGATTCTTGTGGGAGATCCGACAAGAAATGAAAAGATTAATGAACTGTTCTATCGTGAAGTCCTCAAATGACATCAGAAAGATGCGAGGAAGTTGCTTCTCCTGTATGTGAGAGATAACCAAATTAAGTAAAACCATTAAAAAATATTTTAAAGAGACAACAGATTGATTTAGATTGACAATGCAGCTACACGTTGCCTCGGTTGAAATGATATATACCGAACAAGATAACAACATCAATGAAAAAACAACACAATTATTTAGTTATGAAAGGAAAACAATTTTTATTGTCATGTATGGCAACAATTGCCTTGACAGCCGCAGTCTATCTTGGCATAACCCCATTCAGTAATGGTAAAAACACCTACAATTCTCTAATTATAGAGAACATTGAGGCACTTACAGAGGATATTGAACTTCCAGAGCCAAAGGGCTACTATGTGTTCCACATGCCACAGTTTGATAAAAATGGTAGTCCCACAGGAAAATGTATGGCATCATGTTCTCCCATGTTCCAATATCCCGGGAACTCCAGCACATGCCATGCTCATGGTTATAACAATTGTTGCTAATGAAAAATATTATACTGATTATCGTGTCTGCATTGCCAATTGTCATGCAGACCTCGTGCAAGGAGTCTGTAGGGAATTCATGTATTCAGATTGATCTATCTTCTGTCCCCATGGAACCGAGTGAAATTGATTTGGATATACTTACCCGTGAGATATCTCTGGATAATGACTCCATCATAATCGGCAATATCGTTGATTTGGTTGCCACGGATTCCGTGTGCTTCATTCTTGACGAAAATGGATCGATTATAAGATATCCGTTGGCAGATGGCATCTCTCCAAAAAGAATCAACTCAAGAGGTCATGGATTTGGCGAGTATATCGCTCCTGTCGCACTTACATCAGACAAGGACACTCTGTACGTATTGGACATGGCCACCGCTTCCATCCTTAAATACGACACAGATCTAAAACCCTTGGAGAGCGTGCAATTGGATCATCCTGCTCAAAACATACTCATCTGCGGTGACAACATCCTATCCGACAACCTTGATCTGAAGTCTAATTCAAATATGGTGATAATGTCAGATAGGAAAGGGAACCATATTGACAATCTGATTCCGATTGCAGATGTCGGTGAACTTGATTCATACCGGGTGGGAAACACGTTCATGGAACGTATGCAGGATGATGTATTCGTGCTTGATTCAAAGGGCAATACATTATACATGTATGAGGATGGAGTGATGCATCCAGCATATAGATATGACTTCGGGAAACGTATGATTCCTGAAGGGAAACCTCTTGATGTCGGCAACTTACCCCAATATGCGATTTCCACTCATTGTTTCATATCCGGAAACATGGTTCTGTTGAGCTATCTTCTGGATAATCAGCGACAATACTGCTACTATGATGTCAAAACGGGACAGATTAAGAATGGTACAGTCAACGCTACATCGGAAGGGTTCCCCTTCTTTCCAAGATGGCAACACGGCAATGAATTGATAGGCTATCTTGAATCGGAATCCGGAGAAAAGAATGGAAGCCTTCTGTTCTATACACTAAAATGACACTTTTCAGATAAAATGATACGGTATAAAAAATAAAGTATCATCTGAATGAAATTACACCACTATAAGAGCATGTCTGTGAATACAATTGTCAAATACTTTTGTTTGACAATTGTATTCACATGTCTTTATTATTTATTATGGTTGTTAATGCGGATTTTTCTTGCAGACCAGTTCATCACGCCAACTGAGTCAATGATGCCTACGCTACTGCCGGGTGATAGAATAGTTGTAGACAAGACTATTATGGGGGCAAGGATTTATTCGGATTTTAATTTTGACAGGAACGGAATGGATTTAAAAAGCTGGCGAACCCGGGGAAGACGTGGTGTAATTCCAAACGACATAGTGGTATTCAATTTTCCGCACCACAACGGGAAAATCAATTTTGTAATCAACAATGTCTATGCCAAACGCTGCATCGGTATTCCTGGAGATTCAGTGTCAATCGTCAACGGATATTTCCTAAACAGCAATTACAAGGGGCAAATTGGGATTAAGAGTATGCAGGACGAATTCTCAAATATCCCTGACAGCATATTTCTTCCGGAAGTGTTCTCCACAATCCCTTACGATGGTCATTTCCCATGGACAATCAAAAATTTTGGACCCCTCTATCTTCCGCGTAACGGCGACTATATGAGACTGACTGCGAAAGAGGGATGCCTATACCGAATGATTCTCGAATGGGAGACAGGAAAGAGCATCACTTGTGATTGGGAGAATGATATCACTCTGGCTGATGGCAACGCATTGGACTCACATGTGTTCACACACGACTACTACTTCATGTGTGGCGACAATGTCGGCAATTCCAATGACTCCCGTTATTGGGGAATGGTTCCCGAGGAATATATAGTGGGTGTGGTCTCACACATATCCTATTCCATTGACAAACATACAGGGAAATACCGAATGAACAGGGTATTCAAGACTCCGAAGTAATGAAGAAATATATTCAGAAGATAATGAGGACACTAATGGCGATCCGTCCGATGGCATGGATTGTCTTGGTTTGCATGGTAGCTGTGCTAAGTCTGTCGGTATTTCCGGTAGAGACAGGATGTTCTGCCATTGAGGAGTGTCTATGTCTTGTCATTCCGTCCATAACGGTTATAGGCGTGATAATTTGTATCAAACAGGGAAATATCGTCAAGTTTTCTATGATTGACGGGATTGTATTTGGCTGGTATCTGTATTCAATGGGACGCTTCTGGTTCGAGCCGATATATCCCGCTTTCGGATTCGCGATAAGGACGACCCTCATGCTCCTGATATATACTTCCCTTCGAGTCCTGTTTTCATCTGTGAGAATCAAAGGTGATGCAATCGTCATAATGCTTATATTTTTTGCCGTTATTGAAATGAGCATCGGATATTATCAGTTGCTGTATGGCATAAGCCGCCATCCTCTGTATCCCGTAACCGGATCGTTTCTCAATCCAGGTCCGTATTCGGCATATATTGCCCTCGGAATGGTCCTTCTTCTCTCTATGAATAAACAGAGAATCGGAATCATGGAGAATAGGGTAGCTTTCCTATTGGTACTGCTTGGCATGCAACTTGTGCTGACAATGAGTAGGGCGGCGTTTCTTGCAGTGGGAATATGTGTGCTTATGCAATATCATAGCAGGATCCGTGGATGGAGAGAATGGTCAATGCTTGCTGGGATTGCTTTGGCAGCAGCATGTGGGCTATACCTCCTCAAGTCCGGGTCTGCCGATGGTCGTGGCATCATAAACTATATCGGGATAAGATGCTTTACCGTTAATCTTTGGACCGGGAGTGGTATCGGCAGTTTTTTCCATCGTTTTGCTGAAGAAACTGCATGGCTTAGTCGGAATAGTCATACAGAAAACCTCATGAAAGTGGATGTGATTGATTATGCGTTCAACGATCTGATGAGAGTCGGTGTGGAGCAGGGTGCGTTGGGATTGATTTTTGCAACCGCACTTATATCAGTTGTGATGGTTCGGCTTTGGAAGAATTGCCGGACACTGTTTCTTGGGGCATTATCCCTTCTCATCTTCTCCCTATTCTCCTATCCTTTCGAACTGCTGCCATATCAGATTATAGCAACTGTCATGGCGGCATTTGCCGGAACTTCATTGTCATTACATTATGCTGTAAATGGGAAACATTCAGGATTTTGCATGGCATTACGTTTTGTCATACCAATGGTACTTATAGGTACACTCTCGTTATGCTGCCGCGCGTTCATAAAGGAGCGGATTGATGCGGAAAAGGGATATGGTCTTATATCCGGTTTTGATGACAAGGCTTTCACAAAGGATTATTTCGCACTTATGCCATATCTATTGGACAACAAACGCTTCCTTTTTGATTTTGCAAAGCTGTTGTCAAAACAGAAACGATATAACGACAGCAATGATATGCTTCGAAATGGAGCACGAATCAGCAACGACCCCATGTTTCTTGTGCTTCAAGGCAATAACTACCGCGACATGGGGGCGGTTGAGGAAGCTGAAAAGGCGTATCTGAAAGCCTGGCAGACGATGCCTAACAGGATCTATCCCCTCTATCGGCTCATGATGCTTTATCATGATGCCGGAAACAGGAGCAAAGCTCTAAAGTATGCTAAAAAAGTTGTGGCATTCAAAGAAAAGATACCATCCCCTGCCGTCAGAGATATGAAAAGGGAGGCACAGGAGATCATAAAATTCGGGAAGATACGAATTTGAAAGTATTTGATATGTATTTGAAAACATCTTACTGTTTTGTTTCATAACCTTGCAGTATTTCCAAACCTATTAGCATCCGTTTAGACAATACTTCTTGATTTTTCTATGACGAACATATTCATAAAAACCACGTAATCTCAATAAACTATGATGAAAAGAACCTTTTTTGATTATGAGTATAGTGTCGGCTTATTCTATGATTCCCGCAATTGCTGAGAATACCGATGCTCTCTTTGATAAAATAACATTATCTCAAGTTGAGAAATTAGACTTGTTTAGTAAGCAATATGAAATCAAAGGGTTAGCACATGTGCTAACCCTTTGATTTCATATTGCTTGTTACTTGTTACGTTTTACTTGTTACATTGCGCACCGGCGCATCAGAATAAGGGATCCCATGCCGGGAGCTGGATGGGTTTCTGGTTGGCCATCTTTAGGATGTCGGCGGGAACGAATTTCTTGTTGACAACAAGACGGAAGAGGTATTCGTTAACCCAGTCGTCGGTCATGATGACGTGACCGTCGTTGGCACCGGGTCCCCAGCTGTTCTCTACCATCCATTTCACCGGTTTGCCATTGTCGTCAAGATCTACGGCAACGAGAGTCATCGCGTGGGTGGATGCACTGTCTTTCGTGCGGATACGGTCAGCCTTGTTCATGCCGAACGTCATGCCGAAGAGGGAGTCATAGTCATAGTTGTTGAGGTCGGCGGTGGCATCAGCACGGTTTAGGAACTTGCCGGAATCCCATGAGGAATACATCATCTGGTTGTTTTTCAGGCTCTCGATTGCCATCTTCTTGATATCCTCGATGGGGAGGTTCAGATATGTCCAGTTGCGTCCGTCGTAGGTGTGGCGGTCATAGTCGATCTCATATACCTTGTAGTATTCGCGGCTCGGATCATTCATAAACATAACATAGTCGTTTTTCAGATCGTTGCCTGCAAACTCTTTATAGAACTCCTGCGGAGTGTAGGTCTTACGGCTCACAACGTTGCCGTTCTTATCCTTGCGCGTCCATGTGAACTCTGTGGGAGGAACGCCGAGAGTCAGGGCGAGCATACGGTAGACACCCTGAAGCATCACCTCTTTCTCTTTCAGAAGGGTCTTCTCGTTGGCACCGTCGGCAGCCATGCGGCGAAGTTTCAGACCATCCTCACGCAGACGGCGTGAGAGCATACGGCGGAGCTTCGACGTGTTGGAGCTTGTGTAGGTCTCCACCATCACGCTTTTCGGCACTATGCCATATTTCGAGAGGTTGTCGGCGATACCGGTGAACTGTCCGCCATCCTGTATCGGGTGAGCGAAGAGCCATTCCACAGTGCGGCTCTCTTCCGGCTCCTTGGCTGTGTCGATCATAGCCTGAAGAAAGAGGTTGGCTTTCTCGAACTGGTCGTAGAAGAAGTTGTAGTTTTCAGAAAATTCGATCATCGGCATGTCATGTTCTGCCATGATCTGCGAGCGGAGGAAGTTGAGACCGGTGAAGAGCCAGCAGCGGCCGGATGATTTCTGGTTGGTGATACCCTTGCTCTTGACGCGATACGTGAAGTTGTCGTCAAGATTGTTCTTGGCGTCGGCACCTATTGCGAGAATGTCGATGTCGGTGCCGCGCAATGCGTTGGAGATAGCCTTGTCGTTGGCATCATTCTTGTATGATTCACGGAGACGCGACATCATCGCATCGTCGATACCACCTTTAGGTGATACGCAGAAGCCGGTGGCGGCTACAGTGCATAGCAATGTGGAAAAAATCAGTTTCTTCATATTAGTAAGGTTAGATATCGCAAAATTAACAAATTAAAATAAATATGCAAAATCAATTCCTGATTACGCGCATAAAATGGCTGGTAAAATATGAGATAAATTAAAAATTATCAGAAGTCTCAGTGGTCTAAGAAGTCTAAGAGGTCTCAGTGGTTAAATTTTATTGTTGCGGTTGATTGGAGAGGTGTATGGCTGTGAGGAGGCGTAGGGGAGTGCCTGAATCGCGTCGCCAAGAGGGGTATTGGGTGGTGTGGCAGGTGCAGATGCCGCAGTCGGATATATGGGAGGGGTGTATGCCAAGTTTTGTCATTATGATTCTGTTGGCAAGTGGAAGGTCGATGTGCGGACGGTCGGGATTTCTGAATCGGTCGCTTCTGATGACGGCTTCTCCCAGACCTTCGTCCTGAAAGCGTATGGCAAGTTCTTCGCTCACTTCGTAGCAGTCGCCGCATACACATGGTCCGATGGCAGCACGTATTTTTTGTGGTTCGGCACCCATCTCTGTCATGACGCGGATTGCGTTGCCTATAATCCTGCCTACTGTTCCTTTCCATCCGGCATGGACGGCGGCAACGGCGCGAATGTCGGGGGCATGGAGAAGGATGGGCACGCAGTCGGCTGTGCGCACGGCGAGAGCGATGTCATGACGACGGGTGACGAGGGCATCTGTGTCGGGATAGCTTTGCGCCGTATCTGTGACGACAGCTACGTTTGCCGTGTGTGTCTGACGGGGTGTGACGATAGCCAGACAACCGGCTGGCACCACTGCATTCTCGACAGTCGGGAATACGATTCCGACGGCACCCTTCCCGACATCCAATCCGATCAAAAATTCCGACATCTCCATTGCGTTCATATCGTTTGTTTCCATATCATTCATACTAAATATAGGCGACTTCTATGATTGTTGATTCTTATTCGTTACGTCTACTGTCACATACATTTGATTGCGGTGTGTTGGATTCTCCGGCTCTGTCATCTTCAACAATCCTGCATCAATCATGGGAGTAACATATACCATCATAAGATTTCCCCTATCTTTCAATCCTAAATGTTGTAAAATTTCAAATAACGATTTTGGCGCAACGCAGAATTCTAAGATTTGTTTTTTTCTCAAATCCTGTTTGTTGGTTTTTCTTGTAGGCTTTTCTTGTTGGTTTTTCTTGTTGGTTTTTCTTGTTGGTTTTTCTTGTTGGTTTTTCTTTGTCATTTGCATTGTTAACATCACATAGTCCGGACGTGTTGTCTCTACTACAGTAGGGAGAGGTAGGCCTAAGTATTGCCAACCGCTTATAATTTTATCCACACCGCTACCGGCTTTCTCTGCGCGTCCCAGTCGCATGAACATTTTTTGCAAAATCGGGTTGCGGCAAATACTGCGTCCTCCTTTGAAATATTGCTGCTTGGATACAAGCATCATACCCGGATTCATAAAGACAAGGTTCTCATCAGTGCGCTCCACAATTATATGGCCTTGAGCATTCACATCTTGATGTATGATACAGTTGATGAGAGCTTCCCTTATGGCATCGTGGGCAGGCGTTTCTTCTTGACGTACACCATCTTTCATCATGAAGGGGCGGGGCAACGATTGTATAAGTCGATTGTATACCCTTACATAGAATTGATAAAGGTTGGCTTCCCACATGCCATCCGGATATATGCGGTTTGTCCATCTCACATCGGGATTATCGATAGCAATTTTTTCTCGATAATCTACAAAATACATAGGGTCGCCTGAATTATTGATGATACTGTCGTATTTTCCGAACATTAGAATTCCTGCTAAGGTGAAACCTTCTTTCCCTGTTTCATATTCTGTAGCGTATCCACCTAATTTTTTCAAGAAATCAATATCACTTATGCCTACCCAAGGATGAGAGGGTTGCAAACTGGCAAATGTTTGCCGATATTGATGTAGGGATTCTATATCGATATCCCTTTCAAGATCAAATCCTACAAGGATCCGCCCATCCTGAGGATGACGGTCATGTTCTGCATCCGCAAACATACGTCTTACTTCTGCATCAGTACATAAATAATCTCCCTCATGATTTCTCCGGTAGGTATTCCCAAATGGGTTGGAACTGATATATACCGGACGAAGTTCATAGCTTGCACGAGGAATATCAAATATTAGGATATATGAATCATCAATTTGTTCAATTCTTACATCAGATTCGCGAGGTAGGCAAATACTTATCTTGCCTTTGTTATGTGCGCAATCCCAAAAGTTCTTTTTATAACGAATAATGGTTTCTTTTGTAAGTCCATCAAATAAAAATTGATTATTTTTTTCTACTACCCCCAAAACAATTGTACCGCCATTTGTATTTGCAAAAGCAGAATAGCTTTCCCAAAAACTACCGGGAAATCCCCCACGTGCTGATTTGAACTCAACTTCTGAAGATTCTCCTTGATTTATCAATGTCCTGATTCTTTTATCTATTTCAGATGTATGGTCTACCATAATTGATTATATTTAATGAGGTAACAATTGTCTGGGTTCCGGACGGTTGTTGATTCATGTGAAGTATAGGCGACTTCAATATGTCTATCTTGATGTATGAAGATTTTCGTTATTTATAGCATTTAGAGCGTTTTGATCTAATATGCCGTTTTCCCATAAGCGATCAGTTTCTTCGTCTATTTTAGACAGGAAGTGCCGAGTCAACACATCTTTTTGCATGGGAGTTATTGCGTTTGATTCCATATTAATTTTATAAGTAGGTGCCAGATATCTGATATAGATTATCTGACACCTACTTATTGATAACAGATTAATTTTATAAATTATTATAGAATTAACGTATTTTGTGGTGTTTCTTCTCGCGGTTGCGCCAGAGTGCCGACATCTCTTCGAGCGTCTTGCCCTTGGTCTCGGGCACAAGGGCGTAGACGAACCATGCAGCAAGGATACAGATCGCACCGTAGAGGGCGTAGACGAAGACGTGTCCGAAACTCTCACCCATGTCGCCTGCACGCATGTTGTACATCGGCACGAACGTGGACGACACGATGAAGTTGAAGATCCATTGGAATGCAACGGCTATTGCCACAGCCGCACTGCGGATCGTGTTGGGGAATATCTCGGAGATGAGCACCCAGCAGATCGGTCCCCATGAGAACATGAAGGCGGCTGAGTAGACCATGATGGAGATGACGGGCATGAGGGGATGCACCTCAACAATATTGGAGATTGCCACGCCGAATGCACCTATTGCCATGCCGAACGAACCCCATATAAGCAGTGGCTTACGTCCTAATTTCTCTACCGTGAATACTGCCACGAGGGTGAAGAGGATGTTGACCACGCCCATTATGACTGTCTGCACCATCGGATTCCCCATGCCCATGGAGTCGAAGATACGCGGGGCATAGTAGAGCACGGCGTTGATACCGACTGCCTGCTGGAAGACGGATAGCATAACGCCGACGAAGATGACCATGACGCCAAAGGAGAAGAGTCGTTCGCTCTTGACGGTGACGGTATTCTTGATCTCATGGAGTATCTCCTTGGCTTTGGAGCCGTTGATCTTGGTAAGCACGTATAAAGCCTTGGTATCCTTGCCGGTCAGCGCGAGATAACGGGGCGACTCAGGGACGAAGCATACGAGGATGGTGAATGCCAACGCCACGAATCCTTCCGAACCGAACATGTAGCGCCAGCCTGTCTGTATCGTCCACGGATCAGAGGAGGGATGCACGGCATATAGGGTCTCGCCGATGCGTTCAATCACTGGGTTGGTGTGATCACCGAGTATCAGGAAGTTGACGAAATAGACCACGAGCTGACCGAATATGATGGCAAACTGGTTCCACGACACGAGTGTGCCTCGAATGTTGGATGGTGCTACCTCGGCTATATACATCGGGCATATAGCTGAGGCAAGACCTACGCCGATACCGCCTATGATACGGTATACGTTGAAGGCAACCAGGAGTGAGAGCGATGGCTGTCCGTAGTCAAAGAAGAAAAATTCCGGATTATAGGAGCCTAATGCGGATAGGAAGAAGAGCACTCCGGCGATGGCGAGTGATTTCTTTCGTCCGAGACGTGAGGCGAGCAGACCGGAAATCGCGCTGCCCAAAATGCAGCCTATCAATGCGCTGGAGGAGGTGAGACCATGTATCATGTCGGTATAGACGAAATCGGGTGCTCCAAGGAAGAATGCCTGAAGACCTTTTTCTGCACCGGAAATCACGGCGGTGTCGTAGCCGAACAGCAACCCACCGAGCACTGCCACGCAGACAATGCTGTAGAGATATAGCTTGCTGCCGTTGTCTTGAGTATTCATATATTATGTGTTAAGTTTGTAGGTTATGGTTTATGGGTTATAGTTTATAGTTTTATAGTTTATTTAAGTTTAATGTTTATATGGTTTATGATCATTAAATTTTGTATAATGAAAAGATTCGTGGATTTTCGTGAATCTTAAACCTTAAACTATAAACTTTAAACCACTGAAGTGCAGCTTGCGAAACTTCAGTAGTTTATGGTTTATGAGTTAAGGGATAGGGATGGTGTAAATATAAAAAATCCGGCTCCCGGTATGGGAAGCCGGATTTTTTTTATCTGTCGGAACGACTGGTTATCAGAACATTGATTTTACCTGATTGTAGACATTCTCAGCAGTGAATCCGAGTTTTTCGTCAAGCACTTTGTAAGGCGCGGAGAAACCGAATGACTCAAGTCCCCATATCTTGCCGTCGGTGCCTACGAGACCGAGAAGGTTGACAGGGAGACCCGCGGTGAGACCGAATTTCTTCACGTTGCGCGGAAGCACCTCTTCCTGATATGCTGACGGCTGGGTGCGGAAGAGTCCTTCTGACGGAACTGACACCACGCGCACTTTCAAACCATCTTCGCGGAGTTTCTTAGCTCCGTCTACGAGTGTGGATACCTCAGAACCGGTAGCTACGAGCACCACGTCAGGGTTCTCGTCGGAACCTGCCACGATGTAGCCACCCTTGGCTGCCTGGCTATAGTCATTGCCGGCAGGGAGGTTATTGATGTTCTGGCGAGAAAGGATGAGGGCGGTCGGTGTGTAGACGTTCTCCATAGCGAGCTTCCATGCCTCTGTGGTCTCTTCGGCGTCAGCCGGACGGAGCACGAGCACTGAGTTGCGTCCGTGATGGTTCTTGAGTTTCTCCATGAGGCGGATCTGTGCCTCCTGCTCTACGGGCTCATGAGTGGGTCCATCCTCACCCACACGGAATGCATCGTGCGTCCAGATGAATTTCACGGGGAGCTCCATGAGGGCTGCCATACGTACTGCTGGCTTCATATAGTCGGAGAAGACGAAGAATGTGGCGCACGCTGCGATGACGCCTCCGTGGAGTGCCATGCCTATGCAGCAACATGCCATGGTGAGCTCTGCCACACCTGCCTGAAGGAATGCGCCGGAGAAGTCGCATTTGGTGAATGCCTTAGTCTCCTTGAGGAAGGAGATAGTCTTGTCAGATTCGGAAAGGTCGGCAGAAGAGCAGATCATGTTGGGCACCTGCTGTGCGAGCTGTGCGAGAACTGCGCCTGAAGCGTTACGGGTGGCATCGTTCTCTTTCTGCTGCACCTTGCTCCAGTCGATTTCGGGAGCCTTGTTCTCAAACCATGCGGCCACTTCGGCAGCTTTCTCGTGGTTGGCGTCAGCCCATGCGTTCTCCTCGGCACGGCGTTCTGCAACGATCCCTTCAAGTGCTTTGGCACGGTCAGCGTAAAGCTCCTTAACCTCGTCGAAGATCACGAATGGCTCATCGGGGTTGCCACCGAGGTTTGCCACTGTGTTGCGGAAGGCATCGCCACCGAGCGGTGCGCCGTGGGTCTTGCAGTTATGCTCATAAGAGGTGTTGTCTGCCTTACGGGCACCCTTGCCCATGATTGTCTTGCCAATGATGAGGGTAGGACGCTCGGTCTCTGCCTTTGCAGCGTCAAGAGCCTTGCGGATCTCATCGACGTCATTACCGTTGATCTCCATTACGTTCCATCCCCATGCACGATATTTCATGGCAGTGTCTTCGTTTGACACTTCATTGCACTCTGTGGAGAGCTGGATATCGTTTGAGTCGTAGAACATCACGAGGTTGTCAAGACCGAGATGACCAGCTATACGGCCTGCGCCCTGAGAAATCTCCTCCTGGATGCCACCGTCAGAGATGTAGGCATAGATGGTCTCTTTTGCGAAGCCGGGGTTGCCTGTACGAGCGGCAAGGAATTTGGCTGCGATGGCAGCACCTACGGCGAACGTGTGTCCCTGTCCGAGAGGACCGGATGTGTTCTCTATGCCACGTGCGATGTCAAATTCAGGATGACCTGTAGTGGGGCTACCCCACTGGCGGAGCTGTTTGAGCTCATCTATGGAGTATTTGCCGATGAGGGCAAGCTGTGCATAGAGCATTGGAGCCATGTGGCCCGGATCAAGGAAGAAGCGGTCGCGGGCGTTCCATGTCGGATCTGAAGGATCAAACACGAGGTATTCGCTGAAAAGCACATTGATGAAGTCGGCGCCACCCATGGCACCACCGGGATGACCGGATTTTGCTTTTTCTACCATTGCGGCAGCCAGGATACGGATATTGTCGGCTGCGCGGTTTAGAATTTCATTTTTCATAAACTTATAATTTCATGATGATGATTTCAAAGATGCAGGAGAGATTGATTCGCACTGCAAAGATAATAACTTTGGATTAATAACAGGTTAAGATTTGTATCAATTACGTTTAAATTTTTATAAATTGGGATAAAAAGGTGGATATTTGCAATAAAAAAAGTGCCATAACAGATAGGACACTTTCAAATTTGAATCAATAATATTTCTATTTGTATAATCCGGGGATAATTATGCCCTGTGAGAGAAGATTCAGAGCCATGCGTTCTGACGCGCCCTGACGGCAATTGAATTGCTGAGAATTTTTATGAATTCCTGCATTGAGCGTTTCCGGTAGGAGTTGTTTAGAACGTGTACGCATCCGTCCATCTCGCAACGTTCGCCGAGGAGCGGGATTGCTGTTATGCCCGATTCATTCATGACGGTGGCCTCCGCCAGCACCGACACGAGCTTTGCCTGACGCAGAAGTTTCAGTAGGATGTTCACCTCGTTTAGCTCAATCTTCACGTTGAGTTCCGCCATACGCTCCCCTGCCATACGCTCAAGCGCGTTGCGTGCCTGGAGTCCGCGGGAGGGGAGGGCTATGTCGTAGCGTCGGAGCATATCTATCGTCACCCCTTTCTCCGCAGCGAGAGGATGGGAGTCGGGCACAATTACGGCAAGGAAGTTCTGGAAAAGATAGTGTGACTCTACACCCGGAATAGGCTCATTCGGCTTGAAGGCAAGCACAAAGTCGAGGTCGCGGCTTACGAGCAGCTCCATAAGCTCCGACATGGGTTTGTAGAGAATGTTGAGCTTCACTTTCGGAAACTCCTTCATGAAGGTCAGGAGAGATTCGGTTAGGATCGGGCTGAAAGAATATGTCACTCCGATGTTGAGTGTGCCGCAAAGCCCCTTGTCGAGGTCGCGTATGCGTTGCTCGCATAGTTCTGCATCGAGGAGAGTGCGTCTGGCGTATGGCAATAGCTCCTCTCCCGCCTCTGTCAGCGCGACACTGTGGCTCGTGCGGTTTAGAAGCTGCGTGTCGAGCGAGTCTTCAAGTTGCCTTATCTGTTGGGATAGGGTGCTCTGGGTTATGAAGAGCGATCTTGCCGCCTCTGAAAAATTAAGTGTCTCGGCTACTTTTACGAAATATCGGAGTTGTCGGAGTTCCATTGGTCATCGGGTGGCGGTGAACGCCCTGTTTTTGAAAATGAAAATGGGTATGGTGGCGCATATCACCATAGCGAGAATTATAGAGAGGGTTATGAACCCGTTTTGCGCGAATTGGTAGAAATAATAGTTAAAGGATTCTTGCGAAGTGCCCATGATGCACATGACTGCGCCGCCGAACGATTTGTAGGCATATATGCCCGGAATCATGGGGAGGAGAGCCGGGAAGAGGTATGCCTCTGCCGGAGTCTTTGCCCAAGGGGATACGAATACGGCAAGCGACCCGATGATGAGTGCTGCCAGGGCTGTGGCGGGAAGTATATGGAGGGCGGCTTCCGGCTGCATGAGCAGGAAACGGGAGGAGTGTCCGATGGCGGCGATTATGCCGCAAAGAAGGTAGGCACGGCGTGGTATGCGGCTTATGGCCCCAAACCCGATTGCGGCTATTGCCGCGAGCAATGCGTCTTTAAGAATATCGAGGATCATAGGGGTGATTTTTGTCAGAACATGTCTACATTCATGAGCCTCATACCCAGGCATAGTCCGAGTGAGAGGCATCCGGTCAGCACGATGGCGTCGATAAACCGGCATACCGAGCAGATATAGTGGCGATACAGCAGATCGTTGAAGGAGTTGAGGAAGGGTATTCCCGGCACGAGGTAGAGCACGCTGGTGCCTATCGCGACGGCGGGAGTGTTACCCGCCGGGAAAAGGAAATCGGCTGCCCCGACTACCGACGATACGAACGCGCAGATGAAGAATACGAAGCGTGAGTCGAAATGGCGTTTCAGCAGTACCTGCTTCAGGTTGAATCCTAACGCTGTGGCGACAAACACGATCACTATGGCTGAGAGATCGCCACCGAATATGCCGCAGAAGGCTGCGTTGGCGAGCGAGGCGAGAAGGAGAGTCTGCCAGGGATTCTCTTTGTCGGAGGTAGCTATCCGTAGGAATCGTTCTCTTGCCTCATCCAGCGACAGATGACTGTCTGCAACCGTCCAGCTCAGTTCGCTCAGTCGGGTGTTGAGCGAGAAACTGATTGGGGCGGGGGCTACAGATGCTGTTGATGTGTAGCGGTCGTCCGACTTCGGATTCCATACCGTCAGATGGACGTGGCGCGGCATTATGGTCAATTCCACTCTCTTACCGAATACCTCTGCCATTCGGTTGATGTTCTTCTCTATGCGGATGCAGGTCGCTCCACTGCCGAGGAGGGTGGATGCGTAGTCAGCTAAAAAGAGACACACCTCTTTCGATGCGAGGTGCGCGTTTTCCGAGTTGCCTGACGGAATAGCGTCCTCGCTTGCAAGGGGTATGGTCGGGTCGTTAATCGTCGATATCGTCATAGTCATCTTTAATAACTGCTGATGTCGGATCGCCGGCTATGAAAAATTCTTCACGTTCTTTCCCTATTTCCAATAGCTTTAACCGGTGACCATCTTTCTTTTTCCGGGTGGCGTCCATACGTTCGTTTGCCATCCTTATCAAAATCAACGCGAGGAGAAATGCGGATACGAATATCCAGATGAGAATTGTAGTGTTCATAACTTGCAGCTTTTTTTTATGCTGCAAAGTTAACGCTTCAGAAAGCCTTTTTGAGGAGCTTTTTTATAGATTATTTCAATAGCAGCTATCATGCGTTTTGCGATAGCTGCTATTGAATTTATCTATATTGCGGTGGGTGCCATCTTGACGTTCATCACGTGAAGTTCACTCCACGTTTACCTTCAGTGCATCGTATGCGCGTGATGCTTTCTCGCGTGCAGCCTCCACTGTGTCGGCTGTGGCAAGGATTACGCCCATGCGGCGGTGTCCGTGCACTTCCGGCTTGCCGAAGATGCGGATCTGAGTGCCCGGTTCGGCAAGGACATTCTCCAGGTTGTCAAATTCCACGCAATTGCTGTCGCCTTCCACTACTATTGCACGAGATGCAGACGGACCGTAGAATCTGATTGTCGGCACCGGCAGACCGAGGAGCGCACGCACGTGAAGTGCGAACTCTGAGAGATCCTGAGAGATCATTGTCACCATACCGGTGTCGTGCGGACGCGGGGAGACTTCGCTGAAGATCACTTTATCGCCTTTGATGAATAGCTCCACACCGAATATGCCGTATCCACCGAGGGCATCGGTCACTTTCTTTGCAATCTCTTTCGCTGATTCGATTGCAGCGGTAGCCATGGGTTGGGGTTGCCAGGAATAGCGGTAGTCGCCGTCCACCTGTATGTGTCCTACCGGTTCGCAGTAGGTGGTGCCTGAGATGCTTCTTACTGTAAGGAGTGTGATTTCGAAATCGAAGTCAACGAAACCTTCCACGATTACACGTCCTGCGCCTGCACGACCACCCTCCTGAGCTTCTTTCCAGGCGTGGTCAATCTGAGAAGCATCCTTGATGACGCTCTGACCGTGGCCTGACGATGACATTACGGGTTTCACCACGCAAGGTATGCCGATCTCCTTAACCGCCTCTTCAAATTCCTCGCGTGAGGAGGCGAAGCGGTAGGGCGATGTGGGTATGCCGAGTTCTTCGGCAGCCAGACGTCGTATCCCCTCACGGTTCATTGTGAGCCAAGCTGCGCGGGCGGTGGGGGTTACGTTGAAGCCCTCTTTCTCCAGTTCGACGAGGGTAGGAGTTGCTATCGCCTCGATTTCCGGAATGATATGGTCGGGACGTTCGAGTTCGACGATACGGCGCAGTTCCTCACCGTCAAGCATATTGAATACGTAGGATTTGTGAGCCACCTGCATGGCGGGGGCATCGGGATATTTGTCGCATGCCACCACTTCCACGCCGAGACGTTGCAATTCAAGGGCGACTTCCTTACCGAGTTCGCCGCTCCCAAGGAGAAGAGCTTTACGACCTTTCGAGGTCTTTACACTGCCGATTTTTGCCATTTCTAAGAATATGTTTACAATTCTATGCAAAATTACAAAAAAATGTGCAAATCGCCACTAAAAAGGTCTATCCTTACCTTAAAATCCCTAAAATCTCCAAATCCTGTTTATTGCAATTCTCTCACAGGTCTTTGATAATCCAACTGTCAAGACTCCGTGTGCGGCTTGAAAAGTTGGCTCCTATACCGATGATTCTCCTGCTGTCTGCCTTGAATGGTATTGGGTAATGATTCCGAGTGATTTGATTTATAGCCTCTTCTGCCGACTTGTCAATCTTAAATTCAAACAGATAAATGTAGTTATCGGTTGTTATGACGAGATCAATCCGTCCTGATGAGGTCTGGTATTCTATACGTGTGTAGAATCCAAGTAATTTCGCAAGAATAAAGACCACATCCTGATAGTGTTGTTCAAGATGCTTCAGATCAAACGAGTCATATTGGAAATCAGAGAACAGGCTTTGCAGGCGAACCATGAAACTCTCTACATCCCCTTTCTCAATCTCTTTTACAAAGCGTATAATCTCAAATTCTGTTTTCTGCGAAGGGATAGGGGTGTAGAGTGGCATTAATTGATTCAGAAAACCGGATTCTACCTCTTTGTTGGGGAAATCGAGTGTGACGGTGTTGAGGCGGGTGTCATGACTTTTTATTGTGAGATAGCCGCTTTGGTAAAGCACCGGAACAATGTCGGTGAGTTCCAAAGATACATCGGTAAGTTGTGAGGTTGTTGTCTCATAGTCCGTCAGTTCTTGCAGAGGAAACTTATTGAATTTAATGAGCCTAACCAAGAAAGAGGGTGTGCCGGTCTTAAACCAATAATTATCAAAACTCTCGTCAGAGATGGAATTGAGCACACTGAACGGATTATAGATTTCCGTTGTGTCGGTGGGGGAGAAGCGATAGCCATCATAATTCTCTTTAAGAAGATTGTAAATCTCCTCTTTTGTTGTATTGAGGGATGTGGCAAAATCTTCAATCCCCTTGTCGAAATATTTGTGCAGTTCTTCAGCTGTGATACCGCAAATGCCGCTGTATTTCTTGTTAAGTGAGATATCCTTAAGATTGTTGAGATCGCTGAAGATGCTTAGTTGACCGAATCTTGTCACTCCGGTCAGCATGGCGAATTTGATATGTCGGTCCTGACTCTTCAGATTGCTATAGAATGAGCGGAGAATATTGCGGCATTTTTCTTGCAATGTCGGATTCCCGACAGTCTCTAAGATAGGTTTATCGTATTCGTCAACAAGAATCACTACCTGATTGCCGGTCTGTTGATGCGCTTGGATAATGATCTCCTTAAATCTGAGGCTATAGGGTATATCATGGTTTGTAGGTATGTCATATTCATTCTCCCATCGTGAAAGAAAATCCTCAATAAATGAGGGCAGACGGTCGTGCGAATCAATTGTGCAACCCGACAGATCAAGATGCAGTACGGGATATTTATCCCAAGTATGGTCATGTTTGGATATTGCGAGTCCGTTGAAAAATTCACGATTCCCTTTGAAATACTCCTCAATGGTGGATAGCAGCAATGATTTGCCGAACCGTCGCGGGCGGCTGAGAAAGTAATATTTCCCTTCCGCGATGAGCCTATATATATATTCGGTTTTGTCAATATATATGTATCCTCCTTCTCTTATTTCTGAAAAGGATTGTATCCCGATGGGGTATCGTAAATTTGACATGATTCAAATATTTTATGATTCCTGCAAAATTCATTGAAGTTTAGACAACTCCCGTAGTATTTCTGCAAAGATAATTAAACTTTTATGTATTTGGATTACATTTTATAAAAATATCATGAAATTCTTGCCAATGGATTGAGTTTAATTGAAATATAATGAAGTTTAGACAACTTCTTATAAGAGAAAGGTCCCGCATGGGGCGAGACCTTTGAAACAAACCTTATTTTGATTATTTGAAACAATCCTTATCTTGACGATTATTTAGCGGAGTGCGGGATTCGCCACGCTCTTGAAGCGGGTAGTGCGTTCCGGATTCACGTTCATCTTTTCAAGCACTGCGGGGATTGACTCGTAGCAGGCGTTGAACGTGTTGAGTATCTCGTTGAGTTGGGCGGGACGGTAGGTGATGTCAAGCGGTGTGCGCTCCAGAATACCCATATCGTCGCTCAAAACCACCCCGGCATCATTACGGCGGAGGTCACTGACTGCCTTGCCAGCCCTGCGCATACGTCCAGCAGCACCGTCAGTGCCGACTGTCTGCGCATCAGAGGAATAGGCTATCTGAATATCAGCACCCTTTGCCGTGCTGATCTCTCCAAGATTAACTATGAGGGAAAGATCGTTGCCGTCATAGATGAAATCTGTCTTCTTGCCGTTGACTGTCACCGCTGTCGGCACAGCCGATGAGATGACTTTCACTGAATATTTCCTTTCCGACGGCTTATCGGCATAGCTGCCGACTGCCGGGGAGATCTTCACGTCGAGAGTATTGCCCGTGCGCTGATAGCCGAGGGTAGTGGTGGCGTTCTGCGACACGTAGTTCTGATCGTCGCCGTTATCCTCATACATGACGAAACTGCCTGAATTGCTTCCCGGATAGATATTTACCTGTATAGGTTCGGCATTATTGTTGAGGTTCTGCGGATTAGCGGGATAGGAGGGGAGTATGGAGCCGGCCTTTATATAGATAGGATACTCATCGAGCGAGAAATAGCGTTCGATGTTCTGTCCGCCGTTGAGAAGAGTGCCGGTGTGAAGTTCCCACCAGTCGTTGCCTTCCGGCAACCATACGTTGTGGCTTGAAGACTCTCCCGACATGGGGTTGGTGATAGGAGAGACGAGGATATTGTCGCCAAACATGTAGTCGTTCTTCCTGTCGTAAGCAGCTGATGCTGTCGGATAGTCGTAATACATCGGTCGGCAGAGTGATATTCCGTCGTCATAGCATTTGCGTGCCATCGTATAGATGTAGGGCACCATCTCGTAGCGTTGCTTTATGGTCTTCACCAATACGTCCATATCATCGTGAGAAAATACCCACGGCTCCTTATTGAGGGTGGAACTTTTTGTGGAGTGGGTACGCATGACCGGACTGAGTGCGCCGAACTGCATCCAGCGGATATACATCTCCGGGATAATCTCTCCTGACTGATGACCACCGAGATCATGGCTCCAGTAGCCATATAGCACATTGGATGCTGTTGAGTTGAAATATGGCTGATAGTCGAGCGATTCCCAAGTGATGTGGGAGTCGCCGGAGAAACCTATCTGATAACGATGGTTGCCGAGTCCGCCCCATCTGTGATAGAGCATCGGACGTTTCTTTGAATTGCGTTCCATGTCGGTGAAGAAGCAATAGTTGAGCCACCACGTATTGTTTAGCCCTGCCACCGCCTTATCTTCAGGCCACTGTTGCCAGTCGAGCCACCAGAAGTCCACGCCATCCTTCTCGTAGGGATGGAACACACGGTTGAACATTGAGTTCATGAATTTCTTGTCGCTTGCAAGCCATTCCACGGTCTTCTTGGAGGCGGGGTCGATGCCCATGTCTTTTGCCACGTCGGCATACTGCGTCTCGTATGCTGCCACGCCATCGGCAGGATGAAGATTGAGTGTCACTTTCAGGTCATTATCCTTTATATGGCTAAGGAGTTTGCGATAGTCGGGAAACAGACGGTCGTTCCATGTATATCCGGTCCACCCGCCGCGTCCCTCATCGGTGTTGTGCCAATCCATGTCAATCACGAGCACGTCGAGAGGAATATTATAGTTTTGGAAAGACTTGATGAGGTTTCTCAGTTCCGCATCACTATAGGCATAATATCGGCTCCACCAGTATCCGAAGGCATAGCGGGGAGGGAGGGGCACCTTGCCGGAGAGGATGGTGAAATCCTTCAGTGCCTTCTTGTAGTTGTCGCCGTATGCGAGAAAATACCAGTCCTGGGAGTCTGAATTGTCAGAGCGTTTCTTAACCCAAGCCCAATCCGAGTCGTCGAAAAGGAAATTGGAGGAATCGTCAATGAGCGTCCAACCGTCGGTAGCCAATAGACCGTCAGGCATAGGCACCTCGTCGCGTCCGTCAAACTTGCTGCCGTTCATGCGGTCGAGAGTACGGAGCGTGCCGCCGAGATTCCCTTTCTGGCTATCGCCGGGCTTCCAGATGAAAGCCGGGGTGACACCCCTCATGGAGGAGATCTTAAGATTATTCTTGTCGAAGGCACCGGTCTTCTTATATTCGATTTTCATGATGCCGGTAGAGATTGTCACCATGTTTTTCTTGTCTTTCACGGAATATTTCACTTCCGGATAATCACGGTTGACAGCCACAAAGGATGGGTCATCGACAAAATTTCCCGAGGGGGAATACTCAAGTCGTGCCAGCCCGTCAGTGACGAGCGTTATGCGCACATTCTTATCCTTATACGCGACATTATCAGATGCGTCAGCGACAAAGATACACATCAGCGAACATATCGCTGAAATGATTAAAATAGAAATCCGATTCATAAAGAGAAGATATGTATGGAAAATATGGTTATAATTGGGTTATAGGTTATTCATGTGAACACAAAGGTAGTAAACAAACTCCGATTATGAAAATGTTATTTATAAAAAAATGTGTTATATTTGCAGAGAAATTGGTAAACATAGGAATTTAAGTTGTCTTGGCTTGTGAGGTTTGGACAACTTGTTATAATTTGTGATATGAAATTTAGGTTTGCAGGAATGGTGGCATTCATGCTGGGGAATGCTGTGGCTATGGCTGTCGAGCCGGTAGTGCTTGCCGACCCGACTGTCTTAGTGGATGGTAAAACTTATTATCTGTATGGCACGTCAGGTGTGGACTCGAATCTCGGATTCCCTTATTGTAAGTCGGAGAATCTGTCTGATTGGAAGGATAGTTATCGTCTTGCGTTGGCGAGAATAGATGGCAATATTTTCGGCACGAAATGGTTCTGGGCTCCGCAGGTGTTTAAGCATGACGGGAAGTATTATATGTTCTATACCGCCAATGAGCGGATTGCGTATGCTATGGCGGATTCTCCTGCCAGACCGTTTACCGGCGGCGGTGAGATTGTGTCAGACATAAATCAGATAGATCCGTTCGTGTTTTTTGATGACGACGGTTCTGCCATACTCTATCATGTGCGCCTTGACAGGGGCAACAGGATATATGCCGTGCGTCTTTCTCCCGACTTGTCGAGGATGCAGGGGAAACCGGTGGAATGTATATCTGCCGTATTGCCGTGGGAGAATACGGCGTCGTCTGAATGGGGTGTGACGGAGGGCCCCACCGTGATAAAACGTGGGGATGAATACGTGATGTTCTACAGTGCTAATGATTTCCGTAATCCGGATTATGCCGTGGGTATCGCCACTGCCTCCTCACCGTTCGGTCCGTGGCACAAGCGTCCAGCCCCGATAATCCACCGCTCGAATATCGGAAGGAACGGCACGGGACACGGCGACCTGTTTACCGATAAGGATGGCAATCTCTGCTATGTCTTCCATGTGCATAACACTGACGAGGAGGTTTCTCCACGTCGCACCATGATCGTGAATCTTGACAAGGAGACGCTTACCCCTATCGTTGAGACACTGCGTGAACTGACCATCAACTGAAAAACGTTATCAACTACGTCACATTTAATTTACGCCCCATTTCAATTGACTAAGAGATGGGGCGTATTAGTTCGATTGCCTCTTTACCGGTCATAGTCTCAATATCAAGACGTAAAATCTTGACATGGCTGATGCATTTGTTTATTTCAGATGAGCTGTCAATACCCGGAGAATATTTGTCGCACAATAGCAGAAGTCCTTTCATGATTTCAGAGTCATCATCAACGACTTTAATCCTTCCATTCACAATGACGCTTCTGAAATAGGATGTAAATTCTTCCGGCACAATTTTGTCTTGTGCGACCACACAGAATGAACACCTTGACTCGTGATTGATGCAATCGATCTTGTGTCCCGTCACGGCACTGTGAAAATAGATTGAGCTATTTCCGTCGTATGCGAAGCTCAACGGTACTCCGTATGGTGAGCCATCTGCATTAGTGAGAGATAAGATTCCATTTGTGGATGCACAAAGAATTTTCTTTGATGCCTCATCAGAGATTTGCTGTTTGAAACGACGCATTCTATAGTCCATAAGTACAAATGAAATTTTAGAAATCAGTTTATAATTTGAATATCATTAAGCTGCTGATACAGCTTTCAGTCCCACGATTGAAAGTATGAGTGTGGATATAAAGAAAATACGCGCGAATGTAGCGGGTTCTTTGAAGAAAATTATACCGATTAGGACGGTTCCCACCGCACCTATCCCTGTCCATACCGGATATGCCGTACCCAACGGGATAGACTGGGTGGCTTTTGCAAGCAATCCCATGCTCAAAACTGTAAAGAGAAGAAAACCTGCCATCCAAGCCAAGTACTCGATCCCTGACACATCCTTTGCTCGTCCGAGGCAATATGTGAAGCCCACTTCACACAGCCCGGCAATAATAAGAATAATCCAATTCATAAGTAAATGTAATCCTATTGAGGGCTGCAGCAAAAACCGGCGTCTCCTTCCAAGGAGTTTATCCGTTGCAAAGTTACAAAAATAATCCGAATTCCTCCCAACAAATATGCAGTTAACACATGTTTTGAAATTCCTCAACTACAAGATTTGTGAGTCCTAAACAGGAAAATTCAAATATTTCATCTATGAGTGAAATGTTTTATGTAACTTTGCGTTATAGAATAAAGATATTTAAGAGTATGAGTGAAGTCGAATTATACCTTATCCAAGATGGAGATAACTGCACAATATACACTTTGCAGTTCCTCCGTGATACCGAGAATGAGTTTGAAAAGTTTATTTCTAAATTCAAGGAGAGTGCCGAGTATAGCGAGGACTATATCCGTATCGCCGCTTTTATCAGTCGGATAGCACGTACTGGGGCGTCGGAACGTTATTTCCGACAAGAGGGAAAGATGAATGATTCGGTTGTGGCGTTACCGGTCATATCCTCCAAATTGCGTCTGTATTGCTTGCGATTATCTGACAAAATCCTTATTCTTGGAAATGGAGGCGTAAAGTCAACTCGCACATACGATGAAGATCCAACGCTGAAAGGATATGTCATGACTCTGCAAAAATTTGAGAACCTTCTACGACAAGGTATCGAGGATGGATCCGTGACACTTACTGAAACGACAATAGGAACTGACAATATATTTGAGTTATGAAACGCACGACAAGATCACTTGAAGAAATGTTAGGCCCCATTCCGGAAACGGTAAAGGCAGAGGTTGACCTTTCGTTTGAAATTTCCGACCGCATAGACCTCTTGATGCGCGAGCGAGGGTTGACAAAGAAACAATTTGCTGATGCCCTCGGTCGTCGTCCGAGTGAAATCACTAAGTGGTTGAGCGGGCAGCACAACTTTACCATCTCCACACTCGCCATGCTTTCATCATTCTTCGGACAGCCGATAGTAACTGTGGGCTAACACTTGGATTCCAAGTATTATATGTCAAGAAAACAGTAAAATGATTTCTGTTTATTGCACTGATGGTTTACATTACGCGCAGACAGTCTTGCCTGACTTTTTGGATAAGAATAGAAAAATATAACCATATTCATAAAACATCTTAAAATATGCGCAAATTTTTTATAGTATTCTTAAGTACATGACAAAAATTTGAAAACATCGAATTTTGGGGTATAAGTCGGACGCATAAGTATGGTCGAAATCTCTTCCAATCCATATTTGACAAGCGACTTTGCCTTTCTTCCATGTTTCAGAATCCTTATCGGTTTAATATTTATATCTTTATGTTCACCAACGAGATACGCCCATACAAGAGCCATGCAGACCATCGCGACAAGTCTTGCGATGCGGTCCATATCACGCATATGGGTATCCTCGATGTTGAAGCCGGAAGATTTCATGGCTCTAAAGGCCGTTTCTATCTCCCATCGTTTTTTGTATGTCAAAATCGCCTCCTCGGGCCGATTGAAGCATATGAGAATCTGCAATTCCGGAACACCATCGGAGTTTTTGATCCGGCTGCCGGCAAGATAGACATACTCACCTTTGTGAAGAAAGAGCGTATGGAAGAATTTCTCCTGACCGACCTTCAAATCATTGAACAGCCACCAGGCTCGGATTCTCTCACCGGTGGAAGGCTTGACAATCCAGAAGTTCTGACGTATTCGGATGTAATACCGTATGCGACGGCTGTTGAGCCATCCTGTCCATTCCTTTCCGATGAACTCGCGGTCTGCCACAAGGCAGTCGATGCATTCCGCTCCGAAAAGACGGATAAAACGTTCCATAATTTTCTTGCGTTCTTCCCAGTTGGAGTTGCCACGTTTCGGAAGAAGGCTGAATATCAAAGGGAAGGCAATCCCTTTATAGGTTATGCCCAACATAAGGATGTTTATATTGAACTCCCCGAACTTCCAGTTGGTCCGGTCCATGCTCAGCACAAGACCGGTCTTGACAGGAAGCAGCGAGAAAATCATACGGGCTATGATGTCAAGGTCAAGTACATACTTGGCAAAGAATCTTTGGAGCCGTCTGAGGTTGGAATCCTTGTCTACAGCCGTAGGCATCGCATCAGCCAGTTTGTGGAGGCTGACAGTCTGCACCACACAGAGTGCATGGAGCAGCAACGCCATGAGTTTTATGCGTGCCAAATTCATACTTTGACCAAAGTGCTCTTGCATAATCGGGAGGATTTGGTTAACTTTGACCGAGTCCTTGAAATTAGTAGTTTTCATGAGAAAAAGCGTCCAAACTTTTCCTTTAAATTACTAATTTTCAGGGACTTTTGCAAATTTAATCGACTAAAAATTAAGTGTTTAACAGCATAAATTTAATTTTTGTCATCTACTAAAATAGTATTCTCATTTATATTGTTATCAACTATAACATTATCAGTATCAGCTCAAACCTACGAATTGCACTTAGATGACAAAGATAGTGGAAGAGGGCAGACTAAAGTAAGTCTTCCGATTACTGTTGATACTGCAAAATGGAGTATCGTCTATATTCACGTAAGGAAAGATACCTTTTTGAATCAAGAAAGGACTGATTTTGAGATGCTGCAGGTCGGAGATACGCATAGATGGTACGGAGGATATGGTGACTTTCGACTGGATTCCATACAAAGGGTCGATCCCGATAAATTGACCCGTATGAATCATAGTGAATGCTTAAAATTCATGAATGAAGTTAAAACCGTGAGTGAGGAAATGCTCATTTCGTTGCAAACGGACTCTCTTGACTTTTATGACAGAGTATTCTTAGATAGTTATCGTTATGCAGAACCAGTCCCTGTTTTTGACTGGAAACTTGAGGATGAGTCATGCAAAGTAATGGGTTACACCTGCTTCAAGGCTACCGCCCACTGGAGAGGCCGTGACTGGACTGCCTGGTATTCCGACATCCCTGCCCCTTACGGACCTTGGAAGTTTAATGGTCTTCCCGGTCTGATTCTACGTCTTGAAGACTCCACCGGATCTCATCTTTTTGAGGCAATCGAGACAAAAAACACACCTGCTCCATTTGGCTATCCAAAGAAAAAATACATCAACATTACAAGAATTAAATTCAACTCTGCATTGAAGTACTACAAGGAGAATGCGGCAGACATTATAAAAAAATCAAATATGATTCAGTCTATATCTTCTTCTTCGGGTTCAAATAAAAAGAAAGGGAAAAGGTGTCTTTTCTTCGTGCCCATAGAACTTGAATGAAACCGGAAAAATTCTGTAAATTGCGACTGTTGGCCTTCATATCCCTTATCCTTGTATTTCTTGACTGTTATCCCCGTATCACAGTCAGGGGCGTTGTGTTTGACAGCGACAGTCTTCCTACTCCCGGAGTGATAGTGCGTTTGGAAGCGTCGGGAATACCGAAAGGATTCTCCACATCTGCAAAAGATGGATCTTTCTCCATTTCTGTGGAAAAACTTGAGTTGCCGGCTTCCATGAGATTCATATCGCAGAAACATGAGACCCTCTCATATCCTTTGGACAGCATACCGGAATATGTGAAAATATACCTAACGAGAAAGGACTTCGTGCTTCAGGAAGTGGTGGTGAAAGCTCCGGAGAGAAGGATAAAGGGGGATACCATAATCTATGATGTCGCCGCCTTGACAAAAGCCGGAGACCGCACGATTGAAGACATAATCAGGAAAATCCCAGGCATACAGATAGATGATTCGGGAGGAATATCTTACGATGGTCTCTCGATCAATCATTTCTATATCGAGGATATGGATCTGATGGGGAAGAACTATACCGTAGCCTCACGCAGTATCAATCCGGATGATATATCCACGGTAAGCGTCTACGAACGCCATCAGGACAAGCGTGTGCTACAAGGTAAACAGGAGGCTGAGAAAGCGTCGCTCAACCTCAAATTGAAAAAGGGGAGGATGCTGAAGCCGTTGGGCTATCTCAAGGGTGGTGCCGGTGTCGGTTCATCCGCATTATGGGACGGAGATCTCTACGGGATGCTCATATCCGCTAAAAACCAGACCATAATATCGGGGAAAGGGAATAATACGGGGTCTTTATATGCAAGACCTGACAATTCTGACAATCTGAATATTTTCCCTTCAACCCCTTTCGGAGAACCCTCGATTCCAAAGGACCGTTTTATTGAAAACAAGTCGGCATTCACCACAGCCAACTCTCTTTTCAAATTCAACAGCAACCTCAATGTGAAGATAAATTCCTCTTTCGGATATAACCGTAATGCGTTTGACGGTAGCTCCGTGACAGAGTATCTGAACCCTGACGAGGCAAGCATCATATATGCAGAGAGGGCAGATAACTCTCTGAGAAGCCGCAATGTGGAGGTGACGGCAGCTGTCGAGAACAATGGTAATAATCTTTATCTCAACAATACTTTTAATTTCAATGGAGACTTCGTGCGTAATGCGTATGATGTGTCTTCCTCCACATTGACGCGCCAGCACGTCAAGAGCAATCGTTATCTATTTTCAAATAATCTGAAAACTATCATAAACCATCGGGGCAATCTCTACGAAATCACCTCGGATACAAAGTTCCGGAATACTCCCGTAGCAAGGATGCAGGCCATAAATCCGGACGGCAATACCGACGTGGCATGGCAGGACTTGACAATCCGCCGGTTCCACAACCGTGAATATACCTCCATATCACGCCAACTTATGCCACGCCTATCGGTGGGCGCATCGATATCTTTCGAGATAGACCATGACAGTTTCATTTCTGCCGGGGAGAGAGACAACATAGATAGAAAGAGGAATGATATTTCCGGCTACAGGATCACCACATCTGCCGAACCTTTCATCAAGATTAATATACATGGAATAATCTGGAAAACATCGATGCCGATACGGTTGCTCAACATAAAATATCATGATGTCGTCAGCAACAGTTGCGACAAGTCGGATATGGTGCTTGTTGATTTCAAATCGCAATTCTCAAAGAAATTCAATCAACGGAATCATGCCACGCTCTCTTTCGGAAGGGAGAACAATGTGGGCGACATACGCGATTTTATAGACAACCCCATATACACTACTTTCAGAAATGTGCGTACATTAGGCACCGGAAAACTTGAAAGGGGGCACGATGATTTCATTCGCATAAATTATTCTTACCGCAATATCCTGCAGGATCTCTATCTTATATCCGGATTGTCGGTCAAGAGGACTGAGAAAAGTAAGTTGTCGGTGAGTGATGTAAGTCAGTCCGGAGTCGCAGGTTCCGTGAAGGAGGAGAGGAATAATGCCGGGATGGCAACCATGCTGCTCAACCTGACAAAGGGGATACGTAGTATCAACACTACTTTCCATCTCAATGCCAATGCTCTGTTGCGTTCGGGGGAAAGTATGCGGTCTGCCATGACGGTGACTACAAAGAACTCTATCCTTGTGTTGAACGGACGTATCGAGACCTATCAGTTTTCTGATATGGTGTCGATAACCGCCGGAGCTACAGGCACGTGGCAACGCCAGACTTTCGGAGGTGTGCTTCCTTCCAATTCCACAAATTCCTTTTCCATTACCGGGAAACTCGGAGTATATCCGCTTAGGAATATCGAGATTTTCTATAAGACAGATTATTCACGGGTGAAGATGGCTACCGACAACTATCGCACCAACCTTTTCATGGATGCCGGTGTGATATGGACGCTGCGTAAGATCGACTTTCAGCTTGATGCGCGAAACCTTACAGACCGTAACCAATACGCATACACTCTCTATAATTCACTTGACATAAACTATTATTCATATTCACTACGTCCATTCGAGATTATCCTGTCGGTGAAATACCGTTTCTAATCAGACAGACCCATATACTGATGCTGATTGCACGCACTGATACCGACAACTGACAAAACAAAAGACCGCACGCGGAATTTCCACGTGCGGTCTTTTGTCGGTTGTCTTTTTATTTTGTTGTTTTTTATTTGATGGTGAGGGTGGTGGGGCGGAGAAGGGGGGAGGTGAGCGTTATGGTCATCGGCTCTGCCGGATTGTCGGTGCGGACGTAGGCGAGTAGCCTGCCTCGGAACACGCGCTGACGGTTGTCGCGGTAGTTGCCCATGTCGGAGTTGTCGCCTGCCTCAAGTCCCAAGAGTTCGCCACCTTTCACGTTGACGCGTATCTCGTTGTCGGCAAGCTTCACAGGCACACCGTTCTCGTCAACGATCTCTATTGTGACGTGTGCCACCTCTCCCGGTTTCGTGAAGGATGTCTTGTCTGACGAAGCTTGTATGGCGAAGGGTCGTCCCGAAGTGGTGATGTCATATTGGGATTCTACCTTGCCGTCGTTACCGATCCCCTCAGCCGTCAGCTTGCCGGGTGAGAATGGGATATCCCAATGGATTATGCCGGAAGCGTCATCCATTGGCTTGACCGCACCCACCTCCTTGCCGTCAAGAAGAAGACGTGCCTTCGGGGAGTTGGTGTAGCATACCACCCTTATCATTTCGTCAGGTTCATAGTTCCACGAATCCCACGCATCAATGGAGAGCCAGTCGCCATGACGCGGTTTCGGATAGGTGCCGATGTAGGTTACAGGTGTCTCGCTCCAAAGCGATGCGCGGAACATGCCGCGCGGTTTCGGATTGCCGGTGAAGTCAAGGAGTCCGGTGTAGAGTCCGCGTGAGGGCCATGCGCCTGATTCTCCCAAATAGTCGATACCCGTCCAGATGAATTGACCGAAGATGAAATCCTTGTCACGTACCGCCTTCCATGCCTCGTAATCCGAACGGTTCTCGCTGCCGTAGATCACACGGTCGGGATAGGTCTTGTGGTCCTGGTCATAACGGTCTTCCGTATAGTTATAGCCGACAACATCGACAGCCTCCGGATATGCAGTCTCGTTCGACATGACCACCCCTGCAAGTGCGCCGGTAGTTGGGCGAGACGTGTCGATACTCTTCACCACCTTAGTAAGCCGCTTTGCAATCTCCCCGATACGCATGGCATCCGGAGCCTCCGGATTGTAGCCGCCATACATGGGCTGGCTTATGCCCGAATCCTCGCCGTCGAGTACAGGGTGGGAATATGGGTCGTTGGGATAATCCACCTCATTGCCGATGCTCCATAGGAATACGGAGGGATGGTTGCGGTCCCTGCGCACCATGTCCGCCACGTCGCGGTCTATCCATTCCTCAAAGAAATCGTAAGTGCCGTCAAAACCGGGGGTGCCTTTGTTCCAACCCTTTATCCATTTGCGTTTCGGAAATTCCCATTCATCGCTTGCCTCATCCATTATGAGCAGACCGATGCGGTCGGCAATGTCATACACCACCGGAGCCTGCGGGTTATGACTCATGCGGAGGGCGTTGACTCCGAGATTCTTCAGATTGCGCAGACGGCGTTCCCACACCTCCTCCGGCACAACGGCACCGAGCGCGCCGGCATCATGATGGATGCAGACTCCCTTAACCTTCATATTCTTCCCGTTGAGGGCAAAACCTGTATCGGGATTGAAGGCGAGAGTGCGTATGCCTACGGGTATATCTGACGAATCCACGACCTTGCCGTCGCGAGTCACCTCCGTGCGGAGTGTGTAGAGGTAAGGATTCTCAAGGCTCCAGAGCTTTACGTCGGGCACTGTCATGGTCAGGGAATTGTCGGCAGACGCACGCTTCTTGGCAGACGCCACACATTTGCCGTCGGCATTGATGAGCGACATCCTGACCTCCATACCCTTTGCAGGATTCTCGATTGCCACGTTCCCCTTTACGGTGGCTTTCTTCCCCTTTACCGTCACGGTCTCGAAGCCCACGCCCCATTGCGCTATGTGGGAGGCGGGAGCCTTCACGAGCCACACGTCGCGGTATATGCCGGAGCCGGTGTAATAGCGGGAGTCGGCATAGCGGCTATGGTCAGCCTTTACGGAGAGAACGTTGTCACCCTCCTTCAGATAAGGGGTGAGGTCATACATGAATGAGGCGTATCCGCTGGGACGCTTGCCGAGGAGATGACCGTTGAGATAGACTTCACTACGATTGTAGACCCCTTCAAAATAGATGTAGGTCTTCTCCAGCCCCGGTGTGGGGGTATAGGTGAAATGCTTGCGATACCATCCTATGCCGCCGGGGAGATAACCGGTGCCGCTTGCGAGGTCGGGGGAGTAGGTGCCCTCAATGCTCCAGTCATGAGGAAGGTTGAGGGTGCGCCATGTGGAATCTGCAAATTCCGGACGTGAGGATTCCTCGATGTTGTCAAGATTGAAGAGCCAGCCGTCGTTAAACTTTTCCGGATGTCCGAAACTTACCTGTGCTTCTCCGCAGAATGTGGTTAGAGAAAGAGCCGCGCACAACGCGGCTCTCCCTATATTGATGAATGATAATGTTCCCACTTATAAGAAATGTATTAGAAATTATATACGATGGTAGTGACACTCGCCGGATCAACAAACACCTTATCCTTGAGATTGAACTGCGTCTGTTTCATCTGTTTTGTGGCGGTGGTGGTGTAGGTATAGACTGATTTTGCATCCTTCGGTGCATCCATTGCCAGGCTTACGCCACGCTCCTTGTCGTAGTTGGTTATGACGAGCACAAGGCGAGTATTGTCAGGTGCGATGTAGGCTGTGCCGAAGAAATCCTTGCTCTCATCGAGAGTAAGGTCCACACGACGGTAGCCGGGACGAACGAAAAGACTGTAGTTGCCGAGCACCCATAGATTGGGAGTGGCGACTGCATTACCCTCAGCCGTGAAGTCATCACTGTAGTTGCCCCCTGCCGGAGTGGTCTTGATAAGTTCGAAGCGGTTCTTCTGGCTCCATCTCTCCACCGACATTGCCGTCCAGTAGCTCCATGATGAGCAGCCTGCCATGGTTATGTCGTTGTGGATGATGCGCGACATATATTGTGCAATGTCGAACTCACTCACGTCGTCATAGCTTCCTCCGAGTTCCGACGGCTCCTTGTCGAGCATTGACCATTCGGTCTGCCATACCTTGATGCCACGTGCATCGGCGGAAGTCTTCACTTTCGCACGAATGTCGCGCATGTGGTTCCAGTTGTCGAATGTCCAGTAGCTGTGTCCGGCGATGGCTTTCTCGATATGACCGAGATCACCTACGTATGCTTCCGATGCCGGATCAAAGAATGCGTTGATGGTGTTCTCCCGGTTATTGTTACCCTTATAGGTGTATTCCCAAGATGCCGCCTCTCCGATGAGAATCTTTGTGGAGAGACTGCGGCTCTGGAGAGCTTTGTCGAGTTCGCGGGTGAGACGTGCCACCTCAGTATTCTGCCAGCCGGAACCCTCCTGATCACGTCCGTCCCAGTTGTACTGCGGCTCGTTGACCGGAGAAATGTGGGAGATGTTGTATCCTTCCAGTGTGAAATGCTTTGCCACTTCCGCCATATATTCAGCAAACGGGGTGTAGCAGTCATCCTTCAGGTTTGCCGAGCCGCCATTGTCGGAACGTCCCTGACCGTTGAGCGTGTACTGCACGAGCGGGGAGTTGCTGAATAGCACGAATTTCTCCACGCCGTTGTTCTTCGCCTGTTGCATGAAATATTGCTGTCCGTTGCATCTCTTCCAGTCGTAGGAGCCTGACGTCTGAAGATAGCTTTCCGCGCGGTTGTTGATGTTGTCCACACCACCGGCATCACCTGCCTCTTCCGTGCCGGCACCGAGGTTAACGCGCCACATCGACAGACCGATACCTTGCGGCTGTCCGTCAGACGATACATTTTGAGAGAATAGCCAGCGGGCTATCTGAAGGCGGTTGCCGCCCCAATATGTGCCGATTTTATTCGGTAGCCAGCAGTCTGATGCGCCGAATCCTTCCATCTCCTGGTAGGTCTTTGCCGTGTTGACCGCTACGGTGCGGTTGTTGAGAGTGAAAGATGGAGTGGGGGATACCACATTGTCATCACCTCCCGGTTCGGGGGTGGGTGTAGGTTCTGGATCTTGTCCTGCTGGACGTTTGGTGGATTCTCCGGAAGGTGTGTCGGAGCATGCGCAGAATGAGAGCGCGAGTCCGCCACAAAGGATTAGATTTATCAATTTCATGGTTTCGGATGTTTAAAACAAACGGGGCATGTCGGCAGTGATGTCGGCGTGCCCCTGATTGACTAACTTATAATTTTACCTTAAGATTGTATCCGTTAAGAATTTTTAGGGAAATCACCATCCCGGATTCTGTACGATTGCACCGTTGGAGTGCTGTATCTCGTATAGAGGAATAGGATAGAGGAGGTCGCGGTCCTCTTGGAAACGGGTTCCTTTGTCGCTGGGCTCACCCTGATTCCATTTCTCATACATGTCGGCATTTTCGCCTGTGTTGTATTTCACGAAAGAACCGTTAGGACCGAACACGTTGCACATCATCTTCTTGCCGTTCTCGCAATCCCAGCGACGGAGGTCGTACAGACGGCACTGCTCGTGGGCGAGCTCGAGACGACGCTCAGCACGGATGGCATCGCGGAGTGCTGTGCCTGTGGAGGTCACGTTGGCAAGACCTACGCGGTTGCGCACCTGGTTGAGTGCCCACTGAGCGTTGGTGTTGTCGCCGGTCTCTGCGCATGCCTCGGCATACATCAGAAGCACGTCGGCATAGCGGAGAATGCGGTGGTTCAAAGGAATCTTGTCGGTGTTATAGATTTCCGGACGATCCTCAAGTGGCACGAAATATTTGCGGATGATGCGTGCCGACTTATGCTGTGCCGGGTCGATGATGTAGGAGCCGTAATAGGTCTCGTCAGTCCAGCCGAATTTCTCCTTATAGTCTACAAACTTCTGGTCTGTCACCTTGCAGAGACTCGTGTTGTTGGCGATGAATTTGTCAAACTCGTTCTCACCGGCAATCTCGGTGCATGCGGTTTTGATGATGGTCCAGCGCAGACGCTCTGTGTCGCCGGCGGCGATGAAGGCGTTTTCAAGGTCGGATGTGGGCTGACCCCAGCTCCAGCCGTCGCCTACACCGTTACGGCAGCCGGTGACGATTGTCAGTGAGCCGCCTGTGGCATACTGGTCGCCGTTATACATCTGTTGAGCCTCGAAAAGCGACTCCTTGCTGTTGTTGTGGTTCACGCTCCACACGTCGCCGAAATTGGGAAGGAGCTCATACTCACCCTCGTCGATGATGGTCTTGAGCGTGGCTTTAGCCTCGTCCCATTTCCCCTGATAGAGCTGAGCTTTGCCGAGGATGCCGAGAGCGGCTCCACGTGTGGCGCGACCCATGTCGGCTGCGGCATACTGGCTGCGCTGTGGAAGCACTGCGGCTGCATCCTTGAGTTCCTTCTCGATAAACTCATAGCACTCCTCCTGAGATGAACGGGTGAGTCCTTCAACCGACTGTGCATACTGGAGCACCAAGGGAACACCGCCGAAGTTGCGGACGAGGTCGAAATAGAAGAAAGCACGGAGGAAACGTACTTCAGCTGTGCGCTGGTTGCGTAGTGTCTCGTTCATGTTGGCTGTAGGGATCTTTTCCAATCCGAGGTTGCAGGATGCGATGCCCTGATAGCGTGCGCCCCAGAAGTTCTGGAGTATGCCGCTGTTCTGTCCGTTGGGCATGAAGTGGGAGATGTCCTGATAGCCGTCGTCCTGGGTGGTGTTGCCGTCCCAGAGGTCGTCGGTGGTCATGTCGGCGAGGAGCCATGTATTGTAGACCTGCCACCATCCGCCGCCCTTGGCAATCTGGAAATAGCAGCCGCCTACGTAGGAGTTCACCTCCTCTTCGCTTGAGAAATAAGTCTCGAGATTCTCCTGTCCGCGCACATCTTCTGTGAGGAAGTCGTTGCACGATGTCAGTGTCGACAATCCTGCGATTACTGCGAGAGAATATATGAATTTTTTCATTTTATTAGCTGTTTATTGGGAATGCACGAAATTATTCGCTCATTATTTAGAATTTGAAGTCAACACCGAAAAGGAAAGTCTTGGGTGTAGGATATTTAGCCTTGTCGATACCTGTCTCGATCACGCCGCCATCGTAGAAGGGGCGTTCCGGATCCATTCCTTTGTATTTTGTGAATGTGAAGAGGTTCTGTGCCGAGAAGTACAGACGGAGGTTGAAATCACCGAGCCATTTCTCCGGGAAAGTATAGCCGAGGGTGAGGAGCTTGCAGCGGAAGTAGCTGCCGTCTTCCACGAAGAAGCTCGACACGCGGGTATAGTTCTGGTTGAGGTCATTGTATGACAGACGCGGGATGTCGTTGGTAGAGCCTTCGCCGCTCCATGCCTTGCCGAGAGTGCCGGCATATACGTTCTGACCGCCGCCACCGGAGTAACGCACCTTCTGAAGGTTGAAGATATCGTTGCCGAATGTGCCGTAGAAGTTGGCGAGGAAGTCCCATCCCTTGTAGTTAAGACCGAGGTTGAAGCCCATCATCAGGTCAGGATAGGGGTTGCCGATATATTTCTTGTCGTCGTTGTTGAGCTGACCGTCGTGGTTAAGGTCGAGGAAGCGGATATCGCCGGGTTGTGCGTCAGGCTGGATGAGCTTGCCATGCTCGTTGGTGTGGGCATAGACCTCTTCCCAGTTCTGGAAAAGACCGTCTGCCTGATAGCCATAGAAGCGAGAGATGAGACCGCCGTCTTCGTTGCGGATGATGCTCTCAGGCATACCCTCGCCTGCCCATACCGGACCGTCGCCGGAGAATTTTATGGCTTTGTTGCGCACTCCGGAGAGCTGCACGCCGAGGTCATAGCCGAAGTCGCCCACCTTGTCATTCCAGCTCAGAGAGAGTTCCCAACCGCGAGCACGCATCTCGCCGATGTTCTGTGTCACTGCGCCCATCCATGAGGGGTTACCGGTGATGAGAAGGCTCTGGCGTGCATAGAGCATGTCGTGGCTCGTCTTCTGATAGAGGTCGAATGTGAGGTTCAAGCGGTTGCTGAGGAATGTTGCGTCGATACCGAAGTCAATATCCTCCACAGTCTCCCATTTCAGAGCGGGGCTGCCCATCTGTCCGACGATAGAGGAGGGATAGCGTGTCGGAGTTGTGCCGAAGACGTAGTTCACGCCGTTGTCAAGAGTGGAGAGGAAGAGACCGGGATTGATTGCCTGGTTGCCGACCTTACCCCATCCGAGACGGATCTTGGCATTGTCGAGCCATCCGCGTGCGCCTTCCATGAAGTTCTCCTCAGAGAGACGCCATGCCACGGAGACAGAGGGGAATGATGCCCACTTGTTGCCTTTCGCGAATTTGGAGCTGCCGTCATAACGGATTGATGCAGTCAGATAGTAGCGGCTGTCGTAGTTATACATCACACGACCGAGCACTGATGCGAGCGTCTGATATGTGGTGCTGCCGGAAGCGAACTGGTCGCCTGTGCCGGCACTCACTTCGTGGAGAAGGTCGCTGTTGCCGGGGATGTCCTGACGTGATGCTTTTGCCCACCAGTCGGCGTAGCGTTCAGCGGTGAAGCCTACCATAGCTGTGAGGTTGTGCTTCTCGGCGAAAGTATCCATATAGGTCACGGTGTTGTTCCATGTCCAGTTGAGGGCATCTGAATAGTCGCGTCCCGCGCTGTTCTTTGCGCTCTGCTCGAGTGCATCGATATGGAATGCGTAGTTATAGTAGTCGTTGCGCTGATACCATGCGTTGACACCGAACTGTGTGCGGAGAGTGAGCTGCTTGATGGGCTGCACCTGGATATAGGGGTTCATGAGCACCTGCATCTTGGTGGTCTTGTTGTCCATACGGGCGAGAGAGCCGGCGGGGTTCCATTCCTGGTTGTTGTATGAACGCTGATAGTTGTTCATCGGGTTTGCCGGATCCCACTCCTCTTCGGGACGGAACACGGGAGTGGTCGGGTCCATAGCCATTGCTGCAGAGAAGAGTTCGGGAGAGTTTTCCCATTTCTCCATGTTGGGAGCTATGTCAAGACCTGCCTTCAGCCAGTCGGTGAAATTGTATTCTGTGTTCAAGCGCACGTTGAGCTTGTCCCAATAGCCATAATCAAACTGAGAGTTGTTCTTGAAGTAGCCGACGGAAAGGCTGTAGACAAACTTGTCGTTACCGCCACGCACGCTCAAGGAGTAGTTCTGGATGAGTGCAGTCTTGTTGACAACCTCATTCCACCAGTCGGTGCCGTCAACGTCGGCATAATCCACGTAAGGAGAGTTCCACGGAGCCACACGTCCGTCGTTCTCGTAGCGTTTGTTGAATACCTTCTCGTATTCGTTCGCGCCTGCGATTGAGGGCTTGGAGATGTGCTGCCAGCCTACGGATGCTGAGAAGTCGACGTGTGTCTGACCTGACTTACCCTTCTTTGTGGTGATGATGATGACGCCGTTAGATGCACGCGTACCGTAGATGGCGGAAGCGGAAGCATCTTTAAGCACCTCCATGCTCTCGATGTCGTTATTGTTGATGAAGTTGATGTTGCTCGTATTGAGAGGCACACCATCCACCACGTAGAGAGGGTTGGAGCCGTTGACAGATGTGACACCACGGATCATGACCTTAGGTGTGGTGCCCGGACCGCCGCCCGAAGCCACCTGCACGCCCGGCACACGGCCTTGAAGTGCATCCATTGCGTTGCCTGCAACCATCTCGTTGATCTCTCCACCCTTAATAGTGGAGATTGAGCTGGTAAGGTCGCTCTTCTTTGCCACACCGTAGCCCACTACCACCAACTCATCGAGTGCGGAAGTAGTCTCGGTGAGCGCGGCATTGACAGTGGTCTGTCCTCCGACAGGGAGTGAAAGCTCTGCGAAGCCAACATAGTTGAATATGAGGGTTGCATTCTTTGCAACGTTCGGTAGGGTATAGTTGCCGTCAATGTCTGTGGCTGTCCCCTGATTCGTGCCCTTCACGCGCACTGTTGCGCCGATCAGCGGCTCACCGTCGGTCTTCGATGTGACAACACCGCTGACGGTTATGTTCTGCGCCATCATCGAAAGACCGATGAGCGCGAGGCATAAAGTTAGAATATACTTTTTCATGATATATGAAAATCGAAATGTGGAATTAGTCTGAATATGGATCACTTCTGAGGCACAAGACGAGCGCGTTCCAGATGTGCGTCAAAGATTAGTTTATAGGTTCCTCCGGTGGTCACGGTCGGTTTTACCCAATTGTCGGGAACGTAGTTCTTACGGTAGCCTTCATCTGGCCAGCTGTTGGCATCAAAGCCATCGATATCGCCATACTTATACTCGAAATAATCGGCGTTACCCTGATAATGGTCATTATCGGGATGAAGGTTGCCATAATACATGAACTTGTCAGGATCAGAAGAATTGTCAACGCGCCATGTCACACAGTTCCACCATCCGTTGCTGTGCCAGTTGTGGAGAATGAAGTTCATCTCCTCACCTGATTCCAGTTTCCAGTCTTCCAGATAGTAGATATGTGGGTTTTTCGGATCCTGTGTCATGCGGGTAACGTTGTCCGGACCGGATGCCGGACCGAAATAAAATTCCTGCCACCATGGATCGGGCACACTCCAATCCCACCATGTGTTGAGGTCGTTGCCGCCATAGTGCATGTGCATCACAGGATCGATTGCCTCTGCCACTGAATATGTTGAGATATTGTAGGTGCGGTTGTAGGTGTCTACATCTATCAGATAATATACGCCCGCCTGGTCAAGCTTGATGCGTCCTACCTCGTTCGGGTCGTCGCCGAGTGTGGAGGGATCGTTATTGTCAGGTGCGAAGCAGATAGGACCGAAGTCGGTCTTCTGAGCGAGGAAGCAGATTTCTGTGCCTGCCTTCTCGTTGTAGTATCTTGCGCGATACTTGTATTCGCCGACATGATCGATCAGCATAGGCACGCCGAAGACGTCGCTGTTGAGTTCGGCAGCTGTAGCCACGTCGCAGAGATACAGCTTCTCGAAGTCGGGAAGGGCACCGACGGTGATTTTTGATGTGATGGAAGTGGCGTGAGCCGGTTCGTTAGCCTCCTTGTCATACGCTGTGATTGTGGCGATGAGAGTGGCTTCCTGGCTCGGCAATTCAAGTTTCTTGGCAAAATTGAAAGTGTTTGTGCCGTTGCCCTGAAGAGTGCGTGGGAATCCCTCCACCTTTTCCGGTAGGTCTTCACCTGCGGTAATGTCCTGTATGTCGATGGTCACATAATCAACCACCCGGTTGTCCTGCACGGTAAACTGGAGGTTGAAGGCTGTCTGAGGTTTGAGAATCACTGTCACTTCCTTGTCGGGAGCAGCCGTGAATACAGGGGCTGCGAAGTCGCCGTCAAGTGTCACCTTTACCTGTTGCTTGTCCTGACGTCCGCCTATATCGGTAATGATGACATCAATGACGAAATCATCTCCCGATTCATTCTCCTGAATCTTGAAATCATAATCAAGGTCATACTCCTTAAGGGGCTCTCCGTAGATCTCGATGAGATTGATTCGCTTGTTAAGGTTAAGTGCTTTGCATACAAGATCGATTGACGAGATGCCGTCGTTGTCGGTCACTGTCCCTGCAATCTTGATTGTACGTCCCGCTTCTGTCATCTCATGTACTGAAGTGAGGGAAAGCTGCGGAGTGCCTCCGTCTACGTCTTTCCAATCGTCATCGCTGCTGCAGGCGGTCATTGCCGCCAATGCCGACACACAAAGTCCTGTGGTAAGGCATCGTGAAAATAGGTTCATGCGATTTTAAGATTTAATTAATTTATGTAGGTTGATTTTTTAATTTTTATGTAGGTTTATTTTTTATATGAAAATCTGCCGGCGTGACGTTATATCGGAAGCACCGGTTTCGGCTGCAAATTTATATGATTGGAAAATAGTGATGATTGAAAAATCATGCAAAGTAGATACGTGAATCATTCAATGTGCTGTTTGTGCATCCAAAAAGATTCTATATCAGCGGGAAAACGAATAACTTTGAAGCGCGATAATTCAATCGCGTATATTTTACTAATACATCAAGCCTGAAAAAACTCATTCTATATCATGAGACAGATATCATTTTTTATTTCCTTGATATGCGTGTTTTCCACCCTCGCATCGCGCAATGACTATACTATAAGGTATCTCGGTGTGGAGAGCGGGTTGAGCAATAATCATGTGGTGGGGATCACACAAGATAAGGACGGATTCATCTGGATAGCCACCGATGAGGGGCTCAACCGTTATGACGGACATAATTTTAAGAATTATTATAAGGAGGAGGTGCCGGGTGTGGCATCTCTTACGGGTAATGAACTTAATGCCATAATTGATGATCCTCAGCGTCCCGTGATATGGATAGCGACTCAGAGGGCGGGTCTGGATTCCTATAATTATTCTACGGGAGAATTCCGTTCATACCGCAACATACCGGGCGATGCCAATTCCCTTGCCACTGACGACGTGACATCTATCACTCCCGCTTCCGATGGCGGATTGTGGATATGCACGTTCTCGCGTGGCATAGACCATCTGGATCCCGAGAGCGGACAGTTCAAGCATTATGACAGCCGGACGGTGAAGGGTATGCCTGCTGCCTCAATATGGAAGGCACTGGATGGTGGCGACGGATTTCTCTATGTGGCGCATGAATCGTCGGGTCTGACAGTGATAGATATAGCCAACATGACGGCGGTGAATTATCAGGCAGACCATAATAATCCGGATTCTCTCCCCTCCTCATCGCTGAGTTGCGTATATAAGGATTCTTTGAATAATCTTTGGATTGGTACTGACCGTGGTCCGGTGCTGTATAATCAGGATGACAAGACGTTTATGGATCTGGGTAGGTATCATCCGGAACTACGTTATCCGGTAGGCGATATGAAGCAGTTTGCCGACAATTGCCTGTGGGTGGCGACGGAGCGCGGCGGTATCGTGATAATGCATCTCAACGATAAGGTGTTCTCTCATCCGGAGGAGATAGTGTGCGACACTTTTCATTCCGATTTCGGCAAGAGCCTTCTGTCAAGTCCGTCGGTGAGATGCCTCTATCAGGATGATTTCTCCAACGTGTGGGCGGGAAGCTGGGGAGGTGGCGTCAACGTCATCAGTCCCGGGAGCCCTGCTTTTAGAATTCATCCCGTACATACGGCGTCGGGTGGGGAAGTGCTCTCTGCCAACAGTGTGCTTTCCGTGGCGGTCGACAACGATAACCGTGTGTGGATAGGGAAGGATGGCGGAGATCTCGACATCTATGACGGAGATTGTTTGGTGTCGACGTTCAGCAAGCGTCGGGGTAATCTCCCCGGCTCTATCGTGCAGTCGTTGCATAAGGGTGCTGACGGCACGATGTGGCTCGGATTCTTCAATGAGGGTGCTTGCCGTTATGACGCTAATACGGGACGATTCGTGGAGGTCATTCCTGCGGCGTCAAGAATCGACGTGAGGGATATTGCCACCGACAAGAACGGCAACATTTTATTTGGCACTACGGGAGGGGTGTGGAGGTATAATCTTGCCGACAAGAGGGTGGAGGGTCCTTTCAATACGGGTAATAATCTTGTCAGAAGGGTCTTCCCTCTTGATGACAATACTTGCCTTGTCGGTACGTTTGGTGCCGGGCTCATCGTCACCGACAATGATTTCAAGGAGATCCGAAGATATGATATAAACAACGGCATACCGTCAAATACGGTGAATGACATATTCCGGGCGCGAGACAACCGCGTATTCGTGGCTACGGGGGAGGGGCTGGTCATATTCCCCGATATTGTGAATAAGCCCGATAGTGTCAGTGTGGTCAACCGTGCCTCCGGACTTGGCAATGCGCATCTCCTTGCCATAGCACAGGACCGTAGCGGGAGTATATGGCTATCGACAAACGGGGGTATAAGCTGCGTGAAGGGGGATGATATATATAACTATACGCATCGTGATAACGTGCCGATCGGGAATTTTCTCGGGCATAGTGTGGCTTCTGACCGTCAGGGCAACCTATATTTCGGAGCCATAAGCGGGTTGTGTGTGTTCAATCCGGTGGAGGTGCTGGAGATGATGGATGTGCCACAGCCGGTGATAGTGGATCTTGAGGTGCTGAGCAACTCCTCTTCCGGTGAGGACAGCCCTAAGGAGATACAGGTGACCGGGAAGGATAAGGTGAATCTCGGGAGGGGATACAATAGTTTCGACATATCGTTCACCTCCCGTAATTTTGCGACGGCAAGGGAGGTGGAGTATGCCTATATGCTTGAAGGCGTGCTCGACCGTTGGGTTATGGCGCGTAACGGCAATATAGCCACGTTTCGCGACCTCTCGCCGGGCACCTACGTGTTTAAGGTGAAATGCCGTGTGCGTAATCAGGAATGGGGCTCTCCTGCCGAGCTGAATATTGTGGTGCCGCCGCCGTTGTGGTGGTCCTGGTGGGCAAAGATGATCTATATCATGGTGCTGGCGGGTGTAGTCTGCGCTCTTCTGTATCTTTATCGGAAGCGTGTGACTGCCGAGGCTATGTTGAAGACGGAGACGGAGAAGCATCTGAAGGAGCAGGAACTTAATGATGAGCGTCTGCGATTCTATACGAACATCACTCATGAATTGCGCACACCTCTGACCTTAATTGTAGGTCCTCTTGACGATCTGGCTAAGAGCGGCGACATACCCGAGCGGGAACGTCGCAGTCTTGGAATGGTTCACAGGAATGCCGGCAGGTTACTGGATCTTGTCAACCGTATCCTTGAGTTCCGGAAGACTGAGACGCAGAACAGGCGTCTCTGCGTGCGTCGTGGAAATATCGCCGCCACGGTATATGAGGTGGCGTTGAAATATAAGGAGCTGAACCGCAATACGAAGGTGTCGGTCGATGTCACTGTGGAATCGGGCGAGATTCAGGCGGTCTACGATAAGGAGGTGGTGACGGTGATGTTGGATAACCTTATCTCCAATTCTATTAAATATACCCCTCAGGGACATGTCGACGTGGATTGCCGGGTGAAAGACGGAAATATCGTGCTGACTGTGGCGGATACGGGTGTGGGAATATCGAAGGATGCCGTTGACCGTATCTTTGACCGCTATTATCAGGAACGTGGACCGCATCAGGCTGCCGGCACCGGGATAGGCCTTGCATTGGTGAAGAATATGGTCACTCTTCACCATGGCACAATCTCTGTGAGCAGCGAGGAGGGGAAGGGCACGTCGTTTGTCGTGACATTGCCGATAGCTGACTCATATCCGGAGGCTCTTCATTTGGAGGAGAATGTGGAGCATACACAGGAGGAGACGTTGCCGGATACGGATAAGGAGACAGTGGCAGCAGACCGTAAGCCGCTCATCCTTGTTGTGGAGGATAATGAGGATATCCGCGACTATATCCGTCAGTCGTTTACCGATCTTTACGACGTGAGATGTGCAGAGAATGGCAAGGAGGGTCTTGAACGTGCTTATGAGATTATGCCGAGCCTTATTGTCAGCGATATAATGATGCCTGTGATGGATGGCGTGGAGATGATGCGCAAGTTGAAGGCTGACGTGCGCACAAGCCATATCCCCGTGATATTGCTGACTGCCAAGGAGTCGGATTCGGATCGGGAGGAGGGCTATGCAAGCGGAGCCGACAGCTATCTGATAAAGCCGTTCAGCTCTACGTTGCTTCAGAGCCGTATCAACAATCTTCTTCTCCAGCGCATGAAACTGACTGAGCGGTTTGCCGGACGTCCTGCGCCTGTGGTGTCGTCTGAAGGGGAGTCGATTGCCGAGAAACGAGAGCGTCTCATAAAGTCGCTCAGTGAGGTTGACCGCCGGTTTATTGAGAAACTCAACAAGGCTATCATCGACAATATACCGTCGGAGAATGTCGACGTGAATTTCCTTGCGGGCACACTGTGTATGAGCACGTCTACGCTCTATCGTAAAGTGAAGGCTCTTACAGGCATTTCTCCGAATGAATACATACGTAAGACAAAGATGCAATTGGCGGAGAATCTGCTGCTCGACGGTCAGTTGACCTTCTCGGAGATAGCATTCAAGGTGGGAATGAACAGTGTGGCGTATTTCCGTCAGTGTTTCAAGGATGAATTTGGGATGACCCCCTCAGAATATCTTAACCATTTGCGCTCGGATAGTCTTGACAAAAGTTCAGAAGAATGATTAATAAAATGTAAAATATGGCTTGATTGTCGGATGATTGCGAAATTTTTGCTAATTTCGCAGTCGTATGGCAAATAAGGTAAAATTTGGAAGCCGGATAGGTCTTATTGCCGCTACGGTCGGTTCGGCTGTGGGTCTGGGTAATGTATGGCGATTTCCGGCAGAGGCGCAGTCTAACGGAGGCGCGGCGTTTCTGATATTGTATATATTTTGTGTGCTGCTACTGGGCATACCGGTCATGTTGGCAGAGTTCTCTCTCGGACGCGGCACCGGCAGTGATGCTGTGGGTGCTTTCTCCCGTCTGTCGCCACGTAAGAAATGGTGGGTGACAGGAGCGGTGGCGATTCTTGCCTCCTATCTCATATTGTCGTTCTATATGGTGGTGGCGGGATGGACGCTTGAATATTTCTGGCAATCGGTGACAGGGAATCTGTATACTCCGGTGGCAGGAGCGGAAAATGCCGCTGATCCGTTGGCTGAATCGTTTCATGCAAGGATGGGGGAGTATATCACCGGTAGTTGGAAGCCGCTCGTGATGACGTATCTGATGATAGCCTTCAATCTTGTGATACTCCTGAAAGGTGTGCAGAAAGGTATTGAGAAGGTCAGCAATGTCATGATGCCAGTTCTCTTCCTGCTCCTTCTGGTGTTTGCCGGGGTAGCGATGACATTCCCGAAGGCTTTCGACGGACTCGCGTTCTTCCTGAATCCGGATTTCTCCAAGATTACTCCCGGAGTGGTGATAAATGCGCTTGGACAGGCATTTTTCTCACTGTCGCTCGGCATGGGTATATTGATAACGTATTCGGGTTATTTCCCAAAGAAGACCAATCTTGCATCGACGGCAGTGACCGTGGCAGGTCTGGATCTACTTGTTGCGATACTGATGGGTTTCATCATCTTTCCGGCAGTTATGTCGTTTGGTCTTTCTGATGAGAGTCTGGAGGGAGCTACGCTGGTGTTTGTCACTCTTCCGGAGGTGTTTGCGCGTATGCCGTTCACTCAGTTCTGGTCGGCATTGTTCTTCCTGTTGCTGATGGTGGCGGCGTTGACATCAACAATATCGTTGGCAGAGGTTTCGATAGCGTTCATGCAGGATCATTTCGGCATGAAGCGCGTTAAGGCATGTCTGGTGGTGATGTTGCCATTGGCAGTATTGAGCACGTTCTGCTCACTCTCGCAGGGAGTGTTGTCCGACTTCAAGATGTTCGGATTAAATCTGTTTGACTTCCTCGATACGGTGGCGACCAACTATATGCTTCCGACGGTGGCGATATTGACGTGCCTCTACATCGGTTGGTTCGCTCCAAAAGACTTCTTCCGCAAGGAGCTTGACAATAATGGTAGCATGGCAGCACGTTACATCCCCGCTGTCCTTTTCATCATCCGTTACATAGCCCCACTTCTGATCTCCATTATCCTCCTGACCAAAATCATAGGGTAAGACATAACGTCAAGACCGGTCCCCCAAAACAGTCAGCCCCCCAACCCCCTAAAGGGGAGTTGAGGGGTGATAGGCTCTTATAAGATGGTCTGAGAGGTGGGTGAATCAGTCTTTCAATGTTCCTATTGGAACCACGAATACACCGTCAGGACGACTGTATGCATATTGTCCTACACCGGTAAGGACCATTTTAAAAGAAGGTTTTTTCATTTTGTCGGAGTCTATTTTTGATTCCAATTTCTTTAATGATTCCGCTCCCTCTTCAATAAGTTTATCTCCTCCGAGTTTTACCTCGATAAGTCCGTAGTTCCCATTCCTAAGATGAATTACTGCATCACATTCTAATCCGGAAGCATCACGGTAATGGTAGACTTTACCTCCCAAAGCATCGGCATAAACCCGAAGATCACGAATACATAGAGCTTCAAAAAAAAGTCCGAATGTATTTAAATCGTTTATAAGATCATTCGGTCCAAGTCCCATTGCCGCTGTTGCAATTGACGGATCGGAAAAATAACGGGTATCTGATGATCGGATTGCAGTTTTACTTCTTAGATTAGGATTCCATGCCAAAGAATCTTCAATAACGAATATCTTTTTTAACGCATTGATATATGAATATATAGTATTCTCGTTCATGGATTCCTCTCCATTATTTTGTATGTCTGCCAAGATGGTTCCGACACTTGCTTGTGAACCCTGAAGCCTGGAATAGCTTCTCATTATCCTTTTTGCGAGTTCAGGATTCCTTGAGGTATTATCCACGCGTGAAATATCACTATTGACGACAGCTTCATAGTATTCCTGCACTTGAATTAAAGCGGCTGTATCTGTTTTCTTATCAAGTGACTTTGGCCACCCTCCTCGGCATATTAGAAATGCAAGTCTGTCAATGTCGATTTTATTTTCGCCATCAGGTATTTCTCCATTAAAAAGACCATTGATACTTACTTCTCCGGAAGAATCTTCCGATTCCCATAAAGACATTGTGCGTAGCTTTAGCCATCCTATTCTTCCTGCTCCGGAATGAAATATCTCATCTTTGTCAGGGGAACAGCGGAACCGGTCAACATGAATTGTCCATCTTCATCCCGTTTGTCAACTTCATTTCTTACGGCATCCCAAAGCCTCGGTGCTATTTGCCATTCATCAATAAGACGTGGAGTGTCACCTTTTAGCAGACGACTTATATTCATTTGAGCCATGATAAGATTTTGATTTAGAGTATCTGGATCTGTCATGAAAATGGCACTTTTTGCTTGTTGCTTACAAAGTGTAGTTTTTCCACAATACTTTGCTCCTTCAATTAGTATGGCTCCCATTGCATCCAGCTTTTCTGAGAGTATTTTATCAGCTATTCTTGGTCGATATTTTTGCATATTTTATTGGATTTAGTTGATGATGCAAATATAATTATATTTGATTAATAATCAAAATTATTTTGATTATAATAGGGTATTTGGAGGAATTTTGATAGGACATTTGGAGGAATTTTGATAGGACATTTGGAGGAATTTTGATAGGGTATTTGGAGATTTTTTTGATAGGACGTTTGGAGGTTTTAATAAGATGAGTAGCAGTTATCGGTATTGGTAGGGGGATGCTACGGATTATTTATGATTCAATCAACCATAAAATTATCAATGATTTAAGTTTCGCAAGTTTTCCAACTTGCTTCACTTAAATGGTTTAAGGTTTAATGTTTATGGTTTATGATCATTAAATTTTGTATAATGAAAAGATTCGTGGATTTTCGTAAATCTTAAACCTTAAACTATAAACTATAAACCACAGAAGTGCAGCTTGCGAAACTTCAGTCAATGAATAAAATGAAAGTAGAGTCTGATCAGCCGATATTGATATTGGGGTTGGTTTCTTTGAGATGAGAGATGAATTTATCGCGATCTTTGGGCGAAATCTCTAATGGCATGGAGCTTTTCATCACCGAGCGATCCGCAAATTTGATGGATACCCTACGAACTGACATTCCTGCTGTGGCAAGGATTCCGGTGGTTTTCTTCACCTCTGAAATCTTGTCTATGGGGAATCGGTGGGGACGGAAGAATTGATATACCACAAGTTGATTACCGTCTATCTCATACCAGCATCCCACCATAAGCAGTATGCAAAATATCATGACTCCACAAGTCGGGAGTGCCACCCACAATGTTGAGTCGATGGCTATCGCTATGGTGACGCCGGCAACGAATATCAGCACCAACCACATCCACCAATCGATTCTTGATTTATAGATTTGTCTTGTCATATCTCTGAGATGATTTTATTAACTATTCTCGGTTGATTCTTTTGTATAAAGGTGTGTATAAAGGTGCCACAAAATTATAATAAATTTGTTACGTCTCCAAATTATATTTGCCTGGGAATATGAGATTTCCTAATAATATTATTACTGAAGTTTCGCAAGCTGCACTTCAGTGGTTTAAAGTTTATAGTTTAAGGTTTAATGTTTATGGTTTATGATCATTAAATTTTGTATAATGAAAAGATTCGTGGATTTTCGTGAATCTTAAACCTTAAACTATAAACTTTAAACCTTAAATATTATTACCTTTACGATTGGATCGGCATTTTTGAGCCGGTTACGGAAAATGTTAAAATAGCGATGAGAAATAGTTAAAATCCGGAATTCTCAACATTTGTTGATATTTTTATTGGAAATAATTACGAATTTTGTTCTTTGGTAATGTAACCTATTCATTATTGACGAGTCAAATATAAAAATAACAAGTATAAGTATATAAAAATAGCATGAAATGAGATCTATAGTTAAATTAATGTTTTCGCTGGCACTTGGGTGTGCCTTATCCACAATAACAGTATCATGTACGACATCGCAAAGCGTTGTGTCGCAAAGTGCCGATCTTTCAAAATACAAGTATGCGTCTGTCATTAATAACGATACATATCATATTCCGGCGGAACTGATGGAATATGAGATAATGCTGTTTGATGCGGTCGAAGCCTCCAGATTGAAACTCATAAGCGATATGCGTCTTTATGAACTTACACCGGAGCAGCAAGCCCAACTGTTGATTGTGAAGTATGGTGTCAATATCCGACAGGAGGAAACTGTGGTGACGGTCAATTTCATCGACTATCTTTCCGGTCGTCCTGTCGCCTCATGCCGTGGTGCATACTCCACATTAGGTATCAGTAGCTCCGCCGACATGAAGGGTGCCATCAAACGTGCAGAAGAACAGATTTCACAAACATTCCCAAAAAGATAAATAAATTATGAGCCAACTTATCACCGTCATGATTCTGTTATCTATAGTCTTTCCCATTATGGCTGAAAATAAATGTCCGAAAGCAGATGTCGAAGTAAGCTATAATGCCAGGTCATATTATAAGAATGGAAAGGAGAGAAATCATTCTTATCATCTATTGGCAACTACGTCATATTCAAAATATTTCAGCCCAAAATCAGAGCAGATTGATTCCATAACCTCGACTCCGGAGGGAAAAGCAAATTACAAACAGACTCAGATAGCTGCCATGCAAGCGATGATTTCGCAGGGAGCGATAGATATGAGCAAGATGCCAAGAAAGACTGAAAATATATATGTTCTGAAAACATCGGCTGATTCTACGATTACTGTATATGATATGCTTGGTGATGAAGGTGTCTTCTATCAAGAACCATTTGCAGAGATGACATGGGAAATCGGGGACTCCACTAAGACAATACTTGGTTATGATTGTATTGAAGCATCTACTGATTATCATGGCAGAAAATGGATAGCATGGTTTACTACCGAACTTCCGATATCGGATGGACCTTGGAAGTTTCGCGGTTTGCCCGGACTGATATTGGAAGTATCGCTGCCAAATGGAATAGGTTTTTATGCAGATGGAATAGAGCAGACTAATAAGACAATAGGCGATATATATGGGAAGGAGAATTATAGCAACGCTGACCGCAAAGAGATATTGCGCACAAAAAGGGTTGTCATAGATAATCCTAAAGGTGCATTAGCCGCTCAGGGACTGCTTGAAGGTGTATCCATAGATTGGGAATCTCTATCAAAGCCGGATGAAAAATTCGATTTCCTTGAAACTGATTATCATTAAAATAATAGGTTATGAGATGTCTAAATATCGGTATAATAAGTCTAATATGGCTCTTCTCCATATCCGGAATGCAAAATTCTTTTGCACAACACCCAAATAAAATTCCGGAGATTGAAATGGTTGAAGTGAAGGGAGGTGCGTTTTATATGGGTTCTGATGATAGTGATAAATATGCGGAGAGTATGGAAAAACCGAAGCATACGGTCACATTAGACAAATTAGACATCGGGATTCGCCTGTTTCGCCTGTTTCACCTGTTTCGCTTGTTTCACCTGTTTCAGGTGAAACAGGTGAAACAGGTGAAACATTCTATTGCCTGCTGATCTTGGTGAGGAGGTCGGCGACGGCGGCTTCCGGTGTGGGGTTGGAGGCGAGACATTTGATAAACTGCGAACCGATGATCGCTCCGCTGCTGTAGCGGCATGCCTCGTCATACGTCACTTTGTTGGAGATGCCGAACCCGATCAGACGCTGATGTTTCAGGTTCATGTCGTTGATACGACGGAAGTAACCTAACTGTTCCTCATTGAAACGGTCACGTGCACCGGTGGTGGAGGCTGCCGACACCATGTAGATGAATCCTTCGCAATTCTCATCAATCAGACGGATGCGTTCTTCAGAGGTCTCCGGAGTGATGAGCATGATCATCGGCAGGTCATAACGGTCGCTCAGTGCCTTATATTCACTCATATATATGTCGAAGGGTAGGTCGGGGATGATCACGCCGTCAATGCCCGATTCCTTTGCCCTACGGAAGAAATTTTCCGCACCCATCTGCATTATCGGATTGATGTAGCCCATTGCGATGAAAGGAGTATCGGGGTTATCCTCCCGTGCTTCCTTCACTTGGTCAAGGAGCAGCGAGAGCGTCATGCCATTGCGTAGGGCAACTGTGCCGCTGTTCTGGATAACGACACCATCCGCCATAGGGTCGGAGAATGGTATGCCCACCTCAATCATATCTACGCCATTCTTGCAGAGGGCATTGATGATGCCGACGGTGGAGTCTAACGCCGGATAGCCGGCAGTGAAGTAAACGGAGAGAAGGTCTGTGGATTTGTTATTCAATAGATTGGTAAGACGGTTCATATTTGGGGTGTATTATTTTAATGGTTTTAGGAATCTTGAAAGCAATTCGATATCCTTGTAGCCGGGACGCGATTCGAAACGGCTGTTGATGTCGATGCCGATAAGGTGAGGATGCCGTAGGAGAGCGATTGCCGACGTATCGTCTGGTCCGATCCCGCCGCTCAGAAGGAAATCAGTCGTTATATCGGCTTCATCAAGCAGATTCCAATCGAATTTCTTCCCTGAGCCCCCTTTCGAGGCTGCGGCTGTGTCGAGAAGTAGCATATCAGCTACCCTTTCATATCGGGAGATAAGCTCCATGCTCTCTTTCCCATGTATAGGAATCGCCTTGATTATTTTCAGCCCCTTCGCTTTCAGCCAGGCGCATGTGTCGGGAGATTCCTCACCATGCAGCTGAATGGTGCGTATGCCGTATCTGTCGGCGATAGAGAGAAGGTCGGCTGCCGGAGCATTCACAGTCACCGCCACAGGCTCTATCCCCGCAGGCAATTGACGTATAATCTCGGGATCGATACCGATACAGTTGCGTGGAGAGGGGGGATAGAATATAAATCCCATGAAGTCGGGATGCAAGGCTGCGACGTCGGCAACGTTATCCCTGTCGCGCATTCCGCAAATCTTTATACGCAGTTTCTCGGTCATGATTCGCAAACACTTATGAATTCTTTCAATGTGTCGCCCGGTGAGGTGGTTGACATGAAAGCCTCACCGATCAGGAATCCGTCGAATCCCAAGCCTTTGAGTTGCAAGATATCGTCAGGTGTGTGTATGCCGCTTTCCGCAATCTTCACAGCATCTGCCGGCAACGAGTCGATTAGACGGGCAGAGTGTGAGATGTCGGTGGCAAATGTCGAGAGGTTACGGTTGTTGATACCCACCATATCGGCATCTCTCGGCACTATTGCTGCCTCTTCGGTAGAATGGACCTCCACGAGAGTCTGTAGCCCTATGAAGTGGGCAATATCGTTGAAATCCTTCAGGTCCTCCTCGCTAAGCATGGAAGCGATCAGCAACACGGCATCGGCTCCAAGAAGCTTGGCATAATGGATCTGGTATTCATCCACGATAAATTCCTTACGGAGAATGGGGAGTGAGGGAGCCGCCACTCGTGCCACAGACAGATCCACCAGTGAGCCTCCGAAGAAGGGTGTGTCGGTAAGCACCGACATGGCTGCCGCGCCGTTGGCTGCGTATGCCGTTGCCACCTTCCCCACGTCGCTCATCGGTGCAATCTCACCCCGTGATGGGGAGCGGCGTTTATGTTCGGCTATGATTGCCACCGGATGGCTCAGTATGGAATCGCGCAGGGAGAGAATCTCCCTGTTGCCTGCCTCCGACGAGCATATCAGATCAGTGATGCCAAACACCTGTTTCAATGCCGCCACCTCACGACGTTTCGTGGCGGCGATCTTCTGAAGTATATCCTCTTTCATCGTCGTCAGCTGTTGAGTTCTACAAATTTACGGAAACTGTCGAAAGCCGCGCCACTCTCCAATGATTCGCGAGCCTCCCTCACTGCCGATGCTATCGGCAACTCCGGGTTTAACGTGTGGATCGCGAAGGCTGCGTTCGCTATCACGCAGTTCTTTTTCGCATCGGATGCCTTGTTGGAAAGCACTGAGTCAAACACTTCCGCCGCCTCCCTGACGGTGTCGCCGCCATAAAGATCCTTCTGTGTGGCGGTGTCAAGACCGAGATCCTTTGCCTCCATCACCTTCTCAGAACTGTTGGTGACAACCTTGAATGGGGACGTGAGTGAGATCTCGTCATATCCGTCGAGAGAATGCACTATCGTGCAGTTGATACCCTCATTCTGCGCTATGTAGCGGTAAAGACGCATGAGTTTCAGATTATATACGCCAAGAAGCTGATTCTTAGGCAGGATGGGGTTGACGAGCGGACCGAGCATGTTGAAGAATGTGCGCATCTTCAGTGATCGACGTACCGGACCGACGCTCTTCAACGCCGGGCTGAAGAATGGGGCATGGAGGAAACTTACGCCACACTCTTCAAGCGAACGATGCAGCTTGTCGGGGTCTGCGGTGAACTTCACGCCATGTTCTTCAAGCACGTTTGACGCGCCCGACACGGAGCTTGCGCCATAGTTGCCATGCTTCACCACCTTGCGGCCGGTGCCTGCCACTACGAAGCATGATGCTGTAGAGATGTTGAACGTGTTCTTGCCGTCGCCGCCTGTCCCTACTATGTCGATGGTGTCGGCGTCGCCGAAATCCACTGCCACGCGGCGTTGCAGGATTGCATCGCGGAAACCTGTAAGTTCATCGGGAGTGATGCTGCGCATGAGGAATACGGTCATGAAAGCCGATAGCTGATTGTCGTTGTATTTGCCGTCGGCAATGTTGAGCATTATGTCGTGTGCCTCCTCGCGGGTAAGGCTCTTATGTTCAAAAAGGTTGGATAATATCTTGTTCATATCCTAATGTTTTTTGGAAAATTCCTGATTTAAGTTTCGCAAGTTTTCCAACTTGCTTCACTTAAATGGTTTAAGGTTTAATGTTTATGGTTTATGATCATTAAATTTTGTATAATGAAAAGATTCGTGGATTTTCGTAAATTTTAAACCTTAAACTATAAACTTTAAACCACTGAAGTGAAGCTTGCGAAACTTCAGTTACTGACCATTTCAAAATCCTGGTCAGTGCATTAAGAAATTGCTGATGATTTTATTGCCGCCCGGAGTCAGGAGGGATTCCGGATGAAACTGCACTCCGTGGATGTCGAAATCCTTATGCCTTAACGACATTATCTTACCGGCGTCGTCGACCGATGTGACCACGAGAGATTCCGGAAGATTCTTTTCGCTGACTATCCATGAGTGGTAGCGTCCTACGGGGAAGTCGTTGCCCATACCCTTCAGTATGTAGTCGTCGGCAATAACGTGGGTCATGGTCTGCACGCCGTGATAAACGTCATCAAGATTCTCCAAGGTCGCGCCGAAGTTCTCTCCGATAGCCTGATGCCCGAGGCATACGCCCAATATCGGTTTCTTGCCTGCATATTCGCGCAGAAGCTCCGGCAGGATACCGGCTTCGGAGGGTATGCCCGGTCCCGGGGAGATTATTATTTTGTCAAACTCATCAATTTCCGGCAGTGTGATCTTATCGTTGCGCACGACTGTGGGGGTGATGCCGAGTTCGCGCACTGCATGCACTATATTATACGTGAATGAGTCGTAGTTGTCGAGTATAAGAAGTTTCATATCTTTTCGGGGGATTATGCGTTGAATGATTCAGCTTTGGCTACCGCCTTGACGAGTGCGCCCAGCTTGTTGTTGGTCTCGCAGAGTTCGCTGTGAGGTATGGAACGCGCCACCACTCCGGCACCCGCCTGTGAATAAAGACGGTTGTCTTTGCTCAGGAAGCTGCGTATGGTGATTGCCTGGTTGATTGATCCGTCGAATCCGAACGTACCGATACATCCGGCGTAGGTGACGCGGCTGTGAGGCTCTAACTCATTGATGATCTGCATGGCCCTTACCTTGGGCGCACCGCTGAGGGTGCCGGCAGGGAATGTGTCGCCGAAAAGACGGTAGACATCGGCATCTTCCGGCAACTGTGCCTTAACGCGGCTCACCATGTGGATCACGTGGGAATAGAATTGTATCTGTTTCAGATACTCCACGCTCACCTTCCCACCGCTGCGGCTCAGATCGTTGCGGGCGAGATCCACGAGCATGATATGCTCTGCATTCTCCTTAGGGTCTTTCAACAGAAGTTCGGCAAGCTCTCGGTCTTTCTTGTCGTCGCCGGTGCGTCGGAATGTGCCGGCGATCGGGTCGATATACGCCTCGCGGTCTGCCGTAACGCGAAGGTGGGTTTCGGGCGATGATCCGAACACCTTGAAGCTGCCGAAGTCAAAGAAGAATAGGTAGGGGGAGGGGTTGACGGAGCGCAATGCGCGATATACGTTGAATTCATCGCCGGTGAAGCCTTGGGAGAAGCGGCGGGAGGGTACGATCTGGAATACATCGCCACGGCGTGCGTGGGCGATACCTTTAGCCACCATCTCCTCAAACTCCTCATCCGTGACAGTGGATTCGAGGTCGTTGAGGGCACGGAAGGGGTAGGTGGCGATATTATTGTTGCGGATAATCGACACCAGTTCATCGCTGTGGGGTTTGTCGTCCTCCGGCACATTCTCAATGATGGTCAGTTCATTGCGGAAATGATTCATCTGTATCACGAAGCGATATAGAAGATACTGCATGTCGGGGATGTCGGCAAATTTAGCCTCCTTGGGCTGTATGGGCACTGACGGCTCGAAGTAGCGCACGGCATCATACGACGTGAATCCGAATAGTCCGTTAAAGAGTTTTGCTTCCGTTGCGCTGTCGCTGAACGTCTGTATGTAGTCACGCAGGGCGGAAGTCACGTCTTTTGCGGGTGTGCGGGTCTCGGTGCCGTCGGGATAGCGACAGATGATCTCCTCATTCAGCACTGTGAAAGAGCCTATGGGGTCAACGCCGATAAGCGACATGGAGTTTTGCGATGTATGGTAGTCCGAGCTCTCAAGAAGCGCGGAGCAGGGGTAGAGGTCTCTGACCTTCAGGTAAAGTCCGACCGGGGTTTCAAGGTCGGCTGATAAGATGGTTATATGCTGGGTCATTGCAGTTTAGGTTTATGGTTCGGTTTATACGGAACCCCTCGCCCATGGGCTCGGGCACGGGACTCCAGAGAACTGAGCGGCAATGCTTTCACTCCCCTTTTAGGGGGTTGGGGGCTGTGTGTGGCAGTATTGGGTGGTTAATTCTTCTGTGCTTTCTCGTAGCTCATCATGTCTTTGTCGCCGCGTCCGGATACGTTGATGACCACGATGTCGTCGGGGCGGAACTTGCGTTGGTCAAGCACGGCAAGAGCATGAGAGGATTCCAGGGCGGGGATTATGCCTTCGGTGCGTGTGAGGCGGAAAGCGGCATCGAGTGCCTCGCTGTCGGTGACAGCGGCTACTTCCGAACGACCTGTGGAGGCGAGGTAGGCGTGAAGCGGACCAACTCCCGGGTAATCCAGACCGGCAGAGATGGAATATGGCTCCGTGATCTGTCCGTCTTCGGTCTGCATCACGAGAGTGCGAGCCCCGTGGATTATACCCTCCTTGCCGAGACGAATCGTGGCGGCACTCATTCCGGAGTCTACACCTAATCCGGCTGCTTCAGCGGCAATCAGTTTTACCGACGGCTCCTTGATAAAATGATAGAACGCGCCTGCCGCGTTGCTTCCGCCGCCGATGCATGCTATCACATAGTCGGGTAATTCTCTGCCTGTTTGCTTTTTCAGTTGCTTCCGTATCTCGCGGCTGATGACCGACTGGAAACGTGCCACCATCTGCGGGTAGGGGTGTGGACCTACGGTGCTGCCGATCACGTAGAACGTGTCGGACGGGTTGCAACACCAGTCGCGTATCGCCTCGTTGGTGGCATCCTTCAGGGTCTTGTTGCCTGATTCCACTGGCACTACTTTCGCGCCGAGCATCTTCATGCGTTCCACGTTGGGCTGCTGGCGTGCCACATCGGTGGCACCCATATAGACGATGCACTCCAGCCCCATGAGGGCGCATACGGTGGCTACCGCCACACCATGTTGCCCGGCACCTGTCTCCGCGATGATGCGGCTCTTTCCCATCCTTTTGGCAAGCAGCACACTGCCGATGGCATTGTTGATCTTGTGCGCACCCGTGTGGCAGAGGTCTTCGCGCTTCAGATATATGTTGGTGTTATAATGCGCGGAAAGACGCTTGGCATGATAGAGGGGAGTGGGTCGCCCTACGTATTCGCTGAGCAATTCTTCATATTCTGCAATAAATTCAGGATCATCAATATATTTCAAGAAAGCCTGATGCAGTTTCTCCACATTGGAATGGAGTATTTCGGGGATATATGCGCCGCCGAAATTACCATAGTATCCGTTTTCGTCTACTGGAAGGCATGGATCTGTATTCATTATATAGTGGGGTTTATTGTTTATTGTTTATGGTTTATTGTTTAGGGGGGGACCCTTTCAGTGGGTTAGGGGTCTAAAAACAGGCAGCCACCGGAAACGTCTTCCGATGGCTGCTGTAAGGTTATTCTTAACCGATATTCATATCATACATACACACGGTCATTGCCATCGGAGATTATCACCGATGCGCCACCAATTCTGTATGTTTATACTGTTTATCATATAGTGCTTTCAAATTTATGCCGCAAAATTATAGACATTTTTACAATAAAGCAAATTTTTGATGTGAAAAGTTCAGATAAGATTGAAATTTTTTTATTTGGGCTGAGGCTTTAATGCATAATTATGCATTAAAGCATTATCATTATCGTCAATACTGACAATACTGACAATATTGACAATAGTGACAATTTGTCAATACTGTCAATACTGACAGAAAAGACAGAAAAGACAGAATTGACAGAGACTGCATCAATGGCAATATTTGTCAATATAATATCGTTAGGAAAGGAAATTCGTTTTTTTGTTGGAGATATGAGGCGGAATCGTTATATTTGCGGATTATTGCTTCACTTGAAATATATCGGCTATGGATAAGGATTATGACAGCATTATCAATGAGCGCGCTCAGCACGTGTTTGATGTAATGGCTCCGCGCACGTCAGACGAGGATTTAGTCAGGCTGCGTGACGCTTTTGAACTCGCACGCGAGGCTCATGCCCCGCAAGTAAGAAAGACAGGAGAACCCTACATACTGCATCCGATAGCCGTGGCGTCGATTGCTGCGGAAGAACTTAATCTTGACGTAAACTCCATAATTGCCGCTTTCCTCCACGACGTGGTGGAAGACACCCCGCATCCGATTGAGGAGATTTCAACCCGCTTCGGCGATGACGTGGCATTCCTTGTCAACGTCCTTACCAAGAAGGAGAAGAAGAATTACGACATGAGTAAGCAAGTTGATAATTTCAAGCAGATTCTCAGCGCGATACAGCACGACATACGTCCTATAATGGTGAAGCTTGCCGATCGTCTGCACAATATGCGCACGCTCTCTTCAATGGGTCCCGACAAGCAGATGAAGATAGCCGGAGAGACGGATTATTTCTATGCTCCACTCGCCAACCGTCTGGGGCTTTATCATGTCAAGACCGAACTGGAAAACCTTAGCTTCCGATTCCGTTGTCCGCATGATTTTGAGGAGATTTCGCATCTCATAGAGAATGACAGGCATCAGCAGCATGAGCGTCTCGAACGTTTCCGGGTGCAGCTGGAGTCAACGTTGGCTGAGGCGGGTATGTCGGTGAAGGTTGCCGTGGAATATAGGGAGCCTTATAGCATCTGGCGGAAGATGAGAAAATTCGGGGATGATTTCAACCATCTTAAATATAGGCATTTCACGGATATCATCTTCAAGACGGCGGAGGGTATGGACGATAAGGAGACTGCGTTGCATATCTATTCAATATTGACCGACCGATTCAAGGAGAAACCGGGTGGCATATCAAACTATATAGATTCGCCGAAAGAGAACGGCTACCAGAGTTTCCATGTGAAACTGCTGGCGGATTTCGGACGTTGGCAGGAGGTGCATATCTCCAGTGAGAGGATGGTTCGCAATTCCAGACTCGGGTATCGGGCAGAACGTTCGCAGGATTATATCGGACGTTGGGTGGATAAGTTCCGTGGTGTGTTGCGTGAGATATCAAGTCATACGGAGGGGATTGACTTCATGGAGAAAGTGACGTCTACATTCTACAACGATGACATAATGGTGTTCACCCCCAAGGGGAAGGCAGTGGTGCTGCCTCAGAAATCATCATTGCTTGATTTCGCCTACGAGATATCTACCGAGCTTGGAAACCATGCCAAATATGCGCGTGTAAACGGATTCCTTTCCTCAATGAAATCTGCATTGCGGAGAGGAGACGTGGTGGAGATCTTCACCGACCCCAACGTGCATCCTAAAAAGGAATGGCTCGACATTGTGGTGAGCTACAAGGCAAAGGAAGCTATCGAATCATATCTTGCGGCGCAACCCGCCCCGAAATTCTACCGTTGTGAATGCTGCCTGCCTATACCCGGGGAGGAGGTGGTGGGATTCCGCGATAAGAAAGGGACCCTTACCATCCATAAACGCGATTGTCCGATAGCAATAAGGCTCGCCTCTCAGTTTGGCGATGACATAGTGAGTGTGGAATTTGAGCCCGACGACACGCTATATCCGGTCACAGTCACCGTGAAGGCGGTCGACAGGTTTCATCTCTTCCTGGACGTGGTGGATTGCATATCCAATAAGCTTAACCTGAACATCGACTCATATAATTCCACTTGTGAGGACTCTATCGTCACGAGTCAGCTTTCGTTTGGAGTGCACTCCTACGAGGAGCTTCAGAAAATAATAAGTCATATATATGGGATAAGAGACGTGGATGAGGTGAAGCGCAAATTGAAATGATTAAGGAAAAATTTTTTAATAATTATATTAAGAAATACGGAAAATTTTAATATATTTGCAAAAATATATTGTTCCCGTAACCAAATTAAATACCTGACGAAGTGAGACGTTTTTATTTTACAATAATTGCTCTGGTTGCTATCTTTTGTTGCCAGGCAGCCGATGAAAATTACACGTACTTGTTCAGAAGAGAAGAGTCGCGTCGTCTTGCCGACACCTTGAAATCAGCGAAGTCGGCAAAAGACAGTATCCGTATCCTGTATGATATCTTTGATCTTCTGGAGTATGACAACAAGACCCAGGCGGCATGGAAGTTGCTTGATGTGGCAAAGAGAAACAAGGAGTATGACGTGGTGTGTGATATCGTGCCGCATATCGCCGTGATGGAGTCGCGCGACAGCGTGACGCTTGACAAGTTGCTCGCAATTGTCTCGGAGCTGCCCGAAAGCAACATGAAGCGCGGTGTGGAGCTTTTCGTGAATGTGGAAAAGGTGGGATGCGATGCATATTACATGCCGTTAGAGCAGCGGCGTCATGCAGTGGTGGAATATGCGAAGGAAGACCTCAATTTTAAGAACGACATATACCAGGACATATTTGACCTTTACAGAATGGTGATATTTATACGCTACACCAGTAAAGGGAGTATGTATCTCGAATATCTCGCACGTCTTGAGAAGATGATAGAGGATCTTCCGGAGGAGAGCAAGTTCTTGCGTAACCTGTTCTACACCACTGCTGCCAACTTCTACAGCAACAACGGATTCCCCGACAAAGCGATAGCCTCTGACAGAAAGCTGCTCGAGATAATTAAGAATCTGGAGAGACATTATAAATCTGTAGGGAGAAAATACCGTAGTCTCGACCGCAACTACTATATATGCTATCGCAGGATGCTGCGCAATTATAAGGCCCTTGACCTGAAGGAGGTGAAGCATATTTATGCGGAATGCGCACGCCTTGCCGAAAACGACATCGACATCAGAAAGGCATTTTATGAGGACCGCCGCACCACGGCATATCGCCTTATGGCCGAACGGAAATATGCCGATGCAATACCGTATATAAAGCATGCCCTCGAAATCGTGGACGACGACAATATCCGCCAGTTCTTCCTTAACATGATGGTGGAGGCGTCTGATTCAGTCGGCGACAAGGAGCTTCTTCTCTCAAGCCTTAAGGAATATAATGAGTTGCTCCACAATAAACTCTCTAAAAAAGCCGAGGAGACAATGGCTGAGCTGGCTATAAGATACGATGTCAACAACCTCAAGTCAGACATGACGGAACTTGAGCTTCAGAAAAGGGATATTGAGCTGAGTACAAATCAGAAAATCATCACCGTGTCGCTTGCTGCGCTTTTCCTCCTGGCGATAGCATTGATGCTGCTTTATCGCAGCCATTTCAAGCAGTTGCAGAAAAACCGTGATCTTGAGGAGGCTAACGAGAGATTGCGTAATGATATGGAGAGCCTGCTCAGTAAGGATATCCCGGCAGGCACCGTGGATCTCAAGGTGCGGAGCGATGCCCCGCACAGATAAGTATGCCGGGATGCCACCCGCCGACAGTATTAAATAAGCGGCATGTGCCGTTATCATATTAATCTTAAAATTTAAAATACCATGGACAATTTATTGTTTTGGATTGTGCCTGCGGCATCGATAGTCGCTCTTCTGTTTGCCCGTATATTCTATGTGGGCATGATGAAGGAGAGTGAGGGCACGGAGCGTATGGCACGCATCGCATCGCACGTTAGGACAGGCGCAATGTCGTATCTGCGCCAGCAGTATAAGATCGTGGGGGTAGTCTTCATTATCCTCGCTATCGTGTTTGCAATCATGGCGTATGGCTTCCAGCTCCAGAATGCATGGGTGCCTGTGGCGTTCCTGACGGGCGGTTTCTTCTCCGGGCTGGCAGGTTTCCTCGGAATGAAGACAGCCACTAATGCGTCGGCACGCACGGCAAATGCCGCACAGCGTTCGCTCGATAGCGGATTGAGAGTGGCGTTCCGGTCGGGTGCCGTAATGGGGCTTGTCGTTGTCGGACTCGGACTCCTCGACATATCATTCTGGTATATCATCCTCGACCGCTTCATGGACGTGACCGGTCCGCAGAAACTTACTGCCATTACCACCACGATGCTCACCTTCGGTATGGGAGCATCGACGCAGGCTCTTTTCGCCCGTGTGGGTGGGGGCATATATACGAAGGCTGCCGACGTGGGTGCAGACCTTGTGGGTAAGGTGGAAGCCGGAATCCCGGAGGATGACCCGCGCAACCCCGCCACGATTGCCGATAACGTAGGTGATAATGTGGGCGACGTGGCTGGCATGGGTGCCGACCTGTATGAATCTTATTGTGGCTCAATATTGGCTACAGCTGCCCTCGGTGCGGCTGCTTTCATGAACACCGGCGACGAGGTAATGCAGCTGAAGGCAGTGATGGCTCCGATGCTGATAGCGGCTGTCGGTATACTCCTTTCCATCGTGGGTATCTTCTGCGTGCGGACGAAGGAGAACGCCAATATCCGCGAATTGCTCGGATCGTTGTCGTTGGGCACAAATCTCAGCTCGATACTGATTGTCGGTGCTACATTCCTTATCCTTTGGGCTCTTGGGATTGATAATTGGGCATGGATCTCATGTGCAGTGGTGGTAGGTCTGATTGTCGGCATCGTCATCGGGCGTGCCACGGAATACTATACTTCCCAATCATATAAGCCTACGCAGCGTCTGTCGGAGAGCGGCACGACTGGACCCGCCACAGTGATTATCTCCGGAATAGGTCTCGGCATGATCTCCACCGCCATACCGGTGATTGCCGTGGTTGTCGGCATCATCTTGAGCTATTGGTTTGCTTCCGGCTTTGATTTCACCAACGTCGGCATGGGGCTTTACGGCATAGGCATAGCCGCCGTCGGCATGCTCTCCACGCTCGGAATAACTCTTGCCACTGATGCCTACGGACCGATTGCCGACAATGCCGGTGGCAATGCGGAGATGTCGGGTCTTGGTGAGAACGTGCGTCGCCGCACCGATGCCCTCGACTCGCTCGGTAATACCACGGCTGCTACCGGAAAGGGCTTCGCAATCGGTTCGGCTGCATTGACAGGACTCGCGCTGCTTGCCTCTTATATAGAGGAGATACGTATAGGTATGGCACGTCTGGGTGAGACGTTCATACAGATAGGTGACCGTGCCGTGGATCTGCATCAGGCTTCATTCACGGATTTCATGACGTATTTCGATGTCAACCTTATGAATCCGAAAGTGCTTTCGGGCATGTTCATAGGTTCGATGATGGCATTCCTTTTCTGTGGACTTACGATGAATGCCGTAGGACGTGCTGCCGCCCACATGGTGGAGGAGGTGCGCAGGCAGTTCCGCGAGATAAAGGGTATTCTTGAAGGTAAGGCAGAGCCGGATTATGCGCGTTGCGTGCGTATATCCACCAAGGGTGCGCAGCAGGAGATGATATTCCCATCGGTGCTTGCAATCGTGGTGCCCATATTGATAGGCGTCATCTTCGGAGTGCCGGGCGTCATCGGACTTCTGACAGGCGGACTCTCCGCAGGCTTTGTGCTCGCAATCTTCATGGCGAATGCCGGAGGTGCGTGGGACAACGCGAAGAAATACGTGGAGGAGGGTAACTTCGGAGGCAAGGGTTCCGACGTACATAAGGCTACGGTGGTAGGCGATACGGTAGGCGACCCGTTCAAGGATACGTCCGGTCCGTCGCTCAACATCCTTATAAAACTGATGTCGATGGTGGCAATCGTGATGGCAGGTCTGACCGTGGCATGGTCACTCTTCTGAAATTTTTATTGATAATAAGGAACTTAAGTGATGAATGGCGACTGACATATAGTCTGTCGCCATTCATTATTGTTTTGATCCTGATTTCTCTGCGATGATCACGCCGATGATCGTTATTGCCGCTCCGATAATCGCCATGACCGACAGCGGTTCGTGGAGGAAGATCACCGCCGTGATTATCGTGCCGATAGGGTTGAAATAGATGTAATTTGAGGCTTTGTCCGGACCGATTGCCTTAATTACGCGGTTCCATACGGCAAAGCATACAAAAGAGGCGAGCACTCCGAGAAACAGAAGATTGCCATATACTTCTGGACGATATAAAAGATGCAAATCCAATCCGTGACCGGAGAACGGGATATAGAGGGCGATTGTAAGCAGACCATAGAAGAAGACCTTCCGAGTGATGAACAGGGTGGAATATCCTCTCTTGATAAGCACTTTCATAAGGATGCTATACACCGCCCAGCATAATGCGGCAATGATGGTGAGAATATCCCCGACGGGAGCAACATGGAAGGAGGTGTCGCCGTTCAGCACTACAAGCACCACGCCCGCCAAGGCAAGGAGTGAGCCGCCTATCATGTTCTTGCTGAGTTTCTGCCGATAGATGAGTGCCGACAGAGCGATTGTCAGAAGTGGGGTAGTGGAAATAAGGATAGAGACATTCGTGGCATACGTGAAACGCAGTGCGGTATTCTCCGTGAAGAAATAGAGCGAACCGCCTGTCAACCCGGCAAAAAACAGAAGCAACTCATCCTTCGCCGACTTCGCGAATAGACGGTCGCGGGCAATGAACAGAATCAACACGTATGCAATAAAGAAACGATAGAAGAATATATTCTCCGGCGACAGCCCGGCAAGGATAAGCACTTTCGTCGACACAAAAGTAGTAGACCACACACAAGCCGTAGGCAGAGCCACGACATGATACCTCCACAACGGAGTCTTGTCCGTATGACGGACACAATCCAGCTTAGTCATGATTCAAAAAAATACAAAGCGCAAAATTACAAAAAAGAAAGAAGAAAAGATAATATTTGGGTTGATTCTTTGTGCACACGCGGTGTCAAGAAGTATTTTGGGGAGTGGAATTGTTAAAACCGGATTGATTTTAAGTTAATTTGTTAAATAACGGAATTTTTTGATTGATTTTTTTGGATGGAATAAATATTTCTTACTAAATTTGCCGTACCGACATTCCGAAGCCCACTGTCGTGGGCATGAGGGGTGGGTGGTAAATTACATAATTATCTAAAGCGTTACTTTACGCTAATTCTTGACGGATTGGAACTTCGCAACTTTCATCTGTAGGTCAGGATTAGAAGCAGTAGACGCCGCATGGATATGATTACCGTGCATGTAAGGCTAAACGCGCGAGCGTTTAGTCTTGCAGACTGCATATTATCATAATTTGCGTGGGCTTCACTGTTGTCATCTTACCTACAAGGGCAATGCGAAGGCCCCAATCCAAGAGATGGCAACAAGACAGGTTCCCACGCTTTCATGTTTTTAATACCCCTCGTATCGGGAACTAAGAGGGATGCAGACTTATCACGCATTATGCTTACTGACTTATTTATACTAACTGACCATCGACATAAACGCAATTCGCATGCGTCACTCCCTGTACTTGCATTGTCTGATCAAAATCTGACCATTGACAAGGGGGGCTACATCGGAAATTGAAATCTCCGTACTCCTCCCTCATCAATGATAATGATATTGAAAGGCTCATATCTGATTTTCTTCAATAGAAGTCTGAATTTTTCTACCAACAGAAAAAACAACACCTTCTTTTCCCGAAATTCAAGTATAAGTTCGCAATTATCACTCCATTTATATCCAGATAATCACATCTTACTTACCCATCATATACCAATCAGAATATATTAAGCGATGAAATCAATATTAATATCCATCGTGCTGCTCGCCCTCTTCCTCTCTCCCGGCGCAGCCGCTCAACAGATAGCCCTCAAGACCAACCTACTATACGATGCCACTACGACACCTAACCTTGGTCTTGAGTTTGGCTTATCCTCCAAATCCTCTTTGAATATAGTCTACGGTTTGAATCCTTGGAAATTCAGTACCGATACTCATGGCGAGAGGTTTGTCAAGCATTGGGTGGTGATGCCGGAATACAGATGGTGGACTTGTACGACTATGAATGGTCATTTCTTCGGCGTGCATGCCATGGGCGGACAGTTGAATGTCTCAAATGTGAGCTTGCCGGTTCCCGGAGTATTCTTTAGTGGACTGAATCTGAAGAATGCAGCGCGAGATGGACGCTATCAAGGGATTTTTGCCGGTGCCGGATTGACTTATGGATACCAGTATCCGCTGTCAAAGCATTGGAATATTGAAGGAGAAATCGGAGTAGGTTATGCTCATCTGTGGTATGATCAATATCCCTGTGGTGACTGCGGCACTAAAATATCTACCGGAGATGCCAATTATTTGGGTCTTACTAAATTAGGACTCTCCATAATGTATGTTTTCTGAAAATGACATAACGGATGGATTAAGTTCGCTCTTAACATGTAAAAAGACATTTCAGGACTACGAAAAATAAGCCAATATGAAACATATAAACTGCATAAAACGATATATACTGATATCCGGAATCCTCATCCCCGGTATCGCATTTGGCGTCACACCCAACGAAATCGAGATTGAGAATGCGCTTGCCTTACCCGTGAACGACAATCTTAAATTCAGTGCTGACATAGTGCTTGATGATCTTCGCGTCGGAGCAAACCGTCAGGTGTATATCACTCCGATATTGGAGGATGGCAACGGTAATTCGGCTACACTCCCTTCCACTCTTGTCAATGGTCGCACAATGCAGATCCTGTGGGAAAGGGGTGCGGTGAAAGTTCCCGCCAATTACGAAAACGGTGTGCAGACTACCGTGAGACGTAATAATGGGAAACCGCAGCAGATAAACTACAATGCAGCTTTGCCGATGGAGAAATGGATGTGGAGTCCGTCTGCATCAGTGAGATGGGTAGTTGACTCATGTGGGTGCGGACATTTCAATGGCTCTGTGATAAAGAAGCAGGAGCTCCTGTCGCTCAATCCCGCCGAGAAGATGAGGGCTTCTTATCTTGTGCCGGCAATCGCGCCACTCCCCGTGACGATTCATGAAGGGAAGGCTCAGGTGCAATATGAGGTGAACCGTTCCGACCTTCATTCCGCCCCCTACGTCTGTGCCAACGGACAGGTGATCGACAACCGTTTTGAACTCAAGATTATTGATGATTCCATATCAAATGCATTGAGCAACAAGAATATGGAGATTTCAAAGATAAAGATATGCGGATATGCTTCTCCCGATGGTTCATACGTGGGTAATGAGCAGCTATCCACAGAGCGTTCCCGTTCGTTGGCTGAATACGTGGCTTCAAGATATAATCTGACGGATGATAAGGCGGAATATTCCGCAGTCGCGGAAAACTGGAAAGGGTTCCGTGATATTGTGGAGATCGACACTCGTCTTTCCAATGAGCAGAGGAATGCCCTTTTGAAGCTGATTGACCGTCCGGCATACGGCCCATCGGATTACGATGCCAAGGAGAAAGAATTAAGGACCTCTCCGGAATTCCGGTCATTATACAGCAGTATAATCTTGCCTGAATGGTTCCCGCTTTTGCGAACCACCCGATTTGAGATAGAGACACGCCTGAAGCCCCTTGACGATGCTCAATTGGCTGAGGTGATAACGACCGATCCCGATAAGATGTCACTCAATCAGATGTTCAGGGTCTCGAAGTTATATCCCGAAGGTTCGGAAGAGTTTAACGATGTGATTCAAATCATGCTCAAATATTATCCCGAGGATGAGGCTGCCAATCTTAATGCCGCGTCTGCTGCATTGAAGATGGGCAATCTTGATGAGGCGGAGGTGTATCTGAAAAAAGCCGGTGATTCGAAGGAGGCATGGAATGCGAGGGGTATACTTGCCACGTGGAGAGGAGATATGGATGCTGCCCGCGATTGCTTCCGGAAGGCCGGAGCGTTGTCGGAAGCTGCCAAGAACCTTGAAATGCTCGGAAACTGATTTTCTCATAGCCTTTTTTACATTGTATTCTACCTTTTAGGAGTCCCGATTCGGCGACCCCATGGGTTTTGCATACTTGAAATAAACGGTCATTTATCGTGAATTTAAAGATAATATATAATATATCAATAATTTACATAATTAACATAAAGCAATAACAATTAATTTGTAATCTTATGAAGAAAAGATTCTATTACGGAGCGATGGCCACAGGCCTCGTCTTCACGGCTTGTTCATCGGAGGCATTGAACGAACCGGACAACCGTCCGGCAGAAGCCGATCAGACACTCTACGTGAAAATGGCAATTCACGGAGATGACCTCAACGGTACACGTGCCGGCGATACCAACGGAGCACCTGACGCAGAAGGTGACTTTGAAGCAGGTGTAGGTGCTGAATCAGAGATTAAAAATGCCTATTTCGTTTTCTATGACGCTGCAGGCAAACAGGTAGGAGACATTGTTCAGATCAATCTTGACAAAGCAACGACCGGTGTTGATGGCGCAACAGTTGAAAAATACTATGAAAGTGTTGTTCCTGTGAGCATCCGTAAGGGTGAACTTGACCCGGCACAAGTGGTCTGCTACATCAACCCGATTTCACCTGCTGAATTGCAGAATCCCCTCAGCGAGATAGAGACTGTGACTCGTGAAATGGCCGTTTCCGGCAGTGATAATAAGCTCTTCCCAATGAGCAACTCTGTTTACTATACTTCCACTGAAAATGGTACGAAACCTCAGATTGCAGTTCCTGTGGCTACAGACCAATTGTTTGACACCGAAAAGGAAGCTTTGGAAGCAACGAATAAGGCAATCGACGTTTATGTAGAGCGTTATGCTTCCAAACTTAAATTCACATCCAAAGATGCGGAGGCATACGAAACACATACAATGTTGAATGGAGAAGAGGTGCCTGTCTCTCTTTCATTTGTAGCAGAAAAGTGGGCTCTTAATGCAGAGTCTAAGAAGACATACGTGGTTAAATCATTCCGTAAGGAGTCAGCAGAAGGTATAATCCTCCCGGATGATTACACTTATAATGATCTTAATACTGCAATTAATGGGACGTTATCCACTGCAGACTCTTGGGTATGGAATAATGCTGATTATCATCGTTCATATTGGGGTATGTCTCCGGCTTATTTCACTGCTACATATCCTGAGGTGGCTGGTGATGTTAATGACAACTCGTTGCAGACTTATTATACCTACAATGATTTGACTAAGGAAAATAGTAAAGTTGGTTATCCAACTACTGATACAGATGCTAAATATTTCAAGGAGACAACTGTTGGTTTGAAGGCACTTGACTCAAAGAACCCGGCAGCTGCAATGCCTTCAGTTATACTCGTAGGTAAATACAAACTTTCTGTAAATGGTACTGAAGTTGAAGGTAATCCTGATTTCTATACTTATCTTAAAGGTAGTGATGGTAAACCTTTGGTTTATTTTGCTGCTAACGATGGTACTGCTGATAGCAAGGTTGCCGGTGGAGAAAGTATGTTGAAACGTTTCATTAATCAGGTAACAGTCTTATATAAACGAGTTAATGATGGAACAGAGGAAGCTCCGAAATACAGATATGTACGTCTTAACCCAACAGTTGCTGCTGATTTAGCTATGATGGTTGGTGCGCTTAAAATTGATCGTCCGACTGAGGCTGTTCTTAAAAATCCTACTACTACTGAGGGTTATGATGAAATTAAGCTTCCTGCTCGTCAGCAGACTCTTCAGTTCAATGGCATTAACAATACAACCGGTATCTATATTGCAAATGGCAATGGTTACAAGGAGATTGTGGCTGATGATGCTACTCCTACAGGAACTCAGATTACACTTACAGCCGCTAACCGTGTGCTGATGCAGCAGGTCGGTTTTGCTAATTTCTATAATACCGGTATGGCTTACTTCAATATCCCTGTTAAGCATTACGGCTGGTATCGTGCAGGAAACACTCAGAAGGAAATCACTGAGGGTGAGACTACCAAACCCAATACAACTACAATTGATTGGGGTAAGGTTCGCGTAGGTGACTTCGGCATGGTTCGTAACCACTCTTACAGCATTAACATCAGCTCTATCACTGGTCTTGCAACCGGTATCGCAGGTGTGGATGATCCTATCGTTCCGCCGGCTGAGACTAAGGATTACTATGTGGCTTACAAGGTGCGCATCCTGAAATGGGCTGTTGTTCCTGTGCAGAACGTAGATCTCTGATAAGGTAGTGTAAACACTTATATTCTGCCGGCTATGTCGGCAATCCCCCGGGTCTTTCGTGAGGCCTGATTCAGGACGGAGGGGGGTGATACCCCCTCCGTTCACTAAGGGTTCCGATTGATTGGAACTTCGGCTTAATGGAAAAAATAACAACACCATGCATATAGTGAACATAAAAAACAAATCTCTCATCCCCGCTTTACTTTTTGCAGGACTGATGACCACGGGATGCACCATGGTGACCGATGATCTCGACCCATGCCCCGCATTACTGCGTATTAAGTTTGAATATGACTACAATATCAAATGGGCTGATGCTTTCCGGCATGAGGTGAAATCCGTGAATGTCTGGGCATTCACTCCTGATGGCAGACTCGCATGGAATGGTGAGGCTTCCGGTGAGACGCTTGCCTCCAGCAGTTTTTATCTTGACACACCGCTGACAGAGGGTGAATATGACTTTGTGACATGGTGTGGGCTAAAGGATAACAACGGTTTTGACCTCGCCACCTACACGCCGACTACGAAGGAGGAATTGGAGGTGACGCTCCGCACCGTGGAGAAGGATGGCAGAAACGTTTCTGACATACGGCTTCCCGGTCTATATCATGGTTATGTATCGGATTTTGAATATGAGGTAGACCCCAATAACCCCACGGTGAAGACGGTTGTGTTCAGCCTTATGAAAGACACTAAGGATATCCGCGTCATGCTTCAGCATCTTGACGGCTCGCCGATTGAGAACCGTGATTTCTCCGTCAGCATAACATACGATGATGGGGAATATGCCTGGGACAACAGTCTGCTTCCGTCGCCTGTGATATCTTACGAACCGTGGGAAGTGCGCTACGGAGTAATCACCACACCCGATGATGAGCCGGGCGCGGGAAATGGGTCTCGTTCCTTGCTGACACGTGACGACGGCACTATCTCTTCCGTGGCGACACTGCTGTTTGATCTCTCGACAGGACGCCTTATGGCAGATGACGAGAATAAGGCAATCCTGACGATACATCGCAATTGGGATAACCGCGACATTGTGAGAATACCGCTCATCAATTATCTCCTTCTCGTCAAGGGGCATTATGGCGATATATCCGATCAGGAATATCTCGACCGACAGGATGATTATTCGATCGTATTTTTCATCGACAAGAACAGCAACTGGGCGTCTGCCGCAGGTATATTCATCAACAGTTGGGCGGTGGTTCCTCCACAGGATCTTCCGTTGTGACATATTATTTCAACCGACATAATCTATCAATGAAGTTTGCCTTATGAGGTTTTTGAAATATATATTCAGCATATTATTATTGGTGATTGCATTGCCGATTATAACATCGTGCTCGGCAGTCACCGATCATCCCGACCCCTGTCCTGCTGAGAATGATATCACGCTTAGTTTCACGATGCATACGACCGCCCGTATGTCAGATGGCAGTAGAGCCGACGGTGCAGGACATGAGGAGGTGGACAGCGAATATGAGGAATTTGAAGATGCGGTCAACGTAAATGACTTTATTTTCTTTATATTCGTAGGCGAAGGGGATGATGCAACGTTGCTTGTGAAAAATAAGGATATCGCATCATCGACAGATCCGACCACGATGATAACCGGTGCACCGGGTTCATACACCATCACCACAAAGATTGAGAAGCAACATCTGGAAACGGTATTGGGGCATCCGGCACGTCCTACGAGTGACGATGAAGTGAAATTCAGGTTCCTTATTTTTGCCAACTGCTATTCTCCGAAGGATGATGAGAACACTGTCGGTGGTGGACGCTTCACGAATTATGATGGGCTGAACATAGGAGTAACCACATATAAGGAGGTGATGGATGAAGCCATACAGTGGGGTTTCAACATGGATGAGATCTATAATGACAATGAAGGTGATTCACAGGTGTCCGGATTGTATAAGGGCTACATCCCAATGTTCGGTACAAACAATTTCACTACAACAGAGCGTGCGTTGTATGCGAGTCGTCCCGACGACAGAATCTATCTTGGAGAGATCGACCTTCTGCGTGCCCTCGCCAAGATAAGGGTAATCGATAATATTCCGGATGCCGATAAGGATGCTGACGGCTACCCTAAGATTAACAATGTGGTTATTGAAAGTTCTCAGAGTCATGCCCGTCAGCTCCCTTATGATGCGTTATCTTATATTAACGGGAATCAGGTGCACACTCCAAATATTTTTTCAGATATAGTGCCAGGCACTGACAATGTATATAGGTATAAACTTGGAGTCATTGAAGGGAAGGCTATCCCCGAAGTTGGGAACAAAACCGTCAGAATCGGATATATACCGGAACAGCGGATTGCTCATGTCAATGGAAATGTTAACGAAGGGATGCCTCAGTTTGTGATTGCTGTTGATACTAAACGCAATTCAGATGGAAGCGTGGAACAGGAAGTGTATCGAATTCCGATGACTGGCTACAAGGATGATTATATATTTGAATTTGGGAATAATATTCTTAGGAATCATATATATACATTGAGTGTGAATAGAGTGAAAGTAGGAGTTCCTGCAGATATAACTCTCTCGGTCGTTGATTGGGTACAGCAGTCATTGACACTTGATTACACAGAAAATGTGAATATATCCGACCGGATAAGCTGGCAGTCCGGGACGTATGAAAATGATAATACCGAAACCGGAGAGCTTGTCTTGTTGCCATGGCATGACAATAATGTAGTTGAGGCTATCTGTACGTTCGGAATCTCCACGCCTATAGGTGCGACATGGACGGCAAGTCTTCCGGTTATTGAGGGGACTCCCGATGCGTTTAAGTTTGTTGACGAGTCCGGTAATCTTGTTTCAACCATTTCCGGCACGGTGGATGGAAAGACCCTATCAAAATTAAGGATTGTCTCGACGGATCCTTCCCCCCGTGATACAAGCAAGGCGCGTCTGGTAGTAACGGTGTCGCTCGCTAATGGCAAATATATGGAGGCGCGGATATGTGATGCCGGAAAATCCTACAAGAATTACACTATTGTTCAGAACATGCAGTAAATGTAGCTTGGAATATGATTCTAAAATTTTTAAAATATATATCGGTTATTGCGGTGCTTCCGTTTATATGCGGATGTACAGACAATGTTGATGACCCTAATTCCGGGGATAATGCCGGAATCTTGACGATTACGTTGCGCAATTCTAATGCATCGCGTTCCACGGAATCGGATAACAGCGAGGTTCTTATTAAGAATGCGGTGATAGCGTTATATCCTGATGCGTATGGTGAGGATCAGCCGGCAGTGGCATTGCAGACCTTTGACGCGATTGATAAGTCAGGCAGTGCGACCGTGCAGATGAAACTTACAGATGATATGGTGCAGACGCTTTTCGGCGGGGCATCCGGAGCAAGATGTAAGTTATATGCAGTGGCAAATATCGACAATCTGGCGGATGTGGCAGCCAATGCGTCGATATCATCACTTAAATCAATCTCGGTGGGTTCATCTTTTGATATTATCAAGGTGCAGCCATCCTTTGCCATGAGTGGGTTGGGAGGAGTTACATATACTTTGTCGGGAGGAAATGGGACGGCTTCCGGCAGTGTTGACTTGATAAGGACGGCTGCAAAGATTTCGTTGAATGTGAAACTTCCGGAGTCTGTGGTGGATGCTGATGGTGCAGAATGGGTGCCGGCAATATCGTCAACCGGTGGTATGCGTGCATTCCTTGTGAATGGTGTGAAGCGAACAGATTTGGTTCCGTCTGATGGATATACTCCGCAGGATGATGATTACTTTATAATGTCGCTTGCGGATGCGGATGCGGTTCGTGGTCTTTCGAGTATAGGTGTTGGGGAATACTCTTACCGTATGGACGTTCCGCTTTATACATATCCTAATCACTGGACAGAAACACCGGAGGAAAAACACCGTACCTCCATGACTCTTGTTGTGCCTTGGCAGAAACGTGGTGAACAGAGATGGAACACGTTCTATTATCAGGTGCCCGTGACGGATCTTGTGGAGATTGTCTCGAATCATTCATATAGTGTCAATCTGAATGTCGGGATGTTGGGAAGTCTCTCTCCGGAAACACCGGAAGAGCTTGACGATTTGAGCTATCAGATTGTTGATTGGAACTCAGCCCCGATTGACGTGAATATCACGGACACACGTTATCTCGTAGTCAGTCCGAAAGAGATATCTGTCAATAATGAGGAGAATATGATAGTGCCGTTCTATACTTCTCATCCTGTAGAGATATCAAATGTTGAGTTGCAATATTCTCGATTCAATTATTATTCAGATGGTAATGGAACAGTGGTAGATTTCACGGTGACGAATGAAATGATCATCAAGTCAAATGAGAATAGCGGTTCTGATAAAAAACTTTGCACTTATAGTGTGGAGAAGGATGCTTTAGGAAACAATATCTTAAAAGTGATGCACCCACTGACAGTGTGGGAACCCTATAATAGCTCCGGTGGTGAGATATCTTTGACAGGACAGACAGTGGCTCCCTCAAATTTGGGGATCGATTATTACAAACCGTCGGATCCGGCAGAGAATGCATTCTCTCCCTATAAGATTATAGTGACCATACGGCATATTGATAAAAAAGAATTTACACAGACTATTACGATAACACAGTATCCGAGTATTTATATTGAACCGAAAAATAATCCCGGAGGCAGTTATAATACTGGATATAGTAGTCGGAACGTAGGATCATTCTGGAATCCTCGCTATGAGTACACGCCAACAACATCTCCCTATGGATTCGTTTATGTAAATCCGACATACAATACAGCTCCAACATCCGGCTCATCCGGTGGATTTGGATATTGGGATAATAGTTCGGATTTAGGAGATGTGCTTGGTCTTGCTGGAAATAATTCAAATCCGAATATGTATGTGATAAATGTGTCAATCCTTGGTGATAATGAGAATAAATATGTGATTGGAGATCCCAGATCTTTAAATATTAATAACAATTTAACCGGTACGGGATCTATAAATACTTCTGAGGATTTAAATAATACTTGGAGTGTGGATGCGGATGCTTTATATGAAAATTCTGCAAAAAGAAAATTGAGGTATTACTATCCTACAATAGAAAATGAATCAGATAATTATGCATACATGATTGCACCCAAAATTCGTGTGGCATCATCATACGGAAAAACATATACTATAAATCGGACTAATTGCCGAAGAAGAGCTGCGTCTTATCAAGAGCAAGGATGTCCTGCTGGCAGATGGAGATTGCCGACGCTTGGTGAATTCATGTTCATAACCCAATTATCGGCAGAAGGAAAGATTCCAGCTTTATTTAATTTATCTACGTCTAATAGCAGTAGTTACTATATGACTGCTCAAGGAGCATATAAAGTTGAAAATAAGAATGGAAAGGCTGTGGTTACAAAACAGACAAGTAATAGTAATACTTTGATACGTGCAGTGTATGACGAATGGTATTGGGAACAACAGTCGGCATATCAATTGCAGCGGAATGCTTCGGGTGGTTATGATTTCACTTGGGGTGATGTGCCGCGTGATGCAACCCGTAGCGCGATGTTGATTAATTCTTATAAAAGCAAGATGACAAAATGATGGAGATATTAAGATATTTATGGATTGTCGGACTGTCGCTCGCTTTATGTGCGTGTTCATCCGATGGCATGCCTGTTCAGGAGCTCCCTTCCGATGAGTCGGGGGAGTATGTTAGTGTGGATTTGTCGGTCAACATACCGGACTTGATGTCAGCCCCGACGCGTGGCATAATCGGTGATAAACCGGGATCAGGTCTCAAATTGACATTGCTCGAGTTCTCGAAGGGTACGGATGGCGCCAATTCTTTTCTCACGAATATATATAAGGCGGAAACCTCATCCGCGACGAATGTCGACAACGGAGGATTGTTGAATTTCAAGGTTACTTTGATGAAAACAAGTGAGCCGAGGGTGCTCCATCTTTTGGTGGCTGAAGATTTTGTCAATTGTGACTATGGCTCAGAGGCAAATCTTCTCCCCCGTCTCACTGTCGGAGGATCGGGTTATCAGAGTGAGGCATACTGGGGTAAAGTGATATTTGACAATGGTTATGCCACAGCAGCGGATATGGATGGTAATGCAACGTTGTTACCGGAGGTGGAGAAAAAGTTGACCGGGGTACCGGTAATAAGGAATTTCTCACGGGTGACAGTCCGGGAGAGTCTTGATAATTTTGAGCTTTACGGCTTTGTTATTGTGAATGTACCTACATCGGGCACGATTGTGCCTTGGAATCAGAGTGACCTTTCTACCCCGAATCTTCTTGGTGGGGCGGATGGCAAGTCAATGCTCTCTTATCCCGAGATAGGAGATTCTTATTCGGGATATACGCCAGCTACTGCTGCGTTTGACAATCAAGAGAGTGAGGTGAAGTCTTGGACGGATGGTAATGTTACGACATCCCCGTTCACACAGGCTGATAAATATATATACGAGCATCCGTTTGAATCCGGTAGGCACACGTATGTCATTATAAAAGGCGTTTACAACCGATCCGGTACACCTACATATTATAAGATAGATTTGGGTTATAACGATGAGAATTATTCGTTCCACTATTATAATCTTATCCGCAACATATCCTATAATGTATCAATCAACGGGGTGTCGGCAGCCGGTGCTGCGACGGTGGCTGAGGCGATAGATGGTGTTTCATATAACAATATATCTGCCGATGTCAAGACGGGTTCGATGTTGAACGTTTCGGATGGTCAGAATATGCTTATCGTCAGCAACACGAATAACGTTTTTGTAAAGAGTTCAGATACATTCCGCTTGACGTATCAATACATAATGGATGTCACCGGAGCCAATAGTGTCGATAATTCCAAGGTCAGAGCTGTGGGACTCGCGGAGGGTGATGTAATAAAGAGCTTCAGTGAGACGGAAGAGGGTGAGTTTAAGGTGATAACGATCACTCCCAATGAGCCGACTGCCGTGACAAAGATTCAATCGTTCAAAATTGTTGACGGCAACGGATTGGAACGCACGATTTCGCTTGTGTTGCGTGTGCCATGGGATTTTTCTGATTATATCTTTCAGGAGGGAAAGAATAATGAGCCACAAGGATCGGATTCTCAGAATATAAGCAGTAGTGCGGGAGATGCCTTTACGTTCTATTTCAATCTTCCTGACGGCATACCTGAATCTGTATTCCCTCTTCAGTTTAAGATAGAGGCGAATCCCCAATGTATAGAGAATAATCCGATCGGTACTTTGGCGGTAAGTACAGGCGAATCCCTCTTTACCCGGGAACTCCGGCAATCTCCTATATAAAGACTGTATCGTGGCAGGAATACCTTTATAAATATGGAGCTGGTGATGGGAATGATGTTGATGTGAATGTTTCAAATCCGAATCACACGGTGCGTTGTCGTTTCCGTACCATATCAACCGGAACCGGAATTGTAAATGTTGCGGTTTACAATCCATATTTTAATATGGGTAACACTTCATTCACCCGACGCTAACGATGTAATGGATGGCTATGAGGCTGTCCGGTTAAGATAATCAATAAGTTGTAGAAAATTGCTGTGAAGCAATGTGAACTTGTAAGCAAATAAGTCATCGCGCCGTTGTGAAATGACCGTGAATGGCGTTCGAAGCCTACCTTAATTAGATTCACACCTTATTAAGAATCTTCGAATCAAGGGAGGATGCATAGTAGATGTGCATCCTCTTTTTTGTACGAATAAATTATGGCACGAAGAAATAAAAGAAAAGAAAGAAATTATTTGATTAAAAATTCTTTAAATAAAAAATGCATTAAGAAAAAACTGTACGAATAAAATATGGCATGAAGAAATCAAAGAAAAGAAAGAAATTATTTGATTAAAAAAATTCTTTAAATAAAAATGCTTTAGTAGATGACAAAAATTAAATTTATGCTGTTAAACACTTAATTTTTAGTCGATTAAATTTGCAAAAGTCCCTGAAAATTAGTAATTTAAAGGAAAAGTTTGGACGCTTTTTCTCATGAAAACTACTAATTTCAAGGACTCGGTCAAAGTTAACCAAATCCTCCCGATTATGCAAGAGCACTTTGGTCAAAGTATGAATTTGGCACGCATAAAACTCATGGCGTTGCTGCTCCATGCACTCTGTGTGGTGCAGACTGTCAGCCTCCACAAACTGGCTGATGCGATGCCTACGGCTGTAGACAAGGATTCCAACCTCAGACGGCTCCAAAGATTCTTTGCCAAGTATGTACTTGACCTTGACATCATAGCCCGTATGATTTTCTCGCTGCTTCCTGTCAAGACCGGTCTTGTGCTGAGCATGGACCGGACCAACTGGAAGTTCGGGGAGTTCAATATAAACATCCTTATGTTGGGCATAACCTATAAAGGGATTGCCTTCCCTTTGATATTCAGCCTTCTTCCGAAACGTGGCAACTCCAACTGGGAAGAACGCAAGAAAATTATGGAACGTTTTATCCGTCTTTTCGGAGCGGAATGCATCGACTGCCTTGTGGCAGACCGCGAGTTCATCGGAAAGGAATGGACAGGATGGCTCAACAGCCGTCGCATACGGTATTACATCCGAATACGTCAGAACTTCTGGATTGTCAAGCCTTCCACCGGTGAGAGAATCCGAGCCTGGTGGCTGTTCAATGATTTGAAGGTCGGTCAGGAGAAATTCTTCCATACGCTCTTTCTTCACAAAGGTGAGTATGTCTATCTTGCCGGCAGCCGGATCAAAAACTCCGATGGTGTTCCGGAATTGCAGATTCTCATATGCTTCAATCGGCCCGAGGAGGCGATTTTGACATACAAAAAACGATGGGAGATAGAAACGGCCTTTAGAGCCATGAAATCTTCCGGCTTCAACATCGAGGATACCCATATGCGTGATATGGACCGCATCGCAAGACTTGTCGCGATGGTCTGCATGGCTCTTGTATGGGCGTATCTCGTTGGTGAACATAAAGATATAAATATTAAACCGATAAGGATTCTGAAACATGGAAGAAAGGCAAAGTCGCTTGTCAAATATGGATTGGAAGAGATTTCGACCATACTTATGCGTCCGACTTATACCCCAAAATTCGATGTTTTCAAATTTTTGTCATGTACTTAATAAAAATGCATTAAGAAAAAACTGTACGAATAAATTATGGCACGAAGAAATCAAAGAAAAGAAAGAAATTATTTAAATAATAAAATTTCTTTAAATTCTTTTGTTTCTTCGTGTTAAATGCTACAACAGAAATTCTTTTGTATTTTGTCTTAATTTTATTTGGTTATTTATTTTATTTGTAGTTCTTTTGTGATAAAATATTAATTGATAGATTTATGTGCGGTCATAAATTGACATACATCATACGTGGAGCCATATATGAAGTGCATAAGATGCTTGGATGTGGTTTGCTGGAGGAATGTTATCATCAAGCTTTGGTGAGAGAACTTCAATTGCGGGGTTTGAAAGTCAAGAGTAAGGTGAAGGTGCCCGTAGTGTATAAGGGAATGGAAATTAAGAACGCTTATGTTCTTGACATCCTTGTGGAAGATAAGGTTATTATTGAATTGAAAAGCGTAGAAGAGTTGACGAATTTACATTACAAACAACTCATTAATTATCTTCATCTCAAAAATCTTTATATTGGTTATATTGTCAATTTTAATTCAATCTATCTCATTGAAAACAAAGATCTCAAACGAATATTTAATAACGAGGCTACTGATAAATCAGATCTTTAAAAATTTCTTGCGAATTAATAATAATCGCATGAATAAAATATAGCACGAAGAAACAAAAGAATAATATGGCACGAAGAAATAAAAGAAAAGAAGGAAATTATTTTGTTTTAATTCTTTAAAAATTAATAAATTTCTTTCTTTTCTTTGATTTCTTCGTGCTATATGTTACGATGGATTTCGTTGTGGGGTCAGATCTTGACGTGGATCATGACGGGGAAGTGGTCGGAGGGGTGCGCGCTACGTAGCGTTGCAACTCAATCTCCTTGGGTGCGTCGGTGGCGGAAACGGATTCGGTCTGCTCCGGCGTGCGGTAGGTGTCGGTCAGGACACCGTATTTGGTCACTTCTACGTCAGGGGTCACGAAGATGTGGTCGATGCGGCTTTCGGTGAAGTTGTCGGTGGAGTAGTCGTTAAACGTGCCGTTGGGCGCGTAACGGAATGCTGCCGTTTCGTAGGAGTCGGCAAGCGTGCCGCCGTCGGTGATCGTGAAGTAAGAGTCGTTGGTCTGGTCAACGTTGAAGTCGCCCGTGACGAATGCCTGACATCCGGCTCCGATCTCCCCGATTTTCTGCTTCACGAGTTTCGCACTCTCCACGCGTGCCTGCGTGCCGATGTGATCCATGTGGAGGTTGAAGAAGATAAACTCCTTGCCGGAGGGCTTGTGGATGAACTTACCCCATGAGCAGATGCGGGGCAGGCTGCATCCCAGCCGAGTCCCGGCTTGTCGGGAGTCTCCGACAACCAGAAGTCACCTTGTCGACGAGCGAGAATATGTCGGTATTGTAGAATATGGCGGAATGTTCGCCGGCATCCTTACCGTCCTCGCGTCCGATGCCGATATAGTCGTAGCCGGGAAGATCACGTTTCAGGTCTTCAAGCTGCGACTTGAAACCCTCCTGGGTGCCGAATATATCGAATCCGTGGAACTTGATGAGGGATGCGACCACGGGGTGACGGCGGTCCCAGCCATTGCCCGCTGCGGAGTCGCCACGGTTGAGCTGACGCAGATTGTAGGTTGCCACGTTAAATTCGGCTGTCGATTCCGCCTTCTTTGAACAAGCTCCTAAGGTCAGCGACAGCAGGAGCAGAAAAATCAGTTTTTTTCATCAGATTGAGTTTAGAAGATCTATTTTGCCTTCGTTGACGAGTTTAAGGATAAGCTCGCCGAAGAGTGTGTTCTGCCAGGCAAACCAGGGGCGGGTGAAGTTGGCGGCATCATCCTTATGGAATGACTCATGAACGAAGCCCAAACCCGCCTCGGTGTCCATCACCATCTTCACGCAGTTGATGATCTCGGTGTCGTCGGTGCTTGTGAACGCTTTCATCATGATGCTCATGGGCCACACCATGTCGTAGCCCACGTGCGGACCACCGATGCCTTCGCCAGCCACCCCCTTGAAGAAGTAGGGGTTGCTGTCGCTCCATACGAAACGGCGAGTATTCTGATATACCTTGTCGTTGACGTCAACGTCGCTCAGATAGGGGAGTGAGAGGAGGCTGGGTGCGTTGGAGTCGTCCATCAGGAAATGGTTGCCGAACCCGTCAACCTCGAAGGCATAGATCTCTCCAAATTCGGGGTGATTGTAGGTGGCATGTTTCTTCAGTGCGAGTTCCACCTCCTTGGCCAGACTGTCGCAGCGGTCAGCGAGATCCTTACGATGGTTTACGGTGTTGAGAATCTCTGAAGCCTTGTGCAGGATAGACACGGCAAAGAAGTTGGACGGAATGAGGAACTGAAGGGTGGTGGCATCATCTGAAGGGCGGAAGCTCGACACGATCAGACCGCATGGCTTCACGGGGGTGCCCATGCCGTCGTTGCTCAGGGTGTCGAACGCACGGTCGGTCTTTCGGCGGAACGAGTATTTACCGCGAGAGTCGCGGCGTTGCTGGTCGGTGAATGTGGCAAGGATATTCTCGATAGCCTCAATCCATTCCTCATCGAAAATGGATGCATCGCCGGTCACTTTCCAATATTCGTAGGCGAGACGCACCGGATAGCAGAGAGAGTCGATCTCCCATTTCCTTTCGTGCACTTCGGGGCGCATGTCGGTGAAGTCGGACATCCATTCTCCTCCGGTCGGTCCGTCGTTGAAGGCGTTGGCATACGGGTCGATGTTGATACATTTGAACTGGCGGCGTATCGTGCCCTCCACCATTGCCTTCAGGGCAGGGTCGGAGTTTGCGAGCTGCACGTAGGGCCACACCTGAGCACCGGAATCGCGGAGCCACATCGCGTGTATGTCGCCGGTATATACGAAAGTGTCGTTCTTGCCGTCGTCGCCCACGCGGAAGTGTACGGTGGTGTCGATGGTGTTGGGGAAACAGTTCTCAAACATCCACGCCAGCTTCTTATTGGTGAGCATGGATTTCACGCGCTTTATCTCTTTCTCCACCGCCTCGGAATGGAACAGACGTTCAGATTTTGCCGGACGGCAGCATTTATAGTCGCCCTTACTGGAGTTGGTCTTCACATTGTCAGGCACGCAGACACCGCTTCCGGCTGCATGAGCCGGAAAAGCCATTGATGACAGGAAGAGTCCTGCTATCGGAAAAAAATACTTATTCATAATGTTGTCAGATAGTTTTTTGCATTTTGATGCAAAATTAAAATAAGTATCTGTATAATATGTCGCTGTCAGTGACATTGCTGTTGCGAGGTCGGAAAATGCAAAAGTGTATACAGATTTGTCATTCTCCGGCACAGCATGAAGCCTATTCCGAAAGGGAGTAGTCTTTCTGCGTGTTGGCAGTGCGGTAATCCTTTGGAGTCATCGAGAAGCGTTTGTCAAACTCCTTGTAGAAATGCGAGCGATTGGTGAAGCCGCTCCGGTAGATGATTTCCTGCACGGTGAGCGACGTAGTCAGCAGCAGCTTTGCGGCATAGCTGATACGTTGGCTCTTGATGAAGTCGTTGGGGGGCACCTGTCCGAGATCCTTGAATTTGCGGTAAAGGTTGCGCACGCTTATCTTCATGTGGTTTGCCAGATGGTCGGGGGAGAGCGAGCTGTCGTCGATATGCGTCTCGATGAAGGCGGATATGGAGTCGATGAAATCCTTGTCCTCCTTATGTATGAGCTGCCCCTTGTTGTATTCAAACACGCTTGCCGACGAATTGTAATACTCCTTGAGGTAATTCCTGTTTTCGAGGAGACGTTTTGCCACAGCCTTCAGATATGATATGCTGAACGGCTTGCCGATATATGCGTCGGCACCGGATTCGATACCCTCGACTTTCTCGTCGGTGCTGTTCTTTGCAGAGAGGAGCACGAGCGGGATGTGCATCGTGTGGCGGTTCTGTTTGATCTGTCGGGTAAGGTCCATGCCGTTGGTGCCGGGCATCATTATATCGGATATTATCAGGTCGGGCGCGGATTCCTTGATGATGTTCAGACCCTCTTCCGCATTCTCGGCGGTGATTACGTTATAGTCGGAAAGCGAGTCGGCAAGAAGCGTCAGAATCTCGGTGTTGTCATCGATCACGAGGATAGTGTCTTTCCCATCGGCGTCAGGCTTTTTCGTGGCGATTATATCTGATGTTGTTTCAGTCTCGGGTGCCACGGTCGGGATATTCTCCTTCTCCGGATTCTTCTCCGTGTCGTTGCTGCTGTTTGTCTCCAGATATGGGAGAGTCACCACAAACTCGGCGAAGCTCCCCACTTCGCTGTTGATCTCTATCGAGCCACGCAGCATGTCGACCATGCTGTGGCATATCGCCATGCCGAGACCGTTGCGGTGAGACAGACCTTTGACGGCGTTCTCCTCCACGTTGTCGAGCACGCTGTAGCGGTTGAATATCCTCTCCTTATCCTCCTCGCGAATACCTTTGCCGGTGTTGTAGACGCTGATGGTCAGTTTATTGTCTGCCATTCTCATGCTGACTTTTATGGTGCCACCCGGTGATGTATATTTGAAGGCGTTGGATATGAGGTTGGTGATTACCTTGCGCAGGCATCCGAAATCGCTGTTCCATAGCATATCTGCAGGGAAATCCTTCACGAAGGTGATGTTGTTGCGGTCAGAGAGTTCGGAGAAAGAGGTCATTATGTCGGAACACAGGCGGGAAATGTCGGTCTCGCGAATCTTGAGGGTCTTGTGTCCGGTCTCTGTCCTGCGGAAGTCAATAAGCTCCTGGATGAGATTGTTAAGACGCTCGGTGTTCATCCGGATAAGATTGATGTATTTCTTCACGTAGTCGTCCGCACCGGGATACGTCAGCACACGTTCGCACGGACCGTAGATGAGGGTCAGCGGAGTGCAGAACTCGTGGGTTATGTTGGTGAAGAAGCGAAGTTTCTCCTCATACAGTTCCTCCTTGTGGGTCTGTTCGAGTCGGGACATAGCCTCCTCCTGACGCTCACGCTGCCGACGCAGATACATGCGTGCGGCGTAGAATAGAGCACTGATTATAATCAGCAGATAGAATCCTTTAGCCAGATCAGACAGATACCATGGCGGGATTACCATTATGTTGAGCGAATAGGGTTCACTCTCCACTCCGGATGCCCGGTTGAGGTATCTCACCTTCAGACTGAAATTGCCGTAGCTCATCTGGTTGAATGAGATGGTGGGGTTGCTGCCGTTGTTGATCCAGTCATGCCCGTCGATCGAGTAATAGTAGGTATAGTTCTCGCCGTTGATGAAGTCGGGCACTGCAAAGGTGAGGGAGAAATGGTTCTGGTCATGATTGAATCGGAGATATCCGATATTCTTCTTCTGCTCGAAATGCTGCGACAGGGGCACGTCAATGCCCGAGATGCTTATTGAGAGGAGGTGAAGGGAGGGGGCGAACGGCTTGTGGTTTAGGAATCTCTTGTTGCGGCTTACGGTTGCGATGCCATTTATTCCTCCGAATATAAGGGTGTTGGGCGTGGAGAAACTGGCACCATCGCTGAACTCTGAGATGGTTATGCCATAGTTTCTGCCATATTTCAGAGTCTCATCGTTTTCCGGATTATAGCGTATTAGACCGTCGTTGGTGGAGATCCAGATCTTACCATCATTGTCGCGTATCATCTCGTGGATGGTGTTGTTGGTGAATCCATACTGCGGACCGAAGAAATGTTTCTCCCGTCTTTATCCATCTTGAGCAGACCGTTTCCGGTGCCGAGCCAAAGTATTGAATCGCTCTTTATCGCGTCAAACACGTCGTAGATTGCATTGGTGGAGTATTTCCCACGCAGCGGAATAGAGCAGAGGGAATCGTTCTTCAGATGATACATCCCTCGCCCGCGGTTGCAGAAGAGCAGGTCGCCTTTCTCGTCGATAGTGATTGAGAAGAATTGGTTTGATGAGAACTCTCCGTTGTCGAGAGAGTAGATCTTTATGTCGGAGAGCGTCGGGTGATCGCTGTTGCCGGATATCCGGGCCTTTATGATGCCGTTGCCCAAGGTACACATCCATAGTGTTGAGTCGTTTGACTCCACCACGCCGTGCATGAATTTGATCTCCTTGCCGAGGTCAGCCTTGTGTATGCGGTTATCGGCATAGTTGTAGTAGTTAAGACCGTTTTCCGTGGCAATCCATAATATCGGGCGTTTGCTTTTCCCGAATGCGAATACCGAATTATGGCGCAGGTCGCTGTTGAATGATGTGTATAGCGTGCTTTCAGAGAAATTCTGATAGCTCCTTGAGTCGTCGAAACCCTCCACTCTCAATATGCCGTCGCCTTTAGTGCCGAGCCAGATGTTGGATTTGTCGTCGACGAATATGGATCTCACGGGATTCGATATTTTGTTGCCGAATGTGTTGAAATCGAATGAACGGACGTTGTAAAGATCGTCCCAGATTGTGTATACTCCGCGGCAGTCGGATCCGATCCATACCACGTTCTGGTCTTTTGATTTCTCCAGACAGAAGACACCGACGGGTATCTTGAGATTGGTTGCCTGAAATTCATATTTGTCGTTTTTCGAGATCCTGATCGCACCCTCCGTGCTGAAAGAGATGTAGTAGTTACCCTGATTGTTTCTAATTATGTGGGAGATGTGTCCGCGTTGTGCGATATACTGTGAGAGATCGGTTATTCTGCTGAGATTCCCTTCCGGAGAGATCTCAAAGAGGATTCCCTTGTCGTCGACTATAAACATTTCGTCATGATTGGTCTGGGCGAAATTTATCGGGATGTCGATATGCCGGCTTGTTTTCCCGATTTTGAGGGCTTCACCCTTGGAATTGTGTTCGATCGGGAGATAGTATATGCCGTCGGAAGCGAAGATGAGGAGATTGTTGCCACAGATTCTGATGCTTTTTGTCTTATTGAACGGTATGGCGGACTGTCCGCCGATTAAGAAGTCTCCGTCAGCCTTACGTCTGTGGAGATGTATCTTGGAGTCTTCGGTCATGATGAAGAGAGTCCCGTCGTCGTCGATTGCCATAAGCTCCTGTCCTCCGAACCAGCTATAGGTGGTGATGGTGCGGCTTTCGGTATCCACAAGGTTAAGACCGTGGTTGGTCAGCACCCACATTATGTTGTTGTCGCCGTTTACGATAGTCTCGATCACGTTGCCGGATAGTGTCTGTCCCGGGAATAGTTGTGAAAAGGGGTATATCGAAGTGCCGTCTGAGATGTTCACTCCGTCGCAGGTGCCGATCCAGAGGAAACCGTTGTCGTCACGACACATTGAGAGGATGGCACTGTTGGATAACCCTTCGATATTGGAAGATTGCCTCATATTGTATGCCGCGGAGGGTAGACACGATAGAAGCAATATTAGAAAGAAGATTAATATGTTGCGATTTTTCATGATAGGATTAGTCCTGATCCGGACAATTAGTTTTGATGATTAAGAATTATTTAATCGGAAACAAATTTAGATAAAAATCCTGAGATTTTTACACCGGCAGATTAAGTACATGACAAAAATTTGAAAACATCGAATTTTGGGGTATAAGTCGGACGCATAAGTATGGTCGAAATCTCTTCCAATCCATATTTGACAAGCGACTTTGCCTTTCTTCCATGTTTCAGAATCCTTATCGGTTTAATATTTATATCTTTATGTTCACCAACGAGATACGCCCATACAAGAGCCATGCAGACCATCGCGACAAGTCTTGCGATGCGGTCCATATCACGCATATGGGTATCCTCGATGTTGAAGCCGGAAGATTTCATGGCTCTAAAGGCCGTTTCTATCTCCCATCGTTTTTTGTATGTCAAAATCGCCTCCTCGGGCCGATTGAAGCATATGAGAATCTGCAATTCCGGAACACCATCGGAGTTTTTGATCCGGCTGCCGGCAAGATAGACATACTCACCTTTGTGAAGAAAGAGCGTATGGAAGAATTTCTCCTGACCGACCTTCAAATCATTGAACAGCCACCAGGCTCGGATTCTCTCACCGGTGGAAGGCTTGACAATCCAGAAGTTCTGACGTATTCGGATGTAATACCGTATGCGACGGCTGTTGAGCCATCCTGTCCATTCCTTTCCGATGAACTCGCGGTCTGCCACAAGGCAGTCGATGCATTCCGCTCCGAAAAGACGGATAAAACGTTCCATAATTTTCTTGCGTTCTTCCCAGTTGGAGTTGCCACGTTTCGGAAGAAGGCTGAATATCAAAGGGAAGGCAATCCCTTTATAGGTTATGCCCAACATAAGGATGTTTATATTGAACTCCCCGAACTTCCAGTTGGTCCGGTCCATGCTCAGCACAAGACCGGTCTTGACAGGAAGCAGCGAGAAAATCATACGGGCTATGATGTCAAGGTCAAGTACATACTTGGCAAAGAATCTTTGGAGCCGTCTGAGGTTGGAATCCTTGTCTACAGCCGTAGGCATCGCATCAGCCAGTTTGTGGAGGCTGACAGTCTGCACCACACAGAGTGCATGGAGCAGCAACGCCATGAGTTTTATGCGTGCCAAATTCATACTTTGACCAAAGTGCTCTTGCATAATCGGGAGGATTTGGTTAACTTTGACCGAGTCCTTGAAATTAGTAGTTTTCATGAGAAAAAGCGTCCAAACTTTTCCTTTAAATTACTAATTTTCAGGGACTTTTGCAAATTTAATCGACTAAAAATTAAGTGTTTAACAGCATAAATTTAATTTTTGTCATCTACTAAAACCGGCAGAATAAAAAATCAAGGCTGACGCCTTGATTCCCGTTCCCTCCTACGTGCTCTAAGTCACAATTTTACTATATTTGGAGGAATACTTAAATTCAAAAAATATGAACAGGAATCGAACAGTCGCCGGCCTTGATGTCCACAAAGATAGCATCTATCTATGTATAATGGGTCATGACGAGGCCATTATTTTTGAAAAGACCTATGGAGTGCTTACTCCTGAACTCAGACAGATGTGTACCGATATGGTTGAACGCGGAGTGACCGAGGCAGCTATGGAAAGCACTGCAACCTATTGGGTGCCGGTATGGAATGAACTTTGCGAGTCAATGGAACTCAAATTGGTGAATCCGTACTTCATCAAACAGCTGCCCGGTCGCAAGAGCGATGTCAAGGATGCGCAGTGGATAGCGGAGTGCCTGTTGAAGAATCTCATCAAAGGGAGCTTTGTGCCAGAGCCAACCGTTCAGGACATGCGCAAGCTCAATCGTCGAATTTTCGACCTTCAGGAGGACGTTACTTACTATTCCAATAAACTTGATGCTGCCCTGCATCGTTGTGGCTTTCGCCTGAGCAACTACGTCGCCAAAATTACAGGAAAGAGCTACAGGAAGGCGGTGGAGTTAATCGCCTCCGGTGTCACGGATCCCAATGAACTTATCAAATGCGTTCACGGACGCATTATCAATAAGCATGGTAAGGAAACATTACTTGCCGCCATGACAGGTTCGTTCTCCACAACGGATATCACAGTCATCAGACAGTATTGGGAACTGTTGGCAATATATATCAGACAGACCGAAGAATGCCAGTCTATGCTTACCGTATTATGCGAAACTCATTTCCCTACAGAATACAGACGACTTCAGACCATCCCCGGTGTCAAGGAACGCGCCGCCACAGCCATAATTGCGGAAACCGGAGTGGATATGAAGATGTTTGCCACAGCCGCCGCTCTGGTGGGATGGTGCGGACTAAAGCCGAGAAACGATGTAAGCAACGGACGCTATAAAAGCCGTAGAATCACACATGGCAACAAGTATCTGCGCCAGATACTTATAGAAATTGCATGGACTGCGTCAAGAAAGCGAGTCTGTTTCTTTTCCAATTTCAGTTACATTCAAGTCACTCAGAAGCACAAGAGTAAAATGAAAATCCAGGTTGCGATAGCTCGAAAGATACTGGTAGCAGTCTGGCATATGCTTTCAAAGCATGAGGACTTCATCGACATCTATCTCAAGAGACTCGAAGAACAGAGACTGATGGAAGAAAAAATCAAACAACTTGAATCGAAAATGGCCTGACGGCCATTCGACATACCTTCCGGTGCAATGTAATTAACTTTGTGGTGCATAGCAGCCCGGTCTACAAATTTGCAGACGCATCGGAAGGAGTTGGACACCGGCATAAGCTTACCAAGCTTGTAGAGGAAAGTAACAATCTTATATCTAAACCTGCGGTGATACCACCATAGGCTGCATTGTCACGTCAATAGGTTATAATATATGGTCAATATCGCCTATTTTCGGTCAGCTTGTTGGAGAAATCACAGAATACGTTTTAGAGGAAAGTTAATAATAGTTTTGAAAATATACAAATTATCATTAAAGGATGGATTGCGGTAATGACAGCGGGGGAGATAATGTCAATGATGACAATATTAACGATTGGAACAACATTGTCATCATTGACATTATTGACAAAAGGGGGATAAGCGATGATTATCTATGGGCGGAGAGGGAGTAGGGCTTCTCTTCGGGACGATGATTGCCGCTGCTGCAAGGGGAAGTGGATTCATAATTTAGAATTTAAATCTTTTGAATCTATATGTGAAGAATGGTGAACAAAAATTTTTATCCTTTGAAGAATCTTTCAGAGTCCTTGAGGAATTTTTCAGAGTCCTTGAAGAATCTTTCAGAGTCCTTGAAGAATCTTTCGGAATACATGAAGAAAAACTTCTGATTTTTGGAGAACATATTGTGAAGATATTCAAGCATTTTTAAAATGTGCTGAAGAATTCTTAATGCAGTGTGAGGAAAAATCAAGAAGCTATGAAGAAAAATTTATAAGCCATGAAGAAAAATCAATCACTCTTGAAGAATCATGAAGAAAATCGTCAGAGACTTGAAGAATGTTGAAGAAATTCTTCAGAGGCTTTAATAATGGTGAATGCACGCTTCTGACCTTTTGAAGAGATGCCGGAGAATGAATTTATGCAAAATTACATCAAAATAATGATATGCAATGCGTCTGTTTGGCGTGTCGGTGGGAAAGTTTGTATGAATGACAGACAAATGTGTCCATATCTTGGCATTTGAGTCTGCGAGTCATGTTTTGGCGAGGATAATGACAAGGAAAAAATATAAAGGATATAAATTTGTAAAGTAAATTTAAGTTTAACAATATTGATAACAGTATGAGCATGAAACGTAAATTGTCAAGGTTTTTTGTAAGCCTTGCATTGGGAGTGATGTCGCTTACGGCATCGGCTTCCGTACCCCGTGAAGAGTATCCGCGTCCGCAGTTCGAGCGCACGGATTGGGTTAACCTTAATGGAGACTGGACCTACGAGTTTGACTTCGGTAAGTCAGGCATGGATCGTCGTCTCTATAAGTCAGAGGGATTCAAGGATAAGATAACGGTGCCGTTCTGTCCGGAAAGCCGTCTGTCGGGAGTTGCGTATGTGGATTTCATCCCTGCAATGTGGTATCACCGCAAGATACAGATCCCTTCCGAATGGCAGGGGCGCGATGTGATGCTGAACTTCGGTGGCGTGGATTATTTCAGTGCAGTATATATCGACGGTCAACTTGTGGGTCGTCATTGGGGCGGCAGTGACTCTTTCGGTCATGATATAACGAAATTTGTTTCCGACGGCAAGGTGCATGACCTTGTTGTGAGAGTGGAGGATGACGTTAGAAGTGGCGACCAGGCAAAGGGTAAGCAGTCGGGCAATTTTTATTCACAGGGTTGCGATTATACGCGCACCACAGGAATCTGGCAGACAGTATGGATGGAGCCGGTGGATCATGCCGGACTCTCTTCTGCATATATCGTTCCGGATCTTGACCATAAGAGATTCGTGATAGAGCCTTCATTCCGTAATCTGGAGAATGGTCAGAAAGTTGAGGCAGTTGTGCGCGATGGTGGAAAGGTGGTGTCACGTGCTACTGAGAAGGCTTCGCGCCAGGTGAAGCTGGAGCTCCCGATAAAGAATGTGAAGACATGGTCGCCGGAATCTCCGTTCCTCTATGACGTGGAACTGACCGTATATGACGCTGATGGTAAGGCAATCGACAAGGTTTCCTCATACAGCGGTATGCGCAAGATACATTGGGAGGGTGATCGCCTCTATCTCAACAACGAGCCTTATTTCCTTCGCCTTGTGCTTGACCAGGGTTTCTATCCCGAAGGTATCTGGACGGCACCGGACGACGCATCGCTGAAACGCGACATAGAGATGAGTATGGCGGCTGGCTTCAACGGCGCACGTCTGCATCAGAAGGTGTTTGAGGAGAGATTCCATTATTGGGCTGACAAACTCGGTTATCTGACTTGGGGTGAGACTGCAAGCTGGGGTGCGAATACCAATAAGATAGAGGCTGCACGCAACTTTATTCCGGAATGGGAAAACATTGTGGTGCGCGACAGGAATCATCCGTCGATTGTGGCATGGACTCCGTTCAATGAGACGTGGGAACGTCCCGGTGACTCAGAGCAGGCAAAGCAGCATGACCGTTTCGTGAAGGATGTATACACACTCACGAGCCGTCTTGATTATCGTCCGATAAATGATACGAGCGGTAATTTCCATGTTATCACTGACTTGTGGACTGTTCACAATTATGAGCAGAATCCGGATAAATTGGCAGAATATTTCGTGATAAAGGATGGACGCTATCCTCAACTTGACCCGAATAAGGAGATTTCTTACGGAGGTCAGCCATTCTTCATCGACGAATATGGTGGCATCAAATGGGTTGACGGTGCACAGTTTGCCGATAATTCTTGGGGTTATGGTGACTCTCCGCGTACAAAGGAGGAGTTTTATGACCGTCTTGAACGCCTGACCGACGTGATTCTTGCGGTGCCTTATATGTCGGGTTATTGCTACACGCAGCTCACTGATGTGGAGCAGGAGCAGAATGGTATCTATAACTATGACCGCACGAAGAAATTCGATATGGATCGTATAAAGAAGATTTTCAGCAAGGTCCCGAAAGGTTTCAAGTAAAACCCGGTAATTGTGTGGATGTAGGTTATGCCGCAAAAAATATCAGATTTAATGGATTGCGATACAATAATCTCTACAAATCCTCCGTTTACTGAAAAGATAGATGTTATCATTGACTGAAGTTTCGCAAGCTGCACTTCAGTGGTTTAAAGTTTATAGTTTAAGGTTTAAGATTCACGAAAATCCACGAATCTTTTCATTATACAAAATTTAATGATCATAAACCATAAACATTAAACCTTAAACCATTTAAGTTTCGCATCTATGTATGGGGTTATTGCTACACGTAGCTTACCGATGTGGAGCAGGAGCATAACGGGGTGTATTATTACTACCGTATTCCGGAGTTCGGCATAAATCGGATAAATAAGATATTCAGCAATAGTCCGAAGGATTGAACACAACAAATCGATTATAATTGCAATTACACTTTCAGTAGTGGTTCACTACGGAAATCGGGGGAGATCGTGATGACCTTCCCCGATTTTTTTATCGTATGATTTATCGTATCATTTCCGTGATACGAAATCAAGAGGTTTGAAGTTCCTTTTATAATACCGCAATCATCAGTTATCATAGTCTGTGGTAATCCAATACTTTTGCATTCTTTAAATATTGTGGTCAATCCACGAGCCAAATGTGTATGTTAAAAAATGAAATGGTATTTGAAAAAAATAGCTGTGGTTGTGTTTAAAATGGAATATAGTTGTTATCTTTGTGTCTAAAACAATAAGTTATGCAAGTAGTATCAGCAAGAGAGTTTCGAAGTAACCAAGGTCGTTTTTTGACTGCGGCACGGGAGGGTCAATCTGTGTTGTTGACATCTCGATATGGTAATTTTAAAATAGTTCCGGTGACTGAAGAAGATTCATTGACGGATCGTATTTGTCGCGGACTTGAGCAGGTTAAGTTGATGGAGACAGGTAAGATGCCATGTAAAACTATTGAAGAGTTTCTTGATGAACTTTGAGATATATCCTACGGAAGATTTTCAGAAGTCTTTCAAAAAACTTACAAAACGTCATCGGTCATTAGTGGCAGACATGAAGGAGTTTGTGAAATCTTTGAAAAAAGATCCATATCAAGGTACTGAGTTAAGTCAAGGTATACGTAAGATTAGTATGGCTATTACATCAAAGGGACGAGGAAAATCCGGTGGTGCGCGAATTATCACATATACAGTTCAATTTGATGAATTTGGTGGAAAAGTTTTCTTATTGGATATTTATGACAAAGGAGATTTCTCAACTATTGATGAGTCTGTTATAAAAGCTAAGATAAGGGACTTGGAGCTATAAAACGAAACAATCGCACGCAAAAGGAGTAGCACTAAGAAAAGAAAGAAATTAAAGAAATTATATTTTTTTAATTATTTGAAAATTAATGAATTTCTTTTATTTCTTTCTTTTCTTAGAGCAATATTGAAATCAGAATTGTTTCGTCACGGAGTGGTTGCCCGGTCCATATTCCTTGGATGAGGTCTCTCCGGGGAGGGTCACTTCTGCCACGGCACCTTTGGGGACGGTGAAATTCCATATCCATTTGTCGCCGTCGTATCTCCACTGACTCTTGATCTTGCCGGCTGCGGAATCATATTCTGCCTTGACGAATCCGAGACGCTTGTCGGGGATCGGCTTCATGATGATTTTCTTGAAACCGGGGTTTGCCACATCGGTAGAGATCCCCGCCATTGTCTCCCACATCCATTCAGCCACACATCCGTAGGCATAATGGTTGAAGCTGTTCATGCCTTGTGGTCCCATGCCTTGGTCAACCATATAGCTGTTCCAGCGTTCCCAAATAGTGGTCGCGCCATTGTCGATGGAGTAGAGCCAGCTTGGGTTCTTACGTTGGAAAAGAAGTTCGTAGGCAATGTCAGCCATACCGTTCTCCGTCAGCGTTGGCATAAGGATAGAGGTGCCGAGGAATCCGGTTTGAAGACAATTGTCATGCTCTGCGAAGTTCTTTCTTAACCGGCTGATCATATCCTCCTTCGCCTTGCCGTCAACCAGCTTGTTTTTCAGAGCGAAAAGGGCAGGGGTCTGCATGGTGTTGAGGATATCGGTCTTGAACTTGCCGTCGGAAGTCAGGAATTTACCTTGAATGTAGGCTCTTGCCTCCTTCGCCATATCGGCGTATCGGCGGCTGTCTCTGCCTGTGGCGGCTGCCATGTCGCGCATCATCTCCGCATCCATCAGCCAATAGCAAGCGCTCAGATAATTCCAATAGTCGTAAGTCTCAGGGAGTATCCCGTCGGGACCGTTCATCCTTCCGCTGCAACTTTCAAGCGGCTCATAGCTAAGCCAGTCAGCCCATTGATAGTTGCCGTTTTCCCCGCGCAGGGCGTAATGGTCAAACTTTGTCTCATTGAGATGATTGAGATACTTCTCCATCGCGCTCCAGTTCTCATCGATGATGGAGGTGTCGTCAAACTGTTTCCATACCACCCAAGGCACAATAACCCCGGCGTCAGACCATCCGAGTCGCGTCATCTCGTTGCCATACTGAGCCAAGGGAGCCACGCCGGGGAATCCACCCAGCTCGTGCTGGCTATCGCGCATGTCACGCATCCATTTATGGAAGAAGCGGCGAGTGTCGGCAAAATATGTGCCGGTTTCGGAGAAAACCTGAGTGTCGGCAGTCCAGCCAAGACGCTCGTTGCGCTGTGGGCAGTCGGTCGGCACAGAGAGATAGTTTGAGCGTTGTCCCCACAATGTGTTGGAGATTAGCTTATTCACCATGTCATTGCCGGTAGTGATGGTGCCGGTCTCAAGATTCTCGGCTATTGAACTTACCGGAATAGACTTTACCGACTTGATTTTCACTTCATCGTCGGCAGTGACGGAGATGAAGCGGTAGCCGTAGAAGGTGCATTCCGGATGATATTTGGCATATCCTTTTGTGTCGGCAAATGTGTAGTCGAGAAGCATGCCGGTGTCAGGCACACGGAGATTCAGTCGGTGGCAGCTGCCTTCCGGACCATCCATGCCTCGGCTTTTCGAGCCGTTGCCATCGTTCAGAAGTTCGGCTGGGCGACAGTTGAGTTTTGTGTCACCTTTGGCGCGGAACTCAAATTCCGGCACTGCGGCACAGTTCTGACCAAAGTCAATCACGAGTGTCTCGCCGGGTTGCAGCGTTATCTCCTCACCTTTGCGGAACTCCTTGGATATTACAACCTTGCCGAAAGCATCATCGCTTTGTCCGGTGACACCTTTCCAGATATATGCACGCTCCGGGGTGAGAGCCAAGTCGTTGCGCAGATATATTTCCGCACCGTTAGAGGGGAATATAGTGCCTTTGAATTCGGTGTTTTTCTCCGGAGTGCCCAACTTGCCGATAGTCTCAAACCCTTGTAGCTCACGGGCATCATATTCTTCACCATCGAAGATTGCGGCATGTTTGACGGGTCCGGCTATACCGGCTTTCCAATCGGACACGTTTGTACCGAAACATTCCGTCGTGCCGTCGGTGTAGGTCAGTTCAAGCACGCCACGGAATGCCACTTTCTTGCCGATCATACCTTCAGTTCCCCACGGGGTGATGATCTTATCCGCCCACCATCCAGGAGTCACCTGTACGGAAAGGATGTTTTCCGCGCCTGCCTTGCGTTGGATTGCATCTGTCACGTCGTATGTGAATGACAGTTTTGTCTTGCCATGATGGGTGAAACCGGGTTTCAATACCTCCTGACCGATTATATTGCCGTTGACGTAGAGCGTGTAGACACCGAGTCCTGCAGTCATCCAGCGGGCAGACTTTACTTTCTTGCCGTTGGTCACGGTAGCGGCAAACCATGCGGCACCGTCGGCGGCGCGTCCGTCGGGGTCAGTGACTACGTGCGTCACTATGGGCGCGTCTTTTGCGGAAATCCATTCCGATTTGTTCCAAAGTGAATCGGCGAGAGGATCGGTCAGAGTGCCGCTTCGTTTATCTTTTGAGGAGGCTCCGTAGACTGTCGGGGTCAACAGGATGGAAGCCGCCAAGATGTATGCGAGATTCTTTTTCATAAATAGTTAAGATAAAGTCCGGCAAACCTCTTCGGTGGGGGTTGCCGGACTTTATCATAGGTTATAGGTTGTTATGGTTAAATCTGATAGATATTGTTCAATCCGGTATATGCTATTCAATAATGAGAGCTATCATTTCTCCTTGGAGAAAGAGTAGGGTGCAGCTTCCGGAGATGTGCCACGCTTGGTGTTGGGTTCAGAAGCCATGTCATATTTGAATGATGCGCCATTGATCAGCTCATCGTGAGTGACGTAGTTGCGGTCAAGATCCTTACCGTTGAGTTTCAGATTATTGACGTAGCGGTTGTCGCGGTTGTTTGACGGGGCATCGATCTCAATTGTCTTACCGTTCTCAAGTTTGAGCTTCATATTCTTGAAGAGGGGAGTGCCGAGAGCATATTCGCCGCTGCCGGGGCATACGGGATAGAAACCGAGAGCGGAGAATACGTACCATGCGGAAGTCTGACCGTTGTCCTCATCGCCGCAATATCCGTCGGGAGCAGGAGTATAGAAGCGATCCATTACCTCACGCACCCATTTCTGAGCCTTCCAAGGCTCGCCGCTGTAGTCATAGAGATAAATCATGTGCTGGATGGGCTGGTTGCCGTGGGCGTAGTTACCCATGTTCATGATCTGCATCTCACGGATCTCGTGAATGACTGCGTTGTAGTAGCTTTCGTCGAAGATCGGCGGAACGGAGAATACGGAGTCAAGCATATTGTTGAATTCCTTATTCCCGCCCATGAGGTCGATAAGACCCTGTGGGTCATGGAATACTGACCATGTATAGTGCCAGGAGTTACCCTCGGTGAATGCATCGCCCCATTTGAGCGGATTGAACGGAGATTGGAACTGACCGTCCTTGTTCTTTCCACGCATCAGCTTATGGGTCGGGTCGAAGAGATTCTTATAGTTCATAGCCTTTTTCTTGAAGGGTGCGAGCTCTTCATCCGATTTGCCGAGGCTCTTGCCGAGCTGGTAGATACACCAGTCGTCGTAGGCATATTCGAGTGTGCGGGCTGCATTCTCACGGATATCAACATCGTAAGGCACGTAGCCGAGAGAGTCGTAATATTCATGCCCGAGACGTCCTGTTGATGATACAGTCGGATGCACGTTGGCGGCACCGTTCACGACAGCTTCCCAGAGAGTGTTGATGTCATTCTCAGATACTTTCACGCCTTTCAGCCATGCGTCAGCCACTACAGAAGCGGAATTGTTGCCGACCATGCATCCACGGTGTCCCGGGCTTGCCCATTCGGGGAGGAACCCGCTTTCACGATATGCATTTGCCAAACCCTCCTGCATCTTCTCGTTCATTGAGGGGTAGGCGAGGTTAAGAAGGGGGAAGAGACAACGGAATGTATCCCAGAAACCAGTGTCGGTAAACATATAGCCGGGGAGAATCTCGCCATTGTAGGGGCTATAGTGTACGGGCTTGCCGTCAGCCCCGATCTCATAGAAACTTCTGGGGAATAGCACAGAGCGATAGAGGCAGGAATAGAATGTGCGCAGACGGTCGATGTCGTTGTCGTTGACCTCAAATACGCCCAGCACGTCGTTCCAGCGGTCGCGACCATCCTTCTTGATACGATCAAAGTTGCCGTCGCCGAGTTCCTTCAGATTGACAGATGCCTGTTCGGGGCTGATGAAAGAGGAAGCCACCTTAGCGTTCACCACCTGACCCTTCTTTGTCTTGAAGCCAACGATGGCACCTGCATGGTTACCCTCTACAGCATCACGGTCGGTCTTGATCTCACCGTTGTCGAGCACGGTTGCGGTGTAGGTGATAGGGGTGTCAAACTGTATCTCGAAGTAGTTGCGGAAATTCTCGGGAACGCCGCCGCTGTTTTTGGTGGTGTAGCCCACAACTTTATTTTCCGCAGGGATCACTTTCACGTAAGACCCGTTGTCCATCGCGTCGATGACGAGATAGCTGTCGTTCTCAGGGAATGTGAAACGCATTGCTGCGGCACGTTCGGTCGGTGTCACTTCAGCCACCACATCATGGTCGGCAAGATACACCTTATAATAATAAGGAGTGGCGGTCTCCGCCTTGTGGGAGAACCATGATGCACGTTGCTCCTCGTCGAATACGGGAGTGCCGGTCACAGGCATGATTGAGAACTGACCGTAGTCGTTGATCCACGGGCTTGGCTGGTGGGTCTGCTTGATGCCGCGGATCTTGTCGGCGTCATACGTGTATGCCCATCCGTCGCCCATGCGTCCTGTCTGGGGTGTCCAGAAGTTCATGCCCCAGGGGAGTGCGGTGGCGGGGTAGGTGTTGCCGGTCGAGAGGGAGTGTTTCGACTGGGTGCCCACGAGAGTGCTTACGTAATCTACCGGGTCAGTCGCGGCAGATGAGGATGCCTGGGTGGATGTGCATCCTGCCAGGGCGATGACAGAGCCTAAGGCTGCTGTGAGATTCATGATGTGAGATGTTGTACGCATCGTTTTTTTGTATTTTTTGTTGTTGTTGTGCAACTTGCTTGTAATTATGGTGTAAAGTTACGGAAATCAATCTGTATGCAAGTATTCAATAGTGACAAATCTGTATACACTGCGCCATGAATACGGATTTGGCAGAGATGGATTACATTTTGCGTGAAAATAAGCGTTTACTTTGCAGCGTAAAAAATATATGACGACAAGGTTAGTGTTAGGTAAATTATTAGGTTGAATTATTAAGGTTTTGAAAATGGCAGGGAGACTTGCAGAGGCGGTCTCCCAAAAAAAATCAAAAGGTAAGAAAGATTGTTTTTTTATGGTTCACACTAAAACTGACATTATATAGCTAACAAACTAATATAGTAATCATGAAAATTAAAAGATTTTTCAAAAAGATTGGACTCGCTGTCATGGCATGTTTGATGATTGCAGGGGTGCAGTCATGCTCCGACAGCGATTCAGACGGAGGAGCCGTTGGTAACGGCACTGTTTCCGGTATCGTGACAGACGAACAGGAGAATCCTATCGATGGGGTTAAGGTAAGTCTGCATGCTACCGGTGCGTCTGTCACTACCAATTCCGCAGGTGAGTATTCTCTTCCGAACGTCCCGATGACATCGGGTATCATTGTATATGAAAAGGAGGGTTACGAGACTGCAGCCGTGACCGTGACTTCAAAGAGATTTACGGATGACAAGGCAAACGTCAACGTTTCTCTTGTATATGCAAATGCGGTTATCTCCGGTACGGTTTATGACGGCAATTCTGATGGACAGCCTCTTGCGGGCGTGACTGTAAAAGTTAGTGATTTCCAGAAAACAGAGACCGATGCCCAGGGTCATTTCGAACTCCGCAACCTGACCCTTCAGGATTATACTGTGACTTTCCTGAAAGATGGTTATCCTGACGTGACCAAGAATGTGGCAGCAGATGCGTTTGTCGACGGTGTATATTCACTCGAAGTGACAATGGGTAGCGTTCAGTTGCTCCGTGGTCTCACCAAGTTCAACCTTATGGAGGCTCCGAAATGGTATTATAATGAGTATCGCGGTGGTCGTAATGCCGAGGCTTATCCCCACTGGGACTGGGCTTGCAACTATATGTGTACGCTCGAATTTGTCGGTGAATGGGAGGAGCAGAATGAGGGCACAACTCTCCGCATCCGCAACTCTGCCGAAGACCAGCGCAACAATCCGGTCGACATGGAGATGTTTGACTCATTCGTATATGGCAGCAAGCTGATCACAGCTGACAACTGCCTCATGACTCTTGAAAGCCGCACACACAGTGCAGATGCCGAGAATCCCGCATATTTCGGTATTCAGGTGATCGACCTTGCAGAGGCTGACCCGAAGGCTAAGCTGATCGGAGGCGTGCGCACACTTGCTGATGAGAACTATCATCAGATTGAGGCTGACCTCAGCGAATATATCGGCAAGGAGGTGATCATCGCAGTCGGCACATTCCGTCAGCAGGCGGGCGACTACTGGAAACAGTTTGTGATCCGTCGTATCGCATTCACCCCGCAGTCTATCGGCACACTCTGGGGCTGGCTCCCCGGCACGGATATTCCGGGTCTTGAGGGTTGGAAACTCACTATGGAGATGGTTCGCTCCACAATGCCTAACCAGGCAAGCTCATTTACCGGTATCAGCCCGATCAGCGGCAGCCGTGATAATTACTTCGATGCCTATCGTGCATGGCGCGACGTTCACCACGTGGCTTGCGACTGGAGCTTCATGCCGTTGACAAAAGACCCCGAGGTGTTCCCGTCGGAGGGTTATCTCATCAAGACACGCGGTGGCGATGATGTCAACACAAAGGTGCCCGAGTCATATTTCTATTCTAAATTCTCGATTGCCCCGGGTCACAATAAGTTCACTCTGAATACACGCACATTCAGCTCAACAAACGCAACCTTCTTCAAGATCACGGCTATCACCAACGACGGTACAGTGACTCATCTTGATCCGGTGGAGAACACCGCCCAGTTTGCTGAGGCTGCTGCCGACGGTTGCTGGAAGTTTACTCATGAGTCTGGCGATGCCGGTAATCCCGCCGGGTATTGCAAGTTTGTCTACGATCTTTCCCAGTTCGACGGTCAGGACGTGACAATCGCAATCGCAATCTTCAAGGGTGAGGCTAACGGCGATGAGAACAAGCTTCTCTTCTACTCAGTCAAGATAGACTAATAATAAAGTCAGGAATGATGAAGAAAAGAATATTCATCAATGCTATATATGGCACCATGGCGGCTGTTGCCGCCATGGGAGCCACATCCTGTGGCAGCGACGACAAGAATGAGCCGTCGGGTGGAAACAATGGAAAGGATCCGGTAGAGACAACCGACAAGTCGCTTGTCAATGCTGAACGCGCAATCGAGATTATCGATGCCGCCGTTGAGAATTATTTCGAGGGCGCAGGCATGTCAATGGCGCGTCTATATAATCCTTACAACGGCAAGAAGTCACCTGAGCTTGGCAGTGTCTGGATGTACACCTCCTCAATTGAAGCTGTCAATTCAGTGCTGAAAGCTCTGAAGGAACAGAAAGCAGCAGGGAAATCCTCACTTTATGACGCTCATTTTGCCCGCTACACTCAACTTCTTTCCAATCTTGTGGATAATCTGGAGTTTTATGCCGGCACTTACACACTGACATCTTATACCGGCACCAACACCTGGACAGTCTACGGAGTGAACCGTGGAAGCGGAAAGGGTGCGGCAGACGTTACCGGCGTACTGAACGTGTATGATGACCAGATGTGGATCGTGCGTGAGCTGCTTGAGGCTTACGAGGTGACAGGGGAGAAGAGGTATCTCGATAAGGCTGAATACCTGACGGCATACGTGCTCGACGGTTGGGACTGCACTCTTGATGAGAATGGTAGTCAGCATGGCGGCATCACTTGGGGTCCGGGCTACGTCACGAAGCATTCCTGCTCCAATGGTCCGATCGTGGCTCCGCTTGTGAAACTCGCCGACATATATAAAGGTAAGAGCGACGATATCACTTACGGCGTGATTCTTGAAGGGAAGAAACGCGATAAGGAGACAAAGGCTAAGGCTGACTACTATCTTGATATGGCTGCCGCAGTATATGACTACCAGATGACGCATCTTTATGATCCGAAGACGGGGCTTTTCAGCGACATGATGGGTGGCGACGACAATGGCGGAAAGGTCAGATATGAGACAGTGCGTGGCGTGGAATATCGTGCCTACGTGCATCTTCGCGACCGTGTGGGCACAATCTTCTCCTACAACACCGGCACTATGATCTCCGGCGCGGCGGCTCTCTATAAGGCTACCTCCGATGCAAAATATCTGACTGAGATGAAGTCTCTTTGCGACAAGAGTTTCCCTTATTTCGCAAAGCCAGCCACAGGGAAGGACGGCTGCTATACGTTTGACATAACCGGATTCAACAACTGGTTTAACAACGTGCTTGAAAGAAGCTATGTCGATGCTGCTGTGGCTTATCCGGAAGCGGGCGTATATGCGGAGGCTTTCCAGGCAAATCTTGACTATGCATATTCAAACTATCTCTACAACCACATGCTTCCTACCAATCTTCTGGTGGGATGGAATATGGAAAGGAGCAAGAATAACGTGGAGGGGATGTTCACGTTCTCATTCGCGGCAGAATATGCTTCTCTTGCAGAATATCAATTAACAAAATAACTAACTAACAACAAACATGACATCTATGAAGACTCCCGGCAGTCTGGCGCGTTTTTTCGTCTGTATGGCGATAGCGTTTATGGCGGCCCTCTATCCGGCAGGTTCACTGGCTCAAAGCACGGTGACCGTCACCGGTACAGTGACAGATGAACAGAACGAACCGCTTATCGGTGCTACCGTAATGATGAAGGGATCATCAGTCGGTACGTCAACGGATATAGATGGTGCGTATTCTCTTCAGGTTCCATCAAAAGCAGTCTTGGTATTCTCATACGTGGGCTACAATTCCATTGAGGAGAAACTGAATGGAAGAAAAGTGATCAATGTATCCATGAGTGCAGATGCACAGCTTATGGATGAGGTGGTTGTCGTGGGTTACGGCACACAGCGCCGTGGCTCGGTGACGGGTGCCGTGGCAAGCGTGAAGGGTGATGAGATGCTCCAGACCAAGAGCGAGAACCCCCAGAACATGCTCACAGGTCGTGTCCCCGGTCTCCGCGTATGGCAGAAGAGCTCCGAACCCGGTACGTACAGCAACAACATGGACGTGCGTGGTCTTGGTGCGCCGCTCGTGGTGATTGACGGTGTGCCCCGCACAGTTGAGGATTTCCAGCGTCTTAATGCCACCGACATCCAGGACATCTCAGTATTGAAGGATGCATCGGCTGCCATCTACGGTGTGCGTGCGGCAAACGGTGTGCTTCTCGTGACTACGAAGGGTGGCAACGCAGGTAAGGTCAACGTCACCTACAGTGGCTCCTATACTATCCAGAAGCCCAACAAGATGCCGAAGCTGGCAAGCGCGTATGACGCGATGACTATCTATAATGAGCAGAAATGGAACAACATCAATGGCGGTTCAATCGGTTTCTCCGCTGAGGATTTCGAGGCACTCGCCAACGGCACTCGCCGCACTTCCGACTGGAACGACCTCGTGTTCTCCAACACGTCTCCCCAGACTCAGCATGACGTCAGCATCTCCGGTGGCAACGAGCGTAACCAGTATTACGTGAGCTTCGGCTATTTCTATCAGGAGGGTCTCTTCAAGAGCGGCGACCTTAACTATGACAAATACAACGTGCGTGCCAACATCACGTCGGAGATCGTTAAGGGTCTTAAGTTCTATGCCAACCTTGCAGGTATGGCAGACTCCCGCAACACTCCCTACAACTCTTCAGTAGACATTATCCGTAACTATTGGAAGCAGGGTGTGCTTTTCCCGGCTTACGCCGACCCGGAGCAGACTATGCTCAACTATGAGGGTCTTGACCTCGAACAGAACACTGTGGCTATGATGACTGCCGACGTAAGCGGTCATCGCAAGTATCGTCAGAAGACTTTCGAGTCGTCAGCTTATCTTAACTTTGACTTCGGCGCATATATCGCTCCGCTCAAAGGTCTTGAGGCAAAGGCACTCATCAGCTACGACTATCGTGCGGACGACAATGAGATCTACCGTAAGGAATACTATCAGTATGCCTACGATCCGATGACTGACTCCTACAATAAGAAGATCTACAACAGCAGCTCCCCGAGCAACCTCCGCCGTGAATACTACAACAAGCAGCAGGTGCTCTACCAGTTCCTCCTCAACTACAACCGCGAGTTTAACGAGCTTCACAACGTAAGCGCTACTGTAGGTTGGGAGGGTCAGCGTCGTAACGGCGACAACTTCTATGCCGTGCGTGACCTTGCATTCTCCAATCCTTACCTTCTCGTGGGTGTGACTGAGGGTCAGATCGGTGCGATGAACGGCGGCGACCTCTATGAGTATACCAACAACGCTCTTGTAGGTCGTGTCAACTATTCATTTGCCGACCGCTACCTTATCGAGGGTCAGTTCCGTTATGACGGTTCTTCAAAATTTGCCAAGGGTCATCAGTGGGGCTTCTTCCCCTCTGTGTCTGCCGGCTGGAGAATCTCTGAGGAATCATTCGTGCGCGACACGGAAGCCCTTGATTTCATCAACAACCTCAAAGTGCGTGCCAGCTACGGTGTGCTTGGTGATGACAGCGGTGTGAACTATGACTGGACGATGGGTTACAACTATCCCGCAGGCAACCCTGCTGACAATGGTAACTACAACGGTTATTCTCCGGGTTACGTATTCAACGGACAATATATCTCCGCAGCGTCTCCCATGGCACTCCCCAACGTGGCTATCTCATGGTATAAATCAAAGACATTCGACGTAGGTGTGGATTTCGATATGCGTAACGGTCTCTTCGGATTCTCATTCGACTATTTCCACCGCAAACGTACAGGTCTCTACGAGCGCAACAACGGCGCGTTGCCGACAGTGGTAGGTGCGACAGCTCCACGCGAAAACATCAATAGCGACTCCCATCAGGGTATGGAACTTGAACTCCGCCATTCCAACAAGGTAGGGGAAGTCACCTACAATCTCCGTGGTATGGTTACAATCACCCGTAACAAGTATCTCTATGCAGCCAACAAGGGACCGTGGGCTAACTCCTACGACCGTTGGAAGAACGATAACCTCAACAACCGTTATCAGGGTGTGCAGTTCGGCTACACAGGCGCAGGACGTTACCAGAACTGGTATGATATCTGGAACTATGCCGGATATCAGGAGAAGGATATCCTCCCCGGCGACTATAAATATGAGGACTGGAACGGCGACGGTGAGATCAGCGATCTTGACTCGCATCCTTTCGCATTCGACCAGACTCCCTGGATGAACTACTCACTTAACGTAGGCGTCAACTGGCGCGACTTCGATTTCTCAATGCTCTGGCAGGGTTCTGCTCTCGGCTCAATGGAATATAAGGAACCTCTTTATTCAATCTGGGGCGACATGGGCGGCGGTATCCTCGAGCAGTACACCGACCGCTGGCATCCGGTGAACCCGACTGCAGATCCATACGATCCCGCAACTGAATGGGTATCCGGCTACTATGCCTACACAGGTCGCTATCCTCGCGGCAACTCTTCATTCAACCGCGTAAGCACTGACTATCTGCGTCTGAAGAGCATCGAGCTTGGCTACACTCTGCCGAAGAAAATCACTCGCCAGACAAGTCTCCGTCTCTATTTCAACGCCTACAACCTGCTTACGTTTACAAAGGTGAAATTCGTTGACCCGGAGCATCCCGATGATGATCTCGGACGTATGTACCCGCTTAACAAGACCTTCACATTCGGTCTTACTTTCTCTTACTAACCAAAAAAGAAACATCAGAAATGAAAAAGATAATTCTATCAGCTATTTTGGGTGCGACCCTTCTGACATCCTGTCAGAATATGGACATCCCTCCCAAAAATATAGTCACCTCCGACGACCTTCTTTCCAGTGAGTCGGGTATGGACATATACATGGCGCGCATGTATTCCATCATGCCGTTTGAGGATTTCAAATATCTCCCTGAGAGAGGTATCAGTAACTTCAACGGCTGGCTTGCCGGTTTCGGTTTCGAGGGTATCGGCGAGAATGTGAACCGCGACGGTTATTGCCGTTCGTTCACGGGAGAGGGCGACGTATATTGGGGCAAGGCTTTCGAGCTTCTCCGCGACGCCAACTTCCTTATCGAGAATCTTCCCAACTATCGCGGCACTTACCCGGAGATCACTTATAATGACTATCTCGGTGAGGCATACTTCGTGAGAGCTTACGTATTCTATGCTCTTGCAAAGCGTTTCGGTGGTATCCCTTTGGTGACAAGAGTGATCAACTATCCTGCCGAGACGGATCTGCTTGAGGTGCCCCGTGCAAGCGAGGAGGAGACCTGGGACCAGATATGTGCCGACTTTGACAAGGCTATCGAGCTGATGATGCCCAAGAGTCCGAAGAGAGGTTATGCCAACAAGTATGTGGCTCTCGCAGTGAAATCTCAGGCAATGCTCTATGCCGGTTCTGTGGCTAAGTATAATGAGACAGTGCCCGGACGTCTGACAGGTCTCGGTCAGAAGACCGGTGTACGCGTGATCGGTTTCGACGCCGCTACAGCTGCCGAGGCTTCCAAACGTTATTTCACGGAGGCTTATAAGGCTGCCAACGAGGTGATACAGAATGGCGGCTACAGCCTTTATAAGAAGAAATGGGCTGAGGGAGACCGCGAGGCTATCCGTCAGAACATGATCGATATGATTTCTGACACAGATAGTCCGGAGAATATTTGGATCCGCGAATATCTCTATCCGACCACTACCCACTCATTCGATGCCTACAACGCGCCTTACGTGTTCCGTTCGCCGTTGAGCTCCGCAATGTGTCCGACTGCCGACTTCGTTGAGCTTTTCGAAGGCTTCGACCGTTATCCCGACGGTTCGCTCAAGGTGACTACCGGCAATTCCAACAGTGAGGGTACATATATAATGTATGACAACATCGGCGATTTCTATAAGAATGCCGAGCCGCGTCTGCTCTCTTATCTGATTATCCCCGGCGACCAGTTCAAGGGTCAGAAGATGGAGATCTATGCAGGTGTCTACACCGGCACGACTCCCGTGAGACCCCTCCTGAATGATTATTCTTATCAGGGTCAGGCTCAGAACTACCAGAACCTCGATATCGCCAAGGGCGACAATCCGACTCTCTATATGACTCCCGACCCTAACAATCATAAGATTGTGAAACTTCCCGACGGAAGCGAGATGAAGGCATCAGGCGCGAACGGTCCGTTCTACAACTTCGCCGAGTCAGCAATGACGGGTCTTCTTGCAAGAAAATGGCTGAAGGATGATCCTTCGTTCACCGCTCGTGAGGGCAACAGCGACCAGCACTATATCCTCGTGCGCTATGCAGAGGTGCTTCTCAACGCTGCTGAGGCTGCCGTGGAGCTTTCGCTCGCCGGAGTGGCATCTCCCGATGGATCCGACATGCTTGGCGTGGCTACCGACGTGATCAACGACATACGTAGGCGTGCGGGAGCAACTCTGCTCTCCGGCAAACTCACCGGCAGCATCGAGAGCCGCAATGAGGTCAGAAAAGAGCGTCGTAAGGAGATCGCAATGGAGACAAATATCAAGTGGGACCTCCGTCGCTGGCGTGTGCAGGATTATGACAACCGCGACGGTTTCTGGGGTGAGACACGCGACAAGGATAAGTTCAGCTCCAACTCTCACTATCGTTTCCGTGGCATCTATCCTTTCTACTCCGCACAGGATAAGAAATGGTTCTACGACGTGCGTTTCGAATGTATCTCCCATAAGGAGTTTGATTACAACACGATCGACTACTATTTCGGCATACCCGGTGGAGAAGTTGTCAAGAGTCCTGTAATAGACCAGCAGCCAAACCGTTAATAAAACAAAGCATGAGGCTCCGGTGAGCCGGAAGCCACTGGAGCCATACATACTAACAATACTAATAAAGACATATCATGAAATTATTTAAGATATCCGGCATGTTTGCCGCCCTCCTTATGCTCTCCTCTTGCAGCATGTTTGAGATTGATAATTACGACGCACCGGAAGAGACTATCCGTGGCGAAGTCGTGGATGTGAAGACCGGTAATCCGGTGCTGACCGACCAGGGCAGCGAGGGTATCCGCGTGCGCCTGACAGAGTTGAGCTGGGGACCGAACGTGGAGCATAACCCCGATTTCTATTGCCGTCCGGATGGCACTTTCCAGAATACCAAGATATTCAAGGGTAACTACAACATACGCATCGACGGTCCGTTTATCCCTCTTGTGAGAGAGACTGCTGACGGAGTGCCTCTCGCTGACGAGACCATCACTACAGACATAAAGGGAGTGACAAACGTCAAGTTTGAGGTTGAGTCGTTCCTGAATGTGCGCATCGTGGGTGATCCCACCGTCAGCAATGGCGTTATCAAGGCTAAGGTAGTAGTGGAGAGAGGCGTGAGCGAGCAGGATTTCCGCGATAAGATTCAGCCGATGGGCAACTGGAATGATTCATTCCTGAATATGACCGACATTCAGTTCTTCGTGAGCTACTCTAATTCGGTAGGTTATCGTGCACGCGACGACCGCTGGTCAAGCTCTATCAACTATACCGGTTCTGAATTTAACGATAAGTTCGGCACTCCGATCACCATCACTTCCAATGGTCAGATACCATCAGGTCGTAAGGTGTGGGTGCGTGCTGCTGCCCGTATAAACTTTGATACTCCTGTAGGTAGCGGCACACGTCGCTGGAACTACAGCGAGCCTATCGAAGTGATGATTCCATAATCCCCTAACCCCATGCAGGGGAGCCGTCCGGCATTGTCCGGCTTGGCTCCCCGGCTCCCTAAAGGGGAAGTCTTAATCACTATCAACTATAACCCATAAACTATCAACCATAAACTATAAACTATAAACTATAAACTATAAACTATAAACTATAAACTATACCCCATACCCCCTCACCCATAAAAATCTCAACCCTATGAAAAAGATTAGCAGCTTATTGGCTTGTGGATCCCTTCTGGCTCTCAGAGCGGTAGGATGTACGGCAACAGATAAAACTTCCCTGACAAGGGAGGTTGATCCAAAAATCGGCAGTGGTGGTCATGGTCACGTGTTTGTCGGTGCGAATGTCCCGTTCGGTCTTGTACAGGTGGGTCCGACAAGTGTGACAGAGGGCTGGGACTGGTGTTCCGGCTACCATGACAGCGACTCTACCGTAATAGGTTTTTCACATACTCATCTCTCAGGCACAGGTTGCGGAGATTTGCTTGACGTCACAGTGATGCCGGTGGTAGGGGATGATCTTATATATGCGCGTGGAAATACAGATTCTATCGGTTCCGGTCTGTGGTCGTATGCCGACCGTTCGCGTGAAGTGGTGCGTCCCGGCTACTATGCCGTGCCGCTGACCCTCTATGGAATCGAGACAGAGATGACCGCAACGCCGAGAGTAGGTTTTCATAGATACAGATTCCCGGAGGGGAAGGCTCCGGCAGTGGTGGTTGACTTGCGCGATGGCGGCAACTGGGATTCCGCCGAAGATATTCATATAGAGAAACAGGGAGATTCGCGTCTTACCGGCTGGCGTCATTCCAAAGGATGGGCAAATAATCAGAAACTTTTCTTTGTCATTGATTTCTCCCGCCCGTTTGCATCCCTTGAGAAGAAGGGTGAGGATGGTCTGTTTGCACGCGTGGATTTTGAGGAGAAGGGTGATGAGCCTTTGATGATGAAGGTGGCAATCTCGCCGGTGTCGGTAGAGGGAGCCGTAGCCAACATGGAGAAAGAACTTCCGGGATGGGATTTCGATAAGACCGTGGCGGATGCCGACCGTCTTTGGGATGATGAACTCGGCAAGGTGAGAATCAAGGGTGGCACTCCTGATGAGAGGAAGATATTCTACACATCCTTATATCACACGATGATTGCACCATCGGAATTTTCCGATGTCAACGGTGATTATCGCGGTGCTGACGGGGAGGTGAAACATAATCCCGGTTTCAATTGCTACACCACTTACTCTCTCTGGGATACCTATCGCGCCGCAATGCCGCTCCTTAGTATAATCCAGCCGCAGCGTTATGCCGACATGATTAACACGATGACCGCTATCTGCGATGAGCAGGGGCGTCTGCCGGTGTGGCATCTTTGGGGATGTGAGACCGACTGCATGGTGGGTAATCCCGGCATACCGGTGGTGGCTGACGCTATCGTGAAGGATATCCCCGGGGTGGATAAGGAGCGTGCGTATAAGGCATTGCTGAAGACCGGCATGGATACAATCCGTGGAAACGGGCTTCGTCAGAAGTATGGCTATATTCCGTTTGATCTGTTCGGGAATGAGTCTGTGGCTTACGATATGGAGTATGCGCTTGCCGACTGGGCAATCGCACAGGCTGCGGAGGCTATGGGCGACTCTATTAATAAGGAGTATTTTGAAAACCGCAGTCATTCCTACCGCAATTATTTCGACGCGTCTACCGGCTTCATGAGAGGCAAGGACAGCAAGGGGAATTGGCGCGATCCGTTCAATGAGTTCAACACGTCGCATCGTGTAAATGACTATTGCGAGGGTAACGCCTGGCAATACACTTGGCTCGTGCCTCATGACGTGGAGGGTCTGCGCGACTGCTTCGGCTCAAAGGAGAGGATGATTTCGCGTCTTGACTCGCTGTTTACCGTATCGTCGGAGCTTCAGGGCACCGACATATCTCCCGACGTGTCGGGTTTCATCGGTCAGTATGCCCACGGCAATGAGCCGGGACACCACACTGCTTATCTCTACACGATGCTCGGGTATCCGGAGAAGACTGCCGACCTCGTGAGAGAGATCTGTTCCACCATGTACACCACGGAAGTAGACGGGCTGTCAGGAAATGAGGACGTGGGTCAGATGTCGGCATGGTACATACTCTCTGCAATCGGCATGTATGAGGTGGAGCCGGGTAGCGGACGCTACTGGTTTGGCACTCCTCTGTTTGAGGAAGTGGAGATCGACGTGCCGGGTGGTGTGTTCCGTGTGAAGGCTGACGGAATGTCTGCCGACAGGAAGTACGTGAAGGGCATCCGTCTCAACGGCGAGGAATATAAGCTCCCGTATATCAACTATTCCGATATAATGAAGGGTGGCGAGATAGTGTTTGAATTTTGAGTGTCGCTCAAAATACGATGTGACAGGTAACAAGTAATATGTAACATACGCGCTTCGCGCGTTTAGCTTATGAGATTTAAGACAATAACAGCATTTTCGGCGTCTCTCCTGATGATGGCGTCTTGCGGCGCATCGCATAAGGCTACTGTGGCAAATGATGCGTTTGCGGTATATGATTCTTTTAATACGGTATTTCTGGATTCCGCGAAGTATATCTATAAGAATACCACCAAGGATGAGGCTGCTGTCGACCGTTGGAACGGCGCGGCTGCAATATGGTGCCAGCCAATGTATGCCGATATGGCTATGAATGCCATGCTTCTCGCCCGCAAGAATGGCGACAAGGAGAATGAGGCGAAGTATCGCGACCTGAGTAATAAGATAATCGACGGTAATATCGCGCATTATCTGAATTTTGATTTCGATAATAACGACACCAACAAGGGTTGGTTCATATATGACGATATACAGTGGTGGACCATCACAATGGCTCGTGCGGCGCAGGTGCTCGGAAGAGAGGATTGCCGAGAGTTGGCGGAGAAGAGCTTCGCGCGCGTATGGTATGGCTCGCCACGTGTGGGCGACACCGGTTCGTATGCCGATCCGGCTAAGGGGCTCGGCGGAGGCATGTTCTGGCAGTGGCAACCGCTGGAGAAGCCGAATGCCAATGCTGCCGACCATGGCAAGATGTCGTGCATCAACTTCCCGACGGTAGTGGCTGCCATGCTCCTTTATGACGTGGCTCCCGAGAATCGTGCGGCTGACCCGAATCCGGAGAAATGGACCAACAACTATGGCGATTTCGTGCGCCCACATTATGAGACGAAGGGGCGTTATCTCGAGATGGCGAAGGAGATCTACGACTGGGCTTCCGAAAATCTCGGCGATATGCAGACCGGTATGATTTCCGATAGCAGCCATGGCGGGCACCGTGGTGGTCATCCGCTTATATATAATCAGGGCACATTCATCGGTGCGGGTGCGCTTCTCTATCTCGCCACCGGCGACAAACGCTATCTTGATAATGCTAAGGCGGGTGCAGACTATTCCATCAACGTGATGTCGGCGGAGAATGGTGTGCTTCCGTGGGCACGCAACCATAAGAACCCCTACGATCAGGGTAGCCTTGAACAGGGTGTGTATCCTGCAATCTGGGCGCAGTATATGGATATCCTTATCAATGATTGCGGTCAGGATCAGTATCGTGAGTTTATTGCCGACAACGTGCGTCAGGGCGTGTCAAACCGTAATGGTGCGGGTATATGCGACGGCGAGATGGATAAGAAGACTCCCGATGATGTGCTCGTGGGTAGCTATGCCGCCTCCTCACTGCCGTCGTTGATGCTATTGTTTCCGGAATATAATAAAGAGGAGAAAAAATGAGACAGCCGATTAAGTTCCTTCCGTACTTCAAGAGTACCGCATGGGGCGGACGTCGAATATCTGTTTTTAAGAATCTGTCGGTCAATTGCTCCGACATAGGGGAGAGCTGGGAGCTTTCCGCAATATCGGGATGCGAAAGCATCGTGGCGAATGGCGACGATTCGGGTATGACGTTGCCCGACCTATGCATAAAATATAGGGAGAGACTTCTCGGTGAGAACGTCTATCAGCGTTTCGGCACCGAGTTCCCGCTGCTCGTGAAGTTTATCGACGCTAAGACAGATACGTCGATGCAGGTGAATATCTCCATGCAAGGCGATCGGGATAAGGAGACGATAGGCTATGCTTATTATCCCGAAGGGGATGCTGCCGCTCATGAAGGAGAAGAGAGCGGAACCACGGCATTGGCGCAATGTGAGTATTTCAAAGTGAACAAAGAGGATATAGAGGGGAGCCGCACCTTAAGTAATGCTGAAGATTCGTTTATGGGTATAGTCTGCATAGACGGCGACGGCAAATTGAAGGTAGACGGCGTATCTACATCTGTCAGACAGGGGGAGACACTCCTGCTTCCGGCTCACGTCGACGAGTTTGACGTGGAAGGGGTGCTCTCCCTACTGACAGTGGTCATCCCGACGATGGGTTAGCCCATCCGGTCCCTGCCCTCCGACCCCCTAAAGGGGGAGTTGAAGAGTCAACATATATGTGTTGACTGGAGTTGGGTGCCCGAACCCATGGGTTCGGCGTGCCGTATAAGCCAAATTCCCCGGTATCTTTTCGCAAGATACCGGGGAATCTCTTTTTATTGAGAGAGAATCATACAACATTATTATTACAGTCAACGTTAACTAAATAAAAACTGCTGAAAACTTACATTTTAAGCAGAGAAGGGAATAAGATGAATATCATATCAGAGAATATCCACAAACTGAATAACCTGTGTAAAAAACATAAGGTAAAGTCATTATATGCCATAGGATCTGTATTGACATCTCGTTTTCGTGATGATAGTGATATAGATTTGGTTGTAAATTTCAACGATTCAGAGGTAGAGGATTCGTTTGTAAATTTCTTTGACTTTCAAGATGCACTTGAAACCCTCTTTGCCCGTAAAGTAGATTTGGTAGATTATTCCGCCATAAACAGCAATATTTTCCTAAGTGAAGTTAATCGAACTCGCCAATTGATTTATGGATAGAACTCAAAAATACTTGGAAGATATGCTCAGTTCAATTACCAATATTGAGCTATTTCTTTCTACACGTCCTCGAGAATATGAAAAATTTCTTGAAGATAGATGTTTCCGGAGTGCCGTGCAGTGGGAAATTGCCATTATTGGTGAAGCAATGAATAAGTTGCTTAAATTAAATCCTGATGTGGAAATTACGGATAAAAAACGGATTGTAGCTACACGTAATTATTTGATACATGGTTATGATAGTTTACGACCGGATATTATTTGGAGTATTGTCATAAATCATTTGCCAATTCTAAAGAAAGAAATTCAAGATTTGCTTAATTGAATAACTCCCAATTTTGAAGATGTGTAGATTAGCAAATATAAATATTGGGATAAAGAAACTTGATTTTAGTGCGAAAGGTAGAATGTCGGCTCTTCTTAGTGACGGTAGAGAAATAAGTGTGCCGATTTCTATGTTCCCTGATATAAAGAAACTTTCAATTAAGCAGAGAGGAGAGTGGATGGTGCTTGATGACCAATTTTTCACTTTTAAGAATCTGAGTAGAATTTTCTCTATTCAGGATCTGATGAGGTTGAAATAGAGACAACTGAAAAATAACCATATTCCCCGGTATCTTTTCGCAAGATATTGGGGAATATTTTTTATAAATAGGAACTGAAAAATGTTTGCCATTTTTGCCCGTCTCTAATTTAGAGTGGGGCAACGTGGATTACATTGTTGATATTTAGATAAATATATTTTCGGGAATCTAAAAATGGCAAACAAATGGGGCAAAATGGTCAACAAAATACACCATGTTGGTCAACACAATCAATACGACAACGTTATTCTGATATTTAATTGAGATTACCGTTAAAAAATCAATGAAGTAATAATGACACAAAAATAGAAATATTATACAAATAAGTACTTCAGAAAAATAAATGAACATATCAAGCTCTCATAGTAAAGTTGATGCGATTGGCAGTCCCCAACGCGCCCAACGCCCGGTTGACAGCATAAAAGAGGTTGTCTGCCGAGGCGTAGTCGGATGGTTGTATCCACTGGCCTTTCAGCATTCGCCAGAGAGTTTCCGCTATGTTGAGATGAGGGGAATAAGGAGGCAGGAAGAAAAGAAAGAGTCCTCTCTTCTCCCAAATCTTTCTCATTTCCTTCATAAGTTTGCTGCGATGCACCTTTGCATTATCCAGCACGATGAAAGTCTCTCTCTTTATCGTGAGGGAAAATTTATCAAGGAAATCTGCTATTTTTTCGGATGTCATGCTTTCCATGGATGTGAAACCATGGTAGTTGCTCCTGTAGTCGATCATTCCCCATATGTTGAGTCTCTTGTATCTTTCAGATGGGATTGTCACATTTTCCCATGGAAACTGCCATCCATAAGGCACGTATCCTTCAGTGCATGTGAAACTTCCATCCCCGAAAAAGAGGTCTATGAGTCCGGCGTCGTATTGTTTTACAAGCTCTTGCAACTTCTCCTTCTTATAAGCGTAGAGTTGCGGCGAGGGTGTCCCTTTGGTCGTCTTCCTTATACGTCCAAATCTTGCGCCAAGGCTGATAAAAAAGCCCTGAACGTGTCGCGACACGCCTCCTTGCCTGTGGCTTCCTGCCATCTCTCCTTGGCTTTCATAACACTCAGCCTGTCGTTCTCGATTGCCTTTATGACTGCTTCCTCGTCTGAGCTGTCCATGATAGGCTTGCAACCTTGTCCGGGCTTGTTCCGCAATCCATCCGCTCCATTGCAGAGATATCGGTTCACCCAGCGGTTGACCTTGTGTTCTGAACATGACAGCTTCTCCGCTATCGCTTTCGATGACAGACCATCCGCTTTGTATAACACTATCTGGCTGCGTAATTGCATGAAAGGACGGGAGTCGAAGTGTACGATATACTCCAACTCCACTCTCTGTTTCTTTGTAAGGTTTACTTCTGTAATTCTCATAGTCGTTTACCTTACCATACTGCAAAAACCGTGCCAACATATGTACATTAATTTTTAGAAACTACTTAGCTAATTAATAATACATTATAACTCTATTACATTATTGTAGCCATATCATAAATTTTTTAGTAGATGACAAAAATTAAATTTATGCTGTTAAACACTTAATTTTTAGTCGATTAAATTTGCAAAAGTCCCTGAAAATTAGTAATTTAAAGGAAAAGTTTGGACGCTTTTTCTCATGAAAACTACTAATTTCAAGGACTCGGTCAAAGTTAACCAAATCCTCCCGATTATGCAAGAGCACTTTGGTCAAAGTATGAATTTGGCACGCATAAAACTCATGGCGTTGCTGCTCCATGCACTCTGTGTGGTGCAGACTGTCAGCCTCCACAAACTGGCTGATGCGATGCCTACGGCTGTAGACAAGGATTCCAACCTCAGACGGCTCCAAAGATTCTTTGCCAAGTATGTACTTGACCTTGACATCATAGCCCGTATGATTTTCTCGCTGCTTCCTGTCAAGACCGGTCTTGTGCTGAGCATGGACCGGACCAACTGGAAGTTCGGGGAGTTCAATATAAACATCCTTATGTTGGGCATAACCTATAAAGGGATTGCCTTCCCTTTGATATTCAGCCTTCTTCCGAAACGTGGCAACTCCAACTGGGAAGAACGCAAGAAAATTATGGAACGTTTTATCCGTCTTTTCGGAGCGGAATGCATCGACTGCCTTGTGGCAGACCGCGAGTTCATCGGAAAGGAATGGACAGGATGGCTCAACAGCCGTCGCATACGGTATTACATCCGAATACGTCAGAACTTCTGGATTGTCAAGCCTTCCACCGGTGAGAGAATCCGAGCCTGGTGGCTGTTCAATGATTTGAAGGTCGGTCAGGAGAAATTCTTCCATACGCTCTTTCTTCACAAAGGTGAGTATGTCTATCTTGCCGGCAGCCGGATCAAAAACTCCGATGGTGTTCCGGAATTGCAGATTCTCATATGCTTCAATCGGCCCGAGGAGGCGATTTTGACATACAAAAAACGATGGGAGATAGAAACGGCCTTTAGAGCCATGAAATCTTCCGGCTTCAACATCGAGGATACCCATATGCGTGATATGGACCGCATCGCAAGACTTGTCGCGATGGTCTGCATGGCTCTTGTATGGGCGTATCTCGTTGGTGAACATAAAGATATAAATATTAAACCGATAAGGATTCTGAAACATGGAAGAAAGGCAAAGTCGCTTGTCAAATATGGATTGGAAGAGATTTCGACCATACTTATGCGTCCGACTTATACCCCAAAATTCGATGTTTTCAAATTTTTGTCATGTACTTAACATAAATTTATAAAAAAAAGGAAATTTTAATCGTTCTGAATTTGTATAATTCATGCTTGTTTATTAATTTTGCAAGCAGAAGTCCCACTCTAAATTAGAGAAGGACTCTTTACACTACGGGATTACCTAAGAATCAAGCTCTTGCCAAAATCCCCGCGACATAACCCCGATTTTTCCTCCCGACACCCACAGGTTGTCAGGGGGAAAATAAGTGTACCCTCAAAACCCGAAGTGGGTTATAGTGCTTTTCGATGCCGAAACTTCTATCATACATAGATTTACAAAATTCCGCGCTCCCGAAAAATACGTCACGTGCCACCCTCGACAAGATCAGTCAGTTCACCAACTCACTGCGTGACTACTGCCAGGGTGAGGACGTCGACATGAGGCTCGCACAGACCACCCCCTTCGTCATCGGCTACGGCACCGCACTCACCGACGGCACCGTCCGCAACTACAGCCCGACCGTCGCCAACGAGTGCGTCGAACGCCTGCGGAGCACCCTCCGCCGCGCAATGCGAATGAGGCTCATACCCAACTACGACCCCATACCCGAAGCACTCATCCGGCTCCGCGAAGAGGTTTGGCACCTCGACATGAAGGCGGAAACACCGATACCCATCGAACTGAACACACAGGAGGAGACCTGCGAACTGGCACGTCGCCTGACATGGCTCTTCGCCAACCGAGGCATCACCCGTCAGCCCGACGATCCCGCCGCACAACGCCGTCTTCGCGAAAGCATTACCGAGGCACGCGCCGCCCTCATCGTCCTCTTCGGACTCTTCTTCTACGGACTCGACGTCGAGTCCATCATCCGCCTCAAAACATCAGAGCCCTCAGAAATTTTCGTGCCGAAGTACGGCAGAAGCCTCCCGGTCCCGGCAGTCGCCCTCTCCCTCGCCCGAATGCACAACGAAGGCAAGATCTGCACCGTCGGCAACTACCTCTTCAGCGTGGTCAGCGACACCGACACCGACGAGCAGATCGCAGCCAAGGCACAGCGCATCACCGCACGTGCCCGCAAATGGCTCCTCCGTGAAGGCTTCGGACTCGGCAACCACTCGACCCTCCTCGGAGAATGGCTCACCGTGGCAGCCGCCACCGGAGCACCCACCGACGACATGGAGTCGGCACTCACGCACGCCGCCGAGGACCGTCTCACCCAGCTACCCACCGAGACCCTTCTCCGGCTCAACAACCCCGACAAAAGCATCTCCGGATTCCTCGAACAGAACTGGTACGTGCTGTGCAGCTACTCCACCACCTTCCGTGGTGACCGACTTCGCCGTCATATAGCCGCCTCCGGCATCTTCGGCACCGAGACCGACGCCATGCGCCGACTCTACGACCCGACCGACCTTGACGACGACCGCCGTCACGAATCCTCCGCTGTGAGCCGCTTCATCTTCTTCCGTGGCAACCCCATGGAGGCGATGCTTGTCGACAGCCTGCGCCGCGACGCCTCCGTACTCCGCGTCAGCCGTACCCGTCGCTTCGCCATCGTGCCCCAGCACGAACTCGAACTCTTCCAGGTCGCCCTCCGCGACTTCCGCGACGACGTGGACCTCGTCGACCGCGAGGAATGGATCCTCGCCCACCGTAAAGAGTTCGCCAAATCCCAGAAAGTGATCATCCACACCGGACCCTTCAAAGGCCGCGAAGCCACCATCGTCGACATCAAGACAAAACCGGGCAAAGCCTCCGGCAGCACCGGCAGCACCGCTACCGGCAGTCCCACCGCCACCACCGAGCCCGTCTACCTCCTCAGCTTCGCCCACACCACTTTCACCATCGTAGCGACCGCAACCGCCCTCGCCCTCGATGCGGTCAGCCCCTGACCAACTCAGCCCTCCCACCCCCCTAAAAGGGGGAGCGAAAGCGACCCAAGGCAGTACAGCAAGACAGATGAGCCGTTCCAAAGCGTAGCCATTATACAATAAAGAAAAAAAATCTCCGCGCTTTCCGTGCTCTCAGCGGTAAAACCCACCACAGAGTCCGCAGAGAAAATAAAAAATCTCCGCGCTCTTCGTGCTCTCAGCGGTAAAACCCACCACAGAGTCCACAAAAAAATAATCTTCACACGAAGAAACAAAAGAATAAAAAGAAATTAATTCCCAATCAAACACAATTAAATTTGTGTTTTATGACTATAAGTATTATCTTTGCGTAAATTAAATAGATATGAGACGACCGGATATAGTTAGAAAAATCTCAGAGTCCCTTAGGAACTTAGAGGGATTGGAGACATACGTCTATGGCTCGGAAGCTCGTGGAGAAGCCTCCTCGGATTCTGACATAGATCTCCTTATCCTATTGCCGGATTCACTCTCAACAAAAGAACGCATAGAGTTGGAGCAGCAGATACATGGTCAACTTCTTCCGATAGAACTCTCAGAAGACACAGAGATCTCACCATTGATACTCCAACAAAAAGTTTGGAACAGTCGTAAGACATTCTTCACGACCAACGTCCTGAATGATCGAATAAGAATATGAAAGAGCATCTTGATACAGAATCCCTGTTGAACGCAGTTGATGAAATTCTGAATGCTCTCGGTATCGATTAGTCGTATAAATTAGGTCTATATCTGGTAAATCCCTAATCACCAACTCACATCCCCAACACATGCAAACATACAATTATGGCTCTCCAGCCAGCAATTGTTGTACATATATTGCATAAATCAAATAATTACTGCTTACGATAAAGAGAGCTAAAGGTCTCTCCATAGCTGCATATAATAAAGACAATCAGAATGTCAGAATCCGGTGGCAAAAGAGTTGCAAAAAATACCTTGTTGCTGTATTTCAGAATGATTATAGTAATGGGAGTAACAATATTTACTTCCAGAATTATTCTGCAATCATTAGGTATAGAAAATTATGGAGTCATGAATGTGGTCGGTGGTATTGCATTCTCATTTGGCTTTTTCTCATCATCCATGACAAATGCGACACAACGCTATCTTAGTTTCGGACATGGAAAGGGTGATATTGCCAAAGTTAAGGACTATTTTAATATAATAAGTATATTATTCTTTTTAGGTTCAGGACTTATTCTAATTATAGGTGGTGGACTTGGCTTCTGGATTGTAAAGAATTTGAATATTCCCTCGCATCTGTATGGTGCAGGGTTAGTTGTATACTATGCGACATTGATTTCGCTAATAATAACCTTACTTGCTTCAGTATATGATTCGGTCTTGATAGCAAGAGAGGATATGAGTGTATATGCCTATCTCAGTATAATTGAAGCCGGTTTTAAACTTGGCATTGCTTATCTTATATTCTTAACCGGTAGCCATAAACTTGAGATATATGCACTTTTACTTTTGAGTGTGACAATAATAGTAAAAGGGAGTTTGGTATTGTATTGCAGAAAAAAGTATAAAGAATGTCGCTATAATCTTATATGGGATGGTGCTCAAATAAAGGATATTTTTTCATTTATGGGATGGAATGGATTGGGTACTATCGTATGGGTGGTGAATGAGCAGGGAATAAACATACTGATAAATCTGTTTTTCGGACCGGTTGTAAATGCTGCCCGTGGTGTTGCATCCCAAGTAAATCAAGCTATAAATAACTTTACAAACAATTTCTTTTTAGCATTAAATCCTCAAATAATCAAGAGGTATGCGGCAGATGATATTGAAGGAACAATTAGGATAACGGAAAATGCCAGTATATTTTCGTATTATTTATTGTGGATGATATGTCTTCCGGTAATACTTAGGAGAGATTATATATTGTCACTATGGTTAAAAGATGTTCCGGAATACACTTCTATATTCCTTTTATGGATATTGATATATTCATTGGTGAATGTCCTTACACGACCACAATGGACTGTAGTACAGGCTGTCGGTCAACTTAAAAATTATATAATCAACGGATGTGTCACCATGATTGGTGCGATTCCGATAGGTTATTTGGTATACCGAATGGGATCTGTTCCCCAAACGATTTTTGTTATAATGGTGGTGCTTAGATTATTGTATGTGTTTGTGTCATTGCATACCATTAAAGGTATGATTCAGTTAAATATCTGTAGATATTTGAAGAGGGTTATATTGCCTATATTGATAGTCTCTTCATTATCTTGGGTGGCGATGTCATATCTTGATACTCTTTTTGTGGAGGATTTCATAGGTTTCATTCTGTCAACCTGTACAAGTCTCGTTGTTTGCTGCCTATTGATATTCATTAGCTTGACTTCAGATACACGACAATATATTTTAGGAATAATCAGACGTAGATTGTAGAATGAATATAAAGACAATTCTTTCTAAATTATCAACTCCATATTATAGAAGCAGAATTGATTCTCAGTATGGGATAGGACGATTGGAAAGATTATTCTATTCAAATTGGTTCAATCCCGTAGCAACACTTTATGTGAATTTCAGGAGTTTCCCATTCTTACAGGCGATAAGATTGCCATTATGGGTTTACGGTCGTCCTCGTTTCTACTCACTTAGTGGGCGTATGAGAGTGGATGGAAAGATATCATCCGGGATGATAAAATTTAATATGGTTAAATTTGGTGCACCCGGAAATATGTCAAGTAAGTCGGAATTGTATAATCTTGGCGATATTCTGTTCAAAGGGAAATGTGAGATTGGAACCGGTAACAAAATTATAGTTGGTTATGGGAAAAGTCTTAGTTTAGGAAATAATTCAGTAATAATGGATCGTTGCTGTATAGCTGTGCACGAAAAGATAGTAATAGGTGGAAATTCTAGGATAGCGCATAGTTGTCAAATCATGGATACCAATTATCATTTTGTTGCTGATTTGAATAAAATGGAGATATCTCCAAGAACTAATCCGGTAAATATTGGTAAAGGTTGTTGGATATGCAATTCAAGTTCGATTATGCCTGGATCCAATATTCCTGATTACGCCATAGTTGGTAGTCATAGTTTGGTTAATAGAGATTTCTCCCAATATACAAAAGGATGTATAATAGCTGGTACTCCGGCAAAACTTATAAAGGAAGGTTTTGTAAGAGTTTTCAATTCTAATGTTGAAAATGATATCTGGAAATACTATAATATCAATGGAAAGAGTGTATATCATATTGATGGATACTCTATTGAGGAATTGGTAGATTATAATTAAGAAGAATAATTATGTCTTTAAAATTATTAAAGAAATTATATTGGAAATATATTAAAGGACCGGAGGCTTATGCTCGCTATTTGGGCGTAAATATAGGTGACGATTGTTTCATTGCCACTTATAATTGGAGTTCGGAACCATATCTGATAACTGTGGGGAATCATGTGCAGATCACATCCAATGTGTATCTTCATACTCATGGTGGTGCTCATGTTGTAAGAAGTGTTTATCCTAATTTTGATGTATTTGGAAAGATAGTAATAGAGGATTGGAGCTATATTGGGGCAGGGAGTCAGATAATGCCGGGAGTTACCATAGGTGCTGGATCTCTTATTGCAGCGGGATCCATTGTGACCAAATCGGTTCCACCAAAAGAAGTGTGGGGAGGGGTACCTGCTCGCAGAATATGTTCGGTAGATGAGTATATCAAGCATAATCTTCCTTATAATCTAAATTCCAAGGGTATGGATTATGAGGAGAAAAGAAAATTTTTGTTATCTCTGTCTGATGATAAATTTATAAGAAAGTAGTTATTTGATAAATGGTTATAATGATTTTTTGATTGTTGATTGAATAAATATATAATTTAGTAAGAATTAATTTGGGCAGTAGAGAAGAAATTAATAAACTTTGTATGCCAAAATAAAAATTAGAAATGTAGTATGTTATTGTATGATTTATGTGCAACCCAACCAATTGGATCAATACTCAGACATGGAGGGGGAATATATGGAGAAATGGTTTTCTTTAAAATTGCAGAGAAAACAAATAAATTTGCATGTTATTATGATTCAAGGAAATGGATAAATCCAAAAATATTGGATATATGCAGAAATAATAATATAAAATTATATGATTTAAAATCAATACAATTTGATGATATTATAGATTCATACACATTATTATATTCCGCATTACCGGATGAACGAGCAAAATACGTAAAAATACGTAAAATTTTTACTGTGCATGGCTTGAGATCATTAGAAGCTCCAAATGATATTATGCGAATTAGATATGCTATCGGATTTAAGTCTAAAATAAAAGAATTAATAAAGTATTATTCGGATAATATTGCCAAGAAAAGAGATTATGATAATTTTATTAGAGACTATTGTTGGGATAGTAATAATATTGAGATTGTAACAGTTTCAAATCATTCACGTGTGTCAATAGAACTCTTAATACATGATATAAAGAGAAAAAATATTCCGATACGTACTTTCTATGCACCAAATACCATAGATTATTTAAAGGAAGATGCTAAAAGAAATGGAGAATCTTATTTCTTAATGGTTAGTGGAAATCGTTATGTAAAGAATTGTCTTAGAGCTGCAATTGCATTTGATGAATTGATAAGTGAGGGATATCTAGGTGATGTTAAATTAAAAATTGCAGGAGCTTCAGAAGGCTCGTATGATTATAAATTTAAGAACCCTGATAAAATAGAATTTTTAGGATATGTTTCTGATGAAGAGTTAAAAAGTTTATATGGAGGAGCGTTTTTATTTGTATATCCATCATTAAATGAGGGATTCGGATATCCACCATTGGAGGCAATGTTCAATTCTGTTCCAGTTATAAGTAGTTGTTTTGCATCTATACCGGAAGTTTGTGGAGATGCTGTAATGTATTTTAATCCACTGTCAATACAAGAGATTAAGAATAGAATGGTTCAAATGCTTGATAAGGAAGTTCGAGATCACTATATTTTGAAAGGAAAAGAAAGATTTGAGTATATTAAAAGTAAGCAAGATAGCGATTTGAATAGTATGGTTGATTATTTATTGGAAAAATCAAAATAATTATAATGGAAATTATAAGGAAAGTTGATAAATATTTCCATATACGATATGACTTGGTTATTTTAAGTTATATCGTAGCATGCGTATATTATTGGTATACACGAGTATGCTCGCCAATAAATGAAGTTTTAAATATTAATTATATTCTTGCTTTCACAATACTGTTATCGTTCGATTATACAAAAATAGATAAATTTAAAATAGCATTATTTATTTTATTACCAATATGCGCGGTGGTTTTTCGCAGATGGTTGGTAATTTGGACTATATTTGCATTAGTATATCAGATTGGGTATTATAATATAGGATTAAGGACAATTGGGAAATTGTCAATTATTATACTTGTAATTGAATTATTCATCCAATTTGAATTATTTCTTTTGGGGATTGTTGAGGATACTCCTAAATTTGTTGTTAAAACAGAACGATATGCACATGATTTGGGGATGGGAAATAGTAATCAATTTGGGATGTTGATATTTGAATTATGTTGCATGATATATTTATTTATTGGTATAAATAAAGGGAAAAGATTACTGTTTACAATAATAACTATTATTGTTGGATGTATAATGTTCTATTTCACATCATGTAGAACAGCTTTTTATTCTATATTACTTTTGAATATTCTTGCATTTGGATATTGGTTGAATTTATTTTCAAAATATTATAAAATACTAATAGGGATACTTCCATTTATATTTTTTGCATTAAATGTTTATACTGCACTATTTTATGAGGATATGTCTGAATTTAATGAGATTTCAACGGGCAGAATGTGGTATATGAAGAAATATTTAGATGATTTTTCTTCTACGGACTGGCTGGTAGGTGCTGTTGTTGAATCAAGCGATCCTCTTGATGGAACATATTTGGAAATGTTGTTAAAAGGAGGAATTGTTATGACAATATTTTTTTCATGTTCTTTTTTTATAAGTATAGTAAAGTATTATAATGAAATAAAGAAATATCTTCCAATTGTAATAGTTACGTTAGCTGCAGGTTTTTCTGAAACGATATTTACAGCACCATCTCCATGTACTATTTTATTATGGACAATAACATTATTAGTATATACTAAAGACCAATTAAGTTATTAAGATTTGATTCTTATGAAAACATATTTATTTTTTGCGCAAGATGGTGTTGGCGGAGCAGAGAGGGTGATGGTTACGATTGCTAATATCTTGGCAGATAAGGGGAATAATATCCGTTTTATCCTTATAAGAAATAAAAATTCTAAGTCGTCCTCATTAAGTACTCTTATTGAAGGTCGGTTTAAATATGAAAGAATAATTTGGAGAGGGCAAGTGCAATTGCTAAAAGAATTATATAGAGGAATCCAAAAAAATAATCCGGAGGTGATTTTTGCATCGGCAATGCACATAAATCAAAGGTTATTGCTTCTTAAGCCATTTTTCAGTGGTTGTAAGTTTATAGTTAGAAATGATAACTATCTTTATACCCTTTCAAAGTTAAAGCGCATTACTTTGAAATATATTTATCCGAAGGCAGATGCAATAATCGGACAGACGGAAGAAATGGGAGAGGAATTGAGAAGAATAGGTATTTCGTCAGATAAAATAAATGTTGTTAGAAATCCTATAGATACCGATATGATTAATGAGAAATTAAAGGCTCCAAGTCCTTTTGACTCTGATGATCAATCGGTAAAATTTATAGGTTGTGGAAGATTTTCACATCAGAAAGGTTTTGACATATTGGTTAAAGCTTTTAGTATAGTAAAGCAATCGATTCCGGGTGCAAAATTATATCTTTTGGGAAATTTGGAATATGGGGATGGAGCGGTTAGAAAAACAGTGGAGAATATTGTAAAAGAGAATAATCTTAATGATTCAGTGATTTGTACGGGTCATATTGATAATCCCTTTAAGTATATAAAACATGCAAATGTCTTTGTGTTGTCTTCCCGGTGGGAAGGTCTTCCTAATGTACTTCTTGAATCGGAATATATAGGTACACCATCTGCTGCAACTAAGTGTATTCCGGTTATTGAAAGAATGATAAAAGAGGGAGAGAATGGATTCCTTGCAGAATCAGAAAATCCTCAATCATTAGCGGAAGCAATGATTAAGGCTGTAAATATACCACATTTTAATACAACTGAAGGGGAAAATAGGGAGGAATGGGAAAAACTTTTTGAAAAAGTTGTAGGATAAGGATTATTTGAATTAATTATGAAAATAGCAGTAGCAGGCACAGGCTATGTAGGCCTCAGTATAGCGACTCTTCTCGCTCAGCATAACACGGTAATAGCCGTGGATGTGATTCTCGAAAAAGTGGAACTCATCAACAACCGCAAGTCACCCATACAGGATGAATACATAGAGAAATATCTCGCGGAGAAGGATCTGGATCTTACCGCAACCCTCGACGGTACGGCGGCTTACCGCGATGCAGATTTCGTTGTAATCGCGGCACCAACCAACTACGACCCGGTCAAGAACTACTTCGATACCCATTGCATCGAGGATGTGATTGATCTCGTACTAAGCGTCAATCCAGATGCCGTCATGGTCATAAAGTCAACTATCCCTGTTGGTTATTGCCGTTCCCTTTACTTAAAATATGCCGCCAGGGGAGTGAAAAAGTTCAACCTGCTATTTTCCCCGGAATTTCTTCGCGAGTCAAAGGCTTTATACGATAATCTTTATCCCTCCCGTATAATTGTTGGTTATCCCAAGATGATAGACCGAGGAGAATTTATGTATGAGAATGAGGCGATAAGGAAGGTTGTGGATGTGGATTATCTTGAGGCTAAGGCACGAGAATTTGCAGCGTTACTTCAGCAAGGTGCAATCAAAGAGGATATTCCGACTCTTTTCATGGGTATGAAGGAGGCGGAGGCAGTCAAACTCTTCGCCAACACCTACCTTGCTCTCCGCGTCAGCTACTTCAACGAACTTGATACCTACGCAGAAGTAAAAGGTCTTGACTCGCAAGCAATCATTGAGGGAATTGGACTCGATCCTCGAATTGGCACCCATTACAACAATCCATCCTTCGGTTACGGTGGATACTGCTTGCCCAAGGACACCAAACAGCTCCTTGCCAACTATGACAATGTGCCACAGCAGATGATGTCTGCAATTGTTGAGAGTAATCGTACTCGTAAGGATTTTATTGCTGATCAGGTCTTGAAAATGGCTGGTTACTATAGTGAGAATGGTCAATATGATGCCTCTTTTGAGAATCATTGCGTTATTGGAGTGTATCGTCTGACAATGAAATCAAATTCCGATAACTTCCGTCAGTCATCAATACAGGGTGTGATGAAACGTATTAAGGCGAAAGGTGCGACCGTAATCATATACGAACCTACGCTTGAAGACGGCTCTACCTTCTTCGGTAGTCGAGTGGTCAACGATCTTGACGAATTTAAGGGACTTTCCCAAGCCATACTTGCCAATCGTACAAACGAAGAACTGAAGGACGTAAAGAATAAGGTATATACAAGAGATATTTTTGCACGTGATTAAGATATGAATATTCTCGTTACAGGCGCAGCAGGATTTATTGGAAGTAATCTTTGTGAGCGGATATTAAGGGATCAGCCGGATAGTGTCGTCATAGGTATAGACAATATGAACGATTACTATGATGTGAGTATAAAAGAATGGAGGTTGCAGCAATTAAATAGCTTCGGATCAAGATTCATATTCATAAAAGGGAATATTGCGGATAAGAAACTCATAGATGATGTCTTTTCCAAATATACCCCGGAGATTGTTGTAAATCTTGCTGCACAGGCTGGAGTCAGATACAGTATCATAAATCCTGATGCATATATAGAAAGCAATCTTATTGGATTTTATAATATACTTGAAGCGTGCAGGCATAGTTATGATAATGGTAAGCCCGGAGTGCGTCATCTTGTATATGCGTCTTCGTCAAGTGTGTATGGGAATAATAAGAAAATTCCCTACAGCACGGATGATAAGGTGGATAATCCGGTAAGTCTGTATGCTGCTACTAAGAAGAGCGATGAGCTGATGGCTCATGCATATTCAAAGTTGTATAACATCCCATCCACAGGTCTGCGTTTCTTTACGGTTTATGGACCTGCGGGTCGTCCGGATATGGCTTATTTCGGATTTACAAATAAGCTGATTAAAGGGGAGAAGATTCAGATATTTAATTATGGTAATTGCAAGAGGGATTTTACATATATTGATGATATTGTAGAGGGAATCCTTCGTGTCATGGCTGGTGCTCCTGAGAAATCAATGGGAGAAGATGGCTTGCCAATTCCGCCATATAAGATCTACAATATCGGAAATAATCAACCGGAGAATTTGCTTTATTTTGTGGAGATTCTTCAAGAGGAACTGATTAATGCGAAGGTGCTTCCTGAAAATTTTGATTTTGAATCACATAAAGAACTTGTAGCAATGCAGCCGGGGGATGTCCCAATTACCTATGCAGATACAGATCCGTTGGAACGAGATTTTGATTTTAAGCCATCAACTCCACTTAGAGAGGGCTTGCGCAAATTCGCAATATGGTATAAGAATTTTTATTTGAATAATTCTTGTAGATGATAGCAACTAAGGAAGAGTTGAAAGAATGGATAAAAGCGGATTATGATAGTTATGGATTTAAGTATCCATTCTTGTCAAAATTCACTTTTTCTGAGAACGGCACTATGTTTGCCTATGTGAAGAATCTACGATATTTGGAGTATTATACAAATAAAAAACAATATCCATGGGATAAAATATTTAAATTTTGGTATCTTTTGAAATGGAGGTATTGGAATATACGTCATCAGTTATATATATCCCCTAATACTGTTGGCCCAGGTCTGCATCTTGTGCATCATGGATACAGGCGGATAGGTTCAATTAGAAAAATTGGTTGTAACTGCACTATTCTTCCGATGGTATTGATTGGTAAGAAATATCCTGATGCGGATATGTCAGATGCTGAGATTGGAAATAATGTGTATATAGGAGCAGGCGCACTGATCATGAATCCTGTTAAGATCGGAAATAATGTGACAATTGGAGCTGGTGCTGTGGTCACTAAGGATATCCCGGATAATGCAGTAGTCGCTGGTAATCCTGCTAAAATTATCAAAATTAAGGATGTTGGGAAAATATAAATCTATTGATTTGTATATAAATATATACTATTGTTTTTAAGAGTGGATAGTTGTATGTATTTATGATATCCTCACCCGAAAGTTCCGCATTGGTGAGGTATAAAATAAGGATTGTTTTTGGGGTATGAAGGTATTGTTTGTTTGTACGGTGCCGACTGAGAAGAGTGGGATTCCGGGCGTGGTGTTTAATCTAATGAATGGGTTCCGGGGTAGTGGAATTGAGTTAGGGTATGTTGCCATTAATGAGCCGGATGAGTCGTATCGGAGGATTCTGAAGGGGTTGGATGCGGGGTTGTACGTGATTCCTCGTAAGATTTCGAATCCGTTGAGATATGTAAAGGATCTGGCTAAGGTGGCGCGTGGTTATGATGTGGTGCATGTGCATGGTAATAGTGCCACGATGGTGCTTGAGATGTTGGCTGCGAAATTGGCTGGTGTGAGGCTAAGGATTGCTCATAGTCATAATACGTCTTGCAGCATGAAGGGTATTGACAAGTGTATGCGGCCTCTGTTTTATACTCTCTGTAACGGACGGATGGCTTGTGGAGAGGAGGCTGGAAGATGGCTGTTTCGCGATAAGGGGTTTAAGGTTCTGAATAATGGTATTGATTCGGAGAAGTATCGTTTCAGCCAAGTTAATAGGGATAGACTGAGGCGATCGTTGGATTGGGAGGATAATGCGGTGATAGGACATGTGGGTAATTTTGTGGAGCAGAAGAATCATCGGTTCCTGATAGAGATTTTCAGGTCGCTTTATGCCAGGAATGATAATGTGAGGTTATTGCTTTTGGGGGCGGGACCGTTGCAACCGGAGATTGAGGAGATGGTGAAGGGTTATGGCATTGAGGATAAGGTGCATTTTGCCGGTTCGGTGAATAATCCTCATGAATATATGTCGGCAATGGATTTTGTGGTGATGCCGTCACTTTTTGAGGGATTGCCGCTTACGCTTGTGGAGGAACAGGCTAATGGTTTGGAATGTTTGGTGGCTGACACGATAACGCGGGATGCTGATTTGACGGGGAATGTGCATTATATGTCGCTGAATGAGTCGGCGGATAAATGGGCGCGTAGGATTGAAGCCGGACTTGCCGATAAGAATCGAGATGAGGTGTCGGCAAGAGGGATAGAAGATATCAAGAGGAGTGGTTTTGACATATCATCGGCTGTAAAGGATTTGGCTGATTATTACGCTTCTGAATTGCAGAAATATGAGAAGAAATAAGATATTTAGAGGGTGTCTCTTGGTGATATTATTTGTTGCCGCATTGTTTGCCGTAACTTCGTTTAAGGATAATGGTAAGGATAGGGACAAGGCGCAATGGAAATTGGTATGGGTGGATAATTTTAACAAGAACTGTCTGGATACGACAGTATGGGGCTATATGAAGAGAGGAAGGGATGCCAGCCGTAAGTATCATTCCTCGAATCCAGATTGCTATGCTTTTAGGAAAGGTAAACTGATAATCAAAGGGATTAAAAATCCGGATATGGATTCTGATACAGCCTCTTATCTGACCGGTGGGATAACAACTCAGGATAAGAAGGCGTTTAAGCCGCCGTTCAAGATTGAGATTCGTGCGAAGATAGGTTCGGCGAAGGGTGCTTGGCCTGCATTTTGGATGATGCCGTTTGTGAATGAGAACGGTTGGCCTAAGGATGGTGAGATTGATATCATGGAGCACCTGAATTATGATAGGTTTGTATATCAGACTGTTCATTCTGCTTATACGAAAGCGGATCGGAATGCCAACCCCCAACGGTTTACCAAATCGGATATACTGCCAGATAAATTCAATACGTATGGGGTTGAGGTCACTGAAAACGACGTGACCTTTTCGGTGAATGGAACGGAAACATTGACTTATCCTCGTGTAGAGAAGGATTCGCTTAAGGGACAGTTCCCGTTTTTCCGTGACTGGTATCTGATGCTTGACATGCAGTTGGGCGGCAGTTGGGTCGGAAAGTTAGATCCCGCTGATTTGCCTGTTGAGATGGAGATTGATTGGGTGAAGTATTATCGCAGAAAATAAGGATTCATCACTATAATTCAAATTTCGTAGCTTTTTATGAATACTCGCAGATTCGTTGATTGTATCACCGAGTCCGCAGCAAATTATCCGCACATCACGTTTTCTAAGTCCGGCGCAGCTTATACCTGCGTCAACCCTTTTTCGTATCATATCGTCAGGAGGAATGCCGATCTGTTTGGGGCTTTCGACGGATTGTATGTCGACGGGATGCTGATGTGCAAGTTGATTAATCTGTTGTGGCGCAGGTCGATCCCGAGACTTAGTTTTGATATGTCTGGCATGGCTGTTGACCTGTTCCGGCTTCTTGACGAGGCTGCCGGGGATAAGACGGTTTATTTTATCGGGGCTAAGCAGGAGGAGCTGGAGAAGTCGGTGGCGCAGATCAGGAGGAGTTATCCGAGGATGGCTGTTGCCGGGTATCGCAATGGTTATTTCTTGGATGTCGATGACAGGAGGCGTGCGATACGTGATATTGTAGATTCGGGTGCGGATTTTGCGATTGTGGGGATGGGTGCTCCGCTTCAGGAGCAGTTTGCGTTGGATTTGCGAGATGCGGGATTCAAGGGTATTGTGTTTACGTGTGGTGGTTTCCTACATCAGACGGCTGATAGGATAAATTATTATCCGGATTGGGTCAATAGGTATAATCTGCGGGCGTTCTATCGTCTTTTCCATGAGAAGGGGCTTTGGGGACGCCTGTATAATGTTCTTATTGAGTTTCCGGTGCTGTTTACGTATGATACGATACGTAGCCGATGGATCGTCTCGTCTACTTCCTAATGGGAGCTGAGGAGATTTTTATGGGGAGGGTGGGCTTGGTCGGCACCCCTCGCCCATGGGCTCGGGCACGGAACTCCAGCGGACACGGCTGAGTACGGGTAGCCCCAGTTATCTGAAGGGGATGTAGGGATTGTGACTGTGGGTTATTTCAGGAGGATTTCGATGTCGCTTTTTAGAAAGTCTTCTATCGATATGCCTCCGGTGCCAACTTATTCAAATTGAGATGCAATTTTACTCAAATTGGGATGCAATTTGGAATTTTGAGTGGAACTCAAAAGGAACTTGGATTTGAGCGGAACTCAAACGAAACTGCTGAAAACATCTGGCTTCTGGGCTGTTCTTTTAGGGGGCTGAGGCGGGATGGCTTTTTTTTCTTCCCCTTTAGGGTGCTTGTTATGAGGATTGGTGGGATTGATTTTGTGAGGAGCGGGGAGGGGTTCTCGCTTAGGGGGTGTCCGGAGTTTTGGTTCGTGACGCGGGATGGATTGTCAGCGGCGCGATGGATGGGGTATTATTTGGAGGTGCCGGGTGTGGATGGTTTGTTGCGCGTCAGGAAGCGGTGCTATGGGGGATGTATGCTGACGAATGTGCCGGTGTATGGGGATGTTGTGTTTTTGCCGGAGGATGGTGGCTCTTGTGATGGTAAGGGTAGGATTTTCCGGCGGGTGTCGGAGGCAGGGGAGGATGGTATTTTGATTGAGGATTTGTGGGAACGGTGGTTTCTTCTGACTCCGGATGGTAAGAGGAGAGAGGTGATTCGCGGGCTTGGTCGGGACCCCTCGCCCATGGGCTCGGGCACGGAACTCCAGCCGACACGGCTGAGCTTTGGTAGCCCCTCGGTTCATTGAAGGAATTGCCTCTCGGCTCTCTGTGGGGGAATTTGATTTTGATAACGGGAAGCCCCGGAAAGATTTGTGTCTTTCCGGGGCTTCTTTGCGTTTGGGCAATAGCCTTTGGCTATTGGCTTTGGCTTTGGTGATAGCCTCAACCTTCGGCTATGCCGAGGTTGAGGCTATTCCGTTTTTTATTCCCACTCGATTGTGGCTGGTGGTTTTGAGGAGATGTCGTAGACTACGCGGTTGACGCCGCGCACTTTGTTGATGATCTCGTTGCTGACGTTGGCGAGGAACTCGTAGGGGAGATGTACCCAGTCGGCGGTCATGCCATCGGTGGAGATCACGGCGCGGAGTGCGACGCAGCTTTCGTATGTGCGTTCGTCGCCCATTACGCCTACGCTCTGCACGGGGAGTAGCATCACGCCTGCCTGCCATACGCTGTCGTAGAGCCCGGCGTCACGGAGTCCGTTGATGAAGATGGCGTCTGCTTCCTGCAGTACGCGCACTTTCTCTGCGGTCACTTCTCCGATGATGCGGATGCCGAGTCCGGGTCCGGGGAAGGGATGACGTCCGAGGAGTCGCTGGTCCATGTTCATGGCTTTACCTACGCGGCGTACCTCGTCTTTGAAGAGGAGGCGGAGCGGCTCAACGATCTTGAGGTTCATCTCTTTGGGGAGACCGCCCACGTTGTGGTGGCTCTTGATTGTGGCTGACGGTCCTTTTACGGAGCAGCTTTCGATCACGTCAGGATAGATGGTGCCCTGTGCAAGCCAACGTGCGCCTTCAATTTTCTTTGCCTCTGCATTGAACACTTCCACGAAGTCGCGTCCGATGATCTTACGCTTCTGTTCGGGGTCGGTTACGCCTTTGAGGTCGTTGTAGAAACGTTCGCTGGCATCTACGCCGATGACGTTGAGACCCATGTGCTTGTAGGAATCAAGCACGTCGTCAAACTCGTTCTTGCGGAGCAGGCCATTGTTGACGAAGATACAGGTGAGGTTCTGTCCGATGGCTTTGTTGAGGAGCATGGCGGCAACTGATGAGTCGACACCTCCGGAGAGACCGAGTATGACGCGGTCGTCGCCGAGTTTTGCCTTCAGTTCTGCCACGGTTGTCTCAATGAATGAGTCGGGGCTCCATGTGCCGGAGCATCCGCAGATGCCGAGCACGAAGTTGGAGAGGATCTGTGTGCCGTCGGTTGAGTGGTACACCTCCGGGTGGAACTGTATGCCCCAAGTCTTCTCCCCTTCGATATGGTAGGCGGCTGCCTGCACGTTTTCGGTAGAACCGATTATGTGGTAGTTCTCCGGGAGACGGGTTATTGTGTCGCCATGCGACATCCATACCTGAGTGGGTGAGGGCACGTTGAGCATCAGCGGGTCGATCTGGTCCTTGACCGTGAGCATTGCGCGGCCGTATTCACGGCTGGGCGCACCCTCCACCTCGCCGCCAAATTCGGCAGCGAGGAGCTGTGCGCCATAGCATACTCCAAGCAGGGGCAGATGACCTTTGATGTTGCTGAGATCCGGTTTGGGAGCATCCGCGTCGCGTACCGACGAGGGGGATCCGGAGAGGATGACGCCCTTTATGTCGGCGTCAAGCTCAGGAATCTTATTGAAAGGATGGATCTCGCAATACACGTTGAGCTCACGCACGCGGCGTGCGATGAGCTGGGTGTATTGTGACCCGAAATCCAGAATCAGTATTTTTTCCATTTGTATGATATTATTCTGCACGTGAATAGTTGGGTGCCTCTTTCGTGATGGTCACGTCGTGGGGATGGTTCTCGATCACGCCGGCAGAGGTGATGCGCACGAAGCGAGCGTTGTGGAGAGCCTCGATATCCTTCGCACCGCAGTAGCCCATTCCGGAGCGGAGACCGCCGAGGAGCTGGTAGATGGTCTCGGCGAGAGTACCCTTGTAGGGTACGCGAGCCACGATACCTTCCGGCACGAATTTGCTTGAGTCGCAGGTTGCGCTCTGGAAGTAGCGGTCTTTTGAACCTGCCTGCATAGCCTCGATGGAGCCCATGCCACGGTAAGCCTTGAATTTACGACCGTTGTATATGATGGTCTCGCCCGGAGATTCCTCTGTACCAGCGAGCATTGAGCCCATCATTACGCAATCGGCACCTGCAGCAATGGCTTTCACCACGTCGCCGGAGTAGCGGAGACCGCCGTCGCCGATTACGGGCACACCATATTTGGCAGCTACCTTCGAGCAGTTGAAGATTGCGCTCAGCTGGGGCACACCCACGCCAGCCACGATACGGGTGGTGCAGATTGAGCCGGGACCGATACCAACCTTGATGCCGTCGGCACCGTTTGCGATGAGGTATTCGGCAGCCTCGGCAGTGGCGATGTTGCCCACGAGCACGTCGATCTGCGGGAACTGTGCCTTCACTGCCTTGAGAGTGTTGACCACGTTGGCGGAATGACCGTGGGCTGTGTCGATCACGACAGCATCCACGCCGGCATTCACGAGAGCCTCAACGCGTTTGAGAGTGTCGCTTGTCACGCCTACGCCGCCGGCTACGCGGAGACGACCCTTGCTGTCCTTGCAGGCATTGGGGTAGTCCTGAATCTTAGTGATGTCGCGGTAGGTGATGAGACCTACGAGCTTGTTGTCTTTGTCAACCACGGGTAGTTTCTCGATCTTATGACGGAGAAGGATCTGCGAAGCCTCTGTGAGGTCGGGATTGGTGGTAGTGACGATATTCTCTTTGGTCATCACTTCGGAGATGCGGAGCGACTCATCAGTCTGGAAACGGAGGTCGCGGTTAGTCACGATACCCACGAGCTTGCCCTCGGTGTCAACCACGGGTATGCCGCCGATATGGTTCTCGTGCATCATGCGCTGAGCATCGCCTACGGTCTGTTCGGGAGTGATGGTGACGGGATCAAAGATCATGCCGCTTTCAGCACGTTTCACCTTTCTCACCTGTGCAGCCTGCATCTCGATAGGCATGTTCTTGTGGATTACTCCGATGCCACCCTGACGGGCAATAGCGATAGCCATAGCGGCTTCCGTTACGGTGTCCATTGCAGCCGATACCACCGGGATGTTGAGGGTGATGTTGCGCGAGAAGCGGGTCTTCACCTCCACCATGTTGGGAGTGACCTCTGAATATGCCGGAATGAGAAGGACGTCGTCAAACGTCATGCCTTCCTCATTCACTTTTTCTGTTAAAAATGACATTTCAATCAGTTTAAATGGTTAATAAGGAGAAAAAACGTGTGAATCTATCAGAAATTCTTCAGTTTCTCTGATATGATCACGGTCTGAGTGCGGTCCGGACCTACGGAGATCACGCCTACAGGCACCTCCGTGAGCTCCTCGATCTTGCGGACGTAAGCCTTTGCAGCCTCCGGAAGCTCGTCGAAGCTCTTAATGCCGGTGATATCCTCTTTCCAGCCGTCCATCTCGATAAACACCGGTTTGCAGCGTGCGAGTTTGGAGATTGTGGATGGGGGAGTGTCGATGATCTTGCCGTCGAGTTCGTAGTGGGTGCAGATCTTCACCTTGTCAAGACCTGAAAGCACGTCGAAGAGCATGAGTGCCCAGTTGTCGATTCCGGCGAGGCGGCTTGTGTAGCGTGCGACTACGGCATCAAACCAACCCACACGACGGGGACGGCCTGTGACTGTGCCATATTCATGACCGCGTTCGCGGATTTCGTGAGCGATCTCGTCAAAGAGCTCTGTCGGGAAGGGACCCTCGCCGACGCGGGTGCAGTATGCCTTAGCGACGCCGAGCACGTTGTCGATCCATTTCGGGGATATTCCGGCACCCACGGGCACGCTTGCCGACGACGGGGTGGAGGATGTCACGAAGGGATACGTGCCATGGTCGATACAGAGCATCATGCCCTGTGCGCCCTCGAAGAGGATCTTCTTGTCGGAGCGGAGAGCCTTGTTGATGAGGTCAGAGGTGTCGACGATGCGCGGACCGAGAATCTTGGCAATCTCCATGTAGCGGTCGTAGACCGTCTGGAAATCGTATGTGTCGAGACCGAGCATCTTCAGCTCCATGTTCTTCTCGTCGAGAGCGGCTTTCAGACGCTCAGCGAAGTATTCCGGCTCAAGCAGGTCGCCCATGCGGAGACCTACGCGGCTGTACTTGTCGCTGTAGGCAGGACCGATACCCTTCTTGGTGGTGCCGATGAGCTTGCCGCCTTTCAGGCACTCGTAAGCCCCGTCGAGCGCGGAATGCCAGGGCATCACCATGGCTGCGCGGTCGGAGATGTAGAGCTGATAGTCGGTTATGCCCTGGTTGTGTAGCTTCTCAAGCTCCACGAGCACCGATTCCGGATTCACGACCATGCCGTTGCCCATCACGTTGACGGTGGCGGGGTTGAATATGCCTGACGGGATGCTCTGCAGGGAGTACTTATGACCGTTGAACATCACACTGTGACCGGCATTGTTGCCACCCTGATAGCGCACAACCATGTCGGCACGACATGCGAAATAGTCGGTAATCTTTCCTTTACCTTCATCGCCCCACTGGGAGCCGATGACAACTAATCTTTCCGACATTATTCTTCTAATTTATTACGTTTGTAAATATGGTCGATGTTTTTGAAATAGTAATCGAGGGTGAAGCAGTTGTTGAGCTCCTCCTCTGTGAGTGCGCCCATCACAGTGGGGTCTTCCTTCAGAAGCTCCTGATATGATGCGCCCATGCTCATCGCCTTCATTGCGATAGGCTGCACGGTGTCGTAAGCCTTCTCGCGCACGAAGCCCTTGTCGATGAGTGCGTTCATCACGCGCTGTGCGAAGATGACGCCGTTGGTGCGGTAGATGTTTGCCATCATCTGCTCCTCAAACACGACGATATTCTCCAGGATGCCCTTCATGCGGTTGAGCATGTAGTCGAGGAGGATAGTTGCGTCGGGCATGATGATACGCTCGGTTGCGGAGTGGGAAATGTCGCGCTCATGCCAGAGAGCCACGTTCTCGTAAGCCGTCACCATATATCCGCGAAGCACGCGTGCGCATCCGCAGATGTTCTCGCTGCTGACCGGGTTGCGCTTGTGGGGCATTGCGGATGAACCTTTCTGACCCTTGCCGAATGCTTCCTCCACCTCATGCACCTCGGTGCGCTGAAGGTTGCGCACCTCAAGAGCCATCTGCTCGAGGCTTGCACCGATTACGGCGAGAGTAGCCATGTAGTAAGCGTGGCGGTCGCGCTGTATCACCTGAGTGCTGACGTCGGAGCTGTCGATGCCAAGTTTGTCGCATACATAGTCCTGCACGAAGGGGGGTATGTTGGCGAAGTTGCCGACGGCACCGCTGATCTTACCCACCTCGACGCCGCGTGCGGCTGCCTTGAATCTTTCGAGGTTGCGGCGCATCTCAGCCAGCCAGAGCACCCATTTGAGTCCGAATGAAGTTATGTCGGCGTGTATGCCGTGTGTACGACCGATGCAGGGGAGTTTCTTGAAACGGATTGCCTGCTTCTTGAGCATCTCGATAAATTCCTCGATATCTTTGAGAAGAATTTCATTAGCCTGCTTGAAGAGGTAGCCGTTGGCGGTGTCAACCACGTCGGTTGATGTCAGACCGTAGTGCACCCATTTGCGTTCCTCGCCGAGCGATTCGCTGACGGTGCGGGTGAACGCCACGATGTCGTGACGGGTCTGAAGCTCGATCTCCTTTATTCTGTCGATATTGAAAGTGGCATTGGCGTTGAGTTTCTCAACGTCTTCAGCGGGCACAACACCCAATTCTCTCCAAGCCTCAGCAGCGAGGAGTTCCACTTTGAGATATGCACGGAACTTGTTCTCCTCCGTCCATACCTCTCTCATTACGTCTCTTCCGTATCTTTCGATCATTTCTATGTAAGTTTTTTATTTTTCCATTTTACGAAGGAAGCACTCAAGGGTGTTCTCCATGAGGCATGCGCGGGTCATCGGACCGACGCCGCCAGGCACGGGAGTGATCACCGACGCCTTATCCTTGCAGGCCTCATAATCCACGTCGCCGCAGAGCTTGCCGGTCTCCGGGTCGCGGTTTACGCCAACGTCGATGACGGCAGCACCTTCGCCCACCATGTCGGCAGTGACGAAGCGCGGACGACCGATAGCCACCACGAGGATGTCGGCGGCTGATGTTACTTCCGCAAGGTTCTTGGTGCGGCTGTGAGCCATAGTGACAGTGGCGTTGCGGTCAAGGAGCAATTTGGAGACGGGGAGTCCGACGATGTTGCTTCTGCCGATCACTACCGCCTTCTTACCTTCAATCTCCACGCCTGCCTTGTCGAGCATCTTGATGATACCTTTTGGGGTGCAGGGCAACGTGCAGGGGAGTTTCTGCCAGAGTGAAGCCACGTTGGCGGGATGGAAGCCGTCTACGTCCTTCTCCTTGGCGATAGCCTCAATCACCTTGTCCTCATCGATATGCTTAGGGAGGGGGAGCTGCACGAGTACGCCGTCAACAGTATCGTCGGCATTCAGCTCGGCGATCATGGCGAGAAGTTCCTCTTCAGTGATGTCGGCGGGGCGACGGATAGTTGTGCCTTTGAAGCCAACCTCCTCGGCATCCTTACCCTTACCTTTCACGTAAGACTGGCTTGCAGGGTCTTCACCCACAAGAATTACCACGAGATGAGGTGCGCGTCCGTATTTCTCTTTTGCCTCAACCACTCTGCGAGCCACATCCTGCTTGAGTTCTTTTGCTAATTGCGTTCCGCTTATAATCATTGTGTCTGTTCTGTTTTTAGGGTTTCCGTCTCCCCGACAATCTTGTCGGGGAGACGGAAGATATTAGAGAGATGCTTTACCTATGTCGGTGCGGTGGAAGAGCGAGGGGCACTCGATCTTCTCGATCTCAGCCTTGGCGGCTGCGTTGGCAGAGGGTATGTCCTTACCTTTGCCCACCACCATCAGCACGCGTCCGCCGGCGGTCAGAATCTTGTCGCCGTCACGTTTTGTGCCCATGTGGTAGACGTCGGCATTCACCTTGTCAAGACCCTTTATCTCCACACCCTTCTTATAGGAACCGGGATAGCCTTCGGAAGCGAGCACCACGCCAAGATAGGCGTCGTCGCTCCAGCGAGTCTCACAGTCGCGACCCTCTACGGCAGCATCCACAAGTTCGTAGAAATCGCTTTCAAGACGCGGCAGGACCACTTCTGTCTCCGGATCGCCGAAGCGAGCGTTGAACTCAATCACCTTCGGACCGTCGGCAGTCAGGATAAGACCGCCGTAGAGCACCCCTTTGAAGGGTACGCCTTCAGCCACGAGACCGTCGGCTGTGCGGCGGATAATCTCGTTGAGGGCTTTCTCGCGAATCTCTTCAGTGACGAACGGAACAGGTGAATACGCACCCATGCCGCCTGTGTTCGGACCCTTGTCGCCATCGAAGGCACGCTTGTGGTCCTGTGCCATTGCGAGGGGATACACCTTGTTGCCCGATACGACACACATGAAGGAGAACTCCGGACCGTCGAGGAAATCCTCAACCACCACGCGACCTTTGCCGAAGGCAGAGTCGAGAAGCATGTCGCGGAGAGCCGCCTCTGCCTCGTCGTAGGTCAGAGCCACCACCACGCCCTTACCTGCTGCAAGACCATCATATTTGATGACTGCGGGGAGGGGACGGTTCTTAACGTAGTCCCATGCCTTTTCGAAGTCGTCAAATGCTTCGTAGGAGGCGGTGGGCACGTTGTATTTTGTCATTATCTGCTTTGCAAACTCCTTGCTGCTCTCGATGCGTGCGGCAGCCTTTGTCGGACCGAATGCCTTCAGTCCGGCAGCCTCCATGGCGTCAACTACGCCGACAGCGAGTGCAGCCTCCGGACCAACGACTGTCATGTCGATGGCATTCTCGGATGCGAACTTCACGAGGGCATCTACATCCTCCACACCGATTGCCACACACTCGGCATCGTCAGCGATACCGGCGTTGCCGGGTGCGCAGAAGATCTTGCCTACCTGCGGCGAACGTGAGAGAGCCTTGACGATCGCATGCTCGCGACCGCCACTGCCCACTACAAGTACTCGTTTCTTGCTTTCCATCTCAGATCAATGTTTGAAATGACGCATTCCGGTGAAGAGCATTGTGATACCCTTCTCGTTTGCCACCTTGATGGAATCCTCGTCGCGGATGCTTCCGCCGGGCTGTACGATAGCTGTCACTCCATATTTTGATGCGAGTTCAACGGTGTCGCCGAAGGGGAGGAAACCGTCGGATGCGAGCACAAGACCCTCGGTGATTCCGGCAGCCTTAGCCTCTTCGAGAGCGATCTCGGCAGAACCTACGCGGTTCATCTGTCCGGCACCTACTCCGGCTGTGGCACCATCCTTCACAACGACGATGGCGTTGCTCTTAACATGCTTCACGATCTTCCAGCCGAAGTCCATCTCTGCAAGTTCCTTCTCGGTAGGTTTGCGCTCAGTGACGCACATGTCGGCTGTGATGTCCTTGCACTCCACGTCGGCATCCTGCACGAGCATACCGCCGTTGACACCCACGTACTGCTTCTGGGGCTCTTTCATGTTGTCCATCTTCACTTCAAGGAGACGGAGGTTCTTCTTCGATGCAAGCACCTCAAGGGCTTCCGGCTCGAAAGCGGGAGCCATTACGATCTCAAGGAAGATAGGTTTCATGAGGCGTGCCACTTCGGCAGTCAGCGGACGGTTCATTGCCACGATACCGCCGTAGATGCTCACCTTGTCAGCCTCGTAAGCACGTGTCCATGCCTCAAGAAGATCCTTGCCCACGCCTGCGCCACAGGGGTTCATGTGCTTGAGTGCGCAGCAGAACGGCTCTGTAAATTCGCGGACGATGTTGAGCGCGGCATTTGCATCCTGGATGTTATTGTAGCTGAGTTCCTTGCCGCCGAGCTGACGGGCGTGAGCCACTGAATAAGACACCTCTTTTGGTGCACGGTAGAATGTGGCAGCCTGATGAGGATTCTCGCCGTAGCGCAGAGTCTGGATTGCGTCGAAAGCGAGGAACAGTTTCTCGTCAAGACCGGCAGCCTTGCGCATATAGGTTGCGATGTGGCTGTCGTAGAGAGCTGTGTGGGTATATGCCTTTGCTGAGAGTTTCAGACGGGTCTCTGGAAGGGTGTTGCCGTTTGCTGTGATCTCCTCAATTATGTTGGCATAGTCGGCAGGATCGCATACCACAGTTACGTCGCGGAAGTTCTTGGCTGCGCTGCGGAGCATTGAGGGACCGCCTATGTCGATGTTTTCCACGGCGTCTTCCATAGTGACGCCCTCTTTTGCGATGGTTGCCTCAAAGGGGTAGAGGTTGACGCATACCATCTCTATAGTGCCGATGCCGTTCTCTGCAAGCTGAGCCATGTGCTCCGCGCTGTCGCGGCGTCCGAGCAGACCGCCGTGCACTTTGGGGTGAAGAGTCTTCACGCGGCCTTCGCAGATCTCAGGAAAACCGGTGACGTCCTGGATGTCGGCAACCACGAGACCTGCACCACGGAGCACTTTCAGAGTGCCGCCTGTGGCGATGAGGTCCCAGCCGAGATTCTTGAGGGCAGTGGCAAATTCCACGATGCCCGTCTTATCGCTTACGCTGATTAAAGCTCTCATTTATTTTATTTTGTTGTTGTTTTTGTTGCTTAATGTTTGTAATTGTCATGCCGCATCTCCGCGATGTAGGGGAGGCGCGTCAGAGGGAGGAGAGTAGCTTCTGGACAGTAGCCGGATAGAGGATATGTTCCTGAGCATGGACCAGAGTCTCCAGTTCGTCGCGGTCGCTACCTTCGTAAGGTATGGCAGTCTGGGCGATGATCTTCCCTCCGTCGAGAGTCTGGTCGACGAAATGGATAGAGATCCCGTAGACCTTCACCCCATATTTCATTGCCTGTCCGATCGCATCAGCCCCTTGGAATGCAGGGAGCAGAGAGGGGTGGATATTGATGATTCTCCCTTCGTAGGCATTGAGAAGCACGTCGCCGATTATTCTCATGTAGCCTGCGAGGCATATCAGATCTACACCCTTTTCGCGGAGATGACCTAACAGCATGGTCTCAAATTCCGCCTTCGACGCGAAGTCTTTCGGACGGAATTCCACTACGGGCACTCCGAATCGAGCGGCACGTGTCACGACGTATGCGCCGGGTTTGTCAGTGACGCAGAGAACCACTTCCGCGTCAATCCTCCCTTCGGCACACGCCTTGGCTATTGCCTCAAAATTTGAGCCGTTGCCACTGGCGAATATTGCAATCCGTTTCTTGTCTTTACTGTCCATTGTCTATGTCGTTAGATGCTTGTAGTGCGGAACTACACCTTATAATATAGTGACGCCTTCGCCTTCGACCACCTTTCCGATGACGGATGCCTTCTCTCCGGCTTTCGTGAGGATCTCGATAGCCTTGGGTGCATCCTCCTCGTTGACTGCAAGCACCATGCCGATGCCCATGTTGAAGATGTTGAACATCTCGCGGTGGGGCACCTTGCCATATTTCTCAAGCAGACGGAACACCGGAAGAATCTCCCAGCTCCCCTCTTTCACCTCTATGCCCTGTCCTTTGGAGAGGATACGCGGGATATTCTCGTCGAATCCGCCGCCGGTGATGTGGGCTATGCCGTGAACGTCGATCTCTTTGAGCACCTCATGCACCTGCTTAACGTAGATACGGGTGGGGGTGAGGAGCATCTCGCCGAGAGTCTGGTCGCCTGTCTCCTCATATTTCTTGTTGAGGTCAAGACCGTTGTCGGCTACAATCTTGCGCACAAGGCTGAAGCCGTTGGAGTGTACGCCTGAGGATGCTATGCCTACGAGCACGTCGCCTGCCTTCACTTTCGAGCAGTCGATAAGGTTCTCTTTTTCTACGGCACCGACAGTGAAACCTGCGATGTCGTAGTCGTCCTCGGCATACATGCCGGGCATCTCGGCGGTCTCTCCGCCTACGAGTGCGCAGCCTGCCTGACGGCAACCCTCTGCCACGCCAGCCACGATTGCCTCAACCACTGCGGGATGATTCTTGCCAACAGCCACGTAGTCGAGGAAAATCAGAGGCTCGGCACCCTGTGCGAGCACGTCGTTGACGCACATTGCCACGGCGTCGATGCCGATGGTGTCGTGCTTGTCGAGGGCGAATGCCAATTTAAGTTTTGTGCCGACACCGTCGGTGCCGCTCACGAGGATGGGGTGCTTGTAGTTGAGCGAGCCGAGATCGAACATGCCGCCGAACGCGCCGATATTGCCCATGCAGCCGAAGCGGTTTGTCGATGCCACATGCTTCTTGATGCGGCTCACTACCTCATAACCGGCTTCCAGATTCACGCCGGAGGCTTCATAACTTTTTGCCATTTCTATATTTTTTTTATACGCCCCGCGCAATTCTATTTCATGCGCGGGACGCAAGGATTATTAATATTATTTTGCCTTGAAATAGGCTACAGCGTTGGCGAAGAGGTTCTGGCTCTTGTTGCCGGCGATGTTCTTCATCAGTCCGTCGGCATAACGCTCGGAGTGTGCCATCTTGCCGAGGATAAGACCGTCGGGCGAGATGATGCCCTCGATAGCCTCTGTACTGCCGTTGGGGTTTGCCGGGGAATCCATTGTGGCGTTACCTTCGCTGTCGGCATACTGGAATGCTATCTGACCGTTCTTACGGAGAGTGGCGGCAAGTTCTGCATTAGCCACGAATTTGCCCTCACCGTGGGATGCTGCGACTGCGTGCATCTCGCCGAGCTCGAATCCGGCAAGCCATGGGGAGGCTACCGAACCTACGCGGGTGTTGACGATCTGTGAGATATGGCGGTTGATGTCATTATGGAAGAGAGTGGGGGAGTCGGCTGTCAGCTCACCGATCTTGCCGAAGGGGAGAAGACCGGATTTCACGAGTGCCTGGAAGCCGTTGCAGATGCCGAGGATCAGACCGCCACGTGCGTGGAGTCGTTCGATTGCTGCCTTCACCTTCTCATTCATGATGACGCTTGCGATAAACTTACCGCTTCCGTCGGGCTCGTCGCCCTCGGAGAAGCCGCCGGAGAATGCGAGGATGTCGCAGGCATCGATGTGTGCCGCCATGTCTGACGTTGATTTCTCGATGTCTTCAGCCGTCTGGTTGCAGAATACGGATGTAGTCACCACTGCACCCTCCTTGGCGAATGAAGCCGCCATGTCGTAGTCGCAGTTTGTGCCGGGGAATACGGGGAGATACACCACAGGGTTATCCTTAGGCTCACCCTTGTATTTTGCCACTTCAGAGCCGGATGTCGCATTCTCTACCTTGCCGCTCACTGCGGTGCGGTCGGGATATACGGCGGTGAAACGCACGCGGTTAGCTTCAAATGCCTCATCAATTGAGATCTTCTCTCCGTTAACGGTGAGGGTGGGCTCTGCCACTGTCTCGCCGATGAGGTCGAAGTCGGGGAGATTGAGGATATCCTTGCTCTCCACCACGATTGAGCCGTTGCCATAGTTGAAGAGGTTATCCTCCTTGGCTGTGATGTTGACGCCGATGCGGTTGCCGAAACTCATCTTGGCAATAGCCTCAGTGAGACCGCCGAAGCCGAGTGCATAGCCTGAAACTACGGTGCCCTCCTCAATGAGACGCTGGAGCAACTTGTAGTTGGTCTTCAGCTTCTCGGAATCCGGCATGAGGGAGGGGAGCGGGTTGTGGCGCACCACATATATATAGTTGCCTGCTGCCTTGAATTCAGGGCTGATGACGTTGCGGCTGTCTACGGGAGCCACGCCGAATGCGATGAGTGTCGGAGGCACGCTGATGTTGGCGAATGTGCCGCTCATGGAGTCCTTGCCACCGATTGATGCAAGACCGAACTCAGTCTGCATGCGCAGGGTGCCGAGGAGTGCGGCGAGAGGCTTGCCCCATGATTCGCGGGTGTGCATACGCTCGAAATACTCCTGATAGGAGAATCTCATGCGCTCGTAGTCGGCACCGGCTGCAACAGCCTTGCTGATAGCCTCCACTACTGAGTAGGCTGCACCATGATACGGGCTCCAGCTTGTAAGGTAGGGGTTGAAGCCGAATGCCATCATGCTGGCGGTGTCGGTATGATGGTTGCCTACAGGGAGTTTCTGCACTGATACCTGTGCCTCTGTCCCCTGAGTCTTGCCGCCGAACGGCATGAGCACTGTCGATTTGCCGATTGAGGAGTCGAAATGCTCGATAAGACCTTTCTGGGAGGTCACGTTGTCGTCAGCGAGAAGGTTCAGGAATTTATCTTTGAGTGAGTTGCCTGCCACTTCATGTACAAACGGATCACGCGGCTCGATGGTGCCGATCGTTGCCTCTGCGAAATGGCGTGCACCTGCAGAGTCGATAAACTCGCGGCTGAGGTCAGCTACTACTTTATCGCCGTAGAACATGCGCATTCTTCCGGTGGAGGTCACGTCTGCCACATGGTTAACCTCAAGGTTCTCCTCATGGCAGTATTTGATAAACTCATCCATGTCTTTCTTCTCGACCACTACCGACATACGCTCCTGGCTCTCGCTTATGGCGAGTTCGGTGGTGTTAAGACCGGAATATTTTGTAGGCACTCTGTCGAGATGTATGTCAAGACCGTCGGTAAGTTCGCCGATAGCCACGCTGACGCCGCCGGCACCAAAGTCGTTTGATTTCTTGATGAGTCGTGTCACCTCCGGACGACGGAACAGGCGTGCGATCTTTCTCTCTTCGGGCGCGTTACCTTTCTGCACCTCACTGCCACACTCCTCAAGTGATGAGGTGGTGTGTTCCTTTGATGAACCTGTAGCACCGCCGATACCATCGCGACCTGTGCGACCGCCGAACATGAGCACTACGTCGCCCTCTGCGGGGCTTTCACGACGCACGTCGGATGCCTTCACTGCACCGACCACAGCACCTACCTCAAGGCGTTTTGCCACGTAGTCGGGGTGGTATATTTCGCGCACGTGGGTTGTGGCAAGACCGATCTGGTTGCCGTAAGATGAATATCCGGCAGCTGCACGCAGGGAGATGACTCTCTGGGGAAGCTTACCCTCCATAGTCTCCGATACGGGTTTGTAGATGTCGCCGGCACCGGTGACGCGCATTGCCTGATATACGTAGCTTCGTCCGCTCAACGGGTCGCGGATTGCACCGCCGAGACAGGTGGATGCGCCGCCAAACGGCTCAATCTCAGTCGGGTGGTTGTGAGTCTCGTTCTTGAACTGAAGCAGCCAGCGTTCCTTCTCGCCGTCAACGTCTACATCAACGTAGATGCTGCAGGCGTTGTTCTCCTCGCTCTGCTCCAAGTCGTTGAGCTGACCTGTCTTCAGCAGGTAGCGTGCACCGATGGTGGCAAGATCCATTAGGCAAAGGGGCTTGTGCTCACGTCCTAATTCCTTGCGGATCTCATGCCACTGGCGAAGGCTCTCCTCAAGGTCGGCGGAAGCGAAAGAATCATTCACCTTTATATCTGTCAGTTCGGTAGTGAATGTGGTGTGGCGGCAATGGTCGCTCCAGTAAGTGTCAAGGATACGAAGCTCAGTCTCGTTGGGGTCGCGACCTTCGGCAGTGAAGTATTTCACCACTTCCATAAGATCGTCGCCATTCATAGCCAATCCCTTCTCCTTGCACCATGCGGGAGCCTGTTCGGCAGTTATTTCGCGGAAACCTTCAAGCACGGGCACCGGTTTGGCAGCGGCTCTTTCCGGGGCAGCGAGTATCGACAGGTCTTTCTGACGCGATTCCACGGCATTGATGCAATAGTGAGCAATTTTCTTCATCTCCTCATCGCCTACAGAGGCATCGAAAATGATGAGGCGTGCGCTGCGGATCTCGATGTCGGCATCCGGTTTGATGAGCTTGACACACTCAACGGCAGCAGCTGCACGTTGGTCAAACTGTCCGGGGAGCGACTCAATCGCAAGATAGGGGCGTCCTTCGAAGTCCACTTCCTTTGACACGTTATCGGTGGCAGGTTCGCCAAACACCTTGTAGCTGCTCTTCTCCACCAATTCAGGAGTGAAGCCGAAAAGGTCATAAACGCAAAGGAGACGAAGGTCGCGGATGTTGAGTCCGAGATTTGAGTTGAGCTCATTGCGGAGGCTTTCCGCTTCCACACGATATGGCTCACGTTTCTCTACGAAAATTCTATATGGAGTCATGATGAGATGGTTGATTTCAATCAGTCTAATGTTGATGCGAGAACTTTCTCAGCCTGTTTGCGACGGAACTCGTCCATTTTCTCTTTGAGAGATGCGTCGGTGATGGCGAGCATCTCGATGGCGAGGAGTGCGGCATTCTTTGCACCGTCGATAGCCACAGTGGCTACCGGTATGCCTGACGGCATCTGCACCATCGACAGGAGAGAGTCAAGACCGTCGAGAGTCTTCCCCTTGATGGGGACTGCGATGACGGGGAGGGTGGTGAACGCAGCCACCACGCCTGCAAGATGTGCGGCACCGCCTGCAGCGGCGATTACGGCAGCGAAATCACGCTCACGCAATCCGCTGACCCATTTTTCGAGCTCCGCAGGAGTGCGGTGTGCGCTCAGAACCTTAGTTTCAGACTCGACGCCAAACTGAGCAAGAGTCTCAGTGGCAGCCTTCATGACTCCCCAATCGCTGGTGGAGCCCATAACAACACCTATTTTCACTTTATGATTCAAGTTTAAAAAACGGATGGGCGCCACAAAATATGTGGCGTCCACCCGTTTATATTGTTACACTGTTTACCTGTCTGTTGCTGCCGGCTGTATGTCGGCATGCCTTCACCACACAAGAGCACACTATTATTCCCGAAAGATGCAGACGCGCACTTGTGATGCTCGAAATCCTGCCCGGCTTTCGTCTGGCTGAAGATATGTCACGTCGTTGCATATTCATGCGGAATCAAGATGTCTCCCTCCCGGAAAGGAAATTTGTGGTTCTGTGTGCAAAATTAATAAATATTTTTGACATATCCACAATCCCCATCCAATAAATCATCAGCTAAAGTCGTTTTTCAGGGTCGTTTCCCATGTCTTATTGTCTGCACATTATATCTGGTCTGAAGCCCATCCGGGTGAGGCGATAACTTCGGTTTCCATTTGAGTTGAATGCCTGCTCACTGAAGATGCGTTGTAGGGTTGTACGGTTTCCACAAACTCCGATAAAATGCAAATTTGAGCCTTGCAAACTCCGATAAAATGCAGTTTTTAGTGTTCCAAACTCCGATAAAATGCAATTTTGAGCCTTGCAAACTCCGATAAAATGCAACGACCTGCCACAGTTCATCCTTTATGTCCGAGTTTTCGCATTAAACTGTAAGATTTCCTTGCAAAACTCGGATCAAAATCTGAACTTGTCATAAAATATAAAGGTTGTAGTTGGTGCAATTTTACACTCCGCAAAACTACAACCAGACAACAACCTCTGAAAGGTGTACTTCAGTTAGTGCTTACGCCACATGCCGCAACCACGATATCAATCCCCATCTTTACCACAACAGCGTCATTGTGTAAATGTTCCGCTTCAAGGATGTTCCTTATGAGGAGCTGGTCAGGCTCCTGCCGCACCGGTGGAAAGAGTATCATCCCGAAGCCGTGATGGAGAAGATCTGGGACCTCGCAAAGTGAAATCTCCAACTTAAGACGACTTCGGCTACAACTTGTCATGGTTGTAGCCGAAGTCGTCTTAAGTTGGAGGTCCTACCTGTACTTCAGTTAATGCTTACTACGCATGACATTGCCAGGCTTTAAATCGAGATGAAGCATGTGTTGAGACTCATGCATATAACTCAGTCCATAGGCTATCTTGGTGATAATTTTAACAGCCTCATCTATATTAAGGTTTTTATTCTTGATGTAAGAATTTAGATTCTCACCCTCAATATAATCCATTGTATAATATATCGTACCGTTGGTCTCAAACACCTCGTAGGCTTTGACTATATTGGGATGATTAAGCGCAATTAGATTTTTAGCTTCTGCAATGAATTCAGCTTTGCATTGTTCTGTTGATATTGTGTCAGAATCTGAGGACACACTCCCTGATTCTTCGCGAGAGCTAATGCCATTTATAAAAAACTCCTTAAGAGCAAAGCGTTTGCCTTTTTCTCTTCCCTTTACTACACTTACCATATAGGTAATTCCAAAAGTCCCGTGTCCTAAGACTGATTCTATCCTGTACGTATTCCGGGAATTTGATATGAGTCTTCCAATTTTAAGCTGTTCCATATCTATACATTAAATTTCACGTACTAATCTGAAACCAATAAAAGGGGACTTATGACTTGGAAATTGTTTTTGTCTATTGTACACTCTACATACAGACTCTGAATTGTAGAATGAGCCTCCTCTGACCACGCGTTTTTCACCTGTACGCGGGCCTGAATAATCTTTCTGAGATGATGAATTATAGGCACCAAACCAATCAACACACCACTCTTCTACGTTTCCGCTCATATCAAATAAGCCCAACTCATTGGGATGCTTCTGTAATACAGGTCTAGTTCCATCGTTCTTATTATACCAGCCAACATCTTCTAAGAAATTACTTCCTGAATACTTATAGTTACGAGATTTGATCCCTCCTTTTGCAGCAAATTCCCATTGTGCTTCTGTTGGGAGTTTAAATGTTAACTTTGTAAGTTCATTTAATTTGTCGATGAATTTCAATGCGTCATAATAAGAAACACACTCCACAGGTTTATTTTTACCTACATAGCGTGATGGATTATTGTCATTACCCATAACAGCACTCCACAATTCTTGAGTCACTGCGCTTTGACCGATCTCAAAATCAGACAATTCAATGCTTTGTGTAGGATGATCGAATAAGCTTGATAAAAATCCACCCTTTTCTTCCATTCTAACTATATCTCCTACCACCTTAATCATCTTAAAGCTTACACCATTAATTTGTATTGTCGTGGAGTTTTCACCGTTTTCTATGATATAATTGCTTTTGCCATCATAATCCTTGTTAGCTCTATTTGTCACACAGGAAACGACATCGGCGTGGATTTCAGTATCATTTGATACCTCATGTCTATTTCCGAATAAAGCGGAGAATTCTTCAATGCTTGCCGGTCTGTGCTTCTTATTTGTAGACATAGCTCTCTTGATTGCCTCTGCAATTTGATCGTCAACAAACTCAGGAAATTCTAATTCTGTGTCAATAAGAGCCAACGCATCAGGAGGTGTTAAGCCTGTGATTAGTTTATAAAGTGTTGCTGCCAATGAGTAAATATCTGCTTGTGGTGAGAAAGAACTTACACCTCCCTTTCGATATTGTTCGGGTGAGGCGTAACCATGGCTTATGCCAACCGGAGTGGTAGAGGTTTCTTCTCCTGCATCATCATATTGTTTAGCCAAACCAAAGTCAATAAGAATCGGATTCCCGCCATCATCGAGCATGATATTGGCCGGCTTGATGTCTAAGTGGTTAATGTTCTTAGAATGGATATAAGAAAGAGCATCACCAACTTTCGCTATCCAACCAATTGCAGAAGGCAAGCTGATTCTTCCTTTCTGTTTAACGATGTCGGATAAAGATTGTCCATCTATAAAGTCCATCACATAATAAGCTGTGTTGTTCTCTTCGAAAACATCCTGAATCCTGACTATTCCCGGGTGTTTTAGTTTGGCAATGTTCTTCGCTTCCTTTAAAAATTTCGTTTTGAATCTTTCAACAAGTTCCTTGTTTACACTTGTTCCAAGAGTTATATGGCTTGTGGTTGTATCTCTGTCGCAAAAGGTCTTTGGGAAGAATTCTTTTATAGCAACCTCCACATCAAGCATGGTATGTACTGCGAGATATGTAATTCCAAATCCGCCCTGGCCAAGGACGGATTTAATGACATATTTGCCATTTAGGAGACTCGAACCCAAAGATAGAAATTGATTTGAATCATTCATTGTTCATGTCTAATGATAATATTCACGCGAGTATCTCTATTTAATTCAAAAATTTTGGTCTTCAGGAAAAATATCAATAATCGTACCGAATGTGCTACTCGGATCATTATACACATCCCTCATATGTAAATTGAGTAAAGGCAAGAAAGCATCGCATAATCTCCCCTTGGTTGTAACTATATCCTCATCTTCTATACCCTTGAAAAGAATAGATGAATTTTTTTGAATGAGAATAGTATACACTCCACCTCCACATAACATCAATGGCTCATCAGGGTTAGTTTTTATTCGTAATCCATATAGTCGATTTAGAAAGGACGCATACTGGGATGTTGTCAAATATTCCGTTTCTGTATAGCACAAACTTGACATATTATATATATTGAGCATTACAGAGGTTGGAGTTACGATAATATATCCTTGATAATGAAATTCCGGAGCGACCGACCAATTGTTGACCCCATACTTAAATTGTGTAGCAGATTTTAATAACTGCATTGTAAGGGACTCTTCCTTTTTATTCTTTTTAGAGAAATCCTTGACTGCATTCACAATTCTATTAGATGGCTTTTGTGAATATCCTATTGTCGGTCTTCCTAAAGCACATAGCAAAATAAATACTACTGCAACAGAAAATTTTGTCATAATAATCCTTTAGTTTATTTTGATAAAGACAATTCCTTAATTCTCTCTTCACTATCTCTTTGACCATGAGATTTCCGATACCATTCTATTGCTTTTGATTTATTTGTGGTTACTTGTTGACCGTGTTCATACATCCATCCTAAAAAATAGCATGCGTCATCATTCCCTTGTTCTGCCGCAAGAGAAAATAACCTAAATGCCTCAGTAAGATTTTTATTTACTGGTTCGTGACCATAATAATAGTAATATCCGAGATGACACTGACCCTCATCATCTCCACCTTCAGCCGATTTTTTGAACCAGAGGTATGCCTTGCCATAGTCTTTTGCTTTGTAGTAAGGCTCCCCCATTTTGTATTGCTCATAGGGATAGCCCTGATATGCTAATATTGAGTCGCTTTTCTCACTTCTTTCTTCTATGGATGTGTATTCATTTCCACCCTTATCTATAAAAATATCTTTACCATTTGATTTGGCATTAAAATATCCTCCGGAACTAGCAGAAGAGAAACTATCATATTTAAAATCTGTCACTTTCTCTCCCTTTTTATTGATGATACCCCATTTATTATTCTGTTTAACTAAAGCTACACCCCCATAATAGAAATTATTCCAAGATAGTTTTTTCCCATCACCATCTGAAGAGTATTCCAACTCATAAATACATGGAATTACCATATTCCCCTTTATATCGATAAATCCGACTTTACCATTACTCACTATTCCCGCCAATCCATTTTCAAAATCATCTGCAAATTCATATTTGAGGGGAATAACTTCTTCCCCAGAATGATTAATGTAGCCATATTTACCGTTAATTGAAACTTGTGCAAGCCCGGCTTGATCTCTAAATCCTCTGGTAGAATCAAATCTAAAGGGTACTATTACCTCTCCCCGTTTATTTATAAATCCCCATTTCCCATTTTTTTTGGCTCTTGATGGACTGGATATGAAATTATAAAAATGAATTTCATCCTCGTAAATCAATGGTATTCTATAATTGCCTAATGTGTCTACACATCCGAATCTTCCTTCTTTACATACCCATATTGGAGTATTATCATAACCACTCATATCATCTAAGGAATCATAAATAAGAGGAGTAACAAGTTCACCTATTTGGTTTATAAATCCCCATTTTCCATTCTTTGAAACTGACATTAAGACAGAATAATCCCATCTAATATTGTCATTTCCATTTCTTTTGTTTTGCCAATCATAATTATACCCGACTTCATCGTATTCAATTGGAATGATGACATTCCCATTTTTTAAGAATCCATATTTATCCTTATGGCGAACAACCTGAATAGCTGTATTCGATTTTTCTCCTACAAAGTCATACGCCTCAGTCACGTTCAAGACGATTTTTTTTTCTTCGAATCCGTTTTCAATATCAACAGTGGAAATTCGGAACATTCCATCATTTGGTTTGTGTAACCCATTATTACCTAAGTCAACTTGTACTATATGTGATCCGTCTTTAGCCCAATATGGCTGTGTACAAAATGATTCTCCGCCAAATTCTGTTAATGCAGAATTAATTTTTTGTAAATTTCGGGTAATAATCCATAGTTGAGTGCTTGTAGGCAAATTACCTTGCGTTTTATTTAAGGCAGTAAATTGGTTCACACCGTTGTTGTATATTCCATTACTCATATTATTATTCAGAGCAATCAGGAATTCTTCTTTTTCTGATTTTATGACAACACCAATTTTATTATACTTAATTCGTTCGTCAATGGAAAGATTTTTCCACTCAGTTATGTTGAAATACTTACGTTGCCCATCTATAACCGTCGCGAGAGAAATCTTAACCGGAGGAATTGGTGTCCTTTTTTTACTTCTTGAAGAAGACGGTTTACGTGTATCATTCTGGGTTGTAGATTGGGATGAGGTAGTATTTGTTTTCCGTCTCGTTACTTTGCCCTGACTCATTCCCAATAAAGGAATAAGTACGCAAACAATAACAATTGATATTTTATTTCTTAAACTCATTTCACTGTAATATTATAAGTTATAACGCTTTCAACCTCCCCACGAAATTCATGAACGACATTGACCTTGTACATTCATTTCTTTAAGGAAAGTAGAGTGTATGTTTGAACCGCTGAATCACCACCGCACATTACCATTGCAACTGATTCGGGATTGTCATATTTCGTTTTACATGATAATTTGAATGCACTTTTATCATATTCAACACGATAACTTGAACCCACTGGACTATGAACTCGATGGGAATACTTAATCTCACAGCCTAACTTGATAGTGATTTTGCTGTCCTCATCTTCAAGTATCACAACGTCTCTTGAAACTTTTTCAAGTGCATTTTTTATATTCAACTTATCCAAAACATTTTGACTCCGAAGCAGGAAAACACAGCCGATGGAGACACATACAATAATTGTGGCAGTTATAAATTTAGATTTCATTTTTTGTTTTATAAGTCTTATAGGGCAGACATAATCACACGCATATTTGGTAAGTTTATAGTCACCATGTGAAAAATATAGATAATATTGACCAGAAGGAGAAGTATCATAATATGCCTCTCGTGTATATAATATTCTGAAAATTAGGAATGTATTATCTCTATTTCCTCCGTCAAACGGTATGAAAATTGAATTCCCATTCCGTCCGATTATTTTATATCCACCTATTCCTTTTTGTTCAGTCCACGCCCAATTACAGTTATTTCTCAGTTCTTCAAATTGACCTATCGTAGGAACTAATGCTCCTTTTAGATTCCATTCCGCTACCTCTCCGGTGGTACTAACATCTTGTTTATTGACAAATGTACCCAATTCTTCCGCTCGTTTCGCTCCCATATTATGAGAAGCCCACAGAACAGAAAGTCCAAGATCAACAAATTCACACTCATCAATTATGTTGTCACTCTTACAAGAGTTTTTCGCTAGCAAGGCTTTTTTTTCGTTAGGCATTGAGATAACTGTTGCAAAAACAGTATCTTCTTCTTCTACAGAAAACGTTTGTGATGTCACGTCTTTAATATTTGATTCGGTAAACCTTTCAGCATTACTCTGTGGTTGTCCTATGTTAATCCCTTCTTGTTTATTTGCGTAACCATTAAAAAAGTTTGATAGGAACTCGTGGATGCTTCCCGGTCTCTTATTCTTACGAATCTCCATAGCATGTTCAACGCCCTTCTTGGTTTGAGTTGATACAGAATCTGGTAACTCATGAAGGTCATCCTCCAATATTTCACTATAATGAGGCGGTTTATTTCCAGTAAGTAAAGCATATAATGTCGCGCCAAGAGTATAAATATCAGTTTGTGGAGTGAAAGTTGAAACTCCACCGGGCTTATATTGTTCAACTGGTGCATAACCATGTGTAAAACCTGGTGCCATTGTTGAAGTCTGTTCTCCTTCGCTGTCATATTGCTTAGATGTTCCGAAGTCAATCAATATTGGCAAATCATCAGTCTGACGCACCATGATATTCGTCGGTTTTATATCAAGGTGATTCATCTTTCTTGAGTGCATATATTCTATTGCCGAAGCTACTTGCTTGATATATCTCACAGCTTTTGATTCCGACATTGCGCCATCTCGCTTTATCTTGTCACCCAAAGATTCTCCTTCAATGTAATCCATCAGATAGTAAGCAGTATTATTCTCCTCGAAAATATCTTGAATGGATACTATATTCGGATGGTTGAGTTTTGCAATGTTTTTTGCTTCTTTTAGAAATTTCACCTTTAACTTAGAAACCAATTCAGCGGTATTGGCAGTTCCTAAAGTAATTTGGCTTGTCGTTTCGTCTCTATCACAAAAGTCTTTTAGAAAGAACTCTTTGATGGCCACTTTCTTATCCAGGAAAGTATGTATGGCTAAATATGTAATGCCAAAGCCTCCTTGACCTAAGACTTTGACGATTTCATATTTTCCATTCTGTAAAGTTGAGCCTATTAATAAGCAGTTCATGACTATTGGGTCTTCTTATGGGCCAATGATTACTGGTTCATAGTTTCTTGTACAGTTTGTTGGTCACTGTTGACAACAGCATCTGATGATGGTAGCTGGATAGTTGCAACAGTCCCATCATTAGAAACTACTGGTTGTTGTGTAATATCTTCGGTAGCTGTTTGTACTGCATCAGAGTTTGCCGCATCAAGAGCAATTTCCTGAGCCTGTGCTTGATGTTGTGATTCTGTCTGAGATTGCGTTTGATTATGGGATTCACGTTGGTCTCCATTATTTCGTTTAGTATCCCTTTGCCTTCCTTGTGTATGCTCAACCTTTTCCGGCACCTTATCTCCTAAACATGAAGGAATGTAATTAATACCAACAATACATGCAGCTACAATCATCGCTACAATAACACCTCTCGGAATCATTTTTGATAAAAAAGGTTTTGACTTGCTCAGGGCAAATTCCCGAGGTTGATTCTTTTTACTAATTGAAGCAGTCAAGATTGCTTGAGCCAAATTACCTTTCTCCGAGTCATCACCCTCCTTGTTGTCATCGTTGCTTATATCAAGATTATCAGATTCTGTTTGGGAGTTTCCATTTGATGAACTATTCTGGTTCGTTTTAGCTCTCTCTTGTGTTTCATCATCTTCTGAATGCATTGTCTCTTCTGATGATTCATCATCTTCAATCAATCCTACACCGATAGAAGGGATGGTGGTCGTTTCATATTTTTTTTCTTTGATAGCGCCCTCGACTTCCAATATTTGTATTATCAGTGCAGTATGATTATCCTTATTATTTTTAGTAACCTCCGAAAGAATGGAAACCTTATCTTCGACTGATTTTATCGCATCTGAAAAGATATTCCTGATGCTTTCACCATTCTCCATTTCTTCCTGTTCCAACATCCCATCAGAACACATATAGAAAAAGTCACCTGCTTTAATGTCCGTGATATGCTTTATGTCTGCCTTGGGCTTTCGTTCCATGTTGGGCTGCATGGCCCGTGTTATCACGTTTTTCTGTTTAGAAGTCCGGGCTTCTTCTCTTGTCAGTTCGCCGATTTTAATTAGGTCGTTCACAAGGGAATGATCCTCCGTAACAAAGAGGATATCAGTGTTCTCTCCATCTTTGCCAGGACGTATGTGGTACACCCGACTGTCACCTATGTGGGCAACCGTGGCACCGGCGTTATGCAGCTTCAAGAAGGTCATGGTAGTGCCCATCTTCTTTTCGGCACCGTTATCTTTTTTATCAAGAGCTGAAAAGGCTGCATCAATGGCATTTTTCAAATCTTCGTCTGTAAAAATCCCTTCGGAGTCATGACCATCATTGAGTATAAAGTTACCCATTGTTTCACAAACCGTGGAACTTGCCACTTCACCGGCATCATGTCCTCCCATGCCGTCACAAAGTATGAAAGTTCTGTCCGAATCCTTCAGATCATTCGGAAGAGGATATGTGCAATCTTCTTGGTGAGGATTACCTTCGGCATCCTTTCGTTGCCCATATTCCCATATACTGTAAACCTTGATTTTGTATTTCATAGCCTATTGTTAAAAGTCTGTTTCTTCGCCATCCGGAATCTCAAATCTCAACGTTGCATCCGGCAATTTTATAATATCACCATGATTAAGCACAACGCAATCGCCATAGAGTAAAGGCTCATTGCCAATTGATGTCTTGTTGACCTTTTCTTTATATAGTGACACATAATGAACAAAGCCCTTAACCGGAAGTTTCTTTACCTCAATGACAATATGCTCACGACTCATTGAACGTTTATCGGCTGTGTCTATCTGAAAATTGGCATCAGAATTCTGCCCCTTGCGGCCAATGATATTTCGACCGGGTTTCAACTGAAATGAGACACCGTTTCCAATCACTGACACTTTGCCTAAGGTATAATTGGGCTGTTTGCCTATCTCTGTCTTTTCTTCACATCCGTAGCTTGTATGTTCACCATAATAGTCGGTATGTTCATCACCTCCCGGATATTCTGTATCAGGATCGTTGTTATTCACATTTGAAGTAACTCGCTTGAACTGTGTGAAAGGATATTTGTGCTTGCATATCGGACAAGTCACATTTTTTGATTCAATTCCAGGTTGATTCTTGACGGAAAGAACTGCTCCATCAAATGGGCATTTTATTTGAATTATTTCGTCCATATTGTTCTGTATTATATATTACCACTTCATGATCATCATGTTGTCATTGAAGTTACCCCACATGACAGGATGCTGTTTACCTCCTGAAATTTGGCTCACGCCATTATGGACAAAATCAAACAACTCTTTGGCTGTAATGATTCTGTTTCTGTTGAAATCGGCATTCCCTTTAAGTCCCTTATGAAGATAGGTCGTGAAAAAGCCGTTCTTCATATCCCGCCTTTCAATGGAGTTCTCATTATTCCTTGATGACAGGAAAAGCATTACATTTGCTTTCTTGGCTGATGTAATTGCACCCTGCGCGGCAGTTTCATCTACTCGCATACCACCTGAGCGACAAGCATCGACAAACATCATTTTGTTTTTACTTTTGCTTTCTGACATTGCTTTACGCACCTCGTCGTAGCCAAGGTTCCCGTCGTATGCACAAAAACCACCGGGATACCCATGCCCGCTGAAAAAGAAAACAACTATATCTCCTTCAGAAGCTTTATTGAATACCTTCTTTATTGCTTTGATAATTCTGTTTTGGGTCGCTTTGTCATTCAACAGAATCACATAATCCACAGACGTATTCTTGGAATACAAATCAACTATTGTTTGAGCATCCTTTGTTGTTAGTCTGAGATTATTGATTTTTTGTGGGAAACCGGAGTAGTCGGCAATCCCGACTGATACCAGATATGTCCGTGCGTTAACGCCGAAATATACGGTCAACAGAATTACCGACACTATCGTTTTTAGAATTTTAGCCTTCATATACGCTTTCATTGGAGTAATCCAGACCTTCATTATTGGCATTGAGGTCTCCCATTGGATTGGAGAAACCTCCAAGATCATTTACTGTGAAATTCTGACCTTGAATGTCAACCAATTCATTTTGTTCAATCTGCCCGTTTCCATTGGCATCGGTTGCCATATAATCGAAAGCAAGGTCATTGTCAACATCGATGAGGATCACATCTTGACCGTCAATTGACATGCCACCGATATTGGCATTGGTTTCATTATCGTGAATAACTCCGAGAATCTCAATCTCAGGTTCGTCAGATTGAACCTCCACTTCGTTTGAAGTCTGATGAACATTGCTCTGTGCCTGATTCTGAGCCATGGCATTATTATTGTCATGATTTACAGAAACCACCTCTATGTCATCATCGTTTGTAGTCGCCTGTGCGGTTGCATTTGAAGATGTGTGTTGGGCTATTGTTGAATGCTGAGCCACATTGCTTTGAGAATTGTCAATGTGATTCCAGTTGAAGTGATTGCTCCAATCTGCACGTTCTTCGGCTGTCATGTGATTCCATTCATCAGCATTATAAGTGCCATACACATTTCCCTGCCATTCAAAGCAACCACCGGGACCGACTTCAGCTCGTGCTGCGGCAAATGCCTCGTCGAAAGACATGTCATCGTTAACAGTTGTAGCAACGGCTATGTCATCATCAACCCATTCAGGGTTGGAAAGTTCTTCTTTGTGGTTATCATCCTCCTTCTTCCCTCCGTCATTATTGTCATCAGGCTCAGGAGCAGATTTCATTCCCATGAGGAAAGTGGCTACACCTCCTATGAGGAGTCCGGAACTAGCTCCGACTGCAGCGCGTTTCCAAGTTCCGCCTTTAGTGGACTTTACTTCCAACTCGTCATTATTGGTTGTGGTTGTTTCGTTGTTTGTTTGTTCAGAGGCTGTATCCTCAAACTGTGTGGCTTCGTTATCTGGATTCTGATACCGGGTAGCCTCGTCATCGTAGTTATCCATGATTTTAATTGTTTTTGATTTCTGATACAAAATTAAGATGTATAATCTCTGTGTCCAAAGGATTTAAATCCTATTACATAAAATAGTTGGGTTTCTGTATCAAATCACTTTTTTGTCTTTGTCGGCTTTGTCGGCATTCCCGGTTGTGTAGATGCCGGTGCTACACTATCAGGACGATGAATCAAATTGTTGTATTGATTGATCAGATTGGGTGAGGCCACATTCGGCGAAAGCTCTTTTATTTCGAGAATCACATCAACAAGATTTGAACGTAGTGCGAGACACAGGGAGTCTTGTTTATTGTTCATCTCCTCCAATGTTTCGGCTGAAACTCCTGCAATCTGTCTGTTACGTTTGGAGTCCTGATTCTTTATCTCTTTTTGTAGAACCTCCTTCTTATTCTGGAGAGTATTCAAACGTAGTGCCGTTGCTATGGAGTCGTTTCTTACAACAGACTGGGACGTGGTTTGTGCAGAATTTATCTGAGTCATTGACAAAGACATTGCAACAACTGCGAGTGATAAAATTAACTTTTTCATGATTGCTTAGTACTTGTCAAAGTTCTTTACACCTTTTAAATTCTTCTTGGTTGGCATTTGCTGAATTGTCACCAGATAGGGCACACTGGAAGCTGTTTCGGAATATTCTCCGGCATCGCTCGCAAGTACTGATTCGTATGCCTTCTTTGAAGAAGACAGAATCACGATGGAGACTTTCTCATTAGCGATTTGTAAGAGGAATTTCCCATTGTCGCCCAGATATGCTGTCTGTATAGGCGTGGAGGGTCTCATAACGATTGTCTGAAGGTGAGTCATCCGCGAAGTCTCTCTGAATGATATCGACTTCAATGAGGAAGGAAAATCTATGTAAGTCACTTCAAGGCAATCAATGAGTGCGCTGGGGATTATCTTTTCGGTGCCGTTTTTAATCCTTACTTGATCAGTGTAGGCTCTCGGGCAGGCATAAAGCGTTTTCCCGTCCTTGCTATAGAGCAATCCGTCATAAGCCGCGAACTTCCCGTTGTTGGAATCGACGGTGATATCCTTCAGATAAGCCAACTTTTTAACACCCTGAATCTTCTCGACTTTGGCAGGGATGTTAATTTTAGTTAGATTGTTACTCCATCGGAACATTGTAAAGTCAATATTCTTCCAGTCGCTGCCAATAGTTACAGCGCTTATTGAAGGACATTTGAAGAAAACGCCTTGACCCAATGAAACAGGATTGCCGGGAAAAACCACGTTTGAAAGCGAGTCACAACCTTCAAAGGCAAAATCTCCGATTGACTCAACACCGGACGGGATGACAATCCCTTTTAGCTGCTTGGCATCGGCAAAAGCCTTGGGATTTATTGCCGTCACCTCATAAATTACTATTGCTGTCCGATAAAACTTTTTGAGGTCTCAAAAAATTAGGACTGATTCCATTTGCAGGAGTCAGTCCTTTTTGGTTATTTAGCTGTCGCCAAACAAAACTCAATAACCATGCGCAAAAATAGTCATTTTAGCGGACAGCCGCTCTATGGTCAGGTAATAAAATTGCTTGACAAGTCAAAGATTCTTTATTTCAGCCGTGAAAATGGCGGGGAGAGATACACAAAACGGTTCAACTGCTGGATTCATCTGGTGGTGATGCTCTATGCTGTCATAATGCGTTTCGACTCGTTACGGGAGATAACAGCCTCATTGCTCGCCGAGACGCGCAAACTGGCACACCTCGGCATTACCTTCAAGATTGGACGCAGTACGCTCGCCGATGCCAACAAAAGACGTCCGGAAGCCATATTCGAGGCCATTTACCGTGATTTATACGCCACTTACCGCCATGTGCTTTCATCGGACAGCCGGAGCCATAAGACTCCAAAATGGATGAAGCGGCTTCAGATTATCGACTCGACGACCATAACACTGTTTTCAAACCTGCTGTTCAAGGGTGTGGGACGCCATCCGAAGACAGGGAAAAAGAAAGGCGGCATCAAGGTACATACCGTCATACATGCCAATGAAGGGGTTCCGTCTGATATAAAATTTACCTCAGCAGCAACAAATGACTCTTTCATGCTCAAACCAAATACTCTGAGCAAAGGCGACATTATGGCCATGGACCGCGCATATATCGACTATGCGAAGTTCCAGCAGCTTACGGAGCGCGGCGTGATATACGTCACCAAAATGAAGAAAAATCTGAAATACAGCGTTCTGAGCGACACGATGTATCAGACTCCGGATGGTCTGATGGAAGTCCGAATTCAGAACGTTGAATTTGTGAAGCAAATCAGGGGAGGAGAAACGATACACCATAAATCACGTATAATCACCTATGTAGACGCAAAAAAGCGCAAACTCATATCATTGCTCACAAACGATATGGACTCTGATCCAGATGAAATTATTGCCATATACAGGCAACGGTGGGAGATTGAACTGCTGTTCAAGCAGATGAAGCAGAACTTCCCGTTAAAATACTTTTATGGCGAGAGTGCCAACGCTATCAAAATCCAGATATGGGTGACTCTTATCGCAAACCTGCTGCTGATGGTTATGCAGAAAGGTCTGAAACGCCAATGGAGCTTCTCAGGCTTGGCAACAATGGTCAGAATCACGCTGATGTATTACGTTGACTTCCACAGCTTGTTCAACAATCCGGAAAAAGAGTGGGAAATCATCCTTTCTGAGGCGTCTGGCGCACCACCGTTACCAACGCTTTTTGATTGAGGGGGGCTTGTAAAATGAAAAAAATGACTCGAACGCCATAAAATCAGCGTTCGAGCCATGCCTTTTTGCCATCTTCAAGTTTTATCGGACAGCAATAATAAATTACATTGTCATGTTTCACTTTAGAGGGAATCTCAACTTTCCCTGATACGTCGTTGCTCTTTTTCTCGGAGATGCTGCCGTTATATGTTACGGCAGCCGTTCTCTTTGATTTGTTTGTAATGTCGAAGTAAAGACGTTGCCCATCTACTGTAGCGGTGAAGTCATGAGCATTGGCTCCTAATCCCGCCATCAGTAATACTCCGGCTACTGCTGTTTTGAATTTCATTTTCCTTGTCTTTATAGGTTAGGCCATGTATGTGCCAACGTCAGCGTCATTGACATAATCGGGGAGATCGTTCTGGGTATACTGGGGATTGAATCCTGCGGCATCAGCGAAAGGTTGCATTGCGATTCCTTCCCCCTGAACAATCTGCATTTCACCTTCTTCGATTACTCCGTTTTGGTTGGCGTCACAGATGATTGCGTCTGCCTCTCCATCAAGATTTACATCGACAACGCCAATTTCATTTCCGTTAACGTTTAGGACTGCGATGTCCATTTGGCTGCCGTCCTCATTTGTTACGCGATCATAACCGATGACCTCGATTTCGTCTGTTGGCTCCTCCGGCTTTGACGGCTCCTCCGGTTGGGTTGGTTTCTCTGGCTCAACGGGTTTTGCGGGCTGAGTCGGCTTCTGTGGTTCCGTGGGTTTTGTGGACTGAGTTGGCTTAACCTCTTGTGTCTGCACTTCTTCGGCATGTACTTCTTCGGCATGTACTTCCTCGGTCGACAGGGCTGCTCCGATTACTACACCTGTGGTAGCTCCGGCTGCCGTGCTTGCTCCAGTTGCTACATTCTTCTTGACTTCATTTTTAGTTTCGTTGTTCATAACTTTAGATTTTAATTGTTTATGTTTTGTTTTCTGATGCAAAGTTAATCCCCTTATTCCCAGTCAACAAATTTCTGAAAGCATCTTGTATGAAATGGTCGGGTTTCTACATGAAATGAAAAATAGGCTTGCTCCAAAGGCGCATAGCCAGGAGTGCCGTTGTCGATACTGTATGCATTGCTTACAAGTACAGTACCAAGCATCAATGATTTCTTTCTGTTTAAATTGATCTTTTTTAGTAGATGACAAAAATTAAATTTATGCTGTTAAACACTTAATTTTTAGTCGATTAAATTTGCAAAAGTCCCTGAAAATTAGTAATTTAAAGGAAAAGTTTGGACGCTTTTTCTCATGAAAACTACTAATTTCAAGGACTCGGTCAAAGTTAACCAAATCCTCCCGATTATGCAAGAGCACTTTGGTCAAAGTATGAATTTGGCACGCATAAAACTCATGGCGTTGCTGCTCCATGCACTCTGTGTGGTGCAGACTGTCAGCCTCCACAAACTGGCTGATGCGATGCCTACGGCTGTAGACAAGGATTCCAACCTCAGACGGCTCCAAAGATTCTTTGCCAAGTATGTACTTGACCTTGACATCATAGCCCGTATGATTTTCTCGCTGCTTCCTGTCAAGACCGGTCTTGTGCTGAGCATGGACCGGACCAACTGGAAGTTCGGGGAGTTCAATATAAACATCCTTATGTTGGGCATAACCTATAAAGGGATTGCCTTCCCTTTGATATTCAGCCTTCTTCCGAAACGTGGCAACTCCAACTGGGAAGAACGCAAGAAAATTATGGAACGTTTTATCCGTCTTTTCGGAGCGGAATGCATCGACTGCCTTGTGGCAGACCGCGAGTTCATCGGAAAGGAATGGACAGGATGGCTCAACAGCCGTCGCATACGGTATTACATCCGAATACGTCAGAACTTCTGGATTGTCAAGCCTTCCACCGGTGAGAGAATCCGAGCCTGGTGGCTGTTCAATGATTTGAAGGTCGGTCAGGAGAAATTCTTCCATACGCTCTTTCTTCACAAAGGTGAGTATGTCTATCTTGCCGGCAGCCGGATCAAAAACTCCGATGGTGTTCCGGAATTGCAGATTCTCATATGCTTCAATCGGCCCGAGGAGGCGATTTTGACATACAAAAAACGATGGGAGATAGAAACGGCCTTTAGAGCCATGAAATCTTCCGGCTTCAACATCGAGGATACCCATATGCGTGATATGGACCGCATCGCAAGACTTGTCGCGATGGTCTGCATGGCTCTTGTATGGGCGTATCTCGTTGGTGAACATAAAGATATAAATATTAAACCGATAAGGATTCTGAAACATGGAAGAAAGGCAAAGTCGCTTGTCAAATATGGATTGGAAGAGATTTCGACCATACTTATGCGTCCGACTTATACCCCAAAATTCGATGTTTTCAAATTTTTGTCATGTACTTAATTGATCTTTATAAGAAATAGAGAATGCACCTTCCCTCAAGGACTTTGGCGATCTTATATTTTCCATTATGGAGAGTTGTTCCTTCTGTATATCCAGATTATTTGCTATCCAGTCTGAATGTCACAGGGAGATTGAAGTAAGAACGTACGGGGATACCATTGTTCTTGCCGGGATGCCATTTTGGCATATTCTTCACGACGCGGATTGCCTCGCTGTCAAGATCCTTGTTGATTCCCTTAACGATAGTCACCTGTCCGATAGAACCGTCCTTCTCAACGACGAAACGAACAACCACGCGACCCTGGATATCATTCTGCTGGGCTGCCTCAGGGTAGCGGATCTGCTGGCTGAGCCATTTCATCAGAGCCGGCAGACCACCTGGGAATTCAGCTTGTTCATCAATCACAACAAAAATTTCGTTATCATTTAATGTTGTTTCATTGTCTATCAACTGAGAGGAGGATATAGGATTTGCCACATTCGTTTCCGATGTTCTTGTCTTTTTATCATTTGTATGATTCGTTGCTGATATGGGTTCTATTGATGTGGGGATTAATGTTAAATTGTCACTATCAATAGAATCCAGCACCTCATTTGATTCTACATCATCCACCTCAGAAATAATTGAACTCTCATCAAATTGATTGCCATAAGTTGGTTGCCATGATGGATTAAATATTGATAGGTATCCTAATTGATACAATCCAATTAATAGTAAAACGGCACAGAAACTTACTACGATAATAAAACCGGTCTTTCGATAAAAGGGAACTTTGATTTCGCATTCATTATCAAAATTATATTCCGAAAAATCATTGTCAGAGGCGTTTTCACCCGAGATTAAGTCTGTATTCTTATCCTCTAATTCCTTTTCAGACATAAAATCAGAAGAAATGCTCGTCTCATCTGATTCTGGCATCGTTCCACTGTCATTAGATGAAGTTGACGAGTTCTTGTTCTCAATAACTGAATTTATCTCCACAATAAATGCATCTATATTATCCTGCCTTCTTTTTCTGGAGGAAGACATTGCTTCCCTAATAGGCCATTCTAAATAAGAAGGGAATGAAGTAGGGAAAATCAGATCATCTTCCACAAGTGTTGTGGCTTGAGGCGGCACTGTTCCCGAAAGTATGTAATAAAGAGTTGCTGCGAGTGAATATAAGTCTGTCTGTGGTGAAAATTCTTTTACACCACCTTCACGATACTGTTCTATTGGCGCATATCCGTGGCTGAGGCCAACCGGTGTTGTTGAAGTCTGATTCCCATCTGAGTCATATTGTTTGGAAAGGCCAAAGTCAATAAGTATTGGTACATTGTCTTTTGACCTTACCATTATGTTGGCAGGCTTGACATCAAGATGGTTCATTCGCTTGGAATGGATGTATGTCAAAGCCTCGCCAATCTTTGAGATATATTCTAAGGCTTGGGTAACAGGCAGGGGACCATCTTTTTTTACTATATCAGATAGAGACCGTCCTTCGATATAGTCCATTATATAGTAAGCCGTATGGTTCTCCTCAAACACATCTATAATCCTCACGATGTATGGAGAATCCATCTCTGCGATATGTTCTGCCTCCTTAATGAACTTGTTCTTCAGTTTCTCGACCGTCACAGAGTTTGCCTTGGAAGCAGTTCTCACATGACTGGTATCAGCATCCCTGTCACAGAAGGATTTAGGAAAGAATTCCTTGATTGCGACTTTCTTCTTTAATCGGACATGTATGGCAAGATAGGTTATTCCGAAGCCCCCTTGCCCAAGCACACGCTCTACCATATATGTATTGTGGAGCATAGTGCCCATTTTTAAGGTCTGAAAATCATTCATAATTTAGTGGTCATAAATTTTTGATGTATTCATTTTTTAATTTATAATAGGGCGAATTTCATTTCCATTATATTTATATGTCATGGCTATCCAGTATTGTCTTAGTCGGTGTGGTTGATTTAGATTTATTGCCATCATCCTGGTATGTCCAAAAAGAATTTGTCTGCGAGTGAAGTGCACCCCAAAAGTTTTGTGTCTAACTTTTGGGGTATACTTCAGAGGGCATGACATGTGTCTGTTCAAAGTCTGATAAATCCATATCGATTGTGAACTATAGGGCGAGGCGGAAGCCGAGGTAATTGTCGCGGTTGCCAGGCGAGACGTTGTAGCGATTGGAGATGCGACAGAGCCTCGCGCTGCTGATCCAGCTGCCACTACGGTCCACCCGGTAACTGCCGGAAGACGGGCCAATAGGATCAGTCTGAGAAGATTTGTCATAATTGCCATATAGGTCTCGGCACCACTCCCATACGTTGCCGCTCATGTCGTACAGACCGAGTTCATTGGGATTCTTGGTGGCTACAGGATGAGTTTTGCCTCCGCTGTTGCCGTCGTACCAGGCAACGGCATCGAGGTTGTCACTACCACTGTATTTGTAGCCGGTGCTTTGGCTGCCTCCGCGGGCCGCGTATTCCCACTGTGCCTCAGTGGGGAGGTGGAAATTCTTACCGGTCAGGCTATTCAACCTACTGATAAAATCACGGCAATCGTTCCAAGACACATTTTCAACCGGAAGATTGTCGCCTTCAAAGTGACTTGGATTATTGCCCATGATAGCCACCCATAACCATTGAGGTACCTCGGTGGCGCCAATCCGGTAGCTCGATAGTATTACTTTGTGTACGGGCTTCTCATTAGAGTATGATTCTCTGACTTGCTCCGGTGTCGCTCCCATGTCGAATGAGCCGCCGCTTATATACACCATCTTGTAGCTGTGGTTGCCGTAGACAATTGAATTGGTGGCATTGTCATAAGTCAAATGCAAAGATGATGATGAGGACTGCTTCTTTTTCGGAGGTTTAGGTTTTGAATTGTTGGTGGAATTGCTGTTACCGCTATTGCCGTTATTATGAGTCTTTGTTGGCCGAGAAACAGTCCCTTGAGCGTATGTCTCATTAATGCAGACCGCAGCGGTGATTAACAATCCGCCAAGCACAAACATCCTTAAACTGAATCTAAACGTTTTTAATAGTTTCATTGTCATATTTTTGTCCGTTTTTGTTGTACCTTTGCATTTGAGCAAGATTCATGCACAGCGTGCCCTTAACTTTATTGTTAAGGATGATATTGGTGTAATTACCATCTGATTCGAAGTAGACTATCTTTGAGATGTCTACTCTTACTCTAAAGAACTCATCGCGCGAATTGATGTAAGGGTATTTAGTTTTATTCGTAGTTGTCATGTACGTAATTTCGAGCTCGCAAAGCGGGTTATGTTCATTTCGTTCACAATCAATATTGATTTATCAGGCTTTGAACTATAGAGCGAGGCGGAAGCCGAGGTTGATGCGGCGGATGCCAGGCGAGTGGCTGCGGCGATAGGAGACGCGACAGATCCTCGCGTCGTCGAGGCTGCCACCACGGCGCACGCGGCAACTGCTGGAAGATGGATCAATAGGATCGGTCTGAGAAGATTTGTCATAAGGACCATACCAGTCTCGACACCACTCCCATACGTTGCCGCTCATGTCGTACAGACTGAGTTCGTTGGGGCTCTTGGTGGCTACAGGATGAGTTTTGCCGCCGCAGTTGCCGTTGTACCAGGCAACTGCATCGAGGTTGTCGCCACCACTGTATTTGTAGCCGCGGCTTTGGTTGCCTCCGCGGGCCGCGTATTCCCACTGTGCCTCAGTGGGAAGGTTGAAATTCTTGCCGGTCAAGCTGTTCAATCTACTGATAAAATCACAGCAATCGTACCAAGACACTTTTTCAACCGGGAGATTGTCGCCTATAAAAACGCTTGGATTATGGTCCATTACAGCCACCCATAGCCATTGAGGCACCTCGGTGGCACCAATCTGGTAGCTCGATAATGTTACTTTGTGTACGGGCTTCTCATCATTAAATGGCTCATTGTCTTGCTCGGGTGTCGCGCCCATGTCGAATGTACCGCCACTGATATACACCATCTTGTAGCTGTGGTTGCCGTAGACAATTGAATTGGTGGCATTGTCATAAGTCAAATGCAAAGATGATGAGGAGGACTGCTTCTTTTTCGGAGGTTTAGATTTTGAATTGTTGGTGGAATTGCTGTTACCGCTATTGCCGTTATTATGAGTCTTTGTTGGCCGAGAAACAGTTCCCTGAGCGTATGTCTTATTAAAGCAGACCGCAGCGGTGATTAACAGTCCACCAAGCACAAACATCCTTAAACTGAATCTAAACGTTTTTAATAGTTTCATTGTCATATTATTTGTCCGTTTTTGTTGTACCAGACCCCTTTGTCGGGACTGCCTTTCATGAAAGAACCCACGAAATAGTCACCATTGTCTTTGAAGGTGTACCTACCATTAAAGTATTCGTTGTTTTTGAACGTCCCCTCAAATTTGTCACCATTTTTGAGAGTATATATGGTCTCCCCCTCAAGGATGCCATTTACAAACTGACCGACATATTTGTTACCGGCATAACTGCCGTCGATAATCTCAACATGACCTTTGCCGTGCGGTATCATCGCATCACTATTATAGACCGAATCAGGGATAACCTCGCCGGAATAAATGGCGCGGCCTAAGGGCGAATTCCAGACCATATCCTTGACTGTGTTTACAGTCTGTTCCGCAATAGGGGCTTCCGGATTATCCGGGGCAGGCGAACCTGTCAATATGAAAACGAGCAAAACGACTATGGCTGCTACAACGCCTGAGCCAATGTATTTCCACGGGATTTGGAGTTGTGGTTTCGGGGTATTGGTTTTGGCTGCGGCTTGGGTATGTCTATAGTAGTGGCATCACCGGCAACAGTCCCTGTGATGGCGTGGCAGAAGGCTGAAACGAGGATAGCGGCTCTTGCGGACAGGCTCCATGGCTTTGAGTATGGGATTGATAAGATGCCGGGGAATGGCAGAGGGGAATGTCAGTTCGTCCTCAATCAACTTTGTGGCTTGTGGTGGCGTGACGCCCGAGAGCAGGAAATAGAGCGTGGCACCGAGCGAATAGATATCGGTCTGGGGCGAAAACTCGCGTACACCTCCATCGTTATATTGCTCCATCGGGGCGTAGCCGTGGCTGATGCCTACTGGGGTGGTGGAGGTTTGGTTACCGTCTGAGTCGTATTGCTTAGATAGTCCAAAATCAATTAGTATCGGTGCATTGTCTTTTGACCTGACCATTATGTTGGCAGGTTTTACATCAAGATGGTTCATTCGTTTGGAATGAATGTAGGTCAGAGCCTCTCCGATCTTTGTAATATACCCTACAGCTTTTTCTACTGGAATTGGACCATCGTTCTTGACGATATCAGACAGTGACCGGCCTTCAATATAGTCCATTACATAATAAGCAGTATGGTTCTCCTCAAACACATCTACAATTCTCACAATGTATGGAGAATCCATCTCTGCAATATGTTCTGCCTCCTTAATGAACTTGTTCTTCAGTTTTTCGACAGTTACAGAGTTTGCCTTGGAAGCAGTTCTTACATGACTTGTGTCAGTATCCCTGTCGCATAAGGATTTAGGGAAGAACTCCTTAATTGCGAATTTTTTCTTTAATCGTACATGTATGGCAAGGTAGGTTATTCCAAAACCTCCTTGCCCAAGCACACGCACTACCCTATATGTATTGTGGAGCATAGTCCCATTTTTAAGGTCTGAAAATCATTCATAATTTAGTGGTCATAAATTTTTAATGTATTCATTTTTTAATTTATAATAGGGCGAATTTCATTTCCATTATATTTATATGTCATGGCTATCCAGTATTGTCTTAGTCAGCGTGGTTGATTTAGATTTATTGCCATCATCTTGGTATGCCCAAAAAGAATTTGTCCGCGAGTGAAGTGCACCCTAAAAGTTTTGTGTATAGCTTTTGGGGTATACTTCAGAGGGCATGACTTATGTCTGTTCAAAGTCTGATAAATCCATATCAATTGTGACCTAGAGAGCGAGGCGGAAGCCGAGGTAGTCGCAGTGGTCGCCTGGCGACGTGAGGCCGCGACTGGCGATGCGACAGCTCCTCGCGCTGATGCTATAGCTGCCACCACGGCACACGCGGTTACCGTCGGAAGACTGACCAATAGGATCAGTCTGAGAAGATTTGTCATAATCGACATACCAGTCTCGGCACCACTCCCATACGTTGCCGCTCATATCGTACAGACCGAGTTCGTTGGGGTGCTTGGTGGCTACAGGATGAGTTTTGCCTCCGCTGTTGCCGTCGTACATTGCAACGGCATCGAGGTTGTCGCCACCACTGTATTTGTAGCCGCGGCTTTGGCTGCCTCCGCGGGCCGCGTATTCCATTGTGCCTCAGTGGGGAGATTGAAATTCTTGCCGGTCAAGCTGTTCAGTATACTGATAAAATCACGGCAATCGTTCCAAGACACTCTTTCAACCGGAAGATTGTCGCCTTTAAAGTGACTTGGATTATTGCCCATTATAGCCACCCACAGCCATTGAGGTACCTCGGTGGCGCCAATCCGGTAGCTCGATAGTGTTACTTTGTGTACGGGCTTCTCATAATCATATGATTCACTGACTTGCTCGGGTGTCGCGCCCATGTCGAATGAGCCGCCGTCGATATACATCATCTTATAGCTGTGGTTGCCGTAGATAATCGAATTGGTGGCATTGTCATAAGTCAAATGCAAAGATGATGAATCCGCAATAGGGGCTTCCGTATCATCCGGGTCTGGCGAACTTATCAATATGGAAACGAGTACAACGACTATGGCTGCTACAACGCCTGAGCCAATGTATTTCCATGGGATTTGGCGCTGTGGTTTCGGGGGTATTGGTTTTGGCTGAGGCTTGGGTACGTCTACAGTAGAGGCATCATCGTCAACATCCCCGGTGATGGCATGGCAGAAGGCTGAAGCCGAGGCATAGCGGCTCTTGCGGACAGGCTCCATAGCTTTGAGTATGGGATTTATAAGATGCCGGGGAATGGCAGATGGGAATGTCAGTTCGTCCTCAATCAACTTTGTGGCTTGTGGTGGTGTGACGCCCGAGAGCAGGAAATAGAGCGTGGCGCCGAGCGAATAGACATCGGTCTGGGGCGAAAACTCGCGTACACCTCCATCGTTGTATTGCTCCATAGGAGCGTATCCGTGGCTGATGCCGGTGGGAGTGGTGGATGTCTGATTCCCTGAAGAGTCGTACTGCTTTGACAGACCGAAATCAATAAGAATCGGATTGTCATCGCTACGGCGAACCATTATGTTGGCAGGTTTTATATCAAGATGGTTGATCTTCCGGGCATGGACATACTCCAATGCTTCCCCAACTTTCCCTATGTAATTAACTGCCTTTCCCTCCGGTAACGGACCATTACGTTTAACCATTTCTGACAGAGACTCTCCCTCGATGTAGTCCATCACATAGTAGGCCGTGTTGTTTTCCTCAAAGGCGGCATGGATCTTGATGATGCCGGGGTGATCGAACTTGGCTATATTGCGTGCCTCCTTCAGGAATTTAGACTTCAGTTTGTTGACAAACTCATTCGCGTTTTGCGTGCTGAGAGTGACATGGCTTGTGACGGTCTCCCTGCCACAGTAGTCTTTGGGAAAGAATTCCTTTATAGCCACCTTGCGATCAAGATTGAGGTCTGTGGCAAGATATGTGATGCCGAAGCCTCCCTGTCCGAGCACACGATCTATACGGTATGTTTCATGGCGTAACATTGCGCCTGGCTTTAATCCTTGGTTAGTCATGTTTTGGTGATAATTGAATGAATTGGATGCGCTGAGTTTTATTCTGAAACCGGACGGATAGAACAACCAATGCTACGTAATTCAGGGAGACAACCCTTCCAGACAATACTATGATTAAACTTCAGATAACGGGCAACCTCATTATCATCGACATCATATGAAGAACTCCAATAGAGACCTCTATTACCTCCATATTCAAACGATGAGGCAATGTGGATTCCACAAGCCGGTAGGAATATTGACTTTCCATTACCACCTGTCACTTTATAGCCTATCGTCGTCCATGTCCAGGTGCAATTGTTTGCAAGTTCCTCCATCTCCAATTCTGTCGGCATTCGCCAGCTACCTCCCCAGTTGGTGCTCGCCGCGTCATGGGACTTGTTTAATACTCCCTTGGAGTCGATGATTCCATTTAATTGAAGTTCCGTAGTACTCTTGCCTCGTGTGACGTTGTTTTTTAAGTCATACGATGACTTTGGATGTATCTCGCCCCATGCGAAGTAATCGCCGTAGTCACATGGATTTGATGCCCCAATGTTGCATGTAGCCCATTTTAACCCCGATGGTAGACCTAAGTCCACCCATCCGTGACCGTTGATAGTACCATCGGAATTGTAGACATCATATTCATCCTTAATATAATAAAAGAAACATCCCAAGATGATAATCACAACTGCTGTCCATTTCCAAAAAGGTTTATCTAAAGATGTACATAATCTTTTCTTTATAGTTGGCCTTGGAGGGTATTCCGGAACTGATGAAGGTTTGGGTTGTGGAGCCGGTTTAGGATTTGGTTCCATTTCTTTATTGAGTATCTCAGTGTCATCACCGGATTGTTTACCATTCAGATCCTCTATCAACAGGTCAACGGTCGTATAGCGATTGCGACGGACGGGAGACATCGCTTTTGATATAGGGCGATAAGTCGATGCGGAATGGTTGCCGGAAATGAAAGTTCATATTCAATTAGCTTTGTGGCATTTGGGGGCGTAATCCCCGAAAGAATATAATAGAGCGTGGCACCGAGCGAATAGATATCGGTCTGGGGCGAAAACTCGTGTACACCTCCATCGTTGTATTGCTCCATAGGAGCGTATCCGTGGCTGATACCGGTGGGAGTGGTGGATGTCTGATTCCCTGAAGAGTCGTACTGCTTTGACAGACCGAAATCAATAAGAATCGGATTGTCATCGCTACGGCGAACCATTATGTTGGCAGGTTTTATATCAAGATGGTTGATCTTCCGGGCATGGACATACTCCAATGCCTCTCCAACCTTGCTTATATACTCCACCGCCTTTGTCTCCGGCAGTGCACCGAATCTCTTCACAATCTCCGATAACGACTCCCCCTCAATGTAATCCATCACATAATAAGCGGTGTTGTTTTCCTCAAAAGCCGCATGTATCTTTATGATGCCTGGATGGTCGAACTTGGCTATATTGCGTGCCTCCTTCAAGAATTTAGCTTTCAGTTTGTTGACAAACTCATTCGCGTTTTGCGTGCCGAGAGTGACATGGCTTGTGGCAGTCTCCCTGCCACAGTAGTCTTTGGGGAAGAATTCCTTTATAGCCACCTTGCGCTTGAGACAGAGGTCTGTGGCAAGATATGTGATGCCGAAACCGCCCTGACCGAGTATCCGCTCTATACGGTATGTGTCATGGCGCAGCATAGCACCGGGTCTTAATCCTTGTATTGTATCAGCCATAATTATTTCTCTACAAATTCACATTTACAATAGGGACATTGCATAGAATATTGTGTTTTCATCAATTCGTATGGCATATTTCCAAGGAATTTACCACAATCAGGATTGGGACATACAAACCGCTTGGTATATTCAAGATTGGTTGCATCCGCATCTTCAATACTTGTATCTTTTATTCTCATATACATCGAGATAAAAAAGACAATAAAGCCTACGACCGGAAGTATCCAAAGATAATCTTGTGCGGTTTCTCCCATACCCATCTTGTTAGCTAATGCTGCAAAAGCACTTCCTCCAATGGTGAAGAACATACTGCAACTGGCAAGAATACCAAGTTTTTTTTGCTTTTGTTGACGTGCTATTACCTTTGAGTGATAATCATTGTAGATTGCTTCCAGATGTTTGATGTTAAACTTCTTCGCCGAACTTATGTTCCCACTGGAGTTGCTATTGTTTCCTTGTTCGCTATTACCGCCCAAACCACCATTCCCGTTGGAAATTGTTCCAAGTTTTTTGGCCGTCTCGATTACAAGCGGAAGATTAATTTTGAATCGATCTTTACCCAGTTCAACGGTATTAGAGGGCAGGATCCGCTTTGAGGCTATTTCGGAACCATTTACGTAAGTTACATTCTCCGTCTTCATATTCGTCAGTACCATGTTGCCGCTTTGGTCAACAGTTATTTTGGCGTGAGCAACGCCTTCTGCGACTTTACAGCGGCTAACACTATTAGGAACAGAATTCGATGCTCCAACTGCTGCAGTTTTACCGGAGACCGACACGAGAAGTCGCCCTTGTCCCGGTTCCTTACCGATAAGGATTGTCTTACCTTTAAGTCTATCCATATTTATGATGAAATGTTTGTTATTGTGTCAATTATTCGGTTTCCTTTTCTGTCTTGATGCTTAACCCGGATACATACATATCGCGGAGTTTTTTAAGCGCATCTTTAGAGATGCTTATCTGATACTCGAAGTTTTCTCCGTCGCTTAGTGTGAGTTTCTGCCGGAGTATTGCTATCTGATATACGAATGTCAGGTTAATGATATGCCGTTTCCCGACTCTTGCGAATATGCCAGCCGCATCTTTCAGGCTTTCGCCTAAGATGCTTTGCATCTGCGCAAGATTCATGCATACCGTGCCCTTAACTTTATTGTTCAAGATGATATTGGTGTAATTACCATCTGACTCGAAGTAGACGATCTTTGAGATGTCTACTCTAAAGAACTCGTCGCGCGAGTTGAGATATAGATATTTGGTTTTATTCATGATGTTCGGAATAAAAAATTAAAAATTCATGTCATAACCACCAATTACACATTTTTCTGTAATCCCAAGAGCTATGGCTGGTAACTGTTGAATCTTCCGTATTGTGTATGAATATGATTTCCCATTAAGAATTGTTTCTATAGGGAGAGCATTTGAATATATATTAGTGCCAACCATTGTTGTTATGATAATAATTACTCTATTGGTTTTAAATTAGATGCAGAAATAGATACTTTTGCACCACCGAGTATCTCTATGATAATTATTAGATTGGTCTTGCCATCACTTGTTCGCTCTACCTGTCCTACTAACCCAATCAAATTACCTCTTACTACTTTTACTAAATCGTTCTTCCGATAGACATCGGACACAAATGATACATCTGCATTCGCATTCTTTAACATAAATTTCAGCCGTTCTATCTGTTCATCTGGAATTATTGCCGGTTGCCTTTGCCCCGGCAAAGATAAGATCCGAATTACATGAGGTCGGGTACGAATAAGAGAGACATCACTAATACAAATTTTGGCAAAAACTATCATTGGAATAATCACAACTCCGACTTTCTTTTTCCTGTCACTCCATTTTCGTAACTGTGATTGAATTGGAACATAGGATTCCATACCAATTTTAGTAAGTTCCTGTGCCAATTTTTTCTCGCTATTTGGTTTGGAATATATAGCAACCCAAAATCTCGGACACGCTTCGCGACCGTCAGTCCCATTGACTGACGGAATACTTTTGGATGCAAGTCTATCGTTCATTTTGTGATAATGATTTAAGTACATGACAAAAATTTGAAAACATCGAATTTTGGGGTATAAGTCGGACGCATAAGTATGGTCGAAATCTCTTCCAATCCATATTTGACAAGCGACTTTGCCTTTCTTCCATGTTTCAGAATCCTTATCGGTTTAATATTTATATCTTTATGTTCACCAACGAGATACGCCCATACAAGAGCCATGCAGACCATCGCGACAAGTCTTGCGATGCGGTCCATATCACGCATATGGGTATCCTCGATGTTGAAGCCGGAAGATTTCATGGCTCTAAAGGCCGTTTCTATCTCCCATCGTTTTTTGTATGTCAAAATCGCCTCCTCGGGCCGATTGAAGCATATGAGAATCTGCAATTCCGGAACACCATCGGAGTTTTTGATCCGGCTGCCGGCAAGATAGACATACTCACCTTTGTGAAGAAAGAGCGTATGGAAGAATTTCTCCTGACCGACCTTCAAATCATTGAACAGCCACCAGGCTCGGATTCTCTCACCGGTGGAAGGCTTGACAATCCAGAAGTTCTGACGTATTCGGATGTAATACCGTATGCGACGGCTGTTGAGCCATCCTGTCCATTCCTTTCCGATGAACTCGCGGTCTGCCACAAGGCAGTCGATGCATTCCGCTCCGAAAAGACGGATAAAACGTTCCATAATTTTCTTGCGTTCTTCCCAGTTGGAGTTGCCACGTTTCGGAAGAAGGCTGAATATCAAAGGGAAGGCAATCCCTTTATAGGTTATGCCCAACATAAGGATGTTTATATTGAACTCCCCGAACTTCCAGTTGGTCCGGTCCATGCTCAGCACAAGACCGGTCTTGACAGGAAGCAGCGAGAAAATCATACGGGCTATGATGTCAAGGTCAAGTACATACTTGGCAAAGAATCTTTGGAGCCGTCTGAGGTTGGAATCCTTGTCTACAGCCGTAGGCATCGCATCAGCCAGTTTGTGGAGGCTGACAGTCTGCACCACACAGAGTGCATGGAGCAGCAACGCCATGAGTTTTATGCGTGCCAAATTCATACTTTGACCAAAGTGCTCTTGCATAATCGGGAGGATTTGGTTAACTTTGACCGAGTCCTTGAAATTAGTAGTTTTCATGAGAAAAAGCGTCCAAACTTTTCCTTTAAATTACTAATTTTCAGGGACTTTTGCAAATTTAATCGACTAAAAATTAAGTGTTTAACAGCATAAATTTAATTTTTGTCATCTACTAAAGATAATGATAATTAGTTCTGGTAGTAACTCTAAATTAGAGTTTTGGATTTAATTAAATGTATTCACAATCAAACTAATAATCTCTAATAGTTTGATATAAGGCTAAACAAACAAGTGGTAATAGCCTGACAGTAATATTATTTCTTGAAAATTATTTACCTCTAACCGTTGGAAAATGTGAATATTATTTGTATTTTTGTAGTCGGTAAAGTAACTCTAATTTAGAGATTTGTAGGATTGCTAAACAAAATAGCCTCAGAGCCGGATGGTGCTGAGGCGTTATGTTTTTTAGAGGGATTTGAGGATGAGGGAGTTGGCTTTGTCGACGACGGAGGTGTCGAGGGAGGCGAGGTAGATTTGGGTGGTGGCTTCGGAGTCGTGTCCCATGCCTTCGCTGATTACGCTTAGGGGAATGCCTTTTGCTTTGGCGGCGGATGCCCATGAGTGACGGGCAACGTACATGGTCAGTGGTATCTTGATGTTGGTCATTTCTGCAACTTTTTTTAAGTTCCGGTTGATGAGGTAGCCTACATTGCGGTAGGCACATCTCTCATTAATGCCGGAATTGCGAATGATTGGCAATAGATATTCAGAAGTGTTTTCCGGATATTTATCTGTTATCATCTGCATCTCAGTGGTCCAAGCGATTGTGAGTTGCTGGCCTGTCTTGCGGCGGCGGTAGATTATGTAACCGTTTGTGAGGTCGGTTTTACGGAGATATGCCATGTCAATGAAGCTCATTCCACGGAGCATGAAACTCATCATGAACATGTCGCGGGCGTAGTCGAGTGTCGGATGCAGCGACAAATCAAGAGCCTTGATTTTCTTGAATGTCTTCAGGGGTAGCGCACGTTTTACGGTCTTGTCCACTCCGGTATAGACGTGGCGGAAAGGGTTGCGGTTTTCGATAATGTCGTCCTCGACGGCTCGATGATAGACGGCACGTAGAATACGGGTGTAGAAGGAGATTGTGTTGGGGATATTGCCACGATTATGATGCCACGCTTCGTATGCTTCCATTACTTCTGTGTTGATACAGTCAAGCATAATGTCCTCGTCATTGCGGAATTTCTTGAAGCTGTTGAGAGCGGCGGAGTATGTTTCGGATGTACGGATTTTGCCGTTCTGCTTCAACTTGGCGATCATACTCTCCATGTAGTTGAACAGGGAGTATTCGTTGGCATATCGGTTGAACTCATCGATCACATCGTCAGCCGTGTATGGGATACCTTCATTTTCGAGTTTGCGGATGATTTTTGTCAGCCGTTCGATATCCCAACGGATTCTTTCGCGGATTGAGAGGATGAACGATTTCCGCTCACTTTTCTGGGTGGTTATCACCATTGAGCGGTTTTCGTCCCACTCGGATGGGAATACGTGATATTCGGTGAGAAGTTGTCGGGGCTTTCTCTCGTGTATGATCTGATAGTAGATTGTGCCTTCGTGATTCGGGAGTTGAGAGGGTCGGAACTTCACTTTTATGGATGCCATTATGATGAAATTTTATGGGTGATTATACTTGACAGTGAGAAGTAAGCATTACTTATCGGGAGTGAAGTTAATATGTAGGTGGAATAAGAATGTGATATTCTGATATTTTATGGATTATTATCGCTAAAATTGTGAAAGTGAATTTTTGTTGTTATCTTTACAACGTGATGATAATGGTGATGTGATTATGAAATTTCGTACTGAATATGTGGCGGAGAAGGCTCCGTTTACTCTGTCGCCGGATCAGCCGGTGGTTATGCTCGGTTCTTGTTTCGCGGAGAATATTGCCGGGAAGATGAGGCGTTGCCTATGGAATGCCGTTAACCCTGCCGGCACTCTTTATAACCCTCTTTCGATTGAGCGGGCTTTGCGTATGTTAGTTTTTGAGAATGACCGGAGAGGTATATATATGGATTCCCTTTTCAAGGGGGAAGGATTGATGCGCAGCTGGTTGTTTGATTCCAAACTTGCAGCTGAGACAGCCGAGGATTCCTTCTCGGCATTTGAGGAGAGGGGTATGCTGCTTGATTCCACGTTGAGGGATAGTAAGGCAATGTTCATTACCTTCGGCACGTCGTGGTGCTATTTCCTTGCCGACAGGGAGGATTATGTAGTGGCAAACTGTCATAAGCAACCTCAATCTCTGTTCCGACGCGAACGGGTGAGCGTCGCGGAGATCGTGAAGGTGTGGGAGAGATGATTACGATGCTGAAGGAGCGTTATCCGCAGTTGGAGATAGTCTTTACGGTCAGTCCGGTACGGCATCTGAAGGATGGTTTTGTCGGCAACATGCGGTCGAAGGCAGTTCTTCTGTTGGCTATAGAGAAGCTATGCCGAAGCTATGAATGGTGCCATTATTTCCCGGCATACGAGATAGTGAATGATGATCTGCGTGATTACCGGTTCTATGCCTCCGATCTTGCACATCCTTCGGAGGAAGCGGTGGAGTATATATGGGAGATATTCCGCGCTACCTATCTTGATCCATCCGGGGAGGCGATATTGAAAGAGGGTGAATCCATCCTTCGTGGTTGGGAGCATCGTCCGCTGCCTACATCCACGCGGGAGCCGTCGTCACAGCTGCTTGCAAAGGAGGAGGCGCGTCTTGCCGCAATCCTCCGTCGGCATGAAGCCCTATTGTCGCAGCATCCCGCCATGCTTCCGCTCCCGGCAAAATACCATTTTTGATCAGCGGGTGGGGATTGTGATGGTGATTGAGAGACCTTTGGCGGGGTAGTTGTCAAGGAGGATGTTGCCTTCGTGGAGCATCACTATCTGGCGGCTGAGGAAGAGACCGATGCCGTTTCCATCGGGTTTTGTGGTGATGAATGGCTGGAAGGGATCTGAGGCGATTGACGGGGGGAGTCCGTTGCCGTTGTCGGAGATGTTGATCTTGCAGCTGTGTGCCGACATGGTGGCGATGACGGTTATGGTGGGTCTCTGTTTTTGTGCTACGGCTTCAAGCGAATTTTTCAGAATATTGGTGAGTGCCTGTGAGAAGAGGGCTTCGTCAATGTAGAGAGTGGCGTGGTCGGCAATCTTATAGGAGATGCAGTTGGCGTCAAATTTACCGGTTGTCGCGAATTGCTGCAATGACTTGTGCAGTTTGCGGAAGAATTGGATGGCATTGACATGCTTTTTCTCCGGTCGTGGGAGATGGGTGAGGGCGTGATATGAATCAAGAAACCGGGTGATGCTTTCACTTTGGGTCCTTATGACCTCCAGTGCCTCCACGATCTCTTCGCGTGAATAAGAATCCACATCAGCGGTGATCCCTGCCGACAGGGAGACCACGGGGGTGATTGCATTCCTCATCTCATGGGTCATGACGCGCAGTATGCGGTCATAATATAGTTTCCTTGTCTCCAGATCCTTGTTTGCCTGATGGTAGAGCATGGTAATCTTATTCATACCGTCTGCCATCTCCTTTAATTCCCGGTCGGCACCCTTGGCTTCAAACCGCATGGAGGTGTCGTTCATTTCAAGCCCACCCACGAAAGATGATAACGTACCGATCAGGAGTCCGCAGATGTGGAACACCATCACAATCTCTATCGGGAGGGCAAGAGAAATGAGTATTCCGAGAGATATGCGTCCGGTGAAGAGGAGGATTGCTGAGGCGGAGGCTGTCAGCACTAAGGCAAGCAGCAAGAGGAATAGTTTCAGTTTAAAGTAGCTCACTTCTTTTAAGGATATTATAGAGAGTCTGACGATTGATGCCGAGTCGGGCAGAGGCAGCCGACAGGTTGCCGTCGCAGAGATCGATTATTCTACGTATATGATCAATCTTGATTTCATCGAGGGTCATATTATTTTTCAAAGTCTCCTTCTCCGTTATCTCGCGGGCATTGTTGACCGATTCGATTTCCGACAGTCTCTTCCTGTTCTCCGAGATAGCGTTGTTAATCTTCTCAACGAGAGTATCGTTGTCCCAAGGTTTCATGATGAAATCATCCGCACCGAGTTTCATTGAATTTACCGCAAGATCCACGTTGCCGAAAGCCGTGATCAGCAGAACGGCGGGAGGGCAAGCCCTCTCCTTGATATAGGATAGCCAGAAGATGCCTTCGCTACCGTCAAGCTGCATATTGTCGAAATTCATGTCGAGCAGTACGGCGTCTGTATCGTTATCCTTAAGGAGAGCTGGGATGAGTTTCGGATCGCCCACGGCAGCTACCTGGCTGAATCTCTTTGAAAGAAGCAGCTTTAGCGACGTGCGGATTGCCGGATTATCATCTATTACCAATATTTTCATTAACCATCGATATTTTCGTAATGCAAAAATAGTGAAATGGATTTAATATTATGTTGTGAGGGTGGTTAAATACAGAAGAAAAGAATGATGATGTCTATTTTTTAGGCAAAAATATGAGATAAATCATGATTTTGTGGTCTGGAGGGGATTGCTTTCATATCCCTGATATAAATTTGCACAAGCAGTCAGGACCGCTTCCTCGGAATAATGTCTGACTCCATAGTAAAACCTAATAAGATACGAAATGATACGAACCTTCACATCAGATTTACGTAGGAATATCACCAAGATACTCTGTCTGACCATCGGCATGTCGGTCAGCATGGTTTTGGTAGCAAAGATATATTATGAGAAGACCTACGACCTTTTCTTTAAGGATTCAGAGAGGATATACTTGGTATATGAGCAGTTTGATTCTCCCGACGGCACCTACGATTTTGACCAGACATCGGGCGCGTATCCACCGGCGATGAAGCGGTATCTCCCACAGGTGGAGGAGGCTACGCGTTTTACCTGGCTTACCGAGGGGAGTATTATACTTGAGGATGGACAGACGCTGGAGAGCGGAGGGATAAAGGTGGCAGACAGTTGCCTGTTCGACGTCTTCCGCGTGGATATATTGGCGGGTGATCCTCATGAAGCATTGAGTGTGGCTAACCATTGCATGATACCCGCGTCGCTGGCAGAACGGATAGGTGGGGATCCTGTCGGGAAAGTTTTCAGCGTACCGAATATATCGGAAGATTATCGTGCCGTGATAAGTGGCGTGTATGAGGATTTCCCAGAGAATTCATCGTTGCCAAACTCTATCTTTATGAGTCTCTCCACATTGAAAGCGCTTGGCTGGGATGGTTCTGAAAATTGGATAGGGAATGATGCCTACAAGAGTTTCGTAAAACTAAAGAAGGGGGTGTCTCCCGACGAACTTGATGCGGGCATACGGAGGATGCTCACTGATAATCTACCGAAGGAATATCTTCAGGAAAGAAATTTCAATATCGGGGTAAAACCTCTTGTGGGGTATCATTCATCGGGTAAGGATACGGGTATGGTGATACTTATGCTCACGATTCTTGCAATACTCATGATGCTGTCGTCGACGATGGATTATCTTATGATTGTGGCGGGTCAGGTCAGAAGCCGATCGAAGGAGATGGCGATAAGGAAATGTTTCGGCACCGGTCATGCTAAGATATTCCGGATGATTATAGGGGAGAGTGCCCTCTACGTCGCCATAAGTGTACTGCTTTCCGTATTACTGATTTTCTCGTTGAAAGGATTGTGTGAGTATATGGTGGGTGTCACTCCGGAGGTTATGTTTGCCACGCCTTACATGTGGCTTGTGCAGCTCCTTGTCATCGTGCTCCTGCTTTTGCTGACCGGAGTGGTGCCTGCGGTGGTATATACGCGCACGGGTATTGTGGCGGGATTGAAGATGAAGGTAAGCCATAACAGGATATGGAAACTGGCATTGCTCGGCATCCAGTTCTGCCTTAGCGGAGGTTTGATATGTATGTTGGTGCTGATAGGGTTGCAATACCGCACTGTCAGCAATTATGACATGGGTTATGATTATTCTGATATAGGGATGGTCAAGATTGAGAACAAATGGAAGGATGGAGCAGCGAAAGTGATGGAGGAATTGAGGAAGTTAAGTTGTGTGGAGGTGGTAGGCAGCGGTAGCCAGAATTTTGTGACCATGGCATCGGGTGGTGAGATATGGGAGGATGAACGACCGGATGTGGTCTTGCCGATAGCCGACATGATGAACGTTAACAGGGAGATTTTTGATGTGTTGGGGTTGAAGTTTATCCAAGGAGGGACATTCCCGGAGAATCCGTCGGAGGATATGAATGCCGTTGTCGTGGATGAGAGGATGATCAAGGGGATGCGCGATGTATTCGGTGTTGAGGATGACAACCTTATCGGGAGAAGGTTCAAGAGCTCTTCGCATGGCGAGGATAAGGAATATACGATATGTGGCGTGGTCAGCAATATCCACAGGGGTGGATTTGGACTGGAGATAGATACGCGTCCGGCAGTGTTCTTCCCGTCGGATAAGCCGGAATGGGTCATTTATGTGAGATTTGACGACATGACCGGGGATAATCTCAAATATGCGCAGTCCACACTGGATAGCGTCATCAAGGATAATGAGAGCTACATTGTGCCTTACGGTCTACAATTTGACAGATTCACCTACGAGATCAGGAAGTTTGCGGCAATGGTGCTGATTGTAGGTGTTGCGGTGTTGCTGATTGCGTTGTCCGGTCTGTCGGGATACGTGGCGGATGAGGTGGAGAACCGTTCGAAGGAGATAGCTATAAGGAAAGTGTCTGGCACTCCGGAATGGAAAATTGTCAGACTATTCTGTATCGATGTGTTGAAGATTTCCCTCCCATCCCTATTGATAGGCGCATTGGTGGCAATGTGGGCAGGGTCGGAATGGCTGACGAATTTCAGCATAAAGGCGGAGGTATCGCCTGTAATCTTCCTATTGGCTATAGCTTGCCTGCAACTGCTGATTCTTGCAATGGTGGTGATTGGTAGTATACGGGTGGCGAGAAGGAACCCGATTGAATATCTGCGAAATGAGTAATGATAAGGGTTTATGGTTTAAAGTTTAAAGTTTATAGTTTATCTCACACCCCATAAACTATAAACTATAAACCATAACTCACACCCTATAAACCATCAACTATCAACTATAAACTATAAACTAAGAATAAGATAATAAGATATGAAGATAGAGATAAGGAATTTGGAAAAGGTGTTCCGCACCGACAGTGTGCTGACGGTTGCGTTGAATGATGTGTCGCTCGATATAGAGGATGGTTCGTTTGTGGCGATTATGGGACCGTCGGGATGTGGTAAATCCACGTTGCTCAATATCCTCGGTCTGCTTGATAGTCCGACTAAGGGTAGCTGTCGGCTTGACGGGGTGGAGGTGGCGCATCTGAAGGAGCGTCAGCGCACGGATTATAGGAGAGGACGTATCGGATTTATATTCCAGTCGTTTAATCTAATCAATGAATTGAATGTGAAGGAGAATATAATGCTACCTCTCGGTAATCTCGATCTATCACGTTCGGAGAAGGAGAGACGGGTGGAGGAGGCTACCAAGAGGATGCGCATATCCCACCGATTGCGTCATTATCCGTCGCAGTTGTCAGGTGGTCAGCAGCAGCGCGTGGCGATAGCGCGAGCCATAGTGTCGAATCCGGGTCTTATACTTGCTGACGAGCCGACAGGAAATCTTGACTCTTCCAACGGCGCGGAGGTGATGAAGATATTGGATGAGCTGCATAGAGGGGGTGCCACAATAGTCATGGCAACCCACTCCCTGAAAGATGCCGCTCATGCCGACCGTATCATAAATCTCTACGACGGTCAGATCGTGGAGAACCTGACCGATCTGATGTGATGTTACCGGTGCTTGCGCCATTGACGGAGGACGTCGCAGCGGGATATTTCCGGAAGCAGTGATTCCGGATTTGCCGTGAGCGTCTTGTCGAGCGCGGTCAGAAGTGCGTATTGTCCGGAATTGCGGTTCACGGTCAGTTGTGTCGTGTAGTCATGACCGTTCCATCTTGATGTCTCTGTCATCCATCTGTCGGGAGAGGCGTATATCATACCGAACAGGGCGGCAGCCTTCACCTTCGGGTCGGATGATTTCGCACATTCGCGCAGATGGGCAAGTGCCCTCCCTGCAAGTTCCTTCTCGCAGATGGGATATTTCTCATATTGTGTGAAGCCGTATTGGGAAAGATACCAGCATTGACCGAAGCGTGATGCCTGATAAAGTGCCGCAGCCTGTTGCAGACCAATCTCATCCTTGCGGGCGGGAGACGCATCCTTGGCTTCATCCTCAAGGCGCAGCATGTAGTTGCAGAAATCCACTTTTGCATTGCGTTTCAGGTGCTGCGGTTTCATGGTTTCCTCATAGTCGGAATCCTTCACGGTCTGATGCCCGTTCCAGGCGGGAATCGTGTAGTCACGTCGTGCGGCATAGAATGCTATCGGCTGATTGTCGAGATAATCCATGCTCACCTTCTGAAGATACGATATGGCTTTCTCCCATTCACCCTCCTGAAGATATTTGGTGCCGAGTATGTCGTTCTTGAAATCATCCGTAAGCTTTATCCTGGAGGCGGCATATCTCTTCAGGGGATCGTCACCCGGATTTTCAAGAGTGGCGTATAATTCGGTTATGTCGCCAGACGTATTGGGGAAAATGTCGTCTCTCATCGGATTGAGTGCATATTCCGGATTCGCGCCAAGATAGTCGCGGCATATCCGCATAAGGCAAGCCAACGGCCTATCGCCCCTCTCCTCATAACCCTTTGTCAGACCGAGATTAAGGATACGGTCGCGGGCATTGATGAGTGTGTTGCTTCCGCTTTTTTCAATCTGACCGTCAAGCCATGCGAGTTCATCGGTGATGAATCGTTTGAAAGTCGGGGTGGTAATGTCGTCGGAAGATGTGGCGAAGAGCATGCGTATCCGGCGTGCCATGTCCTTGGTATCGGTGTCGGATTTCATGGTCATCGCCTTATCAATCTTCTCACGTGCCTGCTTGAAGTCGCCTAAGAAATATGAACATAGTGCGGATGCCGTCTCCCATAGACACGGGTTGTCGGTACTGCCTAATTTCGCAACACTGTCAGAGAATGAAACAAATTCGGTCATCTCCTTCATGTGATTCTTGTCGATTCTTGCATACGATTTACCATTTATGTCATCCCAATATTCGGAAAGCGCATTGTTGAGATCAGAATCGGAACCGTTCCTATTGTCATGATAAATGTCGGCTACATCCTGTAGTGTGTTGACGTATTTCTTCAGTAGATATCGATGTATCGGTGCATCCGGATATTTACTGTATAAATCTTTTATACCGGCAAGATTGGTATATTTGCGCGTGCTCCATTGCAGACTCTTGGAATCGTTCTGATCGGCATATATGTTCCAAGCCTCGGCTTTATTTCCGGTTTTAAGTAAGGCGTTTGCATAGATGTTGCGCATCATCTCGCGGACGTAGCCGGGTTCGGTTTTAATTCCGTTGCTCTCCCAAAGACGGATATTGTCGGCATAATTACCCGACAACATGTTGGCACGCATCTCGAGAAGAAGCCATCTGTTTGCCAGCGGACCGGAGGTGTTGCGCCGACATTCGGATATAATCTTTCTAAGGGTCTGCTTACGTTGTTCGATCTCTTGGGCGGTAGGATACTCCCAGCTATTGAGCGAATACATTGCCGCCACATCCAGATAAGATTCCAAAGCATCAAGATACTTCAGCATATTAAGGTCATTCTTCCTTTTTGCCGCCCCTTTCATATCATCCATTGAAACCCAGCTGAGAGGTTGGTCACGACGGCAGTATTCAGTCCAGAACTTGTCGTTCTCATCATTGAAATACTTCTCGAATGACGGCGAATCAAATTTAAACATGTACCATCTTTCGGGAGCGGTCCATACGCAGGCTTTCCCCGGAAATGCATTTATGAGGAGAATGCTAATTAAAAATATCCTCAAAATTCTGTTTATCATAGCGTTTTATATTGAAATTGTTTAAATCAAAGAGTATTATCTCATCAGCACATTCCAGTCGGCGTGACTCTATCTCACGTCGGCATCTGATTATGTCGGTGATTGAAGGTTGGCGCACTACGATGGAATCCGATTGCAACACGGGAAGATCGTCATCAGAGTGCATTATGTCAACAAATTCCCCATTGCGGAAAAGCAGGTCCCAACGGTAGATGGGATAAGCTGATACGAGGGGGAGGGGGTAATCCTTAATGTATTTCAGATAAGGCATCACATCGTCAGGGTCAAGAATCGGTTTCTCTTTACCGATGTCGCGCATGTCGCCCGTATTGTAGACCATCAGCACGCCCTTGTCGGCGGGGGGTGGAGAACCAGCGAGTTGGTGCAGACGGATGGTGGAGGAGAGTGTTATGCCATCCTTGGCGGTCATATCCTTAAGAGATTGCATGAGGTCGAAGAAGTCGTCGCGGGTGGATCTTGTCCAGTCGCAATCGATCTGTAACTCCGTCACTGTGCCCATACCGTGAGTCTCGCTCATTTGCTTGACGCGACGGAGTATCATGTCGGCAAGACGTCGGCGGTCGCAATCCAAGGCATCGGGGAGTATGAATACCACGGGTACAATCTCCCTGTTAAGGTCGGCAGGTACGCTATCAATCCGTATTGTGGCGTTCGGCATGGGGAATCCTCCTGATTCATCTGGAACCACATCAAAATATCTCACATAAATCTTTCCGATCTGATGACGGTCAAGGAAATCCCTTTTCAGAGAATCGATACGGAATGTCGTGTTCCAATAATACACGGCACGCACCCTATCTCCCTCCTTGCGCCTGCCACAAGCCATCGTCAGCAGCAACAGGAGGAAGCATATCGCAACTTTAATTCTAAATAGGAACGGTCTCATATCTTTGTAAGAATTTAGGGAGTCGTTATACGGATTAATAACGTTTGAAGAGGATAATATTGTAGAAAGATGCAGATTTATCAAATCTTTGGTCCGGTCACTTGACACACAATTTATCCTGAATCCATCCTGAGCGATATCCTGAATCAGCAGTTGCCATGACCAAAACGTTTGACGCATCAAACAGATTTCGGTCAAAAACGTTTGATGTATCAAACAAATTTTGGTTAAAAACGTTTGACGCGTCAAACGTTTTTGTTATTTTTGCAAAAAAAGAAAGCATATAAGATGGAAATATTATTTGATACGATGGAAAGGCTGCTTAGCCTGACAAGTCTGGAGATTGTACGCTCGTGTATGGATACTATTAAGTGGAATAGACGTTTGATTTCGCTACGGGGCTCGCGTGGTGTGGGGAAAACCACTCTGATGCTTCAGTATGTTAAACTCCATTATCCGGCAGGAAGCCGTAAGGCTCTTTATTGTTCGGTGGATAACATTTATTTCGCCACGCATAGTATTCTGGAGCTTGCTGAAAATTTCTATAAATATGGAGGTGAAATGCTCCTATTGGATGAGATTCATAAGTATAACGGCTGGAGTCGAGAGATAAAGGAGATATATGATTCATTGCCAACGCTGAAGGTGGTAATCAGTGGAAGTTCGGTTTTGAATATTATAAATGCTGATGCCGATTTATCAAGGCGATGCAGAAATCATGATATCTACGGACTCTCTTTCCGTGAGTATCTGAAATTTTATCGTAATCTTGATTTTCCAGTTTATTCAATTGAGGATTTGTTGCATCAAGCTCCGGAAATCTGTAATAAGGTGAATGAGGTATGCCGTCCGCTATCGGAATTTGAGAAGTATAACAAGGCTGGTTATTTTCCATTTTTTGAAGATGATGTAGAAGATTATTACTATACGTTGCAAAATGTGTCGAATTATATCATTGAGCAGGAGTTGCCATCGTTATGTGGAATTGATTCTTCTTACGCGAGAAAGATAAAGGCACTACTTTGTGTCGTGGCGACCGGAGTGCCATACGAGGTAGATCTTACAAAATTGAGTCAGATGATAGGTCTGGCGCGTACTACTACTCTTGATTATCTTCAAAAGCTGGAGAAGGCACAGTTGTTGACTCTCCTCTATAGCGACACTATAAACGTTAAGAAGATGCAGAAACCGGATAAGATGTATCTTCAAAACACAAACTTATTGCAGGCATATTCACTTCGCCGTCCTCATATCGGTACCGTAAGGGAAACTTTCGCAGTGCTTCACATGAGAGTAGGTCACAGTGTGGAGTATGGCAAGGAGCATGGGGATTTTGTAGTGGATGGCAAATATACGTTTGAAGTGGGAGGAAAGGATAAGAGTTTCAAACAGATTGCCGATATCCCTGATAGCTATCTTCTGGTGGATGAGATAGAATACGCTGTAGGCAACCGGTTGCCTCTTTGGCTGATCGGCTTCCTATACTGATTTTGTGGCTTAACTTAGTTGTATATATTCTGATAATATTGTAATAATATTATTGAGATAGACGCAGATTGTTGTGGATTTATGTAAGATGTATTATCTTTGTGGAGTGTATGTAGTGCGGCGCGGAATTGCGGCGCAGGCAGTTGCTTAACGAAAATAATTTAATGCTATGAGGAAATTTAGATTTCTGATTCTTGCTTTTTTGGCAAGTCTGTTCGGGTCTTACCGGGCACATGCGTTGACGGGCGATCCCCGTGAACTGACCATCTATCAGGTGATGGTGGCGTCTTTTCAACATGACCCTGCCGGCGCTCCGGGCTACAAGGCTATGTGGGGACCTGATAATGCTATGAAAAACGGTAATCTCAGAGGTGTGATAAATTCGCTTGACCATATCAAGAAGTTGGGCGCAAATGCTATATGGATGACTCCTATTTTCGACAGCTCGACAGCTTCGGGGGGTGAGAAATTGCAGTCTACCGGTTATTTCACTAATAATTTCTTTGCCATTGACCCTCATTTCGGCACGGAGGATGATTTGCGTGAACTCGTGGATGAGGCACATAAACGAGGCATATACGTGATTCTTGACGGTGTGTTCGGTCATCATGGCGGAGTCACAGAGCCTTCTCCGAAGGGAAACACGCTTGACGTGACAGTGGTGGAATGTGACCGAGGCAAGGAGGGTGGTACGGGTAATATCGCCTATCCCGGTTCGCTTGACTATATAAAGGAGGTGGCTACATATTGGATAGATAAGTTTGGCATCGACGGCTGGCGTCTTGATCAGGCATATCAGGTCACGCAAGGAGGGCATAATTATTGGAATGAGATACGTGGCGCAGTCGAACAGCTCACTTCAGAACGTAAGGCACGTGGCGAGAAGTGGGGTACGCTGGGTTATATGGTAGGTGAGGACTGGGGTACTGCCGATGTAATCAACCGTGGTGTGTATCGTGACGGTGGTCTGGTCAGCGCGTTTGACTTTGACGGAAAGGAGCGTATCAGCGGACCTATGCAGGAGCCGGGGAAAGAGGGACTTGAGAATGGTTGGGATGATGTCGCTACTGTGTTGGCAGCTCCTACGGTGAGGGGCTATCTCAACGATGATGTCATGCCTAATCTCTTCCTTTCAAATCATGACGGCTATCGTCTTGCAGACCATTTTGATCAGGCAGATCCTTATTATTATGAGAAGATGATGACGCGTAATGCTATACTTGCAGCTTATTCAGGTCCGATAACCCTTTATTATGGCGATGAGTTTGCTGACGATACCCGCGATGCGGTAGGTGCGCAGAAAGATAACATTGCACGCACCACCGGACATCTTACCCCACGCAATGAAGGGGAGCGTCGTCTGGAGGGATACGTGGCAAACGCGATGCGTTTCCGTGCGAAGAATCCTGCCATGTGGCGTGGTGAGGCTCAGTTTGAGATGCTTAGAAATAAGGCAGGAGGCGATGTGTTGGTTGTCACAAAGGAGGATCCTGAGAGCGACAATCGTGTGGCTATAATCTTCAGTGATGCCGATGCAGAGGTGCCAATGCCGGAACTTGGAAAGTCGGTAAAAGTGAAGGCATGGATGCCGGTGTTTATCCAGTTGAACTGACAGAGATGCAGAATATGAAAAAATGAATTGAAATTCCCGGATTAAATGGATTTAATTCGGGAATTTCAATTAAAATGAGTATATTTGCAAATGAAAACTCAAGTTGATGTGCGCGGATAAAGTAAGCATCAATGGTAAAAATAAATTGATATGGAAGCGTGGATTATATGGCTGATAATAGCGGCTGTCTTGGTTATCGTAGAGGTGTTGTCGCAGATGGTGTGGACGTTGTGTCTGGCGGTAGGCTGTCTGGGATCGCTGGTTGCGGCTCTTTGGGGAGTCGGGACTGTATGGCAGATTGTAGTGCTGGCGATAGTCTCGGTAATGGCATTTATCGTGCTTATGCCATTATTCAAGAAATGGCATGACCGCAGGCATAAGTTGGAGAGCCGTGACGACAGGACCGGTATGGATGCATTGCTTGGGCGTCGTGCTGTGGTGACGGAGACAATACATCCCGGCAAACTCGGACGCGCAAGGATTGACGGCGATAATTGGCAGGTACGCACTCCGCATGACGACAGTCTTGTGGAGCGAGGAAAGGAAGTGGTGGTCATTGCCTACGACAGTATAATCCTTACCGTCGAGCCGGCTTAGTCCTTCCAGACCCCAGTGCCCGAGCCCATGTGCGAGTAGTTGTGAAATCCCAATAAACTTAAACTCTAAATTCTAAATTTTAAATTGCATAACCATGGAAACATTTTCAATTATCCTTGCAGTGTTGGTGGTCATATTGGCTATTGTAGTCATATCCGCCGGAGTAAAAGTCGTGCCGCAGTCAGAGACTCGTGTCGTGGAGCGTCTCGGACGTTTTCACAGTGTGCTGGCACCCGGTCTTAATTTCATCGTGCCGTTTATTGACCGCCCGAAGACTATCTATACACGTCGTATTGAGAACTCGATTGGCAACAGGACGATTGTCAAGACGGTGGCAACATCTATAATTGACCTTCGCGAGCAGGTGTATGATTTCCCGGCTCAGCAGGTGATTACGCGAGATAACGTGACGACTGAGATTAATGCGTTGCTTTATTTCCAGATCACAGATCCGAAGAAGGCGGTATATGAGATTGATAACCTTCCGAATGCAATAGAGAAGTTGACCCAGACCTCTTTGAGAAATGTGATCGGTGAATTGGAACTTGATGAGACTCTCTCATCGCGAGATACAATTAATTCGCGCCTACAGAATATTCTTGATGATGCCACAAATAAGTGGGGCGTGAAGGTTAACCGCGTGGAACTTCAGGATATAACGCCGCCGGAGAGTGTGCGTGAGGCTATGGAGAAACAGATGCAAGCAGAGCGTAACCGACGTGCTGAGATTCTGAATGCGGAGGGTGAGAAGCAGTCGCTCATCTTGCGTTCGGAGGGTGAGAAGACGTCGAAGATCAATCAGGCGGAGGCTGTAAAGGAGGCTGAGATACTTAGGGCAGAGGGTGAGGCGAAGGCTATCATTCTTAATGCTGAGGCTGAGGCGGAAGCGATACGCCGTGTGGCGGAGGCAGTAGCGGCGTCAAAGACGGATCCCGCCACCTATATGCTTGCCATGAAATATATAGAGACACTGAAGGAGATGACTTCCGGCAAGGATGGCAAGACGGTCTATATTCCTTACGAGGCATCATCGGTGCTCTCCTCAATCGGCTCAATAAAATCGCTTTTCCAACAGAAATAACCCACATATAACTAAATAAAAGGGAGCGACAATTGTCGCTCCCTTTTATTTAGTTATATGTATTTATACATCTTTGTTTCTTAAACGCTCCATGTTTTTCTTATCATAGAGGCTTCCCCTCGTGAAAATAGATATTCAAATTTGACGATATTTCCATCAATTAGGATATGAAGAACGAAAAACGCTCGTTTGCTGCCTATCCTTATTCTATATACATTATTGAGGGTTTCAATCTTTTTGCAGTTGCTTATTTTATCAATGCTTTCAACATCAATAACTTCATTTATGGCATCTACTACTGATTTGTGTATCTTGCCAGATAATCTGTCAAGAGCTTTGATAAATTCTTTAGAGAAATCAACTTTCATCTGTATGGTCCAATGCCATGACGGCGCATGAAGTCATCCTTTTCTGTTTCAGAAACCATAATTTGTCCTTCAGGACGAGTGGAAACGAGATGACGGTATATCTCTGCATCATCCATTTCTGCTGCGTCTTCAGCCAAAAGCTGTTCAATGTATTTCTTTAGGTTTATTCCCATAACAGCAGCTTTGACACTCAAAGTGCGAAATACGTCTTCCGGTATATCAATGAGTTTGCGATGAGAAAGCTGAGACTTTTCTGCCTGAATTGATATTGTCTTCATTTTGTTATTCTTTTTTGCAAAGTTAAAATATATATATCGTATATACAAATTTAATCAATGAAGATTTCACTCAACTTTATCTAAATTTACTCAAATTTATTTGTCGGTAGGGTGACTACGATAATGTCAGGAGCCATTGCCATGCCGGAATGACATGAATCATAATGCCCTCTTCAACTTCGATATCTTCTGTTTCGTCATAAGTTATTATTTGCAGATTTTTACAACCTGTGGCTTTTGAGGCTTCCAATATCCCGGCGATCTCTCTCTTGCGTGTGTCGGAATCCATCATGCTCCATGTCACTTGTATGAGTTTCAGAATCTCCGTGCCACGTTGAACTATAAAATCACATTCTCCTTTGCCTTGATAGTAATATATCGTGTCAATCGGAGTTCGTGTGCGGTATAATTGTAGAAATACTGTGTTTTCAAGTTTTTTGCCATCATCATTACTTTGGGGTAGTAGGACAGCATCACGCAATCCATTGTCAATGCAATAGTATTTGGGTTGCGAACTTTCTATTTTCTGAAGAGATTTGCTATAGTTTGAGATGCGCAGGAACATGAATATATCGCATGCATAATTTGCCCAATCATAAAGGTCATCTTTGCTGACTTTAAGTCCTCGAGACTTTATATCCCCATGAATTGATCGTATTGATGTCGGTTTTGTCAGGTTTGCCATTATTCTCTTGAGATAATATCTGAGCACTTCGATATTGGAGAGTTTGTAATGCTCGACCAGATCCTTGAGAAGCATGGTGTCAAAATATGTCTGTAGTGTCTTTACTTTTAAAAGCGGATTTTCCATAAGTACAACTTCAGGGAAACCGCCTTCATTATTATATTCAAGAAATGCATTTCTTAATTTTGCCAAATCGGGTTCCAACCAGCTGTCGGTCTTGACACCTTTGAAATTACAGTATTCCTTGAAAGAGAGGGGGAGGGTCTCGTCCTCTTCCGGCCAGCCACGAAGAACGGATTTCAGTTCGCTGCTCAACATGGTGGCGTTGCTTCCGCTGATATATATGTTTTTGGAATAGTGTTTGTAAATTCGCATTACAAAATATTCCCAACCTTCAATAAGTTGTATCTCATCAAAAAACATGTACACTGAATTTATCGGGATATCCGGATACATTTCAGTGTATGCCTCTAATATCAGATGCATTTCATCAGATGACATTTTTACTAATCTTTCATCATCAAATCCAACCCAAAGGAATCTGCGTCGGTCAATACCTTGTGACAGCAGTTCATTTATGACATTCTCCATGCGGGATGATTTACCGCATCTTCTTACTCCGGGTATTGTCACAATCTTACCGTCTCCTACCGGAAGAGACTTTTCGCGTTTCTTAAGGTCGGTAGGAAACTCTGCCTGACGCATGGCAATCTGTGATTTGAGATACAATTTATCCATAGTGTCCTAAATTTGGGGACAAATATAGTGAAAATTGTCCTAAAAAAAAGGACAGATTGCGGACATCTTGATTTATTTAATATTTTTTATAATAATTTCATCAAGTCAGTAAATAAATTAACTTTATATTTGAGAGAATTAAAAAACTATGTATTAAAATTTTGAGAAGTGGATTGTAATGGTTATCTTTGCGAGAGATAACCATAAATCCATTACTACATGGCTAAGCCTCATAAATATATCAATCCTTTCACGGATTTTGGATTTAAATATATCTTCGGTAGAGAGGAATCTAAACCGTTTCTGATTGATTTTCTCAATAGTCTTCTTGAGGATGGTCCCGATTATGATAGAATTACGTCTCTTACGTATCGAGACAAGGAGAAGAATAAGTCTCGTAAGGATGAGAGAGGGGTGATTTATGATATATACTGCACTACTTCATCTGGAAATCAATTTATTGTGGAGATGCAGAAGAAAGCGCAGAAGAATTTTATCTCCAGATCGGTTTACTATCATTCTGTAGCCATTGCAGAACAAGGGAAGGTTGGTCCCGAATGGAATTTCAATATTGATCCGGTAATATTTGTGTCGCTGATGGATTTTACTCTTGATCATCTGCCTAAAGAGTTTGCAGTACATGTGTCGCTCTGCGAACGTAAATCAGGCAAACCGATTACTGATAGAGAGCGTTATATATTTGTGCAGCTACCGTTATTTGACAAGAAAAGACCGGAAGATTGCATTACTAATATTGACCGATGGTTTTACGTCTTAATCAATATGTATAATATGGAAACTATGCCTTTTACTGTGCAGAAGAAATTATTCAACCGCCTTTCTGAGGTGGCTTCATACGCCAGTCTTTCTCCAAAAGAGAAACGTCGGTATAATGCCGATCTTAAGGCGTATCGCGATTTGACAAACCAGATGGAATACGCAAAGTCGGAGGCTCTTGCTAAAGGTGAGGCAAAGGGTAAGTCTGAGGAGAAAATCAGACTTGCTAAGTTGATGAGGGAAAGAGGATATGATGTCTCTACGATTGCCTCGCTTGTGGAGATGCCTGAAGAATGGGTGGAGAGTATTGTCATTGGATAGCATTTCTGCTGAAATTCAGGTCGCCTTGTAGTGGGATACAGGTGCTTCTATAACTAAGAAAGGAATTAGACGATGCGTCTGATTCCTTTCTTAGTTATAGAAGGTGACTTCTTTTGGGGAAGTGGGCAGTTAGGCTTTGCGGATGTAGTCGACGATCCATGCACCTACCTCTTTTGTGCCGTATTTGGCTCCACCTTCCACTTGTATCTCCGGAGTGCGTACATTGGCATCGAGTGATGCGTTGACCGCCTCGCGGATCAGTTTCCCTTCAGCTGTAAGGTCAAAGTATTCAAACAGCATGGCTACAGAGAGAATCTGTGCAAGTGGATTGGCAATGTTCAAACCCTTTGCCTGTGGCCATGAACCATGGATAGGCTCGAATACCGGAGTATGCTCACCGGTGGATGCGGAGGGGAGTAGTCCCATCGAACCTGTGATGCAGGAGCCTTCATCGGTAAGGATATCGCCGAAGGTGTTCTCTGTCACCATTACATCAAAGAACTTGGGATCCTGAATCATACGCATGGCTGCGTTGTCAACAAACATATAGTCTGTCTCTATTTCGGGATATTTGCTTTCCATCTCCTTTGCCACCTGACGCCACAGACGGGAAGAGGCAAGCACGTTTGCCTTATCCACTACCGTAAGATGCTTGCGGCGACGTCCGGCATATTTGTATGCCTCCTCAAGGATACGTTCAATCTCGGGACGTGTGTAGGCGTTGGTGTCGTATGCCTTATCGTTGTCCTGATATTTCTCACCGAAATACATGCCGCCGGTGAGTTCGCGTATGCAGATAAAATCGGCACCGCGCACAAGCTCATCCTTAAGTGGGGATTTGTGGATGAGGCAGTCAAAGGTCTCAATAGGACGTATATTGGCAAACAGACCAAGCTTCTTACGCATAGCGAGAAGTCCCTGTTCGGGACGTACCTTTGCAGTGGGGTCGTTGTCAAATTTGGGGTCGCCTACGGCAGAGAAGAGCACTGCATCAGCATTCATGCAGATTTCAAAAGTCTTCTCCGGGAACGGATCGCCGACAGCATCGATTGCGGAAGCACCGCACAATGCATATTCGTAGCTTACATTGTGACCAAATTTCTCACATACTGCGGACATTACCGCAACACCCTGTTCGGATATCTCCGGACCTATACCGTCGCCCGGAAGAACAGCTATTTTTAAATCCATATTTTATGATGTTGGGGCAACATGGTGGATAGCCGCTGTTGCCTGTGGTTAATGATTGTTTATTGTCAGGATTCCGTCTGTTTGCGCATCTCATTTTCCATGAGGTTGAGCATCTTTACGGTAGCCTTGATTGCAGCCTCCGTTTGGTCGGCATCCAGACCGCGTGTGCGGTAGACGCGATCCTCCCATTCCATGAAATGGTGGCTTGCACGAGTGCGTCGGTGCGACCGCCGGGGGGGATGGAGACGTTGTAATTGGAAAGATGAGGGAAACGACGGGATAGTTTCTCCTTATAGATATGTTTCACTGCACGCATGAACGCGTCAAACTGTCCGCTGCCGACGGCTGTCTGTTCGTAGATCTCACCGTTGATTTCCAGTTTAACGGCAGCCATAGGATTTAGTCCGTAGGCTGTGCTGACCATATAGCTGAGCAACTTGACGTGCTCTTCGAGAGTGGAACTTTTCAGGACATCAGACACGATAAACGGAAGATCTTCCTGAGTGACCACCTCTTTTTTGTCGCCCAACTCGATGATTCTTTCCGTGACCATCTTTGTCTGTTCTGGCGATAGCTCAAGACCGAGCTCCTCAAGATTACGGAGTATATTTGCCTTTCCGCTGTTTTTACCGAGGGCATACTCACGTTTCCTTCCGAAGCGTTCGGGGAGCAGGTCATTGCAGTACAGATTCGCCTTGTTGTCGCCATCTGCATGCACGCCTGCCACCTGTGTGAAAACACTGTCGCCTGTGATGGGGCGGTTAGGCGGTATGGCTATGCCGGAATAGTTTTCTACAAGACGGCTAACGAGGTTGAGCTTGCTCTCGACAATGTTGGTGTGTGCATTAAACTGGTCCTTCAATATCGCCTGCACGCTTGCGAGAGGTGCATTTCCGGCACGCTCACCAAGACCGTTGACGGCAGTGTGTATCCCCTTGCAGCCGCCGAGCACGGCGGCAAGCACGTTGGAGATGGCGAGGTCATAGTCGTTATGGGCGTGGAAGTCGAAATGTATCTCCGGATAAAGTTTCACCATCTTTCTCATGAAGAGGAGAAGTTCAAGAGGATTGAGTATGCCGAGAGTGTCGGGAAGCATAAACCTTTTTATCTCGCAGTCGCGGAGTGCATCAATCATCTTGAAAACGTAATCGGGAGAATTCTTTATTCCGTTACTCCAATCCTCAAGATATACGTTGACGTTTATCCCCATCTCATGAGCGAGGGAGATATTTCTGCGTATATCAGCGAAATGCTGTTCAGGAGTCTTCTTCAGTTGGTTGACGCAATGGTTTTCAGATCCCTTGCATAGAAGATTTATGTTGACGCATCCGCAATCGTTTATCCAGTTGAGGGATGTGCCATTGTCGACAAACCCGAGAACCTCCACTCTCGACAGGAATCCGGCCTGACGCGCCCATTTGCAGATGCGTCTGACGGCATCTTTCTCTCCATCGGAAACTCTTGCGGAAGCCACTTCAATGCGGTCTACGTTAAGATCCTGTAGAAGGGCGCGGGCTATCATAAGTTTTTCATGTGGCACGAAACTCACTCCGCTGGTCTGTTCGCCGTCGCGGAGTGTCGTGTCCATGATCTCTATTTGTGCCGAATGACTATTCATTATCTTCAGGCTTTGGCATTACGCTCCCACGCTTCGGTCTTCTCCTTATTTTCAAGAAGGAAGTCGATGTCGTCGAGTGCGTTCATCAGGCAATATTTCTTATAACCGTTGATCTCGAAATTTTCGCTTTTACCGGTCGCCTTATTTGTGATGGTCTGGTTGGGAAGGTCAACCTCGACGATGGTCTTGGGGTCGTTCTTGATGGAGTCAAACAGCTCCGCGAGAAATCCTTCCGAAACAACTACGGGCAACACGAAGTTGTTAAGCTCGTTGTTCTTGTGGATGTCGGCGAAGAAACTGCTTATGACCACGCGGAAACCATATCCGGCGATAGCCCATGCGGCATGTTCTCGACTCGAGCCACTGCCGAAGTTCTTACCTGCTACGAGTATCTCGCCGCTATATGTGGGATCATTAAGCACGAAATCCTTGTTGATTGAACCATCGGGATTATATCTCCAGTCGCGGAAAAGGTTCTCTCCGAAGAAACTCTCCTCACGGGTGGTGGCTTTAAGGAAACGTGCGGGTATTATCTGGTCGGTATCGACATTTTCGAGAGGAAGAGGCACGCAGGTGCTGCTGATTATATCGAATTTCTGTTTCATTATCTGAACTGTTTCGTATTATGAATCACGTGTAGATGAGTCAAGAATGATGATTCACGCATTAATTAATGTTCTCGGGTCGGTGATGACGCCTGTGATGGCAGCAGCGGCAGCCGTGAGCGGGCTTGCAAGCACTGTGCGTGCCCCCGGACCTTGGCGACCCTCGAAGTTGCGATTTGAAGTGGAGACTGCCAGTTTGCCGGCAGGTATCTTATCATCGTTCATGGCGAGACATGCGGAGCACCCCGGCTGACGTATCTCAAAACCGGCTTCCTCCAGAATCTTGTCGAGTCCCTCTTCCTTTATCTGCTCACTCACCATCCAGGAGCCGGGCACAAGCCATGCAGTGATGCGGTCGGCTTTCTTCTTCCCTCTTACGATAGATGCGAATGCACGGAAATCCTCGATGCGTCCGTTGGTGCATGCGCCTAAGAATACGTAGTCCACGGGAGTGCCGATAAGCTTCTGACCCGGTTCGAATCCCATGTATCCGAGACTCTTGAGGTAGGATGCCTTTCCGGCATCAGGGATAGTGTCAATGTCGGGGATGCTTTGGGTTATGCCCATGCCCATACCGGGATTTGTGCCGTATGTCACCATAGGCTCGATATCCTCAGCTTGGAAAGTCAGTTCTTTGTCGAATACTGCATCATCACCGCTTCTTAGGGTTTTCCAATATTCTACAGCCTTATCCCAATCCTCACCCTTTGGAGCATACTCACGTCCCTTGATATATTCAAAAGTTTTCTCATCCGGAGCGATGAATCCGCCTCTTGCTCCCATCTCTATAGAGAGATTGCAGAGAGTGAGTCGTCCCTCCATTGATAGGTCGCGCACAGCTTCACCGGCATATTCCACAAAATAACCTGTAGCGCCGGATGTGGTGAGCTTCGACATGAGATACAATGCGATATCCTTTGCTGTCACACCCTCTGCGAGTTTACCCTCTATGTTTATTCTCATAGATTTAGGTTTCTGCTGAAGGATACACTGTGAAGCCATAACCATCTCCACTTCCGACGTGCCGATACCGAATGCCACTGCGCCCATTGCCCCGTGGGTCGACGTGTGGGAGTCGCCGCATACGATGGTCATACCGGGAAGCGAGAGACCGCGTTCCGGACCGACAACGTGGATTATACCGTTCTTAGGATTAAGCATCCCGAAATGGTTCAGACCAAATTCTTCAGCATTCTTTGCAAGGGTGTCTACCTGAGTTTTGCTGACGGGATCCTCGATAGGTTTGTCCTGGTCATGAGTAGGTGTGTTATGGTCAGGCATGCAGAAGATGTTTTCCGGACGAAAGCATTTTATGCCTCTGCGTCGCATGCCTTCAAAGGCTTGCGGACTTGTTACTTCGTGGCAGTAGAGCCTGTCGATGTAGAGTTGTTCCGGACCGTCCTCCACGTGCTGCACCACGTGGCTGTCCCAGATCTTGTCAAATAACGTATTTGCCATTTTACCTGTAAAAAATATATATAGTTTATAAAGTCGAAATAAAAAAGCCTTCCCCATTTGCGGTGGGAAAGGCTCTGTGAATATCCTAAAAAATTATGCGCAGACCAATATTCCCACCGACGGATGCCGTAGAATAATGGAAATAAGTCGTATTATAATGAACGATGTCATTGTTTTGGTCTTGCGTTTAAAATTGTTGCAAAGTTATATCGTTTAATGCAAAATTGCAAGAAAAAGATAAAAAAAGAGGTGTGACAGCACCTCTTTTTTATTGTTATATTGAAAATTTATTGAGAATGGGTTATTTGAGTGGCTTGATGTCAAGTTTCACGGGCTTTATCATGTTCTCCGGAGCAAGGATGGTGTCAAGATCCTTTTGCGTGAGAATGCCGTGTTCGAGTACGAGATCGTAGACGCTTTTCCCTGTCTCAAGAGCCTCCTTGGCAATCTTGGTAGAGTTTTTGTAGCCGATGACGGGGTTCAGGGCGGTGACTATGCAGATGCTGTTGCGAACCTCTTCACGGCATCTGTCGGCATTTGCAGTGATGCCGTCAACACAACGGGTGCGGAGTGTGTCAAATCCGTTGATCATCAGATCTACAGACTCGAAGTCGCACTGTGCCATAACAGGCTCCATGGCATTTAGCTCCATTTGGGCGGCATCCCCCGCCATGGTTACGCAGAGTTCATTGCCCATGACCTTATAGCAGATCTGGTTCATGACCTCGGGAATCACAGGGTTGACCTTTCCCGGCATAATTGACGATCCCGGCTGCATGGCAGGGAGATTAAACTCTCCAAGTCCGCATCTCGGACCGCTTGCAAGGAGTCGGAGGTCATTGCATATCTTGTTGACTTTTACTGCCACACGTTTCATTGCGGAGGCATAGCCTACAAGGCATGATGTGTCGGAAGTGGCACCCACGAGATTGTCAGATAGCTTGATATCCCATCCGGTGATTTCTGCAAGCGCGGCGACGCATTTCTCTGCATAACCCGGTTCTGCACATATACCTGTGCCTATGGCAGTTGCGCCCATATTTACTGTCAGGAAGTCATTGGCTGCCTCATTAAGATGCTTAATCTCATCACGGAGTATGGCGGCAAATCCGCTGAATGTCTGTCCGAGAGTCATCGGCACGGCATCCTCCAGCTGTGTACGTCCGATCTTGAGGATTGATGCAAATTCCTTACCCTTGCGCTCGAAAGACTCAATAAGTTTTTCAAAATGCTCCATATAACGCAAGTGAGAGAAGTACATGCCGATATGTATGGCTGTGGGATACGCGTCGTTGGTAGATTGAGAACAGTTGACATGATCATTTGGAGAGCAATATGTGTACTCACCGCGTTTATGTCCCATGATTTCCAATGCACGGTTGGCGATCACTTCGTTGGCATTCATGTTGGTCGTGGTGCCGGCTCCACCCTGAATCATATCGACGGGAAATTGGTCGTGGTATTTGCCATCGATTATTTCACGGCAGGCTTGTTCGATTGCATCTGCCTGTTGCTTTGTAAGGAGTCCCAGTTCATAATTGGCGCGTGCTGCACCCATCTTCGTGATAGCCAATCCTTTTATGAAAAGAGGATACTCGTTGAGGTGGAATTTACTGATTTCGAAGTTCTCAATTCCACGTAATGTCTGCACTCCGTAGAGATCGGAATCGGGAATTTCGCGTTGCCCGATGAGATCAGATTCCACACGGAATCCGGTGTTGTTGGTTGTTTCCATGATAAAATAAATTTATGGTACTAATTTAAGAAATTGTATAAATTTCGGTTATATTCGTTGGTCAATGGTACACGGAATAAAGAGCTACTGTACATGGTATGACTCTTCACCTATACATAAGTAACGAGCGATTTTCCGAAATCATATATAAATAGAATGAACATTACTCTAATTAAAGATATGTCAATTTTAGGGTTGACAGTGTAATTGCCTATTGATCCCGTGCAAATGTCATGCACGATAAAGTATTTAATATAATAACAATTTTCATGCATGAAATAATTCTTAATAAAATGAAAAGATTGCAACATACGGCATATTAAAATGTTTATTAGTATGAAGTAGTCTGACAGGATACTTTCATGTTAACCTGATTTGAGGGATGAGGTCGTGAGGCATTATTCCGAAATTTAAAAATTCAAAACTATGATACTACAGTTGTTGTTTGTATTGGCTGCTATAATAGTAGGTGCCCGTCTTGGGGGTATCGGACTCGGTGTTATGGGTGGAGCGGGTATGGCAGTTCTGGTGTTCTTTTTTGGTCTGGAACCTACCTCGCCGCCGATTGATGTCATGCTTATGATTGCCGCGGTCATTTCGGCAGCGGCTGCAATGCAGGCAGCCGGAGGTTTGGATTATCTGGTTTCGCTGGCTGAGAAATTATTACGCAAGCATCCGTCGCAGGTGACGGTGGTCAGTCCGTTGGTGACGTATCTGTTCACGTTTGTTGCCGGCACAGGACATGTGGCATATTCGGTATTGCCGGTAATTGCTGAGGTGGCGCGTGAGACAAAGATACGCCCGGAACGTCCGCTCGGTATTGCTGTGATAGCATCCCAACAGGCGATAACGGCGAGTCCTATCTCTGCCGCCACTGTGGCATTACTCGGACTACTGACCGCTGCAGGTATCTCGCTTTTCGACATATTGAAGATTACTATCCCCGCCACTCTTTGCGGTGTGCTTGTAGGCGCATTGTTGTCAAAGCGTGTTGGAAAGGAGTTGATGGATGATCCGGAGTATCAGCGTAGAGTGAAGGAGGGGATGATAGAGGAGAATGATAAGCCTGTCAACCGTATAGAGAATGTCGGGAAAGCCCGTCTTTCGGTGATATTGTTTCTTTTGGCTACGGTACTTATAGTATTATTCGGATCAATTCCATCAATGCGTCCGGTGTTTGAGGGCACACCTGTCGGTATGCCGGCGATAATAGAGATATTGATGCTGACCACATGTGCGCTTATCCTTATATTCACTAAAACCAATGGAATCACGCCCACTCAAGGTAGTGTATTCATAGCCGGAATGCAGGCTGTGATTGCTATTTTCGGTATTGCTTGGATGGGGATACCTTTATCAATGGCAATCTTGCAGCTATCACCGCACCGATTGAGGGTATCGTCCGTGATATGCCTTGGCTATTTGCCGTGGCACTCTTTGTGATGTCGATTCTATTGTACAGTCAGGCTGCCACCGTGAGGGCAATAATGCCTCTCGGTGTCGCACTTGGTATAAGTCCTATGATGCTTATTGCTCTTTTCCCTGCTGTCAACGGATACTTCTTTATCCCGAATTATCCTACCATAGTGGCGGCTATCAATTTTGACCGCACAGGCACCACGCATATCGGCAAATGGGTGCTCAACCATTCCTTTATGATGCCTGGAATGGTGGCTACGATTGTTGCGATTGGTGTTGGGTTGCTGCTTATTCAGATATTTTAGACCAATGGCATTTTAGACTAATTATGATATACTATGGACAGACACAGCATTTTAGTGGCAATGGCATTGGTGGCTCCTATAGGGGCAGTTGCTCAGGTTGCTGACCACGACACGGTGGCGGCAGAGAGAGGGTTGATAGAGGAAGTGGCGGGAATAAAGAAGAAGACCGATAAGTTTAATCTCTATCTTAACATGCGTGGGGATTTCAACGCTGCATGGCGAGGTTCTACGTTTGATGAGGGGGGGTTCCGTATGAAGCAACTCCGCATAGAGATGACCGGACAGATCAACGACTGGTTGAGCTATCGTTATCGCCAGCGTCTTAATAAGGGGGATTCTCAGTCGGGTTATCGCGACAACGTGCTTGGCAGCATCGACTATGCCGGGATAGGTATCCGACTCGGAAAGGTATCGTTTTTCCTTGGCAAGCAATGTGCTGCGTATGGCGGTATTGATTTCAACCGTAATCCTATCGAGGTGTTGGAAAATCCGGCGTTGGTGGAATATATGGGTAATTTTATGACGGGTGTCAAGGTGGCGTATGATTTCACACCGTCGCAACAGTTGCAGTTTCAGGTGCTCAATTCACTTACTGGCTCATCGGAATCCATGTATGGGGATTATGAAAAGTCGAAGATGCCCATGGTATATACTCTTAACTGGAACGGCAATTTCAATAATTTCTATAAGACCCGGTGGTCGGCATCCTTCATGAATGAGACAAAGGGTAAGAATCTTGTGTATTTTGCATTGGGCAACGAATTCCGTTTCTCCGATAAGGTGAGTGCGTATGCCGACTGGATGTATTCACGTCAGGACGTAGACCGTATGGGGGTCATGACAAAAATGGTTGCAGGTGCGGATGCGTCTTTCAATACTACTAAGGTAGATTATATGTCGGCATTGGTGCACGTTGACTATCGTTTCCATCCGTCGTGGAATGTGTTCTGTAAAATCATCTGCGACACGTCGGGCATATATTCAAGTCATGACGGATTGGAGAAAGGTAACTATTGCACCTCATGGGGGTATCTTGCCGGGTTGGAATATTACCCATTCAAAGACCGCACACTTCATTTCTTCGCGGCGTATACTGGGCGTAATTATCTCTACACCGACCGGGCTAAGACATTCGGCAACAAGGATTATTTCACCAATTCCCTCTCCGTCGGATTCATCTGGCAGATGCCGATATTCTGAGCATCTGAGGGAAATAAAAATGATAAGGTCCAATTGATTTCAATCGGATTATCGGTCATTTTAAGAATCAAGGGTAGGCGAGGATTATCGAGTATCCATATATTGGCTCCTTCGGCATTGTCGCGTGCATGTATCACGTTTGTGGTGGGAGATACGTCAATTTTTTTGAAAAGTATGCCGTTGATTATTGTCTCTCCTTTATCTTTCAGATTGGCGAGGGCATCAGCCGATATTATGCCGAATGTCTCGGAATCATCGAGAGTGATGTGGTTGCCGTCTTCAGGCATGAGATAGCTCAGTGAGTCTCCATGCCTGACGGCTTGGCGTGTCATGACGTAGCTGCCTGTCCAGAGTTTCAGATTACGGACGATGCTCCAGTCAAGCTTTATTCCACCGTCAGGCATGTTGTGGAATACATACTTGAACCGTCGTGTCTGTCCGTGTAGCTTGTATGTGGCGGTAAGGGTGTCAGATGATTCCGGAATGATATCGGCATATAGGTCTATTGAAGATAGAATGAATGCGATTGCTGTAAATGCAGTAATAAGGAATGGCTTAAGAAATATTAATTTCATGATGATTCAGATAACAGGGGATTTGATATTGATTTCAGTTGGCGTGCATCCTTTTGCCCCAACCGGATGGTTTGGGTCCCATCTTCAACCTTAATTCACCACCGGAGATAATGTCGGAATGTCGCAAGGTGGAGAGATTGTATGGCTTGCCATTAAGTGTGGCTGCGATTATGTGGCGGTTGGTGTCAGACAGATTGTCAGCAACGATTGAGAAGGTCTTCCCTTCGCCTACAGAGAAAGTGGTGGATCTCAGCAACGGTGAGTGGATTATGTAGTAGTCATGTCCGGCATTTGGATATATGCCGGCGAGGTTGAACATGAGCCATGAAGACATTGCTCCGGAGTCATCATTTCCGGGAAGTCCGGTGGGAGAGTCGTTGTAGTTCTCTTCAATTATGCGGCGTATTGTGTCGGCTGTTTTGTCGGGACGTCCTATCCAATGATAGAGACAGGGCGAGAGGAATGACGGTTCATTGTTGACGTTGAAATAATTTTTGGAGAAGAACGTGTCGAGTCGTTGGTCAAAAGCCTTCGGTCCGCCGCACTTCTCAATGAGTCCGTCTACATCGTGAGGGATGCTTAGGGAGTATTCCCAAGAGGAAGCCTCATAGAAAAACATGTTCCACCAAGGTGTGTACCAAGGACCCTCAAAAGTGAGGGGAGTGTATCGGAATGTTGGTTTATGCGTTTTTGATTTTCCGAAAGGGATTTCATCAAGCCAGTTCCCTTCGGCGTCGCGTGGCATTATAAAACCCTTCGCACCATCATGCTCATAGTCGTCGCGCCAGAGGTTTTTCCATGATTCCGATTGCTTGAGGTATCTGTCAGCCAGCTCGTCGTGCCCGAGCTGATGTGCCACCTGATATATGGCGAAGTCGCATAGCGAATATTCCACAGTACGGTTTCCGGCACGTGGTATACCATGAGGGATATAGCCTAATGATATATATTCCCTTAGTCCGCCACGTCCTTCCGCTTCCTCATTTCCACCGGGAGGTATGGTGGCATCAACGAGCATCATCTTCAGTGCCTCCTCATAGTCGATACTTTTGATACCCTTCACACAGGCATCTGCAATCACCACTTCTGCATTTGATCCCCCTTGTGTGCGTCCGTTGGCATTTCCGCTTCTTGCATCGGGCATATATCCGTCGCGTTTCCCAATGTTGACGAGGGAGTTTACAATGTCGCACAGACGTTCCGGAGCTATTATGGCGAGTAAGGGCATAGAAGTGCGGTAAGTGTCCCAAAGAGCATAGAAATCATCATAATATGGCACCCCCGGATCGGTCCATAGGGGATTCTCTCCACTTCGGTCAGAGGGCATTATGAGCGTATGATAAAACGCGGTGTAGAACATGCGTTTCATATCTGCGGGGGTGGAAGGATGCAGCTTTATTCGGTTCATCATGTCATCCCATGAATCAAGTAGTTCGGAATGGATTGTTTCGAAGTCTTTCCCTTCAGATTCGGAGATGAGATTCCTTTGAGCTTTCAGTTGGCTGATGAACGATATGCCTATTTTGACGTTGATGGTGTCGGATCCCGGAGGAAAACTGACAAGAGCTCCTGTCTTTTCTCCGGAATCGTATTGGTAGGGATCATTGGTGATTGAATCCCCTTTCCATGTTGCCACTTGGGAGAAGGGAGTGTCGGACGAGAGGTGGAAATATACGGTGTATGCTCTTCCATTGTTCCAGCCGCCGCGTATACGTGAATATCCGGCGATTTCATGGTCGGAAACTACCTGCACTTCTGAGCCGACGAATTGCTGTGCCTCACGAGAATCCGGCACAGGATTTTCACCAAGGAAGAACCCTGCATCTATCATTAGGGAGTTGGGTTTGTCAGGCGTGTCGGAAGGATAGGATATGCGGTAGGCGGTTGTGCGTGGAGTGGTGGTTATTTCTGTCGTTATTCCGCTCTCTTCAAATGTGGTGGAATAATACCCCGGTTTTATCTCCTCATTCAGGCGGTGTGCATGATGCTTTGTAGCGGTCAGATTGCCGGAGAATGGTTGGATCAGTATGTTGCCGTATTTCGGACCGCCACCGGTACCACTGACATGTACCTGAGCGAACCCGTCCACACGTTCCGGCATCGGGAGCCATCCGCTGTTGGGGGATGGGGTACAATCCGGACCTGGGCGCACCATACCGAAAGGTGCGGATGGACCGATAAATACTCGTCCGAGTCCTTCCGAACCTATTTGGGGATCGATATAGTCCGACAGTCTCTCGTTTGCAGATGATTGAGATGACGTAATTGTCTTGGCATCAGCTGTCGCGACAATCGTCATCAAGGCAGTTAGAAGTATTATATAGTATCGCATGGTATCAAATTCCAACAAATTCAACTCTCCCCATCAAAATAGGTAGGGTGTTCAGTTAGTTGTTCCGTATTCAGCTCACTTTTTTAAGTGTTTCGGTTCTATCTTTCACCCAATTGCGGGATAGATTGGCCTTGGCCCAGTCATCTATCTCCTTAAGTTTAACATTGGCCAAGCGTACTTTGAAATCTTGTTCATCAGCGACTGAATAGTCGATTGTCTTTGGATAAAGCGGTAACATCAGAATCATGGATGTGAAACCATACAGTTTGTTTGGCGACATCTTTGATTTTAGAATGCCGAAATCAGACTCGATTATGTCAGACGACATGTTCTGTGCATTGTTGGTCAGATGTAGTAGTTTGGCTTCCTTTTTCAGATAGTCAAGCATACGTAATCCCAGAGTAGCCCTGCGGTTGTTAGCGTTTCCAATTACATGCAAGATGATGTATTGTGAGCATTCACGATAGGTCTTCAAGCAAAATCCACGGGTCTTGCATATGGTTTCCACATGTCTGATCGCGTCGACATCCACGGAGAGTTCCTCAAGCAGTCCACGATAATTCTCAAGGAAACAGAAAGCGTCCTTCGCCTTTTGCTCCAAAGAGTCCATATTGGTCAGCATGCGATTACCCCATTCCACCCAGTCGGAGAGGTTCATGAACCTTGCAATCGCCCTCATGTTTGGAGGAAGAAGCCATGCAATGTCCGTCAAATGATATTGAAGGCGTATCTTCCCAAGCTTTTGAGTAAGGCTCTTAAACTCTTCATCCTCAGCATAGACGGTCTTCATGCAGTTAGCAAGCGTATGACTTACGTCAAGATGCTGTGGAACTCCTGCCAATGCCATTCCGCCTTTCAAATTGTGACCTCCGTCGGAGACTCCATACTCAGGGCTGTGCCCTGCTTTTGCGGCTGCGCGCTCAATGGCATCCTTCACATCATCCTTGGTGTTGGAGTCCGCAACACGCATATCCAACACTGTCGCGTCAGAATGTCTCAAAGCTCTTCCAGGATGCTTCGACGGGATGCCGAGAGTCAGCAGAAGTTTCTGTCGGTTGACCGTGAGGCTTTCGTCCTGAATTATGGCATAGGCCTCATCGCGGCTCTTGTCATCGTCATAGACAGACAGGCCGAGCTTGAGCATCCAGTTACGCACAGTGGTATAGGACGGCGCCTTCCCGCAAGTGCCACCGAGAACATCTTCAAAGGTCTTCAGTATCTCGACCACAGTGCGCAGGCCGCATGAAGTCTTGACATATATGAAGACACAGAGCAGTACTATTTGGATTGAGTATCGATGTCCTTCAACCGGGTCAAAATGCGCGACCATTGTTCTTTGCTGAACACTGGCTTCGGCTCTTCTTTTTTTTTGAGTTCCTTGCGCATCTCGTCCATCTTGGCTTTGGCGGCCACGATTTTAGCGTTGGCAGCCTGCTTTTGAGCCTCAAGTTTGCCTTCAAGTCTGGCAACCTCCTTGCGAAGGCGCTTCAGCTCCTCTTCCGGGGTCTCCTGACTATGCTTTGAGTCTGATTTTCTCATCATTTTTCGCATCTTAAATAGTTGTTTTTTAGACTGTAAAGATACTAAAAATTAATGAATTATCCAAATTTTCAATGTACTATTTCGTCTCTGAAAACAAGAATTTCCAGCACGTGATTTTTATGTAAAATCCGGTGTTCTGGATGCCGTTTTTCGGAACGTCAAACTGAACACCCTACAAAATAGGGAAAGGGATGGAGTCTGAGACCCCATATTCATACACTTCATTTGGAAGATGCCGATATTTCCTGTTTATTTTTTCAAAAGTTTAGATATTTCTTTTTCAGAGAGATTTGTCATGGATGAAATCTGTTGTAGTGTATAACCGGCATCCAGCATATTCTTTGCGACAATATACAATCCTTCAGCACGTCCTTCAGCACGTCCTTCCGCACGACCCTCTGCACGTCCTTCCGCACGTCCTTCCGCACGTCCTTCGGCAAGTCCTTCGACACGCCCCTCTGCGCGCCCCTCTGCGCGCCCTTCGGCAAGTCCCTCTTCTCTGGCATGCTTTCGTGCGTATGACATCTCTGCATGATAGTCTCGTGCTTTCTTGAGGTCATATTCATACTGATAACGCTGTTCAGGACTTAACGTGGCTAAGTTACTCACAGAGGCGAGTCGCTGAAATATTTCCTGATGGGAGGTAAAGGGCATTGTATTCATAGTTCTCATGTTTTTAAGTGCAAAAATCCATTTCTCAAAATCTGTCCGACATTCCTTCTCATCATTGATTGTAAACGCCGGAAGTTGTATAAAAGCATAACGCATTGCGTTGCCGATAGGTTTGTTGTTGTCGGTATCGCAGAGCCTGCCATGTGTGACGAGTTTATGCTCAAGACCATGTATATAGAAATTGGAGAAGAACACTCCCACTACCGGAATAAGCTCATAGTTCCAATATTTTTTGTCGTTGTCATTATTCTCGTTGCCTGCTACAGAATCATTTTTGTCGGAAAATCTCCCCTTATAGCCTTGATATGCGATTGACCGAGCGACATAGTATATTGCACGACTAAGGAAATTCTCCTGTGGGTTTTTCTGCATCTCGACAATGAAACGATGCCCATGTGACGTCTCGCAATACACGTCGTAGACAATGGTCTTCCCCTCTATCCATTCACGCACGTTCTCATTGTTGAGATAACGCACGCTGACAATCTCCTCAAAGTCCGGTTGACCCTCAAAGAGGGCGTTGAGGAAATATTTCAGAATCTCGTTTGAGACATTATTAAGACCGAACACTATCTTAAAGCCCGTGTCAGTAAACGGATCAATATACTTAGCCATACGTCAATATATTAAAGCATAAACAACTTCATCTGCAAAGATACTAATATTTTGTATAATATTCAATATCCGTAAGTTGAAAATCGATGGTATATTTTAATGAAAATATGGAATGGGGTCTTATTTTGCTTGACATCAAATTAGGTTACAGTTTTGAGATATGATGAATGAAAGGTGTGAGATGTGGGGATGGTCAATGAGGAAGTAGTTGATATGTAGAAAGAAATGTCATGAGCGACTTAGAACTTTGATTCTGTTCCCAAGTCGCTCATGACATATTGTAGATGGTATGATATCAGTTGTGATTCGTTATTTACCGGTTGTCAGATCAGTCGAGTTGCCACTCGAATATGCCGGCGGAGTTATCGTCCGGGAGAACCACTTCAAGTTTCATGGCTTTTGTCTTAACCGGGTCAAAGTTGACCGTGTTTGCGGCTCCTTTGACTGTGCCGTACTTGTCAGCTCCGGTGACAGGTTGCCAGTTGCCTGAGCCATCCTTGTAGTATATCTTCCATGACTTCGGCACGCGGCATCCACCCCACGGTCCATCGTCATACCAATAGACAGTTGCACTCTGCACGGTCTCCTCTTTCGGTAGTTCGTAGGCAATCCATTCAGTAGTGCCCTGTTTAGGCCACCAGTGAGTGTATGGTACCGAACGGTCGTTCTCATCCTTCGGTACGAGTCGGTCGTTGAGTGAGGAAAGAGAACCCATCTTCTGCGAAGCCGTTACCTTGCTCTGAGATGCGAGTGTCGGAGGCATTACCGGACGCGATGCGCTCAACTCCTGCGGTAGCCACACTGCCATGTTGCCGCTTCCGCGATGACACCATGCGTAGTAGGGGATGAGGTTCAGTTTCACATCCTTTGCTGCGAGACGACCCTTGTCGTCGTAGCTGAGCACCTGTCCGTCGGTCGTGAGAGTCACGATACCTTCAAGAAGTTCAGGCTTCTCAGTGACGGTGAACTGCGGTTTCTGATTTACGAATATGCTGAGCACGTCAAAGTCATTGTCAGGCCATTCGGCGCAATATACAATAGGACCTCTCTCCACAGCAATTCTGCCACGGTCAGCCTCCACACGGTTGTCTGCTTTCACGGTGCGCGGCTCCATGTCGAGATGAAGCTCCACCTTGTCACCCTTCTTCCAATTGCGGGCAATCGAGTAATATCCGTCGGCTGTCAGAGTGCCATCGGCAGGTTTGCCATTGACAGTCACAGTATAGCCGAGACGTTTGCCGTCGCTATATTTGTAGAGGTCGCTCGGCACGGGGCGGTTCTGTACCCATCTCGGAATACGGAGTTTCAGGTCGAAGTTGCCTGCCTTATTCTTGTCTACGGTGAAAGCAATGTTGCCGTTCCAAGGATAATTTGTCTGCTGGCTTATCACCACGTCCTTACCATTGACTTTAAGGTTTCCGGTGTTCGACATGAAGAGGTTGACGTAGACATCATCCCCGTTGACCGCATAGACGTAGCCTGGAAGCGACGGGATGAAACGTGCGATGTTGGAGGGGCAGCATGCACATCCGAACCATGGCTGACGCTGGTGCTGACCCATGCTTTCGAGTGGGTTGGGGTAGAAGAAGCCACCCCCGTCAAGAGCCACGCCGGAGATAAGACCATTATAGAGAGTGCGCTCCACCACATCGTAATATTTTGAATCGCCGTGGAGAAGGAAGAGACGGTGGTTCACGTAGACATTGCCGATTGCGGCACAAGTCTCGCAATAAGCCGACATGTTGGGTAGCTCATAATTCTTGCCGAAAGCCTCACCGTTGCTTGTTGCGCCGATACCGCCGGTGATATAATATTTCTTCCCTACGATATTATCCCAGATGCGGTCTATAGCCTTGATATATGCGGAGTCGCCTGTGAGGGCTGCCACGTCAGCCATGCCGGCATACATGTAGGCTGCACGCACTGCGTGACCGACAGCCTCATCCTGCTCGACCACCGGCTTGTGAGCCTGGCTGTATTCATCTGTGCGGGATGTATAGCCGCGTTTGTCGAGGAAATATTTGGCCTGGTCGAGATATTTCTTGTCGCCGGTGACGAGATAGAGCTTTGCAAGAGCCATCTCCGCGATCTGATGCCCCGGCACGCGTGCCACCTGACCCGGACCGTCGCCGATCTCGCGGCATACGCAGTCGGCATATTTTATTGCGATCTCAAGGAAATTCCGTTTCCCCGTAGCTTGATAGTGGGCTATCGCACCCTCCACCATGTGTCCGAGGTTGTAGAACTCATGGCTGAGGTCCTCCACCATCTCCCAACGCTTCGAGCCTGCCCATTCGTGAGGATGTTTCGGGTTCATAGTGCGCGATGTGTAGAGATAGCCGTCGGGTTCCTGAGCGGCAGCCACAATTACGAGCACACTGTCTATATAGTTCTCCAGTTTCTTGTCGGGATAAGTCTGGAGAAGATAGCTTGCGCCCTCGATAGTCTTGTAGACGTCGGTATCGTCAAAAGCGAGACCACCTACGTGTATCGTATCGCTCGGATGGGCTGCGTTGACGAAATTAGTGTATCGTCCTGTCTCCTCGCATTTACTGAAAGCGAGGGGTATTGTCACTTCGCGACTCGCCTTCAGGCGTTGTCCCCAGAAATCATCGGTGACTTTCACAGAGGTGAAGGGCACCGGATCAATCGGATAGCCATGATGGGAGGCTTTCTTATCCGATTTAGCCATAGCCGGGATAGCAAGGGAGGCTATCAGGGTGGCGGTGAGTAATTTTTTCATGTGTATATGTGTTAGGAATTTAGAATTTAAAATTTAGAGTTGAAAATTTAGAATTTAGAATTTAAAGTCAAATATTAACGATAAATTCTCCATTTTAAATTTTCAATTTTCCATTCTCAATTATCCATTATCTCGTCGGAGAGTCGGAGCGAATGGATGTAGCCGGTGAAGGGCCATTCATTCTCCGCATTGCGTCCGAGTGTGACAAACTGTGATGGTTTCACGAGTAGCTGAATATCCTTCTCGCTTACCAGCTTGCCGTTGATATAGACCCTCTCGATGCGTCCGTCGAAACATACTCGGATGGTCTGCCATTCTCCGGCAAGATCCTTCACGTCTTGCCATCCGGCATCCTCATACCAGCCGTAATGATTCATCATTCCGCAGCGAGGTTCAGTGCCGTTCACTCCCATGATTTTCTCCAGCTCATCGTGAGAGGAGGTGAAGTCTGCATAACACTCATTCTCCGCTATCTCCGGATTGAGGATGACGGCTTCAAGTGTGTATGGGGTGTTGTCGCGTATCGTGGCGGGTAGTGGGAAGGAGGAGCGGAAGAACGTGTCGCCGTCGAATCGGAACGCCTTCTTCCCCTTGATCTCCTCCACTATAGCGGGCTTCTCGACAGCCTCGAAATAACCTCCGGTCAGGGCGGTGTTAGGTATGTAGCCCACTGTGTCGCCGGGATTGAACGCATCGGCGTTTATCTCCACGACGGTGCCTAAATTCTGCCGCTCTGCCACGGGATTACGTCTCAACGGATTTGTGGAGTCAAATCGTTTCTCACTGTCGGTAAGCTCCCAATTGTAATAGCGAAGGTTAGTGAGAGTCAGGGGTGACTGACCGCTTTCTATCGTCAGTCTGCCGTCAGATATACATTTGCCGAGGTCAGCCGCCCTCCACTCCTTCCCGTCGAATGACAGGGCGGAAAGTGTATGCGGTTTTTTTGGGTCGATTAATGCGCTTTCATACACGAGCTTAGTGCCGGGGGAGAGCACAATGGCGTCATGCCCGTCAATTCTCTTCGACTCCACGCGCCCCTGCAAGAGACGGAATGAGCCGCCGAGTTGTCCGAGATTGTTCCTCCATTCCGTGCCGTTCCAGTCCATACCGTTCAGCCCGATCCATTGCTGCGGTGCGCTGTCTTCAATGCCGTCGAACACTTTCACGTTCCACAGCGCACCATTAAAGCCGCGTTTCTCGCCACCGGTGGAAGTGATGCGGATGTAGCGTGCGTGGGTATCACCGAAATCCACCATCGGGCTCCCTGCCAGACGGTTGTCGCGCTTATCGGCAAACACAGTCCAGTCCTTGCCGTTGTCTGATGTCTCGATAAGATACTGATAGAACTGGGTGCCATATTCCCACTGCGTCCATATCGTCCTTATGGGTTCACTCTTGCCGAGGTCAATCTCGATCCATTCTTGACCCATACCTGCGGGACGCCAGAGTGTGCCGTTGTTGTCGTCTACAGCATATTCAGGCTTGAAATTCTCATCATAGAAGGAGGATGCCCTTACGCTCTTCCCTGCGGCAAGGTTTCTTGATGTCACAGAGGATTTGGTGGGGAAACTTACCCCGGCATGAGAGGCGTTGACAGGGCGAATCCTACCTTTCTTGTCAAATTCAAGTTTGTCGATACATATCTGGCGATGGAAACCACGGTTGGAATGAGGATTGTCGTGGCGGTGATAGACTATATAGTAGTCATTACCCTCCTGGAGCACGCTGTGATGCCCCGGACCATGTATTGTGCCGTCAGTATTCGTCTCAAGGATGCACCCCTGATATTTGTAGGGACCGAGTGGCTTGTCGCTTGTGGCATACTGCACACGGTATGTGTGGTCATGACATGAGCCGGAGGAATACATGAAATAATACTTACCGTTCTTTTTAAGCACGAAGGGTGCCTCAAAGAAATCGGTAGCCTCGGTGTTGGGGATGAGTCTTGTCTCAGTAAACCCCTTCATGTCGGGAGTCAGTTTGCCGGCACCGCATCCGAAACCGTCGTATATGCCCCACGTGCCCCAATACATATAGATCGAGCCGTCGTCATCCACGAATGTCTGACCGTCGAGTGTGATGGCATTCTTCACGAAACGGTCGGGCACGAGCACAGCCTCGCTCTCACCGAGGATATTCTTCCAGGGACCGCGTGGAGTGTCGCCGACGCCTACGTGTATCTTGCATGGCTGGCAATACACGTAGTAATATTTCCCGTCGTTGGCATTCTGCATCACATCGGGAGCCCATATCCAATGGCTGTCGGGCCAGTTCATCGGCATAAGCGTCCAGTTCTGGAGATCCTTGCTCTGCCAGAGCTGGGCGGGACCGAATCCGGCACCGCTCCCGTCGGTCGTGGCATACACATAATATGTGTCGCCGAATTTCTTTATGGTTGGGTCGGCGAAATACCCAGGAATGATCGGGTTGAGTGCGCCTGGTGCGTCGAAAGCCACATCTGCGGCAGCCGACATCGACGCGAGAAGCAGAGATATAGATAGGAGATGTTTCACAAGGGTAGGAAGGTTTATGGTTTAAGGTTTAAGGTTTATGGTTTAAGGTTTATGGTTGAGGGTTTAAGGTTTAAGGTTTATGGTTGGGGTTTATAGTTTATCGATAGTTTATGGGGGAGGGTTTAGGGCTCCGGTTATTTGCAGTTTATCTACTATAAACCATCAACTATAAACTGTAAACCCTCAACTATAAACCATATACCATATACCATAAACTATCAACCATAAACTATCAACATTGTCAAGGAATCAGACGGATTGCGAAGCCGCCGCCGGGAGCCATGTGGATCGTCTTCTTGGTGCCGGAATTGACCGTCAGAGTCTCCAGCTCATAATCCTGTGCCTGCTTCGTTGCGTTTACGCCATCTTTAAGAATCGTAACCTTGAAATCTTTCCCCGATGGGAGAAACGCAAAATCTACGGTATATTCCCGTGGATTCCAATCCGTCTGTCCTCCTATGAACCAACTATTATCTTTCTTCCTTAAGGTCACGATATATTCACCCATTTTTCCATCCATTATTGAGGTTTCATCAAAGACGGTGGGTATGGCTGTTATGAAATCTGTACATTCCTGATTGTCGAGATAGTTGGAGGGGAGTCTGCAAGCATCGTGAAAGGGGAATCCTGCACGATGTAGTTTGCCACCTGATGTGCGCGGGTGCCCTGGCTCTCAGGATTATAGTAGACAGCCTTCCAATCCTTCTTTGAGGCATTGCGCATCGCGCCGGGTGTGAAATCCACCGGTCCGCACATCATGCGTATGTAGGGGAACGTCACGTCATACTCCGGCATATCCACCGATGTCGGGCTCCATTTCATCTCCTCCATGCCGAAGACGCTCTCAAAATTCACCACATTGGGATACGTGCGGTTCAATCCTGTCGGCTTATAGAATCCGTGGAGGTCGAGCATAAGGTTATGCCGGGCAGTGGCATCGGCTATGCGGTAGGTCATATCCACGGCTGTCTGATCGTCGCGGTCGAGGAAATCCACCTTAAACCCCTTTATGCCGAGGTCGCTGTATTTCTTGCACGCCTCCTCCAACTGTGTGTCGAGCACATTGAAGACAGTCCAGAGCCATAGCCCCACACCCTTCTTGTCGGCATACTCCACGAGCGCAGGAAGGTCGATCTCCGGTATCGTCGTCAGCATATCGCCACTTTTCGGCACGTACCAACCTTCGTCAAGCACCACATACTCTATCCCGTTATCGGCTGCAAAGTCGATGAAATAGCGGTAGGTTTCATTATTTATACCCGCCTTGAACGGCACTCCGCGCAGACCCCAGTCGTTCCACCATTCCCATGCCGCCATACCCGGTTTTATCCAGCTCGTGTCAGCCACGCGCGACGGTGATGCAAGGGCATACACAAGGTTATTCACCGGCATCTGTCGGTCGTCGGTAGTCACGGCAAATATTCTCCAGGGGAAATTGCGTTTGCCGGAGATCTTGGCGATATAGTTCTCACGTCCGGTGACGTACTCCTGTTTTCTCCAGGGGTAGAAATCGGTTGAGGAGGGGTATTTTGCGAAGACCCCCTTCAGCGAACGGGATGTGGAGTCAGCCTCCACAAACATTCCGGGGTAGCTTTCGAGGTCAGATTCGAGTATTGTCATCTTCAGCCCGTCGCCATAGTCGAGAGTCGTTGGGAGGAACGCGAGCAGAGGCGACGCGCTACTGATCGGCGTGACGGTATAGAAATTCTGGAACGCCATAGCCTCCGGAGCCTTCTCATTAGTGGAGTGGGGGAGATAGATCGTGGGGTTGCCCGCCACATTATATAATGCCTTTTCATCCGTCACCACATTCCCCGTCTTACCGTCGGTCGAGAAGCGGTAAGCCACCCCGTCGTCGTAGGCGCGGAACGTCACGCTGTTCCCGTCGGTGAGGCGCACCGTCAGTTCGTTGCACTGCGTGGTGAAATGCGGGTTGCGGTAGAAGGGAGCGTCAAAGCTCTCCTTTATATCCTTTTTAATAGATGTGGATTTTATCTTCCCTGCCTTTTTGCCCCCTTCAAAGTCCATCGCTATCTGCGAGGGAGGAGCAGCTTCTCGCCGTTGGCGGATATTGAGAAGGTGAGGTTGCCGTCGGGGGCATCCTCCACCGCTACGGAGATGTTGCCGGAAGGGGAGAGGAGAGTGGCGTTCTTCGCTGTCGCGCTTACTGCCGACGTGGCGAGGAGAGCCGCGATTGCTGATGTTATGATGAGTTCCTGTTTCATGATAAAGGGTAACAAATTTTCATAATGCAAAGATAATTCAAAGAATTGGAGTTTCATGCAAAATCCGTACAAACGAATGATAAAATCGTACAAAAATACTATTTTTCAGTTGTTTTGGACGATTGTATCATAATATTGGACGATTGTGTTGCCGTTTTCGATTGAATGGATATTAACTTTGCGACAGATTTTTTAACGTTTTAATCGTTTGACCACACCATGAGACTTAACCTATTCACAATGCTACTTCCGGGATGCGCGGCACTGGTGGGCTTCACCGCATGCACAGGCGCGGAAGCCTACGAGCGTCCGGATGCGCCCGTAAAGGAGGTAGCCTTCACTCAGGTGCACATTGACGATAGTTTCTGGGCACCACGTATAGAGACCAACCGTAAGGTATCGATCCCCTCTGCCTTTAATGAATGTGAGAAGAACGGACGCTTTGATAATTTTGCAATTGCAGGCGGTCTGAAGAAAGGGGAGCATCGCGGCGACTTCTCATTTGACGACACCGACCCCTATAAGATCATAGAGGGCGCATCATATTCCCTCGCTGTGGAATATGACAAGCAGCTCGACAATTATCTCGACAGCGTGATTAACCTTATAGCTGCCGCGCAGGAACCTGACGGCTATCTGACCACGTGCGTCACCAATAAATGCACACGTCTCTCCGGATGGTGGGGCACCCACCGCTGGGAGAAGATCAACAGCCACGAACTCTACAACAGCGGCCATCTCTACGAGGCTGCCGTGGCGCATTACCTCGCCACCGGGAAACGTTCGCTCCTCGACGTGGCTATAAAGAATGCCGATCTCGTCTGCAAGACCTTCGGCTATGGTGAGGGACAGATACAATACCCCTCCGGACATCCCATCATCGAGATGGCACTTGCCAAACTATATAAGGTGACCGGTGACAAGAAATATCTCGACGAGGCTAAATATTTCGTGGAGGAGACAGGACGCCTCTCCAACGGACGCAAGCCCAGCCCCTATTCGCAGGATCATCAGCCCATCCTTGAGCAGGAGGAGATAGTGGGTCATGCTGTGCGTGCCGGCTATCTCTATTCCGGAGTTGCCGACGTTGCATCGCTCACCAACGACTCCGCATATTTCAATGCCCTGACCCGTATCTGGGATAATATGGCAAGCAAGAAACTCTACATCACCGGCGGCATCGGAAGCCGCGCACAGGGTGAGGGTTTCGGTCCGAACTACGAGCTTAACAACCACACTGCATATTGCGAGACCTGCGCATCAATCGCCAACGTCTACTGGAACTACCGCATGTTCCTCGCCACCGGCGATGCCAAGTATGCCGACGTCTACGAGCGCGCCCTCTACAACGGCGTGCCCTCCGGCGTATCCCTCTCCGGCGACAAGTTCTTCTACGACAACCCGCTTGAGAGCATGGGTCAGCATGAGCGTCAGCCCTGGTTCGGGTGCGCCTGCTGTCCGGGCAACGTGACCCGCTTCATGGCGAGCGTGCCGCAGTATATGTATGCCACTCAGGGTGATGACGTTCTCGTCAACCTCTATATTCAGTCTACCGCCGACATAAAGACCGCCGGCAACAGCGTGAAGCTGCGTCAGACCACCGACTTCCCCTGGAACGGTGCCGTCAGCATGGACGTGGATCCGGAGAAGGAGGGTGAGTTCGCGTTGCGTCTCCGCATACCGGGTTGGGCACAGGATGCTCCGGTGCCAACCGACCTATATTCCTACGTGGAGAAACCCTCAGCTAAATATGAGCTGAAGGTGAACGGCGAGAAGGTGAATGCCATGACAGGCGACGGATATGCCACCGTGAAGCGCGTATGGAAGAAGGGTGACAAGGTGGAGCTAACTCTCCCGATGGACGTGAAGCGCGTGAAAGCAAATGACAACGTGGATGACGACAAGGGTAAGCTTGCCATTCAGCGCGGACCCCTCATGTATTGCTTTGAGGGTCAGGACCAGAAGGATAGCCTCGTGCTCGACAAATATATACCGACCGATGTGAAGTTTGCCGAGAAATTCGAGCCTCAGCTTCTCAACGGCGTGATGACGCTCTCCGTTACGGGTAAGAAACTCCTTGCCGACAATAAGCTGGAGGATGTGACCCTCACCGCGATACCCTACTGCACATGGAATAACCGTGGTGCCGACCAGATGGCGGTGTGGATGCCGACCCAGGCAACGTATGCCGTGGCAAAGCCGGAGCCGTCGTTGGCAAGCGGTGCGCAGATGTATTCCGAGCCTACTGAGCTGACCTCCGACGCGCCCGCCGCCACCTCCAACCTCAACTGGGCGTGGGGCTACAACGATCAGTGGGAGCCGAAGAGCAGTGCCGACACCTCGAAGCCCTACCATTACTGGTGGCTGCGTCAGGGCACAACGGAGAATGTGTGCTACCGATTCAACGAACCGAAAGAGGTAAGTTCTGTCGATGTCTACTGGTTGGCATTCAACCACTACGACGGCGACTATGAGACGCCGGAGAGCTGGCAGCTCTATTACCGCACCCCCGACAACCGTTGGGCACCGGTGAAGACCGCCGACACCTACGGCGTGGAGAAAGACAAATATAACCACGTATCATTCGAACCGGTGACGACCACCGACCTGAAGGTCTCGGCGAAGCTGCGCGACGGCAAGAGCGGCGGCGTCATCGAATGGAAAGTAAACTAACAAATATTAATTAAATACCTTAACATCTTATGAAACCGCGAACAATCTCACCTATTCTCAGCGCAAGAGTGCTGAAGATTGCGGCGTTCGCATTGCTGGGTGGCACATGCTGCATCCCGGCTGCGTATGCGGAACCTTTGCAGGCGGTCGCGCCTGCCGAAGCGGGACCCGTCACAGGTGTTGTTGTCGATTCGGAGGGTGAACCCCTTATCGGCGCGACTGTACTCGTGAAAGGTTCGTCAACAGGTGCTGCCACCGACATAGAAGGCAGATTCACAGTAAAGGCGGCTCCCGGTCAGGAACTGCAGATCTCTTACGTAGGCTACCAGACCCTCACCATCAAGGTGCAGGCAGGGAAAGCCAACCTCGGCAACCTCGTCCTTGCCGCCGACTCACAGGTGCTCAACGACGTGGTAGTCATCGGCTACGGCACTCAGAAGAAAGGCGACGTCACTTCAGCCGTGGCATCCGTGAAAGCCGAAGACTTCACGGTGGGTGCAATCGGAGATGCTGCCGAACTTGTGAAAGGTAAGGTGGCAGGTCTTACAATCGCGAAAGGTTCGGGCGACCCGAACGCCGAGTCTACCATACGTCTGCGTGGTGTCATCTCCCTTATGGGCAGTTCAAGCCCACTTGTCCTTATTGATGGCGTTGAGGGAAATTTAGGCACTGTTGCCCCGGAGAATATCGCGTCAATAGACGTATTGAAGGATGCATCTGCAGCGGCTATCTATGGTACGCGTGGTGCAAACGGTGTGATCCTTATCACTACTAAAGCCGGCACACGTGAGAGTAGTGCAACGGTAAGTTATTCCGGATACGGCTCTTGGGCAACGCTTGCCAAGAAACATAAATTCATGACCGCGGATCAGATCCGTCAGGGACTTACCAACTATTCCGACCGTGGTTATGACACTGATTGGCTTGATGCAATCACGCGCACAGCATTCACTCATAACCATGACGTGCAGATCAGCGGCGGTTCAAAGAGTACCACTTATTCCGGCAACTTCTCATATAAAAAGGCGGAGGGTGTCATCCTTACTACCTTCAATGAGGAGATGAAGATGAATTTCGATGTGTCGCAGTGGTTTTTCAACGACATGATCAAACTTCACCTTGGTCTTTTGAAGGCATATCATAAGGATAACGGTCTTGATGCGGGCAGCGAGATTTACCGTCAGGCAATCATGCGCAACCCAACCGAGCCTATATATGACGCTGATGGACTTCCATACGAAAACTTCGGTATCACCTACTACTACAACCCGGTAGGACTCATTCAGGAGCGCGATGGCGACGGTAAGAGCGAATGGAGCCGAATGACCGGCGACATAACGGTGGAGCCTATCAAAGGATGGCAGACGAAAGTGCTTCTTTCTACCAATAGGAGCAACTATCATAGTGCTGATTTTAAATCATCCAACTATCAATCGCATCGTCTTGATGGCAAGGCAGGTGATGCTGGTCATAGTTATGGATATACGAAGACCGACCTCTTGGAGGTTACCTCGAATTATCGTACCACACTTGCTGACAAGCACCGTCTGGACGTACTCGTCGGCTATAGCTGGCAAAAGAATATGAACGAGGGTTTCAGTGCTTGGAATGCAGACTTTAATAACGATACGTTCAAGTGGAACAACATTGGAATCGGTCAGGAGTTGAAGAATGGTAAGGCCTCTATGGGCAGCTATAAGAATGATAACAAGCTCATCGGCTTCTTCGGTCGTATCAGCTACGGTTTTGATAACCGTTATAACATACTTGTATCCATTCGTCGTGAAGGATCATCTAAGTTCGGTGCCAATCACAAATGGGGTAGCTTCCCATCCGTATCAGCAGGTTGGAATATCATGAATGAGGAATTCTGGGGCAAGCTTCCTGTAGCTGAATGGTGGAATATGTTCAAGCTGCGTGCAGGTTATGGTGTGACCGGTGTCATACCGGGAGATTCGTACCAGTCTCTTACTCGCTATCTTTTCGGAAAGTATGAAAATGGTTCTGGAATGTATTTCTATAATAACGGGAAATGGATCCAGGGTATGCAGATTGCCTCCAATCCGAACCCGGATTTGAAATGGGAGACTTCCGGAGAGTTGAACGTTGGTCTTGACTGGGAGATGTTCAACGGTCGTTTCGGTGGTAGTTTTGATTTCTATTTAAGTACATGACAAAAATTTGAAAACATCGAATTTTGGGGTATAAGTCGGACGCATAAGTATGGTCGAAATCTCTTCCAATCCATATTTGACAAGCGACTTTGCCTTTCTTCCATGTTTCAGAATCCTTATCGGTTTAATATTTATATCTTTATGTTCACCAACGAGATACGCCCATACAAGAGCCATGCAGACCATCGCGACAAGTCTTGCGATGCGGTCCATATCACGCATATGGGTATCCTCGATGTTGAAGCCGGAAGATTTCATGGCTCTAAAGGCCGTTTCTATCTCCCATCGTTTTTTGTATGTCAAAATCGCCTCCTCGGGCCGATTGAAGCATATGAGAATCTGCAATTCCGGAACACCATCGGAGTTTTTGATCCGGCTGCCGGCAAGATAGACATACTCACCTTTGTGAAGAAAGAGCGTATGGAAGAATTTCTCCTGACCGACCTTCAAATCATTGAACAGCCACCAGGCTCGGATTCTCTCACCGGTGGAAGGCTTGACAATCCAGAAGTTCTGACGTATTCGGATGTAATACCGTATGCGACGGCTGTTGAGCCATCCTGTCCATTCCTTTCCGATGAACTCGCGGTCTGCCACAAGGCAGTCGATGCATTCCGCTCCGAAAAGACGGATAAAACGTTCCATAATTTTCTTGCGTTCTTCCCAGTTGGAGTTGCCACGTTTCGGAAGAAGGCTGAATATCAAAGGGAAGGCAATCCCTTTATAGGTTATGCCCAACATAAGGATGTTTATATTGAACTCCCCGAACTTCCAGTTGGTCCGGTCCATGCTCAGCACAAGACCGGTCTTGACAGGAAGCAGCGAGAAAATCATACGGGCTATGATGTCAAGGTCAAGTACATACTTGGCAAAGAATCTTTGGAGCCGTCTGAGGTTGGAATCCTTGTCTACAGCCGTAGGCATCGCATCAGCCAGTTTGTGGAGGCTGACAGTCTGCACCACACAGAGTGCATGGAGCAGCAACGCCATGAGTTTTATGCGTGCCAAATTCATACTTTGACCAAAGTGCTCTTGCATAATCGGGAGGATTTGGTTAACTTTGACCGAGTCCTTGAAATTAGTAGTTTTCATGAGAAAAAGCGTCCAAACTTTTCCTTTAAATTACTAATTTTCAGGGACTTTTGCAAATTTAATCGACTAAAAATTAAGTGTTTAACAGCATAAATTTAATTTTTGTCATCTACTAAAGATTTCTATAATAAAGAGACCAGGGATATGCTATGGCAGTATGACGTTCCGGTTCCCCCGAACCGTTATCCTTGGACGTTGGCGAATGTAGGCAAGATGCGCAACTGGGGTGTCGAGCTTATGTTGAAGGCGATTCCTGTCACTACAAAAGATTTCGAATGGAATACAACCCTGACACTTTCTCATAACTCCAATAAACTGATATCGCTCTCCAATGACCTTTACGAGACTGCCAACGAGCATGAGACGGCATATCTTGGCGAGCCTATCTCTCAGGCATCTCACCGTATGGAGGTTGGAAAGGCAGTTGACCGTTATTTCGGTATCAAATCCGTAGGGGTGAGTGATAATGGACTATGGTTGGTGGAGAACCCGACTACAGGGGAAGTGGCGGAGTTGACTGATGCGATGCTTCCGGATCCGGATTGGAAACAGGATCTTGGCAACTCTCTCCCGAAACTTTATCTCGGTTGGGGTAATACTTTCCACTATAAGCAGTTTGACCTCTCGATGCAGTTCACCGGTCAGTTCGGGTTCAAGATTCTCAATGAGGCACGCGCTTACTATGAGAATAATTCAGTCAACTATAACCGCCTGCAGTCTGTGCTTGATGCTCCTTACGGAGGTGAGAACACACTTGCAGGAAATCAGAAGCAGACATTCGTAAGCTACTATCTTGAGAATGGCGATTTCTTGAAACTCACCAACCTCACATTGGGCTATAATGTGCCTTTCAAGTCAAACAAATGGATCGAGGGTTTGAGAATCTATTTCTCGGCAGAGAACCTTTTCACCATCACAGGCTACAAGGGTCTTGATCCGGAGCTTCAGAATGCCGATGCCGGTTCTTCCGGTATTGAATGGCGCGATAATTATCCTACGACACGTTCATTTACAGTAGGTCTTCAGGCAACCTTCTAAATTATTAAAGACATGAAAACAATTAAATCAATATTATATTCCGCTGTCGGGGTTGCTATGCTTGGCATGTCTGCCGGGTGCACCAACCTTGATGAGGTAGCATATTCAGAAGTTGTGGATGATGGTCACGAGTTTTCCGAAATGGAGAGGACTGCGATGTTCTATCCCGTCTACAATTCACTCCGCGATTTTGTGTGGGGTTGGTTTGGTTTTACCGATCTTGCGGATATGGCATCCGATCTGTGGTGTGTCCCTTATCGTATAGGTATCGGTTGGGGCGACCTCTATGTGCCCACTCATAAGCATGAGTTCCATAGCAAGATTGACTTTTTTGACACTGCATGGAACCGTGCATTCGCCGGCGTTACAGCCTGCAACACTCTCCTTCAGGATAAGATAATACAAGAGGATGCCACCTCTGTGGCACAGCTTCGTGCATATCGCGCACTCTACTACTATTTCCTCTTTGATCTCTTCCGCAATATACCGTTTGATGATGGATCCGTGCATGAGGCGGGTTGGCTCCCGGAGCAGGTTACCCCTCAGGAGATGTTTGATTATATCGTTTCCGAATTGAAGGATGTGGAGGGTGCTTTCGGAGAGTTGAATGAGCTTGGCAAGATCAATAATGCCACGGTCAATATGCTTCTGGCAAAGATGTATATCAACCATAATGCGTGGTTCAACGTGGAGGATGAAAATTATTACCGTCTCTGCATCGACGAGTTGAATAAGATCATCGCCATGGGCAAATATTCTCTCGCCCCGAATTATAAGGATAATTTCCGCGAAAGCATCGCCGGTTCACCGGAGGTGATTTTCGGAATCCCATACGAGGAGAAATATGCTACCGGCAACTATTATGCCAATCTCTGGATGTGTAATGCCGGACGCGCCACATGGGGCTTCAATGGATGGGCTACCTCCGGTGGTGGTGCGCATCCCCAGTTTATCGAGACTTACGATGTTGACGACCAGCGTTACAAGGATTGTTGGATTTCCGGTCCGCAGTTTGATAAGGATGGTATGCCTATCTATATTGATGGCGTTCAGTTGAACTATACCCATGAACTCCGTTCGATTGACAAGCCCGGATGCTACGAGCAGGAGGGTGAGCGTCTCGTGAAATATGAGATTCTTGGTGGTGACAAGGGTAGCGGTTGTGATGATCAGGTCATCTTCCGTTATGCTGATGTGCTTCTCATGAAAGCCGAATGTCTTCTCCGTATCACCGGTTCTCACAATGGTGAGGGTGAGTCAGTTGCCGCTGATCTTGTGACTCAGGTGCGTCAGCGCAACTTCTCGTCAAATCCGGCAAAGGCGATACGCACAGTCGCACAGCTCCGTGGCGGCAGTTGCTATGACTATGGACATCGCGAGAATAAGGCGGAGATGGATCAGCCCGATAATTGGATTATCACTCATGAGGGTGGTGACGACGTGCTTCTCGGTGGGCTCCTTGATGAATTGGCATGGGAATTTGTGGCAGAGGGACATCGCCGTCAGGATCTCATCCGCTTCAAGATGAGCAACGGATGCAACGTATGGAATGGCAAATCATGGTTCTGCAAGGATGCACTTACCGATCCTGCCGATCATCATTATGACATATTCCCGATACCGAAGGGAGCGATGGACGGCAACCCGAAACTGGTGCAGAATCCCGGATATGCCGGATAATATCAGTTAACACTTAAAAACTGAAAGACAATGAAAAAAGCATATATTTATATAGTTGGTGTTCTGTTGGGCTTTACAGGAGTGAGCTGTAACAGCGATGATCCGATGGATGCCACAGAGAAACATGTTTACACAGAAGGTGAAGCTCCCTATCTCCGTGCAGATGCCGGAGCAACTACTGCTCTTGAAATGGACTTTCCAGTTGCTAATATTGAGAAGTCACAGTATATTAATCTTAAGGACTACGCATCTGTATTCCATAAGAAACTAAACATGACGGTTGATGAGACACTTTCAAGTCTGATTAATGGCGATGTGGTGTTTTACACAATTAATGGTGCAAGACAGCGTTGGAATCTGACTTCTCCAAATTATGGAGATTATGGTTGGTATTACTCAAAGAATGGTATCTGCAATGCAGAGGATGCAACGTTTACAATTTCGCTTGATTTGGATAAGAAAAGGGTAGAAATCAAGGCTGTTGGTGTTCCGGCAGTAGGTACTCTTTGTGATTTTGATTTTGGATTTGCTAAGAAAAATGGTACAGATTTTGATGATTATGTCCGTTTTACATCACATGCAAGTGTGACCGATCCGAGTAAGGTTATCCTTTCTGCCAAGATTCCGGGCACATCGTATGGTGCCTATAGTATCAATTTCAAAAATTATAGTGAATCCATAATGCTTGCTATGGGATTGACTGTAGATGACTTTATCAAGAAACTTGAAAAAGATGAGATTGATGTTTATCTTGTTGATAAAGACGGTAAACGTGTTGTGACTGCAGATAAAAAGCGTCCGGATTATACATCAGGAGGTTTAGGCTATTGGCTTGATCCAAATTTAAGTATCACTACTTGGAGTGATGATGGGTATCCTAAGAATCTAATGTTTATGGAATATGTAGGTGATGGAACATATAATCTCGGAAATGCAAATAAGCCTACCCCTGCAGGAACCCAAGTGACATTGACGTTTGATTTCGTTGAAATTGCAAATACAGACAACTTCTTGCAGTTTATAGTAGCAGTGACTTTCAATTGAACTATTAATAGGAGTAACATGGTGATTGCCATGTTACTCCCCAATAAATTCTTAATATGAAAACAATAGCAGTTTTATTTATAAGTTTGGTGAGTTTATTTTTCTCACCTATGATATGTGCTCAGAATTATGATTCTGAAGCAGAGACAGTGGAACCTATGGATGCATCGGTATCGGAGTATTTATATGTTGATGTTTACGGAACTGGAAATGTGAAATTTACAATGCCTATCGATAAAACCATTACGTCCCAAGGTACTCCAGTGTATACACAAATTCCGGTAAAATATGGCACTGTTCCTGGAGTGGGTATATTAGTTACCTTTTCTGTGTCAAAATATGCATTCATAACAACCAGTGACAATCAAACATTTGGTATTTCTTCTGGTGAACAGAAACAAATTTTGATTAAAAATTTGAGTTATCCTCAAATAACAATCCAGTTTCAAAACTAATATCCAATGAAATCAATGAAAACATATAGCAAATGGCTCCTTGCATCGGTGGTGTTATTGTCGGCTCCTGTCTTTACGGCTTGTAGCGATGATGATAACGATGAACCGGTCGTGAAGGTTCCTGAAAATTTTGAGATGAATCTCGCTTCCCTCAATATATCTTGGGACGAGAGTGAGGGCGTTGTGGAAGTGGCTGCAAATGCCGATTGGAAAGCGGAATCCACCGACTCTTGGATAATGATAGATCCGTCAAGAGGTAATGCCGGCGACTTCCGTATGTATCTTAATTTCGAGCATAATCCCTATCGTTTGCCTCGTACCGGAACCGTCAATGTCATTTGTGGCGAGAAATCAGGTGTTGTGACTGTCACTCAGGCAGGTTGTTCCGACGATTCGCAAGTGGCTCCATCTGTGGCAAGTATCGAGGTGGAATCTCTTGACTATGCCACCACTGAAATACCATTCTCTACTTTCGCTGCTGCTATTGAAGGCAATCTCGGTCTGAGCATCGCGGATTTTGGAAAAGGTGTGGATGATGAGGGGAATCTTGAATTCTTTATGGTCGGCAAAGATGGCAAGTGGCTTTCTGCCGGAACGGGTGGCACCCGCTGCAGCGCATGGCTTGATTCGGAACTTAACGTGACGAATTGGAATGGCGACGGTTATCCTGCGAATGCTTGTTTCGTAGAGGTGTACGGAGGTGATGAACCCACGTTGGTGGTGGGTCGTGCGCCCGGTCTGCCTGATGATACGGAATATACACTTAACTTCGGATTCACATTTGCTGATGATCACAGCAAGTTCTCTCTGTTTAAGGTAGATGTGGTCTTCCCGAAGATGGATCTCAAGGGCGAGATAGTAGGCACCATAGATCTCGACGTAAATATGGGTCCCGTAGGTTATGCACCTATCTATGTTCCGTTTAATGCGGATGAGGTTTGCTCGCTTCTTGGTGCCAATAATCCAACTCTCTGCAAGGTCGTGGCATACGATGAAGAGGGTGAGTTCGTACCATTCACTGGCGGCAACGGCTACTGGTTCAGCAAGACGGGAGAGATCTGCAACTGGGGCGACGGAGCAGGCTGGTTCATTGAATATCACGGTGGTGGCGATGAGGCAACCGATGAGGAGAATGAATCATGGGCAATCGGCACATTCCCCGGAGTCACCGACATATCCGGCACCTCTCATATCGGTCTTTGGTATAATGCCAAGGTTGTGATGTTTAACGTCAACGTTACGGTTTCCGGAGCTGTTGAGGAATAATTTGTAGAACTTTATGAATCATCCGGGATTCCGAATTATTGTAGGAAGACCGGATGATTCAATCTAATAACCTATCTTATGAGATTAAAATTTTTAAATATCGCAGCTTTATCCGCTTTGCTGCTGTGTGGAGGATATGTATCGTCATGCAGCGAGGATAAGGATGAGCCGGTTCAGGTGGCAAAGGAGTTTGCAGACCTTCCGGAGTCAAAAGACCTTCCCTTCTCGTATGAAAGCGAAGCTAAAAAGATCAGTTTCACTTCGCCCGGACAATGGCGGGTGGAGCTTGAAGGGGGCGTGGATTGGGTGTATTTCGCTCCATCATCGGGAAAAGCCGGTAAAAACACACTTGAGGTGAAAGTGGCTCAGAATACCGGTAAAGAGGGGAGAGCCGCCACATTCAATCTCGTCAGTGGCGACCAAAAGGTGATGTTCACGGTTCGTCAGCCGGAATTCGGTGGCACACTTCCGGATATAGTTGGGGGAGAAACCGGTACGATTGATCCGGCTACTATCCCGGACTATGACAAATTCTTTGCCAACTCCGAGCATGGCAGGGGCATACTGTATAAAGGTTCGCAATTCTCATTTGCAAGATATAAATCATCGGAACACTTCTTTGTATTCTGGGCTCCCGAGTTTGGCGACAATCCGAATGGACCGACTGTGCCTGCCGCAATGCGCGTGGATATAGACGATCTTCTTGCGAAGGCTGAACATTTCTTTGATACGAATATCAACAAGCTCCACATGGCTACCTTGGGAGAGGGGAAATCTGTGCTTGACGACTATAAGATGCAGATTTATCTCCTTTATCAGGATGAATGGCTTGCAACCGGTTCAGGATATGACGATATGATCGGTGCGCTCTGGATAAATCCCTCGACGTGCCAGCCTGTAGGGTCGACTATCGCACATGAGATCGGACATTCATTCCAGTATCAGACTTATGCTGACCGTGTGCAGAAGCAGGGTGCTTCAAATGATCATCAGAGCGGTTTCCGCTATGGTTTCGTCAATCTGGATAGCGGTTGCGCTTATTGGGAACAGTGTGCGCAGTGGCAGGCACAGCGCGATTATCCCGTTGAGCAGTTTGAAAGCTACAACTATTCCGTATGGCTTGCCAACTGTCATCGTCATTTCCATCATGAGTTCCAGCGTTATGCATCTTATTGGCTTCAGAGCTATTGGGTGGAGAAGCATGGTGTTGAGGCGTATGGTAGAATATGGACCGAATCACATGCTCCCGAAGATGCCATAATGACATATACGCGTCTTTATAACGGCGATGATTATGCCAAGACACGTGAGGAACTGTTTGATTATGCAATGCGCATGGCTACATACGATATCAAGGATGTGCGAGACTATGCAGCAGGTTATCAAGGAAGATACAACACTCATTTTGTTAAGAATGACAAGGGTGAGTATCAGGTGGCGTATGACAATTGTCCGGGAGCTACAGGCTTTAACGTGACTCCTCTTGTGGTGCCTTCTGAGGGAGGGACTGTCAAGGTAAATTTCCGAGGACTCGGTTATGGCGAGCCGCTTGCCGCTAAGGATAAGAGCAATATTGAGGATGGCGACGGTAATCCGAAAGGGAAACCATCCAAATATAATGCTGCCGGGGGTGCTTCAAACATGGGCTGGAGATATGGTTTCGTAGCACTCAATGGCAATACGCGCACGTATAGCGAGGTAGGCAAGAATGCTGACGGTTCGTTGAGTTTCAATGTGCCTGTCGGCACGGAGCATCTGATGCTTGTGGTGCAGGGTTCGCCTGAGGCTTATATGTCGCACGCTTGGGATGAGGATGAGACTAATGATCCGCAATTCCCGTATGCCATCACCTTAGAGGGCACTGATCTTCTGAAATATACTGAGCCTGCAGAGGCTAAGTTTAGTGAGAAGGATGGTGAGCTTGTCGGTAATCTGAGTCTTTCAATCAATTCTTCCGATACGGAATGGATTGCAGCTACCTACGACATTGCGGAGAAGGCGGTATGTGATTATTTCGGTCTTGATGCGTTGGCACTTGCAAATGCAATCGTGCAGCCGGTCAACGGCACCAAACAGGAGGCGCAGGAGGGAAAGATCGTAGTATTCAATGGTGAATCCGATGGCTCATTATCTGCCATGCCGACTGCGAATGTAGGATATTGGCTTAATAAGGATGGAAATGCTGTTGCATGGGGCAACGGTCATGCTGTCTATTATGAGATTAATGGATCGGTGCTAAGCCTTGGTAAGTTAGGTGCAGAAGCCGGTGTGGCTGGCGATGTGATAACGATGCGTCCGGTCTTTGTCTATACCTCCGGCGGCAAGACAAAGACATTCAGATTAAACATCACGTATAATTTTAAGTGATCAGTTACTTACCAATCGGCAGCATTTGCTTGCTGATGGGTCAGGATCACATCAAACATGGGGATGCAAAAAAATTATGATTTTTTTTGCATCCCCATGCAGTATTTTGATAATTCTGTTATCTTATTATTGAAAGAGGATTATTCCTCATGTTTTATCATTTTATAAATTTATTCACTAAACTATATCGTGATATATGAAACTGATAAACTCATTATCATCTCTGTGTGTCGCAGGCTTGACAGTCTTTGCGACAGGTTGCTCATCTAATGATGATGAGCCTGGCAAAATCAATCGTGACTTGCCGTTTGGTCGTTACAGTATTAAAGGCAACGTGAGTGCAGCTGACTCCGGTTTGCCGTTGGAGGCTGAGATGCGTATCTCTATTCCCACCGATCCTTCCGGGGTCAAATCCATTCAGACCAATAAAACGGAAGATGACGGGAAATATTATTTTTCTGATGAGACCAACGTGTATGAGGCGTTCAAGGTGGTGTGTATACCGAAAGACCCTGCATACGATCCGGATTCGGTTGTGGTAAAACTTGGATATTGGTTGGAGTGCTTTGTTGGAGGTATGGATCCTATGTATAAGGGGGTTGCATTTCATGAAGTGAATTTCCAGCTAAAGAGGAATGACTTGCCGTTTGGTCAGTACAGTATTAAAGGCAACGTGAGCGCAGCCGACTCCGGTGAGCCGTTGAGAGCAGAGATGCGTATTGCCCTTCCCGATAATCCGTCAGACGTAAAGTCTTTACAGATACAAAGATCGGAAATGGATGGGACGTATCTTTTTTCTGATGACACCAATGTGTATGAGGCGTTAAAGGTGGTGTGTATACCGGAAGATCGCACCTACGCACCGGATTCAGTGGTCGTAACCTTGAAATACGAGGGGGATTGTTATCTTCCGGGCATCACCAATCCGCTGGACAGAGGCAGAGCATTCCACGAAGTAAATTTCCAACTAAAAAACCGGAAAAACTAAAAGATACCGCGTCATCAGCAGTTAAACCACCACGGAGGTCACGGAGAACACGGAGAGATTATTAAAAAAACTCAGTGTTCTCTACGCTCTCAGCGGTTAATCTATGCGCCGGAGGAGAGATGGAAGGATATAATTTTAATGAGCGATTAGTTTTAGATCAAAATAATAAATCCTACTTTTCAAAGGGTAGTCGGAAGGTATGCCAAACGCTTCTTTTTCTCCTTCTTCAGAGCGATATAGAGGTTTGAACCCATTCTTTTGGTAATAGTGCGTAGTGGATTCTGTATTGTAAGCATCAACCAACATATATCGGCATGCAGCTTTATTATTTTCATCAACGAACCAATACTTAAGGGCATCCATAAGCTGAGACCCAATATTCAGCCCTTTGCCTTGATAGTGTTTGCTGACACCAAGCCTGCCTATCAGAACTGCCGGGTAACTGCGGTGTCTTTTTTGATGAGGAATTTTTCTTAAGAATGCGTTTCTGGATGGGTTGTCAAGAGAGAATATCTTAATACCATCGTAAGACAAAGTAGCAATAGCGACTATCTCACGTTGATTTTTTTGTCAATCCAGCAATATGTCTTGCCAAGCAATTCTTTTTCGTAAAGAAACACATCGTTGTTAAAAAAGTCATCAAGATCTTCATCTCCACAAGAAAAAAGGTTACAGTAGTCGGCAACCGTTTTTGTGTAGGGAACCATGAATGTATTTTCTACGAAAGAGAAATTTGGCATGATTTAATGGGTGACTGGTGGGAACATGATATTCTTGGCACTCTCCAGCATTGTAGAAAGTGTTTTACGTTGGATAGCGTTGAGTTTAGGCGTAGGCAACATACTGTTACGTTCAGCCTCTTCCATGAATATTCGGGCATCTTCTCCCCACAATTCGGGGGATGTCTTGATTGTCATTGCCATAGATTGATATCTAAATCATTTGAGATTTATTATACAACGAAAATATTCTGATAATGTTTTATCGAAAGTGGTACAGAGAGGCTAAAAACTCTGCTCTCAGCGGTTAATCTACCACGGAGACACGGAGAGATTATTTCACGAAGAAATATAAGAAAAGAAAGAAATTTTTATAATATATTTTATTGCGATATAGTTTTTTAATAAAAATGAATTTCTTTTATTTCTTCGTGTGAAAATATGGGGGATTGGACGATTTTTGTATGTTTTTGGATTTTTGTGGCATCGTTTTATGGGGGGAAAGGTTAATTTTGCAGAAATTTATCATAACATTCTAAACTACCTTCCATGAAACTCCGACATCTTTTTGTCTCCTCTCTTCTTTTGGTGCCGTCGTTGCTTGCGGCACAGGATAACGACCCTTCGAAGTCGGGCGTCATCGCCCTTAACCCTGATGAGGCGTATCCGGCTGCCGCGACGGTGCCGGTCGTCACCCACGAGGGTAAGGCTATCTACATACCTAAGGATCTGCGCGAGATGGATCTCAACAGTCCCGACAGCAAATGGAGCTTCAAACGTATGGTCTCCACTCCCGACGTGGCTCTCTTCTGGGCTAAGGAGTTTGGCGACGACATAACGCAGGCTCCCGACCTTGACGGGCATAACATGAAGGTGGATCTCGCTAACCTTATGGCGCGTCTCCAGCGGTTTTATGATTATTTCTACCATGACCTGAAGTTTGTGAAGCCCGGCACGAAAGCCGACAAATATAAGATGATGGTGATGCTCGACTATTCGTTGGAGGGGACTGCCTACGGTGGCGACTACGACGGACAGATCGGTGCCCTCTGGATTGCCCCGAACCGTGTGCAGGATAAGATGCTTAACTGCATAGCCCATGAGTTGGGTCATTCCTTCCAATTGCAGATCTCATGCGACGGTGAGGGGGATGCCTGGGGAGGATGCGGCTTCTATGAGATGGGGGCACAGTGGATGCTCTGGCAGGTGAACCCCGACTGGCAGACGGATGAGAATTTCCATCTGAATGCTTTCCGCGACCTGACGCATAAGGCGTATCTCCATATCGACAATATCTATCATAGCCCCTACGTTATTGAATTGTGGGGGGAGAAGCATGGCACACCCTTCATCGCCGAACTCTTCCGTCAGGGTAAGGTAGGCGAGGATCCCGTGATGACCTACAAGCGGCTTGCAGGAATGGATCAGAGGGCGTTTAACGACGAGATGTGGATGAACTATGCGCGTCTTGTGAATTGGGACATTGACCGTGTGCGCGAGAATGCACGTCCGTATGCCAATAAATGGGGAACGAAATTAGTGGATGCCGGCGGTGGCTGGCAGCGTGTGGCGCCGGAGAATTGCCCGGAGAACTACGGCTTCAACGTCATCGCGCTCCCTGTGCCGCAGAAGGGTAAGGGGGTGAAGGTGCAGTTCCGTGGTGAGGCGGGACGCAAGGGGTATTTCACCAAGAACAAGGATAAGGCAGGCTGGCGTTACGGCATAGTGGCTGTGGATAAGAATGGGGGCACCCATTATGGCGATATGCAGTCGGCAGCCAAGGGGAGCGTCAGTTTCGCGGCTCCGGAGGGTATGGACGTGGAGCATCTCTGGCTCGTGGTTATGGGCGCGCCCACGGAGCACTGGCGCAACATCGACGGCGAGGAGAACCCCGGCGATGCTCAATGGCCATATTCAATCAGGATAGCTGATTAAACATACTTGAAATGATAAGATTAATTCTTCTGATATTTGTGGCGTCGCTTATTCCGGCAGGAATGAGTGGCGCCTTTACCGCTCCGGAGTTTAACTTCACGCATTACACGACGGAGAATATCTTGCCGTCGAACAGCGTGCGCGACATCGTGCAGGGTCCGGAGGGGTTTATGTGGTTTGCCACCGATGGTGGGCTTGTGAGGTTTGACGGCACAACGTCGAAGGTGATGGTGCCGGAGGATGAGGATGGGGCTGATTTCTTCATACATTCCCTGTGCAATTCTGATAAAGGTCTGATTGTAGGCTCTGACCGTATGCTCTACCGTTATGACAGCCGGAAGGAGTGCCTGGTGCCATTCCCGTTGAGATATTCCGACAAGGTGAAAGAGGAAATATCAGGGGTGGTTGAGGATATCAGTACCGACTCGACGGGTGGAATATGGGTGTCGGTGGATGGAAAGGGTGTGTTTCACATCAATTCTGACGATATGGTGGATTTTCATCAGGATTTTCCGGAGATTGCGAATTTCATCGGTATGATCTACGTGGATGCGTCAGACATCGTGTGGTGCGTGAGCACCGCCAACAGAGGCGGGATGTATCGCTTTGATAGAGGACGTGCACGATTCGAGCCGTTTGAAATCAAGATAGGAGGCAACAAGACGCAGGTCGGTGCGCTGGCAATGATGTGCGACACGCATGGCGACTATTGGCTTGCCACGTGGGATCAGGGGATATTACGTTTTAACGGTCGCACCGGTGCGGCTGAATGGGTGCTTGGTACGGAGGATGCCGGAAGGGTGTGGCACGTACATTCTATCATGGAATACTCCCCCTCGATGCTTTTGGTGGGTTCGGACAGCGGGTTGACACTGATTGACAAGGCTACGGGTGATTGCCGCGTCTACAAATCGGATGAACTGAATCCGCAGAGCCTTTCCGACAGGTTTGTCTATCCAATAGTGCGGGATGAGGAGGGTGGTCTCTGGGTAGGCACTTACTACCGAGGGGTCAACTACATGAGCCGCGATTCGCAGCGGTTCAGGAGATGGAATCATTCGCGTTTTGCCAATTCGGTGAGCGGAAATGTCATATCGCGATTCTGTGAGGATGAGCGGGGCGACGTGTGGATAGGTAGTGCCGACGGCGGATTGTGCCGTTATGAACCCGACACGGGTCATTTCACCCATTATCCGCTGGGCGGAAAGAATGAGACCGACAACGTCAACGCTCTTTTAGCAGATGGCGACCGTCTGTGGGTCGGGACGTATTCGAAGGGTGCCGGGGTGCTCGACATGAAGACGGGTGCGTGGCGCAAGGTATCTGTTGAGGGGGATTACGTCTACAGCAGCTATGCAATGAGCAAGGATAACGCGGGCAACGTGTGGATGGCTTCTACCGATATGCTGACGCGCTATAATAAGGAGAATGATTCGTTTGAGAATGTGGCTAACCTTGGGGCATGGATAATCGGGATAGAGGAGGACCGTAATGGTGAGCTCTGGATTGCCACGCAGGGGCGTGGTCTTTTCCGCATGAATACCGCCGACGGGAAGATGAAGAACTACACCACGTCGAAAACACCCGGAGGTCTGCCTCATAATCATATCAACAGTGTGCATGTCGGGAGTGACGGGATGGTGTATGTCGCCACTATCTACGGGGTCTACCGTTATGACCGGAAGAATGACAGCTTTGAGCATATAGATATAGACGTACCGAATATCGTGCCGTTGTCGGTGGTGCAGTCGGGTGATGACCTCTGGATAGCCACCGCATCCGGACTCGTAAGGGTGAACGGTGCAGGTAAGACGCGCCTCTTCACGTATGCCGACGGAATAAGCGACAATCAGTTTGTGCCGGGGGCATCGCTCCATGCCTCCGACGGAAAGATATATTATGGCACGGTGCATGGTTTCTGCCGTGTGGATCCGATGGAGGCACGCAACAATGCTGCGCCCCCGAAGATCAAGTTTACGGGTCTTGACATAATCAACACTCCCGTGGAGGTGGGTGAACGGAATCTGACGGAATCTCTCAACAGCATCGACCGTCTGATAATGACTCATGCCGACCATACGTTCAGCATCTATTTCTCAGCGTTGAGCTATGCGAATCCGTCGGGTAATGCCTACCGCTACCGTCTGGAGGGGTTTGACAAGAGTTGGCATGAGGTGGGGAAGGATAACCGCGCCACATATTCTAATCTACCGCCGGGCGACTACGTGCTGCGCGTGCAGGCGGCGAATGCCGATGATGTATGGAATGAGGAGGGTATAAGCCTGAGGATTGTGGTGGAGCCGGCATGGTATGCCTCCGTGTGGATGAAGACTCTCTATGTGCTGGCGGGTGTGGCTCTGCTGCTTTTGGGATTGAGATATATGGTGAGCCGCATGGAGCGTAACCATGTCATTGAACTTGACCGCATATTGGGTAATAAGGAGAAGGAGATGTTTCGCTCCAAGCTGAATTTCTTCACGGTGGTGGCGCATGAGATACGCACTCCGGTGTCGCTCATAATCGGTCCGTTGGATAAGATACTTGATTCGAAGGAGGAGTTCTCTACGGGTGTGAAGGATGATCTGAAGGTAATCCAAAGGAATGCGCGGCGTCTGCTTTCGCTCGTCAATCAGCTTCTCGATTTCAAGAAGGTGGAGGACAACGCCCTTATGGTGGGTTTCCGGAGTGAGTTGATAACCCCGTTGATAGAGAATGTCACCGAGCGTTTCCGTCCGTCGCTCGAACAGAAGGGCGTGAGACTGACGGTCAGTTGCCCGCCTGCTGATGTCCGTGTGGATGTGGATCCGGAGGCTGTCACCAAGCTCGTCAGCAATCTTCTCAACAATGCCCGGAAGTTTACGAAGGATATGATACGTCTGGAATGTAAGATTCTGCCTGACGGGAAGAGATTCATGATAAGCGTGGAGGATAACGGTATCGGTATCACTAAGGAGAACCGCGACAAGATTTTCAAGCCGTTTTTCCAAGTGCTCGACAATATCAGCGAGGCGCGTGGTGGCACCGGTCTCGGACTGTCGATCGTGAAGAGCGTGGTGGATGCCCACGGCGGAGAGATAGAGCTTGACAGTGTGCCGGGTAAAGGGTCGAAATTCACGGCTATATTCCCGGTAAGACAGGAGAATGTGATGCCTGCCGAGGAGACCGATGTGGTGGAGCCGGATGCCGAGCCACAGGATGCTGTGGTGAAGAAAGTGGATGGCAGTAACCGTCCGGTGCTTCTTGTGGTGGATGACAATGAGGAGATGGTTAGATTCGTTTCTTCAAGTTTCGATGCCAATTATGAGGTGGTGACGGCAAACAACGGCAAGGTAGCTCTCGAGAAGATGTCGCGCCATAGTGTGTCGCTGATAATATGCGACTGGATGATGCCCGTCATGGATGGTGTGGAGTTTCTTAAGAGGGTGAGGGGTGATGAGAGATTTTGCCATGTGCCGTTTGTGATGCTGACTGCCAAGACCGATAATATGTCGAAGATAGAGACGATGAAGTCGGGGGCGGATTTCTATCTGGAGAAACCGTTCTCCACCAATTATCTTGCCGCCTGTGTGGCAAATCTTCTGGAGATGCGCACCATGCTGAAACGTAAGTTTGCCGACATGCCTCTTGAGCCTATGACCACTCTTGCCTCAACTCAGGTGGATAACGAGTTCCTGACCAGACTTCAGACTCTCATAGAGGAGAATTTCTCCAATCCGGAGCTTAACGTGGAGTTTCTTGCCGACCATATCGGCATAAGCCGCAGCGGACTCTACACCAAGATACGCAGTCTTGCCGACGTCACGCCTAATGAACTGATCCAGATAACGCGTCTGAAGCGTGCCGCCGCATTGCTGAAGGAGGGTAAATACCGCATCAATGAGGTGAGCTATATGGTGGGGTTCAACAGCAGTTCATATTTCGCCCGATGCTTCCAGAAGCAGTTTGGTATGAAGCCGGGTGATTTCGTAGCCGAAAGCTGATGCAGAAAAAGAGGATGTGCGGGTTGCGCACATCCTCTTGCCAATTTTTACTTAAGGTTTATAGTTTATGGTTTATAGTTTATGGTTTAGGGTTTAAGGTCGTACATTTGTACCGTTTATCATAACCCATAAACTATAAATCCTACCCCATAAACCATAATCTATCCCCCATAAACTATAAACTATAAACCTATTTCTTATACTCCACGGCGGCTTTCTCCACGGGGAGTGCCTCCATGTAGTTCTCGATATATACGTTGAAGCCTGCAACGTCTTCCTCTGTCGGGGAGATGCTCACGCCGGTGTTGCCGGCGAAGACCTCCATCTCAAGGTAGTCGGCGAGGTTGCGGTCATTGTGGTTGTTGACCAGATAGCCAGCAAGGAGAGCCATACCCCATGCGCCACCCTCTCCGGCTGTCTCCATTACGGAGATGGGGGAGTTGAGGGCTGCGGCAAGTATGCGCTGACCCACGCCCGGAGTCTTGAAGAGACCGCCGTGTCCGGTAATGCGGTCCACCTTGATCTTCTCGTCGTTGAAAAGGATGTCGTTGCCGATCTTCAGGCACGCCACGGCTGCGTGGATGTTGGCACGCATGAAGTTGGCGAGGTTGAAGCGGTTGCCGACTGAACGCACGAAGAGCGGACGTCCCTCGTTAAGTCCGGTGATAGGCTCGCCGGAGAAATAGTTGTAGGATACGAGACCGCCACAATCCGGGTCGCCGGTGAGAGCGTTGTTGTAGAGCTTGCCGAAGATTTCGTTCATGTCAACGGGCACGCCGAGAAGTTCGGTATATTCACGGAAGAGACCCACCCATGCGTTGAGGTCGGAGGTGCAGTTGTTGCAGTGCACCATTGCCACGAGGCTACCGTCGGGGGTGGTCACCATGTCGATCATCTCGTAAGGTTTGCTCAACTCTTTCTCCAGAACGATCATCGAGAATGATGACGTGCCGGCAGACACGTTGCCTGTGCGCTGCTTCACGGCGTTGGTTGCCACCATGCCGGTGCCTGCGTCGCCTTCTGGCGGGCAAAGGGGTGCGCCTGCCTGGAGATTGCCGGAGATGTCGAGTCTCTTGGCACCCTCTTCAGTGAGTGTGCCGGCGTTTTCACCTGCCAGGAGCACTTTCGGAAGCACATCCTCCAGTTTCCAAGAGAAACCTTTGTCGGCGATGAGGTTGTCAAACTTCTCCACCATAGTGGCGTCGTAGTTCTTTGTCTCCGGATTCACGGGTATCATGCCGGAGCCGTCGCCTATGCCGATGACTTTCTCTCCGGTGAGCTGCCAGTGGATATATCCGGCGAGAGTAGTGATGAACGCCACATCTTTCACGTGCTCCTCACCGTTGAGGATAGCCTGGTAGAGATGAGAGATGCTCCAGCGGAGAGGTATGTTATACTGGAAGAGCTCGGAAAGGATGGATGCAGCCTCACCGGTGTTGGTGTTGCGCCATGTGCGGAACGGGGCGAGCATGTTGCCATCCTTGTCGAACGGCATGTAGCCGTGCATCATCGCGCTGATGCCGATAGCGGCAAGCGAGGTGATCTCCACACCATATTTTTCCTTCACGTTCTCGCGGAGGTCGCGGTAGCAGTCCTGAACGCCAAACCAGATAGCTTCCAGACTGTAGGTCCAGAGATTGTTTACCAACTGATTCTCCCATTCGTGGCTCCCTTGGGCTATGGGGTTGTTGTTCTCGTCGATGAGGACAGCCTTGATGCGGGTAGAGCCAAACTCTATACCGAGGATGGCTTTACCCGACTCTATGGTTGCTTTTGCTTTTTCAGGCATGAGGGGAGGGATTAGCAAAGTGATTTGTTAAGCATGTAGTACACCTCGTTCCAGCGGAGTGAATCCTTGAATGCCGGGATTGTGGTGTGGGCGTTGATGTGTGCCATCTCGATGCCTGCGATCTCTGCGTAGTCTTCCCAGTATTCGGGGTGAGCTCGTAGGAGAAGCATGAGTGGTGAGTGCCGCCGGCGAGAATCCATGCAGCCGCGCCTGTCTCGAAGTTGGGCATGGGGATCCAGAGAGCGGATGCCACGGGAAGCTTCGGAAGCGGTTTCGACTTGATGCACTCTACGTCGTTTGCGATCAGACGGAAACGGTTGCCGAGGTCAACGACTGTGGCAGTGATGCCGGGGTTCGGACGAGATGTGAACACGAGACGTGCTGTGAGGCTCTTGCGGATACCGATGCCGAGGAAGTGAACTTCCAGACGAGGTTTCTCCTCTGCGATGAGGGGGCACACCTCAAGCATGTGCGCCTGGAGGATTGAGCTGTTCTTGCCGTCGAAGTTGAGAGTGTAGTCCTCAAGGAATGAGCACCCTTTGCCTTCCGACATCACCCATACTGTGCGGTAGAGAGCCGCGCTCTTCCAGTCGCCCTCTGCGCCGAAGCCGTAGCCTTCAGCCATGAGACGCTGAGAAGCGAGACCCGGAATCTGGTCGAAGCCGACGAATTTGGGATCGTTGATGTCGTTAGTGCCGAGGTCGTCGAAGTTTGTGGTGAAGCCTTTCGCACCCTTAGCCTTGAGTATGGCACGGAGAGTGAGCTCAGCGTGAGCGGCGTTCCAGATCTTCTTGTATTCCTCAGTAGAGGGATCTTTCAGATTGTCGGCTACAACATATTCGTTGAAGTAAGTCTCCACGAGAGCCTTGATATCCTCCTCCTTGATCTGCTTGTGGTATTCCATCAGCTCGCTTACGGGGGTGTAGTCCACGTGGTAGCCGAGACGCTGTTCAGCCTCCACCTTGTCGCCGTCGGTCACGGCAACGTTGTTCATCTGGTCGCCGAAGCGGAGGATGAGGCAGTCCTGAGCATCAGCCCAAGCTACAGCCACGCGCTCCCATACGGCGATTTTCTTCTGAGCCTCAGGGTCGCTCCAGTGTCCTACGACAACTTTGCGACGGATGCGCATGCGGGTGCAGATATGACCGAACTCACGGTCGCCGTGTGCACTCTGGTTGAGGTTCATGAAGTCCATATCCATGTCGTTCCATGGAATTTCGGCATTGTATTGTGTGTGGAAGTGGAGCATCGGCTTGTTGAGCTGCTGAAGACCGCGGATCCACATTTTTGCGGGTGAGAATGTGTGCATCCAAGTGATGACACCGGCACATTTGGGGTCGTTGTTGGCAGCGAGCATGATTTCGCTTACCTCTTTTGAAGAGTTGGCTGTGCCTTTATATACTACTTTTACGGGAAGGTTGCCTGAGTTGTTGAGACCTTCTACCATTTCGCGTGAATGAGCGTCGACTTTGACAACTGCATCGCCTCCGTAGAGGAGCTGGGCACCTGTTACCCACCAGATTTCATAGTTTTCAAACATGGTTGTATTGTTTTTTAGGTTGTTGGTTTTGTTTTTTGTTGGTTTTGGTTGTTTTGTTGTATCATGATGTATCATGATGTAACATGAGGTATCATGATGTAACATGTTGTATCATGATTTATCATGGGGCATCGTGTTATATCATGGGGTAGCATGAGGATGCTGCGGCGTGATTATTGCCCGTAGTAGGCGTTGGGACCGTGTTTGCGGTTGAAGTGCTTCTCTACGAGGAGCGGGTTCATCGTGAGCTGCGGGTTGAGGGTGAAGGCCACGAATGCCATCTTTGCCACCTGTTCGAGCACGACTGCGTTGTGTACTGCCTCGTGGGGTGTCTTGCCCCATGTGAAGGGTCCGTGGTTGTTGACGAGTACGCCGGGGGTGTGCATTGGGTTCATGCCCTCGAATGTCTCGATGATCACGTTGCCGGTCTCCAGCTCGTAGTCGCCTTTTACCTCCTGCTCTGTCATTGAGCGGGTGCAGGGGATTGCCTCATGGAAATAGTCAGCGTGTGTGGTGCCGATATTCGGGATCGGATTCCCTGTCTGAGCCCATGCAGTGGCGAATGTGGAGTGGGTGTGTACGACACCGCCGATTTCGGGGAATGCACGGTATAGTGCGAGATGGGTGGGGGTGTCGGAGGAGGGTTTCAGTGAGCCTTCCACCACTTTCCCTGTGGCAAGATCCACCACTACCATATCCTCAGGTTTCATATTGTCGTAGCTTACGCCGGAGGGCTTGATCACTACAAGACCGCGTTCACGGTCGATGCCGGAGACGTTGCCCCATGTGAAAATCACGAGACCGTGAGCCACAAGTTCGAGGTTGGCTTCACAAACTTTTTTCTTAAGTTGTTCGAGCATATAGGTAATTATTAAGAGAGTCAGAATTAAATTGAAAATATTATTTGACCTGTGCATGCCGTCATCCTTACGATGGTCATGCAGGATGCACAAACCGGTATAGACGTGCACCGCGTTTCGATGATTCCTTATCGATGAGGTCTGTCTGTTCGAGCCCCGGTATCTCCGCTATGCGTTTGCGGAAATTCCGTTTGTCGAGTTCCTTGCCTGTCACTGTCTCCACGAGCGTCTGAAGCTGCGTGAGTGTGAAATATTCAGGCAGAAGGTTGAATGCGAGTGCATCGGTCAGAATCTTTCGCCGCATCACGGAAAGAGCCTTGCTGATCATTCCCGGATGATCAAACCCGAGTGGCGGTAGCGTGTTGACGTTCACCCAGTCGGCATTGTATTCCTTAAGGACCTTCTCATCCACTTCATTTCTATTGAGCAATGCGAAGTATGCCACAGAGATCACCCGTGCACCCGGATCGCGGTCAATTTCACCGAAGGCACCAATCTGACGCACGAAGACGTCGTTGAGACCGGTCAGCTCCTGAAGAACTCTTCGGGCGGCTTCGTCAACGCTCTCATTGTCGTTGACGAAGCCTCCGATAAGCGACCATTTCCCTTTTTCCGGTTCGAAATCACGCTTTATCAGCAGCACGTTCAGGCTGTCGTTGTCAACAGCGAATATAATGCAGTCTACTGAGACGTGAAACCGTGGAAAGGAGGAATATGCCGTTAGAGGAGTTGTCATTATCCCTTTGAATGATTACTCGTTTTGGGTAAAATATCCGGATTACCAGAAATAGTAGTAGAATGCAGCTGTGATGCCAAGGATGATGATAGAATGGATCACGTCCCACTTGTTCCAGCTTGCGCGGGTAGCAGCACGCTGTTCGGGTGTGGATGTGCCGAATACGAGACCTTGGATTTCTGCTTCAGGTTTAGGTGTGGTGAACAAGCTGACGAGGATAACGACTGCCAGACAGAATACGAGCATCCAACCGCAGAAGAAGAGCCAGTTGTAGTCGTAGAAGAGTGTCTGCATCAAGCTTCCGCCGCCTGCGCCCTGCTCAAGACCACAGATGCCGCCATAGTAAACTTTTGCACCAAGACGGATGAGACCGATTGCCAAGCCGGAGATAAGACCCCACATGCCGCCAAGCGGAGTGGCGCGTTTCCAGCAGATACCCATAAGGAATGCTGCTGCGATGCCCGGGGCAAGCACTGACTGAACGTCCTGCAGATAGAGATAGAGCACGTCGCCTACTGAACGCATCACGGGAATCCAGAGGATGCCGAGAACCACGATGACGATAGTGGCTGCCTGTCCGATCTTAACCACTTTCTTGGGATCGGTCTTAGGACGGAAACGCTGATAGAAGTCGATGGTGAAGAGGGCTGCTGATGAGTTGAAGAGTGATGCAAGTGAACTCATGAGGGCTGCGAGGATACCGCAGACGATAAGTCCTTTCACACCGGCAGGAAGCAATTTAGCTACAAGAGTGGGGAAGGCTGCGTCAGTGATGGCGTTGCCTGTGGTGGGATCAAGGGGGAGGAAGCTGCCCATTTTCTGATGAAGGGCGAATGCGATCATACCGGGGATAAGGAAGAGGAATACGGGGAGGAGCTTGAGGTAAGCACCGAAGATTGTGCCTCGGCGTGATTCCTTCTCGTTCTTACCGGAGAGCACACGCTGAACGATGAACTGGTCGGTACACCAGTACCAGAAACCGATCACGGCAGAACCGATCAATGCGCCGAGCCAAGGATATTGGTTATCGCTGTTGCTGCGGATAAGGTTGGTCATTGTGTCGCCATATTCATTGACTTCAACGGCAGAGCAGATGCGCATCATTTCGTCCCAGCCGCCAAGTTCTTTAAGACCGAGCACGAGGATGATGAGTGAACCGAGAAGGAGGATAGGGGTCTGGAGTACAGAGGTATAGAGCACTGACTTCATACCGCCGAAGATTGTGTAGAGAGCTGTGATCACAACAAGACCTACGGCTGCAATCCAGAAGAAATCGATTCCCCAGAGTGTGTCGATTCCAAATACCTGTTGGAAGACGAGACCTCCGGCGTAGACTGTAACGGCAACCTTAGTCAATACGTAAGATATAAGGGAGATTACAGAGAGAATAGTGCGGGATGCACCGTTGTAACGACGCTCAAGGAACTCAGGCATGGTTATGACCATCGAGCGAGTGTAGAAGGGCACGAATACCCAGCCGAGAAGAAGGATCATCCAGCCTTGGATCTCCCAGTGTGCCATTGCCATACCGGAGGATGCACCTGAGCCGGCAAGACCGATGAGATGTTCTGAGCCGATGTTGGATGCAAATATAGACGCACCGATAGCAATCCATGTAGCATCCTTACCTCCGAGGAAGTAATCCTCGGCGTTTCCTTGTTTTTGACGCATTACCCAGACGATAATGCCTATGAGTGCCAAGCAGAATAGTGCAATGACAATCCAGTCTAAGGTTTGCATAATTTAGATTTGTTAGATGTTAGAGTTTTTGGTAATTATTAGGTTGAGCTATTAGAGCATAACATAATAGGTAAGGAAGGGGAGAGGAGGGAGGAGAGAGGTATCGATTTTGATTCGCGTTATTATTTTACACTGAATTTGTAGATACATTCAGAATTGTAGGTCTCACCCGGATTCAGACGGACGCTGGGCCACTGTGGTTTGTTGGGAGAGTCGGGATAGTGCTGCGACTCAAGGCAGATAGCGGCGTGCTGATTGTAGACGATACCTTTCTTGCCTGTCACCTTTCCGTCGAGGAAGTTGCCGGAATATACCTGCATTCCCGGCTCGTTGGTGTAGACGTCGAGCACGATGCCTGATTCCGGGCTATAGAGCTGTACGGCGAGGTTGTCGATGCTGCCGTTGTTGTCAAGCACGAAGTTATGGTCATAGCCGTTGCCGTTCTTGATCTGCTGGTTGGAGAAATCCTTTATGAACTCACCGACGGGGCGTGCTGTGCGGAAGTCAAACGGAGTGCCCTCGACAGTGGCGATTTCGCCTGTAGTCATATAGGTGGAGTCTACCGGAGTGTATCCGTTGGCAACAACCTGCATGAGATTGTCGGTGATGGGGTGAGTCGGATCGCCGGAGAGGTTGAAGTAGGAATGGTTTGTAAGGTTTACGATAGTGGGTTTATCGGTAGTCGCTGTATATTTAATATCGAGAGCATTGTCACCGCGAAGTGTGTAAGTCACGGTTGCGGTCAGGTTGCCCGGGAATTTGTTGTCGCCGTCGGGAGATACAATTGTGAGGGCGAGAGTGGAGTCGTTGAGCTGCTCTGCCTGATATACGCGATACTGCCAACCGAGATCGCCCATCTCACCGCCGCCGTGGAGGCAGTGACCGAAATTGTTCTTAGGAAGCTGGATTGTGTCGCCATCAATGACGAAACGACCTTGGTTGATTCGGTTTGCATATCGTCCGATAGATGCACCGAAGTCAGAGAGATTGTTTTCAGGGAAGTATGCCTGTATGCTGTCGAATCCGAGAACTACATCTTGGAAATCACCGTTCTTGTCGGGCACCATCATTGACACGAGACGACCGCCGAAGTTGGTTATGCAAGCCTCTGCGCCGTTTGAGTTGACGAGAGTGAACAGGGCGGTAGAGTCGCCTTTGAACTCTGCCTTGAATTTTTCCGGATTAAGACCGGACTTTGTCAGCTGGACATTGCCGTTGCCACTTCCGCAGGCTGCGAGGGCGAGAAGTGCACCGATGCCTGCTGCGATTCGTAGTTGTTTCATTGTTTGGAGATGTATTTAGATTAAATAAAAGTCAAATATCTTAGATGAAAGAGTTTTTCTTTAGGTATAGAGAGGTCTTTTTCTCTAATTTCTAAAGGCTTTTTGATTTTGGGTGTAAAATTAACACTCAAAATTTCGGCTCCAAATTATTTTTATATGTTATAAAACATATTTTGTCAAAATCAGAGAAATCGGACAATAATCGGAAGAATCGGATAATGATTGCGGGAGCTTAGTAGTCCAAGTAGTCAAAGAAGTCAAAGTGGTCTAAGACTGCTTGGACTGCTAAGACTTCTTGGACTACTTGGACTACTAAGACTACTTGGAATTTTGCTGGAAAAGTTAAAAAATGTTTAAATTGGCGGAATGACGAGTAAAAGCATTATCTTTGCATCCGCAAACAGCACCGACAGGTGGCTTTGGCTGCAGGAATGGTGGAATGGTAGACACGAAGGACTTAAAATCCTTTGGCCCTTACCGGCTGTGTGGGTTCGAGTCCCACTTCCTGTACGAAAGAGGAGAGCATCACAGGTGCTCTCCTTTTTTGTAATATGTAACATTGCGCGTAGCGCACGCGTATTAAAATGAGAGGGAGAGACCGACGGAGGCTGTCCAGGAGTGAACGCGGTAGTCGGCTGTGAATGTCTCCGGCTGTTGGGTAAGTACGTTGGTGGAGGTGTAGGAGGCGTTGTCGATTCCGCATCCTGCCACGTACATCGCTGCCAAGTTGACTCCCAGGCATGGTATGGGGCGGAATGTCAGACCCAATGTCGGTTCGATTTTTGTCATGCCCGGTGTCTCCGGATTATAATATTCCTTATCGCAGGGGGAGAAATCGACCATAAGACCTGCACGAAGGTCAAGACGAGGGGTGGTTTTCCATTCCACGCCTGCACGCATGAGCCATGAGTTATGGTAGTTCTTCTCAAGATGCTGGTCAAACTGTGAAGCACCGTCGAATGATATGTCAAGACTCTTATAGGCGTTCCAGAATGTGAGCTGGGCGTCGAAATCGGCTACTACGCGGTCGTTATGCCATGATACTCCGAATCCGAGAGTGGCGGGACAGGGCATCTCTGCTTTGAAATCTGTCTTTGAGATTCCGTCAAGCTTTGAAGTGAGGAGCGCGAGAATAGTGGGGTCGGAGGTGGCATAGCTGACTGTGGTCTCACCAGCCTTCACCTTCATCATGCTTTTTGAACGGAAATTCACACCGGCACTTACATGTTTTGAAAAATCATACATCATGCCGAGATTCACGCCGAATGCCATATCCGCCTTACCGTTGAGATTGACAGAGGCAGGCGTCACATCCCCAAATCTATATTGGCTGCCTATTGCGGCGAGCATTGCGTCGAGGGTCTTGCCGTCGATGAGTCCTTTGTTGAGATTCACCGATCCCCATGTCATGGTCAATCCCGCGCCGATAGAGAGGTTGGGCAATATTTTCCAAGAGATTGTAGGCTGCACGGTATAGGCTGCGAGACTTACAGACTGGTTGAGGGTCGCGCCGGGCCAGTTGTCGGTCCAGTCGATTGAACTGCCGTAGGGTGTGTATACGGATATACCGGCTTTGAGATTGTCGAAGATACTGAACGCACCGAAGATGCTGAAGGGTGTGGAAGCCTTGTTGTCGGTGGTGTACTCCTTCCCTCCGACGGTGGCGGTGCATGTCGGGAATATGGCATTGAAAGAGGCGGAGAGATCCACCTTGTCGTTCATGAATGCCATTGCCGCAGGATTGAAGAACTGGCTTTCCGCACCAAGTTTCATACCGATTCCGGCATGTCCCATGCCGAGCTGTCGTGTGCTGAGAGAGTTTACCTGATACCCTTCCGCCATTACAGATGCGGAGGGGAGGATGAGGGCGGCTGCGATAGCCGCGCTTTTGATAGTGGAAAATTTCATAATAAAGTTAATTTCGGCTGCAAAGGTAATATTAAAAAATCGAAAAACGGCAATAAATATCCCAAATTTGCTTATTAGTTGGTCAATATTTCGTATTTTTGTGTTAGATGAGCGCTTTGTAGCATATTGTGTCTTTAATTTTGCGGTATGGATAGAGCATTACATGCGCTGACGGAGCAACGTCGTCTCCTTCAGCTGGAATATCAATCGGAAAAGGAATCATATTGCCGTATGACGGAGAAGATCGGCGTGAGCAGGCTTGCAGACCGTGGGGATGCATGGTTTCCGCTGCGTATCGGTCGCACATATTATAATTCGCTAAACCAGCGGGTGCTGGAGGTCATGCGGACTTCGGGGGATGATGCCGATCATAATTTTGAGTATGGCAAGCCGGTATCGCTGTTTGTCGCCAAGACAGATGGCACGGTGCGTCATCTCTTTTCGGGTACGGTAAGTTTTGTGGATGAGGACCGTATGGCTGTCACGATTGCGGAATCAGCCGACGTGTCGGCACTCTCTACCGGTGAGGCGGGGGTGGTCATGTCGTTTGATGAGACCACCTACCGTCTGATGTTTGAGGCAATCGACCGGACCATCTCCGCAAAGGGTAGGCTTGGAGAGTTGCGCGATCTGATATATTCCGGAAGGAAATGTGAGGAGTTGACATTCACTCCTATGCGGTTTCCATATCTCAACTCCACACAGGAGGAGGGTGTCAACAAGGTGTTGCGTGCCAAGGATGTGGCGATAGTGCATGGTCCTCCGGGCACGGGTAAGACCACGACGCTTGTGGAGGCTATCCATGAGACGCTGCGGAGGGAGAGTCAGGTGCTTGTGTGCGCCCAAAGCAATATGGCTGTGGATTGGATTTCAGAGAAACTGACCGACAGGGGCATCAATGTTTTACGAATCGGTAATCCGACAAGGGTGAACGACAAGATGCTGTCGTTCACGTATGAACGTAGGTTTGAGACACATCCGGATTATCCAACGTTGTGGAGCATACGCAAGACTATCCGCGAACTTCAGGGGGCGCGTCGGCATGGCACCGACCAGTGGCATCAGAAGATGGATAGGCTTAAAAGCCGTGCCACGGAGCTGGAGATCAGGATAAACAACGATCTCTTCAGCAGTGCCCATGTGATAGCATCCACGCTTGCCGGGAGTGCCAACAGATTACTGGAGGGTATGAAATTCTCCACCTTATTTATAGATGAGGCGGCTCAGGCTCTTGAAGCGGCGTGCTGGATACCGATGCGCAGGGTGGGGCGCGTGATTCTTGCCGGCGACCATTGTCAGTTGCCTCCGACTGTGAAGTGCTACGAGGCAATGAAGGGTGGACTTGGAAAATCGTTGATGGAGAGAATCGTTGAGAATCATCCGGAGACGGTGACGTTGCTGCGTATGCAATACCGTATGAATGAGGAGATCATGCGATTTTCAAGCGATAATTTCTATCATGGTGCCATGGTGGCTGCCCCCGACGTGAAATATCGTGGCATTCTTGACTATGACTCACCGATAGAATGGGTTGACACTGCCGGACTGCATGGTTTGGAAAGTGGCGAGCATGAGGAGAGCAAGGATATGGTGCAGTTTCGTGAGTCGTTGACAAATGGAAGTTATGGGAGAGTCAACCGCGACGAGGCTTTGCTGACGCTACTGACGCTACAGAATTATATCGAGAGAATCGGGAAAGAGCGTTTCTTGGAGGAGCGGATAGACGTCGGGGTGATTTCACCGTATCGCGCACAGGTGAGGTATCTCCGTCATCTGATAAAGCACACGCCTTTCTTCAAGCCGTTCCGAAGCAGCATAACGGTGAATACTGTCGATGGCTTCCAGGGTCAGGAGAGAGACGTCATTGTCATATCTATGGTTAGGAGCAATGAGGAGGGTAACATAGGTTTTCTGCGCGATCTCCGTAGGATGAATGTGGCTATGACACGTGCGCGTATGAAACTTATAATAATAGGAGATTCCACTACCTTGACGGCACATCCCTTCTACCGCAAACTATATGTGCGCATTGCGCAAGGTGATATGTAACATGTGATATGTGGCAGGTGACAGGTGATAGGTGATTTGTGACAAATTATGCACTATTTATTGATATTATATTAATTATTTTATGATTTTAGTAATATAATTTGCATTAATGTAGTTTATAAGGTAAATTTGTGGTCATAAAGTAAACGGGGCGGGATATAAATCCTGCTTATAAGGTAAAAATTGGTAGGACTTAGCTATAAGTCTACAGGTAAAATATAGAAATTATGCTCACAATCGCCATTCAGAACAAGGGACGTCTGAACGAAGACACTGTATCGTTGATGGCTGATGCCGGAATCTCGGCGTCGGCAAGCCATCGTAAGTTAATATCCGATGCCAAGGGTTTCCCTTTGCATGTGCTGTATCTCCGCGATGATGATATTCCCCAGGCGGTGGCTATGGGGGTGGCAGACATTGGTATAGTCGGACTTAATGAGGTGCTTGAGAAGGAACAGGATGTTGACGTCAGGATGAAACTCGGATTCGGAGCGTGTCGTCTCTCACTTGCCGTGCCTAAAGGGGTGGACTATCCAGGGGTGAAATGGTTTGAGGGGAAACGGGTGGCAACGTCTTATCCGGTCATACTTCGCAATTATTTCAATGAGAATAATATCCATGCTTTTGTGCATGAGATAGCAGGATCGGTAGAGGTGGCTCCTGCCGTGGGTATGGCTGATGCCATATTCGATATAGTGTCGTCGGGCGGCACTCTGATACAGAATGGTCTGTGTGAGGAGGAGACTGTCATCAATTCGGAGGCTGTACTGATTGCCAATCCTCATCTTGATGAGGAGAAGGAGAGGGAGATCGGGAAACTGATGTTCCGTTTCAAATCTATTCTGGAGAGTCGTGGCATGAAATATCTTCTGATGAACCTTCCGAAGGAGAAGGTGGAGGAGGCGGTGCGCCTGTTGCCCGGTATGAAGAGCCCGACAGTGCTTCCGTTGGCAGACGAGGATTGGGTGTCGCTCCACGTAGTGGTGCATGAGGATGTGCTTTGGGAGAAGATTGAGAAGTTGAAAGAGATAGGGGCTGCCGATATCCTTGTGCTTGCTCTTGAAAATATAATAAGATAATGGAGTTGATAGTTAATCCGTCGCGTAGTGAATGGGATTCGCTGTGCGAGCGCAACATACCGGACGATAAGGATATCGAACGTGCCGTAGAGGATATAATCTCGACGGTGAGGGAGCGTGGCGATGCCGCTCTGCTTGAATATGCCCGCAAGTTTGATAATTTTAAGGGTGAGTCATTGTCGGTCACGGATGATGAGATTTCCCAAAGGATCGGGATGGTGAAGGAGGATGTGGCGGAAGCCATACGTAAGGCTGCCGAGAATATCACGGCGTTCCATAAGGCTCAGTTCCCCGCTCCGGTGGAATGTGAGACAATGCCCGGTGTGACCTGTATGCAGAGGGCTGTGCCTATACGCCGTGTGGGATTGTATATCCCCGGAGGTAGGGCACCGTTGTTCTCCACAGTGCTGATGCTTGCGCTGCCGGCAAGGATTGCCGGATGTAATGAGATTGTGTTGTGCACTCCGGAGAACGGTGAGCATGGTATATCTCCGGAGATATTGTTTGCAGCCTATTTGTGTGGGGTCGATAAGATTTTCCGTGTCGGTGGTGCACAGGCGATTGCTGCTATGGCGTTCGGCACGGAGAGTATCCCGAAGGTTGATAAGATTTTCGGACCCGGCAATAGGTTTGTGACGAAGGCAAAACAGATGGTCAGCCGTTTCACTGCCATTGACATGCCTGCCGGACCGAGTGAGGTGATGGTGCTTGCCGATGATACGGCTTCTCCGACATACGTTGCCGCCGATATGCTTTCGCAGGCGGAACATGGTCCCGACAGTCAGGCTATAGCAGTGTGCTCTTCGGAGAGTATTGCGGAGAGTGTAAGGGCTGAGGTGGAGCGTCTTGCCTCACGGCTTCCGCGTCGCGATTCTATAGAGGGTTCGCTTTCGCATAGCCGTATAATCACGTTTGCCGACCGTGAGAGTATGATTGATTTTGCCAATACCTACGCTTCCGAGCATCTTATAATCTCGATGAGGGATCCGTGGAATGTGGCTGAACGCATCACTGCTGCGGGTAGCGTCTTTATCGGTAATTATTCGCCGGAGAGTGCCGGGGATTATGCGTCGGGCACAAACCACACGCTTCCCACGTCTGGATGGGCGCGTTCGTTCAGCGGAGTGAATATCGATAGCTTCATGCACAAGATCACGTATCAGGAGCTTAAACGGGAGGGCTTGGATGGTCTTGCCGATGTCATCACCACGATGGCACGTGCCGAGGGTCTTGATGCCCATGCCTTGGCGGTGGAAGTGAGAGTTGGGAATTGGGAATTGAAAAATGAGAATTAGTTAAGATGAATCCAGTTGCTCTTATAAGGAAGAATATTCTTCGTCTCGAACCATATTCCACAGCCCGCGATGAGTTTCAGGGCGGGGATATATCCGTGTGGCTCGATGCCAATGAATCGCCCTATCAGAATGGTGTGAACCGTTATCCCGACCCTCATCAGCGTCGTCTGAAGGAGAGGATTTCCGCACTGCTGGACGTTAAGCCGGAGTCGATATTTTTAGGTGGGGCAGGTAGCGACGAGGCAATAGATTTAATCTTCCGGGTGTTTTGTGAGCCGGGAGTGGATAATGCAGTGGCTATCACTCCGAGCTACGGGGTGTATAAGGTGTCGGCTGCCATAAACGATGTCGGGTTGCGCGAGGTGCAGCTGAATGAGGATTTCTCTCTCCCGGTGGAACGCATACTTACCGCTACTGATGAGCATACCAAATTGATATGGATATGCAGTCCCAATAATCCTACGGGCAATGCATTCCCTAAGGAGGAGATAATTGCGTTGGCGGAGAGATTTCACGGCATGGTGGTGGTGGATGAGGCTTACGTCGATTTCTCGGAGAAGGGTTCGTTGCTTCATGACATAGAGAGTCTTCCCAACATAATAGTGCTTCGCACGTTCTCCAAGGCTTGGGGAATGGCGGGCATGAGGTCAGGCATGGCGTTTGCGGTGCCTGAGGTGATAGAATATTTCGGACGCGTTAAGTATCCCTATAACATGAGCCAGCTCGTGCAGGATGAGCTTCTTCGCCGCATAGATGGGGGCACATCCGACCATATCGATGAGATAAAGAGATGGGCGCGTATCATGTATGAATCATTGCCGGAGGCGGAATGTGTGGTGAAGGTGTATCCTACGGATGCCAATTTCATCTTGGCAAAGGTGACGGATGCGGATGCTGTCTACGACTATCTTATAAAGAATGGGGTGATAGTGAGAAACCGTTCACGGATGCCGGGATGTGCCGGCGCGTTGCGTATTACGGTGGGCACTCCGGAGGAGAATCGCCGCACGCTTCAACTTATAAAGGGGTATGGGAAATGAACCCTCTCATAAATGACAACAGGAAATGAAGGATATTAGAAAGGCTATATTCATAGATCGCGACGGCACCATAATAAAGGAGCCTGCCGATGAACAGATAGATTCATTGGAGAAACTGGAGTTTGTGCCGGGTGTGATCTCCGCCCTGCGTTCCCTTGTGGGGAAGGGGTATGATCTTGTGATGGTGTCGAATCAGGATGGTCTCGGCACGGAATCATTCCCTGAGGAGACGTTTCATCCCGCTCATGACAAGATGCTTACCACTCTTGCCGGCGAGGGGGTGGAATTTGACGAGCAGCTGATAGATTGCAGTTTCCCGGAGGATAATCTGCCTACGCGCAAGCCGGGTGTGGGTATGTTGAAGGGGTACATGACCGGGGATTATGACCTTGCCAACAGTTTTGTCATAGGCGACCGCCTGACAGACATGCAGCTTGCCGTCAATCTCGGTGCGCAGGGTATTCTGCTTGGAAAGGCAGACGGCGATATGCCCGACGGCGCGGTACTTGCCACTGACGACTGGCATGAGATAGCGCGTTTCATCCTTTCTCACGGACGGAGCGTCAGGATAGAGAGGGCTACGTCGGAGACATCGATATCCGTAGAAGTGGATCTTGACGGATATGGTAAGTCGGCAATCGATACAGGTCTGAAATTCTTCGACCACATGCTTTGGCAGATTCCGCATCATTCCGGCATATCTATGACTGTGGAATGTCGTGGGGATCTGGAGGTGGATGAGCACCACACGATGGAGGATGTGGCGATTGCTCTCGGTGATGCGCTCCGTGAGGCTCTCGGCGACAAGCGAGGAATCGGACGGTATGGCTTTGTGCTCCCGATGGATGAGAGCCGGGCGATGGTGCTGATGGATTTGGGTGGAAGGATAGATTTTCAATGGAACGTGGAGTTTACGCGTGAGTACGTGGGCGACACGCCTACCGAAATGTTTAAGCATTTCTTCCAGTCGCTCTGTTGCGCCATGAGGTGCAACTTGCATATCTCCGCAAAGGGGGAGAACAATCATCATCTTATAGAGGGAGTGTTTAAGGCGTTCGCGCGTGCATTGCGTATGGCTGTCAGCCGCAACCCCTTCAGTTATGAACTACCGTCAAGCAAAGGAATATTATGATAGCAGTCATTGATTATAATATGGGCAACATCTGTTCGCTTGGGAATGCACTCGGCAGACTCGGAGCGGAGTGGGTGCTGACCGCCGACCATGATGTGATAAGGAATGCCGACCGCGTGATACTCCCCGGTGTGGGGAATGCCGCCGAGGCTATGGCTAACCTGCAACGTCTTCAACTCCCGGAGCTGATATGGAAGCTGCGCCGTCCCGTGCTTGGGATATGCGTGGGTATGCAGGTGATGTGCCGCCATTCGGAAGAGGGTGACGCGGAGTGCATGGGTATCTTCGATGCTAAGGTGAAGAGATTTCCGGCTGTGCCGGGTATAAAGGTGCCCCACATGGGTTGGAGCCGTATCTCAAACCTTGAAAGCAAACTCTTCAAGGGGATTGAGAAGGGTAGCTACGTCTATTTCGTGCATAGCTATTATGCTCCGCTATGTCCTGACACGATTGCCACGTCGCGCCATCCGGAGATGTATTCCGCTGCCTTGAAATATGAGAATTTCTATGGCACGCAGTTTCATCCCGAGAAGAGCGGGGATGTGGGCGAGAGGATAATAAGGAATTTTCTGGAAATATAATCGGCTGATATTTGAATCATGATAGAGATAATACCCGCAATAGACCTTATCGACGGCAGATGTGTGCGTCTGTCGCAGGGGGATTATGGGAAGCAGAGAGTGTATGATGTGTCGCCGGTGGATATGGCACGCCGATATGCGGAAGCCGGAGTGAAGCGTCTTCATCTTGTGGATCTTGACGGGGCGAAAGCATCGCATCCGTGCAATCTTGCGAGCCTTCGGGAGATCGCATCGTTGGGATTACCGGATGTGGAATGGGGTGGAGGCATAAAGAGCCGGGAGCATCTGGAAGAGGTGTTTGCCGCCGGTGCCGGACACGCCATCATCGGGAGTCTTGCCGTAAAGAATCCGGAATTGTTTGAGGCGTGGCTTGAGGAGTTCGGCGGCGACAAGATCATATTGGGTGCAGACTTGCGCGACGGGAAAGTGTCGGTCAGCGGTTGGCTTGAGGATTCATCATTGTCGATTCATGACCTTATGGAACGTTTCCTTCCCCACGGTCTGAAGGAGGTGATTGTCACGGATATATCGAAAGACGGGATGCTTCAGGGTCCTTCAACCGAGCTATATGTGGAGTTGAGCAGACGTTATCCCGATGTGATTTTTACTGTTTCGGGGGGCATATCCTCAATGGATGATATCAGGGAACTTGATCGTCGTGGGCTTCAGCGCGTGATTGTAGGAAAAGCTATCTATGAGAACCGTATCTCGCTCGACCAATTGAAGGAGTTCAATTCCTGATTTCTCTTCCCTCTAAACTCTTACCTAAAAAAGTATGCCAGCAAAAAGAATTATACCATGTCTTGACGTCAAGAACGGCAGGACAGTGAAAGGAATAAATTTCGAAGGACTTGCCGATGTAGGTGATCCGGTAGAATTAGGTGCCCGCTATGCGAAGGAGGGTGCCGATGAATTAGTGTATCTTGACATAAGCGCATCGAAAGAGGAGCGCGCCACATTTACGGATCTTGTCAGACGTATAGCACAGCGTATCAACATCCCGTTCACGGTGGGTGGCGGTATATCCTCGGTGGAGGATGCCGCGAGGTTGCTTGATGCCGGAGCCGACAAGATTACGGTCAACAGTGCGGCGGTGGCTAATCCGCAACTCATCACCGATATTGCTGCACGTTACGGACGGCAGTTCGTGGTGGTGGCGATAGATGCCCGTCAGATAGACGGGGAGTGGAGAGTCACAACTCATGGTGGTTCCCGTCTTACCGACCGTGAGCTTTTCTCATGGGCGAAAGAGGTGGAGGAGAGAGGTGCGGGGGAGATAATGTTCACCTCTATGGATCATGACGGCACGCGTAGCGGTTATCCGTGCGATACGTTTGCGCGGCTCTGCGACTCATTGTCAATTCCGGTGATAGCATCCGGAGGGGCAGGGAGCGTAGCTGATATTGCGGAGGTGCTCGATGCCGGACATGCTGACGCGGCGTTGGCGGCAAGTATCTTCCATTATGGCGAGATAACGATCGATGCGCTTAAGCAGCAGCTGACAGAGAAAGGGATCGAAGTCAGGAGATAAGTATAAGGTCCTTAAGGTCCTTAGGGTCCTTAATGTCAGTAATGACAATATTGTCAATACCGTCAGAAAAGACAATACTGTCAATATCGTCATTAATGACAATACTGACATTACTGTCAGAAAAGAGAATAAATCATAAAATCCGGAAGAAAAGATGAATGATATAAAGTTTGAGGATTTGAATCTGTCGAAATGTGCCGATGGGTTGTTGCCGGTGATAGTGCAGGATGCCGTTTCGATGAAGGTGCTGATGCTCGGTTACATGAACCGGGAGGCTTTTGAGAAGACAATGGCTACGGGGAAGGTGACGTTCTTCAGCCGTACACGTAATCAGTTGTGGACGAAGGGTGAGACGTCGGGAAATTTTCTGAACGTGGAGGAGGTGTATCTTGACTGTGACGGTGATACACTTCTTGTGAAGGCACATCCGGTGGGTCCCACCTGTCATCGTGGCACCGAATCATGCTTCGACACACCCTCCGAAGAGGGTTTCATACGTAAACTCTCAGCCCTGATACAGCAACGTCATAAGGAGATGCCGGAAAACTCCTACACTACGCGCCTATTCATAAAAGGCGTCAAGAAGATAGCACAGAAAGTAGGGGAAGAGGCAGTGGAATCAGCCATAGAGGCAGTAGACGGCAACCGTCCGCGCTTCATCTACGAGGCCGCCGATCTCCTCTACCACTACCTCGTGCTCCTCGAACAAATGGGTTGCGACCTCACCGACATAGAGAAAGAGCTCCTCTTCCGCCACTCCTAAGAGTGCGGAAGAGCCTTCTTTTATAATGTTATGATTTGGACTCCCTTGCAAGTCGTTGTTCCCGCAAGAGCTTGAATTGAGCGAAGTATTCTTCCGGCTTCAGCGGATGCTGATTCCAATAAGTTACTGATGCTTTCTGTTTTATGATGGTCTGTTTGTGATATTCTGTCATAATTCATACTGTTTAGAATAATAACAAGCGAATGAATAGTGTGATGTCTCAAAATTACAAAAAAAAGATGGATTGGCAAATTATTTTGTTTGCAATCAGGGCAACAGCATGAATTTTGATTTTATAAATTTCATACGATAGCCCTGATTTATTTGAAGGGATGGGGGTGGAATCGGAATATTTGTATTATCTTTGTGACTGAATCTTTTTAGGGAGATGCGGAATGTTATGAAGGAGAATAGAATCAAATATCCGATTGGATTGCAGTCTTTTGAGGAATTGCGGCGAGGAGGGTATGTGTATGTCGATAAGACCGGTTTTATCCCGTCGTTGCTGGATAAGAAGTATTATTTTCTGAGTCGTCCGAGACGATTCGGGAAAAGTCTTACTCTGTCGATGCTGGAGGCTTATTTTTGTGGAAGAAAGGATTTGTTTGAAGGACTTTCCGTGTATGATTGGGAAAGGGATTGGATTGAATATCCGGTGATACATATTGATTTTAACTCAATGAAAGGGGTGGAACCGGATGAGATAGTTGAGGAACTTCGTCAGATGCTTTTTGAGATTGCCGGAAATTACGAGGTGTCACTTCCGTTTGAATCCTATTGGACGCGAGAACGTTATCCGATAGGACGCCTATTTTTTGATCTTATTCGTCTGATGAGTGAGCAATATAAGAGAAATGTGGTGGTGCTTATTGATGAATATGACAAAGGTATCATAGAGGTGCTTCATGATGAGCAGTTGCGTATGAATGCCACTGACCTCTTGCGTCCTTTTTTCAGTGTGCTGAAATCGGCAGATAGATATATAAAATTTGCGTTCATCACGGGGGTATCACGTTTTCGGAATACTACTATTTTCTCCGGAGCCAACAACTTGTCGGATATTAGTCTTGATAGAAGATATGCATCTTTCTTGGGTATTACGGAGAAGGAAATGCTTACTTATTTCCAACCTGCATTGAATGATATTTCAGAGCGATATGGTTGGAGTTATGATAAAGTTGTGGAAGTGCTTCGCGATCGTTATGATGGTTATCGTTTTACTTCTGAGGAGGAATACGTTTATAATCCGTTCAGTCTGTTGAGTGCATTGGATTTTGAGGCATTTCAGGATTATTGGGTGGCTACCGGCACGTCAAAAGTGCTTGCCACTTATCTTAAAGCGTCGAAATTTACTTTCAGAGATCTTACACGCCGTTGGGTGTCGGCAAATCAATTGGGATCTACTTATACAAAGGAGAATCCTCTTTCGCTTTTTTTTCAGACCGGTTATCTCACCATACGGGATTTTGACGGGTTTAATGCCTATCGTCTTGGTATCCCCAATCAGGAGGTGCAGAATGCATTGGTGGAACTGATTATTCCTGAATTTGTTGAAGGTGTTGATGCTGATACAATAGGAGATATGACAATGACGCTTCGCAAAGCGATTAATTCTGGTGATGTGGATGACATGATGCAGACCCTACGCTCATTGATGGCTTCAATTCCTTATCATGAGATTGATGTTAAATTATTGGAGAAACACATGCATTTGTGTATGTATGTTGTGTTCCTTATGTTGGGCGTTGATACGAAGTGTGAGATTGTGGAATCTGCTGGACGTGTTGATATGGTGGCTCAAACTCCGTGGAGAGTATATGTTTTTGAGTTTAAGATTGACAAGAGTGCAGAAGAGGCATTGCGACAGATTGATGAGAAGGGATATGCAATTTCGTGGGAAGCGAGTGACAGAAAAGTTATTAAGATAGGCGTGAATTTTTCGTCAAAACTTCGTACCATCGATAGTTGGATTGCAGAGGTGCGATCATAGATGAAGGATAGCTGGTTGTGTCGGGATTTAAGAGAGTGTTGTTATGAAGATGATTAAGGAATGGCTATGAGTGAAATATTATATCCGATAGGAATACAGTCTTTCTCTAAGTTGAGGGAGGAGGGATATGTGTATGTTGACAAGACTGAATATATATGGCGCCTTGTTTCAATGAGTCAGTATGTGTTTCTGAGTCGTCCGCGACGTTTTGGAAAGTCGTTGCTTCTCTCTACGATAGAGGCTTTTTTTGAGGGTAGGCGGGATCTTTTTGAGGGTCTTGCGATTGAAGGGAGTGATCATGATTGGGGGGAGTATCCTGTGCTTCGGATAGATTTCACCGGCTCGAATTTCAATTCACCCGATAGTCTGAAAATTCATCTTGATTTTATGCTTTCCCATTGGGAAAAGAGGTATGGAATCGCTGTTACTGCGAAGGATGCGTATGGATTGCGTTTCGGACAGGTGATAGAGGAGGCTCACCGGCAGACGGGGAGGAAGGTGGTCATACTGATAGATGAGTATGACAAGCCATTGCTGGAGACTGTTAGCAATGAACCGTTGCAAGAGATATATCGTGGGGATCTTCGTGCGTTTTATAGCAATCTGAAGAAGCAGGATGATCATATACGCTTTGCAATGCTTACGAGCGTCACGCGTTTCGGTCATCTGAGTATCTTCAGTGATCTCAATAACCTTCAGGATATCTCTATGGATGAGCGTTATGCCGGGATATGCGGCGTAACGACAGAGGAACTTCACCGTTATTTCCAATCAGGAGTGGAGAATTTCGCTGAGCGGGAGGGAATGAGTGTAGAGGAGATATATGAGGAGTTGCGGCGAAATTACGACGGCTATCATTTCACTCCGAGAAACAGTCCGGATATATATAATCCATTCAGCTTGCTCAATTCGTTGTCAGCGGGTAGCTTCAGCGACTATTGGTTTCGGACGGGCACCCCGTCTTTCTTGATAAGGATGATACGTGATGGTAGGATACCGTTGCGCAGTATAAGTGATTGTGATGCGGATATACGCTCATTGTCAGACGTGTCGTTTGACTTGTCAAACTATCTCTCGGTGCTCTATCAGAGTGGCTATCTTACGATAAAAGGGTATGACCGGGAATTTGGATCAGTGACATTAGGTTTCCCGAATATGGAGGTGGAAAGAGGTTTCTTTGATAGTCTGTTCCGCATCTATACCCCTATGCCGGAACAGGAGACTTCATTTGCCATAAGGAAATTTGTACTTGATATAAGGAACGGTAGGACAGAGGATTTTATGCAGCGTCTTCAGAGTTTCTTCTCTGATTTTAAATATGATTCATTTGATCTTCAGAATCTTGAACGTCATTATCAAGACGTAATCTACATACTGATGAAGTTGATGGGCTTCTATACAGACATAGAATATAAGACGGCTTCCGGCAGGATAGATATGGTTGTCAAGACATCAGCGTATATCTATGTGTTCGAATTTAAGATTGACAGGTCTGCACAGGAGGCAATGGCACAGATAGACAGTAAGGATTACTTATTGCCGTTTAAGTCTGATGGCAGGACCTTGGTAAAGGTTGGAGCCAATTTCTCTACGGAGACTCGCTCAATTGACAGTTGGATTACGGAAGCGATTTATTGAAGTTAGATAGGGTCCTGTTTTTGAAGGATTATTTATGGGGGTATTATACACAATGAAAGCCATCTTTCGGGATGGCTTTCGTCGTGAATAAGGAATGTCGGCAGATATGTCTGCCTGCTGACGTTGTGGTCAGCCGAAGATGCTCCTGATCTGGAGACACATGAGGGCAAGTCCTAATGCGCATAGAGTGGCGAACCCTAATTGTGACAAGTTGGCAGATGTCTTGCGTTGAGATGTAGTCTTCATGATTGTTTTGTGTTGAATGTTTATAAATCTGTTTGGCGTCGGCGGTCGGTCGCTGTAATGGAATCAAAAGTTGACCGCCTTACTTTTGATGTTGCAAAGTTAGATTCTTTAACTGCCATTATTGGGCAGTTAAATGTTAATATGTATTAATAGTTGTTGTGGGATTGCTAATGTGCATAAAAAAAGGAATCTCCGGATTTCCGGAAATTCCTTTTTTAGTTAGAATCTGAGAATTGTCTCAGTCGCGTGAGCCACCGCCGAAGATGCGGAGAAGGAAGAGGAAGAGGTTGATGAAATCGAGGTAGAGATTGAGCGCACCCATAGTGGCGAGTTTGTCGGCAAGCTGCGGATCAAGATTAGCGGCTGCGAGACGTTTCACTTGCTGGGTATCCCATGCGGTGAGACCTGTGAATATCAGGACACCTACGATTGAGATAATCCATTCCATTGTGCTGTTGGCCCAAAAGATGTTGACTACGGATGCAATGATGAGTCCGAATAGAGCCATCATAAGGTAGGTGCCCATCTTTGAGAGATCAGACTTGGTGAAATATCCGTAAACCGACATTGCGCCAAACGTACCGGCAGTGATGAAGAATGTGTATACGATAGTGCCTATGCGGTAGGCTATGAATATCGGAGCGAGCCATACGCCCATTATTGCGGAGAATACGCAGAAGAGCAGAAGGCAGGTTGAGGTAGACATCTTCGCCATACGTGTGGGTAGTATCCATGCCATTGCAAGCATTACGATGAACATGCCCCAGAATACAAGCTGGTTGCCGAAGATGAACTGCATGGCAGCTGCGCTTGATGCTACACCGAGCGCACAGAATGCCGAGATCAGAAGACCGATGAACATGCGCACGTAGACGCGTTTCATCACGGAGTTCACCTGATTCACGATTGCGCCTGACCCATAGTAGGGTGGAGGCGTCATGTTTTGATTCCTGTAATCCATATTGATTGAATTAGTTTTACTTTTGTTTAATTGTTGTGGAAATGATCCGGAATATCCGGAGATAACATAAATCTGTCGTCTGTATAATAAGACAACAAATTATATGCCAAGTTTATTTGCCACGAACGATTTTTTTATGTGAATCACATTCTTTCAGGCATTTCCATGCCGAGAAGTGATACTCCGGACTTCAGTGTGCGGGCCACGACAGCTGACAGCAGGAGACGGAACGTGCGTTTTGCCTCATCTTCCTCCTTGAGGATGGAGTAGTCGTGATAGAACTGGTTGTACTCCTTAGCAAGATCATAGCAATAATTGGCGATAAGGGCGGGGGAGTAGGTCCTGCCAGCCTCCTTCACTACCGATGGGAAGTCTGCCACTTTCTGAATCAATGTGGATTCCTTCTCGTTGGGAGTGGTCTGCGGTGTGGCTGACATGTCGATGCCTCCGGCGCGACGTATCACTGACTGGATGCGTGCGTAGGTGTACTGAAGGAACGGACCCGTGTTGCCGTTGAAATCGATTGATTCCTTCGGATTGAAGAGCATATTCTTCTTGGGGTCTACTTTAAGAAGGAAATATTTCAGCGCACCGAGTCCAACCATACGTGCCACTTCGGCAGCCTCTTCCTCCGGCATATCGGCAAAGCGGTCGGCAGAGGTCTCACGTGCGGAATCCACCATCTGCTGTATGAGGTCGTCGGCATCCACCACAGTGCCTTCGCGAGATTTCATCTTACCTTCAGGAAGCTCAACCATACCGTAGGAGAAATGGGTGAGATCCTTGCCCCATTTGAAACCGAGCTTGTCAAGTAGGAGCGACAGCACCTGGAAATGATAGTTCTGCTCGTTGCCCACCACGTATATCATCTTGTCGATGGGGAAATCCTGATAGCGCAGTTTCGCGGTGCCGATATCCTGGGTCATGTAGACGGATGTGCCGTCAGCACGAAGCAGAAGCTTATGGTCAAGACCGTCGCCTGTGAGGTCGGCCCATACTGAACCATCCTCCTTGCGATACATTATCCCTTTCTCAATACCTCCGAGCACGAGATCCTTACCTTCAAGATAGGTGTCGCTTTCATAATATATCTTGTCGAAGTTTACACCAAGACGACGGTAGGTCTCATCAAATCCTTCATATACCCATTCATTCATAGTCTTCCAGAGAGAGCGCACCTCCTCGTTGCCGGCTTCCCATTTGCGAAGCATCTCGCGGGCCTCCAGCATGAGGGGGGATTCAGCTTCTGCCTCCTCCTTGGTGCGTCCGTTATCCATAAGTTCCTTCACTTCCGCCTTGAAATGCTTGTCGAATTCCACGTAGAAATCGCCGATAAGGTGGTCGCCCTTCTTCCCGGCTGATTCAGGAGTGGCACCATTTCCCCATTTCTTCCATGCGAGCATCGACTTGCAGATGTGTATGCCTCGGTCGTTGACGATGTTGGTCTTCACCACTTTGTGACCGTTAGCCTCAAGTATGCAAGAAAGGGAATATCCGAGAAGATTATTCCTTACGTGACCGAGGTGAAGAGGTTTGTTGGTGTTGGGGGATGAGTATTCCACCATTACGAGGTCGGAATTTTCATCAGCTTTCTTTATGCCGAAGTTGGAATCTGCTGCAATATCGTGGAGGATACCGAGCCAGAATGCCGGGTTGATTGATATGTTGAGGAATCCTTTCACCACATTGAATTTCTCCACTGCCGGCTCATTGGTCACGAGCCATTCGCCGATTTCTGTGGCAGTGGCTTCGGGCGACTTGTGGGATGCCTTCAGATATGGGAACACCACGATGGTGAGATTGCCTTCAAATTCCTTTCTTGTAGCCTGTGGCACGATGGATGCCGGATCAATTGAAACTCCGTAAAGGCTGGAGATCGCTTTTGCAACAGCACCAGAGATTATTGATTCTACTGTCATTGTCGTTGTTGTCTGTGAGAATGTTATGATTAATTGACAAGGGGGAGTGTGCAGATTGTGATAAAATGGCTGCATTGCTCCTACCACGTTGCAAAATTAGCAAAAAAAGAGCGCTTTCACAAATAGTGGAAACGCTCTCTTACTTTATGAGTCACAAAGATTGATGCTTCGTGTGTCGCTTTAGATGAGAATGTTACTTGCCGAGCCCGTCAGCAGGTTTGAATTTAACGGTCTTGCGTGCTGCAATCGTGATTTTCTCCTTAGTCTTGGGATTGATACCGGTGCGTTCCGGTTTTTCCACCACTGAGAATGTGCCGAAGCCGATGAGCTGCACCTTATCGTCATTGGCGAGAGCCTGTGCGATAGATTCAAGACAAGCATCAAGAGCCGCTTTTGCAGCCACTTTGTTCATATCCGCTTTTGCAGCGATTTCATTGATGAGATCTCCTTTTGTCATGATTTCAATATGTTTTTTATGAATATAAAATAAATTTATGCAAATGAAGTTGATTAAACTTCATTTCTATAGTTTATAATATAGAACAATAGAAAGGTGTAAAAGTATTACGAAAATAGAGAAAATGTTAAGTAATCGTAAAAAAAGGGGGGAATGGAATGAAAAAGCGTGCGGTATGGATGATACCGCACGCAAATTATCATATCAATATCCTCAGTTATTTCCGGATGATTTTATCAGATGTTGGGCTTTGACCACACTTTGGTCTCGGTGCAGTTGGCTTTAATTTTCTCGCTTCCGATTGTGAACTGGAACTCACCCTTCTCGATTGTCCATTTGCCGTCGTAATTCACGAATGCAAGGTCGGATGCCGGAATCTGGAAATCGAGTTTCTTACTTTCGCCAGCCTTTAGGTCGAGTTTGTCGAACCCTCTCACGCGGAGCACGTCGGGAGTGATCGATGCTACGAGGTCAGAGCTGTAAAGGATAACCGGTTCCATACCGTCAACGTTGCCGCTGTTGGTTACAGTGATTCCGATAGTCAGGATGTCGTCGGCAGAGAAATCTGTCTTGTCGATGGTTATGTCGGAATATTTGAAGGTGGTGTAGCTCATGCCGTATCCGAAAGGCCACTGCACGTCGATGTCAGCATTATAGTTGTATGCGCCCGACATTGTTTCGACAGTCTCACAAGGTTTGTGGTCGTATGTGGCGAGAGCGTTGATCCATTTCGGATATGTGTAGGGCAGTTTTGCACTGAAGTTGCGTTTGCCGGAAAGGAGCAGGGCGAGAGCGTCACCACCATAATTCCCGGGGAGCAGCACGTCTACAACTGCACTTGCGAGGGGCTCGATCTCACGGATGATGCGCGGACGTCCCTCATTAAGCACGAGCACGATGGGTTTGCCGGTAGCTGCAAGAGCTTTCACCAGTGCAGTCTGGCGTGGTGAGAGGGTGAGGTCATTCGTATTGCCGGGAGTCTCACAATATGAGTTCTCTCCGATACAAGCAACGATCATGTCTACACCACGGGCAGCCGCCACGGCTTTCTCTATGCGCACGTTGGTCTCAGCCTCCCATTTGCCGAAGTCCTGCACGTAGTCCATACCCTGTTCGAGCACCACATTTGATGTGCCATATTCGTTGCAAAGAGCCTCATATATGGTGTTATACTGTGAATGGAACTTGGGATCGTCAGTGCCTTGCCAAGTGTAAGACCATCCTCCGTTGAGCGAACGCATTGTGTTGGCGTTTGGACCGGTCACGAGGATGCGTTTCCCTTTGGCAATGGGGAGAACGTTGTTCTCATTCTTTAGAAGCACCTCACTCTGCACAGCCAGCTCAAGAGCCTTCATAGCGTGCTGTTCGCTGCCGAAGAGAGGATAATCCTTCGGATTTGTGGCAGGGATCTCGAAGAGTCCGAGACGCAGTTTGAGGCGGACAATTCTTGACACAGCGTCATCAATACGTTCTTTTGACACCTTACCCTCCTCGACAAGTTCCTTCAGCAATGTGCAGAACTCCATGTCGTATGGGGTCATCGACATGTCGATTCCGGCATTGATCGCCATCATTATTGCCTCCTTATAGTCGGCAGCCACCTTGTCGCGTTTCCAGATATTATGAATGTCTGCCCAGTCGGTCACGATCATACCGTCCCAGTTTAGGTCTTCTTTCAGCCAAGTGGTAAGCATCTCATAGTTTGCATGGAACGGCACACCATTGTTGATGCCTGAATTGACCATGACTGACAGTGCTCCGGCGCGTATAGCCTCCTTGAAAGGATGGAAATATTTCTCACGCAGGTCTACCGGATTGATTGATGACGGGGTGCGGTCTTTTCCTGTGACGGGGTTGCCGTAAGCCATATAGTGCTTCAGACAGGCAGCCACGTTCTTGGAGCCGACATGATTCGGGTCATCGCCCTGATAGCCCTTCACCATCTCGATAGCCATCGCACCGTTGATATACGGGTCTTCACCGAAGCTTTCCCATATACGGCTCCATACCGGGTTGCGTCCGAGGTCCATCACGGGATTATATACCCAAGGGATTGCACATGCACGCGATTCGTAGGCGCATATCTCCGCACCCTCTCTTACGAGATCACGGTTGAAGGATGCAGCCATATTGATTTCCTGCGGGAACAATGTTCCCCCCTTTGTATAGGTGGTGCCGTGGTTCTGGTCAACACCATATATGTCGGGCACTCCGATATATTTCATTGAAGCGTCTTGGATTCCGCTGATGATATTATACCATATTTCAGGGTCTTGAGCCTCTCCGAGAGGAGTGTTGAGTACGGAACCGACACGATATTTCTCGAAAGCGTTCTGCACTTTTTCCGGATTGAGGGTCACTTTCCCGTCGGTAAGTGAGTCTGCGAGTATGACGTCAATGTTGATCTCACACATCTGTCCCACTTTATCGTCGAGCGACATTTTGGATACTATTTCCGACACTCGTTTTTCAAGGTCGTTGTCAGCCGGTATTGCCGGCGACATGGCTCTGTCAGACGTGTTGCGTCCGCAGGCGAGCGCAAGCAAGGATAGAGCTGCAAAGGATAATTTTTTCATTTGAGAAAAGTTGGTTAGGTTATACTGAGTTAGTAGTTCAGCAAAGGTACGAATTATATTGTAAAAATGGAAAGCTTTGATGTGAAAATTATTAAAAAATACTTCCATTGCTTCCGGATGGATGGCATCGGTTTGGTTAGCAACCGAAAAATTGTTAAATTTGCGTCATGTTTGGTAGTAATAGAGGAGGTTTTCTGGCGTCGATACCGCCGGTGACTAAAAACCTTATAATAATCAATCTTATAGTCTGGCTTGCGGAAGCATTGTTCCCACGATTTTCGGACACCATGATTCGCGTGCTTGGACTTCATTTTGTATCGGCGTCTGATTTCAACCCCATTCAGGTGTTGACCTACATGTTCTTGCATTCGCCGCAAGGGGTGGCGCACGTGCTTTTCAATATGTTCACTCTCTGGATGTTTGGATCCACGCTTGAGAGAGTATGGGGCGCACGACGGTTTATTGTGTTCTACCTTGTATGCGGCATTGGTGCGGCTATAGTGCAGGAGGTGGTGTGGACCTTTACCTGGGAGCACGAATATATAAGTGGTATCGCGCCGCTCAACGGACTTACATACGACCACATGAAAGCAGTCGTTGACAATGCGTTGGCAAAAGGGGATCCTCAATTCTTGTCGGCAGTGGCGCAGATGAAGAACCACATGGTGACAATCGGTGCATCCGGTGCGGTGTTCGGTCTGTTGCTTGGATTCGCTTTCGTTTTCCCCGACATGCCGTTGTATCTCTTCTTTATTCCGGTGCCGATAAAGGCTAAATATATGGTCATAGGGTATGGAGTGATAGAATTTTTCCTTGGAGTAGGAGCCAGCGATATGATAGCACATTTCGCTCATCTCGGCGGAATGCTGTTCGGACTGGTTATATTGTTGTATTGGAAAAAGAAAGGCATATTGAGAGGTGGCGGCTTTTATTGACAAATTCAGAGAGGCGTGTGGCTCGCGTGCATTGGCATGGCTTCTATTGGCAAACTGTGGCATATTCCTTGTAGTGTGGATGATAGTCATCATCGGCAACTATGCCGGATATCCAGGTAATTTCACTATGCAGTGGCTCTGTGTGTCGTCGTCTGCTCCGGTGGCATTGCGCCATTTCTGGACAGCTGCCACGTATATGGTGACACACTACGGATTCCTCCATCTCCTATTCAACATGCTATGGCTTTTCTGGTTCGGACGTATCCTTATGACGTCATTATCCGACCGTCATCTGACATGGATATATGCCGGAGGTGGATTTGCCGGAGCTGTGCTGTACGTGGCTGTTCATGCGCTTGTGACAGGTATGTCTGATTCCGGATCATATCTATGCGGGGCATCCGCATCGGTCTTGGCTGTGATTGCAGCCTCTGCGATTCGCACTCCCGATCTGAGACTATATCTGTTTCTGATTGGTGAGGTGAAATTGAAATGGGTTGCGCTTGGATGTATTGTCTTGACCTTTGCCGGAGTGGGTGGAGGTAATGCCGGAGGGCAGGCGGCTCACGTAGGCGGTGTGCTTTTTGGCGTGCTTTTCACGTTGGCAATCAACGCCGGATATGATCCGGTAAAGAGGTTCGCAGATAAGATGCGTGATGTCAGTAGCCGTGAGCCCATATCAATGCCAAGGCGGAAGAATGTCAGGCGCGACGGCAATGCAGTGGCAAGGGCTGCGGGGGGGAGGTTATCCGACATGTCGCGTCTTGACGAGCTTCTTGACAAGATACGTCTTTCCGGCTATGCCTCACTCACCGACGTTGAGCGGCGTGAACTGAATGCCCTGTCGCGGAAAATTGAGAAGTGATAGATAAAAACAGATACAAAATAATTTCATAAATAACTTAAATCGAGAATGTTTACAATTCCACTTGTAAATCCTCTGTTGCGCATGGCGCTGAGGATTATTTCGATAGTAGTGTTTATTCTGACGCTTATCTCCGCATACGGCGGTAAATGCAATCCGGAGTATCTCACGATTCCGGCGGTGCTGTGCCTTGGATTCCCTTATTTCGTGATACTTACCGCATTGTTGTCATTGGCATGGATACTGATGCACCGATTGTTTTTCTCTCTGCTTGGAGTGCTCACTCTTCTGGCATGTGCCGCCCCGATGTCGGTAGCCGTGCCCTTCAAATTCTCCAAGACGGCATCTCCCGGTGAGCAGACCTTCAAGATCATTTCCTGGAATGTGCTCCACACGGATGATGTCAGGAAACCGGATGCACCGACCAACAGGGCGGTGGAATATATGGTCAATTCCGGAGCTGATGTTATATGTCTGGCAGAGATGAATAATTTCAGTCCTGCAGAGTTGAAGAAGGCGAGTCCTGCCTTGATCGACAGCCTTATCCGGAAATATCCGTTCCGTGCAGGATTGTCGTCTACGGATATTAAGATATTGTCGAAGTATCCGGTCGACCGCTCGGGATTGTCGCTTGTAAACGACGGCGGTCATCACAGATTTGACTTCTTCAAGGTCAATTTCCCGAATGGGAAGATATTGAACGTCGGCATGGTGCATCTCTATTCCTACGACCTTTCGGAAGAGGAACGTCAAGTAGTGAAGGAGATGAAATCGGTCAACGGTGCCAAGTCAAGTGTAAAGGAGCTTAAGGGCACAATATTGTCGAAGTTGAGAAACGCATTCCGTCGGCGTGCGGAAAATGCACGCGATCTCCGGGCTGCCATCGACAGCATACGTCCTAACGCGCCCTTGATTATATGCGGAGACTTCAATGACGTGCCGGCATCGTGGGCATACAATATAATAAAGGGTGAGGATATGCGGGATGCGTATGCCGAGACGAATTTCGGACCGACGTTCACGTATAATCTCCATGCCTTCTATTTCCATATCGACCAGATGCTCTATAGAGGGAATCTGGAGGCATTGAGCCTGAAGGTAGGGAAAATAAATACATCTGATCATTATCCATTGGTAGGCGAGTTCGCCTTCACAAAATAATAGTCTAATACTTTTTCAGAATGAAAAAAATCTTATTGTCAACGGCAGCCGCCCTTCTTCTGGGCATGCCACTAACCCAAACAGTGATGGCTGATTCACAAAATCCATTCCTGACGGAATATACCAATAAATATGGTATTCCCCCTTTTGAGAATATCAGTATATCCGATTTCATACCTGCGATAAAGGCGGGTATAGCGGAGCAGAAGGAGAATATCTCCGCGATAACAATGAATCGTGCTGTGCCCGATTTTGACAACACTATTCTCCCGTTGGAGAATCTGTCGCCGATTCTCGACAGGGTGACAAGAGTGTTCTATCATTATGACAACGCGCTTTCAACTGATGAGTTTGCCACAATGGCAGAGGAGGCTATACCTTTGCTCAATGAGGCATCCAACGAGCTGAATCTTGACGAACAGTTGTTTGAGAAGATAAAATATGTGTATGACAACCGCGACAAGCAGAAACTGACTCCTGTGCAGAAGCGGGTCGTGGAGAAATACTACAAGAAGTTTCAGGAACAGGGTGCGGCTCTCCCTGCTGAAAAGAAGGCTCAGCTGATAAAGGTGAATGATGAATTGTCGAAGCTCTTCATCCAGTATAATAAGAATCTTCTGAATGCCACCAACTCATTCTTCGTGACGGTATATGACAAGGCGGATCTTGCCGGTCTGCCGGAATCATCTGTAGCGCAGGCTGCCGATGAGGCATCAAAGCGTGGTCTTGATGGTCTTTGGGTCTTCACCCTCCATGCTCCGAGCCGTCTGCCTGTGTTGCAGAATGCCGAGAACCGTGGTTTGCGTGAGGCTATCTATAAGGGCTATACGAACCTTGCGTCATACGGGGAATACAATAATTTCCCGGTGATAGAGAAAATCGTGAAACTGCGTGCGGAGAAGGCTAAAATCATGGGCTTTGACAACTTTGCGCAGATGATGACTTCTCGCGTGATGGCAAAGACTCCCGAGGCTGCCACGAATCTGTTGATGCAGGTGTTTGAACCGGCTGTACAGAGAAGCCATGAAGAGGTTGCCGACATGCAGGCTGTGGTCGATGCTGAGAAGGGTGGCTTCAAGATTGCACCCTGGGATTATTATTATTATGCCGGAAAGGTGAAGAAGCAGAAATACAATCTGGAGGAATCGGATGTCAGACCTTATTTCTCACTTGAGAACGTGCTGAAGGGTCTGTTCTATTGCGCTGAGAAACTTTACGGTATAAAGATGGTTGAGATGCCGGATGCCCCGAAATATATGGATGAGGTGAAGGTGTATGAGGTGGTTGACGCCAAGACCGGCGAACATATTTCAGTCTTCATGACAGACTATTTCCCACGTGCAACAAAACGTCAGGGCGCATGGATGGAGGAATTGCAGAATGCCGGACTTTATGAGAATGGCGAACAGCGTCGTCCGATAGTCTATAATGTCGGTAATTTCACCCGCCCGGTCGGCGACACTCCGGCTCTTCTCACAATAGATGAGGTGGAGACTACTTTCCATGAGTTCGGACACGCCCTGCAGGGAATGCTCACCCGCGCACCTTACCGTTCAATCTCCGGCACAAGCGTAGATCGCGACTTCGTGGAGCTTTGCTCTCAGATCAACGAGCACTGGGCTTTTGACCCCGAAGTGCTTAAGGTGTATGCCCGTCATTACAAGACAGGCGAGGTGATTCCCGATGATCTCGTAGAGAAACTTCAGAAATCATCCAAGTTCAATCAGGGCTTCGTGACCACAGAGCTTGCAGGCGCGGCTCTTCTTGACCTTGAATGGGGTCAGACAGACGGAAACGGTATAGACGTGCCGTCGTTTGAGGCAAAAGTGACAGAGAAAATCGGTATGCCGGAGGAGATCACATACCGCTACCGTTCTCCATATTTCAAGCATATATTCGGAGACGATGGCTATGCATCGGGTTATTATACGTATCTTTGGAGCCAGGTGCTTGAGGCTGATGCATGGGAGTTGTTTGAGCAGAAAGGTATTTTCGACAAGAAGACAGCAGATTCCTTCAAGAAAAACATCCTTGAGAGCGGCGATACGGAAGATGCTATGGTTCTGTTCAAACGATTCCGCGGACATGAGCCGGATGCCGGTGCACTCCTTCGTCTGCGTGGGTTTGCTAAATAATTGATAATTGATAATTGACAATTGATAAGAGACGCGGCTCCGTCAAGGGGTGCGCGTCTCTTTCCAAATAAAGCCGATATACTGTTATGATAGAGGAGAAATATATGCGCAGGGCATTGCAACTTGCCCGAGGCGGAGAGGGACGCGTCGCGCCTAATCCGATGGTGGGCGCGGTGGTGGTCGCTAATGGCAGGATAATAGGGGAGGGTTTTCATCGCACGTATGGCGGTCCTCATGCAGAGGTCAACGCGATAGCCTCCGTGCTGCCGGAGGATCGTGAATTGCTCTCCGAAGCTACAATCTACGTCACGCTTGAACCATGTTCGCACTACGGCAAGACGCCGCCGTGTGCGAAACTGATTATCGATACCGGCATACCGCACGTGGTTGTCGGTGCTCCCGACCCGAATCCGCTCGTGGCAGGACGCGGCGTGAGGATGATGCGTGAGGCTGGCATAAGGGTGGATGAGGATGTGCTGAAGGATGAGTGCATCGCGCTGAACAAGCGTTTCATGACGGCGCACACTTCCGGCAGACCGTGGATACAGCTCAAATGGGCTGAGAGTGCCGACAGACGCATGGCGGGTGTGGACGAGGAGGGGCGACCGGTGCCGGTAAGGCTGTCGTCGCTGTTGTCGTCGGTATGGATGCATAGGGAGCGTGCGAATGTGGAGGCTATCATGGTGGGTGCGAATACGCGCCGCATCGACAATCCGCGTCTTGACGTACGCTATTGGGGTGGCAGGAATCCGAGAGTGGTTGACTGCTCCGGAGAAGTGGATTGCCGCCGTCTCGTGGAAGACTTGCGTAAGGAGGGGGTGACTTCCCTTATGGTGGAGGGTGGGGCGAAACTTCTCAATTCATTTATCCGCGAAGGGCTTTACGATGAGGTGAGAGTGGAGACCTCTCCTGTGGTTTTAGGCGAAGGATTGCGTGCCCCGGCTATTCCGGAAGATGTGCATTTTGAAAAAACTGAGAGGTGCAGAGGGAACATTATTGCTTTTTACAGACGTTAAAAAGCCCTAAAAAAGACTTATTTGTTAAAATGAAGCGAATTTGTGCTGAATATTTCCCCAAGAAATACTAATTTTGCAAATTGTAACAAGTGCGTGGAATAGAGATATGCGGGTATACCGCCTGACATCATCCATGCAACTAACCAATGTCAAAATAGTGAAAAAGACAACAACCCGTCGCATATCGTATCTGATTCCGGCCGCCATCCTGCTGTCGGGAGGCATATCATCGTGTAATAAATCAACGACACCTACAGATGAGGTGGCAGTCACTATTTCAAATGTGGCAGTGAAGAATTTCAATCTTAAGGCTGACACAAAAGTGATGGCAAACCTTGATTCCGTATTCTTTTCTATAAATCTTGAAAGCGGAGTGATATTCAATGCCGATTCTCTCCCGAAAGGGACAAAGATAAGCCGTCTCATACCGGTCATCACGTTTGCCAATGGATTGTCGAAGGCAGAGATTGTGATGAGTGGGGGCTCGGAGGAGTCGAAGACCGTCGACTATCTGAAGAATCCTAACGATAGTATTGACTTTACAAGGGATGTGAAGCTCAATGTCACGGCTGCCGACGGCACCAATACCTACACCTACACGATAAAAGTAAACGTGCATAAGGAGAATCCCGATTCATTGATATGGGATAAACTGGCAGTGACCAATCTTCCGTCGCGTATCGCCAACCCCGTTGATCAGAAGACTGTTGAGAGGGGGGATAGAGTCTACACGCTTATAGAGGAGAGCGACGGCACATACACATGGTCGTCGACCGAATCCATATCAGAATCCGTATGGGATAAGAAAGAGGTGAACTTGCCCTTTGCCCCGGCGATAAAGAGTCTTGCCGCAACGTCAGATTCGTTCTGGATGCTTGATACAGACGGACTCCTTTATGAGTCGGCTGACGGCTTGGCATGGAGTTCCACCGGCGAGAGATGGGTGACATTGATAGGAAGCTATCTTGAATCCGTGTTGGGCGTGAAGGATGCAGGCGGCGTAATGATGCATTGCCATTATCCGGCTAATCCGATCATCAAAGACACCGAGATGGCTCCGGACTTCCCGATATATGCCCGTTCGGAATTGCGCACAATAGAGACAAAGTGGACGGAGATTCCCACTGCCCTGTTTGTTGGTGGATTGACTTCGGCAGGGGTGCGTTCCTCCCACACATGGGGCTTCGACGGCTCAACATGGACCACCATAGATTCCAAGCCTACCCCCGGACTTGAGGGCGCGACATTGTTTAAATACACGGTCTATCGTAAGACCAGCAGTGCATTCAAACAGGTGGCGTATGATGCCTGGGTGGTGCTTGGCGGCATACTCGACAACGGTGATTACAATCGTAATCTCTACATATCTTTCGACAACGGCGTTTCATGGCGTCCGGGCAGCAGCATGATGTCGCTCCCCGACGTGTTCCCGAAAATATCGGAAGCGAATGCTGTAGTGATCGACTCGCAGCTTGACGCCGATCTCAGCGACGCCTGGACTGTGACTCCATCGCCAGATCCCGGCAAGATGATGAAGATCTCGTATGTCACCGATGGCACGGAGATAATGTGGGATTGCCCATATATCTACATACTCGGAGGGGAGATGCCCGGAGGCACATTCTCCAATGCTATATGGAGAGGCGTGCTTGCGCGGCTCGTTTTCACTCCCATTATCTGAAAAAGAATAATATAACCAATCAAATAAAATCCCAATCGATTGAGCAGAGGTCTGATAATAAAGGTTATGACTACGGCGGCAATTACCGCTGCATTCAGCAGTGTGGCAGACGCACAGGAGGATTATCGGTTTGATGTCGGAGGTGGCATAGGGATGACCGGTTATCTCGGAGATGCCAACACGTCAAACCTGTGGAGCTCTCCATCGTGGGATATGGAGATTCTTTTCAGATATATAGTGAATCCGCGTTGGGCATTGAAGACGAATTTCTATACCGGAGGGCTTTCCGGCGATTCGTCGAAAATGACCAATGTGTTCCCCGACGGCAATACGTATAAATTCACCACCAATTTCTATGAATTTGGAGAGATGGCGGAATTTAACTTCTTTAATTATGGCATGGGAGAGAGCTACAGGCAGCTGAAGCGTATCTCTCCCTACATTACAGCCGGTGTAGGGGTGACGATGTGGAGCACGGGAGGAAAGACTTCTGGCGCGTTCACGCTCCCATTCGGTATAGGAGTGAAATATAAGCCGTCGCGCCGCCTGAATCTTGGGTTGGAATTCTTGATGAAGAAGACTTTTTCCGACCGCCTGGACGGATCCTCGCTCGATGACCCCATGGGTATAGAGAGCTCATTTATAAAAAATACAGACTGGTATTCTACGCTGACGTTCACCGTCAGCTATGAATTTAGCAAACGTTGCGCCGTGTGCAACTATAAAGACTGAATCATTATGGACGAACTTCAGAAAAAGATATCGCAGCTTGACCCGGATCGGATGCCGGTCCATGTCGCTATGATTATGGATGGCAACGGGAGATGGGCAAAGCGGCAGGGTTTCGCTCGAAGTGACGGACATGCCGAGGGCGTGTCGACGGTGCACCGGGTGACCAAACTTTCTTCAGATCTCGGAGTGAAGTATCTTACTCTTTATGCCTTCTCGACGGAGAATTGGAACCGTCCGGCAGATGAGGTCGACACGCTGATGTATCTGATAGGATGGGCAATCGAACGGGAACTCCCGGAATTGCTACGTAACAACGTGCGGATTCATCTTCTTGGCGATATCGAAAGGATTCCGGAAGACGCACGCAACCGTCTTCTCTATGCAAGGGATGCCACCGCCCATTGCACCGGACTGCAGTTAAACATGTGTCTCAGCTATTCGGCACGTTGGGAGATAACGGAGGCGGCTCGCAAGATTGCCTGTCGTCTGGCTGCCGGAGAAATCTCGCCGGAGGATATATCGGAGGATATGGTGTCGGAGAATCTGACAACCGCCGGAATCCCCGATCCCGACCTGCTGATACGCACCGGAGGCGAGGAGAGAATTTCGAATTATCTACTGTGGCAGATCGCTTACAGCGAACTGTATTTCACGCCTGTGCTGTGGCCTGATTTCTCGGATGAGGAATATGTGGACGCAATACTCGATTTCCAGAGCAGAGAGCGTCGGTTTGGAAAGACGAGCGAACAAGTGCAGAATAACAATAATATATCATCAGAATGAAGAATCTGCTGAAGGTTTCATTGATTGCAGCCACTATGTCGGCAGCTCCCGGGGCTTTTGCCCAGGATGCTGTGCCGTCGATAGTGAATGATACAATCTATAATCCCGACATAATCTATTCTCCTATACCGAAAGTATATGAGATTGCCGGTATAAGGGTGGAAGGCATAAATCATGTTGACGACTACCTTATCATCGCCCATTCCGGGCTCTCTGTCGGAGAGAAGGTGGAGGTGCCGGGAAGTGCGCTTACCAATGCCACAAAACGCCTTTGGCGTCAGGGTCTGTATTCCAAGGTGCAGATTTCTGCCGAGAAGGCACATGGAAATAAAATCTGGCTCGTCATTTCGCTCAGGCAACAGCCCAGAATGTCGGAGATGCGCTTCAATGGCGTGAAAGGTGGTGAGAAGAAGGATATCACCGACCGTCTGTCGATGGTGCCCGGACAGCAGATCACTCCGAATATCGTGGCGCGCGCCACTCAGATCGTCAAGGATTATTATGGCGCGAAAGGTTTCAAGAATGCCAATGTCACAATCCATCAGGTGCCTGATCTCTCGAAGGAGAACGAGGTGTATCTTGATGTGAACGTCGATCGTCACAACAAAGTCAAGGTCCATAAGATATATATCGGCGGCAACGAGGTGCTTTCCGACAGAAAGGTGAAGGGAGCGATGAAGAAGACCAACGAGAATGGCAACATCCTCAATCTCTTCAAGCAGAAAAAATTTGTCGACAGCGATTATAAGGACGATAAGGTGCGAATAATCGAAAAGTACAATGAGCTTGGCTATCGTGATGCACGTATCGTGAAGGACAGTGTCGTGAAGTATGACGACAAGACTGTCGATGTCTACATCGACGTGGAAGAGGGTAAGAAATATTATATCAGCGATATAAACTGGGTTGGCAACTCTGTATATCCTACCGAGCTCCTCAGCAATGTGCTTGGTATATATCCAGGAGATGTCTACAACCAGAAATTGCTTGAGAAGCGTACCACTCAGGATGATGATGCCGTCAACAGCCTTTATCTCGACAATGGCTATCTCTTCTTCCAGTTGGTTCCTATTGAGGAGCAGGTGAAGGGTGACAGCATTGCGCTTCAGATGAGGGTCATTGAGGGTCCGCAGGCAAGAATCAACCGTGTGGTTATCAATGGTAACGACCAGCTCTTTGAGAAGGTTATCCGTCGTGAACTTCGTGTGCGTCCCGGTGATCTATTCTCTAAGACCGACCTCATGCGTTCTGCACGTGAGATAGCAGCGTCCGGACATTTCAACCCGGAGACTATGGGTATAAATCCGGAGCCTAACGAGGAGGATGGAACTGTAGATATCGTGTTTGACCTTGAGTCAAAGGCAAACGATAAGGTTCAGTTGTCGTTCGGTTGGGGACAGACGGGCGTAACGGGACAGGTGTCGCTCTCATTCTCCAACTTCTCTATAAAGAATCTCTTCAATCCCGGATCCTACCGTGGCATTATTCCGCGTGGCGACGGTCAGACATTCTCAATATCTGCCCAGACCAATGCGAAATACTATCAGAGCTACAGCATCTCGTTCTTTGACCCATGGTTTGGAGGCAAACGTCCGAACTCATTGTCGGTGAGTCTTGACTATAGCCGTCAGACCGGTATCAACTCCAGCTTCTACTCAAATCAGTATCTGTATGGTGGATATAGTAGCCTTTGGAATTTAGGTACTTATGGCAACAATAATTCAAACTATTATTATCAGAATGCCTACGACCCCAACAAGGTGCTTCAAGTGGCAGGCGTGAGTGCCGGATTCGGTACGCGTCTCTCCTGGCCTGACGACTATTTCCAGTTCCAGGCATCACTTTCCTACCGTTGGTATTATCTGAAGAACTGGGAGTATCTCTACTATATGAACAACGGTGTGTCAAACTCCATAATACTCGGTTTGGCATTGTCGCGTTCAAGTGTTGACCAGCCGATCTATCCGCGTCGTGGTTCTGAGTTCTCCGTCAACCTGACGATGACGCCTCCGGCAAAATGGTTCTCCGGTAAGAAGAACTGGGCAGAGCTTGCCCGCCTTGCCAACAGTGCCACCAACAGAGACACTGAGACTCGCGAGGCAGCCGCCAAGGATATGTATAAGTGGATTGAATATTGGAAGGTAAAATTCAAGAGCAAGACCTACACTCCGCTCACCGACCCGCAGGGACAGTGGACTCTCGTGCTCATGACGCGAGCCGACTTTGCTCTGCTTGGATCATGGAACAAGCACTTCAAGACTCCGTTCGAGACGTTCTACTTCGGTGGTGACGGTATGTCGGGAAGCTATACATACGCTACGGAGACAGTCGCCATGCGTGGTTATGAGAACGGACAGTTCACACCATGGGGATATGAGGGCTATGCCTACGGACGTTTCGGCATGGAGCTTCACTTCCCATTCATGCTTCAGCCTTCTACCACGATCTATGCGTTGGCATTTGCCGAGGCGGGTAACTGTTGGACATCTGTCAAGCAGTTCTCACCGTTCAACCTGAAGCGAAGCGCTGGTGTCGGTATCCGTCTGTATCTCTCCATGCTTGGTTTCCTCGGCATCGACTGGGGCTACGGTTTCGACAAGGTGTGGGGCACACGTGGCGGCAGCCAGCTTCACTTCGTGCTCGGTCAAGAATTTTAACACTTTTTCAGATGATTTTGAACCCCATGGGGAGTGCGTATGTTTAAACTATGGAGTCCCCGATGGGTCTTATAGATAAGACACGGCGGCCGTCAGATGAAGATTAAGAGTTGTCTGTCGGCCGTCGGTATCAGATTGAAGAAACAAAATCAAAACAGAAAAGAATATGAAAAAGATAATCCTTACCCTTTTTGTGGCTCTTATGGCAGCCGGTATGGCAACAGCGCAGAAGTTTGCGCTTGTCGATATGGACTATATTCTCCGCAACGTTCCCGCCTATGAGATGGCAAACGAGCAGTTGAATCAGGTGTCGCAGCGATGGGAGAAAGAGGTCAACGAGTTGTCAAAGGCAGCGGAGACATTGTATAAGAACTATCAGAGCGATATGGTCTTCCTGACCGACGACCAGAAGAAGAAACGCGAGGAGGAGATTGTAGCCAAGGAGAAAGAGGTGACCGACCTCCGTTATAAATATTTCGGACCGGAAGGGGAGCTTTACAAGAAGCGTCAGTCGCTGATGAAGCCTATCCAGGAGGATGTCTACAATGCCGTGAAAGCTGTTGCCGAGGAGAAGGGGTATCAGACCATTTTTGACCGTGCATCATCCCAAAGCATCGTTTTTGCATCACCGAGAATAGATGTGAGCAATGAAGTGCTCGCAAAATTGGGTTATTCCAAATAAATTAAGTAACTTTGCGATTATAATCCAAGGTTGCGCAAGTAATCCGGAAAAGATAGAAATTTAAATAACAAACCAAACGAAATGCTTAAGAAACTATTGTTAGTGGCAGCCGTGCTCATCCCTATGCTGGCTTCCGCACAGACACTGAAAATCGGACTCGTTGACACAGGCGAAATCTTCTCAAAGATGCCGGAATCCGCAGCTGCTCAGAAGCAGGTGGAGGATGTCAACAAGAAGTATGAGGATGAATACGCTAAACTCGGCGAGGAGATGAAGCGTATGTATGACGAGCTCCAGCAGATGAAAGAGGATGAACTCCCTGCAATCCGTGAGCGTAAGACCCGTGAATTTACTGACTATCAGCAGAAAATCTCCCAGTTTGAGCAGCAGGCGATGCAGGATCTTCAGAAGCTTCAGCAGGAATTGATGGCTCCTATCATGCAGAAAATCCGTGGTGCTGTAGAGGCTGTAGGCAAGGAGGGTGGCTATTCTCTCATTCAGGAGAAGAATCCTCAGCTCACAATCTATTTTGCCGCTCCAGTGGTGGATATCACCGGTGAGGTAAAGGCAAAACTCGGTGTGCAGTGATTTTGCATGTGTGAAGATATTGGAAGCGGGACCTCATGGTTCCGCTTTCTCTTTTGTAAAACCTATTTCTTTTGAAAACCGCGATGACCACATGCCGGTCATCCCTCATTTTTTAAGGATATGCCAATAGGAATATTTGATTCCGGCTACGGAGGGCTTACTATTCTCCGGGAAATAGCGGAGAGACTGCCGCAATATGATTATCTATATCTCGGCGATAATGCGCGTGCCCCATACGGTACACGTTCGTTCGACATCGTGTACGACTTCACGCTGCAAGCAGTGAAGGCTCTCTTCGAGAGAGGATGCCACCTCGTTATATTAGCGTGCAACACGGCTTCGGCTAAGGCCTTGAGATCGATTCAGCAGAATGATCTCCCCGGTATCGACCCGTCGAGAAGGGTGCTGGGGGTGATACGACCCACAGTGGAGATCCTTGATGAGGTGTCGAATTCCGGACATGTGGGGCTTCTTGCCACACCCGGCACCGTGGCGAGTCATTCGTATGCGATGGAGCTTGAGAAGATGAAGCCAACTATGCACATAACGGAGCATGCCTGCCCGATGTGGGTGCCGATTATTGAGAATAATGAGGCAGAGGGGGAGGGTGCGGATTACTTCGTCATGAAGTATATCGACGAGATCATGAAGAAAGATCCGGAGATAGACACTCTTGTGCTTGGCTGCACACATTACCCCTTGCTGATTAACAAGATAAGACATTACACTCCGCCGGGTGTGAGGATATTTGCGCAGGGGGAGCGGGTGGCGGAGAGTCTTGCCGACTATCTTATACGCCATCCTGAGATTGAGGAGAGATGTGAGAAGAATGGGAAGATTCAGTTTCTCACTACGGAAAGCCCGGATAAATTTGATGCTCTCGCATCCATTTTCTTGGGTAAGGAAGTGAAGTCTTCAAGGATAATTTTAACCTAAGACACTTATGGATATCGAAACGATTAAGAAAATGCTGCCGGGAGAAGCTATCCCGGCATTTGATGAGTATCTGAAGAATAATCCGGATGATGACGAGGCATACCTCATGCGCGGACTGAAGCATTGGGCTGCCGGACACAGGTCGTTGGCAATCAACGACTATCTGAAGGCTATAAGCATAAACCCCGAAAGCCGTGCGACACAAGCTCTCGAGGCTGCCAACAGTATACTTGATTTCTATAATAAGGATTTATACAATCCATGATAGGCCGGAGCGGATGGATGTTATGCCTTTGATGCCTTGCGTCCGAATTTCGCGCATTTAGGCGAATAGGCTATAGTGACGCAGCATCCCTCCGATTCGTAGGAGTAAAGCTCCATCTCCACAACCTCTTTCTTTATTTCGGTTGCCGGAGATTCATCCTGGTGATTCCTCATGTCGGCAACAAGCACTTGGGCTTTACCGATTACCGGGGCGGGGGCACCGGGGAGGTTCATCTGGCGGTCGATGGCAGGAAGACTCTTGATCGTGATGTCGTTTCTGAAATCAAGACCTTCGGTCATTGCTGCCTTGTAGAGAGCCTCCTTAGAGGTCCAGGCTATGATATTCGCTTCAAGGCTATCTTCACTGACTATTGCCTTCTCCTCGTCGGAGAGGAACTTATCGCGCACTCTAAGCACCTGCTCACGGTCAAGACGTTCGGCATCGATGCCCATTGCGGTGCGCGGTGCGAATTGACTGAGATTTGCTTCCGGAGTTTTCGGCAACGTAGCCACTGCGAGAAGGTGTGCGGTGTGGGTGACGGATATGCGGGATGTAAGACCAAACAGGAATGGTGCTCCGTTGGCAAAATGCCCGATTTCACGGAATCCGTCGACTCCATTCTCACAATAAATCTGCATCGCCATGTCGCGCCATAACTTTCCCGACTTGTTTTCCATGCCGGAAATCTCCTCCACCTTAATGCCGACCGGGGTTGGGTGACGCCAATAAATGAATTCAGTTTCCATTATTAATTCTGATTATCCGGTTGTTCCGTCGTCTCTTTTGGTGTATTGTCGACGGTGACTTTTACTTTGGTGATACGGTGACGTTCCACCTGCATTACCTGAAAATTGAAAGGTCCGCGTTTAAGATTCTCTTTCAATGTCGGGAAATCCCCTTTTATCTCAAGAAGCAATCCTGCCAATGTCTCAGCCTCTCCGTAGTCGCCGAGCACCTCCTCTTCCACGCCGGTGATATGACAGAAATCGCTTATCGAGATTTTTGCGTCGAAGATAAAGGTGTTGGCATTTATTTTCTTATATACAGATGTGGATTCGTCATATTCATCATCGATCTCTCCGACAATCTCCTCAATAATATCCTCAAGGGTCACCATGCCGCGAGTGCCGCCATATTCATCGACCACGATGGCGATGTGTATCTTCTTCTTACGGAAATCCTCAAGAAGATCGTCGATCATGCGGTTTTCCGGCACGAAATATGGCTCGCGCAAGAGAGTCTGCCAGCGGAACGAGTCACCCTGTTTGCCGATATACGGCAGCACGTCTTTTGAATAGAGTATACCGCGTATGGTGTCTTGCGACGTGTCATAAACCGGTATGCGGGAGAATCCGGATTTCAAAATCACCTCCATAGCTTCGCTCCAGGTGTCGTGGTACTCAATGGCTGTGATGTCTACTCTGGATATCATGATGTCGCATGCCTCTTTCTCCCCGAAAGTGAGGATACCTTCCAGCAGCTCCTTATCCTTCCCCTCCTGTATGTCGGAAATCTGGAGAGCCTTCTCAAGCTCGTCAGTCGATAGGTTTTCATTCTTTTTGGTTACTACCTTGTTGACGAGGATAGATGATTTCACCATCAGCCTTGCGAGAGGGGATGTGAGCCGATAGATGATGGAGAGTGGTGTTGCGGCAGTCTTCACCCATTTCACAGTGTTGTTGCGGGCAACGAGTTTCGGGAATATCTCCCCGAAAAGCAATAATAGGAATGTCAGGAATACGGTCTGGCATAGAAAGTCTACGACCGGGCTCAGAAAGCTGACCGCCTGGTTGATTGCGTAGCTGAGCACCACGACCATTGTGATGTTGACCAGATTATTGGATATGAGGATTGAAGCCAGCAACTGCTCGCTGTTGTGCAGGAGGGTACAAACTTTTTTTGATTGTGAATCCTCTTCCTCTTCAAGAGTTTCGATCTCGGAATCGTTAAGACCAAAATAGGCTATCTCACTGCCGGAGACGAAAGCCGAGAGCATAAGGCAGCATACCGCTACAAATAGAAGGGTGCCCCACGACACCCAATTTTCCGGAGCATGCAGTTCGATTGCCTGCAAGAGTAAAGACATTAGTGTGATTGTGGGAGATGGTAAAGGGTCTGTGTCCAAAATATAGTGTATTGGTTATTATGCTGCAAAGATAATAGTTTGGCATGAGATATGCAAAAAAATCATCTTTTATACGGTTTCTACGAGGTTTTGGCGCACGTACCAGATGTAGCCGCGTATGTCGCGTATGCCCGAAGCCTCATGGAACGTCCGTATGTAGTCTGCCACCTGTTTATGATAGGATTTCACGCCTGTGTTTGAGCCGAATTTATAGTCGATTATGATGGCCTGCTTACGGTCGGGCGAAATCATGATGCGGTCCGGACGGCGATCAGTGGAATATGGGTAGAGTATCGGACGCTCATTGATCACTTTCCAATCACTCTCGAACCATTCCCGTGCCAATGGTGATGCGATTGCCTTTTCAAGCAGCTCACCCCATTCCTTAAATCTTTCGCGAGGAGCCAACCCTTTCATCTTTATGGCGGTCAATGCCCTCGGCAAGTCGCTGCTTACCTTCACCATACCCATTATGGCATGAAGGATGTTGCCTTCCGAACGTGGGTCGTTGTCAATGGCATCCGGACGTGTTGTCTCATCATCATCATTACCATCCTCCGCAGGAGTCGGTATTTCAAGGTCTCGCTCAACATACTGAAGTATTGCCGGGCTGCTGTCAACTCCATATTCCTCTATCACCAGTTCCCCCTCCTGCATGGCTGCATCCGAAGCATCAGTAGCTATCTCAACATGAGATTCCACTTCCGGTCGCTCCCCGAAAGAGAGTATGTCGGCAGTCTCATTCCAGTGAGAAATACCTTTCGGGAGCATGAAATCACTCTTGTCGGGCATCTCTATCTCATCGAGCAGCTCGTCGGCATTGCCGCATATCTCCTTCAGATAGCTTCCGAGGGCCGTGCTTACACGTTTGGGAGCCTTCGTGAAGATATATAGCTCGCTCACGGCACGGGTGAACGCCACGTAGATGGCATTCAGATTGTCCATGATGAAGAGGTCATGATATTTGAGGTACTCCTCCTCATGTTCGGTGCCGAGAAGCTGCGGCGTTGTCTCCACAGGGAGATATTTCGGCAGACCTTCATCGACGAATGATTGCGCCGTCTTTACCCATCTCCATTCCTTCTTGCGTGCGGAGGGGGTGAGGGCTGTGTTGGCGTATGGCATGATCACGCATTTGAACTCCAACCCCTTCGCCTTATGGATGGTCATGATCTGTATGGCATCCGTACCCTCCGGCGATGAGATGGATTTATCCTTCCCCTTGGTGTCCCACCAGTTGAGGAAAGAGGCGAGATCGGCAGATGAGCGTTCACAATAATCGAGCACCATATCCTGAAGCGCGGCGATGAATACCGCCTGCGACTTACGAAGGTTTTCCGGCACGAAATTCTCCGTGATTGCCTCGATGAGAGCCGGAAGAGCCACTGATTGCATCTTTGCCAGCATATTGTTGATCACGTCGTCGGGCGCCGCCTCATTCAGGAACCCGGAGATCTGCTCCGCCACGCTGAGATTGGAATTGCGCAGTGAGTAGAACGTGAAGTTTGTGCGTATCTCCTCCCAGTTTTGGGTCTGTATGGTCTCTGTCTCCTCCTCTTTCGGATTTGCGGATAGACCTGTTGCCATCTTTCGCAGCACGCTGATGATTATGCCTGTGGCTTCAGCGGAGGATACGAGCAGGGATTCCTCACTGATGAAGTCTATTTTCCTCTCGCCGCGGGGCAATGCGGAATTATAGGCTACAATAGCGGAGATCACCTCTTTGCCGAGCTGGTTCGTATCTACGAGCACGGCGATGTCGCGGCATCTGTAGCCGCGCTGCATAAGGTCGGAAATCAACGGACACACATCCTCTATCATGCTGTTGCCGCTCTCTTCCTCTTCGCCGTCGCCACTCTCTCCACCCTTATTCTCAAAGAAGCGAATCTCCACGTAGCCACGTTCCTCTCGGTGGCTTGGGAATTGCGCCACATTATTGTAAAGGTTGTCGAAGTCGAGAGTCCCCTTCTCCTTATCGGTCGAGAGAAGCTGCTTTATGAGGGAATGGAAGAAGAAATTGTTGAACTCCACGATTCTGCGGTCAGACCGCCAGTTGGTGTTTTCCGCCTTGCTCATTCCGGCGGCACGATGGCGGGTGAATGTGGAGGGCACGACGGTGGTGATCAGCGACGGGTCGGCGTTACGGAAGCGGTAGATACTCTGCTTTGCATCGCCGATGATAAGGTTATCCTCTCCACGGCTGTCGCTCTCTGAAAGGAGCGGTTTCAGAATGTCCCATTGCATCTTCGAGGTGTCTTGAAACTCATCGATAAGGAAATTGTCGAGAGTCGTGCCGAGACGTTCGTAGATGAATGGGGTGTCGTCATCCCCGATGATTCTTTTCAATATTGAGTTTGTCTCGCCAAGCTGAATCATATTGTTGGCATCGAGAAACTCTGTCATCATTTTGCGCGCCTCTCCGAGCAATCCGAGGTAGGGGAGAAGTGTGGAGTAGATCGTCCAATATTTCCAATCCCTTGATTCGCGCAGGGCGATCCATCGGTCGTAGGCGGCATACATTATTGCAGCGGTGCGGTTGATCTCATCGGCATCCGGACAACTTACCCCCTTCTTGAGAATCGGTTTGGTGTCGGCATCCTTCAGCGATTTAAAGAGATTCTTCGAGGTTGCAGATTCGTTGATTTTTATCAGCGGGAGCTTGTTGATGTGGGAATAGAAATAACCCCTGCATCCCTCCTTCGGATTTATACCGTTACGTTTCAGCATCCGAGAGAGACGGTTGCAACATTCCTGTGCCTCCTTCAATGACTCTATGACAGGGGGCTCGATACGGTTCTTTATCTTGAAATAAGCGTTTACGAGAGGATCATATTCCTCAGCCGAATCGAAATAATTGTCGAGATCGGCGCGTATCTCTTTGAAACTCTCATTCTCCAGACAATGTATCGTCTTCCGGAGTCGCGTATAGATGGATTGCCTTGTCTCGCTGCGTTGGAACACGTTCCAGTTTGAACCGGCACCTGCTGCATCATCCATCAGGCATCTCAGCCATATCTCGGCGGAAGCACCGGATTGAGGGGTATTGTTGATGGTGTCGAGAGTGGCGTCTACCGCAGCTGTGGCGAGATAGTCGGTGTCGATCTCCACCTGATAAGAATCGTTGAGGTTAGCCTCGTAGGCGAAAGTGCGCAGGATCGATTGGAAGAAAGAGTCGATTGTCGACACCTTAAAGTCAGAATAATTGTTGAGGAGCATGAAAAGTGCGTCACGGCATGCGCGTCCCACTTGTGAGGGCTCGACGCCAAGCTCCTCGGAAAATTCTTTAAGGTAAGCCGTATTCTTAAGCATCTCCGGAGTCACATTCCCGGATGCTGCAAGGGCAATATCAGCAAGCTTCGCCACGATACGCTGCTTCATCTCGTTAGTCGCCTTGTTGGTGAACGTGATCGCAAGTATTCGCGGAAGCTCGTATGCTATCTCCTTCGACGTGCGTAGCCGGCAAGTGGTGTTGTTTCTGAACGTGATCAGAAACCAGATGAATTTCTTTGCGAGGGTATATGTCTTGCCCGAACCGGCAGATGCGCGTTGAAGTTGAAGCATGTCTTTAATTTTGTTTTGTAACTATTTCGTCTTGTATCCGAGGCTGCGGAGTATGTTTGTCACGTCGTTCTTGCGGTTGCCCTGTATAAGGATCTCGCCGTCGCGGGTGCTCCCTCCGGTGCCGAGTTTCTGTTTGAGGGTCTTGGCGAGCGATTCGAGCGCGTCGTCGCTCCCTTCGAAGCCCTCTATGATTGTGGCGGTCTTGCCTTTTCGTCCCTTCCTGTCGGTAATGACGTATAGGGGCGACTTCTGTACAGATCCCTTCGTTGAGCCTTCATCCTTTTGGGAGCTTTCATCAGTGGGTTCCGGAGAGTTGTCTTCCGGTATTGCCCCGGAGCTTTTCAAGGCTCCGAGGGCATCTTTCCAGTCAATATTCATATCGGTGGATTTATCAGAACAAGAGCATCAGGCGTGCCTGAAAACCGTTGAGGGTCATGGGGTCATGCCCCTCGCGGTTCCATACGTGGGTGTATGAGTAGTTAAGACGCGCCGTGATGTAGGGGTTGAAATAATAGTTGAAAGTGACGTTAAACCCGTTTGCACGCCCTCCGAAGATATTAGCCTTGCTATCCGAGAGAGTGGCATAGTTATAGTTTACGACACACTCAAGAGTGTTGTTTTTCGGATTAGCCACCTGAGCGGTCGACGACACATAGCTGTATCTGTCGCCGAAGAGTATGCCGCGCAGTGAGGCGTAACCGCTCTGCGCATGATAGGCGGCGAGATTCTCCCGGCGGTTGATCTGCTGGAAGAAATATTGTCCTTCAAAAGCGAATCGGTCGTATGCGAATAGAAGTTCAGGCGAGAATTTGAATGAGTTCATAGCCTTGTCTACCGTAGCGGAGACAGCCGTCTCCTGCACCACCTTCGTGGGGAAGTTTGCCGACAGGGTGAATCCGTCATGCACGTCCTCCTCCCCCTCGAGCCTTCTTTGCGGGGTGGCGAATCCGCCGCTAATCCCGGCATGGAATGCTGGTGCGCCTTCAGATGCCGTGCGCCATACGAGGCGGGTCAGGAGTCCGTAGCCCTGTTGGTTGAAGAGCGGGGCGTTCATGACGTTGGTCCTTGCGCTCGACTCCACGTGTGCGCTTACCGCGCCATAGAAGGCGGGGGTATAGTTGACGTACATCACGCCTAACTGCAATCCGGGTGTGAAGAGTGCGCTGGCGAGCGGCTGTTCAAACGTGCTTTTCAGCGAGAGGGATGTAGATTGCAGTCCGAACTGGTGGATGAAGTTGCCAAACCGTATGGAACTGTGATTATTGAATCCATATTCGAGCCAGATGTTGCGTAGCCCTAACTTGGCGTAGGCATATCCCATGTCGATGTTCGCGCTCCATTTGCCATATTTGAACTTGGCACCCAGCCTCACCTCCGGAATCGCCATTCCGTCGGGAAACTGTTCTTTCTGAGGGGATGCGTATAGCGCACCGTCCATCAGTATCCTTCCCGAAGGCGTCACCTGTAGCTTCGGGGAATCGTCGGCTATTGCCGACGCTGAGGCGAGAATAAGGGGGAGAGCCGGTAAAATAAATTTAGCTTTCATCATCTGTAGTCAGTTCGGATAGATTAGTTGTCTCGAAATCGTGTTGTATCAACGCAGCTCCTTGCGGAGGTCGTCTACAGTCATTGCCCTTGCCTTCAACTCGCCGTCGGCAGAATATACGAAATATGTCGGAAGTACGGATACATTATATTTCACAGCTGCCTTGGAATACTCGCCGTCGGGATCAAACACCGTCACCCACGGCAGGTTCTTTGCTGCGTCGCGCCAAGAATACTGGTCGGGGTCGAGAGAGACGTGATAGAAATTCACGTTTGATCCCATCGATGAATATAGTTTCGACAGTTCAAGGTTGAGAGCCGGGGAATCGGGGTGGGTTAATACCGAGAAAATCACCACGGTCGGTTTGCCGTTGCCCACAAATTCGGAGAGCTTGCGGTTTTTGCCGTTCTCGTCGGGGAGGTCGATGTCGATCATGGTAAGCTCCTCTGCCTCGATGGTATATTTAGGACCATTGCCGGCATTGCGGCGTTTCATTGCGCTGATTGATGTGTTTTCGAGAAGCGCAGTGTGGGGATCGTCGGGACGGACCTGCTTAAACCCGTTAGCCACGGCAGCGAAATAGCGGTAGTCGCGGTCGGGATCAAACAGTGGTCTGTTGCCTATCAGCTTTGTCAGGATATGGTAGCTGACGATTGATCCTTGTCCGTCGCGCATATATTTTGTGTAGATGTCGCGTTTGAAGGAATCGAGAGAGTCGGGGTTTGCGTCGGCAGGGAGAGCCAGGACCTCCTTCTCGAAGCGTTCGAGAGCTTCCGCCTTTTGGGAGCCGGAGAGGGTGAACTCAGTGCCGAACTTGTCAAGTGAGGATGTCAGCGTGACAGTCTCTGTGGAGTCGATGGGCACGTAGATGAAGCGACCGTCAATCTCGACGCGGAAAATTTCGGGAGCTGCGGGCGCGGGGCGCGAGATGGAGAAGGCTCCGGATGAGGATACGCGTGCGGAATCGATGGCTACCCATCTTCCGTGGAAATCCGACTTGGCGAGCACAACGGAGCGGTTTTCCGCTCCATAAATCTCACCTTTAATCTTGAAATCATCATTGCCGCAAGAGGTTGCGAAGGCAGAAATCAATAGGGAAGCTGCTGCGAGATGCCCTGAAAAGTATGTAAAATTCCGTTTCATGTCGTAAATAAATCAGTTTTCGGGGTGCAAATATAATAAGAATAAGTGGTTTAATAGGAATAAAAGTGTTAACTTTGCGCTAAATTTCATACAGCGAAGAAAAAACAAGAAATAATTTTATATGTTAAAGCCAGTAAAGAAGACCATTGAGCTTGGCGATGGCCGTCAGATTACGATAGAGACGGGCAAACTTGCAAAGCAGGCTGATGGCGCGGTGGAAGTGCGCATGGGCAACACTATGCTCCTTGCTACCGTATGTTCTGCCAAGGAGGCAAACGAGGGGGTTGACTTCATGCCTCTCACAGTAGAGTATAAGGAGAAATATTCCTCCATCGGCAGATACCCGGGCGGTTTTCTCAAGAGAGAGGGTCGTGCGAGCGATTACGAGATCCTCACATCCCGTCTTGTAGACCGTGTGCTCCGTCCGTTGTTCCCTGACAACTATCATGCGGAGACCTTCGTCAACGTGACAATGTATTCCGCCGATGCCAATGAGGCTCCCGATGCGCTTGCGGGCATCGCCGCTTCCGCTGCGTTGATGTGTAGCGACATTCCGTTCCAAGGTCCTATCTCCGAGGTGCGAGTTGCGCGTGTGGACGGTGAGTGGGTGATCAACCCGACTTTCGCACAGATGGAGCGTGCCGACATCGAACTGATGGTAGGTGCAACCTATGACAACATCATGATGGTGGAGGGCGAGATGAACGAGGTGTCGGAAGCTGAACTTCTCGAAGCTCTCAAAGTGGCTCATGATGAGATCAAGAAGCATTGCCTCGTGCAGCTCGAGCTTATGAAGGAAGCCGGCAAGGAGGTTAAGCGTGAATACTGCCACGAGATCAACGACGACGAGCTCAGAAAGGATGTTGAGGAGAAGTGCTACGACAAGGCTTATGCCATTGCACGCACAGGCTCTGCCGACAAACACTGGCGTGCCGACAGTTTCAAGGCTGTATGCGATGAATATATCGAGAATCTTCCCGAGATGACAGAGGAGCAGCTCGCTCTCTACACTCCCGAACAGCGCGTGGCAATGGTGAAACGCTACTATCATGACGTGGAGAAAGAGGCTATGCGCCGTTGCGTGCTCGATGAGGGTATCCGTCTTGACGGTCGTAAGACCACCGACATCCGTCCCATCTGGTGTGAGGTGGATTATCTGCCGGGTCCTCACGGAACTGCGATATTCACGCGTGGTGAGACTCAGGCTCTCGTCACTGCAACTCTCGGCACCACTCTCGACGAGAAGATAGTAGATGACGTGCTCAATCAGAACAAGGAGCGTTTCCTCCTTCACTATAATTTCCCCCCGTTCTCTACAGGCGAGGCACGCGCACAGCGTGGCGTAGGACGTCGTGAGGTGGGTCATGGTAATCTCGCTCACCGTGCGCTCAAACGCATGTTCCCCGACGGATTCCCCTACACCTGCCGTATCGTCAGCGATATCCTCGAGAGCAACGGTTCTTCATCAATGGCTACAGTCTGTGGCGGCACTCTCGCCCTGCTTGATGCCGGCGTGAAGATGAAACGCCCTGTTGCTGGCGTGGCTATGGGTCTTATCTCCGACAAGGGTGCGGTGAAATATGCAGTGCTTTCCGACATCCTCGGCGACGAGGATCATCTCGGCGACATGGACTTTAAGGTGACAGGCACCGAGAAGGGTATCACTGCCACTCAGATGGATATCAAGTGCGACGGTCTCAGCTACGAGATTCTGGAGAAGGCTCTCGAACAGGCACGTCAGGGACGTCTGCATATCCTCAATATCATTAAGGAGACTATTCCGGAGGCTCGCGAGGATTACAAGCCTCATGTGCCCCGTCTGTTCACTCTCGAAATCCCGAAGGAGCTTATCGGTGCTGTCATCGGACCGCAGGGTAAGATTATCCAGGGCATTCAGGAGGAGACCGGTGCCACTATCTCTATCGAGGAGGATGAGAACCGCGGTGTAGGTATCGTGGAGATCGCTTCCAAGGATAAGGAGAGCATCGATGCCGCTCTTGCCAAGATCAAGGCTATCGTGGCTCAGCCCGAGGAGGGTGAGGTGTATGACGGCACAGTCCGTTCGATCCTCGATTTCGGTGCGTTCGTGGAGTTCATGCCCGGACGCGACGGTCTGCTTCATATCAGCGAGATCTCTTGGAACCGTCTTGACTCTATGGAGCAGAGCGGTCTGAAGGAGGGCGACAAGGTGAAGGTTAAACTTATCGAGATCGACAAGAAGACCGGTAAGTATCGTCTCTCCATGCGTGTGCTCACCGAGAAACCGGAGGGTTACGTGGAGCGTGAGGCACGTCCGCGTCGCGAAGGTGGCGACCGTGGACCGCGCCGTGAGGGTGGCGACAACCGTCCGCGTCGTGATGGCAACGGACCACGCCGCGAAGGTGGCGACCGTGGACCGCGCCGTGATGGTGGTGATCGCGGACCGCGCCGTGACAACAACGGACCGCGCCGTTTCACTCCCCGCAACAACAACGAAGAGGAGGCATAAGCCGACAACTACATAAAAACAACGGAGGGATTGACGACCGTCAATCCCTCCGCTGTTTTTTTAATTTAGAATGTAGGAGTTTTCGGAGATAGACGTGGAGAGTGGATTGATTGTCATCGATGCCGAGTTTCCTGCGTATGGTGGTGCTGACGTTGTAATGGCGTTTCAGCTCAATGTAGTTGCCGACATCCTTCCCCCTCAGACCGAGGGCATAAAGACAGGCATAGTTGATTTCATCCTCGTCAAGCCCATGCTCCGTGAGATGGCGTATGAAATGCGGATGAGAGGCGGTGAATGTCATACGTGTGGAATCCATAAACTCCTTCTTATCCCTTTTTACCGACTCAATCCATTTTTTATAAGGTATGGCGTATGATTCATTATCCGTAATCTCCATTGCGAGTCGAGAATTGAGCATATCGAGGCGTTTCCGTATCGTCTCCTGCATCTCCGACGAAAGTTTCCTGTCCTGTTCAAGCAATGAGCCGAGTTGCTCCTTCTCATCCTCCAATTGTGATTTCTCCAGACGTAGGTTCTCCAGTTCGAGAGCCTGACGCTCCAGTGCATTCTCGGCAGCAATCCTCTGTAGCTCGCTATTCTCTTTCTCTTTCTGAACCGTCTTAATCTTCAGATCGCTCATGGCTTTCTTTGATTTCATATCCCTGAAGAGATAATACAAGGTGGCAGATACCAATGATAGGAATAGGAACACAATGACAGATACCCATATAATAGAATATCGCTTCTGCTTCTCCATGAGATTACTGATCTCAAGCGCATATTTCTTCTCGGCAAACAGTAGGTCGCTTTCAAAAAGATTTGTATCATACCTTGCCAAATGTCGGGTAAAATTCACCTGGCAGTCCAACGCCTTACGGAAGTCACCGATACTCTCGTATGCAGATTTCATTACCGAGAAATACCTCAATGAATCGGTAGGTTCCAATTCAATCCCTTTGAGACATTCCAATGCTTTCTCCCCCTCTCCTAAAGAGGAGTAGCCGTAAGCCCTGCTGAGCCGCATGGTCTTGGATGAATCCGTGGCGCAATAATTGTCAAGCAGCTCTCTCTTTTCCGAATCTGAGCCATACGTCATTATGTAGGTTATATACGACGGTAGGAAATCCTCCTCCGTTTCGGGATACTCCTTCACCAATCGTTGACAGACCTTCAATATGCTGTCTGCCCGCGATTTCTCTTCAAGTATAACATTGTTCACCAGTGCATTAGTATAACTTCTTACAGCGGGACGCATTTTATGTAATGATTCATATATCGGCGCAGCGATCAGTCTGATTTCAGCTTCCTCCTTCAGTTTATATTGTCGGTCATATAGCACAGACTTTGCAACAAGGAGATGGGCGAAAGTCAATGAATCGGTTATACCCTTGACCTCCGACGCATACATATATGTCTCCATTGCTGTGTCCTCCTCCTCTCTGTTCCGAAATATACATCCCTTATAATATAATGTGCGCAACCTCTCATCGGGAGAGCCGTTTTCAAGATAGTAGTTGATTGCCGGTTGAAGCACGTCAAAAGTTGTCGTATCGATATAGTTCTTATCCAAAGCTATTGACTTCAGCAAAGAATATCTTGCCTTCATCTCCCGATTGTATAATTCATCCTCCTTGATGGCATCAAGAATAATCAATGCACTGTCGGGTGCTGTATCAAGAAGATTTTCCGCTATATTCATCTGTTGACTCGCTTCATTCTTCTCATCTCTGTTGCATCCAACAGAGATGGATAAAGAAATCAGAAGAACAAAGATGAGTAATGCTATATGTATAGGATATTTCATAAATATGGACTGATTTCTATGATTCTAATGCAAAATTAAGCAAAATTTGATGGAATACAATATTTTAGCCTATAATAATGCCGATCGGATGCCCGTCAGCCGTTAATAAAAAAGAGATGCCGTTAAATATTGTCAAAAAATAAATTTATATATAATTGATAATCATGAAAATAAAAATTACTCCGTTAAATTTTTTTTCTTGCTGTTAAATGCTTTTTTTATTTAATTTTGCACCGAATCAAACAAAATAACTTGAATCATCATGAAGAAACTTATCCTTTTATGTATGTTCCTCCTCTCATTCTCAATCTCGGCATTTGCCGACAAGGAGGAAGTTGCAATAACGAAACATGAGAAGAAACCGGACAATACTGTGAAGAGGGAACGTGCGCCAATGCGAATCCCGCTACGTGTGGTGTATGATACCGACACTCATATAATGGAAGTGACGGGACCGGAAACGATAGTAGCAGAAGTGTTCATATATGATGCGGCAGGGACGATTGTCAGCTATTCTCCAGTGCTTAACTCAACCCTAAACATTCCGGATGATCCCGGCACATACACAATCCTCATCCAGTCTGATAGCTGGTATGCAGATGGTGAGATAATATTTTAAAATGTTAAAAATCCATATACTCATAATTATACTGAGTATAAGAATACCAATGATGTCACAATTAAATATCATTTTTTGAATTTCCATATTAACAAATTTCCTTTTGTTTCAGCTATGGATAATGATCATTTATTCATAATTTAACAAAGGGATAAATATTCACAAACTAAATTTTTTAAATTATGTATTTTTTATCAAAAGACCTTCTTGAAGAGATATCCAGAGACGGGATGTCACAAATCTTTGGAGGAGTAAGCGAGCCCGATGATGGGGACAAGGAAATTGACAACGGGAGAAATTGCGATGAAATCAACAATGGCATCAATTGTGATGTCATCAACAATGGAGTGAATTGCTCAGTGATCAACAACAAAGTTAATTGCGCACAAATCAACAATAAAGTTCATTGCGAGGACGTGTGATAGCCGCAAAAATCTGTGAAATTAGTCAGTCCTACCAGACGGTAGGGCTGACTATAAAAAAAGAGACAATGAATGAATATGAACTGAATCCCTTCGTCATAACCCAAAAAATCACAGACGACATCTGTCTGTTGACTAACTTTGTGGATGGAAGCCATATCTTTTTGAAATCCGGGATAGCCAATATCATATATAACCAGGAGAAATGCTTGTCCTCCTTATCAGAAACCCATCCTGATATATTCAGGCGTCTGCTGGATGGTCAATTCATAATCCGGGAGAATAGTGAGGAATACAGGGAGAGGATCATCAAGCAAATGAATTCATCACGGAATGACTCTGAACTATACCATGTCATTGTTAACCCGACATTGGATTGTAATCTTGACTGCTGGTACTGCTATGAGAATAAGATACCGGGCAGTGCAATGTCTACGGAAGTGACAGATGCTGTCTGCAAAAATATTAAAACTCATTATGACTCCAATCCCTATAAGGTCCTGAAGGTCTCTTTTTTTGGTGGAGAACCGTTCCTGCGTCCCATGGCGATTCAACGTATCGTGGAGTTCTGCAGGAATTTCTGCCTCCTGAACACAGTCTCTCTCATCCTTGACTTCACCACAAACGGTACACTGATAACAAGAACAGTCCTTGACACGATCAGGGAGTGCACCTGCATGTTCCAGATCACCCTTGACGGTAATAAGGAACAGCATAACCGCATCAAGAAACCCAGATATGGTGATCCGGACTCATTTGCAATGACAATAAACAATATACACAGGATACAGGAAACAATCCAAAATTCATTTGTCGCTGTCAGGATAAATTTTGATGGTGAGACCCTGAATCGATTTGATGAGATACTGGAAAAGTTGGATGACCTTGACAGAAAACGAACAAAGATAATCCTAAAAAAAGTCTGGCAAATCGATTCCGAATCCATATCGCCAGATATTGTCAACAGGTGCATTGACAAAATACTTGACAGAAATTTTATATTGGACTATTACAGTCAGGGAGGTGTATGCTTTGCCGACCGCAGGAATCAGATAACAATAAATTTTGACGGGAATATATACAAATGTACGACAATCAAACGTTTTGACAATGATAATGCATTAGGTCAACTTGATTGTAACAACGGCAATGTAATCTGGGATGAGAGTAAAATCGCCTATCTTTCCAACGAGGGGATCCCCTCAGGATGCCATACCTGCCAGATGTTTCCATCCTGCGGCGGTCCCTGCAGGAAAAAGACACCCGGATGGAAAGATGAGGACTGTTTCCTTAAATCCCAAAGAATGAGTATGGAGGAGTATGCCCTGATACAATTTAAGGCCGAGATGACAAAAAGGGGAATCATCAGAGCAGGTGCCACAACGGCATGATTATGAAATAATCATGCCGTTACACCCATTTCCTTCAGTAACAGACCATATCGATTAAATCCATTGACCCAATCAAAAATTACTATGTACAAAGTAAAGAACATAGACTCCCTGCTCAAGATGTTGATATTTCTATACGCGGTATTGGCGGGAGAGGCACACTCGCTGATAAGGGTAGACTGCCGCATAACCACTGATGACGGCTCCTTCACAACAGGGAATATCTCGGTGAGCGATTCCGTCGGCTCCCCGGTGCAGTCTCTGTCAGTATCCGTACCGGACTTCAGTCTCACGCTGCCCGGTGCAGGAAGCTACGGGATCTCTGTCAACGCATTGGGATACAAGGACTGGGAGAGGCAGCTGACCCTGACCGGCGACACGACACTCGACATCCGGCTCGTCACCAACTCACGGATGCTCCAGGAACTGACAGTGACGGGCAACACATCCTCAAGGACAACGGCGACAGGGGAGGTCTTCAGACTCTCACGGCAGGCAAAGGCCTCGGGGGACCCCTACATGGCGCTCTCGGAGATCCCCATACTTGACGTCAATGTCGCCAACCAGTCTATCAGGACAAGGGACGGCTCATCACCCCTCATCCTTATAGATGGCAAATATCTAAATTCCGGGGTTAACCCGATCGACCCGAGATTCATAGAGTCGGTGGAGGTCATGGAGGTGACCAACGCGAAATACCTTCAGATGGGGTTCTCCTCCATCGTGAACATCACCCTGAAGAGAGACGTCCCCTCCTACACCTACGTCGAGGCAAGGACAAGACACGACATCCCTCCCAGGGAGGGGTTCGGGGGAGCCAACTTCGAGTTCGGTACCCCCAGGTTTGCCGTATCCGGAAACCTGTTCGGCAAGTACCTGCACAAGGACAAGGTCATCTCCACCACGGAGGAGAGGCTCGGTGACAATTCCAAGGAGAGTCACGCGTCCGGCTTGTCGGACATGCTCGGCTGGGACGGTTACCTGATGATGAAGTGGATCCCGACGAAGGACAACTACTTCGCGGCAACCGTGAAGGGTAAGGATGGGCACACTGACCAGTCCGTGACCGCCACCGGGTTCTACAACAGCACATCCGTCGAGAACCTCTCGTCCACACAAAAGAACAGGATTGTTGACGGAGGAATGTTGGCGGCTGCCTATTATGAACACACTTTCAGCAACAAGGATCAGTTGACATCCTATTTCCACTACAACCGGGGATTTTATGATGAGGATAACCGTAACGATGAGACAATCACAGAACCGGATGAGGAGGAAGAGACCTCAGTCTATTGGAATTTCCAGAAATCTGTCCGTGACCAGTATGTAGCCTCGGTTGACTATAATTCATCAGAGCGTAGATTCGGGAGTCTCTCCGCCGGCAACGAGTACAGGTACACGCGTGACAGGGTCCGCAGCCTGGTCACAGAACCCAATGAGCGCAGACGCCTGATACAGCAGAGCAACTACACATATATCTCATATAATCACAATTGGGAGCGTGTGTACATGATGCTGTCAGCCGGAATCCAGTATATGGACATCAATGCGGAGAATGCCCGCACCGGATGGTGGAGACCGAGGATATCGGGCTCCGTCACATGGCGGCTCGGGAAGGACAGGAAGATCCGCGGTTCATATACAATGAACAATTCGTTGCCGCCGTCGGCTTACATGCAGAGATTCAACACGTCGGTCGACCCGTGGGTCCGCATTGAGGGGAACCCCTACCTTGTGCCGATGAGGATACAGACGGTCAGGCTGAATTACGACAAGAGCTTTTCAAAAATCCGTCTTAATGGATACGGCGTATACCGAAGGAAAAGCGACATGATTGAATCTTATATCCGCAATGAGGAGAATGTTTCGGTGCATACCTACCGCAATAACGGGGTGTATCATTCCTATTCCATTGGCGTGAGCGCGACAGTAAGATTTGGGTCACTGAAGATAATGGCAAATGTGGAATCCTTGAACGAACGTTATCAGGGACAGGGTTACAGGCATTCCTTCATCCTTGGTGGAAATGGAATTTGGACTTTTGGCAAATTCTTCATATATGCAGATATTAATTGGCGCAACAGGGATTACTCACCATACTCCATCACCAGATACAGGAACCCACTGACAGCCCATATACAGCTTACATGGCGACCGGTAAAGCCTCTCCAACTGACCTTGGGGCTGCCATATTTCTGGGGTGTGAGACGCATGGTGACAACGACCGAGAAAGGGGAATATTTCAAGATGTCAGACATACGCTACAAAAGCGAGAGTCTGCGCCCATGGATACTGATATCCTGGACCTTGCGTAAGAATGCCAAATATAAGATTGCAGACAAGATTCCCAATCTTTGATATAGTGAATTATTGGAATGAAACGTAAAATCATCTTCCAAAGACAATTGGACTCGATGCAGTGCGGGGTGGCGGCACTCACAATGGTGTGCCGTCACTTCGGTGCCGACTATACCCTTGATTTTATAGGGCAATATTGCCACGCCACCACGGAGGGTGTCTCAATGCTCGGAATATCACAGGCGGCAAATACCCTTGGGTTGGATACTATGGCGGCGAAAGTCACCATCAGCCAATTGTCAGAAGCCCCCCTTCCATGTATCCTACACTGGAACCAGAATCATTTTGTGGTGCTTCACAGGATTTCAAGAAACGGCAGACGCTTCCATATCGCGGATCCGGGCAAAGGTTTGCGCCGACTGGACAGGGAGGAATTTTCAGACCAATGGCTCAGCACCGTCTCCGGTGGGGAACGCAAGGGAGTTGCACTCTTCCTTGAACCGAACGAGAGGTTCGGCAGCATAATGGAGGAGAAGCCGGAGCGACGTTCCTTCCGTTTCATGATGGGGTATCTGCGGCAATATAAGAGGTATTTCTTTCAGATATTTCTCGGTCTGCTGTTGGGCTGTCTGCTGCAACTGATAATGCCCTTCCTCACGCAGTCGATTGTGGATATCGGTATCAGGCATGAGGATATAGGCTTTATATGGCTTGTGCTTCTCGGTGAGCTGATGATTGTCATCGGACGCACAGCCACGGATTTCATCCGCCGATGGCTGCTCCTTCATATCTCCATGCGCATCAACATATCGCTTGTCAGCGACTTCTTCATCAAGCTGCTTAAACTGCCAATGTCGTTCTTTGACACGAAGCTGATGGGGGATTTGCTGCAACGTATCGGGGACCACAGCCGTGTGCAGAACTTCCTTACGGGACAGACCCTCAACATCATCTTCTCATTCCTCAGTTTCATCATATTCGGCATCGTGCTGCTCGTCTATAACCGGCTCATATTCCTTGTGTTCACGATATGCAGTGTGGGTTACGGTGTCTGGATAGCCATGTTCCTGAGTCGCAGGAAGGTGCTGGATTATGAGCTTTTCGAGAGGCAGGCAATCAACCAGAACCGGACATACCAGTTCATCACCTCCATGCAGGAGATAAAGCTTCAGGATTGCGAGCGTCGTCGACGTATGGAATGGGAGGACACACAGGCAGACCTGTTTGCGGTGCAGATGAAGTCGCTGAAGCTCCAGCAGACGCAGGAGGCAGGGAGTATCTTCATCAATGAGGTGAAGAATATTATTATCACGGTGCTTGCAGCAACGGCTGTCATAGAGGGGCAGATGACGCTCGGGGAGATGCTCGCCGTGCAGTATATAATCGGGCAGCTGAACTCCCCCGTGTCGCAGTTCATGCAGTTCATCTACTCGCTGCAGGATGTGCGGATATCGCTTGAACGTATCAATGAGATACATGAGGGGAGGAACGAGGAGACTCAGGAGAATCAGGCTACCGGATTTGCTTCTGAAAAATCAATCGCGGTGGATTCAATTGACTTCAAGTATGACCCTCACGCACTGAAGAATACACTGGAGGGTATATCATTCGATATTCCGGATGGGAAGGTGACAGCTATTGTCGGTGCATCCGGAAGCGGGAAGACCACACTCATAAAACTCATGCTTGGATATTATCCTGTCATGTCGGGTAGTATCTCGATAGCGGGACGCAATATAAACGAGTACAACCTCAAATGGTGGCGTCGGCACTGCGGTGTCGTGATGCAGGACGGGGTGATATTCTCCGAGTCGATAGCGAGGAATATTGCCGTGGATGACAATGAGATTGATCCGGAACGTCTGCGTGAAGCGGCACGCATAGCGTGCATAGATGATTATGTGATGTCGCTTCCGTTGAAATATGACACGAAAATCGGACGAGACGGCGTGGGTCTGAGTCAGGGACAGAAGCAGCGCATACTCATAGCGCGTGCCGTCTACAGGAATCCGGATTTCATATTCCTTGATGAGGCGACGAATGCTCTTGATGCGAGGAATGAACGTGCCATTGTGGAGAACCTTGACGTGTTCTACAGGGGGCGCACGGTTGTTGTCGTGGCGCACCGTCTCTCCACGGTCAGGAATGCCGACCGCATAATCGTGCTTGACGGTGGACGTGTCGTCGAGACCGGGAACCACGATTCCCTCATTGAGAGGAAAGGGGCATACTACAATCTTGTGAAGAACCAGCTTGAATTAGGCAACTGATATGAAGATAGATACAGATAATAAGACAAATATGGCAACTGACAAGAGGATAGACAAGACGGTTGTGACGATGGATAAGGACAACCATGACAACATCGGGCTCCGCTCGGAGAAGGTGAGGGAACTGCTCGGAGAGATACCGCCCTCATTAGTGCGTTGGGGGACTGCCATCATCGCAATCGTGTTCATCGGATTGGTGACTGCTGTATGTCTGTTACCCTACCCATACTCCAACGGGGAATCCATCCTCCGGCATTTCATCGGATAATCACATGAAGGGATTAGCACGAAGAAACATAAGGAATAAAAGAATTTTTTAAATTAAAGGATTAGTATTCAATTTTATAATAAAAGGATTTCTTTATTTTCTTTCATTTCTTCGTGCATATCAAGAGAATGGAGATTATAATTTTTTTGGAGGTTAGTGTAATTATTTTGCGGTTGGATTGTCATTATAGAAAGGATTTTATTTTAATCACTGATAAATCAATATTATGAAACCGATTATCCCTCTGATTCTCGTTGCTGCATACTCCTCTGTCGCTATCCACGCTTATAGGATTTCCGGAAAGGTGACTGACGGATATACCAATGTGGGTCTGCCGTATTCCACAATAAAGGCTGTCTCCAAGGCTGACTCGGTGTTGGCTGTTGCTCAGAGCGGTGCAGAAGGTGAGTTCTGCATTGAGTCCGACATGAAGCCGGACAGTGTGGCTGTGGAATGTGCCGGATATATCGGCTCAATCTTATCGGTGGATTCCCTTGCATCCCTCAAGGAGGTGGTCATAAGGCTGGAGCCTTACTCGTCGGTGGAGCTTGAAGGCATCACTGTGTCGGCATCGACAGTCACCACAAAGGGGAATGTGCAGACATTCATAATCACGGATCAGATGCGTCGCAATACGATAAATGCCATGGACCTGATCAACAAGCTGCCGGGATTCATAGTTGACCCGATATCCGAATCGGTGAGTGCAGGAAGTGCGACCGACATAAAGATTATCGTTGACGGGCAGGAGGTGTCGCAGTCATACTACCGCTCCATAAATCCGGCACGCATAAAGAGCATGGAGTTCATCCGCAACAGTTCGGGACGCTATTCCCAATATCCCGCCATACTCAACATCGTGCTGAAGAAGGGGTATGAGGGGATTGACATAAATCTCAACGGACGGTATTTCCAATTCCTTAGCGGTGTGCCTACTGACAATGAGACGTTATCCGCCAACCTTGCCTCATCCTACAGGCGTTGGAACTATTTCATATCAGGTGAGTTCACGCGAGGCACCTCCACCTCCAACACCGGGAGCGACCTCGACATATTCGGCAAGACAACGGTCACACGTCCGATGTCACCCGTGGATGACCCCGACAAGGATGGGAACAGGCGCAAATGGCTGGGGAATGCCGGGGTGTCGGTACGCCTCACCCCACGTCAGACCCTGACCGCCCAGTTCCTCTATGACCATGCCGACAACCATACTCGTGAGTCATCACAGAGTATCATTTCCGGTGAATCCGGCATAACCGACATTGACAGCCGCTATGAGACCAACAATTATGTTGCCGGAATCTCATACCGCAACTCCGTGTCGAAGAGGTTTTCACTGTCGGCTGATGTAACCTACAACTGGTATGATATACGTCAATGGCAGGATATCCGCAAGGGTGGCGACTACGGCATGACCTCCGTGGATGGGGACAAGGACTATATGAATGGGTACGCCGAGGCATATTTCAAGCTCAACAAAAGCCTTTCGCTCAATGTCTCATACGAATATACACACCGCAACTACAACACCGTCAACAATCACGGGTCAGCGGTGGCGTATATGGAGAACCGTCACCGTCCGGTTGTAGACTTCAGATTCAGCCACGGTTCATTCTCCGGGAATGTGGGTGTGTCGTATCTTGACATACTCGCCCGTAATGACGAGACCTCCAGCCATCAGCAGACCTTCCTTCCGAGGGTTAACCTGCATTGGGAGCCAATGAGGAATCTTGCGCTGAGCGTGGAGTATTATTCATCGACGTTCTATCCGAACCTTGACAGGCTCTCCGCGCAACGCTGGCTCGTATCCGACCGTGTGTGGCAGTCGGGCAATCCGGACCTTGAGGCATCCACGATGAATTATCTGGAGACGCGCCTGAAACTGTGGCGTAATTTCACTCTCACATACATGTTCCGCCATTCCTCCAACGATGTCGCCACCTCCTTCGCACTCTCTGACACGGCTGAACCCTCGATTGTCGGCTCCTACATCAACACACGCTTCATCCACCAGTATGCCGGACTCCTGTTCTCGAAGGAGCTTTCCGGAGAGGTGGATATTGACGTCAACACCAATTGCCAGTGGTATTCCCGTAAGACCGACGGCACCGTGAATCATGGACGCACATTTTACTTTGACGTGTCGGCCAACTGGAACATATTCAAGAGTGACTATATCCTGAGCGCGAACCTTTTCCTTCGGGATGACCGTATGCCGTTGCCGCAGGGTGTTGAGAAGACGCATTGGGAGACGTGCTTCCTCTCCTGCTCCAAGATGTTTCTCAACAACCGACTGAAGGTGAATGTCGGTGTCAATCTTCCGCTGCATCTTCTTCCGCACGTTGACCGCACGTCAATCATCACGCCTGATTTCCGTTACGAAAGGTCGGAGGATTTCTGGAAAGGCACGTCATGGAAGGCGTTGGTCAACATACAGTATGTGTTCAGCAAGGGACGCACGCCTCGCAAATCCGGAAGCATGACCTTCGAGTCGGAGAAGGATTGAATGGCAGCATTTCATCGGATAACCACATGAGGGGATTAGCACGAAGAAATAAAAGAAACGAAAGAAATTATTTATTGAATAAATTTTTAGTAGATGACAAAAATTAAATTTATGCTGTTAAACACTTAATTTTTAGTCGATTAAATTTGCAAAAGTCCCTGAAAATTAGTAATTTAAAGGAAAAGTTTGGACGCTTTTTCTCATGAAAACTACTAATTTCAAGGACTCGGTCAAAGTTAACCAAATCCTCCCGATTATGCAAGAGCACTTTGGTCAAAGTATGAATTTGGCACGCATAAAACTCATGGCGTTGCTGCTCCATGCACTCTGTGTGGTGCAGACTGTCAGCCTCCACAAACTGGCTGATGCGATGCCTACGGCTGTAGACAAGGATTCCAACCTCAGACGGCTCCAAAGATTCTTTGCCAAGTATGTACTTGACCTTGACATCATAGCCCGTATGATTTTCTCGCTGCTTCCTGTCAAGACCGGTCTTGTGCTGAGCATGGACCGGACCAACTGGAAGTTCGGGGAGTTCAATATAAACATCCTTATGTTGGGCATAACCTATAAAGGGATTGCCTTCCCTTTGATATTCAGCCTTCTTCCGAAACGTGGCAACTCCAACTGGGAAGAACGCAAGAAAATTATGGAACGTTTTATCCGTCTTTTCGGAGCGGAATGCATCGACTGCCTTGTGGCAGACCGCGAGTTCATCGGAAAGGAATGGACAGGATGGCTCAACAGCCGTCGCATACGGTATTACATCCGAATACGTCAGAACTTCTGGATTGTCAAGCCTTCCACCGGTGAGAGAATCCGAGCCTGGTGGCTGTTCAATGATTTGAAGGTCGGTCAGGAGAAATTCTTCCATACGCTCTTTCTTCACAAAGGTGAGTATGTCTATCTTGCCGGCAGCCGGATCAAAAACTCCGATGGTGTTCCGGAATTGCAGATTCTCATATGCTTCAATCGGCCCGAGGAGGCGATTTTGACATACAAAAAACGATGGGAGATAGAAACGGCCTTTAGAGCCATGAAATCTTCCGGCTTCAACATCGAGGATACCCATATGCGTGATATGGACCGCATCGCAAGACTTGTCGCGATGGTCTGCATGGCTCTTGTATGGGCGTATCTCGTTGGTGAACATAAAGATATAAATATTAAACCGATAAGGATTCTGAAACATGGAAGAAAGGCAAAGTCGCTTGTCAAATATGGATTGGAAGAGATTTCGACCATACTTATGCGTCCGACTTATACCCCAAAATTCGATGTTTTCAAATTTTTGTCATGTACTTAAGAATAAATTATAAAAATTTTTTCTTTTATTTCTTTCTTTTATTCGTGTGTCTCATAACTCTGAATATTTTGAAAAGTGTAAAAAACGGGTTGAAAAAGTTTGAAAAGTGTATTTTTTATTGCTGAAATTATTTGAAAAGTGTAATTTTGCGGAGTTAAGTAACTAAATTAACAATCTTAGAGATTGCTAAGTAATCTTAAAAGTGAATTTTATGTTGTTCCGTAAGATAAGAAAGACTATCGCCAATCATCTGTCGTCGGGTTCAGACAAGATTCTTCTTGTCGAGGGCGCACGTCAGGTTGGTAAATCGTATATCATACGTAATGTGGGTGAGGAATTGTTTCCGAATTTCATAGAACTGAATTTTGTGAAGGACAATGAAGGCCTGCAAATTTTCAAGAATGTGAGATCGGTAGAAGATTTCTATCTTCTTCTGTCATCCATGTACGGGAGTCGTCTCGGAGACTGCTCTGATACACTGATATTTCTTGACGAGATACAGGAATATCCCCAATACATCACATGGCTTAAATTCCTTAGGGAAGATAGACGCTACTCCTTCATTGCCAGCGGAAGTTTTCTGGGTCTTTCCCTACGAGATACAACCTCGTTGCCGGTCGGCAGCGTAGTGCGAAAAGAGATGTATCCACTCGATTTCGAGGAATTTCTTATTGCCAATGACTTTGGTGCAGATGTTTTGGCTGTCATGAAACAGAAATTTCTTCAACATGAGTCGGTAATGGAAGGTTTGCATAACCGGGTGATGGATCTTTTCAGACGGTATCTGCTTGTAGGTGGTATGCCGGATGCTGTCAATGCATATATCGGCACCCATAATATGTCGGAGATTCGTCAGGTTCAGGAGGATATCCATAGAATGTATCTCGCAGACGCATCAAAGTATGAAGAGGATTATGGAAAACGGTTGCGTATCCGGAGAATATATGAGATGTTGCCCTCACAGATGGAAAATAAGAAAAAACGTCTTGTGGCAAAGGAGATAGACGATAGGAAAGGGGCACGCTTCTCGCAATACCGGGAAGAGTTTGAGTATCTCCTGTCGTCGGGTATTGCATTGGGGGTTGACGCCATATCGAATCCCAAATTCCCGTTGGTGGAGTCCCTTGTCAAGAATCTGGTGAAACTATACATGAATGATGTCGGCATGTTGACCAATCTGTTGTTCCGCTATAATGTGGCTCCTGTGCTTAATGATGAGCGTAGTGTCAACTTAGGTTCTGTATATGAGAGCGTGGTGGCGCAGGAGCTACAGGCTCATGGTCACAGACTGTTCTACTACGACAACCGCAAGGTTGGCGAAGTGGATTTTATAATCAATGACTACGCGACATTGAGTCCTCTCCCAGTGGAGGTGAAATCCGGGAAAGACTACACGGTCCACAGTGCTCTGACGCGTTTCCTCAGTGTCAAGGATTATGGAATAGATAGGGGCATTGTGTTCAGCAATACCCGTGAAGTTAGCACCGGTCCCAAAGGGATTGTATACATGCCTGTCTACTATGTCATGTTTCTTGACGCATCAGCACCTGCGGAACCGCTTCTGATATAACTTTAGCCGATGAGATGGCGGATGTCGGCTTCGGTGCCGTTGAAGGGTCCGGTGTGGGCGAGTTTGATTGTACACATGGCGGCGGCGAATTTACCTGCCTCAACGTAGTCGGCACCACGGCTCCGGCTGTAGAGATAGCCTGCCATGTAGGTGTCGCCACAACCTGTCGCGTCAACCACGTCGGTCGTGGGGTAGGCGGGAATGTCGTAGAATTTGCCGTCGGTATATATCAGCGAACCTCTGTCGCCAAGCGTCAGCAGAACCTCGCGGCATCCCCATGCGGCAAGCCGACGTGCCGCTTCGCGTGGGTCCGTGGTGCCGGTCAGCGTCTCCATCTCCTTCTCATTCGCCTTCAGAATATCGATATATTTTAGAGCCTCTGTCTTGTCTGCCCAATCCACGGGATGCACCTGCTCCCCACGGACCTCGCGGAGATAACCCTGCGCATCGACCGAGACTATACCTTTTGACGAGAGCAATTTCAGTGCGTCGAGTGAGAAATCGTCGGCAAGGAGAGTGCCGAGGTGGAATATCTTGGCTTCTACATCCTTCAGGTTGTCTACAGTGAAGGGGTCTGCCTTGGCGAGAACGCGCTGTGTGCGGTCGTTGGGATTGTCGCCATATTTATTTTCGAAAAACACCGACTTACGGCTGGGAATGACGTCTACTTCGATGCCGCGCTTGCGTATATCCTCCACGGCTCCCATTTCCGTGGGACCGACGGAGGTGAGCAACCGGAATCCGGTGTGGTCAAGGTTGGCGAGTGCGTGAGCCACGTAGAAGGCTGTGCCTCCCGGCATATAGGTTTCAAGACGTGGTGTTATTATCTTGTCGAGGGTAATGTGCCCTATGCAACATATTTCAGGAATCATATTCTTTTTTAGTTATCTGAGCAGGAGAGAGGCTTGTATATGTGTGGTTATCTCTTTACTTGCCTCATTGCGTATAGGAGCACGGCGCAATAGGCTATCGTCGGGACGATGAAGGAGGTAGACATGTCGGTCTGTGCCGCCACCCATCCCATTAGGAACGTGCCGACCGCTCCGCCGAGAGGGGTCATCATTAGGAATGAGGATGCTATCTTTGTGGATGATCCGCAGCCGCTGATGGTGATGGCGAATATCGTCGGGAACATTATCGCCTCGAATGCGTAGCAGATGAAGAGTCCGGCACGCGACAGGGTGCCGATGTTCAGAGTGACGAGGAGCGCGCCGACAACGGTCATGACAGCACAGATGAGGAGCACTTTCTCTGCACGCACATAGTTCATTATCGCGCTTCCGGTGATACGGGCAAGAAGGAAGAGCCCGAGCGCACCGAAGGAGAGCACCCATGTGGCGGTCATCTTATCCATCCATCCGTCGGAGGTGACGTAGTTGATGAAGAGGCTGTTGATGGCTATCTCGGCTATCTCATAGCAGAAAAGGGCTATGACGCCATATCTGAATCTTGGGGATGACCATAGGCTGCTTATTGTCGTGCCGAGAGAGGTGTTGTGGCTGGTGACGTTATCTGAATCGTTGTCGGAGTCACCGATTTCGGGGAGTTGCACGCGAGAGAAGAGAAGGGCGACGAGTAGCACCACGCATCCCATCGCGGCGTAGGGGACGGCTACCGAACTGTTTTCGTCGGAGAATAGGAATCCGCCCACGAGCACCGGACCGAGTATGCAGCCGAGTCCGTTGAACGACTGGGCGAAGTTGAGCCGGCTTGCAGCCTTCTCCGGTGCGCCTAATTTAGCGGCGTATGGGTTGGCGGCAGTCTCCAGCACCGCCAGGCCGCAGCCTATCACGAAGAGCGCGGCAAGGAATATGCCGAATGATCCGATGGCATCGCCGGGAATGAAGGCGAGTGCGCCGAACCCGAATAAGAGAAGCCCGAACACCACGCCACGCCTATAGCCGTAGCGCGTGATGAAGATTCCGGCGGGGAGTGCCATAAGGGCATACGCCACGTAGGTGGTGGCCTGAATCATGGTGGAATGGAGCACTGAGATTTCCATCGATTCCTGGAAATGCTTGTTGAGCACGTCAAGGATGGAGCGGGCAAAACCCCACATGAAGAATAGTGAGGTGATGAGAACGAACGGCAGGAGATACCTGTTGCCTTCGCCCTGTCGGCGGGCGTAAGTAGAAACTTGTTTTGTCATGTCTGGTTGTGGATTGATGGTGTCCGACTGTTGAAGTTGTCTGAAACTCCTTTTTGAAAGGGTACCATCTGTTAGGTTCTGCAAAAATAATCAATTATTGCGAAATAATCGTCATGACAGGGACTAAACCATGCGGATTGAGGGCTAAAAAACGATTTATAGATCGTAAAAAGGGTGTCAGAAACGGAATCCGATGTTGGCGGAGAAGTTTTCGACAGAGCTGAAGAGGGAATACGTGCCGCTCTTGTACCAGTGTCCGTTCATCTTCCCGATAAGGCTGAAGAAGAAATTCCCGAGATTGTACGTAAGCGACATACGGGCGTTGATGTTCATCGCAAACATGAATTTCTCCCCTTCGAGAGAATCCTCGTAGCAATGGCTCAATCCAATCGAGGGCATTGCGGTGAGGTTGAAAAGAAGTTTCGGTTTTATCACCCAATTGTAGCCATATCCGAATAGGGCGCAATAAGATTTATAATGGAATAGATAGTATGATGCCGGAATTGTGAGATAGGGCAGGAGATTCTCCGGCAATTCCTTGAAGTTGAATCCGATCTTGAGGTTGTTGTAGTTGAACCCCGCCATGAACGATCCCTGGCTTCTTTTTTGTATTTTGGAGAAGTTGTAGGCGGCACCATGCGAATACCGTTTGTTGTTGAAGAAATAATAAGCCTCGATTCCGAAATTATAAAGTTCTACGCCGGGGAATCTCTCTTTGATTAAATGTCCGTCATGATATTTGCCGAACTGTCGTAGAAAAGTGCCTCCGGTGTTCTCCTGATAATGTATCTCGGCGTTAAACAGGGCGCAGTTGAAGCCGAATTCCCATTTTTTATGTTGGATTGGGTCGTTGCTGAAAAATTTTGCCAAGTCGTAGGTGGCACCGACGCTCACCGCCATGTACTGTATGTATCCGCCTATATTGGAATAAAGATTGCTTAGCATCTTTGTCCTCATCTTTCCCGGCAGGGTCATGGCATAGCTGTCGACCCAGTTGTCGTTGAGCACTCTGACTTTCCAGCGTTTACCGGTACCGACCACGTATGCTGGGTCGTATGAATTGAAGAATCGGTCGCCCCAGTTGTAGACATTGACGCAGAATTTGAGGAAGCGGGGGTATCTTACGGTGGTGTCCTGCATGTTGAGTTTGCCACGTTTCGCGAGATCCCACCACCAGGTGCCCCCCGGCTTTGCATCAGGCAGAGGTTTTAGGTCGGAAATTTGTGGAGTCGGCGCGGCACAAGAATAGCTTATGTCGATGAGATCCGGATCCTTGCCAGTAGCGTAAACATTCCCGTAAACAGCGTGATCGGCGGCATTGCCATGTCCGAAGAGAGGCATTGCCGTCGAAAAGAAAGCGATAAAAATCAGTAGTGTGAAACGTATGTTCATTTCGCGAACTGTAATTTTCCACAAAATTAATCAAAATTGGTTAAATAAATAGGGTGTTCAGTTAGTTGTTCCGTATTCAGCTCACTTTTTTAAGTGTTTCGGTTCTATCTTTCACCCAATTGCGGGATAGATTGGCCTTGGCCCAGTCATCTATCTCCTTAAGTTTAACATTGGCCAAGCGTACTTTGAAATCTTGTTCATCAGCGACTGAATAGTCGATTGTCTTTGGATAAAGCGGTAACATCAGAATCATGGATGTGAAACCATACAGTTTGTTTGGCGACATCTTTGATTTTAGAATGCCGAAATCAGACTCGATTATGTCAGACGACATGTTCTGTGCATTGTTGGTCAGATGTAGTAGTTTGGCTTCCTTTTTCAGATAGTCAAGCATACGTAATCCCAGAGTAGCCCTGCGGTTGTTAGCGTTTCCAATTACATGCAAGATGATGTATTGTGAGCATTCACGATAGGTCTTCAAGCAAAATCCACGGGTCTTGCATATGGTTTCCACATGTCTGATCGCGTCGACATCCACGGAGAGTTCCTCAAGCAGTCCACGATAATTCTCAAGGAAACAGAAAGCGTCCTTCGCCTTTTGCTCCAAAGAGTCCATATTGGTCAGCATGCGATTACCCCATTCCACCCAGTCGGAGAGGTTCATGAACCTTGCAATCGCCCTCATGTTTGGAGGAAGAAGCCATGCAATGTCCGTCAAATGATATTGAAGGCGTATCTTCCCAAGCTTTTGAGTAAGGCTCTTAAACTCTTCATCCTCAGCATAGACGGTCTTCATGCAGTTAGCAAGCGTATGACTTACGTCAAGATGCTGTGGAACTCCTGCCAATGCCATTCCGCCTTTCAAATTGTGACCTCCGTCGGAGACTCCATACTCAGGGCTGTGCCCTGCTTTTGCGGCTGCGCGCTCAATGGCATCCTTCACATCATCCTTGGTGTTGGAGTCCGCAACACGCATATCCAACACTGTCGCGTCAGAATGTCTCAAAGCTCTTCCAGGATGCTTCGACGGGATGCCGAGAGTCAGCAGAAGTTTCTGTCGGTTGACCGTGAGGCTTTCGTCCTGAATTATGGCATAGGCCTCATCGCGGCTCTTGTCATCGTCATAGACAGACAGGCCGAGCTTGAGCATCCAGTTACGCACAGTGGTATAGGACGGCGCCTTCCCGCAAGTGCCACCGAGAACATCTTCAAAGGTCTTCAGTATCTCGACCACAGTGCGCAGGCCGCATGAAGTCTTGACATATATGAAGACACAGAGCAGTACTATTTGGATTGAGTATCGATGTCCTTCAACCGGGTCAAAATGCGCGACCATTGTTCTTTGCTGAACACTGGCTTCGGCTCTTCTTTTTTTTTGAGTTCCTTGCGCATCTCGTCCATCTTGGCTTTGGCGGCCACGATTTTAGCGTTGGCAGCCTGCTTTTGAGCCTCAAGTTTGCCTTCAAGTCTGGCAACCTCCTTGCGAAGGCGCTTCAGCTCCTCTTCCGGGGTCTCCTGACTATGCTTTGAGTCTGATTTTCTCATCATTTTTCGCATCTTAAATAGTTGTTTTTTAGACTGTAAAGATACTAAAAATTAATGAATTATCCAAATTTTCAATGTACTATTTCGTCTCTGAAAACAAGAATTTCCAGCACGTGATTTTTATGTAAAATCCGGTGTTCTGGATGCCGTTTTTCGGAACGTCAAACTGAACACCCTATTAAATAAAAAACTGATTCTATCATTATGAAACTTTGATTGTAATTATTTACTGCAATAAAACTATTTAAGTGAAGCAAGTTTGCAAACTTGCTTCACTTAAATAGTTTATGGTTTAAAGTTTATGGTTTATTATTATTAAATTTTTTATAATGAAAAGATTCATGGATTTCCGTGAATCTTAAACCTTAAACTATAAACTGTAAACTACTGAAGTGCAGCTTGCGAAACTTCAGTAAAAATATAAATGTGTGAGTCAACTTTATAATTTGGGAAATATTATAAGCATTAAATGGCAAATTAAGTTTAGGAATTATCCATATCTCTAAATAAGAGATACTTATTTAAATGCAAATTTATAAATAATATTTGAAAATCACAGTTTTCTGATAATAAAAAATCAAATAAAAATACATTTGCAAGTCGTTTTAGATTAACTTGTTTAGCAAATGTAAAAATATCAGATATGTATATGAGTGATTTTTAGGTATATATAAATTATCCAGATCTCTTATTTAGAGAATCAATTAAATCACTGTTTAGAATGTATAAATTATGTCTTAACACAAGGGATGAATTGCTTATAATAAATTTGGAAAAAATTGCTTATTTTCAAGCAAATGGCAATTATACTCATCTAAAATATATGGACGGAGAAACTCATCTGATAACTCTTGGAATTTCTAAGATCGAGGAATTGATACGCATGACTTGGCCAAAGGAAAGACTATCTCCTTTTATTCGATTGGGAAGAAGTTTGATTATAAATCAAACATTCTTGTCAGAGATAAGCGTGCTCAAACAGAAACTAATTCTTTCTGATTGTGGCGTACATTCTTATTCTTTAAATGTGCCGAAACCACTTCTAAAAGATTATAAGGAAAGGATAAATGAATTTTACTTGAATAAGAAAAAAACATAATGATATGGCTTCTGAAGTAATTATTGGCAGGTATGTCGGATCTCCCGTTAAAATCCCTTCTGATAGGGATGCTGTTAGTGGACAGCATGTAAAGATATCCATTTTAGATAATGGCAGATGGAAACTGGAGGATTTGAAATCTTCAAATGGTACATTTGTCAGGGATGAAAATGGTGAATTTCATAGAGTCTTTGCCAAACAAATTCAAGAGTCTGATATAATCCGACTTGGGAATGGGGGTGCAAATAGCTTTGTGTTTGCGGCTCATCGTGCATTTGCTCAGGATGATTCGTATGTCTATGAATTTAAGCAACTTCGTAAACTTCTAAAGCATCAGAAGGATAAAGAGATGAAACAAGAGAAGAAAATTGAGATAACCGGATGGATATCGAAACTATCCGGATTGGCAGTGATTGGACTATGTGCTGTAATAGGATCAATTAAGGGTATTAATATAGATCCCAATACGAGGTATATATTGATTGCAAGTGCTCCTGTTGTAGTCGGGCTTATATTTGGTGGAGACACCAAACGATTAAAGGATTTACGGAAGAAAAAAGAGCGTATTCTTCTGTGTCCTAAGTGTGGTCGCCCGATATCTGAATTTGATATTGAACTTGGACAGTGTTCACGATGTAAGGCTAAATAATTATATTAAGTATGAAAGAAATAGTATTATCCCTTTTATTCATGATTATTTCCTTGGGGAATGTAGAAGCCAGAACTTTCGTTTTAGCAACGGGGGTATCCAATTATGGTAACGAGGATATTAATCTAAATCAGACCACCAAGGATGCAAAACGTTTTAAGGAGGTTATGGAGACTCAAACAAAGGATATAACATTGCTCACCAGTAAGAATGTGACGCGTGAAAATGTGCTTGAAAAACTCAGAGCTATATGCAATCGAGCAGAAAAAGGGGATCGTGTGATATTCTTTTTTAGCGGACATGGAATGCCTGGTGCAATCTGCGGTTATGATAAAGCAATCTCATACGATGACTTGATTTCAATCTTATCAGGTTCTGAGGCAAGTGAAAAGATTTGCTTTATAGATGCGTGTTATGCCGGTTCCATGGCAAAAAATGCGACAGACGACGGTTGGAAGAAAACCGTAAAGGGTGCCAAGGGTCAGATTTTCTTTGTTTCCTGTCGGTCGGATGAGTATTCCGTTGAAAGTCCTTTTATAGGTGCCGGTTTCTTTACGCAAGCTTTACTGAAAGGTCTAAGGGGGAAAGCTGATAAGGATAATAACAGGCAGATAACGGTTATTGAACTTTTCAAATATATGTATGGAGATGTGTTAAGACGCAGCAAGGGGGAACAGCATCCTCAGCTGATAGCACCCTCCAGCCTGCATGACATCGTAATAAGTAAATGGTAAGGTTGATGTTTTTAGAATCGTCAATTCGTACACGAACCCGCAAGGTTCACACGATATATTTTGAAAAATTTGTTTTGGTATGAATCATACTGTTAACTTTGTGTCACTAAACAAATAGACATTATGAGTGTAACAACCACAATTAATCCGCCGGCAAAAGGTAATTCCGGTGAAAGCAAGAAAAAATTTGCTACCTATGCGACAACGTCTGCCGCAGCTGTCATGACGGGGGTGGCAAGTTCGAAAATAATATCAGAATTTGGAGGGGATAATGGCGAAAATGAAGATACGGGGATTGAACAAACTAATTCCCAAAGCGAAAATTGTGGCGCGTCAGTACAAGATGTGTCAGGTGCCGGAAACGCCGATGTCACTTCATCATCCTGCTCTTCCGTATCTTCCGGTATATCGTCAGCTCATCCTTCCTCTTCCGGTATGGAAGTTATACCTGAAGAAGAACCTATCACATCACAGCAAAACGGGAATAGTGTTTCGGAGGTAATGGAAATTGACCCGGCTGTTCCTGTAGAGAATGAAATTGCAGAATCTCCCGTCTCTGGAAAAGAAACATTAGATTCTGATGAAGTAGCAGATGCAATTATTGCTGAAGACCGGATTGATCCCGACGATATAGATATGAATGATGTGATAAATTTTAGTGAGATAAATAGAGTATATACTGTGGAGGGGGAAAGTTATACGACAGCGGCTTTTCAGGATGTCGCTGGAAATCGGCTCGTGATGGTCGATGTTGATGGCGATGATGTCTTTGATCTCGTTACAGATTATAATGGAAATGTGATGGGCGAAGTCTCTGATGTGATCACTGTCGATGATGTGGAACTTGCTATAACAGGAGATGACAAATATCTCGCACATAACGGGCATGAAATTACAGATGAATTTGGAGCGGACACCATTGTTCAAGACATTATCTACTGATTTATGGGAACGGTAGATTATATTGTATTCAATTGCCTTAATCCGGAGTGTAGGAAGAAGATAAGACTTTCACGCCCTGCATTATCAGGCGTTTATGGCGTGAGATGTCCTTATTGTGGTGCGGATAAACAGCTGCGTCTCAAAGGGATGGACGTTTTGACATCGTCTGATTCTCCTACGCAGTCTTCAGAACCTTTACAATCAGCCGCACCTTCCCCGACTCCGGTTGTCGCCGATAATTCTTCACTTCCGGTCATAGAACTTCATGATGATTTCATAGTGGGGATCACATATAAGATAACATGTCCTCACTGCAAGAAGATGGAATTTGGATTTGTGACCGAAAAACCCGGACATCGTGCTATCCCATGTCCATCCTGTAAGGGAAAATGTGGTGTTGATGTGAGGAAAAATACGGAGGAGATAATAATTACAGAACAACTTCAGATGTTCAAAGGGAAACTCATATTGTTGCGCAGAGGATGGTTGAATAAGGAATTTCCTCTTCAGGATGGGAAGAATGTGATTGGAAGGTATGATGAGGTGGAAAAGTCAGACATCGCTATTAGAAATGATTCAAGCATATCGCGCCGGTCAGTAGAGATAGAGGTCAAAAGGACAGACAGGGGTTACTCATTCAAACTGAATGTACTTAAAGCTACAAATCCGGTTCTACATAACAATAATCCGCTACTGGAGGGAGAATCGGTTTCCTTGAATTTCGGAGACGGTATCATAATGGGACAGACCAGATTCAGATTTGACAAAGATGTAAGATGAAGATTCAATTAAAACAACCATATTCATTCTGTCAGATAGGAAAGCGTGCGAATCAGGAGGATGCGCGTTTCCCAGACAGTGATGTCCCTTGTGGGTCAGACCGTTTTTTTTGTAGTTTGCGACGGTGTTGGGGGACAGGATAAAGGGGAGGTGGCAAGCCGCACGGTGGCCGACGCTATAGGTGACTGTATGTCTGGGATTGATTTGTCGGATATCTTTACCTATGAGGACTTCCGTAAGGTGCTCGACCATGCCTTCTCATCGCTGTCTAAACAGATTTCCAAGGAGACGCAGGCAATGGCGACGACAATGACATTCGTTTGCTTTCATGCGGGAGGTGTATTCTGTGCCCACATGGGCGATAGCCGGATTTATCATATACGGCCCGGGGTCGGCATCCTGTATCAGAGTGAGGATCACTCGTTGGTCAACGAGTTGGTGCATTCCGGCAATCTGACACCGGAGGAAGCCATTGGTCATTCGAGAAGCAATGTCATTACGCGGTGTATCAGACACGTTGAGAAAGGACTGGAGAGACCTGCCGCCACTACGTTACAGATTGAGGATGTGGAAGAGGGGGATTATTTTTTCCTTTGTACTGACGGTGTCCTGAATATGATTGATGACGGGGAATTGTTTTCACTTTTGTCATCAGATGAAAGCGATAAGGATAAGATCCGGCTTATCGCAGATAAAAGTTTCGGAAGTCCCGACAACAATACGGCATATCTCATAGGGATAGGGCGCGTTGAGGATACAGCCTCGCGTGGTAGCGTTTCTTATAAGAAGGATTACGATGTGAATGTGGTGGATACGGCTCCTCTCGGCAGTTTAAATATGACTGCGATAGAGGTTATCCCGTCTGTCGAGACTACTGGACAAAAAATCATAAGATTCTTTAAAGATCTGTTCAGCTGATATGGGCGACGCGAAGAAGATATCCGGAGCATTGTCTGAGGGGACAGTCGTCGTTTCCTCCACGGCTCGGTATGTTGTATCAAGAGTTCTTGGAGCCGGTGGCTTCGGTATTACATATAAGGTCATACGGCAGTCTGACGGTCTTATCTTCGCGTTGAAGGAGTATTTCCCGGATAAACTCTGTGAACGCGGGGATGGCGACACTATGTCGTATCTGAAAACAAACGCACAGACCATAGAAACCGGGCTGCATGACTTCATAACTGAGGCAAGGAGATTGAACCGGGAGAATATCTCTCACCCCAATATTGTGTCAGTCGGGGAAGTGTTCAGAACCAACAACACGGCGTATTATGCTATGGAGTATATTGATGGGTGCAACCTCCGTCAATATGTTAAGAATAATGGAGGAAAGCCTCTCACGGTGGAAGAAGCATTGAGTGTGATGCGTCCGGTTTTGCAGGCGGTCTCAGTGATTCATGGGCACATGCTGACGCATCTTGACATCAAGCATGAGAACATAATCCTCACGGTGGAGGATAACGATTCCTTGCGTCCTGTTCTCATAGACTTCGGACAGTCTAAGCATTATGATAAGAAAGGGAACGCAACCTCCCAACTGACTAACGCGGGATGCAGTGAGGGATTTTCTCCTCCGGAGCAATATCTGGGACTGTATGAATTTACTCCACAGGCAGATGTGTATGCCCTCTGTGCGACGCTGCTGTATCTGCTGACAGGGAAACAGCCCGTAAAATCCTCTGAGATTTCGGCAACAGTGATAACCGGGATGCTCGGGGAAGATATCCCCGCCCATATAGTGAATGCTATCATATCAGGGATGCGCAAGGATAAGGTGGATCGTACATCCTCGGTTGAGCTCCTTGCGAAAAATCTTGGCGTTGATATTTCTTCAGAAAATCACGAGGGTAACGTGACGCGTCTGTTGGCTCGTCATAAGCGTGGTAAGAAGTTTGTTTTTCATAGAATCTCAAAATATTCCCTGACCGCAATTTTAGTGGCAGGAGGAATTGCTTTGACAGTGGGATTGGTCTGGCTTGCAAATCGTCAGAGCCGTACACAGGAGGAATTGTTGACATTGGCTATAGAGACAAATAACTGTGCGGAATTATTGAGATTCGCCAATAAGGATTCAGTAAGAGCATTCTTACCATACGCAAGATGTATGGTTGACAGTTTGAATTATGAAGAGGCATCCAAATTTGCGATAAAGGCATTGGCGTGTCCGGGGGATTCAATAGAAGCTACTCTGCTTATTGAAAAAATCAATGGTTTGAAAGAGACTAAGCAGCCTGCAGATAATCATAACACAGATAATGGTGTGTCCGATATTATTCCAGAGACTGAGGATGGAGTTCTCGATGCCATTCATCGGAATAATTTTGGAGAATTACGTCGATTTGCGGAAGATGGAGAGGTACGTACATTCTATCCTTTGGCTAAACTATATTTTAAGAGAGAGGATTATGAGAAAGCAAGATATTGGGCGGACAAAGCAATAAATGCGAAGACCGATGTTGAGGTTTCCCGGAATCTTATTCATGAAATAAATAAGAAAGATAGAGAGAGGATTGTTTCAACCGGACATACTCCCGCACCATCGCCAGATAATTCTCAACCTTATAACGAAGACAATTCCAAAAGTCAAGCGTCAAGATTGGAGGAAGCCATGAAGGATCCGTTTAAAGGGGCTGGTATGTTGCTCAAACTTGCGGTACATGAAAATTATATACCTGCATATTATCATTATGCCCGTCAGCAACTTAAGTCAGGAGATATTTCCGGTGCACGTGAATATTTAAAAATGAGCATTGAATCGGGGGTTAACGTAAAGCAATGTCAGGAGTTGCTTGAAGTTCTTGATGAGTAAAATTGACTATAAAAACAAGTGGAACCTATGAATAATAATGTAATAAAGAAAATAATTTTAATAATAATTTTTACTTTTGGCAATACTTCCATATTTGGTCAGTATGCTGACCGATATTTCGAAGAAGGAGAAAGAGCGTATGAAGAAGAAAGGTATTCAGATGCATTGAAGGCATTTAAAATGGGTGCTGACCTCGGCGACAAATATTGTTGTGGTAAACTTGCAGGAATGTATCTTTTTGGAATAGGTGTGCCGGTTGATTATGTTGCCGCTCGTAAGTGGGGTCAAAAAGGGTATGAATTAGGCAATTCATTTTCGGCAGGTATTATGGGTTATTCCTATCTGATGGAATTTGGGATAGAGAGTGAAGAAATGCTGGAGAAGGCTTTGCCATATTTTGTTTTTTCATATAATGCAGTAGAGGTAGATGAGGAAAATGCTGGTATATACGGTAATATAGGCATACTTATAGCGTCTACATACATGACAAAAGGAGAAATAACCGAATCTATTGAATGGATTGAAAGGATAATGACGGATTATCCGGATTACATACCCGTTATCGGCTGGGCATCATATCTATATTTAGGACTGGAAGAATACGATAAGGCAGTGGAATTAGCGACCAAGGCGGATATGGAAGGTAACCTTCAGGGTACTTTTGTATTAGGTTACTGTATGGCTTATGGTAAAGGCATACTTAAAAATGAGTTAGGCGGTTTTAAAAAAATACGTAAGGCTGCTTTGACCGGTGCTATTGACGGTGCCGCATATACTCTGGCGGAATGCTATTATAACGGAGTGGGTACAGAAATCGATAAGCAGAAAGCAAAAGAATGGTATCAGAAAGCAGCGGAAGCGGGCGATAAGAATGCACGTGAGCAATTGGAACTTTTATTTTGAAAATATATGGAATGATCAAAGTTTGAGAATAAATTATGAGGATAAATTTTCGTGTTATATACTTCATGGTATTTTCAGTTATTTCAATTGTCTCCTTTGCGGAAAAGATGCCGTTTCCGATAAGTGTGTTTAAGAAGGCCAATAAAGGAGATATTGCGGCACAGGTGTCGATGGGGTGGTTCTTTATGAAAAACGGAGATGAAGATGATGCTTTGAAATGGTGGATGAGAGCGGCAGAAGTTGGGAATGTCGAGGCATGTCTTAATCTGGGGGATTTTTACATGGTACGGAAAGATATGAAGGCAAAATATTGGTATGAAAAAGCGGTAGAGCTTGGAAGTGCGAAGGCATCGAGGGGATTAGCGGTATATTATCAAGATATGGAACATAATACCGAGGAGTCTCTCCGATGGATGACAGATGCCGCAAATAAAGATGACACTGAATCTCAATTTATATTGGGAAACTGGTATAGGCATGATGAACCGTTAATTGCTATCTCGTGGTATGAAAAGGCCATTGAGAAAGGTGATGTCAGAGCGATGCATAGACTTGCTGATACTTATTACCAAATCAAGGATTATGAACATGCTTTCTATTGGTATAAAGAAGCGGCTGAGAAGGGAGATATTGAATGTCAGAGTCATGTCGGCTATATGTATACTTACGGAAAAGGTGTGGATATAAATCATAAGAAGGCCGGATATTGGATTAGACGGGCGGCCGAGAGTGGTTATAGTGTGGCTCAATTTAATCTTGGTCTCTTTTATTCGCGAGGTTCAATAGGATTGGAAAAAGATGAAAGAAAAGCGTTTGATTGGTTTAAGCTGGCAGCGCAGCAAGGACATTCTGGTGCGCAATATAATGTAGGGGTCTATTATTTTAAGCAGAATCAATCTGAAGAGGCTCGCAAATGGTTTCAACTGGCTGCGGAAAATGGAAGTGAGGATGCCATATCAATATTGAAACGTCTCTAAGGGAACTGATGAAGAAAGAGATCTGTCCAATACATATTGATGAGCGAAATATTGGTGGGCGGCTGACTTCTTGACAAATATTCATACAAGAACCGATGAGGTTCGTACAAGATATTTTGAAAAGTTTGATATCTTGGAAGTAGAGTGATAACTTCGTGGCAGAAACAACTTAATAACAAATATAATGGATACCCAAAGACTTAATGCCACTCCTGAAAACGGAGAATCGGGCAGTGAATCAAAGATGTGTGCCAAAGCGAAGAAAATTGTCGGTAAAACGGCATGTTTTGCCGGTACCGCAGGTCTTGGTGTTGTCGGAACGATGGCGGTACAGGCAATCAATATTACGGAAGATTCTGATACAGCTATCGGAGATGTGACAAGCACATCGCCGACTTTTTCCGGTGGAGACATCGGGGAGGTGGTTGAGACTACTGTTACTGATTTTGACCCGAATGACATCATGATAGTGGATGTGGAGGAAGTGCCTGTTGCTAATGTTGCCGAAATTCAGACAAATGATACGGCGCAAGGTACACACCATTCAACCCTTGCCTCATCCATTGAACCCCAGCCGATAACTGCGGAAAACAGGGAGAATCCCGAATCGGTGGATAACCTGATTGCGAACATAGATACACCGGATGAGATTGACCCCACTATTGAGATTGATTGCGTAGAGATAGATGGAAAGGAAATATATGTCGGTCCTGACGATTGTGAAGAATTGGTTGATTATTCCGAAGAATTGTTTTGGTCAGGAGATGATGATCTTGCAGTAGGAGATGATTTGTCAGTACCTGATGTATTGGATGATATATTGAATATTTAAATTTAGAAAGTATGCGTAAACGATTATATGTCTTAGGAATTGCGATATCATTGGCTTTCTGTTTGATTGATGTCTATGCACAGCAGACAATTGAGGAAGCAACAGATAGTATCAAGAACATAATGGCTCTTGCCAAGAAGGGAGATGCCGTCGCTCAAAATGAAGTGGGGGGATGGTATTATCGCGGACGTCACGTTAGGCAGAATTATGAGGAGGCGTTGCAATGGTGGTCAAAGTCTGCTAAACAAGGGAATGTAGAGGCAATCGGCAATATGGGTTTGTGTTATCAGACAGGTCATGGCGTAGGTGCTGATTCTCTCCGTGCTGTCAAGCTTTATCAGCGTTCGATAAAAGATGGAAATAAGGCTCTTTTTAATCAAAATGTGAATCTTGCCGAAAAGGGAAATGTCTTCAGCAATATGCTTATTGCTTCATGTTTTCAAAATGGTTTTGGCGTAGCAAAAGATCTGGATAAGGCAGAGCAGTATCTTACAAATGCAGCTAATAGGAATTGTGTCACAGCACAACGTGATCTTGGCTTGTTATTACTTAATGGTAAAAGATCAAGAGAAGCTTTCCAATGGTTTAAGAAGGGAGCTTCCAGTGGGGATATTTCAAGCACGTTCTATTATGGCAAGATGCTTGTTGAGGGTCTTGGTGTTAAGGCAGCTAAGAAAGAAGGTGCAAATTACCTTTTAAAGACGGCTGAAGCAGGTTTCCCTCAGGCAATGTACTATATCGGCAATTGCTATATGGATGGAGAAGGTCTGACAAGAAATGCAGAGCAAGCAATAAAGTGGTATAAGTCAGCTGCCGGAAAAGGTGTGCCGAATGCTCAGTGGAAATTAGCGCAATGCTATCGTGAGGGTATTGGTACGGATATAAATTTTGATCAGGCATTATATTGGTATGCGGAATCTTTACAGAAAGGCTATTCCAGAGCATTCCGACAACTTATTGTGGATTCCATTTCAGGTTCTCCTTTTGTCGCTTATTTAAAGGGAGTCAAGGCATATACAAATAAAGATTTTGAAACAGCCTTAAAAGAATTTAAGATAGTGGAGAAGGCTAAGATTGCCGATGGTAAAGTGATGGAGGCCGCTGTAATTGCAAATCCGAATTATGCGAAACATAATATTAAGAAAGGGATAAAGCTGCTTGATGATGTATCAAAAACTAATGCTCTGGCTATGTATTTGCTTGGTGCGTTGTATGAGGCAGGGAAAGGAGTCAATAAAGATATGAAAGTAGCAGTGGCCTACATGACTAAGGCTGCGGATATGGGTTATGGTGCAGCAGAGTGCGCTTTGGCCGATATGTATTTTGAGGGGCGTGGAGTTGAGCAGAGTTATCAAAAGGCTGTGGCTTTATATGAAAAGGCAAATGCTCAGGGCCAATTGAATGAGAATGCGGCCAAACGTTATGCATCTTGTTATGAAAACGGTTGGGGTGGTCTTGAGAAAGATTCTGTTAAAGCGGAAGAGATATTGAAGACCGATTGCAAAAACCATGTAAGCGAGATTTTGAAATTGGTATAATAATAGAATATGGGTCTCTTACAAATAAATTTATCATATAGCCATAAATAAATTTAGATTATGAATTTTATAACAATTATCTTGTCATTATATATAACAATATCGATTTCTGCACCAAGATATTTGTCCGAAGAATTCATTGAAAAAATGAATAATAGGATTAAAGTGCATGAACGTAATAATAAATTTGCGGCAACAGTAGTTTCATTGCAAAATTTAACTCCAAGACAAGCTTTCGAGAAAGGTATTCTGGCATACAATAATAAAAACTATGTAGAAGCACTTCCGCTGTTAAAGAAAGCAGTGCAGGGAGGAATATCGGAGGCTTATGAACCTCTGATCCATATGTATGCTCACGGTGATTATGATGGTAGTGGTAAGGGTAATTATTCTGAAGCGTTAAGATGGACGGCTATGGCAATAAATACATTTTTTAATATGGAAGAAGGTGCCGGTCGAAAACAGTTGTATGCGGTGGTAATGTCTAACTATGGTCCCTTGTGTTTCCTTGTCGGAGACTATAAGGAGGCGATTGATCACATGGCAGAAGGTCTTAAAAACGGAAGGTTCCCTAAGGATTCATTTTTAATGAATGTAGTTGCAGCCAGCTATTATAAGTTAGGGAATGTCAGGAATGCAAAAGAGTTCTTAAAAATGGCGACCGAAACGAATTCTAAGAATGACTATGACTCACATGTAACTAATGCTATCCTTTCAAAAATTTATTTTGATAAACAAGATTATACTAATGCTTTGATATTATCGGAAGATGCAGCGAAGACGGGTAAGGTTCCATTGGCAGCTTATGTATATGGGGCATCATTGATAAAAACAAACAATCATCCAAATATTGGTAAGCAATGGGTGCAGGCCGCCGCTCAGTATAATTATTCAGGAATTATTGAGATCAACTGTTTTGAAAATGAGATAAAACAATATTGGTATACAATTAGGGATATTTCGTATTGATATCGGTTGCATGTTATACCTCCCCCGTCGCATCATATTGTGTGGCGGGGGAGTTTTTTTGATTTCAGCGGATGCCGCGTTTGTTGAGGGCTGCCTGGTAGCGGCGGGCGTTGGCGAGGTGCTCCTGATATGTGGAGGCGAAGTTATGGCGTCCGGAGAAGTCCTCTTTCGCGCACATGTAGATGTGGTCGGAGGGTTGCGAGTTGAGGATTTGGTCGATTGTGGCTACGCTGGTAGTGCGTATCGGACCGGGAGGAAGTCCGGTGTTGAGATACGTGTTGTAAGGTGAGCGTGTCTTCAGATGTCCGCTTAGTATGCGGCGTAATGCGAAGTTGCCTATGGCGTATTTCACGGTGGGATCCGCCTGTAGTTTTATACCCTTCTTGTAGCGGTTGATGTATAGACGTCCGATCTCATCCTTCTCGTCGAGTTTATTAGTCTCCTCATCGACGATTGATGCTATTGTCATCACTTCGGCGGGGGATAACCCTAATTCCTTCGCCTTTGCCGTGCGCTCCTCATTCCATATTTTCTTATAGTTGTCGCCTATCTTGGAGATGAATGCCTCGGGGGATGCTGTCCAGTAAAACTCGTAGGAGTCTTCAAGGAACAGGGATAGTGCCTGCTCTTTCGTGAGTCCGTATTCGGAGAGCAACTTCTCATCGTTGAGAGTCTTCAGGAGTTGGTCGGATGTGAAGTCGAGTTTTGCCGCCACTTTCTTTGCAAGATTCTCCTTGGTGCGGAAATGGTTGATTGTGACGGTGAGTGGTTGCTGTGCTCCATGTGAGAGCCTGTGCTCCGCTTGTAGGGGCGACATGCCTTGCTCAATGAGATACGCGCCGTGACGCTCTCCGAAATCAGAACCTCTCAGCTTTGCCACTCTCATCACTTTCTCGGCATAGTCATCGTCAAGATATTTAGAGATAGAGTCTTGCACCATCTCTCTGGTGGCATGGTGGGGAATCTTTATCAGAGCGTCTTTTGCTGCCTTCTCAATGAGTAGTGGCAGACACATCAGTATGACCGCCACGACCACGGAAAGAATTATGAATATCGTGGCTATCCTTATCGATCTCTTCTTGTTTTGCGGCTTGGGTATATCGTTTCCCGGAACCGGCGGTACATTTTCCGAGGTTTGCAGAATATTTTCCTGAGTTGGTGGTATATTTTCCTGAGCCGGTGTTGTGTCCCCTTGAGCGGGGATGTGGTCTTTTTCGGGGACAGGAGGTGTGTTTTCTTCCATAATTCTGGGGATATATACAGATAAATCACGTGGCTCTCTTCACAGATGAAGCGTGCCACGTGTCAGATTTTTAGTATGAAAAGAGTGGTCAACCCGTCATTGCAGTAGGGGATATGTCGATGATTGAATTTGCTGCGTTAGCCGCCGGAGAATTTCGGTCGTTGCGAATCCCCATCGAAGGGTTGATTGCGGAGAAGATGTGCCTTATTTCTTGGCTTTTATCTTCTCGAGCTGAGGCTCGAGAGCGTCAAGAGCAAGATCAACAGCCTCTTCGAAAGTGTCGGCTGTCTTGGATGCGAATAGATCCGCACTGCCGGGGATATGGAGCTTGATACCGGCTTCTTTGTTCATAGCGGTCTCAGGTTTTACGAGAGTCAGAGTGACGTCTACATCGTTGATAGCCTCAAAACGGCGTGTGATCTTATCAATCTTTTTGTTGACGAAAGCAACAAGTTTCTCTGAGATGTCGAAATGAATCGCTTTAATCTTTACGTCCATAACTTTAATTTTTATGGTTATTGTTTCGTTATGCCGTGAAAAGACGGCATAGGGTGTTGGATTTTCGAGACCGGAGAGTGAGTTCTTCGTTTACAAAGATAAACAATAAAACTGAATGAAAGGATTATTTTGGGATAAAAATTTTGAAAAATTTTTCTGACCGTTGATTTTGTGTATAATTATTCGATTATAATGGTATATTTCAACGGAAGCCTATCCTTGGGCTTCCGTTGAAAGTGGTTTGCGGCATTTGGATGTCGGCATAGCGTATGGTTGACAGATCTTCGGGCGAGGGGGAATTGATTGCGGCGAGTCGTTCCGCCATGGCAGGAAGTATCTCAAGTTGTACGATATTCATGACATATCTTGCATTCCCGAAATTCTTGTCGCGCCTGGCGAAATCACGGTTAATCCTTAGCTGAAGCTGCTTCTCGGCTTCCTCTTCAATGGAGAATTTCATCTTATTGAAATATCTTTTTGCAATCTCCATCAGTTCATCGGCAGAGAAATCATGGAAATGGAAATGGTTTGTCTCCGGTATCCTTGATTTCAGACCGGGATTCAGTTCCAGCATTTTCAGCATTGGCTCGGTATATCCTGCCAATACGAGCATCCAGTCGCGTCTGCTTTCGTCGGCGAGGGCGGTCATGAGCGATTCCAACACGAATTTGCCGGGATCCTTAGGATCGGAAGGCTGGTGAAGCTGGTATGCCTCATCGATGAAAAGGATTCCACCCTGTGCCTCGTCGATAGCCTTGATGATATTCTCACCCTCGGAGGAGTAGAATTGCCCGATTAGGTTGGCGCGTTCGCGGAATACGACGTGCCCTTTCGAGAGTACGCCTGCCTTTTGAAGCAATTTACCGAGATGCTTCACGATGGTGGTCTTGCCGGTGCCGGGCGATCCTATAAATAATGAGTGAAGGGAGATTGGAAGGACGGGGAGTCCGAGTTCAAGACGCCGTTGGTTGAACTGCATCAGACGGGAATATGACTTCAGCTTCTCTTTCACTTCCGTTATGCCGACCATATCATCGATGATCTGCTGGTCTTCATCGATTGGAGCAGGAGCAGGCTCCGACTCCAACTCCAACTCCGGCTCTGATTCCGCTTCTGACTCTGAATCCGCATCTGGCTCTGAATCCGCTTCCGACTCCGGCTTTGACTCTGAATTCGCTTCCGACTCCGGCTCGGCAGGATTGGAATCTGTAGCCTCGTTATCGTCGCTCTCGTCAATATTGTAGGTATTGTCAGTATTATCGGTAATGTCAATATTGTCAGTAATGTCAATATCGTCAGAATTGACATTATCGTCATTATTGTTAGAATCGTCAGAATCGTCGGAATTGTCGGATTCGGAGAGCTGTGATGATATGAATTCCTGAAGAAGGCGTTCGAATTCGTCGATCTCCTCAGATTCAGTTGCATCTATTTCAAGATCCTCATACATGCGCATGGTGAATGCGCCTATAAGACGGTTGGTCTTTGTGTTGCGTATGGTGAGCCGAAGCACCTGTTGGTCTTCAAGATCGAGGTAATCAATCGGGAATGCCACGGTATATGATTTAGATATTTCTCCTTTAGGTATGTAGACGTTGATGTCCTTTGTGCCGAGTATCTGTCGATGTAGTTTATCTTCAAGGGAAATCGTAATACTTTTGCGTGTACCTTTTTCAATGTGCTTATTGTTGATTGCGGTGAAGATGGCTGCAATCTGCCGTATGTTGCGTGAGAAGCAGAAATAGTGAGAGTTGTTGTAGAGCCGATCGTCATCGGCGTTAGTTCCGTTTTCTACTGTTTTTACGAGGATGTTTTTGATGCTGATATTGTTTGTTTTCATATTTTTACTGTTTTTAGATTTTTATGTTTTTTGATTTGCACCGATTGCCGGTAGGCGTTTTGAGAAGAGATAAAAGGATGAATGATTGGCGGGTTTCCAACTTACCTCATGCCAGGCGAAACCCCTCAGCTGGGCATAAGGCGGGTGGCAGGATATGGCACTGACCGATACCCCAAGCCACCTTGTCGCAATACGTCAAGGTGCAGTCCGTCATGACAGGATAAGGGTGCGCGTATGGCACAGCAATCCCATGACTGTCGTGACAGAATTTAAAAACAATAAAAAGTGATGTGAAAAAAAAGAATCCACATTGCACTTCTCCTTCAGGAAAGAAGACACCATTACCACGTCACTCCAAAAGCGTGACCGGCAAATAATGTATTTGTGCTAAATGTGGTGATGTAGTCATATCAAATAATGCTACAAAGTTTAGGATGCGCAGAAGGCATCCGATAAAACAGTAAAAATGTATTATCCGTCGTCCGTCAACCGACTTTCGCAACGAATACGTCCGCAAAGTTAATACGTCAATTCCCGAAATGCAAATTTTTTCGCAAAAAAATGAAAATTATTTCAAAATAAAGTAGCGGCACGGTAGTCTCGATGTTGAGATTGCCGTGCCGCTGTCTTATAGGCGTTGTGCGGTTGGACTGCCGCTTGCCGGTTGGTTATCGGATCGCTATCTTATGATAGGTGTGTTCACCGATCCCTTTTACTGTCACGATAAATACACCGTTGCCAAGCGGAGAGAACTTTATTCCGGCTTCCGTGACGTTGGCGGTATGAATGAGCTTATGCCCATCGAGGTCGTAGATTTCCACAAGCTCGATATCCTCCGGAGAAATGCCGGTGATGAAGAGGCGGTCTCCCTCAACTTTTATCCGGATCTTCCCTTCGTAGGATACTTCATCGACACCGCTTTCCGGATTTATCGCTATGGCGTATGGCCGGTGGATGCTACCCGGTACGCTTCCGTCAAGAGAGAGGGTTGCTGAGTTGGTGTAGCTTGCCGTCTCATCGCTATCGGTGATGCGGAATGTGATTTCGTCACCGGCGTTCCCGTAGACGTTCATCATGATAAGACCGTTGACCACGCGTCCTGTGCCTCTGCATTCGGTTCCGCAGAATGCGTTCACGATATAGTTCTCGTTGTCAAGATCTGTACCTTCGAGATTCGTGACTTTTGCAACAAGCGGCATTATGTCGGGATATTTGTGTATGTCGACTGCCACGGTGCCTCTTGTGGATATTCCAGCCGCACTCTTGGCAGAGGCATCGGATATGATGGATGAATTGTAGATCACGTTCTTTGCGGATACGGAATGATACATGTAGCCGAGTCCCGGCGACATGGTGGTGAGGGTGCCGACCCATTTCTCCCCGTCAAATTGTGCGAACCCATTCTGTCCGACCACGATGTCGAGTGTTTCCACATCCGTGGGAGCAAATGCCTCGTCGGGAGTCATTGTCTGCTCAACAGGGAATCCGAGCCAGTTCCATCCGTTGCTTACGGCAATAGGCGTAGCCGGGTTCCATGCCACATCGTTGAGTCGTATGCGGGATGTCGCTCCGGTGGTCTCCACCTTATAGCTCTCGGCAGCGGAGAGGGAAGAGAGATTTCCGGTCAATTCTTTGTCGGCATCGCGTACAATCTCCTTATCCTTGCCTTTGATACGGATCACGTTTTCTTCTGCCGCGACAGTGGTTGACTCTACAGGAGTCTCGAGAGTATGGGAAATCCAGTTCCATCCCTCTTCAAGAGCCAGTTCCATGTCTGTTTTCTTGAGGGTATAGTTGAATTCCACGGTCTCGGAAACGTCGTTGCCGTCAGATCCGATCATTGTCATGGCGAGTATCTTGGTATCGGCATCGATTACGATAGGCACGGTGTACTTGCGTCGTGTGCCGTTCTCATCACACGGGCAAGAGCCGTCGGTGGTGAAGTAGATCACGCCGTTCTTGGAATCGGTGGTGAGTTCTATCTTTGAGCCACGATATACGGCAGTGCCGCTTGCGCGGGAGGCTTTCGGAGCCTCGGCTGTGATAATCTCGGTCACAACGTCGAGTGTGCATTCACCGGTGGCGGTTACATCATCGATAGTGAATGTCAATTGTGCACGACCTGGAAGTTCGCCCTTCACGATTATGGTAGCCTTACCCTCCTCGTCGATTGTCGCCTCAGTCTTGTCGACAGATGCGATGAGGTCGGAAGAATTGGCGATATGCAGGGTTCTGCCTACGGCTGCGTCATACGGAAGGGCGTATATTGTCACTTCCTTCTCTCCGCCATAAAGCACCTTCACATTGTCGGCAACAATCTCCTGCACCTCTTTCTCCACGTCGAGAGTCTGTGAGTAGGTCTCGGTCATAGGTATTCCGGCGTAAGAGAGTACGTTGCGGCTTACAGTCAGACGTATCTCTCCGGTAGTGACGCTCAATGGCTGTTCGGGCACGAAGCGTATGCGAGAGGCATAACGCAGGGCATTGGCATCCTCCTCGGAGGCGTATTCATCGGCAAGGGTTGCATTGATGAAGCTGATTTCTCCGTTAAGTTTCTCACCGTTGGCAGTGACGTAGACATTTCCGGAATGGAGTGTGGTCATATCCATATATTTGCTGAACTGCACTTCCACGCCATCCTCGTATGCACGTGCTTCTGTCACTTCGGGCTGAGTGCTTTGAATGATTCCGATGTTGACTTCAAGCTGTGGAGGAGGTACGGGGAGCCATTCGCTGTAGGCAGTGGCGTAACCCTCTTTCTCGAACTTGACTTGCCACAGACCCTGCGGCACGTCCCACTGGTACATACCGTTCTCGTCAGTGAATAACGGGTTCTTCTGCGCATATTCCTCGGCATCCCAAAGGATCACCTCGTCATAGGGGTCGCCATACATATCCTCTTTCGTTTCCTTATAGTAGATAGTGGCCTGAACGCCCTCAACACGGTTTGCCGGCACCGCCTCATATACGAATCCTGACGGGTCAATCTCTGGATCATTATCCTGGTTTCCTGATTTATGATCTCCGCCCTCTTTTGTTTTATCCTTTTTGGGCTTATTCTTATTCGGTCTTGGAGGGATAGTCGGGTCGTTAGGTTTGGGTTTGGGATCCTTACAAGAATTGCAACTCTTATCATTCTCAAGAATGTTGATTTCCGATTTGAAGGAAGCTCTTTCTTTCTCAAATTCGTTGTCAGACCACATATTTACCGCACCCTTTACTATTGAGAGTCCAATACCTGCAACTGCCAAAACCAATGACGATCCGCCTGTGGCAGGAGCAGCGGAGACTGCCCCAAATATAAGATGAATTGATGCAAGGTCTCCTATAATATTCGCAAGATCCTTACCGGCACACCTCAGACCCGCAGAAAGAATTTTATTCTGTAATTCTTCTGTTCTTTCCGGAAAACAGCTGCAATATGGTACGTCATACCAGAGATTTATATATTCATTAGCGTTAGAACCCATAGAATAAGCATCGAAAAAAGCTCCTATAACGGCTGTGACTTTTCCGATTGCATCCATTATCGGTTCATTGTTTTTGATTAATTTGGCTTTTTCTTGTCCGAGCTTAATATTTTCCCCTTTGAGTCCGGATATTTCATCTTGGAGCTTAAGGTTTAATTCAAGGTCGTCTGAGTTTGCCAATTGTTTTTGAAGGGCGGTATAGATTTTCTTATTGGTGAAGATCTGATTATCATAATCTGCTATTTTCGCTTCGTAAAAAGCAGGTATTAAGCCGATTAATTCATTTATTTTGGAGCCAATATCCATCAGGCTTTTTACATTGGACTCAAAATCCTGTACTTTATTGATTAATTCACCAATATTGCTACTTTTATTAGCACTTCTTTTTCTGACTTGTTGATTGGGACTATATTTAAAGACAGTATATGTATTAGCCTTGAAATCCACTAATTCATATTTATCAGTTGAAATTTTTACTAATACCTTAGAACTATCGTCCATATCTACAGTCTGAAACCCTCCTTGAATCAGAGATTCTTCTGTTAATTTGGAGGTGTCTTTGATTTCCAAATTGCCTTCAATGCCGTAGTCCGACAAATCAAATGAGCCGTATTGGGTCATATTGGCAAGCTCTTCGGTCCCAGCCGAAGTAGTCGCTAAAATATCGGCACTTTGACTCTTGGAAATTTTGACTTGCGCTAATAATTCATCGATTGACAGATTGTCAAAATTTTCATTATTGTCAGATGAGTAGTCTCCTGCGAGATTGGTGAAGGTGTTTTCAAATTCTTCATCTGTTAATTCTCCTGCGGATAATTTATCCTTTAGATTTTGGAAGTCATTGGAAATTTTTTCGTGAGCAAGATGGAGTGCGTCATAGTCAAATGCAGCCGTTGTAAAGCATTCTCTGTTGACCGGACCAAAGTGCATTGAATCGAAATCAATACTTACGTTGACAGGAATATCCCCGTCATACATATCTCCAAATTCTCCTGATGCAACCCAGCAACTCAATTTGGAATCATAGGAGGCATGTAATGGAATATGTCTTCCTTTGCCTGTTTTCACCCACAATACTACATTTGAGACATCATCCGGATCAGCAGAGGTGAACTCAATGATAAATGTAAATTTTTTATTATAGATATAATAGGTATATCTTTGCACTTCTTGTGACGGATTCAGAAAATCAAAAGTGACTGCAAAGGTCTTATTCATCTCAGGATTGTCATGGTACATTACCACTTTTGAAACCATAATGGCATTTGCATCATATGTTATTGATTTGGTTTCTGTTGATAATGTTGAAACACCAGATGAGATTTGTGCTTTGATGTGATGCAAGGAGTTGTTGTTGGGATTTTGTAACGTACAAAGTGTTTTCCACGTTCCCTTAGCGTTGGAATTGCTTGTCCCAATTATTTCATTTCCGTCAAAAACTGTAATTGTGGAATTTGCTTTTGATATGCCGGATACATAAAAATTTGATCCGGAAATAATTGGAGGCACCGAAATTTCGAGGTCTTTGATTTCGGAGATGGCGGAGCCGATTGGCTGCGTCACGGTCTTGCCGTTGCAGTCGAAGGCGATGGAGGCGGAGGCATTGAATGTGCCGCCTGCCGTCGGGATGACGCAGAAGCGTACCTGACTCTCGTATTTGTCGCCCAACTGGATGGTCAGTCGTTTGCCGTCGAGAGTGTAGGGGAGTAGGTTCGGTCCCTGTATCACTGACTGCTCTACGAAGTCGCAGGCATCGGGGAGATCCACGATGAGCGCGACGTTCTTGACCGCATCCTTATAGGCATTCTTGAAGTCGATTGCCGAAAGGAGGGTAAGGTAATTGCCTGTAGTGATGCTGCTCTTGTTGGATGAGAAGTTGGTGGCGGAGCCGGTGTAGTAGAAGAGGCTTTCGTCAAATGCCGGTATCTCACGGTTGTTAACTTCCGTCAGTTTGCCGCTTTCAACCGTTACCTCATTCTTCACGAAATCCTTCCCTTCCGTCAGTCCAACCTCTGCAAGATTCGCAAGACGGAGGATAGAGCTCATCAGGTCGGACTGACCCATGGTGATGAGCGCATAGTCACCGTCGTCAAGTCCTGTGAAGATGGCATTCGCCTCGGAGTAGTTCCCCTTCTTCTGCAGCTCACCTTTCGAATTATAGAGCATGGCGATGACGGCAGGATTTTCGGTCATCTCAAAGGATGCTTTTATCCCACCTTTACCCACGATGTCGAAAGTGACTTCTGCACGTTGCTTGTCGTTGACGGTGACAGTTTCTGTAATCGGCTTGAACGCACCCGTCTTTGACGTGGCTGTCAACTGAAGTTCATCTCCACTGTTGATATTCTCATCGAGCACGGCGAGCATCGGATACTGGAGCGACACGTCGTTATGCTGACGGTTCTGTGTGGTATTGAATACGCTGACAATCACGTTCTGATAATCCGGATAATAATTCTCAATCTCCTCTTCACCGGCGGCATGATACGTGAATCCGTAGGTGATGCGTGCGCCCACGATGGATCGCAACGTCACGCTGCCCATGTCGAGTGAGGTGGCATCCGGAGCGAATGATGCGATCGTGTCGTTGAGGTTGACACATTCCGATGCAGAGTAGGTTATGCGAGTCTCCGGCACGTCAAGCACCGTCAGTTCCCATTTACCGTCACGTCCGGTCTTGGTAGTGTAGGATTTGGAGAATCTGCCATTTATCATCTGGCTGACCGATACGGAAGCATCCTTCAGAGGTGCCTCATCGCCGTCGAGAATCAAGCCGGATAAAGCTATGTCGCGTATCGCTTGCAGAGGTATCTCACAGGTGGTATTACCTCCGTTTACGGAAAATTCCGTATCTTTCGGTGCGGTATAGACGACGCCGAGTTTGTTGTCGAGCGTCACTCGGCAGATCAGCGTAAGGTCTTCCGGAATATCGCTGACGGATACTCCCTTGCGGAGATAGGTCAAGCCTTCCGACTGTGGGCGCAACCATTCCACGGTCACACTGTCGGTCACGTCGCTTCCATCGGGAGCTGTCACCTTTGCTGTGACGGTATGGAGTGTTTTTAGCGTGTCGAATGTCACCTCCACGTCATCTTCGGGGATAACAATCCCTTCGATACTTCCGATCTCGAATCCTGTCTGCGAGATGAGATAGACGTTGTATTCCTCATCTTTCAGAAGACCGTTGAACGTGTAGAGCATACGGTCAGACACAATGTATCTCTGACGCACTCCCGATTTGAGATTGACTATCTCAAGAGTATAGTTCTTATATCTACCATCGGCTGCCACTTCCGGGAGATTGACCTGAAGCACATGGGCATCTGATGTGATTGGAAGAATCGTGAAATCTTTCCAATAATCTGCGTTAGAGTATAATTCTATAGCGGAAGCGGGCACGTATATAGTGCAGTTATCCTTGTTACTAAATTCGGAGAATGTGTTAGGATCGCATTTTGGCGGTTCCTGTGCGTAGATTGTCAGTGCAGTCAGATTTGGACATTCTCTGAAAAGATAGTAACCTAATTTGGAGATAGTGGAGGGGAGAATTATGTTAGAGACCGACAGATTAGAGAAAGCATAATTTGGAATCTCATCGGTACCACCTGTACGTGCCAGGTCGATTGTGGCGGCATTTGAGAAATAATTTATACTGTTGATATCGTAAGAGTTGATTTCACCCTTTACAATCAAATTTGCCATCTTTGACAGATTGCCATATCCTGTAAGATTGCTTATGACATCATAGAGATAGCCGGGATAGAAATCATCCAGAATAGCCTCGCCTGAAGTCTCATCCCAATAATTGGCATTGGGGTTGGATGGTGGTGCCGGGTCAAATTCGAAAATGCCGTATAGTGTGACGTTCTCATTCGGCACGGTATAATATATGTTTGGTTCCGTAGCAACGGGATTGCCGTCTGCATCTTCCCAGCGGATGAAGCGATAGCCGGAATTGGGGTATGCGTTTATCCATATCTCGCTTCCTGCCGTGGCGGTGTTGACATTGTTGCTGAAATAACCTGCACCTTCCGGACGGCATTCAAGGGAGACGTTGTATTTCGTGGCAATTGAATCCGGATCTGCGGGGAGGTCTGGATTGTAGTCATAGTTGGCTGTCAGAATTACATCATTTGCCGGCATCTTATAATTGAAAGATGATGACTCGGAAACGATGTTACCATTCTGATCCTGCCAGTTGATGAAACGGAATCCTGTGTTATTGTAGGTATTTAGATAGACTGATGCACCTGCTGCATATCGCCTATCGTGTCGATTGAATGATCCGGCACCCTCCGGATTTATCACTGTCTGAAGCAGATAATAGGTGGTGGTGTCGGGCATTGCCGGGTCGGCGGGCACGTCGGGGTCATATTCATATTTAGCCACCACGTTTGCATCGTGTGCGGGCATGGTGTAGTTGAAGTTGGATTTCTCGGAAATTCTCTCCTCGTTCTCATACCAACCGAGAAATCGGAACCCGGTGTTGGCATACGTGCGGAGATATACGGAGCTTCCCTCTTCGAAGTCTCCGCTGCTCGTGTTCAGCGATCCTCCACCCTCCGGTGTCACTACCACATTCAGATGGAATGTGGCGGCGACACTCTGTTGCGAGAGGCTGAAGATGGCTACGAGCAATAAGCATAGTAACCTGTTCATAGAATTATCGCTTATTTCTTGATGATGATCTTCTTATTATTGCGGATATATATACCGGGGGCAGTGGGATTTGCTACCTTAATGCCGTCGATGGTATAGTAGGAGTCGTCAGCCGGAGCGTCGGAGTCAAGGATAGAACCGATTCCGGAGAAGTTGGGATTGAGATGCAGGATGAAACGGTCGGAGAATATGCCCTCCTCTGAGGTGAATGCATATTCATCTCCCGGCATCATCGCGGTTATCTTGTTCTGATAGGTGTCTTCAAGATATACAGTGTTTATCGCGCTCTCATTCAGAGTGATGGTGTGTATGCCTTCCGCTCCGATACGGATTGATAGCTGCACGTCACCGTCATTCATTGGACGCTCGTTGATGGCGAAGTCCACGCCGTTGGCTGATGAATATATCTGCGGAATACTGTTTTCAAGACTCATGAATTTTGAGGCATCCTTATCGGATTCGTAATCCATATTGGCTTCGTCGTTGATTACGATGCGGGTTCTGTCTGATACGTTTCCGTCGGAGATTGACAGGTTTACTACAGATCGGGATGCGAATGCAGCACGTGTGCCCAACGGCTCTTCAATAGTGCGTGCATTGCGAGTGGTCTGACGACCTTCAAGATTGAAGGTGATGCTTTCCTGATTCACGGGACGCTGCACGAAGAAAGCCTCACCGGGGCAAAGTATGTAGGCATCATCGATGGGACTGTATGCCTCATACGTATTATTCCTCTGATTCCAAACTGTGATGGGTGCTTCATATTCCATGAAACGGGTATCGAAGAAGGAAGGGTAGGGGTTGCCGATGAGGTTCCAGCTGCGGTTGTGGGAAAACTCGCTAAGATACTCGTTGAGCGGAACCGTTATGTCTTCCGTGCGGAATAGGTTATTCTTGTTGGAATTGTTGATAGCCCTCATAAGGAAGCCACTGGCTTCTTGCCAGTCATTATTATTTATGTATCGGCTGCTTTGTAGTATGTATCCCACACCGGCTTTCAGAATACTATCGTTGGTCATCTTCACCCAAGTGTCGTGTGCACTACCGTTGGCACGTGCCTTGCCGTCATATTTGCGGATGATCCAATTTGTTGTGCCATCCGAAATGGTCTCGATATCTGATATCTTTACATCAAACGGGAAGGATATGAAAGTCCATCGGTCGTTTCGGGTGAGCAGTTCTGCAGACACGCTGTCAGAACGCAGATGGGAATTATTGATAAGGGATGTATAGCAGATTGAATTATCATAGCTGTATAATAGATAGTTTGGATCCCATTTCATTCTGAAGTGAGACATGGATAGGGTGCCTTCACCATTGACAGTAAGGCGTCCGTATTTCTGATAGTATGACTTGGGTTCTGCAATCAGTCTGACGTATGGTTTATAGTCAGCCGGGATATTTTCAGGGAGCGTAAGATGGAAATCTGTGAGCACGGTGATGTTCTCCGGAAGATGGTCAATAGGTTTGATGGTCTCGAATTTATCCCAACCAATTGATTGCTTGTAGGCGTTGATGGATAGAGCCGGCACGTATAGTTCACGTCCCTCCATACTGCATCCATACGGAATCTGGTCGGTCATGTAGGGAGGTTCGATTGATAGACATGTGACTTTTGTGAGGTTGTCGCAGTAATCAAAAGGTGATTCATTTGCGAGAACCAATGAGGATGGCAATGTTATTTCAGTCAGACCATCGCAATCATAGAAAGCATTGTCCTCTATCTGATACAGACCTTCGTTGAATGTGATGTTGGTGATAGATTTGTCGTAGGAGAATGCATTGTTTTCAATAATGCGTAATGAATTTGGGAATGAGATATTATTAAGTTTTGAACACTCATAAAATGCCATACCTTTAATTGCAGAGAGACCCTCTGCAAATTCAACGGATTCGAGATTTGTATTGTGTTCAAATGTTCCGTAAGAAATCGTAGTAATGGTTGATGGAAACTTTACGTGCTTAATATTGTCACAATGGTAGAATGCGTTATTACCAATTGTTTTAAGTCCCTCCGGGAGTATAGCTTCAGTAAGGCTATTGCAATCATAGAAAGCATAGCTACCTATGGATTGCAGACCTTCTGGAAAGATTACGTTCTCCAGAGCGTAGCATTGATAGAATGCTTCATTTCCGATAGATGTGAGTCGTGAGGGGAGTTTCACAACGTTGATTATATCCCGATTGTAGAAAAATCTATTGGGTATAGAAAGCATGTTGACGTTGGTCATGTCAATTTCCCGTAAATTTTTAAGTCTTGTCTGGATAGTTTCAAAGTCTGATTCATTCAGATCACCGGAAAGTATAAGACCGTCAACATCAGCAAAATTTTCAACCTTTGCCAAGATTGAATCACCCATTGCGCCGGGTGTAGTCACAGATATATTGAGTTCACAGAATGGGTCGTATGATAATCCTAAATCAATAAATCTGTCATAATAACCGTATGTCTTGACTGCAATGGTGTTGTTGCCTTTCTTTAGGTTTTTGGCAGTTTCGCGGGAGATATATAAACTTATTTTTGACCATTGGTCATCATTCTTTATATATATTAGATTGCCATTGAGATATACTTCGCAATAATCGCCATGAATTATATTAAGGTATAGTTTCTTATACCCATTCAGAATGTCATCATCGGCTTCGAATGTACGGCGAAGCCAGTAGTTAGAGTCATAATCTTTCCATTGTGTTGCGGAGTAAGGGAGATAGTTGGAATAACCGTCAGCCACAATCGGACCTTCAATTGTTCCCCATGCGGAGTCGTCGAAATCAGCGGCAAACCAATCGGCAGGTGGAGTGTCGCCGTCACTCGGGGCGTAGAAATACTTGGCGGACCAAGGTTCTGAAGTGTCTTGCCCGTAAGGCAGGAGTGGGGTCTGAGCATTGAGATTCGTGATGAATCCAATAATCAGGATAAGCAGTGAAAATGTAAATTTTTTCATAAGCTGAATGATTATAAGTTAGTTATGATTGTTAACTGTTGAAAAATATTATCAGTATCAGAATACGTATTGTGTAAGTCTACAGATGGCAATTCTTCGGAATAAAATATCTAAGTCTTTGCCTTACTGACGATAATAAATGTATTTGGCAAAGATATGTAAAAATTTTTGAACAAAAAGAATAAAAATTAAATAAAAAATATGTTTTACAACATAAATGCGTGGAAGTCAGATTGCAGTATCGTTGGTATTGTCTTTATTGTCTTTATTGTCTTTATTGTCTTTATTGTCGGGATTGGTCGGGTTGGGTGTGTTGCGGAGACGGGGGTGGGCGTTCTGGTAGGCTTTGCGCATCTCGGCGAATGAGATGTGGGTGTAGATCTGGGTGGTGGCGAGTGAGGCGTGTCCGAGAAATTCTTTTACGGTGTTGATGTCGGCTCCTTCGTTGAGCATTGTTGTGGCGAAGGTGTGGCGCAGTGCGTGTGGACTTTTCTTGCGTGCTGATGTGGAGGCGAGTTCTTTGTTTACTATCTGGTAAACCTGTATGGGTGTTATGCGTTCTCCATTGATCATTATCAATGGCTTGGGTATCTCTGTGTCGGGCCAGAGTCGGTCGCGCATCTGTTGCCAGCGGCGTATGTGCTGAAGGAGTAGTTCAGGCACGGGCACGATACGTTGCTTCGACCGCTTTCCGGTGATTTTTATCTCGCCGGATGAGAAGCTTATATCGTTGTCGGAAATGGCTATTAGTTCGGCACGCCTGATTCCGAGGGAATATAGGAGCTCTATTATCAGATGATTGCGGAGCTCATCTTCAAGGTCGGCGTCATTATCGTTGCGCTCTATGGCTCTCTCTTCAAGTCGCAACACCCCTTCCACCTCTTCGTGTCGCACAAAGTCGGGGAGCTGCTTGGGTATCTTGGGGAGAGTGATTTCGGAAGTGGGGTCAGAGGAAATGACTTGCTTTCTCAACAGGTATTTGAAAAAGGCTCTCAGACTCTGCACTTTCCGTCGGATGGATCTTGGCGACACGCCATCGCGTGCGAGGGATGCAAGCCATGCGCGGACATCTGAAGTGGTTATATCCTTTGGTCGGAATTGCGTCTTGTTGTTTGCAGTGATCCAATCGGAGAATTGCCTAAGATCGCGTTCGTAGGCCTCAACAGTGAGCTGCGCTCTGTTGAGTTCGTAACGGAGGTAGGATATGAATCTGTCGATTGGCATGGGTTGAGGTGGATATGTGGATATAAAAATGGTGCCGGTCATTGTTGACCGACACCGGAGATGAGTTGAATCGTCGGAGTGATTCCGGCTGATTATCGGATCGCGACGAAAATGTCGGGGAGGCGCGATTACTGCTCCGCCTGACGGAGCTGCTGAACGTAAGCAGCCTTGATCATCTTCTTGCGGTTGGTGACAGAAGGCTTTTCAAATGCCTGACGTCTACGCAGTTCTTTTACGATGCCGGTTCTTTCAAATTTACGTTTGAACTTCTTGAGTGCTTTCTCAATGTTCTCGCCCTCTTTAACTTGTACGATAATCATTTGTTATGAGTTTCTTTGTTTTATTAATTTATTTCAGAAATTATTATTATGCAATGTCCCAAGGGAGTGCCGATGGGATATTTGCGGTTGCAAAATTAGTCAAAGTTATTTGTTTGACAAAATTTTACGACTTTTTTTTATGTATTAATCCTTTTTACAGGTTGTTTTCGGGCTTTTTCGGGTGTTTTTTGGGGGTAGAAGTCACCCAATTGTTGATTATCCCGATTATTTTTTCGGTTTCCTCATCGGTCAACACCGGTGATATTGGGAGTGAGAGTTCGCATGAATGTATGTGTTCTGTGACGGGGAGGCTCAGTCTGTCCCACTCCCGGTAGGCTGCCTGCCTGTGTGGCGCGATGGGGTAATGAATGAGCGTCGCCACTCCGTTGTCGCGGAGATGCCGCATCAGGGAGTCGCGATCTTCACACAGTATGGGGAATATGTGGAATACATGGCTGTCGAAATCCCTTACGGTAGGCAGAGTGATGGAGGGATGGTCGATTCCTTGTAAGTACAGGCTGGCTATGTGGCGGCGGATGTTGTTGTCGCGGTCAAGTCCGGGTAGCTTTGCCCGAAGCACAGCCGCCTGCATCTCGTCGAGACGTGAGTTCATACCTTTATATCTGAAGATATATTTCTCGGATGAGCCGTAGTTTGCGAGACACCTTACCATGTCGGCAAGTCGGGAATCGTTGGTAGTGACGGCTCCTCCATCGCCGAGGGCACCGAGATTTTTGCCTGGATAGAAACTGTGGGCGGCGGCATCTCCGAGGGAGCCTGTGCGTCGTCCGCCGTAGAGGCATCCGTGAGCCTGTGCGTTATCCTCTATCAGCTTGAGATTATATCTTCTGCATATATCGGCTATACGGTCGGAATAGGCACATTGTCCGTATAGATGCACTATCATGATCCCTTTAGTGTGTGGGGTGATTGCTGCCTCTATCTTTTCAGCATCAATCTGCAGAGTGTCGGCGCATGGCTCTACCGGCACCGGCACCAATCCGTTGGCTGAGATGGAGAGTATGGATGCGATGTAGGTGTTGGCAGGCACGATTATCTCGTCGCCGATATTCATTACACCGAGTTGCATGTAGGCTTTCAGAATGAGTGTCAGCGCATCAAGACCGTTGCCGCAGCCGACGGCATGACTCGTGCCGATATATCCGGCATATTCTTTCTCAAAAGATTTCACCTCGTTGCCGAGAATGTACCATCCGGAATCCATCACGCGGCGTATGGCGGCGCTAATCTCGTCGGCGTATCTGTCGTTTATCTTTTTGAGGTCAAGGAAGGGGATCATTATATGATGTGTTATATGATATGTTGCGGGATCAAAAATGTGTTGTGTCGCAGGATACGGTGATTTGAATGGTCATGATATTTTGCACGGCACTGTGTAGGTGTCGTAGCAGATGGCGCGTGCTCCGAATCCCTCTTTCTGATATATCAGGGATTCGTTGAGCACCCGTCCCCCCTCCTCGTTGGATGTGCCGAAGTCGAAATATCTCTTGGAGGGGAATTCCGAGTTGATTAGCCGGTCAAACAGCAGGTCAAGTGCGCCGCATCCCTTGCCATCGGGTGATGCCGAGATATATTGGCAGTGTGCCACATGCGTGGTGACGTATATCACTGCGCCGGCAATCATCCTCTCTCCGTCGAATGCTCCGAAGAGACGTATGTTGTCGGGGAAAAGGGTTGCCAGATGCTCTATCTCCTCCACAGAATGTACGGGGGCTGCGTTATATCTGTCATGAAGGTTTGACGTCAATATCTGCCAGAATGTTTTGAAATCGGTCGATTCAGATATGGTTATGTTTTGTCGGATGGCCTTACGTATGCCTGATTTCCGTATGTCGCGGAATTTTAACCTATCCTCTGAGAAGATGACAGATGATACGTTTCTCACCGACAGCGTGGCATTGAGTCTGAAGAGGGCGTAGAGGTCCTCTTCAGAGGGTAGACGGTGGTAGATATGCGGCACTGGTTTGTAGACAAGCGATTCCGCACCCTGCCCGGCAAGAAAACCGGTGACTGATTGCAATAGATGCAGCACGTCGGAGGTCGTTGCCTTTTTCCCCAGTATGACTCCGCCGTATGTTAATCCGGCATGGGATGATACAATGTTTTCACGTCGGGATGCGGGTAGGAGAGCGTAGATTGAGCCGTTGCGGGTGATGATTAGTGAATTGTCAGTAAATCGGGAGGAATGATATTCCAGATAGTCCCTTTTGAGAAGGAATGTGCCATTTTTTGAATCATCTACAAAGCGGTCCCATTCTTTCTTGAATTGATTGGAGTAGGGGGTTATGCAGAAATCAGACATGATTGGAGTTTTGTTCGGCTTCGTTCTTTATTTTGATAAACTCATCATATTCCCGTACATACTCCGATTCGTCATAACGGTCAGAGGCGAGCACCATGCATACGGCTCCCGATGAGAAGTCTTCAAGTGTGTTCCAGATGCCATCCGTGACGAGAAGCCCCTGGTATGGATGATTGAGGAAGAAGGTGCGTTTCACGTTGCCGTCGTCGAGAGTGACCGAGAAGCTGCCGCTCACCGCCACAATCAGTTGCTGCTGCACGCGGTGGGCATGTCCGCCGCGACCTAATCCTCCCGGCACGTCGTATAGATAGTACACGCGTCGTATCGGGAAGGGTATGGTGGTATTATTCTCCACTACGGTGAGATTGCCCTGTCGGTCAGTATGATGACGGTTTAGATGCAACATACAGCAGTCATAGACGGTCTTGTTGTTCATTTCCTTTTGAGCGAGAGGAATTGTTGGTGGTTAAGGATATAGTCTTCCTCATCGTATGGCGTGGATGCAAGGATGAGGGCGAGGGAATTTGTTGAGAAATTGGTGAGGGTGCGCCACGTGCCGGCAGGCACGTACAGTCCGTAGTATGAGCGATTGAGGGAGTAGCGTGTATGGTCGGTGCCGTCGTCTGTGACCACATCGAAGCTGCCTGACAATGCCACGATAAATTCCTCATTCACGTGGTAGGCATGACCTTGGCGCGCCTCGCCGCCAGGAACGTCATACACCCAATATGCGCGGCATATCGGGAAAGGGATCTCCTTCGATTCCTCGATCACCGAGAGGTTGCCACGGTGGTCGAGGAATCGGGGGAGGTCGATTATGTAGGGCTTGAGGTCATTCATTCCTCATACCATTTGGAATACATCAGGTAGTTGCGTGCGATTTTCTCATTCATCTCCTTCGCTTTCTCCGGCTCAACCATCTTTATGAACTTTGCGGGTGCTCCACCCCATAGCTCATGAGGTCCGATTTTTGTGCGGCTGAGCACCACAGCCCCTGCTGCAACGATCGCGCCTTCGCCAACTTCGGCATCATCCATCACTACGGCACCCATGCCGATAAGGGCATAGTCGCGAATCTTCGCACCGTGTATCACCACGTTATGTCCGATGGATACGTCATTGCCGATCTCGATGGTAGATTTCTGATAGAGGGTGTGGAGGACGCTACCGTCCTGGATATTGACGCGGTTGCCGATGGTGATGGTGTTGACGTCGCCGCGAAGTACTGTGGAGAACCATACGCTACATTCGTCGCCCATGGTGACATCGCCTATTATCACTGCGTTTTCAGCAAGAAAGCAGTCTTTGCCTATCACAGGGGTGAATCCCCTTACTGATTTTATGATTGCCATTTCTTATTTTGAATATGTCTATTATTTTATTTGAGTTTTTTTGTGAGGATTGTCAATCAACTGCGGGAGAGGGTGCGGGTCTTATCTTTCATCCATTCAGCCTCTTCGGGCGAGAGAAGCGGAGTGAGACGATCGCGCACCATGTTATGATAGTCGTTGACCCATTTGATTTCGTCATCTGTCATTATCGAAGTGTCGATCAGCGACAGGTCGATAGGGAACAGCGTCACAGTGCGGAATTGCAGGAACGGACCGAACTCGGTGGTCTTCCAAGGCTCCACCACGAGGAGGTTCTCCGTGCGTATGCCGTATTTCCCTTCAAGATAGAATCCCGGTTCGTTGCTGTTGATCATGCCGACTTCCAATGGGGCGTGGCGTCGGCGTGTGCAGATGCTCTGCGGACCCTCATGGCAGTTGATGAAGAAACCGACGCCATGTCCGGTGCCATGGAAATAAGCCTTCCCTTCATTCCATAGGAACTGGCGTGCGAGCACGTCGAGCTGCCCGCCGCGTGTGCCTTCGGGGAATTTTGCCATAGAGAGAGCGATGTTGCCTTTCAGCACGAGGGTGAAGTCGTGGCGTTGTTCATCAGTGGGTGTGCCGAGTGCCACGGTGCGTGTTATGTCGGTGGTGCCGAATACGTATTGTCCGCCGGAATCGACGAGAAGCAGGCCGTCGCCTTCGATTGCCACGTCGGTCTCTTCGGTGGCCTCATAATGTATGATCGCACCATGTTCGTTCCAGCCTATGATTGGGGCGAAACTTTCGTCTACGCAGGTGGGGTCGGCGAGACGCAATGCGCGGAGTCGTTTGCCGAGTTCCACTTCGGTGAGTTTGCCGGAAGGATGTTCTTTCTCCACCATCATGAAGAATTTTGTGAGAGCCACACCATCCTTTTCGAGTGCAGTCTCGAAATTGGCAATCATGGAATCGCTTTTCACGCTCTTCAGGCGTGCGATTCCCGCACCACCGAATACCGGCGTGCATCCGATGGCATCATATAGCCCGCGTGAGGTGGTCTCCGGATCAATGAGAAGGCGCGTCTCTTTCGGGAGTGTCTTCACGAAGTCAGCCACACTGTCGTAGGGCATTATCTCCACATTGTAGTTTGCGAGGAAATCTGTCACTTCCCCGGTGAGTTTCTCTTCATCTACGAAAAGCACACGGCGAGAATCGTCAAGGTAGAGGTATGCCACGAAGATGGGGGAGAAGTTGATGTCACCGGCGGTGCGGATATTGGTTGCCCAAGCAATGTCGTCGAGTGCGGAGAGGAGTACGGCGTTTGCAAGCTCGGCTTTCACTTCGGTCATGATTCTGCGAATCTTGGAATCGGCAGACTCCCCGACAATCTTCTCATCGTGGACGAAAAGCTTGTTTTTAGGACGTTGCGGACGGTCGGGATATATGTAGTCGAAGATAGGAAACTTATCGTTAAGCTTGATATCGTTGTCGGTAAGCTCCTGCTCAAGTCTTTGTGCGTATGCGATGGAGAATGTCATCCCGTCGATTCCGACGGTCTGCCCGGAATTAAGATTCTCCACGAGCCAGTCGATGAGATCCACGGCGTCAGGTCCGTTCTCTTTCATCATGGAGAATCCGGTGCCTTTGAGTTGGTCGGTAGCCTGTATGAAATAACGGGAGTCGGTCCAGCAGAGAGCTTTGTCAGCAGTGACCACGGCAGTGCCGTTTGTGCCGTTCTCGCTCCAGAATCCGGTGAGCCATTCCCGACCTCTCCAGTGTGCCGGGGGCAATTCCGACTGGTGGGGGTCTGTGCCTGACACTACCACGGCGTCAATGCCGTGGCTTTTCATGGTTTCGCGAAGAAGCCTGAGATATTCAAGGTTTTTCTTTTCCATAGAGAATGTTTTCGCTTTTAGATGGAGTCTTAGATTAAGTGAAGTTTGAAAAAACATTTCAACTTCAAGACGTAAAATTAATGAAATATCTCAATGGTTGCAAGTAATGGATGTTTTTTGTGATTTTTTACGATTGTAAAGATCGCTTCATTGTACAGGAATAATGAAAAATCTATACAAATTATTTTAAAATTTTTGTATCATGGGACATCGTAATTAAAAATAATGCTAATAAGGGACTTAAATTGGTCAAAAAGGAACATTTCGACGTGATGCCTTATATGAAAATCAAAAATAGATGAATTTTTTTTAAGATATTTTTTGCAATTTAAAAAAGTTGTAGTAATTTTGCAGTGAATTTGTCCGCGATGATTGATTCTGATGCGAAATTCCGGAATCGTTCAATAGCGGCTAACGGAAAATGGCAAGTCAAAAAGCTTTTAAGTAATAGTGATATAAATTGTAAGTTAGTGGTTGAGTTAGGCAAATCAGGCTTGTGAAGGTATGACAGTCTACAAAATCACAGAGCGGCAGAATGTTGTGAAACAGTCTGCCGTTTTTGTATTTTTTTCTCTCTATCCTCGCGATTGTGGGTCAGGAGATGGTCGCACGATTGCGGGTAGGGATTTTTCAGAAATGAAGACCCCGTAAACACCGAAGTATTTACGGGGTGTGGAATATATTATTGTTGTATGAATGGAATTTGCCGTTATTTCTTGAACTTTGATGCCACTTCGTATACTTTCTCATAGATGCGATGATCAGACTCGGTGAGAGTGATGCCGCGGCGGCTCAATACCCGTTCTGCTATCTGCATGAATTTCTTCATAGGCACGTCGGAGAATCCACCTGTGGGACTGCCTTCGCTGAAACTTGGCACGAATACTCTCGGAAAACCTGCCCCGTGGAGATTGACACCCACACCGAGCACTGTGGCTGTGTTGAGCATGCAGTTGATTCCCAATTTTGTGTGGTCGCCGATGATGGGTCCGCAGAATTGAAGGTCTGTGCGCATGAAGGTGTGCGAATGGTAATTCCAGATTCTTATTTTAGAATAGTCATTCTTCAGATTGGATGCGTTTACTCCGGCTCCGATATTGCACCATTCGCCTATCACGGCGTTTCCCAGATAGCCGTCATGTGCCTTGTTGCTGAATCCGAAGAATACGGAATTGTCGATTTCTCCGCCAACCTTGCAGTAGGGTCCGAATGTAGAGCCGCCGTATATCTTTGACCCCATGCGTATCTTTGCATTCTCGCATAGGGCAATCGGTCCTCTCACGCAGGATCCCTCCATTATTTCTGCATCCTTACCTATATATATAGGACCGTTCTTGACGTTGAGCGTCGCGCCCTGGATTGTGGCTCCCTCTTCGATAAAAAGCATGCGGTATCCCTCCTCGTCATAGAGATCGCCGATTATGGTGTTTGTTTTGTCCGGTTCTGCGGATTCGCGTCCGGCGGTGATGCGGAGGAAATCTCGTTTTATCTCTTCTGCATTGTTGCGGAATATGTCGAAGGCATATTCAATCCGTCTGATTTTTTCCGTCGATTCCTTGCGCACGTAATTACCATCGGTGAAATCTGCGTATCTGCCTTTGAAGGCGAGCACCATGTCGCCGTCGCATATCGCCTCCCCGCGGGCGATGCCGGCAATGACGGCGGCAGAGGTCTCATCGGGGAGAATGGAGTCGGCGATTAGCATCACCTCTTGGTCGGGCTGCGGGGCGGATCCGAATTTTTCCCTTAGAAATTCCACGGGCAGATATCTGTAATCTGCCGGCATTATCCTTTCCCATTTCTCCTTTATTGTTGATATGCCGATTCTGAAGTCGGCGATCGGACGCGTGAAGCTCAGCGGCAGAAGATTCTCGTGCGTTTCCTGTGAGCAGAAGAGATATATGGAGGTTTGCATGATGATTATTGTGATGATGGTTAGTTATTGCGTACCCGCTGCATGGGCGAGAGAGACTGTCCACAGCCCGTTTGCGCAAAAGATTAAAAATTGTGCAAAAGTAACATTTTTTTTAAGAATCTGTCAAACGATAAATTGTTAAAAACTATAAACGGGGGTCATGAATCCGCGAGGAGTTGGATGCAGGCTGGATCTCTGCATGTTTTTTTCAGTTGGGATGCAGTGTCGGTAAGTCAGGGTCTGCTGCCGGAAATCACTGTCAGTAAATCGGCATCATGGATATGCAGGATGGGGCAGAGGGGCGGGCATAAATCGGAATAAAATATAAATTATTAAAATTTTTTGAATAAAAATTGGAGGATGTCTTGTGTAATAGGCTAATTTTCATTATCTTTGCAAAGTTTTTGAGGCTTTCCTCAGTGCTTGTGTATATAAATGTCTGAAAATTAGATAATTCTGATTGTGTACATGGTGCTTTTGGATAAGCCGTCAATTCGTATAGAAACGAGTTAACAATAAACAATATCAATTTTAGAGACTAAGAATGCCAACGATTCAGCAATTAGTAAGAAAAGGACGCGTGGCTCTGAAGGAAAAGAGCAAGTCGCCCGCCTTGGATTCGTGTCCGCAGCGCCGTGGCGTGTGTGTGCGTGTCTACACGACCACCCCGAAAAAGCCTAACTCGGCAATGCGTAAAGTGGCGCGTGTGCGTCTGACCAACGGCAAGGAGGTGAACTCCTACATTCCGGGCGAGGGTCATAACCTTCAGGAGCACTCCATCGTGATGGTGCGCGGCGGTCGTGTCAAGGACCTTCCGGGTGTGCGTTATCACATCGTGCGCGGTACGCTCGATACAGCAGGTGTACAGGGTCGCACACAGCGCCGTTCCAAATATGGAGCTAAGCGTCCTAAAGCCGCCAAGAAGTAATTAGCATAGGCTATTGCGTAGGCACCAGCAAACATTAACCATGTTTTTGATTGCCTGGGTGGCTTCATGGTTGAGTAAACGGCGGCAAGAGAGCCGACGTTGAAGATTTACAAAAGCAACCGCAACAAAAACACTAAACAAACAGAAATGAGAAAAGCAAAACCAAAGAAACGGGTGATTCTGCCCGATCCCGTGTTTCATGACGTCAGAGTGACCAAGTTTGTCAACCACCTGATGTATGACGGAAAGAAGAACACGGCATATACAATTTTCTATACGGCATTGGAGACCGTGAAGGCCAAATTGCCGAACGAGGAGAAGAGCGCGCTTGAGATTTGGAAGAAGGCGCTTGAGAATGTTACTCCTCAGGTGGAAGTGAAATCACGCCGCGTAGGTGGCGCCACTTTCCAGGTTCCTACAGAGATCAGAGCCGATCGTAAGGAATCAATATCAATGAAAAATCTTATCATCTTCGCCCGTAAGCGTGGCGGAAAGACTATGGCTGACAAACTTGCAGCTGAGATCGTCGACGCTTTCAATGACCAGGGTGGCGCATTCAAGAGAAAAGAGGATATGCACCGCATGGCTGAGGCTAACCGCGCTTTCGCACACTTCAGATTTTAATATTGATATTATATAACAATGGCTAAACAAGACGATCTTAAACTGACCAGAAATATCGGCATCATGGCTCACATCGATGCCGGAAAGACCACCACGTCCGAGCGTATTCTGTTCTATACCGGTTTGACCCATAAAATCGGTGAGGTGCATGACGGCGCTGCAACCATGGACTGGATGGAGCAGGAGCAGGAGCGAGGCATCACCATCACTTCCGCTGCTACTACCACTTTCTGGAACTATCAAGGTAACAAATATAAAATCAACCTGATCGACACTCCGGGGCACGTTGACTTCACCGTAGAGGTGGAGCGTTCTCTCCGTGTGCTCGACGGCGCAGTGGCTGCCTTCTGTGCAGTAGGCGGCGTGGAGCCTCAGAGTGAGACCGTATGGCGTCAGGCTGACAAATATAATGTGCCGCGTATCGGTTACGTCAACAAGATGGACCGTTCAGGCGCAAACTTCTTCGAGGTTGTCCGTCAGGTGCGTGAGGTGCTCGGTGCAACTCCGCTCCCCATCCAGATCCCTATCGGCGCAGAGGAGACATTCAAGGGCGTCGTGGATCTCGTGCAGATGAAGGCTATCTTCTGGCATGATGAGACTATGGGTGCTGAGTATGAGGTAGACGAGATTCCCGCTAATCTCCTTGGCGAGGCTGAGGAATGGCGCGACAAGATGCTTGAGACTCTTGCTGAGTTTGACGAGGCCCTCATGGAGAAGTATTTCGATGATCCTTCCACAATCACTGTGGAGGAGATCAAGGCTGCTATTCGCAAGGCAACCCTCGCAATGGAGGTTAACCCGATGATCTGCGGCTCATCTTTCAAGAATAAGGGCGTGCAGACTCTCCTTGATGCAGTCTGCGCATATCTTCCCTCTCCTGAGGATTCAGGCGTGGTTGAGGGTCATGCAGTGGGTGATCCCGATGAGGTGCTTACCCGCGAACCGAGCCCCGAGGCTCCCATGTGTGCCCTCGCGTTCAAGATTGCAACCGACCCGTATGTAGGTCGTCTTTGCTTCTTCCGCGTTTACTCAGGCGAAATCCAGGCAGGCAGCTACGTGCTCAACAGCCGCAGCGGCAAGAAGGAGAGGATCTCCCGTCTGTTCCAGATGCACTCCAACAAGCAGAACCCGAAAGAGGTTATTGGTTGTGGTGATATCGGCGCAGGCGTTGGCTTCAAGGATATCCGCACCGGCGACACTCTCTGCGACGAGAATGCTCCGATCGTGCTTGAGTCAATGGAGTTCCCCGATCCCGTTATCGGTATCGCTGTAGAGCCTAAGACTCAGAAAGACCTCGACAAACTTGGCGTGGGTCTTCAGAAACTCGCTGAGGAGGACCCGACATTCCGTGTCGAGACCAACGAGGAGACAGGTCAGACTGTCATCAGCGGTATGGGTGAGCTTCACCTCGACATCATCATCGACCGTCTGCGTCGTGAGTTCAAGGTGGAATGTAATCAGGGTCGTCCCCAGGTTACTTACAAGGAAGCAATCACCAAGCCTGTTGAGCTCCGCGAGGTATTCAAGAAGCAGACCGGTGGTCGTGGTAAGTTTGCCGACATCATCGTGCGCATAGAACCTGCTGATGATGATTTCGAGGGCAGCCTCCAGTTTATCGACGAGGTTAAGGGCGGTAACGTGCCTAAGGAGTATATCCCCTCAGTGCAGAAGGGTTTCCAGACAGCTATGAAGAATGGTGTGCTCGCCGGCTATCCTGTGGAGCGTCTTAAAGTCACGCTTCTTGACGGTAGCTTCCACCCGGTTGACTCTGACCAGCTCTCATTCGAGCTTTGCGCTATCCAGGCATTCAAGAAGGGTAGTGAGAAGGCAGGTCCGGTCCTCATGGAGCCTATCATGAAGATCGAGGTTGTTACCCCCGAAGAGTCGATGGGTGACGTGATCGGCGACCTTAACAAGCGTCGCGGTCAGGTAGAGGGTATGGAGACAAGCCGCAGCGGTGCGCGCATCGTCAAGGCAAAGGCTCCTCTCGCAGAGATGTTCGGCTACGTGACAGCTCTTCGTACCATCACATCGGGACGTGCGACAAGCACAATGTCTTTCAGCCACTATTCTGAAGTAAGCAGCTCAATCGCCAAGAATGTGCTTACAGAGGTGCAGGGCAGAGTTGATCTATTGAAATAATAAAGCCACCATTCTAATATGAATCAAAAAATCAGAATCAAACTCAAATCTTACGATCACAATTTGGTTGACAAGTCAGCCGAGAAGATCGTGAAGACGGTAAAATCGACAGGTGCAGTGGTAAGCGGTCCGATACCCTTGCCCACCCACAAACGCATCTTCACCGTCAACCGCTCCACCTTCGTCAACAAGAAGAGCCGTGAGCAGTTCCAGCTTTCTTCATTCCAGCGTCTGATCGACATCTACAGCTCAACAACAAAGACTGTAGACGCGCTCATGAAGCTTGAACTTCCCAGCGGTGTTGACGTAAGCATCAAAGTCTGAGATATATCCGGGTCTGTCTCCGCAACTGTCGGAGACAGACCATGGAACAGAAAACAAACAAAATATAGAATCCCAAAATAAATCAAAGTAAGAAATGCCAGGATTATTAGGAAAGAAAATCGGAATGACATCCGTTTTCAGTGCCGACGGAAAAAATATTCCGTGCACTGTTATCGAAGTAGGTCCTTGTGTGGTTACTCAGATCAAGACAGTGGATAAAGACGGCTATGAGGCTGTTCAGGTAGGCTTCCAGGAGAAGAAAGAGAAGCACACCAACAAGCCCGAGGCCGGCCACTTCGCAAAAGCTGGAGTAGCCCCCATGCGTCACTTGGCCGAGTTCAAATCGTTTGAGACAACCCCCGAGCTTGGCTCGACACTGACAGTTGACCTCTTCCAGGAGGGCGGCTTCGTCGACGTTGTCGGCACGAGCAAGGGTAAAGGTTTCCAGGGCGTGGTGAAGCGTCATGGTTTCGGTGGTGTGGGTCAGTCCACTCATGGTCAGCACAACCGTCTCCGCGCTCCCGGTTCTATCGGTGCCTGCTCTTATCCCGCAAAAGTGTTCAAAGGCTTGCGTATGGCTGGCCAGATGGGCAATGAGCGTGTGACTGTTCAGAATCTCCAGGTGATAAAAGTGCTTCCCGAGCACAATTTGTTAATGATAAAGGGTTCCATCCCCGGAGCCAAAGGTTCAATCGTTATAGTTGAGAAATAATGGAAGTAGCAGTTTATAACATCAAAGGAGAAGACACAGGACGCAAGATCACTCTCAATGACGAGATTTTCGCGCGTGATTTGAGCGAAGGCAATGCAGAGCACACCCTTTATCTTGACGTGAAGCAGTTCTTGGGCAACCAGCGCCAAGGCACTCACAAGAGCAAGGAGCGCAGCGAGATTTCCGGTTCCACACGTAAGCTCGGTCGTCAGAAGGGCGGCGGTGGCGCACGTCGTGGCGACATCAACTCTCCGCTTCTTCGCGGCGGTGCCACAGTGTTCGGTCCGCGTCCCCGCGACTATCGCAGCAAGATGAACAAGAAGATGAAGCAGCTTGCACGCAAGATCGCTTTGACTTCAAAGGCTCAGGCAGGCAGCATCTTCGTGGTTGAGAACTTCAACTTCGAGAAGCCGAGCACAAAGAACTGGGTAAACATCGCCAAGGCTTTCAACGTAAACGAGAAGAAGACTCTTCTTGTATTGAACGGTCTTGACAACAATCTGTTCCTGTCTGTACGCAACGTGCCCAACGCACTCATGCAGCAGGCATCAGACCTTAACGCCTACACCCTTCTGAATAATGATGCCATCATCATGACCGAGGGCAGCGTAGAACTGATCAACGAGAACTTCTAAACAAAAGGAGATATAGAAAATGGATATTCAGATAAAACCGATCGTGACTGAAAAGGCGACCGCCTACAGCGAAAAGCAGAATTGCTACACATTTGCTGTGTCTCCCGACGCAAACAAGTTTCAGATCAAAGACGTTGTGGAGAAGCTCTACAATGTGCGCGTCGTGAAAGTGAATACAGCCCTCTATGCAGGCAAGCGCAAACAGCGTTACACCAAAGGCGGGCTTATCAGCGGCCAGAAACCTTCATTCAAGAAGGCATACGTGACCGTTGCAGAAGGACAAACGATAGACTATTATAGCAATATTTAAAAACCGATGGCAGTAAGAAAATTTAAGCCCGTTACTCCCGGGCAAAGACACAAGATTATTGGTGTGTTCCGCAACGAGATCGCCATTGCAAAGCCCGCAGAGGGCGCCGAAAAGGTAAAGAAAGTCTCGAAAATCACGCCAGAAAAGTCTCTTGTTGTTGGCAAGCGTTCAACAGGCGGCCGCAACTCATCGGGTCATCTTTCAACCCGTTACCGTGGTGGTGGCCACAAGAGAAAATTGCGTCTCATTGATTTCAAGAGAACAAACGACGGTGTACCCGCAACAGTTAAGAGCATCGAGTATGATCCTAACCGTTCGGCTCGTATCGCGCTCCTTTACTACACAGACGGCTCCAAGGCTTACATGATCGCCCCCAACGGTCTTCAGGTAGGTCAGACTGTCATGAGCGGTGAAGAGGCTGCACCCGAGGTAGGTAACTGCCTCCCCTTGGCAAAGATACCTGTAGGTACACTCATCCATTGTATCGAGCTACGTCCCGGTCAGGGTGCCGCTATGGCACGTTCTGCCGGCACATTCGCTCAGCTTACTTCCCGTGAGGGAAACTATGCGATAATCAAATTGCCTTCCGGAGAAACCCGTAAGGTGCTTCTGGCATGCCGCGCTACTGTAGGTGTGGTAGGCAACTCTGACCACGCTCTCGAGCAGAGCGGCAAGGCTGGTCGCAGCCGCTGGTTGGGTCGTCGTCCTCACAACCGTGGTGTCGTGATGAACCCTGTCGATCACCCGATGGGTGGTGGCGAGGGCCGTCAGTCTGGTGGTCATCCCCGTTCGCGCACTGGTCTTTACGCTAAGGGCTTGAAGACTCGTTCGCCGAAGAAGCATTCTTCGAAGTATATCATTGAAAGAAGGAAAAAGTAAATTTGATTAAAAGAAGACAATTATGAGTCGTTCGCTTAAAAAAGGACCGTTTATCAGTGTAAAGCTGGAGAAGAAGGTTGCAGCCATGGACGAGAGCGGCAAGAAGTCGGTCATCAAGACCTGGAGCCGTGCGTCAATGATCTCGCCTGATTTCGTAGGCCACACTTTCGCAGTGCACAACGGCAATAAGTTTATACCCGTTTACGTTACAGAGAATATGGTGGGTCATAAACTTGGCGAGTTCGCCCCGACGCGCACATTCCGCGGACATGCCGGCAACAAGAAGAAATAATGGCTGCCCGCTCATTCAATAACAGTCTAATAAAGTATAGTAAGAAAATACAATGGGTGTAAGAAAAAGACAAGCAGCCGATGCCATCAAAGAGGCTCGCAAGAGCGAATATTTCGCTAAGCTGCATAATGTGCCGTCATCGCCCCGCAAGATGCGTCTCGTCGTGGACATGATCCGCGGTCAGGAGGCATTCAAGGCTCTCGGCATCCTCAAGTTCTCCAACAAGGAGGCGGCCCGCAAGGTGGAGAAGCTGCTCCGCTCTGCAATTGCCAACTGGGAACAGAAAAACGAACGCAAGGCCGAGGCAGGCGAGCTCTTCGTGAAGACAGTATTCGTAGACTGCGCACCGATGCTCAAGCGCCTTCGTCCGGCTCCGCAGGGCCGCGGCTACAGAATCCGCAAGCGTTCAAACCATGTGACATTGTTTGTCGACACTATTAATAACGATAAAGCTTGATCGAAAGATGGGACAGAAAGTTAATCCTATAAGCAACCGTCTTGGTGTAATCCGCGGTTGGGACTCCAACTGGTATGGCGGAAAGAAATACGGTGAGACCCTTCTTGAGGACTCTATGATCCGTAAGTATCTCCGCACTCGTCTTGCGAAGGCAAGTGTTTCGAAAATCATCATCGAACGCACTCTTAAGATGGTCACAGTCACTATCTGCACAAGCCGTCCCGGCATGGTGATCGGCAAAGGCGGTAAGGACGTCGACGATCTGAAGGATGAGCTGAAGAAACTCACTGACAAGGATGTGCAGATCAACATCCACGAGATCAAGCGTCCCGAACTCGACGCCGAGATCGTGGCTACAAACATCGCCCGTCAGATTGAGAACAAGGTGGCTTATCGTCGCGCAGTGAAGATGGCTATCGCTTCTTCTATGCGTATGGGTGCAGAGGGCATCAAGGTGCAGGTCAGCGGCCGTCTCAACGGCGCAGAAATGGCCCGCAGCGAGATGTTCAAGGAGGGTCGTACTCCGCTCCACACTCTCCGTGCTGACATCGACTATGCTTTGGTAGAGGCTCTCACCAAGGTGGGTATCATCGGCATCAAGGTGTGGATTTGCCGTGGCGAGGTATATGGCAAGAAGGAGCTCACTCCCTCGTATGCCATCGGTCAGAAAGAGACCGGCCGTCAGCAGAACAATAACCGTAAGGGTGGTTTCCGCAACAAGAAAAACAACAATCGTTAATAAAGAAGACTGACAATGTTACAACCGAAAAAGACCAGATACCGCCGTTCGCAAAAAGGCAGAATGAAGGGTGAGGCCCAGAGAGGCAATCAGCTTGCATTCGGCTCGTTCGGCATCAAGACACTCGAGTCTAAATGGATCACCGGCCGTCAGATCGAGGCTGCCCGTGTGGCAGTGACCCGCTACATGCAGCGTCAGGGTCAGATCTGGATCCGTATCTTCCCCGACAAGCCGATCACCAAGAAGCCTGCCGAGGTACGTATGGGTAAAGGTAAAGGTAACCCCGAAGGATTCGTTGCGCCCGTTACCCCGGGACGCATCCTCATCGAAGTGGAGGGCGTAAGCTACGACATTGCCAAGGAGGCACTCCGTCTGGCAGCCCAGAAACTTCCTGTGATCACTAAGTTCGTGGTGCGCCGCGACTATGATCCCAGCCAGAACGTGTAATCAATCAAAGAGATTAAACGATAGATATGAAAAAGGAAGAAATCAAGGAATTAAGCATTCAGGAGCTGCGCGCCCAGATCGAGGCGAGCGAGAAGGCTTATCGTGAATTGAAAGTAGCGCACGCGATATCTCCCGTAGACAATCCCTCCAAGATCACCAAAGATCGCAAGGAGATTGCTCGCTTGAAGACTGTGTTGCGCCAAAAGGAGATCGCTGCAGCTGCAGAGGCTCCCGTAGTAAACAACTGATCCCATAAAGTATTTGAGAAAAATGGAAGAAAAACGTCATTTGAGAAAAGAAAGAATTGGGGTTGTTTCGAGCAACAAGTGTGATAAGACCATCACGGTCGAGATCAAGTGGAAAGAGAAGCACCCGATCTATGGAAAGTTTGTCAACAAGACAAAGAAGTATCATGCTCACGATGAGAAGAACGAGTGCTCTGTAGGCGACACAGTGCGTCTTATGGAGACCCGTCCGTTGAGCAAGACAAAGAGATGGAGACTTGTGGAAATCATTGAAAAAGTTAAGTAATTATGATACAGACCGAATCACGTCTTACAGTAGCAGACAACAGCGGTGCTAAGGAAGCACTCTGTATCCATGTGCTCGGCGGCACCGGCCGTCGCTATGCTTCGGTTGGCGACATCATCGTTGTCACCGTAAAGAGCACCATCCCCTCTTCTGATGTGAAGAAAGGAACAGTATCAAAGGCTGTGGTGGTCCGTACGAAGAAGGAGATCCGCCGTCCCGACGGCAGCTACATCCGCTTCGACGACAACGCATGCGTGTTGCTTAACAATGCAGGTGAGATCCGCGGCACCCGTATCTTCGGCCCCGTTGCGCGCGAACTTCGTGCCACTAACATGAAAATCGTTTCGCTTGCGCCCGAGGTGCTTTAATGTCAATCAACTAAAAGAAAAGTAGCAATGGCAAAATTCCATATAAAGAAGGGCGACACTGTCTATGTCAACGCCGGCGACGACAAAGGCAAGACCGGACGCGTCCTTGAAGTGCTGGTTAAGAAAAACCGCGCACTCGTGGAGGGCATCAACATTGTTTCCAAGAGCATGAAGCCCAATGCGAAATATCCTCAGGGAGGAATAGTGAAAATTGAGGCGCCTGTCCACATCTCTAATCTGAATGTGGTAGACCCCAAGACCGGCAAGCCCACCCGTGTGGGTCGCAAACTCAACGAGGCCGGCAAACTGGTACGTTATTCTAAGAAATCAGGAGAGGAGATTAAGTAATGAGCGAGACTACACTTGGTAAAGAATACAAAGAGAGAATAGCTCCAGAGCTCTTCAAGGAGTTCAACTATTCCAGCGTGATGCAGGTGCCCCGTCTTGAGAAGATCGTTATCAACCAGGGTCTTGGTGCTGCAACTCAGGACAAGAAACTGATTGAGACTGCAATCAACGAGATTACAGCCATCACTGGCCAGAAAGCAGTGCCCACTCTTTCAAGAAAGGACATCTCCAACTTCAAGCTCCGTAAGAAAATGCCTATCGGCGTTATGGTGACTCTCAGAAGAGAGAAGATGTATGAGTTCCTTGAGAGACTCGTGAAGATCGCGCTTCCGCGTATCCGCGACTTCAAGGGCATCAACTCCAAGCTCGACGGCCGTGGCAACTACACCCTCGGCATCACTGAGCAGATCATCTTCCCGGAGATTAACATCGACAATGTTCCGAAACTTCAGGGTATGAACATCACATTCGTGACTTCAGCACCCACAGATGAGGAAGGCTTCGCACTTCTCAAGAAATTCGGACTTCCCTTCAAACACGAAAAATAAGAGCTATGGCAAAAGAATCAATGAAAGCCCGCGAGGTAAAACGCCAGAAGCTGGTTGAGAAATATGCTGAGAAAAAGGCTGCGCTCAAGAAAGCTGCGCTTGCTGATGCTGATGGCAACATCGACTACGAGGCATTGACAAAACTCCAGAAGCTTCCCAAGAATGCTTCAAAAGTGCGTCTTCACAACCGTTGCGTGATTACCGGCCGTCCGAAAGGCTACATGCGTCAGTTCGGCATTTCGAGAATCCAGTTCCGTGAGATGGCATCTGCCGGACTGATTCCCGGAGTAAAGAAAGCAAGCTGGTGATACAATAAATTTGAAAGAACCACGTTATAAGAATTGGTGACTGACCCACAGAGCATTTACGTGCCCTGTGGGCGTCTCCAATCTTTCTCACATCCGGCGATTCCTTGCCGGATTTCGAAAAAAAAGACAAAGTGAAAATTAAATATTGTTCGGATTATCTGAATCAATTTAACAATCAAAACAATGACTGATCCAATAGCAGATTATTTGACGAGATTGAGAAACGCCATCCATGCGGGACACCGTGTGGTGGAGATTCCGTCTTCAAAAATGAAAAAGGAGATCACAAAGATCCTTTTCGAGCAGGGCTACATCCTGAACTACAAGTTTATGGAAGGTCCCACTCCATCGGGCACAATCAAGATTGCCCTCAAGTATGATCCGGTCGACAAGGTGAGCGCCATCAAGAACCTCCGCCGTGTGTCCCGTCCGGGTCTTCGCCAGTATACAGGCTACAAGGATATGCCCCGCGTACTCAACGGACTTGGTATCGCCATCCTGAGCACATCCTATGGAGTGATGACAAACAAAGAAGCCAAAGAGCGTAAGGTCGGCGGCGAAGTATTATGCTACGTATATTAAAAGAAGGAGGTATTCGACATGTCAAGAATAGGTAAAGCACCCATTGAGATACCTGCCGGCGTAACAGTACAGGTAAACGGAAATGTAGTGACCGTAAAGGGTCCGAAAGGTGAGCTTTCTCAGGAAGTGAATCCTGTGATCTCAGTAGAGGTTGAGAACAACCACATCGAAGTAAAGCGTCCGAACGACGAGCGTCAGAACCGCGCTATGCACGGTCTCTACCGTGCGCTTATCCACAACATGGTGGTAGGCGTGTCAGCAGGATACAAAAAGGAGATGGAGCTTGTCGGTGTAGGCTACCGTGCCACATCCACAGGTCAGGTATTGGAGCTGTCATTGGGCTTCTCACATGCTATCTACATCAAGCTTCCGAAAGAGATAAAGGTCGAGGCAAAGACAGAGCGTAACAAGAACCCGCTCATCATCCTTGAGAGCGCCGACAAGCAGCTTCTCGGTCAGGTATGCGCCAAGATCCGCTCGCTCCGCAAGCCTGAGCCGTACAAGGGCAAAGGTATCAAGTTTGTTGGTGAGATTATCCGTCGCAAGTCCGGTAAGTCTGCCAATGCGAAATAATTAAAATAAGGAAGAACTATGGTATCTAAGATAGCAAGAAGAAATAAGATCAAGACCCGCATCCGCGGCAAGATTTCCGGTACAGCTCAAAGGCCCCGCATGAGCGTGTTCCGCAGCAACAAGGGGATCTACGTCCAGCTTATCGACGACCTCGAAGGCCGCACTCTCGTGGCTGCCTCTTCAAAGGGTCTTGAGGGCGGCACAAAGATTGAGATTGCCGCACGCGTAGGTGCAGAAGTGGCAAAAAAGGCTATGGAAAGCGGTATCACTGAGGTCGTGTTCGACCGTAACGGCTACCTTTTCCACGGCAGAGTTAAATCATTGGCCGATGGAGCACGTCAGGCCGGTCTTAAATTTTAATCGGAAATCATGGCAAAGAGAAACAATAGAGTAAAATCTACTAATGATTTGGATCTGAAAGACCGTCTTGTGGCCATCAACCGTGTGACTAAGGTTACAAAGGGTGGTCGTGCTTTCAGCTTCGCGGCAATTGTAGTGGTAGGTAATGAAGATGGCGTTATCGGCTGGGGCCTCGGCAAGGCTAATGAGGTGACAGCTGCAATCGCCAAGGGCGTTGAGACTGCAAAGAAGAACCTTATCAAGGTTCCGGTGCACAAGGGCACAATCCCTCACGAGCAGAGCGCGAAATTCGGCGGCTCACGCATATTCCTGAAACCCGCATCAGAGGGTACCGGAGTTAAGGCCGGCGGCGCAATGCGTGCCGTGCTGGAGAGCGTAGGCATCACCGACGTGCTTGCAAAGAGCAAAGGATCATCCAACCCCCACAACCTCGTGAAGGCCACAATCGCAGCCCTCGGCGAGCTCAGAAGCCCGGCACAGGTGGCTCAGAACCGTGGTGTGGCAGTGGATAAAGTGTTTAACGGCTAAAAACAACAGAAATGTCACAGATAGCAATCAAGCAGGTTAAGAGCCGCATCAATTGCCCGGCAGTGCAGAAGCGCACGCTCGATGCACTCGGACTGAGAAAAATGAATCACACAGTAGTAAAGGAAGACACCCCCTCGATCAGAGGAATGGTGAAGACTGTGCATCATCTCGTAGAAGTCACAACTCTCTAATTCATTAGAACTACATGGAACTACATAATCTTACGCCGGCTCCCGGCAGCAACAAGAGCAACAAGAGAATAGGTCGCGGTCCAGGTTCAGGCTACGGTGGCACGTCTACCCGTGGTCACAAGGGCGCGAAGTCACGTTCAGGCTACAAACATAAGATCGGTTTTGAGGGTGGTCAGATGCCGCTTCAGCGCCGAGTGCCGAAATTCGGTTTCAAGAACATCAACCGTGTTGAATACAAGGCTATCAACCTTGATGCTCTCGAGGCATTGGCAGAGGCTCAGAACCTGACCAAAATTACTGTTGCCGATCTCCGTGCTGCAGGTCTCGCTCCTAAGAGAGCGCTCGTGAAGATTCTCGCCAACGGTGCTATCAGCCGTGCCCTCGAGGTGCAGGCTGACGCATTCTCAAAGAAGGCTGAGGAGGCTATCACAGCAGCAGGTGGAACCGTCAGCAAAAACTAACTCTCATGGGATTTACACAAACGATAAAAAATATCTGGAGCGTAGAGGATCTCCGCAGGCGTATAGGAATTACGCTCCTGCTGGTGATAATCTATCGTTTCGGGTGCTACGTGGTTTTGCCGGGTATCAATCCTGACGAACTCATGGCACTGAAGAACTTCACATCGGACGGTCTGATGCAGTTGCTTGATATGTTCTCGGGCGGTGCGTTCTCTCAGGCATCCATCTTTGCGTTGGGTATCATGCCCTATATCACGGCATCAATCGTGATACAGCTTCTCGGCATGGTGCTCCCCGCATTCCAGAAGATGCAGCGAGAGGGTGAGAGCGGACGTATGAAGCTGAATCAGTACACCCGCTATCTCACCGTACTGATCCTTCTTCTTCAGGGTCCGGCTTACCTGATGAACCTCAAATATCAGGTGCAGGCTGCCGGTGGCCATGTGGAAATGGGATTCTGGACCGTGGTGTTCATGACCATTGTGCTTGCAGCCGGGTCAATGTTCATCATGTGGCTTGGCGAGAGGATTGACCAGAAGGGCATCGGCAACGGTATCTCCTTCATCATCCTTATCGGTATCATGGCACGCTTCCCGGAGGCAGTGATTCAGGAATTCACCGGCCGACTGATGAACTCCGCCGGCGGTGGTCTTGTGATCTTCCTTGTGGAGCTTGTAATCCTCGTAGCCGTCATAGCCGGTGCTGTGCTTCTCGTGCAGGGCACACGCAAGGTGCCCGTGCAGTATGCAAAGCGCATACAGGGCAACAAGCAGTATGGCGGTGCACGTCAGTACATTCCTCTGAAAGTGAACGCAGCCGGTGTGATGCCGATCATCTTTGCGCAGGCAATCATGTTCATCCCTGTCACACTTGTTGGCTTCAGCACAGAGCAGACCGGATTCTTCGGAGCTCTTACCGACCTCTATGGATTCTGGTATAATTTGGTTTATTTCGTAATGATTGTGGCATTCACATACTTCTACACCGCAATTACAGTGCGTCCGGCACAGATGGCAGAGGATATGAAACGCAACAACGGCTTCATCCCCGGCATCAAGCCCGGCAAGCCTACCGTGGAATATCTTGACTCCATCATGTCGAGGATAACCCTTCCGGGCTCTATCTTCCTCGGCATCGTGGCGATTCTTCCGGCGATAGCACACGTATGCGGTCTCAACCGTCAGTTCGCCGCTTTCTTCGGAGGCACATCGCTTCTGATTATGGTGGGCGTTATCCTCGACACGCTGAGAATCGTGGAAGGTCACTTGCTGATGCGTCATTATGACGGCCTGATGAAGGATGGCCGCATCAAGGGGCGCACGACAGGTAGTGGTGCATTCTAAAAGTCAGATTCAGTAAGCTAATGATTTATATCAAGACAGCTGAGGAGATCGTCAAGATGCGCGCGGCATGCGACCTCGTAAGCCGCACGCTCGGAGAGGTGGCCAAATGGGCACGTCCCGGAATCACGACCCGAAAGCTTGATAACATAGCAAGGGAGTTTATCCTCGACAACGGGGGTAAACCCGCTTGCTTAGGCTATCACGGATTTCCGGGCACGTTGTGCATTGAGGTAAATGAGACGGTGGTGCATGGTTTCCCGTCGGGCTACGAGCTTCGGGAAGGTGACATAGTCGGCACAGACTGTGTGGCTGAACTCGACGGCTTCAACGGCGACAGTTGCTACACGTTTGCCATCGGAGAGATCGATGAGAAGGTGGCGCGCTTGTTGCAGGTCACAAAGGAGTCGCTCTACGTAGGCATCAATGCAGCGCAGGCGGGGAAGAGAATCGGCGATATCTCAAATGCCGTGCAGACCTACTGCGAACGCGCCGGCTACAGCGTGGTGCGTGAGATGTGCGGACACGGCATCGGAAAAAGCATGCATGAGGATCCCGAGGTGCCCAATTTCGGGCGTCGAGGCATCGGTCCGGTATTGAAGCCGGGCATGTGCATCGCTATTGAGCCGATGATAAATCTCGGGAGCAAGAACGTGGTTATAGAGAGCAACGGCTGGGAATGCCGCACACGCGACCGCAAGCCCTCCGCTCACTATGAGCACACCATCCTCATCACGACGGATGGTCCTGAGATAATGACAACATTCGACTACATCGATGCTGCACTTTCCGCAGGCGACAACAACAGCATCTAAGAATAAACAAAGCAAAAACTGAAAAGACTATATGGCAAAACAAGCTGCAATCGAACAGGACGGAGTGATTCTCGAGGCATTGTCAAACGCAATGTTTAAGGTAGAGCTTGGCAACGGGCATGAAATCACAGCCCACATATCAGGCAAGATGAGAATGCACTACATCAAGATACTTCCGGGCGACAAGGTGAGGGTGGAAATGAGCCCTTACGACCTGTCGAAAGGACGTATCGCTTTCAGATATAAATAAAAAAACGACACTCCATATGAAAGTAAGAGCATCAATCAAAAAGCGTACGGCCGACAGCAAGATCGTGCGCAGAAAAGGAAGATTATACGTAATCAACAAGAAGAATCCAAAATTTAAAACACGTCAGGGATAATTTTATTACCTTTGCAAAAAATTTGTAACAAACTATGGCAGTAAGAATAGTCGGCGTAGATTTGCCGCAAAACAAAAGAGGAGAGATTGCCTTGACGTATATCTACGGCATAGGCCGCAGCGCAGCCAACACCATCCTCAAGAAGGCGGGTGTAGACCGCGACATCAAGGTACAGGACTGGACAGACGATCAGGCAGCAGCCGTTCGTGAGGTGATCCAGACAGAATATAAGGTTGAGGGCGACCTCCGTTCGGAGATCCAGCTCAACATCAAGCGTCTCATGGATATCGGTTGCTATCGCGGCATCCGTCATCGTATCGGACTTCCGGTAAGAGGCCAGAGCACCAAAAACAACGCCCGCACACGTAAGGGCCGTAAGAAAACAGTCGCTAACAAGAAGAAAGCTACTAAATAAAATTAAAGTATGGCAAAAAAGACAGTCGCAGCTAAAAAGAGGAATGTCAAGGTTGACGCCAACGGTCAGCTTCATGTGCATAGCTCTTTCAACAACATTATCGTTTGCCTTGCCAACAGCGAGGGCCAGGTTATCTCCTGGAGCTCTGCAGGCAAGATGGGCTTCAGAGGCAGCAAGAAGAACACTCCCTATGCAGCTCAGATGGCAGCGCAGGATTGTGCCAAGGTCGCATACGATCTCGGCCTGCGCAAGGTGAAAGCCTATGTGAAGGGGCCGGGCAACGGCCGTGAGTCAGCTATCCGTACAGTGCACGGAGCTGGTATCGAGGTGACAGAGATTGTAGATGTCACACCGCTGCCCCACAACGGATGTCGTCCTCCTAAGAGAAGAAGAGTTTAATAGGAAAAAGCAGCCCCTGTCCTGTCGCTGAATGCGAATAGACTGCCCCAGCATCTTTCTCTCGGCAGTCGCGGCTGCGCTAAGGAGGCAGGATAAAAGGCCACTTTAATTAAAACACAAAGAAAAAAATGGCAAGATATACAGGCCCAAAGACAAAAATCGCCCGCAAGTTCGGCGAGGCAATTTACGGTGAGGACAAGGTTCTGGCAAAGAAGAACTATCCACCGGGACAGCATGGCGCCAACCGCAGAAGAAAGACTTCGGAATATGGCACTCAGCTGAAAGAGAAACAGAAAGCGAAATATACTTACGGCGTGTTGGAACGTCAGTTCCGCAACCTGTTCGAGGAGTCAGCCCGCACTAAGGGTATTACCGGTGAGGTGCTCCTTCAGCTTCTCGAAAGCCGTCTTGACAACGTAGTGTATCGTCTCGGTATCGCTCCGTCTCGTCCGGCTGCACGTCAGATCGTGCTCCACAAGCATATCACCGTCAACGGAAAGGTGGTAAATATCCCCTCTTACCGTGTTAAACCCGGTGATGTGGTTGCTGTCCGTGAGAAGTCAAAATCGCTTGAGGTTATCGCCGACTGCCTTGCCGGCTTCAACCATAGCAAATATCCCTGGATTGAATGGGATGAGAGCAAAAAGGGGGGCAAATTCCTCCATGTTCCGCAGCGTGAAGACATTCCGGAGACTATCAAGGAACAGTTGATCGTTGAGTTGTATTCTAAATAATAAACAATAGAAACCCATGCCAATATTAGCATTTCAGAAACCCGACAAGGTCATCATGCTTGAGGCCGACAATTCGTTCGGCAAGTTCGAATTCCGGCCGCTTGAACCGGGCTACGGCCAGACAATAGGCAACGCGCTGCGCAGAATCCTTCTTGCTTCGCTCGGCGGCTTTGCCATCTGCTCTATCCGTATTGACGGAGTCGCTCATGAGCTTGACACCATTCCCGGGGTAAAGCAGGATGTCACCAATATCATCCTCAACCTAAAACAGGTAAGATTCAAGCAGCTGACCGAAGACCATGAGACAGAGAAAGCTGTGGTAAATGTGTCGGGCACCGATGTGCTTAAGGCAGGCGATCTGGGCAAGGTGCTTTCCGGGTTTGAAGTACTCAATCCGGATTTGGAAATCTGCCGTCTTGATCCCTCGGCAAGTTTCCAGATGGAGTTTACTATCAACAAGGGTCGCGGATGGATCCCGGCTGACGAAAACCGTGAGCTGCTCGGTGATTCCGATCCCAACGTGATAGCTATCGACTCTATCTACACCCCCGTCAAGAACGTGAAATATGCGGTGGAGAACTACCGCGTGGAGCAGAAGACTGACTATGAGAAGCTCCTTATCGAAGTGACTACCGACGGCTCTATCGCGCCGCAGGATGCACTCAAGGAGGCTGCCAAGATTCTGATCTATCATTTCATGCTCTTCAGCGACGAGAAGATTGCGCTTGAGACTCCTAAGGAGAATGATGTCGATGAGTTTGACGAAGAAGTCCTTCACATGCGTCAGCTCCTGAAGAGCAAACTCACTGATATGGATCTTTCCGTGCGTGCCCTCAACTGCCTTAAGAGCGCCGAGGTCGAGACGCTTGGCGAGCTCGTGGTCTTCAACAAGAACGACCTGCTCAAGTTCCGCAACTTCGGTAAGAAGTCGCTCACTGAGCTTGACGAACTGCTCGCAAGTCTTAACCTCTCCTTTGGGATGGACATTTCAAAATATAAATTAGATAAAGACTAAACAACGATGAGACACAATAAAAAATTCAACCACCTCGGTCGTAAGAAAGGTCATCGTGATGCGCTTCTCATGAACCTCACTATCTCTCTTATCATGCATAAGAGAATCTTCACGACTCTGGCAAAGGCTAAGGCATTGCGTATATATGCTGAGCCGATTATCACGAGGTCTAAGACCGACGATATGGCAAACCGTCGCCTCGTCTTCAGCTACCTCCAGAACAAGGAAGCCGTTAAGGAACTTTTCGGCGTAATAGCAGAGAAAGTGGCTGACCGTCCCGGTGGCTATACTCGTATTCTCAAGACAGGACACCGTCTCGGTGACAACGCTGAGATGGCAATGATCGAGCTCGTTGACTTCAATGAAAACATGCTCGAGGCTGCCGGCGAGAAGAAAGCTAAATCCACACGCCGTAGCCGCCGCAAGAAAGGCGCTGCTGACGAGGCTCCCGCTGCTGAGGCTCCCGCTACGGAGGAAGCTCCTAAGGCTGAATAAATATCGGCATGATTTAATATTACGCAAGAGCGACATTCATACGGGTGTCGCTCTTGTCTGTTTAAATTGTTTTTATTAACTTAGCGCGGTTAATTGAATATATATGCATATCCCTGAAACCATATATCTTGACAGTTGGCTGGCGATTCTTCTCACGGTGGCGTATGCGCTGATGATTATTGCCTCGGTGATTGTGGTGCTACGTGAGAACCGCAATCCGATACGTGCGCTGTCGTGGGTGATCGCTCTGGTTTTCCTTCCGATTGTGGGGCTGGTGTTCTATCTGTTCTTCGGACGCAGCCTGAGGGGGATGCACATGATCTCGCGCCATAACAAGCGTAAGATTCTCCGGGAACACTCTCCGCGACGCATAAATCTGAACAGCCTTGACCTCTCTGCCGAACATCGCAATCTCGTGAAGCTTGCCCATAATCTCTGTCGCGCCCCGTTCACTGTCAATAATGAGATTGACATTTTCACCGATGGCATCAGCAAGTTTGAATCGCTCAAGCGTGATCTTGAGAATGCCAGGGAATCGATACTGCTGCAATACTACATATTCCTTGACGACAAGATAGGCACGGAAATCTCCGACATACTGATACGCAAGGCGAAGGCGGGGATAAAGGTGAAGGTGATATATGACCACATCGGGAGCTTCTCTGCCAAGAAGAGTTTCTTTACCAACATGGAGAGGGCGGGAGTGCAGACCCATCCTTTCTTCCGCGTCAACTTCCCTCATTTTGCCAACAGAATCAACTGGAGAAACCATAGGAAGATTGTGGTGATCGACGGGAGTATAGGATATATCGGGGGTATGAACATAGCCGACCGCTACGTGAATGGTCTGCCCAACGGAGAAGTGTGGAGAGATACGCATTTCAGGGTGACGGGCGATATTGTGGAGTCGCTTGTGTATTCCTTTGCGATTGACTGGAATTTCTTGAAGAAAGAGCCATACGTGCCTGAGGTTACGCCGAAGCTCAACGTCAACAGCAACAGTGTCGGCGTGCAGCTCGTGACGGGAGGCCCCACGGAGAGATGGAACAACCTGACGCTATGTTTCCTGCGCGCCATCTCGTCGGCACGCCGCACGATATACATACAGACACCATATTTTCTTCCGACCGACGGTTTGCTGAGTGCCCTACAGGCAGCAGCGTTGGCAAAAGTGGATGTCAGGATAATGATGCCGCGCAACACTGACAGCCGCTTGCTTCATTACGCATCATTCTCCTATATATCGGAGTGCCTGAAATCCGGCATCAAGGTGTATCTGTATGAGCCCGGTATGCTCCATGCAAAGGCAATGATAATAGACGACATGTTTGTGACTGCAGGTTCCACAAATTTTGATTTCCGCAGTTTCGAGAATAATTTCGAATGTAACCTGCTGATATATGATGAGAATATCAACCGTAAGATGCGCGACATATTCTTTGAAGATGTCGCGCAGAGCACTAAGCTGACTCTCGACCGATGGAAGAGACGCCCGTTGTATCATCGATTCCTTGAGTCATTGTTGCGTCTTGTCTCGCCGATTTTGTAGGGTTTATGGTTTATAGTTTATGGTTTAAGGTTTAAGGTTGATAGTGGGGTAGATGGAGCGATTGTTAGGGTTTTGGAAGATATATTGAGATTTAATCTACGATAAGAGATGCTACTTATAAAAGATACTATGGTTTCGCTCGACCTTATAGAGCGTTTTTTTGTGTGCGATCTTGATTCTTGTCTTGGTCAGTGCTGCATTGACGGAGATGCAGGTGCGCCGCTTCTTGAGGAGGAGAGGGAGGAGATTGAGAGACACATGGATGAGATTCTCCCGCTGCTCAATCCGTCGGCACAGTCCATCATAAAGGAGTGTGGGGCGTCATATATTGATGAGGAGGGGGATCTTGTCACTCAGATTGTGGAGGGGAAGGACTGTGTGTTCACTACGTATGCCGAGGGAGGGAAGTGCCTTTGTGCCCTTGAGAAAGCATACCGAAAGGGGAAATTTCCGCAATTGAAGCCCTCATCATGCCATCTATATCCCGTGAGGCTCAGAAAATATGGGGATATGACCGCAGTTAATCTTCATAGGTGGAAAATCTGCAAGTGTGCCGAGATTCTGGGTAGATCCAGGAAAGTGAGGGCATACGAATTTCTTAAAGAGCCGTTGATCCGTAAATTCGGAGAGGAATGGTATGCCGAGCTGGAGCATACTGCGAAGGAATGGCTGCGTCAGCAGGAAAATAAATGATTGGGATAGAGTTATATATAAAATAGAAAGTGGACGGATTTCACAATCAGTCCACTCTTCTTTTTTTGCTTAACTAAATAAATTCTTACATGTTAGGATTATAGATACCTAAATTTCACTGCAAAGTTATAATTTATTTACGATATAATCATCATTATAAGTGTGAAAAAATATTAAATTAGTAAATAAATTATTTGTTTATTTACGCTGGAAATCCGGGTTGGGGATATCTGGAATGTGTCATCCGGTATTGACGTATGCATTCAGGCTATTGCCTGCCAAAATAAAAAATATCCTTCCAATATATCTGCAATCATATATTAGAAGGATATTTCTGTATCTCCATAGGGAGTCGAACCCTAATCGTCGGAACCGGAATCCGATATTCTATCCATTGAACTATGGAGACGTGTATATATGCCGATGATTTTCTCATCACCGTTGCAAAGTTAATTAAAATTTCCGAACTTTGCAAAAATATAATTTGAAATCAATATGGAAGTCAAGATAGAGGAGGGATGGAAGAATCATCTTTCAGAGGAATTTGAAAAACCGTATTTCAGGGCGTTGACGCAGAAGGTGCGTCAGGATTATGCCGACCCGACGGTGAGAGTGTATCCCCCCGGTAAGGAGATTTTCGCGGCGTTTGATGCGTCGCCGTTTGATGCCACCAAGGTGGTCATCATCGGTCAGGATCCTTACCATGGACCGGGACAGGCGAACGGATTATGCTTCTCGGTGGCTCCCGGTGTGATGATGCCTCCGTCGCTTGTCAACATCTTCAAGGAGGTGAGTGCCGACACCGGCGCACCGATGCCTGCCGACGGCGATCTCAGCCGATGGGCACGTCAGGGTGTGCTGCTTCTGAATTCATCGCTCACCGTCAGGGAGCATGCTCCCAAGTCACATTCCGGAATTGGATGGGAGACGTTTACCGATGCCGCCGTCAATGCACTCGCGAGCGAGAAGGAGGGGCTGGTGTTCATGCTGTGGGGATCGGATGCCATAAGGAAGGGTGCGAAGATTGACCGGGAGAAGCATCTGGTGCTCACCTCTCCGCATCCGTCGCCACTATCCGCCTACAGAGGATTCTTCGGCAACCGTCATTTCTCCAAGGCGAATGAATATCTTGTGGCACACGGAAAGACCCCGATCGTATGGTGACGACGGATCGCCTGAGAGCAATGCTGCTCCTCTCCATGCTGTATTTTGGTGGGATGGCAGTATACCCGCTTGATACGTTGTCGGGGGTGTTCAGCCGCGATGTGCGCACACTGTCGGTGGAGAATCCGGATTACTTCATGTCGCCGCCGGTGGTGAGGCTCGGCACGTCTGACCGCCTTGTGGTGAAATTCGACATACTCGGGGATGAGCATCAGTATCTACGCTACCGTATACTGCATTGTAATGCCGACTGGCAGCCATCGCGTCTGCTTGAGCCGGAATACGTCGGCGGGTTCAATGAATGTGACATAACCGACTATGCCTATTCATCGGGCACCTACGTGCATTACGTAAATTATCGAGTGGAGATTCCGAATGAGGATATGCAGCTGCTCGTCAGCGGCAACTATCTCATGCAGGTGTATCCGGAGAGTGAGCCGGATGAGATATTGCTTCAGCAGCGGTTCTGCGTATCAGAGAATAGCGTGGCGATAGCGGGAAACGTCACTGCGCGCACCGACCGAGGTGTCAACGACAGATGGCAGCAACTGTATATCACCGTTGATGTGGGCGATGGATCGAGGATAAACCCGTATCAGGATCTTGTGGTGACGGTCACTCAGAACAACCGTCCGGAAACTACGCGCACGCTTGCCGGTCCGCTTCGGACAGAGGGGGGGACCATAGTCTACGCTCATGATCCGGCATTGGTATTCAATGCCGGGGATGAGTATCGGCGTTTTGAGACAGTGAGGGCGGATTACGCCGGCATGCATACCGATTCTGTAAAATTCGGTGGTAGCAACTGGCATGCCTATCTGTCGGTGGATGAGCCGCGTGAGGAGAAGGATTATATTTATGACGAAACGCAGCACGGGCGGTTCAAGATAGATGAATATAATTCGAGCAACCCGGATTTGGGGGCGGATTACGTGACGGTGCATTTCACGCTCGAGATGCCGCGTATTGCAGAGCCGGTATATGTGGATGGTGATTTCACGTCGCATCGTTTCGGCGATTTCAACCGTATGCGATATGATGATGTGCGGCAGTGCTACGTGGCGGAGATTCCGCTGAAGCAAGGAAGCTATAATTATCAGTATGTGGTGGATAGAGGGGGAGTGTACACTCCGGCTCCTATTGACGGAGATAAATATGAGACGCGTAATGAATATCTGGTGAAGGTATATCTGCGTCAGCCCGGATCGCGCGGGGATAGGCTTGTCGGGGCGACTGTGCTCTGATTCGCGATATGACAAAGCCTCCGCTATGGTGCAATCCATAGCGGAGGCTTATTCTTTCAGAGTGTTTTAGCTTATTCTTTTGCGAGGATGAGGGCGGAATAGGGGGCGAGGGTGATCTTGCCGCCGTTTGTCGTGCCGAGAGAGCCGTCGTGAGCCATCTTGCCGTTCTGTGCCACAATCATCCATTTCCCTTTGGCTATGTTGACCGTCTGCTCGTGGGATGCACCGTTGAATACCACCTTAATCTCCTTCCAGCTGTCGCCGTTGGCATTCTCCTTCAGCGAATAGGATATGAGATTCGGGGTCTTCTTGGAGTCGATCTTATCAAATACGAGATGCTTCGCGATGTCGTCGGCAGAAGTCATGCGGAATGCGGGATGAGCCTTGCGGAGAGCCACCAGCTCACGGTAATAGTCAAACTGGTCGCGATATTTCGATTTATTTGCCCAGTCGATGGCATTTACGGAGTCGGGCATGTTGTAGGTGTTGTGATTACCCTTCTTGCCACGGAAAATCTCCTCGCCGGCGAACATGAACGGGGTGCCTTGTGATGTGAACACGATTGTCTGCGCAAGTTTGGCAGCCTCAAGCATATTCTCCTCCGGCTCGCCCTCCATAGAGTGATGAAGCTTGTCGGTCAGGCACATATCGTCATGGCAGGATACATAGTTTACGATCATCTCCGGCGAATCAGCGTATGGGAATTTGGAATTTTGCCCTTTGGAATAATCCACTTGCGGATGGTTCGTTGCAGCTACGATGCCGATTTTCACAGTCTCCTCATTGCCGGGCTTACCTGTGGCGAATCCACGGTCGGCGGCATTAGTGTAATGACCCTTAACGGCATCGCGGAGATCATCGGAGAAAACGGCTATATCCTTCATCTTCGATACGTTCTCCTTCAGAGCTCTTCTCTCTACTGCCAATGGGGAATCACCGGCAGTCCAACCCTCGCCATATACGAAGATGGAGGGGTCAATTTTCTTCAGCTCTTCAGCCACCTTGTTCATAGTCTCCGTGTCATGAATCGCCATTAGGTCGAAACGGAATCCGTCGATATGATACTCCTTTGCCCAATATTTCGTGGAGTTGATGATATAATCCTGCATCTGCTTCAGGTCGGAGGCGGTCTCATTGCCACATCCGGAAGCGTCGGAATAGCGTCCGTCGTCCCAATGGCGATGGTAATATCCCGGAGCGGTCAGTTCGAAATTCGAACCGTCATTTTCAGCTGTATGGTTATACACCACGTCCATTATGACACCGATCCCGGCATCATGCAGAGCCTTCACCATCTCCTTCATCTCGCGCACTCGGGTCGAGGGGTCGGAAGGGTTGGTGGAGTAGGAGCCTTCTGGTGCGTTATAGTTCTGCGGATCATATCCCCAGTTGTAGGTGTTGTTCTGAAGGTTGGTCTCATCCACAGAGTTATAGTCGTAGGATGGGAGGATATGCACGTGGGTTACGCCGAGTTCCTTCAGATGGTCGATTCCGGTCTTCTCTCCGAGCGGTGTCACTGTGCCATCCTCGGTCAAGGCAAGAAACTTACCCTTGTTGGCGATTCCGGAAGAGGGGTGCATCGACATGTCACGGTGATGCATCTCATACACGATGACGTCGGAGAAGTTCTTCACTTCCGGGCGTCTGTCGGCATCCCAACCCTCAGGATTGGTCTTTGCAAAATCAATTATGGCGGCACGCTTGCCGTTGACCCCGACGGCTTTCGCCCACACTCCGGGAGTCTCGTTCTTCCATTCCCCTTTCCATTTTATCTGGAAGGTGTAGAACTTGCCATAAAGTTTCTCCGGCAGGGAGGCGGTCCAGGTGCCGTTGGCGGCATCCTTCTTCATTTCGACCACCTGATACGGCTTGCCGGTGTGTCCATCATTGTAAAGGTTTACTCTTGCCTCCTGTGCTTCAGGGCTCCAAAGGCGGAAATGCGTTCCGGAATTATTCACTGAAAGCTCGAGGTCATCGCCATTATATGTAGGATAGCTGATGAACTGAGAGTCATACGTGCTTTGAGCCATAACCTGAGATGTTGTGGCTACTGAGCCTGCGGTCATAAGCAGAGCTGTCATGGTTAGATATACATGTAATTTCATTCCGATGTAAAGAATTTATCAGTTAATGATTCAAAGTTACAAAATATTTTTCTGATTTCAATACATATTCAGAATCATTAATATGAGATTAACAATAATTATGTAATCCAATGTCAGTTACGTGTATGTATATAGTGAACCATAAGGTATGTTGGCGTGTTATATAGACAAAGCCTAATCCGGGCAGATTGCCCACGCAATAATTGGATCGAAGCATTCTTATCCGCTCCCCCGGCGCGAAGCCGGACAGAAGAGATAGGGTATGTATTCAAGATGATGTTTTATCAAAATTATGAATGAGAGAGGTGGTAACGACGCGGGTTGCCGCCTCTCTCTTGTGTATGTGAAAAATAATTAGTAACTTTGCAACGCTTTTCGCGAAAGGCAGGCGAGGGGGAGAGTCCCGCAGCCGGAACGCTTTTCTAAGAAAAGTGGAAATATACATATTAATCAATAAAACTCTCAAAACAATGCATCTTTCAACAGAAGAGAAGCAGGCCATCTTCGAGAAATATGGCCAGGGTAAGAACGACACAGGCAGCCCCGAAAGCCAGATCGCACTTTTCTCAATTCGTATCAAGCACCTCACTGAGCACCTCAAGGAGAATCACAAGGACTACACCACAGCCCGCGCACTTAAGGCTCTCGTAGGTCAGCGTCGTTCACTCCTCGACTATCTGATCCGCAAGGACATCAACCGTTACCGTGCAATCATCGCCAAGAAAGAACTTGGTATCCGCAAGTAATCGGGAAGATAAAGATATAGGAGACAAAAAAATCCGTGTTGATCATCAACACGGATTTTTTTGTCTCCTTACTGTTGTCCGAGTATGGAAGCGGAACTTCCATACCGGACAATGGGGTAGAATCAGTTTTTGGTCAGGTTAATACCGATTTCAACTTTCGAAGTAGTATCGATGATTTCAGGTATTGCATTCAATATTCCCGGCAGCATCATAGCCATGATTCCCATATTAGGATCTTTTGAAGCTTCTTCTACGATCGATTTCACGAAATCTTCATCAGAGAAGAGAGGTTTTGCAATTTTGAGAATAGGAAGAAGTGTCTCTGTCCCAAGATAGAATGCAGTGGTGTTCTCAATGGTTACTACTTTTCCATCTTTTGTATATTGAGCTTGACCATACTCTATAGGAATACCTGCTGTCAGCATAGGAAGAAGGTTTTGCATCAGCCCCTCTACTAAAGAGGAAAGATCAACGGCACGGGTGCGTTCGGTAGCGTTGTTGAGTGTGTTGGCTATAATTGCAGCCGGATCAAGGAATAGTCGCAATTGTCCTTCTTTTGAAATGATGTATTGTGCGATACCTTTCGGTGCTACAGTCTCGGGAAGTCCCTCTACTTTGGTGTCAAGATATTTTGCAGATACAGACCCGTCTTCACCAAGATCAATAGATTTAACTACCTGGCAAAGAGCATCAACAATGGAGGTGGTGGTGGAATCATTGTCAATGGCTGGGAGGAATGGATATACGAGCGTTAAGCCAAGTAGGTCTGCAACAGGCATCGGGTAGCCGGTTCCAAATAAATCAATGCCTTTTTCAGAAACCCAATCCACATGTAAGGTATTAAAGGGGTATTCTGAGCCATCTTCGTCATCAACTTTGAGAGGGTGGATTGTCCAGGTTCCGGCGAGGGATGTGTTTTTCAGCTTGACATCGGAAAGGTCAAACTTGAAATTCTCTGGAGTGGCATAGCCGGAGTAAGAGTATGTGCAGAAATCAGTCTCGCCTGTGCCTTTGAATGTGCAGCTGTCGGCTTCGCCTTCCAGCTTCACGGGAATCACTACAGACGGGGAGCCGGGAAGCACGCCTGCAGTCGGTATCGAGAGTCCTTCGGTAGCGGAATCAGCTTTTGTCATGCCACCGATGAGATCAGAAAGATTCAATGGTTCGCCGGCAAGGGTTATGTTGGCATTGCCGTTGCCATCGGGAGTGAAGGTGACTTTCTTGCCCACGAGATTGCTCCCGTTGAGTGAAAGGTCAAGATTCTGGGATGCGTAGGCTTTTTCTTCCAAAGATACGCCCGGAACAATCGGTTCATCATCATTACTACATGAAGTGAATGTAGCAGTGAACGCTGTCACAGCGAGTAGGTAAAGAAATGATTTTTTCATTTAATAATATAGTTATGTGAAAAATAAATGCTTTTGATAATTTTGTAAAAATTCGGTTGCAAAGATAGATATTTTGTGTGAGATATAGAACAAATTTGAGGATAAATCTTTATCTGTTAGTGGAGTTTATTGATAAATTGACCAAAAAATAGTAATTTTGCACGAAATATTTATTATTTAAGTTTCGCAAGTTTTCCAACTTGCTTCACTTAAATGGTTTAATGTTTATGGTTTATGATTATTAAATTTTGTATAATGAAAAGATTCGTGGATTTTCGTGAATCTTAAACCTTAAACTATAAACTTTAAACCACTGAAGTGCAGCTTGCGAAACTTCAGTTTATTATATTAGAGCAGGATGAAATTTTCAGAATTAGCAATTTGGGGTATGGCAGTGTTGTCGGTGTCATGTATCCGGGAAGAGCCTTTGAATGCGGAATGCGACATCACTTCGGTGACGTTGCCGGGTGACGTGCTCAACCGGCAGCCATTGATAGAGAACGACAAGATTACTCTTATAGTGAAGAACGACGTCTCCGTCATGTCGTTGGCTCCGGAATTTGAATTGACCCCCGGTGCGACAATTGAACCGGCGAGCGGAACGGTGCGTAATTTCCTGTTGCCGCAGACGTATAAGGTTACGTCTGAAGATGGAGAATGGAGCAAGACTTACACCGTCAGTGTGGAACGCAATAATTCCATCAACCTGAACTATAGCTTTGAAAATGTAAGGCAAGTGTCGGCATTGGGTGGAGCGTGCTCCTACGACGTATTTTATGAAACCTCCCCATCGGGTGCGGTATCCCTTGAATGGGCAAGCGCAAACCAGGCGTTTGCAATGTCGTTCCAGGCATCAACACCGAATACGTTCCCTACCTATCAGGGTGAGGATGGCGTGGACGGATGCTGTGCAGTGCTCGTGACAAGAAGCACCGGAAAATGGGGGCAGAATTTAGGAAAGCCTATAGCTTCCGGAAATCTGTTTTTCGGTAAGTTTGATATGACGGATGCAATAAATCATCCGTTGGAGGCAACTCATTTCGGCATACCGTTCACAAATGTGCCCACTCGCTTCAGCGGATACTACAAATATACACCCGGACCGGAGTACTGTGCTCCTGATGCCGATGGTAAGCTGCAGCCGGTAGAGGGTATGGTGGATTTGTTTAGCCTGTATGCGGTATTATATGAGACTACCGAGACTCACGAGTGGCTTGACGGCACGAATGTGCTTGCTCCGGATAATGACCTCATAATATCCACGGCGGAGATTCCCGATCGTCACGCATCTGAGGAATGGGTGGAATTTTCAGTTCCGTTCACGTATCGTCCGGGAAAATCCATCGATCCTGAGAAACTAAAGGCAGGGAAATATAATATTGCCGTAGTGATGGGTTCAAGCAAGGATGGCGACCGTTTCTGTGGTGCTGTCGGCAGCACTCTAAAGGTGGATGAGGTGTCGATATCATGTTCGTCGGATTCTAAAAACTGAAAGTAATGAAATTAAAAAGTATAAAAAGATTATTATTGCTGCAGGTATTCCTGTTTGCTATGTCGCTGGAGTCGTATGCGGGAGATAATGTGTCGGGATTCGTTCAGTTTTTCCGCGACATGGAATATGAGGTGAATGCCGGTACTAATATCGGAGGGGCATCCCCGTTGCCTCTCCCGGCAGAGATACGCAAGATTGATTCCTATAACCCGGATCTAAACCTGCAGATCGGTGCCACTGTGAGGCGTTGGCTTGATGCTGACAGACGTTGGGGCGTCGGTCTCGGTCTGAGATTTGAGACGAAAGGTATGCGCACGAAAGCTACTGTGAAGAACTATGGTATGGAGATAATCGACAATGGTAAGACGCTGAAGGGGCGTTGGACCGGTCGTGTGCAGACAAAATATCATTCGCAGCAGCTCGTCATACCGATCACGGCTCTCTATCGTCTTAACCGTCGTGTGGTTTTCAATGCGGGTCCATATCTGTCGTATGCCTTCACCAATGATTTCGACGGCTTTGTCTCCGACGGCTATCTTCGTGAAGGGGATCCGACAGGGGAGAAAATCAGCTTTGCCGGCGACTCCAAGGCTTCATACGACTTCGGGGGGACTTGCGTAAATTCCAGTGGGGCGGACAGATAGGCGTGTCTTGGCTTGCCTACAAGCGTCTATCAATCAATGCCAATCTTGAATGGGGTTTCAACAGCATCTTCAATTCATCATTCAAGACGATAAGCTTCAGTCTCTACCCGATATACCTTAACTTAGGATTCGGCTACAACTTCTGACGCCAGGTCTATTCCGTCAGAATGTAGTGATGCATAGCAGGCATCGTCCGGCAATGGAATAAAGTCATTTTTTTTCAGATTCCATACCGGACGATGCTGTTCTTTTTTCATAAAAATAGGCTAATTTGATAATTTTTAGGAGTTTTTTTACGAAAAAGGATAAATTTTGTTGATTTTTTTGTAATTTTGTAACTGTTTAAGAGTCTATAAGATATTGGGGAATTACTAAACTGCATTTGTATTGATGTGTTTTCAAGATAGCCCATATAATACAGAACAATAACAACCTAAAGCTTCATACAATGAAATTATTGCGACATTGCCTTATCTGGGGAGGAATTCCCTTGATTATGGCATCCTGTAGTCAGGAGACTCCTTGGGGATCCGGTACGGATTCCGGAGAGGGGGGTATAAATGTCAGGCTCACGGCGTTGACCGACGTGAAGGCGGCAGTGCCGTCAGTTCGGGCAGAGAATGGAGAGCTTGTTCCTCCCCCCGCAGAAGAGTTTCAGATAAGGCTGACCAAGAACGACGGATCTTATACGAAATCATGGTCTTCTTTGGAGGAATTTGCTAAGGAGGAGAGCTTTTCAGTGGGCGATTACCAATTGTCGGCATTCTATGGCAGTGAGACTTCGCAGGGTATAGCCGGCAACAAGGGGTATGAGACTGCATATTATTATGGCAGTCAGGACGTGACTGTGCGTGAAGGGCAGACCTCCGAAGTGCAGCTGCAGCCCTCACTTGCCAATGCTGTGCTTGTGATTGAATATACTGATGCATTCAAGAATTATTTCCCGTATTATTCCACCACCGTGCAGACCGAGGGTCATGATGCTGTGAATCTCGGAAATCTTGACGGTGCATATAATTATGTGGTGCCGGGAAATCTTGACATCACGATCGAGGCACAGTTGCAGAATGGCAACCGTGTGCATCTGACGCCGGCAAGTTTTCCGACTGAGGCAAAGCACATGTATAAGTTGCGTTTCACCGTCTACGATGGAGAAATTGGCAAGGCGGATCAGTTGGGCATATCGTTTGATGAGTCGTTGACCACTGATGAGGTTCGTGTGGATCTTTCAGATGATGTGTTGAATGGGGAGGCTCTGGTGGTGGCTGCTTCCGGTTTCACAAGTGGAGATGTGATGGACGTGCAGAAGAATATTGATTTCAAGAGGGATTTGAAATTCAATGTGGTGGCACGTGGAGGAATGAAGACTGCGAAGCTGACCATAGAGTCGGATACGTATAGCCCTGCCTATCTCACTAATGGAGTCGTTGATCTTTGTTCGCTGGACGACGCGAAGAGATCGGAGATGGAGGCTGCCGGAATAGTGATGCGAGGATTCCGCGAACCGGAGGGTGAGATGGCGAATCTGGATCTTACGGGTCTTGTGGCAAATCTTCCTGACGGTGTGCATAAGTTTTCGCTTGCTGTGACCGACAAACATACAAATTCCAGTGAACCGGTTGATGTTACGGTCCGTCTTTATGAGCTTCACATGTCGATGGAGGCAAATGGTGAGGCACCCTTTGGCGAGGGTTATGCAGAGGTGGCTGTGACGTATGACGGTCCGGATCCTACAGATCCTGCCAACACGCAATTCTATTTCCGTGCTGAGAATAATTATGGCTCGTATAACGATTGTGAGGTATTATCTGTGACGGCAGAGAATCCTACCCGTGTGTTTGAGAAGAAACGCTATATTTATAAGGTATCGGTGCCGTTCGTTGACAAGGATGTGTTTAACGTGCGTGCCTATTGGGGATTGTCGGGCATGGAGCCGGATATGGAGGCACCTGTCGCGTTCAGTTATCCCGACTATAAGGTGCAGCTTGACCCCATGTCGCGCAAATTGCGTCTGAAAGTTGATTTTGATGATCCTAAGAAGCAAGATCTGTTCTTCAGAAAGATTCACGTATTCATGAACGGTAAGAAAGTGGATGAGTCAGACCGTGAGAAATTTTCACGTGATGAGCCGACACATTTCATCGCCATATATAAATTGAATCCGGAGGCAGAATATTATGTTCAGACCACATTGCAGTCATCAGCCGAGCCTACAAAGTGGGGCAGCAATGATAATGTAATTATGGAAGCAGCGGAACCGGTGCCCAATGGTGATTTCTCACAGTTGAAGGATAAGGTCTCTGTTACGTTGAATGCCGGCGGTAAGTATAGGGTTTCACCAGTTGATTATCAGCATAAATGTCCTATCAGTTATCAGGAAGCGGAGAGTTGGGCAACCCTGAATGCAAAGACATTCTTTGATAATGGGGATGCAAATAATAATACTTGGTTCAGGGTTCCGTCTGTGACTGTGAGGAATGGAAGTGCGGAGATAAGGACTGTGGCATATAGTAATAAGGGTGGTTCAATTGAACGGTCTGGTACTGCATTTAATACTAAATATTATTGTGAAAATGCACCTTCTACATCTGATATGGTATATGCGCCGGGAGAATTATTCCTTGGCACATACGGCTATAGTTGGAATACTTCAATGGCAAATGGAGAGGGAACGGAAACAAGAGTGTATGGCGTGCCATTCAATTCCCGACCGACATCCTTCACGTTTGATTATACCTACATACCATACGATGCGCCTGACCGTGCTCAGGTGAAGGTGGAGATATTGGCTGCTGATGGGAGTGTGCTTTCAGAAAGGGAGGCTTATCTGTATTCTAAAGAATCTACAGAGAAGTACACCATCATAATGCCGCGTTACTATAACTTCGGGGTGAAAGCTGCGAGTCTTAGAATTCGTTTCGTATCATCAACACAGGCAACAAATTGGGTATATTTCCGTAAAAATACAGAACTTAATGAAGGTCAGGGTCTGGGAAATAAGACTCTTCCGGAGAATAGCACGAAGGCAGTTGCAACCGGCTCGGTGCTCACTGTTTCCAATCTACAATTTCAATATGGTGAAATACAGTAATTTGAAATCATGAAAAGGTTTATTAAGATATTTATGGCGGCGTTGATGGCTGTGGGGGCTGTCTCATGTGGTAAGGAGGCACCCTTCTCCGCCGACACGAGCCAAGATAAGGGACGCCTGTTGGCGACCTCTTTCAAATTGTCGCTCAATATAGCAGAGAATATGGTGCGTTCGAATGCGGATGCTCCAGATGTCAGCGATTTCGATGTCGCATTCTATAAGGATGGTGAGGCTGATCCTGAATTCTCATATAAATATGGGGAGATGCCGGAGATAGTTCTTCTCCCTGTCGGCTCATACGTGGTGCGTGCAAGCTATGGTGGAGAGTATGGCGATGGAGTGAAGGCAGCTTTCGATGCTCCGTTCTATCTGGGAGAGTCAAACCAGTTTTCAATAGAGAAGGATAAGGTGACTGATAATATAGGCACTATCGTATGCCGTCTTTCAAACGTAAAGGTTTCGATTCTGTTTGATCCGGAACTTAAGGCAGTGATGGATGCTGACGCAAAAGTATCGGTCAAGGTCGGGGAGAATGGCACGGCCCTTGATTTCAGGCGCGATAATGAACGGAGCGGTTATTTTGAATTTGCAGAGGGTAGCACTACACTCGCAGCAACTTTCTCAGGAAATGTGGAGGATGAGCCGACTACTGAGACAAAGACTTACGATAATGTCAGTCCGGGCAATCATTACCGTATCACGTTCAAACTTCATCGCGTAGATCCTACTGATCCGGGTGATATTGGCGGTGATATAAAAGTGGATGCCTCAGTGACGATTGATGATAAGGGTGAGATAAGCTCTGATCCGGAAGAGGAACCACTTCCAGATGACCGTTATCCGGAAGAGGATCCGAAAGATCCGGATAATCCCGAAAATCCTGATACACCGGATAATCCTGATGTGCCGAAACCTGGTGCCGGACCCACTGTTGATGGAGGCGATTTGAATCTTGAAGGTGTGAATGAAGTTAATTCCGCTTCTACAGTGAAGCTGACTGTTACCACTGAATCTCAATTCAAAAAATTTGAGGTGACAATCATTTCAGATGCCCTTACTCCGGATGAATTGGCAGGTGTGGGACTTGCACAGCAATTTGATCTAATTGACCCTAAAGACACTGCTGGGAATAGTATTGCCGAAATGCTTAATGGACTTGGATTGCCCACAGGAGATGCTATAACGGGATCAAAGAGCGTGGAATTCGATATAAGCGGATTTATGATGCTTTTGGGTGCATTCGGAGAGATGCAGCATGATTTCAAACTTGCTGTTACGGATGAATCCGGCACCAGAGAAGTGACACTTCAGCTTTTATATAAAGAATAAAGTGCTGACTAATAATTGAAATAGAATGAAGACAATAAGAAAATATATATCGGTTTTAGCTTGTGCTGCGATTATAGCCGGTGCATTCTCTTCCTGTAAGGATGAGACTCCTTTCAGTGAGTCTGATGGGGAGGGACTTGTGAGACTGAGTGTGTCAGTCAATTCCAAGCTTACGCGCAGCATGGCAACCAAAGCGGAAACTCCCGACAATGAGGCAGAGTTGAGAGATAATTGCCGCATCTATATCTCAAATGCCAAAGGTGTGCTTCATAAATGGATAGGGGTGGATGATATGCCGGAAAGCATATATCTCCGCTATGGCAGTTATGTGGCGGAGGCAATGGCTGGCGATTCGGTGAGTGCATCCTTTGATAAGAAATACTTCAAGGGTATGTCGCCTTTTGAGGTGAGTGCCACAAATGCCACAACTCAGGTGAGCGTGGCATGCAAGCTTGCTAATGTTGTGGCTTCGATTGAGCAGTCTACTGTTGATTCAAAATATGTGAGAGACCTTGTACTGACGGTAAGTAACAGCCGTGGAGAATTGGTGTTTGACAATTCCCGATACATGGATAAGGGCTATTTCATGATGCCGAATGGAGACTCTGAACTTTACTATACTGTAGAGGGTAAGAATCTGGCTGGAGATACTTTCAAGGAGACTGGAACGATAGCGAATGTCAAACCGGCTCACGATTATCGCTTCAACTTTGAATTCAATCCCAGTGAATCTGTTGATGGTGGTGCGTTTGTGGACATAATAATAGAGGATGTGCCTCTGATAGAATCTGACGTGGTGATTCAGGCGAAACCCACATTTGTATGGTCAAACAGTGATCTTGCCATAGATGACCAGATTCAGGGTGTAAAAGGGGATTTCTCTGATATGAAACTGCTTATCGGCACTTTCGGCGATGCTAAAACAGTAGTGTTGTCTACGTCTATACCTAATCTGTTGGGCAGCAATATGTCGTTGGATCTGCTGGGTAATCCGGAAGCTATATCCGCAACAGGCATAAGACTGGAGGATCTTGGCAATAAGATGGTGAATGGCGTGCTTACCCATAGATACTCTGTGGATTTTGCCGCCGATTGGTTCAATAATCTTGCTGAGTCTACGGATGAATATGTGGTGAATGTCGCAGTAGAGGATAGCAACGGAAAGACGGCACGTATGGATGTGCGTGTGGCAAATATGAAAGAAGCTTATACTTATAAGGCTCCTGTAATCGTCAATATAGAGCTGCTCCGTAGTGATTTTATGGCGGTGGGTGCGAGATCGATGACAGTGCCTGTAGAGGTGGTAGCTGAGGTCGGCACAAATTACTGTGTGGAATATTGCAAGGATGGCGAGAATGATTGGACTTCTGTGCCGGCACAGTTTGACACCCGTGCTGCCGGAATAGGTTATGCGCGTCTGACTGGTCTGACTCCGGGCACTACTTATAAGTTGCGTACAAGCTATGAGATAAATGGAGCCAAGACAGAATCCTCATCTGTGAATATCATCACAGAATCGGAGTTTGATATTCCGAATGCCGGCTTTGAGGAATGGAGCACTTATTCGGCAAAGACAATGCTCGGGACGAAGAATGTGGTGCTTCCGTTTGCCGGTGGCGATAAAATGACAGCATTCTGGGGGTCCGGCAATGAGGGTGCGGCAACAGCGAATATGACTCTTACGGATAAAAACGCAGAGATGCTACATTCAGGTACCTATTCCGCGCGTCTGGAATCAAAGGCAGCTATGGGTATAATTGCAGCCGGAAATATTTTCGTTGGGCATTATGACAGAACTGATGGAACTAATGGTGTGCTTCAGGTAGGTCGGGAATATAACGGCAGTCATCCGGCGAAACTCCGTGTTTATGCCAACTATCGTCCTGCATCCGGAGCGCAGGTCAAGGATAACGGAGGAGGTGTCGTAGAGATAGAGGCGGGAGGACTTGATCAAGGTCAGATCTACGTGGCTTTGACTACCGCTCCGCGTGAGATTCGCACGAAGGCAAGCGATCGTCAGCTATTTGATCGTGATGATGAATCTGTCCTGGCATACGGAGAGGTGACATGGAAAGGTAATTTTGGTGCAGACGGTCAACTTGAGTTGGTGGAGATTCCGCTTGAATATAAGGACAGCGCGAAGACCACAGAGCTGACGCATCTTGTGATTGTATGTTCTGCCTCGAAGTTCGGTGATTACTTCTGTGGTAGTACAGGCTCCGTGATGTATCTTGATGACTTTGAACTTGTTTACGAGTGATGACTTCGCAGCATGGTTCATAAAAAATTTTACAGGGTTATCCTTATATTAATTGCGGCGATTCTTTCAGAAGTGTCGGCTAAGGGAGCTGAGCCGCTCCCTGCCGACACAATCGCAGGGAGTGATGCTCCGGAAGTGAAGGAGTTTGATCGCGATATAGAGTCAGTGGTGTTCATTCCCAAAGGTCAGTGGATCACGGGAGTGAACATATCCTATACCCAATCCAACCAGAATGACTACCAATTCCTGATATTCCAGGGGATTTCAGGCGATACCTACAGTTTCAAGGTGTCGCCTATGCTCATGTATGCCATTGCGCCAGATCTTGCACTTGGTGGACGATTCTCTTATGCCCGACAGCTTACAAAATTGGAGAAAGCTGACATTGTGCTTGATTCAGAGACGGAATACAACGTGGATCATCTCTACAGGTTAAGTCATAATTATTACGGCACCGTGATGATGCGTAATTATTTCTCGATAGGTAATTCCAAGCGTTTCGGATTTTTCAGCGAGCTGCAGCTTCAGATGGGTGGAGGTCAGTCAAAGATTACTACCGGTGTTGGAAAGGATCTGACCGGCACGTATGAGCGTAATCTCTCTTTCGACGTGGGTCTGGCTCCGGGTATATGCGTATTCCTTAGCAATTATTCCGCGCTTGAGGTGAATGTCGGTGTCCTTGGATTCAGCTATGTCCATACTAAGGCGATACGTGATCAGATCTACGTGTCGCACCGTAAGGCAAAGTCTGCAAATTTTCGTATTAATCTGTTTTCCATATCATTCGGTATGGCATTTTATCTGTGACGATTATGAAAAGAATGATTACAACAGCTTTTCTCTGTCTTATGGTTGCCGCAGCCGGATGGTCGGGTAATAGAGAGCCTGACAATGGCGATGGGAAAAAGAGGGCAATCGTGAAGACCGACACCATAATCCGTAAAACCACCATACTGCGCAAGGAGATCATTCTCCGCACGGATTCGGTGATAGAGTCGGATTCAGTGGTGCGTCATGGTGTGTTCAGGATTGTAGACGGAGAGCGTAAGGATCCGGAACGTGTGGATAATCCGGTTCCGAGTGTTTCGGCTGTTTCACCTGTTTCAAGTGTTTCACCTGTTTCATCCGTATCACCCGATACAAGAGTATCGGATGTAAATTTGCCGGAGAATAATGCGGAGAAGCGTGATTCGGTTGCAGAAGATATTGGTGAAAATGAGATACGTGTGCCGGAAAGAATAGGTGGAAACTATTTGTGGGTGCCAGATTCGTTGAAAGATGCAGTATCGGTTCTGCTGAAGGGGCATTCCAAGGTGGTTGACGACGAGAAGAAAATCGACAGCAGTGAGCTTGTCACGTTTCGGGGCGACACCCTGAAGATGATTCTTCGAGACAGGAATCTCGGACGGTTTGACAGGGGACTGTTCAACTATCTTTTCATACCGAAAGGTATATGGCAATTCGGTATCACGGCATCGTATGGCGAGATAGATACAAAAGACCTTGAGGTGTTTGATCTCATGTCGGACATTGACATCAACGGACATATATTCTCGGTGCGGCCATACGTGTCTTATTTCATAAGAAGCAACATGGGACTTGGATTGCGTCTTGGATATACTTCCGGCAAGGGTAGTGTTGGCTCGTTTAAGGTAGATGTTGATGATGATATGAATTTCAATCTGAAGGATATCACTTACCGTAGCGAGTCTTATGCCGCAGAATTTATCTTTACCCAGTATTTCGGTATGGCTCGTCGGGGCAGGTTCGGCATATTTAATGAGGTTGCCCTTGCCCTCTCTTCGGGCAATTCGGATTTTATCCGTCCGTATGCCGGCGAATTGAAGCAGACGCATACCAATACGTTGAAGGCGGCTCTTAATTTCTCGCCGGGTGTAAGTATCTTCATCATGAAGGAGGTGTCGTTCAACGTGTCGTTCGGTGTGTTCGGGTTCAGCCTGAAGAATGAGAAACAGACTGAGAATGGTGTTAGCACGGGAAACCGTCTTACCTCAGGCATGAACTTCAGATTCAATATCTTTAATATTAATCTGGGTATTGCGGTAAGTATTTGACATTATTGACAATACTGACAATAATGTCAATGCTGATAATAATGACAGAAATGAAAAAATAGAGTAAATGCGGAAATTAGAGAGATATATATTGATCGTTATCGGGATTCTCTTTTTGCAAGGATGCATAAAGAATGATCTTCCGTATCCTATTATCCAACAGAATATAACATCGCTTGAGGCTGTGGGGGAGATACGTGGTGCCACGATTGACTCAACGGATTTCTCGGCTGTGGTTTATCTTGGAGAGGAGGTTGATATTGAGAATGTGAAGTTCTCCGTATTCACTGTAAGTGAAGGTGGGGTAGCTGTTCCGGATCTGTTGGAGGGGGTCTATGACCTGTCGCATCCTATTGTGGTCAATATCGACCGTTATCAGAATTACCAGTGGGTGGTGAAGGCGGAACAGCCGATAGAACGTTATTTTACGATTGAAGGACAGGTGGGTGAGTCGGTTGTGGATTATATAGGTAAACGTGTCATTGTCAATGTGCCTCAGACGGCAGATCTCTCGCAACTCCGTATCACGTCGGTAAAGCTTGGGGCTGCGGGCGTTTCCACCATGACGCCTGATCTGATGGCTGGAGAGGAATATGATTTCTCACGACCGGTGAGGATCAACGTTTCGACATTCGGACGCACCGATGAATGGACCATTTATGTGGAGCGGGTGGAGATGCTTGTGAATACGGATAGGGTTGATGCCTGGAGCCGCGTGATATGGGCTTACGGCAGCTGTCCGTCGGATATGAGCGGAGGTTTCCAGTATCGTAAGGCATCGGATACGGAATGGATTGACGTGCCCACTTCCGACGTGACGCAGACTTCGGGTGCGGTAGTGGGTTGCATAAAGCATCTCTCGCCACTTACGGAGTATGTGGTCAGGGCTGTGGCTGCAACTAATATCGGTAATGAGGTGAAAGTGACTACGGATGCGACAGCTGATATCCCGGATGGATCGTTTGATCAATGGTGGCTTAAGAACAATAAGATATGGTGTCCGTGGAATGAGGATGGCAATCAGTATTGGGATACGGGCAATACCGGTGCGGCTACACTCGGACAAAGCAATGTGGTGCCTACGGATCACACGTCGACGGGAAAGGGTCAGGCGGCAGAACTCAATACCAAATTCGTTGGTATCGGTCCGGTCGGGAAGTTGGCGGCAGGGTCGATATATACCGGTTCGTTTGTGAAGGTTGACGGCACGAACGGCATACTTGATTTCGGTCGTCCGTGGTCATTGCGTCCCACCAGATTAAGAGGGTATTATCAATATAAGACGGCAGAAATCAATTATGCAAGTTCGGAATTTGCAGATTTGAAAGGTCGTCCGGATTCGTGTCATATTTATGTGGCACTCACTGACTGGACTGCTCCGTTTGAGATACGCACGAATCCGAAGAACAGGCAACTGTTTGACAAGAATGCCGACTACGTCATAGCCTACGGTGAATTAATCTATAGCGGCACGATGGATGATTACCAGCCGTTTGAGATAGAATTGAAATACAGAAGCACCTCAAAGGCACCGTCCTATCTGCTGATCACGAATGCAGCCTCCAAATATGGCGATTACTTCACCGGAGGAGCCGGTGCCGTTCTCTACGTGGATGAATACTCATTCGATTGGGATTACTGACATGGCAAAATTCTGAAGTTGGACATTAATTATATGCTTCAAACAGAATCTGAGTTAAGGTGTTAATTTTTGAAGAAATGAGACGTGTAAAGCCATTTGACTTTTTAAAATGGGAGTCAAGTGGCTTTGTATATCAATAAAAATTTGTAACTTTGCAGCCGAATATCAACGACTTTATATGCAAGACATCCGCAACATCGCGATAATCGCGCATGTCGACCATGGCAAGACTACGCTGGTCGACAAGATGCTTCTCGCCGGACATCTCTTCAGAGACAATCAATCTACCGGCGAACTGATTCTCGACAATAATGACTTGGAACGAGAAAGAGGTATCACAATTCTTTCTAAGAACGTATCAATCAATTATAAGGGTACAAAGATCAATATAATAGACACCCCGGGGCACGCTGATTTCGGCGGCGAAGTGGAGCGTGTGCTTAATATGGCTGACGGATGTCTGCTGCTCGTGGATGCTTTCGAGGGTCCGATGCCTCAGACGAGGTTTGTGCTTCAGAAAGCTATTCAGATGGGTCTGAAACCGGTGGTGGTGGTCAACAAGGTTGACAAACCCAACTGCCGTCCCGATGAGGTCAATGAGATGGTTTTCGACCTCATGTTTAATCTGAACGCCACGGAAGACCAGCTTGACTTCCCTACAATCTACGGCTCTGCGAAACAGAACTGGATGTCGACCGATTGGCGTAAGCCGACGGAGGATATCACTGCCGTATTGGATGCCATAATCGAATATATCCCTGCTCCGACCCAGATAGAGGGTGATCCGCAGATGCTTATTACGAGCCTTGACTTCAGCAGCTATGTCGGACGTATCGCTGTGGGGCGTGTGCATCGCGGCACTCTGCGTGAGGGTATGGACATTGCGTTGTGCAAGAAAGACGGTAGCGTTGTGAAGCAGCGCATCAAGGAACTGCACACATTCGAGGGAATGGGACGCAAGAAGGTGCAGGAGGTGAGCAGCGGCGATATCTGCGCAATTGTCGGACTTGACAATTTTGAGATCGGCGACACTGTTTCCGACATCAATAATCCCGAACCACTCCCCAGAATAGCTATTGATGAGCCCACAATGTCGATGACCTTCACGATCAACGATTCACCTTTCTTCGGAAAGGATGGTAAGTTTGTCACTTCCCGTCATATCGCTGACCGTCTGGAGAGAGAGCTTGACAGAAACCTCGCGCTTCGTGTGAAGAAGGGTGACAACGAGGATAAGTGGTCGGTGTTTGGACGTGGTGTGCTTCATCTCTCAATCCTTATAGAGACGATGCGCCGTGAGGGCTACGAGTTGCAGGTGGGTCAGCCGCAGGTGATTATCAAGGAGATCGACGGCAAAAAATGTGAGCCGGTGGAGGCGTTGACCATCAATGTGCCGGAGGAATATAGCTCTAAGGTGATCGATATGGTTACCCGTCGTAAGGGTGATATTCTTTCGATGGAGACTCAGAATGACCGTATCAATATTGAGTTTGTGATTCCGTCACGCGGCATCATCGGACTCCGGAATAATGTGCTGACCGCTACAGCCGGAGAGGCTATCATGGCCCACCGATTCCTGGAGTATCAGCCGTGGAAAGGGGATATAGAGCGCAGAACCAACGGATCCCTTATTGCCATGGAGGCAGGCACAGCCTACGCCTACGCAATCGACAAGCTTCAGGATCGTGGCAAGTTCTTCATCTTCCCGCAGGAAGAGGTGTATGCCGGTCAGGTGGTGGGTGAGAACGCCAAGGATAATGATATCGTTGTCAACGTGACGAAATCAAAGAAACTCACCAATATGCGTGCGTCGGGAGCCGACGATAAGGCGCGTATTGTTCCGCCGATTGTGTTCTCGCTTGAGGAGGCTCTTGAGTATATCAAGGAGGATGAGTATGTGGAGGTTACTCCCAACCATCTGCGTCTGAGGAAGATTATACTCGATGAGAATGAGCGCAAGCGTGCCAACCGCTCGTGAGCCATTGTTAACCAATTATAAGTAGCAGAAAGTGGATCTTACGATCAACATACGGGGGAGACTCATGGATTTCCGTGTGCCGAAGGTGATGGGAATAGTCAATGCCACCCCCGACAGCTTCTATAAGGGAAGCCGCACATCATCAGCCGCCGATATCCGCACAAGAGTTGCGGGTATGGTGGCTGATGGCGTAGATATACTTGATGTCGGGGGGTATTCGTCGCGTCCGGGTGCTGCCGATGTTAGTGCCACGGAGGAGTATTCCCGTCTGGCAGTCGCGCTTGAAGTGATAAGGGATGTGGCTCCGGATATACCTGTGAGCGTTGACACGTTCCGTGCCTCGGTGGCGAGACGTTGTGTGGAGGAATGGAATGTGGACATAATCAACGATATCGGTGGCGGTACACTTGACCCGGAGATTCAGCAGGCAGTGGCTGATATGAGAGTGGCATACGTGCTTATGCATCTGCGCGGCAATCCCTCCACTATGCAGTCGCTGACAGATTACGCCGATGTGACGGCGGAGGTGATAACTGACCTTGCAAAGAAGACATACGAGCTGAGGGGGATGGGTGTAAACGACATTATCATCGACCCCGGTTTCGGATTTGCAAAGACTGTGGAACAGAATTTCCGGCTGCTGGATGAATTGGGGGAATTTGTGAAGATGGGTATGCCGGTGCTTGCGGGAATATCCAGAAAGACCATGATTTGGCGCACTCTCGGCATCACTCCAGACGAGAGCCTTGACGGAACTGTTGCCCTCGATGCGATTGCCATAGACAGGGGGGCAAATATAATCCGTGTGCACGACGTGCGCCCTGCTGTGCAGACTGTACGTCTGATGACGGCGCTCAGAGAGAGTCGGGGCTGATGCTTCCGGGCATCTTGATTAAAAAGAATTTTCAACTAATTTAGCGACATGATAAATTTCGGAATAAAAGATATAGTCGATATCCTTATAATCGCGTTACTCCTGTTTTACGTCTACAGGATGATGAAAAACAGTGGCACTCTGAGTCTGTTCTACGGAGTGCTGGTGTTTTTTGTTTTGTGGGTACTGGCATCTGAGATTTTCGACATGCGGCTGACCGGCTCTATCCTCGACAAGTTTATGAGCATAGGGGTGATAGTCCTTGTCATTCTTTTTCAGGATCAGATCAAGCGTTTCCTTATCGACATAGGCTCTCACGGGCGTCTGAAATTTATCAAGCGTCTTTTCCGTCATGAGAAGGGGAATGATGAGGCGAGTCATGCACGTGTCATGGCAGTGGTGTATGCCTGCATGAGCATGAGCAAGAGCAAGACGGGCGCGTTGATTGTGTTTCAGCGCAAGATGCCTCTGACTGTCTATGAGAAGACCGGTGATATCATAGATGCCGCCATAAATATGCGTCTCATAGAGAATATATTTTTCAAGAACTCCCCGCTGCATGACGGTGCCATGATAATAGCATCCAACTGGATCACTTCAGTGGGGTGTATCCTTCCTGTAAGTCACGACATGGATATACCGAAGAATCTCGGTCTTCGCCATAGGGCGGCACTCGGCATGAGCCAGGAGACGGATGCCGTTTGCGTCATCGTAAGCGAGGAGACCGGAGGTATCTCGGTAGCCAAGGATGGAGTGATAACGGTGAGGGTGAGCACACAGGATCTGGAGCATATCCTATCGTCGTCATTGACGGAGTGACGCTCTGTCGCACCAAGATTTTTATGATAGTGGCGTAGATTCCGGCGTATTGTAGGGTCAGAAAGGCTTACGGTATTTATCTGCGCCTGCCTCTTCCGAAGCTTCCTCAAGAATGGATAGATATGATGCATATCGGCTTTCGGCGATATAGTGTTCTTCCACGGCGGGAATGACTGCGCATCCCGGTTCGCCCGTATGCTTGCAGTCGCTGTAACGGCAGTCGCGCGAGATGCGGAATATCTCCGGGAAGAAATGCCCCACCTCTTCCGGCTTGAAATCTATTGTGCCGAAACCTCTGACTCCCGGTATGTCGATTAACGCGCCGCCACCGGGAAGATCTATCATCTCGGAGAATGTCGTTGTGTGTGTGCCGGTGTGATGTATGTCGGATATCTCTCCGGTGCGCAGGTCGGCTCCGGGGACAATGGCATTTATCAACGATGACTTGCCCACGCCGCTGTTGCCTGCCAGCAGGGTGATTTTCCCGGATAGGAATGAGGTTATCTCCGGAATCCCTTTCCCGGAGGATGCCGATGCGAAGAACACCGGATATCCGATTGATTCGTAAAGGTTCTTTAAGGCATCGGCGAGTTCACAGTCGATTTCGTCCCAAAGGTCCTCCTTGTTGATGATGAGTGCGCTTTTCACGGAATATGCTTCCGCAGTGGCGAGAAATCGGTCGATAAAAGTGGTTGTCGTGACGGGTTCGCGCAGAGTTGCCACAAGCACGGCGAGGTCGATGTTGGATGCGAGTATATGGCTCTCCTTCGATAGGTTTGACGCCCGGCGTATGATATAGTTGGATCGTGGAGCTATCGCCGTGATATAGTCGGCATCGTCAGCCGCCTTTGCTACGGTCACAATGTCGCCTACCGCCACAGGATTTGTGGTGCGTATCCCCTTAATGCGGAAGTTGCCTTTAATGCGGCATTGCAGCTCGTCGCCATTGTCGAGACGCACGATATAGGAACTACCCGTATTTCTAATCACCCTTCCTTCGCCTATCACTGCCGACCGGAGAGGTGCAGATGTCTTTTTCTTGCTCATAGAGAAAAATTCCCATTGTTAAAAATTCGCGTGTTGCAAAATTATATAAATGGATTGAGATGCACAATAGACAACAAAATATGATGTAAGATTGTTGAAAGATAAAGGGGGTGTTGTCAGTCATGCCTGGGAATGGCATGGAATGATGCCCTCGCTTGTGTGCATGCCGATTGTGCGTGGGAGTGTAAAGTATAAATTCAGAAGTTATTAACAAAATAAATTATCAAAACTATGGACATTGATTCAATTGGAACATGGGCAGGAGAGGTCTATAAGGCGCTTGAAAAATCAGATACCCGTTCACTTGGTCTCAAACAAATCAAAAAAGCAACAAAATTGAAAAAAGATGAAATCATGGCAGCCTTCGGATGGCTTGGCCGTGAGGGTAAGATTGTCATCACTCAGCTTGACGAGGATATCGTGGCAGCGCTGGTGGAATAATTGCAGATGGATGCGGATGCCGCGTTACATCTCATTGGAAATAAAAAGGATTGGCCTCACGGTCAATCCTTTTTCTGTGCTAAAAATCAAAACTATTCAATATGATGTTGTAAAAAGCTAACAATTTGCAACTGTCGGAGACATCCGGGGATTCATTTCCTGAATGGCACCGCGCAGATCACTCTTACGGGGACCGCCCGACCCTCGATCTTGCCGGGCACCCAAGCCGGCATCTTTGAGAAGATGCGCATCGCCTCTTTGTTGAGAGAGGGCTCAACCCCGCGTAGAACGGAGACATGGCTGACCTTGCCGTCGGCATTTATGACGAATGCACAAGTCACCCTGCCTTCCACCCCTTTAGAGTATGCTTCCGCAGGATAGCGTCGCGTCTCGTTGATATAATTCAGGAGAGCTGCGCCGCCGCCGGGGAATTTGGGCTTCTCCTCTACATAGTCAAACTCATAAACCTCCTTGAAGGTCATGTAGCCTTCGGAGTTTACTCCGGAAGCAATACGGCACGTCTGGGCTGATGCCATAGATGGAGCGATAGCTCCGAGGGTTGTACCGATTAGGAATAGAAGTGTATGAATTTTCATTTATGTAGTTTGGAAAATTTGATGATGCAAATATAGAACCGCTGTTTTTATTTTCCAAAAAATATGGCATAAGAATTTGGTAATTTAAAATAGTTTTACATTTATTCACAGTTCGGGGGTGTTTTGAGGGGAGATAATGCCAAAAAATGGTAGGGAAGGGGATGAGGTGAGGGTGAGCGACACGGGTGGGGCAATAGGGATGCCGGGCGGTACAATAGAATGTGGATGTTGACGTTTTAGAATTAGTCAGATGGTGCAAAATATCTCTTTGATCTGACATTTGCTGAATGAAACTTACGCGAACCAAAACAATGATATTGCTTGCGCTCGCCGCATGCAGCGCGACCGCCCAGACCGGGCGTTCTGCCTACGAATTTCTTGACGTGCCCACTTCAAGCCATGCCTTTGCGCTTGGAGGCGGAGGAATAGCCTTGATAGATGATGACGTGGCGCTTGCCCAGGAGAATCCCGCCTTGCTCGGTCAGGAGGTCGACAGGCAGGTGGCGGTGAGCTACATGCATTATATGGGTAGCGCGAATTTCGCCGGGGTACGTTTCGGTATGGGAGTAGGGGAGCGTGGTGCATGGGCTGCCGGAGTGAGGTATCTCAACTATGGCGAGATTTCCGGCTATCTTCCCGATGGTACGCCAACGGGGAGTTTCACGCCGACGGATATAGTGTTTGAGGGCACTTATTCCCATGATATCACCGACCGTCTGCGTGGAGGCATCAATCTGAAGATGATCTACAGTGGCTATGAGCAATATTCTGCATTTGCAATGGCGGCGGATGTCGGCATCAACTATTATAATGATGAGCGAGATTTGTCATTGTCGTTCGTCCTGAAAAACATGGGCGGACAGCTAAAGCGTTTTGAGGAGAGCTATGACCGTCTGCCTTTCGATGTGCAGTTCGGATTCATGAAGGGGTTAGGGGAGTCGCCATTCTCAATCGGAATCACGGCTCATAATCTCACTAAATGGGATCTTCCTTATTATGGACATTCCTCCGATGAGGGGGCTGAGGGCGACCTCAAGCCGAAATCAAGCTTCGGGAGCAATCTTTTCCGGCATCTGATATTCGGGGTGCAATACGTGCCGACTGATAGGTTCTACGTGGATCTGGCCTATAATTATAAGACCCGCACCGACATGAGTGCATATCAGCGCAATTTCCTTTCCGGCTTCTCGGCTGGTATAGGTATAAAGGTGCGTACATTCTCCTTAGGCGTGGCATATTCCATGCCACATAAGAGTGCATCATCGATAATGCTCAATCTCGGATTGAACATAGGGGAGTTGATTTAGCAGACCTCCCAGCCCCCTAAAGGGGGAGTTGTGGTAGATAGTTTGATCATAAACTATCCACTATCAACTATAAACTATCACAAACACTTGCATAAGTGAGGGAAAAATAGTAACTTTGCACCGAATTTGTAATCTCTGGCGAGACACGGTGGCTCGTTACATTGCAAGTAATACATAAAATCTCAATAACACAATGGATTTGATCAAAATCGCGGAGGAGGCATTTGCCACTCCCAAAAAGCAGTTTGATGAGTTTGGTCCCGGTGACACTATCACAGTAGCTTACCGTATCAAAGAGGGTAACAAGGAGCGTATCCAGCAGTATCGTGGTGTGGTTATCCGCATCAACGGTAGCGAGGACAAGAAGCGTTTCACAGTGCGTAAGATCTCAGACGGTATCGGCGTGGAGAGAATCTTCCCTATCGAGTCTCCGTTTATCGAGTCAATCACTGTCAACAAATACGGCAAGGTACGTCGTGCGAAACTTTACTACCTCCGCAATCTTACCGGTAAGAAGGCTCGTATCAAAGAGCGTATCGTTAAGAAGGCTGACAAATAATCAGTCGGTCAGGCTTAGACATCATCTCATAAGGCAGTCCCCAAATGTGGGATTGTCTTTTTTTTACATTTTAAACAACTTCAACAACTTTTATCCGCCGAATTTTCGTTGAGATTGAAAAATTATGAGTATTTTTGCAAAACAATTAGTATTGCAGCCCACTTGTCTCAACGGGCGTAAGAAGTAGAAAGATAAAAATTTAGAATAAACAATAAAGTTATGTCAAACAAAGCATTACTTATCATCCTCGATGGATATGGTCTGGGCGACCATGCCAAGGATGATGCGATTTTTAACACCCCGACACCTTATATGGACAGCCTGTTTGCCAACTATCCCAATTCAAAGCTTCAGGCAAGCGGCGAGAATGTAGGTCTGCCCGACGGACAGATGGGTAACTCTGAGGTGGGTCACTTGAATATCGGTGCCGGACGTGTGGTATATCAGGATCTTGTGAAGATCAACCGTGCCATCGCCGACGGGTCATTTGCCGAGAATCCTGAGATTAAGGCTGCATTCTCTTACGCACGTCGGCACAACGTGCCTATCCATTTCATGGGTCTTGCATCTGCTGGTGGTGTACACTCCAGCCTTGACCATCTCTATGCCCTTTGCGACACTGCCAAGGCTTACGATCTCCAGAGAGTGTTCCTGCACTGTTTCATGGATGGCCGTGACACCGACCCCAAGAGCGGTGCCGGATTCCTTAAGGAGATAAAGGAGCATTGCGACAAGAGCGCGGGCACTATCGCATCTGTGATTGGACGCTACTATGCCATGGACCGCGACCATCGTTGGGAGCGTCTGAAAGAGGCATATAATCTTCTCGTGTATGGTGAGGGTAAGCATACGGAAAACGTGATAGAGGCAGTAGAGGAATCATACGCTGAAGGCGTGACCGACGAATTCCTCAAACCTATCGTCAACGACAATGTGGATGGCAGAATCGGTGCCGGACACGTTGTGATCTTCTTCAACTATCGCAACGACCGTGCGAAAGAGCTGACTACTGTGCTCACCCAGCATTCAGAAGACGGGATGAACCCGATTCCTGACCTGCAGTATTATTGCATGACTCCGTATGATGACTCATTCAAGGGCGTGCATATACTGTTCTCCAAATCCGATGTGCCCGACACTCTTGCAGAGGTGCTTTCACGCGATGGCAAGAAGCAGCTCCACATCGCTGAGACTGAGAAATATGCTCATGTGACATTCTTCTTCAATGGTGGACGTGAAGCTCCGTTTGAGGGTGAAGACCGTATACTCGTACCTTCTCCGAAGGTTGCCACATACGATCTTCAGCCGGAGATGAGCGCACCCGAGGTGACTGAGAAACTTGTTGAGGCAATCGATAGCGATAAGTATGACTTCATCGTTGTGAACTTCGCAAACGGTGACATGGTGGGTCATACCGGTGTATATCCCGCCATACAGAAGGCTGTGGAGACTCTCGACAAATGCGTGGAGAAAGTGGTAGAGGCTGCCAAGGCTCATGGCTACGGCACAATCATCATCGCTGACCACGGCAATGCTGATCACGCACTCAACGAGGATGGCACTCCCAACACTGCCCACTCCCTGAATCCCGTGCCGTTCATCTATATCGGCAATAAGGATGCCAAGGTGAAGGATGGGCGTCTTGCCGACGTGGCTCCCTCGTTGCTCCATATAATGGGCGTGGCAAAGCCTGCTGACATGACAGGTGAGGATCTGATTGAAGATTGATGTCATGGTGTCCGGCTGTTTCGGAGAGCCGGTCACAGTGGATAAATATTACTGACAGAATAATGATAGATTCAATACTTAGAAAGGCGGCGGTCTCTTTGTTGGGACTTGCCGCCTTGAGTTTTCCGACTAGTGCCGAGAAACTCGTGATACTTCACACAAATGACACGCACTCCTCGATAGAACCGGCTAAGGATGGCATGGGTGGAATGTTGCAGCTTAAGGCAGTGGTCGATTCCGTGAGAAAGGCGGAGAGGAATGTGCTGATGGTGAATGCCGGCGATGTGGTGCAGGGTTCGCTTTATTTCAAATATTTCAGGGGTGAAGTGGAATATCCTCTCCTCAACATGATAGGGTATGACATAAACATTCTCGGAAATCATGAGTTTGACAACGGAATGAAAGACCTTGCGGAGAAATACAGGACTCTTAAAGGAGCACGCCTGTCGGCAAACTATGATTTCTCCGGCACGTATATGGATGGCATCATGCAGCCGTATGTCATAAAGAAGATAGGGGGGAAGAAGATAGGTTTCTTCGGGATAAATATCGATCCGCGAAGTCTGATATCAGAGAAAAGTATCGACGTAAATTTCAAGGATGTGATAAAGACTGCCAATGAGACCGCCGCTTTTCTGAAGAATAAGAAGAAGTGCGATCTTGTGGTGGCGGTGACTCATATCGGTTATGTCACGTCGAATGATAAGCCGGGCGACGTGAATCTTGCGAAGTCAAGCCGCGACATAGACATAATCATCGGCGGACATTCCCACACTCTTATTGACCCTGCCAATCCAAAGAAGTATCCCTCGTTGGTGGATAACGCAGAAGGACGACCGGTGAGAATCGTCCAGACCGGTAAGTATGGTAAATATGTGGGTAAACTGACTGTGGATCTTGACGGGCTGAAGGGTATCGATGGCTCGAAGGTGGATTATGAGTTGATTCCGGTCACGTCTCGTTTCCCTGAATCGGACTATGACCAACGTATCATCTCGTTTCTTGCACCGTATAAACATGTGGTGGATTCCGTCAATTCTCATGTAGTGTCAACCTCGTTGTATGACATGCGTAACAATTCATGCGGAATGGCGAATCTTACTGCTGATTTCGGATTGTGGTATGCCAACCATAAGGCAGATTCTTTGCGTCAGACAGGTATGGATATACCGAGAGTCGATATGTCGATAATGAACATCGGTGGTATACGTCAGGATATGAGTGCAGGCGACGTGACTGAAGGTCAGATTCTCTCCACGTATCCCTTCTCGAATCATTTCGTCATCATGAGCATAAAGGGTAAGGATATCATAGAGGCGATGCGTGTGGCGGCGCGTAAGGGTGGCGAGGCTATCAGCGGCAACACTCGCGTGGTCACTGACGGAGAGGGGAATTTCATACGTCTTGTCATTGACAATACAGAGATGGACCCGGAGAAGACTTATCTTGTAGGCACGATAGATTACGTAGCTGAAGGTAACGATGATATGGTCACTCTTGCCAATCACCAAAAGGTGTGGGTTGACGATCGTGAGGTGAGTGCCCCGATATTGGAGTGGTTTGTCAACTGTCGTGATCTGGGTCTGCCGATAGCACCATCGCAGGATTGCCGATTTGTAAAGACTGTATGGTTATGATGGTTGGAGGATTATGATCATGAGAGCGACGAGATGGTGCATGGCGGTCATGTTCTGGTTGGTATCAGCCGGATGCAGCGGCAATCGCGTGGCGTCGGATGCGGATGATTCCGTGTCTGTCGGAAGTGATGAGCCGGTGGCATCTGACATTACATCACGGATAGACCACCTTGCCGATTCCATCGTGGCGACCATGACGCTTGAGCAGCGTGTGGGGCAATGTTTTATGCCGACCGTCTATGCCAGTGATGATAAGGAGACGATACTACGTCTGAAAAGATATATGTCTGATTATCATGTGGGTGGTATTGTATTGCTGAAAGGGAATCTGAGGTCGGCGGCAGAGATGACAAGGGTGGCGGCAATGGCGGAGATTCCGCTTTTTATCGCTATTGATGCGGAATGGGGGCTCGGTATGCGTCTTACCGATGCCCCCGGTTTCCCACGCAACGGACGTCTTGGCGATGAGGCTGATGAGCCGTTGCTGTTTGATTATGGTGCTGAGGTGGCGAGGGAGTGCCGGCGGGTAGGTATAAATATGGTTCTCGGTCCGGTGGTTGACGTGGTTGAGAATCCGAATGGGGTCATAGGTAGCCGTTCGTTTGGGAGTGATCCCAAGAGGGTCGCGGATTTGGGAGTGGCGTATGCCCGCGGACTTGAATCGGGGCGAGTCATCAGTGTGGCGAAGCATTTTCCCGGTCATGGTAGTCCGGCGGTGGATAGCCATAAGTCGTTGCCTGTGATAAGTCGTTCGCTCCATCTTTTGGACAGTATTGACCTCTATCCCTTCCGTAGCTATATAGATGCAGGTTTGTCGGGGGTCATGGCGGGTCATCTTGCAGTTCCGGCGATAGATCCGCAGTCATTGCCGGCGGCGGTGTCGTCTGTCGTTATAGGCGACCTGTTGCGTGACGATATGGGATTTTCGGGTCTCGTACTTACGGATGCCCTCAATATGGGAGGGGTTGCCGGGTATCATGCTGCGGATGCGCTGAAGGCGGGAGCGGATATAGTGGTGGCTCCGGCAGATACGGGCGAAGAGATAAATCGCGTGCTGGATATGGTTGAGAACGGGGAGTTGCCCATAGAGACGATTGACGACAGATGCCGCCGTATAATATTCCATAAATATCTTGTCGGCGCATTTGAAGCCGACAGTATAAGCCTGCACCATCTCCGCGAGGAGGTAAGGAGTGGCGCCGACACCCTCTACAATCGCCTCGCCGGCTCCTAATCTTATAACTTTTTAGATTTTGCCGTTGTCCATGTAGCTGTAGTAGTCGTTGCTTGTGACGATCACGTGGTCGAGCATACGGAGCTGGAGGTATTCACACCCTTTCTTGAGGTCTTGTGTGATTCTGTCGTCCTGCGGACTGGGGCGTGTACCGCCTGAGGGATGGTTGTGCACCATTATTATCCCTTCCGCATTTTCCGTAAGGGCGAATTTCAGAGCTTTCTTGAGGTCAAATAGGGAAGCTACGCTCGTGCCGGTGGTGAGCGTGTATTGCTTGATTATCTGGTTACGGCGGTTGAGCAGGAGAATCCAGATCTGTTCATGGTCAAGATTACCGATGCTGTTGCGCATACGTTGGAAAATCATGGAGGAATTAGTGATGGGATCCTCTATCGGAATCTCTTCCGTGCAATATCGTTTGATCAACTCCATGACAGCTTCCACCTGTATGCTCTTCGTTGTACCGATGCCTTTGATCTTACGCAGTTCGGCACGTGTGCGACGTTCGAGTTTGTGAAGCGAACCATCGTTGTCGTGCATGATGTTGCGGCATAGGTCGGTGATAGGCATTCCTGGAGTGCCTACTCGCAATATCAATGCCCAAAGTTCCGGAATAGACAGAACACCGCATCCATATTTCTCAGCCTTTTCGCGAGGTTGCTGGTCGGGATCCATCTCTTTTACAGTACGGGTTGTTATTTGAGAACTGATTTCAGGGTAAGAATTGAGAGGTGGGAGGTCGTTCATGGCTTTGCAGTAAGTTATTTCCCGCGTCGCCGTTCAATCTCGTCATCAATGTCGCGTCCGTGTCGCAGCAGAATCTTCCATACGTATGCCCGGATGAAACCGGTGCCGTATCCTGACAGCTGCACCATTGCAGCACCTACGCCCATCGTGCCGATCTTTAGGCTGCGGGTGGAGATTATGCCCCAGATCCAAAGGGCAAGGATATATATGATAAGTGGGAGTATCAGCCATTTGCAGAAGCAGGCTCCAATCAACATTGCCAATGCGCCCACTACGAAAAGCGCAGGCAGCCAATGCACGGCTTTCATGGAGCCGGGATACAGAAGCTGCAAAGTGATTCTCGACATGCCGAATACGTGCACCTGACGCCAGAATTTCTTGAAATTAACCCTGCGTTTGTGAAACACCGCCACGTCGGGATATAGTGTTATTGAGAATCCGGCAAGACGGATGCGTGTGCTCATGTCGATATCCTCGCTGAACATCTCACGGAATCCGCCTACTTTCTCCCACACCTTGCGTGAGAATCCCATGTTGAACGTGCGCGGAGTGAATTTCTCCATCGACATCTTACCGCCACGTATCCCTCCGGTGGTCAGGAATGATGTCATTGCGTAGTTTATGGCTTTCTGTGTGTCGGAGAAGGATTCGTGGGCTGCATCCGGACCGCCGAAGCAATCGGCAGGTTTCTCGGCAATAGCCTTCTTCAGCGATGCGATATAGTCAGGGGGCAGAATGCAGTCAGAGTCGACGAAGATGAAGAAATCTCCGTCGGCTCTGTCCATGCCGTAATTCCGGGCGATGCTTCGCCCTTCGTTGTCTTTGTAGAAATATTTTATGCGTATGCTTTTCTTGAAAGATTCGCATTGCTTCCCGCATCTTACTGTCGAGCCGTCTTCAACGATGACAATTTCAAAATCTTTGTCGGTCTGTTGGTCAAGACTTTTTAGCAGATCGTTAATCTCATCCGGTCGGTTGTAGACCGGTACGATGATTGAAAAGGATGGGGAAGCAGTGGCAGACATATATGTCGGTATTGAGTGTGACGATGCAGATTATGCCTTTACACGGCCAACGTATTCGCCTGTGCGGGTGTCAACCTCAATAAGCTCGCCCTCGTTGACGAAGAGAGGTACGCGTACAGTTGCGCCGGTCTCCACGGTAGCGGGTTTGAGAGTGTTGGTTGCAGTGTCGCCTTTGAGTCCCGGCTCAGTGTAAGTGATCTTGAGGACTGTCTTGATAGGCATCTCGGCATAGAGCACAGTGTCGGTAGAGGCATCGCTTACCACTTCCACCACATCGCCCTCTTTCATGAAGGCTGCACCGGTGACGAGTTCCTTATTGATGGGCACCTGGTCGAAAGTCTCGTTGTTCATGAAGATGTCGTCGCCACCCTCAGCATATAGATACTGGTAGGGACGACGCTCCACGCGCACGTCTTCAAGTTTCTCACCGATGTTGAAGCGGCGTTCGAGCACTCTGCCGTCGACCACATCCTTGAGCTTTGTGCGCATGAATGTGTTGCCCTTGCCCGGTTTCACGTGAAGGAATTCAACACAGAAATAGAGACGGCCATCCATGCGGATGCAGGTGCCGTTTTTGATGTCTTGAGCGTTCATCATATCCTTAAAAGTGTAGTTGTAATGTTCTTATTATTGGAGAGGAATCGGGAGACTCCCCCGTATTTTGTTGCAAAATTAATAAAAAAATGGGAAAAACGAAAGAGAAAATAGGGGTGTAGACAGTGATAAATGATTGATGAACATAAAAAAGTGGTGCGAAATTTGTGAAAATGAAAGATATTTCCTAATTTTGCACTCCGAAAATCAGTAGGGAAATCAGAAATTAAACAATCAATATACAATGAAAAGAACATTTCAGCCCTCCAACCGCAGAAGGGTAAACAAACATGGATTCCGTGAAAGAATGGCGACAAAAGATGGTCGCAAAGTGTTGTCTCGTCGTCGCGCAAAAGGTCGCGCTTCGTTAACAGTATCTGACCATATCGCCGGTAAGTAATTCCGGATGTAGAAGAGACTGATGAGGACGATTCCGTTAAAGGAGTCGTCCTCTCGTCGTTTTTTTGGGGTATCGATTTGCGGATGGACGATTATTATTTTGATACAAGCAATATTTGCTTATGGATGATTATTAAGATGGTGTGGGGTATGAAAAAAGCCCCCGGAGTGTGTACTCTGGGGCAGGTTCCCGGTCTTGTCTGATCTGGTGATAAGCCCTTTGATAGGACTATGAATGGCCGGGTGTTGGTTTGCCGTTATCAGCCGTTGAATACTCCGGCAAGACTTTCCATAATACCTATGCTGAATAGCCAGTATAGAAGAATGGCAATCAAGATAAGTACTCCAAGCCATAGCCACAGGCTGTTGATTTTACGTGTGCTTTCACGTTTGCGGTTTCGTGCTTCTGCTCTCATAGAATTTTCTATAATATCGGCGTTGACCGATTCGTTTGTGTGTTTTTCCTTGCTATCCATAACCTTTGATTTTTTAATGTTTTGTAAATAAAACAAAAGGAGGTGGGGAGAGGTTCACTAAAATGTTTAGAAATGTGAATCCATCCTATTTTTTAATCCGATACGGATTGGATAGGATGGATTCTGTGGGATGGATTGTAATGGTATATGTTCAGATCCGGTCAGAAAGGTATGTCGGCATCTCCCGGACCCGGCATGATGTCAGGCATTCCTCCGGATTGCAAGGGTGAGCCGAGGGAGAATGGGGAAGGTGGCATCGGCGAGTCGAGCTGGGCATTGTTCATTTTGGAGCCAAGTTTCAGGGGAGTTTCGGAAAGGGTCTCCTGAAGCACGTTGTAACCCTGTTCCCAATTCTCAAATTTGGCATACTTTGATACGAACCGTAGCTTTACGTCGCCGACGGCACCGGAACGGTGTTTTGCCACGATGAGCTGAGCAAGTCCGCGAATGTCGTTACCCTCAGCGTCTTCCGAACTTTTGGTGTAGTATTCCGGTCGATGGATAAAGCATACGATATCGGCATCCTGCTCTATGGCTCCCGATTCACGGAGATCGGAGAGGACAGGGCGTTTGTCCTCACGCGTCTCTGTGCTTCGGTTCAGCTGGGAGAGGGCGATGATGGGTATGTTGAGTTCCTTTGCGAGAGCCTTCAGCGATCGGGAGATGGTGCTGACCTCCTGTTCGCGGCTGCCGAGCTTGAGTCCGGTGGCATTCATCAGCTGAAGGTAGTCGATCATTATCATCCTTACCCCTTTCTCTCTTACGAGTCGGCGAGCTTTCGTGCGGAGTTCGGTTATCGACAATCCGGGGGTCTCGTCGAGATATAGGGGAGCACTGTATACTGTGCGTATTCTGGAGTTCAGTCGGTCCCATTCCTCATTTGTGAGCTGTCCGCTCTTGATTTTCTCACCCTCCAGGTCGGCAACGTTGCTTATAAGTCGTTTCACAAGTTGCACGTTTGCCATCTCAAGGGTGAAAATTGCTATGGGTATGTTGTAGTCTACCGCCATATTCTTTGCCATTGACAGCACGAAGGCGGTCTTACCCATGGCAGGACGTGCGGCGATGATAATAAGGTCGGAACTCTGCCATCCGGAGGTCATCCGGTCAAGATCAGTATAGCCTGTCTGGAGACCCGACAGACCGCTCTCATTGTTGGCGGCAGTCTGTATCTGTTCAAGCGCAAGATTTATCACCGGGTCAATCTGAGTCACTTCCCGCTTGAGCTGGGTCTGCGATATGTCGAACAGTTGCCCTTCGGCTTCCTGCAGGAGATCGTCGACGTCGTTGCTCTCGTCGAAAGCCTTTGTCTCGATTGTGGAGGCGTAGGCTATAAGGCGTCGTGCAAGATATTTCTGAGCGATTATTCGGGCGTGATATTCCACGTTGGCTGCGGAATATACGCGGGCGGTGAGTTCGGTGATGTGTATCGCGCCGCCTACTTCTTCGAGGGTGCCGTCCTGACGCAATTGTTCGGTGACGGTCATCATGTCGATGGGGCGTTGATTGAAACCCAAGGTCGTTATTGCCTGGAAAATCTTCTGGTTAACCGGGTCGTAGAAACTGTCGGGCACAAGAATGTCGCATACGTTCATGTAGGCATCTTTCTCAAGCATGCATGCGCCGAGCACCACCTCTTCAAGATCGGTGTCGCGAGGAGGTAGTTTCCCTGTTGCGTCAGTCAGTGGTGGGCGGAAGTCCGGTTTTTTTGCCATTGTCGTTTTGTATGAATGAAATGTATTGCGGAATATTGGATAGCTTCAGCAATGCGGGTTGTCTGTTTTGAGGTGAGGAAGGAGAGTGGTGATACGTCGGGAGAGACAAGACTGTCATCGGCATACGGAGAGGGTGAAAAGGATGTATACCGATACAAAGAAGAGGAGAAGAGAAGTGTATTTCAGCAGTGCGTTAAGTTCCTTTCCATGCATCTTGAGCATTTTCTGGAAGAATACGATATGGCATGACAGATAGACAATCCATCCTTCCGACGCCCAGAGGGGGTGTAGTTTGGATGTGGCGATAGCAATGCACATTGATGCAATTATACCGTTGAAGAGATATACGTATGCCATTGTCTTGCGTCCGAAGATCACGACTGTAGTGTGCTTGCCTACACCCTTGTCGTCATCATGGTCGCGATAATTGTTAACTATCAAGACGTTGGCTGCCATTAGTCCTACGGCTGTCGCTACGCAGATGGATACGTAGTCGGTAATGAATACACCGGTCTGCACATATTCTGTAAACAGGACCGGTACGAATCCGAAGAATATTATTACTGCAATGTCGCCAAGTCCGTGATGCGAGAGAGGGTATGGACCTGCGCTGTATGCCACTGCGAATATTGCTATTGCTATGCCGACGGGCACGAGCCACCATCCTCCCCAGATTATGAGGGTACATCCGAGCAACGCGTCGATTGCAAGAAGCGAATATGTGGCTCTCTTCATGGCGGCGGGAGATATGTCGCCCTCCGTCACTCCGCGCCGGAATCCCTCGCGCCCCTTTTTATCGAATCCGTTCTTGAAATCATAGTATTCATTTGCGAAATTAGAGGCGATCTGTGCTATGATTGCAAAAAAAAGGCATATTAGCATGGGGATTGCAGAGAATCCGTTGTGGTGTGCCGCACAAGCTGTGCCGGCAAGCACGCCTGCCACACTTACCGGGAGGGTACGCAGCCTCATTGCTTCAATCCATGGAGTCATTGTAGTGTTGTTTATAGACATCTTATCCCGTAGACGGACGTGATGTCTGTCTACGGGATGAGGTTATACATTTGGTATTGCCTATATATATACGAAAAAAAGTATTCCCTATTGTGTAGGGCGACTTATTCCTGAGATTCGATTGTGGAAATTAATTTATCCGCGAGCTCAAAAAGGCGATCCTTGTCTATGAGGTGGTCGATATATTTTTTTGGTATGGATGAGTAGCCATATTTCAGACCCATCAATGCTACTGCCAAAGATGCGTTGGTGTCGGCATCGCCCCCCTCTGCTACTATGGTGAGTAATGCCTCTTCGATGCTGTCGCAATGCCATACGCACCATAATGCAGCCCCCATTGCTTTCCTTACATCCCAGTATTTATCCGGATCATCGAGCCTGAATTCGTCTATGTTGCCGAAGAATGCCTGCTCCACGTATTTTGCCACGTTTTCATTCATTTCGTTGGCAACTCCCAGAATTGTCTCGTAAGAAGCCGGTTTGTTAAAGCTGAAAAGGGAGTGGGTCATTGATGCTATGACACGGCTTGCCATGGTGGATCGTCCCTGCGGATGGGAAAGACGACAGAGATTTACAGCGGTGGAAAGCGGGTCGGAGGAGAGGAATGCAAACAATGTCTTGCCGAGACATTCGCTTGAATTCTCGGTTAGTCCGATTTTCTGCCATGATTTTGAGACGGATTCGAAAGGATCGGAGGCGTAATCCTCTCTTGAAAGAAGAATACGCTGGTGGCGTGTTAGGTCTACCGGATTACTTAAATACCATTCCCTAAGTCGGCAGGCAATGTCTTTATAATCAAATTTCCCGAGAGCCACGTAGCTTTCGAGAACTTTGATAACGATTTCTGTGTCATTGGTCCAGCTTCCTCTTTTCCATTGGGCGCGGTGGGCATCTCGGATGATCTGTTGGTAATCCTGCAATCCGTTGGGATATCGTCGGGATACTTCCTTTTGGGTCATGAACTCAGTGCCAAGACCGAGAGAATCTCCTATTGCGTATCCGAATAGGGCACCTAAGATTTTTTCTTTTAAAGATATGTCCATAAGTTTAATCGATATGATGTTTAAGTGTAGTTAAATTCCTACATATCGGCATTTGCCGATTGTAGAAGGGAAATGAAAAAGTAAATGAATAAATTCCAGCTCTATCCGAGGAAGAAATGAAAAATAATGCAGGTTGAATATTGCAAAATTAATAAAAATTTTGAAAAAATTATGTCTTCGGAGGTTTTTTTGTGATGAAATTTATGGTATCCTGTCTAAATGGGTTGGGTTTGACTGTCAGCGACCGTAACACATAGATGTCAATTCTTTCTTTTTCTTTTTTTGCGGAAGAAGGTGGTCATCAATGCTGCGGCTTCCTCGGCGAGGATGCCTGTAGTCACTATGGTGGAGGGATGGAGAGGGGTGATGGAGTCGTGGCATAGGCGGGAGAATCCGCGTTTTGGGTCGGAGGCTCCATATACTATTCGTCCGATCTGGCTCCAACCAAGTGCTCCGGCACACATGGGGCATGGCTCCACGGTGACGTAGAGCGTGCAGTCGGTAAGGTATTTGCCTCCGAGGGCATCGGCGGCAGCGGTGATTGCCATCATTTCGGCGTGGGCAGTGACGTCGGTGAGTGTCTCCGTGAGGTTGTGGCAACGGGCTATGATACGGTTGCCCGACACGATGACCGCCCCAACGGGGACTTCATCATGTCGGGCTGCTTCTCTTGCCTCTTCAATAGCGATGCGCATGTAATGCTCATCTGCCTGCAGAGGGGTGCTTGAATGGTCAAAGGGTAGCATGGGTGGATCGGATTTTGTCTGCAACTTTCTCCATCAGCCAAAGAGGGGTGGATGTGGCTCCGCAGATGCCAACGGTCTCTGCCCGGAGGTCCATGACGGATCAAGCTCTGATTCATCTGAAATGAGATAGGTGTGGGGATTCACCTCCTTGCATTTCGCGTAGAGCACCTTGCCATTGGAGCTTTTTGCACCACTGACGAATATGACCACCTCATGGTTGCGTGCAAATTCCCTCATCTTCTCCATGCGGTTGGCTACCTGACGGCAGATCGTGTCGAAATATTCGAACTTGCCGTGCGTCTTGCGGCGTTTGATCTCCTCCACCACCTGACGGAATCCTTCAAGTGATTTCGTGGTCTGGGAATAGAGCATTATGTCGCGGTCAAGGTCAAGTTTGTCAATCTCTTCCACGTTTTGTATTACTACAGCTTCGCCGTTGGTCTGTCCGACAAGCCCGTTGACTTCTGCATGTCCATTCTTGCCGTAAATGACAATCAGGGGTTTAGCACCTCCATTCAGTTCTGCCGCCACACCTTCGTGATATGCCTTCTTTATGCGTCGTTGGAGCTGAAGCACCACAGGACATGTGGCATCGATTATGTCGATGTTGTTTGACGAGGCTGTAAGATAGGTCTGTGGAGGTTCTCCATGCGCCCGGAGCAGCACCTTCACGTTGTTTAGCCGACTCAGTTCCTGATGGGTGATAGTGACGAGTCCTTTCTCACATAGACGTTCCACCTCACCGGCATTATGCACAATGTCGCCCAGACAATATAATTGTCCGCTGTTGTCAAGTTCCTCCTCGGCTTTCTTTATGGCTGTCACCACTCCGAAGCAGAATCCGGAGTTGCTGTCAATCTCTACAATCATGCTTGCTGTAGTTTTTTAATGAAGTTCAGACAACTTCAATCTCACTTTTGTTTAAACTCGCTACCGTACTGTTGAACTTATCGAGGAGCCATTCCATCTGTTCATCGCGGGTCATGTTGCCGTTGTCAAGCTCTATCGCATCGGATGCTTTTTTAAGAGGGGATACGGCACGGGTAGTGTCGATGTGGTCGCGTTCCACCACATTCTTATATACCTCGTCGAAGCTGACTTTTTCACCTTTCTCCGTCATCTCCTTCAGGCGGCGGCGGGCACGTTCCTCAGCACTTGCACATACAAATATCTTCAGTTCCGCATTGGGGAATACGGTGGTGCCGATGTCGCGTCCGTCCATCACAATCCCTTTATCTTTGCCGAATGACTGCTGCATGGCGGTGAGACGGCTGCGCACCTCCGGAATGGCGGCTACGGGACTGACGAGGTTGCTCACCTCCATATCGCGTATCTCATTCTCCACATCCTCCCCGTTGAGGAGCGTGTGCTGAACCCCGTCTTCTCCGGGAGCTTCAAAAGATATTCTGATTTCGGGAAGGGCAGCAATCAGCCTCTCCTTATTTATAGTATGGTCAGGGTTGACCATGACGTTGCGGATAGCATATAGGGTCACTGCCCGGTACATTGCTCCGGAATCTACATAGACGTATCCGATGCGGGCTGCTAAGGCGCGGGCCATGGTGCTTTTCCCTGATGAGGAATAGCCGTCGATGGCTACTATTATTTTATTTGTGTGAGCACTCTGTTCCATATACGTTGCTTATTACATTAGTAATTGTTTAGACGGGCGAGATATTTGCCGATTATGTCAAACTCGATATTCACACGGGTGCCTTTCTCAATACGATGGAAGTTGGTGTTGTCGTGAGTATAGGGGATAATGGCCACTCGGAATGAATCTTTCTCGGAGTCGCACACAGTCAGGCTTACGCCGTTCACTGTCACAGATCCTTTTTCTACCGTGACGTATCCTTTTTTTGCCAGCTCACGATCAACGTCATATTTGAAGGAGTAATACCAGCTGCCGTCGGCGGTTTCCACACCTTGGCATATCGCGGTGGTGTCGACGTGCCCTTGCACGATGTGTCCGTCAAGACGTCCGTCTATTTTCATTGAGCGTTCCACATTTACAAGGTCTCCCACCTTCAGGTCGCCGAGATTTGACCGGTCGAGAGTTTCCTTGATGGCAGTGACTGTATATGTGCCGTCGCCCGGGAGCGACACGACGGTGAGACATACGCCGTTGTGAGCGATGCTTTGGTCAATGCGGAGTTCATCGGCAAACGGACAACGGAGTGTGAGATGTATGTTGCCTTTGTCCTGACGTATGGATACTACCTCGATAGCTGCTTCTACAATTCCTGAAAACATGGTTTAATGCTTTGATGATTAATATTAAGAGAGTGTGGCGGATCCGGTTGCCGGAGAATCTTGTGGAGACTGCCCGGCAGAAATCCGACAGGAGGATTTAAGCCTTCCTTCCATTACTCACAACGCAAAATTACTCATATTTTTTGTAGCTGGCAAAAATAATTGCATTGGCATGGTGTGGAAACCGTTAAAAATGATTATATTTGAGGTCGGAAATAATAACGGGGGCAATCTCCCTAAAAAACGCATTTATGAATAAGCTCGTACTTCCCCGTATTTCAGGGACTCGGGAAATGCCCGTGATGCCCGAAGCAAGCCAGCTGACAGTCATCGGTGGCAGTGGTGTCGGTAAGACAAAATTCATAGAGGAGCTGATACGCCTCAACAGCGATCGGGCATATTGCATCTCGGCGCTCAGTGCCCCATTCCCGGAGCGTGAGGAGTCTACCCGTCCAGGAAGCATTGACGTGCTGTATCGGGAAGCTGCCGAACGGCGGTCGTATATGCGTAGGGATGCCGTCAGCGAGCTTGATAAGTTGTCGTATCTGATTTTTACGGATGAGTTTGAGTATCTCTTGTCGCTTAAGCAGAATAGCAGGAAAGGTGTGCCGGTCAAATTGGCGCCGACGCGTCTTGATAGGCTTGTGATGCTTTGGGAGAGAGTGTTTCCATCAAATAGGATAATACGCACGGAAGGCACCCTGATGTTTTCCACAGCTTCCGGTTCAGATCTGATCTCATTAGGGAAGCTGAGTAAGGGTGAACAGACCGTACTGTATTATGCTGCGGCTGTGCTCTATGCAATGCCGGGAGCCGTGATTTTTGTAGATTCACCATCTCTGTTCATTCATCCATCGTTGCTCGGCAATCTATGGAATGCCATAGAGGAGCTGCGTCCGGACTGCACGTTTGTATATGATTCGGTGGATGTGGGTTTCGTTAATTCCCGCACGAGCAATGTCTCCATCTGGGTGAAGAGCTATGACGTTGAGATGCGATCCTGGGATTATGAGGTGATTCTACCCGGCGATCTCAATGAGGATATGTTTGTCGATCTTGTCGGCACGCGTAAACCGGTGCTCTTCATAGAGGGGGACGCACGTCATAGCATCGATTCGAAATTATATCCTCTGGTATTTGCCGATTGGACGGTGAAACCGCTTGGCTCGTGCGACAAGGTGATTGAGACAACCCGCACGTTTAACGACCTCAAGAATATGCACCATCTTAAAAGCAAGGGTATCGTTGATCGTGACCGTCGCACGGATAATGAAGTGGATTATCTGAGGCGTAAGTCGGTGATGGTGCCGGAAGTGGCGGAGGTTGAGAACCTTTTTCTGCTTGAGGGGGTTGTGAAGGCAATGGCGCGTAGACGGGGACGTAATCCGGAGAAGGTGTTCGGACGTGTTTCGGCAGCTGTAATGGATGAGTTCCGGCGAAGGTTTGACGAGCAGGCGCTTCAGCACGTGCGTCATCGCGTGAAGAGGGAGGTGGAATGTCGGATAGATGCACGGTTCCCTTGTATCACGGCGATGGAGCTGCATATAGGCAATATGGTGAGTATGCTACGTCCGCGTGAGAAATATAATGAGGTGAGGGCATCTTTCCAGAAGCTGATAGATGAGCGTGATTACAATGGCATATTGAAGGTGTTCAACCATAAGCCTATCCTTGGCGACTGCGGCGTGGCTCACATGCTTGGGTATAAGACCAAGGATGAATACGTGGCAGGCGTGATTGGGGCGTTGAAGGAGGATGGCGTGATTGCCGAGGCTATACGGGAGTCTATCAGGTATTGTTTCCGTGTGGATGAGCCGGTGCCGGAGAAGAAAAGGCATGTGCAGGATCATAAGCCTGAGCCTCCCCGTCAGAATAAGAATCATGCGAAGCCCACTTCAGCGCGTAATCCAAAGTCGCATAATAACAAAAAACGCCGTAAGAACGTTAATTAGATAGTGAGGAGTATATTCTCCTCATGTATAGTTGACGTGATTATGTGCCCGGATGTTTCAAGTGGTTAATTATCCGCTTGATACGTTGGTGGCGTGAGAGTTTTTATAAGATTCCCAAATGAACCGTAACCGCTTTGAAACATCATATCGAATTTGAAAACCAAAATTTAGAGAATATTACATGAAAAAAAAATTAGCAATTTTGCGCAATGACCCATGGCTTGAGCCGTTTGCTCCGGCTATTGAAGGACGCCATGAGGACGTGGAAAGAAAACTTGAGGAACTGAAAGGAGCAGACGGTTCCTTGTCAGACTTTGCCAACGCTTATAAATATTTCGGTCTTCATCATCTGCCGGAAGGCGGATGGGTTTTCCGCGAATATGCTCCGAATGCTACCGGAATATGGCTCATGGGCACATTCTCCGACTGGAAGACAAAAGAGGAGTATTCCCTTTCCCGATTGGAGAATGGCGTGTGGGAAGTGTCGCTCCCGGAAGATGCCCTGCACAACGGCGATCTGTATAAGATGCTTGTGACTTGGGACGGCGGTCAGGGTGAACGTATTCCGGCTTATGCCACACGTGTGGTGCAGGATCCTGACACTAAGATATTCTCTGCTGAGGTTTATGACCCGGAGAATCCGTATAAATTCAAGGTTAAGAAATTTGTCCCTGATGTCAAGCCACTCCTTATATATGAATGTCATATTGGAATGGCTCAGGATAGTGAGAGCGTGGGTTCTTATAATGAGTTTCGAGAGAAGACTCTGCCGCGTATAGCTGCCGATGGATATAATGCCATACAGATAATGGCTATTCAGGAGCATCCGTACTATGGCTCTTTCGGGTATCATGTCAGCAGCTTCTATGCATGTAGCTCGCGTTTCGGTACTCCCGATGATCTGAAGCGTCTTATTGATGAGGCACATAAGCTCGGTATTGCGGTGATCATGGATATCGTGCATTCTCATGCCGTGAAGAATGAGGTGGAGGGTCTCGGTCGTCTTGACGGGTCATACGACCTCTATTTCTATGGCGATGGAAGACGTGAGCACCCGGCTTGGGATTCTTTGCTTTTTGACTATGGCAAGAACACGGTGTTACATTTCCTCCTCTCCAACTGTAAGTATTGGCTTGAGGAGTTTAAGTTTGACGGATTCCGTTTCGATGGCGTGACCTCCATGCTATATTATGACCACGGTCTTGGGAAGGCATTCGGTTCGTATGCCGACTATTATGATGGCAATGAGGACACTAATGCCATAACTTATCTTACCCTTGCCAATATGCTTATCCATGAGGTGAATCCTAACGCTATAACCATCGCTGAAGAGATGAGCGGTATGCCCGGTCTGGCTGCGAAATATGCTGATGGTGGCATTGGTTTCGACTACCGTATGGCTATGGGTATACCTGATTATTGGATTAAGATGATCAAGGAGAAGAAGGATGAGGATTGGCATCCCACTTCTATATTCTGGGAGCTGACAAACCGACGTGCCGATGAGAAGACTATCTCTTATTGCGAAAGCCATGACCAGGCTCTTGTGGGCGATAAGACTATAATCTTCCGACTTATAGATAAGGAGATGTATTGGCACATGATGGTTGACGACAATAACTTTACTGTGGAACGAGGCATGGCTCTCCATAAGATGATTCGTCTGGTGACGTTGGCAACCATCAATGGCGGCTATCTCAATTTTATGGGGAATGAGTTCGGTCATCCGGAATGGATTGATTTCCCGCGCGAAGGTAACGGTTGGAGCTATAAGTATGCGCGTCGTCAGTGGGATTTGGTGGATCGTGAGGATCTGAAGTATAAGTTCCTGAATGCTTTCGACAATGCAATGGTGGAAGTGGTATCAGGTATGTATGATTTTCAATCACTTCCTGTAGATAAGCTGTGGGAAAAAGATGATGATCAGGTTCTTGCGTTCAGAAGAGGAGACCTGATATTTGTATTCAACTGGAATCCGATTGATAGTTTCACTGACTATGGCTTCCTTGCGCCTGCCGGCGAATATGAGGTAGTGCTTGATAGTGACTCTTCATCATTTGGAGGTCATGACCTGTTGGATAGAAGCGTACATCATTTTACTATGCCGGATCCTCTTTATTCACCTTCAGGAAAGGGCTGGCTTAAGCTTTATCTTCCTGCAAGGACTGCTCAGGTGCTCCGTATGGTTAAACCTACCCCTAAAAAGCGTGTCAAAAAGGAAGAGGAGAAGTCTGAGAAACCAGTGAAGGCAAAGGCTGCAAAGGCAGCTAAGGAGGAGAAACCCGCTAAGGCAAAGGCTGCAAAGGCTACCAAGGAGGAGAAACCCGTCAAGGCTAAGGTTGCAAAGGCAGCTAAGGAGGAGAAACCTGCCAAGGCTAAGGCTGTTAAGGCTACCAAGGAGGAGAAACCCGCCAAGGCTAAGGTTGCAAAGGCAGCTAAGGAGGAGAAACCTGCCAAGGCTAAGGCTGTTAAGGCTACCAAGGAGGAGAAACCCGCCAAGGTAAAGGATGTTAAGGTAGTTAAGGAGGAGAAGCCCGCTAAGACTAAGACTGCTAAGGCAGCTAAGGAGGAGAAACCTGCTAAGGCTAAACCTGGAAGAAAGAAGGTTAAGGCTGATTCTTCAAATGATTAAACTGTAATAAAATGAATAGACTTAAAGTAATGTGTATGACGGTGGCACTCTTATTGGGTGCCACTGCTTATGCTCAGTCTTCATCAAAGACTGTATCGTCGAAGAAAAGTTCGATAACTTCCACAATCGGTAATATGTTGGAAGGTATTTTTACGAAAACAAATCTTGAAATAGCAGATCTTGTTGGAGAGTATGAATCGGCAGGACCGGCTGTTTCTTTCAAAAGCGACAATTTCTTGCAGAAGGCGGGTGGTATTGCCGGGGCTGCTGCACTTGAAACAAAACTTCAGCCGTATTATGAGCAATACGGATTGATCGGGATGCCGTTTACTGTTGATAAGGATGGAAATTTCGTTCTTACGGTAAAGGGTCTGAAGGTAAAAGGTATTCTGGAGAAGAACGACAACGATGGCACGTTTATCTTCAATATTATGCTTGGCACGATACGTGTGGGCAAGTTTCTTGCATACGTGGAGAAATCTGGAAGGAATATTAACCTTATGTTTGATGCCACGAAACTTAAGGAATTGATTTCTACTATCGAAGCGTCACCGGGATACAGATGGCTAAGACTATGGCTACTCTTCTTGATAGCTATGATGGCGCATGTATCGGTTTCAAGATGAATAATACGGGTAGTGGAATGCTGCTGCGGGTGGTTCTGTCGGGACGGATACTGATTCCACTAATTCCGCACAAGGTCTTGATGGCATAGGCACTCTTCTTGACCGTCTGAAGAGAAGGTAGGAACAGTATTATATTATGAGTGGTAGTTTTTGGAAAAAGAGAGCTAAGGCGTTTGTGTATGCGTGGCATGGATTGAAATCTCTGATAAAGGAGGAACATAACGCCCGTATACATGTTGTGGCGGCTATTGTTGCAATTGTGGTAGGTTGCTGTGTGGACTTGTCTCCGATGGAGTGGTGCGTTATACTTATATGTATAGGTATGGTGGTGTCGGCTGAGGCAATGAATAGTGCTGTCGAGGCTCTTGCAGATAGAATCACGGGGATTTTGACCCTATTATTGGCAAGGCTAAGGATTATGGCGCAGCGGCTGTGACCATTCTTGCTGTAGTGGCGGCAGTCGTAGGTCTGATTGTATTTATTCCGAAAATCATAAATCTCTTTATTTGTTGATGGAGTCTGAGTGTTGACGCGTATATACATATATAGAGGATTGGATAACTTCGATTTCGGGAAATGCGATGAGGTTGATTAAGGAAATAATTGCGAGTGTGGCGTTGTTGGTATTCTCCTCATTACCGGTAATGGGGGAGGAGAGTTTCAGAAGAACGTCGTCACAGAAAGGTGTGGGAGTCTCTACGGATGTAGTCGTTGTGGCGATGCCTGTGGCGGCACTTACCGGAATCCTCGTGGAAAAGGATTGGAAAGGTCTTAAGCAAGGGGCTCTGACAGCAGTCACCTCTGTAGGAGCTTCCCTTATATTAAAGTATGCGATAAAGGAGGAGCGTCCCGACTTTAGCAATAACCATTCATTCCCAAGTGGACACACATCCACAGCATTTGCCACGGCAGCTTTCCTTCAACGTAGATACGGATGGAAATTTGGTGTGCCGGCATTCGCATTGGCTACCTATGTGGGATGGGGTAGGGTATATGCCAAGAAGCATCATTGGTGGGATGTGGTGGCAGGAGCTGCAATAGGAGCAGGAGCTGCGTTCATATATACTACTCCACTGGCTCGGGATCATGACATCTCAATCTCTCCATGCGTGTCATCGGATGCTGTATCTGTGACAGCTTGCATATCTTTCTGAATTTTTAGACTTAATCTCATTAAAAAAATGGGGCGCATTCCAAAAATGCGCCCCATTTTTTAATAGTCGAGCCAAAACGGCGATTAGAGAATTTGATATTTTAACACTATTGAAGAGGTTTTAGTTCAAATTATTTGCAAAATAAACAGGTTTTAGGGAGTATTTTTGATGAGAAAGCAGCTTTCTGTGCCTTCCCCATTGACAAAACGGTTTTATTATAACGTCAGAATACCGAGTAAAGTTCTATTGTTAACATTTCTAAATAGAATTTAACATATATTGATTTAACTTAATCTCAATATTTTATGAATAAAATTTTAGAATAATATGTCTTTTAAGATGGAATTATTTGCAAAACGCCGGAAAGGGTTGTAATTTTGCATCCGCAATCGGGAACGGAGCCACGGCGACTTCCCGGGAGCGACAGGAGAACATTGACAACAATGCCACAGGACAATGACCGGGACGTTGACACGTTCCGGGCCATACAGACAGAGACAAGGAGACAAATGAAGTCTCCCGTCAATCAAGTCACAGGTAAACCGACATAGAATGGAATCCGGTCAAGACAAACTGACTGTCCGCAAGGACGGTCACCAAGACTGTAGAATAGGAAACTATAATACAAACAACGGAGAGTTTGATCCTGGCTCAGGATGAACGCTAGCGGCAGGCTTAACACATGCAAGTCGAGGGGCAGCGGGGAGGAAGCTTGCTTTCTCCGCCGGCGACCGGCGCACGGGTGAGTAACACGTATGCAACCTGCCCCTGTCAGGGGGACAACCCGCCGAAAGGCGGGCTAAACCCGCGTACATGCCACCGGGGCATCCCGGAGGCAGGAAAGGCTTCGGCCGGACAGGGATGGGCATGCGGCGCATTAGGCAGTAGGCGGGGTAACGGCCCACCTAACCGACGATGCGTAGGGGTTCTGAGAGGAAGGTCCCCCACACTGGTACTGAGACACGGACCAGACTCCTACGGGAGGCAGCAGTGAGGAATATTGGTCAATGGTCGGGAGACTGAACCAGCCAAGCCGCGTGAGGGATGAAGGTACAGAGTATCGTAAACCTCTTTTGTCAGGGAACAAAGGCGGGGACGTGTCCCCGGATGAGTGTACCTGAAGAAAAAGCATCGGCTAACTCCGTGCCAGCAGCCGCGGTAATACGGAGGATGCGAGCGTTATCCGGATTTATTGGGTTTAAAGGGTGCGCAGGCGGTCTGTTAAGTCAGCGGTCAAAGCCCGGGGCTCAACCCCGGCCCGCCGTTGAAACTGGCAGTCTCGAGTTGGAGAGAAGTATGCGGAATGCGCGGTGTAGCGGTGAAATGCATAGATATCGCGCAGAACTCCGATTGCGAAGGCAGCATGCCGGCTCCACACTGACGCTGAGGCACGAAAGCGTGGGTATCGAACAGGATTAGATACCCTGGTAGTCCACGCAGTAAACGATGAATGCTGGCTGTCCGGGGGGATTGACCCCTGGGTGGCGAAGCGAAAGCGATAAGCATTCCACCTGGGGAGTACGCCGGCAACGGTGAAACTCAAAGGAATTGACGGGGGCCCGCACAAGCGGAGGAACATGTGGTTTAATTCGATGATACGCGAGGAACCTTACCCGGGCTCAAACGGGGAGTGGCGCAGGCAGAGACGCCTGTTTCCCACGGGACACTCCCCGAGGTGCTGCATGGTTGTCGTCAGCTCGTGCCGTGAGGTGTCGGCTTAAGTGCCATAACGAGCGCAACCCCCGCGTGCAGTTGCTAACAGTCAACGCTGAGGACTCTGCACGGACTGCCGGCGCAAGCCGCGAGGAAGGCGGGGATGACGTCAAATCAGCACGGCCCTTACGTCCGGGGCGACACACGTGTTACAATGGGTGGTACAGCGGGAAGCCAGGCGGCGACGCCGAGCGGAACCCGAAATCCACTCTCAGTTCGGATCGGAGTCTGCAACCCGACTCCGTGAAGCTGGATTCGCTAGTAATCGCGCATCAGCCATGGCGCGGTGAATACGTTCCCGGGCCTTGTACACACCGCCCGTCAAGCCATGGGAGCCGAGGGCGCTTGAAGTGCGTCGCCGCGAGGCGCGCCCTAGAGCGAAATCGGTGACTGGGGCTAAGTCGTAACAAGGTAGCCGTACCGGAAGGTGCGGCTGGAACACCTCCTTTCTGGAGACCGGGATTCCGGTCGGTTGAAGGTGACACAAAACAGATGGACAAGGAGACGAAAGTCCACCTCACTCTGTCGGTCCTGTGGGAAATTCTCTTGACAAGGGGGATTAGCTCAGTTGGCTAGAGCATCTGCTTTGCACGCAGAGGGTCAACGGTTCGAATCCGTTATTCTCCACCTGAAAAGAGCACATTGACATGATGGAAGCGAGACTCAGATTCATCTGAGTCAGCGAGAAGACAAAGTAGAAACTCAAACAGAACACAACGAGCGCCATCAGCTTGCTGATGGTATAAAAAAGGCTTAGGCAAGGTGCCAGAAATGACACCAGTTACTATGTACTTCGATACATGAGGAAATAACGGAATGATCGAAGGGCGCATGGGGGATGCCTTGGCTCTCGGAGGCGAGGAAGGACGTGACAAGCTGCGATAAGCCACGGCGAGGGGCAAATACCCTTTGACCCGTGGATCTCCGAATGGGGCAACCCGGCGGGAGCGATCCCGTCACCCTGCGATCTGCAGGGGGCGAACGTGGGGAACTGAAACATCTAAGTACCCGCAGGAAGAGAAAGTAAGAACGATTCCCCAAGTAGCGGCGAGCGAACGGGAGGAGCCCAAACCGGCGGTGTCGCAAGGCATGTGCCGGGGTTATAGGACCGACATAACGGACCAAGGATTCTAGTGGAAGCGCATGGAGCGGCGCGCCACAGCGGGTGAGAGCCCCTTACACGAAAGGATCCGCGGAACAGGTCGGCACCTGAGTAGGCCGGGACACGAGAAATCCCGGTTGAATTGTCGGGGACCATCCCGAAAGGCTAAATACTACCGAGAGACCGATAGCGAACGAGTACCGTGAGGGAAAGGTGAAAAGCACCTCGGACAGAGGAGTGAAAGAGACCCTGAAACCATGCGCCTACAAGCGGTCGGAGCCATTACGTATGGTGACGGCGTGCCTTTTGCATAATGAACCTGCGAGTTGCCGTCGGCGGCGAGGCTAAGCGGTTAGGCCGCGGAGCCGGAGCGAAAGCGAGTCCGAACAGGGCGTATAGTCGCCGGAGGCAGACGCGAAACCGAGTGATCTACGCATGGGCAGGATGAAGGACAGGTAACACTGTCTGGAGGTCCGAACCGGTAAGCGTTGAAAAGCTTTCGGATGACCTGTGCGTAGGAGTGAAAGGCCAATCAAACTCGGAGATAGCTCGTACTCCCCGAAATGCATTTAGGTGCAGCCTCGGGGTCAGTGCCGCGGAGGTAGAGCGACCGATAGGATGCGAGGGCTTCGCCGCCTATCAAGTCCTGACGAACTCCGAATGCCGCGGCATGATCCCCGGGAGTGAGGGCGCGGGTGCTAAGGTCCGCGTCCGAGAGAGGAACAACTCAGACCACCGTCTAAGGCCCCGAAATCCGGGCTGAGTTGAAGGCAATAACGAGGTGGGGCCGCAGCGACAGCTAGGATGTTGGCTTGGAAGCAGCCATTCATTTAAAGAGTGCGTAACAGCTCACTAGTCGAGCGGCCCCGCGTGGATAATAATCGGGCATAAGTCCGGTGCCGAAGACGTGGACTCTGTCAGAAGACAGATTGGTAGGGGAGCATTCCGCCGCCGGAGAAGGCGTGCCGCGAGACACGCTGGAGGTGGCGGAAAAGCAAATGCAGGTATAAGTAACGACAAAGGGGGCGGGAAACCCCCTCGCCGAAAGACCAAGGGTTCCTGAACAACGCTAATCGGTTCAGGGTAAGTCGGGACCTAACGCCGTCCGGATACGGACAGGGGGATGGACATGCGGTCAATATTCCGCAACCCGGTTTGTCCGAGCAGGAGCGGTGACGGAGTAGCGAAGGACGTGCGCGCTGACGGAATAGCGCGTTGAAGGGAGGTAGGCTTTACCCGGCGGCGGAAACGCCGGGGCCGATACCCGAGAGTACGGGAGCCGCATGCGGCGACCGACAACCGTGATGGAGCAGACTCCCGAGAAAAACCGCGCCCTGCGTCTGAGGTCAGACCGGCCCGTACCGGAAACCGACACAGGTGGTCGGGTAGAACATACCGAGGCGCTCGAGAGATTCACGGTCAAGGAACTAGGCAAACTGACCCCGTAACCTCGGGATAAGGGGTCCTCCCCGTCTGGGGAGGCGCAGAGAATAGGTCCAGGCAACTGTTTAGCAAAAACACAGGGCTGTGCGAAGCCGCAAGGCGCGGTATACAGCCTGACACCTGCCCGGTGCCGGAAGGTTAAGCGGAGCTGTCAGAGCAATCGAAGCAGTGAAGTGAAGCCCCGGTAAACGGCGGCCGTAACTATAACGGTCCTAAGGTAGCGAAATTCCTTGTCGGGTAAGTTCCGACCTGCACGAATGGTGTAATGATCCGGACACTGTCTCGACCGTGAGCTCGGTGAAATTGTAGTATCGGTGAAGATGCCGATTACCCGCAACGGGACGAAAAGACCCCGTGAACCTTTACTGCAGCTTAGCATTGGGGCCGGGTGTGCGATGTGTAGGATAGTCAGGAGACTGTGAGACGGTCACGCCAGTGGTCGTGGAGTCGTTGTTGAAATACTGGCCTTCGCACATTTGGCTTCTAACCCGCTTGGAGCGGGGACATTGCTTGGTGGGTAGTTTGACTGGGGTGGTCGCCTCCAAAAGCGTAACGGAGGCTCCTAAAGGTGCCCTCAGGCCGATTGGCAACCGGCCGCAGAGTGCAATGGCATAAGGGCGCTTGACTGCGAGACATACATGTCGAACAGGAAGGAAACTTGAGCATAGTGATCCGGCGGTTCCGCATGGAAGGGCCGTCGCTCAAAGGATAAAAGGTACTCCGGGGATAACAGGCTGATCCCTCCCAAGAGCTCATATCGACGGAGTGGTTTGGCACCTCGATGTCGGCTCGTCACATCCCGGGGCTGGAGAAGGTCCCAAGGGTTAGGCTGTTCGCCTATTAAAGTGGCACGCGAGCTGGGTTCAGAACGTCGTGAGACAGTTCGGTCTCTATCTGTTGTGGGCGTTGAGATTTGAGGAGAGCCGGCACTAGTACGAGAGGACCGTGCTGGACAGACCTCCTGTGCACCGGTTGTCCCGCCGAGGGGCACCGCCGGGTAGCAGCGTCTGGTATGGATAAGTGCTGAAAGCATCTAAGCACGAAGCCTACTCCAAGATTAGATCTCACTGAGGGCCGTCGCAGACGACGACGTCGATAGGCCGCAGGTGCAATCGTGGCGACACGTTCAGCCGAGCGGTACTAATTGCCCGAGTCATTCCGGTGAAAGAGACAATATATTGCCAATCCCGCTTGTTGTGGATTTGGGGATCGAAAGTCAACCCGCGCTTCCGTCATGGGCTTTTTTCACCTCAACATCGATCCGGGGAGAGACCCGGGTTTGAAAAATGACATTCAGGTGATGACAGCATGAGGGCTCCACCTCTTCCCATTCCGAACAGAGAAGTTAAACCTCATCACGCCGATGGTACTGCGAGAGCGGGAGAGTAGGTAATCGCCGCCTTATGGAAGCCGACTGAGCAATCAGCCGGCTTTCTTTTTTGTTGTGGTGGTTGTTGTTATCCCCGGAGGGGATAGCAACTTCTTGGACCTCTTGGACTTCTTGGACTTCTTGGACCTCTTTGTCAATATTGTCATTAATGGAAAAATGATGAAAATGAAAAAATTTTTTTAATTCATTTTGTGGGTTGCTCTTTTTTTTGTAATTTTGCAAGCCGATTATATCCAAATTGTTTGCCGCCTGCCTTGCGATGTGAGATTTTAGGCCTTTCAAGCATCGTCTGTTTCGTTAGGCGGATTTTATATGGCAGCCGTAACTGTCGGACTTCCAAAACATTTATAATCTTATAATAAACTCGATCCAAAGTGGATACATTAAGTTACAAGACCCAATCAGCTACTCCTGCAACAATCAACAAGCAGTGGGTGGTGATTGACGCAACAGACCAGGTACTTGGTCGTCTCTGCTCTAAAGTGGCAAAAATTCTTCGTGGCAAGAACAAACCCGGCTACACTCCTTATCTTGATTGTGGTGACAATGTGATCATCATCAATGCAGAGAAGGTGATCATGAACGGTGATAAGATGACAAAACGTGAGTATCTCCGCTATACCGGCTATCCCGGTGGTCAGCGCACGTTCACTCCGAGCGATCTTATGGCTAAGTCTTTCAAGAAGACAGTTAAGGCAGGTCGTCATCCTTTGTTCATAAAAGTTGTAAAGGGTATGCTCCCCAAGGGTCCTCTTGGTGCAGCTCTTCTCAATAATCTTTATGTCTACAATGGTGCAGAGCACGGACATGAGGCAAACAATCCTACAGTAATAGATATCAACAAAGTGAAATAATAGAAGCAGATGGAAAAAATTAATGCAATTGGCCGTCGTAAAGCAGCCGTAGCGAGAGTTTATCTCACAGAGGGCAACGGTAACATCGTTATCGACAAGCGTCCCCTTGACGTTTATTTCCCCTCTTCTATTCTTCAGTATGTTGTAAAGCAGCCTCTCACTAAACTTGACGTGGCAGAGAAGTATGACATCGTTGCTCATGTAGACGGTGGCGGCTATACCGGTCAGGCAGAGGCTCTTCGCCTTGCTATTGCACGCGCACTTGTAAAGATTAATCCTGAGGATAAATCTGCTCTCCGTGCAGAAGGCTTCATGACTCGCGACGCTCGTTCTGTTGAACGTAAGAAACCCGGTCAGCCCAAAGCCCGCAAACGTTTCCAGTTCTCAAAACGTTAATGTTTTTCGCGGACTTTTCAAAAATATCAGTTTAGTATCTAAATCAGCCGGATGAGCCGACCTTGTCGGTTCCTACCGACTGATTGGATTTCTAAAGAAATTTAAAAAGAATGTAAACACCCGGTCAGGGTTTCCTTGACCAAAAAACAGAAAACACAAAAATGGCAACACCCACTTTTGAACAACTCCTTGAGGCCGGCTGCCACTTCGGCCACCTCAAACGTAAATGGAATCCTGCAATGGCTCCTTATATCTTCATGGAGCGCAATGGTATCCATATCATCGACCTTTATAAGACAGCTGCTAAAATCGACGAGGCTGCCGCTGCTCTCAAGCAGATCGCAAAGAGCGGCAGAAAGGTGCTTTTCGTAGCTACCAAGAAGCAGGCTAAAGAGGCTATCGCTAATAAGGCTGCTTCTGTAGGCATGCCTTACGTGATCGAGCGTTGGCCCGGCGGTATGCTCACCAACTTCCCCACCATCAGAAAGGCTGTGAAGAAGATGACCACCATCGACAAGATGGCTAAGGACGGCACTTTCGATAACCTGTCAAAGCGCGAGAAACTTCAGATCACTCGCCAGCGTGCTAAACTTGAGAAGAACCTCGGTTCTATCGCTGACCTTTCTCGTCTTCCGAGCGCATTGTTCGTAGTTGACGTTATGAAAGAGCACATCGCAGTGGCTGAGGCTAACCGTCTCGGTATACCTGTATTCGGCGTGGTCGATACTAACTCAAATCCTGAAAATGTAGACTATATCATCCCGGCAAATGACGACGCTTCTAAGAGCATCGAGATTATCCTCGACGCTGTATGCGGCGCTATGGCTGAGGGTCTTGAGGAGCGCAAGGTTGAAAAACTCGACACTCCGGAAGACAAAGAGGATGGTGATGCTCCTGCAAAGCGTCGTCGCGTGCGTCGCAATGAGGGCGCAGCAAAGGAGACTGCTGAGGCTGCTCCCGCTGCAGAGGCTGAGTCTGCTGAATAATTTTTAAAGAAGAATAACAATGGCTGTATCTATTGAAGATATCAAGAAACTGCGCCACATGACCGGCGCAGGTATGATGGACTGCAAGAATGCACTTGCCGAGACTGGCGGTGACATTGAGGCTGCCATCGAAATCATCCGTAAGAAGGGTCAGGCTGTAGCTGCAAAACGTGAGGACCGTGAGGCTGCCGAGGGTTGCGTGCTCAGTGCCACTAAACCCGGTTTCGCTGCTATCGTGGCTCTGAAGTGTGAGACTGACTTCGTTGCTAAGAACGAGTCTTTCCGCAATCTTACAAAGGCTATCCTTGATGCTGCTGTAGCTGCCGGTGCTAAAAGTCTTGACGAGGTGAAGGCTCTCGATCTCAACGGTCGTACTGTTGAGGAGAACATCACTGACGAGATCGGTAAGACCGGTGAGAAGATGGAACTCGGTGCTTACGAGTATGTAGAGGCTCCCACTGTAGCTGCTTACGACCACCTTGGCAACAAGCTTGCCACTATCGTCGGTCTTAGCGTTGAGGGTATCGATCCCGCTATCGGCAAGGAGATCTCCATGCAGGTTGCCGCTATGAATCCTGTTGCTGTGGATCGCACTTGCGTTCCTCAGAACGTAATCGACGGCGAGCTTAAAGTAGCTATCGAGAAGACTAAAGAGGAGCAGGTGAAGAAGGCTGTTGAGGCTGCTATCCGCAAAGCCGGCTACAACCCCAACCACTTCGATAGCGAGGCTCACATCGAGTCTAACCTTGCTAAGGGTTGGTTCACTCAGGAGGATGCAGACAAAGTGCGTCAGATCATGAAGGAGACTGCAGAGGCTAAGGCTGCTAATCTCCCCGAGCAGATGATCCAGAACATCGCAAACGGTCGTCTCAACAAGTTCTTCAAAGAGAACTGTCTGATGGAACAGGAATACCACCGCGATGCCAAGATGACTGTAGCACAGTATCTCGACAGCGAGGTTAAGGGTCTTGTAGTTGTTGACTTCAAGCGCGTAAATCTTAATCAGGATTAATCCTATCTCCTAAATAAAGATGAAGGAAAAGCCGTAGAAATGATTTCTACGGCTTTTTATTGTTTTTGTCAGATTGTCAAATTGTCATTATTGTCATTAATGACAATAATGACAGAAATGACAATAATGATAATGGCGGGAATTATTGCCTATTTATGATTTATCAGATATTCCCATGCTGCGTCATGATCGTAGGGGATCTCTCCCTCTATTATCGCTTCCTTCACTATGTCTTTAAGGCGTGCTATTTCCGGACCCGGTGCTACACCGAGACGTTCCATTATCTCATTGCCGTCAACAGGATTTTTCCAGTTTCGCAGTTCATCCGCATCATGCACGTATTGCATACGTTCGCGGAGTTTCTTGAATCCTTCAAGCTGGCGTCTCACCTTATCTGGCTGCTTCGACGTGATGTCGCTCTCGGCAAGGATCATGAGATCTTCCACATCGTTGCCTGCATCGGTGATCATGCGTCTCACTGCTGAGTCGGTGACGCCTTGATCCCCTACGGACTGCGGACGCATGTGAAGACCAACCAATTTTGCAACGTATTTCATCTTCTCGTTGAGAGGGAGTTTCATTGTGCGGAATATGCGCGGAATCATCTTCTCACCGATGAAATTATGATTATGGAATGTCCACCCGAGTTTGGGGTCATAGCGTTTCGTGGTGGGTTTGGCAATGTCATGAAGGAGTGCCGCCCAGCGTAGCCATTCGTTATCTGATCTTGATGCAACGTTGTCAACCACCTGTATGGTATGATAGAAATTATCCTTATGTCCTTTCCCCTCTTTCATCTCTACCCCTTTCAGCGGAATCAGGGAGGGGAAGACGTAGGGGAGAAGTCCAGCCATATCAAGGAGTCGCCAACCTACGGATGGTTTCGGTGCCCTCATTATCTTTGAGAGCTCATCGTTTATGCGTTCGCGTGTGATTATCTCCATCCTTTGCGCATTTCGTTTTATGGCGGAAAATGTGTCGTTGTCAATACGGAATGCAGAGTATGATGGATTCTCAGAATCGTCCGACTTCTTATAGAGTTGGGTGGCGAATCTTATTGCACGCAGCATACGCAAGGGGTCGTCGGAGAAAGTGATGTCGGGATCGAGCGGAGTCTTGATTACTCCGGAATGGAGGTCGATGAGTCCGTTGAAAGGGTCGATAAGCTCACCAAACGATTTCTCATTAAGAGATATCGCCATAGCGTTTATGGTGAAGTCGCGGCGTCGCATATCATCTTCAAGAGTGCCATCTTCCACGATGGGATTTCTTGAATCGCGGTTGTAGGATTCTTTTCTTGCACCGACAAACTCAAGCTCAAGATCACGAAATTTCACCTGCGCAGTCCCGTAGTTTGGAAATACCGACAGATGAGCTTTCGGACCGAGATGGTGAGCCACCGCCTCAGCCAGTTCTATTCCGGACCCGACAGTGACGAAATCAAGATCTTTCGACGGACGCTGCAGGAAAATGTCTCTGACGAAACCGCCCACAGCATATACATCTTTCCCAAGAGAATCAGAAATCTCGCCGATAGTCTTGAATATAGGATTCTTTAGATCTTCTGTAAGATTCATCAAAATAGTTTTAGAAAAGTGGTCAACAGGCTATAGATGTTAAGTCAGCCATGTTGGCACCATTATTTGGATTGCGGCATAAAAGCCGTACAATAGTTATAGACTTTTGTTATCCACATCAAAGACTCTGTATCTCCTCAGGGAAGGGGGTGATACATTCAAGTCCGGTGGGAGTGACGATATAAGTATTCTCGATACCTACCGCACCTACATGCGGGATGACAAATTTAGGCTCGAGAGCGATTGTCATGTTTTCCTCAAAAACGTCACGGCTGCGTGACGTCACCACGGGGAGCTCGTTGAGTTGGATCCCGACACCATGACCGATGAAGGGAGCCTGTTGGGCGTGTCCCATGAAATATTCAGACAATCCCTCATTGCGAGCAATCTCTATCGCCTTGTCGTAAAGAGAGGCCACCCGGCATCCCGGCACAGCCATTTTCTCACATTCGCGCAGAATATTACGTGAGCATTCGTGTGCCTTTTCAGCGAGTGCGGGTATTTCTCCGATTTTCCATACGCGGGTCATATCGGTCTGGTATCCGTTGAATGCACCGCATACGTCGATCATCACGGTCTCTCCGGGATGCATGATCGCTCCATTGGCACCTACAGGAAGCGACGGATCGACACCGGCACCACCCATAGTGAAGTCATACGGACTCGGTGCATCGGCATTATCTCCGGCAATTACCGAACCCATGTTTATTTCCATTTGGCTTCCGGAAGTGCGTATGTAGCCGAGACACCCCTCAAGGCGGAGCAGACGCTCGATCTCAATCTGAAACTCTACGTCGGTCATATCCTCGCGATAGCATTTGGAGAAGCGTCGATAGGCAGACGCCTGTCGCAAACCATCGTACCTCATGCAGTCAAGTTCCCATTGGGTCTTCACCATCCTTACCTTGCGGAGAAGGTGGGAGCAATTTTCTGCCGTAGCCTCCGGGAAGGCTGCCTGAAGACGCGTTATTTCTGAATAATAGAGGTCGTCGAATTCCAGCCCTAATCTCTTTGGGAGGGGCATCCCTTTCTCCTTAAGTATAGAGGGTATGAGTTCCGGCTTACGCAGGATAATGGTGTCGTCTGAGGTATCCACGGAGAGTGGGCGCACCACGAAATACAATGCCGGATGCTCCGGAGTGATATACACGTAGCCTCTGAAAAGTCGTCCTGACGTATAGAATATGTTGGAATTGGATGCCAACAGAATTGCATCCAACCCTTCAGATTTTATTTTAAGCCTGATTGTATCAATGCGTTTTTGAATGTCGGCTGATATATCTTCGCGTATTAATTTCATAAATCAAGAATATTTTTAAGTGTTTTGTAGGCTCCGGATCTCGACATCACTATCCCTATGGCGTGGATGCCTTCCGTCTCTTCCTGCGGTATGTTTGAGCCAACCGATATGGAATATCCTTCAGGAATCTTTATTGACCGATGAAGAGTGTCGGTGGTCTCATAGATGGAATATATGCCATTGCCGATAGGTCTGTCCTCCTTATCAAACAGGGGAATAGTCAATTTGGTTGAATCCGGACATTCCATGCCGAAACTGATCTCTTCCAGGTTGAACGTTATTTCGCGTGGCTTTGCCGATGCGGAGTATCTGACTACGATCATGACGTCGTAAGGGATTGAGTCGACGTTGCAGGAATCAGTGGGCACAGGACTAAACTCATATTCCCATCCGGACGGAATACCGGATTCAGGAATATCCACAAACGATGAAAACTCCACGCCGGAGTTTTCCAGACAAGATGACATTATCCCTGCAAATCCTGTGGCGAATAAAAAGAGTGACCATCTTGCCGATGACTTTGCATTCATCGGCAAGATGGACCGTAGATGAGATACGTAGTGATTCATATCGAGGATATATTGAGAAGAATTTTATCCCTCCTGCTGACGTGGCTTGGGCTTTGGTTTCTTTTTGGGTTTCGGCCTATTATCCTGCGGCGGTCTTGCTGCAGCCGGACGGTCGTCAGGTCGGGAGTCATCGCGTGGTTTTTCCAGAGCCGGTTTCTCCTTGCGTTGCTCTTCCAGGGATTTGTTCTTCTTCTTCTTCTTCTTGTTCTTATCAAATCGGGTGAGGCTGTCCTGCCCGATTATGTCGCCATATTCCTTTTTGGAGGTTTCGTCAGAGTTGGGATCAAGCGAGTCAACACGTATGCCTTGCTTGTTGAGGGCAATTATCTCAAAAGCGCGAGATGCTGAGATTGTCACGAGATTCGCCGGTATGTTGCGGTCGGTGGAATACGTGATCTTATGCGCCAGTATATCGGGCTTGAAATAATAGAAGGTGTTATCTTTCGTCTCAAGAGTCACGTCTTTCGGCGGCAATTTCTTCTGCGCCTCTGCATAAGAGTCGGTCTCGAAGTTGAGACAGCATTTCAGCTTGGCACATTGTCCGGCGAGTTTCTGAGGATTCATCGAGAGATCCTGAAGTCGTGCCGCTCCTGTTCCTACAGAAACGAACTTACCCATCCACGACGAGCAGCATAGCGGGCGTCCGCATGGACCGATGCCACCGATTCTTCCGGCTTCCTGTCGGGCTCCTATCTGTTTCATCTCGATTCTCACCTTGAAGGTGTCGGCGAGGATACGGATCAGCTTCCTGAAATCCACGCGTTCGTCTGCGATGTAATAGAAAATAGCCTTTCCTCCGTCGCCTTGATATTCCACATCTCCGATTTTCATAGCCAGTCCCAACTCTTCAGCTATGGATCTCGCCTTTATCATCGTGGAATGTTCGCGTGCGCGAGCCTCCTCAAATTTCTCTATATCCGACGGGCGTGCTATACGGAACACTTTCTTCAGTTCAGCCGTAGGCTTCACCCCGTTTTTCTTCATCTGTAGCGCAACGAGCGGACCAATCATGGTGACTCTTCCGATATCATGTCCCGGAGACGCCTCGACTGCCACAATATCGCCTATTTTGAGAGGGAATGCCGAGGGGTTGGAGTAGAAGCCGATGCGCGTGTTCTTGAACATTACTTCCACTATGCCCTTAGGATCCACGCCAGGGATATCGGCGAGCCAGTCTGTTGCGAGAAGTTTGCCGCGCTGTTCCCTTCTGGGGCAACCTGTGCAGGAACTTCTCTTCTGGCAACTGCCGCATCCACTGTTAAACACATTCTGTACTTTCTCTTCCATAAAAAGCAGACTATGTTATTTCGCGAACGCCACGGCGCGGGTCTCACGGATGACAGTGATTTTCACTTGTCCCGGATATGTCATCTCGTCCTGTATCTTGCGGGCGATTTCATTTGATAGCTTGTCGGTCTCCTCATCGGTGATCTTGTCTGCACCGACAATCACACGCAATTCCCTACCTGCCTGTATAGCGTAGGTCTTGAGCACGCCAGGATAAGAGAGGGCGAGCTGCTCAAGGTCGTTAAGACGCTTTATGTATGCCTCTACTATTTCACGACGGGCTCCGGGGCGGGCTCCGGATATTGCGTCACACACCTGCACGATGGGGGCGAGAAGCGAAGTCTGTTCCACTTCGTCATGGTGTGCACCGATGGCGTTGCATATCTCCGGTTTCTCTTTGAATTTCTCAGCCAGCTTCATGCCGAGAAGAGCGTGCGGGAGTTCCGGCTCATCATCGGGCACCTTGCCGATATCGTGAAGGAGTCCGGCACGGCGTGCCTTTTTCGGATTCAATCCGAGTTCGGATGCCATTACTGCACACAGGTTGGCAGTCTCACGCGAGTGCTGCAGAAGATTCTGACCGTAGGATGAGCGATATTTCATCTTGCCTACCATTCGGATGAGTTCGGGGTGCAGTCCGTGTATTCCGAGGTCGATTGCCGTGCGTTTGCCGGTCTCGATGATCTCTTCCTCCACCTGCTTGCGCACCTTTGCCACCACCTCCTCAATACGGGCGGGGTGTATTCTTCCGTCAACCACGAGCTGATGCAGTGCAAGTCGGGCGATCTCCCTTCTTACGGGGTCAAAACCGGAGAGGACGATAGCCTCGGGTGTGTCGTCTACGATTATCTCGATGCCTGTGGCAGCCTCAAGAGCACGTATATTGCGCCCCTCGCGTCCGATGATGCGTCCTTTTATCTCATCGTTGTCGATATGGAATACAGTGACGGAGTTTTCCACTGCCGTCTCCGTTGCCACACGCTGAATCGATTGGATGACGATTTTCTTAGCCTCTCTTGATGCCGTGAGTTTAGCATCGTCCATGATGTCGTTGATATAGCTTGCGGCAGCTGATTTTGCCTCATCCTTGAGAGACTCCACGAGTTTCTCCTTAGCCTCCTCCACAGACAGACCGGAGATTCTTTCAAGCTCCTCCTGAGCCTCGCGGCATAGCTGCTCGGCTTTCTGGCTACGTTGCTCCAATGCCTGCTCGCGTGCGTCGAGTGTTGCCTTCACGGAATCGAGTTCCCTCTTTCTGCGAGCTATCTCTCCCTGTTGCTGGTTGAGCTGCTGCTCACGCTGGCGAGCTCTTGATTCAGAAGCCTGGGCTTTCTGAATTTTCTGGGTGGCTGTACGGTCGGCTTCAGAGAGAATTTTCATCTCCTCCTCCTTAGCCTGAAGGATTTTCTTCTCCTTGATTACGTCTGCCTCGCGTTTCGCATCCTCAAGGATGATGTTGGCAGCTGATTTGGCGTTCTGTTTCGATATGAAGTAAGCCACGACATATCCTGCTAATGCAGCCAGTATGCCGCCTATGATCCATATTGCTGTGTTCATTGCTGTTTAAATATAAATAGGGTATTAAAAGATTATCGGCTATTGTGACATTGACATGCAGAATGCGGTGCCTTCCGTCATGGGAGTGCACAGTCGAGGCAACATAAGGGATGCCATTTTGGAAAATGAACGAATGAAAACGTGGAATAGAGAATGCTTTATATCCCGGAGGAATAGTCAAGAGCCAAAAGGTCGGAAAGCCTGTGGTTGCATGTCTGGGCAATATCGGCTGCATCGGCATGCATTATCAGCAGTTTCCTATAGAAATAAGCGAACTGGTATGCCACCATAGCCATAACCTCCTTGTCGGAACGGGAGGGCCATTTTCTCCGCCATTCATCGAATAGCTGGGTCGCTGCCTTCTCCGCATCACGGACAATATCCTGGCTGTTGAAAGCGACGGTGAGCCTTATATGCTCTCCGCCTATATTGATTGTCATTTTTACGTTGTCAGAGTCGTTCATCGTCATTCCTCCTTTAGCATGGAGATGCATTTATCGACGGTGCGTATTAATCGGGCAATTCGACGGCGTGTGCTTATCAGAGAATCGGGGGAATCTGCAAGTCGGTGAGACATTGTAAGAAATGTGGCGTCGGTCTGCGATTTATGAAGCCGTGCGCGTGTCTCTTCCAATTCCTGCCGCAGGTTGTCGTTCTCTTCTTCAAGCTTGGCTATCTTGTCTTGAAGTTTTTGATGAACAGCCGTGATCTCAATGATTTTATCATCAAGCTCACGGAGGATCGTGATAAGAGGTTGCGCCATCTCTGCCTAATTTTTTACAAAAGTAATAAATGTGTGCGAATTTTCCAAATATGATGGAATCTTAATCTCAAACTTGGTCTCAAATTCTCTTCAGCCATCATTGTCTTATCCCGACAGACTGTCGATACTGCCTGAAAAAATCGTGGGTATGACAGAGGTGTGAGACCGACATGAAGTGACTGCGGCGTATCAGTACCATTGTATGCCGTTGGTGCTTGACGACCGCTTGTCGTATTTGAGATCCTTAAGCAATGACGACTTCACTGAGATGTGGAAGTTGTATGATTTGTATGGTCCGAACGGCACGAAGGATGCCGACATCGTGAAGCAGTGAAGGTCGCGCGATATGGAACAGTTCATGTAGGCTATCTTTTTCAGGTCGAAGTTGTAGGAAGCCGAGAATGAGAAGTTCCAGTTAGGGGTAGGGCGTATGTTGCCGGAGAAGGAGAGGTTTTGGGTCCATTTCCCTTTATAGTCGAGTTTGTTGTAGTCAAACGCGCCGTAGCCGTAGTTGACGGAATAGTTGAACGTGAGACTCCACGGGCATTCCCATTTCGTATAGCCGTCGGCATCGGCAGTGGCTGCCTGCTGCTTGGCATCGCGGCGTCGTCGGTCTCTCGGGTCGTCGCCCAAGTTGTCAATAGCATCGTTCCCGTCTGTGCCGTCAAATGGTGTGTCGCCGTCCTGCTCCCCGTTGTTATTATTGTTATTGTCGCCGTTATCCTTATCCTTCTTTTTCTTGAAGGTCTGGTTGTTGAAGGTGTAGGAGAAGGATGTGCCTGTGGAGGCGAGTTTCACCCATCCTTTGCCGGCCTTCCAGCGTGGCACGTTCACCCTCACCGGCGTGCCGGAGGAGGAGAGTTGGTAGGTGTAGGGATCCCAAGTGGCGGAGAGGTTGAGGTTGAAGTTCTTCACCAGGCGCAGGAGGATAGAGGTGTTGACATTACTCCAGTTCATCGAGTCGGCTGCAAAGTTATAGCTCTGGCTGATTGTGAAGTTCTCTATGAGCGACACTTTCTTCATTCCGGTGGAATCCTTGTCGCTCTTCACTTTCATCTCGAGGTTGTTGGCGAGACTCAGCGACACAACTCCTGATTTACCCTGAGAGGGTGCACCGAACACACCATGAGAGAAATAGTTGTATTTCTTATGCTGTGGTCTTCCTTGACTGTCTACATAGTCGTATGCCCCCCATATTCCCCACATGGGATCGGAGAAGTCGGGTGCACCGTAAATAGAGACTGTCGGCGTTATGACGTGGCGTATCATCTGCACCTTGTCGCCGAGGAACTTCATCGGTTTCCAGAATCCGTATATCTTTGTGTCGAAGGATAGCGATGCGTTAAAGTCGAAGAGATTGTAGAATCCGTAGGTAGTGTCGGCAATCTCTCTTGATGCCTGTGTGTCCCACTGACGACGTATCTTGGATGTGTACATACGGTCGTTCATGGCGATTGAGGGGGATATGTTGATATATTTAAAGATGGAGAAGGTGGCGGAGATTGGCAGATAATGTTTCATGCCGTTTCTCCAGTCCTTTATAAGGCTTTTCTTGAAAAAGACGTCTTGCTGCGCAGTCAGGGAGTTTTGGAACTGACCGGAATAAGAGAGACGTATTTTCTCATACCAGCGTTCGCCACCTACCGACTTCTTCCTCTTGAAGGGAGCTACCTGAGATAGCGTCACGTTGAGGTTCGGGAATGACACGGCAAGCGTGGAGTCCTGTGTACGTTGGGAGATGTTGGCGGTAGTCGACAGACTCCATTTCGTGCCGGGGAACCGGTAGGTCATGTTGACGGTCGAAGATTTTGTATTCTCTGTAAAAGAGGAGTTGTAGTAGGAGTTGAGGTCATTGCGTGAGTAGCCGGATGTCGCGAAGTTGACCGAGGCGGAGAAATTCATGTTGGGATTAGCCTTGGTGTCTTGCGAATGGCTCCACACTACCTGGAAATTGGTCTGTTTTGAGTAGTCGGGACTCCCTTTGTCGCCATATATTGTAGTGAGGTAAGAGAAATCGAAATTACCTCTGAACCGATAGCGTTTCGTGTAGGAGGTATGTCCGGACACTCCCCAAGAGCCCTTTGTGTAGATCTCTCCCCGGAGGGCAAGGTCAACGTAATCGGATATGGCGAAATAATATCCGCCGTCGCGCAGATAGAATCCGCGGTTGTAGTCCTCGCCGAAAGTCGGGAATATTATGCCGCTGGAATAGTCTTTTGTGAAGGGGAAGTAGCCGAATGGGAGAGCAATTGGGAGAGGTACGTCGGAGAGCACCATGTAGACCGGACCGGTCACGATGTTCTTGTTTGGGATCATCTTCCCCCTTGTGACGTTGAAATAGAAGTGGGGATGATCATGGTCGTCGCAGGTGGTGTATTTTCCATCTTTGATGAAGAAAGAGCCGTCTTCCATTTTCTTGGATGCTCCGCCGGTGAGGTATCCTTCCCCTTGTTCGGAGATTACGTCGGTGATGAATCCTCGTTCTGTCTTGAAGTTGTAGGTCATCTCCTTTGACTCGTATTGGTCTTTCCCGTCCTGGAATATCGGCGAACCGGCAAGATTACCGGTTGAGTCAACAACTCCGGTGGCATATACGGTGGATTTATCAAGCTCCATACGTATCTCCTGAGAGTTTAGCTTGAACTGACCGTATTCCACGTTGCCGTCGCCATAAAGATAAGCATTATTCTGCCCGATCATCACGAGAGAATCCTTCGCATCGAATGTCACGGAGTATTCCAGATCAGCCTTTTCTCGGTTTATTCTCGAGAGGGAGGTGCGTGATGTGTCGTTGGGAAGAGCGTTGGCACGACGGGCGCGGTAGCTTGAGTCGTTGTGTGCGGCGGAGTCATTGTATGCGGTTGAATCGTTTGATACGGTGTCAACAGGCACGAAAAGATTTGCCGACCCAATTAAGTCGGCGTCAGACAGCTTTTTCTCCGCCTTTTTCTGGGGCGGAGTAGAAGATTGCTGCGCTATTGCGAACCCTATACAGGTTAAAGCTATGATATATAAATAGATACGTCTCAATGAAGAGAAGGTGTTATCGTTGCGGCTACAAAGTTAGCAATAAAATACAAAATATATATTTAAAAATGCTAAAAAGGGGGATAGCCAAATGTAAAAAGTGACTTTATCCGGAGATATTTGATCCGGATATGGTGGCGAGGGGGAGGTGATGGTCGGGGGGATAGGGAAGCGAGTTGTCATCCGAATAATTCATGAAGCTGCATGAATCGGGCGAGAGAGTCCTCTCCATGTGCACTCATCTGGGATATGATTTTGTCGAGCGTCTTCTCCTCTGTAAGGTCGCCTGACTTTGAGAAGAATTTGTCGGCATAGCAAATGAGCTTCTCTTCGGTGGTTATGGGTAGCATTTCGCGATGAGGTAGCGGAAGCCGCTGACGTATTATATCCTCTACTGTCAGCCCTGAACCGGTGTGGCGTTCGCATACGAGAGCATGGCGGTGGAGTCCGAGATTATCAAGCATCTCACGTCCGGCTACGCCATGGCATATATATGGCAACTCCCCGAGGCAATGGATGGATGGGGCGTTGCAGCGCACCACTCCTATGTCGTGGAGCATGGCCGCCTCTCTTACGAATGTGCGGTCAACGTCAATGCCTCTTTTGTCGGCACATAAAAGTGCTTTCCTCGCCACGCACTCCGAATGGAGAATCACAGTGGCGAGGAGAGCTTTATTATTGTTATAGAAAAGAGAGAATATTTTTTCTATATCCATATCGGAATCATTCGATCACTTCACACCATCCGTGGGTATCGGGTTCCTCTCCATATTGGATGGCACGAATCTTATTATATAGGGCAGTTGTCACGGGTCCGGCTTCTCCTGTGGCGGAAATAATGTATTTATCGCCGGTGTCGAGGTCGTCTATTTCAGAGACGGGTGAGCATACGGCAGCTGTGCCGCAGGCGGCAATCTCCTCAAATGAAGCGAGTTCCTCAAGAGGCACGTGGCGTTCCTCTACTGTCATTCCCATATCTTTGGCAAGCTGACGCAGACTCTTATTGGTGATTGACGGGAGTATTGACTCGCTTGCGGGAGTGACATAGCTGTTGCCCTTTATACCGAAGAAGTTGGCAGCACCACATTCGTCGATATATTTCTTCTCCTTTGGGTCGAGATATAGCATTACGGAATATCCGAGTTCGTGCGCCTTTTCGCCTGCCACGAGCGAAGCACCATAGTTGCCACCTGCCTTTATCGAACCGGTGCCTTTTGGAGCCACGCGGTCATATTCCCTGCTGATGCATACTTTCGTGGGTTTGAATCCCTCCTTGAAGTATGGACCTACTGGAGTGACGAGCATTATTACGAGGTATTCGCTTGCGGGGCTTACTCCGACGCGGGGAGAGATTCCTATCTCAAGCGGGCGTATGTAGAGCGATGCTCCTGTGCCGTAGGGGGGTATGAAACGTTCGTTGAGTTTCACCACTTTCCTTACCATCTCGCAGAAAATCTCCTCGGGCATCGGTTGCATCTTAAGTCCTTCCGCCGAGCGGATGAATCGACGGGCGTTCTCTTCCATTCTGAACACGCGCACTTTCCCATCCTTGCCTCTGAAGGCTTTTAGCCCTTCGAATGCCTCTTGTCCGTAGTGGAGGCATGATGCGGCTATGTGTAGGGGGATGTATTCGGAATCGGATACTTCTATCTCGCCCCATTTGCCGTCTTTATAGGTGCATCTCACGTTGAAATCTGTTTTCAGGTAGCTGAACGATAAGTTGCTCCAATCGATTTCCGGCTGTTTCATAATTATATAAATTAAAATGTAAGAAAATAAAAAGCGATAATCAAATAGCGACCTTACACGTCAGTGTGCCCGCCTTCACTATATACACACCGTGAGAATCAAGCGAAAGTCGGGATGTGCCGGGCTGTAGGGTCGCATCGGATACGAGGCGTCCGAGAATCGAGAATATCTTAATTCTGACTTGCTGGGATGTTGACACCACGATGAGCAGGGGGGCGGTACGTATCTCAATCTCCGGCTCTTTCACCACCATCCGTGTATCCTGCACGTCAGATTTCACAGACTCCCATCCGCTTTCCGGTACGCCCGTGGTGGAAGAGGAGCTGAGCAAGGCTATAAGCGATAATGCAGATGTCAGGAGAATGTGTTTCATCGTTCGGACATTTTGGCTCTCCGGAATTTTGTGGAGTATGCCTGTTTGGAACGTAAAATTACAAAAAAAAAAATGGGAAACGAAAAGTTTCCCATTTTTTTTATGATATTTTGCCGTTATATGACGGATAATGATGCATTCTGCGAGGCAATATTATTTGCGCTCCTCTTTCTGCATCTGCTCTTTGAGAGCCTGGAGAGCACCGAGGTCGCCGAGAGTTGTCTTCTCGATAGCGGGAGCCACTGTAGCTTCCTCCTCACGACGGGGCTTCTTAGCTGCGGGACGCTGCTGGCGAGTCTCTGCCTTGTTGGCGTCTTCAGCTATGCGGCTGTGTGAAAGGATGATGCGTTTGCTGTCTTTGTTGAACTCGATCACCTTGAAGTTGAGCTTCTCGTCGAGTTTAGCCTGAGAGCCGTCTTCTTTCACGAGGTGCTTGGGAGTAGCGAAGCCTTCAACGCCATATTCAAGAGCGATGACTGCGCCTTTGTCCATCACTTCAGTGATCACGCCCTCATGAATAGAGCCGACAGTGAAGATTGTCTCAAATACGTCCCAGGGATTCTCCTCGAGCTGCTTGTGGCCGAGAGAGAGACGACGGTTGTCCTTATCGATCTCAAGAACCTGAACCTCGATCTCATTGCCCACCTGAGTGAACTCAGAAGGATGTTTGATTTTCTTAGTCCAAGAGAGGTCGGAGATGTGGATGAGTCCGTCAACGCCCTCTTCGATCTCAACGAATACGCCGAAGTTGGTGAAGTTGCGTACTTTTGCAGTGTGGCGAGAACCGATTGCATATTTCTCCTCGATGTTCTCCCAAGGATCTTTCTTGAGCTGCTTGATGCCGAGGCTCATCTTACGGTCGTCGCGGTCGAGAGTCAATACGACAGCCTCAACTTCATCGCCTACTTTCAGGAAGTCCTGTGCGCTGCGGAGGTGCTGGCTCCAAGACATCTCTGACACGTGGATAAGACCCTCAACGCCGGGCTGTACCTCAACGAATGCACCGTAGTCAGCCATAACGACTACACGGCCCTTGATGTGGTCGCCCACTTTGACAGTCTGGTCGAGAGCATCCCAGGGATGGGGAAGAAGCTGCTTAACACCGAGAGCGATGCGTTTCTTCTCATTGTCGAAGTCAAGGATAACGACTTTGATATCCTGGTCGAGCTCAACAACTTCGCGGGGATCAGATACACGGCCCCAAGAGAGGTCGGTGATGTGTACGAGACCGTCAACACCGCCGAGGTCAACGAATACGCCGTAAGGAGTGATGTTCTTGACCTTGCCTTCAAGCACCTGGCCTTTTTCAAGCTTGGAGATGATTTCGCGTTTCTGAGCCTCGAGTTCAGCTTCGATGAGAGCCTTGTGAGACACAACGACGTTCTTATATTCCTGGTTGATTTTGACAACCTTGAATTCCATAGTCTTGTCGACGAACACATCGTAGTCGCGGATAGGACGAACGTCGATCTGAGAGCCGGGGAGGAATGCCTCGATGCCGAACACGTCGACGATCATGCCGCCTTTGGTGCGTGATTTAACGTAGCCTTTGATGATCTCGTCGTTTTCGAGAGCCTGGTTGACGCGATCCCAGCTGCGGGTCTGGCATGCTTTCTTGTGGGAAAGACGGAGCTGGCCGTTCTTGTCTTCAAGAGTCTCGATGAATACCTCCACTTCGTCGCCTACCTTAAGGTCGGGATTGTAGCGGAATTCTGAAACGGGGATGATGGCGTCTGATTTCATGCCGATGTCGACACGAACCTCACGTTTGGAAATGGATTTAACCACGCCGGTCACCACTTCATTGTCTTTAGCTGTCTTAAGAGATTCGTCGTAGGTGTTTACAAGCTCCTCGCGGCTCTTCGAACCAGCTGTCTCGCCGTTTTCATAGGCTGCCCAATCGAAGTCTTCAATCGGGCTTTGAACTTTAGTTTCAGTCATTAAAAGTTAATAAATTGGGTTGTTAATTCTCTACCTTGCCGCCACTGCGGGCGTGCAAGCGGTGCAAAGGTAGGTATTTTTTTGATAATGTGCAAATAAAAAGGAGTTTGCAGCGCAAAAAATGTGTGCAGACTCCTTTTTTTTATGTGTCGAGGTGTATGTTTCCCCGTTTTTTTATGAAATCCACCGGATTCTGACCGTATGTAGCCGATATCCGGCAGGCTTTGTGTGCGGTTGTCAGAGATCCAGCATTTTTGTCTCGCGTGAGAGATTGTCGAGATATTCCTGGCGGTCGTCGATGACCATCTCGTCAAATTGCTGTGCACCCATCGTGATGAAATCGCTGCGTCGTCGCCATTCGGCACCGAAACGCCGGGCTATCCATTTCCGCTCCAATTCGGCATAATTCGCGAAGGCGTCGTCGAATATCTTCTCCACTTCATCGAGCGAGGTTGCCTCAAGTGCCTTGTCGAGATACGGACGAGGCATGATCTGTCCGCCCACATCGACCCAATCCTCGGCTTCTTCACCATCGGAATCCGGGAATACGGAGTCGGGTAGTGTCTTCGAGAGATATTTATATATGGCGGCAGTGTAGAGGGTCTTGGCACGCTCAAGGGCGGCACGCGTGAATTTCATGCCCTTATGGCGGATGTAGAGATCGTCGTCTGCCGGACGCGACAGCAGCGTGGTGATGGTGTCGATTGCCTTAAGCATGCTGTCGACCGTAAACGGATTGAGCACGTCAAACGTGATACGGTCATACATCGGCATACGGTGCTTCAGTCTGCGGTCGCGTGTGGACCATTTCTGTTCGTCGCGGAGAAGTCCGCAAGAACGGAGCATCGCGCCGGGCACAACAACCGTCGCACCGCGTTCGTCGCCAAAGAGATATGAGAATGGGAAATCGGATGAATCGGGATGAGTCTTGTGCGCTCCCATTATCATAGAGAAGGCTCCAATCTTTGCCCCAAACATGATGTAGGCGCCGGAAGCCGTCTTGACGCCTCTTTCCAATACGCCCCAATGCACCGGACCGAGTTTATACATGTGGTTGCTCTGATTGGTTGACGAGCCGGCATTCATGAATGCCGTCTGGCATCCTATCATGAGGGTGCCTTTGTGCATGCTTACACTGTATGGACCGGCAAGAAGGGCACATGCCTCGCCATTTTCAAACGAGCAGTTGGTGAAGAAAAGTGAGTCGTGGGCGGAGAATCCCTTCTCAACGTGAGCACCTTGTCCGATATAGCAGTTGCGGAGAATGGCACCGCAGTCAGCCATGCCATCTTCTATTATGAAATTCTCGGCATCCACGCCATATCCGACGTAGGCGAGTGGGCGACCCGACAGGACGTTGTTGATTATCGCGCCGTTCACCAATGAGCGCGCACCTTCCACCTTTGCCCCTGCCCCGACGCTTACGTTGACGAGGCGTCCACAGTCACGCACCACTGCATTCTCTCCAATCTCAGTCCTTACAGACCTGGTGTCGAGGAAATCATGCAGGGTGGGGTGGATGTTATTTTCAAACCATTTGGAATACGTGCCATAAGGGTGGCTACCTGTGATGAAAGTCCGGGGTATATCACCACAGGACGCGAGCCCGTCTCATCGAGGGCACATACGGCGGTGCCCACACCGCAGGCGGCTTCCTTGTCGAATTCGATTAGGTATACGTTGTCGACGACAGCGTTTGCCCCGACATGGCAGTTGGATATTCGCCCGGAGATGTTTTGCAGTGTGGCTCCCTCTCCGACGCTCACGTCCGGACCGAAATGCACGTTGCTGATTTTGGAAAGGTCGGCATTCTTGGCGAATGTCACGCTCTCCCAGGCATCGGCACGGCATCCCTGGCGTTCCAGCCGGATGATCTCATCCTTGTCAAGACGTCTCATATTGAGGTCGCTATTGGTCGGGCTATTCTTCTCCGTCATAATCTTCGTCATATTTTTGGAAGAGGAAATCATTGTAGGGGAAACGCTCGGTGTGTATCTCCTTGGCTTTCTGGTAGAGCAGATTCTTCAGAGCATCGATGTTGGTGCGTTCCTTCGCAGAGATGAATACGCAATTGTTTGCCATACGCGCCATCCACGTGTTGCGGAAATCCTCGAGTGAGATATTCTCGCGTGTGGATGGTGTGAGATCGTCAGGATCTTTCGGGGTGTAGGTGAAGGCATCAATTTTATTGAATACCATTATCACGGGTTTGGTCTCCGCGCCGCATACTTCCTGCAAAGTCTTGCTGACCACTTCGATCTGCTCCTCGAATGCCGGATGGGATATGTCGACCACGTGCACAAGGATATCTGCCTCCCTCACTTCATCGAGTGTAGACTTGAATGAGTCAACAAGATGCGTCGGCAATTTGCGGATGAATCCTACGGTATCGGAGAGTAGGAAGGGGAGGTTGTCGATTATCACTTTCCTGACTGTGGTGTCAAGGGTGGCAAACAGCTTGTTCTCGGCAAAGACCTCACTCTTGCTGAGAAGGTTCATCAGTGTGGATTTCCCCACGTTGGTGTAGCCGACGAGTGCGATACGGGTAAGTTTTCCACGGTTCTTGCGCTGTATGCTTTTCTGCCTGTCGATATGTTGCAGCTCATTCTTGAGCCGGGAAATCTTGTCGAGGATTATGCGTCGGTCGGTCTCGATCTGCGTCTCACCGGGACCTCTCATTCCGATACCGCCACGCTGGCGTTCAAGGTGGGTCCACATCCTGGTGAGTCGGGGAAGCAGATATTGATATTGAGCCAGCTCCACCTGTGTGCGTGCTGTGGCAGTCTGTGCACGTTTTGCGAAAATGTCGAGAATAAGACTCGTTCGGTCGAGAATCTTAACTTTTAGCTCGCGTTCGATGTTTGCAACCTGTTTTGGCGACAGGTCATCGTCAAATATGACGAGTCCGATATCGTTGTCCTCGATATATAGCCTTATCTCTTCAAGTTTACCTTTGCCCACGTATGTGCGCGGATTCGGATAGTCAAGTTTCTGGGTGAATCTCTTTTCCGGAATCGCGCCTGCGGTGCGGGCAAGAAAATCCAGCTCGTCGAGATATTCTGTCACTTTCGCTTCGTTCTGCTTCAGAGTGACGAGCCCGACGAGTACGGTACGTTCGTTAGCTTCTTTATTTATTATATTGTCTTCAATCATGGGAGATAATTAAAAATTCGTTGTAATCAGGTGGCAAAGATAATCAGAACTTCGTCAATCTACAAACGAAGTAACAATTTAGCACATTATAGAGTTGCGGTAATCTCTAAAAAACTTAGACTCCATCTCATGAAAAGTACGGACGCTGTGGCGGTTTAGCTTAGGCTCTATTCCATAAAAAAGCCGGATCGGTTAGATCCGGCTCCTTTCTCCATTTGAAGTTGAGTCAACTCCGCATAATGGAAAATTTATTTCTTCACTTTATTATAGCGGGCGTTAAGACCTTCCACCACCTCATCGGTGATGTCGAGAGCCGGATTAATATAAAGCGTGGCATTCTTGAAGAGAATTGCGTCATAGCCTTTCTTCTTGTTGTATTCCTGGATGAAGGCCTGGATGGAGTCGTTGACAGTCTTCTGGGCATTCATTGCGGCATTCTCGAAGTTTCTCTGTAGTGTGGCTACAGATTTCTGGGCAGTAGACTGCATGTTGTTGATCTTAGCCTCGTCAGCCTTGTAAGATTCCTCAGAGAGATACCCGTTGTTCTGCATCTTTTTCTGCATGGATGTGGCAAACGACTGGATTGAGTTTTCATGTCGCTTCACTTCGCTTTCCATATTGGTCTGCATCCTAAGCATCTCTTCATTATAATCCTTTGCAAGATTATATTTGCTGAGAACAGAGTCGATGTCGACGTAGCGATAGTTCGGAAGTTCTGTGCCTGATTTTGATGTCGGGGCAGCTGTGGTAGCTGCCGGAGTGTCTTTCTTACTGTCGGAGCCGCAGGATGTTGCGCCTAAGCCGAATAAGAGGGCACATGAAAGAGCCGATGCTGTGAAAAGAAGTTTCTTCATTATATATGTAAAATGTTATTGTTGTTCATGTTGTCGTGTCTTTGTGGACGCGGTTGTCTTGCGGACAGGCGTGGCGTGATGGCTGCATGCATGTCCGGTCAGAAACTTGTGGCTGCGGGAGAATATCACCCTTACAGAGAGCAAAAATAACGCAATTCCACAAAAGAAAAGCACCAGTAATGTTAATTTCACTTTTTTAAAGTAGTTTTAACAAAATTTTTCGCTATCCGCCGAGGGCAGACAGACTGAGCGCAAAATTACGAAAAAAAATCAATATCATGAAAAAATAAGAGTGCTTTATATATCATTTGATTTCCTTTACATTCGTTTGTGTTGTATGTGAAGATGTAACGCCTCTTGGTGACGCGTTTTTTTATAAAAAAAGTTATGGTTCTTTGTAAGCCGGATTTTTTTATGTACTTTTGGGAAATTAATGAGAAATTAATGAAGTGTTGACCGCTTCAATAATAAGGATAGATTAAATCAACCATAAAAAACAGAACTGATATGGAAGTAAGAGATCTGAAGCCCGCCCTGATATGGCAGTGCTTTGATGAAATCACCAAAGTGCCCCGTCCCTCTTGTCATGAGGAGCAGATAAGAGAGTATCTGCTTGAGTTTGCAAGAAGACATGGCATAGAGTCGAAAACGGATGCTGTAGGCAACGTGGTGCTGAAGAAGAAGGCGACTGCAGGCCATGAGAATGCTCCGGTGGTGGTGCTTCAGTCCCACATGGATATGGTGGCAGAGAAGAATGGCGACGTGGAGCATGATTTCCTCAAGGATCCGATCCACACTTATGTGGATGGAGAATGGGTGAAGGCAAAGGGCACGACGCTTGGCGCTGACAACGGTATAGGAATGGCTGCCGCATTGGCTGTAATGGCAGACAACTCCCTTGAGCATGGTCCGGTAGAGGCTCTTTTCACAGTTAATGAGGAGATAGGCCTTGAGGGTGCGCAGAATCTCGGCGAAGGTATGATTGAGGGTAAGATACTCGTGAATCTCGACTCTGAGGATGACGGCGAAATCTTTGTGGGGTGTGCCGGAGGTATCGACACTACGGCGGTGTTTACGTATAACCGCAGTTTCGCTCCGGAGAATTTCTCATATTTTAAGGTTAAGGTGAATGGACTGCTCGGCGGACACAGCGGCGGCGACATTCATCTCGGGCGTGCAAATGCCAATAAGCTCGTGGCGCGTTTCATCTGGAACTGCTCACAGAAATGGGATATCGAGGTGTCGTCGATCAGCGGCGGCAATCTCCGCAACGCGATACCGCGTGAGGCTGAGGCAGTGTTCGGAATATGCAGCGACCACAGCGAGGACGTGAAGAAATATATGGATGCGTATGCTGAAGCTATCCGCAATGAATATAAAGGAGTGGAGCCATCAATGAATCTTTGCATAGAGCCGGTTGAACGTCCGGAATATTGCATCGATTCGAATACGTCGCTTGCTTTGGTGAGAGCATTGTATTCAGCTCCTCACGGAGTGTATTCCATGAGCCGCGACCTGGAAAATCTCGTGGAGACTTCCACTAATCTTGCCGCAGTCAAGATGGAGGGCGACAATAAGATTAAGATCACCACTTCGCAGCGTTCTTCTGTGGAGTCACGCAAAAATGATATGGCGGGTCAGGTGGAGGCACATTTCCAGCTTGCCGGTGCAGAGGTGACTCATTCCGACGGCTATCCGGGATGGGCTCCTGACATGAACTCTCCGATAATGCATATATCCGCAGAGGCATACGAGGAGCTGTTTGGACAGAAACCTGCGATAAAGGCAATACATGCCGGACTTGAATGTGGCCTTTTCCTGTCGAAGAATCCTGATCTCGACATGGTGAGCATAGGCCCCACTATGACAGGAGTGCATTCTCCCGACGAGAAATTGCTTATCCCTACCGTTGAGAAATTCTGGAAGCATCTGGTGCTGATGCTGGAAAAGGTGGCTCGGTCATGAGTCGTACCCTGATTGCAAATATTCTTACAGTGGCAATGGCTCTCCTATGCGGGGAGTCCGTTGCCACTGTCCCGCAGAATAAGGATACTGATGTGGCCAGGGAGATCACTGTGCTTGACCAGGTGATCTCTTCAAGGAAGACATTGTCGTTTGATTCGATATTCTCATCCATCGCCTCAGTTCCGCCTGAGGATGTGGAATCGCGCTACAGCAGCCTAACGGAAGAGGACTTCGCTTATGTGGCTGACAAACTTGATGTAGAGGTGGCTGCAATAAAGGCAGTCGTGTTGATTGAGGCAGGGACGCAGATGAAGGGATTCTGGTCGCCGGGTGTGCCCGTGGCTAATTTCGACCGAAAGATGTATGCCCGTTTCAGAAAGAAAGGGGGAGAGAAAAGGAAGCTTAAGGATGGTGTCGTACCGGAAGGTCTGTCGGGATATGCACTCAGGGAATGGACGCAGCTGGTGAATGCACGCAAGACTGACGCCGATGCAGCCGACAAAGGCACTTTCTGGGGCATGTTTCAGATTGGTGGCTTCAACTATGGCAAATGTGGCTGTAGGTCGGTAGAGGAGTTTGTGGAGAGAATGTCGTATTCAGAACTGGAGCAGCTTGAGCTTTTCGCGGTGTTCATCACCAACAGCGGCATGCTTGATGATCTCCGCAATAAGAATTGGGCGGCTTTCTCAAGGAAATATAATGGTCCGAGTTATCGCAGAAGAGGCTATCATACGAAGATGGCTGCTGCCTACAAGAAGTATAAATCGGATAAAGATAAATGATTAATTGTAAATTTTAATAATTGGAAGTCTGAATGGCTTCAAGACCTTTCTAATAATATGAAAATAACAGATCTGGAACCGAAACTCGTGTGGCAATGTTTCGATGAGATAACCCGTGTGCCACGTCCTACTCATCATCTCGACAAAATGAAGGAATTCCTTGTTGGCTGGGCTGACAGGCATAATATCGCCGTGAAAGTCGACGCGGTTGGCAACGTGATGATGAGCAAACCGGCAACTCCGGGTCATGAGAATGCTCCGACAGTGATTTTGCAGGGTCATCAGGATATGGTGGCTGAGAAAAGGGGCGACAAGGTGCATGATTTCCTCACAGATCCCATCACTACTATTGTTGACGGCGACTGGGTGAAGGCGGATGGCACAACGCTTGGAGCTGACAACGGTCTCGGATGTGCTTCCGCCATGGCGGTGCTGCTGGATGATTCGCTCGTACACGGACCGATAGAGTGTCTTTACACTGTGGATGAGGAGCAGGGTCTGATTGGTGCCAACGGCTTGCAGCCGGGATTTGTGACCGGAAGTATACTGCTGAATCTTGATTCGGAAGAGCATGGCTCTCTCGTGGTGGGATGCGCCGGCGGCAAAGTGACCACATGTCGGAAGCCGCTTTGTGTAAAGGATGCGCCTGCCGGCAGGGTATATTATAAGGTGCATCTCAACCACATGAAGGGTGGACATTCCGGTATGGAGATAAATCTCGGACGCGGCAATGCCAATCAGCAGCTTTGCCGTTTCCTTTGGGAGATGTGGCGCAAATATGACCTCCGGCTCGCGGCTATCGACGGAGGTGGACTTGCGAATGCCATTCCACGAGAGGCTTGGGCTGTGGTGGGTATTGAGCCTGACCGCAGTGCAGAGTTTGAGAAGGATGTGGAGATATTCTCCGATATGATTCATGCGGAGTTCCGTCTTGCAGAAGGCGATGATTTCACTTTTGGTGCCGCCGTCGTGGCTGCTCCTGCGGAGGTGATTGATCCGGAGGATGCCCTCCGTCTCGTGTCGGCTGTATTCTCCTGTCCGAATGGCGTGCAGGGTATGTCGAATGCTGTGGAAGGTCTTGTGGAGACATCATGCAATCTTGCGTCGATAAAGATAAAGGATGGCGAGATAGTAGTCACGGTGCATCAGCGTTCCTCAGTGGATTCCCGCCGCGATGAGATAGCCGACAGGGTGCGTTCGCTCTTTGAGATGATAGGGTATGAGGTGGCTTTTGATGATGCCTACGTCGGTTGGGCTCCCAATCTTGATTCCCGCGTGCTTTCAGTGGCGGAGGAGAGTTTCCAATCCATCTTCGGTCGCAAGCCGAAAGTGGAGGCTCTTCATGCTGGGCTTGAATGTGGTCTTTTCCTCGAGAAGATGCCTGGACTTGACATGATCTCTTTCGGTCCTACTTTGAAAGATATACATTCCCCCGGCGAGAAGGCGAATATCCCGTCGGTTCAGGAGTTCTGGAAATTCCTTTGCGATATATTGCGTAGGCTTGCCTGATAACGTAAGTAGGGTGTAGCTTCACATAAAACGCGGTGTGACCGATGTCATGCCGCGTTTCTTTATCCATTTTTTTTGAACAAATAGGGGAGAGGGTAAGTTATATAAGTGCCGCCACAGGGTCTGCCGGCTACCATTGAGGTTGTCTGAACTTCATTAAATAATAATCATGTAAAAAGATAAAATATGTTGGGATATCTGTCGATAGGAGTTTTTATAGATGGCGGTTATTACGCCAAGATTAACCGTGCGTTGAAAGCAGAGGAGAGTTCTATAATAAGGGTGAGGTCGTTGTTCGACTTTATATGCACACGCCTTGCTTACGAGGAGGGTGTAGATCCTGCCAACTGCCAGATTACGGAGGCTCACTATTTCAGGGGACGCTTCCGGGTGAAAGAGGCGTATGACAAGCATCTCCTTTATAATGAAAGGAAATTTGAGGATACGCTCATAGAGAACGACGTGATATTCCACTATAAGCATCTGCGGGAGATGGAGAAGGATGGTGTGGTGCAAGTGGTGGAGAAGGGCATTGACGTATGGTTTGCTCTTGAGGCTTATGAGCTGGCAACGTTCCGGAAGTTTGATTATGTGGTGCTCATCACCGGAGATGCCGATCATGAGATGCTCGTCAGGAAACTGAAGGCCCTTAAGATAAAGACTGTATTGCTCACGTGGAATCTCGCTCACGTGGAAGCTACGTCGCCGCTGTTGCGAGAGGAGGCTGGGCATCATTGGGAACTTTCGCAGATCGTGAATGATAATGCAGCCTTGAAGAAATCACTTCTGTATAAGCTGCGCGACTCGGCATTGAATCCGCTCGGTGATGAATTTTGATATTTTTTTGCATGGTGACGATATGTTTGACAACATAAAATCATGCCGATGGTGTGATGCGTAGATTTCTTTTGTTGATTATAATGGATGATATTGTGGCAAATTGATGAGCATTTTATAATGATTATTGTTATTCTGCCGCGAGAGGAGTTTGAGTGAAGAGGCATCGCGGAAAACGGGATTTTGAGAAACGGGATTTTAATATTAATTTTGTGTAGGTTGAACATCAGAAAGAGACAACCTGCACAATTTGACATTTTGAGACCGTTCCGAGAAAAGTCGTGGCAAAAGCGGTGCCTGTAGCCTTACAGGATAATTGCGAAAGCCTCTAATCTTAAATATAGAATACCATAGGAAACTTATATTAGTGTTCGAAAAGAAAATATTAAACCTAAATCTGATCTTTGATAAAACTCATTCAAATAGTTGAAGTGATTGAAGCCTTAAATCTAACCAGGACAAACATAGGAAAGTCGCAGCCGCTTGTCACGACTGCCGGAACGGGGGAATCTTAATTCCCATCACGGACTCAAGTCTGTTCCCATATCAAATATAAAAACATTAAATATAATAAAACATACGGCATTTCGTTTGGAAATTAGAGTAAGTGCCGTTCTGCTGCATCATGTCTTATTGGTCATGCTCAAATACTTCTGCGTGGCGTATACAGGGACGGTGATGACTGGCCTGCCTTATGATTCAAACGATAAAACATGATCTCGGTGGCGAAATACGATTTGCTGCCGGAATAACAACAATATATTTATGTGTGGAATAGTAGGATATATAGGAGATGGTAACGTCTACGACGTGTTGATAAAAGGCTTGCACCGTCTCGAATATCGCGGATATGACAGCGCCGGTATAGCGTTGGTCAATCCATCCGGCTCGCTCAACGTCTACAAGGCTATGGGCAAGGTGAGCAATCTCGAAAATTACTGTAAGGATAAGAACCTGGAGGCGAAGGCGGGTATCGCCCATACAAGATGGGCAACCCACGGCGAACCCAGCGACTGCAACGCGCATCCCCATTATAGCGAGGATGGCAATCTCGCCCTCGTGCATAACGGCACGATAGAGAATTATAAACTGCTTAAGGATGCGCTGACTCAGCACGGATGTAAATTCCATTCGGAGACTGATACGGAGGTGCTCGTGCAGCTGATAGAATATATAAAGATCAAGAATAATTGTAGTCTTCTTGATGCAGTGAGGGAGGCGTTGAAGCAGGTGGTTGGCGCTTATGCTATAGCTGTGGTGGAGAAGGATCATCCCAACCGTATAATCGCCGCTCGCAAGAGTTCTCCGCTGGTGATCGGAATAGGGGAGGATGAGATGTTCCTGGCTTCGGATGCCACCCCGTTTGTGGAGTACACTAAGGAGTGTGTCTACCTGAAGGATGAGGAAGTGGCGATAATAGAGCGCGGCGAACCTCTTAAACTTGTGACTCTTGAGAATAAGGAGGCGAAAATCGACGTCACTACGCTTGAACTCAGCATCTCCCAGCTTGAAAAGGGCGGATATCCTCACTTTATGCTGAAGGAGATATTCGAGCAGCCCTCGACTCTGAAGGATTGCATACGAGGAAGAGTAGCGGAGAAGGGACGGCGTATAATCATATCCGGAGTGATGGATAATGCCGAGAAGTTTCTTAATGCGAAGAGGGTGGTGATTGTGGCGTGCGGCACTTCATGGCATGCCGGACTGCTCGGGAAGTATCTGATTCAGGATATGTGTCGTATCCCGGTAGAGGTGGAATATGCCAGTGAGTTCCGATATTCCAACCCGGTGCTTGATGAGCGCGACATCGTGATTGCCATCTCGCAGAGTGGCGAGACTGCCGACACCCTGGCGGCAATAAATATAGCCAAGAGCATGGGTGCGTTTGTGTATGGCATAAGCAACGTGGTCGGCAGCTCTATACCAAGGGAGACCGACAGCGGTACGTATATCCACGTTGGTCCGGAGATCGGTGTGGCTTCCACAAAGGCGTTCACGGGGCAGGTGATGGTGCTCACTCTCCTTGCAGCCGCTATCGCACAGCTCAAAGGCACCAAGTCGCCGGAGGAGATCGAGGAGATAGGGAAGACTGTCAATAAGATCCCGTCGTATGTGGAGAAGGTGCTTAAGCTTAACGACAAGATAGAACGTCTCTCCTTAATATATACATACGCCCGCAACTTCCTCTATCTCGGACGAGGATACAGCTATCCTGTGGCTCTCGAAGGCGCGCTTAAGCTGAAGGAGATCTCCTACATCCACGCTGAAGGCTATCCTGCGGCGGAGATGAAGCATGGTCCCATCGCGCTTATTGATGCTGAGATGCCGAGCGTCATAATAGCTCCGAATGACCACCTGTATGAGAAGATTGTCAACAACGTGCAGCAGGTGAAGGCACGTGGCGGATCGATTATTGCGATTGTGACGGAGGGCGACACGGTGATACGCAACATAGCTGATCACGTGCTTGAGGTGCCGGAGGTGCCGGAATGTCTCAGCCCGATCATAACGAGCATACCCCTTCAGCTGCTCAGCTATTATATAGCCATCAACAAGGGTAAGGACGTCGATATGCCCCGAAATCTTGCTAAATCCGTGACCGTGGAATGACACTAAGTAACGTCCGGGTTGTGAAAATGTAGTTTTTTAGGGGTCGGGCGTATCTGAAAGATGAAAAATTCGAGAGAAATACAAGAAAAAATATTTCTCTCGAATTTCTTTGATAGATAATGCGTTGTGAGCTAAAAATGCTTCTTGTCTGCAATCTCTTTGAAATTTTGTTGAAAAAAAGTTGTGAAAAAATTTGGAGTGTCAGAAAAAAGCAGTAACTTTGCACTCGGATTTCGGAATGACACACAAACGAAGTCTGAAATAAGCCTCTTTAGCTCAGTTGGCCAGAGCACGTGATTTGTAATCTCGGGGTCGTTGGTTCGAATCCGACAAGAGGCTCAAAAAGAATAAGGGCGAATACCAGAGTGGCCAAATGGGGCAGACTGTAAATCTGCTGGCTTATGCCTTCGGTGGTTCGAATCCATCTTCGCCCACACCAAATGGAGTTTCCAGAGGGAAATGCGGAAGTAGCTCAGTTGGTAGAGCATTAGCCTTCCAAGCTAAGGGTCGCGAGTTCGAACCTCGTCTTCCGCTCCAAACTTGCCCATGTAGCTCAGGGGTAGAGCACTTCCTTGGTAAGGAAGAGGTCGCGGGTTCAAATCCCGCCATTGGCTCTGAATCTCTCCGAATAATTTAATACCTCTCCTTGCAAAAGGGAATAAATCAACAATAAATACTAGCAAAACTTATGGCTAAAGAAAAATTTGAAAGATCTAAACCGCATGTAAACATCGGTACTATTGGTCACGTTGACCATGGTAAGACTACGCTTACTGCAGCCATCACAACTGTGCTTGGTAAAAGAGGTCTTTCTGAGCTCCGTTCATTCGATTCTATCGACAATGCTCCTGAGGAGAAAGAGCGTGGTATTACTATTAATACTTCTCACGTAGAGTATCAGACTGAAAAACGTCACTATGCTCACGTTGACTGCCCGGGACACGCCGACTACGTTAAGAACATGGTTACCGGTGCTGCTCAGATGGACGGTGCTATTATCGTAGTAGCCGCAACTGATGGTCCGATGCCTCAGACTCGTGAGCACATCCTTCTCGCTCGTCAGGTGAACGTACCGCGTCTTGTTGTCTTCATGAACAAATGTGACATGGTTGACGACGAAGAGATGCTCGAGCTCGTTGAGATGGATATGCGCGACCTTCTTTCTCAGTATGACTATGATGGAGATGAGACTCCTATCATCCGTGGTTCTGCTCTCGGTGCTCTCAATGGTGAGCCTCAGTGGGAGGAGAAAGTGATGGAGCTCATGGATGCAGTTGACAACTGGATTCCGCTTCCTCCGCGTGATATCGATAAACCTTTCCTTATGCCTGTTGAGGACGTGTTCTCAATCACTGGTCGTGGTACTGTTGCTACTGGTCGTATCGAGGCAGGTCTCGTTAAGGTAGGTGATGAGGTTCAGATTCTTGGTCTTGGCGCTGATAAGAAATCAGTTGTTACAGGCGTTGAGATGTTCCGTAAGATCCTTGACCAGGGTGAGGCTGGCGACAATGTAGGTCTGCTTCTCCGTGGTATCGATAAAGACGAGATCAAGCGTGGTATGGTAATCTGCCACCCGGGACAGGTTAAACCTCACGATCACTTCAAGGCTCAGGTTTATATCTTGAAGAAAGAGGAAGGTGGTCGTCACACTCCGTTCCACAACAAATATCGTCCTCAGTTCTACATCCGTACACTTGACGTGACAGGTGAGATTACTCTTCCTGAAGGTGTAGAGATGGTAATGCCTGGCGATAACGTTGAGATTGAGGTTAAGCTCATCACTCCGGTAGCTTGCGATCAGGGTCTTCGTTTCGCAATTCGCGAAGGTGGTCGTACAGTAGGTTCAGGTCAGATCACTCAGGTAATCGATGACTAATCAAGAGAGTCGTAAGGCTTGATTGGACAAAAAAACAATAATGGGGTCTTCTGAAATGAAGACCCCTATATACGGGAATAGCTCAGTCGGTAGAGCACTGGTCTCCAAAACCAGGTGTCGGGAGTTCGAGCCTCTCTTCCCGTGCCAATCAGATGTAATATGAAATTAATGAACGACATAAAGGAATCTTATGACGAACTTGTCTATAAGGTTTCTTGGCCAACTCAGAAACAGCTTATCAATAGCTCAGTGCTGGTGTTGATAGCTTCCATCATCATCGCTGTGTTTATTTGGGTTGTTGATAAGATTTTTAATCTTCTGATGGAACTAATATACAGCATCAGTTTTTAAACTTTAAAATGTAGTAGCTCAATGGCTGAAAATAAAAAAGAATGGTACGTACTGCGTGCCATTTCAGGTAAGGAAGCAAAGGTCAAGGAGGTTCTGGATGCAGCAATCAAGAACACGTCGCTTGGCGAGTATGTTTCGCAGGTATTGATTCCTACAGAGAAAGTTTACACCACGCGCAATGGCAAGAAAGTGCTCAAGGAGCGTAATCTTTATTCCGGCTATGTCTTTGTAGAGGCAAATCTGACGGGAGAAGTAATTTACGAACTAAGAAACACGACTAATGTCATTGATTTTTTGCGTGGGCGCAGCAAGAGCAGCCAGCCGGAACCTTTGCGTGAAAGCGAGGTTATGCGAATGTTGGGCGCGGCTGATGACTTGCGTTCTCCCCAGGAAGACAATTCGCAGGAATATATAGTAGGAGAGTCAGTGAAAGTTAATTTCGGACCTTTCTCCGGATTCTGTGGAGTCATCCGTGAGGTGAATGCCGACAAGAAGAAGATCAAGGTGGAAGTCAAGATATTTGGGCGTCCCACCGACCTCGAGTTGGAAAATTCGCAGGTAGAGCGAGTCTGAGTGAAATGATGTTACGCATTTCAGCGATGGCGGCTCACTTGCACAAACTAATAAAATAATAATAACAATGGCTAAAGAAATTGCTGGACAGATCAAATTGCAGATAAAGGGTGGTGCGGCGAATCCGTCGCCTCCAGTAGGACCCGCATTGGGTTCGAAGGGCATCAATATCATGGAATTTTGCAAGCAATTCAACGCCCGTACCCAAGATAAGGCAGGAAAGGTATTACCGGTTGTAATCACTTATTACACTGATAAGTCTTTCGACTTTATCGTGAAGACACCGCCGGTAGCGGTTCAGCTCAAGGAGATTGCAAAGCTCAAGAGCGGTTCTGCACAGCCTAACCGTAAGAAGGTAGCGGAGATTTCATGGGATCAGGTGAAGACTATTGCAGAAGACAAGATGCCTGATTTGAACTGTTTTACTTTAGACTCGGCAATGCGCATGGTTGCCGGCACAGCGAGAAGCATGGGTATCACCGTTAAAGGGGCGTTCCCCGAAAACATTTAAAAATCTTCAAAAATGGGAAAACTGACAAAAAATCAAAAGTTGGCTTTGTCGAAGATTGAACCCGGGAAAGCTTATACTCTCGCCGAAGCTGCTGAGAAGGTCAAGGAAGTGACTTTTACTAAATTTGACGCTTCATTCGACATTGACGTGCGTCTTGGTGTTGACCCCCGTAAGGCTGACCAGATGGTGCGTGGCGTGGTTTCACTGCCCCACGGTACAGGTAAGCAGGTTCGCGTGCTCGTGCTCTGCACGGCTGATGCTGAGGCTGCTGCCAAAGAGGCTGGCGCCGACTATGTTGGTCTTGACGAATATCTCGCAAAAATCAAAGGTGGTTGGACAGATGTTGATGTCATCATCACTCAGCCGTCTGTAATGGGCAAGCTCGGTCCCTTGGGCCGTATCCTCGGTCCTCGCGGACTTATGCCTAACCCCAAGAGCGGTACAGTGACTATGGATGTCGCTAAGGCTGTGCGTGAGGTTAAGCAGGGTAAGATCGACTTCAAGGTTGACAAGACCGGTATCGTTCACGCTTCTATCGGTAAGGTAAGCTTTACTGCTGATCAGATGCGCGACAATGCTAAGGAGTTTATCAATACACTCGTGAAATTGAAACCTGCCACCGCAAAGGGCACATATATCAAGAGTATTTATCTTTCGAGCACAATGAGTCCCGGCGTAAAAGTGGAACCCAAGTCTGTGGTTGAATAAGCTAAAAAGAAGACGAAATGAAAAAGGAAGATAAATCACTCATCATTGAAAAGATTGGTAACGTACTTGGTGAATACTCGTGCGTATACCTGACGCAGACTTCAGGTCTGAATGCCGAGAGGACAAGCGCTCTTCGTCGTGCATGTTTCAAGGACGATATCAAGATGCTTTGCGTTAAGAACACTCTTCTTAAGAAAGCATTCGAAGCCAGCGAGACAGACTATAGCGGACTTTACGATCTTCTTCACGGAGAGACAACCCTTCTTCTCAGCAACACAGGCAATGCGCCTGCCAAGCTGATCAAGAAATTCCGTCAGAAGAACGACACTCTTCCTATGCTGAAGGGTGCATTCGTAGAGGAATCTGTATATGTTGGTGAGGCACAGTTAGACACCCTCAGCAATATCAAGAGCAAGAACGAGCTTATCGCCGACGTTGTCGCTCTTCTCCAGAGCCCTGCCAAGAACGTTATCAGCGCACTTCAGAGCGGCGCCAACAAGCTTCATGGCATATTGGAGACCTTGTCTAACAAAGAAAACTAATTTTGTAAAAAATAATAAAAAGAAATACTACAATGGCAGATTTGAAAGCATTTGCAGAACAATTGGTTAATCTTTCCGTAAAGGAAGTAAACGAACTTGCTCAGATCCTCAAAGAGGAATATGGCATCGAACCCGCCGCAGCAGCTGTGGCAGTAGCTGCTGGTCCTGCAGCAGCAGCTCCCGCTGAGGAGGAGAAGACTAACTTCGACGTTATCTTGAAGGCAGCTGGCGCAAGCAAGCTCGCTGTTGTGAAGCTCGTGAAAGAGCTCACTGGTCTTGGTCTGAAAGAGGCTAAGGCTCTCGTTGACGGCGCTCCCGGTGTCGTTAAGGAAGGTCTTCCCAAAGCTGAGGCTGAGGGTCTGAAGAAGCAGCTTGAAGAGGCTGGTGCTGAAGTTGAGCTCAAATAAGTAAATCTTTATCCTAAAAATAGGTTAAGAACGCGCGAGAAGTGGCGTTCTTAACCTTTTTTTGGCATATTTGATACTCATTTGCACTTATTGGTGAAGTATTTGCTCATCAACGGGTTGCAGATGTGGATATGCCTATTCACTTCTCACAAGGAGTAAATTTTACAGAAAACAACAACCCCAATGTCAGTAAATTTAACCGAAAAACCGCGCGTAAACTTCGCATCGATAAAGAATCCGCTACCGTTTCCTGACTTTCTTGAGGTTCAGCTGAAGTCGTTCAAGGATTTCTTGCAGCTCGACGTCCCGCCTGAAGATAGAAAGAACCAGGGTCTTTACAAGGTGTTTGCGGAGAATTTTCCAATTGCTGATACTCGCAACAATTTCGTATTGGAGTTTCTCGATTATTACATCGATCCTCCCAGATACACGATCGACGAGTGTCTTGAAAGAGGCCTTACTTACAGCGTGCCTCTAAAAGCCAAGTTGAAGCTTTATTGCACGGATCCAGACCATGAGGACTTCGACACCACGATTCAGGACGTGTATCTCGGCACAATCCCTTATATGACCGAGCAGGGCACGTTTGTGATAAATGGTGCGGAGCGCGTTGTCGTATCCCAGCTTCACCGTTCGCCCGGTGTCTTTTTCGGACAGAGCACCCATGCTAACGGTACAAAACTTTATTCGGCGCGTATTATCCCGTTCCGGGGCAGCTGGATTGAGTTTGCTACTGACATAAATAATGTGATGTATGCCTATATCGACCGAAAGAAGAAATTGCCCGTGACAACGCTGTTGCGTGCAATCGGTCTTGAGAGCGATAAGGACATTATCCAGATTTTTGACCTTGCTGAGGAAATTAAAGTCACCAAGCAGAATCTGAAAGAGGCGGTCGGACGTAAACTTGCCGGACGTATCGTAAAGAGCTGGCTTGAGGACTATTGTGACAGCGCCACCGGTGAGGTGGTGTCGATTGAACGTAATGACGTTGTAGTGGACCGTGGCACTGAATTGTCTGACGACAATATCGATGCTATTATTGAAAGCGGGGCGAAGACTATTCTGCTCGAAAAGGAGAATGTCAGCGCAATTGACTACAGCATCATATTCAATACGCTACAGAAAGATACTTCTAACTCTGAAAAAGAGGCAATTCAATATATCTACAGGCAGTTGCGCAACGCCGAACCACCGGACGACGCTTCTGCACGTGAGGTGATACAGAATCTTTTCTTCTCGGAGAAGAGATATGACCTCGGGGAAGTCGGTCGATTCAGAATCAACAAGAAGCTTGGTCTTGACACGCCCGACAACGTGAAGGTGCTCACACGTGAGGATATCATCGCGATCATCAAATATCTTATCGAGCTTATCAACTCAAAGAGCGATGTAGATGATATCGACCACTTGAGCAACCGTCGTGTGCGTACTGTAGGCGAGCAACTCTACAACCAGTTCGGTGTGGGTCTTGCCCGTATGTCTCGCACAATACGTGAGCGCATGAACGTGCGTGACAATGAGGTCTTCAAGCCGATTGACCTTATCAATGCGAAGACCATATCTTCGGTCATCAACACGTTCTTCGGAACAAACGCATTGTCGCAGTTCATGGACCAGACCAACCCGTTGGCAGAAATCACCCACAAACGCCGTATGTCGGCTCTCGGTCCCGGCGGTCTGTCGCGTGAGCGTGCCGGTTTCGAGGTGCGTGACGTGCACTACACCCACTACGGTCGTCTCTGTCCTATCGAGACGCCTGAGGGTCCTAATATCGGTCTGATCTCTTCTCTTTGCGTATACGCTAAGATCAACAATCTTGGCTTTATCGAGACTCCCTACCGTGTGGTGGAGAATGGTAAGGTCAATATCAATAATGATGAGGTGGTCTATATGACGGCTGAAATCGAGGAGGGTAAGATGATTGCTCAGGGCAACGCTCCCCTTAACGATGACGGCACATTCATCAATAATCGCGTGAAGGCTCGTCTCGAGGCTGACTTCCCGATTGTTGCGCCTGAAGAGGTGAATCTTATGGATGTGGCTCCTATTCAGATCGCTTCAATTGCGGCTTCTCTTATCCCGTTCCTTGAGCATGATGATGCTAACCGTGCGTTGATGGGTTCTAACATGATGCGCCAGGCTGTGCCTTTGTTGCGTAGCGAGGCTCCTATCGTTGGCACCGGTATCGAGGGACAGCTCATCCGCGACTCCCGCACTCAGATTATGGCGGAGGGTGCCGGCGTAATTGAATTCGTAGATGCCACTGTCATCAGAATCAAGTATGACCGTACCGAGGATGAGGATTACGTGGAATTTGAGCCGGCTACAAAGGAATATAAGATTCCTAAGTTCCGCCGTACCAACCAGGGCACCACGATCGACCTCCGTCCTATCTGCGAGGTGGGTCAGCGTGTGGAGCGCGGCGATATCCTGACAGAGGGTTATTCCACTGAGAAGGGTGAGCTTGCCTTGGGTAGAAACCTGAAAGTGGCGTTCATGCCTTGGAAGGGTTATAACTATGAGGATGCTATCGTGCTCAACGAGCGCATGGTGCGTGAGGATATCCTTACTTCCGTGCATGTCGACGAGTATTCCCTTGAAGTCAGGGAGACCAAGCGCGGTATGGAGGAACTCACGAGCGATATTCCTAACGTGAGCGAGGATGCCACTAAGGATCTTGATGAGCGTGGCATTATCCGCGTCGGTGCCCATGTGGTGCCCGGCGATATCATGATCGGTAAGATCACGCCTAAAGGCGAGAGTGATCCCACTCCGGAAGAGAAACTTCTCCGTGCTATCTTCGGTGACAAGGCAGGCGACGTGAAGGATGCCTCTCTAAAGGCTTCCCCCTCTCTTAAGGGCGTCGTGATCGGCACGAACCTGTTCTCCCGCACGCTTAAGAGCAAGAACAAGAAGAGTGCCAACGCTCAGCTTCCCAAACTTGACGAGGAGTATGAGGAGAAGCAGGCAGAACTTAAGGAGATTCTTGTAGGCAAGCTTCAGAATCTTCTCAAGGGTAAGGTGTCAGCAGGCGTGAAGGATTTTATCGGAGTTGACATAATCCCTACAGGAGCACGTTTCTCTGATCAGACTTTCGGCAATATCGACTATGAGACTGTCAACCTTGGCAAGTGGACTGATGATGACCGCATCAATAATATGGTGATGAAGCTTATCACTAATTATCTGCGTAAGTCGAAGGAGATTGACAGCGAATTGCGTAGAAAGAAATTTGATATTACCATCGGTGATGAGCTTCCTTCGGGAATCATGCAGATGGCAAAGGTATATATTGCCAAGAAGCGTAAGATCGGTGTGGGCGATAAGATGGCAGGCCGTCACGGCAACAAGGGTATCGTTTCGCGCGTGGTGCGTCAGGAGGATATGCCGTTCCTTGAGGACGGAACTCCCGTCGATATCTGTCTGAACCCGCTGGGTGTGCCTTCGCGTATGAACCTCGGTCAGATTTTCGAGACTGTTCTTGGATGGGCAGGACGTGAGCTCGGTGAGAAATTCGCCACCCCGATTTTTGACGGTGCGAGTCTTGACGACCTGAACGAATGGACTGACAAGGCCGGCATACCACGCTATGGCAAGACCTATCTTTACGATGGAGGCACCGGCGACCGTTTCGACCAGCCGGCTACCGTAGGCGTAATTTATATGCTTAAACTCGGACACATGGTTGAGGATAAGATGCACGCCCGTTCTATCGGTCCGTACTCTCTGATCACTCAGCAGCCACTCGGTGGTAAGGCTCAGTTTGGTGGCCAGCGTTTTGGTGAGATGGAGGTGTGGGCGCTCGAGGCATTCGGCGCGGCTCATATCCTTCAGGAGATTCTCACTATCAAGAGTGACGACGTGACCGGACGTAGCAAGGCATACGAGGCTATTGTCAAGGGCGACCCGATGCCTAACCCCGGCATACCTGAATCTCTCAACGTGCTTCTCCATGAGTTGCGCGGTCTGGGATTGAGCATCACCCTGGAATAATTCAGAAATCAAGAAGGAGACAAACACAATATGGCTTTAAGAAAAGACAACAAGATAAAGAGCAACTTCACCAAGATTACTATTGGTCTCGCATCTCCGGAGGAGATCAAGGCCAAGAGTAGCGGTGAGGTGCTGAAGCCTGAGACAATCAACTACCGCACATACAAGCCGGAACGCGACGGACTTTTCTGCGAGAAGATTTTCGGTCCGGTGAAAGACTATGAGTGCCATTGCGGTAAATATAAGAGAATCCGCTATAAAGGCATTGTCTGCAACCATTGCGGTGTGGAGGTGACGGAGAAGAAAGTGCGTCGTGAGAGAATGGGACACATCGAACTGGTGGTGCCCGTGGCTCACATCTGGTACTTCCGTTCGCTCCCCAACAAGATTGGTTATCTGCTCGGTCTGCCCTCAAAGAAACTCGATGCCGTGATATATTATGAGCGGTATGTGGTCCTCAATCCCGGTCCTTCAGGCAGGGAGAAACTTGACCTTCTCACTGAAGAGGAGTATCTCGAGATTGAGGAGAATCTTCCTGAGGAGAACAGACTTCTCCCTGACGATGACCCCAACAAGTTTGTGGCAAAGATGGGAGCGGAGGCTGTATATGATCTTCTGAAGGATATCGATCTCGTGCGTCTGGCTGCCGAATTGCGCCATAAGGCAAACATCGACGGCTCGCAGCAGAGAAAGACAGAGGCCCTGAAGCGTCTGCAGGTGGTCAATTCATTCCTCGCTTCTGCCGACAGGAATAAGCCGGAATGGATGGTGCTCAAGGCAGTCCCCGTGATTCCGCCGGAGCTTCGTCCTCTCGTGCCGCTTGATGGCGGACGTTTCGCTACTTCCGACTTGAACGACCTTTACCGTCGTGTGATAATCCGCAACAACCGTCTGAAACGTCTTATCGAGATTCAGGCGCCTGAAGTGATTCTCCGTAATGAGAAGCGTCTGCTTCAGGAGGCTGTCGACTCGTTGCTCGACAACAGCCGTAAGGCATCTGCCGTGAAGAGCGATGTCAACCGTCCGTTGAAATCTCTTTCCGACAGCCTTAAAGGTAAGCAGGGTCGTTTCCGTCAGAACCTTCTCGGTAAGCGTGTCGACTACTCCGCTCGTTCGGTTATCGTCGTAGGTCCGGAGCTGAAGATGCATGAATGTGGTATCCCGAAACTCATGGCTGCCGAACTTTACAAGCCGTTCATCATCCGTAAGCTGATTGAACGCGGCATCGTGAAGACGGTGAAGAGCGCGAAGAAAATCGTAGACAGGAAGGAGCCTGTGGTATGGGATATCCTTGAGCATGTGATGAAGGGTCATCCCGTGTTGCTCAACCGTGCCCCGACTCTGCACCGTCTCGGTATCCAGGCTTTCCAGCCCAAGATGATCGAGGGTAAGGCTATCCAGCTGCACCCGTTGGCTTGTACGGCATTCAATGCCGACTTCGACGGCGACCAGATGGCTGTGCATCTCCCTCTCGGTAATGAGGCTATTCTTGAGGCACAGATGCTCATGCTCGGTGCCCACAACATACTTAACCCCGCCAACGGCGCGCCTATCACCGTGCCGTCGCAGGATATGGTTCTCGGTCTGTACTACATCACTAAACTCCGTAAGGGTGACAAGGGTGAAGGCACCAAGTTCTATGGTCCTGAGGAGGCTGAGATTGCATACAACGAAGGTAAGGTCACTCTTCATGCCCCCGTCACTGTCCTTGTTGATGATGTGGATGAGGAGGGTAATCCGGTGAAAGTGATGAAGGAGAACACCTCTGTAGGTCGTGTGCTCTTCAATCAGTTTGTGCCTAAGGAGATTGGCTACGTAAATGAGATTATCTCAAAGAAATCACTCCGCACGATCATCAGTAAGGTGATCAAGACTTGTGGTGTGACACGTTCCGCCCAGTTCCTTGATGATATCAAGAACCTTGGTTACAAGATGGCATTCCGTGGTGGTCTGTCGTTCAACCTTGGCGACGTTATTATCCCGAAGGAGAAGGAGGAATATGTGGCTGAGGGTTATGCTCAGGTTGAAGAGGTGCTCAATAACTATGCAATGGGTCTTATCGGTGATAACGACCGATATAACCAGGTCATCGATATCTGGACACACGTCAACGCCAAGCTTGCAAACACTCTGATGAAGCAGATGGAGGAAGACCAGCAGGGCTTCAACTCTGTCTACATGATGCTTGACTCCGGTGCCCGTGGTTCTAAGGACCAGATCCGTCAGCTTTCCGGTATGCGTGGTCTTATGGCTAAGCCGCAGAAAGCCGGTGCCGAGGGTGGTCAGATCATCGAGAACCCGATTCTTGCTAACTTCAAGGAGGGTCTGTCAGTGCTTGAGTACTTTATCTCTACCCACGGTGCACGTAAGGGTCTTGCGGATACTGCGTTGAAAACGGCGGATGCCGGTTATCTGACTCGTCGTCTTGTCGATGTCGCTCATGATGTGATCATCAATGAGGAGGACTGCGGCACTCTGCGTGGTCTTGAATGTCGTGAGATAAAGAACAACGAGGAGGTTGTGGCTTCTCTCAGCGAGAGAATCCTCGGTCGTGTGTCGGTGCATGACATTATCGACCCATATACCAATGAGGTCATCGTGGCTGCCGGTGAGGAAATCAACGACATTGCCGCTGACCGCATAGAGAAATCTCCGATTGAATCTGTTGAGATACGTTCGGTGCTCACTTGCGAGTCGAAGAAGGGTGTTTGTGCCAAGTGCTACGGTCGTAACCTCTCTACCCACCGTATGGTGCAGAAGGGTGAGGCTGTCGGCGTCATCGCTGCTCAGTCTATCGGCGAGCCGGGTACGCAGCTTACACTCCGTACATTCCACGTCGGTGGTGTGGCAAGCAACGTTGCGGCTATCAAGGACGTCACTTCAAAATATGAGGGTAAACTTGAGATCGATGAGCTACGTACTGTCAAGAATAAGGATGGTGTAGATGTAGTCGTAGGTCGTATGGCTGAGATGAGAATCGTTGAGCCGAAATCTGGCATCGTACTCACTACTGCAAACATACCTTACGGTTCGAAACTCTATTTCAAGGATGGCGATACTGTCAACGTCGGCGACATGATCTGCGAATGGGACCCCTTCAATGCCGTGATCGTAGCGGAAGAGGGTGGTCAGGTAAGATTCGAGAACATGGATGAAGGCGTCACGTTCCGCACCGAAAGTGATGAGGGCACCAACCTCAGTGAGAAGATCATCATCGAGTCAAAAGACAGAACGAAAGTGCCTGCTGCTGAGTTCTATGACAATGGCGGTAATCTCGTGCGCACATATTCGCTCCCTGTGGGTGCTCACTTACTCATCAACGAAGGTGAGGTGCTTACTCCGGGTGAGGTGTTCGTTAAGATTCCTCGTTCAGCAGGTAATGCCGGTGACATCACCGGTGGTCTGCCACGTGTGACCGAGCTCTTTGAGGCCCGTAATCCGAGCAACCCTGCAGTGGTGAGTGAAATCGATGGTGAGGTGAAATTCGGAAAGATCAAACGTGGTAACCGTGAGATCTCCGTCACTTCCAAACTCGGTGAGGAGAAGAAATATCTCGTGCCGCTGTCTAAGCAGATTCTTGTGCAGGAGAACGACTTCGTGCGTGCCGGAACTCCGCTTTCCGACGGTCATATCACTCCTGCCGACATCCTCAATATCAAGGGTCCGACAGCCGTTCAGGATTATATCGTGAATGAGGTTCAGGACGTCTACCGTATGCAGGGTGTGAAGATCAACGACAAGCACTTCGAAGTGATTGTGCGCCAGATGATGCGTAAGGTGAATATCCTTGATCCGGGCGATACGAAATTCCTTGAGCAGCAGGTTGTGGATAAGCTTGAGTTCATGGAGGAGAACGACAATATCTGGGGTAAGAAGGTGATTACCGATGCCGGTGATTCCACTACGTATCTTGCCGGTCAGATTATCACTGTCCGTAAGCTCCGTGATGAGAACTCAGCTCTTAAGCGTAAGGACTTGCGTGTGATGCAGGTGCGCGACGCAGTTCCGGCTACATCAGAGCAGATTCTTCAGGGTATCACCCGTGCAGCACTTCAGACATCGAGCTTCATGTCGGCAGCTTCATTCCAGGAGACCACCAAGGTGCTCAACGAGGCTGCAATCAACGGTAAGACCGATAATCTTGAGGGTATGAAGGAGAACGTCATCTGCGGTCACCTGATTCCTGCCGGTACCGGTCTGAGAGAATACAACCGACTGGTGGTGGCAAACAAAGATGAATATGCCGCACTCCAGCTCACTGACAATCCGGAAGAGCTGGTAGTAGGATAAAATAGCGACAAGCGATAAAAATGAGGACCGACGGAATTTCCGCCGGTCCTTGTTTTTTAGGAATGGAAGAAAATGATTATCATGATATAACATGATTCACCATGTTACAACATGATAAATCATGATTCACCATGATAAAACATGATCCATCATGTTTTATCAGTCAAAACTCAGAATCAATCCTTGAGATAATACACAATCGTCGAGACTACGCGCACTCTTTTGATGTAGGGTGTGTATTGGTCGCGGTCCTCAATCGAGAACTGTCCCTGTGATGCCGTCTTGATTTTGCCGAGCTTGCTTTCTGAATCATCAGCAAATTTGTTGGCTGCCTCACGGGCATTTTTCGTGGCATCAGCTATCATTGTCGGCTTGATGCTGTTGAGATCGGTATATTCGTATGTAGTCTGATACTGATAGTCGCCTGCAACGATTGCGATACCCTGTTTCAGAAGCTCCGTCTGGCGTTCGATAAGTTTACGCACCTGCTCCACCTGAGAGGAGGTGACGACCACTACGTTAGTGACGTTATAACGGAAAGGTATGCTTTGCGAATTATAACGGTCAGCCTGCAGGTCGATTACCTGGGGCGCGTTTATGGAGATTTCGGAATCCTTGATGCCGTTGGTCTTCAGAAACGACAGGATGGCAGTGTTGGTACGCTCGATGTTGGCATAGATGGATGGCAGGTCGTTGCCCACCTCTTTACTTACGATAGGCCAAGTCACTTTGTTGGCATTTACCTCTCGTTCGGAAAGACCTCTGACAGTGACCACGCGCTGGTTGTCGGAGATGCTGGAAAGTCCTTTGCGTACTTGGACGCCCAGAAGCAGCAGACCGATACAGATCAGAAGTCCGCACGTGGAGGTGGAAAAGTTGAACACGCTCTTGCCTGATGATTTGCAATTGTCTTGATTGTCCATTTTGATAAGTGGTTTAAGATTTTTATTAAAAAATTTTTATTAATGATGATTATAAATGAAGTCTGCATAAGGGGTATGGTGGAATCTTTTAGGCTGTCCGTGGAACAAGATTGAACCGATTCTATACGACTTCTATTATATTTAACATTGAAAGTGGTTTCTTTGATACAATAAATTCAATATTTTTTTGTAATTTCGCGAAATAAAGAGAATTTGCCCTCTTTGAGAGCCTGCTATGCCTGGCGATGGGGCGACTTGACAATTAGAACAGCAATGATAGATAAGATAAATCGGATAAAAGAAGAGGCGGCTGCTGCTACGGCTGCTACAGCGCAGGAGGTGGAGGATCTCCGTATAAAGTTTTTGAGCAAGAAAGGGGTGGTATCCTCTCTTATGGCTGATTTCCGAAATGTGCCGGCAGAAAGCAAGCGCGAGCTCGGACAGAAACTTAACGAATTGAAGACGTTTGTGACTGAAAAGATAAACAGTCTGAAAGAGGGTCTTTCCGCTAATGCCGACGAAGAGGCGGCAGCCGTTGACTTGACAAGAACCGAGACGTTGTTGCCGGTAGGCTCACGCCATCCGCTTTCAATCGTGAAGAACGATATTATCCGCATTTTCGCGGGAATGGGTTTCACGATTGCAGAAGGTCCGGAGATTGAGGATGATTGGCACGTGTTCTCTTCCTTGAATTTCCCCGCCGATCATCCTGCCCGCGACATGCAGGACACTTTCTTCATCTCACGTAATCCGGTCGACGTGCTTCTCCGCACGCACACTTCCTCCGTTCAGACGCGGGTGATGGAGAAGACCCAGCCCCCAATCAGAATCGTCTGCCCCGGTAGAGTCTACCGTAACGAGGCTATTTCCGCACGTGCCCACTGCTTCTTCCATCAGGTGGAGGGTCTGTATATCGATAAGAACGTATCGTTTGCAGATCTGAAGCAAGTGCTCCTTAATTTTGCCAAGGAGATGTTTGGTCCCGAGACAAAGATACGTCTCCGTCCCTCATATTTCCCGTTTACAGAGCCATCTGCGGAAATGGATATAAGCTGCGATCTTTGTGGTGGCAAGGGTTGCGCGTTCTGCAAAGGCACCGGTTGGGTGGAGATTCTCGGATGCGGCATGGTCGATCCCAACGTGCTTAAGGCCTGTGGCATCGATCCCGAAGTGTATTCCGGATATGCATTCGGAATGGGCATCGAGCGCATCACCAATCTGAAATATAGGGTCAAGGACTTGCGAATGTTCAGCGAGAACGACGTACGTTTCCTCGCCGAATTTGAGTCTGCACGCTGATAGATATGTATGCTCCGGTAAATCCGGAAATCTGATGCGAAAAATGACATTAAAAGAGAGATATGACGGAGTGATTGCTTGGTTTTCGGAGAATATGCCTTCTCCGGAAACCGAGTTGCATTACGACACTCCATTTCATCTGCTTCTCGCAGTTATACTCTCCGCCCAATGCACCGACAAGAGGGTCAATATCGTGACGCCTCCGCTCTTTGAAGCATATTCGGATGCGGCGGCTTTGGCGGCGGCTTCTGAAGAAGACGTTTTCAATTTTATAAAAAGCGTCACATTCCCCAATAATAAGACTCGTCATCTCATCAGGGCGGCGAAAGTGCTGATGGAGGAGTTCGGAGGAGAGATGCCTTCCGACATAGAGGGTCTTATGAAATTGCCCGGGGTGGGACGTAAGACTGCCAATGTGATGCTTTCCGTAGTATGGGACAAGGCAGCGATGGCGGTGGATACTCATGTGTTCAGGGTAAGCAACAGAATCGGTCTTACCAATAATTCCAAGACTCCGCTTGCTACAGAGAAAACTCTGATGAGGCATATACCCGGCGATGTGGTGCCGAAAGCTCATCATTGGCTGATACTGCACGGACGATACGTATGCAAGGCGCGTAAGCCGGAGTGCGGAAACTGTGGAATCATGGGATGGTGTCGCTCGTATGCTAATGAAATGAAGAAGAATTCCGGTAAGTGAATGCCGGAGGAAACAAGGGTCGTAGATCCGACCGACAAGTGGAAATGGAATATTCAAGATTACAAGATAAGTGCCGGGGGGCTTTGGTAGGTGGTGCCGTCGGCGATGCACTCGGCTATGCAGTCGAGTTTGATTCGTTGGAGGAAATTATCGAAAGGTTTGGAGAAAAAGGTATTACCCGTTACGTGACTGACGCTTGTGGTATGGCGCGTTTTTCCGACGACACACAGATGTCGCTCTTCACGCAAGAGGGTCTTTGCAATGGAATAATAGCCACGGAATTCGGGATGATCGAGGAGTTGATGCCGTATATTGAGAAATCTTATCTGGATTGGCTGACCACTCAAAGAGGGACACAGGAGGATCTGCCCGACAGCCGTCTTTCTCATGTGGATGAGCTTTGGGTGGCGCGTGCTCCGGGCATCACTTGCCTGAACGCTCTTGAGAATATACGGGCAGGCATAAATCATCGCAATGACTCTAAAGGTTGCGGAGGAGTGATGAGAGTAGCACCTGTCGGCATTTTTTGTGCTGCCCATTCCGATCTGTATGACTATGAGGATACGGCGCGTCTTGCCGGCATGGCAGCCGAGATAACACATCATCATCGGATGAGCACCTACGCGTCGGCATTGCTTGCCACCACGGTCAGAGACTGTATCGGAAAGTCAAATATCCGCCGTCTTGAATTTGAATGGATAGTGGAGGGCGGACTGATAATGCTGAAAAAATATTATGACGACGAATCAAAGATAATGGCTGAATTTTCTGCTATTATCCATCGTGCCATGTCGCTCGCAAAATCAGATATACCCGAGAGGGATGCCATTCGTAAGTTGGGACAAGGCTGGATAGCGGAAGAGGCACTTGCCATAGCCATCTTCTCAGTGATGCGACACGTGGGCGACTTTGAGAAATGCGTGGTGTGCGCAGTCAATCATGACGGCGACAGCGATTCCACAGGAGCAATTGCCGGGAATATCATTGGAGCGATACTCGGATATTCCGCCATACCATCATATTTCCTTGATAACCTTGAGATTCTCCATGTGCTGGAATCGGTGGCAGATGAACTCTGCGACGCCGATCCCATATAATGCGTTCGTAGCAAGTATTATACTTGGTATAGGAAGCGTTTTATGCTTCTCTTGGGAGTCTTCTCAAATTCCTTATCCATCAGGCGGTGGGCACTGAGCTTGCTATATGATTCAAGCTGCTTGTTGACCTCGCGGATATTATCCTCCATCACCTTATCGATATCTGCTTTCGTCAATTTCTTTGCCTCGGCAGCATCCATGTCGGGCACAATTAGAGCCACAAGCTTACCATGATCATCAATGACGAGGGATTCTGCCACCAATGGCATATTGTTGAGCTTCTGCTCGATCTCCTCCGGATATATGTTCTGTCCCGACGGACCGAGAATCATCGTCTTACTGCGTCCGCTGATTGAGATAAGACCGTCGGGGGCGATTGTGCCCATGTCTCCGGTGTTCATCCAGCCGTCGCCATTAGGAAACACCTCCTTTGTGGCATCCTCATTCTTATAATATCCTTTCATAACGTTGTCGCCCTTGACAAGGATATTCCCCGGGATATTTGCAGGATCAGGCGAGTCAATCTTTATCTGCATCCTGTCGACTATCCTGCCTACGGTGTGTGGGCGCGTCTCCGTCGGCGGGGCATACGTCAGTAGCGGACCACATTCAGTCATGCCGTAACCGACTGTGACAGGGAATTTGATTTTATTGAGAAATTTCTCCACGTCGGGATTAAGCGGTGCGCCACCGATTATGATCTCAATCACCTGCCCGCCAAACACGTTGATAAGCGTAGCCCTTATCTTGGAATATATCCTCGTGTTGATGATCGGAAGTTTCAGAAGAAACTTCATGGTGGGGGTCTGTATCTTTGGGAATACTTTTGTCTTTATGATCTTTTCAAGCACAAGCGGCACCGTGATTATAAGCTTCGGACGCACCTGTGAGAATGCCGAGAGAAGCACTTTGGGTGAGGGCACTTTGGTGAGGAAATTGCAATGGCATCCTTTCACGAATGGATGCAGCATCTCGATAACCATGCCATACAGGTGTCCGAGCGGAAGCATGTTGACCATACCGTCTCCCGGCTTAAGGAAGTTAAGGTCATCGATGGAATATCGTATGTTGCTCCAGATGCTGAGGAAGGGGAGCATCACCCCTTTGGGGGTGCCGGTTGAGCCTGATGTATAGTTGATGACGGCGAGATCTTCCGGACTGTCGCGGTAATAATTGACGTCGGCAGGGGAGAAGTCTTCCGGATATTCCTCTCCGAAAAGGGCGTTGATCTCCTTGCGTGTCTCCTCAATTTTCTTACTGTTGGAGAAGGCGAGACCCTCCTCCGAGATATAGAATGCCGCAGAAATACCTTTAAGCACATTGAAATCAAGTCTGTCGGCAATCTGCTTGTCTGTGAAGAGCAGGCGAGCCTCGCTATGATTGACGAGACTTTGTATATTTTCCGGCTTAAACTCATGGAGAATAGGCACTGCCACCGCCCCATACGTCAGGCAGCTGATGAATATCACTGCCCATGATGCGGAATTCTTGCCGCAGATAGCTATCTTGTCGCCGGGTTTGATGCCGGCAGCCCGATAGATTATGTGCAGCTTGCCTATCTGTTCTGCCACTTCAGAAAACTTGAAGCTCACGCCTCCGAGATCGGAGAATGCCATGAGTTGCCAATTGTTTCTTATTGATTTTTCAATAAGACTGTTTAGCGATCTTTCGCCGTAGGGTGTCGGTGTGTTTTTTTTCTTAGATAAAAACATAGTTTGTCTTGTTTACTTTGCACCGTTATCCAAGACTGTTTTAAGACGGGCATCTATCTGTTGTAGCGATTCATCGCGCGATATAATCTTCCCGTCGGGACCTATCAGCATGTGGTGAGGTATGCCGGAGAATCCATATATGTCGTATGGTCGTCGTTGCGTGTTCAGGATTACGGGCCAGGTGATATTATGTTTGTTGACTGCTGCCTTCGAATCGTCAGGAGTGTCTCTTACCGCCACCCCCACTATCTCGAGCCCTTTATCTTTCCATCTCTCATAGAGAGCCGACATTTCCGGAAGCTCCTTTATGCAATAGGGGCACCAGCTTGCCCAGAAATCTACGAGAGTGAATACACCCGGTTTAACAAATGAAGAGAATTTTGTGTTCACGCCATCGATGGTTTCTCCTTCAAAATCCACGAATGGTTGACCAGGAGCCGTTGCCGCCCGCAGTTTGGCGAAGTTCTGATAATATTTCGCCTTTGACGATTCTTTTAGATTCACAGGTGCTTCCGCAAGCAGACTGTCCACCTTATTATAGTCTGCATACTTCAGCCATTCGATGCCGAAATACGAACCGATGGGATTTTTCTTATTATCATTATAGCTTTTCTCTACAAACTCTACATACGCATCAGCATCGTCGAGATTTTCCAACGAGTCAAGGCTACTGAGCATCTTGGCAAAGCTGTCGTTGAGCGGAGTGCCGGATGCTGTCGAGGTGCTGTCGTTGAGAGTGGCGAGTCCCGGCTCCGTGATATAGAATGCACGCGTGCGTCCGTCAATGAGGACGGAGGCAAATACCGGCTCTGACGGGAGTTCGCTGAGTCGTACCTTCCCATTCTCTACAGTAGCTGTGGCTATCGATGTTGAGTCAAGGAAATTGATGAGTTCTACAGTCTGCCCTTCGAATTTGTCGGAAAGGGAGATCTCAAGCTCCGTTTCCTTTTGCGAACATGAGGCGGAGATTAGGGCGGCACCTGCCAATATGAAATTAATGATATGTCTTTTCATTAGGTTGCGGGTCTTAATCGGTTATGAAAATATAACAGGCATCGGTGGGAGGCCGACGCCTGCATTATGACTCTATGATGATAATTTAGACAAATTTTTTGAGGAGAGGTTTAATTGGTAGGATTTAATTTCGACAATAAAATTGTCGAAAAACTTTGAAATTATCGAAACTTCAAGATTGTTGAAACTTTGAAATTTAGAGACTTCAATCAGCCGTTAAGGGAATAATTGATTGATCCAAGTGGAATCTTCCCTTCCATATACACTACGCTGACGTTTTCCCCTCCGTTCTGAGTGATGACAAGGAGATGGGTCACGTATTTCTTATCCCCGGAAAGACGTGCGAAAACGTCATAACGGTAGTAATCCTTCTTCTTGGTGGTCAGTGTCTCAAGTTTGTTGTCGTTCTTGATTCTCTTTATGATTTTCCAGAGAGATTCATTGGTGCCCCCGGTGTATGTGGAGATTGTCTCGATACACTTCAGATTCTGGCTTGACACAGGAAGACCGCCATAGTTTTCATGGGAAAGAGGGGTGTCGCCCATGGCTTGCAGCATGAGGGGAGAGATGTAGGTATAGTCGAATTCCGGGTCTGATGCAAGGCTCTCGAAATATTTCTGCGGGCTGCCGGCAAAAGCCGAAATTGAAAAGCAACTCATGGCTATGAGTATAAAAATCTTGAGTAGGTTCTTCATATCGTAATATTTTTAATCTTAATTCGCTTGTTGAGGGATAGAGGCATGCTCCTCCGGAGAGAGAAGGGCAAGAGAGGAATTAACCATCTCAAAGGCATCGGCTATCCCGGCAAAGGCAGAAGACACGATGTCGACAGATTCATAGACATTGCTCACTGTCTGGCTGAGGGTGGTCAGCGGTTGCATGACTATCTCCGAAGGGTCTATGATTGCGGCTGCCAGCATGGGACGTATCTCAGCTACAGGCTCTGTAAAATCCGGAATCTTCATGTTGGGTGGGAGAGAGAGGGGTTCCGGAAGTGGGGTCTTTGTCTCTGCCTTAAGGTTTTCAGTCGTTACGTTCGTCGTCTTTTTCTTATCCTTGCGTATGGATTTATATTGTATTCTCACAGACGCATTGCCCGGAGCAGCAACGGTGATAGTTGTCGGATCAATTGCGTGTGATTCTTCGGCAGTAGGCGTAGAGGCTACAGCCGCAAGCTGACCTGAAGCCGGCAGTGGATTAGTGTCAGGAAATGAGGGTTGCCGGGATGGAAGACCGATTGTGAGAATTATCCCCGCTATTGCAGCTGCCGCGCCCGAATATGTGGCGGCGAGTCGCCATCTCCGTTTCCGGCTTGAGGCAGAGAGTCGGGAAATATGTTTCTCGAGTCTTGCTTCAAGTCCGGGCGGCGTCTGGGCTGAGAGATTGTCAAGAGTGCGGAGGTTAAGCTGATGGAGTGCTGCGACTACGCTAAGGTCGTTGAGTAGCATCCTGTCAGGCATAACACCGTTCTCCTTGCCAGACAATATGCTCTCGGCATATTTGTCAAGCAGACTCATCTCAGCTTCTGAGATAGTGGCGTTGAAAAATTTTTCAGTCAGATGTCTGACGGTATTAAGATCATGTTCTGTCATATTCCTATATGTTGAGGTAAGAGAGTTTATATTTTAGAGAAGAGTTCGCGAAGTTTCTTTCGTCCACGCGAGAGCAGCACCCGGATATTATCTTCAGATAGCCCGGTGGCGTGATGTATCTCGGAAGAAGAGAGACCGCCTACGCCGTTGAGTGTCAGCACCCGTCGTTGGTTGGCAGGGAGAGACTGCAACATATTGCGCAATTTCTCCAGATCGTCTTTCGCCTCTGTCAATGACGATGGGGTCGGAGCGCTGTCCGCTATGTCGGGTATTGACCCGTCGATGGCATCAAAGGCAGGGCGTGAACGGCTCACCATTGATAGCGCAATATTCTTGACTGTCACGGTGGCATAGCCCGCCACATTTTCTATTTCAGAAAGGCGTCCCCGATTTTCCCACAGACGGGTGAAAGCCTCCTGGATGCAATCCTCCGCATCGCTCTCATTCCGCAGGATGGTGAGGGCGTAGGCATATAGAGTCTTATGGAGCGGCATCACGCAATTTTTGAACCGGCTTTCGTTCATCTGTCAGTGTTATTCCTGTTATGTCCGGTTGTGTCAGATTTAACCTGCACATACTGAACTATCATAGGGGGATGTATTGAAGTTTAGACAACTTCATTTCCCTTTCTGATATAACGACTCGCAAATGAGAAAAATGTTACACCGACATTGATATTTTTTTTCTAATTTTTTTGAAATGGAGTATATTTGCAAAATAAAAAATATTGGAAAATATGGAGAATTTGACAGGATTAGGCAGACATTATCTTTTTCGTCCTGCCGGACTAAGGGATGTGGCTGTAGCCACACGCATTTTGCGAGATGCGGCGCAGAAGATGATGGCAGAGGGTAAATGTCAGTGGACAGAGACGTATCCATCGGAATCCAACGTATTGTCGGATATAAAGGCAGGGAATGCGTATGTGATTGAGACGGATGGCATAGTGGAGGCATACGGGGCTATGGTGTTTACAGGAGAGAGTGCCTACGATGATATTGATGGGGAATGGCTCTCTGATTCTCCCTACGTTGTGGTTCATCGTCTTGCCGTGGCACAATCCGCGCAGGGTAGAGGTGTGGCAAGCCGATTCATGAAGATGGTGGAGGTGCAGGCTGCAGAGCGGGGCATCAGTAGTTTTCGTGTAGACACAAATTTTGACAATAGGGCGATGCTGACACTGTTGGAGAAAAGAGGCTTCTGCTATTGTGGAGACGTCCGCTATCCGCAAGGTGGACGTATGGCTTTTGAGAAATTGATCTGACAGGAAATGAAAAATCTGATCAGATGAGAAACGAGAAATTAATCTTGTGGGAAATTTTTTTCAAAAAAATGACAACCTCAATGAACCATCCATGCTGCCGGGTGTTATAATTACAGAAAATCGTTTCATGATGTTAGGTTAGTTAGAAAGTTAAGAAGGCTGTCGATGTGAATCGGCAGCCTTTTCTGCGTTTATGGATTCGTGTTGCTATAATTTACAAATCCCTTTTACTATATGAGATGTAATCCAACTTATTGAGTAAATCCGAAGCAAGGATGCTTGAATCAGCATCCGCGTTTTGTGCAAATTCCTTCAATATCTCAAAGGTTAGCTGAGGATTGACCGGATATAGATAGTCGGCAACCCAATTACAAATCTCCGGGGAATAAAATTCATCCGAATATGATACCAATTCTTTGATTAATCCATGATCAGAGAGATAATTGATTGTCGTCATTATATCTTTGCTTAGGGCATGGTGGTCTCCTGGCGAGGGATATTCCACATAATTCTCGAATAGTTCAAATAAATATTCGAAAGCAGTGGAGTCATCCTTTATCTGAAGAGGTGGCATCACTTTTTCAAACTCCTCTTCTGTAATCATAGATGATCCCTTGTCGTTGAATACATCTATTCCCTCATCTATCTTTTTGTTAAATTCTTTTGACAAATTATCTGGATCAAAGATACTGTTTAAGATTTCAGTCGTTTGTGGAGTCATATATATGGCTCGCACGGGGCTGCCTTTGTAAATTTCAGCGAGGTAAGAGGTGTCGTTATTCTTATTCCGGAAATAATAGCATTTTTGGTAGTTCTTATTCTCCTCGTCAGAAAGAATTTTCTTCAAAATATCTATCGTATTTCTGTCGGCATCACGTTTATTCATCTCGATCACAAGATTGATCTGTATCCCCACATTCTCTTTCATGAAATGGCAGGTGGCCTTTATTCCTGAATTTTTAAGGACGTTTTTGAGGTGCTCCACACGTCTCTGTCCCTCATTCTCCGCATCTGTAGGGGAAAGCCAGAGAGTTTTCATTACAATAAATTGTTTCTCCTGCCTTTGTAATACAAAAATGGAATCAGTGCTTTCATCATGGTAAGAATACTTCTTTGCTTTTTGGCGAAAACTGCTTACATGAGTCTCCACACTTGGATCAATCATCCTTATCCTGCGGCAAAACCAATATTGATCAAGATTCCCAAGTTTTGTTATCAACATAAGTATAATAATGGTTATTACAGGAGTCAGGAAAGTACTGTAATCTATTTCTACCCCCAAATAATCACTTAGCCATACGATAAGGAATATCACCAAAGCGACTCCCAATATACCGGCTATACAATAAAGGACATTACGATATTTTCTGAAAAATCCTTGTAACGGTTTTGATTCATTATTATGAGACATACTCTGCATGGTGCTTAGGTTTATAAGATTGGCAATTAAGTTTAGAAAATAACAATCATAAAAATGGTTGAATGAAGTTTAGATAACTTCGTTTGCAAAGTTAACTAAAAATAAATTAAACAGATAGAAAAAGTGATGGAAAAATATCAAAAAAAATCACCACTTAATGAACCGAATGGCAACAGTCGATGTTATAATTACAGAAAATCGTTTCATGATGTTAGGTTAGTTAGAAAGTTAAGAAGGCTGTCGATGTGAATCGGCAGCCTTTTCTGCATCCGGAAGCCTCCCACCAAAACTCTGGCTCTATATGCTCCATGTATGACTAAGAAAGATTGGCTGTAAGGATTTGAACCAACTCCAATTCAGCGGATGGTATCTGCTGAATTTGACCCCAAAGGGCAGACCCTGTCTGTCTTTTATGGAATCAATCTTTACAAATTGGTCAGACAGTGTCTAACCAATTTGTAAGTATTTTGCTCACACATAGTTCCCACCAAAACACCGGCTTAATATGCTCTATGTATATGTTGAACTTCTCCATACCTAAAATGCAAAAAATGCAGTGATTTTATAGAAATTGTGTGATGTAGGTCGGAAGATATGTGATATTCTCAAAAATTTTTTCATTCGGTGATGAACCGAATGGCAACAGCGGATGTTATAAATACAGAAAATCGTTTCATGATGTTAGGTTAGTTAGAAAGTTAAAAAGGCTGTCGATGTGAATCGGCAGCCTTTTCTGCATCCTTTATGGTGCCCGATTTTATATGGAATAAATATTGCATCACATGACCGACACAGACAAACGCATCCCCTTTATCAAAGTGGTGCAGCTTGCCCTCTTTACTCAATCACTTTCCATGAGCCTCCATTGTCGGGTCCATATCGCTTGATACGGTTTTCTTTCATTAAGGCTTCCAAACGCCGTTTTACACTGCTTTCGTGGATATTGAGTTCTATTGCTAACTCTGAACGTGAAATTGTAGGATGAGTCTTTAACAGTTCTACAATACGATTCTTCTGGTCGGTTTTCTGGTCGGTTTCTGGTCGGTTTCTGGTCGGTTTCTGGTCGCCTCGTATAGATACGAAAATTTCTCGTGGAATAATGGCTGTTACACCTCCTTGTTCAACAGTGAATGAAGGATAGGAAAGATGTAATTTGTCAAATTCCCTCATTATTTTCTCGTACCCACGTCCCCATGCTTCAATAAATCCGGCACGATAGAACACTTGAGCCATTTTGGGATTGCGAGGTTTGGAAGTATGTTTGCTCATAAGGGTTTCAACAGTGTAATCTTCAGGTAGAGCACCTTCGTTCCATAAGCGGATATGATCATCATATATGCTCATCTGATTCCATGTGCCGATTTGCAATTTATGGACTATACTATTGAATATTATCTCGCGTAATGCGTCTTCCGGTATTTCCAGTGGCTCTTTACGATGTAGACCTTCATAATGAATCGGACGGATAAGATATTTGCTGCTCAGCACTTGAATAATTCTATCTGTCATCTGAATCAAATTCCCTTCAATCAAATCTTGGTTTAGCAAATCTGCATCATCGGTGCCAAATCTGCCAATCTTAAAACCTGATGTGACGAATCGACGTTGTGGATATTTGCCGAATAGCAATACCGCTCCGTTTGTAGGAATACCACCTTTTATAAGACCTAAATTTGACAAAACTTCCTCTTTTGAGGATTCTCGTGAGTCCGCCTCCATGCGACCCTCCTTTATGGCATGGTCCAAAAAGTAATCGATGGCACTTTTATCGATATCATTAATAGTTGTGCCATCGCATGGTATATCCTCCCAATTCAATCCCATTTTCTTCAAGAGAAATTGGTGCAGAGCGTTGCCACGAAGTTCTTGCTTTGTAGCACCGCTACGAAAATAATATACACCTTTGTAAGAGATCGGCATTCCTGATGGGTCAATTATAATCTCAATTACATCCTTGCCATCCATCACGAGATGATTGGTTTCTGGGAAAACTCCGGTATTGTTGATAATCTTGTTGGGAATATCTTCCAGTTGCTGATGGAGTCTGTCCACACCAACAACACTCAAATCATCGTCAATGCCAATGTATATCTTGCCGCCATGAGCATTGGCAAATCCGGATACCCATTTCAGATATTCGTCTTTCCAGATACGCTTATGCTCTATATTCTGGTTCTCTTGATTCATATCGCAAAATTACTTCAAAATCTTGACATACACAATAGAACAGTTTATTTTAGACTTGTACGATCCTCTGAAAAAGGCTAATTTGGCATATTGGTCAATACATCATTTTTATATGAAATCCCCAAAACAAGAAATTCAAAACTCCATGCAAGATTATGTTTCGGAGGTGGGGGAATTAAAATTTATTCAATAGAGTTTAATACTCTATTTTTTTATTCGTTGATGAACCGAATGGCAATAGCGGGTGTTATAATTACAGAAAATCGTTTCATGATGTTAGGTTAGTTAGAAAGTTAAAAAGGCTGTCGATGTGAATCGGCAGCCTTTTCTGTACGCTTATTTTGCGAATAAGTGTCGTTTTGGCTTATTTCGGTTTTGACTCGCAATATACGCAACGGTAATCACCGGAATGGTCGTGTGCCGGACGGAATAGACTGTCTACGCCCACTTCCATATTCGAGATGCAACGCTTGTTGCGGCAGATAAACTTGTTGCGCACTGCATCCTTCGGCACAAGCTCTGTGGTCTTAGTCGGGTCGTTTGCCCATTCAAGGAGCTTCACGATGAGAGCCATACGCACGAATTTGCCATTCTCCACCTGACGGAAATATGCGGCACGCGGATCGGCATCAACGTCTACGCTGATTTCGTTGACGCGTGGCAGCGGATGCAGGATTCTCATCTCAGGACGCGCACTCTTCAACTTCTCCGCATCAAGTACGAAGAAATCCTTCACACGGTCATACTCATCCTCGTCAAAGAAACGCTCCTTCTGTACGCGGGTCATGTAGAGCACGTCAAGCTCGCCCATTACCTCTTCCATAGTGTCTACCTCCTTATACGGCACACCGTGCATATCGCACACCTCCTGCTTCATATAGTCAGGCAGACGGAGTTGCTCCGGAGCGATCAGCACCACTTTAACACCCTCGTAGCGAGACAACGCCTTGATGAGTGAGTGGACGGTACGTCCGAACTTCAGGTCGCCGCAGAATCCGATGGTGATATTGTCGAAGCGTCCGATCTCACGCTTGATGGTCAGAAGGTCGGTCAGCGTCTGGGTGGGATGGCTGTGGCTACCGTCGCCGGCATTGATCACCGGTATGCGGGAGTTCATCGCGGAGACTGTCGCAGCACCCTCCTCAAAGTGACGCATGGCGATTATGTCGGCGAAACAGTTTATCACCTTTGTCGTGTCGGCACACGTCTCTCCCTTGCTCACCGATGAGTTCTTGGCATCGGAGAAACCGAGCACGTTGCCGCCAAGCTCCATCATTGCAGCGGTGAAACTGAGGCGCGTGCGGGTAGAGGGTTCATAGAAAAGCGTGGCGAGCTTCTTACCCTTGCATTTTTCCGAATATTTCTCACGGTTGTCGATTATATCGAGGGCAAGGTCGATGATCTCCTCAAGCTCCTGCTTGGAGAGGTCGGTGGGGTCAATCAGGTGTTTCATGCCATCCAGGATTCATCAGAGGGATTTGCCATGAATTTCTTCAGGCGCACCTCCTCCTCGGGAGTGATGTAGTTCTCTTCCACTGCCACTTCACAGAGAGTGTTGAAGTTAGAGAGTGAATAATTGGTGACGTTGGCTGCTGCAAGACGGTCAAGACCTTTCTGCATACCGTAGGTGAAGATGCTGACCACGCCGAGCACGTCTGCACCTGCCTCACGAAGAGCCTCAACCACCTCGATGCAGCTTCCTGCTGTAGAGATGAGGTCTTCAATCACCACCACTTTCTGTCCCTTTTCAAGTTTACCCTCGATGCGGTTGCCACGTCCGTGGTCCTTATTACCTCCGCGCACGTAGCCCATCGGCATGTCAAGGATCCATGCTGCACAGGCTGCGTGGGCGATGCCCGCAGTGCTCGTGCCCATAAGTACTTCTGCCTCCGGAAATTTCTCACGCACAGTGGCGGCGATAGCCTCTTCCACTACCTTGCGCGCCTTTGGAGCGGTGAGGATAAGACGGTTGTCACAATAAATCGGACTCTTTATGCCGCTTGCCCATGTGAATGGTTTTGCGGGGCTGAGAAATACAGCCTTGATGCCGAGAAGTTCGGCTGCTACTTTTTTTGCAGTTGTTTCCATTGTTTGTTTTTTATGAATTATGAAACGTTTGAAACGAATGAAACGCGTGAAACGCGTGAAACACGTGAAACAAATGAAACGAATGAAACGCGTGAAACAAATGAAACACGTGAAACAAATGAAACGAATGAAACACGTGAAACGAATCTCATGCTGATGACTACACGCTGATCAATCAAGATCGATTGCAAGAAAATCCTTCACACAACGGTGATATGCGGCTACGGGATCTTCTGCTGCTGTGATAGGACGTCCCACCACGATATAGTCGGAGCCGATTTCGCGTGCCTTGGCGGGATCGGTGATGCGCACCTGATCGTCTGCCTTCGAGTCGGCAAAACGTATGCCCGGAGTGATGGTCATGAAATCGTTGCCGCAGGCTTCTTTCACGAGGCTTGCCTCAAGGGGGGAGCATACCACGCCGTCAAGACCTGCCTCTTTGGCATTCTGTGCATACTTGGCGATGGTGTCGTTGATGCTTGCGTCGATGAGAAGCTGCTCACGCATGGCTTTCTCTGATGTGGAGGTGAGTTGGGTGACGGCAATAAGAAGCGGACGTGTGCCATCCTCGCGGGTGAGTCCCTCAATGGCTGCACGCATCATCTCGATTGTGCCTGCCGCATGCACGTTGACCATATCCACGTCAAGACCGGAAAGTACCTTCATGGCTTTTTTCACAGTGTTGGGTATATCGTGTAGTTTGAGGTCAAGGAAAATCTTGAAACCGCGTTTCTTCAATTCCCTTACGATCTCCGGACCGGCGGCATAGAAAAGCTCCATACCGATTTTAAGGAAAGGTTTGCGCTTCTCATCCTTGAATTTGTCAAGAAAAGCGAGACAAGCATCGGCAGAGCCGAAGTCGCAGGCGATTATTACATCTTTTGCATTCATATTTCGAGTGTATGGGATAGGGGTTATTGTTGTTGGTTGTAGATATCAGACTATACCGATTATCTCGGAAAGAGAGTCTATGCCGAGACGTTCCATCTCGATGGGAAGATTCTCGATTATCTCCTTGCAGGCATACGGGTTGATGAGGTTGGCGGCACCCACTTCCACGGCTGTCGCGCCTGCCATCATCATCTCAATCACGTCAGAGGCGGATGAGACACCGCCGCATCCGATCACGGGCACACCGCAGGCGTGTGCCACCTGATTGACCATGCGCACAGCCACAGGGAAGACTGCCGGACCGGAGAAGCCACCCATACGGTTGGCGATTACCGGACGGCGTGTCTTTAGATTGATTCGCATACCCAAGAGAGTGTTGATGAGGCATAGTCCGTCGGCTCCGGCTTCCACGGCGGATTGTCCGATGGAGACTATATCCGTGACGTTGGGGGTCAGTTTGACGTAGAGGGGTTTGGTGATAACCTTTTTCACCTCCTTAACCACTTCAGCTACAGAGGTGCAGCATGTGCCGAAGCTCATGCCTCCGCCATGCACGTTGGGACAGCTCACGTTAAGTTCAATGATTGCCACTTGCTCCTCCTTATCTATCTTCTCGCAACATTCCACGTATTCATCGATTGAGAAGCCGCTGATATTGGCGATTATCGGCTGATGGAATGCCTCGCGCATCTTGGGAAGCTCCTCGGCGATGACGGTATCTATGCCGGGGTTCTGAAGTCCGACAGAGTTGATGAGTCCGGCGCTGCACTCCGCCACGCGTGGGAGGGGGTTGCCGAAACGAGCGTCACGTGTTGTGCCCTTGAAGGAGATGGAGCCGAGTATGTCGATGTCATAAAACTCAGCCATGCCATATCCGAAGCCGAAGCAGCCGGAGGCTGGCACCACCGGATTCTGTAGCGTCACTCCGCTGAGCGTCACCTTTAGATCTTTTGCAGTTTGATTCATTTCCATATCAGTTCCTCCTTTCTGAACACCGGTCCGTCCTTACAGATTCTCTTTGCTCCAACGGCAGCCTCCACGCTGCAGCACATGCACGTGCCGAATCCGCATCCCATGCGGCTCTCAATGCTGACCTCGCCCGGAATATCCAGACCCTGGCATAAAGCGCGGAGCATCGGCATCGGCCCGCAAGCATGGAAATAATCACCGGAGATACCCTTCTCGCGGATAACATCGGTGACGAATCCCTTTGTTCCGGCAGAGCCATCTACAGTGGCGATGTAAGCCTCCACTCCGATCTCCTCAAACCATTTCTCCATGCCGAAAGAGTCGGCTGCGGTGTTATATCCGAGAATTACCACAGGCTCCTGACCGAGGCGTTTCAGGGTGCGTGCCAGATTGAGGAGTGGGGCGCATCCTATGCCGCCACCGAGCAGGAGTGGACGGCGTGCTCCGCTGTCGGTGGAGAATCCGTTGCCAAGACCATTGAGCATGTCTACGGTGTCGCCCGGGCGCATCTCGCTCATGGCTCCGGTGCCTTCACCCACCACGTCATAGAGAAGCACTACCTCTCCGCGCTCGTGGGAATAATCACATATCGAGATGGGGCGGCGAAGATATTTGCCCGGTATGGCAATATTGACAAACTGTCCCGGAGCATTGATCATGCCTGTGTCGCCGCAAAGCGTCATCACCCACGTCTTATGGGTGAGACGTCGATTGCTGATGACTGTATAATTATTTTTGATATTCATATTTAAAGGTTAATCTTCTGCATCTATAGTGGAGACCTTCATCGTGATGTCGTCAAGCACATCGAGGAGCACTTCCACAGTCTCGAGCGAAGTGAAGACCGTGATGTTGTTGTCGACGGCGGCGCGACGGATATGATAACCGTCGTGGTGCGAATGGTCGGCACTCAGCTCCATCGTGTTGATGACGTAGTTGACGTGACCCTGGCGCAGGGAGTCTATGATGTCGGAACTGCCCTCGCTGAGCTTGTGGAGCAGACGGGTGCGTATGCCGTTTGCGCGGAGAAACTCAGCGGTGCCCTTCGTTGCCTCGATGTTGAATCCGAGTTTGTAGAAACGCCGGATCAGCGGGAGGGCACGTTGCTTGTCGGAGTCGCCGATGGTGACGAACACGGTGCCGTAGTTCGCCACGGTCATGCCTGAAGCCTGAAGCGATTTGTAGAGTGCTCGCTTGAGCGACTTGTCGTAGCCGATAGCCTCGCCTGTGGATTTCATCTCCGGGGAGAGATAGGAATCCACGCCTCTCAGCTTGGCGAAGGAGAAGGCGGGAGTCTTCACGAACCATCGTTTCTTCTCCTCCGGATAAAGGCGGTCAATGCCCTGGTCGCGCAAGGAGTGACCCAGCATGACGAGGGTGGCGATGTGTGCCAATGGCGTTCCAGTGGCCTTCGAAATAAATGGCACTGTACGAGAAGAACGTGGATTTACCTCAATCACGTATACGTCTTCCTTACTATCTACGATAAATTGTATGTTGTAAAGACCTTTTATGCCGATTTCCTTGCCGAGACGCACCGTATAGTCGAGAATTGTCTGCTTCGCTTTCTGGCTGACGCTGAAAGTGGGGTAGACACTGATGGAGTCGCCGGAGTGTACTCCGGTATGCTCCACATGCTCCATTATTCCGGGCACGAATACGTTTTCACCATCGCAGATGGCATCCACCTCAAGCTCCTTACCCATGATGTATTTGTCGACGAGCACGGGATGCTCCACGTTGATCTCGACGGCTGTCTGGAGATACTGGCGCAGCTTATGCTCGTTGCTTACTATCTGCATGGCGCGTCCGCCAAGCACGTAGCTGGGTCGCACAAGCACTGGATAGCCTATGCGTTCCGCTGCCTTCACTCCATCCTCGATATTGGTTACAGCCACACCTTCGGGTTGAGGTATCTGTAGCTTCTCCATGATGGCTTCGAAGCATCCTCGGTCTTCCGCGTTTCTGATGGCTGTGATGTCGGTGCCGATTATCGGTGCGCCGAGAGCCGCCAAGGGTTCGGCAAGGTTGATGGCTGTCTGTCCGCCAAGCGAGACTATGACCCCCTCCGGACGTTCCAGGTCGATGACGTTCATCACCTCTTCCACCGTCAGCGGCTCAAAATATAGCTTGTCGCCTGTCGTGTGGTCGGTTGATACAGTCTCAGGGTTATTGTTGATGACTATCGCTTCGAAGCCTGCCTGACGTATGGTCCATACGGCATGCACGGTGGAATAGTCGAACTCCACGCCCTGACCGATACGTATCGGACCGGATCCGAGCACGATTATTTTGCGGCGGTCGGTCGGTATTGACTCGTTTTCCCATTCGTAGGATGAATAGAAATAATTCGTGCGGGCATGAAATTCCGCGCCGCAGGAGTCTATCATCTTATAGACGGGACGTATGTCATGCTTCTTGCGGAGAAGATAGATGCCGGATTCGCTCTCTCCCCACAGCTGACCGATGAATTTGTCGCTGAATCCAATTACCTTCGCATCGCGTAGCACGTTGATGTCGAAAGGATTCTCTTTTATCACCTTCTCAAAATCTACGATATTCTTGATCTTATCGAGGAAGAACATGTCGATTTTTGTGCGGTTGTAGATAAGACCGTTGTCGATGTCGCGGCGCATCAGTTCGGCGAGCGCATAGATGCGGTCGTCGGTTGCCTTCTTGATGTAGTCAAGCATCTCCTCGGTCGGCATGGTGTCGAATTTCTTGTGATGGACGTGGCATACGCCTGTCTCCAGCGACCGCACGGCTTTCAGCAGAGACTCCTCCAGAGTGCGCCCGATGCTCATCACCTCACCCGTGGCTTTCATCTGGGTGCCGAGTTCGTTGGAGGCATCGGTGAATTTGTCAAACGGGAAGCGTGCGATTTTCGTCACCACATAGTCGATTGTCGGTTCGAAACTTGCGGGCACGTGTCCGAGATCTATCTCATCGAGATGGAGTCCGACTGCTATTTTCGCGCTAACGCGTGCTATAGGGTAGCCGGATGCTTTCGATGCGAGTGCGGATGAACGCGACACTCGCGGGTTGACCTCAATGAGGTAATAGTCGAAAGAGAGTGGGTCAAGGGCAAACTGCACGTTGCAACCACCCTCGATTTTCAATGCGCGTATAAGTTTGAGCGCACTGTCGCGCAGAAGCTGATACTCCTTGTTGGTGAGCGTCTGTGCCGGAGCCACCACGATTGAGTCGCCTGTGTGGACGCCGACGGGGTCGAGGTTCTCCATAGAGCAGATGGCTATCACGGTGTCGTTGGCATCGCGCATCACCTCAAACTCAATCTCCTTGAATCCCTTTATGCTCTTCTCGACAAGCACCTGATGCACGGGGGATAGCTCGAGGGCGGTGCGCATCAGTTCGCGCAGCTCCTCTTCGTTGTCGGCGAAGCCGCCGCCTGTGCCGCCCAATGTGAAAGCCGGACGTAGAATCACGGGATAACCGATTTTTGCGGCGATCTCCACCCCATGCTCAATACTGTTGGCTACATCGCTGGGAAGCACCGGTTCACCTATACTCTCGCAAAGCTCTTTGAAGAGTTCACGGTCTTCTGCGCGTTCGATGCTGTCGAACGAAGTGCCGAGAATCTCCACGCCACACTCGTCGAGCACACCTTTCTTTGCGAGCTGCACGGCAAGGTTCAGACCGGTCTGTCCGCCGAGTCCGGGGACGATGGCGTCCGGACGTTCGTATCTCACGATCTTGGCTACGTATTCGAGCGTAAGAGGCTCCATGTAGACTTTATGTGCTATCTCCGGGTCGGTCATTATCGTTGCCGGATTGGAATTGACGAGTACCACCTCATATCCCTCCTCTTTAAGGGCGGTGCACGCCTGGGTGCCTGCATAGTCAAATTCGGCAGCCTGACCCACTACTATCGGTCCGGAGCCGATAACCATCACTTTCTTTATATCTTTACGCTTTGGCATTATCTTCTACTTTTAAATAATTATTTACCTGCAATCATTTCTTAATCTCCGGAATCATTTCTTCACTTCCGGAATCATGCGGATGAATTTGTCGAAGAGATATATTGAGTCTTGCGGACCGGGCGCACTCTCCGGATGGAACTGCACGGAGATCACCCTGTCTTCAAGGCATTCGCAACCCTCGATGGTGTTGTCGAGCAGGTTGATGTGGGTAGCTCTCAGAGGGGTGTCGGCAAGCGATTCCTCAATGACTGCATATCCGTGGTTTTGCGATGTGATGAGCACCTTACCTGTGGCAAGCTCCTTGACGGGATGGTTGCCGCCACGATGTCCGGGAGAGATCGCCCCGATTTTTGCACCGTATGCAAGCGCGATGAGCTGATGTCCGAGACAGATGCCGAACATAGGCACTTTGCCGCGGAGCTGACGGATGGTCTCAACCACTTCCGGCACGTCCTCGGGCGAGCCTGGTCCGTTGGAGATGAGCACGCCGTCGGGCTTGAACGACATGATCTGTTCTGCGCTCGTGTTCCAGGGCACTACGGTGACGTTGCAGTTGTGGGCATTCAGGCTACGCACCATATTGTATTTCATGCCGCAGTCGATTGCCACGATGTCGTATTTATAGTTGGCGGTGCGGGCAAACCAGCGTTTCTTGCAGCTGACCTTGCTGACGAGGTTGGTGGGGCGTTCGGTTGCCTTGATTTTGGCTACTGCCTCCTCTGTCGGCGTGGAGATGTCGGTGATGATGGCACGCAATCCGTTTGCATCACGCAATATGCGAGTGAGCATACGCGTGTCGACTCCGCTCATGGCCGGGATATTATTCTCATCAAGCACCTCTGCAAGGGTCTTTGTGTAGCGGAAGTTGGAGGGGGAGTCGTTGTTTTCCTTCACAATCATTCCTCCGATGGAGGGAAACTTTGTTTCGTAGTCTTCATCAGTGATGCCGTAGTTACCTATCAGCGGATATGTCATGACGATGATCTGCGCGGCGTAGGATGGATCGGAAAGAATCTCCTGGTAGCCTACCATCGACGTGTTGAACACGAGTTCACCGATGCTCTCGACGTCGGATGCAAATCCGACACCGGGAAATTCGCGACCGTCTTCGAGCACAAGTTTTTTTGTGTAAGGTTTCATTTTTTTTGACTAAGGATTATTTGACTGTAGAAATTATTCTTATTGTAGGAATCATTCTTAATGACTCAAGGATACCGCTTTCGCGTCAGAGCACCTGTACCCCTTTGTAGAGGAGTGCGGCTACGCTCCCCTGAAGCAGCATGCCGGCATACGGGGTGGCGCGTCCTTTAGTGCGGAATGTAGCGGGATCCACAATCTGTTCTGTCTCGGTGTCGAGGATGGTGATATCGGCGGGATTCCCTGCCTTTATGCCATCGGAGCATGGCAGACCAAGAATCTTGCGCGGATTGACCGACATGATCTCCACGAGACGTTCCATTGAGATCAGTCCGGTCTTGACCATTGTGGTGTAGACGGCTGCGAATGCCGTTTCAAGTCCAACCACGCCCATCGCGCTTTTCTCCAGACCCTTCCCCTTCTCTTCAGCGGAATGAGGGGCATGGTCAGTGGCTATGGCATCGATTGTGCCGTCAATTATGCCCTGACGGAGCGCATCGCGGTCGGTACGCGAACGTATCGGCGGATTCATCTTGAAGCGACCCTCCTCCTGAAGATCCTCATCACAGAAAGTGAGGTAATGCGGACCGGTCTCGCAGGTGACGAGCACGCCTCTCTCCTTGGCGCGGCGTATCAGCTCGACGCTCTCTTTTGTGGAGATATGGCATACGTGGAGGCGGCAGTGGGTCTCCTCCGCAAGTATGATATCGCGCTCTATCTCTTTCCATTCCGATTCGGAGCAGATGCCACGGTGTCCGTGGGCGCGGGCATACTCCCCGTCGTGGATATATCCACGGTTGAGAAGAGCCTCCACTTCGCAATGGGCGGCAAGTATCTTACCGGTGGGTGCTATACCTTTCATGGCGGCACGCATCACCTCCTCATCCTGCACTCCTGTGCCGTCGTCGGAGAATCCCGCCACGTAAGGGGCGAGAGTGGCGTAATCCACAAGCTCATGTCCCATGCGCTTACGCGTGATGGTGGCGTAGGGGATGACGTTGACAATGGCATCGCGGTTGATAATGTCGAGCTGGCGACGCAGGTTGTCGGGGGAATCTGGAGCGGGGTTGAGGTTAGGCATGGTGCATACGGTGGTGAACCCGCCGGCAGCGGCAGCCGCGCTACCGTCCTTGATAGTCTCCTTATAGGAATATCCCGGTTCGCGGAAATGCACGTGCATATCAACGAGACCCGGCACAAGATACTTCCCCGTAGCATCGATGACCTTGCATCCGGGATATTTATCGGCATCAATTTTCTCAGCCGTCTCAACTATCATTCCGTTGCTGACCACTACGTCGCAAAGTCGGAAACTATCGTCGCACCATACATTGGCACCGGTAATCAATAAAGTGTTGTCGTTGCTCATCTCTGCAAATTAAGAGGGTGAAAGGCATTGAAAAGCGGATAGGAGCCTACAGACACAGACCTATACTCAGGATTGCAAAAAAGGCAACTCATCAATGAGTTGCCTTGATATTTTGAAATCTGAAAAAAGAGGTATGTCGGAAGGTTTTGGCTCCCGTCAACAATTGAGTGCATAATACAAGACTCAAAAGATACCCGACTTTTCAAGATTGCCGTCATTTCATTTATTTTGCTTGCAAAGTTAGCAAAAAAATGACAACTTACCAACGCTCCGCAAAAATTTTTTATGAAAGCCGACTCGCTCGGTCTGTGATTTAACGTCGCTCTTGGGGTGGGTACGCTGTGATATTATCTCAGCAGCCACGGACGATGGAATCGGACCTTTGGTCTGATCACTTAACAAATAACTGAAGTTTCGCAAGCTGCACTTCAGTGGTTTAAAGTTTATAGTTTAAGGTTTAAGATTCACGAAAATCCACGAATCTTTTCATTATACAAAATTTAATGATCATAACCCATAAACATTAAACCTTAAACCAGTTAAGTGAAGCAAGTTGGAAAACTTGCGACACTTAAATAATTCTTTTGAACTGACGTTGGGAGGATGTCGCTGTTATTATCAAGGTGTGTAGAATTATGAGAACTTCTGAGGAATCTGGATTGTTAGATATTGAGAAGTCGTTGTGACTTGTAAAGTAAATTTTTTAATCTTGATTGTATTATGAATTATAGTGAATTAGTGAATTCTTCCACGACAGTGCTTGTCGAGTTTTATGCGTCTTGGTGCCCTCATTGCCAGAGAATGATGCCGGTGGTGGCTCAGATAAAGGAGTTACTTGCCGGTCAGGTAGCAATCCATCAGTTTGACATTGATGAGTATGATAAACTGTCGCAGGATTTGGGTGTGGAATCGTTGCCTACATTTATCATCTATCGCGATGGAGAGGAGATGTGGCGTCAGACAGGAGAGATGGATGGCGAGGTGTTGCTTGCGAAAATAGAGAAATATATGTAACGTAACGGTATTTTCGTCATGGCTACACTGTTGTCTGACTTGCTCACTGTGCTTGGGGTGCGCCATACGGAGTTATATTCCGACAAGCGTTTCTCGCAGATGCCATTCCGGTCGATGTTCGGTCTGTCGAAATTGCTGAGAGAGTATGGCGTCGCTACTGCCGGAATATCGGTTGCTTCCGAGGAACGACGTAATGCATTGGCAGTTATGCCGGTGCCATTTCTTGCCGATACGCCCGACGGTTTTATCATAGTGGAGAAAATTGGAGGTGGTCAGGTGACGTATCTTTCCCAGCATAAGGAGTTTGAGGCATCAATTGATGCCGTTCTGGATGCTTGGAACGGAGTCGCACTTCTTGTGTCAGACTCTTCGGAAAGTATCGAGCCAGGATATACCCGCCATCATGTGGCGGAGATTGCTTCGGGAGTGAAGAGGTGGACATTACTCATACTGCTGCCGGTGCTTCTTGTCGTGGGTATGTGGGCAGACGGCCTGTATTGCCATGTGGCAGCCTGGGTTGTAATGATATTTGATATAGCGGGTCTGTGGTTCTCCTGGAGCCTTGTGCAGAAATCTCTCGGTATACACACGGCTGCAGCCAATGCGGTCTGCTCCGCCATTGAGGAGGGTGGATGCGATGAGATAGCTCAGTCGGAAGCCTCGTCATTCATGGGTATTGTGAAATGGAGTGAGGTGGGACTGGCGTATTTCTCGGTCAGTCTTATGGCAATGCTACTGTTCCCCCAGACGTTGCCTGCACTGGCTGCAATCAACATATTGTGTCTCCCCTATACGGTCTGGAGCATATCGTATCAGAAGTTTGTGGCAAAGACGTGGTGCACGTTGTGCGTGTGTGTGCAATGCACATTGTGGCTCCTGTTTGTGGCTTATCTTATCGGAGGCTGGACAAAGCAAGTGTTCCCGCTTGGCTGGGATTTCGTGATACTTGGCTGTGTATATGGGGTTGTGTTGCTTGCGATAAACAGGTTTGATGATTTCCTTATCAAACGGTTTGCTACATCCTCGTCGGCAAGTGAAGTTAAGACGTCTTAACCATCAACATATAACCCTCTTATTCCATTCAGAATATGAAAAGCATAGATATAAGCAAAATTCCGGGGGCGACTGTAATGACTCCCTTACAGATGAACGGTGTACATTTTGACAAACGCCATACCGTCATCACGCCTTCGCTGCTTTATCAACTAAACGGACAGGGACGCGCGGGCACATCTGTCGCCGGGAAATAGGAACTGAAAATATAAAGATGTATGTAAAAATTGATAGAGACGCTGCCGATCGGCGTCTCTATTTTTTTGTTGGGTTGCAGGAATTATTGTATTTTAGAGAATGATTGTGATAATTTGAATTATTAGGTGTATATTTGCAGAAACTTATCGTCTAACCTATAAAATCATGTTTAGTAGATGACAAAAATTAAATTTATGCTGTTAAACACTTAATTTTTAGTCGATTAAATTTGCAAAAGTCCCTGAAAATTAGTAATTTAAAGGAAAAGTTTGGACGCTTTTTCTCATGAAAACTACTAATTTCAAGGACTCGGTCAAAGTTAACCAAATCCTCCCGATTATGCAAGAGCACTTTGGTCAAAGTATGAATTTGGCACGCATAAAACTCATGGCGTTGCTGCTCCATGCACTCTGTGTGGTGCAGACTGTCAGCCTCCACAAACTGGCTGATGCGATGCCTACGGCTGTAGACAAGGATTCCAACCTCAGACGGCTCCAAAGATTCTTTGCCAAGTATGTACTTGACCTTGACATCATAGCCCGTATGATTTTCTCGCTGCTTCCTGTCAAGACCGGTCTTGTGCTGAGCATGGACCGGACCAACTGGAAGTTCGGGGAGTTCAATATAAACATCCTTATGTTGGGCATAACCTATAAAGGGATTGCCTTCCCTTTGATATTCAGCCTTCTTCCGAAACGTGGCAACTCCAACTGGGAAGAACGCAAGAAAATTATGGAACGTTTTATCCGTCTTTTCGGAGCGGAATGCATCGACTGCCTTGTGGCAGACCGCGAGTTCATCGGAAAGGAATGGACAGGATGGCTCAACAGCCGTCGCATACGGTATTACATCCGAATACGTCAGAACTTCTGGATTGTCAAGCCTTCCACCGGTGAGAGAATCCGAGCCTGGTGGCTGTTCAATGATTTGAAGGTCGGTCAGGAGAAATTCTTCCATACGCTCTTTCTTCACAAAGGTGAGTATGTCTATCTTGCCGGCAGCCGGATCAAAAACTCCGATGGTGTTCCGGAATTGCAGATTCTCATATGCTTCAATCGGCCCGAGGAGGCGATTTTGACATACAAAAAACGATGGGAGATAGAAACGGCCTTTAGAGCCATGAAATCTTCCGGCTTCAACATCGAGGATACCCATATGCGTGATATGGACCGCATCGCAAGACTTGTCGCGATGGTCTGCATGGCTCTTGTATGGGCGTATCTCGTTGGTGAACATAAAGATATAAATATTAAACCGATAAGGATTCTGAAACATGGAAGAAAGGCAAAGTCGCTTGTCAAATATGGATTGGAAGAGATTTCGACCATACTTATGCGTCCGACTTATACCCCAAAATTCGATGTTTTCAAATTTTTGTCATGTACTTAAAAAATCATGTTAAGAAAAATCAGAATTACTTTTGCACTGGTGTTTTTCAGTTGCATAACACTCCTTTTTCTTGATTTCTCCGGCATCGCTCATGCGTGGCTCGGATGGATGGCAAAGATTCAGTTCTTGCCCGCCTTGATGGCGTTGAATGTGGGGGTTATCATCGCGTTGGTCGCGTTGACTTTGCTTTTCGGTAGAGTGTATTGTTCGGTGATATGTCCGTTAGGTGTCATGCAAGATATCTTCGGATGGTTAGGGAAGAGAAGCAAGAAGAACCGTTATTCTTATTCCCGCGCGAAGAGTGTGCTGAGATATGTTATGCTTGGAGTGATGGTGGTGGCTGCGGTTGCAGGCATAGGTTCGCTGTTTGCACTCCTTGCGCCTTACAGCGCGTATGGCAGGATTGCACAGAATCTCCTTTCACCGATATGGACTTTCGGCAACAATCTGCTTGCCGAGTGGGCTGCACGCAGGGAGAGCTACGCTTTCTATACGGTCGACGTGTGGGTGCGCAGTTGGGTGACGTTCGGCATTGCCGTGGCTACGCTGGTGATACTCGGTTTCCTTGCGTGGCGCAACGGACGCACGTATTGCAACACGATCTGTCCCGTGGGGACTGTCTTGGGATTCCTGTCGAAATATTCGTTGTTCAGTCCGGTAATCGACACTACTAAATGCAACGGTTGCGGATTGTGTGCCCGCAACTGCAAGTCGGCATGTATCGACAGCAAGAACCATAGGATTGATTATTCGCGTTGTGTGGCATGTATGGATTGTCTGGAGAAATGCACAAAGGGTGCAATCTCATATTCACGCAGAAGAAAAGCGGATGTGGCGTCGGAGTCAGTAGCCGAGGCTTCCGGTATGTCGCGTCGCAGTTTCGTGGTGACGTCGATGGCTGTCGGCACAGCCGCGCTACTGAAGGCTGAGGAGAAGACGGTCGATGGCGGTCTTGCCCATATCGAGGATAAGAAGGTGCCTGCCCGTAAGACTCCGATAGTGCCTCCCGGCGCACAGGGGATCAAGCATCTCACCCAGCATTGCACGGGTTGTCAGCTATGCGTGGCGGCTTGTCCCAACGGAGTGCTGCGTCCATCGTCAGATCTCGACACGCTAATGCAGCCACGTGCCTCATACGAACGGGGCTATTGCCGTCCGGAATGTACGAAATGCTCGGAGGTATGTCCGGCTGGAGCCATAATCAAGATAGATAAGGCAGAGAAATCATCTGTGCAGATCGGTCATGCCGTATGGGTGAAGGAGAATTGTCTTCCATTGACGGAGGGTGTGTCGTGTGGTAACTGTGCGCGTCACTGTCCGGTAGGTGCGATACAGATGGTGCCGTCAGACAAGGATAATCCTGACTCTCCGAAGATTCCGGTGGTCAATGAGGCGCGTTGCATAGGATGTGGCGCATGTGAGAACCTTTGTCCCTCTCGTCCGTTCAGCGCGATATATGTGGAGGGTCATGAAAGACACAAAACAATTTAAAGAAAGATAACTGAAGTTTCGCAAGCTGCACTTCAGTGGTTTAAAGTTTATAGTTTAAGGTTTAAGATTCACGAAAATCCACGAATCTTTTCATTATACAAAATTTAATGATCATAAACCATAAACATTAAACCTTAAACCATTTAAGTGAAGCAAGTTGGAAAACTTGCGAAACTTAAATAAGATAAGAGATATGAAAAATATAGACCGACGGGAATTTCTGAAGCGTCTCGGTATGGGCACGGCGGCTATCTCTGCCGCAGCTCTTGCAGGATGCGACTCGAAACAGAATACTGTGACGGGCAACCGGACTTCAACCGGGGAGATTCCGACCGACAAGATGACGTATCGTAAGAATCCGAAGACGGGAGAACAGGTATCGATTCTCGGATATGGCATGATGCGTCTCCCGACGATAGAGAAGAGTGAGGGCGAGGAGGTGAATAAGGATGAGATTGATCAGGAGGCGGTCAACCGTCTTGTGGACTATGCGCTGGAGCATGGTGTGAATTATTTCGACACGTCGCCGGCTTATTGCAAGGGGCGGTCGGAAGGTGCCACCGGTATTGCGCTTAGCCGTCATCCTCGCGACAGCTATTTCATTGCCACAAAACTGTCGAATTTCGCGAAATCCACATGGAGCCGGGAGAAGTCGATTGAGATGTACCGCAATTCGCTGAAGGAGCTTCAGACCGATCATATCGACTATATGCTGCTTCATGCCATTGGCATGGGGGAGGATGGACCGCAGGAGTTCCGTTCGAGATATATAGATAATGGTATTCTCGATTTCCTCATGGCGGAGCGTGAGGCGGGACGCATACGTAATCTCGGTTTCTCTTATCATGGCGACGTGCGCGTGTTTGATGATATGCTTGCGCAGCATGATAAGTATAAATGGGATTTCGTGCAGATTCAGATGAATTATCTCGACTGGGCTCATGCCAAGGAGATAAATCCGAGGAATACGGATGCGGAATATCTTTACACGGAGCTGGAGAAGCGGGGAATACTGGCGGTGATCATGGAGCCGTTGCTTGGCGGACGTCTTGCGAATGTGCCTGACAATATTGTGGCGCGTCTGAAGCAGCGTGAGCCGGAACGCAGTGTGGCGTCGTGGGCGTTCAGATACGCCGGAACCATGCCGAATGTGCTCACTGTGTTGAGCGGTATGACGTATATGGAGCATCTTCAGGATAACCTGCGGTCATATTGTCCGCTTCAGCCGCTTACGGATGAGGAGATGAAATTCCTTTATTCCACGGCAAACCTGATTGTCAAATTCCCGACGGTGCCGTGCAACGATTGCAAGTATTGCATGCCCTGCCCTTACGGACTTGATATTCCGGGAATATTGCTTCATTACAACAAATGCGTAAATGAGGGTAACACTCCGGAGAGCAGTCAGGATGAGAATTATAAGGAGGCACGTCGTGCGTTTCTTGTGGGCTACGACAGGAGCGTGCCGAAATTACGTCAGGCGAGCCATTGCATAGGTTGTGGAGCCTGTGCACCGCATTGTCCGCAGGGTATCAATATCCCGAATGCGCTTGCAAGGATTGACAAGTATGTGGAGAATCTGAAACAGGATAAATTATGACAGACATACGTATTCGGATATAACGTATGCGATATGATAGAAATAGACGAGGACACTGAAAGAGTATTGATTTTTCAGTGGCCTCGCTTCTCTATCAGAACTCTGTTTTATCAGGATTCTGTCATTCGATATTTATCCTATTTTCAATTCTCAAAATATACTTGGTTTCTGAGAGGAAACGGTCCATCCTTACAGCTTGCCCTGTCCTGAACAAGGGTCTTTCACTATTGGCTATATATGCTTTCTTTTTGGAAAAATTACGGGACTCATCCTGCTGTTCAAAATATTTGATAGTGGAACGCAATTGTTTTTCTCCCTCCTTTATCCAATGGTTGTCCTTACCGCCTCGTTGTTTAAGTTCCACAAAGATGATTGCGTCTTCATAAAACAGACATCCATCACAACGATTGTCCATCTTCCCATTCTCTTTGCGCAGTTCGATGCAATGATCTATCGGTACAAAATTCACTTTAATCTGATAATGATTATCTACCACCGCAATCCAATCCTGACCTTCGTTTTCTGCAATGTAGGCCTTATCTGCGGCAGGAGCAGGACGGTCGCATATACCGAATTTTCGCTTACTTGATGAAGCAATATGTTCTATTGGGAAAAAATCGATCATAATTCCTGTTGTATTTCCAATAAATCTGCAAAATCATTGTTTGTCTTATCCAACATCCTGTTAAGGAAATTGTCATCTGAAGGCAGACCATGATAAGTATCCAAAACAGTTACAGTTCCGTCTGATTCATTAAACTCATAAATGGCAATATCATCCGGTTGTATGGTAGCCTCAATAGGATAAACGGCATTCAATCTTTCACGTACACCATCGGGTATATTTCTGTATGCCGACAACATTCCTGTCTTTACAGCTATTGTCAGACTGTTTATAAGGTAAGGACTATGTGTCGTGACAACCAATCTGTTTGCATCTAATGAATTATTAAAAGCCAATAATTGCTTCATTATCATCCATTGTGATTCTGGATATAGATTTTGTTCCGGTTCTTCCACTATATTTATGAAAGCTGACTTATTAAACCTTGCAGAAAGAGTTGAAAGGGCTATCCTGCGTTGCTCATCCGTAAGATTTGGAATGTTCCAGATATTGGCGACTTCCGCTTCAAACCGTTTTGTCTCATCACTACTCATTTTATGAGCATGGCTTGCCTGACTTTTTACAGATTCGGATAAATACAACGAAACCAAATAAAGGGGAACCATTGACTGGAAGCCACTTGATGCCTCCATTAACTTCACCTTGTAGTCCTCACCTTTGACTGAGACTACATCATTCTGTTTGTTGTATTCCAATTGCGCATTATTGATCGGCAATTCCAGACCACCTTTTATAAATTGCTTGGCATTGTTATACTCCGTCAGGAATACAAGCAATGCATCCGGCAGGTCTTTAATCAGATTCGGTCTGTTGACCATGCTGATGAAATTACGTTCGGCAGGGATATACATGATTTGAGGAAGTGAATAATCATTCAATGTGTCCTCTCTCTTTTCTATGATAAAATCTCCATCTTTAGTATAGGTAAACTTGTAGGTGTCTCCCTCGTAGAAAATTTCGGTCTTTTCCTTTATAAAGTAATTGGATATTCGATGATAGGCGCAATATTTGTTCTTAAAACGTGCCGCCGTAAATTCCTTATCTTTGAAATCTCCTCGTGTCAAAACCTTCTCCATCCATGTAAAGGTGGAAATCAGTTTAGCGACTGTGCTTTTGCCGCTACCCTGATTACCTGTAAAAATGGTCACTTTTTTTATGTCAATCCATCCATCGGTTGAAGAGGTTATACACTTTACCGGACCGAAATTTTTAATTTTGATTCTACTCATATAATTTTGTATAGACTTGTGCAAAGATAGTGTTTCCAAATGATATAACCTAACAAAGATGTATATATATCATTTAAGGTTTAATGTTTATGGTTTATGATCATTAAATTTTGTATCATGAAAAGATTCGTGGATTTTCGTGAATCTTAAACCTTAAACTATAAACTTTAAACCACTGAAGTGCAGTTGCGAAACTTCAGTATATCATAAATTACTGTCATTATAGTCGGGAGATGTGGGGTGTGTCGGTGTCTGTCAAATTTGTATGCGGTGGGGTGGATTTGGGGAGTGTTATGTTTTTGGCGGGGATGTGGACTCTTGTATGGGATATTAGGTATATTTTTGCAAGAAATTGAGAAATTTCTTTTTGATATGAGAAAAATTTATGGCACGGTTCTGATTCTCTCCGCAGCGGTAGGGATTAATCCGGTGGCAGTAATGTCGCAGGGGGATTCCCGTCATTATGCAGCGATGAGTGAGGAGACATTAGATTCGATATATTCCCGATATGGTATTCCGGGTACAGGATTGCTTCGCGAGAACTATCCGTTTGACAGCGGATATAAGGCGGGCTATCTTGCCGGCGATGATGGCGGACAAGGGAATCCCTATTCCTATCTGTGGCCCTTCTCCGGCACATTGTCGGCTGTGTCGGCAATCTATGAGGCAACATCGGACAAGAAATGGCTTCAGGTGCTTGATGAAAGGGTGATGCCCGGTCTGGAGATGTATGCCGATGAGAAACGGATCCCTCCGGCATACGCATCATACGTCAACACGGCGGCACAGAGCGACCGTTTCTATGACGACAATATATGGCTCGGCATAGATTTCGTCGACCTTTACAACTCCACAAAGGATGCCATCTGGCTACATCGGGCGCAGAAGATATGGGAGTTCATAGAGTGCGGTACGGATGACGTGTTAGGTGGTGGTATATACTGGTGTGAGCAGAAAAAGGGGAGTAAGAACACTTGCTCGAATGCTCCGGGTGCGGTGTTGGCACTGAAACTGTATGGCGCGACATCCGACAAAAGGTATCTGGAGAAGGGTAGGAGACTTTACGATTGGACCAAGAGAAATCTTCAGGATCCTGAAGATGGTCTTTATTTCGATAATATCAACCTGAAAGGGAGATTGGACGTGCGAAATTTGCGTACAATACAGGGCAGATGATTGAGGCGGCAGTGCTGCTATATCGTCATACCGGCAAACAGGAATATCTGCGGGAAGCCGAACGAGTGGCGGAGAGCGGCTACCGTCATTTCTTCAATGGCGGAGAGGGATTGGATGAGAAGGGTAGTTTCCGTCTGTTGAATCCGAGGGATGTATGGTTCTCGGCAGTCATGATGCGCGGATATGCCGCTCTTGAAAGGGTGCACCATAACCCTGTCTACATGGATGCCTTCTGCCGAAATCTTGATTACGGATGGAGAAACATGCGTGATGCATCTACCGGTCTTGTTGACAGTGACTGGTCGGGCACGGTGAAGGATGAGAAGAAATGGCTCCTCACACAGGCGGCATACAGCGAAATGCTTGCGCGTGCCGCTTATTACAGGAAATCAAATAACCAACAACATCAATAACATGAAGAGATTGACAACGGCGATGATCTGCATGGTTGCCATTATTTGCAGCTACGGGCGAGACGTATGGAGTTAAGGCTGCTCCGTTGCCCTCCATCTCATCGTGTCGGCTGGCAGTGAGAATCCGGGCTATATCACGTCCGCCTGTGTCCTGTATGGCAATAGCGACAAGGATTCCGATTGGGAGACGCTGGATTACGTCACTTCAAACAAGAAGAACAAGCTGCATCGTAAGTTGCAGAATCCGCGCAGTGTGCGCTACCTGCGTCTGATGGTATTGCAGCCGTCGCAGACTCCGGAGGTTGTGGCTACACGAATTTATGAATTTTCAGTGCATTGAATCTTAGAAGGGGTCTTACAAAATAATGCGATTTTGATGCGTTGGCTCGTTAGCGTTTACCTTTATAGGGGGAGGGAATCTGTCGGTTCTTTCTCCCTATTGCGTATATTTGGGGGGTATGACGTAAAAAATTGGGCTGTTTGTGGATAGTTTACGTTTTTTTTCATAGTTTTGCAAAGTGTAGCCCGTTGTCATGCTGTTGTCTGTAAGGCAGAGGGATTGACGCAAATGAAATAACCCAAAAGAGATGAAAAGTAATGAACGCATAGCATACTGCCGGGTTTTCTCCGACCTGATAATGGCGGACTCGGTTATCGATGCCGGTGAGATGGATTATTTCACCGGCTTCCGTGCTGATTTCCGTCTGTCGCGACAGGAGGAGATCGAGGCAAAGGGGATGACGCTTGCCGAAGCAATCGGCATATTGCGTGAGTCGGACAAGGAGACGCGTGAGGAGCTTGTAAGCCGATGCCGCGCACTCTCCGTCAGCGACGGCTTTTGTGCGCGTTTGGAAGCATTGCTGATAATGGGGGTGGCGAGGGCTCTTGATGACCTGTATGGAGAGGTGAGCCATATATATTCCTTCCCGAAGAATATTTTCGACATACCTACATCTTGCCTTATCTACATAGAGGGTGAGCCGGCGGAGTGCGTTGATAATTTGGTGGAGCGCAATTATCGTGGACTCTTCTCGGAGTTCCGTCTGGGTGGCTTCGAGTTTATCTACATACCGGAGATCATACGCCATTACCGCGAGGCGGAACCGGGACTTATGGAGAGAATAGCCGGATTCATTGCACCGCAACTATCGGAGGAGCGGCGACGGGAAGGGGTGGAGAAACTTCTGAGAATGACCACGTATGAGTTTACGAAGGATATATTGTGCAACAAACTCGGTATGGATTCATTGCGCAACACCACTCCTGCATTCTTTCTGAAGATCGGCACATCATTCGTTGGCGACACCATCTATTCCAACTATCTGAAGATGGATATAGAGGGGGATCTGATGCGCGACGTCCATGAGTTTCTTGATGAGTTCACGTCAATGCTAAGTTCGGACGTGGTCATCGTCAGCAACAACCGTGAGCAGCACAACCAGTTCCTGTATGCCGGTTTCTACAAACTGCTTCTTGACATGCACCTTATGCGTCGCAACGTTCGCAGCCGTATATTCATTAATCCCTACAAGGAGGAGATCTCATTCCCGGATATAGACACGGTGCTTCACGGGCTTCACCGCAGGGAGAAGGCGTTGTATCTGACCATGCTTGTGATGTCGAGCCGTGGAGGCGTCAACTTCGCTTCGCCTGCCACTTCGCGTCAACGGGAGGCGTATGACCGGCGTATGAACAAGTTGCAGGAGATGTATCGTCATTTCTATGGGATTTTCGGAGGGGATAAGGATAAGGCGCCGGATTTGCGCCAGTCTGACATACGTCGCCCGATGCTCAGCCTTATCAAACGTCAGCTTGGAAAACTGTCCGGTCAATTGCTCAACATAGGGGATTACGTTGTCAGCAAGGATAAGGACAACACTCTCTTCATTCATCTTGACAGCAGTCTGGTGGAGGTGAAGGATGGCATGACGGGGGATATGGTTCCGCTGACGGAATGGATTAAGACTTCATCTCAATTTTGATATGGAGCATAAGAGGGTTGCAATGTTGCAACCATAATGACGTGAATATCGTTTAAAAGAATGAATATGTTGCAAAAATACGTGTTCATATCGTAAAAATAGCGAAATTCGCTTATTGAAGAGTATTAACCTATAAAAATTGAGTATGTATAACAGCAATAACAATGTGAACGTCCCGACACAGGTGACGAAAGGTATTATTTGGGGAATCGCGGGAGTGGTTTTCGTGATAGTAGCAATGGCATTTATCCGTCCGTGGTATAATGTCTGGTCGCAGGAGATGGAGGGTAAGGCAGAGTTTGCCAAGGCGGAGCAGAACCGTAAGATCAAGATAGAGGAGGCGCGAGCCAACCTTGAGGCGGAGAAACTCAACGCACAGGCGGAGATAGAGCGTGCGAAGGGTGCGGCGGAAGCGATCCGCATAGAGAACGGCTCAATCACGCCGACCTACATACAGTATCTCTGGGTGCGCCAGCAGTCTGACCTCAGCGACAAGACAGTCATCTACGTGCCTACTGAGGCTAACTTGCCCATATTGGAGTCGACAAGGGGATTGTCGTTGCCAAAGGAATGAAGTTTAGACAACATCAATAGGTAATCTTTCAAAAAGCAACCAAAAGCAAAAATATAAACTATATGCAGACAAATCATCTGACAGGCTTGACCGATGCCCAAGTGGCACAGAGCCGAGAAAAGAATGGTGCCAATATTCTGACGCCACCCAAGAAAGATTCTTTGTTTAAGAAATTTCTTGAGAAATTCGGAGACCCGTTGATAATAATCCTGCTTGTGGCGGGAGCATTGTCGATCGGTATCTCATGTTATGAATATTTCGGATTAGGAAAGGATGCTGGAGTATTCTTCGAACCTATCGGCATATTCATTGCCATATTGCTTGCCACCGGGCTGGCATTCATATTCGAATTGAAGGCTGACAAGGAGTTCTCTCTGCTCAATCAGGTGAATGATGACGAGCCGGTGCGCGTGCTGCGTAACTCAACCACCATAGAGATTCCCAAGAAGGACGTGGTTGTGGGTGATGTGGTATATCTCTCCACAGGTGATGAGATTCCGGCTGACGGCACATTGGTGGAGGCGGTGACTCTCACGGTGGATGAATCGACTCTCACCGGCGAACCTGCCTGTCACAAGACCATCGACCCGAATGATTTTGATCCGGATGCCACCTATAAGAGCAACTACGTGTTGCGCGGCACAAAGGTGATGGAGGGTCATGGCATCTTCATTGTGGATAAGGTGGGTGATGCCACGGAGAATGGCAAGGTGTTTGAAGAGGCACAGATCGACGACAGCGTAAAGACTCCGCTCAACGAGCAGCTTGACGGTCTGGGTGATCTCATCAGTAAGGTGAGCTATGCGATAGCCGCACTGATTGTGGTGGGGCGTTGCGTGATGTATTACTTTGATCCTCATTTTGCAGAGACAGGAGGTTTCTTCACAGTAGATTTCGGTGCCTACCTGCTTCAGAGCATCATGATAGCCGTGACGCTGGTGGTTGTGGCTGTGCCGGAGGGTCTTCCTATGGCTGTCACTCTCTCGCTTGCTTACTCCATGCGCCGTATGCTCAAGACCAATAACCTTGTGCGCAAGATGCACGCCTGCGAGACGATGGGTGCGACTACGGTGATATGTACTGATAAGACCGGTACGCTTACGCAGAACCAGATGCAGGTGGCTGAGGCTAATTTCTACGGCGACACCCCACAGGCTATCATTGAGGAGGGTATAGCCGTAAACTCTACTGCCACTCTCGACTTCTCCGGTAGCAAACCTAAGGCTCTTGGTAATCCCACCGAGGGTGCGCTTCTTCTCTGGCTCAATGCTGCCGGGAAGAACTACGATGAGATAAAGGCTGCGGCTCCGCGTCTGGAAGAGCTTCCGTTTACTACGGAGCGTAAGTTCATGGCTACAATTGTCAAGTCAGCCGTTACAGGTAAACCGATGCTTTACGTCAAGGGTGCGCCGGAGATTGTGCTTGGACTCTGTAAGAATGTGGCTGGCAACGTTTCGAGGGATGAGATAGCCAAGCAGCTTCTTGCATATCAGAATCAGGCTATGCGTACACTCGGTTTCGCCTATCAGGAACTTGCGTCGGTTGATGGCGTGATAGAGAATGGTAAGGTCAATGCCGACAACCTCACGTTTGAGGGTATCGTGGCTATCTCCGATCCCGTGCGTGCGGATGTCCCGGCGGCTGTGAAGGAGTGTCTCGATGCAGGTATCAACGTGAAGATTGTGACTGGTGACACACCTGCCACGGCACGTGAGATCGGTCGTCAGATCGGGCTCATCACTGAGTCGGATGGTAAGGAATGTGTAATCACAGGTCCGGAATTTGCGGAGCTTTCCGAGGGTGAACTTCGTAAGCGCGTGGGCGATTTCAAGATTATAGCGCGTGCGCGTCCTACTGACAAGAAGCGTCTCGTGGAGGCTCTTCAGGCAAACAATCAGGTAGTGGCGGTGACCGGCGACGGCACCAACGACGCCCCGGCGTTGAAGGCAGCCCATGTGGGTCTGTCGATGGGCGACGGCACATCTGTGGCTAAGGAGGCATCCGACATCACAATCGTCGATAACTCATTCTCGTCGATTGGACGTGCCGTGATGTGGGGACGTTCACTGTTCCAAAATATACAACGTTTCATACTGTTCCAGATGACAGTCAACGTGGCGGCGTGTCTTATCGTGCTTGCCGGTGCGTTCATGGGTACTGAGTCACCGCTTACGGTCACTCAGATGCTGTGGGTGAACCTAATCATGGATACATTTGCGGCTATGGCACTCGCGTCGCTTCCGCCGTCGGAGAGCGTAATGCGTGACAAACCGCGCGACCGTAATGCGTTTATCATATCGCGCAGCATGTGGACGTCGATCATCAGTGTCGGAGGTCTGTTCTTTGCCGTGTTGCTCGGTCTGCTATATATCTTCGAACATTCCGACATCACCTCCATGAGTCAGCTTTGCGGACTTCAGCTTGGAGCGCGTGATTCGCTCACTCCGTATGAGTTGAGTCTGTTCTTCACGATCTTCGTATTCCTTCAGTTCTGGAACATGTTTAATGCACGTGCGTTTATGACCGGACGTTCTGCCTTCCATTTCAAGGGATGCCGCGGTTTTGCGATGATTGCGTTGATAATACTTATCGGACAGGTATTCATTGTTGAGCTTGGTGGTGAGTTCTTCAATGTGACACCGTTGAAGTTCATGGACTGGGTGTGGATCATCGCCTCCACCTCAGTAGTGCTCTGGATAGGTGAGTTGATCCGCCTCTTCAAGAAGTAACCACCTACACCGCATAACGCGTGTGAAATTAAACCGCAGCGAGCGCGGAGATCACGGAGAATTTTGTTTATGCAGAAAACTTCGTGCTCTCCGCGTTCTTCGTGGTTAAATTTGCACGAGATTACTCCATGATTGATTCCTTAGTTGGATAACGCTTCAGTAATTCGTATGCATACGCCGAACTTTGAGAAGTAAGGTCATCATCATTGTCTTGAAGCCAATTTACAACAGGTGATTGATATACCCGTTTCATTGCCGTCAATATATCACACTCCTTATCATGCATGACATTTTTTACAAGATTATCAATAATGTTTGATGCAAGGAATTTATGTTGTTGTAATTTTGTCATAATCTATTCTATAAAATGTTTGATTGCTTTATATGTACCAAAAAATATTTGGTTATTAAGTTTTGAATATCGTAATCCTTTTACAACATCTTCCATTGAAAAAGATCCCTCCAGATAACGGTTTAAAATATATGCCACTCCATCATCAGCCACAGGACCAATTACAATATCATAAGAATGCTCAAAAGGTGGATTTGTTTGTTCTCTGTTTGAGAGAATAAATTCAGCCCATTCTTCATTAGGTTCTTCAAACTTAAGGACTTTACAATCGCCTTCGCTTTGTAAAATCATATCATCAATTTGATATGTGTGTATAATTGGATTACCAAATCGACGACTTTTTCTTTTTGCCATATCGTAAGCCTGTTCCCGGATATTAGTCAGATAAAAACCTTGTCCAAAATCTTTATATGGCATACATTTTGATAAATCAATTTTATCAAAATACATATTTGTACCATGATACAATATCATTATTTTATCGACCCTCCTGCATCGCAACAAGTTGCAGCTAATTCGTCTAATGTATCCTCTATTGGTAGAGTATGTTCAATTTCGTAAAAATCAATTAGATACTTCATTCCACCAAATTTTAACAGATATTCAAACGCATTCTGAAGCGTCAAAGAATAACGTTCCGCAAACTTACGGACAATCATATTCAGATATGGTATACGATACTTATCCATACTATTGATTATATATAAGTGATTATTTATAAAACGTTTTTTTTTCATAAATTATTTGGATTCAAGTCACTTCATTACAATAAAACTCTGTGCTCTCCGCGTTCTCGGTGGTTAAAATTGCACAAAGAAATGAAAGAAACGAAAGAAATAGATTTTTGAAGAAATTATAAAAATTTTTTCTTTTATTTCTTTCTTTTCTTAGTGATTGATATAAATTCAGTAGAATTATTTGTTTATTTGGAAGATCCTGTGTTACTTTACAATATGAAAAATGACTACTATATGAATAATGAAGATAGTTTCACTAACAATGACAAAGATTGAAAATGAAATTCAGTATAAGATTGCATTAAAACGTGTTGAGGAATTGATGCTATCTCTGCCGGAGGATACTCCTGAAGATACTCCGGAAATGGTTGAACTGACGTTGCTTGGTAATTTGGTTGCCGATTATGAGGATGAGCATTTCCCAATCGAAAGACCCTCTTTGGTGGATATGCTTAAATTGCGTATGTATGAAATGGGGTTGACACAGGTGGCTCTGTCAAAATTATTGGGTATTAATCCATCCCGTATTTGTGAATATCTTTCAGGCAAAAAGGAACCGACACTTATGCAGGCTCGCGTAATGAGTCAGAAATTGAATATCGACCCTGCAATTGTCCTTGGTGTCGATACCCCATGTTGACCGTCACTGTCATTACGCCACATAGCGCACGGGTCATTATACCGCAGCGCGTGAAAGATCGCACCGCATAACGCGTAAAAAATTACACCGCAGAGAGCGCGGAGAGCGCGGAGATTATATAATAAGACTCTGTGCTTTCCGCGCTCTTTGTGGTTAAATTTGTACGAGATTTATTGTTCGGACACTCCGTTGGAGTAGAGCCATTCCGGTGCAATGTCTGCACCATTTGCCCAAAATATAGTTTCGTCTAATCCAAATTGCTTGAATTTTTCAATGTCAGTCAATTCTTGAAATGCCGGAGCAGACAAGATAGGAGTCAGATCTACATTTTTTACCACTCCATCATTGAATGTACATTTCAGAACATAGTTTCCTTTATATTCAACATCAGTTACTTGCAGATACATAATAATTTTAATTTATCGATTGATTTTTGTTAATTTTTCACCTCTCTGAGCTTTTTCCCAAAGTTCCATAACTTCAGATTCGTGCTTGTCAAGAAATTTGTTGACAAGTGCAACGGATTTGAATCTTGCTTTACCTTCAATAAGACGATCTTTAATTGTAATGGTAAATTCTTCAGAACCTCTCCTAACGTGAATATGTGGAGGATTATGGTCAAATCCATAGATGTATATCAACAAACCCTCAAGTATGTATATTGCACCCATTTTATTTATAATTTATCTTATTAAATGTACAAAGATAGTGATTTTAAATCATTTTATCATATAAAAGAGAAAAATAAAAAAAAACTCTGTGCTCTCCGCGCTCTTTGTGGTTAAAATTGCACAAAGAAATGAAAGAAACGAAAGAAATTATTTATTGAAGAAATTATAAAAAAATTTCTTTAAATTCTTTCTTTTCTTCGTGCGATTTCATGTCGGGTGTCATTAACCGCTCGTTGTATTTGGTGTTGTGATTAACTATCAGGTCTTTATTAATGTTATTTATTTGTTTTAAACATATTTTAATGCCTTTATTTTTTTGAAAAAGTATTGATCTGACTAATTTTGCAATCATCTCATGAACATGAAAGATTGCACCGCAGACCACGTGAATAATTACACCACGGAGCACACGAATGATTGCACCGCAGAGCACACGGAGATCATGGAGATTTTGTGTTTTGAGATAATAAAAACTCTGTGTTCTCCGCGCTCTCAGTGGTTAAAATAGCACAAAGAAATAAAAGAAACGAAAGAAATTATTTATTGAAGAAATTATAAAAAATTTTCTTTTATTTCCTTCTTTTCTTCGTGCGATTTCATGTCACTGGGATAAAAAACTCCGTGTTCTCCGCGTTCTTGGTGGTGAGATTTACATGAGACTTTTTTACATATAAACTATAATAACTATGCGTAACTATTTATTTTTATTGTTGCCGTTATGCTTGCTATCTTGTAATGGTAACAATTCCGGCACGTCCAAGAGTGTGGATGAGCCGGAAGTCGTCGAGGTGTCAATTGATTCCGTATCTGTTGCCGGCGACACCTCGAAGCTCCACCTGCAAAGCTATAACCCTACCTCTTACCTTGATCAGAACAGGTCGGTCTATGGCTATAACTACAAGCGGCATGGGTTGGATGTGATAGATATGGCTGGTTTGAAGATAGACCGTTTCATCCCGTTTGAGCATCACGGACCGGATGCCGTCAACATGCAGGTGGCGGGATTAAAGGCACTCTCCCCGGACACCATCGCGATATATGACGGCATTGCCGTATGCCTTATCGACAGCATGGGGAAGGTGAGGGATAGGATCAAGTTGTCGGATGACTATTACTGCAACATCGAGACAAATTCCCGTATGAACATAACGGATTTCAATATAGATTTTGACAAGCATACAGTGACATATCCTGCCGTGAACCATGAAAAGGGTTTTGAGGTTGTGGTGTATGATTTTGGATCGGGCTCTGTACTGAAGAATGTCCGGTTGAGGAAACCTGTGAGCGATGGGAAGCATGGTTTCATGGGAGCCCCTAACGTCACATTCAATAAGGATCTTGCCATCTACAACTATCCTTTTGAATCAGACATATACGTTTATGATATGTCTGCCGACAGCACAAGGGTGATCCATGCCAAGAGCAACTTCGTTGATGAGGTGATGCCGGAGAGCAAGGGTGATACTTCCGAACTTCTGGAACGTTATGGAGTGGAGAATTTCTTCCATTCGCCTCTGTATTATCTTGAGAAGGAGAGAAAGTATGTCATGGTCACGCTTGACGGTGTACCGGTGGAGCCGAACGGAGATATTGCGGCAGCAATATATGGAAGGAAACTGTATGCGATGTATTTCGATAAGGATTTCAATCCGGTAGGAGAATGTGAACTGCCGCAGAACCGCTATAACCCATTCGTCGGCTGGTTCACGACACCGGAATACCTCGGCTTTTTCGTAGAGAACGTATTCCATCCGGTGGATGAAGACACCATCCTCATCGATAAAGTGACCTATAAAGACCGCTGATCACATCGCAGAGCACACGAAAATTACACCGCAGAGAACGCGGAGATCACGGAGATTTTGTGTTTTGAGATAATAAAAACTCTGTGTTCTTTGCGCTCTTGGTGGTTTAATTTGCACAAAGAAATAAAAGAAACGAAAGAAATTATTTATTGAAGAAATTATAAAAAAATTTCTTTTATTTCTTTCTTTCTTTTCTTCGTGCTATTTCATGTTACAGGGATAAAAAAAACTCTGTGCTCTCCGCGCTCTTTGTGGTTAAATTTGCACGAAGAAAAAAAAGAAACGAAAGAAATTATTTATTGAAGAAATTATAAAAATTTTTTCTTTTCTTTCTTTCTTTTCTTCGTGCTATTTCATTTTACAGGAATAAAAAAACTCTGTGCTCTCCGCGCTCTTTGTGGTTAAATCTTCGTGCGATTTTAATCTTCGTGTGGATTTTGGTGTCGGATTGTGATGGTAATTGGAAATTGTGTTAACTTTGTGGATTGTAAAATATTTGGCTTGTTTGCCGGAGTTTTTGCCACAATTATGAAACGAATTATCGATTATATTACAATATGTAGTGCGATTCCACGACACATGTTATCGCACCGTAGGATAGTTACACCGCAGTGCACACGGAGATTATATAAAAAACTCAGCGATCTCCGCGCACTTTGTGGTTTAGTTGAAATTTTAGTTATCGGAGTTGTTGTCGCTACTGGTTGCGACAGATATTCCGCCGTGTGGAGCGAACTTGACAGGGCTGATGCGCTCATGGAGGAGCATCCCGACTCCTCCCTCCGTATCTTGGAGGCTATCCGATCGGATAGCCTTAGCGGAGAGGAACTTGCGCGTCATTCTCTACTCATCTCCATGGCTCTTGACAAGAATTATATCGATTTGACGGATGATTCTGTCGTCAATATTGCTGTGGACTATTATGATGAAAGTGACGACATCCGTAACCGTATGCTTGCAAATTATTACAAGGGTAGGATCGGATATAACTCAGAGAATTATTCCTCCGCCACAAAGAATGCCCTGATAGCAGAGGAACTGTCAAGAGATGATTACCCGGCATGGAATGCAAAGGCGTATGAATTGTTGGCGGATATATGCCATAAGACATTCGTGCGAGAAAAAGAGATAGAGTATAGACGCGAGGCAATAAGGGTATATCATAAGTTGGGGCTTGATAGGAATGCTGCTTACACAGAGTTGGATTTGGCAATAGCTTATAATAATAATGGTGAGTCAAAAAAAGCATTGTCGATAATAAAAAAGGTAGAGAAAGAAGCTATTGTTGCACATAATGATTCAGTTTTAGCAGCGATTACGATGTCTTTGTCTTTACCGATTTTAAGATCTTGTGGAAACCATGTTGCTGTTATTGAGAAATTTGATTCATTATCAAGGTTAACCAGTTTTAACAACCTTTCATCACAAGATTATAGGGTAGTAGGAGAGTCTTTGTTAAAACTTGGCAGACGCCAAGAGTCAGAGATGTATATGGAGAGGGCTTTACAGCTTTCAGTAAATGATTATGATGCAAATATAGCATTAGTTTTAAAGGGGAATATTCTTAAAGAATCAGGTGATGTACAAGGAATGTTGGCTATGGTTGATTCATTATTGAATTTTCAAAATGAGTATGTTGGGATGATTCTGAGCCAATCATATCTTGACTCTCATAATGCATATCTTAAAGATAAAATCTCTAAGGAGGAGAGGCAATCAATGAAAAAACAGATTATGTTGATTGCTGTTGTTGTCATTCTTGTGATTGTTGTCATTGTGGTTATTGTCCTGTCAAGGGTAAGGTTCAAACGAATGGATCAAGAATTGAAGAAATCAATGGATGATGCGTTCGTACTCTCTCAGGAGTTGTTGGGAAAAGCGCACCTGATGGAAGAACTCAACAGTGTGCGGAATGATTTTAGTATGGAGCTGAAGAAGGATAAGGAGGAGATTGAGCAACTTAAAGCCAAGCTGCATATTCATGAGGAGAATTCAGTGACTGCAATGAATGAGATACGTCAGATTCAGGATAGGAGAGATTCGCTTGAAACGTTGGTGTCGTCATTGCTGTCGCAATACTATATTAATATAAATTCACTTTGTGAACAGTATTATGTGAATTCGGATTCAGAGGTAAATCTCCGTCTACTCCATAAAAAAGTGACCGAGCAGATTGAACAACTTGGAAAACCTGAGACATTGGATAAGATAATAGATGCAGTCAATTCATGTATGGATAATATAATCATCAGGATTGGTGAACGGATGAAACTGGAGCGCAATGATGAGGTTCTCTTGGCATTGAACTATGCCGGATTCTCCGTTAAGGCACAAGCAGTGATACTTAAATTGAGTACGAAGGGCATCTACACAAGACGTAGCCGACTCTATGCAAAAATAAAGGAATTGAATATGAAAACCCCCTTAGTTTTAAAATTATTTGCATAAATTAATGATAATCAATGGTTTGAAGTTTGTAAAATTAATTAATTGAAAATCAATAAGTTATAAGGTGAAGAATTTGTAAAAAATTCTTCACTTGTAACTTGTTGAGTATTAATGTGTTATTCTTGATGATTTTTGCATTTGAAGAATTAAAAGGCATTGATATTTTTGGAGCGGTTCAGCATATATGGCTAATTTTGCAACCGAAAAATTAACATTTTAACCTATGAATCGAATAGCATTAATAACTGCAATTTTAGTTGTCGGATATGGGGGTGTAATCTTTGGAAAAGAAATAAAACTTGAAATCCCCCCCAAGAAATAGGCACAATTAAACATCGCCCTCGTGCGCCTCAAAAAGTGAATGAGGTAATAGCTTCTTATGAGAACGATATTCTTATGTTGACGTTCTCATACGATGAGGGGATTTCTAAAGTAGAGGTCACATCGGAGAATGGAAGTGTATATACATATTCCGATTATTCAAATGCTCCAATCGTGATTTCTTGGACATCCAATGAGCCTCCTGTTTATATTTCTGTAGTCACGGAAACTGGAAATACTTATGAAGGAGCATTTGAATGATTATGTCTGTAAGGTCGGCAGCAGTAGGATTCTTAGCGTTTGTGGGCTTTGCGCTTACTTCGTGTGTCAAATCCGGAGATGATGCAGCAGCAATTGTCAGAGAATGGATGGGCAAGGAGATTGTTGTTCCGGAGAATCTGACATTTGTATTGCAAGGCGATACTGTGAATTATAATTGGCAGAGTGCTGACTACCGTATCGTCACTTATATTGATGGCGAGGGTTGCACGGAATGTAGTATGAAATTGCCGATCTGGCAACAAATGATTGACAGATTCAATTCTTTGGGTGAGACAGATGTGTCTTTCCTTATGATTGTGGAGACAGATTCAGCAGGATACGACAAGGTTATAGAATTAGAGAGGAAGAATAAATTTTCTCAGCCTATAGTTATTGACGTAAACGGGTTATTCAGTAAGAGCAATTCCTTATCGCAGGAATTAGCATATCAAACTTTCCTACTTGATTCAGACAATCGTGTTGTTGCTATTGGTAATCCGGTGTATAATCATAATGTGAGTTCATTATATGAGGCTATAATCCGAGGATCCGAAGGTATTGGGATGACTGATAGCGTAAGGAGTCTTGTCGGTTCACCAATCTTGTGTAGGAACATAGGGATGACTCATAAAGGAAAAACCAGCAAGATTTATTTTGAAATAACAAACTATTCCGATCAAGACATAATTATAGATAGGATTGCGACATCTTGCGATTGCACTGAAGCTTATTCAGATAACGATACCATCCAATCGAAACAGAGTGTGACACTTTTTGTCAACCACACTCCGGATAGTGTCACGGAAGGAGAGTTTGAGAGAGAAATTATGGTCAATTTTAAAGGTATTGAAGAACCATTAGTTTATAGGATTATCGGATTTGTAAAAAATATTTAATGTGTGCAGCATTAAAGTTATATAATTTTATTAATAGGAATCATATATCATGAGTAGGACAATAATGACATTAAATTTGGGAATTGTGTTCCGGTTGAAGATAGCATGTATAGTGTCAGTGCTTGAATGCGTAATTCTGATCTCTGTATGTTCATGTAGCCATGAAGATTACGAAGATAAAGGGATTGTAGAAGTTATAGACAATAATATTTTACAATCTGCAAAAGAATTGACAGATATTTATGATATTGACTTGACGAAATGTCCACAAGTGAAAACGATATCCGTTTTATACGATAGTATCTTTGTGACCGACAATCAGATGCGTAAGGGACAGAACTTTATATCCGTATATGATGGGGATTTCAATATAATTAGGGAATTTGCTCGTCATGGTAAGGGACATGATGAGTTTCTGATGTCAGATATGTGGATAAATGGTAATGAGATAATTGCAAATGATATAATACAGGGACAATATATGGCTATAACCATTGACTCTTTAGCTTGCTTGAATTATTTTCCACATACGTTGACCGTCAATCATAGCGGTCTTACCTCAATTTGTATTTGGAACTCGGATAGTGTAATAGCGGTTAATCCCCATTATTTCAGGGATAAGGAGATGAATATCAAACAAGGGATAAAACGCTTGATGGTTATCGGTGGTGCAGGTGATGAAGAAATGCAGGATAAAGAGATTGATGTGGATACATGGAATGTGACGGAAGGCAGTCTTCTTTTTAAGAGTCCGGATAATAAAAGGTTGATATTTGCAGATTGCTCAAAGTCGCTTATTGAAATCTACGATTCATCCTTGACGTTGGTCAAGACTATAGAGGGTCCGGTGGATTTAAAAGCGGAGTATGGTCTTGAAAATGGGGATGATTCATCTCTTCCCTCGCTTTATTTCAAAGGGATGGTTCCGTCGGCTTATTCCTGTTTTTGCACAGACGACACACATTTGTACTTATGTTATAATGGGACTTTCTGTAGCAATATGGAAGAGCAAGATAAGATGCCGACCTATATCTTCAAGATGGATTGGGATGGGAATATCAAGGATGTCTATAAGTATGGCATTAATATATTGTCGTTGTCTAAATCAAAAGATAAAGATACGTTCTATGTTTCTGTCATCGATTCTGTAGGAGATCTCGCCTTACGGAAAATCAGCACAATACCCATTATGCAGTCACCGGAACATTCCCCAACCCGGGTCCCTTCGGAGGATTTATTGCGATAAGTCTATCCGCAGGTTTTTGGTTATATCGTCACAGGGGAGGTGGATGGGTCATGTACGCAATGTTGCCTATGATGATTGCATTGTTGGTGTCAATGAGCCGTGGGGCGTGGCTGGCGTTGGTGGTGTCGCTGTCAGTGTTATACCGCGATAGGCTGAGGTTTGAGAAACGGTATGCTGTCGCAGGCATCATACTGATTGCTGCAGTAGGGGTAGCCGTCTATCTTATAAAACGTGGGTCAGCCGACGGGAGAGTGGCAGGTATAACGACAGCAATGCGATATTGCGTCAGGGTATGCTTGTCTGCAACGACCCAATGATGCGTATTGTGATGGGTAGGAACTATGAATCGCTCTCATGCTATGATAAGGCGGAGGAGATGTATCTTCAGGCGTTTCACATGCAGCCCAACAGACTATATCCACTATATAGGATGATGCTGCTTCAAGAGGCAACAGGAGACAGCATCAGGATTAAGGAATATGCCAATAAGGTCTTGGAATTCGATCCCAAGGTGCAATCACCTGCCATAAGGGAGATGAAATGGAAGGCCAAAGAGATAATTAACCAAATGTAACATGAATGACATGAATGTATTATTTTTGAAACCAGCTATGTCTATAAAAAAAATTAAAATTTATACATTATTATTGTTATTATTATGTTCTTGTCATGAACATAATAATAATAAAATTTCCTTTGATGCAGTAAAGGAAATAAATGGTTTCCCGAAAACTGTCAATGCGGGAAAGGGGGAGTCTGTCACTTTGAACAGTTTGGGAAATCTTGAGTTTACAGTTCAGGACAGTCTGATGATTGTATCTACAGCCCAGAATGAGAACGCATGGAAAATTGTGGATTTACGTTCAGACTCGATTGTGTCGGAAGTGATTAATTCCGGTCATGGAGAGTGGGAATTTGATATGATCCCGCAGGTGTTCATGGCTTCGTTTTTCAAAGATGGTGGAAATCTGAAGGCATATATACCTGAGACATCAAAGGGTTGTTATACAATACTGGATATTTCTGCCACTTTGGATTCGGGTAAGGCAATTTTCGGGAAAGAGGATAATGTGAATTTTTCTCCATTGACGATCTATTCCCAAAAATCACCATCCGGAATGGAGACATTCATTGACATTGAGACTTCCAGACCCGGCATCAAAAGGCGTTTCCTTAAAGACAACTCAGCACTGGTTTCCAATAATGCGGACTATCTTAACCGTTTTGAAGCCGCTTCACAGGAACAGGTGGGGCGTCTCATCCCACGAATGGCGATAAATCCATCACAAAACGTGGTTGCAGAGGTGTATGACATATATCCCCAGATAAATATCTATTCAATAACGGGTGATTTTGCTGTGACATTGGCTCCGGATGGTAAGATTATGGGTCCGGATGATTATGAACCGGACTTTTTACCAAAACCGGAGAACATGATCTACAATTGCCTCAAAGGATATGATAACTTCTTTGTAGTCAACAGATGTGGTGAGAATAGTAGTCACCTCTTGTTTATTGATTGGCAAGGGAATCCATTGCTTGAACTGAATCTTGATGAGGAGATCACATCTTTTGATATTGATTTCATTTCCAAGACCCTCTACACTTTAAACTTCTTTACCGACACCATGAAAAAATATCCGATATCAGATGTGATAGATGCGATAAAATAATTGCACCGCATAGCGCGTGAATGATTACACCACGGAGCACGCTAATAATTACACCACGGAGAGCACGGAGCACACGGAGATTTTGTGTTTTGAGATAATAAAAACTCTGTGCTCTCCGCGCTCTTTGTGGTTAAATCTTCGTGCGATTTTAATCTTCGTGTGGATTTTGGTGTCGGATTTTGATGGCAATCGGAAATTGTGTTAACTTTGTGGATTGTAAAATATTTGGCTTGTTTGCCGGAGTTTTTGCCACAATTATGAAACGAATTACCGATTATATTACAATTTGTAGTGCGATTTCACGACACATGTTATCGCACCGTAGGATAGTTGCACCGCAGAGCACACGGAGATTATATAAAAAACTCAGCGGTCTCCGCGCACTTGGTGGTTTAGTTGCAATTTTAGTTATCGGAGTTGTTGTCGCTACTGGTTGCGACAGACATTCCGCCGTGTGGAGCGAACTTGACAGGGCTGATGCGCTCATGGAGGAGCATCCCGACTCCTCCCTCCGTATATTGGAGGCTATCCGATCGGATAGCCTTAGCGGAGAGGAACTTGCGCGTCATTCTCTACTCATCTCAATGGCTATCGACAAGAATTATATTGATACTACAGTATTTGACATATTGCAACCGGCAATTGACTTTTACCAGAAACACGGCACTCCGGATGAGCGTCTACAGACACTCTATTATCTCGGTCGGATATATCAGAATCGTGGAGAATCGGAAAAGGCGAACAAGGTATTTCTGAATGCTCTTGAACTGAAAGGGGAGGTTACAGATTCCATGGTTCTGGCAAGAACCAATGTTGCCATTGCGCAGACATTTAAGTATTGGCTTGTACTGACGGAATACGTGAAATATTATTCCTATGCAGCCGATATTTACAGACATCTTGGTCGTGAAGAATTGTACTACGATTGTCTGCTGAGTATGCTCAACGGATATAATCTGCTTGATAATAAGGAAAGGGCGGACAGTATTTTGATGTTGTGTTCGGAGGGTCGTAAGGATGGGCATATAGAATCATCGTTGTTCCGGAGTTATCATTTGGCGTATATCACGCATTTTGGATTGTCCGCTCAGTTGGATTCAATAATAAATCTGTGTCGAGATAATCGTGTAGGTTCAACAATAGATCTTATGATGATTGCCAATGGTTGCCTGGAAGCGGGCGATACTTCAAGGGCGGCAGAGATATTGAAAGATGTAAGGACATCTGGTATAGAGTATGACACGTTGAAATATCAAAGTATTCTGATAGACTTGTATCGAGTCACGGGTGATTATAAGAATGCCTTTGAGGAATGTCTGCGTTTTTACAATACTAATGACAGTCTGAACCTTATCAAGTTCAGGAATGCACAGATAGAAAGTCAGCATCATCATGAGTTCCAACTCGCCGTCATATCCGACAGTCAGTTCAAATCCGGCATTATTACTGTCATTATTGCAGTCATGTTTACATTGCTGTTTGCTGTCATGATATTGGTGTATTCCCTTCGTATCCATAAGGCAAAAAACCATAGGCTCGCAATGAACAATCAGATGACAGACCTTGAACAGAATTTGATTCGGCAGATAGCCAAGACGACAGAGGCGGAAAACATCCGGTTGCATCTTGAACGTAAGCAACAAGAGTTGGAATCGGATAACATGCGGTTGCGCATGGCTGAATTGTCTTCGGAGATAGAGCATCTGAAGCAGATAAATTCAGAAAACAATCACGACGTGGCACAAGAGGTAAAGGAGGTAATACAAAACCGAATATCGATGCTCAATGCCTTTCTTGCATCGCGTTTGTCATCAAGTGCCCGTCATGAGGATTTGTATGAGAAATGGACAAGAGAACTGATCTCCGACAAGAATAAATTCATGCAGGAGAATAGACTCGCATTTCAGGTATGTTATCCCAAATTTATAGATAATCTCAAGAATCAGGATCTTGACGATGGGGAGATTGAATATGTATGCCTGTATGCAATCGGTCTACGTGGGACTGAGATTTCCTCTTATCTGAATTCAACGAGCCATCTGCATATAAGCAGTGCCGTAAGGAAGAAATTAGGTTTGGGAAAACATGACACCAATCTTGGGAATTATATAAAAAAACTATTGGATGAATCCAGATGACTTATGTTTTTCATTGCTTTTTTGATTTGAATGTCGGTAAATTCAAACTTTTGATTTTAGATTCAAACTTTTAGGTTCTAATTTTGCAGAAAAAACTATAATAAATATGCATAACTATTTATTTCTGTGGATGAAGACACCATCATCATCGATAAAGTGAGCTATAAAGGTTCATAGGGATTAGATATCGTGCTAATAAACATATAGATTGCAGTCTTATCTTTGCCAATCAATGATAAGACTGCAATCTATATGTTTAAAGATAATGATACGTTTAATTACAAGTCGTGCACAAATACCTGTTTCCCGTTACGCCATATAAATGGTTGTTCCTCATGACCTTTGGTGAGGTCTCGTAACCAATACAATGCATTCTCCGGAGCATCAAAGGTCAAAGAATGATTTTCTGCAATGGCTCTATCTACTTCTTTCCATCCTTTTTCAACAGAATCAAAATATAGAAGTTGATAATGATCTCCAGGCCAAACGAAATTATCATTGTTACGGGGTATAAATGCTACTGCTTCCACATTTTGTGGACTATCAAGTTCCAATATCAGCTTTCGTCTTTCTTTTGGCATGGCGAAAAAGGATAGTATGTCACCATCAATAGCATTTTCAGGATGAAAATATCCGTCAAACTTAGAAAATATAGAGCAGTTGATTTTTTTCTTTGCAGTGGAATCTGAGTAAATCTCTATCTGACCGATAACAATCTGATCTTCTCCCGGTACTGTCAATCTCACGTATTTTGAGTATGTTGGAGGGAATAACGATATATGGAAATTGGTATCCAAAGTGTCGGGGAAACTTGCACCTCTGACGGATTTTTCAAAATTAAGGGAATTACTCAATTCAAAATAGCCTCCCGATACGCCTTTGGAAAACCAGTCATAAAGCCAAGGCATAAACGGCATCTTTCGGTTAATGGTGAGTTTAACCGTTTTTGGGGAAGGTTTAAGCATAGTAATTGAGCCATCCCTTTCAAATATGAATGGGAAACCACATAATTTAGTCTGTCCGGATTCCCCTTTTTCCAATACAGGGGCATAGATACTTCCAGGTTCTATATTCTTGAACACAGCTTCCGTTTCTGAATATTCCGAGGCATAATCTATTATTCTCCATTCTCCGGGAGAGAATACCCCAAGCATTACACGTTTTTCTGATGGATTGTCTATGGAGACCATGATACTGTTTTGTCCGAAATATTCTTCTGTCACATCCTTGATAAAATAATTACGGATTGGTGTCTTAATTCGCGTTGTCTCCACTATAGACTCCTTGCGTTCATTTTGCAAGGAAGGCATATATCGATATACTTTCCCCTTTTTTCTCCAATCATTGATTGAAGAATCCCTCCGCTCAACCATATTCTTACTTAAAGGGATGAACCGTCCTGTGATATTATCACGCACCACCACCCATTGATGGGATGTGGCGGTTTCAGGAGAACTGAAATATGTATCAACGGCACATGGTATTCCGACCGACCGTAGTGCATAGACTGCATGGTCACATTGGTCGCGGCATGGACCCGAATGACTTAAGAAGAGGTCAGTGGCTTTTCTGTGAGGCCATATTGCACATATATTATATTTGAAATTCTCTTTTTCCAACTCTTCGTAAATGATTTCCGCTGCCTTAAGAACGTCATTCCCTTTAGGATAAAGAGAATCAAGAAGAATTCCGTAATGCGACAAATAAAGATGACGCCAGTCTGACAGTTTTTCATCTCCGATGCGATGTGGAAGAATAAAATTATTGAAATCATCGTCTTTCAGTTCCACATTCCATTCCCTGATGTTACGTTGTTTCCATGCGTCATCAATATTTTTTATCAAAAGAGAATCTGTAATGGTATGGCAATCGTAAAGTCTGGGGAGTGTCGTATAGTTGAAAGATGACCAGTCCCTTTTCGTAATATCTTTGAAATACCATAGGTTTTCTGTTACAGCAATCTGATGCAATAGATTTTCAATTGAGTCAAGTTCTCCCTTATCTGAATAGGAATACCAGTGAGGCAGGTTTCTAATAATAAATTTAGCGGATGATAATTTTTCAGGACTTTCATTATAATGAGCTAACACATTTTCCAATGCATGCCGATTATCGGCTGCATAATCTAAGACAGTCTCTAAAGAGTTATTTTGTCTACATGAAAATAGACCTAAAAAAGTTATCAGAAATGATATTTTCTGAAGATTCATGATGTGTATATTTTTATATTATAATTTAGTTGTTTTATATCAAAAATCAAGTCAATCTAATTCTACTATACTTAAAGAATATTATTGATAGTAAAATTGATCAAGTGATGAATTATGAAGCTAACTTTTTTAGGTGACTGCAAAGTTATAATATTTATTTAAATAATAAAAAAAAGATTGTAAAAATGTAAGGTATAAAGTGTTTTTAGATTATATGGTCAGTTATTTTTTAGAGGTAAATAGCATGCATATTATTCGTTGTTTATTGAGTTAAAAATTTTTTTTTAATATTCAGATGATAGAGGTTTTTCTATTGTAATGCGTATAAGATGAGGGCAAATTCAAACTTTTAAAACTTTTCGGTTAGTTTGATTTGTGATTGCATTGTAATTTCTTAATTATAATACAATTATAAAATGTTAAAAAATATAAATTCAAACTTTTGATTTTAAATTCAAACTTTTGAATATTAATTTTGCGAAAAAATTTAACACGTAATACCATGAAAAGATTTGCATTAATAATGTCGGTATTGCTTATGGCATTCTGCTCAACTGCGGAAGCTAAAGAAGATGAAAAAGATGTCATAACAATTGTAATTAATAAAACAAACATACCAGATAAACCCCATAGAATGCCTTTGCGTCATAATATATCCGCGTGGTATGACACATTGGAGAATGCCATATATATGGAATCTTCTATGTCGGATGAGGTAGAGGTATATATAACATCGAATAATGAGGTGTTGCATTATTCCCCGACTATAAATACCGTATTTTATCTGCCATCAAATAACGGTACATATATGATAGAGATATATAGTAAAAGTTGGAGTGCATACGGTATTCTTGAACTATGATAACGCGTAAGAGATGAAGATTTCGGCAAGGTCGGTAGCAGTAGGATTCATAGCGTTTGTGGGTTGTATGCTCCCCTCATGTGTCAAATCCGGAGATGATGCAGCAGCAATTGTCAGAGAATGGATGGGCAAGGAGATTGTTGTTCCGGAGAATCTGACATTTGTATTGCAAGGCGATACTGTGAATTATAATTGGCAGAGTGCTGACTACCGTATCGTCACTTATATTGATGGCGAGGGTTGCACGGAATGTAGTATGAAATTGCCGATCTGGCAACAAATGATTGACAGATTCAATTCTTTGGGTGAGACAGATGTGTCTTTCCTTATGATTGTGGAGACAGATTCAGCAGGATACGACAAGGTTATAGAATTAGAGAGGAAGAATAAATTTTCTCAGCCTATAGTTATTGACGTAAACGGGTTATTCAGTAAGAGCAATTCCTTATCGCAGGAATTAGCATATCAAACTTTCCTACTTGATTCAGACAATCGTGTTGTTGCTATTGGTAATCCGGTGTATAATCATAATGTGAGTTCATTATATGAGGATATAATCCGAGGATCCGAAAGTATTGGGATGACTGATAGTGTAAGGAGTCTTGTCGGTTCACCAATCTTGTGTAGGAACATAGGGATGACTCATAAAGGAAAAACCAGCAAGATTTATTTTGAAATAACAAACTATTCCGATCAAGACATAATTATAGATAGGATTGCGACATCATGCGAATGCACTGAAGCTTATTCAGATAACGATACAATCCAATCGAAACAGAGTGTGACACTTTTTGTCAACTACACTCCGGATAGTGTCACGGAAGGAGAGTTTGAGAGAGAAATTATGGTCAATTTTAAAGGTATTGAAGAACCATTGGTTTATAGGATTATCGGATTTGTAAAATAATCTGATTTAATCTGAAATCAAATAAATTTTATTATAATTAGTGAACATGACAAAGAAAATTATCTTGTCTGCAGCGGCGACCTTAGCAGCTGCTGTGACAGTTGCTATTACCATTGATAGTAGCAACATTGAAAATGACTTCTCCAAATTGGAGATGGCAAATATAGAGGCTCTGTCAGAGTCTGAAATTGGGAGAGAATGCGGTGGATGTAGGACAGATTATCCAGGGAGGTATTGCTGTACCTTATACATAGGAGGTTTACCGTGGGTGTTTTATCATAGAAGTTGGTAATTAATGAAAAATATAGAGTCTGGCTGCTTAGGTGGTCGGGCTCTGTTTAAACTAATGTCTTTAGTAGATTATGGGATTTTATAATAGGAAAATAAAGTTATTGGCAACAGCTGTTGTCCTGTCGGGTATGTTTTCATGCCGGGAAAATAAGGAAGTGGGAGTACTTGACAACTTGGATGGGATTGAAGTTGTCAAGAGTGAGCACATATTGGATAGTTGTAGGTTTCTGAGTCCGTTTACGTTGACAATGGCAGGAAACACACTCCTTGTTAGTGAAAATCAAGCTGAAGGGATGCTTGGAGCCTTTGATCTCAATAATGAGACGGCTCTTGGAGGAATCGGAATGAGGGGAAGAGGGCCTAATGAGTTTATGAACATGAGGGTGGTCAGATATTCCGATCAAGATTCATTGCTGTTTATCCTTGATACGGGATCACGCAAGGCATCGTACTTTAAATTTAATCCGGAGAACCCCATGTTGTCGGAGAATAATCTGGTGAAGCTATTGGATCTTAAATCCGCTAACGCGCATGATATCCAGCCATCTAAATATGGACTGATCACAGATGTGGTTAACGGGGATGACTTATTTGCATTACTTGATGACAATGGAGGGGTGAAGTACACCTTCGGGAAATATCCGGGAGACAATAAGGGTATTGAGAATCCTATAGAATTTTTGATGGCTCATCAGGCGTTGTTCTGCACGAATCCCGGTGGCAACAAATTTGTATTGGCAGGGGCATTCAGCGACTGGGTGGCGTTCTACAATATAAAAGCAGATTCTGCCGAGTTGAGTAAGGAGTATTTCACTTTTGAAACTCCGGTAAATGTCCATAGCAGCGGAGACGAGGGGGAGCAGATTGTGTCAATGAGATACCTGCCTGAGACTAAGTTGGTCTTCACTCAACTGATTCCTACAGATAATTATGTCTATATCGTCTATAGCGGTGCTACAAATGCAGAGATTGAAGCAGGCGAAAAGAAACCAAAAAGTATTTTGAAGTTTAATTGGGACGGAGAGTTTATAAATGGATACAGACTTGATGTTAATACAATTACAGAGAGTGTCACATCTGATGATAAATATATAATTGCTTCAACTGAGGATGAAGATGGTAATTTCCGAATCCTAAGATTTACGATGTGATATTTAAATGGTTTAAGGTTTAAAGTTTATGGTTTATTGTCATTGAATTTTGTATAATTGAAAAGATTCGAGGATTCCCGTGAATCTTAAACCTTAAACTATAAACTATAAACTATCAACCACTGAAATGTAGCTGGTCAACTTCGGATATAGAATGCAATTATTTTTACAATATGATTTTTTAAGAAAGATATTTAGAGCAGTTTGTCGGGTTATCATTATTATCTTCTGTGTAGTATCACTGTATCAGATTGTGAGGATATTTGTCTTTGATCAATTTGTCATACCGTCCAACTCCATGATGCCTACGTTATGTCCCGGAGACAGGGTTATCGTGAATAAGCTGCATTTGGGGGCGAGAATCTATACGGATTTTGATTTCCGCAGTGAAGGGAATCAGCTTGAGTCCATAAGGCTTAAAGGATTACGAAGGCTGCGACATAATGATGTGGTGGTGTTCAATTTCCCGATAAACAACGGCAGAATAGCTTTCAAAATCAATTATGTATATTGTAAACGTATAATGGGTTTGCCTGGAGACACCATAAGAATAACCGACGGATTCTACAAATCAAATAATTTTTCTGGAGAACTCGGTATCCCTCGGAGACAGAGACAATTGACGGTTTATGGAGTGAATCCGGAGGTATATGAGGGATGGGGCGTCGGACCGGAACAGATTGGATGGAACTGTCTGAATGCCGGACCATGGTATATTCCGAGATGTGGGGATATTGTCAGGATAGGCTGTAAGGAGGGTTATCTTTATAAGGATATATTGGAATATGAGACAGGAAAGAGGGTGACAGTTGACGATTCCCTCAGGCGGGTGTATGTCGGAGACCGGAGAATTGAACAGTATGAATTCATACATGACTATTATTTCGCTGCAGGCGACAATGCCTACGATTCTTATGATTCAAGGTATTGGGGATTGGTGCCGGAGGAATATATTGTAGGGGTAGTTGATCTCATTTCGTATTCAAAGGATCCTTACAGTGGAAAACTCAGATCCGACAGGATGCTTAAAAAGATATGAGGATGGTTGAGACAACAGCAATATCGGAGAATCGAACAGGTGTCAATGGTATAGATATCATGGTGACGGCATTTTTCGTGTATTGTGCCGTCAATGCCCTGGTGGTGTCTGACGTGCCATGCCGGACTGAATCGCTGACCATCGCTCTGTGCTTCGGATTATATCTGATTTTCAAGGTGCTTTTCTCATTCCGTTTGCCATCGGATATGGTTGTGGCGTACTTGCTGCTCATTGCCGGCGAATATGAGGCGATTGTGGGATTCCTACAGTTGTTTGGATTCATTCAGTCAGGACATACCCATTATACAGTCACCGGAACATTCCCCAACCCGGGTCCCTTCGGAGGATTTATTGCGATAAGTCTATCCGCAGGTTTCTGGTTATATCGTCACAGGGGAGGTGGATGGGTCATGTACGCAATGTTGCCTATGATGATTGCATTGTTGGTGTCAATGAGCCGTGGGCGTGGCTGGCGTTGGTGGTGTCGCTGTCAGTGTTATACCGCGATAGACTGAGGTTTGAGAAGCGGTATGCTGTCGCAGGCATCATTCTGATTGCTGCAGTAGGGGTAGCCGTCTATCTTATAAAACGTGGGTCAGCCGACGGGAGAGTGGCAATGGCATTTATGGCATTGAAGGCTTGCGGAGTTTCGCCACTCCTTGGCTGGGGTGCAGGTGGATTCCTGTATGCCATATCGGAAATGCAGATAATGCATTTCTCGGCATATCCCGACTCCGCGCTTATATCGGTAACGGGAGTGGCAGACTATCCATTCAACGAGTATCTTCATGTGGCGGTGGAATTCGGCATGATCGGATTATTGCTGTTCTTGTCGGTAGTGATGTCTGTATTCCGTAAGTTATATGTAGCCGGGAGGGTTGAGATGTATCCGTTCCTGACGTTCCTTGTATTTGCCATTTTCTCTTATCCATTCTCATTATTGCCGTTTGGAGTATTGTTTATCCTTATAGTTGCTTTGGCGGCGGGTATTGAGGGGGATTTCAGGAGTGGAAAAAATGGGGTATTTGGAATAATTACCCTTGTAATTGGAGTGCTCATTACGGTGGGGAGTCTGGTATGTTATGTTCCGGTAAGACGGGCATCGGAGATATTTGTAGGCTACGGAAATATTTCGAACCCGGCATTCATAAAACCGGGTCGTGAACTTTCCGCTGATCTTTCAGATAACCGAGACTTCCTGTTCTCGTATGGAAAAAGTCTTCGGGAGAGTGGCAGCTATAACGACAGCAATGCGATATTGCGTCAGGGTATGCTTGTCTGCAACGACCCAATGATGCGTATTGTTATGGGTAGGAACTATGAATCGCTCTCATGCTATGATAAGGCGGAGGAGATGTATCTTCAGGCATTTCACATGCAGCCTAACAGACTATATCCGCTATATAGGATAATGCTGCTTCATGACGCAACAGGAGACAGTATCAAGACTAAGGAATATGCCAATAAGGTCTTGGAATTCGATCCCAAGGTGCAATCACCTGCCATAAGGGAGATGAAATGGAAGGCCAAAGAGATAATTAACCAAATGTAACATCGTTAAAAATATATTGTGGTCACGAAACAGACATGAAACATATATCAGTATAGCTATGAGCTATTCCGGTTGAAATGATATATACCGTGATGATTTATAAAAACAAACCATAAAATCAACATTCAAAATGAATAGGAAAATTTCTTCAGCTATTCTTGGTATTGCTTTTTTAGGCGCAACTGCATTTGCGTTGCATACCAACAATTTCGGCAAGACGGTTTCAGACCTTGAACTTGCTAACATCGAGGCTCTTAGCGAAACGGATACTTCTGTAACAGAATGCCCTCCTGGAGGATATACAGAATGCCATAGAATTTTGGCAGGCAATGTAATTTATATTTTCAATAGGAAGTAATAATTGTAACCTAATATTGTGTGGGATATTTCAATAATTTGCCTTATCCCACACATTTTTTACTTTAAATTGAGAAATTTATGAAAAAAAATAGTTTGTTGTCCGGAATTATGGCAGGAGTCCTGATAATCGGGATAAATAGTTGTGAGTTAGATAATACAAATAAAGAGCATATTTTTGATTTTAATATCTTACACACTAATGCGTTGATTGGTACCCCTTTGGATATTGCTGTGAAGGGGGATTCATTGCTGGTCAATCAGTATTTTGGCGATAAATTCCTTGTGTGGTTGTCGTTAAAGGATGGGAGTCTGATTAAGACGGATATATCCAAAGGGAACGGAAGACGGGAGATGCAGGGACCGTTGTTGGTCAATTCTTTCTCAGACAGCTTGTTGATATACGATAGGCAGAGATTCGGTTTGTATAAGACTGATTTTATGTGCGATTCCATAATCGCAGCCACAGAGCGACTGCCATTCTGGACTACAAAAGTATTTCCTTTTAAAAACGGGAATATGCTGGTTTCCAAAATCCCTTTCGGAGTGGAGGATGCAGAGATAGCAGACACGAGATTTGCCATCATGCGTGGGGATTCGGTATTGTCGCATTTCGGGGATTACCGAGATTGAGTAATTCTGATAAGGAGAGTGATTCAGAGGAATTGGCCAATTTCCATCAGATACTGGGTTTTCAGGAATTGCCGGATAATGAGTTTGCTGTGGTGTCGTCTCACGTATTGAGTCTATATTCAGCATCCGAAGATGGGTATGTCCTGAAAAAGGAGGTGGCAGTTGCCCCTTATGAGTATAATACACGGGCAGCCACACAAAATCAGTCGGCAATGTCTTCCTTAAAAGAGGGGGAGAGTATAGGCGTTCCCATAGGACTTGCATATCATTCCGGAAAAATATATCTGCCTTTCCAGGAAACGGAGGATGACGATATAGTCATAATGTGCTATGACATGGATTTGAATCTTGTAGGCACAATAAAACCTGCGGTTTCAATAATGCCTCCTTTTGTGATTGATGACAATGGCAGGATAGTGGCTCTTTCAGAGAATGATAAGGAGACAAGCATCGTTGTCTCGACAACAAGCGTGGATGATATCTAAGGAAGTGGTCTAAACTTATGAATAAGTTTAGACCACTTGGAATGAATCGTTTAAGTAATCGTAAAAAAATAAGTTGTGAAAGTTTGGCGCATATTTCCGAGGGATTTCGGAGTAAGGAAGATGGAGCATAGCGGGCTATGCGACTGATTCCGCGCTCCGAAAGCACCGGAAAGATGCTGCCACAAGAAAAATTTACATTTATAACTTTAACAAGTTATTTTTTGAAGATTACTAAATTCGGAATAATAAAGTTCATGTATGACGTTCTTTAAAAGAAATAATTTTCACAAATTTTTTATTGCCGGAATGACATTTCTGTTTGCTGCATCATGTCAAAAGTATAGTCAGGATGTTGTGGATTGTAATATATACGGTAATGAAGCCGTGACTGTTAAGATTGATAAATGGTCATTATGTGAAAGTGATGTTATGCCTGATAGCCTTCAGTGTCATAGAAGTCTGTTGGATGCTGATGTAGAAAGGAGGATGTTTCTCTTTTCGCAAAGAGCTGTCGGCAACAGGTATATTCTGAATGGTGATACCCTTGAATTGAAAAGATTCGAACAGCAGAATTATTATCCGGTATTTCTGAAGGAGGGAATCAACGAACTTATTGCAATTACTGACACAGCAAGTAGGGAACGGCATATAAGTCTGGAATTGTGTGACAGCGTGATTGCCATACGGTTGATGGCTGAGTCAATGTTTGGCAGGATGTTTTATCCATTAATCAATCCGGACTCAATGATGTTGAATCTTGATATGAAGTATCGTAAAGTGATGCCGTTGGAGTCTTCGATGGAGATATTTGATGTGGTGGGACGTAAGATTCATGAGCTGAAGATTACGGATGATAATCTTAGATATGAATTGCCTGCATTGGAGGTGGGTAAATCTTACATGAGTAAATGGACTATTGGGGAGAGTTCGACATGGCAGACATTTCTCTGTGGGGATCCGGATAAGGTATATGAAATGTATCGCAATAGATTTGATTCGGTCCGGATAAGTGTCGCAGACTCTTTGGAGATAGACCAATTGTTATGGAGATTCCGATTCTTGCTTGAACATCCTTCAAGAAAGGATGACTGGTGGTGGCAGTTTAAGATTGCGCCTATAGCATATCAATTGGAGTATGCTTTCCGTCGCATGGAAGGGGAGGATGGAATCGCGCCCACCCTTAACTTTGAATCATATAATTCAAGGATAGATGGGATGGTTCAGAGATGTGTGGTGTTTACTCCCAAGGATATGACAAGGCATTATCCATTGGTTGTGATGATCCGACCTAATGAGGAAAACAGACATGAGTTCTTTTCTTGTCCACAGTTGGCACGTCAATGGGCAGTCAATAATGTGCAGATGCTTTGTGATAAGTATGGGTTGATTGTAATGATGCCTGAGGGAAGGATGCGTTCATTTGGTCTGTTGGATGAGGATAACGAGAGGGAAATAATGAATGCCATTGACTTTGTGAAGAAGAAATATCCTGTAGAGGATGGTAAGGTATATCTTCATGCCAATTGCAGCGGAGGAGAACGTGCATTGCAGCTTGCATCTCATCATCCGGATAAATTCAATGGTATGGGTCTGTATGCTCCATTTTTCAGTAGGTTGAAAAATGAAAAATATCCCGATAAGATTCAGATAAAATTGGAGAACCTTAAAGGGATGCCTATTTTTGTGCATGGGGATCCGCTCGATGGACATAGCCCACCGATATTTTATAAGGATCTTATCAATGGTATGGATAAGGTGGGTAATCCCTGCAAAGTGAGTATGGAATACCACTCCGGAGAATTGTACAACGTGACAATTGTGGGGGAGGAGGCTCTTCAATATTTTAAACAAATTGAATAGAACGGAATCTCTTTTTTATATTGTTAAGGTAATTTTGTTAATTTTATGATAACGGATAGTGGTATTTTCATTAATTTTGTGAATTATCGCTTTTTTAGAGTGGCATTGAGTAATCTTTGTTAAATTTAGAGTGTATTGGTTTATGCGTTTATTTTGGGTTGTTATACTTGGAGTTGTGGCGAGAGGGGCGGTTGCGCAGAAGTTGTCGCTGTCGCTCGATGATGCCATACGGTTGGCGTCGGAGTATTCGCTGGATGCGCAGTTGGCGAAGTTCAGCTATACGGGTGCGTATTGGACTTACCGTTCGTTTCGCGCAGAACTGTTGCCGTCGATTAATCTTGGCGGGAATCTGCTGAATTATAACCATTCCACTGTGGAGGCTCGTAATTATGAGACGGGCGAGATCAATTATGTAGACAACAACACGCTTGCAAACAGCCTGACCCTATCCATCGACCAGAATATACCGTTGCTTGGGGGTAAACTGTCGGTGCAGTCTTATCTGTATCGCCTTGACCAGTTTGAGTATGACCGCACGATGTATAATTCCCAACCCCTGCGTCTGCAATACACCCAACCGCTCCGCACATATAATGAGCTTAAATGGAGGAAGAAGACTGAACCCGTGGCTTTTGACAGGGCAGGGAGGGTGTATCTCGAATCGATGCAGAACGTGAGTCTACGCGTGACCGGTCTGTATTTTAACGTGCTTTCCGCGCAGAGCCGATATAATCAGGCTCTCGCCACGCTGAAGGACCGCGAGACGCTGTATGAGCAGGCGAAGAAACGCCATGAACTCACAACGCTCTCGAAGAGTGAACTGCTTCAGCTGGAACTGTCGCTTATCAATGCACGCGTGGAGTCGAAGGATCTGAAGCTGAAGCTCGATAATGAGCGGTTTGCTCTCTTCAGCTATATACGAGCCACGGATTATGACCGGGTGGAACTCGTGCCCCCCACCAACGTGCCGGATATCGTGCTGATGCCCGATGACGTGCTCCAACGTGCTTACGACAACTCTTCCTATCTTCCTAACAACAGGCTGCAACTCTTACAGTCGGAGCAGAGTGTGGCATACGCGAAGTCGCTGAAGGGGCTACAGTTGACCCTCAGCGGCGAGGTGGGTTTCAATAAGACAGGCTATTCCTTCTCAAAGGCGTACAGTCGTCTGAATGATAACGAGATTGTGGGGCTTACGCTGTCGCTGCCGCTTTTCGACTGGGGAGTGAGCAAGGGGCGTGTGAAGATTGCGGAGGCTAACCTCGACGTGGTGAAGACGGAGCAGGAGATTGCCGACATGGAGTTTCGCCAGCAGGTGCGCAGTCAGGTGGAGACTTTCAACACACAGAGTAGCCAGTTTTCCGACTCGCGACGTATGCTTGAGATTGCGGAGGAGAGGTATCAGCTCACCTACCGGCGGTTTGAGTCGGGGGGCGTAACGGTCACGGAACTGAACACCGCCCAGCAGGAACTCGACAATTCGCGTGCGCAGTATATCAGCCAACTCTCTTCGTTCTGGACAAGCTATTACAATATCCAGAAGATCACGCTGCATGACTACCGCACCGGGACGGATCTTTCAGACGGATATATCTACGAACTGCAAAAATAAGACTTAAATGGTTTAAAGTTTAAGGTTTAAAGTTTAAAGTTTATTGTCATTAAATATTTAATAATGAATAGATTCGTAGATTCTCATCATCCATCACCCATAAACCATCAACTATAAACCATCAACTATAAACTATCAACTATCAACCATCAACCATCACCCATCACCCATAGATTATGAGACCTTACATGATACCATTGCTGCTGCTCTGTCTGACGGGCTGCACATCTGCGAAGGAGGAGACGAAGGGGGAGAACTCTCCCCGTAGCAACGCCACGCTGACTGAGAATTTTGTCGACACAATGAGGCTGTCGCGACGCGATTTCCGGCATCAGACGGTGTGCAACGGCGTGTTGCGTGCCGGGGTGAAGAGCCGCCTTGCCACAAGGCATCCCGACGTGATTACGGAGGTAAGGGTAAAGACCGGGCAACGCGTCGGGAAAGGGGAGCTGCTTGCCGTCACGGAGGAGGAGAAGTATATCCGCGCATTGGAGAAGGCGAGACGTGATCTGGAGAAGGCGGAGATTGAGTTTGCCGACAAACTGATTACTTTGGGCTATGACGACAAGGGGAGTGTGCCGGAGGAGACTCTGAAGCGTGCGGAGGTGACGTCGGGTCTGTTCTCGGCGCGTCATCAGCTGAAGCAGGCGGAGAGTGATCTTGCCGATTGTCGCCTGTATGCCCCGTTTGCCGGGGTGGTGGCTGACCTTGACGGGAAACTGTATCAGAAGTGTGACAATTTCTGCAACCTTATCGATGAGTCGGCTTTCGATGTGGATTTCAGCGTGCTGGAGTCGGAACTGCCTTCGGTGGCGGTGGGGTATGATGCGATGGTGATACCGTTCGCGGGCGATAAGGGTGCGCGTAAGGGGAGAATCACGGCTATCAATCCGACGGTTTCGGATAAGGGTCTTGTGAAGGTGACGGCACGCATAGCCGGCGACAAGGGGGTGATCGACGGGATGAACGTGAAGGTGATAGTGGAGCGCACGGAGCCGGGGCAGTTTGTGGTGCCGAAGGATGCCGTGGTGGAGAGGGACGGCTACAACGTGGTGTTTCTCTATCGCGACGGCAAGGCTGTATGGACCTACGTGGATGTGGTGTCGTCAAACACCGACAGCCATGCTATCACGGGGTGTGAACGTAAGGAGACAGAACTGCATGAGGGGGACGTGGTTGTGACATCGGGGAATATGAACCTTGCCGACGGCACGGAGATAAAGGCACGATGATATAGGGGCGGATTTTTGATAAGACTGACAGAGGATTATGATTCTGAGACTGATAAAGCGTCCGGTGGCGGTGACTATGTGCGTGATAGCGTTGACGGTGGTGTGTATCCTGAGTCTTCGCGGTCTGCCAGTGTCGCTCATGCCGGATATCGACATACCGAGGATAACGGTCAACGTGCCGATGCCGGGCGCGTCGGTGAGGGAGGTGGAGACAAGGGTGGCGGCTCCGTTGCGTGGGCAGCTCATGCAGATAGCCGGAATAAAGGAGATCAGGAGCGAGTCGAAGACCGACGGCACGACCATCACGATGGAGTTCACGCCGGGGAGCCGCATGGATCTTCTCTTCATAGAGGCGAATGAGAAGGTTGACCGTGCGATGGGTATGCTTCCGGAGGGGATGGAGCGTCCGAAGGTGGTGAAGGCGGGGGCTACGGATATCCCGGCGTTCTATATCGACGTATATTCGGATGACGACAGTGAGGAGGGTTTCGCACGATTGTCTGACTACGTGACGGGGGTGGTGCGTAAACGCGTGGAGCAGTTGCCACAGACTGCTATGGTCGATGTCAGCGGCGACACGAAGCCGGAGATCGTCATTGAGCCGTATGCGGAGAAGACGGAGGCTTTGGGGATCACTCCGGAGCAGATAGGCGCGGCGGTATCTTCCGCCGACCTGCGTCTGGAGGCTCTCAGCGTGGCTGACGGCGCATACCGCTACAGCCTGCATTTCGATTCGCAGATGTCGACGCTCGATGATATCCGCAACATAACCCTTCGTCATGACGGACGCCTTCTGCGTCTCGGTGATCTCTGCCGCGTGTCGCAAAGGCAGAAGGGTGACAACGGGAGCGTGAGGCATGGTGAGAACCGTGCAATCTCGCTTGCCGTCATAAAGCAGAATGATGCGCGGATGGAGGATCTGAAAGAGAGTGTGGAGGGTCTGTTGGAGGAGGTGCGCAGGGATAATCCGGGCGTGAAGTTCGTGCTAACGCGCGACCAGACAAGTCTGCTTTCATATTCTATCAATAACCTTTCGTGGAATCTCGCTCTCGGTATCGCGCTGGCGTGCCTTGTGCTTTTCGCGTTTATTCGCGACGTGAGGATTCCGCTGCTCATCGTGGTGAGCATACCGCTGTCGCTTCTGCTGACGATGCTCTGCTTCAAACTCGCCGGGATCTCGATCAACGTCATATCGCTTGCCGGTCTGATTCTCGGTGTGGGTATGATGGTGGATAACTCGATAATCGTGATTGACAATATCACGCGTCTTGCCGATGAGGGGAAGCCGCTGGATGATGCTGTGGCACTGGGTGCGTCGGAGGTGTTCACCCCGATGCTCTCGTCGGTGCTGACCACTTGCTCGGTGTTTATCCCGCTGATATTCCTGAGCGGCACGGCAGGGGCATTGTTTTATGATCAGGCGATGGCGGTAACGATCTCGCTTTTCTCATCGTTGGCTGTGGCGATGCTCGTGATTCCGGTCTATTTCCGCGTGTTTTTCAAGCGGAAGGGGGTAAGGATGAAGCATCGTGAGGATGGGAGCGTGCCGTTGGTTGAGAGGGTCTACAATCGGGTGCTTGCCGCCACGCTGGCGCATCCGTGGAAGGTGGCTCTGTCGATTGCCGTGCTGGTGGGCGTAGGTGTGGCGTGTGGCTTGGGTCTGCGCAAGGAGCGTATGCCCGACGTGTCGCATACGGATATGCTCGTGACGGTAGACTGGAATGAGGGTGTGTCGCTCAATACGAATGAGGAGCGTATGGCGCAGCTCAGGAGCCGGATAAAGGGGATGGCGCAGACCACCACGACGATGGCGGGGAGCCAGGGTTTCATCTTGTCGCATACGCCTGGACTCTCGTCGTCGGAGTCGGTGATGTATGTCGCGGCTGATTCGGAGGATAGGATTGCGGAGATAAAGGATAGTATTTCGGGATTCGTGCGTGGGCGTTATCCGGCTGCCTCGCTGTCGTATGCCGTGTCGGGCAACGTGTATGACATGATCTTCTCGTCGGATATGCCGGATCTGGAGATAAGGCTTCAGACTGCCACGGGGGGACTCCCCGACGTGGCGCGTAGCCGCAGTTTCTGCGATTCGCTTGCCACCCGATTCCCTGACGTGGAGATCTCGCCTGTAGCCACGGAGGAGAATCTGAGGTATGAGGTGGCGGGCGATGTGGCGTCGCTCTATGGGATAGGCTACAGCCGTCTCTATTCGCGTCTGCGTGAGCTTGCCGGGAGCAACAGCGTATATACGATTAATGACGGGTCACATTCCGTGCCGGTGATAGTGGGTGCGGAGCGTGCCGACAGGTATGGTATGCTTCAGAACAGCATACGCACGAATGAGGGCGTTGACGTGCCGCTATCAACTCTGCTCAGGGAGCGGCGCGGTGAGGACTATAAGCATCTGTATGCCTCTTCGTCGGGGGCGTATTATCCCGTGGGGGTGGATGCCGACGACAGGACTGTGGAGAGCGTGATGGATGAGGTGAAGGCTCGCGTCAACAGGGCGGATTCCGGGTTGTCGGTGCTGTTTGCCGGTGCGTATTTCGATAGTCGCCGGTTGATAGGGGAACTTATGGTGGTGCTTGCCGTGGCTCTCGCGATGCTCTATTTCATACTCGCGGCGCAGTTTGAGAGTATGCTTCAGCCGCTCATCATCCTCAGTGAGGTGGCGGTGGATATAGCGGCTGTGCTTATCGCGCTCTGGATAGCGGGTGAGTCGCTCAATCTGATGTCGATGATCGGGGTGGTGGTGATGTGCGGCATAATCATCAATGACTCGATTCTGAAGATAGATACCATCAACCGTCTGCGTCGCGGCGGGATGAAGACTGATGCCGCGATAATAACGGCTGGTCATCAGCGTCTGAAACCTATCATCATGACGTCGCTGACCACGATTCTTGCCGTGGCTCCATTCCTGACGCGTGGTGACATGGGTTCTGACCTTCAGTTTCCGCTTTCGTTCACGCTGATAGTCGGTATGACGGTCGGCACTCTCGTGAGTCTTTTCATAATACCTTTATTCTATAAACTTGCTTATGACTGAGACTCCATCTAATAAACAAATGCGTTCTCAATTTCGCGCCATATTCGTGATGGGGGTGCTGATGCTCATCGGTGCTGCCCTGATATTCAAGGTGGACACGGCTATAGATCCGCGACCGAAGCAGGGGAAGACGCTTACGGTCACGTTCTCATGGCAGGGTGCTCCGGCAAAGGTGGTGGAGCAGAATGTCACGTCGGTGGTGGAGGGGCTTGTGTCGTCGGTGAGGGATGTGGCTCGCACTGAATCCACGTCGCGTTTCGGGTCGGGGAGTGTCAAGGTGGAGCTTAAACCGGAGGCTGACGTGTCGGCTGTGAAGTTTGAGATAGCGTCGCTTATGCGTCAGATGAAATCGACGCTTCCGGAGGGTGCATCGTATCCTGTGGTGACGGGTGGTGAGGTGGTCAATGAGAGCCGCGATGATAAGAAGACGGTCACTCTTCTGACCTACCGCATTGTGGATGACCTGCCCACGAATGTGCTGCGGGAGTATGTGAAGAACCGGCTTGAACCGGCTTTCGCGTCAATTGATGAGGTGACGGGGGTTGACGTCAACGGCGGTACGGAGAAGTATCTGGAAGTGAGCTATGACCCTGCGATGCTCGCACGCTATGGCATAACGTCGGCGGAGATAAGCGAGGCTGTGAGGGGATATATCGGAGAGAAGGGCATAATCGGTGAGGTGGATGATGAGGGTGGACGCATGGCGTTGTGGCTTGATTCCGACGGCACGGGTACGCCGCTGGAGCATCTGGCTGTAAGACAGTCGGGACCTAATGGGAAGACGGTCTATCTTAATGATATAGCACGGTGCGTCTATAAGTATAAGGAACCGAATGATTATTACCGTATCAACGGTATGAACACGGTCTACGTCAACGTGAAGGCACAGGCGGGCACTAATCTGATATCATTGTCAGACAGGGTGCAGCGTAAGGTGGAGGAGGTGGAGAGGTCGCTCTCCATACCGGTGGGTCTGGAGCTTACCTACGATTCTGCCGAGCGTCAGCGGTCGGAGTTGGGGAAACTGGTGAGCCGTTCGCTCCTGTCGCTGCTGATACTGATGGCGTTGGTGCTTGCGGTGAGCCGGAGCGTGAGGTATTTCTCTGTGGTGGGTATCACGCTTGCTGCTGCGTTGCTGATTTCGGTGATAGCTTATTATCTGCTTGACATAAGGCTCCATATCTTCTCGCTTGCGGGGATTACGGTGTCGTTGGGTCTGATTATCGATGCGGTGATAGTGATGGTGGATCATTATGGGCGTTACCGCGACCGTGGGGCGTTTTTCGCGATATTGGCGGCGTTGCTGACTACGATCGGTTCGCTCGTGCTGATATTCTTTATGCCGGATTATATTCAGGATGACCTTCATGATTTCGCGCTTATCGTGATGGTGAATCTCACTGTGGCGTTGCTTGTGGCGTATCTCTTCGCGCCTGCGCTGGTGGATGCGCTCATGAAGCGGAGTGGCAGGAAGCGGAAGAGGGGAAGCGGAGGCAGGAGATGGAGCCGGCTGACGATGAGGCTGACAAGGGTGTATGCCCGGAGTATCATGACGGGGAGAAGGTTCAGATGGCTTGTGACGGTGTTGCTGGTATTCGCTTTCGGATTGCCGCTGTTTGCTCTTCCGAAGGATTGGGAGTTTCCGTATAGGAAGGAGCTTACGGTCTGGCTCGGCGGCACGCTCCGTATGTTTGCAGATTGTCTTGATTCCAACACCTATTCACCGAAGAAGGAGGAGATGAAACTCCATATCATCGCGCAGATGCCGCTCGGCGGCACGGCGACGCAGCTTAATGAGAAGGTGCTGGCATTGGATGAGTTTCTGAAGACTCAGGAGGGCATAAAACGCTGGACCACGAATGTGGGTGCGTGGGGTGCGACGGTTGAGGTGGAGTTTACGCCGGAGGCGTTGAAGACCTCGCTGCCGTATAATCTGGAGAATCGGGTGATAGGTCGCGTGATTGATATAGGTGGCGCGGATTGGGCTACGTATGGGGTGAGTGAACGAGGGTTCAGCAATTCGCTGAATCTTTCTTACCGGAGCAGCCGTATAATGGTGAAGGGTTATAATTATGAGCGGCTTGTGAGGATTGCGGAGACGATATGCGACACGCTGCAACGTAATCCGAGGGTGGCGGATATCGCGGTCCAGACTCCCGGTTATGAGAATCAGGAGGATGAGTTGTTTGTGAAGTATGACCGTGAGCAGATGGCTCTATACGGTATAACGGCTCAGAAGCTACATTCGGCACTCGGTGATCTTCTCTCCACACGCCGGGTGGGGGTGATTGATGATGGTGTGACTGTCACGGATGTGATGTTGCGTCCGGAGAGCCGGGAGACGTTTGACCTCTGGTCGCTCGGTAATTCCTACATACGTATTGACTCGGCTGATTATCGTGTCGGTGATTTCGTGATGATCGGGCGGCGTGAGGCGAAGAATGTAATAGAGAAGCGCGACCAGCAGTATGTGCTTAACGTGGCGTTTAATGTCATCGGGTCATATACTTATACGTCGAAGTATATAGAGGGGGTTGTTGACACGTTCAGTCGGACGCTTCCGGTGGGTTTCAGTTGTGAGGTGGCTACCTACGGATGGTATCAGGATACGGGTGAGCAGTATTGGTTGCTGATAGTGGTGGTGCTGATCATCTATATGCTATGCGGCATATTGTTTGAGTCGTGGACGCGTCCGTTTGTCATCATATTGCTGATACCTGTGTCGTTTATCGGGGTGTTTCTCACGTTCCGGTTTACGGGGATACCGTTCGGCACGGGTGGTTTTGCATCGTTGGTGCTGTTGTGTGGCATCACGGTGAATGCGGCGATATATATCTTGAATGAGTATGACCGTCTGACGCGACTGTATGCCGGAAGGAGAGGGGTTGATATATATGTGAAGGCGTTCAGTCGGAAGATAGTGGCGGTAATACTGACGGTAGTCTCGACAATTGCCGGATTGATACCGTTCCTGCTTGACGGACCGGAAGAGAAGTTCTGGTATTCGTTTGCTGTCGGCACAATCTCCGGACTGACCTTCTCCCTGCTCGTGCTGGTGCTCGTGATGCCCCTCTACATGCGCCTCCCCACCGCTGCTAAGTTATCAACCGCAAAGCACGCAGAGAGCACAGAGAAATTATAATTTCCACATATAGATTCAAAAGATTAGAAAGATTTTATTCAAAAGCAATAATCTTTAGTTACATTGGGAATGTACTGATAGCTTTGAACGCTTCATACGCTTTTCTGGCAGCTTCTTTTTCGGAATTGCTGACAGGAGATGGATTCGCTATCCTACGGGCAAAATTCTCAGCGTCTTTACCTCTTAGAACCGGTGTCTCTTTTATTGGTCTTGCCATATTGTTACTTAATTTATATTTGATTACAAATATACAACAAATTTCTGATATGTAGAGTTGAAATTGAAAAGATTTGTAAAGTAATTTGTTAGAATAGAAAAATCTGATTAACTTTGCAAAACGAAAAAAGTGTATTTGGATGGTCCAGATGCTGCCAACTGCACTATAAACAAGATGAAACCGAGTCCAGTCTCTTAGATTGGGCTCGTCTTGCTTTTTTATAGAATATTGGTTGTTGTCTGTATATAACCCCATGCGGTAGATTACGGGATGAATCCTTCCTGATCGTAGCCGCGATGGTGGCGGTGGATTGAGTTGATAAGGGGTTGAAGGCGGGTATCGGTAAGAGGTGTTGAGGCGAATTGCAATTGGTCGTTATAGCGGTCGGGAGATCCGGATGCAATCCGTTGGTCAAAATCTGAGGGGATAAGAAATGATGAGCGTTCTCCCAAATGGCAGAAATATTCGGTGAGGTATATCCTTATACCGGCAAGGTCAAGGTCGCCAAAATGGACGTATCTGTTGGGAATTGCTTTAAGCCATCTTATCAAATCGCCATGTTGAGTCTGCGGATAACGGCTTACAAACAGGAGGGGAGAGGATGATGAAAGGTTTTCTTTAAAGAAAACCTTCTGTCGTGAAATCCAACGGAAATTTTCGGGATTCTCAATTCCAACGACCATTACATCCTCCGGGATAGCGAAGCCGTCGAAGTCATATATGAAAGTGAATGTGCCCTCTTGCGGATGAAGTGTAAATGGTTTACTGTTGAGGGTGACTTCTATCGGCTGATAGCAGCTGACCATAAACCCTTTGAAACTGCGTGTGGACCTGAATTTTGAATCACCGATGGTGTGCACTTGTTCAGCACGGCTGGTATCGCCGGATTCCGCCAAACGTAGCAATTCCTCCGGATTGCGTATGCCATAGACGCTATTCAGATACGACATCAGAGCCGTAGCATCTTGAACGCGCCAACTCTTCCGGCTGCCACGGGTCATGGCAACCAGAAGTTTCTCCTCTTTCAACCGGTTGAATAAGTCGCCCTTCAATCGGCTGTCGGCGATGGTCTCTCCGTTTGCAAGAGCTATGAGGAGTCTTAATGAGGATGCCGAATATTTCATCTTATAGTAAGGAGGGATTTTACGATGGTGTTGCTTTTGGCATCCTTGCTAAGGGAGTAGGTATAGCGGTAGGCTGAGGCATTGTATGTAGTGGGCGAACTATTGATCAGCCGGATGTTGCGTGCGTTTGCAAAGGCAAGTATCCCGGCTACATTGTTGGGATGAAGTTTGCCGATTTCATCCATCATGCAATGGAGAGTGAAATCCCCGAAGCGGGATGAAGCCTTACGCTTGAATACGTTGATGAGCATGATGTTGACAATCGCTTTCACAAGAATATCCGTGCCGTCAGAACCGACATTTGTGAGCTTTTCCACCCAGTTTGTATCCTGGTCATTCTGTTTCACCTTAAATTCCAGTTTGAACGTGTCGGCAAGCGTCACCCTCTCACGTTTACTTTCAGCATCCATAAGGTCGCCGAGAGTCATGAGCATCTTTGCAGCACGCTCGTTTGCCTTATCCCTGTTTTCAATGTCGGAAAAGAGATTGAGTTCGCCAAGGTCTTGACCGTGGTTGTCATCAAAGCTCTTGATGATTAGCAGTTGCTGCATTATGCGGTCGTTGCTCTCCACAGCCCTGAGTTCAATCTCCTTTATCACTCCGGCGAAGTTATTGTCGCGGAAATCCTTGTTGATGTCGTTGATGGTCTTCCGAATGTCGGCACCATGCTGAATCAGGTCGCTGACCTCGCGTGAGATTCGTTGAATTATGTCAGCATACATTTCGTTGGTGCGTGTCCGCATGATCTCAATCATATTGTTGCTGATGAAATCATTTAGCTTCACAGCAAAATTCCGATAATCTGCGATAGATGATATGTCAAATTCAAAACCGAGTGTATTGACTGATGAGAAGTTACCCTTGAAGTCGTTGACCGTTTTACGGAAACTCTCCTCACACCGCTGATAGTTCATCAGTCTGTCGCGCAGACTCTCAAAAATATCGGATAGCGACTTGACAGTCTCAAACGGTAGGATGGAATCGAAATTTTTCGGTCGTGATTCCGATGATAGAAAACCTTTTACTTTTGAAATTGCCGCTTCACGTCTTGAACGGTCTTCGCATGTTTTTTTCAATTCAGAATCCAGACGATGCAGCTCAGAGTCGAGACGCAGTTTCCTATCGTCGTATTTTCTCTTCAGGTCGTCTAATTTCTTGCGTGTCGCTTTAAGCTCCGAACGTTTCTCATCCTCCTGATCCAAGAATTCCTTCTTGTCTTTTAGCCATTCGAAGTAAGTCTGTTTATTGCGTTCTATGTAGACGAGTTCATCAGAGATTTTGGATAGCTGCCTGCGTAGTTCATCAAGTTGTTGGGAATTTACTCCAGCACCTCTCAGTTCTGCATCCATACGGGCAGTGATTATGCACAATTCCTTTTCTGACTCCTCCGTTTTGAGGTTCTTCTCCTTTTCGATTTCAGTTTTCAGAAGATTAGCTCTCTTTGCGATATCATCCCTCTGTTTCCGCAGATTATCCTCGCAGGTCTTTTTATCCTTTCTGTATTTTGCGTCAGCCTGTTGTTGACGTGATTTGATTCCGTCAATCATTTTCAATACCTCTGACAGGGCTGAGTCTATTTCATCCAGTTGCGCTTTCTGCCATTTTTTAAGTTTGTCATCCAATTCCGACAACTCCTTTTTAAGGCGAGTCATGCGTGCGGGTATGGAGGATAATTCTGTGTTTATTGTCAGTTCATCTTCCTGTAAGGACTTCCGGAATTTCTTTGATTTGCCAAGAATATCATTGATATCAGAACGCAATTTTTCCTTACGACATATAATTTGATTCTGGAGTTCAGAGATATTCCGTTCAAGAGAGTCCATACGATTCTTCAGCTCCCGTGGGCTTCTCACATCGCGCTCAATATTGGCAGTATTAAGACGTATTCCGTAGATAGAGTCGGAATCATCTCCCATTTGTGGGTTGAGATTGGTATTGTATAGCACTGTCCGCTCATCAAGAAGTAGCCCTATATTCTCTTCCCAACCGGGTCTGTTTTCACAAAGCCATTCCATCAACGAGCCGTCATAACGTTTCAGCAGATCGTTATTTTTTTCAAGTTCAGTATTGAGAAGGGCAATCTGGTTATCAATTTTAGCTACATCTTTCTCACACACTGCGGTCAGATCCTTTTCTGCAATTTCATCCTTATGCATACTGCGGTCTATTTCGCTGCGCGTCCGGGATAGCTTATCAGTCAACTCCTTCTCACGTGAAGAGTATTCGGAAATCTTACCGTTAATCTCCGTCATCTCCTTACTGTAGGGATTGGTGTTGATGATTTGAATCTTGCGTATTTTTAGATCATTACGTTCGTTTTCGGCAAGAGGTAAATCCTTGGCTATGCTCTTTTTCTCTTCCTCATATTGATTGCGTATAGATTCGAGAGTCTTATTGTAAGCATCAATAAGTTGGATTTTCTCTTCGGAAAGTATCTCCTTCTCCTTATTGAAATGGCTTTCAATTTCATTCAATGATTCCGAAAGTTTGTTCTTTTCCGTCTGGAGCAGGGCTTTATAACGGGTCGTGACATCAAGGTTCTTGTTCGTCAGGAGTTCAAGTTGCTTCTCAAGGTTCCCTTTCTGTATATTCAGTTCCCCCTCACGATTTATGCGAGATACAATATCCGATATTCGGATGTTTTGGTAGTATTGAATTTTATCTTTAACGCGTTTCAGAAAATCGTTCAGTATCCCTTCCGTCTGTTTCAGTTTGTCGCGTTCATTACTGTATTTTCCGGCTTCCTCGCTGATAAGACGTCTTTGTCGGGTGAGATCATTGGAAAGTTTTGTTTCCAGTTCAATCATTTCCGGTAAGGATTTTTCATCGCGTTCGAGGGCATACATGAGTTGTCCGCACAGTTCGTTGATTTCACTGCACAATGCCTCGTATTTAATGTGAGAGTCGATCACTTTGTCGGCATCCACACGCACCTTCACGGATCCGTTTTTCTCCCTCTTATACCATTTCCAGATATCGTCATATCGGTTGCGGAATTCATTGATATGTTCCCTGTAGGATGCGAGGTCAACATTGTCATTTGAGAAGTCGAGAGAATCGATTATGGTATCCTTGATTACCCTTGATTCCAATGACTGGTTAAGGAAAATATTGGTTATGGCTCGCACGATATTCTGATAGCGGTCGCTCTCCATGATACAGAATCGGCGCAGATTAGGATCTACGTTCTGGCGATTGCCATAGATGATATCGCGAAACTCCTCATAATGGCGCAGAATCCTGCTCTTGAATATATTCTGACCGATTGCCTCGCTGATTTTTCCCCACTCACGTGCCATGCCGGCTTCATCGATGAATTGGCTGCGGTCATATTTACAGTCTACTATGCGGAATGCTGTCCGTCCTTGCGAACGGAACGACATTATGAAAAAGATACCGTTTTCGCGCACCACCTCATATATGATATAGGAATTGGAGTAGGGGAGATAGAAATCATCATAACCCTGCTGTTTGTCTTGGGTGCGTATGCCAAGTCGGCTCTTGTCGGCATTATAGAAGAAAAGTATTGAGCGGAGAAGGGTAGATTTGCCTACGCCTTGTGTGCCGATGAAATGCACGTTGCCGTCAAGGGATACTTCTGCGTAAGGCACGTGTGCGCTGTTGATAAAAATTATTCTATTCAGGTATCTCATCTTCAATATCTTCGTTGATGTTGATGCATAATATTATCTGTTCGATATATCCGAAAGCAGACGTCACTTGAAACTCCTCTTCCTCGGTGTTTATCAGTTCGGCAAACCCGATTGCCACCATATCGTCGGCAATCTTCCGGATCTTGTCATGGTTTGCAGCAATGTCAAGGTTCAGGTTTGCAAGTTTGTCGCGCAGCTCCAGATCCGACGCCATTCTCCCCTCTATCTGAGAGATACGGAACTGAGTGCCGCTGCAGAAAGTGGTGTCGTATGTCTTCAGGAAATCAAGATAATCTATCCATTTGAACAAGGACTGGAGCTTATTCTCAATAATCTGCCTTGCCTCATCACGGCTGAAATAGAAATAGCCGTCTCCCCCCATCAGTTTGAAATCAATCTGGCTGAAATAGTCATAGTATTCCTGTCGGTTCTCTTCAATGTCGTTATATAGCACCTGTATATCCCGGTCAACACTGTTGCTTGAGATAAATTGTCCGCGTGATAGTCGCTGGAATATTTCTTTGGTATGTCTCATAATGGGTAAATCAATGGATATTCATAATTCCCTTTCTTCGCAAATGTATCGGTGAACCTCAGCGATTCATAGAATTGAGATGCGAGCTGAAGGAAAAGAACGAGTCGTTCCTCCTCATTGACTTCGGCAGCAAACCGATAGTTCCAGATAAAGGAGAAAAGATCGTCGCTTTGAGCAGAGAATGCCTCGGCAAGCAATCTATGGTCGAATGCGCGTGTGGTCTCTTTCTGCTCTTCAAGATATTGGGGATCAATGGTGGAAGCGCATCGGTTCTTTATGGCGGTGGATTTATTCAGTTTACGTCTGACGTTTGCCAGCAATTCCAGTGCACCATCCTCATTGCGAAGGAAATCGATGGAGACCTTGGTGGAGAATGTGGTGCGTGGTTCAAGCCACACTGCATTCTCGTTTTCAATCACGTTCTTGATATCGGTGCCCTCATTGATAAGGAGCTGATCGCGCAGATATTTTAATTTGCGGACTTTCTTGACAATGCGGCTTTGGTATTGTATCCGGTTAAGATAGTCAATGATGAGCGACTTTATTGAGATCAATCCATGTGCGGATTCCTTCAATCCGTTTTTCACCTCGGCAATGGTCTCTTTCAGACCGATGTCTTGTACGGTTGAGAAAAAGATTGCCTCATCATCTATCAGAGTTTCAGTCTTGGTTATAAGTTCCTTTATGGCGGTGGCTTTCTCATCAAAGGCTTTGAGACGCAATTCTTTTATCTTGAAATTCGGTTCCTGCTTGTAGGTATGTTCTACGTTTCGTTTCAGATCAAGCACGTTGCGACGCGTGTTCTGATTTATTTTGCTGAATATATGCCTTATCTGACGCAGAAACTGGGGTTGTCTCATACTGTAGGCAGCAAGATACGACGCTATATTGAGTTTCAGGGAGTCGATATTTTCCTTTACGGATGCAATACTTATCTCCTCGTTGACGGCAAGTATTTTCTCGAAAAACTCCTGATATGTGCCGTCAAGTTCAAGATTGTTGCCCGACTGAATGATGACTCCGAATTTAATCATCCTTTTCAGGGAGTCCTCCTTCCCCTCAAGAGTCTCCACAGCATCGTCATACTTTACGGATATGGTCTTCCTTTTCTGAAACATATCGAAAAGCAACTTCTGCCCTTGGTAGAGAGTGCGGGTGAGTTCTTTGATATTTCGGAAGTATGCCATGCTGAAAGAGGATTTGTTATGCGGTCTGCAAAAGTAAATAAAAAACTTGGAATTACTTACATTAACCGCTTATAAATGTAAATAATCCAAAATTATTTTAGGAATCGCCTATGGATTTATGATATTGCAAGATCCGTTTTTCCAGATTTGCTATGTGCTGCGATAGCATAATGTCCTGAATGATTGAGCTATCCTCTTTCTCCCTACTATCAATCAGGGCTTGAATGTATTCCCCCTTATCCTCTTTGGTGACGATTGATGGGATGAGTCCTAATTGTAGTTGCAAGATATTCATTAGCAGGCGAGTGGCGCGACCGTTGCCATCTACCCATGGATGAATAGTCACTAACCGGAAGTGCGCTTCAAAACTCAACCGATAGCACGCCGCAACATCGTTTTTATCAATTGCTGTCAATTCCCGGTTCAGCCATGTGCAGAAATCTGCCGTTGCCTTAGGTACTTTTGAAAAAGCCAAGTAGCTTGTCCCTCCGATACCGGCACTCACATTGCAACGACGAAGGTCCCCTTTAGAAGAGTCGAAGGTGCCGCCTAATGTAGAATATTCCGATCCGGTGCGGCGCATTACTTTGGCAGACAATCGGCATAATAAATCAACAGAGTAGGGTTGATTACATTTTGCCCAGTCAAAGCCATAGAGATATGCGTCTTTCAGGTCGATATTCATCATCTGCTCATTCAGACTTCTCCCTTTTGCCGCGATACCTTCATCGAACAGCAATTGATTCTCCACCTCTGTAACCGTGGAACCTTCAATAGCCGTGGAATGGGTAATAAGAGAATATAGGTAGAATTTCTCATAATCCACCTGTTGCTCTATACCCGAATCCTTATATCGGTTGATTGTATCAACCAGCTTCTTGTCCAACTCTTTCATCATGCTGCCTTATTACTGAAGTTTAGTAATCTGTACTTCAGTGGTTTATAGTTTATAGCTTAAGGTTTAAAATTCATGGAAATCTACGAGTCTTTTGATTATACAAAATTTAATGACAATAAACCATAAACAATAAATCTTAAACTTTTTTACAATGCAAATGTAGATAAAAATCCTGAGATTATCTACATTTGCTTACGACTTTGAGATTTAATGTAAACTTCACGCATTTTTTGACGCATATTCTTTTTGTCAGGCAGTGCAAGTTCATCGCGTGCAACCATAGTAGACGATAGTCTTCGGCTCAAGGCGTATTCCTCCATCTTATTTTTTAAGTCAAGAAAATACCTTGGAAGAGATGAAGATATGTGAACTTAGGGACATTAATGTCCCTAAGTTCACAGTAAGCATACAGTCTTACTTTTTAAGTAAGGGTAAGCGATTGAACGAGTTTAAGTTGTATCTTGCTCACGTTATAAATGTCGGGAGCAAAACCACCTAATCGGGTATATTCAAATTCCGGGCAATACTCAATATGGGAATATTTATGACAGTGTAGATTGGGTACTGAGAGACCACGAGGCTGTCTAACAAGTTTAGGCAGTCTCTTTTCGTATGTGATTGCAAAAAGACAGTATAAAAAATAAGGCTTTCTTGTTGAGATTCAGCAGGAAAGCCTTTGTCATGTCAGATAATTTTTGTAAATTTGTGTTGCATATAAATAACTTGTTATCAAAACATAACATGGCAAAATTAGCAATAAAATCCGACAATAGAAAACAAAATCTTCTTCTTCCGCCGTCATTGGATGAGCTTGTGCCGGAGAATCACATGGTGAGGGTGGTCGATTCAGTGATCGACAGCCTGGACATAAGCGATATTCTCTCGACCTACCGTGGAGGAGGCAACAGTGCCTTCAATCCCCGGATGATGTTGAAGGTGCTTGTGTTCGCATACCTGAGCAATGTCTACTCATCCCGGCGAATCGAGGAACTTCTCCGACGGGATGTCTATTTCATGTGGCTTGCCGGAATGAAGCGCCCCGACTTTCGGACAATCAACTATTACCGCGGCAAACGTTTGAAAGAGGGTTTTGACGCTGTCTTCACTCAAGTCATCCAACTGCTTCATGACGAAGGTTTTGTATCGTTGAAAGTGCAATACATCGACGGAACGAAAGTAGAGTCTGTGGCGAACAAATACACTTTTGTCTGGCGCGGGTCGGTTGAAAAATATGATGCGAAGCTCAAGGCCAAGACAGAGGCGCTCCTTCAGCAGATAGAACAGAACCATGCTCTGGAAAGCGGTGAGAATCCCGTTGCGGAGAATCTTACCGCGGAAGAGGTTGCCCGAAGAGTTGAGCGGATAAAGGAGAAAGTGGATGCCACCGCATTGAGCAAGGATGAATCAAAGGCAATCAGGCAGATAGAGAAAGACTCCATACCGAGAATGAACAGGTACCGTGAGCAACTGGCGACCATGGGAGAGCGCAACTCCTTTTCCAAGACTGACCCTGACGCCACGTTCATGCGCATGAAGGAGGACGCGATGCTCAACGGTCAGCTCAAGCCCGGATATAACGTGCAGATATCCACAGAAAACCAATTCATTACAAATTTTGGAATATATCAGCGTCCCACCGATACCCTTACGATGATAGACTATCTGGAGTCGTTCAGGAACCGATACGGCATGCGGAGCGATGAAATTGTGGCCGACAGCGGGTATGGCTCCGAAGAGAACTATGAGTACATGCTTCGCAACGGCATGACCCCCTATGTCAAGTACAATATGTTCCATGTCGAGCAACGGCGGAAATATCGCAACGATCCGTTCCGAGTGTCAAACCTGTTCTACAATCAGCAGGAAGACTTTTATGTATGTCCGATGGGGCAGAGAATGAGGTTCATGCGTCAGGAAAAACGCCATACCGCCAGCGGTTATGAGCAGACCGTAAGCATATACAGAGCGACACGCTGCGAGGGCTGCCCGTTGCGCGGCCAATGCCATAAGTCAAAAGGCAACAGGCAGATAGAGGTCAATCACACACTCAATGAATATAAAGCCATTGCAAGAGATCTTCTGACAAGCGAACAAGGCCTGAGGCATAGGAGCAACCGCCCGATAGAACCGGAGGCAGTGTTCGGACAAATCAAGGAATGCGGCAAGTTCAGACGGCTTCGCCTGCGTGGACTGAGCGGGGCTAAAATAGAGTTCGGCCTGAAAGCCCTCGCCCATAATCTGAGGAAACTTGCCCTCGCAAGGGCCAAATCTTCGTCTGGACGTCCGTTGTCGCCTCAAAACACGCCTCAAACAAACCTCTCAAAGCTCAATATTGGATTTTGGTGCAGATTTAACAGCAATCGCCCCATCGCTGCCTGATTTTTAGTAATACGTCACAAAAAAAGAGACCATCTAACTTTTGATTGTTAGACAGTCTCATCATGAATCCTGGTCTTAAATTTCCGTTTTATTCTCGATTATTTTATTTTCATTGGTCCACATATATAGGTTTGGTTTAGCACGTGTATGTATTACCTGGTCTAAACCAAACTTAGGTTGTGGGGTTTTCGAGGTGTTCCTCCCAGACGAGGGTTGCAAGGTATTTCTCGCTGCGGCAATGCAGGTCGGCTACTTTGTCCTCGATTAGCTGTGCGGTCTCGGATAGGTAGTATATGTTGGTGGCTTCTTGGATTGAGATTCCGAAAAGCTCTGTCATCGCCATTATTATCGCGGCATTCTTGTTGGCACGAAGCACTAAATCAGTCTCACTCATATCTTTTCGCTTTTATTGTGTCTCTTCCAATCTTTCTGGTTTAAGTCAAACTCGTATGTGGATAGCCATGCATCTCTTTTCCTTCGTTTAAACCGTTGTGCGTACTTCACAGCTTGGTCGTAGAGTGTAGTGAGATAGAATCCTTTTCCGAAGTCAAGGAAGTCGCGTGAGAAACTGATGTCTGGAGTCGTCACCGATATGGTTGATGAATGATACAGAACCATCATGAAAGCACTCCTTCCTCTCGCATATAATCGGTAATATCCTCCATTTAAATATTTTCAAATTTTGTCATATACTTAAAAATGATTGATATAATTTGTTCATACTTTCTATTTGGTGTCTAATAGTTTCGTTAATGTGGCGAGGGGATAAAACAATTAATTCTGCACCAAAAGAGGTTAATTCTCGAATCAGTTCATAATTCTCTTTGCATTTAAGTTTGAAGAAATTTCCTTCTAGAAGGAATGGGTAATGTACTCTTAAGGCATCTTCATTATCTCCTCGAATAGGGGTCTGTGAGCTATGGATTGGTTTTGTAGAAATATAATCTTTGGATTTATTAGATACCCAGAATATAATGTCTTCGATAGGACTATCATCATTAAATGTAACACCAATAATATCCTCATATCGTTCGATAAGATCATCTGGTGCTGGTAAATATGTAGCACCTGTTATGTCAAAATCATCAAGACGATCAAGTGGAAATGTCAATATTCGTCCGGTATCAGATGCCGAAGCTATGAGAAACCAACGATTGTTATATTCCTTAAGCATATAAGGTGAAACACTGACACTTCGGATATCATAATCTTGGAATGTATGATATTTTAATTGAATTACTTGTTTAAGTTTTATTATTGTGAAAAGTTTTGCAATAAGTGTTGAATTTGTAAGTAAGTTTTTTGAAAATGAAATAATAGAATCATGTTCTTCTAACTTTAATCGGGATTTTAAATCATTGATCCACTCAAAGTTATCAAGACCATTAAAACTGCCAAGAGTTTCAAGTGCAGTTGATAATACAGTTTTCTCATCATCTGTCAATTTTGGTTTGAAAATTGAAAAAGTTGGATCCGCATACCGTATGCAACGCTTTCTGTATGGGCGATCGTTTTTATCAAAAGCATCAATCCAATATTCTTCGATTTCAACATCAAATGGACTATCAAATTCCAAATAGTTCAAGTCTTTTTCAACACATCTTTTAGACACAGCATGTTGTCCGAATTCAGGTAACTTTTCAGCTAAAACTTCTGTAATGTCCTGAATAGAATATGCACGATGTCGATTGGCAAGCATTTTGTCAATCAATGCATAACGAGTCATAGCATTTTTAGTTGCCGGCATTTTTATTATTTCTAAGATTTTAATATTGTTACAGCAGTCCATCGACCATCTTTTTGTTGAACTGACAAGATGTTAATCCTTTGACCATCATCAATCCTTGTCAGCAAGTTTTCACCAACATAAGAACCAGATATTATTGTATATTTTTTTCCATTTCTGTCTTTACGTAAACGCACTTCTCCACTAACTTTTTTCAGCCAAGGTTCGGATATAATGCCGATGTGTGGTTTAATCCATACAATTTTCCCATCTTTTAACTTTGCATCAAAGATTGTGCCATTTGGGGTACGCCTGTTTAGTCCGAGTTTAGTTGGTTTCCGTAATCTTATAATATTTTTCTTAGTGCGAAGAATCCAAGTCGTAATTTTTCGATTTGGATGATTGCGGTCTTCATTTTGAGATTCCGCCAATTTTATTGCTATAACTGATGGTAATGAACTATAAATAAATTCATCCGCATTGAGAGCGTATTCATTATATATTGTTTTATTATTTGTTGCTGAAACTATAGACGTGAGTTGATTATATATTTGCCAAAATTCCGGTTTAAGATTCCAACCTTTGTTTTGATACGTTTCTCGATATTTATCTAACTCATATTTTGCGTTTTCTCTTAGTCCTTTCTGATATAGCATGGAGGCTAATTTCAGACGGACACCACCTAAAAATTCATCATCAGTACCACATGTAAGAGCTTTACATAAAAGACCAATTTTTGTATCAATGTCTTCGATTAGTTCTGCTGTCTGATGCCATAAATAGAATTTAGAAGGGAATTGTAGAATCAGATTCTTGTAATATTTTAAAGCTTCCTGAATCTTACCTTGCGAGATAAGTACAGTTGCCTTAAAATAAGGCATATTTTGATTTTTAGGATATTTTATAAGAGCCTTATCAACCAATTCATTGAAGTCTTCGGAAGATTCAACACCATCAGTTTTGAGTTCTTTAGCATATACTCCAATTAACTTTTCAACCGAAGATGGTAAATTGTTACCTCCGTCTGTTTGAAATTGTTCCCAATCTTCATCCCTAAGATTTTCAAGACCCCAAATCCGAATAAAATCTCTGAGCCGGAATTGTAATGGCGAGTTCTGTTCTAATTTTATTGTCTCTCCTAAAATACGGGAATGAAGTATGGATGGTCGGGGTAGATCTAATTGAAGATATTGATGGAGTAGGATTTTTCTATTTTTTGCATCTCCTGGGTCGGTGTGTTTTAGTGTATAATATATAAGCCAACCGAAATCTTGGTATAGTTGAGTATCAAGAGAACCTTCATTATGCCATATTGCAACTTGTCTATAAATATTAAGAGGATTTGCACCTTTTTTTGCATTTTCAACAGCATCTTTCACCTCTTGGTAATGCGTTAGTTTTCGTTGTTTGATAGCTACAATAGTTTTCTGCATATATTCATCACCATTACAGAAATCATTGTATAGAGATATCATTTGCTCAAATATATCAGATGCATCGTTTCCATATTGTTGCTTTGATAAATCATAAAGACACCAAAATAATGTCCCTGCTGTATATTTGTTTGGATTTTGAGCAAATTCATTTTCAGCGGCAGTAAGTGCTTCTTGAAGGCATCCAGATTTGCGTAAATTGTTTATTTCTTTAATTGTCATAATTAGAAAGATTAAATGAATCGTCTTCGTAGAGCTTGTAATTTGGTATCGAGTGGACCAAGTGAACTTGTCAGTCGCATGTGTGTGTAATTCCCCTTTGCTGTATATGCAAGTCCTATCTGTGCTATTCCATCTGTTTTGAGATGAAACACATCCTGATAGTTCTCTGTTGTGATATCAAGAAGCTGAATGCCAAGTTCCTCAAGTTGGCTGCGAACAAATGATACAAGTTTTTCAGCAAAAGGTCTATTGGATGCAAAAGGGATTAATTTAGGAGAGTATGATGCTTCTATTAATGGAATACATAAAGATGATAATTCTTCTGAAGTTGATGAGATAAGAATATCTTTATTACTATATCCTTTTGCATTATACCATAATTGAAAGATTGCCATATTGGATTTATCATCTGCAAATGTGATTAGATGCTGATATTGTTTAGACTTATTCTCTGATACAGATAACCCCAATTTTTCTCCACGTTTTTTGATACGCTGAAATCTTGCATCTCGGAAATCAACGTCTCCAGAATAATTGCTAACCTTGATTTTTGAAGACGGCTGAATCTCTTCCACCACAAGATTGCTTATATAATTAAATTCAGGAGCACGAAAATGCCATATCTTTTTACTTGCACGTGTAAGTGCAGTATATGACCAGCGGAAATAATCTTCGTTGGCGGTGCCTCCAAATCGGCACATGTCTACAAATACGTTATCCCACTCCCCACCTTGTGCCTTATGGCATGTCATTGCATAACCATATTTGCATATTACGGAATTGTAATATGGATCTTGTTGCAGCAAGTTGATATAAGTATCACACAATTCTTGCTGGGCTATTGTGAGTTTATTTTGGGATCTCAACAATCTCTGTATTTCAGTATAACGCGATTTAATTTTATCCGGTAGCCGATTGTTGAAATCTACTATTAAAGCACGTGCCAATAATCCACCTACAGATCCATTTGGTTCATCAAGAAAATTATCCAATAACATAACGTTGAGAGAAATGGGTTTACCACTAACTCCAAATCGTATAGTTGCTTTCCGGAATATTAGTTTTACAGACTCAATGCGAGTTTTAGACAATTTAACACGAACGTCTCGTTGGATTAATTCACTGTCAGGTTGACATGCTTCAACCTGAACAATATTTCCATTAAATAATTCATATTCGAATGAATAATTGTTACGGCATATCATCAGTAGATCTCCCGTTTTGAGACGAGGGGCATTTTCTCCATAATAATGCCGTCGGATTGCAATATTATAGTCCAATGCTTGTTTGTTACTGTATGCGATTATGGCAGATTTAACACCTGGCTTATTAGGGTAGAGTTGATAATATGGGATTAATAAATCTGTATTTTCAGAAATTGAATCATCTCCCTCATCAAGTTTAAACTCAATGAATGTTTTGTTCTCGATACTGTCTCTTATTTTAGTTGCGTTTGAAAATATAGTGGTATTGCCCGATTGACGAAGCACTTCACGAAGCATTATCTCTTCAACCTTGTAACTGAACTTGCTCTCGATATATTCTTTGTCAAGTGCCGGAGAGAAATTCATACCAACTGGAGGTAATTGGGCATAGTCTCCAATCAATACTATTTTTCGACCTTTGGCAAATTCAAAAAGATCTGTTAGCAAGCAGCCTGTCCCGAATGAAAATGATTCATTTTCTGAAAATGTATCAGATATCATTGAGGATTCATCCACGATATAGATAGTACTTGTTGGGTCATTATTTGCTTTAAGACCGAATCTAAGATGAAGACCTCCGTCATCTTCATCTTCCTTATTTTGACTTGTGGTCTTTAACAGAGATAATCCATAGATGCCTCGATGAATGGTAGTGGCAGATTTGTTTGTCTTGTTCCCTATGATGTATGCGGCCCTGCCCGTAGGAGCCATTAAACTATACTTTCTTTTTTCAGAATCAAGAATTTTAATGAACTCAGATACGAGTGTAGTTTTTCCTGTACCAGCCGCACCTTTGAGCATAAATACTTGCTCATCGTCTTTAAGGAATGATTTAAAGGCAGAGATTGCATCAAGTTGTGTCTTAGTGAACTCCATTGTATTATTTTTTCAGATATAAAGTCAGAAATTGCAAAATAAATTCCGAGAGATTGATAGTCCATTCCATCATAATGTCGACAGAAATTTGTTTACCTTTAAATTTTTTAGAAGAATCACCATGGGCAATACAATTTCGGAGGGTACAAATATCATCCCATAATGAGAATGTTTTGGGATCAAGATTGCATTTTGATGCTTCTGAACTTATAAATGGTGATAACTTATCCTTATTATATTTTAGAGATTCAAGAATATAGATTAAATTGAGATATGTTAATTTAAGTATATCAACATTTAAATCATTATTTTGAGTAAGTTGCCGAACAAACTGAGATGTCATGATTGCAGAGATACCTACATTCGAATCGGTATGGTTTGTATTGGAGATTAATCCTAATAGTTTATTTAGCTTTTCGTTTAGCGGGATTAGAAATTCTGCTCTTTGGATGGATTTTTCTAACTTAGAGACTGTATCTTTTATTGCATTTTTTGTAGTTTCTTTCCCATTATAGTTTTCAGGTTTTTCTTTTAAAATGAATCCATCTGCATTTCCTTCTCGTAACATAAGAATATTTTCAATTCGACTGGTTGCAGTAAAAATGAGTACCTGACAACCAAAAGATTCTTTTGGTTTATCAGTTGTTCCTTTGATGACATTGGATAATACTTGGTACCCACTAATTTGCTTCATACTATCCTTTATATCCGCATCACGGTCTTCCATTAAACGGAAGTCCAGGATAATAATATCTGGGTTAAATTCATTTATTTCACTGCTAATTTCAGTTACTATCTCATCAAGTTTTAACTTGTTAAAATTCTCTCCAAGACAACGTAGCTCAACATTACGTGCTTGCGAAAAAAACATTCTAAAAAATTTATGCCACCCATCTTTATCATCGATGAGCAGAATACGTGAAGCGTGAAGATTTTGGATTCTTTTTTTTAAGTCTTCAGATGCCTTTTTCTGCTTTTCATGATTTAAACGTTCAAGAGTTATGAGGTAGTCGAAATACAGAATCCCATCAAGAGAATATGAATTTTCATTAAAGCCCATAAAAGAGTTCCACTTATATAGGCACCATTCGTTAGTTAAAGAGTGGGTGGATTTGAATGAAGTGGGGAGTTTGAGCCCAAGATTATTAAGATATGACAAATATTCGTTAGCTTTCAATTGCGTTTGGTCAACATGATTATATGAGGCAACAATATTTTTGTTGAAGCGGATATAGTTGACTCTCGGAATTTTTAATAGATTTGGATAATCATAATGCAATAGGAAATTCTCTTTCGTTTCGTTCCCCATCAACACGATATCAATATCAGTTCTATTATTCCTAAGATAGAACATAAAAATTCTCAAACCAAGATTTGCACCTTCGTATGACAAAGAATTACTATAATCGAAAACGGTAGGAATAAATATTGTCAAATGTTCATTGACTTTAGGAAGATGAGATAAATCATTTGTTATGTCATCTCCTAATGTCAATACTTTATCAATGCTCCAATCAGAAGCTTGTGCTTGTCCAATAATGTCGGTATCAAAAGAAATCAGATATTTCATGTTACTTATATTTCTGAATGATTTGGTCAATTCTATCAGCTAAATCCTGCCATTTAAGGAATTCGTGTCGATCAATTATTAAAAGAAGTTCATCCCTAAATTCTTTACGTAACTTGCGACTTGATTGACGTAGAGATCTTTTAACATCAGATAAATTCTCTATGTTATCATTCATGTTATTGTTGATGAAATATATTTTTGCTATCAAATTTTGGAATTGAAGAAGAGCATTGAGTTCATACTTTTTTCCCCATAGCAAAGCATCAATGTTGAGTTCCTTTTTTTCTTTGAGATAATCAATAAAGTATGGAAGATTCTCATACATCAGGTCAGCATTCATATTGATTTCCTTTAATCCTTTGTTGTTGCCTTCTAATCCTCCACTGAATATTACAATGGGAACATCAAAAGACATGAATAATTCCCGAATATTCTCAAAAGAGACAGACTGATCCTCAAAAACGTATGATTTATGAAAAATGATACATTCAGGATTGTCAATGGAATCAATGATACTTTCCTCTATTGATTTCCCAGGTATTAAATTTACGGTCATAAACTTAATATAGTCGGAATATCTACGCAAACTCTCTTCGTTGTCTTTGCGTCGTTGCGCTCTATCGTCAAATATATAAATCATTATCGTTTGTAGATTTTAAGTTGATACTTTACTCCTCCAATCTCTTTGTTAGATGTTTCAATTTCACATGAAGTTATTTTTTTTGCTACCATTTTTACATCCTTATCCAAAGCCATCACTTTTATCGCCCCGTGTTTTATGCCATCTTTAAAAAAATCTCCTATCATGGAAAAATCACATACCGAAAATAACCTTTTACGAAGATTTTCAAAATCTCCGGAAGGATTCTTTAATTTTTCGATATTATTGAAGTGGCTGCCACAATGAATTATTTCTAGAATATAGCAATCATCGTTGCTTGTTAGATCTATTTCCACTTCTGAACTTATTGCCTTATGCCTTACAATCCAATTGCATATAATATTTATACCACTTAGGATTCCAATGACATCACAATAAATATTCAGGTCATATCCAATTTCATCAAATGATTCGCTAAAAGTTACTTTGAAATCTTTTGGGAGAATTGAAGTAATATAGTGATAAATTAATTCACTGAATCTATCATTTTCTTCCAAGTCTGTTCTGAACTCAATAGTAGCCTTGAACATACGGATATAGTCTTTGAATTGATGACCGTCTGGGAGTTTGAGATTTTCAATCGGTATATCGGTATTTTTCTGATGTAAATCTACTATAGAATACCAGCCGCATCTGATATTCTCTAGTTTGTTATTTTTCCAAGAAAATTTCCCGGTGGATTTGAAATTTATAAAATTCCAAACCTGATTATATGTTGCTTCGTTTATTGCTTGTCCATTTTTCTTTGGATATACCATTTGATTTAGAACATTTTTATTCTCTATTTGTCGGCTTTTCAATGAATCCATATCAAAAGGGACAGACATATCCCATTTATGGGTGTACCATTTAAAATTGTCATCACGCGAAAATAGAGAAAGGAACTCAATCATTTTTTTAGGAGAGTGATGAACCATAATTTGGCTATCAAAATCTTCAGATTCCTTAAGTTGCTTGTTATCACTATGTCTATTTAAGCAGACTTCTAACCTACTTCTCAAATTTGGTGATGAAGCGACATTTCCTTTCATAAAGGAAATAAAATTCAGTTGCTCTTCCGTAAGGTTATATGACTTACTCATAATTTAGTAGTTATTTCTGAGTTATTTCATTGAACGGTATGTCGTCCCAATTGAAATCAAGATCAATAAGGTTTCCACTATCTGCTTCTAACTCTTTTTGAATCTCTGCAAACTCTTTAAATTCTTCTATTGATATACCCATAGTATCAAGGAGGTGCTTTTCAGAAGAACCTATTTTTGTTGCCAAACCTTTTTTTAATTTTTGATTCTTAGTTTTTCCACCATTGGTTAATCTCATCCAAGTTTTTACGGCAGCATCAAGACCTTCTTTTTCCCAAATTGAGAGAAGGCGTTCTATTTCTTCTATATTTGATGATTCATTGGGAATTATTGTTGATAGTAATCTTAAAAATCGATTCTTTTGAATACTTGTAAGATATCGATTTGTTAAGAAATACTTAAGAAGGTGCTCTTTGCCGGAATCTATAATTCCTCTATCTATATTTGAGGTTTTGCTGGAAGTTGTTAGTGGATTCCAATCCAAGATAGATTCTCCCTGTTTGCCATATTGAATAAACTTAACAAGTTCTTCGGAGGCACTTTCAAAGCCTTCTTTTTCCCATAAAGATAGTAATTCATCGGGATTAATTTTAAGATTCTGAATACTCATGCAACGCGAACGTTTCGGCTCAAATTTAGTGATTAGCCAAAAATTCTTTCCTTTATTACGGCATAGGGTTACAAAGCACTTGCCAAGTTCTTCGGATTGTATTACATCTCCGGCTGATTTGTCTGCTAATTCGGGACATAGCTCTTTCTGAGTTGATTTGCTGATGTGCAAAACTATTTCTTTGCTATCAATAATACATTTACCAACAACCTTTTTGCCTCTTGAAATTTCAAGCGATATGGTAGTATGGAATAGCTCCTCAAAATTCTTTAGTGTATAAGGTTGCACATAAATGTATGATTTGGTATCATCTGTTTCATTATCGATGAATACCAATTCTTGTAAAGTTGCAAAGCGAGCGGCAAGTTTTTGATACGCAAGGTTATTTGCTCCTCTTACCATCTTTAGATAATTGAGCTTGCCTCCAATGACGTTCTCCATAACAGGCTCACCTTTCTTGATGTAGCCTTTTTCATATTTGTATTTGGGATAGAAAAGAGCATAAGCCTTGGCATAGCCTTCTTTTTCCCATACGCTCAAAATCCATCGTAGGTCGCTAATGTATTTTCTGGAAACATTGGCAAAGGCATTTACAGTTAATCCTGTTACCTCCTGACGAGTGCCTGTTTTCTGAAGCCTTGTTTTTGAATCATTCATACGAAAGCCCTGCTCAGAAATAATACGCTCAATTTCTATTCGGAATTTACTTCCCTCTTGATAAACATTATGCATGCTGGAAAAGGTCATGTCATCAGCATAACGACTATAATGAAGACCGAATCTTTTAGCCACACCTTTCATGCGTCTATCAAGCTTGTCGCAAATTGCATTGGTGAGTAGTGGTGACGCTGGAGATCCTTGAGGAAGAACGTTTGATTTTACAGTTTCATCATAACTACAGCATAATCCTGCAAGTATATTTGCAATCTCTTTTGGAAAATTAAATGGTGGTAATTGAAGCCTTTTCCATAATCTTGCCTGAGGAATAGAGGGAAAGAAATCTTTCAAATCCATGTTGAAAACGTAATTGTGTCCTACATGAACTTGTGCATTACTCAATACGGATCGTCCGGATGTAAATCCCATTGCAGTATCTGAAGGTGTGTATATTGCCTTCAGCATAATGTTAATGCAAGATAGAATAATATCCAATTGACGACAAGGTGCTTTTATTTCACGAAATCCTCCACTCTTTTTACGAATTTTGAATGTCCTGAAACGTTTGGGGGCAATGGAATCAGACGAAAAATGTTTAAGCATCTTTTCAGAGATACCATACTTGATAGAACCAAACTCATTTTGTTTGATTGAATCAAGGAGAGAAGCAAGATCGCTTGCTGTCTTCAGATTTCCGCTTAGTTCAATTATCTCTGATTTATCCATAATAAAAATGCGAATTGAAATTGAGAAGCCAATACTCTTTTTCTTTGTTTTTATATGACTATGTTTTTTAATATTAAATTAATAATAAAAAGTATAATAAATCAGTCTATGACTGTAATAAAATATACCATTAGGTTATCATTCTTTTTTTTGAAAGAATGACATCCGACACACGTCGGACGCTGGTCAAAATTTGTTTGGCTTCATCAATTTCAAAGTTCGCGTGTTGTTTAACGATGCAAAGTTAATAATAATTCGCGAACTCTTTGTTCGCGAATTGTTGTTTTTTTGATCAGATCCTTAAAATTAAGAATTTGAGCCATTAAAAAACTTCAAAAATTCTATTTCTGCATCATGGACTATCATAAACTTGCAAATATAATTGAGGGTTTGAGCGATACGTATTGTTCTTTTATCTTCAAAGTCGATATTAATTGACTTCAAATTACATAAAAAGAGCCTGCATAATGATAAAAGATGCTCTGTGAGAACTTCATCTTCCATCTTAGCCTCATCTAAGCCATCAAAAAGATCTCTTAATTTATCACCAACTAATAACATTGTGAGAAATTTACCATTCCTCATTGAGGATGTGTCGTCATGAAAAGCTCTTTTTATTTCAACATGATCACTATTTAAAATTTTACATAATTCATCCACATATCCGATAGCTGAAGTCGGGCAAACATCTGATGTAGCATTCTTACAAGCAATGGCTATTTTCTTCAAAAGAGTTTCCCAATCCTCAGTCGGAGCACAGAACTTCATTACAGAACTGTTGTTGACAACTCTTATTTGATCTTTAGAAAAATCTAAGATTAACTTATCTTTGTACTCTATTTGGGCATACAGATATGACTGGATGCCAAATCTAAAATTAGATCTGATATTAATTTTGATACCTTCTGTTGGCATATCTATAGTTGTTTTTTTGAAGCCCTTTGTATCATAGGTGGTAAATATGGTGTCTCTACAACTGTAGCAGTTTTGTGTGTGAAATCCTTTTTCGGTGTTATAGCACAAGCAAATGTTTTGATTCATAAGGGTAAATTATTTATTTAACATTGTAAAATTAGAGTAATGTTGCGAACTCTATGTTCGTAACATTGTGTGTTGATAGCGAATGAAGGAAATGTGTATATAATACAGGATAAAATATAAAGCATGCATGTCTGGATGGAACGTTTTATTTGTCTTTGCAATATGAGATTTTAATGATGGATTAGAAGGTATTGTTTAACGGTGTAAGGTTTATAGTTTATTTTCGTTTAAATATTACATAATGAAAAGATTCGTAGAATTCTGTGAATCCTAAACCTTAAACTATAAACTGTATACAGCTGAAGTGCAGCTTGCGAAATTTCGGCTACTTACTTATTCATCGCTTACTAATTTCTCTGCCTCTTCTGCTGTAATGATCACGGGATTTCCGCTGCCATCGGTCGTTACTACCGATTAGCCTAATTTTTTCTTTAGTTCAAGCATTTTTCTGAATGACTCTTTAAGTGCTTTATTCAGTATCTCCCGTTGATTAAGTTTATCTTGTTCTGACATGATCTTCTTTGATTTTATTGAATAATTGTAAATCTCTTATGCTCTCGCTGTCTGCAATAAGTTTGGTTTGTAGATTATTATCGTATAATGCCCAATAATCTACAATCGGGATGTAGATGTCAAACAAATTGCATAGTCCGGAATGATGGCGTTGATAAATATAATTGACTTCTTCATCTTTCTCATGATGACAGGATGAATCCCAATCAAGGGGCAGGTATTTCAGATTGGTGTTACTATTCCTATTTACAAAGTTAGAAAGATTTTTTGAGTTGACAATAGGCTTTGGTAAAAATGGGTAAAATATTTGAGTCTTACTCACTTTAGTAATCGTTAAAAAGAACGTGTGGAATTTTTCATGAAGTCTTCAATGTACTTGGTGGAGAATGCTTATGTCGCCTAATGGTCATGTAAGACGGGTCGGTAACGTGTTTCAAACGTTTCACTTGTTTCGCTTGTTTCAGTTGTTTCACTTGTTTCGGGTGAAACAGGTGAAACACCCGAAACACACGAAACGGGTGAAACGACTGATTCGGGTGATTGGGGGTGAATCAGTGGTGGGTTGGGTGATGGTAATCATGTGCTAAAAATTTATGGCAAAATGATTTTTTTCTTTTTTTCGTGGGTCTTTGCATTCGGGGCGATATTATCACTAAGAAATGAAAGAATTAAAAGAAATGTTTTATTTCCAAATAATTAGAATAATTATGATTTCTTTCTTTTCTTTTGTTTCTTCGTGAGTTAGAATATGGATGATTAGGGGTGAATCAGTGGAATAATGGTGAGTTGTGGGATTGTCATCATGGTGAATATGGTTGTTGGTAAAGTCAAGATGATATGTGGGGATATATGATTGGGATGGTCGGCATCTGTCTTCTTATAGCGGCGTGGATGGGTTTCTATCAAGGTGAGTGACGTGATGTCCCGCTTCATTCCTTTTTATAAGGATGAAGATCTCCTGTCACTTTTTACTTTTTACTTTTTACTTTTTACCTGTTACCTGTTACTTGTTACTTGTTATCTTGCGCGAAGCGCATCTTTGTTTGATGCGACAAAGTTAGATATAAAGGATCGCACACCAGTGTTATTCTGAAACAAAACATACCATAACGTATAATCTTACCTTGATATATACCGACAACGCCTTGATTCGTCTGTTTCAGTGATTCACCCTGAAACGCCCGAAACAAGTGAAACAAGTGAAACAGGTGAAACAGGTGAAACAGCCGATACAACCGAAACACACCGATACAAGGTGAATCAGATGAATCAGTGGAACGATGGTGAGTTGAATGTTAACCCCGTATAGGAGCGTAGCGAACATGCTTCGTTATGCAGCGACTTTCACGGCAAAGCCGTGATTCGTTGGTTAACCCCGTATGGAGTGCAGTGACATACTTGGCGGATTGGGAGGCGATTGCTATGGAGATGTGGTGAAAATGTAAATAGTATTGGATAAAATGTAAAGTTTACTTGTCTATACGGAAAGTTTTGTTTACCTTTGCGGCGTGAGATTTTAAGGATGGGTTTAGATGGTATCTTAATGGTATTGTTTATGGTGTTATTTATGTTTAATGGTATAATTTAAATGGTATGCTTATGAAAAATTTGCTTTTTCCTCATGCGTTTCAATTGGTGGGATGGGTGATGTTTGTGCCGTCATTGCTGATGGGGGCTTTGGTGTACTTCGGTGTGCTTTCGTTTGCCGGGAGCTTGGAGACCGTTGTGAATGATTCGGTGATTATCGGGATTGCACTGGGAGCCTTGTTTGTGGTGTGTTCCAAGGAGAGGGTAGAGGATGAGATGACGAGATCCATACGTCTTGCCTCCCTGTTGAATTCAATCTATGTGTATGTGACGTTGCTGATAGGTTGCACTATTTTATTGAATTCTGTCGATTTCTTGGCGTTCGCAGTATTTAATATGGTGTTGCTGCCTATAATTTTCGTATGCAACTTCCGGTCGGAGATGCACCGGTATAATAAGATGTGCGAAGATGAGAAATAGGATTAAGGTGGAACGTGCGGAGTTGGATATCACCCAACAACAGCTTGCGGAGGCGGTCGGTGTAAGCCGGCAGACAATCGTTGCCATAGAGAAGAACCGTTTCCTCCCTTCTACAGTACTTGCCTTGAAGATAAGTCGGTTCTTCCGTAAACCGGTGGAGAGTATCTTTATTCTTGAAGATTCTGATTGATTTTCTGAGATTGTTTTAAATGCTATTGAATAATGTTTTCTTAAAATTAGATATGATTATGAAACAAAAAGTAAAATTCAACACTTATTCCCGGATAGTGACCATAGGTGTGCTCGTTCTTTTTGTAGTGGGGGCGTTCTCTCTTCTTGATAATCCCCACGACCTGTTGCTTTTTGGCGTGATTATGGGGATTACGACTATCTGCGGACTGTATTACTGCCCCGTGTCGTTGGAGACTGACGATTCAGCAATCACTATCCATCGTCTGCTTTCGCGACGCAAACGTCTTATGTATTCCGAGATTCAGTCGGTAGACACCTGCTATCCCTCTGCGGGAGGATTGAGGTTGTGTGGTAGTGGTGGCTTCTTCGGTTACTGGGGGTATTTCAGCGACATCATGATCGGAAGCTATTTCGGCTATTACGGCAGTCGCAACCAATGTATCCTCGTCCGGTTGAAAAATGGCAGGCAGTACGTGATCGGTTGTGAGAATGCAGTCTGTATGGTGGATTACGTGCAGGGGAAGATGGATAAATAGCATGATTTTTCCTTATCATAATATGTACGATAACCCTTAGTTATATTATCGTAAAATATACGAAAACTATCTTGCAATAAAATAATATATTATATTTGTAAAAATTTATTCATTTTTATTTGGTGGTTTGAAAATTTCGTTCTAAATTTGCAGCGTAAATCAAAAAAACGGAGACTACAGACCATGAACAACAAGGACACTGACATCAAATTAGCCAATAACCACATCTCTGTCGACTGTGTGGTGATAGGTTTTGACGGAGATGCCCTGCGCGTTCTCCTTATCCATCGTCAGGGCGAAGACCACGGAGAGTCATATCATGACATGAAACTTCCCGGAAGTCTCATATATGAAGATGAGGATCTTGATCAGGCAGCCTCAAGAGTGCTGAACGAACTGACGGGACTTAAGAATGTAGACCTTATCCAGTTTAGGGCATACGGTTCTAAGGATAGGACGAAGGATCCGCGTGACGTGCTGTGGCTTGAACGGGCACAGCGCACACATGTGGAGAGAATCGTGACTGTAGCTTATCTTGCGCTTGTGAAGATTGATCGTCCGCTGAATAAGCAGATGGCGGGCTATAATGCGGAATGGGTGGCTGTAAATGAGGTTCCCGACCTTGCGTTTGACCACAACATGATAGTAAGGGAGTCGGTCGAACATATCCGCATGGTGATGGAGCATGATTCATCCAGACTGTTCACTCTTCTTCCGCGAAAGTTCACGGCATCGCAACTCCGGATACTTTTGGAGGTGATTGCCGGACACCCGATAGATGCGCGTAATTTCCATAAGAAACTTGCTCAGATGGACTATGTGGTGCCTCTTGAGGAGCGGCAGACCGGAGTGGCACACAGGGCGGCACGCTACTATAAGTTTGACCGTAAGATTTACAACAAGACGAGACAATAATACACATTTTTATAACCTGATATTAACCTTATATAAGACATGTATTTATTAGGATACGACATAGGGAGCTCCTCAGTGAAGGCAGCTTTGGTCGACGCCACTACAGGCGTATGCGTAGCTTCTGACTTTTATCCCAAGACGGAGGCTCCGATCAAGGCTCTCCGCCAAGGCTGGGCGGAACAGAATCCCGAAAGCTGGTGGACTTACCTTAAGGAGGCTACAGCTTCTATTCTTGCCAAATCGAAGGTGAATCCTTCCGACATCAAGGCTATCGGCATCTCTTATCAGATGCACGGTCTCGTGCTCCTCGATAAGGACGACAAGGTGATCCGCGATGCACTGATATGGTGTGATTCCCGTGGCGTGCCCTACGGCGAGAAGGCTTTCAACGATCTCGGTGCGGAGAAGACCCTGTCGCATCTGCTTAACTCTCCCGGCAACTTCACTGCGTCGAAATTGCAGTGGGTGAAACAGGAGGAACCGGAATCTTTCGATAAGATTGCCACTGTGATGCTTCCCGGAGATTATGTCGCAATGCGTCTCACGGGTGAGAAATGCACCACGGCATCCGGTCTGTCGGAAATGATGCTTTGGGATTTCAAGGAGAATTCCCCCGCTTTTTTCCTGATGGAATATTTCGGATATGATCCGTCGATTCTTCCCGCGATAAAGCCGACGTTCAGCGAACAGGGGCGTCTTACAGAGGAGGCTGCCCGTGAACTCGGTCTCGTTGCCGGCATCCCCGTCACCTATCGTGCCGGCGATCAACCTAATAATGCATTGTCGCTTAACGTGTTCAATCCCGGTGAGGTGGCATCTACGGCAGGCACAAGCGGCGTGGTCTACGGCATCAACGGCACCGTTGACTATGACCCGCGTTCAAGGGTGAACAATTTTGCCCATGTCAACCATACGGCAGACCAGACACGCATCGGTGTGATGACATGCATCAGCGGCACCGGAATCCTCAATTCATGGTGCAAGCGCAACATCGCGCCGGATGGTATCTCCTATCAGGGGATGAACGATCTTGCAGTCAAGGCTCCGATAGGGAGTGAGGGTGTGACGATTCTTCCGTTCGGCAACGGTGCGGAACGCGTGCTTGAAAACAATCAGGTGGGTTGCTCGTTCCATGGCATCAACTTCAACATACACAACCGCAGTCATCTTCTCAGGGCTGCACAGGAGGGAATCGTATTCTCGTTCATGTATGGCATGGAGGTGATGGAGAGCATCGGCATGAAGATTGACAAGATACATGCAGGACATGCCAATATGTTCCTCAGCCCGATCTTCCGCGACACACTCGCAAGCGTGTCGGGAGCTACCATCGAGCTTTATGACACCGACGGCGCAGTCGGCGCAGCCAAGGGCGCAGGCATAGGCGCAGGGATATATAAGGACAACAATGAGGCGTTTGCCACGCTTGTGAATATGGGTGAAATCCATCCCGCCGCTGACCGCACTCCTTATCTGGAGGCGTATGCACGCTGGAAGGAATGTCTCGCCAAATGCTGATACAGATCTAACAATAAACCATAATAAATAATTTAAGTTTCGCAAGTTTTCCAACTTGCTTCACTTAAATGGTTTAAGGTTTAATGTTTATGATCATTAAATTTTGTATAATGAAAAGATTCGTGGATTTCCGTGAATCTTAAACCTTAAACTATAACCTATAAACCACTGAAGTGCAGCTTGCGAAACTTCAGTAACTTAACACATCTTTAATACAATGGAAAAGAAAGAGTATTTTCCCCAGATCGGCAAGATCCAGTTTGAGGGGACCGAGAGCTACAATCCTATGGCTTTCCGCTACTATGACGCAGAGCGTATCGTGCTCGGCAAACCTATGAAGGAATGGCTGAAATTTGCCATGGCTTGGTGGCACACTCTTTGCGCAGAGGGTGGCGACCAGTTCGGTGGCGGCACAAAGAAGTTCCCCTGGAACGAGGCTCCCGACGTGATGACAGCTGCAAAGCAGCGTGCTGACGCAGGCTTCGAGATCATGCAGAAACTTGGTGTGGAATATTTCTGCTTCCACGACACTGACCTTATCGGCGACCTTACCGACATCGAGGATTACGAGAACCGCATGCACGAGATCACAGCATATCTCAAAGAGAAAATGGCTGAGACCGGCATCAAGAATCTCTGGGGTACAGCCAACGTATTCGGCAACGCACGCTATATGAATGGTGCTGCCACTAATCCTGACTTCGACGTTGTTGCACGTGCTGCCGTTCAGATCAAGAATGCTATCGACGCCACTATCGCACTCGGCGGTCAGAACTACGTGTTCTGGGGTGGTCGTGAAGGCTACATGAGCTTGCTCAACACAGATCAGAAGCGTGAGAAGGAGCATCTCGCCCAGATGCTTACAGCAGCCCGCGACTATGCTCGATCAAAGGGATTCACCGGCACATTCCTTATCGAGCCGAAGCCCATGGAGCCGTCAAAACATCAGTATGACGTGGATACTGAGACTGTAATCGGCTTCCTCAAGGCTCACAATCTTGACAAGGATTTCAAGGTGAACATCGAGGTGAACCACGCTACTCTCGCAGGTCACACATTCGAGCATGAACTCGCAGTGGCTGTCGACAACGGTATGCTCGGTAGCATCGACGCTAACCGTGGTGACTACCAGAACGGCTGGGATACTGACCAGTTCCCCATCGACAACTATGAGCTCACTCAGGCTATGATGCAGATCATCCGCAACGGTGGTCTCGGCAATGGCGGTACAAACTTCGACGCAAAGACCCGTCGTAACTCTACCGATCTTGAGGATATCTTCCTCGCTCACATCGCCGGTATGGATGCCATGGCACGTGCTCTTCTCTGCGCTGCCGAGCTTCTTGAGAAATCGCCTTACAAGAAGATGCTTGCTGACCGCTACGCATCATTCGACAAAGGTATGGGTAAGGAATTTGAGGAGGGCAAGCTCTCTCTCGAGCAGATCGTGGAATATGCCAAGACTCAGCCCGAACCCGCTGCAACTTCCGGCAAGCAGGAGCTTTACGAGGCTATCGTGGCTATGTATTGCTAATCAGAGCGCATACACTTTCTCAAACTTACGGTCACAGACCGGAATATGCACATATAGAAATGGCGGGATAACTTCGGTTGTCCCGCCATTAGTTGTTTATGGTTTATGGGGTATAGTTTATGGTTTATGGTTTATGGGGTATAGTTTATGGAGTAAGATTTACGGGAAACTCAGAATCCTTTTATTCTGCGAATTTAAACCATCAACTATCAACCATAAACCATAAACCATCAACTATAAACCATCAACTATAAACTTTTTAAAACCGGTATTGGATAGAGGCGAGGATGTTGCGTGGGCGGATCTGGAATGAGTGTTCCGAACGCGATAGGGTTCCGTATGTGGCATATTGGTAATGGCGCCGGTTGAGGAGATTGTTGGCGGTCAGCGACAGACGGATTTTGCTGTTTAAGCGCCACACGGCGGAGGCATCGAGTAGGATGAGGTTTTCGGTATTCCCTTCGGGAAACTGGGTCAGGAAATGTTCCGCTCCAATGGAGAACTCCCATCTGTCTTCGGGTATGATGGAGGCATAGAGTTTCTGATTGAATGAATGATTGTGGTTTGTGATATCTCCGACAGCCAGGCGCGAGAAACCATAGTTGGCATCATAATTAAGCGATAGCCAGCGAAGGATGCTCCCTCTGAAATAGGGCTTTACGGATACGGTCTGCTGCCTGTAGTCGCAGAGAGTGTTATCACGCATTGAGGCGGCAGAACTTGTGGATGCGCTTGCCTCACACCCGACTACCATCCGGCTATGTCCGAGTCCTTTGCTGATACCTCCGTTTATGCTCCAGAAATTGCTTCCCGAAAGCTTCTCGGCGTATGTCGATACGATAAAATCTTCAATAAACAGTTGATTTGACATAAATGAACTGCGCATATAGTTGTAGGTCAGTGAGGCGTTGGCAAAGAAGGAAGTCAGAGGATTACGGTATTTATAAGAGATTGAGGCGGCAACGCGCTGTGAATATTTGTTGATACCGCCGGCTATGAAAAGATTACGGTAGTCAGACAATACAGGTACCGTAATGTTCATGTACGCCTGTGGAGAGCTGAGCTGATAACCGATGGATGCTGAAATCTCGCTCTTTGCTGAGATCTTTTTACGGGCATAGAGATTGGGGAACAGATTAATATAGTCACGCTGACCATTCACGCTCTGATGAAGCCACTTCATCCGTAGCTTTGTAGAAAGCAGCCAGCCGTTACGTTCATAGTCAAGCTGGGGTGTGGCATAAATATTCGACAGGAATGTATTGAAGATGGTGTCGTTGTCGTATCTTTCCATCCCGATTAGGGAAAGGTTGAGTCGGTGATAGTTTATATCCACTCCTCCATTGATATAGAATTTCCAGAAGCGACCAAGTTTGCCATACCGAGATTCAGTTGTGCTGCGGAAATCGGTTGTCCCCACACTCTGCGTCGCATTCTCCTCGCCATTGACAAGCAGTCGGTCCGGACGGTGGCTGAAGGAATTGCGGGAGGTCAGTTCAAATAGTTTCTTATCATTCCGCTTTATGAGTTTGAGGTCGTTGGTTGCCGACAGATTCCTGCGGCGGATTCTTTGATCGAGGGTGAAGGATCCAGTGATTGCCGAACGAGAATTTTCCCAGACACCATCCACTGTAAACTTCTCTTTCAGGAAATATCCGCGTTTGTTGACCTGAGCGTTGAATTGAGCCGACAGGTCATGACTTTGTGTGCGTAGGGAATTGTTCTGTATAAATTCCGGTATAGACTGGCTGAAATAGTCTGTACGCAGTCCGGAATTATAGTCGAGCCGATCGCCGACATAATTCAGTTTGAAACGCATTGAGGTGTCGCCACGTTTCCATGCCGTTATTGAATTGGCGAGCCACGACAGGTTGTCGCGTGTGCGCTTCTCGTTGAGTGGGGCGTTTACGATGTCGGCTGCAATATATTCCAGCCAGAGGTTTTCGTTATAATCTGTAAAGGACATGTCGTTGAAATCATGCTCCATTATCTGCTCCGCAGGATTCCAACCGGTGTTGCCACCCCTTAGCGTCAGTATATTCTGCACCTTCGGATCTATGCGCATGGCATAGAGTGAGCCATCGTAGAGCCACGGCTGTGCGCCTGTCGCCGCTTTCGTCACTCCGACCCATTTCCCTTTGGCATTTTCGCTCAGTTTGATGTTGATGCCCGCCTCCTCCGGGAAATCAATCCCCTCAAGAGCCTTTACCGGCTGATGATTCTCCATCACCTCCACCGATTTCACGTCCTTGTGTGATATATTGTTTGTGGCGAGACCATACTGACCTCCAAGGAAGTCATCACCGTCGATATAGAACTTGTTGATGGGTTTCCCCTGATACTTGATTGTGCCGTCGTCCTCCACCTTTATGCCGGGCAGACGCTTGATCACGTCGATGATGGCATTGTCGGTGGCGTTAGCATAGCGCGCCACATTGAAGACGAGTGTGTCGCCTCTGGCATATATATCGGGAGCCTGTACGATCACATCTTTAAGCTGAGTGGCTTTCCGGCACATCTCCACGGCATTTGAAAAGTCATAGTCAAGGGGCAGTTTCATAGTCTCATAGCCCATACATCGGAACGACACGGAATCCGTCGTTGCCGTAACCTTTATTCTGAATGCCCCCCTTGTATTGGAGGATGCAAAGGATGTGGCTTTACCGGATTTGTTCAGTGCCTGAACGACAACGCCGGAAATCGGATGACGCGTCTCGCTGTCAATGACAGTGCCATCCACCGATTCCTGAGCCGCTGCCATCATCGGCAGCAACCCAAGGAAAAGGCATAGTATGAAAAAATTGTATCTGTTCATTATTTCCAATCGCGTTCAATGTATTCGAATGATAATTCGATGGGGTCGTAGGCATCAAGCGCCGGATTTCCGGCTTCATCGGTTACAGTGATATGTCCGTGTCCTCCCGCTTCAAAATAAGCGTATGGATTTACGTCATACCGATTTTTTGCATCGTAATACTTCTGTCGGGAAGTAGTGTTGTAAGGCACCTTATAGATTGTGATCGGGCGGGATGCATTTGACTTGATGCCTATGCACTCAAACGTGTAGTGACCGTTCTTGTCGTAGGCTTTCATGATGAGACCGGGTAGTCCCTGTAGTTTCCAGGGACCCTCCATGACCGGGATCTCCTCGGAATAGAACGCAGTCCATTCCCTACCCCGGAAATTGCATTTCGCTTCCCGACATTCGTATCCGAGTACGTTTGTCGTGCTGTCGGTCAGTTCCCATTCGAGCGAGGGCATATCCTCCTCATAGCGGAACCAGTCCATACATATCTTTTCGGTATGGGTCAGCCGTCCGGCAGGATAGTTCTTGAATATTGTCATAAACTCTCCGTTGGAAAGTTTGCCATCCAGTGCAGCTTCACCCACTTGTTCCGGTGACATGTTCATCAGCAAGGAATCAACGGTCAGATTCTTGTAGCTTGAAAATTTCGATATTCCGTCTGCCCCTATCTGGAGCAGCATGCGGTCGGTGGTGAAATTGTCGGAGAGTTCTCCTGTAGTGTCGTTACACCATGAATAGTCATAGACGAACTCCATGTTCTCCGGCGCGATAGTCTCCGTTTCCGGCACGTTGTTCTGAAATATTCCGAGCGTGCGTCTCTTTACTTTTCCAGACGCTGTCGTTGCCACTATGGCTGTTGCTATGACTACGATGATCGCTGATTTTCTCATTTTAATTTTCTCATTTTAATTTTGTTTCTTTTTTACGATTACTTACGCTGCAAAGTTACCGCGTCATAAGGCATCACGGCGAAAATAATCATTACTCAATTATTGGGAATTATTACTAAATTATTACTCCCGTGAAAATAGTGATCGCAATCAAATGGTTATCCGGGACATTCTGACTAACTTTGCGTCATGGAAAAGAGAATAAAGACCCTATACATACTCTCGATAATCGCTATCCTTACATTTCTCGGAATGCAGGGCTATTGGCTATATATACGTTATGAATATTCGCTCCGGGAATATGAGATGGAAACACAGGTTGTGATAGAGAGTCTGTTGGTGGAATATGATAAGCTGCGCTTAAAGTTTAATCCGGAACCTGAGTCTATAACGAGAAGGATGACTGAAAACAATCTCAACACAGACATGGATTCTCTTGGTAATAATAGTCGGAGAGCTACAGTCACGACACGCGTTTTCAATGCCAGTAAGCTTTTGGGTATAACGGAAATAAGGAAACTCACGGAAGAGGAGATGGAGCGTCTCAGCAAACTGGTGGAGGATAGCCTGGCTGCCATAGATTCCCGGACTGCCACCTTTGATGCCACCAGTGCCCCGACAGACGGCGCAGCATGGACTGCAATGAATAAGTTTGAGTTGGATATGCGTTCTCCGTTTGCGACGGAAGGTATCGACTCATTGTTGCGCAGAGAGAGGATTGATGCTGAAATTTCGCTTGTCGTGACCGACAGCATGATGTGGAAGCCGGTGCTGATGCCCCACACTTCGGTGATTAACCCGCATTTTACAATGATACATCCTTATTCAGAACTTGAAAGGAAAGCTGTGGTGATTGATTGCAGGATCCCATCATCGGATGTATTGGAAAAGATGGGGTGGACGCTTGCATTGGCATTTGCGCTCTCGGCATTTCTTATCGCATGTCTTGTATGGCAGATAAAGACTATCGTCAGGCTGACTCGTCTTGACAAGATGCGGAGTATGTTTGTCACTACAATGATTCATGAATTGAAACGTCCTATCTCGACGCTTAAGATGTGCGTCTCGGGGATAGAGAGTGATAAGCTCATGGAAGACGTGTCGTTCCGTAAAGAGGTGTCTGCGGAGATGAGGGGTGGTCTTGACAGTCTTTCCTCCTATTTCTCCCGGCTGCGCGACATCACGTTTAATAATGTTGACCAGATACCTCTCAACGTGGAATCGTTCAATCTTCATGAGCTTGTTGACTCGGTAATCACGTCGATACCTGTCACTGCCGTGAAACGCGTGAATTTTGTTAATGATGTCCCTAAAGGAATGGAGATCTCCGCCGATAGGTCGCATCTGTCGAATATGCTGACGAATCTGATTGAGAATGCCGTGAAATATTCCGGGGATGAGGTGTCGGTAAGAATCAGTGGGGAGTCTGTCGATGGAGGGGTGAGGATAGATGTTGCTGATAATGGGAATGGAATCTCATCTGCCGACAAGGGCAGGATTTTCAACCGTTTCTATCGGGGGAAGGCATTCTCTACGGATATTCCGGGGATGGGGCTCGGTCTTACCTACGTTAAGCTCCTTGTTGATGCCCATTGCGGTGATATATCAGTAGAGAGCAGGGAAGGGGAGGGTTCTATATTTACAATAAAATTGCCGCAATGAAAAGGATACTTCTTGTAGATGATGATTTTAAGAATTCGATGTGGCTCATGCGTTTCATTGAGGCAGAAGGGTATGAGGTGACATACGCGTCTGATGGGGAGTCAGGACTGAGGCTTTATAGGGAGATTCATCCGGATCTGATTCTTCTTGACATAAACATGCCGGGAATGAATGGTTTTGAGTTGGCGAAGGTAATCCGAAGCGAGAACAGGCGTGTGCTGATATTCTTTCTGACAGACCGCACGGATAAGGTGGATCGTCTTTATGGCTTCAAATTGAAAGGTAATGACTACGTGCCCAAGCCGTTTTATCCGGAGGAACTGATAGCCAAGATAAATGAGCGTTTTGAGAGCGATCTTACAAATCAGGATATAGAGTATAGATTGGGCGACACGGTTTTCCGTCCTAACCTGTCGTCGATTTCCTATAAGGATGAATCACATTCTTTGTCTGTCAGACAGAATGAGATACTTTCCATTCTGGCGGAAAATCTTGGGAAAGTGGTTGACCGTGAAGCTATCCTGAATGCGGTGTGGGGCGATTCAAGTTATGCCAACTCCCTCGCGCTTAACGTGCAGATCACTTATCTGCGTAAGTTGCTCGACGACCCTTCGGTAAAGATCATCTCTCTGAAAAAGAAGGGCTACATCCTCAGCGTCGGGTAACCCTTACATTCCAAGCATGGCAGCAGGGGCTATGCCAAGAACTGTGCATATCGCACGTGCTATCCTCAGATTCGGTTCGGACCGACCGGAGATATAGTCGCTGACTCGAGAAGGGCTTACTCCAATTTCGGATGCAAGTTGTTTCTGAGTCATGCCCTTTTCCTCAATTGAAAGGCAGATGAGGTCTCCTATCGTGGGTTTAGAAATGGGGTAATGCAACTTTTCGTATTCCTCAACCACATCAGAAACTATGGTAAGTTCAAGCGCATTTCTATCGTTAGCAGGGGTCTCGTCAGTCACCAACGGCAACAGTTCCTCGATGCGGTTTAGTGCATATTCATATTGCTGTTTTGAGATTTCCATATCATTATTCTTAAATGGTTGAACAATCTATTTTGTTGTATTCAGCATGAGTCCCAACAAAGCGGATGAATATTCTTCCGATTGTGAATTTAATTATTACGATGAGCCGATACTTGTTGCCTCTTATGTCAAAGACATAGTGCTGGTTGCCGACATAATCCGTAGCCAGGAAATCCTCCTTGATTTCTGACAGATTGCGCCAATCAGCATTGATGGCCCTATCATACCAGCGCTCTAATGCCGCCTTGGAATCCTCTCGACCCGAAGTCTCATAAAACTCTTTCAACTTTCTATGTGAGATTACATGCATATCAGTTGTTTTTTCTCTGCAAAGGTAATAACAAATTCTGAATTGCAAAAGTTTATAGGCTTTAAATTTTGTTTTGCGTAATATTCCCGTAACTTCCCTATTGGTTTATTTTTTTGAGGCTCTTTGCCGATGTTTAAGGCTTAGATCTTGAAGAGTGCGTCCAAGTATATCATCTTTTGCTATCAGCGTAAGATCGTCATCAAGTTGAAGGGTATACAGTACACGTGCATATATGCCAATAGAAACAGTGGGAGTCCCTTTCTCTATACGAGCCACTGTCAATGGTGAACAGGTGGCTCTCTCGGCAACTTGTGAAATGGATAGATTACGTCGAAGACGGGCAAGTGACTTCGTGGCATATTGTGTGGATCGGTATTTTGTGGTATGCGTGGGTATATCCGGAAGCAGATAAACTTTCATTGGTATTGTTTTGTTAAAATTGATGAAGTCAGGGTTTGTGAAGTATGCCTTACGAATATTGCAACTTTACTGACCGGATCTTTTTAATAATTTAAGTTTCGTAAGTTTTCCAACTTACTTCACTTAAATGGTTTAAGGTTTAATGTTTATGGTTTATGATCATTAAATTTTGTATAATGAAAAGATTCGTGGATTTTTGTGAATCTTAAACCTTAAACCTTAAACCTTAAACTATAAACTTTAAACTTAAACCACTGAAGTGTAGCTTGCGAAACTTCAGTTAATAATAAAACTAATGGAGATATATTGATTATGGATACAAAAGAACAAGATAAGAGATTGCAGACATCTGCCGAGAACGAAGACTTTGACTTCACTTCGCTGCAGGGCCTTTCATGCGGTCCGGAAGGCTGCTCTCTTCCCGAAGATTTCTATACCAGAAAACATAAAGAGAATGAAGATGATAAAGATTGAACATTGGAGCGACTATCGCTGTCCATTCTGCTACATTGCAGACGCCGAATTTGAAGATATGATGAAGACTCTCGGCGACACATCCGATATAGTCCTAATCAACAAGGCTTTTGAACTTGATCCGGAAGCTCCCAAAAAGGTGGATTATTCTACTGCCGACGTATTCTCAAAAAAATATGGCATGAGCTATGATGCCGCAGTAAGGAAGCTTGGTATGATTGATGCCTACGGACGCAAGGTCGGGATAGCCGGCTATAATTATTCCGGTGCTCAGCCTGTAAACTCGTTTGATGCCCACCGTCTTACAAAGTATGCCGAAGCAGAGGGTGTTAAGGGGATGTATGATCGTCTGATGAAGGCTTATTTCGTTGATAATGTGAATATCGCTGACTTTGATACTCTTGTGGGTATTGCCGTGGAGATGGGGCTTGACAAGGAGGAAACGGAGAGGATGCTTCGTTCCGACCGATATGCCGATGATGTGCGCCGCGATGAATATGAGGCATATCAGGCGCATGTCGCAAGCGTGCCAACCTATCTTTTTGAGGATGGACGCCGATTTGCGGGCGCGGGTCAGGCAGGACAAATTAAGGAAGTGATTCTTGAATTGAGAAATAAAAACCACGCTTATTAAGACTGCAAACCTGCCGCATCGTCATTATTTCCAGGCATTCATAGGCGGTAATTTCCAATTGGGCGTATGGCAACCGAAGGTCAATGCCGGAATGATGAAGCAGTGGCTTACTCTTTCCGTTAATGGTGAGCCAACACGGATGAATACTCCCATATTCATGTTGCAATGGCAGAATGCAATCCATCTGCCGCTTGATATCTGGCTGAACGTGGACGCACAGTTTATGACGCGCGGATGGGACAATAATACTTGGATGTCAAACACCCCTTGGTATGTCAATGCAAAGTTATACAAAGGTTTTTTTAAGGACGCTTTCAGCGTCACGCTTGAAGCAAAAGATCTTTTTGACTCTGCAAAGAGGGATTTCAATCTGTATAGCGATGCAGTGCAGATCATGCAGAAGAATTATTCTCCCGGTCGCTCGGTTATGCTCACTTTGCAATACCGTTTCAACGCCACACGTGACCGCTATCGAGGCACTGGCGCCGGCAACACCGAAAAATCACGCTTCTAACAACTTCATCTACCCTTACCCCTGAATCAATTTTTACGATGCAAGGGTAAGGGGCAATCTTTTTATGGGATAAACAATATAAATGCAACGATAAAGTTGCATTTATAGATAAAAGATATTACCTTTGCAATATGATAACAAAAGAAGATGTTGAAAAATTCCTTGCAGATTTCAGTGTGAAGATTAAGATTTTTGGAATTCGCTTTCGTGATGATAGAGCCAAGAACCAAAATTCCCTATTCGAATTGGGAATTACTCCGAATGAAAGGCTTAATGTCATCATGCAACTGAATTGCTATGATTATTCAGAGGGACCGATTGTTGATATGCTGAATAATCAGGGGGAAATGTGGGTGTTTGGTAAAGATGTGAAAGGAAACGAAGTTTATATTAAAATCACAATGGGTAAGCCTAATGCCCATACGATTTGTATTTCATTCCATAAAGCGGAGCATCCGATGTCGTATCCTTTAAAAAATAGAGAAGATGGAAAATAATGGTTTGTCACAAGGTGAAAGATTCTTTCAAGAAATAAGAACAGCTACATTCCGCAAGGAGGAGTACCAATATATTCACACCGGAATTATAGATGAAACCGGTGATACATGGACTACGACCGAACTTGATGAGGCTAATGTATTTCAGGTATATAATCAGTACAGGACAAGACATGGCATTCCTTTTCCGGATGAGATTGCCGGCTTGAGAAAGCATTATGGATTATCATCGGCAAAAATGTCTCAGATTCTTGGATTTGGAATCAATCAATACAGAATGTATGAGGATGGGGAAGTGCCAAGTATCTCTAATGCCCATACTATTATTGCTGCCAAAGAAAAAGTGATTTTTATGGCTTTTGTTGAGGCGTCAAAGGCAGATCTGACTGAATCTGAATATATTCGTATTAAGAATAAGGTTGAAAGTGCGGATGGTGATTTTGTGCTACACGGTCGTCCATCTGAACTTACCGGCTATAGATCTTTATCCTACGTCAAAATTGAGTCGATTGTGCAAAAGATTGTGCAGTCGATGGGTGCAACGTTCGTCACTAAAATGAACAAACTTATGTTCTATATCGATTTCATCAGTTATAAGAGACACGGTTATGGTATAACCGGATTGTCGTATCGTGCGTTGCAATTCGGTCCTGTTCCGGTGGATTGGGCAAAAATATACAGTTCTCTTCCATGCGTGGAGATGGAAGAATTTGTGTATACCAGCGGTCAGAGCGGTATTCAATTGAAGTCATCAGCAGATTGTAAAGAAAATGACCTTGATGACCGAGAGTCTTCCATTGTGGAGTATGTATGTGGTTTGTTCAAAGATATGAATGCCGGGGAAATTTCAAAAATAAGCCACAGCGAAAAGGCATGGTTGGATAATCAGGCATCACATGCTGAAATTTCTTATCAGAATGCTTTTTCTTTAAACTTTTAATAATAAGTAATTTAAAATATGATATGCGCTGAGACTGAACGTTTGATTTTGAGATCGTGGAAGCCGGAAGACCTGTCGGCATTTTTTGATATGAACCGGGATAAGGTTGTGATGAGGTATTTCCCGATGCTGTTGAACTATTCGCAGACGGAAGCATTCTATAACCGTATTCAGAGTGAGTTTGATAGAAAAGGGTGGGGGCTTTATGCCGTCGAACTGAAATCGACCGGAGCTTTCATTGGTTATGTCGGACTGCATGAAATCGGTTTTGATGCAGATTTTGCGTTAGGCAGTGTTGAGATCGGTTGGCGGTTGGCTGCTGATTACCATAATCAGGGATATGCCACAGAGGCTGCTCTGAAGGTATTGGAATTGGCAAGAGAGCATGGACTGACCACAATATATTCATTCACTGCCGTGGTCAACAAACCGTCAGAACGGGTGATGCAGAAAATCGGGATGAGCAAGACAGGGGAGTTTGACCATCCAAATCTTGCAGAGGGCTCCCCGCTTCGTCGTCACGTCCTCTATCGGATGGAATTCAGACCGGAAAAAGTCTGATTCTAAACTCTATTGGCTATGAGAAAGTTTAACACATGGATATGGCATATCAAGCCGAAGTATTGGCGAAAACGGACTGGGGTAGTATCTTCACTGTTTGCGATAATATCATTATGTCTGTTTGTATCATGTGGAGATGGTTCCGATAATGTGAAAAGAGATCTATCGGAGGCAAAGACTATTGCTTACAGTGGTGATTATGACGGCGCACAAAAGATTCTGATTGAATTAAGACAGAGGATAGATGATGCTACGCCTACAGAGGAAAAAGAGTCTTTTGAAAATCTACAGGGACAAATTTATTACAAGTTAAACGCTAAAGACAAGGCTAAGGAATCGTGGAGACGTGCTCTGGAATATGCCAAGGTCATGCGTGATACTTCACTGATTCTTCAAAACACCTTTAATCTCGGTCTGTGCGAAACTGACTACGCAAAGGGGGTGGAGATTTATAAATATGCAGTCAGGGTGTCGGAAAATAGAGAACCTCTCATGTATCCACAGGCACTTGAAAAATTGGCACAGGTATACATTCAAGGAGAAGAATATGAAAAAGCCGGGGATTGTCTTGACAGGGCTTATAAAGTCTCGGTTGCATCCAATTATGATGTGGCGTTGCAGCAGATTGCATTTACAAAATGTGAGCTTTGGCAAGCGCAGGATAGTCTTGACTTGGCTCTTGCCGGATTCAAATCCATTCCGGCGGATTCCTGTTCTTTGGATGGCAAACTTATCCGTGCTAATTCTATATATTCCATTCTGTACCAACGTGGAGATTACATACAGGCGATAGAGTATCTTGATTCGGTCCATCAATTTTCTGACTCCATAAAAAGTATCGACGGGATAGGGCGGATTGAAAAAATCGAGAATGAATACAATCAGAAATATGTGGCACAGCAAAACAGATACAGAGTTTTGCTCATATCAGTCATTGCCGTTGCAGTTGTGGTCATGACTGCATTCTTCTTTATATTAAAGAATATGCGATTGAAACGGAAACAGTTGGATCTCATGAATCAGATTGCAGAATTGAATGTGAAAATAGAGCAGATCAAATGTGGTGATGAGGAGGAATCCGAATCGGCAAGTAATGGCAATGCGACTGCCACGCACGAACAGATTATCCCTCTATTGATGGAGAAGTTCCGATTGTCAAAAGAGATATTCCTGACTTCGCAGGAATATGCAACTCTAAAGAAACTTAATTTGATACGTGACCTTGGAGCAGATGACAAGATTGAGATTAAGGCTGTCGGAGATGCGATTATAGGACGTTTCTCAGATTGCTGCTTGAATCTTCGGCAGTCATATCCGGCTATGACAAACGATGATTGCTTGCTTTGTGCAATAGTATATTGCGGCTGTGGAAAGGAGGTGCAATCCTCAATCATGGCAGCATCTGATGAGGCATTGCGCCGTAGAAAAAGCCGGATCAAGCAGAAACTTCCGGAGAATCTTTTCATGTTTTTCTTCAGATGAGATGTTGATTTTGTGACAAAATCGTGACAATTCCAGTGTGTCACGGTATTGTCACGCCTGATATTCGGTCAATTAGGAATGGCTGTGTAATTTTGCGGCATCAAAATTTCGTAATCAAAAAATCAATCGGATATGAAAAGATTTATCAAGCCATTCCTTATGATAATGCTCTTGGCAACGTTCACTGTCGAAGCTCAATCACGAATTGTGAAAGCACGGGTGCTTTCCTCGGTAGACTCTATTCCAATAGAGTTTGCAACTGTCAGATTATTGGATGCTGATTCCATATCGGTAGCATCTGCACTTACAGACAAAACCGGCACTTTCGTCATGGAATCCGGTGTGGATTCCGGACGCATGCTTGACATATCATCCGTCGGATGTAGAAGCCGGATCGTATCTCTTCCTTGCGACTCGGTATTGTATCTGGAAACCTCAAATGAACTTGCCGAGGTAGAGATAAGAAGTAGCAAAAGATATGTCAAAGTTACGCCGAGAGGTCTGATCATATCAATGCAAGGGAATCCCATAGCCAAACTCGGAGCTGCATCCGAGGCATTGAAGCAGCTCCCGATGATTGATGGCTCAACAGGCAATATCAATGTGCTTGGTCATGGCTCACCATTGATATACATCAACAATCGTCTTGTCCGCTCATCATCAGAACTTTCAATGTTGCCGGCTGAAAGCATATCAAATGTTGAGATCATCACGAATCCATCCTCTAAATACGGGACAGACATATCATCCGTCGTTATAATCCGCACGAAGAAAGTCAATGAAGGATTTCACTCCGTTGTCAATGGGAATGTTTCTGTGGGGGAGGCTGTGTCTGCCTCCGGCAATGTCAACGCAAATTATCATACAGAGAACGGTATCACCATCTTTGGGGATTTCTCTTACAATACATCCGGATTTAAACAGAGAAGGTATTATGGCGAGCATTTTTACCGACCTGAAAATCCGGCACAGATTTTATTCACAGAAACCAATGGGAATGCAAAGGGTAGAACTCGGTCGCTTACTACAGATGCCGGTATTAACTATGACTTCGGCAAAAATTCTATCGGCGGTAAGTATTCATTTCTTCGTACTCCTGCAAGTCGTTTTACGGATAATGCTTTGACTTCAACGGATGCGATTAAAGAGTTGATGAGCATTTCTTCTCAAAGTGGAGTATATTCCCAGAGTTCAATGCATCATGTCAACATATTCGGTGATTTCTATATTCCTGCCAATATCGGTCTGCGAGTGGATGCGGATTATCTTTATTCAGCAAAAAATTCCACATCAACCGTATACGAAACCGAGAGAGCCACCAATATTGAGAATGGGAATGATACTCATAGTTCGTTATGGACTACTAAAGTTGTTTTGTCGCGGAATGTAAAAAATACTGACCTTGAAATAGGTGCCGACCTTTCAAAGACGTCAAACGACCAGATCTTTACTTCCGAATCATCCGACAATTCTGATTTCCTTGTCCCCGGCAGAGATAAGGTTGTGCAAGATCTTTATGCCGGTTTTGCAAGTTTTGATTGGACACCAAATTCTATATGGAATGTCTATGGTGGCGTGAGGTGGGAATCTACTCAAACCGATTATCGTCAAAATGGGTTGAAACGGGTTGATTTATCCCGTAATTATGGCAACTTGTTACCGAATTTAGGGGTTAGCTTCAATTCAAAGGCAAGAATGACATTATACTACCGTGCATCAGTCTATCGTCCAAGTTATCAATCTCTTGATAATAATTACATATACGTGACGCCCACTTTATGGGAAACCGGAAATCCTGAATTGAAGTCAGCACGGGTTCACAAAATTGGATTGAATCTCAATTTTAGGAAATTTATGCTTCAGTGTTCATTCTATGTTAATAAAGATAATGTCGGAGTGGTATATTATTGGGATGTAGAGAAAAGAATAAACGTGACCAGACCTGTTAATCTGCCTGATTATAATTCATTCCAAATGGTGGCGGTGCAGCAACTTGACTTCGGATTTTGGCATCCTACATTGCAAGGGGTATTTTATTTGCAGAATCTTGAATATGGCACTCCTGTCAGGAAATACGATAGACCGATGTACACACTCTCCCTCAACAACAGATTTGATATCCCCGGTGGTGTATATGCCTATCTTAACATATTCGGGCTGGGCACAGGAAATCAAGGAGTGATATATTCGCATGGCACATGGCAGGCGTCGGTGACACTTAATAAAACTTGGAAAAACTGGACGTTTACGCTTTCTGCCAACGATATTTTAGGCACATGGCGTCAACCTTTTGATACGAACACCAATTCGATTGATTACTCGTCGATGAGAAAGGGTGGTTCGCAATATGTCTCGTTAAGCGTCAGATACACTTTAAATTCAGCTAAGGGACGCTACAAAGGAAAGACATCAAGACAAGATGAAATTGACAGACTCTAATATTACAGACAATATGATTGAAGATTACTGAATGAAGTCATAAGTTTAAATGACTTCATTCAGCTAAATTGACAGACATGCAACTGATACCAAGTTTATTCTCTATTTCATATACGCTCTTGAAAGAGAAGTTGACTTTGCCTGAAAGTATTTTACTGACATATTGCGGTGTCACGCCAAGTTCTTCTGCGAGACCTGTGCGCGAAAGATTATGTGACTGCATGTAGTCAATTAGCGAGAGGGCTATATTTCTTGACCAACGTAACCAACCATCATTTTCCTTTCGCCATGTGGCCATTTCTACAAAACGAGAAGGGCTTTGGCTTTCATGCTCTTTTAAAAAATCCAATGTTTTGCTCATAATGCTATTCGTTAATGAGTTCAACAAAACTATCTATATCAAAAACACCGTGGCTTTTCAAATAGTTTTTACAACTGTTGAGTTTATCAAGTTCACGGTTAGTGTGTTCTCGCTCCTGCATAGTTCGAATGAGTTTAATAGCACCGCCTGTCACGATATAAATATTTGGTTCAATCCGAATTGCATATACTCTCAACCAACTTGTATGCCGATTGCGATTCCAATTCCTAGCTTTATTTCGAGATAGACTAGCTTCATTAGCATCAGTTATATCCAAAGGATGAAAAATATTATCCAGATTTTCAGTATAAGGAAATTCGAGAATTAATTGTTCCAAAGCATCTGCATCTTCAAAGGTTTCTGCAATCGCTTCAGAGATTCTCTCAATATGAAAATATGATTTCAAATCATTGAAATTTTTCATAAAGAAATTAAGTAGATACTCGGCATTATTCCATCGATTAAATATATCGGTAAGCTCATCATCCTCCTTATCTGGTTGTTTGACAGCCCACAGATGGTCATAATCTTTGAGTATTCTTACAAATTCCATAATCTGAAAATTTAATTTATGCAAAGATAAGCCTAAATTTTTTATTGTGCAACTTATAAGTTTATATTGTTGGGATATTGGTGGTTTTATTACTAAAGTGTAATCCTTACATATTGGTAATATTGAGACCGGGCATTTCATTCTAATTTTATGACTAAATAAAAAATATCGTATATCTCAATAATTCAGTAATTTATAATTGGATATTAATTTTATTACTAAAATATTTTGATTATCACTACATCTTTAGTGGTATAACTTAAAAATTAGTATTATCTTTGCGGTGTAATTAAATTTGACACCATTATGAAGAAACTATCTGAACGTGAAGAAGAGATAATGAGTATCCTTTGGAACAAGGGTCCTCTTTTCGTGCGCGAAATTGTGGAATCGATGCCTGAGCCTCGTCCTCATTTCAATACTGTAGCAACCTTCTTGAAAGGATTGGAAACCAAGGGGTGGGTAAAAAAAGAGTTTCTCGGAAACGCCAACCGCTATCATCCCATTAAGGAGCTTGAGCCTTACCGACAGCAATCCCTGAAAAGCATTATCAGTCGATTTTTCGGTGGCTCGTCGTTCAATCTCGTTTCCACCTTGACACGTGATGATTCAATCACAGCTGATGAACTGCGCGAAATTATTGAGATTATAGAAAAGAAAAAATAAAGTCTATGGGAGCAATCACCCAATATGCACTACAAGTGGCTTTGTTGCTATGCGTGGTGTATCTACTATATAAATGGACTCTGGCGAGTTGTACTTTCAGTCGATTTAACCGAGTCGTCTTGCTTTGTATGTATGTAATAGTACTAATTGCAATACCTGCTTACACTTTGTATTCATCTGCATATACAGAACCTGATGCGGAGTCACCGGAGCTGTAAATCAAAGAGGAAGTTACTGCTCTTTCCGATAGACCTGCTCCAATGTGGCCCAAGATAGTGAGTATAATCTATATGGCAGGAGCGATTGTGGCTATCGTCGTGACATCCCATTCTATACTGCATATAATGCAAATCATCAGGCATGGAGTAAAAGAGAAACGAGATAAATTCACTCTTGTTTTTTCAGACAACAAAAAAATATCTCCATTTAGCTGGGGAAAATACATCGTAGTCCCGTATGAGGAGACACCAAATGATGATCTTGATATGATCATTGCTCACGAACGTGTTCACATTAATCTGTGCCATTGGATTGACCTTGCCATTGGTCAGGCTATTATTATTATCAATTGGTTTAATCCGGCTGCATATCTTATGATGAGAGAGTTGCAGAATGTACACGAATTTGAAGTTGACAATTTCATGATTAAGTCCGGTATAGACCGACGGCAATATCAGATGTTGCTTATCAGAAATGCCTCTGGCTCATTATTTCCCTCTATAGCCGACAGCCTATGTCATGGTCAACTGAAAACGCGCATCAAATTGATGATGTCACCACGTAGCAACCCTCTGCGCAAGGTCTTGGCATCACTTTTCGTGCCGATAGTCGCCATGACTATATTTGGAATTAATACTCCGGTTCTTGCTTCGCAGCTATCTGAGATTGCCGGAACTTACATATTCACATCTGATTACAATCAGCTAATATATGAAGTATATGGCGTCAACCATTTAGTCTATTATACCCGGGATGGTCAGCTTGTAAGTATCAGTATGGATTTGCCGGAGGGAGAGACTCCAAAGTTTTATATAAACAAGCATCTTGCTTCGCAGAGTGAGTTATCCCATATAAAATCAGATGATGTATTGTTTATAATGGGAGACAGTAACAATCACAGGTTTATCATAAAGACTAAATAATATAATAAATTAATAATCAATAAACTGACTTCTTGATTTCTCAAGAAGCAGCCCGTTTTATACCTTAAAAACAAAGTTAACGAATATGAAACAGTCAACTTTAACCTTATTTTTTGCATGCATGCCAGCAATTGCATCCGCACAAACTACTACCGACTCAATTGCCGATGAATGGGAGCGGCAACTTGAACTCAACGAAGTAGTGGTGGTGGCTCGACGCCCCGTAGTGAAGCAACAGGAAGGCAAACTGATCTATCTTGTCAAGAACGATCCCTATGCAAAAGGACTTGATGGTATGACACTTCTTGACCGTATCCCCCGCGTTTCTGTCAATAATGGGTCAGTGAGCGTTGCGGGAAAAGGGAATATCCGTTATATAATTGATGGGGTTCTTATGGAACTCGATGCATCGGCAATGAAAATGCGGTTGCAAAATCTCCTTGCTGAAAACATTGAAAAAATAGAGTTGCTCACAACGCCTCCTTCGCGCTATACAGTTGAAGCCAATGCTGTCTATATCTCCATCACAACACGCAACGAGAGCTTAGGAACACGGGGCAGTGTTTACGGATCTCTTAATCAGGGGAACAAACTTCGTGAGTATTTCAGTGGAAGCATAAGCCACACTACGCGTCGGGTGGAAATAGCATTTGATGTAAACCTTCAGAACTACCATAATGAAAACGACAACGAGATGCAGTATATTTTTGCCGATTATACGCGAAAATCCTCCACTTCTAATAAGTCACATGACTTCTCCACAGGGCTTAACGCATTGTTACGATATAAATTCACCCCATCCATGAATATGGGAATAATCGCCAACTATAAATATGGCAACACATCGGTAAATGGTTCTAATTTCACTGATTATAGGAATTATACGTCATCCACACTCACCACATCCAAATCATGTCCGAATAATGCGTTGACATTAACAGGGTTCTATGATTGGTCTTTTGGGAATAAGGGGGAACGAATGGAATTGACATATAATTACTTTAATCGGCATAGCCCGGAGTCTGCCATTATCAGCACAACATATAACAATGATTTTGGCGAAAACGGAATTGATGAAACCGGAGACAATGACTATCGTTTTCATATTGGCAAGGCTGACTTTAAACTTCCATATTCTTGGGGTCAACTTGAGACAGGCATTTCATATACGGATATTCTCAACTCTTCAGATAATTACACTCAATATTTTGAAGCAGGCGGTGCCGCCGAACATTTGACTGTAAATCTGTTTGACTACAAAGAGCGAATAGCTGCCGCCTATTTCTCAGCGTCACGCTCATTTGGAAATGGCTTGTGGGGCAAAGTCGGTCTCAGATATGAATACACTTGGACTAAAGGGGTACAGCGTACAACCTCTGAAATCAATAGAAATAATTATGGTCAGTTGTTTCCTACTGCCAATCTTTCATGGAGTAAAAACAATATCGGGTCTTTTAATCTAGGCTATTCCATTGGGATGGGACGTCCAAATCTATGGGAACTAAACCCATTCAGGTATTATTCTACAACAGATGAATATTCCGGTGGAAATCCGGAGTTAAAACCTACAATCTATAACAATGCGGAAATAAACTACTACGGGTTGGGGGGACTTTACGCTGTGCTATATACATCTTTTGCATCTGATGCAATCACCCACATTCGCCGCTTTGATAAGGATGGGATTATGAGCACAATACCTTACAACTGCTTGACAACTAATAAAACAGGCTTATATGCTTCATATAAGCGTAATATCTTTGATTGGTGGGAAATGCAAGTGGGAGGAGAAGCGTTCCATACTTATTCACGCTGCAACTTATCCGATTTTCAGGTAAATAACATAGAGGATTGGTCGGGAAAAATAGAAGTGTCGGCTAATTGGATGCTCAACAGGCAGAAGACATTGAAATTCAATGCTCGGTTTACTCATTTCTTCCCGTGGCAGCAAAATATGGTAAACTATGAATCATTCCAGATTCTCAACTTTACCATCAGATATGCATTGCTCAACAACCGACTGAACTTAAGTCTGACAGCTAATGATATATTCGGATGGAACAAAACGAAATCAAAGGAACATTATGCGGACTACACAATTCGACACACATTCAACCCTAATAGTGCTTATGTCATCTTTGGTATCAGCTACACATTCGGTCGCGAGAAGGTTGTCGGCGTGTTCCGCAATTCCAAGGAAGATCAATCCGGGCGAACCAAATAACGAAACTTCATACAGAGATTTCATGTTGTCCCATACCGGAATTATTCTTATTTTTGTAGTCTCGGTTATCACATTGGTTTGTTAACCTTTAGGAATAACTTCATTTTGAGATAAGTAAGAGTTAAAAGATTTGTATATTTCCATAAACCATAAACAACTGAAGTACAGCTTGCGACACTTCAGTAAAAAAGGTGTTAACAATTATTAACTATAAAATATAGTTGCAACTATAAATTATAGTTTATATTTGCACCATAAATTCTTTAGTATGGAAAAACTGACGGCAAAAGAAGAAGAAGTACTCGGTTTCTTTTGGAAACACGGAGCATTGCATGTTAAGGATATTGTTGACATGTATGATGACCCCAAACCACATTTCAACACTATATCAACTATTGTGCGTGCGTTGGAAGATAAAGGATATGTTGGACACACCCAACAAGGTAAGACTTACCTCTATCACGCAGCAATAGCCGAACAGGAAATGGGCAAGAAATCCATCGGAAATTTAGTGAGCAGGTATTTCAAAAATTCATATCTCAAGGTTGTTTCTTCATTTGTAGAAGACGGCAATCTGCCGATTGAAGATTTACGAAAGTTACTCAACGAGGTTGAGCAATCTCATAAAACCGAACAGTAATGAACACTATATTTTCACACTCTCTTTCGGCATCTCTTATGATGGTGATGCTATATCCGGTTTTCTGGATTATGGTAAAACGGTGTTGCTCGTTCCGGTTTAACCGAATGTTGATGCTATCAGGAATTGCCATTATGGTTTTAGTCCCAATCGCATTGACATATAAGCCAATTGCAGATGCAATGCCAACAGATCCTTCACTACAGACAAATATCATCCGACCTTTGGAAATCACTGCATTTAATGTGGTGCAACCAGAAGTTGTAACATCACACTTTGAACTTCTGCCGTTTATACTTGGTCTATATTGGATCGGCGTTTTTGTACTTGCCGTTCGGCTATTTATTTCATATTTCCAATTATGGAGGATTATCTCTAAGTCAGAGAAACAGCGGATTGACGGTTATGTGCTATGCCGTCATGAAAATAATGGGATTACTCCGTTCAGTTGGGGGCAATTTATAGTCCTTCCATATTCGGAAAATGAGCAATCGATACTGATACATGAAGAAGCTCATACATTTAAGAAACATTGGATTGATGTTGCCATTGCTGATTTTTTCTGCATATTCATGTGGTATAACCCATTTGCATGGATGCTCAAGAATCTCATCAAACTTAATCATGAATATGAGGCTGATGCTAAAGTGATTGATTCCAATATTGACGTGTTGAGTTACCAACGGCTACTTATAGCTAAAGCTGTAGGTCATCGTACATTGCATATCGCAAACAATTTTGCCATGAGCAAAAAGGATTTTCGTCGGCGAGTCCTAACTATGAATCAAAATGACTCGCCAAAAGGTATCAAATGGATTGCCTTAACTATACTTCCGATGCTTGCATTGGCAGTATACGCAGATACAGCGCCGTGGTCAGTGGTCATACACGATACAATCTTGAATAATAAATTTCCTTCAATAACTCAACCACCAACTGAAATAGTTGCAGAATATTCCGTTGAAAAAAATACACCTAAAGAATTACCTGCGACATTAGTCACTATGAGGCTTCCTTCTCCATTGACTGATCCGGAGCCGCTATTAAAGCAATTTGAAATGTCGATGGAGTTGGCGTATAAAGATTTAATTCCGGATAAGATACTTGTCAGAATACAGACTGATGAAGATGGCAATATCGTGAGTGCGACTACTGATCATGACGACAATCCCGAAGTGCGTGTGGTGGTTGAACGTGCTACCAATCAGATAGTATTCGAGGTTGTGAAAGATGGAGATCGGAAGATAAGCACGCGATTTGCTCTGCCTATACGAAAAGTATCCTTGCCAATGTAAATCAGATATTTATAATAATTTAGTTAGGTTGCCGCATAGCGGTGACGGGCTAATCTCATACCTATGCCAAAGAATAATATCATAAATATCATTACTGTAACAGCTATGTTAATGTCTGCTTTGCAAGGCATTGCACAGGTTGAAATTTGTGGGGTTGTAAAAACCGCACAGGGGAGAGGTGTGGATTTTATCAATGTAATTATCGCTCCTGCCAATTCTCCCAAACAAATCCTGTCATCGGCTTTTACAGATGAGAATGGCATATTCACCATACCTGTAAATAACGACTGCGATAGCTTGTTTCTAAAAGTATCAAGTCTTGAGATTGTACCGATGACTATCAAAATACCTAATCGTTCGGGAACATACGACATCGTCGTGGAGAATAAATCAATCGAACTGAAAGAGGTTGTGGTGAAATCCAAGAAGATATATTCGCAAGGCGACACTATAAACTACAATGTCGCGAATTTCCTTTCGCAGAATGATCAAGCCCTTGCCGATGTGCTGAAGAAAATGCCGGGTATCACAGTGTCGGATGCCGGGCAGGTATCATATCAGGGCAAGCCGATAAAGAATTTCTATATCGAGGGGTTGGATCTGATGAAGGGTCATTACGGCATAGCGACGAACAACATCGACCCCAACAACATCTCGACTGTGCAGGTGCTTGAAAACCATCAGGACATAAAGGCTCTCAAAGGTCTGCGCCCCGAAGAGCAGGCATCAATCAATATAAAGCTTAAAGAGGGAGTGAAAGGTGTGTTCAATCTCATAGCCACCCTCGGAGGTGGATATGGCGATGAGGTGCTTTGGGATAACTCTGCCATCGCCACATATTTCAAGCGCAACAGCCAGTTCCTTGCCACATACAAGGGGAACAATACTGGAGAATATTTGTCGCAGGAGCTGTATTCCTTTGACAACGACTATTCGCGAACATCAAACATCGCCGATATTTCCATGCCTTCAGCTCCGGGGATTGACAAACGGCTTTATTTCTTCAACCGTTCGCATAGTGCCACTTTCAACAACGTGTATCGCGTAGGCAAATCCGGCGAACTTGGCATAAATGCTGCATACCTTAACGATCGAGATTCCGGAGAGAACTATTCAAGTACGTCGAATACCCTTCCCGACGGCTCACAGAATATAGTCGATGAGTTGATGAATGGCAGGTCCCGCACCAATAAGGCTTACGGAGACCTGACATATATGCTCAATGGTGACGAAACCTATTTGAAAGAACAGTTGAAATTTGATTGGAGTGTCACTGATGCTGACAGCCGCATATTGGCAGGAGATGAAGATATATCCCAGACAGGCAAGACGGACACGTACCGGCTGCTCAACAAATTTCATCTCACTGACCGCAGTTCGGAATATCGTGGTTATGAGATATATTCGCTCGTCAATCTTGAGAGGCGTCCACATAGCTTGGCTGTCTCGCCCAATCTTTTCCCTGAAATGATTAACGGCGATAATCTCCGCCAGGATGTAGATTACCGGAATATCTCTATCGAAAACCGCGCGGGATTACTCTCGGCATGGAAAGCGGGCAATGTTACCTTTCATCCGTCGCTGTTTGTCAATTTTCATCACAACAGTCTGACAAGCGCACTTGTTAAGTCGCATAATGATATGTATCTAAACAATATGCAAACAGGTGTCGCCACTGAAATAGCGTGGAATACGCGCAAATTCAATGCTTCGCTCTATATCCCCATCGGTTACCGTTACTTTGGGTTGAAGAACAGAGCGGATGAAAACACTTCAGATAGAAATCTGCTACGTGTTGAGCCTCAGTTCGATTTCTCCTACAAGATAAACGGCAACCATAATCTGAAACTCAGATCGGCATTCAATTATTCTGTACCGGAGATACAAAACCTGTACTCCAATTATATTTTGACCTCATACCGCACATTGTCGGCATACGATGTCGCCGGATTATTCGAGGGTCGCAACCTTTATAACTCATTCTCCTACGATTTCAAGAATATTCTCTCGATGAGTTTTGCCGGAATTGACCTGTCGTGGAATCGTCGGAAGCCCGACGTGCTCTATGGATCATATTACGATGGATTGGTGTCAAGAGTAATAAGCCGGCGCACGAATGAAACCTCCGATATGCTATCAGCCCGCATAAGAGGCAGTCAGGGCTTCGACTGGCGAAGACTCAAAATAGGACTTTCGGCAGGATACAGCTATTTTGAAAGTCCGCTGCTGGTGCAGGACGAGGTGCTACGTTATTGCGGAAACTCCATAAGCGTTGAGGGGGATGTCAGTCTGTCTCCGTGGAGATGGCTCTCCGTATCTTACGAAGGTAAATACTATCAGTCGGCATCCCGTCAGCAAGGTTTTGAACGTATGCCGTGGCTGAAGACAATGACAAACAAAGGGACTCTTAACTTCAACATCCCGGGCGGTGTAAGTCTGCGCACTTCGGTATATCATTACTACAACAATTTCAATGACGGTGACAAGTCGTTTCTGTTGCTGAATGTCGAAGTCCGGTACACGATCAAGCGTTTTGCGTTCACCCTGTGCTGCGACAATCTGCTGAACCGCAAAAATTATATCTACTCCAGTCAATCAGCGCTGACCGAGGCGATGTCGATATACAATATCCGCCCTCGCAGCATATTACTCAAAATCAGATTCAGAATACTCTAAAATTTACGATATGAAACAGTTACTTTCCCTTTCGGCAATGATTGTAGCGTTGACAGCAAATGCCCAGATTGGCGTGTTTTCGCAGGTGCTTGACAAGGCTACCCCTGTCGATACCGCCCGCTATGCCGTGACCTATACACTTGATTACACATGCCATCCGAAAGCGGATGTTAGATTTAATGATGTGCGCACGCTTCTGATTGGACGGCATAATGTCAAGGATTACAGTGATATAATTCACCATTACGATTCTCTCGCAACAGAGCAATCTAAGCGGGGGGCGAATACTTTCTCGAATCCTCCAGGTTCCCCTTGGCAGTATGAAATAATGCTTTCCGACAGAGGTCGTCAGGCTGATATGAAATATAGGTTGCCGATTGGAATAGGGGTGTTGCATTATTCAGAACCGGTTCCGGTTATGCAGTGGGAATTTGCCGCTGACAGCACACGGACCATTCTCGGTTTTGAATGTCAAATGGCAACCGTTGAATTTGCCGGACGAAAATATTCCGCGTGGTTCACAACAGAACTGCCATTGCCATACGGACCATACAAATTCGGTGGACTTCCGGGGTTGATCTTGAAAATTGAAGATGCAGAAAAACAGTTTTTATGGGAAGCAACCGCATTCGAGAAGTCCGGATTGCCAATTGAAATCTATCAATACAACGATGAGAAAACTTGCTCACCGGAGGAAGCTGCCAAGACAATAGAACGATGCTACAAGACACCGAATGCATTTCTATTAGGTGTGATAGGCGGAAAAGGACGGATATACATCACAGGCAAAGACGGTAAAACCCGCGATGCGTCAGAGATTGAAGATACACCTATACCTTATAAATCTCTTGAAATAAAATGAAGACGCTTATATCCCTTACATTGCTTCTGATGTTGGTCGGCTGTTCGGCAAACGCACAGCCAACATCATCGGTTCAGACACTTGAATTTACAGGCGACAGCCTGCCGGCATTACGCCATATTACCGATATGAAAATATCCGGTGACACTCTATATTTCGTATATGAACCCGAAGATGGATTCGGACAGCGGTTCCTCCGTAGTGCCGTCATTGACTATGAAAATGCAAAATTGAGTATCAGACCGGAAATAGGTAAACGCGAAGACGGCTATTATGTATCATATATGCCATATCCTTTCTTTGATGCTTCTGGAAATGTACATATTGTTAGTCAGGACGATGGCGAGATCTATGATTTATCAGACGGTAATGCTTTGACGCGTACAAAGAAATATCTTGTAAGTGGCAACAGTACAGTTCCATTTCCTATGTCGCACTATTTACAGGATGTTTCAATGGTTTCACAGGATAACTATGTCTTTATTGGTCGGGAACCTAATGATGGCTTACAATATGCAATGGCTGCTAACACGGCAAGTGAGAATGTGGATACAATTCGCAAGATTGCAATATCACCTGAATTGCAATCTTGGATGCCTAATGCCGGGAAGCTGACATACTCCGGCAAGCATAATCGTCTTGCATTTGCTTATCGTCTACATCCTGTGATTGAAATATTAGGTATGGATGGAGAACTTGTGAAGCGAGTACAAATTGCAGCGGATACATTTGATCCCAAACTACTTGAAGAAGCTGATTTTGAAGATCTGACGCCATTGCATTTTGTAGATATTTCCGCCTCGTCTGATTATATCTATGCACTTTATTGGGGTTGCATGTACTCTGAAAGGGAAACAACCGTTCCTTGCATCTATAAAATAGATTGGACCGGTAATGTCATAGCTAAAAGAGATCTAACAACATCTCCCATATATAAAATAGCAGTCACAGACGAGGACGGAATAATCGTTTGGAACGGAAAATATTATATCAATGTAGAACTATAATACAGCTAATCATACCAAACCCTGCGGCTCCCGATGTGAAAATGTCGGGAGCTGTTGTAAATAAACTAAATCCTTGCAGCCCTTATAAATCAAACATGCAGATGATGTGGGATTCCCGATAGATTCCCTTAAGATTGAGTGGCGCAACAATACCGATTCGCGTGTTTTTTTCGGAGAATGGTTTGAGATCCAGCGTAAAGAAAACGGGCTATGGAAAGAACTTTCGATAGATACAAAATACATGAATGACGGTCGTTGTGAGATTGTGTTCAATATGATTGCATATATTCTCGAAGCATCCTCTACCTGCAATGATGTAGTTAAGCCGTGGTTTTATGGAAAGAATTTAGGACCAGGCATATATCGGTTGGCAAAGACATTCAGTTTTGATAATAAGGAGGAGCAAGACACCGCATATATCGAATTTGAAATAAGATAAAGCTCCATATATACGATAATTATGAAAATGGTGTGGAGTATGTTGTCGGTATGCAGTCTGACGGTGAGTTTATCGCTGATTTTCCGTGGTCGTTATATGGGCAAAAAGCGAGAGTGGCAATCGTGGCTGTGAAGCCATGTGATATTTACTGTTTGCCAATAAGTACCTTAAAGATGAAGATGGAGACCGAGCCGGAATGGAAAGAGCGTATAATGCGCACGACCGAGGCTATCTTCGGGTTTCTATATTTCCTTCAAAATCTTAGCCATTTTATTGTATAGTTTTAATATGGTTGGTTACTTGAGAAATAGTAATTTATTTCGATGACGAAGAATTTTTTGATACATCTGATGCAGCCTTTCAGGAATTTCGGCATCAAATATAATATGTCAGAATCAATGAATACAGCGCAGCTCGTGAAACGCTGCCAAGCAGGAGATAGAGATGCCTTTGGGCAACTCTACAGCCTCTATGCGCCTAATATGTTGAAGGTGATAGAGGCTATTGTTCATAATAACGACACGGCACAAGACGTTTTACAAGACGGATTCATTATAGCATACTCTTCCATTGCAAGTCTCAACAAATCGGAGCGGTTTGAATCATGGCTGACTACTATAATGAGAAACCTGTCATTGCAATTATTGAGAGATGAGGCAAATCATATCTCAGTGCCAATGTCCGACACATCCTTTAACGACCTTTCCGAGAACGATGCAGCCGATGGCTACATATCGTGGGATGTACTGAGCAAAATCATCTACAAACTGCCGGAGGGATATGGTGAGGTTTTTCGTCTTGCTGTGTTGGATGGCTTGTCACACAAGGAGATAGGTGAGATGCTTGGCATAGCCCCTCATTCATCTTCTTCTCAACTGCATCATGCGAAAGCTATGTTGAGAAAACTTATAACCGAATACCGCACGGGTATTGATATTTTCAGCTTGGTTATTGTAGTGCTAACGATACTGTATGTATGGTTAGGGATTGATAGACACCCTTCCGCAGATCCTAAAAATCTGATTACAAAAGAAACGGACAAGGATAATAACCATATACCCTCCACTCAAGAAATTGTCGAAAAGTTATCTGAAGATACAATTCCGCAAACCTCGATACTCAAGCAAATTATCGAAGCAACTCAACCGGAAGCAAAAGACAATATAACTTCAGTGATACTCCCAGACGACTCAACAGCAATAGTTTTGCCGAAAGATAGTGTGGACACGTATACTGTTCTTAATCTCCGAAAACATATTTTTGATAATTCAGGGCTATTGGCTGATAATAATATTTCGAAACAATCACATCGGGATGGCTGGAGTATCTCGATGTCATATACCGGGGATATGGGACAAAACGAAAGCAACCGTTATATGATTCCTTCTGATATACATCCTGATTTGCCCAGCGAAGACCCCGACATGATAGAAGTAAGGGAGCAATCCCGCCACTATATGCCTGTTGTAATCGGCTTATCGCTTAACAAATCTTTGTCAAGCAGATGGAGTCTTGAAACCGGCATGAGGTATTCATTCCTACGGAGTGACTTCTTACTCGAAAGTGAAATTAAAACTTCCGAAACCATACAGCGTATTCATTATATCGGCATACCGTTGAAATTCAACTATCGTATATTCGGAAATCCCCACTTCTCCCTTTACGGTCAAGGAGGCGCAGCACTTGATATTCCAGTCAGAGCAACGCAGTCTGTCACGAAGTTTGAACAAGGTTGGAATAAACCGATGACGGAAAGCCTGAATGTCTCAGCACCGATGCAATGGTCGGTAGAGGGCGGTCTGGGGTTGCAATATCATTTCACACCTTCGTTCAGTATCTATGCCGAGCCATCGTTGAGATACTATTTCAACCCCGGTACTGAAATCCGCACAATAAGGCAAGACAAACCGTTTGAGTTCACCATACCGATTGGATTAAGGTTGACATGGTAAGTAGTAATAAGGAATGGTTGATGCAGTCAATGGAGGGTAGTTTCATCTATATGGTGAAATTATCCCTCTCAAAGATATGTACCAAATATCAGATTACATCCGAAATGGCATCCTCTTTGCCCGAAACATACTGTTTCCACAAGATAAAAAGCTGTCGCAGCTTATGATCTACGCAACCAACCGCTGTCAGTCGCGTTGTCTTCACTGCTCCATCTGGCAAAAGCCAAACGACACTCTTTCAAAAGATGAGATCGTGGCGATAATGCAGAGCCACTGCATAACAACCGATACAACTGTCGGTCTTGAGGGCGGCGAATTTGTGTTGCACCCGCAGGCAGCCGAGATATTGGAGTGGTTTCAGGCAAATCATCCCAACTACACCTTGCTGTCCAACTGCCTTGCTCCCGATAAAGTGATAGCGCTGACGCGACGTTACCGACCAAAGCACCTTTATGTATCGCTTGACGGCGATAAGGAGGCGTACAGGAAAATGCGCGGAGTTGATGGATACGACAAAGTGATGAAAGTCATAGAAGCCCTCAAGGATGATGTGCCAATATCGCTAATGTTCTGCCTTTCGCCGTTCAATAGCTTCAAGGATATGGAGTACACCATAGACATTGCGAACAAATACGGTATTGACATACGCATCGGCATCTATGGCACAATGGACTATTTCGACACCACTGCATCTATGTTGACGACAATAGACACGGATTACCTGTCCGACATACCCGCAAACATTCACAGCACACAGGAGAACTACGATTTTGTTGTGCTGTATGACCAGTGGCGTCGCGGCAATCTGCGCCTGCGGTGTCATTCAATAGGCAATTCGCTTGTGATTCATCCCGACGGCAATGTGCCCATCTGCCAGAATCTCGGAGTTACACTCGGAAATATCAAGGAAAAGACGCTTGATGAAATATTTAATTCCAAAGAAAGTGCAGCTATGCAATGTCGCTACTCAAAGGAGTGTAACGGATGCTGGATAAATTTCCATAGGAAATATGACATCATTCTTTTGCGCAATCTGGAAAAAGTATTGCCAAAGAGAGTGATAGAACTGTTCTACGGCAAATATCAGTGGAGCACTGACCGTCGCCAGACCTATCGCGAATATCTAAAGAATATCAGAAAATGAACGAATTGACTAATATACTGATACGGCGCTGGAAGTCATACCGCAATCAGAAAATGTTACAATCACCATATTCCGCCCGATATGCCTTTGTTGGGGTGGGAAGCCATGCTTTGCAAAACCTGTACCCGGTATTGCAATATCTTGGCATCCGGCTCAAATATATATGCTGTAAGACTCCGGGAAAATTGCATCAGGTTGAGCAACGGTTTAATGTGACTGCAACAACTTCGTTAGACGATGTGTTGAATGACGATGAAGTGAAAGGCGTGTTCGTGTGTGTATCTCCTGAATCACACTTTCATATCTGCAAGCGCATAATAGAGGCAGGAAAGTATCTCTTTGTTGAAAAACCGCCCTGCCAAACGATAGCTGAGCTTGAATCACTTATCGAGTTGGATGTGAAACAAAAGGTGGTCGTGGGTATGCAAAAAAGATACTCGCCGTATATCCAAACTCTGAAAGAAAAGTTGAAAAGTCATGACATGATAAGTTATAATATGGTTTACCGTACCGGAGCTTACCCGGAAGGCAATCCATATACCGACCTGTTTATCCATGCGGTCGATCTTTCCGTATTCCTCTTTGGGAAAGCGGAGATAAGGGATTTCCAGCTTAGTGAGCGAAATGGAGCCGCCACTATACAGATGTTGCTATCACACGGCAATGTCATGGGATTTATTGAACTGTCAACGGCCTTTTCGTGGTCCAATCCCGAAGAAACACTGCGAATAAATACCACGGAGGGAGAATATCGGCTAATCGGAATGGAAAGGCTGTGCCATTATCCGCATTCTAAGAAATGTCTGGGTGTGCCGCTCGAAAAGATTGGTATTCACACTGTTTCAGAGCAAATTATCGCAGAAAGAAACAATTTTAATCCTTTATTGGTCAACAATCAGCTCTACTCACAAGGTTTTCTTTCGGAGATACAGGCTTTTGCCGAGTTTGTTGAATGTTCAGGCAAGAATTACTCACCTCTTTCAAATCTAAAGGAAACATATCGGATAATGGATGCTATTCAAAACGAATAAAAAAGAAAAACGCGCCATGCAGTCTTTTCAATATTTTTTCATCAATAATAAAAAAGCCTACAAGTAATATGAGAATAATACCAATTTTTATCGCATCGCTGATGCTGGTGTCATGTGCCGATGATATTGAGGCGGCTGTGCCACCTTCAACATCGCCGTCGTCTGTTTCTATATCAGGAACTCTGCCTGTAATACTCCCTTTTATCAGCAAACAGAAGTATAATGAGGCAATCAAGAGCATCTTCACTCTTTGCGGCATAACCGGAATGGTGACAGTTCTAAATCCCAAGACCGGGGAGGAAGAACGCAAACCGTTGAATCAGATTGCCAGCAGCCACATGGCAAGGCGCACATTTGTAGGTAATCTTTACAAGAAAGTCAAGGATCCGAGCCTTGTAGGGGCGTTGTCCGGCCACAAGGAGGGAAGCAAAGCCTTCGCCCGTTACCGGGACATTGACGAGGACATCAAGAAAGAACTTGTAAATCTGCTGGATTAAGGCCGTTCATATACTGACTATCACTAAAATTTTGTAAATTTGCACATGGAAACAATTATATCGCTTTCAAGCGAATCTGAATATAATGAAATACTGCGACAGACCGTCGCAGTTATTGAAGCCGCTCGTGTCAAAGTCGCAAAAGCTGTTGTGTCCTCGTCTAATGAGATGCATTGGAATGTGGGACGTATCCTTTATGAACGGAAACTCGACAGCAAACATGGCGATGGCGTTGTGAAACGCTTGTCTGCGGATTTAAAGGCGGCCTTCCCTAAATTGGGGATGTCTGTCAGCAACTTATGGAATATGAAACGCTTTTATGTTCGATTCCATGATTCTGATCCAAAACTACAACAGGCTGTTGTAGTTTTGCCTTGGGGACACCTCAACTATCTCCTTACCAAATTTGGGGATGATGATAATGCCATCAGTTATTATGCCCGAAAGATTGTAGAAAAAGGATGGAGTCGAGATTTACTGACAAATGCCGTTGCTATGGAAATGCATTTATCAGTCCCGGAAATCAATTCCTAAATAACTTCGGGCTGGTGTTGCCTGAACCACAGGCTTCCTATGCCAATCAAGTATTCAAGGACACCTACAATATGGGCTTTCTTGGCGTGACTGAGCCGATTCTTGAACTTGAATTGGAAAGAAGACTTGTTGAGAAAATCAAACAGTTCCTTTTGGAATTAGGTCAAGGCTTCACTTACATCGGCAACCAACATGTCCTCAACTATCGAGGCAAAGAATACAAGGTTGATATGCTATTCTTTCATAGAGATTTGCGCTCGATGGTCGCCGTTGACCTTAAAATATCTGAGTTTAAAGCCGAATATGTAGGTAAGATGAATTTATATCTATCACTGCTTGACAAACTTGAAAAGCGAGCGGATGAAAATCCCTCAATCGGCATTATTCTCTGTGCAGAGAAAGACAATGTAGAGGTGGAACTGGCATTGGACGGTTTTACGAAACCGATTGGCGTTGCCGATTACAAGCTGATTATCCCGAAAAATGAATTGAAGCAGCTCATAAATAACGAAATAAAAAATTTTAATCAAGAAGTGAACGCAAGACAACTATCGGTTGAAAATAAAGAAATTGAAGACGATAGAAATCAATAAATCATAATTTGTAACCTGTATTTTATGCATATTGGTGATGGATAAATTCAATGTGTATCAGGAAGGTATTAACCTTGATATGTTCCGTGCGTTTTGCGAGGAACATGGTAGGGCAATCTCCTTTTCAAAAGGGGAATATTTTACAAGACAGGGGAAAGTGTCCCGGCATTGGGGCTTCATAACCAAAGGCCATTTCGCCTATACGGTCATTGACTCGTCAGGAAATGAAAAGATTGTCGGATTTGCATTCCAGGATACGCTCGTTGGCGACAGCATCAGTCTTATTAAAGAAGCAACAAGTCTAACTGATATTCAGGCAATTTCTGATACCGAGGTAATAACTTGTGATGCTACTGACTTTCGCTTACTACTAAATTCAGACCTTAACATCCGGGTAGGTTTCGCGGAAAGCTTGTTTGAAGATATATATACTCGTTACCTGCGTCTTCATTCGCTATCTCCCAAAGAAAGGTATCTACACATAATAAATGAATGCCCTGAGATACTTCAATATATATCATTGAAGCAGCTTGCTTCATATCTTATGATAACGCCGACCTATCTCAGCCTAATTCGGAAACAACTCTCAATCGAAAAATAATCTCAGGCTAATGCAACTCTCAAAATAGTTTGAGAGTTTTCTCATTGTTCTGTTGTAATTTTGCATATCAATAAAACTAATCACAACTGAAAAAGTATGAAACTACGGTTAAGCCTCGCTCTGATTATCACATCGCTTAATTTTCTTTGCTCTTGCGCACAAGAAAGCGAAGTGTCTGGTAATATTAACATTGACAATTTTCCCGTAATTGATGGGTCTGATTCTACAGATCCACTCAGAAGTATTCTAATGTGCAAGATGCTGGGGTTTGACTATACTTGGGAAAGGCGTCCGTTCACGCCGGATCCGAAGGCTGATATTAAAATAGTGATGCCTGTCTATACGTGTACAGAGGAAGAACAACATCATCTTCGTAACCACTGTCTCAAGCAGTCAAATACTCACCAATCTTTCATCAATCTGATAGATGGAACCGTTGAACTCATAATAACAGCACGGTCCATATCAAGGGATGAAAGAGTATATGCCAATGAAAAAGATGTGTCGCTGATTGAAAAACCGATAGCGAAAGACGCTCTTGCGTTTATGGTCAATCCCGCGAATCCGGTCAACAATCTGACCGTCTCTCAACTGCAAGGCATATACACGGGAGAAATCACCAACTGGAAGGAAGTTGGAGGAAATGATGAGGAGATAAAGCCATACGTGCGCAACCGCAACTCCGGCAGTCAGGAGAAATTCGAGACTCTGGTGATGGCAGGTCTTGAAATCAAGGAATTTCCCGAATTGCAGGTTGGAAAGACTATGATGTCTCCATATTATCAGCTGGAGGAAGATACCCAAGGGATAGGTTATTCTCCGTTTTATTATTACAGTGTCATTGTTGACAACGAAAGCACCAAAGCCATAGGTATAAACGACATCGCAATGACAAAGGAGAACATTGAAAATGGCTCTTACCCGTACACGACGAATATATACGCCGCTGTTAGATCCGATATTGACAGATTTTCTGAGGCATACCGGTTGTTTGAACTTCTTACCACTGCGAAAGGACAGGATATAATAGAAGAGAGTGGATATGTCCCGTTGAATGAGGCATCAGCAGTGCCTAACATTTACGTTGATTCCGAAAATACCCCTGTTTCAACCACATACATGGATTTAAACGGTAGAGCATGTAAACGCTCGAAGAAAGGTATTCTGATAAAAACAGATATGTATGCTGACGGTAAGACCGTAAGCCATAAAGTCGTGATAAAATAAATTTGTTTCCCTATTCTAAAGATCTAAAAGGTGCCATTGTGATAAAAGCATTGGCACTCTATTATGGCTGATGAGCAATGGCCGCATGAGTCAGAAATCAGTTATCTTTTGTAAAGGCAGCTCTGCAAAAACGAATAAAAAAGGAATAATATCCATGCAGTCTTTTCAACATTTTTTCATCAATAATAGAAAAGCCCATAAGTAATATGAGAATAATACCAATTTTTATCGCATCGCTGATGCTGGTGTCATGTGCCGATGATATTGAGGCGGCGGTGCCACCTTCAGCATCGCCGTCGTCTGTTTCCATATCAGGAACTCTGCCCGTAATGCACATTGAAACTGAAAACCGTCAGCCTATAACATCCAAGACCGAATACCTTAATGCAACCTACTGGCTTGACCCCGTAGGGAATGATGCAATCGAGCCGCTGGGATCTGAATCCGGCCCATTGGATATGCAGATACGCGGACGGGGACACTCGTCATGGAAAGGCGAGAAAAAACCTTACAAGATAAAGTTCGCCAAGAAAACAGCGGTGATGGGGATGTCTAAGAACAAGCATTTCGCATTGCTGAAGCCTACTGAAAACACTGTTGCCGGACTAAATCTCGGCAAACTGATGGATATGGCATGGACTCCGGATTTCCGTCCTGTCGAAGTTGTGCTTAACGGTGACTATATCGGCCTGTATTTCCTGACCGAGACAATACGCATAGATGAAAACCGTGTGAATATCTATGAGCAACAGGACGGAGAAACAGATCAGACTCTGATAACCGGCGGTTGGCTCGTTGAGGTGGATAACTATCACGATGAATGTCAGATAACAATTCCGGAAAACAGCAGGTGGAATCTCACCTTGCGTTATCATTCACCGGAAAATCTGTCGGACTCCCAGTTGCAATGGCTTACCGGTGAGTTCAAGACCATCACATCTGCCATTTACTCCCAAGATAAGACATCAGCCGAATGGGAAAAGTATATTGATGTGGAAAGTATGGCACGTTTCTTTATCGTGCAGGAAGTCATGGATAATCCGGATGGATTTCACGGCAGTTTCTATCTCCATAAGGACTTGAAAGATGGAGCCAAATGGACTGCCGGTCCGATATGGGATCTTGTGTGTTACAACCGGGAGAAAACGGATTACACATTCAAGATGAAAGTCCATTACGGCATTACACCGCATTGGATTGGCGAGATTATCAAATACGACAGTTTCTGCCAATCTGTTGCAGCTGTTTGGAATGAAGTCTATCCCGATAGGCTCTCGGAGATTTATGAAAAGATTGATGAGATTGTGCTACCTTTGGCCTCCGCATGGCAACACGATTGTGAACGATGGAATGAAGACCCGTCACAAACAGCACAGTTACGGGCAGACCGTATTAAAAACGCCTTGCGTCGAAATATCGACTGGTTCAACAATCATCTGCCTGTAAGTCCGTATGCTTCTATCAGGGATGTGACTACATCTGCCAACAGCCCGATTATAGTATATAATCTTCAAGGTATTTATATTGGCAAGTATGCAAATGAGTCGGATGCTGTTTCAAACCTAAACAGTGGCATCTACATCATCAACGGGAAGAAAATCAAAATAGATTAGAGTATGAAAAATATTATTTTACCACCAGTCTGCACAATCATATTATTTGTATTGGCATCTTGTTCAACTATTGATGATATAGTGACAGCAACACCATATCTGCAAGAACTAAAAAACAGTGAATGTCTTTCATCATTCTATGATACCGATAGTAGAAACGGCGATCAAGATAATACTGAACACGGTCTGTTTCAAATGTGGTATGGGGCGGATTTGTCAACCGTGCGTTGTAAATTTTCATCATTGGAGTATCCCTGTGATTTTGAGAAAGTCAACATTAAGATATTGTTTTCCGAGAACACTTTGACCATCATAGAATACCCATCGTCAGACAATGCGGATTGTCGTTGTCTGGTGGATGCGGAATTTACAATCAACAATCTTCCAAGTGGAGATTTTGTATTAAAAATCTATCGTGGGGATACATCTGGCAATTATAATCCTGATAAGCCTACACTTGTAGGAAACGGAAGGTCAATCACCTCTGGTGAAATAATGAAAGTTAAGTATCCTTTTTAGTTTAACGACATATATGCAATTCGCTCTTCCGGTATATCAGAACAAGACTAGAACCTGCCTACTTTTTAAGGCTGGTACAGTTTTTGAGAATAAAATTAGGGGTTTCTGACAAAATTGAGTAATTAAATTTAGGGAGAGCGGTCAAGGTTAATGTAAAATGGGGGATGAAGGTCATATTTTACAAAGAAAATTTGGGGTAAACTGACAAATGATACATGGTAAATTTTGGGGATATCGTCAAAGTTGTTATCTTTGCACTCGAAATCATATACTTAATCAAAATGATATTCAAGAGAAAACTTTACGATGAGATGCTGAAGTGGAAGCAAGATTCCAAAGGCAGCACAGCATTGTTGATCAAAGGGGCAAGACGAGTTGGCAAATCCACACTCGCCCAGACGTTTGCGGAGCAAGAGTACAAATCATACGTCGCTATTGATTTTGCATCCTGTAGGATGGAAATTCGTGAATTGTTTGACGATGTTTCAGATCTTGATTATCTTTTTATGCGTATGCAGGTGCTCCTCGGCATTGAGCTACATGAAAGGGATTCTGTGATAGTTTTTGATGAAGTCCAATATTGCCCCAAGGCTCGGCAAGCCATTAAATATTTGGTGGCGGATGGCAGATATGATTATATTGAAACCGGTTCATTAATATCAATCCGCCAGAATGTAAAGGGTATTCTTATACCAAGCGAGGAAGAAGAGATGATTCTGAATCCACTGGATTATGAAGAGTTCCAGTGGGCGTTGGGCAATAAGGTTTCTATTCCGATTATGAGAAAATTGTTTGAAAGCAATAAAGGAATCGGAGATGCAGGTGCGCGTGGCGAGATGCGGAACCTTAGGCTATATATGCTTGTCGGCGGTATGCCACAGGCCGTCAGAACCTATCTTGAAACTAATAATATGGAGAAGGTTGACAAGATGAAGCGTTCTATAATCAACTTATATGAGAAGGATTTTATTAAGATAGACCCTTCGGGCAATACTTCAAAAATGTTCATGGCAATACCCTCGCAGTTGGCAAGCAATTGGAGCAGATATCAGATCTACTCGGCTACAGATGGTGGTCGCCCCGACCGATTGAGGGAGCAGGTGTTTGACATGCAGGATTCAATGGTGGTAAATCTTGCATATCATGCTAACGATCCTAATGTCGGTTTTGCATTGCATCGCGATGGGAATAGATTCAAGATGTTTATGGCTGATACCGGTCTATTCATCACTCTTGCTTTCTGGGATAAGAAGTTCACTGAAAACATAATCTATGAGAAACTGCTGTCCGATAAACTGAGTGCTGACCTCGGGTATGTATATGAAAATCTTGTTGCACAAATGCTGAAGGCAAATGGTCATGAGCTTTATTACTACACATGGCCGTCGGATACAAGCAACCATCTCTACGAGGTGGATTTTCTCCTTTCAAACGGGACTAAGATAGTACCGATTGAGGTAAAATCATCAGGCTACAAGACCCACAAATCACTTGACTTGTTCTGCGAGAAGTTTTCCTCGCGGGTGAGTAAGCGTTATCTCATATACACAAAGGATTTACGCAAGGAAGAAAGTATTACATATCTTCCGGTCTACATGACACAATTTTTATAAATCACAGTATTATCAAAGAGCAATAATATGGCTACATACGATTTACATATATTACAGCGAATTTGAAGAAATTACTCGCGACCTTTTACAGAAGGAGTGGAATTGCTTGATTGAATCGTTTACGTCCGGTAGAGATGGAGGAATTGACCTGAGATGTGCAACGGAAAAAGAAGGGAAAGCTATTATTCAAGCAAAGAGATATAAAGATTATAAGTCTCTCTTGGCGAACTTAATTTTATTGATTTGGTCAGCGTTTCAAAAAATGATAGCATTATTACGGATCACTTCATAGATAATCTTGAAGAGTCCATGATTGTAGATATGGACACTTCTATTACTAATGAAGCTGATTGTGCTCAACAAAAGGAGACATATGAAGAGATAGCAAAAAGATTGTGCATATCGAGCCGGAGTTTTGGTGGGATTTATGTGTAAACAAGCAGGAAAAGCTCTCAAAACACACTGTTTTGATTATTTTGAAATTATTTATAAAATAATTTGGTTTATAAAATAAATCATGTTATCTTTGCGGTGTTGTTCATGCGAGCGACTATTTTTTTAACCAATATGGTTTATAATATAAACTTCTTAAATAAATAAAACTATGGAAGAGAAAAAGATTACTTCTTTGGAGGGTATGGCAATCATCAATGAGATGATTCAGCGCTCGAAGACTCGTCGCTTCATAGGCGATGGCAATATTTTGCTGATGTGGGGATATCTGGTGGTCGGTGTGGCAGCCTTGGTATGGATTCTTATTGATCTGACCCATAATCCGGCGATGAACTGGTTCTGGTATCTGATTTGGATTATCGGTGGAATCGCCACTCCGATAATGGCACGCAAACGCCGGGAAAGGGCAGGTGTTACTACGTATGCGGATAAAATTGGCAACGCAGTATGGACGACAGTGGGGCTGAGCGCAATTGCCCTTACATTAATATGCCTCGGCTTTTTTCTTTTTACAGGCACGGATACATGGAGTTCGATGCTGATGCTCCCGTTGCTCATCGTAGGATTTGCCGAGATAGTACAAGGTGTTGCGATTCGTGAGAAATCCTTAATATGGGGTGGAGGAATCGGAATCGTGTCGGGACTTGTCACGTTGTGTTGCATAGCCGGTGGAATAGCATTGTATGCCGGATGGTTTATGCCTATGTTTATCATGTCATTCGCGCTAATGATGATTCTCCCCGGTCATATTCTCAACTATAAAAGCCGCAAAGAAAGATGAAGGAACTCGACCCACTGCTTCATTCGCAATTAAGATTAGCAGTTATGTCAATCCTTATGAATGTGGAGGAGGCTGATTTTGTATATCTCAAAGAAAAGACCTCATCTACGGCAGGGAATCTCAGTGTGCAACTCGACAAACTCTCGTCAGCCGGATATATTGCGGTAGAGAAAGGATTTGTCGGTAAGAAACCGCGCACAGTATGTCGCGTCACCGATACCGGACGCAATGCCTTTGAGGAATATGTCAAAGATCTACGGAAGCTGTTGAATATCTGAATATAGGGCGTATTTAGTCATAGTCGCATGTTAATAAAAAACTCCTGCAATTTATGTAGGGGCACTATCCTTACATTCTTTTTTAGACCATTATAATGATGATAGCAAGACAAACAAAGGCATTCCTATTTCTCGTAGTTTCATGTAGATGTATGGCGCAGTCCACCCTGAACGATAGTGTCCGAACGCGAGAATTGGATGAGGTTGTTGTACTCGTTCCGGATATTATTAAGAAAGGAGAATCCATAGTATTCTATCCTGATAAACAACTTAAAGAAACTACCAAAAATGCCGGTCAGGTTATTGCCGGATTGCAGATTCCTGAATTGATAGTGGATTTATCTTCAGGTACAATAAGTGTGTTGGGTAAAGACAATCTGTTGATTCTGATTAATGGGCGTCCATCTTCTCAGAACGAACTTTCATCAATTCCGTCAAAGAATATTGCAAAAGTTGAGTATATCTCAAATCCAGGAGTTCGTTACAAAAACTATGGAGCAGTCATTGACATAACCGTAAAAAAGCAGACCGAAGGTTATGGAGCAATGCTAAATCTGCTGCAATCAGTTAATCGTGGTTGGGGAAATTATGTCGCAACCCTAAAATATAATGTTGGCAAAAGCGAATGGAAGGTGGATTATAAGTTCAACCCGATGTGGAATATGGATTGTTACCGAAACAATCGTGAGCTTATAATATTTGAAAATGGAGCTGAAATTCTACGAAATGAAGATGGGGTTAAGGCCCCTAATGATATGGTTACCCATCAAGGTTCAGTCCAATATTCGTATCAGAACGGGAATAAGACGATGTTTAACGCCCAGGCACGTGTCATACGTAAAAATGATCGGTATATTTCCGAAGGGACTATAGCCACTATGACCGGAACAACGAGTTTCAATGAATTTCAGCGTGAGATAAATCCTGTCAAGGCGTGGCAGGGTGATCTTGACCTGTATTTTCATTGGAAAATCAATAAAGATAATAAGATTTATGTCAATGTCATCCCATCTCTAATTACATCTGAGAGTAGTCGTGATTATACTGTAGGAAGTACAAATATAACTTCAGGTACAGACAATAGGAGCTGGCGGCTATATTCAGAGTTTATATGGGAAAGGAAATTTTCTGGCGGATCACTGTCCTCTGGAATAAAAAGCGCTGTCGGTTGGTCTAAAATTCAATATTTACCTCAGCAAACCAATGTCAACGAAGACGAAAGCAATAATCATGCTTTCGTTGAATGGAAGCATATTCTTGATAAGGTTCAATACAACATAGGCCTTGGCGCAACTTACTATAATATTTCAAGTCCTCACGAATACCGATCAGTCCATTTCAATCCTTGTGTGTCTGTGCGATATGTTCCTGTTCAATGGGGAAGTTTGTCAGTTACTCTGAATGAAACAACGGTGGCTCCGAATATGGCGTATCTATCTCCCGTAATGCAGCGGATTGATGCTTTTCAATCTGTTGTTGGAAACATTGACTTATCTCCATATCAAAGATATGATGGGAGGATAGATATGGATTTTTCGTTTAAGGATGTCAGTGCCAAAATCATAATAGGCGATGAATACAGTCATAAACCAATACTCTCGTCCAAAGGTTATCACGATGGCTCAATTTTACAAACCTATTCAAATACCGGATATTACAATCATTTCTATATAAAAGGTCAATTATCTACCAAATTGATTGTCAAGGAACTCACACTTTCTTTAGAGGGCGGATGGCATACAATGAAGAGTAAAGGATCGGGCTATATCCATAATTATCATCAGCCATTCGTAAACGCACAGTTGATGTTTATGAAGGGACATTGGTGGATTATGGCTAAATACAACAATGCTTATAATAGACTATGGGGTGAATCCATTACGACTATCAATAATAATCTTCTGAATATTGGGGTTGGGTATTCTTATCGTAATGCCACATTCATGGCAGGTGTGGTCAATCCAATTGGAAGAATCGGCTTGAAAAGTTCTGACTTATCGGATATAGCCGGTTTTGAGAGGATTTATCATGTTTCAAGTTCAGAACGGTTGATTTGGATTGGAGTAAGCTTAAACATATTCAAAGGTTCAAAACGTTCCGGGATAATCAGAAAATTAAACAATAACCAGATATACGAAACAATAAACGATGTAAGAAAATGAAAAAATTATTGTTCACATTCGTGGTTGCTATCTGTGCGATGGCAGCCTTTGCCAAGACATCAAAGCAGCTGATTAAGTTTGTGGAGTTGCCCTATACAGAAGGGACTCTCTATCTTTCTGTCAATGTTGGTGATAGTACGGTAGTACGTCAGGCAATTGAGGTTGAAGATACCGAGATGTCTATTCCGGTTGACTTCTCCAATCTGACAAATCTCAAAGTCTTTGTTCAGGCATTTCAAGATCTCAACGAGAACCGTAATCTCGATAAGGACAACTTCGGTCGTCCAACTGAGCCGTGTCTTCAGACCACTCTGATGCCTAATGACAGCACGGAAGTGTATGTCCTTAGAATGATGACGTTCTGATGGCTGCAAGGTTTCAAGGGTAATGACAAGAAAGTTATGCTGTGAGATATGATATCTCAACAATACTGTGTCAATTCCGGTATTTTGAAATAAAGTTAGAACTTTATAAGTATAAATTATATCTTAATTTTTTTTATTTTTGCATTTTTATATAGGACTTTTTAGGCAGATTAGCGTCTTAAGAATATGGCAACAAATAAATCAATAAGGATAAGAAATTTTGGTATATTACTCGTATCATTATGTCCTGTTTGTGTTAAGATTCAGTTTATTGATATTGTCTGTCCCGCCGGGACAGACAATATGCCATATTATAATGGAAGAATGTTTAGCTTATGACTGTAAGAGAGTTTGAATATCATTTCAGAAAACTGTATCTACAGTTAGGTATGTATGCCCTTCGCATTATCGATGATGAAGATAATGCGGAGGATATTGTAGAGGAGGCTTTCTTGAAGGCTTGGCAGACAATTTCTTCTGGGACTATTGTGGAGAATTTCAACTCTTACATCTACCGTAGTGTCAGGAACGAGTGTGTGAACTTTCTGCGTAGGAAGAACAATTTTGAAGATATCGATGCTATACCTGAAATCAGCGAGGAGGCAATCGACACGTCAATCCGGGATGCAAGAATATGGAAAGCGATTGACGGTCTTCCTGAAAAATGCAGAGAGATTTTTCTGATGAGTAAGCGCGACGGATTTTCCAATCAGGAAATAGCGGATGAGTTAGGCATATCAATAAAAACAGTCAAGAACCAGATGACAAAGGCATTAAGCCGTCTGCGCGAGGCATTGTCGCAAGGACACAGACCATTCTTTTTGCCATTTCTTTAAAAATTTTTGTCCACAGGATAGGACTTCTCTCAAAGAGGTGTGTCATATAAATGAAGTGACAATGACGTCGGCTTCATTATAATTGGCAACATCATTATAATTGATAACATCAATGGAAAAAGAAGTGTCCTACATAGCGAAACGATATCGTAAGGGCAGATTTTCTGCTGACAAAGGATGGAAACGACTTGGCATAGCATCGTCTTTCCGTGTGAGACGAATGCGTATTGCAGCCGCTATAGCATCATTTGTTGTATTGACTGGCACTGCGGCAGTCATATATCATCACGTCTCCATTTCCGAGACTAATGTCGGGATTCCACAGAATCAGCCCGTGAATCCAAGAGAAGTTGTCAGGATCATAGATTTTGAGGATACTCCGCTACCGGTGGTAGTGGATAGGATAAGGGAAGTGTATGGCGTGGAGGTGGTTAATCTGCCTGACAATGCGGATAACTACCGCCTGTCGCTCCATTATGAGGGGAATCCAATGGAGCTTGTGGAGACAATAAACGACATTCTCGACATTAACATGACTATAAAGGAATGAGACGGTATCTTCTGTTATTTGTGATTCTCTCCACGATGATATTGACCGTTGATGCGCAGAAAGTTTCAGTCAACTCAGTCAACCAACCTGCCGCCACTGTATTCAGGTCGCTTATTGAGCAGACCGGCAAGAATTTCGTGTATTCCTCAGAACTTTTGAAGGATATGAAAGTTTCTGTGAAGGCTAAAAACAAACCATTGAAGCAGGTGCTTTCCGACATTTTCGCCGGAACGGATATTGAATATAAGATAAAGGGAAATAATGTCATACTCAAACGTAAAGCCAAGAAGAAAGCTACGGTTAAAACGAAATCTCGGAATATGGACCCTTATAAGGTAGAACTTCCGCCACTATCAATAAAATCCACCATGCTTGATGAGGTGGTTGTGTTATCGCGTCTTGAAGACCCGGCGGTTGAAACTTCATATATAGGAGCGAAAAAAGTCACAGCAAGTGAGGTGCGCAACACTCCCGTACTGTTTGGAGAGGCAGATGTCGTCAAGACCTTGCAGACCCAACCCGGAGTGGCGGAGGGTATAGAAGGTATGGCAGGGATGTATGTGCATGGCGGCAACGCGGATGAAAATCTGTATATGCTTGAGAATGTGCCTTTATATCAAGTGAATCATTTTGCCGGATTATTTTCGGCGTTCAATCCCGACATAATCAGGTATATTGATTTCTTCAAATCGTCAATCCCTGCGAAATATGACGGTCGTCTGTCTTCATTCATGGATGTAAGGCTCCAGAACGGCAACCGTGACGGACACCACGGCAGTGCGAGACTCGGTATCACATCGGGTGCTTTCAATATTTCCGGACCGATAGGGAAGAAGACAACGTATCTCGTCGGACTGCGCCGATCATGGTTTGATGTCCTGAGCATTCCTCTTGTGGCGATAGCAAACTCCCAGAACGAGGATGAGAAGATGCGGTTTAACTATTATTTCATGGATTTCAACGCCAGAGTCAATCATCTCTTTTCTCCAAATGCCAATGCTTTTGTCAGCGTCTACTTCGGAGACGACAAATTGAAAACCGGTACGAAGGAAAAAGGCATTGACAATAAAGATGCGTGCGGAGATTTCTGGGATGAGAAGTATGATATGCACTGGGGAAATCTTCTGGTGCAGACCGGTTTGAATTACCGTCTCAACTCCGGTATGTCGGCTGAATTTACAGCCGCTTATACCAGATTCTTCTCAAGTATGAAGCACGTTTCCAACTATATCGACAGAGCACAGAATCATATTCAGGAGAGCAACAGTGTGCTCAGCACCGACAACAATATAAACGACTGGATTCTCAGAGGTGATTTTGATTGGAGCCCGAATGACAACAACAGGGTGCGCTTCGGAGCCAATTATGTCAGACATTCCTTTCTTCCTGCCCGGACGTTGAGGTTTTACGAAGTGGAAGATACAAGATTGGAATCGCTTGATTCCACATGGGCGTATGGTGCGAATGAGTTGAATGTCTATATTGAGGATGACTGGAGAATAAGTGATAAGGTCAGAATGAACGCAGGGATTCATGCCTCTTTATTTAACATTGATGCCAAGACCAGTCACGGCATATCGCCCCGAATCTCCGTCAGTTATCGACCTTCTGAGAATTGGGCTGTGAAAGGTGCGTATACCCGGACAACACAATACGTGCATCAGTTGAACCAGAGCTATCTCTCACTCCCGACTGACCAATGGATTCCAGTAACAGGGAAGTTTAAGCCGCAGACAGCCGATAAAATATCTGTCGGAGGTTACTGGCAATCGCCAGAAGGAACCTTTGCCGCTTCCGTAGAGGGATACTGGAAATGGATGTGTGATCTTATTGATTATCGTGATGAGTATTACCTTCGTCCGCCTCTCGATATGTGGAACGCACAGCTTTGCAGCGGTAAAGGCACAGCAAAAGGTGTGGATTTCAAAGTGGAAAAGGTGTTTGGAAAAGTCACCGGACAGATATCCTATTCGCTTGCCTGGGCTGACCGCACATTCGCCAATAAAAACGGAGGTCGCACTTTTCCTGCAAAATTCGACAATAGGCATACCATAAACGTGATGCTCAACTGGAATATTAACCGCAAGGTGCAGCTTAATGCCTCATGGATCGGTCATTCCGGCAATCGCTTCACGCTTCTCAATCAAGTGTGGGACGGACCGCTGTTTGACGATTCTGAATGGATGGGTGGCGAATCGCCACTGCGAGCCGAGATAAATAGTTACAAATTGCCTTTTTATCACAGACTCGATTTAAGTTGCGTGGTGAATAATAGGCATGGCTACTGGACTTTCGGACTATACAACGCATATTGTCACATGAACACCGTGGCAGTCAAGCGTGGCGAGCAGAAAGTGGAACATATCACTCCGGATAGTTATTCTATTAGTTATCAACCGGTGTTCAAGAAAGTTAAATTATTACCTGTAATACCTTCAATTTCCTACACATGGCTTTTCTGAAAAAGATATTTCTCTTTCTTTTACTTTCTATACTGACGGCATGTGAAGAGACATTCACGCCCGGTATGCCGCATGCGGCTGTACTTTGTGTAAATTCCCTTGTCACTGCCGGAGAGCCGATAGAAGTTTCAGTATCCAAATCGCGTCTCTATACAGATACATCCGATGATTCAGGAGTAAAGGACGCTACGGTCAATATCTATGCAAATGGACAGCTACAGCTCGCCTCCTATATTCCCAAAGAAGGGGATGAGATAAGAATTGTAGCCCAAAGCAAATCTATAGGGTCAGTCCATGCAGAGGTCACTGTGCCCAATGAAGTGCCTATCGAGAAGGTAAAATGGGAAGCTTCTGATGTCAGCAGCTGGAGTAATGAACATGGATATAACGACATTAGGTTCCGTCTGAGAGTAAAACTTACTATTGCCGATCCGGTAGGAGAGAACTACTATAAGTTCTCGTCAAGGATAGAAATGTCGGATTTGGAACAAGATGATGAATTGGATTCCGGTCAGTCATTAAGCATTGGAGTAAGTGACCTGCAATATGATATGGAACCGATATTCAGTGAGCATATAGGAATATTCGAATCCATAATGGGTGGGGATGCCTATGGTTTTACATTCTTCACCGACCGTCAGTTTTCAGAAAAGGCATATACGCTCAATCTCCAGTTCAACAACTGCTGGTTCAGAGGTAGCCTTGATGATTTGCTGGATTGCGACTTTATCCTTGTGATTCATTCCATCTCTCCCTCTTACTATAACTGGGTGAACTATGTGTGGCAGCGCGACAACGGCACTCTGACCGAATTTAGCGACTATGGCTTTGGGGAGCCTATCTGGGGTTACAGCAACTGCACATCTGGAGCTGGAGTTGTCGCGGCGCAGTCAAAAAATGAGTATCATATAGACTTAACAGATTTCATAAAAGAAACAATAATAACCCACAATGACGATAACCAATGATTACAAGAATTAAATTTTTGATGGTGGCTATTATCTCCATCCTGTCGCTTGCATCTATCAGATTCAAATCATCGCAGATGGTAATGGCGGAGAGTATATTTGACTATAAGATATTAGTGCTTATCATAATTATGATGATAAGCACTAACCCTATTTTTTCTCAATCGATATTGACTGATGATGGTCATAAGCATTGGGAAGGCAGCTTTGTAGCCGGACTCAATAACGATGGCTATCAATTTGATTTTGGTATTGCATATTTCCAAATGCAATTCATTGGAGTCAAGATGCAGTTGGGAGTTGCCTCGGAAATTGAGGAGTTTGGAGATTGGGGAAAAGATGAGTTGGAAACACATCATCACTATGCAGCGAGATTCAAATTCACATCTTCAGTCGTGTTGAGATCACCGCAACTGATACATTGGAAGAGTCAAGATGCAGGATTTTACCTGTTTGCAGAACCAGGCATAGTCCTTTCTCCAGGAGCAAGTGGAAGCAAACGTGCCGAATACTTCAACTGGGATTTCAAAGGGGGTATAAACATGCAGATTGACAGGCTTATTTTCACTATCGGATATGGAATCTCAAACTTTAGTCTCTATTCGGGCTATCCATTAAACCATTTGGGTAATCCTGTTACTGACAAATATATCACCCACTCCGGTTTCATTGGCGGGGCATATAAATTCTAATCTATCAACGATTAGGAAGCCATATATATTTTTTTTGACGATATTCCACGTTGAAAATTTGGAAGGATAAAGAATTCTTTTTAACTTTGCCAACGGTAAATTTCGTTGATGCAGAAAAGAACTTGAAGACTAACGCGCTCCCTTCTTGAAATGATCATCGCCCATTGTTATTTGCCATGACGTGAGGAATTTATTTATAAACTATAATCTCTACCAATAAGCAAATGAAAACAAAACTTATAATATCCATCTGTCTGTTGACGTCTCCCTTCACCGCATTGGCGAAGAAGAAGGAATATCCTCGTGCTGAAATAAAAGTGGGTTATACTTATAACGAAACTTTTGTGCGTGGCTCTGACGGCATAATAAAAAGAGAGATACCGTTTGTGCTTCTCGCAAATAAAGAGCAGTCAAAGTTTTATAGTCCGAAAACAGAGTTCAAGGATTCATTACAGTCAACTCCACAGGGACGTGTTGTTGAGAAAGAACTTTTTAACGATGCTATAAAACGATATATGGAGACAAAGGATAGGAGTGCGATGAGTTCGGTGGTGTATCAAACTTTTCTATATGTTTTCCGTTCAAAACCGGACAATGAAATGACTGTATATGACAAAGCCGGATCACTTGAACAGGGCTATTACACAGAGCCTATTGGCGAAATACAGTGGGAAATCGGAGATTCCACTAAAAACGTGCTCGGATATGAGTGTACCATAGCGACGGCGGATTACCACGGCAGGCATTGGACAGCATGGTTCACACCGGAAATACCATTGCAGGAGGGTCCGTGGAAACTCACCGGATTGCCAGGCTTGATTTTGGAAGCGGAAGAGTCAACAGGACAACACAGTTTTGTAGCAACGGGCTTGGAGGCTTCAAATCAAGAGATATATCCGATCTATCCTTATCGGCAATATGACAAGATGTCGCGAATGGAGATGCTTCGGCAGTATCGCAATTATTTGGATCACAGCAGTTCCATAAATTCTGCGGCAATAGGTATCAACCTCGGTAAAGATCACATCAAAAACGAGGAGGAGTCAAAAATAGATTTTCTTGAATCCGATTATCACTAATGAATATGAAACGACTTATTTACACAACGATGGTAATATCAATTGCCTTGACAGCATTTGCCAACGACTATGTGAAAGATGCGGAGCCTGCAATACTGGAGGTTCATTATGACAGGACAGAATATCATGATTCCACCGACCATGACAAAGGACATTTCAAGGATCCGGTGATGCTTCGCATAGGTAAGGACAAGTCTGTTTTCTGCGGAGTCAAGAGATTATGGCAAGACTCTATAATGAGGTGCGATCCGGCTACTTTCTGGGCAATGGACCGAGCGAGAATTATGAGTGAAAAAGGAGTTACTAAGCAGTTGCCGTGCGGACATTATTGGTCTTACATTTATAAGAATATCCCGGAAGAGAAAGTTACCGAACGGTGCTATTTCGATATGGAACAGTGGCAGTATTCCGAGGATTGGGAAAAGCCCGTATGGGAAATAGGCGACAGCACAAAGGTAGTGCTTGGATATGAATGTGTCAAGGCAACGACTAATTACCGCGGCAGGACGTGGACTGCATGGTTCGCCCCTGAGATTCCTGTTCAGGAAGGCCCGTGGAAACTCTGCGGACTGCCGGGCTTGATTCTTGAAGCACATGATGCAAACAGTGATTATATATTTGAAGCCACGGGTTTGATGCAGAATCCAAATGCCGAGGTCGGTATCTTCACATACGATGATAAGCGTGGTTATTCCACCGTTACTCGTGACAAATTCTTTAATAACTGGTGGAAGTATAAGCACTCGAATTTCGCTGCCAAGATACAGGCGGCTTATGGTGTGGGACCGGCACAGACAAATGAAAAGCGGAAACCTGTGATGTACGATAAAGAAGAACGAAATTATCCTCACGACCTATGAAAAAATTCACGCTGATATTGATACTCATTTTCGTTATGCTGAATTGTGCGGCGCAGGTCAATGTGACGGGAAGAGTAGTGGAGGAAGCCACAAATGAACCGCTGACCGGAGCATCCGTTATTCTCCGTAATGCCGAAGGGAAGATCAAGAAATATGGTACTACCAAGGCAAATGGCGAGTTTGAAATATCCACACCGACCATCAAGGGTTTCACTCTTGATGTGTCGATGATGGGTTTCGCAAAACAGACGGTGAAACTCGATAGTGTGCAGCTACCGATGACAATAGTCATGGAACATTCCTCCACCATGCTGAAGGAGGTGGCGGTGAAAGCCGACCGTATACGGGAGCAAGGGGATACGATTACTTACAATGTCGGGAGCTTCGCACAGGCGCAGGATCGGAGCATCGGCGATGTCCTGAAACGTATGCCCGGCATCGACGTCAGCAAGAGCGGGAAGATACAGTATCAGGGGAGGATATCAACAAGTTCTATATCGAGGGCTCCGATCTGCTTGGCGGAAAGTACGGCATCGCCACCAACGGAATAAATCATGATGATGTGGGTGCGGTGGAGGTGATGGAGAACCATCAGCCGATGCAGGTGCTTTCGGGAATCAGTTTCTCCGACAAGGCGGCGATCAACCTCAAGCTGAAGAACAAGGCAAAGGCGACGTGGAGCGTCCACGGCGATGCCGGAGCCGGCTACGCATGGCAGCCGGAGGGTGCAGTATGGGACGGCGAACTCTTCGCGATGGCGGTGATGGCGGGTTTTCAGAACATAACCACGTTAAAGACTAACAATATCGGCGAGGACCTGTCGTCAAACTCTACCGATTTCTTTGCCTCGCGCAGGGAGACGGGATTGAGCCGCTATGTGGGCGTGTCGCTCCCCGGTGTGCCATCTTTGAGTAGCAAACGCACACTCTTTAACCGCTCCGTATTGGTGTCGACCAATAACCTTTGGAAACTGAAAAACGGTGAGTTTAAGGCACAGATAGACTATTCCTTCAATCGCATGACTGCACAGGCGGCAAACGTCACTACCTATTTTCTTGAAAGCGGGGATCGCGTAGTGACGGAGAACCGCGACGGGCGCGACCGCTCGCACGCTGTTTCCGGCAAGTTCATCTATGAGGTGAATAAGAGGACGAACTTCATCAATAATACCCTCACCACCAATATCGACTGGGATGATGTGCGCCTCGGGGTTGCAGGCTCGTTGCCCAACGACCAGTCGGCATCGCTGCCCGATTATTACGTTGCCAACGAATTCAAGATGATAAAACGCTTCAAAGGGAAACATCTGGTTACATTCAAGGCTGACAACGAATGGGAGTCGCTGCCGCAGACTCTCAACGTGTCTATGACCGGAAACCGGTTGCGCCAGCATATAGCGGACCATGCCTTCTATACCAACGAGAGCGCAGCATACGCGTTCTCGGTCAAGGGGATAACGGTCAGTCTTGAGGGGGGAGTGAAGGGCTATCTACGCTCACTAAACACCGAACTCCCCGACATGCCGGAGGAGATACCGGGGATGACTGAAAACGTAATGAATACAAATTATCTCACCGTATATGCCACACCTAAATTCGAGTATTGGGTGAAGCGCGTGAATTTCTCCCTGGATGCTCCTGTTAGTTTTGCACACTATGCGTTCGACAAGGCTCTAGCCAACCGCTCGGAAGTATATTTTTCGCCATCGCTCTATATGAACTGGAAGCCGAACAACCGCTTTTCATTCTCCTTGCGTGGCGGCACCGGTCGTTCGCCGATGAATCTCAACCTTATCCAGCCGGGATATATCATGACCAACTACCGCTCGTTCCGGCAAGGGGTTGACAATTTCTATAACTCGTCATCGCAGAGAATATCGGCAAACTTATCCTATAAGCATACCCGTAATGGTGTGTTTGCCAATGCAATGGTATTGCAGTCATGGTCGCATCTGCCATATACGATGGCTCAGCAGCTATACGGTGACTACGTGGTATATTCCTACACCGATGCCAAGAATGACGGCAGGATGCTCATGGCAAACGGCAGTATCGGAAAGACTCTCGACTTTATGCGTGGCAGCATGAACGTCAACGGTTCCTTCAGCCGCAATGAGTCGCATCTCATATCCGAGAACCGCACCATCAACAATGTAGGCACATCGTGGTCGGTCGGAGGTAAAATCAACGGTATGCCCGTGCGTTGGTTCTCATTTGACTATGCTATAGACTTCTCATCAAGCCGCATGGCGATGAACGGCTTGAAGAACTCCTGGCTTGGAAGCATGGAGAATTCACTTCTCATAAACATCCTGCCGCACAGCAAATGGGAGTGGCGCATAAGCGGTGAGCATTACCGTAACGAACTGACAGCCGGAACATACAAAAATGTGCTCATGCTCGACACGAAGATTGTGTTCAAGATGTCAAAGCGCATCGAACTGTCGGCGATGCTCAACAATATCCTCAACGAAAGGACATACAACTACACCACATACAACCAGCTCACCTCTTTTGAGTCACAACGTTGGCTGCGTGGTCGCGAGCTGCTCATCTCAATATCCCTTAGAAAATGAAAAGCAACATACAGATGAAAACTGGACTTATAGTATCCATATTTCTACTTGCCACTCTCTTTCCTGCATCGGCTAAGAAGAAGGATTATCCACGTGCTGAGATACGTGTGACTTATACATATCCGCACAAGCGGTTGAAAATCGATGCCAAAGCCTATGATGATAAATATCAGATGGTGCTTCTTGCCAACAACGATTATTCAAAATTTTTCAGTCCGTGCACCGAATATATAGACTCGCTTAAATCCACCCCGTCTGGGGAACGGATTTACAACAAACTTATGGATGAGGGAGTTAAAAAGGCAATTGCGACCGGAGACCATAATGCTTATCCGACAAGTAACGGGAGTTTATATGTGATTAAATCTTCCGCTACATCCGATGTCACAGTCTATGACGTGGCAGGGATGCTTGAATATGGATATTATTCCGCACCGTTTGCTGAAATGGAATGGGAAATTGGCTATTCCACCAAGACAATCCTAAACTACGAATGTGTCATGGCTGAAACCGATTATCATGGAAGGCATTGGACAGTGTGGTTTACTCCGGATATTCCAATCCAGGATGGACCGTGGAAACTTTGCGGACTTCCCGGGTTAATTCTTGAAGCAAGCGAAAACAGTGGACAACACCAATTCATTGCCGAGGGTATTGAAATCTGTGATCAACCGATTCCTCCGGTTTATAGTCGGAAAAAATATGACAAGATGAAGCGTAAGGATATGTTGCGAGGTATGCGTAATTATCTCACAAACGGCACTCCTATGGTTAACGCTTTAATAAGCAACACTCCAAGCGGTGAAAAAATAGAGATAAAACAAGACTATACGGATGACGACAAAGACTATGAAGTGGATTTTTTAGAAACCGATTATCATGAATGAAAAATACATTACGCACTCCGGTTTCATAGGAGCTGCATATAAATTCTAATCAGTCAATAAATCCGTTATTGTGCGAAATATTTAAGATCGGCTACTTCAAAGTGGTCGGTCTTTCTTTATTCATAATATCTGACACAATCCATTCTGATAAGGAAATTCTTGAATAGTAGTGATGTCTACGTAAATATTGTATTTTATTGATTGTTCTCTTATGATTGAAATAAAATCCCGATTAATCAAGATAAATTTGATGTTGCATAATTTATTGATGTATAATAATTTATATATAAATAGAATATCGTGGATGAAATTATTTCAATAAATTATTTTCAAAATTAGAGGAAATATATATAACTTTGTAGTATGAATATTAATTGGAGCGTTCTATAGAAATAACGAAATCCAATTGATTAGTCATAGTGAAGTTGTCTAAATTTATAAGAAATAAATATGGAAAACTCAATAGGAAACAGAAGCTATAAGGAATTACTTGGTGAACACGTTGAGAATATATTCAAAACGTATATTGCATCAGGTGTGCATATTTGCGATATTGCAACCGGTGGTGGGAAATCCTACACGATAGGAAAACTCACTTGTGAGTACTATCCGGATTATTTTGACCGTATTGTCATTCTTTGTGTCCAAAATAAACTTGTGGAGGGCATGAACCGAGAAATTGACCGATTTATAAATTCGGTTAATAGTCTTATTAAGCCGACGGATAAACTTGTCATTGAGAATAATCCGAAGTGATAGCTAAAGCTGTAAGGAGTGGAAGTTTCAAAGAGTTGCTTGATCAGATGTCATGTAGAATAAGAGAATTGAAGAAAGGCAACTATAATGTCAATCAACTCAAGTATAATTACAATTTAGTTAAAAAGATTTTTAATGGACTTTCCGGACTTTTGACTACAATTGAGCCAAATGGTAGGAATGAATATCTTCAAGGACAGATAAATGAGAGTGAATCGAATTTGCGTAGAGCTGTCAGAACGTTTTTCGATACCTATAAGAAATATCTGGAGAATACTCGATCTGGTAGAAAAGTGTCGGTGGAAGTTATATTAAAAAAATTCCCTGCCCTGAAGGATGTGTTTCCACAGGTGGATTACAAGAGTAAGAGGGTGCTTGTCATGACTGTGCACAAAGCAATGTATGGAATTGATCCGATTTTGACGGAAAAGGTTCAGTTGGCAAATTTTGTTGAAAAGAAAAAGACATTGATTTTATTTGATGAATCTGATCAGGCTGCCGTATGTATGCGGAATGCTATTATTGATCAAGCTATCCAAAGTACCGGTGATTACAAACGGTTTGCAAAAGGCTATAATGGTTATCTGCAATATAAGAATCTTATCGATATTCCTGAGCATATTTCTAATGAATATTATGGCGCATTGTTGGAGAAATGTATTGATAGAGCGCAGGTAATCACGCAGACAAATTGGAAACAAATTTTTAAAGATATAAAGCCTTATAAGAATATATTCCTTGAAGATGTTTCAAGCCTTGATAATTATAGAAGAGGTGTGTTTTTCTCCGGACCGATCTTTAGACTGAATGTTTCACAAAAAGGAGATAAAGGTGATAAGATACGTTCATTCATTTGCTATAAGAGAGGAGACAGGCATTTCCGTCTTGTGCATACTGATGATGATGAAAAGCTAAAATCAAAATATGTAGTTGTTGTGACAATGGATAGATTCCTTTCGTTGGTATCGGGAAATACTACAGCAATAAAATCTCAGTTTCGCAATGTGATAACAAAGGCATTAGGAAACAGCCGTAAAACTTTTGAAGAAGAGATAAAGGCTGTGGCAAATAATACGGCTACGCAAAATCAGTATCTCAGTTATCCTACCCTTGAACGGGAGATACATACACTATTCTCCAGATTTGAAACTACGTCTGAGTTCCAATTCGAACAGCAGATGTATGAGTTCATGACGAATAGAAAAAATATTAGCATAAAGGGTAGTAAGGGTGATATCAAACTGCCTGACTTCTCGGTATATTCACAAGGTGTTCAATTTTTTCAGGAAGAGGTTGACGAACGTGATAATCTGCATAGGGTCAGACTTTCATGCAGAGAGATAACCACAACTCCAGAGAAAATCATTGTCAATCTTGCAAATTCATCGGGGGCGTCAGTTGTGTTATGTTCTGCGACTGCATCAGGAAGATCGGTTGTAAGCAACTATGATATAAAGTATTTGAAACAGATACTTGGAAACAAGGTGCATAATTTGTTGATTGATGAAAAACATACTTTCGACAAATTGGTGTCACGGACCTATCCTTCCGGACATAAAGTGGAAATTGTTCCTTTGGAAAAATTTCAATATCCAAAAATTGATCCCAATCGATATGAGATTCCTGAGAAATATAAGAAAATGTTTTCAAAAGAGGCACAGGAAGAGGGTCTGGTTGAGAAATGGTTCCGCATCACCATTCGGGATCTTAGTAGGGATTTACAGCCGGATCAGTCTGCAAAAGATGTATCCTTTAAGCTTTATCGTCTGTTTCAGTTTATAGAGGCATATCATTAGTTTTATACTCATGACGATATACATAGTATGCTTTATTTTCAGAACAGGACAGGAGATAAAGACCGCAATCAGATTAATGTTATATGCTGTCTGATAGATGGTTCATACAAGGATTATCCCGAATTGGATATTGAGATTCCATCGGATTGGGAAAACAAGCATATCCGTATCTCAAAGGATTGGGAAGAGGTCGAGACATCTATCCTGAAAGAATTGGGTGAAGACAATGAGGCAAAGATAATGCTTGTTTCAGCTTACGGAAGTTTTAAAGCGGGTGCCAATATGCAATATAGCATTCCCAACGGATTGGATTATATTGCCGGAGATAATTGGGATTCGTCAGATGAAAAACTTAAAAAGGATTGGGATGCGGTTTATCTGCAAGCCCCTGCCGGATATCTGATGATAAACGAGGATGGCAATGAGCAGACTTATGAAAGAAGTCTGTATAATGCTATGCTGGTATTAATGATGTTGTACGAACGTGGTTGCCTTTCAAAAGAGGATGTCGCAAGTTGGATGGGGAACGCTCTGTCAAATAAATTTTATTTTGGCGAAAAGAATAATCCTGGAATAACCAGGGATAAGTCCGCTTGGGTGCAGACTGTTGTAGAACAAGCGATAGGGCGGTTGTGCAGGACGAGAAATAAGCCACATACTACATATATATTGTATGATAGGTCAATGACTCCATTCTTTGACAAGTCAGTTTTAGACAAATCTCTTACAAAGGAATTCAAGGAGCTGGTGCAATATATGCTGGCTCATTCTTATGAGACGGAAAAAACAGATAATCCGGATGAGGTGATTCGCTGTAATAATGCAAATTATGTGCAAGGTCAATTGGATAGGATTCGGGAAATTGCATTAAAATATACTCCCCATCCGTACAATGATAATGACTCTGATGATGAGGAGGAGGAAGATATTTCTTATAATGTAATGGCAAGTCAAATGATGATTCAAAGTTATAAGAAGTTGATAATAAGCAAACCGGTAATATCATCGTTGGATGACCTCACAGAGGAGGAGAAGAGACTGACGTTCAGAACCAAATGTTATGGCGATTGGATACAAAACGGATCCAATGAATTTAGATATGGGATGAGTGGCAAGAGAATATGTACCATAAATAAAGGCAATGTATATCCGATGTCTCCATCAACAGTCAGATTAGACGTGCTCATGAAAAACAACGTGATCCGAGAATATTTTATTTCAAACGGATATGCCACCGAATGGAAAAGTGAGGGATTGATTCTCCATCCTAATATTTTGGCGTATGATTATGCCGGAGAGATAGGAGAGGAAGCGTTTAAGGCCCTTGTCTTGCATTATACCGATTGTACGGAGAAAGACTTGGTTCACCTCAAGGGTAAAGTTTATGAAGTGGGAGATTTTGTCATCAAGAATGCTGACGGAACTAATAAAATTGCCTTTGATGTTAAAAACTGGAATCCTGATATCCCACATTATGATCGTCCCGGAGATATGCCGACTGCCCAAAAACGTGCGGAGAAAAGAAAGAGTCTGGATTGTGAGATTATTTTTGTAAATCTGTTGGATATGCGAATGGAAACGATGGATGGTATACGCGAGATTGGAGGTCTGATTACGGAAGATGGCGTAGTCATACAAAGTGCAATTGAAAGAATAAGACAACTAATTAATGGTTAAGATATGGTAGAAGTCAATAATATAAATGATTATCCTCTTACAACTAATAGGATAAGAGTGGAGGTAAATATGGAGAGATTTTTCTCCAGCTACTCTATAGTCTCATATTACAGTCTTAATAAGGAATTTAAGAATTTGGCGTATGAGCAATTGTCAGATGTAGTTTGCTTGTCTGTTACGGGAATAAGGGCAAGATGGGATAATCTTCGCTATCCTGCCGTCAGATTCTTTATTCTTGTAGAGAAGGGGAGGGTGATGGAGGTTAAGAATAGCTTGAGAATCTATGATGAAATCCGTTTCAAAGAAGATGACCTTTCTGATTATGACGATAGCTTAAGGAAGAGAATCATTGCATCCCTTGCGATCAATTCATTGGGAAAGGTTAGGAATGGCAAGATGATGTATAATGATGGAAGCCTTCTGCTATGTGACGACAGGAATTTTTTGGTATCAAAATCAAGGAAAGAATTAGTATGCCTAAAGATTGAAGTAAATGAGTATATGAATCTTACTGCAAAGACGGCAACATTTTCCAACCCCAAAAATATTGGTCAATTGCGTAAATATGGAAACTGTGTGTTTCAGGTCAGCAAAGATATTTATGGACAATGGTGGTCGGGATTATCGGTAAAACCGATTGTTATAAGGAATCTAAAGGATAGCGACTTAAATATAGAAGATCTATATATTAAGAAAAAGATACTACCCGACAAGCGTAATATCGTTCCGTATTGGCCATACAAACCGGAAGACTATACACATGGGAAACTGTTTGCGCTATCGCAGGTGGTGGAATCTGTAAATGATAAGTATAGGGGCGTTTTGGAGATTGATTTTGAGAATTTTGATTTAATGCACTTTGATCAATATAAACCGGAGAAAGATATGTTGACTTCGCTTAAAGAGTATTTTGATGGTAAAAATATATCCTTTGAAGATCCTTTTGGCACTAAAGAATCCGGCGAACTTATTGTTGAGATGCAACATGAGTTTATTCAGGTTGTCGGAGATATACTTCGATTCCCGAAGAAACGCGTAAATGATGATATGCTGATAAAACTTGTTGAACCGATAGGCGAACCGATAGATAAGACTCATTATACGCAGTCACACTATCGTAAGGCTCACAATGCAACAGCTTTGCAGCATAAGGTATTCGATAAGGGAATGGCAAATAAAATTAGCAAGGCAGAAGCCAGAAGAATCTTGATTGAATTGATGGTTAAGGATTGCTTGATTAATCGGAGTTTGCCATCTAAGCTGGGTGATTTACTAAAGGACTGGGAATTTATCAGATATAAGATAAACCGAGGAAACGTGATTGGGGCATCTTTATCAATAGCCAAAGATAATGTCATTAATATCAAAGACTTCGGATTTCCTGAATCCTCAGAATCGGATATACTCTATGACTTCGAAAGTTTTGTCAATGAGAAGTTGCATTATGCAAACTTTGAAAAGATAAGTGGAGCCCGTGATTATATGGCAATGAAGAAAAATGGAAACGTTTTTCTAATTATTGACACTGATGAAATCCCCATGCTTGACGTATCGCTTATTGACGATGGATATGTTGAGATCGCAAAAGGGGCGAATCCATTGGCTTTTTTTAAAAGAAAGGGAGTCGCCCGTAAATATTTGAGAGGTTATGTAGGTTTCCATTTGTGGCATACGGAAGGATTGGATGGCGAGCCGAATGCTTCATATTCCTACATTGCGGGAATAAATAATGACAGTATCCAATTGGATAAGAGTCATAAGATGGATAAAATGCCGAGGGCGAGACGTATATTTGTTTTGCACAAGGAGCATCCGGAGCAGATAGAGAATCAGATAATGGAGATAGCCGACATGCTGAAGTTTGGTTTTGGCAGATGGAATGAACTTATGACGTATCCATTCCCATTCAAATTCCTACTCGAATACCTTGATGATGCAGCAGAGATAGCCTTCAGCAAGCATTGGAGTGAGATTACGTATAAGTGAGATTATTTCCGGAACATTTTTTGATATGAGGATAACATATTAAAAAAGAGGCGGAGACCAATTGTTGATTTCCGCCTCTTTTTACTTTCGCATAATTTTTTCGATATCTTTCCAATCAAAGCTCCAGTAAGTTTTGCCATCACCAGCAAAGCAATATACGTCACTTACCTCTCGTAGCCTATGTGGAGGTTCATGGCCAGTATTGATAGCTTGTTTGGATTTGTGACGAAAGATGCGATTGACCATTCGCTTGTCGTCTTTTTGAGAAGTGGCGAATGTGCTCATGGGAGTTTTTCTTTTGCTTCTGCTCATAAAATGTAAGAGTTGATGTCTGTCGGTTAGACAGACTGATTAAACACCTACATTTTGTCGAGATAAAAAAGATTCTTGTACATAAAAAATGTTTTTCAAATAGTTGTGCTACTAATTTCATTCGCTTTAATCAGCCATACAGTTTATCGAGTTCTCGTTTGGTAGGTTCTTGCTCCTGCATGGTACGATGCAGTTTGGGAAGGTGCTTAAGTGTCAAGCGTTTGCGCTTTAACTGGTTCAAGTCTTCCTACAGAAAGTGACTGACAGTGAACACAGTAACCTTTTCGCCATATCCGGAGCTATTCCAACTCCATTTCAGACAACCATATCGACTGCTGATTGTCAGTGCAAAGTTAGTCAAAATCAGGGAAGTAACCAAATGAAAATCTACGCTCGCTCCTTGAATGATAAACTTTGTAACCGCGGTAATAGTTGCGGCAGTTACGAATTATTGAGTTATTTGGTAATTTTTAACGCTGTCAATCATCCAATCTTACCCTCAATCCAAAATCTCAACAACTGCATAAAATTAAAAACTCATTGTTAGTTTTGGTTAGGCGAAAAATAATGTCTAAATTTGTATTACCAAAAAATGCAGTAATCTTCAACTTTTAGGAATATGGTAATTCCAAGGCCGAAATACCTTGACCAGCTCATCGCTGCCACTCTTTGATTTCCTCCTCGAACCTGACATATTAGTAAGAGGTTGAGTTCAATTTATAATATAAATATGAGAATACAATATTGCTCTGATTTGCATTTGGAGTTCCGCGAGAATCTCCGGATGATGAATGCGAAGGATCCGGTGCTTGATGTTGCCGGTGACGTTCTCGTTATTGCCGGGGATGTAGGCTATCTCTCGGACAAGAATGTTGAGCACTTGCGGTTGTGGAAATGGATGTCTGAAAATTATCGGCAAGTATTGATGGTCGCTGGTAATCATGAGTTTTATAATCATGGAGACATTGCTGCGATGGGTGACAGTTGGGAAAAGAAGTTTCTTCCCAATGTGGGCTACTATCACAATAAGGTCGTGCGGATAGGTAATACCGACTTTATCCTTTCAACGCTATGGTCAAGAATCTCACCATTGGATGAGATGATAGTTCAAGCCGGGATGAATGACTATCGCCAGATTCTATATAACCGTCATCGTCTCACCGCCAATGATATAACAGATGAATTTGAGAAAAACTTCGCTTTTATACAAAAGTCTGTAGAAATGACCGATGCAGAGAAGATTGTGGTCGTGACACATCACATTCCGACTTTTGCATCCATTGACAAGCGGTATGCCGGAGATCCGCTGAATGTGGCATTCGCCACCGAACTTGGTAACTACATCGCCGACAGCAGAATCAACGCATGGATTTACGGACACGCCCATCATCAAACCGACCTGATGATTGGCAACACTCATCTCGTCAGCAATCCTCTCGGTTATGTCTTCGCCAGAGAAAATATCACTTTCAACGCCTCCGCCTTTATCGAAATCTGACAGTTTCAGGGATTGTTACTTTGCCTACAACGTTACTCTTGAGTCGATATTTCCCACCAACCGTTACGACGACCGTTGCGACGGATAAGTATGCCTTTTTCAACGAGAGAGGAGGTGATGGATTTGACAGTGCGCTCTGATTTTCCAATCATAGAGGCAAGTTCTTTTTGGGGCGCTTTGGGATTATCTTTGATGCAACGTAAGACAATTGTTTCTTCCAAAGTGCAATTCAAAGTGCAAAATTTGCCCTTTGGAGTGTCTGTAATTGCTCTTTGGGCAGGGGCGGCTCTAGGTATTACGAGCATGGAACGGTTGCGCAGCTCGTTGGTTTCGCCAAGAATCACATTACGGAGAAAAAGTTCCACAAACTCCGTTGTCGGCGATACATTCAGAGCTTTGTATGATGCTCTGACGAGTGCATTGCGAAAGTACCATGAGTGCTGCTTGAACATATCGTTTGATGCAGGAATACCCATTGAGCGTAGGTACTTTATCAGAAACACAGCGGTGGTGCGGGTGTTCCCTTCTCGGAATGGATGTATCTGCCATAGGTCGGCAATGAATCGGGCTAAATGCCGGATAACTTCCGTCATCGGTTTGTTTGAGTAGTCATACTCTTTCTCTTTCGTCAAATCATGTTCGATAGCCATGCGGAGATCTACTGCCGGTTGATAGCTAACAGAAGCCTCACCACCAAGTACCCATTCTTTCTTGGAAAGTTCTACATCACGAATTTGTCCGGCAAACTTGAACACACCTTCAAATACGCGTCGATGGATAGAAGTAAGACCAATGAGAGAAAACGCAAACGACGGCTCATTGATGATTTTTACGATGTTGGCAGAGGCCTTATCTCCCTCTTCGTCAATTTCATCATGTCCCGACTTCGTTTCATAGTAAACCTTGATGCGTTGTTGCACATCATCAATAGTAATGTCGCCCTCAATATGCTGACGCGCAGTGTCGAGCAGATAATCCGACACCTTTAGCCCATCCACATCTTGAAGACCAATAGCAGTCTGCCAAGCATCAGCCTTCTCACGCTGTCCCGGCTCACCATGAACAATATATTCGTCAAATTCACTCATTTGTCCTTGTCTTTGATTTATGTGTCAAATGGAAATAGTTGCAGATTATTTCCCTTTGAGTTTTTTTCTGTTCTACTTCAAACGCTTCGAGGAAATGAATCTCAACAGGGGAGAGTTGATATTGCGTGCGTTCACGGAAGCGGTCATATTCAGTGTTTGCTTTTAGCTTCGCCACCTCTGCTGATATTGTCCCTGCGTGTGTCAGAAGTTCTTTGCCGGATAGAGTCAGGAAATCATCGAGTTTCTTGATCCAGTCCTTCATATACATCGGCACATGGCTCTTTGCTTGTAGTTCGGCAAAGTCGAGGTATAGGTTAACTATACGGTTGAGCATATCAACCTCTTCTTCGGTAAGATAATTCTTGGCAATCTCTGCTTCATGTTTGGTTGGCATTGCACCACGCCAAGTTGTCAGTCCCATGAAATCCTTATCGGCATCGGCTCGTTGGAATATGACCTCAGCGGCAGTGTGGCCGTGAGCCGAGAAGTGCATCTTGTTCTGTACGGTCTTGAAGAACCGCTGTGTCGCTTCCGTTCTAGGATCATAGTCAATGCTGAGGGCATAAATCTCCAACACCTTGCGGTAGAACACCTTTTCAGAACTGCGTATGTCGCGTATTCTTGACAGCAGTTCATCGAAATAGTTGCCCTGTCCGGCATTTTTCAGCAGTTCGTCATTCAGCACAAATCCCTTAATCATATACTCTTTCAAAACCTGCGTAGCCCACTGCCTGAACTGCACGCCACGGTGCGAATTTACCCTGTACCCGACACTGATAATCATGTCGAGATTGTAGTATGCGATGTTGCGCTCAACCTTTCGCTGCCCTTCATTCTGAACAGTTGCAAAAAATGCAACAGTTCGATTTTGCTCTAATTCACCACTTTCATAGATATTCTTGATGTGCCTTGAAATGGTAGATTTATTACGTTGAAACAACACCGCCATCTGATCGGCAGTCAGCCACACAGTCTCATTGGCAAGCCGAACCTCAATCTTCGCCTCGCCCCCCTGCGTTTGGTATAATATTATTTGCCCAGTATCCATTCAAATTGTAGTAAAAGTTATGATTTGGGACTTTATTAATCTCGCGGATTAACATGTTTTGAAACACTATGAATGCCCAGATCAATAATTTTTTTTGAATTGTCGCTCATGTAATCCGTTTGTTGAGTTTTAATTCTATTAGTCTGTTTTGAAACTATGATGGAAATATACTTTGCTTGTTTACACCAACGGCACATCTTTCTTATTACTACATGATAGTATTGAAATATTGGGAATTGTTCAATGACTCTTCTTGAAACCGATATGCCATTGCCAGTTGAATGCTGTGGAATCTTGTATGTTCTTTTCTGAACAGAATTATGCTGTGCGGTTGAAGTAAATTGTCTTGAAAATTGAGTTGTAATGCTGGTGTTTATGTTTGATGCCAAATTCTTAACTCTTGCTGACGAAAGTGAAAATTCGGTCGCTAATTTCTGCTCTGATTTCTTTTCAATGTGAGTCTTGTTTTCTATAGCAAGACTTGAATTCCATTCTTTTTCTTCTCCTTCATATATATCAAGTATGCATTCTCCTTCATCTGATATTTCTGGCGAACCATATGGGGTACAGCTCACTAGTGAATATGGAGAGATTAATCTTTTCCAAAAAGGGAAAAGATTTGTTGATGTTTCATTTTTAAGTTTTTTGCTTATTGAAACTTCATATTGGGTATATACTTCTAATACCTTATGAGGTAATTGTGTAATTTCTCCTTTTGACAGATATAGCGAGAATCCACTATTCATTGCTTTTATCACCTCATCTTTTGATGCTTCACCAGTTAGCATAATAGCCCTGATATTAGGATCGATATCCTTGATTTTTTCAAAAAGTTCGGTGCCCCTAATTCCTGGCATAACCTGGTCTAATATGGCAACCTTTACATTTGCATGTGCAATATACTCAAGCAATTCATTGGAATCGACAAATGATTGCACATCAAGGCCAGTTTGTGCCTCTATCAGGTCTGCGAAGTCTTTTGCAGCCCCAGGAGCATCATCTATAACAATTATTTCTGGTACTTTTGACTTCATTTTACAGGGATATTAATTTTAAATTTAATATTATTCTTGTCTGTTGATATTTGTAGTTCTTTGCCCCCTAACAGAACAAGAAAATGACGGACAGTATTCAATCCAGTCCCAATATGTCCTTCTTTAGACGAATAGCCTAATGTTTTCAAATCAGATATTTTAGGTGTTGTGGCACATTCATTTTCTATTGTTATGTTTGTCCATTCGTCTTGTCGCGACACGCTTAATCTTATTTCCTTGTTGTCCGGAGATGCCGTAACGGCATTTTCTAATAGTGGAGAAATAAAAGACATGATAATGTTTTTCGACACCCCAATATTTTCATCTGCGTTAAAATGGAGTTTTATAGAGGGTTTATTATGTTTATCGCAATACATATCAAAGCATTCAGTGATTGAGGTCTCATAATCGTCAGAATCTCCAATGACAGATGAAGATAGTATTTCCTTAAATGCCAAGATTGTACTTCTGCAAAAATTAACGTACTGGATTATTCGATCAAGTTGCGGTTGCAAAGTGCCTTTTACTTTAGGCTTTAGCAATTCACAAATTACCTCAATCTGAGAAAGAGGTGTTGCTAAAGAATGATTTAACTCTGTAATAGTAGAAAATTCATTTGGCAGATCTGTCTGGTATTCTTTTTTTGATACAAGGCTATTGAGTTTGCTGATTTCAGCACTCATATTATAAATCATTGGGCGCAAATCATCAATACTTGCGGCAAAAATGCTGTTTGGTAAAAATGGTTTCTGTGCCAACTGCTGTATCTCAGCGAGACATTTTTTTACTGATGTGTCTAATAGTTTCAATTTAGAGTTAGCTTCATATGACCAAAGTGTTTCCATCGGTTTGTGGAAGCTCTCTTGCCTGGAATGTATTTTGATGTTTTGTTGCAATAAATCTATGAGTTGGTAGTCCTCGCCTATTTTTCTTGTTCTCTTCATGACAACGATGGTACATGCGATTAGAATCAAAGACACAAAGATTCCAATTATAGACGCAAGATAGTCAATACGAACATCAATTCTCTCCGCTGCAACAGCAATAGGGGTAATTTCAGTTGAGAAATTTATGGTATTATAAAATGGCAATATCGTAAATCCTCCGCATATTATTGTTGTAATTATGGCATTATATCGGTTTTCTCTACATAAGAAAATTAGTAAAATAGAAGCGCATAATATTGCGCTGAATGATATTTGCCATATGCGAGATGCGACAATAGACGAGTATAATTCCTTTATCGGAAAAATGCAGATCAAAGTGTAAAAGAGACACAGTAATAGTAGATAGGAATTTTTACTCTCGTCTTTTACTGTAGCTATAGGCCCAATAAAGCAAACGATATATAATAGTCCAAATACTACTATTAAGGTCCAACATATTATATTTAGCATAGTTACTGTTGTTTGATTTTGTCGATTGTTGTGAAATACGGGGTAGAACTCTGCTTTCCTTTACGTTCCAGTTGATAGAGATATGGATCTATGTCGGGAACAGGAGTGAAATCTTTTATGTCGAACCCAAGGAAATAATCACCGGAGGGTTCAAATCCCATTTCTTCCAAAGCTGTCTTCGGATAAAATTTGGGTCCATCGCCTTTAAGTCTTACTAGCACGCGGTGTTCGCCATGATGCAATAAAAGATATTTGGTTTTCTCGAAACCGCTGACAAGATTGATTGATCCTTTGCCGAGAGCCGCGGGAACATAGTACAGTTTATTTTCAAGTATCATGGCCCATTGCTTGGTTTTATAGTAGCCTACAAGAACAAGATCATCCTTACTTGGCTCAAAGGTGCTCTCATATTGCAGCCCTTTCTGCGGTATTGCATCTTTGATATGGTCGATTGCTCGCTCAGTGGTGAGAATTTTTGTAAGAAATTCATGTAAGAGCGTACCCTTGTTGTGAGGATCGCTCGCATCGGGCAATAAGGGTAAAGCCCCGATATTGACCGACTCGATACTTTGATAGAAGTAGCGTTTTCTCACAGAGTCATTGTCACCACGTCCGGGGAAAAGAATGTAACCGCCAATGATTTCTTTGGCTGAATGGTGGGTCTTGTCGCTGCCGTAATAAATAGCATCGCGGTAGCGGTGCATCTGATTTATTGCGTCAGAGGGAGGCGTGTCAGCCCCCTTTGCAGCGTCCATTTCCTCACGGTCTTCGCGGTTGAGTTTGCTATCGTCATTGAGGCGATATTTCGCATCAAAGAGATAGGTCAGCTCGAAGCCGTCCGGCTTGATAATGGTAAGTACGATGTCGGGACGGTTCTCTGTTGTGGCGGTATGTACTTCTCCTGTGCGGCGGCTGTAAGTGTGCTGATAATGCAGACGGACTTTCGAGCCGTCAGCACAATTATAAAATACCGTATGCTCTTGGTTGTTGTCCTCGAATGGCTTGACCATCGGCATCGGGTCTTCCGTGATTTCTTCGGGGTTCTCAAAATGCAAGCCGAGAATATCGGCCACCATCTGACGCATTTTTAGAAAGCACCATAATTCGTACAGTTCCCAAATGGGGCGCACTCCGATAGCGTTTGCGCCCTCGAAAAGCTCGATGCCTTTTTGGAGCAGCAGCCAATGGCGATAAACCTGTGCATAGCCGGTGCGTTTTTGAAGCACCATGCTCTCGGAGCGAAGCGGTTCACCGCGAAGTCCACGAAGCAGTGGCGAGTTGCCGAGCTTACGCAAAGCCGAAACGTGGCTGTCAAGTTCGGCGAGTTCGCTGTCGGCAACCTTGTCAGCCTCCTTTGCCTTGGCGTTTTTCGCCTTGATAGTGGCTACAATGTTGATGAGCCGTCGGCCTATACGGTCGAGGGTGAACTTGATAAAGCGGTTCTCGCGTGTATTGTGGGTGTTGATGGTGTTCTCGTGCCTGAAATATTCACGGTCGAGCATACCCTCGGCTTCGACTGCAGCAAATTTCTCAGCCATGCCGGGAGTCCACCGCTTTATGCGGTCGGCACGGCTGTAACGCACCTCTGTAGTCTGCCGCAGGTGTGGACGGTTGACTATGTAGGTCACGGCCTTTACATAGTCAGCCACAATCTGCCGGAAAATCGAAAGCCAAACAACATCATTGTTTGAGCGACCTCCACGTTGTAGGTTCTGCAATGTGAGAGTGAGATATTGGAATATAATCTCGTTATACTGCGCATTGATTTCGGCGAGAATGTGGTTATAGTCCTCTTTCGTGTCGAGTTTGGGCGATACCACACGGAATGAGAAAATATCAGTGCGCGGAGCCTGACCTTTGGGAGTGTAGCGGAAAGTCAGCTCAAAGATGCCCGGCTCGTTGACAAACGAAAGAGGTGCGGTGAGCAGCCATCGGTTGTCTCCCAATGGAATTGTGGTGAACAGCTCAGTAACTTCTTTCAGTTTATGAAGAACGACAGGAGGCTCGACCACATCGTCAAATTCGATGGTGACATTGTAGGTCGCTGTTTCGTAGAATACAGGTGGCAGACTTTTCCAAAGCAACGATTCAGGCTCACCGACATCTTGAAGATGTTGTGTTCCGGGCAAGATGAGCCGGAGTGACCCGGGTAGCGAACTTCGATAGTCGCAATAAGTCATAGCTGCGTCAGGATGTTTTGCATCATTGACACGGCTTTTGAACCGCACCCAGTTAGCCGACAGATCGGCGGCGGTGGCTGCGGTTATCTTGACTTTATCGTCAGCACTATTGAAGCTGAAAACTTCCATCGCTTACGGCCAATAGCTTGTGAAGTGGGCGCGGTCAAGACGGTTTCTCATTTCCGCAACTTTGGCAGTAGCTTTGGTATAAGGAGTGCAGAAATTGGCGAGGCTTGCGAGAGGCTTTTCGAGCAGATCCTCGTCACCCTCAACACGCGGCAATACTTTCATCATCAGTATTTGGTCGACTGACTCACTAAGTATGTCGCTCCACTCAGCAGCATTGTTCTCTTTCCACAATTCGGAGAAATAGAGTATAAGCTCATTCTGAACACGATACGCAATCTTGAAGGGGGTGTCTTCAAGAGCTGCATTAAGGGCGGTAAGAATTGTGGCTACTTCCTTTTTCAACCACTCGGTTTCCTCGGCATTGTCCTCGGCAAGGGCTTCCACCGCGTCAGCAGCCTTGACGATTGATGGCAAGAAAAGGTCGGCAGAGAAAGGCGTATCTGTATATTCGAGGTCTAGTGCATTATTGAAGAAATCGAGGAACGGCTCACCCTCGGGGAGATTCATCTCGATTGTCATTGCGCGGTCAATCACTTTACGGGAGAATTGGTGAGTGGTCTCATCCATATTCACCGTACCGATAACGATAAGGTTGGACGGTATGCGCAGACCCTCATTCTTCAAGCGGTCATAAACTGCATTTTCAGCTCCATAATGTGCTTCGGGGTCAGATGTACCGCCGGGGTGATATGTCACGCCCATCTCTTTCGGCTGAATACCGAACAGGTCTTTTTTGAGCTGTTCCTCGTATTTGCCGAAAATCTCAGCAGGAATAATGGCTTCGCTTGTTATCCGGCCATTTACAACCATACGGCTTTCGAGCACACTAAGGAACTCCGCAAAGTATTGCTCCACAGGGGCGAGGTTCATCTCATCAAGGCATACGAAGAACGGCACACGCTGTTCTTCGTAGAGCATAGCTTTGGCGAGGAAACGTACAAATGGAGTCACTTCATAATGAGGGCGACCGATTTGGCTTGCATAGCCGATAAGTTCGGAGCTGTCGTGCCAGTTGGGCTTAACTTCAACGAGGCAGTAATTGCCGGGCGTGGTGGCATCCTTGCGGAGTTTGGAGTTGTCGGGGCAACTGTCAAAAGCCATCTGTTTCACGATGCGGCTCTTACCTGTGCCGGATATGCCGGCCAAAAGCAAGAACGGCTTCGTGCGCATAGCACGGAGGTATTGCGAGAGGTCGGCGGCGGTAGTATTACTCACTACCGACATTGTTTTCTTCTTTTGAATATCAAGGTTGGCACGGAAATCACTCTGCGCAATTATTTGAAGATAATTGCGGTAGTGCAGATGAGTTGAACCAACCTCATATCTTGTTCCGTGATTGCTTCGTCCATTTACGACATAAGAAATTTCGGGGTGCTTGGCAACAACCTCGGAGATAATTGCTTCGTATTGGTCGAAGTCAATAATTTGGAAAACGCTTGTGTAGCCTAAATCAAGCTGCTCTATGAACGGATTGAGAGCGTTTTCAAAATTTCCAACAAAAGAATCTTTATCCGCTCCGTGCTGGTCTATGAGATTCCAAAACTTGATAAAACTATCACGAACCTTTGCGATAAGTTCATCGGGAGGTAGCAATGAGAAATTACTTTCGTTGGATTTATTGACCTGTTTTGGGAAATCAGAGAGATTGAATGTAGGCTTCTCTTGGCTATATGTTAAGGGTAAAACTCGGTCAAATTCATTTTCAGGGGGGAGTAAAATGTTAATTAACTCCTCTGAATATTTTGCCAAAAGATTAGTCCTGACAGAGTTGTACGCATCATCGGCGTTAATTTCCATATTGCGCACAAGCCATATAGAAAAAGCAGTCCGTAATGATATATCAGAAAGAACGGAAAGAAGATTAGGAAGATAATCTATCTTTTCGATGAGTTCACCATTACGGATTACAAAAAGAGGCGAATTACCTCTTTTAGGGAAATCATAATCTTTTGAGCTGTTCTCCAAAGAATTTTTCACCGTATTAACGGAGAAAAAATTACTACCAACAGCGTAGTCAGCATTGTTTTTTAGCGAATTAAAGAAGTTCGCAGTATAGAGGTTATCATTGACTGCCACAACAACGCCGACAAATTCAATGAATTTATCGCGATCTTCCTTATTCTGAGTATTGCAAGGTTTGCCAAATGACTTGAAAAATTGGTCAAGAGCAAACAGATAACGAAGTGAACTCGTTACTTGGGTTGCGCCTTGCGCTGACGGGTCGGATGTTAGCTTAGAAAGCAGTTTATAAGCCGACAATATGGTTTCTTTGGAAAGGTACTGCATATCTCAGTTTATGAAAGGTGGTCAGTTAAAGATTTGGCAACCACCCAACCGAGAATTGGAGGAACGGCATTGCCAATGACTTTATACTGCGATTGTAGCGGAATTGCATCGAAAGTGTAGTTGTCCGGGAAAGATTGTATTCGAGCTATTTCACGGACAGTATAACGTCGGTTAAAAATTGGGTGCGTAATGCCACAATTTTCAGGTTGCGCAGAGGCTGTTATTGTCCCGTTGATTTCTCCATAGGCAAACCTGCGGAAGAACTTGGGGGCATGATACTTTTTAGGGTCATCAGCTATCTTTCGCAGACGAGGCGAAAGGTCTTTATAAGGTATATCTTTCCAAGAGCGGCCCTCGAATACGATATTAGGGAGTTCGGATGCAGAGAATCCGTCTGTAAAATATTTGATTGCTTCTTCTCCATGCGCACAAGGGCCTATAAGGTCAACAGTGCGCTGTGTTGTTTCACTATACTTCCAAAACTCATTATTTGGAAGTGTTTCCACTCCTTGCAAGATTGACCCAATCAAAAGAGGTTCTTGCGTGTTGTTGGCAACGGAAGGAATGTTTTCTGACTTGACAAGATTATCAAGCTCTGAGAAATCGAAATGAGGAAAATCATTGCGCACACCAATGATAAGTACTCTATAACGCTGTTGAGGCACACCATAGTGAGAAGAATTAACGAGTTTCATGGAGACATTGAACCCCAATGCTTCCATCCTTTGCCTAATTTCATCGGGTACGGTCGTTCCATCATCCATTTTGGAAGATAGGATACCTCGGACATTCTCAAAGACAAAAGCCATAGGCTTTACGCCTTTGTCAATTTTTACTTTGAGTATGCGCTCGCATTCTTCAAATAAAGTGCCGCGACCATTTTTATCATTGACTCCTTTTCTATTACCTGCGTTAGAGAAAGGTTGGCACGGAAAACCGGCAAGCAGAATATCAAAATCGGGAATGGAGTCAGCATCCACTGAACGAATATCTGCGAGTAATGCCTCCACTCCATCTGTGGTTAGAAGTGGATTGGAATTATAGCAAGAGGCGGCATCTTTGTCAAAATCATTGGCAAAAACGATTTCAGTTGGCAGTCTGAAAAAATCGTGGCCATAGAAAGAAAAACCACCAGAGAAGCCTAAGTCCAGGCCACCACATCCCGAAAATAGAGATGCTACTCTGAATCGTTTTGGGGTTACTTTTTCCATTAGATAAACAAGAACCTCCTTGTAGGCAGACAGGCGACCAAGCCTTTTTCGCGACTACAAGGAAGTTCCTTAATATGTTGAATATAAGTTGTTACCTTACATTTATGGTCTTTGTCTGCGCTTGCGCGTATTAGATTGCAAAGTTACGAAATTTTCGCGAGACTTTGGCTATCCATGGCAAAGATAGTGACAGGCATGGGCAAGATTTAGGCTCTACTGGCTTAAATTTTCTTATCTCCGTATGGAGTGCTTGGTTCTGCTGCTATTTGGTCGGCATCGGGCGAGGATTCATAAGTATTTGACTTATGCTCAGTTCCGACTATCTCTTGATATAGGTTTTCAAGTGTTGCCTTTCGTTTTACCTTTGTCTTGATGTCGCATTCCCATACACGTATCACTTTCCATCCGGCAAGACGGAGATCAACACCGTTGGCATAGTCGCGGGCGATGTTCATGGCTATCTTTTGACGCCAGAAGTCAACGTTGGTTTTAGGCAACCGATAATACTTGCATCCCTCGTGACCATGCCAGAAGCAACCGTCGATGAAAACAACCGTCTTATATTTCTTCAGCACAATGTCAGGCGATCCGGGCAGTTTACGGTTGTTGACACGATAGCGCAGGCCTCGGGAGAAGAGATACTTCCGCACAATCAATTCCGGCTTAGTATCCTTTCCCTTGATAGCCGCCATGCAACGGCTGCGCTGTTCCGGTGTCATTACATCAGCCATTTTACGGCAAAAGACGAGAACGTTGTCTTGATTTCACCGCACCCCATGGCATTACTCGTTCTAAAGGATAGGAAATAAAAAGGTGTCTTCTAGCGCGTGTGACAGCAACGTACAAATTGTTCTTTTCTTGCAGCATTTCAAATCCTCCCCTTTGAATGGCGCGATAATCCGGGAAAGTTTGATCATCCATGCCGATTAAAAAAACAATATCTTTTTCTTGTCCTTTCATGGTATGAACTGTGCTCAAGGCAATTCCCTCTTCTTGTTGCTTGATTGAAGTTTGCCCTAGCGCCATTGCATTACGGAAAGAACTCAAACTGCGGTCACTTTGCACTTTTGAGTATCTATGCCAATGCTGTTGTAATTCGGTGAAATCTTCATAGGCATTGTTGAGTTCGTCTTCAGAGTCAGTAAAATTTTTTGATTTAATCTTGTCAAGAATGTTGTCTAAACATTTCTTGAAATTATCTCCATTGTCCTTAAGCATTATTAAGCAATTCAAGATGGCGTGTTGAATGCTGTTTAAGGGTGTCTCATCCAGCAAATCATTAAAACTTTGTTTTGTGGATTTTAGATTTAATAAGTCTTTTAGTTGAGAAAGGTGAAAATTATCTCTGGGATTTGCCTTTACTAACAAACCAAGAAAGAAGGCTTTACCCGATTGAGAATTGAATTCTATTCCGGATGAGGTTGTTTTATAATAGTAGGGAATACTCCGGTCGGCTAATGCTTGTTCCACTGCTTGGAGGACGTACTTGTTTCTGGCAAGAACAGCAAAATTTGCATATGTAATAGGCCCTTCTATCTCATCACAAATTTGAGATGAGAGTAAATCTGAAATCTTTTTGACAACAGACCTTGCTTCTTGTATTACATTGTCATACGATGTCTCTTCACATATACCCTGCAAAACAATATTATCCAAAGATGTGGATTTAGGGATAATTTTATTGGCTAATGCCAGAATTGCTTTGGTGCTTCTATAATTTTCTGAAAGAGTTATTACAGTAGGCGAATAATCATCCATGAAAGATTTAAGCATTAAATCTGCGCTAGAACCATTAAAACCATAGATTGACTGATTTGGATCACCCACCAACATGATATTATCATTTCTCCCAAGCGTCATAGATCGTAACACAAAATACTGGACCTTGTTGAGGTCTTGAGCTTCATCAATGCATATGTATTCATAACTTCGGCTATATAAAGCCGCAATGTTATGATGCGTTACAAATAATTTATATGTTAACCATAATAAATCATCAAAATCTACTGCATTTTGGGAGTTTAAAATGTCTCGATATGCGAAATACAGAGACAATAAATCCTCACTATCGGTCCCTAGATATTCTTCAAGTTCTTCATCTAGGACTGCATCTCGTTTGATCCAAGATATTGCGTCTAATGCCTTCAGTTTAAGAGCTTGTTTCTCCTTATTATCCATCATTAAGAATTTCGCTTTTAATGAAGGTGTATTATATATGGCATTTTCTAATATGCGCAATCTATCCTGCATATCGGAAAACACTTGGGGCATTTCCATTAAGCCAATTGAAGCACCATGATTTTCAAGGACCATGTTACAAAATGAATGGAATGTCCCAATGAATACCTTATTTAGAAGGTTCTCATCAATATTGGACAATCGTGCACGGATTTCCTCGCTGGCTTGGTTCGTGAAAGTTATAGCTAAGATTTTACGTTTGGTTTTTTGTGCCAATCGGCATATACGTTCAGTGAGCACCCGGGTTTTTCCGCTGCCAGCCGCTGCTTTAACCAATAGCGAACCTTTATCAAAAACGACTATTTCGTTTTGCTTCTCTGATAAGATTACTTTGCTCATGTCAATTTATTCTTAATTCGTTCGAACAATAGAACAAACAACTCCGGAATATCCTTGGATGATTTTGCAATGGCATTTGCATATACTAATGCATATTTTGTCTTATTATTTTTGGATTCAGTTAAAATGTATTCTGAGGTGTATGCATCGATTTCTTTTATTTTCTTTTGTCTGTGTTGATCATTTACACATTGCGGCAGAGCTTGTGATTTCAGATATTCCTTAATATCCGAAAGGTAATCACAGCGTATTATGTACTTCTCAAAATCATCGCCGTTATCAATTACTATAACATTGTCGCATTTGTCTAGTCCATGGAAATCATCTCCATAACATTTTTCAACGGCTTTTGACATATCAGCAACGGGACCAGGTTCACCATCGCTAAAAATAAACCACGGAATTTGCATCTGATTTGCAAATTCGATAAATGGGAAGTAATTGCCAGCACCTCCAACACCTACAAAGTCAATTCCAATTTCAGAAGGATGAATTTTAAAGTATTTTTGGGCTAGAATTGGAAGAGCCTGCTCTTCGGTCTCTCCTTCAAAAAACACAATACATTTTGAGAATATAATTTCTCCTTTTGTATTGACTACTTTTTGTTTTATCTTTCGATAATCATCAGCATTCAATGCTTCTTCATCGAGATGTCCAACTCGGATCTTTGCGGATTTATATAAGTGTCTGACTTCATATAGATTGGCAGAGGCAACAACATAAGGTGAATGTGAGGAAATAATTTTCTGGCCACTAATCTCTTGAATCTGACGGTACAGTTTTTTCTGTGCATTGGGATGAAGATGTGCCTCTGGCTCCTCAATTGCAATTATTGGATAAATTGGAATATCAGAAGTTTTTTCGGTTAGCCCTGTTATATGCTTTATGAAAGCTTTGAATGCTAGCAGAGAAGACCAACTACGTGTACCCATTCCATGATATTCCATTGTGAATGAATTGTCATTCTCTCCATATTGGATTGATATGGTTTTATTTAGGTCTCTGATTTTCTTAGCAAATGGAGAAAGTGTGACGTTGGATCCCTTGTTGTCAATTGTCGTATCGATCCCAGACAATACCGCTTGAATAATCGAAAGAATTTCACTTTTTTCAATGGCTTTATTGTTAAGTTCCTCTATGATGCTTTCAAGGGCTTCTATGTCGTCTTTGGAGTATGACTGAGATATCTGAGACATCATTCGTCCCAGATAAGAACTTTTGAATTTAAGATCTTCAACAACATCTCGTTGAGCTTCCAAATAGAAAAACGGAAGCGCATCCAAAAGGACTTTTTCTTTTGTCGTTTCTATATTAAACCACTCGACATCATTGCTTTCCCAAAGTTTCAGAATACGCTGTTGTTTATCGAAATCAGAACGAGAATGGTTGTAAACGAATTTAGTCCGTATTGGAATATATGCTAGCGATTGGTCATCATACTTAATTGCTTTGTCCGTAAAATATGCTTCCCAGTCATCATCAAAGTTAGCAGCGCGTTTATTGTTTTCATCCGTTGGGATAATACGAATGTCCACAATGATACTTTCTGCACGTGTGCCTGATTTAATGTTCAAATCATCAGTCGTAAGAAATGACCTATTGCCTAAAACTAATTGTAGCGCTTTAAGAACAGATGTCTTACCGGCATTATTTGCTCCAGTAAGGACAGTAGTGTCTTGAAGACTGAGTTCTAAGTTGTCCAGTCCCCTAAAACCATTGATTCTAATAATGTCTATAAGTATGCGTCCCATAACGCAAAATTACAAAGAAATAACCAACTATACAAGAGCTTGAGCGTGAAAACAGTAGCTCTACACGAATCAAATGTGAGATTTAACGGGGGATAGCTGATCTTGGTTTGGATTTCGAAGGTCGGGAGATCGGATTTGTCGATTTTGCAGTGCGTGCCACGGAAATAAGTAGCACTACATTGCGAGTTGGGTGCCGGACTGTTGGTTGTCGATGTGGTCGTAGCGGGATTGCTTGCCGACTTCCCATTCGCGGTTGGCGGAGTGTGGGGATGTGATGTCGCGTGGCATGAGACGGGTGAGGACGGTGCATTGATGAGAGGTGAAGGCTTTGGCTTGTTCCTGGGTGTAGTCGGACTGGCGGAGAGGGAGAGTTATGCTTCCGGTTGATTTGGCGGTCAGATCCTTGATGCAGTTGGTCAGTTCGGTGGCGTCTTCATGGGTTATGCGCAGTATTGCGAGTTGACGGAGATAACCGCTTGCGGCTTCGCCTTGCAGTCTCGCATGGCAACGCAATTCATCGGCAGTCATAGGGTATGTGGCAGAAAACCCATCGGCTGAGACTACTCGGATTGCTCTTCCGCCCTCGCGCATCTTGATTAAGTTTACGCTTCCTATTCTTGAACTGATGTCGCTTACCGGATATTTCTGCAATACGGACTCAAATATCTCGGTTGAGAACATGGTGGCTGCTATCCGGATTGCCACATCTTCCCTTTCACTTTCGGGTGAATTGAAGTACCATGCCGATTGACGTGGCGACATCTTGCGAGTATGCTCTGAACCGTCGAACAATCGGATCAACATTATGCCGTCCATGCCGGACTTCCGAACCTCCACAGAGAACAGGTCGCGGTAAATATCAAATGGACTTGCCTTGCGCTCCTGTCCCTGCGCGAAGTCAATCAGCTCTGACAGTTTCATCACCTTGCTACCGTCAAATGCCATCTTCCGGCTATGGTCAACTATGCCGTAGCCACGGATCTCACCATTTCGGTCTTTCTGAAAATGAATGTCTATGCCGAATTTGGTTTTGAGAATGTTGATCAGATCCGACAGATGCCGCTGTTCTTCCTGCGATAGCGTCTTGCCGTTTGAACCCTTGATTTTACGGATGTCGGGGTCGATTTTACGGCGCACAAATTTTTTCTTCTGACCTTTGTGACCCTTGACATTTTCGACATTTTGAACTTTTCCGCCAGCAATTTCGGCCTTGTATTTCCTGATAATCGCCCAGAGTTGTTTAGCGCGTTCTTTCCGGACATCGTTTTCTTGGGCAATGTGCTTCTCTATCTCAGACAATGAAATTGTTGCGGCCTTGACGCCTCCGCGGAAGAGTACATAGTTATCCTCCACACGCTCAAATTTATATCCATGCGACCGGATTATATTGGCGAACTGCCCCTCGGTGAGATAGCCGTAAGAGAACATACGCTGAATGTCACGGCTGATGTCCGATGAAAGAATACGGTTGGCGGCGGCATTGAGGCGCGCATAGTCGTGATGGTCCGGTATCGGGAAGCCATTGGGCTGTATGCGTGTGGAAAGGATATGCACATGATTGTTGTCAGTGTCATGGTGGTAATACACGAAATACGGCTGTCTGCCATATCCGGCTTCCGCCATGAGTTTACGGGCAAAGTCGGTCAGCTCGTCAGCCGACATCACCTGCCCCTTGACTGAGGCTGCGATGTGGAACTGAAAGCGCGTGGTCTTGGTGTTGCCGTATGTCCTCGACCGCTCCTTGAGATATTTCTCAATCTCTCCGGCGCAGTCAAATCCTGCTTCATGCAACAGCTCCACCTTATGGCGCATGGCCGCATCGACATTCTCCATAGCCATTAGCCGTGCCACGCCCTCGGCAACTTTGCGTTCATTATATCCGGCACCGGGAAAGCCACCGCCGGATACCATGCCAAGTTTCTTGACTATCATAGACGCTCTTTGATTTGGTTCAGATGCTCCCAAATGGCGGATAAGTCATTTCGGAAGAATACAAACGGCTGGATATCCGAGGTGGACAATCCGTAGGGCGACACTTTCATGCGCTCGTTAATCTGACGGGCGGTCTGATTGACATTCGTACCGATTTTCTTCAACTGGCGCAGAATAGCGGTCAGCAATGCAGTTATCTCGGAATTGGTTGACGGTGGCGTAACCTCTCCATCATACTGCAGAGTGGCGCAACGGATATAGGCGCTGATGTTGCCCTTGAAATGGCTGTCGGCTTTGGTTCGGATAGCATTGGCGGTAGTCTCATCTACTCGAAGCCGTATTATAATGTTCTTATTATTTGATGACATGATGTTACTATGCTTTGATGCTCTGATGTTTTAATGAAATTATGCTTGGATATTCTGATGATATAAAGACTATATGTCTTGATGATTGCATATCTTGATATCATGGTCACATGACATTTAATCCTTATAAAAAGACTGCGAGTTTCGAGCGGGATTGACCCAACTCTGCGAGGTGGCGGAATTGCCGTTGTGGTAACAATCGGCATATCTTGCACAGCAAGATTTATACACCTAAGAAGTCTGACAAACATGCTCTCGTGCCTCACTCCACGGGCCTCGTGAAAAATGTCAAAGTGTCGAAAAGGTCAAGGGTCACATGACATTTTCGTATAGCGTCCATGCTCCTCTTTTCTGAAAATGGCAGAGTTTTTCAGGAACCGTTTTACCGTGGACTCAGACATTCCGAGTGACCGTCCGAGGTTGATGGCGTCCGATGTACGGAAGTCATAGGGCAAAGCGTCCAGCAGCTCAGTCTGTCGTTTGTCAAGATTGCCGGATAATGACACGCGTATTACACGGTTTTCCATCTCGCGGAAGTATTCAACTAACTCAATAGCTGCCTCCGCGCTCCCGGTATCTACCATCGTTGCCGTTTCTCCGGCACAGATATTCTTCATTATCCGGATTATAAGACAGAAGCGCATGAGATAGGTTTCCAGTTTGCCACACACGGCTTTCTCTGCGTCCGACTCGGTGGCGGAATATATCGCATTGTTGACGCTCTCTTTCCATTCGCACAGTATTCTATGGGCTTCAAGGGAGAAGGTCAGTTCTATTGGCTGTTCTTTTCCCTTGAAGTCAAAAGTAACGACTTTGCGTATAATCCGCTCCCATTGCTCCATGATGCCGTCCGGCATACGGTCAGAGCCCCATGTAGGCATATCGGTAATGTCGGGATAGACTTTCAGAAAGCGGGATGAAAAGCCGTTGACAACACGCTCACCTCCGAATTGCTTTGCAAGCCGTCCCGGTTGTGTACTGCCGATGATGGAGCAATACGGGTTCGGCAGGAAGATATGTTCATCAGCTGATTTCCGGATATATTTGAATGGAGTGCCACTGAACGCGCTGAGGAAATAGCTTTCATCCGAACTGTTGTAGCGGTTGAAGTTGGCAAACAGGCTTTCAAGTTCATCGCTGTAAAGTATCACACCCTGCGGATTATCGCGCATGGCACCTATCAACGCCTCAATGGTCGCGTCAACTACAACATGACACCTGCGCCTCGGTCGCTCCATCTCTTCTGGCAAAGACAGTGCCACACGCTCTTTCAGAGATTTGGACTCCCATTGCTTGTAGGCTTTGAGTTTGGCGCAATATTCCCGGTCATACTCATGGTCGAGATTGAGCAGAGGCGACAGAGCGAGCCTTAGAGGTGGTGTCTTACCGCAACTCGGATAACCGACAAGTGCCACATACATAATCGGTCGCTCAATCCAAGTCGCCGAAAACCGCACCGTCCAACGGTTGCCCATTGCTACAGCGAAAGTGGTGAACATGGACGCAGATATGAAATTGACGTTGAATTGTTCATATCTGACCAATGCTTCCACAATATTTCGGATAGTAGCCGGAAATACATTTAGAGGGAAAGAGGGCACTACCTTTTGTGATTTTCGTTGAGGCTCTATCGGCTCATCCTCATGCAACCCACAAGCCGGACGCAGTGGCATCCTGCGGTTTTGATAATAAGCAGCCATTACCATCCGGATTTGGGTTTGCGACGCATGGTTGATTTCATCTCGGCAAGAATCTCACCGGAGGATTTGGAACCATCGCAGGCGTGCTGTTCCTGCCAAGCGATAAGTTCCGAAGGACGAAACTCCAACATCTTGCCAACTTTGTAGTGTGGCAGCACACCATCGCGCACCATGTGGTACACTGTCGATTTCTTGCGACGGAGGATTTTGCAAGCCTCGTCGATACCGACAAGACGGTTGTCTGGCTCGGACAGTTTCATGCCGATAGCCTCTTTCACGAGAGATTTCAGTCCCTCGATTTCGTTAATCAGACTGCCCACCAGATGTGGGAGCGAGTCAAATGAAGGATTTGCATTTTCCATATTTTACGTTTTAGAATTTGTCGCAAAATTATGGGTATCGGCAATGGTGAACCGGTGAGGGAAACGGTTATTTTGCTGATTGGTAGAGTTTCACTGATTTTTAACAGATGCCGAGTTTCTTGGCAAGAGGATAAGGCTGCAGAGGCAGACGCGGCTCGACTTTAGGGAGAGTGAAAGCACCCTCATCCGAAGAAAGTTTTTTGGCTATGGTGCTTATCTCGACATCCGCGAGTTGCCACGGAAATTGGGATTTCAAAAACTCTGCCATAATGGTATTGGATATTTTGAGACGTTTGGCGATATTCCACCCGAAATGATACACGTCATGTGTACGGAATTTTGAGATACGGCGATTTACGGAGGTCGGCAGTGAGGACCCTCCAATGATAAAGTCTTTCAGATTATTGTCAAGGGACATCAGTTCCTCATTGGTCAGTACTCCGGCAAATGTTACCAAAGTGTAGGCTATCACTTCCTGTGCTTTGGGAGTGTCGAGCGGAGAAACATCATCATGAGTTCCGATAGTCGTTTCCTCTGATTGTTCGACAGCCTTATCCTTTCTGCGCTTGAATGATATAACTCCTAATGGCTCTCTTACAAGAGGGATGATAAAGAATCGTATGCCATATTCCACGGAAAGGTAGCATAGCGTAAACATAAGAAAAGTTGTAAGCGAGGAATTTACGGAAGTCGCCAACGATGCTTCTCCGGATGAGAAACCTACGGAGACAGCCTTACCCGCGATGCAGACAAGGGCTATTGTACGGATTGAATTCAGATGTGTGTTCATGGGGATAAAATCTATTGTTTTATCCTGCAAAAGTATAATGTACCGATTGCTAAATACGAAATTTTGGACACAATTTTTATCCTGTAATGTCCTTTTTTAACAACCGTATTACTAACATGAACTAAAATGGAATAATATGAATACCAGTGATTTGTTATGGGATAACTATGTCACCGGATAGAAGTCACAATATGAGGAAACAACAACCGTGGTACGCACTGAACCACGGTTGCCATTGATGATTTATATGAGTTTTATGCGACCAACGGTATCGCGTTTTGTGCTATCCACAAGCCTTGCGTAAATTTGCGTCGTGGTCACGTTGGCATGATCGAGCATCTTGCTTACCGTATATATGTCAGTCCCGGCGGCGAGCTGGAGAGTGGCGAATGTATCGCGGAAACGGTGGAATGTTATACGTTTTGTGATACCTGCCGCTTTCAGCCATTTCTTCAGCGGCTCCTGCGTCATAGAGCGGTTGAACCCCTTGAATACAATACCTTTGTTACGTTCACCGCACAATGCCAGCATCTCCGGACTGAGAGGGTGGATTGATTCTTTCTGCGTTTTCTGAATACGGATGAACATAGCCATCTCGCCATCGGCATCAGGGCGTATTTCCTCCCACCTTAATTTGAGAATATCGCTTATTCGCAACCCTGTCAGAATTGAGAACAATGAGGCCGCTTTCAGTATAGGCTTCTCGCAAGGGGTGGCGGCAAGCAACTTCACTTCATCAGCCGTGAGAAAATTTTTCTTGACCTCCTCATATTCAATATCCTCTATGAAGTCGTTGAGATTTTCTTTCAGCAACCGTTCCTTGTACGCCTCTTTCAGCAGAGCGCGGAATGTTGACCAATATCCGGCGGCTGAATTGCGTGTTATGGTCAGCTTCGGGTGACGTAGCTGTTTAGCCGTAAGCAGATACTCCCGGAATTTGTCACACAATTCTATGGTGACATCGCCGAATGAGCATTTACCGTTGACGAATCTCTCGAAGTGGCGATAGACGATGAGCCACTTGTCATAATGCTTCTTTGCTTTCTCCTCAAAATACAACAGGAAGTCGGCTTTTGGCTGTTCGCGGTCGAGGAACCCGAATTCGTTGTTGATGACAGCCTCCTGACGGCGGCAACGTATTATCTCGGCACGCATCAGTATCGAGTCGTTGTATTCACGCTGATATTTGTTGCGCGGATTGGCGAAGATGTAGAAGCCCAGATATTCACGGCGCGACATCTTCATTGTTTTCGGGTTGCGTATAGCCGGATAGTAGTCGAGGTACAGCGACAGGCGGTCGTTCTTTATCGGACGCTGGCGCAGGCTGACTTTGGAACAGGTTGATGGTAACATGGTTGAATTTCTTATATGTTGATTATTCGTGATGCAAAACTATATAAAAGGCTGATGGTGAAATGGTGATGATAAAATCACCTGTACCGCTCACCGATTTTTAACCAATTTTCGGCGGGGCAAACAGAGCATCAAGAGCCTTGCGGTCGATTCTCACATACCGACCCTCATAACTTCTTGTAATGTCATGTGTCCGGACGTAATGGGAAATCTGGTTGCGGGTCATGTTATACCGCGCCATTGCTTCCGGCATGGTGTAATATTCCGGCTCCAGCTCAGACTCAATACCCATCGCCTTGTCAAACTGACGGCGCGAGTAGAAAACCTTACATTTATCCTTTCGCTTGCTAATCTTCCGCTCCGACACAAAACGATAGACAGCCTCTTTCGACATATTGAACTTGGCACACACCTCCTCTACAGAGTACCATTCTTCGGCTATCATCTCAGTTGGCTGCTTATCGGCAAGAGCCTTGTCGATATGTTTCCGGCTCCAGAGTGTTTTGCCACGGACAACGGTTTTCGGTATGTTCCGTTCCTTAGCCATCTTAAAAAGCCACGAATTGCTTATGCCAAACTTTTCAAGAATCTCCTTGGTCGTATAAAACTCCTCGATGGGTTCAGCCACCTTTTTCTCCCTCTTGATATATTCCGGTGGATTCTCAAACATCTTGTCAATGCTTGCCCGGCTGATGAGAGTCTTACCTTTCAGGCGTATGCACGGTATCAGACCCTCTGCAAGACAGCGGTACACGGAGGACTTGCCAATCCCCAATAAAACGGCACATTGTCGTGGTGAAAAGTAGTTACCAGCTGGAATACATCTTTGTTTTTTGCTCTCGGAAGTCGCATGGTTCTCCTGCTCAACATGGGCTTGCCTGCGTAAAGCCTTGTAAGAATGTTCGCTACATCGCTTTGAACAGAAGCGGGTAGAGCATTTGTGAGCGATAAATTCCTTACCGCACCACTCGCAGATTTTGTTGATGTCGATTGTACTGCTCATCGGTTATTTCTGTTAAAATCCATTCAAAAGTGTCCCATCGCGTCCCACTGTGTCCCAGAGTGTCCCAACACTCCACAACCTCAGATGAGGCGCAACTGAAACCACGGAAACGGTACAATCGCGGTACAGGAAATCGCTAAAATCGACCAAAATGCGCAAAAATCGGCAATTTTGACCAATGAAAAACGCCCCTGAAAAGAGGCGTTTCGTGTTATTTATTAGCTAATTATGTGATTTTCAATCATTTATCTATTTGCCGATGCAGAAGTGGGAGAAGATGTTGTGGAGGAGGGTGTCGGGGGTGATGGCGCCGGTGATGGTGCCGAGGTGGTGGAGGGTCTCGCGGATGTCTTGGGCGATGAAGTCGGCGGTGACGCCGTTTTGGATGGCGTCGATGGCGCGGCGGAGGGAGTCGGAGCCGTGGGTGAGGGCTTCGTAGTGGCGGCTGTTGGTCACGATTAGTTCGTTCTGGGGGTCGATGTCGCCGTAGGTGAGACGGGTGAGGCGTTGTCGGAGTTCGTCAAGGCCTTGACCGGTCTTTGTGCTGAATGGTAGTATGTCGGGGGTGTTGTTTGATTCGGGTGGATTGACTGTATTGACTGTATTGACAGGGTTGACGGTATTGACTGTATTGACTGTATCGGGTGTATCGGTTGTATCGGTTGTATCGGGTGAAACAGGCGAAACAGGCGAAACAGGCGAAACAGGCGAAACGGATGAAACAGGTGAAACAGGTGAAACAGATGTATCGGTGGGGGTGAGGTCGGATTTGTTGAGGAGGGTGATTATGGGTTTGTCGGGGTTGGCGGCGCGGAATGCGTTGAGTTCGGCTGTCTGGGACGGGAGGGGGGAGGTGGGGTCTATGATCCAGATTACGATTACGGCGTCGCGCATCTTTGCGCGTGCACGGTCGATGCCGAGGTTCTCGATGGTGTCTGATGTGGCGCGTAGTCCGGCGGTGTCGATAAACCGGTAGAGTATGCCGTCGATCTCTAAGGTGTCTTCGATGGAGTCGCGTGTGGTGCCGGGTATGTCGCTTACGATAGCCTTGTCGTCGCCGACGAGGAGGTTGAGCAGCGATGATTTTCCGGCATTGGGTATTCCGGCTATCACTACGGGCACTCCGTCCTTTATGGCAGCTCCGGAGGAGTAGGAGGCGGCGAGTCGGTCAATCTTCCGTAGGATCTGATTGGCGAGGGAGAGCAGGTTGGTGCGGTCAGCAAATTCCACGTCCTCTTCCGAGAAGTCAAGTTCAAGCTCCAGTAGAGAGGCAAATTCCACAAGACGGTCGCGAAGTGTGTTGAGTTCACGGGAGAAGTTGCCGCGTGTCTGTGAGATTGCGAGGTTATGTGCGGCACGCGAAGATGATGCTATGAGGTCAGCTACGCCCTCAGCCTGCGCAAGGTCGAGCTTTCCGTTGAGGAAGGCACGTTGGGTAAATTCGCCGGGCATGGCTGTCCTTGCGCCACGGCGTATGAGGTCGGCAAGCACTTCGCGCTGTATCCATCGTGAACCGTGGAGGGATATCTCCACGATGTTCTCGCCGGTAAATGATGCCGGTGCACGGAAAATGGTCGCCACAGCCTGATCGAGTGTTGATCCGTCGGTGGCTATGTAGTTGCCTAAATGAGCGGAATGGGAAACCGCCTCTGTCAGCGGTTTCCCTTTCCAAGCTTTATTTACTATTTCAATCGCGTCGTTTCCCGAAACGCGTATCACGGCTATGCCGCCCGTTCCGGCAGGTGTGGAAATGGCGGCGATAGTGTCGGAAGTGTTTGTCATTTCGAATTGTTCCATTCTTTAAAAGAGTAGGTTGACTCCACCTGTTTCTCGATATTGTCAGGAAGTGTGGGGAAGAAATCGTATCCGAGAATCTCCTCCAGTTCGTCGATGCTCATGGCATAATCCTGCATATTGCCGGGGGATGTCATGTTGGGATAGACGAATGCTATGCCTCTCGGCTGGTCGAGGTAAGGAGCCATCAGCACCTTGAAGAATGCTCCGGGCACTCTCACTCCGGCATCGCCGATACGTTTTGTGTCATTCTTGTCGTAGAGCGGACCGGCGATTATCATTATCGCGGAGTCACGCTGCGCCCACTGACGCTCTTTGTTTTCGAGAGTCGCCCATGCGCCTGCGTTCAGTGCATGTTCCTGCGGGCACATGTTTGCCATCACGAAGCAGTCATACATTGCCTGAGCACTCCATTTCTGGTCGGCGGCGGGGCACATGTGACCGCGGTCGTAGCCTGAGCGTGTGTAATCCTTTGTAGATGGGCATCCGTCGATATCCGGATCGGTCCAGAAATTATCATCACGCTGAACATCGTTGGCAACTTCCTTGCCGAGAAGCTCCCAAGCCACGTAGTTAGGAGTGCCATTGTCTTTATTGAACGACACGGTGAATCCCGTGTATTCCTTTATCTGCGAGGTCAGTCCCTTTGGGATAGAAACAGTCTCAAGATCAGGATAATGATTTGCCCCCGGTTTACCTGTATTCTCTGTATTGCCTGTGTGGTCAGGGTTGTCAGTCTCAGAGCAACCGTTCCATCCTGTCATCCCACCTGCCCCCAATAGGAACAGCAATAATAAGAAATTGACAGCATCGTTCCCCTTTTTCTTAGATCTCTTGCGTCTTGCCATAAAATTCGGAATAATTATTTTGTTGAATGATTCATGTGTAAGAAATGGTCAGCGACCATTCCAAAGTTTCATTAATTGATTACAAAATTAAGAATCATTTTGGTATGTTGCAAATATCTTGTAATTTTGTATCAGAAAAAGCGGAATAATGAAGTATAGACAACTTCAACAGGTTATCGCCTTTTCATTAACTAATCAACGAAAATCAGGGTGCATGTCGTATGCACCGGATGGAAAAATTATGACAGACGAAAAAGATCTTCTTCTTCTGAAAGAAAAAGGATTGCGTGGCGAAGGAGTCACCAGAGAGGAGGCTGACCGGCTTGCCGTATACCCCGACCTTGATAAAGTGTGTGATGCCGCCGGCGAGATATGCCGACGCTGGCAGGGTAGGGAGGTGGATTCCTGCTCTATCGTGAGTGCGCGTAGCGGACGATGTGGGGAGGACTGCAAATGGTGTGCTCAGGCATCGCGTCATCACACGGGGTGCGTCACGTATAATTTCCTTGATACGGACGACGTGCTTAAGGCAGCGGAGGCTAATTCCTCGGCGGGTATACGCCGGTTTTCGCTCGTCACAAGCGGACGCACGGTCACGAAGAAGGACCTGGAAAAGTTCTGTGAGGTCTTTCGCGAGCTGAGTGAAAAAACGGATCTGTATCTCTGTGCCTCCATGGGACTTCTTGAAGAGGAGGAGATGCAGATGCTGAGGGATGCCGGGGTGAAGCGTTACCATTGCAATATGGAGACGTCGTCGAAAGTGTTCCCTACTTTATGCACCACCCATACTCCGGAGGATAAGATACGCACGATCGGGTATGCCCGGAAGTGTGGCATGGAGGTATGTTCGGGGGTATAATCGGGATGGGGGAGAGTCTTGCCGACCGTCTGGACTTCGCGTTTGAGCTTGCGGCGCTTGACGTTGACTCCGTGCCGATCAATATACTGAATCCTATCCCCGGCACACCGCTCGAGAATACCCCGCTCATATCGGAGGAGGATATAATACGCACTGTGGCACTCTTCCGCTTCATCATGCCTAAGAAGTCGCTCCGCTTTGCAGGGGACGTATGCGTCTGAGTCATGAGTCTATGCTCAGGATCATGACGGGGGGTATGAACGGGGTGCTTATGGGCGATATGCTCACTACCGTCAGCAACACCATAGCCGACGACCGCCGACTTTTCAAGGAGGCGGGATTGGAGTTCTGATTCAGATGGTGACGTATAGAAAGAGATTGGCGCAATGAGTAAATCAGTATATAAATATGCATCGGAGGCAGGATTGCCGGTGGGTCTGTATCTCACCGCCATGTCGGCGTGCCTGCTCATGAGCGTGCGTTTCCCATGGCTTCCCACGTTTATCTTCCCGTTGGCATTAGGTTTTCCGGTGCTGCTGTGGTATCTGATGAAACGCATATCCGATAAGGAACCCGCCTATCTGAAAGTGTCCGCCCTTTGGCTCGGAGGGATGTATGCCGTGATATTCGGCACTCTGATATGCACGCTTCTCTCCGGACTTTACCTTACGTTTGTGGAGCCGGGGTTCATGACGTCATACGTCAGCAATGCCATATCCACGCTTGAATCCTCCCCCATGTCGTCGGAATATGCCCCGACAATAGATCTTATGCGTGAGGCGATAGAGGCGCGGGTGCTTCCGAGCAGCATGGAGTTTATCAGCGGCATGGGATGGTTCACGTGCTTTGCCGGATCATTACTTTCGTTGATCCTTGCCGTCGTGATCACGTCGGTCGGGAGGCGGCGCAAGAAGAGGTTAGGGGATGAATTTTTCAGATAAGTCTGAATTTAGCTCCTTCAATGGATATTTTTTTGTAATTTCGCATCAGGAAGAGGTATGGGTCAGTGCTCCAGCCCGCTTCTGACAATACATCAAACCGCAAAGAGGTCATAAAGATGGATATATCAGTAGTCATACCATTGTATAACGAAGAGGAGTCGCTGCCTGAACTTTCAGCGTGGATAGAGCGCGTCATGAACGCCAACGGCTTCACATACGAGATTCTGTTTATCGACGACGGATCAACCGACAGGTCGCTTTCCGTCATACACGAACTGGCGAAGGGGAATCCCGCCATACATGCCGTGTCATTTTCCCGCAACTACGGTAAGTCTCCCGCCCTCAACACCGGCTTCCGCCGTGCGAAGGGGGATGTGGTGATCACTATGGATGCCGATCTTCAGGACAGTCCCGACGAGATACCGGAGCTATACCGCATGATCAAGGAGGATGGCTATGATCTCGTGTCGGGTTGGAAGAAGAAACGCTATGACCCTCTCTCGAAGACGATTCCTACGAAGCTCTTCAATGCCACGGCACGCAAGGTAAGCGGCATAAAGAATCTTCATGATTTCAACTGCGGACTGAAGGCGTACCGCAACGTGGTGGTGAAGCATATCGAGGTGTATGGCGACATGCACCGCTATATACCGTATCTGGCGAAGAATGCCGGCTACCGCAATATCGGGGAGAAGGTGGTGCATCATCAGGCACGCAAGTATGGGCACACCAAATTCGGGCTCGACCGCTTTATCAACGGCTATCTGGATCTGGGCACGCTCTGGTTTCAGTCAAAATTCGGGGTCAAGCCTATGCACATCTTCGGATTGCTGGGATCGCTGATGTTTCTCATCGGACTGCTGGCGGTGCTTGTGGTGCTCATCCTCAAGATTGTCAGCATGAACAGCGACACGTATCATTTCTACGTCACAAAATCGGTGTATTTCTACCTCTCACTGGCGTCGATGATAATGGGGCTTCAGTTCTTCCTTTCCGGATTTATCGGGGAGCTGATCACCCGCAATTCGCCGGAGCGTAACAATTATCTGATAGCCGAGGAGTTCTGATGAAACTGGAGAATATAAAGAGAAAAATATGCAGCATGTCGGCGTCAGCGGTCATGCTCGCTGTGGTGGCATTGTCGGGATGTAGCAATGATGAATGTCTTGACAACAAGAATTCATTGCCGCTTGCCGGCTTCTACAGCTCCACAACCACTCCGGCATCGATATCGCTGGATTCTATTTCCATCTACGGTATAGGTGCGCCCGGCGACAGCGTGCTCCATGACTCGGTGCGCGGATTGTCGCAGAGCTATCTCCCGTTTCGTATTGATGAAGGCACCACCCGCTACGTAATCCGCTATCTTTCCGGACTCTTGGGGAGATATGGCATAGCCGATACGATTACCTTTGAGTATGATCCGGTGCCGTTTTTCGTGTCGTCGGCATGTGGGGTGAGCTACGACTATAAGATAAAGGGTATTGAGTCTACCCATTACGTCATAGACTCGGTGACGTGTCCGGAGGGAGAGATCACGAATGCCAATAAAGAGAATCTGAAAATCTATTTCAGAGTCGCTACAGAGGAGGAATAGAATATGAAACGTATGATAAAAGCCATATTCCTGACCGTTGTCGCGGTAGGCCTCGGCATCTTCCCCGCCATGGGACAGAAGAAGATCACGCCTGTCGACAAGGATCCTACAAAACCGCGTCAGCCTGTGCTCCATTACTACGACAAGCATGGAGAGCCGCTTGATGAGCCGGTGCTGTTCCTTGCCGACCTCGACACGGTGGCGAAGGTGAAGTCCGGTCCGGTCTATCCGTTGCTTCAGTCGGTCAGCATAGGCGCGAATTTCTTTGACGGCATAATGCAGCTTGCCGGGCAGAAGCATGCCAGCTATGATCTCTGGGCATCGCTGTCGCTACACAACTGGTTTGAGCCTGTCGTGGAGCTTGGAATAGGCATAGCCGATAACCGTCCGGAGGAGGGTAATTTCCGATATAAGGGTAAACCGTCGTTCTATGGAAAGGTCGGTATCAACTATAATTTCCTATATAAGAGCAATCCCGATTATCAGGTGTATCTCGGTCTGCGCGGCGGCTTCTCCTCATTCCGCTACGACATCACCGACATAACAATCAATTCATCATATTGGGACCAGACAAATCGTTTCTCCCTTACCAATCAGAAGGGGCATGCATTGTATGGAGAGGTGCTTGCCGGAATAAAGGTGAAGATATGGAACCGGTTGTCGATGGGGTGGAACGTACGCTTCAAGATAAAGGGTAAGGTGAAGGGTGGCACTAATTCCAATCCGTGGTTCATACCCGGCTACGGCACCAACTCGTCGCTTGGAGCTACGTTCTCGCTCATCTATACGCTGCCTCTATCGAAGGGGAAGACCATCAAGGAGCTGAAGAATGAACTGAAGGATGAACTGAAAGAGCAGCTTCCGACTGACAGTATCGGTAGAAGAGGTAATATGGTGGTGGAAGGTAGGTCAGAGTTATGAGTCATGATGAGTCATGCAGTGATTTTGAATTTGATACATGAAATAATAAATATATATGAAATAATAAAGGGGATGCAGCCTTATCGTTATGGGCAGCATCCCCTTGGATTTTTATATGACTATTGATGGAATTATCATGCGTAGAGTGTGATTAACTGTTAAGCCACCGTGCTTATGCAATTCCGGAATGGAGGAAGAGGTCGGTGATCCAGATCCAGAGCGGACAGAAACCGATGAAGAGGATTACCGACAGGGTGAGTGAAGAGGTGCCGGTAGCCACGTATGTGTCGTATTCGTCGGCAATGATTATGCCGGAGAATGCCGGAGGCAACGCGCCTGCCACTACGAGCATCTTCAGATTCAGCGGATCCATGTGGAATATGAGACCAAGGGCAAGCAGCACAGCCGGCATGACCACCATCTTCAGTATTGATCCAAGCACCGCCTGCCAGTTGATGCTGACCTTAATGGATGAGAGCGTTATGCCTGCCGAGAATACTGCAAGAGAGGCGTTGGCTCCCTTGATGAGGTCGAAAGAGGGACTTGCCCATTTAGGCCAGGGGATACCCGCCACTACCCATATCACGGCAAGAATTGGAGCCCATGCCACGGGTTGCTTCAGTGCGTTCAGCACCGGTATCCATGCGCTCGGACGCTTCTTCACCACAGCTGCGGTGCCGGATGTGGTGGCTGCGGCGAGTTGCTGCTTCTCGAGCGAGGCGTTCATGAGCGACAGACCCACCGGAATGCCGACGGCATTCACCACGATGCTGACTATCGCCACCACAAGTGCCACACTCGGCGTGGTGCCGAAGATCGGCTCAAGCACGGCGAAGCCGAGGAAGCCGATTGTGGGGCTTCCGCTGATCAATGCCGAGATTGCCGCGTCGGCTCCGGTGTTTTTCTTGAACATCTTGAACACGTAGTAGACCAACATGAAGCAGAACATGATGCCCACCAGGGAGATGATCGACAGCTTCAGGTCGCGGGCAAGCATCTCGCGTGTGGACTGCACGATCGAAACGAAAAGGGCTGCCGGTAATGCATAGTCAAGCACCACCTTGTTGAATTTCTTGGAGTCATCCCCGTTGAAAATCCCCTTCTTGCCGGATATATATCCCGCCAGCATCACCACTATGATAGGGACGATGGCATAAAGTATGATGTGTTCCATAATAATATGTTTGAGGTGTAAAAAAGGGGCCGTCATCCGTTGCCGGACGACGGCAAAACTTGAATAAAAACAGATTATTATATAGTGATGGACTGGAGTGGGGCAGGGTTAAGATATCCGATGTGACCGGATTCTTTACCTGAGTCAGCGGCAAGCTGCACGTCGATAAGGGTAGGCTTCTTGCTCGCAATGCCGGTCTTCAGCGCCTCGGAAAGCTGTTCGGGGGTGGTGACGTAGAACGTCTGTGCGCCGAAAGCATCGCCGAGCTTGTCGTAGCGTGCACGCACGTCGAGAGTGGTGGGCGCGGGATCGGTGGTCTTGTCCATCGGCACCCCGATACCGTTGTAGATGCCGCCGTTGTTGAATATCACTACGGTCACGGGAAGATTAAACCTGCATATAGTGGAGAAATCCATTCCGGAGAATCCGAATGCGGAGTCACCCTCGATTGCCACTACGGATTTGCCTGTGGCTACGGCGGCACCGATTGCGGAGCCCATCCCCATTCCCATGATTGCCCATGTGGCGCAGTCAACGCGATGGCGGGGCAACGACATGTTGACGGCGTCGCGGGTGTCGTCGAGCGTGTTGGCTCCTTCGTTGATGAGGATTACGTCAGGATTTGCCTCCAGTATCGGCTTTATTGCGGAGAGGGCGGTCATGTGGTGCATCGGCATCATGCTTTTTGCCTCCTCAAAGCGTTTTGCAAACTTGGCGTTCTTTATCTTAGCCTCAGCTTGCAACCCGCTCACCCAGTCAGAGTCCGTAGCCATGCTCTTGCCATCGAGAGCATCAAGAATGGCATCCATCGAGAGTCCCATGTCGCCCACCACCGGAGCGGCTATCGGCACGTTGACGTCGATCTCCTCGGGTGCAACGTCAAGCTGTATGAACTTCATGTCGGGGTTCCATTTCCCCTTGCCGAAAGAGAGCATCCAGTTTAGGCGTGCGCCTATGACCATCACCACGTCAGACTTCTCCATGATCGTGGATCGGCAGGAGAGCGCGCTGAGCGGACCGTCGTCGGGCATGATGCCCTTTGCCATTGACATCGGCAGATACGGTATTTGGTATTTCTCTACAAGAGTCTTTATCTTATCCTCAAGTCGGGCATACGCCGCCCCTTTACCAAGCAATATTGCGGGGCGTTTTGCCGAGGTGAGAATCTCCACGGCGCGTTCCACCGACCGGCTGTTGGGAGCCACCGGTGAATATATGTCAACCGGAGTGTAGAATAGTTTGTCGGCATCCACCTTATTCATTATCTCGCCGAGGGCGGGGGTGGTCATGTCGATGTATACACCGCCGGGACGTCCGGAGACAGCGGCTCGGTATGCCCTGTAGACGGCAGCCGGGATATCCTTCGCGTAGGTGCATCTGAATGCTGCCTTCACGAGAGGCTTGGCAGTGTTGAACTGGTCAAGCTGTTCGTAGGTGCCCATATTCATGTCTACCATGGCGGGATCGCTTGCGCCGGAGATCTGTATCATAGGATAGCAGTTGACTGTGGCATTGGCTGTTGCTGTCAGACCGTTCATGAAACCGAGAGAGGATACGGTCATGAGCACGCCGGGTTTGCCCGTCAGATACCCTTCTGTAGCGGCTGCCATGCCCGCCTGTTGCTCATGGCGGAAGCCTACGAAACGTATCCCTTGCCCCTGAATCAGGTAGGCTGCCTCCGTGATTGGGATGCCGACGAGGCCATATACGTTGTCAATGCCGATATTCTTTAGGGCACGGGCGAGTACGTACATCCCTGTGACCTGTTCCGGGAATTTCGGAGCCGGTTTTGGGGCACATCCGCAGGCAGGATTATTTTGAGTGTTATTTTCCATAATTGATTTAAGAATAATGTCAAGAGAGTTGTATGTGTGCAACTCTCTTGATGGTGTTATGATTTAATGTGGGTTATTTCTTCAGCGGACTTGTCGTGCCGTTCTGTGCGAAAGATGCTATCTGCTCATCGGTATATCCGAGGTCTTTCAGAATCTCATCGGTATTGCCGCCGAGATCCGGACACGGTCCGTAGGTAGGCTGGTAGTTGCTCATCGTGAAGGGACACCCTACGGTTACGAACTCACCGATCTCTCCACCCTGGTTGATATTGACGAGCGTATTGCCATCGTATAGCGATTCGTCGGTCATCACCTCCTTTGTGGAGAGCACCGGACCGACAGGTACACCATATTTGCTGAGGATCTCCACCACCTCAAATTTTGTCTTGTCGGCAGTCCATGCCCCGATACGCTTGTAAATCTCATCCTTATGCTTATCGCGGGCATCAGCCGTGTTGAAGTCGGGATTGGTGAGCCAGTCCTCAAAGCCGAGACCCTTGCAGGCAAGTTCAAAGTTTTTCGGTTCACGCTGAAGGATGATGTAGACGTAGTTGTTGGCATCTATCTCGGAGTCATATCCGCCGGCAGGTTTGCACTTATATGTCCAACCAAGAACTCCGCCACCCTCTATATTCCCGCTTCTGGGCACACAGTCGCCGAATTTTCCGTCGGGATATTGTGGGAACTGGGTCAGATATCCGATTTTGTCAAGGGTGAGCTGATCACGTGTCTTGATACGGCAAAGGTTGAGGCATGCATTGTGCATGGATTGATAGACGAAGCATCCTTCTCCGGTCTTGTTGCGCTGCTGTAGAGCAGCGAGCAGACCGATCAGGAGGTGCATGCCGGTGTTGGAATCGCCGAGTGCGGCACCGCTCTGGGTGGGCACGTTGTATTCACCCTCATACCATCCGGTGGTTGAAGCGACAGCTGCTGTCACCTGAGCGATAGGCTCGTAGGCTTTCAGATCCTTATATTTCGATGAGAGGGGAAACCCTTTGATAGTACCATAAATACATTTTGGATTCAACTGGTGAACCACTTCCCAACTGAACCCGAGTTTATCCATTGCGCCCGGATGAAGATTCTCCACGAAGATATCCGCCTCTTTGATGAGCTTTGTCAGAATCTGCTTGCCGTCGGGAGTCTTGGCATCGAGTGCGATAGATTTCTTATCGGAATTGAGCTGAAGGAAATAGTAGCTTGGGAGATCTGGATTAAACTGAAGTTCCTTTCTTGTGGCGTCACCCACGCCGGGACGTTCGATTTTGATTACTTCCGCGCCGAGCCATGCGAGCATCTGGGTGCATGATGGTCCCGACTGTACTTCTGTGAAGTCAATTACCTTGATACCTTGAAGAGGTGCTGTGTTCATAGTTTTAAATAATTAAGAATTTTGTATTTAGGGTCTATTGTAAAAATTTACACTTGACCTGTAATTTAAGAGTGTTTACTAAAGAAAAACGCACGTCATACTGATAATGTTTGCAGGTTCGAAAAAAAAAAGCTCATTATTTGTGAGATAGTAAAAAAAGTATTAATTTTGCATCCGGTAATTCCGCCAAGGCTTATAAAAGAGAAGGAACTGTATCCTTCCGCCCAACGGATCTAATTGACTATCAATTTTTTTATTGGCATGTACGCTATTGTAGAAATCAAAGGACAGCAGTTTAAGGCTGAAGAGGGAAAATTCCTTTATGTCCATCATCTCGGCGAAGACGTTAAGGCAGGCGACGCAGTTGCCTTTGACAAGGTTCTTCTTCTTGATGCCGACGGCGACGTTAAAGTCGGAGCTCCTGCCGTTGAAGGGGTAAAAGTGAATTGTGAAGTGCTTGAGCCACTCGTGAAGGGTGAGAAGGTTATCGTTTTCAAGAAAAAACGCCGCAAAGGCTATCGTCGTAAAAACGGTCACCGTCAGCAGTTCTCCAAAATTTTGGTAAAGACAATCGAAAAGTAAAAAAAACAACTCATCAGATATGGCACATAAAAAAGGTGTCGGCAGTTCGAAGAACGGCCGCGAATCAGAAAGCAAACGACTTGGTGTGAAAATCTCCGGTGGGTCAAACTGCAAAGCCGGCAACATTATCAAACGTCAGCGTGGCACTCAGCATCACCCCGGTCTTAACGTAGGTATGGGTAAGGATCACACTCTCTTTGCTCTCATCGATGGAGTAGTAGTGTTCTCCACCGGTAAAGAGGGTCGCAGATTCATCAATGTAGAGCCTCATCAGAATTAATCAAAGTATCCTTTGAAAGAATCAAAAAAAATCCCGCACAATGAAGTGTGGGATTTTTTTGATTCAGTCAGATTGACAACTTGACAAATTGACGATAATGACGGAAAAGACATTAATGACGATTTTTCGGATTAGGAATGATGGGCATATCTGAATGCCTGATACGACATCCTCTTCTTCACGAGTTTATTTCTCTTTCCCTCAGAATGGGATATGATAGCCTTGCGTATGAGAAAATCGCAGGAATATTTTCCCGGTCCGAATATCAGAAATATGACGCACGCCATGAGGCAGGAAAGAGCTTCCATATTGAACGATGCATTCATGGCAGACGCTACTGCAAAGGCTCCGAAGCCTAATGTCGGCACGAGCATCGCCATCCTCGTCAGCATCCCCAAAGCCAGCATTGTCCCTGTCACTATCTCCATGATGGCAAAGGCGTGGGCATGAAAAGGGATCCGGGAGGCATCGACTGTCCTGAGATTATAAGGCATCCGGAAGTGATGAGTATGGCGGCTATGCCCCATCTGACAAGGAGAAGAGCCAGACCTTTCCGGTTTGACTTCATAGAGGCGGTTGCAAAAAAGAGGTCGGCGGCAGTTTGGTTCCCTTCTCCCGATTTCTTGTCAGCATATTGTGATATGTATGTGTTTTGATTGTCTTTGACCGGAGCTTTTAATTCGGGATGCAATTCTCCGAGTGTGATGCGTCCCGGGTCAACAGAAAGAGTATCCGAATTATTCATAGTGGGTCTGATTTGATAATTAATTATGATAGGTTTCGACAACTGTATTGAAAAAATCCTTATCTGGATTTTCTGGATATTCCCATGATAGTCCCGTTCGGTATTATGATTCCGGCAAGACTTTCAGAAGGAATTATGGCGTCGATATGTAACTATAACAAATATGATTAGGATATTGTTAGATGTGCATTCATAAAAGTTTAAACCGGCATATTTGGATAATAATGTAAAAGGTGTTACCTTTACATCAAAGTTAATCAAACTCGGTTAATCAAACTCGTCAAATGAAACAGATCGGTAAATTATATTTCCGTTACGGCACCATGGGTTCTGCCAAGACGGCGATGCTTCTCACCAACGCCTACAACTTTGAAGAGAGGGGGATTGCCTATCTCTGCTTCAAGCCTGCCACCGATACGCGTGAGACGCGCAACGTTATCAGGAGCCGTATCGGCATAGAGCGTGAGTGCAAATGGGTGTACGCGGATAGTAACCTTTATGAGACAATCCGCAGGATGCATGAGGAGGGGGGGATGCTCCCCGGATGGATTCTCGTGGATGAGGCGCAGTTCCTGACTACCGCACAGGTGGATCAGCTCGCACGTATCGTTGACGATTTTGACTGCAACGTTATATGCTACGGACTGCGCACAGACTTCCGCACGCAATTGTTTGAGGGGTCGCGTCGTCTGTTTGAGATTGCCGATTCGATAGAGGAGGTCAAGTCGACATGCACGTGTGGCAGACGCACTATCGTCAATGCCAGAATTGACGGGAATGGCGATATAATCACGGAGGGTGAGCAGGTGGAGATAGGCGGCAACGAGAGATATGTGGCTGTATGCCGCAGCTGCTGGACCAACCGTAGGATTGCAAGCATGAACCGTAGTCACCCGCTGTTTGACGGCAACGGGCAGCGGGAATAGCTATATGAAATAAGGTCTTTTATAACTTCAATAATACCTGAAAAAATCACAACTTATTCTGATTGGAATACTATGCTTGAGAAGAAAAAATGCGATGAAATAATCGCGCTTGTTAAGAGGGAGGTAGTGCCGGCGATTGGTTGCACCGAACCGGTGGCTGTGGCTTTGTGTGTGGCAAAGGCGACGGAACTGCTCGGTTGCCTTCCTGCGAGAATCTCTTTGCGACTGAGTGGCAATATCTTGAAAAATGCCATGGGTGTAGGCATACCGGGCACGGGCATGATCGGGCTTCCGATAGCTGTGGCTCTCGGTGCGCTTGTAGGGCGTTCGGAATATGCGCTCGAGGTGCTCCGCGACGTTACGCCAGAATCGGTGGAGCGTGGCAAGGGATATATTTCTGAAGGGCGTATATCGATAAAACTGCATGAGGATGCACCCTCCAATCTCCACATCGAGGCTACGGTGGAGGATGAGGCGGGTCATGAGGCTGTGGCGGTGATATCCGAGGCGCATACAAATTTCGTATATCTTTCGCGCGACGGGGAGGTACTGCTGGAGAAACAGCCCACTGCCTCTGACGACTCTGCGGAGCCGGGCGATGATCCGGAACTTGACCTTCACACCGTCTATGAGTTTGCCACTACGATGCCTCTCGCGGAGATTGCATTCATTGATGAGGCGCGTCGTCTCAATAGCGCGGCAGCCGATCTTGCTCTTTCCGGCGAATATGGGCATTCCCTCGGATTGACGGTCAGGGATAAGGGTAAGGTGCTTTTCGGAGACTCCCCGCTGGCTCATATTGTAAGCAGCACATCGGCGGCATGTGATGCCCGTATGGGTGGTGCGCAGGTGGCTGTGATGTCGAATTCGGGTAGTGGAAACCAGGGTATATGTGCCACAATGCCGGTTGTGGCTTATGCTAAGGATGTCAATGCAGATGAGGAGAAGACGATTCGTGCGCTTATGATGAGTAATCTGACGAGCATCTACATCAAGCAGAGTCTCGGACGTTTGTCTGCGCTATGTGGGTGCGTGGTGGCATCGACGGGAGCTTCTGCCGGACTTACATATCTGATGGGTGGCGGATATGATGAGATATGTGCCTCGGTCAAGAATATGATAGCCAATCTGACGGGTATGATCTGCGACGGGGCGAAACCATCCTGTTCGTTGAAGATCTCATCGGGAGTATCGACTGCCCTTATGTCGGCAATGCTCGCCATGAACGGCAAATGCGTCACGGAAGCGGAAGGAATCATAAGTGATGATGTTGACCGTTCGATCCACAATCTCACCTCCATCGGACGCGAGGCGATGCGCCAGACAGACCGTCTTGTCCTTGACATAATGACCGACAAATAATCCCCTCTCCCTACATGCTGAACACAACAAAGAGACCGGGCAATTCTGCTCGGTCTCAATTTCAATATAACTTCTGTAGGAAGGATTACATGGATATTATGGATGGGAGGTGATTGTCAGGCGCAGGGGGAGTATGGTCACTTTGTAGGGAGAGGCGACGCGTCGGGGTGCGTTGCCAAGGTAATAGTAGAAGGTGTGTTGCGTGTCCCACGTGGGGATGTCGAGCTTGCGCGTCTCGCCGGCAGGGATGTCGCACGAGATGGTGACGTCGCGTGAATGCAGCATACGCGATTGCATGTCGTAGTAGTTTATTCTGATGGCTATGCCATTTATATTGAATGGGCATCTGTTGATTAGAAAGAATGATTCCCTTGATGAGGAGATTCCTTTGTCGTAGCCGGCAAACTGTAGGTCTCTTTTGTGAAACAGTAGGTCTTTGCCGTCAAGAGTGAATTGTATGGAGTCTGAGTCATTGAGAGAGATTTCTATTGAAGGATAGTTATCGTTCCCTTTTACCGTGTCGTTATCCTTTTTCGTCCCGCTTTTCCCCTTTGCTTCCTTCATGGTAGTCACTTTCAGAGACTGACGTATCTTCTTCCTTGCCTCCACATCGTGCGAGGCGAGGAGAAGAAGAGGCAATGTAATTATGAATATCAGGAGTTTCATTCTACAGGTATCGTGGTTGAAGACGAGATGAGCCGTTGCCGTCATACGACGGGTAGATCTTTATCATGCCGCTCGTGCTGTTGTCGTTGACGTCCCGTGTGGATCCGCTGATGCGGAGCATGCTCTTCCAAAGGCGGGGAGTATTGTGGCGGGATTTAGGTTCAGACGAAGACGGAATCTCGGTGCATCATGACGCAGGGTGAGCATGTCGCTTGCCGACGACAGGGTGCCACTGCAGCTTTTTGGCTTCATGAAAGAGAGCCCCTTGCGCTCGGTGTATAATTCCACATCAAATCGGCGCACATCGTGAGTTGCGGAAATACGACCGATACGCTCACCCGGCGAGAGAGAACAGTCGGGGGAGTGTACCACGGTAATGTCATATTCCGGCAATGAATATTGTTGCCTGGAATCATTGCGGAATACGGTGACGGTCACGTTGTCGTCAGGATATATCCAGATTCCTTCCAGATTATCGAGTGCGGAGGAATCGCAAATCCCGATTGCCCGGTCTACGTCGAAAGCTATGGGTGATGACGCGCGGGCATTTGATAAATAAAGTCCGACGCATAACGAGAGCAATGCCATGCATGCCGTTGTGCGTCGGGTATCAGTGATGGATCTAATCATGATATGGAGAGAGGTTTACTTGTGAATAGAATCATGGTTTTGAAGAGAATGTATAGGTCAGACCGAAGCTGAGCACCTCCCTCATCATGAAATGCTTCCACGAGGTTGACATATCTGACGATGTGTCGTGGCGCAGATGCAGATATATTTGGGTTGACAGGAATTTGTTGATGGAGAAATTGACGGTATTCTCCCAATCGGCGAGGAAGTAGTCATAATCGGTGAAGAGGAACACGCGGGTGCGGTAGTTGATGTTGTGTGTCACCTGCCATGTCATGTTGAACTCGCCGTTGCTACCGATATCGCTTCTTGTCTTGCGGTCAGGCTCGATGTTGAATTGCCCGTGGTCAATCTTATCGGAGATACAGGTCTTGAGGTTGTAAGAGAGTGGAGAGATGGTTGCGGTCAGCTGTAGCGTTTTCTTCTTGTTCTGGTGGGAGTATGCCATACCGAGACCGAGGTTGAAGTCGCCCGGAGAGAGGAACGAAGACTTGCGCTTCATTGAGTTGTTTTCGTAGTTGCGGAGAATCTGTGTCTTAAACTGAAGGTTGAGCGAATAGAACCATTTTTGGAAAGCTTTCAGACCGGAGTTGAGGTTGTATTGCAGAATGTCTTCCGAAATAGAGTATGCATGCACCTCATCTTGCGGCGTGGAGTTCAGACCTATCTTGTAGGATAGGGCACTCTGAAGAAGCAGATTCGGATGATATACCTGGTTCAACTGTACGTTCCAATAGATATTGAAAAGGAGAGAGAGATGGTTATTGCCACCCTGATACCAGTTTTTTGATATGAACGCCTGTGAGAAATGCAGGGAGGATCCGAAATTATGTAGCCAATGTTTTCTTCGTAACACCTCTTCTGGAAGGATAGCCTTTTCAGTGTCTACTTCCGGCAGTTCAAGTCGCTTTATATATCCTGCGAAAGTCACGTCGTCCTCACGCAGGCGTGGTGGGACGGGGAGTCCCCAGTAGGAGTATTCTATATGTTCCGGCTCTGTCACCATAAGGTCATACATGAAATCCTCCTGTATGCGATATAGGTTCAGCGTGTTGCGCATCCATTTTGGGGTAGGGTCGCCTGTAAGCAGTGAATAGTCGGGTGTAGGTTCTCCGATATTTGCAATATCTATAGAGTCCGATTCACTTACCTCACCCTCCGGCATATCCAGTATGGAGGATATTATATAGGAGTCGTCATAACGGATGTCAGACGTTTCGTTGTCAATAGAGTCGTTGGTGAGCACCTTTGTCCCGGGCACCCATACCGGAAGTTTTGTATCCATCTCCTTTTTTTTCAGATGCCGATATCCGATAAATACCCATGGTGCCATAGCCTTATTGATAGGGGTTGTCGCCAATTCCGGCATATCAAGAGAAGCTATGATTTCATCCACGTCTCTCACCACCGTCATGGCGGAATCAAGAGGGGGGATTATTTCTGCCGCTTTCTGCGCTTTTATAAGAGAATCATGCATTGCCACGATACGACGGAACTCAAGATTCTTCTGTGGCTTCGCTTGGGCCACAGCTGCGTTCGTCGCAATAAGGGAGAGAGCGGATGTCACTAAAATAGGGAGTTTCATATCAGTCCGGTTAGATTCGTTATGAAATAGAAAAGATGAAAATAGCGGAATAAAAAAGGAAACCGTATGCCGATGCGTCATCAAGACATGACCGGCATACGAGGGACATTATTACTTCCGTGCAGCTTCCGTGGAGAGCAGACGGTCGTATTCGGACGAGTTTATAAGCTCCAGAGCCTCGCGGAATATCGGATCATGAAGATTATAAACCTTGAAATATGTGGCGTTATCGTAGATATCTCTACCGATAAGAGCTTTTATTATCATGGAGAAGAGGGGAGCACTGGTGGCGGCTTCCTCCGCGTTATATTCAATGCCCTCTTTCTTTGCCGACTCGTCAAGCTCTGCGAGCATTGCCGGGGTGACGGCAAATCCTTTCACGAAGGCATCGTCGTTCTTGAATTTACGTTTTATATCCGCACGGTTCTTATCAACGTAGTTTATCACGTATCTGTTGATAAGACCCTTTGCCACAACGTTGCGGTAGTATTTTGTGAATTCCGTAGTATCGAGCGGCACGAATTTATCGGGATATATGCCTCCTCCGCCGTAGATGGGGCGATGGAGCTTGAGAGTCTCCACTTTCAGCGAGTCGATATATTTTATTGAGTCGGCATGCATCAGCTCTCCGTGGTTGAAGCGTTCGAGCATATCCTCATGATAGGCTTTCTGATCCCCCTTGGTATATGGCTTCTGTATGTCGCGTCCGGTAGGGGTATAGTAGTGAGCCACGGTAAGGCGTATCATCGAGCCGTCGGGGAAGGGGATTGGTCGTTGCACGAGTCCCTTGCCAAACGTGCGCCGTCCCACCACCAGTCCGCGGTCCCAGTCTTGGATAGCTCCCGAGGTAATCTCGGAAGCGGAAGCAGAATATTGGTTGGTCATCACTACGAGACGCCCGTCGGAAAACAGAGGTTTCTTGCCTGAAGGGCGTGTGGTATGGTTCTGACGGGAAGAGTTGGTACCTTCCGTATATACCACGAGCTTGTCCGGTTCAATAAGTTCGCCGAGCATATCCACGGCAGCATTAAGATAGCCGCCGCCGTTGTCAACGAGGTCAAGGATAAGGCGATCCATGCCCTGCTTCTTGAGATCGGAAATGGCATTCGCAACCTCCTTGGCAGTCTCGGCTGCAAAACGGTTTATACGGATATAGCCGGTCTTGGGGTCAACCATGTAGGCAGCGTCTACGCTATAGATCGGTATGTCGGCTCGAGTGATGGTGAAGTTTATCTCCTCTGGCTTGCCACCCTGCTGGCGCAGCACCTTCACGTCTACGTCTGTTCCCTTGGGACCGCGCAGTCGCTTCATGATCTGATTGTTTTTCATCCCCACGCCAGCTATGACCGTGTCGTTGACCTCAATGATACGGTCGCCGGCAAGGATTCCCACCCTCTCTGACGGACCTCCGCTTACGGTCTGTATGACGTAGAGTGTGTCCTGATTCATATTGAAGGATATGCCTATGCCGCTGAAGTTGCCTGTCAGTGGCTCGTTGAGTTCGCGGGTCTCTTCCGGATTGGAATATTGTGAATGAGGGTCAAGCCCTTCGAGCATTGCCTTTATCGCATCCTCTACAAGCTTATTCTCATTGACGGTGTCGACATAGAATTGCGAAATGGCTGCCTCAGCCATTCTCAGTTTCTGATTCTGGTTGATATAAGACTGGGCGTTTGCCAGGCCTGCAGCGCAAAGGAGCGCACCGGCTCCAAGTAGTATTAATGGTTTTCTCATAATTTTTATAATTCAGATAAGGCACGGTCTGTCGATGCCGCCTTATTTTGGGTTGCCGCCGACAATCACGGAAGAGGAAAGTCGCCGGCTATATATTTTCTTACGTCATGTCCGTTGTGCATAAGTTCCCTGACGATGGAACTTGACATGAACGAGAACTCGGGTTCTGCAATGAGAATCACCGTCTCCATACCCGCTATCGCACGGTTGGTGTCGGCGATATTTCTCTCATATTCGAAATCTGCCATACTTCTGACTCCCCGAAGCAGCACATCCGCACCGCAGTGGCGTGCGAAATCAACGGTAAGTCCCGTATAGGTTGCCACGTCTATCCTGGGGTCGCCTTGATAGAGTGCGGATATGGCCTTCTCTCGTTGTCCGGCAGTCCATTCTCCGGGCTTGTGTTCGTTATAGCCGACTGCGATTATCAATTTGTCGAATATTTTCAATCCGCGCTCCACGATAGACTGATGACCTATCGTGAACGGATCGAAACTACCTGCAAAAAGAGCTTTCATTATAATGACATTCTAAAGGGGAAAAAGATTAATGGAGAGTGCTAAACTTATTTAAATTTCTGAATCATCCTCCACCACGAGATTATCGATGATGAAATTCTGACGTTCCATAGTGTTTTTACCCATATAGAATTCGAGGAGCTTGTCTACGGTGTCATCCTTTTTCAGGGTCACCGGGTCAAGACGCATGTCGGGACCGATGAACTCGGCAAACTCCACATCGTTGATCTCGCCAAGACCTTTGAATCGTGTGATCTCGGCATTGTTGCCGAATTTGGCTATGGCGGCTTCCCGTTCCTCGTCGGTGTAGCAATAGTATGTGTCGCGGTCGCCACTGTCGTCACCCTTGGATTTGGACCGTTTTCTTGATTTGTTGCGGCGTGTGGCATTCTTGTCCCTGACGCGGAAGAGGGGGGTCTGGAGAATGAAGACATGCCCCTTTTTCACGAGATCGGGGAAGAACATCAGGAAGAAGGTTATGACGAGCAGACGGATATGCATCCCGTCAACATCGGCATCAGTGGCAATTATCACCTTGTTGTAGCGCAGTCCCTCGATACCCTCCTCTATGTTGAGGGCTGCCTGAAGAAGATTGAACTCATCGTTCTTATACACGATCTCCTGCGTCATGCCGTAGGAATTGAGTGGCTTACCACGGAGAGAGAATACCGCCTGGGTCTCGGCGTTTCTCACTTTCGTGATGGTGCCGGATGCGGAGTCGCCCTCGGTGATGAAAATTGACGAGAGTTCACGACGGTCTTCTGTCTTGGCGTTCTGTTTCACCGTGTCGTTGTAGTGAATGCGGCAATCGCGCAGCTTCCTGTTGTGGAGGCTCACTTTCTTTGCCTTCTCACGGGCAAGCTTCGCCACACCAGCCATTGCCTTACGCTCCTTCTCGCTGGATGCTATCTTCTTTAGCATGGCGTCTGCTACGTCCTGATGCTTGTGGAGATAGTCGTCAAGCTCTTTTTTAAGGAAGTCGCCTATGAATTTGTTGACGGTTATACTGCTGTCGGGCGCAATCTCCTTGCTGCCGAGTTTTGTCTTTGTCTGGCTTTCAAACACCGGCTCCTGAATGCGGACGCTGACTGCCGCTACCATGCCGTTGCGGATGTCGGAAAATTCATATCCCTTGCCTGAGAATTCCTTTATGGTGCGGCTCACGTGCTCACGGAATGCCGAGAGGTGGGTGCCGCCTTGGGTGGTATGCTGTCCGTTGACGAATGAATAATATTCCTCGCCGTATTGGTCGGTGTGGGTCAGCACCACTTCGATATCCTCTCCCTGAAGATGTATGATGGGATAGAGTGGGGCGGAGGTCATGTTCTCTTTCAGGAGATCGAGAAGACCATGGCGCGAGAGATATCGTTTCCCGTTGAAGAAAATCTGTAGCCCGGCGTTGAGATAGGTGTAGTTGTTGACCATTGTCTCCACAAATTCCATGCGGAACTTATAGTCGCGGAAAAGGGTGTTGTCCGGACGGAAATGCACCATTGTGCCGTTAGGCTGTCGGGTGTTTTCCGGTTGGGTCTGACTCACCACGTTGCCTTTCTCAAAATTAACGGTCACTTTCTTTCCGTCGCGCACGCTTGCCACGTCGCAGAATGTGGAGAGGGCGTTGACGGCTTTAAGTCCGACGCCATTCAGTCCGACTGATTTCTTGAAGTTCTTGTCGTCGAATTTGCCGCCGGTATTGATCTCGGATGCCACTTCCCTCACCTTGCCGAGTGGTATGCCACGTCCGTAGTCGCGTATTGTCACCTCTCCCTCGTCGGTAAGGGTGATGTCTATACGTTTTCCGGCACCCATGTTGAACTCGTCAATAGAGTTGTCAACCACCTCCTTTATGAGCACGTATATGCCGTCTTCGGCATGACTGCCGTCGCCAAGTTTACCGATATACATGCCCGGACGCCGGCGGATATGCTCGTTCCAGTCGAGATGTTGGATAGCGTCGTCATTATATGACCCCGCATCTGTGTTGTGGGGTTCTTCGTTATCAACGGCGTCATTCTCTGAGATAGATGCCGTGATCTCTTCTGTCTGTATGTCTGCTTCTGGAGTCCGGTCTTCTACGCCGGAGAAATTGTCGAATTGGAAAAGGTCGTTGTTCTCTGCCATGTGGTCAAATGAATGTTTTTACCTGTCGGGCGTGGCTATGCATGCCCTCTTGCAAAGTTACAAAAAAAATCCCGTTATCCGAAATTTTGACCTGTCGATTTTAAATGAAATTATCTGAATTTATCTGAAAATGTCAGTTGAATTTACCGGTCGGAATTATCAGTTGGAATTACCGTTCCCATCCAGCGGTTGCATTATTATCTCGAGATATTCGGAATAGGGGATGTAGCGTCCGCCCATGCTCTTGAGATGCGGTGTCTCAAACTGGCAGTCGATCAGCCTCCCTCCATTGTCTGCCATTACGGTCGCCAGGTGGATGAGGGCGAGTTTGCTTGCACTCGGCACGAGCGAGAACATGCTCTCCCCGAAGAAGGAGTTGCCGATGCTGACTCCGTAAAGTCCGCCCACAAGCCTATCGCCGTCCCATGCCTCCACGCTTGCTGCAAAACCTTGATGGTGGAGCTCTGTATATGCCTCTATGATGTGCTCCCCAAGCCATGCCCCCTCATGCTCTATGCGGAGCTTGCTGCATTGGGAGATGACGCCATCAAAATCCTCGTTTATGCTGAGGCGGTATCGTCGTTTGTTGATGAGCGTACGCATGGAGTGGGAGATATGTATCTCCTCCGGGAAGATTACGAAACGATCCATGGGGCAGTACCACATCGGCTCGTCGCTGTCGCGGAAGGAATACCAGGGGAAGATGCCGTAGCTGTAGGCAAGCAGCAGGCGGTCGGTGGAGAGATCGCCGCCTACTGCGAAAAGACCGTCGGGTTCGCCGAGACGTGGGTCTGGAAACGCTATCTCCTCGTCAAGTGCAAATATCATAGCTATGTGTGGAATGGTTTTATGGAGTGTGGTTTATGGTTGAGGGGAGGGGATACGGAGATTCTTGAGGTCAGTGCCAGCCGGAGTCTGGAATATGTTGAGTCCAAACGCGTTGATTGTGGCATACACATGGTCGAAGATATCTGCCATGACATGCTCGTGTTTCACCCATTCCGTCGTGCCGGTGAAGAAATACAACTGTATGGGGAGTCCTGAATTTGTTGGGGGTAGCTGACGCACCATGAGGGTCATTTCCTGGTTTACATCATCACGGCTACGCAGATACGATTCGATATAGTCACGCAGTAGGCGCAGGTTGACCACCTTCCCATGTGTATGGCTTCCCTTCTCTACAAAACCCTCCTCTTTCAGCCTGTCGATCTCTTCGGCAGAGAGGAAACGCACGGTATTCATGTCAACGTAAATGGCTCTATCCACCCGTCGGCCGCCCGACACCTGCATCGGATGATAGTTGCGAAACGATTCCGTGACGAGGGAATATGGCGGCACTGTAGTTACGGTGTTGTCCCAATTGCGCACCTTGACGGTGGTGAGTGTCACATCGAGCACTTCTCCGTTGAGGTCGCGGTTTGGCATGGAGATCCAGTCTCCACGTTTGAGCATATTGTTGGCGGTCAGCTGGATGCTGGCTACAAGCCCCATGATGGTGTCTTTGAATAACAACATCAGGACTGCGGCAGACGCACCCAACGCAGTGATTATGGCTATTGGGGTCTTGTTCACCAGTATGCTTATGGCTATTATCACGCCTACTCCGATTACTATAAGCTTGAACATCTGGAATATGCCCTTTACTGCGTATGGCCTCAGCTTTTCACGCTTTAGGAAAGCGAGGTAAAGGTTGTTGAAGAGTATGACAATGATTCTCACGAGAGCCCAAAGGATATAGAATGACGTGAGAGTGTCTACCCATCTGACTGAATCCGGCGTGTCGGAGAAGAATTCCGGAAGAAGCCACGACACCACTATTGCGGGTGCCAATTGCGATACCGCCTTCATGAACGACGGATTAAACATGTCGTCGTCCCATTCTGTCGGGCTCCGAAGTATTACTTTCTCCAGTACGTTCAATATCATCTTCGCGATATAATAGGCTGCAACTGCGAGCAAGCCTAACGAGAAGAGGAGAATAAGCGTGATTATTTGGGAACTGAAGGGTCCGTTAATCACGCCTTCAAGTGATTCTTTTATAGAATTTATCAAGGTCATAAATTGAAAGTTTATTTAACTGAAGTTTCGCAAGCTGCACTTCAGTGGTTTAACGTTTATAGTTTAAGGTTTAAGATTCACGAAAATCCACGAATTTTTTCATTATACAAAATTTAATGATCATAAACCATAAACATTAAACCTTAAATTATTTAATATTCTGTTTCATCATGAGACCATTGTCGGAGAGTATGATTTCCGCTTTGCCGCCCTCTCTCAATTCCCCGAACAATATCTCCCTCATAAGGATAGGTTTCAGACGGTTAGTGATTACCCTGTCTATTTCCCTGGCTCCATATTCGGGCGTGAATCCTTCCGAGAGGAGATATTGGTGGGCTTCGTCGGAGAGGATAAGCTCCACATTCTTATTGCTGAGCTGACGGCGCAGCATGTCAAGTTTCTTGTCAAGGATGCGCGACGCCATATCGCGTGTCATGTCGTTGAATACTATGGTGGCGGATAGGCGGTTGATGAATTCGGGCTTGAAAGATCTCTTCACCTGGCGCATCATTGCTTCGCCGGATGACGTGGTGTTGCCGAATCCCACTTTTGCTTGTGAGGCATACTGTGCGCCGGCATTGGAGGTCATTATCAATATCACGTTTCTGAAATCCGCATGATTCCCCTTATTGTCGGTGAGACGTGCGTAGTCCATCACTTGCAGGAGGATGTTGTAGATGTCGGGATGCGCCTTCTCTATCTCGTCGAGGAGAAGGACGCAGTTGGGGGATTTGCGTATGGCATCAGTGAGTTGTCCTCCATCCTCATATCCCACATAACCTGCCGGCGAACCGATGAGCTTTGCCACGGCGTGTTTCTCTGCAAATTCGCTCATGTCAAAACGTATCAGCTCTATGCCTAATTCCTGGGCAAGCACGCGTGCCACCTCCGTCTTTCCCACGCCGGTAGGTCCGACAAACAGCAGGGAGGCAAGGGGCTTCGAATCCTCTGTCAGCCCTGCCTTCGACATCTGTACTGCCTCCGTGACGCTCTTCACCGCCTTGTCCTGCCCGAATATCTTGGAAAGGATCCGAGGCTCAAGCGATTCAAGACGGCTCGTGTCGTCCTCCTTGATGGATATGGAGTCTACCTTGCATATCTTGGAAAGCACCTCGGCAATGAGATCGACATCCACGGTCTGTTCTCCGGAAGGCAGGGGATGTATGCGGCGATATGCTCCCGCCTCATCGATAAGGTCGATTGCCTTGTCGGGCAGGAAGCGGTCAGAGAGATGACGGGCTGCGGAGGTTACGGCAAACTCTATTGTCTTGTCGGGGAGAATGACACCATGGAAATTCTCATAGTTCCCCTTCAGTTTGCTGATTATAGAGATGGTCTCCTGTATGGATGGTTCCGGTATGTCGATTTGCCGGAATCTTCTGACGAGTCCCTTGCTCTTTGCGAAATGACGTTTGTATTCATCGTATGTGGTTGATCCGATGAAACGTATCTTGCCTGTCTCGAGATACGGCTTCAGCATATTGGATGCGTCCATCGCGCCTTCTCCGGTTGCGCCCGCGCCTACAAGACCATGTATCTCATCGATGTATATGATTGGATTCTCCTCGCGGCTTATCCCGTCCATTATCAATTTGAGACGTTTCTCAAAATCCCCTCTGAACTGTGTGCCGGCGAGAAGGGTGCCTATCTCAAGCTGATATATCTTTGAGTCCTTGAGCGAGTCGGGCACGTCTCCCTTGTTTATCAGGGCGGCAAGACCATACACGAGGGCGGTTTTGCCCACGCCCGGCTCCCCGATATGCAGCACGTTGTTCTTATCCTTACGGCAAAGCACGCGTATCGTATTCTCCAGTTCCGTCTCCCTGCCGACAAGCGGGTTGCGTTGCTCGGTGTTGTCGTTCATGCAGACCACGAATCTCTTCCATTGCATACCGTCGTTGTCGGGCAACTCTTCCGATTCAAGCCAATCGTCGTCCATGAAATCATCTTGCATGAGATAGGAATCGGCGGTATTATAATTATCGACGATGTTGCACATCAGGGTTGCCTCATCGCCGTCAACCTCGTTCAGCAGCAGATAGCGGGCATGTGATTCCGGAAGCTCAAGCAATGCCTTGATTACGTGGGGCACCTCGATTATATTTTTTGCGGCATTGATGGCGGATGTTGATGCCATTTCAAGCATCTGTTTCAGTTGTGCTGAGATTGCATTAGTCGTATCTTCTCCTTCCGGTATCTTGTCAAGGATATTGAGATATGCCTGAATGTTGTTCATGAGCCGTATCATTTTGCCGCCGCAGTCTTTGATTGCTTTTCTGAATTGCATCTGATGGCAGAGCGACATAAGAAAATGTTCGGGTGTGGCATATTCATTCCTCTTCTCCTCCACAATGTCAAACATCATGTCTAAGCTTGTCTCAAGCTTCTGAGAGTAATATATTTGATTTTCCATACGAGATTTAGAAGTGGTCTTAAATGAGTTCCTTATAGCTTGCTATGGTTATTCCGCCACTATCGTTAGTCGCAGCGGGAAACCTTGCTCTCGAGCGAGGTTTGTGGCTTGTCCGGCTTTCGTGAGTGCGATGTCGTAGCTGTAGCACCCTACAGGTGCCTTGTCAGAATGATGCACTTGGAGCATGAGGCTTTCTGCTTCTGCTTGGCTTTTATGGAAGATTGTGGTGAGGATCATCACTACAAATTCCATGGTGGTGAAATCATCGTTGTGGATATAGACGATATATCTGCGAGGCACACGCAAATCCGTGCGTTGTCTCTCCTTTGTGTTTGAATTTTCCTGTGACATACTGCAAAGTTAATCAAAAAATAATTAACTTTGTCAATTATTTTTTGGAGATTACTAATCATTCTTGATTCTTTGAATTCTTGATTCTTTGAAATGTAAAGATGAAGATAATTTATAACAAAATCATACCTTTCGGACGCGGCATGTATGTGATCAATCTTTTCGGGGTTTTGTTTGCAAAGGGACCATGTAATAAGTTTATAATCAATCATGAATTGATTCATACAGCCCAGATAAAGGAGCTCGGCTACATTCCGTTCTATATTCTGTATGTTATTGAATGGGTATTCCGTCTTTTCCAATATGGATCTTCGCTGAAAGCATATTTCAACATCTCGTTTGAGCGTGAGGCATACGCATGTCAGGATGATTTGGATTACCTTAAAACACGGAGGCATTATAGCTTTATCCGCTATGTGAAACGGGGAGGTCAGAGGTAAGGAAAGGTTTACGGCAGTCGCCATGATTGTTTTTATTTATCAAAAAAATGTTAACTTTGCAGACTAAAGGGTAAATTAAATATTGAAATTAAATTTGTCGGTGGCAATAGGTAGAAATGTGCCGTATTTTAATTTCATTATTAACATATTTAATACAAAATAATTGCAAAAATCATGATTTCGTTATGAAATGATGGAAGCTGTAGAAAAAGTCGTGGCATGCAATTTTACGGGGACGTGTATCCGTGTCGATTGGCACGGAGAGGTTATTGTGTGCATTTTTTACAAAGATTAAACTAACCTAAATTATTAATAAGTATTAAAAATTGTTAATCACCAATGAAGAAAACAATTAGAAATCCGTTTGTGATGCTGATTGTGCTTGTAGTGGCGGTCTGCTCGTTGAAGGGGGCTTTCGCTTCCGCGTGGACTGTCAATCCTGCCGATTATCGTTACGACATGAGTCTCTATTTTGAACTCTCGTTTGGAAATCCCGCTGCGTGGGATGCTGCCTCTGATTATGAGGTGGCTGCATTTGTGGGCGATGAATGCAGAGGTGTCTCTGAGATTCTGCCCAATGCCAATGATTGTCTCTACATGCGTATCCGCAGCAATGAGGCAAATGGGGAAACAGTTACTTTTAAGCTGAGGAAGAAGGGCAGCACGGATGATGCTGTCATTGAAGGCGTGTCGATGGCTTTTGAAGCTGATAAGGCTATCGGTCTTCCCTCTGATCCCTACAAATTGGTTGTGAACAGATATTTTAATGTTGAGGTCAGTGCGGCTGATGGCGGTTCTGTAAGTTTTGAGAACGGCAGATATGCTGAAGGCACCGAGCTCACTGCTGTTGCCAATCCGGATCTGAAGTTCCGTTTCGTGAAGTGGAGCGACGGCGACACTAATCAGGAACGTAATATTGTAGTCGATGGCGACCTGAATATCACAGCCGAGTTTGAGCAGAATATATTTATGCTTAAATATATGGTGGAAGGCAAAGAGTACAATTCGTTTGACCTGGAGGTAGGTGCCGAAATCCCTGCGGTTGAGGATCCTGTGAAAGAGGGCTTTAAGTTCAACGGCTGGGATGGTCTTCCTGAGACAATGCCTGCGAATGACGTGACGGTAAATGCGTTGTTCCTCCAATATTTTAAAGTGAATATCTCTGCCGGAGAGGGTGGTACCGTAAACTTTGAAGCTAAGGAAGAGGGTTATCTTGATGGTGATGAAATCACGGTTACTGCTACTGCCGCTGACGATAAGTTCCGTTTCGTGAAGTGGAGCGACGGCGTTACAGAAGCTACCCGTACAATCTCAGTCAACAGCAATATTGACTTGGTAGCCGAGTTTGAGCAGTATCTCTATACTATCACTTATAAGGTAGAAGGTAAGGATTACAAGACTGCGAAAGTTGAGAAGGGTACAGCAATCCCTGCAGTTGAGGATCCTGTGAAAGAGGGCTTCAAGTTTAATGGCTGGGAAGGTCTTCCCGAGACAATGCCTGCTGAGGATATTACAGTAAACGCTCTCTTCCTACAATACTTTGCAGTTGCAATCACAGCCGGAGAGGGTGGTTCTGTTGACTTTGAGGCTAAGGAAGGGGGTTATCTTGAAGGTGATGAAATCACGGTTACTGCAACCGCTGGCGAGAAGTTCCGTTTCGTGGAATGGAGTGATGGCGTTAAGGATAATCCTCGAAAGATTACTGTTGCCGGAAACATCGACCTTTCTGCTAAGTTTGAGCAGAATGTCTTTACAATTACCTACATGGTGGACGGTGAGGTCTACGATACAGAGGATGTTGAGGCAGGAGCCAAGATTGAGGCAAAGGCAGGACCCGTGAAAGAGGGGTATGAGTTCGCAGGTTGGGAGGGTCTCCCCGAGACAATGCCTGCCAAGGACGTTACCGTAAACGCAACCTACACCAAATATTATACTGTAGATATTACAGCCGGAAACGGTGGTAAGGTGGACTTCAAGAACGGTCAGTACCTTGACGGCACTGAGATCGAGTTCACCGCGACCGCAGAAGGGAAGTACCGCTTCGTTAAGTGGAGCGATGGCGACACGAATGCAACCCGTAAGATGACTGTCAAGGGTGACATCAAGCTGTCCGCCGAGTTCGAGCAGTACATCTTCACCCTCACCTACATGTTGGACGGTGAGGTTTACAAGACAGTTGATGTTGAGGCTGGAGCCAAGATTGTAGCCGAGGATGGACCTGAGAAGGATGGCTACGAGTTCGCAAGCTGGGAGGGTCTCCCCGAGACAATGCCTGCCAAGGACGTTACCGTAAACGCAACCTACACCAAATATTATACTGTAGATATTACAGCCGGAAACGGTGGTAATGTGGACTTCAAGAACGGTCAGTACCTTGACGGCACTGAGATCGAGTTCACCGCAACCGCTGATCCGAAGTACCGCTTCGTTAAGTGGAGCGACGGCGACACGAATGCAACCCGTAAGATTACAGTTGCAGGTGACATCAAACTGTCCGCCGAGTTCGAGCAGTACATCTTCACCCTCACCTACATGTTGGACGGTGAGGTTTACAAGGCAGTTGATGTTGAGGCAGGAGCCAAGATTGTAGCCGAGGATGGACCTGAGAAGGATGGCTACGAGTTCGCAAGCTGGGAGGGTCTCCCCGAGACAATGCCCGCCAAGGACGTTACCGTAAACGCAACCTTTACCAAATACCATTCAGTAGATATTACAGCCGGAAACGGTGGTAAGGTGGACTTCAAGAACGGTCAGTACCTTGACGGCACTGAGATCGAGTTCACCGCGACCGCAGAAGGGAAGTACCGCTTCGTTAAGTGGAGCGATGGCGACACGAATGCAACCCGCAAGATGACAGTTGTAGGTGACATCAAACTGTCCGCCGAGTTCGAGCAGTACATCTTCACCCTCACCTACATGGTGGACGGCGAGGTCTACGATACAGAGGATGTTGAGGCAGGAGCCAAGATTGAGGCAAAGGCAGGACCGGTGAAAGATGGCTACGAGTTCGCAGGTTGGGAGGGTCTCCCCGAGACAATGCCTGCCAAGGACGTTACCGTAAACGCAACCTACACCAAATATTATACTGTAGATATTACAGCCGGAAACGGTGGTAATGTGGACTTCAAGAACGGTCAGTACCTTGACGGCACTGAGATCGAGTTCACCGCAACCGCTGATCCGAAGTACCGCTTCGTTAAGTGGAGCGACGGCGACACGAATGCAACCCGTAAGATTACAGTTGCAGGTGACATCAAACTGTCCGCCGAGTTCGAGCAGTACATCTTCACCCTCACCTACATGTTGGACGGTGAGGTTTACAAGGCAGTTGATGTTGAGGCAGGAGCCAAGATTGTAGCCGAGGATGGACCTGAGAAGGATGGCTACGAGTTCGCAAGCTGGGAGGGTCTCCCCGAGACAATGCCCGCCAAGGACGTTACCGTAAACGCAACCTTTACCAAATACCATTCAGTAGATATCACAGCCGGAAACGGTGGTAATGTGGACTTCAAGAACGGTCAGTACCTTGACGGCACTGAGATCGAGTTCACGGCAGTAGCTGATCCGAAGTACCGCTTCGTTAAGTGGAGCGACGGCGACACGAAAGCGACCCGTAATATTACAGTTGCAGGCGACATCAAACTTTCCGCCGAGTTCGAGCAGTATGTCTTCACGCTCACCTACATGGTGGACGGCGAGGTCTACAAGTCAGTTGATGTGGAGGCAGGAGCCACAATCGCAGCAGTTGATGCTCCTAAGAAAGAGGGTTATGAGTTCGCAGGTTGGGATGCACTTCCCGAGACAATGCCCGCTAAGGATGTTACCGTAAATGCAACCTTCACCCAGTACCATTCAGTGGAGATCACAGCCGGAGAGGGTGGTAAGGTTGAATTCAAGAACGGTCAGTACCTTGCCGGCACTGAGATAGAGTTCACGGCAGTAGCTGATCCGAAGTACCGCTTCGTTAAGTGGAGCGACGGCGACACGAAAGCAACCCGTAAGATGACAGTTGCAGGCGACATCAAACTTTCCGCCGAGTTCGAGCAGTACGTCTTCACCCTTACCTACATGTTGGACGGTGAGGTTTACAAGACAGTTGATGTTGAGGCTGGAGCCAAGATTGCAGCAGTTGATGCACCTGAGAAAGAGGGTTATGAGTTCGCAGGTTGGGATGCACTTCCCGAGACAATGCCCGCTAAGGACGTTACCGTAAATGCAACCTTCACCCAGTACCATTCAGTGGAGATCACAGCCGGAGAGGGTGGTAAGGTTGAATTCAAGAACGGTCAGTACCTTGCCGGCACTGAGATAGAGTTCACGGCAGTAGCTGATCCGAAGTACCGCTTCGTTAAGTGGAGCGACGGCGACACGAAAGCGACCCGTAATATTACAGTTGCAGGCGACATCAAACTTTCCGCCGAGTTCGAGCAGTACGTCTTCACCCTTACCTACATGTTGGACGGTGAGGTTTACAAGACAGTTGATGTTGAGGCTGGAGCCAAGATTGTAGCCGAGGATGGACCTGAGAAGGAGGGTTACGAGTTCGCAAGCTGGGAGGGTCTCCCCGAGACAATGCCCGCCAAGGACGTTACCGTAAACGCAACCTTCACCAAATACCATTCAGTAGATATTACAGCCGGAAACGGTGGTAATGTGGACTTCAAGAACGGTCAGTACCTTGACGGCACTGAGATCGAGTTCACCGCAACCGCTGATGCCAAGTACCGCTTCGTTAAGTGGAGCGACGGCGACACGAATGCAACCCGTAAGATGACAGTTGCAGGCGACATCAAGCTGTCCGCCGAGTTCGAGCAGTACGTCTTCACCCTTACCTACATGGTGGACGGTGAGGTTTACAAGGCAGTTGATGTTGAGGCAGGAGCCAAAATTGAGGCAAAGGCAGGACCCGTGAAGGATGGCTACGAGTTCGCAGGTTGGGAGGGTCTCCCCGAGATAATGCCTGCCAAGGACGTTACCGTAAACGCAACCTACACCAAATATTATACTGTAGATATTACAGCCGGAAACGGTGGTAATGTGGACTTCAAGAACGGTCAGTACCTTGACGGCACTGAGATCGAGTTCACCGCAACCGCTGATGCCAAGTATCGTTTCGTTAAGTGGAGCGACGGCGACACGAATGCAACCCGTAAGATGACAGTTGCAGGCGACATCAAGCTGTCCGCCGAGTTCGAGCAGTACATCTTCACCCTCACCTACATGGTGGACGGTGAGGTTTACAAGGCAGTTGAGGTTGAGACCGGAACTGAAATCGCAGCAGTTGATGCACCTGAGAAAGAGGGTTACGAGTTTACCGGTTGGGCAAATCTTCCTGAGACAATGCCTTCCGAAGACTTGACAGTAGAGGCGGAATATACAGCAATACTCTACAACCTCACAGTATATCTTGACGGAGATATCTTCTATACCGCACAGCTTGAGATGGGTGCTCCGATTGAGATACCTGAGGTAGAACTCCCTTCCAACAGAGTATTTGATGGCTGGGAAGAGGAGATTCCGGCAACAATGCCTTCACATGATGTCGAGATCCACGGCACCACCTCAGTAATATCCGGTCTGACAAGCATCTTCACAGATGAGAACGAGAGATTGACAGTATATAATCTCCGTGGTATCCTTATCCTGAAAGATGTCACCATCAAGGAGGCTGCCGAGCGTCTACCCAAAGGAATGTACATCATCAATGGCAGAAAGGTGGCATTCTAAAGAGTAGAGGCAAGATATCTTCAATGAATATCAGAAGAAACAAATAAACAACAAATAATAAACAGACAGATTATGCTTAAACAGATTTTGCAGACGCTGTTTATCGGATCATGTATGCTGACCCCGGGACTTGCCCGGGGCGGCGTACTGACCGCAGACGGTGCAAAGACCGCCGCCGCGACTTTTTTCCGCAACGGTGATGTCTCTCGTTTGGCAGACGTTGACGCGCTGAAACTTGTGCATGTGGAGACTGCTGGATCCACTCCGAAGTATTATGTGTTTAACGCCATTGACGGAGAGGGATTCATCATCGTGTCGGCAGATGACACGGTGGAGCCTGTGATCGGTTTCTCCACTACCTCGGTATGGCAGCAACAGTCTGTTCCCGAGATGGCGGGTCAGATGCTGATGCGTGTGGAACAACCTAAGATTGCCACTACCCGCAGCATTGCGGTGCCGATGGCTAATTCAGTCGAGAAAGTGCTCGCCACTCCCACATGGAGTCAGGAAGCCCCTTTCAACAACAATGTGCCCAACCGTCGTCTCGTAGGATGCGTCGGAACCGCATTGGCTGAAATCATGAAATATTATGATTATCCCGCCATGCGTCCCGCTTCTCTCGTGAAAGACGGGGAGACTACTGCATACGACTGGAAAAATATGCGCAACGACAATTATCGTAACAATGGCTATTCTTCCGAAGAGGCTGACGCGGTGGCGACTCTCGTGGCTGACGCGGCAATAGCGATAGGCACCGACTTCGGCATGTCAAGTTCAAGCGCATTCGAGGTGAAAGTGCCCGCTGCTCTTGTAGAGATGTTCGGTTATGATGCCGGTGTGTCATACAAGAAGGGTAGCGAGATGGATCGTGCATCTTGGGATGCCTTGATCGTAAATGAGATTGATGAAGGTCGTCCGGTGCTTTACAGCGGTCAGGATGTATCCGCAGGTCACGCTTTCGTGTGCGACGGCTACAGAATGATGGGCGACACCCCTTATTTCCATATCAATTGGGGCTGGGGCGGCTCTGCCGACGGTTTCTATGCATCAAACGCATTGAACCCAACCGTCAGCACATCTCATAGCTTCAACAACCTCACGACAATAGTCTACAACATCAAACCCACAGAAAGAGCCTCAAGATGGTCTCCCATACATATCACGAGCGACGAACGCCAGATCGGTATGACCATCAACGTGACCGATCTTCAGCCCGGGGTCTCATTCTCCGTGAGGGTAGGTGCGCTAAAGAACATCACCAACAATGATTTCTCCGGCAGCATATCCACCGGTCTGTTCAGTGCTGACGGCACATTCAAGGCTCTTCTCGGCAACGGAAGAAATATCGGCATACAGTCTTTGCAGATTGTAAACTACACGGACTTCTCCTGCACAGTGCCCGAAGGGACTCAGATTGCCGATGGCGATGTGGTGCGTGTCGTGACAAAAGGATCCGGCGACGACAACTGGCTGCCGGTTGCAAACGACCTTCTCACTCTTGGCGAGGCTCTGGCGAAAGGGTATGATATACCTTATTTCAACATGACCATGCCCGCTGATGTGGAGGGTGCCGTGATCACTTGCGATGATCCGCGCGTCATAAAGGGACGTGACTTCACTTTCAATGTTGTGTCTACATCTCCCGACCAGGTTGTGTCGGTGAAGGCTAACGGATTCATTCTTTCTCCGGATGCCAACCACAACTATAAGGTGACAAACGTCAACAGCGACCAGGAGATAAGCGTGATTGTGCGCAATGCTGCCGATGTAATTTCAAAACGTAACCTTTGGGTACAAGCCGGCAACCTTTCGCAGCTCATTAGTGACGAAGATGCTGGAATAATCACTGACCTTACGCTGTATGGAACAATTGATGTGAACGACTTCACGTTCATGCGAGAGAGGATGAAACTTTCTCGTCTTGACATATCAGGTGTGAATATCGTTGCAAACGGTGCGAACCCTGCTAATGCAATTCCTGCAAAGGCATTCACGAAATGTTCATCACTCCGTCAGATTATCCTTCCGAGAAACCTTAACACTTTCAAGAGCGGATGTTTCAGCTACAGCGGTCTTCAATCTATTGAGATTCCAGCATCGGTAAGCAATTATGAATATAATATTTTTCTTGGTTGCCGCAGCTTGAATGAGGTGATTGTGCGTCGCTCTTCTCCGGCATGGGTAAACTGGTGTGTGTTCGAGGGAACTCCAAAAGCCAAACTTGTTGTGCCTGTAGGTGCTACTGCCGCTTATAAGGCTAAGGAGAACTGGCAGGACTTCAAGGAATTTGTTGAGGAGAATGCCGTGGCTGCAACAGAATACAATGTTATACTTCAGGAGACAAGTGGTGTTAAATTCACTGCGCTCTCTGAAGGCACTACAGTAGCTCCGGGCTCACAGTATTCATTTACTGTTGAAACGGCTGACTCTTATGGCGATGCCATGATGGAAATGTATGCCAACAACACTCGTCTCTATCCTGACAATTCTGGTGTATACAAAGCGACCATCAATTCCAACACTCTTATCCATGCCAACTTCCGTCAGCCGGAGGAAAGCTACGATATGTCGCCTTGGAAGATTACAGGAGCTGCCGGAGGCGTGGGTCTTGTCTCTGACGTGGTGAATGTGGCGGTTGGAAAATCGTTTACGATTCGTGCGAACGCTCTTGCCATTCCTTCTGACAATGCTGCTCTATTCTATTGTGCCGCACTTACGGATAAGGATAACCGTATTAAGGAACTGATTTCTCCGGTAGTGTCAAATTCTTCATATAACTTTGGAAATCTTCCTTGCAATTTTACTTGTCAGATAAAGGATGCTACAGTACGTGAAGGCAATATGATCCGTATCGTTTCTTCTTTTAATAAGAAGAAATGGAGTGTTGTGAAGGCTGACAGCGACACAATAACTGATTATATCTCGGCGGTGGGCAACCGTGTGGTATATCATAATATCAATATGCCTGAGAAGATTGAGGGCGCAAATATACAAGGAGCTGTAACACAAGTAGTGAGAGGGATGCCTTTGAATCTAAGGGTTACTCCGGTGGCTGTGACCAACCGTATCACAATTGCTGTGAATGGAATAAACAAGGTGGTTGACGCTGCTGTGGCAAATCTTAATATACCTTCTGTTACAGAGGATCTTGAGATTGCTATTCAGGTGGTACCTCAGGGTGCTAATGCCTATACTGTAGTGAATGTGCGTGAAGGGGAGCTTGCTGCCAAGATTGAGCAGTGTCCTGCTCGTCTTAAAGTGATAGGTACGATCCGCACCGAGGATTTTGATGCATTCCGCAACCATGCAGCCACAATCGTTGACCTTGACCTTTCAGATGCAACTATAAAGGGTGTGCGTGATCTTGCAAATGCAATCCCATCAGATGCATTTGCCTCGAAGAATGCCGGAGTTGCAACTGCTTTGCAGACAGTCATTCTTCCTAATAATCTTGTCAATATTGAGGGAAATGCATTTAGCCGTTGCTCTAAACTTTCAGAAATCACACTTCCTGCTTCCGTACAATATGTGGGAGAGGGAGCATTCTCTGCATGTATCGCATTGAAGAAGATTGTGATGAAGGGAAATGAACCTCCCGTAACGGGCAATATGACCCCCTTCCCGTCTAATCCCTCAGCTATAACATTGGAAGTACCTAAGGGGGCTGAGAACTTATATAGTACGGCAGCTTATTGGAAGGATCTGGGACAGACAACATCCATCCGTTACTTCAATATCCAGATTGATCAAGACCGCTCATTCAAATATGGTAGTGCGACTTGGGATTATGATAAGGTGCCAGAGAATATAGGCAATAACCCGCAGGTAGGTATGCCAAATCTTAAGCCCTCGTATTATATCCCGAATCCGGTATTCCGTCCCAACGTGGCGTTCAAGGTATATGACAATGGTGTGGATAAGTCGGAGCGTACACCCTACTACGGTTGTTACCGAGGTGTCTATAAGGTGCCTTATTCTCCTGTTGAGAACCACGTGATAAAGGTAGTGTTCTTCTATAGTTTCGCATTTGAGACTCCAGAATCAATCACTCCTGAGTTTGTTGATCTCGATCCGGAAAATGAATGGAAGGATATCCCTGACTTCTGGGTGTTTGATCCCGAAAGCACCACTTGGGACTACAGCAGACCCTCTAATGTGCCTACACCTACTCTTTACCGCGAGGCTTACAACTATAAGTTCCGTCTGAAGAATCCTGCTCCGAATATAGAACTGACTGTCGTTGCTGAAAGTAAGATAATGACCTCTGTCGGCAAGGAGAATCCTACATACCGCACCGAGACCACGCGTCTTGTGCCGGATGAGAATGGTGTCTATACATTCGAAAATCTCCAGGGCGATACCAAGATTAAGGTCACGACTTCTCTTGTTGTCGAAGATGGTGATGACGTTTCTCAGGATGAGGTTAAACTCGTAGAGAATGAAAACGCGAAGGATATAACCACCCTCAACATCGGCGGTGAATTGGATGAAGATGCATTCCGCAATCTCCGTGATAAGTTTGAATCGCTTGAGGTGCTCAACCTCTCGGAAATGACTAACGAGTCTATCCCGACTGATGCATTCAAAGGCATGGAGAATCTTAAGGATGTGGTGCTCCCCGCTACCGTATCTTCTGTAGGTGCCAACTCTTTCGCAGGATGTAGCAATCTTGAATCTGTGACTCTCGCAAGCGTGGAGTCTATCGGCGACAGTGCATTTGCCGGATGTTCGTCTCTTACAAGCATCATGATCATGAGCCGGACACAGGCTGCTACCCGTGCCGGTGAAGGCGTGACGGATACTTCATTCAAGGGCATCAACCCCAACTGTCTCATCTATCTGCCCGAAGGCTTCGACGGTGTGACAGGCGATTCGCTCAACGTCATCATCAATAAGGCGGGCTCTCGTGTGGCTCGTGCCGACATTGCTATCGATGGCAAGTATGCGTTCAACGCGCCTGCAAGCTTCAGCCTTGCCGACCATAAGATCTCTCTTACTGTCGACGTTCCGGGTGCTGTAGGTGATGAGTTTGGCGGATGGAGAGGCATTGTGCTTCCGTTCACTCCGACTGAATTTGAGTTTGGCAAGGAGTTCACTCCGCGTGACAATGATGGTATCTCGCTCATTTCATTCGCTGATGAGAACGCTGAGACATTGACCCCTGTGGATACTATCAAGGCAAACCATCCGTTCCTTGCAAACGTATACGCCCCGTTTGAGTCTGTGCCCGTCACATTCTCGGCTACCGGTGTCTCAACCCCTGATTCACTCGTCTACGACGTGGAATACACTCCGGTTCCGGAAGAGGTGAAGGCTGTAGGTAAGAACTTCACTCTCTATGGCAACTACAACACTGAGCGTTGCGCAAGTAATCTCTATCTTCTCGATGAGGCTGGTGCTACATTCAATAAGGTAGAGGCTGACACAGTGCCTGCTGCTTTCGAAGCTTATCTATTTGCGAATGATAATGCCGCTGCTGCTTCGTTCAAAGTTGGTGAGCATGCTGTATGGGTAGTTGATCCGGCTGCTTCATTGGCATCCGGCTCGAAACTCTACCGCTCTTCAAAAGTAGAGCTTTCAAGCTTGACCACAAAGGCTGATATCTTCTATACTCTCGACGGTTCTGAACCTAATGAGAATAGCATTAAATACACTGAGCCTATCAGCCTCACGACCGATACCTTGACTGTGAAGGCTTATGCCAAGTATAAGGATTATGCATCTGATGTAGTAAGCCTCGACTATATGTTGAGAAAGACAAACATGGATTACGCTCTCGAAGAGGGTTGGAACTGGATCTCCCACAATGTGGAGAATGCCGTGGCTGTCGACAGCATCCTTTCAGCAGATGTTGACCGTGTGCTTTCTCAGACTCAGGAAGTGATTCGCGACCCGCAGCTCGGTCTCGTAGGTACACTCACAGAACTAAAACCCCTTGAGGCTTATAAGGTATTCACTAAGGGTGCAGTTCAGAACAACAATGTGGCAGGCGTTTCATTCGACCCCTCCGCTGCTATCACTCTGAACAAGGGCTGGAATTGGATCGGTTGCCCCGTAGATGAAGGCAGCCTCAACGTATCCGACCTCTTCTCTAATCTCGCAGCAGAGGAAGGCGACATGATCGTAGGTCGCGACGGCTTCATGCAGTTGAGCGCAGAGGGTGAGTGGATCGGTGATCTCGGTCATTTGGAACATGGTGCCGGCTACCTATTCTTCAGCAACAACGATAAAGAATTCATCTACAACATCGTTGCCGAATCAGAGGCACAGCCTTCAAGAAGAATCGAAAGAAAAGAGAGCGAGGCTGGATGGGTTGTCATGAGTGGCAAATATCCCTCCGTAATGCCTGTGACTGCACGCATAGCTGAAGCCGGTGGCATATTCGTTGACGGCGACGACTATGAAGTGGCAGCATTCTGTGGTGACGAATGTCGTGGTATCGGAGTCGTTGTTGACGGCTACATGATGATCAGCGTCTTCGGTAACACCGGCGACGAGATCAGATTCCGTGTAATCTCAGCCATCACACACGAAGAATCCGCACTTGAGCAGAGAATCAACTTCAACGAAGACTTCGTAGGTACGCTTGGCGATCCCTACATCATCAACGTCGACGTTAAGTCAGGTGTAGACAGCATCCAGAATGGTGAGGTAGTAGTCACTGTAGAGAATGGCAAACTCATCGTCAAAGGAGAAACCGGAGCAATCAAGAGCGTAGAGGTTTACGATCTCAACGGAATGAAAGTTGCCGAGGCTGCATCCGAAATCGAAGAGAACCTCGCAGCAGGCATCTATGTAGTAGTCATCAATACCGCCGACGGCAAAGTAAGCCGCAAGGTAGAGGTGAAATAAAAAATAGAATAGAAATAAACAAGAAGCAGGTCGAGTGCCCCTCATCAAAACAGATCACTCGACCATCCATTAGAAAAAGCGGGTCTTCCGACCGGCGGTTACACCAACCGCCGTCAGAAGACCCGCTTTCTCGTTTGCAGTTTCGCGAGATGAAAGAAGTTCAAAGAGTCCCAGTCACGGCGATTCCATCGCGTGACATCCCCTTTCATCCCCAAAATCAATAAAGCAGCCCCAAAAGCAATAAAAAAAGATTCCCATCCCAAAGACATTACGTATCCAGTGATCAGGCCAAAGGTCCGATTCCCCACAATAGTTTCAAAATAACATTCCTCTGTCAAAAGCTATCACTAACTTTGCTGCACAATCCGGAAGGGGAGGCCATCCTGGTCGGATGACGGCAACTACGGTTGCCGGATATCAGCCTCCATTTACGCTGTGATCAGGCGTACAAAAACCGAAGGAGACCTCGACAGCGGAATGCATAACACTGTCGATAAAAGAGAACATTGGCATACTGAAAACCGTTCTGCGATTCCAAAGGGTAGCCGGTAATCCGTGCTTTCAACCCATCCCGCTGCCACCTGCAGCGCAACGATGAGGGCTTTTGCTGCCGGATCCGACTACAAAACAGATTGATCATCTACAACCTATAGGGAAAGTGACGGGCTCAAAAAGATTATTAAGCCTGGGTCATCCTCACGCGTCGCAAATCACGTTGATCACGGATCTCTACGACGAAAAATATGTCGGTTCCCTGCAAGTGCAGGCAGCCCGGGCGGGAATGGACTTTCCCGCTGGCCATTACTTATAAGTAAGGCAGATCCGATACACCACGCCCGGACCACCGGGATGCGCCGGCACTTCCCATGCCGTCATTGTCCACGGACCGGAATACGATCCCCTCCGCCATACCTGATAGCAAAAGCCCTGACCGGAGAAATCCGACAGCGTAGCAGTTTTGTTCCGGGTGTGAGCGCGAAGCGCGAATATCGTATCCATACGTCCCGACCCCCTCGTTTACGCTACGGTGGCGCCTTATACTGTAAGAAGGACACTGGTATCGAAACCTTTCATCCCTGCACCTCTGTTATAAGCATCGTGAGGAAACCAAGGTTGCTTGATTGCAAGATGAGCGCAATGAGAAGTTCGCCCACTTGCTCTTATGGAATCGGAGCCATACCGGCTCATGTCCGTGCGGGTCACAACACCTCAGGCCCCCCATACAGAACGGAGCGTAGAATCTTACGGCAAACCCGACATGGCGACCGGATTTCCTGGAAAGCTACTGAGAAAACCGGCAACCGCCATAATAAGGAGAATCAAAATCTCTATTCCGATTCCATCAGAATAGGATTCCTGATTCTTTTTGTGTAGAGTGATCAGACCAAAGGTCCGATTCCATCGTCCAAGGCTACCGTGAAGATTCCGCTATACAATCTCATCGTATGGCAATGCCATACGTAAAAGCCCGGTTCGTCCGGGCTTTTTTTTATGAAGAACACTCAGATTCCTACTTCACATAGTTTGTGTATTTTCATGTGTTGAAAAACCGTTGAAAATCTGTGATAAAAGTTTGCGTAAATGGATTTTAATATCTATTTTTGTGCAAACCAAAACGCTATTGCAATGTCTACCTATATCAATCCGATGACCGATTTCGGTTTCAAGTATATATTCGGTAGGGAAGAGTCGAAGGACTTCCTTATTGATTTCCTCAACAATCTGTTGAAGGATGAGCCGGGATTTGACACGATTATCGACCTTCAGTATCTTGACAAGGAGAAGAGCCGGAGACGTAAGAGGGAGAGGGGTGTAATCTATGACATCCACTGCCAGACAACAAATGGGAAACGCTTTACTGTCGAGATGCAGAACAGTAGCCAGAATTATTACATTGACCGAATGGTATATTATGCCTCGAAAGCGATAGTTGACCAAGGAGAGGTAGGGTCGGACTGGCTGTATGAGTTTGAGCCGATATACATCATCTCGTTCATGAATTTCTGTCTTGAACAATTTAAGGATGAGTTTAGGATAGATGCCGCGTTGTGTGACCTCCGGACACACCAACCGATCAGCGACAAGCAACGTTACATATTCATACAGCTTCCGTTATTCGGTAAGGATAAACCGGAGGACTGCAGTGAGAAGATAGATCAGTGGTTTTATATATTTAACAACATGAGTACTATGGAAACAATGCCATTCACACAAAAGGATAGACTTTTCCACCGGTTGTCATCGGTGGCATCCTACGCGAATCTGAGTGATGAAGATAAGATGGAGTATGATGCTGATCTGAAGGCCTACCGAGATATTGTCGGTCAACTCTCTTTCGCTAAGGCAGAAGGTCGAGAGGAGGGTCGAGAGGAGAGGGAAACTGAGATGATTATCAATATGATGAAAGCCGGTTTGCCGATAGAACAGATTGCCGTGATTGCTAATATGGCGGTTGATAAGGTTAGGAAGGTGTTTTGCAAGATGTGATTTTTAATTGAAATGTATTATGTTTTTTAAGCGTCTGATTTTGGTGAGTCTTGGAAAGAAACATCAGAATCAGATGCTTTTTTGTAATGAAGTTTAAGATTTTTCAATTTTGAGGTTGCAATGTTGCAGGGGAATAGGGGTGGAGGAGGGTCGGATTTGTTGATATATTGCAGGATGTTGGGGCATTCGGTTTTTTATTGCGAAATTTGCGGATGTAATGAAGTTGTAATGGCTTCATTGGTAATATCATCATTTAAGCGATTTTTATTATGGAAAACTTGGATAGATTTGTTATGGCGCAGGAGCGGACGTATGATGTCGCGTTGCAGGAGATCCGTAATGGTGGGAAGAGAAGCCATTGGATTTGGTATGTGTTTCCGCAACTCAGGGGATTGGGCAGAACTGCCAATGCCAATTATTATGGGATTGAAGGAAAAGAGGAGGCTGTGGCTTATCTTGGTCATGAAATTCTTGGTAAACGGCTGAGGGAAATCTCGAATGAGTTGTTGAACTCGCAGGAGAGGATATAAGGGTGCTGATGGGGAGTGGCATTGATGTGCTGAAACTGAAGTCAAGCATGACGCTGTTTGATTTTGTCTCGCCCGGCGATGTGTTTGGTCTGGTGCTGGATAAGTTTTTTGACGGAAAGAGATGCCGTCGTACGCTGGAGATTCTGTCAACTTGACTGCTTCTTGCAATTTTTGTGAAAAATTGTGTGTTTTTGACTTGTGAAAGAGGACCGGTTCTGATGTGTTGTCACCGCAGAATCGGTCTTTCTTTAAACTGAAAGCTGTGAAAATCCGTTTAATGTAAAAACGGAATTTATATATGAATAAGATTATTATAATGGGTGCCACTTCCGGTATCGGGTTCTTGGTGGCGCAGAGAATGGCGGAAAAGGGTTGGAAAGTTGGTGCGTGTGGAAGAAACGTTGCCTCTCTGAATGCTCTTAAATCGGATTATCCGGATAATATTTTCACGGCTCAGATCGACATAACAAGGGAGAAGGCTACCGAGAGACTTACGGCTCTTATCAATGAGATGGGGGGTATGGACGTCTACTTCCATGTGTCGGGAGTGGGGTATGATAATACTGAACTCTCGGAAGATAAGGAGATGAAGACGCTTGAGACAAACGTGATAGGTTTTGCCCGTATGATAGGGGAGGCTTACCGTTATTTCCGCGATAATAAGGTGAAAGGGAAGATTGCGGCTGTCACGTCGGTGGCAGGTACTAAAGGTATCGCTCAGCTTGCTGCCTATTCCTCATCTAAGAAATTCCAGCAGACTTATCTGACAGCGTTGAATCAGCTTGCCAACAACGAGGGTGCATCGATAAAATTCTGCGACATACGTCCGGGTTGGATCCACACTCCGCTTTTGAAGGAAGGCTACTCTTATCCGATGGAGATGACGCTTGACTACGCTGTGCCGCGTATAATGAAAGCCATGCTACGGGGCAAACGCGTCGCCACTGTCGATTGGCGATGGGGTATCCTCACCTCCCTCTGGCGACTTATCCCCACCTCCCTCTGGGTACGCCTAAACATCCCCCTCAACATGAAGCTCTCCGACAAATAATAAAGAAAGCAGATAATAAAGGAAGCAGATTTTCCGACATGCGGTTGCCGGGAAATCTGCTTTTATGTTGTTTTTCACATGTTGAGAGGTATGCTTTTATGGTTAGTTGAGGCGGTCGAGGCGGAAGTGGTCTACTTTAAACCAGCCGTTGTTACCGGTGGAGTCAAAGGTGCCGTCTTTCTTTTTGTTACTTGTGCGGATACCGATCTTGAGGTCTTCCCCATTTTTGATGCGTACTGCCACTGCCATCTCTTTCAGTTGGAAGTTGTCGGAATTACTTCCTGTGTAGCCCGCGAAAGTGTTATCCTCTCCGGGTGTCAGCAGATTGGGGTAGTCGCTCTCAAATCCGAAGTATTGCACCTGATTGTTAGCAAACAGACGACAGGTGCCTTTTTTGTTCTCCTCCACCCAGAGTCGGCAGCGCACAAGGTAGGTGCCTTCCGGCAGTTTACCGGATTCGATGGTTTGCGACAGTTCAAACTCCTCCGGCATAGGGAAGGAGTTCATCCAGCAGAGATTGTTACCGTTGTAGTTTTTTGCATCGTTATTGATTCCGAAAGAGTTTCCGGCAAGATTACCGACTATGTTCCATCCGTAAGGCACGCCACGTTGGGTGTCTCCGTCAGTATTGAGAGTGCCTGTGGAATCATATTCAAAGTCCGGATTTATCAGTAGTTTGTCGGTAAGGCTTGTGGAATTGTCGGCAGGGTAACGCACATAGATCTCACTTAGAGCTATCCCCGGATTCATCATCGAGACACGCAGTTTCACGTTGCCGTCTTGTTTGGCGTCATACCTTACGGTGGCATCGTTGAACCCTTGCATAACTGTGGTGTGCCATTTCCCTTGCGTTGCGACAGTCTTCAGCGACAGCACTTCCGGCTCTGCTCCATTTATACTTATGCCCACGTCAAGCGAATCGCCGCTATGTATTGGGAAAGTCGGGAGGAAACGTGCCTCTATCATATTCTCACCACTCTTTACCGGCACGATATATTCCACGTATGGAGCTTCAGAAATCTCTGCGGAGGAGTAATTGCGGTTATCCATACGCCATACTGCAATGCTGCTCCCGGATATTCCAAGATTCTTAAACTCTTTGAATCCTTCCGATACGGCAGAATATTGTACCGCCGGTATGCGGTCGTAAGACTCAGTCGGCATCTCCACAGCCAAAGATGATATTCCAGCAGCGGATGCTGTCTCCGGCATGAAGAATTGCTGAAGATTTCTTGGCTTATAGTCCATCATACCGTCCCATTTGCCGTCGGCAATCCCTTTGTTGTACTTCTCGGTCAATTCAATGATACTGTCGAATGCCTTGTGAGCCTCATCGGAATAAGCAAGAGCCTTTTCGCGTTGTCCGGCATTGGCAAGCGTGAAACTCTGCTTTGCGCGGAATGTCTTGACGTTCATTAGGTACGCACCCTTCACCGGATATTCCACGAGTTCATAGAAAGCATCCTCCAATCGCTCCGGTATTCGGGATTTCAGTGTCTCCACCTTATCCACGAGCTGACGGTAGCGACTGATGCGCTGATCCATCTCGCTGTCGTTGTATGCTACTCCGAATACGTGTTCCGGTTTGCCTGCAGCGGCAAGCTCGTAATATTCAAGTTTGATGTCGGCGATGTCGTCAGCCACGTCTTCACCGAAAGTCTTTGCAGCCCAATGACGACTGTATCTGTAGGCGTTCTCCGGTTGCCATGCGTCAATATCCCACGCCAGATCCATGCAGAACTCCAATTCCTCTTCAGCCGGCTTGATGTCGCCTACGTTTATCACCCAAAGGTCGCGTATGCCGTTCTCATACCCCTTCACAAGCTCATAGCTGATAAGGGAGGGGGAGATGGATGAGAGCCACAGATAGTCGGATGGGGTGCCCCAATACGACAGATGATAATACACTCCGTGTCCCCCCTTGCGGAGCTGTTCCTTCTCGGTGGGAAGCTGACGGATGTAGCCATGATTATCATCAACCCATGTGAGAATCACGTCTTCCGGCACCTGTAGCCCGGCATTATAGGCATCAAGCACCTCCTTATACGGTATGAAAATCTGCGGCACGGAGTTAGGTTCTCCGATATGCTTCTTTATCAACGAACGTTGATAGCCGATGATTTCAGTCAATCCACGCACCTTATCTTCGGTGGAGGGGTAGCCGCTGATTCCCCAGTCGTGCACACCGCGCATACCGAGTGTGTACATTGCTGATACCCCCTTACTCTCCGCGACACGTTCCTCCCAATATCGTTGAATCTTATCCTTGTTGGTCACGTAGTTCCAGTTGTCGTAAGTGCCAGATCCATCCTCATATCGTCGCCATTCCCATTCATTATCGCGCAACATCTGTTCGCAATGGCTTGACCCAAGGGCGATGTCATATCTTTTTGCGACAGGTATGTTCTCCTTATTATCCCAGAATGCTTGCGAACATAGGTGCATCGCGGGCCATAGCACGTTGGCGCGTAGGCGTAGCAGAAGTTCCATCACCTTGGCATACGTGTTCGGTCCGATATTGTTATACTTTGCATCAATGTTTTTTGCCGCCCATGGCATCAGTCCCCAATCCTCGTCATTTATGAATATTCCACGGAATTTCACCGACGGTTCACCTACCACGGTTTTTCCCGGCGTGGCATAAATGGCATTACGTTTCTCCGGCGTCACATCAGCCCACCATACGTAAGGGGATACCCCCATCAGTTTTGAGATCTCAAACAGAGCGTAGGCTGTGCCTCTCGGAGTGCTGCCGTAGACTACGAGAGCACGTTCAACCCCTTTTGCCGGTTTCTCCACTACTGCAAGTCCGTATGCCTCCCATTTCCCGGCAATGTCGGATGTGTCGATTTTTCCTTCAGCTGCCAGTTTGTCGATGAAAGAGGATTTTCCGATAGTGCCGGCTATGATAGGATATTTTACTCCTTTCAATGAATTTGTCAGTGTAGGGGTCTTGCCGGTTATCAGGCGTATGTCATCGCTGACGGCTCCGGCTACGGTGGCTACCACTTCCGCATCGGCAGGGTCAACCACGAAGGAGGTTGTCTCACCGCGTGTCCCGACAATGGGGAATGCGCCTTTTGACGGTATTGCCGTGATATTTACGGATTCCGCTAAAATGTTTCCGCATACCGACACACCGAATAGTGTTGTTGCAAACAACAATCTTGAGAATTGATTCATGTGTATGATTTATAGAGTATTGTTTATAGTTTATAGTGAGATTGTCGTTATAAAGTTTGCCGTTAAAAGTAAGTCATTACATAAATCATTGCAAAATTAGTGAAATTTTAAGTCTCCTGCAAATTGCAAAAAAAAATAAAAAAGTCTGAAAAAATACTCTTGCCATAATACGTAGGTAATATTTTATTGTTTAGAAATCATCTTGTGTTATTGATTTCATTATAAAATAAATTATGATTGTATGGATAAGAAAAGACTGACCGCAGAAAACGGTCGCCCAATCGCCGACAACCAGAATATACAGACTGCTGGTCTGCGAGGACCTATGTCTGTCAATGATCCGTGGTATCTTGAAAAAATAGCCCATTTTGATCGTGAGGTGATACCGGAAAGACGTATGCACGCCAAAGGCTCCGGTGCATTCGGCACGTTTACCGTCACAAATGATATTACAGAGTTTACACGAGCCTCTATCTTTGCAGAGGTGGGTAAACAGACGCCATGTCTCGTGCGCTTCTCAACGGTGGCTGGCGAACGTGGAGCAGCCGACGCCGAACGCGACATACGAGGATTCGCAATGAAATTTTACACGGATGCAGGCAACTGGGATTTGGTGGGGAATAATACTCCTGTGTTTTTCCTGCGTGACCCTCTGAAGTTTCCCGACTTGAATCATGCCATAAAACGCGACCCACGCACCGGTATGCGTAATCCTGCCGCCAATTGGGATTTTTGGACGCTTTTGCCCGAAGCGTTGCATCAGGTGACGATAACGATGTCGCCTCGTGGCATACCTGCCTCGTTCCGCCACATGCACGGGTTCGGTAGCCATACCTACAGCTTCATAAATAAGGATAACAAACGCACTTGGGTGAAATTCCATTTCATCACCATGCAGGGTATAAAGAATCTTACCGACAGTGAGGCAGAGGCTATCATCGCCAAGGATAGGGAGTCGCATCAGCGTGATCTTTTTGAAGCCATCGAGAGAGGGGATTTCCCACGTTGGCAACTGAAGGTGCAGCTTATGACTGAGGATGAGGCGAAGGAATACCATATAAATCCGTTTGATCTGACAAAGGTGTGGTATCATAAGGATTTCCCGCTTCGTGATGTGGGTATCCTTGAACTTAACCGTAATCCTGAGAATTTCTTTGCCGAGATTGAGCAGGCTGCCTTTAATCCGGCAAATATCGTCGACGGCATCGGTTTCTCTCCCGACAAGATGCTTCAGGGACGTCTTTTCTCCTACGGTGATGCGCAACGTTATCGTCTTGGTGTCAATCATAACCTTATACCAGTGAACAGTCCAAGATGTCCGTTCCATTCGTATCATCGCGACGGACAGATGCGCACTGATGGCAATTGCGGCAGAACCATATCATACGAGCCGAACAGTTATGGCGAATGGCAAGATACTCCTTCAAGAAAGGAGCCTCCGTTGGAGCTGCATGGTGATATGTATAACTATGATGAAAGGGAATATGACAATGACTATTACACGCAGCCCGGAAAGTTATGGCGTCTTATGAGCGCGGAGGATAAGAGGGCGACGTGTAGCAATACTGCCACTCAGATGGAGGGGGTGCCCCTCTTTATAAAGCAGCGTCATGTCAGGGCTTGCCATAATGCGGATGAGGAGTATGGCAAGATGCTTGCCGAGGCATTGGGCATAGATCTTGCGGAGGCACTTGTGGCGGAGGATCCGGCACATCCATCATGGGATAAACGTGAGATCCATTGAAAGACGTGAGTCAAAGACGTTGTGGATTTTATTAAATTTTTATTAAAGATTTAATCGGATAAGGATATTTAGATTATTAAGTGGTAACTTTGCATCGGAGGATGATGTTGCTTGAAACATGTTTATTGAAGTCTTGACAATTTTATGCTCCATAATGAAGTTGTCAAGACTTCAGTCTTAATAGTTGATTTGATCTATGGATGCAGTGAAAATATTGGTTATAGAGGATGATGAAACTCTCGCGGATACTCTTCAGTTTAATCTGGAGCTGGAGGGGTATGACGCCATGAAGGTATATAGTGCAGATGAGGCGATGGATTTGGATCTCTCCTCATTCTCATTGATTGTGCTTGATGTGATGATGGATGGCACAAACGGTTTTCAATTCGCAAAGAGATTGAAGAGCGATGCCGCCACCGCCTCCATACCGATTATTTTCTGCACAGCAAAAGATACGGAGGATGACATGGTGACAGGTTTCCATTTGGGTGCTGATGATTACATATATAAGCCTTACACGATACGCAACGTTCTGACACGGATAAAGGCAGTGCTCCGACGGACTGCCTCTCCGGCGACTCCAAAAAAGGATGCGGAGGAGGATGTGATAACCTATAAGGGGATAACCGTGGATAAGAGATTCAAGCGATGTATGGTCGACGGGCAGGAGGTGAAACTCGTGAAGAAAGAATTTGAGATACTATCGCTACTTATCTCCACTCCCGGCAGGATATACACACGAGAGGAGATACTTGACCGCGTGTGGAAGAGGGAGGCGATTGTGCTCGACCGCACAATCGATGTCAATATCACGCGCCTGCGCACGAAACTTCATCCATACGGCAGACATATAATCACCCGTTCGGGCTACGGCTATGGCTTCGAGTAGAATCACGTATCATCATCGGCTGTTTCTATGGCTACTGTCGTTCCTGGGACTGTTCATGGGTTGCTTTGTGATATTTCAGTATGACCGCGAGAAGAAATATAAGGCGGAGCAGCTTAATGAGCGTCTGCAATTATATAACGTGGGGATTGCGGATGCAGTGATGAACGGTGTGTCGCCACAAGAATATCTTGCCGGATGCAAGGAGCCGTTTGAGGAATTGAGGGTGTCTATCATCAATAATGACGGCAGGGTCGTGTTTGACAACACGCTTGACACCTTGCCGACAGAGAATCATCTTTCCCGTCCGGAGATAAGGGATGCATTGCGCAGCGGCATCGGTTTTGCCCGACGCAGACATTCGTTTACCACCAACGACACATATTTCTACTCAGCGATGTCTAACGATTCCATAATCGTAAGGACTGCCGCTCCCTATACGATGAGTGTTCGCGAAATGCTGAAGGCTGACAGTGCGTTCCTTTGGTTTATGTTTGGCATGGCTGGGGTGATGAGCGTGATAGGGTATTATGCCACCCGTAAGATCGGGCATACGATAACGCGTCTCAATCAGTTTGCTGCAAAGGCGGAACGTGGGGAGCAGATTTATGGCGACGATCCTTTCCCACATGATGAGCTCGGGGATATTTCCGGTCATATAGTGCAGCTTTATGCCAATCTCCAGCAGGCGATGATGGAGCGCGACAGGCAACATGAGGAGTCGCTTAGACTTGAACATGAGAAGAATCTGATCAAACGGCAACTCTCTAATAACATCAACCATGAACTGAAGACTCCGGTGGCTGCGATGCAGGTGTGTCTGGAGACTATCATCGAGCATCCGGATCTGCCGCAAAGTAAGAAGGATGTATTTGTAGGACGTTGTTATGATAATTGCCGGCGTCTTCAGCAGCTGCTTGCCGATGTCTCCACCATCACTCGTCTTGAAGATGGGCAGTCGATGATTGAGAAAGAGCCTATAGATCTTTCAACTCTGATAAAAGCGGTGGTGGAGGAATATTCTGCTTCCGGCATACCCATAAGGCTGGATATCCCGTCGGAGATGAAGACGGTTGGAAATTATTCTCTACTTTCCGCTGTATTCAGAAATCTTATATCGAATGCCAACGCCTATTCACGTGCATCGCTGATAAGTATCACTGCCCATGACTCAGTATCAGGCGAATGGATTATTGATTTTAGGGATAATGGCATAGGAGTGGATGAGTCGCATCATTCGCGTCTGTTTGAGCGATTCTACCGTGTGGATAGCGGACGTAGCCGAAATTCGGGAGGCACTGGGCTTGGGCTTTCAATCGTGAAGAATACGATACTCTTCCACGGAGGCACTATCACGGTCAGTAATCATCCGGAGGGTGGACTCCGGTTCCTGATCACTTTACCGGGAACATAGATAACTTCAATTTCACATTTTTGAAACATTTCGGTAAGATTTATGAAATAAAATCTTGAGAACTTTGCCATAGAAACAATAAACTGTAATACTATGGAGTATGTTTTTATCGGCATTGTTATTTTTCTTTTTGTACTCGCTGTGTTTGACCTCACTGTGGGGGTCAGCAATGATGCGGTCAACTTCCTCAATTCAGCAATCGGCTCCCGTGCCGCATCGTTCAAGACAGTTATCATTATCGCCGCCGTGGGGATTTTCCTGGGCGCGGTGATGAGCAACGGCATGATGGATATTGCCCGTAATGGCATATTCAGACCTGAGCAGCTGTCGTTCTTCGACGTGATGTGCATATTCACGGCTGTGATGGTCACGGATATAATCCTTCTGGATATCTTTAATTCCCTGGGAATGCCCACATCGACGACCGTCTCAATGGTGTTTGAATTGCTTGGTGCCACGTTTGCTGTCGCCCTTTTCAAGATAGCCGGGAATCCTGAGCTGTCGCTCGGTCATCTTCTTAACACGGAAAAGGCGTTTGAGGTTATTCTCGGCATATTCTTGTCGGTGGCGATTGCCTTCTTTTTCGGTACGTTGGTGCAATATCTCAGCCGATTGTGGTTCTCGTTTGATTACAAGAAAGGTCTCTCATGGAAGATCGGTATATTCGGAGGAATAGCCACGACAGCTATCGTCTACTTCCTGATACTTAAAGGTGCGAAAGGATTGACGTTCATGACTCCCGAAGTGAAGGGATGGATTAGTGATAATACAGGCATATTGATGGGCGTTTGCTTTGTGGTTTCTACATTGGTGATGCAGTGTCTGCATTTCCTGAAGGTGAACGTATTCAAGATTATAGTGCTTTTCGGCACATTTGCTCTTGCCATGGCATTTGCCGGTAACGACCTCGTGAATTTTATCGGTGTTCCGCTGACTGGTTTTGCCTCGTGGCAGGATTATGTAGCACATGGGGGAGGTAGTCCCGACGCATTTCTTATGACTTCATTGACAGGGGCAGCATCTACCCCGGTATATTTCCTAATCGGGGCGGGCGTCATTATGGTGGTGGCGTTGGCAACGTCAAGGAAAGCTCAGAAAGTGGTGGAGACATCAGTCAATCTGTCGCGTCAGGATAGTGGCGAGGAGATGTTCGGTTCGTCGAAACTCGCGCGTAGAATCGTGGGATGGGCTCTTGCCGTATCGGGCTGGATTGTATCCCACACTCCGGAGGGGGTAAGACGTTGGGTTGGGAGAAGGCTTGATACCAACCGTGCGATACTTGATAATGGTGCTGCGTTTGACCTTGTGAGGGGTTCGATCAACCTTGTGCTCGCAGGTATGCTTATCGCCTTGGGCACATCGCTGAAACTGCCTCTATCAACGACCTACGTCACGTTTATGGTGGCGATGGGCACGTCTCTTGCCGATCGTGCTTGGGGTCGCGAATCGGCAGTGTTCCGCATCACAGGCGTCATTTCAGTCATTGGCGGATGGTTCATTACAGCCGGGGCAGCCTTTATTGGAGCAGCACTGATCGTAAGCATCATGCATGTTGGGGGTGCCACAGCGATTGTGGTTGTTGCAGTAGTCGCAGTGGTGATTCTGTTACATAGCAATCTTCGCCGACGCAAGGAGGAGACGGCAAGTGAGAACACTCTCTTCCAGAGTATCCTTGCTTCCGGCGACAAGCGCAAGGCTTGGAATCTTCTGAAACTGTACCTTGCCGAGAATCAGAAACTGTTTCTGGAGTTTGCTATGGAAACGCAGAAAAACATCATATCCGGCTTCTTCTCCGATAATTCCCGTCAGCTTGACAAGGCTATTGTCGGCATGCGTAAGCAGAAGGATGTGCTGAAGAGCAACCGTAGAAAATCCACGCTTTGCCTTCGCCATGTAGAGCCGGACGTAGCGATTGAGATGAACACATGGTTCCATACGGCAAGCAATTGCCAGATGGGGATACTGTATAATCTTCTACGTATCGCGGAAGTATGCCATGAGCATGTCGACAACCATTTCCGTCCGTTGCCGAAGGGATATGCCGAACTTGCCATTCCATTGTGTGAGGAGACAACCGGTCTTTTCCACACTACCATCGGATTGTTGGGAAATCCTGAACCTTCGCGGGTAATCGGTCTGCGCAGTAGCTGCGACAATCTGAAGAATCGTCTGTCATTGTTATGCCGACGAGTGTATGGCGAGATACGTCAGGGTGAGTCGCAGGATATGGGTGTGCTCTACGTCTACGTCAATATGCTTCAGGAGATGCAGGAGATAGTGTCGAGTCTTCGCAAGTTGCTGAGGGCAGATGCAAAACTTATGTTGTCGCCGGAGACTCCAATCCGTATTCCGACCATATTTAACCGACCTGTTGATTCTGATGAAGAGTATGCGTTTTCTTAATACAGTATTTGCCGTTCTGCTGGCAATGAGTTGTATGAGTGTGAATGCCGAGGAGGTAGACTATCGCCCGGTGATAAACGGCACGGTAAGGGCGAAGTATGAGTATGAGCCTCAGATTTCGGCAGGACGATTTGAGGTGAGAAATGCCCGCATGAGCATCACCGGGAAGATTCTTCCTGTGGTGGGGTATAAGGTTGAGATCGACCTTTCTGATGAGGGTCGCATAAGGATGCTTGATGCCTATTGTCGTCTGTCTGCCCGGTCGTTCCGCGGATCCCTGACGGCGGGGCAGATGCGGGTGCCGTTTACGATAGATGCGCATCGCTCGCCACATCAGCAGTATTTTGCCAACCGTTCGTTCATCGCAAAGCAGGTGGGTAATGTAAGGGATGTGGGATTGACTGGTATGTATGGATTTGGGGAGAGGGTACCAATCACTCTTGAAGCCGGCATATTCAACGGTTCGGGATTGACGGATCAGAAGAATTTCTGGACAAAGCGGTATAATTTCTCAGTCAAGGCTACAGCCGTTGTTGATAATGTGACGGTGGTTGCCGGATGCCAGCGGATATCGCCGGACAGTGTTGGGATTATGATGTGGGATATAGGAGCATTTTATGACGACACTAAGTGGCACATAGAAGGGGAATATCTGCGAAAGAATTATTCCGGTAAGTTCTCCTCAGTTAATGCGGTGGATGCGTTTGTTGCACGTCGTTTTCCTTTGAAGAGGATCTTTAGTGGCATATCGGCATTAGGTCGTTATGACTACATGTCGGATCATAGCGACGGTGTGCGGGATGATTCGGGGAATCTTGTCATAAATGATCATGGGCGTCATCGTATGACGCTTGGTGCCACACTGCATTGGGGGAGCCGGTCGATGTATGCCGATTTGCGAATAAACTATGAGCAATATTTCTACAAACCCGGAATAACGTCTGGGATCTCTGACAGAAACAAAATAGTGATAGAACTGATGTGTCGGTTCTGATAAAAAGCGCACGAAGAAACAAAAGAAATTAAGAAAATATTTTTCTGCAAGAAAATTTCTTTGTTTCTTTGATTTTTTTGTGATAAATTTATAAATTTGCGGTTGAATAGTATAACAATGATTTGGATTATTCTCGGGAAGGATGTTCCAGAAAGATAAGAAACGTTATGCGTGTCTTGAGATTCCGGTATATATGAAAATCACTAAACGTAAAATTGCGCTGATGGTTTCCTACGACTTGAAGATTGATACATTGTATATTTGGCTCACGTTTCCGATATTATAAACTAATTTGCCTTAGAGTCAGAAGGTCAATAGCATATCTTATTATGAAAAAGTATCACGTTTCAGCTGCATTGTTGCTTTTGTCGGGATTGCCGATGTTTTCGCAAAATCCTGTGGTTGACAATCCGAATAATAAGGGTTATTTCGGTATCCGTCTTGGGGGTGAAATCACGTGTCCCGGTAAGCTGTCGGTGGAAAACTTCAGTGTGAGTGCATTCAAGAATGGTGGTGGTGTTGAGTTTGGTGGAATCTACAATTTCCCTGTGGTTGCGAACTTCTATATAGAACCAGGTTTGAAATTCTATTATAATACGTATTCATTCAAAGATTTCTCGATAATGGATATTGAGGAGGATATCGTCATACAGAGTGCAAGTATGAGGAAATTCGGTATGCGTATTCCGGTGATGGCAGGTTATCATTTCGACTTTACGGATGATGTGAAACTGTCGTTGTTCACTGGTCCGGAACTGGAGATTGGTCTTTCCGCCAAGGGGCATGTCAAGGGTAGTTTTCAGGGTATGGTGATAGATGAGTCGGAAAGTGCGTATGGGGATAACGGGGGCATGAACCGCGTGGATCTTCTGTGGGGAGCCGGTGCAGGCATCACGTATCAAAATTTATATTTTGGAGTGAGTGGTGGCATCGGCATGCTCAACATGCTAAGTGACTCCGATGTCAAATTCCATGAGAACAGAGTGACCTTTAGCATCGGATACAACTTCTGAAATAACTACCACCAAGAACGCGGAGGTCACAGAGATTTTATATAAAAACTTTGCGTTCTCTGCGTTCTTGGCGGTAAATCCACCACGGAGAACGCTGAGAGCATGGTATCTGATTATTCGGAGATGGTGTTACCGCTCTGATAGGATTCCACTACATATAATTCGATATTCGGATAATTGGCTGATGCTTTTTCCAAAACATCTTTCACATCATTCCATTCCAAACCACCCAATCCGGCTCCAATGGCAGGAAGGGCAATCTTGGTTACATCTTCTTCTGATGCCAGGTCCAACATCTTGGTTACCGATTTTTCAATATATTCCAACTTAGCTTTGGTTCTCCATGTGAGCTGTGTGGCAAGGTTATATATGTGTCCTATGCCATAATCGTAATCAAACACATCTCCGGGAATATATTCCCCGTTTTTGCACAATTCCTTATATTCCAAATACATTTCGGGATATTTATTACGGAATTGTAATGCTATGCCTTTACCCATAGCTCCGGCACAATTACATCCGTGTGCAAAACTTGTCACATCGGTTAAGGTGAAAATGTCTCCTTTTTCAATATATGTGATCATCTGATAATGTCTATTTTATTTGGTTTTACGGTTATACTCGGCTGATTGAGGAATGATTATACATTGACGGATAGGATCCTCGGAATGACAGATAATTTTCAATCCAAAACTCCCTTATCATTTTGTATTATATTTAAAATTTGAGCCGTTTTCGTAGCGAAAGTACAAATTTAGCCTGAAATTTTGGTATAATCAAGAAAATATGAGAATATTTGGCATTGAGAAATAACTTTAGAAATTGGTAAAAAAGACGCACGAAGAAATACAAGAAAAGAAGAAATTTCTTAGAGAAATTAAGAAATAAACCATGGGTAACGCGGAGTGTACGGAGAAATGTGTTTGATGGATTGTTGGAGTTTGTTTGTATGGAATATTTTTGTAAATTTGCAGATGGATAGTGTGTTGGAGAAAGTATATGATTATGTGAATATTTTAGTTGTTGATAATGTGTTATGTGTGAGAAGTCTATAAAGATTGTGATTCTTTTTGTAGTTTTATCGGTTTTGTCGGTGACGTTTCAAGGGTGTAATAAATCAAAAAAAATCTCTAGAATTGCTGTTGAGGATACCAAAGATACTGTTCTTGCAGATTATGATACAGTAAGTACAAAACAGGCAGAAGCTACAGAAACAGTTTCTACTGAAGAAATCCTTAATGAAGATGAACATGCAATTATGCCTCCTACTGACAAGGATTTATATTACCTGAATGATTATATAGCCAACCGGTTTGATGCATTATCATTAGACAATCCTATTCGGCAGAATGTCTATTCTTGGGGAATAGGTAGTGATTGTGTTCATGTATACATGATGATTAATACTCCACGGTGGAGGAATAAGTTTCGGCAAGAAATATGTGACTCCGAACATATCAGATTTGAGGGTCCGGAAGAACCTGAGAAGATCAATATTCCTGTAAGGGCTGATATCTCTCCTGACAGTATCAGCTTGTTGCCTATTGCCGATTCATTTCCGAAAGATTCCAAGTCTGTCTCTTTTTCATTAAAAAATTATGGTTCAAGATCTATATCTTTCGGTGAAAATTATACGGTGGCATATCAAGGGGAAGATGGAACTTGGTATAAACTTCCATCTCAAGGTGTCTATAATTCCATTGGATTCAGTTTGAGGAAGGGTGGTAACCATGAATTTAAGGTGGGAATGCGTCCTGCTCTCAATGATAACAAACCGGGCACGTATCGTCTTTATAAGAAGATTGAATTTGAGGATAACAACGACCAATTCTGGATTATGACAGAATTTCAGTTATACTGATGCCAAACCCGCAAGGTAACACGGAGATTTTTATAATAAAACTCCGCGCACTCTGCGTTCTTGGCGGGGTATTAATCTAACCACGGGGAACGCGGAGATCACAGAGATATTATATAAAAACTTTGCGTTCTCTGTGTCCTTGGTGGTGTATTAACCATGTGAGATATTATTGTTTGGATTTTCGGAATGTTTTTGTAAATTTGCAGATGGATAGTATGGGTTAGGGTGGTTCCCTGAAATGAGGGGATGGAGTGTTTTTATACCATGTAAAATCAATCGGAATCTTTATGTTGCAAAATCTGACTGAAGAACAAATCGTGCAACTGGCGCCGGATGCTGCCTCTGTAAAGGCAGGGAAGGGATTGGCTGTCAAGTCGAAATGGCCGCTGTTGCATTTTAGCCAGCGTGCAGTGTGGGGGCATTGTCAGGGTAGTGGCAAGAATCCGTATCAGACTGTCGTCGATATGAATGAGATTGCATTCCGATGTTCTTGTCCAAGCCGTAAGTTCCCTTGCAAGCATGGTCTTGGGCTACTGTTGCTTTATGCCGCACATCCGGAACTGTTCTCTTCTGAGGAGGAACCCGACTGGGTGAGCGAATGGCTTTCCAAACGTGAGGCGAAAGCCGAGAAGAAGGAGCAGAAGGCTAAGAGTGACAAACCTGTAGATGAGGAGGCACAGGCACGTCGTGCAGCGTCACGCCATAAGAAGGTGTTGGACGGCATCGACGATTTACAGATATGGATAAAGGATCTTTTGCGCAACGGATTGCTTAACGTGCCGGAGCGTGCATATTCTTTGTTTGACAATATAGCCCGACGTATGATTGATGCCCAGGCTACAGGACTGGCAAACAGGTTGAGAGCCATTCAGGAGATAGATTTCTATAAAGAGAGTTGGAAATATATCCTTACCGACCGGTTGAGCAAACTATATCTACTTTCTGAAAGCTACCGTCATATTGACGCCCAACCGGAGGATTGGAAATGGGAGATACGCACCCAGATAGGTTATCCGCAATCAAAGGAGGAGGTTCTTGCCGGAGAGGGTGTCCGGGATGAATGGATGGTGGTGCATCGCAGGGTGAGCGATCAGAATGGCGTAAGGATGTCGGCTTATTGGCTATATGGCAAGGAGAGCCGACGTTTTGCAGTTTACCTTGATTTCACAGCTCCCGGGAAATTGCCTGATTTCAATCTGTTGCCAGGCAGCACGTATTCCGCAGAGATATGCTACTATAAGGGTGTGGTGCAAATTCGTGGTCTTCTCAGGGATTACTCCCCGTCAGACAATCGGTTTATGCCGAAATTCTGTCATGATTTAGATGAGGCTACTTCACTCTATCGGAAAACCATGCGTGAGAATCCGTTTGTGGAGGAGATTCCTATGCTTATGGATAATCTTCGGATAGCATCGAAAGGGAAGGAATTGTATCTTTTGGATGCCGCCGGCAAAGCGGTCGTCGCAGAGGTGGATGATGCAATAAAGACAGATATCCTTGCAATCACGGGTGGAAAACCGTTCTCCGCTTTCATACTTGCCGGAAATGTGATCTGGCAATTGAAATCTATATGGTCGGAATCTGAATTTTATTCATGGAAAGATGAAATTAATTGAACCTATCATAAATACTGCCTTGCTTGGAACTGCTACGCAGGAATACATGCCAGGACCACTTACGGCTCCTCTCGATGATGCTTTCCGAAAGATCCGAGAGAGTGGTGCCGACAAGGAGAGTGCGTTCTATCAGATGGCTGCCGTAGCCTTTGCATATCATAATGCCGGAATGGAGGCTGCCACTGATGATGGCGTGCATGCGGTGGAGGAGTCGCCGGAAGAGACGTTGCCTTATCTTCCAAAGGCAGCTGGTGAATTGTTGCGCACGCTTGTGGTCAATAAGTATAACTATCTGCTCATATATGCCTACCGCAAATGGGATAAGGTGGGGCAGATTATACCGCCATTCTATCTTCCAGAACTGATTGCCCATGCCTGCGTCAGCAATAACCCTAACCGTAGTAAGGAACAGGAATTACTTTCCCGTCTGTCGGGCAGAAGAGGGGAATGGCTTGCACGCCTCATGGGATTGAGCCTTTCCGGCGAGAAGGAACCTACGGAGTGGGACACCGCATCGCATGAGGAGAGGAAAATGATGCTTCTCCGCATGAGGGAACGGGTGCCTTCGGAGGGGTTGGCGTTGCTTGGCTCCGAGCTTAAGAATGAGCCGGCGGCGCGGCGCGATGAACTGATACAATGTCTGAAAGTGAATCTGAGTAAGGATGACGAACCGTTTCTTCAGGAGATTGCGAAGTCTGACCGTAGTGCGGTTGTAAGGACTACGGCATTGCGTCTGTTGTCGAAGTTGCCGGATTCCGAACTTGTAAAGAGATATTGCAGTCTGCTTGAGGGGAATATAAAGTGGAGGATGCTGATGGGATGGTCTTACGGAACAATCTCATACACCCCAGAGATGAAGTCTCTTGGTCTGGAGGAGGTCAGCCCGAACAAGGGGGAGAAGGATAGCGACTATCTGCTGCGCCAGTTGGCTGAACGCGTGCCTTTAAGTTTCTGGGCGAAATTATATGACTGCTCTCCGGAGAAAGCGGCTGCAAAATTAGCGGCTCGTCCTCCATTCGGCAAATATTTCGACGTATGCAGTGCGATAGAGACCTTTAAGGACAGGATGTGGGCATTCCAGACCCTGAAGGACAGTCCGGAGGAGTACAGATGCGTAAGATTGATGGGACTCTTGTCGCCACAACAGAGGGAGGAGATAAAATTCACCCTTAACGAAAGGGGGCTCGATATCCCTTCATCATGGTTTAATGAGGATGGAGAGGAATGGGGAGTCAAATTCTCCACGAGGATATTGCAGCATGTGGTTCGCTCAAGATTCTATTATTTTGATAAGGATATGGTGGAGCGGCTTGCTTTGCGTATGCCTCAGTCGCTGCATCGGGAAGTGGAGAGATATGCGTCGGAATATGATGAACAGCAGATGCTCAGTAAATTTTTCCGTATGCTGAATGAATACATGATAATAAAAGGACAAATAAACACCTTGTTAAACGACAATATATTATGAACCTGCTCAGACAACATGCCGAACAACAGTTTGCAGAAGAATTGCATGAGTTGAAAAAGAATGAAACAAATCCGGTGCCGGAAAATTGGGAGATGTCGCCGCAATCGGTGGTCACTTATCTGATGGGAGGCACGCTAAAGAATGGGTTTGAGGTGTCGCCGAAATATATAGGCAACCGCCGGTTGATGGAGATAGCCGTAGCCACTCTGGTCACAGACCGCGCGCTATTGCTATATGGGCTTCCCGGCACAGCAAAAAGCTGGGTGAGTGAGCATATCGCAGCGGCTGTAAGCGGTGACTCCACATTGATAGTGCAGGGTACTGCCGGAATCGGTGAGGAGGCTATACGTTATGGTTGGAACTACGCACGCTTGCTTGCGGAGGGTCCAAGCGAGGGGGCGTTGGTTCAGACTCCGGTGATGAAGGCGATGCAGGAGGGTAAGATTGCGCGTATTGAGGAGCTGACGCGTATCGGTTCTGACGTGCAGGATACCCTTATCACTATTCTCTCGGAGAAGACTCTTCCGATACCGGAACTTAACAAGGAGGTGCAGGCTATCAGGGGATTTAATGTGATAGCTACTGCCAACAACCGCGACAAGGGTGTGAACGATCTTTCAAGCGCGTTGAAACGAAGATTCAACACTGTGATTCTCCCATTGCCTGACAGCATTGAGGAGGAAACGGATATAGTGCGCAGGCGTGTGGAGAGTTTTGAAAAGGTGATGAGTCTGCCTTCCGAGCGTCCGGCATTGGAGGAGATACGGCGCGTTGTGACAATTTTCAGGGAACTGCGTCAGGGCGTGACGTGCGATGGAAAGTCGAAACTTAAATCTCCTTCCGGCACTCTCAGCACAGCTGAGGCAATATCTGTGGTCAACAACGGGTTGGCTATGGCAGGCTATTTCGGCGACGGCGTGATACATGCAGAAGATCTTGTGTCGGGAATATTGGGCGCGGTGATAAAGGATCCGGTGCAGGATAAGGTGGTATGGCAGGAGTATATGGAGACTGTCGTTAAGAAACGCGACGGCTGGAAAGACATATACCGCGCATCAAGAGACTTTATATAAAGCGGTATCAGCCCCCAGCCCCTAAAGGGGGAGTTTGTTTCCATAAACCATAAACCATAAACCATAAATTATAAACCATAATCAATGGCTACTCATCTATTGGGAATAAGACATCACGGTCCGGGGTCATGTCGCAATGTGGCGTCATATCTTGAGGAATTGAAGCCGGATCTCATTCTGCTTGAGGGTCCTCCCGAAGCTGACGGTCTGCTGAAAGATGTGGTGGATCCGCAAATGGTTCCGCCGGTTGCACTTCTCGCTTATCAACCGGACGCTCCTCAGAATGCCGTGTTCTATCCGTTTGCAGACTTTTCCCCCGAATGGCAGACAATATGCTACGCCGTGCGTAATGGCGTGGAGATACGCATGTTTGACCTGCCGTTGTCCTACTCCATGGCATTAAATAATGACTCCGCAAATGATGATTCCGCACAGTCCGTTCAGGAGGATAATCCGGAGGGGAGTATGACGGATACGGTAAAGAGAGATCCTTTTGATTATCTTGCGGAGATTGCCGGATATACGGATGGTGAGTCGTGGTGGGAATCCACGATAGAGATGCGCCATGACAATGCCGGCTTATTCGAGGGAGTGCAGGAGGCAGTCACGGCATTGCGTGATGCGCTCCCGGAGTCTACTTCTCCGCGCGATTTGCTGCGCGAGGCATGGATGAGAAAGATGCTGCGAGCCGCACAGAAGGAGAATTTCGAGCGGATAGCCGTGGTGTGCGGTGCATGGCACGTGCCGGCGTTGAGCCGTATGCCGAAGGTGAAGGATGACAATGAACTGCTGAAGGGTCTTCCGAAGGTAAAGGTGGAGTGCACGTGGATACCATGGACCTACGACCGCTTGTCGTTGCGGAGCGGATATGGCGCTGGCATCATGTCGCCCGGATGGTATGACTATCTGTGGAATAATCCGGATGACGACGGCACACGATGGGTGGCAAACGTGGCGGCTCTGCTACGTCAGAAGGATATGGATATATCGGTGGCGCACGTGATAGAGACTATCCGGCTTGCTCATGCTACGGCTGCGTTACGCGGTCTCCCATCTCCGTCGCTTGCAGAATATAATGAGGCAGTCACTACGGTGATGGGTTTCGGTGATGATGTGCTTCTCTCAATAATAAGAGAGCAGATGATTATCAGCGACCGTCTGGGGAGTGTGCCCGATAATGTCCCGAAGGTGCCGCTGCTCAGTGATGTGGAGCGACAGCAGAAGAGGCTGAGAGTGCCGTTTAAGGCTGGTATAAAGGAACTTGCTCTTGATCTTCGTAAGCCGGGTGATCTTGAGCGCAGCATCCTCTTCCATCGGCTGAACCTGCTTGGTATAAGCTGGGCGACACCCGGCATAAGCGAAGGGAAGGGCACTTTCAAGGAGACGTGGACGCTTTATCATAATCCGGAGCAGATCATTCGTATAATCGAGGCGGCTATCTGGGGAAATACCTTGGAGGAGGCTGCACGGAAATATATGTTGAGTCAGACGGAGAAGGCGGAGCGTATCATGGATCTCACCCGACTCTTGAAGAATATAATCCCAGCTGATCTTCCCCAACTTGTGGAGTCGATCACGCAGCGTCTTGACAGCCTTTCTGCAGCATCGGCAGATATAGTTGACATGATGAGGGCTTTGCCCGACCTTGCAGGTATCGTCAGATATGGAGATGTACGTAATCTCGATTTCTCGAATGTAAGGGGTATGCTCCACACGATGACCGCCCGTATCCTTGCCGGTGGTGTGCTTGCATGCGTGAATATAGATGAGGATGCGGCTGAAAGTCTTCTTGAACGCCTGATAGCTGCCGACTACGCGCTCTCCACTCTTGATGATGCTGAACTGAATGAGATGTGGACGGGTTTCATATCCCAACTTCGCGGCGGCTCCAATGTGCATCCCGTCATAGCCGGATATGCCACCCGTATGCTCCACGATAAGCGTCTGCTCTCTTCGGAGGAGGTGGCGGATGCGTTGGAATATCGTTTGTCGGTGGGGAATACTCCGGCAGAGATGGCTTATTGGCTTGAGGGTTTCCTACGAGCTTCCGGCACCGTCTTGCTGCTTGATGAGAATCTTTGGAACCTTGTCAATGACTGGATATGCTCTCAGGATAAGGATACGTTTATGGAATTGCTTCCGATTCTGCGACGCACGTTCAGTGAGTTCACTCCGGTGGAACGTCGCAAGCTCGGAGAGAAAGCAAGGATGAGCAGCGGCACCACTGGCACACGTGATGTCAATGGGGGAGAGATGCCGCATAATGAGGAGGATGCCGCCAAGGTGTTGCCGGTGGTGTGCCGACTGTTGGGTTTATAAGATGGAGTCTAAGGTGATAGTGGTTAAGATGATAGAGCTATGGAAGAGGAATATTTGAAAAGATGGCGATTGATTCTCGGTGGCGCGGAGGCAGACGGCACTAATGTGCCACTGAATATAGAGGAACAGCGTATCGACCGTTCGCTGGAGGCGATATACGACAGCGACAGGAAGGGTGGTCTCGGTTCGTCGGCACCGAAAGTGAGCCGTTGGCTTGGCGACATAAGGGAGTTTTTCCCTCAGACTGTCGTGCAGATTATTCAGAAGGATGCGGTCAAGAGGCTGAATCTCACTTCTCTACTGACAGAGAAGGAGATGCTTCAGACGGTGGTGCCTGACGTTCATCTGGTGGCTACATTGATGTCGTTGAGTCGGGTGATTCCGGAGAAGAATAAGGAGATGGCACGTCAGGTGGTGCGTCAGGTGGTTGATGAATTGCTCCGCAAGTTGTCGGCTCCCACGCAGCAGGCGGTGAGCGGTGCGCTCAACCGTTCGTCGCGTCGTCGTAATCCCCGATATAATGAGATAGATTGGAACACTACCATTGTGAAGAATCTCAAGAATTATCAGCCGGATTATAAGACGATCATACCGGAGGTGCGCATCGGCTACGGCAGGAAGCGGAAGGCATTGAAGGATATAATTCTTTGTCTTGACCAGAGTGGCTCGATGGGTACGTCTGTCATTTATTCCGGCATCTTTGGTTCGGTCTTGGCATCTATCCCGTCGGTAAGTACGAGGATGGTGGTGTTTGACACGTCGGTGGTGGATCTGACGGAGGAGTTGCAGGATCCGGTTGACCTTCTGTTTGGAGTTCAGCTTGGAGGAGGCACGGATATTGCGCGGGCGTTGACTTATTGTCAAGGCTTGATCACGCGTCCGGAGGAGACGGTGCTGGTATTGGTGACGGATCTATATGAGGGGGGCAATGTTCAGGAGATGCGCAAGAGGTTTGTCTCGATAGTCAACAGTGGGGTTCAGCTTGTGGTGTTGCCGGCATTGAATGATGATGGCGCACCATCCTACGACAAGGGTAATGCCGAGTTCTTGGCAGAGTTGGGCGTACCGACGTTTGCATGCACCCCTGATCGGTTCCCCGATCTCATGGCAGCCGCTCTCAGCAAGCAAGATATCGGCATGTGGGTGTCGCAGAATATCAAAACATAATACGGGCGGCACTCTCTGATAGCGTAAGACTCCTAATTTAATATTATGTTTTTTGGACGAATCATTGACTGCCGGTAGTGGTAGCCCGACATATATAACTGTTTAAGATTATCTGACAGAAACGAACGTCTTATAATGGCATCTGCTTTCTCGTTTGGTATGGTAAACCTTTTAATCTCCTGCATTACGAGTTTCGCCGGCAGTCCTATCCTTCGTCCAAATTCTACGAAGTCATCTGATGTCACTTGCCTTGTATCTGTAAGGTGAATGCCTTCTTTGAATAAACCTTTGTCAAGAGCAAATATTCTTGATTCATATATTTGGAGGGAGGTGTTTATTAGATCGTATGCTGGTGACAGATGATATTCTGTACCGTTACTGATAAGACTAAAGTTCTTAAGATGAGCATCATCATTTAAAGTAATGAAATTGAATAGTATGATTCTGAAAAATCGAAGTATGTCTATTGGGGCAGCTTTTACATATTTTCTAATAATTTCAGCACATTCTTCATAACTCCCATTATTGTATTTGAAATCGGATCCACCATTAGCTTTTGTTAATCCCATCAATGAAGCAAAATCTTCTTGTGCATATTTGCCACCGGGATAGACATCAAACCTACGAGTGATGTATGCCATTTGTCCATCCTTGAAAAAGCAAATCCCATTTGCCGCAGTTTCTATCCCATAAATTTGGGATGCTATTTGCATTGTGAGATTTTCATTAGCTGCACAATAATCATGATTGATTATTTGGTAGCCAACAGGGCGTGGCTTTAGAATATACATACTTTGCTCATTATCTTCAGAATAACGAAGTTCTCCATTGTCGCCAAGTACGAGTCCAAATTTCGGTTGGGCTCCGGAAAGTGATAGTCGACCGACATTTTTTATAGCCAGATGACTATTATTTCCAGAGGGAGATTCAAAATTTAGAATATGGCTTACGGTTTTTCCATTAAATAACTCTTTCAAGGCTGCTATAGAATATGTGGAATGCCCTTCACTAAGAAGAGATGGACAGATGTTTATTTCTCGTGGGTTCATAACGTTAATCATAAATAGGTTCTACTGTGACTGCGCCTACAGTGTCGTATCTGGCAGTTGCAAGAAGTATGCCGAAGTCATCATCCTTATCAATATGATGAATAGATGCTTGCATGGCACGATTCTCACCTTCTGAAAGAAGATTAAAAAAATAAGGGAACAGTACAGGTGAATGGTATTCTTTATCTTGTAATGGCATGGAAAGGCTCACACCGGGGAGTTTAGAATTGAGATACTCCTCGTGATATTTGAATTGATAATTTCGAGGAAAGTCAAATTCTGTTAAAATGCCTGCCTCAATGCCGTTTACGTAAACTTTACATTTTCTCATCGCTTTTAATCTTTAAGGGTGGTGTTTATTTGTAAACCAAGTGTATTAAGTATTGTCAATATAGTCAGAATTTTTGGATTACCATTCCCTCGTTCTATGGCTACTAATGTATTCAATCCCACACCAGCCAAAGCTGCCAGCGTGGGTTGGGTTATACCAAACGATTTTCTTCTGTCTTTTATTATTTTTCCGATCTCTTGATATGTCATGTTTTTTTGAGAATCACAGTATAGCGTGATTTATGCGCAAAGATAATATAAAATTATTAAATATCAAGTCAAAATCACAATATATTGTGATTTTGACTATAAAATACAGATGAAATATCTGATTTGATGCAAAAATCACAATATACTGTGATTTTCTATTTTTTATTTATTTGGCGTGAAAAATCAGATTTTTTGTATAATTTTGCGATTATCAAACTAATGAAGTTGTTTAGCCATCAATAAAGCATATCAAAAGTCATGAAACTGAAAAAGTATTGTCTGTCAGTAGTTTTTTTATCGGTGTTGAATCTGTTGCCGGGGGCGGTTGCGGTCAATGCGCAGGAGAGAACCAAGCTATAGAGTTCACCATATACGCTTTTTCAAAAATATGTAATGGAGCCATCCCCATAGAAGTAGCGCAATGAGAATTTAACGATTTGTTTTCTACTAAAATTAAAAATATTGAATGTGATGAAAAAGTATTTTAATGTTAATCATTTAACAAAACCAACATTGTTTATATTCAATATAGTGGGATTCGTTATTGGTATATTGTGTTGTAGTATTCCTTCCAAAGGCAGTATAATTGAAGTATCAAACATAGAACAGGATTTTAAATTGATTCCCATTATCAACTATACCCCGGATGATTTTCCAAAGCAAATTATATCTCACTTTAAGTTCGATAAGTATTCAGAATCCTTATTCCTGGATCGAAAAGAGGACAATAATATATTTTTAGGGTATAATGATTTGCTTGATAATGGGATTTATAAATTTGATTCAGTTTCTCCAAAATTAAGCACGTTTCAATATGAATTGATCTGCAAGGAGGATAGCTTATTTGTTTTCAATCCATTACCAACGCACAAAGTCACTCCACGAACTATAAAATATATAGGATTATTAAAGAATGGGAATTTTTTAATAGAGAACAAAGGAGAATTGATGAGTTTAGAGGACTTCATTAATTCAGAATTTGGATCCGTTGAAAATTATTCTCAATGTTATATCAATGCTGTTAAATCAAAGTTTTATTCATCAGGAAGTGGTATATATGATATTCATAGCACTAAAGAAGCAAACAATGTTTTAAAGAATAATTTCATATTTAACCTGATGAGTAATTCAGCCAACGATAAGCTATGTAATCTATTGTTTAAATTAATTTCAAATAGATTATGTATCTCAAGTATACAGTCGGATAAATTAAGAAATGTAGTCGGCAACCTGAGCAACAATCATATTGATGCATTAGATGATTTTTTAGCTGGCAAAAGTTACTTTTTGCCTAAAAACAGCAACCTGCACTCAGTATTTTCTCATGAAGAATTGAAAATCATTGAGAATATATTTCTTGAAGAAAACGCAAGATTACGCATAGCATTCTCTTTTTTAAACTCAAAAAATCTTAACATAGACAATAGCGGTCACTATATATCAGACAAGGATGCATTTAATATAATTAAAGAAAGTGTCTTTGTAGAGAACGAATGAGTTATACACTGTAATTCCTGATTTTTATTAGTCATATTGTCTTGTATAATCCGTTTTTTTGTATAACTTTGTGGTTATAAGCAAGTAGAGAATCTAAGTTATAAGTTATGAAATATGTCAATGTACATATAATCAAGACGTTAACTTTAATATTTTACTTTGATATTAAGCTTGTTTAAAACATATACTGTAAATATCAAAAGTCATGAATCTGAGAAAATATTGTCTGTCAGTAGTTTTTTTATCGGTGTTGAATCTGTTGCCTGGGGCGGTTGCGGTCAATGCGCAGGAGAGAACCAAGGTGATAGCCCATCGTGGTTATTGGCAGACTGCCGGGTCTGCACAGAACTCGATACGTGCTCTTGTAAAGGCAGACTCCATCGGCTGCTATGGTTCGGAGTTTGATGTGTGGATGACGGGCGATGGCGTGTTGGTTGTGAATCATGACCCTAATATCAATGGGGTCCGCATACAGACGTCGGCAGCTTCCGAGGTTATGCCGCAAGGATTGTCTAATGGTGAGCGTATCCCGACATTACACTCTTATCTTGACCGGGCAGGGAAACTCAATACCCGTATCATCCTTGAGATGAAGGAGCATGATGATAAGAGGAGAGAGGAGCTTGTGGTGAAGGATATTGTGGCTATGGTGGATGCCCGTGGACTTAATGATAGAGTGGAATACATCACATTCTCGAAAGAGGGACTACACAATTTCATAAAGTATGCACCGAAAGGCACTCCGGTATATTATCTGTCGGGCGACATGACTCCGCAGCAACTGAAGGAAGCCGGAGCCGCCGGACTTGACTACTATATCGGCACGATGCGCAAACATCCGGAATGGTTTAAGGAGGCACATCGTCTGGGACTTAAAGTGAATGTCTGGACCGTAAATAGTGCAGAAGACATGCGTTGGTGCATCAGTCAAGGTGCCGACTTCATCACCACCAACGACCCCGAACTCCTTCAATCCGAAATATCGAAACAACGCTAATTACCTTTTGACTTTATTGGTTTGACTGTCCTAAACTCATCTACTAAGGGATAGCTTCAATCTTCTTGAAAACAAAACCCGATAGCTTGATGTACAGGGGCTACCGGGATTCAACACTGCAAAAGTAGTGCTTTTTATCTGAAAAAACAAATACCGAGACAAAAAAGATTTCAATTTTCGATGAAATACGCCGATTTTGAAAAGATAATGTCCTCTCGCCGTATGGAGAGATATGTGAGGGCATGCGGAGGTGACACCCGCAAGGCCATGACCCTCTATCGCTATAACCTTCAGATTTCTCAGGAGATGTTCACGATCGTTAGTTGCTTTGAGGTTGCATTGCGCAATGCTATTGACCACAAACTGACCGAGAATCTCGGTGATGAGTGGCTAAGGGATTCAATTATGGCTGACGGAGTGTTTACTGCTCCGATATTGAGGAAGACAAGAGATATAATCTCATTTGCTCATAGGAAATTACAACAGAATCATTCTTACACGCACCCGAAACTGCTCGCTGAAATGGAGTTTGGTATTTGGAAGTATATGTTTTCTCCGGTTCAGTACCGTGTAACAGGGCGTAACCTTCTATCAATCTTTCCAAACAAGCCAAGATCTTCAAGGGAGGTTCAATATAACCAGACATTCATATTCAACGAACTTGACAAAGTGAACTCTTTGCGAAACCGTATAGCACATCATGAGACTATATGTTTTGCCTCTAACACCTCCGACATCGACACATCGTATGTGATAAACATCTATACTAAGATAAAAACATTATTCTCATGGATGGATATAGACAGCAATTCCCTATTGTATGGTCTTGACCATATAAATCGGGTATGCGCTCAGATAAACAAACTCAAATCAGAAGTTTGAGTATCCTACAAGCAGTAAAAGACGGTCATTTTATGTAGTTATTCGGTTGAGCGTGTGGAGTGTAGATTCAGATTCGAAGTACAAAATTTGAGTTCTTCAAGAGGTTTTCTTAATTTTGCACTTGCCAGTTGACTTTACATTTTTAATTCCAATGATTTCAAGGATTTATATTATAGGTTAAGGAATTTGAGTTGTTTGTGGAAGATTTGAGAGGTTGAGAAGTGGGATTTTCTGAAAAATAATTAATTTTGTGGTGGTTATCTAAAATTAAAACAATAAGTGAATATGAAGAGGATTTTAGCAGCATTGTTGGTCTTTGTGTCATTATGCTCCGGATATGCGCGTGAACCACAACGTGGTTATCGTGGATTTTTTGAATGGGATAATTCTTTAGGGTCAATGCCATATTTTGATCATTCCGTAGGTGAGGATAAGAATGATTTTCAATGGATATTTGGATGCTCAACTGCTCACGGCTATCAAATAAATAAAAATGTATTTGTCGGGGCAGGTCTTTTGTTTGCTTTTGGTGCGCCTTCGCTTGAATGTACTTTGCCCGTATTCTTTGATTTTCGTTATGACCACAGTTTCGGTAAATTCAGACCTTTTGGAGATTTAAGAATCGGATATAACCTAACTGATGGAGGAGGGGTTTATTTCTCTCCCACAATCGGACATCGATTTGATTGGGGACGTAAAGTAGGGCTTAATTTAGGCATCGGTTTGACTTTGAGGGGACGTACATCAGATGTGTACAGGCTTGATTTAGTGCAAGGAACGTATCCAGATAACCCTCATTTTGAAATCGTTGATTTAGGAAGAAAACATTACGCGGATGCTTTCTTTACATTCCGCATCGGAATTGATTTTTAAGCAAAGTCTTTTCAATTGAAGTTGTCTCAACTTCAATTGAAAAGACTGATGTGATTCACAACTTGTATCTTCCCCAGCCATGTCTGATGGAGGGGATTATTGTTGGTTTAAACGAGATGTTGACAGGTCGTTTGCTTTTTGTGAGATGGTATAGCGGGTTATTATCATGATGCTGGTGAGCACTTCGGCGCATGGGATTGCAAGCCACAGACCGGCTACGCCTGTCAGCTGAGGGAGCAGTATGAAACTGGGCACAAGGAATATTATGCCCCGCAACATGGTGTAGATGGTGGATAATAATGCTTTCTCAATGCTTTGGTAGTAACCGATGAAAGCGATGTTGACGGCGAAGAATATTGCGCAGATGGAGAATAGCGGAAGACCTGACGTAGCCATTGAATAGGCAGGCTCTTCCGGTGAGAGAAACATCCTTACGATCCAGTCTTTTCCGCCCCATAACCCTACCATCACAATTATTCCACATAATACTGCCGTGAATAATGACACCTTCAGTGTGCGGTTCACGCGCCCTGTGAGATGTGCACCGTAATTATAGCTGATTATCGGTTGTGCGGATTGGGCAACGGCATTACTGATGGAGAAGACGATGGGGAAGAGGTAGCAGGCAATGGCGAATGCTGCCACACCATCCTCTCCAAGCATGGATATAAACATGTAGTTACCTGTGAGCATCATGATGCTCATTGCAAACTCTGTCAGGAATGTGGCGAAGCCGAGACGCATGATGTATAGCGTGTTGCGTAACGTCAGCAGAATGGCTGTCACGGATGTCTTTATGCGGTAGAAACGGAGTCTGTCGGGAAACCATACGAAATATGCCAGCACCATGAGTCCGGCGATGATACAGGCTATTGACGTGGCTATTGCCGCGCCTTTCACGCCCAGCCCAAGAGGGAATATCATATACCAGTCGAGCGCGATGTTGATGACCGCACCGACAATCTGCACCGTCATGGCGTATTTTGGGGAACCGTCAAGACGTATCAGCATCATGCCGACGCATTGTATGAACAGGAAGAATAGTCCGGGCAGTATCCACAGCAGGTAGTCGGTGGCATTTGACTCAAGCATCGGTGTACAGCCGAGAAGTTTAAGGAAGGGATGCGGGCATAATAAGGCACCGAAGCAGATAAGGCTTATTATTACCAATCCTACTGTGAATGCCTGTGTCATGATGATCCGGGCAGCTTTGTCATTATTCTCGGAAAGACGTATGCTTGCCACTACCGACGAACCGATACCGAACATGAGTCCGATACCTGTGGCAATCATATATATCGGAGCGACAATATTTACGGCTGCTATGCCGTTTGCCCCGACACCCTGACCGACGAAGATTCCGTCAATCACTGTAAGTGCGGAGTTGAAAATCATTCCGATGAGTGTGGGGAAGAACAATGCCCTGAATAGCGGACCAATCTTATCGTTCGCGAAATCAATCCTGTCTCTATCAAGTTTTCTATCTTTCATAATTCGGTTATTCTCCTTTTATGAATAGTTCGTTAATGAGTAGTTTTGATAAAAAATTTCAATGGTTCTTTTTCTGAAATTCATTGCAAAGTTAGTTCATTTTTATCTATTGGCATAAAAATCGGGATGTATTATGATATTTATGTCAAAAGTGTTATCTTTGTGCTGATAATGCGTCATGGAACTGATGACACATTATTAATTGGTATACTCATGTTTTTTTGATGTAATAAATTATCTTATTATGAAAATCTTACGCGACTTATTAATGCCGGTGAGCCTATTGGCGGTTTCTTTCGGGATGAATGCCATCAATCCTTATCTGCCTCTTTGGGAATATATTCCTGACGGGGAACCATACGTATGGGAGGATCCGGATAATCCGGGGAAGTACAGGGTGTATATCTACGGATCGCATGATACGGAGGTATCGACGTATTGCGGACGTAATCAGGTGGTGTGGTCTGCACCGGTGGATAATCTCAATGACTGGCGGTTTGATGGCGTGATATTTGAGAATGTGCGGGATGCAAATGGCAATCTTCTCAATCAGGAGGGGAAGGGGGATATATTGTATGCTCCAGACGTGGCTCTTGTGGTTGAGCCGAATGGTAAAAAGACATACTATCTTTATCCTAATGTTCAGGCTGGCGGTCGCAACGGACTTGTCGCCAAGTCGGATCGTCCGGATGGCCCGTTTACAGTGACAAACTGGAGCAAGGAGAATCCTACGGTGACGGATGGTGTGCTCGGTTTTGATCCTGCCGTATTTGTTGATGATGACGGTCGTGTGTATGGTTATTGGGGATTCGAAGAATCCAATGCTGCGGAACTTGACCCGAAGACAATGGCAACCGTCAAACCCGGTAAGAAAATAGTGAAAAATATGGTCAACAGCCATAAGGAGGATGGCGTTTTCCGTTTCTTTGAAGCCTCTTCAATGCGTAAGATCGAGGATAAATACGTATTTATCTTCAGCCGTATGACGGAGGATGGCGAATTTGGTCTGCATAAGACAAATTATACTCTTGCATACGCATATAGTGACAATCCGTTGGATCCGTTCACTTACGGCGGAACTATAATCGATGGACGTGGAAGACATACTCTTTCTGACGGGACAGTCGTCGCCACTGCTGACCCGCATGGGAATACCCATGGTAGTATCTGCGAAATCAACGGTCAGTGGTGGGTATTTTATCATCGTCAGACCGGTACGGATGAATTTAGTCGTCAAGCAATGGTAGCTCCCATCACGGTATCTGTCGAGAAAGGACATGGAGGAAAGGTGCTGATATCAGAGGGGGAATACAATTCATTGGGATTTGAGACTGACGGATTGAAGATTTCGAAGACTTATCCGGCTGCGATAGCGAGTCATTTCACCGGACCGAAGGGTGTGGAACTCAAATTTCCGAACCATATCTTCTCCGGATCATATATCTCTGCTGCAAGGATGGATGGCGATCCGTATAAGTTGCCGGAAGGTTCCGACATGCGGCTGACGCCTGTTGTCAACAATGTTGACGGTTCGATTGTAGGATATAAATATTTCAATTTTGATAATGCTCCGTCAGACCTCACTTTATGGCTCGAACTCGCGCCGAAAGGGGGAGAGGGTACGATTACGGTGTATGCCGGAGACCCGTATGAGTCTGACCGACAAGTGGAACTTGGCAAGGTCAATCTTCATGCAGACGAACCTGACGTTATGACGATGAAATCCATAACTGTAAGCAACTCCGACAGATTGAAAGGTAAGATGCCGGTATATTTCAGGTTTGAGTCAGACAAGAAGGATGTGTCGTTGTGTGACTTCTACACACTCCGTTTCCAATAATCAGGCATCAATCTCGTCATGTATTCAAGTCTATGGCGCTTGAAAAATTTTTATAAGTTCAGTGTTTGAGGCATTATATGTAGCACTGACCAGATAAGATATAATGGATTTCATTATTCTTATTTCTGCGACGTGCTCCATTGCCTTAAACAATCTTTTGAATCGAATGTCTTTATTTGACAATACATTCTTTGTTTGAATAGTGAAATCCTTTAGAATAGGTGATAATCCGTAATCTGCCATATTCACATTGCCGACTTTTGCACATGAAAGTATGAAACCGTCAATAGCCGGATGAACAAGGATTAAGAAATGCTGACGATTAGAGTGTCGGAACAATTTAAGATGATCACTTGAAGCTATCTCATTAAATTCTTTAAGATAGCCGGGTTTTCTCTTATCTGCATCAATTATTCCGACTGCGAATCTGTCGGCAAATTTCTCTTGCATAACTTTTGCAACTTGATTACAACCTTTCTGATGATTGCAACCGTATGTACATACCAATGTTTCTACAAGATTGGTATCTACATAACATTCAGGGATTATATAGTCAGTCCGTTGATTCATTTGCCAAGGTATGCTTCAATATTATAGAACATGTCCATGCCGTTATCGTATGCATCCTGAAGTTGTTGTTCAGAAAGACGATGTGCAACTGTGGCATTATTTTCCATATCAACTACAAATACCGCTAAATCATCGCCGGCACTCTCCAACAACGAACTCATAACGTATGGACTATGTGTCGTAATGAAGTATTGGTTATCTTTACAGGCAATTATGTCATTGATGACATTGGATATATATGGAGGAAAGGTATGAGCTTCCGGTTCCTCAAAGCATAGCACCTTATTATGATTGCTTTCAATAGCAGATTTATAAAAAATCAATCGTTGCAATGAATCCGCAAGAGAATTATATGGAATAAGAAACATATCAAGTCCGTTCTCTCTCATGGCTTTTATCTGCTGCGAACCGGAATCAAACATCATTTTTAAACCATATCCGTGGAATAATTCTGCGAGCCCGGTTTTCAAATCAGGTAGATTGGCTACGGTTTCCATCAGATTGTTTCCTGAAGGCGGAAGAAGGAAATTGGCATTTGATGATTCTGCCATAAAATGCTTCGGAAAAAAATATGTAAGAATCTCCGGTAATGCTATAGGGTCTTTCTTTGTGGAAAGATTTAATGATGGAGTAAATGTGTATTTTGATACATCCCCATGTGATGCTATGTCAATAGTCAAACCGTTGTTCGCACTGCGGCTAAGCATCAGAGTATTCTCATCAGCTGTTATTCTGATGGCCGCTCCCGATACGCCATTATGAAATAAGTCGGCTATATTCTCAATACGAACAAGGCTTTTCAATGATTTATTCGATGAGTTTACCATATAAGGCACGTCAAATAAGGCAAGAGCTTCCAACAGATTACTCTTGCCGACATTTGGTCTGCCTATCAGCACATTTATTCGCCGACAGTCAGAAAGCGTTACGGATTTCACTGATTTGAAATTCTCTATGGAAACGCTATTTATATTTATTGGTGCAGATTTTTCCATAATGGGCAAATTTACAGTTTTTCCGGAATATGACCAAATTTCCTTCCAAAGAAAATGTCAAACTCTTTCATTCCCGCATGATCATCCCTCTTTATCGATGGATGGTCAAGATATGATATTGAGAATCAGTGATGCAATTCCAAGAATTAGGGCAATAGTCCCCCATACGGGGTCTCCGGAACTATTTGCCCACAGATAATTCCCTTTGGAGCGCAGTACGAAGAAATTTCTCCAATTCCGTATCCCTGTTATAATCAGAGCTATGGCTGCAATAATGCAAAATGTACGGTTCATATAGTATAGCGTTTGCTAATTAACGGAGGATTGTTTCCCGTTATTATAAACCATAACACATAAACTATAACCCAGATTTATATCACTTTATTTTGCAATTATGACTTCCTGACGACAATATTTGAGCCTTAGAACGACATCCGTTTGATGAAAAGAGTGTAATTTTGCAGTATAAAATGGCGATGAGGATTGCGTTTCTCTCTCGTCGGATATGAAAATCAAAAGGTATTGGTATGCAATCTATACTGATCAATAATTATGAAGAGACATTATGGTTCAGCATAGTGGATCATGATTGCTATTGCGAACATAGGGTGCCACGTCATGTGCTGATGTGGATACGCAGTGGTCATCTCAGGGTCGAACGCGATGGGGAGGTAATTACGGCAGGTCCCGGTGATGTGATATTTATAAGGAGAGACTGCAACGCATCCATCGCCAAATTATCTGACGGTGATACACCCTATAGAAGCATAGCTGTTACACTCGGTAGGAATGTATTAAAGGGGTATGCCTACAGGAATGTAAATGAGTTGGAGCGGATAAGACGCGGCAGATTGACCCCGATTGCCGGGGCAGCCACGATATTGCCGTCTACAATGGAACTGAAAAGCCTTTTCCATTCTCTCGTGCCATACGCGGATGAAGCCGTTATGCCAAGCGAAAGAATGCTTGCCTCAAAGATAGATGAGACTATTGGGGCTATCTTGTTGGCAGACGTAAGACTCCATGCCACCCTTTTTGATTTTCAGGACCCATGGAAGATAGATATCCTTGAGTTTCTTGAAGGGAATTTCACCCAAGATCTGACAATGGAGGAGATGGCCTCATATACGGGGCGCAGTCTTGCGACATTCAAGAGGGATTTTTCCAAGGTGTCCGACACAACGCCTCAAAAATGGCTCATAAACAGAAGACTTGAATATGCCGCGCAACTCCTTTCTGAAGGGCGAGGCAAGCCCTCAAGCGTATATATCGCGAGCGGATTCAGAAACAGGACGCATTTCCTTTCTGCTTTCAAGCATAAATTCGGACATACCCCGTCAGAGCATTATGCGAATATATAATAGAGGTATTTACCAAATTCAACGACCTGCAATATGAATAAACTAATAATTGGAGCTATGGCATTGGCGATTCTAACGTCATGCGGAGTAAGGCAGAATGATTCAAACAATAAAACAGAAGAGAATATGGAACAGTTAAAACTCACATTTACTCCGGCAGAAAATGTACGTCGGGAGAAAGTGCATTTCAAGAACCGTTTTGGCATAGAGCTGACGGGTGATATGTATATCCCCACGTCGCTGAAAGCCGGAGAGAGGACGCATGCGGTAGCTGTCTGCGGACCTTTCGGCGCAGTCAAGGAGCAGGCTTCCGGCTATTGGGCAAACCATCTTGCATCACAAGGTTTTGTCACTATGGCGTTTGACCCTTCGTTTACCGGGGAAAGCAGTGGGGAACCCCGCTATGTGTCTTCCCCTGATATCAACACAGAGGATTTCTCTGCGGCTGTGGATTACCTGATGACCAGAGATGATGTTGACCCTACAAGGATTGGTATTGTCGGGATATGTGGGTGGGGTGGTATTGCATTGAATGCGGCTGCAAGCGACACCCGCATAAAGGCGACTATGCCTGTGACAATGTATGATATGCACAGGGTAAATGCCAATGGATATTTCGATGCAGAGGATTCGGAGGAGGCACGCAAGTCGAAGCGTGAGGCTATGAACGCGCAACGGATAAAGGACTTCACTTCCGGAAAGTATGCCCTTGCCGGAGGTCTGCCTGATGACCGTCCCGGGGATGATGCCCCGCAGTTCTTTCGTGATTATTGGGATTATTACAAGACTGATCGCGGATACTCTGTAAATTCTCTCAACTCCAACGGCGGATGGAACACGACTTCTGCACTGTCATGGATCAACACGCCCATACTTGCATACGCAGGCGAGATTGAATCTCCCGTAATGATCATGCATGGAGAGAAGGCTCACTCACGCTACTTCGGAGAGGATGCCTTCAAACTATTGAAGGGTGACAACAAACAGCTTGTGATTGTACCTGATGCCACACATTGCGACCTCTATGACGGCGGCGCGGACCACAACATGATCCCATGGGACACGGTCATCAGTTTCCTTGACAAAAACTTGAAATAACGCAAATGTAAATAATTCCTAAATGTAGATTCTAACTTAAGTTAGCACTTCTACTTGGAATTCATATCTTTTTTATTTGATAAGGTGGTCAACATCTATTGTTGATCACCTTGTTTCGTTATAAAAATAATTATATATTCAAAAAAATCATAGTATAGTTAATTTTTTAATTGTATGTTTAAAAAAATAGTATTACCTTTGCGGCATAATCTAAAAATTATGTTTATATGAAGAAACTTTCAGAAAGAGAAGAAGAGATAATGAGCGTGTTATGGAATCATGACGGTCCTTTGTTTATCCGGGAGATAATCGACCGGTTGGTGAAGGAAGGGGAGCCAAGGCCCAATTTCAGTACTATCGCCACATTTGTGCGGGGACTGGAGTCTAAAGGTTGGCTTGCTCATGAATATATTGGCAATTGCAATCGCTATTATCCCATCCGTGAGCTTGCCGATTACCAATCACAATCTCTAAAGAGTCTGGTAAACCGCTTCTTCGGGGATCTTTCCTGAATCTGGTTTCAACTCTTGTCGGCAATGAAAAGATTTCAAAGGACGAGATGAATAAATTATTTGATGAGATAGAACGACAAAGAAAGGAGAATGAATCATGATTCAGTTCTTATTAAATTATTCAATAAATGCAGGATTGATTATACTGATTTTATGGGCGGGTTATCAATTCGCACTCTCACGCAATACGAATTTCAAGATAAGTCGTGTCGTTCTACTGTCAATATATGCTTTTGCAGCCATTCTTCCATTTGTCCCCATCGTATCCTTTATACCTGCGGATATAGTTTTACTGGGCGGTAATATAGAGGTGGGTAAAATTGAAGTCTCCAACAATCCGATTTCAAGTAGGGTGCAATTGGGCTATATATTAGGGGTGATTTATCTGATTGGATGTCTTGTTGTAACATTTTTTCTTATTATCGGTTGGTATAAGATAATACGAATTATTAAAAATACCAATAAAGAGGAACGTGAGGGTTATATTTTGGCAGTCAGTCCTAACCTCAAAAACACTCCATTTAATTTTTGGAAGTATGTCGTAGTCAATGAAAACGATGCCACTAATGATGCCATACTCGCGCATGAGTCAAAACACGTGCTCTACGGTCATTCTTTTGATTTGATATTAGGGCAAATTGTGCTTATTTTGCAATGGTGGAATCCTGCGTCTTGGCTTATGTTCCGAAGTTTGCGTACTCTTCATGAATATCAAGCGGATGAAGGTGTCTTGAGAGAAGGTTTCTCCCGTTATGACTATGAGTTGTTAATATTGAACAGGATTATTGAGAAACAAAACTATTTTCTGGCAAATACTTTCAGTTCCGGTAGCCTTAATGCCCGGATAAAGATGATGGGTAAGCGCAAGAGGTATTCATCAAAATTGAATTATCTGATACTTATTCCGGTAATTGTTATGGCTGCGTTGTTCCCTAAAATTCCTTTTGCGCAAACACCGATTGTGCCGACACAAAATATAACCTTAAAAGAAACTATTGAAACAATGCCTGAATATCCCGGTGGAGAAGGGGCAATGATGAGAGCAATAGTATGGGAAATAAAATATCCTCAGAATTTACTGGATAAGGGGCAAGCGGAGTTGCAAGAATAGGATTTACTGTAAATGCCAACGGTTCAATGTCAGATTTCAAAATAGTAAGATCATCCGGTTATGAAGAATTTGACAACGAGGCTATACGTGCCATTAAAAGCTCTTTAAACAAGGCATGGGTGCCGGGATTCGTGGATGGAAAACCTGTCGCAAGCGCAGTATCCATACCTATAACATTCCGTATTGCACAATAATTTTCTAAAATATGTCCCTCCGTTTATTCATATTATCCCTGTTATTGTTCTTGTTTGCTGTGCCGGGTATGGCGCAGCAAGCAGACGAGCGACTTGATTCATTGATCAGGACTCTTGAACTGCAAGAAGTCGTTGTCACTGCCAAGAAAATAAGACAATCCGGTGATACTATATCCTATGCTGCATCGTCTTACATAAGCAAAAATGACAAGACATTGGAAGATTTACTTCGTAAAATGCCGGGTATCGAGATTAAAGCCGATGGACAGATTTTATATAACGGACAATGGATTAACGAATTTTATATCGAAGGGTTGGATATGCTTGGTTCCAACTATAGCGTGGCGACCAAAAACATAGACGCACATGACATAGGCATCGTGCAGATTATGGAGGATCATCAGGATGTCAAGATGCTTCAGGGTGTAAAACGTGGGTCTGCGCCTGCTATGAATATAAGACTTAAACAAAGTGCCAAAGGAATATGGTCTTCCACTCTAAACGGAGCATTAGGAAGTCAACCAAACGTATCGTGGGATGGTGCTGCGACACTTCTGAATTTCAGGAAAAAATCGCAAAACATATCAGTATATAAGACAAACAATATCGGTGTGGATCTGCGACCTGAGATTAATGCTCCCTCAACATTTACCTCGTCTTACGGAACAGGAATACTCTATCCTGAAAAGCCGTCGTTATCCGACAAGTATGCTTATGATAATTTATCTCATAGTCTTTCCGTCAATCAATTGATTAAACTGAATGAGGACAAAACATTGACATTCAACTTAAATTATCTATATGACAAGGAGAAACGGGAGTCGAATGATGAAACGACTTATCTTGCCGATAGTTTGTCAAGATACATTGTAAATGAATCAAATTCGGCTGATATTCATCAACATTTTGTGGGAACCCACACAGTATATAAACTTAACGGAAAAAAGACCTACCTAAAAAACACATTATCAGCACATGCGTCTTTCCCAAAAGGGAACGGTCTGATTAATGACCTTATCCTTCAAAAGTTTTCTGCTCACACAGTCAGTATAGATGACATATTGAAAATAAACTATAAAAAGCGTAATGGAGGTGTCGCGGATGCGTCATTACATTTGAATTATAGTGATAGGGAAGGTTTTTTACATCTCCCGACTGTAGAAATGGCTCAGAGGATAAAACAGCGTAATTTTTTATCAGATGGAGCAGCCTCCATTATCGCCATAGCCATTCCTCACTTTATGTTCAATCTAAACGGAGAGTTTGATGCAGCTTACCAACAGGCTGTAACGGCTCTTAACATTGAGCACGGCTCTACTCCGGGAAGTATCACGACATGGCAAATCGGAGCAAGAGTCACACCAAAAGTCTTGTGGCATTACGGACAGCGTTTTCAATGGCTTGTGTATGTCCCTGTCGGATTTTGTCATTACAATTCCGAAGAAGGGTTGTGGAGCTATGATAAAACATTCTTATCCATACGTCCGTATTCTAATATGACATACAAGCTGTCTGACAAATTTTCCTTCTCGTTGACTGCAATAGGCGAAGAGTCAATGCCTACGGCATTATCCCTAATGGCGCAAAAACATCTTGTTGACTATCGTACCTCGATATCCAATCCCGGGCATGAGGAAGCTGTAATGAACCGGTCTTTGAAATCTGCGATTAACGCAAGCTATAGGAGTGTGCTGGATATGTTGTTTGGGAGTGTGACCTTTACATACGCACAGTCTCGGCAGGGTAATGCTTCAGGATATGATATTACGGATGGGGTTATAAGTTATATCAGACTCCCGTTTTCCACGGATAGCCGTATATGGCAGTTTGACCAGACATTATCTAAAGGTTTTTTCCGATGGAATTCCAAGATAAGCGAATCGTTTAGCATAGGGCTGAATGACAGCGAATATTATATTGGCGATAGATTGCGTGAAGGACGCAGCAAATACCTTAGAGCAAGGATTTCATATAACGCATCATTCACACGGTGGCTTTCGTTTGATACCTCAAACGAGCTAACTCTCTCAAAAAGTTATACCGACCGACAGCCCAACGATGGAACAAAGCATACGTTCGCAAATTCCACATCTCTTATAGTGTGGCCATACAAACAATTGAGCCTGTCACCTTCCGTAATGTTCTATCACAATAACTATTCCTCCTCCTATCAAAATAATACATTCTTGAACTTCAATATTGAATATACGTTTGGTAATGTCATATTGTCGCTACAATGTAGCAATCTTATGGATAACAATGTGTTCCGTAGGTTTAGCGATAATGGTATTGTCAGATATTCAAGTGAATACCGCTTGAGGGGGCGCACAATAATGTTTGGTATCAGAATAAGACTCACATAAATAATAAACAACAATGAAAAGACCAATCAAATTCTTGGCATCTATTTTGATGCTTACTGGGTGTCTTGACATTTTTGACATTTCGGCACAAGTGTCTGTGTCGTATGCGATGGATTCACCCACGTTTACCCTCGCTCATGAGGATACGGATAAGTATGAGACATTAGATACCTGCTATCTCAATGTGTCATATCTACTCAAGTATCGCAATTCTGAAAAAGACGATTCATTAAGCTTCAATGACATCATGGACTTGCAGATGGGAAGACACTACAACGCTTTCTTTAGCCGGGATCTCAGAGCACTTGATACCCGGAACACCAAAGAACTAAAGACAAACATGCAGTTCTCAACAATCCCTGAGAATTACATAGGTTTTGACGTCCTGATCAATCATTCGGATTCACTGACCACAGTCACGAATCGTCTGCCATATACCTCTCAGGTCATAGAATACAGTGAAAGTACGGATATACCGAAATGGACATATATGCCGGAAGACGTTGATACCATAATGGGCTACCATTGCCATGTGGCAATATGCAATTATGAAGGTCGAGATTGGAAAGTATATTACACTAATGACATCCCTATACCGTATGGACCTTGGAAACTTAACGGTGTAAAAGGACTTGTGTTGAAAGCGGTTGACACAGAAAATAATTTTATATTTGAGGCTGTCGGACTTACTCAGAAACCTCAGCCAATCATCAGATACGATTGGAGTCGTAAGAAGATGAAGAAAGAGGACTGGAAAAAATTTGAGCGGGATATGTATAAAAATGCGGGATCATTTGTCCGCAATACAGGTGCCCGCATACTGATAATGGATAATAGTGAGCAAGGATTTCACCGTCTTAATGAAGATTGGTCGCAATACTATAATCCAATAGGTCGAAAATAAAATTACTATCCTCCCTCAGCTGTGCCTAACACTCGTCTATCCAAGGCACAAGAAATCTTTTCCGTGCGGAAATAGTGGTGGTAGGAGTGGTGAGGCGGTGTATGTCGGAAAGGTTTTCCGCTTCCTGACGGAAAGCCTTTTCTACTTTCAAGTTCCTTCCTTACGATAGGCTTCAGAAACACATACAAGGAGCTGTCCACCACCTTTTGTGGCATGATGGATGTGCCAGTTATTGCGGCATCCCGGTTCAAATGTGATATTTGTCAGTCTGATTTCTTTTGAAACGGGTAGCGATAACTGTTGCCACTGAAATATTTGGCATACGCTGTGTTAGGCTCTCCGATAGGAAATATCAGTTCGCTCTCGAATTTAGCTTTCGCGTCTGTGGCACTTGATTCATCACTCCATATATCTTTTGCCATTTTCATCGCGGACCAAGCCTTTGGCCAACCTGCATAGAATGCTGTCTGCGTGAGAATTTCCGCGATTTCTGTTCGTGTAACGCCATATTTTTTAGCATTCTGAAGATGGTGCGCCAGTGATGAGTCAAGGATACCGGAGCTGACCAAAGCAGTGACTGTGACAATGCTGCGGTCACGGAGCGAGAGTTGTTCGGTTCTGTTCCAGACCTCCCCAAACAGAACATCATCATTAAGTTCCGCAAATCGCCCTCGACCGTCACTTCATATCATATAAATAAATTGTGTGGTGTGAAGTTTTGCTGTTTTGAGCCTTACAGAATAATAAAATGAGCCTTAAAACAAAGTCATACCATAAATTTTTTACTAAATTTGCACCCATAATCCTACACTGTAATAATTATGGAAGAACTGAAAGTGCTTGATTACTCAAATGTATTCATTGCCAGTTATTTCACTGACAATCGGGAGTGTTCGCACGCCAATGCGGAGCACACACTGATATATCTCGTGTCCGGAGAGCTTGAGATAACGGACAACGGTAAGAAAACAATATTGCGTCCGGGAGGATGTGCATTTATGCGTCGCGACCACAGGATGCTGCTTCAGAAGAGAGTGAAGGAGGGTGTGCCATATCATTCAGTAGTGTTGAAATTCAACCGTAAGTTTCTGAGGGAGTACTACTCATCACTTGCAAAGAATTCCATTCCCCTTGACGCTCGCCGTTCAAAAAAGAGTCTGACGGTGCTCCCTGCCAACCGTCCGGATATACGTAGCCTTTTTGAATCAATCCTGCCGTATTTTGAGTCGGGAAGCAAGCCGTCGGATGCCGTGTTGCAACTCAAAATGACAGAGGGGCTTTATGTGCTGCTCAACACTGATGCAAATCTGTATGCTTCGCTATTTGACTTCACCGACCCGTGGAAAATTGACCTGATTGAGTTTATGAACGAAAACTATATGCACGAGCTTTCAATGGAGGAAATGGCAAGTTACACAGGTCGCAGTCTTGCATCGTTCAAGCGGGATTTCAAAAAGGTCAGCGAACTGCCACCACTGAAGTGGATAATAAACCGCAGGCTCGAAGCCGCCTACGACCTTATATGCCGTGGCACAGCAAACATCACCGATGTTTGCTATCAGGTGGGTTTCAAGAATCTATCGCATTTTTCAAAAGTATTCAAGGAGAAATATGGAATGGCTCCGACAGCCGTGACCGTTTGTTGATATGGAGGAAATACGAATAGACTGTGCCAACCAGACTACCGAGGAATTAGCATTGGCAAAGCAGTAGGCACAACTGATTTTCAAGCTGAACAACACCATGCCTATGACAGAAGAATACGATGCGCTTGTGCATGAGATATTTCCCGATATGGGCGATGGAAGTCGCATAAATACACTGCTGACGGCAGTGCGTCCGCACAACGTACACATTGGCCGTAATGTGATTGTGATGCGGGGAAGCCTGATGATGTTGGTCGGAGGAATCACTCTGGAAGATGAGGTGCTGGTAGCTGCCAATGTGCAACTGATATCCAACAATCACGACCTCAATCAACGCAATATAATAACCTGTAAACCTGTAAGGATATGCCGCAAGGCATGGATTGGAGCCGGGGCTACAATTCTTCCGGGTGTGACTGTCGGAGAGAATGCTGTGGTCGGTGCCGGTAGCGTGGTTACCCGCGATGTTCCGCCCATGACCATTGTAGCTGGTAATCCGGCAAAGATAATCAGAAAAATAGACGAAAAATAAACCTATAGTGATGATTGAGAACAAGGAAATAAGCCGTCGCGGTTTTTGGAAAGCGGTGGCAGCGATATGAGCAGTTCTTTTCCCGTAATCCGATGAGTTTGCTTGACATGGTAAATAACACAAAGGCCAACCCAATGAATTGGGTAAGAGTAGCCGACGAAATACTCCCGGCATTGAACTGAAAACAATATGAGCCTTTCAACAAAGCAGTTTGAGCCAAACAACAAAATCAATTCAGCAAAACCTGACTAACTTTGCATCGTGAAAAAACAATCAAACAAATATGAAAAAAACAATTACACTTTTCCTATCAGGCATATTAACTCTTAGTGTTATGGCACAGCAACCGAATCGAAAACATATTACCCAGACAGCCGGGCGCGACGCGCTTGCTGAGTTTGCGCCGGAATTTGCCCGCGCAAACGATGACATTCTCTTTGGAGAGGTGTGGAACCGTCAGGATGAGCTTTCGCTTCACGACCGCTCGATTATCACCGTACTCTCGCTGATGGCATCGGGCATCACTGACTCATCTCTGACCTATCATCTTCAGAACGCAAAAGCTAATGGCGTGACACGCGAGGAGATGTCCGAGGCGATTACCCATGCAGCCTTTTATGTGGGCTGGCCCAAAGCATGGGCGGTCTTCCGCATGGCAAAGGAGGTGTGGCCTACGGATATTCAGACCCGCGAGGAATTCCAGATGTCAACGCCTTATCCCATAGGTGAGCCAAATACAGGCTACGCCAAGTATTTCATTGGCAACAGCTATCTTGCCCCAATGGCTTCAGAATCCGGTGCGCCGGTGAATGTCACCTTTGAACCGGGATGCCGCAACAACTGGCACGTCCATCACAATGCCAATCAGGTGCTTATCTGTGTGGCAGGCCGAGGCTGGTATCAGGAAGAAGGTAAGGAACCCGTGGAGTTGAAACCGGGTGTTACGGTGGTTATTCCTGAAGGCGTGAAGCACTGGCACGGAGCAGCCCGCAACAGCTGGATGCAGCATCTCACATATAATGCCAATGTAGGCGAAAACGTCTCTAACGAATGGCTTGAACCTGTAACAGATGAGGAATATAACAAACTAAAATAAACAGATATACCGATGAAAAAACTGACGATTGTAATGGCGGCATTGCTGAGTGCAGTTGCCATGCAAGCCAAAAACCTCGTGGCCTATTACAGCTACACCAACAACGTGGAGCGCATCGTGACAGCCTTGAAGTCACAGATTGATGTCGATGTGATCGAGATTGAACCGGCGGAGAAAGGTCTTGACTATGCTGCGAACAATTACGCACTTGGCACACAACTTCTGAATGCAATTCGTAATAATCCGAACGATGCGGCGTCATACCCGGCAATAGACCCGGTAGAAGTGAATATGGCCGACTACGATATGGTAATCATCGCCTGCCCGCTGTGGTGGAGCCAGATGGCCGCTCCATTCCAGACTTTCCTTTTCCATTATGGCCCACAGATGGCGGGAAAGAACATAGGAGTGATAGTGTCAAGTGCCAGCAGCGGCATAAGCGGCGTGGTGGCTGACGCCAAGAGGCTCATCCCTGACGGCAAATTCCTTGAACCTAACCTGTGGATTCGGTCTTCACAAACTTCCAATGCTGCATCGCTTATTTCTGATTGGCTTGACGACATACATTACAATGAGCTAACCTCGGCCATTGCTTCCATTGCGTCCGACAATGATTTTGAGATTATAGCCACACATGACGGAATAAGAGTGGCCGGCGAAATAAATAAGCTGTCGCTTTATGATATGTCCGGAAATATGGTGATGGAAACATCCGGTAATCAAGTCAGCACATCCTCACTTTCTCCCGGAATATATATAGCTCAAGCGAAAAACAACACTCGTTCACTAACCCGCAAGATACAAATCCGAAGATGAGACGCCTTTGTATTGCCCTGCTGTTACTCTTCCCGTCACTTACTTTTATGGGGTGTGGAGAAGACTATAATGAGCCTGAACAGGAGATTCCATCACAGCCCGACAATTCGGATGAAGGTGACGGAGAAGGTGATGGAGACGAAGATGATAATAATCCTGACAATCCGGAATCTTCCGGTAGTGGAAAAATCCTGATAGCATATTTTAGCCGCTGGGGAAATACAGACTATCCGGCAGATGTGGATGCTTCGACAGGAGCAAGTGTCCAGATTCGCAATGGAAACAAATATGGCACGACACAGATAGTCGCCCAATATATTCAATCGGGGGTAGGCGGAGCGCATAATCCCCACCATCAATTATAAAAAACATGCAAAAAATACCCTCCGCTAAGTGCCTGACGACAAAATCATAACAGGTCATGTAATCTGAATAGTTGTGATGATGCGTGGAAGTGTCCTTTCGCCACTAATCAGTGGTATTTCGCCCATTATTCATAAACTTTAGCACCCGAAATAATCTTATATTATTATGTGAAAAGTCTAAATTCAGATTGTATGAAACATAAAATATTCTCAATTCTATTATTGGCGTGTGTCGTGGTACCGGCTATAGCGTCTTGTCAAACGCGCTCTGCATATACAAATGCAGAAAACAATGATGTGGTGGATGCCAAGCAGCAAAAAGGTCAACGAGGAGGAGGTCCACAGCTTGGCTCTCCGGGACGTGGTCCTGCAATAGATAAAAGTGGCGATACTTTATTGCAGGCAATGATAAAAGCCGAGGTTCCGGAGTTCAAGCAGTTTGTGTTCAGCGACTCCACCGGAAAAAACATGAAGTATAATCTGTATTCGCCAAAGAACCCGGAAGCGAACAAGAAGTATCCCCTTGTGCTGTTTATCGCAGATGCAAGCACACCGGGCGAGAGCTATGAAGCACCGTTAACGCAGGGATACGGTGCCTTGGTCTGGGCGACAAATGAATGGCAGGAGGTGCATCCCTGTTATGTTCTTGTCCCACAATTTTCAGGTGTAGCCGTAAACGACAAATATGAACATACCGATGAAGTTGACATCGTTATAAGGATGCTTCATGATATCGTGAATCGAAATAATGTAGATGCCGACAGGCTATATACCACAGGACAGTCAATGGGAGGCATGATTTCAATGTATTACAACATTACATATCCCAATCTGTTTGCCGCATCGGTTTTCGTTGATTCGCACTGGGATACAAGTAAATTTGATGAACTTGTCAAACATAAGTTCACCTATATAACCGCAGGAGAAGGCACAAAATCATTAATCTGCGCCGAAACTCTTGAAAAGGTAGCTGAACGGGAGAATATAAGATATGAATTTGGAAGATGGAGTGCCCGTCTGCCACAATCCGAGCAGGATTCAATTGCTGAAGCATTACTGGAAAAGGGTGCCCCGATAAATATAATCAACTTCACATCCGGATCAGTTCTGCCGATTGACGGTAAAGGTAGCGAACACATGTATTCTTTTGATTACGCCTATAAGCTCACCCCGGTAAGAGAATGGTTGTTTAAGCAAACAAAATAATGTCGTCAGATAAGTTCTCTATTAGTAAGTATGCGGCCATTATAGCGGCTGAACACAATTTTAATTATCATCGGGCTGACAACAGGCATATTCTATCTCCGCCGCCAGTTACATCAAGAATGCCCTATGTTGCCGATTGATTTATTCAGGATAAGATTGTATTCCTCAAGTATTTTGACATCGGTATGTTCTTTCATAGCTCAGAATGTGGCTATGATTGCGCTCCCGTTCTATTTCCTTAACAACTATGGCTTTTCGGAAATCACCACCGGATTGATCATGACTCCGTGGCCGCTTGCAACGATGATTGTTTCACCTATTGCGGCACGGTTTGTGGTAGCATTGGTATTTGCCATAATAGGGGGCACGGTCAGTCTGACCCGTTCCGTAAAGACCGGTAACCGTTAGTTACACTCTCTCATTGCGTATCTTTAGCTATAAATGCCATAGGCAGAGCGAGTACGGCTCCGGCAACAAGCACTATCGATGAGGTGTCTGATGCCATACTTTTAGAAATCACTATACCTCCGGCCCCACCAAGTCCTTGAAAAAAGCGGAGTACATTGAATGTCCAGATATCAGGAGAAAACACGCATCCTAATGTCGCAATCACAAAAAGAGCCATTGCTAAAATAAGAATCCGGCGACGGCCATATTTATCTGTAAGTGGCCCGATGAAAAGCTGTCCCAATGCCAACCCAAGCATACCGGTCGTGAGACTCATCGACACAAGCGCGGCAGGAGCATGAAAAAATCCTGACATTTCAGGAAGAACAGGAAGGTAAAAGTCTGTGACGAATGGGCCGAATGCAGTAAGAAGCCCTAACACTATCGGAAAGAAAATCCCGGTAATTCTTTTCTCTTTTGTCAGTATCATAATTCTAAAATAACTTGTCTTATTCAAAACGATGGCACAGGTCGTTGTAGATCGAGATATATTTTCGTCCTACGGGTACCACTGGAAATTATGAAACCACCGTTCTACCGGGAATATCAGAGCCATAAGCGGTAAAACGATGATACAAAATACCAAATCTATGTATAGAGATATATTTCTCATCTCAATATAAAGAGTATTAATGATGCAAAATTACACATTTTAATAAAGATATTAAAAAGTGTTATCGGTCATCTGCCACTATAAAATTGATGTTTACCATTTTGGGGATTCATTTACATTAAGTAGTAGGAATCGCTACATAGTACATGACATTTTCATGATATAAACTCAATGGATTTTAAATCAGTTTATTAGAGTCGTGTCAAGCCTTTGAAATGTCTGCTCGGCATACTGCAGTCCATGATAATCAGCCGGACTGTGAATATTCTGAAGATAGCCACTAAACTCTCCACAAAGGTGTCGGTTGCCTCCGCGGTAAGACGCATACAAAAAAAAATGCTGAAACTGTCTTATTTTCAGCGATTTGCGGCGTTCGGCCGTTCTGTTCAGTGATCCGCCTGGGGAAACCTTGTAAAACTTATATCCTGATTATCAAGAGTTTGCGAACTGATATTTTTGCATCTCCAATATTTGTACTTTGTATGGTTTACAACATTATTCTTCGTTTTGCTTTCTATGTACAGATGGAGATTGAATGGCTGCACATAGATTCTCTTATCTTGTCCAATGCAAATTTACAAATATTTTTTGAGATAATAGCTTATCTGCCTGTTAATAATCATCAATAAGATTACATGTGAGCCCACGCATCATCGACCAATACGAGGAACGCACCGCCAAACTCAAAGCCGATGTGCCGACCCTCGAAGGCATCATGTCGAAGAAATGGGGCAAGGAGGACGAGCTGAAGCAACTCAAATCCGACCTCGCCGCCCTCGACCGAAAGATCCAAGCCGAAATCGCCCCCAAGCATGAGGAAGCCGACGGTGTGGAGAACAAAAAAGCCGAATCCAACACTATTGATACTCCCTCAACAGACACTAAGAAGTCAATGGTGGCCGAGCCATTATATTCTTATAATAGTCATAGACTTAGTAAACGAGCCTTCCTTTAACCGATTGAAACTTCATACCATATAAATAATTGTATGGTATGAAGTTTTGCTGTTTTTGAAGCTTACGGAATAAGAAAAATGAGTCTTAAAATAACGCCATGCAATACCTATAATCTTATATTGCATTAGATAGGGATTTATGAAACGGAGGCAACTCAGTTGGAAAAATCTGTTAAGGCAGAGCGGTATTGAGATGGTGTTTGACCTGTGACGCGTTTGAACATACGGGTAAAGTGTGCGGGATATTCAAAGCCGAGAGCGTATGCAATCTCGCTAATGTCTGAATTGTCGGTCGCGAGGCGGTGTTTGGCCTCAGCTATGATGTGCAGAGTAATAAGGTCTTTTGCCGTGCTACCTGTTTCCTTTTTGATAAGGTCGGAAAAATATCCGGGGGTAAGATGTGATTTCTCAGCGAAATAAGCCACATCGGGAGTCCCGATGTATTTTGTCCTCCTTTGAAATACTCTTTCAGATGCCGCTCAAAGTTTTTAAGAACTTCGGAGTTGACCTTATGGCGAGTGATAAACTGACGGTCATAAAAGCGGTGCAAATACTCAATCAGCAGTTGAATAGAAGCTGAAAGCAGAGTTGCGGAATGCCTGTCCACCGGATGCTCGATTTCATGTTTTATCTGGTTCAGGCAAAACAGGAATTGCTCACGTTCGCTCTCTGAGAGATGCAGCGATTCCATTTCAGAATAGTCGAAAAAAGTAAATGACATTATTTTCTCGGCAAGCGGGGTTCCGTAAATAAGGTCGGGGTGAAACATTAGTCCGATTACATCGGGTTTTACTTCCGGCTCTTCCATCGACACATCTATTATTTGACCCGGAGAGAAACTCACGATAGTTCCTTCCTGATAGTCGTAGTTACGACGGCCATATTTTATAGAGCAGTTTACACTGTTTTTAAGGAAAATTGCATACACTCCATAAGCCATACGGACATTGTTGACCACTTGCGTGGCCTCTTTAAGATCGACAACGGTGACCAAAGGATGGTAGGTCGTCAGACCATAAAGTTTGTTGTACGCATCTATTGAGTTCAAATTAACTGTTTCCATAGCGCAAAGTTAATGCTAATTTACCGAATTTCAGAGTCTATTATCGATTTGGGTAAGCAATACCTCAAAAATGATAAGTGAACGGAACCATTCGGGTGCTAACTTTGCGCCATGAAAAAGTTTTTAATGGCAACAGTGCTGACAATAAGCACCATCAATGTAAATTCTCAGAGTATGAACAATCCGAACACAGACATGTCGCTCGCTCCCATACAGGAGCTTGATCTGACACAGGAGTGGGACAAAGTGTTTCCCAAAAGTGATAAGGTAAACCATAGCAAAGTGACATTCGTAAACCGCTACGGCATCACTCTTGCCGCCGACCTTTATGTACCGAAAAATGCAGGAGGGAAGTTGGCGGCAATAGCTGTCAGCGGACCCTTTGGGGCAGTAAAGGAGCAGTCAAGCGGACTATATGCCCGGCAGCTTGCCGAGCGAGGTTTTCTTACCATTGCATTCGACCCATCATTTACTGGCGAGAGTGGAGGTATGCCGCGCCGTGTTGCTTCACCCGACATCAATGTGGAGGATTTTTCAGCGGCTGTTGACTATCTGATAAATCGGGATGATGTGGATACATCACGCATCGGAATCCTCGGCATTTGCGGCTGGGGTGGCATTGCAATTCAGGCCGCTATCAATGACCCGCGCATAAAAGCCACTGTCGCTTCCACAATGTATGATATGACTCGTGTTAATGCCAACGGCTATTTCGATTCAGAAAACTCAGCGGAGCAACGCAATGCCAAGCGTAAAGCGATGGCAGATCAACGTACCATCGACTACCGCAACGGAAGCTATCAGCGTGCAGGCGGTGTGGTAGATCCCCTTCCTGCCGATGCACCCCAATTTGTAAAGGACTATTACGACTACTACAAGACTCCACGCGGATTTCATCCCCGTTCCGGCAATTCAACCGATGGTTGGAACACCACATCCAACCTGCCGTTTATCAATTTCAAATTCTTCGAGTATGCGGGCGAATTGGAAAATGCCGTGCTGATTGTTCATGGAGAGAAGGCACATTCCTACTATTTCGGCAAAGACGCTTTCGGACTGTTGAAAGGCGACAACAAGCAGCTGCTCACCGTGAAGGATGCCAGCCATTGCGACCTTTACGATGGCGGAGCGAACCGTGACAAGATTCCTTTCGATGAAATAAGCGCATTCTATGCAGAATATCTGAAATGATGACAATAGAGAAATTCCAGTATATAATCTCAGAGGGTCAACCCCTTGAAGGGGATGAAATGATTGAGTTCATGCGGGAGCAGAGCGATGAGTCGCGACGGTTGCAGATTGAGCTTAACTGCAAGTATAATACTCCGCAGGAGATACGTGATATTTTCAGCCGTATTATTGGAGAAAAGGTTGATGAGTCATTCCGTATGTTCCCGCCGTTTTATACCGATTTTGGCAAGAATATCCACATCGGCAAAAACGTGTTCATCAATTCCAACTGTCAGTTTCAAGATCAAGGCGGCATATTTATCGGCGATGGTGCACTTATCGGGCACAGTGTTATCTTAGCAACTCTCAATCACCATCTCGAACCGGAAAAACGGCAGTATCTCCACCATGCTCCCATCCATATCGGCAAGGGAGTGTGGATAGGTTCGCGCGCCACTATACTTGCCGGAGTCACCATTGGAGATAACGCAGTTGTTGCGGCAGGAGCGGTGGTGACAAAAGACGTTCCAGCCAATATGATTGCGGCAGGAGTACCGGCAAAAGTAATCAAATCAATATAAATCATATCGTTTCAAGTGCCAGCAACGAAATTGTAGCCAAGTGATGTGTAATACAAAAACAGGCATCAAGTTTTAGCAAAAACGTGGTGCCTGTTTTTGCATTAAAACAAGGCAGTCATATCATTGAGTCGGCAATAATGTGGCACGGTAAGTGGCGGGCGACATTCCGAGGTGTTTTTGGCAATATCGGGAAAAATAGCTGACGGATGTGAAATTCAGCTTTTCTGAAATCTGACCTATTGAAAGAGAACTGTTTTTTAGCATATCTGTGATTATCGGTATGACAATTTTCACTATCAGAGCACTTGCGGAATGACCCGTAAGCCGACGGATTGTGTCGCTCAGATAACGAGGAGTCACGTTAAGCCGTTCAGCATAATAAGTAAGCTCACGTTCTCGACGAGGCAGCCCGCTGTTGACCAAATCCATGAATCTGCGCACTATATCACCGGGACTTTCAGTGGCTTTGGAAACATCCACCCTTACGGAATGGAAGTTGAAAAGATCGAATATCATTGCCTGAGCAAGTGAATACAATACATTTTCATGAAATGGTCCGCCGGGTTTTAAAAGCCGGTCCCGCAGGTGCGATATGTCGGCATGTAACAGTTCTGCTTCATCCTCTGTCAATTTAATGACAGGATTTGAGAACAGGCTTATACCTCCTCCCACGCCGTAGTTGACAGGCGGCATGAAACTATTGATGAGTTTCAGACTTATCACGATATATTCCACTTCAAGGTCATCGCTCGCAGTCAGTTCTGTTATCAGTTCCGGATTTGAGAATATCAGAGTGTCATTACGCCTTACCCCGAATGGCATACCATTAAAGTAGAAATACCCATGACCACTAAGGCAAAGCAGATGGACACAGCAACCTTGCCAGTGGCTGTCGGCAATAGAAAACCAGTCGGTTTCATATCGGAATATATCTTTTCGCGCTTCCATAGATGCAAATTTAATAATAAAACCGTAAATGTGAAAATATTGATGTGATTTGTGAAATGCCTCCATCGGATTTTGTGCCTAATTTTGCATCATAATAATAATCAATATACAGAATATGAGAAAGAAGAACATTGGCGGACTTGAAGTGTCCGCACTCGGTTTCGGTTGCATGGGGATGAGCCATGCCTACGGAGAAGCGCTTCCGCGAAAAGAATCATATAAACTGCTGGCGGAAGCGGTGGAGCTTGGTTACACTCATTTCGATACGGCTGAGGTATATGGCTTTGCGGAATGTCCTCATCACAATGAAGAAATAGTAGGAGAGGGGCTGAAACCTTATCGCAAGGATGTGGTTATCGCCACAAAGTTCGGTCATCGGTTTGATTATTCCGGCGGCTTGGTACCGTTTCCGCTTATATCCGATGCTTCGCCTGCAACAATCAGGAAAAGTCTGGAAGGTTCGCTCAAGCGATTACAGACCGACTATATAGACCTTTATTATCTGCACCGTCTCGACCCGAAAGTACCGGTGGAAGTGGTTGCCGAGGAAATGGCAAAGCTCATCAAGGAAGGAAAGATATTGCATTGGGGACTTTCGGAGGCCGATGCCGATATGCTGCGCCGTGCTGACGCGATATGTCATGTGGCAGCCGTACAAAACCGTTATTCAATGATGGCACGCGGCTACGAAAAAATGTTTTCTGTGCTTGAAGAATTGGGTACAGGGTTGGTGGCGTTCTCTCCACTTGCCAACGGATTTCTTGCCGATGCCGTAAAACCCGGCACCAAGTTCGACCCGACCAACGACTACCGCGCCGCCATGCCGCAGTACACCGACGAGGGTTTTGAAGCAAACCGACAGCTTCTTGCCTTGGTACGCAATCTTGCAGAGGAGCATAATGCCACACCCGCCCAAATCTCCCTTGCATGGATGCTCTGTAAGAAACCGTGGATAACTGCCATTCCCGGCTCACGCCATTCGGAGCGCATCCGCGAAAATGCCGGAGCAGCCGATATAATCCTCACAGAAAGTCAGGTAAAAGATATGGATGCGTTGCTCGACAAGACCGAGATGAGCGGCGTGTTCGGAGTGACAACAAAAGACAACGGAAATAAAAACTAAATACAACACCGAGATGAACAAGATTAAACTTTCCAACGGAGTTGAAATGCCGCAGTTGGGCTACGGTGTTTACCAAGTGACGCCCGATGAGTGTGAACGCTGTGTGTCTGATGCTCTCAGCGTAGGCTACCGTATGATAGATACAGCTCAGGCCTATCATAACGAAGAAGAAGTTGGCAAAGCCATCGCAAACAGCGGAATAAGCCGCAATGAAATCTTCCTTGTAAGCAAGATCTGGATTTCAAACTACACTTACGACAAAGCCCTCGCCTCGATTGACGAGTCGCTTCGCAAACTCGGCACAGACCATATCGATCTGATGCTCCTTCACCAGCCATTCTGCGACAGGTATTCGGCATACCGCGCGCTCGAGCAGGCTTATAAGGATGGCAAGGTTCGGGCAATAGGCGTGAGCAACTTCTACCCCGACCATTTCATCGACCTCGCAAGCAACGTGGAGATTCCGCCGATGGTGAATCAGGTGGAGACCCATGTTTTTGACCAGCAGACAGAGGCGCAGAAGATAATGGAGGAATTTGGTTGCCACATAATGTCGTGGGGACCTCTTGCCGAGGGGCGCAACGGACTGTTCACGAATCCGGTTCTCGTGGCCATTGGTGAAAAATATGGAAAGAGTGCGGCACAGATTGCTCTGCGTTGGCTCTATCAGCGCGGTGTGATTATCATCCCCAAATCAACCCATATTGAGCGTATGCGCGAAAACTTCCATACTCCCGACTTCACTCTTTCCGATGAGGATATGGCTGAGATAGCAAAGCTCGACCTCGGACACAGCCTCTTCTTCGACCACCATTCAGCAGAAGTCGCAAGGCTCTTCATGTCATGGCGTGGTCTCTAAAACGCTTATTGCCTGTCAGGAAGTCCGGTTGTCAAATAAAGGACTCCGGGCTTTCTGATTCAATCCCTAATTTGACAAGGCACGGTATTCCATAGGAGTCGTGTTAAGGTATTTTTTGAAAAGGCGCGAGAGGTGGTGCGGGTAATTGAATCCGAGTGAGAATGCAATCTCAGAAACAGGTTTGTCAGTCTCACTCAGGAGTTGCTTGGCGCATTTGAGCGCAAAGAGGTGTATATGCTCAATGGCGGTGTGCCCGGTTGATTTTTTAACGAGATCTCCGAAATAATTGGGAGAAAGGAACACTTCAGCCGCGCAGTATTTTACAGAGGGAAGTCCCTGCATGGCAGGCTTGTCTGACTGGAAATACTCGGCAAGCACCTTGTCAAAGCGCTCTATCACATTGGCATTGACGATTTCCCGTGTCACGAACTGACGGTCATAGAACCGGACGCAATGGTTGAGCATCGTCTCAATGTTTGATGCCACTATATGCTTCGTATGCTTGTCGATGGCATGGTCGAGTTCCTCCCGGATTTCATGGAAGCAGTTCACTATAATCATGCGCTCACGGTCACTCATGTGCAGGGCTTCGTTTGAATCATATCCGAAAAATGAAAAATCCTCCATTCTTCGTGCAAGCGTGGTACCGGCCATGAAGTCGGGATGGAACATCAATACCAACCCTTTGGGATTCTTTGTCACCAGACCGTCATTCGCTCCCGCTATTTGATTGGGAGCGATAAAAAGCAATGTGCCGTCTTCATAATCATACTTATTGCGGCCGTAGAGCATTTCCCCGCAGTTGACTTCTTTGAGGAATACACAATAAAATCCGAATTTCTTTACAGAATGGACTATTTCGGGCAGTTCCGACATATCAACGACCGAGACAAGGGGATGCTGTGCTTTTGCTCCAAGCAACCGGCAGTAATCAAGTACGGAAGGAAGATCTATAACTTTATCCATGAATTTTTCTATTTGCTTTAGACCGCAAAATTAGCGATGTAATCATTTATCTACAAGCAGATTTATCAAAAAACGTAAAATTGGTTATCGAATCTGTAATCTGTGTTAGTCGTCCGGCCTTGTCCGATGTTAATTTTGCACTCAGATTAATTTACCAAAATAGTTAATGAAAAAACAACCTTGATGTTGGCCATGGCTCTCCTCCTGACAAACATCGTAAAAGCAGAACCCGATATGAATGCTTACAAAGAATTGGATGCTTCGGAAGTGCTCTCCTTCAAGAGCAATACGTGGGGTCTTGTCTATGCCGGCGCATTGACTGAAAACGTGCCCGGCAATGTGAATATACACCCGATTGAATACAGTAGTTTGACAGGCGGTTGCCCCATAAGGGCAAACGTATATACTCCCGCAGACTATGACGCAACAAAATCTTACCCCGCGCTGGTCATCGCGCACCCTAATGGTGGTGTCAAGGAACAAGTCGCAGGTCTGTTCGCTCAACGTATGGCGGAGAATGGATATATCTGCCTCGCTTTTGATGCGGCCTATCAAGGTGCAAGCGGCGGTTATCCCCGCAATGTCGATATACCCGCCAATCGCATGGAGGATATACGTCGTGCGGCCGATATACTTTTGCAATATCCCGGAGTTGATTCAGGACGTGTTGGAATCCTCGGAATTTGCGGAGGGGGAGGCTATACGGTCAAGACCGCACAGACAGACAAACGCTTCAAGGCCGTAGCCACTCTCAGCCTATTTAATTCAGGTCTGGTAAGGCGAAACGGATTCCTTGACTCACAGATAGATGAATGTCAACAACGTCTTGCTGATGCGTGTGCAGCGCGTCAGCGGGAAGCACGGGGAGGTGCCCCTGAATACGTGGGCGACATGAGCCGGATGACACCGGAAGAGGTAGCCAAGCTTCCATTCGACCTATACCGCGAGGGATATGAGTATTATTTGCAGACTCACGCACATCCCAATTCGAGTTTTAAGTACACAAAGAGCAGCCTTATAGAGTTGATGGATTTTGACGCGAGCGAAAATATGTACCTTGTCAATGTTCCGTTGCTGATGATGGTCGGCAGCCATGCCGATACATTCTACATGACCGAGGAATGCTTCAGCAAAGCATCCGGCACAATAGACAAGGAAATGTATCTCATTCCCGGTGCTACCCATATCCAGACTTATTGGAAACCGGAATACGTTGACATCGAGGTTGCAAAACTCGTTGACTTCTTTGGCAAACACCTCAAAACAGATAAATAAAGAAGTCTAACCCGATTAAAACAGATACGACAAATGAAGAAACTTGCAATTTTAATGACATTGCTGCTCAATGCAATGGGTTTTGTTGCCTGCGCATCAGAGCCGCAGTTGGAAAACGGACAAGCCCCGGACACGGGTGAATACTTCAATGGTAAAAAAGTGCTTGTGGCATATTTCTCATGGGGAGGAACAACCAGAAGGATGGCCGAGGCAATACAGGAAACCACAGGCGGGACCCTTTTCGAGATTGTTCCTGTCAATCCTTATCCTACGGAATACACGCCATGCACAGAGGTGGCACTTGAGGAACGCGACAGCGATGCCCGGCCTCCAATCAAGGACCAGGTGAACGATTGGGACAGTTACGATGTGATATTCATCGGATGTCCCGTGTGGTGGCACACAGCACCAATGATTATAAACACTTTCTGCGAGAGCTACGGCTTTGAAGGCAAGACAGTCGTGCCATTCTGCACATACGCGGCAACTTATCGCGACGAGACCTTGCAGAAAATAGTTGATCTCACACCTGCGGCGAAGCATCTTGGCGGCTTGGGCACAACAGTCTCGACATCAGGTGTCAAGAGCTGGATAGAGAGCATAAGCAAAGAATCGGGTATCAGCATGGTGGAAAATGACAATATGCATCAAATTCCAGATGCCATATATAATCTTAATGGTGTCAAGATGCCTTCAAGTGATTTGCTTTCGGGATTGTATATCGTTAGAAATGGAAATTACTTTAAAAAAGTATTATTTTAATTTTATAGATAATTTCAGATCTAATTTCATAGATATACGAATATGAGAACCACGTTTTTCATGGCAATAACATGCCTGTGCATGGCTTTAGGCATTTGTTCATGTACGGACCGAATAGAGGCGGGTGGCTCTCAACCACAGGTTGTTGAAAACGGAAAGGAACATACAGATAACCCACAAAACAATAACGATATGTTTACGAAGCAATCAACTGTGCGTGAGGTTATATCAAATCCCGCTTTCGGTAATTTCGTGAGATTGCTTTTTCCCGTTGACCGCCAGATAAATGAGAATATGACCTTGGAGGAAGTAAGTTCATCATCCGTGTATGTTTGGTATTCCCATATAAAGTCCGACAAGACAGTGGATATAGTCAATGATCTCGCATTGCGGGGACAAAGTGGTGAGACCATTTTCTATGATATTTATACAGATGGAGAAAAGCGGGCCAATCCATCAAAGAATGACACAGGGCTTTTCTTCTTCAGAGGCAATGCCGGAGCACCGTTTGCCGTGATGAACGCCGGCGGCGGATTCATGTATGTCGGGGCCATGCACGACAGTTTCCCCCATGCTCTTGAAGCGAGCAAACAAGGTTATAACGCATTTGCTCTCATATATCGCCCTGATGACCCGTACACGGACCTTGCGCGTGCCATTGAGTTTATCCACGATAATGCCGAGGCTTTAGGAGTCGATCCTGCCAATTATTCACTGTGGGGTGGTTCAGCCGGGGCAAGAATGGCCGCTGTTCTTGGCAACTATGGGTATCTGAGGCAACTTACAGGGCGCACAGACATACCTCAGGCCTCTGCCGTGATAATGCAGTACACTGGCTATTCCGACGCTTCGCGACAGGATGCCCCGACATACGTGTGCGTCGGCACTTCTGACGGAATCGCCAACTACCGCACAATGCAACGCCGGCTTGAAACGCTGGACAGCTACGGAATCCCGACTGAATTCCATGCCTATCAAGGACTGGGACATGGATTCGGTCTTGGCACCGGGACCGTGGCAGAAGGATGGATAAACGATGCTCTTGGATTTTGGAAAGCGCAAAATCAAAGCGCCGGTATTGAAGATATAACAATTGATAACTGACATGAATATGAAGAAAGTATTGGTATTGTCGGGGAGTCCCCGGCACAAGGGCAATTCCGACCTTCTCTGCGATGAATTCATGCGCGGGACTTCGGAGGCCGGCAACGATGTGGAGAAAATATGGATTCCCGGCAAGAAGATAGGCTATTGCCACGCCTGCTACTTCTGCAAAGATCATGATGGCGAGTGCGCCATAAAGGATGATATGGCAGAGGTATTGCAGAAGATGCTTGATGCCGATGTGATTGTGATGGCTTCGCCGGTGTATTTTTACAGCATCAACGCCCAGATGAAGGCGGTGATTGACCGTACTGTGGCACGTTGGCTGGAGTTCAAAAACAAGGAGTTCTATTACATAATGACTGCTGCCGAGGATGAAGATCATACGATGGCCTGCACACTCGAATGTTTCCGCGGTCTTGCTGCATGCTTTGAGGGGTCAAAGGAGATGGGGGTGATTTATGGCAAAGGCGTATATGAAAAGGGAGAAATCCGTGACACCCCCTTCATGAGCCAAGCCTACGAAATGGGCAAATCAATCAAATAATCAGAAAAAATAAAAAACATGAACAAGAAAATAACGATTGCACTTGCATTGATAGCTATGATTACAGGCAAGTCAGAAACAGCCGTGGCAAGCAACAATGACAATACAGCATCCGACTCCCTTCCCACAGTATATTTCAGCCGGGAAATCTCGCCGAAGGCTCTTGTGGAGATATTCAAGGCGGTAGGCGTAGAGCCGACAGGCAAAGTAGCCGTGAAAATCAGCACCGGCGAAGGGGGCAACACCCATTATCTCAAACCGGAACTCATCGGCGAGCTTGTAAAGGAAGCTGATGGTACCATCGTGGAGTGCTGCACCGCTTATGGAGGCACACGTCAAGACCCGGCCAAGCACTGGCAGACGATCCGCGACCACGGCTTTGACAAAATAGCCAAGGTAGACCTTATGGATGAGTTCGGACAAATGCAGATTCCTGTGGTCGACACCACTCATATCAAGTATGACATAGTAGGTGACCATCTGGCTAATTATGACTTTATGATTAATCTGGCTCACTTCAAAGGCCATGCCATGGGAGGCTTCGGAGGCGTATTGAAAAATGCGTCTATCGGAGTGGCTTCAACTGCCGGAAAGTCATACATCCACACTGCCGGACGCACAGACGATGCCTCTAAAATGTGGACCAACATCAGTGCGACTCCACAAGATCATTTTCTTGAAAGCATGGCAGCCGCAGCTCAGGGAGTGCATAATTACATGAACGGCAAGGATCCGAACGGTAAGCCCCGCGTGGTATATATCAACGTGCTTAATAACCTGTCAGTGGACTGCGACTGTGACGGACATCCGGCTGCACCGGAATTAAAGGACATGGGAATAGCAGCAAGCCTTGACCCTGTGGCACTCGACCAAGCCTGCATAGACATGGTATTCAATCACGCATCAACAACCGGCGACGATTCGGCACCGCTGATTGAGCGCATCAACAGCCGCCACGGTACCCATATCCTGCCGTATGCCGAAAGCATTGGCTTAGGAAGCACTAAATATAATATCAAAAACATTGACTGATACCATATATGGAATACAAAAATTTGGGAAATAGAGGATTGTCAGTGTCGTCAGTCGGTCTCGGATGTATGGGTATGAGCCATGCCTACGGTGCCCCTTCCGACCACCGGGAGATGGCCCGTTTGCTTGCAGATGCGGTTGAGATAGGCTACAACTTCTTTGATACGGCCGAGTGCTATGGCACCGCCGATAACCCCCATGACAACGAGGAACTGGTGGGCGAAGCTCTAAAGCCATTTCGCAATGACATAGTGATAGCCACCAAGTTTGGTATAACGATCGATGAACGCACCCATCAGCTGATTACCGACTCCAAGCCGGAATCCGTCAGAAAGGCAGTCGAGGGTTCGCTCCGCCGGCTTCAGACCGACAGAATAGACCTCTACTATCAGCACCGAATTGATCCTGAGGTTGAGCCGGAGACGGTGGCAGAAGTCATGTCTGATCTCATGCGAGAAGGGAAAATACTAAATTGGGGCATTTCAGAAGCTACGGAGGAATACCTGCGCCGTGCACATGCCGTATGCCCCGTCACAGCCATACAGAACCGCTACTCGATGATGGCCCGGTGGAATGAAGCGCTCTTTCCCGTACTTGAGGAGCTGGGCATAGGGTTTGTGGCATTCTCGCCGCTTGCCAACGGTCTGCTGACAAACAGCTATTCAGCCGACTCGAAGTTTGACGCCTCGACCGACTATCGTGCCGCAATGCCGCAATACAGCAAAGAAAGCTTTGAAAAGAACCGCATGTTGTTTCTTTATATAAACGACTTGGCTGAAAAGCATGGAGCCACGCCCTCACAAATCTCCTTGGCATGGATGATGGGCAAAAAGCCTACAATCGTGCCTATACCCGGCACACGCAAGCTGAACCGCCTGAAAGAGAACGCAGGTGCGGCAGATATACATTTGTCAATACACGAAATTGAAGAAATTGACCGCCGGCTCACCGAGATTCCGATGTCAGATGTGTTTGGCGGCCACACTACAACTAAATAAAAAATATTGGTATTATGGAAACCATCAAGTTAAACAACGGGGTGGAAATGCCCCGGCTCGGATGCGGAGTCTATCTCCTCACTCCTGACGAATGTGAAAAATCCGTGAGCGAAGCCTTGAAGTTAGGCTACCGACTAATCGACACTGCACAAGTATATGGCAACGAGCAGGGTGTCGGCAATGCAGTAGCCAAAAGCGGTATCGATCGAAAAGAGATTTTCATCACCACCAAACTTTGGATTACTAACTTCGACTATGACAAGGCTTTGAAAAGCATTGACGAGAGTCTGAAGAAATTGCAGACCGACTATGTTGACCTGATTCTTCTCCATCAGGAGATCTGCGACCGTTACAGTGCCTACCGGGCATTGGAAACTCTCTATAAGGAGGGTAAGGCGCGTGCAATTGGCGTGAGCAATTTCACTCCCGAGGTATTCGTTGACTTTGCCGCCAACATGGAGATAAAGCCGGCAGTCAATCAGCTTGATGTCAACGTGTTCACCCAAAGACCCGAATCGCGCAAGATTCTGGCGGAATATGATTGCCGTTTGGAGGCATGGTCGCCTCTTTGCGAGGGACGCAACAACTTCTTCACCAACGAAGTGCTTGCCCGTATCGGAGCAAAATATGGCAAATCGGTTTCGCAGGTCGGCCTTCGCTGGCTCATTCAGATTGGTGCAATCGCCATTCCGCGATCCACAAAACCGGAACATCTCAAAGAGAATATCGAGATTTTCGACTTCTCCCTTGACGATGACGACATGGCGGCGATAGCAAAGCTTGACACCGGAAAATCTCTATTCTTCGACTACCACGACCCCGCCGTGGTCAAGGAGTTTCTGAGCTGGATAGGTCTGGCTTAAATGCCATCATAACCAAAGCTGAAATGAAGAAAATACTAAGTTTAATAGTGATGATTATGTCAACGGCAATGACTCTGATGTCATGTGCCGTTGACACAACCAAAGAGAGCGAAAATTCAGAACCGACTGAAGATATGGAAACAAGCATAAAAGGCAAAAAGACACTTGTGGTGTTTTTCTCGCACACAGGAGAGAACTATGGCGTAGGAAACATAAAGGAAGGCAACACCCACATCATCGCCGATATGATTGGCGAGGCAACAGGAGGAACCTTGTTTGAGATTGTTCCCGAAAAAGATTATCCCCACAATTCATACGACGCTGTGGTGGAGATTGCAAAGAAAGAGAAAGAGGAGAAGGCGCGCCCTGCTATCAAAGGTGATGTTAAGATAGAGGACTATGACGTGATTTTCATCGGCTATCCCAACTGGTGGTCGGATATGCCTATGCCCGTCTATACTTTCATAGAGAAGCATGACTGGAACGGCAAGACGGTCGTTCCATTCTGCACACACGAGGGAAGCGGCCTGTCACAAACTGAAAAATACATAGCTGAAGCCTGCAAAGGAGCCTCAGTGAAAAAAGGTCTTGCCGTAAAGGGGACAACCGCTCAGAATAACCGTGAGCAAGCAAAGAAGACCGTAAACTCATGGCTTGAAAAACTATAAAAACGGAGTGCGATGTTAAGAACAATCAGAATCATATTAGCATTGCTGTTTTTCAGCTGTATAACCCTTCTTTTCCTCGATTTCACGGGAGCGACCCACCATTGGCTCGGATGGTTGGCGAAAATTCAGTTTCTTCCCGCAGTGCTTGCGCTGAATCTCGGTGTAATCATTGGTCTTGGTGTCTTGACATTGCTTCTTGGCAGGGTTTATTGCTCAGTGATATGCCCTCTCGGAGTCATGCAGGATATTTTCGCATGGTTTGGAAAGAAAGGCAAGAAAAACAGATATTCATACTCTCCAACTAAAAACATATTACGATATGTCCTCTTGACCATTATGGTGGTTGGTGTTGTTTTGGGTATCGGCTCTGTTGTGGCAATTCTCGCGCCATACAGCGCATACGGACGCATAGCGCAAAATCTTCTTTCCCCGATATGGATATGGGGCAACAACCTTTTAGCATACTTTGCGGAGCGGGCTGACAGCTACGCTTTCTATGAGAAAGAAGTTTGGATAAGGAGCATCCCGACTTTCATCATTGCGGCGGTAACCTTGATCGCGCTTGCCGTTCTTGCATGGCGCAATGGCAGGACCTACTGTAACACGATTTGTCCCGTAGGCACCGTGCTTGGATTTCTTTCACGCTATTCGTGGCTGAAGCCGACTATTGACACCGCAAAGTGCAACGGTTGCGGACTTTGTGCCCGCAATTGTAAGGCAGCATGTATTGACAGCAAAAAACACACTATCGACTATTCGCGTTGTGTGGCGTGCATGGACTGCATCGGCAAATGTCATAAAGGGGCTATATCTTACTCACACAGAAAATCTGTAAAGACAAAAGATGTAAATTCGGAGCCTTACGATAATTCCCGCCGCAGTTTTCTTACGGCGACTGTTGCAGTAGGAACTGCCGCCATTCTCCATGCGGAGGAAAAAACTGTCGATGGAGGTCTGGCGGTTGTTGCAGACAAAAAGATACCTGAACGCAAAACCCCTGTTGTTCCTCCCGGAACTGTCAGCCTCAAGCATCTCACTGACCATTGCACCGGATGTCAACTGTGTGTGGCGGCCTGTCCAAACGGAGTGTTGAGACCGTCATCCGACCTTTCCACCCTCATGCAGCCACGCTCATCCTACGAGCGTGGATATTGCCGCCCGGAATGCACCAAGTGCTCCGAAGTGTGTCCGGCAGGAGCAATAATTGAGATTGACCGTGCGGATAAATCCTCAATCCAGATAGGCCATGCCGTTTGGGTAAAAGATAACTGTGTACCTCTCACCGATGGCGTGGAGTGCGGCAACTGTGCGCGTCATTGCCCTGTGGGGGCGATACAGATGGTTGTCTCGGATACGGATAATCCCGACTCACCGAAGATTCCTGGGATGAATGACGAAAGGTGCATCGGTTGCGGCGCTTGTGAAAATCTCTGCCCGGCGCGTCCGTTCAGCGCGATTTATGTGGAAGGACACGAAAAACATAGGACAATCTAAACGACAACCTCAATGAAAAATAACAATAACATTGACCGTAGGGAATTTTTGAAACGCCTCGGAATTGGTACAGCTGCTGTCTCGGCGGCTACTTTGGTTGGTTGCAATTCCAAGAATAATCCAGTGACCGGCGACCTTACCGCATCAGGCGAGATACCCACCGACAAAATGACTTACCGCACCAATCCAAAGACGGGTGATAAAGTGTCGATTTTAGGTTATGGCATGATGCGTCTGCCATCTCTTGACGGTCGCAGCGCACGCGAGGGAGGTAACGACGGCATAGATCAGGATATGGTGAACCGCCTTGTGGATTATGCCATCGAACATGGCGTGAACTATTTCGACACATCCCCCGCCTATTGCAAGGGGCAGTCGGAACACGCGACAGGGATAGCACTCAGCCGTCACCCTCGCGACAGCTATTACATAGCCACAAAACTGTCAAATTTCTCTCCATCCACATGGAGCCGTGAGAAATCCATTGAAATGTATCACAACTCGCTGAAAGAGCTTCAGACAGACCACATAGACTATCTGCTGCTCCACGGCATTGGCATGGGCGAGGACGGCCCTGCGGAATTCAAGGCGCGTTACATTGACAATGGAGTCCTCGACTATCTGCTTGCAGAGCGCGAAGCGGGAAGAATCCGCAATTTGGGTTTCTCTTATCACGGTGACATCCGTGTCTTTGACGACCTACTTGCACAGCACGACAAATATAAGTGGGATTTCGTACAGATTCAGCTTAATTATCTCGACTGGCATCACGCCAAGGAAATAAATCCCCGCAACACCGATGCGGAATATCTATATACCGAATTGGAAAAGCGGGGCATACCGGCAATCATCATGGAGCCGCTGTTGGGCGGACGATTATCCAAACTGCCCGATAATATAGTGGCACGGCTCAAACAGCGTGAGCCGGAGCGCAGTGTGGCGTCGTGGGCTTTCCGTTTTGCCGGAAGCAAACCGGGGGTGCTCACGGTGCTGAGCGGAATGACTTTCATGGAGCATTTGCAGGATAACCTGCGCTCGTTCTGTCCGCTTTCAACGCTTTCCGCTGATGACGAAAACTTCTTATACACCACTGCCGACCTGATGATGCAGTTCCCGACCATACCGTGCAACGACTGCAAATATTGTATGCCATGCCCCTACGGAATTGATATTCCCGCTATTCTATTGCATTACAACAAATGTATAAATGAGGGGAATGTTCCGGAAGACAGTCAGGCGGAGAATTACAGGGAGGCACGCAAGGCTTTCCTTGTTGGATATGACCGCAGTGTGCCGAAACTTCGTCAGGCGAACCATTGTATCGGCTGTAACCAATGTGCCCCGCACTGTCCGCAACGCATTGACATTCCGGCAGAACTGCATCGGATTGACAACTATGCGGAAAAACTTAAACAAGACAATACCCACAACATGCTATAATCTCATGCTATAATATATGGAAGAAATACGAATTGATTGTTCTAAGCAGACACCCGAACAGATAAAGGATGCTTTAATCCTGAAGCAAAACCTGTTTCGCTTGAATCATACAATGCCGGGTACTGCTGAATATAACGTTTTGGCGAAGAAAGTATTCCCAAACTTATTGGATGATTGCCGGATTGAAACTCCGGTAATGGGAGTGCGTATGCAGAATGTTCATTTTGGTCATAAGGTTATAATTATGCCTGGCTGTTTGTTCATGTCTGCCGGTGGAATAACCATTGATGATGGGGCAATGATAGCCGCCAATACCCAGCTTATTAGCAATAACCACGATTTAAATAATCGTTCAGTAATCACCTGTAAGCCGATATATATAGGTAAAAATGTTTGGATAGGAGCCGGTTCAACGATTCTCCCCGGAGTCACAGTTGGAGACAATGCTGTAGTTGGTGCAGGAAGCGTCGTTACAAAAGACGTCCCGCCATCCACAATAGTTACCGGCAACCCTGCAAAAATCATCAGAAAGATTGAACCATAATGCTTGAAAGGCCATTATGGTCCGAAAATAAGAAGTGGAGAGGCTAACCGTGTCTGTCTGCCGACTCCCGATATCTGTGGTCGTTGATTATATTTTGGTAGTGCCATCTTGGCTCCCAAAACTTTAACTGCACAATTTCATCGTATTAGCTTTAGGTTGCCGGTGCATTTGTTTATGGTCTTTTTGTTGGCGATGATACCTATGCCGATGTATTCCAATTCATCTTCAGAAGTTTCCGCGATGCGTTTCTCGTATTCTTCGTATGTGAGGCATGACTGCGCCAAGGTGGTGAAGTCCACAATTGAATTTTCTATCTCATTCATATCTTTGATTCTTTCGCGAATATGGCGTAGTTCAGTCTTGGATGCTCCGAGAATTGGGATAGGAAGCTGTGTGATTCCTGCATGTATGATTCCGGATGCATCTTTCACATCCTTTCCAATGATTTCAGGATTAGTTTTACCTAAGGCCATTGATAGTACCGCTGATATATTAGCGATAATCCCGGTTGGGAGAGTATTATCTACTATCAATACGCACTTATAGGCGTAGGGTGTAATTTTGGGTTCTATCATAACTTTTTTGTTTGCAAAATTAGCCTAAATAGGATAAATTCCCAAGTAATTTTTATAATTAGGGAATTATTCCTATATTTGCAGACAATATCTCCGGTATTTCCCTAATAAGTGAATCAGAATATATAAATATAGGAAAATAGACTATGGTAAAACTCGATGGAATAGACATCCGGCTACTGAAAGCCCTCCAAAAGGATGCCAAAACCAACGCTAAAGAACTCTGTGATGAGTTGAATCTCTCAAAAACTCCGGTTTACGAACGCATAAAACGGCTTGAGAATGAAGGCGTGATTACGGGATATTCAGCCCTTGTCGACAATAAGAAAGTCGGACTACCGCTCGTGGTGTTCTGCAATGTGACGCTTGCGGTGCATGATGATGAACATATCAGTCGATTCAAAAAAGATATAGCTGATATTGAAGAGGTAATGGAATGTTATTCCACCGGTGGTGTGTTTGACTTCCTTCTAAAAATAATACTTAAAGATATGGATGAATTCAACACATTCGTTTTCGAGAAGTTAACTAAAGTTCACGGCATCGTAAAAATGCAGAGTTCATTCGTGCTTAGCGAGATAAAACACTCTACTACTCTGAATATCAAATTGTAATTACAAAAAAAACTGCGATTAAGACAGGTTTTAGCACTGGTGAAACGCTAGGGAGTGCAAAGATTGTTAGTCAAAGACTTTTGCGCCTCCTTCAACAATAAATTATTACAGAATCTGTTGAGCCCATTCGGGAATATCGTCGGTATATTGTTTTATCAATTTGCCGTTGGCTTTACGGAAAAGCAACTTGGCCTCCTATTGAAGGTTCTGGTAAAACCTGTGCCGAAATAGTGTGTATGGCGACCGCGCCACTATCACCCAACACCTCGATAAGCTCCATCGGGCTAAGGTTTTCCACTATGGCTATCACCGGGAACTTGTATCCCTCGGTTTTCAGCCAGTCAATAAACTCTCTTGCGGTACCGTCATTCAGCCGCAATGCCGTGACGATGACCGCGCCGGGTGGCAGCTTCGCCGCCTCAACTTTCTCGGCCTCGATGCTCTCCGTAACAATAGGGTCATAACCCGCCTTCATCAGAAGATTGGCCATGACCCTGCTGTCAGAAACGGAGGCATCCACTATAAGGATTTTATTCATGTGATAAAAAAAGATGTTATTATGGTGTGTATAATCATTTTGTAATTATTTACAGATGAATATCAGTCTTATTTTGATTGGTTCTGACTTTTAGAATGGCATAGCACCCATTCAATACGTTCCGGTGTAAATGCTTTATTACAAGCTTCCGGATGATTGAGTCCTTCAAGTGTTTCAAATTTAGCGTCTCCACCATTGGCATTAAGCCAGTCAATCAGAGATTTGAAAGAAGCTTTATTGCGTTCTCCCTCTTCGGAACCTATTGTTGAATATACCGGGGTTTTAAGCAAAGAGTTTGGATTACAATCACGAGAAGCCCCTGACGCACAGAACGCCGCCGCGAAGAAGCCGGGATAATCGTTTATCATGTGCCAAACTCCACTGGTCCCCATTGACGCACCAAAGATAAACACTCTGGTTTTGTCAGCACCCATGGCACTCATGCAACTGTCAATAAGAACTTTTGCGTATCGATTGTATCCCATGGATGAATCCTCGTTTTCATAGTTGCTGGCCCATGAACGCCCGGAAGGACATTGTGGAACTAACATAAGCGCATTTATCTTATTTTCACTCAGATAGTCATATATACTATAAATACCTCTGTTTGACATTTGGGAAAGATTGTCATTTCCACTTCCACTTTTGCTATACAGATACACCACTATGATTGGGGCATCACTACTTGGGGCTGTAAATGCAGCTCTATATCGTACTTTTTGACCATCTATTGTATATTCCATTGCCTTGAATGGAGCCAAACGCACGGAATCCACCGTCATTCTCCGCAGTCCCTTTTGAGGCTTATTTCTCTTTGAACGTGGTGGTTGGTTGTTTCTACGATTGCGCGGCGAATCATCGTTATGGTCATACTGGCTATTAATATTGACAATCTCATCAACAATAGTCGTTCTATTCTGAGCATTGATTGTAGTAATGGCAAATGTGAATGCCATTACTACAAATGCCACTGATTTCTTTATCGTTTTATTCATTATAACCATGTATAAACAGTGAAAATCACACTCTTCGGAAAAAATTACAGTACATAATATTTTGCGCTATTCACGAAGAAGTCTGAAACAACATCTGACGCCTCTTTTTCATGCCCCGTAAAGTTATGATCGACGCCATACAACAGACGAAGGCTACCATTTCGATATATCTCATTGTATCGCAGGCTATATGTGTATGGTACGATTATATCGCCAGTGCCATGAAGCATCAACACCGGACCCTGATATTTTGAAGAGGTGTCGTATATCGGCAGAGTCTGAGCTGTGATTATGTAATTGCGCCCCAGCATCATATCACGCGGAAGTTTTACGGAGGCAGGAGGATTGGCAGCATCGTATGTGGCACCCTGAGTCGTACCTCTGATGGCATCTTCTCGTAAAACTGCAGCCGGAGCAAGAAGTGCAATACCGGCCACCGCTTCTATGCCAAGTTCGCCTGCTGTCATAGACGCAACAACACCGCCTTGTGAGTGTCCTGCAAAATAAATCTTGGATACCCACGGCAGACCTTTGACATATTCATATACAGCCTTTGCATCGGCTATCTCTTTTGGTACGGTCATATCGACAAATTCTCCATCGCTATCACCACAGCCATCGAAGTCAAATCGGATTACGCCTATTCCATCGGAAGACAGCTGTTCATACATTGCTGTCACAAGTGGATGATGGCGATTGCTTCCGAAACCATGCATCAGTACCACCATCGGTTTGCTTTCACCGGGCTTCATTTCCGGAGTGTTGACATCGGCCACAAGATTACCATTCGGGCCTTGGATATTGATAGTTTGGGATTCTGCAAAACCCGCAATGGCTGTTGTTGTAATCATAGCTAAAACAAATATTAATTTCTTCATAATTATATTATTGGAGTCCATATTATTAACAACAAAATGATGATAGATTACGTTTACCAACCTTCATTTTGAGTAAGGTTTAGATTGCGCTCCATCTCCACAAGAGGTATAGGCCATAATTCATGGCGTTTTTGATAGGAGCGTGTGTACATAAGGTCACCGAATATATCGGTTGCGTTTTTAACCGATTTTTCAAGTAATCCCCAACGACGCAAGTCCCAGTACCGCTGTCCTTCTCCGGCAAGTTCAAATGCACGTTCCCGTTGGATTCTAACCGTCATGTCATCTTTGCCCGCAACAGCCAGCCAAGCCGGACCGGAATTTAGCCCCGGCATACCAACACGATTCCTGATTTTGTTTACCTCAGTGACAGCCTTGTCGGTTGCATCGCTTTCATTGTATGCTTCGGCAAGCATTAGAATCACATCGCCAAGACGGATTAAAGGAAATTCATAGGGGGTTCGGTTATATTCACCCCAATATCCGTCAAGATTTCCGGTAGGTATCCATTTGCGCCAGAAGTATGAGTTCCAGCCTTCTGAATTGCGAATAAACGCCATAGCTTCCATTGGCGCACCACCCTTGGTAGGGTCAGCCAACACAAACTGTTTATCCATAGGAGAAGAACCGGCATCGGTACCGAGATAATGAGAATAAGGTGTTATCACATTCAGGCATAAACGGGGGTCGCGCAGTCGGTAGGCATCCATCACTTTCGTAGTGTCGCAATCAAGAGTGGATGTGACGACGGTGCTCCCCTGATCTATCGCCACCGACATATATTTGCGACGCAATTGCGAACCGCCGTTGTTGAATCCGGGGAAAAGATCATCCCAATCAAAGGGAGAGCCATCAAGATTTTCGTACATATCCACCAACGTGGTCGAGGGCACAATACAATTGCTTGCGATAAGGCGCATAGTTGATTTGTTGCCGAAATACGACACAATATCAAGCGCATATCCGGCGGTATTGCCGTCGATTGATTGGATAGAGAATATCATTTCGGGACTATGATTACCGTTATAGAGGCGAAACAGCTCATTGTAGTCAGGATGCAATGAGTAACCATAATTATTTGTCTTGTTATACACTATTTCTTCAAAATCGGAAATAGCTTTATCCCATTGACGATTGAACAGATACACTTTACCACGGAGAGCGTAAGCCGCACCTTTTGTGGCCCTACCGAGGTCAGCGGCATCCCAATTGACCGGGAGTTTGTCAATAGCCTCGGTCAAATCTTCGATTATGTGCCGGCGTATTTCATCGGCGGAGCTGCGAGGGGCATTGAGATTGGCAAACTGTTCATTGATGTCGCAAGTCTCATCATAATACGGCACTCCACCCCAACAGTTGAGCATACGGAAATAAGCCATGGCCCGAAGGAACTTCGCTTCACCTGTCACACGGTCGATTGTCTGCTGACTGATCGGCATCTTTGCCACATTGCGTATGACAGTATTGGCGCGATGGACAAGCTCATAAAGGTATTGCCAGTGGTTCTGCACTCCGCCACTATTCGAGGCAAATGACGTGCCGCGGGAAATGTCTGACCACGGTGTAGTTCCGTCGGCGAGATCGCTACACATATCAAATGTAAACTCCATGCCGAAGCACCAGTTGGCTTTCATTGCCGCATACATACCCACAGCCGCCTGACGTGCATGGTCTTCAGTTTGCCAGAATGTTTGCCCCGACATTTGGTCGCCGGGAACATAGTCGAGGCTTTCACAACCGCTAAAAAGCATCATGCAGCCTGCAATAGCCGATATATATCTAATATTCATTGCAATTCAATTAATTGTTAGAATGAAACATTTAGGCCCACCGAATATTGGCGTATCGCAGGATAACCTACATTCGCGCCTATTTCCGGATCAAGACCGGGGAATTTTGTAATCGTGAAAAGATTGTCGATGCTGGCATATACCTTCAGATTCTCGACAAAGAATTTCTTTGTTATCTTTCTCGGAACGGTGTAGCCGAACTGAATATTCTTGCAGCGCAGATATGCTGCGTTGTGAACGAAGGCATCGCTGGCGATGTTGTTCTTGCCGTTGGCATTGTTTCTGAGTATCGGGTATTTTGAGTTGTACGGATTCTCAGGAGTCCAAGCGTTGTCTGTAATATCCTTTATCAAAGACTGACCCATTACGGTCACAAAACGGAATGCTTGGTTATTGTAATACACCTGATGGTTGCCTACGCCTTGAAAGAGCATACTAAAATCAAAGTTGTTCCAGCTTAGTCCTATATTCGCACCGAATGTAAATCGTGGCAATGTGCCATGTCCTATTTCCACCCGGTCGTTAGCGTCAAGTTTGCCATCTCCGTTGGCATCGCGATAGAGGAAGTCTCCGAGTTCCGGACGCTGATAGGTAGCGAAATAGTCAGGATTTTGATCAACGAGCGACTGCACATAATCAAGGTCGGACTGGTCGCGCACAATGCGGTCAACCGTAATGACATACAATTGGTTTATCGGTTTTCCTTCCTGCGTTTTGTAAACTCCGCTGATTGATGACACATCTCCCTGAAATTTAGTAACCTTGTTTGAAACAAAACCCATGTTGAATCCCACATTATATGATACTTTTCCGATACGGTCGTTCCAGCGTATATCCATCTCGACACCCTTGTTGTTTACCTCTCCGGCATTTTGGTTGGGAACGGTGCTTGTTCCATGCTCAAGCGGCGCGGGAAGCGATATGAGGATGCCTTTTGTGTCCTTGTTGTATATGTCAATCGAACCACTCAATCTATTGTTCAGAAAAGCATAATCAATGCCGATATTGGTCATATAAGTTTTTTCCCAAGTAAGGGCGGGATTGGCAAGCACGGTCTGGGCCAATCCTCCGGCAATGTTGCCATTGAGAATATAATTGGCTGTGGCGAACAATGACTGGTACATATAATAGCTTGTAGTGGCGTTATTACCGAGAGAACCGTAAGATGCTCTCAGTTTTAGCTGATTGAGCCATGACGCGCTATTCTTCATGAAGGCTTCCTCTGAAATCCTCCAGCCCGCCGATACCGAGGGGAAATATCCCCAACGGTGACCGGGCGCGAATTTCGACGAACCGTCTGCACGGAGATTGGCCTCCAGCAGATACTTATTGTCCCAGTTCAAATTAACGCGTCCGAAATAAGAACGCATAGCCCATTCATTGTAATTGCCAGTGATGCTGCCGTTGGTCATACCGGCGTCGATAGCTCCGAGAGATGGATCCACAAGGTCGTATTTAAGGTAATAGTCATAATCATATTTATTATACTCTTGACTCATACCGGCAAATACTGAAGCCTTCATTTTGCTTACATTAAAGTCATAGCGGGCAGTCAATTCAGAGGATCTGAATGTATTTCTGTAATTGTATCTTCTTATGTATGTACGCACCACGCCTTCTCGTATAAGGACAGGTCCATCAAATGTAAAGCGATACAAATCGCGGTCTGTAAGATGATGCTCGATGTTTCTTTCCCAATAATTCATTGAGAAAGCGCCTTGTATGGTCAGCCCCTTTACAGGCATCAGGCGAGCATATATTTTTCCTACCATACGCTTCGTCTTTACGGGATATTCATCCTTGTAGAACCATTGGCGGCGGTATGGATTGGCATTGCTGACATTATCATCCTCCGGGTTCTGGATACCGCCATACAATCCTGTGACCGGATCATATAAGGTCATGCCCGGCACGGTGTTGAACGCTCCGTAACCGAAAATCACGTCACCTCCGGCTGCTGCATTTTCAGCAGAGGGGTTATTAGTGTCGTAGTAGCCGAAGAGGTTGGTTCCGACAGAAATCCACGGCTTGATGTTTATATCAAGATTGGTCCTAAGCTGGTATCGTTCATAATCAGTGTGATATACCATGCCGGGATTATTGATATAGCCTAATGACAGGTTATACTTTACGATTTTTGAACCGCCGGTAATTGCCAGATTGTGATTTTGGACAACTGACGGATTTCGGTAAATATGATCTTGCCAGTCGGTATTCGGGTATATCGTAGGATTCTTCCCGGCATCGTTACGCCATTCATCAATCTTGCCCTGAGAAAAACGCGGTGCTTGTCCGTTTACGACAAGACCGGCATTTTGAATTTCCATAAAATCGGCATAATCAGTAACAAGGTTGAGACGATTTGCCACCGTTTCAAATGACACGTTTCCGCTATATGTCACTCTCGGAGCACGTTCCGCCCCTTTTTTTGTTGTGACAAGTATAACCCCGTTGGCAGCGCGTGAACCGTATATGGCAGATGATGCCGCATCTTTCAGAACTGAAATATTGTCAATATCCTGTGGATTGATGTCGCTTAACGCAATGCCGGTCATTCCATCAACCACCACAAGCGGTGCGGCGTTATTAAGTGTACCAAGACCGCGCACGGTTAGACTTTGTGATTCAAAGCCCGGAGTATTGCCTCCGGAATTAGTCACAGTCAAACCTGCGGCAAGTCCGGCAAGCGCATTTGTCGCATTGGTTATAGGCCGGTCTTCAAGAGCATCTGCACTGACAGAAGAAACCGCTCCGGTGAGATCGACTTTCTTTTGTGTCGCATAACCCACGACCACCACCTCATCAAGTAGAGAATGATTGACACGCAATGTTATGGGATATTCGTCCTTATCAGGCTCGATATTCACATCCTGTGGCATAAAACCGACATAAGACACCTGTATAACACCACTGTCGGGAGCATCAGTGATGGTAAAGTTGCCATCAACATCAGTTATTGCATTTTTCTTGACATTTTCCTTAACTTTTACTGTCGCACCTATTATTGGCTGTCCCTTTCTATCAGTAACAGTTCCTTTTATTATCCGTAGAGCAACGGATGGTTTAGTTACTGATGAAGCGACAGTATCCTTGGGTGCGTCGGCATAGGCTGTTGTTATTGACAACCCCAGTGCCATTAACATAAGAGATACTTGTTTCATTGTTTTCAATTGGTTCATGATTATTAATCAACACCTCCGCCTAATGCGTGGTACAAGGTTATGATTGCTTGAATAGCGTCATAGCGGTCTGCTGCCTCCGTCAATTCAGCTTCCAGTAATCGCTGTTGTGCTGTTAAAACCTCCAGATAGTTGGTTGAAGTGTTACGCATCAACAACCTTGTATTATGCACGGCTCCTTTCAGTGCCACGATTTGCTTTTTGTCAAGAGTAAGTCTGTCGCGAGCCGTCTGCCATGCAGTGAGGGCATCGTTGACTTCCATTCCGGCATCAAGAAGTCTTTGCTGGAAACTCAATGATGCAATTTCGTATTCGGCCTTGGCAATTTCCAAATTGGCTACGTTGGTGCCACGATTGAAAATAGGAGCAGCGATTGAACCTATCAGATTGGCAATCCAAGAAGAAGGACTGCCGACACCGGTTCCCGATGCAGTCATCCATCCTGCGCTCCCAGACAGTGTAAGTGATGGATAAAAGGCCGATCTCGCCATATTTATGTCGTAAAAGCATTTTTGTAAAGCAAACTCTGCTTCCTTTACATCCGGACGGTTTGACAATAATCTTACCGGTATTCCCCTTGATAGCGAATCGGGGAAATTCTGATGTTCAAATTTTGCTCGTGACATATCTGCCTCAGGATTCAGCAAGAGGGATCTCATTGCATTTTCTTGTGCCGCTATCTGGCGCCGAAGTGTTATTGCTGAATTTTCCACTTTCATCCTGTTGGCCCTCGCTTGCAAAACCGCAGCCTCATTGGTGCGCCCTGCTCGTTTCAATGCTTGAAGCACGCGGATATTTTCATCCCATGTTTTGACAGTGCGTTCGCTTATATTCAATTGCTCATCAAGCATTAGCAAGGTGTAATACCCGTTTGCAATTGCAGAAATCAAAGAGGTCTGCACAGCTTGTCGGTATGCTTCAGAAGCATAATACGATGCTTCCGCTCCTTTTTTTAGATTCCGTTGTTTCCCGAATACATCAATTTCCCATGATGCAGATGGTGCGATTTGAAATCTGTCGGATGAGTTGTTCCCAATGGAGCCTTCCGCATTGATGCCGACTGACGGTAGAAAAGCCAGACGCGAGGCTTTGAGAGTCGCAGCAGCTTGCTCAACCCTATATTGAGCAATTCTTAGATCGGTGTTTGACTTTAATCCACTTTCTATCCAAGAGACTAAGCATGAATCAGTGAATAATTCTCGCCAAGACATTTCCATAAGATGTGGCGAAACCGAATCCTGGGTGCATATATCATTTACATCATACTCAACAATATCGGCATGATTCCAATTTGTATAAAGTCCACATCCGCTTAAACATAAAGCTAATGCAGCGAAAAGTATATGTCGTATTCTAATCATTTCTTGTTTCTTTTTGGCATTACTTTTTCTTCTATTGTCTGAAACACTATGAACAACACCGGGACTATGAACAATAAGGCGATAGTACCCACCAGCATACCTCCGGCAGTGCCAACTCCTATTGAGATATTTCCGTTTGCTCCGACCCCACTTGAAAATGTGAGAGGCAGCATACCGAAAATCATTGATAATGACGTCATAAGAATAGGACGAAGACGAGCGTGTGCCGCACAAGTCACTGCATCAATTATTGACATGCCATTTCGTCGTCGTTCAGAAGCATATTCTGTCATCAGAATGGCTGTTTTTGCCAATAGACCTATCAGCATCAGCAGACCTATTTGGAGATATATGTTGTTTTCAAGTCCGAATATCCGTGCGAAGATAAAACTGCCCGCCAATCCAAAGGGTACCGAGAGGATTACCGCCCACGGAATGAAAAGGCTCTCATATAGAGCGCAAAGGATAAGATAGATGAACACAACACAAACGACAAAAATGAACACTGTTGAAGAAGATGAAGAAGCCTCTTCACGGCTCATGCCCCCGAACTCATAACTATACCCTGACGGTAGATTCTCGGCGCATACTTCCTTGACAGCTTCGATAGCCTCTCCTGAACTGTATCCCGTGGCCGGTGTGCCGTTTACCTGTATTGATGAAAAGAGATTGAAACGTGACAGCGACTGTGCACCATACACACGGGTCAATTTCAGATACTGGCTTATCGGTGTCATTTCACCGACATTATTGCGCACAAAAATATTAGATAATACTTTAGTATCAAGACGATAGTCAGGAGAGGCCTGCACCATAACCCTGTAGAGTTTTGAAAATCGGTTTATATTTGAAGCGTATGCTCCACCTATATAACCCGATAACACATCAAGAACATCCGCAGGTTCAACACCGTGGCGCAATGCTGTTGCGGCATCTACTTCTACAAGATATTGAGGATATTTGGTATCAAACGAGGTGGTAGCCCGTGCAATTTCAGGACGCTTGCTCAATTCGGAAATAACCCGGTTTGTTATCTGTAATAAATCTTCGGTCTTTCCTCCTTTCTGGTCTTGTATGTGTATTTCAAAACCGCTGCTGACACCATATCCCGGAATCATGCCCTGTGTGAACACAATTAGCCTCGCACCGGTTATATCGGCTGTGCGTTTATAGATTTCATCTATTACTGAGTTTATTTCATCTTCCTTTTCCTTTCGCAGACTCCAATCCTTCAGTCTGATATTAAACATTCCACTTGAAGAGCCTATTCCACTCATCATGCCCATGCCTGCGGTCTTGGCATATACCTTAATTTGGGGTATATCGGAGATTCTACGGTCGATTTCCTCCATTATTCTCATCGTTTCTGTCAGATTGGTTCCTGCAGGTGTCAGCACATCAATGTTTATTGATCCCATATCTTCCTGTGGTACAAGTCCGGTCTTTGTTGTCTGCAATAAATAATACAGGCTGCCCACAGCTGATATAAGAAGAATCGCTGTAAGCCATTTTTTTGAAAACATGAATTTCACACCACATGTATATCGTTTAACCATTTTGTTAAATGCGGTGTCAAAGGCTATGTGAAACCGAGAGGAAAAACTCTTCTTCCCATTGTCATGCGGAGTCATAATCAATGCACATAGAGCCGGGCTAAGCGTCATGGCATTTAGTAGAGATATACCCACTGCGACTGCCATTGTGAGACCGAACTGAGTATAAAATGTTCCCGTAGTACCTCCCATGAAACTTACCGGTATGAAAACAGCCATAAAGACGATTGTTGTGGTCAACAAGGCTGCTGATATTCCGCTCATGCCTTGAACCGTAGCTTCGTAAGATGATTTTACTCCTTCGTCAAATTTCGCCTGCACTGCCTCGACTACAACTATGGCATCATCCACGACAGTTCCGATTACGAGGACGAGGGCAAACAGAGTAATCAGATTCAAGCTGAAACCGGCTACGTCAAGGAATATAAATGTGCCAATCAATGATACTATGATTGATAGTGTCGGGATTATGGTTGCACGAAAACTTTGGAGGAAAATATACACCACAAAAACAACAAGTAGGATTGCTTCAACAAGTGTTTTGATAACATTGTGTATGGAGGCATCAAGGAAATCCTTTGAACTCATAAGGTCCACCAACTCCATTCCCTTGGGTAGAGTCTGACGTATGGTCTCAACTTCCTTGTCAATCGCCTCGATTATTTCATTGGCATTTGAACCGGATGTCTGCGAAATCATACAAGTTGTTCCGGGTCGACCATTTACCGAACCCAGATATTCGTATGTCTTTGAACCAAGCTCAACAGTAGCCACATCCTTGAGCCTTAAAATGGAACCGTCCGGCTCGGCTCTTATGACGAGATTCTCAAAATCACTTTCATTCTCGTAGCGACCTCTATATTTGAGTGTATATCGGAAAGTATTATCCGATTCTGCACCAAGCGTTCCGGTAGGTGATTCGAGGTTTTGACCTTCCAAAACCTTACGAATGTCAGACGGGACAAGTTTATATTGCGCCATTTTACCGGGATTAAGCCAAACGCGCAATGAATAATCTGCCCCTTTTATATCGACTTCTCCGACACCGGCCACACGGGAAAGGCGTGGCTCAATGTTAATCTTCATATAGTTTGTGAGAAATTTCTGGTCAAAAGTTCCATCCGGACTATATAAAGCCAAAGTCTTGATACGGGAAGTCTGACGTTTCCTTACATTCAAACCACTTTTTGTTACCTCGGCAGGCAACAAACCCTGAGCTGATGCCAGACGGTTTTGAACATTCACCATTGCCATGTCACCGTCAGTACCTTGACGAAAATATACCTGTATGTTTGCAGTGCCGGAGTTGGTTGCGGAGGATACCATATAAAGCATATCTTCCACACCATTAATCGCTTCTTCAATAGGCACGATTACACTTTTCTGGACTGTCTCGGCATTAGCTCCCGCATAGGTAGCGGTAACACTCACCGTAGGAGGAGCAATTTCAGGAAATTGCTCTATCGGCAGACCTGTAAGGCATATAAGTCCAAGCAGCACTATCGCGACTGAAATGACACACGACAGTATCGGTCGATCAATAAATGTCTTTATAGTCATGTTTATTACGGTTTTACGTTTATAACGGCTCCTTCTTTGACAAGTCCGGCACCTTCTGATATTATTACATCTCCCTTGCTAAGACCATTGGTCACGACATATTCTTTGCCATTGCTTTGCGGCATTACGGTTATTTCTGAGGAAGTAGCTTTACCGTCAATGACCTTATAAACAAATTTTTTATCTTGTAATTCATATGTCGCTGATTGTGGTATGACAATGCAGGATTCGTACTTTTTGGGAATGATCACAGTGCCTGTTCCTCCATCTCGCAAAATCCTGTCGGGATTAGGGAAAACAGCTCTGAAACTAACTGCGCCGGTTGTGTTATTTATAGTGCCGCTTACGGCGTCGATATGGCCCTTGTGTGAATAAAGTTCTCCATTGCTCATACGGAATTCAACCTCCGGCATTTCATCAATGGCTCTTTTCAACGATCCATATTGGTGAACCATATCCAGCATTTGGTTTTCTGCCATTGAGAAATAGGTATATATTTCTCCATCATCGCTTACCGTAACCAAAGGTGTCACAATATTTGAACCGACCAAAGCTCCAACACGATATGGAATCATGCTTGCGACACCGTTGACAGGTGATTTTACTTTAGTGTATGATAGATTGGTCGCTGCTTTCTCCAGTTCGGCATTTGCCAATTTCAATTTAGCTTTCGCTTCGGCAAGTTCATTCCTTGCGGTATTGAGCTCAAAATCGGAAATTACTTTTTCTTGATAAAGTTCTGAATTGCTATCCAACACCAATTGAGCCGTGGAAACGGCTGCCTCCGCACTATGCACATTTGCCTCCGCAATATCGTATGCAGCTTGAAATTGTGCCGGGTCAATTTCAAAAAGAACTTGTCCCTTCCTCACGACATCACCCTCGCGAATACAAATACGAGTAAGTATACCATCTACCTGAGGACGGATTTCAACAGTCTGGCATCCCGTTACTGATGCTGCAAAATCACTCATCAGTGTACGGTCAGATAAGTCTATTGTCTGAATTGGATAAGTTGTTCCGTTTTTTTTCTCCGTTTTATTGTCGGAGCAAGATGTGATTAAACACGCCACAATGACTATGGCAAAAGGTGGGATGAATCTCATATTGTATGTTTTTTTGGTGCAAATTTATCTCAACACCTGATGCCGTCAAAAGAAGTGTTGACCAACGACGGAATGTGTTGACCAACGACGGAATGTGTTGACCAACGACAGAACAATATCTTCCTCCCTTGAAATAAAAGCATTAACTTTGCATCATGAATGAGAAGAAAATAACACTTTGGATAGACCTCTTTTTTTGCTGTGTCTTCCTGCCATTGATAATAGCACTTGTCCCGGTGGACAGATGGATAGAGAAATACCCGTATTTTGCTATCATGCTTATTATTCTCTTATATTGCATCTATGGTTTGATGCGGATTGTGAATATTCCACGGGCGATAATGCGCCGAAAATACGCGGTTGTAATCTCTATCATAGGAATAATAAGTATCGCAACTTACTTGTTGTCGCATTTCCCATTTCCCGCTGACCTTCCCCCGATTTCGGAACAACATCCTCATTTGAGAGCACGATTAAGAATCCAAACCGTGTTATTTATGGCCCTTGTGGTGTGTGGATATAGCTTGTCCATATCGCTGCTTTTGGAATTGATAAGGCAGATTATAGTAAAGCGAGATATTGAATTACAAAGAGATAAGGCTCAATTGTCACTTTACAAAGCTCAAATAAATCCTCATTTCATGTTCAATACGTTAAATACGCTTTACGGATTGACAATTAGTAAATCTGACAATGCGGAGGAAGCGTTTGTGAAATTTATAGAAATGCTGAAATACACATATACTCAGGTTGACACAGACATGATTCCAATTACGGACGAAATAAAATACTTGAACGACTATATTGAACTTCAACAATTGCGTCTGAACAACCATACCGTTGTACGTTGGAATTACAGCATTGACGATGAAGCGGCTCTTGTCCCTCCTATGCTCCTGATAACATTCGTGGAAAACGCTTTCAAATATGGATGTTCTTCCACTCGTGACTGTGAAATCAGGATTGAGGCTCAACTAAAAGAGAAAATGCTATATTTCAGTGTTATCAATAATATCATGAAAATACGGAAAGAGGAAGATTCGTCAATAGGCATCAACAACTGTCGAACACGGCTTGATTTGATTTATCCCGATAAACACTCTTTGAAAATAGATGAGAATAACGGTGTTTTCAATGTTTCCTTAACTATCGAGCTATGAATATAATCAGATGTATCGCTATTGATGACGAACCCATTGCGTTATCTGTAATTTCTCGTTTTTGTGAACGACTTGGAAATATCAATTTAGAGGTGTACTCTGACCCTCAGATTGGACTTAATGCAATTATGAAAAAAAATCCTGATGTGGTTTTGCTTGATATTGAGATGAATGACATTAACGGAATCAGTATTGCAAAGAAAATCGGGAATCAGACGGTATTTATATTCACAACGGCTTATCTGAAATACGCATTGGATGGTTTTGATCTTGACGCGGTTGATTTTCTACATAAGCCATTTTCGTTTGACCGCTTTCGCACCGCTATGGATAAGGCATTAAGACGGATTCAATATAAGGAAAGCCGGAGCCATAGGACTAAGAATATTGTGGTGAAACAAGAATATGCCAATGTGTCCGTTCTGATTGATGATATTATATATATTGAGGCTATGGAAAACTATACAAAAATATATAATAAAGCCGGTAACTGCATAATCTCACATAACAGTATGAAAAATTTGATGACATTATTACCTGTCAACGATTTCATGAGAATACACCGGTCATTTATAGTTCCATTGTCCGAAATAACAACATTCACCCGACAGTCAGTTAAATTATCAAGTGGCATAGTTCTCCCGGTAGGTCGCCAATATGTGAATGAATTATTAGGCCGGCTTTCACCGACAAAAACATGACTTAAATAAACCGGCTATCTCAAGTAATAATCTTCTATCATTCAATATCGCTTGTATTATTTCGACAGCAAAACACTATTTTTCAGTCGGTTGATAAATACTATTCTTGCAAAGTCCGCACAGCGATGGCCGTCAGCGTATGACTTGATACGGATATACCGGCCGCTATCAGTGGCGGGGCAGTCGCACTGACCGCCTGCCATGCGTGATTTTGGTTGGGGCAGCTATCTCCGTCACCGTTGGCGACCTTCCTCCGCCGCTTGGAGGGCATCGGCTTGTATCAGCCGGGGTGGATGTTGTTGTCAGTCATTTTCATTTTCTTTAATTTTTTTGGATTATGAATTTAGCGGTGTGCCCCCCGCTTCATCATTCCGTCGGTGATTGCCGGGAAAGTCTTTACAGCCTAATGGCCGTTAAGCCTTCAATCCATTAATCATTTATTGAATGATTTGGCGATAAGTCGATTTATCAGTCATTCGCTCATTTAGTCAGCAATCCAATATGGCGGTAAATCAATGGAAATATCGTTCAGCAAACAGTTCCGTAATAAAGTAAAGACAACCGCTTTGAGCGTGCGAAAGAGAAATCGACGTCCCCCCGACCAAACGCAGGGTTGCCGATGCTCTTGCCCAATCGACGGGTAAGGATGATTTCATTGCCAAACTCAACGAGAGCAACATTGATGTTGTATTCCTTTACACTGACGAGGGCAGAATTTACGGTGTCACCTTTGTTGATTACGAAACCCAGACAGCATTGAACGGCTCCCGTCTGGGCAAACGCTTTCATGTCAAGCTCCATCATCTGTTTGAGTTCCAGTTCGGTCAATGCCTCGCAATCAGCAACAGTCCGTTTGTCTGGTTGATACCGCGCGTTTCTGGTCCCAGTTAGCGGGTACAACACTGCGGCCGATGTTCATCTCCGCCACTTGACCGCTTACTGATATTCTGGCGAAGATTGGATACTCCCCGTTGCGGAACGCACGGACTTTCCTTGCTATGAAGGAGAGGGTGAAATAAGAATCGTGTAACATACTGTTTGTGGATTAATGGTTACATAAATATAATCATTATTCCCCAATTACACAATAGGCAAGAGCAAGGGAATCAGTGCCGTATGCTGAAATTCGTGAACAAGACCGTGAACATCGCCCTGTCGTTCAAAAACTGTTCACAGAGAAAGACAGTGCATTTTCATCATTTTTCTCCATTCTGCCACTATGTTCACGAATGAAGAAAGACAATCTAACGCGAAAAGAGTTAAAAACAGGCGATTTTCGTTGATGTAACGGTTAAAATTCAAAATGAAAGTTAAATGTCATCTGATTTCGCCGGTCCTTCATTCAAAAGTGGAGTCTTGAACCTTAGCAGGTGTATCAAAACCCCACATTTTAATTATCAAATCGCAGAAAAACGCAGAAAGTAAGCAAGTTACAAACCCCACATTCAAATCGTGAACAAACCTGTTCACGGTTGTGACTGTTCACGAATTGCACACGGCCTAACCTCACAATGTTCATTATTCTGCCGGAAAGGGGTATTGCAAAAATCGCTGAAACTGTCTTAGTTTCAGCGATTTGCGGCGTTCTGCCGTTCGGTTCAGTGATCCGCCTGGGGAAACCTTGTGGAATTTATATCCTGATTATCAAGAGTTTATGAGCTAATGTTTTTACATCTCCAATATTTATACCTTGTATAGCTTACAACATTATTCTTTGTTTTGCTTTCGTGGTCCAGATGGAGATTGAATGGCTGCACACAGATTCTCTTATCTTGTCCAATGCAAATTTACAAATATTTTTTGAGATAATAGCTTATCCGCCTGTTAATAATCATCAATAAGAGACCTTATCGTCAATGGCGTGGAACCCCGGCATCATCGCTCAGTACGAGGAACGCACAGCCAAACTCAAAGCCGATGTGCCAACCCTCGAAGGCATCATGTCGAAGAAGTGGGGCAAGGAGGATGAGTTTAAGCAACTCAAATCCGACCTCGCCGCCCTCGACCGAAAGATCCAAGCCGAAATCGCCCCTAAACATGAGGAAGCCGACAGCATCGAAAACAAGCAGGATAAATCTAATATTATTGATTCTCCTGAAAGCAATAGTAAAGAGACATTGGTAGCCGAACCATCAATGAATTATCGTCCACAATTTAGCAATGCTAATTACAAAGGAACAGTCATAAGGATATAAATATTAATTATCTATATAGGGGTAATCACAGTTGCGTGGTTACCTCTATGTTCGGATACATATTTTTCGTTATTGACAGTCTCATGAAAAAATACTAATTTTGCTATCTATAAAGGAATAAAATGACAGACGATTTTCTTAAAAATTTTATAGAAAAATATTTTTTGGTGTTATATGATACACCTATCAATTCGCTTATTAGTAGATATAAGCGGATGAAATGCCAAGCCCCAAATTTTCTAAAGGGGGCTTTTGGTACGGCTCTGACTATTGTATTACTCCTTTCAGTTTCTTTGTCATCTTGGTGCGCAGAAAGCAAAGATTCAATTCCCAAAAGCGGAAATTGGATAAAGCAAGTTGCATATCATAAATTTGACTTGAATAATCCTGAAATAGATTATCCGAAATTTCCCCGATTTTGCGTAACAGCATATAATTGGGCAAATAAAACGTTCAATACCTTTGACAGCACATACGTTGTAGGAACAGGAAAAAATTGGAAGGCTCGATTGACAAGTAATAATTGGCTTGGTAACAATATGCTTCTATTCTCAAAGAATAACCGTATTCAAGTCAATTCTAATATATTTAGTGAAATCGGACCGAGTATCAGTTTTATGGCATTAAATCTCGGATACATGGTAAATGTAAACGAGTTACGAGGAGATGATGCAGAGAAACGACATAGATTTAATTTAGGCTTTAATTGTGCTTTGTTTTCAGCAAACTTCGATTATTCATATATAAAAGGAGGAACTCGCATAACGCGATTTGGCGATTTTAATGGTGGAAAAAGAATTAATTTGCCTTATAATGACATCAAACAAGAAGCAATCCAATTTGATGTTTCCTATATTTTCAATAATCGGCGATATTCACAGGTTGCAGGTTATGCCTATTCCAAATATCAGTTGCGGAGTGCCGGTTCATGGCTCCTTGGAGTGGCAATAGTTCATCAAAATAATACTCTTGATTTTACAAATCTTCCAGACGAGATGAAATCCTATCTTCCATTAGACACACAATTATTAAAGATGAAATGTCAAGACTACAGCATAACGGGAGGGTATGGATATAATTGGGTGTTTCATCCCAAATGGCTTGTTAACATAATGATTACTCCATCAATTGGCTATCGACATTCATATACGGAACAAGGGGTATTTGGTGGTGATGATATGTTTTCTACTAACATAAAAGCAATGATGGCTATTGCGTTCAACCATCGTTCTATGTTCGCAGGCATCATATCGCGATTCGATGGTTTTGTATTCTACAGCAAGGATTACACTTATGCAAACTCTATACAATCATTAACAATTAATTGTGGAGTACGATTTTAGAACCATTCCCTGCATATCAAGACAATCCTATAATAGTCTTGTTGATATTTGGTATTCAACAGAATATAAGATTTGTCAGGCAACTTACTTGGATATTCCCTATTGCCCATTGAAAAAATTGGTAATTAGAAAGGAATATTATGTGAGTGCTTGATCTCTTCCATAACAAAAACACTTTGCAAGCTACCGATGCTTTCTTCGGAGTTCAGTATCTCTACAATGAAGTTCTTGTAGTGTTCCATATTTTGGGCGTATATTTTCAACATAAAATCATAATCGCCGGATGTATTGTAGCACTCGGTAATATCCTCTATGCTTGAAACAGTTTCAATAAATCTATTGCGATATTCATAGCTGTGTTGTTTTAGACGGACATTACAAAATACAATAAATCCTTTGTTCAGCTTTTCGTTAGACAAAATCGCTGCATACTTCTTTATGTATCCCTCCCTTTCAAGTCGTCTGATACGTTCCGCAACAGGAGTAGCCGACAGATTAACTAATTTGGCAAGCTCCTTGATAGGGCGGTTTGAATCTTCTTGAAGTAATTTCAGAAGCCTTATGTCAGTTGTGTCAAGTGTATCCATAATTAACTTTGAACTGTTTTTTTGATTTTAATAATGCAAAATTAGTGATTTTACTCAATATTTTCCCACTTAATAGTTAAAATAACCATATTTTAAGGGTATCGCTATTGTTTGAAACTGAATAAGTAACTTTGCGCAGAGTTTAATAACAAATAACAACGCAATGACTACATATAAAACAGGTACAAAATGTATCCAATCGGGTTGGAATCCAAAGAACGGAGAGCCACGAGTGCTTCCTATCTATCAGAGCACAACATTCAAATATAATTCAAGCGATCAAATGGCCCGACTTTTTGACCTTGAAGAAGACGGCTTCTATTATAGTCGCTTACAAAATCCTACTAATGAATATGTAGCCGCCAAAATAGCCGATCTGGAAGGCGGGGTAGCGGCAATGTTAACTTCAAGCGGACAATCGGCCATTCTTTATTCTATACTCACTCTATGTTCTGCCGGAGATCATGTGGTAAGTTCATCCGCTTTATATGGCGGAACTTTCAATCTGTTCTCAAAGACATTGGCAAAAATGGGCATATCGGTTTCATTCATCAATCAGAATGATTCTTCGGATATTATAAATGAGAACTTTAAGCCCAATACAAAGCTATTGTTTGCCGAGACAATATCTAATCCAGTCCTTAATGTTCTTGATATAGAAAAATTTGCCGGAATAGCCCATAAAAACGGAGTTCCGCTTATTATTGATAATACTTTTGCAACTCCTATCAATTGCCAACCAATACGATGGGGAGCTGACATCGTGGTACATTCGACAACAAAATATATGGATGGTCATGCCATTTGTCTTGGTGGTGCAATTGTTGATAGTGGAAATTTTGATTGGAACAGATATATGGACAAATTCCCCGGCCTAACATATCCGGATGAATCCTATCATGGATTAGTATTTACGGAACATTACGGGCGTAAGGCCTATATTGCAAAAACGACTATGCAATCTATGAGAGACCTTGGTGCTTCCCAAACACCACATAACGCCTTTCTTCTTAACATAGGGCTGGAGACATTGCATTTGAGAATGCCTCGCCATTGTGAAAATGCCCTAAAAGTTGCCAAATATCTGCAATCATGTCCGGAAGTGGCGTGGGTGAATTTCCCTCAATTGCCAGATAGCCCTAACTATCATCTCGCAAAGAAGTATATGCCTGAAGGTACAAGTGGAGTCTTAACATTTGGACTTAAAGGTGGCAGGGAAATGGCAACATCTTTCATGGACAGTCTGAAAATGATTGCTATCGTCACCCATGTTGCCGATGCTCGCAGTTCTATCTTGCATCCGGCAAGCCATACACATCGGCAACTAAGTGATGAAGAACTTATTGCAGGAGGCATTGCACCTGACCTGATACGCCTATCGGTAGGCATAGAGGATGCTGATGATATAATAGAGGATATAAGGCAGGCATTAAAAAGGATTAATCAATGAACACAAAGATGACTTTTGATTCAGAGTTTGAAATAAGGCCCATGAGAGAGGCCGACAATAAGTCTATCGCCTGTTACATAAGGGCTGTTATTGACGAGCATAAAGCATCAAGAACAAATAGTGTTTATGATGATCCAACTACCGATTGCGTGTTCCAGACTTTTGAGGGGGTAAACGCACAATATTGGGTGCTTGACCATAATGGGAGCGTCGTAGGAGGATGCGGATATTTCCCGACCAACGGACTTCCCCTTGGATGCGCTGAAATTGTCAAGTTCTATATTTTACCGGAAGCCAGAGGGCATAATTATGGAGCGACACTTCTTGACCTTGTCATTAATCAGGCTAAAAAAGCCGGTTATAATCAGCTTTATCTCGAAACAGTTCCGTCATTTGCCAAAGCGATCGATATGTATTGCAAACGTGGTTTCAAATTTCTTGACCGACAAATATGTGACAATGGACACTCTGCGCCAAATGTGTTTATGGTCAAATCATTAGACTGAGTTGGAGAAAATTTATTAACTTTGCATTCGAATATGAAGCATGTAAGGGTACCATCAGAATTATTGTCGGCTCCGTTCAACAACAAATCATTGCAGTTGAACGGTCTGTCTGTCGTGGATTCATGTTTCTACGATGAAATCACCCTTGGCTCCATGTTTATGGAAGAACATATCATCTTATATGTTCTCAAAGGCAAAGCCACGCTGACAAGCGGACGCAAAAAATTCATTTTGCATAAAGATGAATTCATTTTGCTCCAAAGAGCGACAATGTATGGGTTTCGTAAAGAGGGGGCACCACTTACAGTTGGACAAGGTGCGTTTCATGGTTTATTGTTTTGCCTGAAAGATGAAATCCTGCTTGATTTCATTCGTATGTCTAATAACACAAAGCCGTTTACAGAAACTTTTGAGCCTCGTGTTTGCAAAGCCAATAACCGTTTGTGTGCTTTTACGGAATCCATTTCACCATACTTCGATGCTCCGGATAATATAGATGACGGTCTGCTTAGATTGAAGATTATAGAACTATTATATGATGTAGCACATGAGGACAAGGAGATGTTGCGGCAACTGATGAGTTTGGGAAAACCTGTACGGCGCGACATTCTCCCTATAATGGAAGACAGTTATATGAATCCAATCAGTGTGCCTGAACTTGCCTATCTAACCGGAAGAAGTCTGGCCGGATTCAAACGGGATTTCCACGCCACATTCGGAATATCTCCAACAGAGTGGATACGATGCCGGAGACTTGAAAAAGCGAAAGTATTATTATTGTCCTCCGACATTTCCATATCAGATGTATGCTACACAGTTGGTTTTGAAAATCCTACGCATTTCTCAAGGTTATTCAAAGAAAAATATGGCGTATCGCCGTCGCAGATTAAAAGCAAGCCTTTAAGCTGAGCCATACAGAAAGATTTTTTGAGCCATACAGAAAGGAGATAGCCGAATAGTTGCGGTAATTTTGCATCAGAAATAAAATATGATGCAAAATGGATACTTTTAAGGTATATTCTCTTTTCGACATTAATATCGTAAAAGGTGATGGATGTTACGTTTACGATAATGTAGGAAATCGGTATCTCGACCTCTACGGAGGACATGCCGTAATACTTATCGGTCATTCTCATCCGCACTACATCGCGCGAGTGACCGATCAGTTAAACCGCATTGCATTTTATTCTAACTCTGTGATAAATGAATTGCAGATTGAATTTGTAAAAAGACTTGAGAAACAATGCGGTTATCCCGATTACTCGGTATTTTTCATTAATTCAGGTGCGGAAGCTATTGAAAATGCAATAAAATTGGCTTCATTCCACACTGGACGAAAAAAAGTTCTCGCCTTCAATAAAGCATTCCACGGTAGAACCTCACTTGCAGTTCAAGCGAGTGATTTTAACGCTTTTAAGTCGCCTGTAAATGAAGCTGGCTCTGTGACTTTCACACAATTGAATGATATAGAATCAGTGAAAAGAGAGTTGGCATCCGGAGAATATGCCGCAGTGGTATTTGAAGGGATACAAGGTCTTGGAGGCATTAATATTCCGTGCGATGATTTTTTACGTCAATTAAGAGATGTCTGCGATGAAACAGGGACAATCCTCATAGCTGATGAAATACAATCAGGATATGGAAGAAGCGGTAAATTCTTTGCACACCAATATTCAGGAATCAAAGCTGATATTATAGCTGTTGCAAAAGGCATAGCCAACGGATTGCCGATGGCCGCAATTCTTATAAGTCCAAAATTCAAAGCAATTAAAGGTCAACTTGGAACAACATTCGGAGGAAATCATCTTGCTTGTTCTGCTGCATGTGCGGTATTGGATGTCATGGACTCTGAAAAATTGATTGAAAATGCTTACAATATTGGCAATTATCTTTTGGAACGTCTGAAAAAAGTGTCTCAAATTAAAGAAGCACGAGGTCGCGGTCTGATGATTGGAATAGAATTTGATTTCCCGATAGAAGAATTGCGTAAAAAATTACTATTTGAACATCACATATTTACAGGGATTTCAGGTAAGAATGTCATACGCTTGTTGCCACCTCTTCCATTAAGCAAGGAGCAAGCTGACCACTTTGTAGTGACTCTCGAAAAAGTCTTGAATAAATAATTTAACGATATGAAGAAACATAATTTTTATGCCGGACCTGCAATACTGCCGACAACGGCTGTAGAGAACACCGCAAAAGCTGTTCTTGATTTCAATGGTATCGGCATGTCGCTTATGGAAATAAGCCACAGATCTAAGGAGTTCAAAGCAGTGATGGATGAAGCCCGCGCTATGTTCAAGGAGCTTCTCAATGTGCCGGAAGGCTATTCGGTGTTCTTCATGGGTGGAGGCGCGAGCACACAGTTTGCCCTTATTCCCTATAATTTACTGGAGAAAAAAGCAGCATATCTTGATACGGGTGTTTGGGCAAGCAAGGCAATAGCCGAGGCTGAGATATTCGGAGATGTAGATGTCGTCGCTTCGTCAAAAGACAGGAAGTATAGCTATATTCCAAAGCAATATTCAATTCCTGAGGATGCCGACTATTTCCACATCACAACTAATAACACAATATACGGGACCCAACTTCATTATGACATTGATTCTCCCATTCCTTTGATAGCAGATATGTCATCAGACTTAAGTACATGACAAAAATTTGAAAACATCGAATTTTGGGGTATAAGTCGGACGCATAAGTATGGTCGAAATCTCTTCCAATCCATATTTGACAAGCGACTTTGCCTTTCTTCCATGTTTCAGAATCCTTATCGGTTTAATATTTATATCTTTATGTTCACCAACGAGATACGCCCATACAAGAGCCATGCAGACCATCGCGACAAGTCTTGCGATGCGGTCCATATCACGCATATGGGTATCCTCGATGTTGAAGCCGGAAGATTTCATGGCTCTAAAGGCCGTTTCTATCTCCCATCGTTTTTTGTATGTCAAAATCGCCTCCTCGGGCCGATTGAAGCATATGAGAATCTGCAATTCCGGAACACCATCGGAGTTTTTGATCCGGCTGCCGGCAAGATAGACATACTCACCTTTGTGAAGAAAGAGCGTATGGAAGAATTTCTCCTGACCGACCTTCAAATCATTGAACAGCCACCAGGCTCGGATTCTCTCACCGGTGGAAGGCTTGACAATCCAGAAGTTCTGACGTATTCGGATGTAATACCGTATGCGACGGCTGTTGAGCCATCCTGTCCATTCCTTTCCGATGAACTCGCGGTCTGCCACAAGGCAGTCGATGCATTCCGCTCCGAAAAGACGGATAAAACGTTCCATAATTTTCTTGCGTTCTTCCCAGTTGGAGTTGCCACGTTTCGGAAGAAGGCTGAATATCAAAGGGAAGGCAATCCCTTTATAGGTTATGCCCAACATAAGGATGTTTATATTGAACTCCCCGAACTTCCAGTTGGTCCGGTCCATGCTCAGCACAAGACCGGTCTTGACAGGAAGCAGCGAGAAAATCATACGGGCTATGATGTCAAGGTCAAGTACATACTTGGCAAAGAATCTTTGGAGCCGTCTGAGGTTGGAATCCTTGTCTACAGCCGTAGGCATCGCATCAGCCAGTTTGTGGAGGCTGACAGTCTGCACCACACAGAGTGCATGGAGCAGCAACGCCATGAGTTTTATGCGTGCCAAATTCATACTTTGACCAAAGTGCTCTTGCATAATCGGGAGGATTTGGTTAACTTTGACCGAGTCCTTGAAATTAGTAGTTTTCATGAGAAAAAGCGTCCAAACTTTTCCTTTAAATTACTAATTTTCAGGGACTTTTGCAAATTTAATCGACTAAAAATTAAGTGTTTAACAGCATAAATTTAATTTTTGTCATCTACTAAATCATCAGACATATTCTCAAGGGTAATAGATGTGACAAAATACGATATGATATATGGGGGCGCCCAGAAAAACCTGTCTCAATCAGGTGTCACATTTGTGCTTGTGAAGGATGAGATTCTCGGAAAGGTGTCACGTCGTATCCCCAAAATATTCGACTACCGAAATCATATTGAGAAGGAGTCGATGTATAATACACCTCCTGTATTGCCCATTTATACTGCTCTTGAAACAATGCGTTGGATCAAGACAAACGGAGGTGTGGCTGAAATGGAGCGACGCAGTAGAGAAAAAGCCGATATTCTCTATTCAGAGATAGATCGCAATTCTTTGTTTGTCGGAACGGTGGAAAAAGAAGACCGTTCATATATGAATGTATGCTTCATCATGGCAGACAACTACAAGGACAAAGAAGAGGAGTTCATCTCATTCGCCACGTCCAAAGGAATCGTAGGAATCAAAGGACATCGGATCGCTGGCGGATTCAGAGCTTCTCTCTACAATGCATTGCCATTAGAGAGTGTAAAAACTCTTGTAGATGTAATGCGGGAATTTGAAAATAAAGTTCTGAAACAACAATAAACCCAACAACCTGACTTGAATAACATGAGCGAAAAGATTTTACTTTCCCTACCACACATGAGTGGGAAAGAACAGGATTTTATAGCCGAGGCTTTCAAATCCAATTGGATTGTTCCTCTTGGACCATGCGTAGATGCCTTTGAAAAGGCACTCACTGAGTATGTCGGTAATGAACGTGAGGCAGTAGCCTTAAGTGCCGGCACAGCTGCTATCCACCTCGGACTCCTCCAACTCGGTGTCGGTCCCGGAGATGAGGTCCTTTGTCAAGACTTCACATTCGCTGCGTCAGCCAATCCGGTCGTATATCTTGGTGCAACCCCGGTCTTTGTGGACAGTGAAAAGGACACATGGAACATGTCGCCCGAACTGCTTGAAAAAGCTATCGAAGATCGCATCAAAGTAACCGGTAAAAAGCCCAAAGCTATCATTCCGGTAGATCTTTACGGAATGCCTGCAAAAATGAACGAGATAATGGCAATTGCACGTAAATATGACATTCCCGTCCTTGAAGACTCCGCAGAGGCTCTTGGCTCGGAAATAAACGGTCGCAAATGTGGCACTTTCGGTGATTTCGGGGTGTTCTCGTTTAATGGCAACAAAATGATTACCACCTCCGGTGGAGGTGCCCTGATATGCAGCACACATGATGCAGCACTTCGCACAAAATATTATGCTACGCAGGCTCGTGAAGCCGTGGTCTACTATCTACATAAAAATGTTGGATACAATTATCGTCTGAGTAATATTTGTGCAGCTATTGGTTGTGGTCAGATGACTGTCCTTGAGGATAGAATCGCACGCCGTCGTAAGATTCACGCAATGTATGCTGAGCGTCTGAATAATATTCCGGGCATCACTGTTGCAGATAATCCTTCACCTGAATACAATGCCAACTTTTGGCTTTCCTGCATTCTTATCGACAAGAACATCACCGGATATTCTTGGGAAAAACTATACGAAGAACTCAAGAATAACAATATCGAAACACGCCCGCTTTGGAAGCCTATGCACCAGCAGCCTGTGTTCGAGCATTGTGCATTCTATGGCAATGGCGTTTCCGACTGGCTGTTTGACAGCGGTCTTTGTCTGCCTTCCGGTTCATCAATGACAGATGAGGATGTGAACCGTGTAATCAGCGTAATCGAAAATTTCAAATAATACCCTAAATTATGGCAAACGAAAGATACGAACTCAACAAAAATCTTGCCCAGATGCTGAAAGGCGGCGTGATAATGGATGTCACCACTCCGGAGCAAGCAAAGATTGCCGAACGCGCGGGAGCCGTTGCAGTAATGGCTTTGGAACGTATCCCCACTGATATACGTGCCGCAGGTGGTGTGTCGCGTATGAGCGATCCCAAAATGATAAAAGGGATTCAAGAGGCCGTGAGTATTCCGGTTATGGCAAAAGTCCGCATAGGCCACTTTGCCGAGGCTCAAATACTTGAGGCTATTGAAATTGATTACATTGATGAAAGTGAAGTTTTATCTCCTGCCGATGGTGTATATCATATAAACAAGACCAAATTCAAAACGCCTTTCGTGTGTGGGGCAAAGGATCTCGGCGAAGCTCTGCGCCGAATTGCCGAGGGAGCCTCGATGATCCGTACAAAGGGCGAACCCGGCACAGGTGATGTCATACATGCCGTGACACACATGCGCAGCATGATGTCAGAAATCCGCCGAATACAGTCATTGGAGGAAGATGAACTATTCGACGAGGCAAAGAAACTTCAGGTGCCTCTTGACCTTCTTGCATACGTCCATAAGGAGGGTAAACTCCCGGTTGTGAATTTTGCCGCAGGTGGCGTAGCAACACCTGCTGACGCGGCTTTGATGATGCAACTTGGTGCTGAGGACGTGTTTGTTGGTTCAGGCATATTCAAATCCGGAAATCCTGAAAAGCGGGCGCATGCAATAGTCAAGGCTGTTACGAACTACAATGATCCGGCAATACTGGCGGAAGTATCGGAAGATCTTGGCGAGGCTATGGTCGGAATCAATGAAAATGAGATTGAGCTGCTTATGGCAGAACGAGGTAAATGATTGTTTTATGGTTACAATAGGTATCTTAGCTTTGCAAGGTGCTTTTCGGGAACATGAGGAAATGCTCGATAAAATCAATGTCGGGCACTTCCTCATCCGGAAGGCCTCCGACCTACACAACCCAATGGATGGCCTTATAATTCCCGGAGGCGAAAGTACAACAATTGGTAAGCTGTTGGTCGATTTAGAGTTGTTGGATGATTTGCGAAAAATGATATTCAACGGTATGCCTGTATTTGGTACTTGTGCCGGAATGATACTACTCGCAAATTCATTATCCGGTGACAAGGCAAGACATCTTGGAGTCATGGATATTTGTGTGAAACGCAATGCTTACGGACGTCAACTCGGCAGCTTCTTCTGTATTGACAAGTTCGGAGAAACGAATATCCCGATGACATTTATACGCGCTCCATTCATTGAGTCAGTTGGGAATGGCATTGAGATTCTTTCAAGAGTCGATGGACATATCGTTGCTGCTAAACAACGCAATATGCTTGTAACTTCTTTCCATCCTGAACTCACAGAAGATGTAACAGTACACTCTTTTTTTTATAAATCAAATGGTAATACCCTATGTGCATAAATAAAATAACAACGGTTTTCTACTCTCCGACTAAAACATCTGGAAAGGTCGCAAAGGCTATTTCTTTCGGTACAGGTGTTGAACAGTATGAAGAAATAGATCTGACCTTTGACAATTCAACAGAACCTATTATCATAAAGGATTCTATTGTTGTCATATCGGCACCGGTTTACTCAGGTCGTATTGCACCGGTAGCACTTGAAAGAATCAAACGCTTACAGGGCATAAATTCACCCGCTATTATCGTTGCAGTATATGGCAATCGGGACTATGATGATGCTTTGGTAGAGTTATATGATGCTGTGGTAGAAAATGGTTTTACCGTACTATCTGCCGGAGCTTTCATCGGAGAACATAGTTTCAGTCGTGAAGGGATGCCAATCGCACAAAATCGTCCTGATGCTGATGATTTGAGTATTGCAGAAAGATTTGGCAGCGATAGTCTGGCAAAGTTGCGTAGTACCGTGATACCCGAAAAGTTACATATTAAGGGAAATCGTCCATATTGTATTCCCGATCCACTCCCGACAATTGCTCCCGTATGTGGAGATTGGTGTCAGGCCGATGGCATGTGTATAGATGTTTGTTCGACGGAAGCGATTTATTTTGATGATGACGGAAAAATAAGCACGGATGCCGCAAAATGCACCTTATGTTGTGCTTGTGTAAAGGCTTGTCCTAACAGCGCACGCATATTCGATACCCCATTCACCAAAATGCTGCACGATCTGTGCAAGGAGCGTCGAGAGCCTGAAATATTCTTATAGGAGGGATAATTATAAACTACACATTATCGTTATGGAACAGTTGAATTTGAATTGGAGCAATCTACCTTTTGGTTATATGAAAACCGATTTCAATGTGAGATTGCATTTCAAGGACGGAGCGTGGGGAGACATTGAAGTAAGCGATGATGAAAACATATCGCTTCATATGGCCGTAAGTTCGCTGCATTACGGACAGGAAGCTTTTGAAGGCTTAAAGGCTTTCAGAGGTAAAGACGGGAAAATCCGTATTTTCCGATTGGAGGAAAATGGTCCAACGCGAAACACCTCATTTTGCCGGATTTTGCGTTATTCCTTAAAAAAAATAAAAGTCCCGAAAATCGTTGATTTTTAGGACTTTTCAGCGTTTTTGCGCTTCATTTTCGTGATCCGCCTGGGAGTGACATTTGTGAATCGTAATGAATTTTAGCGTTCAAAGCCAATTATCACACATTAATTGATTATCAGTGTCTTATCGTAACAAAGTCATTTGCGACATTGAACTTTGGAAATCATCAGGGCGCAAGTAGAGGCAGAAGATGTGGACAAAGCGTGGACGGAAATTTTGTCATGTGGACAAAATTCAGTAATTTTGTACCATATCAAAATAATCTCTCTGAATATGGCAACCATAACACGCTCTCTATCCTCTAAGGTCAACGCCAATGGCGAAGCTGAAATCATGTTGCGACTGTCGGTGTCGCGCGAACTGCGTCTGCGCCTGAAAAGCGGCATCTTTGTTGAGGCTACCCGTTTTCGTGACGGTAAGATCATTATGCCACGCGCAGACCGAAAGACACTGGCAAAGTTACAAATAATAAATGACAATCTGATATCTTTGGAGAGCCGACTGATTTCGCTCTGTGTAAGCACACCACAAAAGTCTCTCTCCAAAGAATTTTTCGAGGACGCTATTCTGCGTCACCACCACCCGGAACTGTTTGAGGCCGCTCCGAAGAAGATGTCGTTTTTCGATGTGTTCAATGAATTTCTCGACAAGCATCTTGACGGCGCACCACTGTCAGGCCACTATAAGGTGCTTGCCCGACTGTTGCGTCGCTTTGAGCTGTACAGGCAGAAAACGACCCGGACAAAGTTCACGCTTATTCTCAACGACTTTGATTCCGCTGAGATAGAGCGGTTCAAGGAATTTGTGGTCAATGAGCCGAAAATTTATGACAAATATCCCTCAATATACAAGACCGCCTCTGATGTCGTTGAGACTGCACGTAAGCCCCGTCGCCCGGAGAAACGCGGCGAGAATTCTGTCATAGGGATACTAAAAAGGCTTCGGGCTTTCTTCAACTGGTGTGTGAGACGTGGCTATCTCGACCGCACTCCGTTCGCAACTTTCACAGGTATAGGCAGTGAGAAATACGGCACTCCTTACTATATCACAATAGAGGAGCGCGATTTGATAGCCGATTTCGACCTGTCGGATAAACCGGCTTTGGAGGTACAACGCGACATATTTGTTTTTCAGTGCCTTATCGGTTGCCGAGTGTCGGACTTGTTGGAAATGACGTCGGGAAGCATCATAAACGGTGCAATCGAGTACATCCCCAACAAGACCAAGAATGAACGCCCGGAGGTTGTACGAGTGCCACTAAATACACGCGCACGGCAATTGGTGGAGAAATATTCTGCCAAAGGAGCTGAGAAACTGTTTCCTTTCATCAGCGCACAGAAATACAACGAGGCAATAAAAAAGATATTCACTCTCTGCGAGATAACCCGAATGGTGACTGTCCGCAATCCAAAGACCGGGGAAGAGGAGAAACGCCCGATAAATGAGATTGCAAGCAGCCACATGGCACGGCGTACATTCATCGGCAATCTATACAAGAAAGTCAAGGACCCCAGTCTTGTTGGGGCTTTGTCAGGGCATAAAGAGGGCAGCAAGGCTTTCGCCAGATACAGGGAGATTGACGAGGATATGAAAAAAGAACTTGTCAGCTTGCTCGACTGATGTTATTTTATCAGCCTATTAAGCTGATTATGTGAGAAATTTGTTGTACCTTTGTAATTGAATTAGTAAAAGGAGATAAAACTATGGCAATGACAATTAAAACATCCCCCGAACTTTGGGGCGAAGATGCAAGAATCTTCACCGAAGAAGCGGAGCGCAATGGCAAATTGCCTACGCCAAAACTCTCGGAATCACAGCGTAAGGTGCTTTCTACGATGTTGGAAAGTGCTAAGAACATCATATTTCCTCCACGGAAAAACTGACAATGGCTGAATTTATTTTCGTAGAAAACACCTTTATGGTGCCTTATATCAAGGAGGTCGCAGATTACTGTGACCCCTTTTCTTGTGGAGATGACGACCTTGACGATTTTTTCAGCCATGATGTCTTTCTCTATGAGGATGAATTGCTTGGCAAAACGTATTGTTGGATAAACCGAGAGAATCAGCGTGAAATTGTGGCGATTGCCACTCTCTCCTACGATGGCATTAAGACCTATACACTCGACAATCCGTCACGAAATGCTCTCCAACGAAAGATACCCCAGCAAAAGCGCCACCGCAGCTATCCTGCGGTGTTGATTGGTCGTCTCGGTGTGAACAAGACATTTCAAGGTCAAGGATTGAATATAGGCACTCAGCTCATGGATGTCCTCAAATACTGGTTTGTGGACGAGAATAATAAGGCGGCTTGCCGCTATATGCTCGTTGATGCCTACAATACCGAATCCACTCTGCATTACTACCTGAAAAACGGCTTTAAGCCTCTATATAAGACCGAGCAAGGAGAGAAAGATGCGTTTGGCATATCTGCCGATGAGGATTTGAAAAGCCGGATCTTCTTCTTCGACCTAAAATTGATAACAGCATAATTTCCTCTGCATTTTCTGCATTATCCGCATTTTGTGTGGAAAATTTTAGTAAGAAGACGGATAGATATGAAACGCGAGTCCATACGTCATACGGGTATGGGGTTGCGCCGTATCTTTCTTACAGGTCTTCCACAATAACCCTCGTGTTAGATACGACGCTTCTCCATACCCTTTTTGCGTAATGTCGAAACATCGGGAACAATCATTGAAAAACAGGTCGGATATACTTAGGAAGTGTTATCCGTTGGTTGCCACCGGCAGCTGGGACGCTATCGCAATTTCCGATATTGAAAAGGTAATCAAACAGACAAGAGGGGCTATCTTCTATTTCAATAAGAACAAGGAAGATTTGTTTATCAATATGATTGATGAGCTGTTTCTTCCGGTATTCAAATTAAGTCAAGCCGATAAAAAACATCTTCGTACTTGTTCTACCCAGACATTTTTTGCAATATATAAAACCCCTTTTGAGCGGGTTTATTTAGACCTCAAAACCAATTATAATCTCGATGATCCATCAAGAGGTCTGTTCAATATTCTTATTCAGGCTCAAAATCATTATAAGGGATTTTGTCAGATAATTGGCAATGAGATTAAACGCGAGATAGCAGAAATAAGCGAAATTATAAAGGGGAATAATGCAATTCACATAGATTTAGGCAAAGTATATGCTCAATCTGCGGGCGTAATATTCCTTGAATCACTATATTAAACAACAAAACGATACTCAAAACAAATATGCCTTTTTTCTGTTTTGGAAATGTTAAACATCCCATAACATTGTTCTTTCTTGATTGGTTGATTCTATGAGCGAAATAACCGATGTTGTGAATTATACCAAATAGATATGTTTCGAAGGTATATTAAAAACATAGGAATAATTTTTGTGAATTTAATTTCAAGGGGCGAATTTTGATGTACAAAATTATAATTCTACCCGCATATAGATTTTCCAATTTTAATTTATTGCTGTCCGATAAAACTTGAAGATGGCAAAAAGGCATGGCTCGAACGCTGATTTTATGGCGTTCGAGTCATTTTTTTCATTTTACAAGCCCCCCTCAATCAAAAAGCGTTGGTAACGGTGGTGCGCCAGACGCCTCAGAAAGGATGATTTCCCACTCTTTTTCCGGATTGTTGAACAAGCTGTGGAAGTCAACGTAATACATCAGCGTGATTCTGACCATTGTTGCCAAGCCTGAGAAGCTCCATTGGCGTTTCAGACCTTTCTGCATAACCATCAGCAGCAGGTTTGCGATAAGAGTCACCCATATCTGGATTTTGATAGCGTTGGCACTCTCGCCATAAAAGTATTTTAACGGGAAGTTCTGCTTCATCTGCTTGAACAGCAGTTCAATCTCCCACCGTTGCCTGTATATGGCAATAATTTCATCTGGATCAGAGTCCATATCGTTTGTGAGCAATGATATGAGTTTGCGCTTTTTTGCGTCTACATAGGTGATTATACGTGATTTATGGTGTATCGTTTCTCCTCCCCTGATTTGCTTCACAAATTCAACGTTCTGAATTCGGACTTCCATCAGACCATCCGGAGTCTGATACATCGTGTCGCTCAGAACGCTGTATTTCAGATTTTTCTTCATTTTGGTGACGTATATCACGCCGCGCTCCGTAAGCTGCTGGAACTTCGCATAGTCGATATATGCGCGGTCCATGGCCATAATGTCGCCTTTGCTCAGAGTATTTGGTTTGAGCATGAAAGAGTCATTTGTTGCTGCTGAGGTAAATTTTATATCAGACGGAACCCCTTCATTGGCATGTATGACGGTATGTACCTTGATGCCGCCTTTCTTTTTCCCTGTCTTCGGATGGCGTCCCACACCCTTGAACAGCAGGTTTGAAAACAGTGTTATGGTCGTCGAGTCGATAATCTGAAGCCGCTTCATCCATTTTGGAGTCTTATGGCTCCGGCTGTCCGATGAAAGCACATGGCGGTAAGTGGCGTATAAATCACGGTAAATGGCCTCGAATATGGCTTCCGGACGTCTTTTGTTGGCATCGGCGAGCGTACTGCGTCCAATCTTGAAGGTAATGCCGAGGTGTGCCAGTTTGCGCGTCTCGGCGAGCAATGAGGCTGTTATCTCCCGTAACGAGTCGAAACGCATTATGACAGCATAGAGCATCACCACCAGATGAATCCAGCAGTTGAACCGTTTTGTGTATCTCTCCCCGCCATTTTCACGGCTGAAATAAAGAATCTTTGACTTGTCAAGCAATTTTATTACCTGACCATAGAGCGGCTGTCCGCTAAAATGACTATTTTTGCGCATGGTTATTGAGTTTTGTTTGGCGACAGCTAAATAACCAAAAAGGACTGACTCCTGCAAATGGAATCAGTCCTAATTTTTTGAGACCTCAAAAAGTTTTATCGGACAGCAATAATTTTAATTCACCTAAAAGATTTTGTCATAGTTTAATTTTCTGAACGTCACGCTTAACGACAAACATTTATATTATGAGGCTGGAATCAGTTTTAGTAAAAACCTGATTCCAGCCTCAATTCTAAGAGAATTTTATTGAACTCTGTTTATCTATCAATCGTATCTCACCAAACACTCATATGAGAATTTCGTGATGACCTAATTATGGCTTCGATACTGTACATTAAACGAGTTTTCAATCACACTAAAAAGGTCCTCGTAATTTTGAGGAAGGACATTGAGTATGCCAATTTCAAAATTATCTTTTCTGTAAAAACGATTTAAACGCTTAGTGTTTTTATTTAGATTAATGTGATTGCTAAGTTTATTTAATCGAGAATTGTCCGACTCTTCCAAATAAACTTTAAGATGACTAATAAGTTCACTATAATCCGAAAACTTATTTGGTTCATATATGATATAAATGTACTGATAATCTTTGAGTTCTACAACAGTTATCCCCATATCATAATCCACCCTTTTTACCATTTTTTTAGGCAAATTGAAAGAATATGATGGTATGGTATTAATTGTATCACCAGAACTTGGATTGGCATAGGCATATCCTAATACTTTTATGAGAGAGTAATCATCTCCCCCATTCGTGTTGGGGGAGATAATTGCTTTACAAGAAATCAGGGTGCATACACCAATTAACATAATTGCTAATTTAATAGCTATTTTGTCTTTGGTTTCCATTTATGAATCTTATCTACAGCTCTCTCAAATGATGAGAATTTGTAATTGTCAGAGTTCAATGCCCCAGTCCTGTTATAGAATCGTATTCGTTTTTCAACGGTTACATTTGGTGAACCACCAATTGTATTATGATTATTAGGAAGCTGAACCATCTTATAACCTAATACTACATTAGGACTATCTCCAACAGTATTATCTATGTCAGTTTGAGAGGGTAAATTATTGTATAATAACTTGCTATCACCTTCATGGAAGATTAACTGCGGGTGAGAATGCACATCATAGGAAACCCTGTCTCCAACGTTGACAAGAGCGTCAATTGCATCTTTCCAGTGAGCATCGTTAACAACATCGCCCTCTCCCTCAACAATTGGGGAAATCGTGCCGTTTTTTCCAACCCGGAAACCATGTTCATTGCCGGTTTTCTCGGTTAGATCATATGTTTCTTTCATGGTCTTTACAACTTCTCTTGATGGAACAGCCATACATTTACCTTCGCTGACTGCGAGTGCAGCTTTATCCTTATCCTTCTTCGTTATAAAAACCATTACCCTGACATCTTTTTGATCATCTATGGTTTGAATATATGCTCCATTTTCGTTAAAATAGTCAGTTAATCCTAATGGGTCAACACGATTTATCGGATTGTTATGACAAAAAGTATAACTGGATATATCGGGCGAAATTTCTTCCATTGGATCCGTTGACATCCACAGACTGAGGCGTGGGTCATAGTAGCGAGCACCGTAGTAGTACATACCTGTCTCCTCGTCGAACTCTTTCGCGTTGAAGAGGTAAGGCGTGTTCCATACATTGTTGCGCTCCTCGATGAAGACCTCACCGAAGGGAACATACTCGATATGCTGAACCACTTCACCCTCAAGGTTGGTGATAAAGCTGGAGCTGCCGAGGTGGTCGGGGTGATAGAAGAACTGCAAGTTCTCGTAGTTGTCTGGGTCTTTGAACGACCGCGAAACCGCGCGGGTCTGAGCCTTCCGAGCCTGAGCAACCGCCGCCTCCATAGAGCCGTCGTTGCAGCAGAATCCTTCACCGTCGGCATAGTTGTCGTTGTCAGTGCCGTTGTAAGGAACATTGAAGAACTTGTAATTGTCCTTGATGACCTGCTGCTGCGCTGCATACTTCGACTTGTAGTCAACCGAAAGGCCATCGGTGTTGGCTCCGGCATACTCTATGCGACGCGGGTCAGAGCCATAGGAGGCGAAATCGCCGACCTTGGACACGATGCGCTGGCTGCCTGCGTAGATATGCTTGGTGTAACGACCGCCCTGATTGGCTACGAGGTAAGGGCTGACATAGAGCGAGAATTTGGCGGTATTGGTAGAGCCGCCGGAGAAAACTCCGTTGACATAGACCTGATCGCTTTCACCGGAAGTCTTGACAGTACGCTCTCCGTCGGCATCATACCAGTAGTTTGATACGAAACCGTTGTCGTCAACTGCAAGCAGACGATTCTCCTCATCCCAGATGAGCTTGCGCTCACCGACGCTGTTGTCCCTATGTCCGTCAGTCATAACCCGGTTGGTGTTTACATAGACAAGATTTCCGTTCTTGTCATAGGTGTAACCATGACCGTTCTCGATTTGTTGACCTTCGGGAGTCTCCTCAGTGCGATAATTAACATCCTTTACACTTTCGAGCTGGAATTTCTTTCCGGCTTCCGAGCCGTAGGTATAAGTGAGGTCGTAACCGACATTGAGAGTACCGTTGAACTGAACGTTGTCCTGAGTGAGATGCTGACGCTTTGACTTTATGCGGTGCATATTGTCATAGCCCATAGCGAGAGTGTAGGAAGCTGACTTGTTGTCGGCTCCTGTATAAGTGCCCGTCGCAGTGGCGAGACGATAGAGACCGTCATAAGTGTAGGTGTGCGACATCTGGCCGCCGGCATTGCCGTTGGCTGGGAGCGATGCGTTGTTGGCCACAGAGAGGACATTGCTAACCGCGTCAAACGTATAGGCGTTGTCCATGATGGATGCACCTCCGCTGTTGACCGCGAGATTACTCAGTCGGCGACGGTCATCGTAGGTGTAGAATGTCTCCGCACCGTTGCAATACTTCAGATAGCTGCGCTGCTCGAACTTGTCATAGCCCAATTTGGTGATGTAGTCGTAACCGTAGGACTTCTCGCCGCGAACCTTTTCAAGAAGACCTCCGAGGTTGTAGGAGTAAGTCACTTTCTCCTCGTCGGGATAAATCATCTCGATGAGTCGGTTGTGGCTGTCGTAAGTCCATTGGGTGACGTAGGTTGCAATCGCCTGATTGGGCACGATGAGAGTGCGGCGTGTCTTGGTGACAGGAATTGCCACCAAAGAATCAATTTTATTGTCTATTCCTCGTGCCTTAACCATGCTGCGGTAGGAGTTTACATACCACTCCTATATCGGCAAAATTACTGAAATTTTTTGAGACAGCAAGCTAATGAGCCGAAAAACAAATAATTTGAGTTGCGTTGAATTATAAAACCGCCGAGGAGGATACGGTTATTCTCTCGGCGGTTCGGTCAGTAATGGTGTTATTTTTCGGTCGGGTTGAAATAGAGATAGGTTTTGTCCAAGCCTCGCTCTTTCTCCCAATAGCGGATATTGTCTTTGATGCTGTCGCGCACCTGCCATGTTCCCATTATAAAATCCCGCTCGGTGTTCATCAGAAATTGGCGTGATTTTTCGGTCTTATACGCAGTCCTCTGATTGCGATAGAGCCATTCGACATCCCTCAGCTTGGAATTTTCGTTGAGCTGATAGAAGAATCCATAGCCGAAGCCTCCGGAGGCGAGAAGAAGAGTTGCAAATAGTATATATACCCAATGCGGTGTCGCCTTCCACCATTGCCCCCATATTATGGACTGAGCCTTGTAGCGGAGTTCGCTTACCACATCGTAGAGCTTTTTACGCTCATCGGCGAACTCCCTGCGGAACCCTTCATAAAGAGCGTCCTTGACCTTGACTCCGAGGTTGTCGGACAGTATATCCGCAACCCCTTTGGCCAAGCTGCCCGGCAGTTGCTCCATGACTATTTTGAGTGTATCGTCGGTCGAGGTTTCCGGCAGCCTTTCATCAAGCAGTTTGCCGATACTTTTGTTGGTCGCTATGTCATCCGGCAATTTAACCGTTATCGATCCCTGATTGACAGGTTGGGCCGGTGGCGGTGTTGCCATTCCCTTTGTTTCAAGGGTCTCGATTCGTGTGTCGTGTTTATTAACCGTCTTTTGCAGGTCGTCAATCTGCTCTTTTTGTTTTTTGACGTCATCGTAGAGTTTTGACATATTCAGATTTTTCTTGATTTGCGTTTACGTTTGGCTTCTTCTTTCTCGACAGCATTTTGAAATGCCTGTTCCTCCGGGTCGAAGCCGGGTCCGAGAGTAAACAGATTTCCGATTGCCCCGACTGTGGCTTCCACCACATCTCCCACAAGAGATGGCTTTTGCGCCGGAGCATATTCGATGGTTACTTTGGGTTGCTTGGGGACTGAATTTGATTGTCGTTGCCCGTGCTTACGGTTCAATTCAAAGAGATTGTTCAGTCGGCGATAGGTGAAAGCACGGTCAATTTTAGAGCCGTTGAGGGTGATGTCACCGTCGGAGAATTTCACTCCGACATGCTTGCCGGTGTCGCGGTCGTCATGGAATTTCACCTCAATTCCGGCACAGGCGAGGCGGCGCGAGAACTCATCCCATGATTTGCAGCCATACATGGCCGCTGAAATCTTGGTCTTGAACTCCGGCTTTTTCTGCTCGTATTTATCTTTCAACGGCGAGTATGTAAGCCCGTATTTGTCCTTGATTGCCTTGGCAGCCTTGTCGCTCCGCTTGTAATTGTTGCGCTCATCAACGGTTTTGCCGTGAAGATTCACCCGGTTATAGACGATATGAAAATGCGGATGTCCGGTTTCCAGATGGCGCACGACAAGATACTGGGTGTTCTTTATTCCCATGCCTTCCATGTACTCTTTTGCGAGTTGAGCCATGAACTCATTGGTCAGGCGAGGCGCATCGGCGTTGTCAAAACTGATGGAAATATGTCCTGCCGGATTCTCCTTGCCGGGCATAAATCCATGTACCGCCTCAAACGACTGCACCATTTTCGCATAGTCGGAGATGAAGATATTATCGCTTCCGATGATGCGCCATGTGTCCGGCGTATATTCTTCAGGGTTGTGGAATTGGCGCGTCACATACCCCACGACATCGTGAAACGTGCCGCTTTTAAGTATTCTTGCAAACATATTCGGTATCTTTATTGGGTCTTAATTTTTTGAGAATGTCAAACATCTTATCGACGACGGCGGCTAATTTATTTGCCGCGCTGCGAAGTTTGAGCTGATGAAAACAGGTCATTGCCTGATTGAAATCGGAACTCAGATTTAGTATTCCTCTGGCAATCTCCTGTTCAATCCCGCTCAGGCGGCTGACGATAGTGAGACGGAAAGCACCGTGGCGGACATACTCCGCCATCTTTACTCCGGCGGCTTTTGACCGCTCCAGAAGGTCGGAGTATTCGACATCGTTCAGTTTGATTGTCACCACATGGGTGCGCTTCTCATCGGTCGGTTTAGAGGGACGACCGCCCTTTCTGACAGTTGATTTACTCATAGTAGACATTGTTGTGGTTTATGTGGATTGGGGAGGCAAAGAGCGGCTTAGGCTGCGCAGTTTTGGGAGTCGTTTTCGGAGAAAAAGAAATCCCGAAACATATCCTTGCCTTCCCAATTCACTACGTTCATCGGGAAGCTGCCCCACGGTGTACCGGGTGCAGTGGTATCCCGACATTATCATCTCAGAGTTTGCGCCAGATTTCGATGTCGTCAGCATAAAGTTTGAGATGCTCGGCAAGCACGGAGTTGATGTAGCTGCCGACATTTGCGCCACGGTCGCCGAGGATTCGGGCAATGCGTTCAAACTGTGCCCATACATCTTCCTCGATGTTGACAGGGTGGCGTTTCACCAGCTTTGTCGGAGTGAGATAGGTTGCTTTGAACTCGGCGAAATCGGATTTGCGCTGCTGCTTGCCGATGCGCAGTTGCTTGGGTTGAACTGTTGATGCCGATTCCTCTGCGAACAGAGTGGTGGCAGTTGTGTTGTTATCAGCGTTATCGTTGTTGACAGCAAGGGTAGAGTTGTTGGAATTATCGCTAATCATAGTTTTATCGTTTTTAGGTGTCGTTGATACTTGGGTTGCAGTCGCATCGGTCAACTCGGTTGACTTGGAGGCAGGGATTGAGATATTTTTCTTTGATGTCATGATTTTTCAGTTTTTGAAGATTTGGGAAATGTATCAGTATCGGGATTGTACCGTTCAACTGATACGAGAGTGAGTTGCAGTTCATCAATGAGTGTCTGCAAATAAGGGTTACGGCGTATCATAGATTGCAGCACGGCTTGGTCAGGCTCTATTTGCAGGAGATAGTCTGCCATGTCGTATCCTTCTGTCCGCTCATCATCACTCGCTGATTCTTCAAGAAAGTTGAAGATGTTTGCCTCAATGCCGAGTGATTTCAGTAGTGGTAGTTTCTCTCGCCATTGCTGTGTCGCTCCGAGGTCGGGAAACAGCGTCACTTGTCTGCTACGGAGAACACGCAGAGCATCGGTATTGAAACATCCGTGTTTGCCGCCTGTCGCCAGCCACACATATTCCGGCAGATAATAAGATGCCACGATTGCAGTTTTTTCGCTCTCGACAATGGCAACCGGCTTATCTCTGTTCATTGGTAAAAGGTGTTCACCGAAAAAGCATTGACGCAGATTGTAGTCTGGCAACTTCAACAATGAGTGAACCCATGTGACATGGTTGAACGGTTGCTTTATGCGCTTGCCTGTTTCCGCATCATATAGCATGACTTTCCCGGTGCGGACACTACCGTTAATATCGGTCTGCCAGAATACACATGAACCGGGCCAGTGCTTTGATGTGCCGACACGATAGGCTCCTATCAGCCTCTCCGCTTCCTCGGCTCCGAATTTGGAGCGGAGGAAAAGGTAGAGGTTGTTCAGATGGTAGCTGTGCAAAGTCTGTGAAACAGTCTTTGACTCTATCAGTGATGGTTTGCGTCGCTCGGTTGGTTCGGCTCGCCGTGTCATCGGAGTGGGGCAATCGGAGTGTATCGGCTTCGCCAACGGATTACGTTCAAAATAATCTTTTGGCGTAAGATGATAACCGCAGCTTTGTTCATGGTCACATCTGCCGACATCATCTGGAAACGATATTTGTTTCTCGGTGTCGATATATCTGGAAAAACATCGCTTCTTGTGACAGGCAGGGCAAGTGTGGCGCGTCGCTACACCTTTATAGGGCTGGAGTATGAATCGGTAGGTGCTGTTCATAGATTATCGAAGATTAGGTTTGCACTATTTGCATTTTCTGCATTTTTGGAGGCAGAAAATGCAAATAGTGCAGAAAATGCAGGTGTGCGGTCAAATTTTACCATAAACGCCATGACGGATTTTCTGAAAGTGAATCCCGGTGAAACGCCTGATAAAATCCTTGAAGGTGCGTTCTGGCATCGAGTTGTCAGCGGCGATTTCAACTCCCTGTTCGGTGGTGAATTCATCGGGCAGAGCCGACATCACGGCACGTTGCAGCTCCGATAGCGACAGTTCCCGGATAATGCCCTGTACCCTTGTGGCGGTGGCTTTGAAATAATCCACAAGCGATATGGCATTCTCAACCGACACAAGATCTATTTCCGATTTGTCAGCCTCTCCACAAGCCCACCGCGCCATTTGTAGTATAAGGCAAAAACGTATGGCATGGAAATCAAACTTGTTATAGACACCTTTCAGAGCGTCACTTTCCTCCCGGTTACATTCCTCGGTGTTAATGCGCTGCCATTCATATAGGCGCGCCTTTGCCTCCGGCGCAAACGGCAGAATATTTGATACGATATTACCGTCAGCATCGGTTTCGTATGGCATGGACACTAATTTGCCGATGATGTCGGCCCATGCAGCCTCGATGTCGAATGACGGTTCCTTGTCGCTCCACGGCTGTTTGTCCTGATTGCCTGGCATTACAAACAATAGGCGGTCAATGAATCCGTTTGATGTGCGGCTACCTTGTGCCAGCTCATTGAGTATGCCGTTTTGTATCGTACCCACCACCGAAATAAAAGGTCGGCTGATATACACCGAGTTTTTCACACCCTTGCGGTCGGAGAACGACGGATTGGCGTTGAACAGTTTTAGCCAATATTCCTCATCAGAGCCTTTGTTGTAACGGTTGAAATTCTTGAACCACCCGGCAAGCTCGTCGTTCCACATCAGTATTCCCCGCAGGTTCTGCGAGTGGATAAGCAGCATGGCTTCGGGTGTCGCGTCAGAGATAAGGAAACGCTTGCATACCGGGGCGACAGGATGAGGCTCTCTGCGCTCCGTCATCGGCAGTTCGCGCTGACGCTCGTATTCCTCGCAAGCCTTGACATAAGCGCGTGTCGCCTTACCGTCCAACTCGGTGAACGGTCGGATGGCAAAATTCAGAGGATGCGACTTGCACGCTCCGGGTCTGCCCACAAGAGCCATGAAAAGAATCGCGCTCTCATCCCATTTCCCTTTGAGCCGGGCGAAATGGGTATTGCCGATACCCAGCCCGACAGCCACAAGCATAGCCCCGGCGAGATAATCCACCGGATAGCCGTAGCAGTCGTTGGCCTCACGTACAATCCTCTGCATCTTCATCGGCAACGCTCCTAACGGAAAATCGCCGCCGTTGACGCTAATGCCCATATCCACGGCTTTACCGAGTACAAGCATCGGGTCGATACCTTTTCTGTCAGATACGCTCTTTTCCATACTCATTAAGGACTTTGTTAACAGCCGACGTGCGGTAATACACTTTCGCGCCCACAAGCACGGCTTCAAGATATTTGCTCCTACGCCAGTTTCTAAGGGTGTTGGCGCATACACCAAGCATCCGCATCACCTCCAAACGGGGAATAAGCGGATCTGTGTCCGCCGCCTTCAACGTAGGCAGCAGTTCCTCCTTGGTCTTTGCTACTATATAGTCGGCAAATTCCTTGAGGTCGCACAGGGGGATGGCCAGTGTAAGCCCAGCCACTCCTTCCTGCAAAAGTTCGGATAAACCTGTCATGTTGATTTTATTCGCGTCGTCTGGGTTAAGACATTGACCGCACCGACAACAGTTAAATGCAGTCAAAGGCTGTTCAGCTTGACGCATCGGCAATCGTATTGAGGCGTTGGGGGCGACCGGTCTATTTTCCCCGTTGAGCCTCGTTACCACTATGCGTTTTCAGCGTTACAGCGGTGCAAAGAAAGCACAAATCTCGTGCTCCTGCAAATGTATAACACTGATAGACAGTGGGTTAAATTCGTTTTGGTTCGTAACGAAATAAAACGAAGAAATTTGTCTGAAATAGGGGTAAACCAAACTGCCAAAAACGACAAAAGCCACCCGACAAAATTGTCAGATGGCTTCTGCATTATGGTTTTGGTCGAGCGCTTATGTCAGTCGGCAAACATATAATCGGCTACACTCAACTTCTCCCGGATGTCATTGTATTCGGAAATATACTCCGGCCGCTCGAACATTCGGATTTTGTTGCCCTTGTACTCGGTAAGCTCCATATAGCTCTTGTGACCCTCCTGTATGCTGCGCGGGGTTGGGATTGGTATTCCGGGATTATCCTTGTATCTTTCGGAGAGAGCGGAATGAAACTCGACGATATTGGTTCTCGCCAACGCCTGCCCCTCGTTAAGCACGATAAATAGCATGGCGAAATCCTTGCCGCTATTGCGTATCTTCACATGGTTGTCGATGCAGTCAAAGAGATAATTGTCGCCATTGGGCAAAAGCTCGGTCAACGGGCGACGACGGGCGGCTCTGCCCAGAGCACCTTTCTTTCCTGCGGGTTTTACAAATTCCCGTATTTCTTCCGAAGCTGTCTTCAACTTGGCGATGGTCTTGGCTGTAACGTTAGGTTCGCTGCCCATCTCGCGCTGTTCCTCGACAAAGTTAGCCCAGTCCTCTTCTGTTCGGCCTTTCAATGCTATGCTGCTCTTGATTATCCACTTGATATGGTGTTTCGCTCCCAAGCGTATAAGAAAATTAGTCTTGGAATTTCTGATAAGGTCTTCTCCGTACTCCACCATACACTCGAAGCTGCGCCCGTAGAACATCCATGCCAACATCGGCAGGAAAATGTTGCCGGGTATGTGGGGAGTATTCAGCCCTGTCAGCAGATGGTTCTCCATGCCTCCCTCGACAAGCATCTTTTCCAGATGGCCCACATCATTCGAGCTGTCATCTTTAAGATGCAGCAGCACGGCTGTCTCAAATTGCGGCATGAAAGCCTTGGCATGGTTGAATATCGCGATGAAGCCGGGGCCTTCGCGGTCATGCATCCAGTCGGTGAAGTTGCAGTATTCCTCGTGGTGTGTGGCTTTCCATTCGCGGAGAAGCCCTTTTGCGTGTTCAATTTTTTCCTCGTTGTTCATAAATGGGGGATAGTTGTTGCAGCACGAAAAATTCGCACCGAAATACAAAACAAGCACCCCTGCCATAATGTTTGAGAAAATTTAACACTCAACATCGAAAAATTTTTGTCCACACCACCATAACGCCGCATTTGGTGGACAATTCGTGGACAATCTCCTAAAACAACAAAATCCAAATATCTGAATATCAGATATTTGGATTTATTTTTAAGTGATCCGAGCGGGCCTTGTGAGAGTGGTGTTATCTTGTTGATTTTCAATTTGTTGGTTGATATAATTGAGAAGCAATGTACCACGGTTTGTACCACATTTTCCGCTCTATTTTGGAGGGCAAAATTGCCCTGATTTATCACTACCTGCGAGAGCATCACAAAATTAACACTTATTATCCGAATATTTGCCAAATAAACAATATTTAACTATTAAAAATTGTGGTTCTCATACTTGAACGCCTGTTTTCGGGCAAAAGTTCGGTGCTGTGGACGGGTGTCCGGGAGCCTCAAAAAAGGTGGCGAAAAAGGTGGCGCACACTGACCGAAAAAGTGGCGGAAAAGGTGTCTGTAAAAGTGTCCCCAAAGGTGTCCCATAAGTGTCCGAAAGAGTGTCCCCAAGAGTGTATGTAAGTGTGTCTGTATCAGTGGCGGTAAATGTGTCGGAACGGGTGTCTGAAATGGTGGCGGCAGAAGTGGCGGATAAGGTGTCGGTCAAGGTGACGGCAAAGGTGGCGCATATCAGCCGAAATCCGTACTGTTTTTCCCACTTGCTTCCCAGTCTGAAAAATCCCACCGCAGGGAGAAGATTATGCCTGCCCTCCTGATTTTCTCCCTTAAAGAAAATTTCACGGAGCAGTCCTGTGTCGATACCGTCTCCACAACGACCGTAATCCTCTCCAGCCGAGCAGAAGCAGCCAACAAATCATACGCCATACCAAAGACACAATCCGGCAGGCAAGACGTATAATCATTACAAGCGACCATCGGATAAAGCGGAGCAATAATCCTGCGACTATCGCAACGGGCAATAGATATATCATCAATAGAAGTGCGAACATGGTGAGAGATATTATGATGTTCAGATAGTCTGATAATGCCATTTCAACATCATCAAACTATCGCCCGAAGTAATGCTCCGAGTATGTAAATATACTAAATTTCAATGACTTATGCAAATTTTCAAGCCATTATTTTAGTACATATTCATCTGATTTTCACATCATTTCATGCTCTGATACAAGCCATATCACTGTATATGATAATGTGATTGTCGTGACAGCAACAGCAGTCACTATCCGATAACGACAGTATGTGATAATAAGAGTGTATGATACATAGGGCAAATCATTATTCTTTGATTGAGTACCGATGTTCCAAGTTGTCAGATAAAAAGATTATGTTCGGAATTTGTGCGCGGTCAACCGAAGTGAGCTAACTTCGCCGCGCGAAGCGAGGTCGGGAGTGCATCAGGGCACTCGTGCCAAAGGTGCAGAATTTGTTAAGCAAGTTGTACTTTTCCCCGGATAAAACGGAGTTTTACCGAAGAAAAGTAACTTGCCACCCTGTCGGGCGGAGAAAATCAGCTCGCAACTCGCCGATTTTTAATCACTGGAAAATATGGAAAAGAGAACCAACAGAATAGAGATTCTATTTACCGACACCGAACTTGAACGGCTCAAAGTCCGCTCAAAGGAATTCAGGAGCATAAGCTCGTATATCCGTGCCGCACTTGTGGAGTTTTCCGACAAGGACGCGAAAGACCGTATGCAAGCCGTGGAAGAGATGGCCTCGCTCTGCCGGAGATTCAAGGACGAACTTGGCTGGGCCGGCGGCAATCTCAACCAGGCAATGAAACGCGCCAACGAACTTTCCGTAGCCGGATTGTTGAGCGAGACATATTATAAAGAGGTACTGATACCTTCCATAGATGGCTTGAAGAAGACTATGGATAAAATCATAGCCGAACACTCCGATGTAGTAAGCAAGATAATACGCAGTGTACTGAAGAACGGATAATCCGAACATCTGATGCAACTATAACCGAATTATCATATAGCCCCGGTTCCTTATACTCATATAATCCCAAACCGTGATTTTATCTTAATCATATATTCACATGATAGCGACAATACTTCCTTCAAGCACCTGCTTCCATGCAGTCGGATATAATGAACGCAAGGTAGCCAAAGGCTCGGCACATCTGCTGGAAATGAAAAATTTTGATGCGGTCGAAATGTTGGGACACCATACCCCCGACGACCTCGTCGCCTATCTTGAAAATTACTCTTCCAAAAATCCGAGAATCAAGAAAGCGCAGTTCCACATGGCGTTTTCATGCCGGGGACACGAAAAGACGGAACAGGAACTTCTGGACTTCGCCCATGAATATCTCCGGGAGATGGGATATGGAGAAGAAGGACAGCCCCTGCTGGTTTACGGACATACCGATACTGACAACACACATATACATATAATAACATCGCGTGTGGCACCGGACGGTCGCAAGATAGACCATAACCATGAACGGGTAAGGTCGCAACGTGTGGTCGAGCGGTTGCTTGGAAACGACATTAACGAGAAAGCACACAGGGATATGGAAGAAGCCTTGTCTTATAAATTCGCATCCATCACACAGTTCAAGGCTCTTATGAACTCGCTCGGTTATGAGTGTTACGACAATGAGGGAGTGGTATCCATAAAACGTGGCGGTGCCGTGTGTCTTAAAATACCGCTGGAGGAAATCAGCTCACATTACCGTTCAACGACATTCGACCGCCAGCGCAGGAGACAGCTCCGCGCCATATTCGCCAAATACCGAGACCTGACCGCCAACAAGAAAGAACTCGCCGATGAACTGAAAAGGAAATTCGGTATCGAGCTTGTGTTTTTCGGAAAGAAAGATTCTCCATACGGCTATATGATAATCGACCATAACAAGAAAGCTGTCATCAACGGAGGCAAGATATATCCGATAAAGGAGCTGCTGGATTTTGCGACACCTGATGAACGGTTCGCAAGAATAGACTCACAAATCGACGCCCAGTTAGCAAATGATCCAAAAATCACCATCGGCGAGCTTAACGACATACTGAGCCGCCAGTACAAAGCCTATGTGAAACAAGGGCAGATATGGCGAGGCAGAGACAGCCGTCCTCTCCGTTCCCATATGTGGGAGGCTCTGAGACGCAACAACCGTATTCAATGGGTGGAGTCATTCGCTCCGGCAACGGAAGCGGAGCGGGACTTTCTCTGTTCGATCGGAAAGGTGACTGTGCCCCACATGGTGGAAATCAACGGGACAAGGACAACACAATACAATAATCGGCTGTCAGATCTGAGAAGCATATTTGACAGCAGCACAGGTTATATACACCGTCAGACACTCCGCAGTGCAGGATTTACAATCCGGGATATTGAGGGAGAAATGTATGCCTTTGACATGAAAGCCCGCGTCCTTATAAATCTTGAAAACGAGGGCTTCGATATAAGACGGCTCCAGTTTGTCAAGAATCCCGTCGAGGACAAAAAAACAAAACGCGGCCGTCAGACGAAAGCCCGGTTCCGGAATAAGGAAGCCGCATGACGTGGAGTCAGGTCAAGGCCAGAACAGGGAATGGGAAGTAGGCTACAAAGGGGACTATGACAGGATAGATGATGAGTCCTCGATAAAACGATAGGTAATTCCGTGACTTTTATCCGATGGCCTTTTTACCGCCATTTTAATTAGAAACGTCATTTGGAGTCTGTTAATGTAATCTTTCTTGGGGTTATGTCAGGAATATGTATTAATTTTGAGCAGTGAAAGAAGTTTTCTACATATCGGCTTTGATAATTGCAATCATTGGGGCTATTATTATAGTCCGATGGTTTGCTCGTTTCATATCAAGACGGTTAAATCCCTGGCTTTCTACATTACTAACTCTTATTGTTACCGGTTTGCTAATTATATTTTTGATAATGTGCATTTTCACTGTCAGCATGAGCTTGGGGCCAACAAATCCAAATATCTTATAGCCGAGTTTTGTTGATATTAAACCGTAGCAGTAGAATATACATAGGTCGCTTATGTAGCAAAATACATAACCTAAACTCCTAATTTGCCGCGAGTATATGACTGCCACAAAAGCATTATATCGCTGACTTCTGCATAATTATTATGTTGAATTAATTTACATATGTGAGTAGCTGAGGAAATTATAGGTGAATACCATTCTTTGTTATCATCGTCATTTAGCGTAATGAGAGTAGTTAAGAATGGGATAGCTTGAGCATATTCATTTAGGACAAGATACGAATAGGCAAATAATTCAGTCCGTGCAACCGAACTACCATAAAAACGGATTTGACAATTCAATACGGCATTGACAACATCAATTATTGAATTTAGATGAGATAGCTTATCATTATACACCCGGCAAATTTCATCTAAAGAAGTATCTATCTCGGTATATTCCCATTCTCCAATCACATCACCCAAAGAAAGATCTATATAATCAAATTTTATGTATAATGGTTGAATGAAATATCTAATAGAAAATGTATTAGATTGGAAACGATTTGGTTCTACACAAAACCCCGCTACCATCAAAAAATTATTATGATTGAGGAATTTATAAGCAATTTGTTTATGATGATGTAAAGATAGCTTATTTGCTATCTTTAATGCCACATTTGAAATCCGAGAATTACGCATATTACTTGGTCTTGAGTGCAAATATAGTAATAATTCTGGTATATATCTTCTTCCATATCAAGCAATTTTCAGTGGTTACCCTTAATAGAAAGAGGAAAGGCATCCTATGCAATCACTATTTCCTGAGAATGGGGTATGAACTCCTTGCCGACTATGCTACTATAATGTGCTTACGGCTTGCGCTTCTCGTTTGAGCTATTATCAAGAAAACATCAGTCGTCTTATAAAACTAATGGCTTTCCCGTGACTTCTATCCGGTGACAATGTGTGCGTGATAGCCACTATATTACACGCTCAGATAGCCATTTCAACACAATATCGCATTATCCGATGATGAAAACTGTTCGGAATTTCGGGTTTAGCAATCGGCCCATGATAATTTTGCTCAAAAACCAACCGACAGTTTCTATCAATGGAATCAACCTGTATAATCACATTCGCCAATCAGAAAGGCGGAGTCGGCAAGACAACGCTGTGCGCCCTTTTCGCAAGCTACCTTGTGTCAAGGGGGCACAGCGTGACCGTGTTCGACACCGATCCGCAGCAGTCCATCGTCAAGAAACGCACAGCGGACACCGCCACCTATGCAGGAGTGCCGCTGCCTTATAACATATATCCTTTCAGCATGAGCAACGAGCCGGCTCTTATCGCGCTGATCGAGAACCTGCACAACTCAGCCGCCGTGGACTTCGCTCTGTTTGACTCGGCAGGCAGTCTCAACGACCAGGCGTTGCTGGCACTTTTCGCCAATACGGATTATTTGCTGACTCCGTTCCACTATGACAATCTGACCGTACCCTCCACCGCTATATTTGTCGCCATGATAGTCGAATTGAGACGAAGCATCGGAAATGCCATGAAAACGGTACACTATGTAATACCCAATCTTGAAGAACAGGGTGTCGGCACCAAAGAGGAAAAGGAGTTATGGAAGCTCGTGAACAAGAAGCTGAGCGAACACGTGCGTATAGCACCGACCGTTTATAAACGCCAGACACTACGCCGTTTCAGCACAATCTCCGGCATGGACGACCAGATGCTCGTAGTTTCACCGGCCTTCGACCATATTTACAATGACATATTCGGCATACCAAATACAGAAGAAGAATGAACCAGGACACCCCATACCCCAAACTGAACGACCTGCTCGGAGACTCGGCAACCTTGTTCCCGGAGCGGAGACCATGCCACCGGCACCGGAACAGCATACCGTTCCCGAACCTGAGCCGTCGCCCGACAATGACGATGACTGGGAGCTTTTCAGAAAGAACCTTGCCCTGTATAATTTCAGGGAGAAAAAAGATGACCGCATGATATGCAAGCTCGACCGCGACCTTGCGGACTCCCTCGATGCCTGCGACATCGACCGCAAATGCCGCTCCGATATTGTGAACGCAATAGTCAGGACTTTTGTAAACCGGTATCTTGACAGGCTTCGGCAATTCAGGAAAAACAACAGGTCATTACTCGGCAACACATAAAAACTTACTGGATATGAGAACAATCAAATGGTCTTATGATATGCTCCGCACACTGCGTGAGATGTATCCGCACGACACGAATACACGGATAGCAGCAGCTATCGGTGTGGGTACGAGGTGTGTGGTGGCGAAAGCAGCCGAACTCGGACTTGAAAAGGAACGTGACATCAGACGCAAGGAAGCTGAGAGAATCCTGATGGAGAAATTACCGCACTCATTCCCAGTCCGAACTGTCACGCCTGACAGGATTGAGTCTCCGCACCGTCAAACGCATGGCCGGACGTTTGGGACTGAAAACGCGATGCCGATGATGCCTCACGGTTCATTTCCTCCAGACGCAAGGAAATAATACGTCGTGAGAGACTGCGCCTGAGGATAGGACTTGCCCCGATAACCAATGTCAAGGTCACAGGCAACCGCCGACGAGCCATCTTACGCAACCGGCTCAAACAATACGGATATGTGGTCATGCGAGGCAATGACACCGTATTTTTCAGTCCTGACATGGCACGCTGTTCAAGACACGAGGACAGAGGCGCATCCCTCGCCTTACTTTTCTCCCCTTGCCGCAACAACAATCATTCACAACAAAAATAATCTGATAATCATGTTTCGGAACTATTTTTACCTGCCTGACAGCCGTACTCATATTATTATATGCAGTCCTTGTCTGTATGGATCTTTTCATAAAGCCTACGGGAGCCGCCGATGAATCGGCACACCCGATGAAGCTGAGATCGACATATCCGATGAAGCAAACTCATTCAAGGCAATCGAAATCAAGCGCGGTCAACAGAGTGCCAAGAAGCCGGTCAAGGCTCCGGCCGAGAAACCGACCCTCTCCAAGCCGCTGATGACAATTATCTTCCGGTTGAACAGCTTGCAAGAAAAGCCCGCAACATAACCAGTTTGAAGATGCCTCCCTCGCCGGCCTCGGAGAAATCATCATCAAATGTGAATCCGCTGCTTGACATCAACTGACTTGCCGCTAACCATATTCGTATAACCCGATACCTCTCTCTCCAACCGATGCCTTTATTGAACTAAGTTGTCTTTACTGCCCGACACTGCCTTTAACGCCCTGCATTGCCTTTAACGCCCGATAACCTTTTCAAGAACTTATCAATCAGCGTATATGCAGAAAATCAAATCAAAGTGTCAGCGTGCTATCTCACGCCTCGGCAACTCAGCCTTCGCCCGTAAGGGTATGCTTGCTATGGGCGCGGTGATGCTCACCGTGTCCGACATGATGGCCGCCAGCAAGGGTGCGGCAGGCTTCACCAAAGCCACACAGGAGGTAAGCTCCTACCAGACCCTGTCTCCAATCTCATGAAGGCGATCGCCGCAGTGATTGTCCTCGTGGGTGCCTTCAACGTCTATTTCAAGATGCAGAACGGCGACCAGGATGTCAAGAAGACCATCATGCTCACCATCGGCGGCTGTATCGCCTTCATCGCACTGAGCGAGGCTCTTCCGCTCTTCTTCAAGTAAGCAACCGCAGATCCATACAGTCATGGCGATATACAACGACGGCTATCCGGTTTACAAAGGGTTACAGAAACCATTGGAGTTCATGGGAATACGCGGACGTTTCCTGACATTGGCGGCTGCCGCCATAGGAGTGTCCTTCGTGGGGTTCATAGTGTTCTCCATAGCATTGGGAAAGCTCGCGGGGTTTATCGCCATGCTTGTAATGGCCGCCGCAGGGCTGGTGACAATATATGTCAAGCAGCGCGGCGGACTGCACAACAAGCGGAAAGACCGTGGAATCTTTATCTATCACAATTTATTCAAGCACTGAATGGCAAAGGAAAACAAAAAAGTCTTCGACGGGATATACGCCCAGTTGGAGGAACGGACGGTAATGTGGTGCTGTTCGACGCAAAGGGGCCCCCTCTGTCATTTTTGAAATGACAAACCCTGTTCTCCGGCTGTGTACCGACTCGGAGCGGTACATGGTATTTCAGGACGTGCTGGCTAACATCGTCCAGACGCTCGGCGAGGGCTATGCCTTGCAGAAGCAGGACATATTCTGCCGCCAGCGTTACCACCGCGACGTGCCCGAAGACGCCGAGTTCCTGACCCGGAGTTATTTCAATTACTTCGAGGGCCGTGAGTTCACTGAAATCACAACCTATCTGATAGTGACACAGGAGGCGCAGCGCGGACAGTTCGTGCAATACGACCCAAGAAATGGCTCGACT